>BNJT01002651.1_pt1:0-1835000 | contig 2736754 bp, 3252 predicted proteins | sample 8540491 | NCBI WGS metagenome assembly BNJT01 (sample SAMD00202455, study PRJDB9452) | human saliva metagenome | host: Homo sapiens | reverse complement strand
CTTCATCGCCTCTGTGAGCCAAGGCATCCGCCATGCGCCCTTAATTACTTTCTTTACGCCAGCGCGCTTCCATATAAAGGAAGGCACGCAGCCCATACTTCAGCTGTATCGTATTCATGAACAAAATGTTCACGTGATTCTTTACAATCTTACAGTCTTGCTTGTGTCAATATTTCAAAGATCCATGCGCATTATACGCAAAGTGGAGAATAACGGATTCGAACCGTTGACCCCTGCTTGCAAAGCAGGTGCTCTAGCCAGCTGAGCTAATCCCCCGTGAATAAAGGAAAGCGCAATCTCTCACGTTCCTCTCAGGCGATGTGTAGTCCCAGGCAGACTTGAACTGCCGACCTCCACATTATCAGTGTGGCGCTCTAACCAACTGAGCTATAGGACTGCGTGTCGGCGAGAGGTCCGGCCAGGGCCCACATGGGAAGCCAAATCTTTCATCAACATACACCATATATATATAGAGAAGTTGACCAAAGAGGCGAAGCCCAGTTCCCTGATTCCCTCTGTATCGGAGTATAGACAACGCAGCAGACAAGAGACTAGAACATCTAGAACCAAGGTAAGCAACAACTAATACATCAATAAAGATGAATAGAGTGCACATTCCTCCAGAAAGGAGGTGTTCCAGCCGCACCTTCCGGTACGGCTACCTTGTTACGACTTAGCCCCAATCACCGGTTTCACCCTAGGCCGACCCTTGCGGTCACGGACTTCAGGCGCCCCCGGCTTTCATGGCTTGACGGGCGGTGTGTACAAGGCCCGGGAACGTATTCACCGCGCCATGGCTGATGCGCGATTACTAGCGAATCCAGCTTCGTGGGGTCGGGTTGCAGACCCCAGTCCGAACTGAGACGCACTTTAAGGATTAGATGACACTCGCATGCCACCAACTCTCTGTATGCGCCATTGTAACACGTGTGTAGCCCCGGACGTAAGGGCCGTGCTGATTTGACGTCATCCCCACCTTCCTCACACCTTGCGGTGGCAGTATCTCCAGAGTGCCCGGCATTACCCGATGGCAACTGAAAACAGGGGTTGCGCTCGTTATGGCACTTAAGCCGACACCTCACGGCACGAGCTGACGACAACCATGCAGCACCTCCGTGGCAGCCCCGAAGGGCCTCATCGTCTCCGAATCGTTCCGCCACAGTTCAAGCCCGGGTAAGGTTCCTCGCGTATCATCGAATTAAACCACATGTTCCTCCGCTTGTGCGGGCCCCCGTCAATTCCTTTGAGTTTCACCGTTGCCGGCGTACTCCCCAGGTGGGGATGCTTAACGCTTTCGCTTGGTCACTGACCATAAGGGCCAATAACGAGCATCCATCGTTTACCGCGTGGACTACCAGGGTATCTAATCCTGTTCGATACCCACGCTTTCGAGCATCAGCGTCAGTTGCGCTGCAGTAAGCTGCCTTCGCAATCGGAGTTCTTCGTGATATCTAAGCATTTCACCGCTACACCACGAATTCCGCCTACTTTCGGCGCACTCAAGCCCCCAGTTCGCGCTGCAAGTCGGATGTTGAGCACCCGCATTTCACAACACGCTTAAGAGGCGGCCTACGCTCCCTTTTAAACCCAATAAATCCGGATAACGCCTGGACCTTCCGTATTACCGCGGCTGCTGGCACGGAATTAGCCGGTCCTTATTCATGCGGTACCTGCAAAAACCCACACGTGGGCTCTTTTTATCCCCGCATAAAAAGCAGTTTACAACCCATAGGGCCGTCATCCTGCACGCTACTTGGCTGGTTCAGGCTTACGCCCATTGACCAATATTCCTCACTGCTGCCTCCCGTAGGAGTCTGGACCGTGTCTCAGTTCCAGTGTGGGGGACCTTCCTCTCAGAACCCCTACCGATCGTGGCCACGGTGGGCCGTTACCCCGCCGTCAAGCTAATCGGACGCATCCCCATCCTTTACCGCTAAGCCTTTGGTCCAAATCGGATGCCGTCAATGGACTACATACGGTATTAGTCCGACTTTCGCCGGGTTATCCCGTAGTAAAGGGTAGGTTGGATACGCGTTACTCACCCGTGCGCCGGTCGCCATCAGTAATTGCAAGCAATCACTATGCTGCCCCGCGACTTGCATGTGTTAAGCCTGTAGCTAGCGTTCATCCTGAGCCAGGATCAAACTCTCCATTGTAAAATGTCTACGCATTATGCTCTATCAAAAAAATAAAGCACAACGCTAAAAGTTTTATGCCTAAAAGGCATTATCCTATCAGAATGAGCACCTAATTTATTGTAGTTCACTCACCTGTTTTGATTAACCCTATAAAAAGGAGAATCAACGGTTCTTTATGTTCTACCCAAATACACTCAAAAAAATCAAGTGCATTTGCTCTTGTACTACTACTGTCTATGTAAATCTTTCAATGAACTCTTTTCATTTGCTTCAGGATAACTTCGTTCCTGAAAGCGGATGCAAAAGGTATAAAGAAAAATCTATACCAACAAAGCTTTTTGCAAAAAAACTCTCAAACCACCCTTTATATTTAACATTTAAAAACACATTTATAAACATCATTCCATTACACCTCTTATATAATGGGCAAAAAAATAACTATAGGACTATTTCAACCAAATCGGTAATTAGAGCACAAAGTTTCCAAAATTCTTGTTTTCTGTATTGTTTCCAAACGTTTTTATTTTCTTGTCGGCATCTAGTCGGTCTTTGCGACTTGACGTAGCCCGCTCCGCCTGCGTTACAAAGACAGGCAAGCTGCTCGACAATAAAACAAAAATCTGTTTAGGCTCTAATGAGTTATTTGGGTTAAATATATCACTTTTGCAGCATTGTTGGTCTATTATGGCCGTCAGGAGGCCCTTACTTAGCTAAAGGCAGTTACGTTCTACGCCAGTTTGGGTACAAATTCAACCCAAACTGGCGTAGATATAGTAGCAAGAAATTTGCGTTAGTCGGCTTCAAGTGCACTTCAACACATTTAGCCATACCCTACCCTATCTAGGATTAGGCAACATATCCTTATTAAATCGCAGTGGACGAGCAGGAATAGGCAGAGCCCAGCGCGGGTCGTTTGGCGGAAGCGTCAGAACTTTTCCGTCAACAACATGCGTAATAGTTTTTGCGAATCGCGAATCAAGGTTCAACCTTTTTAAGTCGATGAACCTAGTAAGTCCTGTTAATGCAAACTCCCGTCTACGTTCATCGAGTACCAGTTTCAAAGCCTCGTCTTTATTTGCAGCAACGAGAGGAGTATTACCCACAATTCTATTGTCGCGCAATTTGTTTAGCAAATTCATTGCCCGACCAACGCTCCCCACCCTAGCTTCGCATTCGGCAGCAATAAGGTACATTTCAGGAGTAGTAACGCCCAAGTTTTGTTCAAACCAAGGTCTCCACAAAGGTTTTTTTCGAACACAGTGCTGTAGATGCTATCTCCGAAGAAGAGTTGGCGTCGCATGTCGTTTGCAGTGAACAAAGCCATCAATTCGTCGCTACCAAAGACTTCATCACTCAAGCCATAAACATACGGCGAAAGTCGTATTAGCACATTTTCTTTATTATCATCTTTACTAGGAACATCCGTTCTGCCGATAAACCCATGATAATCCACAACCTGACATGTACTTAAGTCTAACAAGAAATCGTTCTTAGCCAGCACACTATCAGCACATTCCAAAGCCTCTTTATACTTACCTTGGTACAGATACAATCTAGCCAGTACGCCTCTTGCACCCGACTTTTGTGAATTTAAACACATTAGGCACAGCCTTATAAGGAAGGTCATTCACAGCCGTTTTAAGGTCGTCCTCAGCCAAATCATAGATTTGAGCCACCGTAGCACGTTTCAAATTAGTCTGCGTGATATCGTCTTCCGTAATCAAGGGTACCCCTAAGTCAGTTTGAGCCGTTGTAGGGGTCGTAATGTTTACCATAAACATTTACTAGATTAAGGTATTCGAACGCCCGTTCTGCCAGTGCCGTTGCCCTAATAGCGCGTTTACGTTCATCCGTTCCATGCGTAGCATTCATCACGCGATTAATCACAACATTGCTATAAAAGATGCGTTGATATGCAGCTATCCAGAGGGCATCGCTAACATTTTCGCCGAACACATCTTTATCAAAGGTATATAATCGTTGTATATATCGTTCTTTTACATTGAGTCCAGGCACCATTTCATTGTCAGCCACGTCAGGAAGATACACATCATCAGTGAGATACAACGGATAAGTTTCTCCACCTTTCATCAAGTCGGGAAAAATTCAAGATATAGGCATAATCGTCTACGGTTTGTGGAATAGCTTCTCCTTTCGGTTCGATGTCGAGGAAATCGCTACAAGCCATATTGAGTGTGACGAGTGCCACACCTAGTGCAGCATTTATAAATAACCTTTTTCATTGTTGTGCGAGTTTAGAAGTTAGCAGATATACCCAAAGTCCAGGTTGCCGGCATGCGTGGAACTCTTTTTTTCCCCATCCATAGCCATATTCGCCCATTGCTTCAGGGTCGAATCCCTTATTATTGGCATGCCAAGTAAGCAAGTTTTGGGCTTGCAGAGTAAGAGCAAGAGATGTAAGCCCCAAGTGCGAGATAAGTCGTTTAGAGAAGTTATAAGTTAGCGACACATCGCGTAGTTTTATAAAGTCACCCTTTTGCACATGTTTATCTGCGGCATACCACGGATGTTGGTCTTCAGCCATATCGAGATACGAGCCAGCAATACCAGGAGTTGCCTCAGGGTTTAGCTCGTCTCCAGGTTTTTCCAGAGGTTGAGTGTTTCTTTAGCGATGTTAGATCCAGTGGGGAACATGAGGAACTGTGCAGCTTCTCCACGGAACACATGTCCGCCATAATACACGAACATAAAAGAGAGTTCAAAGTTACGATAGCTAATCGTATTTGTAAGCGACCCAGTATAAACAGGTGTTGTTGTGCCCGAGAATTCCAAATCGTCTACATTGCTAACGCTTTGATCTTTTTCTTTTCCTCCATCCACATAGTACTGTGGCCTACCAGTATCATTCAATCCAGCATATTTATAGCTAAAAAGAGCATTAATAGGGTATCCCATCACATTGGCATGTCCACTAGAATAAGCATGCACGGTTGTTTCGGAGTCTTCCACATCCACAAGTTTATTCTTATTATAGCTAAAGTTGAGCGAGGTATCCCACTTAAAGTTAGGTGTTACCACATTTGTACTACCCAACGCCAGTTCAACACCGCGGTTATACATTGAGCCATAGTTTAGCAGAACCTTTTCCCATCCCAGCGTATAGTCACTAGTTCTATAAGCCAAGAGGTCTGTTGTGTTTTTGTTATAAAAACTCCAAGCTACCCCAAAGTCTGTTATTGAGCACAGCAAAGTCGACGCCCACATTCAAAGTAGCCGTTTTTTCCCATCTCAACGATTTGTTTGGTGGGTTTTTAATTTCAGCAAAGAAGTCCTTAGACCAGTCGGTATATGCAGCTTCTCTAATGGTAAGGAAAGGTCCTCCGTTTTTTTAGGAACATTACCACCGATACCATAGGTTAGTCTCAATGTCAAGTTATTCAGCCAATCGGCGCGTCCTGCCATAAAGTGTTCGTTGCTTAAGTGCCAGCTAGCTCCCAGCGACCAAAGCGGTCGATACTGATATTTAGGGTCGGTTCCAAAGAGATTAGACTGGTCGATACGAATACTTCCAGTAAAGTCGTATCTATTGTCGTAAGCATAAGAAGCATTAGCATAGAAAGCCACAAAGCGGTTATCGAACTCACTTACATAATTATCTTGGAGCGGGTCCCATTCGGTGAAATAGCCCGAGAGCGACTGAGTACCTTGCAAGTCGAAAAAAACATAAGCGTGTTAACTGGTTTATATCCCAGCGTTTGGTCGTCGTAGCCCACATAGTTCACGCTTGTTGCCCTTTCAAGTTCTTGTCTGCGTTCTGCACCAGCGATAGCAGTAACATAGTGTTTACCTATCTCTTTAGCAAAGTTAAGCTGCGTTCTAAAGGTGTACGAAGGATTATCGCCTCGTTTTTTTCAACCAGCATACCACCAGCGGGTATATTCAATTTCAGTTCCTTGTTAGCCACGTTGTACTGAGCAGCATCGTTGATGAGATGACGCATTTTTATACGAATACTTTGTTGCCACCGACCTATCGCGATAGTAACTCTTCTCCGTTTGATACCTCACATCAAGGTTAAGCCAAGGTGCAAAAATCACATTAAAGCCCAACTGCATGCGGTAATAGCTGCTATTATTTTCGAAGAACTCTTCTTGTCTATTCGTTATCGGACTATAATGTTCGTCGTTCAGGCCTATTCCCATCAGTCGTTGCATTTCGTATTCCGATTTGCGATGTTTAATATGCAATGGTCGTCCATCAGCATCTTGCAACATATAATAAGAAGGCATACCCAGGTACGACCCTTCGAACGAGCCTGCGCCAGCATCTCCCTTACCACGTGTGAAGTTTGCAGCCAAAGAGAGGTCGGTTTTTGAGCCACTTAAAAACTTCATCTCGTCTCGCAAGGTGAAGCCATAGTTAGAAGAGCTAACATACTTAGCCGTTGGAGTCACTCCAGCATAATTAAGCGTAAGGGCATAAGAGTTGAACTCGTTTCCGCCGGTAATGCTAACATTGTGTTGATGTTCCACTCCGGTGCGTCGATAAAAGCGGTCTAGCTGGTCGCGATTATCCAGATTGCGAAACACATCCAGTTCTTTTTCCATTTGCGCATCATCAATCATGCCAGCTCGATGCTTCAGCAACACTTCCCAAAGAGGGTTATGGTCTTCGCGTTTGTTAAGGTCGTTATAAGTACCCTGCACGTATTTAAAGCTCCATTTTTGGAAATCCACCAGTTCTTTACTATCCATCAGGTTAAGATAGCCCATGTCGGCCTTTGGTGTAAACTTCACGTTGGCGTCATACCTCACGTTCACTTTACCAGCGCCATTTCCCGAAATGGTGGTAATCACAATAACACCATTGGCTGCCCTTGCACCATATATAGATGCAGCAGCTGCATCTTTTAGCAGCGTAACACTGCGAATAGTGGCAGGGTTGATGCTAGCCAGCGAGCCTTCAAAGGGCATACCGTCTACAACGATTAGGGGTTCGTATCCCGAGGCACCATTTCTCAGTGTAGTTATACCACGAACAAAGAAATTGTTTGTACCCAACACGGTAAGTCCAGGCGCAGCGCCCTCCAGTCGTTGCATGATATTAGACTGCAGTTTGCCTTTCAGTTTTTTTCAGGTGTAATAAGCGAGAACGAGCCAGTGGCTCTCTCTTTAGAAGAGCGTTTGATACCCCGTTACAATTACATCCGAAAGCGAATGCTGGTCGGACTCCATTACCAGATTGAGTTTCTTTTTTTGCTCCGATAATCACAGTTAATGGTTTCATGCCTACAAAGGTAGCAACCATTGTCTTTTCCTTATCGGTTAAGGGGATATCAAAATATCCATCGCTATCGGTTACTCCCACTCGCGCACTTTCTTTAAATGCGATAGCCACTCCCGGCAAGCCCTCTCCCGTGTCGTCAACGATGCGTCCCGAGATACGGCGTTGCACCTGTTTCGAGTTTTGTTGCACTAGTGCGGAGTTGTCTTCAGGCACTGAAGCGTTAACCTTCAGCGCATACGGATTTGCAAGCGTGCATGCCAAAATGCAGCAAACGCGCAACCACTTGCCTTTTTAAGACTTAGTGGCGATGGTGTCTTGGTGCGGATAGATTTCATCTTTATCAAGATTAGCATTACGGTCTTTAGTCTCTTTGGCAAAGGTTGTAGCAAAAGGTAATATGCCACTCCTCCACCTTATCATATAAGCAGCCCCCAAATATCTCATAAGTGGGCGTCTTTATAGATAACGCAAAGTTAATCCTTTTTCTTTTTTTATTTGCAAAGAAAAGAACAAAAAACTTTTAGTTTCTAGTGCATTTTTTTTCATCTATAAACAAATATATGCGTATTTATACTTTGTGCAACCCAACAAACGTGTAAATATGAGCTAGCAAAGCCCAACATTTATGACCAAGAAAAAACTACTATTAAGTATATTATTTCGCTTTCATTTCTTGGTTCTCGCAGATTAGCATACAGTAATCAACATTCTTGCCACTCGTATTTTTATATAGATATTGCCAACCATACGCGCAACAACTACAAATACCACACAGTTCAGAGCAAAAAAACAGCGAAACCTTCAAAAAACAAATCAATGCCCTTAGACAGAAAAAAACAATCAGGAAACTAAATTTCAACCCAAAGAAAAAAATCCAACAAAACAATCTAATATTTTTGTACCTATTATGCCTGTTTTCCATTTATAGAGTTGACTCCACAGACTTCTCATTTCAATATCGCACCATTATTATTTATCCCAAACTTTTTATTTATTTGTTTCAAAAATACATATCTTTGCATTCGGCAATATATCATTAAACTATCCATTAAGTATTGCTCCTGCAAAAGAGTTGTATACCAATTTGAGCCAAATACCCGTAAAAAAAGAATTGCTCATGCAGAAGTGCTTTTTGGCAGGAAGGCTTGGCAATACTTGGGGTGGCATGATTATTACTAAAAAAACTAAGTTGTACAATAGTAATTTAACAAAATAATAAAATGAAGAAATCAATCTTATTCTTAATCGCAGCATTTGCAATATGCTGCAATGTATACTCACAGCATGCAGTGAAGTCGCTTTCATTGCAACCCAAAATCGGTGTAGGCCTATCGAAATTAACCTACCATTACAACTCAGATTTCAGACCAGGCATTGTAGTTGGCTTTGAAACAGAATACCAGGTTAAACCCAAGTTAGGTTTATCGGTTGGTTTGCTTTTTTTCTCAACAAGGTTCAAAAATACACGCTTGGAGAAGAGAACCACCATTATGAATACAACTATTTCAACATCCCAGTGTTGACCAATTTCTATGTAGCAAAGAACTTGGCCTTGAAAGTGGGCTTACAACTTGGGTTAAAGAGCAGTAGTAAAGATTATCTGTCAATGAATGGTTGGGAAACTTCTCAAGTTAACGACAATATTAAATCTGTGGACGTGGCTATCCTCTGGGTATTTCTTACGAAATGGGCAAGTTTGTAGCGGATGCACGCTATAATTTCGGCCTTACCGAAGTGAGGTTGCGTTCGCAATTTAGTGTTTTCCAATTCACAGTGGGCTATCGGTTCGACTTGATAAAAGGTAGAAAGTAATTATCGTAGCACCTAACTATGGGTGACTACACGTTGGCGAATGATGCATTTGCCCGTTCGCGATTATTTATAAAAGGTGAGTTCAGAGAATATAACAAGTAATACAACAAGTAATACAAGACGAAATATTTAGTAATATATAGCTTTAAAATCCCAAAAATCCATTTACAAGTGGTTTTTGGGATAGTTTTTAAAGTAATCTACAAAAGGCTGTATGTAGATTTCGTACTGACCTATTCCTAGCTCTTGATTTAAGCTCTTTTGTCGTTCCTTGAAAAAGTGCGTTTTGCCTTTCCACTTCGCCCAAAGCTCCGTGTTGGCGATTTCCATTCTCGCCATGACAATGTACGAGCAAGCTCGACGTTGTTCATCTGGCTTAACGAAAAACGTCCATCTCACACAAATAATTTGTAAATAAAAAAACAAACATTTTTACGCGTTAAAAGAGCCATTATTTGTAGCCATGAGTCAACTCGCTCTCAAATATTCCATTCTCGCGAGGGGTTTTTTTCTCATAATAAATGGGGTGGATTGTAGGTGCAAAGAAAGTTGCAGTTCGGTTGCATGGAAATGCAGAATAGACCGAACAATGGGCGTTTTGTTGCTAAAACTTGGGTGTTTTGCTGCATTTAGCCTTGCGTTTTGCTGCAAAAACGCAAGGTAAACTGCTGCTAAACGCAGGGTGAAATGGTGCAAAACGCGGGGTGAAAATGGTGCTAAATGCGAGATGAAATGCTGGAAAAATGCAAGTGGGGTTGCATAATTTTGCGCACCGCATGGTGGCTTTATGCATTTAATAACAGTGGAAAAACAAGACTTTTTGTGCAAAAAATGTGTCTAAAAAAGTAGGTTTTTAGGTTCTAAAAAAGCTGGTTTTTTTAGGCGATGTAAATTTGTGAGCTGGCCTCAATCTAGAAAAGGCTAAATGGTGCAAAAACGCAGACGAAGTGCTCGAAAGGATGTAAAAAACAAAATACTTTTTAAGCAAAAATTAAGGGCTAAATGCATGGTTTTAGGCTTCATTTTTTTCGCCAGAATGAGAGGTGAATAATTTGCCTTTTTGTAAAAATATTTTCAACGCCATCAACAGATGAAACAATAAAGGGGGCGTTGAAAAAGATGAACGTTTTCGTTAAGTTAAATGAACAATGTCGAGCTTGCTCGTACATTGTCATGGTGAGAATGGAAATCGCCAACACGGAGCTTTGGGCGAAGTGGAAAGGCAAAAACGCACTTTTACGGAACGAAAACGTTGGTTGTTGTTTTGGCCAAAGGTCGAAAGTACGATTAAGGGTTAAGGTTGGCGTTGTTATGTTGCCAGCCTTAACCCTTAATCGTTGTGAGGGGTTTACCCCCAGTTGCTTGGTTGTAAGAGGCTTTAATGTCCTTATTGTTTAGGCACGATGGATATGGCATAGCCACCACCAGCCACAGCCGTGAGCGTAAGACGGGTGCTTGAGGTAACCGTTCGGCGCTCTATGCGATAGGCTTTGGGGTTGCTACGATAGTTGGCATTGGGTGCATCGGTGTAAATAGTGGCTTCGTATTTACGTCCCTTGTCGAGGAACGACAGCGACAGTTGCGACTTATGGGGCGTATTGCCCGCTACACAGCCCACAAACCATTTATCGCTGCTTTTGGCTTTGCGTGCCGCCGTGATGTATGCCATGGGTTCGGCTTCTAGATAAAGGGTGCGATCCCAGTCCACGGCCACGTCTTTGATAAACTGGAAAGCGTCGGGATGTTTGAGATAGTTCTCTGGAAAATCGGCTGCCATCTGCAACGGACTGTACATTGTGACATAGAGAGCGAGCTGTCCGCAGATGGTGGAATTGACATGCGAGCCATTGACGCAGTCCATTTCGAAGATACCTGGTGTGTAATCCATTGGTCCGCCCTGCAAACGCGTAAAGGGAAGGATGGCCGTATGCCCAGGTTTGCTACCTCCAAAAGGCTTGATACTCGGTGCCACGAGCACTCTCGTTGCCAATGAGGTTGGGGTAAGTGCGACACAACCCCGTGGGGCGCACAGCTTCGTGCGCGTTAACCATAATTTTATAGTCGGCAGCACGTTTCACAGCTTCCAAGTAGTGGTTCACCATCACTTGTCCGTAGTGGTGTTCGCCGCGAGGGATGATATCGCCAACATAACCACTTTTCACGGCGTTGTATCCGTAAAGGTTCATCAGTTTGTAGGCGCGGTCCATGTATCGTTCGTAGTTCATCACCGACGAAGATGTTTCGTGGTGCATCATCAGCCGCACATTTTTTTGGCGTGTGCATATTCGTTTAGCGCCTTAATATCGAAGTCGGGATAAGGCGTTTGGAAGTCGAACACCCTCTCTTTAAGATTTCCAGCCCAGTCTTCCCAACCAATATTCCATCCTTCAACCAGCACTTGGTCGAACCCATGTTCGGCAGCGAAGTCGATATATCGGCGCACATTGGCATTGTTGGCCGCGTGTCGGCCCGATGGTTGGGCCTTGGTATAATCGGTTTCGCCAAGTATCACCGAGGGGAATTGCTGCGTATAAGCCCAGTCGGACTTACCCGAAATCATCTCCCACCACACCCCAACATACTTAACTGGGCGTATCCACGAGGTATCGGTGTATTTGCAGGGTTCGTTAAGATTGAGAATAAGGTTAGAGGCGAGCACCTTTCGTGCGTCGTCGGTAACCAGCATGGTGCGCCATGGTGTGACGCAAAGGCGTGTGCAGATAGAGCTTTAGCTCCCTTAGCATCGGGCGTGAGCCACGAGGTGAACACCATTTTGCTATCGTCGAGGTTGAGGTTCATGGCTGGATAGTTCACCAACGCCGCCTCGTGCAAGTTGATATACAGTCCGTTATCTGTTTTTCATCATCAGCGACGTTTGCACACCAGTGGGCGAGAAGGTGGTTTTGCGACATATTATTGGTAATTGCCTCCTTCATGCGTTGTCTCACTTCGCTCAGTTTAGATTGGGTGTATTCGTACTCTTGCGTGTCGTAGTCGCCCGGAATCCACCATGCCGTGTGGTCGCCGTCCATGGCAAACTCAGTGCGTTCGTCGCTCACCACAAAATAGTTTAGTTTGCCTTCTTGCGGAAACTCGTAGCGCAAGCCCATGCCATCGTCGTAAACGCGGAAGCGGATATTGAGTCGGCGTTGGGTGGATTTCTGTTCCAAGCGCACCAGCAGTTCGTTATAGTGGTTTCTGATGGTTCGGTTTTCGCCCCAAACAGGCGTCCAGGTCTCGTCGGCAGCGCCTCGTTCTTCACCCAAAAAGGGTGAATCCATCGAGCAAATCGCCCCCTTTGGCCAAGGCAAGCCCCAGGCGCGAGTGTTTAACAACCGCCTTACCGCGAAAAAGCAACCGTGTAGGTGGGTGTGGAGTTGTCAAGATTGAACGTAACCTTTACATCGCCATTGGGCGAAGAAACCTGTTGGGCCATGGCGTCCAAAGCAGCAAAGAGCACCAGGCAAACAGACAAAATAAGATATCTCATATTGTTTAAAGTTATTGATAATCGTATCATTAAAAAAAGTATATACAGAAAAATGCAGATCGTTATCCGTGATACATTCACTATGCAAAGATAAAAACAAAATGTCGGAAAAACGCATATCCCAACCACCTTTATATACAAAAACGCTGTGCAAACGAATGCTGGTATCAGCCCATCGTTCTTAAGGTCTTATTATTAGACCCATTATCCATGCAGAATTAGGATAAATTAGATTAACTTTGCACCTAAAAAATGAAAAAAGGGCGCAAAACGCCATCCAAGATAATGAGGAAAAGAAATAAAAGAAGGATGAGCAAGGGCATGAAATGGAGCCTAGTAGGCGCCATAGTGTTGGTGGCGCTGACGGTTTATGTGCTAATGTGCTGTTTTTCTTCACAACGACAGATGCGCAATAGTGTTGTTGTTGTGCAAAGCAATGTGTGGTATAGCGTGGGCACAGGAGCCAACAAGGTCGTTTATTTTGCCCAATCGCTGCACGACAGCACCTTTTTAGCACCATGCACCACGCCCAAAGCACTAATAGAAACGCCCCATTTCACATCAGGTTTTTGGGCAAACAAGTTGGCATTGTTACCCACGAGCAGTGGCCGAGTGGTGACAGCCATTCCAGATGTTGCAGCCTATAAAGACACATTACCCAGCGATGCCATCACCATGACACAAAAAACATTGACCAAACTGACAACCCAGACAAAACAACTGAAACGAGAAATAAAAAGAAACCGACTATTATATAAAAAGTGCATGGCGTGCAAGACGAAGGTTATAACGCTGTGGCCACCTATGCTCAAACATTGAAAACACGCTTGAAAGAGGCACAAAACGTGCAGCAACGACTGGCATTACTGCTCAAAGAAAAATCGTTAAGAGTGCTGCGCCATACACGTTATACCGTACTGGTAGACGGCAACGCCCTCCCTACCCGATGCTTACACGAAGACCAGCAATGGGGTTTGTGCCTACTACAAACCACAGATAGGCAAACCCCTTGGCACGCAAATGCCCTCTCGACGTTGCCTTGGGACATGTCGGCAGTAGGAGAAATGCGCGTTGCTAGCGTACCCGGACTGGATTTAACGCCATTATCCGCGGTGAAAGACAGTGCTATGATATGGGTGGCCAACGTCGAAACCGACGGTAGAATGCGTATGCACACCACGTTGGGGCAAGCTGGTTCGCCCGTGTTTAGTTCGTGGGGGCCGCTTCATTGGAATGTATAACGGCAGAGGTATCGTGCCTCGCAACATCATCGCCCAAATGCTATGGAACGAAAAATAAACCACCCCAAACGTTTTCTTTGGCTCACGGCATTGCTAGTTGTGGGGCTTTTTGGCGCTTGCCACATAGAGAAAAACACACTTAACGACGACGGGACAGCGCAAGTTTTGCAACAAGAAAACGGCCTTTGCTATCAAGGCACTGTGCTGCATGGTCGCAGTCATGGTTATGGCGTGCTGTGGATAAAAGACAGTGTGATGTATGCAGGACAGTGGAAAAACGGGAAACGGCAGGGAATGGGCACGGCACACGATGCCAGAGGTCGAAAAATAACAGGAAAATGGAATGCAGACACACTGGTGAGTGGAACCAGAGAAGACAGCATGGGTGTGTATGTGGGTAGCTTTAACAAGCAGATGATGGCCAGCGGACACGGTGAATACACAGGCAAAGACGGCAGTCACTACGAGGGACATTGGGAAAACGATGCACAAACCGGTAAGGGATTTGCCCTTACAGCACAGCCCAAGGTGAAGGTGGGCGAATGGAAGGCAGGCCAATACTTGGGCGAACGCCTTACTTATACCACCGAACGCATCTATGGCATCGATATTTCAAAATACCAACACGTTATCAACAAACACGTGCATCCCATCAAATGGAACCAACTACGCATCACCCACCTGGGCACGGCTAGCCGAAAGGCCATCCATGGACAAGTAAACTACCCCATATCCTTTATCTACATCAAGAGTACTGAGGGCAAGTCGTTGCTCAATCCCTTTTACAAGGCCGACTATAAGCAAGCTCGTGCCCACGGTTTCAGCGTTGGCACTTATCATTTCTTCTCCATTTACTCGCCTGCTGCAGCGCAAGCGGCCCATTTTCTGCGCCATTCGCACATATCGAAAGGCGACTTTCCACCTGTTCTCGATGTGGAACCCTCTCCCCAACAAATAGCCAAGATGGGCGGTGCGGAGGTGCTTTTTCAAGGCAGTTCGCACTTGGCTCACCATTGTAGAGCAACGAACGGGCAAGCGTCCTATTCTTTATATCAGTCAGCAGTTTGTTAATCGCTACTTGCCATTGGCTCCCGACATCAAGCGCGACTACGACATTTGGATTGCACGTTATGGCGAATACAAACCCGATGTACACTTGGTGTATTGGCAACTATGCCCCGACGGACGCGTGCAAGGCATACAAGGCGAGGTAGACATTAACGTGTTTAATGGCTATAAAGAGGTGTTCGACGAGTTTAAGGCGAAGTTATAGAGAAGAGACCAATAGAACGGTCCAAATTATTATAATAACAGGAATGACAACCGCCATTAAGGAGTTAAACCAACTTAACCTTGCGTAACGATGTACGACAAGAAACATACTCAACGAGAAAAGGAAATAAGTTAAATTGCTAATCGCCTTCATTGCTACTAAGATGGTATGCTAGTTACATCACGATTGCTAAACTCACGAAAAATCATGCCTTGCGATGTTTATCATCGCGCCAAATAGCAGCGACTTGCCACTCCAAAGCCTTACCATTTGACGCTACCCACACAATAGTGGGTAAAGCTAAAAGAGCTTCACCCAAGATGCTAATAGCGCATACACCCATGTTATTGGGGATTATCACGCAATATCGCGTATTTGGTTACGTTCGCACAAAAGCACCGTTTAACCTTTGTGCATGAAAAAGAACTAGCGTATTCTTTGCGTTTCATTTAAAAAAATACGAGAAAAGGAAGTAGTCCAGAAAATTGCTGTGAAAGAAAAACAAACCAGTAAACGCTTATCAAGATTTTGGATAAACAAAGATTTTATAAAATAAGGTACATAACCATATCATACAAAATACTATGAATGAGACTATCAGGCGATAAGGCAAATAAACAATGCAGACAAGACTCAGCAATTGTAGCGGAATTAATACGTAAAACAGGCGCTTCATCTTAGGATAAAAGGCGTTGTCGTTCTTGTAACTAAACCATGCAAAAGCAAAAGCTTAAAAACACATCACCACTAGCACCATTATGGACATCCAATAAGATGCACTTCCCAAGGGAAAAAAATCCATGAAACGGCAAAAAAAGGCCCAAATATTTTGGTATACAACAAACCTTAAGGCCACATTAGTGGCCACAAGACTCAATGGACACTTTTTGTTTGTTTTTTTACTCATAGTTGCAATCAGAAACCATAGATAACACCAACCGCTGAGCTAAAGCCAGCTAATTCCAACCCCAATGAAAGCGCAGGTCAAATCTTTCGCCAGACGTTGCTTTGTTGACAACTGCGAGAATACTCTGTCTGCGCATAAGAATCAATTATACACATCTTTGATGCTGATAGCGACAACGTTTTGTTGTGCGATACCCCTGTAAAAAAATCCGATAGATACAGAAACCAATAAAGCTCGTAAAAAAATAAGCACTTCGTTTCATAAATCGTTTTACAAAGATAGTGATTAGTTGCGACACAACCAAGAAACCGGCCAAGTAATTAACTATTGTTTTTTTATAACAGCAAAAACGGCAGTAAGGCCCACATTAGAAACGCTCTTCCGCCTCATGTTACTTAACAAATTCGTGATACTTCACACTATCCGTAAGGTATTTCAACAAGGCAGCATCACCCCTTCGTAGATAGGCATCTGCTCACACACATCGTAAAGCCATATCGTCTGTGGTGGCGTCCTTATGCGTTTGGGCTTTCTTCAACTTTTTATTCTGCGCATTCGCCCCAGCAGGAGCGAAGACAATAAACAAGGCGATGGCAGAAATAGCGAAAGCCAGACACTTAAAGTCGGCAAACAATTAGGGCGTTTGTTTATTCCACATACGCAAACATTTATTAGACGCAAGCATTATCGCATTAAGGAAACGGCATAACCGTAATAGGCATATCGTTAACAAGTTAACGAACCAACAAGCAGGTGGGAAATAAGCCACTAGCCTGCGCCACATTCGCTTGTTAGCCCATTAACTCGTCAACGTTGCCAGCCTAGCTGTATGCTATTGCAGTTTGAAAGACACAGGCACGTTATACCTTACGCGCACTAACTGGCCGTCTTGTTTGCCTGAACCCCACTTGGGCATGGCCTTTATAACCCTTACCGCCTCAGCATCGAGCGCAGGTGTTACCGACCTAACTACTTTTACGTCAGCTACCGCCCCATCTTTCTCTACTGTAAAGCTAACCACAACACGGCCTTGCTCTCTCGCTTTCTCAGCCGCTTTGGGGTACTTGATGTTCTCCGAAAGGTACTTCATCAGTGCAGCTTGTCCTCCGGGGAAGGTAGGCATCTCCTCACACACATCATACACCTTATCCGCAGGTTTAGCATTATTGATTTGTGCTGTATCTTTGTTCGTTTCAGCTTTAGTTTCAACTTTTGTGTCCTTCACAACTTGTTCGTTCACGGGCGACTTTTGCTTACAGCTATTCATAAACACCAAGGCGAAAGTCAACGAAACAAAAAAAGCAAGTACTTATAACCCGCAAACGAATTTGTTTTTTGTCTATTCTTCATACTCATCAATTTATTAAATGGTTCTTTTTCGTTCTTCTAAAAGTGCGTTTTGCCTTTCCACTTCGCCCAAAGCTCCGTGTTGGCGATTTCCAATTCTCGCCATGACAATGCCCGAACAAGCTCGGCATTCTTCATTTGGCTTGACGAAAACGTTCGTATTTATTTATTAAGGTAGCAGCTTAACCTGCCGTTAAACGACGAAAAGGCGGTGCGTTGGCAAGTTAACGAGCCAACAAGGAGAAGGGAGAAAGCCGCAAGCAACCCCACATTCAGCCTGTCAACTCATTAACTTGTCAATCTTACTTGCCCCTATTATTGTAATCTGAAAGACACGGGTACGTTATAATTCACGCGCACAGGTTGGCCGCCTTGCCTACCCGGAGTCCACTTAGGCATGGCCTTTATCACCCTTACTGCCTCAGCATCGAGCACAGGTGTTACCGACCTAACCGTCTTAACGCCAGTTACCGCCCCGTCTTTCTCTACATAAACTGAACCACAACACGACCTTGCTCTTTGGCTTTCTGCGCTGAAACGGGGTATTTTTATATTCTCCGCAAGGTATTTCATCAGTGCTGCGTCCCCACCTGGGAAGGTAGGCATCTGCTCAACCACCTCATACACTTTGTTGCTTACATCTGCCTTCTTCGTGGTTTTAGTTGTCTTCACCACCTTTTTTTCTGCACATTTGCCCTAATTGTGGTATTATTCATCGCCAACAAAGCGATGGCCAGCGGCACGAAAAGCAAGTACTTAAAACGTGCCCTGGGATTGGATGCTGGTTTATTCATCATCATAATTCTTCTTTTTAAAGGTAATACATTGAAATTATTAGTTATTGTAGCTACATTCATGCGATAGGCCACCGCCAACAAATGGTATTGGTAGGCCTTTTTGTCTGTTCCGCCACTGATAACCGAGCGGTCGGCCAGATATTCAAGATTGTTGCGCACTTGCAGACGCATAAGCCACGCAGCAGGATTGAACCAAAAAAAGCGGCAACAAAGAGTTGCGACAGCAAAGCGTCTACCGAATGCCACTGCTCCACGTGCGCCTGTTCGTGCATAAGTATCTGCTGAAGCTGTGAAGGTGTTTTTGTTAACAGGACTAACGAATATCCAGCGGAAGAACGAAAAGGGGCTGAAATCGTCGGTTAACAAACAAACCGCTGTGCCGTTCAACGTTGCGCGCTCACAGTGTTGAGCCATCCTAAACACAACAAATGCCTGCCAAAGCATACGCAAGAGCATAGCCAAGGTCACAACAGCGTATAGCCAAACGGCTAGGTGTGGCCAATAAAAGAGATCGCGTGTAGGGACTGACCAGCACTTCGGGTAGGTTATAAGTTATGCGTGGCAAGACATTGTCCAACGATGCCGTTTCGTTAACCAGCTGAGAGAGGGTCTATCGTGGGCAACAAAAGCGAAAAGCATATAAATAGTGAGCAACGACAGACGCCGCCATTTAAAAGAAAGTGTCGCCAGCGCTAATGATTTGGTAGAACCCGAATAGCACCACCAACACAAAGTTTGCTTTTTATCAGATACATCAACATAGATGAGATTTGCTAAGATAATTTAGGTAATACTAATCCAAAACACTTTGAATTAAAGAGTGAGAACCATTTAAAGAGACGTTTAGAAGGCGAGATAACCGAATGTAAGACGAGACTCATGGCTTTTCCATACTGTCGTTTTCTATCTCGGCGATAATGTCTTTCAGCTCGTCGGGCGATATTTTTTCTTCTTGTGCAAAGAACGAAACCATATCGCGGAACGAATTTTTGAAGTAATCGCGCACAAATCCCGACACAAAGTAGCGTTTATAGTCTTTTTCCTTAACAACAGGCTCGTACTCAAAGCCATTGCCCTTGCGTTGGGCCGCCACATATCCTTTGCGTTTAAGATTTCCAATAATAGACGCCACCGTGGTATAAGGCGGTGTAGGCTGAGGCAACTGTTCGACAACACCCTTGATAGTACATCTACCCAATTGCCAAACACAGCGCATCACCTCTTCTTCTTGAATTGAAAGCTTCTCCATTTTCATAATTATGTAATAATTAAATTACGCTGCAAATCTACGAACTTTTCGTAAACAAAGCAATAAACACTAGTTTAAAAATTCGTTAAACACCTTATATTTAACACACAAAACCAATAAATTACGAACTTATCGTAACAAACAAGCCACACAAATAACAGGAAAAATAAATTCGTTAATGAGATATATTTAGACTAAAAAAATCGCACAACAGAAAAAGCAAACATAAAGCATGAACACCCCAATTAGTGTGAAACACCATACCCCATCTATTTTATAGCCTACAAAGTTAAAGACAACGCAATTATAGATACATCTCCAAATAACAACACACAAAACAACACACAAATAAATAACTACTTGATACCACCACGCTGCACCCATACAAACATCCATCTTTCACATAGCCAATACAACAACATGCCCTTACTTTCATCACGAAAGCCAATAAAAACATAAAAAAAGCGATGTGCTTGTTCGTCTTGCAGTTTTTTATTACCTTTGTGCCACAGAAAACAAAACGTGCAATATGCACATCATCCAGTTAACGGCAGAAAATGAGAAGAGTGCTACATTTGCTGTTTATCTCGCTATTCGCCCTCAGTTTTACTTCGTGCGAAAACAAAGAAAAAGCAAGCCGACAAGCTAACAGAGGAGTTTATGCGAAAGAACCCTAAACGACCCACGTTCTTACCAACTAGTGGAACGCGGGCGGGTTGACTCGCTCTTTTTCAGAGTTCAGAGCCACCGCCGAAGCACAATACATGCTCGACAAAGTGAAGCAAATAACCGACTCGGCTACACGCTATTCGGCATCGGTGAAAACCATTTCGCAAGCTCAACAGCTACTAGCCGATGGCCAACGCATATTGCAAGACTACAAGAAAAAGCAGCAAACCTTTAAGCGCCAGTTCCTAGGTTACGCCTATAGAGTTAGCTTTAGAGCCAAAAACGAGCACGGAGTACCGGTGCGTTCGTATGTAGTATTCAGGCTAAGTCCCGAGATGAATAAGGTTAGCATTGAAGATGCCGACATGAATATCTTCACTATTTTTTTGCAGCAGAAGCCATTAACGACAACATTACCAAATATTAAGGCGCTTGTAAACAGGGGCTAACATACTTACACGTGGGCGTTACCCAGAGAGAACAACACGTTTGTCTATCAATACTGATACAGTACGCTGTAAATTCATACTCACCAGCCCACACTTAGCCCCAACCACAGCCCTTGGCGCATGCCTTTAGCCGTTAATAATAGCAAAATCAGACACTTAATCCAAGGTTTTTACAATAAAATTTCGTAACTTTGTACATATTAGAATGCCGAACAAGCACTGTATAATCAACTATTATTGAAAGGATAGACATGAAGAAGAACATCTTACAACTTGCCCTCTTGGCCAGCTTAATCGTTGTATCAAGTTGTGCAAGCAAGAAAGATTTGGACAATTGCCAAAGAGAGAACAAAGAACTAAGCGAAAACTATAACACCACGCGCGAACAATTGGCTGCCAGCCAAGCTAGGGTAACATCGCTAGAGGAACAACTTGCACAACAAAAACGCGACTATGCCGCATTGCAGAAGTCGCTAGACAAGAGTCTAAGCAATAGCTCGGCCAACAATGTAAACATCTCTAAACTTGTTGACCAGATAAACGAGAGCAACCAATATATACGCCATCTTGTAGAAGTGAAGAGCAAAAGCGACTCGCTTAACATGGTGCTCACCAACAATCTCACACGTTCGCTCAGCCGAGAAGAACTAAAAGAGGTGGATGTGCGCGTGCTTAAAGGTGTGGTTTATATTTCATTAGCCGACAATATGCTTTATAAGAGCGGTAGCTATGAAATAAACGACCGCGCAGCCGAAACACTTAGTAAGATAGCCAAAAATCATTATGGACTATCAAGACTATGATGTACTGGTGGAAGGAAATACCGACAACGTGCCCATTAACCGCGAAAACATTCGAAACAACTGGGATTTGAGTTGCTTGCGCGCTTCTAGCGTGGTGCAATATCTGCAAACCCACTATGGCGTTAACCCCAAAAGACTCACTGCTGGCGGACGAGGAGAGTTTAATCCCGTTGCCACCAACGCAACCGAATTGGGCAAACAGCGCAACCGTCGCACACAAATCATCATCACACCGAAGCTCGATCAGTTTATGGACCTTATCGACAAGGCACCCGAAGAGGGAAATAAGCCTTGCCCAACAGCCTTTTACTAACACCTGCCCAGTGCTAATTTCAGCCTTGGAGCAGGTGTTGGCTTAAGTTACCACCAACAAACAACATTACACAAACACGATAAAGAAGCAAACAACACAAGCATCAGCCCCAACAAAACGACTAGGGCGCAACGCCCTAACCATCTCCACATAACCACTTATTAAATGTCACCCACAGTAAAGGTTTTTCTTAATGCCAGCATTTCAGGCATTACTTTCGGACTAATCCCTCTTTTTCGCCCTTCCTGTTTTTAAAACACAGGCATGCATTCCACATCTGTTTTAATTTACCGTTACGCCTTTTGGATGCCTCGCTATGCTAGGGTATGCTTATGTTTCATCGCACACGAATGTGGCTTGCCTTTGGCGATTTCTTACGCATTTTGTTGCTTTCTTCGATGTACGCCGTATCGTCCATCACCCTTATCGAGGGCTACAACTACATGGCTAGCGGCATTGCCACCACCCTACTCTTCTCCTATCCCGTTTGGACCTGCCTACTTTCGGTGGTGTTTCTGCACGAAAAGCTGTCGGCCACCACAGCCATAGCCATAGCCATAGCCGTAGGAGGCGTATTCTTTCTTTCGGGCATACTCGACGGCCAAGGCGACATGCAAGGCCCTAACTGGCTTATTTTTTTGCTGCTCACCTCGGGCTTCCTTTATGCCGTTTACATGGTTGCTTTTCCCAGAATGCGCATCCGTAAGATACCTTCACTCAAGCTTACGTTCTACATCTTTTTCTTTGCGATGCTAATTTTGGCCCTCTATGCCACATTTACGCGAGGACGAATCGATCCCATAGACACACACAATCAGCTTATCAACCTCTTTTTGCTGGGTTTAGTACCCACAGCCATCAGCAACGTAACGCTCATTATCTCGCTCAAGCAAATAAGTAGCACCATGGCAGCCGTGTTAGGAGCATCTCGAACCCATGACAGCCATGTGCGTGGGCATACTTCTTTTCGGCGAACCACTCACCCTCCCCATTGTCATTGGCTTTGTGCTCATCATCACATCAGTGCTCATTCTGGTGCTTAGCAAGCGCAAAACAGGCTCACCCAAACACCACCAACACCCCATAACCTAGCCTTCGTCCAACATTTATAACACCATGCCACACCATTGCACGAGTCGATAAACGAACAAAAGAGAACTTTTATACTAAATAACTGAAAAAAACTCCCTACCCAACACCTTATATATAAGGCAAAAACGCTAACTTTGCAAGAAGAAAGTGCAGGGCAAGAGCAGCATTTGGACAAATAATAGAAAAACCAGACGCTACACCGCGAAAACCATTTCGCACCAACACGCACGCTACAGCCAACAAAAAGGCGAACTACAACGCAATTTGGCGAAAAAGAAAAAAATAAATGTATTCACATAACCATCTTATAAAAACAAAAGGAGACAAAGATGATTCTTTTTTTCAAGACGCAGAAAGAAACGGTGATAGCCACTGAAGTTAATCACCAACTGAACGATGAAGAGATAGCCAAACTTGCATGGCTGTACGGCGACGCTACACTGATGGACACACAAGAGCTTGAAGGCTTTTACGTGGGACCGCGCCGCGAGATGGTGACGCCATGGAGCACAAATGCCGTTGAGATTACGCAAAACATGAATCTCAACGGCATTTCGCGTATAGAAGAATTCTTCCCCGTGGCTAGCCGAAATGCTGATTACGACCAAATGCTACAACGCATGTACGAAGGCATTGGACAAGAAGTGTTCTGCGTTAACAGACAACCCGAACCAGTAAAACACGTGGACAACCTGGAAGAGTATAACGAAAAGGAGGGTTTGGCTCTCTCGACCGACGAGATGGCCTACCTTCACCACATCGAAAAACAACTAGGAAGACCACTTACCGACTCTGAAATCTTCGGCTTTGCCCAAAATCAACTCTGAGCATTGCCGACATAAAATTTTTCGGCGGAACGTTTATCATCGACGGCGAAGAAAAAGAATCATCGCTCTTTGCTATGATTAAACGCACCACGGCCGAAAATCCTGGCAACATTCTCTCGGCTTATAAAGATAATGTGGCCTTTGCTCAAGGACCAGTGGTTGAACAATTCGCCCCAAAAGACCAATCTAAGGCCGACTTTTTTGAGGTGAAAGATATAGAAAGTGTTATCTCGCTGAAGGCCGAAACACATAACTTCCCCACCACCGTAGAACCCTTTAATGGGGCTGCAACGGGCACAGGAGGCGAAATTCGCGACCGCATGGGTGGCGGCGTAGGCTCGTGGCCCATCGCTGGTACGGCCGTTTACATGACCGCTTACCCCCGTTTCGACGGCGGACGCGATTGGGAAAAACACCTACCCGTGCGCGAATGGCTATACCAGTCGCCCGAACAAATTCTCATTAAAGCCTCTAATGGCGCATCCGACTTTGGCAATAAGTTTGGACAACCACTCATCACAGGCTCTGTGCTTACCTTTGAGCATCAAGAGAAAGCCGAAACCAACAATTCTGCCAACGAACCATTCTACGCCTACGATAAGGTTATCATGTTGGCTGGCGGTGTGGGCTACGGCACAAAGCGCGATTGCTTGAAAGGCGAACCACAAAAAGGTAACAAAGTGGTGGTTGTTGGTGGCGACAACTATCGCATCGGATTGGGTGGCGGTTCGGTTTCATCGGTTGATACAGGCAGATACTCTAATGGTATTGAGCTTAACGCCATACAACGCGCCAACCCCGAAATGCAAAAACGCGCATACAATCTTGTTCGCGCATTGGTTGAAAGCGACAATAACCCCGTTGTATCTATTCACGACCATGGTTCGGCTGGCCACTTGAATTGCTTGAGCGAACTGGTGGAAGAATGTGGCGGAGAAATCAACATGGACCAACTGCCCATTGGCGACAAAACCCTTTCGGCTAAAGAGATTATTGCCAACGAGAGCCAAGAACGCATGGGCCTACTTATCGACGAACAACATATTGACCGCGTAAGAGAGATTGCCCAACGCGAAAGAGCACCCATCTATGTAGTGGGCGAAACAACGGGCGATGCACACTTCGACTTTAAACAAGCCGATGGAAACAAACCCTTCGACTTGGATGTGGCACAAATGTTTGGCCACTCGCCCAAGACGGTAATGATAGACAACACCGTTGAACATCATTATAACAATGTGCAATATCAACCCATAGGCAACGAAGCCGACAAGAACAAACTTGGCGAAGAGGCGCTTACAGCACACATCGAACGCGTGTTGCAGCTCGAAGCCGTGGCTTGTAAGGATTGGCTCACCAACAAAGTAGACCGCTCTGTAACAGGCAAGGTGGCTCGCCAACAAACTCAAGGCGAAATTCAACTGCCTTTGAGCGACTGTGGCGTGGTGGCACTCGACTATCGCGGACGCTCGGGTATTGCTACCGCCATCGGACACGCACCTCAAGCCGCTCTGGCATCGGCCGAAAAAGGCTCGGTTCTGGCCGTTAGCGAGTCGTTAACCAACCTTGTTTGGGCACCTTTGGCCCACGGATTGGGCGGTGTTAGCCTCTCTGCCAACTGGATGTGGCCTTGTAGGTCGCAAGCTGGCGAAGACGCGCGCCTTTACAAAGCCGTTGAAGCATTGAGCGACTTCTGCTGTTCGCTGGGCATTAATGTGCCAACAGGTAAAGACTCGCTATCGATGACCCAACAATATCCCAACAGCCAAAAGGTTATCGCCCCTGGAACGGTTATCGTTAGCAGTGGCGCCGAGGTCTCGGATGTGCGCAAAGTGGTGTCGCCTGTACTTGTTAACGACAAAAACTCGTCGCTCTATTACATCGACTTCTCGTTCGATGATCAACGTTTGGGCGGTAGTGCCTTCGCACAAAGCCTTGGCTATGTGGGCGACGACGTGCCAACTGTTACCAACCCCGAATATTTTGCCGATTGCTTCAATGCCATTCAAGAACTGATTAAACGAGGATGGATATTGGCAGGCCACGACATTTCGGCTGGTGGACTAATAACCACGCTGCTCGAAATGGCTTTTGCCAACCGAAAGGGTGGCATGCACCTCAATCTACACGACCTCGCAGACGACGATGTGGTGAAAAACCTCTTCGCCGAAAACCCAGGAGTGGTGATACAGGTGAGCGACGACCATCGCAACGACCTCCGAACCTTCCTCGACGACGAGGGTATTGGCTACACCAAGATTGGCTATTCGGTTCCCAACAGTCGCACATTGGTGGTGAAGAAGGGCGACAACGAATTTGTTTTCGACATCGACTCGCTACGCGAAACATGGTATCGCACTTCTTATCGCCTCGATACAATGCAGAGCCACAACGGTATGGCCAAAAAAAGATGGCTCAACTACAAAAAACAACCCATCGAACTAAAGTTTAACGACAACTTTAGCGGACTGCTTAACGCCTATGGCATCAGTGCCGACCGACGTAAGCCCTCGGGTATTAAGGCTGCCATCATCCGCGAAAAAAAGGCACTAACGGCGAACGCGAAATGGCTTATGCTCTCTATCTGGCTGGCTTCGACGTGAAGGATGTGGCCATGACCGACCTTGTTTCTGGTCGCGAAACGCTAGAAGAGGTCAATATGATTGTGTTCTGTGGTGGCTTCTCTAACTCGGATGTGCTTGGTTCGGCCAAGGGATGGGCTGGTGCTTTCCTTTATAACCCCAAGGCAAAAGAGGCGCTCGACAAATTCTATGCACGCCCCGACACGCTTTCGCTAGGGTATCTGCAACGGCTGTCAGCTTATGGTTGAGCTAAACCTCATCAATCCCGAGCACGACCATTGTTCGCACCTTACCCACAACACCTCGCATAAATTCGAAAGTTCGTTTGTGGGATTAACCATTCCACAGAACAATAGCGTTATGCTACATTCACTCTCGGGCAATAAGCTGGGTATATGGGTTGCACATGGAGAAGGACGTTTCTACATGCCCGAAGCCGAAGACAAATACAACATCATTGCCAAATACAACTACGCTGAATATCCTGGCAATCCCAATGGCTCGGATTATAATGTCGCAGGTATTTGCTCGGCAGACGGCCGACACCTAGCCATGATGCCCCACTTGGAACGTTCAATATTCCCATGGCAAAACGCTTTCTATCCACGTAACCGCCAGTCAGACGAGGTTACACCATGGATTGAGGCTTTTGTCAACGCTAGAAAAATGGGTTGAAAGCAAGCTGAACAAATAATATAGCAATGGCGGCAAACGGCAAACAAATGTTTTGTCGCTAGCCGCCAGCTGCTTTTAAATGAGTAGATGAGTTTACAAACAAACCAATAAAACCATCTACTTGTCAACACAAACATTATTAACATGTCGATATATTGGAACAGTTTTCGCACATTCTTTAAAATAGGTATGTTCACTCTTGGCGGCGGATATGCCATGATACCCATTATTGAGGCCGAAGTGGTGGATAAAAAAACAAGTGGATAGAGAAAGAAGAGTTTCTAGACCTCATTGCCATTGCTCAGAGTTGTCCAGGCGTATTTGCCATAAACATCAGCATCTTTATAGGTTATAAGATGCGAAAGACACCCGGAGCACTATGTACCTGCATTGGCACGGCCTTGCCTTCGTTTTTGATTATACTGTTCGTCGCGATGTTCTTTCATCAGTTTCAAGACAACACCGTGGTGGCTGCAGCCTTTCGAGGCATACGTCCAGCAGTGGTAGCGCTTATTGCCGCCCCCACATTCAATCTTGCCAAAAGTGCCCACATCACATGGAGCACGCTTTGGATACCTGTTGTTTGCGCCCTGCTCATTTGGGCCTTAGGCGTAAATCCCATTTACATCATCATCGGCGCAGGTCTTTGTGGCTACCTCTATGGCCAGTTTATCAAGCCCACCGAAGAGCAACACAACGAGAATTAGAGCTTCATCGGTGCCACTCTTGGCCATCTTAGGCACCGCAAACTTCACTCAGAAGTATATTGGCCAGCAACAAATACACCATCACATGATATTTTTTTCGAGCTTTTCTATACGTTTTTCATCATCGGACTGTTTTGGCTTCGGTGGCGGTTACGGCATGTTATCGCTCATACAAACCGAAACGGTTGTTCACCATCAATGGCTTTCGTCGGCCGAATTTTACCAATATCGTGGCCATCTCTCAAATGACTCCTGGCCCAATCGGCATCAATGCAGCCACCTATTGTGGATACACAGCCGCGCACAATGCTGGCTTCAGCACGTGGATGGCTATGCTTGGCAGCGCCACCGCTACATTTGCATTGGTGTTGCCATCGCTTATTCTGATGATACTCATTAGCAAGATGTTTATGAAATACATGAACGTGCCCATTGTTCAGAACATTTTTTTGCAGGTTTGCGACCAGCTGTTGTGGGTATGCTTGCTGCTGCAGCCCTACTCCTGATGACCCAAGAAAAATTTCTCTTCGCCTATTACCAACCCTTGGCAATTTGGCATTAGCCTGTTTCTCTTCGTCATTACGTTTGTTGGCACTAAGTATATGAAAAATTAATCCCATACGTATGATTGGCTATGCTGCCGTGGCTGGCATTCTATTGCTGTATTAATGCCAAACATTCAACAGCAAAGGTCTAAGCTGCAACATCGAAATTAAAACATCTCCATGCCTTTAGCATGGAGATTATTTGTATAACACCAACCCACATTCTCTACAATCAACTAAGATAGCACATACTGGGTAATCCCATTATTTAGTGTTTGTGTTTTCTTCAGCTTCACTTTCTTTCGTCTCGCCATGATTTGCTTGCGCTTCGTTGTCGTTTGTTTGCTCTTCGTTAGCATCTTCTCGGGCCTCGTTCTCGTCCGTGTCCTCGTTTTCGTCAGCATCGTTTTCGGTTTCTTCCACTTCCGTGTTACGCTTTTCGCGGGCGTACTTAATGGATTTCACAAACAAGATGAGACCGATGAACCCCATAAGTGGCATAACAGTGAGTTGCACGGGATTAAATTCGTCTATCCATTCAAGCATGTGCAGCAAACAAAAGAGCAGTGAAAAATAAAAAGTCAAAAAGCACGTGAATAACTCGCCAAGCCTTATGTTTGCCCCACAAAGCAAGAAAGATGGCCAGCACGGGCAATGTATAACACACGCCCAACATCATGGCAATAAGCTCACGCGAATGTGCTGGAGTTGGCATGGTCACTATCTGTTCGCCCCAAAATGCGGGCATCACATCGGCCATGGTGTGAGCCAAAAAATCCCATAATGACGAGTGTCCACAGCACTACCATTTCAATTTGTCGGTTCATAATCACATGTTGTTAGTTTAGTTTGTTGTTATGTTCGTTCACGGATGTACGCGTTTATCGGATTAGCGGATTGACATGTTGGCTAGTTACATGGCGTTATCCAACATCAAGCATGTGTTTTTAAGGGCTTTAGAGCTAATCGTTGCGCGCATTATGAAGCAGGCGCGTTGCTATATTGATGAGACAACGTGCCTGCCCGCGCGTTTATACTCTACCCTCGGCTGTAAGCTTGTTACAACCTTACAGTCTTTATCGCCACAAAGTTACGAAAAGTATTCTGTTTTTACAATAGCTATCAAAAAATAATCACCTTTTAAAGCGCAAAAAAAACATAATCTACACCACACAAAAAAACTCCTTAACCACCTCTATGCTAGACAATATGCCCATTTTCGCAAGCCATTAAGCGCAGCAAGGGTTATCCACACGCTTAGCAAACAATCAAAAAAATAGACCTCCGCATCCAGCCATAACAAAAAGCACACAAGTAAACTAACGTTTTCGTTAAGCCAAATGAACAATGTCGAGCTTGCTCGTACATTGACATGGCGAGAATTGGAAATCGCCAACACGGAGCTTTTAGGCGAAGTGGAAAGGCAAAACGCACTTTTCAAGGAACGAAAAGAACATTTAACCCCAATAGTTCGCTGGGTGGGTATGGCTGTTGTGCGCTGTTTAGCAAACTGATTGTCTTGATTTTGAATGCGTAGTGCACTAGCCCCTCCTTGCTTATGACACAAAAAAAGGACTCGAAACACGTTCGAGTCCACTCCTAATAACCAATAATATCTTCGTAGCTAAAAATATGTACTATCGTTTGGAGCAACAACCATCCGCAGCCCTCAATAACATTGCGCTTTATGGTTTGGCAAGCAACTGGCCTTCCAGGTCAACATTTACCTGGGCACTGTTTACTTTTGTGAGGATTAGTCCTCTGGCACAGCTTGTAAGCACCATGTGTGGCACCATCACACCTCCCACATTGCGATAGTCTTCGTATCTTATCACTCCCGCAGGAGACGTGGTTTGCCTTATTAAGCCATCTTTACACGACACGCACAACACCAATTTGCAGCCCGACTTATAGTTTGCTTGCAATTCATAGCAGGCTTCACCATCCAAATCTTTTTGCCAATAAGTTTCACCATCGACACATCCGACGCTTTCTGATTGACGCAATAATCGAACAATGGGCCCAAAAATTTCGACCCTATGATGTATGTTTGAGCCATACCATCGGGTAACTGCTCGGTGCGTGGCGTGGGAGTGGAATTAAAAATCCATCCTTGCTCCCCATAAGCGCATACCATCGATGTACCTTGAGGGCGACTTAATGCGCTGATAATATGCCACGCCAGGCACCAACAACGTGGTGACTTGCAGTTCGCTACCCTCTGTAACAACCGTTTCTTGCAGTTGTAACGACTTAACTTTGGCTGCAGCTTCCTTTCCTCCCAGTTGACGAACATTATTTATACAGATGTCGTCTACGGTCTGTGCGCAAACACTCGCCACGGACAAAGCCAACGATAGCATTAACGTACCTACTCTCTTATCAATACTCTTCATAACCCTAATTTACCTTTTAGTAACTGAATGATCTATAACTGATTCTTGATACACATACAAAAAGAAACCGCCAAAAATGCCTTCACAGGTTGTCTTAATCACTTCTTTGAGGCATTCGGCGGTCGTTTATCATCCTAAATACCTCTGGTGCAAAGTTAGGCGTAAAAAGCTTTGTAACCAAAAGAAAAAAGTATATAAAATAGATTAAGCACATATACAAAAAGTAAACACGCTTTCTTGTTTTAACATATATTTACCGTTATACAACAACCAAAAACACCAAACCATGTGTATTATTATGCGTAATGTAACAGAAATATTGTATTTTTGACCAGAAACGATGCAAAAATCAACGATGGACTGCCGAATTAAATACGTTAAAAAAACATTATAAGAATAGAAAAAGAATAAACACATTGTATCTTGGTTTTAAAAAGACAAGAAACGCAAAAAAAGACTCATTAACGATGAACAAAAAAACAGAAAAATAACTACTATAAGAAAAACAATTTGTTGCTAAAACTTGACAAAATGCATGCACAACGCCTTACTTCGTATATGCCTCTATTGTAGATTTCTATATATTTCGCCATATATTAAAGCACAAACCGACTATTTTTTTATATATATACAAACAATATACATCGGGCAAGGTGAAGGCAATAAAACATTCTTTTCGTTCTGCTTAAGAAGTGCGTTTTGCCTTTCCACTTCGCCTAAAGCTCCGTGTTGGCGATTTCCAATTCTCGCCATCACAATGTACGAGCAAGCTCGACATTGTTCATTTGGCTTAACGAAAACGTTGGCTTGCCTTCATCTAAAAAACATTATACCAAACACTGCACGCACATTGTTACTGGCTGATATTAAGTTTTACCTCCAAACAGCCGTTAAGCCGTTTTAGATTTTGTACATTGTTGAGCACCTTGCAGACTAATACTCGATGGCATAAGGGCACCACAGCAAAAGAAGAACACAAGCAATGTGCAGACTAGTAAACGAGAGATAAACAGATCACAATGAAACCCTTATAAAAACATGTGATTAGCTACCTAACGACCGTTTTTTTGATAAAAAAATAAAAACGGCATTAAACGCACAATAATATCGAATGATATATTTTGCAAAAATGGAGTTAGACAGAAATAAAAACACTAGAACATCGCACATGTTTAGCATAAGAGTTTTGTTATCTTCTTTTGTTAAATACAAACGCCTTATTTTACAAAACTCATATTCTAAGACAAGCCCTTCTAGCGAAAAAGGAGAGTCAAAAAGCACGTTTTTTTGGCTTATTTTTAGCCTTTCACAATTTATATTTTCACCAATTTTGAGCACCACAACCGCATTTTGCACCTTTTTGGCTTTCTATTTCACCGTCAACTACTAATTTTGTTTCTTCCTCAAAACAGCTATTTGCAGCTAAAAATTCCACTTTTTCACCTCTTTTTACCCTAAACAACGGCAATTTTTATCAGGCGATAACCTTCAACAGCAAGACAAAACATGCAAGTTTATGCATTCCGCCTTGCGTTTAGTGGCATTTTTCGGTGCATTTAGCAGCATTTCACCTCGCGTTTTTGCGGCATTTCACCTTGCGTTTTGCTACACTTAGCCTTGCGTTTTGCTGCTAAACGCAGGGTTATTTGCTGCAAATAGCATAACATTTAGCCCATAATGACCCAAAAGTTTGATTAGTTTTACATTTCTATGCAATACAAATACAGTTTTGTTGCATTAAAAACCCACCCTTTTCTTACGCAAAAAAACCTTCGCGAGAATTAAGTATTTGCAAGCGAATGAGCAGTTGGTGAGCAGAAAGGGCACTCACAATGTTAAAAATTCTCGCTGATTTTTTTTACACGATAGACACACATTGCTATCTTAAGTCCTATAAATAACGAATAAGCAATTGGGGGATAAAAACACTAAGCACCGAGGAAGAAAAAGCTAAACATAAAGCCCAAAACAACAAACAACCCCAAATCGGGAGTTAGACCGCTTATCACATGGATGATAGGGGCTTAAATTGTTTTCAATACATCTTTCGTTTGCATATCGGCAGATTGCCTATCCTATGCTTGTACCGTAGAACCCTACGCCTACAAGAATAAGACAGGCAATCTGTTAAACAATACACAAAATCTAAACAGCTATAACGACTGGTCTGAGTTAAAGCCATCGGCCAACATAAGAACAGACGTTTTTCATAGCAGATTTGCGCCAAGCGTGCACAACGAGACAAGGAGTTGTGCCCAATGCATGTAAACCCAGGCAAACACGCCCAGGGACGTGCACTAACTCAAGTTGTAAGTGTGCACACTAGTGCCTTGTGCAGCGGGCAAATAGTTAATTCCCCACCAGCACATTTGCAGAAGCAAGAACGACACAATGAGCATATAAAGTGCAGGTCGCAGATTATAGGGGCGCGACCGGCGGAAATGCACATAACACAAATAAGCAAACCAGGTAACGGCAGCCCAAGTTTCCTTTTGGGTCCCAGGCCCAATAATGCCCCCAAGCCTCTTTAGCCCAGAACGCCCCCATGAGCATGCCCAACGTCATAAAACGACAAACCCACATACACAAGGTTATCGGTGATATCCATTTCGTCGGCGGTGCAAGGCGTTTTCTTGATGAAGAGCAAATAAATAGCCATCACCGTGGCAGCGCCCAACAAGGCATAGGCAAACATATACACAATAACGTGGGGTGCGAACCATGGACTTTGCAAGGCAGGCATCAACGTTTTATTGTGTATTTCGGGCTTCAGCACGTTGACCATTATAAACACCGTGGCCAAGATGGTGCTGAAAGACAATATCCACTTATAGCGCCAACGCAGATAAAACCACCAGTCCGGCAAAGGGCAAGAAGAGCGAATACCACAGGCGCGTTTCGCCCATGGTGCGCAAAGGCGGCCGTTCGAGTGAAATCCACATGGCAACAATGAAACTAAAAACACCAGCAGGCCTGCAACAGTGGCACTAAGGGTGAGCGTTTTTTTATCTTTCCAGGCTGCATAAGCGCCAGTGGCCCATAGCAAAACGGCCACTAGGGCGAAATAGGGGAAATGGTTCCAACTCATTCTTTGGTCTCCTTTCTGCGTTGTAACGACAAAAACATAAACACAGCTCCGAGCATCATCATGCCCAAGCCCACATATACATAGGGCAACCAGGGGTCTTTAACCAGCTCTAGTACACTGGTTTCGCTCCATCGGCCCATCGATGTGTCGTAAGACAATTGGTAAACCTTCCAGCCTTCAACACTAAGGGGGTGGTTAACCTCGATATCGGCAAAGGCGTGCAGCCCAGCTTGGGTCATCAGTTCCACACGCGAGATGTAGCGTTGTGGTTCGCGTTCGGGCATGGCGATGCATACTTTTCCGTCTAAGCTAAGCACCTGATAGGGAAAATGGTAGCTACCACAAGTAACCCAGCCCGTTTTGGTGATCTTTCCATCTGGAGATGTGGCAGTGATGTTCAATGCAATCATTGCTCCCGAGGAATGCCAAGGGCAGGTAGTTGGTGGTGTCGCGGGTCATTAAAGGTGCTGCTTCTTCAATGCGCTTATTAAGTTTTACGGTCCATCCGTGCAAGTTTCCTGTGGTAAAGCTACTATCAACCACCACGGTGATAGGCTTATCCTTGGGGATGGGGTCGCCCTGTTTTACCATCAACAAGCATCAGTTTAGGCGGATATTCATAGATTTGAAAAATCCTTTAGCTGTATAGCCAGTGGCAATTCCACTTTTTTTCCAGCCTCGTCGGTGGCTCTCCATTCGGGCGAAGTTTTGTGAATGGTCATGTTAAGACGTTTCATATCGGCGTTACCCAATGTGGCACAGAGCATCACGATGAGCAACCCAGCATGATTGAGCATAAAGGGCACATCGCGCCACTTAAAACGAACAGCCTTAGCGATGGTGGCTTGAGCCACAATGACCGACACCCAGATGTAGACGAGCACAAAAGGCCAAAAACGAAAGCATGCGTGTAAGTCCCAGTGGGTCGGCAGCTTGATGTCCATCGGGCATCTGTCGGGTTAATCCCATGATGGCAGTTAGTACTACGGCATAGGCGAGCAGGCACAGCCGATGCATACGAGGAGAGGAATTTGAAGGAATACACCTTGTTGCGAAGAGCAAACACAAGTGCCATGGCAAGCAGATAGCAAGCCAAGATAATGATATTGACGGGATAAGAAAGGTTGCTCCAGGCTATTGGACCTGCGCTAAACTGCAACAGGAGGCCAACAATGACGAGTCCGGCTCCTATAGAAAAGCCCTCAACCATCTTCCATGGTCGTTTCCACATAATGGTTTATCTTTATTATTTAGTTTATTATCGTTTTATTATCAGTGGGCAAAAAGTCATATAGACAAGGTTGTTCAGTTTATGGTAAGAAGCATTGTGTTGTCGCATTGGCTTGCAAAAGAGGAACTTTTGGCTAGAAAAAACCTTCTAGAGAATATCCTCGCATGCAAGCGCCCTAGGATATAAGGCCTCCAAAAGCAGATATCTGCACCGAAGCAAACGCGCCTTGCACCATGCCTAAGCAAAACCCAAACGCCCCATTATAGACACTATAAAGGAGTTGAGGTCTTGTTAAAGACCTTAACCCCTTTATTAGAATATTATGATAATTCTATGTTACTGAGAAAACCCATTAGCTAAAAGCTTACAAGTCGATAGCGCGTCCTGCAGCCTTAGCTTTTTTAATCCACTCGGGCACCACCGTATTGAGGAATTTCTCTTTATCGCCTTCCTTCTGTTTCATATCCAGTCCGATGTAAGCTTGAGCCTTACCCTTAGTAGAGATGTCGGGCATTGGCACATCGCCAGTAAATCCGTGCACTGCAAGCACCTTAGCAACTTTGAGTCGCGCCTGATTAGCGTAGTCAAGACTATGAGAAAGGATACGTGTAATTTCTTGAGGGAGCGTGGAACGAAGCGCCGTGAGAAGCCACTGCAAAATCCCAACGCCATTGGCTCTTGCGTAAGAGGTCGAGAACAGGTTTCATTTCGGCCTCGGTTGCGCCCTTGTCCCATGCGAATTTGGCCTCGATGTGTGCGGTAGCCAATTCGTTTTCTACGCGGTTACGTATCTCGTTGCACTTGCGTTGGCGTTCGTACACGTTCTGCCTAAGCGTTTCTGCACTCTGTCGGTGACAGGTTTGGCAGGTGCGTTCGATGTTGGCCAAGGGGCTCATGATGTGGTGGTCGGTGTATTTCACGCCGCCTTTGCTCATGTAGGGGCATGTGGCAATCGGCACACGAAACGCCGCGTTGTCCATGAATACCCATCTGATGAATTTCGTATCCGGGGTGCTGTGCTTTGAGGATGGGTGCACGGCTTAGTGCGTGCGTGTAATCCTTATAGTTCATAGCATCGTAATACTTCTCCATCGCCTCTACCGTCATACCGCTATCTTGCGGGAAGGTGAGGTATTTACCTTCGCCCTTGAAGTAATATTCGGTGTGGCATTGCGCGCAAACCAGCGAGCGCATCTCTTGGTGTGTGGCCTTGTTCACGTCTTTTTCCAACGCGTTGCCAGGCTTCGTACAAGGCCGGGCGTGCGGGTTTGAGGTCCATTGTCTTAGAGTCGTGGCAGTCTGAGCAGCCCACGCTGTTCATTATCTGGTCTCCCACTAGACCAAGGTGCCTTATAGAAGTTGGCCACACCCCTGTTCTTTCATCACGCGTGGCACGTCAGGACCTTTGCAAGTCCAGCATGTTCCAGGTTGCGGCTCTTTTTCTTCGGTAACCCCTGGTGCGCCAGTACGTAGTGTTCTGCGCACATCTTCAACAGCGTGTTGGTGTCCACGGGGTGTGGCATAGTCCCATGAGAAGGAATAACCAGCCCAAAGAATCACCATGTTGGGGCGTTGGGCAAGCACGTCTACGGCTTGTGAACTGTTAAATTCGCTTTTGAAAGTGGTGTCGGCGGTTTGTTTCCACGTTTCGTATTCGCGGGGAAGTCGCTTGCGAACTTCGAGTTTTTCAGATACGATACCCTCCATTGGGGTTTTTTCTGTTGTTGAAGATGCTTACCACTTCGGCCCTGCGCTCTAAGAGCGACGATACGAGAAGGCCCAAGATGAAAACGACAACCATTGAACCTCCGAACAACAGCCATCCTTGCCAACGTTTTAATTGCTTTGCCATATCTTAATTGTTTTTAGTTTCGGGTTTCATAATGTTTGCCCCACGCAGAGTTGGGGCGTTAATAGAAGCGAGCGTGTAATTATTTGCCTTTTTTTCCGAGCATACCTTGCAACCAATCGGGCACGGGCGAGTCGGGTAAAGGTACTTGAGCATTGGGTGTAGCCGAAAGAGAGTTCATGCCCCCATGAGGCACATCGCGGTGGCAATCCCAGCAAGCCATTCCCTCCCACGCTTGGCCATCATGTAATTGATGCGTCCTGTGTGCACAAACTCTTGATTGAGTTGAGAATGACAGCGAATACAGTTATCCATAATCACGCCAGCGCTAGCATCTTCGGCCGTAATTACCTGTCGTTCTTTGAAGGTAACAAACTTGCTTACATGGTTCAAACCATCTTTAGCTTTGAAGAAATACTTAGCAAAAATGTTGTTGTGCGGCACGTGACAATCGTTGCACGTGGCGTCGCGAGCGTGAGAAGAGTGCATCCACGAGGCGTAATAAGGCGTCATGATGTGACAGTTTACGCACGCCGAAGGGTCGTCTGTGAGGTAGGTATGCATTCTTAGGAGGTACATAAAGAGTCCGCCTAAGCCCACAACCACTCCCCCTACCACCAGGAGGAAAACCTTTTGGCGGTAGCTGAATGCCGATAAGATAGATTTTAGCTTGTCTTTTATCATGTGCGCTATATTTTCTTATCGCAAATTTAGCAATTAAAACGATAAGGAAGCATATTATATAGCAGCTATTTTATAGTGAGGAGCAAGTTTAACATGCATTAAGAACAAAACTTTAAACCTAATTTAACGCTAAAATCCTTATAAATAAGGATGTGTTCAAATATGTGTTCGCACACAGAAGAGATGCTTGATTTTACATTTTAAACACTTGTAAATTACAGTTATAGTGCAAGATAGCGTAAAACGGGGGCTAAAAATACGGCTTTCGATAGAGCCTTATTTTCTCTTATGCGCACTATAGTCCCACACAGCAAAGGGCACTTTGCCTCGTGAGAAGGAACAAACAGACGAGTGAAAAGCAACGAGTAATTGTATGGCGCTCTGAAAAAAAGGAAGTAATGAGCATGCAAAGAAAAAAACAAATGCAAAATCGGGCTAAGTTCTAGACAATGAACTTAGCCCGATTTTGCAGTAATGTTATGCTTATAACTGTTTGTCAGGATAGAGCGCTTGCCACCAAGAAGGATTGTTTTGCAAGTAACGAGCGAACCATGCAAAGATGGTGTTCTGCCACTTTATGCGCTTATTATAATCAACGATAGAGTGGTTTTTCGCCATTAACAACAACAAAAAGCAGTGGGGCGTCCCAAGAGTTTGAGAGCCGTGAACATCTGGATACTTTCGCCAATGGGCACATTGGTATCTGCATTGCCATGGAGGAAGAGCAGAGGGGTGTGTATCTTGTCGGCATTGAACAGCGGACTTTGGTCTACATAAAGGTCTTTACGCGTCCAAGGATAGCTGTTGGCCATAGACACCTCGCTGTAACTATATCCCCAATATCCCTCACCCCAATAGCTGGTGTGGTCGCTAATGCCAGCATGCGATATGGCAGCAGCGAAGATATCTGTTTGCGTTTGCAAATATTGCGTCATAAATCCACCATAGGAAGCACCGATACAGCCCACGCGTTTGGGGTCGACATAGGGGTGAGCCTGAAGGAACGCCTTGGTTCCCTCGATAATATCCTCGGCCACCCCTTTACCTGCGGTGTTAACATGGCGCGAAGCATGAGCCTGACCAAAGCCAGCCGCGCCACTAGGGTTGATAAGATATACCACATAACCCTGAGCAGCATAAAGGTGCAAGGGGTAGCGGCTTTCGAAATAAACACTCACGGGCGAACAACCACCATAATAATATACCACCATGGGATATTTTTTATTGGGGTCGAAGTAAGGAGGAAGGAAGCAACGTCCCGAAATAGTATCGCCACGCGAAGAAATAAAGTTCCATGGCGTGCATGTTCCTAAGTCTACATCCTTTAGTTTTTGTTTGCTCAGATCTTCGAGCAAGGTGCTTTTTCCGTTGTCGAGATTAAGCGTATAAAGTCTATCCGATTGGATGCACTTTCGCCATACCACACAGCAACTGGGGCGTTATGGGCGAAAGCCAGTCTTGTTACGTAGTCTTCGGGAACATCGAAGCGGGTGAATTTATTGGTTTTGGGATTAAAACGGAAAAAGCTTTTGCATGTCTTTATCCAGTGCAGTGAAGTAGATTTGGCCGTCTCGTGGGTTCCACGAGAAGTTTTCGATACTGGGATTAAACGTTTTTGGTGATGGGCGTAACAGCCTTATTGGCCACGTTGAGCAAGAACAACTGATAATCGTAACCATTAGGTGTGCTACCTTCGGGTACATTTTTGCCTACCGAATTAAAAGCTTCGGCAGTGCCTTTAACCACAAGTGCAGACGCATCGGGTGAGAAACGAGCCTCGGAGAGGAAGCCTTCATCATGAGCCACGCATGTAACCTGCATGGTTTTCACATCGAGCTTATAGAGTGAAGAAACAGTTGTGGGGCGTTTTTCCAATCTACTGCGCGACACCATATATAATATATAGCGACCATCTGCAGAAATATCTTCAAGCGACACATTGTGATAGCCAAAAGGTAAGCGGTTGGGCCAGTCCGGTTTTCAGGTCGACCAACGACAAGTTCCACCTTGTTCTCCATCCAGGGATTCTGTCTTCGGGTTGGGTTATTTCGTAGATATCAGCATCTTCTCGTGGTCCTTCTTGCGAAGTGGCCAAAATAAGATACTCGCCATTGGGTGCTAGGGTGATAGTTCCTTCTCCAACGCCCGAGGCCAAAGCCTGTTCTTGTCCTGTGAGTGGGTCAACAGCGATGAGGTCGCGCCCTTTAGCCCCCTTTCGGGTGATGTAAAAGCGGTTAGTTCCAGGAATCCAGCTCATGGCCTCATCGGTTTGTCGCATGATGTTACCCGTTTTCAGGTCGGTTAATCTCCACATATATCGTGTATATCCGCCATCTTTCACATCATAATAGTTGGTAATAAGAAATCGTCCGTTGGCCGAAAGCCCCAAACGATAATATTGCAATCCGTTTTGAATGTCGCCCAATGTGAGTGTACGGCGTGTGTCAGTGTTGACCTTAACACCATCTCCAGCATTGGTAACCTTGAGAGTGGGCGTGTAAGTAGAGTCTTTCTCACTTAAATATTTTATCACCACGCTGTGTGTTTGTGGCAACAGCGTAATGCTTGACGGCGAAACAACCTTATTGTCTACATAAACTTGATAATGTTTCAGCCCCTTAAGTTCAACACCCAACGTGCAATAGCTAGCATTTTGAATATTGAATTGCAATAAGTTAAGAGCATACTGAGCGGAAGATGTAGGCAATTTTCCTTCATTAATGACACGCCCTTGCTGTGCTAAATCGAGATTTAGGGGTGTGTTGAGTAACGACTCGGCCGAGAAAGCCTTTTGTTGCGCATCGACGCTATCAACCAATACAGGCTGAGAGAGGTCGAATGGTCCAGCATAGCGAAACGTTTTCACGTCCACATCATTAGCCATGCCAATTGAGCAACCCATAGTTAGAGCTGCAAAAAGCAATGAAGATTTTAGTCTTTTCATTTCTAGAAATATTTAAGCGCTTATATATTGTTTAGTTTTCAGTATCTGTAGCATCGACAATTTTGGGTCCACGCACTTTGTCTCCCTGTTTTTCAGACCACTTAATATTTGGATATCCACGCCATCGCTAAGGCCAGTTTTCACTTTCGTACGCGTGTAAGTAATCTCTTTACCCTTTCCCTTCACGATATAAACATAAGTATCTTTTCCGCTAAATTCGATGGCACTTTCGGGTACAGTAAGCACATTGTTGGCTGCTTGCAACACGATTTCGGCATTAGCACTATATCCGCTGCGTATATTAGTTCCTTTTCCCACCTGCACTGCGGCTTTAATTTCAAACTGGTTAGCACCATTAGTCTCTACTGCTTTAGGCGAAATGTATTCGAGCATGGCCGTAAACTTAAGGTTTTGCAAAGCACCGATAGTAATTTTTCATGGTCATGCCCTGCTTAATGTGGCCCACTTCGGTTTCGTCGATGTTACCTTTAAATATAAGGTCGTTCATATTGGCCACGCTAGCAATGGTTGTACCATCGTTGAATGTATTGCTAAGGATAACCGAGTTGCCCACTTTCACAGGGATATCAAGAATAATTCCCGTGATGGTAGAACGGATAAGCGTTGAACTAGCTTTGGCATTGCTTTTTGAAACGCCATCACGCACCACCTGCAAATTATCGTCAGCGGCCGAGACTTCTTCTTTAGCTTGCTGATAAGCCTGCCTTATCTTCTCGTATTCTTGTGCAGCCACGAGTCCCTTGTCAAACAAAGTTTTCTCCCTTTCGTATTCGGCCTTAGCCTGTTCTAAATTGATATTGGCCAATCTAACACGTGCTTGTGCCCCGCTAAGCTGTCCCATATCAGGAATAACCTTTACTTTGGCAATCACCTCACCCGCTTGTATGGGTTGTCCTGCCTCTTTCATAATCTCGGTAATGATACCCGAGATTTGTGGTTTCACGTTTACTTCGTTGCGCGGTTCTATGCGTCCCGTTATCACAGTAGTTTTTTTCAGGGTCTTTAACCGTGGCCGTAAGTTCGGTATACTGTTCGGGTTTGGGCTGGGATTTGACCCAAAAGAAACACAGAATGTGCCCTACAAACACGGATGCGATAAGCACTGCCACAAATATTTTTCTTCATAACGTCTATCCCCATGTTAGCCTTTGCGTGTTGCGTTGGCGTCGTTGTTGGGGTCTCCTTTGTTTATGTATTATGTGTTGTTATTTTTGTTTTGGAAAAATATCTATCGGTTATTCCACCGGATTATCATTCGTCGCGCATAGCATCCACAGGCTTAATGTTCATTGCACGCAATGCAGGTGCCAATCCAGCAAGCACACCCAGCGCGCAAAGAAACAGCACTGCTCCCACAGCTGTGAAGAAACTAATTTGGTAATGGGCACTAACAATGCCGTCGGTGGTGCTTGCCAATTCGGCCATTTGCAATACCAGTACGGTGAAAAACAATACCCGACATGCCCGCAACGCTTATCAATGTGATGCTCTCGGTAATAATTTGCATGAGAATATTTTTGGGTGTTGCACCTATGGCTCGCCTAATTCCTATCTCGGTGGTGCGTTCTTTTACCGTTACCATCATGATATTGCTCACCCCAATGGCGCCAGCCAGTAACGTACCAATACCTACAAGCCAAGCCAAGAAGTCTACCCTTTGAACAAACTGTCCATCATCCCAAACATTGCTTCCACATTAATCACAGGCATAGCCTTTTTCGTCTGTGGGGTCTAGATGGTGTGCACGAGCCACAACCGTTCTTACCTTGGGCACAATATCAGACACCTTAATCCCAGGTTTGCCTGTAAAGCACAGCATATTGATGGTATCGCCCATGGCGTAGGCATCTCTCATCACTCCAATTGGCACAACAACAGACTCTTCGGTACTACCATTAGCGTTCATTGTTCCCGAATTATAATCCACGCCCACAACCTTAAAGAACACCGACCCCACACGAATTTCTTTACCACAAGGGTTTGCCGCCTTTAGGGAAAAAGCGTTTTATACACTTTTTTTCCTAGGATGCACACCTTTCGTTTCTGCAAGTTATCCAAGTTGTTAAGATAGCGTCCGTAATACAATTCGGGAGTTTCAATCTCTTGATAGTTTTCGTCCAGCCCTTTAAAAGCACACGAAACCTTCTGGTCACCATACACAGCCGTATATCCCCACTTAGTAATTAGGGGCGTAACGACATCTACTTCGGGTATTTGTTGCTTTAGTCGCTCAATGTCTTTATAGGATAAGCTCCAGCTTCTGTCTTTCTTCAAACCATCGTAGGGGCTTTGTTGTGTTCTGAGTGATGAGTACTCCCGAGTTATTTGCAAAGCCTTTGAAGTTAGACGAAAGCAATTCGCGCAAGCCTTTGCCACCGCCTAATAACGACACAAGCATGAAAATGCCCCAAAATACGCCAAAAACCCGTTAGAAAGCTTCGTGTTTTGTTGCGTGATAGGGTGTCGAGTATTTCTTTATATCTGTCGAGGTCTATCATTGTTTATATTAGTTGTCGAGATAACGAATGAACAAAAAAGGAGGATATCAACCAGTAAGCTACAGGCCATGAGACCAAGTTAACTGTTGAAAAGAGGTTTAATTTTACTTATCTAGTCCATCGATATAGGTTAGAGTAAGACTTATCATCCCTTTCTTGAGGGCAAGTCTCCGCCCCACTCCACGCCTCTTTTAGTTCTTCTTTCTTGTTCAGTTGGTGGTTAAGCTGTATCACTCCATGGCGTTCAACGCTTCAATGGGTCTTATTTTTGGCCGCTTTACGCGCTGGTATAACGCCAGCAATAGTACCTGCAATAACAATGAGCAACGTTGCTTGTATACAAACGCCGAAGCCCACAGTGGGATCGACGAACATTTTTCTGTTGAAATGCACCAGCATCCATCGTGGTATTGCCCAATGTTGCATCCATATAGAGGTTGGCACCGATACCTAGCATCATGCCAATATAGCCAAATATGAGGGTTATGATTACGCTTTCGGTAATGATGAGTTTCAAAAATAGACCAAGGTGTGGCACCCTATAGCCTTGCGAATACCAAACTCGCGTGTTCGTTCTTTTACTGTAATAAGCATGATATTGCTCACGCCCACGATGCCACTAAGCAGTGTAAATATGCCCACTATCCACAATGCTGTGCGTATAAAGCCCATTCCCGTATTCATTTTCATACTCTGGGTAAAGCGATTCCATATCCATACCGACTCTTCATCATCGGGTGCAGCATCGTGCAGAGCGTTAATTTTGTGGCGATAAACATTTTCGAAGGCTTCGTTTTGTGCTTCGGTCTCCAGTCCTTTAAAGCTAAAAACTATCTGGTCTGCCTTATCTCCTTTATTATATATGGTGCGAAGTGTTGTGAAAGGAGCAAACGAATTGTTGCGGAACATACTTTCATCATCGGAATAGACACCCACCACTAGAAAAGCGAGGCCGTTAATGGTCACATGTTCTCCAACAATGTTTTTCCAATTCTTCCCCACCAGTCCCTCGGCACGACTTTTACTCACCACCAACACCCTGCGCTGCTCTTCAATATCGGTTTGGTTTATAAAGCGTCCGCTAAGCAGTTCGCGTTTATTAATGTCTATTTCGTTGGGATAAACGCCCATTAGCGAAGCTGTTTCATGGCTATCACCCAGCACCATTGTGTGATTTCCCATATCAATTTCTGCGCCAACGGTTTCCACATTCTCACCAAATTGGTCGCGCGTTACATTAAAGTCTTTATCATTCAGTTCAATGGCGCGGTCCTTAGGCAGTCCGTTATACTCTTTACTAGTATATCCTCCAGCCACAGCAATCGAGTTAGCTAAAAAGCGACTCATGTTTATCGTGCCAGCGTTAATAAGTCCGTTGCCTGCTCCCAACAAGAATATGAGCATAAAAATACCCCAAGCCACGGCAAAGCCAGTAAGTGCCGTGCGCAGTTTATTGCGTCGGGTGGTCGACCATATTTCTTCTAAGAGCGTGTACATAATTCACTTTTTGCGGTTAGTTAGTTAAATGTTATGATTGTTTCTGACTTATTTTTTGTCCCTCATCAACAATCAGCCCATCTTTTTATTCTTATGAGTCTATCTGTTTGTTCGGCTACACCAGGGTCGTGCGTAACAACCACCGTTGTAATACCTTCGTTTCTGTTCAAACTAGTAATTAGTTGCATCACCTCCACACTGGTTTTCGAGTCGAGCGCACCCGTTGGTTCATCGGCAAGAATAATTTGTGGTTTGGTAATCAGCGCTCTGGCAATAGCCACCCGTTGTTTTTGTCCGCCCGACATTTCGTTGGGATAGTGCCCGGCCCATTGTGCAAGCCCCAATTTTTCCAAGTATTCCATGGCCAAAGTGTGGCGTTTTTTTACGTGAAACGCCTTGATAAAACAATGGTAGTTCAACGTTTTCAACAGCAGTTTTAAAACCAATGAGGTTGAAAGATTGAAACACAAAGCCTATCATATGGTTGCGATAATAGGCTGCACGACGTTCAGTAAGGTCTTTAATGAGCGTCCCTCCCAGTCTATATTCACCAGTATCGTAGTTGTCGAGAATGCCAAGAATATTAAGCAAGGTTGACTTTCCTGAGCCCGATGCGCCCATGATTGAAACAAACTCGCCATCGTCAATGGTGAGATTGATACCTTTGAGCACGTGCAACGGCTGTGCACCAAAGTAAGTTTTATTGATATCTCTTAGTTCTATCATATTTATCAGACGTTAGGCGAGCTATAAAAGTTGCGCTTTCGTTACATTTTTCTTCTTTCGCCAAACTGATGGCGCAAAGACTAATAACTGATAATGCTTGGCAAAAATATAAAAAAAAGACAAGCCACACAAGAACATTAACCATAAAGATTGTCATCAACCTGTGCTTTATTATTGGTTAACGCAAAAAGGACTTCTGCGAGCGCGTCGCAAAAGCCCTTTGATGGTAGTGGATAGGGGAATCGAACCCCTATGCCAAGATTGAGAATCTTGTATCCTAACCGTTAGATGAATCCACCAAGCGATTTATAACCGTGCGGAAGCTGGGGGATTCGAACCCCCGGTACGGTAACCCGTACGTCAGTTTAGCAAACTGGTGGTTTCAGCCACTCACCCAAACTTCCTTTTATCCGTCGATATAAAAATCGCCTTCCTGTTAAATGCGGTGCAAAGGTATTGTTTTCAGTAGTTCCAAATTTTTTTCGCGTCTTTTTTCGCCACAACTGTATTTCTTCTGTGTAATTAGACATACAAAAGGCCGACAAAAGCACCCCTTTTTGTTGTCTAACGACAAACTTACCACTTTTTTGCGGCTTTTTAAAAGTGGCATAATATTCTGCCGATGTCTATATATTATGCGCCCAACAGCTGACAACAATCTTCTTTTTCGTTCCTTGAAAAGTGCGTTTTGCCTTTCCACTTCGCCTAATGCTCCGTGTTGGCGATTTCCAATTCTCGCCATGACAATGCACGAGCAAGCTCGACATTGTTCATTTGGCTTAACGAAAAACGTTCTTTTTCGCTCCTTGAAAAGTGCGTTTTTCTCGCCATGACAATGTACGAGCAAGCTCGACATTGTTCATTTGGCTTAACGAAAAACGTGCGTTGGTTTTGTGCTCTCTCATTTGTTTGTAGGCATCTTGGCTGCCTCATTCTCTTGAAGTAGTATGCAACCTCTTTAATCCCAATCGGTCTTTAGACCACTATGCTTCAAAAATTTCTTGTTTATCTATTGTTTCCCTAACATCTTTTATTTTTCTAATCGCCATCTTGCCTATCTTTTACAACTTGATGTAGCCCGCTACGCCTGCGTTACAAAGACAGGCAAGATGGCGATAATAAAACAAAAATCTGTTTAGGCTATGATGACCAATTGGGGTTAAAAAAGCTAGGGGCGTTAACCTCACTCAGCAGTCACACAAAGCGGTGCAAAGCCTACTATTAGATTGGGCGTATAAGCTGGGTCGTTGGCGTTTATTTGAGAAATCAGTTTTATTTGATTGTTAAATTAAGTATTAATATTTTACAAAATACATTCTTCGGCGCAGCTCCTTCTAGAGAAAAATGTACTCAAAAAACATGCTTTATAGCACATTTCCAGCCTTCAGTATTTTATTTTTTTACTTGATTTTTTTGGGCGCGACAATGGCGTTTTTGTACCATTTAGCCTTTCTAGATTGTTGCCAGCTCACAAATTTTTCATTGCCCCAAAACCAGCTTTTTAGTGCTTAAAAACCTACTTTTTAGACACATTTTTGCACAGAAAAAAAGCCCTCGTTTTCATCATTTGGAAACGTATTAACCCACCATACAATATGAAAAAAATTATACATTTTCACCTGCGTTTTTGTACCGCTTTCACCTGCATTTAGCACCATTTTCACCTTGCGTTTTGCAGCAGTTTACCTTGCGTTTTTGCAGCAGTTAGTCTTGCGTTTTGCTGCTAAATGCAAAAGCTATTTGCTGCAAAACGCTCAAGTTTTAGCTACTAAACGCCGTTTGTTCGGCCATTATCGCATTTCTATGCAATGCAAATGCTGTATTCTTGCATATACAACCCCACCCGCTTTTTACGCTAAAAAAAGCACCACGAGAATCGATTATTTTGCGAGCGAGTGAGCAGTTGGTGAGCAAAAAAAGGGGTGCTATAGTGTTAAAATACGCGCCAAATATTTTTACATTTTTAAAACGCGGTACGTCAATAATTTATAACAAAATGAAGAAAAAGATTCGCTCCATTTGAGAATAATCTCAGCACCATACTTTTTACTATATATAACACAAGGAGTATGTGTTGTGTTTTGCAATATTTGGTTTTAGCTCAAATTTGACATGAATGGTGAGAAAGAAATACCCGATTATTTCGATTTCGAATCATAAATTGCCCGCTTTTTGTATTATTATTTTTGTCAATATATATTATTTCAACTATTTTTTTGTATATTTGCAGTAATAAAAACAATCTTACCCTACCAAAGTGAAGCATTGAAGCATATAATACACTAGAAAAAAACAGCTATTGTACCTGTGTACCATGTCTTTAAGAAGTTTTTTTGTGGAATGCATGGCATGCGTTGTCTAATAGACAGAAAAACATATTCCTTTTTCTCTATGAAGAAGGTGGCAAATTTCGTTCTTGGTGACGAGAATGGTGTAGTTTGAATGGATAAAAACAATGCCAATGTCAAGCTCTTGTGCTGCAAAAAATATCAAGGCACTGCAATAGATTTGCAGGAAGCAGCAATGTTAGAACCTTTTGATAGAACGATTATTACTAAAACAAATATTGATATGATGATGAAGAAAAAACTATTTTTAACCGCCCTACTATTTATTAGTTGTGGCGTGCTGCAAGTAAAAGCACAGAATATACCCAAAAAGCATCTTCGCCAAGTTGTTATCGATAATATAACTTACGAAATCAATAAAAATGATGCCACTGCAAGGGTTCTAGGCTTTGGTAAAGAAAAAGTGTATAATTTGGTTATCCCATCTAAGATTAAATATAAAAAGGTGGATTATCCTGTTTTGACCATTGTTGATAATGCTTTTAGTGAATCCAAAATTACCGATGTTGTTATCGGAGAAGGCGTGAAATGTATTGGGAATAGGGCATTTTATGCTTGCCATGAACTAACGCGAGTAAGTTTGCCTGGTACCATCAGGTTTATTGGCGACGAAGCTTTTTGCGCATGTGATAAAGTTTTCTCGTATTCGCTCAGCCGATTCTGTGAGTATAGGTAGGGGTGCTTTCAGCTTTAACTGGTCTTTGGTGGAAGTGAGAATGCCCAAAGTGGTAAGTAAAATCGGCGCGCGGGCATTCTTGGCATGCAGAACATTGCGTGAAGTTACATTGCCCAAGAATGTCACACATCTTGCAGATAGCGTGTTTAAAGATTGCTATGATTTGGCAAGTGTAACATTTCCGAATTCGCTTGTTAGCATTGGCAATCATGCTTTCCGCAATTGTATTTATAACCATAGAACAACCAAAACTAATCAGAAATATCCGAGTGTAAATCTTTAATTACCAGCATATTCTAAAAATTTAACACTTTTCGGTTGCCATTTGTCGCTTCCCAAATTTCCACATATTTTTTTGAGACGTATTTCTGACGTGGAGAATTTGCGGGGCTTGTTTTTTTGTCACACCGTGCAGACAGTTGACAAGGGTTTACAACCGTTTACGACAAGCGACAATAACCGCCCCGATATGCGGAAACAGTCACACTGTGTAGAAAAAGCGACAATGGTTGACTTCCGTTCACATCCGTTTACCATTTCAGAGATATAGGATTGAAGAAATGAACCATTAAACGATAAAACGGTATGAAAGCAACCAGAAAATGCAGTTTTTGCGGCAAGTCCTTTGTAACCCGAAGCGGTATGCAAAGATATTGCAGTGAGGCTTGTCAGGCAGAAGCCAAACGAGCCAGAGTGATGCAGAAGAACAACCTCTTCAAAGTCGCCCAACCCTTGATGGAGATACAGCATCAGGAGTATCTCACCTTTTTCCAAAAGCAGCCATCCTCATGGGCTGTTCCCGACAGTACATTTACAAACTTGTAGCCATCGGCAAGCTGAAAGCCTCACGCATCAGCAACCGCATGGCATTCATCCGCAGAGCCGACATCGAGCAGATGTTGGAGGGCAATCCCTATCACCGCATCCTGCCCGGCAACACCTCCACACCAAGGAAATCATCTTCATCTTCCTTACCTGCCAAAAGAGAAAAAAGGGAAAAGGAAAGCGAAGAAGTGTTGGACTTCTATTCGGGCGAGGAGGTGATGTCCCTTTTAAGGTAAAGCAGTCATGGCTTTTACACTTCCGCCAAGCGTAACCATATCCCCATCTGCCGTATCGCAGGAAAGAACTATTACAGCAAGAAGCATATTGACGAGTTTTTTTCGGTGTGGCAGTTGATATTAGCGAAATTACCGACTGGCTACTGACCGAGGAGGTGGAGGAACTGTTCGGCATGAAGCCGACCGCACTCCGATGCCTACACCTATCGCCATAAGATACCCACTAAAAAGAGTACGGGCGTACCTATTACTCCAAATCACATTTGAACGAACTCCGCAGAACTGACCTTGTGAACGATGAACGCTACTATACCGTTGAGCAGGTGCAGCAAATCTATGGTCTTTCGTCAGCCAACATCTGCCATATCGTCAAGGTGAAGCACATCGAAAAGATAAAGGTGGGTGTGAAAAACCTGCTTTTGCGCTCAGATGTGGAGCGTGTCATGGCTGAAAGGAACAAATAACCGTGAAAAAAATCGGGATTATCGAAAAATTATTTCAAAATGATGTATCGTGGAGGTATTCACGGATATTTCACGTTGTTCCTTTGCCATCGGAAACATGGATACAACTCCAAAATGTATACAACCAATTAAAACATAATTATTATGAGTAAATGCAAAACAGTTACCTTGCGTAAGCGCAAGATTAAGAACGGGACACAGTATTCACTATGCCTTGACTACTATCCCGGCTACCGTGACAATGTCACCATGAGAGTGATTACACGTGAAGCCTTTAGGAATTTACATCTTCGCCAAACCTGCAAACCAGCAGGAACGGGACTTCAACGCACGCATGATGAAGAAAGCGGTCATCCTGCGCAACCAGCGCTACGAAGCCATTTTCAATGAAAAACAACGGCTTTTTGACAAGACCAAGATGAAGGGCGATTTCTTTGCCTATTTCAAAGGACTGGCTGACCGCAAGAATATCAAGTGGCAGCACGTATACAAGCATTTCCAGCGGTTCGTGAACGGCAAATGCACCTTTGAGGAGGTGGATGTGGATTTGTGCCGCAAGTTCATGGAATACCTGCTTGATGCACCCCAATCCATCCACACAACCAAAAAGCTGCACATCAACTCCGCAGCAGGCTATTGGTCAACTTTCCGTGCCGTGCTGCACACCGCTTACCGTGACAGGAAGATAAAGGAGAACCCAAACGGCTTCTTAGACCGCATCGAGTGCATTCCCACCATCAGGGAGCATTTGAGCCAAGAGGAACTGATACGGCTTGCCGAAACACCCTGTGAGGAGGAGGTCTTGAAAAAGCTTTTTCTTTTTCGCCTGTCTTACGGGACTGAGAAAGAGCGACATCAGACAGCTCACGTGGCAGCAGATACAACCATACACCAACGGCAGGATGTTCGTTACCACCCGTATGCAGAAAACCAAAGAAATAGTGCATAACCCCATCAGTGATGAAGCCCTATGGACTGCTGGGAGAACGGGGCGAGGGACTTATCTTTGAGGATTTCAAGGACAAGATGCTGCAAGGACCACTCCAACGGTGGCTCACGGCAGCAGGGATAACCAAGAAAATCACCTTTCACTGTACCCGCCACAGCTTCGGAAGCCTGCACGTGGAAATGGGAACGGACATGGCTGTCATCCAAGCCTATCTCGGACATAAGAACATTACCACCACACAAATCTATTCCAAGATAGCAGCGCAGCAGATGTGTCAGGTGGTGGACAAGATAACCTTGAAGCGCAAGGAGGCATAAATGTCTCACATTGACAGGTATTCAGAGGGGCGGTTATGGCTACAAGGCTATAATCGCCCCTCTATGTTTTTGGCTTGATGCCACCATTTATAAGCCCCTCAGAGTATGAAACAGAGTATGATATGATGACATTTCGTGAAATACATTGAAAAAGACCGTTCTAACCGCAAATAACGGGCAGTAATTGGGAAAAATAGCATTAACTTTGCACAAAATAATACAGGAACATTCAATCTCTCAACGAAATATGGAATCATCAATCAAGGACAAATACATCATCTTGGGCTTTGTCGGCTTCGCCATCGTCCTAATATCTTCCATTGCCACGCTGGTAATAGCGGACAGCTTCAACCAAGACAACTTTGTCAGGTGGATAGTATTCGTATGCTGTAACCTGTTGGGATGGTTGCTCTATCTCTCCTTTCAGACACTTATCTTTGATACATACGAAATCTACAAAATCAAGTTCGGCAAGAAAGAAACGATTGCCGAAGCCATAGAGGTGCAGGAAGAACTGTCACAAAATACACTTGAAGAAGCCACATCTGTGCCTGGACCTACATCAGTCCCTGAGCCTGTACCCGAATCATCCCCGACAAAAGAAGAGACACTTATCCAAACACAACCGATAGAGCTTACTATCGCCCCGGATCTTCACGAAAAAGAACCGTGCCAATTACGCAAAGCAGAGAGCAACGGGAAAAAGGAAGAGCGCATCCGCATGGTCATGGAGTATTGCCATTATTACCTGCCTCGCATTGCCGACCAAGAAACCGTGAACCACATCTGTACTGAGGGTGGACAAAATGGATGAATCTTAACACTTATACCCCGAAGCCCATACAAAGACCGTTTACCAAAGACATCAACAACATTCCACTCCGTCACTTCGTATGGAATATCTCTGAGCGTTTCCTGTACAAGAGATACTACAATGGGGATAACCAGTGCCAAGTTCATCAAAGCCCTTTTCCCGAAATCGTTTTGCTGATACAGACTTATCAACCATCAAGAATTTCAAGGTAGAGCCGTTAAAGACGGAAATTCCCATTGATGAACCCGAAAACGGCAAACTTGATTTCCACTATCCCGAGGATTATGTGCGGAATTAGGATAATCACGACACCAACGACAACCATCCGGTAACTCATAACCGCCTGTTTTTACATCGTTTCCCGAGTAATTTTACCCGTCATTTATGGCTGGGCTTAATTATTCGGGAATTATTTTACAATGACGTGTCGTGGAGATATTCACGGATATATCATTTCAGTCCTTTGCGCCAAGTCTTACAAAAGAGACGAGTACGCGAATGGAAAAAAATCAATTCTTACCTTCAACGACCTCCCCGAGGTTGTCGCTCAGCTTCGAGACGAAGTGATGAGCCTGAAAAGCCTGCTCGCCGAGCAGCGCAGTGTGAACAATGCCAAAAACGGTGGACACCCACGTGCCCATGTCTGTGGACGAGGCAGCAGAGTATTTAGGTATCCCTAAAGGGTACGCTCTACATGAAACTGTCAGAAGGGACAATCCCTGCTACCAAGCCCGGCAAACGCTATTGCCTTTACCGTGACGAACTGGACAAGTGGCTGGAAACCGCCCGAAAGAATCCCATACCGTTGTCAGACGAGGAACTGAACAAGTCCTTATCCTCTTCCCACCGTCGCAAGCCCAACCCACGTAACTGGTGAATGATATGGAAGAGGATAAGAACTATATCAACCTGATACGTGGCGACCTCACAAAAGCATCCCAAGCGCATAACGGTATGCCCGACAGTGTAGGCATGATGAATATCAAGACGGCAAACCAAACCATTCTTGAAGCATCGTTATTGCCTACGCCCCGTGCGCTGTGGGACAGCTTTTGGTACGAGGGGGAACTCTCCTGCTTGTTTGCCGATTCCAACGTGGGCAAGTCCATCCTTGCCGTGCAGATAGCCGACCGCATCGCCCGAACCGACAATGTGCTGTATCTGGACTTTGAACTGTCCGAAAAAGCAGTTCCAGCTCCGCTATACCAACGAGCATGGAGAGCTCTACACCTTTCCCGACAAACTCTATCGGGTGTCTATTGACTGCAACCAGCTTTTTGGATGCCAACTTTGAGGAAGCTATCATAGGCGGCATTGAACAGATGGCTGTGCAGACCGACTGCAAGATTTTTCATCATTGACAATCTTACCTACCTGTGTTGCGCCATGGAGAAAAGGCGATGCCGCAGGACGGCTGATGATTCAGCTGAACAATCTCAAAAAGAGATATGCGCTCTCTATCCTTGTCCCTAGCACATACGCCCAAACGCTCTTTTGGATTGTCCCATCACATCCAACGACCTTGCCGGAAGCAAACGGCTCTACAATTTCTTTTGACAGCGTGTTCACCATTGGAAAAAAAGTGCCCAAGACGGAGGGCTTCGCTATGTGAAGCAGCTTAAAGTGCGCTATGGCACGTTCTCTCATGATGCGGATAATGTAATCGTTTACGAGATTGACAAGGTGGATGCTTTTCTTGCAGTTCGTGTTCAGGGGCTATTCCACGGAAAAGGAACACTTGAAAAAAATTGGGCGACAATGAATCAAGCCAAAGGGATTGCCAAATTCTGCAACTCTCCCAATCAGGGCAAGTCCGTCAGGGAGATAGCCTCACAGGTGAATTGTGGCAAGTCCACCGTAAACCGTATCATCCAGCGCAGCAAAGAGAGTAAAAAAACGCAGGTGTCCCAAGTGTCCCACTGTCCCAACCCTTAGAGTGTGGGACAATGGGACAGGATGGGACAGCCGACAATCAACCATCAAAAAAACGGACTAAGCTATGGGCAATTATTCATTACAGAAGTATAAAGGAACGGCAACACGGCATACCTGCCCCAAAATGCGGAGACAGGCATTCTTTCGTCTATTACGTGGACGAAAATAATGTGCCGTTGCATCCATCGGTCGGCAGATGTAACCACGAAAGCGGTTGTGGGTATCACTACACTCCGAAAGAGTATTTTCAAGAGCATCCTGAACACAGAACTACCAATGATTTCTCTTTTGACAAGCAAAGAGCAGAGCAGAAGAAAGTGAAGCAGCAAAAGTAAGCCGACAGCCATCGGCTATATTCCCCTCACTATGTGGAGAAGTCGCAAAAGCAGAGCGTAGCAATTTCTTCCGTTTCCTCTTCACACTCCTTGCTTCCTACTATGGCGACAAGGCGAAAGAGGTGTTGAAGCGGTTGTTGGAGGAATACCGTTTGGGGGCTACCCGTGACGGCTCTGTTATCTTTTGGCAGATAGACAGGACGGGCAAGGTACGCACAGGAAAGGTGATGCAGTACAATCCCGAAGACGGACACCGTATCAAGGGAGGACAGACATCGGCAGTGAACTGGATACACAGCATATTGAAAAAAAGCAGCGTGTGTTGGCAGAGGATTGGCAACTATCCCAATGCCTTTTCGGGGAACACTTGTTGAAAACGCATCCCGACAAGGTGGTGGTCTTGGTGGAATCCGAGAAGAGTGCCGTTATCGGTTCTGCTATCTTCCCCGATTATGTATGGCTGGCTACGGGTGGTAAGAGTCAGATGAGAGAAGAGAAACTCCGTGTACTGTCAGGGCGAACCGTGCTTCTCTTTCCCGATGCCGATGCTTATGCCGAGTGGAAACAGCGAGCCGAGAGCATGTACTTTTGTAAGGTGGTGGTTTCGGACATCATCGAAAGGAATGCCACCCCGAAACAAAAAGAAGCCCATATCGACATAGCCGATTGGATTATCTTTCAGATACGGGAGGGCAAGGGTGATGAGTACAGCCAACCACTTGGTCGAGGCTGAGAGAATCCTCCAGCGGATGATAGAGAAGAATCCCGTCCTGCAAAAAACTGATAGACGATTTAGACCTTGTGCTGGTCGGTGCATCTCCAATCGGCAACGATGATGAAAAACCTCCCTGACGGAGGAGAGCGGAAGCCGTAGGCTGGAGTTTGCAGACAATGGCTTGCCATTGATATAGCCCACTATAACTACACGCTCCGCTTACGTAGTTGTGGGCTCTCCCGAGGGGATTAGGGTTTTACCCTAATGACCCACTCAGGGCGTTTCTCCCCTGAGAACCCAGAGCAAAGAGTGACCCTCTCTTTGCAATCTCCGCTTATGGGTTGCACCCCTAAGAACCCCATGCGTTTACGGACAGCGGAAAAAGCAAACAATAAAAGTACAAACCAAAAAAACAAGTATCTATGGCAACAAAATCAAGCATACATATCAAGCCCTGCAACATCGCATCGAGCGAGGCTCACAACAGGAGGACTGCCGAATACATGCGCCACATCGGAGAGTCCAGAATCTATGTCGTTCCTGAACTATCCACCGATAACGAACAGTGGATAAATCCCGACTTCGGCAGTCCGGATTTGCGGATGCATTATGACAATATCAGACAGATGGTAAAGGAAAAGACCGGACGTGCCATGCAGGAAAAGGAGCGTGAACGCAAAGGCAAGAACGGTAAAATAGTCAAGATTGCGGGATGCTCCCCATACGTGAAGGAGTGCTGCTTGTCAGGTCGGACACCACACTGGCAGACGTGCGTAAATTCGGTGAGGAGTGTCAAAGACGCTGGGGAATCACACCGCTGCAAATCTTCCTGCACAAGGATGAAGGGCATTGGCTGAACGGTCAGCCGGAAGCGGAAGACAGGGAAAGCTTCAAAGTCGGGGACAGATGGTTCAAGCCGAACTATCATGCCCATATCGTTTTCGACTGGATGAACCACGAAACAGGAAAGAGCCGAAAGCTCAATGACGATGACATGATGCAGATGCAGACCCTTGCATCCGACATCCTGCTGATGGAACGCGGGCAGTCAAAGGCTGTCACTGGTAAGGAGCATCTGGAACGGAACGACTTTATCATTGAGAAGCAGAAAGCTGAACTGCAACGCATGGATGCAGCCAAACGGCACAAAGAAGAACAGATAAATCTTGCCGAGCAGGAACTGAAACAGGTGAAATCAGAAATACGCACTGACAAGTTAAAGAAGACAGCCACCACGGCAGCGACAGCCATAACTAGTGGAGTTGCTTCTCTTTTCGGGAGTGGAAAACTGAAAGAACTGGAACGTGCCAACGAAAAAAACTGCAAGACGAGGTTTCAAAACGGAACACCAATATTGAAAAAAATTGCAGAGCCAAGTACAGCAGATGCAGAAACAGCATGATACGCAAATCCACAATCTCAGAGAAATGCACAGGCAGGAACTTGACATGAAAGAAAAAGAACTGTCACGGCTCGCCAGAATCATAGACAAGGCTTTCAGGTGGTTTCCGATGTTCAGGGAAATGCTGCGCATGGAAAAGTTTTGTGCCATGCTGGGATTCTCTAAAGAAATGACTGAAAGTCTTATAGTCAAAAAAGAAGCCCTGAAATGTAGCGGTAAAATCTATTCCGAGCAACACAGGCGGAACTTTGATATAAAGGATGATATTTTAAGGGTGGAAAATGACCCTGACGATGAAAGCAGGCTGAACCTGACAATAAACAGGAAGCCGATTGCCGACTGGTTCAGGGAGCAATGGCACAGGCTTAGATATGGAGCAAGAGTGCCGCAACAGGAAGAAAGAAAAAGTAGAGGATTCAAATTATAATAGAAGCAATTTGATTAGTAATCTAAAAGCACTCCGATAACGATTAGAGTGCTTTTAGATTGTTTATCATTAATTATCAAAGCAAGTGCAGTTTAAGATTTTACTGAAGTTTGCATTAATAAAGAATATACTACAGCTGATATATGCGCAACATATTGTGACGCTTGTGATTCATTTCCCTTGAAATCCTTAACAAATACCGCTAAGGTATAACTGATATTATTAGGCAGACATATATAGGCAACATCATTGTGAGCTGCAAGAACACCATTTTTCATTAACATAACCTGAACCTGTCTTATGCGCTATAACAACCCCTTCTTTATCAAGAAGTGGAGCTGCTATCCTATCTACACCTGTTTTGCATTCTTTTAACGTATTCTTAATGAAACTTTGTTTCTCATCATCGATAAGACCTTCAGTAAACAAACGATTCATCAACATTGCAGCACCAAGAGGAGATGTATAGTTAGAGTAAGCCTTGTTATGGTCAGCCGACATTTCCTCTTCCGTATAAGCTATCTGAAAACTTGAACGAGGAATGAGTGTGGCTATAAAAACTATCTGTTTGAGCGACATTAACCATATCCTTAAACATAAGGTTGCTTGCATTGTTGTCACTCTGAGTAAGAGTATAACGCAGCAAATCTCTCACTGTCAATGATATGACTGGCCCTGAATAATCTTTCAGCATAGGACTCCAAGTCTTTGGGTCAAGTTTATCCCTATTTATATTTACTAAGGTATCAAGTGAAATTCCTTTATTGTCAAAGTCATTACAAAGAGCTAATGCCTGATGAACCTTAAACACACTCATCATAGGATAAACACTCTTATTATTGACCTTAACCGTATCTCTGTTATTAACAATAACCGCCACACCAATTTCGCCAGGACAAGCTGAGACAATTTGAGAAATGCTATCAGTCAAAACATTTGTTAAAGGAGGATTTGCGCTATCTTTTGTCGCTGATTTATGGAACAATGAAAATACCAAGATGAAAATGCAAACTAAAGCTATACTCAAAACTACGATTTGTTTTTTTCTGTTTTTTTCCATGTTTATATTATTTATATTTGTTTGACGAGAATATCTTTATTTGCCGACAAAGGTACATAACTTTACGGAAAAATATGTTTCTAAAATATATAAATAGACAGCTGTGGGGAAAATGTGGGGAAAAAAATTAGATAATTAAAAAAAGGCTAAATGACTGGAAATAATCACTTAGCCTTTTTAATCCGTACCCAGACCCGTACTTCGTAATTGCTGCGCCCATCATTCAAGACTGTCAAATCGGGTCTTTCCTGTCAAGCCAATGATGCCTATGCGTATGCCAAACACATGGATTACGGATTTCTCGTTCCGTGAACAAACACTTTATCCGCAACTCTGCTATGTGGTGTATTGGCTTAACTCCATTTCTATGGGCAACACTTTTGTTGCAGATTTCAAGCAGCTTTTATCGAAATACCCATCAGTAAGAACTCGTTTATTAGGCTTTCCTCATAATTGGGAACAAGAGCCTTTGTGGAGATAAAAATAATTGCCCTGTTTCTTAAAAAAAGCACTGGGGCAAACCAGCTCCGTCTTTAATTGTTTCCAATAAATGGATTGTTTCAAGCCCCTATAGAAAGAGAACAAAAAAATTCCTGTGTGAAAAATTAATCTACGACAAGGAGCAAGCAAGGAGCAATATCAAACAAAAATCAATACCTTTGCAGTACATATGAGATAGACCAAAACAAAAGTGGAATATCGGAAACGAATAGCAAGGAAAAGAGAAGAAACGACCCAAGTTGATGTCCTTTTTGAGTTAATAATCAATAAAAAGCGTTAAATCTTCACCTTTTTAGAATGTGCAATTAAAAAAATAACAACCATATTTCTGACTTATTATCTATAAAAATATTGAGTAATAATCGGTTGTAAATACCTTGGTTGTTTATCACTTAGAAGCTTTATATGTCCTCCAAATCTACGCAAGATTGGGAATTGTGCTTTTTGTGCTTGTAACGGACTGATGACCTTTTCGCTTAGTGATAGTTTGGAGGAAATTGGTTTTGGCGCATTTAGTGGGTGTAAATTGCAAATTAAAACATTAGTTATTCCTCCAAAGATTAAGGAAATAAGCAAAGATGCTTTTTGCGAGAAACAATATGGAAGAGGTGGTAATTCCTGAAGGTGTTACATCTATTGGAGACAGAGCTTTTAAGGAGTGTTCTCAATTAAAGGAAACTAATTTTCCTCAAAGCCTAAAGGAGATTGGCGAAGATATATTTTATGGTTGTAACAGCTTGAAATATGTTTTTGCAAGGTTTAACAGAATGCCGTCTACTAAGCGTTATTCTTTTGATGGCATGCCACACGCCGAACTCATTCTGCTCAATTGTGGATCAGCTTCTTTTGACGAATCGCCTATATGGAGAAGCTTTATTATAAGGGTTCCGATTAACTAGAATGGTTGATGCGTAACAACTCTTAGTATTGAAGGAATGAGCTAATGTTCCACCTTTATCTCTTGTTGGGTGTTGCACCTATTGACAAGGAAGATGATGGTAAAACAAAAGAGGGTGTGCCAAGTTATGTTGACACACCCTCTTATCATTTGTTGTTTTGATGCTATTGCTGTATGGTACACTTTTAATCTGCATTATTTTCTATCCATGATGCCTATTAACCCCAAATCGATCATTATACCACAATGTTTCCAGAATTCTTGTATTTGTGTTGTTTCCTAACATTTTGTATTTTTCTTGTCGGCATCTTGTATGTCTTTGCAACTTGATGTAACCCACTACGCCTGCGTTACAAAAGAATGGCAATCTGCTCGACAATACAACAAAATCTGTTTAGGCTCTAATGACCAATTTGGGTTAAAAGGCGTTACTGTTTTCTTTACTAAGAATTAACTCTCCCTCTTTAGCCCATTGTTCAGACCTGTAGGGCATTTTAGCCGGATAGGTAACTTTAAAGACAGCCTGCTGAAATGCAATTATGACGTGCAGGAGGACACTTAATGGCAATAAGAGCACCATATTGGCAGTTTCTAGACTTTTACCAGTGAGCATGATAATAACAAATAAACGCAAAAACAGCAATGGTTAGCTAGCTGCTTACCATTGCTGTTTTTCGTTAAAAATGTGCCTCGGGTTGTCTTCTGGCTGTTATATGTTAAGCCTAATTGCATGCACATATTCTGTTTTGCGTGTTTGGCTAGCGCCTAATCGCATTAACTTAGTGTGGGCGGAGGCTTTAGTGCGAGCGTGCCATTGCGTGTGAAAGACACGTTAAGGCGCTGAATGTAAGCCACACAACAGCAGTAAGCACAACCATAATGACAATCATTACCTTGGGTTCTGCGTTAAGTTGGGGTTAGACTCAAGTTCCGAAATGGGTAACATGTGGTAGAACTTATTGTCGTCGGTTGCCATTGTGAACACCACGGGGTGGTTGGTGTTAGGCACATCGCGGTTGATGGTGAGTTTCCAACGTTTCATGTCAAACCAGTTTGTTCCTTCGAACCATAGCTCGATGCGTCTTTGGAAGCGCACTTGCTCACGTAGGTCGGCTTGTGTGGTGGCTGCAACGAATGCCGGGTCGCGCTTTTTGTGCAAAGGCATTGAGGTTGGCAGCAGCTTGCGTAAGCTTGTTTTGTTCAATCTGTGCTTCTATTTCGAGCAGTATTGGGTCTTGAACACGGATGAAACAATAGTCTTGTTCCATACCATCTTCGCCAGCAATGAACTTCAATTGGTCGTAGTTTTCCATCACAACTTTTGTATTGCTAGCCTGGCGCTTAATTTTTTTGGCAATGTCAGGATAGTCGGTGAGGTTCACCCACAGTTTGCGACGGCTGTCGGTAGCAGGGATTTTTGCGTAGAGTGCATTGTGAATAAACTTCTTGTGTCCACCTGCAGCGTAGCCTCTTTTAAGGAATTGGTCTACGTGACTCCAATAAGAGGCCCATAATGCAGAGTTGGCCGATGTTACATCGGCACCCCAGAGGATGTCGGCTGTGCCCTTAATGGCCCACGATCTGCCAGGTTCTGAAATCATATCGTTACCGCCCATTTTGGCAATGGCAGCAAATTTCTCGCAGTTGGCCCAGTCTTCCATTTGTGCATACACCTTAGCAAAGGTAAGCAGCAGCCACAAACTTGTCAACGTCTTTTTTTGTCGGCTGTCTCTTGTCCGTAGGTTGCCATGGGCGTGAGGTCTTTGATAATTTGCTTATAGGTATCTTCTACCGTTGCACGTGCCGGCTTGTCGGTGGGCGAAGTGGTAAGTACCAGGGGTATACCCGGCAGAGACTCGTGTCCCTTATAGGTGTGTTGATACATGTTAACAAGGTGGAAGAACACAATACCACGTATCGCAAGAGGTTCTGCCGTGGCCTTTAGGTAGGCCGAATCGGTGGACACCTCTTTGTAATAGGTCTCAAGGTAAAGGTTTACGTTAGACACTATTTTATAGAACAAGCGCCACATGGTGCGTGTGCGACGATAGTTAGCCTCGCTATTTCCTATCTGGTAGTCGAACTTGAACCACGAAGTGTTGGTGTATGCCACATCCTCGCACATCAAGTCGGTGAAGAGATGGAAAGCCTTTAGTCCGCCATCATCATGACTGGTGTTGTACTCTTGGAACATGACATATGTTCTTGCGAGTGCCGCCTTGCCAATACCTGGCTTCACATCTTCGTCGCCAAGCATCTCGTTGTGTCTTTCTTGCGAAATGTATTCTCCGCTTCCCGACTCCAGTTTACATCCTGTTGCGAGCCCTAGAATAGAGCAAAGCGCAAGGGTACTAATATATTTGTTCATTGTTTTTTCGTTTTAAGATGTTGATGTACTTATTTGAAGAAACGCTTATGCGTGGTTATAGCGACACATTAAGTCCGAACGAAAGTGTGCGGATGGCACTATTTACGCTGTAGTTCTGGGTTCCCGATATAGAGGTACGTGGGTCGAGACCCTTTCTCTTTGAGAACAAGCCGAGGTTTTCGCCTGCAAAAGTAAAGGCGTACTGACTGCAAACCTGCTTTTTTAATCCATTGTGAGGGTAGGGTATAACCCAGCGTAAGGTTGTTAAGCGAGAGGTATGTTGCATCTGTTACAAAGCGGTCGCAAGTTTGTACAATGGATTGGTTGTCTAAATCCACGCGTGGCACGTCGGTGTTGGGGTTGTCTTTCGTCCAGCGATTGAGGATATCTTTGTGCCAGTTGGAACCAGCCTCTCCGGCCGACATAAGTTCCATGTAGCCACCATCAATGAATTTACCACCAATGTGGTAAGAGAATTGCATCGAGAAGTCGAAGCCATAGGCACTGGCAACAAGGCCGAAGCCACCAGCCAGTTTGGGGATGGCTGTGCCGATGTATTGTTTGTTGATGTTGGCTGTGCTGTATTCTTTGCTACCTTTGGCAACAAACGACTTAGATGCATCGTCCCACAGGTAGTAAAGGGCATCGCCGTTTTCAGGGGTTAACACCAGCATACTTAATCATATAATAGTCGTAGATGCTTCCACCCTCTTTTATCAGACGATAACCAGATACGATACCATCCTGTCTGAACTGTTCGGGTAGTTCCTTAATTTTGTTCTTATAGTGCGTACCGTTGGCAGTGAGCATTACATTTTATGTGCTTATCGGAGTAAACTTTTAGACGAGGCGAGAACTCGAAGCCCGTATTATCCATCTTTCCAAAGTTAACAGGGTTTGTGGTAAAGCCTGTTGTTGAGGGATGGGAAGGTTGAAAAGCATGTCGGTGGTGCGACGATTGAAGAAGTCGAGTTCGCCCGCAAGTTTTTCCATTCCAAAGTGAGAATTCAACGCCCACGTCGAAGTTATGGTTCTTTTTCCCAAGTAATCTCTTTGTTACCTTTATATTTAGGCCCGTAGTTACCCGATGTACCATCGGTGCCAATGCTGTAAAGGTTGGTATAAGGCGTGTAGGCACGATAGACAGAACCTGGTAAAAGCAAGTAATCGTTGCCTTGAACGCCATAGCTAGCGCGTAGTTTCAAGTTGTCTATCCACTTAATATCTTTCATAAAGTTTTCTTGGTTTATGCGCCATGATGCACCAACGCTCCAGAATGTACCCCAGCGATGATCTTTATGGAACACCGATGAACCATCGAAACGCAATGACAGCGAAGCATAATAACGATTATCATAGTCGGCTGTAAACTGTCCGAAATAACCTTCAACCATGTAGTCTTGAGGGTTAGACGATAGTTCAGTAGCCTTTGCTGCAGCAAAGAACTCCATAGAAGCGGGGTCGATGAGGCTTTGTGCTTTGCCATATAGGTAGTGCGACTTCATCATATAATACTCGTGACCCAACATACCGTGCAGCGTGATGAGATTGAACGTTTTGTCCCAGTTAAGAATTTGATTCCAGTTGAGTGTGTATGTTTCGCTTGATTGCTTACGCAGGATACCGCCATAAGCTTTGTCCGTCGCCTACAAGTGGACTGAAAAAATTCGGTCCAACGTGCCCAGTTGCCACTAAAAGGTAGCAGTGGTGTTAAAGCTAAATCCAGCGGGCAGCTTAACATCGGCGCGGAAATTCTGTGTTAAGAAGAACTGGTTGTTTTCTTCTTTATTGAGCTCTAGCTGCTTAATAAGGTTCATACCGCCAGCGTAGATACGGCCAACCGAGTCGTCGTAGAGTAAGTTGCCGTGTCTGTCTGTTGCAATGCTACCATCATCGTTGTGCATATACACGGGATAGATGGGCGCAATCATACGTGTCCATTGGAAAGGATTAGAAAAGTTGGTTTCTTCTTTTTGATTTGTTTTGTGTTTCGGTTCTAGACAATTGCGAAGAAGCAGATATTCTTAGCCAATTGGTTAGTTGAGAATCATAAGCCAAACGGCTAGAAAGGCGTTTGAAACCCGTGTTGCGGTTAAAGCCTTTGTCGTCTAGATAACCCAAAGAGAAGTACACGCGAGAGTTGTCGGAGCCTTTAGAGATGCTTAGGTTGTACTCTTGTCGAGTTTGTGGTTCGAGCAAATGGCTCGTCCAATCGTTAAACGAATCGGCATCAGCGTATTTAATTTTTAGCAGATGTAAGGTTTCCGTTAGCATCAACCACTTGGTCGTCGGCTACATTATAAATATTGTATCCTAGCTTTTTTTAATGAGGAGCTTCGAAGCCCATTCTCCAGGGTTGGCAACAGGTGTTTGCCTGTAAGCTCCACTGTTTCTCAGGCCTTCCCATGCCAATTGGTAGTATGTACCTGGGTCTTTGATGATGTCGTATTCAGGAACACCGCGACGATTAGTACCAATACGGGCGTCGAAAAGAAAATGCTCAATTTGCCCTTTTTGTCCGCTCTTAGTGGTGATAAGGATAACACCATTGGCGCCACGCGCGCCATATAAAGCAACCGAGGCAGCATCTTTAAGCACGTTGATGCTTTCGATATCCTTAGCGTTAATCGAATTGATTTCGTAGTCGTAGGGTGCGCCATCTAGGGATGATAAGCGGTGAACTAGAAGCGTTGAGCGAGCCAATACCGCGGATGCGGATGGTGTTAGACGTTCCGGCACGACCAGAAGAACTAGTAACCGAGATACCAGCCACTGTTCCTTCGAGTGCTTTTGAGGCATCGGCCGCTTGTATCTTGTCTATCTTACTGGCATCTACGGACACGGCAGAACCTGTGAACGACGATTTTTTTAGCAGTGCCATAGGCCACTACAATAATCTCGTCTATGGCCTTGGCCGAACTAATCATTTGCACGGTCATACCGTCGCGAGCTTCCACTTCTTGCGTGTGCATGCCCACATACGATACCGACAACTTGCTTGCCCCAGCCGGGAGGTTGATTGTAAACTTACCATCGAGGTTGGTTGCAGCCCCCACATTGTGTCCCACAACGCGTACTGTGGCACCCATAATGGGTTCGCTGTCGTCTTTAGAAATCACTGTTCCGTGAATAACTTTCTGTGCCAACGCTGTGCCAATTGAGCAAAACAGCAAGGCCAACAACAATAATAGTTGTCTCTTCATAGGTGTTTGTGTTTGTAAGGGTTTATAATTGGCATGCTCTAAGCAACATATGTTTTTGTGAAGATGCTTTATGGGCTTGCCGAAATTGTTTAGAAAAGTGCCAGATGCAACAACTGGGAAACAAAGGGGACGTCACAACCAATGGCAATAAGTCCTGTTAAGGCTGATAATGCTATAGGGGTGTGAAGATTCTTTTGCATCCGTTGTGGATGTTGGCGAGCTTTTGGCTGCTGTTATATTAGCCAAAAAAATAAGCTGGGGGGCTATTGCCCAGGTGCGTGTAAAGGCGAAGGGCTTGCTTCGCAAGGTGATTGATAACAGTTCATAGGTTGTTCGTCTTTTTTAAATGATTACTCTCTTTTACTCTACCTAAGGTTAAAACTGGAAGCCTTGGCAGGAAATGTAGTCAAGAAGGTTGCGCTTTTTAGGCTGATTGGCGCGTGTGATCTGTCGTCTCGGTGCCCAGGAAATAAGCACTCGATGTCAAAATAGGTAGTTGTTGGTTTTTAGTTAAGGTGTATTCGCTAATCTTTAAATGGCAGAGGTGTATGTCTGCGCTATTTCATAACATTCACCTTGGATAAATCCTACTAATTTCAATTATGCATGCACAAATGCTATGCGATTGCGAAAAATAGTTATTTTAGATAATATATGCAACACTTTGCGCCTTTTTAAATTTTATTTGTTTAAGAGGGTGATGTTTTGTTTTACAGGTTGGTATGTATGGTGTGTAGATTTGTTTCGAATTGAAAGAAAATACCGGTGAAGTTTTTTCTGAATATTATAAAAATGATTGAATTTGTAAAGAAAAGAAATTTATCATTATGTTACTTGTGCTTTTTGTATGGAGCGCTGCTTTTGACAATGATTAGTAATTTAAACAACGTTTTCGTTAAGCCAAATGAACAATGTCGAGCTTGCTCGAGACATTGTCATGGCGAGTGAAAAATCGCCAACACGGAGCTTTGGGCGAAGTGGAAAGGCAAAACGCACTTTTCGAGGAACGGGAAAGAACAATACAAATCTTTCGTAATCAGTGTAATGAATCAATTGAGACGAAAAACCACAAAAAAATAAGGAGGATGCAACATAATGCTTGTTGCATCCTCCCCTATGTGGGTTTAATTTTTCTTATTGTTGATACCCCTGCCCTACCCTTTTTGTCACACCAAAGGCGTAAAAAGCCTAGCTAGCCAAAGCTAATTGCACATTGGGTAGAGAGTTAAAGAACCAACCTTTATATTGTTACTTCACAACAGCAACAAAGTATTTGCTGGTGCTCCAGAATAATTCTGGGTTGGTGATGGTAAGCACATACTCTTTGTTGAAGTCTCTTTCGAGCGTATAGCTAGAAGAGGGGTGAGTGGTGAGCAGTCTAACTGACTTAGATTGGAATTTAATTTCGTTCAAAGTACGGATGTCAACACGTGTGAAGTAGGCTTTGTTGAAGTTGCTTTTGTAACACTTTTGCCATCAACAAGGATACCTTGTTCCTTCAATTCCTTCTTCGTACCAAAGACGTACCATGCAGTGTGCAGTTGTTTGTCTTGGTTGCTAATGGTTTGAGCCTTCTCAGTGTTGTCGGTTCTCAGTTTCGAAACATGGGTGTTAAGGTTGTTAATTCTTTCATCAAGTTCAGAGATGTGAATGTCCTTAGCATCAAGTTCGGCACGTAGTTGTTGCAGTTGCTGATCTTTTTCGTCTAGTTGTTTCATCAGTCTGTCAACAGTTTTCTTGAGTTCAGCACCCTTAAATGTGCTCTTTTCAAGTTGTGCGCGCAGTTTTTTTGAGCAAAGCACGGTTTTCTTCCATGCGTTGAGTGATAAACTTGATGTTCTCTTTAATCTGCTCCGACTTATTAGCCCCTTCGCCGTCTTTAGCGATATTCACATGGTTTTCGGCTTCATTAATCTGACGGAATCCGTCTTGGATTTCGTTCATGGTAGCCATCATGTCGTTCAACTGATTATCTCTTTGTTGGATAATCTGCTGCAAAGAGTCGTTGAGTTGTGGTTCTCCATTAGTTTTTACCTTGGTTGCAGGCTGCCAAAGACAGTACTGCTAAACATGCAATAACAAGTTTCTTCATAATTTTTTTCTCCTTTCGATTTTTTTATCTTTTTTTACTACTAATTCCAGCCAAAAACAATGACGATTTCTCCACGTGGAGGTGTTTGTTCGAAATGTTTAGCCACCTCTATCAATGTTCCTCTCACGTTTTCTTCGTGTATTTTGGATATTTCTCTACATACGCACACTTGCCTTTCGGGTTCAAGCACCTCGGCCAATTGTGTTAGTGTTTTTGAGCAATCTGTGTGGCGACTCATAGAATATCATGGTGCGTTGTTCGTGTTTCAGGCTCTCAAGATATGTCTTTCGTCCTTTTTTTTGAGGGATAAAGCCCTCGAAACAAAACCTATCGCACGGCATGCCCGATGAAACCACGGCGGGGATGCATGCTGTTGCCCCAGGCAAACAGTTAACGGTGATGCCTGCTGCAACTGCTTCGCGTGCCAAGAAAAAGCCAGGGTCGCTTATGCCTGGCGTACCAGCATCGCTTACAAGAGCGATGTTTTGGCCTGCTTTAAGTCTTTCAACGATGCCAGCCGATGTGCCATGCTCGTTAAACTTATGATGCGATTGCAGGTGAGCCACCTCAATCCCCAACTGCTTTAACAAGACGCCCGTTGTTCGAGTGTCTTCAGCTAGCACCAAATCAACCTCTTTTAGGGTTCGAATGGCTCGCAGTGTGATGTCCTCCATATTACCCACAGGGGTGGGTACAATGTATAAGATGCCCATATTGTACGCAAATTTAGTAATATAAATTCCTAGTAGCAAAAAAATAGAGGTGTTTGTTTGCAATTTTTAAAAACGTCTTTTTGTACTTTTGCATCATCATGATTGATAATGTAAGTGGCGAGAACCACCGCCAAGGAAGAGTGGAAGTGATTTGTGGCTCGATGTTTTCGGGCAAAACAGAGGAGCTAATACGGCGCATGAAGCGTGCTGTATTTGCCAAACAGCGAGTTGAAATATTTAAGCCTGCCATTGACACACGCTATTCGGAAGATGATGTTGTGAGCCACGACCGTAACGCAATTCATTGCACACCCGTAGACTCATCGGCTGCAATATTGTTGCTTTCGGCCGATATTGATGTCGTTGGAATAGACGAAGCACAATTTATGGACGAGGGTATTGTGAGCGTTTGCAACCAATTGGCCAACCGTGGGGTGCGTGTTATCGTTGCAGGTCTGGACATGGACTTTAAGGGTGTGCCCTTCGGTCCTATGCCTGCTCTCTGCGCCATTGCCGACCACGTAATCAAAGTGCATGCCATCTGCGTGAAATGTGGAGCACTGGCCTACGTTAGTCATCGCATCGTGGAAGGCGAAAGGCGTGTGCTGATTGGCGAAATGCAAGAATACGAACCGCTGTGCAGGCATTGCTACCAGAAAACAAAGCACGAGGTGAAATCCTAAACGGGAGCTACAAGATAGCTAATGAGGACTAAAGAGGGCTTAAGAGGCTGCTAAATGCACCAACAAGGGTGCACCACATGCAATGCCTTTTTCCCTTCTTGAGCCACTTCGTGGGCTTTATAGCCGTATTAATGATATAAAAAGAGTTCACACAATAATATTAACATAAAACAAAGGAAATGCTTGAAGAGAAAATAACCTTAGACAAACTGGTGAGATGGGGACTATGCGCACTACTAATATTAGCGGTGTACTTTGTAACCAACAGCATGAGCGAGGTTCTTTTGCCTTTTTTTATAGCCTGCTTGTTGGCTTATCTGCTTTACCCATTGGTGAAATTCACCGAGAAATACCTGCACATACGCGTACGCGCGCTATCTATTATAGTGGTGTTATTGGTGCTTGTTGGTTTGATTACAGGCATTGGACTACTCATTGTACCCTCTATGATAGAGCAGTTTGATAAGATTTCTGAACTGGCTTCGCGCTATCTGGGCAGTTCAACACGCTCGAGCGACCTCTCATCTTACATCCAAAACTGGCTTCGCGAACATCAAGAAGACATCGACCGCATTGTGAAAAAGCAAGGACTTTAGCGATGCCGTGCGCACAGCCATGCCCAAATTGTTCAACTTTTTAGGACAAACGGCTAGCGTGGTGATAAGCGTTGTAGCATCGTTTATCACCTTATTATATATGTTCTTCATTTTGCTCGATTACGAATACCTCACAGAAAACTGGGTTAGAATATTCCCTAAGAAATATCGCAACTTCTGGAACACCCTGTCTGAGGATGCTTCGCGCGAGCTAAACAATTACATTCGCGGACAGGGTTTGGTGTCGCTCATCATGGGAATAATGTTCTGCATCGGCTTCACCATCATCGATTTCCCCATGGCCATCGGCATGGGCATCCTTATTGGCGTGCTCAACCTTGTGCCCTACCTTCACACGTTCGCCCTTATTCCCACGGCATTCTTAGCTCTTTTAAAAGCGGCAGACACGGGACAGAACTTTTGGATTATCTTTGGAATGGTCATTTTGGTGTTTGCAGTGGTTCAGATAATATCCGACATGGTGGTAACGCCACGCGTTATGGGTAAGGCAATGGGCCTTAATCCTGCCATCATCCTCCTATCGCTCTCTGTTTGGGGTTCGCTTTTAGGCTTCATTGGAGTTATCATCGCCCCTGCCTCTCACCACCCTCATCATCAGCCTATTGGCAACGATATGTTACCAAAAGAATCGATTGAAGAAGTGCCCGAAACACCCCAAGAACCAGCGAAAAAAAGCACTAGAAAACAAATAAAATGAGCATTTGTGGATAAAAAACACGCAATTTGTTTGTGAGTTCCGCTAAAAAGTTTGTACCTTTGCACTCGCAAAAACAAAAAAACGTCTTTGTTGGAAGATCCGCTAGCTCAGTTGGTAGAGCACAACACTTTTTAATGTTGGGGTCTTGGGTTCGAGCCCCAAGCGGATCACAGAAAGGGTACTCGTAAGGGTATCCTTTTTTGTGTTTTTATATACTAGTTTTTATATACTATTCGTCAAGTATTGGCTTTTCTCTCGCCTCTCGTTTGGCGACGTCTTACACGCCTAGAGGAAAAAAATTAGGGTATCACAATAGATACACAGCACGCTTAAATTTGTGATATCCAAAGCGTCAAATCAACAAACGAAGGGAACAAAAAGCAGACACAGCGCACACATGATAATGACAGTACACATGTCAAACGCACATTTTCTCAATTATTTTTCGACTTTCAATCTTTTTAATCGTAACAATCAGTAAAGACAACACAATACAAATGAATCCGAACGAAGTGAATCAAATTGTCGTTCAGTGCCGGGAAGGGAGCAAAGAAGCATTCCAACGGTTGGTGAGAGAATATCAAAGTATGGTTTTCTCACTAACGCTAAAGATGCTTTGCGATGAAAGGGATGCGGAAGACGCCTGCCAGGACACCTTCGTTAACGTTTGGCTGAATTTGCACAAGTATAATCCGGAGAAAGGAAAGCTTTCTACGTGGATATATACCATTGCCTCGAACATTTGCCTAGACAAACTTAAAGGTCGTAAACCACAGCTACTCATGCCGTCAGACGAAAGCAAATTCAAGGCTTACGCCGCAAATCCTTCTCCCGAAAGGCAACTCATGAATGCAGAATGGGTGTCTATTGTTAAAGTATTGGCTGTACAACTAAGCCCTAAACAACAGCTTGTTTTCACCTTGCGTGTACTAGAAAACCTTCCAATTGAAGACATCGAGCGTATCACCAATATGAATGCAACCAAGATAAAGAGCAACCTATATGTTGCTAAACAACAGATTAAACAACAACTAATACAACTAGGCTATGAACAAGAATGACGTCCTATATTCCAATTTAATAAGAGGACTGCAAGGAAGACAACCTTCTCTTGAGCATCCAAACGAAATGATAAACGATGTAATGGCGCGTATAAAACAACAAAAGCGACAACGCCTGCACGTTATTACACTTCGTTTCTGCGCCTCTGCGGCATCGTTGGCTTTGATCTTAGGTATAGCCGAATGTGTTAGAGCTGTGCCCCAAAACAACAATATGGCGTTGATATACTTGCAAAAAAATATCACGCAAAAAACCGATGAAGCGTATTTCAAGAACAAGTATTTGAAAAAAAACAGATATGAACTTATAAAACAACACTTTTATGAAAACAAAAAATAGTTGGCTTATCCCATTTCTTGCCGCATTTATGGTTGCATGTGGCAATAAGTACCAAGGAAGCGCAACCACGGTTATCAACGAAGACGGGACATGTAGCAGGGAATTGTCTTTCCAACTCGATTCGGCGCAGTTGGTTAGTGGTGTGTTCAACGCAGATGAAAGTATGTTTAGATGGGACAAAGGTTGGCAATTGTCGTGGGGAATAAAGGGCAACAGCCTTCGGCACGCATTCCCCGTGAAACTTAAAGCCTACCAAACACTTAGTGAACAATGCAGAAAAGCAGGCCGTTCGGCTACAGATACCATCGTGGTATATGCTAAAAGCAACTTCGCGTCGGTGGAAGACATGGCCAAAGCCACAACCTTTAATATTGGTTCGCTGCGCATTACACCGCGAATAACCTACACATGCTCGCGAGGGTTGTTTAGTACTACGTACAGATACGAAGAAGTTTACCCCCAACAGCACATCAAATTCCCCATCCCCATAAGCAAGTATTTTACTAAAGACGAGATTGGTTTTTGGCTAAGTGCTAAAAACAACCTTGTAAACGGACTCAATGGTATTGAAATTGACGACATCACACAGCGCCTTAAAAACAAATATACCCAGTGGGTTGTTGCCAACGACTTTGAAATGATTTATCAAACCATTCTCAAAAACTATTCGCTCATTGCCACTAAAGCCATAGACAAAGAGCAATTTGTGGCCCTGCACGACTCGCTTTTGAAAGAATACACTAAAGAAGCCGACCCCATGGCGCTCTATTCAGACAGGGCTAAATGGTTTAAAAAACTTCTTTCACTCGGACGTGTATTCAGAAATTCTCAACAACGATTCGCTCATGAAAGATGTAACAAAGGCCGAAAGTGATTTCCTTGCCCTATCAATGTTCAACATCGACTACAAACTCACCTTTCTTAACACCGATTATCCTCCCTCGCTTTGCAAGCTCACAGGCAACAGATTAATGGCCAAAGATGTGGGTATCTCTTTTTGTGTTATCCAAAAACACACCTGGGCATTTGCTTTAATAGGATTTGTGTTGGTGGTTTCGCTGGCGTTACTTTTTGATAAAAAAAGAAAAAAAGCGATAAGTGTTGTCGCTGTTTCTGCTTCCGCTACTCATTCAATTATTAGTGTCGTTCATCTTCTGTTTGTCCTTAAATGGCAAACAGAAGATGTTGTTTTAAGGCAATGCGGCCTTAAATTCGCTGACCATGCTATGCAACAATCTAACCGTTTACAAGCAGCTGTCTATGGCAAAACGCACGATTTATCGAAGAAAAAAGTTTGACTTGTCGCAAATAAAATGTACCTTTGTCAAAAATTAAGGTAAAGACAAAAACATTTGTCGCTCTAAACAACAGGTATAAGGGCGCAAACCGATGGTAACAAGTAGTAATGTGGGGGATTTTCGCCTCTCTCCAGATGGCATTAAAGCCCCACCAACTCACCCATTGCCAGTCTTAATGCAACAACATAAAAAAACTAAAAACCACATTTAACAACGCGCGCGCTAACACATAGTGCGCATAAACAAAACTATGTTGCCCAGCGGAACAGCCCGTGCAGCGACAAATAACCAAACAATACTGCAAACGATGAAGAAAATGAAGACCTATCCTGTGCTCCTAGCTCCCGCATTGCTTACGGCCGTAGGTGCACAAGCTAAACAGGTGAAGAACAATCGAGCCGACGACACACGCCGTCCAAACGTCATAATCATTTATGCCGACGACTTGGGATATGGCGACTTGCAATGTTACGGCGCCAAAAAAACGTAGAAACACCCAATGTAAACCGCCTAGCAAATCAGGGGTCCGCTTTTACCAATGCTCATGCCGTGGCTGCAACAAGCACACCTTCGCGCTACTCGTTACTCACTGGCGAATATGCTTGGCGACGCCCCGACACCGACATCGCACCTGGAAATGCAGGTATGATTATTCGTCCTGAACAGTTTACCATTGCCGACATGTTTAAAAAGTGTGGGCTATTCCACATGCGCCATTGGCAAATGGCACTTAGGATTGGGCGACAAGGGAGGCGAACAAGACTGGAATGCACAATTACCAGCAGCCCCAGGCGACTTGGGTTTCGACTATAGTTACATCATGGCAGCCACGAGCGACCGTGTTCCTTGCGTGTTTATCGAAAACGGACACGTGGCCAATTACGATCCCACAGCACCTATAGAAGTGAGCTATAAGCGCAATTTTGAGGGCGAGCCCACTGGCAAAACACATCCCGAACTGCTCTATAACCTCAAGTCGAGCCATGGGCATGATATGAGTATTGTTAACGGAATTGGCCGTATTGGTTATATGAAGGGCGGTGGAAAGGCGCTTTGGAAAGACGAAAACATAGCCGACTCAATCACTACGCACGCCATTAACTTTATTCGCGACAACCAACATCGCCCCTTCTTTATGTATTTTGCCACCAACGATGTGCATGTTCCACGTTTTCCACACGCTCGTTTCCGTGGGAAAAAAATGCCATGAGCTATCGTGGCGATGCCATTGTGCAGTTTGATTGGAGTGTTGGACAACTGATGAAAGCCTTAGAGCAATATGGATTGGCCGATAACACACTCATTATTTTTGAGTAGCGATAATGGCCCTGTGGTTGACGATGGTTATGCCGACAGAGCCGAAGAACTACTCAATGGGCACAGTCCCGCTGGCCCATTCAGAGGCAACAAGTATAGTTCGTTCGAAGGTGGAACAGCAGTTCCCGTAATCGTATCGTGGAAAAAAAGGGCATAAAGGGCGGTCAGCAAAGCAATGTTTTGATGTCGCAAATAGACTGGCTTGCGTCTTTGGGCCAACTTATTGGTGCTCGATTGCCAAAGGGAGCAGCTAGCGACAGCGAAGCCCGAATGGAAAAATCTCTTGGGCAAGAGCAATGAGGGGCGCCCCTGGATTATCGAGCAAAAGCAACTCGCGCGTACTCTCGGTGCGCACTCCGCAATGGAAATTTATTGAGCCTAGCGATGGAGAGAAGATGATTTCGTGGGGTCCGAAGATTGAAACGGGTAATAATCCTGCTCCGCAGCTTTACGATATGACAAAGGGCGAATACGAAAAAGACAACGTAGCTAAAGAAAATCCCAACGTGGTATTCGAACTACAAAACGTATTGCGCAGAGAAAGAGCGAAGAAAAGGTGAAAGGGTAAAAAGGCTTATAAGCCCTTTTCACATCATTCTCTTGGTATTCTAGCGTAAAAAGCGTAATTTTGCAGGGAATTATTATCAATACAATTATGTCATACAACTTATTAAAAAGGTAAGCGCGGTGTTATTTTTGGAGCGCTCAACGACATGTCAATCGCATGGAAAGTGGCAGAACGCTGCGCCGAAGAAGGTGCAAGCATTGTGCTGAGCAACACCGAAATGGCCCTTCGCATGGGCGAACTAGACGCGCTGGCAAAGAAGATTAATGCCCCTGTTGTGGCTGCCGATGCCACCAACTACGAAGAACTTGAGAATGTATTTGTACAAGCTCAAGAGCTATTGGGTGGCAAAATCGACTTTGTGCTACATTCTATTGGAATGAGCCCTAACGTGCGCAAGCGTCGCACATACGATGATTTGGACTACAATTGGCTGAACAAGACTCTTGATATCTCGGCTATCTCTTTCCACAAGATGCTGCAAGCCGCTAAGAAGGTAGACGCAATTGCCGAATATGGTTCGGTAGTGGCACTTACATACATTGCCTCGCATCGCACATTCTTCGGTTACAACGATATGGCCGACGCAAAGAGCTTGCTAGAAAGCATCGCCCGTAGCTTTGGTTATATCTATGGACGCGAAAAGAACGTGCGCATCAACACCATTTCGCAATCGCCTACACCCACAACAGCAGGTAAGGGCATCAAGGACATCGACAACATGATGGACTTTGCCGACAAAATGTCGCCACTTGGAAACGCTTCTGCATTGGAATGTGCCGACTATTGTGTTACGCTCTTTAGCGACCTTACTCGTAAGGTTACTATGCAAACACTCTTCCACGATGGTGGTTTTTCGAACATGGGCATGAGTCTGCGCGCCATGAACCAATACAGCAAGGACCTTGGTCCTTACGAAGACGAGAACGGAAAGATTATTTACGGATAATTTAAACGGTGTTTTGCATCGATTAGCTGGTGTGTCAATGGTTACACCTAGCATTTGCGATGAGAAAACACTCCGTATTCATACCGCAAACGCTGCTCTTGCCCCAAACAAGGGTGGCGTTTGTTTGCTTTTTAAACAGTATGCGCTGGCGTCTTAACCTTTTTGTGTGGAGAAAATAGAACAAAGCATCAATTGAAATCCACCATTTTTACCAATAACACCACGCTAGCTTACATATAAACCGCTTATAGCATCACATCATTGTCTTTTCTTCATTATGATACCTCTAAATATCATTGATAGAATATACTTTGCGGGCGAACGTCTTTATGACCTTGGAGGTTTCAGGAGAATGAACGGACCAAGTGCGATTGTCTATGTTTTAACTCTTCCATTCTTTTCATTATTAAATAAATTGCATGAGCAAAACCTGCTACCTTTTTAATAAAAAGTTCGCGCTCCTTTACATACTTGCTGCTTTAGGAGGTCTTTATTTCTGTGTTTGGTTAGTATATATAAAGCGTGGCCGACACGAACGCGTAATGAATTACTATAGCAGCAAGGCAATAGACACTCGCGGATGCCACTATTTCTATATTGTCAGCGGAATTGTTGTGGGCTTAGTAATCGCAATTATAATTACCAAATATAGTTCTTCTTTTCCTCCAAAAGGCTTTTATAGCACATAGAAACAAATACAACTAGAATACAAAGATTTTAGAGTCTTACAATCTTACCAATTTACCGTTATGGCACATTTTAACATCATTGATAGAATATACTTTGCAGGCGAACGAAGCCATGATAGAGGCGACAGAAAAGTAAGCGGAGCAGGCGCAATAGCAATGGGTTTACTATTCCCTTTACTTATATTGTTAGACAAATTGAATAAACTACACTTGCTGCCTTTTGGTAAACAACTCTCAATACTTTATGTATGTGGATCCTTTTTAGCGCTTTTCGTCGGCATTTGGAGGTATTATGTAAAGACTGGTCGACACGAACGCGTGATGAATTATTATAGCGGAAAGCCAACAGACACCTCTACATATAACTATGCGTATATCATCGGGTGGATGATAGCGTGTCTTGTTGTAACACTGCTAATACACCAATGCGACATTTCACTTCCCCCACGACAGGTTTTATAGCGCCTCTTCAATTATTACCGATGTCTATTGGAGTAATACCCCCAAACTACTTTATAATAGCTTAATTGGGGAAAAACGTTTAATCAAAGCTCACGATGAAAGAACAAATCATAGAACTATTAAAACAAGGACGCAAGTTAGAGGCTGTAGCCACAGCACATCGTTTGGGTGTAGGGAACATTGGAACAAGCCAAACGATATGTTGATGCCGTGGAAAGCGAAACGATGAACAGCAATTGCCCTAACGACAACGACCAAGTGGCACGAAGCTGGACAGTGAGATACGATGGTGACAAGCCCGTCTCTATTACCCTACGCGACCATCGTGGCGAACGACTAGTGGTGGAAGGCTCGGCAGAATGGCATTCTATTCTGGCTCAAGATGGATTGTTAAGAGCCGCTATACAAGGCAAGAAAGGCGCTAATGCAGACTCGTGGAATAATCACGAAGACGAGAAAAAGCAACACAAGAGGCTTTTTGGACTCGAAAAATATAAAGATGGAACACTCAAAGAAATCGTCCTCGCCCTACTGCTAATCATTTCGGTATTCGGAACTTTGTTCTTTCTATTTCGCAGTGGCGCCTACGGTTACTGGGGTTTGGTGCAACAACTGGGCTACGCAGCGTTTTGTTTCTTTACTGCATTTGTCCTGTTTAGAGTTGCATTGAAGGAAAAAAAGATAAGTTTTATTGGCGCATTTTAAGAGTATTAGTAGGCATTGGTGCCAGTGTATATGCTTGCTACATTTCGGTGAATTTAGTGAGAGATGTCTTTATAGACGATGTTAAGGTTTACCAAGGTAAGATAGGACTAAGTACTTCTACTTCTAGAAAGCGAACCAATTACTACATTTATTGGGAGAGAGAAAACGGAAGCACGAAAGAAGAACATAATATTACTCGTGCACTTTACTACGATTTGCAACCCTATCAGTATGCGCGAGTAGTGTATTGGCCCAACACAGGAGTGATAAAAAGCGTGCAACCGCAATTTGCATGCCCATGAAGCAACCAATGTAATAAAAAAACCAAACGTTTGCGATTAAACCAACGTTTTCGTTAAGCCAGATGAACAATGTCGAGCTTGCTCGTACATTGTCATGGCGAGAATTGAAATCGCCAACACGGAGCTTTAGGCGAAGTGGAAAGGCAAAACGCACTTTTTCAAGGAACGAAAAAGAACGTTTTCGTTAAGCCAGATGAACAATGTCAAGCTTGCTCGTACATTGTCATGGCGAGAATTGGAAATCACCAACACGGAGCTTTAGGCGAAGTGGAAAGGCAAAAACGCACTTTTCAAGGAACGAAAAAGAACAGAAAAAAATCTTCACAAGCAGAAACAAAAAAACACCTCATTGCCCTTTCGCAATAATCGACGATTGGCAATGAGGTGTTTTACATTCATCCTATTACTTTAATTCCAGCTCTACAGGACAGTGGTCGCTCCCCAACACATCGGTGTGAATTTTTGGCATCAAGCACTTCGGGTTGCAGTCTGTTCGACACGAGAAAAATAGTCAATGCGCCACCCCGTGTTGCGTTCGCGAGCCTTAAACCTATACGACCACCAGCTATAAGTAACCTCTTCGGGATATTTCCAGCGGAAGGTATCTGTAAATCCAGCATCCAACAGTTGTGTCATCTTTTGTCGTTCCTCGTCGGTAAAGCCAGCATTTCGCCTATTGGTTTTCGGATTTTTTTCAAGTCTATTTCCTGGTGCGCCACGTTCATATCGCCACAAACAATCACGGGTTTCTTTTTGGTCTAGGCTATGCAAGTAGGCCTGAAAATCGTCTTCCCACTGCATACGATAGTCCAATCTTCTTAGTTCGTCTTGCGAATTAGGAGTGTAAACCGTTACCAAAAAGAAATTGTTCATCTCCAAAGTAATCACTCTTCCCTCGTGGTCGTGCTGGTCAATACCTATGCCGTAAGTAACATTCAGCGGTTTATGGCGAGTATAAATAGCCGTACCAGAGTAGCCTTTCTTGTCGGCATAGTTCCAAAACGACTCGTACCCTTCAAATTGCAAGTCAAGTTGTCCGGCCTGCATTTTTTTGTTTCTTGCAGACAAAAGAAGTCGGCATCTAGCGTTTTGAATATGCTTTCAAAGTCTTTTTCCAACTACGGCACGCAGTCCGTTAACGTTCCAAGAAATAAACTTCATATAGGATTATTGTTTATCGCCCTTAAGATAGAAGGGCATTTTAATTTCGTAAGTTTGGTTATCAAGCGTGATACGTTCGATAAGCAAACGAATAACTTGTTTGCCATTGTTTTGTTCCAACAATTGGCTTAACCTTTGAGTTTGGATATTTCCAGTTTCGATATGGTTCGCAAAGGTAAGTTTGCCGTTGGTGTCGTCGCATCTCACATCGATGGGTTCGCCCGCAATAGGGTTTGCGAGGTAGTATCCTTTCGTGTAATAATCTTCCAGCAGATACGAAGGCAACTGCACTTTCATCTTCACTTCAGCCGGATCTGCTTTAGAAATTTTGTTTTGCAGTTCGGTTCCAGCTTGCACTAATCCACTAACAGCCTTCACGGGGAATCTATTTATCACCAGCATAGTATCAGCAGTGATGGTCCAAGCCACATTAATCGAGTCGTATTTATTCTCAATGTGGCTTTTTCTGAAGTACAATTTGCCGGTGTAATTGCCTTTAACGGCATTCATAATAACCGCGCGTTCGGTATTAGAGATTTGTTTATACCTAATTTCTTGTCCCTCGTCACCACCATTAAGACAAGCAGTTAACGACATCATTGCCATGCCACAGAGGGCAAAAGCAGCCATTTTAAATGTTTTCTTCATTTTGTTCATTGTTGATTATAACTACGAGATAAACGCATGTTTGCGTTTTTCTTGCATCTCATACCTATAAAAAAATGTTATTTAGGGCGTATCAAGTTCATAAACTCTTCACGTGTTTTAGCCTGATTAAAGGCGCCACTAAAGTCGCTAGTGGTGGTTACCGAGTTTTGTTTTTCCACGCCACGCATCTGCATACAAAGGTGTTTAGCCTCTACCACCACCATCACGCCAAGCGGTTTAAGTGTGTCTTGAATGCAGTCTTTTTATTTGTTGAGTCATGCGTTCCTGCACTTGTAGGCGATGACTAAAGATGTCTACCACACGTGCTATTTTTGCTTAAGCCAGTGATATAGCCGTTAGGAATATAGGCAACGTGCACTTTACCGAAGAAGGGAAGCATATGGTGTTCGCACATCGAGAAGAAATCGATGTCTTTAACGATAACCATTTGGTTGTATTTCTCTTCAAAAAGAGCGTCGGTTAGCACCTTTCTGGCGTCTTGTGTATAGCCTCGAGTAAGCACCTGCATGGCTTTTGCCACGCGCATAGGTGTTTTTTTCAAGCCCTTCTCGTGTGGGGTCTTCGCCCAAGAGGGCCAACACCTCTTTATAATGGGCGGCCAATTGGTCAAGCCCTTCTCTGTATTCTGGTTCCAAGTTCATGATTAGTATTGTGGCGTTGTTGATTGTTTCGCTCGTGTATGTTCTTTTCGTTCCTTGAAAAGTGCGTTTTGCCTTTCCACTTCGCCCAAAGCTCCGTGTTGGCGATTTCAATTCTCGCCATGACAATGTACGAGCAAGCTCGACATTGTTCATTTGGCTTAACGAAAAACGTGGATATTAATATTGCACCGTTATTTTTCCTTTCACGATAACCGCTTGTTTATACCCCAGCGCCTGTATAGCGTTGAGCATGCGAGTGGCCTCTTCAATGCTGCGATAATTACCCACTCGGCAAATCCATCTTGGCGAATAAAAGTGCACATAGATAGGCTGGTCGGGGTAAGCAGCTTTAATCCGGTTTCCAGTTTGTTGCGCTCGGTTTTTTTGTCGTCGCGCGAGTTACCGCCAGCATAGGCTTGCACGCGGTAGCCATCCACCTTATAACCGCCCTTCATCACCTTTTTTTCGGGTGTCTATAACGGGGATATTTAGGTCTCCACCATCGTCGCCAAGGGCGTTATTCTTTTGCGTTGATTCCCTTTTATTGGTTTCGTTCTTATGCATTTGTTCCGTTTCACGCTTGTCGTTGGGCAATCGCGAGGCGGTGTTTGTTTCGGTTGTTGTTTTACCGTTAAGAGTTGAACCGTTGTTTACGGTTGTAGCTGTTCGTTCGTTGGGATTTGGGTTAGCCCACTTCCCTGCGTTACCCTTGCCGTTAACCAATTGTTCTATTGCGGCACTCTGTGTGACGGTCACAACACCTTGCGTTTTGGTGTCGCGACGGCGCAAATAGTCGGTAAAGGTTTGTGCCTCTACGGCTATTGTTATACAAACCAATATGGTGATAAGCGTTACCAGACGTTTCATTGATATGGATGTTGGGGCGTGCGCTGTGTGTAGCCAAGTTTTGTTTTGGTATATCAGCAGGCACTCCGCGTTAGAGAAGTGGATGTTAAGTATAGCGGAGTAGCCCTGTAGGCAAGCTTTCGTTGCCCGAAAGAGCCACTCCGCCAAGAAGTTTCATTGCTTGTTATTTCTTCCAAGCGTCGATAATACCCTTTAAAAGTCGGCGCATTTCAATGCAGCACCGCCGATAAGACCACCGTCGATATTAGGGTTTAGCAAACAGTTCGGGTGCATTGCTGGGTTTAGCACTACCGCCATAGAGGATAGAAGTGTTTTCAGCCACCTCGTTACCATATTTCTCAGCGATAACCGAACGAATGAAAGCATGAATTTCTTCAGCTTGTTCAGCAGTAGCAGTTTTACCCGTACCGATGGCCCAGATAGGTTCGTAAGCCACGATAACGTTAGCAAACTCTTCTGCAGAGAGGTTAAACACCGAGCCTTCGAGTTCGGCTTTCACCACTTCGTTTTGTTTATTAGCTTCGCGTTCGGCCAAAGTTTCGCCGATGCAGAATATCACCTTCAAACCATTTTTTAGTGCGAGTAGCACTTTTTCTTTCAAAATCTCGGGTGTTTCATTGTAATATTCGCGACGTTCAGAGTGTCCAAGTATTACATATTGTGCACCAGTGCTCTTCACCATCTCGGCCGAAACCTCGCCAGTGTAAGCACCTTGCTCTTTGTCGGCGCAGTTTTCGGCACCCAGTCCTACGAGTTGGCTATCCAAAACACCAGCCACGCTAGCCAAGTGTATGAAAGGAGTGCAGATAATCACGTCGCAATTGGGTTTGTCGGCTGCCAAAGCGTCGTTTACTTCTTTTGCCAATGCCAGGCCTTCTTGCAGGTTGAGGTTCATTTTCCAGTTACCTGCTACGATCTTTTTTTCTCATTTTTTTCTTCTTTTTTTATCTTTAACAGTGTATATAATTTATTGCGTCTTCTTTGTTTCTTAATCCATTTTGTCCACGTCCAAAGTCGGTCGGCCAAGGTGAGCAAGAACAGTGGGAGCACAAACCAAAGCACCACCTTGGTGATGCGTGCCGTTACGCTAGCGGGGTCTATTTGTCCAATACTCTGTTTCTCGAGCGGTGCATCTAGCCTTTTTAGTTGAGGCAGAGCGTTATGACTCCATTTATTAATCACCACGCCATCTTTTAATCAGCATTAGCCCGGGGTTGCTTCTTATCATTGTTTTGAGCGTGGTGCCATCGGTGATATAGAAAGGATATTCGGCCCCAGTGAGGTCTTGCCAACGGCTAATTGCTGCGTCTCCGCTTGCCGTTAGGCACATCATGGGCACGTTATGTCGCTTGGCATACTCATAAATCTGGTCAATCGCACCAAAATTGGTATCGTCTGCATGTTCCAAGAATGGCGATATCAGCAAGAAAGTGTATCCTTTGCGGTTTAACACCTCGGTTGTGATGTTGTCACCATTGTTAGGGGTCTTCGATAGAGAAATCGTGAATAGGAGGCACGTAGCCCTCTTCGGTCTGCACGGTCTTACTATCTACGAAGGTCCACGTTGAGTCTGGATAATTCTCTAACGTAAATTCGCGTGTCTCTCCGTTTTTTTACTAAGTACGAAGGTTGTTTCGAATTGAGGGTTGTTTTGCCCCTGGAGGGATTTCCATTCCCTTGCGTAGGTCGGCCCCAACATGATAGGGTCGGAAGTCGAAAAGGGGCAAAGTGTAGAGACACCAGGCACTCGACACGATGATGAAGAGCAGTGTATAATTGGTAACAATCCATTGATTGCTCTTTGAAACAAATCTTACCATGTGTAAGGGCCATTTTACCACCACCACAGCAGCCAGCAACAGCACAATGTTTTTGGCCAAGGTCTGCCCGTTGGTGAGATGGATGGCATCGCCAAAACACCCACAATCCTTCACAGGGTTAAAGAAATACACCCACAATGTGATGAGAGTCATCACGCTCATCAGCACCATCAGCAGCTTCGAAACCAATCTGCGCTGTATGGCGAAGAGCATATAAATGCCCAAAGCAAACTCTGTTGCAGCCAACACAATGGCGGTGAAGAGCGTCATCCATTCAGAAACGTAGCCCGAAAGTCCAACGGCTGTTAAATAGTCGTCAATCTTATATTGTGTGCCCAGTGGGTCGATGGCCTTGACATACCCCGAGAGTACGAAGACGGCAGCCAGCAACAGCCGGCACACATTGGTAAGTATATATATCAATCGGTTCACTTTCTAAATGCTGAGTACCTGTTAACGTCACAGGCCTTGTTGGTTATCCCTTATGGAAAAACCGCTTTTTTGCCACGTGTGTGTGCGTCAAGCGGTTTGATTTTCTTTCAACTTGATGGCGCCAAACACAGCATAGTTAATGATATCCATGTAATTGGCATCAATACCTTCGCTCACCAGCGTTCCTCCTTCAAGGTCTTCCATTTCTTTTTATGCGTTGCAACTTGGTGAGTATAAGATCGGTATAGCTACTAACCCGCATCATTCGCCACGCCTCATCATAATCGTGGTTCTTCTTAAGCATCAGTTTGAGTGCCTCGTTGGCATACTGATTATAGAGGTTTAGAGCCTCTTCAGGTGTTAGGTCTACTTCATCAGCAAACCCTTTTTTTCCAACTGTATCAGTCCCACAATGCCATAATTCACCAGAGCAATAAATTCGGGGCGAATGCCTTCATCCACCATTGCCGTTCGTTTTATTTCGAGCGAGCGAATGCGTTTGGCCTTAATCAGGAGCTGATCCGTTAGCGATGTGGCCCTTAGAATGCGCCACGACGCGCCATAGTCGTGCAGTTTTTCTCGTAAAAGGTCTGCACACTCCTTGAGCGTGTCTTCAAACTGTACTTCTGTTGTTGTTTGTTGTGTCATCGTTCTTATGTTTTTTTAGGCCATTATACGTGGTGTGCTTAAACACATTGCTTGTTCAACACGCGAGGCTTTTTGCATTGCCGAGCGCAGCCTAAGTTCTGCAAACTTAGTGCAAGCGAGCGCAATTAAAGCTGGCTTTTTGCATTGCCGAGCGCAGCCTAAGTTCTGCAAAAATTACACAATTATCGGCAAACGACAAAAGAAAAGGCACGAGTTATCGTGCCATGCGCGCCATCATTGCGCTTGTTTTTTTCTGAATAGCCTTCACCATTTGGCAAAGAGCCTCGTAACGAATTTTCAACGAATCGCGCCTAACCAGCAATCGCGCCTTGTGTTGAGAAGTGAGGTTTGTGACCTTTAATGCCTCCTCTTGCACCTGCAAAGCCGAGTCGGTACGAGCTATATCCACCTGCGCCAACTTCATCGACGCTGTTTGCCAAAGGCTCAATGCAGTTTTTTTCGGGCATTGATGGCGCGCGGAAAAACGGTCGCGCAACGCACTAATAGAGTCGAGCACATCCTGATATTGTGCAGCCTTATACAAGCTATCTATCTTAGCAAGCAGCGGTGCAGCCTTCTCGTCTTCGCTCTTTTGGCAGTTTGCTGTTACAGCAACGAGGGCCAAAAACAAAAATATCTTTTTCATTTCTAGTGTTTTACAAGCCATTAAGCTCATCCTTTGGGGGGTTATCGGTTATTGGGTTCATGGGCTTTTTGATGTAGTTAGGGGTATTTTTATTTTATACGCAAATGGCAAACATCGCTCGTTTCGCCTTATGCGCTCCAAATTGCCCCTTGAAGCACCATAATTTACAAAAAGTAATAATAAAAAGCGAAACCGCCGAACCTTCTTTTGCGTATTTTAAAAATTTATTCTACAAATTGCACTCCATTTTGTATTCGCTAAGCCACAACCTGCCTGTCACCGCTTCAGCGAAACACATCTTGACAACATAGTCTCCTAAAATATAATGCACAACAAGCAACTATCAACTTTTATGCGTAACTTTGCACCATTAAAAAGACTTGTATTTAGAATGAAGATATTATCAAATGCCCAACTGGCAGAACTCCTCGATAAAGACATTTTTTTCACCAAATAGGCGAAGCTGCCGATGCTCTTGGCGTGCCTTGCTATGTGGTGGGAGGATATGTTCGCGACCTATTTTTTTGGAACGCCCGTCTAATGATATAGACGTGGTTGTTGTGGGCAGTGGCATACAAGTGGCCGACGCACTGCGTAAAAAAACTGGAAAAAGCGCACATATCGGTGTTTCGTAACTTTGGAACGGCACAAGTGAAGTTCAAAGGATATGAAATTGAGTTTGTGGGTGCACGAAAAGAAAGTTATAGCCACAACTCGCGTAAGCCTATCGTGGAAAAATGGCACACTGGAAGACGACCAAAACCGACGCGACTTTACCATCAACGCCATGGCAGTTTGCCTTAATGCCCAAAAACTTTGGACAACTGGTCGACCCCTTCGATGGGATATACGACCTTGAAGATGGTATTATACGCACACCGCTCGACCCCGATATTACTTTCTCTGACGACCCGCTGCGCATGCTGAGATGTGTGAGATTTGCCACACAACTGCGCTTCTTTATCGAAGACGAAACGTTTGATGCACTTACACGAAATGCCGAACGCATCAAAATTATTAGCGGCGAACGTATTGCCGACGAACTAAACAAAAATTATGATGACGCCTCAACCCAGTCGTGGGTTTGTGGAATTGCACCGCTGCGGACTGCTTCAACTTATTTTTCCCGAACTCACTAGACTGGATAATGTGGAGACTCGCAACGGACGGGCACATAAAAACAATTTCTACCACACACTCGAAGTGCTAGACAATATCTGCCGAACCACTGATAACCTGTGGCTTAGATGGGCGGCCTTGCTGCACGATGTGGGTAAAGCCAAAACAAAAACGCTGGGACCCTGCAGCGGGGTGGACTTTCCATAATCACAACTTTATAGGCGCAAAGATGGTACCCGACATGTTTAGACGCTTGAAACTGCCACTCGATGCAAAGATGAAGTATGTGCAAAAAATGGTTGACCTGCACATGCGCCCCATTGTTATTGCCGAAGACAATGTTACAGATAGTGCTGTGAGACGCTTGATGAACGATGCTGGCGACGATACAGACGACCTGATGACGCTTTGTGAGGCCGACATCACCAGCAAAAACCATAACAAGAAGCAACGGTTCTTAGACAATTTCCGCATTGTGCGCGAAAAAAACTGGCCGACCTCAAGGAGCGCGATTATAAACGCTTGCTGCAACCTGTGATAGATGGTAACGAAATTATGGAGATATTTCACCTAGGGCCGAGCCGCGAGGTTGGCACGCTTAAACAAACGCTGAAGGATGCTGTGCTAGATAATCGCGTGCCTAACGAACGCGAACCGTTGATGCAACTTTTTGATAAAGAAGGCTCAAGAAATGGGCTTAGACGTGAACTAAGACACTAGGCTTAGGCTAACAGCGACTCCTTATTTGCGCGCACGCCACGAAAAATAGCGTTCTAGCTTATTTCGACCTTAACGCTTTCGCGGGGTGCAATCGTGGGCTTATATGTTTTTAACCTTGTTTTTATTGGGGATTTAAGTTGTGCGGACCTACAAAATGTAAAAATATTTCACATAAATTTTAACATTATGAGTGGCTTTTTCTCATCAACAGCCCACTCGCTCGCAAATAATCGATTCTCGCGAGAGTTTGTTGAGGAGAAAAAAAGAACTAAAGTGACGCGTCTTGAAAAAAACGAATTTTCGACGAAAGTTAACCGTGTTTTTGCATAAGATTTTATGCTATTTGCAGCAAAAACACAACGCTAAATGCAGCAAAACGCAGTGCTAACTCATGCAAAAACGCAGTGCTAACTCATAGAAAACGCAAGGCTAACTCATGCAAAATGCAAGGCTAAATGGTACATTTTACACATATTTGTCTACGTTTTGGTATGCTCAATGCAAAAACTTCTCACGTGTTTTTAGAGTAAAAAAACGCCTTAAAAAAAGTAGCTTTTTAGCGACAAAAATGCTGTATTTTTTTGGCAATGAAAAAATGGCGCGTCAACGACAAAATAGAAAGGTAAAATGGTGCAAAAACGCAGTTGTTGCGTTCAAAGTTGATGTAAAAAAATAAAAATTCGGAGGGTTTAAAAAGGAAGTAAAATGTAGGTTTTTGGCCCTAAATTTTTCGCTAGAATGGTGTGGCTGAAAGCATGTGTTTTGTAAAAATTTTATTACCCAATTAACAAAAGGGAAGAAAGCTGTTTTGCGAAAACCAGCACCATAAATTAACCCCAATCGCTAGAGCTAGAGCTGTTTAGATATTATATATGATTGAGCACATTGCTTGTGTTATTCTTGAAGGCAGTGGTGCACTGCGTAAAAAGAATAAGACAAGCAACAAGTTCCCATCTTTCAACACGCTTGCGAGCATTGCTACACGGCACATTAGTTTGCATTGGCGAACACGAAGAACACTTACAATGCTAAGCAAGCACAAGAAACGAGAAAAATTACTTGCGCAAATCGGCAAAAAAGTTTTTCATCAAATCGCTACATTCATCCTCGAGCACGCCAACCGTAACCGTGGCCTTAGCATGTAGCACCTTGGGAGCAAAACGCTCGTAACCCCGTTTCTCGTCGCGCGCACCATAAACAATGCGTCCCAACTGTGCCCATCCGCATGCGCCAGCACACATAGGACAGGGTTCGACCGTGACATAGAGTGTGCATTCGGGCAAATATTTGCCTCCGAGCATATTGGCAGCAGCCGTTATGGCCTGCATTTCGGCATGTGCGGTGACGTCGCAAAGCGTTTCGGTGAGGTTATGCGCACGCGCCACCACCCTACCCTTACAAGCAATAACCGCCCCAATAGGCACTTCGCCTTTTTGCAAAGCCAACTGAGCCTCGGCCAAAGCCTTGCGCATCATCTGTTCGTCTATTTGTTGTTGTTCGTCGTTCTGCATCATGTATATTGCGTTTTAGGTTGTGTATGGCCTTAATAAGGGCAACACACATGCAAAAGTAATACATTTATTCGGAAAAAGCGCGTGTATTAGGCACAACAAGGCCTTCTACCGCTCGTTATGCTGTATAAAACGTGTTATCATCAACATCACTGTTTACAAACACCCCATAGGCCATTGCGGGCTGAAAACAGCTTTCACAGCATTTATCATGAGCTTTATAAAGGCGTAATGAAAAACAAAGAGGTTGGGCCATGCGAGGGCAGAGCTCGGAAAAAAACGAAGAAATAAGCCATTAAAAGAAAAAAACGCTGAACTTGTTTGCGCAAGTCCAGCGTTTACATGGTGTGGTGTAGAACAGAGCCCTGATGCGCGCCAAAGCTCGCACCAGGGCAAGAAGTTTTATTTCTTAGGTTCTTCTTTCTGATAATAGAGGTCGCCCTGAGAGAATTTGTTTAACGCGTGCCACCAGTTCATCGCCTTGAAGCGTAAGCGAGATGGCTTTGCCTTCTGGGTCGATAAGCACGTGCATTGGTGCATGTTCAACGTTGAAAAAGGCGTACCGAAGGCGAGGCTTTCACCCTTGAAGTCGCAAGCTTGCAACCATCCTGCAGCCTCAATACCAAGCGACTTAACGTTTTTTCCATTCTTTGGCGTTGGTGTCGAGAGAGAAACCTATCATCTCAAACTTATCTTTCGAAGCGCGACTATCGGCGTACAGTTGTTTTAGCTTAGCCAATTCGCGTTGGCTATCGGCATTGCCCGAAGCCCAGAACGTTAAAAAGCACATATTTGCCTGTGCTGTTGCTAAGTTGTTTGACAGTGCCATTGGCCAAAGGCAAAAGCAATATCGGGCACATCGCTTCCCTGCATCAACATGCGCGAACGCACACTGTTTTCTAGAGAACGAGCGTAGGCAGAACCTTGTGCCTGTGGTGCAACAGAGGCCGAAAGTTGGCGGCCATATTCTTTATTAAACAGTGGTAGCATGTCGCGTTCCATAAGCATAGGCATCAATTCAGAAGTATTGTTGTCGAGCAAGAACTGCAAGCGTTCGGCAATCCACGAAATTTCGGCAATGCCGCGAATGCTGGCAACATCTGTTTTTCCTTCAGCCGTATTGAGATAAGCTTCGCCTTTAGTGGCTCGAAGTTGTGCAATACCATCGGCAATTTGTTTGTCGCGTTGACGTTCAAGTGCCACATACTGCTCGTAAAGCGGTTTGTCGGGGATGGTTTGCGCCTCGTTAATCACAGCCGCCTTAATCATATTCTGCCCCTTTGAGCCATTGGCTTGCTTGGCATCAACATTTTTCAGCTTTCTTACAGCGTCGATGAGCTGTTCGCCACGTAGGTCGAATGCCACAATATTGCCATCGGGACCGATGAGCACAGTGCGAGGAACAGCCTCAACATTATACAACTTAGCAGCAGGCGAGCCCCAACCCTTCAAGGCAGAGATATGCAACCAGTTGGCATGCTTTTAGGCCATTGCGCTCGATGCAGTCGGTCCACTCTTTCTTTTTTTACTATCAATAGAATAGCTCAACACCACGAAAGGCACTTTGCCTTGCGTCTCGGCCAAAAGCCTGCTTGATAACGGGGAACTCGCGTCTACACGGAGCACACCACGATGCCCAGAAGTCAATGAGCACGTATTTTTCCACGCAAGTCTGACAAGGCCAGGCGCTTATCATCGGGTGTTTGGCCATCAATATCGGGTGCGGGTTTGCCCACTTCGAGGTTGGCAGCCCGTACCAAGTTGGTTAGTTCGCGATACATAGGATGCTTGCGCACATCAGCAGGAACTGCGTTGAGATAGGTTTCTTCGAGTACTTGTGGTGTAAAGAACCCTAAAAAGGTCGTACTTGATGATGTATAATGCAAAGGGAGAGTCGAGGTGACTAGCCACGAAACGCATGGCCGCCGTGCGGTGCGACAAGCTATTGGCATAGTAAGTGGCACGCTGATAAGGGAAGAACGCCTTTTCGTCGTTACGTTTTTCGGGTGGAAGACTAGAGATAACCTTGTCCATTCGCACCTTTGCAGCATCAACACTGGCATCGTTTGCTTTTTGATAAGCAAATAAAGCATCGTTGGTGGGCGTACCTTTTACCCTTGCACCCACGGGGAAACGTGCATCGAAAGGTAGCACGGTGATTTCTCCCGCTTCAAGAAACAGCTGCACAGCGCCATTGTCGAAACCTGTGATGTGATAGGGAGCAACAGCACCAGGCGCAGTACCTTTGAAGCTAAATTGGCCATTTTGCACCACAGCAGAGTCGACAACAATGTCTTGTCCCTGAACTTCATGGGTGAGATACACCTTCTTTACGCGCTCGGGCGTATAGCGCAACGAGTCGACACTCATTGTTCCTTTTATCACATAGTTATTGCTTTGCTGTGCCATAGCTGGGCAGGCACAGAGCAGCAACACACTGAGGACTTCTTTTTTCATGTTGTTTGTTATGTTGTTTTTTGTTGTTTTAAAACACAGATATGATGGAGAAAACAGGCTTTTGCAGCTAAGCGATACCGCTGTGAGCAGCCTGTAGGCTATCGCCACCACCTATTACCCTTACTTTTCGGTCTCTTCGGCAAACAATCTGGTAACAAACTTACGCAGGTCTTCACCATGTAGGCCGGTAGCCAAGATGTTATTGTTGGCGTCGAGCACAAATATAGCCGGAATGGCAGTTACACTGTATAGCTTTGCTACTTCGTCTTTCCAACCCTTTAGCGACGATACTTGTGTCCAAGTGAGTTTATCTTGCTTAACGGCAGCAAGCCAACGGTCGCGTTTTTTTCATCGAGCGACACGTTAACAATCTCCAATCCTGCAGCATGATAATCGGCATAGAGCTGTCGCAAAATGGGATTATTGAGCCTACACGGACCGCACCACGAAGCCCAGAAATCAACGATTTTAACCTTACCAGGCATTTTGCTGAGGGTGAAACTACGTCCCTCGGCAGTGGGCAAAGTAAAGTCGGGTGCTTTGCTACCCTTGCTTATCATCTGCAAACGCAATATGCGTTGTTGCAAGATTTGTCCGCAACGACTTTGCTTTAGCCTTATCTCCCAGTTGCGCATAAAGTTGTTTAGACACTTCCAAAGACGCATCTTGGGTTTCGGCATCTTGCAACATAATGGCTGCCGAGAGAATGTTGTTGTTGGCCGAGAGAAAGGCTGCACGTTCGTTTTCGAGCGCTTTGCGCATTTGTGCGATAGTGTCGTTAACACGGCTTGCGCTACCATAGCGCAAGGCTTTACGAAGACTATCGGCTCGATTTTGTAAGGCAGATAAGCTTTTCATCATGCTCATGCAACGCTCTTGATAAGCCAAATCGGTGTCTTGGAGTCCCTTACCATGTATAAACCATCCCTCGCCATCGCGTAATAAAGCGTTATAACTGGTACCAGGTTCGATAAAAAACGAGAAACCACCTTGATAACCCTCCACACCTAAACGAGCTTGCATGGGCTCAGAGATTTTGATATTGGGCATGGAAAAGCGTCCATTGGAGAATGGAACGGTGCAAACGGTATTCCAACCAGTTTCAGAATTGCGCACAAGAAGTTGCAAATTACCTACGGGTATGCCCTCTATTTTGCCTTCAATGCTACTAGAAGCTTGGGCAAAGAGCGAAGTGCTAAGAACCGAAAACAATACCGTTAAGAAGATTTTTATACATAATTAGAGGTGTTATTTATGATTTTTTTGCTATTGAGCGAAACTAATGACTACTCGGCCTGGGACTAATGAGCCTGCCATCAACGCGTTTTTGTGTTTAGTGAGCTATTCATTAACGCATAAACTCATCAATTCACAGACTCATCAATCACTTTTTCTATCTAATAGGCAACGAATAAGAATACTCGCGAACAAACTGGAAGTCGAGAATATTACCCAATTTTTCGTCCATCGTTATCAGCGTCGTAGAACAGCGTCGCGAAAGACTCGTCAACATCTGATGCCGTATTGAGTTTTATTTCGGCGATAGCACCATTGTCACCTTTATTCATACCGATGGTGAGATAACGACCCAAGTCGGCAGAATAAAGGAAGTTGTCTTCAGAACGGAACTTCATACAAGTGATGGTATATCCAGCAGGAGCCGAATAGAGCACAGTTTTATCGCCGTTATTGGTGTTGTATCGCACCACGTCACCACCATCTGCATAGAAAACATAATTGGTGCTGAACCACGTGTTGTACATCACAGTAGCCAAGATGGATGGTGTGAAGCCCTCCAATTTCTTTGCTTTGATGGTGTATGCAGGTTCGTCGCTACTACCACCATTATCCTTATCGCTCTCGGCAGCCGTAGAGGTGAGTTGATAGAGATAATAGTTGGGTGCATCCTTATCGCGGAAAATAAAATAAGGTGTGGCCTTATCGTAGTTCTCGCGATATTGAATAAAGCCATAAACAGCTTTCTTTCCAACGGGCGATAGCGCAGCCTTAAGTCCTGAGAAGTCAACATGGGCATCGAGCACAGGATTGTTTAGTTGCGATTGATATGCCTGTTGTTCGGCCCAGATGCCATAACCATCGTCTTTGTTAACATACAAGAAGCGATTGTTGCGTGCATCCCAGAACACAAAATTGTTGGCCGAGATGGCACAAGCTGTAACGTTATAGTTGGCCACAGACCCCTCGGTGGCTGGTGTTTTGAAAGCAGGGATGGTGCGCGCCGTAAGGAAACGTCCGTCTTTACCAAGCATATAATAGAAGTCGGACTGATTAGAGGGGTCGCCCTCCATACCAATTTTGTCGGGCAAGAACGTGCCTTGCGCACTCATTGGCACCACAAAAATCTTTATAAGCAGTGAGACGTGGCGTCATACCAAATGGGTCGTAGGTTTTCACAACGCCCTTACTAGAGAACACAATGAAGTTGTATTTCTTCACAAAATCTCGTCCTTCGGCAACCAAGCCATAATGAAACATCAGCTTATAGGCATCGGCAAAGGGATTTTTCTCGTCTTTATAAATAAGCTTATAAGCATCGCTACGAACATTGGTAACGGCTCCCACCTTCTCAACATTACCCAAGAGTACGCTTCCAGGCTTGCCATGGAGGAAGAAAAGACTGTTTTTATAGATGGGGCGGGTGGCTACTGCAAAGTTTTGATAGCGCGAAAGCCCAGTGGTGCGGTCGTAAACCTGCAAGCGAACATTAAAGCGTGTGGTCTTTCCCACAGGCAGTTCCACATCCAAATAGCCTTTCGTCTTTACCGTATCAGAAATGGTCTCCTTACCCTTTTGATAAGAACGAATCCAGGTAAAGTCTAACTGGTCGAGCCCTGATTGTAGCGTTTGGGGTACTTGCACCTCGATCCGCTTATGCGTTTCGCTTTCGGTTAGAGGCTGTGTAAACTCGATGGTCTGCCCCGTAAGCATCTCAACTGTGGCTGGAGTGAATATAAGCGTATCGATAGAATTCATGCTATCGAAGTTATACGTATAGTTACCTTTGTCTTCGTAGCAAGCAGTAAACAAGCCAGCAGCTAGTACAAAGAGACAAACAGCCTTACCCCCAACCCTCTTCCACGTGGAAAGGGGTAAGGAATGATGCGCCATGCCCTGCTCTATTACGGCAGCGGGGGTTGGTGTTTCAGTAAATGGCACCACCGTTTTAACGGCCTTCACAGCCCTTTGTGCGGTTCGCGCAGCTCTTTTCATGTGCCTGCGTACCTCTAATATGGTTATGTTATTCGTCATTTCTAGGATTATTTAAACGTTAATGATATGACATGCGCCAGGCGATGCTATCAAAGCAGAGCGCCCAACGCCCCTTGCCTTATCCTCAATGCCTTAAGGCACGTTAGGGAAAGTGAAGGGATAAGAGCCGTGTGAAAGTTTTTTTCGCGGAACAACTTGTTGCAAGCCTTGATGGCAGCTTCACCGCCAATTGAACTATCCCAATGCACATTTCCCCACTCGTTCATCACGGGGAACATCTGATTGAGTACAAAGTCGGCCCCTTTATGCTCGAGCCAAACGCTAATCATAAAGCGATATTTGGCTGCAGAATACGTTCCGTAGTACTTTTCTATCAACGCCTTTCCACCTTGTTCGTCTTTCCAGGGCTGTGGCTCGACGAGTTCGTAGTTGGCATTAGCCATCATAGGAATGTAAAAAAATTGCCCTTATACGAATCGCCCGAACGCCATCCATCAAGATAGAAGGTGTTGTATCGCTGCATCATGAGGTGCACCGCACTGAGGTTTAGTTTTTCTCATCGTGGCCTCGTTTCCACCCAATTGAGCATATTCGTTGGCCGTTGTGATATCCATACTGTTGCAAAGTCCCACGAAAGCCCCACTTTGATAGTTGCCCAAATAAGTATCTTGTAGCGAGGACCAATACCAAGGCTTCTCGTAAGCGTTGTCGTTAGTAAAGGGGATGGCTATCGTTATGGCAGTTTGTGGCGAGGCCTTTTGCACCTTGCGCAAGCTGTCGACGCCCGCAAGATTCCATTGTACAAACTTATAATAGTCGCGTTCGTTATAGAAATCGTTACGCTTTGTAACCTTTACCATCAGCTTCATCTTATCAGCAGTCCATTCGCCTAGATACGAACTGGCCATGCCATCCCATTGAGCAGGCTTAGAATAGGCTTCTTTCACATGCACGGTGAACGCTTGGAAATCCTTAATACCTTCGCCAATTTGTGATTCGGGGTCGCTGGCATCAATGTAAACTTGTGCTTGAAAAGTAGAATCAACGATAGAAGGACGTTGAGCCAACACCGTCACAGTTTTTTCGTGTTCGCCTGGTTTAAACACAACCTCCGGACAAACGACCATGGCTTGTGCCACTCCTTCAACGGCTCTTGACTTGAGAACCACCTTTCTGGGATGGTCGCTATCGCGTCCCATGAGTTTGAGTTTCAAAGAAACGCCAATCTCTTTGGGAGCAGTGAGAATGGAGTCGGCAAAGTTAACCGTTGCGTTAAGCGCCTCTTTATTGCCATAGCTAAAGTAAACGCCGTCGCCATTTGCATCGTAAGTAGGCACGGTTTGTTCGCTACACGCAGTAGAGAGCATGCAACCAAAAAGCCGCGGCAAATACATATCCAAACTTATTCTTCATTGTCATCGTGGTTTAAGGGTTGTTATGAGTGGTGTTTGCGCCGTTTTGCGCATCGTGAGATGCCGTCCAGCCATACTCTTTCTCGGCATCAGGAAGTGGGAATTCGTAGCGTTCTTTCGACAAGGTAACGGTGTTGTCGTAAGCAAGAGTCGTCATTCCATGTCGTTTCAAGAAGAACCAGTATTGCCCTTCGGCATAAAAATTCCTTGCGGAACTCGCGGTCTAAGGCTGTGATTCGACTGGCTTCGTTAGCAAAGTTCACATTGAGCGAACGCGAATATCCACGTTTGTTGCGCACCATATTTAAGTATTGTGCCGCCTGATTGAGGTCGGGTGTCATTTCGCAAAGGATGTAATACATCTCGGGAAGGCGTATCAAGGGGATTGCTTCTTTAGGATTGGTGTTGTATTTGCGAGATAAAGCCGTCTTGGTAGAGGCGTGTTCGTAGAACGCAGCCGACTTAGTACGCATGTCTTCACGACGGTCGCCAGACACTTCGAAGTAGCTATTAAAAACGTTCGGAACGAATAAAAATACTGGCTAGTGTACTTATCTCCATCGGCCCAATGCGAAGAAAGAGACTGAGAAAGATGGTAGAGATTAAGTGCACAAAGGCATTCTGAGAAGAGCACAGGGTCGTCTTGATTGCTTGAAGCCAAGGTCAATCCACAGTTATCAACCACTTCTTTGGCGCAAGCCACTGCGTTGGTGGCATCGCCAGCATAGCAATAGATGCGCGCCATGAGCGCGTTCACAGCATGATAATTAAATCTAAAGCGACGTTCGCTGTCGTCAAGGCGCAGTTTTTTTCTCGTTTACCAACAGTTGTTTAGCCTCATTGAGGTCTTTCAATGCTAAAAGCCACAATTTCTTTTGCGGGCAAAAGTGGTTGTTTAGAATTATCGGCCACCTTTCTATATGGAATGCAGTTAGCAGCTGCAGCCGTTGCATCTGTGCCAAACTTCCATGGCCCCCACGCCCTAAGCAAATCGAATTGGCAATAAGCTCTAGCAGCAAGTGCCTCGGCTCTGTATGCATTTCTTGTATTAGCATTGCGAATAACGGCTTCTCCTTTATTGTCGAGCCATTTAAGAAGATTATTGCAATTAGCAATAATGTTATAGAGTTTTAACCACGATTGAGCCAGCTTTTTGCTTGGTGCGGAAGCCATCTGTTGTGGCTGTGGCGTAGTTATAGATAGCCATACGGTCGTTAGCACCATCGGGGATGTAATCGTATTGTTGTGCCAATTGGTCGAGCATGCCAAACGACATGTTGCCACCATAAGCGCCTTGGTCGGTCATCATGAGGTAGATGCCGGTGAGTGAGCTTTCGAAACCAGCCTCGGTAGAGAACAATTCTTCGGCCTTAAGGTCGGTTTTAGGGCTCACATCGAACCAATCCGAACAAGCTGTGACAAGCGATAGTGCCAAACAGCAGGTGCCCATTCGGCACACCTTATATAATAGGGAGGGGAATTTTAAGTGCTTCATAACGCTAGTTACTTAAAAGATAATGGAGCAAGAGAGAGAGTAAGAACGTGAGAAGGGATATCCAAGACCGCGTTCCATCTTCACAGTTGACAGACGAAGGAGGTCGTTGGTGGTGAAGTTAAGCGACAACACATCGATGTTTAGTCGGCTCAGCAACTTATAATCGGCTTTGTTTAAAGCGATAGCCAACATTGATACTTGCCAATCGCAGTTCGTTATCTTTCATAATGAAGCGGTCGGAAGCAGGCGTTTGCGAACCGTTAAGGTCAATCCTTTTTATACATCGTCACATCACCAGGATTGTGCCAACGGTCTTGTGCAGCACGGCGATCGAGATTATATGCGATGTTGCTATTCTCAATTTTTGTCTACCAATGTTTGGTTATAAACAATACCACCCCATCGATATACGAAGCCTAATGTGCACGAAAGGTCGCGCCAATTGACAGAAGAACTGATGGTTCCATTAATCTTTGGTGTGGTGTCGCCAACGGGAACTTTGTCTGCTGAGTTCCAGTTAAAGGTCTTTTTCACCATTGCGAGTGAGGAACACTTCGTTACCAGTCATGGGGTCAATGCCTAGTGAGCGCACTGCATAATATGTAGTGGTTGACTTACCTTCTTGGTAAACAGGCAGCGGAGCAGACTTAGATTTGAGTTGCTCTTCATTCATTTTACGCAGATAATCAGATATCTTACGTATCTTATTACGGTTGTGGTTCATACCCATAGCCACGGTCCAATAGAACTGTTTACGGATGTTTTGCAAGGCAATAACATTGAGTGTGGCATCGAAACCGCGGTTTTGCAATTCGCCGGCGTTAATATATTGCGACTCGAAACCTGTTGAGGGAGCAAGGTCGTAGTTGGTTAACAGCTGCCTACTAATATTATCATAATAGTTGAACGACAGGTTAATGCGGTTTTTCCAAATGCCAACATCAAAACCAAGGCTAAGGTTATCGGTCTTGGTCCACTTGATATCGGGATTGTTTAAGCGCGAGAGTACTGCGCCCAATGTAGAAAACGAAGCATAAGGTCGCATTGTTTGACTAAACGTATAGTATTCGATAGCATCTGCAGGACTAGAGTTTTGCGCACCCGTCACACCATATGTAGCTCTAAAAACGAGGTTCGAAATGCGCCCTTCAAGCCATTTTTCGCGATAAGCATTCCATCTTAAGCCCACGCTCCAGAATGGAGTGAGGTTGTGGTCGGCGTATCTTGAGGTTATTTCGCTGCTCACGTTCATGTCTACCGAATAACGATTATCGTAGCTATAAGAGAGCTGTGTAATAAATCCCATCGACCTTGCGATAGATTCAGAGCCGCTTGGACTGGTTGTCATCTTGTTTCCGAAGATGAAATCATCCATATGTGGGTCTGGATAGCCCACGGCTGAGAGATTTACATAGTTGCTACGGTCTTCGCTAAGTGTCCAGTTACCAAACACGCTGAATAAAATGTTTGCGCAACGACATATTCCAGTTAAGCCCCAAGTTGCTCGACCACGAGGTCATTTCTCCTGTGTTCTTAGTATAGCGTCCGCGTAAAGTCTTGTCCAGTTCTGTTATAAAAGAGGTGTGTGCGGCGGGCAAGAAGTTCTCTGTTCTTGCCATTCCGCGCATGTACGACAGGTTTTCGGTGAGTCGTAAGTTTTTTTCAACAAGCGGTATTCCAAATTCAGACTAGCAGTGATATTGGTGTTGCTTGTGAGGTCTTTAATGCCCACATTGGCGTTGTATAATGGGTTGGCGATGGGCACACTTCCAGCACCTGTGTGGTTATCTAGCTGCTGTAAATACTCCCCAAACTCGTTTGTTGGGCGGTAATAAGGATTTACGCGTGTGTATTCAGAGAACGAGCCATAAGGCGAATTATGTCCACCACTCTCCGAAAGATTGATGCTTGCACCAACCATCACGTTCTCTTTGCGATAAGTCATGCTAAAGTTAAGACTCTTAGTGTTTTGTTCCGAACCTTTCATTACACCTGGATTGAAGGCTGCATTGAGGTCTAGGCTATAACGGAAGACCTCTGTTCCACCAGCAGCCGACAACGAATGGCGATGTGTAACAGCAGTGCGAAGTGGCTTACTCAGCCAATAGGTGTCAACGCCTGCCAGTACATTGCGCAACAGTTGGTTGTAACGGTTCATGCTTTTATCGTTAGTCGGACTGTAAACACCAGCATCCCATTCCATCTGTAGCTTCTCACTTGCGTTCATAAGCTTATAGTCGGTGAGGTCGGGTGCTTGCACAGTTACGCCTCCATTATAGCTAACCGACAGCACGCCGTCAGGAGCAACCTTGGTTTCGATAACCACCACACCGTTAGAAGCACGCGAACCATAGATGGCAGTGGCTGCAGCATCTTTTAATATGGTAACGTTTTCGATGCGTTCGGGGTCGAGTTGCAAGATGCGACTCATTGACACGATGAAACCATCAAGCACGAAGAGCGGTGTGTTAGGACGGCTCGAGACGTTGTCGAGCAACAAGTCCATGCTGTTAAGCGAGGCCGTTGAACCAAGGTTTTGGTCGCCACGGATAAGGAATTCGGGCTGAGCATTGGGGTCCGAACCGCGCGAGTTGTTTTCTATCACCTTGAAACTGGGGTCGTAGAACTGCAAACTCTTAAGGATGTTGTTGGGATTTAGCTTGCGCAACTCGTCGCCTTTCACCGACACGTAGTTACCCGTGAAGCTTGATTTGCTACGTTTGCTCAAACCTGTTACCACCACTTCTTCCATCATTTGGCCATCAGGTTTGAGCGCGATTTTCATGTTTTTGGTTAGGGTGGGTTATCTGCATCGACACAGATTCATAGCCCATATACGACACTTTAATAGAAGCTTTACGCGGAACTTGTAATGAAAAACTTTCCGTTTACATCGGTAATACTACCCTTTACGCCGCCATTTTTTTAGTACCATCGGTAAGTACCACGGTGGCTCCCACCAATGTTTCTTTTTGTTGAAGCATCAGTAACCACGCCTTCGATATGCAGCATATCTTTGGCATCCGCATCCTTTGTGTACGACGAGATAATGATTTGTCTTCCTGTCTCGTAACGAATTAGCACATTTTGGTCGCCAATAAGTTCTCCCAAAACCTTATCTAGGGGAACATCCTTAACATTCAATGTGGTTGGTTTAGCAATGCCCACGAGTGCCACTTCTTGAAATTCAATGGTGGCATTGGCCTGCTTAGCCACTTTCTCGAGCACCGTTCCCAAGGGTTCGTTACTCACGCGCAGGGTCACAGGCGTATTCTTCCAGTCGTCTAGGCTTTGTGTTTGAGCCTTCGCACCGGTTACATACAGCAGCATAGCACCTATCACACAGAGCCATGCAAGCGCGATTTGATAGTAGTTTACATTTCTTTTTCATCGATAAGCAAGATTAGTTTATGATGTGTTTCGGAGTCGGTATATCTGTTTACAACCTTTTTAGCTAGGGTGAAAGGACACAATCCATTGGCCTTTAAGCCTCTTTACGCCCTCTCACACCAGCCGTTTAGGTTGCATCTTTGAAGCAAATTGGTTTATTCCATCAGCTTTTCAAGAATGTCAAGATACTCTTTATTCTTGTTATACTTAGCCTTATATTCGGCAAATAGAGGTTTGGCACGCTCCAGTTCTTTTCCGTTACGCACAAAGCTAACGAGCAATTGGTAGAGCACGGCATCGCGTTGTTCACCTTGATAGAAGGCTGCCAATTCCTTAAACATGTCTTCCAGTTGTTGTGGCATGGTGTAAGTGGCGTGCTTTGCGTTGGCCTTCTTCTCGTTTTCGTAGAAACAATAGCGCATCAAGAAACTTACATAATCGGGGTTGCACAATGCACCAACGCTCGAACGAAGCTTCACACCGTCCATCAGTTTCCAATAATCGCCAATGCCTTGGTCTTTAATTGGCGTCTTTCTTGTGTCCGCATACATCGGTGGATATTCCATAAACGATACATATGCAGCTGCTTCTGTGTTGGCAAGGATATAATCGGCTGCCACATCACTAAGCTGCGCCTTTTCTTTTGCCACCATTTCCTGAACCTTTGCAAGTAATGTTCGCGAATCGTCTATGCGTTGTTGGGGCTTCACATCCACCACCACACAAGCCAGCAACTGCCCCTTATAGCGCATTTGTCGCTTCATGTCGTCTATGCCATTCATCAAACGATTTGCGGTTACGGCCTTAGCTGTTCCGCTAAACACCACTTCCGAAGGGCGTTTTTCCATCATAACGCACCACGGCATGCACACTGTCACCTGGCAGCATAAACACATTTACTTGCCCATTAATGAGCATGCACACCGGACTTTTGCTCTCAAACGAGTAGAGATGTTCGTCGCCTGGGTTGGTATGAAACTCTGAGTTGAAGAATGGCGACTGCAAGCAGTCAAAGTAAACCATTTCTCTTTTTGTAACCATACACCTCTGCACTTAGTGTTGTCTTTTTTTCTGGGCGAAGCCGCTTAAGGTAAAAAGCGAGGAGCGCTCCCAATAGAAGTTTTCTTTTGTTTACTGTCATTTGGTTGTTAAAAAGCGGTTAGAAACATTAATTCTTTAAGGTTGTTGAATGCCGCAGATACCACTATTAAAAAGCATTGGAAGGCAAACAAACACCTCGTCTTCTTTCTTTACTTGCGTGTAAAATTAGTAACCTTATCTCATACGCGCATTAACTTTTTAGTTAAAAAAACGATAAACAAAAATGCATTTTATTGCACTAGTTATTCAAAAAAACAAGCACTTCCAAGCCTGCATATTATTTGCAAATATATTGACACACATCACTTTCCAATAATATATGATACTTCTTTTTGTCGTTATTATCGAGAGGTATTACCAACCAGAATAACGCCTATTTTGATTACATCTCAAGCACCATCGTCACCTCTTACCTGCTCATCCCCGCTCAAAGATGCCTAAACCATCTTCTTTGCTTAAGGCTTATCACACTAAAAAAACACGCACGCGCGCTTTGTGAACTGGCATAAAAAAAGGCTACTTTTTGCAATAAAGAAAAACGTAAACAACATGGCAAAGCACAACGAACTGGGAAAAATGGGGCGAGGATTTCGCTGCCGAATACCCTCAAAGAACAGGGGTATGTTATTCGCGACCGCGATTGGCATTGTGGCAAAAGAGATATCGACCTGGTGGCTATTTCGGCCGACCTTACCACCATTGTGTTTGTTGAGGTGAAGACAAGAACCTCTGATGAGGTGTCCGAACCGGCCGATGCTGTGAACAAACAGAAGATAAGAAACCTGGGGATTGCCGCTAACAACTACATCAAACAATTTAATGTGGTGGAACAGGTGCGATTTGATGTGGTTACAATTGTTGGTTCCAATCAACAAAATGCTAAGCTTGAACACATCGAAGACGCTTTTAACCCCTTGCTTGTTTAGGCATGAAGATTAGACATATACATTTGGAAGAGACCAACTCGACCAACGATTATATTAAAACGCTTGCCCTAGAACAGGGCGAAATGGTGGTGGTGAGCACCGATTGGCAAACATCTGGTCGCGGACAGGGGCACTAACTGCTGGGAAAGCGAACGCGCACAAAACTTGCTTTTTTTAGTGTGATGGCCCAACCGTTGTGCGTTTCGGTACAACAACAATTTGTGCTTTCCATGGCTGGTGCATTGGCCATTAAGGAAGTACTCGACCAGTTTTCGCCCTACTTCTCTATCAAATGGCCGAACGACATTTATTGGCACGACCGCAAAATTAGTGGCACACTCATCGAAACGAGTCTTGCGCGGGGCCAAATCAGTCGTTTTGTCTATGGCATCGGGCTTAACGTCAATCAGCAACGCTTTCTAAGCGATGCACCTAACCCTGTGTCTTTGGTGCAGATAACAGGCCAACCTCTCTCGCCAATGCCGCTCCTTAATTGTATTGTGCAAAGCTTTCAGCAACAATTGCAGCTGGTTCAGGAAGGTAAAAACGCCACTCATCACCACTCGCTACAATGCATCTTTTGTTTCGGTCGGCGGGCTTTCATCTCTATAGCGATGAGCAAGGACTATTTGAAGCCGAAGTGGTTGGCGTGGAAACAAATGGGTTAATAACGCTTCGCGACAAACAAAAAAACAACTGCGAACTTACACCCAACCGCATGCCACCAATAGCCCAACTGCCAACAAACTGCGCTTCGTGCTCTAACACGAAACATCAAAACGGCGCACACCACACATTATTATATATAGCAACAAACCAATAACATATTATAAACTATGTACAAGAGAATTTTATTAAAGCTTAGTGGCGAGAGTTTGATGGGCTCTCAAAGCCATGGTATCGACCCACAACGTTTGCAAGAATATGCCCAACAAATTAAGGCGGTGCACGAAATGGGCGTGCAAATTGGTATCGTTATCGGTGGTGGTAACTTCTTTCGCGGACTCAGTGGCGCACAAAAAGGTTTCGACCGAGTGAAGGGCGACCAAATGGGTATGTGCGCAACGGTGATGAACTCGCTGGCCTTGAGCTCGGCTCTTGAAGCCATTGGCGTTAAAACCAAGGTGCTCACAGCCATCCGCATGGAGCCTATCGGCGAGTTTTATAGCAAATGGAAGGCCATCGAAAGCATGGAAGCTGGCCACGTTTGCATCTTCTCGGCAGGCACTGGGTCGCCTTTATTTCACCACCGACACTGGTAGTTCGCTGCGGGGTATCGAAATAGAAGCCGACGTAATGCTCAAGGGTACGCGCGTGGATGGTATCTATACTGCCGACCCAGAGAAAGACTCAACGGCCACTAAGTTTACCGACATAACCTACGACGAGATTTATACACGTGGATTGAAGGTTATGGACCTCACCGCAACAACAATGTGTAAAGAGAACAACCTCCCCATCTATGTCTTTAATATGGATGTTGTGGGTAATCTCGAACGCGTTATGCGCGGCGAAAATATAGGCACATTGGTGCATAATTAAGATTTAAGATTATGAGGTTATGAGGTTATAAGTTGATGAGTTGATAAGTTGATAAGTTGATGAGTTGATGAGTTGATGAGTTGATGAGTTGATGAGTTGATAAGTTGATGAGTTGATGAGTTGATGAGTTGATAAGTTGATGAGTTGATGAGTTGATGAGTGAACGACTGAACAAGTTGATGCAACCATCTTTTGTTCAGTTGTCTTCAACCGCAAAAACACTTATAACCTCAAAACCCTCATAGCTTATTGGCTCAACTCCATAACTCCATAACTCCTTAAAAAAATTCCCCATGGAAATAGTTTTTGCACTTATCATCATCGTGGCAGTTGCCATTGGCTTTGTGCTCTTTAACAACACAAAGGCGGGATACGAACGGCAGATTGGCGAACTGAAAAAAAGCAATTGGAAACCGAACGCGAATATACTAAACGCATGCTCGACCAAGCTGACGCCAACCTGCAACGCGCTAACCAAGACCTTGAAAGAGAACGCCAACACGCCGAACAAATGCGAAAAAAGAAAGCGACCTGCGATGGGAAGAAAAAAACTGGATAGCCTTAAAAACAACATGCAAAAACACTGCGGCTAAAGAACTGGCCGCTAAACAAGAGGAACTGCAACGAACCAACCGCATGCAGATGGACGACTTGCTTAAACCTATTAAGGAACAATTCAACGACTTTAAACGGGCTGTAGACGAGAGCAAAACGCAAAAACGAGGTGAACAAAACCGAATTGCAAAAAAAGCGTTCGAAAGCACAATGAAGCTGTTTCAACAGCAGCAACAACAAACAGTGGATAGCTTAAAACTACAAACTGAACGTATTGGTGAAGATGCGGCTAACCTCTCGCGAGCACTGAAGGGCGAAAGCAAAACGCAAGGAGACTGGGGGAGATGGTGCTCGAAACACTTTTTAGAGAATAGCGGATTGCAACGCGATGAAGAATTCTTTGTGCAAGAAACGGTGAAAAGCGAAGATGGCGCATCGTTTCGCCCTGATGTGGTGGTGAAATTTCCCGAAGGGCGCTCGGTGGTTATCGACTCAAAGGTGTCGTTAAAAGGCTTATGCTGATGCTGTTGCTGCCGAAGACGAACGCGAACGCGACCAACTTTTGGTCGAACATGCCAAAAGTGTGCGCCGACATGTCGACGAGCTATCGGCTAAAAAGCTACGACAAACTGGTGAAAGATGCTATTGGCTTCGTGCTGATGTTTGTGCCAAACGAAAACAGTTACATCGCGGCCATGAAGCAACAACCCGACTTGAGTCGATATGCTTACCAAAAACGCATCATCATTATTTCGCCAAGCAACTTGCTCATGGCGCTTCAGCTGGCATATAACCTGTGGCAATACGACAGGCAAAGCAAAAAAACGTGGAGAAAATTGTGAAGACTGCAGCCGACTTATATGATAAGGTGGCGGGCTTTGCCGAGACTTTCACCGACCTTGAAGCACAATTGCAACGCCTTGCCCGCAACTTCGAGCAGGCTCGCGGCCAACTTTTTCGATGGTAAAGGCAATGTGCTTAAACGCATTGAGGGACTTCGCGCACTGGGCGTTACTCCTAAAAAAACGAATTAAAGGACTGGAAGAGGAGTAAACAGCTTGTAAGTTCGTGAGTTCGTGAGTTTATAAGTTTTGGAGCTTATAAATCTGCGAGCTGATGAGTTTGTGAGTTTATAAGTTGATGAGTTGATGACTTTACGAGTTAACTTTGTGTTAAGCGAGGCCATTTTTTTCACCTTTTTCAGCCTTTCACCCTTTCACCTTTAAAAAGCCTTTTTCACCCTTTCATTTTTTTCACCTATTATCTTTCCCCTCCAACTTCTTTTTTCGCACCAACATACTAATAAACGACTGCTCGGCCATGTACGAAGAGCGCACCAGAGGAGCACTTTCAGCGTTGTGGTAACCAATGCGCACAGCTGTTCGTTTATATTCTAAAAAGATATCGGGATGAACATATTCCACCACATCCAGTTGTTTATCGCTCGGTTGAAGATACTGTCCAATAGTAATCATGCGGCATCCCACATCATAAACCTCCTGCAAAAGGGGCCTTCACTTCTTCTTGTGTTTCGCCCAATCCCACCATTATTCCAGTTTTGGTAATAAACCCACGCTCTGCTATCTCGCGCAAAGTACCCATGCTATTACGATAAGTGGCACGATGGCGAACACTTGGTGTGAGCCGTTCAACCGTCTCTAAGTTATGTGCAACGATGTCTGGACCAGCCTCCAACACTGTTTTCAACTCCTCACCTCGATAATCAGGGATGAGCACTTCTATAATCATATCAGGGCAAAACGCTCGTATTCTGCGTATAGTTTCAGCCCAATGTGCCGCCCCTTTATCGGGTAAGTCGTCGCGGTCTACCGATGTTATCACGCAATGCCGCAGTTCCATAGCCTTCACGCTACGTGCAATTTTCAACGGCTCGTGAGGGTCGGGGGGCAAAGGATGGCCCGTTTGAGTGGCACAAAAGCGGCAAGCACGCGTGCAACGGTCACCCAATATCATAAAGGTGGCCGTTCCGCTCTTCCAGCAATGCCCTTTATTAGGACATTTACCACTACTACATATTGTGTGCAAACCGTTCTCTTCGAGCGTTTTTTCTACAAATCCGTATTTCTCTCCACCCTCAATTGTGGTGTAAAGCCATTTAGGTTTTCTAAGATAAGGTTTGCGTTTAGATTGTTCTTCCATTGTATGCGCAATTAGGCTGTTGTTAATGATGAGCAGGGCGCGCCATGTACAACGCACATGTGGTGCCAACTGTGGCGCAAAGATAAAGTTTTTCGCGTGAAAGCAAAAGACAAAAGGAAAGATTTTTAACTACATTAATGCCATTTCAAACCTTTACCGCTACCAACCTGCTGTTTAACATCCATATCACTCCATCGCGCTGCATGCTATATCAGCGCTAAACATTAGCGAAGCACTGCTCTTCTTTCGCCCTTGGGTTAACTTTTGCATTGCTATTCTCCACCCTTCGGCAAGCCCTCGCCTATGCTTCGTTGACCTTTTGGCGTTTCTTTTCGTTCATTCGAACGCGTATTTTCCAACCCGACCACAAACACCAAAGAATGGCCAAACCAATAATAAAGACGTAAAAGCACGGATGTAGGACCAAGGAATGTGTACATACGGCCGGTGTGTATCTCTAAAAGCCACATTGCGAAGCGACATCGGTAACGAGGCCATCCATTGGGGCATGGGCACTAAGTCGGTGCCTGTGCCATAGTTTACCACGCACTCGCCATGGGCAAAGTCGCTGCTAAAACCCGACACAGCGTTAGCCCCTACGGGCGGCCCTTGCACCACTTGTGCGGGCATCTCTGTGAAATAGTCGATAACCATGCCCGTGCTGCGCTGCCATATATACAAGCCACTAAACGAGCCTAGCAACCAATAATCGCCATCCATGGTCTTTTTGCACATTGAGCCCCATCACACTAACGGGTGGCTGAACCCCCAGTTTGCTTGGCGCGGACGAGAGTGTTGACAGCGAATAAAAGCCATCCGAGGTATAGAGTAGCCAATCGTGCATGCGTTCGTCCCAACGAAGCGACCGCAGTTTGTCGTACCACACATTGTCGGCACTGGTTTTTGTGAAGGGTATTGCAGGGGCTTTAACACTGGCCACCAATAAAAGTAGTGGTGGGCGAAGCATCCAGCCTGTGGCGCACACCAGCAAGGTAAGTACTAGGGTGAGTCTTCCCACACGGTCGTGCCACGAAAACAGCCACTGTCTTGCAGCCGTATGCGCCTTCTTCCCCATACGAGGCAACAGCCAATACACCACTCCCGACAGACATAGAAACATGAGTACTAACCCTACGACATCCACTATAAGCTTGCCAACCAGCCCAAACAGTTCGCCACTGTGCAGCCACCAAATGGTGCGAAAGAGGGTGAAGCGGGGTGCTTCGTCATTGGGCGCGGCCAATTCTATGCTCTGAAAGGTGCGATAAGGTGCACGAGCAACAAACACTTGCGAACGCGTTGTCACCACAAGCGTATCGCCACGTGTGGCCATATCTACAATACGGTCGTCGTGCAACAAAGCTAAATTCACTGCTTGCCATGTTTTTTTGCTCCGAAAGACAAAACAAACCATACTGCCCTGCTGCGAAAAGTTCGCCCGAAGGCATCACGACCATACCGCGAATGTTGCGATTGTCCACCCCTTGAGGAAAGCCTCGATTAAAGTCCATAAAGGCTTTGGCACTGCTATCGGTAAGCCATACACCAGCATTACCATACACCAGCACCTTGTTGCGCCATTTAATGGTACCACGCATCAATCCGTTGTTCCATTTATCAAAGCGATATTGCTGTGGCAAAAGATTACGCCCCACGTTGATATGCGAAAACATCGAGGGATGGTTAAGCACAATCCCCGACACGCAAAACATCAATAAGAAGAAAGCAAACACCAATCCAAAGTAGCGATGGTGCTTTATCCATTTACTTTTTCACCCTTTTGTTGCTTGTTTTTTTATCTTTTGGGCATGCCTTTACTCATGTGTTAAGCCTCTATTTATGTGCAACACGTGGCCATGCAGCCCTTATTGATTAGCAGCTAACCACAAATGTAGGCCAAATGCCGCACAACGCTCATTGGGCGCGCCCTTATTTATAGCATACAAAAATAAGAAAAACCACTGACTTAACAAAATGTAAGTGCCAAAAAAATGGTGGGATGGCTGGCTTATCAACAAGACATAACAAACAGCGATGCTCACCATCAATACCTTGTGCTGTGCCCCGTTCACACGCACTACGCCGTTAGCTTATCTTTGTTTTGCCCTCATGTTTGCCATTTGGATGAAATAACGGTTTCCCCTTTGCAATTACGGGTATCTTTAAAGATGTTGTTCTGCTGGTTTAGATGCTTGTGCTTTACTTAGCCTTATTTAGACTTCTCTGTCATATCACGTCCAAAATTGTAAATTATTCGGCAGAAAAATTTAACATTGTGAGTGCATTTAAATTCAGCAAGTGCCCATTAGCTCGCAAAAAAATCGATTCTCGCGGAAGTTTGTTGGAACAAAAAAAGGGGGGATGGTTGGCAACTTTTGAAAAAAACGAAATATAGTAGCAAAAAAACCGCCATTTTAACAAAATTATGACCTATTTGCACCAAAACGCAAGGCTAACTCCTACAAAACGCAGTGCTAACTCCTACTAAACGCAGTGCTAACTCCTACTAAATGCAGTGCTAACTCATGCAAAACGCAAGGCTATTTGGTGCAAAACGCAACACTAAGTGCTGCTTTTTGCACCATGAGGAGTTACTTTTGACTCACCCAACACCGAACTTATTACGACTTTTTGGAGCAAAAAAATTGTCTTAAAAAGGGGTTTTTAGCAAAAATAGTGGTTTTTGGGGAGATGAAAAATCGTGAGCAGGCGAGCAAATAGAAAGGCAAAATGGTGCAAAACGCAAAAAGAAAGGCCCAAATTTGATGTAAAAACAAAAATGCAAAAGACTAAAAATTTGGGGCAAAAAAATCAGTGTTTTAAGCATGTTTTTTTCGCTAGAAGGGGTGCTAACAGAGAGTATCGTTTGTAAATTATTTTTACCCAATTAACAAATAAGGAAAGAGAAACAGGCTTGCCAGTCAAACACAATGCCCCTAGCGTTTGGGATAAAGCCACCGCCATCGTGCAACATTCTTTTTGGTTACTGCATGGCCTATTATGGCAGTCGGCAAAACTTCTAGTCGCACAATTTGGAGTTTAGTAAACAGTGGCCTAGCGATGCTCCTCCCAACATATAATCTTCCGCGCTAATACAATGCTTTGCCAGAGAGAGACAGTGTGTGTTAAGATGCTTATCTCCAAAACCAAGCCTATCATAAAAACACTTTTCGCCCTACTTTCCCCTCAGTTAGCGGGCCGAAAGCAGGGCGAAAGCAAAGTTTAGCGCATTCTTTTTTTGTTATAAATTCGTGCAAGATGTCGCACTTAGTGATATAATCGGGTGGCGTTTTCAGCCCCTTAAGATATTGCGCAAGATTGGTATATCGGTTATAAATGGGTTTACAATCGTCTAACCCTTCAAACCATTCACCCGACGTGCATAGGCTTCCTACGGAGAATTGAGCATACGACATGTGGGCCAAGGCAAACATACTCTTCAGCTTTTAGCTCGGGGTTCTTGCTCTTTTTCGCTTTGTAGTAGATAGCGTTCGGCCTCGGCAACAAAGTCTTTTTCGTAAGTACGCACCGAGTCGTAAGCACTAACATAATCGCGTGTTAGAAACCAACAATCGCCATAGATAGACGCTTGGAAATAGCGCGAACCAAGCACATAGGCCACTTCGGCCTGCACTTCCTTATTTCGTGCCAACTTATAAGTGCTCAACAGTTGCAACATATCACGACAGTACTGCACCTTAACATTGTCTTTTCCACCATTATTCATAACGGTTTTTACGGGTCGGGGTCGGGGTGTAAACCATCTATCGGCCTTAAAATCGTTGTTAAGCGCATAGTCGTTATACCCTTTAGCGCTGAGATATTTAGTTCCCACCTTCTCTAAATAAGGGATAGCCTCAGCAAAATTTCCCTCACGCAAGAAGGCAGTACCGATAAGGTCGTTAAAGCAATCAGGGTTTTTATAGGCCCTCGACACAGCCAAACGAAGCAGCGGATCGGAAATATTAGCATTGAGATAGCTGTAATAAGCAATCATTTGCTTAGCAGTAAGCGAATCGAGCGCCATGCCATATTCCCCCCATATAAGGGATAGACCAGTCTCCTCATTGTCTTTGTAGTATTCGGGCTTGTGAGGATGGTCCATGAAAGCCATCAACGCCAAGCGCTCATTAGTCGTGGTCTTGGTGTTATAACGCGGAATGAGATAGTTGTACATTATATATTCCATCACCTCGCTATAATATTCGCCCGCGCTGGAGTATCTCACTTTCTTGCTATTTTCGTCGGAACAATCCATGAGCCATTGCAGTTCGCCCACAACATAAGCCGAATAGGCGTCGCCCAAAGGTTTGAAACCCGTAGAAGCCAGCAAGGCAATGCTTCGCGCGCAGTGCCTTGCACGCTTAGAGCCATTAAGTTTTTGCGCCTCTTGTGCACATTTAAAGGCCTGTTCGGGCTTGTTGTTGTTAAAGTATAACATGGCTTGCGCAGCCTTCCACATAGCTTTATCGCGCACAGCAGCATTGTGAAGCACATCGGTTTCAATCATTTGTAGCAGTTGCTTGGTATCATCGGCATTAACCTGCTTTTCGTCTTGCTCTTCTATATACCTTCTGTAACCAATTTCCCAGCCATATCCACCGTTAACATAGCATTGCAACAGATAGGCCAAGGTTGGCGAATTGGGGTCTTCTTTATAAACTCGCTTGATGCCAGCAGGGTTACGATAGTTGCGCATAGCCCACTCCATGCTCTCCCAGTCGCCTTGTTTCACATAGATATCGCAAGCCTTTCGCCATTGTCCCAAGTTAAGGATGGCATTGGCATAAAGGCTGTGCATCATGTCTTTAAATACACTTTCGGGCAGTTTTGAGGGCATTAAGCACCCAATATTCTTGGTTGGCCTGATAGTCTTTAAGCAACATATTGGTGCGCATTAACAATAAAGAGAACTGCGGCTTTAAGCGTTCGCCACCATAAGCCTTAGCAGCACGCTGAATAGAAAGCAAGGTGTTGCGTCTTACTTTCAATTTTTTTCGGCACTGGGATATTCCCAACGCGATTGCATATCATCGCAGATCTTGTTGTATTTGATGGTGTTGCGCAGATAGAGCTGCATTTCTTCATCTTTTTTTCGCTTTGCAGCAAGCATCAATCGGGCACAATCTTTTGTCAAAAATAATAATTCCATGGTGCATAACGTTCTTGCCATTCGGCCGAAAAAGGCGTTTTATCGCCAGTATACGCGGCCCAATATTTCATCAAGCGCTCGTAATTGCTGTACGTATAATCGTTCGAATAGATAGAGAACACCTCTGCTAGGTGTTCACCTCCCATATCTGCACAAGCCCAAGTCTTGTTATTAACAAGCATAAGACATGCCATTAAGCTAAGGGTTATAAATTTTTTTCATAGGTGTGGAATGGATATTTTGTGAGGTTCCTATTGTTTACATCATAAAGAATTATCTCGTTGTGCACATCAGGACGATGCTTCATTATCAAGTGTTGCACGCGTTGTAAGTCGGTGAGTGACGTTTCGCGCACAGCGATGGTGTCGGTTGGCAGCACAGGATATTCGTCTTTGGTATGAATTAAGCCAACAAACCTACCTCCACGAAACAGCGCTCGCACCCTAAACAGAGGGTAAGCAGCATTGAGAGGCAACGAATAAGTACGCAAGCCGCTGATGTATCGGCGCACCACATCGGGATCGAGAATGGGCTTTTTGATAATCCAGCTTTCTAAAAATCGCCTGTGTTGTAGAGCATCAAAGTGCCTTTATCCACAGGCGGAACAGGCATAGCCAACTGGTGCAGACGGATGGTAACAGAGAGTTTAAGCTCAGCTTGCTCCACCATTTTTATGCAACTGGCGAAGAAAGTCGAAATAAATGTCTTGCGTTTGCTTGCTCCAGTCGCAATCAATCTGTATTTCTTTCACGTTTTTTTAATGCCGTGAGTCTCGTTCATTTGGCAAATGCGCTGCCACAATTGTTTGGCAAAGGTGGCTGGTTGGCGCATGCAATCGTTGGTAATAAACACCGTTGGGATTATCTCCATACCCTGTGGAACCGAGTCGTTAAAGGTGATGGTGGCATTGGGTAGTGGGTCTTTATCAGGGTGTTTCACCACATCAAAAATAGCGCACATAGAGCCTTTGCACCCCATGCTGGTGGTAAAAGTGGGTTTTTAAGACTGTCGTTTACAAAGGTGGTGCTCAATAATACAATGCTCGAACAGGCGTTTGGCGTTTGTTGGAGCAAGCACCAAGCAGCAAAAAGTAGCCCAACCAGCAGGGGCGAGGCGTGCTTTAAGCGTATGCTTTACGTGAGTTGTTTTTTTACCCTGTTCATGCGCGTTAGGTTTTGGTTAGATTAGTTGGTTTCCAGTCGTTCCAATCTCAAAGTCTGGTCAGAATAGTCCACCACGGCCAGTCTGTGTGTGATAAAGATGACCGTTTTATCGCGAGTGGCCAGAATGTTGCTCAGCAGTTGGCGTTCGGTTTCGGGGTCGAGAGCACTTGTTGCTTCGTCGAAAAGCATAATGCTACGGTCTCTTAGCAAAGCTCGGGCAATGCCAATGCGCTGCGCTTGCCCTTCACTCAGTCCACCACCCAACTCACTGCACACCGTGTCAAGGCCCTGTGGCAACTCCATTACAAAGTCGGCACAACTTTTATGCAGTGCAGCAATCATCTCTTCGTCAGTAGCAGCGATGTTGCCAAGCCTTAGATTGTCTCTAATTGTTCCGCCTCATGAGCGTGTTGCCTTGTGGCACATAAACAAAATTGCAGCGCATGAGCGAGGTTAGTTCGCGCGAAACACCTTTATCGTTATAAATGTTTACGCTGCCATGAGTGGGCGACACCAGAGCAAGCAGCAACCGAATGAGTGTGGTTTTGCCAGCTCCCGTTTCTCCAAGCACAGCGGTACAGCTGCCCGGTTTGAAGTCGAAGCTGAGGTTTTGCACAATGTTTCGCCCTTCATCGCTATAAGCGAAGGTTACATTATTGAGTTTTAGCCCGCATGGTGCTGCCACATATTCGGGTCTTCCTTGTTGTTCAAGTGGATTTTCTTCCAATTCCATTAAGCGTTCTGCAGCAGTAAACACCGATACAAACGCAGGAGCGAGCCTTGTGAGATTGCGTGCAGGGTTTTGAATACGGTTAACGAGTTGCAAGAAAGCAGTCATCCCGCCAAAAAGTAAGGGTGTGGTCGGCCAGTCGGATTGCGGCCCAGAGGAATGCCACAAGATAGCCAACAGCAAAGCCGAAGTTGAGAACCACGCTAGAGAAGACCGAGAAAACTGTGCGTCGCACCACATGATGGCGCAGTTCGCTTTGCGTTTCGCCGAGCTTGTTCACCATCATGTTGTCGCTTTCAAGTGTTTTGATAAGCATTCGGTTCTGTATAGTCTCTTGCAAAAACGCTTTGAACCTTACTATCAGAGTCGCGCACCTTGCGTGTCAATCGTCTCATTTGGCCCACGTAAGTGCGAGAGGCCAGCACAAAGATGGGCAGAATACCCACAATAATCATGGCCAACACCTTGTCCATAGCAAAGAGATAGAAGAATGCTCCCAAGAACATTGCGAGCACAGAGAGCGAGGAGGGAATGGTTTCGGTTAAGAAAGTAACCACCTGGTTAACGTCTTGTTCAAGTCGGTTGAGCACATCTCCCGAGTGAAAAGCCTCTCGTCCATGCCATTGCGACTTGAGAAGTCGGTCGAGCATGCGTTGTTGCATGCGGTTTTGAGCCTTTATTCCCAAGAGGTTTCGCACCCAAGTGCTGGCAATAGAGAGCGAGAAATCGGCCAAGATAAACATACCCATCAATCCCACAGCCCAATAAATAGAGCCAGGAAGTTGTCCCGAAGCCACATCAATAGCATGCTTCACGGCCCACACCTGTGCTAAACTCACCACCACTTGCAACACGCCGATAGAGGCATTAAGCATTGCTTGCAGCCTATTGCCTTTTCCATGCCAGCCACAACCAACGTAGAATGGTTTTGGCAGCGTATTTATTATCGGGTATTCTAAGCAGTGATTTTATTCGCATTTCTGAATGTTTTAGGTGAGATGGTATTGTTGTCTTTCCCGTTGTTATTGATAATGGCTGGCGTTATCTTTTTATGATTATCCAAGAGCGATGCCTTAGCATAGTTAGCTTGGAGGTGTTGAGGGGGCGTTATTGCTCGTCGGCCTCGCTGTTTTGCATGTCGTGGTTGCGGTTATCAGCCCCCCCACATCATTTTATTTCTTAGCGTTGCGAAATAGGTTTGGCCTTCTCGTCTAACCATTTTCACCACGTAAGGTGCTTTACAGATACGTATATCAGTGCCTTGCACCAGTTTAGTGCTGCGCCCGTCGATAGCAATAAGGTAATTGTGCGACCTACTTTCTACACGCAAGTGCAACTCAACGTTTCCTGGCAACACGATGGGGCGCACATTAAGACTATGTGGTGCCACCGCTGTTAGGGCATATAGCGTTAGTTCCAGGCACCACTATCGGTCCACCATTAGAAAGGTTGTAGGCCGTAGAACCAGCTTGTGTGGCTACAATAAGTCCATCGGCTTGGTAAGTTACCAGCTGTTCGCCATCTACACACACGCCAATGGTAATCATAGAAGCATCGTCGCGTTTAAGAATAGCAATATCGTTTACGGCGAAAGGGTTTCCTCCGAAGGTTTCTTTTTCCAGCCTCAACCATCATCACCGCATGCTGTTCAATTTTGTATTGCCCACTAAAGATATCGTTTAATGCTTCTTCGGCTTCGCTTGCTGGTATTCCTGCAAGAAATCCTAAACGCCCCATATTGATGCCAACGATTGGTATTTGCTTATGCCCTACTCGCCCCGCGGCCCTCAAAAAGTGCCATCTCCACCCAGCGACAAAGCAAATTGGGCGTCGAAATCGTTGCCAACGAAAGGTGTGAGTATGCAGTTGGGCAGGTTGCAACAGCCCTTTTAGATAGCGTAGAAAAAGGTTTATCAACATATACTTCGGCGTTGTGCTGCGCCAAAACAATGTAGCACTCGGGTTAGTGCTTGCTCGTTATGTTGCTGACATTCGTTGCCAAATATGGCTATCTTTATGCGATTGCTGGTCATGGCCTGGGCTTTAATTACATTCTATTGGTGTGCTTTTGGACGTGGATTGTCATTGTGTTTGATTTCCTTTTTTTACCATCGACACGCGTCTAATTCCTTTCTTGCAAAAAGTAAGAAAAAAAGGCGAGAGCACGGCATTTATTCTGCAAAATATGTAAATGATACTAAAAGGAGACGTCTTTGCGTACACATGCAAAGACGTCTCCCATATTTGTTCACTGCCACAAGCCTTTGACTAAAAGCATGCCAACAGGTAAAAGAGTGGCAAAAGGCCACATTTTGCAAGCGCAATAGCTCTGCAAGTAAACGTTTTTTTATTGATGGCCACTAACCAAACACCAGTAAACGTTCTGCCTGTTGCGCGCTAGATCAACTCAATTACATCTTTTTCGATAAGAGCTGTGGCATAAGCAGCCATGCCTTCTTGCCGCCCAACAAAGCCCATTCGTTCGGAAGTGGTGGCCTTTATCGATACCGCATCTGGGTCTACCCCCATCAATTGGGCCATGCATTGCTGCATAGCAGGGATGTGAGGATTGATTTTTGGGCTGTTCGGCACACACGGTTGCGTCTACGTTTCCTACGCGATAGCCTTTCGTGCCAATTAGTTCCACGGTTTTTTTAGTATCACTTTGCTGTCCATATTTAATGTTTCGTTGGCCGTATCGGGGAAATGATAACCAATATCGCGCATGTTTGCCGCTCCAAGAAGTGCATCGCAAATGGCGTGTATCAGCACATCGGCATCGCTATGCCCCAACAATCCCACAGTGTGGGCTATGCGTATGCCACCCAACCATAGTTCTCTATCCTCCACCAAGCGGTGAACATCGTATCCAAAACCTATCCTGTAATTCATTTTTTTAGTTTTTTTGTTATTGCGTTTATTGAGTTGGCGAGTTTATTGAGTGCTTTAGTTGGCGAGTTTATTGAGTTTATGAGTTGCAGAGTTTCTTGGTTGTTGGGTGTATTAGTTGGTATTTTTTTAAACCTATTAACTCGCAAGCCTCAAGGTTCACATCCTTCGAGTTTTAAATGTTTCATTGATAAAGCGTTCAATAACTCACCCCACTCATAGCCTCAAAAAAACATTAAAACTCACCTACGTTTAAACAAATCTTTCAATCCGTCCATATCAAATGTAAGCGAGAAACGCATGGTTTGGTCTAGCGGATTGCTCTTAGCCGTGGCGATAACATAACCAGCATCGAGCGTGAAAGCGCTCATTTTGAAGCCAGCTCCAACAGTAAAAATACTTACGATTGCCTTTATTGGCACTCTCGTGATGATAGCCTGCGCGCACACTAAACTGGTCGTGGTACACGTATTCGGCACCAACGCTCAGACTAATCTCATCCAATTCTTCTTTAAAACCGCCAGGTGCATCGCCGAAACTCTTGAAAATGCCGCCTATAGACGACACATCATAGTAGTTTTTTTGCACACGGCGCTGATAATCTTCGGTTGTCTCGCCATCGTTTTGGTGGGGATAAGTGGGCACCAACAGTTTGTTTGCATCGGCAGCAATAGTAAAACGGTTGTATTCGTCTACGGGAATCATGAGCGAAGCACCCAAACGAAGGTTGGTAGGAATAAACTCGCTGTTGGCATCTTCGCCCATTGTTATCTTGCTTCCGATGTTAGAAATGTTCATACCAACACCCAATTGGCATTCGCGTTGGCCCAGATTAACGTAGTTTTGATAATACATACCAAGGTCGGCTGCGAAAGCCGAGCCGGGAGTTGTATTATCTGTGTAGCTATATGTAAGGTCTGAGTATATCCAACGCACGCCTGCAGCGATAGAAAATTTATCGCTTAGCATGAGCGAATAGGCCACATCCACCGACATTTCGTAAGGACGAATGGTGAGCGAAGGTGCTCCACTGCCCCCACTAGGGTCCGTCGTAGGTTGACACTTCGCCCAAAGAGAAGTAGCGAATACCAGCAGACAGCGCCGCATAGTCGCCAATACGATAATAACCCGACATGTAAGCAAGACCGATATCATTAACCAATTGGCGCAGCCAAGGCGTATAACTCAGTCCCACTCCGGCCCTTGATATGGCGAAAGGATATTTAGCTGGATTCCAAAACTGCGAATAAACGTCGGCCTCTGTTGCTGCTCCCACGTCTCCCATACCTGCAGCACGGGCGTCGGGTGCGATACCTTGCGAGGTTACTGATGTTCTCACAGGGTTGAATATCTCCTTTTTTTGTCGTCGGCCCAAGCCGTTGTTGCGGTTACTATTAACACGCATGCCAGGACGATACGTTTGTAATTGGTCATTGATTATATGTTTATTTAATTGACATGTTGACGAGTTCACAAGTTTTTAGGTGCACAAGTTAACGTATTTACCTGTTCTTTACTTGGAAAAAGCTCTCAAGTTGCACAAGTTAACAATACTGCTTCAATGCTTATTATTTACTTGATGTTGGGCAAGAGCTTGTTGCTCGGTTCTATTGATAAACGCAAGGTTGCGTTTTTTTATTGTTGTAAGAGTGCAAAGACGTTTAAAGCTTTTCGCGATTAATACATCGCAACTGTATACCGAAGACCTTTTCATCGTTTGCCTTGCACAATAAGTTTGCGTGCTTTAGACATCTTGGTGTTGCCTTGAGCCGAGATTTTGGCGCGATAGAGATAAACACCAGCAGGCAGCACACCGCCATTAGTGTCCATCAAATTCCAAGTACGGGTATAGTTTCCCACGCTTTGTGTACCTTGTTCTTCGCCTATCCACAAGCGTTTGCCTGTTAAGTCGAACACTTCAATGGTAACATCCACGGGCATATTCCCCAAATCGTGACTCACGATGAAGGTTGTGGCAGTGGTTGTGGGGTTTTCTGTGGCATCTATCCGCAAGTCATCGTCTGGCATTCCACCCACAATATTAAAGTCGAGTGTTACTTGCGACGTATTATTTTTGTACGTCGCTAGCCCTAAATTGCAGTTTATGTTTGCCTGGCGAGAGTGTAGGAATATTAAACATCACTGTGCCTTCGGTGTACGAACCGAAGGAGAATGCGAAAGTGTTCGTTGAGGTTATAGGTGGTGTTCATATTGCCATCCACCACCAATTGCATGTCGTGTCCGATGCCACTTCCTGTGGCATTGAGTCCGTCTTTATCCGAAATTTTAGCAACAAAGAGCGGTTGCGCCGTTACATTTCCGCCATTTGTAAACGAGGTGGAATTGAGATAACAATAGATCGACGGTCCAATCGAGTCGTTGACAATCATTGTTCCGCTGCCGATGGTGAAGCGTTCGTAACTTCCGTTGGCCCTGCTGGTGCGGTCTTTGTTTACAGCAAAGAGCGTTACAAGCCCTGTTCCGTTGTCGTTGTCCACATCTCGCGGAAGGGGAAAGCTTAGTTTGAACTTACCATTGCGCACGCTGTCGGCTCCATTAAATATTGTATTCAGGCGGTCGGAGTAAACAAAAAGGTTCGTCTGCGCCATCGTCTTCGGATTTGTTATTGAGTCGTCCCACCAGTCTTTGCTTACGATCGCGCACGGTGGCACTAACCACTCCCACAAAGTTTCCATTGCCTTCGATATGTCCCACGATGCTGTTCACCTTTCCAGCTGTGAGCATTGGTAGCGACGAAGCATGCACCGAGCTGCCATTGATGCTATCAATCACCACCCTTTCGGTGGCTCTTTTGATGGCCAAAGCAGGGTTGCCAAGCAGCGAATACTGCAATTTATTGGTGGTTCGGTCTTGTCCATCGGTTATCATAAAGTTCTTTGCCAGACGCTGGGCCTCGCCAAAGGTCATGGGTTTCCCACCATTATCGCTTAGCAAGAAATGCAGATAAGCCATATTGATGCGCTTATTATAATAGGCGTAAACAGTGCGTGTGGTACCAAAGAAGGCCACTGCGCCGCCATTTTTATTAAGCACAGCGGTTTCGCCAATAGTGGGTACACTGCCATCGAAGGGCATAATATCGCACGAAGCAGTTATCCAGAGTGGTAAATTGGTATTAGAGAAGGTTTTGAAATCATTGAGACGAAGCACCGACTCGTGCGAAATCTGGTCGGTTCGTCCATGTCCCACATAGTTCATTATCAATGCTCCTGCAGTCTGTTGTTGTTTGATGAGCGTAGTAACCTCAGGATAAGTGTGGCCCGTTGCGCTGTTTTCGCGTTTAAACAAATCCCACATCACCTTACGAATTAGATATTGTGGATGTTCCACCGCAATGCTATCGGCCATTTTATTGGCATCGTCCATGTGCAAATTGTCGTTGCCATCGTCGCCCATAAACATGATTGTGTTTTGCCAAGCGCCAGCATTATCGTTTTTTGCATAGGCAATAGTCTTATCTACCATTGTCTTTGCATCGCTGGGAAGCACCACGGGAAATCGTCCAACGGCCACATCCTGCAAGTCGTTTCGTTCTAAATCAATCCCTTCGCCATCGTCTAGAAGGGTGAAAAAAAGCCATCATCTACGTAGCAAGTTATCTCGTTAAACGAGTCTTCGCTTTCAAAACACAACAAGTAATCATCAACACTCGCTGTGCGCCAGTCGGCTGTATTCATGCGATTATCCCAAGCACAGTCGCCAAAGAGCAAGAGGTATTTGGGTTGGTCGGTCTCGTTATCAGCCCTATCGTATAGCATTTTAAGATATCTTCGATAGGCATTGGCATCGGGTGTGCCACTAGCGAACTCGTTATACAGTTCGTCAGCGGGTACGATTTGCACGCGCATTGCATCGTGTTGTTCGTGAAAAAGCCTTAAGTCTTTCGGCTTCTTGTCTTAGCTTTTGCGACGTGGGAATAATGATTACCATGTCTGCAGCGTCATGGGCATGCAGATTTTGGTTGGTGATGTTGTGCACATACTGCGCCGCGGGAATGTCGGCAGCATGCAAGTTGGGGGCTGTTCGGGGTGAGTTGGATGCGATAGAGATGAAATCGAGCCTTGCAGCACCGCCTTTTGTCACTTCAATTGTCACCTCGTTTTTGGCCTCAAACTGCGCCACATTAATAGTAAAATTGGTTTTATTGCCTTTATCGTAATGGGTAGGGATGTTTACTCGCATCTCTCCCAAGCGCTGTCCGTTAAGACTTACCACTGCTGTTGTTGCCGTACCTGCCGATAACGCCACGGTGATACTTCCACCAGCGCCAGCCACTGGTGCGTCGATAGTGTAAGTTTTCTTTGTACCTTGAGCGATGGGCGTGTTCTCAAAGAGGTTTCTTCCGCCCTGATACCAAGCGAAATTGTCTATCTCGTGCAGTGTGTGATAATCGTTTGGCGAGGGATAAAAGCTGCTAACAAAGTTGTTTTCGTTCACCAATAGCGGTTCTTCGCTGGTTTGTGTGATGAAGTAATAACCGTAATCTGAATAGGGGATTGCGTGTACGGATGGCCGAGTTATTTGCTTCCCAGCTAACTGGTCCCTTGGCATAAAACAATCTTTTGCCCCCAACAATACAGGTAGGCACTTCTTTTAAGTCGTCGCTTGCTTGCAGTTGCGCTCCCTCAAGCATTTCGTTTTGCAGGTTGCCTCCATAGCCATACACCTTTATCTTGCTCAAATCGTTGAACCCAGCTTGCCTAATAAGGTTCTCGGTTATTTGATATACGCCACTGGCAGGCACGCGTATCTTTGCCCATCGGCCATTGGCGAGCACCGAGTTTTGGGGCATATCTACCAGCACGAGGAGCCACTCTTGTGAGCGTTTGTTCTCTTTTATGTGTGCGTTTCAGGGCTTTGGTCTCCACTTTGAGCATAAAACCCACCAGCATTTGGTATCTATTGTTGCGAAACACCAGCGGACAGAAGCCTATATTCAATATAGCCTGCTTACGAGAGATTACAATGCGCTGTTCTAGTTTGGGCATCTCGGGCAATGCAGCCCCCAGTTAGCATTGTAGTTGGCTATATCGGCACGAGTCATCTCGGCAAATTCGGGATACACAATACTTACTGTGTAAATAGAATCTTGATGATTTTCGGGCAAGGGAATGGCATAACCAAAATGAGGCAATATGCTGTCGACCCGCACTTGCTCGTAAGTGAGGTTGAAAAATCGCTGACTTTGCACGCCTAAACAGGCGATGAAAAGCAGCAACAATATGATTGTTCGTTTTATTATATGCATGTATGATTGACAAGTTTACGTGTTAACGTGCTATCAGACGTGTACTAGCGACAGGGAGAGTGAACCATAAGCGTTGGTTGTTTGCCATTCATAGCAGGCCTTAACCTGATTAACACGGCCAGCCACCCACATTTGCGGTTCTAACCGCTTATGCATACTACCACATTACTTACTTCTTGCCACTAAGTGGCTTACTCCTTACCACCCTATTTACACCGCACGTCCAGCACCTTTTGGTCTTCTAGATAGCCTTCAAGAAGGTCGCCAATGGCAACAGGACCAACACCCACAGGCGTACCCGTATAAATAAGGTCGCCCGTTTTTAGGGTAAAGAAACGACTGATGTAGGCCACAAGCTCGTCTACCTTAAAAAGCAAGTCGCTGGTGCAGCCCTCTTGTACCGTCTTACCGTTTTGGTCGAGATGAAAATGCAACGCATCCACACTTCTAAAGCGTTCGATGGGGAGCCATTTACCTAAGGCGGCCGACCCATCGAAGCCCTTGCACAGCTCCCAAGGCAAACCCTCGGCACGCAATTTTCTTTGCAAGTCGCGTGCAGTAAAGTCTATTCCCACCGTCACGGCATCGTAATATCGATGGGCGAAACGCTGCGATATGCATTTGCCCAATCGCGAAATACGCACCACGAGTTCTGTTTCGTAATCGATACGCCCCATAAAATCGGGCACAAAAAAAGGCTTACTATCTTTTAGCAGCGCCGAGTCGGCTTTGGTAAACACCACGGGCGTCTCTGGCTTATATAACGTTCCGTCCAACTCTTTATTGTGTTGGGCGTAGTTCATTCCTATTGCGAATATTTTCATTTGCTGTTAATTTCAGTGTATTTAACCCTACAAAAATACGAAAAATAAAGCAAACAGCAGTGCTTAGTCATGGCCAATTTTGACAAAGGGAAAGCCATGAGCGCGAGAAAAGACCGAATAGTGTGATGCGGGCTTATCGTTTTGTAAATCTTTCAACACACAAAGGCAGCCACGGCACAACTATTTACAGACAATAGCCATGCCAACACATTAGCATAAAACCTTTGTGTACCACAGACTGCACCACACAACGGGCACCATACACAAAGCTTAGGCAGTGCACTTCAACACCCAGCGCACCACATATATTAACCCAAATTGGTCATTAGAACACAATGTTTCTATAATTGTTGTTTTGTGTTGTTTCCTAACATCTTTTATTTTCTTGTCGAGCAGATTGCCTGTCTTTGAAGCTTTACGTAGCCTGCTACGCCTGCCCTACAAAGACAGGCAATCTGCTCGACAATAAAACGAAAATCTGTTTAGGCTCTAATGACCGATTTGGGATTAATTATGGTGTGCCCTCCACCTATGTTCGCCTAGCCCGTAAAGACCCTAAACGCAATAGTGCAGACACCAGCCAAGAACTTATTTATTGCCCTCGGCACACATTTTCTCAATAAAGTTGTGCGCATCGTCGGGGTCGCCAGTGGCATAAATAATCTTTCCATCGGGCGTAACCACCAACAATTCGGGAATACCAAGAACGCGATAATCGTCTTTAAGCGTGCGCATGGCCATGGGCGACACCAACAATTGCTTCCAAGGCATGCCCTCTTCTTTCATGGCTTTATGCCAATCGGCAGCGTTACGGTCGAGCGAGATGCTCACAACATTTATCTTATCCTTCCACTTTGCATACAAAGCCTTGATGCCAGGGATAGCAACACGGCACGGACCGCACCACGAAGCCCAAAAATCAACCACATTATACTTGCTATCTGATAAGAAGTTTTTTTCAATGTAGACTTCTTGCCATCGGCCTCACTAACATCGAAATCCACCACTGCCGTGCCCTTAGCATACTTCATCAGCGACTGCACAAAGTTTTTTTAAACCTTACATATCCCTCGCGGTCGGCATTGTTTTTAAAGCGTTCAATAAGCTCTTGCAGTTCCTCACGGGTGTTAACAAATACCTCTGTCATGCCCTCTTGTTGCAGTTTTAGCGCAATAGCAGCATAAGGATGTGCCTCAATAAAGTTGCGGTTAAGTCGTTTTAGTTCGTCTTTATCCTTTAGAGCCACAGCCTTAAGATTGTTTTCGGCGGCCGATTCGCCACCCTTCTTGGGGTTGTCGTAAGCGTCTACCAGCCATGCTTGCTCGCTATACCAAGCGGCAATCTCGGCTTGTCGCACAATGTCGCGCCATATTTGGAAGTTCACTTGTTCGGGTCCTCCCTTCACATGCACGTTCTTTTCCAGTTCGGCCATTGGTCTTTCTTGGTCGTTATCCGAAGGAATGCTGTCAAAAGCAGCCACTTCTATCACGATAGGAACATTCTCAACCACGAGATTTACCATTCGGTCGCGTGGTTCTTCATCGTGTGCATACACCGCTTTGTCGTTAATTCTCACGCGCGCAACAGTAGGACTTTTCACCTGTCCCACCAGTTTAAAGGCACCATTCACCACCTTGGTGCGAGCCAACGACATGGTGTTGCCATGCGATTCTACTTCCAACTCCACAGCTGCTCCATTCTTCAGACCTGGAAATTTGCCCGAAATACTGAACTGCTGCGCATGCATCTGCATAGTAGCACATAAAGCTAAGGCTACAACAGCAAACATCGTTATACCAGTTTTCATCTTATTTACATGAATTGAATATTGCTTTGAAAGGCAAGCACTCTCATTTGGCTCACCATAACGTGTGCAAACTTAGTGAAAAAAGAAGAAAAACGAAAAGATTTTACCATTATTTTTAAAACCATTGTGGACAACTTATCATTATCCTAAGCACAACCATACTAATGCTTGCTGCAAAAAAATAACAATAGCAAATGATTTAAAAAAACCAACCTAACTACCAAAATTGTCAACATGCACAATGTGCAGGTTGACTATTGTTTTTATCAGAGCAGACAAAAGGGAAACGCGCCTCCACGCAACGACCAACAACGTGAAGGAACGGTGCTTCAATCGTTTGTTTTTTTGTGAAATCTGCTCAATAAATTTACCAACTAAAATTTAAAGAGAAATGAAGAAGTATGTATTCATGGTCCCCCTCGTGTGAATTATGGGCCTAAGGGTAACCACCTCGTGTTCGAGCAACGACGATAACAGCTCGACTACTGAAACAATCAAAGGAACAACCACTGGAACTGCAACACAAACCGTAAGCACCACCACGCTTAGCGATGCAACAAGCTACGTATTAAGCAGCCACACCTTTGCCAGCACGGTGACAATAGCCCTCAACGGAACATCTGCAACCGTAACAAACAATGTGTTGGGCGTTAGCGTAACCAATAATTCGGGCATCGTCAACATCACCTCTAACGCCTCGGGTGTTAAGTATGTATTGTCGGCAACTACACTGACTCGGTGAACATCGTTAGTAGCTCGGTGGCAAAGGTTACACTCAACGTAAGCTCTTCGGCATATAACGGTATCTGTACGATGGCCGGAATTGTTGCCGACGAAACCACATTCAACATCACATCGGCCGTAGATGGTATTAAAACCATTGACAACCCCATTACACTTAATGGCGGAACATACACCATCAAGTCGGTTGCCCGCGGCATACGCACTATCTCATCAACTTCAACTTACGCCACTTCGTCTTCTGCACACAACATTATAGTTAACGATGGAACGTACACCATCACTGCTACTGGCGATGATGGCGAAGGATTTAAGGCATACGCCACGGGCTATTTTCCAAGTTTTGAAGAAACGTATTTACTCGCTTGAGTTGTTAATGGGCGTAATATTATTTTACAAAAACACACTCACAAGCGCAACCCATTCTAGAGAAAAACAGATGCTCTAAAACATGATTTTTTTGACCCATTTTTTTGGGCTTTTTGTACGACTATCGCACACCAATTTTGCCCGTTATTTTTGCATTTAGCACCATTTAGCCTTTTCTATTTGCTTGCCTTCTCACGATTTTCACCGTCCCAGAAACACCAATTTTTTTCGCTAAAAAAACCACTTTTTAAGCTCGTTTTTTTGCCCTAAAAATGGGTATTTTGTTTGGTGCTCGGAAGACGAAAACCTATCAAATAATACGCAAAATAGTGCGTGTAATCTTGCGTTTTGCATGAGTTAGCACTGCGTTTTGCATGAGTTTACCTTGCGTTTTGCATGAGTTAGCACTGCGTTTTGCATGAGTTAGCACTGCATTTTGCATGAGTTAGCACTGCATTTTGCAGCAAATAGCCCAAAAATTGATGCAAAACACTGTTTTTGTAAACAAAAAAATACGGTTATTCAACAAACAATCGAAAAGCACATTTTGTGTTCTCCAAACTCTCGCGAGAATTGAATATTTGAGAACGAAAGGAGAGTTGGTGAAGAAAAAAAGGCACTCACAATGTTAAATTACTCGCTGAATATTTTACATTTGCTCCCAATTGATTGATTAATACCCAAAAGCGCAAAAGCAAAACCAAGGAGTTAAGGCAATAAAGCAACACAAGACGAATAAAATGCAGGTAGGCTTGTCCAAGCAAAAGCCCCCAAAAACAGCCATAACAGAGAAAAAGCAAGGACAAAAGACACACAACCAAACCATAAAAAAAGCGCAAAGAATGCACGGCAGAGAATAGAGATAACAACAGCCAAATCCCAACCATCGAACCCGCCACGAGAAGCACAAAGCAGAAATAAAAGCTATAAAAAACGAAAAGGGATGCACCATCAGGCACATCCCTTTTTGTATCGTTTCTAGCTACCGAGGTTAATCGGCAAGCAAGATTTCAGCGCTTTATTATTCAGCAATTTGAACAGTAGCACGACGGTTGAACGAGATAGGGAGACAAATCGTCTACACCACCCTTACCAACAGTTGAAATCTTATCGCGGCTTACACCCATCTTAACGAGTTCGTTAGCAACGGTCTCAGCACGCTTGTCAGACAATGCTTGGTTGATGCTAGGAGTACCAGTAGCGCTGTCAGCATAACCAACAACGTTGATGTTAGAGTTGTTCTCCTTAGCGTACTTAGCAACAGCTTGAACGTTAACAAGGTCTTTTTTTGCGAAGCAATGTTTGTCTTGTTGATGTTGAAGAATACAGAAACTGGTGTGGTAACAAATTCCTTGATGGTCTTTGTTTCAGCAGGTTGTTGGTTAGCCAACATATTCTTCAAACGAGCGTTTTCAGAAGCTGCATCGTTCAACTGAGCGTTAAGCGCGTCCATTTGAGCTTGAGAAAAGAGCCTTCAAAGCATCTACGTCTGGAGTTTTGTTCCATGTAGACTTGCCCAAGTTGAAGGTAAGACCTAGTTCAGCGTAGAGCAAGTTGTCTTTATCTTCCCATCCGCGGTTGTAATGAACGTTGCTAAGCGTGTTGCCTTGGTAGCCGTCCATGTCTTCTTCGAAGCGGTTCCAGCCAAGTTCCACGTTGATAGCAAGCTTATCGCATACGCGGAAAGTGTTAAGAACACCAACAGTAAGGTTCATCGAATAGAGGTTGTGAGTCATTGTACGACCCATACCACCACCGAAGAAAGGAATAACATTCCAAACACGATTAGGGATTGTAACCCAATACCATGTTGCTTACGTTCAACAGAACGTGTTCGTTCAAGTTCCAGAACTTGTTAGGACGATCTTGGCCGTCAACAACCGACTTACCCCAAAGTCCTTGCAGTTTGGTACGCAAACCGATGCCAGGAGTAAACCACTTACCTACAGCTACAGAAGCACCAGGACCTGAACGGAACTTTTTGAAAGGGCTTGTTGACAGGCTCTTTCCATGTTCTTCGTCTGAATACCATGCGTTCCAGTCGCCACCAACTTGGATAAACCAGTTGCTCCAGAAAGAGTTGGTTGCCACGCTATACTTTTGTACGGGGTCTGAATCCTGCGCCATTGATGCTGTTGAAACACCAGCAAGCGCCAATACAATCAATAATTTTTTTCATAACTAATTTTATTAATAAGCAAAAAAATATCTTCTCTCTATAATTCTGTACCTACCTAAATACAATGCAAAGTTAGTGATAATTTTTCTTTATTTTTTTCATGACAAGCAATGAAAAAAATGCATTTTTAACTAACTTTATACCGAAAAACTTGATTTATCTCAAATCTGCAAAAAAATACTTTCTTGAACATTAAAAATAAGCCTTTGAAGTTCGGCAACTTGGAGTCACCCTTAAACTCAAAGGATTGACTATTAGCAAGATATAAGTATCAACGAAATTGTTGTTCCAATTCATCTTGCGACAAAATGACCAAAAATTTTTCTGCCCATTAGGGCGTATAGTTCACATTGGGGCATGCGAAGAGCGCATTGACTAAATTCTCCATCTCGTCGTTACCAAGAACCTGTCCGTAGGGCAAAGCTGCGTTACGAGCAAGACTTAAAGCCAGTGCTTCATTGATTTCGTCGCGCAATCCGGCACCCTTTTCCATAGCTGTTACAACCATGTCGCGTATCATCTCAATGGGATTGATGCCTTCAAGACCGGCGGGGATGGCATTAACGGCATAATTGCGCGCACCGAGATCGGTTAGTTCGAAGCCCAACCCCTCCAAATCGGACATGATTTTTTGCGCCATCAGGTCTTCGGTGGCTGTAAATTGCACCACCTCGGGGAACATCACCTTTTGAGAAGTGCCTGAACGCTGCGCCACCTGACGAAGATATTGTTCGAAAAGTATACGTATATGCGCCCGATGTTGGTCGATTACCATCAGTCCTGATTTAACGGCGGTCATCACATAACGCCCTTTATATTGGTAATGTGCAGGCGATTTATCTTCGATTATTCCGCTCGCTGTTGGCTCGCTTGGGGTCTCTGTTTCGGGAAAGAGACTCAATTCGGGCTTTTTCTTCAGTTTGCAAACCTGCATAAAGGTCGTCCCACCTACTGCTATTCTTTGCTTGTAGTGCAGATTGAGGTGTGTCGTCGAAGGGATTGTAATGCGGATTATAGTTCACCTTGGGCGCAGGAGCGCTTTCATTGGGATTGAAGACGGGGATGTCTGGGCGTCCTTCGGTGTCGAAATCAATTGTAGGAACATCATTAAACAAGCCCACAGCCTCACGCACAGAAGCCGAAAAGGATTTGCCAAACGGCTTGTTCGTTCTCAAATTTTATCTCGGTCTTGGTGGGATGTATGTTTACATCAATATCTTCGGGGTTCACTTCGAAGTAAATAAAATAAGGCACTTGTTCGCCTTGAGGTATAAGTCGTTCGAAAGGTTGCATCACAGCCTTATTAAAATAAGGGTGTTTCATATAGCGCCCGTTAACAAAAAAATACTGATGTGCGCCTTTTTTTCGCGACGATTCGGGTTTACCCACAAAGCCATGTACCTTGCATATAGACGTTTCTACGTTGAACGAAAGCAGGTCTTGACTGATGCGCTTACCGAAAACATCTACAATACGCTGCTTAAGTACAACTGCTGGAAGATTGAATACCTCAGTGCCATTGCTACGAAGGGTAAACGTAATGTCGGGATAAACAAGGGCTATACGCTCGAAGGCGGTGATAATATGATTGAGTTCGGTGGCGTTAGACTTGAGAAACTTTCGTCTGGCGGGGATATTAAAGAAGAGATTTTCGACAACAAAGTTACTTCCTACGGGACAAGCACAGGGTTCTTGTCCGGTGAACTGCGACCCAGAGATAGACAACGCCGTACCAATCTCTTCGTTGGCAAGACGTGTTTTGAGTTCCACTTGTGCCACTGCAGCTATAGAAGCCAAAGCTTCACCTCTAAAACCCATTGTGTTAAGGGCGAAAAAGGTCGGATGCCTGACGTATCTTTGATGTGGCATGGCGTTCGAAAGCTAGTCGCGCATCGGTTTCAGACATGCCTCTTCCGTTGTCTATTACCTGAACTTGGGTTTTACCTGCATCGACAACGTTCACATCAATGCGGGTTGCACCAGCGTCAACAGCATTCTCAACCAACTCTTTAATAATGGAGGCTGGTCTTTGTATTACCTCGCCGGCGGCTGTTTGATTGGCCACCGAGTCGGGTAAAAGTTGTATTATGTCGCTCATTGATTGTTTCTCCTTATATATAATGGTGTGTCTACATAGGCACATGACAAAAAAGTGCACAAGACTTTGCAGCAAATTTCCTCCTTTAAGCACCAAATAGTTTTAACAACACATAGCCCATGAAGAGTAATAAGGCCACAAATAAGAACACCCTGCTACCTAATGCCACATCATAAGCTGCTCCGCGACGATGCAAATGGCTATTGTGCGGTGTGAATGCGCCACGAAAGCGATCGGCATCTCTAGGCAAATCCTCTACTTGGGAGTGTTCTGCGGCTTGTTCTAAGCTCGTTTTTCGCATCGCTGTTCTATTTCCTCCAACCGCTGTTTACGGTCGTTGGCGTAGATATATTCGTGATGAAACCTGCGCGGACTGCGCATTGAAAAACATTCCCATAAATGCGATATTCTTTTGTGATAAGCCAAGGAAGGATGCGCTTTTTGCCCAATTGCAGTGCAGCAAGACAAGCAAAGGACACGGTATTGAAAGCCAGTTGAGGGCGAAAAGTTCCACGCTATTGCCCACCCTAATGGGGTAGTTGGTTTAGCGTTTGGCTGCGGTTTTCTTTGTTGTAGATGAAGTGCTACTCTTCTTTTTAGTTGTCTTGGCATTAGATGCTGAGGCAGATTTAGCCTTTGCAGCAGCCGAGCCATCAGTCTTTACGGCATCAACGATTTTCTCATCAGCAACATTTCCCGTGGCTTGCGTTGGCACTTGAGCATTAGACTGCTTAGTTCCATCCTCATCGTTGAGTCGTTGTTTGGGCAGCGTTCGGGGCTGCACCTTTTTCAATTCGCTTCCTGCAGCCTTCGGACGCCACTCAAAGAGGTCGTCTTTATTTAAAGGTCGCACATAATCGAACCATCCAAAAAGCCTCCAGTTTCTCTTTACCGGGTGGTATTTGAGACATTGGGTAGAGCGTAGCTTCAAACCTACAAGTCCATATTTTCTGCAATTGTCGTTCGGCAGAAATAAACATTCGCATTGTGTCTGTTTCGAGATAGTTCAGTCCAATGAGTGTACTATCCTTATCATCTACCGAAAAAAATAGATAGAACGAACATTGCTAACGGCATCGTTACGGCGCACGTTTCCATCAATAAAATAAGCAAACATGTCTTTAGACGACAGCTGATTGAAGTGCACCGAGTCGGGCATTTGCTCCACAGAGAGTGCTTGCCCCAGCACGTGAGCCTCTTTAACGGTGCTATCTTGCATGTAAATTTTGATTACTTCTCCCAGCAATTGTCGGTTAGCATTCCAAACAATGGGGTCGCGATACATGGTAAGGCACGAGTCTTTTGAGTTAGCCACCATCGAGTCGCACACAGCTTGCACGTCTTGTCGATAGGCTCGTACATGCTTAAAGCAATGAGCCATGCGATAAACCGAGTCGGTATTGATGTTGTAAGTAAAGAACTTCACCGAGTCGGCATGTACATACAGCGTATCTTTTTGCGAATAATCTTTGGCCAAGAGCTTACCAGTAGCCCACCCTGCGCCCGTTTTTTCGTTGTATTTAAAGCGCTGACACAACAGGCTATTTTTTTGTTTTTTTGTTATCTACATATACCACATCTCCATAGCCTTCGCTTTGTCCAGTCTTATCGTCATAATAAAGACTATCGCCCGTAATGGTTTTGTCTTTGTCGTTAACTGTTGAGCGACCGTACAGCGTTGACATGCTTGTTTTGGTGTTTAGATAGCCATCGCGGGTTTCAATCACCCCTGTTTTGGAGGTTATTTGCGATGGCCCGAGCACGTGCGCCATAGAGGTTAGGGTGTTATAGTGCAAGGTGTCGGTGGTGATAATGCGGTCGTTCTCTATCATCTTTACATTATAATAGAACACCGCTTCTCGCGTTTGGGTGTTATATTGCCCCCAGTCGGCCACCAGTTTTTGGTTCTTATCGGTGAGCGTTCCCCCTTCAAAGAAGTAGGCGTTGTTATAAAGTCGGTCGTAATTAAGACTATCTGTGTTGAGCGTTTGCCCTCTATGTTTGAGCCAAACGTTTTTCCGAGCCTCCATTAACTGCGCTTGACCATCGTAATATGCCCTCTCGCAGGTAAGCGAAAGGGTGTCGCCTTGCACCATTCTCACATGTCCGAAGGCTCGAAACGAATTTGTTTGCTGATAGAAATACGCGCTATCGCACCACATTTTCGCCCCTTTGTGCATGAATTGCACATTTCCTTTCACGATCTGAGCATCTGGAACGAGGCCATATTGGTCGTAGCGCAACTCATCAGAGTGCACTAGATACACGCGATCGTCGGTCTTCGGCGCAGTTTTCACCTTCTTTTGGGCTAGTGCTGGCAGCAGACTTAGTACAAAAAGGCATAGAAGCGCCCACAGAGCGCCACTATGCCAATCGCCATTAGATGTCGATATCGTTTTTAATCTCATTTAATCCATCCCTGATATTCAAAGTCGCAGTTCTTATAACGGTCGTCCATGCGCACGTAAGTCTGCTTAATTTTGTTCACAACCCAGTTGTGTAGTTTCTTTTCACGCTCCTTTGCAAGCACCACATTCTTCATTTCTTGGAAGTCTTCTGTGATGGTTGCGCGGTGTTCGTCTACCCTATTCTTCAGTTTAATGATAGCCACAACGGTTTTTACCGCGAGCGTTTGTCATTTGGAAAGGTTTGGATATATCGCCCACTTTCATTCCTTCCACTTCGCGAGCCACCTCGGTTGGCAGGTCGCCCATACGAAACTTCGACGTTAGCGAGCGCGTTTCGCGGTCTGTATAGGCCATCAGTCCATGGTTGTTCTTGGTGTCTTTATCCTCAGAAATAAAAGTTGCACCCTCTTCGAAGGTGAATTTACCAGCTTTGATATCGGAAGCAATAGAGTCGAGTCGCGCCTTAGAGCGGTCGATATCGTCTTGCGAGATATGCGGTTTCAATAGGATGTGGCGCACATTCACCTTATCACCGCGTTTGTCTATCAGCTGTATGATGTGATAACCAAACTCAGTTTCAACGATTTTTTTGAAATTTTATTGGGGTCGGTGAGATTGAAAGCCACCGCTGCAAACGTGGGGTCGAAGGCCGCCCTACCCGTGTATCCCAGCTCGCCGCCTTGTCTTGACGAGCCTGGGTCTTCAGAATAGAGGCGCGCAAGGGTTGCAAAAGTAGTCTCTCCCTTAGTTACGCGGTCGGTATATTCGCGCAATTGGTCTTTAATACGATTCACTTCCTCGGTTTTCACCTTAGGATTTTTGAGTAATAATTTCCACTTCCACCATTGTAGGTATCATGGGAATGCTGTCTGCGGGTAAGTCTTTAAAGTATTTACGCACATCAGCAGGCGACACTTTTACATCGCTCACCAATTTTTTTCTTTCATCATGGCGATGAGTCGATTGTTCTTATAATCGTCGTGCATCGACTGTCTCATCTCCGAAATGCTTTGTTTTCTATACTCTTCCAGTTTCTCTTTCGAGCCCACCATTTGTATCCAATAGTTTATTTGCTCTTCAATACCCTGAGAGATTTCCGATTCGCTCACCTCCAAACTGTCGATGGCGGCTTGGTGAAGGAACAGTTTTTGCACGGCCAACTGTTCGGGAATGGCGCAATCGGGATTACCTTTAAACTTGTGTCCATCGTTTTTCGGCTTGCAGACGAGCAGCCTCAACATCGGATTTAAGTATGGGTTCGTCGCCCACTACCCAGATAACTTCGTCCACCACGCTCGATTCTGGCACAGCAGCTTCGGTCTTTGCAGGAGTTTTTTTGTTGCCGTGCTGTCGTTCGGTGCAACCTTAGTTGCCAGTCCTTGCTTAGCATTGGCAGAAATGGCGGCAGTCAAAATCATCGCAGACAAGCCGCAGAATATCTTTGTTTTGGTTTTTCATCGTTGTTTTAAAATATGTCGTTTTGTTGGTGTTAGTGTTTGTTTACGGTTTTGAGTACCGCTTCGTTCACTTCCACCTTATATTTTTTTCGCAAGTCTTTTATCCATTCTTTTTCGAGCGTTTCTTGGAAATCGGCCACCACGAGGGGCTCTAACGTCGTCCATTTCTTTAGGCGATTTAAGTTTTTTTCCTACCACGCCCATCACTGGAAACTGGGGATTTTTCTTTCACGTTGGCCTGTTTTTTTTAAACACCTCTCTATCAACTAGCGCATTGTCTCCAGGTTTAAACATGCCTCGTTCTGCCCTTATCCTGACGGTTGAATCATTGTTAAATGCATTTGTCAGGGCTTCGTTCCACTGGTCAAAAAGGCAATTTCTTCACCATTTTTTTCACCGCTTTGAGGTCGGCTTTTTGTTTTAGCGTAGCATGCTATGCCCTTAAATCGAGGTTCATCCCATACATATCGCTTTTTTTGTTTTTGCTGAAAAAAAGTAGCGCAATCCCTCTTCGTCTTTTTGCTGCTTTTTTTCCCAAACGGTGCGGTTACTAATTTCGTAAAGCAACAGTCCGTCGTGATATTCTTGATTGAGATATTTCAGTGCGGGGTCTTTGGCCTCCATCTCTTGCACGCGTTGCTGTAGCACTTCGGCAGGCGTTTGGGGCGTAGCAGAGGCTTTAGCCAGTTCGTTCAGTTTGTTATCTACAATCTGTTCGCGCATTCCTGTTTGGTCGATGTAAGCCAGGATGTCAGACTTTACCGAGTCGTAAGGCAGAAACATGCGACGTTCAATCAGTTTGATAACATGATAACCTGCAGGCGAGAGCACCGGTTTGCTTATTTCTCCTTGCTTAAGTGCGAAAGCTGCGTCTTCAAACTCTTTTAATGTTTGTCCCTTTTGCAGCCAAGGCAGTTCGCCACCATGCTGTGCCGAGCCTTTATCGTCAGACAATTTACGAGCCAATTCGCCAAAGTTAGCACCACGTTTAAGTGCCTGATAGACGGAGTCGATGCGCAGTTGAGCACGTTGCTGAACTGATTTCGAAGCCTTTTGAGGCAACAGCAGCATGATATGAGCCACCCTCACCTGTCCGCCTTGTGCGTCGATGCGCTGCCTAGTCTCTTCGTACATCTCTCTAGCCAGCTTTTCTACGTCGGCATTAGTAACAAACGAAGGTCTCACCTGCTGGTCGCGATAACTCAGAAACTCGTCTTTGAAAGCTTGCATAGTGTCGAGGCGTGCAGCCAAGGCTGCTTCCACCTTAAGCCTATAGTTCACAAAGAGGTCTACATATTGTGCCACCGTTTTCTTATCGACCACATTTCCAGCATTGTTTTTATTATACGAGTACTCAAATTCCGAACGACTCACAGGCCGTCCGTTAATGGTCATAAGGGTGGGGTCGTCTTGGGCGTGGGCCACAAGGGCACCAAACAGCAACGCCGCAAAGAGGGCTCTACATCTCATTAGTTACAGGTTAAGTGGCGAAAACTTCTCGCTTGCGGGGCGTTGTTGGCACAATAGCCACGCACAACGAGAAGTTACACCATATTATATAGGGTTATAAAATTATTCTGGACGGCTATAGTTGGGTGCTTCACTAGTGATGGTGATGTCGTGTGGATGACTTTCAAGCACACCTGCATTGGTTATTCGGGTGAACTTAGCATTATGAAGCGTAAGGATGTCGTTTGCTCCACAATAGCCCATACCCGAACGCAGACCGCCGATGAGCTGATAAATCACCTCTTGCACCGTACCTTTGTAGGGCACTCTGCCTGCAATACCTTCGGGAACAAGCTCTTTGCTTCGATGGTGTCGCCTTGGAAATAGCGGTCTTTCGAACCATTCTTCTGCTCCATAGCCTCCATTGAGCCCATTCCGCGATAAGTTTTAAACTTTCTACCATTAAAGATGATGGTTTCTCCAGGACTTTCTTCGGTACCAGCCACCAGCGAACCAATCATCACCGAGCTACCACCGGCTGCCAAAGCCTTTACCACATCGCCCGAATAACGCAGTCCGCCGTCGGCGATAAGTGGCACGCCCGTGCCTTTAAGAGCATCAAACACGCTGTAAATAGCGCTAAGCTGTGGCACGCCCACACCAGCCACCACGCGTGTTGTACAGATAGACCCAGGACCGATGCCCACTTTAATAGCGTCGGCACCATGTTCAACCAGCAATTTTGCTGCTTCGCCCGTAGCCACATTACCCACAACGATGTCTACATTGGGGAAAGCGCGTTTGGCTTCAACCAGCTTTTTCAACCACATATTTAGAATGACCGTGGGCCGTATCAATAACAATTGCATCGGCACCAGCCTCAACGAGCGCTTTCATGCGGTCTAAGGTATCGCCCGTTACGCCCACTCCAGCAGCCACGCGCAAACGTCCTTTCTCGTCTTTGCAGGCCATTGGCTTATCTTTAGCCTTGGTTATGTCTTTATAAGTAATCAATCCCACGATGCGATTGTTAGCATCCACCACGGGAAGTTTTTTTCAATTTTGTTTTCTTGCAATATCTGTGCTGCGGCCGTCAAATCGGTTTGTTGATGTGTCACCACAAGGTTTTCGCTAGTCATCACCTCATCAATCTTTTTGTCAAGACGATGTTCGAATCGCAAGTCTCTATTGGTTACGATACCCACGAGACGATTATCTTCATCCACAACGGGGATACCACCGATGTGATAGTCGCGCATCATGTCAAGCGCATCTTTCACGGTGCGTCCCCTTCTAATGGTTAAGGGGTCGTAAATCATACCATTTTTCGGCACGTTTCACCACGGCCACCTCGTGTGCTTGCTCTTCAATAGACATGTTTTTTTGTGTATCACACCTATTCCACCTTCACGCGCTATGGCTATGGCCATGGCTGCTTCGGTAACAGTATCCATAGCTGCCGTAACGAAAGGGATGTTCAATTCGATGTTTCGAGAGAACTTTGTCTTCAACGTTACTGTCTTTGGCAGCACGTCTGAATAAGCGGGTATAAGCAGGACGTCGTCGTATGTAAGACCGTCCATCACAATTTTATCTGCAACAAATGATGACATAGTGGAGAATTTAGAAATTTATTGCATGCAAATTTAGCAATAAATTTTTCACAACACAGATGGTTTGCGTGTTTTTTTCTTATTTATTAAGTCAAGTTCAATTAAATAACATGCTTCTGCTGATGCTTCTGCTCTTGGCTCATAAAGGGGTTGGTTTGAATAAAAAAACACCTATCTAACACCTCCACCCACTCCCCTACTCCCCTCTCGTTTCTATCTGATTTATAGCTATTTTATGGCCTCTTTTTCTTCACCACGCATGCCCTCCTGATGTTTTTTTCGCTGACATGGTAGTCTTTTCTTTCTGTCCATGCTTTGTCTTACTCATTGTTTAGGACTTTTTTTCCGCTACCGCTGTGCTATGCTATTAAAAAGCTTTAACTAGGGTAAGCTCTTTATCTCGCAAGTGGCGCACATTCCTCATTCATCGCATTAAGCATGCGTTTTAACCTAGGGTTGCACAACTAGAAGTAGAAACTGAGCGCAAAACGCTACAAAACGAACACTTTAAAAACTGGCAACACATCACGCTGCGCGAATTTTTATAAGACTCATACGAATTTTTAAAAAGATTTAAACACCCTAAGCCTTTACGACTCGTAATTTTTTTATTATATTTGCATATTGTAAATATCTAAAAACATTAACAATATGAAAGTAACAAGATTTACACACATGTTGATGGCCCTTACGGTGACGCTTGGCGCATGGGCGCAAGGTCCCAATGGGTCGGGAACCTATTATCAAAATGCTAACGCTCTAAAAGGCGAAGCGCTTAAAACGGCCTTGAGCAAAATTATCTCTACCGGTGCGAAAGACTTGGGTTACGATGCGTTGTGGAATGCGTACAAAACCACCGACCTGCGACCCGACGGAACAATTTGGGACATCTACTCGAATGTCACCAAATACGACCCTGTTAATGGCCATAAGGGCAATTATAAGCAAGAGGGCGACGTGTTTAATCGAGAGCATACCACACCTCAAAGTTGGTTTAAGAAAGCTAGTCCGATGAAAAGCGACCTCTTCCATGTGTTTCCCACCGACGGATATGTTAATAATAGGAGAAGCAATTTTCCGCTAGGAGAAACCAAAGGCGAAAACTATCAATCGAAAAATGGATTTAGCAAAGTGGGTAAGTGCACCACCGAAGGATACCATGGCACGGTGTTCGAACCTGCCGACGAATATAAAGGCGACCTTGCACGTGTGTATTTCTACATGGCCACACGCTATGAAGACCGCGTTAGCTCGTGGGGTGGCGACACTTATGGCAAAAAGCAGCTACCCTGGACTGGCACAATGGGCACTTAATATGTTTTATTCGATGGGCTGGAAACGACCCCGTGAGCCAAAAAGAGGTGGACAGGAACAACGCTGTGTATAAACTGCAGATGAACAGAAACCCCTATGTGGACTACCCCGGACTGGAACAATACGTGTGGGGAACGCTCACCGACAAGGCTTTTGATTATGCCAACTACACTGCACCTGGTGAAAAACAAGAAGCCTGATAATCCAGATGAGCCGAATAACCCTGACCAACCGAACAAGCCCGACGAGCCTAACACGCCTGATACACCCGATAATAACTCTGCAATTCCTACGGGTAAGGTGGTGTTTAAAAAAAGTTATGTCTGTTAACGACTTGCAACCGGGTGGATTCTATCTCATCGTTAACGAAAAGGCCACCGCTGCTTTAGGCGCCAGTAACAAAGGTTATCGCACATCGGTGACGGCGCCTATGAGCCGATTTGAAATGACTGCAGAGGTGAATGGCAAAGATCAGCCACGCACATTGACGCTTGGTGGAAAGCAAAGGAAGCTACACGCTGTACGACGGAATAGAGAAAACTTACTTGGCATACAATGGCACGAAGAACACGTTAAACAACGAAAAGGATGCCCAAAAATGCCTCTGCACAATGGGACATCGACGTGGTGAACGACACAATTGTGAGAATTACCAACAAGCAAAGCACCGAACGCGCTATTTATTACAACAATCATCAACCACGCTTTGCATGCTATAAGAGTTCGAGCGCGCAACAAATTGTGCAGTTGTTTGTGGCCAATGTCACTACCAATATTGTTAATTTTCCACAAGCTGAAGCGCTAAACGTGAACGTTTATGCCATAGACGGCCGACTGATACGCGCTAATGTTGAGAAAGAAAAAAAGCACTTTTGGGCTTGCCCAAGGGTATATATGTGGTGGGCAAGAAAAAATATGTGGTGAGATAAGCACCCCACGCGCCAACAACAATCACAAGCAATTGTTTGCTGGTATCTAACAGTTGATGCCATCCCTCGCGTTGCTTACTGTTCGCCATTCGCTGTTGCACGCATCTTGCTTAAGGCAAGTGCTTGGCGCAGTGGGCTATATCTACAAGAGTTAGACGTATCAGCTGTTCATAATCCAACCACATCTGTACTGATTTTAACAACCGCTTTGGGTTAAACACCATTTATCAACACAAGGCAAACCAGCCTTTTTCAACCCCTCGCTTGCTGCACTTCGCATGGATAAGTGCAACAAACGAGGGGATATTCTTATCTGCTTGCTATTCAATAAACTACGCGTTGGCAGCTGATAGAGAAATGTGGGGCGCTGAACAAATAACCTTTTACAAACATTGCTACACATGTTGCTCATACAGCAGCATGCGCCAATAAGCACTAAGCAATAGATGGTGCACCCTATTGTTGCCATAACCCAAACCAACATCAAAGAAAACAGAGTATTTGGCGTGAGTAATATAAAGACGATAACCACCATATAAACGCTCATTTGCCACACACAACCACAACGACTGAGAGGAAATTAAACTGTTAACTCGGTAAACATTCTTTACAAAACACCCTTTTCTCGCCACTCATTCTAGCCGAAAAAAGCCACTAAAACCTATATAAAACACCCCAAAAAGAGAAAAATGGCAGCAGGGTTCAATCCGTTTTTCGCCCCATTTTTTGCTATTTACTATGGTTTTGCATTTCTAGTTTCAAAGAAATGGCGCCATTTTTGCTTTCGCGTCAACAAAAAAAGTGGCATTTTTCCATGCATTATTTTCTGCGTTTTGTAGCAAAACGCATTGTGTTTAGCACCAAATAGCCTTGCGTTTTGCTGCATATTGCAAGGCGTTTTGCTGCTAAACGCAAGGTGTTTTAATGCTTTTTACAGCGTCATTTTGCTGCAATATTAACAATAAACACAACTATTTGCTAACCAAAAACAAGATTAAGAAAACATAAAGCGCTTTTTACATTCAATTCACTAACAGCGTATAAAAAAAGCAGTCTCATCACAAACAAACTGGCGCTTCGCCAGCGAGAATTATCTTTATTGCAGGACTAAAAAGGGGTTTTTAGCCTAAAAATACTGTAAACCACAATAAATCAGCACCTTACAAACTTTAAAAATACGCACGTTTTTTAGCCCTATACTCGAAAATTTCGCACCGAAGGCACTCTCAGTGTTAAAAATCTAGTGCAAATATTTTACAATTTATCAAAAAACCATTAAACCCAAAACCAGTCATTAGAGCCTAAACTGATTTTTGTTTTTATTGTTGGCATCTAGTAGGTCTTTATAACGCAGGTATAGCGAACTACGTAAAGTTGCAAAGACCGACTAGATGCCAACAAGAAAATAAAAGATGTTAGGAAACAACACAAAAACAAGAATTCAGGAAACATTGTGGCCTAATAACCGATTGGAGTTAAAAAGTGTAAACTTGGTTCGCACTACAGCAAAATGCAGTTCCCTGCTCGTGGCTGTTAAAGCAAAAACAATACCATCGAGCAAATTATAGCCCCCAAACGTCGTGGTGATGGTTATCGTTTGCGCAACGTTTTTAGCCTTTCGCGGCAAATAAAGTTTAGCCGAGCCCACCGTATTTATTTGCTTATCCACCTCCATCAGTAATGGTGCAGAGATGGTTATAGCATCCTTTCCATGCAAGTTAGACAGCATTTTGCTATATTGCTTACGCATAAAATACAACAACGAATTGGCTTTGGGTTCGGCAGTCTGCAACTGATATAAAGCCGTGTAAGCACTTCGCAGCAGGTCAACAGCCTGTATTCGCTCTGGTGCGATGTCGGCATACCGGTCTAAAGTAAAAAGCATATCCCGCCACGAGTCGAATATTTGTTTGCAAAATTGCTCTCTTTTGCTTGCCATTGGCACAGCCAGCAGCCGTTCGAACCTAGCATCGAAGAGCCATGAAGGTGGCAAAAAGAAATGGCGTTGCAAAAACTTCACTGCATTTTTTTAGCTACGTGGGGTGGTTCTAGCTGATTGATCACCGAAGGAGGAAGATTGGCTTTTTTTATACCATTGATATGCCTAATCACATGAGAGAGCATGTGCTGATAATGCTCAACCAATCCTTCATGGCGGTTGCGGAAGAGATTTCGTTGCACACTGTCGCGCGAAATCCATATTGCAGAATCGGCACAAAAGCAGCCTAATATTTTCTATGCCTTGCTCGTTAACCGCCAGATGGTTGTTACCCAAGTCTTCTGCACAGGCCATAACATCTGCTCCGCTGTCGAAAGCCAGCAAGCTATCGCCCTTGGTTTCGTTAATCCATCGACTGCGATTGGCCTGCCTCTCAGCCTCATCTTTACCTGGAAACCAGCGATAAGCACAGGCAATAGCCCAACAATCGTACACCCCTAGTCGGGCAATGCGGTTGCGCAAGCTTACCTTATCAGTTGGTTTTAGCGCGTAGTTGCATCGCACATAGTCCATAACCGAGGTTGTAATGCCGTTGCGATGAAGGAAATCGTTGTTGCGAAGACTATCTAGAGAGAAATGCGAAGACGCTAAGAAATTGTGTTCTAAGCCCAATGAATGCCCCACTTCGTGTGTAAGCACCAATTCGAGCAGCACATTGAGCACCGAGTCGGGCAGTTCAGGCTGCCTAGCAGCAGGATCGTTGGCACCACATTGCACAAAATACCACTGCTTAAGCAAGTCTAACACCCCGCTAAACACGCCAATATGGCATCCCACCACTTCGCCTCCGCATGGTTCGCACGGTGTTGGCCCATAGGCATTACGAAAATTAGACTCCTTCCACGATATAAACGGCACAGTTATATCGTAGGGACAAAAGTTGGGATTAACCGAGTCTTCAGGTGCCAGCTGCGCATCAATGGCGTTTTTAAAGCCTGCTTGCTCGAAGGCTGGCAACCAATTGCGTACGGCTTTGATGGTTGCATTGCGAATTTGTTCGGGCATTTGGCGATCAACATAAAACACAATGGGGCGTATTGGCTCTACCAGTTCGCCATTAAGATAGCGTTGGTGCAGTGCTGGTGGCACTTCCAGTCGCCATCGCTTAACAATGCTGCGCCGAGAAGGTATACCTTCTCCTCCAATAGCTAAGCGCGAAATAGTAAAATACGAGCCCAACCCCACCGTAACAGGCTCTAGCGACTGCTTAGGCATGAGTGCAATGCACACCCCGTTAAGTAAGAAACCGTTTTAGGGGTTGTATCGGGCTCGTGGGGAGAAGATAAAAACGAATTATAATCATATACACGCGACACCTGAAACAAAAAAACGGTCGGGCTTAACGTCAATCTTCTCTATCTTATCAAACTGCTTTTTGCTTGTTGCCAAGCTTAAAATCTAAGAAGGCAATGTTCATGGAGAACAGCGGAAAATGCTTAAGCCACTCGCCCACTTCAACCAAAAATGCTGTTGGCCGAACGCTGAATGATGGGCAACCGCTCGTAAACACGAGTAGTGGAACTGGTTAATGCAAGGCGCGAAAACACCGAAGTGCTATCCGTGAAATAGCGATTATACTGGGGATGAGTAATCCACAACTTGTCGCCATGCACCTCCATGCCAAAGAAAACAGGACCAATCATGTCGCCTGGATAACCCCATTTTGGGCCGCTTTGAGTTGTCTTATCCAGTTTTTGAGCCTTAAGCACCGTAATGGAAGACACAAACTCGCCCAAACAACGTGTCGGGGATTTCCCAATAAAGCTTTTCGTCCACCTTATATGTGGTGAAAAGCCCATTCGACACAATTTTTTTCGGGATTATTAGAAAAGAAATGAGAAACCGTTTGCCCCTTGGCCACCACAAAAAAAGCAGGGGCAAAGACAACGATCAGACCAACTTTACGCAACATGATTAAAATAATCGTTTCAATGAAAAGAAAAAAACGCACGCTAAGGCACAGTATGCCCAACGCACGTTTCTCTTTACACCTTTATTCGTAACTATAAGTAATATCTGCTATTTTTCCAAAGGGGAGACTACCATTGCCATAAACAAAACTAGCGTTGGAAACATGCGCTAAGTCGCCCGAGGCAGTGAGTTTTAGTTCAACCACCATGCCTTTATCACCCTGATTATAAGCCACGCCCATCGTTGTACCCTAATATTTCGGCCGTTTCGCGGTTCTTAAATTTGGCGCAAACCACCTGTGCATCGCTCGGTGCAGCATACACTTCAACCACCTTATTGCGTTTTAGGTCTACACGATAAACCTTGTTTGCTGCAGCCATAAACAGCAAGTCGGCCGAAAAGGCGTAGCTTGCAGCAAACTTAGCGGTGCTTAAATCTACCTCTGACGGCATGTTTACCGTGTATTGCGCCACGCAATGCGGCTCTGTGTCGCGACAACTAAACTTGTACACCGTGAGTTGTTTACTGCCCGTGCGATATCCAATGCCATATAATTGACTGCCATAGGCGCCACCAGCAACAATATCGGTAATGGTTAAGTCGGCCGGAATGGTATCAGGATTGAAGGCGTTGATATAAGTGTCGCGCTGCCCCACAGGTCTTACAGGCACACCACGGTCTACCCATGCGCTACCATATCGGCGCATAGAAACCGACTTATAGGGTGTGCCATAGAAGTCGGACAGTCCGAAAGCAGGTCGTTTTAAGAAGCGATGGTTTTGCGAATCGTAGAAATATAGCACGTTTTGGCCAGCCCCATAAGCCGAGATGGTGGGATATTTGTCGCCCTCTTTCACCGAATAGGGCACACACGTGCCATCCATGTGTGCGAAATAGGCTTTGCCATCGTTAACCAATAGTTCGCCATGTGCATCCATCTTATAGGGTTTGCAACTTAATTTGCTTACCATCAGCAGTGGGTTCGAAGAGAATTTTTTTCCGTGGAATATTTCACCGCAAGTGTGCTAGGCGTAACCAAAGCCACCCCCTTTGTGGTGGCAATAACCATTCCGGGATTGGCCGAAAAGCCCAAAAAGCCGAACACACTGGTAGCCTCTTTGCTGCCATACACCTTACGTGCAGCCAAGGCAAGCGGTTTTCCTTGGAGTGGGAATGGCTCGTTGCGTTCCGACTTGTAAACATCAGCATAGACAAAATAGCCATCGGGTGAGCCTTCAACGGCACCCAGCATCGTTTTCCCTTCTTTTTCGTGCAACACAAACCAGCAAGGATTAAACGGTTTCACAATTTTCACCTGCGTTTTTTTGTACCATTGCGTGCCATTTGCTTTATCGGTCACCACAAGCAGCAGTCCGATATTGTCAGTCTGCCCAGCTTTCACCGTTACCTTGCACTCCTTACCCTTAGCATAAGGCATATAATCGTTCATATTATCCGATAGTGCTTTGGCATCTTCTTTGATTATCAGCCATTGAAAATCAAGATTTTCGTCGCCCGTTGCCATCGTTTGCGCGATAATGGGCTTGAGTGTCACCTCGGCATCATCGCTTTTAGGCATACGTACTTGCGGTTCGTCTATCTCTATTTTTACGCCATTCACATCGTGGTAGTCGTAGTTTCCCTTATCTTCGTAGCATCCTGCCAAGACGAACACGGCACATGCAAGGGCAAACCTTATTATTTGTGGTTTCATTTTCATTATTACTGTCGATGTTAATTGGTAATTATTCTGGCTACACGTATCTATTTCTTTCGTTTTGCAAGATTTAGCGATGCATGAGCAACGTTATTGCGCCAGTTATTAACATTTACGAATTGCTTAGAAGGATATAGGCGTGCCTTTATCGTCGACGATGGCCGGTTTACCAGCTGCCAAATAGGCTTCGTAAGCTTTGCTAACCGTATCAAAATCGTCGTAAGTGAGCTGCGAATAATCTTTACCCAGCACGTCCATCATATAGATATACTTGGCATCACTGTATTCACCCCAGTCGCCTTCGTCCCAGTTATAGGGTCGCAATTGCCACCGCACGTTCACCAACATTTGGTTGAGTTCCACCAATCCCTTATCAAATTGGTGGTTGGGATTGGTCTGATCGAACGCCACTAAGCATCCAAAGGCTTTGTTACCACGCTTAAGTTCGGGGCGTTTAACCCGATAGTAGTAGGTTTGGCACACGGTGTCAAGCGCCGAGAACGTGTATTTGTCGGCCAATTGCAGTTCGGGCGAAGCCTCATAGCCCTCAGCAGGCATCACTTTCAAACAGAAGTTGCGTGGTGCTTCGAGGTTAACGCCTTGAATGCGCACAGCAAAGCTATCGGTTTTTAAACTCCGTTTTCTTCACATAGTCTGTATCAACAAACTCCACGATGCGTTGTCTTGCATAGAAGTTTACGCGTGAAGATTGGTTGTAAAGCTCAATTTCGTTTTGCTTACAGCCCACAAAGGCGCTTGTAACAAACAGCAGTGAGAGCATATATAAGATGTGTTTCATACCTTCGTTACCTTAATTGTTATTACCATGTATCTTCTCATCGTCGGGGAGTGGCATCCGATATTGCGTCTTAGTCATGCTATTGACACCGCATCCCAACCATGTTTCGTAGTTATGCGCTTTGAGAAAGAAGAACAATTTGCCCTCGGCGAAGAACTCCTTGCGATATTCTTTCATGATTTCGTTGATGCGTTTGGTTTGCGTTCTGGTTACTCCAGCCATGGGTTGGGCATCGTCATAATGCTCTGTGCGCACCTCATCGGCAAACGATATGCCACGCGCAAAGCGCACAGCATTAAGCGCATCGGCACTTTTCTGTGCATCGGGTTCGCATTCGGCAACGATATAATACATCTCGGGCAAGCGAATAAGCGGGATGGCATCGGCTCCAACGTAGGTGTAGGCTTCTTTCAAAGGTTTCTGATTATACTTACGACAGAAGGCTCTGACGTCAGAAGCGCCCGTTAGTTCGAACATTTCGGGCAGTTTACGCCAATCGGTAACGCCCACACCCGCTGTTTCGAAGAACTCGTTAAAAATGGCTTTCGCTGGTGGTATAATGCATATCGCTGCGTTCGCCTTCGGCATCCATGCCATTGGCAGTAAGCAATTTGTCGAGTTCGTAGACCGAAAGACCAAATATTTGCTCGCTATAACGGATGGAATTATAATTGGCAGCCGACTGTGCATCAATGAGTTTGAAGTGTTGATTGGCGTCGATTACCTCGCGCGCATACTTCAAAGCGAGCGCTTTACTTTCGGCATCACCTTTATAACAATACACCCTAGCAAGCATGGCCTTTACGGCAAAGAGATTCATACGAAACTCGCGGTTGATTAAGAAGCCATTTTTCGACTTATAACCCTCGTCGTAAGGGTCGGTAAAGAAGTCGAGTGGGTCTGATGATTTCAACAAGTCCTCTGCCTCGTGCAAGTCTTTTTAGCACCGCTTCCACCACAGCTTGAGCCGTTAATATGGGTGTAGGCACGCGGTCGTAGGTGGTGCGATAAGCGATAGCCTTTGCGTTAGGCTCTTCTTTATATATAGGTCCGAAGAGTCGCAGCAGGTCGAAATGCAAGAAAGCACGTAGGGCCAAGGCTTCACCGCGCATAGTTTCGTAATATCGCGGTGTAACAAGAACCTCGCGTTTGGATTCGGTGTGAGCAATAATATTGTTTACATTGGCAATGACATTATAGAAATCGGCGTAGATAGCGTTCTTTTTTTAGTCTTGAATTTATTATCGTAATCGTACACCATACTTTGGTCGAAGACGATAGAAGTTTCGTATCCAGGATAGCCCGAATAGATGCCTGCCAGTTCGTCTATGTAGCCATACGAGAGGTCGGCTCCATAAAGTGTGGCCGAACCCATTTTGATATACACGCCCGTTAGTGCGTCTTTAAATCCCGATTCAGAACTAAACTGTTTATCTGTAGGGATAGAGGTTTTTGGGATTTACGTCTAACCAATCGTTACAAGCAGTAAGTCCCAGCATCGCTCCCAGCAATAATATCTGTATTTTCTTCATCATTGAGTTCTCCTAAATTAAAATCCGACGTTGAGCGAGAATATAAATTGGCGTGAGAAAGGATAGCTTGTACCCCTTTCGCGCTTGACAGTAGAGAGGTAGAAAAAGTCTTCCATGTTGAAAGCAAGCCTTGCCGAGTTAACGCCCACGCGTTTTAAGAAGGGAGTATTGTTGCGGTCCATGCGGTAATACAGCGAGAGCGAACTACCTTTGCAGCACATTTTCGTCCATAACAAAACGCGAGGTGGCCTTGGTTTCCGAGCCATTGGGGTTTATTTCGCGGAACATAGCCCTATCGCCAGGCCTTAGCCATCGCAGTTGCGTTACGCGGCGGTCGGCATTGTATTTAAGATTGGCATTCTCAACCTTATCAATGAGGGTTTGATTGTACACCTGCCCGCCGAAACGGAACAGCATGCTCGCGTCTATACCCCAGCCCATGTAGGTGAACGAGGTGTTGATATGGCCTTGCCAAGTTGGTTCGGTGTTGCCAACAGGTACTGCATCTTTGGCATCCCAATATACAGCACTAGTCATTTCGCCATCGCGTCTAAGCAAAATTTCATCGCCCGAGGCGGGATCGATGCCTAATGAGCGCACCACCCAAATGCGATTAACCGACTGTCCTTCTTCGTATCGAGGCAAGGGAGCATTTTTTAGGTTTCCAGCATTCACGTCATTGATGTGTCTCATGGCCTCTGATATTTCCAAGAGCTTGTCTGTGTTGTGCGAACCATTAATGGTAACAGTCCAATACGACTGTTTGGCCATGTTGCGATAAGGAATTGCCGAGAGTGTCAGTTCCCATCCGCGGTTCTCCAGTTTACCAATATTTTCGGGATATTGGGCAAATCCCACGGATGGAGCAAGGCTCACCATGGTTATCATGTTATTAGTAACCTTGCGATAGTATTCCACGCGTGCCGTAAGTCGATGGTCTAGAGCCCCCAATTCCAATCCCAAGTTGAGGTTATGTGTTGTTTGCCACTTTAGTTTTTCGTTGTGCATAGCAAGAATTTCGCTACCTGTGGCGTCCGAAGAGTAGTAAGGCAGCAGCAAGTTGGAGTAAGTGTAGTAGCCATGAGCCTGATAGGGGTTGAAGCCTTGCGAGCCTGTGGTGCCGTAGGTGGCACGCAGAACGAAGTCGGAGAGCCACGAGAGGTTAGCCAACCACGTTTCTTTCTTAGCATCCCAACGCAAACCAGCCGACCAGAATGGTGCCCAACGGTTGTCTTTACCAAACTCTGACGAGCCATCCAGTCGTAAATTGAAGTCAATCGAGTACTTATACTTATACGAATAGCCACCAGCCAGCACCCATCCAATGCTTCTGCTGGTGCTTTCGATGCCGTCTACCTTCTCATTATATTTCTTACCGAAGAGCAAGTTGTCCATATTGTCGTTTGGAAAGCCCGTAACATAGTTGCCATAGGTTTCTCGGCTGTGTTCTTGAACACTCATTCGGGCATTAGCCGTTATATAATGGTCGGCCAATTGCTTATTCCAGCTACCAGTAAGGTCGATGCCCCACTTCACTAATTCGCTTTGACTGCGGCGATAATCGCCCCTGAGTGTGGGGTCGGTTAGTCCATCAAAAGCCGTATGTTGTGCAGGTCGGAACTTATCTCTGCTTCCCACGCTCTTAGAGAGCGAGAAAGCAGCTTCCAATCGCAAATCTTTCAGCGGTGTATATTCCACCTTAAACAATTCGCGAACACTAAAAATTCTTACTTCTGTCTTTACTGTTAAACGTGGTGTTATACATTGGATTGAGGTAATCCGAGTCGCCTCCCAGTCCTGAGAAGTCGTCTAGTCGCTTCAAAAAGTTCTCCATTTTCGCTATAAGGTTTAAGATATGGGTTGAGCAATGCATATTGGTCGAAGCTTCCCCAGGGCGATTCGTCGGCTGTAGAGTTATCCAGTGTGATGCTATTTTTTTGAGCAACACCTTAGGGCAATCGATATTGAAAAATCGAGGTGCACCAGTAAGCACATCGCGCTTACTACCTTTCATTACGCCAGGCGAATGGTTATATCCCACGTACATACGATGGCGTAAAGCCTCGTCGCCCCCTCCAACGTGACGGTGTGTCGTTGCTGTAAGGAAGTTTGCAAGGGTTTATCAAGCCAATAAGTATCGACTCCCGAAAGCACTTGTCGCAACTTAGATTGGTACAATCTCCATTTATCAACTGTTGCTCCACCCATAGTATACAGTCCGCTTATGCGTTCGGCCTCCAGTTTTTTTCGCTAGCGTTCATGAGGTTATACCCAGTGAGGTCAGGGATTTTTCCACACGGAGTTCGCCGCCATAGGTCACCCATATACGTCCAGGTTTAGGTGTTTTTGTTTCGATTACGATAACGCCGTTAGCGGCCCTCGAGCCATAGATGGCCGTTGCGGCTGCATCTTTTAGCACCACAACAGAAGCCACGCGGTCGGGGTCGAGGTCGGCTAAAGTTTGCACACTTATTTCAAAACCATCCATGATAAGCAAGGGTTGGTTGGCATAGGTTTCGTATTCGCCTTTGCACAGCAAGCACCTTACTGCTAGCCGAGCTAGCTAAATCCATGTTAGCACCTCCTCGCATGCGCATGTCGGGCAGGTTGTTGGGGTTAGAACCGCTAACGATATTCTCGGCGATACGTAATCCTGGAGCGATGGCCGACAAAGCTTTGGCGATGTTGGTGGCGCTATATCGCTTGATATCTTCGCCTTTCATGGTAATGGCCGACCCAGTAAATCCTTCTTTCTTTCTATTAAACATACCCGTAACCACAAACTCGTCGAGCATCTTTGCATCCGATTTAAGCCTTACGGTGACATTAGCCTTGGCCCTAACATTGATGGTCTGCATACCCACATAGGTGATATGTAGTTCGGTTCCCAGCTTAATGCCCGGCAAGAAGAAGTTACCATCTCCGTCGGTCACGGTTTTTTGTCCTGTTGCGATAGCCGTAACGGTGGCTCCCATCACGGGTAATCCATCCTCATCTGCCACCACATGTCCTCTCACATCCACCCTGCCGTCGTCGCCTTTCTGCAAGAGTGGCGCGCGTTGTGCGCCCTTATCTGGTGCAAATGGAATGGATCCCCAGGCACAGAAAAAGGGAAAAAGCAGAAGTGAACACGAGGTTATGCCTCTTAGCACTAGGTTCTTTTTCATAATCAGTTGTTTTGAGATTGGTATTTTGTAGCCTGTTCACATTGGCAACAGTTTGCGCGAACGCATCGAGTAAGCCTTGTTCTGGGCTATTGTGAAGCTAGTTGTTTGTGTGTCGGCATTGCATGGAGAAAGGTCGACACGGGGTTAACGATGTGTCTAGTATATGGTATGTGTAGGAGAGCGGTGTCTTGGCACACACCCTAGTTACTTTAAAACATGTATTTACGTTCGCAAATTTAGGATTTATTTTACAAACCTGCAAATATTTTGAATGTATTTGCACCCTTCGTTCGTATTAAATACAGTATAGGATAATTTGAGCATGCTACAACCAGAAGACAACGCTGCCACTAAAGACTATAACTCTCATCGCAATCGTTTGCCCACTGCAGACGAGTTTGAAGAAATTCCAACAAGATGCGAATGAAAATAGATAATACGCAATAATATTAAGGGTTATATTCTAAGTCGCAATGGTGCGTCTATCTTCTTGCAAGCAACAAATGATAACAACAATTTTCCCTCACTTAGATATTGGTCTCGCTCGCTCAATACTAAGAATTGCGATGAGGCAATGATTCTTTAAGCACCACATTTATTGGTATTAAAGTCGTAAAGTAGAAGGATATGCCCGCACCCTTGGTAGCTTTATACGGCTTGTACCTCACTAGTTACCATATAACCCGTGGCATAACCAAGCGTTACAGCCAACAGCATTTCATCGCAACATGGTTAAACCACATGCATTTAGCTAGCAAACAATAGGCGTTGCGATGAGGGAAGCGCGAAAACGAAGTGCATTTCTCACACCCCTTGGCTACTAGCCTAGTCTTTATAGGGCATCGCAACAAGGAGCGAAAGTCCAGAAACGATGTACAATTTCCAAAAACGAAACAAGCACAAGGCATGTTCCTTAGTATATTCTTGTGCCTGTTTTTAGTTTTTTTCGTTTAACACCACTAACGATTTGTGCGTTTAACACGTAATATCGCGGGCTTTGCCATGCAAAAATGCCACATTCCTTACGCGCTAGGCAGCCAAGGTGCAACTCAATTCGCCATTTCCGAAAGGAACTTAATGCGCACCAACCTAATTTCATCGTCGGTATAATCACCCCCAAGTTCTTCTGCAGCCGTATCAAGGTCGTCGGTTTCACTTTCCCTGAAATAGTCGTATATTTCATCAACGCGGTCTTCGTCAATCACTTCTTCAAGGAAATAGTCTATATTGAGTTTCGTTCCGCTGTTCACGATAGTCTCAATCTCACTCAAAAGGTCGTCAAACCCCATGTTAAGTGAGTCGGCAATGTCGTCAAGTGCCATCTGCCTGTCGATGTTTTGAATAATTTTTACCTTGTTCATGGATTTTTTTGGCTACGGTTCTTACTCTTAGTTCTTCTGGCCTTTTCAATCTGATTATCTTCGCAATATGTCTTTTATTAATTGGCAGAAAGCTTCCCCGTAACGTTTAGCTTTACCCACTCCCACACCAGGAATATTTTGCAATTCTTCAAGTGTAATGGGGTAAGCCACGGCCATTTGTTCGATAGACACATCTTGAAAGATAACATAAGGTGGTATGTTGTGTTTTTCAGCCACGTCTTTACGCAGCTGTTTGAGCAAGGAATACAATTGTGGGTCGAGTGTTGAGCCACATGCATCTCTCGATTCTTCTTCAAATTCGTCGTCGAAATCGGTATCTTCCACAATCATAAAGGGCTGCGGTTGTTTAATGAAACGTTTTCCAGCCGAAGTAAGTTTCAGCAAACCATAGTTCTCCACATCCTTTTTAAGATAGCCTGCAATAAGTGCTTGGTGTATCACAGGGTTCCAAATCTTGTCGTCTTCATCCTCTCCTGCCCCTGAAATCTTCCAATTCGTGATGCTTATGCGACACCAAATCGTCTGTTGGTCTGCCCTTAACAAAATCGACAACATAGTCACTTCTAAAGTTTTTCTTTAACAGCCATTACCGCTTTAAGCACGATGAGCAGAGCCTCTTTGGCCTCGCGTTTGGATTTAGGATGTAAGCAATTGTCACAGTTATGACAGTTTTCTTCCATATATTCTTCGCCAAAATAGTGGAGCAACATTTTGCGACGGCACACCGACGACTCGGCATAAGCGGCCGTTTCCAGGAGCAATTGTCTGCCGATATCTTGCTCGGACACGGGTTTGCCTTCCATAAATTTCTCCAGTTTTTGCAGGTCTTTGTTAGAATAAAACGTCACACAAAGTCCCTCGCCACCGTCTCTACCCGCGCGACCCGTCTCTTGATAATAGCCTTCAAGACTCTTTTGGGATGTCGTAGTGGATAACAAAAACGCACATCGGGCTTATCAATTCCCATACCAAAAGCGATGGTAGCCACAATCACATCAATACGTTCCATCAAGAAATCATCTTGTGTTTGCGAGCGTTTGGCACTGTCTAAGCCTGCATGATAGGGTTCGGCTTTGATGTTATTGGCCTTTAATATGGACGACAACTCTTCCACCTTCTTACGCGAGAGACAATAGATAATACCACTTTTACCTGCATGTTGGCGAATAAACATAATAATATTACGGTCAACATCTTGCGTTTTTGGGGCGCACCTCGTAGTAGAGATTAGAGCGATTAAACGAACTTTTAAATTCCAATGCGTCGCAGATACCCAGGTTTTTTTCTTGATGTCCGACCGCACTTTATCTGTTGCTGTTGCTGTAAGCGCTATAACGGGCGCCTCGCCGATACGCAAGATGGTGGGCCTAATATTGCGATATTCGGGGCGAAAAATCGTGTCCCCACTCCGAAATACAATGCGCTTCGTCTACAGCATAGAACGAAACCTTCACCGACTGCAAAAATTCCACATTCTCATCTTTACCCAACGACTCGGGTGCTACATACAAAAGCTTCGTTGCACCACGTCTCACGTCGTTCATTACCTGCTGTATGGCCGCCTTATTAAGCGACGAGTTAAGATAATGAGCCACGCATCCGTCTTCGCTCATGCCGTTCATCACGTCCACTTGGTTTTTCATCAGTGCGATAAGTGGTGATATAACGATGGCTGTTCCTTCCATCAAGAGCGACGGCAACTGGTAACACAGGGCTCTTACCGCCACCAGTTGGCATGAGCACAAAAGGTGTCGTTACCCGCAAGAAGATTGCGGATGATAGCCTCTTGGTCGCCTTTAAACGAGTCGAAACCAAAATATTGTTTTAGCGGTTCTGTAAGATTAACGTCCTTAGTCATAAATGGTCTAGGTTTCACAGATGTGAGATTATTAGCTTTCGCGCAGGGAAAGAGCTGAAACAGGTGGCGCTGCCAACTTGGTTGTATTAGCCCAAGGGGCATTCTTGGCTAGCAAGCATGTTTAGACGTTTTTTTGTTTTTGCAGGCCAATTCTCGTCCACAGCGCCTCCTGTTCATGTTTTTATTGTTTAGCCAGCCTGTTCTTGCAGGCCCGACTTGTCTAATTGTTCTTTAGCATAGGTCAAGGTAACATCGAAGTTTTTCACCTTCTTCGATGGCACTTCGAACATAGCATCCATCATCACAGCCTCGACAATGGAACGCAGTCCGCGTGCGCCAAGTTTATATTCCACGGCCTTATCCACGATGTAGTCGAGCGCTTCATTGTCAAAGTTCAGGTTTATGCCGTCCATTTTAAACAGTTTCTCGTACTGTTTGATAATCGAGTTTTTCGGTTCCACCAATATTCGGCGCAAGGCTTCGCGGTCAAGCGGATTAAGATAGGTGAGCACGGGCAGACGTCCAATGATTTCAGGAATCAATCCAAACGACTTAAGGTCTTGTGGAAGGATGTATTTCATCAAGTCGCCCTTGTCTATTTTGCGCACATTTTGCACCGAGTTATAACCCACCACGTGCGTATTGAGTCGTTGTGCAATCTTTCTTTCAATGCCATCAAAAGCCCCACCGCAGATAAACAGAATGTTTCTTGTATCAACATGGATGTAATCTTGGTCGGGATGTTTACGTCCACCCTTTGGTGGAACGTTTACCATGGTGCCTTCTAGTAGCTTTAGCAATCCTTGTTGCACACCTTCGCCACTAACATCACGTGTGATGCTGGGGTTATCGCTCTTTCGGGCAATTTTATCAATCTCGTCAACAAAGACGATACCTCGTTCGGCAGCGGCCACATCATAGTCGGCCACCTGCAAAAGTCGGCTAAGTATGCTCTCCACATCTTCTCCCACGTATCCAGCTTCGGTAAATACCGTAGCATCCACAATGGTAAAAGGCACGTCAAGCAGTTTGGCAATGGTTCGCGCCATGAGCGTTTTACCAGTACCAGTACTACCCACCATGATGATATTGCTTTTTTCAATCTCCACACCATCATCACCAATGGGCTGTTCCAAGCGTTTATAATGGTTGTAAACCGACACCGAGAGGTAGCGTTTAGCCTCATCCTGCCCAATGATATATTGGTCAAGATAAGCTTTGATGTCCATTGGTTTGGGAACATCTTTCAAGGCTTGGTTCTTTTTTCCCTTACTGGGTTTGGCCTTTGAAGCATTGGCCGACTTGGTTATCTCGTACGCCTGCTGAGCACAGTTATCGCAGATATAACCATTAAGTCCTGCTATAAGGTAGTTTACATCTTTCTCGCTTCTTCCGCAGAAGCTACATACATTCTTTGGCATTTATTCCTTTTCGTTTGTTAACGGCTTAGTTCCGCTTGTCTTGTTGGTTTTGTTTGGCCTTCTTGTAATGGGCTAAACAGATTGCCCCACACGCTATGGCGAGGTTCAACAGCTATGTACACCTGTGCATAGCCTTAGCCAATGCACAGGTTTTTCGCTGTTTATATTATTTCTTCACCAGCACAGAGTCTATCATTCCATACTCCTTAGCCTCTTCGGCGTTCATCCAGTAGTTACGATCAGAGTCGTTCCATACCTTATCGAATGGCGTATGCGAATGATTCGAGATGATGGTGTAGAGTTCTTTCTTAAATTTAAGTATCTCTTTAGCCTCAATTTCTATGTCAGACGCCTGTCCTTGCACACCTCCCAATGGTTGGTGAATCATCACCCTACTATGAGGAAGAGCCGAACGCTTGCCTTCTTGACCCGAAACCAGCAACACTGCAGCCATCGAAGCAGCCATACCCGTACAGATAGTGGCCACATCGCTAGAGATAAATTGCATGGTGTCGTAGATACCAAGACCTGCAGTAACGCTTCCACCAGGGCTATTGATATAGATAGAAATATCTTTTCCTGCATCAACAGAGTCGAGATACAACAACTGGGCTTGTAATGTATTGGCCGTATAGTCGTTAATTTCGGTACCAAGGAAGATAATGCGGTCCATCATCAGGCGCGAAAACACGTCCATTTGGGTTACATTCAGTTGGCGTTCTTCCAAAATATAGGGATTGAGATAAGCTGCCTGAGCCTTCATCACATCGTCTACCACCATCCCATTCATACCGAGATGTCCAGTGGCATACTTTCTAAAATCGTTCATATTCGTATTAATATCCTTTCTTGATGATTGGGGTTTAGGGCCTATTGACCACCTATCCCGCTTGTTTGAACAACAAAGTTAATAAAAAAAGTGTCTACTCCAAAAAAATATTAAGGGTATTTTTTTCCACACCCTTTTTTAATGGTGCGCACAACCGCTATGCCACCACCTCGCCACACCTATTATATAAGGTGTGTTCTATCTCGCCACACATGCAATGGCGCGATGCAATTACTTTCGCACCAATAACACTGTTGCAAACGTCATACCACAACCACGTTAAATCAGCAACAAGCTATTGCGGTTGTCGAAATAATATCGTAAATTCGCAATTGGAATGTCCCTAAAAGCCCCCATCCCTGCGCCGCACGCACAAAAGAAAATCAAACATCGCCAATTATGAAACAAATTTGCTTATTGATTTGTGGTTTGTTATGTTGCACAAACGCCCTTGCACAGGAACAAAAAGAAGCTCCGAAAAAAACGGTGCAAACCACCGAACGACCGTTGCCCAAACCCCGACTGGCAGAACCAAACCCCATGCTAAGCCCTACAACGCCACTCTTCACCAGCCCCAACGTGCAAGAGAAACCGCTCTCGATAGCCGACTCCATTGCCATTGCCAACCGTTTTTGGAATGCAAACGACAACCTAAACCTACGCCTAACACAGCCCATGCCCACGCAAACAACGAGCCTATCTTCCACGCCTGCCACCAACTACAACCGCGCTGGACAGCTAGGGCGAATGGAAAAGGGCTAAACTTTTATGGGCAGAGCTACCGCGAAATTTTTTTCCTGCCATGCTTGTAAGGCAAGGCGCAACGGTGGGCGTTAGTCGCACTTGGGACAAGCTTTCGTTCTCGGCTTTCGCCTCAGCCAACCGCTATCGCACATTCCACACAGCCACACAATTCGGCCTTGGCGGTTCGCTCTCCTATCGGTTTAGTCCTTATGTCAGTGCAACAGCCTTCGGTAGCTATTACAGCGTGCAGCCTTTCCTATCTATGGCCACTTTCCCTTATGTCAACAGTTCGGCCTACGGCGGTTATTTTCACCCTCGTAAACGATCGCTATGGTGTTGACCTTGGCGTGCAACGACGTTACGATTCCTATCGACAACAATGGATAGTTTCGCCCATTCTCACACCCAAATATCATTTTTTTCTAAGAAGTTCACCATAGAAGTTCCAGTTGGCGAAATGGTACGCGACGTCCTTGAAAAACTCATATTCGAGCGTCACAACAGTTCGCCCACAATCATGCCAGCAGTCCCTCACACTCGCTAGTCTCATTCAAGGCTTGCACACCAGCCACCAATCTACATCTTTTTTATTTTGTGGAGTAGCACGTTTTCGCTACCTTTGCAGCAATGAGTGAACCATTAGCCGAAAGACTGCGCCCACGTTCGCTCGACGATTACGTTGGGCAAAAAAACATCTAGTTGGGCCAAATGCCGTGCTTCGCAACATGATTGAAGCAGGGCGCATACCCTCTTTCATACTCTGGGGACCACCTGGGGTAGGTAAAACCACACTTGCACAAATCGTTGCTAAGAAACTAGAAACACCCTTCTACACGCTTAGCGCAGTGACAAGTGGCGTAAAAGATGTGCGCGATGTTATTGAAAAGGCCAAAGGTGGGCGCTTTTTTGGTTCGCATTCGCCCATCCTTTTTATCGACGAGATACACCGTTTTAGCAAATCGCAACAAGATTCGCTACTGGGAGCGGTAGAGAAAGGCGTGGTTACACTTATCGGTGCCACCACCGAAAACCCTTCGTTCGAGGTTATTCGCCCCTTGCTCTCACGTTGTCAGCTTTATGTTTTGCAGAGTCTTAGCAAAGAAGACTTGGAAGAACTGATACAACGCGCCCTCAAAACCGATGTGTTTTTGCAACAGCGACACATCGAAGTGAAAGAGAATGCCGCCCTAATAAGGTATAGCGGAGGCGATGCGCGCAAACTTTTAAACATTCTTGAACTGGTGGTTGAGGCCTCACCGCTTAACACCGATGTGCTGATAACCGACGAAATGGTGGTGAAATGCCTGCAACAAAAACCCCTTGGCCTACGACAAGGATGGCGAAATGCACTACGACATCGTGTCGGCTTTTCATCAAAAGCATTCGCGGAAGCGACCCCGATGCTGCTCTCTACTGGATGGCAAGAATGATTGAGGGGGCGAAGACCCACAGTTTATTGCGCGCCGACTGGTTATCAGTGCTGCCGAAGACATCGGATTGGCCAACCCCAACGCCCTGCTCATCGCCAATGCGGCCTTTGATGCCGTGATGAAAATTGGCTGGCCCGAGGGTAGAATACCCTTAGCCGAGGCCACCGTCTACCTTGCCACCAGCCCAAAGAGCAATTCTGCTTATCAAGGCATCAATACTGCACTCGAAACGGCACGCTCAACAGGCAATCTCCCCGTGCCTTTACACCTGCGTAATGCACCTACAAAATTGATGAAACAACTGGGTTACGGCAGCGGATACAAATACTCACACAACTACGAGGGACATTTTGCACAACAACAATATCTGCCCGACGAACTTAAAGACGCACGTTTTTGGTTCGCACAAAACTCGCCTGCCGAAGAAAAAGCTACACCAACGCATGGTGCAACTGTGGGGAGACAAGAAGAAATAGGCCACCACAATATGGCTTTTCCTGAATAATTGCCACAAAATGCCTACTGCATCACTGGCAACAACGGCAACAGACACTCTACTTGTTGGCTGCAAAACGCGTCAAAGATTAATATATCAACAACATATCACCCAAAAATAAAAATTTAAAACATGAAAAATCGTAATATTAGATGGCTATACAGCCAACCCCGGCGACTACTCCTGGAAAGAGCTAAACACCTTTGGTGAGGTGGAAATATACGACCGCACTTCGCCTAACGAAGTTATTGAGCGCGCTAAAGACGCAGACATGATTCTAACAAACAAGGTGGTTCTCAAGGGCGACACACTCGCACAACTACCCCAACTCAAATATATTGGCATTCTTGCCACTGGTTATAACATCATCGATGTTGACGAAACGCGCGCCCGCGGCATTGTTGTATCTAACGTTCCTGCATACAGCACCGACAGTGTTGCACAAATGACGTTTGCCCATGTGCTCAACATCACCAACCGCATTGAACACTACGCCAACCAAAACCGTAAGGGACAATGGAGCGCAGCTGCCGACTTCTGCTACTGGGATACACCACTTTGCGAGCTGGCGGGCAAAAACATTCGGTATCGTGGGACTCAGGGAAATATCGGACAAAGGTGGCGTGCATTGCGCGCGCTTTTGGCATGCGCGTCATTGCCCTCTCAAGCAAAAGACCGAAGAAATGCCCGAAGGCATTATGAAAGCCAACCTCGACGAACTGCTTTCGCAAAGCGACGTGCTGTCGTTGCATTGTCCGCTCACCGAGAACACACGCGAAATGATTAACAGCCAGTCGATTGAAAAAGATGAAACAGGGAGCTATTTTGGTGAATACTGGGCGCGGACCGCTGGTTAATGAGGGCCGACGTGGCCCAAGCTTTGGCCGATGGCAAGCTGGCTGGCTATGGCGCTGATGTGATGTGCAGCGAGCCACCCAAAAGCCGATAACCCACTACTCAAACAGCCCAATGCCTTTATCACACCCCATATTGCATGGGCTACGGCCGAAGCTAGGGGCCGACTGCTGGCCACTGCCATTGCTAATGCCAAAGCTTTCATTGCAGGGAAACCCCAAAACGTGGTTAACGCTCTCTAACAAGCGCTGCCACCAATCACCTATAAGGCACGGCACGCAAGTTCTAAGCCCCGCCGTTCACTACAACAAGACAAACTATTTACACATCGAGCGTTCGCCTTGTGCGCGAACGCTCGATAACAACAAGTTCAAAAACATGGGCTTTGCCCATCCCTTTCCCTTTCAGGATAATTTATAAGAAATGATATACAGAGACCCCGAACTGGTTCAAACCGTTCAAACCATTATAGAGATAGTAGGAACTTTCGCTTTTGCCATATCAGGCATACGCCATGCATCTGCCAAACAGGTAGACTGGTTTGGCGGATTGGTATGCGGCATCGCCGTGGCCATTGGTGGCGGTACGATGCGCGATGTAATGTTGGGCGTGCGCCCCTTTTGGATGACCTCCTCTATCTACATGATTTGCACCGTGCTAGCCCTGCTTTCCATCATCGTTTTTTTGCCAAATACGTAAGACGCCTTAACAATGCTTGGTTTGTGTTCGACACCCTCGGACTGGCCCTTTTTCACCATTGCCGGCCTGCAAAAAAACGCTGGCTTTGGGCCATCCCTTTTGGGTGGCCATCATCATGGGCTGCATAACAGGTTCCGCTGGTGGCGTGGTGCGCGATGTGTTGCTCAACAATGTGCCCTCATCTTCCGCAAAGAGATTTACGCCATGGCAAGCATTGCAGGCGGATTGCTCTATTGGGGACTTTACGCCTTGCGCATTGATGTTGGCCTCATCGTGGTTATCTGCTTCCTTTTCATCTGTCTTGTGCGCTTCTTTTGCTATGCGCTATCACATCTCTTTTGCCCACTCTGCGCGAAGAAGAGATAAAGGAATAAACTTACTAACATAGCTTTTAAGCCACAAATTTTATCTCCCCAAAACCTCTCGTTATGCAAGAAAAACAATCCTTGGTGCGCTGCAGCGGCACAACTGGCAAGGCAGCTGCATACCCATCAAACCGACAAGGCGGGCGTTGATTATTTTGAGGGCCACCTTTCCACTGTGGCCTCCATGGCAAAAAAACATGGCAAGCCTGCGTTGTAGGCTATCTGCACGACGCCAGCGAAGACACACCTCACACCGTAAAACCAAGTCGTCGACATGCTCGAAAAACATCTGCGGAGCATCGCTTTCGCCAACAGATAGGGGCCGACATTACCACGGCCTTAACGCTGCTCAATCACCACAATGCGCCCGATAGAGAAACTTATATTCAGCGCATTGCACAAAAATGCCCTAGCAAGAGCCGTGAAACTAAACGACCTTACACACAACATGGACCTTAGCCGACTGCCCAATCCCTCGCCTAAAGACCTTACCCGACTTGAACGTTATAAAAAAAGAATACGCCTATTTGCAACTTTTTTTGTCCCTAACTTAGTCTAATAGTAAAACAAAAACATAAAAATCATGAGTAAAGGAAAAGGAATATATCGTTCAAGAGACCGCAAAATTGCAGGCGTTTGCGGTGGTATCGCACAATATTTTTGACTTCGATGTCACATTGGTACGCCTTATTTATGCGCTCGCAACCGTAACAACCGCGTTCTCGGGTGTGCTTGTTTATCTCATTGCCTGGCTTGTTGTGCCTAGCGAAGAGTTCACCCTCGACAAACCCGAATAGGCTTAAGCCTTATTTAAGTAAACAGGAATAGTTCTAAATAATGTTCGTCTGTGCTTGCCCTTATTGGCAAAGCACTCCCCATCTGTGCCAACAAACTCTACATACGTTTGCCACAGATGGGTGTTATGTTTTTAAGGTTAGGCCTCTTTTTAACCCAAATCGATAGTTAGAGCCGTTTAAATTTTGCATCTTATTGAGCACATTGCCTCTTGTTATGCAAGACAACACCTTAACCCCTAGCCTTGCCACCCATAAACACCTAAGTTTTTTTGGCTTTAAGAAAGGATTTATTTGCCCCTTGTTTCATCCTTTTTAAAAGCCTACAAAACTGTAAAATATTTCCACCGCTTTTTAACATTATGAATGCCCTCGGCGCAAAAATTCTCTGCCGTCGGGCTTATTTTCGTGCGTATTTTTAAAAAGTTTGTAACAAGCTGATTTACACCCATTTATTTATTTTTTTATGGTAAAAACAGCCCTTGTAAGGTCTTCATCAAGGATAAAATACCCTGCCAAGGTAGCAATTAATCAGCAACAACTTTTATTATTATATGCGGTTAGAAATTCTCTCTTTAAATCGTCTTTATGACATATATACGCGCATATTACAAGCATATTGTTACTAAAAACAACAAAACCAAAAATCAAAAACGACAGTGCAATTTGCAGCAAAACACCTTGCATTTAGCAGCAAAACGCAGTGCAATCTGCAGCAAAACGCAAGGTGTTTTGCTGCTAAATCTAAGGCGTTTTGCTGCAAATTACAAAAACGAAATGATAAGAAAAAGAACTGTTTTTTTGGGTTGTTACGAACACCAATTTGGCGCAACTTTTTCGTGAAATAGGAATGCAAAAAAACATAGTAAATAGTAAAAATCAGGGCGAAAAATGGGTTGAAACGTGCTTCCATTTTTTTCGCTCGTAGGGAGTGTTTTTATATAGGTTTTAGTAGGTTTTTTTCGTCTAGAATGGTCTGCCAGAAAATCATGTTTTGTAAAAATATATTTACTCAATTAACACATCGCAGCAACGATATTATCCCCAATCGGTCATGAGAGCCTAAACAGATTTTTGTTTTATTGTTGAGCATATTGTCTGTATTTGTAGCGCAGGCGTAGCGGGCTACGTCAAGTTGCAAATACAGGCAAGATGCCGACAAGAAAAATAAAAGATGTTAGGAAACAACACAAAAAAACAAGAATTGTGGAAACATTGTGGTCTAAAGACCGATTGGGGATTATACTATAAGCAGTGCCAACAACCACAAAGATAGGCATTCAACCTCAGGAAAAAGCCAACCAAAAAGCGCAAAGAAACGACCAACAACCCAGTCCAACAGACATGCCATTGCAGCTATACAAAAAAATCAGTCTGCCCGTTTTGCAACAAGCAGACTGATTTGGGTTTAATCTTCATAGCGAAGGGTGCATTAAATCATGCAAGGCAACAAGCCATAGGGCTTTCGCCTTGAATGGTAATAAAAGCACTTAAGCGGCAACTATTTTTCCCACACCACAGTTTTAGTCTTCATTTCTTCACTATTAGGACCAACCATGATTTCAAATTCGCCCGGCTCAACCACATATTTCATGCTATTGGTGTAAAAACCCAAGTCGCGCACATGTAAATCAAACTCCACGCGCAGGGTTTCGCCACGCTTAATGGGCACCTTTTTAAAGCCTTTCAGTTCTTTAACCGGTCTAACCATCGATGCCACTTTATCAGCCACATACAATTGCACCGTCTCTTCGCCATCCCTTTCGCCCGTATTCGTTACGTTGACAGCCACCTTCAAGTGGCCATTAGCATCAAACCGCGAAGCACACTCAACAGCGCCATAGGCAAAAAGAAGTGTAACTAAGTCCGTAACCAAAGGGGAAAAAGGTTTTTTTATTTTTTTCAGGTCGATATGGCGCACAGTAGACGTTTGTTCCATGTCGCCAGGTCTGCCCTGAGCGTCTGTAATTATAATGATTGGGAATTTGTCCCTCGGCATAAGGGAACGAAACCGTGAGTTTACCCGAAGGATTAACGTCGCCAAAAAAGCACATCGGCCACAGCATTACCACATTGAGTGCCAGGGAACCAAGCCTCAAGCAGTGCATCGGTTTGCTCGTTAACATGGCCCAGGGTGAGTGGGCGGCCATTCATCAGCACCGTAACAAGCGGTTTACCAGCCGTTTTAAGCGTATCGATAAGTTGCTGTTGCAAACCAGGCAGCGACAAGAAGGCACGGCTACGGCTCTCGCCACTCATCAAAGCCTTCTCTCCCACCACAGCAATCACCACATCGGCATTAGCAGCAGCCTGGCGTGCCTGCGCAAATTCGTTGGTTTTGGTATCAAGGAAGTCGCAACCGCGAACGTACACCACCTCGGTGGCAGCTCCCAGTTTGTTGCGCAAGCCCTGCACCACGGTAATCACGTCGGCATCTTCGCCACGAGCTTTCCACGAGCCCAACACTTCAGCCTTATTATCAGCCAAAGGACCAACAACGGCAATGCGTTTGATGTTTTTAGACAAAGGCAGCAGCGCATCTTTGTTTTTTAACAGCACCATACTCTTGGTAGCAGCCTCGCGGGCCAAGGCCATCAGTTCGGCCGACTTAACAGTTTGTTGCTCGCGCGCTTCGTCAAGGAAGGCATAGGCATCATCAAACAAGCCTAAACGATATTTCTGTCTGAGTATTCTTTCAACCGAAGCGTTCACTGTGGCCTCGCTCACCAAGCCCTTTTTCACAGCCTCGGCAATGTGTTCGTTGTAGAGTCCATCCACCATATCCATGTCGAGACCAGCGTTAAGCGCCATGATGGCCGCCCCTTTATCATCTGCCGTCACGCCTTGCGTTTTGAGTTGCACCACGGCATTCCAATCGCTCACCACAAAACCCTTAAACTTCCACTGGTCTCTAAGCAGCTGGGTGAGAAGCCAATGACTTCCCGAAGCCGGTTCGCCATTAACATCATTAAAGGCCGACATAAAGGTTTGCACGCCAGCATCAATGCAAGCCTTATAAGGAGGCAAATACATCTCAGCAAGCGTAGAAGGTGCGAGGTCTACCGAAGCATAATCGCGACCAGCCTGCGGAGCGCCGTAGGCAGCAAAATGTTTGGCACAAGCCAGCACCGAATTGGGTTTACCCAAGTTCCATTGAAAGCCTTTAACACGAGCCTCGGCCACCTTACAACCCAAGAAAGGGTCTTCGCCAGCACCCTCAACGATACGTCCCCAACGAGGGTCGCGTGCCAAATCCACCATCGGAGCAAAGGTCCAGTGTATGCCCGAAGCCGAAGCCTCGATGGCAGCAGCCTTTGCAGTGCGATACATCAGGTCTAAATCCCACGAGCACGACTCGGCCAAAGGTGTGGGAAAAAAATGGTCTTATAACCATGAATAACATCGAAAGCAAAGAGCAAAGGAATTTTTAAGTCGCGAGAGGCGCATGTTTTTTTATCTTGCAATTGGCGCAAGTTGGCCACGCCACCCACATTCAATATCGAGCCCACCATGCCCCCTAGCCATGAGCGAATCGCTAAGAGCACCACTCTTAGGGCCCGTTAACAGCGAGCCGCCAACGTATTGCGACAGCTGTCCCACCTTCTCATCGAGGGTCATTTTTGCTAAGCAGTTCGGCCACAAACTTATCTTCGGCAGTGGCCTGCTGCGTTTTTTTCTGTTGGGCAATGGCCTTTTTAGGCAATTTGGGGCGTGCCTTTTGGGCGTTGGTAACTAAGGCCGTACCCATAAAGAGCATGGCCAGCATCGTTGCACGTGGTAATTGCAATTTTAAATTCATGTTGTGTTATCTGTTGTTTGTTACGGGGAAATGCAGACCCGTTGTGATATTATTTCGCTTTAATTTCTAACTTTAACTCGGCATCTTCAAGGCCAATGGACTTTGCTTTTAGGTTAACTTCTCCCTCATCGTTGCCAGCTTGCACCACCACAAGACACTTTCCAAAGAAAGCCTTACGGCGATTATCCTTAAATCGTTCGAGTGAGAAGGGGCTACCATTGTCAACCCCAGCGATGGAGGCATGGCCATTGAGCGAGAAAAACACCTCGTTTTCGGCCCAAGGACAAAGGTTTCCATCCTTATCCACCACTTCGACGGTAATAAACACCAAGCTTCGGCCATTAGCAAGAAGCGTTTTACGGTTGGGCGTAAGTCGCAGATGGTGAGGTTGTGCAGCCGTGTTGACGGTTCGTTCGGCCACTTGGCGTCCAGCCTTTCTCGACACCACGCGCACCGTTCCCGGTTCGAAGCGTTCGCGCCACATCACATGATACTCGTGTTCGTTGGCTTTTCGTTTCACGCCACGCGATTGTCCGTTAACAAACAGTTCCACCTCGTCGGCGTTGTTATAATAACACCACAGGTCAATTGTTTGTCCAGGCATCCAGTTCCAATGCGGGAAAAGATGCAACACCGTTTTGTTAGTCCACTCACTTTGGTAAAGATAATAGGCATCCTTAGGAAATCCAGCAAGGTCTACAATGCCAAAGTAGCTGCTTCGAGCAGGGAAATTAAAGGGAGTGGGTTCGCCAATATAATCGAAACCCGTCCAAATAAAACTGTCCCGAGCAGAAGGGTGTGTGTTTCACCACATCCCAAGTAGCCTCGTGAGTGGCACTCCACGAAGTGCACGAGTTATCGTAAGCCGAGCAAAGAAACGATGTATCGATAAACGGGCGGCGCTTACCTGGCAGTCGTCTTATCGAGTCGCTGGGCATGGCATAGAAGCCTCGCGTTTGCAAAGCCGATACACTTTCGGTCAACAAGAAGGGTTTGCCGGGGAAATTCTCGGGTACTTTAGCCACCTGCTTACTATGATAGTTAAAGCCAATAACGTCTATCGCCCCACTTTTAAACAAATGGTTGTTGGGCGAAGTTTCGTTACATCCCGCCGTAATGAGTCGCGAGGGGTCGTTACGGCGTACAATATCGGCAAGCCATCGCGTAATTTTAGAATTGTCGCTAAGTTCTTTATTATCTGCCAATCGCGAGGGGTCGCGGGCGTTATTAAGTAAGATGTTTACATCGTCAAGGTCAACCCCTTGGTTTTTGTCGGTATTCCATTGCTCAAGCACCTCGTTTCCGATACTCCAAAGAATAATACTAGGGTGGTTTCTGTCGCGAAGCACCATATCAGTGATGTCTTTTTCGGCCCATTTATCGAAGAACAAAGCGTAGTCGAACTGAGTTTTGCCAGTTCGCCATTGGTCGAAAGCCTCGTCCATCACCATCAGTCCCATGGTGTCGCACATGTGCAGCAGCTCGGGTGCAGGCGGATTGTGCGAGCAGCGAATGGCATTAGCGCCCATATCCTTCATCATACGCAACTGTCTGTACAAAGCATCCTCGTTGATGGCAGAGCCTAGACACCCCAAGTCGCCATGCAGGCAAACGCCATTGAGCTTAGTGTTTCGGCCATTGATTGCGAAACCCGTTTTGGCATCAAAGGCAATATTGCGCAAGCCCATGGTGGTGGTGTCGCGGTCAAGCACCTTTTGCCATCAATAAGTTGGCTCACCACCTTATATATATAAGGAGCATGTGGCCACCACTGCTTGGCATTAGTCATTTTTTTATCTTTTTGGCTCACCGTGTTTTTTTGCCCTCATGGGCCACACAAGGAGTGGTGGATTGGGCCACGCAGCGTCCCTCGGCATCGTAAAACCATCTGCTTAAGACTTAGCTTACGAGCTTGTGTAGCAAAAACTTTCAATCGTAGAGTTGAGTGTAATGTTAGCCCCACGGCCTTTGAGCACGGGCAAAAACCTGAACGCCCCATTGTGCAAGCCGAACCTCATCGCTACGCAAGAGGTATACATGCCTATAAATTCCGCATCCCGTGTACCATCGGCAGTTGGGTTGCTGTGCATTGTCTATACGTACAGCCACGACATTTCCACCCTTTTTGTTAAGAAAAGGCGTGATATCAAATCCAAAACCAATGAAACCATAAGGCCTAATGCCCACCAGCTTACCATTTACATACACCGAAGTGTTCATAAACGCCCCATCGAAGTGCAGCACATATCGGCTATGCTCATTGTTGTCGGTGAGCATTAGGCGCTTGCGATACCACCCAACCCCACCCGGCAGCGCGCCACCAACAGCACCCTGAGGGATTTTTTTAACATAGAAATTGCCTTCGATAGCCCAATCGTGGGGCAGGTTAAGCACACGCCAAGCAGAGTCGTCGTAGGAAAGTTGTGCCATCTCAGGACTATCAGCCAATGCAAATCGCCATTGGGCATCCCACAATTGGCGCTCCATGGCATGCCCGCTCATAGGCAAGCATGCCACGAGGCACAACAAGAGTACTCGGCACAAACTCCCCGCACGAAGCGAGAAACAGCTAATGCGGCCCCCTAAAGAATGAAAGAGGGCCCGCATCATTTCACAATCACCTTTTTACCGTCAACCACATAAACGCCCGAATGCAGTTTGGTATGTTCAAGAGTGTCGGCAACCTTCACACCCGTAACGCTATAAACACCTGTTGAAGCCTTGTGCGATTGGGCCTTAGGCATATCCACAGCCGTGACAACAGCCGTTTGTGCAGGCGTGTTAAGCGTAGCAATGAAGAGGCGCACATTGTGAGCACGAAGCACACAGCCATCTTCTTGAAGACGTTCAACCATTGCCTTGCTGCCAATGTTAAACACAGCATGGGTAGAACCTTGTTTCAAAGCGAACGAAGGCTTAACCAATTCGTTGCCATGAGCATCGCATAAAGTAACCGAAGGCGACGAACCAAAAGTCTCGATATCGAGCACAAGCGCGTCTTTCTCGTTAAGTTTGGCAAAACTGCTTGCATCCAACGCCACTTGAACATTGGGCGATGTAACTTGTTGCAGGTCTACCGAAGGCACTTCGCCAAACCAAATGGGTCTGTTGGCACGCTTATACACACGCACCCAATCAAGGTCGAGATGATATTTGGTGTTTTGGTTAAAACGCTTTCCCTTCAATTCAGGATTGTCTTCGGGATAACTAACGCCCAGATATTTGCCACCCATCTGCCCAGTAATAGCTAAATCCCATACTTGGTCTTCGCCTTTAGGCATGTTTTTCGGGTTTGAGTAAACTTTCGAACTTACTAGTAGACTGCCAAACAGAGCGCACTTTGCCATCAAGAAGGAAAGTAACCACAATACCATTGCGATTGGTTTGCTTGTCTACCTGCACGCCATAAACATGGTAGTCGGCACCAGGATTAAAAATCGACAGAGCGAATACGGTGGGCAGAGTCGTTGATGTTGTAGTGCACTTTTTCGCCCCACTCCACATCTTTACCATGAATACTCTGGTTAACCATGTATTTACCTGGATGGTATCTGCGGGCGCTGCTCACGAAAAACCTCTTCCAAATCAATTTCAAACATGCTTGCTCCCATGATATGTCGCAACCACAAAGCCATCCAAACGCCATATTCGTAAGGCACTTTGGCCCTCATCTCGATGCGCGAATATAAAGGATAATACTTCTGGGCTCAGCAACATAGTGCGTTTGAGGATTTGATTGATAGGGATGCGTGCTAGACAATGCTCCCGAACGCCAACAAAAGCTTGCCTGGCGCATGCGGAGCAGTTGTGTGTTTGTCTACTTGTGCAGAGATACGAACAAAGTCGGGCTTGCCAGCAGGCAACAGTGTAACCTGACTTGCATGATAGTTTTGCACGCTACCTTGCCCTGCATTAAAAACCATAACTCCAACCTGCTCTATCTTCACCACTACCATAGACAAACCAATATGTGGGATTGAGCGTAGGCGAAGTAAACTCGTCGCCATCATAATAGGGTCCAACCAGCAGGCTGTTCTTCCTTAGGAACAGAGCCGTTAGCACCCTTATGCAAGCCCTGTGCGCCCATAACGATAGGCGACAACAGCAAAATGGGTAAAAGAAAATACTTATTCATGATTTATTATTTTGGATTTAGAACATAGGTCAAGCCCATATTTAAGACCATCAGGCCTTTGAAGAGCTCGCTAAAGCCATCTGCCTTCGACGGCAAAGCCTGGCGAGCAGCAACAAAAAAAGCTTAAGGTTTAACGATGGTGGCCTTCATCGTTTCGAAGTTAATAGTAATCTTCGTGCCAGCCGTCCATACGTAATCTTTATTAGGTTCGGGGTCGCCTTGCTTACGATAAAGGAACTCTCCCGTCTCAGGAACAACATAAACCTCGCGTTTCCAGTCGCCAAACTTCTTGACATGATTGAATGTTGGGATGCTGGGATACATTCTCATACGCCCTGTTTCGGGCAGAGTGGCGCTCATACTCTTACCATCGGGGTCGACAGTAAAGGTGGCCGAGCTGCTTCCCGACCATGCTTGAAGCTTAACAGGCTCGATTGCCACCTCGCGCGAATCAAGTCCTACGTATATCATATATATACCATCGTTAGCCACAATGGCGCGATTGTTTTGCACAGTGAAGCCAGTAGAAGTGGCAAGAGTAGCAAAATTGCCGTTTCCGAAAGCCTTCTCGTCGCTAAATTGCACGCCAGTGCCAGCCTTGAGGTAAGCAATATAGAACCAACGCGACTTTCCTGCATAGCCATTTTCAAGACTAACAACGCCAGGCGAAGCCCAATTCCATCCACCAAAAAGCGTCGCCCGTGAGGTAAAGGTTGTCTACACTACCAGGGAGTTTGTTCTCGGGTGTGGGGTCACCAAAGTCTGCGTTGCCCTCAGCAACGTTCAAGTTCACCGTTGTTTGTTTAGCAACAGGCACAGCAGGCACGTTGTTCGTGTTCAATCCAGGATAAACAAGCTTGCCATTGTTGATGGTTAAGAGCATCGTATTCCAATCGCGAGCATTATATTTAGATGTGGCGTAAAGCTTTAAAGCCCCAGTGCTAGAAGTGTTCAACGACAATTTGTCGCCAACAATATCAGCCTTAACTTCGCCCCTCCAAAACATTCGCCCGTGCCATACACTTCAGGTTTCTCAAAAGCAAGCAATTTGCGGTTCAAATCAACATAAACAAGGTACAAACCTGTTTGCGACACTGTGGCTTGACCATTGCCATTGAGGGTGGCTCCCACCACACTACTAAAGGCAGACACAGAATTAGCACCATCGGGCGATGTAGACAAGGCCACGGTTTTTGCCAGCTTCAACATAGCGTAAGCACCAAAATTCGCCGTTACCAGCAGCTCCCACGGGCGTCATGGTTACCATCTGAGGGGAGTTCCATGCGCCAACGCCAGTACCGGCCATATAAAGTTGCTCGGAAAGGCCAGTGGCTTCAACGCCTTCACCGCCAACGCGAGCAGTAAATGCCTTGTCGAGAACGCTATATTGCACACTGATGGCATACTGTCCCTTAAGGGTGAAACGCAAATTTACGTCGGACTTAGCCGTGAGTGGTGCGTACTTGGCATTAAGCACATTGGTACGAACACTTTTACCAGTACCCGTTAGCACAGTGGCAAAGGTGTCGGCCTGGGCCTCATTGTCATCACTCACCACCACAGGTTTGGCATTAGCAAAGGCAAAAGTGTATTCGGTGGGCAGCACAAACTGTGTGGTGTCGGCATTACTCCAGGTCACCACGTGGCGCAAATGGTCGTATTCCATCTTAGCGAGAGGCAAAACGCGGTCGCCATTATCGTTCAAAGCCAATTCTCCCTGCACGAAGAACTTCACAGGAATGATGGTTAACTTCTTTGTTTGTTTACTTACCACTAGGGTGTAAAGGCCTTCGGCAGGCACGCTTATTTCGTCGTTGCCCTCTTCAAGCTGGCATTGCATCACACCCGAAGCAGCATCGGTGGCTGTTATTTTTCCACCATAATATACAGGATGGCCGTCGTCGCCCACATAGGCGATGCGCAATCCGCCATTTGTTGATAGCCAAACGTTGTGGCTAAGAATATTTTCGTGGGTCTTGGCCGCAAGCATACCCGTGGCGATGGGTCGCGAGAACTCGGTAGACGAGCCAGAGACGTAAACGCCAGCAGGGACGTTTTCAACGGGGTCGAACCCAATATTGTTGTCTACGCAGCTTGCCACCAACGGCAGAAGTGCGGCTAGCAGTGTATGTTTTAGCTTTATCATGACTTTATCTTATTTCGTTTTGTGTTCTATTTGTTGATGAGCGTTAGAGTTAACTAGCTGAACAGATGCAGAACAAAGCAATATCGTGGTGAGCAGGTTCTATGCTTAAGCGTTTCAATTGTTTACACATGCTTTACGCTTATGCATTTGTTTCGCCCAGAGTTTATTGCTCAACTACTTCTCTTATAAATGTTCGCGGTTCGTATAAATTACGCAACCTCGAGAGTATAACATGTTTTGCAACAAGAGTTCTGCCATCTGTTCAACCAAGTTAAACACCCAATCACCATTGAGGGTTTTGTTTCCAGCCTTTGAGTTTGAGCAGTTCAGACTGCGGAATGGGATACCAATACATCTTAGGTTGGAACACACGCTGCTCCACCACATAGGGAGTATAGGTGTAAGTGGGCGTTGCCTGCGTATTATCACGCTCTATACGCATACCCTTTAGCGGAGCACCCAGTGTAGAGGAAGCCACTTTCCAGCGTCTAACGTCCCAAGCGCGATGTTCTTCGAATGCCAATTCCACACGACGTTCGCGTCTAATGCGCTCGCGCATCTCGTCTTGCGTAAGTCCGTTGGGCAATGCAGGCTGGTCAGAACGTTCGCGAACTAGGGTTCACATAGTGTTCGATGTCGGGATTGCCAGGTGCATATTCGTTTAGCGCCTCAGCATAATTCAAGCAGATTTCGGCCAATCGGAAGTAGGGGAATGTATGTCCCAGCTTTCCTCCGCCAGTCTGAATATTCACCGACTCGTTGAGATACTTACGCAGATAGTGTCCAGTTGTAGTGGCATTGGTTTGATACAATCCATCTTTACCTCCGATATAGCTTTCCACTTTACCATCGTGGAAAGTTTGTTCGTTAAAGAGGAACGTGGCATCCATTCTACTATCACGGTCGGCATAGGGGTTTGCTGCCTGTGCAGCGTTGCTCCACGAGAAGTCAGAACCATCTGTCATCTCATATGCATCCAGCAAGTTAACCGAGGGATTGGTGCCACCAGTTCCACCAAAGCTAACAGGGAAATTAGCTTTTTCGAGATTATCCGACACCGCATAGCGACGCATGAATATGTACTCGGCATCTTGGAACTGGTTATGAAACAGTTGCACATAATTGTTCGAAAGCGAATAAACGTTTAAGTCAATAACCGCTTTGGCAGCCTTAGCTGCTTGTTCCCACTTGGCGGCATTGGTTGGGCGGTGTGTTTCGTCCAGGTTTTCGTAGTCAAGATACAAAGGACTGGCTGCATAGAGCAACACACGGCTCTTCAAAGCCAATGCAGCGCCCTTAGTGGCATGGCCTAATGCGGTGTTATCGCGCCAGGGTTGCAGTTCTAAGGAGTCGGCTGCAGCATTGCACTCATTAACAATAAAGTTCACACACTCGTCCATTGTGGGGCGCGTTACATTACTATAATCGTCGTTAATATTGAGCGATGTTGTCACGATGGGCACAGGACCGAAACGTTTTAGCAGTTCGAAATGGAAGAAGGCACGCAAAAAACGAGCTTCAGCCTTCCAAATACGAATATCTTTTTTACGATTGGCATATTCGGTTCTTAGTTTTGGGTCGAGCCTATAGGTTTCTAAATCCACGTTATCTGCATTCTCCATCAGTTCGCAAGCCATGCGAATACCCATATAACACCGTTCCCAGGGGTTGTCGGGATTGGTAGTTGCATCCCACGAACCCGTGTTAAGACTTTGCATATCGCCTGTTTGCAGAGCAAATTCTGCATCGTCGGTAACGCCATCGAACATGGCATTGCCATCCATGCGCGTGAGTCCTTCGGGTAACAAGGTATATATATTGGTGAGATATTGCTGTGTGCGAATATAAGAAGAAAAGGTCATATTCTTGTCGATGTACGAGTTAGACTCCCTATCTAGGAAGCCACTGCACGATACGAGCGACATGCCGCCACCCAAGCAAAGGGCAACAAAGGCATGTTTAATGATGCTTTTACTCATAGAATTGCTGTTTTTTAGGAATTTATAGAATATTCGTGCATTTAGAATGCCACTTTAACGCCAAGGCTCAAGGTGCGCATCAGCGGATAGTTGTACAAGTTACCTGCTTCGGCATCGCCCAATTCGTGCAGTGCGTCGATGGTAAACACATTTGTGGCATTGGCATAAATGTAAACGTTGCTCAATCTAATGGCATTTGCCAAACGGTTTGGTAGGGTGTAACCCAGCTGTATATTGCGCAAGCGCAAGAAGCTTCCGTTGCGTTTCCAGAAGGTAGACGAGCGGTAATTGTTGTCGAAGTTCACCGTAGACAGGCGTGGATAACTAGCCGTTGGGTTCTCCTTCGTCCAGCTATCAAGTGCCAAGGGCGATGCTGTGCCATTGTCTTTAAACGAGTAAACAGCGGGGCCACTGAGGTAGATATCGCGTTTGGCTACACCTTGGAACATCACATCAAGGTTAAATCCATTCCATTTACAACCCAAACCTAGCATGTAATTCCATTGTGGAACAGTGGAATTGCCCACAGGATAGGCATCGTTGCCATTGATAATGTTATCGTGGTTTTGGTCAACATACTTGATATCGCCAGGTGCAACGTGGCCAAATTGTGGCACAGGCAATCCTGCCTTAAGCGTTCCATCGGCCTCGAAGTCGCTTTCTTGATACAGTCCATCAGCCACAAGCATAATGGGTTGCCACACAAGATGGCCTTTTTGGTAGAGATAAGGTTCGGTTTTCAGGTCTTCTCCCTGCTCAGTAACCTTACTTTTAGCAAACCACACACCCCCTTCTGCATAATAAGAGAATTGATTTTGCAACGTCTTATCATAACGTGCAGAGAACTCGAAGCCCTTATTTTCTACGCGTCCGATGTTGGCCATTGGCAAAATACCACCCCACGAAGCACCTACGAATCCTGGTACTTTCGAGTAAGGACGGGTAAGGATGCCCGATTGTACCTCGTTAAACACATCGGCCGAGAGCGAAAGACAATTAAAGAGGTTGGCATCGAAGCCTAGGTTAAAGATGGTTTTGTCTTCCCATCTCATTTCAGGATTAGCCAATGTGGCCTCGCGAAATCCGCCAGAACCATTATCGGTAGTACCAAAGAGGTAGCCTCCGTTATAGTCGTAGGTGGCATCAAAGATATATCTAGCCTTGGTTTGGTTGTTTCCCACCTTGCCATACGATGTTCTCAGCTTCATATAGTTGGCCCATTCGGCATTCTGCATAAAGCTTTCGTTGCTGATAACCCATGCCAACGAAGCAGCAGGGAAGAAGCCAAAACGATGATTGGGCGAGAAATTGTCGGTTCCCATATACGAAGCAACCACCTCGGCCACATAAGTTTTGTTGTAATTATAGGTTGCACGACCGGCCCAATTAAGATAACGTTCGTCATCCCGCATGCCATACACCTTATATATATCAGAGACGAACATGGCTATAGCGTCCACTCCGTGACGTCCAAAGGTGTTGCCGTAAGCAATTTGTGCCCTTAGATTGGCGCGCGTAAAGTCGGTTCTAAAGCCTTCTACGCTTTGCAAAGGTTCGTTTGCTCCATATTGGGTGTACTGATACACGGGCATATTGTTGGCGTCTAGGCCAGTTTGCGCTATTGAATAGCGCGCATAGTTGCGTTTTTTCTGCGAACTCTCGGCCACATAGTTGTTATATCCCACTGCTACATTGGCGCTAAGTCCCTTCACCAGCTTATCGAAATCGTAGTTCAACTTAAATATTACTTGCATTGAACGGGCGTTTTCTTCATACAATCCACGTCCGAGCACATTACCCACAGGATTGGTGTAGTTGCTTGTTCCGCCGTAGCTGCCATTAGGATTATAAACGGGGAAGGCGTTAGGAGGTGTTGTCCACATAGAACGAATTATCTGTCCTGCGCTTATTCCACCGCCTGGTGTACTTTGGTCGCCAATGCTCACACCGCTATATAGCGAAGCTGTTAGTTCGGGCAGCACATTAACATCGAGATTTGCTCTGAAGTTGTAACGCGAATAGGTGGCATTAGCATTCTCTTTTTGCTTGCGGTCGGTGCCTGCATATAGTCCACCGTTGTGCAAAAGACCAGCCATTACATAATAACGTATGGCCGAACTACCACCGCGGAACGTCATCTCGGCCATGGTTAGTGGTGCCGAGTTGCGTAGCAACTGCTTTCTCCAGTCCACATTGGGGTAAAGATAAGGGTCGCTACCATTTTGGTAGGCTGTCAAAGCATCATCGGTATATCGTGCTGCCAAGCCATCGTTGGCTAATGCCTGATTGTAAAGACGAGCATAGTCGTAGCTTCCCAATGGTTGTAGGGTGGATGTGGGCATTTGCAAGCCCGTTTGCACCCTGAAAGAGATAGAGGGAGGAGCCACCCTACCCTTCTTTGTCGTTACAAGCAGCACACCATTGGCACCACGAGCGCCATACAGTGCCAACGCTGCAGCATCTTTAAGCAGCGAGACGCTTTCAATCTCTTCGGCCGAGATATAGTCGAGCGGTGCTTCGAAGCCGTCAACGAACACCAGCATCTGCTGTCCGCCAACAAAAGAACTTAGTCCGCGAGCATACATGTTTTGCATGTAGAAGTCGTATCCGGGTTCGTCGGCCTGCTGCAACACGGTAAGTCCAGGTAACAATCCTTTAAGAGCGTTGCCCACAGTGGGCGAAGTGATGCGCATTAGTTGTTCACCGCCAACGGTAGACATAGCCGCCGACGTTTTCCAAGCATCTTGTTTGCCATAGGCCACATGGCTAACGTTGCTCACATAGCCCACGGTGTTGCTATGCCCTTGGCCTTCTAGGTTACCTGTTTCTTTCTTCTCCACCTTGTCGGTTTCGCTTTGTGGCTTTGCCATAAGTGCCATAGGCAACAGTGAGCAAGCCATTATCAGGCTGAAATATCTTCTTATCATAGTTGTTTTTCAGTTTGAATGTGTTGAACATATTTACCAACCAGGGTTTTGCAAGAGTTGTCCCTTGTCTACTTCTAGCTGTTTCAGCGGATGCAGATACGAGTGTCTGCTCCACGAACGGGTTTCAAACACATAGGGTTCGTAGTGCACATGACTTTTTATTTCCATCGGGCGACGAGATGTTCAGTCCGTACATTTTTTTCCTTGCATCACGCCTTCGTTCTCTGCAATCATCCATCGACGTATGTCCCAGAAGCGATGATCTTCGAACGCCAGTTCAACAGCGCGTTCGTTGCGAAGCTTTTCACGAAATTGTTCTTTGGTAAGCGTTGAGGGGAAGTTGGGCATGCCAGCGCGCTGTCTCACTTTGTTTACAGCGTCGAAGGCCTCTGCGGGAGGCGTGTCGGCATACTCGTTGAGTGCTTCGGCCAAGTTTAAGTATAGCTCTGCCATACGGAAGTTAATCCAATCTACGTTCACCGAGTTGAGCGGAGGCGTCACGCGCAGGGTGCGAGGTGCCCATTTGTGCAACAGGTGACGTGTTTTGTCGGTGCTAGAGCGGTGTGCTCCACCAGGAAGGAAGTCGATAAAGGTTATCTCGTTGTTCCACGATGAACCATGATAAGCCACTGTTTGCTTGAAACGTGGGTCTAACGTGTTGTAAATATCCATTAGATTGTTACCGCCTGCTGGGTTCCAGTCGGCTGGTGTTCCGTCTTTTTTCTCGTAATACTTCACGAAGTTAAAGGTAACATATAGTCCACCATCGCCCCACGATTTGTTCATAGCCCACACAGGGAGGTTGGCCACTAGTGGCAAACGGCTCACTTTGAGGTTGCGATATTTCTTATTGGCTAGAATTATCTCCACGTTATCAGGTTCGGCCCATACATTTTCGTAGTCTTGGTCGGGATTTCGAGTGTTCAGCAGGGCATAATGTCCTGTTGCTGTGGCCGTATTGAGGGCCTCTCTTGCGGCATCAGCAGCTTTCTTCCAGCGCTCTTTGTCGTAATTGCCATAGCAAATCAGGTCTTCATGGCCAGGGAAGGGCATGTAAGGCGTGGCGGTGTTAAACAGCGGACTGGCTACATATAGCAGCACCCTACTCTTCAATGCCAAGGCAGCAACACGAGTGGCGCGTCCCACTTTGGTGTCATCGGTATAGTAATCGGGCAGAATGGCCGCAGCGCGGTCACAGTCTACCAATATCGAATCTACACATTCGGCAAACGAATTGCGTGGATGTAACGCGAAGTCGGCTGCTTCTAGCACGTCGCGGATAATAGGCATGCCACCATAACGGTATGTGCCTTCCCACAGAAGCATGGCTCGCATGAAGTAAGCTTCGCCCTTAGCACGCTTATTAAAATCGGGATCTCCAGCATCATAAGGCACTTTGTGCACATTTTGCAATATGCGGTTGCACACGCGCAGCACGCTCCAGCGCTGATAAAACCTACTGTCTTCGTCCCAGTCGATGCTATTGTTGTTATGATTGTCTACGTTCCAGGATGAGTTTCCTTTAGCCCAAACAGCCACATCTTCGGCTTCGTCGCATGCCGAGCCAAGAGTTGACGACGACCCAAGCCTTCTATCGGTGTTGCTTGTGCTGGCGTTAAAGCCCAAAGGCAAACCTTGCGCATAGATGCCAGTGAGGTATTTCTCGGCCAAGGTGCGGTCGGCAAACACTTTATCCTCGTCTAACTCTACCGAGGGAGGTGTTTCAAGGAAGTCGGAACATGCCGTGGTCAATGCCGCCAGCATGATGGATGATATATAGATGAACTTCTTCATAATTGTCAGAAATTGATATTTAGACCGATATTGTATATCTTTTGTAGCGGATAGGTGTTAATTTCCACATTACCCCCACGCGAAGGTGCCTCGGGGTCTAGGTCGATAACATCGCTCCAGGTAAGGAGATTAGAGCCGCTAACATACAAGCGCACGCTTTGTACACCCAAGGGGCGCACCAATCTTTTGCCAAAGGTGTAACCCAATTCCACGTTTTTGAGGCGCAGGTATTTGGCATCGCGTGTCCAGAGGTCAGAGTCTTTATAGTTATTGTCGGTGTCTTTGTTTGGACTTTGCGACAAGCGAGGGAAGCTAATGCGTTCGCCGCGTGCATATCTCTCGGCAGTCCAGCGCTCCAATATCAGACTTTTAGCACTCTCTTTGCCATTGATGAAGGGCCAGAGCGAACGTCCAAAGTATTTAATAGACACGTTGGCGGCTCCTTGCAATAGTGCAGAGAGGTCGAAACCCTTCCAACTTAATCCAAAAGAGAAGCCGTAAATACTCGGGCGTGGGCGAATAGCCAATGGGCACCATGTCGTAATCGTCTATTTTGCCGTCTTTGTTCACGTCAACATAGCGCACATCACCTGGTTGCAACTTGTTTCCGCTCCATGCACTCACTGGTCTATCAAGGGCATTTACCTCTTCCCACGTGTTATAATATCCGTCGAAGAGCAGACCGTAGAATTGTCCCACTCGGCGACCTGTTTCCATTTGGTAGGCGTATTTCTTCTGCACTTCGTCTTTAAACAGCACTTTGTTGCGTGCAAACGAATAGTTGAAACGTGCCCAATAACGCAAGTCGCGTATATTGTTACGATAGTTCACATCTAATTCCCAACCTTTGTTTTCCATCTCGCCCATGTTGTAAGCTGGCAAGTTGGCACCTATCACCATTGATAGCGTGTTGCGGTTGGCCAAGATGTTGTTGCGATGCTCTTTAAAGAGGTCGAAAGCCACGGTAAGGTGGTTCTTCAAGAGGTTCATCTCAACACCAAAGTTCAGTTTTCGTGCCTTTTTCCCAGGTTAATTCGGGGTTTCCAATCTTGTTTTCAACCACCATCAACGAGTTAACGGGCTGCGAAGCCTCACCGAAATTATACTTGTTGATATCTTTGTTTTCGGCATCGCCATACGAAGAGGGTAGATATAGGAAGCGGTCGCCACCAATCTTGTCGTTACCCACTTCGCCATAGGTGGCTCTAAGTTTTAAGAACACCACGTAATCGTTCTTGGGGAAGAAGGGTTCTTCGCTCACAACCCAACCTGCCGACACAGCAGGGAAGAAACCAAATCTACGTCCTTTGGCAAAGTTTTCGGTTCCGTTGTAACCCATATTAAACTCGGCAAGGTAGCGCGAAGCATAATCGTAGGTAACCCTACCCACTACACCTTGATAGGCATTGGGCACTAAATACTGTAACGAGGGAGAATAATACTTGCTTTGGTTGTAAAGCAACAGTCCTGTTGTGTGGTGTTTTCCAAAAGTTTGGTCGTAGTGTAGGCCCACTTCGGCATATATCTTGCGATTTTTTCCATACGAAGAGGATGCGCCCCACACTGTTTCTTCCTCTTTAGGAATAAACACCACGCCACCTGCTACACTAGCATCGCGTTCGGGGGTGTAATAATGAATGCTCTTACGGAAACTCTTCCTACTGTAATAATAACTATCAAACGATATGCTACCATGTACCGAGAGTCCTTTAAGCAACCAACGGCTAAGGTCGTAATCCATTCTTAAGGTGGTATTCACGTTGTTTTTGCTGTCGGCATCATATCCATTGCCCAGCAACATGCTGTAAGGGTTCTGTTCGCCCAACACATCTTGCAATCTAACCACCTTACCATCGATAAGTCCAGGAGAGCTTAGGGGGTTGGCCCACGATATTTCGCGCCATATAGTGCTGTTCCCCGAACCTGGTGTGCGCACGTTTTTCAACCTGTGCAGCCAACTGCAAAGAGGCCTTAAAGTCTTTCGTGATGGTGAAATCAAGGTTAGAACGGAAGTTGAAACGCGCGTTATGAGCGTTTACATCGTGGTCGGCATCCACCTTGGTGTGGTTGTACATACCTTCTTGCGAATAATATCCTGCCGACACAAAATATTTCACACGGTCTGTTCCGCCTGTAAGCGTAAAGTTATGTTGCGTTCTTAGCGTGGTTTTGCGCAAGAAATCGCCCGTCCAGTCCATGTTGGGATGAAACAGCGGGTCGGTTCCATTGCGATAAAGTTCGATATCTTGGTCGCTAAAACGTGGCATATAGGCCGTTCCCGATGTGTAGCTGTCGTTCAGTTGTGCTTCGTTATACAGCATGGCATAATCGGCACTATTAAGATAAGAGGGAATAGCAGTGGGGCGTTGTATGGCCACATTACCCGAATAACTTAGCTGGGGCTTGCCCGTTTTACCTTTACGTGTGGTGATAAGTATCACACCGTTGGCACCACGCACACCATAGATGGCTGTGGCCGAGGCGTCTTTAAGAATACTAACCGACTCAATTTCGTTTGGATCGATACCGTTATAGTTATCTCTTTCCACACCGTCAATCATCACCAATGGCGCGGTGTTGTCGGTAAAGGTGCTCACACCACGAATTAAGAGCGTAGAACCGTCTTCGCCAGGAGCACCACTGCGCTGCATGGCGATAAGTCCAGGCATTTTACCCACCAGCATGTTACTGATGTTTGCCTGTGGTGTTTGCACCAGGTCTTTTGTTGTAACCGACGAGATAGCGCCCGTTACGCTGGCTTTCTTTTGTGTGCCATAACCCACAACCACCACTTCGTTAAGTTTCTTAGCTGCATCTTCGGCCATGGTAATGCTTAGATGGTTAGTGTTTTTCACACTCAACTCTTGCGGAGCAAAGCCAATGTACGACACAGAGAGTGTGGCATTTGCCGGAACATCAAGAACAAACTCGCCATCCATGTTGGTAATAGTACCCTGATTGGTGCCCTTCACCATAACGCTAGCGCCCACAATGGGTTCGCCAGTATCGTCTTTTCACCACGCCCGAAATCTTTTTGCCATCTTGATTTCGGCCCGTGGCGCCTAACTTTGGGTTGGTTTGGCGATTTGATGCATCATCGTTTTTGCGCACAAGCACCACCGTGTTGTTGTTAAACGAGAACTGCACACCCAGTGGTGTTAGCACTTGCGTCAACACTTTTTGCAGTGGTTGGCCGTTGCACACCATTGATACGCGCGTCTTAGGATTAAGCACGCTGTTGCGATACACAAACGTGAAGGGGGTTTGCTTCTCTACCTGCCTGATAAAGGTTGCAACCTCTTCGTTGTGAAGGTTGAGCGTTACGCGCTGTGTTTGCGCATTGAGCGTCTGAACCATCCACAAAAGCAAAGCTACAAGCAGCCACATGCGCTTGTCTTTGTGTTCACTTCTTCGGTTTCTAGTCATTTTGGAAGTATTTAGATTTCTTGTTTTAGGGAGTTATGTTCATTGCTTGCTATGCCCTTTTGGGGGCTTAAGCGCTTTTTAAACCCTCACTCCACAATGATTTTATCTCCTTGTTTACGATAGGTAAAGCCATATTGCATGCTCAAGCTGTGCAACACGCTCTCTAGTGTTTCGTTGTAAAACGAACCCGTTAGCAGGTCGCCTCCTATGCGTGGCCTAGCCAACTGCAGTTGCACACCATACCAATTGGCTATCTGTTGCAGCACATCATTGAGCGGTGTAGAACTAAACACCAAATAGCCTTCTTTCCATCCGGCATCCCGATGTAGGTCGTTGGGCATCCATTTTAGCGCTGCGGTGCTTGCGGTGTACACGGCCTTTTGTCCGGGTTTCATGCGATAGGGGCGGTTAAGGTTGTTGGCCGTGAGGCGCACCGCACCCGAGAAGAGGGCTGTTTCCACCCTCTCATGGGTTGTTTTCACGTTAAATCGAGTGCCAAGCACCTCTACTTGCATGCCTTTTACGCGCACATGAAAAGGACAATTGGCATCTTTAGCCACATCAAAAAAGGCCTCGCCACTATTAAGAATCACTTCGCGATGCTCGCCTGGCACCACATCATAGCACAATTTCGTGCCTCCATTAAGGTCGATGCGTGTGCCATCGGGCAACACCGCACTAGCTTTCTGCCCTGGTTTCACGGTGATGGTGGCATAATGTCGCACTGTGGCGTTGCTCATGGCATACCACGTGTAGCCTCCAATCATCACAAACAGCAGCACAATGGCCGCTGCCACGTAGCGCAACTTAAAGCTTTTGCGCTGTGTTTTGGTTTCTCTCTCAATATTCTCAAACACACGCTGCTTGGCGTCGAATGGCATTTGCGTGGCCTCCGAAGCATTAACAAAGTCGAGACACATCAAGTCCCACAGGTCGTCATCGGCTGTTTCGGCCACCAATTGCCTAAACTCCTCCAACTCCTCGGCCGATAATTCGCCTCGCAAATAGCGTTGATATAATATGTCAATGGTTTTTGCCATAACTGTTTTTTGTTATTGCATATACGTGGAAGAATGTTTTTAGTACTACATTTTAAGACTTGTTAATACTTTAAGCAGCAAGGAAAGAAGCTCGAAGGGAGCAAACGGTGTGGATTAAACCCAAATCAGCTGTTTGAGCTATGTAGATTTTGGGTTTTGTTGAGCACATTGTCTGTGTTATTCGTCAAAGTGTAGTGCACCACGCCACAGGCATAACACGGGCATGATGCCGACCTGAAAAACGAGGGATGAACTAGAAACAATGAAAACCAGAAAAAAACAAATGCCCAGCAACTGTTTAATTGCTAAAGCTCAAACATTATTTTCAAATCCACACCTTTACTTTTTATAATAATGACAGGCCAACTAATAGCGCCAACCAACAAAGAAAAACCTAATTTATCAGCTTAAGAATTAAAAATTATTAATAATTCTTATGGCTAATATAAAATAAATCTGTAAATTTGTCTTCGGTATTTACACGGAAGTCTGTTTGTATTTAATGCTTTCAGCAATATCTTAACAACAGCACCGCCTATTTACCACTTAAGTTAATATATTTAAAAACTAAACCCTATTGACTTGCAGCAGATGTGAATTTTATATGAGCTTATCAGCTATCCTGCGTAATAGCATCATATAGTTGTTTATATTTACAAAGACATAAATGGGAACCCTAAATTCTTGAATTTCAGAAAAAAATTACATTAATAAAAATAAATTATTATGCCTAAAAAACTATTATTCTCTCCACAAGCTGGGCAAACCTTATGGCCCAACTTGTTCAAAGATGGCAGGGATAGGACTCTGTTCCTTGCTGTTATGTGCATCTCCGCAGTATGTATTTGCAGATGCGAGTTATGCTAATGCTACAGAAGCAACCCAGCAGACATCAAAAAAATCAAAGGTAAAGTAGTCGATAAAGATGGATTGGGCGTCATTGGTGCAGCTGTTGCGTGAAGGGCACAAACAATCGCACAGTAACAGACTTAGATGGAAACTTCGAGTTAAATGCAAAGGTGGGCGATATTCTTGAAATCACTTATGTTGGTCACAAGGCTATCTCTATTGCTGCAACCGCACAATACATGAACATCACAATGGATGAAGACACTAAAGCGCTTGACGAAGTGATTGTGGTCGGTTATACAAGCACTAGTAAACGCGACTTGATAGCATCTGTATCGACTGTTAAAGCAGAACAAATTTCCAATATGCCTGTAGCTAATATTGCTCAAGGTTTGGCTGGTCGCTCTCCTGGTTTGATTGTTAAAAACATCAGGAGGTGGTATCAACGCTACTCCGTCTGTTTCTATTCGTGGTGGTGGCGAACCTATTTATGTAATCGATGGTGTAATCCGCTCTTCTTCCGACTTTGCTAACCTTTCACCGGACGACATTCAGAGTATGTCTATCTTGAAGGATGCCTCAGCAACTGCAGTGTATGGTTCTCGTGCAACCAATGGTATTATACAGATTGTAACTAAAACAAGGTAAAGAGGGTAGGATAAACTTCGAATATGACTTTAACCAAAGTTTTGCTCAACCAAGCATTTGGCCTAAGAAAATGAGTTCTTACGACCGTGCAATATATGCAAATATTGCTCGCGAGAACGACGGACTTGCTCCTGCTTATTCACAAGAGGGTTTGGACCATTTCAAGAACGGTACAGATCCATTGAACTTTGCCAATACAGACTGGCGTAGCTTAGTTTTAAAAAATTGGGCACCTATGCAGAAGCATTCTATTCGCTTGACTGGTGGCAATGAAACTAATAGATATTATATTTCTTTAGGACACATCGACCAAAAACTCGTTGTATAAGAATAATAACCACTGGATGAAGAGAACCAACTTCCGTATCTCTAATTCAACCTTAATCAAACAACTCGGTTTAACAATCAATACTGCTATTGATGGTTATCGCCAGCATAACACACACCCTTACACTTCTACAGCAAGTAATTATTATGGTGTGTTCTCTCACATCAATGATAAACACAGCCGTTATCCTGGCCTTAACAAATTCGGTTTACCTTATAATATTACAGACAATCCCGTTGCCGAAACATCTAAGGATGCAGGTTATATCCGCAACATAGAAAAATGTTATTAATGGAAAGGGAGAATTGATTTGGGCTTTGCCATGGGTAGAAGGCTTGAAAATTCGTGCAGCTAGTAACTATCGCTACTATGGAGAAACTCAGAAATCTTGGCGTAAAGATGCTGCTCAATACGACTGGGATTCTGATTCGCCTATCTATGCTAATAAGCCTCTATTAAATCATCAATCATCTACAGGCTATTCGTTTACGAATCAAGCTTTCTTAGAATATGCAAAAACAGTTTAACAAGCACTCTGTTTCAGCTTTTAGGAGGTTTTGAACAGTATTACGAGAAGACTGAATGGTATTCATCTCAACGTGAAAAATTATGCGTTTAACATCGACCAAATTGGTGTTGGTGACGCTAACACGCAGACCAATGGTGGCGAAGAAGCTGAAATGGGACGTGCAGCATGGATCGGTCAGTTAAAAATATAACTACGACAACAAGTACTATGCAGAAGGAAGTCTTCGCTATGATGGTTCAGATCGTTTTGCTCCTGGCAAACGTTGGGGAGCTTTCTTTAGCGGTTCTTTAGGTTGGGTTGTGACAGCCGAAGAATTCATGCAAAAAGTTAGTTGAAAAAGAACATTTTAAACTCATTGAAGTTACGTGTTTCATATGGTGAAACAGGATTGGACCAAAGTGCAGGACGTTTCCAATACATGTCTACTTATTCTTACGACCCACGTGCTTACGTAATGAATGGTCAATACCATCCAGGCTTCACTGAAGGCAACTTGGCTTCTCCAGATTTAACTTGGTATACTACTAAGCAATTTGACATGGGTTTTGACTTTTGCCTCTTTGAATAGTCGCCTTTATGGTTCGTTTGACTATTTCTATTACTCTACTAAGGGTTACTTGGTTGCTCCTATTGGTGAATCATACTTAAACACTGCTCTCGGTATAGGTTTGCCACGCATCGCATCTAATTCAGAACATCGCCGTGCAGGTGTTGAGCTTTCATTGGGTTGGAGAGATAACATTGGAGACTTTAAGTATGATATCGCTGGTAACTTTACAATCTATAATACGATTTGGGCTTTGATGAAAGTGAAGCAGAAGCTTCACGTTTGAATCCCTACCACCGTTCACAACAAGTAAAGCAAAAACTACTATGGTGCTATGTATAAAAAAATCTTGGATACTATACTAGTGCAGAAGATGTATACAACTCACCAGGTATTATTAACTCATATAACTCTGGCTATTTAACTGCTGGCGACATCAAGTACGAAGACACCAATGGTGATGGCCAAATTACTTCTGAAGACTATCGTCGTTTAGGGCAGATCTAGTACGCCTCACAATCAGTTTGGATTAAATATTAATTTGAACTACAAAGGTTTCTACTTCAGCACCCTATTCCAAGGTTCATTAGCTTTTTGACCTGTACACATCAAGTTCATTGGCAATGCAAACTGGTCAAACAGGTGATATGCCTGTAGCATACGACTACCAAACAGATTTCTGGACACCATCCAACTGCAGTGCTCAGTACCCTCGCTTAATGTCGAATACTGGTTTGAACGCTAATAACAACTATGCTTATAGTGATTTTTTTGGTTGATTGATGGTTCTTACATTCGTATGAAAGACTTCCAGTTTGGTTACGACTTAAAGTATAGCCTGCTGAAAAAGTTTCTTGGCTGAACAGATGTAAAGTAGGTATCGCAGGTCAGAACATCTTTACTATTTCTAAAGCCACTAAGTATGGTCTTGACCCAGAACCAAAGGATACAGGTTATTATGGATACCCTGTAGAGAGAACTTTAGCGTTTACACTTAATTTAGGTTTTTTTAACTTGTAGACAATTATGAAAAAAATATTTAGATATGGCATTTTTAAGCTTGGGCCTTGTTTCCATTTCTTCGTGCATCGACACTATGGACACACACCCAACTACAGTTTTTAATGACGAGATTGTTTGGAACAGTAAGGCAACCGTAGAAGGTTTTGTATATGCCGCTTACAGTAGTGTAATTAATAATGGTTATGCTGGTTCTGGCCAAAGTGTTGGATGGGAGGCACGTACCCCTAATTCCGTAAAAATGCTCACAGGTTGGCGAAGGAATCGATGGTGTAGCTACCGAATTAGGTGTAAGCTCTGCTAATGATTTTGGTTGTAAACCGTTTTACACTATTAAGAAAGGCAAATAAAATTATCCACAACGTAGAGGCCAGCAAAGCTTTAAGCGAAGCTGAAAAGAAAGAACTTTCAGCACACGGTTATTTGATGCGCGGTATGATCTTCTTTGATCAAGCTCGCAAGATGGGACGTTTTGTTCCTGTAACTCAGGTTTTCAGCATAGACAAGCCTGAAGAAGTAAAAATTCAAATGACTAAGACTGCAGCTGAAAGTTATGACATTATTATCAACGACTTAACAAAAGCAGCAGATTATTTGCCAACCACCAACACCCCTGGTCTTCCCACTCGCTATGCTGCAGGAGTATTACTCTCTAGAGCTGCTCTCCAGGCATACGCCTATACCAAGGACAGCAAGTATTTGGATATAGCTATAAGATATGCTACTGATGTAATCAATAACAGCGGTTCTACTTTGGCTACAAACTTGTCTCCAATCAAAAGTATGTGGAATGAGACTGATTTGTACAATCGTGAAATTCTGTGGGCTTACTATCGTGAGAAAGAAAACACTTATGTACAGAGCTTCGAAGAATTGATGCGCACTTATCCAAACATTTCTTCCGATAACGTTAAGAACTCACAGAGTCCTGTTCCTTTAAAAGCAAGCTAATGGTCAAACCTTTGAAGGTTGGGCAATTTATTTCCCTACACAGGATTTGGCGGATCAGTTCTTGGTAACAGACGAAGCAACTGGTGCTGCCTTGCCTTGGTATGAAACTTCGCAGTATACCAATAATGTTGATATTCTTGACCCTACTACGATCACTACTGCTGGTCAGGTTGATCAATACAACCAATTAAACGGCGACTTGCGACGCATACCTACACCTCAAGACTTTAATCAGACAAAGAATGGCTATCCTGTATTCCAACGCTACCATAAATTAAAAGCTGGAGTTGCACGAGACCTTAGTGATTTGATGTATCAAGGTCGCGACAAGCGTTTTTACACAACCATGGTTTATGACAAGTCTAATTGGATGAATGAAAATGTAGGATTAAATCTTGGGGGTAATATATCTATGGGCGTGCGCGACAAGGAAGATGGTGGATGGTACAACACCACCACTGGTTATTACTGGAGAAAGAGCAACATTGAGAGACCCGAACCACGTGCTTACTACAACTCAAAGGTTGCACTCCACTTTAATATTACTCGCTTAGGTGAAGCGTACTTGAACTTGGCAGAAGCACTATTACTTAAAAAGGACATTCCTGCTGCTGTTGCTGCATTAAATGCAACTCGTACAAAACATGGTGGCTTGGCGCCTTCAACCGCTTCTACAGAAGAAGAAGCTTGGGCAGACTACATCCGCGAGCGTAACTGTGAAATGGCTAATGAAACAGGTGATATTTACTACAGCTATTTGCGCTGGGGTAAATATGGTGGTTACGCTAATCATGGACGTGCTGCTGGCGAGGTTATTGCTGACCTTGACCGCCCGGCATATAAGATTGAGATTAGCCGTGACCGTAGCAAGCTTATCGTTAGTCAAGTTACATTGCTGAACAGTGCACAGCGCGTATTTACAACTAGACGTTATTTACTCCCTATCAGTCAAGATTTCTTGAATACCCGTGAAGCTTACGGTATTATAGATGCACAGAATGAAGGTTGGTAATAGTTTTAATTTTCTAAATAGTAAAAAGATATGAAAAAGTTCTTATATTTCATTGCTGTCATATTTATGACCATCTTACCCACCTCCTGCTTGGAAAGCGGCTTGGAAGAACTGGGTAAATACTCAGGCTGCGATATTACTAACGGTAATGTTTATTGGCGTTACTATGGTACAGAAAAAAATCCCGCAAGTGGAGAACTTGCTGTTAAACAGGTTTATTTGGCTGCTGCTCGTACACAAGACGTAGAAAATCGTATTTACACTATACGATACACCACTAAGAACATCCCTGAAGCGGAAAGACCTAACTTTACAGAAGCTAAGGCTGTTGTTGCTGTAACCATCTCTACTGCTGCTACTATTAAGCCTCTTAATGGTGCACCTACTTTGGGAACTCCTGGCGACTGGACAAAGGACAACCAATATGAAGTGACTGCAGCTGATGGAACTAAGAAAATTTGGACCATTGTAGTAGAACCATATCAGTAACTTATTAATGACATCCTTTAGAGATGTTATTATACAAACTTAGTTTGAAAGACAATCAGAAAAAGAAAGGGGCGTTGCAAAACGCTCCTTTCTTGATAAATAAAAAGAATATTTAAGAGAATCAGATTATTTTTAGTAAGCAATCTTCTTCAGTTACTTTGTTCTCTACTCCATAACATTCTTTTTATTTTTTTATCTCTAAATTCTCTTAAAGGATTTACATCAATTAAGCAATCAATAAAAACGCAGATAAAAAAATGAAAATGAATAAACTTGTTGCCATAGCATTAATGGTATTATCAGTAATAAGTATCCAACCTGCCCTGAGCACAGTCTTTATCGCCTTCTACCAAGTGGCATTGGGACAAAGGAACTATTGTAGTTGAGACTCCTGAACGTCCTGCAGGGCAGCATCATGTCTTGGGGCTTACGGCCGACCCTATCAAAAAAAGTACGTATTGCTTTTTGTTGGTTTGGGAATGCGTGGACCTTCGGCCGTTATACGCTTCTGTCAGATTCCTGGTGTTGAAATAGTGGGGCTTTGCGACTATGAAGAAAAAACGAGCTGAAGCACAACAAGCTCACTCTACGTAAAGCAGGATTAGCACCTGCTACCATCTATTCTGGAGAAAAAGGGTTATGAAGCACTCTGCAAACGGCCAGACGTAGACCTGGTTTACATTGCTACCGACTGGAATCATCATTTCCCTATAGCCAAATATGCAATGGAAAACAATAAGCATGTTGCTGTAGAAGTGCCTTCGGTTATGAATTTGGAACAATGCTGGGCTCTAATTAATTTGTCTGAAAAGACACGCAAACACTGCTTTATATTGGAAAAACTGCTGTTACGATGACTACGAAATGAAGTCATTATTAATGGCTAAAGATGGCGTGTTTGGTGAAGTAATCCGTGCTGAAGGGGCTTACATTCATGAGTTGTCTGAGTTTTGGAGTCACTACTGGAAAGATCCTAATGACAATGATAAAGACAATCTCCACTGGCGCATGAAATACAACATGGAAAAATCGTGGTGACCTATATGCAACTCATGGTCTCGGCCCGGTGGCTCAATGCATGGACATTCACCGAGGCGACCGATTCACTACTCTTATTGCTATGGATACTGAAAGTTTTGCTGGTAAAGATTGGGTAAAGAACCATACAGGCAAAGAACCAACAACTTTCTTAAATGGTGATCATACTACTACACTGATGCGTACTGCTAGGGGTAAGGTGGTAGAAATACAACACAACATAATGACTCCGCAGCCATATAATCGCTTATTCAAGTTAACAGGTACAAAGGGATATGCTACTAAATACCCCACCGAAGAATTTGCAATTGCTGGTGATGCATTGAAGGGAACAGATGCTCCGAAAATGGATGATATCAACGCCCATGGATTCTTAAACAATGAACAAAAGAAAGCCCTTATGGAAAAATATCGCCACCCTATCTTGGAAAAATACGCTGAAAAGGGACGTCACTTAGGCCATGGTGGTATGGACTACGTTATGGATTCTCGTTTGGTTTACTGTTTACAACACGGTTTGCCACTTGATATGGACGTATATGATATGGCTGAATGGTGCGCATTGGCAGAACTTAGTGCGCTTTCTATGAACAATAACTGTGCTGCAGTAACATTCCCCGACTTTACACGCGGTCATTGGAACGATGTGAAGGAATATACACATGCATATGCTACTCCAGCTCAAGAAGCTGCACAAGAAACTTATGTTGCAGCATACACTGCAGCACAGAAGGAAGCTACAGTAAAATTGAATTTATGGACACTTTACGATGCTGCTAAGAACGCAACAGGTAAGAAAAAAATAGCTGCTGAAAAGAAGTATAAACGAGCTATTCAAGATCTTAACATTCAAATTGAAAATATACTGAAGAAAAAGAAGTTCTAATCTATCGTAATGAAAAGATTATATTATTTAGCAATCATGCTTAGCGTTGCATACGCTGCAAACGCAACAGACTTTAAAGGTGGGCTTACCATTTGGTTTGATAGACCTACTACGTTAGCAAACAAAGCTATTTGGTGGGGACATGCCCCCTGAAATGTGGAAAGGTGAGAACAAACCTGAATCTGCTGGAGACACTGCCCAGAATCCAGATGCTGAGTGGGAATCTCAATCTCTACCCCTTGGAAATGGCAGTTTGGGTGCAAATATTATGGGTTCTGTTGAAGCTGAACGCATCACATTCAATGAAAAAAACCCTATGGCGTGGTGGTCCAAATACGTCAGCTGGCACTGATGCCTATTGGAATGTCAACAAACAGTCGGCACATTATTTAAATGAAATCCGTAAGGCTTTCCTTGATGGCGACGAAAAAGAAGGCTGCATTGTTGACTTGCAAAAAAACTTTAATAGTACTGTTCCTTACGAATCGTGGAAGGAAAAAGCCTTTTTCGCTTTGGAAATTTCACCACCATGGGTGAATTTTTACATCGAGACAGGCTTGAGTTCTATCGGTATGACCGAGTATAAACGTGCTCTTTCTTTTGGATTCTGCGTTGGCAATGGTGCAGTTTAAGAAAGATGGCGTGAGTTATCAACGCAACTATTTCATCTCCTATCCAAATAATGTTATGGTTATTCGGTTTAAGGCCGACCAACCTGGTAAGCAAAATTTGGTTTTTCAGCTACGAAGCAAACCCTGTGTCAACGGGTAAGATGGAAGCCGACGGAAGCAATGGCTTGGTGTATAAGGCGCATCTTGACAACAACCAAATGGAGTATGTAATCCGCATTAAGGCTTTAAATCAAGGTGGCACTATCAGTAATGATAATGGTAAATTCACTCATCAAAGGCGCCAATGAGGTTGTTTTCTTGATTACAGCTGATACGGATTATAAAGTTAACTTCAATCCTGATTTTAACGACCCAAAAACATACGTAGGTGTTAATCCCTCTGAAACAACTTCCACATGGATGAAAAATGCTCTCGCACTAGGTTATGATGCTTTACTTGAGGCACACTATAAGGATTATGCGTCGCTGTTCAAACGCGTTTCCTTGACGCTGAATGATGGGAAAAAGCACAAACGACATCTCAACACCACAGCGTTTGAAAAACTATCGCAATGGCAAGGAAGATTTTTACCTAGAGGAACTTTACTATCAGTTTGGACGATATTTGCTAATTGCTAGTTCAAGGCCAGGAAATCTGCCTGCTAACTTGCAAGGGATGTGGCACAATAATGTGGACGGCCCCTGGCGTGTAGACTATCATAATAATATCAACATACAGATGAATTATTGGCCAGCTAGTTCTACTAACTTATCAGAATGCACGCTCCCACTGATAGATTTTATTCATACGCTAGTAAAACCTGGTGAGAAGACTGCAAAAGGCTTATTTTGGCGCTAGAGGTTGGACTGCTTTCTATCTCTGGTAACATCTTTGGGTTTACTGCTCCTTTTGAAAGTGAAGACATGTCGTGGAACTTCAACCCTATGGCTGGGCCATGGCTTGCTACGCATGTATGGGAATACTACGACTATACTCGAGATAAGAAGTTCTTAAAGGATGTTGGATACGCTCTTATCAAGAGCAGTGCTATCTTTGCATCTGATTATCTATGGAAGAAGCCAAATGGTATTTATACTGCTGCTCCTTCTACTTCGCCTGAACATGGACCTATTGACGAGGGTACAACCTTCGTACATGCGGTAATTCGTGAAATCCTAACCGATGCAATAGATGCTTCAAAGGTGCTGGGCGTAGATAAAAAGGAGCGCAAACAATGGGAAGAGGTTTTGAAAAATATCGCGCCATATAAGGTGGGACGTTATGGGCAATTGCAGGAATGGTCGAAGGATATTGATGACCCCAAAGACGATCACCGACACGTAAACCATTTATTCGGTTTACATCCTGGACATACCATTTTCGCCTATTACGACGCCGGTGCTAGCAGAAGCGTCTAAAGTGGTACTAAATCATCGTGGTGATGGGGCTACAGGATGGAGTATGGGGTGGAAACTCAACCAATGGGCGCGCCTTCATGATGGAAATCGTGCTTATAAACTCTTTGGAAACTTGCTGAAAAATGGAACGCTAGACAACCTTTGGGACACGCATCCACCTTTTCAAATCGATGGAAATTTTTGGAGGTACTGCTGGTGTTACCGAAATGCTGATGCAAAGTCATATGGGCTTTATACACTTACTCCCTGCACTACCAGACGCATGGAAAGATGGAGAAGTGAAAGGGCTTTGCGCTAAGGGCAACTTTGAATTAGATATCTGCTGGAAAAATGGTAATCTATCTGCTGTTACCATTCGTTCGAAGAATGGTGGTAACTGTGAAGTAAGATACAAAGATGATATTTTTGTATTGAAAACTGCCAAAGGAAAGACTTACACACTAAACTATCTCAACGGAAAGCTTTGCTCTAAATAACCATTAATTGGGGGTTTTGATATAACGAAGACAAAGGAATTGGTTCAACTACCGATTCCTTTGTTTTTTTTTCCACATCCCCAAAGGCATCTTTTTGACCTTTGCGCCTACTGCCTCGTTTGCTTGTTTGTAGGCATCGTGCTTGTGTTATGCTTTTGGTGTGGTGTGCAATAGGGCGTAAAGAACAACACTGGAGATGTGCTTAACAATACACAAAATCTAAACGCCTCTAACAACTAATGGGGAATAAAGCTGTGTCTTTGCTTTATTGAAGCAAAGCGACTACATCGATACTGTAAAATGTAAAGTTTTATGTTTAAAAATTAACACAAAAAGAGGCTTTTTTATTCACCAATAGCTTTGTTGCTCGCAAAAATTCGATTCTCGCGAGGGGTTGTTTAGGTGAAAAAGGGGTTGATTTGTAAATGTTTGAAAATTGCATTTGCACTGAATATAAAATGTGAGATATACAGAAACGTGGGCGTTTTTCACCCAAAAACGTGCGTTTTGCTGCAAATAACACGCCGTTTAGCAGCAAAACGCAAGGCTAAATGCAGCAAAAACGCAAGGTAAAAAGGCTGCTAAACGCAAGGTAAAATGGTGCTAAACGCAAAGCGAAATGCTACTAAACGCAAGGCGAGATGCATAATGATACACATTGGTTTGTGGGTTTAGGGGGCTAAAAAGGGATAAAAACGGTGGTCTATTGGGAATAAAAAGTGGTAAAAATGTTCGTTTTTACCTACTAAAAAGTTGTTTTTTTGAGCCAATGAAAAACTGCGAACTTACGCCAAAATAGAAAGGCAAAATGGTGCAAAATGTAGGTAGAAGACTGAAAAACGATGTAAAAATAAAAAAAGCAAGGGCTGAAATTTGGGGCCTAAAACACTGCTTTTGAGCATGTGTTTTCTAGAATGGGTAGGAAAGAAGACCGTGTTTTGTAAAAATAATAATACCACATTTAACAAAAACAAAGAAGCTGCAAGCAAGAAAAACGGAAATACGGCACGAAAAACACCCTAAGTACAAGCCAAGATACAGGAGATACCAGTTTTTAGTGCAGCCGTTGAGTTACTGATGTGCAGGAGTATTTCGGGTTTAATGTAGTAGATGGCGGTTTTAGTACAGCCTTAACCAACTGAATTGCAAGAGAATACAAGGAAAGAAGCAACAAAAATACATGGATTAACGGCAATGCTAACCAGCCAAAGCAAATGCAAGGTGAAAATATCAACATCCCCTTTGCCCACAGCAGAGCAAAGGGGATGCGATGTAGAAGAAGGTGTTACTTCACAACTTTCTTTCCATCAATGATGTAAACGCCTTTATCTAAGGCATCTAAACTGGTGCCCATATACACGCCATCAAGGCTGTAAATACGCCCATCTTTGCCCAAACTTGCGGGCGAAGCGGTGGGAAGGTTGGAAATAGAATTGGTAACCGAGCGCTTAACCAATAGCTCGTCGAGGAAAAATCTTCGCTGACTATTGCGCATTGTCAACCGCAAATAGCCCGCGCCCTTAACCGTTAGCTTAAAAGTTTCCCATTTGCGTTTAGGCAGTTTAAAGGTGTTTTGCGACAATTGCACTTTTGGGATTGAGACTCTACCTTAAAATCGCCAGCCCTCGTTGCTCCATGCAGCAGCCTTAAAACCAATGGTGGAGCCATCCTCAACGTAGAACACGGGCGTGTTTTCTACCACGCCATACTTTTCACCAGTGCCAATAACGGCGCAATGTCTTCCGGCCGAGGTGGCAGAAGGCACCGAAAAGGTCCAGCCATCATTATCGGGTTTAAACTCGCCATATGTTGCAAAGCCGCCCCAGAGGCCATCGTTTCCTCCCTCACCCTCGCACTTGTTAAACGATTCGTAGAACAAAGTATCGCTTTTGAGATGCTTAGGTCTGAGGTCGTCTAAACGAAATCTAAACGAAGCATCACCTTTGGCGTCAATCCTTATGCCTAATACCGACTTATTGAGGCGGTAGGTTTCGTCCGCCCCCGAGGTAAACACTTCGGTAGCGGGTAAGGAAGTGGCTGTAAGACTGTCGTTACCAGCTTGCGGATAAGGAATGCTATCTTGTGCACTCCATACCTTTCGCTGTCGGTTATCGGCCGGAACGATGGCGCACCGCTTATGGCCAGGTGTGGCATTAACACCGTTTCTGAGCCATGTTTCTTGGTCGAAGTCAACGTGCAGCACCACAAGCCCCTCACCAGGCAGGTGTGCATCCCAGCCTTTTTGCGTCTATTCTCAAGCAGATAATATTCGTCGGCATTGGCATCGTTGCGTATGAGGTAGGCATTCCATGGTCGCACATTGGCTTCATGCCCGTAATAACAGTGTCGCGGGTTAGTTCGTGTGGTTTTAACCAGCCCACAAACATTTTTTCGTAGCTGGTGTAACCAGCAGGAACATAGCCATGATTATTGTAACTTCCAACGCTCATTACGTCGTAATAACCCGTACCAAAGGCGTCTTTATCTGAAGTGTCGTACATATCAGGCAGGCCAAGGCAGTGTGTAAACTCGTGGCAAGCCGTGCCAAAGCCGCCCTAACTTAGTGGAATTAAAGTTCAACTCGTTGCTACATGCATAGGTGTTGATGCGCATATTGTTGCCCACAGGTAGGTATTTGCCATAGTCAGAGTATTGCAAAGCCCACTCGTGAGGCCAGATGGTATTGCTGTTTCCGCCCGAAGCCCGGCCATATCCAGCGAAGATAACCAGCACTTGGTCTACAGCACCATCGCGATCCCAATCGTAATCGCGAAAAATTCACTTTGCCGATAGCGGCTTTTACATGCCTCGGCCACCATTGTTCCCGCCCTGATATCGGTGCGCGAGCCTCGCCAGTCGAGGGTATCTCGACCATAGTAAGCCATATCGTGCTTGAGTTGTACAGGTCCAACCACATCAAAAGTAAGGTCGAAGAGACCGTTACTCTGGGCTTTAAAATAGTCGTGCAGACTTCCCTTATGGCCGTCTTTATAGGTAAAACCCACCTCGTTGGCCATTCTCGTTAGCAGCTCGTTGGTGTGTTCGGGCTGAAAATGGGCATCTGTAAAGTTGGCCAGCACAATAAGCCCCTTGCGTTTGCCCACATGCTTATGCGATATGCCCACAGTTCGGGTTGCAGCAGCAGCGCGTCGGGCGTTATTTTTGTGCCATACGTGTGGCAGCATGCGCCCTCACAGCCCTGCATATTAGCAAGGGAGTGGCCACGCCATTATCGTCAATGTTATAGCAAATACCACGTGCATCACGCCAATAGTGCAGGTTTTCGTCGCCCACTTGTTCAAGTCGGATTTGTGTTCCATTGGCAAGCTTAGCCATACGCCATATTCCAGGCATGGTGGGAATGGCCAAAGCAGCAACAAAAGTGGCTAGAAATGCAAGGATAAGAAATTTTATTCTCATAGAAAAGTTAAACTATAAATAATTGTTTGGTTTAAATAAAACGCTAAAATGGCCCTATTGGCCTATCCCCCATTAAATAGATGTAGCACAGGGCGCATGAAAGGAGTTAGTTCGCAGGGGCGCGAAGTGCCGTTATAACCCTCGCGCGACAAAGCCCACGTCACAAAAAGGCGTTGTTTGGCACGTGTCATGGCCACATAAAAACTTGCGTGCGTCTTCGTTTTGTTTGTCGTGCATCGGTGCGAGTGTAGTAATTGGGATAACGCCCATCCACGGCGTCGAATATCAGTACATTGTCGAACTCCAGTCCCTTTGCTTTGTGAATGGTGGTTACATAGATGCGTTCGTCAATGAAGTCGCTACCACAAAGGTCGGCCTCTTTCAGGGTGTTGAGTTCCATAATATGCGCTTGTAACTGCTGAATCAATGCTTGTGTCTCGCAGCCCTGTAACATATTACCTTGCAAATAGGCATTAACATAGGCAATATTGGGTACAGGGAGGATGTAGCTGTCGGCCACAAGGAAATTGTAAAACTCGTGAATCACCTGCATCATGGCGGGCATTTGGGGGTGAGTGTGTAAGGAGTAGAGTTGTGCATGATGTTTATTAAATAGTTTGAATAACGCTGTCGCAACGTAGCAGCACAGTTTTGAACGCGCTGACGTGCGAGAAATTGCTGTTGTGCAGGTATTATCTGTGCAGCTTGTTGTCTACAATAGTTCACCAGGCTCACTGTGGCCATCACGTCTTCGTCGGCCAAATGCGAGTTTGTTCCTTCCAAATGCAGCACCTCAAGCAGAGCCTTAAGCTTATATTGCTTAAGTCCCGGTTGCAACAAGCGTATCAGTTTTGAGTGAATCAAAATAAGTGGGATGCGCCTCAAGCAGGTTCACTTCAGGGCAATAGCGCTGCAAATTGAAGCGCAAAAATGTTGTAATCAAAGTCGGCATTATGCCCTAGCAGCATGCTTTTGCCTACATATTGCATAAAGTTTTGCAAGGCTTGTGCAGGCGGTAAGCAGGGGTTACACTGCAATTGGGCAACAATGGGGTTGGGAATATCGCCAAGCATGGCGGGCACGGGGCGTTGTGTTTGATAAAAAAACATTGAAGGCCGAGCCTTCAACCACACGTCCAGCCCGCATTTTTACGGCAGCAATCTGCACGATATCATCTTCAAAGACATTAAGCCCTGTGGTTTCGGTGTCGAAAACCACTATTTCTTCGTTGTCGAAACATTGTGCAAAGCCCTCACATAGGTGGGCGTTTGGGGCGAAAGTAGGTCGGTGGGCAACATGGCACAGCGCAAAAGAGCCTGTACAAAGTTGCGAGCCGATGCATTTCCCTCGAAAACGCGCAGGCCCTTAAGCAGTCGTGCCCATGCAATAAAGTTGTGCGGGTTGGCTAAGATGTTGAGATGTGCGAAGAGCAATTTAACCTCGGGCGTGGCAAAGAGGTCTTGTCCAGACACTTTAAAAATGACTTAAGCCAAGAGAATTAAGTGCGCAACTAAGGTCGTCGGCATCGCGATTGGCATTAACAATGATGGCCGTTGTGCCGTTCGGATTTTGTTTTTGCAGGTTTCCCGCCAGTTGTGCCACGTCTTTATATTCGGTATCGAGCACATTGCTACTCACCACTTGCAGTTCGTTTCCTTGGCCTTGGTCGGCGTTATTGGCTTTGGGAAGCAAATGCGGATCGATGTTGAGCATGGCTGTGGCATAGGTATTAAACACGTTGAGCAAATATTTGGGCGAGCGATGATTGATGGCCAAGTGGTGTACATTGTGTCCACAGCGTTGTCGCAGCGTGTTCAGCGTGTCGAGTTTTGCGCCCATGAATGAGAAGATGGCCTGCTGTTCGTCGCCCAAGAACATCACTGTGGGGTTGTTTGTGTCTGTTAGTGCGTCTACAATAGCCAGTTGTAGGGGGTTAAGATCTTGCACTTCGTCTACCTGCAGCCACGAATATCGGCGATGCACAGCCTCGTTATCATTGGTCAATGCATCGTAAGAAAGCAGCAAGAGGTCTTCAAAGTCAATCAGTTTGTTCTCTCTTTTGTAGTCTTCGTATTGCTTGGCGAGTTTCATTTTGCGCAAAAGGGCCATCACCAAGCACAAAGAAGCATAATCCATCTGCGCGCCTTGCACCATAGACTCGTAGGTGGAGGCGTGCAGATAGATATCGGTGATGCTCTGCGGAGTAAAGTCTGTTCGGGCTAGTTCGCACAAATTGCGCATAGCTTTCACATCTTCGGCCGAAAGGCAATCGGCATGTAGGCGAAGATTTTTAGGATGTGCATGCGCAATTTGGTGCATGAGATGCGACAAGAAGATAATGTCGAAGTAGTCGCGACGTCGTTTGAAGCTCTCGGCCACCTTCATTTCGTCTTCCTCGGTGTATCGTGCAAGGATGCTTAAGGCATCATCATCATCGATAACAGAGGTCTCGGCAGCAATCAATCCGTTGTCGTAGAGAAAGCGCGAACAAAACCTATGCACGTTTCCCACGAACACTTCACTGGCCGAGTCGTCGTCAATATTGGCCTTTATGCGTTCCATCATCCCGCGGGCGGCCCTATTGGTGAAGGTAAGACACAGCATATCGGCACAATTCACACCGTTGTTGCGTGCCAAGCGCACGCGTTCGGAGAGTATTTGTGTCTTTCCACAACCAGGGGGAGCAAGCACAAGGTGCACGCCCTGCTGCAGATTGATTACCCGTTGCTGACTTTCGTCGGGCTGCCACGCATCTATGGTATTAGACATAATCGTGAAAAGGACGATTGAAGACGTTAACGCGAGAATGAAATTTCGCCAAAGAAAGCCGGACAATGGAAGTCGGGCTTAGGCAAAGCGATGCGATTCCAAGACAGGAAGTGCGGTTTCTGCGTTTTATCCCCACACTTATAGAAGTTGGCGCGCATGTTTGCATCCTGCAATTGCAATCCTGGATGGTGAATAAACAATGAAGTGGGGATAACCAAAGCCATCTGCCATTGGCATTGGCCTACCCTTTCGTCGAACGGTAAACGACCCAACGATGACCAACGGGCTACCTGTTGCAGTGCGTTTTCGGGCAAATGTTCGCGCCCTTCGCGTCCTGGGCCGAAGCCAACAAGGAGCGTTCCTGCGCAATTGCACTCAATATTATAATACGTTCCATCGTTTACCGGACTAACAAAGAACTCGCAACAGGAGTCTTCCCACACGTGTCCGTTGTCTGAAGGAGCCACCGCGCGCACGCTATCTTCGGTTACTTGGAAGTTGAGCAATATGTTATCGCCTGCGTAGGCCATACGAAAAGCCACGCTAGGCTTGTAAGGAAAGGTCTCAGCCCAGTTAACATTGTCGATGAATTCGAAGCCAATACCAGCCTCATCGAGTAGCGAGGGCACATCTTGAGCTTTTACTTGAGCCAAAGAAAGGGGCGAAACAATGTACTTATTCATGCTTGAAATGGGGGGTTATGGTATGGAAGGCACAGCCAGACAAGGGCGCAAACATAGCGTTGCGCCCCTGCCAGGCTGTTCCTTATTTATTTACTGTTCTCGGCGATGAAGTTTTTCATCTCCTCTTCGTGCAAACAAACACTGTTGAAGAGTGCCAATTGGTTCTTGGCACGGTCGAGATTGTGTTCTGGATACTTAATCTTGTAGTACACATCACCATTGATATAATCGGTGAGGAAACGCACACACTGCATAAAGGGGAACAACTTAGCGGCAAAAGGCAAGTGTTCGCGCTCGATGGGTGTAAGGAAAGCGCCAGCCGAAGTGAGGTAACCTTTGGTGAAAGCCTTAAAGATATCCATGTTAAAGCCCACGTTTGCAAGGTTGGGATCGTCTTCAGCAGTGAAGTTTGCGCCCGTTCTAAGGAAGTCGCCATAGTCTGAGAACACATAACTTGGCATCACCGTATCGAGGTCGATAACGCAAAGAATGTTGCCATCGGCATCAAACATCATGTTGTTAACCTTGGTGTCGCAATGACAGATGCGTTTAGGGCAGCTTGCCATCGCGGTGAAGTTGTTCGGCTTTGCACATCTCTTCCATGTTGCGGTTAAGCTCTTCAACCATGCTTTCAACCACCGACAAGCGTTTAACAGGATTGTTTTGCACAGCCTCTTTCAGCTGTCGGGCGCGCAATTCCATGTTATGGAAATCGGGAATTGTTTCTCCCAGCTGTTGAGGTAGGTCAACAAGGGCGGCTTCAAACTCACCAAAGGCCAAGCCAGCAGCATGCGAATACTTCTCGTTCACCGTTTCGTAGGTAAAGGCATCGGGAATAAAGCGCATCATTCTCCAATAAGTATCGTCGGCTTCGCGCCAATAAGTCTTACCCGTTTCGGCCTTAATAAAGTGCAGAACACGACGATCGATGTCGGCAACCTGCTTCTCTTCCAGTTTTTTTCTTAGATGAGCCGTAACAGCTTCGATGTTACTTTGCAACAATTCCACATCCTTAAATATGGCATTGTTGATGCGTTGCAGCACATAAGCGGGTGCATCTTCTTCGTTCATTGCCACCTTATAAGTGTCGTTGATTAGTCCGTTTCCCAGTGATTTCACGCTCTTCACCGTGCCCTGCACATCAAAAATGCGACACGAGTTGGAGCAAATTCTTTTCTTCCATGTTGATAATAATGATCGTTTAGATTAGGCAAAAATCCCCATTGGGTTTATCCTTCAAGGCGCTGCACGAGGCAAACGCACAGGAAGAACAAGTCCAATGGGGATTGAAATGGTATTGTCTATGTGATAAGAACAAGTGGTTAACTTGCTGTATAATGGTTATAGCCTGTAAAGTCGTTAACTTATCGTCTTATTAACGCGTCAACTCGTTAACAGATAAATTCATTCATTCGTCAACTTATTAACTCATCAATTCATTAACTCGTCAACTCACCAACTCATTAACCACCCTTCTTCATTTATATCTCCTTGAACTTATATTCTACAAAGGCTTCCATAGCCTCGTAGCAAGCCAATCCCAGTTTGTCATAGAGTTCAGCAGTACCGCGATTACGGTCTTCCGAGCGTTGCCAGAACAAACGTTCGTCGTTGCTAAGGAATGGTGCACTCTCCATTTGCGATTGGTGTTTGAGGATAGAATTGCGTTTAGCGCGCAACTCTTCAGGACTCATAGGCACACACATTTCGATGTTTTCGATTTCCCATTCGGCCCAAGCGCCACGGTACATCCACACGCGACAGTCGTCAAGCCACTTTTTCTCCAGCCTTCAATTCTTCGTCGATGGCGGCGAAAAACGGCGTCGGTACACTCTTGTGCGTACCATGTGGGTCGGCCAAGTCGCCTGCAACGTATATCTGGTGTGGCTGAATGCCGTGGATAAACTCGCGAACCACCTTCACATCGGCCTCGCCCATGGGCAGTTTTTTTCAATCTTACCCGACTCGTAGAAAGGCAAATCGAGGAAGTGAACACGCTGTAAGGGGATATCGTTATACGTAGAAGCGGTGCGCGCTTCACCACGACGGATAAGACCTTTAATGGTAAGAATGTCGCGCGTATCGCCAATACTGTCTTTCTTCTCTTTGAGGAAGGCCTTTATTTCTTTGTACTTCTCCTTGATAACCGTGTCTGAGTCGCCACCGAAAATTTGGTTAAAGCCATTGATGAAGTGCATAAAGCGAATTACTTCTTCGTCGCCAACAGCGATGTTACCCGACGTTTGGTAAGCCACATGCACCTCATGACCCTGTTCAACCAATCTGCGAAGCGTTCCACCCATAGAGATAACATCGTCGTCGGGATGAGGCGAGAAGATAATCACACGCTTAGGATAGGGTGTTGCACGCTCAGGACGATAGGTATCATCGGCATTAGGCTTGCCACCAGGCCATCCTGTGATGGTGTGTTGCAGGTCGTTGAAAATCTTAATATTGGCATTATAAGCCGAACCATAAAGCGCCAAGAGTTCGCTTAGGCCATTTTCGTTATAGTCTTTGTTGGTAAGCTTTAAGGATAGGTTTACCAGTTAGCTGGCACAACCACACCAAAGCCGAGCGCACAAGCTTATCTGTCCACTGGCAAGAAGTAACCAACCAGGGATGAACAATGCGCGTAAGACGCGATGCAGCAGGCAGGTCGATAACCACATTTGCATCCTTATGGGTTTGCAAGAACGAAGCGGGAAGCACGTCGGTAACCTTCTCTTCCACAGCACGCTGAATGATATCGGCCTTATCTTCGCCCCAAGCGGTGAGGAAAAATTTTGCGTGCGCTGAGGATGGTGGCTATACCCATGGTGATTGAACACGGTGGAACAGCCTCTTTAGAACCAAAGCTGAGCGTCATCTCTTCGCGCGAAACGGCATCGATAAGTATCAAACGCGAACCCGAAGTAAGCACACTTCCTGGCTCGTTGGTAGCAATATTACCCATTCGGCCAATACCCAGCAGCATCACATCGATACCGCCCATGTCTACAATGCGTTGCTCGTATTGCTTGCAACTGCTGTTAACCATCTCTTGAGGAACGGTTCCATCCAGCGTAAACACGTTTTCGGGGGCGATGTTCACATGGTCGAGGAAACGTTCGCGCAGCTGACTAATGCTGCTATGTGGGTTTCCTTCGTTGAGTGGGAAATACTCATAGGCATTGAAAACAGCCACACGAGCAAAGCTCAAGCCGTTTTCCTTATGAAGTCTAATGAGTTCTTCGTACACAGGCGTAAGCGAATTGCCCGTTCCTAAACCCAAAACACAAAGTTTGCCTTGGTCGTTTTTAAACTTAATTTCGGCCTCGATGGCTCGTGCGATATAGGTAGCACCCTCTTCAATCTTTGGGAAGATGTCGGTATGTATTTTCTCGCAGCGTGTTATTTCAGAGCGTTCGACGGCGGTTTTAGGGTTGTAATATTCTTCGGGGATTTTGTTTAGCACAATCTCCGAGCTTAGATTAAGTCTCATTTCTTAAGCCCTTTCAATGTCTTTAAAATATTTGTACGTGCCAACTTTCAGTTCGTCGGTGGCTGCTTCATCACAAACGATGATAGCATCTTCGTGCATTTGCAGCGCGCTAACGGTTCTCATCTGTGTAACGGGGCCTTCAACGGCGTCGCGCAATGCGCCTGCCTTGCCATGACCATTGATGAGTACCATCACTTGGCGGGCATCCATCACAGTGCCAACACCCACAGTGAGTGAGAAACGAGGAACTTTTTCGAAGTCGTTATCAAAGAAACGCGAGTTAACCACACGCGTATCGTGGGTTAATGGCATACGTCTTGTGCGCGAAGTGAGCGACGAGCCGGGTTCGTTGAATGCCAAATGGCCGTCTACACCTACGCCACCGATAAACAAGTCTATGCCTCCTGCGGCCTTAATAGCCTCTTCGTATTGGCTACATTCGGCCTCCCAGTCTTCTGCATTACCATTAAGGATGTGTACATTCTCCTTGGGACAGTCGATATGGTCGAACAAATTGCGGTACATAAACGAGTGGTAGCTTTCGGGATGTTCAACGGGTAAACCCACATATTCGTCCATATTGAACGTTACAACGTTCTTAAACGACACCCTACCCTCTTTGCATGCCTTTACCAAAGCTTGGTACATGCCAATGGGAGTGCCACCAGTAGGCAACCCTAACACGAACGGACGTTCCTTTGTTGGTGCTGCCTTTTTAATACTTTCAATGACGTGTTCAGCTGCCCAATTGGACAGTCCGTCATAATCTGCCTTTATTACTAATCGCATGGCTTTTAAATAAATGTTTGTTTAAAAGATTATGAGCTGCAAATATACACAAAATAAGCCTAATAAAAGCAACTAAATTGAGAGAAAATACAAGTATCTTGTGTTTTTCATCTTTTCTAGGTATATGGCTAGATGATCTCTTCTTGCCTTCGAAGGCTTTGTCTCTACCCACCGGTCTGCCTTCAACTTATGCGCTAACAAAAGCAAATGGCGCAGCGCTTTCATCGCCTCAAACGTGCTGTCACATGGCAAACAGGTTCGCTAACAGATGAAAACGATGCGCCAAACTTAGGGGTTGCGACTTAACCCTCCTGCATAAACGCGCCACAAACTTTGACTTTGATACCAAAGGCACGCACACGATGCTGTGCGCCACCTTATAGATATGCGCCGATAGCACCGTCTAGAGTCTTCTATTCACGACACTCGTGCAGTGTTACACCAGCAGGATGCATCGCCAGCAATCTAAAATTGCTCAAGAATAGCAATGCGTTTCTCGGTGTCGGGGTGTGTGCTAAACAAGCCTTCTACAAACGAAAGCACGCCAAGGTCCATCTCATCAGGATGAACAATGAACAGTTGCGCCACATCCTCGCGGTTTACATGGTCTAAACCAGGGTTGCCAGATATTTTTCTTAATGCCGAAGCCAGCGCCAAGGGGTTGCCACACAATTCTGCTCCACCAGCATCGGCCATGTATTCGCGTTTTCGCGAGATGGCAAACCGTGTAAGCAGGGTGAAGAAATAGGCCACAGCAGCGCACACCACCACAGCAATGAGCACAAGATACATGGCCGCCGCGCCACCACCTTTATCTTTCTCGCTGCGGCGCGACTGCATTCCGCCCATCCAAATAATATTGTAAAGTGTGCGAGCAGCCACCATCATCACCGTGCTAACAATGCCCACGAACACAATACTGGTGATGAGCAGGCGGGTATCGCGATTGCGAATGTGGGTTAACTCGTGTGCCAACACCCCTGCCAGTTCGTCGTCGGTGAGCAAATTCAGCATTCCCGTGGTAACCGTAACAGCATAGGGTGCGCTTGTTTATCCCACTAGCGAAGGCGTTCAGCTGGTCGTCGTCTCACATATATGGCCGGCATGTCCATATTGCAGGCCATACATAGGTTTTCCACGATGTTATACACCCTTGGATTTTTCTTTTTCTACTTAGCGGACGCGAGCGAACAGCAAACTGCACCATGCTTGCATTGGCAAAATAAGCTATAACAAACCATATCGCCACAATACCAACAACCCACGGAAGCACATCGAGAAAGTAATAATTAACGGTGTTTACATCAAGCTGATGATGCACTTCGCCAGCTGCATCATAATAGCCGTTGCCGAAATAGTTTATCACAGCCAAGCAAACCCACGTCATGCCCAGTATGATGGTAGGGAAAAGCAGCAGCAACAACACGCTGAGCATGTTGTTGCGGCTTATCTGTGTTTGCATTCCTACATACTTCATGTGTACGCAGAGATAACAAAATTAGAACTTAACCTCTGGTGCACGTTCTATTTCGGCACGTTGGTCGTTGGGAATTTCAAACATTGGCTCTTTTTGGAAACCGAACATCTTGGCAAAAATCACCGAAGGGAAGGTTTGCACGGCATTGTTAAGCTCGCGCGTTGCCGAATTAAAGAAGCGACGAACGGCAGCCAGCTTGTTCTCCAAGTCGGCTAGTTCTTGTTGCAAATGCAAGAAGTTTTCGTTGGCTTTAAGTTCGGGATAAGCCTCTAACGACACCTTTAGGCCCGACAAGGCACTGGTAAGCATGTTTTCGGCTTCAATTTTATCATTAATCGAAGTGGCTCCCATAGCAGCAGCACGCGCTTCGGTTACACGCTGAAACACATTCTTTTCGTGATCGGCATATCCCTTCACCGCACCCACTAGTTGCGGAACAAGGTCGTGACGCATTTTTAACTGCACGTCGATGTTGGCAAAAGCGTTCTCGCGATTGTTGCGCAGCTTCACCAGATTATTATACAATGCCACGCCCCAGAGAACCAACAGCACGGCCACCACAATAATAACGATTGTTGTTACACTCATTGGATTATTAATTTTAGTGTTAAAGCGCTATAGCTTGCTAGCATTATTGCCTATGCCACGCGCCCAAATATAAATTCACTCTCTGCAATTTGCACAGCCTTGCACCAACTTTGCCTTGCACCAAACGGCACTTTAAAGCACGAGCGCTAAGCAAACGCACACATTGCATTATGCAAAGATAACGCAAAAACAAGACAACACAAAACAAATGGTTGAAATTACGCAATCTATTAAGGAATACTCACGTATTAACGAAAAAAAGGGAGCAATTCACATTGCTCCCCTTTACAAAGGCATTTCAGTTTTCTATGAAGCAGATTTTCTTTTGTCTTAGTTTCAAATGTTTTTGGAAATCGGTCGTATTCATTAAACGCCGACAAAGATACACATTAATTAAATACTCTGCAAATGTTTCTAAAAGAAAAATTAAATATTTTAGTTAAATATCTTTTTGTTCTGTTACTTCTTTTGTCAAAAACAATGCTATTCAGCATAAAAATCAGCTACATAAACAAGACCTATTTACCTTAATTATTAGTAGGTTATGCACTAATATTTGACAAAATCATTAACACAATGAGCCTTATTGCTATGTTCTTAAATGTTAATTTAGTGCTTTTATTTTACAAATCAGTGATTTAAAATTCATCATTCTAGAGAAACAAACATGTTATAGAGACATGTTTTTTTCGCGTTTACCACCGCATTTTTTGTTATTTATTTGTTCACTTGGCAGGCCAAAAAAATGCAAATCCATAGCATTTAGCATTTCTAGAATGGTTCGAAGAGTGTAAAATCGTCTTCTTCTTAAAGCCATTTTTAGACCATTAACTCACTTCCATTTCGTCATATTCACCCTTTTTCTTGATAAGTCACAGCTAAAAACGGCCACTTTACGTCTCTCTTTCGGCTATTAGTAGCATTTAGCCTTGCGTTTTGCACCACTTTACACTGCGTTTTGTACGAGATAGCATTGCGTTTTTGTAGGAGATAGCATTGCGTTTTGCTGCATATTGCGCAAAAACATGCGCCCCAAAAAGGCTGTTAAACTTAAAAAAATACGCCCGTATTTTGAACTCAACGCCACTTCGTTCGGAAATAACGCAGCCACAATGTTAAAAATCTAGTATAAATATTTTACATTTCAAATTGAGCAACAACATGGCTCGTTGCAATCCTTTTTGTTTGTGGTTGCCCACCCCTCAGCAGCGCGCAATGCCCCACAAACTAGTTTTACACACTCCCACGCTATACACATAATGCAACAAGGCCATATCGGCACCCTAGAAAGAGCCACCGACATGACCTTGTTATGATGTTAAAGGCAGTTCGAAAAAAAGCCGAAACGCCTTGTTATTTATATTCGCCCTTACCCGTAGAGAAGTTAAGATAGCAGCGCTTACCGACTGAAACAGCCACATTGGATTGTTCTACGCCGTTGCCACGATAAGAGATAGCACCATTGGCATCCACCACAAACTCTGTTCTCGACCAGTCGAAGCCATTAAGCTTCACACACATGCGAACAAAGTCACTGGCCACAAAGGCCGGCGAAACAAAGTTGCCCGAGGCAGTAGTGGGCACAGTAAAGAGGTTTTTCGGGTTTGCAATCCCAGTTGCCAATGGTAGGACCTTGCAGGTAAACCTTAGGTTGTTCGAAACTAATCGTGCGTTTTTTTCGCCATCATTGCTTACCACTAGCACATACCATCCTGCCGTTCCCACCTTGATATTGCCACCTTCATCGGAGACATTAGCCCCCTGCATTGTCGGTGATGGTGGTGCCAGCGTAACCGAAGTCGTTGCCCCAGGCTGCTTGTGGTGCACACTTAAACTGTTCGTCAGCAGCGAAATAAATCACCGCCCAGAACGTAGGCGTACCCGTAGCATCCAGTCCAACGGTGCCCTTAACAGGTGTTAGGCTCTTCCATTTACTCCATCCATAACCACTACCAGTGAGATAGCAGCTATTAATTTTAGGAGCCACCTTTACATAAGTAGGTATGGCCGCGAACTGGATGGTGTTAGAATACACCGTATCAATACCAGGCAACACAGCCTTAACACGCATATACACAGCCTGAGCCGTGGTAGGGATGGTAGATTCTTTCCAATGCGCCACTTGTTGCAGAGCCAGGGCCAAGTCGAAATTGGTAAGCTGCGCCGCATTAGTTACGTAAACAGTTTGAATCTCCTTATAGTCGGCCGAGCCAGCAGCCACAGTGCCTGCATCTTCATCAGCATACGAGGTGGTGAAATTACCCGTATGCGACACCTCGATGGTGTAGTCCACCTTGGCACGATAGCCAAAAATCGGGCTTATCCCATGTAAAAGCGAGATTGGCCGTATCCTTTAAGTTTAGTTGCGAGCCACCAAACGACGGCGTTTGCATGCTAAACGTGTCGGGCTGTTTGATTGTGGGGTTGTCGTCCCTATCATCCGAACAGGCCGCCAAGGCACAGATGCCAGCAAAGAGCATCACAGATGATTTTTATGATTTTCTTCATTTCTATCATGATAAGTGAGTTAATAACCAGGATTTTGCTTAAGGTTGTTGTTTACAGAGAGGTCGGACGAGGGCAAGGGGAAGAGGTTGCGGTAGCTATCAAAGCTGCGACCGTTGGCTGCTCCGCCTTTCCAGGCCCAATTATAACTATTGTTTCCGCCATAATATCCATAACGAATAAGGTCGGTGCGGCGTTGTGCTTCGAAATAAAAATTCGCGGCTACGCTCGTCCAAGATATCGTTTAGCGAGAAGCTAGTACGTGCAGCAGCATGTGCACGTTGGCGCAATTGGTTAAGATAAGCAATGCCTTTGAGCAGTGGCATTGCCACCATTGAGTCGTGCCGTTGCTTCTGCATAAGCCAAATAAGACTCGGCCACACGGAAGAAGAAGAAATCTGTATCGGCAAAACCCGTATTGGTTACAGCAGAGCCATCGCTCTTAATACCAGTGAATTTCACTACCGAGTATCCTTTTTGAAATCGGTTATGTCGTTGGCAGTGGGAATTTCGAGCGAACGGTCTACGGCATAGAACAACGCGCGGTCGTCGTTAGCAGCAGCCAAGATGGTGGCCGTGTTTCCAGTTGGTGGCGTACCGGTAAAGAATTTCTTAACCAAGTCTTTGCGTGCACGGTTACCTGCCCACGTACCACTTATACCATTGTCGGGCATATCGGTATTATATGTAGAGGCAATAAGGAAAGTTGTATTAGCATAAGCTGCAGTGCGGTCGCCCTGTTGTAGCAAAGGCAGAACCGCTTCTACCGAAGCACCGCTCTCACCATTATCGCCCATAAAGAGCATTTGATAGGCCGAGTAGTTGGCTGTGCCAGCAGTAAAAAAAGCTTATAATCAGAGTTGATTACCTTTTGTGCATATTCGGCAGCTTTTGCCCATTGAGGAGTACCCGTGTAAACCCTCGGCATTTAGGTAAAGACGCGTAAGCAACATCCATGCTGCGGCCTTATCTGCACGGCCGTATCCAGCATCGGTAGACTTCTTTGCCTTGGGTTCGGCTAAGAGAGTTTCCACCTCTAGGAGTTCTTTTTCTAGCCATTCGTAAACTTCTTTTCGTGTGTGTTGCACAGGTTTTTTTCGGTGCTAACGGTCAGGGGCAAACCAATGTTTCCGAAGGCATCCATAGCCAAATAAAATTGCAAAGCGCGAATAAAACGCACCTCGGCCGTACGTGTTGCATCAACACCCGAGGCCACATCGAGATAGTGATTGCACACCGAAATACCCGAATAAAGACGGTTATAGAGCAATGCAAGGAAGGCATTGCTGGCTCCTTGCTCGTTGGTGTTCATCGTTGCCACGCCAGGGTCGCCCCATCGGCAAATAGCTTCGTCGGTGGTAAGCTCGTTAGAATTGAACAATTGGCGTAGAAGTCCTGTCGTTCCAGGGTCTTCTGCGCTTACAGTAGAGGAGCCAGGACCATCTAAGCCCTCGATAGCCAAGTTGGCATAACATTGATTAAACAATGCCACGGGGTCGAGTTCGGTTCGCTTATTGGGGTCGATGGGCGTAACATCTAGGTCGCCTATGCACGAAGAAAGTCCCACCGAGAGCAGCATTGCGGCTGCAGGAAGGATATGTTTGATATATCGTTTCATTGTAAATTCTCTTAGTTGATTGTTAGAAATTCAAGCTCAAGCCCAAGATAAACGAAGTGGGTCGTGGGTAAAGGTCGTAATCAATACCATTAAACACCTCTGGGTCGAGTCCCTTATACTTGGAAATGGTGAACACATTAGAGGCCGTGGCGTAGAGACGGCCACTAAGTCCGTGCCAAGAACCCGTTTTAAGCACGCGATCGAAGCTGTAACCCAAGGTGATGTTGTCGCACTTGAGGAACGAAGCATTGCGCACAAAGTAGTCGCTTTGCACCCATTTGCTGGTTTGCCAATTAAGGTCGATGGTAGATTTGGGTCGTTGTTCAAGATAACCGCTATTCCAAAGCTCGTTCATATTGCTGCGGCTGGCTTCCACATCATTGTAAACGTAGTTGCCAATGTTAGCACGGAACGATATACCAAAATCCCATTTTTTATATTCGAGACGCGAAGCCAGACCCATTGTTACGGGTGCAGCAGACTGTTTGTAGAAATAGCGGTCGTCATTGTTAATAATTCCGTCTTCATTGCGGTCTACAATAGCGCCTTCGATGGCTTTACCGTTAGCGTCGTAAGCCTGTTGGTACACATAGAAAGCAGAAGCAGACTGCCCCACAGCATAGGCCTTCACCTTTGTACCCGTGCCACTGTGTACCGAGTTACCCGTTTCGATGGGTTTAGAGTTAGCGCCCACCAGATCGGTAATGCGGTTGTGGTTGTAGGTTACGTTATAGTCAATCGTCCAATACCAATCTTTAGACTGTATGGCTTTCCAGCTCAATGTGGCCTCAACACCAGTGTTGCGCAGCGAACCAATGTTGGTATCCACGCGGTTTTTGAAGTTGGTACCCGCTGCAGCATCTGCATTGTTAATCAAGTCGGTAGTGTTGCGATAGTACCAATCGATGCTTCCGCTAAGTCTTTGGTTAAGAACACCCCAGTCAATACCCACGTTAAAGGTGGTGGTTGTTTCCCACATAAGCAGTGGGTCGTAAGCTTGAGGCATGTTCAATCTACCATTTTCCAAGATGGGATAAAAAGATTGCGTACCCGTATTAATATTGTAGATGGCGAAATAATTATAGTCGCCAATCTCATCTTGTTGGCCAGTTTTACCCCAACCCAATCGAAGTTTAAGATCGGAGAGGGCATTAACGTCTTTCAAGAAGTTTTCTTCCTTAGCTTTCCATGCAAAAAGCAAACGAGGGGAACCAAGCCCAATGTTTTTTTTAAAACGCGAAGAGCCGTCGTCGCGAACCGTTGCAGTCAAGAAGTAACGATCGAGGAACGAGTAGTTGGCACGACCAAAGAACGACACCAAATAGTTTTCGGTGCGCGAATGAAAAGGCTCATGCTCGGTTTCCATACCTCTTTTTGCAGTTGTATTAGTGATGGGATAAAATCCCCTGTAGTCCTTGTTTTCGTCACGCCAGTAGTGTTGCCACTCGTAACCACCCATTACATCAAAGTGATGTTTCTCGTTAAAGTCTTTAAAATATTGCGCATACATGCTGAGCGAAAGGTTTCTCTTCAGCTTGTTAGCCGCGCCATAGCTACCATAATAGAATGCTGCTGGAGCAGTGGTAGGCACACGCTTGTTCTGTGTTCCTTCAGAAATATCGGCACCCAGTGTGAGGTGCAGGCGCAAATCTTCAAATCCATGAACCTTGTAATCAATGTCGGCACTACCCACAAACGAGCGACTATAAGCCCTTTCGTAATAAAGGTTGAGTGCAGCAACAGGGTTAGAAGGCGCCTTGTTGTTGTGTGAGAAGGGGTAATTGGGGTCTTTTAAGAACGCACCATTAGAGCGCCATTGGAAATAACCAGCAAAATTATTAGCGTCGGCAATGGTTTTATCGTAAATACTTTGCGTAGGGTCGAAGCGGAAAGCATCGCCAATAGCAGCATAGTTAGGATAATTGGTTTCGGCAAACATACCCTTAGCGTTGAGATTGAGCGTAAGGTGGTCGTTCAAGAGCGAGGGATTGAGGTTCACAGCAGCAGTAACGCGTTTGAAATCTGATGTCTTAAGGATACCCTGCTGGCCAGTATAACCCACCGACACACGATAAGGCAAATTCTTAAAAGCACCTTGCACTGCCACATTGTGGTCGTGACTGAGGGCTGTGCGATAGATTTCGCTCTGCCAATCGGTATTAGCTGTGCCCAGAGCCTTAGCAGCATCACTGCCAGCTCCGTACTTATTGGTGATAAACTCGCGATATTCGTCGCCATTCATCAGCTTAAGAGACCCACTCTTTACGCTAGCCGTAACACTACCATTATAGCTAATTTGTGGTGCCATCCCTTTACGTCCCTTCTTCGTTGTAATGATAATAACACCATTAGCCCAAGTTTAACCGGCAAAATTATTTTTCATAAATTTTCGAGATATTTTGTGTAGTATCAATTTGATAAAGGATTGATAATCAAGTGTAGAGTATTGTAACGAGGAGTAAAATCAGATTTGTAGGACACAGTCATATCAAAAATTATTTTTGTTACTTTTGCACTCATGCACGCAAATGTACAGACACGATTCAACCCTGCCACAGGCGACATGGCTCCTTATTATCGCATCAAGGAGTCATATCGTGATGTGCAGGGTCATGTACATTCGCTAATTCTGTTAAACATCGGGTTCGAGCCTTCACTTACTGCTGTACAGGTTCGAAAAATTGCATACGCTCTTACCGAACGCCTCAAAACCAGAAGCACACCCTCGCTTTTCATAGAACACCTTGACGGTCTTACTCCTATTGAACAGGCAAAAGGCTGACGAATGGTGGAGCCGTATGGAGAAAGAAGGTGGAATTGATCGGTTTAATAAGGAAGAGCAGAAGTCGCTGAGAAAAATATGAGAACTATATTGACCTTGAGACGGCAAACTATACTGACGCAAGGAATGTTGGTGCAGAGTGGCTCTGCAAGCAGACAATAGACAAGCTGCAATTAGATGGTTTTCTGCGAAAAAACGGCTGGACGGAGAATGCAATACATACGGCTTTGTCAGCATTGATTGTTCGCACGGTATATGCAGTTTCTGAACGTTCATCTTATTATTATTTGCGCGATAACTCGGCTGCTGGCGAACTTTACAGTGGAGCTCCTGGCTGGACACCAGGAATCAATTCTCTGTATAAAATCACTGACAAGTTATATGAACTAAAGGAACAGTTAGAGCGTCATTTTGTGCAGCGTTACTGACAATCTCTTTAATATAGACAACAAGTTGATGCTCTTCGACTTAACTAACTTCTATTTTGAGGGTAGTAAGCGTAATAGCGATAAAGCCAAGTTCGGTCGTTCAAAAGAAAAACGCTCTGATTGTAAGCTACTTGTACTTGCATTATGTATCAATAAAGAAGGTTTTATACGTTATTCTTCAATCTTGGAGGGTAATACAGCAGATCCCAAGTCTCTACCCAATATGATTGATACGCTGGCAAAGAGGAATCCATCACGAACCAAGGATACGCTCGTTGTCATGGATGCAGGTGTTGCCACGGAAGAGAACTTGGAGCTAATAAAGAAAAAAAGGGTTACAATTATCTCTGCGTATCTCGTACGAAAAATGAAGGACTATACGCTCAGTGATGATAATAAGAGCGTTACGGTAATGGATGCCCGTCGGCAAAAGATAACACTGAAAGAGGTTAAGACAGAGGATGATAAGGATTATTATCTCGAAATAACATCTCCTTCGAAAGCTATGACAGAGTCGTCCATGAACAGAGTCTGGAGAGAGCGTTTTGAGATGGAACTGCAGAGGATAAACGATGGAATCTCCAAGAAAGGTGGAACAAAAACCTATGAAAAGGTTGTTGAACGTACAGGGCGTGCCATACAGAAGTACCCTTCTATAGCGAAGTTCTACCAGATTAGCTACATAAAAAAATGAGAAGAAGCCCAAGGAGATGCTGCGTGTAGACTGGGAGATAAAAAGACCTCTCGGCAATGGAATCTGGGCATGGAGTCTATTTCCTCCGCAGCAATGTCAGGACACTTTCTGAACGTGTAACATGGGAATACTACAATCTCATTCGTGAGATAGAATGTACGAACAGACAACTAAAGAATGATCTCAACCTCCGTCCAATCTATCATCAGAAAGATGAGCGAAGCGATGCTCACCTTTTCTTCGGTTTATTAGCCTACTGGGTGGTAAACACCATCCGTTGTCAATTAAAACGAGAAGGAGAATCCTGTTACTGGACCGAAATTGTACGACGTATGAGCACCCAAAAGCTTGTCACCACAAAAGGGAAGAATCCATTAGGTGAAACCATCGAGATGCGCCAATGTAGTAGTCCTTCGAAACAAGCAAAAACAGATATACGATAAGTTGAACTTAAAACACTCACCATTCAAAAAAAGAATAAAATTTGTAGGACACAGAGCCCATAAGAAAAACGAGGAAAGTATAGTAACAGTAACAATTAGGCAAAGGTGGGTGTTAAACTTGGGTTAGAACCACGCGAACCATAGATAGCAGCGGCCGAAGCATCTTTCAAAACATTGAACGACTCGATGTCTTGAGGGTTAATCATCGACAAAGGGTTAGACAAACCCTGCACGCCATTGTGGTCCATGGCCACACCATCGATAACGATAAGCGGATTGTTTGAGGCATTTAGCGACGAGCCACCACGTATACGAATGGTAGAACCAGCGCCAGGAGCACCGCCATCCGTTGTGATATTCACGCCAGCAACCTTGCCCGAAAGCATGTCTTGGGGGTTAACCACGAGACCTTTGTTCTTAGAATCGGGTTTTTAAAGCCGAGACCGAACCCGTAAGGTCGCTTTTTCACTACACCATAACCAATCACCACTACTTCGTTTAACGACTTGGCTGCATCGTCTTTCAAGACAATAACCATGTTGGCACTAGCAGTAGCCTTGGTGTCGGCATATCCAATGTACGAAACTGTTATCTCAGCGCCGGTGTTAGCGCTGATGCTGAAGTTACCGTCAATATCAGTAACCACACCGCCTTCTTGTCCAGCCACACGCACAGTAGCACCAGTGATGGGTTCACCAGTACCATCCTTCACGTGTCCCTTTACCACAATTTGCTGGGCAAAGACACCCACGGAGAGGATAAGCGCACACATGAGCATGGCAATCCTTTGAGGCATCGCATTAATTAGCTGCTTCATCATTCTCTGTTTTTAAAAATGTTTAAGTTATGCATTGTTTAAATTAAAGTTGTCTGCTCTACCTATATAATGTATGCGCGCGCATAATGAGCCGCATTTCCCCTATGTGAGGAGACTATGCCCTTTCGATGTTAGCCCGACCATTACTATAAGTCGTTGTTTCAAAGCAAGTTCTTGGTTTATCACACCTTCATTTTTTGCCATTTGTTTGGGTTGGTCTGCGTTGTCGTCGCGTAGTCATCCAGTGCTTTTTAGCCACTATTTGGGCGCAATATTTGCAACATCCTTTATGCAAAGATGCTCAATGCACCGAAAAAAATGGCATAAAAAGTTCTTTAAGAATGATTTCAGAACTGCCTCAAAAAAATGTTATTGTATCTCGTCTAATCTAGGTTTACTTGGCCCAAGTAGATCTACGGGCCTCAGTTAGTTGTGCAAAAGTAGCTTTTCTTTAGATTAGCTTTTTACTTTATTAATAGTTAAAAAGCAATCTCGTTTTTTTGCGCAAACGTTTGCGCAAGTTATTAATAAAAAAACATAAGTACGTGATTATAAAAAGCATGAAACACCCAAATTCGCCACTGCTTTAACCTTTCTTCTAACCATTTCGTAAACCATCCCCACCCGTTACCTTTATGGTTAAATACGCATTCACTTCTCTTCTCGAAAACATGCCAACTACAACCTCGTTAACTTTTTTTGCCCAAAAACTAACAAAAACCGCGAATTATTACACATAAAAAGTAAGGAAATACAGAATTAATTAATATCTTTGCAATGTCTACCTCAACATAAGACCATCACTGACGGACTTCAGAGACAACAACTATATGCGCTTTTTAGCGGCAAAAAGAGAATTAAGAATTATGGGAGAAATATCATCTATCACGATGAAGGATATTGCTAAGGAGTTGAATGTCTCGGTTGCAACGGTGTCGCGAGCACTTAAAAATAGTCCGCGCATCAGTCGCCAACAACGCGAACGCATTCAAGCTTACGCAGCCGAACACAACTTTACACCAAACCTCATCGCAGAGAGCTTACGTAAGAGCAAGGTGCGACCAATGAAAGTCATTGGCGTTATCGTTCCCGAGCTTACGCATTATTACTTTTCATCGGTGCTCGCAGGCATCGAAGAAGCAGCAGAACGACAAGGCTACCTCATCATGGTGGCCCATAGTAATGAGCAACACGAACGAGAAGTGGGCATTTGCAAATCGTTCTTCGAAAAATAAAGTGTGTGGCATCATCGTGTCGCAAGCGAAAGACACGGCACAATATGCACACTTTCAACGACTAATAGACAGGGGTGTGCCACTAGTTTTCTACGACAGAATATGCACTGGCGTGAACGCTAGCCGAGTGGTTGTAGACGATTATGCAGGTGCTTATGCCGCCGTTAGCCACCTCGTGGAAACTGGATGCAAACGAGTGGCCTACTTTTAACTCGTCGATGAAACTCGAAATATCAAAAAAATAGATATAACGGATACTGTGATGCACTGCTTAAACACGGCATCAAAGTAGACCCCTCATTGGTGTTTCAATGCGACAACCGGGCTGATGCCGAACGCATAACACCCGAAGTGCTGAACAGAGACGACCGTCCCGATGCTTTTTTTGCCGTTAACGACGATACTGCCATCGGCATTCTCTATTCGGTTAAACGAAAGGGGTTGCGCATTCCCGAAGATGTTAGCGTGTGCGGATTTACCAACGGACAACGCGCTGTGGCATGCGACCCCACCCTAACTACCGTAGACCAACATGGATTTAAAGTGGGAGAAGCGGCTGCTGAAATACTTATAAGACATGTTGAGGGCGTAATCGAAAAAGGAAAAATTGAAAGACGCGTGGTAAGAACACGACTTGTGGTGAGGCAATCCACACTACCTGTGTCCACATCTATTACCGAACAGATGGAACGAAGACTACCTAAGGAGGCCGACGAGCAACATCACACCTGCAAAAGGCCTACCGAACAGGTTAAGACTAAAGCCTCAAATTCGCAACAAACGGCCTAAACCACATAGCCAAACACCGACACCCCAGAAACAAAAAAACAACTAACGCCGATTTAAGAATACACCGACATATGAACAATCAATTGAAAAAGAAACCTGATTTAGAATTCTGGAAACTCTGGAATCTTAGCTTCGGATTTTTCGGCGTGCAGATAGCCTACGCCCCTACAAAGTGCAAACATCTCGCGAATTTTCGCTACACTGGGTGCCGACCCACACAATTTGAGTTATTTTTGGATACTCCCGCCACTCATGGGCATCCTTGTTCAGCCCCTCGTGGGTACGCTTAGCGATAAAAACTTGGACACGATTTGGACGACGTATCCCCTATCTTTTCGTGGGCGCCTCAATAGCTGTGCTAGTGATGTGCCTACTGCCCAACGCAGGTTCGTTTGGCATGACAGCCAGTATGGCCATGATTTTTCGGACTCGTGGCCTTGATGTTTCTCGATACAAGTATCAATATGGCCATGCAACCCTTTTAAAAATGCTGGTGGGCGATATGGTGAACGAGAAGCAAAAAGGCACTGGCCTACTCCATCCAAAGCTTTCTTTGTAACGCTGGCTCTGTGGTGGGTTTCATCTTCCCTTTCTTCTTTACGTTTATCGGATTGAGCAACATCGCACCCGAGGGGGTTGTTCCCGACTCGGTGATTTGGTCGTTCTACGTAGGCGCTGCCATCCTTATCCTCTGTGTTATATACACAACTTTAAAGGTAAAGGAATGGAATCCCAAAGAATATGCCGAGTATAACCAATTGGAAGAACCGCTCAACGAGGGTAAAACCAACTTCTTAACCCTGCTGCGCAATGCGCCTAAAACATTTTGGACTGTTGGACTGGTGCAATTTTTCTGCTGGGCGGCATTCATGAACATGTGGACTTACACGCCTGGTTCTATTGCCGACACGGTTTGGGGCGTCGATATGCAATCGCATTTGGCCACAAGCACTCCCCAATATCAAGAGGCAGGCAACTGGGTGGGCATTCTTTTTGCCGTTCAGGCCATAGGCAGTGTGCTCTGGGCAGTGATGTTACCCAACATTCGTAACCGCAAAACGGCTTATGCGCTTTCGCTTGTGCTAGGCGCAATTGGCTTTATGATGGTGCCTTATGTTACAGATAAGTATCTCATGTTCGTTCCTTTCGTGCTTATTGGCTGCGCTTGGGCTGCCACATTGGCCATGCCTTTCACCTTTGTTACCAATGCTTTGGAAGGTAAAGGCCATATGGGCGCTTACCTTGGCCTGTTTAACGGAACTATCTGCGTGCCTCAAATCATCGCTGCGGCATTGGGTGGAACGGTGCTTCACTTGCTGGGTAGCGTGCAAAGTAACATGATTTTGGCTGCTGGTGTGATGCTTCTCGTTGGCACTTTGTGTGTAGGGTTTATTAAAGACAAAGAACAATAAGAACGTTGCTTTACACAAACGGCGATGTTAATCCCGAATTGGCTGATATCTCTGGCCAATTCGGGATTAATATTGTGCACACATTTCGCTCGCTTCTTTCGTTCGTTTATAGCGTATAACTGAAATGGGTCATTAGAAACGGATAAACGCCCTGTTTCTAATAACCCATTTTTTTGCTTGTTTTCCAACCCATGGCAAACAAATACCTGCCCATGAGCCTCCTTTATATTAGTAATGACAATGCCCTACCCCTTCAGTTTAAAACGAAGTGGCGATACTTTCCACCTCCGAAGCAAACAGGCTGTCGGTTTGTAAACGCGCTTCAACCTGTGCACAGCTATGCAACACGGTGCTATGGTCGCGCCCACCAACAAGTTTTCCTATACGACTAGCGGGCATTTTGGTGTATTTCTGCGCCAGATACATCGACACTTGGCGCGGCACAACCAAGTCGCGCTTGCGACTTTTGCTACTAACAGCCGACACACTAACATTGAAATGATGGCACACCCTTATCTAGAATATCATCGATAGTGAGTGGCGTATCATCCACTTTTACTGCACGCTTAATCACCCGTTCGGCCAATCGCATGTCGATATCGCTGTTATACACCACCGAATAAGCCATCAAACTGTTGATAACACCTTCCAAATCGCGCACACTTCCGTTAGCCGTTTCGGCAATAAATTGTATCACTTCGGCAGGGATTTTCAGTCCATCGCGACGTATCTTGGCGTTCAATATATCCACACACAGCTGCACATTGGGCTTTTTCTAGCTCGGCAATAATACCACAAGAGAAGCGAGTGATGAGTCGTTCGCTCATACCTCGAAGTTCAACAGGCGGTCTATCGCTGGCTAAGAGTATGCGTTTGCCGTTACGAAACAGGTGGTTAAAGATGTGGAAAAACGTCTCTTGTGTTTTCTCAGAGCTTTCCCAAGTTTGCACATCGTCGACTATAAGCATGTCGATGGTTTGGTAAAACTTGATAAAATCGTTGGTGGCGTTCTTCAACACAGCATTAACAAACTGCACCTGAAAGAGGTGAGCGCTGATATAAAGCACCCTTTTCTGGGGATAGAGTTGCTTTAGTTTGCATACCAATAGCATTCACCAGGTGGGTTTTACCACATCCCGACGGCCCATAAATAAACATGGGATTGAACTGATTGCTATTGGGATGGTTGGCAATAGAAAGGCCAACCGAGCGCGACAATTTATTGCTGTCGCCCTCAATATAGTTAGAAAAACGTTTGGTGCGGGTTGAGTTGTGGGTCGAGTTCCTTTTCTTTAGCAGACTCTTCCTTGCTATTTTGTTTTCCGCTCCACGTCTTAGCTGCTTGCGTGGCGTGTGCTTCAGCTGGGTCGGCTTCGATGTCTTGTGTCTTTTTATGCTCACTATCCACCACCACACGATAGGTTAAGCGGATGCGTTGCCCAAAAAGCAGAGAACAACACACGACTTAAAAAGGTCGATATAATGTTCTTCGATATATTCGTACACATACGAACTTGGCACCCGGAGCACCAAAAGTTTCGTATCGTTATTAAACGATTCGAAGACAATTGGTTTAAACCACGTGTCGAATTGTTGCTGCGAAACGCTTTTGCGCAATGAGCGCAAGAGCCGATTCCCAATGCTTATCGGGAGTTACGTCCATTATATCTATACTGTTGTTGGTTTGTTAGCACATGCGTGCCATGGTCTCTGAAATCTTTTTGCAAATATCGTAAAAAATTGGTATCGGCAAATTACAGAATGATTTTGAAATATATAAATCGCTGAAAGTTTGTACATTGCTTGACAAATGCCACTAGCACAGAGTTTACGAATAATAATAGAGAGGAATAGGAGAATAAAATGCGCCATTTTGAGCCTCTGCTAAAGCACTAAAGCCAAGCACAACGAAGGCCTAGTAGCTAGCCTTTGGGTTGAAGTTTCCGTTAATAGCGAGTTCATGATTGGTGGTTGCAGGGCTGTGTGCCATTTTTCTCCTTGCAAGCGCGTTGTACCCTGCTCAGCGATAATCTTCTGACTGAAAAACCGCCACCTTTCTGCCTGCACAGAGAGGTGGCGGTGATGTATGTAGATGCCCAACAGCCTTTGTTTGAACAGTGAATGGCATGCACGAGGGCTGTGTGCCCCATTTATTATGCTGCTATTGCCCTAGTTAAGACGAGGGCATGCTGTGCAAATAGATGGTAACAAGCGCTTAAGCAATAGCACTTGCTACTAGATAAGCGAAGGGAAACAGCTAGCTAAAATAGCCCCCTTATTTGTCTTTGCGCCCGAAGAGTGAGAAATGCACGTAGCGTTTGGGGTGTTGGCGAACATTAACCAGCAGCGAGTCGACATTCATCAGCGTGGCATTAAGGTTGTTATACAAACCTGGGTCGCGCATAAGCAATCCCAAAGAGCCCTCGTTGCTATTAAGTTTCTGTGTCACTTCTTCCACGTTCGCCAAAGTGCGGTTCACCTGTTGCATCGTTCCGTTCAGGTCGATGGCAGCCAAATTGCCCGTCAGGGTACTGGTATTGTCAAGCACCTTGTTGGCCTTGCCCATCAGAGCAGGCACATTGCGGTTAAGGTTAGCCATCAGTCCGTTGAGCTGTTGCGACGAAGTACGGAGGTTAGCCGTAATACCTTGCAGATTATCAAGCGACTGGTTGATTGCAGGATTGGCCAAAAATAGCATTCACATTAGCCAGGATTGAATCGAGTTTGGGCAGCAATCGTTCTACAGCAGGAATCATTTCGCCCACTTGAGCCAAAGCACCTTTTGTTAACACGTCCCCTGAATTACGTCGCCATAATTCAGAAATTCGCCACTGTTGGGAGCGAGAATAAGGTTGAGTTTCACGTTTCCCATAAAAGTCGCTTTCAATCTCGGCAGTACTTCCCTTGGGCACACGCATGGCGTCGTCTAAGCTAATTGTCACCTCAATATCGCCCTTTTTGGTCGTAATTATAGTTGATACCAGTAACCACTCCCACAGCATAACCGTTGGCATAAATGGGTGTAGCATTAGACAAACCCGAAATATCCTTAAACGCCACCTTATATCCAGCATCGCCAGCAAACATAGGTAGACCCTTTAGGAAATTCATTCCGAAGAATAAAATCACAACTCCGGCAATGGCCACTAGGGCTATCTTTACCTCTTTCGTAAAAAAATTTCATAGTCAATTATTTATTGTCTTTGTGTCTATTAACCGAAAATTCTCGTATAGCTTTGTTCACATTCATGCGTTCTCCGTCTTTAAATGCGATAACAAAAGCATCTGGGAACTTGTCGGAAATCTCTTTTCTTAATCGGTTTATTTCATTATAATCGGCCGATGCGCCGTAAGTGTACTTTATGAGATCGTTCTCATAGAAGTGTCCAACGTTTTTAGTCCTTTAAAAACGAGGGCTATTACGTTTCAAGCGCTCTGGTGTGGCCATGATTTGAACTTTAAATATGGGTACGATGGCGGTTTCGCCAAACGTGATAATCTTTTTCATTGTCATCGCCCGAAGTAACATTTGGCAGTGAAGACTCTTCTGTTTGTCGCTGCTCCACTGGCCCTAACCGTCGTTTGCGCCTCGGTGTTTTGGTTTTGTGGTTTGTGTCCTTGACGAAACCACAGTTGTGTTTGTTTGTTCGTTTCTAGGTGTTTCGGTCACCGGGTTTTCGTTTCGTCGTGGCGTAGCTGTAGTTGTCTTCGCGGGCGAAGCGGGTTCGTCTGTCTTATAATCATCGGGCACAACAGGAGGAGTTACAGTTCCTGGCACGGCCGAAGGCTTGTAAGGCACCACGATGTTGTTATGATACTTGTTTTTTTATAGTTCACAAATGCTCGATAAATACCTGCTGCGATGTTCTCAACCTTGGCCTTATCGTTAAGCATTCGTTCTTCATCAGGGGTGGTAATAAATCCCAATTCGATGAGACAACCAGGCATCGACGTTTCTCTCAGCACTAGAAATCCCGCTTGATGCACCCCTTTATCGGGTCTACTTGCCGAAGCGCATGTTTCTCGTTGCACCATTTTAGCCAGGTCAACGCTGTTAGCCATGTTGCGATCTTGCATAAATTCGAACATGATATAGCTTTCCGACGAGTTGGGATTAAATCCCTGATAGCTTTGTTTATAGTCTTTTTCAATCAAGATTACCGCGTTTTCGCGTTTTGCCACGTCAAGGTTATCGCCGGCCCTGTGCATACCTAGGGTATAAGTCTCCATGCCGTAGGCTTGTTTTCCTCCAGGCAAAGCATTTGTATGTACCGAGATAAAGAGGTCGGCCTTATTTTTATTGGCTATTTCGGCCCGTTCTTTCAGTCCGATAAACACATCGGTTGTGCGCGTATAAATCACCTTCACATCATGACAATTGCGCTGAACCTGTCGTCCAAAGGCCATTGCCACGCTCAAATTAATATCTTTTTCTTTGGAGAAAGCGCCCAAAGCGCCTGCATCTTTGCCTCCATGTCCAGGGTCGATTACCAGCACGAACTTTTTGCTTGCAGCACTAGCGGCAAACGATAAGATAAGCAAAAAGCATGCAAAGGGCGGTAATCTTTTTGTTCATACACGCAAAAATTGAAGAGCCAGTACGTTGTTTGGGTATCACATAAGGAGTGTGTTCTAAAAATTCCTCTCTACATTTCAAGTTTGCATGTATATCTCGCTCTCCACTGTTTTTTGGGTTTTTATCTAGCTTGTTTGGTGCTTCGCTCTTGCTTTATAGCGTAGTTTGCTCTTTCTGCCATTACAGATAAGTGCTCAGACAAATTCCTCAAAAAGGCGTAAAGGTAATCCTCAGAACCAGCCTTTGTTGCATCCCGAACCATTGGGTTTTGGCTTTATTACTTGCAAAAATACTAAAAAGGCTGTATTTCGCGCCTTATCGGCTGGTTTTATCATTATTTAATTGAATTTCTACGGCTGCTTCGCCTCCACAAGTGCCCATTGGCGGGTTTTGCTTAGCTACTTCTAGTCGTAACGATTGTATCAAAGGGAAGTTTTCAAACAGCTTTTGGGCAATGCGATAAGCCACATTTTCGAGTAGTTGCGATGGTGTTTTTCATTTCGTTTTCTACCACGGCGTACACCTCGGCATAGTTTAATGTGTGGGCCAAGTCATCGTTTTCCATGGCTTGTTCGATGGGATATTCGGCACTTAGGTTTACCACATAATGGTTTCCCACTGTACGTTCTTGGGGCATTACGCCATGAAAGGCGTGGAACTTGAGGTTTCTAAGATGAATGTAATGGGGCATAATGTATAGTTTAAAGGGGAAAGGGGGAAAGGGGAAAAAGGAGAAAAAGGGAAAAAAACATTGGCTTAACTCCTTAATACGTTACCACTCACTACAAGGCATTAGGTTTAACCACTTAACTCCTTACCATCCTACAGCTTAACACGAAACAAATACACACGCTCCACCCCGTAGCCATAAGACAACGGAGTGGAGCAACAAATGCATAATTTAACCGCAACGCGAAGCGCCACAGCTTTTGCAAATAAAGGCAACCTTCCTGATAAACAAGGGTTTCTTGTCCGCAAGAGGGACATTTAACTCCTGTTGCTTCGGTGCCATCGGTGATGTATTTCTTCAACGCTCGCTCAACACCAATCTTCCATGTATTGATGCTTTCGCTCTTCAGTTGCAGCGAGCCCACCAGCTTTATCACGTGGTCGATGGGCATACGATAGCGTAAAACACCAGATATAAGCTTGGCATAGTTCCAATATTCGGGGTTAAACTTCTCGCTCAAGCCCTCAACGGTGGTTTTATATCCGCGCTTATTTTCAAATTGAAGTCGTAACGACTACGTCCATCAGGGCCTACATTCTTGATAATTTTTACCCTTTGTAACCGACTTAGGCAGGGGCAATGCCCTCGTCATCGTCTTGCAAACCTGTGAATATCTCGTAGGGATAGCCATTGAGCAAGCCCACAAAGGCCACCCATTTCTCTTTATTGTTTTTGAAAACGAACCACATCGCAAGCCAATTCTCTGGGCCTAACCTCGGTTACTTCAGGTTGTTTGCAAGGCACAATGGGCTGTTCTTCTTGCTTATCCTCTTTCTTCTTGTCTTTCTTCGATACAGAAATCATCACGCCCGAACGGCTTCCGTCGCGATAAATCGTACAGCCTTTGCAGCCCGAACGCCACGCCTCTACATACAAGCGGTTAACCAAAGCCTCATCAACATCGTTGGGCAAGTTCACCGTTACGCTGATAGAGTGGTCCACCCACTTTTTGTATTGCGCCCTGCATCTTCACCTTCATCAGCCAATCCACATCGTTTGCAGTGGCCTTGTAATAAGGCGATTGTTCCACGATGGCGTCAATCTCTTCCTGTGTATAACGCTTATCGGTGTCAAAGCCGTTGGCCTTCATCCAGTCCATAAACTTCTTATGGTACACAATATACTCTTCAAAGCTGTCGCCCACCTCGTCAACAAAGTCTACATGCACGTCTGTATCATTGGGATTTACCTTTCTACGGCGTTTATATACCGGCATAAACACGGGTTCGATGCCGCTTGTTGTCTGCGTCATCAAGCTGGTTGTTCCTGTGGGAGCAATCGTTAAGCAGGCAATGTTGCGTCTTCCGTGGGCCACCATATTGTTATACAGCTGCTCGTCGGCCTCTTTCAATCGAAGGATAAAAGGATTGGTGGCCTCGCGCTTAGCATCGAACACTTCGAAAGCGCCGCGTTCTATTGCCATTTCCACCGAAGAGCGATAGGCCGACAGCGCCAAGCACTTATGTACGCTAACACTGAGGTCGGTTGCTTCTTGCGTTCCATAGCGCAAACCCAATGCCGCAATCATGTCTCCCTCGGCAGTAATGCCCACGCCAGTGCGTCTTCCAAGACTGCTCATGTGCTTAATCTTCTCCCAAAGGTGGTATTCGGCTCCCTTCACCTCATTGCTTTGTGGGTCGTCCTTAATCTTTTTCCATGATAAGGTCGATTTTTTTCGAGTTCCAAATCCACGATATCATCCATCATACGTTGGGCGATAGCCACGTGTTTGGCAAACTTCTCAAAATCGAAATAAGCCTCTTTGGTGAAAGGATTAACCACATAGCTAAACAAATTGACGCAAAGCAGGCGACAACTGTCGTAAGGACAGAGTGGAATTTCACCACAGGGATTGGTGCTAACCGTGCGGAAACCCTAGATCGGCATAGCAATCGGGGATGCTTTCGCGCAGAATGGTGTCCCAGAAAAGCACACCAGGCTCTGCACTTTGCCAGGCATTGTGCACAATTTTCTCCCAAAGCACCTTAGCCGATATTTCTTTTTCCACCTCGGGTTTATCGCTATCAATGGGGAATTGCTGAACGTAGGGTTTATCCTCAACAGCAGCTTGCATAAAATTATCGTCTATTTTCACCGACACGTTCGCGCCCGTCACCTTGCCTTCAGTCATTTTAGCATCGATAAAGGCCTCGCTGTCGGGATGTTTAATGCTCACCGAAAGCATCAGCGCACCGCGTCGCCCGTCTTGCGCCACTTCGCGCGTTGAGTTGCTGTAACGCTCCATAAAGGGCACTAGTCCTGTAGATGTTAACGCCGAATTGTTTACGGGCGAACCTTTGGGCCGAATATGCGAGAGGTCGTGGCCCACTCCGCCGCGGCGTTTCATCAGCTGCACCTGCTCTTCGTCGATGCGCATGATAGCCCCATACGAGTCGGCGTCGCCTTCAAGTCCCACCACAAAGCAGTTGCTTAGTGATGCCACCTGGTGGCTATTACCGATACCAGTCATCGGACTGCCAGCTGGCACGATATAACGAAAATGATCGAGCAACTCAAAAACATCTTGAGCCGACAGCGCATTGGGGTATTTACCCTCTATACGTGCAATTTCATTCGCTATTCGCCAGTGCATATCTTCGGGCGATTTTTTTCATAAATCCTGCCGAAGCTATCCTTCATGGCATACTTGTTTACCCAGACTCTCGCGGCCAATTCATCGCCAGCAAAAATAATCCAAAGCGGCCATAAAAAGCCTCTTCGTATGAATAAGTGTTTGTTTGTACCATTACTAAACCTCTATTTTCTTTTGCAAAGCTACTAACTATTTTTGATATTATCAAGTGTGGTTATAGCAATTTTCAGAAAAGAAAATCTGGTTTTCTCAAACATTCTCTATTTGTGGAGATTACGAACTACAATTAATTGTTCATAAACAAAGATTAACTTTCGCGCACATATCTTTATAATACATTCCAAAGTATAAATTTGCGCCCACAACAACTAACATAACAAACTAACAACCAACACCCTATAGCAATACAACACTTTCAAAATTAGCATCTTAACAAAACCTCCATGTAAAGAAGAACGACAAGAAACAGCCCAACAACAGCACTCTAACAGCTACACAACGATAGGCAAACACAACGCAATTGTTTGCTAAAATAGAAAAACTTTCATTTATTTTCCACCTCCTTTGTTTTCCTTTTTACATCATTCGTAAGCGGTAAAAAAACTTTCTACTGCGACATTTTGCACAATGCACACCACAATTAAAACGTTCAACAAGTACGTCTTGGCTTGCTGCAGAATGAGATTTAGAAGAATTGCTCAAGAACAAACTTCTCGAAACCAACGCTAACAACTTAACTGAAACGGTAAGCACTAACCCCTTAGCCACCTACCATAGGGTAAATTCCTCACCACGCACATAAAACCTATCTACTTTTCATTCCAATCAAACAAACAAATCGTCGTACGCACACACGGTGCATTTTCGCAAATAAGCGTTAAAAACGTTGCACAATCAGAGATTTTTTTCGTTACTTTGCAGGAAATTCGGTGTAATAGTGCCACTTAAAAAAATGAGAAAGAAACACAATAAACCCCGCAGCCGCTACGGGTTGCAGGTAATAACGCTATGCATAAGCACTGCACTGGTGCTTATTTTGCTGGGCATAATAGTGCTCTCGGTATTCAGCACACGTAACCTTACCAACTACGTTAAAGAGAATCTCGTAGTGACCATGATGCTCGACCAAGACCTAACTAACCCTGAAGCCCAACGACTTTGTACGCGTCTACAAGCGCGACCCTATATCAAGAGTCTGTCTTTCATTAGCAAAGAACAGGCCCTTAAGGAACAAACGGCTGCCATGGGCACCGACCCAAGCGAATTTATGGGCGGTGATAACCCACTTCTAGCATCCATTGAGCTAACCCTCAAAGGCGACTACGCCAATAACGACTCACTAAACTGGATTTCGAAAGAACTGAAAGCCTACCCAAAAGTGGCCGACATCACCTACCAACACGAACTGGTGGAAGATGTTAACACCACTCTTAGTAAAGTGTCGTTGGTGCTCTTGGTGCTGGCTGCATTGCTCACATTCGTTTCGTTCTCGTTGATTAACAACACCGTGCGACTGGGTATTTATGCCGGACGCTTCTCTATTCACACCATGAAACTAGTGGGTGCGTCGTGGGGCCTTATACGCAGACCCTTTATTAAACAAGCTGTGAGCGTGGGTATCATTGCCGCACTGCTAGCCATTATTGTGCTGGCATGCCTCGTTTACGGTCTTTATCGCTACCAAGAAAACGTGTTTAGCATCATTACATGGGAAGTATTGGCCATCACTGGATGTGCAGTGCTGCTCTTCGGAATATGTATCACGGCCATCTGCGCTTACGTTTCGGTAAACAGTTTCTTGCGAATGAAGGCCGGAGAACTCTATAAGATTTAACCCTTTATCAAGCATTGACACAACACTCCTCATATAATAAGGTGTGCAAGCGCTATATAATAAGGTGTAATTCATCATCGCAACATCAATGTTAAAGCCCCATCGCACCACACTAAATAATTGCGACAGGGCCAATAAACAAAAACGAACACATAAGAAATGGACAAAAAGAACTTCGCTTTCGACAAGATAAACTTCATCTTGTTGGCCGTGGGTATGGCAGTGGTGCTGCTGGGCCTAATACTTATGAGCGGACCTGGCTCTACCGACACCGCTTTCAACCCCGACATCTTCAGTGCTACACGCATTAAAGTGGCTCCGGCAGTATGCTTCATCGGTTTTATATCCATCATATATGCCGTAATTCGCAAGCCCAAAGACCCTCAAGAAAAAGAAGAAGCATAACACAATATGACTATCATTCAAACCATTATCGTGGCTATCGTGGAGGGACTCACCGAGTTTCTCCCCGTATCGTCTACGGGCCACATGATTATTACACAAGCATTGTTGGGAATAGAGAGCGACGAATTTGTAAAAGCCTTCGACGTTATCATTCAGTTTGGCGCCATCCTAGCGGTGGTGGTGCTGTATTGGAAACGTTTTTTTAGGCCCGACCACTCCACTCCACCCCAAGGACTAACGCCCGTTCAACGCACATTGCGCAAGTGGGACTTCTACTATAAACTGCTCATCGCCTTTATTCCAGCAATGGTTATAGGCGGACTTTGCAACAAGTACATCGATATCTTGCTGGGAAACGTAAGAGTGGTTGCTTCGATGCTGATTGTGGGAGGCGTTGTAATGCTGTTCTGCGATAGGCTTTTTCGGCAATGGCTCGCCCGAAACAAAACTCACCACTCGTCGCGCTTTCACCATCGGTTTGTTTCAATGCATGGCCATGATACCCGGGGGTATCACGCTCAATGGCTACTATCGTGGGCGGTATGGCACAAAAACTCACGCGAAAAAGACGCTGCCGAGTTCTCGTTTTTTTCCTCGCCGTGCCAACCATGTTTGCTGCAACATGCCTCGATTTGCTGAAACTTTTTCTTGCATATGCATAAGATGGGCGACTACTCTATGCTTGCCAGTCACGCCGGAACATTGCTTCTTGGTAGCGTAGTGGCCTTCATTGTGGCACTCTTTGCCATCAAAGCCTTTATCGCCTACCTCACTAAATACGGTTTCTGGGCCTTTGGTGTGTACCGCATCATCCTTGGCGCTGCCATTCTTGCATGGCTGTCGGCAGGTCATTCTTTAGCCATGGTAGACTGATGAACATTCAACAAGGCGAGATTATTTGCATCGACAAACCCTACGAGATAACTTCTTTTTGGGGCATTAGCGCGCGTTAGATACTTGCTGTCACGACGATTAGGCGTTAAACGCGTAAAAATTGGACACGCAGGAACACTCGACCCGCTGGCCACTGGCGTCCTAGTGCTGTGCACAGGTAAAGCAACTAAGCGCATTGCCGAACTGCAAACCCACACTAAAGAGTACGTGGCTACCTTGCAATTGGGCGCTACTACGCCTAGCTACGATATGGAACACCCCGTTAACGAGACTTTTGAAACGGCACATATCACTAGCGAAGCCATTCACCAAGCCCTGCAACAATTTGTGGGCGAGATACAACAAGTGCCTCCAACTTACAGTGCAGTGAAGGTTAACGGCGACAGAGCCTACGACTTAAGACGAAAAGGGAAAGAAGTGGAACTGGCTCCTAAAACGCTAAGAATTGACGAAATAGAGGTGCAACACTTCAACCCAAGCCAAATGCTACTCACCATTCGCGTGGTTTGCGGCAAAGGAACATACATCAGAGCTTTGGCTCGCGACTTGGGAAGGGCGCTTAATAGTGGGGCTTACCTCACGGCATTGCGCCGAACAAGGGTGGGCGACGTGCGCGTTGAGAACTGCTTACAACTAGACTCCTTTAAAGAGTGGCTCGACAAACAAGAGTTTGAAGAACCGCAAACGCAACAACAAAAAAACAACAGGAAGCGTAGAAACGAGGGTGAATGTTTCCTAAACGTAAGCATACAATGGGCTTAAAACCAAACATCATTCTCTGAAAAAGAAAAGCTTCACCCTTTCTAAAACACATCCCCTAAAGCAACTTAAACAAAGGCATCACAAGCCTTTTTACCTCTGAATAGGGGATTGATGCGAGACTTATTCTGCCTCTCCACTCCCCCAACTACCACAAATAAAAATCCTCCACAATACAATTCATCAACATGAAGCTATCGCAATTCAACTTCAAGCTGCCACAAGAGCTCATCGCCTTGTACCCCAACAGTGTTTATCACGAGATACATAACGAGAAGGGAGAAAAAGAAATGTCGCGCCTAACGCGTCGCGACGAGTGTCGCCTAATGATTCTTCACAAGAAATCGGGCACCATCGACCTCTATCGTAAAGACAAAAAAAGGTAAGCCTGTTAAAGGAGATTACCTACAGTTTCGCGATGTGATAGACTATTTTGACGAAGGCGACACCTTTATATTCAACGACACAAAGGTGTTCCCCGCACGCCTTTACGGTATGAAAGAAAAGACCGACGCCAAGATTGAAGTGTTTTTGCTGCGCGAACTCAATCAAGAGATGCGCCTCTGGGATGTTCTGGTAGAACCGGCACGCAAAAATTCGTATCGGCAACAAACTGTTTTTTTCGACGACAGTGGCACAATGGTAGCCGAGGTTATAGACAATACCACAAGCCGCGGTCGCACCCTACGTTTCCTTTACGACTGCGATCACGACGAATTTAAACGCTCGCTCTTCGCCTTAGGGCGAGTCGCCACTGCCGCGTTACATCATCGACGCACGCGAAGATCACCACGGAACGGAAGACGATATGGAGGACTTCCAAACCATTTACGCCAAAAACGAAGGTGCCGTAACGGCTCCTGCCACAGGTTTGCACTTTAGTCGCGAACTACTTAAGCGCATGGAGATACGCGGAATCAACTCGGCATTCATCACTTTGCACTGCGGACTGGGTAATTTCCACGACATCGAAGTAGAAGACCTCACCAAACACAAGGTTGATTCTGAATCAATGCATATCGGTGCAGAGGCTTGCGCCATTGTAAACAAGGCAAAAGCAGAGGGCAGACGCGTTTGCGCCGTCGGCACAAGCGTGATAAAAGCCACCGAGACTGCTGTTGGAACAGATGGCATGTTGAAAGAATACACTGGCTGGACCAACCGTTTTATCTTCCCTCCATACGACTTTTGGATTGGCAGATACAATGCTGGCCAACTTCTATCATCCCCTTTCCACCCTCTTGATGTCTCACTGCTGCCTTCGGCGGTTACGACCTTGTGATGGAAGCTTACCGACTGGCAGTGGAAAAACGAATACAAATTTGGCTGCTTCGGCGACGCATTGCTCATCTTAAACGACTAACAAAGACGTGCCGAAACATAAGGTTTACTTAAGTCTTGGGGCTAACCTGGGTAACCGTGAAGCCAATATCAAGACTGCTATTAAATATATTTCAGAGCTGATTGGCACCGTTGTGCGCCAGTCGGCTCTGCTCGAAACTGCCCCTTGGGGCTTCGAATCTAACAACTGTTTCATCAATGCTGCGGTGTGTTGTGAAACATTGCTCTCGCCTAGAGAGGTACTCGAGACTACGCAACACATTGAACGCACGTTGGGACGAACACAAAAAAAGCACCAATGGACGGTATCACGACCGACTAATAGACATCGACATCTTGCTTTTACGACGACCTACAAATAAACGAACCCGACTTGATTATCCCGCATCCACATGCACGAACGACAATTTGTGATGCAACCGCTAAGCGAGATAATCAACTAAGTTTGCCTCACCGCACTTTTTCTCCCTACATTCTCACCCTTTTCTCACAACAACACATGAACGTTCATCGCTTACTCTTGCCTTTGGCCTTCTCGGCCTTGTCGCTTTGCGCCTTTGCCAAAGCCAAACAACAAGCCAACCTCACCCTCTTTGTTGGCACATACACACAAAAACAGTTCGTCGAAAGGCATCTATGTGTACAACTTCAACCAAGAAACTGGCGCCTTCAAACTGCGCTCTACAGCCCAAGCTGGCAACCCTTCGTTCGTGGCCGTGTCACCAAATGGCAAACGTCTTTATGCCGTAAGCGAATTTAACGATGGCAAACAAGGGGCTTACAGTTTTGATTATGATGCTAAAACGGGTAAATTAACAAATCCTATTTTTGCCTCTACAAAGGCTGGCGACCAACAAAACGACCCCAAAAACCTACCAGGCAGCGACCCTTGCAACCTCTTTACCGATGGTCAATGCTTAATAACGGCCAACTATTCGGGCGGAGACATCAGTGTATTTAAGCTCGACAAACAAGGTAGATTGCAACAAACGGCACAACAAACGCGCTTCCAAGGGCGCGATGCAGAGAGCGTTTCGCACATACATTGCGGCATACGCACACCCGATGGCAAACACTTTTTGGTCACCGACCTAGGCAACGACCGCATTTATCGCTTCGACTTAAACCCTCAAGCCACAGAGGTATTAACGCAACACACCGTGGTTTACGAGGCAAAAACGAGGCGAAGGACCACGCCACATCACCTTTGGTAAAGACGGAAAGCATCTCTATCTCATCAACGAACTGGGCGGAACCTGTGTGGTTTTGCGCTATAACAACGGAAAAACTAATAGAAGAACAACAGCTAATGGCCGATGAAGGCGGCGGAAAAGGTAGCGCCGACATTCACGTTAGTCCCGATGGAAAGTTCCTTTACACCTCGCATCGACTGAAAAAAGATGGTATTGCCATCTTCTCTATCAACCCTTCTACGGGTCTTCTCACAAGGTGGGCTACCAAGAAACGGGCATCCATCCGCGCAACTTTGCCATAACGCCCAACGGAAAATATCTTCTAGTGGCTTGCAGAGACGATAACACCATCCAGATTTTTAAACGCAATGCCCGTACCGGACTGCTTACCGACACGGGAAAGTGCATCAACATGGGCAAGCCTGTGTGCCTTATATTGCGCAAATACTAGTGATCTATACTATCTTTGCCCGTGTTTACCTAAGCTCAACGCACACTAGCAAACCTCTTTGCTACCCCATCTCAAACAACAATACAAGCCATCTACGCCGATGCAACTGCAAACTCAAGTAGCCATACCACGCCCCTGTTCGCCATCGAGCCATTCCAAAAGGTGCTGCTCGTGGGTTCTTGCTTTGCTCAAAAACATGGGCAAACGATTTTCTGAGGCTCAATTTCAAACCACAGTTAACCCCTTTGGCGTGATGTACAACCCTGGAAGCATTCTGCACACGGTGCAACGTTGCACCGATTGTCCTGCTGTGGCCATCTTTACGCTGGGCACTAACCGCGTGTATTGCTGGAAAGAGACGGGCGAAATAGCCGACAACTGCAAAAATTGCCCCAAAAAGCTCTTTGATGAAAAAAAGAACTAACCATTGACCAATGTGTATCCTTTTCTTAATCAAGCCATAGAGATTTTTAAAAACCCGCAACCCGCAAGTGCAAGTTGTTATCACGGTTAGTCCTATACGTTATGCCAAATATGGCTTCGTAGGGCAGTCAGCTTTCTAAGGCCACGTTGATATTAGCCACGCATCGCTTGCTTGGTCTTCATCCCGATTGCACAAGCTATTTCCCAGCTTACGAAATCATGAACGACGAGCTACGCGATTACCGTTTCTACGCGCCCGATATGCTTCATCCCACCGAACAGGCCGTGGAATACATCTGGGAACAATTTTTCTAATGCCTATTTCTCCCCCTAACCCACGCATTTTTTTAAAAGAATGGCAACCACTTAAAAGCCGCCCTCAGCCACAAACCTTTCGATGCCGAAGGGGCTGAATATAAGGCTTTTTAGAAAAAAACGCTACAGCAGATTAAGGCATTAGAAAAACAAATACCAACACCCGATAAACTTAAACATGTGCCAGGGTGCACCGCTCAACATAAAACAAAACAGCTATACAGCCGATAACAACCGCCTAAGCGATTAATAGCGAACTGCTAAGCTGGCCAAAAGATGTGTAACCCTACTGCTACATGCACCCCAACGCGCAACTTGTTGCACAAAAAGCACCACAGGTTATGCCTAAACACAACAAGTAAACCAAAACGCAACATAAAAAAGAAGACCAACAAAGAAGCCTTTAGCTATCTCGTTGGTCTTTTTTTATACAAAAGCGGGCGTTAGAGCCACTCAAATATGGTTTGGTTGTGGAGCATCTTGCATGTTAAATGTTATAAGGCATAGCATGCTACGCCATGAGAATAAAATAGGCGAGATGCGAGATGCCGACGAGCAAACAAAAAAATGAACAAGCAGCAATCTAAACAACCTAATATATATGATTATTGGTATACCTACCGAAGGTGTTTAATCACTTATTTCGATTTCTTGTATTTACTATATTTACCCGCCGGCTCATCATAATAATATTCAAACTCGTCTTCGTTAAGTTTTTTAATTCGATATTGTTGCACCGCATTTACCAGCAAATAAAGTTTTCCACCATCTTCTACTATCGTCCATCTATCACGTTTAAGGGTAACATTAAACCAGTGTTTCTCCATATTACCCTGAAGGTCGAACCAAATGCTTTCGCCGGGGAAACGCTGGTCTACCTCATTACCTTCGCTATCATAGTTGGCCACAAAGTTCCAGCGCCCAATAAGCAACTTTTGAACATTCTCCTTTGCCGGTAATTCCTCTTCATCCTTATTACTACTACAAGATGCAAACGTAATGATACTTACAGACATTGCAGCAAAAGCCACAAACAACAAATATAAAAATCTCTTTTTCATACACATATAGATATTTTTTTTAAAACCATAGATAAAGTCGTTATTAAAAAGAGGGGTTCATAACAGGCGCTATAATCAAGGCGTAAGCCTCGCCCATTGCCCACCTTAGATAAAACCTTGCTGTTTAAGCACCTTTAAAAGAGCCTCGGATATAGCCTCATTAGCCGCCTTTGTGTAGCGCACATCCGTGTAAACTTGCGCCAAAGTCTCCTTCTTATTCTCGGCCACAAACGCCTTATTCACGGCCAACTCTTCTTTCGCAGCATAACAATCGTCAATCTGCACAGGTGTATAGTCGCGATAAACCTCATCATGCACAATGGCCCAGAGTGGAAGCCGGTCGCTCAGGGCTGGCTCTTCGTCAGGGCCATCCCAGTGTAAGTGTAGCCACAGGCAACACCAAAGGCGGCAACTCCAGCACATCAATTATCTGCTGAGGGTTGTAAATGGTAGTACCAAGATAACAATAACCCAGTCCCTCTTCTTCGGCCAAACAACAAAAAGTCTGTGTAAAAAGCAGCGCATCGGTGGCCGCATTCATAAACGAAAGGAAATTATCATAGCCCGGATTGGCCTTTCGCAGCTTAGCCCACAACGTGGTACGCCTGAAATCGGCACAGATGGTAAGCACCACAGGCGCCTGTGTGGTCATTGGCTGATTAAAAATGCGCAGGTGCAAGGCGTTGTTTTTTTGTTTATCGTCGCGCGTCACCACCACGCTATAAAGCTGTAAGTTACCCATGGTTTGGGTACGCATGGCTTGTTCCAACAAACCATTCAAAAGCTCTTCACTCACGTCTTTATCCTTATATCGGCGTATGGTTGTGCGATGTTGCAATGATTTCATCATGATGCTATTTATATTTTGCTAGCACAAAGTTAACCATAACCTCGAATAAAGTCCCCGATACACGTTATAAAAAAACCTTATCGCCGCTCACATTAGCTGCAAAACGCGCCGTTTTTCACCTTTCAAACACATTGCAAGCGCATATAACACTAATGTTTACAACTTGTAAAGACTTATCGTAAATTCACACAAAAGGAATTAAAAATTTGTCATAAATATTGATTTTACGTCAAACACCAAACAACAGAATATACTAAAAAAATAACCCAAAAGAAGTGAAAAATTAAAGCCTCAATAAACAAAAAAAGTGCTAAAACACAGAAAAAAATCAAACTAAAAAGTAACAAGTTAGAAGATTAATGTGTATCTTTGCAAAACAAATGAAGCTAACATGTAATACAACATTTAGTTTTCATTTAATATTACTCTACTATCTATGCAATGCAGATGACGGTCTCTTCATCTACCATCAACTAACAGGGATCTGCTAGAGACCAGAGATCCCAAGGGAGGTTTAACCATGAAACTTAAAAAGAAAGAGCTACAGTCAAGAAGACTACGAACTCGACAACGTTTACAACGAAGAAGAACTTTACGGCCAAACAGTAGATTCTTCTATCTGGTACACGTAATCTACACGTGGGAATTTTTCAAAACTATGGGGCCACACCAGCAACAATAAAACATAACAAACAATGGTAGCGCTTCACTAAGCAAAAAGAAAGAAGTCTAAAGCGAACATCTAATCATGTCTCTTTAGACTTTTTGCTTGTCTGCTCCTTACCTCGCATAGCGTATAAGCACGCAACGCGATGGACAATATTGGGCAACAATCGCAGATTATCAACACAAAAGCATATTATCTAAAATGAGAAAGAAATTAGAGAAAACCATTTTTGCCTCTTTTTGCAATAGTTGCTATTCTGGCCTTTGCCGCATGCTCCTGCTGCAAAAAGCACCACAAACTCAACACAAGTTAGCTTTCACGAGGCACGCAACTATTTTCTGAATACGGGAAAAGAACTGAATGTGGGCGAAAAAAATTACCCGCGAAAAAGATTTCAACCTATATTTTGGCATCGCAGCATTCATGGGAAAAGACGGAGAAGCCACTCCTATTAACTTCTCTAAAAGTTTTGTGTTGCCCATTGTGTTGCCCGAAACCTACAACGACACAAAAAAATCACCAACGTGTCTCTTACTGGCAACAACTCCATACTCCACCTTAACTACAAAGTTGAGGTTGGCGCTAAGCGCAGTTTCACCATTCGCCCCATCATGTTGCTAGTGGTAAACAAGGCGTATAAGGATGCGAAAGTAGTGGTAAACCAGCAATAAGCTTCGCTACGAGTTATATTGGGATTGGTTAAATACCCCACTTGGGGCTAACCAATCCCATTTTTTTCTTTCCCCCAATTGGCACACCTCGCCCTCTCTCGCCCCTCTCGCCAATGCCGCCCCTAACGCACACCCCTCCTCTACTTAACAAAACAAGGGCACGATAAAGCGCGAAGAAAACGTAGGCGTCTACTCTAAAACTATTGCGCTCAAGGCTGAAAAAAGGTCATAAATTTAGGGCTTAACAACTTTGTGACTTCAATTTTCAAAACCCAGCTGTTTGCCAACCGCTCAAAATGGCGTACAAATATTTTTACAAACAGACATTTATTCGCCGATCATTCTAGAAAAAAATAAGGCGTAAAACAATGCTTTTGGGCACTATTTTCAACCTTTCAAATTTATTTTTTACACCTATTTGGGGCGCGCCACAGGCGTTTTGCACCATTTAGCCTTTCTATTTGGCAGTTGACGCACAATTTTTCGCAACTCCAAAACCAACTTTTAGCAACTAAAATCACACCTTTCTAACACATTTTAGCCTTAAAAAAGCAGAATATATTTATCAAATTAAAAGCCTCAACCCCCTATCCTCCTCGTATAATAATACAAATAGATACGAGTTTTAATGCATTTCGCCTTGCATTTTGCTGCATTTAACCCTGCGTTTTTGCTGCAGTTTACCTCGCGTTTTTGCTACATTTAGCCTTGCGTTTTGCTACAAAACGCAAGGCTAAATGCAGCAAATAACACCGATTTTAGCTAAAAATGGCACGTTACGCTCTAAAAACCGCAATTTCATGCAACACCAGACAGCATTATAACCCTAAAGCAAGTTGCCCCTTTTTGCATCACTCCAAACTCTCGCGAGAATTGAATATTTGGCATCGAGTGAGTGTTTGCTGACTGGCGAGGGCAGTATTTGCGCCAATATCCTCTTTTATTTTTTTACAAAAACAACAAATTAACAAGAACTATTCTTACGCCTTAACAAGATAAAGACACGCACAAAACATCCCTCGTCACCACATCACACATAGAAAAACCCGCTAGTTCCACTAGCCATTAAAGCGGCTTGGCCGTGCAAGCATCTATCTCGCGAGCGATAAACAGCAACTCGTCGTCGGAAAGCGAAAAACTCATGGCAGCAGCATTACTAATGGCTTGTTCGGCATTTCGCGCCCCAGCTAGCACCACACTAATACCCTTTTGCAGCGTTGTCCATCTCAAAAACAAGCTGCGCCAAAGTTGCTTGTTTCTCTGCAGCAAGGGGTTTAAGATGGTTAAGCATCGCTTCAACGCGTGCTAAATTAAATCGCGAAAAAAATATTCGTTGCGATGGTCGTCGGCCTTTAATTGCCCACCTTCAAAGTATTTCCCAGTAAGCAATCCGCGCGCCATAGGGACTATAGGCTATTATGCCCAGGTTATGTGCCAGAGCGTAAGGCACAAGTTGTTCCTCAATTCGGCGGTTCAGCATGCTGTAAGGCACTTGGTTACTGGCTAGCTGTATGCTTTTGGCAGCCTCTTCCAGTTGTTCAACGCTGTAATTGCATACCGCAGCCGCCCTTATTTTTCCTTGTTTCACCAGCAAATCCAGCGTTTCCATTGTTTCACTTATGGGCGTAGTGTTGTCTGGCCAATGCAGTTGCAGCAAGTCAATATAGTCGGTATCCAATCGTCTAAGGCTTTCTTCCACCTCTTTCAGTATATTCTCTCTAGCCGTATATTTGTAAACCCTCAATCGTTTTACCATCTTTAATTGCATTGCCAGAGCGCTCGCCACGTCCAGCATTGCTGCCATCCCACACCAATCCAAACTTGGTTAGCAATTGCACACGCGAGCGATCGTGGCCCTTGATGGCCTTACCAATCATCTCTTCGCTCAGTCCAAACCCATAGAAAGGTGCGGTGTCAATACTTGTTATACCGTTGTCAATAGAGGCGCGAACAGCAGCTATCGAGTCGGCCTCGTCGGTTCCGCCCCACATTGTGCCACCAATGGCAAACGAGCCATAGGCACTAACCGACAATCGAAGGTCGGTTGCTCCCAGTTTTATATATTCCATGATTGTTTGTTGTTGATTACATGCAAAGTTAACGATTATTATGCGTATTGCTAAACAAATTGCATTAAATAACACGCACAAGTCTACCGTGTAACCCGCTAAAGCGAAAGCACAAAAAATAACGGCAAACTTCTTACCGCGAGAAGTTTGCCGTTACACCGTGCCACAAGTCTCTAACCAGTAGCAATAGTGGCAGTTTATATTGGGGTTAAAGATTTAACTTAATGCTTCCGCCAGCCATCACCCACAACCCCGGTTGCTTAACTCCTCCCAAATCGTAATAAGGGTGAGCCGTAAGGTTATCAGCCTGCACATAGAGCGAATAGTTGGGCGCCGTCCATTGCAGTTTCAAATCCACCTTCGTATAAGGATGATAGCCATTCATTCGCTGCTGCCAGCGCATCGCCCAATGAGCCGAAAGGCGCGAAACAATGCGATGATCTACCGTGGCCGTGAACTTATGGCGCAGATATTCCAAAGCATAGAGCGACTTATATATAGGTTGTGTGGTGTGGTGTTGTTGGTGAATATAGGCATAACTCAACCTAACAGCTGTGAAAAGACTATTCGCCCACAACTCTTTGGGCATAAAAGCCAGGTCTACCGATGCCCCCATATTATCTAGTTTACCAATATTAAGGGCATGATAACGCGTGGAGGCCGATGTTTCGAACACCCAGTCAATCATGTCTCGGCCATTGCTATAAAAGGCGTTGACCTGAGTTTGGAGAGCCGTTGTGCGATAACGCGCCCCCAGTTTATAAGTATTTACGCGTTCGGGATTAAGATTTTGGTCGCCCATCTGTGCGCGATTGCTGATATAGAGGTCGGTATAGGGTGGGCAAGCGCAAGGCCTTGTTCCACGAAGCGAACACCTTCCATTGGGCATTTGGTCGCCATGCGAGGTCTACCCCAGGGTAAAAATGCAGTCCACCAGAAAGCCAAGTATTGTGATTAGCCAGCAAACCAGCCGAGAGTGTGAAATGTTGGAGCACCACATTATGTTCTAAAAACAAGCTCGTGTTGGTTCTTTCGCCCCGCCTTTCGTACATTCGGTCGCTGCCATGTATGGTTTTCCATTGGTGGGCAGGCAATGTTTCGCCATAGGCCGTGCTATAAATAAGCTCCTTACGCAAGTCGACCCCCAGTGCAGTTTTACCCAAAGCCCAGTTCACCACCGTATTTAAAGCTCCGCCATACACATCGGTGCGATGATAGTTTTCGCCTTTATTGCCCCCCGTCATGCCACGCTTCCACTGGTAGTGGTCCCAATTGCGTTGCCAATAGATGGTGGGCGATAGGGTTAGCACGTTGTTGGGCAGGGGACGGATGTTGCCACCCACCGAAGCCACAAACCGTCGCGTCTCCTCATATTGATTGTCGCTAGCAATGCCATAGAATGTGCCAGCGCCATAATCCTTAGCAACGAGCCCCGCTTGCCAAAACAAGTCTATTGCCTTAGTCTCGAAATTGCCTTGATAAAAGCCCTGTCGCTTACGAAAATAAGTATTGATTGTTCCGCCATCCGATTGCGAATAGCCACCGCTAAGCTGCTGGCGCACCGTCTTAGAGGCCAAACTAAGTGCCACGCTGCCACCAAAAGTGCCAAACGAGCCACCATCGGCCGAGAGCCTAACGCCACTTTGAGCCTCGGTTTTTGGTAACAATATTAATTGCCCCACTAAAAGCCGAAGCACCAAACACCCGTGCCGAAGCACCTTCGAGCACCTCAATGCGGTCGATATCAGAAAGAGAAACAGGAAAATCAGCGGCGTTGTGTCCTGTTTGCGGGTTGCTAATGTTCACCCCATTCAATAGAATGGTAATCTGGTCGAACGTTCCGCCGTTGATAGAAATGTCCGTCTGTACACCAAAGCCTCCGCGCTGACGAACATCCACGCCCGAGACTAACTTTAAAACATCGTTTACACTGGTTGCGGCCGACCGTTGAATGTCGTCGCTACTGATAACAGCAACTACCTTAGCTGCCTGTAAAGCGGTGAGCGGCGCTCGCGAACCAGTGACCACCACCTCGTCTAGTTTCAGCTCCTTATGTGCTAAGGTGTCTGCCACCAACGGGGTGCGGGTGCTCAAGCCCTCGGCCTTAGCATGTGCCAAGGTTGCAACGCTCAGCGTGCCAACGATAACTTCTTTTTCCCAAACACGAGAAAAGCGCATATCCCTTGCGAGAAAAATGCGTGAAACGCAGGCTCGCACGCTTGTTGAATAATGATTTATACATAAATTAAATTGTTAATAAAACGGTGCAAAGGTAGTAAAAAGGTGAGAGACAGAAAACTTTTAACCAGCAAGAAAAAGCATCATACCCTCTAAAAAAACAAGCCATACAAAGACAACACACACAGTCAATTTGTTAAAAAAAGCAGGTATTACCAACAAATTACCCACTAATGCGATGGCGAAACCAACAAAAAAAGTATTACCTTTGCACCCGCATTTATGCACAAAATCATTTTATAAACAAAAGTTCTATGTATTTAGATCAAGCAAAAAAACAAGAGATCTTTGGACAATACGGGAAGTCTAACTCTGATACTGGTTCTGCAGAGAGCCAGATAGCATTGTTCTCATACCGTATTTCCCATTTGACGGAACACTTGAAAAAGAACCGTAAAGATTATAACACGGAAAGATCATTGACCATGTTGGTAGGTAAACGTCGTCGTTTGCTCGACTATCTGTACGACCGCGACATCGAACGCTATCGCGCTATCATCAAGGCTCTTGGTCTGCGTCGCTAAGACGCCAGGCAACCATGTTGCCTTCGCTTGCGAAAATCTACTCCCCACAACAGTGATTTCCACTCGTTGTGGGGAGTTTTTATATGGGCATACACAAGCTTACCCTATAAGGCAACACATTAAACCACAAAACCAAGGGCACAAAGAACTCTAACTCAAAGCACCGAATGGCCAAAAGCATCCCGCCCACAACACATCGCAAAGTGTTATCAACCAATGATTAAAACGAAAAACAAACAACAACCGCAAGCCACAGCACTAATTAAATGCATAATTAAGCCTTTTTCACATCTTTCGCCTACGCCAATTCACAAGAAAAAGCCACTCCTCACTGCAGAGCACTTTTGCACTGCTAACGCCAAAAAAATCGTGACAATTTGAAACCACAAGAACTGCAAAAAAACAGAAACCGAAAAATACACAATTCTCAGGCAAAGTTTAAGCATATTTGTAAAGTAATGCGCCATTTATCACAGAAAAATCAAGGATTTACGACGGATTATAAACATTTTTTTCATTGAAATTCATTTAATTTCATTACCTTTTGCACCCGCAATGTAAACGAGTCAAATATAACAGAGCGTTGCGACAATTTTTTTAAAAAGCGCAACAAAGACTACGACAGGATAATAAAGTATTTACTTAGCTGTTATTTTTTTCGAATTTCTTAGTTACAAAACAAATAAGACATACACATGATATGTGTATAAGTCACAGATATAGATAAAGTATTATTAAATTATTATTTAAGTAATGAAAGTAAAGAGAACGAGAAAGGTTTATTTGAACCTCAAATCCATTTTTTTACGAATTGCAAGAAGAGAGTGCAATTCTTGCAGCCAGTCCTCAACCAGCGTTTGATGTATCCACTGTGGAACCTGTAGCAGACGATGAAGATACCGAGTTAATTCCAGAAGACTAAAAACAAATATCATTCGAAAATATCATCAAAAATGAAGATACTTAATTTTAGAAACAGCTTTACGCGCAACATAAGCGCCAAAGCGTTTACTTTTGCATGTCTCAGCGGATTGACTGCACTAGGATTCACGGCTTGCTCGGACAACGAACTCGACCAAGCCACTAACAAAGAGGATGGCGCTTTGGTTACTTTTTAAAGTATCAATGGCCGACAAAGAAGCTCAAGATGCAGCCAAAGCCAATCCTGCTTATGCTGCAACTCGTGCTGGATTTGCCGAGCAACTGCGCATGCAAGGTCTTTCACCCGAAGACCTAACAATACAAAAAGCACGAAATTCCTGGACACAGCGACATGTGTCTTATAGAGTCTACTGTTGCGGGTATTGATAATGACATATTAGAAAATTCGGAAACTGCTGCTACACGTGCAGAAATCACCACACTATCATCGCTTGGGAATTTCTCTGTTACAGCCTATCGTGGAACAGCTGCTAATGCTATCAGCACCACTCCCTGGTTCTACAACAACAAAACAAACAAGAGCGGTAACCTTGAAGAGGCTAAACGCTGGGCATTTACAGAGCCTTATGCACGCTTCTTTGCTGTTTATCCTTATGATGCAATTCCTTCTAAGCTTACTCTTTCACCAAAGAGCAACACGTCTACGCCTTACGTAACCATCGACGTGAAGGAAAATGTTTCGCAACAAATAGACTTGATGACCGCTTGTTCGGGCGAAACTCCTATACATTACGCCACTCAGGGTACAGCCCCAACTGTGCCTTTGAAGTTTCAACACGCCATGACAGCTATCCGCTTCAAAGTAGGTAGCAACCTGTCGCCCGACCATAAGATTACCAAGATTGTCATTACCAAAGCCATGAGCCAGGGTAAGTTCACCCTGCCTTCATCGGTTCTCTCGACTACTGGGGCCGACCTTGATAATGCTTGGAGCGAAGTTACTTCACCAAAAAAACTTCACACTCTCTGACATTGAAGCTCCCACAAAGGGAAATGTTAATGCACTTATCGTGGGCCGTGATGGTAAAAACGAAACCTTCTATATGATTCCTCAGGAATTGACAGGCAAAGGTATGTACATCCATGTTTACTTTGATGGTGAAGCAACTCCAGCTATTAAGATTCCTCTAAAGGGAACATGGAAGGCCGGAACAACTAAGACCTATGCGCTGTCGCAAAGTGCAAACAGCTACAAATATGTATTTAGCGTGGAAGCTCCTAAGGATTCTGCAGCTTATGATGCAACTCTATCGAGCCAATTCAAAGTTATCTCTTACTATCAAGACGGAAAGGTACAGAAGAAGGTTAAATGGAATGTTGTTGGTTACGACGAAAACTTAGACGGCACATACTCTATGAATGAAAAAAACCATCTTGGTTGACTAGTCTTGACGGTGGTGAAGGCAGCGCAGATGCAACTGGAGAAACTCGTCAAGCTGTCATTACAAAGAATATTCGCGACCTTTTGTCTGAACGCAACGCTGAACTGCAGAAGGCACCGGCTGTTACAAATTACAACCTTGCTAACTCTACGGGTGCTGCACTTGTTCAGAATACAGCAAACAGCTACGTAATTTCTGCACCTGGTACGTATCGCATTCCCTTGGTATACGGTAATGCCGTTAAGGAAGGTAGAGAAAATAGCAGTGCTTATACCAGTACAGCTAGTCCTGAGTATCTGCCACCTTATACTGAGAACTTGGTACTAGAGCATTTTGTAGACCACAAAGACAACCAGATCACCACTCCTTATATCAACAGACAGAACGCTTCAGACCCCGCAACAAAGGGGTAAACTTGCATGGACCGATGCACCTGGCGCAATTAGCGGCACACCTAACGTTGTTAGGGTAAGCGGAGGCTTTGGTACAGACGATTACCTAGAATTCACCGTTAAGAAAGAAAATCTAATTAATGGTAACGCTGTTGTTGCCGTAACAAATGAAACGGGTGTGGTTCTATGGTCATGGCACTTGTGGTTTGCACCAAAGAGTGTTCTTTCTACAATTAACCATACTTCTAGAGATAAGGAATACAAATTCACATCAGAGACACTTGGTTGGAGATATACAAAGTGGATGGGTGCAACTGCAGAACGTAAGGTTAGTGTAAAGCTTGAACAAGAAGGTCCTGATGGTAAGAAGGAAACTGCTACCGTTCTTCTTGTACAACACGCAGGAATTGCCGACCAAGAAGGTAATGCTACGATGTATCAGTGGGGTCGTAAGGATGCACTTCCTGGTGTAGATGGTATTTCGGGTTACTCTGCTGATAACTTCACCAAACTTCCTGATCAAGGTGAAAACCAAGAGCCATACAGATCTCGAATGTTAACTCGTACGATAGGTCGTGGTATCCAGTTCCCTGGTACTTTCCTACCAGAGGTTGGTGCAGGTAAGCTTGGATGGCAATACAAACAGTACATCAACTTATGGTCAGTGAATAACAACGACCGCAATGGTAAAACGCGCGACGTTGTAAAGACCATCTACGACCCCTCACCAGTTGGTTTCCAAATACCTGATCCATATGCATTCGACAACTTCAACACCACAAATGCTTCGTGGAATAAAGGATTTACCTTCAAACTTAGCAGCAATGAGAAGATTTTCTTCCCTGCAGGTGGTGCACGTGATATGTCCCAAAACGGTAAGTTAGTTGCAGTTGGAAATGGTGCTTACTTCTGGACTGCCAATACAAGACTTGTTAATAATCAACTTGGCTATGCTTCGCGCATCAAGATGTCGACCGGTGGCGTGTCTGCACCCACAAACGACGAAAGTGCTCGCAACGCTTACAGCTATGGCTTTAGCGTTCGCCCAGTAAGAACAAACTAATCGTAATCTCTTTTACATAATTAAGGCTGCATCAAAATGGTTTCATTTTTGGTGCAGCCTTTTTATTTTGACTGATTATTAGTGCAGAACTCATTGAGTTTGCCAACATCAATAACGATGAAAGGGGCAATTGCAGCATACCACTAGCAAGCTGTTTAGAGCACAAGTGGCACGATATATCGTGTAAGAAAGGGGAAAAGGGAAATGATTAATTGGCCTTGTGACGTTTAAAAGAAAAAACAATAAAACCTATAATCACACCTGTGATGATGCCAACGAGATGAGCTGTGAGACTAACATCGGCTTGAAAGCTCAACAAAATACTAACCGCCACCACAATCAAAGACACATAAAGAGAGGTTTTATGCTGCGCCAACAAATCGGATTGCAACACGGTGCAACCGATAAATGTGCCAAAAAGCCCTAGCACCCCACCCGAAGCACCAAGGAAAACATAGTCGGTAACAATGGAACAAACCACGCTTCCTGCAAAGGCACACAACAAAAACACGGCTAGCACCTTCCATGGAGACATTAACTGCTTAAGAAACATCACGCCAAAGGCATAAGCAGCGAGGTTACTCAAAAAGTGTTCTATGCCTGCATGAGCAAACACATTGGTAACAAGTCGCCACCATTGACCTGCACCATAGATACTATCGTGCTCTCCCCCGCCCCATTTTAAGTACACCTCTGCGCTATCTCTCAAGGGGTTAACGCCCCCTAAAGTCATTGCAAGGAAATAAATAAAGCACACCACCATGGGTAATGCCAGTGGATAGGTGTGCTTATCAATCTTAAAAATTTTTGACCAAAACTACGCCCACTGCGCCTAATGTTAAGCACAGGCTTAACATACAAGCGCCTTACTGGAACTTGTTGGGGCATACTAGCGTTTTGTTGAGGTGTAAGGGAGCAAGGTTCATCCTCAAATTCACCTGCGTTGAAGTGTTCTTCAGGTGTCATACCTCATTATTCGGGATAAACCAAATTTTCGGTTGTGATGCAATTTAGCACCTCGTCAATATATTTGCGAGCTTCGTTGCGAGCACCAGGCAGGTCGTGTAGCAAGTAGTTGCCACAGTCTTTGGCTTCAGTTCCAGGCACTTCGCCCTCAAAGTTGGCCACAAACTCAAAGGTACGGCGCATCAGGTCAACGATATCGGCCGACTTTAAGTCGCCTTTCATCAGCAGATAGTTGCCTGTGAGGCATCCCATTGGTCCCCAATACACCACGCGTTCTTTCCATTCGGGGTCGTTGCGCAAGAAGGTAGCGGCCAAATGTTCCATCGTGTGTATAGCCCCTTGTTCAAGGGCGGGCTCTCGATTGGGTTCTTTCATACGTACATCAAAAAGTTGTAACCACTTCGTTTCCAACGTTGTCTTTACGGCTTACATATATGCCACGCTTCAGTTTATTATGATCGATGGTGAAACTGGGTATCTTATCCATGTTGTTTGTATTGTTTTAGGGGTTTGCAGGCCACCATGTTGGTAGCCTATATAATAAGGAGTAAACAAAAAAATGCCTACTTGTTAGCGTTATACTAGCGCAACAGTCTTGCGCCATTAGATATTGTTGAGAAATTTACTAACCACGGCAAACGAGCCATTAGCCATTCGCTCCCAAAAAGTCGTAATATTGGGCAGCTTTTTTTCGTCTTTCAATGGCACATCGCTAATGATGCGAAAGCTAACAAATGGTGTTTGATAACGATGGCAGGTGTGCGCGATGGAGCAGCTTTCCATGTCTACGGCCTTGGCTTCGGGGAAGTGTTCGAGTATGCTGCGCATCTTCTCTTTGCTATCAACAAACCAATCGCCACTAACAATCAGTCCGCCATGAATGGGCGTTTCGGCATCTAAAGCCAATGCACAGTTAACCATTTGTGCAGCGGCATCAAAGCGAGCAGGCAATCCAGGCAGTTGTCCGTAGGCCACTTCCGTGCCACAATACAGGTCGTGATAAGCATATTGCGTGCCTACCACCACCTCCAGCGGATTCATTTGCACATCGGCACCACCAGCAACACCCGTCGACACCACCAATTGGGGTGCGTAACGGTTAATCATTTCGACAGCTCCAATGGTGCTATTCACTTTTTCCGATGCCACATTGCAGCAAAAACAAGTTGGTGCGTACCAATGGTTCCCGTAACAAAAGTAATGTTGCGATGCGTCTCCGCCTTTTTCGTTTTCGAGCAACGAACGGAGTTGTGCAAACTCTTTTTCCATTGCCACGATAAGTGCTATTTTCATTTTTTTCCTTGTGTTGTTTCTTTATATTAAAGATGTGTATGGGTATGGTTAAGCCTGCCTCTTGGCGATGTATCGCCTTAGAACAAAGCCTTTTATGTATGCCTCAACATCTGCAAAGGTACGAAAAAACAAAGAAACTGCACGATGCATAGGGGCAAATGAACTACCAGGTTGTTACTTGACACTCGGCGGAACAAATTTTGTGAACACGCGCACGTTGTGTTTCTCACTCTTATTTTTAGGTTTCTGGTTATCCGAAGAGCTGCTGGAAGAAATCGCTCCGTCCACATCTTCAAACACAGAGTCGGTCTCTGAACAAGTTGTTCCCTCTTTCGAGATAACCAATCCTGTTGTTATTTGGTTATCGTTAGTCTGCACGCTATCTTGCGTCTCTTGCAAAGCCTTCGGGTTGTTGGTTTGTTTACAACCCGTTGTCAAGGTTATTCCCAAAGCCACGCCCATAACCGTCACAGCTTTTCCCGCCTTTCGCAGCAGGTTGAGTTGATGTTCTAGGTATCGCACTTCGGCCTCGCAAGCAGGGCAAGTGCCGTTGCAATCGCCCTCAAAGTGGCATACCTTGGGGGCATATACAATACCGTTGGAGTCGGCCACGCGCTTACGTACTTGCTTTAAGGAGGCGCAAATACTCTTTCCATTTGGTTTCATACGCTTTCACTTCACTTGTTATGGTCGTTTCTCTTTAACAACTTTGATTACCTTAACGCGGTTTGCGGGCATTCTTTTTATACTCTTTGAGAGTTTGAGCAGTTCCTTTATTTTCAGCCTTATCGGGTGCAATCTTACCTAGTGGGAAAGGGTCGCTGGTACATCTCTCTGCTGCTTCCACTACGCTGTCTATGCTAATTTCTCCTTGTATTAATAAGCCATCATCAGCACCATTTTTGTTTTTTAACAAGGAGGTATCTGTACGCGAGGTATTGCGCGTGGGGCAAGTTTTACCGCCAGTTCCCACACGTTTTGGTTGCTCTGTGCCAGGTGCAGTGACAGAAGGAGTATTGTTACTGCCCTGTTTACATCCCGCAACCATCGTCATTCCCACGGCCACGCCCATAACCGTTGCAGCCTTCCCCGCCTTTCGCAGCAGACTAAGTTGATGTTCCAAATATCTCACTTCGGCCTCGCAAGCAGGACAAGTGCCATTGCAATCGCCCTCAAAGTGGCATTCTTTGGGGGTGTAAACTATGCCGTTGGTATCGGCCACGCACTTTCTCACCTGTTTTAAGGTTGCGCAAATACTTTTTCCGTTTGTTTTCATGTGAAGTATATGTTTAAGTTCTTGCCTCTTTTCTCGTTCCTCGAAAAGTGCGTTTTGCCTTTCCACTTCGCCCAAAGCTCCGTGTTGGCGATTTCCAATTCTCGCCATGACAATGTTCGAGCAAGCTCGACATTGTTCATTTGGCTTAACGAAAAACGTTCATGTTATGTGTTACACCTCCATCTACTAGGCGACATCAGCCTACTTTAACACAAAGGGAACGTCTATCACCACAAGCGAACGAACACGCTTACCTTCCATTCGCGCAGACCTCCAACGGGGCATCTTCTTCAACACACGAATGGATTCGGCATCGTAAAGAGAGTCTGCCGACTGGATAACACGCATGGCCGAGAGTCTGCCATTGCGTTCAACCACACACGCCACCTTAACTAAGAACTGCCCACAAGCGGCAGACATGTGGGGCGTAATGCGTATATGGTCTGCAATAAACTGCCGCATCGCCTCGTCGCCTTTCTTGTATCGGGGGCTGATTTCGGGATTTAGATAAACATGGTTGCGGTTACGAGCAATGCGTTGGTAATAGGGTATGCCGCCTGCATAGCAAACAATCTTCTTCGCGGGAGTTGAAGTTACCGACACTTCGGGCAGTGCGAATCCGCTAGAATCGGCCATATACACAGCCGTAGTGTCTACTTGTGCCGTGCCTTTCTTCACAACTCGCCCGCTGTTTCCACGCACATAATGGTGCCTTGCGTGGGGTTTTGCCCCTTCATCGGTGGCCGATACGGGGGCGTTTGCTTGAGGCTGTGGGCAGGGGTTGGCTTGTTGGTGAGGTTTCGTTGGCTGCTGTCGGCTTGTCCGTTGCGGAAGGTGGCGTGCCCGGAGAGGAGTTGCAACCAGCAACCATCGTCAGTCCGAGAGCCAAACCTGCCACCTTAACGGCCTTACCTGCAAAGCGTAGCCTGCCCAATTGGCTTTCTATATACTGCACTTCGGCCTCGCAAGCCGGGCAAGTGCCGCTGCAATCGCCATCGAAACGGCAAGGTGCAGGGGTGTAGTGGATGCCGTTGGCATCGGCCACTTGCTTACGTATCGTCTTCAACGCATGGCAAATGTTCTTTCCGTTCGACTTCATACGCGTCTGCTTTTAATCGTGTCTGGTCACTTCTCTGTAACAACTTAGACTCTCCCTTACCGCCTTTTTTCGCCCCTTTTTCTTACTCTTTTGGGGCGTTTTCTGGGCGTTATTTTTCTTCTTTGGCTTGGCTGGCCCAATCTTACCAAGTGGGAAAGGGTCGCAAGGATCAACTTTCGGCGAGCCCACAGAGTCGTCTTCAATAATTTCTCCCATCGGTATGGGGTCTTCTCCCGAATGTCTTGTGTCCTTTATCAACGAAGTATCCGTGCGCGATGCCGTGGGTGTGGGGTTCGTATTGTTGCCTGTTTCCACGCGGTTTGTTTGGCCTGGGCCTTGCGGAGAGGTAGGAGTAGCGTTCCCATTGCTTGTCTTACATCCCGCAACCATTGTCACACCCACGGCCACACTCATAACAGTCACTGCCCTCCCGGCCTTTCGCAGCAGACTAAGTTGATGTTCCAAATATCGCACTTCGGCCTCGCAAGCAGGACAAGTGCCATTGCAATCGCCCCTCAAAGTGGCATTCTTTGGGGGTGTAAACTATGCCGTTGGTATCGGCCACGCACTTTCTCACCTGTTTTAAGGTTGCGCAAATACTTTTTTTCCGTTTGTTTTCATGATTAAACTTTCTGCATCAAATATGTAAACAATCTATGGTGTTTTGCATGCTAAAAACACACATTAGCTACTCTAATTTAAACGGCACCTTTATCAACACACGTGTGCGCACGCGTTTTTTTCTATTCGGGCAGGCTTCCATCGCGGCATTAACTTTACCAAACGCATGGCTTCGGCATCAAAAGAAGGCACTATCGACCGCACAACATGCGCACCAGTGAGCCTGCCATTGCGCTCAACAATGCAGGCCACAACCACTATTCCCTGTGCACAACACTCGTTCATTTCGGGCGTATAGCGCATATTACGATTAAAAAACAGTTTCATGCCCTCATCGCCACCCTTAAACCTGGCCACTACATCGGGATTGTCATAAATGTGTTGCCTGTCTTTAACCAGTCGACTACCCGAATAAAGTCCCCCCGTATAACACAATCTACGCACGCTAACAGTTGACTGAATGTCGACTTCTGGCAGGTTATACGTGCACGAGTCGTTGCCATTAACATCGGTTGTATCGGCCTTTTCTGCATGCAAGGTATAGTTTGCGGCCACATCTTTGGTTCGTTCTACCCCGTTGTCTGGTTCATTAGCTCGCCCACCATTGGCATCCACTGTAGGCCTAGCATTTACACAAGCAGCAGACTGCTGAACATTACCCGTGGCCATGGTTATGCCTAAAGCCAAGCCAGCCACCTTAACAGCCTTTCCTGCCAAACGGAATCGGCCCAACTGACTGTTGATATACCTCACTTCGGCCTCGCAAGCAGGGCACGTTCCGCTGCATTCGCCTTGGTGATGGCAAGGTGTGGGGGTGTAGTCGATGCCATTAGCCTCGGCCACTTGCATACGTATGGCTCTCAACGCAAGGCAGATGTCTTTTCCATTCAACTTGTTCATTGCTGTATAACATTGTTTAAATCAAACTATCGTGTGCTAGATGCCCTGCTTAGGTGGATGCTTTGTGCAGATTCAAACCTAGCCCTTGCATACAGCACAGCCTCCTAGGGTATAACTTCACCAATTAGAAATTTGCTTAATGAGCAATCCCACATGCGGTTGAAAACTCTTAGGATAAACCAAGGCCAACACACCAAGGTGCGTAACCATGCCTCCAGTTTCGGGTTTACACTTCATATAAAACACTCTGCCATCGGTGGTATAGCCCGAATAGATGCACTTACCCTTATGCACATAAGTAATTTTCTTGATGTTGATGCTACCTAAGAGAGGGTATTTCTCGCCTGGATAATCAACATCATCAACAGCCCACACGCCAAGAGAAACATAACCCATCACCACTTGGCGCCAACTGTAAAGATAATAATATGCTGGCACATTGTCGTCGAACAGTTCTTCACGAGCAAAGCAGCTGGGATAAGCAAATTTCATAGGCGTTTCTCGCCATTTGGTCTTCGTCATAGCTGCTGCAAATTGGGCTTCATCGGTATCCTTTGGCTGCTGCGCTAGAGCCGAAGTGGTGCCAAGTAAAATTAACGACACCAAGAACACAGCCTGCTGTAAACACCGCCCCAACCCTCTAGCTATTTCAAAACAACCAACTGCGCCCCATAAGCAGCTTATTGAATAGTGGTGACTTTTTCATCTTTTAAACAGTTTGATAAGTAAATTGGGGCTATTTGCCCACACAATGCAAAGATACATTATTATATTTACACTTCTAGCGATTACACTTATTTTGTTTACACAATATCTTTTAACTGGCGAAAATACATCGCAAAACGAACTATCTACTCAAAACTACGCAACTATAACAAAAGAAGCATTTGGTTTTTACCTTTGCTCTACATATAGTATAAGTTAGCAGGATAATTTAAAAATGTAAAGTTTTAAGCGCAAAATTTAACTTAAAAAAAGTGGCATTAAAAATGAACCAAGTGCCAAACTAATTGCAAATATTCAATTCTCGCGAGGGTTTTTGTTTGATGCGAAAAAGGGCGAAGTTGTAAAGGGCGAAAGAGCGTTTGGATTATGCATAAAAATTGCGATTTTTTTGGGAAAAAAACGTGCTTTTCGCTGCAAAACAGACTGCGTTTTGCAGCAAAAACACAACGCTATTTTGCAGCAAAACGCAAGGTAAAATGCAGCAAAAACGCAAGGTAAAATGCTGCAAAACGCAAGGCAAAATGGTGCAAAAAAGCAAGGCGAAATGCATCAATACACAAAAACAAGATGCATCATTATGCACATAATCTGGCGTTTTACTACTTGTAATAGATAAAAAGCACGTGGTATTTGTGGATAAAATTTATTCTAAAAAGATTGATTTTTATTTCCAAAATACGCTTTCCTACTCCTAATAAATGAATTTGAGGCAACGAAAAAAATTGAGAGAATGATGCAAAAATAGAAAGGTTAAATGCTGCAAAATGCCGATGTATCGTTCGAAAACGACATCAGAACCAACCACAAAGAACCAAAAACACAACAGATAAAGGCACGTTTTTAGTGTATAATTTCGCTAGAACGAAGCTTCTAAAAAACGCATTTTGTAAAATATTTTTATCCTTAACACCCCAACACACGACTAAAGCCTTAGCCCATTTTGCACATTACTGCGCATATTTGCAGCCCTAGCCTTTAAGTCCAATAGTGGTTATACCAAGAAAAAAATATTTAAAGTTTTACCAGACTGCAACAAAAGAAAAATACCATGCCGAGGCATGGTATGAGAAGTGTTATTGCCTGCGCGACTTGTTGCGACTGGCATCGATACGCAAAAAGATGAACAGCAAAAAGGGTGAAGCCCCACAAACTGGAACCACCATAACTAAAGAATGGCAGCGGAATACCAATAACAGGCGTTAAGCCCAACACCATGCCCACGTTAATAAACAGGTGGAAGAGAAAAATGCTAAGCACACAATAACCATATATGCGCCCAAACTTAAACGGTTGGCGTTCGGCTAGCTTAATGAGCCTCAATATCAAGGCAAGAAACAGCAACAACACTGCTGCCGAACCCACAAATCCTCTTCTTCGCCCACGGTGCAGAAAAATAAAAATCGGTGTCTTGTTCGGGTACAAACTTCAGTTTGGTTTGCGTACCGTTAAGAAAGCCCTTACCCTTTAGCCCTCCCGAACCAATAGCGATCTCGCTTTGGTGCACATTATATCCTGCACCAGCAAGGTCTTCTTCCAAGCCTAACAGCACATTGATACGAACACGCTGGTGCGGTTCCATCACATCGTTAAGCACATAGTCTACCGAATAAAAAGAACAACACCGAGCCAACGGCAAACAAAAGCCGCATAGAGATAATTGTTAAGGCGAACACTGAGCCAGCGATAGAGCAGCCAACACACGAGGCCTACAGTTAACACAAGCTGCACAATGGTGACATCAAAAGCCCAAACAAACTTAGAAAAGAGCAAACTAAGCACTGTGACAAGTAAGCTGAGGGCCAGCACGCGTGTGGTTTGTCCGCGTTCAGAAACGTAACTGCGCACCAAACCCGCGGTAAACACCTGAATAAGAAGTAGGACAATAAAAACGCCAAGCGAGGTGGGTGTATCCCAAAGAGGCACTTGCTCGAACCTTACGCCCACAACAAAGTACACCACCATGGCCACCCCTGTGAAAAGAATGCTACCGGGCATGCCTTCGCGATAGAACATCAGGAAGAACGAGAGGTAAACCAATGCCGAGCCCGTTTCTTTTGAGCCACAATAAAGAGCATGGGCAACACCACCACCATGCATGCAGAAGCAAAATGCTTCCAATTACTCATGGTAAAACCATAGGTGCTCATGAGTTTGGCCACAGCTAAAGCCGTGGCAAACTTGGCAAACTCGGCAGGTTGCAAGCGTAATGGCCCTAATACAAGCCACGAGCGCGAGCCTTTAATCTCGTGGGGGTTGAAGATGGTGGCAAAAAGCAACAACAACAAAGCCCCATATATCACATAGGCAAAGGTGTCGTAAAAATGGTCGTCGAGTGTAAGCAGCACAAATCCAAGGCATACAGACGTGCCAATCCACACGATTTGCATACCCGAACGCGTATCGAGACTAAAGATGTCGGTGTCGCCATAGGTGTAACTTGCACCGCAAACGCTCACCCACCCAAAGGTGAGTAGCGCCAGGTAGATGCCAATTGTCCACCAGTCTAGCGAGCCAAGCATGCTCGGTTGTCTATCTGTTGCTCGTGCCATAAGCTATCCTTCTGCTTTGGTAAACGCTTGCTTGTGCCTCTGAGGCTGGCGAAAGTTTACCGTTGATATACTGTTCCATCATGAGCGAGCCAATGGGCACGCCATAAGTGGCGCCAAATCCACCGTTTTCGACATACACGGCGATGGCAATTTTGGGGTTGTCCATAGGTGCGAAGCCCATGAATACAGAGTGGTCTTGTCCACGGTTTTGCGCTGTACCTGTTTTTCCGCACACCAAATAGTCGGCTCTATTAGCTGCATGGCACGTACCACCTACAACAGATGCGCGCATGCCCTGCACCACATACTCGTAGGCTTTGCGGTTGGCCATGGTGTAATGGCGTCTGCGATAAAGCGTATCGAGCGGTTCGCCCTGCACCTTACGCACCACATGAGGCACGTAATAATAGCCACGATTGGCAATTGTTGCGCTAAGATTGGCTATTTGCAGGGGTGTGAGGTTCACCTCACCCTGTCCGATGGAGATAGAAATGATGGTAAGTCCGTTCCACGAGCCTTTATAAGCCTTATCATAAAAAGCCGCATTGGGGATAAGACCGCGTTTTTCGCCAGGCAAGTCAATACCCAACTTATATCCAAAGCCCATGCTTACCATGTAATCTCGCCAAGTGTTCATTGCCTCTTGCACACTGCGGTAATGTTGTCGGTTGCCAATCATACGAAAAAAAGTCCCCAACAGAAGTAGCTATTGCACGATGTACACAAGGCCTGCACCAGGTTGGTGGGTGCGCCATGAGGGTGGCATCCCACGTGCAAACCACGATAATTAAATCCGCGTGCACAGGGGAACAGGGTGTTTTCGTCGATAATTCCCTCGGTCATATAGGGTAAGCCCCTGTGTGGTTTTGAACGTAGAACCTGGGGATATTGTCCCATGATGGAGCGATTGAGCAAGGGTTTCCACACATCTTTAGACAAAGCCAGGTGGTTTTTCCCTCTTTTTCGGCCCACCATAATACGAGGGTCGTAAGTGGGCGACGACACCATGCATAGCACTTCGCCAGTAGCAGGCTCGATGGCCACGATACTTCCAATCTTACCTTCGAGCAAGCGTTCGCCCAATTCTTGCAATTTGATATCGATACTCAGTGTGAGGTCTTTACCCGCTATAGGGCGGCGGTCGAACTTTCCATTTTGATAGTTGCCTTGCACACGACCGTGGGCATCGCGCAACAATATCTGTACACCCTTTTCTCCACGCAATTGCTCTTCGTAACTGCGCTCAACACCCTAGTTTTCCGATGTAATCGCCAGGCTGATAGTAATCAGAATTTTCCACATCGGCTTTAGAAACCTCGGCCACATCACCCAGTACGTGGGCAGCATAAGGATATTGATATTGTCTAATGCTGCGTTTCTGAACATAGAACCCAGGGAAACGGAAGATTTTTTCTTGAAAAACGCTAAACTCTTTATCCGACAATTGGCTCATAAAAAGCTGCTCGGTAAACCGCGAATACCCAGGATTTTTATTGCGGTCTTTAATATCGTTCATGCGTTTGATGAAATATTCCTTGGTAATACCCAAGGCATTGCAAAAACTCGGTGGTATCTAGTCGACCTTTCTCCTCGTTCATCACCACCATAATATCATAAGCAGGTTGGTTATAAACAAGCAATCGCCCATGTCTGTCGCTGATAGCGCCACGCGAGGGATATTCGATTTTCTTGAGAAAGGCATTACTATCTGCGTTTTTCTTATAGTCGTCGCTAAGCAATTGTAGCATGAAAAAGTCGGATGAGGGTAAACTGTAACAATGAATACAGCCACCCCACCAATAACTAATCTTCTTTTTGTCTAGTTCAAAATCTTTCACACTACAATTCTCCCTTATCTTCTAAGGTTGTCTAACACCATCACCAACAGCAGCGTAAGCAGCGTACTACCACCCACGCACAATGCCCATTGTATCCAATTGAAGAACGAGAAGGCCTCCAATGAGAAGAACGTAAGGCAATAAATAAAGATGATGAGGAAGGCGAAGAACAAATATCTACTAAAGCCTAGCACCTTCATGGAAGGCACAAGGTCGTCGGCGCTTTCTCTTTGTATAAACAGTTCCAAGAGATAAGGCCTGAGTAGCGCCACAAGAGTTAGCGAAGCGGCAGCCACTCCTGGTGTATTAGAAAACATGTCTACACCCAAGCCCATGGCAAAAGCCCAAACGAGGAGTGCCCACTTGGGATAATTGCGAGGGAAGAGCAACACCATATATATATATAGCAACGGCGTGGCGCTGTCGAAGAGGTGCACATGGTTAAGCACCAGCACCTGCACCAACAGGAAGATGAGGAAAGTCCCCAATGTTTTCAATACGCCTATGGTCATGTTTATATTTTTTTCTCTGTGCTATTATCGGCCCTAGGGCCATTGTTTATCAGCGTGCAGATTACTCGTGTTTCACCTTTTAGCGAGTCTTGCACGGCACGCATCATCTCTAATTGTTCGTCCATACCAGCATTGTCAATCACACACACGTCGCGCAGTTTACCAAAATCGGTGAGACAGCTTTATCTGCAGGCGATAGGACAAACCGTTGGGCGAATTAAACACATGCAAGATTTTACCCACCAACACGCCAGGAGGGAAGATAGAAGAGTAACCACTGGTAACAACATCCATCCCCAATTTAAAACGTGCATGTCGTGGAACATCGTCAACATAAGCGATGCCAGAGTCGCCACCATTCCAATGTAGGGTAGCCGAAATATCCCCTACCCTTAATCATACAACTGATGTTGGAGTGCGAATTGAGCACAGGTATAACCACAGAATAGTTTCTAGAGACAAGATACACCACACCCACTACACCTTTGCCGCAAGCCACGCCCATGTCTTTCTTTATGCCATTGGCCCAGCCTTTGTCAATTGTGATGAAGTTGTCTTTCTTATCTAGCGAATTGCTCACCACCCTTGCGGGATAGAGTTTAAACCCTTGTAGCGCCTGTTTTTGTGTTTGCACCACATCAAGGCTATCGTGTTTGGCACGTGTGAGCAACTCTTGCATAGCCACCATTTGCTGTTCCAGTTCAAGGTTACGCTGTGTGAGTTCTTTGTTCACCTGCGTTAGCGAGAAGAACGTTTCGACCCACGAATTGGCTTCGTACACCTTTCCGGCCACAGCATTGGCCGAAGAGAACCATACGCTAGCCTGATAACTATTGTACTGGAACAGCAACACCACGCTAATCACCTCGAGAACGAAGAATACTAGCCAATGGTTATGGCGTGTTAGGAATGCAAAGAGGTTGCGCATGCACTTATCTCATGAGGAACGAGAATCGCTCAACGTTCTTCAATGCAATACCAGCACCCTTGGCAACGCTGTGCAATGGGTCTTCAGCAATATGGAAGGGGATGCTGATTTTATCTTGAAGTCTGCGATCGAGACCACGAAGCAACGCGCCACCACCAGTGAGATAGATACCATTTCTCACGATGTCGGCATACAATTCGGGTGGAGTGTTCTCCAAAGCAGAGAGCACAGCATTTTCAATTTTTTTGCAATGGTTTTTGTCTAAGCAGTGAGCAATCTCTTGGTAGCACACAGGCACCTCCATTGGCAGCGCCGTGATACGGTTTGGTCCGTGTACAACATAGTCTTCTGGAGCTTCGTCACCAAGGTCGGTAAGAGCAGAGCCCACGTGTATCTTGATGCGCTCGGCCATACGCTCACTCACCTTCACATTATGCTGACGGCTCATATATTCTTGAATTTCAGCAGTAAGATCGTCGCCAGCAACACGAATAGAGTTATTAGAAACAATACCACCTAGCGAGATTACAGCAATCTCGGTAGAACCACCACCGATATCAACAATCATGTTTCCTTCGGGTGCTTCAACATCAATACCAATACCAATGGCAGCAGCCATAGGTTCGAAGATAAGATAAACATCGCGTCCGTCGGCATGTTCAGCCGAGTCGCGCACAGCACGCAGTTCTACTTCAGTACTTCCAGAAGGAACACCGATAACCATTCTCAATGAAGGAGAGAACAATCGACTACCAGTATGCACCATCTTGATAAGTCCGCGCATCATCTGTTCGCAAGCCGTAAAGTCAGCGATAACACCATCGCGCAACGGTCTTACGGTGCGAATGTTCTCGTGTGTTTTCTCGTACATCAGCTTAGCACGTTCTCCCACGGCAATCATCTTGTCTGTTCGTCGGTCGAGCGCAACCACAGAAGGCTCGTCTACCACAATCTTGTCATCGTTGATAATGATGGTATTGGCCGTTCCCAGGTCCATCGCAATCTCTTGCATGAAAGAAAAATCCCATGTCTTATTTTGTTTTTCGGTTGTTGGACTATCTCAACGTGCCCACTTTCCCCAGCACACCACCCACAAGGGGCAGTTCAACTGGGCATTCTTGTAGCCCGTGGTCGTTTGTCCGTTATGTTATTATTTTTTTATTTCTCGTTTTTTTATCGCGCATCGAACACCCACGAGAGAAGTTCGCGCTGGCGAAAAAGCACATCAAAGCGTGCTATGCATCAAGCCTTTTCAGACTCGAACCACATATGTATAGCTTTATCGTAATGACTGCTCACACCAAAGGCGCGTGTAGCAAAAGCCTTACGTTGTGCCAAAGTGGTGTTAGCGCCATTGATTTTCAAGATATCGAGCAGCATACCATATTCGTTTTTGCTAGGCACAATCACCACATCGTTGAAGTTTTTGGCACCAGCCCTAATGAGCGAAAATGCCTCAATATCAATTTTTCTCAATGATATCGGCCTCGCTTGCGCCACTAGCCACAGTGTCTTCAAACGGATAGAGGTCTACGATAACCAAATCGATGGGGCTGATTGCATATTGTTCCATCTGTTCTTGATCGCCAGCGTTAGCCCTACGAGCAAGAATACCTCCAAAAACTTTAGGATGAAGCGTCTTCACCCTGCCTCCCAATATCGAGGGATAAGCGGTTTACATCTTCGACCGCATCACATTTGTAGCCTAGCGATTCAATAAACTCACGTGTGCCTCCTGTTGACAGGAACCTTACGCCTTCATCGTTTAATTTGGCGAGCAACTCGTCTAATCCATCCTTATGAAATACGGACACGAGTGCTGTCCTAATTTTTTTTGTTTCAGCCATAAACCTATTTGAGTTGTGATATTTGAGTTGCAAAGTTACGAAAAAAACATTGAAGAGTAGACCAACCAGCAGGCTAAAAAAACACATTATATATATTAAAAAAAGATGAGTTTAGTAGTTTGCGAGCGTCTAAGAACATGAGTATTAACCCGAACGAACAATTTTGCACACTCACTTTAAGCCACCAAATCAACAATTGCACAACCCTTACCGCCAAAAAAACAAGCATGCAAAGCTGACAACCCAAATCAAACACACCACTTTGGATAAATAAACGAAATGCAGGAACAACCAAAAAAATTTAACTTTCCACGCTTGTTATTCACAATAATAATGCTTAAATTTGCAATAACCTAATCGCACATTATTATATATGCAATATTCAATCGAAGCCCCAGAAAAAGCTAAAGGTGGCCGTAACACTGCCTGCCTCGAAAAAGCATTAGCAACAGGGCGCTCATTATGCACGCCCTAACAAACAGGCTGGTTCTGCCACAAAATCTATCGACTTGCGATGATACGCGCGTGATGGTGCGTGCGCTTACCGACATGCCGAAGAATATTGACGTTCGCGCTGCTGGCACGGCTATGCGCTTTGATGACGGCTTTTTAAGCTGCAGAAAGGGCGAACACACTTTAACGGGCACGCAACGCATGCGACAACGCCCAATTAAACCACTGGTTGACGCCCTTAGATACCTGGGCGCTGACATAGAATACGAGGCCAAAGAGGGCTACCCACCCATCCGCATCTATGGAAAGCCTCTCGACGGTGGGTGTGTGGAGATGCCAGGAGGCATCAGCTCGCAGTTTATCTCGGCCTTGTTGATGATTGGCCCTACACTCAAAAAAGGGCTTGAGCTAAAGATAACTGGCAAAATTGCCTCACGCCCCTATATTGACCTTACGCTTTGTATGATGCGCGAATATGGAGCGGTGGCCGAATGGACCGACATCGACACCATTAGCGTAAAGCCAGGAAAAATACAACGTAGGCTCAAACAGCATCGAAAAACGACTGGAGTGCGGCCTCGTATTGGTACGAAATGGTGGCACTTAGTAACGACCCCGAAGCCACTGTTGAGTTTGAAGGCTTAAGCGAAAGCTCGAAACAAGGCGACTCTGTGGTGCGACATATCTTCTCTTTGCTGGGCGTGAAAACGGTCTTCTCCAAACATCAGGCTGGCCAACTCGCAAAGGTGACACTCAAAAAGGTGCGCACACGATTGCCTAAGCTGGAATACGACTTCGTTAACTCGCCCGATTTGGCTCAAACGCTTGTGGTTACTTGCGTGATGATGGGCGTACCTTTCTATTTTAAAGGACTCTCGAGTTTGAGAATTAAAGAGACCGATCGCATCGAAGCATTAAAAAAAGAAATGGCTAAACTAGGCTTCGTGCTGCGCGAAATGGCCGAAGGCGAACTGTCGTGGGACGGTATGCGCTGCCGACCAACGGGTGAAGCCATCGATACATACGAAGACCACCGCATGGCTTTTGGCCTTTGCTCCCGTGGCTTTGGTAAACAAAGAAATAAAAATAAACCAACCTGACGTAGTGAGTAAATCGTATCCTCAATTCTGGAACGACCTCATACAGTCGGGATTTGAAATAAACGAAACATAGACAATGCACATACTCCTGTTGGCCTTGCTGGGCTTAGCTCTATTTGCGGCCGTGTTGGGCTTGCTCTCGCGCAAAAAAAACGCGAGCGAACCTGATGTGGTACAGGCCGACTCTGCATCGTGTGCCACTTGCTCGGGCGACGACGAACGATGCGAACACGATTGCATGCTTGAGGCTGCAGTGCGTGATGTGGAATATTACGACGACGAAGAACTAGACAAATACATCGGAAGAGACTCGTCCGACTATAGCGACAGCGAAGCCGAAGAGTTTGCCGAGGTGTTCTATACCATGCGCCCTAGCGACGTTAAGGGATGGAACAGAAGTCTGACGCTTCGACAAATAAACTTGCCCAACCAACTGAAAGACGAGGTGATAATGGTTATCAACGATGCGCGATAACCCTAAACGTCCCGTCTTATGCCATTGACAATAGGCGTATAGTAGGTTACAGGCAAGTGTGAGATAGTTTTTTTAAATGGACATATTAGCGTATTCTTTCTTCCAGAACGCCCTCTTAGGCTCGCTCTTGGCTAGTGTGCTGTGCGGGTTTATCGGCACTTACATTGTTACAAGGCGACTGGTATTCATCAGTGGCGGCATCACTCATGCCTCGTTTGGTGGCATCGGCTTGGGCGTTTACTTTGGTGTCAACCCCATACTCTCGGCCATGGTGTTTTCTGTTCTCAGTGCCTTCGGTGTGCAATGGATGACGCATAGGGGCGATGTACGCGAAGATTCGGCCATCGCTGTTTTTCTGGACGTTCGGCATGAGTCTTGGTATCATCTGCTGTTTCTTATCTCCGGGTTTCATGCCCGACCTCCCTTCTTTTCTCTTTGGCAGTATTCTCACCGTAGGGCAAGCCGACCTTTGGCTACTCACCGCATTGCTTGTGGTGGTCATCGCTGTGTTTGCGCTACTCTATCGCACCATATTAAGTGTGGCCTTCGATGCCAATTTTGCCCGTTCTCAGCGTTTGCCCGTGGCGTTTGTTGAGTATCTCATGATGACGCTCATTGCCTTAACCATCGTGGCCACGCTTCGCATGGTGGGTATTGTGCTTAGCATCAGTTTGCTAACCATCCCACAGATGTCGGCCAACGTCATAACCCACAACTTCAAGCGCATGATTGCTTGGAGCATTGTCATCGGTTGGACCGATTGCCTTCTGGGGTTGGCTCTTTCTTATACACTCAATGTTCCCTCTGGTGCATCCATCATCTTTGTTAGTATTCTGGTCTATCTTCTGTTGAAGGTAGCAAATGTTGTACTAAAAAAACGCCAACGCCAACTTGAAACCCATTAAATTCACATATAGCCTTGCATTGTGGCTCGCCCTTGCGCTGCTGCTCGCCGCCTGTTCAGCCAGTAAGAACACGGCACGCAGTAGATGGTGGCAGTCGTTCAACACGCGCTATAATGTTTACTACAACGGAAACATGGCCTACATCGATGGTATGCTAGAGAAAGAAACTGGCAATCATGATAACTACACCGAGCTACTACCACTATATACGGTGAGCAATAAAAATAGCAAAGAACTGGGGAAAGGCAATTTCGAACGAGCCATACTCAAAAGCGAAAAGGCTATTCAGCTGCATAGTATCAAGCGACGCCCCACTTGGGACAAGAGTAGGCGCAAAACCCAACGAGACATCGAATGGCTAAACCGAAAAGAATACAACCCCTTTATGTGGCGCGTGTGGATGCTCATGGGCCGTTCGCAATTTCATAAAGGCGACTTCGACCAGGCTGCTTCCACATTCTCGTACATGGCTCGACTCTATCGCACTCAACCACACATCTATGCCAAGGCCAGAGCCTGGCTAGCCAAAAACCCTATATACAGCAAGGATGGATGTACGATGCCGAAGATGTTATCCGCAATATGAGCCGCGACTCGATGGACTGGCGCGCAGTGAAAGAGTGGGATTACACCCACACACTCTATCATCTGCATGCGCAAGAGTGGCCTAAAGCCATCAGCTATCTTCAAAAGGTTATTAAACACGAGATGCGACGCAAACAAAAGGCGCGCCAATGGTTCTTGATGGGGCAGCTGCAAAGACTTGTAGGCAACCGCGATGCAGCTTATAAGGCGTTTAAAAAGCGGCATCGATGCACGCTTCTTACGAACTCGACTTCAATGCACGCATCGCACAAACCGAGGTTCTAGCGCAAGGACAAGCCAAAAAGATGATCGCCAAGCTGCGACGAATGGCTACCAACGACAATAATCGCGACTATCTCGACCAAGTGTTTTACGCCATTGGTAACATTTACCTTGCTCAAGGCGACACGGCTAACGCCATTTTGGCCTACGAAAACGGAGGAAAACGTGCCACACGAAGCGGCATTGAAAAGGGTGTGCTGATGCTTAAACTCGGCAATGTGTATTGGCAAAAACAACGTTTTGCCGATGCTCGCCGATGCTACAACGAGGCCTTAGGGCATGCTAGACAAGGAACGAACCGACTATGATATGCTTTCGCAACGTTCGAAAGTGCTCGACGAACTTGTGCCTCACATTGAAGCGGTGCAACTGCAAGACTCACTCCAACGCCTTGCCACAATGCCCGAACCAGAACGCAACGCTGCCATCGACCGCGTTATAGCTGCTCTTAAAAAGAAAGAAAAAGAGGAACGCGACGCACAAGACCAAGAGACTGCTAGACAAACCATTGCTCAAAACAGTGGCTCGTCAAGTATTTCAAACAATCAGACACCCGCCCAACGCTCACAACAAGGTAGCGGATGGTATTTCTACAATCCCATTACTGTGAGCCAAGGCAAAGCGGCTTTCGAAAAACAATGGGGAAAAACGAGACAATATTGATAACTGGCAACGACTAAATAAAGCGGCCGTGGCTCTGAACAATGCTCCTAACGAGATGCCGCAAGCACAAAGAGACTCGCTCGTGGCCGAAGAAACGCGCCGCGACTCCATGCAACGTGCCTTGCAAACTGCTGGTAACAACCCCCACAAACGCGAATACTATCTGGCCCAAATCCCTTTTCACAACCGAACAACGCCAGGCTTCCGACCAACTTCTTACCGAGGGGCTGTTCCACTCGGGCGTTATTTTCAAAGATAAACTCAACCTTCTCAACCTCTCTGAGAAGGCCTTACGCAGACTCACCAACGCTTATCCACACTTCGATAAGATGCCACAGGTGTATTATCACTTATTTTTGCTCTACATGCAAAAGGGCGAAAAAAACACCGCACAACACTACTCCAACTTGCTCAAGCAGCATTATCCCAAACACGAACTTACCGAACTGGTTAACGACCCATATTATTTTGCCAACGCTCAACGTGGCGAACATATTGAAGATTCTATCTATGCCGCCACCTACGATGCCTTTAAAGCCGAAGACTACAATACTGTTAGGCGCAATGCACAAGTGTCGGCCACCAAGTTTAAGCATGGCGCCAATCGCGATAAATTCCTCTTTGTAGAGGCTTTAGCTATGCTTCACGATGGCAACATCGATGCTTGCACCTCAGGTCTGCAAACACTGGTGCAACAATATCCGCAAAGCGAACTCAGTAAGATGGCTGCCATGATTGTTAATGGCATAATGGCTGGCAAGCAAGTACAGGCGGGCGGGTTCGACCTTAACAATGTTTGGCAACGCCGAACGGCTGCCGCCAACGCTGAAGATAGTCTTAAAGGTAAACAGTTTAGCAACGATCGCAACGCCAATTTCCTCTTCGTGCTGGCCTATCAGCCCGACTCGGTGAACGAAAACCAACTGCTTTTTGCCTTGGCTAAATATAATTTCACCAACTATCTGGTGCGAAACTTCGAGATACGTACCGAAACCGACAACGGGTTACGCTTAATGACCGTGAGCGGTTTTCGTAATTTCGACGAGGCCTTGCAATATGCTCGCCAACTACAACGGCAAACGGCCATTACTAAAAAGCTGAAAAATGGGCGTTCTATCGTTATTAGCGAAGACAACATGCGCCTACTTGGCAGGGAATTTAGTTTCGACGACTACGACCAATATTACGCCAAACATTTTTGCACCGCTAAAGGTTAGCACCTTCCAGTTGCTCAACGAACCGACCGAAGTGGTGCAACCCGAAGCGCCTGTAAGACTCCCCACCGTCGAAGAGGTAGACCGCGCGCTGGACAACGATTTGATTGTGCCCGACGAAAAAGACGCCTTTGCAACCCGAAGACGACACCTACCCCATCGCCGACGAGCCCAAACAAGGTGCTAACAACCAAAGGGCAACAAACAAAAAACAACAACGATGCCACCGTGATTGAAACGCCCAAACAACCCCAGAAGCAACCCGACGATGGCACAATCGTGATTGAAGACCCTGCACCAAGCAAGCCTAAGGCACAACAAGGCTCTTCTACTGCCACACCAAAGGTGCAGCAATCGGCCACGCCAAAAAGCAAAAAAACTACAAATACCCCCACGCAGTCAAAAGGCAAAACGCCAACCAAAAACAGAGACCAAAAACCCAAAAAAACAGCCTACAAAGACTGATAAAAAGAGGATACGGGCATTGACTTTAAAGACGATTTGGATAAAAAAAGAGCAAGAAACCCGGAACAAAAAGACATCTGGCGCTAAGCAAGACAACAACAAAACGCCTGCAAAGCAGAAACAAAAAAACAACGACCCCGATGATGAGTATTACGATTTAGAAGGATTTTAGACAATGAACAACGGACTGATTTTATGGGCCGATGACGAGATTGAACTACTCAAGGCTCACATCATATTTTTTTAGAAAAAGGTTACGAGGTAGTTACCGTCACCAATGGCATGGATGCATTAGACCAATGCACACAACGCAACTTCGACCTCATCATGCTAGACGAAATGATGCCTGGAATTTCAGGACTCGAAACGCTGCAACGCATCAAAGAGATACAACCCGCCACACCTGTGGTGATGTGCACCAAAAGCGAAGAAGAGAATATTATGGAACAGGCCATTGGCTCTAAAATAGCCGATTATCTTATCAAGCCTGTTAACCCTAGCCAAATTTTTGCTCACGCTAAAGAAAAAAATATTCACCGAAAAGAGATTGTTTCTGAAGTGACGCAAACGGGCTATCAGCAAAACTTCCAAGACATTTCCATGCAGATAATGGACTGCAAAACTCTCGACGATTGGCGCAAAGTCTATCGCCGATTGGTGCACTGGGAACTCGAACTAAGCAACACGGGCAGCAGCATGGCTGATATTTTAATAACACAAAAAGAAGAAGCCAACAACGGATTTGCCAAATACGTAAAGACCAACTACTTGAACTGGGTGGCCGAAGGGGCATCCACTGCCAACGGACGCCCTGTGATGAGCCCCGACCTCTTCAAACATTCCATCTTCCCTTTGCTTGATAAAGGCGAAAAAAAGTGTTCCTTGTTGTGCTCGATAACTTTCGTTACGACCAATGGAAAATGCTCGAAAGCGAGATTGGAGACCTCTTTGACATCGACGAAGACATGTATATTTCCATTCTGCCCACCGCCACGCAATATGCCCGCAACGCCATATTCAGTGGCTTGATGCCAAACAAAAATCGCCAAAATGTTCCCCGAACTATGGGTCGACGAAGACGAAGCTGAGGGTAAAAAAATCTCAACGAAGACTTGCTCATTAAAACCCAAATTGAACGTTATCGACGTCGCGACACCTTTAGTTACACCAAAGTAAACACCTCTGCAGATGCCGAAAAAACTGCTAGAACACTTCTCACAACTGGCGCAAAACCACCTTAACGTGATGGTGTTCAACTTCATCGACATGCTCTCGCACGCCAGAACTGAATCGCGCATGGTGCGCGAACTGGCCAACAACGAGTCGGCTTACCGCTCCATAACCCTCAGCTGGTTCCGCCATTCCATACTGGCCGACCTCTTCAAACGGCTTTTCGCAAAGCGATTTCACCGTGGTGCTCACCACCGACCACGGCTCTATACGCGCATCAAAACCCGTAAAAATTGTAGGGCGACCGCAACACCAACACCAACCTACGCTATAAGTTGGGCAAAAACCTCAACTATAATTCCAAGGAGGTGTTCACCATTAAAGAGCCACACAAGGCACAATTGCCATCGCCAAACATCAGCACCAGCTACGTGTTTGCCACTGGCAACAGCTTCTTTGCCTACCCCAACAACTACAATTATTATGTATCGTACTACAAAGACACATTCCAACACGGGGGAATAAGCATGGAAGAGATGCTCGTGCCTCTGATTACCATGCGCCGCAGACGCTAATCAACCCTTTCAAAGCGACAACAACCCACATAAATAAGCATTAAACCGCCTAACCAAGGGACAAACGAACCCGCGGAAAGACAAAACCCATAACGAATAATGACACTTACAATCACATCTCTGGCCCAAATACATCATGTGGCCAAACAATTTATCGACAATATCAGCACTGGTAAGGTGTTCGCCTTTTACGGAAAGATGGGCTCTGGCAAAACCACTTTCATCAAAGCCATCTGCGAAGAGCTGGGTGTTACTGATGTTATCACCTCGCCAACCTTCGCCATCGTAAACGAATATCACAGCGAACAAACACCCAAACCCATCTTCCACTTCGACTTCTACCGCATTAAAAAACTCGAAGAAGTGTACGACATGGGCTACGAAGACTATTTTTACAGTGGCTCACTTTGCTTTTTAGAGTGGCCCGAACTCATCGAAGAGATTCTGCCCATCGATGTTATAAAGGTGAAAATAGAAGAACAAACAGACGGAAGCCGCACGGTGACATTTTAAAACTCACGCGGTTGGAGGTTCTGTGCATAGAGAATTGGTACATAACAATGATGTTTTAAACCTATATGTACCAATTCTTATATACTATTCTCTTATTCCCTGCGCCTTGCCCTTTTTTTTCGCGTCTTTGCCATCACCAACCACAATACGTTTTCTTCACTTCTGCACATCTATATTTCTTCTTAACAGAACCTATACATCGCTAATCAAATTATACCAACCCACATTATTCTTTCTCAAACTTTAAAAGAAATATTGGCGCTCGGTAAAACTTTTTTATGCGTATAAAAGTTTTTACCAGACAGCAATAAATAAGAAACAAAGAAAAAGAACTTGCACACTTTTTCAATCCCAATCGGCCATTAGAGCCTAAACAGATTTGAGTTTAAGACTGAACCTCAGCTTACTTTTCCTTAATCGGCGCAGAATCTAACGATAAATCAGGGTTTAGGTTTTACCACTAAGCTATATGGCAAAACAGTTGCGCGCTGCAATACAACAGAGGCAACAGCAATCCCCACTCAAATACAAACGCCACACCCGAGAGAATACGGATGTGGCGTTTTTGTTTTATACACTTTCTCCTTACACCTTATTTATACAGCCTATCGTGCAAATAGCTAACACGACAGATATGCAGACCTACATCGGATATACCTGGCAGCATATCGCGTTTCATATCGTGATAAATGCTCACCACCAAGCTATCACCCTCGCGCAAATCGGGTTTGGCAATGGGGAAACTATATTGGTAATAGCTGATACCACGCGTCAGCCTTGTGCCATCGGGTTTGCTAAACGTGCAATTGACGGTATCGGTTAGCACGGCATTTCCGGGCACTATGCGCTGCTTAACAATAAGCGTGGCAGCTGTAAAAGGGTAAGCGCCATTGATGCGCACGTCTAATTGTTGGGCAAAAAAATGCCACCCTGACGTAGCCGAGGCACATAAAACTTCAGGGTGTCGTTTTTCTCCCATCCGCTCACCGATGTGTGACTGTATCGATGGTAGACGGTGTCTATGCTGCATGCGCTCATCATGACGACCACAAAGGCCACCAATGCGCTGTACAATAAACGCTTCATGGGTTTGCTATTCTTATTTCTGCTGTTGACCATTGCCAGGCTGCGAGCCCTGCCTTCTTTGGTTTTTCTCTGCGGGGCCGATTAGCGTTGTTATCGTTTTTTTGCCCTCTTGAGCACGCTGCTGTGGTTTTTTTGTTTGCGTCTTTCGGGCTGCTGTTCGCGCTGTCGCGGTTGTTCCTTCCGTGGTTGTTGCCCATTTTGAGGAGCAGCAGCTTCGCGTTTATCAGCTTTCTGCTTATTGTTGTTTTTGACGTTTGGGCCGTTTGTTTTTGTCGAACCTACTCAGGTCGGCATTGGCCAAGAGGTCAATGGGTTTGTCGGCAGGTTTTTCTGTGACGTTCTTCTTCCAGCACATCAGGTTTCTCTCCACGTCTATTCATTTCGATAACCGTTCTAGCTCGCTCGGCCGAGATTGTTACGAGGTTGGCCGCAAGGTTTTTTTATCCGTAGAGTAAGTAACCGTACCCGCCAAAATATCTGTTTTGAAAACAAAGTATTCGGCATCTACCGTGTGTAACGAAATCTCTTTGCTTGGCATACGTTTAGCAGCCTCCACGTAATTGTCTACTTCGTAATTAAGGCAGCATTTGAGTTTACCGCACATACCAGCAAGCTTTTTGAGGATTAAGCGAAATATCTTGAAAGCGAGCAGCATTGGTGTTAACCGAGACAAAAATTTTTGTTCCAAGTGGCGCAGCACAGTTCTCTTCCACAAGGTCCTGTTCCGCCAATACGTCCCGCTTCTTGGCGTGCGCCAATCTGTTTCATTTCTATACGCACGTGGAAAGTATCGGCCAGCACCTTAATAAGCTGTCTAAAGTCTACGCGTTCGTCGGCAATATAGTAGAAAATGGCCTTATTGCCATCGCCTTGATATTCCACATCGCCTATTTTTCATTTTCAATCCCAGGTCTTTTTGCTATCTGTCGACTTTGTATCATGGTGTCGTTTTCACGACTTTTTGCCTCCTCATACTTATCCAAGTCAACGGGCTTTGCCAGTCGGTAGATGCGTTTGATATCATCGGCCGACTTCAAGTTGGCTTTTTTTATTTGCAAAGCCACGAGTCTTCCCGTAAGCGTAACCACGCCAATATCGTGTCCAGGACTTGCTTCTACTGCCACGATGTCGCCCTTAGTGAGTTGCAAGTTGTTCACATTATGATAATATCCTTTGCGTGTATTTTTTTGAATTGCACCTCAACAAGGTCGGTTTTATCGGGGTCGTTCACCACGTCGGCCAACCAGTCGTAGGTATTCAGTTGGTGGTCCGACCTGCAACATCCGCCGCAACACAGTCCGCGGTCGCTGCCGTTGGCCACCTTGAATTTCATATTTTTTTATAATCCATTTGTTCGTATTGTTTATATGTTGGCGGCCCAAACTTCGCCTTTATCGTGCGAAAAAAAGTGCCGGAGAGTGCAATTTGATGAAGGCATTGCCATGCCCTATACCAGCCATTAAAGCAGGTTATATAAGATGTAGGCCAGCTCGTGGCGGCTCTTTATGCCTTTTTGATATAGAGAATCATGTTCACGGCATAGTCGAAGAACACCACTTTGGCATTGGCATTCTGCGAGATGTCGCGAATGCAACGGTCTATAAGTTCAGAAATCTCCACAATATTTTGCTCGTTAACAAAGCGAGCGAAGTTCTTGGCGAAGTTTTCTTCATCTCGAGACATATACACTAGGTCGTCGATGCCGAAGTTAAACATAAAGTTTTCGCGCATCAGGCGAGCAAAATAGGTGAGCATTCGTTTTTGTTTTTTTCGCGCCCATAAGCAGCCACGGCATCGCTCCATCGGCGCAATTCGCGGATGTTGCGTTGATAAGCCAGTCTCATGAGCATGATAAACATGTCGAGAAACAATTTGTTTTCGTTGTCGGCGCTAAGCTCTGCCAGGGCATTAGTCCAGCTACCGTTGGCCAGTCGTGCCACTCGGCGAGCATCGTCGGCGTTGATATTGCGTCTTTCCACAAGCGCCTGCTGCATGTCGGCCACAGTTATCGGTGGCAGGTCTAGGCGTTGGGTTCGGCTTTTGATGGTTTCGAGTAGCTGTTCGGGTTCATGACACACAAGGATGAAGAGCGTTTGCGCTGGTGGTTCCTCAAGCAGTTTAAGCAATTTATTGGCGCATTCCTGGTTCATACGTTCGACCATCCACACCACAGCCACCTTATATCCGCCTTGGCTCGACTTCATGCCGAGTCTTTTCATCAACAAATCGCTTTCGCCCACGCCCATTTGTGCCTGTTGGTTGGCGGCATCCATTTGTTCGAGCCACAGGTCCATCGTGGGATAAAGTGTTTTTTGCAGCATCTCGCGCCACTCGGGTGCAAAGTCTTCACTGCTCATTTTATGTTCGCTAGACGTGCCAGCGGGCCGAATAACGGGAAACGCAAAAATGCAAGTCGGGATGTTCGAAGCGGCGCATCATGGCACACGAGGCGCATTGCCCACAAGGCTGATTGCCTTGGGTATGGTTTTCGCAAAGCAAATACGATGCGAAAGCCAGAGCCATGGCCATTTCCCCGCTTCCTGAAGGACCACAAAACAACAGCGCATGAGGCAACCTATTGTGGTGCACCATGCCTATAAGCCTACGCTTAACGTCGTCTTGCCCTATCACATCGTTCCAGTTCATAAAATATTTTTTTGGCCACCTCATAAATAGATTCAACAGCCGACACCGTGTAGAAATGTATTCCAGGCACACCGTGTAGGTAGAGTTCGCGACACTGTTGTGTTGCCCATTCCACACCCAAGGCACGTGCGTCGTCGTCGGTTTTACATTTAACTATTTCGCTAGCCAGCGCAGTAGGCAGGTCGCAATGGAAGGTGCGGGGTATAACCGTAAGTTGCGACAGTTTGGCAAAAGGCTTAATGCCAGGCACGATGGGGATGGTAACCCCCTTTTGGCGAGCCTTTTTCCACGAAGTCGAAAAACTTTTGGTTGTCGTAAAACAGCTGTGTTACGGCATAAGTTGCTCCAAGTTGTTGTTTTTGTAGCAAGTAATCAATATCCATATCGAGGTTGGGCGCTTCCTCGTGTTTCTCTGGGTAGCAAGCCACGCCATATTCAAAGCTTTCACCGGGGTGCTTCATGGGTGTGCCATCGGCAAAAAAAGCCTTCATTAAATCGGTTCACCTGTGCAATCAAGTCGGTGGTGTGTGCGTGTCCGTTGGCTGTTGGCGTAAACATTCGTTCGTCTCTAGCCTTGTCGCCACGCAGCAAAAAGCAGGTTTGGAATGCCAAGAAACTGGAGGTCGAGCAATTCGTATTCAATACTTTCAACCGTTGCGCCACTACAAATAACGTGCGGAATAACGGGTATGCCATAACGTTGCTGAATGGCAGCAGCAATGGCAATAGTTCCAGGGCGTCGACGAATGCGATCGCGTTCGTATTGTCCGTTGTCCAATTCACGATACACAAACTCGCTGTTGTGCGTGGTTATGTTGATGTAATTGGGATTAAATTCTCGCAATTTATCAATGGTACGAAACAGTTGTGCCGTTCCGTTGCCTTTTTAATGGGGGCAGCACCTCGAACGAAAGTCCCTTAGTAGCCACCTTTTTATTTAGAAAAATCACTTACTTTCATTGATATATGGTGTTAAAAACTGCCTTGTAAGCAGTTACACATTTTGTTTATGGTGGCGAGCTACTTCTCTTCAGTAAAAATCTACATACTCGCCTTCGTTTTGTTCAAATATCTTTTGGTTTATGCGTTCAGAAGTGCGATGGTCTATAATCACTTCGCCTTCTTTGCCTGCACGTTGTGCTGATTGGGCATTGGTATTTTGTAGCTGTGGCATTGTTGAATGTGCGCATTGCTTGACGAACAGACTTGATGATACGTCTGAACACCAATAAAAAACACCAACAAAAATAACCAAAACCGATAGCAAGCCAATACCAATCGACTTAAATATAAATTCCATGCCTATTGTTTTTTTAGTGGCGTTTACATAAATAGAAAGCACCACATACCATGCAATGATGATGGCAAAGGCCAACACCTTAAATATAATGAGCAAGGGAATACAGCTCAACACGAAGATATATTTTTATCTCGTTACCCTTCCATCCCCATTGTTTGAACTTGAGTGCAAACATTGGCAGTTCGGCCACTAACAACCAACAGCTTAACAGCATTAAGCAGATAAGAGCCATTGGTGCCCAATTTAGAGCTTGCATCTGCCTATCGAGCCCCAAAAAGAAGCGAGCCCCAAAAATAAGGCATTAGCTGGTGTGGGCAAGCCGATAAACGATGTTGCCTGTCGTTCGTCTACATTAAACTTTGCCAAACGCAGGGCCGAAAAAGGCTGCCATGAGGGAAGGCAACATATGGCACTACGCCAGAAAAATTGCCAGCGATAAATGCTACCAAAGGGATATTCTAATATTGAAAGTTCTTGAAAAAGCATCACCGAAGGAGCTAAACCAAAGGTGATGACATCGGCAAGCGAATCAAGTTCTTTACCAATGGGCGAAGAAACATGAAGTAAGCGAGCTGCCATACCATCAAAGAAGTCGAACACTGCTCCAACCACAATGAAGAGCATGGCCAACTTTAGGTCGCCGTATATGGCAGCCATGATGGCCACGCAACCCGAGATAAGGTTGCAACAGGTAATAGTATTGGGTATATGGCGTGTGATGATGTTAGCCATTAGCGGTGCTCCTTATTATTTAAGCTTGGCCAAAACGGTTTGGTCGCCCGTGGTTAGTTGCCCCATCTTTACGCATATTTCGGTGCCCAAAGGCAGGAACACGTCAACGCGCGAACCCAGTTTGATAAAACCTAGATGTTCGTCGATATAACAATCTTCATCTGGTTTGGCATAGGTAACAATGCGTCGAGCCATGGCTCCAGCAATCTGTCGGCAGAGAATATCCACGCCTTCGGGGGTAGTAATCACCACATCGGCATGTTCGTTTTCCTCACTTGCTTTAGGCAACCATGCCTTATGAAAGTTTCCGTCTTTGTGTTCCACCATTTTAACCTTACCATCAACCGGGAACCAGTTGGCGTGTACATTAAAGAGACTCATAAAAATAGACACCATGATACGGCGATCGTGGAAGTAGGTGTTCTCGTCTACTTCTTCAATCACCACAATCTTGCCATCGGCAGGAGCCACAACCACCTTCTCTGTCTCTCCATTGAATACACGGATGGGACAGCGAAAGAAGTTAATGATGATGCCATAGGCTATGCCGTATATCACCAAAAAAACGACCAAAAGGCCACTTTACACTCAAAAAGCATCCATAAAAAGTGATGCTACCACTATCAGTATAACTCCTCCAAGCAGCAGTGTTTCAGTGCCTTCGCGGTGTATTCTTATCTTCTTTAGTTTCTTTAGTTTCTTTATTTTATTGACCATTGGTGGTTGTTGCTTTTTTATTTGGATGCAAAGATAATGATTTTTTTAACGCATTAGACAAGTGCGTGTAACATTTTCTTCACACATTGAACGATAAATAGGCAAATTTAACGAGAAAGGGATGGAGTTTTTACAGGTTTTTGGAGAACAACAAATCTATGGGCGCAAGAAAATAAATGCAAACTTAATTATTTACGTAATGGTCTTACACGGCTTTGACGGCTAATAGTGTCGAGCCAGCAAAGAACACCATTGCCCAACACTGCACGAGGGTTTGCCAACTTATGTTTAGTCTCCATCTTGCACAAACTGCAATCTTCTTCGCGTTTGTTACTTGCACAATCCCCCTCAATTAACCATGAACAATAAAACCATCCTGAACAAAAGCATCTAGAAAAAATAGCATTATGCTTAAACCCACTAAAAGCATAGCCACTATTTGCAAGTACATACGTTTATCGGCTTTGTTAAATTAAGTATTATTATTTTACAAAACATACTTTTAAAAAACAAAAAAATTCTAGAGAAAAATTAAGGCTAAAAAGTGCAATATTTTGTCCAAATCTCCAACATTTACGTTTTTGCTTTTACATCAGTTTTAAGCACTAAACCGCCTTTTTGCACCTTTTTGGACGTTCTATTTGGCGTTTAATTCGCTATTTTTTTCGCCTCCCCAAAAACCGCTTTTTAGTGGTAAAAACCCACTTTTTACGCCACCTTTCAGTCCAAAAACACGTAATCCACGTATCATTTTTTTTAGACAAAAAAATCTCTCTACGATCTGCAAAACATAGCATTTTTGTTCTGCGTTTTTGCTGCATTTTACCTTGCGTTTTGCAGGAGATTGCACTGCGTTTTGTAGGAGATAGCACTGCATTTTTGTAGGAGATAGCACTGCGTTTTTGTAGGAGTTAGCATTGCATTTTGGTGCAAATAGCTCGAAAAATTCATAAAAAAAGCACGGTTTATCTCTTCTAAAATCCGCTTTACCAAGATACACCATCCAACTTCTTTTTATACAAAAACAACCCCTCGCGAGAATGGATTATTTGCGAGCGAGTTGGCAGTTGGTGATAAAAAGCCACTCACAATGTTAAAAATATCTGCCATATATTTTACATTTCTCCAAAAGCCAGCTACTATAAACAAGAATAAAAACAACAATTAAAGAGAAATAAAAACGCCCCGATGTAAAGCCATCTTAGCATATTTTTGTTCAGACAGCTTTTACATGGAGCGTAGTTTTTTTAGAGGGTTTACTACATATTCTCACATTGTTCGTCGCCATGTACGGGAATCTTGGCATCTTTATCGGTTTTTCAGCCTTATAACCAAACTTCTCGAATGCCTTTTTGCAATTTCTCCTCAGTAGTCTTTTTTTAGGGTCGAAGGTTATGTAAACCTTTTGGGCCTCAACATCTGTTTTTAATTTCTTTTCACCCCTTTTTCAAAGCGGAGATTGCCTTTAATTTTGGCTTCGCAACTTTGGCAATGCATCTGCGGAGTGGTGGTAAACACAACGGTTTTTAAAATCCTTGGCGGCTGCAATCATGGCTACCATAAAAAAGCAGCATCGTAAAAAAATAACTTCTTCATGTCTTTGTTTGTTTATGGGCGGTGGCCGAACTAACGCTCAGCACACCCACCCTTAGTGATAATATTTATTCAATTATATGGTTCAAAGGAGTTGTTAGGGACAGGCACTAAACATTCAGTATTGCGGCATTAGCGCGACTGTGCCATTAAAGGCGTTGCCCCAGATTAATTCGAATGCCAATATAAGCCATCGCCCCTTGAACGGGCCCGTAAACCATTGTGGGTTCAAAGCTGTTAGCCCATGGATTACTAAAGCCAATAATGGGATTATGTTGCTTATAATTAGTGAGATTTTCGCCACCCACATACACCGAGAAATGTTTGAAATAACGCGTAACCTGCGCGTTAAGCTGTGGATAAGCCTTAAAAATTGGGCTGCCACGAGAGATTTCCCGATGCCGTGGTGTAAGGTTGTGGCATTCTGCCACCCCCATTCAACACCGCCGTTGCATCAAACTGCCATAGTGCAAGCGGTGTTTTGTAGCTAGCAGTGAGCAGAGCTTTATACCTACTTTGCAATGGTTTCCACAAAAGTTGTTGGCCATAAGTGGTTTTAACGAGATTATAACGATAGGCCGCTGTAAGCTCAAGACTATTGAAGAAAAGATACGAAGCATCTATTTGGAAAGTGTGCGAGTAGCTTTTACCATTAAGATTGGTTATGCGCAGTTCTTCAGGATTGGAGTCGTAGTCTATTATTGCCTGCTCTAAGAAATGGGTGTAATAATAATCGGCGTTTAGCTTAAGCGCCTGTTTGCCTATAGGGATAACAAAGCTTAGACTACTGCCATAGTTCCATGCCGCTTCTTGTTTCAAGTTGTCTATAATAAGCCGACGCCCAGAAGCCATCAAGTAATTGTTTTCGGCCAGTTCGTGCGGGCTACGATAACCCTTGCCAGCCGAAAAGACGAACGGTGAGGAACTGTGCGGGCATCCATTTAAGGTGAAAACGCGGCGTAAAGAATGTGCCATACACATTGCTATGATCTAAGCGCAAGCCAGCCATCGCCACGAGATGATTGTTGAGATTGTAAGTGTATTGCACGTATGCGCCAGGTGTTGTCTCGCTTTCTAAACCCCGTTCCATGGGATAGAGATTGCCATAATTAGCAGCAACAGCACCTAAAGGCAAAGTTAGGCTTTGGCGCAGATAATCGTGATTAAGACTCAAACCGGCAGAGAGATTGTGTTTGGGTGTGAAATCGGTTTCGAACACTAGCGATGCATAGGCACTTTTCTCGTTCACATCATATTGTTTTTATGCCATAAAGTGCGTCTTGCTTATGCAGAGTTGCATTAGCCAGTAAGGCGATGTTTGTGCCATGTGCGGCATTAAGTATAACGGCATGTTTCATATAAGCCTCGTATCGCTGTGTGCCAATGTCAATTCGGTAAGGTGGTGTGCCACCATACAAGGGCAACGCTCCAGCTACTTGCCCATTGGTTCGGTCTTCTTTTAAAAGCGACAAGCCAGCATGTAGCATGTAGTTGCCCGTTTTCCAGAACCAGCGGTTTTGCAAGTTGAACTGTTTAACCAGGGGATCGTCTTGAAATCCATCACCATTACCATCGCTATGGTTCCAATTATTCTCGAAGTGCGCCAGTATTTCTGTGCTAAGATTTTTTTATTACCGTTGATGTGAATATTGCCATCTGCATTGGCTTCAACTTTCCCCATGGTGCTGCCATAGAGATTTAGCGAGAGTCCTTTTTCGTCTTCGGGCTTTACATATTCCACATTAATTTGGCCGGTCATGGCTTCGTATCCATTCTTCACCGACGAATTGCCTTTGCTCACCTGCATGCTTTTCATCCAGTTTCCAGGCACATAACCCAAGCCATAAGGCAATGCAGCACCGCGAAAATTAGGCATATTCTCGGTTAGCATTTGCACATAAGTACCACTCAAGCCCAACATTTTTTTACTTGCTTAGCGCCAGTGGTGGCATCGGTGTAGTTTACATCTACCGAAGGATTGGTCACAAAACTCTCGCCAAGGTTACAGCAAGCAGCCTTAAAAAAAGTTCGTCGCGCGAGATGTCTTTGCCATTAAGTGCGCCTTTAAGCGAGCGCATGGTTGCCTTACGACTTGTAATGGTGACGTTAGACAGGGTGTGTTCTTTCATTATTGCAGCAGTATCGGCGGTTACTTGCTGTGCTGCAGCAGGCATAACAAACAGAAGTGAGATGCCCGATAAATATATCATTTTATTCATTTGGTTTGATTTTGTTGTTTATAAAGTTGATGATACCACAAACCACGGCTGCAAAAAAACTGGTGAGACTTTGCGCCTACTACTACCCTAGCGACCTAATCAAAAACAGATTAAAGACAGATAATGGTTGTCCATAAGACTAGACGCTTGCGTGCACAAGCTAAACAACCCACAGCATAAGGCGAGGATTTGGTATCAATAGCGTTGATAATTTGACACAATTATCCCTTCTTGCATGGCGCAAAAAGGGCACAAAAAGGCCTTCCATTACTTAAATATAAAGTAACGGGAAACAACAAAATCAAATTAAAAGTGTTGTAAGTAACCGGAGATATTGCCGTTTGGTACCATGCACAAGCGGATGCGACATTCTCCAAGATGCCCTTGCACAAACAGGCAAAGGCAATAAATCGTAGTGCGTTACAAGCTGCGGAAGCAACGAAAGCAACACGGGCTGCAGATGATGAAAACCAGTTGGCACCATGTCTGTAGGCGACAAGGTTCTTATTTGCAGCCTCATGCAATGGTTAGCATCGGCATCATTGCAATGCCTTTTAGAAGACTGATGGGCAACAGACACACTACCAGTATGTTCGCACACCACAGTCATGATGCCCGAACCAATCCACACAATCATTAAAGAGAGTATGAAAGAGAGTAGTATGTTTGTTGTTCTCTTCATCATTAGCATTGCAAAGTTAAGTAATAAATCTCTAACACCATAAACACGTGCTCACTTTTTTATGTTTTTTCGTCCCCTATCCATGCAAACAACCATGTGCTAGCATCATGCTACGCCTGTGAGAACGGAATTTAAGACCATGCAGCAACGTCTTTTTAGAACATTGTTTTTTTGCTTTCGCTTGCTGATGTGGATTAAATGGCGTAACTTTGAAGCTGAAATTTAATTACGCAGGAAACAAGAAAGACAAAATGGAAGACTTTGTTCATCTTCACGTACACACATATTATTCTATTCTAGACGGGCAATCGAGCATACAACGCCTGGTAGATAAGGCTATTGCTAACGGCATGAGTGGCATGGCCCTTACCGACCATGGCAACATGTTCGGCACGAAAGAGTTTTTAACTACTGCAAAAAGGTTAACGGCAAGCGCAAAGAGGAAGGGTTACCCGAATTTAAACCCATCATTGGCTGCGAGATGTATGTGGCAAGACATCGCAAAACAGACAAGGTGAAGGAGAACGGAGACATGAGCGGTTACCACCTTATTGTGCTGGCAAAGAACTACACGGGATATAAAAAAACTTGATAAAAACTGGTGTCGAGGGCATGGGTTGACGGCTATTACATGCGCCCAAGAACCGACCGCGAAGACCTTGAGACTTATCACGAGGGACTTATTGTTTGCTCGGCATGCATCGCCGGAGAAGTTCCGCGCAAGATATTAAGAAATGATATGGAGGGCGCACGCGAGGCCGCGCAATGGTATCACCGTGTGTTTGGCGATGATTATTACCTGGAATTGCAACGACATGAGGTGAAAGACCCGCACATCCGCGCCAATCGCGAGGCTTTTCCGCTGCAACAGCGCGCCAATAAGGTGATGTTGGAAATGGCAGAAGAATTTGGTATCAAGGTGGTATGCACGAACGATGCGCATTTTGTTGACCAAGAGAACGCCGAAGCACACGACCACCTGCTGTGCTTGTCGACTGGCAAAGACCTAGACGACCCCACACGCATGCTCTACTCAAAGCAAGAGTGGTTTAAAACGCGCGAAGAAATGAATGAGGTGTTTGGCGATTTGCCACAGGCCATGCGCAACACGGTGGAGATTTTGAACAAGGTGGAAACCTACTCTATCGACCATTCGCCCATCATGCCCTTCTTCCCCATACCCGAAGACTTTGGAACAGAGGAACAATGGCGAGAACGCATCTCAGAACAAGAACTCTACGACGAGTTTACGAGCGACGAAAAACGGCGAAAACCAACTGCCACCCGAAGAGGGCAAATCGAAGATTAAAAAAAGCTGGGCGGATACGAAAAAGCTATACAGAATTAAGTTTGAAGCCGACTATCTGGCTAAACTGGCTTTACGATGGCGCTAAGCGCTTGTATGGCGACCCACTATCCGAAGAGGTGCGAGAACGCGTAAACTTCGAATTGCACATTATGAAAACAATGGGTTTCCCGGGCTACTTCCTCATCGTGCAAGACTTTATCAACACGGCACAAAAACGAATTAGACGTGATGGTTGGGCCGGGACGTGGGTCGGCAGCAGGCTCGGTTGTGGCCTATTGTTTGGGCATAACAAAGATAGACCCCATAAAAATACGACTTGCTGTTTGAACGTTTTCTTAACCCCGACCGTATTTCGTTGCCTGATATTGATACCGACTTTGACGACGACGGACGTGGGCGCGTGCTGGAATGGGTGGAAGATAAATACGGACACGACAAGGTGGCGCACATCATTACCTATGGAACAATGGCCACGAAAAACTCGATTAAAGACGTTGGACGTGTGGAAAAAGTGCCACTCAAGATTGTAAACGACTTGTGTAAGCTAATCCCCGACAAATTGCCCGATGGCTTGAAAATGAGTGTGGCCAATGCCATTAAGGCCATTCCCGAACTGCGCGAAGCTGAAGCATCGGCCGATGAGGGTCTGCGCAACACCATGATGTATGCCAAAATGCTTGAAGGAACAGTGCGCGGAACGGGTATTCACGCCTGTGGTACCATTATTTGCCGCGACGCTATTAGCGACTGGGTACCTGTTTCGACAGCAGAAGACAAAGCCGACCCTGGACATAAGCTGCTTTGTACCCAATACGACGGGCACGTTATCGAAGAAACGGGACTTATCAAGATGGACTTCTTGGGACTGAAGACGCTTTCCATCCTGAAAGAAGCCGTGGAAAACGTGCGCATATCTACGGGAAAGACCATCGACTTGGAGAAAATACCCATTGATGACCCGAAAACCTACCAGCTGTATTGCGAAGGAAGAACGATTGGAACATTCCAATTTGAGTCGGCTGGTATGCAAAAATACTTGCGCGAGCTGCAACCATCGGTCTTCGAAGACCTCATTGCCATGAATGCGCTATATCGCCCAGGGCCAATGGACTACATACCCGACTTTATTGAGCGCAAACGCGACCCCTCAAAAGTGAAGTACGACATCCCTTGCATGGAGAAGTATCTCAAAGATACGTACGGTATCACGGTGTATCAAGAGCAGGTGATGTTGCTCTCTAGGGCAGCTGGCCAACTTTACTCGCGGACAAAGCGACACGCTAAGAAAGGCCATGGGTAAGAAACTTATTGCACAGATGGATAAGTTGGAGACACTGTTCTATGAGGGCGGAATGAAAAACGGACACCCAAAGGAAGTGCTCAACAAAATTTGGGAAGACTGGAAGAAGTTTGCTTCGTATGCTTTTAATAAGAGTCATGCCACATGCTACTCGTGGGTGGCTTTTCAAACGGCCTACTTCAAAGCGCATTATCCAGCCGAATATATGGCTGCCGTGATGAGCCGAAACCTTGCTAATATTTCTGATATCACCAAATTTATGGACGAATGCCGAGCAATGGGCATCAAAACACTTGGTCCCGACGTAAACGAATCGCGCATAAAAATTTAGTGTTAATAAACATGGCGAGATACGTTTTGGACTCGGTGCTATCAAAGGCATGGGCGACGCAGCTGCACAAGCCATTATACAAGAACGTGAAAAGAATGGGCCATACACCTCGGTGTTTGACATGGTGCAACGCGTGAACCTTAGCGCTGTGAACAAAAAGGCCATTGAAAGCTTGGCGCTTAGTGGCGGCTTTGACAGTCTGGGCATTGCACGCGAGAGCTATTTCGGCACCGACAACAAGGGCGCAACCTTTATCGACAACATCACACGCTACGGTCAGCTCTTCCAAATGGAACAACAGCAAATGCGCAATTCGCTCTTCGGCGAAAGCAATGCCGTGGAAGTGGCAACGCCACCAGTGCCACAAGCCGAACGATGGAGCAGCATAGAACGCCTTAACAAAGAACGCGACCTGGTGGGTATTTATCTCTCGGCACACCCTTTAGACGATTATAAGATTGTGCTCAACGCCATGTGCAACACTGGATGCAACGAATTGGAAAACAAAATGGAACTGCTGAAAAAGGCTGAAGTGACATTTGCAGGCATGGTTACCAACACCCGCTCGGCTGTAACCAAGACTGGCAAGCCCTGTGGCTTTGTTACCATCGAAGATTATTCGGGTTCGGGCGAACTGGCTTTCTTTGGAGAGGAATGGGGACGATGGAACGGTATGTTCGAGGTGGGCCGCACTCTCTTTGTGAAATGCAAGTTTACACAGAAATATGAGGGAAGTAAGTTTGTTGACTTGCAGGTGCTGAACATAGAATACTTGCAAACAACATTCGAAAAACGTGTGCAGCGATTTACGATAATGGTAGACAGCGAGCACATCGACCAAAGAATGGTGAACGACATTGTGACAATGGTGAGCGACTCACCTGGACAAACAGAATTGTATTTTTGAGGTGTTCGACACCGAAACACACAACACGCTACTGCTTAGGGTCGAACATTCCACCAATAAGAGTGGAACGCACACTGGTGAACTACGTGGAGGGCGACCCCAATATGAACTATAAGGTGAATTAATCCCCAATCGGTTGTTAGACCACAATGTTTCCAGAACTATTGTTTTTGTGTTGTTTCCTAACATCTTTTATTTTCTTGTCGGCATTTTGTATGCCTTTTGCAACTAGGCGTAACCCGCTACCCTACGTTACAAAGACAGGCAATCTGCTCGACAATAAAAACAAAAATCTGTTTAGGCTTTAACGACCGATTTGGATTAAACTGACAGCTGCACATGACATTATTGCACATGACATTATTGCACATGGCATTATTGCACATGGCTGACACGTAACAAAAACACCGCCTAGAAACTCACTCGCCAACACGTATTGTGTACAATGAGTGTACTTTGCAACACTTAAAACCAATTGGAAAGAAAAAGGAATAGACTTAACAAACATTTTATGGCACAGTGTTTGCACTAAAAGAAGATATACAAAACAAACCCAAAAAAATAGATTAGTAACAAATAAGAAAGGAATACATCATTATGGAAGTAAAAAAATCACAACAGAAAACTTCGAGAGTTACAAGAATGGCGAATTGCCATTGGTAGTTGACCTATGGGCAACATGGTGCGGACCTTGCAAAATGCTTGGCCCTGTTATCTCGGAACTGGCAGTTGACTACGATGGTAAGATTGTTGTAGGAAAAATGCGACGTAGAAGAGAACGACGAAATCGCATCAGAATTTGGAGTACGTAGCGTTCCCACCATCTTGTTCTTCAAAGGCGGACAGCTGGTAGATAAGTTTGTGGGTGCTACCAACAAGGAAACATTGGATGCTAAATTCAAAGCCTTGCTGTAAGCTTTACGCTTTAAGACGAATAATAAAGAAAGTGCAAGAGGCCTAAGCGCATCTTGCACTTTTTTGTGTGCTTATCGCTGCTGAGTTTTGCGCTGCGAGAAGCCCCTTGGCTGCGTTGAGTATGGATACGTGGTTGCGCTGTGCATTGATACATGGTTGCGCTGTGTATTGGAACATGGCTGTGGCGCAGACTTCTGCATGATTGTCTGGCACATTGTCTCTTGATAGCGCTGCGCATTGGTACGTGGCTGTTGCAGATTACTACGTGGGCAGAAAACAAAAGTGGGTTTGCGACATCCATCGCAAACCCACCTTAATGATTATTCTACACGAGGCAAGGTGTTGCCACCATCTTCATCGGGATATATATCCTCATCAAACGAGTTGTCAGACTTTGCTCCAGGTTCGTCTGACTGCCACGAGCCTGCGGCCAATTGTGTCTCAATAGTAAGTTTCAGCATCAGTACGCGAGGCATTATGTACTTTTTCTTTTTCATTGCTGTATCATTATTAGTTAACAATCATCTTTTTACCATTCACCACATACACGCCTGGTGCGAGATGGATGGTTCGTGTTTCGCCAGCCTTTATCATTGTACGCGTTACGCACTGTCCAGACAAGTTAAACACACTAAGCGGTGCATCTTTGCGTGCTTCGGCTGTTATCAACCCTGCACCAACAGTTACTTTCAGCACAATCTCTTCTTGTACATCTTGTATATCGGTAGGCGTTAGGTTGTCGTCATCGTCGAAAGTTAGTCCAAATGAGTTGAATCCCTTAGCTAAGAGCGCCTGACCATTGTCGGCATAGTAAACAAAGCGGAATGGGAAGAGGTACAATTTACTCTTTTTCTTACTAAGATTGGCAGACAGAACAAATCTATTGAGGGAGAAATAGAATATCATGTCGTTTGAAGCTCTATCTATCACATGGCCAGCATAGGTATAACTGCTCTTTATTTGGGTGTAAGGGCCAGCTATATGACACTTAGCTGCATTTCCTGTAACCATTCCTTCAAAAGCATCTGGTGTTTTCTCAATAAGTGCACCAGGTTGAGTGGCTACGAACGACACGTCACCATTACCGTAGGCTTTATCAATATTGATGATATAAGGCGTATTGGCATAGCTCTTACCTTCCTTTCCAAGGAAAGCAAGCTTGGCTTTAACTCCATAATCAGCGCCTTCGTGGTTTGCTTTGTCTTTGGCCTTATATGTAAAAGAGTTATCTTGTATCTTACCCATGCGGAACTCACAGGGAGTACCAACGGTGTTGGCATGCACGCCCTTATTAGTAACGCTTAGGCCAAAGGGCAACACAAGGGTGGCGTAATCTACACGACCCATGCCTCGCGAGGTTGCCTTACGCGTGTAGCTAGCATAACAATCGTCTTTAAGTTGGATACTGTATGGCGCAAAGAACGGTTCTTTGTCGGTTAACTCAAAGTTGGTTCTACCTTCAAAAACTTTGTTTTCTTTCAATTTCAATGCTGTATGCTGCACACTAGCCAAAGCCTCTGCTGTAACAGGCAGATAGATAATGGCATTACTTGCTAAAAAGCATTCGCATGCTATCGAGTTTGTGTACCCTATCTTCTTTGGCATTAGCAGGCAAGATGTTAAACAGCTTTGTATTGTCTACGTAGAGCACATCCTTAAGACTTTTAGGCGCTCCCACGCCATGTTTTTCGGCTATCGATTTATTCATCGCTCCAAGAATTTGGTCAACAGTAAGGTAACCAAACTCGCTTGTTGCGCCCTCTTGATGCATATTGCCATCGTCGTCTTTCTTAGTGGTCTTTATCACTGCACCATACATAATGCCTGGGGTATAGTGACTTTCCTTGTCATTCTTATAATACATGGGAGTTTTATAGACAGGAATCCACTCCACCACAGGGTCGTAGTCTTGGAACTTCAACGTTATCGTAGTGAAATAATAAGCAAAGGCACGGTGCTGTTCACCTTGAGTAGGAGCGATGTTATAGCGTGTTTCGTCGCTAGTGTATAGATACATCGTCTTTGTTTCGTTCGCTTTCAACGTGAGGTTATCAGCAGAGTAATTGCCATATATCTTATTACCTCGTTCATCCTTTATAAAAAAACAGACTTATAATTATCTATGGTGAAATTCTTTTTCAGACAAGTAGGCCGATTCTGGACGTTTAACCTTATTAGACAATTCGGCAGCATTGTTGAATGGGAATGGAATGTTTCCAGCCACTTTAACTTCGATTTTATCTTGATAGTTATTTGAAGAGGCCACCAAATCTGCATGGGCATATAGACTGTCTGCTACAGCGTTATAGTAATTTGAACCCACAAAAATGATATCGCGAGTGTCCGCCTTTAGACAATTTACCATAAGTATTATCTGCAAATTCAGACGTTAAGTTTCTAAACCTGAAGGGCAAACTTACCGAAGTAGAAGAGCCTCTGGGCACTTTATAAACGAAAGCATCACCACCAAGAGTAAAGTTTTTCGCCTCAAAAGTTCGCGAAAGCTCTATACCTTCGTGTTCGCATACCGCATCTACCGACTTGATGTATGGGTTAAGAGGTTCCATATACAAAGTAATTCGCAACAAGGCTGTGGGATCTGCGGCTTCTCCGTTGCCTTCAATCTTAAAACTTAACGGCATCGTTGTTAAGACCACTAAGCATGATACTGCTATTTTTGGTGCGATTGCCAATAACATGCGTAGTACCCTGTTTACCATCTGCACTATAGGTAATAATGTTAAATGGAGTTGACTCTTCTTGCCCTTTAGGGGCTGTTTCGTATAATCTTTCCCCGCCATTATGTTGGAAATAAGCCGTTTCTCCTTGTTTCGCGCATAAGAAAAAAACTTTTTCTCCACCTTGTGGATTTGATTTCCAAAAAAATAATAAGTAGTTCCTTCTTTTTAGAAGTTTAACAGCTTTATTCTTTTCGGATAATTCAGCTAGGAAGGTATTGTTTTGCTGACGTCTTTTTTCAAGAACCAAGTATTGAGGTTTACCATCAACAATTGTATAAACCTCATCACCAGGAGTGCGATGCCATATTGCGGCATCCCCTTCGGCAACGCCTTTAAGATCTTTACCCAAATAAACACGTCCTCTATGAAGCATAAAGCCTGGCTTGCGATAGCTACCTTTTTTATAATCGAACTTAGCCTCAACGATACGATAGCCAACAGGCATCTGAACATTGCCACTCTCGCCCTGAATATTAGCCGTAGTGGGCGATTCTACATAATATGTACCAGCACGTAAGGCATACCATTCGTTTCCCTTTGAATCGTTACTAAGCACACATTTAATGGTTTTTCTACCCTTAGTAGCATCCCAAGTAAGGCCATCTGTGGCTCCCTCTTCAAAAAGTCTGATGTCGGCAGTCATTTCACGAACATCCCATTGGTCGTAACTATACAAGGTGGCTTTTATTCTTGGTACGCAATTTTTAAATTACCCACATCTGTTCTACCTAGCGTTATGTTGTTGCTAGATAGACTAACAAAAATTTTCGTGTTCGATAGTTGGCGTTAGAGGATATTCGAATGTATTGCCTGCAGAGAATGTCAGTCTCGACGAGTTCTAAATAAACACCAGCAGATTTCCACCATCTCCTGTTACCTGAAAAACAAAAAAATAGAGAATGTTACCCTAAGTTGCCTTCACGATGAATCGTATACCGAAGCCCAGGGGTGTCTTTGTTGATTTCTACATACTCGTTTCTACGAAAGACAGGGTCTATATATTGCCCCTTTTCCTCTTTATTTTCTCTAATGTGAGACTTATCCACTTCACCAAATTTCCAATTAATAGCACGCGCAAATGGCAATTTAGGCATACGAGGATTTAATGCCACGGTGTCTTGAGGAGTAAGTCCATCGTGAATAACGATTTTATAGCTCGTTATATTATATCCCTTTGGCATGGCTATAGACAAGTAAGTGGGTGCTGTACACGTGACAAAAAAAGAAACTTTTTCTTTATCTGTTTTCGAACCAACAGGCTTTGTAATAAAGAAAGTTACCCGTATGATTTCTCAATACACCATCTTTAGACAGCGTAGGAAAATCAGAACATGTTACGGTGATAGGCAACTGATTGTGCTGCCAGTACGAACCATAACCACCCTCAAAACCAAATTCATTGCTTTGATGAGTGTAAGCAGCAAGAAGATTACCCAGCTGCGGACTGACCGTAGCATTCTGTGCCGACAAAGGCAAGCAACCCTCAACCTATTAAAAAGGGCTGCGACTAACATTAACGGATGTTTAATTAACATTCGCAAGTTGTGATACATTTTCATTATTGATACCTTTATTTATTTATGTCATCATGATAACCTCTTAGGCTGTTCTCCATGGTTTGGCCCTGTGTGAGGCATATCAGTATTCGTTTTTACTGTATAAGTGTTTGTTTGCACGCCTTTTTAATGCCTTGAATACTGCATTGTTTGCGACATATTCGTTGGCAATCAGCTAGACTTTACTTGCCTTCGCGTAGGCTGTGAGCATTTTGAGTATGATGTTTCTCAGGTGTGCCAATGTTATTCATTGTGATATTAGTTGACAATTGCATTCCATAACATTGTCATAACGCGCTGCAAAGGTAGTTAAAAAAATACAACAAATAATAAAGTATAAAGAAAAATAATTCTTATATTTCCTATTTTTTTACATTTAAAATGTCATATATATATTACACAACATGTTTATTTGATAACAATTGTTATCGTCCTTAACAGATAACTAACACACAAATTAGCGATAAAAACACTATAATAAAAAGTATTTAAGACAAATACAACACCACCAAAAACCAAAAACAAACTCATGCATAACATCCCTTAGTTATATACAACGAAACAAAAAAACATTAAAGATAACTTCACTTCGTATTTATTGAATATAGCACACAGTTATTACAATAAAAACAAACACAATATACCAAACATAAACACAACAAGCATATTGCCATACCGCGAACCTATATAAACCAATAAAGAATATATAGCCTACAAATCGCCCGTCGAGCTTTTGAGCATTTCAGACACACAGTTATGCGCCAGACAAAGCTCCATAATAAGAACAACAACGAAAGGAAAAAACGAACTTACGACACACATCGTAAGTTCGTCTTTGCACCTATCCTGCATAAGGCAGAACATCTCCACCATCCTCATTAGGATTTATCTGCTCTTCAAAAAGAATTATTTGACTTTGCCCCAGGCTCATCCGACTGCCACGAACCTGCTGTAAAATTAGTATCAACAACAAGGCTAAGCATCAGCACGCGAGGCATAATGTACTTCTTCTTTTTCATCGCTGCTTTTATTTAATTTACTATCATCTTCTTTCCATTCACCAAATACACACCTGGCGCAAGATAGAACGTTTGTGGTTTGCCTGCCTTTATCAACGTTCTAACAACGCATTGTCCCGACAGGTTAAACACATTAAGCGGAATATCTTTACTTGCTTCAGCTGTGATATGCCCAGCACCAAGAGTTACTTTCAGCACAACCTCTTCTTGTACGTCTTGTATAGCGGTTGGCGTTACATCATCAACATCGTCGAAGGTAACTCCAAACGAATTGAAACCTTTAGACTGAAGAACCTTGTGATTATCGGCATAGTACACCGAACGGAAGGGATACAGGAATAAATCATCCTTACTAAGATTCTTAAATGCAACAAACCTATTGAGCGAGAAATAGAACACCATCTCGTTTCCACTCTTGCTTATCTTACGTCCAGAGTATGTGAAATAACTCTTGAGAGACGTAGTCACATTTGTTATCTTACAGCTAACCGCATCGCTAGCAACCAATCCCATCAGCGCTTCAGGCGTTTTCTTTATAAGTGCTCCCTTCTCGTTAGCCACAAAAAACACGTTCTTAGCCCCATGCCCCGACAAGACTTTGATAACATAAGGCTGATTAGCCTCGCTCTTGCCAGCTTTTAGTTTCTCTAGCTTGGTCATATCACCATAATCAGCACCCTCATGATTGCGTTTATCATTCTTATTATACACTACCGACTCTTTTAGCAATCTTACCCATATAGAACTTCGATTCTTCTTCACCCTTAGTTTCGTGTATGCCATCTTTATCAACTGTAAGCCCATAAGGCAACACAAGTGTGGCATAGTCTACCCTACCATGAAATGTTGGAGCTATATTTCGTGTATAGCTAGCATAACATTCGGGGCGCAACTGAATGTCGTAAGGTGCAAAGAAAGGCATCTTATCAACGAGAACAAGATTGTTTCTACCTTCAAAACCAGGCTTTCCTTCGTATTTCAGCGCCGTATTAGGAACACTAGCCAAGGTTTTTTTGAACGATAAGGCAAGTATATCAACGCATTACTTGCCAGTAACCCACGCAAACTATCGAGCTTATGCACCAAATCTTGAGTTTGACTCACAGGCAAGATGTCAAACAACTTTGAACCATCAATGTAAAGCACTTCTTTGAGAGACTTTGGCCCATTTACGCCACCGTCTTTACGTATAGTATCCTCCAGCGCTTCAATAATTTGATTAAGCGAAAGGAAGCCAAACTCACTAGTTGCACCCTCTTGAGGTTTGTTACCATCAACACCCGACTCAATGGTTTGAATCTCAGCGCCAAACATTTTATCATCCAGATGACGCTTATGCGCATCATCTTTATCATACATAGGCTTATTATAAAGTGGCACCCACTTAATCCTAGCCGTATAACTAGCGAACTCAAGCTTTATAGTGGTTTGATAATAAGCAAAACTTCTGTGCTGTTCCCCCTTTGTTGGCGCAATATTATAGCGCGTTTCGTCTGTGGTGTACAGATACATCGTTTTTGTTTCCTTATTTTGTAGCTGCGCGTTGGTTGGCGAGAAATTACCTTTTGCTTTTTTCTTACTAACTTGGCCATCGATAATGGTCACCTCTTCACCTTCTGTTTTCGAGTAAACATCTAAGGTAAAAAGGCTTTTTCAGAAAAAAATAGGCAGAAGGCTTTTAGCTTGTTGGTGTTCGACAGTTCACCAGCATTATTAAATGGGAACGCGATATTTCCAGCAGCGCTAACAGAAATTTTTCTTACCATAATCGCAATTTTCCACAAGATCCACATGGTCGTAAAAGCCTATCTTGCAGCGCCTTATAATAATCAGACCCCACAAAAACTATAACGCGAATGATGAGGGATATGAGGATAGCCATAGGTTTCATCGGCAAATTCAGACTTCAAACTATCGAACGAAAAATTGCACTTTTGTTTGATCAGACAAGCCCTTTGGCACCTTATACACAAACTTTTTCTCCTCCTAGATTAAAGTCTTGTGCCTCAAAAAGTACGTACAACTTTATTATATTTGCCGTTGCACACCACATTTACCGTATTGATATAAGGATTAAGCGCCTCCATGTACAGCGTTATCCTCAACAACGCAGTGGGATTGGCCACATGACTTGTGCCCTCAATTCTAAACTTGATGGCATCGTTATTGTAATCACGAAGCTCAAAATCACCACCAGTTTCATCCGAAACATCCACAGTAGACCTATAATTGCCCTTTTTATCATAAGTAATGAGGCGGAACGGGGTGGAATTATCAACCATCTCAACAGCGTCGACTCTTAGTTGTTGATTTCTTGTTTCTGTAAAGTACGCCGTTTCTCCTGGCTTTACGCTTAGCCAAAAATTTACTCTCTGTGCCTTCATACCTTTTAATATAGAGGTAGAACGAATTATTATTTTCATCTAACCTAACATGTTTATTCTCGTCTGTTAATTTTGCTCGAGCAATATAACCAGGCTCCCACGGCATCTGATACGATAAGTATTTGGGCGCTCCATCAACCAATGTATACAATTCATTGTAAGATGTGCGATGCCATATAGCAGCATTTTCCCTAGCAACGCCCTTGAGTTCGCTATCTAGATAAGTGTTACCATTACGCAATCTAAAACCACATTTCTTGTATTGATCAGTTTTATAATCGAACTTAACCCCTGTGATGCGATAGCCAACAGGCACCCTCACGTTTTTACTTTCTCCTTGAACACGTGCAGATGTTGGCGCTTCAATATAGAAAGTTCCCGAACGCAGAGCATACCATTCGTCGCCTTTTGCGTCATTACTTCTCACGCATTTAATTGTTTTGTTACCACGAGTAGCATCCCACGTTTCTCCATCTGTTGCCCCTTCTTCGAAAAGATTGATACTAGCAGTCATCTCCAAACTGTGTTTTTGATCATAACCATAGTATTTTGTACCTCTCTTTTCGAATAATTTCAAATTCCCAACATCTGTTTTACCAAGTGTCATCACATTCTCTGAAAGACTAACATAGTTTTCGTGTTCCACATTTGGTAAAAGAGTACATTCAATCTCTTTGTCTGCAGTAAACCAAATTTGAATACTATCATAAGCAATGCCGGCAGTACTGAGTCTATGAGTATTTCCTGAAAAGCAGAAATAGAGAATATTGCCCATGTCTTCGCCTTTCCGTTCGATGGTGTAAGATTTCTTTTGCGCAGTTCGTGCTATTCTTACATATGCGCCATTACGATAATTTGGGCGTTGGTAATTGGCAGCTTCACTATTAGGCCTAATATCTTTCTTAGCCACTTCGCCAAAATACCAATCGCTATACCTACCATACTTCAAATCTTTTATTCGACCATCCAAAACACTATAGTCTGAGATTGCATCCAAAGAATCTGAAATAATGATTTTATAACGCGTAATCCTATATCCCTTTGGCAAAGCAAGGGATGTATAATTTGGTGCAGGACCCACCACTTGTATCATCTTTTCCCGTCCATTCTTGGTATAATACAGCAAGTTACAAGTGTGATTACCCAACACGCCATCTTTCGACAGTGTGGGAAAAATCAGAACAAGAATAAGTAATTGGCAACTGCTTGTGCTGCCAAAGCGAGCCATACCCCGACTCAAACCCAACCTCAGAACTCTGATGCGTATAGGCAGAGATAAGGTTTCCGAGTTTAGGACTGATAGTTGCGTTCTGCGCTGCCACAGGTAAGCAGTTCAAAACCACGAATAGGACCGTTAGAAACAATAGCGAATGTTTGCTTAACATCCGCAATCGGCGATACATTTTCATCATTAATTCCTAAATTAAATTATGTCTTCATGATATGCCCTGCGACTGTTTCTCATGGATTTCGCATGCTTGGCGGCATATCGGATTATTTTTTATGGTGTTTATGTTTGCTTGCACAGCGCTTTGTGCTTATGCTAGCTGTATTGTTTAATTGTCTCATACAACAGCAACTCCCTAGGGATTGCTCGTATTGCGTAGGCTCTATTCTTTTTAGTTTTTTTATGTTTATTAGGCATGGCGTTGTTGTTCATTGTGATATTAGTTGACAGTACGCATCCTTTTCATTATCTATAACTCTTTGCAAAGATAGTTAAAATATAAGACAAAAACACTAACTACATGAACGATATTTTAAACCTACCTATAATTTTACATTTAATTAACTTATAAACCCTGAAATTTCCTCACCAAACTATGCATAATTTATTATCGCAATACTTTTACTTCATAACCTAAGACCACCTTCAAAACATCACAACCACGTTAAGTCCCAATAGCGCAAGACGCCGCTTTGCACCTATTTCAAGTCGGCATCTTCGCTTCTTGGATGTATTTATCGGATCTCTCCCCTTACTTGCAATATAAAAACCAACCAATAGCTACTAGAAGAAGAAAGGCGGGTTTCGACATCCGTCGTAAACCCGCCTTAGTGCTATTACATTAGTGCAATTACATTGGAGGTAAGCTAAAATCAGCATCCTCATCAGCATTAAATTCCTCTTCGAACGAATCGCCAGCCTTTGCTCCTGGCTCATCCGACTGCCACGAACCCGCGGCTAAATGTTTTTCAATAGTTACGTCGAGCGTCAGTACGCGAGGCATTATGTACTTCTTCTTTTTCATCGTTGTATCATATTTAGTTAACAATCATCTTCTTCCCGTTCACCATATACACACCAGGTGCCAGATAGAACGTTCGCGTTTCGCCGCCCTTTATCATAGTGCGTGCAACACTTTGTCCCGACAAGTTAAATATATTGAGCGGAACATCTTTGCTTGCTTCTGCCGTTATCTGCCCTGCGCCAACAGTTACTTTGAGCACAATTTCTTCTTGTACATCCTGTATATCAGTTGGCATTACGTCTTCAGCATCGTCAAAGGTAAGTCCAAACGAGTTAAACCCTTTAGACTGAAGCGCCTTATAATTGTCGGCATAATACACAGAGCGGAAGGGATAGAGATATAAAGTATCCGTGCTAAGATTCTTAAATGCAACAAACCTGTTGAGCGAGAAGTAGAACACCATTTCATTTCCTTGCTTGCTTATCTTATGTCCTGCATAAGTGTAATAACTCTTGAGAGACGTATTCACATTTCTTATCTTGCAGTTAACCGCATCACTAGCAAGCAAACCAGCGGGTGCGTCAGGCGTTTTCTTAATCAACGCTCCTTTCTCATTGGCCACGAACGATACGTTAGCATCACCGAATCCAGGCAAGATGTTAATGATATACGGTTTATTGGCCTCACTCTTACCAGCATCAAGCTTTTTTTAAGTGTGCCGTAATACCATAGTCGCCACCTTCATGGTTATTCTTATCGCCATTTTTATACACCAATGCGTTTGCATATATTGTCCCCATACGGAACTGCGAAGCATCGCCAACTTCGTTGATATGCTCACCATCACTATTAACAGTCAAACCATAGGGTAACACCAGCGTAGCATAGTCAACTCGGCCCTTACCTTGCGCCGTAACTCGTCGTGTATAGCTAGCGTAACAATCAGAATTTAACTGAATATCGTGAGGTGCGAAGAACGGTAATTTATCGGTGATAACAAGATTATGTTTACATCCAAAAGCCTGTTCCGTCTGTTGTTTGCAAAGCCGTTTGAGGGACATCGGCCAACACTGCAGCACGATAAGGCAGATATATCAAGGCGTTCTTTGCAAGTTTTGCGCGCAAGTCTTCAAGGATTGGTGGCAACTGCTGGTCGTGCCTAGTGGGTATAATATCAAACAATTTAGATGCATCTACATAAAAGCACTTCACTCAAGTCTTTAGGCACATTAGGCCCAGGGTGTTGTTTTATCGCTTCCTCTAGCACCTTCACAATTTGGTCGAGCGTGAGGTATCCAAACTCACTTGTAGCACCAAACTGATGTTCCTGTCCTTCAAATCCCGACTCTGTGGTTTGTATCTCTACACCAAACATAGGTTTTAGACGCGAAATGCTTATTATCCTTATCTTTATAGAACATCGGATTATTGTAGAGCGGTATCCACTTAACCTTAGCCTCATAATTTTTGGAACTTCAGGGTAATTGTAGTGTGGTAATAAGCAAACACTCTGTGTAGTTCTTTCTTTGTAGGCGCAATATTGTACCTTGTTTCATCGGTGGTATATAGGTACATTGTTTTTTTGTTTGATTACCTTCAAGTTTGGCATTATCTTTCGAGTAGTTACCTTGAATCGTATGTCCCGCTTCGTCTTTAACGGTCATATTATTATAACCATCATAGGTAAATATATTTTCAGAGAAGTATGCCGAGGGTTTCATTGTACTAGTGTTAGACAAGTCTGCCGCATTATTAAATGGGAAAGGCACATTTCCAGCCTCTAAGGCTATTACCTTCTTTTCATAGGGATAATTGGCAACAAGATCGGATTTACCGTATATATCATCTCTCACTGCCTTATAGTAATCAGAGCCCACAAAACAAAAAGCGCGAATGGTAACGAGAAGCCTTGTCCCAATACGTATTATCTGCATATTTCGACTTGAGTATTTCAAACGAGAATGGTAGTTTGGGATTTTCAGAGAAGCCCACAGGCACTCTATAAATAAATTCCTTACCACCTAAGCGGAAGTCTTTCGCGTGGAAGGTACGTTTCATCTTGACGTTGTATGCACCTGTACACACCACATCCACCGAGTCGATATAGGGGTTAAGTGCCTCCATTTTCACGGTAATGTTCAACAACGCTATTGGGTCAGGATGGCCAGGTAGGGCTTCAATTTGGAATTTAACAGCGTCGTTGTTATAACCATTAACAGCGATTTCTCCATCAGGAAGTCTATCAGTAACATCAAGCACTTTGTTATATACCCCCTTTTCGTCTCCAATCTTCAAACGGAATGGAGTTGACGATAGTTTACTCTGTTGTATGGCCACCACCTTCATTCGGTAATTATTTACCTCATCTTTAAACCATGCAGACTGGTTATTTGGGGCAATCAGCCAATACTTTCTGTCGGCTCCACCCCAAGCCTTTGCCCACACATAAGGCATACCATCTTCAAAAAGATAGCTTACATGTTTATTGGTCTTAGACAACTGAGGCTGAAAAGGTTGACCATTACGCGCCTGTCCCTCATGAATCAGATACCAAGGTTCGCCATCAATCATGGTATATAGTTCATCATTGCCCGTTCGATGCCACACTGCACCTGAAGAATGATGATTAACGCCCATCAATTGAGCACTAAGATAGTTGGGTTTTGAGTACTTTGACTTAAACTTAAACCCAGGATCTTCGTATTCACCCTTTTTATGTTCAAATTTAACGCCTGTGATGCGATAACCTACAGGCACTTTAACGTCTCCACTTTCGCCCTGCACTTTCGCCGTAGTAGGCGCTTCCACAAAATAAGTTCCAGGTTTTAAAGCATACCACGAGTCGGCTCGTCTATCTTTAGCCTTTACATACCGGATAATTTTATTACCCCTTGTGCCATCCCAAGTGTTACCATCAGTAGCCCCTTGTTCGTAAAGGTTAATACTGGCAGTTGTTTCCCAAGTTTGGCGTTGGTCGTAACTATAAAAAGACTTACCTTTTTTTGTATGCAAACTAAGCTGCCCCACATCGGTTTTACCCAACAAGAACGGGTTCTCTGAAAGACTCACTGGATCGCTATGTTCTACCGCAGCCACTAGCCTACTTTCAAAGGCATCGTTAGCCGTAAACGAAATTTGAATGGTATCGTAAACAAATCCAGCGAGATTATTATATTCCATATTACCTGAAAAAAACAGAAATAAAGAATATTACCCATGTCTGCTCCCTTGCGTTCTATCTTGTAGCTGTGACCTGGTTTACCAGGTAAGATTGTTATTTTTTTGTGCTTCACGAAACTTAGGGATTGTATAAATACCACCAGTCTCGCTGTTCTCTAAAAATATCCAACTTATCAACTTCGCCAAAAAAACCAAGGCCTTCTACGACCAAATGGCAGGGTGGGCAAAACATCATCCAATATGGCATGGTCTTGATGCTTATTCAACCCATCTCTAATTACGATTTTATAACCTGTAATCTTATATCCCTTAGGTAATGCGATGGAAGAGTAATTTGGCGAAACACCTACAACATGAATCAGCTTATCCTCACCATTTTTATAATATAAAAAGTTACAAGTGTGATTACGCAACACCCCATCTTTTAGAAAGCTTAGGATAGTCGGAACAAGAATAAGTGATTGGCAATTGTTTGTGTTGCCAATACGAGCCATAGCCTGCCTCGAAGCCCACCTCTAGCGCTTGATGGGTATAAGCAGTAATAAGATTACCCGACTGAGGATTGATCAATGCATCCTGTGCAGAGGCAGGAAGGCCGCCCCATGCCATAAGTAAGGCAACGAATAACCGTAACGGATATTTGCTTAGCATCCGTAAGTTGTAATACATTTTCATACTAGATACTTTTTATTAAGTTATGTCTTCATGATATGCTCTGCGGCTTTTATTTCATGGTCTTTGCCATCTGTACGGCATATCAATTTTATTAATTGAGTGTGTTTACTTGCTTCGGTGTTCTATGGCCGTGCTTAATGTGTTGTTATTAATGGTTCTTACTCTGCCTAGCCATGTATTTTGCATCTCTAATATATTTAGGTTATAATCCCATTAGAAGCCCAATGTTCTGGCATGGCGATGTTGTTCATTCTGATATTAGTTGACAGCAGCCTTTCGTAATGTTGTCTATAATATAGCGCAAAGTTAGTTAAAATAAATGTAACAAACAACAACTACCTCATAAAATATTATTTTCTATACAGTTTTTTTATATTTTAAAGAAAAAGAGGAACAAGAAACGAAGCTAAAAAAACATTCTTCGGTTATTCGTAATTTATATTCAAAAACATCAACCAAAAACGAAGCGAATAAAAAAACAAGTGAAGCAAGCCACGAGATAATAAACCAATAAACAAACAAAAAAACAAATTACTAATAAGAAGAGGCTGCACAAATAATAATAAAACCCTATTAAACAAGCATTTACAGAACAAACCTACAAAGAAAAAAATTGCAAAACTCTGAATTAAAGAAGCAAAAAGAAGCATACGAAAAAAACACGAAGAAAGCATAAAGCTAGGCACAAAAAAAGCAAGAAGAACGCGAACCTTTAGTATTTTTTTCACAACTCTTTGTATTAACTATTTAAGAAACGTAAAGCACGAGCTATAAAGACAGAGTTAGCAATACTCTATTTTTCGTATTTATTTAATCTTTTATCTGTTTAAATTCAATTATTAAGAATATACTTTATAAAATTCTTAATAGCTTTTAATAGATTTTCTTGCTATACAACATCTATCAAAATACAGCGTTAACGAGGAAGCAATACAGAGACCCAGCCCTTACGTTGACCCAAAAACAGGGTGAAACACATTAACCACACAAAGAGGTGCGCAAGGTTAACAAGACATACGTAATACATCTACACCTCTCTGAAGCGATGCACTATTATAGGTAAGGATGGTTTCCACTTACACTAACACACCTATTATAATATATGCGTTAAACCCAAATCGGTAATTAAACCACAATGTTTCCAGAATTCTTGCTTTTGTGTTGTTTCCTAACATCTTATATTATCTTGTCGGTATCTTATATGTCTTTGCACTTTGACGTAGTCAGCTACACCTACGTTACAAAGACAGGCAATCTGCTCGACAATAAAACAAAATCTGTTTAGGCTCTAATGAACTATGAGGGTTAAAAATATCACCCAACCACTATTCACCCCCAATTGGTAATAATAGTGTTTATCACATGTTTTATATTGCATTCATTGCTTCCTGCTCATCTTTCGTTTTTCTTGTTGATATAGTGCCAGACTTATTCTTTTGGCATAATCCACTACAGAACTAAGATTAAGACAGTCAATGTGCTTAACATTACACAAAAATCCAAACGACTCTCATCACTGATAGGGGCTTACTGCAAGTTACCTTTACAACCATTGATGGTGGCTATTTATTTCTACCCGTACTGTATTGAGAAACAAAACCACCCTCTACGCCCACAAGTGTAAAGTTTTCAGCATAGAATTTAACATAAAATTCGACCATTTTAGCCACCAACCTTCCATTCGCTCGCAAATAATCAATTCACGCGAGCATTTGATTTGATAAAAATAGAGCACAACAAGCAAACGTAAACAAAGAGAGATTTCGTTAAATAAACCGTATTTTTTACCACTTTTGGGGCTATTTGCATCAAAAAGCAGTGCTAACTCCTACAAAACGCAGTGCTAACACCTACAAAACGCAGTGCTAACTCCTACAAAACGCAGTGCTAACTCCTACAAAATGTAAGGCTAAATGCTGCAAAACGCAGAACAAAAATGCTGCATTTCGCGAATTTAGGAGAGACTTACTACCTAACAAGCAAGCACAATCTACAGACTTTTAGAACAAAAAAATAACGCCAGAAAAACGACTTTTTAGCAGCAAAAAAACAAGCTTTTAGGACTGAGAAAAATTTTGCGAGTAAAACACAAAAATAGAAAGGTAAAATGGTACAAAATGCAGCTAAGTAACTCAAAAATCGATGTAAAAAAACAAAAGAAGGGAGGTAGAAAATTGGGGCAAAAATGCATGGTTTTGACCACCCTTTTTTTCGCTAGAAGGAGTTGTTCAGAAGCATGCATTTTGTAAAGTTTTATTACCTTATTTAACATAAAGAACAAGAAAACCAATTTGGCAAACCAACCGCCATTCGCTACCAACTGTTTTAACATACCCCACCTAGGCATATTACATCTACATTGTGGCGTTGCCTATGTTCTATTAAGCCTTCAACACAAGATCTTCAAGCAGTTAAGCCCACAAAGCAGCCATCTATACCCACTAGGACACGAAAACAAAGATAATTCCAAATTGGTCATTAGACCACAATGTTTCCAGAATTCTTGTTTTTGTGTTGTTTCCTAACATTTTTAATTTTCTTGTCGGCATCTTGTGTATCTTTGCAACTTGACGTAGGCCGCTACGCCTGTATTACAAAAAAACAGGCAATCTACTCGACAATAAAACAAAAATCAGTTTAGGCTCTAATGCCCGATTTGGGATAATCAAAGAACGCACATCCCTCCCACAGACAAATAACGAACTAGCCCATAAAACCAGCCTTAGACGTAGAAAAACAAAAAGCGAGACAGCCCATGAGGGCCATCCCGCTTTATAGAAGTGTGCAAAGATGCGTTGAACCACCTTTACACGTAAGACTTCAAAATTATAGTTGAGTGAAGAAATCGTTGCCCTTATCATCAACAAGGATGAAAGCAGGGAAGTTTTCAACCCTAATTTTCCAAACAGCCTCCATACCAATTTCGGGGAATTCCACGCATTCGATGCTCTTAATAGAATTCAACGAAAGGATGGCAGCTGGTCCGCCGATGCTTCCCAGATAGAAGCCACCATGCTTTTTACAAGCATCGGTAACAGCTTGAGTGCGGTTACCCTTAGCAATCATAATCATCGAGCCACCATGATCTTGGAATTCGTCAACATAGGGATCCATACGGTTGGCCGTAGTTGGGCCCATTGAGCCACAAGGCATCCCCTTTGGCGTTTTTGCAGGACCAGCATAAAGCACGGGGAAATCTTTAAAATATTGTGGCAGATCGCCCGTTTCGTCAAGTCTAGCCTTGAGTTTAGCGTGTGCGATGTCGCGAGCCACGATGATGGTACCGTTTAAGCTTAGACGAGTAGACACTGGATATTTGCTCAACTCCTTAAGAACCTCGGCCATGGGTTTATCCAAATCCACCTTAACAGCGTTGCCTTCGCCAGCATTGCGCATTTCATCGGGAATTAATTCGCTGGGGTTATCGTCGAGTTTTTCAATCCATATACCATCTTTATTAATCTTAGCCTTGATGTTTCTGTCGGCCGAGCAGCTCACGCCCATACCAACGGGACACGAAGCACCATGTCTCAGGGCAAGCGTACCACGCGGACGTCGTGTGCAAAATACTTACCGCCAAATTGCGCACCCAGTCCAATTTTTGTAAGCCTCATCGAGCAAAAGCTTCTCCAATTCCACATCGCGGAAGGCGCGTCCCGTTTCGTCGCCCGTTGTAGGCAGCGAGTCGTAATAGTGAGTAGAAGCCAGTTTTACGGTGAGAAGATTCTTTTCGGCACTCGTACCACCGATAACAAAAAGCGATGTGATAAGGAGGACAAGCAGCCGTTCCCAAGCTTTTCATCTTATCGATGAGGAAAGGAATGAGCGTACCAGGGTTTTGCAACAAAGCCTTTGTTTGCTGATAGAAATATGTTTTATTGGCCGAGCCACCACCTTTCACCACGCAGAGGAAACGATACTCCTTACCTTCGGTGGCTTCGATGTCTATTTGTGCGGGCAAGTTACATTTGGTGTTCACCTCATCATACATATTGAGGGGTGCATTTTGCGAGTACCTCAAGTTCTCTTCAGTGTAAGTTTTGTACACACCTTTAGAGAGCGCCTCCTCATCACAAAAGCCCGTCCAAACGTGTTGTCCCTTTTTCGCCGTGAATGATGGCCGTTCCGGTGTCTTGGCAGAAAGGTAATTTGCCTTTAGCAGCCACTTCGGCATTGCGCAAGAATGTGAGTGCTACATACTTATCATTGTCGCTAGCATTGGGATCGGTAAGTATTTTTGCTACTTGTTCGTTGTGTTCGCGTCTCAAAAGGAAGTTTACATCGCGGAAGGCAGTGTTAGCGAGCATGGTTAAGGCTTCGGGAGAGACTTTCAAAAATTTCGTTGCCTTCAAATTCGCTTACCGATATTCCTTCTTTTGAGAGTAGGTAATACTCCGTTTCGTCTTTACCAAGTTGAAACATAGGAGCGTACTTAAATTCGGGTGTTTGTGCCATAATGTTTGTATTTATTGTTTATTAGTTAACGAGTTAACAGGGAAAAACTAGGAAAAATGAGGATTACTAGATTAACTAGGATAACTAGCTTACAAGAAAAAAACCAGATAAACTAGAACAACCTATCTACAGCCTAACAGTAAACAAGTTGACACGTTAATTACTTAACCTGCCAACTTGTTTGCCTGTCATAGATTATTAGAATCCAAAGATTTCTTGGGTTGTAACCCTTTTAATCTTACCAATCTTCTCAAGTCCCTTCATGTCGAGATTCTTTTCATCACCAAGAATCATGTAGCGTAGGGGCTTTTTCGCCATTGTTTGCTTTTCGAATTCAACCATTTCTTTCAGCGTAATCTTGGGCAATTCTTTGTAAACACGTTCCATGACATCGAAGTCAAGTCCCAAGCGTTGTGCTCTTTTATAAGCGTTGATGATAGCAAACTTCGTTGTGCGTTCGGTGGCGATACGCTTCATTGACGCCTGTTTAGCCAGTTCGAAAAGCCTTATCGCTTTGTGGCATTTCGTCGATAATGCTATTGAAAGCCCTCACGCAGTCCATCATTTTATCGTTTTGGCTAATGATTTCGGCCTGCAGATATTCGTTACCACCCATTCTATAAGGCGTAACGTAGCGAGCACCAGCGCTATAAGCCAGTCCGCGAGTCTCTCTTAACTCTTGGAAAACGATACCATTCATGCCCGTTCCGAAATACTCGTTGAAGAGATACACCATGGGTTGTTGTTCCAAGTTCCATCCTTTGCCACTGTTGTTATACAGTCGCATATAGATATTTTTAGCTTCGTAGGGAGCGAGCCACACCTCGTTTTCTAGCGTTTTAGTCTCGGCATAGCGTTTTCCTTGAGGCACATTGGCCAGTGTTTTACCAATGGCATGACCTTCATCGATAATCTTCACCAGTTCTTCGGGAGTAGATTCGCCACAATAAAGCACCTCGTGTTTATAGTTTCTCAAGCTTTTGAGCAGGTTGAGCAGTGTTTGAGGGTTGGTTTTATCCAGTTGATCATTGCTCATCTGGTTTCGAATGGGGTTGTATGCGCCATACGTACCATAGGCAGTGAGAGCAGTGAAGTTGTATTTTTGGTTGCTTCTTCTGTCTTTGCGCACCTTCTTTATCAGTTCTACAAGTTGTTTATAGGCAACGTTGTCTACCTTGGCGTTAGCCAGCAGGTGTTCAACCAGCCACAGAGCCTTAGGCATATTCTCGTTCAAGCCCGTGATTGTGATGTTCAGATTGTCGGCACCAGCCGATATGCTATAATCGCAAGCCAACTGATAGAAGCGTTGTTTCACCTGTTCGGGTGTAAGTTTGTTCGTACCCAAGAACTCCAAATAGTCGGGAGCGATATCCAAACGGTTGTCGGCTTCCAACCCAAAGTCGTAGCGGAAGGCCAAAGTAAAGAGTCCGCTATTCTTATTGGGAACATAAAGCACGGGCAATCCCTTCTTCGTTTTGGTTTTAACCAAGTCTTTATTAAAGTCAACGAACCGTGGTTGGATAGGTGTAGTTTTGCTAAGAATAATTTCTTTTACGAAATCGCTTTGCAAATCGCGGTTAGAGGGTATAGGAGTAATCTGCGGTTTATCAATTTTTCTTTTTGCGTGGTGTCTTCGCCTTGGCGTTTGTAAACGAGCGCATAATTGTTGTTAAGATGCTTGTTAGCGAAGTCTACGATTTGCGCTTTGGTTATTTTAGAAATACGGTCAAGACGTTCAACCACCGTTTTCCATTCCTGTCCATTAATAAAAGCGTCAACATACATATCAGCCACCTCCTTGTTTTTCTCCAAGGCGTGATAGTAATCCAGCTTCATATTGTTGATAACAGCAGGCAGAAGGTCGTCGGCGAAGTTTCCTTTCTTGAGGTTTTCAATTTCTCCCAGCACCAGTTTTTTTACGTCATCAAGACTTTGTCCCTCTTTAGGCGAAGCCGAAATGGCCAGCAAACCACTCTCGGCCATAGTCATTGCGAAAGCCCCACCGCCAAGATATTTCATTTTTTGCGCTAGGTTAATATCCATCAATCCAGCTTTGCCGTTGCTCAAGATGGTAGATATTACGTCCACGGTATCCATTTGTAGTGAGTTACCACCATCAAATCGCCATGCCATCATAATGTTCTCGGCCTCAGTACCCATCACTGTTGTGTCGCGTGGCGCAGTGAGAGGTTTTTGTTTTGGGAATTGTGGGAAAGAAAAGGTTATCGCTTTTTTTCCACGAAGAGAAATATTTATCAATGGTGGCGATAACCTTATCGGGGTCCATATCACCCGCCATACAGATAGCCACGTTGTTAGGAACGTAGTAGCGATTGAAGTAATTCTTGATATTTACAATCGAAGGATTTTTCAAATGCTCTTGCGTACCGATAGTGGTTTGTGTTCCATAGGGGTGGGTAGGCATCAGAAGCTTGGAGATAGCTTGCCATTCCTTATTACCATCACGAGTAAGACCGATGTTAAATTCCTCGTAAACGGCTTCTAGTTCGGTATGAAAGCCACGTATTACCATATTTTGGAAGCGGTCGGCCTGTATTTTAGCCCAGTTTTCCACTTCGTTAGCGGGAATATCTTCGGTGTAGCAAGTAACGTCGTTGCTGGTGTAAGCATTGGTTTTTCAGCCCCGATAGACGACATTAGTTTATCGTACTCGTTAGGAATGAAATATTTGGCGGCCACTTGCGACACGCTATCGATGCCATGATAGGCATTTTTGCGTTGTTCGGGGTCGGTAAGCAGGCGGTATTTTTTTCATACCTTTCTTCGATGTCTTTTAAGCAAGGGAGCTTCTTTTTCGGCATCCGTTGTGCCGAATTGTTTAGTTCCCTTGAACATCAAGTGTTCCAGATAGTGAGCCAATCCCGTTGTTTCGGCGGGGTCGTTTCGGCTTCCAGTTTTCACTGCGATGTAGGTGTGAATGCGCGGAGTTTCTTTATTCACCGACAGATACACGCGCAATCCGTTGTCCAAGGTGTAGATGCGAGTTCCCGTTGGGTCTCCTTTCACCGTTTGGTACTTGTAATCTTTTTGCTTGCATGGCTGTTGCCGTTCCTACTAGGAGTAAGGCAACCATAATCGATTTAATGCTCATACGATAAGATTTGTTTTTGTTGATATTATTCGGTTTCTTTATTAAGCTGTTCCACAAAGCCCTCGATAGACGTCTTCTTCCACGTCTCCCAGCTTATATTCTTTCAGAGCGTCGTCTTTGATTGTGGCAATCCATTGCTGTTTAGCTTCACGTCCTTGGTCGATGATTTCTTGCCAGTCGGCCTGTGTGGGCTGCGCGATGCCATAGTATTCGTTGATTAGTCTATAGGCAAAAAGCCCATTCGTACTGTTCGTATCGTTCGCCTATTTCACGAAAAACGAGCAATCACGCCCTGAATATCTGCTATGTCGTTGTTTTTAATTTCTTCGATAAGGCGTAGCTCTTCGCTTTCGGGTAAGAGCAGTCCCGAGAGGTCGGTCCACTGTTTCCAGCCCGTTGTTGATGCGGGTTCGGCCGTTCCATACTTGCGTACACATCGCGCCAAGAACATTTTAATAGCCATATCGTAATTGCGCAGTCCGATATTAAGCGAATTATTGGTAATAACATAGCCTCTAAAGTTGTATTCGGCCACGTTTTCTCCTTGAGCTTCGCGCAGTTTTTCCAGAATCATTTTACCCTGCAACATCTCGTTAACCGTAAACGGACTAAGCCATTCGAAGTTGACAATGCTCTTTTGTCCGCTTCGTGGGCGTATGTCGCGCTTTGGCCATTTGCGTACATCGCGATACAAGCCCACGGTATTAAGGTTGCGTCCTGGCACCAGATACATGATGTCGCCATATGCAATGAGGTATGAGAAAGGCACATTGCGCGTGTCGGGGTGGTGCATCAGCTTACCAAAGCACACCGAGAAAGCGCCGATATTGGCGGGCATAAGGATGTAGGCACCACTAGCAGTTTTTGTGCCTCGCTCTAAAATGCCATAGTGCATGGGCCCCATTTTGTAGGCATGATTGCTGAAGTTGGTGGCCGAGCCAGCGTTATAGAACGAGAACATGGCGCCAATAAGTAGCGAACTTTTATGATGACTGGCCGTAAACGGGCCACAGAAGGCTGCACAAGCCTCGCCATTGCTCATGTAGCTATTGGCAAAAAAACAGGCTTCCCTGATGCCGTAAAGCCATTGTTTAGCTGACAAGCTTCGCCCACATAGCAGTCTTGTAGGTTGCAATCGTTGGTTATCGACGAGCCGTCGGCCACGATAGAGTTTTCGCATATAACCCCACTTCCCACGTAGACGCCCGTACCGGCAACACTCAGCAGCGAGCAATCAAAGAGCCGCGCTGCCCCATTCACCTCGCAATTATCTTGCACGATAGTGTTAATCACTTCGCGTGTGTTTACGATTTTCACGCCAAAGCCAATTGTTCCCCGTTCGGGCAAGGTGCGTTCCAGTTCGTCTACAATCATCGTTCGCAGTTGGTCGCGCAAGTTTTTTTGTCTGCATTATGCTTCACCATAAAGGCAGCCAGCTGACTATTTAGGCCATTAAAGAGCATCACATTGCCCTCTCCCACCTCGTTAAGCACCGATATAAGATTACCTTCCCCGAAGGTAGCTCCCTCCGTTGTCTCCATGGTGCTAACGTTAGAGATGTAGCATTCTTCTTCGATAATATAGTTATTGATGTAGTTACCGATGTTTTCCACCAGGCAATTATCGCCAATGCACACGTTTCTTAGTGTGGCATTACGCAGGGCGGAGTGTTTCAGAAAACCTCTACTCACCTCAATGTTCTTCTCGAACACGCCCAATTGAACGTCGCCATAGAAAGCAACATTGTGCACATAGGTGGGTTTAAAGTCTTCTGCCACAGTGATAGCCTCCCAGTTTTCGGCTTGACAGCCGTTGTCTTCCAGTAAGGCAATCTCTTCATCGGTAAGTAATCGGTACATCATTCCGTTTCGTATAAGAAGTCGTTATATGGATATTTCTGCACGTGGAGTTCTCTAACCTTGGCATATAGACGGTCTCTAAGTTCGTCTACATTGGTTTTTTCGCGTGCCGATATAAAGATGCAGTTATCGTTTAGTTTGGCCATCCAGGTGCGTTTCAAGTCTTCCAGTGTGAGGTTTTCCTTTGTTATGGGTGTAAGGTCGTCCTCATCTTTTTTTCACGAAGGTGTAATTATCAATTTTGTTAAACACAATCATGCTGGGTTTGTCGGCACATTCCAGTTCGTTAAGCGTTTTTCCACCACTGCAAACTGCTCTTCAAAGTCGGGATGAGATATATCCACCACGTGCACCAGCAAGTCGGCTTCGCGCACTTCATCGAGTGTAGACTTAAAGGAGTCGACCAAGTCGGTGGGCAACTTGCGTATAAAGCCCACGGTATCGGCCAAGAGGAAGGGCAGATTTTCAACCACCACCTTTCTCACAGTGGTATCGAGCGTTGCGAAAAGTTTATTTTCGGCAAACACTTCGCTTTTAGCCAGCAGGTTCATGATGGTGCTTTTGCCCACATTGGTATATCCCACGAGTGCCACTCGCACCATACGTCCTCTATTTTTTTGCGTTGCGTGGTTTTCTGTTTATCAATCTCGGCCAATCGTTCTTTGAGCAAGGCCATACGCGAAAGGATGATACGGCGGTCCATTTCGAGCTGCGTTTCACCGGGTCCACGTAGTCCCACCGAGCCTTTTCCGCCACCGCTACCCGAGCCACCACCTTGTCTTTCGAGGTGTGTCCATAGTCGTTGCAGTCTTGGTAGCATGTATCTATATTGCGCCAGCTCCACTTGCGTCTTAGCATTAGCCGTTTGTGCGCGCATGGCGAATATGTCAAGGATGAGTGAAGTGCGGTCGAGAATTTTCACATTTAGTTCTTTTTCGATGTTGCGCATTTGCTTTGCCGACAGTTCGTCGTCGAAAATCACCATTCCCACTTCGCGTTCGGCCTCTTCTTCGGCCAGTATATATTGTTTTATCTCTTCGAGTTTACCCTTACCCACGTATGTAACCATACTTGGGCCATTGAGTCTTTGGGTAAATCTTTTTCACTGTTACGGCCCCTGCCGTATCGGCTAAGAACTCCAATTCGTCGAGATATTCTTTGGTTTTAGCTTCGTTTTGCTGTGGTGTTATCAGCCCCACCAGCACAGCGGTTTCGGCTTTAACCTCGGATATTACAAATTCTTTTCATTTCAGGTGTCTTATTGCATCTTGTCTATTAGAGTGCAAATATAGTGTAAAAACCTAAAACCACAAAGGCTTATCCGCTGTTTTTTTCGATGCAAGGCGCATGGTCGATGCTTACTATTTGACAGCTTTGTAACCTTGTGGCTTAGCAAGTTGACAGTTATTCGGTTTACTCCACAAGCGTCAGTATTTTACTATTGCTCATTTTGTAAATTTAATCAACTTGCTTTTATCAATCTCTTTTAGCGTTTATTAGGCATTGTTTATTGCCCCACAGGCTGTTAGCATCCTGCTTTTGGTCTTTTATTTCCCTATATCCATCATACCAGCAAAGCCAATTCGGTCGCGTTCGTCGCTCGATATATCAACAAAAGCCCTACCGTTGTCAAACACCTCCAGTCGATAGTCGTAACGATCTTCTTTATTGTTCACTTTAAAATAGATGTTTATTTTACCGTCTTTGCCCCGTTGCATCACGTAGTCGGTTATTTTTTCGGCAAAATTCAGTCCCGTCCCGCCACCATAAGGCACGCGATAAGCATGCCCAAAATAAGGCAGACACGAATAAACCGAATCGGCTGTCACCCTTACATAATAGCCATAACTTAAAGCTTTGGCAGGCAAGCGCTGTGGATATACGTGGTTAACCTCGATGGTAAACAGTTGCTTGTTTAGCGCCTCGTTCACTTTTTGGGTGGTTTCGGCCATACGTTTAGCCTTTTTCGGGCGACAGATTTTTTTATTTGTTGCGCAGCCCACCAGTAAGACCAAGGCCAGCAATGTCCCTATCAATTTCTTCATTTTCATAACTTTTCACTTAACCTTTTCATTCTATTTCAATTCTGCTAACGCCATACGCCGCGTTAGGTATCTGCAGCTTGTTCGCCACTTAAAGCAAAACAAACAATCCTGTAGGGGCTAATCAGGTGCATTTTTGTCAAATATGTCCCCTTTAAAACGTGGTCTAAGTTACGCCATTTTTCGGCATTTATGCAACGTATGGCATGGGATTTAACTCTTTTTACCCCTTCACTTGGTAAAAATTTAGTTACGAAAGTGGTAACCATAGGTCGCAAAAGAGTTGAGCAAATGGGTGTAGCCAACGATCTTATGACAACCAACACATTAGTAAATAACACCTTATAGCCAGCATACGTCACTGCAAAAAGTCGTTAGACACGAGACATTAACACACAATACACACAACACCGAACCCCCAAGAGCAACAACCCGATGTGCATTGCCCCATCAACACAATAAAAAAACTGGTGCCGACAATCGCCCAAAGACAATTATCGGCACCAGCCTCAACAAGCATCAAGAGATTATTGTTCCACCACCTCGTTGGTAAGTGGCTTGCCTTGGCCAAACTCCTTAATGCTTTCGAGGGTGGTAAGGGCAATATTATGCATGGCTTCGGCTGTGAAGAAAGCCTGATGCGAGGTAAGAACCACGTTGGGCATCATCAGCAAACGAGCCAACACATCGTCGTCGATAATCTTGTCACTGCGGTCTTCGTAGAAGTAATTCTTTTCTTCTTCGTACACATCAAGACCAGCCGAGCCCACCCGTTTGGTGCGTAGGCCCTCGATAAGTTCTTCTGTATTGATGAGTTTTCCGCGTCCTGTATTGATAATCATTACGCCTGGCTTCATCTTAGCAATGCTTTGGGCATTGATAAGGAATGTTGTTTCGGGCGTAAGGGGGCAGTGCAGCGATATAATATCGCTCTCGGCGTACAGTTCGTCCAGCGAAACCATTTGTACATCATACTGTTTAGCAAACTCCATATCAGGATAAAGGTCGTAGGCCAACACCTTCATACCAAAGCCGTGCAATATTTTTTTATCAGCTCTTTTGCAATTCTACCCATGCCAACAATACCCGCAGTCTTGCCATACATATCAAAACCCATCAAACCTTTAAGGGCAAAGTTGCCCTCACGAGTGCGGTTTACGGCGCGGAAAATCTTGCGATTAAGGGCCAACATCAGCGAAACAGCATACTCGGCAACAGCATGTGGCGAGTAAGCAGGCACGCGAACCACCTTAATTCGGCCTTTAGCCGCCTTCAGGTCAACGTTGTTAAAGCCAGCACATCGTAGTGCAATAAGTTTCACACCGTTTTTAATCAGCTCGTCTATAACAGCTGCATTACATTCGGCATTAACGAAAATGCACACCACATCGGCCCCTTTGGCCAATGGAACAGTTTTTAAATTGAGGTGTTCTTGATAATAATGGATGTCGAAACCATAATCAGCGTTTGTTTTGTTAAACGATACTTCGTCGTACGATTTGGCGTCGAAAAATGCTACTTTAATCATAAAGTTGTGGAAAATATCAATGTTATTAACTACGTTTGCTTGGCCTTATGTGGTGCGTTCTCACCCTCTTTAAATTAGGCAAAAGCTGTTATTGCCCTTGCTTTGCGTTATCCTTTCGCGGTCAAGCATTATTATTTCGAACTACAAAGTAAACACTTCTTTCTGAGATAACCGCCGTTTATGCCTACAAATGTGGATTATTGAAGATAACAACGCACGTGGTGCAAGCCTACTTCACAGAAAAACATCGCTCTCAATCCAAACAAACGCCACAAAAATCACCTTATTCCCCCTATATTTTGCTACCTTTGCAAACGCAACAACAGAATTTTAAGATGAAGCTTGTTAGACCCAAAAAGCATCTTGGTCAGCATTTCTTGACCGACTTAGGCATTGCGCGCCGCATTGCCGACACCGTAGACGCCTGCCCAGCGCTACCCATTCTAGAGGTAGGTCCAGGTATGGGCGTGCTAACCCAATATCTTGCCACCAAGGAAAGACCGCTTCGGGTGGTGGAAATCGACACCGAATCGGTGGCTTTTCTACACCAAAACTATCCTCAATTGGCAGAAAACGTATTGGGTGAAGACTTTCTTCGCATGAATCTTGACGATGTTTTCTCGGGAAAGCCCTTTGTACTAACAGGCAATTATCCTTACGACATATCCTCACAGATATTCTTTAAGATGCTCGACAACAAGCATCTCATACCCTGTTGCACGGGAATGATACAACGCGAAGTGGCTTTGCGCATCGCCTCACAGCCTGGAACAAAAGGCTTATGGCATCCTTTCGGTACTTATTCAGGCTTGGTATGATGTGGAATATCTCTTCACAGTAGACGAAACGGTATTTAATCCGCCACCCAAGGTAAAGAGTGCCGTTATCCGAATGACGCGAAACAAGGTTGAAAATCTTGGGTGCGACGAGACATTGTTTAAGCGTGTGGTGAAAACAGTGTTCAATCAGCGACGCAAGATGCTTCGCGTTAGTCTGCGACAACTGTTTGCAGGCAAGTCTGCTTCACCCGAATTTTATGCGCAAGAGATGTTTACACGCCGACCCGAGCAACTATCGGTGGCCGAGTTTGTGCAACTTACCAACATGGTGGAAAAAGAAATAAACACCCCAAAAATAATGAACAAGGAAAACACTTACACGCAACTGCTGCCCCAAATAGCGGCAATGATTGAAGGCGAAACATGCGAAACCAGCGTATTAGCCAATGTTGCCGCCGCCCTACACCAAGCATTCGACCAGTTTTTCTGGACGGGCTTCTACATGCTTCACCCCGATGGTATGTTGCGTTTGGGCCCCTTTCAAGGTCCACCTGCATGCTATGCCATCGCCATCGGCAAGGGTGTGTGTGGCAAAGCCTTTGAGGCAGAGAGCACATTGGTTGTTCCCGACGTGGAACAGTTTCCTGGACACATTGCTTGCAGCGCTCTTTCGCGGTCGGAAATCGTAGTTCCCATCTTCTCTAAGGTAGGCAAATGCGTTGGCGTTCTCGATATCGACAGCACACAACTGGGCACATTCGATGCCACCGACAAGCTTTTATCTAGAACAAGTGGTGCAACAGCTCACACGCACGCTGTACTAAATCGCGCCCGCTTCTCAATACATTTTCAGGAGTAAAGTTCCTTAAGACAAAGGCAAAACACATACTTGCATAAGCAAAAAAAGCCACAGCTAGCGCAACATTTTAGCCCTAGCTTGTGGCTTTTCTCTATTTTATGCCTATCTTTTGCAATAACAGTAATCCTTGGTCCTAATATAAATAGAGTGCCAAAGGGTTGCCCAATGCTAACATATCAGTAAATAAAGGATTATGAGAAAACAAGCATCCAGGTTGTTATTCGGGACAGTAGCTGTGGCATTCATGGCAATACTTATTAGTGCAAACAGCAACGACAACATCATTACCACCGAAAATGGAATGACCGTTGTTAACACCACCGAATTAACTCGCGACATCAAAGGCTTCAAAGGCATCACGCCCGTGAAGATTTTTTTATTAAGAAAAAAACAAGGTGGTAAAGGTAGAAGCTCTTCCCAATCGCGAAACACTAAAGTTTTTTGAAAAGGTGAAACCGCTGCTTAAACACTGGGATGGTAAGACCATTAAGAAAGCTCTCAATAGCGAACCCGATGCTATCACTGGCGCAACTTATTCATCAGACGCTATTATGAAGAACGTGCAAGTGGGACTGGAATACTACAACGACCACAAATAAGCAGCATGCAACAACGCCATTAACCAAAATTTCATCCTAACACTCCACTCTAGGCTTTCAGCCACTACCTATTCATTATTCACTACAACCCATTAAACACGCTCACTCTATGCTTACTGATGGCAAACAGGTGCATTTAGCACTGCAATATCTAAGCGTTAACCCCAAGTGGTATGCCACATGGCGTGCCAAACTTGCACGATACGCTCTTGTGGCGTGCTTCTGCACCTTTAACTTCGCGCAAATGCTGATGGCACAAACCACAACAAGCAAACCCAAAAACATGTCGCCCTTAACCACCGACACGCTTTTGGGCGACCAACCTTTGCGCTATATTCTGCAAAAAAAACATCATCTGAACGAAAGAGGACTGGTTTTCAACCCTCTTGACGCTCTTAATGGTAAGCTAGCGGGTGTCAATGTGTCGCGTGGAGGCGATCAAAAACAAGCCATGCTCACCAGTGTACGGGTACGCGGAACCACATCGCTCACTGGCGGAAACGACCCACTCGTGGTGATAGATGGCGTTTCCAGCGACCTAGCCACGCTATCTACCATCTTTCCTTCAGACATCCTGTCGTTTAAAGTATTGAAAAACGCCTCCGAAACAGCCCAATATGGTTCGCGAGGTGCTTCGGGCGTGATACTCGTAACCACCGCTAAGGGGGCACTTGGCAAGTTTCGCATCTCCTACGACGGTAATATTGGGTTCGAAACAGTGTATAAAAAAACCTCAAGATGTTGGGCGGACGCGACTATGTTGCTACTGCTAACGCATTGGGGTTGAGTGTTAACGACGGTGGAGAAGACAACGATTTCCCGCGCGACATCACCCGAACGGGATTCGTACAAAACCATCATTTGGCTTTTTCGGGCGGTACCGACCAAAGCAATTATCGCGCTTCGATGAGCGTGATGCAACACCTCATGGTGGTAAAAACAAATGGTTATCGTAACTTTACGGCCAAATTCGACCTCATGCAGAAGGCTTTCGACAACTGGCTAACCGTAAACTTCGGTCTGTTTGGCTCGTCGTTGTCTAACAAAAAAATTCTAAACATGCAGCAGTTGTTTTACGCTGCTGCCTCACAAAACCCCACTTTCTCTACCCAACAGAATGCATCAGGTGGCTGGGACCTCAATTCTCTGGCTTCACAGATAGCTCATCCCATGGCTGTGTTACACCAAAAAAGACCACGACCGAGGCTTTAATTTCAACACGCACCTTTCATTCGACTTTTGCCATTGCAAAGCATCTCAACGCCCAACTCTTTTGGTTCGTACTCGTTTACTACACTCGAAAAATGCTATTTTCCAACCCACTTGGACCGAAGCGCAAGGCAAAATGTATCGCCGAGAAAACAAAAAAACGAAGACTTCCTAGGTAGCATCCAACTTAACTACAACAACACCTGGGGAGCGCATAAGCTCGACCTTACTGCCACTGCCGAACACCAAAAACAATCGTAAACAGTTTTTTTCTTCACCACCGTGAAGGGACTGGCTAGCAACGCATTCGGTTACGACAACCTGATGGTTGGCAACATTCACCCTACAAAGGCACTTCTAGCGGATACGAATCGCCCAAACTCACCTCGTTCATGGGCAACCTCTCGTACACGCTTCTAAAACCGTTACGCCCTCTCGCTAACACTTAGAGCTGATGGTTCTACGCTTGTTGGCCACAACAATACCTGGGGCTTCTTTCCCTCTACAGGACTAGAATGGAACCTGAAAGAAGAAAAAAATGGCTGCAAGATGTTAACTGGCTCGACCACCTGAAACTACAAACAAGCGTGGGACGCTCGGGAAATCTAGGTGGCATTCTGGCCTATTACACCCAGCAAACCCTTGTGCCCAGTGGCATTATTTCGTATCACGGCATCCCAACCGTAACCCTCGGACAAATAAGAAATGCCAATCCCAACCTTAAATGGGAAACACGCACATCGTTCAACCTAGGACTTAAGACGGGACTTTTTACACAACCGTATTCAGCTTTACGCCGAATACTACTACTCCAAAACCACTGACATGCTTTTACAACTACGATGTAAGCGTGCCTCCTTTCGCCTTTAACAAGTTGCTAGCCAACATTGGCAGCATGAGCAACAGCGGTGTGGAACTTGGCTTAGGGCTAGACCTTATCCGAAAAAAAGACATGGAACTGAGCGTAAACATGAACCTTTCCTTCCAAAAAAACAAATTGCTCTCGCTCAATGGCTTATACAATGGCGAACAATTATCGTCGCCCGACATCACACCCATCGGTGGTTTAAATGGTGCTGGCATGCATGGTGGCCACAATTTCATCACTTATCAAATTGTGGGTCAACCGCTTGGTGTGTTCTATCTGCCCCATTGCACAGGACTAACTCAAAATGCCGATGGCTCTTACCGTTACAACTGCGCCGACCTCGACAACAACGGACGCATTAATCTAGAAGACGGAGGCGACAGACACGTGGCTGGGCAAGCTGTTCCGAAGGCCACTTTGGGCTCGAACATCAGTTTTCGCTATCGGCTATGGGATGTGTCAATGCAACTTAATGGTGCCTTTGGTCATAAAATTTACAACGGCACATCGCTCACTTATATGAATATGGCTAGCTTCCCCGACTATAACGTGCTGCGCGAAGCTCCTAAACAAAATATCAAAGACCAAACAGCCACCGACTACTGGTTGGAAAAGGGTGATTATCTCAATGTCGACTATCTCACCATTGCCTATAATCTACCCCTGCATTCGCGCTTTATAAGCGCCCTTCGCTTATCGGTAAGCGTCAACAATCTTCTTACTATCACTGGTTATAGTGGTTTGTCGCCCATCATCAACAGTTATGTGGTGAACAACACACTTGGCATCGACGATAAACGCTCTTATCCTTCTTATCGCTCTTTCTCATTGGGAATGAGCATTCAGTTCTAACTTCACACACAAAACAGGCCAAAAATGAAAACCCAAACCCACATCCTAAACCTCGCCCTAGCTGCCTTTGCGCTGCTAACCACTACTACGAGCTGCCTTAACGACACGCCTCGCGACCGCATTGAAGAAGAACAGGCAATTAGTTCGCCCTCTTCTCTGTGGATTAACAGCGTGGGACGACTCTACAACTGCATTGGCTCTAACGAAGAGGGAAAAGGCTTGCAAGGCACATATCGTGGCATATACGATTATAGTACGTTTACAACCGATGAAGCCATTGTACCCACTAGGGGAGCCGACTGGTACGATGGGGCTTTCTGGCAACGACTATACACCCACCAATGGGACGACAACGACCAAGAACTGTACAACCTTTGGTGCTATCTTTTGCAATCGGTGGTACAATGCAACGATGCCATCGCCTTGATAGATAAGCACAAAAAAACATACTCACCCAGCAACAATGGCTGGCCTATAACGCCGAGGCAAGAGCCATCCGAGCCATGTTCTACTACTACTTGGTAGACCTTTTTGGTAATGTTCCACTGCTAAAAAGCAACAATACATCTGTTTCCGAGGTGTATAACGCACCGCGAACCGAGGTGTTTCGCTTCGCTTTCCACGAACTTCAAAACGTTGCTCCACACCTCGCAAATGCACATTCCAATCTCCAAGGCGAATATTATGGAAGGATAACACAACCCGTGGCCTATTTTCTGCTAGCCAAACTGGCGCTGAATGCCGAGGTTTTTACTTGCAACAACCCCGAACGCAACACCCTGCAACAAGGAACTAACATCCATTTCACCGTCGATGGCCAGAAACTCAACGCCTGGCAAACCACCATTAACTATTGTCAAAAATTGCAAGCAGCAGGTTATCTGCTCGAACAAAACTACGCCGACAACTTTAAACTGCACAACGAGAACTCAAGCGAGAACATTTTTACCATACCCATGGACAAAAATCTCTACCCCAACGAATACCAATATCTCTTTCGCTCGCGCCATTACAACCACGGCAAGGCATTGGGATTGGGGGCCGAAAACGGAGCTTGCGCCACCATTTCCACAGTGCGCGCCTTTGGATATGGCAACCCCAGCACACTAGATAGCCGCTTTAAACTAAATTTCTACGCCGACACGGTGAAGGTTGACGGCCAGGTTGTACGCTTAGACAATGGCAAAGAACTGGTGTACATGCCCTTAAACGTAGAAATAGACCTCACCGCATCGCCCTATATCAAAACAGCTGGCGCACGAATGGCTAAATACGAGGTAGACCGAAAGGGATTTCTCGATGGTAAACTGCAAGACAACGACATCGTTCTCTATCGTTATGCCGACGTGCTACTCATGATGGCCGAAGCCAAAGTGCGCAACGGACAGAGCGGACAAACCGAAATGGATGCCGTGAGAACACGAGCAGGCATGCCAACACGCACCGCCACACTCAACAATATCCTACAAGAACGACTGCTCGAACTGATGTGGGAGGGCTGGCGACGACAAGACCTGATTAGATTTGGACGCTTTACACAAAGCTACGACCTGCGTCAAGCACTCGTAAACGAAAACAAGGGCGCAACAACCCTCTTCCCCATACCCAGCAAAGCCATCGAATCTAATGGTAACCTACGACCCAATAGCAACTTCTAAACATTCATCGGCTTTATAAAAAAGAAAGCAAACAAAGCCATTTTTGCAATGCTATGCCCAAAAAGCAAACAAAATTGCAACAAAAATATCGCACGCCACAAAATCAGCATTGTTCTTTTACACGCCATTTCTAACCCAAATGGCGTCAAAGAACCAGAATAAAGCATCCATAAAACCTGCAATCTACACTTTTTAAGTTATTAAATGTTTGCAAAGCCACATTTGTTTTGTCGTATCGTTAGAAATATATAAATTTGCAAAGATAATCAAATCACGACATAAGCGATTGACTCTATGAACAAGAAAAATTTGGATACCCACCATCTTAGTGGTGCTACTCTTGGCCGGCGCAACGGCCTATCTCTTCATCAGCCTTAACAAACAAAAGGAAGAAAACGCAGCAATTAAAGAGCTTGCAGAGATAGACAAGAAGGAGATGGAGAACGAGTATCAGCAATTTGCTCAACAATACAGCGAGATGAAAACGCAAATCAACAACGATTCTATCGTGGCGCAACTCACCGCTGAACAAGAAAAAAACCCAACGTTTACTTAGCGAACTACGCCGAGTAAAAAGCACTGATGCCCGCGAAATTACTCGTCTGAAGAAAGAATTGGCCACCGTTAGGGGCGGTTATACGTAGCTATGTAATGGAAATAGACTCGCTAAACAAGGTGAATGCCTCTCTAGCACAAGAAAAACACACGTGTAAAAGGACAATACGAGGCTGCCACACGCCAAATTGAAGGCCTGAGCACAGAGAAGCGTTCGCTATCCGAGAAGGTGGCTATTGCTGCACAACTCGATGCAACGGGCATCGCGCTCGTGGCTAAAAAAACAAACGCGGAAAGTCTACCGACCAAATAACAAAGGCCACAACGCTGCAAGTAAGCTTCAATATCACACGCAACGTAACCGCTACAAGTGGCGTGAAAGACATTTATGTACGCATCATGTCGCCAACAGGAAGCCTACTTAACGGCGAAGGTTCGTTCTCGTACGAAAACCGCACACTGCAATATTCCATGAAACGCAGCGTGGAATACAATGGCGAGGAAACGCCAGTGAGCCTCTTTTGGAATGTGTCGCAAGCCCTTCAGGGTGGCACTTATCAGGTGAGCATCTTTGCAGACGGAAATATGATTGGGTCGCGTAGCTTTAACTTTAAATAGCTATAGCACGCCTCAAACACACTCATGGCCAGAAAAATGCACGCCACAAGCTATCATTACTTAACTTAGTACATGCAAAAGAAACGGCAATTAAAAATTGAAACTATGGATTGGGGGAGCGTTTATTATCGCTCTCGCGGCTATCGCTGCCATAATTGCCAATAGCTTAAAGACACCCAAAGTCCAAATGATTGACGGTCAAGTGGAGGTCTTGCAGTATTCTGTGCAGGTACAACAAAAAAAGGAAAGGTGCTAGATATTAGAGTGAAAGAGGGCGACTATGTGGAAGTGGGAGACACGCTAGCCCTCTATCGAACCGACGATACACCCATCCCCGAAGACCCCACACTCGAAGTTTTAGCCACCACATTACATCCCTATCGCACAGGTAACAAAAACCGTTGACCGCGCTTATGGACGATGGCAACAGGCCAAAGCGGCCGAAGAACAAACCGAACGCATATATAGAGATGTAGAGAAAAAACTTGCCAAGGGAAAAAGCATCCGTTAATCTTCGCGACAACATCCTGAACGAATATAGGGCCATGCAAGCCCAAACGAAGTCGTTTAAAACCGACTACGAGGCTGCGCTTAATAGCTTCAAGACCGAAAAAAACAACTTCATCGGTCCGCAAATCATTGCCATCGTCACCAAAGTGGAAGGCGAAGTGAGCGAGATTAGCGCCAAAACGCGGCGAACAACTATCGGTGGGCAACACCCTGCTGAACATCGCCTTGCTCGACAACTTGTGGGGAAGCGTCATGGTGAACCGTAAAGAAAAAAATCGCTCTTTAACGAGGGCGACACAGTCTCTGTATACTGCAAGCCCTTCAGCATGTATGTCAAGATGCGTGTTTCGGGCTTTAAAGCCAATTTCGATTTCCTCGACTCGGATAGCTATAAACACGAAAACGAGGCCTTACAAACCTGGGAGATGCAACTCAGACCTGTATATAAGGTGGAGGGCTTACGTCCTGGCATGCAATTATCTGTGCCAATAAAACCCGAAGACGACGCATAACCACCACCACAAAGCCTAAATCTAAAGAGGAAAGGCTGCCAAACGAGAACATAATCCTTAAATATCACATACCATGACCGATATAAACGCACTCATCTTCGCCCTTGCATTTACAATGGCTTTTATGTTATTGATAGGTGCTTACACGCGAATAGAACTAAAAAAAGAGCCTGTGCACATTTATAGAACGCGTTTGCAGCAAGCTTTTTACGTCGTTACGCAGCCCACCGTTGTGATTACCACCACCTTGCTTTTATCCCTTTCGTGGTGCGCTGCCTTAGACTCGGGTAATTGTGCTTATGCTCTTTTGATGTTGCATGGACTAAGAGCGAAGTACGCTTTGGCCATCAATCTCATCATATTGCTCAATTTTCAATCAATGCTGCACTGCATTTTATGTCGCAATCGCATCACTAGCTTCATGTATTACATGCACATTGTCAACTTCATTATGCTGGTTACTCCAGCCACAATATATATTATTTCGGGCCCATAACTGGATACTTGCTCCTCATCGCAGGCGTGAAGTGCACACATCAACCCTCAAAAAACATCAACAACCAGGAGGATATGGCATTCAGCCCTCACTCTCTATATCACTAGAACATCATCCCATGCACGAATTTCTACTTAAAATACTCCCTCTTGTGATAATCATTGGCATTACATTAGCCGTGGCACCAGGAAGGAGAAAAGAAAAAAAACTAGGTCATATTCACACCTACGACACTTACTGGAAAATGTTTTTCTACGCCATAATCCTACCCATGGCGCTGATCTTCAATACAGCGTGCGTTTTGTTGGCTACATTGGCCACGCTCAGAGGGGGCGAAATTGGCTTGCTGTTTTTGCTTCTTCCGCGCGACCAAACAAGCATGTTCTTTGTTATTTTAGGCTTTCTGTTACTGTCGGTGCTACATATCTGGTCGCTTGTTCATTGCGTTAGGCATTTTAATAGCTATTGCAATGCCATGTATTGTACACATACGTTTAACATCTTTATGCTGTTGCTAACGCTTATAGTTTCAACCCTCAGGGGGTAAACAGTTACATGGCATGTGGCGTTGGCAAGTTGGCCATGCTTTCCACACATTATAACACTGCCACTTGGTGTCTGCGATAACGCCACGACACAAAAACAAAACTGATCTCTGCCACATTTTAATAAAAATACATTATGGCACATTTTTTTGTAAGGAGATATACAAGAAGTGATAAGAGAAAGATACAACGAGTAAAGAGAAAAACAAAAGCCAAAAGCAAAGAGCAAGGCTTTAAAAACACAAAGAAGAGAAAAGAAATAGCCAAACTGCACCATTGCAGAATGGCAATCAATTAAAATAAAATAGGTATTACTTATAAATCAAGCAACATTATGTTAAAGAAAAAAATCGAAGAAGCGCTCAACGCGCAAATCAACGCCGAAATGTGGTCGGCTTATCTATATCTTTCAATGGCAGCATATTGCCACGCTCAAGGTCAGCCTGGCATGGGTAAATGGTTTGAAGTGCAGTTTAAGGAGGAGCAAGACCACGCCAAAATCTTGTTCAACTATGTAATTTCGCGCAACGGTAAGGTAGACTTGCGCCCCATTGAGGCCGTTCCAACCGAATGGAACAGCATTCTAAACGTGTTCGAACACTCACTGCGCCACGAGCAATCTATCACCGAAAGCATCAACAAACTGTTTGCGCTCACCTCTGCAGAAAACGACTATGCCACACAAAGCATGCTGCAATGGTTTATTGACGAGCAGGTGGAGGAAGAAGAAAACGTGAAAACCATTATCGACAACCTGAATATGATTAAGGATAACGGTTATGGTATTTACATGATTGATAAAGAATTGGGTCAGCGCACTTACAAAGCTGCATCGCCATTGGTCTAAAATCGTGTTCACCATTGCCAGCTGGTGCGCACCCATTATGCACGGCTAGCGTTTATTAAACACACGCACTGGCTAGGCCTAGGACGATAAACACGGGCCAAAAGCTCCGCATATAAGCCCCATGCTTGTTTACAACCAACAAGAGTGGGGCTTTTTGCATTATCCCTCTTAGTGGTATGGTCTTGCCTATACACCGTTTTCACAACATACCAAGAAGCATAACCCAAGTAAAATACTGCAAACAGACGAAGTCTTACACTTAACGGGCATCGCTCTGCAATGATTTGCCAGCGCTATATTGTCAAATATTTGCACCAATTTTTTTAACATTATGAGTACCATCAGCGCAAATTTTTCCGAGCAATTGGCTTATTTAAGCCCGTATTTTTAAAGTTTGTAACACTTTGATTTACTGATTATTACAAACTAAATATGCAAAAAAATAGCTCTTTTTAGCACCAAAACGGCCACTTTTGGCAGACAACTTACTCACCTAATTGACATCAAGCACGCTTTCACTGCTAAATACTGTTTTCTATATAAAACGCCTTGAAAACATGTGTTTTAGAACATTATATATGCAATACGCAACAAATCTACTTGCAAAACGCACCATTTAGCAGTGCGTTTTGTAGGAGATAGCAGTGCGTTTTGTAGGAGATAGCAGTGCGTTTTGCACGAGTTAGCATTGCGTTTTGCTGCATATTACAAGCCTAAATGCTGCATTTAGCTTAGAGAAGAACGACATTTAAGTATGATTTCTTGACACTTCCGAATGTGATTTGTGCGCAAAAATTCTTGAAATAGAAATGCAAAAGCATAGCAAATTGCAAAAAATAGGCCGAAAAGCAATTCAAAGCGGTAGGTAAATTCTAATGTTTTGATGCGTTTTATATAGGTTTTAGTAGTATTTTTCGGCTAGAATGGGTTGGCTTGAAGAGGATGTTTTGTAAAGTTTATTTACCTAATTAACAATTCATCTCGCCACCATTTACTTAAAAACAGCAAAAAGCCACCACCCACACGATAGATAATTGCCTAAAGCAAAACGAACGTTTTGGCAGCAAGATTGTGGCAACTGCGCCAACCAATGGCGGTAATTAACATCCTCTTGCAGCACCATTGGCAGCGCAACACCTTACCTATATTTCGTTTAACCCAAATTGGTCATTAGAGCCTAAACAGATTTTTGTTATATTGTCGAGCAGATTGCCTGTCTTTATAAAGCAGCCGTAGCAGGCTACGTAAAGTTGCAAAGACCTACAAGATGCCAACAAGAAAAATAAAAAGATGTTAGAAACAACACAAAAAAACAAGAATTCTGGAAACATTGTGATATAATAACCGATTGGGTTTAAAAAAATCATTATCCACGCTTAAATAAGTGTTGACTGGCTCAACTCCATTTGTCTAAACAGCAAAAAAACACTAGTCTCTTTTTTTCCAAAAAGTGATATAATAAGCTACACCTATTCGCCTCAATATCAGCAAAAAAAGGGCAACATGCATCCCCAAAAAGAATGAAGCCACAAACATAAACAGCGCAAGAAAAAAAGGCTAAACACGCAAAAAAATACCAACAAATAATGATTGCACAGTTTTTTTATTTTTTTATTAACTTTGCGCTCGATATTTAAGAACGGCTAGAAGAAACAACATTATTTACTGTTTTTACTGACGATATCTACTTGACAAGCAAAGGGTTTAGGCCATCATTAGCAGTAGAGCGCGAAAGCTTTCACCAAGCAACCGCGCCCCCAAAAAGCCATGCCCAACAGCAAAGAAAGAGAGAGATGTTGAGAGTAGCCAGTCAGAAAGCAAACAGACATACACAAAAATCATGATTAGTCATACATTCAGGACGAAATCTTTCATCACACTTATCGCCCTTGCACTAGCATTGTGCGTGCCCGCGCATGCCCAAGAGGTAAGCAAGAGCAAAAAAACATGACCGACTCTACACACCGCATCAGCGAGGTGGTGGTGCGTTCCAACCAGATGTTGGGTAGCAAATTCGAGGCTCGCAACCGCACAGGATCGGCCTATTACTTGTCGCCAGCAGAATTGGCTAAGTTTGGTTACACCGACATCAACCGCATGCTTAAGAGCGTGCCCGGCGTAAACGTGTACGAAGAAGACGGCTTTGGCCTTCGACCCAACATCAGTTTGCGCGGCACTAAAGCCGAACGAAGCGAGCGCATATCGCTCATGGAAGATGGCGTACTGGCTGCTCCTGCCCCTTATGCAGCCCCAGCAGCCTATTATTTCCCCAATGCGGCCCGCATGTATGCCATCGAAGTGCTTAAAGGTAGTAGTCAGGTGCAATACGGACCCTTCACAACGGGTGGCGCCATCAACATGGTTTCTACACCCATTCCCCAACACATGTGGGGCAAGGCACAATTATCGTATGGCAGTTACAACACCCTGAAATCGTATGTTGGCTTTGGCAATCGCCATAAGCACGTGGGTTATGTGGTGGAATACTTACGCTACCAGTCTAAAGGCTTTCGTCGCGACGAGCCAGACAATCGCACAGGCTTTAAGCGCAACGACCTTATAGCCAAGGTTTCGGCACAAACCGACAACCCCGACGGTGTGAACCACCTCTTTGAACTTAAATTTGGCTTCGCCAACGAGACCTCAGACGAAACCTACGTGGGACTTTCGGAGGCCGATTTCGCCTTGCGCCCCTACTTTCGCTATGCGGGTGCGCAGCGCGATCAGCTCACTACGCGCCACATGCAATGGGTGGGCACCTATGTTGTGGAGAAAAACAACAAGTGGAAGATAACCACCAACCTCTACTACAACCACTTTTTCCGCAACTGGTATAAGCTAAACGATGTGAGGGTGGGCCATACCAAAGCCGAAAAACGCTCTATTGCCGACGTGCTTACCGACCCCGACACCAATAAAGACTACTTCGACATCCTCACTGGTGCAAAAGATTATCTAGGCGAGGCGCTGATGCTGCGCGCCAATCATCGCAAATACCACTCGCGAGGCATACAAAGCAAGGCCGAATATCGCACCATGCTCATGGGTGGATACTTCACCGCCGAGGCAGGTTTGCGCTATCACGCCGACAGCGAAGACCGTTTTCAGCAGGATGATGCCTACGCAATGCAAAACGGCACAATGACTTTGTTTCTTGAAGGACTGCCAGGAAGTCAGGCAAACCGCATCACCACGGCCCACGCATGGGCTGGATACGCCCTAACCAAATGGGCCAAAGACGCGCTAACCCTAACGTTGGGCGTTCGTTACGAAGACGTTGACCTGCTAAAACGCGACTATACTGCCGCCGACCCACGCCGCACGGGTATGGTTCGCATCGAGACGCCCTAATCACGCACGCGCTTTATTGCCTGGCTTGGGTGTAAGTTATAGGTTGTTGCCCGTGCTTTCGGCATTCGGTGGCGTGCATAAAGGGTTTGCCCCACCCAGTGCCACCCTCTACCAAAAGGCCGAAAGCAGCGTTAATCTCGAAGCGGGACTACGCCTTACCACCAATAACTTAAAGGCAGAAGCCATCGGCTTTTTACAACAACTACGACAATATGCTGGGCAGCGACCTTGCAGCGCAGGGCGGACAAGGCACACTCGACCAGTTTAACGTGGGCAAAGCCGTGGTGAGAGGCCTTGAGTTGCTGTTGCATTATCAGCCCCTACCCCGCCATTGGGGCGTACAAATGCCCCTCCAACTGTCGTACACCTACACCGATACCGAGATGCGAAACACATTCAGTAGCGAGTCGTGGGGCGACGTTGTCTATGGCGACGAGATACCTTATATATATAAGCACGCCTTCAATGCCCAATTGGGCGTAGAATATAAACGCTTTGAGGCCAATGTTGGCGTGCGTGTAAACAGCGACATGCGCACCCAACCAGGACAAGGACGCATTGCCCAACGCGAGAAAATACCCGCGCATGCCATTGTAGACGCATCGTTGAAGGGACACATCAACCGCCATCTCACGCTCACAATCAATGCCATCAACCTCACAAACAAGGTTTATTTGGTGTCGCGTCACCCCTCCGGGCTCCGTGCTGGCCATCCTCTTGGCATCTATGGAGGCGTGCTTTGGCGCCTGTAACATTCCCCATACAACCCCCTTCCAGTAAGAAAACAAACTTATGACGACAAATATATCAACCCCTTTTAATAAAGTGGTGGCGCTAACAATCGCATTGTTTGCCTGCCTACAAATGGCTTTGGCACAAACCAATGCCATAATGGGTACGGTGAAAAAAACGAACAAGGCGAGACATTGGTGGGCGCTTTGGTGCTTGCCACTGGCACAACCGAACGCGCTGTCACCAATATCGACGGCCATTTTAGCCTTAACGCCGCTCCTGGACAGATGCTCCAAGTGAGTTATGTGGGCATGATAACCCAGCAAGTGAAGGCTCAAGCCAAACCTATGACCATCGTGATGAAGGCCGATAGCCGAATGGTAGACGAGGTGGTGGTAACAGGTTACCAGAATATTCGCAACCGCGTGTACACTGGTGCAGCCACATCGGTGAAGATGAACGATATTAAACTAGAAGGTATAGCCGACCTTTCGCGCATGCTCGAAGGGCGCGTGGCTGGCCTTTCGATACAAAAACATATCGGGAACTTTTGGTTCGGCACCACGTATAAACATTCGCGGCGGAGCCTCTATCATCGGTAACGTGCAACCGCTGTGGGTTATCGATGGTGTGGTTTACGAAGACTTGGTGCACCTTAACCTAGACCAACTGGCATCGGGCGATGCAGCCACACTGGTTGGGTCGGCCGTTGCAGGACTTAATCCGGCCGACATCGAAGACATTCAGGTGCTGAAAGATGCCTCGGCCACCTCTGTTTACGGTGCGCGTGCACTCAATGGCGTTATCGTTGTGACAACAAAATCGGGTAAAAGAGAAACGCCTCTGCGCGTGACTTACGCTACCGAGAACACCATTCGCATGAAACCGCGTTACAGCCAGTTCGACTTGCTGAACTCGCAAGAAACAATGGCACTGTATCAAGAAATGAACGACAAGGGATATTTTGGCATTCGCAACGCCCTCTACGGAAGAAGAGCAGGCGTATATCACGAATTGTACAGGGGTTTGAGCACCATCAACCCAGCAACAGGCCAATACCAAATAGCCAATACAGCCGAAGCCCGCAACGCCTTTTTGCGCGATAGAGAATATGCCAACACCGATTGGTTCGACCTATTGTTTACTTTTAATCCCACAACAACCCACTCGCTCACCTTTGCTGGCGGAGGAAAAGAATGTGGCAACCTACGCCTCGGTGGGCTTTTTACTACGACAGTGGTTGGACCATCGCCGATAAAGTGAGTCGCCCTAACGGCCAATATCAAAAGCTCCTTTTACTTCAACGACAAGATGCGCGCCACGCTTTCGGCTCAAGGCAACATACGTTCGCAAGAAGCACCAGGCACAATGCCCCAACGCAAGAACCACACATTGGGCGTGTTTGAGCGCGATTTCGACATCAATCCCTTCTCTTACGCCCTCGGCACTAGTCGCACGCTGCGTCCCTACAACGCCGATGGCACACTGGCTTACTATCGAAACAATTGGGCGCCGTTTAACATTCTAAACGAATATGCCAACAACAGCACCCATGTAGACGTGCTCGACTTTAAGCTGCAAGCCGAAGGAAGCTACCAACTAACGGCAGACCTAGCCCTGAAACCACTGTTTTCGGTGCGCCGAGCCAACACCATTACCACCCACGAGGGTGAACGAAGGCTCGAATGTGGTGCAAGCTTTCCGCGCCAACGACAACCCAACGGTGGCCCAAGACAACATTTACCTGGTGCGCGACAAGGATAATCCGCTGCAACAACCCAAGGTGGGCCTTTACCCACGGTGGCTTGTTCAATCGCACCGAAACATCCATGACCAGCGTTTTGGCACGTTTGGCCCTCGATTTCGACAAGCGTATAGGTCAACACGACCTCAAAGCCTTTGCCTTTAGCGAAGTGAGAGTGGCCAATCGCACCAATCAACCCTTCCAAGGATATGGCATACAATACGACCGTGGCAACCAAGTGTACACCAATCCGCTTATCTTTGACAAGCTAACTAATGAGGGTAACGCCTACTTTGGACTGCACAAACGCAACGAACGCGGCGTAACATTCTCGCTCAATGGAACCTATGGTTATGCAGGGAAGTATGTTTTCAACGTGGTTCTCAACACCGAAGGTTCGAATAGTTCGGGACGTGGGTCGCGAGCGTTATGGTTACCCACGTGGAATGTAGGCGCTAAATGGAACGTTGACCAAGAAAAATTCCTCAAAAACCATCCTTGGTTATCCCGACTTGCTTTGCGTGCCAGCTACGGACTCACCGCTAAAATGAACGAAGAGGCTATCAACGCTAGCGCCGTTTACCAAAGTGGCATCGTAAACCGTTACCACTTTAACGACAGAGAAAACAAACTGAACATCCTGCATCTTGAAAACCGCGACCTTACATGGGAGAAAATGTACGAGCTGAACGTGGGCATGGAACTGGGATTGTTTAACAATCGCATCAGCGCCACCCTCGATTTGTACCAACGCAACACGTTCGACCTTATCGACCTTGTACGCACTTCGGGCGTTGGCGGACAGTATTACAAGTACGCTAACTTTGGCGATATGCGCACAAGAGGCGCAGAATTGGGTCTACACACCAAGAACATCGTAAGCAAAGACTTTTCGTGGACCACCAGTCTTACGCTAAGTGCTATGCATCAAGAGATAACTCGCCTTCTCAACACGCCCAATGCCTTCGATATGGTGGCAGGACGCGGACGCGGAAACATCGTGGGTTATCCTAAAGGTTCGCTCTTTTCGTATAACTTTCAAGGACTAGATGGCAACGGATTGCCCACTTTTTCACTTTGGGCGATACCCCTCTAGCCAGAACGTTTATGCCAAAAACGCAGGCGCCGACTTCCTTGATACGCAGTATGCAAAGACTTATCTCATCTATCATGGACCTATCGAGCCACAGGTGTTGGGCGGATTGAGCAACACTTTCAAACTAGGGAGCTTGGGAATTGTCGTTCTTTCTCACCATGCAAGCAGGCAACAAAAATTAGGTTAAACCCAACATTCGACCCCGAATTTGCCGATCTCAACGTGTTCTCTAAAGAATATTACAACCGTTGGCTCAATCCTGGCGACGAGCTACACACAGATGTACCCGCACTACCTTCGCAAGAATTGATAGAGAAAGTGGGCAAAGAGAACATCGAAAAAAAGCATACAACACCTACAATTTCTCACAAAAATCGCGTGGCAGATGGTAGTTTTGTGCGCATGAAAAAAATATCTCGTTGGGCTACACTTGCACACCAGCCATGCTCAAAAAAACTGCGCTTACACGCTGCTTCTTTGCGCATTAACGTCACTAATCCCTTTCTTATCTATGCCGATAGTAAGCTTAAAGGGCAAGACCCCGAGTACTATCGCACGGGCGGAGTGTCGCTCCCAACACCACGACAGTTCACTGCAACGCTTAACTTAGGCTTCTAAACGCCAAACAAAAAGCATGCACATCCCACACCATATATAACGAAACCACTCCATATAGAATGAAGAATAACATCTTGCTACTGGCGTTGCTAGCGCTGTTTACAGCCTGTAACGACTTTCTGGATCACAGTCCCGACTCGGATCTCGATGTAACCATCGACACCGAAGACAAGATTGCCGAGCTACTTACGGGTGCTTACCCGCAAGCTAGCTACATTGCATTTCTCGAACCACGCACCGACAACGTTGAAGAACGACCCAACGGCGTGCATTCACGACTGAACGAGGCCATGTATTTTTGGGAAGACTACGACCAAGAAGACCTCGATACGCCCCTAAATTATTGGAATGCCTGCTATAAGGGCATCGCACAAGCCAACAAAGCACTAGAATTGCTCTCTACTTATCCCAAAAGCGCACGCGTAAAAGCACTGTATGGCGAGGCTTTTTTTGCTAAGAGCTTACTTGCATTTCATGCTGGTGAACATCTGGGCACAACCCTATTCCAACCAAAACCACCGACCCTGGCATCCCCTATATCACTAAACCAGAGAAGGAAGCACTGGTGGATTATAAACGACAAACAGTGAACGAGGTGTACGAAATGATTGAAAAAAAGACCTGAAAAGAGGTATTACGCTCGTTGATGATGAATATTATAAACACCCCAAATTCCACTTCAACAAGAAGGCTGCTTATGCCTTTGCATCGCGTTTCTACCTCATGAAAGGCGACTGGGAACAAGTGGTGGCCTATGCCGATTATGTACTTGGTGGCGACCCTAAAACCCAATTGCGACCCTGGCGAACCTATGCAAGCGAACTGGAATTTAGACATCAAGACTTGTTTTCGACGCTATGCCAACCCCGACGAGCCTGCAAACCTCTTGCTAACCACCACCGAGAGCCGATTGGCACGCACACTTCCCAACGAGAAATACGGCTCTACCTTTAACACCGTCGATAAAGTGTTTGCCCAAAAAGGCATCGAGGGAGGCGGCGACTATGCCAAAATGAACTTCATTGGCACCTATATCTTCACCTCGGGCGTGCTCGGCGTACCCTCAAGCAGGTATTTGGCTAAGTTTGATGAGCTATCTACCACCGAGAGTGTGGGCAGTAAGCCACGCGGAATGTATGTAACCAATGTGCTTTTTACAACCGATGAGGTGTTACTTAATCGCATGGAAGCCCACGCCATGTTGAAAAAAACTATTCCAAATCTATCGATGATTTACTGCAATACACGCAAGGAAAGTTTGGTTTTATGCCATCACTCGACCGCGATGTGTACACCACCACCAACCGAAGTAACTACGATACATACACCCCATTCTATGGAATGACACTCAAACAGCTGGCTTTGGTAAAAACCATTGTGGGATTTCGCCAACAAGAGTTCTATCAAGAGGGTCTGAGATGGTTCGACATTCGTCGCTTTCACATAGCCGTAAAGCGTAGTTCGAAGAGCAATTACTATTTCCCGCTTGAGAAAAAAACGATCCTCGTAAGCTGCTACAAATACCTGCCGAAGCCATCAATCGTGGCTTAGAAGCTAATCCGCGAGAGCGCAATGAGGCATTGCACTAACGGTGTTTTAACCCTAAAAAGAACATTCAACAATGAACATAAAAAGCATTATCTGCCTGTTGTTGCCCTGTTTAATGCAGGCTTGCGCCAGCGACTCGCTCAGTTCGCAAAGTGTGATTGACGCAGCAACGCAACAACAAACGCCAACCGAACTAGACCGTTGGATTGCCGATAGCATCACCACACCTTATAATATAGAGGTGGTTTATCGTTGGCAAAAAAACGCCAACGCAGGTAAAACCTTCTTATCACCACCCAAACCGCAAAACGTGAAGGCTGTTTTAAGAGCCGTTAGACAACTGTGCTTCGACATTTACAGCCAAGAAACCTTCGGAGGAGCACGCTTCCTTCAAGGAAAAACACCGCTACGCATATACCTTTATGGTGGAAAAAATGTTGACGAGAATGGCGTTGAACTGCTCAACAACCCTTCGCTCACTCCCTCGGAAATGGCTATCTTCCGCGTAGACAACTTTAAAGCCAGCGACGTAAACAAACTTTACGCCCTTTTGCGCAGCGTTCACCACCAGTTTGCGCGCCGTTTAGCCGAACTAGTGGCATACGACCGCGATCGCTTTTCCCGCATCAGTGGCCATCGCTATACAGGTTCGACCGAGCCTTTAGCAGCTCCTATAAACTATTCGAAGAAAGAAAAAGACTACTTCGGACCAGCCGACTATGCTAATAAACGAGGCTTTTTACACCATGCAAGCGTTTCTTTCGGCCGAAGACGACTTTGCCGAAATAGTGAGTTCTACACTCTGTGCAACGCCTAAAGAGGTGAGCGACGCCATCATTACGGCACAAACGCCCGACCAAGATAGCGACCCCGAGGTGCAACAGCAATACAATAAAAGAAGCCGAACAAGCCTATAAAGAGATAGTGGCAAAAGCAAGATTTCGTGGAACAATACATGCAAAAAGAACCTCAAAAATAAACTTAAAGCAACTGCAAGTGGCTTGCGTTCGAAGCATAAACAACTATATCAAACAACATGCACAGTAACTATAAACTTTGGCTTATCGCCATCATCGCAACATTATTCGTGGCCTGCGATGCCGATATCGACGCCTTCGACCGCTCGCCGGCGCAACGTAATGCAGAAAGTATTGCTGCTCTGAAGGCCGAACTTACCGCTGCCGAACATGGCTGGCGCGTGTTGTACTTCCCTCGAACCGATTCTCTGCTGTTCTCTAATCCATCCGAACTGATACCGCAATTTGGCTTTCGTGGCCGTTATGGCTATGGTGGACATTGCTTCAGCATGAAGTTTCACGCCGACAACACGCTCGAAATGAAAGCCGATTATAATGCTTCGACGGCCTCAACACCATTAACGAGCGAGTACAACGTGGGACGAAACAGCTTCACACAACTCAGTTTTGTTACCCAAAACTATGTTCACGAGTTGGTTAACGATGCTTTTCGCGCCTCAAGCGATTGGCTCTACATGGGCAAAAAAACGCTGATGGCGACCTGGTTTTTTTCGCACCGCTAGCTATCTAGAACCAGCGCGCGAGTACATCGTTTTCACCAAAATGACCAACGAAGAGCAATGGCAACGCACCACCAACAAAGCCCTCGAAAACCGCGAATACTTTGAAAGCATGGTTAATCCTCAGCTTTCTATTCACCGCGGTAGCCGAACTTACTTCCGCAGCGACATCTACGTGAAGCGCGATGTTGAAACAAATAAGTCGCTGTTGCGCGAAATTAAAGCGAAGAAATATTACCTTTTTTCTCTTCGCACAGAAGAAAAAAATCCCATACCAGGATACCCTGCAAAAAGAAATCGTTGGATTGGGTTCGGGATACGGTGGCACAGAACATGGCCTCACCTTTCGTGCTGGTTTGCGCTACGATAGCAAAAACAATGTTCTTCGATTTCGAACGCGTGGGCCAACGTTTTTCGTGCCGAACTGGTTGAAGTTTACGACCCTCTGTTGCGTAAAACACGCCTTGTGAGCAAACATTTGCATCCCGAAGGCGTTGAAACAGGACTTGTTGCCGAGATATGGGACGAAGGAGACGACCGCTAACGCTTACCTTTAAATAGATAAAACAAATGAATGTAATGAAATATATGCTCGTGGCAATGGTTGTGTTACTTGCCAGTTGCTCGCGAAGCACCACCGATTATGCCGAAGAAGACTACGATTTGCTTTTTCCCTTTCGCTGGAATTGAAAAAGCCGAAAGTGTCTTACGAAGACCAGATTGTGCAACTGGGAAACCCCGATGCACCTGTGTCCGACTTTGTTTACCCTGGTGTTGAGATTAATACCAACGTGAGAACCTACGATGTTACGCTCACTTGTCAGTTTCGAGAGGTAGACATCCTAGGCAATAACGTGCCCGACGACGACCTGGCTTCGCGCTTTGTGGTGCGCTATGTGGCCGCAAACCGCCAGCTTATTACTATTGCCAGCAACACCACCAACGAGGAAGCGGCGCAATATCTCACCAATGGCAAACCGCTTGAACTGCACTTTAAAGCCCAATCGGGTTTCCCTATGTACCTCCTTGTCAATGGTGTTGGCCCACGCGGTTCGTCTATTAAGGCCACTATCTCGGCCGTTTCAGAAGACGGATTTACCATTGTAAAGCCACTAACAGTGAACGAGCATCAGAACGAAGAGGGTATGGACAAGATTAAAGGACCATTTTTGCGCCTACATCATCCTACCCTAACCCCCACAACATGCATCACATCATACAACGACAAACGATGAACAATAAGATATTTTGGGTGCTTTTGCTAGCGCCAATGTTCTTTTCGAGCTGCACTCAATGGCAAGGCGAGACGGTAGAAACTGCCTATGTGCTACCTCCTTACCCCGACCCCGAATACAAATTCACAAGAAATGGCAGCAGCAGTGTTGACTATTTGGAGTGCAGTTTGCTGCGCGACCCCCTCAATTACATCTACGATAGTTATCTCAAAGAGGCCAACATCCTTTATCGGGCGCAGTTTGAAACGATGAAAAAAATTATTGGGATAATGGAGAATTTGGACTCAAACCGCGCAACGAAATATCGGCTTCGCCCTTACATAAGGCCGACAGCGCACTGGTGAAAAGAGATGTTGAAGACATCTTTAACCAGTCGGCTGCTCTCAGCGGTATGGGTAAAGAAGGACCTGGAACAGCCCGTAACCAAAAAGGCCAAACCTGGTAAAGCAGGCTATTTGGGTCGTAACATCGGCGATGTAAACCTAGCTTTTTGCCAACGAAAAGGGCCTCGTTGTGGCCGAACTCTTCAAAGGCATCGTCTATGGGGGCATCTATCTCGATAAAATTCTCAACACCCACCTCAACGATAGCATACTAAACAGCGAGGCACTACGAAGAAGTCACGAGGCCAACGAACTGGTTGCTGGACACAACTACACCGTTCTCGAACATCATTGGGACTTGGCTTACGGTTATTATCAGTTCTGGTTGCCCTACGTTCAAACCTCTAATGCAGTGGCCTTTACGCCAGTCGCGCATCACGCTTTACAACGCTTTTGCTGCTGGAAGGGCTGCCATCACCCAATATCGCTATGCCGACATGCTGCAACAACAGGCCATTATACGCGCCGAATTGTCTAAAGTGGCTGCCACAAGGGCTGTAACACTGCTCACTGGAGCCACCACCATGGCCAACATCCACGAAGACGAGGCCAACGCGCTCACCTTCTTATCCGAGGCTTGTGGCGCTATCTACGGGCTGCAATTCACGGTTCAAACAACGGGTAAGCCACATTTTAGCTACAACGAGGTAAAAAAACATCATCCAAGAGCTAACCGCAGGCACAGGTCTATGGGATAAACAACGCCTGCTTGGTCCTGCAGCAACTGCTGGTTCGCTGCAAAACGTGGCCTTGCAGGTGGCAAAAAAACCTATGGTCTTAATCTGCAATAAGCCCACAAATACATTGCCAACACATCAACAAGCATAATATGAAACATCTACATATACTGGCACTTGCCCTAGCCTTTACTCAAACAAGCTGGGCACAAACCAACCAAGAGCTGGTGCTCGATGGGGGATTTGAGGTTTATGTTGCCCCTCAAGGTGGAGGCGGTAGTAACGACGAAGAGGGTTCTACGCCCTCGTTCGACCCCTATCTCAAACCCCAATACTGGTATTTCAATTCATCACTGTCGCGCGAACGCACCAAAACGGCCCACTCTGGCAATTTTTTTCCATACGTGTTTATCCCAATGGTGGCTCGTTTATAGCGCGCGATAAAGATTTCAACACACATTACATCCCCGTGCAATCGGGTGCCGAATACGAACTTACTTATTGGTATCAAGGCACCGTAACCAAACCTAACATCTTGGTGTATATCGACTGGTATAAGGGCGAAAAGTTGGTGAAGAAAGACGAGCGAAAGGCACAAAAAGACCTAGCGAAGGACTTTTCTAACACATGGAAGAAAAAAACGCTCACCTTTAAAGCTCCTGCTGGCGTGGAAAGTGCAGCCTTGGGCTTCTACATCCAGTCGGTTTACGAAGACGCCGAAGCTGGCCGTTACATCCTCATCGACGACATTTCGATGGTGAAAACCAAAGATGGCGAGGTGCTACATAAACCCGAACCACCTGCCAATGTTAGGGCTACGCCTCAGCAAAGAGAGATGGAATTGTCGTGGAATGCTGTAGCCGACGCTGATGCTTCTTATCAAGTGTACATCAATGGCAACCTTGTTGCCACCACTAAAAGCACGAAATTTGTGGCCACGGCATTAGAACCCGGTCGCGCTTACACCTTTAATGTAAAAACCATCAAGGGCGATGTGGCCTCGGATGCATCTACTACGGTGTCGCAAACCACAATGCCACTTAACTTCGGTGTTGACGAAGAAGACCGCATACCATATCTCTACTTGGTGCGCGAACAAGGCACAACACCTCGAACCCTACCCCTTTACTACCACGATTTGGCCAATCCCAATGCCATTATACGCTATTGGGTAGACGGCGAAGCATTTACCCCCACCGATAACACCATCACCTTTGCCTCGAAAGGCGAACACACGCTGCGCATAGAGATTGAAGAAACAGCCACACGCAAGTGGGAAATACAATATAAACTTAACGTAGACTAAGCGATGACAACAACCATATTCAACACCACTCGACACCTCTGTTTGCTCTTTGCTGCGCTGGCTGCGATGCTAACTGGGTGCAACAACGAGGCCGACAACCAATTGTCTGACATACAATTCAACCTTGAAACAACCGACTCGGTGGCGCTTAACAAGCAGTCCACACGCATTGTGTTGCTCAATGGCGGCACTGGCAAATACGTTGCCAACATCGCTAACTCAAGCGATTGCTAGCATCTCGGTGTCGAAAGACACGCTGCGCATCAATGGTTTGCTCGAAGGCGACACTTACGCCACCATCCTTTCTGGCGACTTTAAACGCCAACTCAAAAATCAGTGTGGTGGTTCCACCCATCAGTATCAGCGACACCGAAATTCGCCTTTACCCACGCGACGAAAGCAAATTTGTGAGTCTTGCTGGTGGTGGCGACCTTGCTCGCCTCGCCATCGACGACCCCGACAGCATCCTAACCACTAAATGGAACGCCAAAACAGGTATCCTTGAGATTGCTGCTGCCTACGAAGGCGAAGCCTATATCAAAAGCCATTGCACAAGATGGCAAATACAAAAACACTTAAGGTGAACGTGCGTTGCAGCGGTTCGGCCCAGCAAGTGGGCGTGTATGGCACCACCTCGCGAAGCATCTACCCACAAATGAACACCGTAATGGCCGTTAGCCGTCCTGGTGTTGGTGTGTGGCTGATTAATGGAGCGCGCCCCACAGCTGCCAAACGGGTACTAAAAAAATTAAACCCAACATCGTTTCGCCTAAGGTGGGACAGCAAATAATGATAACCCTTGGCATGAACTATCCCGACGAGTTTAGTGGCACTATGCTGCGCGAAGGCAAACACAAACTCACCGTTGAAGAGGTGAGAGCACAAAATGTGGTGCTGCGCGGACGTGGCTTTTAAGCTTGTTGTGCCCTACGAACAATAACATTTTTAAACAAACAATATATATTAAATACATTTTTATTATACATGCTACAGATTTTTACAAACAAAAAGAACCTCGCAACTATGGCGTTCGCCATGATGTGCACCGTGGCTTTCGCCCAAGAAAAAGCGTGTTACGCTTACCCAAGCTGGAACGTTGAGCAGTCAAATTGCTGCCGAAGAAAAAGCTTAACATCACCAATCTTTCTATCACAGGACCAATAAATGGCACCGACATCTTGTTTATTCGCGAAATGGCGGGCGCTGGTAAGGAAGAGAATTTGTCGACCACGGGCAAACTAACCCACCTCAACTTACAAGCGGCCAACCTGGTTAATGGTGGCGACTCGTACTATTTCGTTCAAAAAAACGGAAGCAAAAAGGGTTACAACATTGCTGAAGACAACCTTGTAGACCATTATATGTTCTATGGTTGTGACAAATTGGTGAACGTGACTCTGCCTGCCAATACGCTAAAAATTAACAACTATGCCTTCTTTGGCTGCAAATCGCTCGCTAGCATCACCATCCCCGCATCGGTAGACTATCTTGGCGATTATGCTTTTGCAAAATGCGAAGCTCTGAAAAAGGTGGAAATCCCTGCTTCGGTAAACAACATGGCCAATGCTGTGTTTAACAGTTGTACGGCCTTAGAAACCGCTACATTTGACAAAGACTGCGAGATAACCAATATACGACGCAAAACTTTTGAGGGCTGCACCGCCTTGAAAACCGTTAAACTGCCATCAACGGTTGAATCCTTTAGGTTTAAGAGCGTTTTGCCAACTGCAGCTCGCTTTCTTCGTTTACCTTGCCTGCGTCGTTTATCGAGAAGGCATCAGACACTTTCGAAGATACCCCCATCAAGAACTACTACGTTGAAGATGGTATCGAAGGCTTTGCAGCTGTTGATGGCGTGCTCTACAACGAAGACCTCTCTACCCTACTGCTCTACCCCGTAGCACGCACAGATCAGTCGTTCACAGTGCCCGAAAATGTAATGGCCATCGGCGAACAAGCTTTCTTTGGCGCTACAAACCTAAAGAGCGTTAAGCTGCCTAGCCGTCTTACTAACATTCTTGAACTGGCCTTTGCCAAATCGGCGATAACCGAAATTGAGTTCCCTGCCGAACTTACTTCTATCGACTCAGAGGCTTTTCTCCAACTGCCGCAGTCTCACCAAAGCCACATTTAAGGGTGGCATTAGTGGCATTGGCGCAAAAGCCTTCTTGGCAACCCGACTAAAAGAGGTGAAATTTAACGAGATGAATGCCGTGCCTGAACTAGGTAGACAAACGTTCTTCACACTTAACCGCGACCTCAAATTCTATGTGCCCGACGCAAAAATAGAAGCATTTAAGCAAGCCATTGTTAGCGCTAATGCCTCTAACGAGGGGCGTTATGAGGTTCTGGGCCTCAGCACCACTGGTATTAGCAATGTTCAAAACACTGACGCTGCAGCCGAAGTGTCGCGTTTCAATGCTGCAGGCCAGCGTGTTTCTGCCCCTCGTTCGCGGTCTCAACATCGTGAAAATGGCTAACGGCAAGACCGTTAAAACCATTGCCCGATAAGGCCTAGCTTCTTTTTAGAATACACATCACACTATGGTTGTGCCACCTACCTTATAAAGGTAGTCGGCACAACCTTTTGTTTTTTTATAACCCTAAAGCACTGATTTGGGGTTCACATCTGCCCAAACACAAGAAAGCAATAAAGCAATGAGCCAGGACAAACGTTGGCAAAATACCCAAGATTTGACCAACACGAAACACTTAGGCAATATCCACGAAACATATTTAGGTGAAAATACTTTACACCACTACACCATTAGGCCCCTCCATTCTAGACAAAAAAAGGGAGCTAAAAACCTATGAAAAAGCACAAACTTGCCCCCAAATTTGGCCACGGCCAAGTGCATTTTTTTCAGACTCATTTTTGCAATTACATAGTAAATCACCTCGCTAGAAGCAATTTTTTCACCAATTCTGGGTTCGCCATTTCGCTAACAAATATGGCATTTTTGCTAAAAAACAAGCCTGCAAAAAGGTGCTATTGGGCCAGTAAAACATAGGAGTTAGCACTGCGTTTTGTAGGAGATAGCACTGCTAACTCATAGAAAAACGCAAGGCTATCTCTAGCTAATAGCAATGCTAAAGCATGCATATTGCAAGGTAAAATGAACCAAATAGCCGAAAAACAAGCTAAAAAAACATAGTTTTAGCACAAAAAAACAGCATTTTCAACAAGATAAAAACAAACCCGAGCAGTGATGCAGATAAAAATGACCTTGACGCCTATTTGCAAAACGCAAAAAAAGCAACTAAAAAGCCCCTTTTGCCCTTCAAAAGCCATAAAACGCTACAAATCAACAACTTGCAACTTCGATAATACAACAGAAAAAAACCGCATCGCTATAAACTAAGTGCGCAAAATCGCGTGAAAAAGATGTTAATTTTTTTAGTCTATTTATTTTACAAAGCCTTTATTTACCACGCCCTCTCCCTCCAAACATTGCCTCTTGTTATCGTCCCTTAAAGCATCAGCGTATAGACCAAGAGCTACGCCAGTTTGCGATAAGCACTCGCTTAGAAAAAGTTTCAACGGCATCTAAATTCTAGCAGAACTCATCCAATATACAAAACATTTCAGTAACTTTGTTTGTGGTAATCATCGCCACACACGTTTTGTAAGTTACTGTTTTACAACTATAAAGCCACAAAATAATAGCGAGATTACCAACTTTTCAGGGCGCTTTTTTATCCCGAACTGGCGTAGTGTATTCGTTTGACAAGCCAAGCACGGCAATCACCACAGGAGGCTCGTGTGCTACCACGATTCATTTCGTGTGGTATTGTTGCTACTTTTTAGAGTTACGCATCTATGATGCAAACTGCGAATTGGAAATTACTTTTTACTGAAAGGGTGGAACTATCATCATCAGAGTTCATTATAAAAATACCTATTTTGAGGTATTGTATAATTTCCTTACCTTTTTCTATCTTTGCACCGAATAAATTTCATTCTTATGATAAGAAATAAACACGACATACCACAGGGATATGGGTTCCCGTTAAGCCAAGCGCACCGTTCAAGAAAAAACGGTGCGCTTTTTTATGAACAAAACCAAGCAATGTTCATTTTTAATAAAATGGGAGTATTCCAAGTGCTTAAAGGTCAAAAAGAATATGGATTTAAACAATAATCATGAGCGATAAGAATATACTTCACAACTTCCCTATTGGTGCTAATTCTCTCATTTACATGGCAGAATATATTTGCTCAAAAGATTGTTTTTGGGCAAATTACAGATGGACAAACCCTCCAACCGTTAGACGGAGCCTCTGTAATTTTGGAAAATTCCAATATAGGTACAATTTCTAATCACATAGGTATGTTTAGAATGAAACTTCCATCAAAAAGCAGTAGGAGGATTAAAGTACAATATATGGGGTACAAAAGTCGTAATATAATCCTCAATAAAAAATTATGCGTCAATGACAGTATTTGCTGCAATGTGGAACTGCAACCAAAAAACAACATTTTGTCTGATGTGATTGTGCTTGGGAAGAGCAAGGCACAGAGGCATCGTGAAGTGCCGTCGGCAATAACGATTATAGATAGTCAAGAACTTAAATACAAAACTGCAACTTTGAACGAGATTCTTGACAATGCTGCTGGTATCAAGGTGGCTCAACAAGGTGGATTAGGTAATGCCTCGCGTATTATCATACAGGGAATGGACGGCAAGCGCATCGGTATTTTCATCAATGGCATGCCTATGGGCAACTCTGATGAATTTCAGCTCAGCAGCATTCCCATTGATATGGTAGATGAGGTGGAGATATACAAAGGTATTATTCCTGCATGGTTGGGAGGTGATGGATTAGGAGGAGCGGTGAATATCCGACTGAAAGACTTTAAGAAAAAAATCATTTGGAAATGGCATTTGAGGCTGCATCATACAATACCTATATTGGTAGTTTGCAACTGAAACATTATTTGGGCAAGACTTCGACGGCTCTGCATGCTGGGGCAACGATGAACTATGCCAAAAACAATTATAGTTTTTCTTCTCCTTTTGAATTGGGACGCATCATTCACCGCGACCACGACGCATATACGCATGGTGGTTTCAATGTGGGTATAAGTAGTAAGCAATGGTGGTTCGACCAGTTTGACCTAACATTGAGTGCCGACTATTATCGCAAAGAGATACAAGGTGGACTGATGAATGTGCAGAACAATATCCAGCATGCTTTTCACACGAACACGTTCTGCAAGCACTTCGTTGAGTCTTGAAAAAAAGTTTCTTGAAAGGAAAAACTTACCGCACAGTTCCATTCAATCGTCGGATTCAGTCTTGTCAATCAAGTGGATACATCCCATTACTGTTACGATTTCATCGGCAACAGGTTTCAAGTGGCTCTGGACGCGGAGAAATAGGGTGCCGTTCCAAACGACTCGCACGATAGGCACACCACTGTCCGTGAATTACTCAACCTTACTTATAAGATTGGCAACAATCAACTTGTAACATGGACTACCAACTACCGCTATGGATGCAAGATGCCCAAGGACGAACTTGCCGACAGCTATTCACGACTGCCTACCAGTGGTTATCCAAGCCGATTACATAGCATTGTGTCGGGATTGACACACGAACTAAAGTTGTATGGCGGAAAAATTCACTAACGAGTTGGGAATTAAACTCTTTAATCACCATTCCGAAGTCCTTCCGTTTGCAGAAGCAATCATGTTGCAAGACAAACTCAAGGCATCGACCAACCACAGCACTATGGCAGGCTGGAGCGAGGCAATGGCATTGCATCTTCTTCCGAACAATGCCCTGACACTGAAAGCCTCCGTGCAATCGACAGTCAGAATGCCTATCGCCGAAGAGTTGTTTGGTGATGGTGTACTGCTGCTGCCGTCAGAAAAACTACGTCCCGAACGTAGCTTCAATATCAATGCAGGAGCGATATGGCTCATCAATGCCATGCGTTATCCACAAGTGCGGATAGAAATAAATACCTTCTACATGAGCGCAAAGGATATGATTAAGCTGATGTACAGTTCCATGAATATGGCGTATGACAATATTGGAAAGGTTAGAGTGATGGGCATTGATATGGAAATGGAGAGCAAACTGAACCGCTGGCTCGATTTGCAGGAAACATCACATGGCAGGATGCCCGCGATATGAGAAAGGAAGCCGTAGGCGGTGGAGAGAACTTTCACTACCGCTATCGCATTCCCAATATGCCGTATCTGTTTGGTAACGTTGGGGTACGTCTGCACAAAGACGGCTTGTTAAGTAAATCTTCTTCTTCAGCCTTTGCCTCTACTTTCGGATTCACTAAAGCGTTCAGCTATAATTGGGAGGCAAGCAAGCACAACACGATGCTCATACCTGCAAGATATTGCTGGGACGTTGCCGTACATCATTCTTTTAACAAGCGTTGCCAGCTTAGCTTTGAGATACGCAACATACTTAATCGTGAGAATTGGGCAGAATTTAGATACCCGATGGAAAGGCGTACGTTTCATTTGAAAATGAAATATATAATCAACAAGATATAAACATTAAACAGAAAAAAAGTATGAGAACTAACAAATTCTTATGGGCATTGCCCTGTCTTACGTTGCTGTTTGCGGCAACCCTGTCTTCTTGTTCTGAAAAAGGACGACGACCAACCTGTAACCAAACATCACTTCCTAATGTCAGCACAAGCCGACAATAGTTTCTTCATTACGAGTTTTGAAAACTTCAACGAGGGTACGTCCGTGTCTTACGACAAGGCGATAACACTCCCCACAGGACACCTCTTTATGGAGAAATACGGAAAGAATGTTTATCTTCAGTCAGGCTCAATGTATGGTTTTGGTGGTGAGCAGACCCTTTACAAATACGAAGTGAATGCTAACGGACAACTTTCTGCCCAGCCAATGGGCAGACTCTCTTTTCCAGGTTCTCCCAACGTGGTGGAAATCATATTCGCAAGCGAGACCAAAGCCTATGCCATTACATGCGCAAGCCGTGGACAGCTAATCGTGTTCAATCCCACCACAATGAGCGTAACGAAGGAAATAGACCTTTCACCTTATGCTGAGGGCGACAAAGACCCTGACGGTGGCAATGGTATCGTGCGTGATGGCAAGTTGTTCCTTCCACTCAACCAAGCGAAGTCCATGAAAGAAATCCTTGTAACACCAGCACAGGTGGCTGTCATTGATGTGGCGACAGACAAGGTGGAAAAAGTCATAAAAGACGACCGTGCAACAAGTCTTGGTATGGTAGGGCATACATCGCCTGTTATAGATGAGGCTGGTAACATTTATTTCCATACAGGTCCTCGTGCGGCAATGATGTGCCAGTTTATGCCGGGTAAGGGATACAAGGACGGACTGCTACGCATCAAGAAAGGTGAAACAGAGTTTGACAAAGATTTCTATATGAGTCTGCAAACAACAGAAGGAGCTGAAATAGGTTCTTACGGCATGTATATGGCTTATGGTGGCAATGGAAAAATCTACACATTCCTCTATAAACCATCATTGGTGAAAAGACCCAAGCGACCAGACCTATATTGTCAATAAATGCTACGTTCCTTACGAGATAGACGTGAACAAGAAAACTGGTCGCATACTTCCTCTTCCTGCCTCATGCGGTTGGGCTGCCAATGCCATCATCAAAGTTGGAAGCTCCATCTATTTCGGTGAACATACCGACAATGGAATAGGATTCTATCGCTACGATATGGCAACAGGGAAAGGTTTCATGCAACCAAGCGTGAAGACTCCGAATGGTGCTTACAAGGTTATTTCACTTGATTAAAACAACTAACGGGTGAACATTGCAAGCCTCTACAGTAAAGAAAGCTTGCAATGCTTACCCAATTAAACGATTATAAATATTCGATCATTTTAAAACTCCTTCAACAATGAAAGAAAATATAAAACTATCGTTTCTTTGGGTTGCAATAGTAGCAGGTATGTCTTCGCATTCTCTAATGGACGTGATGCCGCTTTTTTGGAATGCGGATATAGCCATTTCCAAAGATGGTGTAGCTCCAGTATCGATGCTTGTGATGATGGCTGTTGTGTCATTCACGCTTCCCATTACCGGGTTGCTTCTTTCGCTCTATGCCGTTAAGCGTTGCTACAAGATGGTACATTTCTGTCTTGCAGCACTTCTTGCCCTATTCTGTACGGTACATAGCACGGAACTGATATTCAGCTTTGAACTTCAGCAGCTCTTTATACATCCAATGCTGGTCATATTGAGTATTACTCTTGTTTATGAAGCATGGAAATGGTATAAGAAAGTATAGGTTATTAAAAACTATGATGATAAAATGATGAGCAGCCATATAATAAAAAGCACACTTATCATACAAGGTATAGTGTTTTTTGTGAACAATCTAAAACATCGTTCGTTATTCAACTTTAACTATGCAGACTTTGAAGACGGATATTAAGCAACGCATATTGCAAGTTGCCCATCGTGAATTTATTAACAATGGTGTGCAACGTACATGTATTAGGAACGTGGCACATAAAGCAGGTGTAACAGTGGGAAACTTGTATCATTATTTTGATAGTAAGGACACATTGTTTAGAGCAGTATTACAGCCATTGCTCACCGCACTCGACCGCTATATTCTCTCGCACAACAATGAGGAGTTTCTCTCGCTCGAAGTGTTCGATTTGCAGCAACATCAAATCAATCACGTCATGACGATGCTCACACTTGTCAAGCAGTTCCGCCCTGAACTGCGATTGTTACTCTTCAATGCTGAAGGAACTTCATTGGAGGGGTATAAGAATAAAAATCATCGACCACCAGATGCAGGGTAGGCGTGGAGTATCTCCGACTGATGAAAGAACGATACCCACACATAAACATCGATATTTCACCGTTCCTGATTCATCTCACCAGTTCGGCGTGGACAACCCTCTTCTGCGAACTGGTGGAACACGAGGAATACAGCGAAGAAGAAGTAAAACAAGCACTCATACAGTATGTCAGTTTTGGTACAGCAGGTTGGAAAGAATTGATAAAACCATAGGAAAAACTTTTCAAAAATAATAATGATATGTTCAAAACACTCAAACGTTTAGGAGCTTACATGGGAAGACGCAAGTGGTTGCTGCCCTGCTCCGTCGGGCTGTCGGCAGTCAATGGTCTGCTTTCGCTCGTCCCCTTCATTCTTTTGTGGCTCGTAGTGCGCATGCTACTCACAGCCGAACACGACCTTGCCGACACACCTTTGTGGGACTACGCCCTTGCGGCATTCATCGTGTCGGTGACAAATGTACTGCTTTACTTTGCCGCACTTATACTCTCGCACCTTGCTGCTTTCCGCATAGAAACCAATATGCGACGAAAGGCTATGCAGCGACTCATGCGTGTGCCATTAGGATTTTTCGACACACAGAATACAGGACGTATGCGTAAAATCATTGATGAGGATTCGGGACAGACACATACTTTCGTGGCGCACCTACTACCCGATGTGGCAAGTTGCGTCGTCGCTCCGATAGGTGTTATCGTACTGTTATTCTCTGTGGATTGGCAGTTGGGTGCGGCTGCAATGATACCTCTCATTGGTGCTATAGGCATTATGGGATATATGATGAACCCAAAGAACAACCAATTTCAAAGGCTCTACCTTGACGCGCAGGAGAAGATGGGGGCAGAGGCTGTGGAATATGTCAGAGGTATTCCTGTGGTCAAGGTGTTCCAACAAACGGTCTTCTCGTTCAAACGCTTCTACGATAGCATTATCAGCTACCGCGACCTTGTTATCAAGTGTACGCTTGTGTGGCACACGCCAATGTCATTTTACATACTTGCTATCAATGCCTTTGCTTTCGTCCTCGTTCCTACTGCTATTATCCTAATAGGACACGGTGGAGATACCACCACAATTGTTGCCAACGTGATACTTTATGTGGTGATTGCACCGCTCATCGCTTCCAACGTGATGAAAGCCATGTATCTCAGTCAGGACCTGTTCATGGCAAACGAAGCTGTGGAACGACTGGAGCAGCTCACTCATATTGCACCGCTCTCGCAACATGACGATCCGAAACGTGCAGAAGCGTACGACATTCGTTTTAACAACGTTTCGTTCCGGTATGAGGGAGCAGAGAAAGATGCAGTGAGTCATATCAACCTGACCATTCCTGAAGGAAAGACAGTTGCACTCGTAGGAGCGTCGGGCAGCGGAAAGACCACCATAGCAAGATTGATACCCCGTTTTTGGGACGTACGTCATGGCAGTGTTACCATTGGAGGTGTAGATGTGAGAGACATGCGCAAGGAGGAGCTGATGCGCAACGTGTCGTTCGTCTTCCAGAACACCCGTTTGTTCAAGACTTCACTCATCGAAAACCTACGTTACGGCAATCCTGATGCAACGACAGAGCAGATCAATCGAGCCATTGACCTCTCACAAAGCCGCGAGATTATCGACCGTTTGCCACAGGGATTAGATACCGTTATCGGTGCCGAAGGTACTTATCTTTCAGGAGGTGAGCAACAGCGAATTGTTCTTGCCCGTGCCATTCTGAAAGACGCTCCTATCGTCGTACTCGATGAGGCGACCGCCTTTGCCGACCCCGAAAACGAACAGCTTATCCGTAAAGCACTGGCACATCTCACCCAAGGAAAAACCGTGCTGATGATAGCCCATAGACTTACCACAGTGCAGGATGCCGACAGCATCGTAGTTGTGAACGATGGTGAGATTGTCGAACAGGGAACGCACGAGGAACTATTGAGTGAGGAAAAAGTATTACTACCGTATGTGGAATGAATATCAACAATCCGTTTCGTGGAAACTATAATCTATTAAAAAGTCATAAAGTCATGATTAAATATTTTCAAAACCGTTTCGCTCTTACGGAAAAAGGGGCAAAGGACTTGCGACGAGGCATCGTCTTCTCGACACTGCTCAATCTTGTGCTGATGCTGCCACCTACTTATTTGTTCTTCTTCCTGATGGAGTATCTCGATAATAGGCCAATGAATGCCCCTCATAGGTTGTGGTTTTATCTCCTCATGGCAGCAGGGCTAATGGTCGTGATGCTCGTCGTGATTCGTCGGCAATACGACAGTACCTATACCACCATATATAATGAGAGTGCGCAACGCCGCATCTCCTTAGCCGAGAAACTACGCCGTTTGCCTCTCGCCTTTTTTTGGTGAGCGCAATCTCTCCGACCTCACTGCCACCATTATGGAAGACTGCACACTATTGGAAACGACGTTTTCGCACGCCATTCCACAACTATTTGCTTCTATGGTAAGCATTGTCATTATCGCAGCGGGAATGTTCTGTTACGACTGGCGACTCGCCCTTGCTCTGTTTTGGGTCGTGCCATTTGCCTTGGTGGTGCTGTTGATTTCTCGGAAACGAATGGACAAGGCTTTTTACACGTCCCTACCACATCAAGCGTGGCGTGAGCGAACAGATACAGGAAGGACTGGAGTGTGTGCAGGAAATCAAATCGTACAATGGCGAGGATGAATATAACCAGCGGTTCGACCAGCGATTAAAAACACTAGAAAAAGAACTTGTTGCTGGTGAACTATTGACAGGTGTTTTTGTCAATATCTCCGCTGTACTGCTTTAAATTGGGCATGCCTACCGTCATCGTTGTAGGTGCATGGATGCTACAGCGTGGCGACGTGTCGGTGTTCGTCTACTTGGCGTTCCTCCTTGTTTCGGCAATGGTTTATAATCCTATCCTTGAAGTATGCAACAACCTTGCTATTCTTACTTTTCTCGATGTACGCATTAAGCGAATGAAGGAGATGGAGGCAATGCCCATACAGACGGGCAACACAGAGGTGGAAGTTTCGAACTATGACATTGAGTTTCGCAACGTCAGCTTTTCCTACGAAACAGATAAGCAGGTGCTCAACAATGTTTCATTCACTGCCCGGCAAGGTGAGATAACTGCACTTGTTGGTCCCTCTGGTGGTGGCAAGAGTACCGCTGCCAAGCTCGCTGCACGTTTTTGGGACATCAATAGTGGTAAGATAACACTCGGCGGACAAGACATCTCGGGCATAGAACCAGAGACGTTGCTCAAAAAAATTACGCTGTAGTCTTTCAAGACGTGGTGCTCTTCAACGCCACCATTGCCGACAACATACGCATAGGAAAGCACGACGCCACCGATGAAGAAATAAGGCATGTGGCACGATTGGCACAGTGCGAAGACTTCATCAGTCGTATGCCACAAGGCTACGATACAGTGATTGGCGAAAATGGGGAAACCCTTTCGGGTGGAGAGCGACAGCGTATCTCCATAGCCCGTGCGCTCTTAAAAAGATGCTCCTGTCATCCTCTTGGACGAAGCAACCGCCAGCCTTGATGCCGAGAACGAGACGAAAGTTCAGGCTGGTATCTCCGAACTAGTGCGCAACAAGACCGTCATCATCATCGCGCACCGCATGCGCACCGTATTAGGTGCCGACCACATAGTCGTTCTCTCTGGCGGAACAGTCGTTGAACAAGGTACACCCAACGAGTTGTTGGCGCACAATGGAACTTTTGCACAAATGGTAAGACTGCAACAAGATACTTCTTCGGCAAACATCTCTTCAGAAACAAAAACAGAAACAAAATAAAAGGTAACAATCGAAAAAATCAACAACCTTTTTCAGGCAGTTGGCGAACTGGATTTTGCGCCATCGGCTTATTGTGGGTGCGCTGTTTGCGGTGGTCATCGTCTTTTCGCTCGTTGGAGCCAAGCGCATCGTGATAAGAACTTCGTTCGACGACTATTTCCTAAGCAACGACCCTATGCTACTCAAGACCAACGAGTTCAAGTCTATCTTTGGTAACGACTACTATGTGGCAGTGCTGGTAAAGAATAAGAACATCTTCTCCAAACGCAGTCTCACGCTCATTCGTGAGCTGAGCAACGAACTGAAAGATAGTTTGTCGTATGCCGACAAGGTAACATCGCTCACCGACCTTGAGTTTGCCTCTGGTACGGAAGAAGGTATGACCATTGAGCAGATTGTACCCGAGCAAATTCCATCGGATGCCGCTGGACTGAAAGAAATCAAGCAAAAGGCTTACAGCAAGCCCTATCTGGCGAAGAAAATGGTATCGACCGATGGAACAATGACATGGATCATGGTAAAGCTGCGTCCCTTCCCTGCAGACAGTGTGTGGAAGAAGACGAGCGACATGGCTCCCGACATGATTAATGGCAGGGAAGCTGGACATATCATGTAACTATTCAGCGATAATTGATATATAAGGGACCAGTCGTAAAACCCAGTAGCAATCCGCTTCTCGTACACATGATTACATAAGCCTATAAAGGAAGAACGGAATATCTGTAACTCCCTTAAACTGGGTTTTACGGCTGACCTCAAATTCTGCATAGACTCTAGCCACCGATGGGCAGGGTAGAATACAAGCTGTAAGGATTATTACACGATTATTTTTAGCTGATGGAAACTAAAAAGGATAGCCTTTTTACACGTGTAAAATGTAAATATTTTTTTGATAAAAAGTTTAACACAAAAACAGCCCTTAAATTCATCAGCAGCTCACTTGGCGCAAATATTCAATTCTCGCGAAGGTTTATTTACACCGGAAAGGGAATGTAAAGTAATTGCATAGAAATTGATTATATAATGAATAAATACGCAGCTGATAGTGTTTTGAGTGGGCGTTTTGCTGCAAAAACGCAAGGCTAAATGCAGCAAAAACGCAAGGCTAAATGCAGCAAAACGCAAGGTAAAATGGTGCAAAAACGCAAGGTAAAATGGTGCAAAAACGCAAGGCTAAATGCAGCAAAACGCAGGGTAAGATGGTGCAAAAACGCACCGCGAGATGCATAATTTTTTTCACTTTGTGCAGTGGTTTTATCTTTTGCTTTTGATATAAAAAGTTCGACTTTTAGGGGTAAAAAGAGTCTAAAAAGATGGCGTTTTTGACTACTAAAAAGTTGGTTTTTGCGCGGTGGATAATGGAGGACTGGTGAGTAATTAGAGAAGCTAAATGATGCAAAATGCAGCTATTGGGTCTCAAAAATGCTGAAAAAAATAATTTGTGAACGACTGATTTTACGGCCTAAAACGATGTTTTTATGCAGTGATTTTTCGCTAGAATGAATGTTAAAAGCAATTGGTGTTTGTAAAATATTTGCAATCTATTTAACACTATACGTCAGAACTCAAACTTATTATGTAGCATTGTTGCGTAGATTGCTTGGATGGTGGCCTAACCTAAGCGACTACAGCAATAAATAAATACCTATGAAATGATGTGCAAGAGAAGCGGGTTGCAACAAGATTTTACGACTGACCCTATATAAGTGCATATCAATTTATCAAACCTTAAATAAGGCTTGAATCGCATTATATGGAGTTTTGTCGTGCTTCTTTGCTGTTTCTACAATCGAATGAAGCTCAAGGAAAGCGTCTGCTCCAAAGTCTGAACGAAATGTACAGGAGTTCTTCAGTTTGATTTTTAGCTTGCGTATTCCCCTTTCGCTTCCATTATTGTCAAATGGTATCATCGGATTCTTATAACCTTTATACGAAGATTTTAGAGGAGAAAATACAGACTGATCGATACCACTGACTCGTTACAAGTGCACAAAGCTGTGTAAAAAGATATTATTTTTTAGTTCATTTGTTTTACAAATCCATTGTTTACCACGACCTCTCCTCTCCAACATTGCCTCTTGTTATAGTCTCTAAAGCATCAGCGTATAGACCAAAGAGCTATCAGGGCATAGCACAAAAAGCCATCATAGCACACACCCAATGCTGCCAGTCATTTAGCGTTAAGTCGCAGCGAAGGTTGGCGCTTTCGCAGGTAAACAGCCATACTTTTACCTTTCACTGTCAAAATTAATGGTTTAATGGCCCTGAAATACACATATTATATATATCTTTGCATAAAAGATTTCATATATACCATAATGGAAATACTAAAAAAATACCTGTTAGATGTGGTGGCCGTCATAGCCTTTGCCGTGGTGGCATACGCCTATTTCATGCCAGCCACCTTAGATGGCCGCATTCTTTATCAACACGACAGCTCGGCCGGACGCGGCGCCGGAGAAGAGGTGTTGAAGTATAAAGAGAAAACGGGTGAGACTTCTAGGGTGGACCAATGCTACGTTTAGCGGAATGCCAACCTATCAAACCTCGCCCTCTTATCCCAGCACCAGCGTGCTTTCTGCAGCCGCTAAGGCCTATCATCTGTGGATGCCCGATTATGTTTGGTATGTATTTGCCTACCTCCTAGGTTTTCTACATTCTGCTTCGTGCATTCGATTTTAGGCAGCATTTGGCTGCTTTGGGCGCAGTGATTTGGGCTTTTTCCAGCTATTTTTTTCATTATCATCGCCGCCGGACACATCTGGAAGGTGATGGCTCTTGCCTACCTGCCACCAATGATAGCAGGTATTGTGTGGGCTTATCGGGGCAAATACATGCGCGGACTAATTGTTACAGCGCTGTTTACAGCCTTCGAGATATACGCCAACCACGTGCAAATGACGTATTATTACCTCTTTGTAATCTTCTTTATGGTTCTTGCCTTCTTGGTGCAAGCTGTAAAGGAGAAGCAGTTGGCACGCTTTTTAAAAGCAACAGGCGCATGCGCAGCTGGCGCGGCATTGGCCGTTTGCATCAACCTTTCTACCCTTTACCACACTTGGCAGTATGGTCAAGAGTCGATGAGAGGTAAAAGCGAACTGGTAAAGAAAAACAATGCCAACCAATCTAACAGCGGATTGGAACGCGACTATATCACACAATGGAGTTATGGCATTGGCGAAACATGGACCCTCTTGGTGCCTAACACCAAGGGCGGAGCATCTGTGCCGATGTCGGCCAACCCCATTGTGCAAGAGAAAGGCAACCCCGAACTAAGCTATTTATACCAACAAATTGGCCAATACTGGGGCGAACAGCCTGGTACTTCGGGCCCAGTGTACGTTGGCGCGTTTGTGCTGATGCTCTTCATTCTGGGTCTTTTTCATCGTGAAAGGCCCAATGAAGTGGGCTTTATTGGCAGCAACGGTGCTCTCTGTTGCCCTATCGTGGGGTAAAAAAATATGATGTGGCTCACCGACCTCTTCATTGATTACATGCCACTATATGCCAAGTTCCGCACGGTGGCCTCCATCCTTGTGGTGGCCGAATTTACCATCCCGCTGCTGGCAATGTTGGCCTTAAAGAAGATAATAGACGAACCCGAAGTGCTTACACAGAAAATTAAATATGTGTATGCAAGCTTTGGGCTTACGGCAGGAATTGCCCTTTTGTTTGCGCTCATGCCCAGTGTGTTCTTCGGTTCGTTTGTATCGAGCGACGAAATACGCGCACTATCGCAGTTCCCACCACAACAACTCAACCCCATATTGGCCGATCTCACTGCAGTTAGGCAAGCTATATTCAAGGCCGACTGCTGGCGTTCGTTCTGGATTATCCTCATAGGCACAGCCTTCTTGCTGCTCTATAAGGCCAAGAAGTTAAAGGCCGAATATATGATTGGGGCACTCACACTGTTGTGTCTCATCGACATGTGGCAGGTTAACAAACGCTATCTGTACGACGATATGTTTGTAGAAGCATCGGTTCGCGACCAACCTCAGCCCATGGATAGCACCGACCAGCTGATACTTCAAGACAAAGGGTTGGACTATCGTGTGCTAAACTTAGCCTCGAACACCTTTAACGAAAAACGAAACATCGTATTACCACAAGAGCATCGGCGGATACCACGCAGCCAAATTGCGTCGCTATCAAGAGTTGATTGAGGCCTATATCGCCCCCGAAATGCAAGGTCTGATGCAGGCCGTGGCACAAGCTGGTGGCGACATGACGCGCGTTAAGGGCGATTCTATCTATCCTGTTATCAACATGCTTAACACCAAATACTTTATCATGCCATTGCAAAAACAACCAGAAAGTGCCTTTGCTCAACCCCTATGCACTGGGCAATGCGTGGATGGTGGATAAAGTTACGTATGCCAATAACGCCAATGAAGAGCTCGACGCACTGGCAAAACTAAACCTTAGACACGAGGCTGTGGCCGACAAACGTTTTGAAAGCGTGCTCGGAACAAGCACTCAACAGGGAACTGTGGCTAAGGCCGAACTAACAAAATACGCCCCCAACCAGTTGCATTACACTGTTGAAAGCGACAAGGGCGGTGTGCTGGTGTTCTCTGAAGTGTATTATCCTGGATGGACTGCCACCGTTGACGGACAGCCTACTGAATTGGGACGCGTGAACTATCTGCTTCGCGCACTGGCTCTGAAGCCAGGTAAACACGAAGTGGTGCTGAGCTTCTTCCCCAAGAGTCTCGACCGAACCGAAAGCGTGGCCTACTTCGCTTACGTTGCATTGCTGCTGCTTATTGTGGCTACATTGCTGCTAGACTGGCGACGAAAGAAGAAAGAAGCCTAAAGCATTACAACACAAAACCGCCTCGAAGTGCCTTGCATCTCGGGGCGGTTTTGCATTGAGATAATAACAAATTGGCGCAATTGTTGACTATCATGATACGATAAAAGAGTTGCAATCCATTGGTCTGGCCAATTTACATCACCACGTATTTAACCCAAATCGGACATTAGACCATAATGTTTCCATAATTCATGTTTTTGTGTTGTGTCCTAACATCTTTTATTTTCTTGTCGGCATCTTGTATGTCTTTGCAACTTACGCAGCCCGCTACGCCTGCATCACAAAGAGAGGCAATCTGCTCGACAATAAAACAAAACCAGTTTAGGTTCTAATGAGCGATTGGGATTTAACTCCTAACCACAGCTTCGCGTTTCCATTTCATATACCCTGCCACGGCGATAACCACATACAGGCCATACAATAGGGCCTTAAAGGGAATACCTTTATATATATATAGGCCGGTGCAAACCACGTCTACTGCAATCCAAAACAGCCACTGTTCAACGTATTTTCGCGCCAAAGCCCAAAGGCCAACAAAGCTTAGGGCGTTGGTAAAGGCATCTAGCGCGGGCACATTGCTGTCGGTAAAGGTTATCAGCACATAATAGGTGGCACCCCAAGCCACAACAAAGAACACCACAGTAGGCACAAACAGCCTACGCGGCATGTGCGTAATGGGCATCTGTTGGCCTGCCGTCTGTCCGCGTTTGCGCCCAAACTTCCATACGGCGTAGCCATAAATGGCGGCCAACGTGTAGTAAACGGCCATGCCCGCATCGCCATATAGTCCGTGTTGCCAATAAAGCCACACATCAAGAGCGGGCATTACGATACCCACAACCCATAAGGCTATGCTCGCACGATATTCTAACCAGATGTAAAGTAGGCCTAATATGGTGGTGAAAATGTCGAGCCAATGAAGGGAAAGGAAAGAAAGCATACGCGAAAGTTTATAAAACGACCTCACCCCCAGCCCCTCTCCAAGGGGAGAGGGGAGTGATTTGCCTTGTTGTTATTATATTGACACACACCCACTTTGTTATAATATCGAAGATGAATGCCTTGTTAATTAGCCCCTCGACCCCAACTCCCCATAAAGAGAAGCTGGGGTTTAAGGGCCTTTTGGATAATTTGCTCGTTCGAAGTAGTTGAGGACAGTTGCCCATTAAAGCGGTAAAGCATTGCTTAGCATTATGGCAACGATGAGTATATAAGGATGTTCACCAATGTGCAACTAAGCGCTTAGCTTAACTCCATAACTTCTAAAAGTGAAAGAGTTAAAAGGTGAAAAAGGTGAAAAATGGCTAACACCACCTATACATCTGGCTTAACTCCATACCTCCTTAACTCCTTAACTCCTTAACTACTCATCAAAAAGCATTTGGCTTAACTCCTTAACTCCATAACTCCTCAACTTAACTCCTCAAAGCAACTACTCTACTAGAAAGTAACCGCCAACCCTAGCCATAAAATGGAAGGGAGCAGAGGGAGCGAAGCCAGCTGCTTCGCTGTCGCGCGTACCCCAAGTGTTTTCTGCAACGAGCGTAGAACCATCCAAACGATATTGGGGAGCAGCCCATCCGTTGTTGTCGTACTTAGAAGAGAACAGGTTATAGAGCGTTAGGCCGATGGTGGCTTCTTTTTAAAAGCCAAGGCTTTGAGCGAGAACGTGTACGACAAGTCGATATCGGTGGTGAAGTATTGTTTGAGCGAAATCAAGTCGTTCACAATGTTGCCGCCCGCGTCTTTGGTCTGCATCGTCTTAAAGCCCGTGTTGGTTAGGGTTCTGTTCGCCCACAAAATGGCTTATCACCATACCGCGGAATCCAGCCTTATCGAACGTAAACACGTTGTTGAATATCGTGTTAGGCGAGAAAGCTAACTGACTTTCGCCAGCTATGGTGTACACCGTGCCATCGGTAAGCGCTACGGTTACGTCCTTCACCCTGTTCTTAGAGAAGGTGGCGTTGGCATCCCAACGGAACCAATCAACAGGCATCCACGCTGCCGAAAAGCTCAACACCCATGCGATAACTCTTATCGAAATTGCGTGTAATGGGTTTATCCAGTTTCATTTCGCCCGTAGGAACGAGCTGGTCTTTATAGTTCATGTGGTAGAGATTAACCCCAGCCGTGAAGTTCTTCGCGGTAAAATTCGTAGCCCACTTCAAGGTCGTTTAGGGCGTTCGGCGCGTGGTTTTTCGAGTTGTGCATCCATGTTATGCTCGTAGTTGCTACGCACAGGTTCGCGGTGGGCAATGGCATAACTGGCATACAAGCGATGCAAAGGCGACAGTTCGTAGTTAAGTCCGAACTTAGGATTAAAGAAATTGAACGTTTCGTTTACATCATAACTAAAACTACGCTTTGCGCTAGTGGCATCAGCAGGGCCCATCATGCGCACGTTTACATAGCGATATTGCAGGTCGGCAAAGGCGCTAAGACCTTTCACAAATTCGTAAGTAGCTTTGAGATATGCGTTATAATCCGTTTTTCTTCGTATTGTTGTTGTAGTACTCGTGGTTAGGCATAAAGTCGTCTACAGGCTTTTTCACCCACGTAACACGGCCAAAAATGGTCGTTGCTATACTTGTTCCAGCCTTCGCCCAGCGTAGCCGAGAAGTTGCGTTTATTGTCATAATTGAGCGAAGCAACAGCACCATAGAAGTAGCTATCCAGCCATTTTTCTCGCACAAGCGAACTTTTTGCCTTGGTGGCGGCTGCATCTAGGCCATAGAGTGCCAACTTTTGATTTTTTTTATACTGTTCGTAATAACCGTCGCCCTTGGTGTAATGCAAGGCAAGGTTCAAGTTCCAATCAGCGCCAAGCAATTGATTCCACAACAATTGATAATGCTGTTGGTGATAATTGTCGTTTTGATTTTTTTATAGAATTGTGGGTTACCAGCAGCGTCTTTCTCCATTTTTTTCCGCTTGGGTTATAGGTGCGTCCGTGTTGTTCTTGGTCGTATTTCGACGCAAAATCCCATGCATGGTAAGTCTGTTCCACACCGTTAAAGGTGATGAATTTAACCACCGTGTTCTCGCCAAAAATATCCAGCTTGCAAGAAATAAGAATTGAGTTTAGTCGAAGCGCGGTCGACATATCCTTTCGAACCGATGTTAGACAGTCGGCCTTGGATGCCCCAATGTCCGCCCATCAGTCCTGTACTGAAACGTACCGTCTCTTTATGCGAGAGATAAGAGCCACCTGCGAGGTCGAAAGCAGCCCAAGGTTGCAACCCAATATTTTCGGTTTGCATGTTCACCGTAGCACCAAATGCACCAGCGCCATTAGTAGATGTGCCAACACCACGTTGCACCTGGATGCTTCAAGGCTAGAAGCGAAGTCGCCCATGTTTACCCAATAGAGTTGGCTACTTTCGGCATCGTTCAGAGGAATGCCGTTGGCGGTAACGTTAATACGGCTAGCATCGGTGCCACGAATGCGCAATCCGGTGTATCCCATGCCGTTTCCGGCATCGCTAGTGGTAACCACAGAGGGCATAGTTGTGAGCAAGAAAGGGATGTCGCGCCCAGTATTAAGACGCTTAATTTGCTCTTGTGTAATGTTGGTAAAGGCCATTGGCGTTTTCTTAGATGCACGCGTGGCCACCACCTGCACATCTTGCAATTGGTAACTGCGAAGCGTATCGAGCACTTCATGTTTGGGATTGGCTGCATTAGCCATTGCAACACCTGTGAGTGCTGCAATCAAGGTCATTGTTTTTTTCATTTTCCTTTTGAATGAAACACGCAAAAGGGGTATATCTCCTTCTTGTAATTCCTACGCCAGCATTATCTGGTTCAGGTCAGAGGGTTTCATCTCAGCCCGAAATATCGAGCACCCTTAACTCACACTTTGTAAGTCGACTGCAAAAGTAATGCTTTTTAAGCGAAAAAAAGGTTGAAAATGGAGAAAAAAGAGCATATTCTTTCACTCTAAAAAAACACAGCCATCAGGAGTTTACAATGCGCAAAACGCAACGCAACACCTACAAATAACGATGTGCAGCACTTCATTATTTCCCTCAAAAAAACAGAAGGTAGCACCTCTCACCCATATAGATTTAACGCGGGGTAATATAATTAAGTTTTCTTAATTTGTCATATTGAACGAAAAATTGTTAACTTTGCAGCTAAACGTCTTAGGGCAATAAAATTTAGGGCGTTAAGCAGTAGTGGCAACCCCACACTTCTATCAACACTCAACGCAAGGCTTATGTTAAGATATTTGTTTTTCATGATGTTAGCGGCGTTCGGCCCATTCTCGCCCACCGCTTGGGCACAAGGCATAACGGGCAAACTCACCAACAATGCAGGCCAACCAGTGGCCTTTGCCAACGTATTGTTGTTGTCGCAGGCCGACTCTTCATTCCTCGCAGGAGCAACAAGCGATGCCAGTGGCGTGTTCGTTATCGCAAGCGATGTAACGAAAGCACTGCTCAAAGTGTCGTGCATCGGGTATATCACGCACCTTCAACAATGCGACACCACCAACATGGGCACCATCGTACTTGCCGAAGACAGCAAGATGCTGGGCGAAGTGGTGGTGAAAGGCAATGCCAGCATTTACCAAATGAACGCCGAAGGACTTGTTGCCACGGTGCAAGGCAGTGCTTTGGCCAAACTAGGAACACTGGCCGACGTGCTCAATCAGCTGCCTTTTCTCAACGTGCAAGCCGATGCCGTGCAGGTGTTAGGCAGAGGCACGCCGCTGATTTACGTGAACGGCCGACGCCTTTCGCACCAAAAAAAGAACTGGCCGAGATAAAGGCAAGCCAAGTGAAACAGGTGCAAGTGATACTGAACCCAGGCAGCAAATACCCCTCGAACGTAACTTCGGTGGTGCGCATCACCACCATACGCACGCAGGGCAACGGTCTTTCGGGCATGGTGCAAGCATCGGCACGTGTAAACAAGAGCTTTTCTCACGACGAATATCTTTCGCTAAACTATCGTAAAGGCGGGCTCGACATCTTCGCAACGATGTATTATACGGATAGAAAAATCGTGGGAAGAACAATCCAACAACTTAACCTTTACCCACAATTCTAAAAGCTACCGCACCCAAATGGACGGCAACCAAACTTGGCAAAGGCAACATGCCGTTCCCTCATTGGGCGTGAATTACGTTTCGCCAAACAACAGCTTGTACACGGGCATTCGCTATACCTACTCGCGAACGATAAAAACGCCATTCGACCAAACGGCATCTCACAGCTATTTTGAACTGGGAAAAGAATACCACACCATCAGTCGCTACCTGCATAACAGCAGTGGGGGCATGCACAACACCGACGCCTACATACTGAAAAACTTTAAAAAAACAAATGGCAATTAGAAGGCGACATCACCTTTACACGCCCTAAGCCTAGCTACCGATTTGAGCACAACCGAAACCGAGGGTGCCACTACCACGCGCGTAAGCAGCCACACAAACAAAAGGTCTGCTATGGTGGCCGAAAAAGCTAACTCTTACAAAAAGGGTCCGCCATTGGCAAGTTCACCTTTGGCGAAGAGTACACCTACACCGACAATAAGCAACACTTCGTACCACATACCGATGCCAGCATAACCCATCTACGCCCCTCGAACAACCAAGCACAGCAACATGCCGTGGCCCTTTTTGCCGAATATGGCCGAGCGTGGAAACATGTTAGTCTGAACGCGGGGATAAGATACGAGGGCGTTTCGTTCGACTATCGTCTCAATGGCACAAAGCAAACCGAGCAGAGTAAGTGGCACAACAGCCTGACGCCAACGCTTTCGCTCAACTATACACTAGGGAAATTCGGTGCCACCCTTTCGTTCCGACCCACCATTTCGCGCCCCTCTTACCAGCAAATGCGCGGTAGCATGGCCTACAACAACCGCTATCAGTACGAGGGAGGAAACCCCGCCTTGCTCTCAGATCATCAATATGACTTCGGACTTCTTCTCAGATATGCCGACCTCGTGGCAAGTGTCAACTACATACATCATTCTAATGCGGTGATGTTTTGCCACCGCCTTTTAGACGATGTGCCCGTTTCGATAAGTTCATTCGCCAATGCCGCCTACCAATCCACAAAGTTTATGCTTGCCTACACCCCTACTTTCGGCATTTGGAAACCCACGTTTTCGGCCAAAAGCAAACCTGCAACAGCTCACTCACAACGGCCAATCCTACAACGCGCCCTTCCTTGTTTACGCCTTTAAAAAAACTTGTTTTCGTTTCCGCATTCGCTATCGTTCACGCTCAACCTAGCTGGCAACAGCGCCGGTAACGACGAGTTTTTGTACTATCGTACTGACTTTACTGCATCTGCCGCACTAACCAAACAGCTGCCCTGCGGCCTGTCGTTTACCCTTGGCATGCAAGACATTTTGCACACCAAACGCGAAAGATGGACCATGAATAACAACGGCGTGGCCAGCGATAAGTGGCTATCGCCAGACAGCCGACAGGCCTATCTCACCATTCGCTACGACTTTAAGCCCGTTAAGAGCAAGTATCGCGGCACTGGCGCAGGTGCTTCTGAGAAAGGGCGACTATGAATTAGCGGCATCGTTCGCTCCAAATAAGTGTCCACACCATGCCCATCTCCCACCCCATCTGCGACAAAACGGAAGATTTAACGCACCTGCAAGGGCATTTGCCAATAATTATGAGTAACTTTGCAGTCGATTTCATTTAAGTAAAAACAATGCAAGACATTAGAAATATAGCCATCATCGCCCACGTGGACCATGGAAAAACCACGCTGGTAGACAAGATGATGCTTGCTGGAAAACTCTTTCGCGAAGGGCGGGATAATAGCGGACAGGGTGCTGGACGCTAACGATTTGGAACGCGAAAGGGGCATTACCATCCTTTCGAAGAACGTATCGATTACGTGGAAAGGCGTAAAAATTAACATCATTGACACCCCGGGACACTCAGACTTCGGTGGAGAAGTGGAGCGTGTTCTCAACATGGCCGATGGCTGCATATTGCTCGTCGATGCCTTTGAAGGCCCTATGCCGCAGACGCGTTTCGTGTTGCAGAAGGCCTTACAGCTGGGATTGAAACCCATCGTTGTGGTTAACAAGGTGGACAAGCCCAACTGCCGACCCGAGGAGGTGTACGAAATGGTGTTCGACTTGATGTTCTCACTCAACGCAACCGAAGACCAACTAGACTTCCCCGTGGTGTATGGCTCGGCTAAAAACGGATGGATGGCTGCCGATTGGAAGACTCAAGCGACAATATCGACTATTTGCTCGACGAGATTGTTGAGAAAATACCTGCCCCAAGACAAATTGAGGGCACGCCCCAGATGCTCATCACCTCGCTAGATTATAGCAGCTACACGGGCCGCATCGCCGTGGGGCGCGTGCATCGTGGCACATTCACCGATGGGATGAACGTAACTGTGGTGCATCGCAATGGCGAAAAAGAACGCACACGCATCAAGGAACTACACACTTTCGTGGGAATGGGACACGTTAAGACCGACCACGTGGACAGCGGAGACATTTGTGCCGTTATCGGACTCGAAAAATTTGAGATTGGTGACACCATTTGCGACTTTGAGAATCCCGAACCACTGCCGCCAATCGCCATCGACGAGCCCACGATGAGCATGCTTTTCACCATCAACGACAGTCCGTTCTTCGGAAAGGAAGGCAAATTCGTTACCTCGCGCCACATCAACGACCGACTAGAAAAGGAGTTGGAGAAGAACCTCGCCTTGCGCGTGCGTCCCTTTGAAGACTATACCGACCGCTGGATTGTTAGCGGTCGCGGTGTGCTTCACCTCTCGGTGCTCATCGAAACCATGCGTCGCGAGGGCTACGAGCTACAAGTGGGGCAGCCACAGGTTATCTATAAGGAGATAGACGGACAGCGTTGCGAACCCATTGAAGAACTAACCATCAACGTTCCCGAAGAGTCGGCCAGCAAAATGATTGACATGGTGACACGCAGAAAGGGAGAAATGACTTCGATGGAAACACAAGGCGAACGCGTGAACATCGAGTTCGATGTGCCTTCGCGTGGTATCATCGGCCTTCGCACCAACGTTCTCACCGCCAGTCAGGGCGAAGCCATCATGGCCCACCGCTTTAAAGAGTACCAGCCCTTTAAGGGTGAGATTACAAGGCGCACCAACGGCTCAATGATTGCCATGGAAACGGGTACAGCTTTCGCCTACTCGATCGACAAATTGCAAGACCGCGGCAAGTTCTTTATCGATCCAGGAGAAGAAGTTTACTACGGACAGATTGTGGGCGAGCATGTTCACGACAACGATTTGGTTATCAACGTAACCAAATCTAAGCAGCTTACCAACGTGCGCGCCAGCGGTAGCGACGACAAAGCACGTGTTATCCCAAAGGTTATCATGTCGTTGGAAGAGGCATTGGAGTACATCAAGGGCGACGAATTTGTGGAGGTTACGCCTAAAAACATGCGCATCCGTAAGATGACACTCGACCATAACGAACGTAAACGTCTGAATAAGGAATAAGGCTTAGCACAAATGGGCCAAACAATAAACAAATGTAGGGATGCACAGCAACGTGCATCCCTACATTTATTTTATGCTGTTGCGTACACTAAAACACAGTTGTGCTTATGCAGAAATACAAAGTTTAACAATTTCAGGATTAACCAACACCCATTTGGTGTGCCTACAACAAACCAAACGACATGAAGGTTATACCACACCTTTATATATAACACCTATATACAATATGCCATTGGCCTTGCCTAATTTGCCAAATGTATGATTGTAGAAAGCATTCACTACATAAAAATATAGTACAACTATTTTTATGTTATAGGCAAAAATAATCCCCCTGCACAAGGCAAGGGGATAAAAAAGCAGGTTAACGGACTAACCAATCAAAGCTTTTACAATATCGTCTGCAATCTGTTGGTTTTGTAAACGGCTATCGGTGAGCAGCTGCTCCACATCATACCTATCGTAAAGAGCTTTCTCAACGCCTCTACACATCACGCGCATCTCAGTTGTTCCATAATATCTGGCAATGCGTTCGCCAAATCCTCCATCAAGCGAACCATCCTCTAAGGTTACCACCAACGAATGGTCGGCTATCAGTTCGTTAAGCATTTGCGTGTCAACCCCCGACACAAAGCGCGGGTTAATAACAGAAGGTTTGATACCCTTTTGCGCCAAGAGAGTGGCCACCTCTTCGGCTTTTTTCAAGAAATTGCCAACTCCGATAATGGCAACATCTGCACCAGGACGCACCATTTTAAAGGTATTGAGCTGCGAATAATCGTCGTCACAAGGTTCAGAAGCATGTTGCACAGAACCACCAGGCACACGAATAGCCACTGGCCATTGCTCTTGACGAATGGCCCAGCGTTCCATAGCCACCAGTTCTTCGAAGTTGGTGGGTGCCAGATACACCAAATTGGGGATATGACTGAACATGGGAATATCGAAAAAGCAAATATGCGTGAAGTCGTTCATGCCGTAAATGGTGGAGCCTAGCACATTGATAACAGCTGGATTGCCATTTACACAGAGGTCTTGCGCCAGCTGGTCGTAGGGTGCGTTGCAAAAAATGTAGCAAACGTACTAAACACGGGGCGAGTGCCCCCTTTAGCCATTCCCGAGGCCAAAGCCACGGCTTCTTCTTCGGCAATGCCCACATCAATGTGCCTTAGTCCCATTACCTGGCGTTCGTTTGGTCCGAATCCCAAGGCCATAGGCACGCCAGCCGAGATAGCAACAAGTTTTGGATCGGTTTTCATCTCTTCCATAATAACACGCCCCAGCATGTAAGGCGCATACTCACCGCCACCTGTGTTCAGCAGTTGACCAGTCTCTAGGTCGAACGGAGCGCTGTAATGCCACGGTTCTTTATTAGCTGTAGCAGGCGCATAGCCATGCCCTTTCTCGGTGTGTATATGCACCACGGTGGGGCGAGGCGTGTCTTTCACCTTACGAAACATTTCAACAAGTGCCATAACATCATTGCCTTGCTCCAAATAATGATAGTCGAAACCCAGAGCTTTAAAGAAATTCTGTTCGCTTTGGCCCTGTGTTTGGCGCAATAGAGCCAGGTGTTGATACAGTCCGCCGTGGTTTTCGGCAATGCTCATTTCATTATCGTTAACCACAACAATGATGTTCGTGCCAATTGCAGCAGCGGTGTTAAGGCCCTCGAAAGCTTCACCACCGCCAAGACTTCCATCGCCAATAAAGGCCACAATGTTGTGTGTTTGTCCCAGTATGTCGCGCGCCTTTTGCAGTCCTGTGCAAAGAGCGATACTAGTAGAGGTATGCCCTATCTCGAAATTATCATACACAGGCGACTCAAGAGGTGAACTATAACCCGACACCGAGTTCATATCTTCCAAGTTGGTAAAACCCTTTAGTCGGCCCGTAAGCACCTTATGCGGATAACTTTGGTGCGAAACATCGAAAAACAATTTTGTCTTCGGGCGTATTAAAAAACATAATGCATGGCCACTGTTGCTTCGGTTGCGCCGAGGTTTGGCCCCACATGTCCGCCGTGATGACTCACCCTAAAAAGCACAGCCTCTCTCACTTCATTGGCCACTTCCTGTAATTGATTTTCCTGTAATTGTCTTAATTGAGCTGGTTGGTCTATCAGTTCCAAATACATCTTTAATTCTCTTTTTGTGTGAATAGCTAACAATAAGCAGACAAAGTTACGAAAAAGAAGATGGAATGGCGCAAAATCTGCCATAATAATTGGAAATTTTATAGATAATGCGATGCTCGATAGTCAAGCTAAGACAGTTTATTAAGTGCATTGACTCTCTACGCCAACACAACAGAAGAACGACAACAACAACCCATAAACGCCCACCCCATCAGTAGGAAACAAGCTTGTGAAACCCTGATCACAGGTCAAGACAAGGTGCTAAGTATCATTCCACCCAAGACCTAAAAGCCCATATAAATGTATATAAGCCCATCAAACGCCCCTTTAAAACGCATTATTTTAGCGATTTTTCGAAAAAAGGGCGATAAAATTTTGCTATTATCAAAATATTGTCTACCTTTGCACTCGCTTTAAAAAGCAATGTTCGGGATTTAGCGCAGTTGGTAGCGCACACGTCTGGGGGGCGCGAGGTCGCTGGTTCGAGTCCAGTAATCCCGACAGAAAAAGAGTGAAAGGGGTTGATTATCAACCCCTTTCTTCTTGTAGGAGGTTTTTTACTCGGCGAAAAGTCGGGGCAGTCCAATATTTTTTTATTTATTGCAATTCATATTGCAAACTTAGAGATTGGGGTAAAAAGAAAAAGGCAAAACAAAAACGAAAGGCCTCTCGCCATGAAGACAAGAGACCAGCCAGTCTGTAAGCCTCAGACATTTTTGTCAAAAGGGCCAATGAGCAGCCCTAGCTTATACTGTAAAAAGCACGCTTATCGAGTGCAACATGGAGTAGTTAACCCTCACTTATGTGCAAAAAGCATGGTGCAGCACATAAGACAAACGCACTTTATATCATAGAAAAACGCCTACAATCAGCGTGATGCAGAATGTTTGGCGCGAAGAGAGACGCCATGAGGCGCACACAAGGTCTACACTTCGTAGTTGGTTTGTCCGTCGTCGTCGCCGTGAAGTGCATCTTTAAAGTCTTTCCAACTTTGGAAACCCACGAATAACGCCACTTTATCCAACAATTCAACCGAAGGTTTCTCGGCTCCAGATATCTGTACCCACAGCTTTTTTTAGCATCGTGGGTTGCAACGCCACGTGTTGTTTTGCAAACGCAAACGCCAACTTTTTCAAAGTCGGTTGCCATGGTTACGCTCTGTCCGAATTTCTTTTCTACAGCCTTTACCAACGCTGTTAAATCCCGCTTCATCATCTTAATGCCATTATAGGATTGGCTAGTAATAGTCAACCCACTCGTTTTATCGTTGCAAAGGTATAAAAAAGCTTTCGAAATATGCAAGCTGCAAGAAAATAAAAATACCTTTTTAGGTATTGCCCGACACAAACTAATGCCGTAATTTTGTAGCCGAAACTGAATGTTTGACGACTGTGCGAACGACACAGCGCGAAGACATGACGCAACAAACTGCGACAAGAACTGCCGACAATGCGCCTTGCGCCTGCATTACACTAAAAAAACGCGTAACATTTCACACCTAATATTTACAAGTTCATGAAGAAAAATTCTACTACAACTGTTGCTCCTCACCTGCACATTAAACATGATGGCGCAGCGCGCAAAGAGCAACGACAAGGATGGTTACCTAAACCAAACCACCCTAACCGTAACCAAAGCCGGAACACTTGAGCAGGTGTTTGCCGAGACCAACCCCGACAGCTACCAGGGTTTTGCGCATTATTGGTCCGCTAAACGAGGTTGATATGCGTTTCTTGGCCAAGCTAGCCAAACCCAGTTCGCTAAGCGACTTGCACAGCATTAACCTGCAAGAAGCGCAACTCAGAGCGCATCCCGGCCCACTGGTTGCATGGTCTAACCTACGTCACCCACGTATATTTCCCCACCACGCTTAAAGAAGTGGGCGCCTACGCCTTTGCTTACACCAACTCGCTCCGTAAGGCCGACTTGCCCGAAGGACTAAAAAGCGTTGGCGACTTTGCTTTTGTGGGTACTGCCATACAACGCGTAAACCTGCCCGTTACGATAGAAAAAAAGTTGGCGAAGGCGCGTTTGCACTGCTCAAAAAAACCTAACCGAAGTGAGCGTTCCTGCCACCAATAAGCATTTCGACCTTGTAGACAGTCTGCTTATTCGAAATGCCGACAACACCCTGCTGCAATGCTTTAAAAAGGGTAAGGGCAAGGTGGAAGTGCCTGGAGTGATAGAACGTATTGGACATTTGGCTTTTGGAGGAGCCAAACACATCAGCACCATCATCATCCCCAAAAGCGTTACCCGCATTGGCGAAGACGCTTTTGCCTCAACCTATGCGCTCGACAGCATTGCCGTGAATACAGAAAATGCACACTACACCTCGCAGGCTGGCGTGCTATTTAATAAGGAACTCACCCTGCTTATATGCCATCCCGCTTCAAAACCAGGCAATAGCTACACTGTGCCCACAACAGTTAAAGAACTGGCAACGGGTGCTTTTCAAGATTGCGGCGGAGGAAATGCTTACAAGCACATCTCCAATAAAACCCTTAAAAAGAAAGTAAAACTAAACAACGTGATACTGCCCGAAGGACTAACAAAGATAGGCAAGTGGGCATTTACATTCTCGGGCTGCCAAGTTAACATCCCCTCTACTGTAAAAAGAGATTGGCGACAGCTGTTTCTTCTTCAGCGAAATAGAATCGGTAACCATACCCGAAGGCGTTAAACGCCTTGGCGATGGCATGTTCACAGCATGCTATACGTTGGAAAAACATCACGCTACCCTCTACTCTTGAATATATTGGCGCCAAACTATTGGCCTACAACAGCAGCGAAATAACACTCAATGTCTATGCCACTAACCCACCTTCGTGCCATCGAGATGCATTTGCAGAGTTCGCTGGTAGCATCAACTTGCACGTGGTGAAAGGCCAAAAGAAAGCCTATGAGAAGTCGGGCGACTGGAATGGCATGAATGTAAGCAACATCGACGACGACCTCAAAGCTGTTGTCACTGCCATTGGCAACACCTCTTCAACTCAGAAAGAAATTGTAGAAGTGGCTCGTTTCAACCTCCAGGGCGTTCGTATCAATGGCCAACAACCAGGCGTGAACATCATTAAGATGAGCGACGGCACCACAAAGAAGGTGCTAGTGAAATAAGATAAACCCACTAACACGCAGACAAGTGAACAGGTTGCATAGCCAATCTGTTCACTTGTCAACGTTTAAGGCGGCACCAGTGCAACACAAATAATCCAACAAACACACCACCATCTAACCTTAAGAACAGAAAAAGCCTATTATTTTGAGGCATCATTCGTTAATTTGTAAAAAGATATTACGTAACTTTGCAACAAAAATACCACACATTCAAGATGGAGAAAGACGTAAATTCACTACTCATTACATACGGCAAGTACTTTCCAGAGGAGAGTTTAATGCAAGTTCGCGAGATATTCGAAAGAATGAACGACGAACAAGTCACCATGCTGGCGTGCTTGCAATTTAAAGATCCCATCACCGTGCTCATCATTTCGTTGCTCGGTGGCATTCTTGGAATAGACAGATTTTACCTTGGGCACACAGCTCTAGGCATTATTAAGCTGTTGACTTGCGGTGGTTTTTATCTCTGGGCCATCATCGACCTCTTCCTCGTTATGGATGCTGCACGCCATGAGAACCTTAAGAAACTGATGACCCTCTTCTAAATTGACCATCAAACAAGGAACATTCATTGCCACGCTTGTGTATTTCACAGGGGTGGCTTGGCTGTTGCTGAACGTTGTTTGGCAAACAAATATAGTTATATGCCCATTACGTTCGGCAACTGGATTACCTTTGTCCTGCTTGCGGAACCACACGCGCCATGCGCCATCTTCTACAAGGCGAAATGTGGAACGCATTTATTACCAATCCCAATGTATCTATCGTTGCGCCCGCATCAATAGCTTTTACTTTGGCGCTAATAGGCGGATGGTGGAGCAAAAAACCACTCACCCAGCGGCTTTACGCCACAGCACAAAACACGCTTAACCGCAAACATGTGTTTGCAGCCTTTATATTGTGGGAGCTAGGCGTGTGGGTTTACCTGCTTCTGGTGCACTTTACTTAAGCGTAAAGGCCATTACCCCAAGCCTTTTATGGCCTAATCCACAACCCATTGCACACTTTATTAGCCAATTACCATTATTTTTTACTATCTTTGCAAGGCAATTAAACCACATTATAAAGATGAAAGAACTTGCCTTGAAGTATGGTTGCAATCCCAACCAAAAAAACCTTCGCGCATCTATGTTACCGAAGGCGAACTTCCCATCAAAGTGCTAAGCGGACGCCCTGGCTACATCAATTTTCTTGATGCACTTAACAGTTGGCAGCTAGTTAAGGAACTTAAAGCCGCCATTGGCCTGCCTGCCGCAGCCAGTTTTCAAACATGTGTCGCCAGCAGGAGCAGCCGTTGGCCTACCACTTAGCGACACACTGAAGCACATTTACTTTGTTGACGAGGCCAAGACGCCGCTCTCGCCCATTGCATGTGCATACGCAAGAGCTCGTGGAGCAGACAGAATGAGCAGCTATGGCGACTTTATCGCACTGAGCGACACCTGCGACGAGGCTACGGCTTTGCTCATTAAGCCCGAGGTTTCGGATGGTGTTATAGCACCAAGCTATACACCCGAAGCCCTCGCCATACTGAAGGAGAAGCGAAAAGGAACATATAACGTACTGCAAATCAACCCTGCTTACACGCCCGAACCACTCGAGCACAAGCAAGTTTTTTTGGCATCACATTCGAACAAGGACGCAACGAAATCAAATTAGACGACCCCAAATTGTTTGAAAATATCCCCACACAAAACAAACATTTCACACCCGAAGCGCTACGCGACCTTATCATCGCCCTCATCACCCTTAAATATACACAGAGCAATTCGGTGTGCTATGTGAAAGACGGACAAGCTATTGGCATCGGTGCTGGTCAGCAAAGTCGCATTCACTGCACACGTTTGGCTGGTAACAAGGCCGATATTTGGTGGCTAAGACAGCACCCCAAGGTGATGAATTTGCCCTTTGTAAACAATATCCGAAGGGCCGATCGCGACAACACTATCGACCTCTACATCGGCGAAGAATGCGAAGATGTATTGGCAGAGGGTGCATGGCAGCAGTTTTTTTCAAAACCAAACCCGAACCTCTTACCCTTGAAGAAAAAAACGCCAATGGATTGCTCAAAACCATGGCGTTTGCCTAGGTAGCGATGCCTTTTTTTCCCCTTTGGCGACAACATCGAACGCGCACATAAAAAGCGGTGTTGACTTTATCGCGCAGGCTGGTGGGTCGGTTCGCGACGACCATGTTATCGACACTTGCAACAAATACAACATCGCCATGGCCTTCACTGGCGTGAGATTGTTCCACCATTAATCCCTAAACATATTGCACATGGATATAGACGAGATAATTGCTGGTGGCGGAATGACCTTCCGCAAAAGGCTCTTCGGGAGGCGAAAAAAAGACGATAAGGTTAAAACCAAAGCCAAAAAGAAAAAAATATATCACTGGAGCGCACGGCAGCGGTGCGGCTAAACAAAAGGCCAAATACCGCGAGCAACGCGCCAACAGACATAAAAAAGCGATAGAGCAACTGCACCAAGCTCTTGCCTTTTTGGCCTTGCTAAACGCAATAAAAAAGGAGAACCACATCTCATTGGCGTGGTTCTCCTTTTTATTTTTGCAACACCGCTTAGATGTTATCAAGCGATAAAGCTGGCGAATTGCTCAATATCTGGTCCAAATGGTTTGATACTGCCATAAAAAGAAAAGCAGAAAAGAAAACAAAAAAAAGGGTGAGCACATGCCCAAGTGGCACATGTCTCACCCTTTATTATAAGCGTGGCTCTAAGCCTTTATCGTGTTTAAGCCTCGGCTTCGCCTTCGTTGCTCCAGTCTTCTTTTAGACTTGCGTACGTAGCTCTTATAGCGTAGCTTAGCCATCTCTTCGGCAGCCTTGAACAACTCTTCAGCTTCGTTGGGATAAGCCTTCTTTACAGAGAGGTAACGCACCTCACCAAGGAGGAAGTCGTGGAACTTACTCCAGTCGGGTTCTTTAGAATCCAGCGTGAAGGGGTTCTTGCCTTCGTCGGCCAATTGTGGGTTGTAGCGCCACAAGTGCCAGTAACCAGCGGCAACAGCGTTAGCCTCTTCGGCCTGACTCTTACCCATTCCGGCTTTCAAACCGTGGTTGATACAAGGTGCATAAGCGATGATGAGCGACGGACCTGGATAGGCTTCGGCTTCGCGGATGGCCTTAAAGGTCTGTGCTTGGTCGGCACCCATAGCGATTTGTGCTACATACACATAGCCATAAGTGGTTGCCATGAGTCCTAAATCTTTCTTACGGATGCGTTTACCTTGAGCAGCAAACTGGGCAATGGCACCAAGAGGAGTAGACTTAGAGCTTTGTCCGCCAGTGTTAGAGTAAACCTCGGTGTCGAGAACCAAGATGTTTACATCTTCACCCGAAGCGATAACGTGGTCGAGACCGCCGTAACCAATGTCGTAAGAAGCACCGTCGCCACCGATAATCCATTGCGAACGCTTAACGAGATAGTGGTCGAGCGTCTTCAGTTCGGCGCAGGTTTGGCAACCTTGAGCGGCACCAGCCTCGATAAATGGTTTCAGTTTGGCAGCCGATAGCTTAGAAGCGTCGGCATCGTCCTTGGTGTTAATCCACTCGTTGGCAGCCTCCCTTGAAGTCGGCAGGTACGCTATCGTTAGCCAAGAGTTCAGAAAGCAGCATCACAATGCGTTCGCGCATCTTCTTATTACCAAGTGCCATACCCATACCAAATTCGCAGAAGTCTTCGAACAATGAGTTATCGAATGCAGGACCTTGACCTGCTTCGTTGGTGGTGTAAGGTGTTGAAGGAATAGAAGCAGAATAAATAGACGAACAACCTGTGGCGTTGGCAACCATTTCGCGGTCGCCATAGAGTTGAGAAATGAGCTTAACGTAAGGTGTTTCACCACAACCAGCACATGCTCCAGAGAATTCGAAGAGGGGTTGTGCAAACTGCGAGTTCTTCACATTGCTCTTAATGTCTACCAAATGTTGCTTGCTCTTAACGTTCTTAGCCAAATAATTCCAGTTAGAAATTTGCTTTTCGTCGTGAGTGAAGGGCACCATTGCGAGTGCCTTACCATTTTTGTTGCCAGGACAAACGTCGGCACAGTTACCACAACCCACACAGTCGAGCACGCTCACCTGTATGCGGAAGTTCATTCCTGCCATAGGCTTTGGCACCTTCATTTCGAGTGTTGCATCCTCGAAGTCCTTCATTTCTTCTTCGTCGAGAACGAATGGGCGGATACAAGCGTGAGGACAAACGTAAGCACACTTGTTACATTGGATACAATTGTCGGCAGTCCACTCGGGGTTGAAAGCCTCAACGCCACGTTTTTCGAAAGCAGACGAACCATTTGCCATTGTACCATCAACCATATCGTAGCGCACAAAGTCAGACACTTTCAGCAAGTCGCCAGACTGAGCATTGATGGGGCGTACAATTTCTTTGATGTATGCGGGAACGTCTTCTTCTGCGGCAACAGCGTCATCAGCAAGGTTTGCCCATGCTGGGTCAACAGCCAACGTCTTGTATTCGCCACCGCGGTCAACGGCTGCATAGTTCTTATCAACCACGTCTTGTCCCTTATTGCCATACGATTTCACAATGAACTTCTTCATTTGCTCGATAGCCAGGTCAACGGGGATAACCTCTGTGATGCGGAAGAAAGCACTTTGCAGGATGGTATTGGTGCGGTTGCCCAATCCAATCTCTTGTGCAATCTTCGAAGCGTTCATATAATAAACGGTGATATTGTTCTCTGCGAAGTAACGTTTGATGCGGTTGGGGATGAACTTAACCAGCTCTTCGCCTTCGAAGATGGTGTTGAGCAAGAAGGTTCCGTTCTTTTGCAAACCGCGAATTACATCGTACATGTTCAGGTAAGCCTGCACGTGGCATGCCACAAAGTTGGGCGTGTTAACCTGATATGTTGAGTGGATGGGCGAGTTGCCAAAGCGCAAGTGCGAGCAAGTGAAACCACCCGACTTCTTTGAGTCGTAAGAGAAGTAAGCTTGACAGTGCTTATTGGTGTTGTCGCCGATGATTTTCACCGAGTTTTTGTTAGCTCCAACTGTACCGTCTGCACCCAGTCCGTAGAATTTAGCCTCAAAAATGCCATCAGCACCCATAGGAATCTCGGGAACTGCGGGCAAAGAAGTAAACGTAACGTCGTCTACAATACCCACGGTGAAGTGGTTTTTGGGCACTTCTAGTTCGAGGTTGTTGAATACAGAGAGAATCTTAGCAGGGGTAGTATCCGAAGAACCCAGTCCGTAACGACCGCCAACGATGAGAGGTTTGTTTTTTACATCGTAAAATGCGCTCTTAACATCGAGGTATAGAGGTTCGCCTTCGGCTCCAGGTTCTTTAGTACGGTCGAGCACAGCAATGCGCTTCACGGTCTTAGGAACAGCAGCCAACAGGTGCTTAACCGAGAATGGGCGATAGAGGTGAACAGAAATCATACCCACCTTCTTTCCTTGTTTCATCTGATAATCGATGGCTTCGCGAGCTGCTTCGGTGGCCGAGCCCATCAAGATAATGATGTTTTTCGGCATCTTGAGCACCATAATAAGAGAAGAGGTGATATTCGCGACCAGTGATTTCTGAAATCTTACCCAGATACTCTTCAACCACTTCAGGGGATATTGTCGTAGTGCTGGTTGCAAGCCTCACGGTGAGTGAAGAATGTTTCGGGGTTTTCGGCTGTACCGCGAGTAACGGGGCGTTCGGGCGAAAGGGCGCGATCGCGGAAACGTTTGATGTCGTCGGGGTTCACCAGCTTAGCAATCTCGTCTTGGTCTATCAGTTCAATCTTCTGATATTCGTGCGATGTACGGAAGCCATCGAAGAAGTTAACGAAGGGTATGCTTGTGCGAAGCGTTGCCAAGTGGGGCACAGCGGTGAGGTCCATCACCTCTTGTACCGAACCCGAACAGAACATGGCGAAACCTGTTTGGCGACAAGCCATAACGTCTGAGTGGTCGCCAAAGATACAAAGTGCGTGCGAAGCGATGGCACGTGCCGACACATCGAACACGCAAGGCAACATCTCGCCAGCTATTTTGTACATGTTGGGTATCATCAACAGCAAACCTTGCGATGCTGTAAAAGTAGTAGTAAGCGCACCTGCTTGCAGCGAACCGTGCATGGCACCAGCGGCTCCACCCTCGGATTGCATTTCTTGAACCATTACCGTTTGTCCGAATAGGTTCTTCCTTCCTTTTGCCGACCACGAGTCTACGTGCTCAGCCATGGGCGAAGACGGGGTGATGGGATAAATAGCTGCTACCTCAGAGAACATATAGCTCACATGAGCGGCGGCCTCGTTACCATCACAAGTGATAAACTTTTTTTCTTTTGCCATTTGAATAAAATATTAATTAATGTATTTGTATTTAATAGAGAAACCCGAAAAGCCAAAGGGGCATCTTATTATCTTTACCCACTTCGGTGTTGTATCGGGCGTATATGGTATCGGTGTTATATCTAACCTTGCCTGTACCGCGTGCATCGCAGATGCGAAATTTCCATTTCTCGTCTACAATATAAAACTGTTCTTTGTTGCCTTGGTTCACCAAATGGTCTTTCCAAAGGGCATTAACGAAGAACGTTTCCATGACCACTTGTTCGTCGGCCACTATGGGATAGACGGTGTAAAAGCAAGTTTGAATTGTGCATCATTATCTTAGAAGGCTTCTTGGGAAAAATCGTCTCCCACTAGATACATCATGTTTATCAAGCGCGCATCGGCCAAATATTTGATATAGTTCATCACCGTTGCACGGCTTGTCTCGATGTCTAGAGCCAGCTGACTGATGTTGGGGGCTTTCGTTGGGTTGAGCGACAGCAGATAAAACAGCTTCTTTATCTTGGTAAGATACTTCAAGTCTATCTGCTTAATGAGCAGTATGTCCACTTCGGTCATCATGTTCATTGTCTTCAACAGATTTTCCGAGAAGTTGCGTTGCTCTAAGAAGAAAGGATAAAAACCATGGTGCACATAGTCGCGAAAATGCTTTGCTGGACTCACCACGGGCAATATCTCCTTTACGATGCTCTCGTGTTGGGTAAGTATCTCTTCCAAGCTGTAGGCCTTAAACTGGTTGCCTGTAACAATATTGAGGTACTCTCTAAACGAGAACCCTCGCAAATTATAGCTTTTAACGATGCCGTTAAGCTCTGGGTTTTTCGTCTTTGAGCCGCATAACGCTCGACCCGGTGAAGATGATTTTCAGTTCTGGATAACGGTCGTAGCACTTACGAAGTTCCGAGCTCCAATCGGGTTGTTTAAATACCTGGTCGATTAACAACACCTTTCCACCATGCGCAACAAAGTCGGCTGCAAAATCGGCGATGCCACGACTTTGGAAATAGAAGTTGTTCATATTGATATACAAACATTGCCTGTCGCCACGAGCAAACTTCTCTTTCGCATATTGTAGCAAAAATGTGGTCTTCCCCACCCCACGCGTTCCCTTAATGCCAATTAAGCGGTCGCCCCAATCTATTTCATCCATCAGGGTTCGACGCAATGTGGCATTGGTATGCTCCACAAGATAAGCGTGAGTGCGAAAAAAAGCCTCCATAGTTATACTACTATATTTAAGCGATTAAAACCATGCAAAGGTAGCACTTATTTATCAAATTTGCAAACTCTACCTTACAAAATAAACAATACCTATCATCTTTTTTAGGTACGAAGCCCCGCAAGGGTTCAAAAAATAGCTCTTCAACATAAAACAACCCCCTTCTATTAACCATCAGCTTACTTTTAAAGCCTTTCTATGCCCTAAAAACATGTTTTGAATAAAGTTTTGAAGTTATGCGTAAAGTTTTCCATTATTTCTTTTGTTGGAAAGAAAAATTACTTAACTTTGCCCCAATGTTACTAACCATAAACACATAAATTAATATGTCTGAACAAAAAAAGAAACACATTGAGCGAGGTCTTCAGATTTAAAAAAAGTTCGCTTTTGTTCATCGTGGCGGTGTTAATAACCACCGTTTTATGGAACTTACCCTCTACAGCTTTTTGGCATTGAGGGGCTAACGGTTATCCAGCAACGTGTGATAGCCATCTTCGCCTTTGCCACTATCATGTGGGTAACAGAGGCTATTTCGTCGTGGGCTACGTCGGTGGTGCTAATAGCGGCCTTGCTATTTACCACATCCGACAACGCTTTCCTCTTTTTCAGAGATGGCATCGACAAGTCGGAACTGCTGCATCACAGCGCTCTCATGGCCACCTTTGCCGACCCCATTATCATTCTATTCTTGGGCGGATTTATGTTGGCCATCGCCGCAACGAAGTCGGGACTGGACGTTTTCTTGGCACGTAACCTGCTACGCCCTTTCGGTCGCAAATCTGAAATGGTGCTCTTGGGTTTTATTCTCATCACGGGCGCCTTCTCAATGTTCGTTTCAAACACCGCTACGGCTGCCATGATGCTTACCTTCCTCACGCCTGTTTTCAAGGCTTTACCTCCCGAAGGCAAGGGCCGAGTGGCTTTAACGCTGGCTATTCCCGTGGCTGCCAACATCGGCGGTATGGGTACACCCATCGGTACACCTCCCAATGCTATTGCCCTAAAGTATCTAAACGATGTTAACGGTCTGAACTTGGGCCTTGGATTTGGACAGTGGATGGCCTTTATGCTGCCACTAACTATCGTGCTGCTACTTATTGGCTGGTATCTGCTGAAAACCTTTTTCCCTTTTAAGAAAAAAGAAATAGACCTGCACATCGATGGCGAAGTGCAAAAAAGTTGGCGCACACCGGTGATTGCTGTCACCTTCTGCGTAACCGTACTGCTCTGGATGCTCGACAAAGTTACAGGTGTTGGTGCCAACACTGTGGCCATGTTGCCCATCGCTGTGTTTGCGCTTACAGGCGTGGTTAAAGCCAAAGACCTGCAAGAAATTAACTGGAGCGTTATCTGGATGGTGGCCGGAGGCTTCGCGCTAGGCCTTGCCCTCAACGAATCTAAACTTGCCGAACTGGCTATTAAGAGCATTCCGTTTGACAGCTGGTCGCCTTTGGCCATCCTGCTCATATCTGGTGTGATATGCTATATGCTCTCCAACTTCATCTCTAACACGGCCACTGCTGCCCTCTTGGTACCCATCCTCGCCGTTGTTTGTAAGGGTATGGGCGACAGCCTTAACGGCATCGGTGGCACTCCCACCGTACTTATCGGTATAGCCATCGCCGCTTCTACTGCCATGTGCTTGCCCATCAGTACTCCTCCAAATGCTATTGCTCACTCTACCGGACTGGTTAACCAGAACGAAATGATGAAGATTGGTCTCTCTATCGGCATCATTGGCCTTGTACTTGGCTACATGGTTTTGTTCTTCGTGGGCAAATCGGGTTTGATTTAATTAGAACAGTAACATACAAACAAACGCCTGCAAGCGGTGTCCGTAACTACGGCATCGCTTGCTTTTGTTTTTATAGCTTGTTTGGTATGTTAGCACTCTAACGCTGATTTCTCAATCGCCTTCCACTTCTTGCAAACAAAGCCACCACTCACAACCTTTCCCCCACTACTTTCCAAGTTTTTCACTTCTCACCTGCCTCGTTCATCTCCGCTTATCCTGCGGGTTGGCTGTGAAGACACCTTGATTTTGCCTTACCTTCGTTAACCTCAATAGGTTGTTAAGTCGCTTATTTCATGCTTTGTAAGCTTTTGCATTGCTCCTGTCCATCCTTCGTTTGCTTGTCAACATCAAGGCTGCCTTATTCCTTTAGCATTGCCGGTTGAACAAAAAAAGAATAATCAAGGAAAAAGTGCTCAACAACACAAAAACCCTTCCTTACGCTAACAACCAATTTGGGCTTTAGAAAAAAATGCTGTTTTTGTTCGCTAGCTGTAAAAATATTACGCACGAAATTTAACACAAAAGAGCCATTTTTGCGCACCATCATCCCACTCGCTCGCAAATAATCAATTCTCGCGCGAGTTTGTTGTCGCACAAAAAAAGAACAATTCCAGCAAATTCAAAAAACCATTTTTTTAGTAAAAAAACGAGATTTGCACCAACTTTTTGGGCTATTTGCAGCAAAACGCATTGCTAACTCCTACAAAAACGCATTGCTAACTCCTACTAAACGCACTGCTAACTCCTACTAAACGCACTGCTAACTCCTACTAAATGCAAGGCTAAATGGTGCAAAACGCAGTGTAAAATGCGGCATTTTGCACATTGTAGAGTGATTTACAACCACTCTAACAACAAGAAAAGCACATCTTTTATAGTGGAAAAAGTGGCTTAAAAGTACACTTTTTTTCTGTCTAAACCACATATTTTGGACGGTGAAAAAAATCGGGCGTTGGCGAGCAAATAGAAAAAGCAAAATGGTGCTAAATGCAGCTAAAACGCCAAAAAACGATGTAAAATTAAAATCAAAAAGGGCAAAAACAGCCCTAAAACCCTGCTTTTGAACCTCTCTTTTCGCTAGAAATAGTTGGCCCAGAAAACACATTTTGTAAAGTTTAATTACCACAATTAACAAAAATAGTTTTGCCCCTACAAAACACATCGCATCGAGTAACCTCCACGCCCACCACCCAACGCCTACACACGGCTCGCTAAGCGCTTGATAATTTACACGCTTTAAACATTAAGCACCCTTCCCAAATAGCCTTTTTAAACAATCCACAACGCCACAAACCCAACAAACAAAAATACATCCAGTAAAAGCTTGTTATGCTTGACTAAAAATCAATAAACATCTCGAATTTGTCGTTTTTTTGACATATATATAAACTATTTTCCATATCTTTGCAGGCAACAAAAATTAAACCGTGAACAAATCTAAAAAAATTAGAGTATCAGAATAACGAATTTAAGATAAGTTGATTATATCACACTAGAGACATTTGTTAGAAATATGCCACTATTCTAAGTCTTTTTGCACTTAGTGTAGAATTGGATGTAACGTTGAGGGGGATATTGCGCCCTTTTTCCAAATGTTTCGAGGGTGATTTTATAAAAAAATCAAGAACAAAATGAAGAAAGAATACAGCAAACCCTGTGCTCGTGTCACAGAAGTAGAGTTTGAACAAAAATCTCTTGGCAGGCAGTCTTCGCAATAGTAGCCATGAGGGTTTTTACACAAAGCAACGACCCACTACCCATAATTGAAGATGCCGACGAAGATTCGCCCTTCTAAATTAAATAGTATGCGTGTTTTAGACCAAATAATTACACGTAAAAACTAACTAATAGTAAAATCTAAGATGAAGAAAATTGCCATATATATGATGTGTGCCGGCATGGCTCTTACAACCATATCGTGCGCCAACGACGACGAGACAATAAGCTCGCAAACGGGCGAAAACCTCGTTGCAAAAACGTTTTACACCAGTAATGTGCCCTCCTACACCAACGATTCCACTCTAAAGGCTAACACGTCGGCCACTCGTACCACGCTGAACGCTGACTTGGGCACTGTTACTTGGAATGCGAACGACCAAATTAGCATTGGTTATAAAGGTGCACACAACAAAGCAACCAAGCCTTTTACCACAAACTCTACAGGCACATCGGCTAGATTTGAAGGCATGGCAGACAACTTTGCCAAGCTGTTTTTCATGATGTATCCGTATCAAGAGACCACCAAGATTGAACACAAAAACGACAAATCGGCTCTATACACCTACACCATGCCCAAAAAAACAAACGGCAATAGCAGGCACATTCGACCCTAAGGCTAACATCTCGGTGGGCATCATCCCCAACGAGAAAAAAAGCCATTTGTGGCCTATAACGTGGGCGGACTACTTAAGTTTAGCTTCCAAGGTGCCAACAATGTGACTCAAGTGAAGATTATTAACAGGGGAGAAGAGCCTATCGCTGGCGAAATAAACAATACCATTAGCTTTAATGCCGATGGCACTATAAGCCAAACGACCCCTGTTTTTTTGTTAAGGATAAGAGCACAACCATCATTAGTTTTGCTCCTGCTTCGGGATATTTAACCGAAAAACACCAACTACTTTGTGGCGCTTCCTGAGGGGAAATTGGCCTCGGGCATCACACTCGCCTTCGTGCTTACAGATGGCAAAAGTGGTTCAACGTAAGGTTTCAGACGTTGTAGATATCAAGCGTGCTAAGATTTTCAACCTGGGCAACATCAACCTTAACACAGCCAAAGCTAAACAGCACCTGTTGGTGAACCTTGGACTGATAGACGTTGTAAACACTAAGGTTGCTGGTCTGCAACTTGAAGCTGACGGCACGCTGGACATCTATCGCGAAGACAATCTTGAGAAAAATTCTTTCGTATAAGGGTGTACTAGAAGCCAATAACAACGATAAACTCACATCCCTAGACGAGCTACAATATTATCGCAACGTTACAGGGTTGATGCTTAAGAACAACAAAAAAACCTTGCTGGAGCGATTGACTTATCTAAATTTCCACAGCTAAATGGTAAGATTGTGATTGAGGGTAGTCCGCTTGTTACTAACATTAACATTAAAGGCTTGAACACTTTCGAGCTGTCGGCGCATCATCTTAATGGTATGAAAACGGTTACCGTGGGCAACAATCCTAAACTTAAAAGACTTGAAGTAAGGCATAACGATGCGCTTGAAGCCGTGGATGCAAGCAACTTGCCCGAACTAGACGAAATTGTTGCGTACTATAGTCCTAAAATTCAAACCATCAATATCACCAATTCGCCTAAGCTTAAACGTATTAATGCGCATGGCGACGGCAGTCTTGAACGTATCATTGGCTTGGAAAACAGCCCACTGATGGAAGACCTCACCTTATCAAGAACGGGTATTAAGCAACTGGATGTAAGCAAAAACACCAAAGTGAACAACATCAACTTGATGAGTTCGAAGATAGAAGAGCTTACTGGTTTGGAGGGTCCTGGTGCTAGCTTGATTAACTTACAGGTTTCTGGCACACCTCTAAAAAAACTAGATGTTACCACCAACACTAACCTTACCTCATTAGAATTGGCTGTAACACAGATTGAGAAACTAGATGTTTCAAAGAATACCAAGCTTATCAATCTACGCGCCCCATTCACTTTGATTAGTGAATTTAACTTGGGCGACATCTCTTCGCTAAAGAAGCTAAACGTAAGCCACGGCAAGCTCACTAGCATAGACATCTCTAAACTTGTAAATCTGGAAGAAGTTTACCTGGGTTCGCAAAAGCCCATCAAACGTGTTGCAGAACATCCAAGCCACGATGACGACTGCTCAATATAGCAAATTCGGAAGCAGATTTAAAGAAAGTGCACTAGACGAAAAAGTCAAAATTGAAGATACCAATGCCTATGTAAAGGCCATTGTTAAATAATACAACCCACATAACAAGAAAGCCCCACGCACATCAAACTGCCGTGGGGCTTTTTCGTGGGGCTAGGCTATGCACTAAATTGCAAGGGCGATTATAAACTCCATAGACACTAGCAATAGAAAGATTTAATCAATTACTGCACTCGAATTGACAGCAACAAATATTTTCCTAACGTATATCTACACAACTACAACAACCCTGAAAAAGCATTTGTTTTATTAAGTTCAAACATCTGTTTTGCACAAAGAAAAATCCATAACAGATAGAGAAAGGACGGCGAATATTGGATGCGCAGGATAAACTTTGCCCTACTTGCTCATCCATTTCGCCACAAACAAGTAAAGTATTCTGGTTTAATATTTTATCGCTTCTCAAATATTAACAAATTTTTATTGCGTTTTTTATTGTTTAGTATCTTTATTTTCTTTAAATTTGCTGGCAAATATAAACAACCGCTAAGCAATGCTATAAGCAACGCACAAACGGCTAACATCATCAATTAAGCCCACATTATAGGCATAACTAAAAACCACCTTTGACGACGTTATCCATTTCTTAAGGAAATGTTGCTCAACTCTTAAAGTAGTACAACTTGAAGAAAGCTAACTAGAGAGTACGTTTTTGTAAAGCCCTACAAACAATGCTAAGGACAATGAAGCATTGAACGGCTTAAAAAAACACTTTTCAAGAACAGAAAGGAGAGCAATCCCACATAAGCAAATAGCAATGATCCGCCAAAAGAGCTATGCAAAAGAGAAAATTGAAACATGGCAAAATGATTAGCAAAAGCCTTTAACTAAACAACAACTCCTCCCCTCTAAGTCCAAAGGGCTACACAACCATCTGGCAACAATTGCCATAGAAAGCTAACGCAAAGCAATACGCGCTTAGCGATATGCAAACAAAACTAGGGAAAACGCCAAACAAACTACGTCCACACCATTGGGACTGATGTTTGGGCATCCTATGTTATCTACTCAAGAATAAAATTCTATGCCTGGCTACAATATATCGTAACAATGCAAATAAAGAGGCGTTGCACATGCGCTAACACATCACTACAACAAAAAAGTTGTAAAAAACAGGACCAGACACCTATACACGCCAAAGCGCACTGCAAAAGACAACGACCAAACGTTGCAGAAGACAACAAAACATCGCCTAAATGCTAGATATTATACATTAATCTTTAAATATAACTGAAATGAACAACAAGCAGAACAAAGCGAACGCCTTATGGCGGATGTGTATGGTGGCTCTGATATGGATGCTTACCACCACGCTTTATGCGCAAAATGTCACCGTTAGTGGCATCGTGAAAGACCCAACGGGCGAGCCTGTTATCGGTGCTTCGGTAACGGTGAAAGGCGCAAACACGGGTACTGTGACTAACATTGACGGACGTTACACCCTGCAATGCCCAGCAAAGGCAACATTGGTGTTTTTCGTATCTAGGATTGAAAACCAAAAAAATGTAGAAGTTAATGGTAGACAACAAATTAACATTGACCTTGAAGACGACGCCACAGCTCTTAACGAAGTGGTGGTAACGGCATTGGGTATCAAACGACAAACGAAGGCTCTGGGATATGCTGTTACCGAACTGAAGAGTGACGAACTGGAACGAGCTAATACCGTTTCGCCCGTTACAGCCCTGCAAGGTAAGGTTGCAGGTGTGGAAATCAGCCAGTCGGATGGTGGTATGTTTGGTTCTACCAAGATCCAAATTAGAGGTGCTTCAACCCTTAATGCCAATAACCAACCCATCTTTGTGGTTGATGGCGTGATACTTGATAACGCCACTAGCCAATCGGGAGATGCCGACTGGGATAGTAACATCAATGACTATGGTAACCAATTGAAGAACCTTAACCCCGACGACTTTGAAAGTGTAAGCGTACTAAAAGGTGCTGCAGCTACAGCATTGTATGGCTCGCGCGGTCTTAATGGCGCTGTGGTGATTACCACCAAGAGCGGAAAGGCGGGCAAAGGAGTAAGCGTAAAAGTGTCGCAAACAGTAGGTATAGAAACGGTTTATCGTTCGCCCGACTTGCAAAAATCGCTATATGATTGGTGCATTCCCTGGTGGCGTGGACTATGGCGACGAATACACTGCCACTGGTAACCTATGGAGCGACAACATGTCGTCGTTTGCACGTAACTCTAAAGGCGAATATTCGTTCATCGAACAATATGGAAACTTTGCATGGGGACCAGAAATATCATGGGCCGAAGGAAAAAAATGTTTGAACAATACGACGGCACAATGGGCCCAGCACAAATGTTCAAAAAAACAATTATAAAGATGCCTACGACACAGGCGTTAACACCAACACCAACGTGTCGTTGCAAGGCGGAAACGACCGCACTCAATTCTATGCTTCGGCATCTTATAAGCACAACAAAGGGTACAACGCCACGAAACACCTTTAACCGCTTCTCGTTCTTGGGAAAGGCTTCACAAAAGGTGGGCGACATCATGACTGTAGACTTCAGCGTGAACTTTACGCAATCACAACCCCGAAACGCACCGCTAAATATTGGCGAATACTTTGCTAACAGCACATTCCCACGCGAATACGACGTAAAGCGCTATCGCAACCTTTATAAAGGAGAACACGGCGGACTTGCTAGCGACAAATACGGCGACCTCTATCGCGCCGTTCCTGGAAAGGGCTTGTGGTGGAGCATCTTCGAAAACGACTACAAACAAACTGAAACGATGTTCCGCCCCGTGCTCAACATCAACGTGCAGGCTCTGCCTTGGCTGCAACTCTCGGCTGGTGGTTCGCTTAACTATTATGCCATCGACGGCGAGCTGAAAGCACCTGGTAGCGGATATGCCAACGAAGGCGGTAGCTATTCGCTCTCGCACACCCAGACGACACAAGAAAACTTGTACCTCGCAGCCAACCTCAACTATCAGATAAACGACAATTGGGAAGTGCACGGATTCTTGCGTGAAGAGTATTTCAACCAATATGCACAATATCACTCGGAAAGCACTAACGGCGGACTAATCGTGCCCAATCAGTTCTTTATCAAAAACTCTAAGCAACAAGCCAACTTCAATTCATATAAGTTTAACACCAAACGCATCGTCTCTACAATATTCATGCTTGGAACAAGCTGGAAAAACCAATTATTCCTCGACGTAACTGGACGTAACGACTGGTCGTCGTCGTTGGTTTACAGCTATGGCACTGGCAATTTCTCTTACTTCTATCCCTCGGTTTCAGGTTCGTGGATTATCACAGAGACCTTTAAAGACCAACTACCCAAGTGGATTAGCTTTGCCAAGGTGCGCGGGTCGTAGGGCACAAGTGAGCAACGACACATCTCCCTATTACATCAACTCGGGATATGCCGTGGCTACATACCAACGTGGCGATAAGAAGATTTACGGAATGACAATTCCTGAAAACATGAAGAGCACCGACCTCAAACCCGAACGTAAGAACGCTTGGGAAGTGGGCTTAGACTGGCGCTTCATAGATAACAGAATTGGTTTAGACGTCACCTATTATAAGGAGAACACCAAAAACCAAATTATGACCATCAACGTTCCCTGGGAATCGGGTGTGAAAAGAAAAAAACTCATCAACGCCGGTAACATACAAAAACTCGGGTATAGAAATAGCCCTGAACACGACACCTATTAAAAAAACAAAAGACTGGCAATGGGACTTAAATCTAACCTATACCAGCAACCGCAATAAGATTGTGGAACTTAGTCCCGACGTGACGTCTTATATCAACCTGGACGGTGCAGCCAACTATGGAAACTATAGAATAGCTTCTGTTGCCAAAGTTGGAGCAGACTATGGTATGCTGATGTCTGACTCATGGATTAAAAACCGATGAGAAGACAGGCAAGCCCGTAGTGGGATACACTGGTAATTTCCGCACAATATATTATAAACGTGGTGGCACGGTTAAAGAAGTTGGTTCAATGTTGCCCGACTTCCTTGGCACGCTAAACACTACCTTGAGATGGAAAAACCTTAGCCTATACGTGCTGCTAGACGCACGATTTGGCGGATACGTGGCTTCGTATAACTCACGCTACGCCACCGCTTACGGATTCTCTGGCGAAACAGAAAAATATCGCAAAGGCATGACTTGGACCAGCCAATACGCTAACTCTAAAGACAAGGTGTTTACTGATGGTTTTATTCCTGATGTTGTTTTCGACCAAGGAACAACTATTACCACGCCCGCTGGAACCAATGAAGATGTTAGCGGAATGACTTATCAAGAGGCTTATGAAAAGGGTTTTGTAGAACCTGCACACCTGCAAAGTGCAGCATACTTCAAGAATAGCTGGAGTAAAGGTGTTATCAACGACGACTGGTTTAAAAACTAAACTACATTGCACTGCGCGAAGTAACGCTCTCGTACAATGTTCCAACCAACATCTGCAGCTATATCGGTGCCAAGAGTCTTTCCGTTAATCTCACCGGACGAAACTTAGCCTACCTGCTTTAACACTGCACCTAACCACGAAAAACCCCGAATCGGTACGCGGAACAGGTGCAGCACAATTCCGTATGCGCTCGTTCATGCCATACACGGCCAGCTATCTCTTCACACTTAACGCCACCTTCTAAACGCTTTCTCATCATGAAACAGAATATGATAAAAATTCAAAAACGCTTGCCCTAGGCCTATGCACCGCATGCGTGGCACTAACAACGGGATGTAGCGAAAAACGAATACGCCAAAATAAACACCGACCCATCAACAATAGGTGAAGGCAATCCCATTTTCTTGTTCACACAAGAACAGGTGCAATACCAACCCTTCGACTACTTGCTGTGGTACTATGACGGGGCTTATACCTCAAAAATTGGTGCAGGCTTATTCGCCATCTACAAGCTTTAACGACCTGTATAACAAACTGGCCGAACTGGGCGGAGTGGGCTCTCAGCTCATTTACGTTAAACGCTACGAGAACGACATCAAAGCCGCTATCGCTAAAATGCCCGCCGATAAGGCTGCGCAATATTCGCACCTCTCGGCTATGGCCAACGCACTATCAGTGTACATGGGTCTGTTCGACACCGACCTCGTTGGTTCTAGACCTTATTCGGAAACCGCTCAAGCCAAATATGGCGGTACGCTAACACCCAACTATGAGTCGCAAGAGAAACTATTTGAACAATGGTTAACCGAACTGAACGCCGACCTTGCTAAACTAAAGGAGACAAACACACAGATAAGTGTTGGCGACAACGACCTTGCGTATGGTGGAGATGCTAAAAAATGGGTGAAGTTTATCAATGGTATTAAACTGAAAATTGCCGCAAGACTGCTTCATCAAGATAAAGCTAAAGCGCTTAAAATTGCTGAAGAGGTGGGCGCTGACGATGCAAACGTGATGCAAGCCATTACAGACGACTACGTATATAATAAAGGTACGGGCGGTGATGGTGGCAACAACACCTACGGAACGGATAACAGCGTGAACCTAGGCACATGCAGCAAAAAAACGTAATCGACTTTATGCGACGCAACAAAGACCCACGCATGCTGGTGATGTTTACTAAAAACGACTTCAACTCTGAGGTAATTCAGGCCTTCTTCGATGCACAAGCTAGAGGCGATAACAACTGCGCCATACCTAAGTACATCCTAGACCAGGTGAATTATACCACAGATGGGTCGGGACATAAACATTTCACTAGCTGGAAAGGCGATGGCGAACCTTGGGTGCGCTATCAGGGATTGCCCATCGGTATGACCATTTCAGAAAAAAAGCTGAATATACTGGGGACAATAACTATTTTGTTACAACAAGATGGAAAGTAACCGATGGAGATAAGTCGAAAACCTACTCGCCATTGTCATACTTTAACGAAGAGCTGGTGCGCGGACGCGTTGACTATACTTTCCCAACTGCACCAAAAGGCAAAGTTGTACAAGACACCGAAGACAACCCATTATATGAAATGACTATTTCAACTGCAGAAATGAACCTCTATCTAGCTGAATTTAAACTGCTAGGCGCTAACTTGCCACATTCGGCAGCCGACTATTTCAAAACTGGCGTTGAGGCTTCTGCAAAGGCTTACAGCCGTTTGGCTACACTAAACAAAAATCCCTTATTATGATAAGGCGCATTGCAACGACAAGCTAGACGAACCTGTTACCTATAACGACGCTGCTATTGCAACGATGATGGCTAAAGCTGATTATCAACTAACGGGCAACGTAGCAAGCGACCTGGAGAAGGTGTACATCCAAATGTATCTGCACTTCTTCTATCAGCCACTAGAACAGTTTGTAACTGTACGTCGCTCGGGTGTGCCTAAAGTGGGGAGTTCGCTCATTCCTTGGGTTGCAATGAAACCAAGTACCGAACTGCCACGCCGCTTCTATATCGCTCAACCCGACCCTGCAGACAAAATGCGCGCTATCATTGAGGCTGCTATGACACAACAGGGCTTCACCTTTACCGATGGACAAAAACCCGAATTGCTTAACTCGGAAAGAGTGTGGTACGACAAAGGTGCGCCTAACTTTGGTGAAGGACCCTAATTACTAAGATGAGCGTGTGAGTTTATAAGTTGATGAGTTGGCAAGCTTACTAGTAAACAGGTTGATGGGTAGACAAGTTTACGAGTTCGCAAGTTTGTAGCGCAGCCATCTTTTCACCTTTTTGTGAGTTGGCAAGTTGATAAACGCACAAGTAAACGCACGATAGAATTATTTAAAGGAGAGCCACTGCTGCTAGTGGTTCTCCTTTATATATATGGTGGAATAACAAAACAGATCGTCCTTATTGCCCGTTCCGCGCCACTGCATACGCCCCACACGGCTCGCCTTTAAATCGTACCTTAACACGAAACACCAACAAAACACATGTTTTGCAACACGCTTTGCACCACGAACATTGCTTGTTATGCCCTAAATCCGTAACTTTGCCGCATGAGTACAAACCCGAATAACACATACGAAGAATGGCTCACGGCCATAGCCGGTACCGCGAAACATGAGTATATGTCGTATGCCAGAACACTTTTCAGCCTGCAAAATGAGCTATAGTACTACAACGACCGATTTGGGTTTAAATGTCACAAAGGTGTTACAAAAAAGGTGTGCCACAAGACTGTGACACACCCAAAATGTAAACTTCTAAAATTGTATTTATGGAAAATTCCTAGTAATCTGAATTACTTGATACCCAAAGCTTGCTTAGCCGTTTCGTTTTCAGGGTCAATCTCTAACACCTTCTTCCAATATCCGTCGGCCATTGCCTTATCGTTCTTCACCAGATAATAATAACCTAAGTAGCGATAAGCCTCGGTTAGACGTGCATTGTCGGCCTTATCACGATCGGTTTTGTTAGCCAACGAATTTACGATCGCCTCGTAGAAAGGCTTAGCAAGCCCCTCTTTCGTCTCAGGATCGAGGTTTGAATTGATACGAGCACGCATAAAATTAGCGAAGTCGAGGTTGGCAGGGAATTTCTCGCCCAAACGCGCATAAACATCATCGGCCTTCTTAAACGAAGCCTTTTGTTGTTCGCCCGTTTGTTTAGCAGCAAGATTCATGTAGATAGTTGCCAACCCAGCCATGTCGCTAGCAGTCGTTTTTGGAGCATGATTGAGGTATTCCTCATAATAAGCAGTGGCCTTATCAAAGTCTTCCTTAGCCAAATAGAGGTCGGACAGCGCTTTACGGTTACTGTTAACCAATTCGTCGTTGCCCTTGTTTTCTTCCATAGCCTTATTAAACATCTCGATAGCCTTTTTCGTATTGCTTGTCGTTCTTCAATGCCGTACCGTAGTAAGTGTAGTCGAAACCAGTGAACTTAGAGCTATCAGAAGCATTAAACAGCGCATCCGCATACTTCAGTGCCTCGGCAGTACGCTCCATATCGGTGAGGTTATAAAAAGACCAAACGATTCCAAGCAGCTTTACGTGGGTTGCGAGATAGACCATAGAGAGCCATTTCCAAGCTCTTATCTCTCTTCTGCAACATCCAAGCTTCAGTAGCATAATTGGTAATATCTACGTCCTCAAGTTTGCTCTTGTCGGTAACTTTATCATAATATTGCAAACTCTGCTCCATACGGTTAGAGGCATAGAGGATACGTCCAGCCAATGCATCAACAGCCACATCGGGACGTTGAGCACGCAAGTCGTTAAGCTTTGCTACTGCCTCTTCCGGACTACGTCCACGGTAGATATTTGCATATTTAAAGTATCCTTCTGGGTTTTTCGGATCGAAATAGATGGCTTGCTGATACCATCCGGCAGCAGCACCTCCATCATCGTTGAGCACTTCTATGTCGCCCAAGAGAATATAACCCTGACCGTAGTTCTTATCGGCCTTGATAGCGAGGTTGGCGTAATGCTTTGCGTTAGCCGTGTCTTTAGCCTCGAAATAGGCGCGTCCTATACCTGCCAACACCTCAGCGTTCTTTTTATTCTTCTTGAACACCTCCTTAACCTGGTCTTTAGCACCAGCAGGGTTGGCTTTAATTACCTTAGAGATGGCGTCGATGGTTGACTTATTGTCTTGCGCCATGAGCGGCGCGCTGATTCCTACAACCAACGCTCCTAGTAAAAAGATATTTAACTGTTTTCATAATCCTACGTTCTTATTAATACTTCTTGTATATATAGCGGGTGTGGCAAAAAGTCTCCTCACTAATCAAGACAAATTAGACATGTCTTTACCTACTTAGACGAAAGAAAGCCCAAAATATTTTTATCTATTGATTAACATTAACATCCCTTATGGTTATGTTACCTTGTATGGGCAACAATCCAGATTTAAGGATGATAAGCTGTCCTTTAGGCGATGCCATAAACTGCGCAAATCCCCAAGGTAGCCCATGATAGGGGTCGTTGAGCAATGCGTAGATGGTGCGTATCAACGGATAATTGCCGTTGTAAATATAATATTGGTAAGGTTTCCAACTATTGGCAGGAGTGCCTTTATCGTTTCTACTTACCGACATTACACGAATATTCTTATTAAAGGTGAGATTGGTGCTATCTCTTTTATCATTGAGCCAGTTACTTCCAATGATGCCTATGGCATTAGGAGTTTTCTCAACGTATTCTACCACATCAGCCGTTTTGTTCGTTGCTACAACATTGGGGTTGGTGATGGGTTTTCCGCCAAGTATGGAGTCTTCGGCGAAGTGCACAGTACTAGACCGTTTATTGTCGAAAACCACCGTGATGGTGCCGCGTGTTGAGCCGGGGAAGATGTCGCTCCAATTCTTCGCCTCTCCGCGAAGTACACGTGCAATGTCTTTAACAGAAATGCAGGTGTCGACATTGTTCTTGTTCACGATAAGAGCCAATCCATCGTAAGCCAGTTTAATGGTTTGTGGACGGAATTGTCTGTCGTACAGACTTTGGTACTCTTTTCTTTTTGAATTCACGACTAGTGATTACGAGGTTAACGCTATCCTTAAGCAAGAGTGTGATACCTTCACCCTCGGTGGTGTAAATAGGGTTAACCGTTGCGTCGGGATAGTTAGCATGAAAGACCTCGCGTTCTTCGTCGATGATTGGACTAAAGCTTTCGTCAGAGGCGAAACTAATCACCCCTGACGAATATGTGTCTCAGTGCGTCCATTCTTGCGCTTGCTTTCTCCACAAGCGACAAGAACAAAAACTACACAGTGTTAATCCTACGATAGAGTAAGATATAATGCGTTTTCTCATAAATTCTATTGCAGTCTGAATGAAACAGGAACGTTGTACTTAACACGTACAGCCGAGCCATTTTGCTTACCGGGAATCCAGTTAGGCATGCTCTTAACTACGCGTTGTGCCTCGCGGTCTAGAGAGGGGTCTACCGAACGAGCTACCTTTTACGTCAGTGATAGAGCCGTCGCGCTCTACAACGAACGAGATAACAACACGTCCTTGAACACCATTCTCCTGTGCAACCACAGGATACTTAACATTTTCCTGCAAGTATTTCATCAATGCAGCGTCTCCACCAGGGAAGCTAGGGCATTTGTTCAACCACTTCGAAGATTTTGGTTTCAACTTCGGGTTTAGGGTTCAGGCTGTGCCACAGCTTCTTTAATTTTGAGCACTTCACCAGCGGCATCGTCGTTACCCTTTTACATCGAGGGGCACCGATAGCCGTTTTTGGTTGACATGATTTCTTCTTGCGTTTTAATTTCATCCTCAGGTTTTTACCTGGTCGTCTCGCTTAATAACCGGTGCGGTGAACTTCACAGAGCTCTTTACACGTTCAACAACCTTTTTCGGGTTCAACATTCACTTTAGGTTTCTGTTTTACCTCAGCCTGTTTTTTTGGGTTGGTTAGAGCAGACAACTCCGTAACTTGCGTAGCGTCAACTTTTCCTCGGTTTGCTTCGATTACGCTTTTTAATTGCAACAATCGAGAACACCAGAACTGCAGCAGCAAGGATAGAGAGCATGGCGATGATATTGCGCTTGGTGGTGTCCTTGCGGAGCTTATACGCACCATACGCTTGGTTTTTTTGCCTTCAAACACAAGGTCTACCCAGTCGCCGGCAACCAAATCAATCTTTGACATAGTTTTCTCCTTTCTTAATTAATATTAATAGGTTATCTACGTTATTCAAGGCCTTTCTTCTTCAGCAATTCGCTGTCTTCGGCATTGATCTTGTCGATAACGTACTTACCTATACTGCAAATCTGCATTTCATCGAGTACATCCACCAGGTTCTTGTAAGAAGCCTTGTCGGTAGCCTTAATAATGATGGTCAGCGTAGGAATTTTCTGTCCATCGATTTCACCGCCTTTGAGCTTAGACAATTCCTTATCGTACTCAGCTTGAGTGAATTTAGGGTTTTCCAACTTCTTCTTATCAAGTTTTGCCTTAGCGGCCATGATTTGCTTTACGGGCACCGTACCATCTTCCGTTACGTGGTTGATAAGTACATTACGGATACCTTTAGCACCCCATGTAGTTTCCTTCATCGTAGAAGGGTCGCTATAGTTAGGCAAACCATCAACGTGATAAATTTTATTGTTACCAGCTACGTAGATAGTAATAGTCTGCGAAGCCTTAGTAACCGTTTTATCTTCGTCTTGCATGTTCTTATCGTTACTAGGCATACTCAATTCCATCGTTTGTGGTTTAGCCAAAGATGTACAGAGCATGAAGAATGTGATAAGAAGCATCATCATGTCCACCATAGGGGTGAAGTCAACGCGGACGTCTTTTTTCTTTTGTTTTCCGCCGCCTTTTCCTTGTTCAACTAGTTCAGCCATTCTTTATTCCTCCACCTTTTTATACGATGTAATGAGATAGTAACGGTTCTCGTTCATGTCTTGTAGTTCAGACATAACCTTTTTAACCACAGCGTAAGGCGTTTTTTCGTCGGCCTTAATAGCCAGCTTCACGTCGGTATTAACCTTGCGTGCTTCTTTTCACCCAGAGTTGGAACTCGCTTTCTTTACCATCGATACTATCGGTAGGTATGCCGTAGTTCTTTAGTTGTTGAGCCATCTCTGTTTCGGTGAGAGAGAGTATTGCTGGATATTGTTCATGGGAACACCCCACATGGCGTCTTTCTTGAATTTATTCACCTGTTGAGGAGTGAATTTCATTCCATAGAGTTCGCTCATGCCTTGGAGCACGTCTTGCGTGTCGTTTTGGTTGTCCATACTCATGAATATCTTTCCCGTATTGTCTACGAGGATATTCAGCACACTCTTCTCGGGGACCTTAATTTCCGATACCGAGCCAGGAGTGACAACCTTCACCGGTTCGTTCTTGACGAAAGTAGACGTCAACATGAAGAACGTTAGAAGGAGCACCATGACGTCGCTCATCGGGGTCATGTCGATCCAAGTGGATTTTTTCTTAATTTTTACTTTACCCATAGTGATAAAAATTTTAAAGGGTTAGCAAAAAAATTAAGCTTCTTCTGCGTGGTTGGCTTCGTAGGTCTGAGCGATAGAATAACCAACCTCGTCGAGTGCGTAGGTAAGTTTATCGATCTTGTTGGTGAAGAAACCGTAAGAAATAACTGCGAACCACGAAGTGGTGATACCGAAGGCCGTATTGATAAGAGCCTCAGAAATACCAGCAGAAAGAGCGAGTGAGTCGCCACCGCCACCAGCAGCAAGAGCCTGGAACGACTTGATCATACCCGTTACAGTACCGAGAAGACCAGTAAGCGTACCCAGTGTTACGAGCGTTGCAAGGATGGGGAGGTTCATCTGCAAGGTAGGCATTTCGAGTTGAGTTGCCTCTTCGTGAGCTTGTTGAATCTTAGCAATCTTTTGCGACAGTTTAATACCGTTAGCGCCTTCCATTGCTTTGTAAGCGTTGAGAGAAGCAGAAACCACGTTAGCTACAGAACCTTTTTGTTTGTCGCAAAGTTGTTGTGCGCGATTGAAGTCTTTCTCGTTAAGAGCGGCTTTAATACTAGCAACGAATTTGGTGAGTGAACCCGTACCGAAAGCGTTGCGCAATGCCAACCAACGCTCTACTGAAAGTGCGAGCACGGTTAACAACAAGGTTTGAATAACAGGAACCACGAGACCACCTTTGTAGATTGTTCCCCAGATATCCAATGGATGTCCTTCGTTATCGCCACCTTGAAGTGAGAAGGATTACCCAAATAGAATTTGAAGAAACATACAGCGATGATGAAACAGCATACGATTACCCAAAATGCTGCTCTGATTCCTTGAAAGCCCTGTGATTTTTTTAGCAGGGCTGGCTGTTTTTTTGTGTTGCCATAATTTACTTTAAATTTTAGTTGTTAATAAATATTTAAGTTGATTTTTGTTCCTTATAGTATAGACGTTCGTCCAAATGATGATTTGTTGCTGGGCTTTGTCCTTAAAATGTCTCGCAAAGATACTCATTAATGTATGAACCGAAACACAATTAAGAAGTTTTAACGACTAAAAGTTACTCGCAAGCCCTTTATAAAGCACTAGCGCACCATTAAATCCAAAAAAAACTGCTTTTTGTCACATTTCTTGTTATTATACAAGCTTTGCTAAAGTTTCTTTGATACGTTTCATTGCTTCGCGCAGGTTATCATCACTGGTGGCATAGCTAAAGCGGATACATTCGGGGTCGCCAAAGGCATCTCCCGACACCGTTGCCACATGTCCCACTTCGAGCAGATACATAGCCAAATCGGTAGCATTGTTTATCACATATCCGTCAGTATGTTTACCAAAGAAGCTGCTGCATTTGGGGAAGAGATAGAAAGCGCCTTCTGGCACATTCACTTCTAGTCCTTCGATTTCCTTTGCTAGTTTCACAACGAGGTTTCTTCTACGTTCGAAAGCCAGTCGCATATCTTCCACACACCCTTGGTCGAGCGTATAAGCAGCCTCTGCAGCCTTTTGGCTCACCGAGCATGGACCGCTAGTATATTGTCCTTGTAGTTTGTTACAGCCTTTAATTATCCATTCGGGAGCGGCCATATAGCCAATGCGCCATCCCGTCATGGCATAAGCTTTAGACACGCCATTAACAATGATGCATCTTTCTTTCATGCCCTCAAACTGTGCGATGCTTTCGTGTTTACCCACATAGTTGATGTGTTCGTATATCTCATCGGCCAGCACATAGAGGTCGTCGTGTTTTCTAATCACATCTGCCAGACCTTGCAATTCGGCCCTAGAGTAAACGCTTCCAGTAGGATTACTGGGCGAGCATAGAATAAGCATTTTGGTTTTAGGTGTGATGGCGGCCTCCAGCTGTTGGGGAGTCATTTTAAAATTTTGGTCAAATCCAGCATTAACATACACAGGCGTACCTCCTGCCAGTTTCACCATCTGGGGATAGCTCACCCAGTAAGGAGCAGGCACTATCACCTCATCGCCATTATTCACCAGCGCCATAACAGCATTGCACACACATTGTTTTGCGCCATTAGACACCAACACCTCGTTAACGCTATATTCCAAGTTGTTTTCCTTCTGTAGCTTGTCAACAATAGCCTTTCTCAAGTCAACATATCCGGGCACAGGTGAGTATCTAGAATAGTTCTCATCCACAGCTTTTTAGCTGCGTCCTTGATGTGGTCGGGCGTATTAAAGTCAGGCTCGCCCACACTAAGATTGATAACATCTATACCCTGTGCTTTCATTTCACCACTTTTTTTGCGACATTGCTAGTGTAGCCGAGGGTGAGAGCCGATTTAGTCTGTCGGATAATTGTGCCATAAATTTTTCTTGTTTAGAAGGTTTATTGTGCAAATGTAGTTATTATATTGCAGCTAACGAAACAAAAAGCAAGTTTATTTTACAAAAATCTTTAATTTTTTTCTTTTTATTTATTATCGCTTTCCCCGAGCAAGTGTTCAAAAACAGCTGGTTTTAGATTATGCCCTGCAAGAGCCATGTCGAGGCGAAACAAAACTCAAAAGCGCGTCACATGCACCAAAATGGCTTTACAAGACGCATCGCTCGTATATTCAGCACGATAAGCTTGCACCCCCATGTCTTTACGCCACAAACCATCAATCCAACCGATAGCCAAAATACAAATTTCAGAACACCGATGAGTAAGTAAAAATGCGTCTCAATATTACCTATTTTCCCCATTACCCCTTACTCATCTTTCATTTACTTGTCGTCATCTTGCTTATCTTTATTTAACAAATGCATAGCGAGCTACGTTAAATTATAAAAAAACAAGCAAGATGCCGACAAAAGAATAAAAAGATGTATAGACGCTACATGATTAACAACAACAATGAATCAATGCTAGTTAGAAGTAGATAAAGGGCGCACACGGGCCTTCACATCCTTTCCAAGTCCTCCTGCAAACATGCTTCCTACACCATAATTAGGTTGATGTATCCATATAATATGCCTTTCTACAGGAGCATCTTCATTATTGGCTTCGTATGAACCTTCTGCGCTTGTCCAATAGTTTACATTAAACTGCAGATTGTCTCCACCAGCCAGCTTAAAGGCTCTATCTCCTAGATAGCCATCCCACCTACCACGCGAACCGAAGTCCTTTTCATCTGTAAAAGTTATCGTTGTGTACACTTTTTACCCACGGGCTAACGCTTGCCATAAACCACGGTCCACGCTGTTTAAGTTTCGCAGCAAGCTGCTGCCCTTTAGGTAAGCGATATTTAGACAGGTCGTCATGAAATGCACCGCATGATAAAAAAAGCAGGAAAATATTGTGCCTCGTCTGCCTTGACAAAATACTTATTAAGCCATCCATTCCAAATCGTTTCATACGTCCACGTTTTGCCTGTCTCAGGGTCCTTAATTGCCCTTTTAATATTTTCTATACTATTACCAGTGTTTTCAGAAATGCGCCTACTATTATAGCTGATAGTGAATGCGTTTAAAGTATGCCAAGCAAGGTCTTGACCGCCATTCGCATCCCACAATGCAATGGCCAAATGGCTATCCACCACCAGCGCGATAGGTGTAAACTTTTTTCTATCCTTCTTAGAGAGATAGTTCACTTGGCCATCATTCCATAAATACTTGTATTTTGGGAGTAGCGTCAAGCGTATAACATACGAATGGGCAGCCTGTAGACTTTTTCCCTTTGAAAGTGGGATAGGTGTTTTTGGTGATTAAGGATTTACCATAAAGAGTTCCATGGGTAATTCTTAGATTGAGCTTTGTCGAGTTAGTTCCCGCCAAAAAATAGTCGTATCCATTACTAAGCACAGCGTTAAGGCTGTATTTTTTATCTATAACAAAACTTTTAGTCGTTCCATATTTACGTTCAGGACATTCAACACCGCTTGCACCTTCTAGCTTTTTATCCCAAGACAGCATATTTACATTTAGTCCTAAGGGAATTTCCTTTTTAGATGCCTCTATTTTGGCGATAATCACAGTGGAGATTGGAACTGGTGCCACCAACTTAGTACGAACCCGCACACCAAAACGCTCTAAATGAAATGCTATCGACTGCCGTTTTTGTGGAAGAATTTTAACATTGGCCGTCCTTCCTGCCAGTGCTTTCTCTGCATTACCTCGCGACACATTTAGCACATTACCCTTTCGGGTAATAAACTTATCAGCATAACACACAAAATGGTAGTTTTTATTGGGTGTAAGAATAATGTGTCGACCCCTTCCCTTATCAGACATGAAAGCTCCGGTAGCCAGGTTAAACGTTCCAGTTATCTTACCTTTTTCTTTACCCGTGCCAGCCTCGAAGGCCACAATCGTGTAATGGTTGTTGGTTTTAAGGGCGCGGGTGAGAGCGCGTTCTTCGTCTACATCTCGTTCAACGGCCACTTCGGCCTCCACACCGTCGGCCACATCCACCGTGTCTACAACGTCAGGTTTTGCCAAGGCACGCACTTCCACATCATCGCCAAATTGTTCTTCGGCCATTGTAAACACCAGTCCTTGTTGTTCTTCAGCCTTTGAGAGGCTTTCTTGGGTGTTCCAATCACTATTGCATCCCGACACAACGACCGCCATAGACACCATCGCAACAGCGCCCAACAATGAAACAAATCGTGTCATCATCTTATTTTTCATCGTATTAAACTTCAATTTCAAAATCGCCACCGCCTATTTCATCGTCGATGGGGTTATAGTCGTCTTCGGTAGAACCTTTACCGTTGCCGTCTACAGATGTATGCCCAAGCAAAGTATTTTCTATCAATAGTTGTTCCACGCAGGGACACACATAGACATTTTTACGCGCACCATCCCCTCTAAGGTAAGCTTCAACACTACTTTCACTAACGCTCTTATTCATGGTATATAATATTTAATTTTAAGTTGTTTTTTTATCACCACAACAACACCTGCATACGATGCAAGCCTGTAGCACTTAGCATTGATGCATACGCACGGGCCAAAAACGCTCACTCTGCGTTCAACATAACGTTCTTTTTGCATCTACTAAGTGGCTCAAGGCACGCCAAATACAAGGTTGTTCTGTTCATTATGTTTTTAATCGTTTGTATATTACAAGCTCAAGCAAGCCTCTTTCACTGTAGGCATGTTCTAAAAATTCCCCGCAAAGGTTCAATTGTTGTTCCTTGTTTTGCTCTTTGCTGTCTTTTTTTGCTTTTTATCTGGCATCTTTTCGCTTACTCTTTCAGTCGCATAGTTCACTATGCTCCTTCAAGAAGTAAGCAAAACCTGCTCAGCTAAAAGCTAAAAATACAGTAAAGGTAGTTTTTAGAACCTGCCTGTATTTAGTTCTTAAGTTTCTACCTGCCACATCTCAGTCCAAGCCATGTTGCACCAACAGGAGGTCTAAAGAAGGGGGTGTGTGCATCTGTCCGCCGACAAGAATAATGCAATTCTCTGCACACAACCCCCTGACAAGGTATCAATAAAACTTAAGACTAAATTTCAGTAAACGGCCAACTTTCTTGGTCAGCACGATGTTTAATATTCTTTTTGCATGTTGTCTATCGGCACATATTGAGTACCACCAGCACCCTTTATTTCATTATCTGCCACACAATAAAGTTGTGCGTTTCAAACAACGCGCCTAAGTTGCTAGATAAAAACCATTAAGAACCGAAAGTCATCATGCGTATCTTTTTAAAGATCGATGAACGGACGCACTCTATATTTATGTTCTGAGCTTGGACCGTCAGCATCATATTCCCCAACACCAAACCAATTACTACTTACATATATAACATGCCTTTTAACAGCATTTCTCTCATGCCACTCATACATGTCTGAGATTTCTACACTTGTCCAATAATCATCATCTTTTTAGTGGCGTACCGCCCACTTGGGTAAATGCCAAATCTGCTAGATAAGTATTCCATTGGCCTCGAGTATCTTGCCAAAACCACACTCTTTGAGAGAGAAGAGCAAACACATCTGGCCACACATGAGCAGAACCTAAATACCATTTTCTATCTCCTCTCACCCTTTCATGAAGAGGTATCCCTCTACTCAGCAGTTCCACATCAAAGTGTGCTGCATAAAAGAAGGCAGGAAAATTATAACTCTCATTTGCTTTCACCATCCATCTGCCATCATGTCGATAGAAAAAAGGGTCCCAAGTCCACCCCATTCCTGTTTCAGAGTCTCTTAAAGCCCGCAAACGATTCTCTTTTGAATTAGAAGCATTTTCTACAATAGCTCTCGGATTGTATTGGTTTTGAAAATAAAAGAGTTGATGCCAGGGAACTTTCTGATTGTTATTTGCATTCCAAAGTGCAATGCCGCGTCTTTCTCCAATCATAAGCGCTATGGGTTTAGCACTTGGATTTTGAGGGTAATAACGCGGCCCAACATGCCCATCATTAAACAAATAAATGTATTGGGGTAACAATTTCACACGAAGAACATATGAGCCACCACCCTTAAATATCTTTTCAGACCGATAACGATGCGTGGATTGTGGAATTGCCTTGTTGTAAAGTGCACCACCCGTAAATGTAATAGCAACCTGACCAGAGTTTGTTCCAGCTAGGTAGTAGCCGTAATTGGAGCTAATCACAGAATTAAACGTAACGCCAGACTGTGAGTATTGTGTTGTGGGCACATAGGTTTGTGTTGCTGCCTTAGCTGTGGTAGACCCCACTAACTTCTGGGTACCATCCTGCATATTGTAACTAAGAGCTGCAGGAGCATCGTTTGGCATCGACGAAATATAACCAGAAACGCCCGCGAAGGGCCAAGCAGCCACAAGTCTGGTGCGAACACGAGCACCTAGTCGCTTCAAAGCAAAACTAATAGATTGCTGTCGTTGCGGAAGAATAGTTACATTAGTGGTTCTTGCCACCATGGCCCTTTGGGCATTAGTATGATGAACAGTGAGCGTCACACCATTGCGCGAAATATATTCATCGGTGTAACATACAAAGTTATACTGACGCCCCGACTCGAGTGTGATATAAGCATTGGTGTGCGCATCGGCCATAAAATGACCCGTGGCGAGATTAAACCGCCCTTTAATCTCACCTATCATTTGCCCACTACCCACCGCGAAGGCCACAATGGTATAATGATTATCGGTTTTAAGGGCGCGTGTCTGAGCTGCTTTATCGTTTAAATCGCGCTCAATGGTTATTTCTGCCTCTAATCCGTTACCCATATCAATCGTATCAATGCCGCAAGGTTGGGCCAGAGAGCGCACCTCAGCATCGTCGCCAAATTGTTCTTCGGCCATCGTAAAGAGCACGCCCTTATTATCTTTCTCAACTGGTTGCGCCATTTCGTCTACACCGTCTTTAGAGCAAGAAATAAAAACACTGCTCACCACCATTAGTAATATGGTGACACTAGAAATAAAAATTAAATCGCTTCATCCTATTATCTCTCCATTATTAAGATTAAACTTAGTGGCTTCTATCCCCCGAACCTTCAACTACAACTTCTCTACTGCATAAGCCGTGCAAACCTAAAGGTTTTTACAACACGCTGCACAAATGCATCTTTCTTTATGTTGATGAATACAACACTAGTAAAGGCGAAAGGGTGTTTTCTTGGTTCTAGCCTCTTGAGGAAAGCCTCTACATCATTCTCACTAACTCTTTTTATTCATGGTATTTAATTATTTTGTCAAAAACAACTTCATCGTCGCAACAAAAAGAGTAAGGGTTACATACGATAAAAAGTTGTTGCCTGTGGTTCCCAAAAAGGCTCTCGAGTATTGTAGCTGTCTGGCAATTTAAAGTTGCCAGACGGTTTGCCCTCATTGAAGTCAAACAGTGACCTTTTGGGGCTGAAGTTCGCACAGACTTACTTCTTGTTTCATGGGTTAATTATTTCACGGTGCAAAGTTAAACGTTTTTTTCGTATATATTCCAAATAAAAAAATCGAAGATATTGTAAATATTTTTTTAAATCATCATTTATAAAAAAAGGCTTTCAATACCAGCACTTAATGAATTGTTCTTTTTATTACACAAAAACACGTTATATACTTTATATCAACGTAAAAACATAACTATTTTAAAGTAATGTTACTTGTAATAAAAACACAGATTATCAGCAAAAAAAGCATGCAACAATTAACAAAAAAAGTTCTTAATAAAAACAAAAAAATAATAACTGTTCTTTTTATAACCTATCTCGTGTTATTTAACTGAATTAAACCCCTACTCAATGAACCATTACGCACTAAAACAATCGTGGTTATTACAACATCGTTGCACGGGGATAACGCCTCTTTGGGGTATTAGAAATAGAAGAAACTAGATTTAATATTGAAACATAGGGTTAGACAAGAGTCGAAATACTGCAGATAGTTTTTTTAATGTGTACACATTATTTATAGACCTTGTTAAATCGGGTAATATTTCTTTACAAGACACCCTCCCACTAACCAACTCTTCTAGCGAAAAATTAACGCCCCAAAGCATGCTTTTTGCCCATTTTTTTGCCTTAGACACTAAATTTTTTTGAACCACTTTTGAGCGCAAAAACGGCTTTTTGCACCATTTTGACCTTCTATTTTCTCGCCAACGCTCGATTTTTGCTCCGCTCTGAAAAACAATTTTTTTAGCCGTAAAAAAACACTACTTTTTTTAGGTGGTTTTAGCCACAAAAAAACAGGTTTTTTTGGTAGTACTTTTTGCCGACGTAAAACGCTCAAAAACTATTCAAAAAGCTATGTTTTTGAGCTGCGTTTTTGCACCATTTAGCCTTGCGTTTTTGTAGGAGTTAGCACTGCGTTTTTGCATGAGTTAGCACTGCGTTTTGTAGGAGTTAGCACTGCATTTTGCTGCATTTAGCCGTGCGTTTTGTACCAAATAGTCTCTTTTCTCACATAAAACACCGTTTATTTTGTCAAAAATTCGTTTTATTAAACTTTACCAGCTAACCATATTTTCCATCATAACAAACCTCCGCGAGAATCGATTATTTGCGAGCGAGTGGACAGTTGATGAAAAACGCGCTCACAATGTTAAATTTTTGCACCAAATATTTTACAACACAGAGAACATATAGCCATGTTAACCCAAAACAAAACTTGAAGAACAAAAGTGCTTACACGCAATACGACACAAGCAACACCCATTCAGCGCGCGAGAATGAGCAACACAGCAATTTGCCTCTCGTACATACAAATAAGAAAGAGCCTTGAAAACGGGCAAACAACAAATCTTCAGGCGTTTATCTCACCACTAAACGCCTTCGCCGTTGCGCCTGCGGGTATCACAAGCTTGCCTTGTTGCGCACAACAACCCCCTAGTGCAAATAAAAAAAGCAAACAGGTTGGCTAAACAACTAATGCGCAAAGCATTAACCTGCTGCAAACCTATTTGCTTGATATTATCAGTATGAGTCTTATTGCCGCCACGCCAAACGTGCGCCAACATCCCATCACCTTAAGGGCGCTTGCCTCACACTGAAGCAACAGCAACCTTTTTGCCCCTCGTTAGAGGTGCAAATGATGCCCCATACGGTCTTGTTTGGTTTTAAGATAGTTGTAATCGTACTCGTTGGGATGCACCTCTAGGGGCACATTCTCGGTAATTTCAAGTCCGTAGGCCTCCAGTCCAACACGCTTAACGGGATTATTGGTCATGAGTCTCATTTTATGTACGTGTAGATGGCGAAGCATTTGTGCCCCACATCCATAGTCGCGTTCATCGGGTTTGAAACCCAGGTGCACATTAGCGTCAACGGTGTCGTAGCCTTGTTCTTGCAGTTTATAGGCCGCAATCTTGTTCATCAAGCCAATGCCCCTACCCTCTTGTTGCATATAGATAAGCACACCGCGTCCCTCTTTCTCAATCATCTCCAGCGCATGGTGTAGTTGGTCGCCGCAGTCGCATCGCAAACTGCCGAGGATGTCGCCCGTGGCACACGATGAATGCACGCGCACCAGCAGTTCGTCGTCGTCTTTCCACTCGCCCTTAGTAAGTGCAAAATGTTCTAAGCCATTACTTACTTGCCTAAAGGGGGTAAGTTTAAAATGGCCGTACTTAGTGGGCATTTCCACAGTTTGTCCCACTTCGATGAGCGATTCGGTCTTCAATCGGTAAGCAATCATATCCTTAATGCTAATCAGCTTCAGTCCATATTTATCAGCCATAACCTTCAGTTCGGGCAAGCGAGCCATCGTTCCGTCTTCGTTCATAATCTCCATCAGTGCACCAGCTGGATATAAGCCCGCCATACGGCAGAGGTCAACAGCAGCCTCGGTATGTCCACTGCGTCTCAACACACCATTATCTTGAGCATAAAGCGGATTGATATGCCCAGGGCGGCCAAAGGTAGCGGGCGTAGACGCGGGGTCGGCCAAGGCGTTAATGGTGGCAGCGCGGTCGTGTATCGACACGCCAGTGGAGCATCCCTCCAGTTTATCCACAGTAACGGTGAACGGTGTGCCAAGCACCGAGGTGTTATCACTTACTTGATGTGGCAGATTTAGTTCTTTACAACGCGACAAGGTGATGGGTACGCAGAGCACGCCTCTAGCATGTTTCAGCATGAAGTTCACCATCTCGGGAGTAATTTTTTCAGCAGCAGCGATAAGGTCGCCTTCATTTTCGCGGTCCTCATCGTCAACAACAATCACGAACTTACCCTCTTTGAAGTCCGCTATTGCCTCTTCTACGCTATTGAGTTTTATTTCTTGCATTTCGGTTTATATTTAATGTATTCGTTATTATCAAACTATTTCCAAACACTTTCACAAAGGGCATCATCAACGAAGGCATTGCAACACTGCTTAGTTTAGAGAAAAACAAGCAGACGAGCCTTTGGGGCGAGCAAACAAACGCGCAAACAACTAGGAGAAGTACCCCCCATGCATCAACCAACAAGCGCACAACAGCCCTATGGCCATGCATTTTGCTCTAGCAATTATCCTTAATATGTTGGCGCCCTTTGGTTATCGTCTATTACATTGCATTTTTTTATCTAACACCCCATCCCATTCGGCAGCCAGCAGCTTATTATAGCTTAGCCATTTGCGCAATAATCTGGTTATTATTGTGCACCACCACGCGCAAGTCTTTAAGCAGCCTCAGCCTAAAACGCCACATTCTGATATACAACACCAGCCCAACGGGCACCACAATAGCCGCCACAGTGTTGAGCCATTGCCTATTAAAGGGGCGTGTATGCGCCTTTACCGACATCACGGGGTAGGCATTAAGCAGGTTCAAAATCAGCTTATCGCGCGTATTACCCAAATCGTCAATAGCCGTCTCGAGCAGTCGATTAATCTCCGCCATCTCGTTATCGGGTTGATATTCAAAGAACACCCGCTTCACATTTGGAGGCGTTTTCAGTTTGTGTGCTTCGGCATAAGCCTGAGCCCTAGCCGTTACCTCGTTCAGCAATTCAATATTTTGCTTATAATTGGGTTCGTTAATAATCACCTCTTTAGCCATGATATTGCGTTTCTGTCGTATGCCCTAGCAGGTTGAAAAAGCAGCTCGCGATAGACATCAAAGTTAAACACAGCCGAGTCTTTATTGGCCTTATAAGTAACAAACACGGCCAAGGGCGTGAGCACCATCGTTGCCAACAGTTCGCCAAACCACACGGCCCATATTCCACGTCGCGCCATTTGATAGCCCGTGTTATCGAGGATGTAATACACAATAAACACCAACACCGACACGATAACCGGAATACCCAGTCCACCTTTACGAATGATTGTGCCCAGCGGTGCCCTGATAAAGAAGAAGATAAGACACGAGAGGGCCACCAAGAACTTTTTGTATATCTCAATCTTATGTTGCCTTATCATTCTGTTAGCATCTTCGGTTATCATGGATTTAAACTCCATGTCGGAGGCAACAGACTGCACTTGCGAACGTGCTGTGGCCAAAAACATTTCGTTTGTCGTCGCCATTAAGTTTTGCAAAAGCGCTATCCACGTTGAAAGCAGTATTTGTCGACTCTTTTTACAGCAGCCACCGTGTCGGCCTTAGTCATAAGCGAGGTACTGAAATAATTGGCTTGCACCTCTTTATAAAAACACCCGCCCGATGCTGTCGTTGTTGGTTTCCAGCGAGTCGAGGTCGCGATAAAGTCGCTTCAAGCCCTTGCCTCGAGCGTCTCCTGAGAACAGTTCGGCATCGGTCATGCTAAAAATCTCCGTCAAAGTCTATCAGCGTTTTCTTTTCCAAAAACGTTTCTCTACGGAAAGGGGCAGCAGCATTACTACCCATCTCTTGTGCTTGATTAGAAAACCATTCGCCATTCCAGAGCGTGAGTAGCAAGTGTTTTTCTTTTCGGCCGTTGTTTGCAACATGCCCGAGTCTGCCAATATAATTTCAGAGTCTTCGTAGCTGTTGCTCATACGATAAATCATTATCCCATAAAACTTTCCAGTCTTATTATCCTTCTTTTGCACATAGATGTTGCTATTGGGGATGCCATCATAGAACACTCCTTCGGGTATTCCCAGTTCAGGACTCTTCTGCTTCATCGAGATAAGCAGCTGCGAAAGCTTGATGGTTGAATAAGGCCCAATGTTGTTTTTGAAACACAAATGATGTGACACTAATAAGACTGCACACCACCACCAGCGAACTAAACGTGCGTGTAAGCGAAATACCAGCCGACTTGATGGCGGTTAACTCCGAACTTTCTCCAAGATTTCCAAAGGTGATAAGCGAGGAGAGCAATATGGCTAAGGGCAAAGCCTGCGGCACCATCACTAGAGCCATCCACCAAAAGAACTGTGCTAGCACCTCTATTGTTAGACCCTTGCCCACCAGTTCGTCTACCGAGCGCCACAAGAACTGCATCATCAGCACAAAAAGGCAGATGAAGAACGTTCCGAGAAACAGCATCCCGAACTGCTTACAGATAAATATGTCTAGTTTTTTTTATTCTTAACATGTCGTTATGATTAAGCCCATTCGCAACATTTTGTCTGTCGAGCGTGGCCTTATCTGTGCAAAATTAGCACAAAAAAATATAAGAAACGGCAAGTTTGTTGCCGATAATTTCCATCATAGCAGCACACCAACCCACAGCATAACATATTTTTACACATCACCCTATACGTAGATTTAAAAAAATAATCGATATATTTGCAACGTCAACTATAAACCATTTCATTATGCGAAACGCCATGCATTTCACCGTCTGGCTGTTTATGGCCATGCAAGCTTCTGTAGCCTTTTCTCAAACAGAAAAGACCGACAGCATAACGCTAAAAGATTCGACCCAAACAGTAAAAAAATTGAAAAAAAGGACAGCATTCCACTAAAAAAACAACCAGTCGAATGCTGAAAGAAGTGGTGATATTTGGCAGGCGACCCTCGATAAAATTCAACCTAAAAAGACAACTCGATTAACGCTCAATTACAGAATATCCGCCCTGGCAACCTTAATTTTAGCGTTTTAGGTTTTCTGGGTTACTTATTTAAATTGATAAAGGTGAACGGCCATACCGAGACAAAAGCCGAACGCACTCAACGCATTTTGCGCGAATACGACTTTGTGGCGCCACAACTTCCGATGAAAAAAAGAGAAAAAAATAATTCCCTTAACTTAATACGTCCCACTAACTACACCTTATTTATAAGCGTGCAGCAATAAGGCATACACTTAACCCAAACGATGAAGCAGATAAATGGTGATTGGCTGCACTAACACTATTCACCCATCTAAATCGCTAAAACCTAGAAACACGGTCTTCTTGATTTGTACACTTCATTTAATTCTAAGCAAACCCAAGAAGTACACTTAGCCATTGCACAACTTGAGTATTTAATACAGAAAGGAATTAGTAATACAACGAAAACCAAATTAAAGGCAAAACAAACCCAAAGGTGCGACAAAACGCGTAAGAAAGGCGCCTAACACTGCGCGTAACAATAGTAAAAGAGGCAAATGCGACGTCTTGAAAAGGGTGTATTAATAAATATTAAAAAGACGAAAAGCAAACAACAGCTAGGCGTTATTATTCGTATCTTTGCGATACAAAAACTAAACCAAAATGTGTAGTTTTCTAAATAGGGTAACAATAATATGCAAAACGGCAACTAAATAGCATTATATAAAAGGTATGAAACAAAAGAAATGGTTAATGTTGGCGGCCTGTTCAGCCTTCTTGGCTGCTTGTGGAGGCAAGAACGACATAAAGATGGGCGACAACGAATATCCCGTTATGACGGTTGGTACGCAAGGTTCGGAAACCCAAACCACCTATCCAGCCTCTATTAAGGGCGTGCAAGACGTGGAGATAAGGCCCAAAGTGTCGGGCTTTATCACAAAATTGTGTGTGCAAGAAGGTCAAGTGGTGAAGGCGGGTCAATTGCTTTTTGTGATAGACAATACCACTTATCAGGCTCAAGTGCGCCAAGCACAGGCTGCATTAAACTCGGCTAAGGTGCAATTAAATACTACTAAGCTTACTTTCGATAACAGCAAGAAACTGCACGAACGCAATGTTATCGGTTCTTACGAACTGCAAACGGCTGAAAACAACTATGAAAAACGCTCGTGCGGCTGTGGCTCAAGCTCAAGCTTCGTTGGCATCGGCCAAAGATATGCTAGGTTTCTGTTTTGTAAAGAGTCCGGCTAACGGCATCGTTGGTAGTCTGCCTTACAAGGTGGGTGCACTGGTTAGTGCGCAAAGCGTTGAACCATTAACAACGGTTTCGAACGCCTCTTCGGTGGAAGTGTATTTCTCTGTGACCGAGAAAGACGTGCTCGACATGAGCAAGCGTGCTGGTGGAACACATGCTGCTATTGAAGATTTCCCTGAAGTGAAACTAAAAATTGGCCGACGGAACCCTATATCAACACCCAGGAAAGGTGGTAAAAATGAGTGGTGTTATCAATCAGGCAACGGGTGCTGTGTCGCTTATTGCCCGCTTCCCCAACCCCGAACATCTGCTTAAGAGTGGTGCTTCGGGCACAATTATTGTGCCACGCGTGAGCAACAACAGCCTTGTTATTCCCCAAAGTGCAACAACCGAAATTCAAGATAAGGTGTTTGTGTATAAGGTTGGCCCCAAAAAAACCAGGTGAGATACACCGAGATTACCGTCGATCCACAAAAACGATGGCAACAACTATGTGGTTACTGGCGGACTGAAAGCTGGCGATAAGATTGTTACCCGCGGACTAACCACGCTGAAAGATAGTCTTGAAATTGTGCCCCTCACCGAGGAACAATATCTCAAAAAGGTGTCTGACGCTGCCAAGATGGGCAAAAACCAGAGTAGCGTTGAAGGGTTTATGAACATGATGAAGAAGTAAAAACAATAGTTTTTAAGTTCTTAGGGTTATTCGTTTTAAGGTTTTGAGTTTTGCATGGTGACCTTCAATGGCTATGCATTACCTGTTGCGACATAAGCAAGCGACAGCACTTGATGGCTCAAGCCTAACTAGGGTTAGCCTTGCCACAGCAAGGTATTGGGGGCATTTGCCAGCCAATCGTAGACCAACAAAGCAGCGAATCTCTTAGCAGCAAGCCTCGAAAACGAAGTAAACGCACGAACTTAAATACTCAACAACAAGGAATATGACTTTTACAAAATTCATACAACGCCCAGTACTCTCCACGGTTATCTCTGTGTTCTTGGTGCTACTGGGTCTTATCGGCATCGTGTCGCTGCCCATTGCGCAGTATCCCGACATTGCACCTCCCACCATTTCGGTAATGGCGCACTATCAGGGAGCCGATGCTCAAACGGTTCTTAACTCCGTGGTGGTGCCTCTTGAAGAGAGCATCAACGGCGTGGAGAACATGACCTACATGGAAAGTACTGCCACAAACGACGGTACGGCCATGATTACCGTATATTTTAAGCAAGGTGTTAATGCCGACATGGCCGCCGTGAACGTGCAAAACCGCGTGCAACAGGCACAAGCACTGCTGCCTGCCGAGGTAACGCAGGTGGGTGTAACCACGTCGAAACGTCAAACGAGTAACGTTATCATGTATAGTATCACGTCGACCGACGGACGATACGACGCCAAGTTTATCACCAACTTCAACGAAATCAACATCCAGCCCGCCATCAAACGTGTACAGGGGTGTGGGCAACGTGCAATCGTTTAGTTCCAGCACCTATTCTATGCGTGTGTGGTTGCAACCCGACAAGATGAAACAATACGGCCTTATGCCTAGCGATATTACTGCTGCATTGGCCGAACAAAACATTCAAGCCGCGCCTGGTTCGTTTGGCGAACAAAGCAATGTGGCCTTCGAATATACCATGCGCTATAAAGGAAGGCTCAAAACGCCCGAAGAATACGGCAACATCATTATCAGCAACAACACCCAGGGCCAAACGCTTTATCTCAAAGACGTGGCCAATATTGAACTGGGCGAGCTGGGTTATGCCGTGAAGATGAAGAACGATGGCCATGCTTCGGTAATGGGTATGGTGCAACAGATTGCTGGTTCTAACGCCACACAGATTGCGCAAGATGTGAAGAAGGTGCTTGAAGAGCAATCTAAGACCTTCCCCCCGGGCCTTGTGTATAAGATAAACTACGATGTAACCGAGTTTCTTTTCGCTTCTATTGAAGAAGTTATCATGACCTTGGTTATCACCTTTGTGCTGGTGTTCCTCGTGGTTTATATCTTCTTGCAAGACTTCCGTTCAACGCTCATCCCGCTCATCGCCGTGCCTGTGTCGCTCATTGGTACGTTCCTTTTCTTGTGGATGTTTGGTTTCTCCATCAACTTGCTCACGCTTTCGGCCTTGCTGTTGGCTATTGCCATTGTGGTAGACGATGCCATCGTGGTGGTCGAGGCCGTTCATGCCAAGCTCGATATGGGTTATAAGAGTTCGAAGGTGGCTTCTATCGACGCCATGAACGAAATTTCGGGTGCCATTATCTCCATTACACTGGTTATGGCCTGCGTGTTTGTGCCTGTATCGTTTATCAGTGGCACGTCGGGAACATTCTATCGCGAGTTTGGTGTTACTATGGCCGTGTCTATTGTTATCTCGGCTATCAACGCACTCACCCTTTCGCCTGCGCTATGTGCCATTTTGCTTAAGCCTCATGCCGATGGCGAACACGGCAAAAAGTCGTCATTCATCGACCGTTTCCACACGGGTTTCAACGTGGCTTTCAACAAGATGCTGGGCAAATACCGCAAAGGCGTTGAAAACCTTATTGGTCATCGCATCATAACAGGCATCGCTGTAGTGGTGGGAATTGTGGTTTTAGCCTTTACAATGAGCACCACTAAGACAGGACTTGTGCCCAACGAAGACACGGGTACACTCTTTGTGACCATCTCATTGCCTCCCGCTACTAGCCAGGAACATACGCAAGAGGTGGTAAACCAAGTGGATGAGATGCTGGCCAACAACCCCATGATTCAAAGTCGCGAACAAATTGTGGGCTATAACTTCATTGCAGGCCAGGGTTCAGACCAAGCCACGTTTGTACTTAAGCTTAAACCCTTTGAAGAGCGCACCAGCGGATTCTTCTATAAGCTGTCAGGCCTGTGGCAAGGTGATGGCATTATGCGTTTCTTTGTAGACGTACGCAGCTCTAACCTTGTACTTGCCACCATCTATAAACAAATCTCTAGCATCAAGGGAGCGCAGATTTTGGCTTTTGGTTCGCCGATGATTCCTGGTTATGGTCTCACCAATAGCGTTACGTTCACCATGCAAGATAAGACGGGTGGTTCGATAGACCATTTCTTTAAGATTACACAAGACTATCTAAAGGCACTGAACGAGCGTCCCGAAATACAGAATGCTATGACCACTTACAACCCCAACTACCCACAATATATGGTGGATGTGGATGTGGCCAAGTGCAAACAAAGCGGCATCAGTCCGCGCGTGGTGCTTTCAACCCTGCAAGGATATTATGGCGGTATGTACGCTTCCAACTTCAATAGCTTTGGTAAACTCTATCGTGTGATGATACAAGGCGATGTAGCCAGCCGTATGAAGCCAAGCGACATCACCAACATCTATGTGCGCACAGCACAAGGTATGGTGCCCGTAAGCGAATATTGCACACTCAAGCGTGTGTATGGCCCATCCAATGTTCGCCGTTTCAACCTCTTCACCAGTATTAATGTCAATGCCACACCCGCCGATGGCTATTCTTCAGGCGAGGTTATCAAGGCCATTGAAGAGGTGGCAGCGCAGACATTGCCCACGGGTTATGGTTACGATTTCTCAGGACTTACCCGTTCAGAGCACGAACAAAGCAATACCACAGCCATCATTTTTTTGCCCTCTGCTTGTTGTTTGTCTACCTCATTCTCTCGGCACAATACGAGAGTTATCTGCTTCCCTTCTCGGTAATTTTGTCGTTACCCTTCGGTTTTAGCAGGTGCATTCATCTTTACACAGCTATTCGGTCACCAGAACGACATCTACATGCAGATTGCCCTTATCATGCTCATTGGTCTGCTGGCTAAGAACGCCATCCTCATTGTTGAGTTTGCTTTGGAACGTCGACGCACGGGTATGGCCATCAAGTACAGCGCCATCTTGGGTGCAGCATCGCGTCTGCGACCCATCTTAATGACTGGTTTAGCCATGGTTATTGGTCTGCTGCCCATGATGTTTTGCTAGCGGTGTGGGCAAAAACGGTAACCAAACGCTGGGTGCAGCAGCCGTTGGCGGTATGCTCATCGGCATGTTATTACAAATATTTGTTGTGCCCGCGCTGTTCGTTATCTTCCAATATCTACAGGAGAAAATCAAGCCTTTGGAATTTAACGACGAAGAAAACCGTGAAGTAAAAAGCGAGTTGAAACAGTATGCACGCCAAATGGCGATAGAAAAAGACATGAAATCAAAACAATGAAGATAAAGAATTTCATCATCCTGGCACTTGCAGCCCTAGCCTTAACGGGCTGCAAGAGCCTCTATGGCAAATACGAACGTCCTGAGGGTTAACGCCAAAGGGGTGGTTCGTTCGCCTCTTTCAGACACCGACACACTGGCTGTTACCGATACGGCTAGCTTTGGCAACCTGCCTTGGCGAAGCGTGTTTACCGACCCACAACTGCAATCGCTCATTGCCACAGCGCTTGAGCACAACTACGATTTGCTCAATGCGGCACTCAACGTGCAGGCTGCCGAAGCACAATTAAAGTCGGCCCGCCTGGCTTTCTTACCTTCGTTTGCCTTCTCTCCGCAGGGCACCATCAGCTCGTGGGATGGTAATGAAGCGGTAAAAACCCTATTCGCTACCCGTTTCGGCCAGCTGGACCATCGACCTCTTTGGTTCGCTTCTCTCGGCCAAACGCAGTTCGCAAATGGCGCTTTTGGGCATGAAAGACTATCAACTGGCTGCTCGCACCAAGCTCATTGCCAACGTTGCCAACCTGTATTACACGCTGCTGATGCTGGATAAAGAATTGGTGCTGATAGACGAAATGGAAAAAAATTGGCCAAAGACACATGGGAAACCATGAAGCTACAAAAAGAATATGGCAGCGTTCGTTCTACTGGGGTGCAGAGTGCCGAGAGCAATTACTATTCGGTTCAAGCTCAAAAAGTGGGGCTAAAAACGCCAGTTGCGCGAGGCCGAAAAACGCCCTATCGCTATTGCTGGGACAATCGGCCGGCATCATCGCCCGTGGCACTTTCGACAATCAAAACCTGCCAGCCAACTTCTCTACAGGTATTTCTCTGCAGCTGCTCAACAATCGTCCCGATGTGCATGCTGCCGAAATATCGCTCGCTCAATGCTTCTACAATGTGCAAACTGCCCGTAGCAGGTTCTACCCCACCCTCACTCTTAGTGGGCAAGGTGGCTATACCAACAGCGGCGGTATGGGCATCACCAACCCCGCAAAACTGCTTCTCACTGCTGTTGGTAGCTTGGTGCAACCCATTTTCCAACGCGGACAAATCATTGCAGGTCTTAAAGTGGCCAAAAATACAATACGAACGCGCCTACAACACCTGGCAACAAGCGGTGTTAAGTGCTGGCAACGAGGGTGAGCAACGCCTTGGTGCTCTATAATGCTTCGGCCGAAAAGAGCGCCATCGAGGCCAAACAAATCGCCACACTTCGCCAGAATGTAGAAGACACCAAGCTACTGCTCTCTGAAAGTCGCGGTAGCTACCTCGAAGTTATCACCGCCCAACAGTCTTTGCTTAACGTAGAACTGTCTAAGGTGCAAGACGACTTCTACAAGATGCAAGCCGTTGTTAATCTCTATATGGCCTTGGGAGGCGGCAAATAAGTGTGTGCATTTTTTTAAGTTTATGAGTTTATGAGTTTATGAGTTTATGAGTTTCTAAGTTCATGAGTTCTTTTGAGATGACGAATATCAGAATATAGAACAGTTCGATAATGTCTCATAGGCATGTACAATTGTTCTGATTGCAGGGTAGGCAGACCAGATTGTCGGTGTGTTTACATGTTAAACCTTACGCAGGCAAACATCGCCACCCCAGCTGTTCACTAACATCCAGCACAAGAACTCATCAACTCAAAAAGCTCAAAAACTCATCAACTCAAAAACTCACAAGTTCAAAAACTCAAAAACTCAAAAACTCAAAAACTCACAAACTCATCAACCCACAAACTCACAAACTCATCAACTCATCAACTCATCAACTCACAAACTCATCAACTCAAAAAAACTCACAAACTCATCAACCCACAAACTCACAAACTCATCAACTCATCAACTCACAAACTCATCAACTCAAAACCTCACATTATGTCAAGCGATATAAGTTCAAGAGCAGAGGTGTCGCCTCGCGCCAAGATAGGCGACAACTGCAAAATTTACCCCTTCGTCTACATAGAAGACGATGTAGAGATTGGCGACAACTGTGTTATCTACCCCTTTGTGAGCATCCCTTAACGGCACACGCATGGGCAGTGGCAACAGCGTTTATCAATGTTCGGTGTTGGGAGCGTTGCCCCAAGACTTTAATTTCGTGGGCGAAAGGTCGTTCCTCATCATCGGCAACGACAACACCATCCGCGAAAACGTGGTAATCAACCGCGCCACGCACGAGGGTTGCAAAACCGTTATTGGCAATCACAACTTCCTGATGGAGGGTGCACACATCTCGCACGACACGCAAGTGGGCAACGATTGCGTGTTTGGCTACAGCACAAAGATTGCAGGCGACTGCGAAATTGGCAACGGCGTGATATTCTCAACGAGTGTTATCGAGAACGCCAAGACGCGTGTTGGCGACCGCGCCATGATTCAAGCGGGCACAACTTTCTCGAAAGACGTGCCTCCCTACATCATCCTTGGCGGTAAACCGCTGGCCTACGGCGGCGTAAACACCGTGATGTTGAAAGCCGATGGCGTAGCCCCCAAAACCATAAAGCACATCGCCAACGCATACCGCTTGGTGTTCCACGGCCAAACAAGCGTGTTCGACTCGGTGCTCCAGGTGAAAGAACAAGTGCCCGACAGCCCCGAAATACGCAACCTCGTGCAGTTTATTGAAGCCACAGAGGGCGGTATTGTTACTAAGATGTAAACCCCACACACCAAAAAATTTACCATTGGCAAGCCCAACACCTGCAAATGCAAGCTTGCGCAATCAATATGTAAAGCCATGCCGTTGCCCCCAAAGGGCGTGGCATGGCTTTTTTCTAGCAAGAAGATAAAACACCTATCAGCCATTACACCGTTTATCAAGTATTTTTTTCGGCGTTCGCTTAATGGCTTCCTGTTCACCTTCCGTTTGTTTGCCAACATCTTTCCTGTCTTATTTTCTTAAGGCAGGTTCTAAAATTACCTTTACTGTATTTTTAGCTTTTAGCTGAGCAGGTTTTGCTTACTTCTTGAAGGAGCATAGTGAACTATGCGACTGAAAGAGTAAGCGAAAGATGCCAGATAAAAAGCAAAAAAGACAGCAAAAGAGCAAAAACAAGGAACAACAATTGAACCTTTGCGGGGAATTTTTAGAACATGCCTTAACTTAGCCTGTTACACTTTTCGAGCATATTACTGTTTATTATACGAACAAGGTTATAACAAATATCCATTATATGCTAACAAACATATTATCAACAGAATAATGAATTGATAAATTGCTTATTTTTTTGCAATCAAAAGGCAGCTTATAGTTCAATCTTTGGGTTGGTAAAACCACATTAAACATCACATAACATTGCCTTTAGAAAACCCTTCCATGTATGGAGAATCCATCCTTTAGGATGTAGAAAAAAAGTATATCTCGCAAACATTATTATAACCTCAAAATGAAAAAAACTATGATGAAAAAAAGAATGTAAAGATGGCGAATGTAATCGCGCCAATGATTTGGTTATGCGTCTTGTTGATTTGCGCTTGTAGTCAACAAGAATACGATGTAGGTGTGTCGCTACCAGATGAGGTGACAAACAGAGACGCTCAACGATTTGTTGAAGCGTTAAAAAGCCTCGACCGACCAACAGCCTGTGTTTCAAACCTTGACAAAAAGATAAGCAGGTATTCTTCGAGGACATTCGCTTGTGCAACAGTTCGATGCACGGCATGGTGTTTATTGTGCCTTTCGGCAATGAAGGAGCCGAGATGATAAGCGGTGCATTGTATTATCCTGTTGGTTTTACGCAGCTGGATAACGAGTGCGTTGAACTGAACAACAAACTTAAAAAGTCCACAAGTGGTTACTGCTGAAACACTCAACAACGACATCCCAATAACGCAGCGTTTCCTCTATTCTAATGATTTCACCATCTTATCTGACAAGGGGCTGCAAGTAGACGATGGCCTTAAAGCGTACGAGTTTCTTAAAGACAGCATGATGCAATTAACCCAGGAACAGTTGCCAAGAACAAGGTTTGAAAACCCCTACACAGAGGGGGCAAAGGCTGTGTTTAAGTTCAGCTATACATCAAGCTATATGGGAACGCCAGATGGGAATTGCCATGGTGTAAAACACAGCACGATTGAAGAATGGGCGAAAGAGGCACTTTGGCGTTCAGACATACCTCCCTCTTATTGCAAGGTAGAAAAAGAATGGTATGAAAACAAAATAGTTATTATCATCGATTGTGACATATTGTATCGCAAATGTCCAGACCCAAGAGAATTTGCAATGCATTATAGCAAGATGTTACAACAAGTTGCTATCGAACATTGGATTAATATGATTGTACAAGTCACCTATCAAATTCATGGCACTTACCGTCTAGGATGGGGCGGTGGAACAGGTGGAAGCACTGGCGAACATAAGCCCAAACCTTCCGATGGCCCATATGTAGACAACTATGCCTCAGGGGTAACCCCGAAAAACGCTATACCAGAAGAGTGCGACTCATTGCCTTACTCCAACAAGGCAAAGAGTGCTATGAAGGAAATGTTGGATAGTTTGTTCTCTCTGAAACCCTATAAAGGTGCAAAGTATAACTACATTGACTTCTCCCAATATAAAAAAATTATAAAGGAACATGGCAATATTGAGCATGCTAGTGCTATCGAAGTTTATGACGATAACCGCCATTATATGGTAGAGCCTGAAAAGGGAGGACTTTCAGACAGGGCAAAATATCATTATGGTCCTTACACCAAGTATATTATTCACAACCACCCCAATTTTACTCCTCCATCAGCAAAAGACTTGTTAAATCTTTGTTTAGCAGCTGCGAACCCAGAGTGTACCAACATTTGTGGTTCAATTGTTTTTTTATAGACGAGAACACCTATTATGCATTGATTATCAACGATAGAAATAAAGCAGCAGCCATGTTCAAGGAGATAGAAAACGAAGTTGACGACACCACTAATGATTTTAAACAGGATGGTAAATGCGGTAAAATACTGAACCATTATAGAAGTATTAATAGCTTTAAATCAAGCGATGAAACTGCCATTGCCAGATTAAGCACAATCATTAACCACTTCGACGGTGGTATCAGTATCGTGAAGTGCCATCTAAAAGATAAGTCTGATTATACCACATATGGTTCAGAAAAAATTAGTTACAAACCCATTAAATGTTAAGACGATGAAAAGGTTATTTATATTGATGTTTTCGCTATGCTTTGGCATCAGCATGTACGCCCAAAACACGCAGACGGATGCAGAACGCGAAAGGGAGAATAAGATGCTCGAAGCTTTCTTGCCCACCTTAGATGCACGGAGAAGCGAATTTATTGGCCAACCCGCCAAGAAGCTATTTGATGTTATAAGGGGCAGTGCCTTTAAGATAAGGAACATTGGGACAGAGGAAACCAGTCCGTGGGCTGAATATAAAGGCAAAATGTGGGTATTTGGACTATCCCTATTTAATAAGCCAGCCCAACAAGCGATGAAGGATAAGGAGGTTTATATCATACGCATAATCTTAGACGTTCGTTGGGATTCTAGTGCCTTTTGGGATTCTATCAGACCTGCTGGGCCTGCATGGATGGAGGCCATTGTACGTAAGTGTCTTGACGCAAAGGTAAAGGAAGTGTCTTGGGAACACTTTTATATACCCGAACGAAAGACATCGAGTGACAAGTAAAGCCAACACGTTTGATACATATTGGCGCAAAAAGTAAAGCGAGATAGTGCGCCGTATGTATAAAAACGAAACAATACCTTGCGTGGGTGCGGCATACGTACCCGCGCAAGGGCATTAGAAAGCTTACATGTCATAGCTATATAGACAGCATGCAGACTAATAACGTATGATGCAGAGGAACTACATAAAATGTTAAGACGATGAAGAAGTTGTTTATTTTGATCTTTACGCTATGCTTTGCCCTCACCATGCACGCCCAAAACACGCAGACGGATGCAGAACGCGAAAGGGAGAATAAGATGCTCGAAGCTTTCTTGCCTACTCTTGATGCACGGAGAAGCGAATTTGTTGGCCAACCCGCCAAGAAGCTTTTTGATGTTATAAGGCGCAGTGCCTTTAAGATAAGGAACCTTGGAGCAGAGAGAACCAGCCCGTGGGCAGAATATAAAGGCAAAACATGGATATACGGACTATCCTTATTTAACAAGCCTGCACAACAAGCAATGAAAGATAAAGAGGTCTATATCATACGCATAATCTTAGACGCTCGTTGGGATTCTAGTGCCTTTTGGGATTCTATCAGACCTGCAGGAGCGGCGTGGATGGAAGCATTTATCCAAAAGTGTCTTGACGCAAAGGTAAAGGAAGTGTCTTGGGAACACTTTTATATACCCGAACGAAAGACATCGAGTGAGAAGTAAAGCCAACACGTTTGATACATATTGGCGCAAAAAGTAAAGCGAGATAGTGCGCCATATGTATAAAAACGAAACAATACCTTGCGTGGGTGCAGCATACGTACCCGCGCAAGGGCATTAGAAGGCTTGCATGCCATTGCTATATAGACAGCAAGCAGACTAATAACGTATGATGCAGAGGAACTACATTAAATGTTAAGACAATGAAAAGGTTATTTATATTGATGGTATCGCTATGCTTTGGAATCAGCATGTACGCCCAAAACACGCAGACGGATGCAGAACGCGAAAGGGAAAATAAGATGCTCGAAGCTTTCTTGCCTACCCTAGATGCACGGAGAAGCGAATTTGTTGGCCAACCCGCCAAGAAACTATTTGATGTTATAAGGGGCAGTGCCTTTAAGATAAGGAACATTGGGACAGAGAAGACCAGCCCGTGGGCTGAATATAAAGGCAAAACATGGGTATATGGACTATCCTTATTCAACAAGCCCGTTCAGCAAGCGATGAAGGATAAGGAGGTTTATATCATACGCATAATCTTAGACGTTCGTTGGGAGTCCAGTGCCTTTTGGGATTCTGTCAGTTCTGCAGGAACGGCCTGGATGGAAGCCATTGTACGTAAGTGTCTTGACGCAAAGGTAAAGGAAGTGTCTTGGAAACACTTCTATATACCCGAACGAAAGACATCGAGTGAGAAGTAAGGCCAACACGTTTGATACATATTGGCGCAAAAAGTAAAGCGAGATAGTGCGCCATATGTATAAAAACGAAACAATACCTTGCGTGGGTGCGGCATACGTACCCGCGCAAGGGCATTAGAAGGCTTGCATGCCATTGCTATATAGACAGCATGCAGACTAATAACGTATGATGCAGAGGAACTACATAAAAATGTTAAGACGATGAAAAGGTTATTTATATTGATGTTTTTCGCTATGCTTTGGCATCGCCATGTACGCCCAAAACACGCAGACGGATGCAGAACGCGAAAGGGAGAATAAGATGCTCGAAGCTTTCTTGCCTACCCTTGATGCACGGAGAAGCGAATTTGTTGGCCAACCCGCCAAGAAGCTATTTGATGTTATAAGGGGCAGTGCCTTTTAAGATAAGGAACGTTAGCCCAAAAGAAACAAGTCCGTGGGCTGAATATAAAGGCAAGATGTGGGTATATGGACTATCCTTATTTAACAAGCCTGCACAACAAGCAATGGAAGATAAAGAAGTCTATCGCATTAGCATCATTTTAGACATTCGTTGGGAGTCCAGCGCCTTTTGGGATTCTGTCAGTCCAGCTGGGCCTGCCTGGATGGAGGCTGTTATGCAAAAAGTGTCTTGACGCAAAGGTAAAGGAAGTGTCTTGGGAACACTTTTATATACCCAAACGAAAGACATCGAGTGAGAAGTAAAAGCCAACACGTTTGATACATATTGGCGCAAAAAGTAAAGCGAGATAGTACGCCATATGTATAAAAAAACGAAACAATACCTTGCGTGGGTGCGGCCTACACGCTCACGCAAACGTTTTTAATGGGGAATGGTGGCTTCTTATGTAAAGGCCGTTAGGGCCATCTTTACACAACCCCTATATAGGGATAAATGCTAGAGCTGAATATTTAACCCAAGTCGATCATTACACCACAATGTTTCTAGATTTCTTGTATTTGGGTTGTTATATTCACTCAAATTCTCTCAACTCACATCAAAGTCGTTTTTGACTTTTTTTGTACTTCTACAAGGTGTGCGGAGTGTAGTACAAGTCATCTCACTGACTTATAAAATCACTACCTCCTACAACTCCAGAAGTAACAAACCCACCAACCCACTAACTAGCAAGTTCATCAACTAAAAAAACTCAAAAAAACTTAAAAACTTTAAATTCTTGTTTTTTTATTTTTACATTTTCATTCTTATTTTCGCTCAATTCTAGCGAAAAATATTGGTTAAAAAGTCGGCAAATAACTCTTTTTCTTCCCTTTCACACCTTAAAGTTTGTCAGTTTTTAAGACCATCTCCTACATTTTGCACCATTTTACCTTTCTAGTTTAGTTGCCACCCCGTATTTTTCTCAAGTCCAATTTCTCACTTTTTAGCCCCTAAAACTCTACTTTTTATGGCTATTTTGCCCCTTTTCAGCTTTGTTTTTTTCATAACTATAAAAAGGTTTTGTTTATACAATTACTATGGATAATTATGCCAAACTGCTTCTCATTTAGCACCATTTCACCTTGCGTTTAGCACCAAAACGCATTGCATTTAGCACCAAAACGCACGCCATTTAGCACCAAAACGCACGCCATTTAGCAGCAAAACGCATTGTATTTAGCAACAAATAGCCCCGAAAAATGGTGTAAAAGGCTACCCTTCAAATAAAAAATTCATTTTTACCAACATTCACATACCACCCTTTTTTTACATCAAAACAAACCTTCGCGAGAATCGATTATTTGCGGCAAGGTGGACGATTGGTGAACAGAAGTGGCACTCATAATGTTAAAAATCCTTACCAAAAACTAGACAAAAACACAATTACGTTGTATGCGCACGGATGGCAACGGCAAGCAAAAAAATGTACGTCTGTTATGCCACTACAAGCACCTTGTAGTGTGTGGTATTGCCAAAAAAACAATGTTGTATGCTGCGGCTTGTTGAACGCTTTGGCTCTTAAATGCCCCTTTGATTGGTAATAGAAATAGTTATTTTTGTAACTCAAACAGCTGTGGGAAATGTGATTTGCGGCACTAATTATAATTGTCTGCATGCTTTAAAAACAACAACCGATAGTCTGTTGAGAACTTGAAAATTAGCCTTTAGTTTGCGCCCGCGCAATCGTTTGCATAATAAACACCAACATTTCCACCTCGCAAGCGCAAACCTCTTATGAATAATGCCTAACTTTACGCCTAGTTTACTAACCCCTGAGTCTATGAATTTATATTTTAACATTGATTACCAGACCATCTTCGGAGAAGAATTGGTGCTGAACATTGTAACGAATAACAACAACGGTGAATGCCTAACAACGCAATACCGAATGAGTACTACCGATGGTTTGCACTGGAGTTGCTGCATTAATAAATTGCCCGACACTTGTCAAAGTGCCGTGCAATATTTCTACAGTGTGGATAGTGCAGGCACCACCAAACGCCAAGAGTGGACGTTGCAACCTCACCGACTGGCTATTGGGGCGCTGAAGGCCAATGCCTACCACGTGTACGACCAATGGAATGCCATCCCCGATGATGCCTATCAATACACTTCGGCTTTTACAAAATGCCTTAAACACCGCGAAGTGCAACCCCTTCCTGCTTCTGACTACGAACGCACGCTGCGCCTTGTGGTGCGCGCTCCGCAACTAAGAGCTTCACAACGTTTGGTTTTGGTTGGCGACGACATCGCCCTTGGGGCTTGGTCGTTGGGCCGTGCGCTGCCCATGACCGAGATAAACGATTGCGAGTGGGCCATAGACCTTAATCTTGACGAACTAAATGGTCAACAAGTGGCGGTGAAGGTGGTGGCCATTGATGTCAACAACCGCGTGGCGCCAATGTGGGAGACGGGGTATAACCGCGAATTGCAGTTGCCTCAAATCCACAAAAAACGAGGTATGTGTGTACCATTTACAACAAGCCTTCTTCGATTTTTTTGGGACGAACGCTTTGCTGGTACGCTTGTGCCCGTGTTCTCGTTGCGCACCAAACGCAGCTTTGGCGTGGGCGATTTTGGCGACCTTAAAACCATGATAGATTTTTGTGGTGCATACCAATCAGCGCGTGCTGCAGGTGCTGCCCATCAACGATAGCACCACAACGCACACCTGGACCGACTCTTATCCATATAGCTGCATTAGCATTTTTGCCCTTCATCCTCAGTATGTAGACCTCAATGCACTGCCCTTACTTAAGAACGAAGACGAGCGTAAGGCATTCGAGACATTGAGACAAGAACTAAATGCACTGCCACAGATTGACTACGAACGTGTAAACAACGCCAAAACAGAGTATCTCAAGTTGCTCTTCGAACAAGAAGGTAAGGAGATGATGAAGGCAAACGAATTTAAAACGTTCTTTGAGGAAGAAGCTCGCTGGCTTGTGCCCTACGCTCAGTATTGCCATCTTCGCGATTTGCATGGCACTGCCAACTTTGCGCAATGGCCCGACCACAACACTTGGAACGAGGCCGAACGCAAAGCCCTCTCTACGCCCACAACGAAGGCCTATAAGGAGGTGGCTTTCCATTACTTCGTTCAGTATTTGCTTTACACCCAGATGCGCCAAGCTCACGAATATGCTCGCGCTAAGGGGTGTGATACTAAAAAGGCGACATTCCTATTGGCGTGAATAGAAATGGTTGCGACGTGTGGACAGAACCACATTACTTCAATCTTAATGGCCAAGCTGGTGCTCCGCCCGACGATTTCTCGGTTAAAGGTCAGAATTGGGGTTTCCCCACCTACAACTGGGACGAGATGTTGCGCGACGATTGCGCCTGGTGGGTGCGTCGTTTCCAAAACATGGCGAAGTTTTTTTGATGCTTATCGCATCGACCACGTGCTGGGTTTCTTCCGCATTTGGGGAAATTCCCGTGTCGTGTGTAGATGGCCTTTTTGGGTCAATTCTCGCCCTCGCTGGGTATGACGCGCGAGGAGATAGAAAGCCTATGGCCTGCCTTTTTAACGAGGAAGCGTTTACGCGTCCTTTTATTAGCAACTGGGTACTCGACCGCATTTTTGGCGAAAAACGCCAACCAAGTGAAGGCCAATTATCTGCAACCGCTGCACGATGACATTTGGGGAATTGCGCCCCGAATACGACACGCAACGTAAGATAGAACAGGCTTTTTGAGGGTAAGACCGATGAGCCCAGCCAATGGTTGCGCGACGGACTCTTTGCCTTGGTAACCGATGTGCTGTTTGTTCGCGACCGCAAAGACCCCTCTAAGTTCCATCCACGCATCGCTGTGCAGCACGATTTTGTGTACGAAGCCCTATGGGATAAAGACAAAGCCGTGTTTAACCGCTTATACAACGACTACTATTATCGTCGCAACAACCAGTTCTGGTATTACGAGGCGATGAAGAAACTGCCCAAACTGGTTGAGGCTACAGGCATGCTTGTATGCGCCGAAGACCTTGGAATGGTGCCCGACTGCGTGGCGTGGGTGATGAACGAACTACGCATTCTCTCGCTCGAAGTGCAATCGATGCCCAAAGACCCCCGTGTGCGCTTTGGCAATCTCTCGGCATTCCCCTATCGCTCGGTAAACACATTTAGCAGTCACGACATGCCAACGCTGCGCCAGTGGTGGGACGAGAACTGGGAACGAACGCAAGAATACTACAACACGATGCTCTATAAGGGCGGTCCGGCGCCACATCCGCTCACGGGCTTACTCGCTCGCGAGATTGTTTTGCGCCAGCTTCTCTCGCCCTCAATGCTGTGTATACTAAGTATACAAGACTGGCTCGCTATTGATGAAGACCTGCGTTTGCCCGATGCCGATGCCGAACGCATCAATATACCAGCCAATCCGCGACACTACTGGCGCTATCGCATGCACATCAACATCGAAGACCTCATGGCCAATGCGCCTTTCTGTGCAGCTGTTAAGGATATGGTTCAACAAAGCGGCAGATAAGTCTATGCCCTGGTTTAGATGGCTTACGATTTTTGTGGTTTGCTCCGCTAGCAATGGCGGCGCAAACCATTTCTTCGCCCAACGGGCAGCTTACTTTAAAGGCATACGTAAGCAAGGGGCAGCCCACCTACGAATTGTTTTATGGCAATGAACCAGTGGTGAAACCCTCGCATCTGGGGCTAGAGCTGGCCAACTTCCCCAGTTTGCTCACCAATTTTGAAGTAGCCAGTGTGGACTCGTCGTCGTTTGATGAGACTTGGAAACCTGTTTGGGGCGAGAAATCGGCCATACGTAATCGTTATAACGAACTGGCTGTGCGCTTTAAAGAACGCACTGCAGCTTGTCGAGACATGGTGGTGCGCTTTCGTCTCTACGATGAAGGTGTGGGATTTCGTTACGAACTACCCCGACAGCCACAACTCGACAACGTAATTGTGAAAGAAGAGCGCGCAATTTGCCATGCCTGGCAACCACCAGGCCTACTGGATAGCGGGCGACTACGACACCAACGAATACGATTACCAAATAACGCGTCTCTCGGAAATTCGCCAACGCATGCCCAAGGCCGTTACGCCAAACGCTACGCAAAGCCCCATTGGACCTACTGCGGTGCAAACGGCTTTGCTGATGAAAAGCTCGATGGCGGCCTATACATCAACATACACGAGGCTGCCTTGGTGAACTATTCGGCCATGCACCTTGTGCTGAACGATACAACAATGGTGTTTGAATCGTGCCTAACGCCCGATGCACTGGGGCAAAAAGCTTGTATACGCTGCCCATTTAACACGCCCTGGCGAACCATTATGGTGAGCAACGACCCGCGAACGCTGCTCGACTCGAAGCTGACGCTTAACCTAAACGAGCCTTGCAAGCTGGAAGACACATCGTGGATTCACCCAGTGAAATACATTGGCGTGTGGTGGGAGATGATTACTGGTAAGAGCACGTGGAGCTATGCCGACTATCAGCCTGTTGTTTTAGGCCAAACCAACTTCGCCAAGCTTAAGCCTACGGGCCGACATGGAGCCGATAGCACCAATGTTAAGCGTTATATCGACTTTGCTGCACGGCATGGCTTTTCGCAAGTGCTGGTTGAGGGATGGAACGAAGGTTGGGAAGACAATTGGCGAAAGCTGCACAATTACAGTTTTACACAGGCTTATCCCGACTATCCTTTGCAGCGTTTGCAGGCTTATGCACAAGAACGGGGTGTGAAATTGATGATGCACCACGAAACATCGAGCAGCGTGTTAAACTACGAACGGCAACTGGATGATGCCTACAAACTGATGAACAGCCATGGCATAGACGTGGTTAAGAGCGGATATGTGGGCGACATCTTCCCTAATGGTGGGCATCATTTCGACCAATGGATGGTGGAACATTATCTGCATTGCATCAAAGAGGCCGCCAAACACCGCATCATGGTGAATGCCCACGAGGCTGTTCGGCCCACAGGCTTGTGTCGCACTTACCCCAATATGATTGGAAACGAGTCGGCACGAGGCACAGAATTTCACGCCATGGAGGGTTGTAGCCCAGGGCACGTTGCTATATTGCCCTTCACTAGATTGATGGGCGGGCCGATGGACTATACGCCTGGCATCTTCGAAACCGACATCTCGAAGGTTAACCCCAACAACAAGTGTCGCATGCGCGCCACATTGTGCAATCAGTTGGCGCTCTACGTGGTGCTATATAGTCCGCTGCAGATGGCGGCCGACTTGCCCGAAAAACTACGAAAAAGCATCTCGACGCTTTCCAATTTATTAAGGATGTGGCCGTAGATTGGGACGACTCACACTATCTGGAGGCCGAACCAGGCGAGTATATCACCGTTGCACGCAAGGCTAAAGGTAGCCCCAACTGGTTTTGTTGGCTGTGTGGCTGGCTTGCATGCCCATATGGCTAACGTGTCGCTTAGCTTTTTAGAGCCTGGCAAAAAATACCTGGCTACCATCTATAAAGATGGTGCCAAGGCAGATATCGACAAGTTTACGGCTGATTATGCAATTGAACAACGCACGGTTACGCATCGTTCTAACTTGCGCATACGGGCTGTTAAAGGGGGCGGATTTGCTATTTCGATTAAGCCGTTAGAACGAGGTGAAAAAAAGTAAAAAGGTGAAAAAAGTGAAAGGGGAAAAGGTAAAAAGGTGACTACGCCTACTAACTTATCAACTCATAACCGCGTAAACTCTCCAAAGCATAAACGCATTAACGCGCAAACTCACCAACCCCTATCTCAAAAAAACCTCATTAACTCACGAATTCAAATCCTCATAAACTCAAAAAAATTCAATAACAATATGAACATAAAAAGGATTTATCATGGCTGCCTTGTTTGTTTGTACCCAAGGACTTGAGGCAAGCGCGCAAGACATGAACGAGATGACTTATTCGCCGAACGAAACGGTGTTTAAACTACATGCGCCTGCAAATGCAAAGCGTGTTTTTGGTAAAGATTTATGCCGACGCACTAGACGGTAAGCCAGTCAAGACGTTAAAAAAATGAAATTCAATGGCAACAACCAGTGGACCGCAACGGCTAAAGGCGACTTCAAAGGTCGTTTCTACACCTTCGATATTCCTGCCTTTAACCGTGGCGAAACGCCTGGAATCTTTGCTAAGGCCGTGGGTGTAAATGGAAGAAGAGGGGCCATTATCAACCTCGAAGAGACCAACCCCAAGGGATGGGAGGCCGATAAACGCCCACCGTTAGCTTCGCCTGCCGACCTCGTTATCTACGAACTTCACCATCGCGACTTCTCCATTCATCCCTCGTCGGGCATCAAAAACAAAGGCAAATTTCTTGCTCTCACCGAAGATAAAGCCATCAAGCACTTGCAACAACTGGGCATTAACGCAGTGCACATTCTGCCTTCGTTCGACTATGCCTCGATAGACGAGACGCAATTGCACAAACCACAGTATAATTGGGGATACGACCCGCTGAACTATAACGTGCCCGAAGGTTCGTACAGCACCGACCCTTATCGCCCCGATGTGCGCATACGCGAGTTTAAACAGATGGTGCAAGCACTTCACAAGGCCGGCATTCGCGTTATTCTCGACGTGGTTTACAACCACACCTACGACCTCTCGGGTAGTGCATTCCAACGCACCTGGCCCAACTATTTCTATCGTAAACGCACCGATGGAACGTATTCAGATGGGTCGGGTTGTGGCAACGAAACCGCTAGCGAGCAACCTTTGATGCGACAGTTTATGATAGAGTCGATGAGACATTGGGTGAAGGAGTACCACATCGACGGCTTTCGCGTTGACCTAATGGGCGTTCACGACATTGAAACAATGAACCTTATTCAGGCCGAAATGCAAAAAATAGACCCCTCCATATATATATATGGTGAGGGATGGAGTGCTGGCGCATGTGCCTACCCACAAGAAAAGCTGGCCATGAAAGCCCATACCGAGCAGATGCCAGGCATAGGAGCGTTTAGCGATGAGATGCGCGATGCACTGCGCGGACCATTCTCAGACGACCATAAGCCTGCTTTCTTGGCCGCACTCGACGGTCATGAAGAGAGCCTTAAATTTGGTATCGTTGGCGCTATTGCTCATCCCCAGGTAGACATGAGCCAAGTAAACTATAGCAAAAAGCCATGGGCCAACCAGCCAACCCAAATGATTAGCTATGTTAGCTGTCACGACGATATGTGCTTAACCGACCGCATACGCAACTCGATACCTGGCATAACCACTGCCGAACTGATAAAACTCGACCTCTTGGCGCAAACGTTTGTGTTTACGTCGCAAGGTGTTCCGTTTATGCTTAGTGGCGAAGAGATGCTGCGCGATAAGAAAGGCGTACACAATAGCTATTGTTCGCCCGACTCAATTAACGAGCTTAACTGGACCAATCTCGAACGTTTTTCCCAAGGTGTTTGCCTACTACAAGGGGCTTATTGCCCTGCGTAAGGCGCATCCGGCGTTTCGTTTGGGTAATGCCGAACTGGTGCGTAAGCATCTCGAATTTATCGACACGCCTGCCAAAAATGGTGGCTTTCCGACTGAAAGACCACGCTGGTGGCGATGCTGCAAAAAGACATCGTGGTGCTGCTTAACGCTAATCGCGAGGCACAAGTGGTGGATATTCCACAAGACGAATACCGCGTTATGGTGTGCGATGGCGTGGTTAACCTCGATGGAATGGGTAAAATGAGTGGCGGAAAAAGTCTCTGTCGACCCGCAATCGGCATTGATATTGATGAGTTTGTAAGTTTGTAAGTTTATGAGTTTGTAAGTTATCAGTTTGTGAGTTTATAAACTTAAAAACTCATAAGCTCAAAAATCTCACAAAGCATTTGGCTTAACTCCTTAACTCCCCTAACTCCTTAACTCCTTAACCCACCCTAACCCCTTAACTCCTAGAAAGAATGAAGAAAATACTTCTGGCCCTTTCGCTGTTCTCATTAACAGCATCGGCCAACATAAAAGTTAACAGAATAGACCCCACCAACTGGTATGTGGGCATGCAAGACCCCACTTTGCAACTGATGGTGTATGGCGATGGCATTGGCAAAAGCCAACGTCACAACCAATTATCCAGGCGTAAAGATAACCAGCGTGGAACGACTTGAGAGTCCCTAATTACCTCTTGATTTACCTCGACTTAAACAATGCCAAAAGCAGGAAATATGCCCTTGGTGTTTGCTCAAGGTAAGAAAAAAACAACCGTTAATTACGAACTGAAGAAGCGCGACATGCCTGGCGACCAACGTATGGGATTTTCTAATGCCGACGTTCTTTACATGTTTATGCCCGACAGATTTGCCTCTAGCGGACAAAAACAACACCCTATGCCAGGACTTAACGCATATAGCGTGGACCGCTCGCAACCTAGTTTGCGACACGGAGGCGACCTCGAGGGCATTCGTAAGCACCTAGATTACTTCAACGAACTGGGCGTTACGGCACTTTGGTTTACCCCCGTACTAGAGAATAACACACCCGACAACAACAACCAAAGCACCTATCATGGCTGATGCACAACCGACTATTATCGCGTTGACCCACGTTTTGGCACCAATCAGGAATACCGAAACCTTGTAGACGAAGCACATAACAAGGGACTAAAGGTGGTGATGGACATGATTTTTAACCACTGTGGCATCACCCATCCATGGATTAAAGACATGCCCTCGCGCAATTGGTTTAATCGTTCAGACTATAAAAAGCAACTATTTGCAAACCAGCTATAAGCTCACACCTGTGCTCGACCCCTATGCTTCGGAGGTGGATATGGACGAAACAGTGGAGGGATGGTTCGTGCCTTCTATGCCCGACCTTAACCAACGCAACCCTCACGTGCTGCAATATCTTATCCAAAAACAGTATCTGGTGGATAGAAACGGTGGGCATCGACGGCATTAGAATGGACACTTACCCCTATGCCGACCGCGAAGCAATGGCGCAATGGATGGCCAGACTGAATAAAGAGTATCCCAACTTTAACACCGTGGGCGAAACATGGGTAACAGAACCTGCGTACACTGCTGCCTGGCAAAAAGACTCGAAGCTCTCTAACATTAACAGCAACCTTAAGTCGGTGATGGATTTTGCTTTCTTCGACCGCATCAATCAAGCCAAAAACGAAGAAACTGACGGATGGTGGAACGGCCTAAATAGGGTGTACAATGGTCTGTGTTACGATTATCTCTACCCCAACCCCGCATCGGTGATGGCCTTTATTGAGAACCACGACACCGACCGCTTTCTTGGAAACGGCAACGACACGCTTGCACTGAAGCAAGCATTGGCTCTTTTGCTCACCATGAACCGCATCCCACAGCTGTATTATGGCACTGAAGTGTTGATGAATGGTACAAAAGAAAAAACCGACGGCAATGTGCGAAAAGACTTCCCTGGCGGTTTTGCTGGCGATAAGCACAATGCCTTTACTGTAGAGGGCAGAACCAAAGCGCAAAACGAGATGTTTACCTGGCTTAGCCAACTGTTGCACTGGCGAAAGGGCAACGAGGTGATTGCAAAGGGTAAACAAACCCACTTTATCCCCTTTAATGGCATTTACGTCTTGGCCCGAACGCTCGACAAACGCCACGTGCTAACCATCGCCAACGGAACCTCTAAGTCGGCTATCATGCCTGTGGCTCGCTACGCCGAAGTGATTGGCGATGCCGACGAGGTACGCGATGTGCTCACAGGTCGCACCATTAGTCTACTAGAAGACTTGCAACTTGGCCCACGAGAGACACTTGTTGTGGAATGGACCGAGAAATAAGTGGCACACAACGCCCTTAACAACCTCATAAACAAATGCTCTGCACTGGTGATGCGCAACATTAAACATCGCGCAACATCAGTGCAGAGCACTATCTCAACACATAATTCCTACCACGAAAAGCTCCTTTCGCATGTTTCGCTGCTTTTTTTCAGCAAAACATCCCCTGCAAAAAAATACTTCCCTATCCCCTTTTAACAAGACCAACTCTCACAAGCAACAATGCGCGATAGGATAGCACAGAGGCCAGTTCTTATTCTCTTTCATCCTCAATATCGTAAATCATTCTCCCACCAAAATATAAAGTCATGATGCAATGCACGGGCACATCATTGGTTCTTAGCCAACCTTGAAACATAGCTTGCCCCCAATTCGTCATTTCGTCGATAACTTCAAATTCGCTGTTTTTATACCTTTGCTGATAAGTATCAAAATCAATTTGTTCGCCATGGAAAACATCGCGCAGCGTACTATCAAACACAAGCACATTCATATCGTCGACATCAACCTGCTCAAAAATAACCTTGGCTTTATGCGTATGCTCCCCATCATCATCGTAAGAGAATATTTTATCAAAATGAAATACCAAGTTCCCTTTGTTCAAACGTCATCTTTTGAATGCGTCCATCGTGAAGCGAATACTTTGAATATGGAGCAAAAACTTTTTATAATCTTCATTCCTAGATATGTTTAATGCGAGTTTTTTTAATTTGTTGCGGCTCATTGTTTAAGGCGAGAAACACCAATTATCGGCATATCGCTCGCCCAAAACAGAAAAAAGAATAGACCAACAAGCAATGCTAAACAAGAACACAAAGTTAAGTAAACTTTTTTTATATTGCAAGACTATTGGGGATTTTTATCATCTCACAAAACAAACACAGGGCCACCAAAGTGTACAGCAATTGAGACCACAACCAAAAGGCCACGGCAAGAACTACGAAACGTTAAGCACAAAAAGAGGAACAATAAGATTGTTTTTAGTAGCTATTAATGATGGTGTTAACAAAGGCACAGTGCCAAGTTTCAAGGCAAAAACAGTGTACCGCAACTGGTATCAGTAGTTTGAGAACGAGCAATAGACCTTAAAAAACCAAGCTAAGCAGCAGGTTAATGCAAAGGCAGCAAATCATTTAGATACCACTCGAATTGCGCAATCGAGCTAAGTTGTCGTTCCAGATAGCCTTTAAGCTATCTACTTCGTCCTCCCACGCAAAGTCGGTGATGGTAAGTACATAATCGTTGGTTATATGACTCTTATCCATTCTTAACTCAAAGAAGTTGTCCGGTCCATCCTCATCGTCCCAACTAATTTTGATATATTCATTCTTAATCTTCTCAACGATAGTGCCCTTTCGCACCTCGTGATGACTCCAAAGTTCACCCCACACGAAGGTGAGTTGCTCACCGTCTTGCGTTACGTTATCGGCCACCCATCTAGCAAGGCCCGAGTCGGTGCTGATGAGGTCCCATATTATTTGGGGCCGAGTTAGACATGAGCTCTCGTTCAATACAAAGTCTTTGCTTGTCCATAACAATACAGATCGTGGTTTGCTATTACATATATAATGTGCGCCAGCCTTTGCACCGCCGTAGCAAGTGCCCAAGGTGTGGCATGAGTGTCGCGCCGACACCCATTGTTTAGGCATACTCTCAAACACCCCCTGCACATCATCGTGTGCAAAGGTACAAGTCCTTCATTGGTATTCTCGCATTGGTGCGACTCATTCGTCTTCACCTTGGATGTATAACCCTCTAAGCACATCCATGCGGCAAGATAAACTTGCACAGACAACGTCCAAAAAATCCTCTGAAGGCGATTTCGAGAACCGCCATTTAGTTATATCGAGTACAAAAAAATACCACTTTTTTTATATCATTAGCACGAAAAAACAAAAATATTTTTTTGCTCGTTTCAATTTTTTTACCTTACCTTTGCACCCGCAAACAAGCAAAATGTTGGCGGGATAGCTCAGCTGGTTAGAGCGCATGATTCATAATCATGAGGTCCCCAGTTCAATCCTGGGTCCCGCTACAAAATGGTCAGGCAAACGGTTAACGCTGTTTGCCTGTCTTGCTTTTTGGGGTAATTGATAGTGTGTCACACCACTTTCCACATTATTAATTTGGTAAAAACCAATAAAAAGCAGTACCTTTTGCACCGCTTTTCGGCGTAATCGCTGGCAGGAGAAGAGTTACCTAGCTATGTTACGTTGGGACGATAAACAATTTAAATATCAAGCAAAAATGGATTTGATTAAAGTTGTTGAAGAAGCATTTGCAACCGGCAAAAAGTTCCCCGAGTTCAAGTCGGGAGACACAATTACTGTCGCTTACAAAAATTATCGAGGGTACGAAAGAACGTATCCAGCTTTACCGCGGTGTTGTAATCCGCATCTCTGGACACGGAGAAAAGAAACGTTTCACCGTTCGCAAAATGTCGGGAACAGTGGGTGTAGAGCGTATCTTCCCCATCGAGTCGCCCAACATCGACAGCATCGAGGTGAACAAACGTGGTAAGGTTCGCCGCGCAAAACTCTACTATCTCCGCGCACTCACGGGCAAGAAGGCTCGTATCAAGGAGAAGAGAGGTGGCGTTGCTCCTCAACAATAAAAAAAGTTACAAGTTACAGTGAAGGCTCGGCATGCAAATGTCGAGCCTCTGTGTTTTTTATAAGGCACGGTTTGCACGTCCGTCCTTGCCTTTTTCGCATCAACAACTTCCTCTCTTGTCCTTGCCCACTTTGTTTTTGCCAGCGCAAAGGAGGCAAAAAAATACCACCAGCGCACAACAAAAAGACTGTCAAACGACATAAAATTGACAAAAAAATGCGTACCTTTGCTGTATGCCAACGGCCAAGGTGAAGCCTTAGAAAGGCTATTCACAGGCAAGAAACATCTAAAAAGCCATCGGCCAAATTACTTTTGATTGATAATCATTTAGTTATACCCAAGAAATGAAAAAGGGACAAATGTTTTTTTCGCTCCTCATTGTGGCCTTTACGCTATGGGGGTGCAAAGCACAGTATGCAGTAACGAATGTAGAACGTAGCCGAATACTGATAGACAAACGTTACGACGCCAACCACGATGCCGAGTTGCAAGCCTTTATTGCGCCTTATAAACAGCGCGTCGACAGCTTGACGGCTCCGCTTGTGGGCCATGCTGGTTGCAACATGACTGCTAGCCGACCCGAAAGTTCTCTGTCTAATCTCCTTACCGACATACTCGTGTGGGCAGGACAGCGTTTTAACGAGCAACCGCAGTTTGCTGTTTACAACATCGGCGGCATGCGTGCAGCCATCGTTGAAGGCGAGGTAACACAGGGCGACATTATCAATGTGGCTCCCTTCGACAACAAAATCTGTTTCATTACATTGACGGGCGAACAGGTAACACGACTCTTTGAGCAAATTGCTAAACGCGCTGGAGAAGGCATTAGCAACAGTGTTAAACTGGTGATTGACAAAGAACACAACCTTCTTAGCGCCACCATCAACGGAAAAACCCGTCGACCCGAAAGCCAATTATCGCGTTGCCACCATCGACTATGTGGTGCAAGGCAACGACGGCATGAGCGCCTTTAAGGAGGGAACACAACTGGTTTCGCCACAATCTGAAGAAAACAATGTGCGCTATATCATCATGGACTACTTTCGTCAACAAATGAAAGCTGGTAAAAGTGTATGCGGAAAGCGCGATGGAAGAATAACAATCAAGCAGTAAAAGAGCATTAAACCACTGCCGTTTGTTGTCGGGGGCTGCCATTTTCTACCACTAAGCTGCTACTTTCACACCGAACCAATCCCCACAACACCCACGACAACCCACAACTGCAACAAAACGAACAACACAAAATGAAGAAATACATGTTACTGGCCGTGGCTTGCATGGCATTGCTAACGGCTAAAGCGCAAAAACAGCTGGTGATTTTGCACACCAACGACACACATAGCTGCATCATGCCACTTAGCGAACACCTGGCAGACACAACCATAGCGGGCCGAGGAGGATTTCTTAGGCGTGTGGAAATGATTAAACAAGAACGCCAAAAACACCCCGACTTACTATATTTCGACAGTGGCGACTTCTCACAAGGCTCGCCCTACTACTCCATGTTCAAAGGAGATGTCGAAATAGAACTGATGAATCGCATGGGCTGCGACGCCAGTACCGTGGGCAATCACGAGTTTGATTTCGGCATGGAGAATATGGCGCGCATCTTTAAGAAGGCCAAATTCCCCATCCTTTGCTCCAACTACGACTTCACTGGCACGCCTCTTGAGGGCATCGTTAAGCCTTACACCATCTTTCATCGCAATGGTTTGAAGATTGGTGTCTTTGGCATTGACCCAAAACTAGAAGGGCTTGTACTCACCAAAATGTACAAAAACAGTGAAGTATCTTGACCCCGCTGCCACCGCTTTAAAAAAATGGCAACCATGCTCAAAAAAAGAAAATGAAATGCGACGTTGTGATTTGCATTTCGCACCTTGGCTGGGGCATCGAGGCGACGACGACCAAAAAAATGATTGAGGGGTCGCGCTACATCGACCTGGTGTTGGGCGGACATTCGCACACTTTCTTCGAAACTTTGCGCTACGCCAACAACCTTGATGGCAAACCCGTACCTGTAGACCAAAAACGGAAAGAACGCCATCTATGTGGGTAAAATCGTGCTAAAGGTAGACAAGAAATAGCCCTGTTGCCATGCGCGTCAACAACTTCACTTACCTATTGCATGGCGAAGACGCGCCACTTGTCTCACCCAATGCCGCTTTACAGGCCACGCCAACCCATCAAAACCCAAACAAAAACATCATTTACAGAGACCTCAAAACTCTTGTTGCACAATAACCGCCCACTTTTTGCGTTTATATCCAACGTATGAAGCAGCTTATTTGCCTTATAATATATGTGTGCGCACTGCCCATCTCATTGATGGCGCAGCAAAGACGCGTGGAAAACAGGCCCTACACCGACCTGCGACCGTTCCATTTTGGCGTGGTGGTGGGCGCTCATGTGCAAGATGTCGAACTGTTTAATGCTGGCATTCAACACATAACACTAGACGATGGACAAACCATTGAAACCAACATCGCGGCCGAACAAGACCGATACGACCCTGGTTTTGTGGTGGGCGTAACGGGCGAAATGCGCCTTAACCGCCATTTCCAACTCCGCGTTGTGCCTGCAATGTATTTCGGTAATAGACACTTGGTGTTTAGAAACCTTGGGCAAACCAATGCCGAGGGCCTACCCATCGAACACAGACAGGATATGAAAACGGCTTATATCTCTACCGCCTTCAACCTCATTTTCGCTGCTCCACGCTTCAACAACCATCGCCCATACCTACTAGCAGGTATCAATCCCATGCTTAACCTCAGCGGAAACGATACCCACATCTTGCGATTTAAACGCCACGACGTGTTTGCAGAGGTGGGCGTTGGATGCGATTTCTACCTGCCTTTCTTCAAACTTCGACCCGAATTGAAGTTTATGTTTAGCCTTATCGACTGCCTTGACGCTAAGCATGCCGACCGACTGCGCGACAAAACGCTCGTGCCTTATGCACGCTCCACTTCTAAAGCGGCTAGCAAAATGATTGCGCTATCATTTTACTTTGAATAAACTCCATTGCTACCACAAAATAATGAGCGAGCAATAAAACATCACCCTACAGCAAAAAAACCCTAAATTCGCACCACAGCAGGCAATAACTACCTGGAAAAACAAAGCAATGAATAAAACCAAAAGCACATACAAAACAGCCTTATTCATTAAATAAAAAAATTAACAATTGCACAAAAAAACAATCATTATTTCTAGGTATTACGAAAAAAACATTCACTACCTTTGCATCATCAAAAAGTAAGTATAACGCACATTAAAGCGAGATACAAAAGAGTGGTTTTATCATCAACAGCCAGCAGTAACAAGACCATTTGCAGGTTCAAAAAAATAAGAAAACCACGCATTCAAGAGCAGATAAAGAACATATTATACAAAAAAACATTTAAATAGAATTTTATTATGGCTTACGTTATTGGTAACGACTGTATCGCTTGTGGCACCTGTTTGCCCGAGTGCCCCGTAGAAGCAATCTCTGAGGGTGATATTTATAAGATTGATGAAGACGCTTGCACCGAATGCGGTACTTGCGCAAGTGTATGTCCCAGCGAGGCTATTAGCCTTCCCTAATAGGACTTACAGCTATCACTTCTGAAAGGTAAAAGGCCACTTAGTGCGCCTTTACCTCAAACAAGCAGACCAGTTAACAAGGTTTGGATGAGCTAAGCCCGCGTTCAATACGCTAGCTATCAACGCTCCCAAGAACAACCTTGCTTACTGGCCTTCTTTTTGTACCCATACCATCCGTCTTGCCACAATTCCTAGCCTCGATACCACACAACACACGCTAAACAATCTCAAACCCACTCCGTTTAGCCTCTAACTAACGTAGCCCCACACAACCACCCTTCCCTCCCCGCCCCACTTTGCTTTATAACAAACTGTTTCGCGCTCGCGTGCGCGTATATATAAGGTAAAAATGCCACCAAACAAGCCTCATAACATCATCCAAACTATCACACAACACATAGCGCAACACCGCAATTTACCTATTAATAAGTATTGCAGAACCTGCGCAAAAAAATCATAAATTTGCACCCAAAAAGAAGGATAACCAACCAACAACTAACAACAAAACATGAAATGTACTTCGTATTGTAAGCTTATGATGCTTGCAGCAATGATGATTGGCACTGTTACTACCACGCATGCCCAAACCGAAACCACCCTCAACGAGCCAGAAGCCAAACAAACATTGGAGGTTAACGGCTATGTCACAGGCAAAAAGGCGAACCTCTGATGGGCGTTGTTGTGCAGGTGAAGGGCACAAACAAACGTGCCATAACCAACGAACAAGGAGCTTACACCCTGAGCGCGCTACAAGCTGGCGACCTTACGCTAACCTTTCACTACATTGGATGTAAACCTGAAGAGCGCCATTTTGTTCTTTCACAAAATCAAAGACAAGATGCACAACTTAGCGAAGCCACCGAAATGCTACAAGGTGTTGAAGTGGTGGGACGAAACGAGCGCTCGTATAAGAACACTAGAACATTTGTGGGTACTAAAACGGCTACTGCTGTTAAGGATGTGCCCCAGTCTATTGGCTACGTTACAAAAAGAATTGGTACTCGACCAAGGCGCTACAACAGTGAATGATGTGGTGAAAAACATCAGCGGAGTAAACCAATACACCTTCTACAACGATTTCTCTATACGTGGGTTTCGCACCACTGGCAACCGCAATTCGGGCAACCTCATCAACGGCATGCGTGCACAAACCAGTTTATGGAAACAGCAATCGTTAGCCAACATCGAACGGGTAGAGGTGATAAAAGGGCCTGCCTCGGCACTATTTGGCAACGCTGCACCGGGTGGAGTAATCAATAGGGTGACCAAAAAACCGCTTGCCGAAACCCGTAGACAAGTAAGCACCACCGTTGGAAGCTATGCCACGTTTAACGCCTATGCCGATTTCACAGGTAAGCTAAACCCCAAAGGCTCGCTACTTTATCGACTTAACTTGGGATATGAGAACACCGACTCCTATCGCGACTTGCAAGGCGGACAGAATTTCATCGTAGCGCCCTCGTTTTCATACGTGCCTAACCATCGCACGCAGTTTAATGTGGACGTGTTTTACCAACAATATACTGGCAAGATAGACCGCGGACAGAGTATTTTTTTGGCGATGGCGACCTTTACTCGGTGCCCATATCGCGGTCGCTTTCGGCTGCTAACGATTACCTCAAAGAACGCTTAATGAACATCACTTTAGGGACTAACTCATAAGTTCACCGACCGTATTTCGTTTAACAGCACATACCTAAACTCATCGTATGATGAAGATATGCAAGAGCACAACCAAGCCAACGCCTATGTATTGAATGCAGACAGTAGCCAGAATAATAGTCGCATTCTAATGCAAGCCATGATACGTAAGCGCCATTTCAGAAACAATAGCTTTAACAACTATCTGAATGTAGGGTTCAATACAGGACGAGCACAGCACACCTTACTAGTGGGCTGGGACTATTTTCAAACCGACTTGCTGCCAGGAACCCTCGGCACTCACGGCTAGAGGATACTTATTAAAAAACGGAAAAACAACCACTAAGTTTAACAAAAGTAAGATTAATAACTACGTTCTCGATGCCGACGGTAACCCAAAGACCAATGTTCCCTACTTCGACCTTAACAACACCACGGGCAACAGCATCAAAGACATTAGCAAATACGTGTTCACTGCAGACGAGATAAGTCCTTACCGCCAATATTCGCACGGCATCTATCTGCAAGAACAACTGAGATATGGCCCTCTGCAACTGCTTTTTGGGCTTACGCCAAGAGTTTTTCACCGACATACTTAACAAACAACGAAACAACGAAACGCGCACCACGCAGCACGCTTTAATACCCCGCGTGGGCGCTGTGCTAACACTTAACAAGCAAATAAACCTGTATGGCACATGGGTTAAGGGTTTCGAACCACAATCGGCAAGCGTGCAAAGCAACCCCAATACTGGCGCCCCATTCTCGCCAGAACAGTCGCAATTGTTCGAAGTGGGCGCAAAGAGCGACTGGTTCGACCATCGTTTGAGCATCACTACGGCCCTTTTCCACCTTACTAAAAAAACAACACTTTGTATAATGCTGGCGATGCCGGAAACCCCGATTTACTGATGCAAGTGGGCGAAGAGGTATCCAAGGGCGTTGAAGTTGATGTTGCTGGCGAGCTATTGCCCAACTGGAGCGTAGTGGTTAACTATGCCTATACCGATGCAAAGATAACTAAGACGGCTAGTGGAACAGAAAAAAAGACTTGGGTATGCAACGCCCCAACACCCCACGCCATGCAGCCAACATCTGGACCAAATACATTCTGCGCCACGGCCCTTTACGCAACTTGGGCATTGGATTGGGTGTAAATGCCAACAGCGAACGCTTCGGACAAGTGGGCAAACGTGCCAATACCATTGTTTATCCTGGCTACGCGCTGCTCAATGCTGCCTTGTATTATAGGGTTAGAAGTTTGCAATTGCAACTTAATGCCGACAATCTACTGAACAAAACCTATTGGGTTGGTGGATACGACAAGTTGCGTTCGTTCCCTGGCTCACCCTTCTTTGTAAAAAGCCACTGCCACATACCGGTTCTAAAAAAACAAAGTTCGTGGCAATAACAAAATCGACACCACCACCAACGAAAGGCCCTCGAAAAGCCTGCGTTGGTGGTGGTGTTATTTTATTAATGGTGCTTAGCAACGAGTGCCTTTAACCCTAGCTTACGCTTATTTCAGCAGTTCAGCCAGTCGGGCATGCAGTTCCTCGGCGCGCAAGTCGCGACCAACGATTTCACCCTTTTGATTAATAAGCACACAAGCAGGAATGCCTCTCACCCCATAAAGGCGAGCAGCCTCACATTCCCAACCTTTCAAGTCGCTGGTTTGAATCCAGTTCATGCCCATATCTTTAACGGCAGTTTCCCAGTCTTTTTTTGATTCGTCGAGCGAAACGCCAACGATTTCCAGACCCTTATCGTGGAATTGCTTATAAGCCTCAACCACATTAGGCATCTCCATACGGCAAGGACCGCACCACGATGCCCAGAAATCCACCATTGTGATTTTTGTTTTTAGCCACCACATCAGCCAGTTTCACTTGCTTACCATCAAGGGCGGGCACAGTGAAGTCGATGAATTTAGAGCCATCGTTGGCCTGAGCTTCACCTTGGGTTGTGGCATTTGTGGTATCAGCAACCTGCTGTTCGGCTTGCGCTTTAGCACATTCACCATTTTTTTGCAGTTGCACGAAGCAAAGGCGAGGACTGTAGCCAAGGCCAATGCAGAGAAAATTGTTTTTGTCATAAAGTTGTTTTGTTATTCAAACATTTTGCGATGCAGGCCCAATTGTCCTTTCAGCTAAAGCCTTTAGGCAAACAACGAGAGTCCACCGCATTTTTATCATTTCACGTTTTCTGTTTTCACGCTCTCGATAGTACCCGTTACGGGGTTCATCACCATTTGCGTGAATTGCTTTTTTTGCCAAACAATTCGCCGCTGAGCGGTTCGGTTTTTACCAAATTGCGCCATATAAAGTTCAATCACAGCACGCAAATTGGCCTCTTGTGCCACCGATATTTTCACCTTACCAGGTAAGTTTACATACACGCCAGCATTGTCTTTCACCTTACCGCGGTCGATAGACGCCTGCATGGTGGGTATCGAATGCAAGTCTTCCACGCTAATATAATAAGGTGCTCCGCCAAGGTCATCCTTATCGGCCATACCATAATGGCGCGAGAAACGGAAGAGCACATCCCGCTCCACAGCCTTAGTGGGCACGTAGGTGATGATGGTTTCGGTGGTATCTTTCACGGTTGTACCGGCAAACACCTGCAACAGCGCCTGCTCTTGCTTATCCAGATTGTTAAGCATAAGGCGCAATTGTTCGCCATCTTTAGGCATAGCGTCGGCCTGTCCGCGTGAAAGCTGGTTACGACTATCGCGAATATCGTATATTTCTTTAGCAATGAGTTCAGCCATTTTTAGCCGACGAACCAGCCGAAAAGGATTTCTTGGTTCATAAAGTCCTTTGGATTAAGAGGCTTCATGGCCTTTGCTGGCACAAAAATTTTTTTGGGTTGTGTGGGTTTAGGTGGGTTGGCGTTGATGGCCAGAAGCACGCCATTGTCGGCCAGTCTCACATCGGTGATGCTATGTTTTTTTATCCATAGCAGCCACATAATGTTTGGTCGAGTCGGGCGTTCCGAAGTCGGTGATGTTGATAGCCACCACTCTATACTCGGTAGATTTTTGCATCGGGGTATTGAAAAGCTTCATATACTTTTCGCCATACATGGCCAACTCTCCCGGTGTGTACGTTGTTTTCTCTACTAATACGGCAAGCCTAATGCCCGTTTTTAGGCAAGAAATAGGGCACGCCTTCTGTTTGCGCATTACCTTGAGCATGTCCCGCTAGGACTGCCATAGCCAAGGTTGCGATGGTAACCATAATCTTTTTCATATCTGTTGTTGAGTTTATTCAATGTCGTCAAGCCTCATCCTCGCCCCCTTTTTCAATGGGGAGAGGGTTATGGGTGAGACCTCTTTATCCTAAGAACTCAAACGCTTTTGGCAGGTACGCGATGATGTCGCCCGCCATAAGACTCTCTTTTCCCAGTTGTTTTGCGGCCAAATCTCCAGCCAATCCATGTAAATACATGCCCACGATGCAGGCATTTTCGCGATTATATCCACGTGCAAGCAGTCCGGTGATAATACCTGTTAGCACATCGCCACTGCCAGCTGTGGCCATTCCTGCATTTCCTGTGGAGTTGAAATACACCCTTCCATCAGGCAAGCAGAGTGCCGAATAATGGCCTTTGAGCAACACATAAGCTTGCAGATGTTGCGCCAGGTCGATGGCTTTAGCCAGACGGTCGTAGTCGCCTTCGCTACCACCGTTACCCAATCTGTCAAATTCTCCCACGTGCGGTGTAAGTATTAGCTGTTCGGGCAGTTGTTGCATCCAGGCCTTATGCGAAGCAAGGATGTTCAGTGCATCGGCATCAATCACCATAGGGCATTGTGTGCGGCGTATTTGCGAAATCAGAGCGATGGCCGTATCCTCGTGTTGCCCCATGCCCGGCCCTAGTCCCACAGCATCATAATGCTCGGTATCAATAGGTTCGGTGAAGAAATATTCTTCTTTTTCCTATGCTCAATATCGCCTCGGGAAGCGATATTTGCATCACGTTATAGTTTTGTCGGGGTGTGCATACAGTTAGTTTCCCCACGCCCGAGCGCATGCACGCTCTTCCTGCCAGCACAGCTGCTCCAGCCATGCCGTAGCTTCCGGCCACAATCAGTGCATGCCCCATCAAGCCCTTATTCACAAAGTCGCCCCTGGTTAGCAATCGGCTACGCACGTCGGCCTCTTCCAACACTTGGAATTGGGTAACCGTTTGGGCTATATAAGCTGGGCTCAATCGGATATCGAGCACGCGCAGACGACCAATAAACTGTTGGTTGTCTTCGAAAAGCATGGCCAGCTTTTTTTGTTGCAGTGTCAGTGTGAGGTGTGCTCTCACAATGTGCGCCTTCACATTGTGGGTATTGTCTTCGGTCATCATACCCGAAGGCAAGTCGATACTCACCACCTTAGCCGGCGATTGGTTGATATATTTCACGAGCGAAGCAAAGCCTCCTGTGAGCGCTTTGGTAAGTCCCGACCCAAAAAGTCCGTCAACCACCACCGTCTCGGCTGTCAGTTTAGGCGGGTCAAAGTCCACGAGCACCTCTTTAAAGTCTTTTTATTCGCTTACAGTCCATCACCCTTTGCTTATTAATAGCACATTCGGCCGACAGCCTGTCGTTGACATTGAAGAGATAAACCGACACTTCATAGCCCGCTTCGGCCATCAAGCATGCCACCGCCAACGCGTCTCCGCCGTTGTTTCCTGGTCCTGCAAACACCACAAAGGGCGTTCTGTTGTCCCATTCATCTTGCAAAGCGCGCACAATAGCCTTGGCGGCACGCTCCATAAGGTCGATGCTCGCCACGGGCTCATTCTCTATCGTAAACTTATCTAGCTCTTTTATCTGAGCGCCGGTGAATATCTTCATAATGTGCAAAAATACAAATTAAATTACACTTGGTGAGCAAAACGCCGAAACATTTACATATTATTATATTCTTTCAGCGCAAATACTTACAAAACGCCTTAAAAACCTGCTCTACGACATACATTCGTTGCAATATGAGAGGATGGAGCGAGCAAAGGGCGAAGCATAGATTAAGCCATCCTTTGCAAGAAGATGAAACAATAAATTTAGCGTTTGGCCACCCAAAGCCATGCCTCGTGCCAATCTTTAGCAAAAACACGACACCCCACGACTAACAAAACCGCTAAACCTAAACATCCAACACCACCCACTTCTCGCAACCGAAAATGCCAAACCTGCATCCTACTGCGCCAACTTGAAGCATTCGCCCTTCACACCCCTTTTGAAGAAAGAAGGCAAAACCTGCAAGCACATCGCAACTAGGGTGGTTTTCAAACGCATGCCAGTGCCACAAACTCCCACACAATCGACATTTGCGCTGCTCCCCATTCAAAAACCAACCAAGGAAAAAGTGCTGTCAACGAAATGTTAATTTATTTATTTTATTTTACAAAAACACATTTCTTTTCTCGTCGCTTCTAGACAAAATATCCCCTAAAACCTATAAAAAACACACCAAAAAGAGAAAAAATCATTGCGCGCACGAGCCCATTTCTCACCCTTTTTGGGGTTATTTACTATGTTTTTGCCTTTCTATTTTAAGAAAAACTGCGCTCAATTGGCGTTCGCAAAAAAACAAGAAAAAGTCTGTTTTTTTCACACTTTTTCACTTTGCGTTTTTGCTGCATTTCACCTTGCGTTTTGCAGGAGATAGCACTGCGTTTTTGTAGGAGATAGCACTGCGTTTTGCTGCTAAACGCACTGCGTTTTGGTGCTAAATGCGTTGCGTTTTGGTGCATTTCGCACAGCGTTATTTCGCGCTTTTGTTTACAAAAAAATAAGATTTTATAACAGGCTTATTTACAACAACTTACAAGAACACTACAACAAAAACAAACCCCTGCTTTGTAAAAAAATTCTCACACAAGCAGTTGCCTATAAGAAATGGACAAGCAATGCAAAGCATACATTGAAGGCAAACCATTTTTTTAAAAAAATCACCGAATTTCACCCTATAAATACACCTTTTAGGTCAATTTTGAGCCTAAAAGCGCATAACCACCACATATACAACGTATTACAAACTTTAAAAATACACGCGAATTTGCGAGCTACGTCCCGAAAATTCACGCAGACGGCACTCATAATGTTAAATTTTGGTGTAAATATTTTACATTATCATCGCAACAATCCCACAACATCGCTCCACAGGATGAGCGCAAACATCCATCTCATAGCATCATTATCACATGCACAAAGTGCAAAAAGCACAACAATACTTTTTGCCTTTAGCACACAGCACAACAAGGTGCTGCCTATCGCGTAGTCATTACTTAGGTTAACCCAACAAGCAACTAAAACCCTAACTACAGCCCAACAAAACGGCCTTTACCTAGCCCATCCATTCCATAAAAAGGGCGTAAATAAAAAAATGCTCACCTAGCATATCGCTGCAAAAAAATAAAGCGCCCATTATTTAAAAATAAATCGAAAAAAATATTTGGTTGCATCTTTTAAAAAAATTCTAACTTTGCCATACACTCTAGCATAGCTTCACTTTCTTGCAGAATTTGAGTAGCTTTGGAGTGGGCCATTTGGCAAAATACCATGACAAAAAGAACAATATAGTAGTTAGATAAATTGAATTTACATTTCAACCGAAGTAGAATGGCAAAGAACAACACCCCCAATTCTTCAAGTTGGGTAATTAGTCCTTTTTCGTTCATCGTAAACACTTCATCCTTTCATCAACAACCTCAACTTTCACAATTATCGTCACTTGTGTATTTGAGTTGTGCTAAACACATTACACCCCAAAAAGAAAAAAACCAACGTTTTTCGTTAAGCCAAATGAACAATGTCGAGCTTGCTCGTACATTGTCATGGCGAGAATTGAAAATCGCCAACACGGAGCTTTGGGCGAAGTGGAAAGGCAAAACGCACTTTTCCAGGTACGAAAAGAAAGATTAAACACCTCCAACAACATAAAAAAAGCCCAACAAACACGCATAAAGCGCAATGCGCAAGATGCGTTTAGCGGAATAATCTTAACACATATAAAAACATAAAAATCAATAACATGAGAAAAATTTACACTATTATGGTTATGGGTTAATCGGCACAATCTGTATGGCCAAACCAATTACTGTGGAAAAAGCCAAAGCAATATCGGCGAAGTTCATGGCACAACACGTCACTACCACGCGTGCACCGAGTGCCAGTCAATTGCAGATTAAGCATGTATTTCGCAGCGAAACCACGAACGCGGCCTTATGCTACGTATTTACTAGTAAAGATGATACAGGATTTATCATTGCCTCTGCAGATGATAACTCGGAACCCATACTTGCCTATTCAGATACAGAAACATTCAACTTTAAAAACATGGCGCCTGCAACAAGATGGTGGTTGGAGTGTTATCAAAAGCAAATAGAATATGCATCGAAAAACGAACGCAACCCCAAAACTCGTGCAGCAGAAGCTCGACACAATATAGCGCCGTTGATACAAACGAAATGGAACCAAGAAGCACCCTACAACACACTATGCCCATACGACGACAAAGAAAAAAAGAAGATGTGTTACGGGATGCGTTGCCACTGCCACTGCACAATTGATGTACTACCACAAATGGCCAAAGAAAGGCACAGGAAGCCATTCGTATGATTGGAATGGCAAAAAACTGTCTGCTGATTTTGGGAATACCACCTTTCAGTGGGACAAGATGAAAACCACATATAAGGGCAACGACGACACCAACAACGCTGTTGCTACCCTCTTATACAACTGTGGCATTGCGCTCGAGATGCACTATGGACCATGGGGAAGTTGGGCATACTTCAGAAATGGAGAAGTGATGGCCAAATACTTTGGCTATTCTCCCAATTACAAGCGAGTTATACGCAACACTGTGGGGCTTAACGCCTTTGAAGAGGCCATATATAACGACCTCGCCAATGGGCTGCCTGTGCTATTTGGCGGACAAGACAAGAACAAGAACGAGGGTCACCAATTTATATGCGATGGCTATAAGAGTGGTGGTTATTACCACATGAACTGGGGCTGGGGCGGATGGAACGACGGATATTTCACGCTGTCGGCACTAAACACCGAGGACGAGAGACAATGGAATTGGGACCAAGAGGTGTTTTGTGGCATCAAAAAGTTCGAAAAAGAAACAACGGTTAATGGACTAATTTTTTTGAAAAATAATGGCAACCAAACCGCAACCTTAAAAAGGCGGAAAAGCCAAACAACAACCTTATTATTCCAGAGAATGTGCTCATAAATGGACAACAATGCAAGGTTACATCCATCGCTAATGCAGCCTTCAAAAACAACACCAAAATAACAGACGTTACAATCCCTTCATCAATTAACAGCGTTGGTGCAGAAGCGTTCTTGGGCTGTACACATCTTATTAATCTCACCATCAAAGATAATAAAACAGAACTTACCTGCGGTAAAGACCTCTTCAAGAACACTAGTTTAAGAAACGTCCACATAGGCAGGACGTTAATGGGGAATGGTGTATTTGGTGGAATATCAACCCTAACCAATGTATCGTTATCCAACAACGTCAAGACATTAACCCCACTTATGTTTTTATATGACTGGATTAAAGACAATAGACATACCCAATTCTGTAGACAAGATTGACGGTGATGCGTTTAACAAAGCCAACAGTCTAGAAAAAATTACGGTTCAGAATGGCAATACAAAATACGCTTCAGATGGTGGCGCATTATACGACAAAGCTAAAAAAACATTGATTTTATTGCCACATAATAGCAAAATAACCGACTTTAGAATTCCCGAAACGGTGGTAACCATTAAGCGGCAGGCCATAACAAGTGGCTATATCAAATCTCTCGTCATACCGTCGCGCATCCAAACCATAGAGACAGACGCCATTCTCTGCACAAAAAAATAGAACGCATCTACATCAATAACGTCGTTCCTCCAACTGTTAACGAGCATGGGTTTACTGCACCACAGTTTGTTATAACCAATACAAAATTGTGTGTTCCTGGAGGAAAACTTAATCTCTACAAGAAGACCAAAGGCTGGAGTCGGTTCCAAAAAAATTATCGAAACTACTTATACAGACATTCAACCCGCGGTGATTGACAATAATATACCCAATAAAATTTACACAATTGATGGGAAACGTGTGCCCACAAACGTAAACTCGCTTAAAGAGTTACAGCCAGGCATCTATATCATCAACGGACATAAAATTATCATACGATAATGCATGAGGGTGTGCCAAGTGGTTTATGGCACACCCTTTTTAGATGAATTGCCTTTATAGAGCACAGCTATAAACCCTAATCGATCGTTAGACCACAATGTTTACAGAATTCTTTTTTTGTGCTGTTTCCTAACATCTTTTTATTTTCTTCCTCAAATCTAACATGCGCTGATAATCAGCGATTTATGAAAGTCTTGGTACAAAAATGGAACACCATAAGCATCTTGGATGTTGTCCCTCAATAACTATCGATAAGCATCCGTGCGATGCTCTTCCTATTCTTCTTTGCCCTTTTCTCTGTATTCCTTTCTTTTGTTGGTGCAAAGGTACAAATTATCTTTCAACTCACCAAATATTAATGTTATATTAAGGAGCAGTTGGCATATCTAATATAAAACATGTGATAAGCAACCATAAAGTCAGGCATTATAGCATTTCTCTAATGAATTCATACAAGAAAGTACCACTGGCAAAACAACAGGTCTTATGATGACTATCTGCCTTTTTGGCATCTGCGAAATCCGACACTGCCTTAATCCATAGAGCCTTTCTATCAAGAGTATGGGCTGTCGCGTAAAGAGCAAAGCCCTCCATATCAAGTGCTTGCAATTTGCGTTCGTCTTCTTGTAGTTTTTTTCGACAATTCCGGAAGAAGCAATAACAAAAGGACCACATACTGTTTTTGGCTATACAAGCAGATACATTATCTTTTTTTCTTCTTTTTAGATTGGCATCATGAATAGAATTATTTATTATTCTCAAATGTTCAGGGTCAGAAATAAATTCAGCCACCAATGCAATTAAACTAGGGTTTGCTGGTATTTGATTCATTTCTTTCAAAAAAACTTTATATCTCCAGATACTTCCTCTTTGAGTTTCCCAGATGAATAGTCATGTATAGCATCAGCAATTATGATATCATCTAAGGCAACATCGCCATTATTTATGCCTGCAGTGATACCAGTCATAAAAAAATTGTATCGACGCCAAAAACGATTATACATGGCAGAAGCGAGAATTGACGTTGCACAAATACCTGGTTTATTTGCACATGCAGCTATAATGCTATAATCTTTCATATGACTGCTCGTGACATTGGTTATCTTAAATACATATGGAAGTCCTTCTATTTGTATAGATTCCCATTTGCAACTAACGAATGCCTTTTTGCATCATATTAAATTCTTCATTTAATGCACAGATGATTCCCAAGTCAAATTTATTGATGTTTTTAATAGACATCTCTATGTCTTTCTTCATCTGTATTAACTGACATACTTTATCTTTAAATTGTATTTTCCAGTCATTGTTCTTACGTGAATAAAATAACAAGTACCACAACTTATCCTTAAATTCTTTCTGCTGTTTAGAAAAATTCATCCTCATATTCTGTTAGGCCAATTATTTGGGTTGGCTTCTTTATACTTTGATTAATGTATATTTCTTCTAACAATTCAACGCCGCCACGCCTGTTCATTTCACTCTCTTGATCTCCCCTATGCTCAGGAAGCACCATGTCAAGGATGAGCATGTCATATGTTTTTGACTGAAGCATTTCTCTCCCATCTACTAGACAGCAAGCTTCTTCTATTAATATTTCACCCTGAGGGAATAATGGCAAAATGACAGATTTTAGAGACTCTCTCTTATCGCTACTGTCATCTAATAATAAAAATCTGTATCATAATAGAATTTCTTTTTATTTGTTTTTTTAAAATGATTCTTCCAATCATTTTTTTGTGAAGAATAATAGACGTATGATTTATAATTTTGAGGATAGTCTTTTTTTAAGATCAACATCGAAAGCGTCCAACTGTTTGCGACCAAACACGTTATACATTGTAACAACAACAACCGGGGTCATGATTTGTCTAAGGAACATACCTTCGAGAATATACTGACCTGCAGATGGTTCTGGCAGGCCACCGCTTGCATCTTTTGACAAGTCATAGGTTGACATAGACATATCCAACAATATCAGTGAGTAATCACTCCCATGTTCAAATATCTCTTCTTGTGCAGAGTTATATGATGAACGTTGAATAACTTCACATTCAGGAAATTCCTGTTTCAAAAAGGCAAGTATATTATTTGCCTTCTCCTCATAATCTTCAACTAATAATATTCTCTTCATTAACCAACATATCTTTAATGTTAAATAATATTTCAACAACACATTTTCCTTCTGTTGCTCTAATGGTAAAAAGTATTATTGGTGTTTCCGAAATCGTATTTTACTATAGTCATTGCCTTTACCAAACCGCTACCACCTTCTTGCTGCAACTTTGCGACATCGTTCATTTTTTTCCTCAAAAAAATATGATTTAAACTATCTTCTTGTATTTTATCTTGAAGATCATTAATCAACGATATTTTTTTATTATATCCTCATCCATCATTTGAGAACTAATTTGGAATATTCTGGGATTAGTATTTTTACTGTACCTTAACATGTTTGTCAAAAAAATATAAAAAAATAAATCGAACATAGAAGAACTATATTCAGACCGTATTTGAGTAGGCAAAGATACCGTGTTCATATCCATTCTGACAGGAATATCTTGATAATACCTTGCTGCTTGCTCCATAGTCATACGAATATGGCTTTCGATATCAAACTCTTCAAATTTGGTTTCTTGCCTATAAAACCAATTCTCAACTTTAGTTAGTTTGTTTGTTAATGCAGCTCTAGCATTATTGATTGCTGTTTTCAAATCTGCGCTCAAAGTGTCATGACCAGAAAGAGAGTCGAAACATTGCTCCAAGGTTTGCAGATGGTTGAAAATTCCAGGCTTTAATTCTTTAGAAATTCTTGCCCTAGTAATCTCCAAACGTGCCTCTGTTATTTCCCAAAGATAAGCAATTACCCCTTTACAGAATGATTCACGATCATGAGTTTTAGACTCGATTTCCATCAGACGGTCACATAATTCTTTAGTGTCAATCGTATAATCAAACTCTCCTTTTTTCTCGTCATATTCATCAACGCGAATTTGAATAACAGAGTCTTTGAATGACGATATCAGTGTGTCAATATTATCTGAGAACTTTGCTTGTGCATTGTACAAGTTTTTACGCATTTCCGAATCTAAAGAATACTCTACTCGCCAATAGTCAGAAGGCATATATTGCTGCCCCGACTGGCTAAGAATGAGATTCAATCTCTCTAGATCGGATCTTAATTCCCCTTCAAATACGCCATGTCTAATTCGTGTACTTAAATAGGTTCCTAATCCAAATCTACTTTTCAAGAATGCGAGTCTTATTACATTGAATATTTGAAGAGCAACTTCTTCTATCGCATTATTAGAGTATGTTGCGATGTCATCAATCAAATCTGCTGCATTATTATGCGAAAAAAATCAGCGCCATTAACTAGAACAAATACTCTATTACTGCGAACCAAGGCGGCCTGTTTTTTTAAACCTGTCATACAGGTCATCAATTTTGCATAGTTCATATTTCATTATAGCATCCTCATTCACAAAAATCTTACTATCATCTAGTTTCTTCATTCCTCTATATGCGACTATTTCGTGCATTAATTCTGTACACATATTAGCATACAGATAATTATCTGGGAAAGAACTTTTCAGATAACTGGCAATCTTTATCTTTTTCATCAAGCACCTCTAATGTACTTTTTCAGTTTGTAATGATGATATAGCAAATCATCTGTAACAAGCAGATAAAGAAAAAAAGTTCAACCTTCTTCTGGTCTTTTTTCTTTTGAATTTTGCCAATAATTCTGACGGATATACTACATTTTCATATTTACAATAACTCTCAAGTACAAACTGCTTTTTGAGGATAATTCTCTGCGTTTAAAAAAATACAAATATTAAGAAATCAATATTATTTTTTTAAGTCCCTCATATCTTGAATTTTTAATATCTATCATAAATTGTTTTGTATCTACCTTAGACACAAAAAGCTTTGTTGCCAATATACTTATCTACATAAAAACGGACAGCTTTCTGTCTATAAGATATACCCCTATTTATGTATGACATAAAAGTATATTCTACTGCAGTTTGAACAGTAGGTATATATTCTGTGTTCTTTTTCAATTATAGAATTCCATAATTCTATAGCCTTTTTCGTATTCTCCGTTTTCAAAAAAGTAATTTTTTTGCATTATCAACCTCACGTATATAATCAACAACATTCGATTCTTCTGTCGTTAATTTTTTTCCACTCTCCTTTTTTTTGGTATGGGATAACGACTGAACCTTTATCATGTTTTAGTCCCCAATCTAAATATGCCAGCTTTTCTTCATTATCCTCAAAAGCCGTAGTAAATAATGGATCAAAAACAGGTCATGGTTGATAAATGAAGCCATGAATCTTTCATCCATTTTTTCTTCCTTTATATAATAGTCTAGCCCACTAGCAAAACTTAATCCATATAAATTCTTGCTGCGTTGATATAATAAATCAAGGCTTGTAGCATTATCTTGTTCAGTCATCACTGAATGAACAAGTCTTGCCACTTCATTCAATACAGAATCTGTATTATTAGTTATTGGTCTAAACCCTTTGTTTTTTTGAAAAGGAGAGCTCTACAATACAATTTTAGAACATCAAAATGATATGGTTTCTCTACTAAATAGTTTTTTTGCATTCTATAATTACATTATAATAATCTCCCGTATAATATTTATCTAATATGGAAATAAAAATTCCTATCGTAATACTCTTCGGGTAATTTCTTATATGACTTAAACAAGATATATGGAATCCAACAACGATCAGAGGTCATTAAATAAAGCGATGTAGCATAATTACTTACTATTTCTTTGCTTTCATCAGACTTAATAATATAAGATCTAAACACATAATTCATCAATACATATCGATCTACCACGGAATTCAAACTTTCCATCATCAAAGTAACAGAAAGATCATCAATATCATAATTCTGATAATAGTTCAAGCGGAACAGATAGTAATTATACCGATCGTTTTGGAATTCAGTTCTGTTTTTTTTATATCGCGAGTATAAGTCGGCATCGTATTCATAAGCTGGGACGGAGCGTAGACTTCTTGACATAATATTAGACAATACTAATGGAACGAATCCACGTTTCAAGTCCTTGTGAATTGTGTTAAAATTACTTACGATTCCAATACTTTTCGACAAATCATCTTGAAGGCCTGCAATTGTTAACCGCATTTCATAATACCAAACAGTATATCCAATACTATCTAAAGATTTTTCCAACAATAATTCCGCCTGTGAATAATCTCCAAGAAGAATACACTTTTCGACCTTGTCGCGTAAAGATACAAACAACTTTAATATGCCTTTGTGTTTCTTTAAACATTGTAATACCCAGTTTATTTCAATATCAACTGATTGAGGCTTATAAAAATAACGATTCCAACCTGTGCCAAGATCTTCTATTCTTTTTGGGAAGCATATTGCCCCATATAACACTGCTTAAAAAGAGGATTGGATTTGAATAAATTATCCAATGTTATGTTTATTAATGCATTATTCCCAGCGTACTTCAATGTATATGCAACTTCAGACCATGTCGCCTTTCATGGATAGGAAGGCATCTTCTACCTGATAATCCTTCCAATTGGCCTTGATTTCAGGTGTTTTTATTTGAGGTATAAATCGTTTGTTTACCATACTATTATCTATTACACAATTACACATAAGAAGTTAGGAGTCCAAAGATTGAGTCTCAATATTGCAACAATCTTTTTCACCAACCATATCTCGCATTATTCTCAAATCAGCTTCTACGCCATCCTTTGAAACGAGCGAGTCTTTGGGCAGTACAGAGTAGTTTTTGGCGATGTTCTCTTTTTTGCCGCTGAACCATTCTCCAAATGCTGTTTGGAGGAAAGAGTCACCATCAAGGATATCTTTCTTGTTATACCTTATTATATTAGTGACGAACTGTTTCAACTCAGCATTGCGTAGTTTCTTGTTCAATGGAATGCATAGATCCTTATTGGCAGATACCTGGCCAGTTTCGATAAACAGTTTTACAACGTCGCATACTTTCTCTACATCTTCTACAGGAGTACCGGCAAGCGAGAATACAAGCATCGTATATTCCTCTGTATACTTTAACCGTTTTACTCGATTCTCGGTCTCTTGTCTTTTGATTTCCCGTTCAAGTTTCAAGAGATAGTCACGTCTTTCAATAACACCAGAGACATCGATACTCATCGCATTGATTTCGTTCAATCGCTTCTCGTTCTCTTGCGCGAGGCGTTTCTTCTCCAGTTCTACTTGCTGCGTGACCAAATCCTGCACAACTTCGGGCAAACGTTCCCTCAGAGTACTGACTATAGAATCAGTATCGGCCTGAGGAGTCTGTTTGACGGCATCAAGAATCGCTTCCAAATCCTTGTTTTGGTCTTCCTTTTGATTCATTATAGCATCACCACCTTCTCCTCCTATGCCTTTAATGGCATCCAAATACTCTTGTCTCTTGGTAATTTGTATTTTGTAGAAAGATGTAAAGATGATAACCACAGCCTTGTAGATGGCAAAAAGGAAGGCCGCAAGATACAGGTAGGGTATGACTTTCTGCCATCCCTGCTGGGTGTTGGCGATTATACCGTAGACCATCATAATCACAACAAGGACAATAGCCAATGCTGCAATAACCCAGACTATCTTCTCTATTATTTTGAAAAACTTTACCATATCTCTGCTTTCTATTATCACCTATATAGAAACCACTTTGCCATATTATTCCTTCTTGTTAAGGATTACCCATTTGCCTTCCTTACGACCACCTTCACGTATTATGATTCCAGCAGCTTGTAGCTGAGAGACATACCGTTGCAGAGTCCTAAACTTAATACCAGTCTTTTGCGCCAGTTCGCTCGTCGTGATATATGGGTCAAACAACATTTCTTTTACGATAACCTCTTGAACTTCAGTTAGTTCTTTTTACGCCACCTTTTTACGCCATCTTTTTACGTCATCTTTGGTGACATTGCCATCAGTAACTACGTTCAAATCTGTCGTAGACTCCTTATTGATAAAATAAGGATGGCACGGAATGTCTATAAGAAAAATAGGTTCTTTCTTCATCCGTTTCAATCTTTGCTGCAGGAGATCCATTGGCCTGTAGTTCATCCTGAATAGTAGGAATGCCAGTAGCTCGGCCTTCCGTTAGGTCTAATTCTTTTCAGGAACTCTCCCAACCTACGGTTACGATAGCGACGTGAACGTAACGATATACCTTTCTGAACTGCCTCCATCGGAATTGTATGGTTTGGGCCAGAAAAACTCAGAATCGAAATACGTTCAGGTTCCACAGTTATCTCAACTGGTTCCCGAATCGTATAGTCTCTATGATACAAACTATTGACAACAGCTTCTTCCAGAGCCTGATAGGGGTAGTTGAAGAATGTTATGGATTGCGCTCTGTCCTTGGGCTTAATAATCTGTTTCTTGACGATGTTGGTATTCAGATAGCTTAACGTCTTCTCTATCATCTGCGGCACACTGTCCCTGATGGGTTCCACCTCTATCAAGTTATTGGGATTCTTTTCTCTACCTTCAGGGAAAAGAACTATATCTATCTGCGCTTGACGGAAGAAGCGGTCTGGGCGTTCTGAGAACATCATTGCTGCTACATTCTTGATACGCCATCCTTCTGGCACAGCCTCTAATAAGTCCATCTGCTCCAGCACATCCTCCATGTGGTCTGTCAACGAAATATCTGCAAGACTACTCTTGACCCTTACAAGATAATCATGCAAAAGCAATGGCGATATATCCGTCAGCTTGATGTCATCGTTTCCACGGTCATCAAAGGGCATACGATTTGCAAGGTTTATCAATTCACGCTCGTATTCGTCTTTTGGAATGATACTGCTACTATTGTAGCGGATGTAGTAGTTATACGTCTTCTGCTTAGCAGTTATCTGGTCAGGCACCTTGTATGGTCTGCGCTCACCTGGAGAGACCTTGATTACAAGAATCGTCTTTCCGTCAGCTACCTCTATATACAATCGGGGCTGATAGTATGGGCGTATCAGGTTATTGAACCCAACCATATCTTTCTCGATAGGTTCTATCTGGTTAGGGTCAATGCCTGTAACGGGTCTTATGGCATGGCCGTTCTCTTCTTTTACTCCCACCACGATATAGCCGCCACCTGTTTCGTCAAAGTCATTGGCGAAAGCACAGATGGTACGGTATATAGCATCAGGGTTCCAACCTGTCTTGTATTCTATACGGTCACCTTCTACTGCTCGTCCGCTCAGAAGTTCTTCTATGTTGATTGGTAGTCTCATATTTCCAGCTGTCTATTTATCATTCTTTCGTTGACCAAAGCAAATCCTTCACATCAACATTGAGGCTTCTGGCGATTTCTACCAAAGTCTCCAAACTGGGTTGTGAAGCATTGGTACACCATTTGCTCACCGAAGCAGGATCTTTTCCTAACTGCTCAGCCAGCCACTTATTTGTTCTCTTTTGTTCGGCTAAAACCACCTTTAGCCGATTGATGTCCTGTGCCATTATGCCTATTTATCGTTGTTTATGATGCAAAAGGTACTGGTTTTCTCTGAAATAACCACATATTCTTATGGTTTTCTACTTCTTTATTTGCGTTTTAGGTAGATTTAAGAGCGTATTACTCATATTACTTGTATTATTCATATTATTTAAGCCATCCATATTTGTTCTTGTTATGTTGGCAACGCTCTCCACTTGTACACAACTGGAGAGAGATAACATCACCTACCGCCTACAGTCAGGCAGTAAGCAGTATATCATTTAATGTGACAAGCTGGGACGCAAGCCTGGTTCAAAGAAATCTGCCGACCCAAAGAAGGAAGAATACAAGGATGACATTTCCTTTTTGAAGAAAGACTATGCCATCAGGGACGTGGGAAAGTCGTCAGGAAAAAGGCATCAGCACTATTCAACGTGTGAAAAAAAGGAGTTTTGCTGAATACATTAACCAATAGTTCCAATATTCATGTGTCGCCAGACAAATAGTTATAGCACAAATAAACCAAAAAAAGGTAAGGAAAAGATAAGGTCAAGGTGGCATTTTGACGCAAAAAGGGGGTAAAAACGCCATCTTCACCTTATTTAATAAGTAAACCTTCACTTTTTTGAGGGAATTTGAGTACCTTTATGCCATATTCCCATAATATACTCTTATCGGAAGTTGCATATGGATAATATACTGGCACTGTCTGAAGAAGACATTAAACTACGGTACATAACTCCATCCATATTACAGAAAGGATGGTCAGTTGAAGACATAACTATGGAGACTAAGGTTAAACTAACAGATGGCAAGATTAACCTTAGAGGAAATTTAGTGGCTCGTGGTAAAGCTAAGTTTGCTGACTATATGCTTTATTACAACCGTGCCACCCCCATTGCCATTGTTGAAGCCAAGGACGCAAATCATACAGTCTCTTTTGGAATGCAACAAGCAAAGGAATATGCTCAAATGATGGATATTCCTTTTGCGTTCAGCTCCAACGGTCAGGGTTATCAAGAATATGACTTCCTAACAGGAAAGGAACGCTCATTCTCAATGGATGCCTTTCCAACGAAAGAAGAATTATATGCTCGCTTCCTCGCTGAGAGCAATGGCGGTAAAGGCTTCTCTGACGAAGAAAAGAAAATCATCAATCAGCCCTACTGTACTGGACAAGACATTTTCCCTCCTCGATACTACCAACGCAATGCAGTTAACCGCACTGTCAATGCAGTAGCACAAGGGAAAAAAATCGTCTGCTGCTCGTTATGGCGACTGGAACGGGTAAGACATATACGGCATTCCAAATAGTCTATCGTCTTCTTAAAGCTGGTTTAGTGAAGAAAGTCTTGTATCTGGCAGACCGAAATGTTCTGGTTGACCAATCTATCCAACAAGACTTTAAGCCTTTATCAAGCACTATACACAAAGTGGATTATCAGAAAGATATTGAAACAAATGGTGGGCATTTGGCATACGAAGTATATTTCTCACTTTACCAACAGTTGATTGGGAAAGAAGGGAAACAGAACTATAAGGAACTGTTTAAGCCGGGGTTCTTTGATATGGTTATCGTTGACGAGTGCCATCGTGGAAGTGCCAAAGATGATAGCAACTGGCGTGAAATTCTGGAATACTTTGATGGTGCAATTCAACTGGGTATGACTGCCACGCCAAAGGAAACAAAGTACCAGTCCAGCATCAGTTATTTTGGTGAGCCGATTTACACATATAGCTTGAAGGAAGGTATAGAAGATGGATTCCTTGCGCCTTTCAAGGTTGTAAACATTACAACCAACATTGGTGATGAATGGCGCCCTATTAAAGGACAAAGAGACATAAACGGCAACCTCATAGAAGACCGCATCTATAACAACTCTGACTATGATTACAATATCATCATAGAAGATAGAATCAGGGAGGTCGCACATGAGATAACCCAATATTTGAAGAGCACAGACAGGATGGCGAAGACCATTGTGTTCTGTGCCGACGAAGACCATGCCGACCGTATGCGCACCGCACTTGTCAATGAAAATTCCGACATGTGCAAGAAGAATCCTGATTATGTAGTGCGTATCACTGGCAGCGACCCTTACGGGCAGTCAAAACTTGACTACTTTATTTCCGTCGCTTCCAAGTACCCTGTCATCGCCACTACAAGTAAGTTGCTCTCTACAGGAGTGGATTGCAAAATGGTTAAACTCATTGTACTTGACCAACGCATTGGTTCCATGACAGAGTTTAAGCAAATTGTGGGTCGTGGAACCAGAATCCGTGAAAAAGAAGGTAAGACCCATTTTACAATCATGGATTTTCGTAATGTGACGCGTCTGTTTGCTGACCCTGACTGGGATGGTCCAATTGAAGTTAACGATAATTATGTAAAGGGCACACCAAAGCCTTATCCAGAGATTGAGGAAGAACCAATGGGCGTGAGCGAACCTGAGCCGGAACGCCCTCCTAAACCAATTGTTGATAAGGATGGCTGCACGGTTGAGGTTATCAATAAAGTTGTATCGGTATACGATGCCAACGGCAAGTTGCTCCGCACGGAAAGCATAACCGACTACACACGAAAGAACATCAACGACACTTACGCCAATCTTGATGACTTTATTCGCAGATGGAATGAAGCAGACAAGAAGGCTGAGATTACAGACCTACTCCGTGAGAGCGGAATAGACTTGCAAGCGTTAAAAACATGACAGAGGTATGGATGATGTTGATGATTTTGATTTCATCTGTCATATCGCTTATGGCAAGAAGCCGTTGACTCGACGTGAACGTGCTGAGAATGTGAAGAAGCGTGACATCTTCAATAAGTACGGTGCAGAAGCACGTAAAGTGCTTGAAGCATTGCTCGATAAGTATGCCAATGATGGTATAACCCAGTTAGAAAAACAGAACGGTTCTACGTCTTGATCCGTTCCGACAAATGGGTTCACCAGCCAATATCGCTAAATTCTTTGGCGGCAATCAGCAGTATTTTTCAGCAGTGAAGGAACTTGAAAGTTTAATTTATAGCAGTATAGCATAACCAGATATGGCACTTAACAATTTTGTAAAGAGCATCAGAAACATCATGCGCAACGATGCGGGTATCAATGGCGATGCCCAGCGTATCGAGCAAATTGCATGGATGTTGTTTTTGAAAGTATATGATGAGAAGGAAAACGACTGGGAGTTTAATGAAGATGATTACAAGTCCTTCATTCCAGAGAATTGCCGATGGCGCAACTGGGCGAAAGACAATGGGGATGGTGAAGCGATAACTGCCGATGCCTTATTGGATTTCGTTAATAATATGCTATTCCCAACGTTAAAAGGATTAGAGGTTAATCCTTCAACACCAATGCGTAGTGCCATTGTTCGTACTACCTTTGAAGACGCAAACCAGTATATGAAAGATGGCGTGCTGCTTCGTCAGGTAATCAATGTCATTGACCAACTTGACCTTGGCGACTACGAAGAAAGTCATGCGTTCGGCGAGATATATGAGTCCATCCTGAAAGAAATGCAGTCAGCTGGTTCGGCAGGTGAGTTCTATACACCACGTGCCTTGACGGATTTCATGGCAGAAATCATCAATCCTAAGGTAGGAGAAAAGATGGCAGACTTCGCCTGTGGTACTGGCGGCTTCATAACAAGCTGGCTAAAAGCCCTTGACAAGAAGGTGCAGACAGCAGAAGACAAAGAGGAATATGCAAAGTCAATCTATGGCATTGAGAAGAAGCAATTCCCTTACATGCTGTGTGTCACCAATATGCTCCTGCATGACATCGATTCTCCAAAAGTGATGCACGATAACTCCCTGACAAAGGACGTGCTTAATTACACGGATGATGACAAGTGCGATGTGGTCTTGATGAATCCACCATACGGAGGCAGTGAGAAGAACGACATCAAACAGCATTTTTCCTTCCGATTTGAGTTCAAGCGAGACTGCCGACCTCTTCATGGTGCTTATCATGTATCGTCTTGCAGAGAAAGGTCGCGCTGCGGTCATCCTGCCAGACGGTTTCCTGTTTGGTACAGACAATGCAAAACTGGCTATCAAGGAGAAACTGCTGCGAGAGTTCAACCTTCATACCATTATTCGACTGCCAGGCAGCATTTTCTCACCATATACAAGCATTGCAACCAACGTCCTTTTCTTCAACAATGAAAAGGCAGAAGGTGCAGAAGAAGGATTCAGCACAAAAGAGACATGGTTCTATCGTCTTGACATGCCGGAAGGCTATAAACATTTCTCCAAGACAAAGCCCATGCGAGCCGAGCATTGTCAGCCAATCATTGAGTGGTGGAATAATCGGGAAGAGATTGTGGATACGGAGAACAACGATGAAAAAGTCACGCTGTTTCACGGCGCAGCAACTTCTTGGCATGGATTGCAATTTCGACCAATGCAAGTTCCCTAAGGACGAAGAAGAAATCCTCCCTCCTGCAGACCTGCTTGCAGATTACTACAAGAAACGTGCAGCTCTCGACCACGAGATTGATAAAAACATTATCAGAGATTCAAAAGATTTTAGGCATCACCATAGAGAAATGAGAAAAGCTTTGTTCAGTTATATACTGGTAGCCGTTCTTTGTCTGGTTTCATCAAATCTGACAGCCCAGACGGTTGGTTATACCTACAAGGCACTGGCAGCCGAAGGGTGTACCATGAAATATAGTGTAGCAAAACAAGATACAGCATACTATATCATAGCAACTGTACGCTCGGACAGAATGACCTTTTTGAGCGAGCCGACAATGAAGGTGCGAACATTCGATGACGAGGTTATCACCCTTACAGGAACTGTTATTGGCAATGGAAGTCAATCAGCTGGAATCGTATCTGGCAACATCATTATTCCCTGTTACCGAAATCAGTTCTACAGCCCAATTCAAGGTTAGCCCAAAACAATTTGAAAGCATAAAGAGTGGCATTGCTAAAAATTCGGTTGGATATGACACCGATGAACCATGAGCGGACATTCAAGAAAGACAAGATTGGAAAGAAGCTCTACCAGTTCTATCTGAAAGCTAAATCTCAGGATGACAATTTCTAAATGGCATCTACTTATGACAGGAAAGCAACTTAAAAATAGCATATTACAATGGGCTATACAAGGCAAACTTGTACCACAAGACCCTAATGATGAGCCTGCGTCTGTCCTGCTTGAAAAGATTAGGGCAGAAAAAGGCAAGACTCATTAAGGAAGAGAAAAATAAAAAGACAAGAAGGAATCTATCATCTTCCGTGGTGAGGACAATTCCTATTATGAGAAGTTCGCCGACGGGAAAAGTGGTCTGCATAGATGATGAGATTCCCTTTGAAATAGCAAGCGGGTGGGAATGGTGTAGATTTTCAAGTATATATTGGCAACTAACAGATGGTACACATTCTACGCCCAAATATACCCAGAGTGGTATTCCGTTTCTATCTGTAAAGGATATGAGTACAGGAAGGTTATCTTTTGCTAACACAAAATTTATTTCCGAAGAGGAGCATAAGCTTTTATCTCAACGCTGCCACCCCTGTAAAGGGGATTTATTGCTTTCTAAAGTTGGCACAACGGGCATTCCTTTAATCATAGATGATGATGAGAATTTAGCATATTTGTAAGTCTCGCTCTAATCAAGTTTTTCCCAAAATTTGTTGACAGTTCATTCCTGATAGCTTTACTAAATAGTCCATTAGTTCAAATGCAAGTTAAAGAGAACACCAGAGGTGTGGGAAACAAGAACTGGGTACTAACAGCAATATCAAATACATTATTAGCTATTCCTCCTCTACGTGAGCAACAACGCATAGTCGAGAAAATTGACATATTAAGCCCTTATACAGACAGGTATGCTCACTCAGAAAGCAAAAATATCCCATTTGAATAAAGAGATAGGATCAAGCTTTAAAGAAGAGTATACTTCATGAAGCAATACAAGGTAAACTTGTGCCACAGGATGCTTCGGACGAACCTGCATCCATTCTTCTTCAACGCATCAAAGAAGAGAAACTTCGCCTTGTTGCCGAAGGTAAGTTGAAGAAGAAGGACGTTATCGACAGCACTATCTTCCGTGGTGACGATAACAAGTATTATGAGCAGATAGGTAAGAATCTGATTGATATTACTGGTGACATTCCATTTGACATACCCAGCAATTGGGTTTGGACAAGAATAGGTTATTTATTCGCTCACAATAATGGGAAACAACTCAATAAGGGCAACTCCGTAGGCACACTTATGGAGTACATCACTACATCAAACCTATACTGGGATGGATTTAGGCTTGATAATTTGAAAATAATGCCATTTGAAGAAAGCGAGATAGAACGCTGTCAGGCTATAAAGGGAGACTTGCTTGTATGTGAAGGAGGAGATGTTGGACGCTCCTGTATTTGGACATATGATTATCCCATTATGCTCCAAAAACCATATACATAAGTTGAGGGCATATCTACCGCTCTGTACCAAATATTTCTTTTTACATTTTTTTATCTGTATAATTTAATTGGGCTAATTGGCGGAAAAGGAATAGGAATACAAGGATTTTCTGCAAAAGCACTTCATAACACAATCATCCCTTTACCACCACTAAATGAACAAGAGCGTATTGTAAAGAAAATAGAAATTGTATTTAACAAGATAAAGGTCGTTTAAGCCTTTATCTTGCTCATAATTTCTCCAATCCGCTCTGAAATTCTTTTTGCTCTTGAAATGGTGGAATGCCTACCACCAAAGAATAGAAGATTTCTTTGTTCAAATGAGGTATAGCTGCGCCTTTCTTCGAGTTGCGTAGCAGGTCTTTGTAGAACAGAATGAAGTAAAGCACATAAGGTAGGTACATATTTTCACTGACCCATAATTGCTTGAACGTACTACCCATGTAGCCATCATGAGGAACGGCAAATACTTCACCAGAGTTTTCTCCATCTACAAGAATAATATTGTTACCTGTTGAAACAAATTTGCCTTTTTGTTAGAATGTCCCCTGATGACTTACCACGCAAATACTTGGCATCAAGACAGATGTGTTTGCCCTCTTTCTTTTCACCATCCATAAGCCTACAAATATGAGCCGAAATCTAACAACCTCCCATGTGTCAGGGAATGTATAATCAACCTCTTTTTTTGTAGGGCTGTTCCGTTTATCTGCTCATAATACTTGCTACAATCAAATACGCATGTAGGATTCCTTTATTTTTTCTGCTATTCGGCGTTGCTCGGACAAAGGAGGAAGTGGAAACAACTTATTTTCCATATATCCTGATATAATTCGCTGTTGATTGGCGGTTCCTTTGAACGTGGCTTCCTCTACAAAAATATGAACTTTCAAGAAAGAATAGAAGATATTCTCTATCAATAGTTTCCGCATAGGGACGAAGTACCTTTAGTTCTGTCGTACCAGCACCAACTCCATTTGGAAGCCCTTTTAAAATCATAGACTTTCGGTTTTGAAAGCATGGCGTAATCTTGGCAAACGCCACATCTCCATCTGCAAAATGCATGAAACCAGATTTTATATCTCCCCATTTTCTTTCTGAGTAGGTAAAACTTGACAGATATGTTGCGTCTATACGTTCCATTGGGATGAATGCTGCCAAAAGTATTGTCTGGGACATCATTTTTAGGATTAACTTGCACAACATTTGAAAGCCTAACCCATACCCATGTGTCAGGAATCTCAAAAAGGTATTTCCTCATCGATGCAGACATTTTTCTTTTTCCTTTCTTCTCGAAGTACTTGTTATCGTCACCACGGAAGATAGTGCTGTCGATAACGTCCTTCTTCTTCAACTTACCTTCGGCAACAAGGCGAAGTTTCTCTTCTTTGATGCGTTGAAGAAGAATGGATGCAGGTTCGTCCGAAGCATCCTGTGCAACGAGCCTGCCTTGGATAGCTTCTTGTAAAAATAGATTTCTTCAGTAAATCATGGATTTGAATATTCAGTTTATCCAGTCGGTCTTGACTTTCTCCATATCTGCGAACCTGCTCTAATACTTGATTCAGTTTATCCGTGATACGAATCTGTTCATTATAAGGAGGTATAGGCAAAATCATTTTTGCCAATGTCTTTCCATTACAATTCGGCTGAGCTGTAGCAATTGTTCCATTCCTAAGCTGCTCCCAGTATAATTCACACTCCATAAAGTATTTCATATATTGGGCAGAAAGCATGTTACTATATCGTGTTCGGATGAGATACCCCGCATAAATTGATGGGTAAGGAACATCCTTTACAAGGAAGGATTTGCCTACAGTTCCTCCTGTTCTTGCAAACAATATATCATCTTTTTGAAGCAAATATGTATCAATCTCACTTTCGTTTATATGGCAGAAAGGAACTGTTGCCCATAATACATCACCGTGTTGAATGTCACTTATTCGTACCATTCTAATATCACCTGTTTCTTCTGCTGGAGCATTATATCCATATTGGATGGAATAAGACAAATTACCCCAACGCTCCCATTGCCAACTCTCAGGTATCGCAAATGGTATCTCGTCATCTACACAAACTACCTTACCGTCGGCGAACTTCTCATAATAGGAACTAAACCGACTAAACGACCATGATATATTTTTTTATGGGGGCTATTCCCCAATAGTAACACAATAATATCATTTGTCATGGTAGAAAAATTCAAAGAGTATCTGACCCATTCAAATATGGCGAAGAACACCGTTTCAGCGTACATCTACGCTGTCAACGATTTCAATTCCAGACACAAGGAATTGACTAAGAAAAAAACTTGTTGCTCTACAAGACGTATCTTATTGAGACGTTTAAACCTAAGACCGTAAACCTACGGATTCAAGCATTGAACAAGTATCTGGAGTATCTGCGCAAGCCTCGCTTACGCCTAAAGTCGGTGAAGGTGCAGCAGCGTACCTATTTGGAGAATGTCATCAGCAATGCCGACTACATCTTCTTAAAGAACAAATTGAAGAAGGAAGACAATCAGGAATGGTACTTTGTTGTTCGTTTTCTCGCAGCCACAGGAGCAAGAGTCAGCGAATTAGTGCAGCTGAAAGTGGAGCATGTAAATGTGGGGTATTACGACATTTACACCAAAGGCGGCAAGATTCGTCGCCTGTTTATTCCCAAGAAACTACGTGATGAAGCACAGGTATGGCTCTCAACTAACAAAAGAGAAAGTGGTTATTTGTTCCTCAATCGATTTGGGGAGCGGATAACCACACGTGGCATAGCGCAGCAGTTGAAAAACTTTGCCGTAAAGTATGGCTTAAATCCGAAAGTGGTTTATCCACATTCATTCCGGCATCGATACGCCAAGAACTTCCTCGAAAAGTTCAACGACATATCCCTGCTTGCAGACCTGATGGGGCATGAGAGCATCGAAACAACACGCATCTACCTACGACGTACAGCCAGCGAACAACAGGCAATTGTAGATAAGGTCATCACATGGTAACTAAAAAATTAGGAGCTGACATACAAATTACGTCGGCTCCTAATATTCCAAATGGTAGCGTCTATTTACGATGTGCCAAACAACTTCAACAATCCATAGATTACCTCCACGAGAACGATGCCAAAGAATATACAAAAGGCGATGTACAACCGCATGAAGGTTTTCCTCCCGAAATAGACCCCATCCCCATGGTTGATAATCTCATAGCACCTGTCTTTGTTCCGTTCAAGCATCTGAGAAATGTCTATGCCATGCTTTTTTTGAACAGTGTTTCTTCCTGCTGGTAATACGTATCGTACTTGGTTTTCAACTGTTTGACAGACTCATCATCAAGTTTATTCGTGATGACAACATTCTGACTATTACGAACTGCATTTTTGATGGCAGTTACGGCATTGTCGGTACTCTGACCGGCTGCTTTAACGGCTACCACGATTTTCTTCAAATCCTCAATGGCTGCAACAAGTTTTTTTCAACGATTTCTTTTACATCGTTCACATTCTTGGTGACTTGGCTTAACTGCTCGGCCAGATTATCTTTCTGCTCGGCAATCTCTTCCTTTTTGTTGATTTCCTCAACAAGGTTGCTATACTTATTTGACATAATGGTTTTTTTAACGGTGTATTCCTTTTGGTTTTCTAACAGACCTGCTCATTGGCTTACATAGCCAGTTGGCATGTTGGGCGCAGCGTCGTGCCCATTCACGTTCATCCTCGTCCTTGTCCTTGCCCCAATTTGAGGGCGTACTTCCACCTCCACCACAGGATTCTGATACTGTGGTGGCTGCATCGACGTAGTTCATGAACAGCAGCATAGCCACATTCAAGACATTCTCAAATGGTACATCCTCGTCAGGAACTTCGATGGCATCCTTCATAGCCGTGTATGCCTCCAGTGGCATTGCGATGGAATAATGCTTATCGTCAACGAGCAGTGTTTTCCTGAAGATAGGTGATACTTCCGGCTTGGTCTGGACAACACTCTGACGCTCTGAGTTACGTTCAACAATGGACCTCCTTTCAGTAGTTTGGGAGGTGCCCACGGTAGAGCTGGATTTCACCACACTTGGAGCGACTGGGTGAAGTTTCTTCCATGTGGCTTCAAGTTTGGGTGCGGTCAGGTTACGGCTTTTACCAAGCGTGGATGACTTGAAGCGAGAATTGCCACGAAGGATGGTGTAACCATGCAAGACACCATGTTTATCTCGTTGCTCATGGACATTGTAACCACGACTTTCAAGGGCGTATTTATAGCTGTCCCAATCGTATCTTCTCATTCCACGAAGGATGTCATAACAGGCTTCGGTTATCTCCTTCTCGTGAGCCTCGTGAATATCCTCGGGCAGCTCCCATCCACGTTCAATGTTAATGGCGTGGGCAGCCCTGACTGCACTGTCACCAATGAAAGAGTCATTCATCAGATTGCCATCAAGGTCAATGCGGTTGATGAGGACATGAAGGTGAGGAATGCCGGACTTTGCGTCAAAGTGAAGACAGGCGAATATCTGTGCCCTGTCCAGATTGAACTTGCCTTTTTCCTTTCTTCTTGCCTTCCTTGGCTTGGACATCCTTCTGGAGCTTTTTCAAGAATCTGTAGCGCATACGCGTACCAGTCATTGAGCGTCCATCCCTTTGTCTCTTCAAGGGATGGGGAAACCTCCAGTCGAAGGGTCGGGTTCTTAACTGGCTTACGCCTGAATTTCGGTTCATACTTTTGGTGAATGGTTTCCATCGCTCCCCACATGGCGAGAGGAGTAAGCCCCTCGTCAAAGTTGCGTGTCAGCACAATGTCTGCACGATTATGCTTTGTGGCATAATTCGTCATGGCTGCGCCATGCGATATAGACCTTGCTTTTGCTATCATACCTTTTATCTTTTGAACATTCCTTCTATTTCTACTAATCTGCGGATAAGGCTGTTTACGCCTTCTATCCATTGTCGCATAAACTGCTCGTTGCGGAAGTACTTCTTACGCTGTTCTTGGGTCGTGCCATGAAGAGCATTCTTAATCAGAACCAGTTCACCTCGGGCAGCTTTCAGCGACATTAAGGCATCAGCTTCCTTGTCGCTCATCATTACCTTTGGCTCTTGCCCAAGGGAAGTGTCATGGATATACTGGCTTTTCTTCAGTCCACATGCTGTCGCCAGCTTTATAATCTTTTTCGTTCTCGTCGGGCGTATAGCACACGGTGGTGCGTGGATTGCGCCCTTTGCGTTCTATGCTCTGTCTCATTTTTTTACTGTTTTTATCTGTTAGTTGATAGCTGGGCTTGGTCAACCCAATGCGAGCCTGCGAGTATTGCAAGAGGACAAATAGTCGGGCAAGCAGTGGAGCGGATTGTCAGACATTGACACTTCTTGTTTAGAGAGAACGAAAAATTCAAGTTCCTTCGGGTCGTCCCAAGCCCTTAATGGGATTAAATAGCATTGTCGGGAAGCGTTTCGATTGGTGACGTGGTGGTAGCATCCGTATTACTCTTGTCGGGCAGTCCAGAGGAGGGTTGCAGTTCTTCCTCTGGGCTGTTACTGTCAGAGGTTACATCTGTCAAGGTGATGGACGAGGAAAGGGGTTCTTCAATCTGGATGTTCGGCTCAACATCATCATTGAATAGTTCCTTTTTCCCTGCCGTTACCCTCATTAGAATTGTCACAACTAATAGGGGCCTTATGCTTGGAAGTGTACTCATCCCTTTGTTCGATGGTTTGCCCATCTGATTGATGTGCGATATTCGACTTATCAATCTCAGTTGAAGAAAGGGATAAGGAATTGTCCTTCATGCTGTCTTCTGTAAAAGCTCTATTGTTAGTGACTCCATCGGTAGCACTACCATTAGCAGAAGTTCCATTGGCTACTGTTTCGTTGTCAGTGATTCCATTGGCAGCATCCTGGCATTTGTGGTTAGCCTTGATACGCTGCTCAACCAGAGGATGGCGTGAGTAATGAGCATTGCGGATAACTTGATTGTTGACATACCAGCTGGCAAGGCAATGGACTGTGAATAGTGTGGTGCGGCAATTCGGAACAGATGATACCAGTCCCACCTTGTGGAACATGTCAACCATCTTGGATGCAGTCTTGCGATTACACTTCCAGAGCTTGGCAAGTTCCACTTCCGAAATAGCGAACTGGCCTGGGGTTAGGTCAACTGAATACTCTTTCTTTTCATAGTGCGTCGGCTCCTTCACTGCCAGTTGCAAGAATGTGGCAAAGCACTTCATACGGTCAAACCCCTGAGGATAGTTAGACAGGAAATCCAACTGTCGGTCTGATAGAAACAGACCATAAGATAAATCTTCTTGATACATATTCTTTTACTTTAACTGTTATGGGCATGGACACCCTTCATGTTTATTTCTCATTCTTGGGCTTACTCATCTGTCAGCCTCAGGCGTGTAGATTTTTGTTTCTCTTTGTAAGAGCTCTTTTTATAGAGATACCATATTGATTATTAGCATTGTAGATATTGTAGAAGATGTATGTGGACTTTACGAATTGTGAACTAAGTCAAATGCCATGTAATCAGAATAAAGACTGATTCCATAGGCAGCTTCCACAGCTTCAAAGTCAAGGCAGAATGCCTGTACTGGCTTTTTCGCTGAGACGTGGTTGGCATTGAAACACTTGGCTTCGAACTGCCGTGGCCAGTCCTTCACATTCTCAACAGAGGCAAACCTTACACTGTTTACCTTACCTATATACTCTGGAGAGTTTTCAAGATAATACTTCAGCGTGTTCTCGGGAATAACTTTCTCACGGGTCTTTTGAAGGTGGAGTGCATAGAGGGCAAACAAACGACTGTTGGTTGGAATCATCAGGATCTTCTTGGCATTGCCGTATTCTCTGGTGACGGTCTGCCGTCTGCCATCCATCTTTATGTCAACCTTCAGACTGGTATATTCATGGATGCGGTAATCGCAAAGACCGTATATTTGATTGTCGTGTTTCAGATAATCAACGGTCTTCCAGAAAATACTCAGTTCGTTGCTGTGCAAACATTCTTCGTTCTGGTATTCCACGCCATTCAGTACTGTCTTGAAAACCTCATCATAGGTAAAAGGGAACTGAATATGATGCTGCACTGCCATATATGATGCCAACACAACAGACCAGTTATGAAGAATGCGCTCATCAATACAGAATGTCAATGATGTGCAGATGTTCTTGACAGTCTGCTCATAGCAGTCTTTATAGAACTGCTCAAACTGAGTTCGAACCTGCAATAGTTCCAAGACGATGTAGGAAGTTCCTTCATACTCCCAATCTTTCAGCACACGGAAGTTCTCTTTCTCTTCAGTAGTATGCGTGTCTTTGTGGAAAGGCAACACACATTGGCGAGAATACAAGGCAATATCAACAGTAGGCTTCTCCTGTCCACTGACAATGACACCACTAAGAACCTTTGATTGTTCTCGCTTGCGAGTCTCAATGTCAAGCTTACTGCGTCCCTGGCAATCCCAGAGTCCTTTCAGCAGTTCAATCTTCTCCACATCGATGTCGTTCTTGTATTCGTCAAGATGCATGATGGCATCTTCGGCTTGTGACAAAACGGTAGCAAGACTTGGCATCGTAGATGTACGAAGGTTCGGATGGTCACCATTATATACAAACACACTTTGTAGTAGTTCACCGAAGGCAGTCTTTCCAGTTCCCTTTGGCCCAAACAGAAAGAGTGTGGGGAACTCTCGACGATGACGAATGATTATGTCACGAAAGAGGCATACCACTATGAAGCAGATGCCGATGATGGCATTGTCGCCATAGACCAGCCTCATTTGTGTGGCAAACTGGAAGAAACGCACTTTTGCTCTCTGGCAGATGAATGAACTTCTGCTCAAAGAGGAACTTCTCGCTATTTTCTTCATTCATCTTAGAGAGGCAGGGAGATAGAATGAGCCTAACGGACTTCCCAATCGCACAATGCCTTCTTCGTTTACAGGGTGCCATTCACCATTGAAAAATGATCCCGTTCCCAAAAAGCGAAAAAGCCTATCTTCTGCCATCCAAGAGTAGAAATCTTAGTGATGACTTCCATACTGGAGTAGAGGATGCCTCGCAACTTGTTGAACTTGGCCGACGTGCCATACCACATGAAGTTTACTTCACGTTCAATACGGTTACGGAACTTCTGCAACACGGTCATTTCCTCTATACTGAACTCTATACGAACTTCAAAGCCCATGACATTCCGCAAGATGAATACGCGAGAAGCAGATGCACCATCACGAATCAGGTAGAGGGGAATCATGATGAAGTTGGAGATTTCCTTCTCGCCCTCCTTGGTATAACCATAATAGCAGTTGTTGCCAACCTTAATCTCCGTGCCTTTGAAAAGAGCAGCATATTCTTCATCACTTATGGCAGAACTGACAACTGGGGCTGGCATGGATTGAATTCCCATGATTTCACGCTTCCACATATCTTCATGTCCATAGACTCTGATGAGTTTATCCGTGTATGACTCCTGAAGGACTTTGTCAGGAATCGCCTTAACAAGTTCCACAACCTCATGGATAGCTTTTGCCAGTTGTTGAATGTTTTCTCCTTTAGGATTTATGACTTTTGAAGCATACCACATCACAAAGTCATGTATGGCTAATTCATCCAGTTTGTCTTTTGATACCAGGTATGAATCAGGGTCGTTTTTCCAATCACTGACTGGAATTTCCTGTATGGTCATAGTAAAGCCCAGGGACAATGCCAATTTCCCGGTGCGCACAGCACATGTAAATCCAACGCCAAAGTACTCTCTTTCTTTTGGAATATCACTATCTGGGATGATATTGAGTCTGCTCGTTATGCGTTTCAACATACTGAGTTGTGTCTCTGTCCACGAAGAGCCGAGAGGCGCAACGGTATTTGAAGCACCAATGACCTGCAAGCGCATCACGTCTGGTGCGCCTTCTACCAGATTCATCACACCTGCTTTTGATGCTGCGTTCCATGCCACATCAATACCGAACAGACTATTGCCCTTGTCATATATAAGAGATGTAGAGGAGTTAATATACTTGGGGGCATTAGGGTCTTGGGCAAGGATGTCGGGCAGGATCCTTGCAGTGAAAGCTACAATTCGATGTTGCTTGTCACGGATGGGAATCATTATACGTCCGCGGAACGTGTCATAAACATCATCGCTCATGCTTTTCTTCTTGACAAGTCCTAATTCAAGCAAAAGATCTTTGTCGAGTCCCTTCGCCTTCGCCCACAAGGAAAAGGTGTCCCAACTATTGCTGGCATAGCCGATACCAAATGAACGGATATACTCAATTTGCCATCGACTGGCAGCATAGTCTAAAAGCCTTGCGCGACTCTTCTGTGTCTTTGAATAGAGTTTCAGCAAAGAACTTGGCAGCATAGTCATTGATGATGAGCATTGACTCTCGCTTGCGTTGGTCTGCATCATCAGCCATAGAACATGAATTCTCAGGAATCTCAATGCCATACTTATTTGCCAATATCTTCACGGCTTCAACGAAGGAGATTTTAAGATGTTCCTGCAAGAACTTTATCACATCGCCAGAGGCATCACAAGCGAAACACTTGTAGATGCCCTTAGCAGAACTGACGGTTAATGACGGTGTGCTGTCATTATGGAATGGGCATAGTCCTATATAATTCTGCCCCTTCTTGGTCAAGTGAACATATTCACCGATGACCTCAACGATGTCGGCTTTGGCCTTTATCGTATCAATGATGTTAGAAGCGATTCTCATACCTTATTATAGTGTTGGTTGTTTCCTCCGATTGTTTACATATTCCTCAGCTTCTTCACGCAAGTCCTCCTGAGACTTGTGCTGCTCCTTAGAAAGCCAGGCATCAAGTTCTGACTTGACGAAATAGATGCGCTTGCCAACCTTATGATATGGTATCATATTGTTGGATGTCCAGCCGTAGATGGTCTGAACTGCGGGATGACCAGGAATGTACTTCTGTGCTTCGTTTACATCCATGCGCTGGTCATCGTCCTTACTATTACCTACAGATGCCGAAATTTTTTTCTGTTGAGGGCATCAATCTTTTGCTGACAGAATCTTGTTGTCTTCGAGAAGATTCGCCATCAGCATGGGAATCATGTCAAAGGTGGGAACGCCATTCGACGTATGTTTTCTTTCTTCCATTTTAAATGAAATTTGATGTTAATACTTTTGCGACTGCGCAGTCAGCGTTTATTTGAATTCGGCTGCAAAAGATAGTGCGATAAAATGCCCTTCGCAAGGGCAGAAAAAAATGGGCAAAAGTTTCCCGTATGCTGTTCCGTATTAACAACAATCAACAAATAACTGAAACCACTTGAAATCAGGCGGTTTCAGAAACATCATTTAACAATAGAAATCGAAAATAATTGAGATACGGAATGGCTTACGGGGCACTTCCGTAGGCTATTCCGTATGAATGAAAGTTAAAAGACAGGCCAAGCCACCTTTGCTATTGCATAGAAGATGACTTGACCTTAGTAGGTGTTTGATGGGTTTATATCACATCGCTTTGAAGATTGAGTTTGATGGCTTGTGCTGCCTCCTCTTTCTTGGAGTCAACGACCTTAGCGTATATCTGCGTGGTTCGGATGTTGGTATGACCCAACATCTTTGATACGGTGTATAAGTCCGTTCCCTCTGTAAGTTGGTTTTGTTGCGTAGGAATGACGAAAGCAATGGAATGTTATGTGCTTCTTTATACCAGCAGCTTCTATCCACTTCTTCACTGGTCTGTTAATCCATGAAGGATCTTGTAATCCTTCAAAAACCAACCTATCGGGTTCGGCGGGTTCACCACAAATAAGATAGGCTTGCTCAGATATAGGCATGTACTCCACACCTCCTGTTTTCCGTTGAGTGAAGTTTATGCGATAGTGGTCACCTTCTACGGATAGTTCTTTCCAAGTCATCTTTCGTATATCGGAATGACGAAGTCCTGTCAATGCACTAAAGAAGGCAGCCTTCTTCAACATGGGGTATTCACAAGGTGTTGCTGCGAGTTTGTTCAGTTCCTCGATAGTTAGATACTCGCGACGGCTCTCCACTCCAGAGATGCCCTTCACCTTAGCGGCAATGTCTACGTCGAAATAACTGTCAATGAACGCTTGATGTAATGCTGCTTTGAAAAGAGTGAAGTAAGTGGAAGCCGTATTCTGGGAGATGGTTCCAGATTTATTGCCTCCTCGCGGAGCTTTCAGTAAGAAGTCCCTAAAGTTCTCTATCAAGTGCATGTCAATCTGGGCAAACGGCAATGGCTTTTCTTTTGTGAAAATCTTCAGTAAGTCATGGGCTCTGTCCCAATTTACGCCGATGGACTTAGAATCATTCTTGTGACGTTTTGCAGCTTGCTTTCCGAAATATTCAATGAAATCGGCTTGTCCTCTGGCTTTCTTCTCCACCATAGCCTGTTCGGTGTCAGAATAAAGTTCCGCATTATCATATTCCCTCTGGCGAAGGATTCGCACATTGTCTGCAAAGATACACGTCTCACGACCCGCCTTTTGAACGGCAAATGATGATACCGTTCATATCCCGTTTGGGCTTATAGGTTTGTACACCATAGTCATTCAATCGGGCTGGGCGTGACTTGTCCCACATGGGGGTAGTGATGATACGATTCAGATACTCACGTTCACGGCATGGCTTATCATGCCCAGGCTTGAACACGGGATAGGCTTCAAGGTATAAATACCATTCGTTGCGTAACTCCGACTTTCGGAGTTTGACAGACACTTTCGTGTGGAGCATTGCTTTCTTCATTTTGCTTCAGATTTATAGAGGTTATCGATTTCTTTCTTTGGAACATATACATAATTCCCTATCTGTCTTGTCGGGATTGAGTATTTCCTAATCTGCATATATGCCGTACTATCGTTCATGTGGTATTTCTTACACATCTCATTGATAGTATAACAGTTCTTGGGCTCCAAAGAATAAAGTTTGGGCTCAGGCTTTTCCTTTTTCAAAGGATGCTTACGCAGAGGGTACATCTTCATCAACTCTGTCTTACTAACTCTAATCATTTTTTTACCTGCGTTCACATAAGGAATCTTTCCCTTTCTGATAAGTCGATAAAGAGTGTCTTTACTGATTCCGAACAGAGCATAGGCTTCTGACACTTTTACGTACTCCTGAGACTTGGGTATCTTCCTTACTATTACGTCCAGTTTTGAATGACGGATTTCTTCATCCCTTCGACGCTTATATGCTATTTTTGAGCATCGGGGAGAGCAGTACCATGACTCGATGGTCTTGGCCATGAATGGTTCTCCACAAACCATACATTTTCTTCTGATTTCAAATTTTGCAATTCCCATTTTACGACATTTTTAATTCATTATTTTCACTCAAATATTTTTGTTGCACTTTATCGACTTTTTTGTTGCGGTACAAATAAGGAACATATATGAGATAGGAAACGATAGAAATCGATAACGAAGACCAAACCCCTTAAAACGGCAAATCCGTGTAACTCGGTGAGCTACACGGATTTGGTTTCCGATTGTTATTGTTTGTTATCTTTGAACTAGTGGACTTGTCGGCATCTTGTATGTCTACGCCAGTTCGGGATAAGGTTTTGCTTAGAATAGTTCTAATTGCCTAGTCTTTTCAATACGCACTGGCAGTGCCTCTGGCTTATTCTCGAAGAAACAGTATGCAGCCAATGCCGCACAGAGATTCATGAGAAAATTATGTACGGAGCGATGGCGTGAATGAACAAGGTTGGCTTTGTTCTTGAGCAGTTCGTTGATGCATTCTATTATATATCGCTTACGCAGCATCATCTTGTCCCATAAGGGCATAAGCTTGTTTTTCATGTTTGATTTGAGCCCGTGAACGAGGTGGATGCCTTGGTTGAAGAGGTTCTCAAAGAATTGTTGCTTGATGTAGCCTTTGTCGGCAAATACTTTGCCGTAGAGCACCTTGGTGAAGACCTGCCATACCCTAGGAACCCTGTCGTCCACGTTTGCGGGAGTTAGGCAGAACGTGAGTACATCGCCCATCTCGTTGCACAGCAGATGAAGCTTGAAACCATGACACCACCCCATTGTTCCCTTTCCGTTCTTAGCAAGTCCATCAAACACCTTGTTGAAATTCCTCCTCATGTTGTGGCATACGAGAACCATCGTACTGTCCACGAAACTAATGCCCGTGCACTTTCCAAAACCTTGAATGCGCATGAAGGCCATCAGTTCGAAGAACACGCGAGGCATGAGTTCCACGAAACGCGTGTAGGACACGGCCTTAGGGAAGTAGCTTGCCAAATGCTCCTTGATGAAGAAGAGATAATAGTGCTTGAAGTTGCGGAAAGAGCCAAAATGGTTGCACTGTAGGATGGCCATTATTTCGCTTTTTGGCCATCTGCCCTTTACGGTTTCGCATGCGCTTATATCCCTCGTCTATGGGGGCGATGTGTAGGTTTTTAGTTAACTCGGCATCTAAATTCTTGCAGAACTCATCCAATATACAAAAATATTTCTGTAACTTTGCCTATGGTAATCATCACTATATCTGCTTTGTAAGTTATTGATTTTCAACTATAGAGTTACAAAACAATAGTGAGGTTACCAACTTTTTAGAGCACTTTCTTATCCCGAACTGGCGTATATTGGTTATCGCTGAATAGTTACCTGTTAGCACACTAATGTTTAATCTTGTTAAAATAACCCTGTCTAGATAAAGTTTTTCATTTTATTTACTAACGGTTCGAATTATAGTACTAGATTTGCGCATAGAATTAAATTGATTATGACTAACAATCGCCTTACCCATAAAAACACTTCTATCCCTACGCCAACTGTTTGACGCAAACAGAAGTGTCGCTTACCTAAAATTAGTGGCATTTTTGCTACTACTATTATTTAATAAGGGTAGCTTTGCCCAAACGCGAGTTGATTCCCTGTTGCAGGCGCAACCATACGCCTTTCCAACAAAGGGAAAGAGCCATTGAGGCTCATTACAAACGAACGAGGTGAGGTTTGTGTACCCACCACTTACAAAGCCGACAGTATTCAAATAACCTATTGGGGCAAGACCATGCTACACGCAGCAGCGCGACTTACACTCTCCATAAACAGATTTTTACATCCAATCAAACCTTTATTTGGACAATGTTACCATAACGGCCAATCGTCAATTGGTTAAACGTTCGCTGATGCAAGACGTCGTTCAGATTAAGGGTATAGAACTTTTCAAAAAGCAATAACGCCCTTGATATTTTACCATTGATACCAGGAGTTGTGATTGATGAAAACAGATTGTCTTACTTCAACCACCCTATTATAGGTATTAGATTGGGCAAAGGTGGAGTACTTAAAGGTATCGGGGCAAGTACGATGAAGATTCTCAAAGCCCTGCGTACGGAAAACATCAATGACATAACTTTTAAGCGACGCAACCAAGGACAAGGCATCCAATACGAGATAATAATAAAAACCGACCAAAGCGTTGACATAACACTCTCGCCTACGTTAGGAGCCTACATGGGAAAAGCGAGCCAATGCAGAAGCAAGTCTTTATTCACAGCTTAGTACAAAGCATCTTAACAACATTCTGATGGTTAGTGGCGATGCTCTCAACAAGCGAAAAAGTGAACAGTCCACTTACGACATTCATTCTAAACAAACGCAGGTAGATGTGGATGATGCAGAACATGGAAAAATCATTAAACTTGAACTACGATGCCGAATGGTCGCCCAACGATGCGTTCTCAGCAGGCATCAGCTCGTATTACTACACCAGCTGGGGGCAGAAAAAGCCGCAACTCGTACGAAGGGAGCACAACCGCTCGCTTTGAATACGCCCCCATAACCTTCGAAGATGTTACAGGCAGCCTGTTTTTCAACTGGAACAAGGCCAACCATTCGTTGCATGGCGAAATATCGTATAACAAAAGTACCTCTCACACCGGCTTAGAAGTTGACGGCACTTTCCAACAAGACATCCGCCAAAACAGCATATCGCCCAATGGCTTTGTGGAATACTCGCTGGTCAACAAGGCACAAACGGCGAGGCATCAGCGCCAGTTTTGCTTACGCCCATTTGCGAAATGCCGACATAGACAGGCCGACATTCGCTTCGCAAGCACCCCTTAAAGAGCATACTTTCACGCCTGTCATAGCAGCCTTTTGGGAGAAAAACAAGTTTGGCGTGCATGCTGCAATGCAGTTCGAACGCAACTACAACAATTTCTATTCCTCGTCCTCATGGCTTCCCAAGCTTTCTTTACGCTATGGCGGCGATGCCATGAGCGTGGAACTTGATTATGCCAAGAGCGTCAATCGCCCATTGGCGTTCATGCTGACAAACAACCAAACGGGCCAAACCGGCAAACTTCGCACCGCTGGCAATACACAGCTGCGGCCCGAGGAGAAACATCAGATGGACCTAAATTTATCGTGGGGCGACTTGTATCTCACCATTTCAAAGCTATGGGTAAACGACATCGCAGATCTCCAGCTAGACAACACAGCCCAAAGTGACACCCTTCTGAAGCGCTGGCAGAACGTGGGACGTGCTAGTAGTTGGGATTTCAACGTATATTATAATCTACATTATGGTTGGTTTTACGCCAATCCACGTATCATTAAACCTTGGAAAAATTCAAAGGTAATGCCAATCATCTAAACAATTACAACTTCAAATTAAGCCTTCCCCTGCAGGCTACATTCAATAACCACAAGCTTTCGGTTGACATTGAGTATCTTGCACATAGCAAGTATTACCAAACCACAACACAACCAATGTTTATTCTCAACCTCCGTTACAACATAAGTATACCTAAATCTAGCATAACTATTGCCATCTTTTGCCCGTGACGTGCTTAACAGCATGTCAATCGAAAAAGTCTACAACTCAAACCGCCAGTTATTTCTCTTCGACAGTGATACACAGGACAAACGCCAATTCGGTCTCTCATTGGCCTACAGTTTTTCGAAAGGAAAGCAAAAGAAACATCAACGGAGTGACGAACAATCAAAACAGAAATAAATAACCCCTAAAGTAGGGTAATTCAGTTAATTCCCTCTTAGGGAATCTCTGGAGACTGTCAAATGCCAGATTCTTTTTCTTGAAAAAGCGTCTTTGGGAGAGTAGTTGATGTGCTTTGCGCAAAAAAACTCCCAAATATCGAGCCGTATGGGCACACCTGTCCCTTCCATACCCTGCCTATGGATGGATATAAAATCATCTCATTTTTATCAAAGCCGCCTTCTTCATGTCCCTGGCCATCTGCCTTGCGGCAAGGACGGCGGCATTTGCCGTATGGATTCCGAAGAAGAGCAGCAATGTTTCGCTGAACATGTTGCGTGCCTTGATGCGCCCAACGGCATAGTGCTGTTTCTGGTTCACGAAGCTGCCCTCCATTACCGTGGCCCTGAGGGTCCCGATAATCCTTCTCGCCTTCTTGAGGCATCCGGCTTCTTCTTTTGGGCCTTGGGCCTTTTCTGACGAAAACAGGTCGTTATGCCTTTTTCCGTACACATGGTGCGGTTGGCGTTGTTGGCGTATATGGAGTCGGCACCGACACGTTTGACTTTGACCCCCGTCAACGATTCCTGATATTCAATGCACTGCTTAAGGCGAATGCCCTCGTTGAAGGCCTCGAAGGAGTGGTGTTCCTATGAATGATATGCCGTCAATCTGTATGTTGTTGACCTTTGCCCCAAACTCCACGCGCTTGTTTTCCTTGCCCCTGACGATGGGACGGAGGTACGGACGGTCGATGCTGACGATGCGATGTCTGACCTCCTTGCCTGCGAACAGGTCAGACTGTTGGAGGCATACCTCACGCACGGCGCACAGTCGCTTTTTCTTGTTCTGCCGACAGGCTGATGCAGGGGGCCGTACAACTTGCGAAGGCCGTTCCATTGGAAGCGGAGCTTGGCAAGAAGTTTCAGGAGCCTTCTCCTGAGCCTGCGCGTGGCCGAGCCGGTGTGCTTGCGCTGCTTGGCGTATGCAAGCGTGGCCTTGGCAACATCATTGTACTTGTTTCTCGGAACGCGTTCCGACAACCGCCTGCTCTGGCAAACGAGCAGGTCGTGAAAGCCATCGGCAACACTCCCAAAAGCAGTTTGACGTCTGTAGGGAAACGCAGGTGGCTCTCATAGCAGGTCGCATCCGTCAGGCACAGGGTCCTTGTCCTTGAGGTCGCCTTCCCACCGGGCGTACAATATGCGTTGAAGGTTGTCTATGTCGAGGTGCCTGGCAAGGCGGTTGCGTATGGCACTTTACAATCTTCCCGTCCTTGATGGGATTGGCAGGGTCTATCAGCACACCGCAGAACATCTGCATGTGGATGCTTCCGTTGAGCAGCTCTATCAGGCCGTCGTCCGACAGGTCCGTGTATGCCTTGAGGAACATGAGGGCGATTTCTCCTTCTGTCGAAAAAAAGAGGCTTTTTCCCACGCCTACGCTTATGGGTGTGGGTTGCCAACTCTGCTGCCAACTCCTTAAGTGGGAGCTGGGCACGGATGCGCCCAAGTTCGCTTTTTGCAAAGCTATCGCGATAATGTTGTAAAAAAATCGAACTCTGTAAAGGGCAAAGTTGGTGTTATGTCAGAAATTTTTCGTAACTTCACAGCAGTAAATTTTATGAATTTCCCCGATTCTGCCCGTGATGGGTCGTTCAGGGGGTTTTTTTATGTAAAGGTACAAATAATATATTACAGTGACAAACAATTAGTTAGATATTTACTGAATATCCCTAAGTATTGTTCAGGCACTTAAGCGTTTAGGAATTCCAAGGCGTACTTTTTTTATAACTGGTATCAGAAATATGCCACAGGGGTTTGAATGCTCTCAGAGCAACACATTGCAGAGCACCGACAACATGGAACCGCATTCCCGACCATATTCGACAAATAGTGGTTGAACTTTCTTTAGAGCATCCTGAGCTCACCCCAGGGAATTGTCAGTTCTTTTATTGGAAGAAAGTCAGATATTCGTTTTAGAATCAAGCTTTTATCGTATTCTGCATGAAAGAGGTCTATTGGAACGTATGGAGCATGATTTTATCTTTGCAGCCGATGAGTTCCATCATAAGACTAAATTCGCTAATGAGATGTGGCAGACCGATTTTACTTATTTCAAAGTCAAGGGTTGTGGCTGGTATTATCTCTCTACTGTAATTGATGACTACAGCAGGTATATTATCCATTGGGAGTTATGTTCGAGTATGACTTCTGATGATGTATCTAGAACAATAGATAAAGCAATTGAGAAGGCAGGAGTTACATTCCAGAATCCTCCTTATCTGTTATCAGATAATAGACCATGTTATATTGCTTCCTCTCTCAAACAGTATCTCTGTAAGGAATATAATATAAAAGCATATCCATGGCAAGCCCTTGCATCCGCAGACGTAGGGAAAGATAGAACGATATCACAGATCGATGAAAAAAATGTGATTAAGCTAAATCATTATTTTTTTGTCCCTCTGAATTGGAAAAATGCTATCGATGGGTGGGTGAAATATTATAATGAGAGAAGGTTTCATGAATCGTTAGATAATCTTACACCCAAAGACGTATATTTAGGGCAAGGGGAGAAAATCAAAAAGATAAGAGAAATAATAACGCAAAAATTCAATCAACAAAAAGAATTTTTTTGATAATAAAAACAATGAAATATTAGAGTAAATAACTACATTTGCAGTTGTGCACTTTTGTTTGACAACGTACAATTGCAAAAATGTATGATAGGTGGGAAATAGTAATAAGATTGATAATGCCTTTGTGCTGTATTACAGCTTTACTGACGAAAAGTAAGACTTTATTATCGACTACGGCGTCAAGTATCGTATGGGTAATGAACTAAACGAAGAAAAGTAGTGTGTTATATGGAAGCCGAAAATAAAAAAGTATTTGTTTCTTACGCTTGGGATAGTGAAGAACACAAAGAATGGATATTGAAACTTGCAACAAATCTCCGCCAACATGGTGTAGATGCAATTTTAGACCAATGGGATGTGAGATTAGGTGATGATCTTTCATTCTTTATGGAGCAAGGATTGACAAAGTCCCATCTTGTTATATGTGTGTGCAGCGATAAATATATAGCAAAAACCAATGATGGATTAGGGGGCGCTGGGTATGAAAAGCGAATATTGGCATCAGAAATGTTGAATGATGAAGATAAACGTTTTATTATTCCCATAATTAAGAATTGTAGTTCAGAGCGTAAAGTACCGCGATTCTTGTCGGGATTAAAGTATGTTGATTTTGATAATGGAAGATATTTTTAATCGTTATCAAGAACTTCTTGAACGCATTTACGATGAAGATACAAAGAAAAAAAGCCTCCCCTCGGCGAAAAATCCATTTGTTTCAACAGCTATATCAGACCAAATATCAACAAAACTGAATATAGAGAAGGTCGAGTTTCAAAATCCCTCAATGGAAGGTTCGGTGTGCTTTGACTATAAAAGAAATAGTGGGTCGTTTATAATAGGTGAAGGTAACTATGAGTTTATTACTCATTGGAGTGAGTGTGGGCCTAATTCTATCTATTGTTATAGAGACTATGTTTATAGACTGGGATACAACCCCAAATATAAAGATTTTCCTTATTCAAATGAATTTATTGACTTTGATTTTTAGCTCACGTGTCAAATCTGTCAATGTTGGTGAAGTAGTCTTACTGGAAAAATAATCATCATAAATTTGACACACTTAAAGTGACTAAAGTTGTCAGAAAGAATGAAGACATTAACCACCTTTTTAGAGTTTGAGTACAAAATATATAAAGAAATAAAGAATGTTTAATACATCCTATCAAATACTCAAGAAAGATGGACAAAAAGTAACAAGATACTGATATATACCGGTCAAGATGGTTTGACCAAGATAGATGTGAAACTTGAGGAAGACACTTTGTGGCTTACTCAAGCACAAATGTGCGAACTATACCAAACGTCGAGGACAAATGTGGTGGAACACATCAAGCATATTTATGAAGAGGGAGAGTTGCAAGAAGAAGCAACCTGTCGGGATTTCCGACAGGTTCGTCAAGAGGGCAATCGTATGGTAAATAGAACTGTGCCATACTATAACCTCGATATGATAATTGCCTTGGGCTATCGTGTGCGGAGCATCACAGCTACTCGCTTTCGCCAATGGGCTACCTTACGCCTGAAAGAATACATTACCAAAGGCTTTACGCTCGATGATTATCGTCTGAAGAACTTAGGAGGTGGAGGCTATTGGAAAGAATTGTTGGAACGTATCCGTGACATTCGTGCCACGGAAAAGGTGTTTTATCGGCAAGTGCTGGAGATATATGCCACGAGCATCGACTACGATCCACGTGCCTCTGTCTCTCAGGAGTTCTTTAAGAAAGTACAAAACAAGATTCACTTTGCCATACACGGACACACCGCAGCAGAACTGATAGTGGAGCGTGCCGATGCCGAGAAGGATTTTATGGGTTTACTTACTTTCAAGGGAACACAGCCTACATTATCAGAAGCACGCACGGCAAAGAATTATTTGGACGATAAGGAGCTACGATCTATGGGGCAGTTGGTGTCGGGTTATCTCGACTTTGCAGAACGCCAAGCTGAGAAAGAGCTGCCCATGACGATGAATGACTGGGCAAACTATTTGGACAGAATACTCACTATGTCGGGCGAACAACTGCTGCAAGATGCTGGCAAGGTGTCGCACTCAGAAGCGATGGAGCATGCCACCAATGAATATCGAAAATATAAGCAGCGCACCATCAGTGATGTAGAGCACGACTACCTTGATGCAATAAAGCGATTAGGTAGGAAGGATGATAATTAAGAATGTTATGTAACAGGTAATGCTTATGGAATATCTCGGTAACAAAGCACTTCTCAATGCGCACAAGACCGCCTTTCTCTGCTCGCGCCAAGTGGGCAGCAGGGCAGTACTACGCTGTTACGACTGGGCTACCGACATTTGCAAAGAGGAAGGTGTGGTGGTGAGTGGCTTTCAGTCGAAGATAGAACGCGACGTGCTACATTTCCTGCTTCGTGGCAATAAACCCATTATTACGCCAGTTCGGGATAAGGATTTGCTTAGAAAAGTTCCAATTGCCTAGTCTTTTCAATGCGCACGGGAAGTGCCTCGGGCTTATTCTTGAAGAAACAGTATGCAGCCAATGCCGCACAGAGATTCATGAGGAAGTTATGTACGGAGCGATGGCGTGAATGAACAAGGTTGGCCTTGTTCTTGAGCAGTTCGTTGATACATTCTATTATATATCGCTTACGCAGCATCATTTTGTCCCACAAGGGCATAAGCTTGTTTTTCATGTTTGATTTGAGCCCATGAACGAGATGGATGCCTTGGTTGAAGAGGTTCTCAAAGAATTCATGTAGGACTCATCCAATATACAAAAATATTTCTGTAACTTTGTCAGTGGTAATCATCGCTATATATGTTTTGTAAGTTATTGATTTACAACTATAAAGTTACAAAAATAATAGCGAGATTACCAACTTTTTAGGCACTTTCTTATCCCGAACTGGCGTATACAATCTGCCGACAATAAAAACAAAAATCTGTTTAGGCTCTAACGACCGAGATTGGGGATAAACAAATTATCGTGGCCAGCAAATCACATTATTTGCTTTATCCAAAAAGAAAGAAACCAAAGAAAAGCGATTAGGCGCGAAGCAAGCTCCAATCTGCAACACCTACACTTGCACCCATTAAAAAACTAAATATCTGTATCTAAACCCCTATATTCCAGTTTTTTTCGTATTTTTTTGCAGCTTAATAGCAAAAAAATATGGCTCGAATAAAATTGTTAGATAAGGTTTTCGAGACCTCCATCACGGAAGCCCAAATTCAAGAACGCGTAAAAAGCCGTTGCAGACAGGATAAACAACGACATGGCCGATAAGAATCCGCTACTCCTGGCTGTGCTTAACGGTTCGTTCATGTTCGCTGCCGACCTCATGCGCATGCTCACCATACCCTGCGAAATATCATTTGTAAAACTGGCGTCGTACCAAGGCACCACATCAACGGGTACAATCAAAGAGGTGATTGGCATCAACGAAGACCCTAGCTGGACGCACGGTTATCATCGTTGAAGACATCGTTGAGTCGGGATTGACAATCAAACGCATGGTAGAATCTATAGGCACACGTTCGCCCAAATCGATTCATATCTGCACTTTACTAATGAAGCCCGACAGACTTACCGTTCCGCTCAACGTGGAATATGCAGCCATCGAAATCCCCAACGACTTTATCGTGGGTTATGGGCTAGACTATAACCAGCAAGGACGCAACCTGCGAGACATCTACACCGTGGTGGAAGAGTAAGAAAGGTTCACCCCTTTGCCTCATCGTTGCAAAACAGCGCAATCCCTTGCCCCAGTCTCAGGGGAAAGGAGAAAGACGTGTGGCATAACAAAGGGTGAAAAATCCTATCAGAAAAATTATTTAATTTCATTATAAACACAACTTAAAAAAATGAAGAATATCGTTATCTTCGGTGCTCCCGGTTCGGGCAAAGGCACACAAAGCGACAAGATGATCGCCAAATATGGTTTCGAACATATCTCTACTGGCGACGTGCTTCGCAACGAGATTAAGAACGGAACAGAACTGGGAACAACCGCTAAGGAATACATCGACAATGGCCAATTGATACCCGACGAGTTGATGATTGACATCCTCGCTAGCGTGTACGACAAGTTTGGAAAAAGAACATAAGGGTGTTATTTTCGACGGATTTCCACGCACCATCCCTCAAGCAGAAGCATTGAAAACCATGCTCGCCGAACGCGGACACAAGGTGGCTGCCATGATTGAACTGGAGGTACCCGAAGAAGAACTGATGAAACGCCTGGTGCTTCGCGGACAACAAAGCGGACGCACAGACGACAACGAGGAAACAATTAAAAAAACGATTGGGCGTATACCACAGTCAAACGACTCCGCTCATCGAATGGTATAAAAAAGAAAACATTCACAATCACATCGACGGTTTGGGAGAACTCGACCGCATTTTTGCCGACGTGTGCAACGTGATTGATAACATCTAAACTGCTCATGCCCGAATCAAACTTCGTAGACTACGTAAAAATTTACTGCCGCTCGGGTAAGGGCGGAAGGGGGTCTATGCATCTCCGACATGTTAAGTACAACCCTAACGGCGGGCCCGATGGTGGCGACGGCGGACGTGGGGGTAACATCTACCTACGCGGAAACCACAACTATTGGACGCTGTTGCACTTGAAGTTTCAACGACATGTGTTCGCCGAACATGGCGGAAACGGCGGAAGAGACAAATGCCACGGCACTGATGGCAAGGATATGTACATCGATGTGCCCTGCGGTACGGTGGTGTATAATGCCGAAACAGGTAAATATGTCTGCGACGTGATGCACGACGGACAAGTGGTTATGCTACTTAAAGGTGGCAGAGGCGGACTGGGTAACTTCCAATTCCGCACTGCCACCAACCAAACGCCTCGTTATGCGCAGCCTGGCGAGCCAATGGAAGAGATGACCATAATACTCGAACTAAAGCTCCTTGCCGACGTGGGACTGGTGGGTTTCCCCAACGCGGGTAAGTCAACGCTTCTCTCTTCGCTCTCTTCGGCTCGACCCAAAATTGCCAATTATCCTTTCACCACCCTCGAACCATCGCTCGGCATTGTGGCCTATCACGACCATAAGTCGTTTGTTATGGCCGACATCCCTGGTATTATCGAGGGCGCTAGCGAGGGCAAAGGTCTTGGCTTGCGCTTTCTGCGACACATCGAACGCAACTCGTTGCTGCTTTTTATGGTGCCTGGAGATACAGACGACATCAAAAAAGAATACGAAGTGTTGCTCAACGAGCTAAACAACTTTAATCCCGAACTTAACGATAAGCATCGCGTATTGGCTGTTACCAAATGCGACTTGCTTGACGAAGAACTCATAGAGATGCTTCGCGAGACACTACCCACCGACCTCCCTGTGGTGTTTATCTCATCGGTTACAGGACAAGGACTGGCCGAACTGAAGGATATCCTATGGCGAGAACTGAACAGCGAAAGCAACAAACTGCAAAGCATCATGGCCGAAGACAGCCTGGTTCACCGCGATAAAGACATTAGAAGCTTTGCTCAAGAACTGGCTGATGAGGGAGAAGATATCGATGTGGAATACATCGACGCCGAGATTGAAGACCTCGACGACTTCGAATACGAGGAGGACGAAGATGCCTAAACTATTGGAATATGAGCTAGGCAACGAGGTTCGCGCCTTCAGCACCATGCGTGCTGCTGGCCAAAGTCAAGACGCTTACGCTCATTTCAACATCAATCCCTATTGTGGAGACAATCCCGAACATGTGGCACAGAACGTGAACGCGCTGTGCCACATGCTTGATATTGCACCCAACAACTTGGTGTTGCCACATCAAACCCACGAAACCACAGTGCGACTGGTGGCCAGCGAGTTGCTCACCATGCCACAAATGGTGCGCCAAATGGTGCTCGAGGGGGTTGATGCACTCATCACCAACGTGCCAGGGGTGTGTATTGGCGTGTCTACAGCCGATTGCATTCCTATTATTCTCTACGATGCCGAACACCGTGCAACAGCCGCTATCCATGCAGGATGGCGCGGAACGGTGAAACGCATCGCACAAAAACACCATCGCACAGATGCACACAGCTTTTGGCACCAACCCACAATCGCTGCGCGCCATCATTGGACCTGGCATTTCGTTGCACAACTTTGAAGTGGGCAACGAGGTGTACGAGGCCTTTGCCAATGCCGCTTTCCCTATGCAAGAGATTGCGCAACGGCAAGAAAAAAATGGCATATCAACCTGCCCCTTTGCAACCAAATGCAACTGCAAGAGGCTGGTGTGAAAGCCGAGAACATACATGCAACGGATATCTGTACATACGACCGCTGCAACGATTTCTTTTCAGCCCGAAGGCTAGGCATCAACTCTGGCCGCATATTTACGGGCGTTACCATCAGCTGAACAGGACTTAACCATGCATTCGGTTAAGTATGGCATTCGTGCCAACACCTGTTCGTATCTAGCATTATACAAATGAAACAACTTACAGCATTTCTTCTCTTTCTGCTTTTTCACTGCTGGCAAACCCTCAGATGGCAATTTCACGCCTGCCGAGACACAACAGATAAGCATCGCTACGCTTGGTTTATTTGACAAGAGTAATGTTCTCTTTATCGATCTCAATGCCGTGGGGCATAAAAAAACTTTTTCTTTCCCGCTGCCTGTGGGGAAGTCGAAAGCCATTGGGGGCGATGTATTAGAGATTACAACCAAGAAAGGAGATGCTGTAAAGGCTATGTTTCCAGGACGCGTAAGGCTGGCGCGCAGAAATAAGCAGTGGGGAAACGTGATAGTGATACGCCACGATAACGGATTGGAAACGGTGTATGCGCACAACGCTCAAAACCTAGTGAAGCCCAACCAAACAGTGGAAGCCGGACAAAGCATTGCCATTGTGGGTACGCATAAGGGTAAGGGAAGATTGTCTTTTCTCACCATGGTGAACGGCGGTCGCATCAATCCGCTTACCATCGTAGACGCCAGCAACCATAAATTGCATAAAACGGTGTTGCGACTAGAGAAGAAAGGCGAACGCGTGTTGGTGAGACAAGCCACCGAAAAAGATTTGGAAGAGAAACTTTTAGCCGAAAAGAAGGCTCAGACTGATGAGAAAAAGCTTCGCAAAGGGGAAGAGATAATCAAGAAGGAGGAGGCTAAACGTGTGAAAGAAGAGGAGAAAGCCTTGGCCGAAGAGAAAAAAAGAGAACGAGAAAAATCTTGCTTAAAAACGCAAAAAAACGGGTAAAAAGCAGCACAGGCAACCAACTTTCTCTTGCCGACTTCTTGCCACGCGAATGGGCTTATCCCTTGCCTGGTAGTCATGTAATTAGTCCTTATGGCGGCAAGCGAAGACACTCGGGTGTAGATATTAAAACACGCGCCAACGATAACATTCTCGCTGCCTTCAGTGGCATTGTAACACGTTCGGGGCCTTATTTTTGGTTATGGCAACTGCATCGTTATTCGTCACGACAATGGTTTGGAAACGCTTTACAGCCATCAGTCGCGCAACTTGGTGAAGGTGGGGCAGGCTGTTAAGGCTGGCGACATTATCGGGTTGACGGGAAGAACAGGCCGAGCTACCACCGAGCACTTGCATTTTGAAGTGTTTTTTTAAAGGTCGACGCATCGACCCCGCATTGGTTTTCGACCACAATTCTAAGTCGTTACGCCAACATTCGCTGGTATATTCCAATGGCGTTGTGCGCACCGACAAATCTAAATAACAACACGAGGGCCACAACCCCTCATTAACAAACAATCAACAAACCGCAAAAGAAGATGGACATACAACAGCTTTTTCGACCGCTTTTTGGTTCTTTCTGAAAACAAACGCAAGGGCTATACCGAGAGTTTAGGACTTCCTGAGCCCAACGCCACGCAACAATTGGAGTTTGTTGCTGGCTCGCCACTCCCTCCATTACTTGCTTATATATATAATAAGGTGGCGGGTACGCCACGACAATGCAAACGCGAAAACTTCATCGACTTTATTCCGGGTTTTCGTTTAATTCACGTTAACGACTGGCCTGCAGCTTACGAAGCCCTTAAAAAGGTGCATGGCGCCGACTGGTTGCCGCTGTTGCGCGACGATGAGAATGGTTATTACGCCATCAACCGCACCACAGACGAGGTGGCCATCACCTTTCTAGACGAGTTTGCTTTTTATTGATGCCGTGAGTCTTAATGCCACCAATTTCTTACAAACGTTAGTAGCCAACTACGAACGCAAGGTGTATTCGGTGGATCGCTTTGGATTGCTCGATTATGACGAACGAAGAGAGGGCGAAGTGGCACGCGAAATCAACCCCGACGTGGATTATTGGATGGAAGAATGATAACTAGCAACTAAAAAAACGCTAGAATAATGAGATGCCCTATAAACCATAGCAAGCCCAGAAAACCAAGAAAGCCCTAATCCCTAACAAGTTCTAAAAACCTTTCGCACATGAAATCAGCCTCGCTCAAAGCAGCCTATTTAAGGCAAGCAGCCGAACTATCCGCACAACTCGCAAGCTTAAAACACAAGAACCGCTATTTTGTGGCAGGCGAAATAGCATCGTTCTTGGCGATGTTAACATTTCTAACCCTCGCCACCACCCTGCACAATGCCACTTGGACATTATGGATAGCCCTCGCTTGCTTAGTAATATACGTGCTAATTAGGCGAATGGATGTGCGAAACGAATCGGCCATCACGGCCATTGGTAAGCTTTGCCAAGCCTACGAAGACGAGGCGCGATTTCTAGAGGGCGATTTCAGTCCCTTCGACGATGGTTCGCACCATGCCGATGCCCATCATCCCTTCGCCCTCGACCTAGATATCTTCGGGCCTTCATCGCTTTTTCATCGACTTAACCGCACCGTTTCATCAGGCGGAAGCAATGCGCTGGCACAGGCTTTAACCGCTTTGCCAGGGGCTACAGCAGAAGCTAAGGCACAAGTAGAAAGCAAACGCGAAGCCATTAACGAACTAGTCGATAAATACACGTGGCGAATGCACTTTATTGCCCAAGGCAAACGACAAGCAAACAGCATCAACAGCGCTCAACTCACGCAAGCCATGGCCAACGCATCGGCCATAAGCATACCCCGTTTTGCCCTCTCGCCTCTCTCGCTGTGCTTAGCCTGCGCATCCATCGTTGGCTTTTGGGTCACTGCCTTGCTCGCTATCTTCACCCCTTTGAGCGCCAACATTCCAGTTTGGTGGGCCATCATCAACTTCTTCGCAGCCATGTTGCTATGCTCAAACTCACTAAGAGCGGTGAGCAAAACGGCCAATCTGCTACATACAGAGCTAACGGCTTGCGTGCAATTGATTAGTCTTATCACAGCCGAAGAGCTGCAAGCAGCGCAAAACAAACAGATAAAAACCGAGATGGAAGGGGCTTTACAAGCCTTCAAACAACTAGAACAAATCATTGGAAGTCTTGACCGTCGAAGCAATGTTTTAGGACTAATGTTTGCAAATGCCCTATTTCTTAGCGATTTCTTCCTTGTACGTAAGTTTCTGAAATGGCAGGATAGCAACCTGCAACACTTTTCGCTTTGGGTAGAAAATCTTAGTGCCATGGACGCCCTTGTGTCGTTGGCCACTTTCAAATACAACCACCCCGAGGCTGTTGAACCACAAATTGAAGACACACCTCACATCCTTTATCATGCCTCCAACCTGCGCCACCCCTTCTTAAGTACCAAAGCAGTGGGCAACAACCTGCACATCGAGCAAGGCCAATACCACATTGTTACAGGTGCTAACATGGCAGGCAAGAGCACATTCTTAAGATGTGTGGGAGTTAACTATGTACTGGCCATGGTGGGTTTGCCCGTTTTCGCCAGCGAGATGCGTGTCTCTTGCTTTTGGCTTTTCAGCAGCATGCGCACCACCGACGATCTTACTCAGGGCATTTCGTACTTCAATGCCGAACTTATTCGACTAGAACAGCTTATCAACTATTGTCACAACAACCCCAATACCTTTATTATTCTCGATGAGATATTGAAGGGAACAAACTCTCTCGACAAGCTTAATGGTTCGCGATTGTTTCTGCAAACCATGGCGAAGCTACCTGCCAGTGGCATAGTGGCCACCCACGACCTTGAACTTTCTAAGTTGGAAGACGAAGCGCCAACACGTTTTGCCAACTATTGCTTCGAAATAGAATTGGGTAACGACGTAACTTACTCCTATCGCATCACGCCAGGCGTGGCCAAAAAAACCAGAATGCCACGTTCTTATTAAAGAAAATTCTAAACCACTAAGGCGTATTAGCTGGTTTAAACATGGCTCGAAAGCTTTTACAAGGCACAACTAAGGTCTAATAACGTTGGCGTATAGCCCGTAAAATCCGATCTATACGACTAAAGTTTACAACAGAAAACCCTAAAAGCGATGGCAAAGTTAAATGCCCTAAACTCCAAAACCAGACGTCTAGAAGAAAGGAGACTTATGAATAGAAAGCAAAAAGCAGCACCCCTTCGCTACGAAGCAAAAAGCTAAAAAGCATCAGCATAGAGGCTAAACAGCGTCTTTAACCTCGCAAAGCATTGTCGACAGCCATCCAATAAGACACTATTTGTAAAATATTTTTAGTCTCAGAAACTACCTGAGAGGCTCTGTTTGTCAGTACTACCAAGCATAATGCGCATTGCCCTCATTAAGGCAATAAAAAGCAAAGGTTTCGCTTTTTTTAAACATAAGAACACAACTAGTCGCGATTTTGCAAAAACATCAATAAGAAATCTAAAAATTCCTAATTTGGTGTTTCTAATTCTAAAAAAATACACTAACTTTGCGTTGTAAGCAACTAGAAACCGCCTTGACATGAAAAAAATTGTTACGTTATTAGTGTTAATTTGCCTTGTCCCCATCGGCGTTAAGGCGCAAAACACGCAGGTTATATGTGGCGACGAGCGCACAGAAGCCTATCTACCCGAACTGAAAAAAAGCTTCGGGTGGCACTATTTGCTAACCACACTGCTGTGGTAAATGGCAAGCATATTCTCGACCTTCTGATTGAGAATAAAGTGAACGTGGTGGGCGTTTTCGGTCCTGAACACGGATTTAGAGGTAGGGCCGATGCTGGTGAACATGTACAAAAACGATGTTGACAAGAAAACGGGTGTGCGCATTTTTTCGCTCTACAATGGCAAAGATGGCAAGCCCAATACCGATGTTTTTGAAGAAGACGGATGTGCTTGTGGTAGACATTCAAGACGTGGGACTGCGCTTCTACACCTATTATATATCCATGCTTCAGTTGATGAACGCATGCGTTAAGACCAAAACCAGGATGTTGATATTAGACCGTCCCAACCCTAACGGTAGCTACGTAGACGGTCCGCTGCTCGACATGAAACACAAATCGGGTGTTGGTGCGTTGCCCATACCCGTGGTTCACGGTCTCACTCTGGGCGAGATGGCTGGTATGATTAATGGAGAAGGCTGGCTAGATGGCGCCGCAAAATGCCGTTTGAGCGTCGTTACCTGCAACAACTACACCCATTCCACCCTTTGGGAACTACCCATTGCTCCGTCTCCTAACCTGCCTAACATGCAGTCGATATATCTCTATCCCGCTGTTTGCCTGTTCGAAGGCACCGATGTAAGCCTAGGTCGTGGCACCGATTTGCCCTTTCAGCAATACGGACACCCGAAGATGGTGGGCTATGCGCACAGTTTCACACCGCGAAGTGTTGATGGAGCGAAGAACCCGCCACAGCTTAACCAGCGTTGTTATGGTGTAGACTTGAGCAAAATGCCCCATGATGAGATTATCAAACGTGGCTTCGATCTCTCGTATATCATCAATGCCTATCGCAATCTCAACATAGGCGAACGCTTCTTTACGCCATTCTTCACCAAGCTGGTGGGCGTAGACTATGTGCAAAAGATGATTATCGAGGGGCGTTCTAACGAGGAAATTCGCGCCGTGTGGCAACCCGAACTGGAGAAATTTAAAGAGGTAGGAAGAAATACCTTCTATATAAGGAGTAAATATTAGAAGATGGTCAGGTGCACACCCTCGCTTCAAGTCGAGAAGAGCATATTAGGCAAAGTGTATTTATGCCTCTCTTAAGCTCGGCTCGCCTTTAACCGAAGCTATACAGCCAGTGCCTTGAGTCCTTCTTACGTGGTGACAAAGCTAGTCCAACAGCATCATCTCAAGCTTTAAGAAACAAGATATCAATAAACAATAGCCCTAAATGGAGGGCAAAAGATTTAAAAACAAAAACCAACTCAGTTCTCATAGCAAGCCGAAAGGCACACCGCCACCCTCTCACAACCGAGAGAGGGGTTGGTGGTGAGAAACAACAACTCCTTAAAGAGGCAGCAGAGAGCTGACTATTAATTAAACCAACATGACCCCATTAGCAATTCTCGCCACCGTTATGGCCTACTTCGTTGTGCTGTTCCTTGTATCGGCTCTTGCCCGACGCAATGTGGACAATGCCGCTTTCTTCACAGGCAGTCGCCAAAGTAAGTGGTACATGGTGGCCTTTGCCATGATTGGGGCCAGCATCTCGGGCGTAACCTATGTGTCGGTGCCGGGAATGGTGGCGCAAAGTGGCTTTGGCTATCTACAATTGGTGCTCGGATTTATTGCCGGACAGCTTATTGTGGCCTTTGTTCTCACACCCCTATTCTATCGTTTGCAGCTCACATCGGTTTACGAATACCTGCGCAATCGTTTTGGACAACAAGCCTATCACACTGGTGCATGGTTCTTTTTTTCATCTCTAAGATGTTAGGTGCAGCCGTTCGTTTGTTCTTGGTTTGCTTCACCTTGCAGCTTTTTGGCCTTCGGTCCGCTGGGCATTCCATTCTGGATAAACGTAGCCTTGTCGGTGGGATGCGTGTGGTTTTACACGCACAAAGGCGGTGTTAAATCGGTTATCTGGGCCGATCTCATCAAGACAACCTGCCTCATCGTATCGGTAGCTTTGTGCATCTGGTTCATTGCAAGCGACCTTCAGCTGTCTTTTTGGAGGCGTAATCAGCCATATCAAAGAAAGCGACATGAGCCGTATGTTCTTCTTCGACGATGTAAACAACAAGCAATACTTCTTCAAACAGTTCTTTGCAGGAATCTTTACCACCATTGCGATGACTGGTTTAGACCAAGATATGATGCAACGCAACTTGAGTTGTCGCAACAGTCGCGAGTCGCAAAAGAACATGGTGATAAGCATTTTGTTGCAATTTGTTGTTGTTGCCGCCTTCCTTATGTTGGGAGTGCTGCTCTATGAAGAGGCAGCGCGCCATGGCTTAGAGGCAACGGGCGACAAATTGTTCCCCACAATCGCCACCGGCACATTGCTTCCGGGCATCGTGGGTATATTGTTCATTGTGGGTTTATCGGCTTCGGCCTACAATGCAGCTGGTTCCGCGCTCACCGCGCTCACCACTTCGTTCACTGTAGACATATTGGGAGCGGGCCAACGCAGCGAAGAAGAAGTAACAAAGATGCGTAAACGCGTGCATTTGGGCATGGCAGTGGTGATGGGATTGTCTATTATCGTGTTTAACATGCTGAACAACACCAGTGTGGTAGACGCCGTTTACACCCTGGCCAGCTACACTTACGGTCCTATTCTTGGTCTTTTTGCCTTTGGCATACTGATAAAGAAACCCGTGCGCGACCGCTGGATACCCATCGTGGCCTTAGCTTCGCCCTTGCTATGCTGGGTGATGGACCGCCATTCAGAGGCGTGGTTCAACGGCTATCACTTTAGTTACGAATTGCTCATACTCAATGCTCTGTTCACCTTTGCAGGTCTTTGCCTGCTTATCAAACGCGGCGAAAAACCCCAAAACGTATAAAACAAATGGCTAGACGCAACATCATCATAGCAGCAATGTGCCTCACTGCACTTGCCACAAGGGCTCAACAGGCAGCACCAACCACCTTCGCACCTCGTTGCGAACAACCACTGATAACCAACTTGTCGGCTCCAACTACACCCACACAAGGACTTGCGGGCAGACATATTGCCCTTTGGCACAGCCACGGCAGATATTACGAACGCACACAAGACCGCTGGGAGTGGCAACGCGCACGACTATTGCAAACCGTGGAAGACCTTTACACCATGAGTTACGTGCTACCCTACCTCACACCCATGCTCGAAAAACGCAGGCGCAAACGTTATCTTGCCACGCGAACGCGACTGGAACACCAACGAGGTGGTGGTGGATAACGATGCCAACACCCAATACAGCAAAGCCATTTACAAAAGAACACAATGGCCAACAAACATGGCAACAGGGCCAAGGAGCAGGCTTTGCCCATCGACAAAAAGGTGTACATGGCCTTTCAAAATCCCTTTGGAGATGGCACGTTTCGCAGTGTGCAATCTATAAAAAAAGGACAAGAAAGCACAGCCGAATGGACACCCAATGTGCCCAAAACAGGCGAATATGCCGTCTATGTATCGTATAAAAACAGTGCCAGGAAGCACCACAACAGCTCATTACACTGTGTACCATCAAGGCGGAGAAAGCCATTTCTGCGTAAACCAACAGATGGGTGGCGGCACTTGGATTTACCTTGGCAAGTTTGTTTTCAACGAAAAGGCTGGCCAACAACATCGTGTTACGCTAACCAACAACACAGGAAAGGTGGGCGAAATTGTAACGGCCGATGGCGTAAAGTTTGGCGGTGGTATGGGAAACATCGGTAGACCCGACGTGAGTGGCTATCCCCGCTTCACCGAAGCAGCACGCTATTGGATGCAATGGGCTGGCGTACCAGACAGCGTTTACTCGGAATCGAAGGGCCAAAACGATTACACCGACGATTATAAAAGTCGTGGTATGTGGGTGAATTGGCTAGCAGGCGGGTCGGATAGTTATCCCAGTGGGCAGGGGTTTAAACGTGCCCATCGACCTTTCATTCGCCTTTCATAGCGATGCCGGCACCACTAAAGACAATCGCACCATCGGCACTTTGGGCATCTATTACACCCAATCTTACGACAGCGTGTTTGCCAATGGCGCATCAAGATACCTCTGCAAAGACCTCACAGAGAGTGTGCAAAACAGCATACTTAACGATATTCGCGCACTGCACGAACCGCAATGGAACAGCCGAGGCAGCAGAGACGCCTCTTACTTCGAAGCGCGCACACCACGAGTTCCAGCAATGTTGCTCGAATTGCTGTCGCATCAAAACTTTGCCGACATGCGTTACGGACTCGACCCACGTTTTCGTTTCACCGTTAGCAGGGCCATTTACAAGGGTATATTGCGCTTTATCTGTGCACAAAGAGGCATCACACCTGTGGTTGCACCCTTGCCTGTCGACCATTTTGCGGCTTCGCTTAAGGGCAGAGACCAAGTGGAATTAACCTGGAACGCAGTGCCCGACACTCTCGAACCATCGGCAATGCCCGACCGATATATTGTTTATACTCGTCTGGGTAACGGCGCATTCGACAATGGTAAGGTGGTAAAACGCAACCGCTATGTGGCTCGTATTCCCGCCGATGTGGTGTGTAGCTTCCGTGTAGAGGCTGTAAACAAGGGTGGAAAGAGTTTTCCTTCGGAAACAATGGCCGTGGCTAGATGCTCGGCTAGCATGGACAAGAAGGCACTGGTGGTGAATGGGTTCGACCGTATTTGTGCGCCAGCCGACTTCGTTGCGCCTGCTCCTGCCGACACCTTATATGCGGGTTTTCTTGATAACATCGACCATGGTGTGCCTTATGTGCAAGATATTAGCTACATAGGAAGCCAAAAAGAGTTTAACCGAACCTTGCCTTGGCTTGACGATGACTCGGGCGGATTTGGCGACAGCTATGGTAACGAAGAGACTAAGGTTATCGCGGGTAACACTTTCGACTATCCTGCCTTGCACGGCGAAGCCATCTTAAAGGCAGGATTGAGCTTCGAATCGTGCGCCAACGAATGTCTTGACAAGGCTACAGACGATTATGCCTTCATTGATTACATTCTGGGTAAGCAATGCCAAACCAAGATGGGCCGCGGAGATGTACACCCACTGATGTTTAAAACCTTCGACTCGAAGGTGCAAAACGCACTTGCCCAATATGCCCAACGGGGCGTTCACCTCTTTGTTTCGGGTGCTTACGTAGCTAGCGACCTATGGTGCAACCCCTTAACAAAGTCGTTGGAAAGCGACCAACGTTTTTGCAACCGAGGTGCTCAAATACAAATGGCGCAACTCGCGTGCTGCACTTACTGGCAACGTTCGCATGGTGCGTTCGCCTCTACAACTGGGTGTGGGCGAGATGAATTACGCCAATGCACTAAACGCTGAACAATATATAGTGGAGTCGCCTGATGCCATCGAGCCGGCCGATTCAACTGGATTTACCGTGATGCGCTATCCCGAAAACAACCTCAGTGCAGCCATTGCCTCGCAAGGTAGCTACAAAACATTTGTGATGGGATTTCCTTTCGAGAGCATAACGCAGGCTTTTAGTCGCGAGAAACTGATGAAAACCATCATCGACTTCTTTATGCGACAACCTCACGACGAGGTGAAAATCAGCCAAACTCAAAGCTCGAACAAGACCCGACACATCACTTCGTTTACTGGAGAAGTGAAAAAAAGTGAAAAAGAAGAAAAAGGTGAAAAAGGGAAAAAAACCGTGAAAAGGGAGAAGGAGAAAAAGAGGGAAAGGCCTGAAAAAGGGAAAAGGGGAAAAAGTGGAAAAAGTGAAAAAGGTGACTAACATCACATCTGTATTTGGTTAAACTCCAAACTCTGTAACTCCTTAACGTCACAAATCCTTAACTCCTTAAGGTCACAACTCCTTAACTCCTTAGATCCAAAAACTCCCTCACTACTTAGCTTCACCCCCACTTAACTCCACCATTCCGTAACTCCCTGACTCCACAATAGAACTCATAAACTCATAAACTCATAACGATATGAAGAAAAATAACTTGTTTCGTACCTTATATCGACGAGGCCCAAGCTGGCAAAACGCTTACGGCCTTGCGCCAATCGCAGTTGGTAGATAAGGTGGTTTGCCTAGAGCAACCCGTGTTTAAGTCGGAAACCATTCGCGAAATAGCAGCCGAAACCAATACCGACTATGCACTAGTTTACACCAAAACCACCACGCTAGAACTGGGTTATCTGGCCTTAGAACGCCTTTTGCAGATTGCACAAGACACTGAAGCTGGTATGGTTTATGCCGACCACTTCCAGGTGAAAGGCGACGAGCAGGTTAAAGCACCCGTTATCGACTACCAAAAGGGTTCGTTGAGAGATGATTTCGACTTTGGTTCGGTGTTCTTCTTCAATGCCAAAGCGCTGAAAGAAAGTGTTAGCCGCATGACCGAAAGCTATCTGCACGCCGGACTTTACGACCTACGTTTGAAGCTTAGTCAGCTCTATGCATTGGTGCACGCCAACGAATACTTGTACAGCGAAGTGGAAGAAGACAACAGAAAGAGTGGCGAAAAAGCAGTTCGACTATGTTGACCCACGCAACCGCGACCGACAAATTGAGATGGAAAAGGCTTGCACACAACACCTCAAAGAGATTGGTGGCTACCTTGAACCCAACTTCAAGGATATCGATTTCAACCAAGGCGACTTCGAAGTTGAGGCTTCGGTGATTATCCCCGTGCGCAACAGAGCGGCTACAATTAGTGCTGCCATCGAGTCGGTGCTGAAACAACAAACCTCGTTTAAGTTTAATATCATCATCATTGACAATCATAGCACCGACGGAACCACCGAAGCCATCGATGCATTCAAGGCCGACGAACGCGTGGTACACCTCGTTCCCGAGCGCAACGACCCTAGGTATTGGCGGCTGCTGGAACTATGGTGTAAACGATGCACGTTGTGGAAAGTTCGCCGTTCAGCTCGATAGCGACGACCTTTATAAAGACGAACACACGCTGCAAAACCATCGTTAACGCCTTCTACGAACAAAAATGCGCCATGGTGATTGGATCGTATATGATGACCGACTTCGACCTTAACGAACTTCCACCAGGCGTAATCGACCACAAGGAATGGACACCCGACAACGGTCGTAACAATGCTTTGCGCATTAACGGACTGGGTGCGCCCCGCGCTTTCACACACCCGTGCTGCGCGCCATTGGATTGCCCAACACCAGCTATGGCGAAGACTACGCCATGGGCCTGAACATCTCGCGCCAATATCAAATTGGTCGTATCTACGATGTGCTCTATCTCTGTCGCCGTTGGGGTGGAAACTCGGATGCAGCATTGAGCATCGAGAAGGTAAACGCCAACAACCTGTACAAAGACAGAATAAGAACTTGGGAGTTGGAAGCACGTATTGCAGCCAACAAACAAGCCTAAAAACGATTATAATAGGTACTAAGATAAAAAGAATGACAGGAAAAGAGCCTTGCGCTAATCCGCCTGCCGTCTTGCGAAAGAGGGCAGGACGGATGGCAAGGTAAAAACCTTTCAGACACAAAAACTAAGTGCACTAGCACTAACAACAATCACAAACATGCGCCAAAAAAACAAGGCCGGCGCTAGCGGAAACAATAGTGAGCAATGCTTCGAAAGCCACACAAAAAAAGCAACAAAAGGCTGCCACACGAAGCAATGCCAATAATAAACGATGAAGCGAAAGCAACATCACGAAGCAATATCAGCAAAATGAAGAATGTAATAAAGAACGCTAATCCATGGCTATGGATACCCACGCTCTACTTTGCAGAGGGTATCCCCTACTTCATTGTGAACAACATCTCGGTGATTTTATTCACCCGCATGGGTGTTCCCAATGGCGAAATGGCCCTCTTTACCAGTCTTATTTACTTCCCTTGGGTTATTAAACCTCTGTGGAGCCCCTTTTGTCGACATCCTTCGCACCAAGCGTTGGTGGATTATAATGATGCAGATTGTGATGAGCATTGCCTTCATCCTGCTCACATTCTCCATCCCCCACCCTTCTCCCGAAGTGATTTCGGCCACGGCAACGCCCGTTAGTCTGTTCTCGTTCACGCTAATTCTCTTCGTGATAACAGCCTTTGCCTCGGCCACACACGACATTGCAGCCGATGGCTTTTTACATGCTTGCCCTCAATCAGCAACAACAATCGTTCTTTGTGGGCATCCGAAGCACCTTCTATCGCCTTTCTTCTATCTTCGGACAAGGCGTGTTGGTTTTACGTAGCAGGCGTGCTAGAAACCCGAACTGGCAACATTCCATGGGCCTGGACCATTACCATGGCCATCACGGCCGTGATGTTTAGCGGCATAACCATTTATCACACATTCTTTGTTCCACGAGCAAAAGCCGATGCTGAAAAAGAAACCGAGAAACTTGTAAGCAACGAAACGAAGAAGAAAACCACCACCGAAGAGATTGTTAACGAATTTGCACGTACTTTCAATCTTTACTTTAAAAAAACCTGGGGTGCTGCTCGCCATCGTCTTTATGCTGCTCTATCGCTTGCCCGAAGCCTTCTTGCTCAAGATGGTTAACCCCTTCTTGCTCGACACTCGAGCAAAAAGGCGGACTGGAATTAAGCACCGAGAACGTAGGTTTTGTTTACGGCACCATCGGCGTTATCTTCCTTACCGTGGGTGGCATCATCGGCGGTATGGCTGCTTCGCGCTGGGGATTGAAAAAAAGTCTCTGGCCAATGGCTGCCTGCATGACTCTGCCTTGCTTCACCTTTGTGTATCTAAGTATGGCCATGCCAAGCAACTTGGTGGTGATTAGTGTGTGCGTGGCCATCGAACAATTTGGCTATGGCTTCGGCTTTACGGCCTATATGCTCTACATGATGTATTTTGCCGAAGGCGAATTTAAAAACCGCTCACTATGCCATTTGCACCGCGTTCATGGCGGCTAGCATGATGATTCCAGGCATGGTGGCTGGATATTTGCAAGAGCTTTTGGGCTACGAACACTTCTTCTGGATGGTCATTGCCTGCTGCATTGCCACCGTTGGCGTTACGTTTACAATTAAAGTAGACCCCGAATACGGACGTAAACGAATTTCTAAAGATGAAAAAAATAATTTCCTCATAGGGGCTTGCCCTAACTCTCTTTGCACTTCTTACGCCCTCTTCTTTGTGGGCTAAGAAAACTGTGCTCACGGGTATCGACGTGCTTACACAGCAACAATTTAAATGCTTGCAGGGCAAACGCGTGGGCCTTATTACCAACCCCACGGGTGTGAACGCTCAACTAGTATCTACCGTCGACGTGCTAAAAGCGGCCCCTGGCGTGAACCTCGTGGCACTATATGGTCCCGAACACGGCGTGCGTGGCGACATCCACGCTGGCGATAAGGTGGAAACGGCACGCGATGCAAAGACGGGATTGCCCGTGTTTTCGCTCTACGGAAAAACCCGAAAGCCAACACCTGAGATGCTAAAGGACGTTGATGTGCTGGTTTACGACATTCAAGACATCGGTTGCCGCTCGTTTACTTTCATTAGTACGATGGGCTTGGCCATGGAGGCTGCCGCCGAAAACAATAAAGAATTTGTGGTTTTAGACCGTCCCAACCCTTTGGGCGGACTGAAAATAGAGGGCAACATCACCGATGATGATTGCATCTCGTTTGTCAGTCAGTTTAAAAATTCCTTATATATACGGACTAACTTGCGGCGAACTAGCACGCATGCTCAACGATGAGGGTATGCTCACCGGGGGCGTTAAGTGCAAGCTCACCGTGGTGAAGATGAAAAACTGGAAACGCTCAATGAGCTATGCCGACACTGGTCTGCAATGGATTGCCTCGTCGCCACATATTCCCCAAGCTGTAACCGCTTACTACTACCCCACCAGTGGCATTCTGGGCGAACTGGGTTATCTATCTATTGGCGTGGGCTACACCATCCCTTTCCAAATGTTTGCAGCGCCTTGGATAGATGCAGTGCAACTTGCTGATGCCATGAACGCCCACAAAATGCCTGGCGTTACGTTCCGCCCCATCTTCCTTAAGCCCTTCTATAGCGTGGGCAAAGGCGAACTGTTGCAAGGCGTGCAAATGCACATCACCAACTTTCAAAGCGTGGAACTAACACCTATGCAATTTGTATTCATGGAAGAGGTGGCCCGACTATATCCCCAACATGCTGTTCTGCAACATGCCGACACCAAACGATTCGACATGTTCGACAAGGTTTCTGGCTCTAAACAGGTGCGCACTAAGATGGCATTAAACAACCGCTGGGCCGACGTTAAACCCTTCTGGGATAAGGATGTGGCACAATTTCGCGCATGCTCTAAAAAAATATTACCTCTATAAATAACCCCCAACACCCAACCTATGGAACGAAATAAAACCGCTAGCAGAATTTTTATCCATCGACATTTTGCGTGGAATAACCATCGCGGGAATGATTACCGTGAACAATCCTGGCAGTTGGAGTTACATGTATGCTCCGCTAGAGCATGCCGAATGGAACGGACTAACACCCACCGATCTTGTCTACCCCTTCTTTATGTGCGTGATGGGCATGTGTATCTACATCGCCATGCGCAAGTTCGACTTCACCTGTAACCGCGCCACCGTTATGAAAATACTCAAACGCATGGTGCTTATCTATCTTGTGGGGTTGGCTATTGGCTGGTTTTCCAAGTTCTGTCACCGCTTAAATAATCCGCTATCAGGTGCCGACTTTTTCGCACAGCTATGGTACACAATATGGTCGTTTGATACTATTCGTCTCACTGGCGTGCTCGCCCGCCTAGCTGTTTGCTACGGCGCAACGGCTTTGTTGGCCATCACCGTGCGCCATAGGCACTTGCCTTACATTGCTGGCGCATTGCTCCTGGGCTATTTTGGTCTGCTGATGTGGGGCAACGGTTTGCGTACGACGAAACAAATATTCTCTCGATAGTAGACCGCGCCGTGCTTACCACTAAGCACATGTACCTAGACAACGGCATCGACCCCGAGGGATTGCTAAGCACGCTGCCCGCCATTGCCCACACACTGCTGGGTTTCCTCATTGGTGGACTGCTATTTCGCAAGAGCGATGCAAACGTTGAGCACTTAGACACACCTACCCATATCACCCTTACCAAGGTTGTGCCGCTCTTTGTGGTAGGCACTTCGCTACTCTTTGTTGGATACCTGCTAAGCTATGGCTGCCCCATCAACAAAAAAGTGTGGTCGCCCACCTATGTACTGGTAACCTGCGGACTAGCTTCCATGCTCCTAGCCTTGCTCACTTGGGTTATAGATGTTAAAGGTAAAAAGAAGTGGAGCGTGTTTTTTGAAGTGTTCGGGGTTAACCCCCTCTTCCTTTTCGTGGTAAGCGACTTCTTTGCCATTGTGTTTGGGGCATTCACCTTCCCCGTTGGCGACAAGCAAATGAATGTGATAGGCTATATCTACACGCAAATGCTCTCGCCCATCTTCGGACAATATGGCGGCTCGCTTGTATACTCGCTTCTCTTCATCGCTCTTAACTGGGTTATTGGTTATCAACTATACAAGAGAAAAAAATATATTAAGTTGTGATAAATTGAGATGCAAAGAGGTTATAACATGCGCTCATGCGTGGTACAAAGCACCCTTGTAGCGCCACAAAATGGCTTTGTTGCAGATAAATTGCTAGGGAAAAACGGGCAACGAATGCCTAAAAATATCTCCCCTTCCTTGCAATAAGTGCACCAAACACACCTCTCGCAAACGCAAAAAAATCATCAACTAGGTAAACAAGCAACTCGTAAACTAAAAAAATTACCAACGCACAGACTTACCAACTCGTAAACTAAAAAAACTTACCAATACATAAACTCACCAACTTATAAACTATAAAAAAATATGCAATATATACTCATCGCCGACAGTGGTTCAACCAAAACAGACTGGTGTTTGGTGAAAGATGGGCAACAACAGGCCCGACTAGAGACCAAAGGAATGAACCCCTTCTTCCAAACACAAGAGCAAATGGAAGAAGAAATACGACAGAACCTCTTACCCAACCTACCCAACGAGCAGCCCACAGCAGTGTATTTCTATGGCGCAGGATGCACACCCGAGAAGTCGCCATTGGTGAAAGCTAGTCTTGAACGCTGCTTCCCCAAGGCTTCTGCCATTGAGGTAAACTCCGACCTCCTTGCTGCAGCCCGCGCCCTTTGTGGCCGTAAGCCCGGCATTGCCTGCATCTTGGGCACAGGTTCTAACTCGTGTTACTATGATGGCGATGCCATTTCGTTCAACGTTCCTGCCTTGGGTTTCATCCTTGGAGATGAAGGAAGTGGGGCCAACCTGGGCAAAAGACTGGTGAGCGACCTACTAAAAAACCAACTTCCTGCCGACCTTAAGCAGGCTTTCTTTGACGAACACAATACCTCGCAGGCCGACATCATCGACCGCGTGTACCGTCAACCCTTCCCCAGTAGGTTCTTGGCCAGCTTTAGTCCTTTCCTTTCGCGCCATCGCGAACATCCTGCCGTGCACCAATTGTTGGTAAAAAGCCTTCAAATCGTTTATCCGTCGTAACGTGATGCAATACCAATACAACACGCTTGCTATGAACTGCATAGGCTCTGTAGCCCATTATTACTGCAACGAAATTACCGAAGCTGCCAACGAGTTGGGCGTTTCAATCGGCCAAATAATGAAAAGTCCGATGGAAGGACTGGTTGCCTATCATTCATAACCACAGCCCACAACCCCTCTCCAAAGAGAGAAGGCAAGCCATATACCACTGAAATAAAAAAACAAAGAAAAAGTATGCAGTGGCCATATAGCAGGCCAAAAACCTCATAAAGCAAAACTAGCACAAGTAAATAAATATAGTAAACAAAGCCATCTCACAACATTCAGATCCCCACTCCTGTGGGATGGGGCGAGGATAAGGCTTTATATTCATCATCACTATGTCATTCACAAAGATAACCGAGCAGCCGTCGCTCTACAACAACCTCGAAACAAAAGACGGCCGAACAACTTTTAAGAGAGATAAACACCGAAGACCGCAAGGTGGCAGAGGCTGTTGAGAAAACTATTCCACAAGTAGCAAAACTTGTAGAACTCATTGTGCCCCGTATGAAACGTGGCGGACGCATCTTCTATATGGGTGCTGGCACCAGCGGACGCCTGGGAGTGCTAGACGCTAGCGAGCTACCACCCACCTTTGGTGTACCCAAAACACTGGTTCTTGGACTCATTGCTGGTGGCGACACCGCATTGCGCAACGCTGTGGAGAACGCAGAAGACGATGAAGAACATGGATGGGAAGAACTTACCGAACTGAACATTAACGAGAAAGACACCGTTATTGGCATCGCTGCCTCGGGCACTACACCCTATGTGGTGGGCGCTCTTCGCAATGCAAGAGAACACGGCATACTCACGGCCTGCATCACAAGCAACCCCGATTCGCCCATGGCTGCCGAAAGCGATGTGGCCATCGAAATGATTGTTGGCCCCGAATACGTTACTGGAAGCTCGAGAATGAAATCGGGAACAGGACAAAAAATGATTCTTAACATGATTTCTACTGCCGTGATGATACAGCTTGGACGTGTTAAAGGCAACAAGATGGTGAACATGCAACTAAGCAATAAAAAACTTGTTGACCGCGGTACACGCATGCTTGTTGAGATGCTCGGCCTTGAATATGGCAAAGCTAAAAACTTGCTTTTGCTCCATGGCTCGGTAGAAAAGGCCTTGGAAGAATACAAACGCCCAACACAATAAACCCCTTAAAGCATACAAACCATGTTCAGACTATTGTTTATGGTGCTCTGTGCCTTCTCACTTAACGCCTCGGCTAACAATGTTCCCACGGCTTCGCCCGAAGAAGTGGGCATGAGTTCGGCACGACTGAGCATTGCCGATGAGGTGATTATGCGCGCCATTCGCGACCATCGAACTCCTGGTGCTGTGCTTGCCGTGGTGAGACATGGCAAAATTGCCTACCTTAAAAGCCTACGGCAACAGGCAAACTTACCCCAACACGCTGCCCATGACCACGCAAACGGTGTTCGATATGGCTTCGTGTACCAAACCCATGGCTACGGCTATTGCCGCCATGTTGCTGGTGGAACGCGGACTACTCAGACTCTCCGACCCTGTTAGCACCTATATTCCTGGTTTCGAAAAACTGGCACGGCGAAGGTAAAGACAGTGTTACGATACGTGTGGAAGACTTGTTTACGCACACCTCGGGACTACCTGCTTACGCCCCAGTAAGCTCGTTGGCCGAACCTAACGGCAAGCCTAACCCCGCCAAACTGATGGCACACATTGCCCATGTGAAGCGCAATTTTAGGCCTCGCTCAGACATGCAATACAGCTGTCTGAACTATATCACCCTACAAAACATTGTTGAACGCATCACGGGAGAATCGCTCCGCACCTTCGCCGCCAACAATATTTTCATACCTCTGGGTATGAAACACACCGATTTTTTGCCCTGCACGGCCGACAAAAACGGCAAACTTACGAACACCGCACAAGCTCGCTGGCTGGTTAATGGCGAAAAAAAGCAGACCTCACACCTATTGCTCCTACCGAGCGTTTGGCCAATGGTATGGTGAAACTGGGTCAGGTGCACGACCCCCTTGCCTGTTCTTTAAACGGTGGAGTATCAGGCAATGCAGGTTTGTTCTCTTCGGCCGAAGATGTGGCCACACTGTGTGCCATGCTGCAAAATGGTGGCGAATGGGGCGGTAAACGCATCCTTAGTCCGCTTACGGTAAAGGCCATGCGTGCTGTTCCCACCCACTTTAACAGTTTTGGACGTGCCTATGGCTGGGACGTTAATTCGGCTTATGCCTCTAACAAAGGCGACTTGCTGAGCAACGAAGCCTATGGACACACGGGTTACACGGGCACTTCAATCGTTATCGACCCCGTAAACGACGTCTCTATTATTTTGCTTTGCAACAGCGTTCACCCCGTAGACGCTTCTAATGTGATACGCCTACGCGCGCAAGTGGCCAACGCTGTGGCTGCGAGCATCACCAATGAGACAGCTCCTTACCCACCCAACTATTACGCCAGAATGCGTGTTTTTTTGCAGCCGAAGAGCCCATACGCCCAACGGATATTGTGATGGTGGGCAACAGTCTTACCGAAGGTGGACGCAACTGGGCCGAGAAACTGGGTAAACCCAACGTGCGTAACCGTGGTATTAGTGGCGATGTGGTTATGGGTGTTGATGATCGCTTGTTTCAGATTACACCCTATAAGCCCTCAAAAATATTCTTGCTTATCGGCGTAAACGATGTTAGTCACGACCTCTCTGTTGATAGTATCGTGAACAACATACGCCTGCTGGTTGACCATATACGCGCCCAATCGCCTAAAAACAAAAACTGGTGCTGCAGAGTCTTTTGCCTATACGCGAAAGCACTGGACGATGGAAACGCCTGCAAGGCAAAACCGATATGATACCACAAATCAATGCTCGCCTTGAGACGCTGGCACGCGAAAGGGGATTAACCTTCATCAACCTCTTCCCACATTTCGCCGAACCTGGTACCAATATCATGCGAGCCGACCTAACTAGCGACGGTCTTCACCTTAACAAAGCTGGCTACGACGTGTGGGTTAAGCAACTCAAACCGCATCTATAAAAGTGTAATTTCCCTAATTCGGGCACACTGCATATAATATCTAAACAAAAATGCGTTGTAAACAATGGGACTTTTTGCGCCCAACTGTTTACAACGCATTATCATTTTTAGCACAATGAAGAAGTTTTGTTTCATCATTCTTGCCTTTTGGGCTGCCAATGCGGGCATGGCTCAAACCCAACCCGTTGATTATGTTAGCACATTGGTGGGCACACAGTCCACTTATCAACTGTCTACAGGCAACACCTATCCCGCCATTGCAATGCCTTGGGGCATGAACTTTTGGACACCCCAAACAGGAAAAAAATGGGCGATGGGTGGACGTATGCCTATCAAGCCAACAAGATAAGAGGACTGAAACAAACGCACCAACCCAGTCCGTGGATAAACGATTACGGACAATTCGCCCTCATGGCCACAACGGGTAAACCCGTCTTTGACGAAGAAGAGCGCGCATCGTGGTTCTCGCACAAGGCAGAAACGGCCAAACCCTATCATTATAAGGTGTACTTGGCCGATTACGATGTTACGGCAGAGCTTGCTCCTACCGAGCGTGCGTGCCTGATGCGGTTTACTTTTCCAAAGACCGACTCGGCAAACGTCATCGTAGATGCTTTCGACAAGGGTTCGTATGTAAAGGTAATGCCCAACAAACGCACCATCGTGGGTTACACCACAAAAAAACAGTGGCGGCGTGCCCGATAACTTTAAAAAAACTATTTTTGTGGTGGTATTCGACCGCGATTTTGCTGCTGTGCATTTGGCCGATGGCAACAACTTGCTGCCCACTGGCAAACAAGAATTGCAGGCCAACCACGCTGGCGCCATCGTCACCTTTAGTTGTAAGCGTGGCGAACAGGTGCATGCACGTGTGGCATCGTCGTTTATTAGCGAGGCGCAAGCCATGCAAAACCTCAACGAATTGGGCAACCACTCGTTAGAAACACTGCTACAAAAGGGCCGACAACGATGGAACGAGGTGTTGGGACGCATCAGCGTGGAAGACAACAACGTGGATAACCTTCGCACTTTCTATTCGTGTCTGTATCGCTCAACGCTTTTCCCCCGCAAATTCTACGAAATTTCGGCCAAAGGCGATACCCTTCATTACAGTCCCTACAACGGCAAGGTGCTTCCAGGAACAATGTTTACCGACACGGGGTTTTTGGGATACGTTCCGCAGTTTGTTCCCACTGGTTAACTTGATATACCCTTCTATGGCGCGCGAGATGCAGGAAGGACTGGTTAATGCCTACAAGGAGAGCGGTTTTTTTACCCGAATGGGCCAGCCCAGGCCATCGCAATTGCATGGTGGGAAACAACTCTGCCTCGGTGGTTGCCGATGCTTACATCAAAGGAATACGCGGTTACGACATCGAAACACTTTGGCAAGCTGTTAAGAATGGCACCAAAGCAGTGCACCCGCAGGTGGCTTCTACAGGACGTTTAGGTCACGAATATTACAACACACTGGGCTATGTGCCTTGCGATGTGGGTATTAACGAGAGTGCAGCGCGCACCTTAGAGTATGCTTACGACGACTGGTGCATTGCTCAATTGGGCAAAGCACTAGGCAAACCCAAGAAAGAATGGGCTGTGTACGAACGTCGCGCAGAAAACTATCGCAACCTTTTCAGTAAAGAATTTAACCTGATGCGCGGACGAAAGAAAAACGGTGAGTGGCAAACGCCCCTACAATCCGCTGAAGTGGGGCGACGTGTTTACCGAGGGAAATGGCTGGCATTACACGTGGTCGGTGTTTCATAACCCCAACGCTCTCATTGCTTTAATGGGTGGTAATAAGGCTTTCACAGCCATGCTCGACTCTGTTTTTTTGCCCTTCCGCCAGTGTTCGACGATAGTTATTACGGACAAGTGATACACGAGATACGCGAAATGCAGATTATGAACATGGGTAATTACGCTCATGGCAACCAACCAATACAGCACATGCCCTACCTTTATAATTGGAGTGGCGCAGCTTGGAAGACACAATATTGGGTTCGCGAGGTGATGGATAGACTTTATAGCGCCCAACCCGACGGCTATTGTGGCGACGAAGACAATGGCCAAACCTCGGCATGGTATGTTTTCTCGGCTATGGGCTTCTATCCAGTGTGCCCTGCTAGCAACGAATACGCCATCGGTTCGCCTCTCTTTGCGAAGGTGAAATTGCACCTAGAGAATGGCAAAACCACAGTTATCACCAGCAACAATCCGCAATGGCGATATATTAAGGCCCTAACGGTTAACGCAACACCCAACAAAAAGCCATTGGTTAACCCACCAAACGCTTACCGATGGGGCTAATATTAGCTTCGAAATGAGTGAGAAACCTACAGAGAGATAAGGGTGAAACTGAATTTAAAAGACAATATGGCCTACACGTCTATGGTTAACATACGGTGTGTTCAGCAAATACACATTGGCCTTAAGCAAGTGATTCTTGCACTTGTGGCAGATTATCATTATGCAACTTGCAAAACCGTCATAGCCCAATAGGCACATAAGCAAAGGCCAACAGGCAAACAAGGATAGCCCCAATAGTCAAAAAAAGCATAGGCTAGCAAGCAAACATGATAGCCCAATGGTAAACCTTTTTACCATTGGGTATAATTTTTAATCTGCCTTTCCCACGCGTCAACGCATCATGAGTGAGGCCACAAAGCAATTTATTTACCTTTCTTGGATTTGCGTTCAGGATTTTGTTCAGCAGCCTTTTTCTGCTTCTGTTCGTACAATCGGGTCATTCGCGAAGCAGTTTTTATCCATCAACTTATGCATATCGGCTAAGTAGCTGCTCACCCTAACGATAGTTCCGTCGGGTGCAAGCATCACAAAGAAGGGCGTTGCATCTTGGCCATAAGCCTCGGTGAAGTGCTTCAGCCCCCGCTTTGTGAGTCGATATTGAGGCCACGAGAGTTGTTCGCGCTCCAAGAATTTTTTTGCCAAAGATAATCTTCTTTATCATCGGCCACATTGAGAAACGACACTTCAGGGTGTTTGGCAATCATCCTTTTTAAGTTCGGGAATGAGCTTTTGGTTAGTCTTTCGCCATGTAGTCCAGAAGCCCACGAACGCCACTTTGCCAGCAGGAATGGCCTCAAGCAGCGATGTACCTTTGTTTTTTTCGGTGTACATCGACACGTCTTGCAGCTTCTCCCACGGCCATAGCCTCAGCGATAGCCACAGCTCGCCTATAAGCCACCACCCTTTGATAATCTTCTGGACACGCAAATATGGTGGCCGTCATGTCTTGTATCTGGCGTTTAGTAAGCGAGCGATTGTTCTGCACCATTTCGGTGGCCATTTTTATGGCCAAAGGCGATTGCGGATGCTTCTTCATCCAGGTGAGCGAGTCGTTTTTTTCGCTGGTTAAAGTCGTTGAAATCAGCTTGCGCCCTTCCGCCTGTAACCTTTAGATGGCTACTTAGTGGCAAGTTAGATGCAAGATATTTATACTTATCAGCCTTTAACAACCATCTCGGTGTTGCTCACAAAGATGGGTGTAAAAGTAAACGTAGGTTCCTCTTTCGACTCCATTGCCAGCAACAACTTGTAGTTGTTGGTAGACAAAGTGCAGAGCGTGGGATGCGTAAGTTTTTCCCACGAGTTCGAATTTTCCATCCTTAACAGTGGTTCTAGCCACTTCATCGTAGTTTGAACCTTCAGCAGTTTCGAGTTCCACCTCAATGCCATCGGGCAGGTCGGGTATGTCACTTGTGATTACAAATCCCTTCTTTGATTGGGCAATAGAGTTAAAAAAACGCTGAGTGTGCATAACAGGGTAATGATTATTCTCTCCATATCTCCATGGTATTTTTTTGCAAAAAAATAAAGAATATTTTTTTGTATTCACATCGTTTTTTTAGGAGAATAATTGTTTGTTCAATAAGTTATTTTTTTGGAAGCAGATAAGTTGGCCATTAAAGTTGATATTTACGAGATGAGTTGGTGATATATGGCTTCAGGTTGGCGTTTAGGAAAAAAATAAGCGCCTATCCTTATTAATAAGGTGGCGCGTGTAGATGTTAGCAACCTGTTTTCCATCAGCAGCAATGCTGTTAGCAGCAAATGGCACAGCATTGTTTGGTTTATATAAAAGAATAAGGATGTGCTCCCGCTGCGGAAGCACATCCTCAAAAAGACTTATTAAAAAAATTAGTCGAGTTGAGCCAGCTTGTTATCTGAACCCAAAACTTCTTTAATTTTGTGCTTGTAGAGTTCGGTCATAAGGTCGCGAGCAGGTCCACAGTATTTGCGGGGGTCGAATTCAGCGGGTGTTCAGCAAATACCTTTGCGCACAGCAGCGGTGAAAGCCAAGCGCGAGTCTGAGTCGATGTTAATCTTACAAACGGCGCTCTTCGATGCTTTACGCAGTTGCTCTTCGGGGATACCTACTGCATCGGGCAGCTGACCACCGTATTTGTTAATCATATCAACATACTCTTGGGGTACAGAAGACGAACCGTGGAGTACGATTGGGAAACCGGGGAGTTTCTCCATGATGGCATCGAGCACGTCGAAAGCCAAGGGAGGAGGAACAAGACGGCCAGTTTTGGGGTCGCGTGTGCATTGTTCGGGAGTGAACTTATATGCACCATGCGAAGTACCGATAGAGATAGCCAGCGAGTCAACGCCAGTCTTCGTAACGAAGTCGATAACCTCTTCGGGTTTGGTGTAGTGCGATTCGGCAGCCACAACATCGTCTTCAACGCCAGCCAGAACACCGAGTTCGCCTTCAACAGTTACGTCGAATTGGTGTGCATACTCAACAACCTTCTTGGTAAGAGCCACGTTTTTCGTCGTAAGGAAGTGACGAACCGTCGATCATTACAGAAGAGAAGCCAGCATCGATACAGCTTTTGCAGGTTTCGAAGCTATCTCCGTGGTCGAGGTGGATAACGATTTCGGGGTGTTTTACACCGAGTTCTTTTGCGTATTCAACAGCGCCCTGTGACATATAACGCAGAAGGGTGGGGTTAGCATAGTTGCGTGCGCCCTTCGATACCTGTAAGATTACGGGTGATTTGAGGTCGGCAGCAGCCTTAATGATGGCTTGCAGCTGTTCCATGTTGTTAAAGTTGAATGCCGGAATTGCATATCCGCCATTGATAGCCTTTTTAAACATCTCGCGAGTGTTTACTAGGCCTAGTGATTTGTAATCTACCATAATTTTATTATATTATAAAGTTGGATTTCCTGATACTCTTTTAAACACATGCAAATTTAATGTTTTAATTTGTCAACACAAAGAGTTGTTTGTGTTTTTATTGTCTTGCGCCTTCGAAATGCAACATTACTTGACATTTATCAGTTATTGACTAACTTTTTGTCAGCTTTACTTTACATTTGCATACGTTAGTTTTATTATAGCGGGAAGATGATGGGGAGTAGGAAAAACCATCACCACGCCGATGACCAATTGTAAGGGGAAGCCCACCTTAACATAGTCCATAAAGGTGTATTGTCCGGCTCTCATCACCAGTGCGTTAGGCGGAGTGGAGAACGGCGACATAAAACACATACTGGCAGCGATGGTCACTGCAAAGAGAAATGCGTAGGGACTGGCGTGTATTTCCTTTGCGGCCGACAGGGCTATGGGGGCCATTAGCACGGCTGTTGCGGTGTTACTGATAAACATTGTCATCACCGAAGTGGTGAGATATATACCTGCGAGCAGCACAAGTGGGCTCATGCTTCCCAGCGAGTTTACCAAAGTGTGTGATATTTGTGCCGACACACCTGTTTTCTCAAGGGCGGTAGACATGGGCATCATGGCTGCAATGAGTACTACACTTTCCCAATTGATTGTTTTATAAGCTGCTTCCACGTTTCTAAAAACATCCCGTTAGCACCATTAAAAAGTCCTGCAATGATAACGGCCGTAACGGGTGCAATGGGTATGAAGTCGAACATCATCATGGCCACCATCAACACCATGATAGCGCCAGCGATGGGAGCTTTATTAGTAAGAATTACCTTTTGAGCCTGTTCTTTGGGCTGTCCCAGCACCACCCAGTCTTCGTTTTCGCCTGCCAATTGTCCGATATTGGTCCACGAGCCCTGCACCAACAACACGTCTCCTGCATGCAATTTTTCTTCGGAGAGGTCGTTGAGGATGTAGTTATGACTACGTCTAATACCCAGAACATTCACATTATAGTGTTCTCTTAGTCCCGAAGTCTTTAGTCTTGCGCCATTAAGTTGCGAGGTTGGCATAAGCACCAGTTCGGCAATACCCAAGTCGTAGAAGTCAATTCCGGTGTCGTCCAGTTGTTCCAGCTTCATATCCTTGGCAAAAGCGGTCCATCTGTTCGTTGTCTCCTGATATGTAAATGATGTCTTCAGCCTGCATCATACTGTCGGGCATGGGCATGCTTTGCTTCACGTTACGAATAAATCGGCCACTTCGTGCAGCCTTTCGCCTTATCTCCATCACGCTAACGCCAAATCGGTTGCGCAGGTCTAGTTCGGCCAGGGTTTGTCCTGTGATAGGCGATTGCGGTGTGATGTGGTATCTTCTAAGTTGATGTTGGAGGTTATATTCCTCCACTAACTGGTCTAATGTTTTACCTTTATTGGCTGCATCGCCATCTTTTTGTTTGCGTTTTCCCAAGAACATGCGCGACAGGGGTAACATCAACAGCACGCCAATCACCACGATAATAAGTCCCACGGGAGTAAACGAGAAGAAGGTAAGTGGCGTTTCGCCTGCCTGTGTCAATGCTTCTTGTATCACAAGGTTAGGGGGTGTACCAATAAGTGTGAGCATACCGCCCATACTGCTAGCAAAAAGCCAATGGCATAAGCATTCGCCCGGGGTGCATTCCCTTTTGTGTAGCCACGCTAACCACCACAGGCATCATCAGCGCAATTGTACCTGTGTTGCTCACAAAGGCACCAATGATGGCCGTTGCAAACATCACTAACAGAAACATAAACGTGTCGTTTCCACCTGCAAGCGCCATTATTCGATGACTAGCTGCCTTGGCCAAGCCTGTTTGGAATATGGCTCCGCCCACCACAAACAGGCCCACCATCATGATAACAACGGTAGAAGAGAAGCCTGCAAGGGCTTCGGCTGGGGTTAGGATGCCAAAAATAAGCAGTGCAGCCATGGCACAAACTGCCACCACATCAGAGCGGACGCGGCCAATTATAAACATAGTTACCGAAATTGCGAGGATTACTAATGTAGTGATCATGCTTTGAACGATTGTTTTTGTGTTTTGCCGGCTGCCTTTATTGTGGCATACTACCGGGTTGTTGGTGAATAGTGTGGTAAAGTTACAAAAAAAATCCCACTTATAGGCATAAGCGGGATGATATTATGTTCTTTTAGGGATTATAACTTGCTCATAGATAGCCTAAATAGCCTTGGTATGCTTAAAATCATCGAGACCTTATACACTCAAGAGACCATTGCTAAACTTGAATTCTTCGAAGCCATTGCTAAACTTTTCTCCCTTGAAGTAGCAATCAACTATCTCCTCGCGCTATTCACTTTCCACGCATAAGCCAGCACCACCGCAAAGCCTGCAAGAGGCAGAACAAAGGGAAGCACGGGGTTGCCACCATCGGCAATAAGACCCATCAGCAAAAAACCGCATCCACCCACGGGTGTCATCATCAGTACTGATGAAGCACTTTTGGTGAGAACGCCCAAATCTTTAAGGGCTAAAGAAAAGATGGTGGGAAACATAATGGCTTCGAAAAAATAGTTGACTAGCAACCCTATCAACGACAACGAGCCCGCATTGAGCAACACCATGCACATACTTACCACGCAGCCCACTGCGCAAACCAGCAACACACGCTGAGCACTAACACGGCGCATCACCCAACTTCCACCAAACCGTCCTATCATAAAAAAGGCCAATGCGGCGGTCAACACCATCGAAGCCACCTTATCTGTCATCCATCCTTGCCCGGTTACAAAGTTGATGAAATAGCTATTAATGGATATTTCGGCCACTTCGTAAGCCAAAAGAGCAGCCAAACCCAACACAAACATGGGTTTCTTAAAGAGCAAAGAAAGGTTATGCAGCCCGCCACCTTCCTGCTCTTCGCCGGCTGAGGGATGTATTTCGGGCAATTGCACACGCGAAAAACACCAGCGCAATAATAAGCACCACAATGCCCAGCACCACGTAAGGCACAGCCACATTGCCCCCTTCGCTGTCGGCCCGAAAGAGAAACAGCCCCACACTAAAGGTGGCAAAGATGCTTCCCATGCCGTTAAACGATTGCGAGAGATTGAGTCTACTAGTGGCCGTTTGTTCAGAACCCAATTCGGTGACATAGGGATTGGCGGCCGTTTCGAGAAACGTTAGTCCGCAACCAAGAACAAATAAAGCCACTAAAAACACCTCGAACGTGCTATGATAGGCACCTGGAACAAAGAGAAATGCCCCCAACGCAAAGAGCAACAGGCCAAATACCACCCCTCGGCGGTAGCCAAAACGATTGATAAACAACCCCGCGGGGATGGCCATGATGAAATAGCCCAAGTAGGTTGTTACCTGGATAAAGGCCGATTGGGCTATCGATATATTGAGTTCGTTTTGAAAAATGCTTGTTCAAAAACATCAAGTATGGCTCTAGCAAAGCCCCATAGAAAAAAACAGGGTGGTGATAAGCACAAAGGGTAAAAGATACTTACGCTCGGTGAGCGACGGCTGTTGCTTGTTCATTTCGTAATAATAAAATTGCGTATTTCTTGTTATCGAATGTGTGTGCCTTACATCTGCGCACTTAGATAATCGTTGTTGCTGCCTGTTGAAACTACCACGAGCGTGTTTCAATTCGTTAAGAAACTACCACGCTTACACTTTGTTGCGCGCCTCGATTGGCTCACTACTCACATTTGCCCTTAACCACCATATTATAACACTCTCCGCGCTTCTCTAAACGCATTTTTAGCACAGTATTCTATGCTGGGGGCTTGACTGCAAAGTTAATAAAAAATCGCGACACAAACACAAATATCGTGCAATATTACTTCACAAACTGATGGATTAGCCCTCAACCTATGCGAAAAACAAGTCAAATGCAGCGATAAACAGATGAAAAACAGCACTTAGCCATAAATTTAAAGCATAAAAAAAGGGCTCCGCTGAGCCCCAACCTTTGTTAACCTTAAATCTAATACTATGAAAAACACATTACAAAGTTAATTCTTTATTATTTACGTTGCAAGCATTTATCCATAAATATATTACATTTTATATTTTGTTGTCTTATCCATCTGCCTATTTAATACATGTTAAGCCTTCAAGGTCATCCTTTTAACCTCTCCCCTATTCCACCAATTGGCTTGTAACATCGTGTTTTTGGCGTGCAAAAGTAGATGTTCACACGATGAAATTTGCCCCAAAACCAACGCCCACAAATGCACCTTATAAAACCTCGAAGCGCCCTTGCTGCCCCATTGGGCAAACAAGAGCGCTTCGCAACATTATCCGCGCACATCGCTTCCTTGTCGATGGCGCAAGTTGTGATAGTTAACCAGTCCTGGAATAATATCGGTTTCGATGCGTGCAGGCTGGAAATTAAATTCCGAACACACGGTGAGTAGCAGTCGTTCCCACGTTGTTGCAATCTTACCCATGAAGTAAACGGGCTGCGATTGAAAAATCGTATTGTATCAAATTGCGTTTGATAAAGTTACGGAAGCTGTCTGCAACCAGTTCGCGCACATACTCATGGTTTGACCTTTCGGCCAAGAAATTGCTCACCGTAGCCAAATAATAATGTGGCAGAGGCTCGTTATACACCTTCTCCATCATTTCGGATGGTGTGGTATTGTTTCGATATAGAAAAATCAACCACCAATTCTTCTGGTGCCAAACGTTTAAGAACATCCGAGAGAAACAACTTTCCCATGTTCGAACCACTACCCTCGTCGCCAAGAATAAAAGCCACCAGGTCGCACGTTTTTAACAATTTCCTCACCATTATAAAAACACGAGTTGCTACCCGTATCAAGAATACAGGCAATGCCTGGCTTATCTTGACACATGCCACGCGCAGCCGCCAGCAAATCGCTTTCAACGAAAGTTGGGGTTTTAAATTGCGAGATGATAGACGTGCTCACCACTTTCTTTTTTTGGATTCGTTGCTACATCCCGCACCATAATAATATATTTTTTTGCAGCTTACGATGAAAAATACTCCTCGGGCAAGCCCAGTCTAACGCTTCGGCTTATTTCCTTTCGGGTTTGGAAATAAGGATTTAATCCCTCAGTACGAGCCTTTTCCACGATGTTTCCATCTTCAACAAATACCCAGTCGGTATGTCTCGAGCCACTCACAACAATTAATGTCATCATTTCTTCCGTGTCTTATAAAGGTTTATTGCAATGCCCAAGGCATGCGCTTTGTCATCGTTAAATAATTATCTTTAGGTTTTGTTGCACAAAGTTACTGTTTTATTTCCACCTCGCCATGCTTTTTATGTGTAAAAATTGCACAACGCCACAATATGCTTCCCACAATCTGTTGCGTGTTAACAGCCCCAAACACACCTTCTCTTTAGGGCGTTGGGGCGAGAAATATGCTTGTTACAGAGTGGTTAATTCTGTGTGTGCAACGCATGTGTGCAGCGCATTAACAGGGCATGTGGTTTGTTTTTCAAAAACCATTTGCCCATGCTATATTGTTAAAATCAGTATTATTGTTTTACAAAACATCCCTCCAATTCCGACCCCTTCTAGCGAAAAATAGATGCTCTAAAGCATGGTTTTAGGCCTTTATTTCAGTCTTGCACATTTTATTTTACAGCCTTTTTGAGTGTCAAAGTATCAATTTGCACCTTTTTGCCTTTCTATTTGGTGCCAAGATGACAATTTTTAGTCGTCCCAAAAACCAGTTTTAGCATACAAAAAGTAGACTTTTTGGCGATATTTTTCACCAAAATTAAGTACCATTCTACTCTCTATTGTAAAGATTTAGGCGCTGTAAAAAACGCGTTTTGCACCATTTAGCTCTGCGTTTTGCACCATTTAGCCTTGCATTTAGCAGCAAAACGCACTGCGTTTAGCAACAAAACGCAAGGTATTTTTGCTGCATATTGCACGGCGTTTTGCTGCATTTTAGTCTAAATTTTGTTTTAAACTATCTATTTTTTTGGTGTAAACCGCAACTTTTCCTGCTAATAATCCTTTTTGTCGGTATTTGCCTCCCACATCTTTTGTTTCGCCTCAACAAACTCCCACGAGAATTGAATATTTGCGACCACGCGACGATTGGCGCGCAAAAAGCCACTCTCAGTGTTAAATTTTTGCACCGAATATTTTACATTTAAACTTCACCTCTTAGCTTTCATCTTTCATTAAACAAGATGAGGAGGAATAAAAGCCACTGCAACCAAGCAACACGAGAAACACGCAGTACTGATTGGGATGAAGGGTTCGGTTGCTGAATGCACGTTTGTTTGAAAAAGCTGGAATGCGATGTTATGAAATACAACTATCCAGAATAGGGCTGCAAAGTTAACAATAGATAAACAATAAGACAATACCTAATAATAGGTAGATAAAGAAAGCGACCGATTGGGCGCATGGCTCAATTGGTCGCTTAAAGGTTATTGGGTGGCTAGCATCCTAGCATGACCAATAGTATCAGTGGTGTTAAGGCGCTAGCGGGCCATTTATCCAAGTTTGCTCACAAGCTTTTGTGTATCGCTTGCGATAACCAGTTCTTCGTCTGTGGGGATAACGCACACCGTAACCTTCGAGTCGGGCGTAGAGATAATAGCCTCTTTGCCACGCACTTTATTGGCTTCGGCATCCATCTTGATACCCAAGAACTCTAAATCGCTGCAAGCATCGAGGCGCGTTCCCGTTTGGTTTTCGCCAACACCAGCCGTCCAAACGATGATGTCTACACCACCCATTGCAGCAGCGTAGGCGCCAATGTATTTCTTAATGCGATAGTTGTACATGTCGAGCGCCAGCTGTGCACGCTTATTGCCCTCGGCTGCAGCCGATTCAATTTCGCGCATATCCGAAGATATTCCCGTGATACCCAGCACACCACTCTGCTTATTGAGGTATTCGGCCATTTCTTGTGGCTTCATTCCCGTTTTATCCATCAGGTAAGTAACAGCCGAGGGGTCGATATCGCCCGAACGCGAGCCCATCATAAGGCCTTCGAGTGGTGTAAGACCCATTGAGGTGTCAATGCATTTACCAAATTTAACGGCAGCCATGCTGGCGCCATTGCCAATGTGGCAAGTGATGATGCGTTGGGTTTTGATGTCGCGACCCAGGTAATCGCACACGCGTTGCGATACATAACGGTGGCTTGTGCCATGGAAACCGTAGCGGCGAACATGGTAGTTCTCGTAGAACTTATAAGGAACAGCATAGAGGAAAGCATGTTCGGGCATGGTGCTATGGAAGGCATTATCGAACACAACCACTTGAGGCGTGGTGGGCATAAGGGCATCTACGGCTCTGATACCACGAAGATGGCCAGCGTTGTGCACAGGGGCAAGGTCGCAAAGTTCTTCAATACCCTTTTCCACTTCGGGCGTAACGATACAGCTATCGTTATACTTGTCGCCACCTTGCACGATGCGATGACCCACGGCGTCAATCTCCTTGAGGTCGCTAATGGCGCCAATCTCTTTATCGAGCAGCATTTGGAACACGAAGTTCACACCCTCCTTGTGGTCGGGCATGTCGTGCATAATCACTTTTTTCTCGCCGTTTGGCAGTGTTAGTTTCAAAAAAGCCTCGTCTAGACCGATGCGTTCAACGCCTCCTTGAGCCAGAACCGACTTATCGTCCATGTTGTAGAGCTTGTACTTAATGGACGAGCTTCCACAGTTTAAAACCAAGATTTTCATTGTTATATATCGTTGTTATTTATTTATCGGCATTGAGCGCGCAAGCTTTGGCCTTGGCGTTTTGTGCCTGACAAGCAGTAATGGCCACCATGTAATAAATGTCGTCTACCGAGCAACCGCGACTCAAATCGTTAACAGGGCGTGCTATGCCCTGCAAAATCGGGCCAATGGCCTGGGCGTTTCCGAGGCGTTGCACCAGCTTGTAGCTAATGTTTCCCACTTCGAGGTTGGGCACCACCAGCACATTGGCATTACCTGCGATGGCACTTCCAGGCGCTTTCTTCTGTCCAACGGATGGAACCAGTGCGGCATCGGCCTGCAATTCGCCGTCGATACGCAGGTCGGGGGCCATAGCCTTGGCCAATCGGGTAGCCTCAACCACCTTATCCACCAACTCATGGCTAGCACTTCCCTTGGTAGAGAAGCTCAGCATGGCCACACGGGGGTCTTTAAATCCAGCCACACAACGAGCTGTTGCAGCGGTGCAAACAGCGATTTGGGCAAGCTGACTGGCATCGGGCATAGGCGTAACAGCCACGTCGCCCATTACGAGAACACCATTTTCACCATACTCTTTCTGTGTGCTAACCAGCAGCATAGCGCCACTAATGCAGGTAACACCCGGTTCGCATTTAATGATTTGCAATGCAGGGCGCAGCGTATCACCAGTGGTGCTGAGTGCGCCAGATATCTGTCCGTCGGCCTTTTCGGTTTTAATAAGCATGCAACCAAGGTACAAATTGTTCTTCACTAGCTCGCGAGCCTGTGCAATAGTCATACCTTTCTTCTTACGAAGTTGTGCCAACAACTCGGCCAGTTCTTCGCTATCGGGATTGTCAAGCGGGTCGATGATGGTGGCTTTGCTGATGTTTACCAGTCCACGAGCCTCTGCCAGCTTATGAATTTCGGATGGGTTGCCAATGAGAATGATGTCGGCGATTTCGTCGGCTAAAGCTCTGTCGGCTGCTCTAAGCGTGCGTTCTTCGCTAGCTTCGGGCAAAACGATGCGCTGCTTGTCGCTTTTAGCACGCGCTATAATTTGGTCTAATAGGTCCATTGTTATTTTCCTTATAGTTAATGTAGTTATTTTTTATTACGTTGTTTTGCTATATGAACAATGCAAAAGTAACAAAAATATATGGGATAGCCTTTGTCCGACAAATAAAAATTAATAATTTTGTATCGTGGGGCAGCCGAAAAGGTTCGGTAATAGATATTCGTGACCAGAAAAGAGTCGTAACATGTCCCGCAAAAACTATTTCAATAGATTGCCCTAAACAAATTAAACACCAGCAACCAACCAGCGTTATGATAAAATTTAAAGACCTCGCAACAGCCGACAAACAGCTCATTCAAAGCTATACGCTATGGGGCGAACGGCAAAATTGCGACCTATCGTTTGCCAACCTCATCAGTTGGAGATTCTTATACAACACACAATTTTGCCATCGTAGACGACTATTTGGTGTTTAGATTTCACTATAATCGCCACCTTGCTTACATGATGCCCGTGGCCAAACCGCAGCTGCAAGAAGACGGGACCTATAAGGTGAAACCCTGCGACGAATGTTCTATCAACGTGATTAAAGCTATACGCGATGACTCTATTGCCATGGGACATCCTTTTTTTGCTCATGGGCGTGTGCAATTATATGCGCGACTTGATTGAACTTCGCTTCCCCAACACATTTGAAATAAAGCCTAACAGAGATTTCGCCGACTATATCTACACGCGCGAAAAAGCTGATTAATCTCTCGGGAAAGAAGCTGCAAAGCAAACGCAACCACATCAATAAGTTTAAGAACCTTTACCCCAATTATGTGTATAAGGAACTTACACCCTGACCTTATCCCCCAATGTTTGGCACTCGAAAAACAATGGAGAAACGTGTCGAAAGACGATAACGACGAGGACGACCTTGACGAAGGACTCTCGGAAGAGCTGCGCTCGATGACTCGTGCATTTAATAGATGGGATAGATTGGGACTTGTTGGTGGAACGATTTGGGTGAACAACAACCTAGTGGCTTTTCACCTTTGGCTGCCCCATCAACCAAAAACACGTTCGACGTTTGTGTTGAAAAAGGCCGACGTAAACTACGAGGGCGCATTCACCATCATCAACCAAGAGTTTGTGAAACATCTGCCCGAACAATACTATTACATCAATAGAGAAGAAGACATGGGCGACGAAGGACTGCGAAGAGCGAAAGAATCGTACAAGCCCGACATCCTTTTAGAGAAAAAAACAGCGTGATGGAAAAAAACACCCGTTGGCACAGTTTGAAGACGTAAACCGAATTAAAGAAGAAACAAAATCGCTGTGGAAATTGGTGTTCGAAGACAGCGATGAGTTTGTTAACCTCTACTTCACGCGCGTGTTCAAACCCAAATTCAATATCGTTTGCCAAATAGACAACCACGTGGTGGCTGCTCTGCAGACGCTCCCCTATAACTTATTGTATCACGGAACGGAAGTAAAAACAGCCTATATAAGTGGTGTGAGCACCCATCCCGACTATCGACAGCAGGGCGTTGCCGATAACTTGATGCGACAAGCGCACTTCGACTTATATTATAAGGACACCGTTTTTTTGCCTCGCTCATACCTGCCGAAGAATGGCTCTTTGATTGGTATGCTAAGTGCGGATACGCTCAACAAATAACTTGTACACCGCCTCCAGAAGGCATAGAAAGCATGAATTTTGCTACATTCGACCGCTGGCAAAGAGCCAAATCGTGCATCGTGCTACACGACGCCGACGCTTTCGACGTGGCTAAAGAAGACATCCGACTGATGGGCGACAAGTATCAACGTCCAGAAAACAATGTTCGAGGGATGATTCGCGTGGTGAATGCCAAACGAGCACTCAAACTTTACCTGCAACAACATCCCGAAACAAACACCGTTATACGTGTGGAAGACGACCACGACATACCCATGAACAATGCCTATTATATCTTGGCAAACGGAAAAGTGAAGAAAAACCGACGAACCAGATGCTAACGCCACAAGGCTGCGCATCGAACAGTTAGCCGACTTTATCTTTGGCAACGAACAGGCAGAAATGACACTCATGCTGAACTAAAACAACAACCTGCAACACGAAAGAAACGAACAAGAAGTAACTTTCAACTTGTTCGCCACAACGAACTATAGCCTTTCAACTTGTAAGCTACATGCCTACGAAGCGAAAAAAAGCAGACAGACACAAGGGCAAAAAAACAACAAAATTTTTGTCAAAAGGCATACGAAAAGCAGGTTTGTTAAAAAAATCATTATTCAACAAAAATACCCCAGTAAACAACGCTGTGGATTAACAAAAAACTAAATTTGCACTTAGAACTCATTCTCAAATAATTAATTATCAAACTATGAAAGTTCATGAATATCAAGCAAAAGGTATTTTTTTGCAAGTTATGGCGTGCCAGTAGACAACAGCATTCTATGCAAAACGCCCCAAGAGGCAGTAGAAGCTTTCAAGAAACTTGGCACAGAACGATGTGTGGTAAAAGCGCAAGTGCACACCGGTGGCCGCGGAAAGGCCGGCGGAGTGAAGCTTGCTAGCAACGAAGCCGAAGTGCTAGAGTATGCCACTAACATCCTTGGGATGGACATTAAAGGCTTTACCGTAGACCGTATATTGGTGGGAGAGGCCGTAAACATCGCCGCTGAGTATTATGTAAGCATCGTTATCGACCGCAAATCGAAGGGTGCTATACTCATGTTGAGCCGCGAAGGAGGTATGGATATCGAGGCTGTGGCTAAAGAAACGCCAGAGAAAAATCTTCAAGATTGCTATCGACCCATCCGTTGGACTAACCGACTTCAAAGCGCGCGAAGCAGCTTTTAAACTCTTCGACGACATGGCTCAGGTGAAACAAGCTGTGCCTTTGTTCCAAAAAAATTGTATAAGCTGTTCGTTGAAAAAGATGCATCGCTGGCCGAAATCAACCCGCTAGTGCTAACCAAAGAAGGACAACTAAAAGGCCATCGACGCTAAGATGACCTTCGACAACAACGCCCTTTACCGCCACCCAGACATCTTCGAAATGTTCGAACCTACACCAGATGAGAAGAAAGAACAAGAGGCTAAAGACAAAGGTTTTAGCTATGTTAACCTCGGTGGTGAAATTGGATGCATGGTGAATGGTGCTGGATTGGCCATGGCTACCATGGACATGATTAAACTTTATGGTGGTAATCCTGCCAACTTCCTCGACATCGGCGGTAGCTCTAACCCACAAAAGATTGTTGAAGCAATGAAACTTCTGATGGCCGACAAACATGTGCGCGTGGTGCTTATCAATATCTTCGGTGGTATTACTCGCTGCGACGACGTGGCTACGGGACTTATCGAGGCTTTCAAAGAGCTGAAAACCGATATGCCCATCGTTATTCGTCTTACCGGCACTAACGAGAAAGAAGGACGCGAATTGCTTAAAGGCACCAACTTCATCGTAGCCGAAACAATGGCCGAAGCTGGTAAAAAAGCCGTTGCTGCTGCTGGATATTAAACGCAAACGCACTTAAGGAAAGACCGAACATTGCATTCGCAAGTTATTTAACCAGTAGTGAACAATACATTCACAATCTAAAAACATCCTAAAATGAGTATTCTAATCAACAAAAATACAAGGCTCATCGTGCAAGGTATCACGGGCCGAGATGGTGGTTTTCATGCCACCAAGATGAAAGCGTATGGAACTAACGTTGTTGGTGGCACTTCTCCAGGCAAAGCCGGACAGGAAGTTAATGGCATCCCCGTGTTCAACACCGTGAAAGATGCCGTCGAAGCCACTCAAGCCAACACGTCAGTAATCTTCGTTCCCGCAGCTTTCGCCAAAGACGCAATGATGGAAGCCGCCGATGCGGGCATTCAACTCATCATCTGTATCACTGAAGGCGTGCCCACACTCGACGTGGTGCAGGCTTATAACTACATCCAACAAAAGGGCGCTAAGCTTATCGGACCCAACTGTCCCGGACTTATTTCGCCCGAAGAAAGCATGGTGGGCATCATGCCTACTAACATCTTTAAGAAAGGTGGAACTGGAGTTATCAGCCGAAGTGGCACTCTAACCTACGAAGTGGTGTACAACCTCACCCAAAAAGGGCATGGGACAAAGCACTGCTGTGGGCGTTGGCGGAGACCCCATCGTGGGACTTTACTTCCAAGACTTACTCGAAATGTTCCAAAACGACCCCGAAACGGATAGCATTGCCATCATTGGCGAAATTGGCGGAGACGCTGAAGAAAGAGCTGCCGAATACATCAAGGCTCACGTAACTAAACCCGTTGCCGCCTTCATATCGGGGCGCGAAGCTCCTAAAAGGCAAACAAATGGGACACGCTGGAGCCATCATCTCTAGCAGTAGCGGCACGGCTAAAGAAAAGGTTGCCGCCTTCGAAGCTGCTGGTATTCCCGTGGCTAGAGAAACAAGCGAAATCCCTGAGCTGCTGAAAAAGCAACTCGACGCTGGGCGATAAACCACGGTCTTGAATCATGGCCGTTGCAATGCCTGTAAGTCAACCTCCTCAAATTGACTAACACATGCACGCAAAACGCCCGCATTCACCCAAAAAAATATTCGAGCGCACTCTGGCCTTAAAGGGCTAGAGTGCCTTGAATGTTTAAAAAGCAAAACCGGTTTAAGAACCAACATCAACATTAAGAATGTTCTAAAAAAACAGTTAAGACAACCCAAAAATAAAACTGTTTCTGAAATTCCACTTCGGTAAATGCAGCACTTAACCTGCACGTTGATGCCCAAACATTAAGGCAACGCCCACCCAACAAACTGTAACGAGGGGCTACAACACGCACCGAAGGGCGATACGTATGATTAAAAAAACATGAACACGTAAAAGCAATATTTTTGTAGTCGAAAGACTATTCAAAACAAACTAAAAATTAATTAGAAAACCAACATTTACACATCTCTTGAGAATTGGACAACCAACATGAGTAAACATATAAAAGTTATAAAATGCCCGCATTGCGGAAGCACAAAGGTGAGAGAAACGCGTCCCGATTATTACCAATGTGAAGCATGCTCTACAGAGTTTTTCCTTGATAGCGACGATATCAACATCAACCACCGATACATTGCCCCAGAAAACAACCTGCTTAACGGCCTCAACGCTAAGCATCTGGCCATTATTGGGGCGATATTGGGCTTTATGATTATACCCTTTGTCATTTCTACTTTGCTTCAGCTTCTTATCCTCTGACGACCCTATTACTTTTTAACTCCACCGCGAATAATGAGCCTAAAATAGAAGAAAGCTTCAGTTTTAAAAACTCGTACCCTTTGTTACAAAGGATGGTCGCGCCGTTGTGGCTGTTTTTGGCGTATACTCAAGAGGCGATTACGCGAAAAAAATAACCGAAAACCAAATTCGCATCTACGATTTGAAAAAAGGACGAACCCATCAAAACAACCCAACTGCCTATAGAAAAAAACTTAAAGAGGTAGAGGGAAGAACCTTCGACGATGGCTCGGTTAACATCATTCTCAACAATAGTACCTGGTACACCATCGATAAAAAGCACGCTCGACCTCAAAGAGATGACAAGCTATAAAAACGTGCCTGAACTGGAATCGGGATTTGCAAACATCAAATTCTTATCCAGTGGCGACTCGGATGGCTTCAAAATAATGACCAACACGGCTAAAGAACGCTTTTACCTGCCTATTATTAATAAGGTGTACACACAGCGAGAATTGTTCGAAGCCTGCTCGAAACCACTGCCAAACCCTGTTGTAAAAACCGATTTCGATTTCTCACGAACCACTACCGACTATCCCGAACAAGAGATCCAACTGATAAAAATACTCGCATTACACGCAAGTGGGATACCCCAAATCTGATAGCTGGTCCTTCGGTTGGTGCAGAGATTTTGGACGTAAATGGGGTATATTCGTAGGAAATGAAGGGTCGGTAAAGGCCTTCATCAGCACTTTCGACAGAGAAAGAGCACGACTTATTAAATACGAAAACTTCACACCCGACGCAACTTACTTCTCTGCAAGCGTACTCTGGTCGAACGATTCGCATGTGTTTATACGCTTTAAATCCACAGCATCTGAAGATGCCGAATATGTTTACCAACTCCTTGACGCCACTACAGCCAAACCTTTGTGGTCGGTGAAAGAGCCCGAAAATTATCATTTTTACTCCTTACAGGGACATGTGGTACACTCACCACAAGGCTTTTATCATATGCGGATATAACAAAGTGTGGCTACTGGGACTTAATGGAAAAAAACCGTAGCAACAAGAGAGTTCTAAACCGCTATCAATAACTCATTCACGTTACTCATATTTATATAAACATACATCATGGGCATAACCAATATTTTTCGCAATCAATTGTCGGCAGTTATTCAATGGAACGCCGACAAGCAACACCTTCTCTGGTACAAATATCCATCTAAAACCGACGAGATAAAAAACGCCAGCAAGCTAATTGTGGCTCCAGGACAAGGCGCCGTGCTGGTTTACGAAGGTAAAGTGGCCGACGTTCTTACCGACGATGGCACCTTTAACCTCAAAACAGACAACCACCCCTTCTTCACCACATTGGTAAACTTGCGCCAAAACTTCGAAAGCGAACACAAATTGCAAATATTCTTCTTCCGCAAGGCTCAAGTAACCAACCAACACTGGGGCACAGCCTCGCCCGTGAAGTTTATCGACCCACAATATAAACTGCCCGTAGAAATGGGCGCTAACGGAACTTTCTCTTACCAAATTAGCAACATCGAACACTTCTTTATCAACATCGTTGGTGCTAAAGCTGAGGTTAGCAACGACGAAATTAGAGAACTCCTGCTGGGCCGACTTTCGCAAAACATTATTAGTTCCATTCACAAACTGGGATATGCCTACAACGAAATTGATGGACATCTCACCGAGATTGGACTACAAATGACGAGCCTACTCAACCAAGATACCGAACAGCTGGGCTTCACACTAACCGACTTCCGTGTTGATGGTACGGTGTTCGACGAGCAAACGCAAGAACGTATCGGACGAATTGCCGACGTTACTGCCGACTCGCAAGCTGCTAAAGAGGGCGGACTTACCTATGCCGAACTTGAAAAAAACTGCGCGCACTGCGAGACGCTGCACGCAACGAAGGAGGAATGGCTGGCACTGGAGTGCAGATGGGCGTGGGACTGGAAATGGGTAAACAAATGGGCGCTGCAGCCCAAATCATTAACGAACGATCCAACCCCACCGACGAACTCACACGCCGACTGACTCGCCTGCGACTGCTTAGAGACGAAAAATGTAATTAGCGAGGCCGACTACGAGGCTAAAAAAACGCGAACTACTCAACGAGATTTAATCGCTCAAAGGTCTCAACAAACTCCTGAGACGCTCGCTTTAAATAATTATCAACTCAATAACAATATAGACAATGAAATATATCAAATTCATAACACTCAGCGTTGTCTTGCTCATCGTGCTCATTGTTCTCTTCGCCATCATGAAGATTTGGGGGCATAACCCTACCCGAAGGCTGGAACATGACTACTCAAACTCTCACCAATATCATTCTCACCGTTGGTATTGTAGACTTCCTTATCATCGTCTGCCTCATTCTCGTGCCGTTCATCACGGGCGGTTCGAAAAAGAAAAATTGATGCAAATAGTGGTAAAGTGGCCCAAAGAATGGAAGACTAAACCCATCTTAGAGTTTAACTCCTATATACAATAAGCCTCATCTCCAGCAAGAGCATTAAGCGCTGGAGATGGGGCTTTCTTTTTTCCTGCATAGTAAAGGCTCGCTCAGCACTAAGCAAAATCGCACAAAAGGGCTTTACTTGCGGGCATCTTTCTTACCGTTTAAGCACCACGCTCTGCCATTAACAACACACAACAGCGGCAAACACAAACACTTAGCACCGTCCTTTCCTCTTTTGCCTCCTCACATCCCTTGATTGTAATAAACAACCCTACCGATTAAATTGGACATAAAACCAAACACAAAACCTATAATCGCACACCTGGCAAGGTCTTTCAACTGCAAACTAAAGAAACTTAAACAATAACGGGCTGATAAGAATAGGTAATCCTAGCAAAGGGCGAAAAACAAAGCTGCACGTAAATTGTAAAATATTTCCACCGTAATTTAACATTATGAGTGCCTTCGGTGTGAAAAATCCGAGCATCGGCCGAATTTTCGCGCGTATTTCGAAAGTTTATAACACGTTGATTTATAAACAATTATAGCAAATAACGCACAAATCATCCTATTTTGAACAAAAAATAGAAGAAAAAGGCGTAATTAAGCGCTCAACCAAAAGTGGACTGTCGGAATTTATCAAAAACACAATAACAACCTATATATCAAGCTATTACCAATTTCCACCGCAAGTTAAAGCCGCTTTTTACAGCAATTTTAATTGCGTTTTGTAGGAGTTAGCACTGCGTTTTGCAGGAGATAGCACTGCGTTTTGTAGGAGATAGCATTGCGTTTTGCAAGAGATAGCACTGCATTTTCGTGCTTTTTAGCGTCGATTTTCTTGTCGGAGCGACACACATTTAGCACAAATTTTCCTCAAAAAAAAGTGCAAAAGCATAGTAAATGCCCCAAAACGAGATAAAAACTGATTGTTTGACGTCGTGAATTTTATGTCTTTGGGGCGTTTTATATAGGTTTTAGCGAGCCTTTTCGTCTAGAAAGGGTTGTACAGAAGAGTGTATTTTGTAAAGTTTGCGTACCACATTAACAAATCAAGCCCCACCCTTTTTAACCATTAAACGCCCAGAAACACGCTCGCGGATAACTCTTCGCCCATGAATTTACGTGGAGATTAAATGCAGCAACTAGCCACTCAGCATGGCCAAAAAAACGTTGGATAGTGCGCCATTAAACAGCTTATAGCACCTGTAAACCGCTCGTCAAGCACTAAAACGGCGTTTAAACATATACGCATGTGCTGTACTTGCTAACGAAACAACCCACCCGAAAAAAATAAAAACGCTTCACTAAACGCATCGCAAAAAAACCAACGCCAAACATTAAGCCGACACACTAATAAACATTTAATAAGCGTATTCTAAACTTTGTTTAAAAATCTCATCTTTTTACACTCTGCAAAACACTAAACCCGTAAACATAGTGTAAAAAAATGGCAAACAAACAACAATTAACCTTTTATTGCTAAACTCTTAAATCTTGTGATATAAATTATTTTTTTAACACAAAAAAATACGTCTATGTATATTAAAAACTCGTAAATTTGCGTAAACCTAAAATAATGTCGCGGCCAAAAAAAGATGATAAATGGCTTTTAGACTCTAAACAATTTAAGTTAACAATGGCAACTAAAGCGAGCCTTACCAATAGCGTAAAACACTCTCACACAAGAGATTACAACGCCAAAAAGGTTTTACAAAGGAGCCACCTAATAATGTCCTTATGAAAAAAACTTATTGTTTACTTGCAACGCTGGCTGCACTTTCTGCCCCGTCTAACATGATGACGGCCATGGCAGAAAACTCCAATGGAGCGACCACAATGACCGAACTGCAAGAGCAGAACACCATCACAGGTGTGATTACCGACACCCAAGGCGAACCAATCACAGGTGCAACTATCACCGTGGTGGGCAAAGCTGTAGGCGCCGTGTCCGACATCAACGGGCGATTTACTCTTAACGTGCGCCCTGGCGCTAAGTTGAGCATCTCTTATGTGGGCTACAAAACCGTGAACATCGCGGCATCCGAGTCAATGAAGGTGGAATTGCAAGAAGACGCTGGACAACTTTCTGAAGTGGTGGTTGTGGGATATGGCTCGCAGAAAAAAGCCAATCTAACGGGCGCTGTAACCACTGTTGACCTCACAAAAACAATGGCCGGCCGTCCGCAACAGGATGTAGCAAAAAGCATTACAGGGTGCTGTACCAGGCTTATCGGTACTTAGCAGCAATGGCGACATCAACGCTAAGCCCACCATGCGCATACGCGGCGTAGGCACATTGAGCAACGATGCTAAAAGCAACCCGCTCATTGTGGTTGATGGTGTACCCATGGACGATATTTCGTTCCTTAATCCGCAAGACATCGAAAGCGTGTCGGTGCTGAAAGATGCAGCTTCAACTTCCATTTATGGAACAAGAGCTGCCTTTGGTGTTATACTTATCCAAACCAAGGGAGCACGCCCAACAGAACGCACCACCATTACTTATAGCAACAACTTTGCCTGGGATCAGGCTACATTTATACCCGATTACCCAGACGTTCCCACACAGTTGAAGGCCGCATTGGAAGGAAGAGCCAACTCTGGCAAATACGAAGTGGAACTATTTGGTATGTATTTCGACAAGCTTTTGCCCTACGCCGAGAAGTGGAAACAACAAAATGGTGGAAAAAAATTAACTACGGCGAAATGCGCAAATATGTTGACGACAACAATGTGGGCGACTACACCATGATTGGCACTAAGCCTTATTATTATGCCGATTGGGATGTAAATAAGATTTTTTACAACAACGCTTCACCCTCGCAAAGCCACATCTTGTCTATTCAAGGCTCATCGGGTAAGAGTGCCTACTATCTCTCTTTTGGCTACGACTACAAAGAGGGTATCATGAAGATGCGCCCCGACAAACTGAATAAATATAATGCAACGGTGAACGTAACCACAAGTCTGTACGACTGGCTGAAGGTGGGCGCACGCTTTAACTATACGCGTCGCGACTACACTTACCCCGAAACCGCCTCTAATGTGTACCAATACCTATGGCGCTGGGGGTCGTTCTTCTTGCCATCGGGTACCATCGACGGATACGACCCTCGTATCATCGCACATCTAAAGCAGGCTGCCATGGGCCAAACAGCTACCGACTTTCTTCGCATGAACACCTTCCTTAAAGCCAATATCGTCGAAGGTTTGACGTTCAACGCCGATTTCACTTACTCAATCCAGAACCCTAAACAGCAACTCAAGCAAGTTCTCGGTTTATGGCATTGACTGGGGTAGCGCCAGTCCTTCATACATTCTTAGCAAAGACTTAACGTCTACGTGGAAAGACAACTCGAAGGAAAACACTTGGACACTCAATGCTTATATGGACTACGAGAAATCGTTTGCCCAAAAACATAACCTCAAAATAATGGCTGGTTTCAATGCCGAAAAAGCTAGAATATTCGTATCTTTTTGGGGCAGAGAAACGTGCTTTTAGACCAAGCGCAGCCCGAATTAAACCTGGCTCGACAAGATGGACAGAGCCTAGGCTCTAAGCATAACCGTCGCGCTTCGGCAGGTTTCTTCGGACGTGTTAACTACGATTACAACGATATCTACCTTTTTGGAGATTAACGGTCGCTACGATGGTTCTTCTAGATTTCCACACAATGCCCACTGGGCTTTCTTCCCTTCGGTGTCGCTAGGCTATCGTTTTAGCGAAGAACCCTACTTCAAAAACTTAAAAGACGTGGTAAGCAACGGTAAATTGCGTGCCTCATTTGGCGAAATTGGTAATGAAGCCGTGGGCGAATACATGTTCGAAGAATTGATAACCCAACTGGAAGAGAAAAAAAGGTTTATTGGGTTGACAACAACAAAGAAAAACGCTAACTTGCTCACCATGTATAATATGCCTAACCTCGTGGCAAGCAGCTTAACCTGGGAACGCATACGCACCACCGACATCGGTATCGACTTGGGTTTCTTAAACAACGAATTGATGGTGGGCTTTGACTGGTATCAACGCGAAAACCGCGATATGCTCGCACCTTCTAAGGTGCTTCCACAAGTGCTCGGAGCCGATGCACCCGTATCAAATGCAGGCACATTGCGCACCCGTGGTTGGGAATTTACCGTTGATTGGCACCACCGCTTTGGCGATTTTAACGTTTACGCCAACTTCAACCTCAGCGACTCGCGCACCAAAGTAACGAAGTGGGACAATCCCTCAATGCTACTTAACACCAACTATTCGGGCAAAACCTATGGCGACATCTGGGGTTTTGAAACCGATAGATATTTTGAAGAGAGCGATTTCACCGGTAAAAAAATCCCGATGGAACATGGAACTATGCCGCTGGTATTGCTAGCCAAAAGGGTTTGGAGCAAGGCTCATTCCACTACGGGCCAGGCGACGTGAAGTACAAAGACGTTGACGGTAGCGGTGTGATTGATGGCGGTAAAGGAACAGCCAACAACCATGGCGACCTGAAAGTGATTGGAAACTTTTTGCCACGCTACGAATATAGCTTCCACCTTGGTGGTACATGGAAGGGCATCGACCTCGATCTGTTCTTCCAAGGTGTGGGCAAACGCGACTCTTGGACCGTTTCCTCAATGAACTTCCCCTTGATGCGCGATGCCGACCTTGCACTATATGCTCACCAAACAAGCTATAACAAGGTGAACTTTACGGCCGACTACAAAACCATTACGGGCTACGAAATAAACCAAAACAATAAGTACCCACGACTTTTCCCTGGCAACGACCCCAAAGGAACCATCTCGGGAATAGACAACGGCACAAACAACTATTACCCACAAACACGCTATCTCACCGATATGTCTTATCTAAGATTGAAGAACGTTACACTGGGCTACACCCTTCCTGCCGAACTAACACGCAAGGCCTACATACAAAAGGCACGCATATACTTTAGCGCAAGCAACCTGTTCTTGCTGCATAAAGGCAACGATTTGCCAGTAGACCCTGAAATAAGTACAGGCGCAGGCCTTGCTTATGGAGGCTGGGGACGTACCGCTCCTATAACACGCACGTTCTCATTCGGCATGCAAGTAACATTGTAAAACAAGAAATCATCTAAAGCATTATATATATGAAAAAGATATTGATATGCAGTATCATGATGATGGGTGCGCTTACTAGTTGCAATAGCTTCTTAGATATTCACCCAGACGATACTTTCACCAATACTCCTGCTTATTGGAGCAACACAGATAACCTGGATAACCAGTGCAATACATTCTTAAACAACTACCTAGGTTATGGCAACGGAAGTTCGTACGGATGGTTTTATTTCAAGGCATTAAGCGACGACCAAGTTGACTTTACCGACAATAACTGGACTTTTACCAATGTTGTTGCTTCGTCGGCCGACTGGAAATCTGCTTACGAAACCGTGAGACATGCCAACTATGTGCTCACCGGTCTGGCCAAATCTTCGCTAAGCTATGACGCAAAAGCCACCTATGAGGGCATCGCTAAGCTTAATAGAGCCTGGACTTACTACCAGCTGGTGCGCCAATATGGTGATGTGCCCTTTATCAACACTGTGGTAAACACCGCTGATGAGGAAATTCTATACGGTCCAAGAATAAATCGCGACGTGGTGATGGATAGCGTACTGAACGACCTTAACTACGCGGCCGAACACATTACGCAAACAAACAAGCAGAGATTTACGGCCGATATGGCTTTTTGGCAATGAAAGCCGACGTGGCTTTATACGAAGGCACATACTGTAAATATAGAACAGTAGCAGACAACGCTGGCAAAGGTCCTGACCTTACAAGAGCACAACGTTTCTTGAACGAATGTGCCGATGCCTGCACTAAACTAATGACTAAAGATTATCATCTTAACGCTAGCTATAAAGGCAACTACAACTCAACCGACTTGAGTAAAAACCCTGAGATGATTTTCTACAAGCCTTACTCGAAAGGTAAGCTAACCCACTCCACCATTAACTACACAATGAACACGAGTGGAACAAACGGTATGACCAAAGATGCATTCGATGCTTACCTCTTTCTCGATGGCAAACCAAAGGCTACAACAAGTTTGGCAACCAACGATGCTGCCACTTTAAACGCCAATAACCAATATGGAATAGAGGCACAACTGGCCGTTCGCGACAAACGATTGTCTGAAACCATTGACCCCGTGCTGGCTTTTAAAGGTCATGCTTATCAACGTGCAGGAACTCATGCCTTTACTTCAACCACTGGTTATGCTGTTTCTAAATACGACAACACCACTGAACTAACCATCGGAGAACGCAATAACAATAACCGTCAATACACCGATTGCCCCATTTTTCTGGCTCTCTGTTGTGTACTTAGACTATGCAGAAGCTAAAGCCGAGCTAGGAACAATCACGCAAACCGACCTTGATAACAGCATTAACAAGCTGCAAATACGTGCCGGATTGCCAGGAATACAACTCGCACCTGCTGCCGACCCCGCCAATAACATGGGCGTTAGCAACCTGTTGTGGGAAATAAGACGCGCACGCAGATGTGAATTGATGTTCGATAACTGGACTCGTTATTGGGATTTGATACGCTGGCATCAACTGCATCTCATCGACTCGGAACAACATCCTAACGTTTATCTTGGCGCTAACATTAGCAATGTGCCCAACCCCGAAGTGGATGTAAACAGCAATGGATATATGATTGGTTCGAACACACTCAACCAAGTACGCCGTTTCGATAAGAAATACTACTTCTACCCCATACCAACGGGCCAGATAACACTCAGCAATCTAACCCAAAACCCAGGCTGGTAATAGGGAACAAAAAGGCAACGACTTGGCAAAAAGCCAGTCGCACATGGCTAAAAGCAACGAACAACAGGCGGAAATAAAACCCAAACCGCCACTAACACTACAAACTAAATGAGAACAGGCAGGGACTCGCCCCCAAAAAGGCAAGCACCCTGCCTGCTCATGAGTAAAAGTAAACCACAAATTAACAACATACAAAAACAAAAAAGCAGAAAAAAGGCAGGCTATAAGAGTGAACTGTGCCCAAACAGACTGATTTTGCCAAGCTGATTGAACTTGCTTTCAAAAGGTGCATCATGGCCGTGCACAAACGAAAGCGATAAAAGATGCCACCAATAATCAAGAAAAGAAAGCGCAGAGCATACCAAATAAGGCAGCAATGCCCAGGTGAGCTAACAATTAAAAACATGCCTATAACCAACAAATCATTTATTAAAAAATGCGAAGAATCTATTATCTAAGCGCGGCTTTCGCAGCCCTGTCAGGCACCTTCGCCCTACAACAGGCACACGCTGCAGCCACCCAAAACGCCACGCGCCACTAACGCCGTGCAACAGCAAACTACCCTTTCGGGTATCGTTACCGACGCCAATGGCGAGCCTATCACAGGCGCTTCTGTAGCCATTGAAGGCAAAGGCGTGGGAGCAGTGACCGACATTAACGGACACTTCACCATCAACGCTCGTCCTGGAGACAAACTTACCATCACTTACGTGGGCTATAACGCCATGCAAGTGACAGCTAAAGCCGACATGCGCATCACACTTACAGAGAACGCCAGTCAACTAGGCGAAGTGGTTGTTGTGGGCTATGGCACACAAAAGAAAGTGAACCTCACGGGCGCTGTGTCGAACGTAAACGTGAAAGAGGCCATTGCTAGCCGTCCAATCACCGACGTAGCAAAGGCTCTACAAGGTATCACACCTGGTCTAACCATCACCAATCGCGTGGGTGGTGTTGGCACACAAAGTGCCGTAAAACTACGTGGCTCGGTGGGTTCGCTTAGTGCTGAAGGCGGTACATCTCCACTCATCCTCGTAGACAACGTGGAAGTACCCAACCTTAATTTGGTAAACCCCGACGATATCGAAACCATTTCGGTACTTAAAGACGCCGCTTCGGCCTCTATCTACGGTACGCGCGCTGCATGGGGTGTTATCCTTATCACCACCAAACAGGGTTCAAACAACGATAAAATTAACGTAAGCTACTCTAACAACTTTGCTTGGAGCACACCAACAAAGATGGCCGAGCAGATGAAAGCCTCAGACAATGCCCGCTTTATCTTCGAAATTATGAAGAGCAAAGGCCTGTCTAAAAAGGCTAATATTGGCTATACCATCGACGAAGCACTCATTGGCAAGCTCGAAGATTGGGAAAACAAGTACGGTGGCATGTCGCAAGAAGAACTAGGAGAGATGCAACAAGGCCGCGACTTTGAAATCGTTGGCGGTAGCACTTACTTCTATCGCTCGTTCGACCCCATTAAAGAATTCACCCGCAAATGGACGCCACAGCAGAACCATAACTTGTCGGTAACAGGCGGAAGCAAGAAAACTACTTACAACATCAGCCTAAGTTATCTCACACAAAGCGGTGTGATGAAGTATAATTCTGATAAATACGACCGATATACACTGCATAGCAACATCACCACTAACGTTACCGACTGGTGGAAAGTGCGCACAAACGTACTCTTCACTCGCACCAAGAACGATGAGCCTTATCGCTTCACATCGGGTCAATACGATGCTTGGTTCTACCTTTTACGTTGGCCTCGCTGGTATCCTTACACCACTTATCAAGGCAAACCCTTCCGTTCGGCCGTTACCGATATCCAACATGGCAACCGCGAGAACACCACAACAACCTATGTTCGCGCCAACTTGGGTACAGAGATAACACCAATGAAGAACCTCTCGGTGAACTTCGACTACATTCTCGTTTACCAACGACATGCGTAAGATTAACGGTGGTACTATCTACGCTTACGATATGTTCTCACCAAAACCATTTTCTACCTACACAGACATATACGGATTGGCACACAACATGGCCGAACAGTCTAGCCAATACACCCTTCAAAAACATCTTCAAGGGTTATGCCACCTATATGTACGACATCGAAAAGCAACACAACTTCAAGTTGATGGCTGGTTTCGACGCCGAAACACGCGAAGCTTTCTCGCACTATTCAGAGCGTCAAAAGCTTTATAATGATAATTCCCCCGAGATTGCTTTGGCAGCTGGAAACCAATTCTCTTTCAGCAGCCTCTATAGCTACCACAACGATTTCGCTGCAGCGGGTGTCTTCGGACGTATCAACTACGACTATCTGCAACGCTATCTCTTCGAGTTCAACCTGCGTTACGATGGTTCTTCTCGCTTCCCTGTAGGCAAGAAGTGGGCTCTCTTCCCCTCTTTCTCTGCTGGATGGCGCGCAAGTGAAGAAAAATTTATGGACTGGGCTAAGCCTGCACTCACCAACTTGAAGCTTCGTGGCTCGTGGGGTACCATCGGTAACCAGGATGTAGCGGCTTATTCTTACCTCTCTATTATAGCTCCACAAAACTCAGGATGGGTTATTGATGGTAAAAAAACATGGCAGGATTGCTCTCGCCAACAGTTAGTTCGGATGCCCTAACATGGGAACGCGTGTCTACACTCGACTTTGGTTTCGATGCTAGCTTCTTCAACAACGACCTCAATGTAACCTTCGACTGGTATCGTCGCGTTACTTCGGGTATGCACACCGCTGGCGAACAGCTCCCCGCTACCTTTGGTGCTGTTGCTCCTAAAAATCAATTTTGGCGAGCTTACTGGTACTGGTTTTCGAACTTGGTATCAACTATCAACACCAATTCGAAAATGGTTTAGGACTCTCGGCTTCGGCTTCTATCTCTCATGTAAAAGAGGTAATCACCAAATTTAACAGCCAAACTCGTAGCATCAACGGAAACTATGAGGGTAAAAGACTTGGCGAAATCTGGGGTTACGAAACCGACAGACTCTTCCAAGCAGACGACTTTGACAACACCGGTAAGCTAAAAGCAGGCATTGCTAAACAAAATAAATACGAGAACGATGACTTTAAATTCGGTCCTGAGATGTGAAATACAAAGACCTTAACGGTGATGGCGAAATTACTTACGGCAACAACACAGTGGAAAACCCTGGCGACCAAAAGGTAATTGGTAACTATCTCCCCAACTACGAATACAGTTTCTCACTCGGAGCAACCTATAAAGGCTTCGATTTCAACGTATTCTTCCAAGGTGTAGGCAAGCGCGACTTCTGGGTTGGCGGTGCTGTGGGCATCCCCTCTGGTGGTTCTGGCTACATGGATGCAGCCTATGCACACCAAACCGACTATTGGACTCCTACAAACACTGGCGCTTTCTATCCCCGTCCCACAGATATGAGTTGGAAACAAAAACAACCAGAACTACCTGAAACAAACTCGTTTCCTTGCCAACATGGCTTACTTGCGTTGCAAGAACATCACCTTGGGCTACACCTTGCCACAAGACATCGTGAAGAAAAATCATGTTGCAATCTTTCCGTGTGTATGTAAGCGCCGAAAATCTATTTGAATTCGACAACCTGCATTTGCCCATCGACCCTGAAACAACAGAGTACAAACGTGGCGCAGCTAATGCAGCTTGGTCGTTCGGACGCTCTTATCCCTTCACACGTACCATCTCATTCGGCCTCCAAGCCACATTCTAAACCCTTTAACAAAATAAAAAATGAAACATAAGATATTGGGTCTCGCACTATTGACCCTACCTTTGGTATCGTGCAACGACTTCCTTACACGCGAACCACTCGACCGCCTACGAGGAGATAATGAGGAGACATGGAACTCGGAAGACGTCGTTAGGTATTCTGTTTACAATCTATATCCCTCATTCTTTAAAGGTTTCAACTCGGGATGGGGACGCTCTGACTGGTTTGCAGAAACAAATATTGCCGACTGGAACGATGATAATGCACAAGAGGTGGCTACATTGTTCACCAAAAACGTGCCAACTCTTACCACTGCTGCCACACAATGGGATTTCTCAACCATCTATTCTCTAAACACCAACCTCGATAAACTCGCGCATTCAGCCTTTTCCAACGAAACCAAACAACACTGGGTTGGTGTGAACCGCTTTCTTCGGGCTATGGAATATGCTAAATTGGTGTCTAACTTTGGTGATGTTCCTTACTATCAACAACCTATCAATCCAAACGATAAGGCCACACTTTATCGTGCATTCAGCCCTCGATTGGAAGTGATGGACAGCGTACTCGCAGACATAAAATATGCCATGGAGAACGTTCGCATTGACGATGGCGAACAAGGATTGAATATTACGCGCGACCTTGTTTATGCTTACGCCTCGCGTATCTTCCTCTTTGAAGGCACATGGCAAAAAAATATCACAGTCCACAAAACGCTGAAGCGGCTGCTAAATATCTGCAAGCAGCAAAAGATGCTGCCGATTATGTGATGAAATCTGGTCGCTATAAGTTGTGCAACAACTATAAAGACCTCACCACTTCGTTGGACCTCTCAACCAACTCTGAAGTTATTCTCTACCGTTCGTATGTGAATGGAGTGGTTACACACAGCTTGATGACCTTCATGAACACCGAACCCGAGAAGTCTAGTCCGTCGAGATCGCTCATCGAAAGCTACCTCACACAAAAATGGTTTGCCCATCAATCAAGATGGTGGTAACGCCATGTACCTGGGCGACAAAGACTTTAAGAAGGAGATAACCAAACGCGACCCACGCCTTTATGCCACCATCGACACCACTGGTCTTCGTCTTCCTTCAGTCGCTGCCGTATATGCAACATCGGGTTATTTCGCTAATCGCTTTGTTAACCCTAACTTAGTTAATAAAGCAGGCGGTAAAAGCTACACCAACATTACCGATGCACCTGTGATGAAACTCAACGAAGTGATGATGAACTACATCGAAGCTGCTGCCGAATTGGCCTCCCTGGGCAAGTACACCCTTACCCAATCCGACTTCGATCGCACCATCAACGCTCTGCGTAAACGTCCCAGCACCAACATGCCTACTGTGCAATTGGTTGGCGATGCGCTACACGTTGCAGCTGGCGAGGTGAAAGACAGCCAACGTGATGCTGATGTTTCGCCCATTCTTTGGGAAATACGTCGCGAGCGTCGCACCGAGTTAGTGTACGAAGGACTTCGCTTTAACGACCTTCGCCGTTGGAAAAAGCTCAACTATGCAGACATGGTTCTGAACCCCAAACTCAACATGGGCGCTTATATTAATAAGAGTGCCTACGTGGCTTGGTACAACCGAACCTACCCACCCGCAAAACCCGAGAATGCTCTAACGCTTGAAAAGCTTGGCAAAATGAACCTTGTGCAACTCGACCCAACAGGTAAGTATGTGGCCGACGAAAATGAAGGATACATCAAACCCATCGTTAAAGAAGGCTTTATGCGCACTTATAAAGAAAGAGATTATCTCTATCCCATCCCCATCGACCAACTTACGCTCTATCGTAACGCTGGTTATAGCGTAAAAACAAAAACGCTGGTTGGGAATAATTGCTAAAACCTTTATCTCTGTTTCCCCATCTCGCACCATCGAGATGGGGGATTTTTTTGTTAGGCACGATTTAATTTCTACGCTATAAACGGGCCGTAACAACGCACGTCTCGCCCAAATTTCCTTACCCCAACAGACACCTCTTAAAAACACTGTTTTACAACAACATACAACCAATACCCTTCCATCCGCCCACCTTTTAATATCTCCTTTCCCTCCAACCCCACACTTTGTTTAGGGTAATCCCTATTCTTCTTTGGGGAAATTCCCCCTTTCCAGATCGTGCAATCTTACTAACTTTGCATCAGAAAGAAAGTCAAATGCGTTGAAAATAGGCACATATGCCAACCACCTCATCGCAAGTTTTTAACTCTACAACAACAAGGCGATGGTTAAAAATAAAAACTTATAACAGCCATAACCGCGATAGCGATACTAGTTGGATGCGGTTCTTACGCCAGCACAGGTGCATACACAGGCGCCACTTTAGGTTCGATTTTAGGAAGCGCCATTGGCGGAATCACCGGCGGACCACGCGGTTCGGATATCGGACAGATTGTTGGTATGGGAGTTGGAGGCGTTGTTGGCGCCACTATTGGTGAGCAAGCCGACAAGAAAGTGATAAAAGGCATAGAAAAAGACGCAAGCGCATTGAGCGCGAACGCAGAGAACGAAGCCAATACAACTACGATTACTATAACGAGCAAGGGCAGTATTACCAGCCAGCTGTACAAGATGGCGTAATCAACTACAGCAATGGGGCCGATGATAGGATTTTTCGATTTCAACGGAAACGACTACAATGGCAATTATAGTGCACAGCAACCATCTACTAATAACGACATGGTGCAGCAACCATTTTACCACAAATGGCGCCCTACCCCTCGAAATAAAAAAACGCCCGATTTGTTGATGCCAATCAAGACCGCACCATCAATCGCGACGAACTTTGCAAGGTTATCTTCGAAGTTTGGAACAACTCCAACCGAACCTTACGCGATGTTCAACCCATCGTTATCGAAGAAACTGGCAACAAACACTTGGGCATCTCGCCCACAATACATGTTGAACAGCTCGAACCAGGTAAAGCAATACGCTACACTGCACTGGTAAAAGCCAGCAAAAAGCTCAAACCAGGCAAAGCCATCTTTCGTGTGGCTGCCGTGTCGGGAAACAACATCCCCTGTGTCTGAGCCAATGTTTTTCAACATTCCCACTGATAAATAATTCATGGTATAGTATATGAACAATAGGTAAAGTTACTTTTTAAAGGCAAAAAGTTTTTTTCAGGATTAGAGATTGTTTAAAAAAAGTCAAGTTGTAAAAAAAGGCAATTGTGAAGTTGCCTCAAAAATTTAAAGAGAGAGATAATTATACAACAGAGAAAGGTCTAAGACAACTCATGTATCATGGCGCGTCAAAGGCCTTGAAATGGCGCAAGAGTTATAGCCCCTAGTGGGGGCAATCCCATAACCTACCTCCAGAGCTGGTAAGGTGGCGCCATACCATAGCGAGGCAATCGCTCGCCTAGCATCCGTGCAATGCGGGTTTGCCCATATGGAAGTTTATTTATTTGCATAGTTTAATAGCATATTAGGTACAAAAAAGAGGAAACTAACAACCGGGCACTTCTTGTCGAGACGACTAAGAGTGTTCGGTTTCCTTTTTGTGTTTTTCGCCGAAAAACACTAACTTTGCACTCACTTTGGGGCCTTCTTGCCAACCACATATCGCTAATGGAGCAGGGTTTTTCGTTCAATGGCCTCTCTGCACGCCCAGCATTACCGTGCACTGTTTCTTCCCCTTCGGGCTATTTGCATCGTTAGTATTGCATGCAATAAGCCCCATCATCACCCCCTCACACCCCAACAACATGGATAACAGAGACAACATCGACTTTGGTCGGATGCATATACCTCGCCTATTTATTAAGCTTTTCATTCCCACGCTTCTCGGTTTGGTGTTCAATGCCATGCTCACCCTTGCCGACGGCATATTTGTTGGGCAGGGCATTGGCAGCAATGCTTTGGCAGCTGTAAACATTGCCGCTCCCATTTTCCTTATTGGCCTAGGCGTATCGCTCATGTTTGCCACCGGTGTAAGTGTGGTGGCAGCCGTTCATCTATCGCGCGGCAACAACAAGGCAGCCAACATCAATGCCACCCAAGCCCTCACTGTGCCCTTTGTAGTGATGGCCTTAGTGGGCGTGCTCATTGCCGTTTTTTTGCCCCGCAATTGTGTTATCTCTTTGGTGGTTCGCAAATGCTCGAACCCCTCGTTGTTGAATATCTCACCTACATCAGTCCTATTCCAGCCCTCACGGTGTTGGTACACGTAGGCGGTTTCATCATTCGTTTAGATGGTTCGCCCAAATATGCCATGTACGTAAGTGTTATTCCAGCCATGTTAAACATTTTTCTCGACTGGCTATTTGTTTTCCCTTTAAACCTTGGTTTGATGGGAGCAGCCTCGGCCACAACCTTTTCCGAAGCAGTTGGCGCCATTATGGCCCTGGCCTATCTGCTATATTTCCCCAACACCCTACGCCTATATAAGCCAAAGTTCTCCCGCACCAGTCTTCGCCTAACCATGCGAAACCTAGGGTATATGATGAAACTTGGCTTCCCCACTTTCATTGCCGAAATGGCCATTTCTGTACTCATGATAGTGGGCAACTTTATGTTTATGTCGTTTCTTCGCGAAGATGGCGTTGCTGCTTTCAGTGTGGCCTGTTATCTTTTCCCTTTGGTATTTATGTTTGGCAATTCCATTGCCCAGTCGCAGTTGCCCATTATCAGCTACAATCATGGTCAGGCGGCTCACCAACGTGTGCGTCGCACGCTTCGTTTATCGCTTGTGCTCACGGCCATCAGCGGTGTGGCCATCAGTCTTTTGGGCATGTTGGCCTTCCGTCCACTTATTTCAATGTTTCTCACTTCTGGCACACGTGCCTTCGATATTTGTGTCGAAGGTTTCCCGTTGTTTGCCACCAGCTTTGTGTTTTTCTCGCTCAACGTGGTTATTATTGGTTTTTACCAGAGCGTGGAGCGTGCCACCGAGGCCATTGCTTTTATGTTTCTTCGCGGTTTTGTGTTGGTTATTCCCATTTTCATTGCACTCCCCCACATCATTGGTGTTAAAGGTTTGTGGCTTGCCGTACCCCTTTCAGAGGCGCTAACACTTGTCGTTTTTGGCCGTGTGGAGCAAAAAGATTAACCCTTACATAGCCTTTTGGGATGGCCTTGGCCCTACAATCGGCATGCCCTCATTATGCGTTGGTCTACTTTTAAAGACAAAGCTTCCAGCATTTCCAAGTTATCACGTTGCGACACAAAGAGCACATAGCTATCGCTGTTTATGTCAATACATCCCACACAATAGTCGTGTTCGGCCCATTTCTCGTCTAGCGTTCTGCACCAAGTAGGCACTTCGCCTGCTTCGTCCAGCCATTCCGCCTTCAACTCCAGGTTTGTTTCGCTCGCCAGTTCTTGCATTTGTTCCGCAAACTCTTCTCTATCTGTTTTTCCAATCCAGTTCCACAGCCGTTTGTCCCTCAATCATCTCGTCCACCATTGCAAACCATATAATGGTGTTTTCGTCTTCCTCTTCCTCGAAGCCTCTTTCTTCGTAACGGTCTTGATGGTTATTAAAATACTGTTGTGGCGAGATCAAACAGCTGTTCATAGCAGCCATTAGCTGTCCGCTATTGGGCATTAGCCTCAGCATTGCCCGATATACATCAACGCCTTGGGGGATTCCTATACGATGGTCTTCAAGCACTTCCCAATCAAAAAGACAAGGCATGCGCCCCTCTTCCACCAGCTCTGTGAGCAGTGCCAACGTTGCTTCGTAGCTGAAAGCGCCTTTCCCAAAAGTCACAGCAACCTTGTTTTGCGTCACATCCATCACGTTTATCTCTAGTCTAAAAGTGCATTTCCCGGTGTCGGCGCATACTTTTAACAAGCTGCAAGCGCGTCTCTGATGCATGGGCACAGGCGTTTGTGGCATTAGGCAGCATTCAAAACGCCCTTTCGTATTCACCAGCTTCAACATCTGTTGCAAATCATCCTTACCAAAACTACGGGCTTTTTTTCGTTCTCAAGTTGCATTCTCCACCCTGCGTAATGCTCATTTTCTGAACTCGAACCAGCCACTTGCGTTTTACCATTGCCTGTGATCATGCCACCCTTTCTCTGCGGGTTAAGAGCCAAATACTTGTTGGCCTCGGCCAATATCCATTTATTTCGCATCTTAAAAGTCACCACAACAGGCAGCACAAATAGAGGACTAAGCTCATAACACGGCCAACAATGCAGTGCCTCTTCGCTCTGCTCTCGTTCTTGTATGTTGAGCCAGTTCGTTAATTTCGTCGGTCAATTGGTAGAGCAACGCACCATCATTGAAAAATAGCAAGCAAAACAAACTCTAGCGCAATGAGCGAGAACGCCAAGACACCAACGCGCCAAGCCACCTTGTTGCAAATCTGTATTTGCGTTTCTAAGTCGATATTCTCGACATTAGGAACCTTAGCAAACCACTTTTTTGCGCGGTCTACTTTTAATTTTGTTCAATTCTTTATTCACCATTTTATGCTCTTTTAGGATGTTATTAGGGGTTTAGGGGTTTAAAAAAAATAGGTTTCTTGCTTATGCTTGGTGGTCACGACCCACAAGCTTGCTCGCTTTTTTGTGCAAAGCTATTGGCAAGCCTTGTTGGCAAAGTCCTTGTTTTCGTTATTTTCACGGCTCGCACCATTACTAAAGTTTGCCCAATGCATCACTTGCGTGCAACAAAATTACACAGAAAATTTGGTATCCAGCGCTTTGAAAGTGCATAATAGTTGTTGATAAAGCAAAAAAACAACTGCACCCCCTTGTTAGCGGGATGCCACACTGCAAACATCGTTGCACGTCTGCTAATGCTAAACGCTGCAACTAGCATAAAACTCCCCACTCTTTATAGCAAAACAAAACTGTTAAATCGTTTGTTTTATTTTACAAAGAGCACTTTTTCTGTTCACCATTTTAGCGTATAAAACATGCCCAATAGCATGGTTTTAACCCTTTACTCGACGTATTTCAGATGCGAGGTCTCGTGCTTTTCGCCCTCCTTTTTGCTTTTTTTATATAGATTGCCTTTCTAAAAGTGTGGTTGGGCAATAATTTTCGCTCCGCCTTTTGTCGCAATTGAGTCACTATTTAACGACAAACGGTTAGAATAATTATGCACATCAGGCCATAAAATCCATCGTTTTGCCTCGCTATCTCATAGAGATTGCCGTGCTATCTCATAGAGATTACTTTGCTATCTCTATGAGTTAGCACGGCTAACTCGTGCATTTTACCATGCTAAAAACCTACTTTTAGCACTAAATTGGACCTCAAACCACAACTTTTTAAGGTAAAAACGCATAAACAACAATAACCAAATGCAAAATTGCATATAGCAAAACATTTGTGCAATGGAGGTCTTTGCACACTGTAAATGGATAAAAAATGTGCCTAAATGGTGTGTTTTGGCCCTTATTTTTCGTCTTCTAACGTATAACAACATATTAATCAGAGCTTTACAAAACTCAAGAAATACAGCCAAAAAAATACGAGCGCATAGTGAATTGGTGAACAGCAAGGCCAGTTTTTCGTGTTAAAAATAAGGTTCGATATTTTTACAAAACAAGATATACATCTAAACTTAGCCCAGCAAAGGCACGCCACTTCATAGCCCAATAGCAGAGGGTAATCAATACCCTTGCAAGAAAAACGCACACCCTATAGGCTCAAACAACATATAAGTATCGCCCCAAAAGCGAGTACACCACAAACAAAAAAATGACAAAAATAAATGCAAAAAAAGTTGCTACATGCACAAAAAAAACATTAACTTTACAGGCAGAAAAAAGAATAGGTATTTTATAAGGCTGGTTCTAAAAATCGTCTTTCATGTTTTTTTTAGGTTTTTATATGGGCAAGCATTTGCTTATTTCTTGAAGGATGCAGGCATACCCTCTTGCTAAAAAAAGCAAGCAAAAGAGACCGGATGAAGGCAAAAAGACATGAATGAGCGACGATTAAAAAAACAACGCTAAAACATAGCCCAACATTTACACCGCTGGTCAAAAGGGTGCTATTTGCCCACGTTTAAGCAGCACTAGCCCATCGGCTTAAACCGCAACGCTGCAACAACGCATCTCGCTGCACATTTACACGATGGCCGTAATGGCCAAACCGTATATCTACAAATCCCAAAACAATTACCTAAGGTTATGATGCATACCCCTAACACCGTGCATAAGGCTGTGCCCACCATCTTTGGGCGACACTTTGCACCCTGCTTCTTAGCTCTTACGCTGCTGGCCGTGACGCCACTTGCAGCGTTTGCTAACAACCCCAACGCTCAAAACCCACCGCGCACAGCAATGCCCGACAACGACAAACGCCACTTGCGCGGTACGGTTGTCGACGAAAATGGCGACCCCCTGATGGGCGTTAGCGTGTCGGCCCTTGGCTCTACGCCACTGGCTATCACCGATGCCAACGGCAAATTTAATGTAAGCGCACCTACCAATGCCACACAACTAACCTTTAGCTACGTGGGCATGGCCACAAAAGCATCAACATTGGCCAACGCACCAACTTCCTTGTTACCATGACCGTGGGCGAACAGGCCCTTAAAGACGTGGTGGTTACAGGTTATCAAACCATCTCGCGCGAGCGCACAACGGGTTCGTTCAATGTTGTTACGCCCGATAAGCTTTAAGGGTAAATTGCAAACAAGCATCATGGCCCGACTCGAAGGCATGGTTCCGGGCATGATGCAACAAAATGGCAACCTCTATATCCGCGGTATGGCCACGCTTAGCGGTGGCGCCAACGCTTACAGTCCGCTGTTTGTGGTTGACGGATTGCCCTTCGAAGGCGACATCAACAGCATCAACCCCGCCACCATCAAGTCTATCACCGTGCTTAAAGATGCCGCAGCAGCATCAATTTATGGTGCTCGTGCCGCCAACGGCGTTATCGTTATTAGCACCATCGACGCCAAAGACAATGCCAAAACCACAGTGAGATATGACGCCAGCGTGAAATTTACGCCAAAACCCGACATGAGCTACTTAAACCTCATGAACAGCAACGAACTGATAGACTTGCGCCTGTATGGTTTTAAGTTTAACTCAGCCACATTGAGCATGATTCCACCAAACTATTATCTCGACCCCGTGTCGGAATTGCTTTACAAACATCGCGATGGCCTGATTGACGACCAAGGACTTAACAACGCGCTGGCTAAATATCGCCAATTAGACAACCGCAAACAACTGGAAGACTTCTATACACAAACTGGCGTGGAACATCAGCACAACCTTAGCTTGAGCGGTGGCAACGACGTTAACCGTTATGTGTTTAGCCTTAATTATGCTGGCAACCGCTATAACGCCCGATACAACCAAACAGAACGCTTCGGTGCTACCATCAGAGACAACATTAAACTAACCAGTTGGCTCAATGCCGAAGCGGCCTTAACCATGAACTTTAACAACACCAACAGCGACCGAGGGCATGGGTACCTACGCTAATATGTACAGAAACCAGCCCTCGTACACCATGCTGAAAGACGAAAAACGGAAACCCGCTCAACGTGCCAACCTATAAGTCGGAATGGGAAATGGCACGACTTATGGAAATAGGATTGAAAGACGAACACTATAGCCCGATAACAAACCGCAGCGAAGAACGCTATAAAAGCAACGAAAAATATTACCGACTGATGTTGGGACTGAACGTGAAACTGATGAAAGGGCTGAATTTCGATGTGCGTTTTCAAACCGAAAACTCGTCGGACAAAACCACCGAGACCTACAGCGAACGTTCGTATTATGTGCGCAACATGATTAACGATGCAGCCCAATACAACCAAACCACAAAACGCCTTACACTCAATGTGCCCGAAGGTGCACAGTATGCCGAAAGTCGTGGCGATGCCGACGCCTACACCTTACGCGCACAACTAAACTTTAACCGCGAATTTGGACTCCACAATATCACCGCTCTTGCCGGTGGAGAAAGACGAAGAACAAGAAGCACCAACACCTCTATCTATTATATGGGTTTTGATGAAAGCACACTTGCCTACAAACCCGTTAACCCCACAACACTGGTTAACCTAAAAGGAACAGAGTCGTTGGCTGGTAACTTCAACTGGTCGAGTACTGGTTCAAACTGGATTAATGAGATAGAAAACCGATATGTATCGTTTTATGCCAATGCTGCTTACGCCTTCGATAGCAAATACAACCTCACAGCAAGCATACGTATAGACCAATCCAACCTCTTTGGTACCGACCCACGTTATCAATACCGCCCCTTGTGGTCGGTGGGTGGCGCATGGCACTTGTCTAAAGAACGCTTTATAGCAGGCAAATTGTCGTGGCTCAACAACCTTACATTGCGCCTTACTTACGGTATCGGTGGAAACGTGCCACGAGGTGCTGGTCCGTTTGTCACAATTAAAGCCGCTCAGTATAACCCATGGAGCAAAGACTTTGGAGCAGAGATTAAAAACCCGCCCAACTACACGCTGCGTTGGGAGAAAACAGCCACTGCCAACCTTGGTATTGACTTTGCTTTGCTAGACAATCGCCTATCGGGCAGCATAGAAGTGTATCGTAAACACTCTACCGACCTGCTTGCACAACGCGATGCCGACCCAACCCTTGGCTTTAGACAGCTAACACTGAACTATGGCAACATGACAAACAGGGGTGTGGAACTTACATTGAACAGCGTAAACCTGCAAACACGCCACCTAAGATGGACCACAGGCGTGAACTTTGGTTATAACAAAAACACCTTAGACGATGTGGAAGACTCCAACCCCAACGTTCTGTCGTACACAAGTGGCTTTGCGGCCGTGAAAGGTCATCCCCTTGGCGCCATCTTTAGCTATCGCTATGCTGGACTGTCGGGCACAGACGGCACACCCCGTTACTATGTTGACGGAGGAAACAGAACAGATGCACAGGTGAGCAACCCAGCCGATCTGGCCTATTCGGGTACTAGACATCCCACTTACAGCGGGTCGTTGAGCAACACCATTGCGTATAAAAACTTTGAACTCTCGTTCATGTTCATGTTCTATGGTGGCAATGTGCTGCGCACAGAGGCCGCACCCTACCTGTCGGAACCCACACATCTCAATCCCAACAAAGAGATGAACAACATCTGGAGACAACCCGGAGACGAACGAAACCCCGATGCCACACCAGCATTTTACAGGCTATGCACTAGACCTAACAACAATGGTGCACCCCTGGCATGCTGCAGACAAGCACGTGTTTAAGGCCGATTATGCCAAACTGAGACATGTGTCGCTCACCTATCGCGTGCCACAACAGCTTGTTTCTAGATGCCATCTGTCGCAACTGGCCTTCACCCTGCAAGCCCAAAACCTGTTTAGATGGACGGCCAACAGCTACAACATTGACCCCGAAGCACTGGGAACAACGGGCTACGGATGGGGAATGCGCGCCATACCTTCGCCCGCAACATGGACCCTTGGCGTGTCGGCCACATTCTAATTCAGTGCAACGCACAACGAAGGTTTTATTTATAATCCCCCAAAACGTAAAACAAAAATGAAAACAATATATCACATACTGGCCACATTAGCACTGGCAACAACGCTTAGCGCCTGCGACTCGTATCTCGACATCAAGCCCAAAGGCGAACGAATACCCGAAACGGCATCCGACTATAGAAGTATGTTGAGCCATTCTAATATCCAAAAAATCGGCGAAACCTATCCCGTTTACCTCACAGACGACTGCTATCTGCCCGACTCGGCCGTGAATACGGCCACGCCTGGACTGAATACTATCACGCCCTACCTAAAACGTCTTTACACCTTTGACAAGGAGGTGTTTGGCGATGGCGAAGACGATACGTTTTGGTTCTCGGCTTATTCGCGCATATTTACCAACAATGTGGTGGTGCGCGAGGTGATGAAAGCCACAGAAGGAACCAACGAAGAGAAGAATGCCATACGTGGAGAGGCCCTCGTTAATCGTGCATTGGATTACCTGTATCTTGTTAATGGTTATGCCAAACATTATAACGAGGCCACAGCCGATAACGACCCAGGCGTGCCACTGCTGCTAGATGCCGACATTTCGCAAACAAATCTTACTCGCGCTAGCGTGAAAAGTGTGTACCAACAGATATTGGCCGACCTAAACGAAGCCGAAAAAAAGCACTACCTGCAGAGATTAGCACCAATGCTTTTCATGCCTCGAAAGATGCAGCACGCGGTCTTTTTGGCCCGAACTTTGCTATACATGGGTAACTACGCCGATGCTCTAAAGGTTGCCAACGAGGTGATTGCCCGGCACGACACACTGCTAAATTTAACCCAATATGCAGTGGTAAAACCCAACGGAATGATTGGACGCACCAATGTTCCTGATGCCGATGCCAACCCCGAAAGCATCTTTATCAAGTATGCGCCTTATATTTTCGGTGTTAGTTCGAAGGTGTTCCCCTCGGACACCTTGCTAAATATGTATCCAGGCAACGACATGCGCATGGCACTTTTCATGCCCGATAAATATCGTGGCACACAACTAACACATGCTATTTGGGCGCCTTTTGTGCGTGCAAACACTGCCATTAGCACGCCAGAGATGTTTCTTATCGCTGCCGAATGCGAAGCAAGAGTGGGCAACGCACAACGTGCCATGGCACTGATTAACAAACTTCGCGACCATCGCATACACACAAACACTCACGTTGTATTGACAGATAAAGACAGCGTGCTGAACTTTGTGCTGGCCGAAAGACGACGCGAACTGGCGTTTAATGGTTTTACACGACTCATCGACCTGAAAAGGCTGAACCTAGACCCGCGTTTTGCCACCACCGTAAAAACATGTTGGCGCAAACGAAACATGGGTTCTAATGCCTAACGACCCCAAATACGTGCTGCCCATACCACAAAAAGTAATGCGGTTTAACGCTAACAGTATGACACAAAACGAAAGATAACAATATGAAACGACTATCATTGCTCGCACTTATGCTGGGCTTCATGCTTCATGCAGCTGCCGTTGGCATTAGTGCTAACGCTCTTGTGGCCGACAAGAGCATCAAAAAACTGTACTTGTTTATTGTGCAAGACGAACATTATGGCTACGTGCAACCACTCGACTCGATTGAAGTAACCGACGGAAAGTTTACTTTTCACAACGACACGCTCACTTCGCGCCTGTTCTTTATCTCGCCAACATTCGATCTTAACGACATGGAGGCTTGCTTCGAACAAGGTTCGTACCTGTTTATGGCCAATGGAGAAAACCAATTAACCATCGCAAAAAACAACAAGGGACAATTGATGGTGAACAATCCTAACGTGGAATTGAGTAACCTATACGTAACTTTTAAACACCAAAAAGACAGTGCTGGCGACAAACAAAGACTGGATTCGCTAGACCAACTGTTTTATGCAGCACGCGAACGCAACGACCAACGCGAGATGCAACGTTTGAAAGAAAGCACTGGCGATATATACGACCGAGCTTATGAGAACCAACGAAAGTGGTTGAACAAAGAGATTGAACGACAACAAGGCACTCCCTTTGGCCTTTATCTCTATTATACCTACAGACTGCAACACGCTAACATCACCAATAAAGACGAATTGACCTGGGCCAGACAGGCTGTTGAGGGTGCTAACGCTGAAGCAAGACAAACTTGGTATTATAAATTGGCCACCGAAAAACTTGACGCTGCCGCGCTAACCGTTGCAGGACAGATGGCTCCGGCTATCGTTGGCGAAGACAAAATGGGCAAACCTGTGAGTCTGGCTAACTTTAAAGGAAAGTATGTTTTGGTGGATTTCTGGAGCTCTTCTTGCACCTGGTGCAGAAAAAGAAACACCCGTGTTACTGAAAAACCTATAAGGCTTTTTAAGGATAAAAAAATTTCACTATCCTGGGCGTGTCGACCGACTTTAAGCGGACCGAATGGCTGAAAGCTATCAAGGACGATGGGGCTATTTTGGGACCATCTTCTACTTAAAGGCAACGACCGAAAGAAGATTATGGACGACTATTCTATCGTGGGCATACCACAAATTCTGCTTGTTGCCCCCGACGGAACAATTATTGCCAAAAACTTGCGCGGCAATAGAATATTCGAAACGGTGAAAAAAAGGCGGTAACAAAATAATTGCTCTCTCACCTATTATGAGTGAAAAAAGGGTAAGCAGGCTAATCGATACATAATGATTAGCCTGCTTAATCTTTTCTGCCACCTGCATTCGCTTATTAATGAGACACAGATTTAGCCCCAATCAGTCGGTAAGCTGGTTAGATTTTGTGTTTTGTTAAGCACATTTTCTATATTATTCTTGAAGGCGATGAACACTAAACCCATAGAAATATGACAGGCAAGATGCCGACAAGCAAACGAAAGATGGATTGAAAGCTATGAAAACAAAATAAAAATAAGTGATAAGCGGTGTACCTACCGAATGGAGGGTTAATACCTACACCCACAATTTTGGGTGCATGAAGCCCTTTGCTATAGGATATTTGTAAGAGTAGCAGCCTACATCCAGAACATAAGACTGGCAAAACACCAGCAAACAAGCCAATGGTGAACAAGAAACAAGTAACACCTTCTCATGACATTGATAAGTGGGATAATAACCTTTTAGGATTAAAACAGGGGGTAAGACGTATAATAACCAATTGGCGTATACGGATAGGGAGACAAAAAGACTTGGGCGGAAGGCATATTCTACGAGCCATTATCCACCCAAGCCCAAAACGTTTTGTGCACAAAAAGCGCGTTAATCGAACCGTTCGAACAAGCGCGGACACAATTTCTTCATCGACTCAGGGTCTTCTTCATCCCAATTAAACTCGAAATTGGGATAATTTCCTTCCCTTGTAGTAAAGTTATCATCGTCGATATAGTCGTATAAGTCGGCTTCTGTAGCCTCTTCGAAAGCATCAATAGCCACGTACCAGAACAATTCGAACTCAAAAAAGTCCACCTCTGCATCTTCTGCAATATAGTCAATGAGGTTGTCGGGATTAGCAAGAGCAGCTTCGTACACTTTACGTCCGCGCGATATCACCCACAAACGAAAATACTCGAAGCCATCGTCTGAACATCCGCCATTCATCAAATAGCCAGCACACCACATTTCAGAAGTGTAGCTATCATAAAGAAGCTTATCGGTGCGAAGTCTAAATCCCACCATTTCTTTTAAGCGACAGCTTGCTTTAGTTCGTGCATCACAACTTCGAGATACTCGTCTTCGTCGTCGCCAGCTTCGTCTACTGCTTTCTGAACGATGGCCCAGAACTGTTCTTCGTTCATCATTTCTGCCGTTGGTTTCAGTTCGGCAAGTTCCTGTTTTCTTTGTTTGTCCATAATATAAAGTTTTATTTAAAGGTACGAAAAAGAAATAAGTGCTCCACACTGATGCTAAGACATTGCACCCTAGATGCAGCGCGCCACAAGGGAATCGTTTAACAACTTGGCTAAAAGGCGCTCATTTGAATACTAAGAAGCACTTACACTTACGTGATAAAGCGGGTTGCACAAATGCTAATAGAGCACAATATGCATTCTTTCGATGGCCTCTAGGGTTGATCAGTGTTTAGTTTTTTTCTTTCCTTTCTTCCCTTTTGTGGTTTTATGTCTGTCGTTATGCGACTTTGTTTTTTTACATGTTTCCTCTTCTTATCAATGCTTTTTGTTTTAGTGGCATGGTGTTTTTTATCACCTTTTTTGAGCTTTGCTCCCTTAGTTTTATGTTTGCTTTTGCTCAAAGACTTCTTTTTCCCATGGCCTTTAGCATGCTTATCTTTGTGTTTTTCCTTTGGTTTTTCGCCTTAGCTTTAGTCGACTTCTTTTTAGCATAATGGTCGGTATCGCTGTCTGAAACATGGTTATTATCCTTAGCATGCACAGCATGTTTGTTGAAAAGGCGTTACTTCTACAGTCGCCACTCCTTTAGAAAGCATGTCTAAAGCCTTAGCAGCTCCCCCACGAAAGGTCAACGATACGTCCACGTCCAAACGGTCCGCGGTCGTTTACACGTACCACCACTTCACGGCCATTGCTTAGGTTTCTCACCTTGAGCAGTGTGCCAAAAGGATGTGTTCGATGCGCACACGTAAGACTATCATGGTGCAATTTTTCCCCACTACTTGTTCGTGCACCCGTTGCTCGGCGCGAATAAAAAGAGGCTTTACCTCTCTGCTGTGCATGCAAAGAGATAAAGCCCACAATGATAAGTGCAACAAACAATACGTATCTTAATTGCGTCACGTTGTTTGAGTTTATGATTATTGAGGTCGTAAGCACCCCGATGCATCGCTTAGGCACGGATTGCAGATCCATCTGCCTTAGGGTTGCGGGTGCGCAACGCTCTAATTCTTCTTTCTTTTACGTTTTTATGCGATGCCCTGCGCCATCATAGCGTGAGCCACCTTCATAAATCCAGCGATGTTAGCGCCCTTCACGTAGTCGATATAGCCGTTAGCTTCTGTACCATACTTCACACACTGTTCGTGTATTGAAGACATAATGTGGTGCAGACGTTCGTCAACTTCCTTACCAGTCCATCCCAGACGGAGAGAGTTTTGCGTCATTTCCAATCCAGAAGTAGCTACGCCACCAGCGTTAACTGCCTTACCAGGAGCGAAGAGTGTTTGTGTAGCCACAAACTTTTCAGCAGCTTCAGCAGTACAACCCATGTTAGAAACTTCAGCAACGCAAACGGGTTTGTGAGCCAAAAATTTTGTCGGCATCTTCGCCATTGAGTTCGTTTTTGGGTTGCGCAAGGCAAGTAGATATCGGCCTTTGTTTCCCAAGGTTTCTTGCCAGCGAAGAAAGTTGAGCCAGGGAACTTGTCTGCATAGGGAGCGCAAACGTCGTTACCGCTATTGCGAAGTTCGAGCATGTATTCGATTTTTTCGCCGCTAATACCATTAGGATCGAGGATATAACCATCAGGACCACTAAGGGTAATAACCTTAGCACCCAGTTCGGTAGCCTTTTTAGCAGCACCCCAAGCTACGTTTCCGAAGCCACTTAATGCCACTGTCTTGCCCTTAATATCGATGCCTTTGGTTTCTAACATTTGGTTAACGAAGTAAAGTGCGCCGTAACCAGTTGCTTCAGGACGGAAGATTGAGCCACCCCATTCAAGACCTTTACCAGTAAGCACGCCTTCAAATTGATGCGTAAAGCTTTGCGATACATGCCAAAGAGATAACCAATTTCGCGGCCACCAACGCCGATATCACCAGCGGGAACGTCTTCGTTCGGGCCAATATGGCGATACAATTCGGTCAGCGAAAGCTTGGCAGAAACGCATGATTTCAGCCTCGCTACGGCCACGGGGTGAGAAGTCGCTACCACCTTTACCGCCACCCATAGGCAACGTGGTGAGTGCGTTTTTTTAAACGTTTGCTCGAAGCCCAAGAACTTCAAGATAGAGAGGTTTACTGAGGGATGGAAACGCAATCCGCCTTTGTATGGGCCAATAGCACCATTAAATTGCACGCGATAACCAATATTCACGTGTACCTCGCCCTTATCGTCGGTCCAAGGAACACGGAAGGTAATAACGCGCTCGGGCTCTACCATCCGCTCGATTATCTTAGCTTTTTCAAATTCAGGATGTTGGTTATACACGTCCTTAATCGAAACAAGCACTTCTTTTACGGCCTGAAGGAACTCAGACTCTCCTGGATGCTTGCGCTCCAGTTCTTGCATGATTTTCTCCACTTCCATGGTTGTAATCTTTTTTATGGTTGGGTTAGTAAACTTAGTATTTGTCAAATGGATGGTGCAAATATAGAACTTATTTACATACGCACCAAATAAAAGGGCAATATTTTTTTGGGGATTGTTATAGGCTTGCTGTTTCAAGTGACAAGGCGCGATATAGGTTTGCTTCCCTTTTGTTCGCTTTTACGCCTTTCATCTTACATTTACTAGCTGGTGCGACCTAATTTTGTCCAAAAAGATAATCTTCATTTTCTTCAAAAGTTCGCCTTTCTTTTGAAATATATTGGGTCTCTTTCTAATCTCTTTGGTCGTGTATTTGCCCTTTGTCTTAACTACAACAAGCGGTAATTACAGGCAAAAGATATAAAAAGGCCTCATCCGTTATTTCTCTCTAAAGAGAAGAACTCGAGCGGATGAGGCTTTTACGTGTAAACTATGGTTTAAGTTTCACCTTCACAAACACAGGATAGTGGTCGGATGCCGTGCGTATTCTGTGCGGTTTTAAAAATTGATTTGCTGCGGAGCATCATGCCCTTTCTCGCTTTTCGTGTATTCTTCTTCCGTCCAATAGAAATTAGGAAGCACGCCATATCGAGTCACAGTAAAGCTAGGCGACACAAAAATATGGTCTATCCTACTGGTTGTTTTCAGCGAAGGGTTGAAGCTATTAAACGTTCCGTTCTCTGCAAAACGATATTTTGCCACGGTGTAGGCATCTTTTAGTCGGCCGTCTGCGGTGAAAATGGCGTAGGTTTCGTCGGTTTGGTCAACATTGAAGTCGCCCGTTAACACCACAGAACTATCGTTTCCTCCCAGCTCGTCGATGGTTTTCATCACCAGCTTAGCCGACTCGTAGCGTGCTTTAACACCCACATGGTCGGTATGAAGGTTGAAGAAAAGGAACTCTTTTCCTGTTTTGCGCACCTTAAACTTCGCCCATGTGCAAATGCGAATACATGCTGCGTCCCATCCCAGGGATGGTTTTGTGCGATTGGGCGACAGCCAAAAGTATCCATCACTTAGCAAAACCAAACGTTCGCGTTGATAAAAGATTGGGGCAAACTCGCCAGCTTCGCGGCCATCATCGCGCCCAACGCCTACATAATCGTATTCGGGCAAGCCTCGCAACAGGTCGTCTAATTGCTCTTTGAGCACCTCTTGCGCGCCAAAGGCGTCGGGAAGTTCATAATGAATTTGGTCGCAAATCACCTGGCAACGCTTCTTCCAGAGATGTCCTTTCGACTCATCGCCATCGTTTCGATACCTTATATTATAGCTACCTAGCACCAGTTCTTGCCCAAAGGCGGCAAAGGCCATGCACAGCAAAGCCCCCAAGCAGCACAATACGAGCTTTATTGGAACACATAACGCAACACGAGCAACGAACTAACGATGAAGAGTGTGATGTTCACATCTTTGTAATTGCCGCTCAAAATCTTCACTAGTGTATAGCTAATCATGCCCAGAGCCATACCCTCGGCAATGCTATAAGTAAGCACCATCGTTAAAACGGTGATAAAACAAGGCAAAGCTTCAGAGATATCTTGCAAGTCTATCTTCTTTATCGACTCGAGCATAAACACGCCCACAAGCACCAATGCGCCTGTTGTTGCAGCCGAAGGGATGATAAGAAACAGCGGTGCCATAAACAATGCCACCACAAAGAACATGGCTGTGGTGAAGGCGGTGAGGCCTGTTCGCCCTCCTTCGGCCACACCTGCTGCACTTTCTACGTATGTTGTTACGGTAGAAGTGCCCAGCAAAGCACCTGTTGAGGTGGCGATGGCATCGGCCATCATGGCCTTTTGGATATTCTTCACATTACCATTTTCGTCCATCATGTCGGTTTTTGCTGCCGTTCCGATAAGCGTTCCCAGTGTATTGAAGATGTCGATAAATACCAACACAAACACTGTTAGCATCATATCCATATTGAGTAAGGCAGAAAAAAATCCAGCTTAAGGAATGTTGGCGCCAGACTTTGTGGCATCGAAACGGGTACAAAAGGCTTCGGGTATTTGGGTTATGCCCATTGGTATGCCCACAACGGTGCATATCAAGATGCTATAAAATAGTGCACCACGAACCTTCAACACCAGCAGAGCACCACTCAAGATGATGCCCACGCAGGCCAACACGGCGGTTGGAGTGAATGCGCCCAAGGCCACATAAGTGGCATCGTTGGCCACAATAATGCCTGCATTCTTCAGTCCGATAAAGGCGATAAACAAGCCAAGACCGCCCGAAATAGCAAATCGCAGGTTCTTAGGAATGCACTTAACAATTTGCTCGCGTATGTTCAGCGCTGTTAATATAATAAAGATAATACCTTCAACAAACACTGCTGCCAAGGCTGCTTCCCACGAATAGCCCATGCCTTTTACCAGCGTAAAGGCGAAGAAAGCGTTGATTCCCATACCTGGAGCCTGTGCAAAGGGCAGTTTTGCCAAGAAAGCGATAAACAAAGTTCCCAAGGCCGAGGCTAAAGCGGTGGCTGTAAACACCGCACCCTTGTCCATTCCCGCCGCACTTAGTATGTCGGGGTTCACGGCAAGGATGTAGCTCATGGTGAGAAATGTGGTTACGCCAGCCATCATTTCTGTGCGACGCGATTGTTTCTTTGGGTCGAAGCCCAATAAAGAATAGAAAGACATGATTTGAGGGGGTGAGTTTTTGAGTTTATGAGTTGTAATTTAACGGGTGGACACCTTAGCGAATTATCAAGTTGAAAAAATGAAGAGTTAAAGAGTTAACAAGGATTTTCACTTTATACTTCAAAAGCATACGGCTTAACTCCTTAACTCCTTAATAATTAAAACGTCCACTTCGCAGCCAACGTAGGCAAGCAATACCAGCGATGGTTTTGATTAAAGAAGTTATTGCTTATTTCCCATTCTGTTCCCACGCTCAGTTTAAAGTCATCGCTAACGCCTTTAATGCGGTTAAGATTAACCCAGAACTGTGGTTCGGTAAGGAAAAATGGCTATATTTTGTCCGTCTGTAAAACGGCGATCGCCCCAGAAATCGGCAAATCCATTAAAGGTGAGCAAGCGATTGCAGAAGTTCATATACCATGTAGCGGTTAGTTGCCACGAGTGTTTTTTTGTCGTGTTTGGCCAAATACTTATACATTGGTGTGAAGGTGAAGCCCGAATTAAAGTCTTTATCGTTCCAGCTATAAGTCACACCTGCAAGATAAGCGTCGTTATACGAACCCAAACCTTTGGCCAATCCGCCATTATACTCTACATGAATAGCCACAGGTGCTTGCCAGAATTTCAATTCGCGCGATATTTCCCAATATGCGGAGGCCACGCCATTGTCTGCATAGTCCATGTCGACAAAGAAGAAAGTGTTACCCCATTTGTCGGGTTTAAAACATCTCCACCGTAGAGGTCAACTTAGGTCTTGCAGAGAGGTTGTCGTTCAGATGTCCAAAATCATAATGCAACTGCACATTCTGTGCCTGTACAGACAGGCCGGCCACGATAGCAATGGCCAAAGCGAAAAAGCTTTTTCATTCTATTTTTTTAATTTGGTTTCGTTAGTTAGCCTGCACAACTTCAACGGCACTCGCTCTGTCATTGGTTTTGCAAGCAAATGCAAAGTTAGTGAGAATTGATGGAATAATCATGATGAAAACGCAAAAAAAAGGAGACGTGTGTAAGGTGTTCTAGGGATTTGTTCGCCCTAAAACACAGCATTTAAACGGCTTGACGCTAAAAAGCTGAACTAAAAAGCGCATCAATTCTGCACCTTCTTTTGTCAGCAAACTCCAATTTGCAAACTTATCACGCCATTCTTTACAAGAGAAAGGCTCGAACACGAAAACGTTTAACAGAGACAAGTGAGACGCGTTTGGCTGAAATCGTTGCTCTCTTGTGCAGATATACCCGAGTTTTTGTGCAGAGGCTGCTTAGCCTTTTTGTTGTTACACATACATGCTTTGCTTTTCGCAAAGCACTTTTGGGCAACGCTCCGTTAAGCGCTCTGTCATTATCTTTGCTTCTGCTTCCCTTTTCTCACATCCCCCCTTTCCTATATTCGGCAGGTGTTAAGCCAAAGGCTTTTTTAAAAGCGTGGTAGAAACTAGACGAATGTTCAAAGCCACAGCGGTCGGATATGTCTTCGATTGTTAGTTCGAACTCGTTATCGAGCAACCATTTTAGCCTTTTTCCATCTTCAAGTTTAGGGATAAAAAGCACCTGGCGTGTTGCCTGTCACGGCCACCAATTTTCGATGGAATTGCCTAACGCTCATGTTCAAACTATCAGCCAGAGCGTTCACGTCGAGCGTTCGTTTGCCCAATAAGAAATGCGCCGACGAAGTAACCTTATCCACAAATTGCTGTTCGGCCTCATTGCGATGGTTATCCTCTTCAGCAGCCACGTTGTTGTCTTCGGCATATTTTTTTACGCAAATGCTGGTGGCGTTCCAACAGCATTTCCACTCTTGTTATCAGTTCTTCGCTGTTGAAAGGTTTCGTCAGATAGGCATCAGCACCCGCTTTAATGCCCTCCAAGCGTTCTTTTCTCGTTTACTTTTCCCGTAACCACCACAATGGGAATATGATTTAGCACATTGCTTTGACGCACTTGCCTGCACACCTCCAGTCCATCAATGTCTGGCATCAGTCGGTCGGTAATAATGATATCGGGAACCAGTTCCATCGCCTTTGTCATGGCTTCGGTGCCATTGCAGGCATAATAAACGGCGTAGTGATTAGCAAACAGCGAACCGATAAATGCAGCCAAGTCGGCGTTATCTTCCACCACCAGCACGCGTTGTTCGTCGTTACAGGGTGTATTGTCGTCGTCGAGTGGTTCGGTTTCTGCGGGCAACAAGGGTGTATTCACCATTTCTGCGCCCAAGGTAGTAGATTTGCACTCGTTTTTTATGGGTAGTTTAATCGTTACGATGCAACCCTTTTGCAGCTCGCTTTCTAAAGTAATGTCGCCTCCCAGTGCCTCAACAATGTACTTCACAAAGGCCAAACCAATACCTGGCCCAACCTGCGGCCCCACTCCGCCCATCCTTGAGAAGGGTTCGAAGATGTGTGGAACAATCTCTGGTGCCACCCCTGGCCCTGTATCGCTGATAGTAATAACCGCCGAAGAGCCTTTGCGCACCATCTTTACCGTTATCGAACCATAATGGGGAGTGAACTTAAAGGCGTAGAACAGCAGGTTGTTCATCACCTTATTAATATATTCGGGCACAAAGTCGGTTTGTATTTTCCCTTCGCCAACAAACTGTAGGTTTACGTTTCGCCCTTCGGCATATTGGCGATAACTTTCAACCACCATGTCAAGATGCGCCATTAGGTCGTTGTTGGTCCAACCAGGATTAATATCGGCCGATTTCGCTCTGGCCACATCCAGCAACTGACTGATAAGTGTGTACAAGCCTTCTCCCTGCCTTTCAATGTTTTGCGCTTTGCGTTGTGCCTCTAAAGGCAAATCCTCACTGGTGCCTAGTTCTTTACTTAAACCCAATATCAGCGTGATTGCTGAGCGCACTTGATGCGTGACGTTGCTGTAAAAATGTTCGTTCATCAGGTTCATTTTCTTTAGCAGCTCGCGGTTTCTGCGTTTTTCTCGCTTCACCATCATCACCTCAACACCCAGCGCCAGCAGCAATAAGGCCATCAAAATGGCAAATACACACACCACCAATCGGTCTTTATTCTGGTGCTCATTTTGTCCAATGCCAGCCACACCGCTGCAGTCGGGGTAGTGTTCTGCCGTTGCCAAACTTGTTTGTGGCTGTCCTTGTTGCAGCGGATGCACCAGTGTTGCGATATATTTTGTGAGGGGTAAAATCGTCGTTACTTGTTTAATGTGCTGGTATGTGCTATGGCCATCGGCGCACACTACCATTGGTCTACTGCCATATAGGCCGTGCAAGTGTTCAGAATAAGGTTTTGCGGTGCACGACCCTAGCAACAAAGTGGCCACAACACACAAGCCAAACACGGCTTTTGCTATGCCCAAACTCGACATAACAAGGCCTTGCCAGGCACAAAAAAAGTTGACAAACGGTTATCAGTCATAGGTACATTCGTATTCGTTAATTAGGGCTAGTATCTCTTGCTCATTGTTAATGCGCTTTGCAAATATAAGAAATATTCACCAACCTTGTTCAACTTTATGATATGTTTTTAAACCTAAACTGGCGCTTAAAGACTGTAACTCGTCTTACCCAAATCGCTTCATTAGAGGTGTTTATACGCTGTGTTTTGTCGGATTCATTGGCTGTATTATCCTTTAAGACGTTAGGCGCTATGCCTAAAATATGCTTGGCAACAGACCTACAAGCAAATAAAAGACGAACTAGAAACAATGAAAACAACTTAAACCCAAATCGGCCATTAGACCACCATGTTTCCAGAGTTATTGTATTTGTGTTGTTTCCTAACATCTTTTATTTTTATTGTTGGCATCTTGCCTGTCTTTTCCAACTCGATGTAGCCCGCTACGTCTACACTACAAAGAGATCCAATCTGCCAACAATAAAAACAAAAATCTGTTTAGTCTCTAATGACAACTTGGGTTAAAAACACGGGATAAGCAGACTAACGAATGTATTTGGCGTTTAACTGAACAGCTTAACAACTGGTTTTCACTGTTCTTTAAAAGCGTTACACACTGCATCTTGAGAATACAAGAAATAAAAGATAGACCGTACAAACAAAATACGCACATACGGCAAGAAGGTTTCAGAACAATTCGCGTTAGTAATATTTTACAAATAGCTTGTTTTTAGCCATCCAATCTAGCAAAAAAATAAAGCTTAAAAATATGGTTTTAGCCCCAATTTTCTACTTTTTCAGAATTTAATTTTACGCCTTTTTTTCTCCAAAACTGCGTTTTGCACCATTTCAGCTTTCTATTTTATGCCAAAACCGTAATTTTTCCTGCCACCAAAATTCTGTTTTAAGCACCAAAAACACAGCTTTTTGGGCTTGTTTCTCTCCACCAAAGCCCGAGTTTTGCATCGAATTAAGAATTTCAGTCCACTTTACAATATACAACTTTATGCATTTCGCACTACGTTTTGCTGCACTTTTTGTGTGTGTTTTTGGTGGTTTCAGCCTTGTGTTTTGCTGCATTTAGCCTTGCGTTTTTGGTGCATTTAGTCTTGCGTTTTTGCATGAGTTAGCAATGCGTTTTTCATGGTTTTTACCTTGCTTTTTGGTGCTAAACGCGTGCAAATTCCAATTGTTTACATGTTTATTCCTTGCAGAACAAATTTATATACACGCGCAACACCTTCTTCTTATCGCAAAAACAAACCCTCGCGAGAATTGAATATTTCGCATCATTCGAGCGATTGGTGAATAACAAGGGCTCTTTTTGAGGGGTTTCCCAGTCTTAAATCTTTACATTTTGCAACGAACAGACAACTTTGCTTAATGCAGCATAAATGGGTTAACCCCCTAATACTGCCTTTGCTATTATTCGGCGTTTTACTGGCGAGCGCATAGCCATTCGTTTGTTTTGAAGGTTTAACCAGCTATGCCAATAAACACCACACACAACTAGCCTACAAACCAGCATAAAAGGTACGAGCCCTAACCACCAAGTTGAGTAAAAAAGCAAGCCGAAACAAAAGAAAAAGGATGAGCAAGTGCAAGCCACTTACTCATCCTTTCACTATTATCTCTGTAGCAGAACACCCCCTACCAGCGCCACGATATTGGTGCAGCAAAGCCCTTAGCGAGCCTAAAGACCATTTGCTGTTATCGAACCCCACGTCACAAGTGCAACATCGAGCCAGCATTCGCGGTCACTTTAGCGTTTAAAGCGTGTATTTACTTACCGGTTTCGAGCATCTTGGCCACCTTTTCAAGTTGTTCGCCCATGCCGATGGTGTAGCCTTGCGAGCAGAACACCACGCGATTAAAGGTGTCGGCCACAATAAATACAGGCATTTGCGAGGGGTTAGCCAATTTCATGGCATTAGCCAATTGCTGCCTAATCTTACCATCGGTGTCGATACCCAGAATGATATTGGCGGGCAAAGTGCCAAAGTTCTCTTTCTTGAAGCGTTGCAAATCGGCCTCGTTGGGGAAGAGCAACACGAAGGGACGGCCCCATTCATCAAGCGTTGCACGCGCCTTAGCCAAGTCGCGCAATGCATGGTTAGTTGGTTCTTCGCCAATACCCAACAGCGCAAGCGTGTAATATCCGCGCCCCTGTTTGCGAAAGAATGCTCACCTCCTGTCCATCTTTGAGGAAACGCGACTCGCTATCAAAGTTGCCCAGCACATTAAGTTGGCCCGAGGGACGGCGCATTTTGAGCGCCACTTCGGTGGTTTTGCCAGGAGCGATGTTAAAGAAGCGTTGTGTGACCAACACCCCTCCATTGGCCAAACGTGTACCCGCTACCAAGAGATAAGTGCCAGCATCCAGGCTATATCCATTTTTAAAGGTGTTGGCCCAGGTTGTTCCCTCATTGTCATTACCGTCGCCCTCGTCGAAGTTAAGCAGTTGAGCGCGTCCGTCTACTATCTTGCTAAGCGAGAAATGGCTGTAATATTTGGGGTCGGCAGGCAGCAACGAAGCAGGCTGATACGTGAGTTTAAGCACACCCGTGGGCGCAGTTTGCTGACTAGCATTATCAAAATCAACATCCACCCATGCGCCATCGCGTTTATATTGCACCTTACCCGTAATGGCATCCTTACGCGACTCGATGCCCAAGCTTCGTGCCATACTCACAAAGAAAATGTCGCGCGAACGAGTATCAGTGAGTCGCGAGCGCCAAACGCCCATCGGCGTTTGCGCAATGCGCAAGGCTTTGGTGTCGGGATTGAGCCTAATGTTGCGTTTCACCCAGTTAACCAGCACTGCGGGGTGGCCCTCATGCTGTCGGCAAGCGATTGATTGAATGCCACTTGAAAAGCTTGTTTATATGGCGCAATAATCATTTCGTCTTCCACACGTGGCGAAAGCTGATTGCTTTGTGCGCCAAAATGGTCTTCCAATATTTCCAAAGGCATATCGTGAAGGTCTTTTACTGGCAGTGTTTCGAGCAATGCCAGCACCCTTTCTTGTTTATCGGGATGGTTATTTACAAACTGCTGAATGGTTTTCCAGTTGCCACGCGCCAGTTTATAATACTTTTCGGCCAGTCCGTCGCCTGTGGGTTTATAGAATGTTGCTTCGTAAGCATGCCTTATACTATCCTCTTTCACCAGTCGGGCTTTATTAGCTTGAGCCTGCTGAGGGGTTACTTCGGGCAGTTTAGCGCTTTCTACTGGGGGCACAATATTCACCGAATCGAGTGCGCCAACCATGCTCTTAGCCATTGTTTTGGCATTGTGGGTCAGTCGGATAGTAACGTTTTTGTCTTTTCCAAACGACGCCTTAGCAAAGCCGTAAGCCCCATTTTTAGATGCCCACACCATCATATCGCCCACGCCAGCGGTAAGAAAGGTTCGTCCGTGGTTATCGGTAAACTTGTTAACAGCCGTGTAATATTCGGCATAGTTATAAATTTTAAACTCCACTTGAGCTTTATCCACAGCCTTTCCAGCTGCGTCAACCACCATAAAGTCGATGCGAGCAGTGGGGGCATAATTGCCAATGAGGTTAATTTCGGTGTAGTTGCTAGTGCGAAGCATCACCTCTTCAGGGCCGCGATAGTTGCCAAAGGCCTTGGTATGCATCAGCATAGCGCGCGAAGCAGGCAAGTTAAACCATCCCAAGTTGAGCACAGGTTCGGGTTCGCAAGCCCCTAAGAAATGCCATTTGCCATCAGCCCAAGCCTCAACCCATGCGTGATTGTCGTCGGTATGCGCCCATCTAGGGGTGTAAACCTGTCTTGCAGGGATACCCATTGTTCGCAATACGGCCACGGCGAACGTGCTTTCTTCGCCACAACGACCAATAGCTGTTTTAAGACAAGCTAGTGGAGCCAGCGTACGCGCATTAGAAGGCTGGTAAGTAACATGCTCATGACACCAGTGATTAAGTTCGAGCACAGCCTCGGTCATGCTCATTCCCTCAATTCTCTTCTTCAATACGTCGTAAAGCACAGCCCTTGTGTTGTCTAGGTTTTCGTTGTTTACACGAATAGGCAGCACAAAATGGCGGAAAAGGAGTTCGGGAACAGCCTTTCCCCATGGCATTTCTTCGCGCGCCTTGAAGGCCGACTTCACGTTGCTGAGATAGAAATCGGTGGTGTAGTCGGTAACATCGGCCAAAGGCATGTAGGCGTAAAGAAATTCCAGTGCCTCTTGTTCGGCCACCGATGGTGTGGTTTGGGTTATCTTAAAAAAGTTTTTCCCCACCAGTTGCATCTTCTTATTGAAGTCGTTGTGCACCTGTGCGCGATATTTATCATCTGAGATGAAATGGTAATAGCCAGCCCTAGCGACGTTGAACGCAGCCAAGACAAAGAGAAGGGATAGCAATAGCTTTCTCATTTTGAGGTAGGTTTTTTGTTGATGGAAGATAAATTGTTTATGGTTTGTTAGCCATGCCGAGCGTTTTGCTTCCTTACAGCGCGGTCATTGGGCCTTTTCCGCCCATGTCTCGCACTCTCGCCCACCACATGTCAGCAAACACGTTGGCTAGGGGCGAGAGCCGAGCGCACTAAAGAAGGAAAAAAATGTATTTTTTTAAACAACGCTCTGCAGCGGCGTTAACTCGTTTTTATTACTACTTTTGTAACATCCCATATGCGCGTATCTAGGTTACGAGGGATATTTGCCTTTGCTCAGTTCCATGATGGTGTGGCTCACTCGGCGCGCCGTTGTAACCTCGCGATAGCTTTCATCTGTGTCGTGTCCACCCATTTTCACGTTTCCACCCATGTATGCGCAAGGCGATTGCACCGACTCCCGCGCCGAGAAGTGAAACTGAGTTACATTTGTTTGGCAGTGAATTTTTAAAGATGTTACGTTCGTTTACGCCGCATCCGGCCATGATGGCAATGCTATCGCCAGCCTTTTTATGCAGTTTATAGAGCAAGGGAATACCCTTTTCGGCCGTTTTTGTTGGCCAGAAGTAAGCACTCTGCTAAATCCCAGTTTAGCAATTTGCTCTAAAGCGTCGAGCGGATTACGGCATCTGTCGAACGCACGATGGAAAGTAGCCGCCATGTTGCCCACGCGAGCCATTAATCTAGCGTTTTTTTCGATATCGATGTCGCCTTCTGGGGTTAGGCATCCAAACACCACTCCGTCTACACCAGCCTTTTTACAAGCTTCGATGTCGGCTTCCATGATGTCCATCTCAAGGTCCGAATAGGTGAAATCTCCGCCTCTCGGCCTAATGATAACATGCAGCTTGGTTTTGGAAAGCAATCGGCGAGCCGTGACAATGTCGCCATATGACGGCGTTGTGCCTCCTTCGGGGATGCCAGCGCATAGTTCTACGCGGTTGGCTCCTCCCTCTTGGGCCGCCAAACAGCTTTCCACACTGTTTGCGCATATTTCAAATTCAAAGTTGTTACCAGTTTCGTCCATACAATATTCATGTCATTGGTTTAAGATATTGCTGCTTCTATGGGGGATGTTGCACCACATGAGGCACCCCATTTACCCATTACGGGCAGGCTTTAGAGCGCCGTGCGCCTAGGCAGCCATGCTTAAAGGTGCACTCCCTGTCACCTCCATTAACTACACGACTTGTTTATTACGCATCGCTCATGGCAAAGATACAAAATTACTACCAATGTTGTTGCATTTTTTTGATATTTAATGTAAATTAAACAACGGCTATTATCAAGCTCCAAACAACAGTACACACAGCATAGCATTGCACTTGAGGGCGCAACAAGCACAAACCAAACTGAAACAGACAACAACAGCTTCCCCCATTCCTTATTATATACGCGCGCGAGAAACGCTCAATACATAGCATTTTGGTAGGTAGGAAAAAGCTATCTAGGGCAAGCGAAGGAAAATTTAACTTACATTAACTATACTTCGGACACATTTGTTACCCTTTGCTCGTTGCTTTACCGATTAATTTTGCAGGCGAAAATTAAAGCAATAATATACAAAAACAGCATGATAGAGAATAAAATGTTTTGTTTCCAATGTCAGGAAACAGCTAAAGGTACGGGTTGTACCATCAAGGGTGTATGTGGCAAAGAGGCTTCAACATCCAATTATCAAGACCTTCTACTGGGCGTGGTGCGTGGCGTTGCCACCATCGACCGTGCCATTCGCAAGACTGGCGCACAGAGTGTTGCAGGCGTTGACTCCTATTTTGTAGACGCATTGTTTGCTTGTATCACCAATGCCAACTTCGATGATGCTAGCATCCTTAACCGCGTTGATAAAGGGGTATCGCACTGAAAAAAAGCAATTGTTGGCCATCGCTAAGGAGCATAATGTGGAGCTACCTGATTACCACGAGATTGTGTGGGGCGGCGAAAAGGCCGACTACGAGGCACAAAGCCGTAAGGAAAGTGTGCTGCGCAACGAGAACGAAGACCTGCGCTCGCTGAAAGAACTAATTGTTCTGGGCCTCAAAGGTATGGCCGCTTACTACGAACATGCAGGCAGATTGGGTTATACCGACACCACCATAACCGACTTTATGGGCGATGCACTGGCCCTTATCGCTAATCCTGATGCACCAATGGACCAGCTTCTAAACTGTGTTCTCGATACTGGCAAGTGGGGCGTAACGGCTATGGCGCTGCTAGATAAAGCCAATTCCACCACCTATGGCCATCCCGAAATAACCAAAGTGAACATCGGCGTGGGCAAAAACCCTGGTATCTTGATTTCGGGACACGACCTGCACGACATCGAAGAGCTGCTGAAACAAAACCGAAGGAACGGGCGTTGACGTGTACACCCACGGCGAAATGCTGCCCGCTCACTATTATCCCGAACTGAAAAAAAGTATAAGCATCTGGTTGGAAACTACGGCAACGCATGGTGGAAACAGAAAGAAGAGTTCAGTACATTTAATGGTCCTATCGTGTTTACAACTAACTGTATCGTGCCGCCTTCGCCAAAAGCCAACTACAAAGACCGCGTGTTTACGATGAACTCTACGGGTTTCCCCGGTTGGAAACACATCGAGGCAGATGCCAATGGACATAAGGATTTCTCGGAAGTAATTGCCATTGCCAAGACCTGCGAGGCCCCAACAGAGATTGAAACGGGTGAAATTGTAGGCGGTTTTGCCCACAATCAGGTGTTTGCACTGGCCGATAAGGTTGTAGAAGCCGTGAAAAGCGGAGCCATTCGCAAGTTTGTGGTGATGGGTGGATGCGATGGACGCATGCGCAGTCGCGACTATTACACGGAGTTTGCCCAACAGTTGCCCCATGATGTGGTTATCCTCACTTCGGGTTGTGCCAAGTTTAAGTACAACAAACTTAACCTCGGTGACATCAATGGCATCCCCCGCGTGCTCGATGCAGGCCAATGCAACGACTCGTACACTTGGGCAGTGGTGGCTTTGAAGTTGAAAGAGATATTTGGTGCGGCCGACATCAACGACCTACCACTTGCCTTCAACATTGCTTGGTACGAGCAAAAGGCGGTTATCGTGTTGCTCGCCCTGCTTTCGTTGGGCGTTAAGAACATCCACATCGGGCCCACTCTGCCCGCCTTTGTTTCGCCTGGCGTGCTGAAAGTGCTGGTAGAACAGTTTGGACTTGGCGGCATCACCACCGTTGAAGAAGACCTGAAACGCATGATTGGATAAGGCGTCAGCCATCCTTAAACGATAAAATCTGGCCAATTGGCCCTGCCTAGCAGGACTGATTGGCCAGATTTCTGTTTACAAAAGCACTAGCTGGTAGGAAATATATGGGGCAATTAAGCAAGCTTGCACAGTTCTTTCAACCAAGTTAGGCTAGCCTAATCGCCCCCGCTTTTTAACCTTATTTCCCTACAACCTTCGCCACTTCTTCTTCCAAATACTCCATCGCGTCTTTGGGTTCGATGCGTTTCACCACCTTCCCCTCGCGGTCTACGATAAATTTAGTGAAGTTCCATTGAATGTCGTACTCCACATTTATGGGCACATCCTTTGGCAAACGTTCGAACTCGGCACGTTGTGTGGAGTCGCTCATCAAGTAACCAAAGAATGGTTGCTGACGTTTGAGGTAACGATAAAGCGGAATGGCATTCTTTCCATTCACATCAATCTTGGCAAATTGTGGAAAGGTGATGCCATAATTGGCCTCGCAAAATTGACGTATCTCTTTGTTCGTACCAGGTGCTTGTCCCTTAAATTGGTTGCAAGGAAAGCCTAAAACCACCAGTCCCTTATCGCGATATTTCTCGTAAAGCGCTTGCAAGGGTTTGTATTGAGGCGTTAGTCCACAATGCGTGGCCGTGTTAACAATGAGCAACACCTTACCACGATACTTTGATAACGACACCATTCGGCCGTTTTCGTCCTTTACCTTAAACCCATAAACATTCTTTTGCGCCATGCCCGAGAAGACAAAGAGTGCGAAAAGAGCAAGGGTTAAGGTTCTGAGAAAATAGAGTTTTGAGTACATAAAATCTTTAATGAGTAAATAAACAGGCTCACCTCAACCCCTACCGGCCTTTACCGGCCTCACCCTCGACCCCTCTCCAAGGGAGAGGGGAGTAAATGCCTTGTTGGGACATGGTGGTTATGCTTGTTTGTCCTTGTAATAGCCTACATCCTTTATTATTCCCCCTGTTGTAGCTTTACATATTACTCCCCTCTCCCCTCGGAGAGGGGTTGGGGGTGAGGCCTTGTATAAAACAGGGGCGACCCATACAGGCCGCCCCATCTTATTAGTTACGCTTCCAAATCTCGTTGGCGCGAAGCCATTAGGCGTCTATGGCCCGTTATTTGGCAAGCATATCCCTTTTATCTGCTTATTGCTTCTTCAGTCTTTCGTAACCATAGCGTGCAGAGCAGCACAATTGTTCCTCGATACGGATAAGTTGGTTGTACTTAGCCATACGGTCGGTGCGACTCAACGAACCAGTCTTAATCTGGCCAGAGTTGGTAGCAACGGCGATGTCAGCAATAGTAGTATCCTCTGTTTCGCCCGAACGGTGCGAGGTAACAGTGGTGTAACCAGCGCGATGAGCCATTTCGATAGCCTCAAGTGTTTCGGTAAGCGAACCAATTTGGTTAACCTTAATAAGGATAGAGTTAGCAGCGCCCATCTTAATACCCTTCTCCAAGAACTTCACATTGGTAACAAAGAGGTCGTCACCAACCAATTGGCAACGGTCGCCGATAGCTTCTGTCAGCTTAACCCAGTTATCCCAGTCGTTCTCGTCCAAACCATCTTCGATAGAGTCGATAGGATATTTGGTGATGAGTTCTTCGAGATACTTGATTTGTTCGGCAGCAGTGAGCTTCTTACCGTTAGGATCTTTGGGCATGCCATTCTTGAGTTGACGATAGTCGTAGAACCATTCGCCATTCTCTTGTACAGCAAATTCAGAAGCAGCACAGTCCATAGCAATCTTAACATCCTTGCCAGGTTCGTAGCCAGCGTCCTTAATAGACTTCATGATGGTATCCAAAGCGTCTTCGATACCGTCGAACTTAGGAGCGAAACCACCCTCATCTCCAACAGCAGTAGACAATCCGCGAGCCTTCAAGTTCTTAGCCAAAGCGTGGAACACCTCAGCACCCATGCGGATAGCCTCACGTTCGCAAGATGCACCTACGGGGCGAATCATGAACTCTTGGAATGCGATAGGAGCATCAGAGTGAGCACCACCGTTGATGATATTCATCATAGGAACAGGCAGAACATAAGTGTTGGTTCCGCCAATGTAGCGGTAAAGGGGGCATGCCAAAGGCCTTAGCGGCTGTGTGAGCAACGGCCAACGAAACGCCAAGGATAGCGTTAGCACCCAGTTTGCTCTTTTGTGGGAGTACCGTCTAGTTCGAGCATTTTATAGTCGATTTTTGCGTTGTTGGCAAACCGACATGCCTTTAAGGGCGGGAGCAATAACGTTGTTTACGTTCTCTACGGCTTTGAGTACACCCTTACCCAAGTAGCGACCCTTGTCGCCGTCGCGCAATTCGAGGGCTTCGTTTTCGCCAGTAGATGCGCCAGAAGGTACACTTGCGCGGCCTACCACGCCATTACACAATGTCACTTCCACCTCTACGGTAGGGTTACCTCTTGAGTCGAGGATTTCTCTCGCATGAACTTTTTCAATTACCATAATTTGTTCTTATTTAATTAAATAAAAAAATGTCCGTATTAAACTCTTGCAAAGTTAATAAATATCTCTGAAAAAAACAGATGAAAAAACAAATAAATACGCTCTGTTGGGATAACTTAACTTATTGCAGCGTAAAGGCTAGCTGAAATAGATGAAGTGAAACAAGCGTTGGCAACTGTCTTTAAGCACCGAACAACAGCACCACAAGAAGACAGCAAACAGCATTGTACCAACAACGTTAAGACCTAGCCACCGCTTTTGTTATCTTCTTCAAACGGGTTGCCAACGTAGTATCCTTTCGTGCAACCTGCATGTTGTACTTCATCTGTAATTCCATTAAGGGCTCGGCAGGAATGTCCAAAGCCGCTTCAAACATAAGGGCAGAAGTGGTACTCAACGGCCTACGCCCATTCAATAGTTCGTTTAGAACCGAATAAGCCATGCCGATACTTTCGGCGAACTTACGCTGGGATATGCCCCTTGCCTCCAATTCGTCTTTAAGCACTTCGCCAGGATGTGTGGCATAAAAGCCATAACCTAAACTAGACATATCATTTTATTTATAATGGTTTGACAATTCCAATATGTTGCAAACGCTAACAATCCGCTCTCCGGATTTAATTTCCGAGCGAAATTCAATACGATATTGGTCATTAACTCGCACAGACTCACGCCCGACCTTGTCACCTACCAACTTTTCATAATGCAAAGAGGTAAAGCGATACATGTCTTCTGTACTATTAAGCGAGTTCATCAGGTTCAACACATTAATATACTTCCGTATAACTTGCGGTTGAAAAACGATGTTTCTTATCATGAGTTTTTACCCAAATAAAAACAGCTCCCTCAAATATTCTTGCTCAGAGGTTATTTCCATCTTTGCTGTTTCTTTTTGCAAAGATAGCCAGAATAATCAACCTTCGCAACTTATGCGAACACTTTTTGCAGGCATTACAACTATTTCTGTTCCAATATCTGTTCCATTCACTCTCTGTTATACATACCAAAAACACACATGCTATCCATTCCTAAATGCCAAGGGTGTTTGTCCCGTTTGCCGTTTAAAGTACTTATTAAAGAAGCTAGGATTAGGAAAGTTTAAGGCATCCGAGATGGCCGCAACAGCCATTTGCCCATGTCGCAACATCACTTTGGCCTCGGTTATCACAGCGCGGTCTATCCATTCTTTGGCATAAACGCCACTGGTTTGCCACACCACCCTACTAAGATAGCGCTGCGACAAGCATAGTTTGTCGGCATAAAAAGCCAAATTATGTTCACTCTTGGCATGTTCGTTCACTAAAGCGATAAAAGCATCAAACAACATTCGCTGCCTAGAAGGAGCTTCGGCGGGATGCGCTGACACACGAACATAATACTCGCTATACACACAACACAGGGCCGAAATGATGGACAAGGCTGCCGAACGAGATACGGGTTTATCGCGAAGCACCAGTGCCAATGCTTCGTACAGATGCTGAATTTTTTTGCAAACGTACTATCGTCTACGGGCATCAGTGCATCTTTCACCTGTCCGTTAAACATTGCTGGCACGCCCTGCGGAAACAGTTCGTTCATCAACCATGGCTCAACAAGCACGCCACGCACGTCGCTATCGTTGCTTATACCATCTATCTGCAATATTGCTCCATCGCAAAAGAAGGTTAAGGTGTTGCCACTAAGATGCCTAGGTATGAGATTGAGCGTTATTTGCGCTTCGCCTTTAATAAAAAGACCTATGCGAATGCCTGGTAAACGATAAGGACAATGAGGAACAGCAGCCTTACCAAACTGGCGTTTTCCACCATAAAGCATCGCAAACCCTGGTTCCATCATGGGCATATCAGTGGCTGCTACCTGCCCTTCCAGTCGGTTTTTTATCTCCTTTAGCGTTAGTGTCTCGATATTTTTCTGTTCCATGTTAAATGCTTTTACACCCCGCAAAGATAATAATTAAACCTCAATTGTAAACTTCTTACACATAAAAAGCTACCAAAAGAACATTTCTAGGCCGTAAAAGATAACAACAACGCTACTAAAACCACCTAACTTTGCACCAAGAAAAGTAAACCGCAGATAAGATGAAACATTCATTATTATTATCCTTCGCCTTGCTGTGTGCCACCGCTTGCCTTTGCCCAAGTGTCGCTTGAGACTTGCCAACGGCAAGCACAACACAATTTTCCTCTCATCAAACGGCGTGCCCTGTATGCGCAATCCACAGCCCTCACCATTGCCAACCTGAAGAAAGGATGGTTGCCACAGGTGCAAGCCACTGCCCAAGCCACAATGCAAAACCGCGTGGCAGAGCTTCCCAGTGAGCTTAACGGCATGCTAACTGCTATGGGTCGAGACCTGCGCGGACTTGCTAAAGAACAATACCGCGTGGGCGTTGATGTAAACCAAATGCTGTGGGATGGCGGAAGGATTGGCGCACAAAGGCAAGTGGCATTGCTACAACAGCAAGCCAACGAGGCCCAAACAGATGTTTCGCTCTATCAAGTGCGCCAAAGAGTGAACGACTTGTATTTTGGTATCTTGCTCATCGACGAGCGTTTGCAACTTAACACCGACCTACAAACGCTGTTGCTAAGCAATGAAAACAAACTTGCTGCACTGCAAAAACAAGGCGTAGCCTTGCAAAGCGATGTTGACCAACTGAGAGCCGAAAGACTAACGGCCATGCAAACCACCAGCGAACTGCAACACACACGGCAGGCGCTTTGCCAAATGTTGGCTTTGTTTTGCAACGTTGACCGCATCGACAGCATTGAAAAACCAACATCAACAGATAATCAAGAGACTGCAGAAGATGTTCGCCCTGAGCTTAAAGTCATCGACCTGCAACTGCGCCTTGTGGCTTCGCAGCAACGCGCATTGCATAGTTCGCTGCTTCCCACATTGAGTATTTTCGGGCAAGCCTATTATGGTTATCCTGGTTTCGACATGTTTAAGGATATGAACAGTAGGTCGCCATCGTTCAATGCCATTGCTGGCGTTCGTCTTGCGTGGAGCATTGGCAATCTATACACACATCGCAACAACATGCAACGCTTAAAAAGTATCACTGGCCGAGATTGAAAAACGCTCGCGAATTATTTTTTTGTTCAACAATCGGCTAGAAACGATAAAACAGCAAGCTGCCATTGAAAGCAAGCGCCAAATTCTAAATTCTGATAACGAGATTGTGGTGCTTAGACAGAATGTGAGACGGGCTGCCGAAGCCAAACTTGCTAACGGCATTATCGACACCAATAGCTTGTTGCAGGAGATAACGCGCGAAAAACAACGCAAAAATAAATCGCTCTACCCACGAAGTGGAGATGTTACAAGGGATTTATAACTTGAAGTATGTAAAGGGAGAACCCACAATCCCAAAAACAAGCCACGCCCTAACCGGCCTCACTCTCAACCCCTCCAAGGGAGAGGGGAGTAATATGTAAGGCAACAACAAGGGAAAATAAAACAGTATTTAAGGCAATTACAAGGACTAACAAACATAACAACCACGCCCCAACAAGGCATTTCACTCCCCTCTCCCCTTGGAGAGGGGCTGGGGGTGAGGCCGGTTAGGGGGTGTTGTGAGGTCAGTTAGGAACGGTAGTGAGGCCAGAAACAACACAATTAACATGAAACATCCATTAATAACCATCGCCACACTTGCACTATTAGCTGCAGCTTGTGGCAGTAACGATAAAGAATACGATGCCACGGGCATCTTTGAAAGCAACAGAAGTAACCGTTTCGGCCGAAGGAACGGGCAGACTGATGGTGCTAAACCTCACCGAGGGAACAGCCGTTAAGGTCGGACAGCAAGTGGGACTCATCGACACTGTACAACTACAACTAAAGGCTAAGCAGATGGGAGTCAGCAAGGAGGTGCTTGCCAACCAACGTCCCAACGTGCAAGCACAAATTGCTGCTCTGCAACAACAAATCAATAAGGCCCTTATAGAACAACGCCGAACCGAGGCTTTACTTAAAGATGGCGCTGCCACTAGCAAACAACTTGACGATGCACAGAATGCTGTGGCCGTGCTGCAAAAACAACTACAGGGGCAATTGTCGCTGTTGCAAAACAGCACTCGAAGCCTAAACAGTCAGATGAGTGCTGCCGATATTCAGCGTTATGAGGTGTTGGACCAACTGGAAAAATGTCGCATCAAATCACCAATAACAGGAACTGTGCTAGAGAAATATGCCGAACAGGGTGAGTTTGCAACCATTGGCCGACCGCTTTTCAAGGTGGCCGACACGCAAAACATGACCCTCCGCGCATACATCACCTCCACACAGCTGGCTAAAGTGCGCGTGGGACAGCGTGTAAAGGTATTTGCCGATTATGGCAACAACACCCAACACACTTACCAAGGTCTTGTTACATGGATTTCGCCAAAGGCTGAATTTACCCCCAAAAGTATTCTTACCAACGACGAAAGGGCCGACCAAGTGTACGCCGTAAAGGTGAGTGTGAAAAACAATGGCTACATCAAGATTGGCATGTATGGAGAAATGAAGTTATGAACGCCATCGAAGTAAACAACATCTGCAAAAGCTATGGCGAGATACAAGCCCTGAGGGATTTCTCGTTTAGCGTGGCCAAAGGGTCGCTGCACGGACTTATTGGCCCCGACGGAACAGGCAAGACCTCGATGTTTCGCATCTTGGCCACCTTTGATTTTTGCCTTCTAGTGGCACGGCATCGGTAGATGGTTTTCGACGTAGTAAGTGGACTGAAACACATTCGGCAGCGCGTGGGTTACATGCCAGGACGCTGAGTCTCTACCCCGATCTCACCGTTGAAGAGAACTTACGCTTCTTCGCCACACTCTTTGGTACAACCATTGAGGAAGGCTATCCCATCATTAAAGACATCTACGGACAAATTGAACGCTTTAAGAACAGGCGCGCCGGTGCACTATCAGGTGGCATGAAACAAAAAAACTAGCCCTTAGTTGCGCACTTATCCACCAACCCAGCGTGCTGCTATTAGACGAACCAACCACAGGTGTCGACCCCGTTTCGCGCACCGAGTTTTGGGATATGCTTGCCCGATTGAAACAACAAGGCATCACCATCCTTGTTTCTACGCCCTATCAAGAGGAGATAAACCGCTGCGACGACATCACCTCTCCACCCCTTCCATCGGCACTTACCACGCCCCATGCACCGCAAACGCCCAACGAGGTGCACCCCTTCTATATTAATAAGGAGTGCCAACCACAACCATCCAACAACCATCCAAGCGCCAACAACCATGCCTGCAAGAACGAAACCATTATCCACGTGAGCCATTTGGTAAAGACCTTCGGCACGTTTAACGCCGTAGACGATATTTCGTTCGATGTGCAACGGGGCGAGATCTTTGGTTTTCTAGGAGCCAATGGTGCAGGCAAAACCACGGCCATGCGCATTCTCTCGGGGCTTAGTAAGCCTTCAAGCGGACAAGCCACCGTGGCCGGTTTTGATGTTAGCACGCAACACGAAGCCATCAAGCGGCGCATAGGCTACATGAGTCAGCGTTTTTCGCTTTACGAAGACCTCACTCTTACAGAGAATATCCGACTCTTTGGCGGCATCTATGGCATGAAACCAGCCGACATTAAACACGAAACCCAACGACTACTAAACAAACTCACGTTGCAAAACGAGGCCAACCGACTGGTTAAAACGCTCCCCCTAGGCTTTAAACAAAAGCTAGCTTTCATGGTAAGCATATTGCATCGGCCCGAAGTGGTGTTCTTAGACGAACCCACAGGCGGTGTAGACAACAACACACGACATCAGTTTTGGCAGCTTATTTACGAGGCTGCACAAAGCGGAATAACCATTTTTGTTACCACACACTATATGGACGAGGCCGAATATTGCCACCGCTTGTCTATCATGGTGGATGGAAAGATACGTGCATTAGACACACCCGAGGCACTAAAACGACAATACGCAAAAGAGAATTTGGGCGAGGTGTTTACCCTCCTTGCCCGTAATGCAGAAAGGAGTGAATGATGAAAATCTTCTTTTCGTTCGTAAACAAAGAGATACGCCACATCTTACGCGACCGTCGCACCATGCTTATACTCTTTGGCATGCCGCTAGTATTGATGTTGCTCTTTGGTTTTGCCATTTCAACCGATGTGCGAAACGTGCGCCTTGTGGCTGTAACCACACCCTGGAACAACGAAGCACAACAGATTTTCCAACGGCTTGATGCCTCAGAGTATTTCACTCACACCCACAACGCTCCCACCGTAGAGGCTGCCACGCAACTTATTCGCAACCAGCAAGCCGACCTTGCGCTGGTGTTTGCACCAAGGTTCGACCGCCATCGCTATGATGGAGGGGCGCGAATACAAATAATAACCGACGGAGTAGACCCCAACATGTCGCATCTACAAACCGCTTATGCCTCGCAAATCATTGCACAAACACTGCAACAACAGCACAAAAGCAGGGGTAGAAACAAGGCCAACAACAAACATCCGACTGCTGTATAACCCCCAAATGAAAAGTGCTTACTACTTTGTGCCAGGCATCATGGGCATTCTGTTGCTGATAATCTGCACCATGATGACGGCCGTGAGCATCGTTCGTGAGAAAGAACGTGGCACAATGGAGGTGCTACTCGTGTCGCCAATGCGCCCCTTGCTGGTGCTCATAGCCAAGGCCGTGCCCTACTTAATGTTGTCGGTGATTATTCTAAGTCTCATTCTCTGCATTGCCAATTTCGTTTTAGGCGTACCGCTGTCGGGCAATCTTTCTGCCATCTTCACGCTTTGCCTGCTCTATGTGTTCTTAGCATTGAGCCTAGGTTTGCTCATCAGCGTGCTTGCCACCACCCAAATAGAGGCCTTATTGGCATCGGGTATGATGATGTTAATGCCCACCATGTTGCTCTCGGGCATCATCTACCCCATAGAAAGTATGCCACAGGTGTTGCAATGGCTGTCTTGTATCATCCCCGCCCGCTGGTTCATCGCCGCCATTCGCAAACTTATGATTATGGGCGTGGGGCTAGATATGGTGATAAAAAGAAATGGTTGTGCTCATCTCAATTGCAACATTGGCACTGTGCATTGCATTGAAGAAGTTTAAAATTAGGTTAGAATAGCCTCAACCGCGCCCCTCTCCAAGGGGGAAAAAGCCTCATCTCAGCCCCTCTCCAAGGGGAGAGGGAAGTAATATGTAAGGCAACAACAAGGGAAAACAATAAAGTATGTAAGGCAATTACAAGGACTAACAAACATAACAAACACGCCCAAACAAGGCATTTCACTCCCCTCTCCTCTTGGAGAGGGGTCGTGGGGTGAGGCCACTAAATCCTTTAATATGTTCAAATCTCTCCTACAAAAAGAATGGATACAGATACGTCGCAACGGCTTTGTTATGCGGTTGGTGGTGTTATTTCCACTTATGATTATGGGCATAACACCCTGGATAACCAATTTAGAAGTGCGCAACGTAACAGTAACCATCGTAGACAACGACCACTCAACACTGTCGCGCCAAATCATAAATAAAGTTGAACACTCCTCTTATTTCCACTTCAACGGCATGACATCATCGTATGCCGAAGCAATAAAAAGCGTGGAAAAGGGGCAAACAGATGTGGTGATGGTTATACCCCCACACTTTGAACGAGAACAAACACTGGGTAAAAATCTGCAAGTGTTTATCGCAGCCAATGCCACCAACGGCACGAAGGGCGGATTGGGCAGCGCTTATCTAGCTAACATCGTAACGAGTACAAACCTCAATAACCTCCCCCCACCCTCGCGCCACCAGCCAACCATCACCACAACCACCCTATACAATCGCCACGAGAGCTACAAAGTAAATATGATTCCTGCCCTTATGGCTATGATAATGATTATGGTTTTGCGGTTTTTTTGCCAGCTCTTAACATCGTTGCCGAGAAAGAAGCGGGCACCATTGAGCAGATAAACGTAACACCCGTGGGCAAAATGCAGTTTATCACAGCCAAGCTATTGCCCTATTGGTGCATTGGTTTGGTGGTCTACACCATGTGTCTGCTGCTGGCATGGGCGTTTTATGGCATTGTGCCAGTTGGCAATATCGCCCTGCTTTACCTGCTAATGGTTCTGCTCACTATCATCTTTAGTAGCATCGGACTCATTGTTAGCAACTACAGCGACAATATGCAACAAGCCATGCTCATGATGTGGGGCATCATGGTTTGCATGTTATTGCTAAGCGGTTTGTTTACACCTGTGCACAGCATGCCCACTTGGGCACAAACACTTACGTGGATAGTGCCCGTGCGCCACTATATCGACGCCGCCCGTTCGGTGTTTATTCGTGGCACAACAATAAGCGGCATCCTCCCCCAACTCGCCTTTCTCACGTCGATGGCAACGATTATGGGTACATGGGCAGTGTGGAGTTATAAGAAGAACAGCTAGACGTAAAGAGGAATTTGCAAGGTCCTTGTTCCACGTCTGCAAGCGTTTCCCAACGCATTTTCCCATTCTCTCCACCCACTTTTTATGACATCGCTGCACTACAAGCCTTTTGTAGTGTGACTACAAACAAGCTGTATTGACACTACCGACAACTTGTAGCGTGCCTACCGCTTGTTTGTAGTCACGGTACAAGTGGCTTTGTACGGTACTTTTCATGGTTCAACACAGAAGTCATCTTGACTTTTAATGTTTCTATACATTAAGAGACGTTTGTTCTCTCTGTGATGCCAACACAAGATAAACACCCTTCTCATACACGAAGTGCAGGACAAATCAAACCACCAGCTTATAAACTCACGAAAGACCAACAATTCCCGAACACATCAACTTACAAACAGGGAAAATACACAAACTCATCAACTCAAATCTTAAATCATTATCTTTTATTTTACAACACCACTCTAATTTTTCGATCCGTTCTAGCGAAAAATATAGGTCATAAAGTAGGTAAATCGCCCCCATTTCTAGCCTTTCACACTTTACAATATGTTCAATTTTAAGAAAACCACCTGCATTTTGCACCATTTTTGCCTTTCTAGATTGGTACCCAACCCATAATTTTTGCAGCCCAAAAACCCACTTTTTAAACCCCAAAAACCTCACTTTTTTTAACGACCATTTTGCCCTTTTTTTAGCCATGTATTTCATGGTTCTTAAAAGGCTTTGTTTATACAATCGCAGTGGATATTTATGCTTTTTCGCCTCGCGTTTAGCACCATTTTGCACTGCATTTAGCACCATTTTACCTTGCGTTTTTGCACCAAAACGCACTCCATTTAGCACCAAAACGCACGCTATTTTGCACCTAAATGCACTATATGTTGCTATAAATAGCCCAAAAGTTGGTGCAAATGGCGGCCTTTTCAAATAAATATTCATTTCACTGCATTCACATGCTAAACCCTTTTTGCATCAAAACAAACCCTCGCGAGAATCGATTTTTTGCAGCCAAGTGAACGATTGGTGAAAAAGGCACTCATAATGTTAAATTTTCTACTGAAAACCTGACAAAAAAATAAGTATATTGCATGCACGCGCGAGTGGGCAACGACACAGAAAACATGTAGGCTTGCAACAGCCAGCGCGAGCGGTTGTGGGGCGTGTTGCTCACGATCAACCAAGACGACATTATGGAAAAGCAGAAGTAATCTGCTATCGACAGCCAGGCTTTCAACTTGTAGAGAACGCATGGAATAACTTCCGCCAAGTCGCCTTCTGAAACATAACCACGTTTTGCCACGGACAATTTGGGGCAATATTTCAGGTTTTTATCGTATCCTCGTCCAGTACTTTGTGCATGACAGAATGTTTATCTTGGTTTTACCACACAAAGAAAAATAAACTCCACCCAATTTATAGAACCATTAAAAGTCAAGACAACTTCACTGAAAGAAGTCAATATGAACGCCTTTTTCCCGCTTTTTGTTTTTGCACTATAAACAAAAAAACAGCTAACTTTGCAAAGTAACAAACAAAGAGATTACTAACATGTTAGGGTATTAAGTCGCACCGACCTCCTATTGAGGGAGACATTGCGGATGAGATTCGCGATGCCGTTGTTCGTGTTGCCAAGGGACAACTTAATGAAGAGGAGAAGGCAGTTCAAGAACGCCTAAAAAAAGCGTTGGAGAAATATGAGGTAAAATGGGAACTCTAAAAAAGAACAAAATACGTTTTGAAAGGGCTGAGGATATTTCAGCCCTTTTAAATTTTAAATGCGGCATAAAACAGATGGATGATTTTATCCGCAATAAACACAAAGGCCTGCAAAAACACATAGAACTGGGGCTATCGCATCTGTGGTTGGTGTACGAAAAAGAAAAGGTTATAGCCTTCTTCGCACTTAGTAAAGATGCTCTGGTACTAAACAGCGAAGACAAACACATGATAGAGATGAGCCAAAAGGCAGATTTCTTTCCCCATTTCGATGAAGAACACTTTTGGATCCAAGAAAAATACGCTGCGATAGAAATAGACTATCTTGTTGTTGCCGAAGAAAAACAAGGAAAAAGAATAGGAAGCACCATCATAGCTAAGATTGAAGAATACGCAAGAAACGATAAACTCTCTTCAACCCTATTCCTTACGGTGGAAGCTTTAAACAGCAAGGAACAAAAACTCCATTGAGTTTTACAACAAATGCGGATTTAGGCTTAGCGAGGTAGGAAAAAAACACGAAATGAAAAACATGGAAAGGGATGGGGACTTGCCACTTACTGTTAGAATGTATAAGCGAATATTGCCCGCTAAGGAATAACATACCGACACGCATACAGCACAAAAATACGGCCGAGAACCGCATTCGCAGTTCTCGGCCGAAACTTTGTTGCGGGTTAAAAGCACACCCATTGTTACTTCATCAAGTCTTTCAACGGAATGCGTTGGAAGGTCATTTGAGCCACACTACTTTCGTAGAGAATGCCAATGGTTTCCTTGTCTATCATCGTTAGGCACGAGTAACCCCAACCAAAAACCTTCATCGAGCAACACTTGATGTTCGGGCAACCACGTTTTTGCCGCCATCAAGACTCATTTTGAGGGTGATGTTGTTGCGGTGCTTGGTAGAGTTGGGATTGGAGAAAAAGCAAGATGTCGCGTTTCAAAAACATTGTCTTTAGCCTTAACACTAATGATGCTAGCCATACAAACGGGTTCGATAAGAGCACTGCGCGAAGAGGGATGTTCGGTCCAAGTGGCGCCAAGGTCGCGTGTTGTACACACGGCACGACTTCCTCCGCGGTTGTCGCGCATGTTCAGCATCAGCACGCCTTTTTCCACTTCAACCACTTGCGCCTCGGTGGTATTGTCTCGTGCGGGCTGGTTGATGTGCCATGTTTTTACCACGGTCTTTGCTGTACATAATGCCAGCCGAGGGGTTCGCGATTGGCCTTAATAAATTGTATGGGGAAAACCAATGTGCCGTCGGTCATGGTGATACCACGGCCCGGGCCTTGCAAAAGGAAATACCATTCGGGCTTTTTCACTTGCGAAGTGATGTTGATGGGTTCCGACCAAGTTTGACCATCGTCTTCGCTTTTAACGAGCATGAGTTGTGCGGTATGGTCGTAATCCATGCCAGGTTGCGAGCTCCACCATGCCCTTTGGTTACCCATGCCATGTGTCCAAGCAGCAACAATCCACACGGTATTGGTCTTTGTGTCTACGAGGATGCTGGGGTCGCCCACACCATTTTGTGCTTTGGGCAGTCCGCCAGTTTCGCCAAAAGGCCATGGGAAGACGCATCGGCTCCCACGAACGACCACCATCCGTGCTGCGGCTTAGCCCCTACATCCACGTATTCTTGCAAGTCTACGCTGCTATTATGGCGCACATCGTACACGCCGAGCAATGTTCCGCGATTGGTAGTAACCAATCCAGGGATGCGATAAGCCGATACGCAATCGTCTCCAGCATGCCTAACACCAATACCCATACGGCGAAGCGGAGTGGGTTGACCCACGTTTTCAACCGTCAGTGGATTGTTATCGCCGAGAGCTTCGCGCAAGGCGATGTTGAATGTGGTGTGCAAAGCAGCTGTGGGTTGCATCTCGATACTCACCCAAAAGAAGTTGTAGCCAGGGAAAAGCTTTTGTTTGCTACGCAGCGTAACAGTGGCTTGCGTGGGTTGCACCTCGTCTTGCTTCACCGAATACGAGGGGATGGCCTCCATTGTACGGCCTGGTGTGAAGTTGGTGATATATTCCACGGGCATCATACGCCGTTTGCCATAGTCTTGGCGAGCATCGGTACCTCCGTAATATAGCTTCAAAGATTTAATTTGTTCGCGTGGTGCGCTGCCCAAATCCAATGTTAGGGCATTGAGTGTTCCCGTCTCTTTGGCGTCGATACGCATTAACATCAGTATGTTGTCGTGGCGTTCGATGAGTATGGGATACTGCGGCTGTTGCACAAAAAGCGTGTCACGAGCTTGCATTGCTAGCGAAATGGCCGATAATACGGCAATGAAAAATAGTCGCATAATATGTTGTTTGAATTTATTTTGAAGAGTTGTGGAGTAAGGAGTAAGGAGTTATGGAGTAAGGAGTAAGGAGATATGGAGTAAGGAGATATGGAGTAAGGAGATAAAGAGTAAGGAGTTAAGCCAAATGCATCGTTTAAGTAAGCCATTGTCACTCTTTCACCTTTTCATTCTATCAGCCTTTCACCTTTCCATCATTTCACTTTTAAAAGCCATTTTCACTCTTTCACCTTTCCACCTTTTCACCATTAAAAGCCATTACCATACTTTCACTTCATCGCAGAACACCCATCCGCCTTCGGCTCCTTGTTTGGCTTTAAGGCGTACATAGCGAGCCTTTACGTTGCCTTTCCAAGTGAAGGGTTCGATGAAATATTCGCGTTTATCGTGTTGAGGAACATCTCGGCGACTCAATGAAGTGAAGTTTTGAGCATCGTTAGACACTAATAGTTCAACGCTATCAGGGAAAGCAATGTCCACACCCATAGATTGCAGGAAGTCGGCCGACACCTCGTGGAGTTCAGTTTCAGCCCCAAGGTCAATCACCACATCCATACATTCGCCACCAATAAAGCCTTGCCAGCGGTCTCCTTTAAACACCCAGTCGCCACGTTGTCCGTCGGTTAGAGCGCCATCACCAGTTGCGCGATACTTCTCCGTGTATTTAGCGCGATAGGTAACAGGCTTGCCAAGAGCCAGATGTTTAACTGGCGAAAGCGATTCTTTTCGTCGTCCGCGTTCGTTACGCAGGTCAAAGAAGTTATAACCCATCGTCTTTATGCGTTCTAGAGCATGAATAGTGCGGTTTCGGAAGTTATCGTAAGTTGGTCGATTGCGTGTCCATCCCACCTCGGCAATAGCCAGCATACGTGGATAAAGCATGTATTCGGCATGTTCGGGAGTGGGTACTTCCTCGGTCCAGAGGTTACCTTGCACGCCATCAACATATTTTTCGAGCATGGTAGCCGCCTCTTTGTTGGCGATAGGTTCGTAAGAATACACCTTTTCGAGTGGAACATATCCGCCCATTGCCTTCGGTTGGGTGAAAGGAACATCCTGATACATGTCGAGATAGCAATAAGCGCCTGGTGTCATCACAACATGATGCCCCGCCTTTGCGGCCTTCAAGCCAGCCTCTTCGCCCGTCCACGACATCACAGCAGCATTAGGAGCCAGTTGTCCTTGCATTATTTCGTCCCATCCAAGCAACTTTCTACCGTGTGCATTAAGAAACTTTTCGATGCGCATGATGAAGTAAGCTTGTAGTTCATGCGTATCTTTCAGTCCCTCATCCTTCATTCGTTTTTTTGGCATTTGGGGCACGATTTCCATTTCTCTTGCCATGCCTCGTCGCCCCCAATATGGATATATTGAGAGGGGAAGAGCTGCATCACCTCTGTGAGAACCCCTTCGAGAAAGGTGAAAACGCTATCGTTACCAGGGCAGAAGTCGGGACTGGTATAGGCCTTTCCCTCACAAGTGAGGTTGGGATAAGCCGCGAACACCTCGTTGCTATGGCCAGGCATCTCAATCTCTGGAATAACGGTGATGTGCTGTTTAGCTGCATAAGCCACGATGTCGCGCACTTCGTCTTGTGTGTAATATCCACCATACGCGCCCGAATCGCTGGCATGGCAGTAACGCCGGTCGTGTTCGCGCCACCATTTAGTCCAGTCGTTTTGTGTTCGATAAGCCGTTTCTTCAATCAGTTTGGGGTATTTCTTCACCTCCAGACGCCATCCACCGCCATCGGTTAAGTGCCAATGAAAGCGGTTAAGCTTAAAGTAGGCCAAGGCATCAATTTGCTTTTTGATGAACTGTGGTGTGAAAAAATGGCGCGAGCAGTCGAGCATCATGCCGCGATAAGCAAATCTTGGTTCGTCGCTTACCTTGGCGCAAGCCACCCTATTCCCGTCTACCATAAGCTGCCTAAGCGTTTGTAAGCCATAAAACAGACCTGTTGTGGTATGCGACATGATGGTTATTCGTTCGGGCGTTACGTCTAGGGTATAATATTCGGGGAACGTTCTACCGTAGCAAGACGGCTCTTTTATCCGCAACAAGTTAAGGCTTATGGCCGGAACTTTACTGATGAACTTTCCTTTAAACACCTTCAAGCCCAAGGTTTGGCGTATGTAGGCCTTCATTTGGCGTGCCTCTTCGCCCTCGAAGTTCAGTTCAACAGGCGTGTTGGGCTTAATGGTGAAGAAGCCTTTACCCATGGTTATCTCCTTGGGTTGCGGGATAACGGTTTGCGCCTGTGCCTGTGTGAAACAGAGCGATGCCATCATGAGCAGCAAGGCGAAGAATGTTTTTGTGCATGTGTGGGATACTATTAAGAAGATACGGGAAGGGCCTTAACATGCAAGGCTAAATAAATAAGATAAAGAAAAGCGGCAGTTATCTCACTGCTCCCAGGTTAGGGAGAGCAGAGAGACAACTGCCGTTGCGATGTATTTTACCAAAGGGCCGATGTGGGAATGGCCTTTTCTTTCCACAAGTGGCGAGCATACACATAGCCATAGCGGTCGTATAGGGTCGCTCAGGCGCAGTGCGCGCTTGCTAAAGTTGTCGAAATTTTTCTGTCCGGCAGGCGTCCATTGCACCTCAGCCAATGCGGCCATACGTGGCAGCACCATGTATTCGGCTTGTGTGGTGAAAGGAATGTACTCAGTCCAGAGGTTAGCTTGCACACCCTTGATGCGGTTTTTAGCCTCAGCATCGAGTGTTTCGGGCAATGGTTCGTAAGAGTAAACCTTCTCAACAGGCGAACATCCGCCGATTGCATCGGGTTCGTGCTTAGTTTCTTTAGCTTGATAATGGTCGAAATAAACATGCGAGCTAGGGAGTCATAATCACGTCGTGTCCCTGCTTAGCGGCTTTAAGACCAGGTTCAACACCACGCCAGCTCATGATTGTGGCGCTTTGATTGATTTTGCCTTCGAGAATTTCGTCCCATCCAATAATACTCTTACCCTTGCTGTTAAGATACTTCTCAATTCTGTTGGTGAAGTATTGTTGCAGGTGTTTGATGTCGGTATTTTCGTCTTTAGCCTTTTGCAAGCAATTAGGACATTTTTCCCACATCACCGTTGGCGACTCGTCGCCACCGATATGGAAGTATTTAGCGGGGAAGATGTCAACCACTTCGTCGATAACATCTTGCACAAACTTGTATGTGCTCTCTTTACCAAGGCACAAAACATCCTTATATACGCCCCAGCGATGGCCCACTTCGTAGGGACCACCTGTACAACCCAGTTCGGGATAAGCAGCCAAAGCAGCCAGTGTGTGACCGGGCATATCTATTTCGGGGATAACGGTGATATGGCGTTGACGAGCATATTCCACGATGTCGCGAGCCTCTTGTTGGGTGTAGAAGCCACCATGAGGGATGCTATCATCCACAGTAGCGTTATGACCGATTACCGTTCCCGAGCGCATTGACGATTTAGCTGTGAGTTCGGGATGGCTCTTAATCTCCAAACGCCATCCTTGGTCTTCGGTAAGATGCCAGTGGAACACGTTCATATTGTGCATAGCCAAGATGTCGATGAACTTCTTAACGAAGCTAACGGGGAAGAAATGGCGACCGCAATCGAGCATCATACCACGATAGCCAAAGCGTGGAGCATCGGCAATATCTACTGCAGGCAGAGTGATGTCGGCGCCATTGGTTTGCACGGGCAACGACTTACGCAGGGTTTGAATGCCATAGAACACGCCAGCGGGAGTGCTAGCGGCGATGGTTACCCTGCTTGTTGTTAACGGTAAGGCGATAAGCTTCGTCGCCCTGCACTTTGGGATTGATAACCAAAACGATGGCTGCAGCCTTCTTGTCGCGTTTATCTAGCAGAGTGGTTTTAATACCAGTTGACTGCTGGATGTACTCAGAGAGGAAGCGCGCATTACGTTTCATCTCGGGGTTAGTACCTTCGTACACGATGGTTGTTGCACTTGTGAGGTTAAAAAGGCTGGCCTTTGACCATCACAACACTCTTGGGCAGTGGCACAACATTGTAGTTGGCATCTGCTGCATGGGCGCTTAGCATCGAAAAGCTTAAGGCCGCGGCTAATAGAAGATGTTTCATTCCTATTTTAGTTTATGAGTTATTGAGTTGATGAGTTGATGAGTTGATGAGTTGGTAAGTTATTGAGTTTATGAGTTGATGAGTTGGTAAGTTATTGAGTTTATGAGTTGATGAGTTGGTAAGTTGGTAAGTTATTGAGTTTATAAGTTGATGAGTTGGTAAGTTATTGAGTTGATGAGTTTATGAGTTGGTAAGTTATTGAGTTTATGAAGTGGAGAGTTATCGAGTTTATGAGTTGATAAGTTTCTCAGTTTATAAGTTGATGAGTTGAAGAGTTAGTGAGTTTACGAGAAAGTTCGCCCCTCTGCAACAACGCATACGGCTTAACTCCTTAACTCCATAACTTTAACTCCTCAAAAACAACTCCTTACTACTTTACTACTTACTACTTTACTACTTACTACTTTACTCCTTACTCCTTTACTACATACTACTTTACTACATACTACTTTACTCCTTACTACTTTACTACTTACTTCTTTACTACTTTACTACTTTACAACTTACTACTTTACTACTTACTACTTTACTACTTACTACTTTACTACTTACTACTTTACTATTTACTACTTACTACTTTACTACTTACTCCTTTACTCCTTACTCCTTTACTCCTTACACAATTGAGTTATTCTTCACAAATTCGATAATCTCTTTTACGTATCCAAAGGCCATTCCCACCACGGTATCGGCAGCGCCATAGTACACAGCCACGCGTTCGCCGTCGCTAAGTGCAGCACAAGGGAACACCACGTTGGGCACATCGCCTTGCAATTCGTAGGGAGCAGCAGGCGCAAGCAGATAAGGACGAGTGCGATAAAGCACACGTTCGGGATTATCTTTATCAAGTAATACGGCACCCATCGAGTAACGGAAACCGTTGCATGTGGTAATAACGCCGTGGTAGAACATCAGCCAACCCTCTTCGGTGAGGAAAGGCACAGAGCCTGCACCAATCTTAGTGCATTGCCATGCGCTTTCGGGGAAAGGAGTTACTTTCATCACGCAACGATGTTCACCCCAGTACTTCATATCAGGGCTATAGCTTAGATAGATGTCGCCAAAAGGCGTATGTCCGTTGTCGCTAGGGCGCGAAAGCATAGCAAACTTGCCGTTAATCTTCTGTGGGAAGAGCACGCCATTGCGGTTAAAGGGCAAGAAAGCGTTCTCGCACTGGTAGAAGCGCTTGAAGTCGAAGGTGTAAGCGATGCCGATTGTAGGGACCATGATAGCCGTTGCACCAGGTAATCCAATAACGGTCGTCAATCCAAGTAACGCGTGGGTCGTACTTATATTCCGACTCTATCATTTGCGTGTTACCAGCTTCGAACACGATGGGTTCGTGATTGATGTCCCAGTTGATACCATCCTTACTAAATCCGGCAAAGATATTCATCTGTACGGCCTTGTTGTCGCAGCGGAAAACGCCAGCAAAACCATCTTCAAAGGGTACTACGGCACTGTTGAAGATACTGTTTGATGTAGGGATGTGGTAACGTCCGATAACGGGATTCTTTGAATAACGCCACATTACATCGGCGCAACCAGTGGGACGTTCTTCCCAGGGCATGATGTCTTTTTAGTTCTTTCATATCTTTTATGTTGCCTCTTTTCGCTCCTTGGTTTGCAGCTGTGGCGCGACAAGAGGACTTGGGAATTATGGGTAATTTATTTTACGGCCTCACCCCTGCCCCTCCAAGGGGAGCGGGGAGTGATATGCCTTGTATTGCTTTTGTTTATGGTTGCTGTTTGGCTTTGCAAATGTTATTATATTGTTTTGTTGTAACCCTGCATATTACTCCCCTCTCCCCTTGGAGAGGGGCTGGGGGTGAGGCTTTTTTATTTCTTATCCTCGTACGTAAACGGCACAAAATAGGTGATGAGGAATGCGGGAATGGTGGCCACGAGGGTGAAAATGAAGAAATATTTGTAGCCCAGCCAATCGCTAAACGCACCACTGGCCATACCTGGCAACATCACACCGAGGTTCATTATGCCCGATGCAAAGGCGTAATGTGCCATTTGATGCTTGCCTGGTGCTATCTGTTGCATCATGAAAAGGGTTAATCCCACGAAGCCAAAACCATAACCGAAGTATTCTAAAATAATGGCTTCGCCTATGAATATGCCGTTTTCGGGTTGATACCACGACAGCAATGTGTAGGCCACAAAGGGTAAGTTGAACACGCAACACAGCGAGAACAACGTGCGTTTTAATCCGAAGTGCGAGATGTAATAGCCTGCCAATATCGAACCAAGCACGAAGGCAGCCGCGCCAAACGTGCCATAATACAGTCCTATTTCTTCTTCACTCAGACCTAAACCGCCCACTTCGCGACCAGCTTTGAGGAATAGTGGCACCACTTTCATCACAAATCCCTCGGCAAAACGATAGAGAATGATGAAGGCGATATAATAAAAGATGTGGCGCTTTTTGAAGAAATCGCCCAGCACACGCAACAGTTCGTCGAGTGTTTCGGCGGCTGTCATGCGTTTTTCGGTACGCTTTCCGCCTTGAGGAAGCATGCGCATGTGGTAGAAACCCAAAAGAAGCATCAGCACACCAAGGGCCACCATCACCACCATCCAGGCTTGTGCAGCGGCGTGATGCATCACGTCTTCTGGTGCGCCTTTCACGCCTCCGTAGTGTTTGAGTAGCCAACCGGCCAACCAAACCAATCCACCCGAAGCCACAATCTTGGCTATATTGTAGAATGCACCTTGCCAACCAATAAAGCGGGCTTGGTCTTCTTTGCTCAATTCGGCCATGTAAACGCCGTCTGTGGCAATATCGTGGGTGGCTCCGCTAAAAAGCGATGAGGGCCATTAGCGCTATACACACGGTGAAATAATGGGGTAAATTGAGTGCAAGACCCACAAGCGCGAAACCTGCCCCCGTAACCAACTGGGTGGTTACGACGAAGAATTTCTTGCTACGATAGAGTTCCAAGAATGGACTCCATAAGAATTTGAAGGTCCAGGGCATCATGATGAGCGATGTCCAAAATGTTATTTGACTGTCTTTAACACCCAAACCTTTAAACATTAGTACTGCCACCATGTTAAGAACCACGAATGGCAAACCCATGGCAAAAGTACACCGAGGGCACCCATGTTATGGGGTTTTGCCTACTAACGTTGGTTTCTGAATTTGTTTGTTGCATGTTCTTATTTAATTAAGGAGTATCACTCATAGCCCCTAACTGGCCCAACTGGCCTCACTTTCCCAACCCCTCTCCAAGGGAGAGGGAGTGGTATGCCTTATTGGATTGAGTTGTTGCTTTTATATTTGCTTTGTTAAGACATTCGTTGTTGGCCTTAAGGCTTTGTTAAGACATTCGTTGTTGCCTTTGTTTGCCTTGCTGTCGCATTGCATATTACTCCCTCTCCCTTGGAGAGGGGTTGAGATGAGGCCGATTGGGGTTGGGGGTGAGGCCAGTTGGTACTGAGGCCGATTGGGGATTGGCTCTAAGGCTGTTCCTATCTAACAATAATCTCTTGCCACGCCATCTTGTCGCCTTTAAGCAAGCGAGTGGCCACCAGTTTGAGATAACGTGTTTTTGATTGCGGGCAACTTCACGGTCTGGGGCCACGGGGTTATTCTCGATGTTAGAGAACTCTCCACCCAACCAACGCTTCCACGTAACGAGGTCGTCTGATGCATATATCTCATAGTTAAGCACCAATCCGTCTTTCGTACCCTCTTTGGGAACATAGGTAAGACTACGGTACACGCGTGCTTCTTGCAGGTCGATGTCCAAAGCTTTCGGTCCATCTTCGCCCAAAGCCAAGGTAACGTGTTCGGGTTCCACCTGCTTTTCATTAGCCTGTGCAAGCACCGAGGCAGGCAGTTGCACAGCATCTTCGGGCAATGCAGGTGCGCAATACACGCCAATGTTGCTAATCAGCGGACAAGCTTTTGCGCTATTGATGGTGAAACGCAGACTTGTAGCCTTCACCGTGGGGAAACAAACAATGCGCTTATAGCCAATGGTGGTTAAGCCCGTTTTACCTTCGGGCGCACGTTGGTCGCGCAGTTGCACCCATTTGCCATTCACCAATGCTTCGAGCGAGAAGCTTTTCACACGTTGTCCCAGTGCGATATACTCTTGCGCCATAAAGCGATTGATGTCTGTTGGGCGTTTAAAGTTGAGCGTTAGCGATGCACGTGTAACGCCATCGTTGGTGGCCCAATAGGTTTCGGTGCTGTTGTCGATAGCCTTTTTTTGCATCATATTTGGCACTACCACCGCGCACTTGCGAAGCCTTTATGCTTGCTTTAGTGGCAAGGTTGTCTTTCAATTCGGCCTTGATAACGCGCGCCATGGCCACAGCATGAGCCGAGTCGATGGGATGAATGCGACCTTCGCGCGTAATGGGGAAGTTAAGTAGCAGCGATGCATTGCGACCCACCGACTCGTAATAGGTGTCTACCAGCTTGCGAACGCTCTTTACTTTCGAGTCTTCGTTGTCGTGATAGAACCATCCCGGACGAATAGAGGTGTCGCATTCTCCTGGCGACCAGTGCTTACCATTCTCCTGTCCGTGCATCAAAGTGTCTTGCGGCATATTAAACGCGTAGTCTATCGTACACCAGTTTGTCAATCCGGCGTAACCCTTCTCCGTACCAATCCAGCGCAGCTCAGCACGGTCGCCCCAGATGGCCAGTTTGGGTTGCCATTTGTGTATCATCTCAAACGTTTTGGGCCAATCATAATATGTGGCGCCATCAATCTTGCGAGCCTCGTTTGCTCCACCATAATATCCTGTACCACCATTAGCTCCGTCGAACCACACTTCGAACATTTCGCCATATTGGGTGAGAAGTTCTTCGAGTTGATTACGGAAATAAGTAACATATTCGGGGCGTCCATATTCAGGGTGATTGCGGTCCCAGGGCGAGAGATACACGGCGAATTTCAGGCCATACTCTTTACAAGCATCGGCCAATTCGCGCACCACATCACCCTTACCGTTTTTCCACGGCGCATTTTTCACCGAGAACTCGGTGTATTTAGAAGGCCACAAACAGAAACCACAATGGTGCTTAGCCGTAAGGATAATACCTTTCATGCCAGCCTCTTTACATGTTCGCGCCCATTGACGTGCATCTAAGTCAGACGGATTGAATAAATTCGTGTCTTCATCGCCAAATCCCCACTCTTGATCGGTGTAGGTATTAAGCGAATAATGCAAGAAAGCATACGTTTCGAGTTTATGCCAGCGCAATTGGTTGGCGTTAGGCACTGGTCCACAAGGTGCTGGCGCACTCACTTTTCGTTGTGCGCTTGCCCCTACAAGTCATCGCCAAAGCCAAAGCTATGGCTGCAAATTTGTTTTTTTCCCTTTAGCATTAATAAGAAGTTTAGGCAATTATGGGTTAAAGTTACAACCTTTTTTTCGTAATACACCATATTTTTTTGCATTGTTTAATAAAAAAATAGGGTGTTTCTGCACTTTAAGAACAGGCCTTTAGTACTTATAGATGTTAACGCCAGCACACACCAAGGTCCTTATACACCATAAACCGAAAGCTAACGGGCCGTTGCCTGCACCACTAAACCGCCTGTCGCGCGCTACCTATTTCCCCCTCTCACCCACCGTATCAGTTTACTATCCTACTTAGTAGTCGCCACAACACATCCCCTTCTCCAGGTTAACGCCACCCACTTTAACGCCTATTGCACTAAAAAAAGTAAGAAGCATGATGATTGAAAGACCAAACACGCCAAGAACAAGTTACTCCCCCAAACACCTTAGTATTTATACGCGCGCGCGTATGTGCGAGAGAAATACGCGAACTACGGCGGTATATCTTGAACGTTTCTTCCGAAATCTGCTATTAGGGGGGAAGTGGGACCCTCGCAATCGATTTCTGCACATCAACACCTCTGACGAATGGAAGGTGCAGCCGAACCTTGCATACGCAACAAGTACGCCAGTTCGGGATAAGGATTCACTTAGAATATCTATCCGCCTTGGCTCTTTAGGTAAGCGAGTGACAGATACCATAACGATGAAACAAGTACTTGCGCCCGCCCCTTGTCAATCGTTGTGTATTGTTGGTAAACCTCTTGCAAATACGGGCATAAGACCAATTCTCTGTTAAAATAACACAAATACCCCCTAAAACGTTATTCAATGTCAAATTGCCTCCTTTTTCATTAGGCTATGTAAAAATAAAAAGTTGTAAAATTGCAAATGTAAGTGGACAATTAAAATATTGCCATGAACAATGTGATGTAGACACAATGATATAACCAAATTTGAATCGCATGAGTAGGATAATTTTTCACCATTAAGAGAAATAGACTTGTAAAAGTTACTCTAATATAGGCATTACTTACATTACCACCATGCGCTTTCAGCTTTTTGATGCGCCCATGTCAACTTGTCACGCAAGCTTTGAGTATCACGCAAGCGAAAAAAACATTATTCACTAAACACCAACTTCGGCAGACAAAAATATCACGAAATTATTGTTAAGAGATAGGTATCTCTCAGCGGTCGAAATAAAGACTGACAATTTCAATCTGCCAATTTAATAAAACTTTAATGCGTTTGCTGATTGTCTTACTTAAAATAAGTCCAGCCAGCTTAGAAGACAAACGCAAATAGCAACAAACTTAACACAGACACCGGCTTAAATCAAACATCATTTACGGCCGAAATAATTGGCCACACGCTAATAAGACATTTAAAAAAACCTGCACATTTAAATCAACCAAAAAAAGAAAAATGAAAAAGTTATTTATTATATTTGCACTTGTTGCAACAGGTCTATCCTCACCGTTAACAGCTAAAGCTGCACGAGGTGACGCACCTTTTCAGGTTGTTATTTTTTTAGTGATGGTCGTCGAGGATACCTACCTGCTGATTGGCCACAAGAGTTCGTAAACTGGTATATCGATACTTACGAGGACTATCTTGATGCTAAGAGAATCTATGATTCAACTCCTAAGCCTTACTATTGTTAAAACCCCAAAACAGAAAAACGAATGAAAAAGATTTATTATTATCTTAGGTTTGTTCCTTTCATTGTTTGCTGCACCCTCTTACGCCCTATAATTGGCAAGCAGTAATAACATCGGATGGTAAACTTCATAAACTCCCAGCAGATATTCCCCAAGAACTGGTTAATGCATACATAGACTCGTATGAAGATATATTAGAAATGAGAAGAAAACTTCAAGAACTCGACTCATTGCGTACGCATAAAGAATGCTAAATAACAGGTTGCCCAAGTAAAATTGGGCAACCATTAAAACCAAACAGACATGAAAACTAAGGTATTTATCATGGCTCTTACGAGCATCGTCTGTGCTACAACCGCCTGTGCACAGACCGAAAAAGGGCGTATCTATCACCTATCGACTTAGCTATCAACACTATCAAGAAATAAAAGACAAGTCGCAAACGCTTTTGCATTTTAGATATCGCAGGCCAAAGTTCGCGATTTTTACAATCGTGATTTTGAACGAGCACAAGAGATAACGGACAGCATGCAACAGCGCGGACACAACGCCTATGAGATACGTGCAGAAAAGAAAAAAAGGAAGGGTTAACAGGGTTTGGGAGAAAGCACCAGCGTACTTAAAAACTTCCCCGACAAAGGCAAAGTAACAGTGACCGAACAGGTTGTTGAAACGCTTTTTGTATGAAGAAAACATGCCCAAATTCAGCTGGAAACTCACTAACAAAGATACCACCATACTGGGCTATAAATGTTTCGAGGCCACTACCACTTATCGTGGACGAACATGGCGCGCATTTTATACGCCCGACATTCCCATTAGCGAAGGGCCATGGAAACTTTGCGGACTGCCTGGACTGATTTTGTTCGCCGCCGATAGCCTTAATCAATTCTGCTATGAAGGTGTAGGGATGACGAACGATGTAAAACATCCCATCGCTCTCAAAAACGAAGAAATACAGGAAATGCAGCGCGAAAGAAATGGCCAATATGCTTTTCGTTGTTGAGCAAAAGACTTGGATGAGTTTTTTTCTATCGACTGACGGGTGCAAAAGCCGCAACATTTCGATGCTAGTGGAAAACCAACGAAACTCGACACGTCTTTTACTGCATGTTTGAAAGAAGAGTTTGACAAATAAAAAGCTTCATGATGCACTTGCGAAAAAAATATTTGCACTTATATTCTTAACGGTGTTTTGTCTTAACGCCACGGCGCAGACAATAGGCGGACGGGTGGTTAACAACAAGGGCATCACCCTTGAAGGCGTGTCGGTAACGCTGAGAACCAGCGACGACAGGCCCGTTGCCTTTTGCAACACCAACGAAGACGGCACGTTCTCCATTGAATGGCCACAAGCCGAAACGCCAGAACGCGTGGTGTTTAGCATGATAGGCTATGCTAAAAAGGTGTATTGCACTGAACAACTTTAAGCAAGGACAGGATGTTGTGCTGGAGAACGATGCCTTTATGCTGAAAGAAGTGAAGGTGAAAGCCGAAAAAATAAGGCGAAGTGGCGACACGCTTACTTACAGCGTGGCTGCATTTATGCAGAAACAAGACCGCAGCATTGCCGACGTTATCGCCAAAAATGCCTGGCTTGTCGGTCTCGCCGTCTGGGCAAATTAAGTATCAAGGCAAGGCCATCAACAAGTTCTACATCGAAGGTGCCGACCTGCTTGGCGGCAAGTACGCATTGGCCAGCGAGAACATCAAGGCCAACCAAGTGAAGAATGTGCAAGTGCTGGAAGACCACCAGCCCGTAAAAGCATTGAAGAAGGTGAAGTTTTCCGACCAGGCCGCACTCAACATCGTGCTGAAAGATGATGCCAAGAACGTGTGGCAAGGTGTTGTGGAAGCTGGTTTGGGTGCTTCCTTACAAGGCAAGGCACAGCTGTTACGCGACGCCCAACTGTTGGAAATGCTGTTTTCGAAAAAGCAAACAGAGTATCTCGATGTACAAAAACCAACAACACAGGCAAAGACATTGGCCACGAAACCATAGACTACACCGCTGCAAAAGCATCGCTAAATGCGGATAATCCGCTGATTGAGAGCGTAACAATAAGCACGCCTTCAATCTCAGACCAACGTTATAACTTTAACGATACGCACGTTTTCGCTACCAACTGGCTGTTTAAAACCGCCAAAGACAACGACCTGCGGTTGCAGGTTAATGGCCTAATAGACAAAACCAACGTGACAGGACACACGCGCAAGACCTATCTCGATGCAGGAACAACGGGGGTTAGCGTTACAGAAGACGAGGCGTTGAACGAAAAAACCAACGAATGGTCTGCCGAACTAACCTATAAAGTAAACAAAGACAATCATTATTTCGCCAACGTTGCCAAGGGCTATATCGGCTTTAACCGTTCGAGGGGAGAGGCCATGCTGAACCACGCCCCCATACTTCAAAGGGCAAACAGAGACAAGAAAGTGCTTTCAGACAACTTCGAATGGATTAAAAACCCTGTCCAACAACAACACATTCTCCATCAAGTCGCGTTTCCTCTACAACGAGCTGCCCTCTTCGTTGCTGCTCGTCAACGGCAGTACGGAGCGCATATCGCAGCAAAAAATAGAATGGGATGCCAGCACAGGATTTAGGCATAAGCTGCTTGGAATGTACATAACCTACAACATAGGGGCGGCCTATAAGCGCCAAAAGATGAGGCTAGACAACTTCTACACCAGCCTTAACGCCACATATACGCAAGCGCAAGTTTACGTAATGCCCTCACTTAGCTACATCAGCCCTAGCTTAAGGCTTAACGCAGGGCTAAGTGGCGAACTGCTGTATCGAAAATACGGGGACGAAAGCAAGCCCACATTCCATCTCGAACCCTTTGTGTTTGCCAACTATCGGCTAACAAGTAGGTGGAGCGCGGACATGCTTTTCAGTCATGCGTTGTCGCCCAACGCCTTCTCTTCATATATCGAGGCTCCTGTATTTACCAACTATTATTCGCTTATACAGGGAAAGGCGCAGCTCAACACCACCACAACCAACATGCTAAGTAACACGTGGAAGTACAACGATGTTATACGGGGCTTGTTTGGCAACCTCGGCCTTTCGTACAGTCGCACAAGCAATCTGCCGCTTTACGAAAGCGTTTTCGAAGACGGATTTTATAAAAGCAGAGCCTCGCAACACACAAGCCACAACACCAGCACCAGCATCAGCGGTGGCATCGGCAAGTCTATTGGTTGGGGTAAAGCGTCTATCGAACTTAACGCCTCGGCATCCAACACCAAATACCAATTGCTAATTGCCAAAGAGGTGGTAGACTTTACAAGGCGCGACCTGTCTACGGGTATCGCCATTGCTTACCATCCGTGGGAGGTTTTCTCTATTGAACACAAGAGTTCGTATAACACGAGCGCGCGAAAAGGCAAAAACCACGTCCTATTCAACAACCGGCAAAGCTTTCTTCACCATCGGCTTAGGCTCTATTTCTTACCTGGGAAATGGCAGATGGAACTGTCAAACGAGTTGTTCCAGAGCCAAGACAAGAGCATAAGCAACAGCTTTTTTTCACCGACCTGTCTGTGTCTTATCGCCAAAAACGCTGGGAGGCAACACTCATATACAACAATGTATGGGGAACAACAAGCTTGGAACAAACCTACAATGCCAACGCACAACAGATATATCTGCAAACACGCTTGCGCCCAAGCGAGTTGCTTTTTAAACTCTCTTTTTCGTTGTAAAACCTGTTCGCGGTGATATTGCACACCTTTCGTGCAAAATAACTGCACGAAAATGTTTTTGTAGACAATATATTTGTTTGGTTAGATGATATTGAGTACTTTTTGAAAAAGCCAAGCAACAACGCTGCCCCTGACAGACAACTTCAAAACAAATAACATAAAAGCATCTATCTATTTAGCTTATGAAACAGCGAAAAGTCACCATCAATCTCGCTTGGGCAAACGTTTTTGCCCTAATTTTCTTTGCCTTTGTGGCATTAATCAGTTCGGCTACATGGTATGTTCTGTGGGGTACGCCCTCATTTGGAGATTTTGAGGGCAGCCTTTTAAAGGATGTAAACCCCTTGGGAGCAGCTGTGTTGGTGCTCGTTATGCTCGTTGCTGGCATTGTTGCTCACGAGCTTATTCACGGCATCACATGGGCATGTTTTTGCAAAGCACGGATTTAGGAGTATTCGCTTTGGCGTGATTTGGGGCAATGCTAACCCCATATTGTCATTGCAAAGAGCCGCTAACCATGCAACATTATAAGATTGGTGGGCTTATGCCTTTGATTATTCTTGGCATACTCCCCTTATTGCTTGCCTATCCTTTGAGAAGTGTGTCGTTGTTGTTGTGGGGAATAATTTTCATTACATCAGCAGCAGGCGACATACTCATGATATGGAAGTTACGTAAAGAACCCGCTTCTCTGCTAGTTCAAGACCATCCAAAAGAAGCTGGATGTATGATTTTCGAAGCAGAAATGGAGGATGATGCGACATAAGATTAGTAAGTTAAGGCAGGTTCTAAAAATTACCTTTACTGTATTTTTAGAGCCTGCCTTAACAGAAAAATCTTTGCTTTTGATTCGTTCAACCACTCTCTGGGAAGCCTACAAAAATCATTTTTCATCATATATATTAGGTAATTACGGCAATAATAAGTAATTTTGCACTTCATTGTGGGCATGCAAATACAACTAAGGCAACTTCTGCGAGTAACAAACCGGCTATAACACCAATACAGCAGGTTGCTTAACGCCTTAGCTAAAAAGATGTTAGTAACTGCCAAACATAAACATTAAGATAACAAAACAATAAATATATAGAAGATGAAGATTTCATTTGAAAACGCCGACAAGGTGAATGGCCTGCTTACCATCACCGTTGAAGAGGCCGACTACAACGAGAAAGTGGAGAAAGCACTAAAAGATTACCGCAAAAAAGCGAACCTACCTGGCTTCCGTCCCGGTCAAGCTCCCCTAGCGCTCATTAAGAAACAAATTGGCGAACAGGTGAAGATGGAAGAGATACAAAAAGTTTGTTGGCGATAACCTTTTTGGCTATCTTAAAGACAATAACATTCATTTCTTGAGCGAACCCATGCCTTCGGACAAACAAGAAGCTCAAGATTTGGCTAAACCTGCCCCCTACACCTTCGTCTTCGACATTGCTGTTGCCCCCGAATTCGAACTCGAACTGTCTGACAAAGATAAGCTCGACTATTACGAAATCACGGTTGACGACAAACTGATTGACGAACAAGTTGACGTGTTTGCTTCGCGCGCTGGTAAGTACGAACAGGTGGAAGACTACCAACCCAAAAGACATGCTGAAGGGCGACATGAAGGAATTGAACGCCGACGGTAGCGAAAAAGAAGGCGGTATCGTGAAAGAAGGCGCTACGCTAATGCCCGAATACATTAAGGTTGAAGACCAAAAGAAGTTGTTCGACGGCTTGAAACGCGGTCAAGTGGTGGTGTTCAACCCCAAAAAGGCGTTCCCTGAAAACGAGATTGAAGTATCGTCGATGCTGGGTATCAGCAAAGAAGAGGCTGCCAACGTTGATTCAGACTTTTGCTTTCCACGTATTGGAGATTACTCGTTACTGCAAAGCTCCCGTTAACCAAGAATTGTTCGACGCTGTTTATGGCGAAGGCAACGTGAAAGACGAGGCCGACTTCCGCTCGAAGATTGCTGAAGGTATTGCCAACCAACTCGTTACCAACAGCGAATACAAACTGCTGATAGACCTTCGCGCTTACTGTGAGAAGAAAGTGGGCAAGCTTCAGTTCCCCGATGAGATGCTAAAACGCATCATGAAGAAGAACGTGAAAGACGAAAAAGAGGTTGAAGAGAAGTACGAAGCTAGCGTTGAAGAACTGAAATGGCACCTTATCAAGGAGCGTTTGGTAAAAACCTACGATGTAAAGGTGAACGACGAAGACGTGTTTGAAGCTGCTCGCCTGCAAGCTCGCATTCAGTTTGCACAATATGGCATGACCAACTTGCCCGATGAAACTATTGATAACTATGTGCGCGAGATGCTGAAGAACCGCGAAACTCTCGATGGATTTGTTGACCGCGCTGTTGAAAACAAGCTGGTTGAGGTCTTGAAGAAGGTGGTTAAGCTGAAGAAGAAGAAAATTTCTCTCGACGATTTTAACAAGTTGATGGAAGAAAGCGTTAAAAAAATAAGGCTTACTTTACAGGTATCGCGCCATGGCTTCCACTTTTTATAAGGTTGCCATTTAGCGAATACCAGGCTTAAATAATAAGCGGGTTTGCAGGGTTTCCCCTACAAACCCGCTCTTTTTATTTACTCGCTTGTAGAAATAGGCAATTGCGCCAACGATTTATTGGCCATTAACTAGGCGTGCCATCCTCTTAGCGTTTCAATTTTAAACCTTTATAGGCGCGCATCACGCGCCTAACCAAGAACAAAGTTACCAATCTTTTGTAATCAAAACTATTTCTGCAAATAAAATGATGCCCACATCATGGGATATAATACGCAGATTCGGTTGTTTTTTCGGGTTTAGAAAAGCCATAACCATTCCATCTGAGATAATAAAATCTCAGGTTTCCTTCGCCATAATTACGCAATCCCACATCCTTACCATTCTTTGGCAATTGGCAAGTCAAGCCCTTTATTTGTGTTAAGCATTTTTGTATGGTTACATCGGGGGTTAAAGTGCGCGTCTTAGGGTTATAATCGTAGGCCACATACAAATGTGTGTTCACCTCCGAATCTTCGTAAGCCAAACTAATAATCAGCAATTTATGTCCGTCAGAGCGTGTCCATAGCGCGCTCTCTAGCACCTGTCCGTTAAGGCATTCAATGCGCGTCCAACCATTAGTATTATCAAAAATCACGTCGCCAGAGTTGTCATCGTTAAACGCTTTGGTGGAACTTTCGAAGATAACCGGTTCATCCGAATAGCCATAATTAAACTGTTTGAACTGCCCTTTCTTCTTAGCGAAATTGATAAACAGCGCTTGTGGATTGCCTTCCTTTCCGGGCCAAGCCTTGCAAAAGGCCAAAGTAAGCGTTTTAACATTATTATTTTTTTCAGGTCGCCAGGCAGTTCTATTCCCATATCTTTCCAGCCTTCAATCAGCTCACTGCCCCAATATTTCTCGTCAACCGTTGCTTCATCTTCCTCCTCTTCGCCACAGCAGCAGCCGTCTTGGCTCTCATCCAAGGTATTTTTTTATGCTGTTTTTGCTCATCAAAGGTATCTTTTAGGCAAAAGCAGCGACAAGTTTTCTACTGCACTTACGCTTCAATGTGCTTGCATTGGCTGTCATCACGCCTAAAAAGCATCAGCACCAATGGTATTAACGATAATTTTTTTCATGATAATATTCATCTCTTAATAGGTTCATTGCATGCATTTAGCAAGGCTAGAGGGCCTAAACCCGCCAGCAACAAATGCCCGCTAAGCCACATGCACAGGTTTATTTCTTGGGCAATTCGTCAAGTTTTTTTGGTCACGTCCAGCATACTCACCACATACGTTTGGGCGTTTTTCTCAACTCTAATTCTCCCCACGCGTCGGTCTACCTTCACCACCTTGCAATCGGGTTGAAACGTATGACCAATCTTAGCAAATACCGAGTCGCCCTCGTTATAGTTCAATTCAATGGGTAGCAACTTGCATTTCGACTTTTCGGCCACAGTGATATGATTACCCGCATCGGTAAGTAGCAGTTTATCGCCCTGCATATTTAGGGATAATAGCACTCTTCCACAGTCCGTTATCCTCAACAGCCACCGAGGCTCCCGACGTCCATTCGCCGTTTTTAAGCACCTTAAACGAGTTGGGCTTCAATTCTTCGTTAGCATGATTATTGGCAAATCCCTTCCATCCGTTCGATAATCAAGGTCAAGATAGCACACCTTTGGTGTTAGTTGTTTGGTATCGTCCACCACGATGGCGCGCTGCAAGCCCTGCCCCGACTGCCACCAGGTGAGCAATACATCACCATTTTGCGCTTTCACGTCCTTAGGAAAGGGCACCACCAAGGCTTGTGGCACGTCTATGTCGCCGTGCATTCCTTCCACCGTAAGGGTGTATTTCCCCACAGCCTTTACCTTATTACTGTATATAGGCAACAATGTTTCGGATAGCGACTCGCCTCTTTGCAATGCTCCGCCATAGAAAGCAGCAGGCGAAAGCACCGTTTGGCCCACTTCCACATCTTTTAATGTGAAGTCTTGGGGAAAGTCCCACGGGAACGAATCCACTGGTTCTGCACCATTGGCACGCATTGTGGCCTCCTTATTATCAGAGCCAGCAGACGTTTTCCGCCCGTTATCGCAGGCGTTAAACAAAGTGCCAATGCCCAAAGTCAGGGGCGAAAATTCCAATCATTCGTTTCATATCCTCGGTTGGTTAAGGGTTACACATCATCTTCATCGTTGGCCTTACACCAACATTTTATCGAGCGTTAGGCTTGGTAAATAAGCCGTTGTGGATAACGGGGCGGTGTTATCAGTTTGGGTTTAAGGATAAAAAAATCGCTGTTTAACCATACGCAGATGGCATTATCAAAGTGCACCAACAACGCAAACATTCTCAATCTGTTCTACACATTTCCAATTCAAGCGTTTTTTTGCTAGCCACCTCCATTTATTCCACCACTCACCACACCACGTTTGTGTTCTTGTCTTGTTCTGCAATAGCGCTAAAGCCATTGTTAAGTTTTCCCGAATAGCTTCTCACCTTTTTATTTTAGCAAGCAAACAATGATGGTTTTCACCCTCAATGAGCCAAACGAGCAGTCTACTTTTGAAAAAGCCACTACACCTCTATATATAGGCTTGTTCTTACCAATCCCCGTCGAAGGTTCAACCGTTGCTCCTCGTGTTGCGCTGCACAGCCTTTTCACTTCTATCAAGCTGTTTCTGTTTATTCTTTCAGTTGTATTGTTCACCATGTTTCTTCAAGAACAAAACCCAATCCACCCAGCTAAAAGCTAAAAATACAGCATTGGTATTTTTTAGAATTTACCTACAATCTATTATGCAAAAAAATAACAATTGTTTTCCAACTTATCAAATATAAGTAAAGCATTTTTTTATTTTATCTACAATATAAGGTTTATATTATACTTAAATATGAAATAAAATATTCAAAACATAACCTCATCTTGCATGCGCAACCCCCATACAAAGCACGCTCACCTTGATATTTTTCGCATTTTGCAAGCAGCGTATGCAGGCGCAAAGAGTGGCCCCTGTGGTTGCCACATCGTCTACAAACAGCACGTGTGTGCCCGCTTTGGGTGGTTGTTTCATCAATTTGAAGGCACTATTCACATTATCGGCCCGTTCCCATCGGTCTTTATGTGTTTGTGTTTCGGTATTCACAATGCGCCGAATAAGTTTGTTTTCCACCTTCAACCCTGTGGCCAGGGCCACACCTTGCGCCAACATCTCGCTTTGGTTATATCCCCTTTGTCTTACCCTTTGCTTGGCTAAGGGCACAGGCACAATAAAAATCCACGTCTTGAAAAAGCCTGTTGGCATCAGTTCTTTGCCCATAAAGCCAGCCCAGCTCTACGCCCAAATAGGGCATGTTGCCATATTTCAGTTTATAAAACAAGGCGCTGACTGGTGCTGCCGCTTGATAATGCAGCAGCGCGACACACTTTTTCCACCTTCACACGTCCCCAAAACAGTTGTGCCAAAGCGTTTTCATAGGGTTCGAGAGCATAGTTGGTTCGTGGCAAATGAAGGTTGCATGGTGCACAAACAACGTTTTCATGGGGTTCTAATCGGGTGTTACACACCACGCAAGCCCTGGGAGCAAGCAAGTTAACAATACGTCTCCAAGCACTAATCATCAAACAATTCGTCAACATCGGTTAGGCATTTGCGTATGGTTTCCATGTCGAAGCCGCGACTTAAGGCAAATTTCATCAGCTTCGTATTTAGTTCGTAGGTGGTGGCAGCCTTTAATGTTTTACGTTTACTATTGAGCAATGGTCGCAAAATAGCCGTAAAGTCTTCGCCATCCACCTCGTCGAGCACGGGTTTATACACCTCGCTGGGTATGCGTTTAACCATCAAAGCCTGTTCCACCTTTCGGCGTCCCCATCGGTTATAGGTTATCTTATCACGCACAAACATGCGACAAAAAAACGCTCGTCGTCAATATATTTGTTTGTCACAAGATAATTTACGATGCGCTGCTGTGCATCTTCGGGCAAACCCCAACGCCACATTTTCTCGCGCATCTCGCCTGTACAATGTTCAGCCCTGGCACAAAGCGCGGCAAGTTTAGCGCGTGCTTGTTCTTCTGTTACCATTTTTTGTTGGTGTTCCATTATTCGATTTTTAGTTTACTGGTTGTTCGTTGGTTATCGTTTTGCCTATTGGCTGTTTGCTTGTTAACCCCTAAAAAGCAGCCATCAAGTCCTTTTTAAATACGCCCTTTGGCCACGCCACTCCCTCAAGCACGCGTTGCCTTCATCATTCTTTTGCTTTCCGAAACAGTCGTTGCGCGTCTCTATCGCCTGCCATCCCATTTCTTCCAGCATCTTTTGCATATTCTGGTGGCACAGGGGATTGATTTCAAAAAACAGGTGTCCACCGGGTTTTTAAGGCGTGCATGGCATATCGAGCAATATGCTCGTAAAAACAAAAGGGGCTGTTCGTTGGGCACGAAGAGGGCCAAATGGGGTTCGTTTTCCAACACATTGACTTCCATCTGTTGCGCCTCGCGCTGCATGATGTAAGGCGGATTGCTCACAATCACATCCCAAACAGCATCGTGTCGAGGCAGGTCAAGGGCATTTTGTTCACTAAATTGCACCTTGGCGCACAACCGTTCGGCATTATGCTTGGCAATAGTCAATGCAACAGGCGAAACATCTATGGCCGAAACCCTGCCACAGAGGCAAGTCGAGCGCCATCGTTATGGCAATGCATCCACTGCCTGTGCCCACATCTAAGAGGGTTTTAGCACCACCATCGCGGGCCATTTCGCCACAAACTTGCACCATCCAAGCACATAATTCCTCGGTTTCGGGGCGCGGAATGAGCACCCTTTCGCCACAGAAAACGAGCGACCAGCAAAGTGCGCACAGCCAAGCACATACTGCACGGGGACACCTTGCAATAGTTTATCCATCATTTTATGCAGTTTACTAGTATCATCTTGCGATAATTGTGTAACTTTGCCTGCATAAACATCTGCCAACGACAATCCGAAGCCAACGTCAAGCACCATCCTTACGATAGCCTTGGCCTCGCCTTCATCGTAAAGAGGCAACAAACGGTGCCATAGTTCGGGGTAGGTCATGGCTGCAAAAATAAGAAAAAAATGGATAATAGCAATGTGAACGACACGGAAAAATGGTTGCCTCAAGCCGAAAAGGTCGCTATAAACGCCACCAATACGACTCAAGCCATAACCGAAACATCACCTTGTGCTGAACAAACTGCCGACAAACGCTACATGCAAAGATGCTTACAGCTCGCTAAATGCGGACTGCTTGGTGCTAAACCCAACCCCATGGTGGGGGCAGTGATTGTTTATCGGGGTAGAATTATTGGCGAAGGCTACCACGCACACTATGGAGAAGCCCATGCAGAGGTTAACGCTTTTGCATCGGTTAAGTCTCAAGACGAAGCCCTTTTGCCACAGGCTACGCTCTATGTTAGTCTTGAACCCTGCGCACACCACGGCAAAACGCCGCCCTGTGCCGACCTCATCATCGCCAAAGGCGTGCCTCGCGTGGTGGTGGGATGTGTCGACCCCTACGCTAAGGTGCAGGGGCGAGGCATCGAAAAACTACGACAAGCGGGCATCGAGGTTGTTGTTGGGGTGCTTGAGAAGGCGTGTTTGGCGCTTAATCGCCCGTTTATGGTGTATCAACGCCACCATCGCCCCCTACGTTATCCTGAAATGGGCACAAACAGCTAACGGCTTTATCGACCATCAGCAGCAGGCGTTGGCCATCTCTTCGCCATTCACCCAAATGCTTTCGCATAAGCTTAGGGCCGAATGCGACGCCATACTGGTGGGCAAAACCACCGACGAACGCGAACATCCTGAACTCAACACGCGCCATTGGTGGGGCGAAAACCCGCGCCGACTGGTGTTGCATCGGCATCAGCCCATCAACCAATTGCTCTCTAAGCTGTATCAAGACCAGGTGCAAACGCTCATTGTTGAGGGCGGTGCCATGGTGCATCGGGCGTTTATCGAGGCCAATTGTTGCGACGAGATACACCGCGAAACGGCTCCTTTCACTGTTAACAACGGCACGAAGGCCATCGACATCCCACCACATTTTGTGCTTTCCAAACAAGAAATCTACGACGGACACGTGCTAGAAGAGTTTGTTACCGAGTTTTTAACCGCCCAATCGGGCGAACAAACACCTATAACATGTTTTTATATTGTGTTTGTTGCTTCTAGCACATCTTTCGGTTGCTTGTTTTCATCTTGCCTGTATTATTCTTTTGGTGCAGTGCACTTCGCCATCAAGAATAACACAGGCAATGTGCTCAACAATACATCAACTCTAAATGGCTCTTAACGCTAACGGGGCGCACAACAACGCTCACCCACAGCACAACACAAGGATGCGAACGCCAATATTGTAAAAAACTTTTTCTACTAAATTTTAACATTATGAGTGCCTTCTCTGTAAAAAAATTCTGGGCCTTGGCTGCAAATTCTGGCGTATTTTTATAAACTTATAACCAATTGGCTTTCTGCATATTACACACAAAACAAACCTAAAACGCCCCTTTTGTCGCCTATAACGAGCGCCATTCATGGCAAGTAGGTGTTTGCCCTGCATACAAGGCGCAAATTGTATTTTTTTATGTGTGATTGGTCGAAAAAAGGGGGTTAATACTGCGTTTTCTATGTTTTTACCTTGCGTTTTTGCTGCTAAACGCATAGCTAAATGCTGCTAAATGCGAGGTTAAATGCTGCTAAATGCAGGGCTAAATGCAGCAAAATGCAAGGCTAAATACAGCAAATTGCAAGGCTAGATGCATAATATTTCGTGCTGTATGCAAGAAAAAGAACCGTAAAATGCTTGTTTTGCCCTGCTCAAATTGGGCGCTTTTTTCTGAAAATAGAAACGCAAAAGCATAGTAAATGGCAAAAATGGCGCTCATTTTTCTCGCAAAACGTGTTTCGAACTTCAAGCATAATTGTGCTTTTACATAGCATTTAGCAGTGTTTTTTTTGTCTAGAAGGAGGTGAGAAGACGCACGCACTTTGTAAATTATTTTTACCAAGATAACCATTACGCTAGCTCTTACCCTTTACTTAAGCGTAGGGCGCTAGTGGGTTTTTTGCAGGCATATTGCTACAACAGGAGTAAAAAAATATTGCAACTCTCCCTGTATAATCTCCAAATAATATTACCTTTGCAAGCAAATTTTTGTGGTCGATACGTAAGCACAAAGCCTTGTCGCAGCTTAGCAGCACCCATTGCGCCGCTACAAACGCGCAAGCCGACAGGCAAAAAACACCACCCCTTACACCCCCTTAGAGCAAAGGCCAAAGCCAAATCAAAAATAGACGATTAATTTAAAAATAATACATAGAAAAATGGAAAAATAACAAAAAGAAAAATTGCAATTGATGTTGACCAGAATTACGACCTCATGATGGTTAGACGCCTACCGGCATCACTACGTTGGGCGCTGATGTTGCCTTTGGCCTTTCTCGGCATGTCCATCGTTCACTTGGCTTATGGTGCTTTTTATGCCCCGTCTTCTCACAGGCATGCACGATGAAGGTGGCGTATCAATTGTGCTCTCCTCACTATTTATATGGTATAAATATTACGTCTTTGTTGTTGCCATGGTGGGAACAGCCCCTGTTCAGCGAGCCAAAAAACTGGCCTTTTCGTGGGTTGCTGTGGCAATAGCCATGTGCTTGTGCGCTGGCACCACCTCCATCACCTGCATCAATGCCGACGAAATAAACACCACCATGATGGCTGCAACAGCTGCTGCATCGGTGTTAGGCGCCTTGTGGGCAGTGTGGAAAGTGCGCAAAGTAACCTCCAAACCGCTCGATGCCGAACAAGAATAAGATGCAACGCAAGCCTAACCGCTAGCTTTATCAGCGCATCCACTTCATCAGCATAGTGCACAGCTGGCCACGTATAGGCCATGTTCACAAGCATATAAGGGCGCAATGCACAGCCTTAAAGGGCAGCATTGCGCCCTTAAGGCGTTTTTGTTAATAAATATGTAATTAGCAAAAACACAAATAAAAAGGCGTAACTTTGAAGCAATGTGGGGGGTAAGGGCGTGGCACAAGGATGCAACACAAGGCCAAACGCCACACAGCACAACAACCCACTACTTGTAAAAAAACAATACATAACCTAACAATATTATCCCAAAAATTAATTGTAAGATGATAAAGAAGTATATTCAAGAGAACGAAGAACGTATGCTCGATGAGCTGTTCAGCCTTATCCGCATACCCAGTGTTAGCGCACAACAAGCGCACAAACCCGACATGCTACGCTGCGCCGAAAGATGGAAAGAACTACTATTGATGGCGGGTGTAGACCGCGCCGAGGTGATGCCTTCGGATGGCAACCCCATGGTTTACGGAGAAAAGATTGTTGACCCCAATGCTAAAAACAGTGCTCATCTACGGCCATTACGACGTGATGCCCGCCGAACCTTTCGAACTATGGAAGAGCGAACCCTTTGAAGCTGAGGTGCGCGACGGACATATTTGGGCGCGTGGTGCCGACGACGATAAAGGTCAATCGTTTATTCAAGCTAAGGCTTTCGAGTATGTTGTGAAAAACAACTTGCTGAAACATAACATCAAATTCATCCTTGAAGGCGAAGAAGAGGTGGGTTCACCCAGTTTGGGCGCTTTCATCGAGAAGCATAAAGAACTGCTAAAATGCGACGTTATCCTGGTGTCGGACACCAGTATGGTTGGCGAAGACATTCCTACACTCACCACTGGTCTGCGCGGTATTGCCTACTGGCAGATTGAAGTAACTGGTCCCAACCGCGATGTACACTCTGGACATTATGGTGGCGCCATTGCCAACCCCATCAACGTGCTGTGCAAACTCATTGCCGACGTAACCAACGAGGATGGAAAAATTCTTTTCCCTGGCTTCTACGACAAGGTGGAAGAGGCCAGCGACGACGAACGCAAGATGCTTGCAAGCATTCCGCTCGATTTGGAAGCCTACAAGAAATCTATTGAGGTAGACGACCTATTTGGTGAGAAAGGCTACACCACGCTTGAGCGCACGGGTCTGCGTCCCTCGTTCGACGTGTGCGGTATTTGGGGTGGCTACACGGGCGATGGTGCTAAAACGGTTATCCCCTCTAAGGCTTACGCCAAACTATCGTGCCGACTGGTGCCCAATCAAGACTATCAAGAGGTGGCCCAATTGGTGGTAGACTATTTCAAACGCGTTGCCCCCAAATCGGTGAAGGTAGATATCAAGTACCTCCATGGTGGTCAGGGTTATGTTTGCCCCATCGACCTGCCTGCTTATCAAGCTGCCGAACGTGGCGTAGAAATGGTGTTTGGCAAGCGTCCGTTGGCCGTTCGTTTGGGCGGAAGCATCCCCATCATCTCTACCTTCGAACGCATCCTGGGTGTTAAAACCATCCTCATGGGCTTCGGTCTAGAGTCTAACGCCATCCACTCGCCTAACGAAAAACATGCCCCTAAGCATGTTCCGCAAAGGTATCGAGGCCGTGGTGAACTTCCACTTGGAATACGATAAGATTTAAACTTTGAGTAGGAAAGGAGAAAGGAGGAAGTAGTAAAGTAGAAAGTAGAAAGTAGTAAGTAGTAAGTAGTACTTTACTACTTACTACTTTACTCCTTTTTCACCCTTTCCCCTTTAAAAAGTTCTTTTATTTTTAAACAATGCGAAGCCCCCTCATCACCCTTTTATTATTCGCCCTTGCCTTAGCAAGTTTCGCCGCTGAACCGCTTCGCGTGGCCTGCGTTGGCAACAGCATCACTTACGGCTACGGGCTTTCGAACCCCGCAACCGAATCTTATCCGGCCCAATTGCAAACATTATTGGGACAAAAATTATAACGTGCGCAACTTTGGGCACTCAGGTGCAACCCTCCTTTCGCGCGGACATCGCCCCTATATACAGCAAGAAGCCTACAAAAACGCACTGGCTTTCAAACCCGATATAGTGGTGATACACCTAGGCATCAACGACACCGACCCACGCAACTGGCCGTTTTTTTCAGAGACGACTTTACCAAAGACTACATCGCACTTATTCGCGCCTTTAAAGACGCCAACCCCAATGCCAAGTTCTACATCGCCAAGATGAGCCCCATATCTCACCGCCATCACCGCTTTGTGGCTGGCACACGCGATTGGCATAAGCTCATCCAGGGCTTCTATCGTGCGCGTGGCTAAAAGCACTGGCGCACATCTTATCGACTTTTACAATCCGCTGTTGCCCTATCCACAAATGCTTCCCGACGGGCTGCATCCCAACAAAGCCGGCGCTGGCGTGCTGGCACGCGTGGTTTACCAAGCACTAACAGGCAACTATGGCGGACTGAAAATGCCAATGGTGTTCTCGGACAACATGGTGGTGAGACGCGAACGCAACTTTGAAGTGTATGGCACAGCCAACGCCGGACAAGTGGTTACGGCCTCGTTTGGCAACGACAAAACCAGCACCGTGACCAAAAACGATGGCACATGGCGCTTGCTCTTTGCCGCTCCACGCATGGGAAAAGCCTACACCCTCACCGTAACAAGCGAAAAACGAACACTCAAATTTAAAAATATTGTGGCCGGAGAGGTGTGGCTCTGCTCGGGACAAAGCAACATGGCCTTCCCCTTAGCCAGCGACGAACTGGGCAAAGAGGCGCTCGCTATAGCAGACGACCCCAACCTGCGTGTGCTTAACATGGTGCCAAGATGGGATACCGACAACACCGAATGGTCGCAACAAGCACTCGACTCTACCAATAACCTGCAGTATATGCGCTGCAATGGCTGGCAACAAGCCACATCTAAGAACATGGGCGGCGTGTCGGCCGTGGCTTATTATTTTGCTAAAAGCCTGCGCCAAATGCTGAACATTCCCATCGGTATTATTGTTAATGCTGTGGGCGGAAGCCCAACCGAATCGTGGATTGACCGCCAAACGCTTGAAGACGAATACCCCGAACTGCTGAACGACCGCTTTAAAGACAATGTGATGGTGATGCCATGGGTGGTGCAACGCATGCGAAAAAACATCGCCAAAGCTACAGATAAGTTGCAAATGCACCCCTATCAGCCCACCTATCTCTTCGATGCAGCCATCCGACCGCTTGCCCAATACCCCATCAATGGCGTTATATGGTATCAAGGCGAGTCGAATGCCGAAAACATGGAGATACACGAACGCTTGTTCTCGCTTTTTGCTAAACTCGTGGCGAACCAATTGGAACAACGCCCAATTGCCTGTCTACATGGTGCAATTATCTCAGCATCAACCGCCCTTCGTGGCCGTGGTTTCGCAATAGTCAGCGACTGATGGCCAACACCCTGCCCTATGTTTACATGGCCGTGAGCAGCGATGTGGGCGACTCGCTCGATGTGCATCCACGCAAAAAAATATCCTGTGGGCAAACGATTGGCCAACCTCGCCCTTTATCATCAGTACGATTTCAAACAACTTACACCCTGCGGACCCAACGTGCAACGTGCCGTTGTGCAGAATGATGGCGAGGTGTGCGTGTACTTTAATTGGGCTAACAAACTGAAAACTGCCGATGGCCAAGCGACTCGCACATTCGAAGTGGCTGGCTACGACGAGGTGTTCTACCCTGCCGAAGCCACCATTCACAACGAAGAGGTTAGGCTGAAGTGCCCACAAGTGGCCCATCCTGCCTTTGTGCGCTAGTGCATGGCAGCCCTTTACACGGGCCAATTTGGTGAACGGCGACGCACTGCCTGCTTCCACTTTCAGGGTGGAAGTGGAGCATTAGGCCTTAGGTCGTGAAATCTTTACTTGCCCGAACAACTTGATTGGGGCTAAGCCCAACAAGCACAATAAATAACATGGGGCTGTTTTGTGGCTATACAGCGAATGTAAAGCCACAAAACAACCCCTAACAATTTAGAAAAAAATCTTGTGGATAAGCTTCTACTTATGCAACACAACAGCATACAACCAACATTACAGGGCGAGCAACAGCCCACAATACCCAAAAGCAGCATGCAACAACAGCCCATTAACAAGGCACAAACAAGCCGATTCTATCTTGATGTGCCTTCGCCCCTAGGGCACATTGCGCCTTGAAAGCGATGGCGAAGCACTCACCGCGCTGCATTTTGAAGACACAAAAGCGGTGCATACAACCACGGTGGCATGGCACGAAGCCCCCAATTGCCCCTGTTTAAAGAAGTGCAAACGTGGCTCGCGCGCTATTTTGGAGGTCAAGACCCAGGTAAACGCCCACCCTTCGGCCTCAGGGCACAGCCTTTCAGCAAGCCGTTTGGCAACAATTGCTGGCCATACCCCACGCCCAAACCACTACCTACGGCGCTTTGGCCGCACACCTAGCCAAACAAAACGCCTCGGGGCGCATGTCGGCTCAAGCAGTGGGACAAGCAGTGGGAAGCAATCCCATCAGCATAATCATACCTTGTCACCGTGTAATAGGCGCAAATGGCGCGCTAACAGGCTATGCGGGCGGACTGAAAAAGAAAGCGTTTTTTTGCTCAATGTAGAGCGTGGCAGTATTTCGCCACCCTAAAGCGTATGAATGAAGACACAAAGAACGGGTGTTTTTTCGCTACGTTGAAACAAGAAAAATCAATGCCTTGCCACCCCTTATTTGCATCAGGATGGCAAGGCATTTGGCTAATTCTCTGCTTGAAGAGAGACCAAAGGGAGAAACCTTATTGCAGAACTTCATCTTTAAAGAGTTTGCTCGCTCTTTGTACTTCCACCGGGAATCGAACCCGGATCAAAGGTTTAGGAAACCTACGTTCTATCCATTGAACTATGGAAGCCCTAAATGAATGTGGTGCAAAGGTACGTTAAAAAGACGCACAATGCAAAAATAAAACGTCACTTTTGTTGAGGTTTGTGCCATAAAATGCTACATATTCGACATGCCGTGCAACATAATTACAATGCCATAAAATGCACAATAGAGTGCAGCCAATATCAATGCGACAAGTTTTATGCGCCTACTTTTGCGATAAGGGGCAAAGGCAAACCACAAAGCAGACAAAGGAAGGAGTGCAAGTAGAAACAAGCCCTTTGGCCGTGGCTATGCTTGTAGCAAACGAGAGCAAGAAAAAAACACCAGATAATAAGCAAAAAGCAAAACCTATGGTTAGGCGCACGGCCTTATCCCCTTTTGGGTTTAGACAGCAAGGCGTAAGTGGCATAGATGATGGCCAGGAGCGACACCCAAAACCATGTCGTACATAAAGAAGAGGGTGAAATTGTTCATTGGTTCTGATTTTTAGAGGATGACCTCGTTGTGTGATGGTCAATTAAGACAGACAAGTAGGGATAGTTAGATAAGTTCTATAGAATAATCTATAAATATGGTGGTAGCAACAGTTGGCATGCGTTAATTCACCGCCAACACGCCATAAGGGCCAGTAGTAGAGGCTCGATAACGCACCAATTTGCTACCTTGAGCACCTTCGGCCACGTTTCCACCAGTCGAAAGATTGTATTTGCGATGACAATTGGCACACGTAGCAAAAGCCATTGGCCTGCACCGTTAGCGCGAAGCTACGTCGCGGAACAGCCGTTGCCGAGAAGCAATTGGGGCATTGCAGGTCGTAGGCGTAAAGGGTTGGCGGGTCTGAAAGCAGGCCATAACCCACAATCAGGCCATTGTTCATGCCTAGAACCATGCCTCTACTTTGGTCGGCTGCGGTGATTTTAGATGCCTGTTGCGTTGTTCCTCCATTGGCAACAAACATTAATTCGGCATAGCTATTTTTGCCCTGTGTAGCGCGTTTGCATGCTCACGCTTACAAAAACATTGCTATGAGGAGTCATTGCCGAAGCCAACACAAAGTTGTTGTGTACCTGATTATCGAACACAAAAATAAGCGCGACGATTAGAAAACTCGTTCTCAACCTGTCCGCACGAGCTTAACAGGGCGAAAGTCAAGGGCAAAAAGCATGACCAAGAACAATGTTGGAAACGTTGGTTTAGGCATAAGCAGACGACTAAAAAGCCTCACCCCAATCTCTCTCCAAGGGAGAGAAGAGTGGTATGCAATGCGGTTGTAAGGCTGATGGATGTAATAAACAATTGTATTATAAACTTGGATTGGCTTCTCACTCGTACTTTATCACCTGCAGCAAGTCGGCCATTTTCTCCAACCCTTCGGTTAAAGGTTTTTTCACCATACCCTTAATAAAGGGGTTGAGTTCGGCTTTGATGGTGAGTTTCATTTTACAAGCATTGTCGCCATTGGGCACAACCTGTATCCAGAGATTGAAAGGCACGGGCGAAGTGGCCGTTTCGAACTTGATACACTTGGGTGCATCGCGGTCAACGATGCGCAGTTTAATGAGTCCAACGGGGTTAACGGTTACCGAAATCGAGTCGCTGTCGAAGGTCATCTGTTCCAATTTGTCTTCTGGCAGTTTGTCTTTTACGCGTTCAATGTTCGATAAATCGCTCAGCATGTTGAACACAGCCTCTTGCTTATAGGGTATTTGTCGGATACTACTTTCGAATGTAGACATGTGTAGGGTTTAAATAATGAATGAAAAGGACTAGCAACCAACTCACAACTGACCTGTTCCACCCCACAACCGGCCTCACCCCCAGCCCCTCTCCAAAGGGAGAGGGGAGTAATATGCAGTGCTATTACAATTCAACGACACATGGGCTTTCTCCATGCGCGAATGTTAGAGATAAGAATATGCAGTGCTATTACAATGTTAGAGATAAAATTATGCAGTGTAGCGGCAACGCATTTCACTCCCCTCTCCCCTTGGAGAGGGGCTGGGGGTGAGGCCGGTTGTGGGGTGGTTGTTTGTTTATTTATTAGGATTCCACTCAGCAGGATTCTGTCGCCAGCTGTCAAGCAGCGCCAAATCATTTTGCGAGATATATCCTGTTTCGAGTGCAACCTGCACCACGTGCTCGTAATTGGTGAGCGTAATCAGGGGAACATTGGCCTCTTCAAAAGCCTTTTCGGCCACGGGGAAGCCGTAAGTATAGGCAGCCACCATGCCCACCACTTCGCAACCAGCTTTTTCGAATGGCCTCTACAGCCTTCAAGCTACTGCCACCTGTAGAGATGAGGTCTTCAACAACAACCACCTTTTGTCCGGGTTTCAATTCGCCTTCAATGAGATTTTCCAGTCCGTGGTCTTTGGGTTTGCTTCTTACATACACAAAAAGGCAACTGCAACGAGTCGGCCACCAGTGCGCCTTTGAGCAATTGCTCCAGTGGCAACACCAGCCACAGCCTCCACCTCGGGGAAATGTTCTAGAATGTGATGTGTAAGTTCCACCTTAATAAAATTGCGCAATTGGGGGAACGATAGCGTACGGCGGTTGTCGCAATAGAAAGGCGATTTCCATCCCGATGCCCATGTAAAGGGTTCGTTGGGTTGCAACTTAATGGCATTAACCTGAAGCAAAAGCGCTGCAAAATCTTTCTTGATGTTGTTCATATCCTTATGGAGAGTTTGTGGTTTGGGGCTTAGGGCCATGGTGTTGGCTTGTTAGGCGTGGCGCCGTTGGCTTTGTCGTCCTTTAATGTTTTATTATATATATAATGTGCAAAGTTACGCTATTTATCCTATTGGGCAAAATTTATATGCCGTGTTCTGTAGCTGTGGCAAAACAATAGCCTGCTATGCCACATTATTTTCGATGCGCTTTTGTTTACCATTAAGTTTTTTTTTCAAGTCTAGAATATACATCTTTGTTTTTCTAACTTTGCATTATATCTTCAAACACCCTAATTATGTACAAAAAAAGCAGTCTTTACTCGGTCAACAATCACGCAGTGGGTGGCACAAATTCTAGCCTCACGAATGTTTTTTTCGCACTGTTTACGCTGTGCTTTGTAAACCACTTTGCACGCCCAAAACACACTTGAAGGAACTGTAAAAACCGATTCGCTAAGTCCGAACGCGCGCTGCACGATTGTGATTTACGACAAAGACGACAAGCCATGGCAATCATTGGCTTGCAACGAGCATGGTAAATATCGTGCAGAAAACGTGCCTAGCGGACAAGTTAGGGTTGAAGCAAAGGCCATTGGGCATGTGTCGCAATCTAAGAAAGCTTTTTCTTTTTGGAACAACATTGATGCAACTAGACTTCGAATTGAAGTCGGAAGCCATCACTCTTAAAGGCATCGAGGTGAAGTCTAGCCCCATTTTGGTAAACGGAGATACCACAACTTACTTCGTGTCACGCTTTTCAACTGGCCGCGAAAAAACGCTGAAAGAGGTGGTAAATAATCTGCCTGGCGTGCGCTACGATGAAAAAGAAAAAACACTAACCGTTAATGGGAAACGCGTAAGCAAGGTGCTAGTGCAGGGCGAAGACCTCTATCAAGGCAATGTGTCTACGCCAATGGAAAAACCTTCCAGCTGCAGGTGTGGAACATTTTAAAGTTATCGACAATTATTCGGAGTACAATGTATTCTCGGGTTTTCAAAGCAGCAACCAAACCGTTGTTGACCTTTCAATGAACAAAAGCATGCACGGACGACTTAGAGGACAAGCCGAAGCACTAGGCGGACTGCTTAATAAGGCTAACGCAAGAGGCTCGGGCATGCGTCTTGGCAAACGAATGATGACCAATATTATTGTGGCTGGCAATAATACTGGCGAACAAACAATGAAACCAACCGATATTGTGAATATCAATGGCGGATACAACGAAATGCTTTCTACCGACGACCCCATGGCGAGCATACGCAAAACCTTCGACGATTACGCCATGATGCTAGACTATCGAGAAAATATTTACCGAAGAAATAACGGAATGGCTTCGGTTAACACCGTGGCTTCGCCCATCAAAAACCTAAAAATTTTGTGGAACGGTATTGTGGGAACCGACTGCTATCGCATTAAAAGTATCGACCAATACGAATATCTTGGCGGACTTACCTACACCGATTCTACCCACGAACAGCAAAGCAAACAACACTTCTTATCCAACATTAAGTTGAAATTTTCTAACCAAAAGGATATGGAATTGATGCTTAGCAACCGAAGCTACTTGGGTAAAACCAACGGAAACACCGACCGAATGCTGCAAGGTCTCGACATCGATGAACTCACAAAAGGCAAACTGGCCACCATCAACAATACACTTACCTGGCTTTACCGACACGGTAAAAAAACGTGTTTAGCTATCATGCCGACCTCAATTTATTGATTAACAACCACCTCTATCGCTTTAACACGCGCAATGCTTCGCCCCTGTTCGCACCCCACTTACGCTCAGAAATGAAGATTAACCGACTTGAGTTTGCGGGTTCGGCACAGTATGTACGCCGATTTGCACACGATTACTTCGTGCGCCTTGCCTTACGCCACAAGCTACAAACATTCTCAACCACGATTAAAGGCGACAGCTTAGGCACCAACAACCCATTTATAGAAAAGCCTCTACGCTTTAACGACAATGGCGCAGAACTGAGTTTGAACAAAGACCAGGGGAAGTTTAGGTTTGGCCTTGGTGGGGTTTTTCCATCTTTTCAACATTCGTTCGTCGCAACCGTTAAGGCTAAATGTGTCGCCAAAGATAGCTCTTGCACCGCTGCTTAACATCACCTATCGCGCCAGCATGATGCATTACATAGAACTAAGACTTAAAAGCACCTACCAACCCATGAGTCAAAACACCTTGTTCGACGGTCCTTACATCGCCGATTTTAAACGCATGAACTTTTCGCAAATAGATAATATACTGGCACACACCACCGAACTCTCCGCCATGCAAGCCTATGGCAACTTCTTAAAGGGCATCACACTCTTTTAATATGGTTGCACTTAGCTACAATCACAACGCCCTTACTTACGATTACAGCATGCTAAACCCAATGATTTCGCGAGCTATTAGTCGCAACGCCAGTGGTGGTAAGGCGCTCACGGCATCTTCTATGATTGAAAAAAAGATGATAAGCATACCGCTCAACATTCGCCTTTATGGCGTTATAAGCCCAGCCTGCTCGCCCTTTTTTTCTATCAAGGGATGGCGCAAACATCCAACAGCAGCGCACTAAACCTCAACCTTCGACTCAAAACCTTCTACAAACGGGGGTTTTAATGGCGAACTGTTGGCTGGTGCTGCATGGGCAAATAGCAAGAGCGATATGCTTAATTCGCGCCAAAACGACTATCTGCTGAGTGCCGAACTGGGCTACATTGCCAACAAATGGCAAGCCACAGCCAGCGCAGGACAACACTGGCGCAAGGTTAATGGCACAAACTTGGGCTACACCGCATTGCGCCTTGCAATGGAATACGACCTCAACAAACACCTGCGACTAAGACTCGTGGCACAAGATATGCTCAACCTGAAACAACGATTGATGCAAGAACGCATCGTAGATAACTATTTCGCGGGCACACGCAACATACATTACATGCCTGGAAACGTGATGGTTGGCGCAATGGTTACATTCTAAACATAAATCAAACATATACTTTTATTCGTCAATTTAACAATTAAACACATGAAAAGATTGCTATTATCACTGGCCTCTTTGTTGATGGCCACCATGCCCTTGATGGTTAGTGCACAAAAACTAACCGTGGAATACGAATCGAAAATTAACGCCAACTCGCCAGATGCAATGAAAGATGCTGGTCTGCCCGATGAAATGCGACACGCACTTATCGCCGCAATGGCCAACGTAAAGGCCGTTTATATCACCTATGTAGATGGACCACAGGTTGAAGGACGCGTGCAAGCTGCTAAAGAACCTCAAACCTTTACCTTCATGGGACAAACCATAGATGGTAACGATATGGTGAAAACGCAGCTGCAAAACATCATCTATTTTAACCGAGACACTAAAAAATCAGTGAATAAGGTTGACCTGATGGGTAAAAAATACTTATTGGTAGACCCCTTAAAAAAAGCGACACATTCGACGTGAAAACCAACGAAAAAGAAAGAAATTTTGGGCTACGAATGCACCAAAGCGGTAAGCAAAGACGGCAAAAAAACCATCTGGTTTACAAAAACACATTCCCGTAGAAGCTGGGCTCTCTATGCCAATGTGGGCGGACTTATCCTTGAAGCCGAAATGCCCGACAATATATTTGTAGCAAAAAAATAACAATGGACGTTGACCATGCCATCACCGAACCCACAGGGGGCGAACAAACAACCGAAAAAGCTTTTAAAGAAATGGTTAAAAAGCTGGTGGATAGAATGCGCAGATAACAAACCCTACTCGTCAAAGGCAAGGATAGGCAAAGGCTAATTCTTGCCTTTGATGCATAACAACGCTACCCTTAGCAAGCTCCAACTGGCTTGCTGAGGCGCACAATGCCTACTTTTTTAACGCTTAAACCCTATGATACTAACCCCACTAACCCACTTAATACCAAAAAAAATAACTACCTTTGCATTCGCTTACAGAAAATAAAGAAATTGAACAGCATGAATATTGAAAGCGAGATAATAGCAACCGTGGTGAAAGCGGTGAAAGAATGTTATGGCCAAGACGTGCCTACAACAATGGTTCAGTTGCAAAAAACTAAGGCCGAATTTGAAGGTAACCTCACACTTGTGGTGTTCCCCTTCCTAAAAGTGTCTAAACTAAAACCCGAAGACACTGCACAACAATTGGGCGAATACTTGGCACAACACTGCAAAGTGGTGCAAAGCTTCAACGTGGTAAAAGGGTTTCTTAACCTCACCATCGCTCCTGCTGCCTGGATTAGCTTGCTTAACCGCATTGATAGCAACCCTATATTTGGACAAAAAACGGCCAACGAACAATCACCGCTCGTGATGATTGAGTATTCTTCGCCCAATACCAACAAGCCTTTGCACCTCGGACACGTGCGCAACAACCTACTGGGGTGGTCGCTCGCTAAAAATTATGGAGGCCAACGGCAACCGAGTTGTAAAAACTAATATCGTTAACGACCGCGGCATTCACATCTGTAAGTCGATGCTGGCCTGGAAAAAGTGGGGCAATGGCGCCACACCCGAAAGCACAGGCAAGAAAGGCGACCACCTTATTGGCGACTACTACGTGGCATTCGACCAACATTACCGAGCCGAACTGGCCGAACTAACAGCCAAATTCAAAGCTCAAGGCCTGAACGATGAAGAGGCTGAGAAACGAGCAAAAAGAAGAATCGCCACTCATGAAAGAGGCTCACAACATGCTGGTAAGCTGGGGAACAGGGCGACGAAGAAGTGCGCGCACTGTGGAAAAATGATGAACAATTGGGTGTATCAAGGCTTCGACGAAACATACAAAGCCATGGGCGTGAGCTTTGATAAAAATATACTACGAATCGGACACTTACCTCGAAGGAAAAAGCCAAAGTGGAAGCAGGACTGGATAAGGGACTGTTCTTCCGCAAAGATGATGGCAGCGTTTGGGCCGACCTAAGCAATGAAGGGCTTGACCAAAAACTGCTACTTAGAGCCGACGGCACTAGCGTTTACATGACGCAAGACATCGGTACGGCCGACCTACGTTTTAAAGATTACCCCATCGACAAAAATGATTTACGTGGTGGGTAACGAACAAAAACTACCACTTCCAAGTACTCTCTATACTGCTCGACAGACTAGGTTTTAAATGGGGAAAAGAACTCGTACACTTCTCTTACGGCATGGTGGAACTGCCAAACGGTAAGATGAAAAGCCGCGAAGGCACCGTTGTAGACGCCGACGAACTAATGGAAGAGATGATTTCGGCCGCTCGTCGCACCAGCGAAGAGTTGGGTAAGTTTGCCGATATGTCCGAAAAACGAACGCAACGAGATTGCACGCATCGTGGGACTGGGCGCTCTAAAATACTTCATCCTCAAAGTAGACGCACGCAAAAACATGCTCTTTAACCCCGAAGAAAGCATCGACTTTAACGGCAACACGGGTCCCTTTATTCAATACACCTATGCTCGCATACGCAGCATTATGCGTAAAGCCGAGGCCGAAGGCTTCGACCTTACCAACACGCTGGCCGATAACCTGCCCATCAACGAAAAAAAGAAGTGCAACTCATCCAAAAAGCTAAACAGCTTTGAAAGCGTGGTTGAACAGGCTGGTAAAGACTATAGCCCTAGTGGCATTGCCAACTACTGCTACGAACTCACCAAAGACTTTAACCAGTTCTACCACGAATATAGCATACTCAACGCTGAAAAATGCCGAAGCCAAAAACACTGCGACTAACCCTCGCAAAAAAATGTGGCTAAAACCATCAAAAAAACGGTATGCAGCTATTGGGAATTGAGGTTCCTGAGAGAATGTAATCATGGGCTCGCAACTTGTTAACCCGCCATCCAACCGCACAGACACTGTGCTGCCACTACCCCTAGAGGTAAAAAGCCAACGCCTGGGCTGTGGATGCGGCTTGCTCGGGCAACCCCGGACCAATGGAATATCAAGGCGTAGACCTGCAAACGGGCTATCCCGTGTTTCATTTTGGACCTGTGCATGGCACCAACAACATCGGTGAATTTCTAGGCATCGTGCACGCTTTGGCACTAATGCAACAACGCGGAATAACCGATAAGGTGATATATTCAGACAGCTATAACGCCATCCTGTGGGTGCAAAAAAAGAAATGCAAAACCAAAATGGAACGAAACGCCAAAACAGAAGAGCTTTTTCAGGTTATCGAAAGGGCCGAACGATGGCTGCAAACACACCAGGTAAACACCCAAGTAATAAAATGGGAAACCGCTAAATGGGGAGAGATACCTGCCGATTTCGGGCGAAAGTGAAAACTTTCGCCCTTTTTTATATCTCTATCAAGCATTTACTTGCAGGATCATCGGTTTTTATTTATTTTTTTGCCGTGAATAATAACTAAACCCAAAAAGATTGACAATGAAAACAACTTTTATCGCATTAGCATTGCTCGCTGTACCTTCTATGATGTGGGCACAAGACGAAAACGAAATTAATATCGATGCGCAAATTCGTGCAAGAGCCGAATACCGCAACGGTTATCAAACCTTAAGAGGCGAATCTGCACAGCCTGCTTCGTTTATTAACGAAAGGGCACGATTGGGTATTGGCTATCAACGTGGCGATGGATTGAGTGCCAAAAATCTCAATGCAACAAGTTGGCGTGTGGGGCGCTAATCCACAGATTGACAAAGCCGGACGAATAATGATGAACGAAGCATGGGGACAACTGCGCTTTGGCGAAGGATTCTTCGCTAAACTGGGACGACAAATCCTCTCTTACGACGACGAACGCATCTTCGGAGCTTTGGATTGGAACGTGGCCGGAAGAAGTCACGACGCCTTAAAACTGGGATATGAAAAGGATATGCATAAACTGCACCTTATCTTAGCTTACAACCAAAACGACGAAAACAAACTCGGCACAAAGTTCAATACTGGCGGACAACCCTACAAATACATGCAAACCCTGTGGTACCACTATGGCAACAACGAAAACCCACTAGGACTGTCGCTCTTATTGGCCAACATCGGCTATGAAGCTGGCACAGGAGAAGGCGACACCAAATACATGCAAACCCTGGGAACTCACGTTACTTATCGCCCCGAACGATTCGACTTGCAGGCATCTGCGTATTATCAAACAGGCAAACTTGATGGTTCAACCATGAATGTGTCGGCCTGGATGGCTAGTTTTAACGCTGGTTTTATCGCCAACGACCAATGGAAATTCAACCTGGCCTACGACTACCTAAGTGGTGAAGACGGCACAGGTACTACTGCTAATGCCTTTAATCCGCTCTACGGCACACACCATAAGTTCTACGGAGCAATGGATTATTTCTACGCAAGTAATCCTTTTTACAACCTCGGCTTGCACGATATTCAACTGGGTGCTACCTTTACGCCCTCTGAAAAGCTTGACTTGAAGGCTAACGCACACTACTTTATGATGGGCATTAAACAAGACGGTGTGAAGCAAGGACTGGGAACTGAAATAGACTTGCAGCTGGATTACAAAAATCAAAAAAAGACGTGAAACTAAGCCTTGGATACTCCACCATGCTTGGAACCGAAACAATGGAACAAATCTTTGGCGGAAACCGCAAAAGCTGGCAAGACTGGGCTTGGGTGTCTTTGAGCATCAACCCCCGCATCTTGGCTTTCAAATGGTAAACTCATTGGCTTGCACCCACTGCCCTCTGGACACAAATTCGTTGGCCCATACGGGGGTGCTTAGCGCAAACCATCAACTAGCCTGCCATGTCTTTGCTGTCATCACACAACGGCTAAGGACGCAAGGCCAAACCTCATAAAATTCTGTTCGGGATAAACCCACGCTCACAATGCAACGCTATGGCTGCTTGCTACGCTGAACATCTACAGCCATTGCCTGCCTAAAATGCTGTGACCGGGTTTATCCCGAATTGTTTATTGACGAGGTTCTAACACAAATCAGTTTATCAAAGCGCCCAATTCTCCAAAGAAGTACAGAAAGCTTCAGAACTAGGGGCTATTTCTATTTTATCCCAAACGCCTTTTTCTATAGGATAAAATGCATACCTAACCATCATTGCCTGGAAAAAAACAAACAATCGTAAGTTAGATATAACCGAAGGAAATGGTTTATCTTATCACAATTTACTCCCAATAATCGCAAAATTTCGCCTTCAGAGAAGCACAATTTTCTGCCTTCATACAACAACTTACGCCCCTCGCTCTGCCCAATCGCCCCCTATCAAGGTTTCGATAGCTAATGGCTTCGGCAAGGTGTTGCTGTTTAACAACATCGCTTTGATCGAGGTCGGCGATGGTTCGCGCCACTTTTAAAATGCGATTATAGGCCCTAGCCGACAAGCTAAGGCGTTCCATGGCCGAACGAAGTAGTTCTATGCCCTCTGCATCTGGCTCGGCAAACTGGTGTATCATGCGTTCGCTCATTTGTGCATTGCTGTACACACCCTTCACATCCTTAAACCGCTGTTCTTGCATTTGGCGCGCTTTAATCACACGTTCGCGTATAACGGCACTGGGTTCGCCTTGCGCGGCCTGCGAAATGTCTTTAAAGGGCACAGGCGTTATCTCTACTTGGATGTCGATGCGATCGAGAAGCGGACCGCTAATCTTGTTCATATAACGCTGAATTTGGCCTGGCATGCACACGCAATGGTGCGTGGGGTCGCCATAATAGCCACACGGACAAGGGTTCATCGAGGCCACGAACATAAAAAGAACAAGGGTATTCGATGGTGTATTTGGCGCGCGAAATAGTGATTTTACGGTCTTCGAGCGGCTGACGAAGCACTTCGAGGGTGGTTTTGTTAAACTCAGGTAGTTCGTCGGCAAACAAAAACACCATTATGAGCCAAAGAAATTTCGCCAGGCTGAGGCGTTGCGCCTCCGCCAACAAGGGCAACCTCTGAGATGGTGTGATGTGGTGCGCGAAATGGGCGCTGCGAAATAAGCGACATACCTTTGCCTAGTTTACCCGCAACACTATGAATTTGCGTGGTTTCGAGGCTCTCGCCCAGCGACAAAGGTGGCAAAAATAGAGGGCAAACGTTTTGCCATCATCGACTTGCCAGAACCTGGTGGGCCCACCATAATAAGATTATGCGAACCAGCTGCCGCCACTTCCATGGCACGCTTAACATTCTCTTGCCCACGAACGTCGGCAAAATCGAGGTCGAAACGATATTGGTGCTCGTAAAACTCTTTGCGCGTGTCGATAACAGTGGGTTGAAATTGTGACTTACCCGAAAGAAAATTCACCACATCGATGATGTTTTCCATACCGTAAACATCAAGATTATTAACCACAGCAGCCTCGCGCTCGTTGGCTTTGGGCAATAAAAGGCCCTTAAACTTCTCGGCTCTGGCCCTAATGGCTATGGGCAAAGCACCCTTTATGGGCTGCAAAGTGCCGTCGAGACTGAGTTCGCCCACCATCATATATTGTTGTAAATTGTCGGTGGGCAACTGACTATCGGCTGCCAAGATAGCAATAGCAAGGGGTAAATCGAAGCTGCTGCCCTCCTTACGAAGGTCGGCAGGCGCCATGTTTACGGTGATGTCGGCCCGTGGGAAACGCATGTTATTATATTGAATGGCCGACGAAATGCGGTCGCGCCCTTCGCGTACAGCCTCATCGCCTAGGCCAGTGAAATGGTATAACATACCCTTCACGAGGTTCACCTCCACGGTAACAGTGGTAACGTTAAGTCCGTTAACCGCCGCGCAGTAGGTTTTAACAAGCATAAGAGATTAAGTTTTCAGAGCAATTTGTCGAGTTGTTCTTTCAATTGGTTGGTATCAAGGTCTTTGGCTACAATCTTTCCGTTTTTCAATAAGATATTAAACGGCACGGTGTAGATGCCTAATTTCTTGGCAACATCACCATCGAACATAGCACCATCACAGATATTGGGCCACGAAATGGAGTCGCGTTCAAGAATATCTTTACATTCACGTTGCAGTGGGTCAACGCAAAGGCTCACCACTTGCAACTTGCCTTTTGGCATCGCGAAGCTTTTGTTTGAGCATGCGTTGTATTTCCATGCTCTGCATGTTGGTGGTGCTCCACACATTAAACACAGCCACAGCAGCCTTGTTGTAGGTTTGTTGGTTCACTTTTTTTCGCCTTTTTGTGGAACGGGCTTGAAAGCAGGAAGCGGGGCGCCCACCGAGGTTTTGGGCCAGCGATGTCACAAGCGATTGCATGCGATGAAGCTCGCCATTCTTGGGCTGTTGTTGCAAAAGCAACTTCAATAGCCTGTCGGCCTCCTTATAGTTAGGTGTGGGTGTAGTGATGAAATAGCGTCTAACAAGATACACAGCCACGGGCGATGCGGGGTTGTCGGCAGCAAACATGGCCGCTGTTTTAGCTATTTGGGGTGGCGAAGCATCAAGAATGGCCTCGCGAAACTGATTCATCAGTTTGTTGTCTTTCGTTCCTTTAACGGTTAGTTCCTTCAAGTGCGAGGCGTTACCCTCCATGTCAACGCTCTTACCAGGCTGTGCAAAGATGGGTTGCTCAGAGAAATTGGGGAACACCATCACCAAAGTTCCCTCGCGTTCGCAAGGAATATCGTAGGTAAATCGGCCCGCTTCGAGTTTCACGGTGTCGATACCATCGATTAATCCGTTGGTGCTATAGACGTAAAACTCGCCACGATTGAGGTTAAGAAACCTTCCCTCAACCCTAAATCTTTTGCTGTCTACACCACAAGCAGCGAGCAAAAGCACAAGCGTTAGCGTAGCCAAGGCGGTGCCAGTGGCATAAAAAAGTGAAGGGTTAACAACTCGGCATTGTGCACTAGCGAGACCTTTAAGCTTGAAGCATATAGAAGATATCGTTGTCATAGCGGTAAATGCGAATTGTTAACCCTTCTTTCATCGTGGCCCTAAGGGGCTTCGACGAGCAGTTATTACTTGTTTAACTTGGCGAACTCAGGGTCAACGGCAGCGCGTTGAGCCAAGCGCGAGTCTTTAGCGGTAGCCGATTGCAGTGCAGTTGTTGCAGCAGCGTTGTTGCCTTGGCGAGCATAAGCCACAGCCATGAGGTAATCGGTAACGCCATCGGGGTTCTTCACGTTCTTCAACGTGTTGAGAGCGCCTTCATAGTTTTTGTTCATGAGTTTGGCAAGAGCCGACATATTGCTCTCGTAGTTGCTCAAAGTAGACTCAGCGAGAGAGTAGTTACCCTTAGCAATGTTAAGAGCGCCAACGGTTTTGTTTACGTCGTTAGCCAATTGAGCTTTAGCAATGAGCGTTTCGGCTTCAGCAATCTTGCCTTCGTACAATGCAACCATACCCAAGTTAGCATTAGCTTCGGCAGCGTTTGGCGATGTAGCCAGCGCCTTTTTGGAAGTAAGTGCGAGCCTCAGAGAGGTTACCAGCTTGCATAGCTAGCACACCCAGGTTGTTGAAAAGCACGATAATCGCGATCGTAAAGTTCAGCTGTTTTTCTTATAGATGTTCACCTTTTCGTTGGTGTTGTCTGTAAGAGTAGCGTTGTAAAGCAGTTCTTCAGAGCTGAGTTGTGCAGGGTCTGCAGCAAATTGTTCTTTGATTTGCTCATCGCTACGGCCAATAACTTCGTAGTTAATGGTAAGGCGTGCGCGACGCAGTTCGGGCAAAATGCCAGTTGCTAGTTCGCGGAAACCTTCGCTCATGTTACGAATTTGGCGTTCGCGCTCTTCAGGATCCTTGTACATAGAAAGCACACGGAGGATAACATCTTTGTCTTGCAGGTTAGAAGCCTGAACCAACTTTTTGGAATCCTTCCCAGTCTTGAGCGGTGTAGCGTGCGTCAACAGCACCCTCCATCTTGTTTTTGTTTCAATTGTCCCTTAACATAACCTTCGCCAGTTGTTTGACGTTTAGCTGCCAGTTTATCGTTAACGGTGAAGCCACCTTCGGGCGAAGCATAGGCGTTAACCTCAACATTGCGGAGGTTAAGTTTTTTTCGCGATCGGCGTTAATTTGCTTTCAACATCTTCACGAACTCAGTTACAGAGTTGTTCTTGAGCTCAGAGCTACGCAAGTTAGCTTGGTTGATAAGGAATTTAATGTTAGCCTCTTGCTTCTGTGCTTTTTACGCGTTGGAAGCTGTCTGGAGCGATGCACAAGCCATCGTTGGCCATTGCTTCGCGGTAAAGTTGCGACGTAGCCACCACGCCGTACGAAACTTTTTACGGCAGGTAGGTCCACTTTTTCTTACCCTTTCTTGCATCGAAAGTGAGGTAAAGGTCGCTCTTAATCATGTCGGGCACGTAGTTAAAGTCGGTTTTCATCGAATAGCGACCGCCCATTTTGTAAGGCACTTGCTGTCCGTTAGCCATAGCCTTCTCGCCTTGGAAGGTTGCGCCCTCGCCTGTTGCTACTTGACCACCTGCATAACGAAGTTCGGGAATGATCTTAACTACGGCTTTCTTCTTCATATACTTAGCAGGAAAGTTGGCATCAATAGTAGCTGATACCATACCGCCATTGGCTTCCAACGGGGTTGGAGTTACCTGGAAGTTGTCGGCCGTCAAAGGTCCGAGCTTCGAACACGATGTCATTACCAACGAAGAAAGCACTGATAACGTAAGGATTAGATTCTTATTCATAATAGATAAAGTGTTTAGAAGGTGTGCCGCGAGCGGGACTCGAACCCGCACAGCCATTACTGGCCAAGGGATTTTAAGTCCCTCGTGTCTACCAATTCCACCATTGCGGCATCGTTCTTGGGTCGATTTGGGTTTGAGCGGAAAAACGAGACTCGAACTCGCGACCCCAACCTTGGCAAGGTTGTGCTCTACCAACTGAGCTATTTCCGCGTAATAATGGGTGCAAAGTTAGCCGTTTAGCTTGGAACAACCAAAGGATTTTACACAATTTAATACATTAATGCATTCTGCCATTCATCATAAAAAGACACAAATAGGACATTTTTTTTCACCGTCTTTTTATATCATTTTATTTGACGTTGTTTTATAACAACTGCATTAAGAATGATTTATGCAAGTATTAAACAAGGTGAAGAAACAAGAAATGTATGGAAAAAAACAGAATAATATTGTCGCAGCTCATATTTCTCGTTATTTAACATTATTATCATTTAAATCCACGAAAAACAAAGAAGCAGACCTTACGTTCACAACATTTATTACCATCAAGTGTTTGAGCAAATTCGCTGCTATTCCGTTCATTTCTTCACAAAAAAACATCTATTAAAAAGCAAACAACGCATCGAAAACCGCACATTCCACCTTTTACCTTTGGTTTATTGATTATAGAATGCAACATCTGCACCTCTTTTCACGCCATTTACGCCACCCATGTTAAGCAAAACAGTGCCATAAGCTAGAGCATACACGCACAAGGGCACAAAAAACAGCATTAAGACAGGTGCATGGAATAAAAAATAAGCGGGTTGAGACACACCTATTTAATATAAGGTAATGCCCCTACCCGCTTTTATTTTAGTTTACGACAAACCTTCTATCACGCCGTTAACAACGTCGATGCGCTCGGCTTGTGGACTCTTTGGCAAGCCTGGCATACGCATGATGTCGCCTGCAACAGCCACAATCATTTCCGAACCCGTGTTGATAACAAAGTCGCGGATGGTGATATCAAAGTTAGTGGGCAGTCCGTAGGCCTTTGCATCCTCGGAGAACGAGTATTGTGTTTTGGCAATGCACACGGGGAAATGTTCCAAACCCAGTTCTTTAATGCGTGCCAGTTTTTTCTTTGCTGCAGGTTTCAGCACCACATCGTTAGCGCCATAGATGTTTTGAGCAATCTTGCGCACCTTTGTTTCGATGTCATCGGCATCCTCGTACATCATCTTCAGAGGTTTCGAAGGGTTTTTCTCGATGGTTTCTACCACCAATCGTGCAATTTCTTCGGCACCTTTACCTCCCTCGCCAAATGCGGTATTGAGTGCAAAGCCCACGCCCTGTTCTTCGCAATGGCGACGAACAACATCCAATTCTTCGTCGGTATCGGTAGCAAAGCGGTTCAAGCACACCACAACCGTTTGTCCAAAGGCCTGCATATTAGCGATATGTTTATCCATATTAGCCAATCCACGGCGCACACCTTCCACGTTTGGCGTTTTAATTTCCTTTTTCGTTCACGCCTCCGTGCATCTTAAGTGCCTGAGCCGTAGCCACTAAAAACAGTTAGTTTGGGTGCTATTCCGGCCTTACGGCATTTAATATCGAAGAATTTTTTTCAGCACCTAAGTCGGCACCGAATCCTGCCTCTGTGATGGCATAGTCGCCAAAAGTCATGGCCATCTTGGTAGCCATCACGCTATTACATCCGTGCGCAATGTTAGCAAACGGACCTCCATGAATGAAGGCGGGCGTGTTTTCGATGGTCTGAACCATGTTAGGATGAATGGCATCGTGCAGAATAGCCACGATGGCACCGCCCACACCGAGGTCTTTAACAGTGAAGGGTTTGCCCTCAAGTGTTATGCCCAGAAGCACATTATCAATGCGTCGGCGCAAATCTTCCTCGCTAGTAGCAAGGCAGAAGATGGCCATTATCTCTGATGCGGGAGTGATATCGAAACCGCCCTCGGTAACAATTCCATCGGTTTTTTTCCACCCAATCCTGTTACGATGGTACGCAAATTACGGTCGTTCACGTCGAGAACACGACGCCACAACACCTCTTTCATACCAAATCCATCATCTTGATGTTGATAGATATAATTGTCTAACAGGGCTGCAATCATATTGTTGGCCGAGGTAATAGCGTGGAAGTCGCCCGTAAAGTGCAAGTTAATTTTCTCCATAGGCAACACTTGTGCATATCCGCCACCAGCAGCACCGCCCTTCATACCAAAGCAAGGACCGAGCGAAGGTTCACGAAGAGCCACCACAGCATTCTTTCCAATGCGGTTCATACCCAGGGCCAAGCCCACGCTAACGGTTGTTTTACCGTTTCCGCTTTTGGTTGGTGTGATTGAAGTAACCAAGATAAGGTTGCATTTCTTCACCTTTTTCCTCGTCGATAAGCGTATAAGGAACTTTTAGCAATATGCTTGCCATAGGGTTCTAACTCCACTGCTGAGATACCTGCTTTTGCTGCAATATCGTAAATTGGTTCAAGAGTGGCCTCGCGGGCGATTTCAAAAATCTGTCTTCATAAGATGTGTAAAGCTTAGTTTAGTAATACTGGGGGTAATTAAACTCGAGGGGTCAAATTTAGGTTATTTTTTTGCAACAGCCAAGCGTTTGGGCAAGAAAAAAATAACAAAAGTGGTTTTTCTTAACCCAACGCCAACCTCTACCGCCCCACAAGGCATCGCCCACCCTGCCCCATGCTAGCTTCTGCCATTGACTTGGCCAACACTTTATCTGCCGTTCGCCACCCCTTTTTCGCAAAAAATGTAGTAACTTTGCATGATGATAACAACGGTTAGGCCATGCCTAACCCACTTTTCCAATAGTAAAGGTAATGAAAAAGCTATATATTGAAACCTACGGTTGCCAGATGAATGTGGCCGATAGCGAGGTGGTGGCTTCGGTTATGCAGATGGCCGGATACGAAAATGTGCCAAGACGAGGCCGAAGCCGACGCCATATTTATGAACACTTGCAGTGTGAGAGAGAATGCGGAAAACAAAATTTATAACCGACTTGACACGCTGCACGCTGAACAAAAGAAGGGCAGAAAGGTGATTCTCGGTGTACTGGGATGTATGGCCGAGCGCGTAAAAGACGATTTAATTGAGAACCATCACGCACAATTGGTGGCTGGACCCGATTCTTATCTCAACCTCCCCGATATGATTGCCCAAGCCGAAGCTGGCAATAAGGCCATCGACATCGCGCTATCTAAAACCGAAACCTATAAAGACATTGTGCCCCAACGTGTGGCTTTGGCCAAGATTAGCGGGTTTGTAAGCATTATGCGTGGCTGCGACAATTTCTGCCACTACTGCATTGTACCCTATACTCGTGGCCGCGAGCGTTCGCGCGATGTGGATAGCATACTCAACGAGGTGCGAAACCTGCAACAACAGGGCTACAAGGAGGTTACGCTCTTGGGACAAAACGTCAACAGCTACCGATTTGTTAACGCCGAAGGGCAAACCGTTGATTTCCCTCAGCTACTTAGACTGGTGGCAGAAACGGCTCCCACAATGCGCATTCGCTTCTCTACTCCTCACCCCAAAGACATGAGCGATGCCACGCTTCGCGTTATTGCCGAGGTGCCTAACGTGTGCCGACACATCCATTTGCCCATTCAAAGCGGTAGCGACAAGGTGCTTAAGCTGATGAATCGCAAATACAATGTGGAGTGGTATCTTAGTAGAGTGAAGGCCATTCGCGAACTAGTACCCGACTGCGGATTGTCTACCGACATCTTTGTGGGCTATCATGGCGAGACCGAAGCCGACCACCAAGAGTCGCTTCGCATCATGCGCGAAGTGGGTTACGACTCGGCTTTCATGTTTAAATACAGCGAACGACCTGGCACTTATGCCTCAAAAACATCTGCCCGACGATGTTCCTGAGGGATGTTAAGATACGCCGACTCAACGAGTTGATTATGGTTCAGAACGAAAATTCGGCCATTGCCAACCGCGCTGAAGTGGGAAAAAGTGCGCGAAGTACTGGTTGAAGGTCCTTCAAAACGTAGTCGCGAACAGCTGTGCGGACGAACCGAACAAAACAAAATGGTGGTGTTCGACAAAGGTAACCACCACATTGGGCAATATGTGCAGGTGCGAATAACTGGCAGCACCAGTGCCACTCTGCTGGGCGAAGCGGTAGACTAAACGGTCTGACACAACTTTTAAACGCCGCGACAAAACGCATTGCGCACCATAGAACAACAACTTTACCACAATAAAGGGATGCTCAAAAGCATGAAAACAGCGTCCCTTCACTAACACATATCGTGTGCAGCAACTTGTTGCACACGATATTTTTGCACCTCCTCCCAACAACGATGCGCATAACTCCCACTCACTATTGTGCATTGGCAACACGCTGCTTCACTGCAATGACGCCAACGCGTGAAGCATAATAAGGCAATCACCATAACAACGCGTCGGAATAGCAAGACGAAAAAAATGTAAAAATATTTACACCATTTTTTTAACATTATGAGTGCCATCGCCGAAAAAAATCTGGGCAATGGGCGTAAATTCGCGCGTATTTTTTTAAAGTTTACAACAATCTGATTTACAATCATTTAAAGTAAAAACAACCCAAAAACACACCTTTTTAGGCCTTTTTAACGACTTTAACCCCACCTACACGCACGAACTTAAATCGATTTCTGTTTTTTTCGAAGCAATCATCTAACCGCCTATCAATCAATACACTACCGCCATTCACCACCCAATAACGATGCTATTTGCAACAAATAGTTTTGCGTTTTGCTGCTTTTTACCTCGCGTTTTGCTGCATTTTACCTTGCGTTTTTGCAGGGAGATAGCAGTGCGTTTTGCTGCTAAATACAACGCGTTTTTGCACCAAAACGCAGAATTTTCAGTGACCTTTGGTCGGCATTTTTTTATTGTTGCGAACCAGAAATGGGCGTTACTTTCTTCAAAAAAGAAATGCAAAAACCATAGTAAATAACAAAAAAATGGCGCAAAAACCTTGCGCTTATGTGTAGCATATTTGTTCTATTTAGCACGTTTTATATAGGTTTTGGTAGGGTTATCGGGCTAGAATGGGGTGACAAGAGGGACGCACTTTGTAAAAGTATGTTTACCAAATTAACAACTCGCCGACAATTATAGTTCTCACAAGAATTTATGCTGCGGAGTTAAGGTAATAATCAAAGAGAACTTACTAAAATAATTATTTTTTTGTTTAAGGCAGGGTTCTAAAAATTACCTTTACTGTATTTTTAGCTTTTTAGCTGAGCAGGTTTTGCTTACTTCTTGAAGGAGCATAGTGAACTATGCGACTGAAAGAATAAGCGAAAGATGCCAGATAAAAAGCAAAAAGACAACAAAGAGCAAAACAAGGAACAACAATTGAACCTTTGCGGGGAATTTTTTTAGAACATGCCTTATAATTATTCCTTAACGATTATATGATTGTAAAATAAATAAAAAAAGGCTGGTATTTCTTACGAGATACCAGCCCTAATCCTATATTGAGGTTAATTCTTACCAAGCCCTGATATACGAAAAAGCAAGGATTAATCTGTAAGGATGAAATCATCTGAATCCGCCTTTTTTTCCTAAGAGTTATTTTATATTTTCCAGCAGTTGCAGCGAAATCTCTTTTTACCACACGATCTCCATATTGTATCGCTGTTACACAAATCACTGGGTCTGCATACATTGGAATATTAAATTCGCCTCCTTCAAAAGAAACAAGTTAATCTTATTTCTTTCTCGTCTATTTTTAAAAATAACATCAGAAGAACCTGTTACACGCCTGTGTTGTTCATCTACTTTAGAATATTTCATATCTGATCGATTCGGTAATTCAGCATAAAATTGTAAGTATTTTTATACCTCCATCCTCAACGATTTTAAGAGGTAAGTTGCTTCTTGAAGCCACTCCCCTCATTGAAATTTGCTTGTTTTTCAATAACGTTTCATATCCTTCGTAAAGCTTTCCATCTGATGTTTCTATGGAAAGGAGTACATCGGTAGAAAAAAAGGTGGTACTCTGGAGGAGTATAATTATAATCATCCGAACCACACGAAAAACAAAAAAATACTGCATAAAAAAAGCAGAAAAAGACTACTTACGAGGAGTTTCATAATAAGATAAATTTACAAACATATTAGGACGAAATTTTAAATCTATCGACCCTTTTTTTCCTCTGTTGAATTCCAAAACATCATCATTGGCTGTATACCATCCATTATAATTTATATTTGTTCTAGAATCTGTTCCCCACCCCCAATTCATATATAGACAATCTTCATATTCATTCCAAGATTTTACTTTTATTCCTAAGAATTTTCTTTTCACTTTATATCCTTGCTCATAATATCCATCACAAAACCAAATATGCCCTGCATTACTATATGGAACTCCTGCTGCAATAAGCACACCTCTATGCATTGTTGTTTCTTGGCCAAAATAGTTATACCCTTTAAATTGAAGATTTTTATACAATTCTTCGAAGTTATAAGGCTTACATTCTGCTTTAGTATAACCTAGATTGTGTAATCCTTGCAATATATCATTGTCACTGGCTCCACTACCATCATGTTCTAAATTTGTAGCCCAATGATAATTGGGAATCTTATCTGCAATATAACGAAGTTTCTTCGCTAATAATGTTGAGTCTTTTGCATTAACAACTCCTTCTCTTTCCGATAAATAAAAAAATAAGGGATAGTATTTTGATAATTACCATCTATTCTATTATCAGTATCATACATTAACATTCCTATAGCTATAGCAGGACAACCTATAAGAATCTTATTTTCAGCATAATAATTGAATCCACCTTTTTGACACCACCTATCAAGATCTTTACCTGTACATGGATATATAGTAGTCTTTCCAGAAGATTCTTTCCTTCTTCCTCTTGTAGCAGGGGCAGAGTTAATTAGCTCTACTTCATATTCATAACCATCTTTACCTAAATCTTTCCAATTCTGGTAATACTCACTCTGAGTTGCTGTTTTATCTTCAAGTGCTGCTTTTACCTGCTTTTTATAAGCCTCAATAACCGTTGCAAAAGGAGTATTCTTGTCTATATTATTAAGCTCTACAGTACCAGAGTTAGCATGCCCTATGATAGGAAAAGCATTATTAGCTCCTGAAAGGATAACATAGCCCCTATTATTCGAATAGTTAATTGCATACAATAAAGTGTCTTTTTCCTTCTATAAGGAATTCCACATTTTTGATTGTTGGAGTAGGTAAAGATGCCGCACGTGTAGTAGCCTCTGCATCAGTCCCCTTAAAAACCTTTAGAAAATAAGCTAGCATATGCTTTCGCTTGTTTCAAGCTCAATTGTACAGAGGTTTGTCCTTGGTGTACTGTTCCATTACTTGAATGTACATCCTCCACAACATCGTTAGAGGAACAGGAGAAGAGTATTAAAACACTCATTAATAATAAAAAGGTATTTTTTTCATAACAATACTTTTTAGTTAGAAAAATAAAGATTATGCAGCAAATATAGCAAATAACATTTAAAAAGTACTCAAGAAGCCACCGCCTTTTAACATAAAAAAATATTTGTTCATAATCATATTAAGCAATATATTCACATCAATTCCGCAGCGTTTTTTTCCTTGTGAGAAAATTTTTACATATTGAGATGTCTTTTTTTGGGTTCTATATGTTGATATGAGGTGCTTCGGTGTTTCTTGGGTCTTTTCTAAGCATAAAATCCCCCACCCAAACCAATGGGGAAGTATGAAAAGCCACAAAAATTACTTCCATAACTGAATGCTTTGCCGCTACTTCCACGTTTGCCCAATACAGATTCGGTAAGTTTTTCAAAGTCCAACTTTGAGAAAACGTCCATAATGTAATAAATTCCACCGAAAGAAGTGTTATTCACGTTTTTAATTGCTACTTTTGCCATGTCAGTTTTTTGCTTACTTGTTATGTTTGCAGCACCAAGATAAGTGAAATTTCTGACATACCCAAGTGTTTTGAAGACTTTGTTTCTCAGACACTTGGAGTTCTCACAAGAATTTATGCTGCGGAATTAAGGATGAAAGTGTTTTTACTTCTTTTATTATTATATTTTCCTCTTAACAGTAAAGTAGCGGAAGATCATCAGGTGGATGTTACCTTATCGTATGAATCTGGGTATATTTCCAAGAATCTATATATAAATGGAAAGAAAGAAGCTGTCTATAAAAAGCAAGAAAAAAAGAAACCTATAAGGCTCACAAAAAGTCGAGAAAGATATGCAAAATATCTTTTTTTCGAACAATTAAAATACTTGGAATCGTGGGGGTGATTATAAAATATCCGGAGGTTATTTTCGAAGACCTTTGTATTATCTCTGATATATTATCCAATTATGATAAGTCGGAAATTCAATCTTTTATTCAAACAAAAGGCGATTGTAAAAACAATTAATATATTAAAAAAATCAACAAATATTACACATATATTAATGCAAGAGTCGATTATGTTTTAACGCTCACAATAGTTATAGAAAAAAAGGTTTACTTAAAGAGTTCCGATATGAATACATGCCAGATTTTTTTCTGACGAGACCGTTATTTACAGATGTCAGTACAAATATGATAATTACGGTAGAATTATATATATAACAACTTTGGGGAAAAGAAAAAAATGAGATTAGAATAACATATGCGAGTTTAAGATAATCCTTAATTCCGCAGCATCTTTTCTTGTGATAAAAATTCCACCGAAAAGAAGTGATATTCTCGTTTTTAATTGCTACCTTTGTCATGTCAGATTTTTTTGTTTACTTGTTATGTTTGCAGCACCAGGATAAGTGAAATTTCTGACATATCCAAGTATTTTGAAGACTTTGTTTCCCAGTCACTTGGACTTCTTAAAAAGAATTTATGCTGCGGAATTAAGGTTTAACGATAAAACGAGTTCTATTATTAGTCTTCAAGGGAGCGAGACAACTCCCTAAATATCCCTTTTTATCGAAAAATATAAGGATTTAAATTAAATAATGTAATTATATTTATGTATTTTTTTGCACAATAAATCAAACTATCGGCCGACAACAACTGGAAAAAGCCACACTTCTTTGCCCCAGTTCGGCAACATAAAAATTGGAAATTGTCTTAAAAAAAGACTAAATACGAGCCCTCCTTTAAACATAAAGCACTAACTTTGCATTGTGTAATGAAAGTACTTCGTAAATAGCGAGGTACTGAAAATGAAATAAAACACCTATTTAAGACGTAACTACCATGACAAAACAAGAAAGAACTAGCCCCAAAGGGGTGGTTTTACAAGTCGTATTTTTAACATTTAAATATATACAATGAATCAAAGTAATCTTTTTATGCGTTGCACAAAGACTCTCTTCGTGCTCGCAACAGTAGTTATCGCAAGTGTGGCCGTGTGTGGTTGTTCAAGCAAAAACGAAGAAACCGAGCAGCCTGTAACGCCCAACACCATTACAATTGACGGTAAGGAGAAAACCATACTACAGGCTGTTTATACAGACTTCACGCTCAGCAACGACTACCAGCTTGCGCTTATCTTATCTCAAGACCGCAACGAGAGAGTGGAAATAAACTTCAACACCACCAATCATGCTAATAAAGACATTAACCTTGCCAAAAGAGACGATGCATCTCAAGAGGGAGGAAGCTGGAAAGTGAACTACTATGACGCTGCTGGAAACCTCGTAATTAATACCTGGGGACAATCTAAAAGAAAAACTATAACGAGGGCGAAGCCATTTTGCCTGTGTTTATACAAGGGAGGATGCGCATTGCTCCTGGTAAGAATAATGACATCAATATCTTTCTGAAAGATGGCGAAGTAATTGGCAAAGATGGCAAAAAACACACCGTCATCATCAATTACGACGGCAAAACAGAAAAATAATAGCCAATAGGTAATGCGGGGGAATGCCCTGCTAGGGATAAACACGTAAAGGATGTACACCTTGCTCTACATCCATTGAGGTGAAAAAGCCTTAGCACATCGTTATGTATGGTGCTGCCCAATGGCGTTATTGTGGCTGCAAGTGCAAGTTCAATAGGCACACCAGCCCAGCCACAACGCATACTTTGCCATGCCATGAATGGCAAATGGCAGCACAACGCATGGCCTGGAGTAACGGCAGCAAGTTAATGCAGCCACACCAGTAACAGCTGATGGCTATGCCATTAACATTTATGGCCTTGCCACTAACAACTTATCTCCCCATCACTAAACACATATAGCCTCGCTACAAGCAGTTAGTAGCGAGGCTATATCTTTATATTAACAGTAAAGAGAACCCTAATAGGCCCAATTGATGCCTACCTAGCCGTGGCTTTGAGGTAAGCCGTGCGAGCGTTAAGATAAGCCACCACAGCCTCGCTATATTGGTTACGAGCCTTTTGGTCTTGGGTTTGTGCATCGAGCAAGTTGCTCATTGTTCCCGTGCCAGCCTCATAATAGTCTTGGTTAAGGCGAAGATTTTCGCTAGCCTGCTCAATACTTAGCTTAGCCAATTGTATTTGTTTATAGGCCGTTTCCAGGTTGTTATATGCATTTTGCATTTGTATAAGCAACAGTTGCTTGCTGTCTTCCCTTTCGTCGATGGCAATTTGTTCGGCTATTTTCTGTCGTTTCAATCCACGATTTCCCCATAAGTTGCTGATAGGCACCGAGAGGTGGCCAGTCCCACCACATTGGTGCGGCCCTTATTGGTAAGGTCGTGATACACGCCAGCAACACCCACGGCCAGCGAAGGCAGCATTTCGCCCTGCTTAACACGTGTTAGCAGGTGGTTGGCCTCCACCTTTTTATCCAGCAATCGCATCTCGGTGCGTTGTTCAAGAGCCGAAGCATGATTCACAGAGAGCTGTCGTGGGTCGGGCAATTCGTTGGTAAGTGTGCGGTCGATGTCTATTTCTTCGTTGGGTTTACCTATATATTGCGCCAGCACCATTTTGCAAAGGGCGATGCCGTTGTTTAACTTTAGGGCGATTAACAGCCATTTCGTTTTGCTTCAGTTTCACGCTTAGCACATCGTTTTTTTGTTGGTCACCCCAGCCTCGAAGGCGTTGTTAGCATCTTTAAGAATATTCTCCAGTTGCTTATCGGCAGCGTCAAGAGTTTTCTCTTGTTCGTAAAGAGCCAGCAGTTGGTTAAAAATACACCTCGGTTGTTTGCGCCACATCGTCGGCACTTTGCTCCAACATCAGTTGTTTAACCTGCGTTTGCACGTCGGCCAATTTATTGGCATTGATGATGCGTCCGCCAACAAAAAAACAGGCTGCATAGCCACGAGCGAAGCCAGTGTACCATGCTGTACGGCCTTGAGGGTGTAGCTAGTGGGGAGCGAAGCCAGTATAGCGGGGCTCAACCCCACGCGTTGAACGATGGCCGCAAGCTTTTGTTGTGCCTCAGTTGGCATTGAAAATTCCTCTTGCACCAGATGGTCTACGGCATGGAAATATGTTCCGTTGGCCATTACTTGTGGCAGATATTTGGCTCTAGCCTCCTTTTGTTGCTCTTTGGCAGCAGCAATTTCCAGTCGTGCTCGTTTCAGTTTCACGTTGTTTTCTTTGGCCAACGTTTTTGCATTGTTCTAGCGAATATGTTGTTTGCGCATTGGCAGCGAGTGGCAAGCACAGCGCCAAGAGCAGGTGAAGTTTTTTAATGTTCATGAGTTTTTTTATTTAAGTTCATGAGTTTTTGAGTTCATGAGTTTTTGAGTTGTGGGGCGTTTGGGGGTATGAAGTTGAGGAGTTTAGGAGTTAACTCCATAACTTTTTAGTTCCTCCTTTCTCCATTACTACTTACTACTTGGTGTGTGCCACCATCTTCAGTGTTCTTTTTGCGGTCTTCGATTCTGAAAAATCATCCAGTAGCCAATAGGAATCATGGTGACGATGAAGAGCAACGACACGAGAGTTCCGAAGCAAACCACCACACCCATTGGTCCCCAGAGCGGCGTATTGGCAATAACCATGGGGATAACACCCATAGAAGCGGCCGCACTAGTAAGGAAGATGGGGCGCATACGTCGCTGTGCAGCTTGCAGGGCAGCCCGTTTTGCGGACAGTCTGTGGTGCACGCGCAGTTCTTCGGCATAGTCAACCATGATGATACCATTACGCACAATGATACCCATGAGCGAGATAATACCCAGAATACCGGTGATACCCACCTCTTGTCCCATGACAAGCACGCCCGTGGCAGCGCCCAACAGCGAGAACAACAGGGCCAACATAATGAGCACAGACATGCGAATATCTTTGAAATGGAACAGCAAGATGGCGAAGATGATAACGATAGAAATGGCCAATCCGCTATAAATTTGCGGTTGCGTTTCTAGGTCTTTCTCCCTTTGTCCGCCCACTGTCATGGTTACTCCATGAGGAAGTTCAATCTTATTCATCTCGGTTATCACCTTATCGGTAACCTCGTTAAGATTTAATCCGCGTTTAGCATCGGCTAGAACCGACATGGTTCGCACGCCATTACGATGGTGAACAGAGGTGTAAGTCCAGTCGGGCGACACCTTAGCCACCTGTCTTAGTGGCACATGCACACCAGGAAGCAATCCGCTAATGGTGGCATTTTCAAGGTCTTCGGGTGTTTGATGCCCAGCATGGTTATCTTTTAGCTTCACCGTCACGGGGTAATCGCCCTCCCAAATGGTGGTTAGTGGTACCCCATCGCCGAAGCGAGTGGCGAGGTTTACCGACAGAAGACTCTTACTGATGCCCAGTCTTGAAGCCTCATAATCGTTTATTTGCACAGCCAGTCCCGATGTACTGCCGTCAAAAATTGTTGCGCACCAGCAGCAGTTCGGGCATGTTTCGCATGCGCATTGTGGCGCTGTCTACCACCTGTTGAATGGCTTCGAGGTTGTCTCCGCTAAATCTTATCTCAATAGGTGAGCTAGCATCGCTATAATCAAGCTGCTTAATTCGCACTTGTGCATCGGCAAAATAGTCAGTATAACGATTGGTGAAGCTATCTACCAGAGCCACTGTAGCCGCGTCGTTATCTGTATTAACGATAAACTGAGCATAGTTTGTGCCGCCCAATTGCGGTGCATAGGGATGTTTGGAAACGTGGCGACGACATACCGTAGAACGTAGAGATGTTGCGTATTCTCTCGTCTTTTATCATCATATTGCGCAAGCTATCGGCCACGTTTGCAGTGCGTTCGATGCTTGTGCCTTGTGGAAGATAAATCTCAACAGCAAACTGATTGCGCTCTGCACGAGGCATTAGCTTCTGTGGCATGTTGGCAAACAGCAGTCCACCCACTACTACAGAGAGCACTCCCACGGCCAATGTTACAAAGGGATGAGCGAAACAACGCTCAATGAGTCGGTCGTAATAGGTTTGTATAATATCGAGGAACGAGCGTTTTTGTTTGCTATTATCGTTGTCATCTTTCTTCAGTCCCTTACGTATAAAAGTGTATTGCATCCAAGGCACCACCAAAACGGCCACCAAGAGCGATGCACCAAGCACCACGCTGATGCCAAGCGGGAACCACTTAACAAAGTCTTTCATCATTCCCTTCATCGTAAGCAGCAGAGGGAAGAAGGTGATAGAGATAGCCAGTGTAGCACTAAAGATAGAGGAGAAGAACTCTTTGGCCGAATAGGTGGCTGCATGCCAGCGACTCATTCCCTCGTCTATCTTCTCGATATACGAGTCGATAATAACGATAGAATTGTCTACAATCATACCCAAGGCCACGATTAGCGATGCCAAAGTCACGGTGTTGAGTTCGATACCAAAGGCATAGAACAGTCCGAGGGTGATAAAGATGGTGATGGGAATGGTGCTAGCGGCCACACTTGCCACGCGCATGGGCAGCAAAAGCATGATAACCACCACCACCGATGCAATGGCAATGAGCAATTCTTTTAAGAAGTCCATCACCGAAGTGTTCACCACCTCGCTTTGGTCTGTAATAGTATAAGTGCTTACATCTTGTGGCAGGGTGGCTTGGAAGTCGGCCAAGATGTTCTTAACCTTATCACCAAACTGCACAATATTGCTTCCCTCATTCATTTCGATTGAGAGAACGAGGCACTTTTGTCCATTGTTCTTCACATATTTGTCGGCATCGGGATATTCGCGTTTGATGGTAGCGATGTCTCTCAGCCTAATAACGTTTCCACGTGGGTCGCTATACACAATGCGATTAGCCACATCGTTCTCGCTATTCATTTGCGAACGTAGGTGTATGGGGCGCGTTGTTTGTCCGTCGTTCACCTTTCCGCTCATCAAAGTCATACCCTGCGACGAGAGGTTTGATAAGAGTGTAACCGAGTTTATGCCATAATCCGAGAGCTTAGCGCGATCGATATACACGCCGATTTCTTCGCCCTGTTCGCCGCTCACGCGCAAGTTAGCCAGTTCGGGAATAGTGCGCAGTCGGTCTTTCAGTGCGTTCATATACTCGTGCAGTTCGCGATAAGTCTTTGTTTTGCTCTCAAGTGTGATGAGCATAGCCGAGGTATCGCCAAAGTCGTCGTTAGCAATAAGCGCCAAAACGCCTTGCGGAAGCGTCACTTTAAACTGTTGTAGCTTAATTTTAAACTTGCTCCAAAAACTCGTCTTTGTTTGTAACGTCATCGTTTAGTTCAACAAAAACATAGGTAATACCATCTTTTGTTTGCGAGCGAGTTTTTCTCTTTCTTTATCTCTTTAAATCCCCAGAGGAATGTTTCCAGCGGTTTTGTTACCTGTTCTTCCACTTCGGCAGAGGTGGCACCAGGATAAACAGCGGCCACAACTCCTTGTCGAATGGTGAACGAGGGGAACTCGTTTTTGGGCATATTGATGAGTGCGAACACACCGAAACCGATGAGTACCACCATCAACAAGAGCATGATGCTGTTGTAATGCATCACACTTTCTATGATATTTCTTTTGCGTTTAGACATAAATCCGTGTGTTTATATATTGTGTTTGTGAGTGAACGGGTGGACGGGTTAACCAGTTGACGAGTTAACCTGTTGACAAGTTGACAAGTTGACGAGTTGACAAGTTTGCCAGTTTACCAGTTGATGAGTTAACAAGGCGACAAGTTAACGAGCTAACAAGACAGGTGCGCAGCCATTTTTTCACTTTTTCACCTTTTCACCTTTTCACCTTTATAAGCCTTTAAGTTCACTAAGCATATCACTCCCCTCTCCCCTTGGAGAGGGGCTGGGGGTGAGGCTTTTTAAATCACTTTCAGTCCTTCGCTCACCTTGTTTTGACCGTTAACAATAACCTTATCACCTTGCGACAAGCCACTACTAACCACAACGCCGCTTTGACATACACCACTCTGCGTGATGTCTCTACGATGCGCAACGCCGTTTTCTTCGACCCAAACATAAGGTTTTGAACCATCTATCAGCACTGCTTCTTGCGGCACAACGATACCTTTTGCTGCACCCGTACTGGCCAATTGCGCGCTGCACACCATACCAGGCAATAGCTGATGGCCTGGATTGGGCAGACTAACAATAACATCGTAGGTGTGACTTAGCAAGTTGGCCTGAATGCCTTTCTCGGTAACTTTACCCTCGAAAGCCTTTCCATCGAGTGCCGAAACAGTGAAAGGCACCAACTGCCCTTTGGCAATGCCCGATATTTCGTTTTCGGGAACGGCGATTTTCATATCCACACGGTCGAGCTTCACCAATTTAAAGCAACCTATTCCAGGCGCCATGTTGTTGCCCGTATCTACCATTCGTTGCGAAATAAAGCCATCAAAAGGCGCACGCAACTCGCAATTTTGAAGAGTTTTGCGTGCAATGCGCTCGGCTGCTTCGGCTTCGGCCAACTTCGTTTGCACATCTACGAAACGAATTTCGGGCAAACTCCCTTCTTATATAATTGTTCTAAACGCTTAAAAAGCATCGCGAGCTTGCGACAAAGTACTCATAGCCATGTCGTGCGCGCTTTGCGCAGAAGTTTTATCTATCACAGCCAACAATTGCCCTTTACGCACAGCTTGGCCTTCGTCTACCAACACCTGAGACACAGTTCCCAGCGTTGCAAAACTAAGCGTTGAACCATAACTCTCCTGAATAACACCCACATAGGTGCGTTTTCCATCAACACTTCCTGATTGTACAGCAATCGTTTTCACCTTAACGGGAGAAACAGTGTGGTCTTCTTTCTTACTGTTGCAACCGCTCAACACCACAGCAAGTGTTGCAATGGCCATGAATTTAATCTTTGTCATATTTCCTTACTTTACTCATTTCTTATATAATAAACGTCAAACCCTTTTTATACCTAAAATCGGTTATCAAGGTGTTAAAAACCCATTGTTTGGGTTTAACGATGCAAAATTAAGGATATAAAAAGAACTCGCACAAGGCCAAAAATTGGCTCAAATATGTTCTATATTATATATTAACACTAATTTTTAAGCACATTTACGCAATATTCTACAAATTATTTTGTACATTTGCAATGAATTAAAAGCATAAATATGGAACAACGATTGCAACTCCCCTTCAGCTTAAGAAGCTTCCAAGCTACAGACATTGGCACTGAATTAGACCGCCGACTGATATCCATTCACCGCACATTTGCCTTGGTGTTGTGCACTCAAGGCAGCATAAATGTGAGCATAGACAACAAACCATACCATATTAATAAGGGCGACACGCTATTTATTGCACCTGCTATTTATGCACAAATCAATAACGTTAGCAACGACTTACAGGGAATTGTATTCTTTGTGGATTACGATTTTATTATGTCTATTGTAAACAAAACGATGGACATCACCACAGGTTTGTATTTTAGCGAGCACCCTTTCCTCTCGCTATCGGTTAGCCAATACGACCGCATTCTAACCCAAATGCAAACCTTGATGGCACGCGAAAGCCACGAAAACGAACACTATGCCAACTCGCCCAACCCGCAAGTGATTACCGAACTGCTGGCTTCGATGGGCCGAACGCTTATCTATGAAATCGTGAATTGCTACATGATGAGCCACCATTTACAGGTGGGAACGTGGAATGTTACCGATAAATTAGGACAAAATTTCATTGTGGAGGTGTATAACAATTATCGTAAGCACCGCGAAGTGGCTTACTATGCCAACCTGCTTTGCGTTACACCCAGCTATTTATCAGTAGTGGTGAAGGAGAAAACGGGTAAAACGGCCCTGCAATGGATTAACGACATCGTGATGAGCGATGCACGCCAACTGCTGCTTTACAGCGATCAAAGCATCAAAGAGATTGTGGCTACACTGGGTTTCCCCAACCAATCGTTCTTCGGAAAATACTTTAAGCAACACGCTGGCAAGTCGCCTAAACGCTTTAGAATGGAAGGAAGGGGCGCAAAAAAGGATTAACGCTCTGAACTTTCTTTATACAAGGATGGTCGTTTATTAATATTGTGTGAGGGCCATACATATAATATGAATGCCGTTTATCAATAACCGCGATTGGCTGCACCCGTTATATACTTGCTTGTTTTATTGCAAGTCTCAGCCATTACTACGCCATCGCCTATCGCAATAAAGCACAACAGAATGTAAATAGATGGTTTTACAACAGCGTTGACGCCTTTTTATATTTGACAACAAAATAACATCGCCACGCTACTAGTCTCTTGTAGTGGCACTACAAACGGCTTGTAGCACTGTATCGCGTAAGCAATCCACGAAGAAGCACCCCTCTAAACATTGTTTCCTCTATCAATGGACCAATAAAGATGGCGCCAATACAAAGCCAAACATCTGCAACTCCTTCTGTTGGGGAGGAGAAAAGTGTGGCGAAGGGAATAACAATGAGGATCTCAATAACAACTACTATCCCAGCCGTAAACCATAAGTAGCGCAAATCGCACGTGTAATATCCTGATAGTTCTACGCCATTGCGTTTGTTTAGCCAATAAACCAGTCCCACAAAGACAACACCTAGCACCACAAAAAGTAAGGTTTTGCCCCACATGGTATCGCGATAATCGCCAAGAACAAACATCACAACGCCACCAAATGGCATCGATATCAATAGCATCAAAAATAAACTGATATACCCTATTGGGTAGAAACTGTGAAGGAGGCATAATAGAAAATAATGATGAAAGGTTAAGATAGTAGTATTTCTGTTGGCCTTAATACGAGCGGGATGGCATCAATGAGAGAGATAGTAAAAGACTTCTCCCATCGTCTTTCCAAAATAATAAATCACCACAAACGCAAAACATATTAGCCCTATTTTGACAAACGGTCTATGGCCAACTTTGGATAACATGTTTCTTATAAAACGCTCTAATAACCGATTGGGGTTTAATTCTCTTTCCATCATGTTGTCTTGTTAGTTAATATTTTGTTTCGTCTACGCTTTTCTTTGTCTTGGCGAGCATCATTGGGCCTTTTCTCTGGGGCATTCATCTCACGAAAGGCAGGAAAGGGCTAAACTTGTACTTCTAAGCAAACATGTTTGGAACTTACAAAGTCGCTTACTCGTTTGGAGAAACAGCATGATGGCTGGCTGTAAGCACCAACTTTAGTTGTTAAAGGCGATAGATTGCTTGCCTTTGCAAAGATAAACAAAAAACGAAATCAAAAGAACGTGTGTCAAAAAGAAATATTGACATAACAGAAAAAAACAAAACAAACACCATTTCCGCCCCAATCTCACAAACAAAACGTGCCCCACACCTTATATATAATAGGTGTGGGGCACGCATTAGCTTGCGCCTTAGCGCACCGTGTTATACCGTTGCAGCTTCCAGTGCACGACCTTTTTGGGTTCTACCCAAGGTGAGGAAGGCGATGGGGGCAGCAATGAAGATAGACGATAGTGTGCCGAAGATAACGCCAAGGCTCATTGCGAAGGCGAAACTCTGGATGCTTTCGCCACCCAAGAACAAGATACAGAGCAACACGAGCAACGTTGAGAACGACGTGTTGATGGTACGAGCCAACGTTTGGTTGATACTATCGTTGAACAAGCTGCGGAAATCTTGTTTGGGATGCAACTTCATGTTCTCGCGAATACGGTCGAACACCACCACTTTATCGTTGATAGAGTAACCGATAACCGTCAAGATGGCACCAATAAACGTTTGGTCGATTTCCAAAGAGAAAGGCATGAAACCCCACAACAATGAATAAAGACCGATAACGAACGTGGTATCGATGGCCAAGGCCACAGTAGAACCAACCGAGAAGGCTACGTTACGGAAACGAATGAGGATGTAAATAAAGATGGCGAAGATGGCCAAGAGCACGCTGATGATAGCGCCATAAGTAATGTCTTTAGCCACCGACGGACCCACCTTGGTGCTGCTGATGATAGAACCACCCTGACGGATGTCGGGGTTTTTAAAGTCTTCTACATTCTTTTGCGACACCAATCCTGCCTTCTTCAAGGCATTATATAGTTTTGTTTCAGCCTCATCGTCAACAGTTGGGCTGTTGCTTTGAATTTTATAGTTGGTTGAAACGCGGATGGTTTTATGGTCGGTACCCAGTGCAAGCGCGCTAGAGGTGTATCCAGGGAATGCATCCGACAACACGGCACGCACCTGTTCGGGTTGTACTTGCTTTTCGAAAGTCACCACATAGTTACGTCCACCAGTGAAATCAATGCTTCGGCTCAGTCCACGAGTTACAAAACTACCGATGAACACAACCAGCATCACAGCCACAAGCACAAATACTTTTTTGTAAACACTCATGAAGGGAAGTGAACATTCTGCATGAAGTTCTTCGAGAAGCCTGTGGTGAAGGTGAGTTTCATCCAACGGTCCTTGTTCAACTGATATTCGTAAACCAAACGAGTGAGGAACACAGCGGTGAAGAACGAACAAACGATACCGATGATAAGCGTTGTTGCGAAGCCTCGGATGGGACCTGTACCGAACGAATAAAGGATGATACCCGTGATGATTGAGGTAAGGTTAGAGTCGAAGATGGCCGAGAATGCGTTGCCATAACCCTCTTTCAGTGCCTGTTTAATGCCCTTGCCTGCTGCTAGTTCTTCTTTAGTACGTTCGTAGATAAGCACATTGGCGTCTACCGCAGTACCCAACGAGAGCACCATACCCGCAATACCCGACAGCGTTAGCGCTGCTTGGAAAGACGTGAGTATACCCAAGGTAAAGAATAGGTTGACGATAAGAGCGAGGTTGGCCATCATACCAGGGGTAAAGCCATACATCAATATCATGTAAGCCATCAGCAACACAAAGGCGATAGCAAACGATTGTATACCTTGTTGGATGGATTGTGCGCCCAAAGTAGGTCCAACCACTTCTTCCTGAACGATGCGAGCAGGTGCCGGCATACGTCCACTCTTCAATGTGTTAGCAAGGTCTTTAGTTTCTTCGATAGTGAAGTTACCGCTAATGAGCGACGAACCGCCGTCGATTTGTCCGTTAACGCGAGGTGCGCTATACACAACATTATCCAAAAACGATGGCAATAGCCTTACCAACGTTGGCCTTTGTGAGTTGTGCCCAACGGCGTGCGCCGTCTGAGTTCATACGCATGTTCACCACAGGAGCACCACTAGTGTGGTCGAATTCGTCGTTAGCATCGGTCACCACGTCACCTTCGAGGGGTGCACGCCCGTTGCTATTGGTCACTTTCAAGGCATGTAGTTCGTAAATGTTCTTCACATTCACCTGGTCGGATGGTTTAGCGCTCCACAATAGCTTAAGGTCTGCGGGCAGCACTTGCTTGGCCACTTCACCATAGATAAGCTTATTGATGGCAGCAGTATCGCGAACGCTGGCATATCCCACAATACTTAGCGAGTTGCCACCAACCGTTTGAAGGCGCGAAAGCAGTGGGTGCGCTTTAATAGCAGCAGCCATTTTAGCGTCGTCGGTAGTGTTTTTTTCAGCTCGGGTTTCTTGTTGTCGCCCTCGTTCAGTTTAAACTTGGGTGCTTCGTTTCTAGCCTTAACCACTTCTTTTTCGGCTTGAGCCTTAGCGTTGGTGGTATCAACAGCAGCGGTGTCGGCACCACTCTGGTCGTTAGCTAGGGCGCGCGTCAAGTTGTGTAAGGTAAGGAACAATCTCAGGAGCGTTAAAGGTTTCCCAGAATTCTAGGTTGGCCGAGCCTTGCAATAGTTTACGAACACGTTCGGGTTCTCTCACACCAGGCATTTCAACCATGATGCGTCCTTCCTGTCCTTCCAGCTTTTTGGATGTTGGGTTGTACCACACCAAACTTGTCGATACGTGTACGAACAACGTTGAACGAGTTGTCAATAGCAGCCTGCACTTCAGTTCTTAACACCTTTTCCACTTCGGCATCGCTGCTTTGAGGCGACACTTTGCCTTGCAATTGTTGGGTTGCAAAGAGTTCGGCGAGCTTATGACCCGGTGCGTTTTGCTTGTAATACTTAATGAAAAGCGAAATAAAGTCACTTTGGCTAGTTTCTTCTTCCGCTTTAGCTTGTTCTAACGACTTGGTAAAAGCCGCGTCGGTCTTGTGGTCTGCGAGTGTCACGATAACATCGGGAACGCTTATTTCAAGAATAACGTTCATACCTCCCTTGAGGTCCAAGCCCAGTCCGATTTGTGTTTCCAAACACTTTTGGTAGCTGTAGACGCCAAGATACTTCACAGAGTCCTTGTAATCTTGTTGGGCAATTGGGTCTTTTAACTCGGCTGCTTTCCCGTCGTAGTAACGGGTTGCCACCGAGAAAGACAGGTAGAAGATACTTGCAAGCGTCAACAAGACGGCAGTTACAATTACGATACCTTTGTTTTGCATTTTACTTTATTTTTTTGTTTTTATTGTTTTTCTGTGACCATACAGCCGTGCAAAGTTACTTATTTTTTTCTTAGATTAGTAAACAGTTGTCTCTGTATATTATCATTTTTGCCTATTTGTGAAGTTTTTTTGTAGGGTGCAAAAGATTGGATAGTGGTCGGATATTTTCACTTTATTCTCTACCACACACTTAATTGGTTGCCAATGGTCGCTGCACATAATATTGTCTATACGCACATAAAAACCATTGCGATGGTAGGATATTCCAGGGCCGTTTCCGCTGGCTATGTAGCAGTCGTTCAGCTCTTTGGCCATACGGTATCGGGCATATGAGATGGGGCTATCGTTGAAATCGCCACACAATATCATGCTTTCTCCCTTGTGTTGATGCACAAATTGGGCCACGGCTTCCACCTGCGGAGCGCGTAATTGTGCAAATTCGCCCAACTTATGTACCAAACTTTTACCCAAACTCGGCATTTCTTTGGTTTGCAAATTGCCTTTCAGCATACTCTTAAAATCTTTTCGTTGAGCGTCGGTTAAGCCCGTTGTTACAAAGTGATTGTTTACAATCAACACGGTATCATCAGGCAAGGCCACCCAACAAGCCAAACTAAAGTCGTCGCTTTGGGGGTATTTCACGCGTTGCGAGCGCACAATGGGGTATTTGCTATATATCGCCAGGCGGTCGTATATCGTGGTTTTCTCCTTCATTACATGATAAGGATAGATGCTATTGAGCAAAGAGTCGATGGTGGCCTGAAATTTTCCGCCGAAATTTGCCTCTTGTAAGCACAATATATCGGCATCTTTTTCTTTCACATATTCGAGCATTTCCCAGCGTTGTGGTTCGGTTGCCTCGTTGCCACCCCACATATACGTGTTGTAAGATAGCACTTTAAGACAACTATCGGGTGCCGAATGCGATATATTTAGAGGAATGAAGGCTCGCATTGGCCCATAACATAGCACGAAGCCTATGAATGGAATGATTACTCTTCGCAGCTTAAAGAATGCCCAAAACACCATGAAGGCTAAGTTGATAGCCATAAAAACGGGAAAGGTTAGCCCAAGAGTGGCCACAAAAGGATGCCCGACAGGGTTCACTCTGTCGCTATATCCCACCAGAAGCATCACAACGATAGTCGCAACATTCGCTCCACTGGCAAGCTGCACAAACCATTTCTTAATATTTGTTTGCATTTTCAGCCCGCCTATTGTCTTTTGCTTTGGTCGAATAAGCGTTGTTTCTCTTCGCGCGACAGACTATCGTATCCGCTTTTGCGTATCTTGTCTAGTATGCGGTCCACTTCGTCTTGTTCGGCCTTACGTCGTGCATTATAATCCCAGTCGCTTTCGGTTCTTGTTTGTTGCTTTTGTTGTGGTTGTTCGGGTTCGTTTGTGCTGTGTCGCTCGTAAAAGTTTTTCATTTTTTCAAAGGCATTAGACCCTCTTCGCTGCGAGAAGTCGTGCGAAGGATGGCGCTGCCAATAGCGAATCATGAAGAAACCAAATATCATTCCGCCCAAGTGTGCCAGGTGCGCCACGTTTCCGCCCGAGCCAGTCATAGCCTGGAACAACTCTAATGCGGCATAACCCATCACAAACCATTTGGCTTTGATGGGAATAGGAATGGGGAAGATAAATATTTTGTTCTCGGGAAAAAAATCATTCCGAAGGCCAAAAGGATGGCATAAATAGCCCCAGAGGCCCCCACAGTGGTTAATCCGTTGAGTTGTTGCGCCAATTGACCCATCACCACAAAGGCTTCGCTGATGCCTAGTGGCGATTGCGAGTTGAGTTGCAAGTAAATCTCAACAAACTGCGCCATTTCTTGCATCAATCCCGCGCCAATACCACAGGCAATATAATAAAAGAGGAATTTACGTGGGCCCCACACGCCCTCAACCACAACACCAAACATCCACAACGCGAACATATTGAAAAAAACAAGTGGGCAAAGCCGCCATGCATAAACATGTAGGTTACGAGTTGGTAAACCCTAAAAATCGGACGCTCTGAAAAAAAGTGAAGCCCGAATATATTGTTGAGGTCAATGCCCATACTGCCTTGCAACACCAATGTGGCAGCAAAAGCTAGTACATTGATGATTAGCAGATTTTTTTCGTTATTGTTGGTATGTTGCCCATTAACTATGCTGTTTGTTTTAAATGTTATAACAAGGGCAAAAGTACTAAAAATATCTGTCAATGCGCATAAAAAAAGACCTACGGAACGACAATTTTTCAAAAAAACTTCACTTTTTTTCTTTTTTTGTTTGATTTTTCAAAACTAAACGTCTATATTTGCCCTCAATTCAGCGTAGCACAATAACATTTATCACATTTTATAATTCAAAGTTATATGAACAAAACAGAATTGATTGACAAGATTGCAGCAGGCTCAGGCTTGAGCAAAGCTGACTCGAAGAAAGCGCTTGACGCAACAGTTGCAGCTATTAAGGAAGCTCTTGTAAAGGGCGACAAGGTTCAATTGGTTGGCTTTGGTACGTTCAGCGTTAACGAGCGTCCTGCTCATGTTGGCGTTAACCCTGCTACCAAAGAGAAGATTACCATCGCTGCAAAGAAAGTTGCCAAATTTAAGGCTGGCGCAGAACTGACGGAATCTATCCAGTAAGCACTTCTACCAAAGAAGAGAAAAATAAAAAACGCCCCCTTGCCTCGTGCTAGGGTGGCGTTTTTATGTTTTATAGTAAGCAAACCCTTGCTTCTATGCTGCAAACACACTTCTACAAGTGCGCGGTTTGCACGTGTTGGCTGGTACACACTCTAAATTTTATGCTGCAAACGCGCACTACTGCTTGTCACTGCGCACCTAATCGAGAGAGCACCCCTTCGCTCTGATGCCACAAACGCGACCAACTACCACTGCCACGGCTTAAAAAATGTGCCCCGAAAGCCACTTACGCAACCTTCGGGGCTAATTAACAATAGAGAGAGATAGCAGATGAACAGCCTGGCACATTCAAACACGTGTGGCGTTCACCGTAAAAAGTGCCAACAACACGTGCCACTGCCCCACAGGAAAGCCATCAGGCCCTTTTCTAACGTGGCTGCCACACTGCGCACATTTTTATAACTGCCTTGCGAGCAGTTAGAGTTTTTAGGCGCGCCGTGCGCGCAACGCCTCACTGTTAGTCGATACTGAAGGTTAGCAGCAATTGTCATCAGCCGCATGTTATGGGCTACCAACAGGGCCATTTCCAAGCGTGGCCTTGCCACCTCTTTAACAAGGGTCTGCACTTAATCACTTATAGCAAGCCCTACACGCACAACGGCCATACCATCGTACGTAAAGCTACTCCTTAATTTTACATCAAAGACATAGCATTTGAGAGTGAAGAGCAGCTCACCAATAAGCGTGTTGTTGCCCTTGCCCATCACAAACGAGTTTCTTTTTTTACGTTGCTAATATACGAAATATTCAGCTGCTACACAAAACATTCTGATACAAATTTATGTAATTTAGAATAACATTGCCCATTTAGATATAGAAAAATAAGAAATACAGAACAATGCAACTATTCTACATAAGGAGGAAAAAGCGATTAAGCTATAGAATAAATCTACCTATCTACTGGCCTCTGTTGGATGGTTATTTTGGTTTTCTTGCGTGCTACAGTTGCGACCAAAACCCATCAGCCAAGATAGCAACAAAGCAGCAAAAACCACAATCGATAACACCACAATTATATTTATTTTTACGCGCTTGTGCATATTGTTGATAAAGCGATTTTTTTGTTTTCTTCTCAGTCATACTTTTTATCGATTAGGTTAAACATTGCATTTTATGCAGCTGCAAGACTATGTTGGCGCTGCTGCGTGAGTGTTGTTTTTCGCAAATATAAGCAAAATATTAGCACGAGACAAACAAACGAAGACGTTTTTTTTCATCTATCGAAAAAGTCAAATATTATTCTTCCCAACAGAACATTTTGACATAGAACCATCTAATACAGAAAAAAATTTAAACACAATAATGACAATAAACATACCATTATGAATAGCAGAAGCATTTTACACTTTAAAAGATTAAAAAGCGTGTTTCGGCCATTGATAAGCGAATAACACTTTTTACCACAAAAACTAACCGCGCTTCAAAAAAATATCCGCTACCTTTGCACAAGCAGGCTAACCGGTTCGTCCTGCCCATTACAAACTAGCTACACAATAGCACTACTATATAGAAGTATCAGGAATGACATCGCCAAAAACCACTATTAAAGACATTGCCAAGGCCTTGGGGCTATCTTTTTGCTACCGTTTCGCGTTCGCTAAACAACAGTCACGAGGTAAGCGAAGAAACCCGCATGCGTGTATTAAGTAAGGCTCGCGAATTGAGTTACAAGCCAAACATCCATGCGCGAAACTTGTTGAAACGCCGAAAATAACATGGTTGGTGTGGTGGTTCCAGAGTTTACAACATTCTTTTTTTCCCCGAGATTATCATCGGCATTCAAGAGGTGTTGAATGCCGAAGGTTATCAGGTGTTGATTTGCCAGTCAAGCGAATCGGCCACACTCGAACAGCGTAACATCGAGATGTTAGAATCTAGTATGGTGGAAGGGCTCATCGTTTCAGTTACCAAAGATGCCCAGAACACAGACCTCTACAACCGAATTATTGGCGAAGGAACACCAGTTGTGTTTGTCAATCGTGTGCTTCCTGAGCTCCACGCCACACAAGTGGTTATCGACGACCGTAAATGGGCATTTAAGGTTGTCGACCATTTGGTGCGTTGCGGCTACCGCAACATCGCCCACTTGGCGGGCAACGAACATCTTTCCATTACCAAAGAACGATTGCAAGGTTATCTCGATGCCCTTGCGCAGCACGGCATTCCCATCAAAGAAAAATACATCATGCACGTTGGCGTGCAGCAAGATCGCGCCAAAGTGGGCATAGACTATCTGCTTAGCCTTAAAGAACGCCCCGATGCCATCTTCACCGTTAACGACCCTATTGCCGTGGGCTGTATGCTCGAATTGCGCAAATGGGGGCTACGCGTTCCGCAAGATATAGCAGTAGCTGGTTTTTCCGAGTCGCCCATTGGCCGTATTATGGAACTTACCAGTGTATCGCAACCCACCTTCGAGATGGGTAGAGTGGCAGCACATCGCCTGCTCAGACAAAATGACAGATGCCACAACACCCATCGAGACCATTGTGCTAGATGGAAAAACTAAATGTTAGGGGGTCTACTTTGCCCACTAAGAAGGGATAAAGGGTTTCAGGCAGTGCTGCCTTACACCCCTCGCACAAATAAAAAAATTCGGCAGAGCACGCAATTTACAAAAGCAAACGACAATAACACACAAAAACACCTAAACGCTAATTGACTAACATTTCTAGGATTGGTAGGTGTACTAGGATTGCTAAGTCTACTAGGATTACTAAGTATTCTAGGGTTTCTAGACATTTTAAGGTTTCTAGACATACTAGCCACACGCAGCCACCTTTCACCGTTCCACTTTTTCACCACTGCAAACGTTTACGTAAATATTCTATTTTTTCGTTTTTCCAGCTATTTTTTCGCCGTATCTTTGTCCCGTTAAACATTTCGTATTAGGCATAATAGCAACAACAAACCCTAACAATCATGAGCCTACTCGACTTCATTATGGTGGCTTTGCTCACCATCGGCGTACTTTCGGCAGGCATGGCCTTTGCCAAACAAGGCAAGAACATGACCTCTTTCTTTGCCGCAGGCGGTGCCGTTCCTTGGCAAACCAGTGGTCTGTCGCTCTTCATGAGCTTTTTCTCGGCTGGCACTTTTGTCGTTTGGGGCTCTGTTGCCTACCTACATGGCTGGGTTGCGATAAGCATACAATGGACAATGGCCTTGGCAGGACTGCTCGTGGGCACATGTATTGCCCCCCGGTGGCACCGAACAGGGTCGCTCACCGTGGCCGAATACATCGACAAACGTCTAGGGCGTACATGTTCAGAAAAACCCTATACCTTTCTGTTTCTCTTCATCTCGCTCTTCCTTACGGCGTCTTTTCTCTATCCTGTAGCCAAGATTGTGGAGGTTTCTACTGGCCTCGACCTCAACCTCTGCATCATTCTCTTGGGTGCATTCTGCATACTCTACGTGTCGGCAGGCGGACTTTGGGGCCGTTGTTTCCACCGATGTGTTGCAGTTCATCATCCTTATGGCAGCCATCATTATTGTGGTTCCGCTGTCGCTCGAACGCGTTGACGGCCTACACGCACTCCTCTCGCAACTGCCCGATAGGTACTTCCAGCTCACCGCTAACGAGTATCCACTACTTTTTTTATCCTCGCATTCGGACTTTACAACGCCATCTTCCTTGGTGGAAACTGGGCCTATGTGCAACGCTTCACTTGCGTTCGCACCACCACCGATGCCAAGCGTGTGGGTTGGTTTTTTTCGCTGCTTTATACTTTGTTAGCCCCATATTGTGGATGCTCCCACCAATGGTTTACTACCTGCTTAATCCCTCTTTGGGCGTGATGGAGAGCGAAGGCGCTTATCTTATGATGTGCAAAGAAGTTTTGCCAAAGGGTATATTAGGGCTGATGATAGGCGGAATGATATTCGCCACCACCAGTGCGATGAACTCCAAACTCAACATTGCATCGGGCGTAGTAACCAACGACCTTTACAAACGCCTCTATCCGCACAGCTCGCAGCGGCGACTTATGCTTGTGGCGCGCCTTTCCACCGTGGCCTTTGGCATTATAAGCATACTCATAGCCCTGCTTATACAGCACATGGGCGGCGTTGTCAACGTGGTTATCAGCCTTGCAGCCCTCACGGGCGTTCCACTTTACCTGCCCGTTATATGGACATTATTCTCTCGCCGGCAAACAGGCACAACGATATTGGCCACCACCATCACCACATTGGTGGTTAATGCGCTGTTCAAGTTCGCGATGCCAGCACTAACGGGCTTTACATTTAGTCGCACAGGCGAGATGGTTTTCGGCTGCGCCTTGCCCATTGTCATGCTCGCAGCCTTCGAGATTTATTTTATACTGACCGGTAAAACCAGTAACCGCTACGCCGAATATGCCGCATGGGAACAAGCCAACAACGCCAAGCGCAACACCCTAACGGCACAAGCACAAGCCGAAGCCAAAAGCGAAAACACATACAGCAAGCGCATCATAGGGGCTGGGAATATTCTTCATCGGCCTTGCCATCGCCCTACTAGGCCTGCTCTCCGAGGGACATACCATGCTGGTTACAGGCACTGGGGCTTGCTTTATGCTCATTGGAGTGGCCTTAACATGGAGCATAAAAAAAGAAACAATGAAAACAAGAACTAGCAATGATTGAAGAACTATTTGAAAACAATAAGCGCACACAACGCGTTCAACACATCAACACCGACCTGCTTGTGGCAGGCGGAGGCATGGCTGGCGTATGCGCTGCCATAGCTGCCGCCCGACAAGGACTTCGCGTTGCGCTGGTGCAAGACCGACCCGTGCTGGGCGGAAACGCATCGAGCGAAGTGCGACTATGGGTGCTGGGCGCAACATCGCACATGGGCAACAACAACCGCTGGGCAAGAGAAGGCGGCCTGCTAAACGAATTACTGGTTGAAAACACCTACCGCAACAAGGAAGGAAACCCCGTTATCTTCGACACCGTATTACTAGACAAGGTGCTGGCCGAAAACAACATATCGTTGTTTCTCAACACCGTGGTCTACGACATGGAGAAAAAAAGGTTCGCGCAATATTGCCAGTGTAACGGCTTATAACCCACAGAACGAAACTCGCTATGTCTTTAACGCAAAGCTGTTTTGTGATGCAACGGGCGACGGACTGTTGGCCTACATGGCCGGAGCACACTACCGACAAGGGGCGGAAGACGCCGAAGAGTTTGGCGAAAAGTTCGCCCCCAACAAAGAAACATACGGCGAAAAGCTGGGGCACACCATCTTCTTCTACATCAAAGATGCAGGAAAGCCCGTGCAATATGTGCCACCACATTTTTGCACTTAGCATCAACGAAGTGGAATGTAGCATCAACAAGATACACAATCCCGAGTATTTCTCAACCAAAGAAGCAGGCTGCAAATACTGGTGGATTGAGTACGGAGGCCGACTAGACACCATTAAAGATACCGAAGAAGTGAAATATCGGCTGCTCAGTGTGGTGTACGGCATTTGGAACTACATCAAAAAAACTCTAGCCGTTTTTCCCGAGTCGCGCAACCTCACCTTAGAGTGGGCAGGTGCCATTCCAGGCAAACGAGAGAGCAGAAGGTTCGTGGGTTATTACATGCTTACCCAACAAGACATCATCGAACAGCGCATGCAGCCCGATGCGGTTGCCTTTGGCGGATGGTCGCTCGACCTGCATCCGGCCGACGGCGTGTTTAGCAAAGAGAAGAAAGCCTGCACGCAATGGCATGCCAAAGGCATCTACCCCATTCCCTACCGCTGCTACATCACGCCGCATTTAGACAACCTTTTTCCTGGCTGGGCGCATCATTAGCGCCACCCATGTGGCCTTTGCCTCAACGCGAGTGATGGCCACTTGCGCCGCTGGTGGCGAAGCAGTGGGAACAGCCGCGGCATATTGCATACATCACAATTGCACGCCAGACCAACTGATGGACGAGCAACACATGGCCAAATTGCAAACCTTGCTCACGCGCAATGGCGTTTTACCTGCCGCAAACCGATGTGCAGATAGCCAACAACGCGCTGCAAACAGCCACCATCAAAGCATCGTCTACATTGGTTTTAGACCAGTTGCCGCCCAGCGGCGAGTGGAAAAACGCTGGTGCATTCGGCAGCACAGATGCTCCCCGATAAGCAAAGGTGCAATGCCCAATATCAGCCTTTGGCTCCGAGCCAGCCAAGAAACAAGTCTGAAAGTGGAGTTACGCATCAGCAGCAAGCCCTTTAATCACACCCCCGACCAAACGTTAGAAACCGTTGAGCTGCCATTGCATGCGGGCGAACAAGAGGTTACATTAGCCTTTAAATGCCGCATCCCCTCAGACTGCTACGCCTTTGTGTGCTTCATAAAGAACGAACACCTGGCACTGCAAGCATGCAACAGCATCGTTAGCGGCGTAATGGCAACCTTCAACAAGTGCCTTCCGGCCGTGTCCAACTGGGGCAAACAAGAACCGCCTACCCACATCGGCGTAGAAAGCTTTGAGTTCTGGTGTCCCGAAAGGCGCGAAAAGGCCTACAACATCGCCATGAAAATAACGCCCGGTTTGCGTTGTTTCGCTCCCGAGAACTTGCTCGCACCACCCTATCGACCCGTAAACAAGCCCAACGCATGGGTTGCAGCCTTGCACGACAAGCAACCCACGCTAACCTTTACGTGGGAAAACGAACGGCAGATAAAGGGTATTAAGCTGTTTACCGACGTGGATTACGACCATCCGATGGAAACCGTTCAATGGGGACACGCCGACAACCGCATGCCCCAATGTGTAGACGGCATCGAGATTATTGCCTCGCCCAACACGCATGTCACCATTACCAATAACTATCAGGCCATGATAGATGTGGCGTTCGAGGGGCAAGGCATCACCACCAACCGTTTGGAAATACGCCTATCTAACGCTTCGCCCAATGCGGCTGTGGCCTTGATGGGCATTCAATTCATATAATCATGACGCAAAGAAGCATTACCCTCGCCCTAGGGCCTGTTGCTTTCTGCATGTGCTCTGCTCCATGCGCGCACGCCAAAAGCAAATTGTTTATCGCCCAGCCGACAACACATTGGCTGTGCCAACCACGCGTGGCACGGTGCGTTTGCCCCTTTAGCGGGCAGCACCTGTTCGTTGCCGACAAGGGATTTACGCCACAAGTAATCGACACATTCAAAACCGCAAACAACATACATTTTATCGAAGACAACTTTGTTTACCCACGCCGGGCATGGCTAAACAACATCACCAACGTGTCGCTGCTCACGGCCGGCAAGCACGTTAAGCTGCAAACATATCATGTTCTGTCGCGCCAACCGCTCACATTAAAGGCCGAAAGCCAATGGGCCGATGTGTATCTGCGTTTCTCGGTAAACGGAAACTCCCTCTTCGTAAGCCAAACCCTCGTGCCAAAACAAGATGGCTGCTACTCGTTGTCCACCCCAAGCCTACCCATCGTCAAGCCCCAAACGGGGTTTAAGGCTGTAATACCTGGTTACGTGCATACCGAATGGGTAAATCCCGACTTCGTTTCGGCTTACGTTTACGAACACGGAATGCCCAACAAGCCCGTTGTATACCAAGACAAGTGCGCCACAACGCCCGTGTCTATCATGCAAACACAGAGCTTAACCATAGGCATTGCGCCCGAAAAGCAGTTCCCGCGCAAGCCTTACCTCAACGGAGAGAACACGCATGCCCAATGGAACGTGGGCTATGGTGCTATGGATGCCGAGGGAAAGCTTAGTCCCCAATTATATTATCCTGTGCTAGGAACGCCCAAAGCAGCATTAAAGAAAGGACAAAAAAACTGCATTTTGCCTATCGCATCATCCTCTCAAAAACAACTGGTACGACGTTTATAAGCAGGTTATTTATGGAATGTACAGCTTTGACGACATGCGGAAGACCACCAACGAACAACCGCTAACAACCCGCATAAACAAAATTTACCACTATATGCGTACCCAATCGGCACAGCTTTTCCGCAAGGCAGAGTGCGAAGGCGTGCCAATCTGTGCGCAAGATTATCGTGGAGGCGTGCATGGCGCAAATAACGATGCCATGAAAAAAACGCCGACTATGGGGCCATGTGGATGACGGTGCGCATGGCCAACGATACGGCCTTGGCCAACAACCTGCTACCCTACGTGCGCAACTTCAAACTAAAAACAACAGTTTGCCACAGGAAAAATACGCCGGTGCACCGCAAGGGCAATACTTTTTTTGTGGAAGAGCAAACGTTGGGTGGAAGAATGGGGCGAACACATCGAACCCATCGCCATTACCTATTATTCGCTCATTGATGTGGCAAACATGCTGTTGTTCGAACCCAACGACACCGCCCTGCAAGCAAGCCTGCGCACATCGGCCAACCTATTGCTGGCCATGCAAAGGCAAGACGGCAGCTGGCCTTTGGGCGTAAGCTTAAAAGACGAAACCGACATCTTGCCCGACCTAAAAGACCTTCGTCCCACGTTCTACGGCATGTATGTGGCCTATAAAATGCTGGGCAACGACAAGTACTTGCAAGCCGCCATGCGGGGTGCCAACTGGTTTATAGCGCATGCCGTGCGCCCAACAGCCTTGGTTGGCGTATGCGGCGACACGCGCTTTGCACCCGATTTTGCCACGGCCATGTCGGTTCAGGCACTGCTCGACATGCACCAACTAACGGGCGACGTACGCTATAAAGATGCTGCTCTTGACATGGCACGCTATTTCACCACCTATATATACACCCATCCGGCCGACGTAACTCCCCTTAAAGATAAGGGAAGGACGCAGCCTCAACCCCCTACAATACACCCAAGCGGGGCTGGCTTGCGAACATATCGGCGTTATTGGGTCGGCCAATCCGCAAGGGCCAATCCTCCTTTCAAGCTTCGCGGGCATGTTCGTCAGGCTTTATCAACAAACGGGCGATGTGCTTTTTCCTCGACATGGCACGCGCCGCAGCCAATGGCCGCGACCGCTTTGTTGAACCCGAATCGGGCATTGCAGCCTATTATTGGGCACATTTCAACAAGGTAGCCTTACCCTATCCGCAACATGCATGGTGGCAATTGGGCTGGCTAACCGACTATCTTGTGGTCGAAGCCGAGCTGCGCAGCAAGGGGCGCATATCCTTTCCGCGAGGTTTCGTAACGCCAAAAGTTGGGCCACACAAGGTTCTGGGTTTCTCTGCTGGCACTATCGACGGCGAAAAACGTTGAACTAACCATTGGCAACGACAGCCTTTCGTGCCACAATGCCAACCTCGAATTGCTTGTTGCACGTTCCACAAAAGGCAGTCATGGCTATGCCATCGTTATGAACAGTACCAATCGCCCTACACAAATGCGCCTAACAAACGCCAGTGGGCAGTGTTTGAAAGCGGGCCTAGTGCCACCCTTTGGCATCGAGATTGTGAAGTTAAAAAACATATAGCCCAAACAAAATGGCTTTGAAATTACAATAAAAAAAGACGTTAGGTTTACATAGCAATTGCCTTTAAGTGCCTTACGGCCGCATGCACACGCCCCACTACAAAGGGGCTTGTAGCGGCACTACAAAAAGGCTTGTTTTGGCACTACAAGGCACTTGTACTGGCACTACAAGACGCTTGTAGCCCCACTACAAGGGACTTTGTACAGACAGGTTGCTTACAACTTGCTGGCAAATGAACACCTAATAACCATTTCTTTTAAAATGAAATAAGTTGTGTTATGGCAAAAACCGTAGCTTTATTGTTGACTTTGTGGTTGGCCTTGCCGCTAAACGGGCAAACCTATATGCTGGAAGCAGAACGCTTTCAGTATGTGGGCGGCTGGAAAGTAGAGAAAGATGCCGAAGCTTTCAATAAGGCCGTGCTCATGGTTACGGCGGGCGGTAGCGGTGCTGCACATGCCACGACGGTGTTGGACGTGCCTCAAAGCGGACGTTATGTGTTTTGGAGTCGCACGAAAGACTTTCAAACCAAGGCTCCACGTACCCGCATTTCGCGCCTAATGCTAGACACCATGCAACTTGCCCTGCAAGGCATACACGGCAGGGAGGGTTATCACTGGGAACAGATAGGCACCATTGAACTGTACAAAGGGCTGCATGTGCTGCGGGCTTGCGATGTGGCAGCCAACTATGCGCGTGTTGATGCCGTGCTGTTTACACGCGACGAAGGCCTCAACCCCAACCAGATGACCTACAAACAACTTACGAAATACGAGATACAACCCATCCCCACGCCCTTGGAAAAGCCGTCAACAACAATGGCACAAAACGCTCTTGCCTTGCTCAACACAAGTTCGCCTGTGGTTGATGAAATCTCAAACGGCCTGTTAAGGCTCCGTATTCATACGGCAAACAACCAATTGGTGCAACACATATCGGTACACACAAAGGGGCAATGGCGCAGCTGGGAAAGTCCCCAACCTCACAACCGCTTGTACATCATTAAGTCGGCACGGCCCCAATTGGGCTACAACTCCATCTTTCCACTATGGTCGGGCGGGCAAGCACCATTGCTTCGCGTGGGCAACAACACCTATCCCGTATTTGAGCAGGCCCACTTGCAAAACCCCTTTCTGGCAGGTAAGGTTTGTCCAATGCACATCTTCCGCCACGAAAAGGCAGACCAAAACACGCTACGCGTATGGTACGCATCGAACGATAACGACACAATAATCTCTACATGGACTCTACATGCCAACAGCCACGTGGTGGACGTGCAGTTAGAATATGTTGCACGCACGCCACAATATTACAGTTTAGCTTTCGAAGCCTTTCAGCCACAGGCAGAAAAACGCGGTAACGAATGTCCTGCTTTCGCCCCTTTACCAGTTCAAACGTCTGCCAGTCACCCCCAATCTCTTGCCTATAACCCTCACGCCACAGCCCGTTAGCATCATCGAGACAGGCAACCTAAGCTGTTTCTTGGCACCCAACCCCCACCATCTGAAACGCAATTGGGGCATATACGATATGGGCTTATCGCTTAAAAAAACGCAGCCAACCAGGTGCAACCCGTGGCCTTTTTCGCCTATACTGGGCGAAAAAGACTCGTACAAAAAAAGAAAGGCGAAAAACTTTCGGTCCACTTCAAACTGGGACTATTGCCACTGCAATGGCACAACACCCTGCAATATCTGTCGGACAGTGTGTTTGCTGTTCGCGATTACAGAGTACAAACAACACCGCTCACCGATGCCGTTTTCCACACCATCAACTTAATAAAGAACGATGAGGCAGCAGGCTGGGATGCCGCCATGAGGGGGTTTCTAGACATCGAAAGCAATCCAAACGTACGCACGGAAGTGGTTCAGGCCGCACCTTTGGCACTGGTTTCGGCCGCAGTCATTACCCACGACGAACAGTTATACACAACACGTGCTCTACCCGCCATAGAGTACATGCTCGCGAAAGGGGTTCAGATGGGGCTACCCGCAAGCAAACGACCCGCAAACACAAACTCCAATGAACACGTTCTCGCCCTTTGGGTCGCAATACAACACGGCTCACTTCGAGGCTTTACACCGACTTTTTGGGCCATAACAACCCGTGGCTGGCCGACATTGCCATGCCCGAAGGCAAACCCAGATACAGCAAAGGCTACGGCGTAGACCAGACTTGGGCAGACGACTTGGCCGCCTTCCGACTCACAAAAAGCAGACAAATGGCTGGTGAAAGCCACTATCGGGGCCAACCACGAGCTGCATACGGCACTATACAACAACCCCTCGAAGCCCATTTTGCCGTGGATGTTCTACCATGCGCAGGCTTATCCGCAGTGGTTCGACCTGCTCGATCTCTATGATGTATGCAAAGACAAGGTCTTACTTGCAGCCTCGGCCTACGCCGCGCACTTCACTATCGCGGGCATCCGCACTTATCCCCCTGTCGGCAACGACACCATCCTCATCCACCAAGGCGGCAAATATGTGGGCAATGCCAATGTGTTTTGGAAGAAAGACAAGCCTTACAAGCTGGGTTATCCGCGCAAAACGGGCGACGTAAGCGAGAAAAAAGTGGCTCAACACACGCTTTCGCCCGTAGGACTGGGCTTTGAACAGCCCATGACCTTCTTCAACCGCGAGGGCAACATCAACCATACCTTCATGTCAACATGGGCACCTTCGCTCTTGCGGCTTAGCGGTTTGTGTGGCAATAGCCTGTTCGAGACCTATGCGCGCAACGCCGTTATTGGGCGTTTCGCCTCTTATCCGGGTTATTATGCCGCTGGCTACACCGACCTCCCGCTGGATTCGGTTTATCCTTACAAAGGTCCCGACGTCACATCTCTCTACTATCACCACATCCCCTCGCACCTCAGCTTCGTGCTAGATTACCTACTTACCGAGGCAACACAACGTTCCAAGGGGGCCATCGGCTTTCCTTATGGCAAGCAAGAAGGTTTCGTGTGGTTCAACAACAGGGTGTATGGCGGCGAAAAAGGCTACATCCTGAACGACCGCGACGCACAACTTTATATGCCACAAGACATGTTGAGGCTATCGTCCACCCACGTAAACTGGCTCTCGGCAGTGTCTGCCAACAACCTTTGGCTCATTCTGATGAACGAGAAAGATAGCACCCTGAACGTAAGCTTGCGCTTAAACACGCCGCTGGTATCGCCTAACGGCATGGCTACCGAACACCATTTTGCACAAACCAACTCGGTTGTGAGCGAAGAACGTAGCCTGAACCAAAAATGCACTTACCGTCACTATCGCACCCAAGGGCATAACGTTCGTGTCGTTTCCCTTGGCTAAATCGCTGCCAACTTACCCCTTTTCGCCCATTAGCAATGGGTTTAAGACGGTGCAACTAGACCCAAGCCACAGGCTATATCTCTTCCGCATACGGTCGCCTTTTTGGCTGGGATTCGCTCTATGGATACATAGACAGCCCCTTAACAAAAGGCTACTCGGCCAGTTTAACCTGCCAAGCAGGTAGCGCGAGGCCACAGATGGACGAGCGCATGGCCTTTCCCTACGAATGGAGCATAACCCACTTGCCCGCAACCATGCCGCTAAACATCACGATGAAGATTGGCAACGAGCACAAGACTATCATCACTAAGCTGATAACAATGTAATTACCTAAGTAACAATCTATATGAAAAAGTTTCTTTTAGCATGGGTAGTATTCGTTACTACTAGTTTAAACGCACTGGCCCAACACACGATTGAGGGTACAGTGGTAGACGACACGCGAACGCCTTTGTTAGGTGTAACCGTGATGGAAGAGAACACATCCAACGGAACTGTGACCAACCAAGATGGGCATTTCAGCCTTTCGGTATCAGGACAAAAAGGCCGTATTGGTGTTCTCGAGTATTGGAATGAAGGCCGTTCACCAACAGGTGGGCAAGGCCAAAAGCATGTACATCGTGCTAGAACCCGATGCCAAAGACCTAGGACAGGTGGTGGTTATCGGCTATGGCTCGATGTTGAAGAAAGACCTAACAGGCGCTGTGGGGGCGATAGACATGCAAGACCTACGCAAATCTAATTCGGCATCGCTGCTTAACTCGATGGCGGGTAAGGTTGCAGGCGTAAACGTAACGGCTTCGTCGGGCGAATTGGGTGGAGATGTAAACGTGGTTATCCGCGGAAACAACTCCATCAACGCCGGAACGCAACCGCTTTATGTGATAGACGGCACACTTATCGACGTGAACAACGGCGAAGTGGCGACCTCTACCATATCGGGTCGTGCCACATTCAACCCGCTCGCGGGCATCAACCCAGCCGACATCGAGTCTGTGCAGGTGCTTAAAGACGCGTCGGCCACGGCCATTTATGGTTCGGCAGGAGCAAACGGAGTTATCGTTATCACCACGAAGAAAGGTCAATACAACAAGACCGAGGTGAGCTTCGATGCACGTTTCGGCATCAGCAAAGCCACAAAGCACGTTGAGATGTTGCAAGGACAAGAGTTTGCCGACTATCGTTTCTCGCGTTTCCCCAACAGTCTTGAATGGGGAATAGACACAGACGGCGACGGGAAACCCGACCGCGCACGCATCTTTGGCCAAGAATTTGAAGACAACACATCGCACGATTGGCAACGCGAGCTACTTCGTACAGGCTTTTCGCAAAACTACAACCTCAGTATTAACGGTAGTAGCAAATCTAATTCGCTGCTGTATTCGCTCAGCGGAGAGTATCTTAAAGCAGAACGCCATAGCCAAAAAAACAACAGCTTTACGCGCTATACGGGTCGCTTTAAGGTGGAATACGCACCCAACGACAAGCTGCGCATAGGGCGGTAACGCCACCATCGCGCGCACCGAACTCTATGGACCGGTGAGCATGGGAGGCGGACTTCAATACAATGGTTGGCTAGAAGCGATGTTCGTTTACAAGCCCTTCAACTTTAAAAGTAGACCCAGGCGACCCCGATAACGGCAATGTATCAAACCCTGCACAATCACTGTTCGACTCGTTTAAGAAAACGCCACTCACGCGTATTCTCGCTAATGGTTTCCTGCAATACAAGCCGTTGCCTGGGCTTACCCTACGCACAAGCCTCAACACAGGCCTTACTTTCTCCAAATCAGAAGAGTGGTACCCCTCAAGTACATCGTGGGGATATGCCCGAAACGGACTAGCCAACGTGCTGGAAACGACAACCGAGCAATGGCAAAGCACCACAACGGCCACCTATGTTAAGAGTTTTGCTGGCGGTCACAGCCCTAACGGCCATGCTAGGGTTTTGAAACCAGCAGCTACGTTTGGGCCAACCTGAACGTAACGGCCGAGAATTTCCCCGTGCAAACCTACAATCCCGTGTTCGACTTGCAGCAGGGTGGAGCCGCTATGCGCAAGCCTTCTACCAACAAATACCGCCAAACACGCATGTCAGAGTTTGGCCGACTATTCTATTCGTTTAAGGATCGCTACCTCACTACGCTCACTTTACGTCGCGATGGCTCGTCAAAGTTCGGTGCCGACAACAAGTACGCCACCTTTCCATCGGTAGCCTTGGCTTGGAAAGCGCACAACGAGCAGTTCATTAAAGGCATAAAGGCCATTGATGAGCTGAAACTTCGCCTCAGCGCAGGTGTTTCTGGTAACGACCGCATCACGCCTTACCGCTCACTGCAACGATTAGACAACACCTATTACCTCAACCTTAACGATGCAGCCGTATTGGGTTTGGCTCCATCAGAAAAGTCTAACCCCAACCTGAAATGGGAATCCACCGCCCAATACGACCTAGGACTCGACGTTAGTCTGCTGAAACACCGTCTCGGTTTTACGTTCGACGTCTATTACAAGCGCACCTCCGACATGCTCTTGCAAGGCGATGTGCCTGGTCAAAGCGGCTCGTACAAGCAGTGGCAGAACATCGGTGAGGTTGAGAACAAGGGTGTGGAGCTATCCATTAATTCGCTCAACATCAATGCACGCAACTTTAAATGGCGCACCACCTTTAACATTAGCAGCAACAGCAACAAGATACTTTCGCTTGGCAATGTAACCACCATACCGGTAAACATCAACGACGGCACCATCAACGAAGTGTCGCGACTGAAAGTGGGCTCGCCCATTGGTGGCGCATGGGGCTACGTATGGGATGGCATTTACCAAAAAACAGACTTCGACGAGCACGGAAAAACTCAAGCCCGATGTGGTTAGCATCAAGGGCATTAAGGTTAAACCCGGCGATTTGAAATACAGAAGTCTTAACGGCGACAACGAGGTAGACCCTGTAAACGATAAAACCTTCATATCGCGAGGCGAGCCAAAGTTCTTCGGCGGCTTGCTAAACAGCTTCGAGTATAAAGACTTCTCGCTCTCGTTCTTCTTCAATTACAGCTATGGCAACGAGGTTCTCAACATTTCTCGCTGGAAATTTGAAGGCTATTCGGCCCACTACAACGTGGCTGCCGAATACTACCACAACCGCTGGACCGAAACGAATCCCACCAATAGCTACCCCGACATCAAATCGCCCAGAAAGAACGACGTGTCGTCTTACTATGTGGAAGATGCCTCCTTCCTGCGCTTACAAAACCTCACCTTTACTTACAGCTTGCCCCAAAGCGTGCTTAAACCCTTGAAGATAACCGCTTGCCAATTCTCGCTCTCGGCCGACAACCTATTTGTGCTTACCAAGTACACAGGCTTCGACCCCGAAGTGTCTTACCACAACAAGCTCATCACAGGCCTAGATAACGTAACCTACCCCCGCAGTCGTTCGTTCTCGCTGGGCATCAACATTAACTTCTAAACACATTGCATTATGAACACAAAGATAATGGCAACCTGCCTATCGCTCACATTACTTTGCAGCTGTGGCGATTTCCTTGACGAGAAGGTATATTCCTTTGCCGAGGGCAACACGCTCTTTGCAAATGCCAGCAACACAGAGAAAGCATTGACGGGCGCTTACGATGCCCTAAACGCCAATGCCATACAAAACCAAGCTCCACATGCCTTGTTCTCGCGCAACATCCACTTGCTTACGCAACTTGGGTGCGACGAAATGATTGGCCGAACCGACTATATTGGCATTGCAGACATCAAGCCTTTCTGCAACTACACCTACAATTCCGAATCGCGTTTTCTAGGCGATGCGTGGTTTGCACTTTACGCCGGCATATACAGAGCCAACGGCGTAATAGAGAATGCGCCCAAAGTGGCAGACATGACCGACGAACGCCGCAAAGAGGTTGTGTTAGAAGCACGTTTCCTGCGTGGGTTCTACTACACTTACTTGGCATGGTTCTGGGGGGGCGTTCCCTTGCAAAAAGTCGGTAAACGACAGCGAATTGACACCCCGTTCTAGTTTAAAAAGACGTGTACGAACTTATCATTAGCGACTTAAAGAGTGCTTACGAGGGTTTGCCCGAACGCAACACTTACGACTCGCGCGCCAACAAATACACGGCCGCGGCCATGCTGGCCAAGGTGTATTTATACTTGGCTGCCTGTAAAGAAAACAATGTTGGGGCCGACCTTAACTTCACGCTCAACTCCTTCGACTGGGTAGACAGCAATGCGATGTATGCAGAAGCCAAGGCTCTTTGTGCAGACATTTACGCAAATGGCGCCTATATCTTAAACCCCGAATATGCCTATAACTTCATTGCCGACCGCCCCGCGCTGAAAGCCGAGCAAGCAAAAGAAGCGGTAATGGTGGCTACCTTCGGAAAAAGAAGCACCAAAGTATTTTGTCTTCGCTCATCTCACGGGAACTGTAGGCAACATCACACAAGACGGAGGGGGTGCAGGCTGGTTCCCAGCTCTGGGCGAACTAATAAGCCTTTACGATAAAACGGATGTGCGCTATAAGCAAAACATTGGTGGAGCTAATACCAAGAACAAGGTAAATATTATGGGCGTGGAATACTATGTTCCCTCGGGACTCTACCAAAGCGGTGTAAACACCTTCCTCACAAAGTTCCGTCAGAGTTCGCCGGCAGCACGATTGGCCGTGGGCATACCCGCTGCTTCCAGCGTACTAAACTTCCCCATCCTGCGATTTGCCGATGTTATCCTGATGTATGCAGAGGCTACTTACAAAACAGGTGATGAGGCCGAAGCCCGCAAACTGCTCGAACCCATCCGACTACGCGCGGCAGGCAACAACGCTGCCGCTGCCCAAGACTTGGCCACGGCCTATCACAAAGACAACTTCATGGACGAGTTGAAGGACGAACGTTCGCGTGAACTCTGTGCCGAAGGCTGGCGAAGAATGGACCTTATTCGTTGGGGACGCTTGCAAAAACGTGGTGCAAAACCTCAAAAACCAGCAACGAAAACGGTGTAAAACCCAACATTTTCCACTATAACACCAAACATGCACAAGCTGTTAAAGACAATTTCCAAAGCTACAAGATATGGTACCCCATACCCAAACGCGACAGGGAGTCCAACCCCAACCTGGTGCAAAACCCTGGATGGGAATAAGAGAAGTGTGTAGATATATGAAACGGCCGAAGAGTTTTCTGCAGAAAACATGAGGCAGAAGTAAGAAATCTACTTTACCATGCACCTTCAAGCGTCAGTACAAGCCAGCTTGTAGCCCTACTACAAAGTGCTTGTACTGACACTACAAGGTGCTTGTACTGGCACTACAAGCGGCTTGTAGCGCCGCTACAAAGGGCCTTGTACTGATAAATTGCCAATAACTTTGTTGGCAAACTGGTTCATCAAGCCATTCTCACCTTACCGCAACAGCTTGCCAACTAGCTAGCACACCCCCGTCAACCCATAAAAATCATATATACTCATACATGCGAACGTTTATCACATCATTAGTTCTAAGTGTTGCAATTATCACTCAGGCACAAACATTTAGGCAGATAGAGCCTGGCGTATACTTGCTCGCAGCTGGGCAAGAAGACGCCCACACGCCCCTGCGTTATAAAGAATCTGTGGCGAAACAGCTGAAAGACATGCCCGCAACGGATAATCCCTTCGCAAAAGAAGGCATACACATCGAGGTGAATGCACGCGGGTGCGTGGTAGACATTCCGCTTGCAGCCGACGAAAACATCTATGGATTTGGCCTGCAAATGGGGTCGTTTGTGCAGAACAACAAGAAAAAAAGCGCCCTTTGGTAAACGACCATCCCTTGAAAGACCTTGGCTATACCCACGCACCGCAACCATTCTACATCTCTAACAGGGATATGCCGTGCTGATAAATACCGCACGATATACCACTTTTTTTACATCGGAACGAACCGAAAGAACACCGACTATACGCCATCAGAAGACAGCCAAAAGGCAAAACTATCTACCGACGAGCTGTACCGTTCGTCAGCACAAAGCAGCTCAAAGCCACGCGTACAGGTTGACATTCCAGGCGCAAAGGGCATTAGCGTACTGGTGTTTGCCGGGCCCGACATGAACGCAGCACTGCGCCGATACAACCTGTTTGCCGGCGGCGGAAGCATGCCGGCACTCTGGGGCCTAGGCATGAAGTTTCGTTTGAAAACCGACTCTAAACAAGAAGATGCCTACCGCATAGCACATTATCTAAGAAACAAGCACATACCCTGCGACGTAATAGGGCTTGGAACCCAAGTGGCAAACACGAGCCTACTCGTGTTCGTACGTGTGGAACAACGAGCATTTTCCCAACCCCAACGAGCTAATAGCCCGCACACGTGCTATGGGCTACAAGCTCAATTTGTGGGAACATGCCTTTGTTCATCCCTCTTCGCCCCTGCACCCACGGCTTAAACCCAAATCGGGTAGCCATTTGGTGTGGAACGGATTGGTGCCCGACTTCGCCGACTCTGCCACACAACACATCTTCGCCGCATACCACGACAGCTGCTTTGTGCAAAAGGGCATTGCAGCCTTTAAGATGGACGAGTGCGACAATTCTAACATTACACGAGGCGACCTGAATTGGAGCTTCCCCGAATTATCGGCTTTCCCTTCGGGCATTGATGGCGAACAGATGCACCAACTCTTTGGGCTGCTGTACCAGAAAACCCTTTACAGCGTTTTTCGCAAACACGGCATGCGCACCTGTCTGAGACGTTCGTGCATCGGGAGCGTTGGCCTCGCCCTATCCCGTTTCGATTTATAGCGATACTTACGACTTGGAAGACTATGTGCGAATGGTATGCAACGCAGGACTGACAGGTCTGCTGTGGTCGCCCGAGGTGCGCGAGTCGGCCGATGAAGAAGACTTCTTCCGCCGCGTGCAAGTGGCCGTACTATCGGCCCAAACCCTCTTTAATGGTTGGTATCTGCGCAATCCAGCATGGCTGCAATTTGATAAACAGCTTAACAACGAAGACAAATTCTTGCCTACGGCCACCAAAAACGAAGACGTGGTGCGCCAGTTACTCAACTTCCGCATGTCGCTGGTGCCATACCTTTACGCCCAATTCGCCCGCTATCGCACAGAGGGCACGCCACCTTTCAAACCCTTGGTACTGAACTATCCAAAAGACAAGGCCGCAGCGGCGATAGATAACCAATTTCTTATTGGCGACGACTTGCTTGCCTGCCCCATTGTGGGCAAAGGCAACGAGCGAACGGTGTACCTACCCGAAGGCAACTGGTACAACTTCAACACCAACGAAAAGCTGGAAGGTGGCCGAAGCCACAACGTGCGCTTCGCACTACACGAGGTGCCGCTCTTTGTTCGCGAAGGCACCATCTTACCCCTGGCCGAGCCCACAGACTGCATTACACCCCAAACAACGTTCGTACTGAACTGCCGCGTTTATGGCGAGCAAGCCCGCAACACATCACTTTTCGAAGACGACGGCATTAGCTATGCCTTTGAAAGCGGTATATATAATAAGGTGTGGCTTAGCTGGAATGGGCGCGGAAGCATTAAACGCACAGGCAAATTTAAGGGTGTAAGGTATAAGGTGAAGAGCTGGACGTTGATTGAATAAGCATATCATTGCATCCTTTCAACCATTCGCCACACTCGCAGCATCCGCATAAATGTCTCATTTGTCAATTAACCCCACTCAAAATGAAACGACCCAATAGCTATCTCCTTGCATACCTCCTTGCATTTGCAGGCACTATGCTCTGCAAAGCAGAGGGACTGACCCACTATGTGAACCCCTGATGGGTACACAGTCGAGCATGGAACTATCCAACGGAAACACCTACCCAACCGTTTGCCTACCCTTCGGCATGAACAACTGGGCACCCCACACGGGAAAGCTAGGCAATGGCTTTCTGTATACCTATCAAGAGAACTTTCTCTACGGCTTTAAGCAGACCCACCAAGCCAGTCTTTTGGATTAACGATTACGGCCAACTATCGGTAATGCCCATTACACGCCGCAACGACTTTACCGAAGAACGCCGCCGCAGTTGGTTTTCGCACAAAACAGAAATAACCCTACCCCATTATTATCATGCCTACCTAGGCGATGCCCAAACCAACGTGGAGCTTACGCCCACCGAAAGGGCAGCGGCATTTAGAATGCGGTTTAACGGCGGCGACAGCGCGTACGTGGTGATAGATGCTTGTAATGGCGGTTCGTATGTTAAGCTCATACCCGAGCAAAGGCGTATCGTGGGCTATTCAACAAAGAACAACGGCGGGGTTGGCCCTGCCTTTAAAAACTTCTTCGTGATTACCTTCAACCGCCCTTTCCTCAACGCCACCATCTGGAAAGACAAGCAATTGCTGGATGGCCAATACGAACAGCAGGGACAACACGTGGGAGCCGTGGTGGGATTCGACCTTAAACGGGGCGAAACCGTAGAGATGCACATCGCCACTTCGTATATCAGCCAAGAGCAAGCTGAACTTAACTTACGCGAAATTGGCAGCCAGAGCTTCGACGAGGTGAAAGCAAAGGCCGAACAAATTTGGGATGCGGAATTGGCCAAAGTAAGCGTTGCGGGCGGCACCCACGATGAGCTGCGCACCTTCTACACCCTGCCTTTATCGCATGTTGATATTCCCGCGCAAGTTCTACGAGATAGACGCCAAGGGCGACACCCTGCATTACAGCCCCTATAATGGGCGCATCATGCCTGGCATCCTCTATGCCGACAACGGATTTTGGGACACGTTCAGGGCGCAATTCCCTTTCCTTAACCTGATGTATCCAAACATCGTGGCCGAAATTTTACGCGGATTGGAAAACGTATATAAGGAAAGCGGATGGCTGCCCGAATGGTTCAGCCCCGGACATCGCGATTGTATGATTGGCCAACATTCGGCATCGGTCATCGCCGATGCTTACCTCAAAGGCATTCGCGGGTACGACATAGACTTGCTTTACGAGGCCATCCGCAAGAGTACGGAAGGCGTTGGGCCGGTTAGTTCGGTTGGCAGGAAGGGCTTTGCCCAATACAATGCACTGGGATATGTGCCTTGCGATGTGGACATAAACCAAAACGTGTCGCGCACTTTGGAATATGCCTACGACGACTTTTGCATCTATCGTCTGGCCCATGCACTGAACCGACCCAAGAAGGAGCAGGAAACCTTTCGCCAAAGGAGCCTCAATTATCGCCACTTGTTCGACAAGAACACGGGATTAATGCGCCCCAAAAGACAGTAAAGGGCGTTTCTTAACGCCTTTCGACCCATATCGCTGGGGCGAACATTTTACCGAAGGCAACAGCTGGCAATACACTTGGTTTGTTCCGCACGATGTTATTGGCCTGCAAAAGCTGATGGGCGGACAAGCCAAATTTGTGGAAAAGCTCGACTCGGTGTTCTCGCAAACCCAGCGTTACGACATTTCTTATTATAAACGCGGCATCATCCACCTCATCAGGGAGATGCAGAATGCCGACATGGGACAATACGCCCACTTGAACGAACCCATGCACCACGTGCCATACCTCTACGCTTTTTGCCAGCCGTGGAAGACACAACGCCTAGTGCGAACCATCATGTCGCGCCTTTATGCGCCACGTCCCGACGGCTATTGTGGCGACGAAGACAACGGGCAGATGTCTGCTTGGTACGTATTCTCGGCCTTGGGCTTTTATCCTTTGTCGCCCATCAGTGGCGAATATGCAGTGGGCAGTCCACTGTTTAGGCAAGCCACCCTACATCTTCCCAATGGAAAAAAACCATCCATATTGTCGCTCCGCAAAACAGCCCCACAAATGTATATGTATCGCAACTATTGCTAAACGGGCAACCATATCACTCTCAATTTGTGAAGCATAGCGAACTGGTAAAGGGCGCAAAACTGGAATTTAAAAATGCGTGCAGAAGAAAATGTGCCACCCATTCCCCATCAATAAGCCCAAGCCTTTACCTACAAAATAAACAAACCATAAGCTCATGACATTCAAACAAGCTCTCCTCCTGGCAGTCTTTTGCCTGCTGTCCATCACCACCCACTCGGCAACAGCCAATTACAACGTAGTGCCTTTGCCGCAATCCATCACGATGACCAAAGGCAAACCCTTCGTGTTAAATGAAAGTACAGCCATTACTTGCACCACTTCCAACGAACTGATGCAGCGCAATGCCCGCTTTCTTGCAGAATACATCGCAGATGCCACAGGGCATAAAGCTAGCCCACACAACCACAGTTCCCAAGGGTGCAGGCCATATCTTGCTAACGATAGACAATAAGATTGCAGGCAAAGAGGCCTATCGCATAACTGTGACACAAAAGCAAGTGACTATCGCCGGCAGCACTGCAGCTGGTGTTTTCTATGGCATTCAAACACTGCGCAAGGCCTTACCCGTAGCAACGAGCAACAAGGCTGCTGCCCCAGTGGAACTGCCTGCCGTGCAAATTGCCGATGCCCCTTTGCTGCCTTACCGAGGCATGATGCTCGACTGTGGCCGACATTTCTTCCCCGTAAGCTTTGTTAAGCGTTTTATCGACATGATGGCCCCTACACAACATGAACGCCTTTCACTGGCATCTAAGCGAAGACCAAGGTTGGCGCATAGAGATAAAGAAGTATCCTAAGCTGATGGAAGTTGGCGCTTGGCGAAGTGGAACGGTTGTGGGTCATAACTCGGATGTAGACGATCATCAACCGCATGGCGGCTTTTATACCCAAGAAGAGATAAAGCAGATTGTGGAATATGCCCGACAACGACACATCGAAGTAATACCCGAGATAGACATTCCTGGACATACCAAAGCGCTATTGGCCGCTTATCCCGAACTGGGATGCACGGGTGGGCCTTACACCGTGGGCCACAACTGGGGCGTACACCACGATGTGCTCTGCGTGGGCAACGAGCGCGTATATGCCGTTTTGCAAGACATCATCGACGAGCTAAACCAAGTTTTCCCCTCAGCCTACTTTAACATTGGGGGCGACGAGGCTCCGTCCACACGATGGCAACAGTGCAAACGCTGCCAAGACAAGGCCAAAGAGCAAGGCATCGACACCAAACACCTGCAACAATATTTCACCAAGCGCATGGAACAATATATCAACGGAAAGGGAAAGACGATGATTGGTTGGGACGAAATACTGGAAGGCGAACTGGCCAAGTCGACCATCGTGCTTAGTAGACGTTACCTATCCACTTGGACAAAGGCGGCAAAGGCGGGGCACAACGTCATCACTTGCCCTGGGAAATATGCCTATTTCGACTATTATCAGGCGAAAAACACACTTCACGAGCCGCAAGCAATCGGCGGTTACCTACCCGTTGAGCAAGTGTACAGCTTCAATCCGCGCCCCGATACGGTGTCGGCCGACATCACAAGCCACATCATCGGCGTGCAAGGCAACCTTTGGACCGAGTATGTTCCCACCACAGCGCAAGCCGAATACATGGTGTTGCCACGCATGGCGGCGCTTGCCGAGGTGCAATGGATGCCGGCTGCACGTAAGAACTACACCGAATTTGTGGAACGCGTCACACGTCTGGCTCGCCTTTACGACCATTACGGCTATACTTATGCCCTACATATGTGGCCCGAAAGATACAACCACAACAGAGCCGACTGGTAATGTGGCACGCTCTTCGGTTGTCCTTGCACACTTAAAGGTATATTTCCGTTAAGGAAAGGGTGCAAAACCAAGCCTACTTGGATATATAGCCAAGATAAGAAAAGCATTTTCTAAGAAACTAATAAAAACGCTTCACCACAACCAACAGCTTATACATGGGATTTTGGCTAGCCAAATCCCATGTATAAGCTGTTGGTTGTGGTGATTTGGGCTTAGAATAAAGAAGATGAACCAAGGAGACATAGAGGCCTTTACCTCTACTTCTGTAGTCTTTCAACAGTGGCAGAGCGTTTAGCTTCCACAGTAGTGCCGCCAACAAGTACAAAGAAAAACGTGTTGCACATACGCTCATATGCAAATAAATCCCACTCCACCTTTCGTTTTTGTAAAAAAACTGTGGTATCTTTGCATTCCAATGCTAGGGATCAAGGCCGAATTTGGCAACCATTCCATGCGTTGTGGCAAAGCCAATGGTTAACTTTTAATGGGTATGGCAACTGATAAACCGTTAGCAAGTTAACCAAGAAAAGAACTATTATCGAATATGGACAAAATACTTGTTACCGGCGCAAGCGGGTTTATTGGGAGCTTCATCGTTGAAGAAGCGCTTAACAGAGGCATGGAGGTGTGGGCCGCTGTGAGAAAAAAAGCAGCTCGAAAGAATACCTACAAGACAAGCGCATTCGTTTCGTGGAGCTTGATTTGGGCAATGCCGAACGACTCAAAAAGTCAGCTAAGCGGTCACCATTTTGACTACGTGGTGCATGCTGCAGGAGCCACAAAAATGCTTGCATCGAAACGACTTTTTACCGCGTTAACACCGAAGGAACAAAAAAACCTTGCCGATGCTGTGGTGCAACTAAAAAATGCCCCTTAAGCGATTTGTGTTTATCTCTTCGCTTAGCATTTTCGGACCTGTGCGCGAGAAACAGCCCTACGAGGAGATACAAGAAACCGACAAACCCATGCCTAACACGGCCTATGGGCATAGCAAACTGCTGGCCGAGGAATATCTCGACTCGCTTAATCCCAAGAACGAAGACGGCGAAATAACCGATGTGGTGTTGCCTTACATCGTGCTAAGGCCCACAGGCGTGTACGGTCCACGCGAGAAAGACTATTTCCTCATGGCCAAAAGCATCAAGCAACACATCGACTTTGCCGTGGGATACAAGCCACAAGACATCACTTTTGTGTATGTTCAAGATGTAGTTCAGGCCGTTTTCTTGGCTCTCGACCATGGCATGAGCGGCCGAAAGTATTTTCTTAGCGATGGCGGCGTGTATCGTTCGTACGACTTTAGCGACCTTATTCACCGCAATTTGGGTAAGCCGTGGATGCTTCGCATCAAGGCTCCCGTTTGGTTTTTGCGCGTGGTTACCTTCTTTGGCGAGTACATCGGGCGAGCCACAGGGCGCATCTCGGCTCTTAACAACGACAAGTATCACATACTAAAACAACGCAACTGGCGCTGCAACATCGAACCAGCGATGGACGAACTGGGCTATCACGCACAAGTGAACCTTGAAGAAGGAACTGCCCTAACAGTGAAATGGTATAAAGAAAAATGGCTGGCTTTTAACAACCAACTAGGGTTGCCAATAGAAAGAAAAGCACCAAAAATATAGTCCAAACGTGTGCACAGAAGTGCCACGTATTATCGTTGGTGCATGATACTGGCCACAAACAAGCCATAACAATACCCCCACTTAAACACAAAATGAACTTTATTAAAACACTTTTCGCAATAGAGAAAACACCTCGAAAGGGACTAATGGCCCTGGAATGGGTGGTGCTGGTCTATATGGTACTGACACTGCTCATGGTGTTTTTTACCTATACCAAACTGGCTAACCCCGAAGCAATGATTTGGGGACGCATTCGTATCGGTGTGATAACGGCTGCCCTATGGCTGGTTTATCGCTTAGTGCCCTGCCGTTTCACCAAACTAACGCGCGTGGTGACACAACTTTATCTGCTGTCGTGGTGGTATCCCGACACCTACGAACTAAATAGGATACTGCCAAACCTCGACCATGTGTTTGCCCAAGTAGAACAATCGGTGTTTGGTTTTCAGCCTGCATTGGTGTTTTGTGATGCCATGCCCTCGCCTTGGTTTAGCGAACTGATGGATATGGGTTATGCTTCTTACTTCCCTATGATATTGGCCGTAACGCTGTTTTATTTCTTTTGCCGTTACGCCGAGTTCGAAAGAGCCTCGTTTGTGCTTATCACGGCATTTTTTATCTATTACGTGGTGTTCGTGGCCTTGCCTGTAACAGGTCCGCAATATTATTATCCAGCCGTGGGGATGGAGAAGATAGCAATGGGTGTTTTTTTCCTAATGTGGGCGACTACTTCAATCTGCACAGCGAGCGTTTAACCAGTCCCGGTTATGCCAACGGCATCTTCTACCAGTTGGTGGAGCATGCGCACGACGCTGGCGAACGCCCAACAGCAGCCTTCCCAAGTAGCCATGTGGGCATCAGCACCGTTATTATGCTGCTTGCTTGGCACTCGGGCAATCGCCGTTTGCTATTGTGTTTGCTCCCTTTCTTTGTATTGATGTGCTTCTCTACGGTGTACATCATGGCGCATTATGCCATTGATGCCTTTGCCGGATTGATTACAGGCACGATGCTTTACTTTGGTTTGATGTGGGTTAGCGGTAGATATCTACGCTAACCAAACCACTCAAATTCGGGTGAATAAGGCCCAGTGGCCTCCAATTTGCGTGTGCACATAGCCGCAGCAAATCGACCAGCCTCGACAAAGTTAAGGCCTTGGGCGCGACAATAAAGGTAACCAGCCGAATAAGTGTCGCCACAACCTGTGGCATCTACCAATTTGCGTGGGGTGTAAGCAGGAATTTCGTAAAACGAATTGTCGGCGTAGATAAGCGAACCATGACTTCCAAGGGTGATAACCACTTCTTTAACGCCCCACGAAGCGATTTGGCGAGCCACTGCTCGGGGATCGGTTAGGCCAGTAATCAGCTCCATTTCGTATTCGTTAAGTTTCAAGATGTGCGTATGGGCCAGAACATCGAGCTTCTCTTTCCAGTCAGTTTCCACCACTTCTTGTCCACGAACGTTGCGCAAGAAGCCCTGCACGTCGATAGAAATTTGGCCACGAGTGGAAAGTTCTTTCACAAATTCGGGTGAGAAATCGTCGTAGAGTAGCGACCCTAGATGGTAAACCTTGGCTTCCACACCGCGCATTTCTTTTTATTTTAAATGGTTCGCACTTAGCGAACACGCGTTGTGTGCGACGATTTTGGTCGCCCCCGTACGAGTTTTCAAAATAAACAGAGTTGTCGCAGGTATAAGCCACCACGTTAATTCCTTCTTCGCGCATGCGTCGCACCTCTTGAACATCGAATCGTCCAAGCTTAGTTACCAATTGATAAGACACCTTACGAGGAAGTCGAGCAATGGCATACGAGAAATAAAAAGATGTTCCACCCGAGATAAACGCCTCGTGTTGGGGCGTTACAATCTTATCGCGAGTGATGTGTCCGATACAGCAAATGTCATTCATTGATAAAGAGATAAGCGTTGTTATAGGATAATGATAATTAGATGGATTGACTTTTAGTCTAATAATTTACGACTTAGATAACGCACAGGATACCACACCGAGAGCCAACCAACGGCAATAACAGTGATAAAAAAATCCAAAAAAACGTCTATGTAATGCACGCTAACGGGATAAGCGTTAACGATGAACGAACCTTCGCTCTTACCCAGAGAAACCAGTCCGTATTGTTGTTGAAGCCAGCAAAGCAGCAGTCCAAGCCCCACACCAAGCAAAGCTCCAAGGGGCCGAAATCATGCGTCCTTCGAACAAGAAGATGCGCACTATCTGCTTATCCGTTGCACCAAGGTTGCGCAAGGTGGTCACATCGGCCTTTTTATCGATGATAAGCATAGAGAGCGAACCAACAATATTGAAGCACGCCACCACCAAGATAAAGGTGAGAAAGATGTAGGCGATAATCTTTTCTACGTTCATTATGCGGAACGTATCTTCCTGTTGCTCATATCTATCGAGCACTTTATACTTGCTACCCACAATATTCTGTATCTTCTTTTTCACCACATCGGTGTTGGCATTGGGCTTAAGTTTCAGTTCCAAGGCAGTAAGCATACCTTGCATACCAAAGAGATTGCGAGCAAAAGAAGAAGAAGTGAGGATATAACGCTGGTCGTATTTGGCCTGACGAACAGAGAATACCACGCCAGGCGACAGCAACGAGTCGACCACGAAGCCCGAAGCAGGATTAGAAATATCGAACTGTCCTTCGCGGTTGGGTGCAAACACGCGCATGAAGCCCTTCCATCGCGTACCCGTTCCCAGTTGTTGGGCCAGTCGGATGCCTAGCACGCCATACTGTAAGTTGGCAGCTCGCAAAGCAAATTCGCCTTCGCCGTAGAGCAAATCGTTGATGCGTGTGAGCTTTGTAAAGTTGTCGTCAACGCCTTTGATAGTAACCATGGCTTGCTTATCGCCATAAAACACCAGGGCATTGTCTTCCACACACTCGGTGGCAACCTCCACTTCGGGCAGATTTCGTATCTCGGTGAGCAACGGGTCGTCGGTAGGAGCATCCTTTCCTTTAGCAGGCACCACCTCTATTTGGGGGTCGAAGGCCGTAAAGAGCGATGCAACGAGGTCGTGAAAGCCGTTGAACACGCTCAGCACGATAACCAATGCCATGGTTGCAACGGCCACCCCCACCACCGAAATGGCGCTGATGACGTTGATAGCATTGGTGCTTTTCTTAGAGAAAAGATACCTGCGAGCGATGAAAAGAGATACGGCCATGAGCGATTATTGTTTTAGTAGTTCGTCGATACGCTCAATATAGTCGAGACTATCGTCGATAAAGAAGCGCAATTCGGGTATGATACGCAGCTGATTGTGCACGCGCGTACCCAGTTCGTAGCGAATAGTTTTGGTGTTAGCTTCAATATTTTTAAGCAGTTCTTCGCCCTTATCCGAGGGGAAAACGCTGAGGTATGCAGTGCAGATGCTAAGGTCGGGCGACACACGAGTGCGTGTAACGCTCACCATAACGCCATGCATCAAGCGCGTTTGCGATTGAAAAAAATAAGGCTCAACTCTTTCTGTAGGAGTCGTGCAATGCGGTTTTGTCTTGTTTCTTGCATATTGGGAGTGCTGTTAAGCGTGTTGTGCGCGTCATTCCAAGCTTACATGCTGGCAGTCTATCTGCTCGTGTAAGAATATCTGCGCGTTTTCTTTAAACTTATCTTTGTTTTCGGTGGTGAGATAACGAGCCGTTCCCTGCTTAGTGCAACGTGCATCTATCTCGGGATGTCGTTGCAGATAGTGCTGCAAGCTGTTGGCCACATATTCGCCTTGGGGCACAATTCGCACACCAGGAGGCACATGTTTCACAATGCTATTCATGAGCAAGGGATAGTGTGTACATCCCAACACCACAGCATCTATTTGCGGATCGGAGCGCAAAAGGGCGTCGATACGCTTCTTCACAAAATAGTCGGCACCAGGACTATCGGCTTCGTTAGCCTCAACAATGGCCGCCCAAAGAGGGCAAGCCATACCTTGCACCTGCACATCGGGAAAGAGTTTTTGTATTTCAAGCCTATAACTATCGCTCTTGATGGTGCCTTCGGTGGCCAGAATGCCCACATGTCGTGAGACAGTTAGCTGGCCAATGCTCTCGGCTGTGGGCCTAATAATGCCCAATACCCGGCGATTGGCATCGAGCGAAGGTAAGTCGAGTTGCTGGATAGACCGCAATGCTTTGGCCGAAGCCGTGTTGCAGCCTATAATAACCAAGTGACAGCCCTGCTCAAAGAGCTTAATGACTGCCTGACGCGTGAACTGATACACCACATCAAACGATCTTGGCCCGTAGGGAGCACGTGCATTGTCGCCCAAGTAGAGGTAATCATACTGGGGTAAGAGCTGTCTGATGCCGTGCAAGATAGTTAATCCGCCATAACCCGAATCGAAAACGCCGATGGGTCCAGGCTGTTGTGCGAACTTGTTCATACGTCATTGGGGGCGTTGGGGCGTTAAACGCGCCCCTTTCGCCCATAAGCAGGTTGGTAATACTTAGCCAAGCTTATTGCAACTCGGCGCTAATAGCAGCCGACACGTTCTCTCCCAATTCAGGATTGAGGTAAGGTGCGGCGTTATTATCAGTATTGAGGATGAAAGCCAGAGCCTTTTGAGCGCCAACTTTAGCGATAGCCTGGTTCAAACGAGCCTTCAAAGGAGCCATAGCGTCGGCCTCAGCCTGTTGCAACAAGCGAGTAGCCTCTTGCTTAAAAGCCATGTTTTTTTCCATGAGTTCTTGCAATTCAGCTTGTCGTTTCATGCGAATAGCTGGTGCAAAAATCTTTTAGTCCATCGAGAAAAGCCTCGTATTTGAGGTTAAACTCGTCAGAAGCACGTTTCATTTCGGCTTGATACTTACCTCTAAGGGTTTCGATGTTGCGTTGCACCTCAGCATAATCAGGAGCCGATTGTAGCACGTCTTGATAGCTAAAGAAGCCAAAACGCAAGCTAGCTGCCGTTTGCATGGGTACATTTTTCCCTTGTGTGTTCACATCTTGCGCCCCAGCCGTGAGGGCAGTGAAGAGCATTAAGGCTGCGAAAAATAGTTTTTTTCATATCGTTTGGTTGGTTGTTGTAGCCCCGTTTTGGTCGAAAGCCATTAAGGGGCGTGTATTACTAGTTGTCATGCCTCCACGACCACACCTTAATCATATAAGGGTGTAAAGGCGAAAAGCCTGAAACCCGCGTTTAGCCACTACATTAAGCGAGGTCAAACACGGGCATCAGTTCTTTCAGTTTGTGTAAAGGCGTTGGTGTGTGCATTCTTAGGGCAGAGCCATTGCAGCTGCCGAGTGTAGCAAAAGGCCATAACAGACCGATGTTAGCCACCCAATGCGCGAGCACACCGTTGCAAGTGAGCAACCTTTAGCGCCTTACTTCATCTTGTTGAGCTGAGCTTTTTACGTCGGCGGTAACGTCTTTGCTAAGCGTTTCGCTGATATAAGGAATGCCAGCCGATACGTCCATGATGTAAACATAGCCACCATTCTTGCCCACCAACTTGATAGCCTCTACCAGTTTGCCAGTGATTGGGCCCATTTTTTCTTGTTGAGCCTTCTGCAAAGCCTGTTGGTTATCTTGGTAGGTTTGCTGGATTTTGCCATACATCTGCTGCAATGTAGCCTCCGTTTCTTGTTGTTTGGTGGCGTTCATTGTGCTCTTAGTTTTCTCGTACTCGTCGCTTTTTGCGTTTCAACTCTTCTTGCATAGCTTGGAGATCGTTTTCAAACTTCTTGGCCGAGGCCTCGATTTCGCCCTTAGCTTTGAGGAATTCGGGCATAGAAGCCATTACCTCTTGTGCATTAACGTGTCCGAACTTTTTGTGCGAACGCAGCCACTGGGGCGCAGAGCATCAGCATTAAAATTAGTTTCTTCATTGTTGTTATTGGTTTTATTTGTTAGTATTTACTTGTTAATATTACACATATATTAGTTAGAATAGCCCAGACGAGCCAGCACTTCGTTACTAATATCTACTTTAGGCGATGCAAAAAAATGATGCCAGTATCGCTTGCTCTGTCGAGCACTAGTGAGTAACCGCGCAATTCAGACACCTCTTTAACAGCGTTATAAACGGCCTCTTGAATAGGTGCGATAAGACTTTCGCGTTTTTTATACAGCTCGCCTTCGGGTCCGAAATATTTCTTTTTCAGGTCTCCAGCGTCTTTTTCTTTCTTCATGATGGCCTCTTGCTTAGCTTTTACGCTGCTCTTGCGAGAGGAAAACCACCTCGTTTTTGGTAGTTTTTTTGTACATCGTTGCGGCCTCGTTAGAGAGCGCTTCCACCTCAGCTTGCCATTTTTTTCGACACTTGGTTTAGCTGCTCATTGGCTCGTTCGTAGGCAGGAATGTTCTTCATGATGTACTCCATGTCGATGAGTGCGAACTTCTGCGCATTTGCTGCAAGCGACACAAAGGCCACCATGCAGGCGATGATAAGTTTCTTCATAATCTCTTTTTTTGTTATTGTCAGTAAGCGGGGGATGCTTGGTCAATTATGGTAAGTTGACCAGCATCTTTTTCCCGTTATTGTTTAGACGCATTTGGATACGAAAGGTTTAGAACTCTTGTCCCAAAATGAAGTGGAACTGACTGCCACCCTTTGTTCCGTACACCTTATCGAAGCCGTAAGCCCAGTCAATACCCATCAATCCCACCATGGGTAGATATATACGTACACCCAATCCTGCACTGCGTTTTAGTTGCAAGGGGTTGAACTTACGGGTGTCGGTCCATGCATTACCGCCTTCAACGAAGCCCAATCCATAGATGGTGGTGTTGCCCAGCATGAAGGGATAGCGTAGTTCTAGTGCCATGCGTGTGTAGGCATAGCCCTCTGCTCCCCAAGGAGTGAGCGAACCATTTTCGTAACCACGCAGACCAATTGTTTCTTCGGCATAGCCCGACGAGTATCCACTCATACCGTCGCCACCCATATAATAGGTTTCGAAGGGCGATTTCTTATAGCTATTATACGAGCCAAGCAATCCCCATTCGATGCGCGACACAAGCACAAAGCATTTTTGTCCGCCCGATAGAGCTGTATAAGTTTTTGACTTAAATTTCCATTTGTGGTATTCCACCCAGCGGAATTTCTCTTGTTGTTCTTGCGAATAGGTGGGCGATTGGGGGTTGTTGGCCAGGTTGCGATAGTCTTTGCCATCCCATTTAGACCAAGGTGGCGTTACCGATAGCGAGGCCATGAACTCCGAACCTCTACGAGGGAACAGCGGGTTATCGGTTGAGCTGCGACTAAGTGTCACACCCAGGTTGATGTTGTTAGCGTTACCGTTGCTCATAATGAAGTAACGCCAGTTTTTCAACATATAACGTGTGTACGAAAGGTCTACCGACAGCATGAAATAATCGTCGGGCCAACGCAGTCTTTTTACCCAATCCCACCGATGCTCCGAGCATCTGAATATATTGGTCGGGGTCGTAATAGTTCTCGTAGTTGTTGTAATAACTGCTACCATAGCCACCCATATAGTTGTAATAAGCGTTACGGTAGTTGTTGTTATAGTAGTTGCTGTTCACACCCGTTTGTTTAGAATAGAACACGCTAACATTGAATTGCAATGGGCGTTTGCCACCAAACCACGCTGTTGAGTAGCTGGCGTTATACGATTGATAATACTTACCATTAGTTTGAGCACCCAAGGCCAGTGTTTCGCCATCTCCAATGGGTAAAATGCCGCGGCGTTCTTTGTTCTTACCAAAGAGGTTACGCATAGAGAAGTTGTTGAGTTTCAAACCGATTTTACCGATAACGCCCGTTTGTCCCCAGCCCAAAGAGAACTCAATTTGGTCGTTACTCTTTTGTTCAAGGTTCCAATTAATATCAACCGTTCCATCCTCATAGTTGGGTCTAACATCGGGGTTCACCTTCTCAGCATCGAAGTGTCCCATTGTTGCGAGTTCGCGAGCCGAGCGTTGCAAGGCCTCTTTCGAGAAGAGGTCGCCTGGTTTAGTACGCAATTCGCGGCGCACAACATTCTCGTAAAGACGGTCGTTACCATTGATGCGTACCCTACTTAGGCGAGCTTGTTGTCCTTCGGTGATACGCATTTCGAGGTCGATAGAGTCGCCCACGATATTTACTTCCGTGGGTTGTAAGCCATAAAAGAGATATCCGTTGTTCCAATATTTGTTGCCCACAGCGTCTTCGTCTTCGGTAAGGCGCTTGTTAAGCAACTTTTGGTCGTACACATCTCCCTTTTTCATGCCCAGGATAGCATTCAGCAAGTCGGTAGAATAAATGGTATTACCCACCCAAGTGATATTGCGCAAGTAGTATTTCTTACCCTCATCCACTTTCACAAACACGTTTACATGCTTGTCGTCGGCATTCCAAACACTATCTTCGAGGATGGTAGCATCGCGGAAACCCAGTTCGTTATATTTCTCAATCAGTTTTTTCTTATCAGCAGTCCAGCGTTCGTTGGTAAACTTTTTAGCTTTGAAAATGTTAGAAAGTTTACCAGCCTCGTGTGTCTTAGCGAATGCCCCTTTGCTCAGCAGTCCACCTTTTAATTTTATTGCTAGGCAGCTGATTATTACCTTCGATGATGATGTTTCTCACCTTCATTTTCTCTTTTTTGTCGATGATAACATCCAGTATAACCTGATTTTTATTGCTCACATCGTCTCTTTGTCGCACTTCGATGTCGGCATTTTTAAAACCTTTATCGTCGAAATATCGTTTAGCCAATATTTTTGCGCGGTCAATCATGTTAGGCGTAATCTGGGCCCCTTTAAGCAAACCCAGTTTATTTTCCATATCTTCGCGTTCCGACTTTTTCAGTCCTACGTAGTTAATCACCGACACTCTGGGTCGAAGAGCCAAGTACACGTGCAAGAAAATCTTATCACCAACGATAGAATCGGCCGAGATTTTCACGTCAGAGAACAGTCCATGTCGCCAATAACGCTTCACGGCGTCGGTAATATCGTTTCCAGGAACGGTTATTTCTTGCCCCACACTAAGTCCCGATATGCCAGTTAGCATATAGTCTTCATAACCTTCGATGCCTGATACGTTGATGCCGCCTAGCACCAATGTTTTAGGAGTGCCGGCGTATGAAATGTCGGGATACACGATTTTCTCTTGTGCAGAGGCATTAAGCGAGCACAAGCAGAGTGCGATAACAGGAAAAAACCTTGTTTAATATCTTCATCTTTGGATTGTTTTTCTTTCTTTGTGAGTCAATAATCATCATGCCATGTTTTTGGCTTCGCTTTCCACTTGCATCCCTGTTTTGCCAAACCGTCTTTGCCTAGCTTGGTAGCTAGCGATGGCTTGATGCAGGTCGGCCTCGTTAAAAATCTGGCCAATAAGTGTCGCAGAAGTAGAGTTCCGAGTAAGCAATCTGCCAAAGCATGTAGTTAGAGATGCGAAGTTCGCCCCAGTACGTATCAGCAGTTCGGGGTCGGGCATGAAAGCCGTTTCCAAACGTTGGTTCATCAACTCTTCGGTGATGTCTTCCAGCTGTAGTATTCCAGCTTTCACGTCGCTAGCGATGCTCTTTGCAGCCTTGGTTAGCTCCCATCTCGACGAGTAGCTCAAGGCCACCACCATAGTCATTGCGGTGTTTTTGAGCAGTGTGTTCCATTGTTTCGCGCAGTTTGTCTTGCACCGATTGTGGCAGTCGTTGCATGTCTCCCACCACTTGAAACGCACATTATTCTTCATAAAGATTTCGTCTTCGAGCGAAGAGAGCACCAACCCCATGAGTGCGGCTATTTCTGTTTCGGGTCTGCTCCAGTTTTCTGTAGAGAAAGTGTATAGCGTAAGGAACTTCACCCCCAGTCGCACGCACTCCGAAGTGATGCGTCTCACGGTATCCACACCAGCCTGATGGCCGAAGCTTCTTTCTTTTCCGCGTTCTTTAGCCCATCGTCCATTGCCGTCCATAATGATAGCAATGTGCGTTGGTATGCGTTTTTGTCGAGTTCTTGTTCCATTAATCGTCTTTATTACAGGTTCTGCATTTGGCCATAAAGCTATAAGTGAGCGACAGTTCCAGTGTGGAATACCCGTCTTTGTTTTTAAACAAGCCCACGCTTTTCACTGCATAAGGGTCGGCAACGCCGTCTATTTTATCGGTTGTGGCAAAGTGCACGCCCCATTGTAGGGCCAAATTAAGCCTTTGAGCCACTTTATATTTCACGCCTAAGCCTAGGGAAGATGTTTGCAGCTACCACATTTTTTTCTCGCCTCCGCTTACATGTAAGGCCTAGTCCGCCTGCCACATAGGGGTGTTAAAGGCTGTGCTCCGCGATAGTCGCGACCTGTGCCATAGGGCCAAAAGTTGTATTCGTAGGCCACATCCACATTGGTCAAGCGATGGTTAAAACTATAGGGCGAAGCGGCAAAGGCGGGATAATAGGTGGCCACATCTTTCGACGAGCCTTTTATTTGCCCAGTGAAGGCGGCTAAACGCAGGTGCATATGGGGGTTTAACACACGTCGCATTACCAGTCCGCCCATGGGTTGCGCCCCGCTAAATATACCTGCATTGAAGTCGCCTAGATAAGTAACCAGCCCTAATGTACCGCCCACTTCCATGAGATAGAGCGGGTCTTCTTGCGCCATTGTGCCCAAGGGCAGCGCAAAGAGCAGCGCAGTAGCCAGCCAGTTTCTTTTCACCTTATTATATATATGTGCGCATGCGAGGGTTTGCCCTTTGGTTTAGCCTCGCTTTAGCGGCAATTTATTTATTGGTCCAACCCACACTGTTTTTACGCACGCGCCAAACCTTACCCGAACCAGCGCAAACCAGCCACAGATAGTTGTCGGTATCTGTGCCCAGGGCAAAGGTAGTGACATTGTTTTCTGCGTTTTGAGGGAGGCTATATATTCTGTTAAGCTTCCACGACAAGCCACCATCTTGGCTCACGTAGATGTTTTTGAGTGCTTGCACGTTGCTACTTGCGCCCATGCCAGCACCACCCACGGCCAGCAACACTGCGCCATGGCGCACCACTTGCAAGTTGGCCATACGAGGAAGGGCATTCTCTGCTTGCAGACTGTTATAGTAAGTCCACTTCTGTGTAGAGTTGGTTAGGCCATATTCGTACACCTTTCCCCACACCACGGGTGCGGCATCGGTGGCCGATGTGGCCAAAGAGCGGTTGCCCAAGAGCAGCACTTGCTCTGTGTTATCGCTTGCCGAATGTTTCCAAACGGCCACATTAAAGTCTTGTTGTGGCAGATAGGCTGTAGCCGAAGCCAACATTTCTTCTTCGGGCAGCGCGGCACCAGCCTTAGCCAGATACAACTTACCATTGGCGCCGAGCAGATGTAGGCCAGCGTTTGACGCGCCTAGCAGTTGCGACATGCCAGCAGCAGAAACGCCAAAGTCGGTCCACGATGTGCCATTTGTTGTTTGCCACACCTTGTTACCACTCATCACATAAGCCACGCCGTTAAAGGCTACAGCGTTTTTCCATGCATTGGCATCGGGGGCAAAGGTTGGCGACACCGCCGTCCACGTTTTACCGTTGGCAATGGGCGAAGTATAAACCACCGTTGTGCTACCGTTGTAGCCCCAAACCATCATTGTAGAACCAGCATTCACAGCGCGCAGCCCATGCAAAGCTGCAAAAGCAGGCACCGTGGCCACCTCGTTCCACTTAAAGTCGTTGGGTTTTTGCTTGTGCACACGCACATCCATAACATACTTTTGCGAGTATTTTTGCGAATTGCTGTACACCACAAGTGTGCGCTCAGAGGTAAAGTCCACCGAGTCTTGTCCGTTATTGTAGAAAAAAGTCGAGTCGCTGACAAGGCTTTTCAGCGTCACCACCCCCGAGTTTTTGGTAGAAAACGTTCCAACGATTTTCTTTGCGTCTATGCCATACGGCAGCGAGTCGGGGTTATACACCCTTTTGTTTACTTGGTCGACGTAGAAGACATAGCTTTTACCATCGATTTTTTTATAATAGACACTGTCTTTATCGCCCTTTTTGGTTGTCGAGTCCACCCTTTGTGTTAGTGTTCCCAGGGTGAAAGACGTTATAGCCGTATCGTCATAATAGGTGATGTCTCTGCTTTCGTCTTTAAGACAAGATGCAAAAACAAAACCCGCTGAGAACAGCAAAGCGAGAGACCATCGCATTTTTTTCATTCTATTTCAAATTAATTTTAGCTGCAAATTTAGTGAGAAATCTTCAAATAAACTGCCTTTTGTTCTCTTTATTGTGCAAAATATGAAAAACGCGCCATTTTTTTAAGTAAATTTACCGCCTTTTGGGCATTGCTTTGGTTATGCATGCACATACATTTCGCATAGGTCTTGGTCGTATTTTTCTAAATATTGGGCCTTTCGTTTGTGGGTGTGAAGGGTAAAAACATAACGTATCGACACGGCGCAAGTAAGAGCATCATTATCTTGAAGCAACCCTAGTAATCGTGGCATTTCACAAAGGTAAGCATAAAAATCGACAGCAGACCCCATGTTCAACAAATTTATCGCCCATGCACAACCGCTTGCACACCATGCAATGAACATGAGCAAGGCATCAAGAAAATGTTAAATAGGTAACGTTTCTTTACAAAAACGCACCCAGTTTACTTTCCCCTTCTAGCGCAACAAACATGCTAAACAGCAGGAAAAAAAGCCCTGTTTTCGACAAAAAAACGCGAGCCCTTTAGAAAGGAATTGAGCGCCCTTTTTGCAATTTACTATGCTTTTGCACTTCTATTTTGAGAAAAAAATTGCGCCAAAAACAACATCCGCGCAAACACGATTTCACCCCCATTTTACATGTTATTTAGCGGAGAACATGAGTTTTGGTTTTGCAAAAAGCACTTTTTAACCTTGCGTTTTGCAGCAAAACGCAAGGTAATATGCACCAAAACGCAAGGTAATATGCAGCAAAACGCAGTGTGTTTTTGCTGCTAAACGCAGCGCAAAAGAGCAAAAAAACGTCGTAGCATTTTTATAACTTTTAATGCACCTATTCTTATTATTCGTTGCTAAAAAAACAAAGATATATAACACATTCAACATATAAGCAATAAAAATAAGAAGCAAACAATAAGCAACCCAGTAGACAGCAGTACACAGCAAGAATGTAAGCCATAAAACGGCTGCAAACTTTAAAAATACGCCCGAAAATACGCCCGTCGTCCAGATTTTTTGCAACGAAGGCACTCACAATGTTAAAAAAACAGTGCATTTATTTTACAATCCGCATCGTAAAAAAAGCAAAAGAAAAAGCCCCGCGTAACAACCCCTTACCAGCCCAAAAGACAGGCAAGATGCCGACAAGAAAACAAAATCTGTTTAGGCACTAACACCCGATTTGGGATAAAAAAAGCTGCTTACCCCCGCAAAAGAGGGCAAGCAGCGTGAAAAAGATAAGAAATTAAATAATCGTATAGCTTAATATTTGCGACCCATAGGCGAGACAATGTTGCGGAAGGGCGCAAAGTTGGCCGCGTCTATAGGCTTGGCCTCATCGTTATTATCGGCACCTACATAGACAGGACGTATAGAAGCACCCTGGTCTTTTGACGAAACTGCTACATTCGCTTTAAACGCAGCACCGAAGAAATGCGTAAGCGGAATGGAGTAAGTGGAGCAATAAGAGGTGTAATATTGCCCATAGAAACCACTATTATAAGCCACATGGCGGAACTCTACCCACGCACTATTAATAGGTCTACGACCAGCTATAGGCAAGAACAAGCCTTTATTGGCCAGCACAAGGCCTGATACGTCTTGATATTTCCAAAGTTTTCTGCCCGTTGGGAACTTAGAACCCTTGCCAGCCAACTTCATATCGCTGAAGAATGCGCCATAAATCTTGTTGCCCTTATCCGTGTAACAATAGCCTGGAATAATGGTGTTGGCCTGGCATAAAGCATCGAAATTGGCCTTAGAGGGATATTGATAATGATAGTGTTTCTGTCCGGCTTCAGTATAATACCTTACGATATCGCCATGCGTTGCGCATCGCCTGCCACTCACTTCGTTTACATGAATCCACCCACCTCTTTCGTTGTAATATTTACCTTGCAGGTCTACTTGAGTTCCTTGAAGGTAATACACACCGTTAAATTTCAAGGCATCGCGAATTACGCCCCACTGGAAGAGGTCGCAATCGTTAGTTGTTTGCGAGAATCTACCTATATGCGAGTCCACAAACCAGTTTTGCGAACCCAGCCCATTGTAGTTAATACGTTCGTTATTAGCCTTATGTACATCGCTTGGATTTTTCCCCATAGCTGCTAATCCACCATTGTGCAGGCGCGATACCCCAATATTCTTCGCGACAAGTTTTATAATGAATAAAGTTACCCGTGGCCCACTTCACGCCATTAACTTCAACGTATGGATGTTGTTCAATTATCTTTACGTTGATGTTAGAGCGATAGTCGTAGCCCTCTTTAAAGTCTTTTGTAGCCTCTTTAGTAAACACCCCATTGGGCGTGTACACAGTGATGTGAAAATTGGTAGGTGCATTTTCGGGCAAGAAAGCCACCCAAAGATAGCCACCATCAAGATTAAGTTTAGACTTATCTTTATTAGCGATGGTGATAACATGTTCCTTTTCGTCTTCAGTTCCCACAAACGTGCCATTGTTAAGATTAAGCACATCGTAAGAACGAAGTCCGTTAATCTTCACACTGTCGATGTCTTCGATTGGTCCCTTGCTGCTAGGACAAGAAGACAAGATGAACTTCATGCCCCAGAACGCCACCTTACGTTGCAAAGCTACATTGGTTTTAGTAACCTTCGCTTGCGTTCCGTTGTTATCAAGCGCCCCTGGCAGTGTCACGCCCCAGTTAAAATCAAACTTCTTATCAATAGTAGCCAACTTGCCATCTTGCAGCTTCATGTTAAGCGCGACGGTACTTTTAATCTTGTTAATAGGCTCATGATAAGAGATGGTTACCCCTTGTTGAGATTCTGTTTTTACGTTCGGGTCAACTGGTTCAACCGTTTTATCTCCCTCAATGGCATTACCAGGATAGAAAAATGCCAACTTATCAGAAGCCTTCATGGGCAGGCGGCTGATGATATTACCAGTGAAATCGGCTGTTTTTTTATTCACACTGTTAGCCGTCATCGTAACCACACTATAAGTTTGGGCATTACTTAGGTTGTTGTCAGAAAGGTTATACACAAACATTTTGTCGCCCGTTTCCCATGTAGACAACACATTTTTGTTTGCATCGAGCTTCAGCGCGCGCGTAGATTGTTGCGCGTTCGCAGTTACCTCAATAGGTGTAACATAACCATTGCTTTGAGTTAATTCTTCATTAACGTCGTCGTTATTGCTGCAACCAGCAAGCGCTAGCACAGCCAAAGCGCCATAAACGAACTGTAAATTCTGTTTCATCATTCTTTGTTTACTCGTTTTTACTTAGTTTTCCCACTCGTCTTCATCAGTTTCTTCATCGTCAAAAAAGCCACCTTGCTTAGCAAGATTGTCTTCTCCTCCATGAATTGGGTCGTTTTTACCAATACCGTTGCCACTTCCAGCCATTAAAGCTACCTCTGCAGCAGTGTTAATAATCCCACAAAGGGGACGTTTGTACTCGTTCTTTACCATTCTCTTAAAAAAATTTGTTATTTGAGTTAATGAACTTATAGCAGTTGCGTTCTCTTTAACGATAATTTACTTAACGCGGAGAATTTAGCTACCATAAATTTCTTTTTATGTAACATTCAGGTGCAAGAAATAATACGTTAGTTCGATGATTTATCCTCTCTTGAAAATGCTGTTACCAGCCATAAAAGCTGTACCTTTACCACATACACCTCAAGGGCATACGATATAAAAATCACTATCTACTCTCGATACAAAGTTAGTAAAAATATCTATGTGCCGCATCTAATGTAGCACTCTTTAACTTAACAACAACATCTTTGACATAATAAACCACCTAACACCCTCATTATCAACCGTATTTTCAACCATAAAATATACAAATATACGCACCAAGAGCAGCAATTATATAAATTTTCTTACGCTCGAAAACCAATAACAAATGCAAAATTTCAGTTTAGCTGTGTTCATACGCCACGCTCTTTTGCCCTTTAATCCCCAAAAGGGCCATTAGAAGGATGAATACAATCCGCTGCTAATGGTCCGATTGGGGATAAAATTTCCTTCGTTCTCCTGACTAATGGTAGGAGAAGAGAGGTTAATCTTGCGCTATGCAATTACTTTTGGCAAGCGAGAATGAAGTTGAAACGTTCTATCCACAGCCAAAACAGCAAGCGTTACAACTAATATTTATGGTAAGTCACCGCCTTTGTGTTATTCAGACATTTAAATTTTACACCATCTATTACATACGCGAGTGAGGAATCTTCGTATCTAATATTCACCGTAAAATGTAGATCGGAGCCTATGCCACCTTTGTTACCAGAGTCAAAGTCCACCTCAAACTCTCGTTTAGCAACCGGAGACCCATCTTTATTAAAACGTGCTTCGAAATGTACGGAGTTCTTATTCTTCACCTTTCCGTTAGCATCATAAAGAATATAACTTATTGCCAGGCAGGATTTATCGGTACTCGAAGCAATATGATAACCAGTTCTTGCAGGGCTAATTTCAACCTTCGCAAACCTACCTTCGCTCGTTCTGAGTAAAATAATACCTTTAGTTACTTCAAAAATTCTTTTGAATTCATCTTATCAATAAGTCCAATGATATCGCCAAATGAAATCTTATTAAATTCTAAATTGTTACCATATACATCATCAGGGGTCTTGTCCTACGCCACCAGTGTTGCCAGAACCACTGGGTTTACCTGTACCAATCTTTTTCTTTTAGTTCCTCAAGCTTCTTAACAATAGCGTCAAGAGCCTTAGTTTCGTCTTCATTACCAGTTTTCACTGCCGCGATAAGATTCGTAATAGCAGTAGTAGCCTTAGCCAATTCTGCAGACATACCACTTTGTGCAGAGCCAACCTTTTCTATTTCTTTTCTTCAACAAGCCGAGAGCATCAACAATGGCTTTGAACTGACTTTCATAATTAGGCAGTGCAACAATGGCTTTTTGTATGGCAGTAAGCTGAGTGCCATAATTAGGAAGCGCGTTGATAGCAGTAGCTAGTGCTTCAAACTTAGCAGAATAGTTGGGCATTGCAGCGATAGCACTCTGAATAGCAGCAAGCTTATCTTCGTAATTGGGGAGTGCATTGATAGCTTCGGTAAGTGCATCAAGCTTTGCAGAATAGTCTGGCAGGTTGTTTATAGCCGTTTTCAACGCCTCCAACTTAGCTTCTAACGATAAAGTTTGCGCATTAAAAGCCTTTACCAACAGTTGCATCTTAGCTTCTAATGATAAAGTTTGCGCATTAAGAGCCGCTTCTACAGCAGCAAGTTTAGCCTCAAGCGTAGTGTTTACAGCACTCAAGATGTCGGAAATAGCTTCCAGTTTGTGTTCTTGAGTAGTATTCATCTTATCAAGAACTTTGGTAAGACTGTCTACCGCCTGCTGATTCTTAAGAAAACCGTCGTTGATAGCCTGCACAACCTTAGTAAAGTCGTTTACCACCGACACGTTCATCGTGTAATTAATCTCGGGAGCATCTTCCTGACAAGCTGTAAAGAAGACGGGTGCAGCCATTATCACCGCAATGGCGAACATCATTGATTTAATATACTTCATAACTATATTTTTTTCTTTAGGAGCTAAGGAAGGCGAATGGGAGTTAATTAAGTTGATTTGATAGTTGGTTTCCACTCCTTCCCGTACTCAAGTTTGTGATTATTTATTTTCATTTATTTGTAAGCTCGCAACATTTGCGTTGCCTCACTTCACTAATTTAATAGTAACTCGTCGGCCATCAGCACCAGGTTTGCCGTCTTGTTCACCAATAGCAATCTGCGGATGAAGACTTTCTTTAGCAAATCCTTCCTTCAATAGCACCTTAATCACGTGTTTAAGCCGGCGCTCAGAGAGCTTCTGATTATAGCGAGTGGTGCCAGGTGTGCTGGCTTCAGCAATAACAGAGAGCTGATGGCCACGCATATAGGCAGCAAAATGCTTTAGATGAGAAAAGTTCGTCCTTACTAATGTTTGCACTGTTGTTAACAAACTGCACATAGTGCGAAATCTCAATAGCAGCTTTTCCCTCACTCTTACTATTTTCGCTGTCAAGTAGACGTTGTTGCAAGTCGGCGTTAAGCTGTTCCAATCTCTGGCGTTCGCTGGCTTCGCTGTCAGCACGATCCCTATATCTAGCAGCTTCTTTCTGTACTTCATTCACCCTCATCGTTAAGCACAGACAATTCTCCTTCGTAATAAGTCTGCAACTTTTTAGCACGACTTGAAACAAAAATTGTAGCGTATAGTGGCCAAACCAAAGATGTAATTCTTGGGAGCAATACCGCCACGACTCAACAACCAGTCCATTTCTCCTTTCAAACCAATGGTGAAACGACGACTAACGTCGGCTTCAAAGTGTAAAACCGTAGGGATAAAAAGTTTATTAAACTTCTCATGTTGGTTAGTGGTGCGCACGTTTCCCGTGAGAGAAAGTTCAGATTCGTTGTTTACGATTAAATTATTGCCAATAGGTGTGGTGCGTCCATCTTGCGTCATCGTGTTATTAAAGAACATACCATATTCGTTACCCTTAATAAAGGAATAGCCAATACCAGTTCCCATCCAAGCATTAAACCAGTGAGCACGACGGTGTGGCCATAATTCCATGAAATTAAATTGTACACCTAGCTTGGCATTATGAAAATTCATCATATAGTTACCATACACCTTAACAGGCATTTTTTGAGTGTTAAGGCTAGAAAATCGCTGCTCACGACGATAACGCGACCACAAATACTCTACCCCAACACGAACCCATGGGCGGATAGTAAAGTCAATACCGCCGCCAACGGCTGGCGATTGGTTGTAGCTGCGCTTAGCATTAAGATTTTGATACCACACATCTGTAGCCCAAGACAAACCTCCTTCGGCATAAATGCTCCATGTATTCCGACGCAATTCACTGTTTAAGTTCTGTGGGAACTGGCTTTTATTCTCCTGTTCGTCCTGCGCATATAGGTTACTAATTGCCGACAGTGTGAATAAGACTATCAGTCCCACTCTTGCCCATCTCCTGCTGAGCAGTGGAATAGGCGGTTTAGATAGTTTTTTTGTTCATAATAGACTCGATGTCTCCCTATTATCACTCCATTGGGAGTAGTGCCGTATCGAAGACTTGGGCTTTTAATTTTATATTTGCTATTCTTTAATTTTCTTCTTGCCGTTAACAATATTAATTGGCGAGTCCCGAAAGTTTTCAAATAAGTAAATCTATTAAAGAGATGTAGATTTCTTTGTTGCTGTATAATGTTCTGCTATTTATTCTTATATACTTTGCCCACATTCCGCCACCTTTCTAAGCCCAAACGCCATTAAAAGCTAAGACATTGAACCGAGTTATACGGATTGATTTGAACCATTTTTATATTGGGAGAGTCGGCTTTTTATTAATCATTGACCACGGATAGTGCTTTTAACTCATCAGATGATAGATAAATTAAATCACTTTTTGAACGTTATTAGTAATTTGAGAAAAATATTATCTACTGAATACATTTACACGTATTTAGCCTTGTAAACCGAAAAAAATTGTATCACCTAAATATATTTACGCCTTATCTCTGAAAAAGCAACTTCCACCACCTTTTTAATCCACGCACATAAACAATTATGGAGCGTTTCGTTTTTTTCATTGGCGGAGGATTAGCCGCTAGTTTAGGCTGAAGTATTTGATACTTATTTAGTCCACGCTTTTTAATTTCATTCTCTATCATTTCCTGAATAGACTCAAACAGTTAAAAGCGCTCTTCAGAAAACTGCATATTTTGCCTTTGCTCAGACGTTATTCGCGTCTTCTTATTTTGTGCCATACCTTTCTCTCCTTTCTAATTAAAAACTTCTTGTGCAAATTTAGACGTAGAAATAATAAAAGCTGTTATCATAATCGGACAAAAAAACTAACATCTTCTGACATTTTTCTTCTTTTGCCAATATAGCAACATTTACCACAAATAACCTATAGAATACTGTATCACAAGCAATTACAAATGACATATTAACAGCTTTTAAACAACCGCAATTCCATAATTTTTTTGAATACTAACGGCTTATTTTCTTGCCGCGTAAGGTGTTTTTCAATTAAAATAAAGGCTAAAATGCTTGTATAATTCTAGCCTTTTGGGTAAAAAAATGCTTCTAGGATAACACGTAAATAACATCATAAAGCACACACATTACTGCGAGATGCAATACCTCACGTGTTTTTTTCTTTCCCTCAAAAACGAGTAACAACTATAAAAAACAACTTACCCGTTGCAATGCAACGCGTCTCTCTTACTCAGTATATAAACAGAAGTGGCCTTTATATAAACAGAAGTAATCTTTATTTAAACAGAAGCAACCTTTGTATAAACATAATATTTACCTCTCAACCATTGGCCTTTTTAGCACAAAACAATCAGTAACAACCAACTAAGCTTTTCCAAAAGAGCATGCCCTCGCCATCGGTTATGTGCGCCATAAGCTGCACAAACTCGGTTTCTTTCTCCTTCCAACAAGCATATTGCCCTGTTCCCATAGCCTGTACCAATTGTTCAAAGCTATTGGCGATAAGCATTCTGTGTTCCAAACTTGTTTCGCTATCAATACAATAAATCCTTCCTGTGGCACATTCTAGCAAAATGGTGTAGGGATCGCCGTTTGCAATGATAATAAGTCCATTCTTATTCAATGTGGAATAATCCTCATAATCCACATTTCTTTCTACAATCCAGTGCAAACTATTGTCGTCGTCATACCCAAATTGATAGCTAAGAAAAGCCAAAAATTGCCCCAACCATACTTCAGAACACTATCTATAAAGCCTTGGTTTAGCGCGTTAATATTCAGTTCTGCCTTCAAATATTCAATCTCTTTTAGAGGTATATTCACTTCTCTCAAACTCATTTCTTCAACAAGTTCAGGGTCAAGTCCCTTTGTTTCCTCTTCAATAGATTGGATAATTTCTTTTATAGATAACAATTCCATAGCATAAAAATGATGATTTGATTGATAATACTACACTTAATACGCCCCTATAAGCTCATAAATATTGCCCTACAAGTTGCGTATGAGCAAGACTAACTTGCAGATTACGCCGACTAAAAAGCACGAAAGCGCGTTGACTTCCTTTCACAAATATGCACAAAGACATGGGGCGTGGGTTGCAAGTCCCATGTTCTTTGTGTTTAAAAGGATTGTTGGCAATGTATGTTTTCACTCTTTTACCAATTCGATAATGCGACTATCGAGTTGGTTTCGCCCAACATCTTAAGTTCCACCTTATGTAAGAAGTCGCCCGTAAAGCACTTGTTGTGGAAAGCCAGATGGCTTTTCTTGCCCTGGCATGAGGCAAAATTCCTCAGTCGAAAGTCTCCATCAACGCCGAATATCATTTTTAGACTTTCGTAATTTGAGTATTTATACTTGTCGTAACAGTCTGTTTTCCCGATTATGTGCCACCGCTTTTTTTATAATGCCGTCGCAAAAATATTTGCAATGGAGCAAACAACACGCCCGAATTTTCTATTTCGCTAATGCTGGTTTTGGGCAGAACCAATCTTCTTAAAAAATCTCTACTAAGACCGAAGAACTGGTTTCTATTACTCTTCCAAAGGCAAAGTCTTTATCTAAATCGTTGTCAGATAGTTTCGCTTTTTAACTTCCAATCGTCTTAGGGCATGAATAGCGGAATACAAAATATATCTCCTGCATGAACGACAATCTTATTCATTGCTTAACTTTTAGAGCGTTTAGAAAGTAACTTATTGAAACTTATTAATCAGTTCGAAGATGTCGTTCGCGGCTTTATTCATCGGCAATGAGCCTAATGCGCCTAAGTCGTTTGCGTATATTGAATAGTCGTTGGGCGTATTTGTGCTTATGAAATAGCCCATGTCTCCATCTTGTCCAATCATCAAATAATTGGGTTCGTAGGCTCGTACCTCATAAGTTTCGTTCCTTTCCTCTAAGTCGGAATAAGAAAACAGACCTATTCCAGAGCCTTCCACCTCAAAGACGTCGTCCGCTTGGATGTGGCATAGGAAATCAAAATAGGGCTTGGGAAAGGTTATTTTCAACCTTTCTTCCAGTTCAATAACGTTCTTCTTTACGCTTACACAATCCATTGTTGTTGCTATTATAAGTAAATTGGTGATGTTCGGACAGGATGCAATGGCCGAATGGGGTTTGAAGTCACATGTGCTAACGCTTATTGTCACGATGTTGTTGCACGTTGATGTCGTTGGATTGTTCGCAACATTTCTTCAAGTCTTGGGGTAAATCATTGCGCAAGCAAATGGCAACTTTACAGCCTGTGTCGCCTGTATTGTAGATTAACCGCATCAGTTCGGCATCTAAGTGTTCAAACTCGGCTATTTCAGACATGATACAGTAGGCCAAATCGTTTGGCAATTTGCCCAACAATCCTTTCACGATAGGCCCAACATCCGTTTGCTCCACGTCGAGACGTATGGCTATATTGCTCGATGTTTCCCACTTTTTGCTTATCTTTTCAAAATCGCAAAAATACGTTTTCCTTATTTATATGTAGGGTACAAATGGTACTGTCCTTAAAAGTGTGTAAGCTATTCTTCTCTTTTATCCTTGTTATTTTCATTTTTCTTTATTTTCTCCCAACTTTTAAATTGGTATATTTTCCTTTTGTAAGCACTTTTAGTTTACACCTTGCAAGCATGTGCACCCGCCACGATAATTAATTTAGCATGTGTCAACCAGCATTTATCACTGTGCCAAACGGTAGATTTTTAACATTATCAAACTTTGCTGGTGCACCTTGCGCATAAAAACGCACATCGGTGTAAGGTTTTTGGGGGAACACAAGGTTGGTCATCGAGATGCGTCCACCATCAACAAATATTTCAATCGAGCATTTATCCACCCACACATCCACCTTATATGTTGGTCCTTGGCATAGGTTAAGTGGCGCCCAAGTGCCCAAAGCAAAGTCGTTTTGATAGTTCACGGCATTGCGTTTGCGCATAATCTCTTGACCATCTTTTATGGTTTGTGCGTCGAAAGCCTTCTCAATATCGTGTGGTTCGGCCTTCTTACCAAAGTCGGTTAGTCCACTTTGCGTGCGATCCATCACCACACGTTTAGCCTTTTTAGGTCGATATAGATATTCACTTTCTCGCCTTTTTGCATTAAAGAGTTCAAGGCCTGCGATGCCATTTTTTTGCCTGGTGTAATCTCCATTTCCAGTTCAAAAGCATTGTCGTAGTTTGTATTTACATCCTTAACAACAAGTGCATCGGCCACAGTTGCCACATTTAGCTCGCGTTTTTGCTTTCTCAAGGCCTTCGCTTCGGATGCCACATTAGATGCCACATAATACTGTGCGCCCTGTTCAAACAGTCTTAGTTCGCGCGGAAGAGTGTTTGCTCCGCGATGTTGTTTAAAAGGCGTTACGTTGGCATATAGCCAATTGCTCATCCAAGCCAAAAGCAAGCGTGCGATTGCCTGTGTTAGAAAAAGCACACCGTGGCGTAGTGGTCCATGCCATAGTCTAAAAATTGGCCACGCTTGGTGGCGTGTCGCAAGTGAATTTAGTGCCATCGAAGTCACCAACAAAATATTCTGTGGCGCTTCCGCCAAACAAACAGCCGGGGTTGATGTTTACAATCATCACCCATTTCTTTTTATTGGGTTTTCCTTCAACGGGCATTTGTATAAAGTCGGGACACTCAAACTGGTTGGGTTGTGCGCCATAACCCTGTCCAAAAAAGCACTTACGTAGGTCCAGTTTTTGAGGTTGGGCGAACTGTAAAAGCGCATTTCTTTATCGGCAGAAACAATCATAAACCACTTTTTTGATGGTTCGTACCAAAACACTTTAGGGTCGCGAAAGTCTTTTAAGCCATCAAATGGTCGAAGAACGGGGTTTCCTTCGTACTTTGTGAAATGGTATCCGCCATCTGTTGAATAGGCCATGCATTGTATTTGTCCGTTTTTCATCACTGGCCGAAGTGTACAAAGCCACCACGGCATCTTTGCCATAGCCTGCTGTTCCGTCTTTATCCACCACGGCCGAGCCCGAATAGATGTGTCCCATAGTGTCTCGTAGCAATGCAGGGGCTTGCTGCTCCCAGTGCACCAGGTCTCTGCTCACGGCGTGTCCCCAGTGCATGTTGCCCCATTTAGAACCATAGGGGTTGTATTGATAACACAGATGGTACACGCCATCTTTATAAAACATGCCGTTGGGGTCGTTCATCCATCCGTAAGAAGGTGTGTGGTGATAGGCTGGTCTATAAAAGTCGGTGTTCTGCACCTCCCAGCTATAAGCCAAGCGTATAGCTCCAGGCTTTAGGCATAGCGCATCTTTACTTATGTTTTCAATCTTCACCACCGACCTCTTGCCTTCGTTCAGCTCGAAAGGCACGTGATAGTCGCTTCTGTTTTGCGCCAGTCGCACGTCCATCCAGGTGTCTGTTTTCAGCCTGTTGTCCAATTTCACCTTTGCCTCGGGCATGGTTTCCTCCACAGGCAAGATGAGATACTTGGGCGAATTGTCCACAATAAGCGTGGCCGTATTGCCTTTATACTTTATTTTAATGTCTTGCGCCCCAGCCATCTTGGGCATTATGCCTGCCATTAAAGCTGCTATTATTATTTTTCATTGTCATAATCAAGATATTTAAAAACTTAAGCGATGTGTTAAACTCTACTGTGAAGGGTCGCAGGTAGCTGCCTGCCATCAGCGTATTGCTAAAGGCTGCTGCCTGGTCTTTGGTTATCAGTTCGGCTCCTACAATGCTTCCCTTAGTTCCAGTTTGGTTAAGGAAGTTCACAACGGTGCAACCAAGCGACAATTTGGGGTTCACTTGCCAGTTCACTCCGCCAAAGGTTTCCCATCGGCCATTAAAATAATAGGCTTCCTTTATATTGGCGTAGGTTTTGCTAAATTTGTCTTGTAATTTAGCATTCAGTTAAATTTATCTTCGCCCATACGAGTAAACGAGTTTACGGCATAGCCAATGTTGCCTGTGGTGATGGCAGTTTCGGCTATCTTGAGTAAGCCTTGATGGGATAGGCTGGCATCGCCTCGCCACAAGGAGTTAACGCTTCGCGGATTGGTGGCATAGGTGATGGGCAAACCGTTTTCAAGCACATTAACATCGACCGAGGGAAGCCCTATTTGTATCTCACGCGGTCCGTTTGCACTGGCTGCGTTGAGCATCACATTGCGGTTGCCCTCCTCCTTACTGTTTGTGGCTTCTCTGATTTTGGGCTTTTGTGCCTGATTGTTGGTCTGTGCTGGCACTGGAAGCGTGATTGCGAGAGTGGCAAACACTGCTACTAACCCTCTTTCCAAAACATTTAGTTGCACAGATAGATATTGTTTAGATATTGATGATAGTCTTGTTTGGGCTGTCATCCAATCTGTCTTGCAGATGCACTTGAGGCAAACCTGCACACCTCTTTATTATAAAGCGTGTGCCCAAAGCTTTGCTCTCATTGGTCGCGCACTTTTTATTCGCAGCACACAAGCTTTTTCGCAAAGATAGTTTTTTTGTTTGCTATAAGGCATGTAATGTTTTATGTATTTTATGGTTGCGGGCACAAAATAATACGTTTTTCCCACAATTTGGGCCTGCCCCATAACGCCAAGAGCCATTAAGTGCAAGCACAATCGTAGAACTTTGTTTAGTGAACACCGCTTTGCTCGATGCTCCTCACCTTCATATGCATGCCCCCCATTCGCACAATTTGCATTGGAGCGAGCGCACGACTTTTAACTGCAGCATCTAACTCTTGCCATAATTGCTCTTGTTTCTCATTCAATTTACTTCGTTCAAAGTCCAGTTGAGCCGAATTTTGCTCATTCGTTTGTTTCTTTAAAGAGGCCAATTTAAGATAGGTTGTTTCGAGTTCGTCCATCAGTTTGTCCCATTTCTCCACCTGCTCCAGCGAAGTGGTGTTGCAATTGTTGCGAAATTCGTCGGCCAAATGAGTGTTTCGCCCATCCACATCATAACCAATGGTGAAGCCACCAATACCTTCGGGCAGATTGTTGCTTATCATTCCTACAAACGAAATGGTCACCTCTTCTCCCTTTTTCAAGGCTTCTTTCAGCTTGGCATCGTCTTTATAACTACTGGCCAAAGGCACAACATTATCTAATATAACGCCATCCTCGTTGCAAAAGAAAAGATACAACGGACCATTGACAAAGTCGGTAAAAGCCAAACTGTCTACATTGGTCATAGCCTTACACTTAAGCTTAACATCCATCTCAAGATAGTTAAGCAATTTTGTGGTAGAATGTAGACAATAATCTGTATCAACCACACTGATATGCACCTTGCCTTTGCCGTTCACCTCAAGGCTTTTGGCACTGAGCACCATCACCGTATCGCTGCCTTTTTCGCCACGTTCACAAGTGCATTTGCGCTCGTTCTTAGCACAGGCAGACATCAATAACACGGCCATAAGAGCCAGCAATACCCCAATATTTCGTTTCATATTTAAAGAATTATACGATTAATCACCTAAAAACCTTCCAAATAAACAGTCGTCTAACCCACTATGTAGAACGCAAAGACCGCTAAGAGAAGCGCACAAAGATAGTTATTTAATTACACTTACTCGGCATGAGCGCCCCATTTTTTTCATCCCATCCACAATAAAACCTCAGTCGATGTTAAATTGTTTCCTTTTCTTTACATAATACATCCCAACCAATCCACCTTTCTAGAAGAAATTGCACCCCAAAACCATAGAAAACACACCGCTAAGCCCCTTTTTTTAGTCACGGCTCTGCACCATTCAACATGCCATTTACTATGCTTTTTGCCCTTTTTTTGTCGTTGTAGATGCACTCACAACACAAAAAAACATCATACAGAAAAAGCATAAAAATGCACATAAAACAACAGCTTTCGCTCCGCATTTTGCACCTCCTAGGTGTGTAAAGTACAGCAAAACGCAACGCTATCTCCTACAAAACGCAAGGCTAACTCCTACAAAACGCAAGGCTAACTCCTACAAAACGCAGCACTAAAAACCTATAAAATGCAAGAGAAGCAGAAAGAAATTAACGAAAAAAAGACACGAAATAAACAAAACAGACCATAAAAAAATACGCAAAACTAACGCTATTAGACAAAACCACAGAAAGCCGTCGACTCCTTTTATAAAAAAACTGTATATACCAGGCATAAAACGCATAAAAAGAGCAAAAAATAGCGCTAAAATTACGTAAACCTCAATCAATCAAGAGCTTACAAACCATCGAAATACTAGCCAAAAATCTGCACCAACGACGGGTTGACACGCAGAACGGGCACTCACAATGTTAAAAAAAGAGTACAATATTTTTACAAAAACCAAACTAGATGCCATCACTCGCAGCTACACACCACTAGCCCAAAACCACCTGCTCACCCACAAGGCGTATCACAATATTAACCTCGTCATCGCTCATCATCCAACACGAGCCTAAGTTACAAACACAAAAAAGAGGCTCTTTCTTTCGAAAAAGCCTCTTCTAAGGTTGTCCCAGATGGACTCGAACCACCGCTGACAGAACCAAAAAAACTGTAGTGCTACCATTACACCATGGGACAATTAACGGGTGCAAAGATACTCCTTTTTCGAGCATGCCACCAAATTTTATCCCAACTTTTTTATACCTTTTGCACAAAAAAATCTACACCCCTCCCACATCAACTCCGACACTCTGCTCCACCCACACCATCTAACCACCTGATAATATTCATAATACACCATTTCCCCCAGCGAAACCTCCGCGTCTCCTAACCCCCTAACTTTTTGCCTTTTGCAGCACAAAATAGGGGCCTAATCAGAGCGAAAGATGCACAAAAAGAGATTATTGCTTAAAGATAAAAACCGTGAAAAAGGGATGTTAAAATACGTTTTTTTAACATCTCTAACCTATAACTTATCCTTAAATTTGCGTCGTTATATAACAAACGGGTATGCAGCACAATGCGCCCAAAGCCACCTATGAACGAACAATATAACGAACTAACGCTCATCTCACAAGGAAGCCAATTGGCCTTCAACGGCTTTATCAACCGTTATTCTAACACCCTTTATTGCCACGCTTATGGTATTTTTGGGGTGCAGAGAAATGGCTGAAGAGGTGGTGAGCGACGTGTTTCTAGAAGCATGGCGCATGCGCAAAAACGCTTATCGAGCTGCAAAACGTGCGTGCATGGCTCACACGTTTGGTGTATAACAAAAAGCATTGACTATCTGCGACGCGAACGTAACCGCGTGAAACAGATTAGCGTTGAGCATTTTGGTATGGCCGACTTTGCTTTCCCCGACATGAAAACACCTGCCGATACGCTTATTTCTAACGAAGAATTGGCTGCCATCAATGCTGCCATCGACAAGCTCCCTCCCTAAATGCAAGTACGTTTTCTTCTTGGCTAAAGTTGAAAAAAATGCCTTACCAAGACATCGCCAATATGCTGGGTATTGCCCTCGCCACCGTGAATTATCATGTGGCACTGGCCGTGCAAACGCTCAGACAAAGTCTTAAAGACCGCGCTAAGCTGTCTACAAGCTTTCTAAAAAACAAATAAAACATTTTCGCCCATGAACAAGGATATATACGACATGCGGTTTGATGGTTCGGAAGAAGACTTGAAACTGCAAGATTTTTATCTCGCGAGCCGAGCCTGTAAACTGCTCCAACGAACGACTCACAGCCCGTATATACGAAAAAATACAGGCCGACAAGATACGCCATAACCGCAAACGATGGCGCATTGCCGCTGCTGTGGCTGTGACCTTAATGACGTGCAGCATGTGGCTGGCGCTAAACATCACGCAAAAACAATTGGTCACAACCCCACAACCCACAGCGCATAAGCAAGTGCAAACAAGCGTGATGCAGGAAATAAATGTGCCCACTGGCCACACCCTACAACTCACTTTGCCCGATGGCACACGCCTAACTGCCAATTCGCGCACGCAGATTCGTTATGCTAAACCTTTTGATAAACACACACGCCACCTCTATCTAAAGGGCGAAGCCTACTTCGAAGTGGCTCACGAAGCCAACAGACCCTTTGTGGTGCATGCGCAAGGTTTTGATGTAAAGGTGCTTGGCACTCACTTTTGTGTTAATAGCTATAACAAAAAACGATGCAATGTGGTGCTAGCCGAAGGAAGAGTGGAGGTGAATACCGCCTTAAACGATAAGGTGAATTTGCAACCCAACGATTGTTTGAACATTACCCAGGGCGAATTTGCATCTAAAACAAAGGTAAACGCCACAGCCTATGTAGACCGCCTAAAAGGTGTTTTGCCCATGGAGGGTATACCATTGACCGATGTCGTTAACTATCTGGAGAATTATTACGGTGTGAACTTTCAAGTGGAATCTACCCTTTGCAACGAAACACTCTACGGAAAAACTGGTTACAGGCGCACCACTGGCCGATGTACTCACTAGCCTTTGCAATATTTCGGGAGCTGTGGCTGAGGTGAAAAAAGGGGTGGTAACGATTAAAAAGAAAAGCACAGCCAAGGCTCCAACCACTCACCAAACAACAAACACGCAGCTTTAAAAGGTCTAAACAACCCACAACACGCCTCTAAAAAGCATGCCAGTCTTACCCCTACGGCGCGCAACAGCCATATCAACTAAAACCAACAGTGTAAAAATTCACCACTTGGAGCTAGAAAAATACAATTAATGTGTTTTTTTGCCCCACCCCACCTATACATTACTCTATATCTTTCGACTTAATTATAATAGCACACCTTATATATTAAGGAATATCCGCTTAGACCATCTATTAAAGTAACTTATAAAACAACATTAATACAACACCCCATGAGAGAAAACGTACGTCCAAAAAGCTGGCGTTGGCGCATCTCCCAACGCTACGTATCAGCACTTTTGCTCATATCCCCAGCGGTGTGTATGGCCACAGCCAACAACACACAAACAGCGAGATGGCATGAACAACACGTCACCAACACAGTCGCCAACAACATGTACACGGTGAAAAACGTGCTCAACTACATCGAAAAGAACAGCAACTACGTGTTTGTGTACAACGCAGAAGTGCAAAAAATGATGCCCAACAAGGTGAGAGTAAACCTCGATGGACGGCCTGCTTTTGCAAATTCTAGATGAGATGTGCGCCTCAACAGCACTCACCTATAAAGCACAAGGCAACCAAATAAGTTTGACACAAACAAAAAAACGCTCAGTCTGGCCAGCCCAACAAGGCACAAAAAAACGCCGGATAAAAGGAAACGTGAGCGATGCAAAAGGCGAACCCATTGTGGGCGCAACCATTAGCGAAAAAAAGGCGGAACTGGCGGCACGATTACCGACATCAACGGCGACTTCACACTTGACCTAGCACCCGACAACGCCATTACCATTTCTTATGTGGGATTTAAGCCTCAAACTTTGAAGCCTACCGACGGCATACACGTTACACTCGATGAGCAGGCTAAAGGTTTAGACGAGGTGGTGGTTATAGGTTATGGCACTAAAAAGAAAGCCAACCTCATCGGCGCTGTTAGCACCGTGGGCGCAGAAGAACTGAAAGACAGGCCTGTTACCAACCTTGGGCAGATGTTACAAGGGCAAGTGCCTAACCTAAACATCAGTTTTAACACGGGTACGCCTGGTGAAGCAGCCACATTGAATATCCGCGGAAAAAAACCTCTATCACCAACTCGGGAGCGCCATTGGTACTCATCGATGGTGTGGAAGGGAGCATCGATCGCATCAATCCCAACGACATCGAGAGTGTTTCTGTGCTTAAAGACGCTGCCTCGGCCGCCATCTATGGTGCGCGTGCAGGCTTTTGGCGTGGTGCTTATCACCACCAAAAACAACAAAGACGGGCAGGCACACATCACCTATAACGGACGTTTCAGCTTCTCGGCACCCACAACCAAAAACCGACTTCATGACGGTGGGCTATGACGTTGCACGGCTGGTAGACGAGTTTAACACGGCTACAACGGGTAGCAGCTATTCTGAACTGAACGCCGATGACTACAAAATGTTGGAAGAACGCCGATACGATATGACAGAAAAATCCTGCAAGACCGTGGGCGGTTGTTAGTCAGAACGACGGACTATACCACTATTATGGCAACTTCGACTGGTATAATTATATCTTCAACTTTTCGCAACCCACGTGGAACCACAACCTTAGCGTGAACGGAGGAACAGAAAAGATGAACTATATGATTAGCGGAGGCATGAACGACCACGACGGACTATACGCCCTCAGCACAGACAAATACTCCACTCGCACACTCATGGCTAAGTTTAATGCCGAAGTGACACCCTGGCTAAAAGTGTTTAGCACCGCTTCGCTTTTTAAATCTAAATATAAACAGGCTGGATACGACTACGAAGATGGCGGCAATGTGGCCAACCTTGCATTCCATGCCATGCCTTGGATAGTACCCGTTAACCCCGACGGAACAAATGTTTATATCCTTCCTAATAGCAACAACAAACCCGCCGACGGCTTTGCTGCCATGCTGCGAACAGGCAATGGCTTTACACAAGTGGGCAAAACCGAACAAACCTACGCCATAGGAGCAGTGCTCAAATTGATGGAAGGACTGGAGCTTACAGGAAAAATCACCTACCGCAACTATGCCAAAGAGAAACTAGCACGCTCGGCAAGCTTTGTATATGCACGCAAACCCGGACAGGAACTCACTGCAAACGGATGGCCCTTTAACAACAGATTGAAAGACGGACGCGACACTTACGAAAAACTATGTGTACGACTTTTTATGCTAATTTCCATCGCACTTTTGCCAACGTTCACAACGTTAGTGCCGTGGTAGGAACCAACTACGAGAGGGACATTATAAGTTTGTTGAACCATCTGGACGCGACCTTACATCCGAAGTGCTGAACGACTTGTCGCTCTCTACAGGCGAGAAGAGCGTGAAATCGTCGCAAAAACGAATTTGCATTGATGGGTTATTTCGCACGTCTTAGCTACGACTACGCAGGCAAATATCTCGTTGAAGCCAACATGCGTTACGATGGAACATCACGCTTCCCGCGCAATCACCGCTGGGGATTTTTTTCCCTTCTCTTGCACTAGGGATGGCGCATTAGCGAGGAAGCTTTCTTCGAACCTGTTCGCCCAACAATAAGCAACCTGAAGCTACGCGCTTCGATTGGCTCGCTTGGAAACCAAATAACAGACAATTCGGCGAAGTTTAATAACAACACCTTCTACCCCTATATGAGGCTCATCACGCTGAAACCCACCACCAACCTAAACTATATCTTCGACAATGCACAAGCCGTTTACGCATCGCTTGGCGCACCAACATCGGGTTCTTTGACGTGGGAAACCATCGTAACGCAAAACGTTGGACTCGATGTTGGGCTTTTTAACAACCGCCTTTCGCTTGTACTCGACGTTTATAGCCGTACAACCAAAGACATGTTGGCCGCAGCGAGAGCACTCCCTGCCGTATATGGCTACAATGCGCCATACGAAAACAACGGCGAACTGCGCACTAACGGATTTGAATTGGTGGTGGGATGGAACGACAAGTTCAACCTTGCAGGCAAGCCCTTCTATTATGGTGTGAACCTAACCCTGGCCGACAGCAAAACAAAAAAATCACCAAATTCAAGGGCAACGAGTCGAAAGTGCTTGGCCAAGACTATGAAGGAATGGAATGGGGAGATATGGGGATACCGCATTAAAGGCATCTACCAAAGCGATCAAGAGGCTATCGACCGCGGCGTAGACCAATCTTTCCTTGGTACGAGGTTCACCGACAAGGCTGGCGACTTGATTTTCGACGATGTTGACGGCAGTACAAAGATTGATCAAGGCAAAGGAACACTCGACGACCATGGCGACTTGGTGCGCATTGGCAACGCAATGCCTCGCTATAACTATGGCATCACGGTTAATATGGCATGGATGGGGGTTCGACTTTTCTATGTTCTGGCAAGGCATTGGCAAACAAAACGTATATCCTGGTGGCAACAATATGCTCTTTTGGGGGCCTTATGCTCGAGCCTATAGCTCGTTCATTCCCGAGGATTTCCCCAGCAAAGTGTGGTCGAAAAAAACAATCGTAACGCCTATTTTCCACGACCAGTGGCCGACCTAGCACGCAGCTTTGCCATGAGTAGACCCAACGACAGGTATTTACAAAACCTGGCCTATTGCCGACTAAAGAACTTAACAGTGGGCTATACGCTGCCTAAAACGCTCACCAAAAAAAGCCTATCTAGAAAAAAAGTTAGATTATACTTTAGCGGTGAAAAATCTCTTTATAACCAGTAAATTAAAAAGCGATTATATCGACCCCGAACAAATGATGCACGACACCAACGGGCGGGTTTACCCTTCTCGAAGACCTTCTCATTTGGACTTGACGTTTCATTCTAAGCGAAAAACAATCATGAAAAAAATATTATTAGCCCAATGCCTGACTTCAGTAGCATTGCTTACTGGCTGCAACTTAGACCTTGAACCACTCGACAAGCTAGCAGACCAGAACTATTATAACAACCGAAAAGAACTGGAAGTGTTTACAAATGGCTTTACGCCGACTTCCCTACGGCCGAAAACCTATACTCGGAAACTGCCGATATCATTGTGCCAACAACACTATCTACCGAAGTAATGGGCACAAGAACAGTGCCACAGAGCGGCGGAGGATGGAGTTGGGGACAGCTTTCAAACATCAACACCTTTCTTAAAGACTGCTCGCGATGCAACGACGAGGCTGCAAGAAAAGAGTTTGAGGCCGTGGCTAGGTTCTTCAGAGCCTACTTCTATTATGATAAAGTGAAACGCTTTTGGCGAGGTTCCATGGTTCGACGAGCCTCTTTCTTCTACCAACGACAGACTCTACGCGCCTCGAACACCACGAAACGAATTGATAAATAACATCCTTGCCGACCCTAGATTTTTGCCGCTGAGAACCTGCCAACGGCCAAAAAAATCTTTATCGAGTAACTAAGTGGACTGCATTGGCTTTGAAGTCGAGATGTGCCTTTACGAAGGTACATGGCGAAAAATATCACGGCTTTGAAGGACACGAAACCTATCTGAAAGCCGCTGCCGAATCTGCCGAAATGTTTATCGACAACAGCCCATATACCATCTATAACGCTGGCGAACAACCCTATCGCGACCTCTTTGCCGCCGACAAAGCTAAAGCAGAAGAGGTGATTTTTGGCAAGAAATTATAACAGTGCGCTGAGCATTGTGCACTCGGCCAATCTCTATTTCTTAAGCGGTGGCGCTTCGCCTGGCATGAATAAGAAGGTGGTGAACAGCTATCTAATGAAAGATGGAACGCGTTTTACCGACCTACCCAACTATAACAGCATGCAATATTATGACGAGATGCAAAACCGAGACCCACGTTTGGCACAAACAATCGTTACGCCAGGCTACAAACGAATTGGAGAAAGCACCGTTACAAGCGTTAACTTTGGTGCCACAACAACGGGATACCAAATTATTAAATGGGTTTCGACCACTGCATCAGATGGTTATAACAAGTCGCAAAACGACATCCCACTGTTTAGAACGGCCGAGGTGATGCTCAATTTTGCTGAAGCAAAGGCCGAACTCGGTACGCTAACACAGGCAGACTTAGATAAATCGGTGAAGAAATTAAGAGACAGGGTGGGCATGCCCAACATCAACTTGGCCTCTGCCAACAGCAATCCCGACCCCTATCTAGAAGCCAACGAAACAGGTTATCCCAATGTTAGCGGAGCAAACAAAGGCGTTATCCTTGAAATTAGGCGAGAACGAACCATCGAACTCGTGGCCGAGGGCTTGCGCTACGACGACCTTATGCGCTGGAAAGCAGGCAAAACATTCGAGAAACAGTTTAAGGGAATGTTCATCCCCGCACTGGATTCGAACAAACATTTTGTGATTTGCGACCTCAATGGTAATGGTATTGCTGACGCACAAGACGTTTGCGTGTACGAAGGAGACCTTAATAACGTGAAGACTTATAGCGAAGTGGCCAACATTACACAATTCTTGAAGCTGGGCGTTAACCTCCAATTGGCCAATGGAAACAACGGTGGAAACATCATTGTGCACGACATTGCCAACAAACAACGCTCGTGGAACGAAACACGCGACTACCTTTACCCCATCCCACAAGACCAAATAACCCTCTACGGAGGCATTATTAAACAAAAATCCTGAATGGTAAACATTAGGCTAAGGGGAGCGAAACGCAATCCATTCTCGCTCCCCTAGCCAACGCATTCGTAATCGAAGGCAGCGCAATAACGAATACTTAGCCTTGCCTGAACACTTACAAACGCGCTAATGCGCAAACCAAACAAACAAAATACACAAGCATGAACCCCCTATTAAGTACCCTTATCACCGCCACCGCATTATTTATGGCTTCGCTTCCTTTAATGGGATGTGGCGGAAAAAGATAGTCCAGGAAATATTCCCTGACTATAATCCACCTGCAGAAAAAGATTTTAGATATCTAAAAGCCGACAACTGCTTACGAATAATGACCTATAACTGCTTTTATTGCAAAAGTAATACAGACAATAAGGCTTTCTCTGATGAGCATACAGCTAACTTTGCCAAAGTGATTAAAGCCCTTAATCCCGATGTTGTGGTAATACAAGAGCTTGACAGTGGTACAAACCGAACGAGCAAAAAGATACTTACTCGACGATATTAGGCGCGCTACCACGCTTGATTATGACCTCTTTTTGGTTCGGCTGCTAGTTATTCTCATGGTAAAATTGGACCAGGCGTGTTGTTTAAACGCTCTTTAAAAGCCCAGTTATATCAAAAAAATAGCCTTGCCCGGTAAGGAAAAAAACGGGCGCTGATGGTGCTTTCTTTCCCTCATTTCACCCTTTTTGGTACACATCTCGACCTAGACGACACTGCCCGAAAAAGCGAGTGCAGAGATTGTTAACCACGAACTTTCGACCCTTACAACAGCACCAGTGCTCTTTGCAGGCGACCTTAACGACGCGCCTAACTGGCAAGCAGAAAAGTCGGCTTTCACCATATTAAATAAGGTTTTCGATATCATCAGCGCACAAGAAGGCTCACTTCCCGACCAACCTAACACCACCATCGACCACATTTTGCTTGACAAAGACCATAAAAAGATGGTGCAGATAAGCAAAACTGCTGTGGTGAAACAGCTCAACATTGACGGACAGGTGATTGAAACAAATACCATAAGCGACCATTACCCCGTTTTTGTGGATATTAAATTGAAGTAACAAGACTGTGCTTAGTAAATTCTTTGCCTCCCTTTGGGCATATACGTCCTTAGCTTTTGGCATGGATTGCTGGATGCGCATGCGAAAAACATTTGCGCGTTAAAGGCATAACGCAAACTTGTTTAAGATAACTAACACCGTTTTTTTCACAAAAAGAGAACCGACAAAAAGGCTGCTAACAACAGCCACATAAAAACATATCAACCCATAAACTCGTAACAATATGCCACACAAACTCAACCAACTACGCCCTCGACACTTCCTCCTTATCGTTCTCTTGCTACTGGTGGCCAATACTTTAACGGCCAAGGAGCAAGCCACTGAGTTTGGGGGGCGTGCGGCAATTGGTGGCTCGTCGCTTTCCGTTTATGGTGGGTAAGGTGGTGTTTCTCCCTCTAACCAATGCCAAAACAGAAGCCTTCGAACTGCAAACGCAAGGCAAACGGCTTGTGGTGAAAAGCCACTTCGCCATCGGCTGCTGCTGTGGCACTAAACCATTATCTTAACTATTATTGCCATATAAGCATCTCACGATGTGGCAACAACTGCCCCTCGCATTTTAGTTTGGTACCACTTGAGAGGGCGGTGAGGTGCACCACACCTTTTAAATATAGGTATGCACTAAACTATTGCACCTATAATTATAGTTACGCTTTTTATCGTTGGCCCGACTTTGAGTGGGAAATAGACTGGATGGCGCTTAATGGTGTGAACCTGATGCTGGCCCCTTTGGGTATGGAAGCCGTATGGAGCGAGACACTTAAGACACTCGGTTTCGACCAAAAAGATGTGCAACGATTTATTCCTGGGCCTGCATATACAGCCTGGTGGCTGATGGGAAACCTCGAAGGATGGGGCGGACCAATGAGCGAATCGCTTATATCCATGCGCCTACAACAGCAAAAACAAATGCTTAAACGCATGCGAGAATTGGGTATTACACCTGTGGTTCAGGGGTTTCCTGGCATCGTTCCCACCTTCTTTAAAGAGCGTTTCCCACAAGCACACATCATCGAACAAGGCAAATGGGGTAGTTTTCGGCGTCCTTCAGTGCTGTTACCTGGTAACGATGGCTTGTTCGAAAGGGTGGCCGATGCCTATTATAATAGTGTTAAAAAACTGCTTGGGGCCGACTTTGAGTTTCTGGGTGGCGACTTATTTCACGAGGGTGGCGTAACCAAAGGGGTAGATGTGGCAAGCGTTGCAGCGCAAGTGCAGAGCCAAATGCTCAAACATTTCCCTCGCGCTAAATGGGTTTTGCAGGGCTGGAACAAAAATCCGTCGCCCCAATTGCTAAGCGCACTCAACAAGCAACACACGCTTTTTGGTTAATCTTAGTGGCGAAATTGCCACCTCATGGGAAAGTTCTAACGAGTTTGGTGGCACTCCTTGGCTCTGGGGAAGCGTTAATCACTTTGGCGGAAAGACCGATATGGGCGGACAATTACCCATCGTCGTAACCGAACCTCATCGTGCATTAGCCCGTACTTCGAACAATGCCATGCAGGGAATTGGCATCCTACCCGAAGGTATTGGCACTAATCCTGTGGTGTACCACATGGCTTTGCAAACTGCTTGGCACACAAATACTCCCGACGTAGACAGTATGCTGGTGCAATATATCGGTGCGCGTTATGGCATTGTTCAGCCTCAACTGCTCGCTGCATGGCGCATTATGCTCAAGTCTGTATATGGAGAGTTTGCTATAAAGGGCGAAGGCACATTCGAATCGGTGTTCTGCGCCCGTCCTTCGCTACGTGTTACCAGCGTATCAACATGGGGACCTAAGCAAATGCAATACCAACCGGCCGACCTTTATCGTGCTTTGGGCCTATTCTTAAAAGCTGCACCAACGCTGAAAGATAGCGAAACATATCAATACGACCTTGTTGACCTGGCTCGACAAGCCTTAGCCAACTACGCCCGAACGGCTTATGCCCGCGTGGTACAGGCTTATGAGCAGCGAAACGCGCAACAACTGCAACAGGCTACTCAGCATTTTGAACGTCTCATCATGCTGCAAGACAGTTTATTGCTAACCAATCGTCACTTCTTACTGGGCAATTGGCTGAAGCAAGCCACGCAATACGCCAACAACGAGGCCGACCGACAGTTGTGCTTACGCAATGCGCAAACCCTAATTACCTACTGGGGACCCGACGAACCCACCACTAAGGTGCACGATTATGCCAACAAAGAGTGGGCTGGTATGCTCTCAACTTACTATCTTGAACGCTGGCAAACCTTCTTCCGCGCACTAAATGCCACGGTAAACACAGGAGATATGCCCTCCATCGACTTCTTCGAAATAGAGAAACGATGGGCCAACACGCCCCAACCCATCAACATCATCCCCAGGGCGATGCTGTGCAGATGGCCCAACGTGTGCTGCAAACCATCGTTCCGCCCTATCTCAACGCCAGTTTGGACGTGGAAACCAGACTTAACGACTTGCTTCCACGAATGACGTTCGACGAAAAGCTGGCGCAAACACGACATATTCACGCCAAACATTATAACGACAACGGAACAGTTAACCTACAAAAGCTGCGTACCAACTTCACCGGCGGACTAAGTTTCGGCTGTTTTGAGGCCTTTCCCTATTCTTCGCAACAATATCTAGCAGCTGTTGCCACCATCCAACACCAGGCAATGGACAGCACCCGTCTGGGTATTCCCGTCATTCCTGTGCTCGAAGGCATACATGGTGCCGTGCAAGATGGTTGCACTATCTTTCCACAAGCCATTGCTCAAGGGGCAACTTTCAATCCACAACTAGTGGAACGCATGGCTAGACACGTGGGACGAGAGACACAAGCCATAGGGGCAAGACAGATTTTAGCGCCCGATCTCGACCTTGCACGCGAATTAAGATGGGGGCGTGTTGAAGAAACCTTTGGCGAAGACCGATTACTAGTGGCGCAAATGGCACTGGCTTATGCCAAGGGTATTCAGCAAGAGGGTTGTATTCCCACACTAAAACACTTCGTGGCACATGGCACTCCGCAAGGCGGACTTAACCTAGCATCGGTTAAAGGCGGGCAACGAGAGCTGCTCGATGTATTTGTGCGCCCATTTGCACACGTTATTTCGCGCACCCTTCCAGGCTCGGTGATGAACTGTTACAGTGCTTACGACAACGAGGCCATCACGGCTTCGCCCTTCTTCTTGCGCCAACTGCTACGCGACAGCCTACATTTTCGCGGTTATGTGTACAGCGATTGGGGCTCCATTCCTATGCTTAGATATTTTCATCACACCGCCGAAACCGAACGCGAAGCTGCTAAACAGGCCATCGAAGCTGGCGTTGACCTTGAAGCGGGTAGCGACTACTACCGCACAGCCAAACAAATGGTTGACGAAGGCGAACTCGATGCCACACTCATTGATAGTGCTGCAGCCAATGTTTTGCGCACAAAAACTAGCCGCAGGACTATTTGAAGACGCTCGTCCCGACACGCTTTCCTGGCGCAAACGCATACATACTGCTGCAGCAGTGGCCACAGCTAGACAAATGGCCGACGAGAGTTTGGTGCTCTTAGAAAACCCCAACGCTCTGCTTCCGCTCGATATTAAAACGCTTAAACGCATTGCTGTGGTTGGCCCAAATGCCAACCAAGTGCAGTTTGGCGACTACTCGTGGACGGCCGATAACCGCTATGGCATCACGCCTTTGGCTGGTATTCGTCAATATTTGCAAGGCAAAGACATAGAGATAGACTATGTTAAGGGCTGCGATTATTATTCGCCAAAGGCCGATTCCATCTCACATGCCCTTCGTTTGGCAGCTCAAGCCGACCTCACCATTGCCGTTGTGGGCACGCAAAGCATGCTATTGGCGCGCGCTTCGCAACCCTCTACCAGTGGCGAAGGCTACGATTTGTCCGAACTTACTTTGCCCGGCGTGCAACAACAACTCATTGATAGTCTTGTGGCATTGGGCAAACCGCTAGTGGTTGTGCTGGTTACTGGTAGGCCGTTGATAACAGAGAGCTTCCGACAACGTGTTGGCGCACTCGTTGTGCAATGGTATGGTGGCGAACAAGCTGGCCTTTCGTTGGCCCGAATGCTTTTTGGCGAGTTCTCTCCATCGGGGCGTTTGCCCGTGTCGTTCCCTAAAAAGCGTGGGCCAACTGCCTGTTTATTATAATGCTTTGCCCACAGACAAGGGCTATTACAACAAAAAAGGAACGAGAGAAAAGCCGGGTCGCGACTACGTTTTTTCCAACCCCTACCCTGCTTACCCCTTTGGATATGGTCTTTCTTACACCACGTTCCACTATCGTGCACTGCAACTTTCGCACCGTACAGCCAACGAAAAAGACACCGTTGAACTGCGATTCGTGGTGCGCAACAATGGTAAACGACGGGCTATGGAGGTGGCGCAACTCTACGTTCGCCAACTTAAAAGTTCGGTGGGCACACCTGTTAGGCAGCTTTACGATTTTCAAAAACGTAACATTGACGCTGCAAAAGAAGAGGTTTTCACACTGCGTTTGCCCGTTGCCGAACTGTATCTGCACAACAGAAGCATGCAACGTGTGGTAGAACCAGGCCGTTATGAGCTGCTCGTTGGTGCTTCATCGGCCGATATTCGCCTTCGCGACACGCTCAACGTGATAGGGTTAAGCTCGCAAAAAGCTATTGTCAACACGCCCAACACGGCTAGACAAACCAGTTCAAACCCACAATTCAATCTGTCGTCTACAGCCAAAACCATCCAGGTTGCAGGCGTGGTAAGAAACGTTCAGGCCTTCTTACTGGCTGGAGTAAAGGTTAAAGTAGATGGCAAAACGGTTCAAACAAACGTTCGTGGCGAATATTCGCTCACCGCACGCATTGGGTCCACCCTCCAATTTATTCTTCCAGGTTATCGCACCGAAACGCTAATGGTGAAAGAAAAACGGACTCTTTGACGTGGAATTGACACCAGAAACGCCATAAAAAAAGAACTGCATTCGGTATGTTTTTTTCTCTTAAGTGCTCAAATTATTGAAGTCTCAAACGCGTAGTAAAAACAACAACAGCTGCGCTTATCACATTTATTACCTTTACATTATTCTTTGCTCCTTACATGGGGCAAAGAATAATAAGCAGGGCAAACGATTGCTTCTATCCAACATTAACCATGTGTTAATGTTTTAACTCAAATCGAACATTTGTGAAAGAGGAGCGAAATAACGCTGTTAGCAATCTTAAATATTGCAAACAACACCAAAAAAATGTAAAAATAAAAAAGTATCTTTGTGGCATCAATCAACAAGATAAAGGCACTGCACTCTACTCGCTCTAAGAGCGAAAGACAAGTGAATGCCTTACAAACCTTGACAATTATAGTCCTAAGCACTTGACAACAGGGCGCTAACACTTGTAAACAAAAATGCAACACGGCAAACAGTAGGCCCACCAATTGCAGACAATACAAGGTGCACGCCACAGCCTTTTTGCTACAATTATACAGCCATTCTGCACCCGCCACTGGCCATAATTGAAAAACAAAAAGGGGCAATGTCAACCTGTTAGATTATACAATCGTGAACTTAAAAAAACACCCAAAACAATGCGAATAACCGTAATAGCCAAAAAAATGCAGGCAAGAGAAAAAGAATTGGGTAAACGCCAAATAGAGTTGGTTAAAACACCCCAAACCCTACAACAACTGCTTGAAGAACTTACGCTAGTGGGCTTGGCCGACGCTCAAGCCGAACGAAACAACCAGCCCTTAACGCAAAGCGACATCGACGCACAGGCCGAAGAAGGACGCGTTAAGTTTGCTGAAAAACTACGCCACCAACAACGATACACCCGAGAAGTCGCTCGAACGCATGCGCCAAGCATTTGTCGATGGACTCTTTAGAGTGTTTGCCGATGGCGAAGAACTCACACAATGGGAGGGTTCTATTAGCTTAAAGGAAGACAGCGAACTGGTTTTCATTCGCTTCACCATGCTCACTGGCCTCTGTTGGAGATGCATTTTCTAACCCCTTTACTCACCGCCAAGGCACTCTGCCATGGGTTTTCTCCAGCTTGACAACAACGCCTGGCATTATCATAAGCAACTAAACCACACCTTATTTATAATATGCAAACCTATAAAGAATTGGTGGCTCAAGCCCACGAATACCTTAACGCCCTGGATAAGGGCAAGCTTAACAAATACGAAAAACTATTTGTTAAGAGCATGCTAGAAGACAAAAAAACGACCTGAGAGAGTACGCTTTTAGTGGCGAAATCATTTCGCAAATGCCACTAATTAACGCCACGGCACTGGTTAATGCCGGCGGAGCTCTGCCCAATTTGTTGCCTGCAGAACTTTCTGAGATGCTTGCTAACTATCTGCAAGAGTTGCATCAGTACTCACCAACTAGAGGTATTTACCGCATCAGTCTGCGCAACCGCGATGAAAACCTCAAAACAAACATGCACCAAGTGAAGGAAGCTTATTTCGCTTTCTTTGTGTTCGCCTTGATGGGCGCTGATATCGACAAGCTCGTTCGTGGCCAATACCAAGTGAAAGACTGGGATTGGGGCGCGCCAGTATTCTCGCATGTAATCACGGCTTATATGCTTGCCAACGACCAACGCGCGCTGCAAGCTGCCAAAGAGGTGCTTACCAGCGAAAACAATGTGGGCATTATGACCCACGCTTTGATACGAAGCATCGAACGAACCAATAACGAAGAGCTGCACACACTGCTGCTACAGGTGCTTAAAAGCCGCTCAACTGCAAGAGGGACTAAGGCAGAGTATCGTGGAAACGGGCGACGAATGCAACCTCAACTTCTTTGAACAACTGCTTCAAATCATTGACGAACAAAATTTGTTGCGCTTTGCTTCGGTGAGACGTTCTGTGCAAGCCTGGGCTGGACTGGCCTACGAAAACATCGAAGACAAAGACATCAAAACCATATTTCATGCCATCCGCACCTTCTTCCGCAACCCTGATATGCGCGAAGAGGCCTATCGTGGCGACAATCCCCTACTGGTTTACGTGGCACTTTACTGCGCCGGACTGGACGATTACGCACAAAGCGAACAGGCTGCTTTAAGCCTTATAGACAGTGAATGCCCGCAACAAGTGCGCGTGGCTGCCATATATTACCTTAACCGCAGCAGCATTTTTTTGAGGGCGAAAAACATCTCGATGTGCTGTGTAAACATCTCGACGATAAGTATGTGCTGGCCTTTACCACCAGCGAACTCAATAACAGAGATAACTTTGATGCGGTGGATAGTGGCAAACTTGGCCTGTACAAAGGCGAAGAACGCAAACAAGCCGAGCTGCTTTTTCGAAACCATTTTCGACTGGCATAAAACGCTTAAGGCCAACGAGACTCTAACTTATGGCGGATTTGAATGGTTTGCTATGTCGGTTAGCAATGGCACTACAACGGATGTTTTGTGGTATCTGGCCTCGCGATTGGGCGACCAAACCTACATCGACCGCTTTTTAACGATGAAACAATCGGCCGTTTATGCGCACTTCATGAACGTTTATAAGTGGCGCACCGATAAGAATGGACTCACGCCACTCGACCACTTTTTAAAAGATTTCTTCCCTAAGGCTAGCGAAGAAAGCAAAACAAAATTCGTTGTGAGCCACATTGTGAGCCTAGACCCCGACAAGTTTGAACGCTTTGAAAAGGTTGCTAAGAACTTGCATTACACCGAAGAGCAAGTAAAAACCATTGAGGGCAAACTCAAATCTAAAGTATCGTCTACCCGACAACGCATCATCTCTATCTTGCTTTGGCTGCCCGACGAGCAACTCATTGAATGTTATAAACGCATTCAAAAACTTAAATCGCCCGACATTCAAGGTTCTCTAAGCGAACTGCGTGAAGCTTCGCCCGCACTCGCCAAGGCCTTTGAGGCACCCATTAGCCAAGAAGCGGGGCAGAGCATGAAGGTATATCCTGGCGAAGAAGGGGGATTTGGACTGTACAAACCTTCTGTTATCGAGATGCCCGAAATACAAAAATCCCTTTTAACGAAGGTTCTAACAACGCACTAAAAAGGCCTACTCTCTAAACTCATGGGAAAGAGTGGCGCGCCCGATTTAAGCAGTCTTTTCGCCTACAACTACGACTCGCTCATTGCCCTTTATCAAAAGTTTGAAGCGCTTATCGATGCCAATGCCGAAAAACAATACAAGAGTAAGTGGAACGATGAATATACCCTGGGCGATGCCTACCTGCGTGAAGTGAACTTTGATTCTGGCCTTAACAGCTTGCCTTTCCCCGAACTGTGGCAACAATTTTTTTAAAAGATAACGATGTAAAAAGACCAAGACCTCTATGGGCTTCATCTAATGGTTAGAAGTGTTGGCCAAAGCCAAGACGACTGGATTAGCCTAAATCTTGCGAACTATCCGCTCAACTCAAAACTAAGACAGCTGGAGTTGAAATACAGATCGCACTTTAATATGGTGATTGCTGCTCGCTTCCAAGATGTGTATAAAGAGCATCCCGAACTGTTTTTTTGATGCATCCTATACCTTGGCTGCAATGTATTTCTTCTATTGCAACGAAAAAGAAAGTGGTGCGCAAAACCAAATATTCCACTTATATCTACCCCCATCCCCACCTGCTTCCCCTTGCAACACGCTTTGCAAACGCTGCAATGGGCATGGCGCACCGATGAAGAGTTCGACGCCTGCTCTACGCTCTTGTTGGCTATCAGCAAAAAATTCTACTTGGACGATAAGGAGAAATCAAGAAGCAATTATCAAATTCCGCCTTTGATGGCCGCACGCATGAACCTCGAAGGAAAGCTTACCGACGACCAATTGATGCAACTCTTGATGGCCGAAAGTGGCGAAATGCTTGACACGGCTTCGTTTGTGGTGTTCTACGATCGCGACTATCGCCGCAAACCTGTTTGGAACTTGCAACCCAAAGACAGCCCCTACTCGGAGAAGGTTTACCGACATCTGCGCGATGTTATTAACCGTATTGCCAACCATCTGCTGGACATTGAACTCACAAGACGCAATGCTCCAACCACGGCAACACAGCTTCTGTGCGGGCGTTATCGCAATAAAGTGGTGTTATGGGGTACTGAGGCCTTGCAAAAGGCTATGCAGGCGTTGGGTAAAGAACACCTGGTGCGCGACTATTATGCTAAAGAGAAACGCGCGGTGCTCACAGCATGCATTGTGAACTGCTACCCCTTGGAGACCGACAAACCCGAAATGCTGAAGGGTATTGAGCCTAGCCGACTGGTGGAACTGGCCTTCTTTGCCCCGCAATGGATGGAACTGGTACGCGAACACCTTAAATGGAAAGGCTTTAACGAGGCTTATTATTACTTTGTGGCACACACTAAAGAGAGCGACAGCGAAGCCAAACGTGCACAAATTGCACTTTATACAGACCTTGCCCCCGAAGACTTGGCCGACGGCGCGTTTGATGCACGCCTGTTTAACGAGGCTTTTAAGCTAGTGGGCAAAAAGAATTTCGCCCTCTTCTACGATGCTGCTAAGTACATGGGAAGCAGCAACTACCATAGTAGGGCTCGCCGTTTTGCCGATGTTACACAAGGCCTGATTAAGGAAACCGAACTGTATGAGCAAATAGACAAAACCAGAAACAAAGACGCTTTGTGCGCACTGGGACTGGTGCCTCTGCCTAAATCAAAGGTAGACACAGCCTTATTGAAACGCTACAAACGCATTCAGGCATTCTTAAAAGAAAGCAAACAGTTTGGCGCGCAACGCCAAACATCAGAGAAACGCACAGCCGAAATAGCACTCATCAACCTTGCTCGCTCGGCTGGATACGATGATGTGATACAGCTGGTGTGGCGAATGGAAGGCCATTTGGTGGCCGACAACAAGGCGATGTTAGACGGATTGGAGGCCGAAGGCTATCTCATTCGCATCGAAATTGCTGCTGATGGCACCAACAAACTCATTATCGAGAAAGACAATAAACCACTAAAAATCGGTGCCCGCGAAGCTCAAGAAAAAAACGCTGTTTACTTGCAAGTGAACCAAACACACAAAGACTGGACACTGCAATATCGCCGTGCTCGCGAGATTTTTTTGAGGACATGATGCGACAACAAACCACCATCATGCCTGCCGATGCTGCCGTGATTGAACAAAACCCCATCGTCTCTCCGCTCTTTGCTAAGCTGCTGGTGCAACAAAACAACAATATAGGACGCTATGCCGATGGTAAGCTTCTCACCTTGGATGGCCCGCAAGACATCGACCCCAAAACGCCTCTTACCATCGTTCACCCTTACCATCTGCACGCATCGGGCAAGTGGGCGGCTTGGCAAAGCCATGTGTTCGAAACGCAATTGGTGCAACCTTTCAAACAAGTGTTCCGCGAATTGTACGTGCCCACACAAGACGAAGCCGACAAAGACGAAAGCCGGCGTTACAGTGGTTACCAAATACAGGTGCGACAAACGCTAGCAACACTGCGCTCGCGCGGCTGGGTGGCCGACTACGAATCGGGACTGCGTAAGGTGTTCCATAAGCAAGGGGTGGTGGTAACGCTCTATGCAAGGGCCGATTGGTTTTAGTCCGTCGGATGCCGAAGCACCCGCTATCGAGTACGTTAGCTTTAATCGCACCCGCGGAATAGAGCCTTTACACATCAGCGATATCGACCCCGTGCTGTATAGTGAGGTGATGCGCGATGTGGATTTAACGGTAAGTATTGCATTCGTGGGTGGCGTCGACCCCGAAACAGGCCAGTCAACACGCGAACTACGCGCAGCTATCGTGCGATGCACTGCCGAGATGCTCAAACTCAACAACGTGCGCGTGGATGGCAATTTCGCCTTCATCAAAGGCACATTGGCCGAATACACCGTGCATATGGGTTCGGCTATTGTGCGACAAAAAGGGTGGAAACGAAATTCCTATCATACCTGTTCACAGCTCGCAACGTGGCAAACTCTATCTGCCTTTTTGTTGACGAAGACCCCAAAACGGTGGAAATCGTGTCGAAAGTGGTGTTGCTAGCCGAAGACAATAAACTGAAAGACCCAACCATCTTGCAATGGATTGAAAGACAATAAGGCCTTAGCCCTGGGGCCGTGCTGTGGTTTTGGTTCACCACGTGGCCCGCAGGCTGTGCTTTATGATACCCAATAATACTAAGGGGCTGAGCCAAATGCTGTTGCATACTGGCTTAGCCCTTAAGTTTTTTTACGTTGGTGGGCCATTTTTTAGCCCTAACAGAGCACAAGAGCTATGCAAGTGGGTCTTTATATCAACAATCTCTTCTAAATCGTTTTAAAAACATGAGGCACTTTATCCTTGTTTTTCGTACTGCTATTTATACTCAACCCTTATGCTGGTGCTGGCAGAACGGCTAAGTTGTGGCGCATAAATGTGAACGTTACGGCAGAAAAAGATGGAGACACCCGCTACGAAGTGGTAGAATCGATGGCTTATTCGTGGAATAAAAAGATAAGCCACGCAACGGGTTCTAACAAACTATCCCACTATAAAAGCATTCACCAATACGACATTATCCCTTTTTTCGAGGCGATTATCTCCAAGCACAAAAAAAGGCATTGCCCATCAAAGCAAGCCACATAAGCTATCGCTGCCAGCATGCACTTATCAAAAGGCTGACCCACAATTCCACCTTCACAATACAACTGCTTACATTTGGCAGGGGGCAAGACAAATGGCTAAACTACCTAAAAAAGCAGATTGGCAACAATCCCGTGCAGGTGAATATAGTATCCGAAGCGCCCGTTTCGTGCTTCTCTTATTGGCATGCAAACACGCTCGTCGTTGTGTGTTACAACCTGTTTGACAAACAAGAAGAGATAAAACCATTGGTAGATGCTTATATTGAGCAGATTGCTAAATCGTGATTTACTATGCCACAATCTGCCAGACGGCTATTTTTACACGAAAGTATTAAGCTTTTTAGCACGAAAGTATTAAGCTATTTAGCACGCAAACACACTGCACACTGTGCCATTACACGTTTGCCGTGCACCCTCACAGGGTAAGCACAATCACATTTATTGCTGCAAGCTCACTTTGCCTTTACCCCCAATCAGCATTTCACAGGCTAATCGCCTAGAACGAATGTGCCAAGCGAGGCATTAGGGCTAAACCCAAAAGTTAGGTCACAGCGTTTGTGCAATCTATCTTCCTTGCATGGTATGTTAAATTTGGTATTATTATTTTACAAAAACACACCCTTCAAGCCAACCTCTTCTAGCGAAAAAAACAAGGCGCAAAAAAACATGCTTTTTTTGCCCTTTTTTTCTGGTCTCACGTATTTTATTTTTTTACGTCGATTTTTGAGCAAAAAAACGTGCATTTTGCACCATTTCGCCTTTCTATTTGCTCGCCAATTCACGAAAATTCATCGCCCCAAGAACAGCTTTTATGCGGTAAAAAGCCCCTTTTTGGGGGTGTTTTGACCTTCGAAAAGCGAAGATTTCGCACCCTTTAGTCCACTTCAACCCGCTCTTTCGTCAACGTTTTGCACCATTTTACCTTGCGTTTTGCTGCATTTTACCTTGCGTTTAGCACGAGTTAGCACTGCGTTTACTAGGAGATAGCACTGCGTTTTGCTGCATATTGCAGTGCATTTTGCTGCAAATAACCCAAAAACTAACGGAAAACACGGTTTATTTCAACGAAAGTTCGTTTTTTCGACAATCAAAAACAAAGCTTATTTTCACCCCTCGAAACCTTCGTGAGAATCGATTATTTGCGAGCGAGCGCATACTTGGTTACAAATTTCGCACTCATAATGTTAAATTTTTGTGCGTTTTATTTTACATCGCACAAAGAGAAGCGACAATAAACCTAAGCCTAAGCAAGAAGAAAAAGAAATAAACACGCCCCAAAAGACCAAGGCTAACAACACCCATTAGCAACAGTGAACCAAACGCCACCGCCAGGTGCGCATCTTAAACATAAGTGATTAGTGGCAGAAAAAGCAGTTGGGCATTAATCTGCACCACCTCTAACCAAAAACAAATCGCCACACCAGGAGCATGAAGTCCAGATGTGGCGATGAGGAAATCGTTAATTAACGGCGAACACGCGTACTGGTATAACTGGTGAATTGTTGTATACCTGTTGCACCAGTTACGCCCGTTAGTGTGAGGCTGCTACCTTTTACAGAACAAGAATACACCTTTGTTGTGTTAGTTCCTTTCACTTTGCAAGTCAAGGTGTTGTTGGTAAAGGTATAAGTTCCTACTTCGGTGTTTACGTTTGTGTTAATGTCGTTGGTTATGAAGTACTGATGGTACTCGTCGAACACAATGTAATAGGTTGGAGTGGTTTTTGAAATCCACGAGCCAACGATAGGGCTCTTTTTCAATATCTTCTCCGTTTTCGCTAACACAAGACGCAAATGTTAAGCCACCCACGAGCAACACGAGGATTGCAACAACATGTAATGCGCGATTTTTAAAAATGGTACTTTTCATGTACTTATTGTCCTTTTCTAATTTTTTTATGAATTAATACGCCACAAAGTTACGACAATTGGCGTTAATGCGAAAGTGAATAACCACTTTTTTTATTTTTAGTTCGGTTCTAAATACAACCTTCGCGTCCAGGGTTTGCTTTTTCTCACGCTCTTAAAAAAACATCGCTAGCGCAAACACAGCTGCACGCTGATTACAGAATGAGGCTTAAGGCGTAAGTGCTTCACACATAGCATAAATTTAAGCCGCGTCACAAAAAAAGAAAAAAAGCGACAGGCATTGCTATTTTTTTCATACACAAACGCATGGCGAAAGCGCGATGCAAGTCGCAAAAAGGAAGATAGACCGCCCCGTTTAGATTGCACGAGCACGCTTCATGGCAAAAAGCAGCCCCTAAGCAAAACAAGCGGTTCGTTAAAGTTTAGCCATCAACTGCTCCATACCCTGCGATGCACCCATGCGCAAGTGCTGAACTCGAGGATATTGTTGCGTCTCTACCGTCTCGGGGTCGATGAGATAAATAGGTGTTGAAGGCGGCGCGTAGGCCAAAAGCCCAGCAGCGGGGTAAACATTGAGCGAAGTACCGATAACCACAAGCACGTCGGCCTGCTTCACCGTGCGTGCAGCGCGGTCGATAAGTGGCACAGGTTCGCCAAAGAACACGATGTAAGGCCTGAGCAACGAGCCATCTTCGGCCCTTTCGTTGGGTGCAACGATAGGGTTATCAGGCGTTAGTTGGCGAATATAACGCGGATTATTAGGATCGGCCGACGAGCACACTTTAAGCAGTTCGCCATGTAAATGTATCACAAACGACGAGCCAGCGCGTTCGTGTAAATCATCAACATTTTGTGTAATAATCGACACTTGACATTGTTTTTCCAGTTCGGCGATAAGCAGATGGCCTTTATTAGGCTGTGCGCCGAATAGTTGTTGGCGCCTTTTCATTATAGAATTGGTTCACCAGATTGGGGTCGGCAAGCCATCCATCATGCGATGCCACCTGCATTACAGGATAGTTTTTCCCACAGTCCGTCGTTGCCTCTAAACGTCTTAATGCCGCTTTCGGCCGACATCCCCGCACCAGTTAGAAAGACGATGTGTTTGTTTTTTTGAGTTCATGTTGTTTTTGGTTTAAATGGTTATGTGCCCCTTTTCTTTGCATCGCTGGCGCACGGTTCGTTGTAGCGCGGTATGAAACTGCTTGCAGCAAAAACCATCATTTCGTGGCGTATGTACTATCAGAGCCAGTCTGAAAAACAAGCGGGCAGGCTGCTTGTCACTCCAAATTTAGTGATTTTTCAAATAAACGTATCTTATAAGATAAATAATTGTATCTTTGTACCATTGTACTAAAAAAATAAAGAGATTAAAGACAATAATGTTATGGATAAACTTAGTTATGCTTTGGGATTAAGCATTGGTCGCCAACTGTCGCAAATGGGCGTAGCCGAATTAAATGCAGGCGATTTTGCACAGGCAGTTAAAGACATGATTGACGGCAAAGAGTCGCAAATTCCCACCAACGAAGCACAGCAACTATTGGGAGAATACTTCCGCCAGCAAGAAGAAAAAAACAGCGCGCAGAGGCAGCCGAGAAGTACAAGGGAGCAAAAAAAGCGAGGGCGAAAAAAATATCTTACTGAAAAATGCCAAAAAGATGGTGTGATTACCCTTCCCAGTGGTTTGCAATACCAAGTGCTTCAGGAAGGCAACGGCAAAAAGCCCCAAGGCTACAGACAAGGTGGTGTGTCATTACGAGGGAATGCTCGTGGATGGTACCATGTTCGATAGCTCTATCCAGCGCGGTGAGCCTGCAACATTCCCACTAAACGGCGTTATTGCTGGTTGGACCGAAGGTTTGCAGCTGATGAAAGAGGGTGCTAAATATCGCTTCTTCATCCCCTATCACTTGGGTTATGGCGAACGTGGTGCTGGTGCTTCTATCCCTCCTTTCGCCACATTGATATTTGATGTGGAACTAATTGAGGTGAAATAAACGCCCTAAAAGGGAGAAAAGCCTAGCTCGCAGCTTTACATCATGGGCAGCAAGGGCGCTTTCTCCGCAAGTAAAAGCTGTTAATGCTAGAGGGCTTACGCCCAAAAATATAGGCACATTTCCATGAGCCTACAAGATAAGCAGAAACTTAAAAAAACAACAAAAATAATTAAATGAAGAAATTAACAATCCTAGCAGCAGTGGCCATTGCCGCTGCTACATTCACGGCTTGTGGCAACTCTACGCCTAAAGCCGACCTAAAGAACGACATCGACACACTGAGCTACGCCCTTGGCTATAGCCAAACACAAGGTTTGAGAGACTATCTTAGCCGTGGTTTGAACGTAGACACAGCCTACATCGACGAGTTTGTAAAGGGTCTTAACGATGGTGCCAACGCTGGCGACGACAAAAAGAAGGCTGCTTACTATGCAGGCGTGCAGATTGGTCAGCAAATCTCTAACCAAATGGTTAAGGGTATCAACCACGAATTATTTGGCGAAGACTCTACTAAAACCATTTCGATGAAGAATTTCTTGGCTGGTTTTATCACCGGAGCTAAGGGAAAGAAGGGCTTGATGACTCAAGAACAAGCCGTGAAGTGCGTTCAAGAGAAAGCAGAAAAAATCAAAGCAAAGTCGGCTGAAAGCGCTTACGGCGCCAACAAGGAAGCAGGAAAGAAGTTCTTGGCCGAAAAACGCTAAGCAACCTGGCGTAAAAACAACTGCCCAGCGGTGTACAATACAAAGTGATTAAAGAAGGAAACGGAGAAATTCCCAAAGACACTTCTGTGGTTAAGGTGCAATACGAAGGCAAAACCATCGATGGTAAGGTATTCGACAGCACTTATCAACGTGGCGAGCCCGTTACTATGCGTGCCAACCAAGTGATTAAGGGATGGACCGAAGTGCTTACACGCATGCCCGCAGGTAGCGTTTGGGAAGTGTATATCCCCGAAGATATGGCTTATGGCTCACGCGACCAAGGCAATATTAAACCTTTCTCTACCCTCATCTTTAAAATCGAACTGATTTCAGTAGGCGAAAAATAATGAAAAACAACCTATTTGGCACTCGCACTTTTAGCGAGTGCCACCTTTTTACTACCGCCCTCGCAGGCAAAAAGAAAGACGCAGTACAGGTGGCAACTCCTGCTCCTGTAGAGTTAAAAACCACTTCCGACTCGATGAGTTACGCTGCTGGTATGGCCGCAACAAAAGGTCTAATGACTTTTGTTCAGCAACAATATAAGGTGGATACCACCTATATGGCCGACTTCATTCGCGGTTTTCGCAAGGCGTTAGACAACCAAACTGACGCTGCTTTTTGCGGCTTATGTAGCTGGTATTCAAATAGCACAGATGGCACAACAGCGCATTTTGCCCTCAATGCAACACGAGTTTGAAGGAACGAAAGACTCTATTTCGGCTAAAAAAACTTCTACATCGGATTTGTAGATGCACTACAAAAAACTTCACTAAATATACTGAAGACGAGGCTCAACAGCTCTTAGAAAAAAACGCATTGAGGCTGCTCAAAAGGCTAAAGTTGAAGCTCAAATTAGTACAGGTAGAAACTGGTTGGCCGAGAATGCTAAAAAAACCAGGCGTGGTAACACTGCCTAGCGGACTGCAATATAAGGTGATTACCAATGGCGCAGGCGAAAAACCCACAGCAACAGACGAGGTGGTTGTGAAGTACGAAGGTAAACTTATCGATGGTACTATATTCGATAGCAGCTACAGTCGCACACCAGACATTTCGCAATTCCAAGTCAATCGCGTGATTGCTGGTTGGACCGAAGCCATGCAACTGATGACTCCTGGCAGCAAATGGGAACTTTATATCCCTCAGAACTTGGCCTATGGAGCAAACCAAATGGGCTCTATCCCTCCCTACTCTACGCTTATCTTCACCGTGGAACTAATCAAAGTGGTTAAGGCGAAGCCCGAAACTACCACCGATGCAAGCGAAACAAAGGTGGCTAAACCTGCAAAAAGGCTACTCGCCCTGCTGCAAAGAAAAAGAAAAATAACAAGCTATAAACCTGGTCTTTGGCTAAAAAAAGGCTTGCGTAAACGCCGAACCAATACGCCATTAACCAGCTTGAAGCAACCTAACAATAAGAGGTTAGAAACTAAGTGCATGCAACTAACGCCCACCTGCGGCCATCAATACCGCAAAAAGCGTAGACAAACATTGGGATAACTTGCTATTTAACACGCCCAGAACAACAAAGAGCTATGAGAACAACTAGCTAACAAACATCAACTAGCAAGAAAGTGGCTCGATAAGCATCTGGATTTTTTTACGTAAATAGACAATCCCATGTGCATATCTTCACTTAGCTTCTAACCTCTTAATTTATCTTTAATGACGTTAACCAATTGTCAAAAGCCCCCATAAACACCTTTTTTTATCTAACTTTTTGTTGTTCGTTTCATTTAAATTGTTTACATTTGCTGCAGTTTACGAACACATTAAAACAACTAAATCATAAAACACGTTTAACAAAACATGGAGAAAATAGACAGCCCTAGACAAGAAAAATCTTGAACATCTTGTCGCAAAATGCCCGCATCCCATTTAAAGACGTGGCAGCAGAATGCGGTGTATCGCGTGCTGCAATACACCAACGCGTGCAACACCTAATAGAAAAACGGTGTTATCACTGGTAGCGGTTTCGACGTTAATCCCAAGAGTTTGGGCTATTCAACATGCACTTATATAGGGCTTAACCTCGAACGTGGCAGCATGTATAAGAATGTTGTGTCGAGACTTACTAGCATTCCCGAAATCGTTGAGTGTCACTTTACCACAGGTTCGTACACCATGCTCATCAAGCTTTACGCCAAAGACAACGAGCAACTAATGGACTTACTCAACAATAAACTGCAAACCATCCCTGGTGTTGTGTCTACCGAGACACTCATTTCTCTCGAACAAAGTATCAAAAGAGAGATTTTGGTAGACCCCGAAGAGAAATAAGGAAAGAGAGAAAAGGTTAAAAGCCAGGCCTGTGCTGCACAAAAAGCAGCAAGGCGAAGTAATCGCGCCCTAGAACGCGACTTTATCGCTAGCGCTTGTTTGCATAGCAACTTGCAAACAAGGCTTTAAAAGCCTTTTGGTTAACCACAAACTCGCCTGCATCGAAACCTTTACTCAAAGTCTTCTGTTACCTTATTTCCCAAACTAATTGCAAAAATTCATGCACAACTTCGATTTTCAAGCGCAATTAAAAAACATATACGCTTCGTTTCCACAAGCTAAGCGCCAACCCGTTATCGGCTTAACGGCCAATTTTAACGACGAAAGCGCCATGCTAGCAGACCGTTATTACCGCCAAGTAATTAACGCTGGGGGCACGCCCGTGCTCATTCCGCCAGTTGATAACGTGGATGTTATTGTGAATACACTAAACAACATCGACGCACTTATCCTCACTGGAGGGGCCGATTTAAACCCGCTTTGGGCTGGAGAAGAGCCTTCACCGCGCTTACATGGCGTTAATCCCGAGCGCGATTTGCCCGAACTGCTCATCACGCAGTTGGCTTATAACCGCCAAATTCCTATCCTTGGCATCTGCCGTGGCATGCAAACAATGGCCATGGCACTGGGTGGAAAAAGTGGCGCAAGATATCGAAGAGCATTTCACTTACGAGGTTCGACGCGCCTTGGCAGAACGAGAATTCAAACACTTCTTGCCTAGGGTTCGCAGATAATCTGATACAACATTCGCAAGAGGCACCACGCAATTTGGCCACGCAAACGGTGTATTTCGAACCCCAATCGCTACTAACAGAGATTTTTCCATGCTAGTAGCGTGCATGTAAACTCGTTCCATCATCAAGCCGTTTGCAATGCTGGCAGCAAGTTTAAGTTTACTGCAGCCACTGTAGATGGTGTGCCCGAGGCAATGGAAAGCACCGAGTTTAAACCCCTCTTGGGCGTGCAATGGCATCCCGAATGGATGGAAGAACAGGGTCTTCCGCTGTTTCAATGGCTGGTTAAACAAGCCGAAATCTTTGCCGAAGCCAAACGTATGCACGACAAAGTGCTTACACTCGACACGCATTGCGATACACCAATGTTCTTTCCGCTTAACGTTAGATTCGACCAACGCGACCCACGAATACTCGTAGATCTGCATAAAATGACCGAAGGTAGACAGGGATGCAACCACCATGGTGGCCTGTTGCCACAACCCAAAGCTGGAGAAGCCTTTCGCAACAAAGTGGCTTTCGACGTGTCGGGCCCACGAAGTTATGCCGATTTGATATTCGATAAGATTGAAAACATCGTGGCACAAAACAGCGAATATGTGGCTTTAGCTCGCTCGCCTCAACAACTTTATGCCAATAAGGCCGCGGGGAAAAAGAGTATTGTGCTGGGAATAGAAAACGGTTTGGCACTCGAAAACGACTTAACCAACGTGGCTCACTTTGCTCATCGGGGCGTTTCGTACATCACTTTATGCCATAACGGCGACAACGATATCTGCGATAGTGCTCGCGGAACGGCTACTCATGGTGGTGTTAGCGAGTTTGGACGTCGCGTTATCGAAGAGATGAACCGCACGGGTATCATGGTTGACCTTAGTCATGGGGCTGAATCCAGCTTCTACGATGCACTGGAAATTAGCCGTTACCCCATCGTTTGCAGTCATAGCAACTGCAAAGCGCTGTGCGATGTGCCACGAAATCTTTCCGACGAACAGCTGCGTGCGCTTGCTGCTAAGGGCGGAGTGGCGCACATTACACTATATAAGGGCTTTCTACGAACGCAAGGCGAGGCCAACATCTACGACGCTATGGAGCACCTTGAGCACGCAATAAAGGTGATGGGTATAGACCATGTGGGGCTTGGTACCGACTTCGACGGCGACGGTGGCGTGCAAGGCATAGCCAATTCGTCGGAAATAATCAACTTCACCATCCAACTTTTGCGCCGCCGTTTCTCCGAAACAGACATCGAAAAGATATGGGGCGGCAACTGGTTAAGGGTGATGCAACAATGTAAAGCGCAATAATTAGAAAGTAAGATGAGGGATTGAACGAACGTGTTGATGAGTTAATGCATTGATGAGTTGAAGTATTAATCCGTTGATAAGTTAATAACTTGATAACTTGATGAGTTAATAAGCTAATGAGTTAATCAGTTGATAGCTTAATAAATGGATGAGTCAAAGCGTTAATAAATTGACAAGCCAACGAAGTTATACGTTTAAAGCGCGGCTCATTTCCAACAAATAAAAGCCACATCTCCATATATATGTATCGCCATAGGGTTGTAAACAAGCCTCTCGCAAACACTTTTTGAGGTAGTTATCAGCTATTCTATAAATTCAAAAATCAATGAAAAAAACCGTCATAGCAATTATCATGCTTGCCATCATTGCCATCATTGCCTATTCGTTGGGTTTTGTTTTCACCCTCGCAGAGTGCAGCAGAAGAAGCCGAAGCCGCCGAAATGGCAGCTGCAGAGAAGCTAAATCCCACCGGACCAACCTTTAATGCCGACTCGGCTTATGCCTTTATCGCTGCTCAATGCGCCTTCGGACCACGGTCGATGAACACAAAGAGCCACGACGAATGTGGCGAATGGATTGCAAAGAAATTTGAAAGTTATGGCTGCAAGATTACCAACCAGCGTGCCGAGCTGCGCGGTTATGATGGTACAATGCTGCGAAGTCGCAACATTATTGCCAGTTATAAGCCCGAAGCAACAACGCGTGTGCTGCTCTGTGCTCACTGGGACACGCGTCCTTGGGCCGACAACGACCCCGACAGCACCAATTGGCGCAAGCCTATTGATGGCGCAAACGATGGCGCAAGCGGCGTGGGCGTGATGCTAGAGATTGCTCGACTGCTACAACAAAAACAAGGATTTGGCCATCGGTGTAGACTTTGTTTGTCTTGATGCCGAAGACTGGGGCACGCCAAAATGGAGCAATCAGGCCGACAGTGAAGACACTTGGGCATTGGGTGCACAATATTTTGCCACCAACCTACCCGCTGGTTACGAGGCTCGTTATGGCATTTTACTCGATATGGTGGGCGGTCGTGGCTCTAAGTTTTATCGTGAAGGCATGTCGATGGCCTTTGCTCCCGACATTGTAAAGAAGGTATGGCGCGCTGCTCGAGCAGCTGGTTTCGGCAGTTATTTCCCCAAAAACAGATGGCGGAATGATTACAGACGACCATGTGCCTCTTAATCAAAAAGGCCAACATCCCAACGATAGACATCATTCCTTATTATCCCGATTGCGTGCAAAGTTCGTTTGGACCAACATGGCACACCATCAACGATAACCTCCAAAACATCGATCCCAACACGCTAAAAGCCGTGGGACAAACGGTTATACAAGTGCTTTTTACTGAGAAATAAGGATTTCTAAACTAAAAACCTAGAATACCTAGGATACTTGGGATGCCTAGAACACCTAGGATATCTAAAAATATAGAAAGCCTAGAAAACCCTAGAACACTAGAATACCTAGGATAACTAGAACCCCACCCACCCGAAATCCCTTCCACGTTCACCTTTTTTTCGGCCTCTTTCTTATTTCTTGGGTGATGTTTAGTTATTTCCTCTCTCAGCGATGAAGTGTCTATGTGGGTATAAATCTCGGTAGTAGCAATATCTTCGTGGCCCATCATAGCCTGAATGGCGATGAGGTCGGCGCCCCCTTCAAGCAAAGCCGTAGCAAACGAGTGGCGAAGCGTGTGCGGACTAATAGTCTTGGTGATGCCTGCTTCCACCGCTTGGCGCTTAATCATGATAAGAATCATGGTGCGAGTAAGGTGTGCGCCACGCCTATTAAGAAACACATAATCCTCCTCACCTGGTTTAATGCGCATAGCGTTGCGGTCAACAAACCAAGCCTTTAATTCGTCTAGTGCCCTGCTTGATATAGGCACTAGCCGTTCTTTATCTCCCTTTCCAGTTACGCGAAGAAACTTTTCCTCCACGTAAAGGTTAGAAAGCTTCAGATTAACTAGCTCCGACACACGCAGTCCGCAACTAAACAACACCTCTATAATAGCCCTATTGCGTTGCCCTTCCCATTTAGAAAAGGTCAACCGATGCCTCCAAGCGGTCAACCTCGGCCGTGCTAAGCACATCGGGCAAAAGCATTGCGAACATGTGGCGACATCAGCAATTCGGTTGGGTCGGAGTCGATAAAACCATCGAGAAGCAGAAATCTAAAAAAACGAACGAACACCACTTAATATCCGTGCTTGCGACCGTGGCGTGATGCGTTGGTCGTGAAGCGAAGCCGAAAAGTTATCTAAATGCTCTAGCGTAACAGCCTCAACCTTCAGTCCATGGTAGCTGATATAACCCAATAGCCAGCGCAAATCGTTGCGATATGCCTCAATGGTGTTTGGGCTAAGGTTGCGTTCCAATTTTAGGTAGCGCATATAGCTCTTCACCATATTGTCGACGGTTTTATTTTCTCTTTCCATCGTTTATTCGTAATTTTGTGAACAAAAGTACAAAATAAAGCTGACATGACGATACAAATCATCAATGGGCCCAACCTTAACTTGCTGGGCGTGCGCGAACCAGGCATATATGGCGACACTTCGTTCAACGATTTCTTGCCTCGCCTGCGTGCGCTTTTCCCCGACATGCAGATTGATTACTTTCAAAGCAACCACGAAGGCCAACTCATAGACAAGTTGCAAGAAGTGGGTTTCACCTGCGATGGCATCGTGCTCAACGCTGCAGCCTACACACACACCAGCATTGCATTGGCCGATTGCATCAAGGCGATAAGCGCACCTGTTGTTGAAGTGCATATCTCTAACGTGCACCAACGCGAACCATTCAGGCATCAAAGCCTCATCGCTGCCGCATGTAAGGGCGTGATTTGTGGCTTCGGATTAGATAGTTACCGACTGGCTGTGGCCAGTTTCAAACCCTAAAGCATGGACCAAGATACCTACATCGCCAACCACATCGACCCCGAAGGCGATTATCTTTATCAACTTTATCGAGCCACCAACATCCACACGTTGCACGGACGCATGGCAAGTGGACATCTACAAGGCCGCTTGCTTAAAATGCTTGTGCACATGACACAAGCCAAACGCGTGCTCGAAGTGGGTACCTTTAGCGGATATAGCGCCATTTGTTTGGCGCAAGGATTGCCCGATGATGGGTTGCTCTACACTTTTTGAAATTAACGACGAGCAAGAAGACTTTACTCGACCCTGGATTGAAAAACAGCGATGTGGCCAGCAAAATACACTTCATCATAGGCGATGCCATCACCCAAGCACCACAACTGGGCGTAACCTTCGACCTCGTGTTTATTGATGGCGACAAGCGCACTTATGTGGAAACCTACGAAATGGCGCTCACCGTGCTGCGACAAGGGGGCTTTATCATGGCTGATAACACGCTGTGGGATGGTCATGTGTTCGATTCGGCCTACGATAAAGACCAACAAACACTGGGCATACGCCGATTTAACGACCTCGTGGCTACCGACACACGCGTTGAAAAAAAGTGATTTTGCCTCTGCGCGACGGACTAACCTTGATACGCAAAAATTGCTTCCCAGTAAACAACCCCCACGCACAAGCATCTGCAATTAAACGTTTAACCACACTCGCCTGCTGCTTTGGCTTAAGAAATTTCCCACAAACACCCACTCCCCACCATGCCCTCCATAACCCTCAACAACCTCTCTGTGGGCTATCTCCGTGGTCGTCGCTCACCCATCAGCGTGCTAACCCACATCAACGCCACCCTACAATCGGGGCGTTTAACCTGTCTTGTGGGTGCCAATGGCATAGGCAAAAGCACGCTGCTGCGCACACTGGTCGCCTTTCAGCCTCCTTTAGCTGGACAAATACTTTTACCATCAGGGCGATAACCACGCCCCCCCACCAGTCTCACTTTACTATCGCAAACCCAGTTGGCAAGGGTTATCAGCGTGGTGCTTACCACCAAAACTAGCGTTGAAAAACCTCACCGTACAACAAGTTGTGGCCCTTGGACGCTCACCCTACACCAATATTTGGGGCACGCTTCGCGCCCACGACCACCACAAAGTGCAATGGGCCATGCACGCTGTGGGCATAACTGCCCTGCAAAACCGCATGGTGCAGACACTTAGCGATGGCGAAAGACAAAAAAATGATGATTGCAAAAGCCTTGGCACAAGATACACCCGTGATGCTACTCGACGAGCCAACAGCTTTTCTCGACTATAAAAAGTAAGGTGGAAATGATGACCTTACTTTAGTGCTTTGGCCCACGAAACCAATAAGATGGTGCTTCTTTCTACCCACGATTTAGAACAAGCTGTGCACACCGCCGACGCGCTTTGGGTGGTAACTAAGGGCCAAGCCCAACACTCAAAAGCCACAAGACACAACCACTAACCACACCAACCATCTTGCCCATTTGCAGGTGCTTGAAAAACGCTGCCTTACCAATGAGCAAGGCCAACAACACATGGCTTTTTGCACTGAAGGCCAAGCCGAAAGCCCACAGCAAGCCCAACTAACACTCGCTTCTACCACCGACTACCACCAACGCACGCAAGCCCTCTTACAACTGCTGGGCGAAGAGTTGACCACGTTCAACGGATTGTAAAATATTCCGCACAGATTTTAACATTATGAGTGCGATATTTGCAAGCAATCGCCCACTCGTTCGCAAAAAAACAATTCTCGCGTGAGTTTGATTGGTCAAAAAAAGCGATACACTCATAAAAGTCAGCAAGTGGCGTTTTAGCATAAATAAACCGCATTTTACACCAAAAATCGAGCTAATTGCAGCAAAATGCAGTGCTAAATGCAGTAAAACGCAGTGCTAACTCCTACTAAACGCAAGGCTAACTCGTGCTAAACGCAAGGTAAAATGCAGCAAAAACGCAAGGTAAAATGGTGCTTTTTGCACACGTTTTTGGGCAGCAGAAGCCATCCATGTACAAAAAAATTACCTTTCCCCGGATAGAAAAAGGCCATTATTAGGGGCATTTTAGGGGCGAAAAGCACGTTTTTGGGCGATAAAAAACCCAACGTCTTCACCAAACTAGAACAGCAAAAAGGTGCAAAAAAAGCACGTTTTGGGGGTAAAAACTTAGCACAAAAAAATAAAACTCAGAGCTGTGTTTTTTTGGAGATAAAAACCCCCTTTTAGCCAGATAATGCTCTAAAAAGGGTCAACCACAGAGGTGCGTTTTGTAAAAATATTTAGACCTCATTTAACGCAGCGCACTAAGTCCCAATCTTGCCCAAAAACAGCTAACAAATCAAACATTTGATATAAGCAAATCACCATATTGTGGCCATCATTCGCATTTTTTTTGATAGCCAGAACCTGTTTTTTTCATATCCGTTCAACCCCATCCAATGGCAATGATGTGCCTCAGCAGCAGCAAAACCACTTTCACCACATGGCTATGCAGCAGTAATTAATTATATATTAACACCTTACAACCACACCCACCTCCACACATCAGCAGTACACGGATGCCGAGAGAGCATAAATTGGTGCGCCCACAGTGTTCGTTTTTTTCAATAATTAATGACCGCAACTTGGTGTGAAAAATAATTTTTGGAAAGAAAAACAGACATATCGTTATGTTTATGCAGTTTTTACTATATTTGCCACTAGAAATTGAAACATAGAAGAATAACTATTGATTTAGTTTTGCAATCAAACCATGGGTAAAAATGACATAAATTCTTACCTATATCAACATAATATCATCACTTTTTAAACCAATTGTATGGCAGTATCTCTAAAGCGCTATCTACTAGCAGTGCTTGTAACGACCATCGCTTTAACTTTGTTCCAACCAGTTGAAGCCATTGCCCAAACGCAGGGCAAGCGCATTAGCGTGTCGTTTAAAGACAAGCCGCTGGCCACAATCCTCGATTTTGTAGGAAGGCAAGGCGACTACGAAGTATCTTACACCGATGATGTGCGCACCGACACACTAACGGTAACCATCTCTTTCGAAAACGTTGATGCCTTGCAAGCTGTGCAAAGCTTGCTGGCCAAAACCGCTTTCGCCTACAACGTAGACGGAAAGAAAATCAACGTTTACCGCATGGAGCAGCATAAAGAAACAGCTTTCACACTCAAGGGACTTGTGAAAGACAAAGACGGACAGCCCGTATCTTTTGCTACCGTGCAGATTAAAGGCACAACACAAGGCACAACCACCGACCTCGATGGACATTTTACCATGAAGGTAGACCGCCAAGAGGGCAACGTAACCATATCGAGCGTGGGCTTCGAAACCAAAAACCATGAAGTATGATGCTCGTCACGAACTAAGCGTGTTGCTGCCTTCGTCGGAAAAAAATGTTGGGCGAAGTGGCCGTTATTGCCTACGGTAAGCGCAACACACGCGAACAAGTGGGAGCCATTGGCTCGGTAAAGGCCGAAGATTTGCAGAAAGTACCCTCGCCTAGTCTTGAAAAACTTGCTGCAAGGCCGTATTGCAGGTGTAGACGTAACCAACCTTTCGGGTTCGCCAGGTGGTGGCGGTTCGAAAGTAACCATACGCGGATTTAGTTCGCTCAATCAGCAAGGCGTGAACGACGGAACACCACTCTATGTGGTAGACGGCGTGCCCGTGGCCAACGACCCCCAAAACATGGGTGGCATTAATGCCCTCGCTGGGCTCGACCCCTCGAGCATCGAGAGCGTGCAAGTGCTTAAAGATGCAGCCTCGGCATCGCTCTATGGGTCGCGTGCAGGCAATGGCGTTATCCTCATCACCACCAAAAAGGGTAAGGCTGGGCGCAACGAAATACAAGTAAACGTGTCGCAATCGCTCTCGTGGCTGCCAGCAACACCCAAACAAACCATTGGAAAGGCCGAACGCGACATCGCACTCTTACTGGCCAAGAAATACCGCTCGGCACACTACAACGGGGCAACCGACGGTATTGTGCTGCCCAATAACTATGCCGACACATGGGGTTGGGGCAACGATCTCGATGGCGGTATGGACTATCTGTGGCGAAACGGAAACGTGATGACGGGCGACGGAAAGATTAGCCCCATCATGCAAGACTCGCTCAATACCTTCTATAACAACCGCACCAATTGGTGGAAGTACGGATTTAGGCTAGGACGTGTTACCAAAGCCGATGTGCAACTGGCTGGTGGCACCGAAAACATGCGCTATATGGCCAATGCAGGCGTGTACGACGAAACGGGTATTATGATTAACTCCAACTTCCGTCGTTACAGCTTGCTCACAAACCTCGACTTCAAGCTTTCTACCAAGCTCGATATGTTTATCCGTATAAACATGGCTTACACCGACCAAAGCGCTGGTTCGGGCGGACGTGTGCAGGGACTTACCTTCGACCCCAAGCAAACACCCAGTGTATTGCCTGGTAAGGGCAGCACGGCCGAACGCGAGGCTGTGAAACAACTGCGCGATATAGACCAAACCAACTCGAACTATAACTTACGACTCAACGGAGGCTTTAACTATTCGCCCATAAAGGGTTTGAAATTTACCTCCACTGCGTCGATCGACCACTATTTTACCCGCATCTACATCTTCCGCCCCAGCTATTTGATGTACGACAACCTGTCGGAGGCGCGCGGTTCGAATGCGGCAATGACCAATCTACAAACCGAAAACATTGCCACATACAATGTGCCCCTGCCCCAAGCGCATAAGTTGGAGCTGATGGCAGGTGTTACTTACAACTACGATTTGATGCAAAGCATCGGCGGATGGGCCAAAGGTGGACCCACCAATCAAGTGAAATATGTGGGTGAAGGATGGCCAACACAGCTAACAGACATCAGCGGAGAAAAGAAACCGGCGAGAAATTTCGACTCGAACAAAGAAGATCAGGCCATGCTCAGTTTCCTTGGACGTGCCGCCTATGGCTACAAGAAGAAGTATTTGGGCGAATTTTCAGTACGTCGAGATGGTTCTTCGGTCTTTGGCAGCAATGTTCGCTGGGGCACATTCCCCTCAGTGGGCTTGGGTTGGGCCTTTAGCGAAGAGCGCTTTATGAAAAACTGTGGTGGCTTAGCTTTTGCCAAGCTGCGCGCCTCGTGGGGACGCTCGGGCCAGAAGTTCCAAGAACCCTACCTTGCGTTGGGCGTACTTTCCGAAACCAATGTGTTTAACGGCACCGCTGGTTTGGTTCCCGCCGCATTAGCCAATAAATACCTTACTTGGGAAAAACAGCGACCAATACGATGTGGGCCTCGACCTGCAAGTGTTGGATTACAGACTGAAATTCAAACTCGACTACTATTACAAGTATTCAAGCAACCTGCTTATGCAAAAATACTTGCCGGGCAACTTCTTCTATACAAATAAGGTCTGGGACAACATCTCGGCCATCTCTAACGAGGGCATAGAGTTTGACGTACAAGCCGACCTCATCCGCAGTAAAGACCTTAACCTGAGCGTAGGACTCAACGTGTCGCACAACCGAAACCTTTTCCGCAAGACAGATAACGGCGAAGACCTCAACGACAAGGTGCTAGGCCGCCCCGTTTACGGCATCTACACCTATCAAGACGAAGGAATAGTAAAAGACGAAAGCCAAATACCCTACCATTATAGTCAAACAGGCGTACGCATGCCCCTCTACTTTGTTAATCCCAACTATCCCTTGCGCGTTGGCGGACGAAAGATTAAGGACCAAAACATGGACGGAAGGATTGACAACAGCGACTTGTATTATGCAGGTAGCACCCTACCAACAGCCTACGGCGGTGTTAATGCCCACCTAGACTGGAAAGGGCTTTAACGTAGACCTGCTGTTTAGCTACGTACTTGGACGCAAAGTGATGAACATGGTGCAAAACAGTGCCTTCACCTTTAACAAGAGCGTTAACCCCCTGATGGCCTATTTCAAAGCCAGCGATTACTGGAGCAAAGACAATCCCAATGCCACTAAACCCGCATTAGAATTTGCCGATCCTGGTTATTTGGGACATTTCGACGGTAATGTCGATTCGAATATTGAGAACATCAGCTTCCTTAGATTGAAACAACTGGTGTTGGGCTACACACTTCCCGCAGCTTGGTTTAAATCTAAGTTTGTTAAGAGTGTCAACGTGTATCTCTCGGGCGAAAATCTCTTTATGCTCTCTAACTACACCGGTTTAGATCCCGAAGTTATCGACCCCTATACAGGCAAAGACGATGGTTCGCAATATCCACTAAACCGCAAGCTTACACTTGGTATCAATGTTAAATTCTAGAAAGATGAAAAGAATAAGCATCGCAACGCTTCTCTTGGCCGCCACACTATCGTCTTGCAGCTTAGACATAACGCCAGAGAATGCGCAAACATATAGCACATCGTTTAACGACGAAGCAGGGGTGAACGCTGCCACCGCCTCGATTGAATATTTCATTAACGTCAACGTACCCAACAACAACACCTTTACCACCGTTGGAATTTTTGCCGACACGCTGCAAGATGGTATGGAGGTGCGCCGATGGAACCCTAGACTGGTGATTGCACAAAACGAATCGTGGAAAGAACTCTACGACATCATATTTACCTCAAACGTCATTGTAGACAATATTGATAAAGCAAAAAGCCTTACCGACGACCGTCGCAACCACTACTTGGGGCAAGCAGAGTTTGGTTTGGGGCTCGGATACTTCCTACTGGCGCAACGTTTCGACGACGCGGTTATCACCGAGAACTCTTACGTGATTAAGGAATACGCCACTTCGTCGCGAATGGACGTGATAAACACGGCCATCGACCACGCCACAAAGGCTTTCAACATGCTGCCCACCTACGACAAACTGCGTAAGATGGACGGAACGCCCATTACCAACAGGCAAACGGCATCGAAAGGAACATGCGCTGCACTGCTGGCACACCTCTATGCCTGGAAAGGAAGCATCATCGAACTGATGAAATTGGAGGGCAATGCACAAGAAGCCTACACCAAATCGATGGAATATAGCACTATGCTGATAAACAAAGAGGTGGGCGACTACAGCCTTTGCAACACACCCGAAGAACTTTGCGAATATCTCTCTGCACCAGAGAAGACCAATCCCGAGGCTATCTTCAGCTTGTATTACGACAAAGCTCGCTCGGCACAAACATACTCGCCCAACAAAGTGGCCGAGAACTTTGTAAGCTGGCCCGTAGACGAGACACAAACGCTGGCCGATATAGCTAGCCAGCCAAGATTTAAACTTTACAAGGAAACCATCAGCAAGCTGTACCCAGATGCAGGCGACTTGCGGCGCACGGCTTTCTTCTACAAGTTTGATACGAACCACACATATGGAGGCCACAACTACGCCATACCCTACAAATTCCGCACAGCTGTTATCGACCCCGACCAAACAACGTCGTCGGGTAAGCTATATCGTTCGATAAATGCCGACTATGTGTACTGGCGTTTGGCCGATTTCTATCTGCTTCGCGCTGAATGTGCAGCCAAATTGGGTAACAATGGGCAAGCCATTGCCGACCTCAACGTTATTCGTAATCGTGCAGGAGCCACCGCTTATCCCTCGGCCAACGACACCAGGGACTGCGCAAAGCCATCTTCCGCGAACGCGAACGCGAATTTATCGCCGAGAACGATGCGCGTTACGCCGACATCATCCGCAACAATTACATCAAGGAAGAGTTGACTGGCAAGTTCACCACCCTTACGTTGAGCGACATGCGTGGCGGTGCTTTGGGCTTACCACTGCCCATCGATGCCAAGACAGATAAGGATGGAAACCCAATAAACAAGATTATCCGCCAAAAAAACATATTGGCAACGATACGAATAAGCAATATTTCTAACCGTGGCCACCGCACAACAACACGTTGAACAATGGCCCAAACAGAAAGAAAAGAATATGAAACGCATTAAATTTTTAGCTGCGGCATGCTTACTGGCACTAATATCGGTGAGCTGCACACAATATAATTTCGATGATACAGGCGAAGCAAATGGCATACACGACTGCACCATGTGGGAATATTTTAGCAAAGACCCCTACAATTGGCAACTGTTACAAGAGATGATAACGCGCGCCGGACTAGAAGACGTGTTCAAAGGAACCAGCTCTTACGGCAAAGATATCACCTATTTTGGTGCTACCAGCAACAGCATACGCGCCTATCTCTTTGAAAACGGTATGACAAGTGTTGAAGAAATGCCCGTAGACGACTGCAAAGCATTTGTGCTTAACGGCCTATTAAACAAACGAATGCTGCTCGACGACTTTAAACCAGGACGAAAAAGCAGCGACGCCAACGTGCTTGTGGGCACTGGAGGCGAAACGTTTGACATGGCATCGGGTAAACAATTTTGGATTTACACCTTCAACGACACCTTTGGTGGCGTGCCAGGAGCAGGTCCTAAACGTATTTACGTCACTTCGTTAGACGCTAGTAAAGAAAGCGCTGTGGCCTCAAGCAACATTCAAACGCTCACAGGCGTGGTGCATTCAATGGATTACGATTTTAGATTAAGCGACTTTTAACACATGAAGAAGATATATAATTTGGGCAGCACGCTCTTTGTTGTTGCGCTTATCGCAATGGCAGTGGCAGCTTGCAACACAATGCCCGTAGGATTTCTACGAACAAAGGGCGCATCGTTTAGCCCCGATACGCTCAACGTTTACCACAACCCACACGCCAGCACACTGCGCTTTACAGACAACCTCCCTTGGGTGTCGTATCGCATTCAGGGCGTGGCTGGCACCAATCCCATTAACTACGAACTGGCAAACGTTAAGGCCACTGAAGGCGGCGATGCCGAAAAGTTTAAAGCCTTAGCGCAAAAAGGGACTGCTAAAAAGTAGACGGTGGCATGATTGTATTGATGCAAGAAGGCGTGGCCGAACTGCCAAATGGACGCTACACGCTATCGCTTAGAGTATATAACGATGGGCATTCGCAAACCATCGACGATGTTTACACCATCATCGTTGGCGACGACGAACCCGAACCCGAACAAATAAACCCATAATAAATATGAAACGACTGATATTATTGCCCCTTATGTTGCTGGCACTGGTGTGCAAAGCGCAGGGCGAACAAGGTATAACGTTTTTTTCAAAGGCTCGTTTAACGAAGCCTTGGCCGAAGCTAAAAAAGCAAAACAAACCGCTCTTCGTTGACTTCTATGCCACGTGGTGCGTGCCCTGCAAACGCATGGCCAAAGAGGTTTTCACACTTCCCGAAGTGGGCGAATACTTCAATCCGCGCTTTATCAGCTTGCAAATTGATGCCGAAAAGCCCGAAAACAAAGAGATTGCCAAGCAATATAAGGTGGAAGCTTACCCCACTGTGGCCTTCATTGCGCCCGATGGACGAACCATTGGCGTGAACGTTGGTGCTCTGGGAAAAGAAGATTTGCTTGAAGCGGCCAAGATTGTGGCTGGCGAGGGCGTTAGTTTCGAACAACTATACGACGAATATAAGAAGAACCCCAACGACTTGGAAGTGCAACAACAGATGCTGATGAAGGCCCCAAACTTCCTTGCTGCGCAAGAAGGAATGGATGCCGACAAGTGGGTTGTGCGCATTCAAAAACTCTATAAAGGTTATATCGCCGCTAAAAAAGGTCCGAAACTCATCAACAAAGACGACTACGCCATTATCTACAACCTTGAAGGAAACGACGATAAAGTGCATAAGCAAGAGATGGTTGACTTTATTAACCAGAACCTTGACGCATGGAAAGCTGCCATTGGCAACCCCGCAGCCTACTATGTGATTATGGCTAACGATGCTTGGGCCGAAGAACTGGTGAAAGAAGGTAGCGATAAGTACAAGCAATACGTTGAAAAAAATCAAAAAAACGAATATGCTAAAGCCTACGAAGTAGCTGCTCTGCCCACCATCAAACCTTACGATAGGGCTAAGCTTTACTACGATGCACTGTACAATCTTTATAAAAAAACAAAGACGTGAAAGGCTACATCCGCGATACAAAAATCCCTCTTGCAAAAGATGGGAGACAAGGTGGCTCCAGCCGATTATGGTAAGGCTGCACAAGACCTTTACATCGCTGCTGGCAAAAAACTAACAGCCGACGACCACAAACAAGCTATAGAATGGGTGGAACAAGCATTGAAAGCAGAAGAGGCTGTGATGGAACGCGTAAACTATCTCGTAATGATTGGCGACTCGTATCGTGAGCTGAAGAACTACACTAAAGCACGCGAATGCTATAACCAAGGCTACGCCGAGTCGCTAAGAATGCAAAACATGGAGATGCCACAAGCCATGGTACAAAACGCCATTAAGCAAAAATTGGCTACTCTGGAACTACTAGAAAAGTAACCAAAGCATGAACACAACGCTAAGAAAAATGGCGCGAAGCATGCGCTTTGCTCTGCTAGGCCTGGCCTCTTTGGCCTTGGCCCAGCAGGTGCAAGCACAAAACGAAGCGCTAAGAAAAGGTAAGTTGCCCAACGGACTTACCTATTATATATATAACGACGGCTCTACACCAGGCGTGGCTCAGTTCTATCTCTACCAAAACGTGGGAGCTGTGAACGAAGACGACAACCAAATAGGGTTGGCTCACGCACTGGAACACTTGGCTTTTAATGCCACCGACAACTTCCCTGGGGGCGTTATGGCTTTTCTTAAGGCCAATGCACTAACCGAATTTGAGGCCTTTACGGGCGTTGACGATACCAAATATGCCGTACACAACGTGCCCACCAACAACCAACAGCTGATGGGCAAGATGTTCTTGCTACTCAAAGACTGGTGCCACGGCATTAAACTCCTACCTGCCGACGTTGAGAAAGAACGCGGAATTATTATGGAAGAATGGCGCCGACGCGAGGGAATAGACCGACGCATCACAGACAGCACGGCTCGAGTGATGTACAACTACTCGAAATATGCCTACCGCAACGTTATTGGAAACGAAGCTCGCATACGCGCTTTCTCGGCAAAAGACCTGCGAAAATTCTACGATACGTGGTACAGACCGCGCCATCAATTCGTGGCTATCATTGGAGATGTTGACCTAGACCAAACCGAACGCACCATCAAAGCCACGCTTTCGGCTCTGCCTGCTAAGCCCACTCCATACGACTTGGAGTGTAGATTAATTGGAGATAATAGCGAACCGCTCTTCATGCAGTTTGTAGACAAGGAGAATAAGAGTGCTTCCTTCGGACTATATCAACGCATCCGACTAGCAAACAACCGCAACGACGACGAGGCTGTGAAGAATTTCCTCTTCACAAGCATGTTCAACACACTGGCTCCACGACGCTTTGCTCGACTTAAAAAATGCCGACGAAGAAACCTTTATCGCCGCTTCGGTGAGCCTTTCGCCCTTGTACGAGGCTTCGCGCAGGTGGCTTGGGACGTTGTTCCCTATGCCAACAAGGCCCAACAAGCTATGGAACAACTGCTCAATGTTAGGGGCTGCAATGGCGAATGGCGGCTTCTCTAAACAAGAGTTCGAGGCAGAAAAGGGCAAAATGTATCAGGGCATGAAAGAGGCCTTGGAAGCAAACGGACTGGGAACACCCGACAACGTGTTTGGATTGATGAAGCAAAACTTTGTGTATGGCACACCCATCACCGACTTCCGTCAGCAAATTCAACGCAACATTGAGGTGCTTGTTGAACAAGAAGTGGAAGACTTTAACACTTGGATTGCCAAACTATTCACACCAAACAACTTGGCTTTCATCACCTACGAACGCACTCCAGGCGAATTAAACATCACGCAAACCAACTTCCTTACAGCGCTTGCAAACAGCGAAAAAGCCACAAGTGGCAATGGCTCAAGACAACAGCACACCCACAAAACTCGACCTTAGCCACATCGTTGCAGGCAAAATTGTGAGCGAAAAACCCATCGCTAAGCTCGCAGCTAAAGAGTGGAAACTCTCTAATGGCGCACGCGTTATCTACAAATACTTGCCACAAGCCAAGGGAAAAGTATTTTTTTCTCGGCAACTGCTCCTGGCGGAAAAGCCGCCGTTTCGCCACAACAACTGCCCAATTACACGGCCATGCGCAACCAATTAATGCAAACGGGCGTAGGCGGATATAACCGAAACCAACTGGCTTCGTGGCTACAAGGCAAGGAATTAGACCTAACCATGTCGCCCGGCGACTACTCAGACGACCTCTCTGGAAGCATGGATGTGAGCCAAGCAGACAACTTCTTTGGTTATTTAAACCTCATTTTGTCGCGCCACAACTTCTCTCAAGCGTGTTCTCAAAATATATTCAACGCAGCAAAATACCTCTATGCCAACCGTGCAACCGAAGGAATGGAAGCTGCACAAGACTCAATTCGACAACTGCTTTTCCCACCATCTGAGGCCAATCCCGTAGAAAACGAGGCCTTCTTCGACCGCATGCAGTTCGATGAATTACCCTCGCAGTTCTTCGCCCACTTTGGTAATGCAGCACGTTTCACCTATTTCATCGTGGGCGATATGCCCGAAGCGCAAGCTAAAAAAACATCGCCACGCGCTACCTAGCATCGCTTAAAGGCGATCCCAATCAGACGCTTCCAGTTCCCACAGCGATGAATTTTCGCTTCTAAAGAACCAGTTATCAAACGTAGGTTCAACGTGGATATGCAAGGCGATATGGCCGAAATAGAAATATCTTTTGCCAACAAACAGCGTCTCAGCGATAAAGAACAAGCAGCCCTTGAAGTGATGCGCTCGATATTAGAAACCAAAGCTTTCGATGAAATTCGCGAGAAAGAGCAACTCAGTTACACCATCGGCGTAAGCGCCAACTACACTTCGCAGCCCGAAACAAGCGAAACACTGAGCATACACCTATCCACCGCACGCCAAAACGTAGACAAAGCCGTGGCCAAAGTATATGCCTTGCTCGAAGAAGTAAGCCAAGGTAAGTTCACAGCCGACCAGTTTAAGCAGGCTGTTGTGCCCCTAGCCGTAGACGAACAGTCGCCCGCTTCGCCCGAACTCGCCACCAATCCCTCACTTTGGATGGCCACTTTAGGCGTGTATGCACAAACAGGCGAAACCATAACGCCCGAAGAAAGCGCAGCCGTTGAACCCGTGTTTAGCACCCTAACGCCATCCGACGTGATGGCCGTTGCCGCAAAGCTGCTCAACAACGCCGTGAAACGCGAAATCGTTGTGCAAGCCATTGCACACGAAGGCAAACTAAGCTAAGCACAAACAAAGCGCTCTAATAAGGCCACACCTTATTATATATTACACCACATCGGCGTTCGCATCTTATCATATAGGTGCGAGCGCCGATTTGTTTTTCCCAAACAAAAAATACCACTCTCAACCACGTTGCGACAAAACGCATAACCTACGCTTGTTTAGAGCAGCAATCAACATTTACCTACACAGAATAATCAAACAGAATTGCCTTGGGGTAATTGTTTTATAAGAATGCCATACGTGTGTAGCCTCGCCATCAACAAACCTTTACACAGAGAGGAGGAACACTTTGGTTTGCTTACCATGCAACTATGATTTTCCAAAAACCAATTCCGTTTGACTATAACATCAGTAAACAACAAACTCGTCAGCTCAAACAATCATCAACTCACAAACCCACGAACTCATTAACTCAAAAACTAATTAACTCAAAAACTTACCAACTCATCAACTCAAAAAAACTTATCAACTTAAAAACTCATCAACTTAAAAACCCATCAACTTAAAACTCATCAACTCAAAAACTCATCAACTCAAAAACTCATCAACTTAAAAACTCATCAACTCAAAAACTCATCAACTCAAAAACTCATCAACTCAAAAAAACTTATCAACTTAAAAACTCATCAACTCAAAAACTCATCAACACAAAAACTCATCAACTTAGAAACTCATCAACTTAAAAACACATCAACTTAAAAACTCATCAACTTAAAAACTCACGAACCCAAAAACTCATCAACTCAAAAAAACTAATCAACTCAAAAAAACTTAAATTATTATCTTTTATTTTACAAAGCCGCACTAATTTTCGCAGCGTTCTAGCGAAAATAGAGGCCACAAAGTAGGTAAATCGGTACTTTTTATAACCTTTCACATCTTTAAAATTGTCCGTTTTTAAGCATACAACCTGCATTTTGCACCATTTTGCCTTTCTAGTTTGGTCGTAAGCTCGAAATTTTTCAAGCCCAATTACACGCTTTTAGCCCCTAAAAACCCCACTTTTTACCCCCTATTTCACCCCCTTTCAGCTATGATTTTTGGTGATGATAAAAGGTTTTGTTTATACCATTGCTGTGAATATTTATGCTTTCCATCTTGCGTTTAGCAGCATTTTTACACTGCGTTTTTGCACCATTTCGCCTTGCGTTTTTGTACCTTTTTACCTTGCGTTTAGCACCAAAACGCAATGCGTTTAGCAGCAAAACGCACCGCATTTAGCAGCATATTGCACCACATTTAGCACAAAATAGCCCTAAAAACGGGTGTAAATGGCGAGTTTTTCAAATAAATATTCATTTTATTGCATTCACAAACTACCCCTCTCGCATCAAGACAAACCCTCGCGAGAATCGATTTTTTTGCACGCCGACATACGATTGGTGGATAAAAAGGGCACTCATAATGTTAAAATCCTTACTAAAAAAACAAGACAAATTTTTTTAGTTGATGGGTTAACAAGGTGACAAGTTAACGGGCTGACAAATTAACAAGACTGGTAGTTCAGCCACCTAACCTCTGCTTTTTCCTAAACGTGATGCCATAAAAACCTGTTGTTCCAGAACAGTTCTGTTTGCTTGTCTTCTGCCTGTGGCGGAACACATTGCTCCATTTCGTGCAAGTCTACCGTCTTACCATCGAAATACGACTTAGAGAAAACGCTTTTTCTTATACTGCGACTCCACAAAGTCGGCCGTTTCGTCGGCCACAAGAATCTTACTCCCAGGCTTGGCAACCCTCAGCATTTCGTTCATTGCACGAGCCTTATCGTTAAAGAAGTTGATGGCTCCATTGTGGAAAAACAAGGTCGAAAGTGTTGTCGGCAAAAGGCAGTTGTTCGGCAGGACATTGCACAAGCGTTAAGTTTGTTTTCTTCTGCCACTTCTTTTTGCACCGCCTAAGCATGCCCAACGAAATGTCGACACCCACCAACTCCAACGTTTTAAGGTCGACACCCTGCGGCAGATGGTTCAAGTCGGCCCCTGTACCAATAGATACGTATAGCACGGAGATGTTGTTTCGCCACTCCAAACGGCTCATCAGTTGGGAACGCAATTGGTCGATAGCCCCGCCATATTTAAGCCGCCCCATCCATTTCTCTCCAAAATCGTAAACGTAAGACATCCAATCGTACATCTTCATGTACTTGTGGTTATCCCCACTAACAAAGTCGTTATCCATATACACGAAGATGCCGTCCTCTTGTTTTAAACCCTCTGCCTTAACTTCGGGTTTCAACCATGTTGATATATTTGCTGCCATAATGATGATGTGCTGTTATGTTATACACGTTTCTCTTTTTAATCGGTCGGTGCAACAGGCCAAAGAACCACCGTAATGGTTCTCTCGCCTTATAAATAATACCTTTCCCAGAGACCAACACAGCACGCACAAGCGCGTGGTGGGCATGTGCGGTTAGCGTAACACGGTTATTGTTCGCTTGTTGTAGTCAAGCAAAAACGAACGGTCTTTAAGGAAAGACAAGTTTAAGGTGCCAACGCTGCGGTCGAACAGTCTGAAATCAAGCACAAAGTGCTGTTTGCCCAAGATAACGGCAACGTTCTCGCATTCTTTCACCACCAGTTTGCGCAGCTTTCTAGATGCACTGGCCGTTTCCCTCTCCACTTCGCGTGTAGGTTCAAGCTTGATGTTGTTTGGAACATAATTGTTTCGGCTACCTGTATCGAACACAAATCTCCCCCGTATGCCGTTTATCTCGGCATGAAGTGTGATGAGGTCGCGACCAACATCAGCATAATGCCTGTGGTTCTTCCATTTTAACGTATAGTCGGGCACGCATTTGGCGGTGGGATTTCGTTGTACCAGCATGTTTTTTTGAGGTTAAAGAGCCACAGGTCTTGTTTCAGGATGTTAGCTCCGATGATGAATTGGGGCGTGTACTGTTGCAGCTTTTTCGACAATGTTGAAAACCAAACAAGCAACATTTCTATACGTTTTACCGCAAAACGAAATAGAATCAAGCGTAACCGGTTTTGTCCTTACACGTTCGTTGTCTGCGCTGAGAACAAATTTCTCCGTTGCGCCTAACTGTATTTTGCACGAGTCTACGGCGTAAGTAGAGTCTATCATACACAGCGAGCAGCCCGTATCTATAAGCGCTTGTACGGTCATGGCCTTGTTTGGGGTGCTCAGCATGGCATCGGCGTAGATAAATCCATACCGATTGTACAGCTTCGATTGAGCCGCAACGCCTATCGCGAAGAGCAAGAGTAACAGTAGGTGCAATGCGCGTTGTTTCATTTGCTTGATTGTTGGTTTTAGACTTTTGGTACAAAAAGTACGACGTTCTATGGACTTATGCAAGTCATCCATCGTGTTTTTGACAACAAATTCAATTGAAACACGCTAGGAACTGGCAAGATAAAAGAGCATGTAAGTTCTCCGCATGGGCATGGGCATAAGCCATTGCCAAGCATGGAAACAAACGTTGGTGAGGGTTTACAACAGCAGAGAATTTGTAGTTTGCGCTAAACTTTTCTGCATAAAAACATTGGCGTAAACTCGAAAAATTCGATAAATTTACAGGGGTTGGTTGCGAAAGAAAGCGGAATAAAACGACGTCTTTCTTAAAAACAAACGCGACCCAAAAACAAGCAATCACCTGATACAGATACAAATGAAAAAGAAACACATTGACCGCCCTTTTAGCCCTCACACTATCTACCTGGAGCACACCAAACGTGCAAGCACAAACGGAAGAACAGCATTTGAACCATGCCGTTAGCTACGACTTGCCACGACTTGTGGCACAAAAAGGCATGGAGAACGTTTACGATGCCATTGGCACACTGCCTGAAATAGTGGTGCAAAACGGTGTTTACATGCTTGGCGGACGCGCTATTGCCGTGTCTATCAACGGCGAAACATAGAACATTCCCTACAACCAACTGCAAGAATTGCTGCGCGCCATGCCTGCAAGCGGCATCGAACGGGTGGAAATTGTACACAATCCTGCTGCACGCATGCAAGCCAACGCACCACTAATCGCCCTTACCTTTAAGCGTGGAGAAGGAGAAAGCAGACCGTTTGCGGCCGAAGTGGGTGGCGACATCGCGTTTAGGCATCGCACATTGTTCGGCGAAAGGGCATCGGGTTTACAATAAGACTATAAGAACGATGGATTTATCGTGACTGATAAGTATAACAACGCATGGGGCTGCGCCACAAGCCTAACGGTGGTGTAATTTACATTACCCCCAATCGACTATCTCGAATTACTAAACTTTGTTAATTAAACGTAACGGCAAAGTTAAATAGCTGTCGCACTTATTAGTTAAAGCACATTAATTCGTACCTTTGCAGTCCGATTATTATGGGGGTAACCCTTAGAGCCTCCGCTGCAACCGTGTTAATAGTCATGCTTTTGGCCGAGCCTGACGGTTAGTGAATCGGCTGCGAAAACCGAAAAATGTTTTTTAGTAGTATCAATTAAAAATTAGAATGGACACTTTAAGTTACAAGACTATTTCCGCTAACAAGGAAACGGCTAAGAAAGAGTGGGTAGTTATCGACGCTACCGACCAAGTAGTTGGTCGTCTTTGCTCAAAAGGTAGCTAAGCTTATCCGCGGCAAATACAAACCCAACTTCACTCCCCACGTTGACTGTGGCGACAATGTAATTATCATCAACGCCGCGAAAGTGGTTTTCACGGGTAAGAAAAGAAACCGATAAGGTTTACACTCGCTATACTGGCTACCCCGGTGGACAGCGTTTTAACACGCCTGCCGAATTGCGCAAGCGTAAGGGTGGCGTAGATCGCATCATCCGCCACGCTGTTAAGGGGCATGCTGCCCAAAGGCATCCCTAGGCCGCCATTTGCTTGGCAACCTCTACGTATTCGAAGGAACCGAGCACGACAAGGCTGCTCAACAGCCCAAGGCCATCGACATTAACCAGTATAAATAAGGAAAAGAAATGGAAGTAGTAAATGCAATTGGTCGCCGCAAGAGCGCTGTAGCTCGTGTTTACCTCTCTGAAGGTACTGGCAAAATAACGATCAACAAGAAAGACATCAACCAATATTTCCCCTCTGCCATCTTGCAGTACGTGGTTAGACAACCACTGCAGTTGCTCGAAGCAGCCGAGAAATACGACATCAAAGCTAACCTCGACGGTGGTGGTTACACCGGACAAAGCCAAGCACTGCGCCTAGCCATCGCACGCGCATTGGTTAAAAGTAAACGAGGAAGACAAGAAAGCTCTGAAAGACCAAGGTTTCCTCACACGCGATTCTCGTGCTGTTGAGCGTAAAAAGCCAGGTCAACCCAAGGCTCGTCGTCGCTTCCAGTTCAGCAAGCGTTAATGTGTTTATGCCCTGCTTGCCATTTACTGGCTTGCGCTTAAGGTCTATCTCAAAGGTGGCTTAAGTAGCGCAACACAGCATTTAGGGCATCAAGCACTGGCAAAACTCAAGCTGAACAACGTTTAGCATCTAAACGGGCGCGACTCGTTAAGGCATAAGCCACGATTACCTGCCCGCTGGTTCTAAATAAAAAAAGAATTTAAAAAGAAAGTAAACATCCAAACAAAAACAAAGACATGTCAAGAACAAACTTTGACCAACTGTTACAGGCAGGTTGCCATTTCGGACACCTCCGCCGCAAGTGGAACCCTGCAATGGCTCCCTATATCTTCATGGAACGCAACGGCATCCATATCATCGACCTCCACAAAACTGTGGCTAAGGTAGACGAAGCAGCCGAAGCGCTCAAGCAAATTGCTAAGTCGGGCAAGCGCATTTTGTTCGTCGCTACTAAAAAAACAAGCTAAGGACGTAGTAGCCGAAAAGGCTGCTAGCGTAAACATGCCTTACGTTATCGAACGTTGGCCAGGCGGTATGCTCACCAACTTCCCTACCATTCGTAAGGCTGTTAAGAAAATGGCGAACATCGACAAACTGATGAACGACGGTACTTTTGCCAACCTCTCAAAGCGCGAGTTGCTTCGAGTAACACGCCAACGCGCCAAACTTGAGAAGAACCTTGGCTCTATTGCCGACCTCACACGCTTGCCTAGCGCTCTCTTTGTTATCGACGTAATGAAAGAAGCTATCGCTGTTAAAGAGGCTAAACGCCTTGGTATCCCTGTGTTTGCAATGGTTGATACCAACTCTGACCCTCGCGATATCGACTTCATTATCCCCGCAAACGACGACGCTAAAGATAGCATCGAGGTTGTTCTCAACGCTTGCTGCGCTGCCATCGCCGAAGGCTTGGAAGAGCGTAAGGTAGAAAAAAAGCCGACGAAAAAGGCTGCTGCCGAACAAAGCGAAGAAACCGCTCGTGCTCCTAAAAAGCACGCAAAGACGGGGGCTAAGGCCGTAGCCGAAGTAGCTGAAGAAGTTAAAGAAGAGGCCTGAAAAAAATAAAATATGAAGCGGCAAAGGGGCATTAATGGCCGCCCGAGCCGCTTCTTTTCTCAACAATAAAATTAAGCAAAGGAAAATATTATGGCTGTTTCAATAGCAGACGTACAGAAGCTGCGCAAACTCACTGGTGCTGGTTTGGCAGACTGCAAGAAAGCTCTCGACGAAACCGTTGGCGACATCGAGAAGGCAATTGAGATTATTCGCGCCAAGGGGTCAGGCTATCGCCGCTAAGCGTTCAGACCGCGAAACCTCTAACGGTTGCGTACTTGTAAAGGCTGAAAATGGCTTCGGTGCTATCATCGCCTTGAAGTGTGAAACCGACTTCGTTGCTAATGGTAAAGACTATATTCAACTTACGCAAGACATCATCGATGCTGCCGTTGCTGCTAAGGCTAAAAAAACCTCGACGAGGTTAAGGCGCTTACATTGGCTGATGGAACGAAGGTTGAAGACGCTGTTATCGCTCGTTCGGGTATCACTGGTGAGAAAATGGAACTTGATGGATACCACTTCATCGAGGGAGAAAAACATCTACACCTACAACCACATGAACAAAAACCTGCTTTGCACCATGGCTCAAACCAACAAGCCTGCTGCAGAAGAGGGTCATGCTGTTACCATGCAGATTGCTGCAATGAAGCCTATTGCGCTTGACGAGGCTAGCGTTCCACAAGAGGTTAAGGACGAAGAGCTGAAAGTGGCTATCGAAAAAAACCAAGGAAGAGCAAGTTGAAAAAGGCTGTGCAAGCTGCCTTGAAGAAGGCTGGATTCAACCTTTACATCGCCGAAAAACGAAGAGCACATCGCCGAAGGTATTGCTAAAAGGCAACATCACAGAGGCTCAAGCCGAAGAAATTCGCAAGATTAAAAACCACCGTTGCTGAAGAGAAAGCTGCTTCACTTCCTGCAGAAATGGTGAACAATATCGCTAAAGGCCGTATGGCTAAGTTCTTTAAGGAAAACTGCTTGCTCGAACAAGAGTTCATCCAAGACTCTAAATTGAGCGTTGGACAGTATCTTAAAGCTGCCGATAAAGACCTCACCGTTCTTGATTTCAAGCGCTTCACGCTTCGCGCTGAATAAATGATACCCCCGTAATGCATGGCCGATAAGGCTTTACTGATTTATACGGGTGGATACTTGATAGAATAATGACTAATCCCTACAGCCTTGGGCTGTGGGGATTTTTGCTTATAAGGCAAGAAAAGAAGAAAAAAACTAGGACAACTTAGAACAACTAGAAAATCTAGAAAACCAAAAAAATAACCTAGAACAACTAGAATACCTAGAAAACCTAGAACACCTAGAACCCCAAAAACAACCTAGAAAAACCCTATCCCCTTATCCAGCAAAAAGGCTAGAAGCTCTAGCAAAACCAAAGCCCCTAGCCCCAAAAAAACCAGCTGCCAAGGCAAGCTAGCACTTTTAATATCATTATTCTTCCATAAGATGCACCTTAAAAAGTATGCTGTTTACCATTAAACGAGACCTCATTGGCTGCAACAAACTTATACGTAAGCTCAAGGAAATTGCCCACTTTCTTAGCCGATAGAACCTCGATTTTCAAGTCCTCCAAGTAAACATCCTGGTTATAAATACTGCCATTATTAGGCCTCCACACTTCAACGTTGTAATTACCCTTATCGCTACGCTCCTCGCGGCCATAGAGCAAGTGTTGAAAGTTGTCGCGAGTGATATACAAGTCGGCAAGGTGCAGCCACAGTTTTTTTGCGACAAGGCTTTAACCTTTGCCGTGTAATCGCCATCGGCCTTACCTCTAAAACGCTTACCAAAAAAACAGGTTCAACCTGTCATAAGTACTAATTGTAAGCTCGTCAGACAAATCTGAAATAGGTCTAAACCCATCCACTTTCATTGTGAACGTAGCCAAAGGGGTTTCTTGTCCATCCCTAGCCACAAGTCTAACAGTGAGGTAAAATGCATTTTCGCTATAGTTATAGTGTTTACTTTCAAAGTAAGGCACGAACTTGCTAGCGTCGAAGTTGAGCACATACGAACGGTAAAAATTCGATATGCTCGTACACGCCACGCATGTACATATTTTTCGTTTGATTGGTCTTAACCGTCACTTTTGTAGCATAATAATCGCGTTTGCTAAACGATAGACGAGGCGAACCATCTCTGCCATCGCCTTTTTTGCCCTCTATGCCGTTATAGCTTATGTTGAAAGCAATGCTGCCCGTCACGTTATTGTCGGGCACATAGCGCACATCGCTAATCGTGGTTTTAGCCCAATCATCGGCCGTAAAGGTGTAGTTAGCGCTGCCATTGATTGCCGAAGCCTTCAAGTCTACCAGCTTTTTGCAGATATTCTGCCGTAAATTTGCTGGTATCTTTCAACCGGTAAAGCGCATCAAAAATCGAACTCCGTTAAGGCATTTACACCCTCTTTCCACGAAGCAACGGCACGTTTAGCCATGTCATAGTCTGAAGGTTTCACCGCAAAACCATTAAAATCCACATCCTTCACAAAGGCTTTGTTGGCACAAATGCCCGTAACCTTCAATGTGAATGTACCCTTCACGTTGTCGCTTTTCACCACGCTCACGGCCGTAACATTCAGTTCTTTACCATTTATGGTTTTCTTTCCGAGAGTTGTTTTTAGCCTTTTTCCAATGCTTGAGAAACAAGGAGTTGCTTATCGAGGTTGAAAAAAACTTCACGAGATCGTCTGCTGTAACTTCGTTTGTCTTTACTTCCGTTGGGGGTGTTATAGGTGTGGGCGTTATTGTATTGTCGTCGCCTCCACAGGCGACAAAAGAGCATCATTATAGATGCCACAACAATGATTTTTTTCTCATTTGTTAATCCTGTCTCTAATTTAAAAACTAGCGCGTCCGGGCTACTGTTTCGGCCTTCAAAAATAGGTGTGTAGAAGCATGGAACTTAATTAGACGCGCCATAACTGGTATGCAAAGATAAGCAAATATATTGAATTTTAGACCAGTTCGCTGGCCTTTAACATAATGCAACTACCACCTCGTAAACAATTATCAATCAACAATATGCGTACAAAACCACTAATTATAAGTCGCCAACCTCACAACAAGTGAGACACTGGCGACCCCTTGCTCCCAACAACCAAACATCCACACTGCAAAAGCCACACTTTCGTTCTTATAAAGGACAAAAAGGGCAGCAACCCTTTTGACAAGATCGCTGCCCAGCGTTTTTAACCAAATATACACAAGGGGCGACAAAGCACGCCATGCGTATGGTTTCGGCCCATTTCGGGCCCTATGTTTTACTTTTTATAGCTCTTATCCAAGAACGAAACAAGCATCCAAACAGTTTTCTCTTGACCCCCAAGAAATCCGTCAATCAAGCCAACAGTAGCGTTATCGTCAATTTCAGAAGCCAGTTTGCTCAGTTCGCGTTCTTGCTTAATCAAGTTACTAAGATTGTTGAGCACAGTCTCAACACCTTCTTTTCCAGTAGGTTGATTGCCTGTTTCTTTAATCGAACTCACCTTAAGATATTCGCTAAAGCGGTTTTCGGGTGTTGCTCCCAGTTGCAAAAAGGCGTTCAGCAATCTCGTCTATCTTTTTCTGCGGCGTCGTTATAAAGTTCTTCGTACTTGGCATGCAACGAGAAAAAAACGTTTGCCTTTAACATTCCAGTGCAAACCGCGAAGATTGGCATAAAACACCTGAAAGTCGGCCAAAAAGCTGCGACAAACCATTTACTACGGGTTGAACCTTCTTCTCGTCTAATCCTAGATAATTTAATGTAGTCATCTTTTTTTATTCCTTTCTATATTTATATTGTGATTATATATGCTTGTCTTTTTCGATTGCAAAAGTTAGGCATTACGCCCAATACCAAAAAAACGGTTCTTTCTATTATTGCATTGATTGTATCTATAAACCACACAACGCACGCTGGATAAATATACCCTAAACACAAGCACACAAGGAGGGTTTGGAAAGTCTAAAGCGTAGCTTTTCTTTACAAACAGTAATCGAAGCAAGCGCCAATCTAGAAGTACAACCAGCACAAAAAGGAGAATTTTTGGGACGAAAAGGGCAATTTCTGGGCAAGGTTCTGCATCTAATTTGAGCAGATTTTTAGCAAAAAGCACCTTTTGGGCGTTCTATTTGGGTAATTTGGGCTGAAAAATATGCTTCGCAAAAATGGGTTTACCTTATTTTTAGAGCTCAAAATGTAATATAAAACGCAAATATTGATTGGCTAAATGCACCATTTTACACTGCTAACTCCTACAAAACGCAGTGCTAACTCGTGCTAAACGCAATGCTATCTCCTACAAAACGCAAGGCTAACTCCTACAAAACGCAAGGCTATTTGCTGCTTTTTGCAAAGTTTTTGATGGATTATTGCATCGTAAAAAACGCAAAAAAATCTCACATAACACTTTACTATTCAATCATTTAAGCATAAAATCACACAATTAAAGGTTTGTATTAGCGTTTTTGAATGCTTGTTAAGAAAAACGGTATTGTTTACAGATGGTTTGCCCTTACTTAGTTTTGAGTGGGCATAATGCCTCAAAAGAGGGATATTTCACCCAAAAAACAGCCCTAACATTCTAACAATTAAACATTTACAAACTTAAAAAATACGCAGTAAAAAGCGAGCCACTTACAACTTAGTGAATGAAGTTGGCACTCACAACGTTAAAATCTAGTAATATTATTTTACAAAAAAGATTATATAAAGAAGATGGAGTGCGAATGAGTTGGCGCTATTTACAGGTCGATGTGGTTCGCTAGACAATGAGGATTGCTCGTTAATGCATTTTTTTCAAGAAAAAGAAAATGTTGCTAACCTACTAATGGCCTACAAGTTAGCAGCCAACAATACAACAAACAACCCCTTAACCAGCCCACAAAGACAAGCAATGCAACACAAAACAAACAAGCCAACCCACAAAAAACAAAGAAGCAAAGCCACAAAAACACACAAGCAAAGACAAGGCCGCACAATGTAAATGGCCTGTCCTTGCTTGTGTGCCACCAGTATTTACACCTTAAAGCACAAGTTTTAAAGCGTTAATAACTAAAACGAACTACCGCCCAAAAACTCGCGTAGCAAAGAAGTTGGCGGCAATTGATGGAAGGGCATGGGGGCAAAAATAGCGCAAGAATTTGCGAAGGCGATAGGCCTCCGAATATTCATCGCTATTTTCGGGCACCTGCTCAAGCAGCGGTTCGGCCTGCGTTTTGATAATAGCCAGTTCGAAGAGCATGGCCGTATTAAACATGGCATCGGCCTCTTCCTGATAAGGGAAAAATCCATTTGGTTTCGCCTGCGCGCACACTGGGCCAACGTTTAATGGTTTCGGCAGCCGACACACCTCGATATTTATGGTCGCGCACAATGCGTCGAAGCAATCGATTGTCGGTTGTGGGGATATAATTATGGTCGTCTAGCAAGATGGTTGTTAGTGCCGAGGCATACACCTTATACTTTTGTTCGTCGGGGATGAGCGAAGTAAGTTCGGGGTTAAGCGCATGAATGCCTTCCACCACCAGTACACTGTCTTGTGGCAGGTGCAGCAGTTTGCCAGTAGGTTCGCTTTTACCCTCCACAAAGTTGTATTTCGGCATCTGTACTTCTTCTCCACGGAAGAGTGCGGCGAGGTGTTGATTAAGCAAAGCAATGTTCAGCGAGTACAAGCTTTCGTAATCGTACTCCCCGTTTTCGTCTCTTGGAGTCTGTTCGCGGTTAACAAAATAATCGTCTAACGATATTTGTACAGGTTTAATGCCATTGGCCAGCAGTTGCACCGAGAGGCGTTTACAGGTGGTGGTTTTACCCGACGACGAGGGTCCTGCCAGCAACACCATTCGCACTTTGGGTCTAGCCGCAATTTCATCGGCAATGCGAGCAATCTTTTTTTCTTGCAAAGCCTCCGACACATGCACCAGGTCGGCACTCAACCCATTAGCAACAGCGTGATTAAAGTCGCCCACGGTGCGAATGCCTAGAATTTGTTGCCAGCGGTGATGCTCTTTAAAAAAATCTCGAACATTTTATCTTGCGCCACCAGTTCGCCCAGTTTAGAGGGGTCGGCACTAGAAGGAACGCGCAGCAACAGCCCATCGTAGTAAGGTTCAAGTCCAAAGAGTCGCAGTTCGCGCGTGTTGGTTAGCAGCGAACCATAATAAAAAAATCCACATACTTATCAAGCTGATAATAAGTGGTGTAGAGCGAACCAACAGTTTCGAGCAATCGCACTTTGGATTCGTCGCCCACCTTTTTAAACATTTCTATGGCGGCCTCGGTGGTGGTTTCGTGTCGCGATATGGGCATGCGTGCCTCCACAATCTCTTGCATTCGCCGCCTAATGGCGTTGGCATCATCGGGCGTTATGGGTCGTTGGATGTCTAAATCCACATAATAACCATTGCTCACGGGGATGTCAATCACCACGCGCGAGTGCGGATATAGGTCGCGCACGGCTTTACAAAGCACAAAAAAGAGCGTGCGCGTATAAGTGCGCAGGGCCGAGGGCGAATGCAAATCAAGAAACTCAATATCCTTATTGTGATAAAGTCGATAATGCATGCCTTCAATCTTGTTATTCACTTTGGCATTTACTGGCCCGTAAGGCATATCAAGATTTAATTCATGAAAAACATCATAAAGTGTGCTTCCGATAGCTACCTTTGCGGTTTTTATTATTTTTTTGCATCGTATTTGGATGAACTGTTTCATGCTTAGCAACATTAAGAATTTAGTGAGTGTAAAGTTAAAGAATATATTTCAAAGTCACAAGAGTAAGCCACCACATTATAGTTAATTTATGGATACAAGCAATTATCTGGTTTTTTTATTTTTTTAAGATTGCGGGTTCGCTTGCATTGCTCATTTATGGTATGAAGATAATGAGTGAAGCATTGCAGAAGATGGCAGGTCCGCAGTTGCGCCACATTTTGGGTGCAATGACCACCAACCGCTTTACAGGCATGCTAACAGGAACGCTGATTACGAGCGCCGTTCAGTCGTCTACGGCCACCACGGTGATGACCGTTTCGTTTGTAAATGCAGGCTTGCTCACGTTGGCTCAGGCCATATCGGTGATTATGGGTGCCAACATTGGTACCACGCTAACGGCTTGGATTATGTCGTTGGGCTTCTCTATAGACCTCACTAGCTTTGTTTTCCCAGCTTTCATGGTGGGTATTATGCTTATCTACAATCGCAAACAACGCTATAAAGGCGACTTCCTTTTTGGTATAGCTTTTCTCTTTTTACAGTCTTGTTTTGCTTAGCGACACAGGCAAATCGCTCGATTTGCAACACAACCAGGCCGCTATCGACTTTTTTTAGTTCGTTTGATGTAAACAGCTATTTCTCTATACTCATCTTCTTGTTGATAGGCACAATCATCACCCTTATCGTGCAATCGTCGGCAGCAGTGATGGCTATCACCATCCTTCTTTGCACCACGGGCGTGCTACCCATATACCTTGGCATTGCATTGGTTATGGGCGAGAACATCGGAACCACAGGAACAGCCAACCTCGTGGCGCTTGGTTCTAACGTGCAAGCGCGCCGCACAGCCATGGCCCACTTAGTGTTTAACGTGTTTGGTGTGATTTGGGTGCTGATATTCTTCTATCCCTTCGTGAACATGATATGCCGCCTTGTGGGCTACGACCCCACAGCAGCCGCGCCCAGCGCCACCGATTTGGCAAAAACATTGCCCATTATCCTGGCCATGTTCCACACTTTTTTCAACCTCTTTAATACAGGAATTCTTATCTGGTTCATCCCCCAGATAGAGAAGATTGTGTGTTGGATAATCAAGTCGGGCAAGAAAGACGAAGAAGAAGACTTCCGTTTGCGTTTCATACAAGCTGGCATTATGAAAACTCCCGAGCTTTCTGTGCTCGAGGCTCAAAAAAAGAAATTAGCAGCTTTGCAGAACGCATGCAACGGATGTTTGGCATGGTGCGCGAACTGCTTAGCACACGACGAATCGGGTTTGTGAAGCTTTACACGCGTATCGAGAAGTATGAAAACATTTCTGACAACATGGAGCAAGAAATTGCAAAAGTATCTTAGCGCCGTGAGCGATGCCCACTTGAGCGACGAAACAAAGGCTAAGATACGCGATATGATGCGCGAGATTACCGAATTAGAAAGTATTGGCGACAGCTGTTACAACCTAGCACGCACCATTAGCCGACTGGTGAACTCGAAAGAAGACTTTACTGAGAAGCAATACGAGCGCATACATCAGATGTTTGAACTCACCGACGATAGTCTGTCGCAGATGAATGTTATCATTCGCGGACGTAAAAGAGCATCTAGACGTTAATCGCTCGTTTAATATCGAAACAGAAATCAACAATTATCGCACGCAATTGCGCACGCAAAACGTGTTCGACATCAACAACCACGAATACACTTACAACGTGGGAACGATGTATATGGACATTATTAACGAGTGCGAAAAAGCTGGCCGACTACGTGGTTAACGTGGTTGAAGCTCGCATGGGTACACGCCGAGTGGAGGCATAACAGCCACTACAGGCTAGCCTTTAAGGCATAAAAGTTTGGGCATTCGCAAGGTGGAATACCACTTGCGAATGCCCAATTTTTATGTTCGTTAGCCTTGCACATTGGTCGTTGGAGACCAATGCCAGGGTGTATTATTTCACGATGAGCAGGTAATAGTTTTTCTTACCGCGCTGCACCAGTAAATATTTGCCATCAATAAGGTCGTCGGCAGTAACAAGATAGTCGGCAGCAGCCAGCTTTTCCTTGTTGAGCGACACGCCTCCGCCTTGCACCAGCTTACGCATTTCGCCCTTGCTAGCAAACACAGGCACATCCTCGCGTGTGAAAAAGTTCGATAGCTTGTTGGCCAAGCAGCGACTTATCCATTTCGTAATGAGGCACGCCTTCGAAGACATCGAGCAGCGTTTGTTCGTCGAGTTTAAGCAAACTTTCCTTAGTGGCTTTTCCAAAAAGGATGTTGCTGGCCTCCATAGCCTGTTCAAGAGCAGCCTGCGAATGAACCATTACCGTTACTTCTTCGGCCAAACGCTTTTGCAAAGGTCTACGTCCTGGATCTTCGTTCTGCTCAGCAATCAAGGCATCAATCGTGTCTTTATCCAGCGAAGTGAAAATCTTAATATAGCGTTCGGCATCGGCATCGCTCACATTGAGCCAGAATTGGTAGAACATATAAGGCGAAGTGCGCTTAGCATCGAGCCAAATATTTCCGCTTTCTGTTTTGCCAAACTTTGTTCCGTCGGCCTTAGTGATGAGCGGACAGGTAAGAGCATATGCCTCGGTTTCAACACCTAAGGTGCGACGAATAAGCTCTGCACCAGTTGTCATGTTGCCCCATTGGTCGTTACCACCAAGTTGCAGCTTGCAACCTTTGGTTTCGTAGAGGTGAAGAAAGTCGTAACCTTGCAGCAATTGGTAAGTAAATTCGGTGAACGAAAGACCGTCTCTAGCATCGCCATTAAGGCGTTTTTTTAACGCTATCTTTCGCCATCATGTAGTTAACGGTGATGTGTTTGCCCACCTTACGCGCGAAATCAAGGAACGAAAAGTCCTTCATCCAGTCGTAGTTGTTCACCATTTCGGCAGCGTTATCGCCCTCAGCGTTGAAGTCGAGAAACTTAGCCACCTGCGCTTTGATGCATTCTTGGTTGTGATATAGTGTTTGTGCATCGAGCAAGTTACGTTCCATGCTCTTGCCCGAGGGGTCTCCAATCATACCAGTAGCACCTCCCACGAGTATGATAGGTTTGTGTCCGCACATCTGCAAGTGCCTAAGCATCATGATACCGGCAAGATGCCCGATGTGCAAAAGAGTCGGCTGTGGGGTCGGTTCCCAAATAAGCGGTCACGGTTTCTTTTTGCAACAGTTCTTCAGTACCTGGCATAATTTGGGCCAACATGCCGCGCCATCTTAGTTCTTCTACAAAATTTTTCTTCATCGGGATTTATGAAATGGTTATTACTAGTTGACAAGTTAACGAGTAAACAGGTTTATTAGTTCGCAAGTTAACGCGTAAACGAGTTTTGTTAGTTCACGAATTAGAAGCCTTTTTACAGGCTTGGGGTTTGTATTTCACGGCACTGGATCGTACCCACTGCCACCCCAGGGATTGCATCTAAGCAGTCGCCACACGGCCAAGGCCAATCCTTTAAACGGCCCATGCTTAATAATGGCCTGCTTGGCATACTCAGAACAAGTGGGTGTAAACCTACAAGCGGGAGGCGTATAGGGGCGAAAATGGCCAACTGATAGAAGCGAATAGGCAACAGCAAGAGCCACACCGCCACTCGCCTAAGCAGCACTAAAAAAAGGAGCGAAGGGCATTCATAAGCTTTCTCCTATGCGGCGTAAAAGGTTTTGAACCTTAGCCTCAACCACGGCCGAAGCATGGTGAACATGGTCGAGCCAGAGAAAACCCATCGTGAGTTGTTGCCCTTCTGGCAGTTTATCGTAAAGCAAGTGCTTGTTTTTTTCGAAAGGCTTCGCGTAACTGTCTCTTCACCCTATTGCGGTCGACAGCATGTTTTAAACTTCCTTTTTGGCACGCTCACCATCATTTGTGTAGCAGCTTTTTCGGGGTTTTTCGGCCTGCAATAGCGGTTGCACCAGATAAACAACCCTCAAGGGGAAGGCAGCAAACGAACGGCTATTAGCACCACAGAAGAGTGCCTCGATGAGCTTTTTGCCACAGGCACGTTCTTGTTTACTGAGCTTTTGTGTTACCGTTGCTGGCATGTTACTGGTGTTTGGAGTTGGGGTTTTGGCTTTTAGTGCTAGCCTTAAGTTGCAAGCACGCGAGCCAATAGTGTGTAGGGCACGCCCTTTTGGCATGAGGGCAAGTGTAGTCATCATGCCAACAAGGCGCCTTACTTATGTTCGTCGAGGTAGGCTTTGAGCGCCCCCGACATCGATGGATACTCTTTCGAAGGAGCTTGGAAGTCGAGTCTCAAGCCCTCATCCACGATAGCTTTCGACGTTGCAGGGCCAAAAGTGCCTATACGAACGTCGCCCTGCTTGAAGTTAGGGAAGTCTTTAACAAACGATTTCACCCCCGTGGGACTCACGAAGATGAGCATATCGTAGTCGAAGTTCTTAATTTCTTCGGGCGTAAAGTCGTTGGTGATGGTTCTATACATCACGCATTCGGTGTGATTTAACTTCTTCGAGTCGAGCAGTTTGGCGATATCGTCGTTATGGTTGTCGCTCATTGGCACGAGATACTTCTCTTGTTTGTGCTTTGCCATGGTGGGCAGCAAGTCTTCCATCTTGCCCGTTGTACCGAAAAAAACACTTTACGTTTGCGATATTGCACGTATTTTTGGATGTACAATGCAATTGTTTCGGTTACACAAAAATACTTTAGTGTCTCGGGAATAGTAACGCGCAACTCTTTGGCCAGCGTAAAAAGTGGTCGATTGCGTGGCGCGACGTGAACACGATTGCCGTGTAATTGGGAATACTTACCTTTTTGTTGGCGAAACTCTTTTGACGTAATGCCCTCTACCTGTACAAAGGGTCGGAACACCAAATCAACGCCATACTCTCTCTCTATATCGAAGTAGGGCGACTTATCACTCGTCGGTCTGGGTTGAGATATTAATATCTTTTTTTACCATCTACTTTCTTAAAAAAATTGATTTTTCAAATAATTGGAGGCTATTGTTAATACGCCCCATAGGGCGAACAAAGGCACAATTTCGAGAGCGCAAAAGTACAAAAAAATCTGCAGAAAAAGGGCCTTTTTACGGAAAAAAGATAAGGTAGGTCTTGTAAAACGATAGCAACTTACTTGCCCCTAACACGCACGCCAGATAGATTATACTGCTTTGCACGCTCAGTTCGAAGTAGGCTTGCAACATTACCAGTGGCAAAAGCAATACGCCTTGCGATGAAACAAGGAAGAGATAAGACTTGAGCCACTGTGTGTTTTTGCGTTTTCCAAAGAACACCCAGCCCACAAACCAATGTGCAAAAGGTCTTTAAGAGGAAGTAGCCTGCCACCAAAGCGGCCAGTATCCCGATAACAACAAACTGCTCGGCAATAAAGGTTTCGATGCGCTGGTGTCGCAGATAAAGGAAGAAAAAGGATGGCATAGAGCAAGCTTGTTTGTACGGCCAAGAACACCTGGAAGCGTATTTCGCCCGTTGTTTCGGCTATTTCGGATGTTCCTTCGTTGCGCACTCGGAAGAAGTGTTTCACCTGTCGGAAGATGAAATCGCGCGACTGAGCAAAAGCCACACAGCCTAACATGAAGCACGCTAGCAGCAACGAGGTGAGCAAATTGTCGCTAGCAATGGTGTAAGGAACGGGGTCGCCAGCCACGCCGGGCCTACCAGCGGGAAGCTCGGGATGATAAAAAAATGGCTCTTCGAGAAAAAAACGATTCGCGATAATATAGTGGCAAATCCACGATGCGTACATCCTTTCCCACCGCGTGTCCCGGTAGGTGAAGCGTGTCGGGACGCTCGCTCCAATTGATGGGTCCGGGCTTAAAATGCGCCTGAATGGCCGAATCTTGCTGCTCGGGAGTGGCGTCATAGGGCAACCAACTAAGCACCTCCTTGGGTGTTAGCACCTTGGGTTTAGCCGCCTTTGCGCTGTCTACTAAGGCGGTTTCGGTTGCCGTGGTGTCGGCAGAGGCGATATAATGTAGTTCTTTAACGGGTTTGAGCACGTTTCGGAGTGGGCTTGTTGGGATGTGTTAGGAATGATATTGCAGGCCTTTTCTTTGCTCGTGGCTTGCGCCTCGTGGCATTAACTAAGCGTTGACCTACAAGGATACATTATATGATAAGGGCAAGGCATGCCCCTGCTAACCGTCTATGCTGTTAAGCTATGGGCATCGGGGCATGCTGCAAGCGATTAAAGGCCGAACGCTTTTTTGATATCGTCTACGCGATCGAGCTTTTTCCCAGGTAAACAACTCCACCTCCATCACCTTTGTTTCGTGATAACGACTGGTAAAAGTCTTCTTCACCACCTCGTTTTTTTCCTGCCCATATGCCCGTAAGCGGCTGTCTCAGTGTAGATGGGTTGACGCAGTTTAAGGGTGCGTTCGATGGCTTTTTGGGCGCAAGTCGAACAGTTCGGCCACCTTTTGTGCTATTTCGCCATCGGTGAATTTCACCTTACTTCGGCCGTAAGTGTTTACATAGATGTTAACGGGTTTAGCCACACCGATGGCATAACTCACCTGAACCTGCATCTCATCGGCCACACCTGCTGCCACCATATTCTTGGCAATGTGGCGCGCAGCATAAGCAGCAGAGCGGTCTACCTTACTTGGGTCTTTGCCCGAGAAGGCGCCTCCGCCGTGTGCTCCCTTACCGCCGTAGGTGTCTACGATTATTTTTCGGCCTGTCAAACCTGTGTCGCCGTGAGGGGCCACCGATAACAAATTTACCTGTGGGGTTAACAAAAAATACTTGATATCATCGTTGAAAAAGAGCCAGCACTTTGGGGCTTGTTATCTGCGCTTTCACGCGAGGCATCAGCACATTGAGCACGTCGGCCTTAATCTTTGCGAGCATCTGGTCGTCGTCGGGACCGAAATCGTCGTGCTGAGTGCTCACAACGATAGTGTCGATGCGCACAGGTTGTCCGTCGTCGGAGTATTCCACCGTCACCTGACTCTTTGAGTCGGGGCGCAAATAAGTCATCTCTTTGCCCTCTTTCCTTATCTCGGCCAGCGTAATCATCAGCAAGTGGGCCAGGTCTAACGACAGAGGCATGTAGTTTTCGGTTTCGTTGGTGGCGTAACCAAACATCATTCCTTGGTCGCCAGCGCCTTGTTCTTCTTCTTCTTCGCGACTAACTCCACGGTTGATGTCGTCGCTTTGTTCGTGAATAGCGGTGAGCACACCACACGAATTGCCGTCGAATTGATATTCCGATTTGGTGTAACCTATGCGATTGATGGTGTTGCGAGCGATGGTTTGCAGGTCGATGTACGAATCTGAACGCACTTCGCCCATGATAACCACTTGACCTGTGGTTACAAATGTTTCTATTGCGCAGTGCGCTTCGTCGTCGTAGGCCAAGAATTGGTCTACCAATGCGTCGGATATTTGGTCGGAAACCTTGTCAGGATGACCTTCTGAAACCGACTCAGACGAAAAAAAGATATGCCATAATTTTATTGTTTGTGTATCTGTTAATATTGTATATGCGCATGCGCCCTGCACTGCCCACGGCTGTTGTTTGTGGGCAGACAAGGCCTATTTGCGACTGCAAAGTTACGCAAAATTGTGCAACTGGCTCTAAGCCACGCTGCAAAATAACATAAAAAGGGGATGTGTGGCTATGGATTTTGACTATTTTTCCATATCGTGTATAGCAGTTTTACAAGCATTATGCCGATGATTGCCAACAACAAATTGGGCAAAAATATCGTGAATGGCACCATGCCTGCAAAACTTAACGCCATATAAAGCAGCACCAAGTTAACGGTTAAGAGCAACCTTTCTCTGAATTGGTGCATCAGTTGCATGTTTTCTTCTGTCTGCACAATTTCAAATCGTTTCCTGTTAATGCGGTAACTAGTCATTCGTATCTTGGTGATGAGCAGGTAAAGCAACAGCTGCATGCCCACAATTATCCACAGTACATGGGGCGAAAGATTGAAATCCACCCCAAAGGGAAGGCAAAATGGCAGGTTACAACCTGTTTTTGTAAGCACGCTATACAAGGTTATAACGATGGCAACCACCACACACAGTTGCGACAATTGTTTTAGCAAACTTGTTTTTTCCATATCTTAATGTTTTAAATGGCGATGTTCAATACCACACAGCATGCAGCAAAACAAGGCCACATACTATGGCAAGTAACACAGATTTTGCCACATCTTGTTTTGCAAAGTTAGGACAATAGTATTAAAAAAACAACCTCTTCCAAGCTTATTTTCTACATCTGGGCCTTGTGTTTTACTCTTTCAACAGGCGTTCTTCTTCTAAGTCGATGCGATGAATAAAGTGTCTCACAAGTTCCTCGTCCACTCTTTCGTTTTCGTTGTTAAGCTTGTTCAACCACAATCGTTGCTCTTCAAGTATCTCGCGATAGGTTTTTCGCACCACCTCATCGTAGAGTGTGGCGCTCCCTTCGCTTTCCAACAGCTCGTTCCAGTGGTTCACCAGGTTGTTTAGCACCGCCGAATGGGTTATGTCTTTGCACATATTGTTGCGCTCCAGAAAGTCAAGACTGGTCTGTGCCATACCTATTCGGATGATGCGTTGGGTTTCTGCGTGAGGCATATGGTCGTCGTAATTGGGCAGTTTCACCATCTTGAGCAGCACGGGTAGCGTCAATCCTTGGAATATTAGCGTGAGAGTTATCACCATAAACGTGATGTAGAGCACCAAACTTCGTTCGGGAAAAGCTATTTGCGTGCCTGGAATATACAGCGGAATAGACAATGCTGCAGCCAGCGAAACCACTCCGCGCATGCCTGTCCAGCCCAAAACCAAGGGTCCGGCATAGCCTTGTTTGCGCGAATCGGCCACCGTTATAAACTTACTCATAAAGCGTGTGATAAACACTGCACTGAAAGCCGCACCCATACGGATAACCACTAGTGCCATGGTGATGAGCAAACCGTAGACTGTTGCCATCCAAAGACTCACGCCATCTTCTTTCAAACCGGTCATTATCTCGGGCAAATCTAGTCCGATAAGCAAAAATGCCATACCATTGAGCAAGAAAATAAGGAAGTTCCACACATGCTCGGAACGCAATCTCGACGACGAACCAACGATTAGTATGCGGCGATAACTGAAGTAAAGCCCACCACTCACCACGGCCAACACGCCTGATGCCTCAACGGTTTCGGCAGAAATATACATCACATACGGACTAAGAATGGTGAACATCGTGTCGATATTCTCGTCCATGGGCAGCCACTTGTGCAACTTAATAAGCACATACGACAGCAGCACGCCCACTCCTGCTCCACCAATCACCATCCATATAAAGCGATGCGGTGGCCTGATACCACACAAATTGACCTGTCCCTATGGCTATAAGGGCAAACTTAACGATGATGAGCGAACTGGCATCGTTGAACAAACTCTCGCCTTCCAGAATGGCAGATATACGCCTTGGCATCTTTACAAATTTCATAATGGCGGCTGCCGACACGGCATCGGGGGGCGAAACAATGCCACCCAACAAAAAACCTAGGGCCACCGAGAAACCCGGAATAAAGGTGTTGGCTATAAATCCCACAACAAGGGCCGTGATAAACACCACGATAAAGGCAAACGAACCTATTACCTTGCGCCATCGCCACAGCTCTTTCCACGAGTTGTTATACGCCGCATCGTACAGTATAGGCGGCAAAAACACAAGGAATATCAAGTCGGGATTGATATTGAAACGGGGCATGCCAGGAATGAAACTCATTGCCACACCACCTAATACAAGCATAATGGGATAGGCCACTTTTACGCGCTGACTCACCATAATCAATATACAAATGGCCAGAATGAGCGCAATGATCAAGACTAATTGATGTTCTATCATCGTGAAGAAGGGTAGAATTTGTTGATGTTTCTTTTTTTTATCCCAGATTTTTGATACATAGGCACAGCACAACAGCGCTCCCTGGCGCCTAACACGCCCTTCATTGTGATGCGATTGGGGGCAAAAGCCGCCCCGTTACCACTCCACTTTTTTTCCTAAATAATACTTATTCACATTGTCGCGTGCCACTCCGTTACCCATGCATTCAAAGCGTCGCACATTGCAATTGGGTATTTCTTCGCCACAATAGTAGGCACTAAAAGAATCTTTGGCATAACCATCGAGCAACACTTTAAACGAACTGTTGGATGCACCCCTAACCTCTACGCCCTGGAAGAAAATATTAAACGCATCCTTGGCATAGCCAAAGTTCAGCACTCTAAAGCTGGCGATAGAGGCATTGATTTTCTTTCCCAGATAATACACATCGTAATCGGTTTTAGAATAGCCAAAACCCAGGTTGTTACCAGGTAGCAATTCGGCCGGAAAACGTTCCCAATCGGCCATTCCGCGCTGGTCGTTACTAGGCGTAACACGGTCTGACACAATCACTGCGGGCTGTTCCTCGGCATCGCCCAGCACACGGAACGTGCGCGGATTGGCTCCCTTGAGCACCTCGCCACAATAATACACCGACCGGCGGTCGCGCGCATAGCCATGCCCTAGATATTCAAACGAGCGTGCATCTGCCCCACTCATCAAGCGCCCTTCAAAATAAACATAGCGCTGATCTAATCCATATCCATACAATTTGCGCGGTTTACTAAAGTCGTGTTGTGCCCAAACAGGCTGTGCCAGCATGGCCAACGCCATTAGCATCAGTCCAACAAGCATCTTATTAAGCATAAAAATCTTTTTCATCTTATCTATTTTTTAGGGTTTATCTCTATCCATCCATTGAAAAGCCAGGCGCTCACTGCCATCGCCAACGTGTATCACGCCACAATATTCAAAACCATGTTTGCGAATATTATACAGCATAGGGGCATTATCTTGATGTGTGTCGATGCGCAAATTTGTGGCCATGCGCTTGCAAAATTGCATCACAAGCGCAAACACACCGTGCATTGTGGGCCGTGCAGCCATGCGATGTATCACACTATAAGGCTGCTCGTTGTCTATCCATTGCCCATACCAGATGCACGCATAAGTGGGGTCGGGCCCTTGCGCCAGCACAAAAGTGGCCACCAGTATCCCCGCCATCTCCATTACATAACACTGCCCTCTACGCACATCTTCTTCAACAGTATCACGCCGCGGATAGCCCACAGTCCACTGATGCCTATTACCCGAGGCCTCCATACGTTGCCTTCCTAGGTCTAAAAGCAGCATCACAGTGTCGATGTCGGCCGTCGTGGCCTGCCGTATAAGTACGTTTTCTGCCATAAGCCATGATTTAAAGCCACATTGCACAGCCACATAACTCACCCGCCATGCAATAAAGCTAATATGCAAAGTTAGCATTTTTTCTTCGGATGCTTTAAAAAAGCCCTATTTTCTTTGGCGCTTATCTCAAAAATGTATAGCTTTGTGCCAACATAAAACAACGCAAAACATGAACAGGCTCACATTAAAAATGGTTGTCACGGCACTGTGTGCACTTGTGATATGCTGCACAGGCAATAGTAAAATTAAAGAAAATAAAGTACAAACAATGAACACGAAAGCAGAGATATACCTCGCTGGCGGATGCTTTTGGGGAACAGAACACTATCTTAAACAGATAGATGGCGTGTTAGAAACACAAACGGGATATGCCAACGGGCATGGTAAAAACCCCTCGTACCAAGAAGTGTGCACCGACAAAACGGGCTTTGCCGAGGCCGTTCGCGTGGCCTACGACCCCGAACGACTACCCCTTACCCTGCTACTGCAACTCTATTTCAAGTCGATTAACCCCACATCGCTCAACCGACAGGGCAACGACGTGGGCACACAATATCGCACTGGCATTTACTACACCAACAAAAACGACCTGCCTTTGATTATGGCCGAAATGGAAAAGGTGGCCAAACAGTACCAACAACCATTGCAAGTGGAGGTGTTGCCACTAAAAAACTTCTATGATGCAGAGGATTATCACCAAGACTATTTGGAGAAAAACCCCACAGGCTATTGTCATCTGCCACAGGCTTTGTTCGACATGGCTCGTAATGCCAATAAAAATACAGAGAAAAAAAGCCATACACCAAACCCTCCGACGAAGAACTACGAAGCAAACTCACACCCCTGCAATACGAGGTTACACAGAAGGGCGCCACCGAAAAAGCCTTTCGACAACGAATACGATGCCGAATTTCGCGACGGCATCTACGTGGATGTAACCACGGGCGAACCCCTTTTCCTCTCTACCGACAAGTTTAATTCGGGCTGCGGATGGCCCGCTTTCTCCAAACCCATCGATAACAGCGTGCTCAACAACAGCGAAGACCGCTCGCATGGCATGGTTCGCACCGAAGTGCGATCGGCAAAAAGGCAACGCCCACTTAGGGTCATGTGTTCAACGATGGCCCGCGCGAACGTGGTGGTTTGCGCTATTGCATCAACAGTGCCTCGCTCCGTTTTGTGCCTAAAGAGCAGATGGAGGCACAGGGATATGGCGCCTATCTGCCTATGCTAGAACAGAAGCAGAACAAGTAAACCCTAACTTAACTAGCAAGCAGCCAACTCTTAACGAGAAACAACCAACATTTGCCCGACAACCACCGTTTGCCAAGCAAGCAATCATTAACCCTGCCCCACCCCTCTACGCCGTATAGAGGGCTGGGGCTTTTGCATAATAAAGCCATCGATTGTTTGTACAACATGGTCTTTACCCATCCCGTCCATAACCTTTACCCATCCTTAACATAGTCTTTACCCCCAATCGGTGGTTAAACCACTTACCACTTATTTGGACTAGAACGCTAATACCAAGCAAACACCCACTTACATTCGGCTTTATCTTCGCAAAACAAAGCCACAATATCCCATTACATCATTGAGCACAACCACTAGCCGCTTTCTTAAGCAAAGCACTTAGTCTCGCTTTTTGCACGCTTTGCAGCCTGTCTTACCGTTTTGTAAATTATTCCGTCAATAAATTAACACATTTTCACCAGGTTTTTACAACCCACTCTCCAGTAGATTGCATAAAACGGAGTATTAAAAGGGGTATTTTGCATATAGTTGCAGAAGTCGTAAAAAACAAGACAAAACATTGCTATTTCCTACAAAACGCAGTGCTATCTCCTACAAAACGTAGTGCTATCTCGTGCTAAACGCAACGCTATCTCGTGCTAAACGCAGCGTTATCTCCTACAAAACGCAAGCCTATTTGCTGTATTTTACAACTATTACATCATAAACATGCAAATCAATCCTTTTGAAAAAAACCACACTCCTAACACCAACTTGCAACTTACATTCCACTACATGGAGATTTACACCCTGCCCACTTACTCACTATTAATCAACCATTTACGCCACAACAAGCAATTATTCATCAATTTCTCCCTACTATTTTGCCACCATAAGGAGCAACAACGAGGCAAAAACACACAAACACACGAACTGTTGTTTGCAAAAAACACGCAAACACGTAATACACCATCGCACAAGCACTTACGCCAAAACAGAGCCTAAAAATCGCCTCACGGGCATCATTTGCCCACCTTTGGCACAGCATTTTTTTGCTTCTAGAAGAACGCACACAACGAACAAAGATTGTAAAATATTATTACCAAAAACAAGAAAACAAGGTTCTTGAACCTTTATGCTAGCAATCTTGCGCAATACTTAGCGCATTTGCACAAACACAAAAGCAACTAAGAGGTCAGAAAAGAAAACGAAAGAGAACATAAAATATCATATTACTAACACACAAAACAAAACCCTCTAGTCTCTTAAATACAGAGGTTCGCGCCCAATAAACCATAAAAAAGACAACGCAAATCAAAAACAGCATAAAACTAACATAAACAAACATTTTTATACCTATATGTAATAAATCATCACATTATCTTGGTGTTTAAGATAACAATTGTTATTTTTTTGCAAGCGTAAATCATATATTGTACCAATGCTATAATCGCAAGATATAGATCCAAAAATACGCCTATCAGGCAAATAGAACAAGAAGAAGACCAACAGAATATATATAAGGACAGCCGCTCTCGGCTGCACCAACTCTCTTTAGAAATAGAACATTTCTATGTTACCACATAAACTATTGTAAATAGAAACTTGTAAATTGTTGTATTAATTATTAATTAAATGAGAGATTTTATGGAAAAAAAGACTTATGCTGTTTCTAGTCTCGTTCTTCCTAAGTGCAGGAATAGCGATGGCGCAAACACAAGTTTCCGGTACAGTTATCTCGTCAGAAGACAACGAGCCCATCATTGGAGCATCCATCATTGTGGAAGGTTTAAAGACGGGCGCAGTGACCGACCTCAACGGAACTTCACCTTATCTGTGCCCAAAGGTAAGAAAATCGTTGTTAGCTACATCGGAATGCAAACGCAAACACTATCGCCTAAACCCACAATGAAAAATTACATTGTCGCCCAACAACGAAACGCTGAACGAGGTTGTTGTTACGGGTGTGTCGAACATGGACCGAAGAATGTTTACCGGAGCCACGGATAAGATTAAGGCAAACGATGCCATAATCGGTGGTATGGCCGATATTAGTCGTTCGCTCGAAGGTCGTTCGGCTGGTGTAAAGTGTGCAAAACGTGTCGGGAACTTTCGGCACGGCACCCAAAAATTCACGTACGCGGAGCCACCTCCATCTACGGCAATTCGAAGCCCCTTTGGGTGGTGGATGGCGTTGTGCAGGAAGATATCACCGATATTAGTGCCGATGCGCTATCGTCGGGCGATGCCGAAACGCTTATCTCTTCGGCTATTGCGGGCCTCAATTCAGACGACATCGAAAGCTTCCAAATTCTTAAAGACGGTTCGGCTACATCTATTTATGGTGCTAGAGCCATGAGCGGTGTTATCGTTGTTACAACAAAAAAAGGTCGTTCGGGACAAGCACACGTGAACTATACAGGCGAATTTACTTCGCGTATGATTCCCACCTACAGCCAGTTTAACATTCTAAACTCGCAAGACCAAATGGGCATTTACCAAGAGATGCAAGATAAGGGATGGCTCAATCTCTCGAGCGTGCTCAATGGTAGTGATTATGGTGTGTATGGAAAGATGTACGAACTGATAAACACCTTTAATCCCACAACAGGACAGTTTTATTTGGAGAACACCAAAGAGGCTCGCGATGCTTATTTGTATAGCGCCGAAATGCGCAATACCAATTGGTTTGAAAAGCTATTCTCAAACTCCATCATGCAAAACCATTCTGTGAGTTTGAGCGGTGGTACAACTAAATCCAACTACTACGTGTCGATGTCGTACATGGCCGACCCAGGATGGTATAAAGACTCGCAAGTACAACGCTACACGGCCAACTTCAACGCCACGCATCGCCTGTTAGACAACCTTTCGCTCACGCTTTTGGCCTCGGCCTCGTATCGTAAGCAACAGGCTCCTGGCACTTTGGCGCAAGATGTAGACGTGGTTAGCGGACAGGTGAAGCGCGATTTTGACATCAACCCCTACTCATATGCACTGAATACATCGCGCGCACTCGACCCCTACACCTTCTATCATGCCAACTATGCGCCCTTCAACATTCTTAACGAGTTGGAGAACAACAAGATTGACATGAACGTATTGAACACAAAGTTTCAAGCCGAATTGGCTTACAAGCCCATCAACGACTTGCGTTTGTCGGTTATTGGCGCTGTGCAATACGACACATCTACACAAGAACACAAAATTACAGAGCACTCCAACCAAGCACAAGCATACAGAGCAATGGACAATGCACTGATACGCGATGCCAATACCTACCTGTATAAAGACCCCACTAACGCCTATGCACTGCCTTTATCGGTATTGCCTAGCGGTGGTTTTTATCAAAAAACAGGTCTTCAAAAGATAAGTTGGGATATACGTGCCACAGCCAACTATAACCACACCTTCGACCACACGCACGCGCTTAACGTGCTTGGCGGACTGGATGTGTCTAATGTAGACCGTAAGCGTACATACTTTAATGGTGTGGGTATGCAATACGATGGCGGCGAAATTCCCTTCTATATCTTCGAGTTTTTTAAGAAAAATATCGACGACAACGCCCTGTATTATTCGCTTAACAACACCTATAATCGCACGGCTGCATTCTTTGCAACAGGTACTTACTCGTATAAACATCGCTACAACCTCACCGGAACTTATCGATATGAGGGTACCAACCGCCTTGGACGAAGCCGAAGTGCACGCTGGTTGCCCACATGGAACGTGTCGGGAAGCTGGAATGCAAGCGAAGAGCCGTGGTTTAAAAACGCGTTCAAAAACACGCTCACGCATGCCATGGTGCGCGCTTCGTACTCGCTAACTGCCGACCCAGGCCCTTCCACTTACACCAATTCAACACAGATTTTGAAATCGTACACACCGTATAGGATATTCGGAACCGATAAAGAGTCGGGTATTATGACCAGCGAATTGGAAAACTCAAATCTCACATACGAAAAAGAAACACGAGTTTAATGTGGGCTCTGAACTAGGCTTTTTCAACAATCGCATCAACGTAACATCTCGACCTTTTCTGGCGTAACAACTTCGACTTGATTGGCCCTATTGCCACACAAGGCGGGGGCGGACAAATAGTGCGCTATGCCAACACGGCCTCGATGAAGTCGCAGGGTCAAGAATTATCCATCCAAACAACCAACATCAAGCACCGCGATTTTTACCTGGATAACCAACCTCATCTTCTCGCACGTAACCACAGAAGTTACCTCGTTGATGAGTCAGGCGCGTACAATCGACCTCATTAGTGGCGAGGCCAGCAGTGGCTTTACAATGAAAGGTTACCCCCATCGCGCCATATTCTCGATGCCATTCAAAGGGCTAACCGATAAAGGCATACCCACATATCTAAACGAAAAGAACGAGTTGACGTCTACCGACCTTGACTTTCAAAACCGCATCGACAATAGTTATCTTATTTATGAAGGGCCAACCGAACCCACCATCACTGGTTCGTTGGGCAACGAATTGAAATGGAAGAACTGGCGTTTAAACGTGTTCGTCACCTATTCGTTTGGCAGTTATGTGCGCCTCGACCCCGTGTTTAGCGCACGTTATAACGACCTCACGTCGATGACCAAAGAGTTTAAAAACCGCTGGGTGCAAGCAGGGCGACGAGCTAACAACCAACGTTCCAGGTATTCTGCCTTATCGCAGTTATGCCTCAAACCGCAGGTTACGCATTGCTTACAACGCCTATAACTACACCAGCAACCGCACAGCGAAAGGCGACTTTATCCGTATGAAAGAGATATCTTTGGGCTACGACCTACCCAAATCGCTGCTCCAATCGACACCCTTTACCACGCTCTCGCTGAAACTGCAAGCCACCAACCTCTTCCTTATCTATGCAGATAAGAAACTGAATGGCCAAGACCCCGAGTTTGTTAATGCTGGTGGTGTGGCAGCACCATTGCCTCGACAATTCACTATGACCCTCAAATTAGGTTTATAAACAAAAAAATATATTGAATTATGAATATGCGAAATATCTACATATACATGTTGTTAGCAGTAACAACACTGACATTAAGCTCGTGCGACGACTTCCTTGATAAGCTCCCCGACAACCGAATGGATCTCAATAGCAAAGAAAAGGTGCAGAAATATCTGGTATCTGCCTATCCCGATCATAACCCTGCCTACTTGGCAGAGCTATATTCGGACAATGCAGACGAGTTTGATGTAACGGGCTGGGGCACCGATGGAATATTTCAAGACCAAGCTTTTGCATGGAAAGACATCACCGAGACGCAAGACAAAGAGTCGCCGCAGGAGCTGTGGAATAGTCTTTACATGGCCATGGGCACTGCCAACACAGCCCTGCAAACCATCGAACAAAGCGGAAACAGCACAAGCAGCGACTACCAAGCATCGAAAGGCGAAGCCCTGCTTTGCAGAGCCTATGCCGCTTTTATGCTCTCTAACACGTTTTGTATGGCCTACGATGCCACCACGGCCGACAAACATCTGGGGCTTCCCTACCCCTTGCAGCCCGAAACCATCGTTGGAGCAAAATACGAACGAGGCACTTTGGCCGCCTTCTACAAGCAAATAAACAGCGACATCGAAGCAGGCTTGCCACTTGTTACCGACAATTACTCGCGCCCCAAATACCACTTCACCCGCAATGCGGCCTACGCTTTTGCTGCACTTTTCAATCTCTACTATCAAAAGTACGACAAAGCAGTGGCCTATGCATCGCATGTTTTGGGCACGAATGCATCGTCTAAGCTGCGCGATTGGAAAGCCTTCAACGCCTTATCGGCCAACGGACAAATTGCGCCTAATGCTTATATAAACGCCTCAAGTCAAGCCAACCTACTGTTACAAACAGTTTATTCGCAAGCAGGTGCTTATCTTGGACCCTACGGCGTGGGCAACAAATATGCGCACGGACAATTAATATCTGAGAAAGAAGACTTGCAATCGCGAGGTCCGTGGGGGCGAAGCGCAGACTTTGGCTACACCGTTTGGAGCAACAACAGCCTCTCGAAGTTTTTTATTAACAAAGTGCCTTACTCCTTTGAGTACACAGATGTGCAAGCAGGTATTGGCCATGCCCACTCGGCTTACGCAGTGTTAACAACCGACTTAACCCTCCTTGTACGCGCCGAGGCCTATGCCATGCTAGGCAAATACAACGAGGCCGTGGCCGACTTAAACACAGAAGTGAAAGCCTACTCGAGCGGTGCGCTAAGCGTTACACTGGACGGCATAAAAGATTTTTATAACGGGATAAGCTATTACACGCCCACCGACCCCACACCGAAGAAACGTTTTAACACAGCATTCAATATCGAACCCACCACGCAAGAGCCACTTCTGCATGCCATCTTGCAACTTCGACGCATCATGACAACAGGCGAAGGCTGGCGATTGCAAGACGTTAAACGCTATGGCATGGTGATTTATCGACGCACACTGAGCGCAAGTAGCACCGTGGTGGCCGTTAAAGACTCACTAACAGCCAACGACCCACGCCGCGCAATACAGTTGCCGCAAGACGTTATCACCGCTGGACTACCAGCAAAACCCCAGAAATAAGTAAAAAAATAAAAAAGCGTAGAATATGAAGAAGACATTAATAGCCTTACTAGCAATCGTGGCGTTGGGCTTCGCTTCTTGCTCGGAAGACAACCCCTCTAGCGAAAGCATCTTCGCAAAGAAGGCAGTACACCGCGACAATTTCGACAAATGGCTACTCAATAGCTACACCTATCCCTACAATATAGATGTTAAATATAAGATGGAAGACATATATAGCGATATGAAATACCATCTTGTTCCTGCCGATTCGGCTAAGGCGGCCAAGCTATCCATCATCGCAAAGTATCTTTGGTTTGATGCCTATGCCGAATGTGTAGGCCCATACTTTGTTAAAGCCAACGTTCCTAGAATTATCCATCTTATTGGTTCGCCAGCCTTTAACAGCGGACAAGGCACAATGGTACTCGGCACAGCAGAAGGCGGATTGGTGATAACACTCTACATGGTGAACAACTTAACCGATAAGATGCTTACCGATTATGCCACCGTTAACGATTATTACTTTCACACAATGCACCACGAGTTTACGCATATCCTAAACCAGAAAATTCCCTACGACGAGAATTTTCAACACATCTCTGAAGGAAACTACGTGAGTGGTGACTGGTATCAAAAACGCACTTCGGCCGCTAACAAAAAGGGTTTTTGTTACGCCCTACGCCATGAGCGAGCCTTTGGAAGACTTCGCCGAGATGCTTTCGGTATACGTTACCACATCGCCAAGCGGATGGCAAAAGATTATGGACACCGCAGGAACAACGGGTGCACCCTTTATCCAAGCCAAACTCGACATGGTTCGCGCATATATGAAAAAAACTCGTGGAAACTGGATATCGACGAACTTCGCAGCATTGTGCTTCGCCGAGCTTCGGAGATTAATCACCTTGACCTGAACCAATTAAAATGAAAGGATTGCTGTTATGAAAAAAATAATGATTTGCATACAGGCACTTCTGGCCTCATTCGTGCTCGTTTCTTGTTTGCACGACGACAACGAGCTGTTTAACGAGTCGGCTGCACAACGCTTAGACAAGGCCGTTGAACATTATAAGCAAGTGCTGGAGTCGGCTAACAACGGATGGGAACTGCAGCTTTGGACCGAACCTTCGTACTCGGGCGGAGGCTACACCTATCTAATGAAATTCAAAGAAGGCAAAGTAACTGTGGCAAGCGACCTTGTTGACGCCGACAAGGTGGCCACTTCTAGCTACGACATCACCAAAGACATGGGCCCTGTGCTAACGGTTAACACCTATAACGAAATATTTCACAGCCTGGCTAACCCCTCGTTGAGCGACGACAACGGCAAAGGGCAAGACTATGAGTTTATGATTCAGCGTGTCACCAACGATTCTATCTTTTTGGAAGGCAAAAAATTCCACAACAAAATGGTGATGACACGATTAAAAGACAACGTTAACTGGCAAAACTATATCAGTGCAATGAAGAATGTGGCCGACAATGTGAAGGTTACTTACAAATATATTGCTGGCCAAGACACCACATTAGTAAACCTCTCTTCGGCTAGACGAGCAAGGTTCACCATCAAAGACAGCGTTGTGACAGTGCCCTTCTGCTACACAGAAAGTGGCATCGAACTGCAAAAACCTGTGACAATTGCTAACAAACAGGTGAAAACGATGGCCTACAACATTGACAATCTCACCTTCACGGGCAGCAATTCGGGGGCCACCGACGTGGTGTTTACCACCGACTTTATGCGCTATGCCGACTATGAAGGCACATATAACTTTGAGTATCAGGATGGGTCGATACGAGTAAAGATGGTTCCAGCAGGCGATGGTAAGACTTATTGGCTGGAAGGTTTGTCTACAGATTTCAAGCTCACCTTCACCTATAACAAGAAGACAGGAACGCTTACCTGGGGACCCGAGAAGGTGTTTACCGATGCAAACAACCGCAGTATATGGATGTGCTCGTGGGATGCAGCCGACACCAAACAGGTATTTAAGTTCGATGTACTGGGATTTGTGGTTAACAAAGACTTCACCAAACCAGGTGTTTTCCTCACATTCACCTCGGCGTATGCGGGCTATATCAATCTCGATTCGATGATTCTCATGGAGTATAACGGCTCTAAGAAAGTAGGAAAATCAACCACTGTGCTTGTTAATGGCAGTGCCGAGATTGCCATGATTAAGGGTATGACCAAGATTTAATTACAACTAAGGATTTATACAAATGAAGATAGTAAAATTGCACTCCATAATTGCGCTGGGCTTATTCGTACTTTTGGCAGCCTGTGGCAACGACAACAATGACAACAGCGTTGACCTGCAAACCCTAAAAGTGGTGTCGGCAAAAACATCTTTCGACGCTTTGGGTGGCAAAGACACCATTCTCGTTAACAACGACGTGAAAAAGGCCTACGCTCTTGCGCCATGGGCTAAGGTGAATAGCAACGGAAAACTGGTGGTTGTTACGGTAGACGTAAACCAAGACATGCAGTCGCGACACACGGCTGTGGTGATTAAGGCGACAGATAACGACTCTACCATCGTGGCAATAGACCAACTTGGCCCGGTAACGCAGATAGACTTACCCGAAAATATCGTTTTTAACGATAGCGCTAACGCAGTTTCGTATAAGGCAAAAAGCACATTTGGCATCAAAATATCTTCGCTTAACAACTGGATTACTGCCAATTATGCAAATGGCGAAGTAAGCATCAGCACCACCGAAAACAATGAAGGACACTTGCGCACAGGGCAAATAGTGGTGGAAAGTTCGATGGGAAAAGATACGATAAACGTGACGCAGATTGACCTTGACCGTGATATTCTAGGCGATTACTATTTGCAACTGGTTGAAACCGACGACGAACGTAAACCCGTTACGCGCAACTATGCGGTGAAACTAGTGAAAGAAAGCAATAAACTGATGCTGAAATTCACCACCAACGACCTGGCTTTTTCCCGTTACTTACTCGGCAGAGAAAGGGGGGTTATCCGTAGCAGGCGGTCAGTATGCAGGTATGTTCGATAACAATCACATTGGCACAATCGTTGGTCCTAGCGATGGACAAACCTCAACAAGCACCACGGTAACCATCTCGGGCAAGTTTGTTTACAACCCCGAAAGGGCCAGTAAGGCAGCTTTCTTGGAAGGCACAGAGTTGTCTTTTGGTAAAGAGCCCGCCTTTGTTTTAGGCAAATTCTCGTCTACGGTTATCGAGTACAAAAACTATAAGGGCTACCTTATCTATGGCAACGATGCTCAACTGTTTAAACGCAAGTTGTAAGTTGCTTCTAAAAAACAATTTATTGATGTTGTGATGGCAGCAATGTGGCAAGCATTATCCATCCTTTATCTAACCGTGAGGGCGAGTTTGAGGTGCGAACTTCAACTCGCCCTCTTTTCTTCTCGAGGTATGGTGTTAGAGCTTTATCGCATATTAGCGTGCAGCCCCAAAAAGCCAGCGCCTTCTTACGCATAATCTAAACCTAAATCTTATGCGTAAGAAGGCGCAAGCGTGCTACAAATAGAAGGCGAAGAGCGTTAAAAGGCGAAGCCGCAACCTAAATAGGGAAGAGAGATAGGCCACTGTAAGCCCAGCTTTCTTTCGAAAACAAAGTTGAGCGCGACGCCCATACGAAGAAAGAAACCTCGAGCTGGCTGATAGCGATAACCCACTTCGCCAAAGTGGTAGTACCCCATTTCCCAACGTCTATTATTGTTCCATCCGCTAAATCCTGGTGGGGCGTCTGCATTATCTTCTTTACAAAAGTAGCCAAAGGCCATCCCCAAGCCTAATTCTAAACGATGATTGCCTCGTCCAATAAGATAATTGCTGGCCACCAGTATGGAAGGACCTGAGTAAAGAACACTTGGTTCGTCCTTGGGAGATGTTCCCATTCCCATATTATACGATAAGCCCACACGATAACCCCAATGGTTGCTCGACTTAAGTCGCGAGTCGAAGCTTACGCCCACTAGGCCCGATGCCCCAGCAAACTCGGTAAACAAGGCTCTTCGAGGCTTTTTCTTGAGCCTTCGCTGCGGTAACAAACAATGCCACAGACATGATGAATAACAAACGTTTCATTGTTGTTTATTTAAAAAGTAATGAAGACGCTGATTTCGGTTTACTGCCATCAACGTTTATTGTTTACCCGTTATATCGTGATATATCTTTTTATACCACGGGCGCGACTGAATTTTGTGCAGGCGGTCTTTATAAGGTTTCAGGGTTTTATGGAAAAATTCATCGAAATAAACATCCTCGTTTTTTTCAGGATATACAAGCAAGCAGCCTCTGTATATTGGTCCATCAGGGCCTTGTTGCGCGTAATGTTGCCTTCGTGTATGCGGTAAACCCCCAGAGGCTTATTAATAAAACACACCTTGGGATTACTCTTAAACACCTCTAGCCACATCACCCAGTCTTCTTTAGCGCGGAGAAACTCTTTAAAACGATGGCCATCCAGCACTTTTTTTGTAAAGCAAAAAGCAGTGGCAAGGCACATTAAAATCAACATCCCAATATAGTAATAAACTTTTATAAGTAAACTTATGGCGCGACAGGTCGCAAAAATGGCGGACGCTGTTTGCCTTTATGAATTTCGGAGAAGTTAGACACAACGATGTCGCATTGTTCGCGCTTAAAGGCCTCAACGCTTTCTTCCATCTTGGTAGGCTGCAGCAAATCGTCGCCATCAAGAAATTGGATAAGGTCGCCTTGAGCCAGCGTTAAGCCTGTGTTTCGGGCTCCGCTCAAGCGTTTGTTTTCTTGATAGAAGTATTTAAATCGTGCATCTTTCTCTTGCCAGGCTTTGGCAATCAAGGCCGAAGAGTCGGTTGAGCCATCGTCTACAATGATACATTCCCAATTGGTATAAGTTTGATTGGCCACACTTGCTAAGCTTTCATCCAAGAAAGCCTCTTGGTTGTAGCAGGGTACAATAACTGAGATTTTCATATTATATTTACTGTTTTTTTGATAAGGAGGTATATCTAAGGCATACATCAACCAGTTGGTGAAACTGTATTTGCGCACCAGGGAGGGAGGAAGGGGCACATAAGGCGTGTTTAGAAATTGTGATAAGCCTTCGAAACTGCCATTTTCTACCACAAAAATGTTTTCAGGGCGATAAAAATCGTAGCGTTTAACCGTGGCATTATCAGTGATTAGTTTTTTGCCATAGCGCATTGCCTCGAATATTCTAAACGACAAGCCATTGTGTTCGCATGCTTTGATGTCGAGCAACATCCCTGCTTTTAACGACGATTCAAGGTAAGTGAGAAAACTCACACAGCGTGTTATACACTTGATTTGTGGATGCGAGAAGTGGTGAGAGTTGCTGCCAGCTATCAATTGGATGTTAAGTTCGTAGTTGTATTTCTGCAGTTGGTCTACCATTTTAACCAGCGACGCCACCCTACCAGCTTGATATGCGCCAGCATACATCACCTCGCGCGCATTCACTTGCACGTGGGGCATGGGGAAATCGAAATAAAAATTGGTGCAAGCAAGCAAGTTGGGGTATTGCGATTGGTATGCCGTAATATCGTTGGGGTCGAAAACAAAGAAGCGATCGAAACGCGCAATAACATCGAAAACGCGTGGGAAACGCCCCAACCCATCCCATTGATAAGCCACTTTTTTACGAGCAACGCGGGCTACTTCGTTAAGGGCATCATCCTGAAGCAAGTCGGGACGCACCACAACAATAAAGTCAACGCTCTGCGTTTGATAGCTTTTTAAACGGCGCGCAATAGTATTAGAATAATAGGTTGCAACAATTTTACGTTTATATTCCTTGTGGCCGAGTAGATGTTTGAACACAAAATTGGCCACCCTTGTCTTGAAAGTGTGCTTGAACTTGGGCGAAAGCACCTGCCATTGAGCAAAACCCATATATTGTAGGTTTTTATCAATGGCCTTATAAAGTTCGAACTCGGGAGGCAAAATAACGATTATATTCTTATCGGCGATTGTCATTCACATAGAACATTTTAAAACCCAAATGGGCAAGATTGGCATACAGCAGTGTTCTAATACAAAGAGAATTGAAAATAGAACAATAACACATCGTGCAAAAGTAGCTAAAAAGACTTACAAATGCAACAAAAAATGAGAATTAATTACTTTACAAAGACTCAACTACTCCGCACATCACACAAAACAGTGATGCAACTAACTGCAAACAACCTTTTTGGGGATTAAGACTCGTGCGCAAACGCTCTTTATTTGCCCAACGCCTTTAATAGCAAAGCCATTTTTTCGCGGCGTTCTATCGAAAAAACAGAACCGTTTCGTTCGATATAATCAAAGAGGTTGAAGGCCTTTTGCAACATTATTTCGCACTCCTCAGCAGTTGCTTCGGTCTCAGCTTCAGCGTAATACAGCTCTGCCAGCATAGCCAATCGGTCTAATCGCTGGTCTTCGGGATAAGATTGCAGGCCCATCATCACTTCGTCTATTGTGGCAAAATGATAGAGATTATATGGCCCTAGATATTGTTCGTAAAGTTGCCTGATAACCTCACGGCGTTGATTTAATTCTTTCTTCTCGAGTGCTCTACGCAAAGCGTCCATAAATTCGCGTATGAGCCGTTGTATATAGTCGCGCTGTAACATGTAAAAAATGTTTATAGTATTCAAAATTTCTGCAGTTCACCCTACTTCCTTGAGCAACTGGCAGGAGGCTACTTTGCAAAGTTAGCACATTCTTTTGTAACAAGAACAGAAACAGAAAAGATTTTTTAGCCCCTTACAACCATTTTCGCACATAAAAAACTCTATTTCAACACCAAGAGCACATCAACCACCACGACACTCGCCCTATTAACCGCCAATAACACAACACCCTCACACCTTATTTACCTCTCCACAGCTTGCTAGTAGCAATGGTTGCTATTTCCACAATATTACTCCAAAAACCTGCTTACCTATAAAGAATATTTATTTAGAGACAGCAGGCAAACCTTAAAAATATGTTTAGAAACGCGAAATAACTTGATTAAAATCAATTTTTGCATAAGAATTGCGGAAAAATTCGTGCAAACTATTGCACAGAACAAAAAAACATCGTATCTTTGCAATGTATTCGAGAGAATGCTTTTCATAATAAGTTTTCATTAGGTTAGTAGTTTGATAGATTTTAAGGTTAAAGATTATGTTATTAGATTTTGAAACAATCGCGATGTTGGTTGGCGTTACAATCGTAACTGCTCTTAGCATTATCGCTTTGCAACACACCAACATCCGTTAACATTATTCTTTGGGATGACGGGATGAGTGATCATGCCGTCATCTTTTTTTCTTTATATACACCCTCCAACTTTATATCTTGTTCCTCATTTCGTTGGCATATCTCCCTATTTTTTTATGATATGCTTGTTTTTAATTCTCTATTTCTAGCTTTTATTTTCCTGCTGTGCAGTTTTATTGGGTCAGTCGTAAAACCCAGTAGCAATCCGCTTCTCGTGCACATGATTTCATAAGCCTATACAGGAAGAACGGAATATCTGTAACTCCCTTAAACTGGGTTTTACGGCTGACCTCAAATTCTGCATAGACTCTAGCCACCGATGGGCAGGGGTAGAATACAAGCTGTAAGGATTATTACACGATTATATTTTTTTAGCTGATGGAAACTAAAAGGATAGCCATTTTTACATGTGTAAAATGTAAATATTTTCGATAAAAGTTTAACACAAAAACAGCCCTTAAATTCATCAGCAGCTCACTTGGACGCAAATATTCAATTCTCGCGAAGGTTTATTTACACTAGAAAGGGGATGTAAAGTAATTGCATAGAAATTGATTATATAATGAATAAATACGCAGCTGATAGTAGTTTAGTGGGCGTTTTGCAGCAAAAACGCAAGGCTAAATGCAGCAAAACGCAAGGCTAAATGCAGCAAAAACGCAAGGTAAAATGGTGCAAAACGCAAGGTAAAATGGTGCAAAAACGCAGGGTAAAATGGTGCAAAACGCAGGGTAAGATGGTGCAAAAACGCACCGCGAAATGCATAATTTTTTTCACTTTGTGCGGTGGTTTTATCTTTTGCTTTTTGATATAAAAAGTTCGACTTTTAGGGGTAAAAAGAGTCTAAAAAAAGATGGCGTTTTGACTACTAAAAAGTTGGTTTTTTTGCGCGGTGGATAATGGAGGACTGGTGAGTAATTAGAGAAGCTAAATGATGCAAAATGCAGCTATTGGGTCTCAAAATGCTGAAAAAAATAATTTGTGAACGACTGATTTTATGGCCTAAAACGATGTTTTTTTATGCAGTGATTTTCGCTAGAATGAATGTTAAAAGCAATTGGTGTTTGTAAAAATATTTGCAATCTATTTAACACTATACGTCAGAACTCAAACTTATGATGTAGCATTGTTGCGTAGATTGCTTGGATGGTGGCCTAACCTAAGCGACTACAGCAATAAATAAATACCTATGAAATGATGTGCAAGAGAAGCGGGTTGCAACAAGATTTTACGACTGACCCGTTTTATTCTCGGCCATTCTGCTGCGAATTACGTCAGCGCTACCCCGTACTCCTCCACCCATATGCTGGATGTCTTAAGCACACCACCTTGTTTATTTTAAGTAAAACAAACCCCTTTTTCATGGCTTCAACTTCTATCATATTGATTTATCTCAAACCAATCCTTACATCCGTTTAGTTTTTAGGTATTATTGCGCACATTACCAGTGTTATTCTTGCAGATGTAGTGCACTACGTTTTCAAGAAATACACAGGCAAAATGCCAACTGGTAAACGCAAGATGCACTGAAAGTAGTCTTAATAATATAAAGCTATGTAACAAGTGGCCTAACTACTGTGTTGCGCTTATCATTCCCATTCATTACAACTTCACTCCACATTAGCGCTACACTTACAAGACTAAGTTGATACTAGCGTCAAAACAGAAACAAAACACCCCAGGCAACAAAGACATTACCTGGGGTGTAAATGGCATTTGCCAAGGCCTTTTATCTACTTGCACCAGCACTATATCAACATACACCAACTCTCTGTTGGCATACACCAATAATTTGCACGATAATATCAACCTATTAACCTTAAAGCCATTGGCTATGCCTACTCAATATTCTATAACATATGTAGCATTAGTTTCTTTAAGCAACACAAAGACTATTAATAATTAATGAAAGGACGAACAATTTCTGAAAATTGATAACATGAATACCTCCACTCAATTGCATCTGGATCCAAATTTACTGTGGCAGCTGCATACTTACAGTTATTGTAAACGATATCAATCAAGGGGTCCCATTGGGTGCTAGTCCACATATTAGTCATTCTTAAAATTCTATCACCGCCCACTTGTACAAAACCTGCAGAGACCAACCATCCATCCCACTTATACACCAGATCATTTTGTTTCCTACCATATTTTTTCTCCGACTTTTTATCTCCCTTACCTAAGTTAAACAGATAAAGAGCATCACTAGCTGAAGGAAGATACCATTTAAGCGGTTTAGTACCTGTATACTCCACTTTGGGGTCGTAATGAGCAGCGGTGTAGATAGCATAAAAGTCAGGATTTTCTGCCTTAACCTTATTTCCTTTTACCTTATCGGTACTATAACTAGCATTCCAAGTTTCGTCTATGCCTTTTGTCGCTAAGCGTCCCCATATAGCATCTTCAATCTTATCACCATGTTCTTCATCAATAACATGCGTACTAGTATAGTTTCCACCTTCTTTCCAAGTGTACTTATAATCGCACCACATGTAATTATTAGGTTCAGCGTAGTGTAAGGCTATTGCAACACGCTTACTTCTACTTAACACAAGGGCTATTGGCGTGCGCTCTCCACCAAACTGCACGGTCTCTGCAACACGACCTATTCCACCATCAGCCATCAAATAAAAGAAATTATAAAACATCTTCACCTTTAAAACATAATAGCCATTTGCCTCTAGCTTTAAAGCCTTAGATGGTTTAAACAGATATTCCACACCTGATATATCCTTTCCAAACATTTTACCCTTTGTAAAAACCAGTTTTAATTTTGTAACATCAGTGCCATTAACAAAAGAAACCCCTGGCGCTCCCTTACAGACAACCGCGCCGTTATACTCTTCCTTGCCCTCATCAAACTTTACTGGAGCCTCAAACGCCCCATAACTTCCTGTTTGCAACGTCCCCGTTGGGGCATCATACTCGCAATTTTCTGGTACCGACTCTGCATCTACCGACATCAATTCACCTTCGATGTTCTCAAACTGCGTATAAGTTTCGAAATCTAACCTCACCATTGCCCCAACGCGTTTAAGATTTAGAGAAACATACTTGTGATTAGGCCTGGCATCAAGTTCTTCTGTTGTGCGACCAATAAAAGCTGAAGTAGCATTCTCTCGAGAAACAATGAGCTTGTTTCCCTCGCGCTTTACCTTGCTATTAAACAGCACAAAATCGTACTTACCGGCCCCAAGTCTCAGACGCTTACCGGTAACAATAAATTCATAATCCAAAATCTGTCCTACCGTTTCGCCTTTAAACGCATGCGTTTCATGGTCGTAAGCCAGCATTGTGTAGGTATCATCTCTCAATACACGCGTGGCAGCAAGATTTGTAGTTCGCATGGTGTCGCGCTGTAAGCTAACAAGCGCCAAAACATTATTACCAAGGTCAACCACCTGTTCTTTAATTTCATCTGTCTTACTGGCACTGCGGCTATTGGTAATCACTTGTTCGGCATTAAAATCAGCAAAATCTACCGTAAATTTCACTTCCCCAAGGGTATCTAATTCGGCTTCAGACTCACTGGTGCAGGCCATAAACAAGGGCAAAATGGCTATCAAACCCCACTTTAAAAAATATACTTCTCATCATTTCTTAAACATTTTAGTTTTCCATTATTCATTTTACTCTTCTTCCCAAAGGCTGTCATACTTACTGGGGGCAACATTATCGTCGCCAATAACCACTCCGCCCACATCGTGTTCGCCTTTATTATCGTAATATCCATCATGAGGTTGTGTAGAATGCTCTCCGTCTGGAAAAACCGTTCCGCTCAATAATCCACTTAATTCCACCGTCATCGTCTCACATCTGGGCGATGCATAGAATTGTTTTCTAGCATTTTTAAAATCCATGTTATTATTATTAAGATGTAAGTGTTTTTTTCTACCATTGCAAGCATCGTTTTTTTCGCAACAGTCTAAACCTATCACGTCTAACATATTCGTTTAATAATTAACAAAGGGGCGAATATTAGACCCCCATTCAATTAGAAAATATTTCCAATTAACTTCAGCATCAAAAAACTGAACGGCCACATAACAATGCCTGGTATCGGGTTGTCCATAAATCAATGGTACATACTCAGTGCTCGAACAATATTCATCCCAGCCATAAGTCAACTCTGCGTCGACCTGCCTAAAGGCTACAGCAACCAATTTACTATCCCAAAAACACCTAACCAAGCCGTGATAATCATACCCATCTGCATAATCGTGGGCCCTTCCTAATAAAACTAGCTTCTGCCAGTCGCTTGTTGAAGGTAGATGCCACGAAAGGTTTCCTCCCGTGTATGGCACTGATGGACGGTAGTGAGCTGCTGCATAAAAAGCATAAAACTCTGGATTTAACCCCTTCACCTTGTTTCCCTGCACATAACCAGTGCTATAATCGGCCCGCCACGTTTCATCCGCGCCCCTTGCTTTCAATGCTCCCCAAATAGTAGGTGCTATCTGATTGCCATGCTGCTCTATTGAAACATGCGTATTCAGAGGATTCATCATTTCTCCTTTCCATATATATTTTGGATGGCACCAAATCATCTTGTTGGCAGACGCATTCTCTAACGCAACAGCCAACCGATTACTTCTGCTCACTACTAAAGCGATAGGCTTTCTCGTGCCTCCGCCATAGATGGTTTGGTCTAAACGGCCAACTGCGCCATTATCTAGCAAATAATAAAAGCCATAAAGAAATCGCACATTTAATACATAAGCCCCGTTTGCCTCCAATTTCAATGGAGTTCTAGGCCTAAAAGCACAAGTAACACCTGCTATATTTTTACTAAACATGCTACCACTGGTAAACACTAGCTTCAATGTCGACACATCCGTTTGTGCAGGCAACAACATTTCTGCATTTCCTAGAGAAGTAAAGGCCTTACTTCCAAGAGGCGAACTATTTGGAAAAGCTGTATTCGCAGAAAAAGCTGAACCCGAGCCACTTATGTAAGCACCTGTGGATGCATCGTAAATAGTTTTTTCGGGTACTGAATTAGCATTAACAGACTGAACATTGGCCGACATTGCACCAAAAGACATAAACCCCGTGAGTCTAACTTTTATCTTACACCACGCATGTTTTAAGGTGAAAGCAATAAATTTATTGCTTCTTTCTGCTCCAATGGCTTGCGTGGTGCGACCCAAAAAGGCCTTATTGGCATCGGCGCGAGCAACAGTAAGTATATTACCCGACCGTTTCACCTTACTATTAAACAAAACAAAGTCGTAATTCCCAGCTGGAATAGACAATCCCCGCATAGCTGGTAGAAAGGCTCCATGCTCCACCTTGCCCACAACCGCTCCTTTATACTCGTGCGTATCATGGTTATAAACAAGCATGGTGTATGTGTCGTCTGATAGGGCTCTAGTATTTGACTGCTCCGTTACGCAAGCTGTGTCGCGCTTCAAGCTAACAAGTGCTAGCACATCATTGCCAAGATCTACTATCTGGTCTTCCAGCTTCGGTTCTTTCTGGGTACTGCGCGAAACACCAATCTCTTCTTCGGCATTAAAATCAGCAAAAATCTACTTTAAATACCAACGAGTTAATCACGCCATCATCGCCATCTTTCTCAATGTTACAGGCCACAAACAAAGGTAAAACAGCCAATAACACCCATTGTAATAATCCACTCTTCTTCATCTCTTTTTACTTTTTATTGTTTAGCACGCTGTTTGACAGCATCTACACAACCGCTCCCATGGCACAAACTCTTTTACTACTCGCGCCAAAAATACCATTGACACAAACCAATTGCGCCGTTAATAACCCCGGCCCAGTCAGCAATAAGGGCGTAGGGTTGAGTCAACTGCTGTAATTCTCTTTCCATGTTATTGTATTAAAGTTTTATTATAAAGTTAATTACGAAGTGGGTAACTTCTGGTTAAATCGTCTTAGTCTAAACAAGACAACTAAACGACTTGCCATCTCCGCGCCAAGTACCATGCAATTAAGCGCGACACAATCGTTTTTTTCTCCATACACCCACCTATTTTTTTCCTCATTCCGATCTCACAATTAAGATTAAATCTTCATAAGTCTACCTACCAAAGGAAACCTCTTCTTATCGCAAACAAGCACCATCAAAGGGCTATTCCACTGCCACCAACATTTGGCACGCATTTGTAGAGCCACTTTCGTACTTTTACTTACATAGAGACAAACGGTGTGTCACATCTCATATATTGTCATATATACATACAACAACCTGCTTATCAGTGCAATTACACACACATTCATTTCATTTTTTTACTTTACTTTATCCACTGCAAAGGTAAGAAGAAAAATTTAAAATAAGCAAACAAAAAAAGAATAAATATATTCATAATTTACAAGTCACAAATAAGACATGGCGTGTTAAACGCCCGCCATTGCACCTCACTTCCTGTTGTTTTGGGCTTATTTGGTGGTATTATTGGGCTTATTGTGTAATTTATTTGCCAAATTATAGGCCGATTAGCAAGAAGATAGTGTGCTATTGCCTATGATATTGAAGTTTTGTTGTAGAAACAAAAGTAACAAAAAAAGGACTAACCCTAACAATGATATTAGCCTTTAACTTTCCCTAAATCGGTCATTAGAGCCTAAACAGATTTGGGTATAAAGAAAAGGGCAGAAGCCGGAGTGCGTGGGCATAAAAAATCGCCGACAAGACTTTTTTGTTCTTGTCGGCGATTAGTGTATATCGCTAAGCGATGTTATGCCTAAAGGTTAGGCACGTTGTGCTATTACTTACGAAGTAGCTTGATGCTGGGCAGCGCTTTGCCATCTTTGCGTATCTTGAGGATAAAGATACCCTTGTTGGCAATGTGCAGACGCACGTTGTTGCCAGCGCCAACCTTAACGGCTTGAGCCAAGAGGCGAGTGCCATCGATGGTGTAAACCTCGAATTGGTAGTTGCCTGCATGAGGACAGTCTACGAGAATATCTTCGCCAACGGTGTAAGCCTTAGGTTGAGCGTTGTTGTTTTCAACGCCGTTGATGCCTAAAGACGTAGTTACCGTAATAAGACTGAAGGTGCGTTCGGCCTTGCCGTAAGCGTTCTCGAGGGTAAGTGTCACCTTGTAGCTTCCAGGTTGTGCGTAGGTAAGCTTTAGCTGTACCAGCTTCGCCGTTACCAGTTGCGCCAGTTACTTCTCCCTTAGGAGCAGACCATTGAGCAGTGGTTTTCACTTCATAGCCATTACCCTTACAGAAGGGGCTTCCAGCGGTGAATTGTGGTTCGATAGCTTGTATTCGGCCTTGTCCTTCTCCTTGTCCCTTCACAACATCCACTGCGCCGATTGTTGCAACGGTGCTCTTAGTGTTAGCAAACTCGTGCTGTGCATTGGGAGCGGCCTCGAAGGTCCAGAATGCAAGTGGGTTGTCGGTGCCATCAACATTGTTCATGCTAGCAGCCACTTCGCTATCGGTGAGTGCGCGGTCGAAGAATTTCACATCGTCTACAGCGCCATCGATAGCAGCACATCCGTGACGACCTTTACCAATAAGGAACCAGCTGTCGTTGTATGCACGTCCCCAGTGGTATCCAGGATTTTGATAAGGCATGGTTAGGCCAGTGCCTGTGCTTCCATTAAATTCCCAAGTATCCACGTCGGCTTGCTTACCGTTTACGTAGATGATTTCGCGAACACCTTGTCCAGGTACATGTTGCATCACAACGGTGAGGTGAGTCCAAGTGTTGGGAGCGAAGTTCACGCTCCAGTGTGTTTTGTGTTCAGGGCCACCGCTTTGGTTTTGACGGATAACAAACGAGAGTTTTTTTGCGTTCTGGGATTATAAGTAGACCAGAACGAACCCCAGTTGTTTTGGGGCCATGTCGTGGTTTGGTCGCGAAGGTCGAGTACTTGCACATCGCCCTCGGGCAAGGTGTTGAACTTAAGCCAGAACGACAAGGTCCAAGCCTTTTGCATGGTCATGCCATCGAAACCAAGAGGTACAGATTTCATACCAACACCCTTCTCGTTAATCATCACGCCCCTTGAGAGTTGACCGTCGCTCTTACGTCCGGTGTAAGCCAAGTTGATTTCGCTATTAGCTTCTACCGTGATATTTTCGTTTTGGCCATTAGCAGTAAGCGTATTGATGCGAGGAACAGCACCGATGTGCTCGTCGGTAACTTGCACAAATCCGTCGAATGTGCGTGTGGTGCTAACACCTTCTACATTGCCTGTGAGTTCGAGTTTGTAGTTACCCACCTTGTTAATGCCCGAAACGCTAACCTTATTTCCATTGCCAGAGAACACTTCGTTGCCTTGAACGTCGATCAAGCGCCATTGTCCAGCTTGGTGACGTGGGTCGGCATAACCCATTTCGAAAGCCTCGTTGGGCTTAATCATGGTTTGCGACAGAGTGATATCGTCGTTGTATTGATAAGCAGGAACAGAGAAGTTGTTGGTCCAAGCGATAGGCGATTCGGTTTTCATATCGAGCGATACAGCCGACACACCCAAGCGAACTTTAGGATTAGCATTGCTTGGGTCTACTGGTATGCGATACATCAACGCGCCCCACGATGTGGTAACACCCATACAAACTTGTGGTTTACCTTCTTCTTGAGCATAAAGCTTGAAGAGCGAGGTTTTAACATCGAGGTTATAGCAGGGTTCGCCCTTAGCTACAGAGTTAGGCATGTTGAAGATAAGTTTAGCATCCAAGCCGCTAGAGTTGAACGAAAGCATCTTACCTTTGAGTTGGTTGGGTTGTGCAGGCGTTGCATAAGTACCACGTGTAATGGCAAACTCACCCATATAGAGGTTCATATCAGCAGCATCTTCAAACTTCAGAGCCACCAAAGCCAGGTTCTTACCATTGAAATCGTTGCCAACGGTGAAGGTTTTTGTTACCCATTCGTTGCCATCGGCCAAGTCGCTCTTGGCACGCAGAGCGTAGGTATTCTCGGTTGTTTCGCTACCTTCGGCAGTAAGCACGAGGTTAACCTTAGCCGAACCATCTTTCATTTTATATTTAACGGTGATAACGTCGCCCGTTTTCAGTTCGAAACGTGTTTTAAAGAGTTGCAAATACTCTTTTGCTGATAGAGCCAAACACGCGCATGGTAGAACCGCCCATGTAGGCATCATCCCATACAAACTCGGCATCCAAACCATCTTGAGGCACTTTAGTACCATCGCGACCCATCAATTCAGAAGCAAACCACCAGCGCCAAGTGGGCAAATAGTCTTGAACGCCCACGTTAGCCCATTCTTCATTGTGCTGACGTTCGCCGTTCCAGTTAAAGAATTTACCGTTACCCAGATTGAAGTGGGTTACGAAAGGCTCTTCGGTAAGATCCCAAGAGAGTGTGCTTCGCGCAGACATAAAGGCCGACATACCTTGAAATCTACGTTATCTGCATGATATTGCAAGCTATTTCCTACTTGTGGGCAGATGGCGGGGTTGCGTGTACCACCTGTAAACCAGCGTTCGGTACGCAACATGTAAGTGCGTTGCATGGTTTCGGGGTCACTACCTTTTTCGTTGCGTGTTTCCCAGAACATATTTTTAGAGTGTGCACCCCACAAACCAATAGAGATGGGATGGTTTTTGCAGTACCGTCCATACGCGTCCGTTGCGAGGTTCGCCACCTTGCATGTTCACACCTGCATAGAGGTAAAGCGGACTACGACCTAGCGTCTCGGCAAAAGAAGCCGATGCTGGAAGTACTGAACCCGTACTCCAGTTATAGTTAAAGAACAACGATGCAGCCTCTTCACCAGCTTTACCAAAGTTCTTTTTGTTGTGGTTGTCCAATCCTTGGTCGAACCAGCGGTTACCATTGTCTGTAGTACCATCATACCACATATTTTTCGAAGATGGGGTTCTTCGATTTCATTTCCTTGTTAAGGGCAACATGGAAATTGCGAATATTAGCTACGTCACCAGGAGAACTGGTAAACTCAGAGTTATAGCCCAAGCCATCGATACCATAGTAAGCCAAATAGCTAGCAGCTTTCTTAGGCATATCTTGGCCTTTCAAGCCAGCAAACATACTAGCGTATTCAGGAGACAGAGCGCCAAAGGGAATGCCAGCAACCGACGAAACGGCTACACCATTCTTATGTGCAACGTCGAGAAGTGCGGCTGGAACGCGACCAAGAGGCATAGACCAGTCTCCCCAATGGTCTACATAGCTCCAGAGAGAGAAAACCTCTGAGTTAAAGTTACCATCAGGCAAAGCATTCTTATGAGGGTCGTCGTAGGGCAACCATGCAATAAGGCGCTTGTCTTTCGTGGCCTCCAAGGTATTGTGCACCTGAGTGGCTTTATTGCGGAAGCGTACTTTTTGGCTTCACGCGCGAGATAAAGAAGTTATCGTCGTCGCTAACCTTCTTGTTCTTATCCCATGCCATCACAGTGGTATGGAATTTAGACGACTCCACGTCTTTGAGGCTCACATAACCTTCTTTGAAGGCCTGAGCGTGAGCACCAAGCGAACAAAAAGTAAGCCCAACGAAGAGCATGTTTTTGTTAAAATTGTTCATAATGGGTTTGGTTGTTATTAGTTAGACTTTCGCAAACACTGCTCTCAAGCAAGAGCGCGTGTTTTTGAGCTGCATAATTTATAATTGTATAGTTGTTGGCTTGAAGCGGTTGTGAGCTGGTGAATTAAGGAGCGCGTATTAACGCGGACCTTAACTCATCAGCTCATAAGCCATGAAATGAAAGTTAGGTTAGAAGTTACCATTTACTTTCACGTCCCACCACAAGCGAGTGCCTTGGAAGTCGCCACCGCCAAGAGCGTCAAGTCCTGTGGTTTGAATATCGTTAATCGAAGCTTGGTCGTCGTTGGGGAACACCATTCGCCTAACTAGGTTGCCATAAACCAAGCTACCATCGTTATATCTGGGAAGCACGGGGAAGAGTTTTGGATAACCCGTTCTACGCATATCGCCCCAAGCCTCAAATCCATTGGGGAAGAGTGCGATGTATTTTTGGGTGATAATCTTTTCGAGTTTCACTTCTTTCGAGTCGTTGTCATTCCATTTCACACCTACCTTCGTGAGAGTTGGTTCGTTAGGTGTTTTTGCCTGTGGGGTCAACATATACCACATTTTCAGGAGCTTCGAGGTCCATATAAGCTTCTATTCTGGCGTTAAGGTCAGCAGAAGCGCCATCTCCAGGCAATAGCAACGAAGAGCAACGGATACCCTCTTCATAGAGTTCCTGAGCAGTTTTGCCTCCACCAACATTCCATCCGCGCAACACTCCTTCGGCACGAAGGAAATAAACCTCGGCCAACTTAAAGAGATAAATTGGTGCATTGTTGAGCATTCTGTCGTTATAGCGGCTGAAAGCGATGTAAGGATTGTCTGAGCCCTTAAAGTCACCTACCTTAGAACCCGAGCGAATACCCACAATGGTAGAATTGATATCGGTGATTGTGCCATCTTTCGACTTAATATCACCGCTATTGGTGGTAAAGAGCACGAGGTCGGCATCAGAGTTTTGTGTTACGTAAGGGTGCTTCAAGCTCTTAAGCAGTGTAACGAAGCTAGCACTTGGAGCGAAGTCTTTCCAGCTGTCGCCACCGATAACAGCCAAGGGGTGATGGCCGTTCATACTAGAGCTAGGCATGAAGAACTCTTGGCTATAGTTTTCGATAACGCCATCTCTCACAGCTTCTTCGGCCCATTGTTGTGCCAAAGCCTTATCGCGGTTAACGATATGCATAGCCATACGCAACTTAAGCGAGTTGGCCAAACGTATCCACTTATCAATTTCTGTTCCTGGGTTGTAAGTGTTTTGTGTGTTCAGCGTGCTAGCGTAGTCGTTAAGCAGGTCTTGAATACGATCTTTATAGTAATCCGGTTTATCTTTAAGACGTTTGAAACAAGCCACGAAGGTATTGATATTTTCCATCGAACGCTTATAGATAAACTCTTGCGAGTCGTACTTAAAGGGTGCGTGTTGCTTGTTGAGTTTAAAGTCTTGATAAGGCATCGGACCATAGAGGTCGGTGTTGCGAACAGAGGCGAAGCTATAGAAAAGCAAAGCCAATGCCTTGATTTCGGGGATTGTGTCTACCGAGGGATGGTTCATCAATGGTGTGAGGAAGTTTTTTTCGTCATCACGTAGGTGCCATTAGCACCGCCGTTCCATCCACGAGCCACATGATAAGAAGCACGGATTTGATCACCGAAGTCGAACTTAGAATGAGGTATTACCGAGTACTGAGCATAGATATCAGACACCGTAGCATGAAATTGATACGAGTGTTCGGTGGGCGATTCCACAGCACCACTGCCGTTAACCTTACCTCCTAGAATAAGTTGTTGTGCACCGATGAAGGCGCCAAGTTCGTTTTCCAGACGGCCAATGGCACCGTTCAATTGGTCAAGCGTGTACTCTTTATTATAGTCGATAGAGTCTACGTTGCCGTGAAACACCTTATCATCGAGTTTCACTTCGTTGGTTTGGAAGGTGTCTTCTGGGTCGTCATAGTCAAGACACGACGAAAAAGAAACCACTCCGGCCACAGCCATAGCCATGGCTAAATATTTTGTCAGCTTCATTGTTCGTTATAAATTAAGTTTAAGTGAGAAACCAAATGAACGCGACGAGGGCATGTTAAAGGCCTCGAAAGCACCCATGCCGTTGCCTGTAGACAATGAAACGTCGGGATCAACGGGCGAGTTTTTATAAATAAAGAAGAGGTTACGGCCGATAAACGACAGGTTGAGGTTGCGACCTGCACCAAGAAGATTGCGGAAGGTGTAGCCCAACGACAATTCGCGGAGGCGGAAGTTGGTGCCACTGTAGATGTATTCCGAGGGATTCTTGTTGTCGCCAATGCTGCGATAGTATTCTTCAACACCGATGAGTCGGTTGCTACCATCGGGCAAATACATAGCCAGCTTGCCTTCAGAGGTGCGCAGGTTGTTGGCTTCGGCATTAAGACGAGCCGTCTCGGTGCGTTTCGAGAATCCAAGGTTGTCGAGATAAGCCTCGGTCAACGAAATCACCTTGCCACCAATGCGTCCGTTAATAAGGAAGAACAGTTGGAAATCTTTATAGTTAAACGTATTGCTCCAGCCCAGTTGTATCTTGCTGTTCATGTTGCCCACGTACTTCGTATACAGCTTGGTTACCTGTGTTTCGCGCAACAGTCCGTCGCCATCTTCCACAACGAACGAGCCATCAGCATTACGACGGAAGTCGGTTATAAACATATCGCCGATACGTCCACCCTTAAGATAGTTCACGCGTACGCCAGCAATATCGTTATATACCAACGCATCGGTACCATCAGGATTGGTAGCTACGTTAAGAATGGTGTTATCGTTGAACGAGAAGTTGGCAGAAGAGCGCCAAGTGAGGTCCTTACCAAACTTAAAGTTGTAGGCCAAAGTGGTTTCGAAACCACGGTTACGCACCTTACCCGAGTTGACAGGCACACGCTTACCAGCTGCATTAGAGGCAATCATGTAAAGGTTATCAGAAACCGTGTTATAGAATGTGAAGTCGAAATCGAGCTTGCTACCGAAGAACGACGACTCGATACCCGTTTCAAACGATTTGGTTTTTCTCGGGTACAGGATTTTCGAACTTAGCAAATGGGCTAACCGAGGTAGAGCCTTTCTCTAAGTCGCGAACACCAGTAGAGAACACAATGTTGGGGATTGAGTTACCCACTTCTGAATACGAAGCGCGGTACTTGAGGTAAGACACCCACTCGGGCATCTTCACCAGCTGACTAACGATGGCGTTTGCACCCAGCGAGAAGTAGCCATAATTAGAAGCTGTGCCACGATTTCTAAACTGGCGGAATGCGCGATACCAGTCTACGCGATAAGAACCATCAACATAAACCATATCTTTCCATCCCACTTGCGCGGTAACAAGCGCTGCACGGTCCCAGTTAGAAGAGGGTGTGCGACTAAGTGAACCCGAACCACCAGCACGCGAATCGAAGAAATTCACCTCAGTCATGGGCTTATCTTGCAAACCTGGAACGTAAGTGGCGTTTGAGTATTTGCTTTGGCTTTCACCTCTAACAGTGTGGCCAACATAACCGGCTGTTGCCGACAAGCTCCAATCCTTAGCCAGCTCCTTATTATAAGAAAGGAGGTAGTCGGTATAGAACTCTTGCGTCTTTTCCCAGCCCAACGAGTAAGTACCGAAGGGGTCAACACCCTGAGGAGTAAAGTTTGTGGCGTGGCGTTTGCCTTCACTATTAAAGTTGGTAAGTATGTAATTGAAACGAGCTTGGAAGTCCAAACCTTTAATAATCTCATACTTAGCAGTCATCATACCCGTAAATCTATTCTCGCGTTGTACGCCCGAGTGCATGTTAACAAGCCAATAGGGGTTGTTTTGGCTATGCTCCATGTAGGCCCAGTTTTGCATCGGACCTTCTAGCGTAACATCGTGTGTACCATATTTATACACACCACGCGAGTTTTTGTCGGCCTCATAATAAGACTGTTTCGACACCCAGCTACCGCGTTCGTGTACAAAGTTGTCACGATAGTAGTCCATATCAATGTTGCGTGGGGTTACATAAGTGTGGTAAATGGGATTGAACACCGTACCACCACCAGGTCTATTGGTTGTCTTTGTGCTTACAAAGTTGGCCGAAACCTCTACGCTCAACTTGTCGAAGAGTTTATAATTCTGGCGGAAAGCCATGGTATTACGATTGTACGAGTTGTTACGAATCATACCATTGGCATGCGAGTTACCAATAGAGAAGTAGGTTTGTATCTTCTCTGTACCACCCGATACCGACACCGAGTTATTGGTTGTTACACCCGTGCGGAAGAAATCGGCCACATCGTCCTTGCCATAATTGCGCAGATGGGCAACGTTTTCGTAACCGGGGAAAATTTTTGAATCGGGCTTATACTTAAGTAGTCGGTCGGCGTCTGCAGTGTTGGCAATTTTGCCACCCCATCCATCGGCCGACAAACCGCTACCTTGCGTATAGCTTGCACCATAAGTATTTTGTATTTCGGGGGTAAGCAACGGTGTATCGAAAGTAACATTCGATGCCACATTTACAGACATCTTACCCTCTTTACCCTTCTTCGTGGTAATCATCACCACACCATTGGCAGCCACCGAGCCATAAAGAGCCGATGCGTTGGCACCTTTAAGCACGTTGATGCTTTCAATATCGTCGGGGTTAATCATAGACAGTGGGTCGGCACCTTCACCTACACCCGAATAGGTAACGTTGCTTCCGCTGCCTATCTGTCCGCGAGTGTTATTCAACATTGGCACACCATCCACTACAATAAGGATGGCACTGTTACCCAAAATAGACTTGTTACCACGCAAGATAATCTTAGACGAACCACCAGCACCACCAGCACTAGGGGTGATGGTTACGCCCGACACTTTACCTTCGAGGGTGTTAGCCACATTAGGGTCTTGCACCTTCACCAGGTCTTCGGCCTTAACTTTCTGTGTAGAATAGGTAAGCGACTTTTTCTTTACGCATAATACCCATAGCCGTAACCACTACTTCGCCCAGCACCTTGCTGTCGTCTTTCATTGTTACGTCTATCACGCGCCTGTTACCAACAGCCACTTCTTCAGTTTGGTAGCCCACATAGCTAAATACCAATGTGGGATTTGCGCCATCTGCAACAACGGTGTATTCACCGTCGATGTTGGTTACAGCGCCTTTACCAGTGCCTTTCACCAGCACACTTACACCAATTAGCGGTTCACCATGTGCATCTTTCACCACACCCTTGATGGTGTTTGCCGTTGCTTGGGCACGCTGATTAACCGTGGCCACGGCGTTAACTTTCGGCATTGCCGATGCAGATGAAGCCTCGGCCGAGTTCACACCGGCCCACGTAAACATTGGCGTTGCCGAAATAGACAAAGCCAAGAGTCCCTTCAACAGCAATCCGTCTGTCTTCAATTTGGGTTCTTTCATAAGTTTAGCAAATATATATATAAAGCGATTGTAAATCTATTGTTGTTCGAACAAGGTTTATAAACCCTTACAATACTAATACAATTAACAATCAAAAAAATTACTTAGAAGAATGCAGAAAATAAATTAATTTATTTTTATTCTGGCGCATTATCGCCACTTATTTATTTGTTATTTTCCGTTAAGTTTCGCTTTCTGGCAATCGCTTAACGGCTTTATAGCACTCTAATCTCGCGCGTGCGCGCTATATATAATAGTGGTGTTAGCAACTGTGGTTATTGTCAAGCCACATCCACCAAACAAAGGGGCATTGAGTTAAAACCCAATCGACCGTTAGACCACAATGTTTCCAGTATTCTTGTTTGTGTGTTGTTTCCTTGTATAGGCTCGCAAAACTGTAAAAACATTTCCACTATATTTTAACATTATGAATGCCCTCGGCGCAAAATTCTCTGCCTTCGGGCTTATTTTTCGCGCGTATTTTTTTGAAGTTTGTAACAAACTGATCTACACCCATTTATTGATTTTTATGGTAAAAACAGCCCTTGTAAGACCTACATCAAGGATAAAATACCCTGCCGAGGTAGCAATCATACAGCAATAACTTTTATTATTATATGCGGTTAGAAATTCTCTATTAAAACCGTCTTAATGACATATATACACGCATTTTACAGACATATTGTTACTAAAACAATAAAGACAAAAATCAAAACGGCAGCGCAATTTGCAGCGAAACGCCTTGTATTTAGCAGCAAAACGCAGTGCTATCTGCAGCAAAACGCAAGGTGTTTTGTTGCTAAATGCAAAGACGTTTTGCTGCATATTACAGAACGAAAAAGATAAGAAAAAGGGGCTATTTCTGGGCTGTTGCGAACACAAATTTGGCGCAACTTTTCGTAAAATAGAAATGCAAAAACATAGTAAACAGCAAAAATCAGGGCGAAAAATGGGTTGAAACGTGCTTCCATTTTTCGCTCGTAGGGGTGTTTTTATAGGTTTTAGTAGGTTTTTCGTCTAGAATGGTCGGTCAGAAAAATTACGTTTTTGTAAAAATATATTTACCAAATTAACATATCACACCAACAACATTAAGCTATAAGCAATGCCAACAAGCACAAAGATAGGCATTCAACCTCAGGGAAAAAGCCAGCCCAGAAGCGCAAAAGAAACGCCCAACATCGAAGTGCAACAGGCATGCCATTGCAGCGATACAAAAACAAGTCAGTCTGCCCGTTTTGCAACAAGCAGATAGATTGGGGCTAAGAACTTCGCCCCTATGCCCCCACCTTTGCCCCACTAGGGCATAAACAAAAACTGCACCCCAACTATGTTATAGCATAGTTGGGGTGCAGTTTATTAAAAGCATACTCACGCCTATCAATGCGTTCGTCATTGGTTTTGATTGTCGGTATGCTCGTCGTTAAAGGCAGCAGCCTCAGCAGCTGCAATAATTTCCTCGCGCGACTGTTGGCGAGCTGTGATATGACTGAGGTCGAATTCGGGGTCGTCATCGAAGTCTAGCACCGTGGCCACATCTTCTTCTTCGTCCCTTTTCACGTACAGGCTCTGTTGTTTTTCAGCTGGCTCGTCTTTGGGCGCATCGTCCCTATAAACCTCCAATTCTATTTCTTCGGCCTTATTGTTAGCCTCTCTCTCTGATTCTTGGTTTGTTGCTTCTCCGCTTCGTTGCCTTTAACACCGTTAGCGAGCTTTGTTGGCTGCTTCACCGTTGGTTGTTGGCTTTCGTTCTTGCGTTCGGTCGTCAGTTCGCTGGTGGCATCACTGCTGTTAGTGTCGTTATTTTGTGCCCCTTCAGTGTGGTTTGCAGTTCGTTTTGCGCTAGCGTCACGTCGGTGGCCAGCGTTTGCGAAGCATTTCCGCCTTTCTCGACCGTTAGTGTTTGGGTAGAAACATTATCGCCCTTCTCGTCAAGTTCCTCTGCTTTAACGCGAACAGCCTTAGCGACAAACACCTGATCGATAAACTGGGGTTCTTTTTTTAAGTCGTTCGAGCGTAAGTTTAGACGCCAATTGCTGACTTTCCTTCTTGCTATACCCGCGGCCGCAGCATCCTTCGATGCCTTCAAGTTCCACACAGAAAAGGAAGAAGGGACTACCATTTTTTTGTCTTTGCCCTGCTCTTTCACCGCAAACTCCAGTTTCACGCGGTTTTTTTGGCTCCATTCTATCAGTTTGCTTTTTAAAGTTCACTTCCTTATAAGCCACCTTGTCGATGTTAATCATCTTAGTAAGGATGCGTTTTTTTCCATGAACCTCATACAACTGGCATAGCCTCTATCAAGGTAAATAGCGCCCACAAGAGCTTCGAAAAGCGTTACCGCCCATGTAGCTATTATGCGATGAACTATGCCCCGACGAGGTATCAGCCTGCTAATTCCCATCTCTTGCGCCAGTCGGTTAAGCGTGTCGCGCTGCACCAGTTTGCTTCGAGTGTTGGTAAGGAAGCCCTCTCTTTTGCCAGGAAAAACGTCGATAAACGATGTCGCCCACGATGGCATCCAGTATAGCGTCGCCCAAAAACTCCAGTCGTTCGTTGTTCACAGGGTTTGCCATTAGCCCCCTTTTCATCACACTCTTGTGCATGAGGGCCAGTTTGTAGTAGGCAATGTTTCGCGGATAAAACCCAAGAATCTCAAATAAAGACGAGTAAAGCTCCTTTTCCTTTCGGAAGGGAAGCCTTACTCTGTCGATAAGATTACTCAGCATACTTCTTGAAGATAACACAAGCGTTATGTCCTCCAAAGCCAAAAGTATTGCTCAATGCGGCACGCACCTCGCGTTTTTGGGCTTTGTTGAACGTGAAGTTGAGGTTGTAATCGATATTTTCGTCCACGTCGTCTTCGTCGTGGTTGATTGTTGGGGAATAATATCGTTCTTCACCGCAAGCACAGTGGCCATTGCCTCTATGGCTCCTGCAGCACCGAGCAAGTGTCCCGTCATCGATTTGGTTGAGCTGATATTGAGTTTGTATGCAGCATCGCCGAAAAGCTCTTTGATGGCTTTAGCTTCCGAGATGTCGCCCACGGGAGTTGATGTGCCGTGTACATTGATATAGTCGATATCTTCGGGCTTCAGTCCGGCGTCTTCCATTGCATTTTGCATCACGAGTTTAGCACCCAATCCTTCGGGATGACTAGCTGTGATGTGGTGTGCATCGGCACTTGCGCCCTCGCCCACCATCTCTGCGTAGATTTTAGCACCGCGAGCTTTGGCGTGTTCCAGTTCTTCTAGGATTAAGCAGCCAGCGCCTTCGCCCATAACAAATCCGTCGCGGCTCTTGCTAAATGGTCGCGAAGCACGTTCAGGGTCGTCGTTGCGTGTTGAGAGGGCGTGCATAGCGTTAAATCCACCAACACCGCAGCCACATATTGCAGCCTCAGCACCACCGCTAACCACAACATTGACCTTACCCAAACGAATGAGATTGAAGGCATCAGCCAAAGCATTTGTTGACGATGCGCAAGCCGAAGTGGTGGCATAGTTTGGTCCGTGTAGGCCATACATAATAGAGATGTGTCCGGCAGCGATGTCGGCAATCATCTTAGGGATGAAGAAAGGATTGAACTTGGGCTCCTCACCGAGGTGTTGCCCATAGTAAGTAACTTCATCTTCAAAGGTTTTAATACCTCCGATACCCACGCCGTACACCACCCCAATGCGGTTTCGGTCTTCTTTCTCCATATCCAATCCGCTGTCTTTGATAGCCTGCATAGCAGAGATGATGGCCAATTGTGTATATCGGTCCATCTTTCTAGCCTCTTTGCGGTCAATGTAATCGGCCACATTAAGGTCTTTTACCTCGCAAGCGAATTTGGTTTTGAAATTGGTGGTGTCGAAATGTGTGATGGGCGCTGCGCCACTTTTACCGGCCAACAGGTTAGCCCACGTCTCTTCGGGCGTGTTGCCAACGGGTGTAACGGCTCCAAGGCCCGTCACTACTACTCTTTTTAACTCCATTGAAATGAAAAAATATTGCTTTAAAGGGCGTTTACAACAAACGCGCGGGTGGAAGAGAAAAGGTCGTAAGTCAAGCTAATACGCAGGTTACCTTCGCTTATCCACCGCCTGATGCGAAAGTCGAAATCGGCCTTGTTGATAATTGCCCTAGTGTGTCAATGCACACTAAGAGTTTTTAGTTATGGCTCCAGCCTATTGTGCAGGAGACCATAACCAAAAAGCTTTTTGCTTTTTACTTTGCGTTTTTCTTCGATATAAGCGATGGCGTCTCCAACGGTGCCAATCTTCTCAGCCTTATCATCGGGGATAGAGATGCCAAATTCTTTTTCAAACTCCATGATAAGTTCTACGGTGTCGAGTGAGTCTGCACCAAGGTCGTTGGTGAAGCTTGCTTCGAGCTTTACCTCTGCTTCGTCTACACCGAGTTTATCAACGATGATAGCTTTTTACTTTCGATTCGATTTCTGACATAATTGTAAGATTTAAATGTGTTTGTAAATAAATTTCATCCAAAATTTCGGGTGCAAAAGGAAATCATTTTTATTCATACTCACAAGTGTTTCACCAAAAAAGCACTCTTCATTGCACACTCACCCCCTTATTGTGCATTGATTTTAGGGATTTTTAACCACTTTTTTTAGGAAAAAAAGGAAGACAGATTTTTAGCTTTTTATCGCCAACGTCAAAAGGAACTAATTTTTGAGCTTTTACACACCATTTTGCTTTCAAATCGTTGATTTTCATTTAGGCAGGGGTATGTCATTTCTATGTTTTTCGATTGTTCTGCACCTTATCCACCCTTGTTTTTTTCAGCCCTATTCGCCTTACATTTTATTTACTTCGCGCGTACACACACGCATATGCGTACGCATATTAAAAGCTGTATAATAAAAATATTGCCAATTAAAAATTTTCGTAAACGCTTGGCTTCAAATAAGCCGATTGACGGTGTGCGGCACGGTCTTAAGTGGTCTTTATTCTCCACTTTAGCTCTAAACGCTTTCCAAAAACACGCGTAGAAAGATGCGTTTGCACGCAATTAAGAATAGCATAAGCCTCAATGCTCTGCTGTATTAATATGACTATCCCCCAAAAGCTGGAGCTAAGAACATGCGCTCAACTGTCAACCTAGGGGGATAGTCGGGGTGTTTTCGAAGAGATTGATTGTCTAATTGTGGTATGCGAATGTAAATGGTTGGAATGCGGACAAACAACTGACAATCGTCCGTGTCGCCACTTAGTTGTTTTTAAGTTTACGACCCTAAATCTCTGAAATGCGTTGCAAAGATAAGAATTTGCTCTATAATGCGCAATTATTCCTCAAAAAAAGATATTATTAGACATAAATACTTGACATATATTTACTCTAAAGCCTCTTATTTGCATCAATATCTAAGTTTTATACGGCGCTTAGCAGCATCACTGCTTGCATTGCATGGCAAAGCTAACAACGCCACCTTCTATATTTTGCTCGAAATGGATGTTTTGCACCATCAACCACCCCAAACTTTTTCCTCACCTTCGGTCTGCATTTCCACCCTATCGCATGAAGAGCGCAACCTCTTACTTACGTGCGCTTCTCCCCGTCAACGCCACAAATATTATTAAAATGCCAACGATATTCGAAAAAAACTTCGTAACTTTACAGCTTAAATAGCAAATATCTCATTGTATGAAACAGCTTTATCCTTTAATCGCACTCTTTATATTTGTTCTTACTGGCTGCAAGAAAAACCCACAGGATATCTTCAACGAACAGAAATCGGGCGTGGTGCTTATCTGTAACCAATATTATTACGACCTCACATTGGCTAGCGGCGAGCATCTCTACTTCTCTGGTCTCGACGAAAAGGGCCAATTTGTTAATCTCACAAGCAATCTTGCCAATATCAGAAGACAACCTGGTGTGCTTAACGGTACTGGCTTTTTTATCGACCATTCGGGCAACATACTCACCAACCGACACGTGGTGGCCCCAGCAGTTGACAAGGTTACTGTAAAAAACAACATCAACAATATCATTCAAAACTATACGAAATACATACAAGCCTTGCAAGACTCGATGAGCCAACGCTATGCTGCCCTACAACAATATGCGCAGCAAAAACATTTATCAAGACTACTATGGCAACACGCGCACCAACCTTAGTAACGAGGAAATTTTTGCTCTGCAACAGGAGGTGGAAACACTTAAAAGCACAATATGAACAGGCCGAAAACTTAAAAAAACAGTGTGTGGAACAACATCCTAAGTGATAATTTCTCTATTCGCTTGCACTCGCAATTTGGTATTGCCTACGATGGCGACAATGTTAACTCGTGGGACGACTTCATGAAAAGGCCTTGCTCGCTGCTCCGTGTATCCGAAGATGCGCATTCCGACCTTGCTCTATTGCAATTAAACAGCAAACAAACTCCCGATGGACACTACGTCTTTACCGTTGATAATGACTTGGCTACCGACGATAAACAATTGAAATAAACCAATCGGTGTTTATGATTGGCTACAATTATGGTATGGCACTGGCTAAAACGGATAACGGAATACGCGCACAATTCACCAGCGGAACCGTTACACAACAGCCCGATGGCAAACGCGTCACCTACAGTATCCCCTCAATGCCTGGGTCGAGTGGGTCGCCTGTGGTCGACGATTATGGCCGACTGGTTGCCGTGAACTTTGCCAAAAGCAATGGCAGCGACAACTTCAACTTCGGCGTCCCACTCATGAGAGTGGTCGCGTTCTTACGCTAATCGCTCCCCACACACAATATACATGCTGCAAGATTACCGCCTTTGAAGCTGGGGCACACATCTACAACAGCATACAAGCACAACAATGAAAGGAGCTACGTTCAACATTGACCAATGGGTGGATTTAAATACTTACACAAATAGTAAAGGTTGAAAAGGCTGTTGCTACAGAAATAGGCCTTTCTCCATCTATCGTGCCAATAAAATTATTAGTATTTTTATTGCTCATTTTGGCGAACACCTACACCGTGCCGTCATTGTGTCTAACCTATTTAGAATAAAAGAACAACGACTACCCAACAGCAACATCGGTCATTACGTTAAATATATTGAGAAATACCTCATTAATTTTGGGTATTTAAAGCTTGAGAGCAATGCCATCTACAATCATGCCAACTGCTTAACCACGGGGTTCAAAACCTTTCAACAGCCAGATGCCGACATTGTTGCCATGTTTTCGTTATTGGTGATGATGCACGATGCCATAGATGGGCATTGCTTTTTTGTGTTCGAAGATTTGTCGCTCATTGCTTATCCACACAACGACACTGGTTTTGGACTTATTCGCATGCATGATTCCAAGCTACAACCAGAGGGTATCTTCTTACAGCATGTGCAACAACTGCCCCATTTCACCAGTTCTTACGCCTCAACAGATTAAACCCCAATGCGGTAGTAAGAACGCTTATCAATTATTTTATTCTTCGCTTCCTGGTTAAACTTTTGATATAAACAAATTAAATGAAGCGTTTCACGGATATTCCAATGCAATATTTCTTTACATTTAATTTGCCAATCTAATAAACATTATCTACCTTTGCGTTTGAATTATAGAGATACAAAAACCTTTACAACGCAAACAACCTATTGCTTCACTTCTCAATACAACAACATGAGACGTTAAAGCATGGATTACATGGTATATTTTTATTTGGAAATCCAGAATACAAAGAACAATAACATCTAGAAATACTATCGCAATTGATATGCTTATTGCGCACATTAGTATAATCAGATGATAACAAGTTTAAAAAAACTATCACCTAATTTTACCATTATGGAGCAACAACCAGAACTCTTACCCACCGAATGGGTGTCTGATAGTGTAGACACCTATCTCTATCAGAAACGCCCGAAGCGACATGTAATCTACACAGTCATGTTGGCTGCGCTGTTGTTGGCGAAAGCGGGTCGGGGAAAACCACGCTCGTATCACTATTACAGAACATTTATCCCATACAGTCGGGGCGGATTAGTATTGGCCAGTACGACATTGCGATGATAAGCAACGAGAGCCTGCGCCGTTTCATCGGCATCGTTCCGCAAAAAGTGGAACTGTTTTCAGGCACGCTGCTCTCTAACATCTGCCTGGGCGACCTGCAACCCGATATGCGCCGTGTACTAGACATCATTACGCAGTTGGGCTTAAATGATTTTGTCGACGGCCTACCAAAGGGCTTAGACACCATCGTGAGCGAACAAGGCACCACGTTTTCGGGTGGCGAAAGGCAGCGCATTGCCATCGCGCGCGCACTGTACAAGCAGCCCGAAGTGCTTATCTTCGATGAGGCCACCTCGTCGCTCGACTCCATTTCCGAACGTTTCGTAAAAAGAAACGCTGCACGCCTTAGCAACACAAGGCAAAAACCATCATCGTTATAGCCCATCGCCTAAGCACCATCAAAGATGCCGACAGGATAGTGGTTATCGATAAAGGAGAAGTGGCCGAATGCGGCACACACAGTGAGTTGATTGCCCAAAACGGCGTTTTCCAACGCCTTTGGCACGTACAAAACAACGTAATATAATAAAAAAAATGCTGAACCGCCTGCGGTTACTGGGTGCTAAGACAGATTACAGCCACAGTCATTGCACCTTTTACTACACCAACAGTTTTGACTTTCACCTAGTTTTAATAATATAGTTCAAATGTATTTCATAGAGGAACTGAAAAGAATTCAGAAGATACACCAACTTATCAGCTGTCAGTGCACAGGTTCACCTGATGAACTGGCAGCGTCCATTTGTGTTTCACGGCGTGATTTATATTATATTCTGCATGGGTTGAAGAAAATGAGAGCGAAAATTAGGTATAGTCGAACAAAGAAAACCTTTCGTTATACCAATGATTTTTAATTTGAGTATGGAATTCAAAGTAAGTTTTGTAGGAGAGAAGGAACAGATGTTCTTGGCAGTGGAGATGTAAATGCAACGTTTGTTATAGACATTCCGTGTAATTTTATTGCAAGGAACGTATGATTTTTATAAAATTCCTTTTAAAGACCTTCCATTGTTTATACCTTTGCGATGTAAGAAGTCGACACTTACGCAACAAATAAGTATAACTATTAAAATGTAGAAAAAAATGAGAACTTTAACTGAAAAAGAAATGAAAACAACATTCGGCGGTGGTCTCATAAACGTTCTTACCGTGAAGAGACTCCATGATGGGGAAAAAAAGGTAATACAGAAGTCTATCTGTTCGGCATTAGAATATATCATGGCAAAAAAATGCCTAAATAAAAAAATTAATGGCAATTGGGAGTGCCTTTCTTAAGGCATTCCTGATTTATGAATATATGGGAAAAAAATACTATTATTCTTAATATTAGCTATATTTCCAATTAAGCATTATGCACAAATAACGCTGTTGGACTTCCATAGCGGCCAACCCATTGGATACGCATCTATATTGGGTTCCGATGGGGAGTTACTGTCAACCAGCGATGCTAATGGCGTTTTTTTCACATAAGGAAAGGGTCACATAACATATCCATTTCTCACGTGGCCTATACAAACCTGGAGGTTAACTTAGACACGTTAAGAAAGAAAACCATATATATGTATGCCAAGGAACAAGTGTTGACAGAAGTTCCTATTACAACAGAACGACCCGAATTTGTGGTGTTTGAATGTTATTTTAGATGCCCACAGTTCTACAATTCTAAGCTGGAATACTATCGTGATGGTATCGCACTCTACTTTGTGAAGCTTAAAAATGGACGTATAGACCACCGGGTCGTCACCTCACGTTTCCTTGTTGACGAGCCGGTCTATAAAGAGGAGATTGGGAAAAAGAGGCATGTTTTCTTATAGTCCTTCAATCCCAGTCTTGGACTTTTATGCCATAAAAACCGAGCGCGACGGAAAGGGGAAAAACTGTTTGGTGGACACACTGCCTTCAAAAGTGCGGTTTGATTTTGACAATTTGTTTCCAGACAGCGTAAAAAGAATCAGCTGGGGGAAGTATAAGCAACAGCTAAAGAAGGTATATTCGAGTGAAGTTTACAAGGTAAATCAAGATGGGATATCTTATCTTGACTTCCTGTCTGGCCGATGGTCGCGACAAATGGTTATAAACTACAAAGACATGAATAAGGTGTTCGACCAATGGGAAGAAATATATGTAACCAAGGTTTATTTTGCAAGGCAAGAAGAACTGAAACGTTTGATAAAGGATGCAGGGGATAGAAAAAGAAAACATTGGCTTGTATTTAGAACGTTATGAAATTCCTCCAATAAGCGAGTATATCAAAGAAAGGCTTGTTAACATGAAAGTTCATAGACCTTAGATTTATTGTTAGGATGGATTGCATAACCCTCTGCATCTTGTTCTTGGGTGGCGAAAGCATCCTGAGCTTCGCTTTCGCCATGAGTCTTGGCGTCATCTTCGGCACGCTCTTGTCTATCTTCATCGCTGCACCATCGCCTAAGCACCATCAAAGATGCCGACAGGATAGTGGTTATCGATAAAGGAGAAGTGGCCGAATGCGGCACACACAGCGAGTTGATTGCCCAAAACGGCGTTTTTCAACGCCTCTGGCATGCACAAAACAACGTAATTGACTAACGAAGATGGAACTAAAAAACGAAATACACCGCCTAAACAGGCTGCACCGACTTATCAAAATGTGCAACACAGGCTCGCCAGACGAACTTGCCCATAAGTTGCATATCAGCAAACGACATCTTTATAACGTGCTAGACAACCTGCGTGCACTGGATGCGAGAATTGATTACACCCATAGCGACTATACCTTTTTATTCACTAATTTGAATTTTTAATAGCAATGAAAAATCAAATATAAATCTGAAAAATGAAACAACATTAATGTTTTTAGCGTTCATAACAGAAACAACCAAATTAAACTAAGCTTTTACAAAAACATGGCAATCATATCAAAAGACAACACGCTTGAATGGGTGGCATATCTAGTGATTGGCTATTTGGGATTGTGGTTTCTTCCAGGTATATGTCTTATACTGTTAGACAACGACTTCTCTTCCCTCATCAAGTTTCCACTAGCTTTATTGGCATCGGGAGCTACCCTATACGCCTTCAAAAAGTACCTGGGCTGGTATGTAGAAGATGGCGCACGCCTATCAGCCTTTGGCCAAATACATAAAGTTGGTGTGGGCTGGCTGGTGTCTGCGCTGTATCTTTTCACTATTTTAATTTGCTTATTCGCAACCAGGCACTACTCGGTGGCACACCTTAACTTCAACTTAGACCATCAGTTAAGCTGGTTGTCGATTTTTTTACTGGCTGCCGTAATCGAAGAAATTACAGCCCGCGGCATCCTGTTTAGGCTCATAACTGAGAAGTGGAATGTTGTTGCAGGGCTGGTGGTGTCCTCTATTATCTTTGGTTTTGTGCACCTTTTCAACCCCAACGCCACTGCATTGTCTTGTGTAAGGATAGCAATTACAGGAGGTTGGCTATGTGCTATAGCCTACGCTTACCATCGAACGCTATGGGTTCCCATCGGTATCCATTGGGCTTGGAACTTCATTCAAAGCAACATCTTCGAACACAGCGTGCCAGGAAGTGCCTTAAACGGCCCTCCCATTCTTATATTGGCTTCGAATGGGGTAAAGTTTCCTGATGGTATAGAGTTCGACACAGAGGCTTCTATTTTATCCACAGCGATTGGCGTTGCCATATCCGCCGTTTACACCATTCTATATTTTAAGAAGAAAACGAGAATTAAAACAGGAGAAGATGTTGCGCCAGTATTCTAGCACGCATAACAACACTAAACATTTTAAAGTTTATGAACATCATATCTAAAGACGACAACTTGGCGTGGGGCTGCTATCTTGTCTTAGGCGTTTTGGCTTTCACCATTATTCCTGCAATGACTTGGTATGTGTTGTTGCTCAACATTCCAGCCTATGCCGCCGTACCCTTATCCACAATAGGGGCGGTTGCTGCGCTATATGCCTTTAAGAAGTATTTAAGCTGGTATGTGGAGGATAGTGAAAGCTTGTCTTTTAGGGGCAAGATGCGGATGATGGGCATTGGCTGGACAGTTGCTGCCGTAAACTTCTTGGCGATAATCGTGTGCCTATTCCTATGCGGATATTATCGCATTGTGACCGTTGAATTCGATGTAGCCAGTCAGCTCAGTTGGCTGTCGCTTTTCTTATTGGTGGGCGTGGTGGAGGAAGTTGTTTTCCGCGGCATTCTTTTTAGGCTCATAACCGACAAGTGGAACATAGCCGTTGGTCTTACAACGTCGTCTTTACTCTTTGGGCTGGCACATCTGGGAAACCCAGGAGCCACACTGTGGGCAGCGTTAGCCATAGCCCTCGCCTCGGGCTGGCTTTTCGGAATGGCCTACGCCTACCACCAAACGATATGGGTACCCATCGGCATGCACTGGGCATGGAACTATCTTGAAGGGGGCGTTTTCGGCTGTGCCGTATCGGGTACACCCCTAGATTACCGGCCACTTATTACCCCAGGGATAAGTGGGTCCGACATATTAACAGGTGGAGCGTTTGGGCCGGAGGCCTCGATTATATGTGTGGCGTTAGGGATTGTCCTCTCTATCGTTTACACCGTGCTGTATATCAAGAAGTATCTCTACCCGAAATAACCTATTCGCGCAATAAAGTTAAGGGCTAAAATCCTTGTTGGGATTTAGCCCTTTTGTTATTTTTGTGTCTCCTACAAACCCTCAATAACATGGCCAATACCACACTTTGTACCAGACCATAATAATTCTTTGTCTGGCTTTATTACGAGTTAAAGGTGGATGGCCTACACGGAATGTAAAAATATTCGGCGCAAAAATTTAACATTATGAGTGCGATATTTTTTTCACCAACAGCCCACTCAACCGCAAATAATCGATTCGCGCGGAGGTTTCGCTGGATGAAAAACTGAGCTGTGGGGCTTACAACGAAGAGGCGTGTTTTTGGCGAATTAAACCGTGTTTTGCGCGAATTTTTTTGAGCTATTTGTAGCAAAAATAGCGTGCAATATGCAGCAAAACGCAAGGCTAACTCCTACTAAACGCAGTGCTAACTCGTGCTAAACGCAGTGCTAACTCCTACTAAACGCAAAGGCTAAATGGTGCAAAACGCAAGTCTTATTGCTACTTTTTTTGCTGTTTTTGGAGAAGTTGATAACCGTAGAATGGATGAAAAAAATTGGCCTTTTGGGGCAAAAACAACCTCAAAAAGTAAGTTTTTAGCCACTAAATGCCGCTTCTGTGGGTGGCAAAAATCGTGAGCAACGAGGTAAATAGAAAGGCTAAATGGTGCAAAAATGCCGATTTTTTTGGCGAAAAAAACGAACGTGAAAATAATGTGCAAGGGGATGAAAATGGGGCGAAAAAGCATGCTTTTTAGCATGTGTTTTTCGCTAGAAGGGAGTTGCTTTGGAGAGCGTGTTTTGTAAAATATAATTACCGTTTTTTTAACAAACAAGAAATAAGGTTATCCGTTTAACAAAAACGCGCGCCATGCACCACTATTTGGGTTTAAGTGCAAGAACATTGTGCAAGGTTAATGTGCTATTGTGGCCTTTCCCTCTCCCAATTTACACTAACGGCGCACCCTCTTGCAATAAGCTCGCTTGTAATTACGACTAATACCGATAAGCGCAAAGCGAATAAAGGCTGTTCCATGGTGGTTAATAATTATTAAGCCAAGAAACATCCTGCCTACAAATATTTGCATTTTAGCCCACTTAATTATATCTTTGAAGCCAAAAAGTAATCATTAAGGGCATTTTGCCAACATTACCTAAACAAAAAATACGAGAATTATAACAGAGATTAACGAAGCATAAACGTGCAGCAACTAAATCAACTGGCTGATGCACTTGCTCGTTAACATGCTGGCAATGCGCATAAGCCCAACCCAAACCGCCATGCTAGCCCAAACCGCACAATATACAACCCAAACCGCACAATATATACAGCCCATTAACCACAACTATTATGCATAAATCAAACCAATTCGCCCTCATCCCCGTGATGTTCTGCTTCTTTGCCATGGGATTTGTAGACCTTGTGGGCATTGCTTCAAACTATGTTAAAGCCGACTTAAACCTGAGCAATTCGGCTGCCAATGTTTTTTCCATCGCTTGTTTTCTTTTGGTTTCTCATCTTTGCCGTGCCTACAGGCATGCTTATGAATAAGATTGGCCGTAAAAAAACGGTACTTGTGTCGCTAGCTGTTACCGTGGCCAGCTTGCTGTTACCCCTCTTTGGCAATAGTTACGGGCTGATGTTGGTGTCGTTTTCGCTACTAGGTATTGGCAACGCGCTAATGCAAACCTCGCTCAACCCTCTTATCTCGAACCTCATCAGTAGCGAACGCTTTGCTGCAACACTCACTTTTGGGCAGTTTATCAAAGCCATCGCCTCGTTTATGGCTCCTATTATCGCTGCTTGGGGCGCAGCAGCCAGCATCCCACACTTTGGTTTGGGGTGGCGAGTGCTCTTCCCTATATACATGATTATTGGCGTATTGGCCACACTGATGCTCTCGGCAACGCCCATCGAAGAAGAACCGATGGCAGCCAAGCCCACCACTTTTACACAAACTATCAAGCTGCTGGGCACACCCATCGTACTGTTATCGTTTATCGGCATTATGTGCCACGTGGGAATTGATGTGGGTGTAAACACACATGCCCCCAAAAATACTTGAAGAACGCCTCAACCTAAGTCTTGAAGAGAGTGGTTTCTCCACCAGTCTTTACTTTATATTCCGCACCCTGGGCTGCCTTAGTGGCTCGTACATTCTGGCCAAGTTTAACAAGCGCAGCTTCTTTTACATCTCCGTATGCATGATGGCGCTGTCTATGCTGAGGCTTAGCCCTAGGCACTAGTAAGGCCGTGTTGTATGTGGCCATCGCTTTAGTGGGCTTTGGCAACTCCAACATCTTCTCGTTGGTGTTCTCGCAAGCCGTTCTATCGTTGCCCAACAAGAAAAAAACGAAGTGTCGGGACTAATGATTATGGGACTATTTGGTGGAACAATCTTCCCGCTCGTAATGGGTCCGGCCAGCGATGCCGTTGGACAATGGGGCGCTGTTGTGGTAATGGCCTGCGGAGTGCTTTTTATCTGTTCACCTACGGCAAAAAAAGTAACAGGGATATAAACAAAAACAAAAAAATAACTTTAAGCAACATACATATATGAAAAAGATTTATCGTAGGACTGGGTGAAGCGCTATGGGATGTGCTGCCCGAAGGAAAGAAAAATTGGTGGCGCTCCAGCTAACTTTTGCCTACCATGCCGCCCAATACGGACTAGACACCTTGGCCATTAGCGCACTAGGAAACGACGCTTTGGGCGACGAAATAGCGCAAAAGTTTGCCGAGAAAAAAATCTCAACGTGATGATGCCACGCGTGCCTTTCCCAACAGGAACAGTGCAAGTGGAACTTGATGCACAAGGAGTTCCCACATACGACATCAAAGAAGACGTGGCCTGGGACAACATACCCTTTACCCCCGAACTGGAAGAAGTGGCGCGCAACTGCCGCGCAGTGTGCTGGGGTTCGCTGGCTCAACGCAACGACGTGAGCCGAAAAACCATCGCTAAGTTTCTTAAAGCCACACCCAAAGACTGCATAAAGATTTTTCGATATCAACCTGCGACAAAAACTTTTTACACCGAAGGTTTGCTGCTCGAATCGTTTAAACAATGCAATATCTTAAAGATTAACGACGAAGAACTGGTTACCATTGGCCGACTCTTTGGCTATCCCGGACTGGATATGACCAATAAATGCTGGCTCATCTTGGGTAAATACAACCTGGATGCGCTGATATTAACCTGCGGTGTTAATGGCAGTTACGTGTTTACACATGGAGCAATGTCGTATTTAGAAACACCAAAGGTGAACATTGCCGACACCGTTGGCGCTGGCGACTCTTTCACTGGCAGTTTCTGTGCAGCCTATCTCAGTGGACTCCCCATTAGCGAAGCCCACCGACTGGCCGTTGAAACCAGTGCTTACGTGTGTACACAAAATGGTGCTATGCCCACCATTCCCCAACATTTCGTAGAGCGCATAAACAAATAAACGCACCCTGCGCACCCTCTTACGCTGCACAACTTGCACTTAGGGCCCAACACCCTAAGGCCTGTTGTGCAGCTTTTTATTGGGAAAAAACACAGTTGGTCAACACAGCTAACCCGCGAAAAAGTATCTACTTACCAACAACTTGCAGAACAAGACCTTATCTACATTGCCACAAAAAAACAAAAAAACAAGGCGTCAAGATGCATTTTAACTAAATTAATTTGCATTTTATTTGCAAAAACATTTATTTTTTTGCGAAATAAAATAATAAAACTACAAAACGCTTAACACAAAACAAATAAACAACTAAAGCCTAAAAGAAAAAGACCTGTAACCACGTGCACCAAAGCAAACTATAAGCTTAAGAAACCACAAGGAAACAGTCGCCATATCTATGCAAGCTCAACGAGCGAATTACAAATTTAATACCTAAATGTATGACAGAACCGTTTAAGAAAAAGATGGACAACCCTACCTTTTCACAGCAAAAGGTTCGTTTCTGCCAGCTCATCATGGCAGCCATCGCCTGCCTGCTGCTCATTCCTCTTTCGGCTTTTTGCCCAAAACAACAAAGATGCAGCACAACAAACCAACGCCACTAACAAAGGAATGCTATACCAAGGAGAGGTTATCGACGACGAAAACCAACCGCTCGTGGGTGTATCGGTGGCCGACAAAGACGGTAAAGTGGTGGCCATGACCGATGCCAACGGACAATTCACAGCATGGTTGCCCACGGCCAACGCCACACTCTCGTTTAGCTATGTGAGCATGAAAAAGCAAAGTCTGCGCATGCAACCAGGTAAACGATACACCGTGAGAATGCAAGCAGACGCACACCAACTGGGCGAAACGGTGGTTACGGGCATCTATACGCGTAAGAAAGAGAGCTTTACAGGCTCGGCAGCCTCGTATCGACAAGAAGAACTGAAGGCCATTGGCAACCAAAATATCTTGCAAAGCTTGTCGGCTCTCGACCCCTCGTTTGTGATTGCCGAAAACAATCTCGCCGGTTCTAACCCCAACGCCACAATGAAAGTGTCGATTAATGGCACAACAAGCATCAACGGCCTTTCTGATGCTTATGGCAACGACCCCGACAGGCCACTTTTCATCCTCGATGGCTTTGAAACAACACTCGAACGAATTTCAGACCTGAGCATGGACCGCGTGGAAAGCATCACTATTCTTAAAGATGCTGCGTCTACAGCCATCTATGGCTCGAAAGCTGCCAATGGAGTGATTGTTGTTGAAACCAAAAAAACCCGAAGCTGGCAAGCTACATTTCACCTATAATGGTAACTTCCAAAATGAGCTGGGCCGACTTAAGCGACTATAATCTGATGAACGCAAGCGAGAAACTGGAGTTTGAAAAAGCGCTCAGGACACTACGGATTGCTCGACCATGAGGGCGAAATACTCAACGATGTGAACCGTGCCATCTATTATTCTAGGTACGAAAGGGTGGCAGCAGGCCTCAATTCGTATTGGATGAACGAACCCCTAAGACTGGGATTTGCGCAAGACCACAGTTTTAATGCCGAAGGTGGCGATGCTGCTTTTCGCTACGGACTTACCTTTAGATATAAAGACAACAAGGGCGTAATGAAAAATTCGGGACGACAGAACATCGATGGATCATTGGTTTTGTCGTATCGCATCGACAAATTCAACTTCACCAACCAAACACACATCTATTATACAACCACTGATAACAACGTTGTGCCCTTCCGCGACTTTGTTTCGGCCAATCCCTATTATGCTAAACGCGATGAAAACGGCGAAGTGTATAAGGTTCTTGAAAGCTATCAAGGCGTGAACGGAACAACACAACACGTATATAACCCATTGTGGGACTTTAACCAAAAGAGTTTCGACCGAAGCAACGACCTCAATATCAACAACAACTTCAACGTGGAATATCAGCCTCTTGCAGGTTTGCGACTCACGGGAAGGTTTGGTTTTACGGCCGCAAGAGGCACAAGCGAAACCTTTAAATCGCCCTTCTCCTCGGGCTTCACAAGCACTCCCGAACTAAAACGAGGCTCTTATTCCAACCGCATCAACAACAACACCTCGTTTAATGGTAGCTTCATGGCTAGCTATGGCGGCATGTTGGGCGTTCACACCTATAATATTGTGGCGGGTGCACAAGCCTATGGGCGTAAGAACACAAGCGACTCGTACGCTGTACGCGGATATATCAACGACCAATTTTCTAACCCAAACTTCTCTAACGGCTATCCCGAAGGCGGTAAACCCTCGTCGAACATTGACAAAATGCGCTCGGCAAGCTTCTACATGAACGGCAACTACGCCTACGATATGCGCTATTTGATAGACTTTAACCTGCGTAGCGACGGTGCTTCGGTGTTCGGAGTAAACAACCCTTTCTCAACAACCTACTCGGTGGGTGTGGCCTGGAACATCCACAACGAACACTTCTTTAAAAAAGAACAACATTGTAAACAACCTCAAACTGCGCTATACCTTTGGTCGGCCAGGCAACGACAACATCAGCGCTAAGCTGGCAAACAACGTGTACAACTACTACACAGCCAACGCCAACCCCTTTGGATTGGCTGCCATCGTGTCGCAATGGGGCAACAAAGACCTGAAATGGAAACGCACACTAACCCATAACTTCGGACTTAATGCATTGCTACTCAACAACCGCTTGTCGCTTGTGGTTGACTATTCCATTAGAAAAGCCGACCCAGAACTCATTCCCGTTGAACAACCCACATCAACTGGCGTGGAAACAATACCGATGAACATCGGTGCAACAGATAATCGCAGCTTCTCTATCGCACTGGGCTATGACGTTATTAGGCAAAAAGACCTTACTTGGCGCATCACAGCCAACTTGCTGCACGCCACCACCACCTATTATAATATAGGGCGACATACTAGAAAAGCTTAACGAGCAGGGCCGAGCCTCACAAAGTCTTACACGATATTACGACGGAGCCAGCACAACAGCCCTTTGGACCGTGAAATCACTAGGGCATTGACCCAATGACAGGCAACGAACTATTTCTTAAACGCGATGGAACATACACCTATAAATGGAATGCTAACGAAGAAATGGTGTGCGGCGACACCACACCCGATGCACAAGGCAACCTTGGTACCACCATTCGCTGGAAAGGATTCTCGCTTGGGCTGAACTTTTCGTATCGATTTGGAGCTCAAGCCACACTCAACACCCTGCTAACAAAGGTTGAAAAACATCAGCGAAGCCGCCATTAAATACAACCAAGACCGACGCGCGCTGCACGATAGATGGAAACAACCAGGCGACAAAGCCAAGTTTAAACGCATCGACGACACCTCTACAACCAACATTTCTTCGAGATTCGTGGCCGACGACAACACCCTAGAATGCAATAGCATCAACCTGGGATACGAAAAACACCACAGCACAATGGCTCAAAAATAGTGGGTTTTGAACGCTTTGTATTGTCGCATCTACGCCAACAACCTGTTCCGTCTTTCCACCATTAAGGAAGAACGCGGACTTGATTACCCCTTCTCCAGAAGCGTCTCGGCTTCTATCGGTTTACGTTTCTAACCTCTAACAAACACAACGATGAATAAGCTTAAAAACCATAACATACGCATTGCTATCTATTATCGCCACAATGGCCACTACTTCGTGCGCCGACTGGCTCAAGGTAGACTTGGAAGACTCTGTTCTCGAAGATAAACTCTACGAAAAACAACGATGGATATTTCGCTGCACTCAATGGCGTGTACGCTAAAATGAACGAGACCTATGCCTCAACACTCACGATGGGTCATATTGATGTGATGGCACAATATTATAATGTGGCGAAAAAAACAGCGAACATGCCTACTTCCCTTTTCGCTAATTATAAATATTCTGAAAACGAATTTAAAAGCATTTCGGACAACGTTTGGACCTCGCTTTACTTCTATATCGCCAACCTGAACACACTCATCGAGCATTGCGACGCCAGCGACTCGAAACTATCGCCCGTGTATAAACCCTACATTAAGGGCGAGGCACTGGCTCTTCGTGCCTTCTTCCACTTTGACTTGCTGCGACTTTATGGCCCTATCTACTCAACAAAAACCGAGAACAACAGCGCCATTCCCTACCAAGAAACCTCGTCGAAATCAATACAACCCATTCTCAACGCTAAGCAAGTGGCCGAAAAAAATCATGCGCGACCTTAACGAAGCTAGCCTTCTACTTAAAGACGACCGCATCATTAAAGAGGGCGTTATGAACGGCATGGCCGACGATCCCAACGAAAAAAACCTACTTAGATACCGACAATTCCGCCTTAACTATTATGCAATACAAGCTATGAAGGCCCGACTCTATCTCTGGACGGGCGATAAAGCCAACGCTTTGGCCACAGCTAAAGGCATTATCGAAGAAAAACAACAAACACAATACTTTTACTTGGATAGAAAAAAAGGCAGTTACCACTGGTAACAACCCCAATTACATTTTTTTCTACCGAGGTAATGTTTGCGCTTTTACAACAAATCGAGAGCCAAAACCTACGAAATGCTCTTTTTAGTCCTAAGGCCGACATGAAGAATACACTCTACTTTTAAAGGCGAATCTACTGCTGAAGGCGACCTACTTTCCAAACTTACCTACTTCTACGACGACATGGGCGACCTAAGACGCAACAACACATGGACCGTGGAAGAGCTAACAGCTAACGGCCAGGGAGGAACAACAAGCAAACATAAGTCAATTTGCTTTGAAGAAATTCGCCGATACCAACGGTGACACCAACTTCAGATACATGCAACCGCTGATGCGACTTAGCGAAATCTACCTCATTGCAGCCGAATGTGCCACTACACCCGAAGAAGCTCTGCCCTTTATCAACGAACTACGCAAAGCACGCAACTGTGTAAACATGGAGCTGCCTGCTACCGACGCCGAAAAAGCTGTTCAAAACATGGTTTGGCGCGAGTTTATGCGCGAAATGATTGGAGAAGGCCAATTATTTTTCTTCTATAAACGCCATGCAGCCGAACAAATGATGTCGGGAACAGAGTTTGGCAAGTCTAACGCCTGGACTGGAACCGTCACTGCGCTCGAAGGCACCTACAAAATGGCACTCGACAACTACGTTTGGCCACTGCCCGAAGCCGTGGAAGCCAACAGAAGAGCTAAAAACTAAAATACGGAGGAATTGAAAATGAAAACAAAAATATATGTCTTGCTCGCACTGATAGTGACCACAACCTGGCTTTCTAGCTGCGAAAAAAAGCTGATGGACTACGAAGGCAAAGATTGTTTGTACTTCGACGTGCGACGCGGACAACCGTGGATTGAAGAAAGTAAATGGGCACACTACAACTTTAGCGAGGTGGCTTTCGGCAATATCACTGCCACCGACACCCTCCTTACGTTGAAAGTAAAGGCCACAGGCCACCCTCAAAGACTTCGACCGGCCTTTTAACATCATCGTTGTTACCGACAGCACATCGGCCGAAGCAAACACCGAGTACGAACCACTGATGCCACAATACACCATCAAAGCCGGAGAAACGAGCACTGAAGTGAAGATAAGAATAAAGAAAAACCGCACGCATGAATGGCGATACACTGAAAAATTCAACTCGCCATCCAGCCCAACGAACACTTCAACTTGATGTTTAACAACTACGGCGACTATCCCGGAACCTACGCGCCAGTGCCCGATAAAAAAAGTTTGGCCACAACCAAAATGCAGCCATTCACAACATCTTCGTCGACGATGTACTAACAAAACCCACAGGCTGGTATGGCTCTGAGTCGGGCGGTTACTTCGGATTGTTCTCTCCAAAGAAGTATCGTTACATCATGATGGTTACCGGAACAGACATCAACGATTTTAAAACCATGGTGACAATGAGCTTCCCACGCGCCCAGGCCATTAGTCAAGAGGTGGCCAAACATTTGCTCGAAGCAGCACAAAAAAGAGCAACCCATACTCGACGAAGACGGCACAATGATGTGGGTTTCGTATGTAAATATCCTTGGCGGAACGCGCGGTTGGGCGCAATTCACCAAAACCAGAAGAATATTATAACAAATAAACCAGTTATGAAAAAAAGCATTGCATCATATATCTCTTGGCTGCCCTTTTCGCTGGCTTCGTGCATAGACGACGAGGGCAACAACACCATGAACCCCATCAACAAAGCACAGATTGAGGGCATAAAAGATAAGTATTACATGGTGACAAACCTCGAAACACTGCAAATACCAGTAACCGTTACAGGCTCAGTGTCGGGCAATGACGTCAACAACTTCTCTTTTGAATGGTTCTTATGCAATGGTGCTGTGGAAGACAAATACCACGACCACCAAACCATCAGCCGTGAAAAAGACCTCTCGTTCCCCGTTAATGTGCCCCCTGGCGAGTACCGACTCTTCTTCAGAGTGAAGGACAAAAGCAACAACATGGTGTTTGAAAAACGCAGTGCCTTAAACGTGTTGAGCCCTTACGTGCGCGGATTTTACCTCTTTGGCGATAAAGAAGACGGCACCTGTGGCATCGACTTTATTAGCATGATGGAAGGAAGAGACACCTCTGTTGTAGAAAATCTCTTCGACAACACACAGGGAATAAAACACGCACAGCAACTCATCTTCATGGGACATAGCTACTCTACCGACCTCGAAGCCACATGGGCCATCACTAAAGATGGCGCTTATGCCCTAAATAGTTCGGCAAAAGAAAACAAAATCACCATCAACAGCAACAAGCAAATAGACCATCTCATCTATCCTTCTATTGAGGGAACAACCAAACCTTACGTTGTTAGAGCACTGTTCCCACGGCCAAGTGGCAAGGACAACAATTGCCTGTCGAGCAGTTTTAGGTGCTTACTCACCGATAAAGATGCCTTCTGGTGTTCGCAAATGCCCTTGGGCGAAGCCTATGGCAACCCCTTTAACTGCTACGAAGCTGGCTCTAACACCTTGGTACAGCTGTCGCCTTACGTGTTCTATCCCGCAAATAGCTCGTACATTCGCACGCTTGCCTTCTACGATAAAACCAATCATAAGTTCGTAAGACTTAATGGGGCATCGTATAGCGTAACCAATATTGCTGATTATAACCTACCCACCGACCAGCCTTTTTAATACCGACCAAACCACCTACTCGCCCGCTAGAGACCTTGTATATGGCGAAAAACGGACTGGGAAACAACGGACAATCTTACGCCCTGATGAACGATGCCGATGGCCATTTCTTTGTCTATGCCTTCCGCATCACCAATTACAGCGCAGCGGGTATGAAGCGTTCGCTCGCTAGAGAGATTGACTTAACCGTGGCTTCGCACTTTGCCGAGGCTTCGCATTACGCCTTCTACTCCAACCAACCCATTGTGCTCTATGCCGTTGGCAATAGCTTGTGGGCCTACAACCACAACACCAACAAGGCTAAAATGCTGAACGCCTACAACGGCGAAATTACTTATCTGGCCATGGAACACGACTCGGACGAGAACCCCGACGACGTTATCGTGGCTACCTACTCGCCAAGCGAGAAAGGCGTGGTGTATAAACACGAGATGAAAGACGACCCCAACGAGATTGCTTTTCGTGCAAAAAAACAATATAAAAACGAAGAGCTATCCTTGGAAAAACCAACCTCAAAGTGAAAAAGTATCACCTATCGCAATTGCCCCTGATTAGGCACTCTCCACACGCCTTGCTCGCGAAAAATAAAAACCCCAAACAGGGCTGCTTCGCGAGCAAGGCACACCCACTCGTTGGTTCAACAACCATTTACTCTGCCACAAAAACAAACACAACACCGAAGTAAATCCCCAAAAAATGAAACGCCACAACGCCTTTTTCGCCACCTTGCTGCTATGTGTCATGCCCCTGTTGGGCACAGCACAAACCCAATTCCACAACCTTTCGCTCGACGATGCCATCAACCCTAGCAAAGAAAGAAAACAAACTGGTGTTCATCGACTTTTACACCGACTGGTGCGGTCCGTGCAAAAAAACATGGCGCGACAGGTGTTTCCACAGAAGAAGGTGGGCGACTTCTTAAACAGCAAATTCGTGTGCTTAAAGTTCAATGCAGAGAAAGAAGGTAAAGAACTGGCCACCAAATACAACGTAAAAGCATATCCCACATACGTGGTTTTAGACACCAACGCACAGCCACGAATGCATGCCAGCGGAGCGATGAACGCCGATGAATTTATCTATAAAGTGGAGATGGAAACCAATCCCAACAACGCACCCGAACGAATGAAAAGGCTTTACGATGCTGGCAAACACACACCCGAACTGATAAACAACTATGCCTTCTATCTACTTGGCCACCAACAAGAGGAAGAGGGGTTTAAAGTGGTGAACAATTATTTTAAAACGCTTTCGCCAAAAAGACAGGTTAAAGGCCGAAAAACGCTTTTATCTTTACGCGCTACACGTTAAACCTGAACGACGAAAAAGGACTATTTATGACCCAGAACCTCGACCGTTTTGACACCAAATCACGGTCGCTTATCAAAGGCTCGCACACAATTGCTCTTCCGCAATGCTGTATATCAATATTTTTCGGGTTACATGTGGAAAGAGAAAAATATAACGAAGCCAACTACCTACAACTAAAAAGCAGATTGAAACGCTGCAATTGCACAAAGATTATCCCTATGCGCCGATGTTCGCCCTCATCGAAAGCAGAGTGAAAGACAATGATTTAACCTTCCTTTTGTGCTGCAATCGCGAGTATAACAATCTTGATGCCAACGACCGAACATTGTTAATACTCAATCTCACCCGCCTATTCGACACCCAAGACAAAACCACACTCAAACAATTATCGGCCTTCATCCGTTCGCATTTGGCTGAGATGGATGCCAAAACCATCATCTACGCAGGCCAGATTTTTGAGCGAAATAGAGCAATAAAAAGCCATTCTAGCCTTTATCGCAAACACACTTTCACGCGGTATCATCCGCCTTTCTTTGTTGCCTTAGGCCTTGCTTTAGGCCACAAGGATAATTATTGCGACCTCATTAAGCCCACGTTGAAAAACCTCAACCACGTTGATTATTATCTGACGAAGTGGCAAAAGTAGCTTTCAAAAATTCAGTATCTTTATTTTACAAATCACTATTTTTTTCGCCTACCATTCTAGCGAAAAAAACGCGTAAAAACCATCATTTAGCCACGGTTTTGGCACTTTTAAAAATTTATTTTTACGTCATTTTTTTAGTGCTTCAACCCGCATTTTGCACCATTTCGCCCTTCTAGAAGCATCCCAGTCCATCGATTTTCATCGCTCCAAAAACCCACTTTTAGTGGCCAAAAAAGATACTTTTTATGCCACTTTTTGCCGAAAAAAATACCATTATTTTGCATCACCAACAAGCACAAAATATATATTTTTCCGCCCCGTTTTGTGCATTCCACCGCGCGTTTTGTAGCATTTAACCATGCGTTTTGTAGCATTTAACCTTGCGTTTTGTAGGAGATAGCACTGCATTTAGCACGAGTTAGCACTGCGTTTAGTAGGAGATAGCACTGCGTTTTGCATGAGTTAGCGGTGCGTTTTGCTGCAAAACGCAGCTTTTTTTGTCTATAAAAGGCACTATTTTCAACTAAAAAAAGGGGTTATCGCCCGTTATAGTGACAATCCCTGATATGCATCAAAAACAAACCTCCGCGAGAATTGAAAATTTTGCGACCACCCAAAGGTTTGATGAATTTAAAGAGCTCTTTTTAGGTAGAAGTCTCTACTTTTTATTTTTTTACATTTAAACATAAAAATACAAATTTAAAAAGCAAGTCACGCAATAACAAAACAACCAATTGTGCGCAACATCATGCTATGCTTGGAGCAGCTCTCCACAAACAACGGAAGAGCATGCAAATCCACCACCTCAAGAAACCATCAACCCATTAACGCAAAAACACACCAATTAAAAAATTCAAAACCTTAAGAAACACAACCCCGAAAAACATAAAAAACGCAAAAACACACGAACTAAAAAAACATCAACTCTCCAAGCAACCCAACCAAAAAAACATTAACATGCCAGACTTACCACCAAAAAGCCATTAAACGCACCAAACTTGTCACGCTGTAAACAATAACAAAAACTGCATAAATAATAGAGACTGTTTATGCACAACCAATTAAGAAGAACGCAAAACCTATTCTTTAACATAAAAAAATTTAAAAAGAAATATTCGTTTTTTTCTTTTTTTATTAATCAAATAAGTTGTAACTTTGCGAAGTGAAAAAGGCATAGTTATTAAAACCACGCCATCATGAAAAGTGCAACATACCCAAAGGCTCCCCTATGGCGAACGAGCAATACCATAACACAAAAGCAAAACGCCATTCGCTACCTAAGAACACAAAACTTCACGACATCGTGCCTCTAACAAGCGATGCAGAAGCATATTTGTTGGTTCCACCCGCGTGGACAACAGTAATCTAAACTATCATTATTTATACCACTTTAAACAAAACATCATGTTACACACCATCAAAAAACTTTCGGTATTTGCCATCGTGGCAATCGTTGCCATGGCTTTCTCGGCCTGCAGTTCTGACGAAGAGCAACCCGCTGTATTGCAACAACTACTCGGCAAGTGGCAGCCTGTAACCCGCAGTTACACTGAAGCCAGCGACAACACTAACACTTACGAAATTTGGTACAAAGACCTTACCTGGGACAGACATCAAACAATTGAAGGCGAAAACCAAATTACTCGCAAAGGGGCTTTCCACATTGAAAACAACATTATTTGGCTTCGCAGCACCAACCGTAAGGGGCACGACGTCGTTATCCTTGAATACAAGTTTGAAGTGAATGGCGATAACCTCACCCTCATCGACATTAAGACGCAAGCCGTAACACAATTTAAACGCATCAAATAGGGTCCCCCATAGTTTGCATTAATAAACCATGCTCACCCACTCGCCCATCCCTTCAACAAGGGATAGGGAGTGGGTTTTGTGCTTTTATGCGCCGAACTTATTGCGGTATGGCATCGATATGCATGGTGGTGACACCACTATTATTGGTTCTCTTTGGCTTAGTGCACGCCATTCGCAAGCTTGCCTATAGTGTCCCTCGGCCATTGTTAGGGCCATTAATTGCCTCGTTTTTCAAAAAAACAAGTTAAACCATCTAGCCACAAACCAACTTTTATTTGTACAGATGCTAAAGCCCTATTGGGAGAAAACACGCGAGACAAGTGCCAGCAATGATGCTAAAGGCACTTGTCTCGCGCAACAGAAACTAGTCATTAAGCCCATCTAAGGGCAAAAAATCACTTCACCCACCATTTAAACAACAATGGCGGAACAACATAAGTAAGAGCAACAACAGCGCCCATGCCCACAATGGTGATAGCACCCAGCGAATGAAGTGCAGGATGACGAGCCACCACCAACGAGCCCATACCAATGAACATGATGGCAGCAGAGAGCAAAATACCTTTGCGATAAGCAGCCAACATGGGTTTGCCGTGCTTACGTTCGTAAATCAATCCCTCGGTTACAAAAAAATGCTATAGTCGTCGCCCTGACCAAAAAAATAAAGGTGGCTAAGATGATGTTTACCAGATTGAAGCGCATATCCAAAAGGTGCATCGTGCCCAAAAATCCAAAAGCCACGACACCACCATAGGGCATGAAAGCAATAACAGCCAACTTGAATTTGCGGAACGACAGCCAAAGGAAAAACAAACACAATGGCACCGCACACCCAACCGATATAATTGAAATGCTGCGACAGCGAGTTGGCTATTGTGGCATTAAGACTGGGCAAAGTAAAGGCCCACCGCTCTACACCCGCCATGGGTTTGAAGGCCGAGGCCACGCTATCTGCTTGAGACGAAGGCACGTTTACGATGTTTACCACCGTGTTACCCATGATGCGATTGCCAATAGAAGCCTGTAAAAGAGGCGCAAAATGCGCGGGTAACTGCGGTGTAAGTTTGGCCTTCAACAGCTCTTGAAAAGGCTTAAAGGCATAGGGAGCAAAACCTTCGCTGGCTGCCAGCACACTTAAACTGTCTAATTGCTGCGCACGATGGTTTAGGATGCTGTGCCACTGTTGCAAACGGCGTTGCTGTTCGGCCACACTAGCCACCAAAAGCGGATATTGAGACTGTTCGGCCGCTTGCAAAGCCAGCTGTACATTGTTGGCTTCGGCCACGAAATACACGGGCGTTGTGCCCTTCTCTTCGCCTCGCATCTGAGCCATTTGGGCCAACAATGTTTGTTGTTGGGGCGTGAGATAATTGATATTTCGCAAGTCGGTATCGAACTGAGTACCAAGACTAAAGTAGCCAAACACAAGAGTAATTGTCACCAAGACAACAGCAACAGCAGCCGACTGCCTGCGCTGACGAGGCGTAAGAGCCGATGCGGGGAGATTGATTTGAGACGATACAGCAGAAGAAGCCACTGGTTCGGACCGTTCAACACCATCCTTTTGCGCTAGCTTTATATCCTTCTTGCCCACAAAATGAGGTAAAAACACCACCACAAACAAGATGGTGCTAACCAACATCATGGCAGCAAAGATACCAAGATGACTCAAAGCAGTGGCATCGAGCGGTATTAGGGCGGCAAAAGCGCCAACCGTGGTGACGTTGCCTACAACAAGTGGCGAGGCAATCTCTTCTAAAGTTTGCCGCGGCGAGGCGCAATGCCCCAGATGCGTAACAAAATGTAGGGGATAATTAACGGCAATACCGATGATAACCGATGCAATACCCAGCACAATAATAGACACCTCGCTACTTACCAAGGCCATGCCGCCCATGGCCATAAGCCAGCCAAAGCCCAGCGAAAGAAGGATGAGCAGCAGATGACGGGCACGCCTTAGCGCCCAAACAAGCAACACCACGATGAGCGTTGCGGCAATGGCGATGGCCCAGATGCTATCTTTTTTTATCTGCGAAGCATTGTCTACGGCAATCACAGGCGCGCCAGTGACGGCGAATTGCACACCAGGCAAACGCGCCTCGATGGCCTTTGTAACGCTGTCTATTTGCATCACTAGTTGCGCATTGCTACTAGTTTCGCTCGCGCCATAAGGAGAAGTGAGCATTGCCACAGCATGTCGCGAGTTGGGTGTGAAGATATAGCCGTCGTAAAGTTCGTAACGAAGGGCGTTACCACTGGCTTGTAGTTTGGCGAGCAGAGGCGCAAAAAGCCCCAGAGGGTCGCGTTCGATGTTCTGCGTAACCATTCCGCCCGTGGGGAAGAGCAACATTTCGCGACAGTTTTGCAATGCCGCCCTGATGCTGTCGGTGTTGGTAATGCGTTTGATGCGTTCGAAATCGGCGTTGCCCAGCAGCAAAGGCGCGTTTTGATAAGCAAATTCGGGTATGCGCATCACGCTTTCAACATCGGCCTGTGCCATTAATTTCCATCCCCGCGCTTGGCTTTCTCCCTCCAGTTGTTGCATGGCGCGCACCAGAAGTGGCGTGTTAAGCTGCGTGGTATCGGTGGACGAAGCCACGATGAAGATGCGATCGGCAGCATTGGTTTGCCTATAAATCTCCATCGAACGGCGATAATTATCGTTATTGGGCAAAAAAATCGGTTATATCTTCTTTAAAAATGCAACTGCGATGCGCTTGCCAATGCAGCCAGCACCAAGACCAAAAGGTAAGGCCAGGCGCAAAAAAACGGTGACGGGCAAACCAATCGTAGAGTCTAAGAAGCAAATGGGTGGTCATGTTCAACTTAAATTAATTTGTTGTTTGGCAACAACTGGATTGGCGTAGATTTGCAGCAGCATTTGGCGTTCGTTGTCGTTGGATAGTTGCGCCATGCGCTTTTCTATCCAGCGTATAGCCCTCGTTTAGTTCGTTGCTTTGAGGCATATCGGGGTGCAGCATTTCGTAAGCGGCCCTATTGGTGGGCATCAATTGGTAGGCGTTAATAATAGCCCTATCGGTTATCAAAGCCACTTGGCGCACAGCATCGTTAAGCGGAACACTGTGAAGAGGCTCCAGCTGTTGCGCGGTGATGGGAGGTGTGATGCAAAAATGCACCTTACCCTTGGGTTGAACAATGCCCGTGAGAATACTGTTGAGGTCTTCTCCAGGCGATTTTACATAAGGCTTTAAAGCCGTGTGCGCCATTTCGCGCGCCTTAAGCAAGTCGCACGATTCGTATTCGTAGCTCACGGCCACGGGCACGATATTTAATTGAGCCAGCGAAGCCAGTTTGTTGCCTTCGCCCGACATGGCGAACATTTTGATAAGCGCGGGTTCGGTGCGGTCTAACCCATCCTTGGTGCGCCCATTGCGTTGTGCAATCCAGATAGACGAGCCACGTTCCACCACGGCATGCCTGATGTAACGCGAGAGATGCAGTTCGCTTTGATAGAACTGGCGTTTGTTGCCAGAGCGTTCAACTCTAAACATTTTGTTGCTTTTGCCGATGTCTACCACTGTGGGGTGAGTCATAAGGTTAGCCCCGAAGGTGATTTCGCATGTATCGTGTCCAGCATCTACCAAGGCATTTTGCAGTAAAGAGGCGTCTAACACTATGTCTCGATGGTTGCTAACAAAGAGATAAGGCGTTCCGGGCTGCAAATGTTCAAGTCCATCGCACGAGAAATGGGTGGTGCTTCTTCGCATCACTTCCCGGTTAAAGCGGTGCATTATGCGGTGTTGAAAATCGTGCGAGGTATTAATTTGGGTCAACATGTGTGCCACGTCTTGAGTTGTAAGCTCGGGAAACACGAATTGTGCCAGCTGTGGTAGCCACTCGCTCTGTGCCAATCGGCGCATAGCCAAGGCCACTTCGGCATCGTTGTAAGGGCGAATATCGTCAAATTCTCCGCTCATTGTGCAAAACTTCTCCATATATATTAGGTATAATGTGGATTACGCAAGATTAAAAAAATAACTTGGCAAAAGATAGTAAATAATCGTGAAAAAGGTGTATTTGAAATATTCTTCTTTTTCAAGATAAGGTCAAAAATGCGTAAAAACGGCAGTAAAAAGAAAGGATGAAACGGCTACATTGCGGTTCGCCATTTCATCCTTTCAATTATTCAATCCGAAGGATAGCCTTACTTCTTCTCTTGGTCGGGCATCATCGTTACTTGAATGCGATTGCCAGCCTTCAGAATTTCTTTAACAAAGTTGCTAATGCTTTCGGGTGTTTGTTTAGCCACGAGCGCTTTATAATTGGTATGCAGGTCGATGCCATAACGATACCAGGTGGAAATAACGCCTCCCCAGTAGCCATTAGACTTAGTAGCATCGTCGGCTTCCTTGGCCATATACTCCTTAACCTTGGCCAACATCGAAGCATCGCATTGCTTAGAGAGGTTAACCACCTCGTCGCGCATAATTTGGAGTGCCACGTCAGCCTTTTCGGGCTTCATCGGACAGTAAGCAAAGAGCATCACATTATGATATTTATCCTCGATGCTAGCCGAGCCTTGAGCACCGCAACTATAGGCAGCGCTAGCGTCTTCGCGAATTTTTTTGATGTAAACCATGCTCAATATTTGTCCGGCGATACTAGCTTTGATAGCGTTTTCGGTGGTGTATGGAATATCTTCGCTAAACCAAACCATGTTGGCATTGGCCTTAGGTGTTTCCATCTTACGTACGAAATCGTTAACCGAAACGCCTTTTTTGAAGAACACAGCCTGCTTGCTATTGGGGTTAGGACCTTTAGAAGGCAGCGAACCTAGATAGCGTGTGATGAGTTGACGAATGTTAGCTTCATCGTAATTACCCACGATAACGAAGCGCCATCCATTGACATTGGCGGTGCGTTCGGCAGCCATACGCAGGATGCGGTCGTAGTTAACCTTGGGAAGGTCGGACAGTTCGAGAGGTTTCACGCGTGGGTTGTGTCCGTAGATGGTGGCATTGAGCGAGTCGCTAAAAGCTTGGTCGGGCGAAGTAGCACGGTTTTTGCAATCCCACTTTAAGGCTTTCCATCATGTTATCGAACTGTTCTTGGTCTTTACTTATCTTCGTGAAGTGTAGATAAATAAGCTGGAACATTGTTTCGAGGTCTTTAGGAGTAGAGCTAGCGCTGATGTGCATGCGTTGTTCGCCCATTGAAAGCGAAGCCGCAACATTCTTACCAGCGAGCGCTTTGCCCAATTCGGTGGTAGAGAAGTTGGCCAATCCACTAGCTTCGATGGCGTTATCGAAGAGGCTGATATTGGCATAGTCGGCCAGAGTGTAAACAGAGCTACCCTGTCCACCGCTACCATTGAGTTGCACTTCGTCTTTTTTTATAGTCGGTTTTCTTCAGCAACACCGTTACGCCGTTAGCGAGTTTTATCTCGGTATAGCCAAACTTAGGACTGCGTTTTTGGCTTACCACCTTACCCGGTTTGGGCAGTTTGCTAATGATGGGTTCGTTTTTCACGTTGTCCACATAAGCCGTAAGGTTAGCCGAACGAGCGTCTCTCACAGCGTTAAGCAAAGCATTCTCGGTGGGATATACCACGCCATCCTTCTCGGGATTAAAGTTAATAATCACCAAATTGGTATCCGTTTTAGCCACGAGGTCGTCAAACACCTGGTTAACAAAGCTCAATGGGATATTGGGCACCACCTGTTTCATCGTCTCATAGTAGTATTCGATGGGCGGGATGGGTTCGTTGTTGAGGAAGTGTTCTTTGTAATTCTCGGCAAATTCGGAGTTGTAACGTTTCTCGCGATTGCTAAACATGCGGTCGAGCGAGCTTAAAGTAGACGACTTAGAGCGGTCGTATTCTGTTTGTGTGAAGCCAAATCTGGCAGCTCTCAGAGCTTCGGTGTATGCCGCTTTCAAGGCATCGGCGCTCAGTTCGGTGGTCTTAGGCGACACAGCAATAGAAAGCATCTTTTGTTTTGGCGTAGATATATTCTTCTACGCTAGCGCTAGCGCCTACAAATGGGCATTCGGGCTTCAAAGCAGCCTCGGCCAAGCGTTCGTTGAGCAAGCTAATGCCCACATCTTTCACATATTCGTACACCAGATAATCCATCGCACCCTTCAGCGAGTCGGGCATAACGTCTCGTTTCATCATCATTTGCACGATAGAGGCCGTTTGCTCCTTGTCTTTATCAATGATAACGATGGGTTCGTTGTTGTCGGGAACAGGCTCGCTAAGCACCGGAGCGGGGTTTGCGGGGTTCTTCATCGGACCGAAAAGCTTTTTAATTTCGGCCTCGATATGGTCAACATCCACGTCGCCCACCACGATAATACCCTGATTAGTGGGGTGATACCATTTCTCGTAGTAGTCGCGCAGCTCTTGATATTTAAAGTTATCCACCACGCTCATCAATCCAATGGGGAAACGAGCGCCATATTTAGAACCAGGATAGAGCTTCGTGAGGTTGCGTTCGAACATTCTGCTGCTGGCGCTAGTGCGCAAACGCCACTCCTCGTGTATCACTCCGCGTTCTTGGTCAATTTCTTTAGGGTCGAGCGTAAGGTTACCAGCCCAGTCGCGCAGAATCAAAAGACAGGAGTCGAGGGCGCTTTGGCGAGTAGTAGGCACGTTATCGATGTTGTACACCGTTTCGTCGATGGCGGTGTACGCATTGAGGTCGGCACCGAATTTCACGCCCAGACTTTCGCAATAGCGCAGTAAGGCATCGCCAGGGAAGTGCTTTGTGCCGTTAAAGCACATGTGTTCGAGGAAGTGTGCCAATCCTCTTTGAGCCTCTTCTTCTTGCAACGAGCCCACTTTTTGGGCGATGTAGAAGTTGGCTCTCTTTTCTGGCCAGTTGTTGTAACGAATGTAATAAGTAAGCCCATTGTCTAGTTTTCCGATACGAACGGCAGGGTCGCGAGGTATCGGGGGCATCTCTTTTTGTGCCTGCACTGTACCACAAAGGGCTAGAAGTGCTAGTGCCAACAAGTTTCTAATACGCATAGAATGGTTTTATTTGTTCTTTAATACGGTATTACCCCTTACAAGGAGGCATTAAATTTGGCAACAAAGATAAGGCTTTTTTTACCTAGTTCCGTATGTTTTTTTGTATTTAATTATAAAAAAACTTATCGTCTCAACGTTTGGCACAAACAACAAGGCATGTTGCTCTTAGCACGCAACACGAGGTTAGATACCAATAATTTGTCGAACAAGTAGTTTTTCTTAACACTAGGATTAACAATATTTTTGACTGCGTTGTGCAATAAAGCAACATAAAAGCAAACAACACAACCATATGTTTTTGCAGACAAATAACGACAAAATCACAGCATTACGACAGCATTTCGCAACATCCTTCTTGCTTATTGCTAAGCACTTAGCCCAGTTATGCATCAAAAACGACGCCTTATAATCTATTCTTTTCATAACTTCACAAAACAAACAACGCGCTTACTATTTTTTTGTCAACCTTCAAAAAATTAGTTAAATTGCTTTTGAGCATAGTAAAATAAAAACGTAACTTTGCAATATCAAGTAGAGACAATAATTTAAATACCATAGATAATACAAAAGCCTACGCCGCCCCCGGACAAATTCCGCATTGGTTAGGGCTTACCTTACGGAACGGGGGCGGGCTGTCAATCTCGAAGCAACTAGCGGCGTAAAGCATGTCGCAACACATCTTTGCATAGGATAGCTGTTGTAAAAAGTTGCTTATTACATAAATAACGAGGGGTGCACCACACGTGGCGCACCCCCATTTGCATTTAATTAGAGGCCATTTGCAGGCTTTTATGGCACTTTGAGATAAGCTTCAAAGTGCCATAAAAAGTATCTTTACTCTGCGGAACAAGCATAAACGTAAACGTATATTGCTTATAGGGCAGGCGATAAGGCGGCAGAGCAATGGCTTCGCTGCTCCAACTGTTAACACCACCTACACCCGTTTGACCCAAGTCGATGCAAAGTTCGGTGTATTTCGACTTTGGAACTTGTGGCGAATGGCGTTGTGCTTTGTCCAATCCTTCGTCTAAGTCGTCGATGGAATAGTGCAATGCGCTAGCCGAGAACAACTCGGGCGACACAATTTTGAAGCCAAAACCATTGTCGGTGGTTTGTTTCCACCAGCGAATGTCGCTCTTGGTGCCTGTTTCTTGTGGGCGGATATAAGGATAAAATTGTTCGTCGGCGGTTTGTTTATATATACCAACGTTCTGCGAAAGCTTACGGTCGGCATAATTTTCGATTGGTCCGCGACCGTAAAACTCGCTCACTTGCATATCGTAAGGCAACTGCATCACCATACCATAACGAAGAAGGAACGGACGTTTATCACCTGTTTTGGGGTGTCATCTGCTGAGTAACACGTACCGAACCATCAGCCATAACGTTGTAAGTAAGTGTTAGTTGCGCGCCAACTTCGGGCATATCATAGTCAACATGCACGTCAGCCTTATTGTTTTTTTCTTATCGAGCACGCTATTGATAGCCACCAGTTTCAACTTGGGTTCGCGCCAGATACGATTGTTTTTTTGCACGCCAGCACCCATATCGTTATCGGTTACAGCACGCCAGAAGTTGGGTTTGAGCGTACCACCTTCGCCCAGCAGCGTCTTACCATCCACGTTGTAGGGTAGAAAGCAGACCCGTTGAGCGGTTGAAAGCCACGGTGCAACGCTTGTTAGACACCACGATTTGAGCTTCGCTCGCCTTGTTTTTTTCAAGACCAACTTGGTGTCTTTGTTCACCTCAGGGCGCCTTAGGGTGTCTTGCGGAAACATGCACCTTGTTGTATTTCAAATTGGTTATAGGCCACGCGAGTGCCTGCTTCGAGCAGAGGCTCGGCAGATTTCAGCACGAAATCCACATTAAGCATCAGTTCGGCATGAGGGCAAAGGTCGTCCATTTTGATAGGCAAAGTCAATTCGCAACGTTGTTGCGGTTCAACATTTAGCTTATCCACTTCGCCCGTTTGCACAGCCTTACCATTCTTAAGCACGGTCCAAAACCAACTTGTAGTTATCCAGATTACGGAAGAAATTTTTCGTTGTAAACGCTAATTTTTTTCCAGCCTTTAAGTCAACAGGTTCGGCCCAGATGTTTTGGTGGTAATAAGCAATTTCGTAGGCATGAGGATTATATACGCGGTCGGGACTGATAATACCGTTGCAGTTAAAGTTGTTATCAGATGGATCGTAGTCGTTATAGTCGCCACCATATTTATATATCTCCACGCCGTTTTTTTATCTTTTAGCGCGAAGTCCTTGGTCAACAAAGTCCCAAATAAATCCACCTTGGAACTTAGGATATTTGCGCACCAAGTCCCAGTATTCTTTAAATCCGCCCGAGCTATTACCCATGGTGTGGTTGTATTCGCATTGAATCAGTGGGCGCGGATTGTTGCCCTGAGCATATTCTTCGCACCATTGATGTGTGCGATACATTGGGCAAGCGATGTCTGTGCTAGCACAATCCACGCCACCCCGTTCCCATTGCACGGGTCTACTTGGGTCGTAGCCCTTAATCCACTTGTATGCAGCGGCAAAATTGGGTCCATCCACCGTTTCGTTACCCAAGCTCCAAGTTATGATAGCGGGATGATTGAAGTAGGTTTCCACATTGTTTTGGTTGCGTTGCAATATCTGCAAAGGCAAACATAGGCTTCTTTGAGGGTGCATCATCGCCATATTGAAAGCCATGCGACTCTTGGTTGGCCTCGGCCACAACATACAATCCGTACTCGTCGCAGAGGTCATACCAAATGGGATCGTCGGGATAATGGCAGGTGCGCACAGCGTTAATATTAAGTTGTTTCATGATGCGGATATCCTGAATCATGCGTTCGCGACTCACCACATAGCCACCATCGGGGTCAATCTCGTGTCGGTTTGCACCCTTGATAAGCACGGGTTTACCGTTAACCAGCAGTTGTGCATTGCGTATTTCCACCTTTCTGAAGCCCACTTTTTGGCTTGTTAGGGGCCACATAAGCCTCATCATTCAGCTTCTTAACCTTAGCATCCTTCTTGCAATAAGGGTTAACAACCATGGTTCGCAGCGTATATAGGTACGGCGTTTCGGCTGTCCATCGCTTCACATTGGGCACATTTAGCAGTGCTTTACCATTGCGTGTGCTTGTGCTAGCCACCATATTTCCCTCTGCATCCAGCAATTGATGCACCAATTCAACGTCTTTTTGCGTCTTAGCATCAATGTTTAGTGTGCCATTGGTGTAGTTATCGGTGAGATCGGGCGTGATGCGGAGGTCTTCCAGATAGATTTTTTTATCGCGCGCATAGAGATAAGTGTCGCGTGCAACACCTGATAAGCGCCAGAAATCTTGGTCTTCGCAATACGAACCATCGCACCAACGGAAGCATTGGAATGCAATTAAGTTCTCACCTTTCTTCAGATAAGGCGTGAGGTCGAACTCGGGAGCCACCTTACTATCTTCAGAATAGCCCACGAAATGGCCATTAACCCAAAGATAGATGTTAGATGTTACCGACCCGAAATGGGCAATAACCTGCTTTCCATCCCATGCCTCGGGCAGCGTAATTATGCGTCGATAACTGCCCACATGGTTGTCTTTCACTGGCACTTCAGGCGGGTTATCCTTAAAATGTCCACGCCATGCAAAGCCCACGTTCAAGTAAACGGGGTCGCCATAGCCGTGCAATTCCCATATACCAGGCACGGGCATCATGCCCCACGATGCGTCATCGAAGGTTGTTTGGTAAAAAGTCGGTAGGACGCTGGTCGGCATTTTCCACCCATTTAAATTTCCAATCGCCATGCAGCGACAAATAGTTTTCCGAGCGTTTAGGGTCGCCCATCTTCCATTCCTCCAAGTTTTTGAAGGGGAAGAAGTTGGTATGCATGGGCAAACGGTTAAGCGTATTCACCTGTAAGTCGTGCCATTCGGTGAACGTGGGCTGTGCAGCAGCCACTTTAATGGCTGGCGTTAGCCTCGTCATCGGTATCGTCTTACCCTTGTTTGCATAACTTTTCGGCTTACTTTTTCGCCCCCGATTGGGCTTGTGATTGCAAGCTAAGGGCAGCCAAAGCCGCCAAAAAAAATACTTTCTTCATGTAGTGAAGGGTTATTGTTAGGTTGTTATCTCTTGCAAAGATAATACTTTTTAGCGATAAATGTGCGTAAAGTGGGGTATTGTGGCTCACTCCGATTTCATTGTTATCTCAATTCTTCGATTGCTCTTGATGATGGTTTGCGCTACTCGTTGTATGTCTGCAGCCGATAGTTGGTCTACCAATGCGTCGTAATTGGAGTGCATATCAATGCCATAGCGCAGTTGTTGGTACACAATAGTGTTCCAATAATCGTTAAGTATCACCTCTTGTTGATGTGCTTTTTTATAGTAAGCCTTTATCTTGCGTATGCTTTCGGCATTGATTTGTCCTTGAGCCACATGTGCCAATTGGCGGTAAACGATGGGCATAAGTCCATCATATTTCTCAGGACCCGTGCGGAAAGCAATCTTCAACAGTGCGTTAGGATTGCTGTATTTGTCTATTTCGCATTGCACACCCACACCATAAGCACCACCTTTTTCTTCGCGAACGCTATCCGTATAAGCAATAGAAAGCACACGACGAAGGGCATCAAGGGCCAAGTCCGACTGGGGTGTGTAGGGCAAATCGAAGGTATAAAGGATGGTAACAAGGGCCGAGGGCGTGTTCATCTTCTTAGTGAAAATGTGCGTTTCGTTTACGTTGCGCACCGGCGGAAAGTTGTTTACCATCTTTTTCTTGCCTTCCAGCAGCGGGCAACGAGGCCACATATTGGCAGAGCAGCGGGCGAAGCGAGTCGAGGTTTACATTGCCCACGAGCAGCATTTTAAAGCCTGTGGCATCGGCAAAGCGTTCGCGATAGAGTTGCATAATTCGCTGATAGTTCACCTTATTCAAGCGTTCTAGCGTCATTGGCGCGGTGCGTTCGTTGGGCCCATAGGCAATAATCGAGAGCGAATCGTTGTATTCCACTTGCGGATTGGCGTTTCTGTTTCTCAGCATGGCACGTCTTCGGTCGATGTTGGAGGCAAAAGCGGCTTCGTCTGTTCGTGGAGCAGTGAAGTAAAGATAAGCCAATTGAAACATCGTGGCCAGGTCTTTGCTATTTGATTGTGCGCTGATGCCCTGCGTTTCTTGTCCAACAAAGGGCAAAACGCGCACCTGTTTGCCTGCAAGCATCTTGCCTAAGCGGTCGGCCGAGAATGCACCAACACCGCCATCTATAATGGCATTGGGGAGGAATGCAAAGTTGGCTGCGTACGTTTCATCGCAAAGCGAGAGTCCACCTTCGCCCCAAAGGCGCATAGTTATTTGGTCGGCAGCAAAGTTGGTGGGCTTAACATACACCTCGATGCCGTTGCTGAGCACTATTTTTTTGTTACGCCAAAGCGTCCGTAAGGCTGCTCGCTCACAATGGTTCCAGCCTTTGGCGCATGCTCGATGAGTGTTGTGGGCAAGGCTTCTTCCCTGTATGGCTGATAGTTATTGTCGGTTTGTGCCTGCAAAACGTATTGTTCCAGTTCTTGATTGCTGGGTAATGTAAAGCCTGCCTTTTGCGGAGCAAGCACCGTTAGCACTTGGTTTTCGTTAGAAATAAGCTTACGGGTAGCCTCGTTCACCCTCGTTGAGCGACACTTCTGCATCAAAACGTTTCACCAAGTTCAATTTATCTTCGGGTGTGAGCATGGGTTCGGCCGAGAGAAAATGGCGCACGGCCTGCATCACCAACACGCGATTGTGGCGCTCGTTGCGTTCGGCAAATCGCGTTTGTGCGCGTTGCAGCGCGTCGGCTTTAGCTCGTTGCAGTTCGGTTGCGGTAAAACCAAAGCGGCGAGCGCGTTCGGCCTCGCCCACAACGGCTTGAAACGAACCGCGTATGTTGTCTTCTTTACAACCAAACGACAGCGAGAAGGCCTCTTTTGTTTGGGCAACAAGAAAGTTACCAGTGCGTGCCGATGCACTCAGCACGGGCGAAGGGTTCAGTCTTTTCAGGTTGGTTAGTCGTTCGTTGAGCATGGATGTAATGAGATTTTCAATATATCCGTCGCGCACATAGCTGGTTTGGGCTTTCAGTGCAAAGGGTGTTGCGGGGTGTTTCATATACAGAGCAGCCAGCACAATGGGCTGTTCGCTATCTTTTTCCACAGCCACAATTATCTTTTTATTATCGGGCACGGGATAATAAACACGTTTGGCTGGATTTTTAGGCATGGGAATATCTGCGAACACGCGTTTTATTCTAGCTTCCATGTCGTTTACGTCGATATCTCCCACCACCACAATAGCCTGCAAGTCGGGTCGATACCATTTGTTGTAATAGTCTTTAAGGTCTTTATAAGGAAAATTATCAACAATATCCATCGACCCAATGGGCATGCAATCTTCGTATTTCGAGCCCTTAAAGATGGTGGGTTGCAATTTTTCGTTCATACGTTGCGCCGCCATTTTGGCCCTTCGTGTTCGCCATTCTTCGTGTATCACGCCCCGTTCTTTATCTATCTCTTTATCCTGCAGCAGCAAATAGTGGCTCCAGTCGTGCAGAATGAGCAGCACCGAGTCGGCCACTGTTGCGCGTTTCATGGGTACTTGCGAGATGTTATACACTGTTTCGTCGATGCTGGTGTAGGCATTGAGGTTAGTACCAAACTTCACGCCGATGGTTTCGCACCAAGGAACGATGCCTGGAGAGGTGCCATCATTGCGAAAATGCTTTGTTCCGTTGAAGGCCATGTGCTCTAAGAAGTGGGCCAAACCGCGTTGGCGAGGCTCTTCAAGAATACTTCCCACGCGTTGTGCAATATAAAAATCGGCCACTCCTGGCTCTTTGGTATTATGTCTAACAAAATAAGTTAGACCATTTTTCAGCTTTCCTGTGCGATAGCTATTATCTATTTTTAGGGGCTGTGCCCACAGCAGCGTGGGCATCAAGAGTAAGCAAGCGCTTGCCCATCTTATCAATCTTGTTTGCATAGCAATAATGTTTAATAACGTGTTAGAAGGTACATCCTATGGCCATTGTGGCTTGGGTGCGGTGCTGATTGTCTATCCAGGGCGAGGCTTGGGTGGTGTGGCGCCATGTTGTTTCTGCACGAACATATAAGGGGATGGGCAGATGGCGTAGGCCAAAGGCATATTTGGCAGCGGCATGCACGCCCCATTGGGGTGCTGTTAGCAGGTGATGGTTGCGATAGAGATAGGCTTCCATCAGCGTAGGGGTTGTTGTTTGTCGCTTGGTGTGGCCAAAAGGGGCTGTTTCATAGGGCTGCCCTCCACCCCATTGCCTGCTTATACCACCCGTAAAAAGATAGAACAGCACCTGTTTTGATGAGGATGTTGCGAGTTACTAGCAACGACAACTGGTTGGTATGCAACTGTTGTCGCTGAACGTAGGGGTAGAGATAGGCCGATATTTGTCGGCTGTTGGTTTTGCAAAGAGGCCGAGATGGTCCAATGCGCGATGTCGCCAAAGCATTTTAACCATGCCGTATAGGCCAGTTTCATGCTGCTCCAGCGTTTGTTGGATGTTTTTAGGGGTCGAAATATTCGTAAAACGAACTACCTGTTGCCGTTTGGTTTTCGCGATAAGTGGTTTTTATGATTGGTCAACAATTCGTTGGTATAGCCTAGCGACAGCTGTTGTTTACTATGCGAGGAGTTTTTATTCAGCACCAATTGCAGCGCATAGTTGTTGCCCTGGTGTTTAAAAATGCACAATAGAATAAGGCGAGTTGCGCCCATAAAATCCGCTTCGGTGCATCATCTGTGCGCCAACAAAGAGCGAAAACCCACGCCCCAAATTGCTTTTCTGCCTGCAAGGCCAGCCCGTTTTGCTCGTCAAGTAAAGGCTGTTCTTGCGTGTCGTCGGTGTAACCCCTGTTGCCAAACTGTTCCACTTCGCCAGTAAACGCGCCGTAATCCACCAGTGTTTTATACACTTTCTCCATTCGGGCATAGGTCACAAAGCGCAAACTCTCGGTGCTTCGGGCATAGATGTAGTTGGCGCCCAGCATCCATTTTTTTACCTATTGGGGCTGCAATGCCCAGCGAAAGATTGAGTTGCATCAGGCTGTTTCGGTGGCGAAGGTCTTTGTATTTGGCGTAGTTGGCGGCAGTATAGTCTACCTTTGCGCCCACGGCCAAGCCTCGCCAGAGGTCTATTCCCACTGCTCCCACAAGGTTATAGGTGTCGCGATGTTTGTTGCCGGGATTGGTTAGCGAGTCTTCGGATAGGTCGAATGGTTTTGCGTTCGGGATTGATAAACACCGAACCAAGCATGTTTTTACCCGAAAAGTTGTCGTAATCCATTCGCCCATAAACCACTGTGTGGGTGTTGATGCGGAAGAACGATTCAACCATTGCACCTGCTTGCAGCACGTTGGAGGACTGGGAGTAGTCCACGAGGTCGCCTTTGGCCATGCTGCCCCTCACTTCGGCCAACGAGATATTGGCTCTTTGATAACGTGTTAGTGCGGCAGCGTTGGTCGAAGTGAGCCACGGTTGGGATTGTTTCACGTAATTAAAGTCGCGAAACACATGCTGTTGGCTGGCCTCAACATTGGCCGATGCCAGGGGAAGGGCGAGTAAAAGGAGTGATAACACAGGGCGAATGGGGTTATTAAAGGGTTATAAGGGCTAAGCGTTAGGGGGCTTAGGGGCTTGGGTTCTAATAATTTTAGGCATCCCAGTTGTTCATATTATCCTAGGGGTTCTGGGGTTTCTAGGGATTCTAGATATTCTAGTTATCTTAGAACTCCTAGAAAACTGCTCCCAAAGCCCCTTTTTGTTAAGCCAAGCCACGCACGTGGCAGAGCGTTTTCATCTTGTTAATTTGTTAACTCGTTAATTTTCCAACTTGCCAATTTACTTTCCTTTAATGGAGAAAGCCTTCCTTTCGTGGAAGTCGTTGGTAGAGTTATTGGTGTCCATATATATAATATGTGCGCCATTCTTTATCGAAGCCTCGGCATCGATACCGCTGGGGTCGCCCGTAGACACGCCCATCGTGTAGCCATATACCAGTTTTCCTTGGTTTTCGGGTAGTTTTTCGGTTTCTTCTTTATCCACGTTGCGATAGAGCGTGTAACCCAATTGGTTGGTAAGCAGCACGCTTCCACCATCTATTTCGGCAGGCAAGCGTTTAGCATTTTTTTGGCGATATAAGCCGCGCTAAACACCTCGATGCCATCGATAACCCAATCGTTAGGTATCTTCAAATCGGCGTTCACCTTATTAACGGCTGCTCCTGGAGCATAGATAATGTTAGCCACATTGCTAGCATAGGCATGTGGTGTAACGTCTTTGGTTTGGAAAATAAACATGGCAGGCGATGTAACGCTGAGTGGCCAGCCATTACCTTGACCGTATTCCACGGCTTTAAGATAATGCGATGTGGGGATTAGTTCTGAAGGCGAGGGATAATAAAGCGCATTGTTGTATCCCGATTCGGGGTCGTACATGGCATAATATTCCTTGTTTGCATAGTTAACCGACTTAGAATAGGTCTTGGTATTGTCGATAGCACCATTAACATTCACCACAATTTGCGAGTAAGGCTGCATCACGAGCGGTCCTTGGAAATACCAAATACCATGAATACCTGGGATGTAACCTTGTCCGTCATATACCAACTTGCCGTTTTTTAGCCATTTGCTTGGTGCTTGTGAGTTGAAGGGGTCTACAATACCAACGGCCAAATTGTTGATAACGGCCACCTCACCACCATTGTTGTAGAGAACAAAACCCTTGTCCATCTGAAAGAACCTGCCCCCATTATCGGGCTGGCAACCACCATTGTAAAGCTCTTTAATGATTACTTGCGACACGTTTTGGTCGGCCAATTCAAAACTAACATTCTTAACTTTCGAGGCTGGGATAACCTCTTTCGTTCCATCTTCGCGTGTAACAACCATGTTCCATGTTTGTGCGAAACCGCTTGTTGCCAGGGCTATGATGGCAAACAATGAGAGTAATATTTTTTTCATTTGATGATCGTTTATGTGTTTACTGCATTAATTGTTTTGTTTTTATGTGCAAACATCTCCGTAAGAACGATGCTCTGCTGCATTTCGATGCACGTAAGTTGTGTGCACAAAGATAGGGATGAATGGCAATTAGCCTAGCGCTTCATTACCTTAAAGCTCTTTGTGGGAGTCTTAATAATATAGACACCAGGCACAAGGTCGGTGAGATTAACATTAACTTGTCCATCTTCGGTGGCCGTGAGGGTTTTTATCAGCTGTCCGTTGATAGAGAAAACCATCAGTTTTGTACCTGCCTTTAAGCCCGACACCGAGGCATCGGCTTGCGATAACGTTGGTTCATCGGTTGATTGCGGTGTATTTTTCCACCTTTTGAATACCTGTTGTCACATTCTTGGTTACAAAGTGGTAGTTAGTAACATTCTGCATCGAAAATGTTACCTGCTTGTTGATGGAGGCTACAACCACATCGCCATCCTTAAACGACAATGTAGGTTGGTCTTCTAATGCAAACTCGGTCTTAGTGCCATCTGTTTGCAACACAACAAGGTATTGCACCTTCTTCGTTCCCTGTTCATCGGCTCGCATTGAATGCGGCACGAAGAGTAAAGCAACAAATGCTGCGAGTGTAAATAGAATTCTATTCATGCTAAAAATAATATTAGTAAATTATTTCATGTGGGTTTTATTCTTTTTCGGGTTTTTCTTCCTACTTATTTACGTATCTTTTTCTTCGACATTTTGAGTCCCTAGCTGTAGGTTGTTTGTGCTATCGGCGCTGATAACAACCTTGTTTAAATAGGCGTTGAAGAAGTATTTCCACTCGGTGGAAGTGTACGACGAGGAACTGTTTACATCGTAGATGCCTGCTGGAACACGAAAGTGGGCAATACCTTCTGCATCGGTTGAGTCGACGAATATCGAGGCGCGAGCATCTTTTAACTCTACGCGTACACCCTTATATGGCTCTATGGTGTTGGCAGGATACACCAACCTAATGCTCACGGGTACCGTTTCGAAGGTTTCTTCGTAATTACATGCACCCAAAAAGCCCTGTCGTTAACATTATTATCAGTGCCTTTATTGTGTTGTTATACTTCTGCATCGTTGTTTGTATTCTTCTTAAAACATCACTTATTCTCCTCTCAATCCCCTCATCATATCTTCACTTTCAGTCCCAGTCCATAGTAAAAGGATGGCACATACGAACTACCGTAGAGCGAGGTTTCTTGTCCTGTGCGTGTAGAACGCACTCGGCTCATGGTGTTCCAGAAGTTATTGGCATAGAACATTAGTTGCACGCGGTCGCCAAGTTCTTTTGTTACGCTGAAGTTGGCCGAGTAATAAGCCGACAAGTTATTGGGGTTCATCATAAAAGCATAATTGGTGCGCACCACCATCTTGGCCAAATCGTTAAACAAAGCGGGGTCGTTGTCTTTGGCCCAAGCAAACTTTTCGGCGAAGGGAATAAGCTTATCGGGTTCTTCCCACGTACTATAATACTCGGGATAAACCACCATGTGCTTGTCGCGAACATCGCGCGTGTAGGGCTTTCCAAAGAACTCGTCGCCCTTCTCCAAAGCATATCCGCGCGTTCCGTTTGGCAATTCGCTTAGCGGACGGTTGTATTGATAGAGCGAACATTCCACACGCAAGGCCATGATGATGCGTATGCGCGGCACGTGGGTTGTGAGGGTAATGTTGAGATTGGACTCGTGCGTGAGCGAACCGTTGCTTACCGAGGGCGACGCCGTATTGTCGGTAGAGGTTGTTCCGCTGCCGCGATAATGGCCAAAATAGGTGTAAGGCTTGCCTTGGGCATTGAGCGTGCCAGCCTCCGAGGGCAACGCGGCGAAGAGCAAATCGTCTAAACCCTTGTAGTAATAGTAGTTTCCATCTAGCCTAAGCGAAGTGCGTAGCGCCTTGATTGGTACGAAATCCACAATCCACTCTATGCCGAAACGTTCGGTGGGCGACCCATTTACGTATTTGCGGTTGCTCAGATAGCCTTCCCTTTCCTTGTAAGGCAGCTGTATTGGGGCGTTGGCACCCGTGAGGTCATTCACGGTTACGATGCCTGTTTGTTGGTCGATGTGGTATTCGCGGTTAGCCGAGGGGATGTGACAATGCTCTAAGGCCGTTTGCGAAGTGTACTTATAGGTGTAGGGTTTGTACACCACTACGGCCGTATATGGGTTAAACGTTTTGTGATAAAAGGCCGAAACGTTAACGCGCGTGTGGCCAATGTTGGCCTGTAAGCCAAGGTCAAGCTGGTTGGTGTACTGCCATTGTAGTTGCGGATTGTACACCGCCTGCGACGGAAAGGTGTGATAGGCATAGTAAGCCTTGTTGTCGGCGGTGCTCCCTGGGGTGAATGCCAGTCGGTCTATGTAGCTGGTGCGGGGGTAAAGCACTTGAAACGAGGGCAATTTAACCGATTTTCCCCAACCCACGTGTGCCGAAAGACTTCGCATCCACGTATCGCGATCATGCCAAAACACGTAACGAAGGTTGGCCCGTGGCGAGAGGGTTGAGGCCGTTCCGTAGGCCGAACCAGCGATATGACTGATGTCGTTGCGAACGCCCACGGTCAGTTCCATGTTCGAAAGCTTGCCCGTTGGCATGTTCAGGCGTTCTTCTGCATAGACGGCAAGGTTGTTCAGCGTGGGCAATTCGCGGTAACGGTAGGGTCGCCATGTGGGTGTTAGGCGCGCCTCCTCGTAGTAAGTGCCGCGCCCTAGGTTGCGACTGCCTGTGTAATCGGCCCCAACCGACACTTTATTATATATGCGCGCGAACCGCTTTACCCAATCGGCCTTCAACTTAAAGGCGTAACTTAGGGGGCGACTATCGTTGAAACTGCGCACATACCAATAGCCTGTAGGACCCAGAATGATATCCGACGAGGGGTGTTTGTCATAGTCGTAGGCCACGAAATAGCCTTCTTGCATGGTGTGGATGTAGGGAAGTGTAGTGGCTGAACTTGTGTGGCTGTAATTCTCGTATAGCTGATCGGCATACGAAAGCGACGATTTCAGTACCACGCTGGTGAGCCATTTGCGGTTGAGTAGCCACTCGGCCGAGAAGTTTGCGGTAAGTCTGTTGTCGCGTTCTTTCTTATAACTGTCTAGTTCGCCATCGGGATCGGCCTTCGAATTATATCCGCCCACGTTGCCCGTAACACCAAGTTTCAGCGTTAGGGGCATACTTTGGCGCATCAACACGTTCATATACTGGGCCGAAAGCACGTTGCGTTGGTAGGCGGTGAAGGGCGAAGTGATGTCGCCGAACGTGCGTGCGTGCTCCATTGAGAAGTTAAAGAGTCCCATTTTGCCGCCAAGGTCGATGCCTTTACTTAGTGCCACTTGGCGCGTGTTTTGGTTTAACTTGGCTTCAACAATAAAAGGCGACTTGCCACGGCGTGTGTTCACCTTCACAATGCCGTTGCTTAGGTCGCCATATTCAACCGAAGGCACGCCCGTAACCACCTCAACGCTCTCGATATTGGCCGTGCTAAGGGTGCGCGTACCTGCTCCGAGCGTTTCGCCAGGCGTGGCGTTGTTGTCCAATCGCACGCCATCCACCTCGATGGCCGTACCAAACGAGGCGTTACCCATCTCGCCACCACTACTGCGAAGGGCAATGCGGGTGTCGCGAAGCAGAGAGCTGTTCCAGGTTTTGCCACCGGGGAGCAAACTCATGATGTCGCCAAGGTTCAACGCTTGCCGATTGTCGAGAGCCAGGCGGTCGATGGTGTAGCTGGTGGTGCCCACGTCGGCTTTGCGTTTGGCCACCACTTCCACCTCGTTAAGCTTGAGGTTGTCGGCATTTAGGGCGATATTTAGCGACGGCATGCCAGCCTTGATGTGGAGGGCAGCGGTGTATGTGGCAAAGCCAAGGCAGCGCACGGTGAGCGTAACGTTGCCCGTTGGCACGTTTTTGATGGCAAAACGCCCCTTACTGTCGGTGATGGCCCACAGCTCGCACTCTTTAAGCATCACGGTGGCATACTCCACGGGTGCCCCATCGGCCTTGGCTTTGATGGTTCCGCCGAGCAAAACACCTTGTGCATTGGCAGTGGTTACATGGCTCAACGCAAGTAAAAAGGATGGCAAAACAGATTTTGAACATTCGCTTTTATTGATTATTAGATGGAGATGCGTGGCATCTGCTTTGCAAAAATTAGGTATTAATAACCAAACAAACAATACCTAAAAAAAGGGGATAACAGGCTCTGTTTTTCAAGCTTTTACATTCTTTGCTAATCATATAAATACGTCTTTAACCGCGATTATGGGCAACGAACGCTGCATTACGCGCATATGGGTGTTGGCGCACTGCACTTTGCAAGGGCTAACAACTAAGGGGAGAGATAGCAAGTTATAGGTATTAGAATTGTTAAATGTGTTGGCTTTATTTTACAAAAACACGTTTTTCGAGCCAACCATTCTAGAAAAAAAGCGTGCAAAAACCTATGTTTTTTTACCCTCAAAAAGCCACAATTTGCAACTTCCAGGAACGCTGTTTGAAGTGTGATTTGCAGCAAAAACCTAGTTTTTAGCTTTCTATTTCGCCCCGAACAACAAAATTTGAACCTGCCCATAGACCAATTTTCACCTCAAAAAGGTGGTTTTTGCAAGGCTAACTCTTACTAAACGTAGTGTAATATGTAGCAGTTAGCATGGTAATATGTAGCAGTTAGCACGCTAAAATGCTATCTTTTTACACCAAAAAAATGCTGATTTTAGCACGCTAGAAGGTGGTTTTTACCTCAAAAAAAGCATCGTTTTTCGACTTAAAGTACTAAGTAACAGCTACTTACAAAACTTGCGAAATACGCCCAAAAAAATCGGAGCAACGTAGGCGCAGCGAGCAAAGAAGGGCGTAATAAAGTTAAAATTCGGTGCGATATTTTTTTACAAAACAACAATTGTTTAACCCCGCTTTCGCATCACAAAAGCCAGCATCTCGTTAAACACATCCACGTTGGCCAACTTCATGACACCCAAATAAAGCACGCCAGCCACAACCACGCGCACAGCCAAAAGCAAAGGCAACAACGTGATTTGCTGGGTTAAAAACCACGTAAAGACCATAACGCCAAGGGCAGCAAGGGCAAAGGGGAGCGTGTCGCGAGCAAGAAACCGAAACTTGTAATCGGCCAAACGGCGCGCAAAAAAATCCCCAAACACCAAAGCAAAGAATGTTAAGCACCACAAGCGTGCATATCATACACTTGATGCCGAAGGGATAAAGCAACAGCATAGCCAACACTTGAGACACCACCAAACCCAAATTGACATAAAGATATACCGAAGAGCAGCCCTTGCTTATCACCAAATTGGAAAGCAAAAACGACAGCGGAACAAACGCACCACTAATACAAAGCAGGCGCATAAACTCGGCACTCTGAGCCCATTTGCTGGTGATGGCCACGAGAATGAACTCGTGCGACACCATGCCCAAGCCAAAAAGCAAGGGGAAAGAGAGCAAAGAAGCCAGGCGCATCATCTTGCGAAGCACGCGCAATTGCCGTTCGCGCTCGCTGCCCACATCCACCAACACGGGCTGCGCCACCTGTGTTAGCATGCCTTGAATTAAGAAAAAAAGGCCTTGGAGTGCCATTGATAAGCCTGATTGTAGGCACCTGTGCTAGCAGCCGAATAATAACGACCCAACAAAAGGTTCATCACATTGTTGTTGATATCTGCAAGAATGGCCGAGAATAGCAGTTTGCTGCTAAATTTAAACATGCGCCTAACAGGACCGAAATCTATCTGTAATGTGGGTCGCCAGTGCGAGTAATGCCAATAAAGCAGCGTGTTGAGCAGCACGTAAAGGTTGGTTTGGGTGGCCAACGACCAATAAGCATAGCCTTTCCAAGCCATGAACACGCCCGTGAGACTCGACACGATGGTGCTGGTGAGATTGGCTTTGGCCACCTGCTTGGCCATGATGTGCTTGGCCAAATAGGCCGACTGGGCTGTGCCGAAGCTAGAGAAGATGAGCGAAAGAAAAGCATAACGGCACAAGGGCACTAGCTGGGGCGTGTGGTAATAATGGGCGATGAGCGGAGCAGACAAGAAAAAGCAGGGCATAAAGCGCAAGGCCCATGCCGATATTAAACCAGAAAACCGAATTGTAATCGCTGTGTTCGGGTTGTTTGAGGTTGTTAAGGGCTGCTTTGAAGCCACTGTTTTGCAGTTCGTTGGCCACAAGCGAAAACACACTAATCATGGCAATCATACCATAATCGGTGGTGTCGAGCAATCGGCCCAGCGCAATACCCACGGCCATGCCGATGAGTTGCATCAGCAAATTGTTTATTGCGCCCCAAAAATAAGCCCTTAGCTGTTTTCTCTTTTAATGATTCCATAATGGCTTGAAGTGATGGCCAGGTGCGGGCTGGGCAACGATTGGCTGCCCAAAGTACCCATATGGCCAGGTGTTAAGCAGATGCAAAATTAGCACATGTAGGCAAAACCACAAAGAAAAAGGGGGAGTAAAAACGACTGTAAGGCCAGAGCCTTGGCTGTAAAGCATGTTTTTTTGGCAGCAGAAGTATTGTGCAAGACGATGCCTAAGAAGAGCAAAAAGCCACCAAAAACAAAAAGGGGAGAAGCGCAATTACGTGCACTTCTCCCCGTGGTTGTAAACGGTTAGCCCTACAAGATGGCACTACCATCAGCAGACTTTAGCGCTGCCGGGGCACCATCGCAAACAAATGTGCGGGCCAAGAGCCAGAAACTATTCGGGACAGCGAACAGCATCAACAAAGTGAGGCGTTTGTCCATCGGGCCAAGAGAAGTAATAAGCATTGAAGCCATTACCCGTTAGGTCGGTAACAACCCATTTATTGCCCTGTGCTTGTGCCTCGTTAAAACGCCAGTAGGCCACCAGGTCTTTCGAAGTGGGGTCTACCCAGCACACATTGTTCTTGAGTTCGGCAGCCGTTCTGGCAGTAGCCCAAACGCGCGCCTCGCTAACCCATCCTTCCATACATCTGTCGTCGTTGGCCGATTGTCCGATATAGAAGAAGTCGTTTTGTCCATAGGCATTGGCCAGATTAATTGTTCGGCGACTATCCGTTGTTTCGGCTTGCAGTTCGCCATTGATATAGATGTACTTTTTGCCTGTTTCGCCATTGTAAACACAAGCCAAGTGCACCCATTTATCATTAGGAAGCACATCGCGCGAGTCCATGTGGTTGGGGTCGCCCAGCTGTAATTTCCATCCATCGGCAGCACTTCCAGCCGTTCTTAAGCAGAGATTTTCTTCCAATCCCATAACCGAGTAGCACCATTTCACGCTCGAGGAGTTCATTTTTCTGAACCTTACGCGCGCCTCAAAGGTAACACTCTTCATGGCATGCGTGTCGAAACGTCCCGTGTTATTACTAAAGTCGGCATAATAGAAACGCCAAGGTGCATCCAAGTCGGCCGCTTTGGTAACAATAACCTGATTAACCACCACGTAGATGGTGCGCGAAGCCTCGATAACAGGCATGCTAGTGCCCTTAACACCGTCAATACTAATGGGCAGAACATAGGGTGGTACCAAACTTCATTGCATCGCGATTGATGATGGTGAGCTTAGTGCCCATCTCCGAAATGTGCTTACCTTGAGCAATGGTTTGAGCAGCATTTTCCAGTTTATAGGCCTCTTGAGGCAGCAACTCATAGTTTTTGTGGTGTTCTTTGTTGAAAGCATCCACCAGTTCGGGTGCAGCTTTGAGCGTAACAGTGGTGTTCTGTTCCACCGTTTCGCTAGCCGCCACGTTCACAGCGATAGCCGAAGGCACATCGTCGACTGTGAGTGTGGTGGTAACCTCTTTGCCTTGCGTACCCACGATGTAAAGTCCGTCGTAGGTTTTAATGCCGTTGCTGCATGCAGTAGCCACGAGAATGGCAAGCAACGCGGGCAGTTTTGTGATTATTTTTTTCATTGTTGCGTTCCTTTTTTTAGGGGTTTAGTGGTGTCGGCGTTGTCGTTATGTTTTTTTGCATAATTTGTATAGCCTCGCGGGTAAACTTATAGTTGGGCGAGTTGTCGTAATCGTTCTCCATGTGATAAGTTCCGCATCCGCCCTTTCGTTTGGCTTTCTTACCATTGTATTCGGGTAAGAAACTAGCCATACCAAGTATAGAAGGAACGCGCGTTTTGCCATCTTCGAGCAAGTGACCAACACCGCCATTGGCAGCCATACCACCTTCGAAGGTTTCGGCGAAGATGTATTGTTCGGGTTTCCATCCACGTGCGGCCGCCCTATTGAAGCGATTTTGCAGGTCGTAATAGCTTCGGCTATTGTAGGCTTGCACCACACCGTAGTTGAAATACTCGGCCAATTCGGGTTTAACATCGTAAGGCACGCCGTCGATGATGAGCAATTTGTCGGTTCCGCTCTTAGGTCCAATAAACTCTCCCAGCTTCTTTACGAAGATTTCCATGTTGTCGCGGTAGTTGGGATACACGTTAGTGGGTCCCACAAGCGGACCGGTGAAGGGTCCACCAGCAGGGTCTTGGTAGCCCGGTTCATAATCGAGGTCGATGCCTTGATAGCCATAAGTATTCATTGTATCAATCAATGCCATGGCATAACGTTCGATAGCCTCGCGCGTTACTTGGTCGTGGTTTTCGCCTTCGAGGAAATTTTGTGGAATTTTTGTGAGCAAAGATGGTAAAGGTAACACGTGTTCCCTTTTACGTTTTGCACATATTCCATATCCTCGCGGTCGTATGTTCCGCTCCAAATAGAAATAATGTCGACGCTATCGGGCACGCTTTTGAGCGACCCTCTCATGTTAGGGCGACTTGGTGTTCCATCCGCCAAACCAACCAAAAAAACACCTCATGGTCGGTTCGTTGCTTATAAGCACGAAGGTCGGCATAATACTGTTCGCTCTTTACTTCGGGCTTAATGATTTCTAAAGCCTCGATGTTGGTGTTGCACGAAGCGAGTGTTGCCAGTGCAAGAACCCCAGTAGCAAAGCCCCTTTAATATATATTTTTGTGTACATTTTAAGCTAAGTTTGATGTATGAATGTAAATGGGTGATAGCCTCAAAGGGATTTATTGTTTGTCCCACCAAAGGCTAGTTCCACCCGTATCTTCGCCTCCAAGCAGTTGCACAGCCTTCTCCACTTCGGCCTTATTGCCAATATATTCGCTAGCGGGGAAGGGAACACGGCGCACCTGAATGTTGGTGTTAACCTTGCCATTACTAAAGTTATCAACAACAGGGAAGAGTTTAGGATAGCCCGTTCTGCGGAATTCGCTCCATGCTTCTTGTCCAAGAGGATAGATAGCAATCCATTTTTTTGGGTAATGATGCGTTCTAGTTTCTTAGCGTCGGTGGCGTTATCGTCCCATGCGGGAGTGATGTCTGAAGGAGCATCGGCAGCAGGGAGTCCCCTCATACCAGCGTAAGCGCTGGGTGTGTTGGTGCTAGCTAGGTAGTTATCAGCACTGTCAGACAATCCATGTTGTGCCAACGAGGTGCGCACGCCCTCTTCGTAAAGGTCTTTAGCAGTGCCACCCATGTTCCATCCGAGCAATGCACCTTCGGCTCTAAGCAACCACATCTCGGCCGCATTCATCCAAACATAAGGTGTGGAACGTGTGATAGTGGGTGCAGAAAGCTTTTCGTTGCCTTGAAATTTTTTGCCATTGCGCATACCATTACGCATGCCTCGATACTGTCCATCAATAGCAGGAGCAAAGAACTTAGACAAACGGGGGTCGCTAAAACCGTTAAGGTAAGCATCCATTGATGCGCCCATGCGGTCTTCGTTGTAGCCCTCGGTGCTATAAATATTATAGAAGGGGTTGTTATACGTAAACGAGAGCGCTCCCACGGTTTGCATTACGGCATTGTCTTCGTTCTCTTCAATCACACCATAATCGTTGTTTACGGCAGCTTCGGCCAGTGCTTGAGCACCATCGTAAGCCTTATGGCAGCGAATGGCCAAGCGAAGTTTGAGCGAATTGGCAAAACGAATCCACTTTTTAAGGTCGCTTCCGTAGATAAGGTCGAAATTGCTGAGAGGCTTAGCACTGGGGTTAAGTCTGTCGAAAGCCGTTAGCACGCCAATGGCATGGTCTAGTTCGCTGAAGAAACGCATGTAAACATCCTTCTGCGAATCGTAGGGCACAGGCGTTTGCAGTCCAAAAACGAGTGTAGGGGATAGGCCCATAGATGTCGGTTGTTTTATGCATAGCCTCAACCTTCACCACTTCGCCCACGGCAAAGAGCACACTCGAGGAGTCGGTTTTGAGTCGCAATTGTTGCCAATTGCTCATCACCTTGGTGTAAGCCACCGAGAAAGGGCGGTCTTTCCAGCCATCGGGGAACACATAAGTAGTGGCATTATATCCACCCTCCCAGCTTTGCGTGCCAGCATAATAGCCAGCATACATATTGCCAAAGAGGTCTTCTGTGAGCTGAAAAATCGTTTTGGTCTTCGGCCACCACGTTGCGTTGCAGCGTGGTAAGATAAGTTCCGTACAAGTTATCTTGCGCCAAACGACTAACGTGTACCTTGTCGGGGTCGTCGTTAAGACTAGAGTCGAGACAGCCATATATAGGCGTGCACAACGCTACAAGTGCACATAGCTTTATGAAATGTTTATTCATTGTTGCTTGTTTTAAGATGTTTGGTTAGAAATTAACCTTCACGCCGAAGCCCAAACTACGCTGGCTGGGAGGCATAAAATAGTCGAACCCTTGATAATAGGTGCCTGTGTTGGCGGTTAATTCTGGGTCGAAGGGTGCTCGATTGTAAAGCATCAGCAGGTTATGTCCTGTTAGCGACACGTTCACTTTTAGCTTATTGGCAAACCAAGAAGCAGGAAGGTCGTAAGAAATAGACATCTCGCGCAATCTAACATTCGTGGCACTGTATGCGTAATGAGCTAAAAAGGCCAGTACGTCCGCCAGCAACCACGCCGTAATATTGCTCTGCATTGATTAAACCATTGTTTACTTTCACACCTCCAGCGTCGCGAGCGTCGGCCGTTTGTTGAGAAACACCAAACTGGTCCATGAGTGCTTGCGTGGCCGAAACCACTACTCCACCCACGCGTGCATCGAGCATGAAGCCCAATTCGATGCCTTTCCAAGCAAAGGTGTTGCGCAATGAGATGTTATAACGTGGTGCAGCCGAGCCCACTTTCACAAAGTCGTTATCGTCTTTTTGTACACCGCCATTTGCAAGAATGTTGCCTTGATAGTCTTGTTTAAGATGAGAAGCATAGATATCCGACATTGTTCCGCCTTGGCGAAGAATCATTTTGTACGATTCGGCCGATGAAACTTCAAACTCTGTTGGTGCTTTCACCGTGGTGTTTGTGGTGTGGTCGGTTACGTATTCGGGCAAAAGTTCTTTGATTTCGTTGCGGTTGAGCGAGTAAACCAGGTTTGCAGTCCAGTCTACAGGACCTAATTTCTGGTTGTAAGTGGTGCTAAGTTCAATACCCCAGTTGTTCACCTTACCAGCGTTTTCGTAGGCAAACTCGTATCCAGAGCTAGGAGGAAGCTTGTAACGGAACAGTTGGTTGTAGGTATTACTATTATAATAGGTGGCGGCAATGTTGAGTTTGTTGCCAAAGAGGCGCAAGTCCATACCCAATTCAAAGGCCTTTGTCATCTCGGGTTTGAGGTGATAAGCGGGCGTATGGGCGTTGCTGGTGGGAGTTCCATTAGAAAGAGCCACCGCATCGCTTGTGAGATAGGGCGATGGGGGGTTACCCACTTGGGCGTAACTACCACGTATCTTCCATAGTGAGAATATCTCTTTGGGCAAGGGAAGCACCTCGGTGAGCAGCACCGAAGCACCAACAGAGGGATAGAACACGTGGTTGCTGCCAGTGCCAAGCAACGTAGAGAAGTAGTCTACACGACCTGTGGCATCGGCAAAGAGGAAGTTGCGGTAGCCCACTTCAACCTTTCCGTAGAACGATTGCGTTTGTGTGTGCAGGTTGGCGTGCGCTGTTGTGCTCTCTGCAGGCGACATATTAGAGGGATGGAAGAAGTTTGGCACTCGCACAAGGTTGCCTTCGAAGGTCTTACTCTTATAACGCTCGTCGAAATAGCTACCTCCGAGGTTGGCCAATAGGTGCCAATCGTCGCCAAAACGTTTGTCTACGTTAACGAGGAAATCGAGATAGGTAGACGAATTCTTATCATCTTGCGTCATCCAGTTACCTGCTGGCTTAGAGAATAGTCCGTCGGTAGAGGCATAAAGTTTGCGTTCGAAGTCGGTATAAGCATTGTCCATGCGTGCACGACCCAGGATATTAAGCCACGAGGTGATGTTCCAGCGAGCCGAGAAGCTAGCAATGAAACGCTCGCGCTTGGTATCAAACTGGTTGCGATTAACAATCCAGAAGGGGTTTTGTATGGCAAGACCCATGTTTCCATAAGGCCAGTTCTGTGTTTTAAGTCTTCTAACGGCGTTAAACATTTCGTAAACGGCATAACGATTGATGTCGTCGCTGGGTGGGAAGAGGTAAGTAGGCACCAAGGGGTTGTAGTACATACCCCTGGCCAATACCATTCTTCGTGTTCTGCTTTACGTAAAGCAAGGTGAAATCCAATTGCAACACATCTCAACCACATCCCACGAGTTGCGGAATGTGAAGTTATAGCGATTGTAACGGTTGTTGGGCACAATGCCACCAGCATTAACCGCACCTGCTGAAATATGTGTTTGACTGGTTTCGCTACCCGTAGACAGCGCCACAGAGTTAGAAACATTGAAGCCCGTTTTAAAGAAATCGAGGGGATTGTAATTAGAAGGGGTATCCAATTTCTCGCCCCAGCTAGCAAATTCGCCTTCCTTTCGTCCGTAGGTGTTTTGGAATTTGGGCGTTACGAATGGGCTTGAGAAGGTGGTACTGTTAGAGAACGATACCTTAGGGACGCCCCACTGTGCCTTTCTTTGTGGTGATAAGGATAACACCATTGGCACCACGATTACCATAAAGAGCAGCAGCCGAAGCACCCGTTAGCACCGACATGCTTTCGATATCATCGGGGTTGATGTTTGAAATACCATCGCCGTCGGCCACTTCAACCGACTCGTAGAAGTTGTCGCTTTGCTTTTGTGCGTAGTCCTTGCATGGGAATACCATCAAGAACATATAAGGCATTGTTCTCGCCGAATAGCGATTTGGTACCGCGCATCACCACTCTTGACGAGCCGCCCACGCCCGAAGCGTTTTGATTGATGGTTACACCGGCTATTTTTTTCCAGCCAAAGCGTTCACAAAGTTGGCGTCTCTCACGCGCGTAACCTCACTTCCCTTGAGGTCTTGCACATTGTAAGTAAGGGCCTTTGCTTCGCGTTTAATACCCAAAGCCGTCACCACCACCTCGTTCAGTAGCTTCTTGTCTTCTTCCATAACGATGGTCATGGGCGACGTGGTGTTCACCTTTAGCGTTTGTGTGGCATAGCCCACATACGACACTTCGATGGTTTCTCCATCGTTTGCTTGCATCGAGAAATGTCCGTCGATGTTGGTAATGGTACCTCCTTTGCCATCTCTGCTCCTCACGCTAACGCCAATCAGCGGTTCGCCATTGGCATCTGTCACCGTTCCTGATACGGTTTTGCGCGTTGTTTGTTGCAAAGATGTTGCATTAGGGATGCATGTTGCTTGTGGTAGCCATGGCCCATGTTGTGGGCGAGAGCACCAAACAAGCCAACAGAGCAGCCCTATTTGCAATGGGCTGCAATGCGTTACAGTGTTTAAGCATCTTCTTATTTATTATTGTAATGATGTAGATAGTTTATCTATTTTGTTTTTAGTAAATTGCGATTGCAAAGGTATAATATTTATGTGATACGTGCAAATAAAAAGGACACCATAGAAAAGACACTGTTTTTACATGTTGATAGCACAATATTTGCTCTTGTTTACATTGTGTAACAAGCATTAGCCTATTTGTTTATTCTACGCTGCACAAACCTTACTACAACAAGAAAAAAGACGATTTAAAGTTTATTATCGCGTGTATTATTTGCCGATTGTTTTACGTATGAATATCCACTGCAACCCGCCAACACACAAATCACAGCGTGCATAAATGTTAACGACCAAACATTTCGTAATTCTTCACTTGTATTGTGCCTTACTTATCTGTCAACTTATGAATATAAAAAAAGGGATTCCGCTGAATCCCAACCTTTTGTTAACCTTAAATCTAATACCATGAAAAACACAATGCAAAGGTATTAAATATTATCGTGAATTGCAAATTATACAGATATTATTTCTTATATTACGCGCAAATTTAACGTTTATCAACTGTTTTGGTGTTTAAAATGCATAAAAATGAGGACGTTTGGGATAGTAATGGCAATATATTTTTGATACATAATGGTGTAGAAAAATAATTTACACATTATAACGAAAAAGACTACAAAATTGATTGATTTATCCCCAAAATGGGCATTAAATATTGCGTTTAGTCGGGATTTTTGTGGCTAACACATCTGCCTGATGCTGCACATACGGAATGGTTTGGTTTGATAATTACGCGCGCTTTAAAAGCCTAATAACGCCTATGCTCAACACAATTGCACACTTTCGCCTGTGTTAAACATCATCATTATGTAGAGATATCCTACTTATTATCCTATCTTTTGCACCATGTTTGATAAAGACGAATAACAATTTAATTAGATATATGATTCAGGAAAAATAAAAATGGCGCAGTGCGCACGCTATGAAAAAGATGGTCCAAATGCTGTTATCTCTATTGTCTTTGGGGGCACAACCCTCCCACCAGCGCAAACGCCACGTTAGCAGATTTGCTTATTTGCTGCTTGCCATGTCCCTCTCTATCTCTGCGCAAGCGCAAATGCTTTTCTCGGAAACAATGACGATGGAAATTGATAGTACTAAGACTTTGCAAGGCACATTGCTGCCCGTGCTCGACTTTAAAACTGAGAAAGAGAATGTGATAACCCTGAAAAACACCGCCAATCTTAACCTGCTGATTAACAAAAATCGCGTGGTGAACCTTATCAACAAACTGGAGTTTTCGGCTTATGGCAAAGAAGTTATGGTGAGCGGTGGATATGTTCATGCCGAATTTCGCTATCTGTTGCAGCACGCTTTTGAGGTTTACCCCTACGTTGAGTCGCAATGGGCTGGCAGTAGAGGCATGAATTATAAGATTTCTACTGGATTGCAGTCGCGCTACCGATTGGCAAATACGAAGCATTTTTTGATGTTTGCCAACCTTGGTTTGTTCTACGAATTCGAGAAATGGGAATATCCCGACCCTCCTGCTGGCGTTAGTAGTCATGCTTATAGCCGCAGTATTAAGAGCCATTTATCGGTAAGCTTTAGGCATTCTATTGGCGAACACTGGCAATTAACCACCACTCTTATCTACCAAGCCAAGCCCGATAGCTACCTTAAAAGTGCTCGATTGGGCGGTGCTGCCGACTTAGCTTACCGCATTACGCCAACTGTTGGTGTGCGTGGCACATATCGTCTTATCTATGATACGGCGCCTATCGTACCCATTCGCAAAGATTATAACACGGTTGAGGCAGGGCTTGACATCTCTTTTTAGTCTCATGCTGGGTGTTACCAAGGGCTTTTGTGTGACCTTTGCCACTACTTTTGCGCGCTGCTCAGTGCAATAGCCCATACAATCATGCTATAAACGCCTATATAATAGGTATAAAAGAGAGGGGGATCGGCAAGTTTTCTCAACTGCCAATCCCCCCCATGAAATATGTATTTTACCAACTAACTTTCGTTATTACTTCAGGTAATATTTGTTGGTTACTTTGAAATCGTCGTCAAATTCGTAAACCAAAGGTGTACCCGTGGGTATTTCCACGTTGATGATTTCTTCGTCAGAGATGTTCTCAAAAATACTTAATGAGCGAACGCAACGAGTTGCCGTGAGCTGCAATAAACACGCGCTTGCCTTCCATTACAAGGGGTTTAATCTCGTTTTTCAAAGTAAGGAACAGTACGTGCAATGGTATCTTTAAGGCTTTCGCACATAGGAACATCTTCTACAGGCACATCGCGATAAGCGGGATTTTTGCGTGCTGAGTACACGTTATCTTCTTCCATCATAGGTGGACGCACGTCGAAACTTCTGCGCCAGATATGTACTTGCTCCTCGCCATACTTCTCTGCGGTCTCTTTTTTGTTAAGACCTGAGAGGGCTCCATAGTGGCGTTCGTTTAGTCTCCACGACTTAATAACGGGCAACCACTCGCGTTCCATCTCCTTCAGTACTATTTGTTGCGTGTTGATGGCACGCTTCAAATAAGAGGTATAGCATACATCAAAGTCCAAGCCGGCTTCTTTTTAGCAACTGACCTGCACGCTTTGCTTCTGCCTTTCCCTTGTCAGAGAGTTCCACGTCTACCCAACCTGTGAACAGGTTCTTTTGGTTCCACTCGCTTTCGCCATGGCGAATAATCACTAGTTTTTTCATACGAAGTGTTGTATTATATATATAAATAATGTGTAAGCTTACAAAGTGCAAATTTATATATTATCAACCGCTTGGGCAAGCGCTACCTATTGGGGTGTAGTGAAAAAAATAGTTAAATCATCGAATAATGTGCTTTTTCGTGTCTTATAATTATTTGTTAAATCCTCTCTTACCCTTTCTTCACCCTGCTTTTTGCCATCCCTTCTCCATGCATCTGCTTGGTTTTTTTCCTTGCTTTTTTTGTGGTTTTTTTCGTCTTTTTATCCTCCTTTTTCCCCTCCCTTTTGCCTTAACAATCGTTCGCCAAAGGTATATAAACCACTTAAAAAAACTTAATCTTTTTGTATTTGTTCGTTAAATAATGCGTATATTTGCAGAAAACTAAATGAGCGAACAACAAATATCGCGCCACACCACCCTAGCCGAGCTTCATCTCAAATGCATGCAAAGCCTGGGAAATGAGGCGCAAAAATTGGCAATCTTAGCTATGACCGAGAACGAATTTCGCAACTATTTCCACGAACTCTACCCGCAATTGGCCTGCTATGGCGCAAAGTTGCTGGGCGATAACGACGTGGACGATATGCTGCAAGTGGCTTTCTTGGAGCTTTGGCATCGACGTACCAACATCGCTAAACCTGCTCATGTGCGCGCATTTGTGTTTCGCAGCGTCTACACCCAAGCGCTTAACGTGCTGAAACATCGTGGTGTAATGCGGCGTTTTTCGGCTGAAGCCACCGAAATAGAGGAGCAACGGGCTGCACTTTTATCGCCCGAAAACTGCGATGTGGCGCTGAATATGGCTTACAAAGAGCTAAATACTAAAATCGAAACAGCCATCTCGCAGCTGCCTCCTAAAAGCAGAGAGGCCTTTACCCTTAGCTATCTGCACGATATGAAGAGCAAAGACATCGCCCTAGAAATGAATATCTCGGTGAGAACGGTGGATGCACACATCTACACGGCACTGAGACAGCTGCGCAATAAGCTGCAGCTGGCCGACCTTTACAGCGACTAACCGTCGCCTTCTCTTACCATGGCCACATGCTGAGCGCTAATTTCGCCCACAAACTACATAATACTACAAATATTAAATAAAAACAATCATCATAAACCACCTCCCACACACAGTGCTAAAACTGTGCTGCACAAGTGTTAAACCCAAACAACCCCCACCCTCAAACACCTCAAAGGCGCGCCCCATGGCTCACAACCTCTCTGCCTAAGTGCCACAAAGGTGTTTAAACAGCAATATTTCCAGAACCTAAAGCAATATTTAACGGGGCTAACCCCCAACACAACACTTATAAAAACTATAAACAATGAAAAGGAAATCTACTCTGATGGCCTTAGCGCTAACGGCAATCGCCTTTACAGCGCAAGCACAACGAACGCCTACGCATCCGTTGGACATCGCAACTACCGATGAAACCAACTGGATCAACACGTTCATGAACTGGCAGCCGGGTAAAAACCATCGGCAACGTATCGCGCATCGACGATGAATTTTTTTATCTCGCGCGTTAAACCTAAAAGAGAATTGGCGAAGCCAACGGCGACTATTCGGCCGAAACGGGAGCCGACAGCAACCGCAAAATGTGTCTTTGGACACCCCTAGACGACCCAACGAGTACCTGGAAAGCCTTCCCACGCTATTGCTTTGAGGGGGATAACTTCAGCCTTTGGAACTATCTAGACATTCATGGCAACTGGACTGCTCCCTGGATTAGATGCTCGGCCGGTCTTGCTGACGTGGCTGCGAAGAATGGTGTTAAGGTTGGAACGCTCATGTCTATACCTTGGCAGGTGCGCATCAACCTCAATTGGGGATCGGGCACGCACGAAACCACACTGAGAAAACTTACCGATAAAAATAGCCAAGGCAAGTATAAGTACGCGGCCAAACTGGTGCAATACATGAAATATTATGGTGTTAACGGCATTGGCGTTAACTCTGAATTTGTTTCCGACCCAAATTCGATGGACCGCCTGATTAACTTCTTCGCCGAATGTCACCAAGAAGGCAAAAAAACAAGACTGGGATTTCCAAGTGTATTGGTACGATGGAACAAATAGCTCTGGTTCGATTACCTTCGATGCTGGTCTTGGCGAACACAATATCAAGATGTTTGGAACAAGCGAAAGACCTGTTACCGACATGCTTTTTCTTCAACTATGGATGGAGCAAAGGTCAGCTCAACAACTCTGTTCGCAGAGCCGAAAGAGTAAACAGAAGTGGCTACGACATCTATGCTGGCTTTGATATCCAGGGTCGTGCCTTGCGTTTAAGAGGTGACGACCAAAGCTGGCGCGCTCTTTCTGAAACCAAAGCATCGGTGGGTTTCTGGGGTGCACACAGCCAAAGCTTGTTGCATCAGAGTGCCACCGACGACGGAACATCCGACCTTGCCATTCAAAAAGCTTACCTCTTGAAGCAAGAATTGTGCTTTAGCGGTGGTTATCGCAACCCCGCTTATCGCCCTAGCTTCACCGATGGATGTAACCTCTCTAATGCTTCGCTCAAAAATTTCCACGGCTTGGCATCGCTCCTAACGGCCAAAAGCACCATCACCGCAGTGCCTTTCGTCTCGCGTTTCAACCTTGGTAATGGCTTGAAATTCCGCAATGAAGGCGAAGTAACCTTCGACCACAAATGGCATAACATCAACACACAAGACCTTATGCCCACCTGGCGCTGGTGGATTACTAACGCCGAAGATAGGGTTGACGCTGCTTCTTACCCCTCACTCATCAAGGCTGAGCTTACTTTCGACGATGCTTATTTCGGTGGCTCGTGCTTAAGTATCGAGGGCAAAACGCCTGCTTCGCATGTGAAGCTGTTCAAAACCATGCTCGACGTAAAACCCGACTACACCCTCAGCATCACCTATAAAATGCCCGAAAACCCTGAAACACACGCTAAACTCTTCGTGGCTCTAAAGGGCGAAACGGCTAACTATAAAACGGTGAACATCCCTAACGAGGGCAAAGCCGGACAATGGGTTACCTTTACGGCCAAAATGAGCGACCTTGGACTCGCTGCCGACGCAACAGTGGCTATGATTGGCTTGAAATTCGAAAACACTCCTGCCAACTATAAGATGCTGGTGGGCGAAAATGGCTTTGCGCAATCCTGCTCAAACTTTCAACACCAAGAAGCCCACAGTGGCCGAAGTACAAGTGCTTAGAGGTCGTTACAACGCTTTCGACTTCAAGATGCGCTATTATAGCGATGATGGCACGGGCACAACCAAGACCTATAACGACGATGTTGACACCTGGTACTACGAAATCTATGTGCAGCCTAAAAACGGAAATGCACAGATGCTAACAGCTACTACCTCGTGGGCTGCCTACGTTGTGGATGCGCCTGTGTCGTCGGATAAAGACAATCGCATGATGAGAATGGGTGTTAGAGCTGTGTCGCCCGATGGCCTTCACCACTCGGACATCGCCTGGAGCGATTGGACCAATGTGGCCTACGACCAACCTTTGCACACCGCTAAACTGAACAAGAGCGTTATTAAACCCGGAGAACCTTTCGTGGTGAGCCTCGAAGACCTTATCGAAGAGCCTGCTCAACGCTGGGAAATTATTCGTGCAAGCGACAACCAAACCGTGTTTAGCGCTCAAAACACCACTAGCTGCAACGTTACAATTAACGAAATTGGCGTTTACGACCTTAAGTTGGTTGATTCCGAAGGCAAAGAGCACAACAATCGTGGCTTTATTCAAATCTCACCCGAAAGCACTGGCGCCGTGCCTCACATCGAAACTATCGCTGCTAGCAAGCAAAAGGTGGATAAAGAAGAGCAAGTGAAGTATAGCTACACCGGCAAACAAGGCAACGGTAAGGTGTCTAGAGGTCTTATCATCAACGACCCCAACATGTTCCGCATGCCTGCCGACCTGCAACAAGGTACTACTTACTCATACGCTTTGTGGTTTAAGGCCGACGGATTTAAGCACGACAAGCAGGGGTACTAACCTCATTAACAAAAACACAATTAAAGACAGCTGGCCTCATAACAACTGGGGCGACCTATGGGTTACTATCCGTCCACAATGGAATGGACACGAAGCCAACGAAATTTCGTTTAACGTTATGGGATGGGAAGCTCACGATAGCCCCAAGGAAAACATGATGTCTACTGGCTATCAGGGTTGTACCTGGCGTATGGACACACGTTGTTGTTACGCAAGATGGGGGCATCCAGCGCATCTACTTCAACGGTAAGCAGGTAGCTAACGCCTTCTTTGGAGATTCTAAGCGCCGCGAAGACCGCACCGACGATGGTCGCGTGAAACGTTTCGACAAGGCCGACATCTTTATTGGTGGTGGTAATGTGTACAAAGCTGGCTTCAACGGTGTTATCGACGAAGTACAAGTTTGGGACAAAGCGCTATCGCCCGAAGAAGTGAAACAATGTATGAACGGATTCGAAAAGGGCAAAGCTCCGCAAGGCTTGCGTGGATACTACACCTTCGAAGAAAAAACCAACGATGGCAAATATGCTAACTGGGGTACTGCTGGCGAACAGTTTACTGGCGACGTAGTGGCTATTGCTCAAAGCGGTGGCGAAAAAAACCGAAAAATGCTTACTACGATTTGCGCGAAGATAACAACAATGTATTGGGCAATCCTGGCATTCCTGGAACGCTGGAAGTGAAGACCGAAGCGCTCTGGACACTTGATGGCGCAAGGGTGATTGAGAAGGGCGACGTGGCCACTGTGGCCTACGCTGCAGCTGGACACTATGGCGCAACACTCAAACTGGTTAACCGCTGGGGCGAAGACACCAAAAACGGTGGCCAACCTGGTGGAGGTGACTAACACCACAAACAGCATCAACGGCGTAAAGGCTGCTGATTTCGCTGTTTATCCCAATCCCTTCGTAGAAAGTGTTAACCTGCGCTTTGCCGAAGCTGGTGTTTACACCATACAAGTGGCTACGGTTAACGGTGCTGTGATGCAAAACACCAAGGCCACAGCCAATGCTGGCGACGTGGTGAACGTGGCTATCACTGGCGCAAAGGGTCTTTACATTGTACGCGTTCTTAAGAATGGCAAACAATATAAGGCCGTGAAGGTGGTGAAAGAGTAAACGCTTTTATTCCATTTATTAACTGATGCATCTGCCCGATGTCGCTGCTTTGTGCACGGCATCGGGCTTTGTTGTGGATGAAACAGCACGCTAACCCTACGCATAAACGAACACAACGCTCCTTCGTGTCTGCAATCTTTCAACCCAAATTGGTTATTTGCACCTAAACAGATTTTGTTATATGGTCGAACAGATTTACTGTTTTTTTGTAATGCAGGCGTAGCGGGCTACGTCGAGTTGCAAAAGAGAGGTAAGATGCCGACAAGAAAAATAAAAAGCTGTTAGGAGACAACTCTAAAGTAAGAAGTTTTTGAACATGGTGGTCTATAGACCGATTGAGGTTCATAACGCCACATACAAAACCAATCTTTGAGCTTAAACCCATATTGGTTATTTGCACCTAAACAGATTTTTGTTATATGGTCGAACAGATTTATTGTTTTTTTGTAATGCAGGCGTGGCGGGCTACGTCAAGTTGAAAGAGAGGCAAGATGCCGACAAGAAAAATAAAAAGCTGTTAGGAAACAACTCAAAAAGAAAGAAGTTTTGAACATTGTGGTATATAACCCGATTGAGGTTTAAAAAGAAATTTCCTGCGCGGTAAACATATTTTTACAAACAGCACTCAAAAAAAGCCAATCCTTTCTAGCGAAAAAGAGGTTGAAAAAAATGAGTATTTTACCACTATTTTTCAACCAATATAATTTTTGTTTTACATCCATTTTAGGAACACGAAACGCCATTTTGCACCATTTTAGCCTTTCTAGAAGGTGGAAAGTTAGCGAATTTTCTCTCCCGCAAAAAGCAGCTTTTTAATAGCCAAAAACATGCTTTTTTTAACACGTTTATTGCCTTTAACCACCAGTTATTCTTCAAAACTGGCGATGCATAAAACTCGCATACGGCATGAAAAATAATGCATCCGCATTGCGTTTTGCACTATTTCACCTTGCGTTTAGCACCATTTAGTCTTGCATTTTGCTGCTAAACGCACGCCATTTTGCAGCAGATAGCACAGCGTTTTTGCTGCTATTTACAGTGCATTTTGCTACTATTTACACATCTTTTTGCCGTAAACAGTGCTTTTTGGCCGTGCAATTCGCATTTATATGCAAGAACAAATGATTTTTGCGCCCTTATCCTTTCATTGCTTTATGGTCCAAACAAACTGCCGCGAGAATTTAAAATTTGCGGTCGAGCGAACAGTTGGTGATTTATAAGGGCTCTTTTGAGGGGTAATTTTGTGCGTTTGTTTTTACAAACCACAAAAAATATAAGTTGCTCTTGACTTAAGGCAGGTTCTAAAAATTACCTTTACTGTATTTTTAGCTTTTAGCTGAGCAGGTTTTGCTTACTTCTTGAAGGAGCATAGTGAACTATGCGACTGAAAGAGTAAGCCAAAGATGCAAGATAAAAGCAAAAAGACAGCAAAAGAGCAAAACAAGGAACAACAATTGAACCTTTGCAGGGAATTTTTATAACATGCCTAAAGTCTTCCCTTGAGATTGTTATCCGTATTGATTAACAAAACCCATTGGCGGAATTAATTTAGTGCGTATTTAATTCCGCCAACAGGTCTACTTAATATTTAAAGGTGGCCGTAAACGTGATGTTACGTCCGTCGGCATGTGCATATTCGGCGTTGCGTGCCATGAGCATTGAGGAGGGTGTGTAGTAGGTGTAGTTCAAAAGATTGGAAACGCCTAACGCGAAGTTCCATTGCTTCACGTCGACACCTGCCGTGAAATTGAGCAGATTGATGCGATTAACAATGCCCTCGCCCTCTGCATAGTTGCCCGAAGCATCGGGGGAAAAGCGGTGGCGTTTGCCTGTGTGCAGATATTGTAATTGCAAATAGGTGTGCTTGATGGGCTGATATTGCGCATACAGGCTGAACTTTGCGGCCGGGATAGACACGTTGGACATGTATTGATTCCAGCTGGTTCCGTTGGATTTGAGCTTTCCCTCAAACCATGAAAAGTTGGCTCCGGCTTTGAGATTGGGCAGGATTTGTGCATCGGCCTCCAACTCCATGCCATACACTTTCTGCGGACTTCTATTGACAACCCAAAAGCCATGGTCGATTTTCAGGTCGCTGCCGAGCTTGGCATAGGTGTAGAAGAATGAGGCATTGAGTTTCAACCAACTGCACGGAACCGAATAAACGCCCAATTCATAGTTGTTGGTTTTAACCGGTTCTGTGGCGATATGTGCCAGCACATCGGCCTTGGCGGCGCGCAGGGTGCGGCCTAAATCAAAGATAGAAAAGCCTTGCGAATAGGCCACGAAGGGCTGAAATGCGCGGTATTTGTTGAACGACAACCCCGCGTTGAACGAAAGATTGTTGTAGTTGAGATGCCCACCTTTCACGTCAATCAAAGGGTCGGAGAGGCGATTGCGCAGCACTTGATAGTCGGGCACATGCACGTTGATGGCGTCATAGCGTGCACCTATTTTTCACGTTGAGCCACTGAAAAAAAGCGTTGTTTTGGTTTGAATGAAGGGTGCATGTGTGTTACTTGTGAGCCAAGGCATCCAATAACGACCGTCGACAAGCGGCTGGGCTGTTTTGTTAAACAAGTAATCGTAGCCATAAAGAATGTGGGTGAACGCCTGCTCGGAGAACACCAAACGCGTGTTGAACTGTGCACGAAGCCCCAACTTGCGGTCTTTGATGGCCGACTGTCCACTGGTTTCTTCCCAGCGCGGTTGGGTGGGATTGGCGCGTCGGAAATCGAAGATGGTGTAGAGACTCGACCCAAAAACGGATGCGTCTAAATCGGTGTGTGCGAAAATTTGCTTTGAAGTAAATTTCAAATAGCCGTTGTGATTGTAGCGCGTTCCCTCGTCAACAGCCTGCGGATCGCGGTTGCCAATGATACCGATAGCTGGGCTTATGAGGTATTTTCCACCTTGGGGAATGAGCGGCGTGTCTTGCAAACTGCGATAGAAATTGTACATCAGTTCCAGGCGATTCTTAGGCGAAAGCTGATAACCGAGCGTAACTAAGGCATTGCTGGTGTAGGTATCTCCAAGGCCATAGCGCGGCGAAATGAACTGTCCATCGCCGTCAATGCTACTGCCAGTGCGGCCAAAAGTTCCGCTCACCAAATAGTCAAAGTTGTGTAGTTTGCCATAAAGTTGCTGGCTAAGCCGATAGCCTTGCCCCTTACTTTGGCTGAAAAAAAGTTGTAGGTTGAACCGGCGATAGCGGTTTGCCCTGCCAGTGTTTCTGCACTCGAATTCTTCTTCGTGATGATGTTGATGAGTCCGCCAATGGCACCGTTTCCATAGAGTGCCGTCGACCCTTTTACGATTTCAATATGGTCGATGGCCGCAACATCGATGGTGCGGATGTCGCGGTCGGTGGAGCGCAGTGGGGTGGATTGCGGAATACCATCGATGAGAACCAGTGCGCTTCGGCCTCGCAATGTTTGCGAACGCGAGCTGGTTGTGTTGCTCGAGAGTGCCATTCCCGGCGCAAGCAATCCCAAAAGTGTCGACATGTCGGGCGCCACTTTGCTCACGGCTTCGAGCTGTTGGTGGCCGATGATGGTCACCGAAGCGGCGGCATTTTGTTTTACTTCGGGTATGCGTGTGGTGCTAATCACCACATCGCGAAGCTGAAAAGTGGTGTCTTGCAAATGGCGTTGCGCCAGCATCTGCAGCGGCATGAACAGCGCAAGGCATGCTAAGGATTTGAAAAAAAATGGTTTCATATTCAATACAATCTTTTTAATCGGTAATGTTTTCGGCTGCAAAAGTAACACGAGAAAATAGGTCTTGCAATACCTAATATTAGGTAAAAAAGCATGAATTTATGAGCTTTGATGGCTTAAATCTGCGAAAAAAAGCCTTATCTTTGCAGGGGTTTCCAAACCCCCAACCATGAAGCGACAGCGAAACCAAAAAATAGGCGTTCCCGCCCCCGGGAACAGCTGAACCTTAATTCCGCAGCATTTTTTTACGCCAGTTCGGGATAAGAAAGTACCCTAAGAAGCTCGTAATCGGGCTATTATTTAGCAACTTTATATCTGAATACCAACAACTTACAAAACAACAATTAGCCTAAACAAAACAACGATAAGCCAAAAGCATTGTGCGCATACGCTTTACAACAACACGCGCAAAGAAGTTCACTGCCATTTAAAGGCAAGCGTTGGCGGGCATCGCATCAACCTGCAATGCGCCAACACCAAGCATTGCACACGCCAACGCCACCACATCACCACCTTATATATACGCGTGTGCGCGCGAGAGGCGACGCCATGTGAAGACAACGCCTGTCGCGCACAGCGCAAAAAGGAATTGTTTGCAGAACAAAACAAAACCTCTTCAGATTAAAAACACCCCCTTTGCAAGGCGAATCAGAAAGCCTGCTAACCCAAAAGAGATGGTTTGCAGAGCCTAAAAGAGGATGTTGAAGTACCTCAAAAAAGGATGCTTGCAAGGGGCATAAAAATGCTTTGCTAAACCAAACACATCTGGCCAACGTAAAAAACGAGCCAAGAGCAAAAGTAAAGCAAGGTAAAAGCCTACTCTTTGGACTCTTCTTTGGGTCGTTTGGGTGGTTTGGGCATGGCCTTAGCTTTTCACCTTGATGGGATCGAAGCCCTCACCATACACGCCAATAACCGAACTCTGACTAACAAAGGCGTTAGGGTCGAGCACCTTAATAAGGCGGAAAAATCATTTGACTTTCGTTCTTCTTTGCTAGCACACACAGCACTTTCATTTCCTTACCTGTGTACCATCCATGCCCATCGAGAATGGTAACACCGCGGTCGGTGTGCAAAGCAATGGCACTGGCTATCTCTTGATACTTACGCGAGAAGATGAGAAACTGCACCGATTCGCGTCGGGTGTTCATCACATAATCAAGCATAAAGTTCTCCACAATCATTGTACACAGACCGAAAACCATCATCCTGGCCCGTTCGTAATACGTTCCAAACTGCGGGAAGAAGAAACAGCTGCCAATGATAAAGATGTCTACCAGGAAGAGCACCTGACCTAACGAGAGGTTAAAATACTTGTTCACCACAGCGGCGATAATGTCTGTGCCACCCGTACTACCATTATTAAGAAACACGATGGCCAACGACGAACCCGTCAACGTACAGCCGATGAGCAGCGACATGAAGTTGTTTCCAGGGCCAAGTATCTGCACAAACTGGTCGGTTCCCTCAATCTTCGGCATCAACATTTGTGCATATTTCAGCAAGAAATACAGGGCTGCCGTGGCATAAATGGTCTTCAACAGGAAGCGCCAACCCAGCACTTTGAGCGCCAAAGCCAAGAGCGAGATGTTGATAATGGCGTAAGTGTATTCTATCTTAAAGCCCGTGGCATAGAAAACAACGAGCGATGCACCAGTAACGCCACCCGTAACAATCTCGTAGGGTATGATGAACACCACCAAACCAAACGAATAGAGGCAGAGCCCAAGGGTGATAAACACATAATCTTTTATCTCACTAAGGAGCATTTTGTGATCTATTGTCATACCAAATTTAGTTTATGAGGTTTTTAGTTTATGAGGTTTTTAGTTTATGAGGTTTTGAGGTTTTGAGGTTTTGAGTTTTTGAGTTGGTGAGGTTTTGAGTTGGTGAGGTTTTGAGTTGGTGAGGTTATGAGTTGGTGAGGTTATGAGTAGGTGAGGTTATGAGTTTTTGAGTTGGGGAGGCTCTGAGTTTATGAGACTCTGAGTTTATAGTCTCAAAAACTAATCAACTAATTAACTCAAAAACTTATAAACTAATCAACTAATCAACTCAAAAACTAATCTACTCAAAAACTCATAAACTAAAAACCTCACCAACTTAAACATCATCCTTTCACCACGATGTTAACGATTTTCTTCGGCACAACGATTACCTTTACCACCTGTTTGCCTTCAAGGAACTTAGCCGCGCGTTCGTCTGCCATAGCAGCTTGCTCTATTTCGGCGTTGGTTGCGGTGGCAGGGAAAGCCATTTGGAAGCGTGCTTTACCGTTAAAGGCGATGGCTAGTTGCACTTCGGTTTCCTCCAAATACTTCTCTTCGTAGGCAGGCCATTGGGCATCGCACACGGTTTGACTGTTGCCAAGCGCCGCCCAAAGTTCTTCGGCGATGTGTGGAGCAAAAAGGTGCAAGGGCCACAACGAGTTTAGAGAGCAGCGCTTTGTTGCTGCAATGGGCTTGCGACAGTTCGTTAACGCATATCATAAAGGCAGCCACAGCCGTGTTGTACGAGAAGGCAGGGGATGTCGGCCGATACTTTTTGAGCAGTTTATGCACCGATTTAAGCTGTTCGGGCGTTGCTTCGGCATCGTTGGGGATAAACTCACCCGTGCGCATGTTGTAGAACAAGCCCCAGAACTTTTTCAAGAAGCGGTGACAACCATCAATTCCGTTGGTGTCCCATGGTTTACTTTGTTCCACCGGACCGAGGAACATCTCGTAAAGGCGCAGCGTGTCGGCTCCGTAATTCTCAACAATGAGGTCGGGATTAACCACGTTGTACATACTCTTCGACATCTTCTCTACGGCCCAACCGCACACATACTTATCGTTTTCGAGCACAAACTCGGCATCCTTATATTCGGGTCGCCATGCGCGGAAGGCGTCAATATCGAGCACATCGCCATGAACAATGTTCACATCCACGTGTATGGGCGTAACCTCGTATTGGTCTTTCACTCCCAGCGACACGAAGAGAGGCGCCTTTTGAGCATCGCCTTCGGTTCTTTGCACACGATAAACAAAGTTGCTTCGACCTTGAATCATACCCTGGTTAACCAATTTTTGGAAAGGTTCGTCGTTCACAGCCACGCCCATATCGAAGAGGAATTTGTTCCAGAAGCGGCTATAAATAAGGTGTCCGGTGGCGTGTTCTGTTCCGCCCACATAGAGATCCACGTTCTGCCAGTAGCTAACGGCCTCCTTACTTACCAGTGCATCGTTGTTGTGAGGGTCCATATAGCGAAGGTAGTAGGCCGAAGAGCCGGCGAAACCAGGCATGGTGTTCAGCTCTAAGGGGAACACTTGCACCCCATCCACCAGGCTCTTGTCTACCACTCGGCGTGCTTTCTCGTCCCACGCCCATGCTTTGGCGTTGCCCAATGGCGGTTCGCCCGTTGCCGTAGGTTGATAATTGTCCACCTCTGGCAATTCAAGCGGCAAGCATTCTTGTGGAATCATGTAGGGGCATGTCGCCCTTATAATATACGGGGAACGGCTCTCCCCAATAGCGTTGGCGCGAGAACGTGGCATCGCGAAGGCGATAATTCACCTTAATGCGACCCAAGTTGTGGCGCGAAACATATTCTTTGGTTTTTGGCGATAGCCTCTGTTACGGTTAATCCGTTGAGCACAAGTCCCTCGTTTGCAGCGCTGTTAGCCACAGGCGAGTTGATCACGATGCCCTCTTTGGCGTCGAAACTCTGCTCCGAAACATCGGCTCCTTCGATAAGTGGCATGATGGGTAGTGAGAAATGACGAGCAAAAGCATAGTCGCGACTGTCGTGAGCAGGCACGGCCATAATGGCTCCAGTGCCATAACCAGCCAGCACATAGTCGCTTACCCAGATGGGAAGTGCGTCGCCTGTAAGTGGGTTAATGGCGTAAGTGCCAGTAAAAACGCCACTAACCTTGCGGTCGGCGATGCGTTCGCGTTCGGTTCTTTTTCTTCGTAGCCTCCACGTAAGCCAGCACTTCGGCACGTTGTTCGGGGGGTGGTAAGGCGGTCTACCAATTCGCTTTCGGGAGCTAGCACCATAAAGGTAACACCAAAAAAATGGTGTCGGCGCGAGTGGTGAAGATGGTGAAATGCTCATCGCTATCTTTCACGGCAAACTCCACTTCGGCCCCTTCAGAGCGACCAATCCAGTTGCGTTGTGTCTCTTTGAGTGAGTCGGTCCAGTCCACTTTGTCCAGTCCTTCCAGTAAACGCTGCGCATAGGCGCTAACGCGAAGACACCATTGGCGCATCTTTTTGCACAACAGGGTAGCCGCCACGTTCGCTCACGCCGTCAACCACCCTCATCGTTGGCCAGCACCGTGCCCAGTTCGGCACACCAGTTCACCATTGTTTCGCCCAGATAAGCAATGCGATAGTTCATCAGCGTGGCCTGTTGTTCGTGTTCGTTCATTGCATTCCACTGCTCGGCCGTGATGTGCAACTCTTCGCTACAAGCAGCATTTAGTCCAGCTGTTCCTCTTCGGCCAACTGCTGTTGCAGTTCGGCGATGGGCAAAGCACGTTGTTGGTCGTTATCGTAGTACGAGTTGAACATTTTTTGGAATGCCCACTGCGTCCATTTATAATATGTAGGGTCGCAAGTGCGCACCTCGCGGCTCCAGTCGAACGAGAAACCAATGCGATCGAGCTGCTCACGATAACGCGCGATGTTGGTTTCGGTGGTCACGGCAGGATGTTGACCCGTTTGTATAGCGTATTGTTCGGCGGGCAAACCATAAGCATCATAACCCATAGGGATTGAGCACATTGTAGCCTTCCAAACGTTTATGCCGAGCAAAGATATCAGAGGCGATATAACCCAAGGGATGCCCAACGTGCAGCCCAGCCCCCGAAGGGTAGGGGAACATGTTGAGTACGTAGAATTTCTTCTTGTTTGTGTCTTCTACAACGCGATAGGTTTGCTGTTCCTCCCATCGCTTTTGCCATTTCTTTTCTATTTCCCTAAAGTTATATTCCATCTTGTTTGTATTTATTTATTCTTATTATGAAGTTGGTAAGTTTATGAGTTTGTAAGTTTATGAGTTTAGGCTCTAAGGATTTGGGTAATGAGTTTGTGAATGGTCAAGAACGCTCTTTTGCAGCTCGCAAACAATATATCACGAACTTAAAAACTCCTTTGTTTCAGCTGCTCAAGTCCTCATGGGTGAAGTGTCCGAAGACATTTCGGCTTGAAGGCATTAGCCATCTTTTCACCTTTTCACTCTTTCACCTTTAAAAAGCCTTTTTCACTTTTTCCTACGTCTTATCAACCGCAAAGTTACTAAAAAGTTTTCGGCCTGAAATGCAAAGTGGCAGCTAATGTGTTTGTTTTGCATTTTAGGGAGAAAAATATACATAACAACTTGTCGTTTTTCATCACATCCACTAGTCTCGCCCACTATATTATATTCCGTTACTTAAGTGGAGAAAGGTAAGTTGCTAACACAAAAACAGATTATTTTTTTAAAAGTCTACTCTTTTTACGTATATTTGCACCATACCTACGGCCAAATCACTTCATTTTACCAACAAATAACCAACAAAAGTATGACGATGAGAAGAAAAAACGTAATGACTATGGTTGCTGCGGTGTGCCTCCTTTTGATGGTGACACTTTCCTTCAGCTGTTGCAACAACAAAATAGACGTAGAACGTGAGGTGGCAAGTGCCATTCACAGCGATAAGCCCTGTTTAGAACACGTGTACGAAGACGAGAAATGGGACAGTGTGTACATCCTTCTTCCTTATCAAGACCCACACCAACTAGGTCTACGAATTAGCCATTCCGACCTTAAGAGCCTAGAAAACCTATCACTTGCCGACCAATATTGCACTTTAATCTTTGGTCACAAAGGTGGGTTGGTGGCTTATTCAGCTATTAAAAGGTCGGTTGTTGACTTCTCCAACATAAAAGGAAGGAAGTTTCACCGAGGTTATGTGTTCCAAATGAAAGACTAAGGGACAGAAAGAGAACTTTACGCTATCATTACACCTTTATAGTAAACTAAAAAGTTTTCGCCCATAGGCACAACATTTCACACCCATTTTCACCACAAACCAAGGCTATAGACGCCCCATAACATCGTCAGCACGTAGCAGCTACTTATTAAAATAAACAGAAAAAGCAAGTTGCAAGTAGATATTTGTCACAAAACACCTGCCATATAGAGAAAAAAACATCCACAATAACACAGTTTTTCTTATCGAAAAAAATTTAATTTTTGTAGTTGAATAGCGCCAAAGCACCAGCACCACAAACAGTGTCAAGGACAGCTATTGAAGCGCTTTTTTTATAAATAAAAACACAAAAACAAGATATGAAAAATGTATTGATCATATCAGGTCATACCAACCTGACTAACGACTCGGTAGCCAACAAAAACCATCATTGAAGAACTGCGTAAAGCCCATCCCGAGTATCAATTTAACGTGCTAAGCGAAGCGTATCCCAACTACGTTTTTGACGTTGAAGCCGAACAAGAGAAACTACGACGGGCCGATGTTATCGTGTTTCAGTTCCCCGTATTCTGGTATAGCATGCCTTCACTACTCCGCAAATGGATTGAAGATGTAGTGGTTCACGGCTTTGCCTATGGCTCAGAGGGCACAGCTTTGCAAGGAAAGAAACTCATTGCATCGTTCACCACAGGCGGACCAGCCGAGGCTTACACCGCAGAAAGCTTTGTGGGCTACACCATCGAACAGATTTTGGACACGCAATTAAAACCCACTGCCAACCTGTGCGGCCTACAATTGCAACCCTACGTTTGCACCTTTGGCGTGTCGTATGCCAATCGCACCGACGCCCAAACACTCGAAACTATGAAGCAACGATGCTGTCAACATGCCGTGAAATTGGCCTAAGTGATAGAAAATTGCTAATATAAAGAAGGAAAGTGAAGGAAAGAATGGGCAAAAAGCACAAAAAGGGTGAGAATACGGAAAGAGAAGATATTGTATAACATTGTCTTATCCAACCTATTTTCTCGCCAAAAGAAATGCATTTTGTAAATCTTTATTACCCAAAATAAACATCGCATCGCCTACTGCCAATGTTACAGAATGGGAATTAAAAGCTGTTAGCCTATTCGTTCCTTCATATCTTCTACTTTTCGCCTTCCCTCAAACCTTTCATCGCCCACCTTTTGCAACACTAAAACGAATTTTACAACTAACCCCAAATATATATACCGCAATTATACAAAAATAACACACCAAGCTAAACGTCGCCTAAACTTTATCATAAAGGTTGGATATAGACTAAAAACGACTTACCATCTGCAAGGCATTATAAGGCATTGGATAACCAGCGCATGCACAAAAACGCAGCAAAGCTTACGTTATAACACCACAAAAACACAAAGATAAAAAAATGTTTTTAATAAAAATTCATGCCAAAAAAATTTTGTAACTATCTTTTATTTGTTTTTTACTTTTTGCCTTCGTTCTAACTATAAACAATCTAAGTGCTACTATTATGTCCGAAGAATTGGAAGTGAAAAGAATTGGACCAAGTTGTGGTTCGTTTTCTCAGGGGACTCGGGTGATGGAATGCAGTTGGCTGGAAATATTTTTCTCGACCATTTCTGCAACCGTTGGTAATGATATATCAACCTTCCCGGATTATCCGGCAGATATTCGCGCCCCGCAAGGCTCGCTAAACGGCGTGTCGGGATATCAAGTTCACATTGGAGAAGATAAGGTTCATACACCTGGAGACTTCTGCGATGTGCTCGTGGCAATGAATGCTGCCGCGCTAAAAAACGCAGTACAAATTCGCTCGCCCACAAGCAACGATTATTATTGATACGGATAGCTTTGGCCCAAAAGACTTAAAAAAAGGCCGAGTTTAAAACCGAAAAACTACCTCGAAGAACTGGGTATCGACCAGGACTGCGTGGTGGCTTGCCCCATCACAACGATGGTGAAAGAGTGTCTTAAAGACACGGGCATGGACAATAAGTCGATGCTGAAGTGCAGAAATATGTTCGCGCTAGGGTATCGTGTGCTGGCTGTTCAACCGCGATATGGAACTGGCATTCGACTTCTTGCGCAAGAAATTCCATAAAAAACCCCAGGTTGCTGAAAGCAATATCAAAGTGGTGATGGCCGGATATGATTACGGACACAACACACACTCCTCTGTTCCTGCCACTTATCGCATAGAATCGAAGGTGAAAACAAAGGGCCGCTACATGGACATCACTGGCAATAAAGCAACGGCTTACGGACTTATCGCCGCCGCCGAAAAGGCTGGATTGCAACTTTTCTTGGGCTCGTACCCCATCACTCCCGCAACAGATATTCTCCACGAACTGGCTAAACATAAGAGTCTGGGCGTGAAAACAGTGCAATGCGAAGACGAAATCGCTGGTTGCGCTAGTGCTATCGGTGCTGCTTTTGCTGGAGCACTGGCCGCTACTTCCACTTCAGGACCTGGTGTGTGCCTTAAAAGCGAGGCCATAAACCTAGCTGTTATCGACGAACTTCCACTCGTTATTATCGACGTTCAGCGTGGTGGACCTTCTACTGGGCTACCCACTAAGAGCGAACAAACCGACCTGTTGCAGGCACTTTATGGCCGAAACGGCGAATCACCTATGCCCGTTATCGCTGCAACAAGTCCCACCGACTGCTTCGACGCTGCTTATATGGCTGCCAAAATAGCTCTCGAACACCTCACTCCTGTTATCCTTCTCACGGATGGATTCCTTGGAAACGGCTCGGGCGCATGGAAATTGCCCGATATTAAGCAACTGCCAGAGATACACCCACACTTCGCAACCGAAGAAATGCGCAATAACTACACACCGTATAGACGCGACGAAGAAACGCTTGCACGCTATTGGGCCGTTCCTGGAAACGAGGGTTACGAGCATATCCTTGGCGGATTGGAGAAGGATGGCAAAACAGGAAGCATCTCTACCGAACCAGAAAAACCATAACCTTATGGTGCACTTGCGCGCACAAAAAGTAGCCAATATCCCCGTGCCCAATGTGGAAGTGCAAGGCGATGAAGACGCCGACCTGCTCATCGTTGGCTTTGGTAGTACCTACGGACACCTTTTCTCGGCCCTTAAAAGCTCTACGCAAACAAGGCAAGAAAGTGGCGCTGGCACAATTTAAATATATCAACCCCCTACCCGCAAACACCGAAGAGGTGATGCGTAAATATAAAAAGGTGGTTGTGGCAGAACAAAAACATGGGACAATTTGCCATGTACCTACGCGCTAAGATTGACGGTTTTGTGCCTTATCAGTATAATGAGGTGAAGGGACAACCGCTAGTTGTAACCGAATTGGTTGAAGCATTTAAGAAAAATCATTGAAGAATAAAATGGCGATGAGGAGTTAAGGAGTTAAGATATTAAGGAGTTGGCCGTATGTTTTGTTGCGAATAACCATAGGGTTTGTAAGCAAACCGATAGCTGGGCAAGTCAAACAAGACTGATAAAAACCCACAAAACCTACCAACTTTCTCTTTCATCTTAGCCACCTAATAACAAAGCATATCCCTCCCCTCTCCCCTTGGAGAGGGGTTGAAATGAGGCTTTTACTTGTCAACTAACAAAACATCTGTTATGACTTATACAGCACAAGACTATAAACAAGGCACCCCAAGATGGTGCCCTGGTTGCGACGACCATTTCTTTTTTGGCTTCGTTGCAAAAAGGCGATGGCAGAAATTGGCATCCCTCCATACGAAACAGCAGTGATTTCTGGCATTGGCTGCTCCAGCCGTTTGCCCTATTATATGAAGACCTACGCCATGCAAACCATCCACGGACGCGCGGCTGCTATTGCTACTGGCGCCAAAGTGGCTAACCCTAATCTCACCATCTGGCAGGTTAGTGGCGACGGCGACGGACTGGCTATCGGTGGAAACCATTTTATTCACTGCTTGCGTAGAAACGTAGACATCAACATTATCTTACTGAATAACCGAATCTATGGACTAACTAAAGGGCAATACTCGCCCACATCGCCTCGCGGATTCGTGTCTAAATCGTCACCATTTGGTACTGTGGAAGATCCATTCCGCCCTGCCGAACTGGCATTTGGCGCACGTGGCAAGTTCTTTGGACGTGCCGTTGCAACCGACGCACCAGGCGTTATGGAACTAATGAAGGCTGGACAACGCCACAAAGGCACTTCGGTTTGCGAAATTCTTCAACACTGCGTCATCTTTAACGATGGCATCTACGACCCCGTTTACTCGTCGCCTGGAAGAAAAAACAAACGCCATCTACTTGAAACATGGCGAAAAATGCTCTTCGGTGAAAACAATGAGTATGGCTTGGCACAAGAAGGCTTCGGACTAAAGGTTGTGAAACTGGGTGAAAATGGCGCCACAATAGACGACGTTCTGGTGCACGATGCTCACGCCGAAGACCACACACTGCAAATGAAACTGGCACTGATGAACAACGAACAGGGATTCCCCATTGCTCTGGGTATTATCCGCGATGTTGAAAGTCCCACCTACGAAGCTTGTGTGGAACAGCAAATTGAAGACGTAAAGGGCAAAGCCTCTTACCACAACTTCACTGAATTGCTAGAAACTAACGACATCTGGGAAGTGAAGTAATAAGCTAACCCAAGAGAAAAAGAAGCCTCACCCCCAAACCTTGCACTTGAATGGTGTGCAACATGCGCCAAGTTTGGTCCGCATACTTGCACTTCTCTCCTTTCTTTGCGCATGGTTAGTGGGTGGGGCTTTGATGTTTTGCTAACTTACAACGTGCCAAGCTACCCAAATCAGGGGTCAGTCGTAAAAATCTTGTTGCATCCCGCTTCTCTTGCACATCATTTCATAGGTATTTATTGCTGTAGTCGCTTAGGTTAGGCCACCATCCAAGCAATCTACGCAACAATGCTACATCATAAGTTTGAGTTCTCACGTATAGTGTTAAATAGATTGCAAATATTTTACAAACACCAATTGCTTTAACATTCATTCTAGCGAAAAATCGCTGCATAAAAAAACATCGTTTTAGGCCGTAAAAATCAGTCGTTCACAAATTATTTTTCAGCATTTTTGAGACCCAATAGCTGCATTTTGCATCATTTAGCTTCTCTAATTACTCACCAGTCCTCCATTATCCACCGCGCAAAAACCAACTTTTTAGTAGTCTAAACGCCATCTTTTTTTAGACACTTTTTACCCCTAAAAGTCGAACTTTTATATCAAAAAGCAAAAAGATAAAAACCACCGCACAAAGTGAAAAAAATTATGCATCTCGCGGTGCGTTTTTGCACCATCTTACCCTGCGTTTTGCTGCATTTAGCCTTGCGTTTTGCTGCATTTAGCCTTGCGTTTTGCAGCATTTAGTCTTGCGTTTTGCAGCATTTAGCCTTGCGTTTTTGCAGCAAAAACGCCCACTAAACACTATCAGCTGCGTATTTATTCATTATATAATCAATTTCTATGCAATTACTTTACATTCCCTTTCCGGTGTAAATAAACCTTCGCGAGAATTGAATATTTGCGTCCAAGTGAGCTGCTGATGAATTTAAGGGCTGTTTTTGTGTTAAACTTTTATCGAAAATATTTACATTTTACACGTGTAAAAAGGCTATCCTTTTTAGTTTCCATCAGCTAAAAAAATAATCGTGTAATAATCCTTACAGCTTGTATTCTACCCTGCCCATCGGTGGCTAGAGTCTATGCAGAATTTGAGGTCAGCCGTAAAACCCAGTTTAAGGGAGTTACAGATATTCCGTTCTTCCTTTATAGGCTTATGTAATCATGTGCACGAGAAGCGGATTGCTACTGGGTTTTACGACTGTTCCCAAATCAGGCGTTAGGACCTGCACAGTTTTTGTTTGATTGATGGTGAGATTGTTTGTTGTTGTATAAAAGGACTGCGCATAACGCTAAGATCGCAAGACTAACTAGATAATAACAAGAAACGAAGGACGAACAAGAGGAAACAAAAAGTTAACTAGATACAAGCGAAAGTTGAACGAGAGGAAACAAAAAGTTAACTAGATGCAAGCGAAAGTTGACCAAGAGGAAAGCGAAAAGTTAACTAGAGACAAGCGAAAGTTGAACGAGAAGAAAGCGAAAAGCCAGAGGCATAATCAACGATTAGGGCATAAAGAAAGGTAGACACCTCACGGTGTCTACGCATTCAATGTCCGCCGGCATCAGTCGGCGTATCATGTTTTTTTCTTGTATTACCCTGGTCAGGGGTTCTCTTTAAACCTTGTGTATTTTGCTATCTCCTCTGTTACTTCATTTGTTTTCTTCATTTTATCTTTTGTCAATCTTAAATTTAAACCTTTGCGTTAGTCGTTTTTCCGCCTGGGTATTCCAGTTCAACGGCCAGTTCATCATCGGTTACTTTATACTTGCCCTCTTCGGTTTTTAACGCCGTTTCCGCTAGGTAAGTCCACTTTATGGTAAGAACCATCGGCCTTATAAACTTCGTAAACTTGTGCTGGCGAGTGGCCCATGTGGGTGTTTGTGGCATCTTCAGAAGCAAGTGTAGCATCCAGTTTCCAAATTCCAACGATGGAGTTTTCATGTTTTTCATCATGGTCGTTATCACTACCTTCGCCGTTGTTTGAGCAAGCCGAGAAGGTAGCAACCGTAAAAAGGACGGCTATAAGAGCCAAAAAAAGGCCATAAAGGCCCTGTTTTGTGTTGTTTTTTTCATGATCGGTGTATTTGATATTATTCAGTGTTGTAATGCAAAGTTACGATATTTTTATGTAATTAAAAAAAGAATTTTAACGGGTAAATTTTAACCCTTTGTGTTAAATCTTTGCATTGTGTTTCAGGCAATTAGAATATTAATCACAATACAACCAGTTGTGTTCTGTTTGGTGGTTGATTGTGATTGATTAACAAATAAAAGCGTAAAGGAAAAGTAGATGTTGGTGACACGTTAACATATTAAGGCACCAACAAAGCGTAGAAAGGCGTGCTGGGGTGGTATGTGAAAGCGTAATACTGGTCTGCATAACACGAATTAATCCTTTTCGCCAATGGCATTGTTAACCTTATGCGATGGTCTTAACAAGGAGAGCCCAACCGTGTTATGGCACAATCTACAACAAAAACAGCTCGAAAGTAGCGTTATCTCTTTGTTTTTTTAGCAAACTCCCACACCACAATACCAGCCGCAACTGAAACATTGAGCGAATGCTTAGTGCCAAACTGTGGTATTTCTAAACAGCCATCGCAGCGGTCTACCACGGTTTGCTGCACACCCTTCACCTCGTTTCCTAGCACAACGGCATAGCGTTCGTTCTCATTGGTATCGAGGTTTTGCAGCATAGTAGAGTTGGTCACCTGCTCAACGGCAAACACTTTCGTGCCTCGGGCATGCAATTCATCCACGGCCTCGGTTGCATCTGCAAAGTATTTCCACTCCACACTGTCTTCTGCACCAAGCGCCGTTTTATGAATTTCGACACTGGGAGGCGTGGCAGTGATGCCACAAAGATACACCGCCTCAACGCGAAAGGCATCGCATGAACGGAACACCGACCCCACATTGTGCAACGAACGCACATTATCTAGCACCACAACAAGGGGAGTCTTGCTGGCTGCTTTTAAACTCATCCACCGTCAGACGGTGCATTTCTATGGTTTTTAAGTTTACGCAAAGCTCAATTTTTTTCGTTTCGTTATTGCTGTTTTGGCTGATTGGTTACTGCTAAAGCCCATAAACCCATTGAGGGTTCTTTACAACATGCTCAACAAACTGAATGCCTTGGTGCTAACCACAGGCAAAACAGGGAACATGCCAACCGCCGAATTGCATGCACAAAGATACTACAAATTCCCTATTCTTAGCCCCATTGACACAACAGAAGGTGGCTTTTGTGCTGAAAGAGGATGAGTTGTGGTAGCAAACAAACAGCATTGAACAAGGTGGTAGCCATCAAAACGAGCTAAATATGGCTAAGAAGCTAAAAAATCAACGGCCTACACCCCACCGAATGACCACCATCAACGTGGCCATCGGCGCGATGTAGGCGCAAATAGGTTAGTTGGGATAAAGAAATTAGCGCGAATCAGTTGTTCTGAACATGGCGAAACGCGCGTAAGGAGACATCACAAACGTATTGATTACTACCTAACAAGCACTTTCTTAACCGTACCGTCGTTGTATTTCACAACGTTTATGCCTGGTTCGGGTGCAGAAAGGCGTTGGCCTTTAAGGTTAAAGCGTGCCACTTCCACGCGTTCGGTTTGGGTATTAACAGCTTCTACACCTGTTGTGCCATGGGCACCGATGCTGCAACGAGCAGCATTAACAATGTAATTTGAACTTCTGTCGATAACCAACACCACAACGTGCAGATTGTTTTTGTTTTGAGGTTGCCAATAAGTACCAATGTTGCTGAAGGTAACTTTATGACTGATGGCCTTGTCGGCAGTAACTCTGCTTGGGAGAGAGTTATCCAATCCCGATTCAATGCCTTTAAAATTCACGAGCCACGTGGTTATATTTAAGTCCGTAAGCTGGATTTCCAGCGCGGGTAAACATTTTAAATTCACTATTTTCGCGTTCGTATTCATACATTCCAGAGAAATAATTAGCCTGAGCCCAATTTCGGGATTGCATGCCATCTTCAATTATTACGTAGGCCAAAGCATATCTAGCATTCGACAAGCTACGCCGGAAAGTGGTGAAAGACTGTACACTAATGCTGGTTTTGCGTACATCCCATTCTGCTTGTACCTCGATATCCATCTCAGCACCGCGGTTTTTAGCATCAAGATAAAAGTCTTCCCCACTATAACCTTTCACTGTTGAACGACGTGAAGCCCACACTGTGGGGTATCCGCCAATCGGAGTTCCTCTACCAGAATAACCGTTTATAGCAATCGCGTCTCGACTATGAATGGCAATACCAATAAAATCATCGGGGTGTCTTTTACTCATATCCTCCATAATAACAGTGGCGCGGGGGCAATATTGGCACCAAAGGGCGGTGTAATCTTCAAACACCACGCGACATTTAGGCTTTTTACTAAGCACCACCATGTTGAGCGATGACTCCGAGAAGGTTGTGGTATTGGGCTGCCCGTTCACCTTAGTAATCTCGCAAGTAACCTTATAATCGCCCAATTCTTTGAGTGTTGGCATATTCACCAGCAGTTCTTTTGTATCGGTTGGAGCGATGGGTTGAGCCAGTTTCACCTCTTTTTTCTTCCAACACCTTACCATCAATAGAGAGTCTATAATGGAAAGACTTGATGGCATTGCCACCATAATTAACACAAGCAAACTTGCCTTGAGCATTGGTTTCGCCCTTTTCAACGATCAATGCAGGCGATGCGATGGGTGCTAAATTGTTATCACCAAAGGCTGCGAACGCCTTATTGCAGATGTAAAGCACCAACATGAGCGCACAAAGGCGCATAAAAGAAGATTTTTTTCATGTAATATTCATTTTAATCGATAAACAAATTGCCCTTCGCCACTCCTCTACAGCGGAACAAAAAGGCCGTAACTCTCCCTGTGCTTGCACGCAATGCGCGTGAAAGCATTCATTTTATCACCCCAAATAAGGGGTAATGAGGATATTATTTCTTAATTATTGGCCTACTACTACTTTGGTGGCCTTTCCGTTTTGCTTAACCACATACAGTCCTTTTGGCAAGCTATTTAGGTCGAGGATGTTGCGCCCAACAAACACGCCCTGAGCCGTCCACACCTCATTAACAGTATTAGGCAGTGCGTTTTTCAACATTGTCAACACCCATAACATCACCGCTAAACTTCAGTTTTACGGTAGTAATCAGTCGTAAGGGCACTGCTATTGCGTCCGTTGCAGGACTCTTAGTGGTATAAAATTTAAGCACAACAACACAACTTCCCTTCTTAGAGATAAAAAATTCGGTTTCAAGGGAGGCGTCTTTTTTTCCTTAGCAAGGAAATTACGCGACTGCGATTCGTACTTCATTTTTATCAAATGCGTTGCAGGCGCTAGGGAAACACATCTGCAGATAAGCGTTTTCGCCTTTCATTTCTTGAATATCGGCCACCACCATGAAGTTAACATCCTTGCCCGAAGTGTTGCGAACAAAGAGTCCACTATTGATTTGCGGTCCAAATCCATTATCTGTCACTTTGTTTAGGTTTAGCGTAACATTGTCTTTAATCTCTTTTCCGTTAGCGTCTACCAATACCAAATCACGATTTGCAGCATGTATCGACAGAGCCGACACGAAACAAAAGAGCACGCTAAAAAGTAAAAATCTCTTCATATCAAATGGTTTTATTGTTATAAGTTTTGGGATTGTTAATGCTATTTGATGTAAACGAAGGCAGAACTTAATGTTAGTCCTCTCTCGCCAGGGGGTAATTTGCGCCGTTAGATGGATGGCAAAAGCAGTTCCGCACCACTTGTAAAGTTTTTAGTTGGCCACTTTATGCCTATCAACCTGCACCACTCCGTCGTCGTTATATACGAAAGCCACCACCCATGCCTTATCAGCATTCACACCATTGGGCAACGTTAAGGTGTGCGTAAATGTCTTTTCGTTGTTGGCGTCGATGCTCACGTCCTCGCCCCAATCGCCATTAAGAGTGGCCCGCAACACATGATTGTGCACGTAATTACGTTCAATCACATTGCCAGGCAACTGTTGTATGCTTACAATGCCATCCTCAACCAGCCACAGTTGCAGTTTACCTTGCACCTTATTAGCCAACGCCGCGGTCGTGGTTGTTACCTTCAGTTCGCGACTTGTGCCGTCGTAGGTGGTGGCTAGCCTCAAGTTGAGCGCACCTTCATCCTCAAAAGCCTGCCTAATAATACCAGCCCAGGCATCTTTTTGTTGTCCAGCAGGCTTTCTATTTATCAAAGCATTGGGTACAGAGTTGGTAAATCCCCAGAAATCGGCGTAGCTATCGCCCAGTGCCGTGGACAACCCATTCACGCTAGCCGTGGGCTTTACGGCCAATCGACCGCCATGAATGGCTACCACAATCAGCGTGTCGCCCCCATATTGGGCCTGCAAGCGCGCCAATTCGTTGGCTGCTTCGGGACAGTTAAGGCAGCGTTGACCCGTAAATTCCTCTACAAGTACTTTGCGTTTTACGGTAGCCGAGGCTACTTCGATAAATCTATCTTCGGGTACGATGTTGTTGCAAGCACCCAAAACAAGGGCAGCAAGCAGTATGAGAGTTGGTTTTAAATGCATCGTTTTTAGTTTTATTCGGTCTATACTTTAGCTGTTTTATACAAAAAGGCCGTTCAAAGACTCCGTTTATTTCGTAAGAAGGACTGTGTTAAACCCCAATCGGTCATTAGACCACAATGTTTCCAGAATTCTTGTTTCTGTGTTGTATCCTTACATCTTTTATCATCTTGTCGGTATCTTGTCTGCCTTTGCAACTTGAAGTAGTCCGTTACGCCAGCGTTACAAAGACAGGCAATCTGCTCGACAATAAAACAAAATCAGTTTTGGCTCTAATGAACGATTTGGGTTAAAGGCCTGCGGCCGATGGTTGGGCGGTGTTTTGCCCCGCCATTGCAGCCTGCAAAGCCTTAACAGGTTGTCCCCAATTCACTTTTTATATCCTAGAAATTATAGCTGTAAGACAGCGTTGCGCCCTTGGTTGCAGGCACATATCGACACACGCCACCACTGCAATTATAGCCATCTTTCGTGCGTCCGTAGCCCACTTGCAAGCGATGAGCACCGTGATTAAAGGTTACCAGCGCTTGATAATAGTGTGTACGCGTGCTTCCAGAGTTATACATATCGCTCACGGTGAACATCCAAGAGGGTGCCAACGATAGTTCGAGCAGGCCAAAAAGCCAATCGCCATCATCGTCTTTTGTACGCATATACTGCGCTTCGGTGCGCAATGCGGTGCGTGGCGACATCGTCCAGTTCACATCAGCCACAAAGATATTGGCGTTAATCATACCGCCCTTACCCTCTACCACAGTTTTATTATACCGTTGATTCATATACATCAGCGTGGTTTTGAGAGCCGGGCACCAGCGCTTTTCCATCTGTAGGTTTAGGTCTTGATAGTAAGTTTCGTCACCCCAGGCCCAAAAAGCCGATCCATAACCATCCGTTCCCTTACCTCCCTGTTCGTTTCTAGCGATGCCATGCACGTGCGAGAAGTTCAATTTCAAAGTAGTGCCATAGCGTCCACCCAGTGCAGTGCCTTTCTTTAGCTTATATCCCATAGCCGCTTGATAGGCCCATTCGCCACCAGGTTGCGTGGCATAGGGGTAGACTGCAGGCAAGGCGTAAGTATGTTCGTAAGTAAAGGCAGGCAGATGGTTTACAAACGACGAAGTTCCCACCATGCTACGACGTGTGCGGAAACCCATGTTTACGCTTCGTTTGGCTTGGAGTAGCATGCTCAATCCTCTCTTAGAGTACGAACCCGACAGCATTGCCACATATCCATTACGATAGATATAGCCGTTATCAGCCTCTGGGTCTTGCGCTTTTTGTGCATATTCGGCCAGCACATTAAAAGCGCCATGTTGCCATCTAGCCCTCACATCGTAGGCCAACACATTACTTGGTAGTTTTAAACGATGGTTAGCGTCGACCATCACCACCTCATCGGGTTCGTTTTTGTTTACTACCGATACGCCCAACATCAAATACTGGTCGTGTGCTTGCATGGCAGGTAGCCATTGTTCGATGTTTAATTCGAGGTCGGCACCCCCCAGCCATCCTGGGTTAAGCTCCCAATAACGGCGTTGTTTACCCGCCAATGCTTTCACGAAGACACCAGGAAGAGGGTTGGCCTTCACGCGTCCGCCGAGCAGAGAATTGTCAATGCCTAGGCTTCTTTCTTCGTAAGTGCGTAGCACAAAACCCGAACCAAACTGCTCATAGAATGTACCCGCCGTTAGTTCCACATGTTTTGTTTGCCACCTTAGATAATAATGTGGTACGCCCCATCCTTTAATATCGGCTTCAAATCCTGGCAAAGGGTGTTGCAGATACTCCAATCTCAGCCCAGCATCAAACTGCTTGAACGAGGCGCCCAGTTCCACATAGGTATTATTAACAAAGTCGTCTGTTCCTTTAGTGATGCCAGCTTGATTGTCGTTTTGTGGCAATAGCATATCTGATTGTATCGAGCCACGCAGCGCAAAGCCCTGCTTTTGGCCTCCATCTTGTGCCAATGCCGAGCTAGGCGCGCAACAAAGAGCAAGGAGCAAGACCGTTGCCCAGGTGTTTTGCCAGCTATTCTTGCGATTACGCAGATTGTTAGCCATACGGTAGGCTGTGTTTTGTTCAGCCATTCGGTGCAGAGGCAGCCCCATGCAATATTTTTCTTGGGGTTGCGCCATTAGTTGTGGCCTTCGCATTTGCTTTTGCATGATGAAGTTTAGGTACATATATATAATGTGTATGCTTGTGAATTGCTAGATTAGAGAAGGTGTGGCAACATTTATTATGCGCCCCAATGTCCCTTCTTTGTGTTGTTCTTCGATGGCCTTATGTGTTAGAATATTGTTGCTCGCACATAATACACTTGGCCAATCGCCATCTTTTAAGCGGGAAAGCAAGTAAAGCCCTAATTGAAGTGGCCCAAAAATTCCCAGAGCCAAGTCTCTTAACCCATCTAAAAGACTTGCCTTTATACAGGCCATCGGCAAGCATTGGCCCTATTATTGGCGCTATACCTCCCTGCTACATGCAGGCTTTCACCTTTTCGAGCAGTTCGTTTTTCGGCCCCATCGGTATACCCATTGTGTTTATACACGATGTTTCCTTTGCCATCGAGTAGCAAAGTATAAGGTATCATTTGTATACCCAGAGCGCGTTTCAGTTCGCCGTTTGGGTCGAGCAGCACGTCGTAGGTCCATCCGTTTTCATCAACAAGGGGTTTCACCTTATTAATATTTTGCGCCTGGTCAATGCTTACGGCAACGATTTTCACTCCCGTTTCGCGCTTCCAGTCGTCGTAAACCTCATCTATAGCTTTGAGTTCGCGGTTGCAAGGCTTACACCAAGTGGCGAAAAACGCCACCACAAGTGGTTTACCATTATTGCTCAGCGTGTCCACTCTCACGGTTTTTCCCGTGATGTCTTTCAGTGTTACGTTTGGCAATCGCTGTTGAGCGTGTGCGCATAGTGCCATGATGGTGGCAGCAAAAAGTAGAAAAAGCTTCCTCATTGTATGTTTTCTGAATTATGCTTACAAAGTTATGAAAAAATAATGGCATGTAAAGAAAAGTCGCGTCTCATTTAATATGAAATAGTAAAGTTTATCGAAACTTTTAACATTGTAAGTGTTTATCAATTTGATATTTACCTTTTTCAGTGCTGCATTATTTATCGCTAACACACCAATAACACGCAATCTAGGGCGCTATATTAGTAAAAATACCGAACAAAGTAACAGTAATTTAAAACGAATAGAAGAACACCATTCTGCACCTTCATCAGCACATAAATAGCTTATTTCTAGACACTAAAAGAGAAATGACAAAGAAATAAGGCGAATGGAAAGGCAGTCAGCTACACGATTGTCTACATTATGCAACATAAAAAAACAGACCTTCTTTTTCACCTTTTTCACCTTTAAGCGCACTTTTTCAGTGTTTTATTTGCATTCCTCTCCCACTTCGTTTCCACATTAAATACTGTATTTATCAGTGGTTCAGCACTGTTTAACTCCTCGAACCGCTGCCACACTTAACGAATTTTACAGACAAAAAGTTTGCTGGTTATCACAAAAAAAGCACTACCTTTGCAACATCTATATCCAAACAAAGCAACACTGGAACTTTCTAGATAAGCCGCAAACGCATCGTTAATCAAAGACAAACGTTGACGTAGCGGCCAAAACTCGTTGTAATACGAACATAAAATTCCGGCATAGAAGCATGCCGGAATTGCTCATTATTTGTCATAGGAAAAAAACTAACACCAATATAATTTAAGGTTAAAGAAATATGGCTTACATGTCACAAGAAGGCTACGAGAACCTCGTAGCAGAGCTTAGACGGCTCGAATCCATTGAACGCCCCAAAGCATCGGCTGCTATTGCCGAGGCCAGAGACAAGGGCGACTTAAGTGAAAAACTCTGAATATGATGCGGCAAAAGAGGCTCAGGCTCATCTCGAAGACAAGATTAACAAACTAAAAATGGCCATTAACGAGGCTAAAATTGTTGACACTTCGAGACTTAGCAACGAAGCTGTGCAAATTCTTTCGAAGGTGCAGATGACCAATCTAACCACAAAAGCCAAAAATGTCGTACACCATTGTGAGTGAAAGCGAGGCCAATTTAAAGGAAGGAAAAAAATCGCTATCACAACGCCTATCGCACAGGGGTTGCTCAACAAAAAGAAGGCGATGAGGTGGAAATTACCATCCCCAGAGGCACCATCAAACTAAGAATTGACAAAATTACGATTTAAAGCAGAGGGGTTAACACCCCTTTAGCAGCAATGTCTACCTAAATATTACCACACAATGGACATATTCAGCAAAATTGCCGCTGGCGAAATTCCCAGCTATAAATGTGCAGAAAACGAACAGTTTTATGCATTTCTCGACATCAATCCACTGATGGAGGGGCACACTTTGGTTATTCCGCGTCGCGAAGTGGATTATATCTTCGATATGAACGACGACGAATTGGCAGCTTTTCAGCTATTTGCCAAACGTGTGGCACAGGCTGTTAAAACGGCTTGCCCATGCATCAAGGTAGCTCAAGTGGTACTAGGATTGGAGGTTCCGCATGCACACATCCATCTACTACCCCTCAATTCGGAGGACGACGCCGACTTTAAACGCGAGAAACTCAAACTCTCGGCCGAACAAATGCAAAGCATTGCCAACAAGATATACGCGGCGTTTAAGTCGCAACAATAGCATGGGCTGGTGCTAATTGGGCAGCTCATCTACTCGATTTCGGATTAAGTTAAAAGAGAGTGCCAGCTTTTTCGGCACTCTTTTTTAAATTTAAATGCCAAACAAGGCAAATCGCACCTACCCAACAATGAGCTTAACTAATACAATGAACAAAACAAAACCATAACACTTATGATACGCAATATTTTAATGGTGGCTTTAGGCGGTGCAGTGGGCAGCATGCTGCGCTATTTGCTCGCATGCATATGGCCCGCAACAGGTTGTAACAGCATCCCCATTGGCACATTGGTGGCCAATGTGGTGGGTTGCCTTTCCATTGGCTTTGTGGGAACACTGCTTCAACGCACGCTTGGCGGCAACGAACAGCTTCGTCTGCTGCTATGCGTAGGATTTTGTGGCGGACTAACCACGCTTAGCACGCTGGTTAACGAGTCGTCGTGCATGGCTCACAACAGTCAGTTGCTGATGGCAGCCATATATCTAGGCATCAGTGTGGCCCTTGGTTTCTTAGCCTTGCATTGCGGAACGTGGTTGGCAAGTAGGGTTTTAACCTCTTTTTCAGAGTGTGGGCAACGATTTCGTTGGCCACTAGGCAGGATTTCTCCGTGTAGGTATTTTCCTTCTATTTCCCTTATGTCTGTACATTCTGTGCATCATTTGGATATAAGCCAAAATGATATGAAACATTTGGGCATTCAAATGACACCAGCTCCCCCTTTTGTTTTTCCTTACTCACTCGCACTATAAACTTCTCATACGTATTCTTCCGCAGAAACTCAATGTGATCAGAATGCGTGAACTCTTGTTTTTGGTGCAGCATGCCCCGCAAACCCATATATACTATTCTTTTCTTTTGATAGGTTAATATCTACAAATAGGCGTGTTGCGTTACGTTGCCGTTGGCAAACTGTATGCGCTGGGGGTTGTTGTGCAGGTCGTAGTCGATGTGGGTAATGTCGCGCGTGCCGTCCATTGTGAGCGAGCCATTGGCGTTATAGTGGATGTCGCTTGTACAGTGCTTCACGTCTAGCGAACCAGCGTACCAACACGGCGGGCGCATTCTCTCACTTCGTTCAGTTGGTTGCCGTCGTAGCCGAGCCGCAAGTCGTCTATCGTCCGTAGCTACCTTCTTGCGTCATTCCTTTGCGTTGCAGCAGTAACACTATTACCATCATACCCCGGGCCTTCGTTGTAACGCCCGATGCCCGTTGAGAAGTTGTTTTCACCATACTCAGCATTCACCAGCCGGTTCAGGTCGTCGTAGGTGTAACGGTAGCCACGGTTTGTTTGCATATGTTTATTTAGACTCCTCATACCATATTTCTGACTGTTCAACACTCATCAGTATTCTTATTGCAAAATATATAACTAGATTGACTCTAAGCGTTTGAGACGTTCCTATTCTATAATCCACATAAAGCAGCGCAATCAGGATGCAAACCTCCAACATATCAGCTGAAATGTAATAACTGCACAGCTTCATATTCTACATAAAATCGATTACTCGTATTTTTCTTATTCGCTTAAACAAGCCTTTATTTACACTTAAACTGCGCTATCATCGGTATAATGGCTAGTGTCGTTATCGTCACCAACGTCAGACATAATTAACGTAACTCTGGTTGCATCATACTTTGAACCGCTGGATCAATTTATTCTCTCTCGCCATGCCTTGTCTTGCCGCCTTGCCCGCCTCCCGACTAAATGCAGGAAGTATTAGCTAATTTCCCTATCCGTTTTAGGTATCCTGAGCATTCTTTGACATGAATTCAAAACAACAAAAAGCCAGCATTAAGAGAACAACATTAAATTTACATTTCATACTCATTCTATTTAGAATTAATGGACGTGGGGTCTTTCGTACTTGACCATACAACATTACTTTAATGCACATATTCGCCAAGCGAATAACTAAGGTCAAAAAGATTCAAACTGTACTTTTCCATCCTCACCACACATAGGTTTCATTATCCGTTTTTGGAACTCAGACAAACCGTTAAAAATTAGGCTCATTCGCCGTTTGACATCATTCTAAATCAATAAACTCAAAAAAATCTCATCATCTTTTTGCTGGTGTTCCTTTCTACGAATATACCTGTCATACATGAAGCTATAAGGCCCTTGTTCTGCTGTTACATATATCAGAAACTGAACGAATTGCCGAAACGCGCGCGTATACAGATGGGTTTCTCCAGCAACAACCGAGGGTTTTACATTGTAAACGCTACCTAAGTAAATTAGGTTGTTCTTCGTCCTGCCACCCTTATAATAAATTCGTACTTCCAAAACAGCATTCTCTTCCTCTAAATAACTTACAATCTTCTTACGAATTTCGAATACCCTTACTGTCTTCGACACATATAACCCTATCGATCATAGTCAAGATGTAATTTTGTGATGCCCCATTCAGCCTAGCAGGGTAATAAACGCGGCGATAATCTTTCGCATCTATCGAGTCTAACACATAACTTACCCTATCCCTATAAACAGTGATATAAAAGTTGCTGCGCGTTAATGGGGAAAAGTAGTAACATACAGAGATAGAGTCTATACCCCTTTTACTCATTTCATCGAAAATCTTGTTCCGCTTGCCTCCTACACAGATGTATGCGCAAGAAAGGAACATAACAAGTAAAAATCATCCGAGGTTTCATTTCTTCTTCGATTTATAATATTCAATACGATTTTCTATCATCTTCTTGTAGTTTTCGGTTGTTTTCGGATAAAACAGTCTGTCTCTTTTTACGTTCTCATAGGCTTTGTAATGGTTTCCAAACTCATTGCCAATTTTATACTTCCCATGGCTATACCACTCATGAATAATTATTGTAGCCGCGAAATTATCTACTGTTCCTTCGTAATTGCGGGTAACATTCTGATGAGCGTCAATCTGTGCTTTGATACCGCTATGTTCAGGCCAAGTCGTGAAATTACTATTCTTCTTATAGGTGAATCCTATCTTCCCACCTTTAATATCCGACATGTAAAACGTCTTCTCAAAAACCTTGACTCCATTAAAGTGTGAAATGATATGATTTAAGACGTTCAACTCGAAGTTCATCAATGCATCGCCCTCATAAGCCCTCTCCACTTCGTCATAAGTTTTGAAATCAAGTTCGTAACCTGCTGGATTTTCAGACAAACCTGTCCAATAAGCCATGTCATGGCTAGAAAAAAATCCAATTGTTCTATGCCTGTGTAGATGTAGATCTGGCCCGTAAAGCCCTCACTAGAAGTTCCTAAGAATATACCCTTTGAGTTGTATATTGGGTTTTCTTCCATCAGGGTCTACAAACGTCACAGGGTTATTCGCACAATACGCATACGGCGAGACCCCATAATACTTCTCGACCAATGGGTCTACCCTATCCCACATAGGCAGCAACGGGGCGTATTGGCGTGCGCCGTAGTCGTAGGTATTAAGGCCGTGCAGTTCGTCGAACTCCTTACCGTTGTACTTGTAGCGTTGTTGGCTTTCGTTGGTGCCAAGGGCATAGATGGGCGTGCCGAAAGGATAGTAGGCGTTTACCTGCTTCGCCTCGCCCTTCTCCGAAACCACCTCGCGAACGTTGCCCAGGTGGTCGAGGTTCAGGTCGCAGCCGATGTAGGTAATATTGCGTGTTATCATTCTAATCGTCCTTTGTCGCATCCTTACTTACTTTCTTCTTAATCGGTATCTTCTGCTGGCTTATTCTCAGCAACAAATAATCGAACTTTGAACCCTCAAAGCCCTTCCTTTTATCAGCTTCATAAGGAAAAAAACAAGCCTCCTGGGAAATTTGCACCGAATAGCCTCTCTTTCTTTTCGCTAAATATCTTACGTGCCAACTTTAATTGGTCCTCACTCGATAGTCCTATGTCTTGAAGGACATAGCAAAGGGGAACTGCACCATATTTTTTTCGGAAATACTTTCTAAGCTTTTTCACCATTCTCTTTACTTGGGTTTCGGGAAAGTTGCCTCTACCATTACGCACACCTAGCACATACCCTGCAGTATCTACATTCAACGCAAGGATAAAACGTTGACCATTATCCACCATTTTATGGACGAAGCTTGTATCAAAAAAACTTCGAGTATTACTTTTGCGAATATCCTGTTACTCCTATCAAAAACAATCATCATCCATAGTGATTTGTGCCGAACAGAATAGAGGCAGTAAGAAAAAAACATTGCTAAAAATTTTTTTGTCTTCATATTGTATTGTGTTATTTATTATATGTGTCTAATACTATTTCCTGTAAAGAATAAGGACTGACTGTAGTGTGTAGATGATAGTTTACTCCTCCGATCTTGTTTATGATGTTATGGTTAGCAAAAATACTCTGCACTAGAGATATAATCATCGAGAAAAGGCTTGGACATAACGGCGTTTGGGGTTAGATATTGAAAACCACAGCCATACTTACCATCTAAAATACGATCTACAAAACCATTCGTATTGCCAAAATCAACAGATCCTAACATCTCTTGTCCAATTACGTATGCAATGATCTTTGCTTCAAATTCTCTATTAAATTCTCCTTTGTCATACCCTTTCCTATTGTCATGTTGGTACGCATGAAAGAGTTCTTCTGCCAACACGAGGTTCGTGATGTTGCCCATTTTCTCCTTATCGAAAACAACACTGCCTCCACCGTTATCACCCATCACGAAATGTCCATCAATATCACCTGCTTGCTTTACAACAGACGGAACCCTGTCGAAGCTTATAAAATATGTTTCTTTAGAGTTCTCTAATGATAAGTACATCGTGTTAAACAACGGACTAGCCTCACGCAACGGATTAATCTGGCCTAGATAACTTTGGTATTCACCCTTTGTCATCTTGGAGAAGTCAAACTTACGTCCATCAGGATCTACAAATATAACAGGGTTATTCGCACAATACGCATACGGCGAGACCCCATAATACTTCTCGGCCAATGGGTCTACCCTATCCCACATCGGCAGCAGTGGGGCGTATTGGCGTGCGCCGTAGTCGTAGGTATTAAGGCCGTGCAGTTCGTCGAACTCCTTGCCGTTGTACTTGTAGCGTTGTTGGCTTTCGTTGGTGCCAAGGGCATAGATGGGCGTGCCGAAAGGATAGTAGGCGTTTACCTGCTCCACCTCGCCCTTCTCTGAAACCACCTCGCGAACGTTGCCTAAGTGGTCGAGGTTGAAATAAACAAAGTCTATCGAATAATTATCACGCTTACCGCTAAACTCACGCCATTGTTCCAACAACTTGGCAAAAAATTCATCAGACATGGAGGGGTCTCTCATGGGAGGCATTACACAAGCAGGGGGAAATAATCGTGCGCAAAGGGCAACATACCCTCCTTCAAACAATAACGTTTGAAATTTTCCGTTAACTAAAATCGCATTTCCTCCCAGATGATAGTCTGTAGAATCTACAGCAAGACATCTTTTCTCAATATCGGCATACACCTGCCCCATCTCCACATGCGTATTGGGCATCGCTGTATAATGTATGGTGCGAAGTTTCTCACCTGTGGCCGAATAAACATATTTGGTTACGTTGCCGTTGGCAAACTGTATGCGCTGGGGGTTGTTGTGCAGGTCGTAGTCGATGTGGGTAATGTCGCGCGTGCCGTCCATTGTGAGCGAGCCGTTGGCGTTATAGTGGATGTCGCTTGTACTGTGCTTCACATCTAGCGAACCTGCATACAGCACGGCGGGCGCATTCTCCTCCACTTTGCTCAGTTGGTTGCCGTCGTATCCGAGTCGCAAGTCGTCTATCAGTCCGTAGCTGCCTTCTTGCGTCATTCCTTTGCGTTGCAGCGAAGTAACATTACTATTACCATCATACCCCAGGCCTTCGTTGTAACGCCCGATACCCGTTGAGAAGTTGTTTTCACCATACTCAGCATTCACCAGCCGGTTCAGGTCGTCGTAGGTGTAACGGTAGCCACGGTTCACTTTATTTATTCCTTCCAGGTATTTCAAGAACATACTCATAAAAGCCCCTATCGTCATATAACTTAATCGCAATAACTTCACTACCTGAATCTATGGCAATAAAAGGTGTGACGTTTAAAGAATCGGCGAGTGCGTTCTCAAAGTTATAATGTTTAGTTATAAGAACTTTTTAAAAACCTCTTATTAAACTCATTGACGAAATTAATATGAACAATTCCTGGTCTCATTCGCATAGATTTGTATTCTCTTATCATTTTCATAGTCATCTACGGCGCATTCTTTAAGCATCCGCTCTAACACTTCGTTTGGCTCCCAAAAGTGTAAGGTTAGCCGTGCTTTATGAAAACGATAGCTACATAACCTGTTTATCGTGAAATCAATTTTACGATTCAATGGCAACCAATCCAAGTCGTATGAAATCGAGACTATGCCCTCCTCGTTTTCCTACTAAAAAACTCTATTTAAGAGTCTCTCATTATATATCGATATATTTTTCATTTCTTAAAGATGTTTAATTTCTCATCAGCAGTTCCTATTCTTTTGAGTTTTCCACCAATCTTCTCAAATACTTTAAAAATATCCCCCGTTATGCTTATCTATGTCCCAAGAATAGTATCTTCCGCCTAATTTAAAAATCTTTTGATTATGAGATAAGCCAAATTCACGGGTTAGCTTTGCTCCTCTATTAATTAGATATGTTTCGGCTGCAAGTTTATTCATTGCCACTCTTGGCGAAGAAGGTATGGGTACATCGCCCATTATGGGTGCAACACTCATTATCCGCCCTTGCGCGTTGATTTTCCAATTTACGCCATTTATTTCTTCAATTCCACCGTTCAAGAAGTATCTAACTCTTTGCCAGAAACCCGAATATGGTTTTAAAGTAGAAAGAACCAACATAGGCATTACCAATAAAGGATACAGGAGTTAGGCCTGCATCAAATGATTTCCCTGTAACACGAACTTCTCCATCGTTCACCGTAGCATAACTCGTATAAAAATTTGTGGGTTTCATCATTATAAGCCAACTTAGCAGTAAAATCATTATCATTGACATGTGTCCATTCCGAGAAGTCGAAGTTGATTACCCCTTGCCCCACTGCATTTAGGAATTTTTCTTATTTGTGTCTGATCATTAGTTGACCAGTAATCCTGCCCATCATAATCCGTAAAGTTAACAGGGTTATTCGCACAATACGCATACGGCGAGACACCATAATACTTCTCGGCCAACGGGTCTACCCTATCCCACATCGGCAGCAGCGGGGCGTATTGGCGTGCGCCGTAGTCGTAGGTATTAAGGCCGTGAAGTTCGTCGAACTCCTTACCGTTGTACTTGTAGCGTTGTTGGCTTTCGTTCGTGCCAAGGGCATAGATGGGCGTGCCGAAAGGATAGTAGGCGTTTACCTGCTCCACCTCGCCCTTCTCCGAAACCACCTCGCGAACGTTGCCCAGGTGGTCGCGGTTGAAATAAACAAAGTCTATCGAATAATTATCGCGCTTACGGCTAAACTCACGCCATTGTTCCAACAACTTGGCAAAAATTCATCAGACATGGAGGGGTCTCTCATGGGAGGCATTACACAAGCAGGGGAAATAATCGTGCGCAAGGGCAACAAAACCCTCGCTACTGCTTGTGTAATTCGAAAAGAATTTCCGAATTGGTGAATGTGTAAGCTTCATTTTATTTTTACCTGAATACAAAGATAAGAAAAATGGGCTTACACACTTTTTAGGACAGTACCCACTATTTCGCCATTGCAAGGACAGTGAGCGCGGTGCAAAAAGCATCGGCCTGCCATGTCCTCAACGCTTAAAAACAAATTAAAGTCTGTTAAGCCGCCTCGGGTGTGGCGTCTAGTTTTTTGCGATAAAGCTTATCCACCACCAGCGCAATGGCTCCATCGCCCGTTACATTACATGCTGTGCCAAAACTATCCATAGCGATATAGAGGGCTATCATCAGTGCTTGTTCGTTTTCTCCAAAGCCTAAGATGCTGCCCAAGGGCGCTAAGGCGGCCATAATAGCGCCACCAGGAACGCCCGGAGCCGCCACCATGAAGATGGCCAGCACCATCATGAAATGCAAAAACAGGGGGAAATGGGTGGGCAAACCCTCAAGGAGGGCAATGGTAAAGGCACAAGCTGTTATCTTCATGGCCGAACCCGAGAGGTGAACAGTGGCACAAAGGGGTATTACAAAGCCTGCTATATCCTCTGAAACGCCATTCTTAACAGTCTGTTTGAGTGATACGGGGATGGTGGCAGCCGACGACGATGTGCCCAAGGCCGTGAGATAGGCAGGAAACATGTTGGCCAACAGGCGGAAAGGATTTTTCTTTACGATGGCCCCCGCTATAAGATATTGATAGATGAGCACAAAAATGTGTAGCGCAAAGATAACAACGATAATCTTTGCAAACACCGACATGATACGCATTACATCGCCACTGAAAGTCATCGAGAGGAAAAATACCAAAGATATAGAGTGGCAAGAGCGGGATGATAACGCGCTCGATAACGCCTACGATGATGGTCTTCATCTCGTTTGTGGCACCGCGCAGCACCTTATGTTCGCCATAAGCTATGCCCAAGCCCATGATAAACGATAGCACCAGTGCACTCATCACATCTATCGGTGCAGGAATATTAACGGTGAAATAGGGTAAGATATCGGCTGGTTTATCTACAACCGTAAGTGTTTGTGCCCCATTACCGATAAGCGAAGGAAAGAAAGCAGCCCCAGTGGTGTAGCTCAAAATAGCCGCAATAACGGTGTCGGCGTAAGCAATGCCCACGGTAATGAGCAGCAGTTTGCCTGCACCTTTGCCGATGTCGGCTATTGCAGGCGTAACCAATCCCACAATAATTAGCGGGATAATAAAACCTAAGAATTGTCCGAAGATACTGTTAAAAGTAGCAAATAAGCGCACCCACTGCAGTGTAAATATATTGCCTAACACTACGCCGAGGGCAATGGCGATGAGAATACGCCCTAATAATCCGATTTTCATTGGTAAATATTGTTTTTTAGATAAGCAGCCTTGGCGGTGCTTGATGTGAAATAAATATCAAAAGGAGAGGACAGATGCGCCACAAACAAAGAAAAGCAAGGGGGAAGAGAGAATATCAAAACTAACAAGGCTCACGCCTAAAATAGTCATTCGTTATGAATAACGATACGTATACTTACGCATCTAAAATTAAACATTATCAAGTCATTACGGGCTCTCGCCCAATGCTCTCGCTATATTAAGCCTCTCTTGGCTATTTCTACTAAATTTTATATAAACATTTACATCACTCAGCAGCGCTCGCGCGTTGCATATACGAGCAATAATAAATGCGATTGAAAGTTAATACCTTCCCCCTTGCCTATGTCTTTAGCGTGTCTTTGTTGGCCATCGCCAGGCAATAGCCAGCAAAGCGCATAGCGCAAGTTGCCTTATTATAGGGTTTAGCCCTGCGCAAGGCGTTCGGCCATGGCGCGTCCCAGTGCTCTACACTGTTCGGCCACCTCAGCAGAGAGTGCTTGTTTCATTTCAACGGGTGTGCCCACAGGTTCGAAATGCAATCCGTTTTCGTTCCATTCGCCAATTTTCTGCACTGCTTTTGCCTGCCCATCCATAGCTTCCAAACCATCCAATGAGGTGGTTTTTGATGTCTCGGTTGGCCAGTTCGCTGAGCAACACGTCCATTTCGTGATACAGTCCTGTGTTGTAAGTGGGTGCTCCCACGATGAGTCCGCGGTAGCGGAACACGTCTTGAATAATGTACGAGTGATGTGTTTTCGACACGTTGTGCACCACAATGTTTTTCACTCCGGCCTGACTAGCAGCCCTAGCAATCACTTCTGCCATGCGTTCGGTGTTGCCATACATCGTGCCATAGCATATAACGAGTCCGTCTTCGGCTTCGTATTTGCTCATACGGTCGTACATTCCCACCACTTTTTCGAGGTGTTCGTGCCACACTGGTCCGTGAGTAGAGCACAGATATTCAAACTTTTCGTTGGCCAATTTCTTCAATGCGTTTTGCACAGGTGTGCCATACTTGCCCACGATGTTCGAGTAATAGCGCACCATTTCGAGCCAGAAGGGTTCGCAATTGATTTCGGTATCAAGCAATCCGCCGTTAAGTGCGCCGAAGCAGCCAAAGGCATCGCCAGTAAAGAGCACGTGGTTAGAGAGGTCGAGCGTCATCATTGTTTCGGGCCAGTGCACCATTGGGGTGAGATAGAACCTCAACGTGTGCTTACCCAGCGAGAGTTCGTCGCCATGTTTCACCTCGTGTTCGCATCCCGAAAGACCATAAAAGCCTTTAAGCAGGTCGAACGACTTTTTTTATTTCCCACCACTTTAAGGTTGGGATAATATTGACGAAGCAGTGCGAAAGAGCCGCTATGGTCGGGTTCCATGTGGTTGGTTACCACATAATCAATGGGTCGGTCGCCAAGAACTTCGCGTAAATTCTCAATAAACTGCGAGAAAAAAAGTCGGCTTCCACAGTGTCGATAAGACACACTTTCTCATCAACGATGAGGTACGAGTTGTACGAAACGCCATTTGAAGTGGCCAAAGGCCTTCAAATTTCTCTTTCTTGCGGTCGTTCACCCCCACGTAATAGAGGTCTTTTAATATTTCTATCATATTCTGAGTTTGTAAGTTTATGAGTATATAAGTTTGTGAGTTTATGAGTATATGAGTTTGTGAGTTTATAAGTTTATGAGTTTATGAGTTTATGAGTATATAAGTTTGTGAGTTTATGAGTATATAAGTTTGGGAGTTTATGAGTATATGAGTTTATGAGTATATAAGTTTATGAGTTTATGAGTATATAAGTTTGTGAGTTTATGCTTTTATGCGTATATTAAGTTGGGTGGGCTTATGCGTATTCACTCAGGTTTCCACCCTTTTGGCACATAGTTTTGTGTGCCTTTGCAGCTTTCAGTCGAGAACGCCAGGGCGTAACTCATTATCTTGTCCCATTGTTCTTTAGTCAATCCGTCGAGAAGTTGTTGCCCTAGTGATGCCCAATTTGAGCAATCCAAAGATAAAACCAGCATTAAAATTGTCGCCAGCCCCAATGGTACTCACGGGTTGAATGGTGCTTACGGTATAGCTTTCGCACAGTGCACCGTCGGCTCTTAGCTGCACAGGGTACACGCCATCGGTATAAACAAAGCGCTTACAATAGAACGAAATCTCGGCCGAATACACTCTAGCGGGGTCGGATTGTCGATAAAGCACCTCGAAATCTTCCCTACTTCCCCTCACCACATCGGCATATTCGTAGTTTTCTAGTAGGTTAGGGGTGATGCGCATCACATCGTTTCGGTGTCCCGAACGAAAGTTAACATCGTAGTAAATAATGGCTCCTCTGCTGTGTGCGAACTCTAAAAACGACACCACCTGTGGCCTTGTGGCCGCGCTAACAGCGTAGAACGAACCAAAGATAACAATATCATCGGGCTGAACATCGGGGTAAGTAAAGTCGGGCGAGTGTTGTTTGTTATCGTGATAAAACAGATAATCGGCATCGTTTTGTTCGTTTAAGAAAGCCAACGAGATAGGCGTTTGCCCCTCGGCATACTTCGTTACGTAGTCGGCATGCACGCCATTGTCTTTCAGAAAGCTGATAACGTTAGCTCCAACGCGGTCGTTGCCTACAGCAGAGATAAAAAGTGGCGTCGGCTCCAACGCGTCCTAGCGACACAATGGTGTTGAAAACCGATCCTCCGGGCAATGCTCCCATGGGCTGTTCGTGCTTAAAAAAACGATGTCTAAAACTGTTTCGCCTACTCCAATTACTTTGCGCATACAATGGTTGATGAATGATTGTTGTTTGTTAAAGCCGCTATCGAGCCTTCTTTGCTAGGGCTTAAGCCATATGTTTGCCTTTCGCCAAGCCTGCCCCGCAAGCAACATTAGGGGGTGTAAAGGGCAAATAAGACAAGGCCATGCTTAGCCAATAGCTGGGCTAACGAATGTTTTTTGCGCGCTGCCACATAGCAACGATGCGCGCTGCTTCACTGTTTTGCCCCAAACCACTCGATAATGTTCCTGCTTCTGTTATTAATTTGCAAATATCCGAAAATTAAATCAGATAGCAAAACAATTGATTGAGTTTTTGTTATGCCACTAACCGTGGGGCGAAAAATAGGCAACTAATATTCAAGGCCATGTTTAACCCGTATATTTTTCGTAACTTTGCAGCAGCAATTGGTACGCCATGCACGGCGTTTAATAGGGAAACGGGCGAAAATCCCGTACAGTCCGGCTGCTGTGAATTGCCCTTGGAGGCGTAAACACCTGTCACTGAACATGCGTTTGGGAAGACGTTTACCGCCCGGCAATAAGTCAGAAGACCTGCCTTTGCTTGCGTTTACACGGTCTCCAGGGTTAGACCTTACGCCCAACGCACGCTCCTAGCAGCGTGCAAGGTTTCTTTTTATTTCCCCTACACGTTGTGCACAGCCCTCAAAGTGCCTTTTAAGGCATTGGAGTTTGGGCAAAAGCACCCTACACTAAAGCATCAATCAAAATCATCAACACAATAAAAACATGAAGCAACATCAACTCAATGTGCTTCTGTGTGCACTCATCTTATTCGCTATTTCGCCACTAATGGCCTTAGCAAATAACGAGGATGTGCTCATGGAACTTACGCCTAAGCGCGTGGAAGTGGGCGAAACACCCATCAACTTTTACGACGATGGCGGACCCAATGGCCAAACTTCGCCCGAATTTAAGGAGGGTAAAACCAGTAGTGTTACGTTTGTTCCCTCCATTACGGGTAAGAAAGTGCAAGTAGATTTTAGTAAGGTAGACATCTTCGAAGGTAGCCAATACAAACAGTTTATCGAGGGTTTACGATGGCACAGAGGTGCGCGCCGACCGCCTTTTGGCTACTGTTCGTAAGGGCACAACGCCCCTTTTGAAAGCCACCAACGCCGAAGGCGCACTCACCGTGGTGTTTTGGTAGTACCACTGCTTTTCCCTCTAATGGTTTTCAAGCCGTGGTTAGTCTCTTCGTTCCACAAGCAATGCGGTTCAGCGAAGTGGTTACTTCGTCTATGCAAGACCACACGCTAGCGGCTGGCGACTCGCTTCAACCGCTGCTTGCGTTTAGCATTCGCACCACCGAGACCGAGCCTGCGCTTGCACTTCACGCATTAACGGTGAACAATAGCGGACCCATCACGGGTTTAAGACTCTATCAAAGCGCTTCAGAAAACGACCTTTCCACCGCCCATTGCATTGCCAAAGCCAAGGTTAGCAGCCAACAAACGGTGCTCAACGTGACCAATAAACCTGCACTTCGCATGGGCAACAACTTTTATTTCATTGCTTGCGACGTGAGCGAAGAGGCCGAAAACGGCAACACGGTTAGTGTTTCGCTCACCCAGGTGGCCCTTTCTGATGCCCAACATGCCCTTAATGCCACGCTGCTAACGGGCGATCGACTGGTGGAAAACATCATTTACGCCACCGAAGGCACACAGATAAAGCGCGTTAATGGCGAACTTACGCTTAAATCAAAAAGCAATACGTATAACGATAACTACGAAGGCGGAAACCAAAAACCGCATCGTTAGCTTCAAGCCTTTACACCAAGGACGCGTGGTGCAGATAGATTTCAGTAAGTTTGATGTGCAATATTCTAGTTCAACGGCTTATGGTGTACGCGCCCATTTCGTGGTTTACGAGGGTGTAGGTACCACTGGACGCAAGCTGTGGGAACTTAATTCTAGTGCCGACAGACAGCGCGGACCGGGTAAAACGTTGCGTTCGAAATCGCCCGATGGTGCACTCACCATCGTGTTCAACCCCAAAGACTCGCACTATTCGGCCAAAGGCTTCGAGGCTAAGGTGAGCGAATACCAACCCAAGCACATGACTCTAACCGATGTTGTGGTGCAACAGGCCTCAACAGAGGGCGTTGCTCCAGGCGCAAAACAACAACCTCTGCTGCTTGTTAACCTTAAAAACCGAGGGGCGATTTGCAGCCCATCACCCCTGCAATCGCTACTGCTCGACCTTAAAAAAACTCGATGCCCGCGATGTCGGCTTTGCAGCTGTTTAAACAACCCGCTGCCAACCCTGGCGTTGCGCCAAGCACCGACACGTTAGCCATTGTGCCCCAGTCACTATTGCAAGCGCAACAACACATCGCCCTAACACAGCCACTGACGCTCGACGAAGGCGACAACTGGTTAATGATTTGTGCCGATGTGGCCGCCGAGGCACAAGCTAAAAAGGCCCTCGATGCAGCCCTTTTAAAGGTGAACACCTCGCTGGGCGAAAACGCAAGTACAAGCTGGCGACCCCATCGGCGAACGCCTTGTGGAATACGAACGCTCGCTCGTCAAGGGCGATAATGGGCGCATCGATGTACCCGAAAATGCCACTTTCACCCTCTACGACGATGGCGGAAAAGACAAAAATGAAAGCAAAAACTTTGATGGCATCATCACTTTCGTGCCTAAAACGCCTGGAACGATTATCGCCATCAAAGCAAACACATGGACTTTGGCTGCGCCCGACAAGCTTGAAGTGTACTTCGGAACAGCACGAAAAGACAAACCCGACCTTGTTTTCGATAGGTATAAAAAGCTTGAAAAGCTGCTTTCTACTGCGCCCGATGGTGCTATCACCTTGCGCTACACCACGGGTAAGTATGCTGTTTCTGAGGGTTTTGCCCTCGAAGTATCGGCCATTACGCCCCAATCGCTGTCCATTAGTAAGGTGAATGTTACGGCTGTTGCCCCCGAACAGGTATTTAAGGCACAAGAAAAATGTGCCCATGCTGCACGTTGAAGTAACCGTTACAGGCGACAAAGGCCAATTGCAACTCACCCAGATGCGTGCTCCATGGCAATCAACGTCGCCCGTGGCGCAAGCCAATGTCTTTGCAACAGCACTTAATAATGGCTTTGCCACCACCACAAACGTGGGTAGCACCAATGCCAACGATGGTGTTTTTGCCATGAATTACACCATTGAGAAGGCTGGCGAATACCATTTTTGGGTGGCTATGAATGTTGCGCCCACGGCCACTGTTGGTCAAACGCTGAGCGTTGCGCTCACCGATGTAACCGCAAACGCCACAGCTGTGCAGCCAATATCTCTTCAAACGGCCTCCACTAACGTGGCACAAGGCATCAGCGGAACCATCAATGTAGGCCCAAGTGCCACATACACCACCATTCAAAGTGCCATCGAATATCTAAAAAACGGGTATCGACGGACCAGTTACGCTTAGCATTGAGAAAGGCGAATACAACGAAAAGGGTGAACATTCCGCATCTTCCAGGGCTTTCGTCTACTAATACCCTCACCCTCAAAGCGGCTTCGGGCAAGCGTGGCGATGTGCATATCTTCCACAATAACTTCACAAAAAAATGGTTACGACCCCGACCAAATGGCCAACGATTACGGCGTTGTAACCATCGATGGTGCCACTCACACCACCCTGCAAGCCTTGGAAATAAGCACCCAAGACCCCACTTACCCAGGCGTGGTACACCTTCGTAACAAGAGCCGAAACATCACAATAGACAACTGTTACATACACGCACCACTCTCAACCAGCATCCAACAGAAGGTGACACTCGTTAATCTCTATGCCAAAAAAACGAGGGCTAACGCCAACAACGACCACTTCTCGCTGCAACATTCGCTACTCGAAGGTGGTTATAATGGTGTGAGATTAGGTGGCACGGGCTTTGTGTCGCTGCCAGCAGAGATAGGCGGACGCATCGTTAACAACGTGCTTCGCAACCAAGGAACAAAGGCTATCTACGTGGCAAGAGAAGTGGATGCACGTGTTGAAGGCAACACCATAGAGAACGAATTGTCTACCCATAAAGACTTTAGCGCCATCGACATCGACGCTAAAGGCGATGTTAGGGTTGTTAACAATCGCATTTCGCTCAACACGAAAGAGTATTGCACAGCCGTTTTCGTTCGCAACGTGTCGGGTACGCCCGCTTCTTTGGCCCTCATTGCCAATAATGCGGTGAGCGTTAAGCATGCCGAAAGCAGCTCAAGAAGCTACGGTTCGAAGGTGTTATCACTCAAAAGGCGGATCGGAAAAACTTGCTCATCGCCCACAACACACTATGCGTGGAGGGTAAAGAGAACGACATCACGGTGGCTGTTATGGGCGCTATGAACGGCAAGGTGCAGATGGTAAACAACATTTTGCAAAACAATGGCAAGGGACTGGTTTACCAAACCACGCGCAAAGAGTTTGTCGACAGTCTTGCACTAAGCCACAACAACCTCTTTACCAATGGCAACCAGCTGGCCAAAGTGCAATCGTCGTTTGCCGACTTTAACGAATGGCGCACGCTCGCAGGCGAGAAATTTGCTTACAACAAGAAGGTGGACTTTGCCACCGACGTGTTGTTACAGCCGCTTACCGAAGACGATTTGCGCCACGGCAAACCTATTAGCACAATCGCAACAGACCTTCTTGGTGTGACACGAAGCGCCTCAACGCCCCTTATTGGTGCTTACGAGCAAGCATGGCAACCCACTCCTACGGGCATAACCACTGCTGCAAACACTTCGGCCAACATTGTTTTGCAGGTTGAAAACGGTACGTTGAACTTTACCCATGTGCCTCAAGGCGCGCAAATAGAAGTGTTCTCGGTGACGGGTGCGCTGCTTTCGCGCCATGTGTTACCAGCAAATGCCACCAGCTTACAGGTGCAAGGCCTTCCCAAGGGCGTGTTTATGGTGCGCGTAAGATGGGCCAACGGCCGATGGAGCACCACCATTAAGAAGTAAAAACCCCACACAGCAGTTTGGCTTGCACATGCAAACAAACCTGCATCAACAAATAATCGGAACAATCGAGGCGATGTTTACACCTCGGTTGTTCCGATTTTCGTTATTGGCGATGTGCATTAAGACTGTTAGAAGCCTGAACAGAAGCCTCGCTCAGCAATCTCACACACAGTCTTGTTGTGCCCAGAGCGCAATGGTTTTGAGTTTAAAATAGTCTATCGACATAAACATAAAACCCTTAAAGGCATTGTCTGTGCCCCACGAGTTTTTCATAATAAAGTAGCGTTTGCCTTGCGAGTCGTGCGCCAAGCCCACGATAGCCATGCAATGGTCGTCGGTTGTGCGCAGCGTTTCAAAAGGCCATTTGTCTCATTTCTTGGGTTGGAGCAGTGCTATGCAGTGGCAAACGAGCATAACCTTCCACAAAGTCAAATCCCTCTTCGGATGTATCGCCCTCCCAACAAACGGGATGGCCCGCCTTCAACGAGCGTTCGGTGATGGCCACTAGCGTGTCGATGGGGAGGTTATAAAAATAGTCTCGATTAACATTGTCGTTCACTTCCAGCACGAAAGCCGAGTTAAAAGGATGGTGAGTAAAAGCTTGTTAGCGCCACATACTCATCTTTTCGGCACACGCTTCGTCCAAATTCGCCAAAGGTATATCCGGCGCCATATAGATATTGCGTTTTAGGCAGCGACCCAATTGCATTATCCATGAGGTCGTTAAAGCGTTCGTGCAGACGTGCAAGTCCTTCTCTGTGGGCCATGGTAACCCGGCAAAGGTTGTAGGTTTTATTAACCAGCGAAGCAAAGATGCTGTTGTTTTCCACGTGATAAGTGTCGTAAGCCAACAGTCCGTGCTGTGCAATAAGTGCCAAAGCGTTGGAAGCCATGCCGCGCAAGTGTTGTGGGCGCGTGCCTCTAGAGAGGTAAGCGTCTTGCATGCGTTGGCGCAAAGCCATGCGAGCCACGTAGGCCACGGAGAGATTTACCGAGTCGCCCTGCATGAGATGTTCTGTTTCGATAGTAGCCAGCATACCAAACACCCAGCAAAGCGTGCTTCTCCCTTGGTCTTTCACGGGCGTTGTTTTCAGCTTTAGGTCTATTATAGGGCGCTTAACACTAGCCCTTCGTTCGTCTTTCGTGGTGCAAGCGCTCAGCAATGCCAATGCCACGAGCGTGATAATAATTCTGTTCATGGGGGGCAAAGATACCATTTTTCGTAACTTTGCAAAAGTAACATAGAATAAATGGATAATAACAAGATAAAAGAATATGAAATAATGGCGCCCGTAGGGTCGCGCGAGAGTCTCGTGGCAGCCATTCAAGCAGGTGCCGACTCAGTGTATTTCGGCATCGGACAGTTAAATATGAGGTCGCATTCGGCCAATCCATTCACCATAGACGACCTTCGCGACATTGCCGCCACCTGTAAAGAGCATGGCATGAAAAAGCTATTTAACGGTGAACACTGTTATCTATGGCGAAGACCTTGGCACGATGCACACCATCATCGACGCCGCTAAAGAAGCGCAAGTAACAGCAGTTATCGCCAGCGATGTGGCCGTAATGATGTATTGTAGGCAGGTGGGCGTGGAGGTTCACTTGTCAACGCAGCTTAATATCTCGAACATCGACGCACTAAAAGTTTTACGCTCAGTTTGCCGATGTGGCTGTGTTGGCCCGCGAATTAAACATGGAACAGGTGGCCGACATTCATCGACAAATTGCCCAACAACGCATTCTTGGCCCCAATGGCGAACTTGTTCGCATCGAAATGTTTTGCCATGGCGCACTATGTATGGCCGTAAGTGGCAAGTGCTATCTAAGTTTGCACGATGCCAACAGGTCGGCCAACCGTGGCCAATGCGTGCAGTTGTGTCGGCGTTCGTACACCGTTACCGATAAAGAAACGGGTACACAGCTCGACATTGACAACGAATACATCATGAGTCCGAAAGACTTAAAGACGGTGAGATTTATCGACCAAATGATGAATGCCGGCGTTAGGGTGTTTAAAATAGAAGGACGAGCACGCGGACCAGAATATGTTTACACCGTGGTGCGCTGCTATAAAGAGGCTATTGCCAGCGTGTTAGAAGGCACATTTACCGAAGAAAAGAAAGACGAATGGGACGAAAGACTCTCTTCGGTGTTTAATCGCGGCTTCTGGGATGGCTATTATCAAGGCCAAACCCTGGGCGAATGGACCAAACACTACGGCAACAAAGCCACCGAAAAGAAGGTGCTTGTGGGCAAGGTTATCAAACATTTCTCGAAGTTGGGCGTGGCCGAGATTGCCGTTGAGGCTAGTGAACTGCAACTGGGCGACCATGTTTTGATTACTGGAACCACAACGGGCGTGATGTATTTTGATGCTAAAGAGATACGTTACGAACTTAACCCCGTTGAAAAAAAGCCAACAAAGGCACACGCGTATCGATACCCGTGCCCGACAAGGTGCGACCCAACGACAAGGTATTTAAGCTTGTAAAAAAACGATATAGACAAAGAAAAAACGGCTAAATAAGCGGTTGTTTTAACCTCTTACAAGGCCCTTAAACCCAATAAAACAACTAGCTTTGCTAGACAAAACTATCACCACAACATGTCAACATCCTCAATAAACGCACTTCAAGAAGAAGTGATTGAAGAGTTTTCGGCATTCGACGACTGGATGGATAAATACCAAATGCTCATTGACTTGGGCAACGAACTCCCTCCTCTCGATGCCAAGTACAAAGTAGAAAGCAACCTTATTGAAGGTTGCCAAAGTCGTGTTTGGCTACAATGCGACCTGCAAGACGGCCTTTTTGGTGTTCACAGCCGACAGCGATGCGCTCATCACTAAAGGCATTATTGCCCTGCTTATCAGGGTGCTGAGCAATCATTCACCTGCCGAAATTGTGGCATCCAACCTGCATTTTATTGATGCCATCGGCTTGAAAGACCATCTGTCGCCCACGCGCTCAAATGGTTTGCTCTCAATGGTGAAGCAAATTAAGGCCTACGCCTTGGGCTATGCGGCTAAGCAGCAATAAGTTCACGGGCTAGCTTACCGCTCTATGCAGAGGGGCTAAAGGGTTATAACATATGGTCTTTGACTTTACTTTGGCAATGCACCAACCCCCAATACACATCACAACTAGGCTCAACTACCTTGATGTGCCTCATCGCTAGCCCATAAAAGGGCCGTGCTGGGCTACGTATCACACGCCCAACACGGCCTTTTTTTGTTTCTCCCTTGTGCTTATATTGCAGCATTGCCACGCTTAAGCACGCTGCTCTAGGTAGTTAAGAGGGGCAGAGGAAGCCACAAAACACCCTTCCTTGTCTTGCAACGCTCGAGAAACACCCCTAAAGGGCATTATCCCTCGCCAGACTTTGTAAATATTTCGAACTGAAAATTAACACAAAAACAGCCCTTGCAGCGCACCAATGCCTCATGCGCTCGCATTTATCGGCGTATTTTTAAAGTTTTATAACACATTGACTATCAAGTCATTGTACAGAAAAAAACACAAAAACACCCCTCTAAATGCCCCATTTTAGCCGTTTATCGCCCAAAAAATTAGATTTCAATGGTTAGCAATCGCCCAACAAGTCGCCGTCTTAAAATACGCCACAGAAATCGACTAAATGCCATGTTTTTTTATTTGTTTTTATAGCAACTTGTCACCAAACAACATACGTTTACAACATTTTGCTCGTGTAATATGCATGAGTTAGCCCTGCGTTTTGTAGGAGATAGCACTGCGTTTAGCAAGAGATAGCAAGGCTAACTCGTGCATATTGCAAGGTAAACTCATAGGTTTTACCCAGAGCCGAAAAACACTTTAGCATGCCATTTAGCATCAAAAAGAAGAGAAAAAAAGGCGAACTTGAGGGCGCCTCAAAAAGGAGAAAAAAACAAGTTTTTAGAAAGGCAAAAACATATAGGTTTTGCAGAAAAGAGCAGAATTTTTTTGCCATGCTTAGTCACAAAAAAATCGGCATTTCGAGGGCTAAAATTGTTGTTTTTAGCCCTTTTTTGCGCTAGAATGGTGGCCAAGAAAACAGCTATTTGTAAAGTATCTTTACCGCATTTAACACAACAAAAGTGCACAATGAGTACGACAACCCACAGCCCAACCACCAACAACAGCCCCACACCAAAGCCCCACACCATATTGGGTAAAAGGCAAACCCTTAAGAACCCCACTACAACTGGCCCGACTCCACTTGCAACACCACCCGTTCGGTGAGCCTATCCACACCATTGGGCTGGTATTCTTTTTTCAAGCTAGCGCCAAAAATCCACGCAAAAAGTTTGGTAGAAGCCAGCACGGACAGAACCAAGAAATGCCTGAATGAGCTGATACGACGACGAACTAGTTTCGCGATACACCAACTTGATGAGCAATTTGCCCTGAGCGTAGGTAAGTTTCTTCATTCGGGGCGTGTATTCGCGTTTGATGTCTGCCTCAACAAGCTTCATATGTTCGTCGCGCGACTTCTTATCGGGCAGCGTTTGGAGGTATTCGTAGGTCTCCACAATAATCTTGTTCACCTCCTTTGCTATGGGCAACACCTTTTTAACGTTATACACCAAACGGTTGTATTCCATGCGTTGTCGCTCGTTTTCAAACGTGAGTTGGGGGTAAACATATATCTTGTTGAGTTCAACATATTGAATGCTGTCGCCCTTATCGAGCACTTTTGCCCACCTTCACCATTGGTACAAAAAGTGGGATTATCCATATCCACCTCGGTTTCGTTGGGATTGACACGGATATTTCCATCGTTTTGCGCCCATGAGCCCAAGGCGCAGAGCACCGAAAAAGAGCAGGACAATATAGATTCGTTTCATTGTTTTGCGTATTTGTGCAAGTACAAAAAAATAAGTAATTCTACTTAAATATACACCTACTACACACCTTATTTTCTGTTTTTGCCTTGTTTTACACTTTTTTTGTGTAAGTTTGTGGGTTATGAACGAAGACAAACACATCATCATAGGCTTTGACGCCAAACGCGTGGTGCGCAATGGCACTGGGCTGGGTGCTTATGGTCGCAATCTTGTTAACGACCTTTCGCACCTCTATCCGCACATGCAATTGCTGCTCTATGCACCCGATGCGGGTAGAGAAGCATTGGCCCAACAGGTGAAAAATGCGCCTAACCTGCGCATGGTGTACCCCGTGCGCGCCAAAAATGCATTGCAAAAAGCAGCATGGAGAAGCAAAGGCGTGGTGAACGACTTGTTGAGAGATGGCGTAAAGGTGTTTCACGGCTTGTCGGGCGAACTGCCCAAAGGCGCAAAAAAAGCAGGCATAGACACCGTGGTAACCATTCACGACTTAATTTTTATGCGCCACCCCGAATTCTATCACTGGTGGGATGCGCTGATTTATAAATGGAAATTTCGCCAAACGCTGAAAGAAGCCAACCGCATTATCGCCATTAGCGAATGCACCAAACGCGACATTGTGGAACTGGGACGTTTTCCAGCCAACCGCATCAGCGTGATTTATCAAAGCTGCGACACACGGTTTAGACAGTCTGCAACGGCCGAGAAGCAGCAAGAAGTGGCCCAACGCTATGCCTTGCCCGCTCGTTTTGTGCTAAACGTGGGCACCATCGAGGCTCGCAAAAAAACGTGCTAGTGGCAGCCAAAGCAATGCAAGCGGTTGCACAAGACGTACACCTGGTGATATTGGGAAGACCCACACCTTATATGAACAAAGTGAAATCGTGGGTTGAAAAAAACATGGACTGAGCAGCAGGGTGCACTTTCTGCACAATGTGCCCAACGAGGATTTGCCCGCCATATACCAGCAAGCCGAGGTGTTTGTTTACCCCTCGCGCTACGAAGGATTTGGCATTCCCATCATCGAAGCCATACAAAGCGGACTGCCCGTGGTGGCTGCAACGGGGTCGTGCCTTGAAGAAGCAGGGAGGGCCAGATAGCATATACGTAAATGCCGACGACCATCTAGCCATGGCGAAAGCCATCTGCTCCCTACTGAAAGGCCAACCTGGACGCGATGAAGCGATAGCCAAAAAGCATGGCGTATGTGCAACGTTTCGAAAAATAAAAAACGTGGCGCAGCAGGGTGGCACAATGCCTTTTGCAAGAGCAAAACAAGGCCCTAACGCCACCCAACAACCACCCTTAACATCACCACGCATGCCCCATGGCCCAACACCGCAACACAAGGGGAGCAAAACAGAAACACAAAACCTGACTACATAAAACATTTATACATCGCTAGGATGTGAAGCAACAGAAAAACAAATGAAGAAATGTATCATCATCGGTAGCGGACTGGGTGGCCTTTCGTGCGGAGTGATTCTCGCGCGAAATGGCTATGAAGTAACCATACTCGAACAAGAAACGCAACCAGGCGGATGCTTACAAAGCTTTGTGCGCAAAGGCGCAAAGTTTGAAACGGGTATGCACTTTATTGGTAGTGCCGAAGAAGGACAAACCTTGCACCCACTCTTACGCTATCTTGGATTGGAAAACCTACCCTTGAGCAGGCTCGACACCAACGGTTATGATGTGGTGTCGATGCCCGAAGGGCGATTTGCCTTTGCCAATGGCCACGAAGCCTTTGTGGAAACGCTAAGCAAGCAGTTTCCTAAGGATAAAGATTCGCTACACCAATATATGACGTTGGTGGAACGTTTGGCGCAAGCCTCGCCCATAAACGGGCATCAACCCACGACCGAACAAATGCACTTGAAAACCGAATATCAGATGCGCGCCGTGAACGAAGTGATAGAAAGCCTCGTGCCCAACCCCCTTTTGCAACGCGTATTGGTGGGAAACTTGCCCCTCTATGCAGGCGAACACGGCAGAACGCCATTCTCTACCCACGCTTTTTATCACCAACTTTTACAATCAAAGCGCTTTTTAGACTGGCTGGAGGAAGCGACATCATCGCCCGAAAGCTTATCAAAAGGCATTGAAGAAAGAGGCGGAAGGGTGCTTACACGCAAACAAGTGCAACGCATTGTGTGCAACGAAAGTAGGGCAACAGGCGTGGTTACCACTCAAGACGAACACTTTGAAACCGATTTGGTGATTGCAGCCGTGCACCCAACAACGGTGATGCACATGCTCGACGATGCGAATATGATTAGGCCCGTGTTTAGACAACGCATGCTAAACCTGCCTAATACCACGGGTGTGTTTACGGTTTACCTGAAGTTTAAACCGCAAGCCATACCCTATCGCAACCACAACTTGTATGGATATGCCAACAACACGCCGTGGAACTGCGAACAATACACAGAAAACGACTGGCCTCGCGGTTTTCTATACGTACACCTTAGCGACCAACAAGCTCCCGAAACCCCTGCCCAACAGCCACCAGCAATGGGCCACCTGTGGCGAGATAATGAGCTATATGCGCTACGAAGAGGTGGCACAATGGGCCAACACAAACATCATGAAACGCGGCGAAGCATACGAAAAAAATTTAAACACGACAGAGCCGAAAGACTAATTAACGCCGTGGAACAACATGCACCAGGACTGCGCGAGAGCATTGATTGCTACTTTACTTCTACCCCACTCACCTACGAACAATATACATCCACAAAAGAAGGAAGTATGTATGGCGTGGCCAAAGACGTGAAACTAGGCTCGGCCTGCCACGTACCCAGTCGCACGCGCATACCCAATCTGCTCTTTGCAGGACAAAATGTAAACTCGCATGGCATGCTGGGCACCCTGGTTGGCACGCTTGTTACCTGCGGAGAAGTGCTGGGAGATAAACTAAAAATTATGAACAACAACGACATCATCATTATAGGCGGAGGCCTGGGAGGCCTTTACCACTGGCGCACTTCTGGCCAAAGAAGGACGCAAAGTAACGGTACTGGAGAAAAAAACAACATCGTGGGAGGTGGACTGCAAAACTTCACTCGGAAGGGCATTCTCTTTGATACAGGCATGCACATGCTGGGCGGATTTAGACCCGGACAAACGCTTTACCGCATCTGCCAACACCTGGGCATCATGCAAAAACTTAAGCTGCAGCGTGTGGACAGCGATTGCATGGACGAGATTTACTACGCATCCAACCACACCACTTATCGCGTGGCCGAGGGTAAAGCAGGCTTTGTGGAGAGTTTTGCCACACATTTTCCCCCACCAACGCACACAGCTACAACGCTATGTAGACGCCATTTACGAACTGGCCGACGAGATAGACCTCTTTAATCTTAGACCAACGGGCGACGGCATACCCCTGCATAGCGAACGCTTTATGTGGTCGGCCGACGAGTTTATCGCGCATTACATCGACGATGAGCAGCTGCGCGACGTGCTGGCCTACATGAATCCCATGTACGGAGGCGTATCGGGCCACACGCCAGCCTATGTTCATGCCCTTATCAGCGCACTTTACATCAACGGAACCGACCGCTTTGTGGGTGGCTCACAGCAATTGGCCACGGCCCTAGCCGAGGTAATAGAGCACGCAGGCGGAGAAGTGGTGAGAGGAGCAGAGGTGGTTCGCATTGCTGTTGACAACCGAACAGTGACACAAGTGCAAACAAAAGACGGACGAACCTTTAGCGCTCCTTATTATATAGCCGCCACACACATGGGCGAAACCTTACGACTGATAGACAAAGGTGCCTTTACGCCAGCCTATACCAAGCGCATAAGCAACACCGAGAACTCGTATTCCATTTTCAGCTTGTATGTGAAACTAAAGCCCGAAACCTTTTCCTACATCAACCACACATGCTATTATCAACACGATTACAACCAGGTGTGGAACCTAGGTCAATACCATCGCGAAGATTGGCCATACGGAATGATGTACATGACACCACCCATCGAACAACAAAACGAATGGGCCACACACCTCATCATTAATTGTGTGATGCCCTTTTCGGCCGTGGAACAATGGCAAGACACACAAACAGGCCGACGCGGAGAGGCTTATGCCCAATGGAAAGCTTGGCACGAACAACGCATTATCGACCGCATGGAAGAGGTGAAACCGGGCTTTACGCAGTGCATCGACCACGTATGGAGCGCTTCGCCACTAACAGTGCGCGACTATTATCATGCACCCCAAGGGGCAATTTATGGATTTGTGAAAGACTGTCACAACCCTCTAGCCACACAAATACCCGTGGCCACAAAGGTGAGCAACCTATTTTTAACGGGACAATGCGTGGGATTGCATGGCATTTGTGGCGTTCCGCTGTCGGCCATCACAACAGCCGAGGCCCTTGTTGGCAAAAAAACAAGATTATCGAACAGCTGCAAAATATAGCTCCCAAATAACCGACGGGGAAGAATAAGATTAGAGATGAACGTTAGAAAATATCTATTTATACTGCTGCTCATCGTGGCTTTGACTGCACATGCGCAACAACAAGCACCCTTGAAAAATATGGACGGGCACAGCCGAACGCGCCTCGAACGTGACGCTAACGCCCCTACATCCCCAAGGGCGCAACGGCTAATTGTCCGGCTGTGATTGTGTGTCCTGGTGGCAGCTACCACTGGTTGGACACTCGTACAGAAGGCGAGGACGTGGCCAAATGGCTCAACAGTCAGGGCATTGCAGCCTTTGTGTTGCGTTATCGGGTTGCAGGCGTGTGGGCCTTTATCAGCCATTATCGGCTGTTTGTTCGCGGAAGACGGCAGCCCGACATGCTTCGCGATGTGCAACGAAGCATTCAACTGGTTCGCGAGGGCGCAACAACATGGAGTATCAACCCCCAAGCGGTGGGCGTTATGGGCTTTTCGGCAGGCGGACATCTAGCCGTTGCCTCGGCCACCTACGCCTCAACCAATTATCTTTCGCCCTTGGGCATCGTGCCAAAGGTGAGCGTAAGACCCGATTTTTGTGGCAGCGCTCTATCCCGTTGTTACGCTTACAGACAAGCGTTATGTGCATCGGCGTTCGCGAAAGGGAATCTTAGGCGAATGGGGCAAGTGTAACAAGAGACTGAAAGACTCGCTATCGCTTGAACGACATGTACCCACTAACTGTCCGCCAGTGTTCATTGTGCACTGCGACGACGACCCAATAGTAAGTCCAGGCAATAGTCGTTTGCTCGACTCGGCACTCACATCACGCCACATTCCGCACCAATACATACGCTATACCACAGGCGGACACGGTTTTGGAGCAAGCGAAGTGAAGGGCTCGGCGCAATCACGACGCTGGCGCGAAGCCTTTGTTAGCTGGCTTAACAACAGTGCTTTGCCCCTTGGTTCGCGACACCGCAGACAGACAAAATAAGAAAATAGAAAAGCTATAAACCACACCTTAAAATGTTTAAGGCGTGGACCAAAGCTACAAACAGGCGGTTGGGGATGGGCATAAACAGTGATACCCTAACCAACCGCCCTCCTTTTTCGGATGACACCTTATTATATATAGCGCTCTCATAGCTGATATATAGGATGAAAGGCAAACAAAGACTGATGTAAAAGAAACATATCGGCCAGCGTAAAGAAGAGATGAAATAGTTGAAATAAAACACATCGGTTGGCGTGTGCTATTGTTCAGCATCATCAATTAACATTCAAAGTCTCGCAAAGCGCAAATCCTCCCTTTTATTTTACATGGATTATCCACTTTTTCCTTTTCTCTTTTCTTTAAGCTTTATTTAACGTGAGCGCTGCATTTCACATCATATAAAATGCTTATCTTTGCTTTATCAGAATTAAGAGAGGATAGAAACGTGTTGAGAAATACGCAAGTTTTAGGTTCGTTTTATACGACTACTGAAGTAAAGAGAACAGCATCGCACAAGAGAATTGCCTCACAAAAGCACAAGAGAGTTAGAAACAGGAGCCATGAGGATGATAAAAACGCAGTCGGATGGGGATAACAACAAGATGCGACATACACAAAGGTATCGCAAAACAATGCCCAAAGACGCACAAAAACAAGGTGAACACAACCCTTAACACCGCAGTGAGAAATGGCGGTGCACATCCCACGGCTGCATATAAATCACAAACGATGCCGTAAACACGGGTTGAGAAACCCCAAAACACAGGCCACCGCTGGTAAACTATGCCTATTGAGAGCGGTAAAGGGCGCCCCCGAAAGGCCTAAACCCATAAACACGCCGCCCAAAACCCCAATGTTTGGGGAGCAAAACAACACCCAACACATGGTCATGGCCCAATAAAGGCGATGCAAACGAAAAAAACAAACGGATGCACAACCATTTCTTATGACAGCAACACCAACAGCCCTAACACAACAAAAACATGGTGTTTGATAACCCGCCCTGCGATTTCCCTCATAGTCGTAAGCAAGAAATGGTGCACGTTTGTGGCCTGAACACTCAAGAAGAACAGGCCTTACATACGCACTTGGCGCACGTCTGGTTGCCGAGTTGCGCATTTTTCTCCTTATTACTTTAACGCCCCGCCCATGATTTAAACCCTCGTGGGCGGTTTTTTTCGTGTAAACCCTCGTTGAGAAAATGTAAACACTAAAGAAAAAAAGCAGGTTAATACTAAAGTAAAAAGCAGGTTAATACTAAAACAAACGTGCCAAAAGACAAGAAAACAACAAGAAATAAAAAGGAATGCCATAGTGCAATAAAGACTCAATTAATGATGTATCATTGCTAATATTTGTGAAATATAAACACAAATTCAGTCTTTACACACACAGGGTAACAGTATTTTTGTATAACTTTGCTTTGTATTACACCTTAATTGTATAACTAAACCCACAACAAAAAAAGTTATGTACGACGATTTTTCCCTATATATATACTCCACTATTGTTATCTTCATTACAGTGATAATAGCTGTAAAAATTAAGTCTCAATGGCAAGCTAAGCGAACTGCTATTCCAAGTAAGATTTATGCAAAAGCGACTTGAAAGCGCCACCGAAGAGATAAACAAACTTCGCGAAAAACTATCAGAACAGTTGAACCAAAGCGCTGATATTACTGCCGAAAACAAACAACAAGAACGCAAAGACGCCGCGGAAAAACCCATAACAACGACAAACGAGACCCTTACAGATAACCAAACAGTTAAGCATTCTAGCGATGTGACGCAGCCTGATGCCACACCCACCACTGAAACAGAGGTTAAAACGGTGGGCGAACAACAACGCATTGTTTCGCCAATTGCCACTATTGAGGTGCCTGTTGTGCCCGTTGGCGAACAAACTAACGTCTCTGAACCATCGCCATCGCTCACCGAAGACGAGGTGGATAAGCATGAAACCGCCACAAACAACGAAGAAAAACGAGGCCGAAAAACGAATTAACTGCGGCTGAGAACGCTGAAAAACGAAACTGAAAACGAGGGTTTGCGAAGTGGCTAATGAGGCGGAAGCGCAAGACAATGCCACCGACATGCCAACCCAAAGCGAGCCTCAACCCGCCGAAAAAAACAACCCGAACCAGCTATTGCCTTTGTGCAAGTGGAAAGCGAAGAGAAGGGAAACAAGACACAACAACCCACCAATTCGGCCCAAGAACAAAAAGGTGGAACACGAGCCACAGCACGCAATGACAGGCAAAGAATACCTCGAATCGTTGCGCAAAGAAGGTAAAAAACAAAGATTATAACGAATCCATCGACGACGATAGCGCTGTTTTCAGCCTATCAGAAGGGTTTAACTTCGAGAAATTTATTGGCGAAAACCTCCTTGGAAAGATAGGTATTTTAGCCTTGGTGCTGGGTATTAGCTTCTTTGTTAAATACGCAATAGACCAAAAATTGGATTGGACACACCGCCCGAACAGCCCTAGGCTACATTGCAGGAACATTGCTTATGGGTATTGCTTGGCAATTAAGCAAACGATATAGACCCTTTAGTTCGCTGCTTGCAGGCGGTGGATGTGCGGTGTATTACCTCACAACGGCCATCGCTTTCCATTATTACCAAATCTTTACACAGCCAGTAGCCTTTGGCATTATGGTGTGTGTAACACTCTTTATGGCATGGACAGCCAGCCATTATGGTCGTCGTGAGCTAGCGGTTACAGCCCTTGTGGGTGGATTTTTAGCGCCATTCCTCACCGCAACAGGCACAGTAAACCTGCTATTCCTTTACGTTTACATGGCCATTCTCAACCTAGGTTGCCTCTATCTGGCCATAGGGAAAGCGTTGGAACGAGCTGCCTTTGATAAGCATTTTTGCCACATACGTGGTGTTACTGATGAGCGTTGACGTATCCAACACCCAACCCTACGCCATCAATGCCTTGTTCTACGCACTGTTTTGGCTTATATTCGCCATCAGTAGTATCACGCTATTGCGTCGTAAAATGTCGCCACTCTTCACTGGTTTTCACCTCGGTGGTGCTATTTTCAGCAGCATTTTAACCCTCCTTTTTGGTGGGATGGCTTAACCAATATGGCAGCAACGACAATGCTTTAACAGCATTGGTTATTGGTATTTTCTATCTAGGCACACACCAATGGATGCGCAAAACCGAGCAATGCGAAGGCGTAGCGCAAAGCGTTTTCTTATCCCTAGGTTTGGCATTTGCCACGATGTCGCTGCCCATGTTCTTCTCTGGGTCAACACTCACCATCTGTTTCTCTGCCGAAATGGTACTTTTTGCTATGGCTATATTGCACCGTTAAGCTTAAACCTTACGGCATTGCGGCAACATTGTCACTGGTAATCACAGCAGTTTGCTTGTTCTTAAACATTGGATTCACCATTCCCGAGGGAGCAGTAGTCACCTCGAAGCCCCATATAGCCGTATTCAATTCGTTCTTTATCAGCGATTTTTTCCGCGCTTTGTGCCTATTTGCCTTTGCTGCAGTGATGGATTACCACAAAGAACGCCTCCAAGGGGTTTACAATCCGTGGAATAACATTGTGTATGGCTTAGGTGTTATGGCACTATATCTATGCATTAGCAGCGAACTTCTGTTCTTCACCAACGAAAATATCTATGTTTCATCCATCACCGTCTTGCGTTTAGCAATCATATTGGGCGTAGCTGTGGGCTTCTTGCGTAGATATCCAGCGAGCAAATGTGCTTGGCTCTACGCCATTTACCTATCGCTGGCCACCTTCCTCATTGTTACCGACGTGTATTATTACGAATATTGCACTGGTGCGTTGTTGGCCATTGGTTTGCAATGGTTGGGCTTCGTCTTCGCCGTTGCACTCTTTGTGGTGTCGGGTCGCAACTATTACAAGCATTGCGAAGCCCCATCCAGCAAGTTCACCGTGTTCTTTAACATTGCTGCCACCTTGCTTTGGATTAGCATAGTGCGCACTTTGCTCATGCAAACAAACATTCAACAGTACAGTGCAGGCCTATCTTTGAGCCTTGCAGCAGCGGGTGCGTTGCAGATGTTGTTGGGAATGCGCCTGCCAAACAAAACCATGCGTCTGCTAAGCATTGGCACTTTTGGCGTTATTATTGTGAAACTAGCACTCTACGACGTATGGTTGATGCCAGCAGTGGGTAGAATTGTGGTGTTTATCATCTTGGGAGCACTGTTGTTAGTGGTATCTTTCATGTATCAAAAACTCAAAGATACACTCAACCTTAGTGGCGACGACCAAGCCTCGAAACCCCTTGAAAGCGAGCAAGAACCAACAAACAGCAAGCAAAAAGAAAGCTCCGAATAGAGTAAACCTATTGCTTAATAGAAATTATCTGTTTGAAGTTGTCGGCATTGTTAATAACTTTGCAATCGTAAAGAATATAACAAACAAAAAGTTTTTAACCACTTATATTATACAATTATGAATATAACAATGCCAACTCTTCCTTATGCAGTTAATGCATTGGAGCCAGTTATTAGCGAGCAAACAATAAACTTCCACTACGGGAAGCATCTTCAAAACTACGTTAACACCTTGAACACACTCGTTCAAGGCACTGAGTTTGAAGGCAAAAAGCGTTGAAGACATCGTGAAGACAGCGCCAGATGGCCCTATCTTCAACAACGCTGGACAAACACTTAACCATGCTCTTTACTTCCTACAATTCAAAGCACCCGTGCAAGGTAACGAGCCAACAGGCAAGATTGCCGAAGCTTTAGTACGCGACTTTGGTAGCTTTGAAAACTTTAAGAAAGAGTTCGCACAAGCTGGTGCAACGCTCTTTGGTTCGGGATGGGCATGGCTTTCGCAAGACAAAGATGGCAAATTGGTAATCACCAAAGACGCAAACGCTGGCAATCCACTACGCCAAGGCAACGCTCCTTTGTTGGGAAGCGACGTTTGGGAACACGCTTATTACTTGGATTTCCAAAAACCGTCGTGTAGACCATCTGGCCGCTTTGTGGGACATTATCGACTGGAACGTAGTTGAAAGCCGTATGAAATAAACTGAAACAACAGCGTATTCACACGTTAGAGATTTCCAAAAACATTTATTTTAAAGCATATCAGGTAACGAATGTTGGCCTACGTTGGCTATGCGCTTAACAACGATGCACAAGTCCAACCACACCAACAACAACTAAAAATATTAAACAACATGCAGACTATTATCAATTCATTGCTGCCCGAATTTAACGTTCAGGCATTCCAAAATGGCGAGTTCAAAACCGTAACAAACGAAGATGTAAAAGGCAAATGGGCCGTTTTCTTCTTCTATCCAGCTGACTTCACCTTCGTATGTCCCACCGAATTGGTAGACCTTGCTGAGAAATACGAAGAGCTAAAGAAGATGGGTGTAGAGGTTTACTCGGTGAGCTGCGATACTCATTTCGTACACAAAGCATGGCACGATGCATCAGACAGCATCAAGAAGATTAACTACACCATGCTGGCCGACCCACTCGGAGTGCTCGCTAAAGGCTTCGGCGTATTCATCGAAGAAGCTGGAATGGCATACCGTGGCACCTTCGTGGTAGACCCAGAAGGCAAAATCAAGATTGCTGAAATTCAAGATAACAGCATCGGCCGTAACGCTGAGGAACTCGTTCGCAAGGTTGCAGCTGCTCAATTCGTAGCTTCTAACCCCGGTGAAGTGTGCCCCGCTAAGTGGAAACAAGGCGCTGAAACACTCAAACCCAGCATCGACCTCGTTGGAAAAAAATCTAATTCCAACATCCTATAAGGCTTTATTCGATAGCGAACAAATCCCTATATATTTTTCCCTCGTTGCCCCATATCTCCTCCTTTTTAGGGAGATGGGGGCAACTTTTAAAAGCCCTAAACGCAAGGCCAAACGCATACGCTATCACCTCAAAACAAACCCTAGAGCTGCCATAAACACTAGTAAGCCTAGGCCAAATAAACCCTTAAAGATCCCACCAACATGCTCGATTCAACAATACTAAAAACAAGTTAGCGATGTGTTTGCTAACTTAGAAAACAACTACACACTTGATGTTCGCACCGATGCCTCACGCACTGAGGCTGCCGAACTAAAAGAGTTTGTAAACGATTTTGTGTCTACATCGACACACTTGTCGGCTAATTTCACCGACACCAACGACGCACAACTGTCTTTTTCACTTTTGAAAGAAGGACAACCGGTGGGCATTTCCTTCCGTGGCATACCCAACGGACACGAATTTACCTCGCTTCTCTTGGCCGTTCTTAATGCAGATGGCAAAGGCAAAAACCCTGCCCGACGAGGCCATCAGCAAGCGAATTGCCAACCTTAAGGGTGATATTAAGCTGCAAACATACGTGTCGTTGACGTGCACCAACTGCCCCGAAGTGGTGCAGGCACTCAACATCATGGCCTTAAAAAACAGTAGGATAAACTGCGAAATGATTGACGGAGCACTCTTCCAAGATGAAGTGGCACGATTAAACATACAAGCTGTTCCCGCTGTTTTTGCCAACGGACAACTGCTTCACATGGGACGAGGCGACCTAGGCGAACTCCTCGGTAAACTTGAAGACCTTGTTGGCTCTGAAGAAAACGAAAATGCAGAGCCCGTTGAACGACAATTCGACTTGATTGTTGTTGGTGGTGGCCCTGCTGGAGCTGCTGCTGCCATCTACTCGGCACGCAAAGGATTGAAAGTTGCCGTGGTTGCTGGTCGCATTGGAGGCCAAGTTAAAGACACTGTGGGCATTGAAAACCTGGTGTCGGTGCCACAAACAACGGGCGCACAACTGGCCGACGACCTGCGTTCGCACATGAGTCACTACCCCATCGAGCTGTTCGAAAACCGCAAATTAGATAGCGTTGACTTCTCTGCTTCGCCCAAACGCGTTTTGCACCAAGGGCGGAGAGGTGTTCATTGCCCCTGCTGTGGTGCTGGCCACTGGCGCCAGCTGGCGACGCCTTAACGTTGACGACGAAGCCAAATACATGGGTAAAGGCGTGCATTTCTGCCCCCACTGCGATGGTCCGTTCTATAAAGGAAAGAATGTAGCCGTTGTTGGAGGTGGCAATTCGGGCATCGAAGCTGCCATCGACCTAGCAGGCATCTGCAACCACGTAACAGTACTTGAGTTTGCCGACACCTTGCGAGCCGACACCGTTTTGCAAGAGAAAGCAGCCACAATGCCCAACATCGAAATATTTAAATCATCGCAAACAACGCAAGTTTTGGGCGATGGCAACCACGTAACAGCCATCCGCGTGAAAGACCGCACCAACAACGAAGAACGCGAAATTGCACTTGATGGTATCTTCGTACAAATTGGTTTGGCTGCCAATACCGATCTCTTGCGCGATGCTCTACCACTAAACGAAAGACGAGAGATTGTGGTTGACGCTAATTGCCGCACCTCTATCCCTGGCGTTTACGCCGCAGGCGACTGCACCAATGTGCCTTATAAGCAAATTATTATCGCCATGGGCGAAGGTGCAAAAGCAGCCTTGTCGGCTTTCGATGACAGAATTAGGGGCATTATCTAAGGCTTCAACGCAAGCCAACACATTGTTCCACCTCCCTAAACAAACAGGTTGAACAATAGCCCCCTCAAGATTTTTTTATCTATATTTTTTTGTGAATAGAGCGCTCTTGCCTTCGGGTGGGGGCGTTCTTTTTTTAACCCAATACGGTCATTACACCACAATAAAACAAAATCTGTTTAGGCTCTAATGCCCGATTGGCGTTTAATCGAACAAATAAAAAAGCAACAGCCACAATGCCATAGCAAAGAGAGAACAACAGAGCCAAGCAAAGCAAACCCCAACACCGCCCCTTGATAGTTTATACCTATATGGCAAGAGAAAAATATTCATTGATTTTCGTTGCTCGTTTAAAATAAAAAGACATATCTTTGCAAAACATAGACGGCACGCAGCAATGAGCTTTGCACAACCATTAGCAGCCCTTTGCACTGCCCTATGCAACAAACAGGAAACTGCCACCTAGCCAACCCATGGCCAAAGGCTGCAACCAATAAACATTTAAACCGCTAAACTATGTCTTTTACAAAAACTTTGCAACGACATTTTCAATCAGGCGATACGTGATTACCACGTAACCGATAACATCGACACGCCTATCAATAACCCCTATAAAAGGGAAACGATAGAAAACCGCTTGTATCTAAAATGCTGGATCGACACCGTGCAATGGCATTTTGAAGACATTATACGCGACCCACACATAGACCCGGTGGAAGCGCTGAACCTAAAAAGGCGCATCGACCGCTCTAACCAAGACCGCACCGACTTGGTGGAACAGATTGATAGTTACTTCCGACAGAAGTACGCCGATGTGCAAATGCTTCCCGATGCACGACTAAATACCGAAAGTCCTGCATGGGCTATCGACCGTCTTTCTATCCTCGCGCTCAAGATTTATCACATGCAAGAGCAGGTAGAACGTAAAGATGTAGAGGCCGAACATCGCGAAAAATGCGAAGCTAAACTAAATATCTTGCTCGAACAACAAGTTGACCTCTCCGCTGCTATCGACCAATTGCTGGCCGATATCGAGCAGGGACGCATATACATGAAGGTATATAGGCAAATGAAAATGTACAACGACCCGGCCACAAACCCCGTGCTGTACAAAAAATAATGGCTTAACGCTGCTTGCAGCGCATAGACCAACGTGCCAATAATCCCAAAAACTAATACCCGCATCAGCGTGAAGACCGAACATATTCTCATCATCCGCTTCTCGGCCATGGGCGATGTTGCTATGACTGTGCCTGTTGTTCAGGCCTTAGCAAGGCAATATCCACACCTGCGGATTACATTTTTGAGCCGCCCGTTCGCTCGCCCATTCTTCGAAGGGCTAGCGCCCAACGTGGGATTTATGGCGGCCGACATCAAAAACGAGTACAACGGAATACGCGGACTAAATGCGCTCTATAAGCGTATCGCCGCTAAGAATATCACCGCCGTGGCCGATTTGCACGACGTGCTGCGGTCTAGCTACCTGCGGTTCAGGTTTAATCTCGCTCGATATAGGGTGGAACACATCGACAAACACCGCACCCAACGCCAACGACTAGTGGCTACGGCGCATAAGGTGATGAAGCCTTTGCCAACGGCTTTTCAAAACTATGCCGATGTGTTTGCTAAACTGGGCTATCCCGTGAAGCTGGATTTCACATCCATCTTCTCGCCTCAAGGCGGCAACATCAGGATTCTTCCGCCCGAGATTGGCACCAAAAAAGCTTTCCAAGAGTGGATTGGCGTGGCCCCTTTCGCTGCACATAAGCAGAAGGTTTACCCGCCAGAGATGCTCGAAAAAATGATTACCATGCTCACTAAGGAGCATCCATCGTGTCGCGTGTTCATCTTTGGCAAAGGTCCGCTAGAAGATCCCATCATCAATGGCATCGTTTCGCGCAACCCTCAGTGCCTCAACGCTTCGGCTGTGCTTAATGGCATATCGCAAGAACTGGTATTGATGAGCCACCTCGACGTGATGGTGAGCATGGATAGCGCCAATATGCACTTTGCTTCGCTGGTTAACACGCCCGTGGTTAGTATTTGGGGGGCTACACATCCCTACGCTGGATTTATGGGCTGGGGCCAAAACGAGCACAACGCTGTGCAAATTGATTTGGCATGTAGGCCTTGTAGCATCTTTGGCAACAAACCGTGCCTTCGTGGCGACCTTGCTTGTATGCGCAATATATCGCCCGAAATGGTGTACGAACGCGTAAAGCAGGTGTTAAATAAAAAAATAGAGACATTAGATAAGGCTGCCTTGGCAAAGCCAACACTTACATTCAAGACATGCCCTAACAAACTATACCGCGGCATAGGGTCGAAAGGCTCACCGCCGTTGGTTGTTTTTAATCATCAGATGCTGGGTTTATAAGTTCTCTTGCTGGCATACAAATGGTTTTTGGCAGCTTAATGCCTACACCACTACAGCCCCTCGAACTAACGTTTTGAGCCTCTGCAAACTGCCCACGGGCAGCCTTCTGCACACTCACTAACAACAAACCCGCATTGTATATACAATAATCATTATAAACAATTAAAGCGAAAAAAGTATGAAGAAGTACATTTGCGAAACCTGTGGTTGGATTTACGACCCTGAAGTGGGTGATCCCGATAGTGGCATTGAGCCTGGAACAGCATTCGAAGACATTCCCGAAGACTGGCTTTTGCCCTGTTTGTGGAGTTGGTAAAGACGATTTCTCAGTAGTAGAAGAATAGAATTTTTTTCATAATATTATTATTGAAGTTTAGTTTGGGGGATAAGCCTGCGACAGGCCCTATCCCCTTTCTTGTGCCTCATTGTTTGCTCTTTAGCTGCATGTTGAGGGGTTGTTAATGTTGATAGCTACGCATCGCATTGGGCTTAAGGCAGGTTCTAAAAATTACCTTTACTGTATTTTTAGCTTTTAGCTGAGCAGGTTTTGCTTACTTCTTGAAGGAGCATAGTGAACTATGCGACTGAAAGAGGAAGCGAAAGATGCCAGATAAAAAGCAAAAAAAGACAGCAAAGAGCAAAACAAGGAACAACAATTGAACCTTTGCGGGGAATTTTTAGAACATGCCTTAAGGCATTATCCCTATCGGATGAAGCAGTTTACACTTGCTGTCTAACACTGTTCTTAGGCTTGCTGTTTCATCCACAGCCAGTTCTGCTTGGATAAATGTTGTGCTTTAATTTCTCGTTTCGCTCGCCATTTTGCCATCAACGAACTGTTAATACGGTAAATATATTTTACAAAAACATGTTTTTCTGCCGAACCATTCTAGAGAAAATATACCCTCAAAAACGATGAAAAATGCCCTTTTCTCATAAAAATTGCACCTCACATCAAGCCTTCCACCCTCCCATTTTCTGCATTTACTATGTTTTTTTGCGTTTCTATTTCGAGAAAAGTTGCGCGTTTTTTTGCTTCCCAAAAAAACCACAAAAATGGAGGTCGAAAAAAACTTCTCTTGCTTTGCTATTTGCACCAAAACGCACTGCTATCTCCTACAAAAACGCAGTGCTAACTCCTACAAAAACGCAGTGCTAACTCGTGCTAAACGCAAGGTAAAAATGCAGCAAAACGCAAAAGCCGTTTGCTGCAAATAGCACCAAAAGAGGGGCAAAAAGTGGTATAAAAACACCCTTTTTGGGGGCATTTTTTTACGGTTATATATAAAAAGCTGATTGATGGTTTAGGCGAAGCGCTTAAACCTATTTTTTTAGCACCAAAAACATGCTAAAAGGGGGGTATTTTGCGCCTTATAGCACGCAAACACCTAGAAATCAAATGGTTACAAACTTTAAAAATACGCTCGTTTTTTTGCACCGTCGCCCACATTTTCTGCGCGAAGGGCACTTTTAATGTTAAAAATTTGGTGTAATTATTTTACAATTTCGCAAAAACTATTACGCACACTTGCTCCTCAAAAAAAGCATGGCAAAAATGCGCCAAATAATGGTTGCGCCAGAAAAAGAAAGGTTGTTAATTGCCCTCTAATTCTTTTTCGTACATATGCCTAAAGTGCTTTGCCAGTTCGCGCGGTGAAACCTCTTCGCCAAACTGCGCTAAGGAAGTACGGCGCAAAATGGTCACTACGATATCGCCCGACGACAATGTTCGTGCGCGCTTATTAAGCACATGCCCCGTGCCATAGAGCAACACAGGCACTATGTCCAGCCCAAAGCGTTGCGCCAAATAGAACGCCCCTTGATGAAATCGCTGCACCTTAAGCGATGCCGAGCGCGTGCCTTCGGGGAACAACATCACGCTATACCCTCTGTTCACAAGCTTGGCTATTCGTTCTTGATTGTCTTCGATGTTGCGCGTAACGGGCAAAAAAATTCGGCCAAACGTATGGCCACGGCATACAAGGGGTTGTACCACACCCAGCGTTTGGTAACAATCACCATGCGCGGCGTTAAGGCTAGGATGCAAAGCAAGTCTAAATGACTCTGATGATTACTGATAATAATGGAGGGTTTGTTAAAGTCTTCGCCATGAGGATTGTCAAAACGTATGCGCACACCAGGCAGAAGGCGCAGCAACAGGCGTGCAATGCGCTGAATTAAACCATGAAAGCGCAAGCGTTCGGCTTCGCTTACGCGGTGCGAAAGAAAAATAAACCAGCATGGCAATCTGCCCAAAAAAACATCAGCACAAAGAGCAATGCCACCACCACAGCCGTAGCAACCACACGCAAAATCTTACGCGGAATGGCGTAAACAAAGGTGAGAAAGGTGAGCAACGTGTTGAGAACGCTGATGCGCGCAAAGTCGGCAGTTGGTCTAAAGTGGCTCACGCGCTCTTCGCGTGGTGGATAATGCACGTTGATGGGTATCGAAATGGTGGGCACATTGTGCCAAGCTGCAAACACCATTAAAAGCCAATTCGCTCTCATATCTATTTGTTACCATTGGCAACCATCGCAGCAAGCGCAGCGGATAGGCGCGAAAACCCGTTTGCGTGTCGGGCAATCGTCGGCCCGTTTGCACCGCAAACCAAAAGTTGCTAAACCTATTAGCAAACTTGCTCTGGCCATTCATATTGCGATTATTATCGGCCGAGAACTTATCTGCATCAAAACGGTTGCCCACCACAATGGCGTTGGGCGCTTGCTTTATGGCTTTGAAAAAAACAAAGGTAGGTCGGCAGGCGCGTGTTGTCCATCGGCATCGATGGTAATGGCATGCGTATAGCCCATTTGTTGTGCCTTTTTAAAGGCGCTAAGCAAGGCCGCGCCCTTGCCCCGGTTACGATTATGGGTAACCACATCGATATGTGGAAAGCTTTCGGCCAGCAATTTATCTGTGCCATCGGTGCAGCCATCGTTCACCACAATGATGTTTGGCGTGTATTGCGCCACACCCTTCACCACCGAAGCAAGCGTAGAAGCATTGTTGTAGGTGGGTATCACCACGCAAACGCGCCAGTTATTCATACACCAACGACAGCTTGGCAAACACCTGTTCGCCGTTTTTCACTTCGGCCTTCACCGCATATTCTTGGCCATTGTTCTTAATATTGAGAACAAATGTGGGGCAAGGCGTGTTCTGTGGTGTTATTGGTGCCAGATATTTCACATTCTTGGCGCAAGCAAAGTTGCAAGCATTTGCCCGTGGTTTCTTGTACCATTTCGGCCACCATTTGCAGCGTACAAGCGCCAGGAGTGATGGCATTTCCAGGGAAATGTGCAGCATAGATTTCGTGATTGGCATTAAGTTTCACCTCAAACACGTGGTTATCGGCATCGTGTGGCGTTGCAGATGGTGTAAAAATTATCTTTCAGTGTCATCTTCTGTAGGTTTAAGGGGTTTGAAGCGGTAGGTGATATGGCGTTTTTTGTTTTCAAATGTGAGCGAATCTTGTTTCACCAGTTGCGGAACAATCTGTTGCAGGTCGGCACGAAGCACACGCCGCACATACCATTTATTAAGCATGGGCACGAGATTATGCAGTTTCACCTTACCGTTGGGCATGCAAACAAAGTCAACCATCTTCAAACCAAACTCGTTAAGGATGGTACCTCGCGGTTGTTGGTCGATGGTGTCGATGATGCAAAGGCCAGTGATGCCAGCCTTTTTAAAAACTCAACTCCATCGCTCCAGCGTCGGCCTTGAGCCGACACCGACACGAGCGAAAGCCAAGTAAGAACAAATGAAAGAATGATGATGCGCATTGTTTAAGAGATGTGTTAAGGGGTGAGAAGCGAGTAAAGAGCGCTCGGTAGCAGGCTATTTCGGCCACCTATGCCACCCACCACAGCAAAGCAGCCATAAAACAAAGTACTAGGCATATTATATTTTAAACTCATCGTCGCTCACAGCAGCGTTTTTCTTCACCTGTTGCAGTTCGATACGCGTGTTGTCGCCACCCTTTTCGCGCATTTCTACCGATGTAGCGATGAGCTGTTTGCTGTCGAAGGTGATAACAAGCAAGCTAAACATCTGCTTCATCTCTTTCTTTAGCGGAGTGAGTTGAGCAATCCATTTATCGCCATCCTGAAACATTTGCGTTTTAAAACGCTGTTTGTCGGTGAGGCATTCGCCCGTAACACTACTGAGCATAATGCCCGTAATTTCGCGAAACACCTTGCTTTTTGCGGCGTCTATCACGTCTTTGCGTTGCGAACTCTTCAACATCACCTTCGTGCCATTAAGAATAAAGGTGTATTGATAGGGCGAAGTGTACTGCCAACGCAACTTTGAAGGCTGACTGTAACACATTCTTCCCTTCGAAATCATCTTCTGACTCAACATCTTGAGCGTTTTAGTCTGGGTAAACGAGCACTGCAAACTCTTAGTTTTTTGTGCCACTTCGCCCACCTTTTGCATCATTTGGGCAGCCGTTGCTTCGTTTACAGCCGTTTGCGCACGCCCCAAAAGTGGCATGCAGAGCAATGTTATAAGGGTTAATAAATATTTCATATCACGTTTATTTAAAGTGAAACACTCGCTATTATTCTTAGCCTTAGGGCATACTCACCAACACCACGCCCACCATAATGAGCGCCACACCCACCCAACGTATTAAGGGCACGGCCTCGTGAAAGATAAACACGGCCGCAAGCATGCCCATTACGTAGCTAAGACTTATCAAAGGATAGGCCTGACTAAGCGGGAAATGCTTCACGATATACATCCATAACACAGACGAGAGCGCAAAACACAAACCGCAAAGGGCAAACCATACGCAGGTGAAGGCACGAGAAAAGAAGGCCCACGACCACGAGAAGGTGCCCAGTTGCTGCAAAGACACCTTCAATGTAACCTGCCCCAAAGCTAGCAAGGCCGATTGCACTAGGGCTAATGCAAGCAAGCGCGACATAACTTCTGAAGGTCATCGAGCGAATGGAGCGTGCAAACTGCTCCTTCGGGCTCATTGGTTAATACAAACGACACCGCTTTTTGGTCGGCTTCATCGTGCAATCCCACCAGCGCCGAGTTTAAATCGCCCAGCGCTATTTGCAACCAAGCGTCGGTAAGTGCACTTTCGAGCGAGCGTTGGCCATGCGCATAGGTGCTGTTATAGCTGTGGCAATGGGTGTGAATGGCAATAAGACTGCTAATGGTGTTGTGCGTTGAATGGATAAAGTTGGTGGGTTTAAGACTTCCTTCTCCATCGGTAGCCAGTTCGGTGAGAAACTTTTCGGTTTCCACCACGCACCCCATAGCCGTGCCCGTGATGATGGCTTGTGGCTGTTGAATACCCGAACGCTGCAAGGCCACCAGCGAAGTGAGCAGTGCTCGCTTAAGCACACCACTCAATCTACGTGCCACCAACGGCGGAATTCTAGGCAATTCGGCCTCGGGAATGTCGCCAAAGGTCACCATTGTTTTAACATATACGGGGCGCAAAGGCTGTTGTGACCAGGGCTTAGAGCTTGCCGAAAGAGCAGAAAACACCAGCGAGGTGTCGTTTCCGCCAAAGCCAAACGAATTGCAAAGCACATGTTGGAGTTGCTGTTGGCGTAGCGTCTTAGCCACGGGCACAATGCCTTTATCCATGGCGTGGTGCCAATTAAGATTGCTAGGAATAAAGCCGTGGCGCATGGCTAGCAAGCAAATAACAGCCCTCAATGCTACCCGAAGCGCTCGTGGTGTGACCAGTGCGCGACTTGGTTGACGACACGGGAGGCATTGTTTCGCCAAAAACGCGGTGCAAAGCCTCGCTTTCGCTAGCGTCGTTGTTGGGTGTTCCCGTGCCATGCGCGTTAACATATTGTATATCGGCAGGCTTTAGGCCAGCTCTTTTGCAATGCTTGGCGCATAGAAAGCACGGCACCAATGCCATCATCCGACGAGGCTGTTTGGTGAAAAGCGTCGCAGGCATTGCCCCATCCGCTTAGTTGGGCCATTGCTTTTGCCCCGCGTTGAGCAGCATGTTCGGCCGTCTCTAGCACCACAAAAGCAGCTCCCTCGCCCAGGTTTAAACCAGCACGCATGGCGTCGAAGGGTCTACAAGGTTCGCCATCGAGTATCATCAACGAACGAAAACCATTGAAATGAAAACGCGAGAGACACTCTGTGCCTCCCACAACCACTTGTTTAAATCGGCCCGAACGCAGCAAGTTGGCACCCAAAATAAATGCATTAGCAGCCGACGAACACGCCGTGCTGCATGTTGTTACAAAGCCGAAGCGGCCCACATGCTGAGCCATATCCTCGGTAGAACGGCCACAATCGCCCAGCGCCACATGGTCATTGCGAGGGTCGAAACGTTGTTCGGCACAGTCCATATCGGCCACCGTGGTGCCCGACACCAATGCCACGCCCTCCAATTCATCGTCTTTGATACCCGCCATAGCCAAAGCTTCGCGCAAAGCCAGCGTGCCAAGGAGCATTGTACGCGACGTATTGCCGGTTGATACAATGCCCAATCGTTGGGCCAACTGCTCGTTAGAAAGCTTCACTTCGCCCACTGGCATCTGCCGATGTTGGGTTTGCAAAGAAGTTAACAGGCGCTATGCCGCTAACATCTTCAAGCAAAGCGTTAGCCACTTCGGATGTATTCGTGCCGATGGCCGATACAATTCCCGTCCCAGTAACAACAATCATTTGGTGCGATTTTTCTCAATATACTCGGCCATGGTGTTCACCGAAGCCAAGATTTCTTTTCCATCAGCGGGGTTACTAAGGCGAATGCCATATTGTTTTTCCATCAACACGATGAGTTCGAGGGCATCGATAGAGTCCAAACCCAGTCCGTCGCCAAACAAAGGTGCTGCATCGTCGATGTCTGCGGGGCTCATATCTTCAAGCGATAGAGCCTCGATTATTTGCTTCTTAAGGATTTCTTTCAGTTCTTCCATTTTGTGTTACCGTTATATTAGTGGCGCATGGATTGTGTTATGCGCCTGATGTTTTATATTGATTATTTGTATTTACAGGTCTCTTACCACCTCATATAATTGGGCGTGAGCTGCAAAATGGTTGTCGTCTTCGTATTCCAACCATCCTCCCAACACGTGTGTGGCCTCTTTATCCATAGCAGCAGTGTGCAACAGCGTGCTAATTTGTGCCTCATCTTGTTGCGATGCGATGAAGAAAGCCGTTTCGCCATGCACCTCGTGGCGTATAGCCAGTTCGCCCGTTGCTATATTGGGCAGCGTATAAACAAAGTGAGCAGGCGACGGAAAGAAGTTATCGGGGTTGGAAATGGTGTCTTGATACTTCACATCACTTGCCAGCGACCCGCTTTTGCCTACGAATACGATGGCCGTATTATCCTCCAACGCCAGTGTAGGCAAGGAGTCTGTGCCCTTAACCATGAGTTCGCCCACGGCGAAAAGCCAGTCGGCTAAGTCCGTCCATCTTATAAAACTTGGGGTAATCGTTGGCCCATTGTTTATAAATGGCTGTTAGTAGTGTTCCGTTGGCGTTGTCTATGTTCAGGTCATTGCCGTCGATGGCAGCCCCATTGGGGGTGATATCCACCTTTCTCAGAGGCATAAGCCTTGGCATTTCGCCCTGTTGGTTGTGTTCGTTGTGGGCATTGGCATCGCCATCGGCCCATTTCCATCGCATGGCCACATTGCATCCGCCGAAGCCCGACAGCATTTTAACAAACGAAGGTTTGCTGCTTGCCTGTCGTTGTGCACTGATGAGCAGCGGTTTGCTTACGCCCATCTCGCTAAATCCAGCGGTGGGCAACACCGTTTGAGCCTCAACGGCCATCATCGAGAGAATGGTTTCGAGCACGCCAGCAGCGCCCATCGTGTGTCCGTAGATGCCTTTAAGAGCGTTAACGGGCACATCTTGCAGTTCTGCACGGTGCAAAGCCTTGGCCTCCATCTCGTCGTTATACGGAGTGGCAGTGCCATGTGCACTCACAAAAAGCCAGCTCTTGAGCCTCGTTAGTGCCCATTGCAGCCAAAGCTCTATAACATCCTTCGCCCTTTTTCGAGGGACTAGAGATGTGATAAGCATCGTTTCTAACGGCTCCGCCTTCGATGTGCCATGCCTTATTGCAGGTTTTGCCAGCGGATAATATCATTGTTGCCGCTGCTTCGCCAAGGTTCAGCCCGTCGCGATAGAGGTCGAACGGTTTGCAAGGGGCTTGCGAAAAGGCATGAAACGACTGAAAACCCGAAACGATGAAGGCCGATTGCACATCGCAACCGCACACCACCACTTGACGATAACGCCCCATTTGCAACAAACGATGACCAAAGAGCAGCGCATGGGCGCCCGAAATACAGGCATTGCACATCACATGTGGCGCATTGGGATTGCCCAAAACACGCGCAATGATATTGGCCGACAGTCCTATGAGTGTGCGTTGGCGTGGTATGTGTGGCTGATTGTTGTCGGAAAGCAATTCTACATTGCCCTTGGTGGTGGCAATAACGATGCCCACATCGCTGCTATTGAGGTTTACATCGGCCTGTTGTGCCGCCTGTTTCACCGACAGCACCACGAGCATCTCAAACCTAGAGAGGGGCAACCCCACATCTCCCACATAGCTATTGAAGCGTTGTTCCACGGCGTTATCGTCGAAGAGCGACGCCACAAAGCTTTGTTTAAGCTGCCATTTGCCCTCGTGGGTTTGCAGTTTGTGGTGTCCTTCCAGCACGGCTGCGATATTATCGTCGCTAGTCCAGCCCAAAGGCGAGGATATGTTGTGTGCAATGCAATGCGTCATTTTATTGATATGATAGGGTAAGCGATGTGTTTATGCGAAGCATTTAGCTCCATTTGCGAGACCCAAAAGTGTTTTGTGAGTCACATATAATAGCACAGCGCCATCTATTTCACCTATTATTTTACTCGATAGTCCTTACAAATTAGATATAATTACACCAGCTTCCAGCGTTCTTGCCACGCTTGATAAAATGCCGGTCGATACCATTCCAGTTGGTATTGCTTGTTCATAAAAAGCCTGAACACTATGTCCAGTGGCCATCAAAGCATTATCTTCGCTTCGTCTAATTTCGTAATCAAAAAAATAATTTTGGCAGCTTCGGTGGGCACATAGCTAATATCCACCCTGCATTTCATGCCGTAAACGATGGGTTGACGATACTTAAACGTCAGTTCAACAAGCGGTGCAAAGTATCCATTATCGGCAATAGTGAGATACTCCAAACCATATTTAGCACCGAAAGCTTCGCGTGCATCCTCGAAGTAAAGGGCATAAGAGCCATGCCAAACCACGTTCATCGAGTCTACTTCGCTAAACCTTATCTCTATTTCTTTGGATGCTTGAAGGGTCATTTTTTCTTTTTTTAGAAGTAAGTAATAGGGTTGTAAATAATTAGCAGCTAAGGTTATGCCAGTGAAAACTTGGAGTTGTGAGCTGTATTTGTAGTGGATTATTGAGCTTATGGATTGAAAAAGTGACACACACCAACATAACTGTCCACCAATCTCCTAGCCACATACTACTTTACTACCAGCTACATACTACCTTACTACTAGCCACATACTACTTTACTACCAGCTACATACTACCAATCTCCTAGCTACATACTACTTTACTACCAGCTACATACTACTTTACTACCAGCTACATACTACTTTACTACTAGCTACATACTACTTTACTACTAGCCACATACTACCTTACTACTAGCTACATACTACTTTACTACTAGCTACATACTACTTTACTACCAGCTACATACTACTTTACTACTAGCTACATACTACTTTACTCCTTTACTACATTTTCTATCAACGCAATTTTAATTTCGGTTGTAGCCATCGTTTGTCCCTCGCATTCCACGATGGCAGAGGCCAAAGTCATGCCCATCACGTTTTCTTCTACGCGAATAGTGGTTTCGAGTTGTTGGCCAACACGAGGCAAACGCATTACACGGAAGTTACGTATAGCACCGATAAAGCCCAGTTGGACCCCTCGTTTCAGCACATACTTGTTGTAAAAGCCTTGGCGTGCAGCGCATGTTTGTGCGATATTCTCCACCAATCCCTCAGCCGAGAGACAACCATCGTTGGTAAAAATGCCATCTTCGGGCACGGTATAGCCACAAGTGGTGGTGTCGTTGTCAAATCCCAGCAGGCAATCCACCATCACAAACGGGGGCTGTTGGGGCAACAAGTCGCGTACATTCACTGCTTCGGGTTTTGGCATGTGGTTGTTGTCCATATATTAAAGAAGTTAAACCATTGTTCAGGATATTGTCTAACCACGTTCTCCAGTTCGTTAGCATAGGCCTGAGCCAGCAAGGCGATGCGTTCTTTTCGCGGTAAATGCGCTTCAGGCATGGGCAACCGCTTCACCACAGCGTGATAACTACGCGTGCCAGTTTTCACCACAAGCACCACCAATGTGGGCACATCGCGTTGAATAACGGTGGCAAACGGCCCCATAGGGAAAAGCGCTTCGGCACCAAAGAAGTTGCAAGGCACAGCTTTTTCCGAACCAAAACGCCTATCGGCCGTCATACTTAGAATCTGTCCTGTGGTAAGCGCCTCGTTAATAGCAAAGAGATGGTTCATGCCATTGCCCACTGGCACCATTCGGATATTGGTTTTTCCAAACTGCTCTTGCCTGTTTTCCATCACCGTTTGTGTTTCTTGACCAAACACCAACATGTAGATGCACTTGTTTTTTTGCCACCAAGGTGTATCCGCCCATCTCGTAGTTGCCCACATGTGCGCTAAGCATGGCAAAGGCATCAGGGCCTTTTTCCAGTTCGTTATACAGCTCCAGGTTTTCGGTAGTGATGCGAAACGTTTTGCCTGCATAACGAGCAAAACGGTCTATCATTACCTGTCCGAAGCGGTAATGATTTTTATAACACCACCAAAACGACTTACATGTGCCCCATCCCATGCGCTGGCGATAGAACCCATAGCTAGCTTTAAAGCCCTTACCGAAAAGCATATAGAACGGCACAACCACCGCCACACCCATATAATAGATGTGAAGCGAGAGGAAGCGAAAGCAGTTTATGAGCTGCTGTTGCATCCATCGGTTGCCGTCTGTTCGTCCTTGCCATTCCATATCAGCCCTACGGAGATAGCCTTTAGGCGTTGTTCACTTTGCTTTCTATATAGTCGCAGAATTGTCCCAGTGTTGTAATACCAGCCATTTCTTCGGGTTTAATCTTAAAACCGAACTTCTTTTCTACGATAACCACAATGTCAACGAAGTCTAAGCTGTCGATACCTAGGTCGTCTTTGAGTTTTCCTTCGGGAACAATTTTTTCTTCATCAATTTCCAAATCTTCGATAAGGAATTCTCTTACTTTCTCTTCGATTTCTTGTCTTGACATATTCATTTGTATATAATAGTTGTTCGTTAATATAATAATTTAAATGTTGTTGCTATTGTTATGTGGTTTTTTAGGGTTTCATCACTTCCAAAATGCTGTGTCCTCGGCCCACTCCGTCGTGTGTATGCACCACCTTCAGCCCAGCTTTTTCAATTAGTCTAGCCATGTCTTCGCTGTGATACATTTTCGAATTGCCATTGGCCAAGGCTGTAAAGTACACACTGGTCATGGTTAGGCACAGAGCAGTGGTTTCGTAACGTTGCCTATCCCAGAATGTTTCCATGATAAACAGCCTTGTTTGAGGGTTCATCACGGCTGCCGCCTTTTGCAGAATAGCCACGATTTGCGCTTCAGAGAAGCAGTCAAGAAACTGACTCATCCATATCACGTCCCATTCACCTTGTGGCAGTTTGGTGTTTTCGTCTAGCATGTTAGCAGGATAATCGCTAATGCGTTCGGCTCCAGGCTTGCCTTGAATGTTGTTGCGCATCATGCCAATTTGGCCAGGAAGGTCAACGATTGTAACCTGTACATTGTTAGAATGGTTAACACATCTCAAAGCAAAGCGGCCTGTATTGCCACCCACGTCCATGAGTTGTTGTGGATTATGAGCGAAAACGATTTTCAAAGCCTCGTCGAACGAGTGGTCACTATAAAAGTGGTCGAATCCAAACCAGCTTTTTGCACGTCTTCGGGCAGTTGAGAAAGGCCCTCGTATATTGTTGGCCACGAGCCTAAGGTTTTGAGTCCTTCGGGTTTTTCGTTTTTCAAGGCCTCTTCAAGGTAGAACAATCCGCGATAGTTAACATCGTGATTGAAGTCCATATTCACACGAGTAGAATCATCGGTGAGCAAAAACCAGCCCGTTTTCGAGAGCGAGAAGCGGCCTGTTTCTTCGTCAACCAGAACAGTTCCTACCGACAACGAGGCCTCAACCAATATTTTAATGGTGTAAGCCGATAGTTTGGTGCGCTCTACTAGTTCGTCTTGCGTTAGTCCGTCTTGGTTATCGCGCAGCAAATCAAGAATACCGAACTTTACCATTAGACGCGAAACTTGGAACACCATGGGTGCCCACGCGATGAATTGTGCTAAACGTTGCGCCTCGCCAGCCGACATGTGTTCTTGGCAATACTTCTTAGATAATGCGGGAAAGAGATGCATAATATTGTTATTTAGTTAACAGGTTTCTTAGTTTTGAGGTTAACAAGGGGGGTTAGAGCCATTGGGCAGCAAGCCAGTGCCTAGCTTTCATGCTGTGTGCGACGGCCCTTTGGCAGTATATTTAAAGGTATGCGAATAAGCTTTACACCTATATAATAGGCTCAAGGCGTAGCCAATGCACGCCCAGAGCCAAGATATAGAGTTATTTTTTCTTGCAAGCCTTCTTCAAACACTTCACCGAGCGCGCGGCCAGTTTATAAAAGATGTTTGCCAGTCGTTTTGATTCGGTGTATTGGCTACCGCTCGACACATCTTCAACCTGCAGTTTCGATACCTCTTTATTACCTTCGTAAATCAGCACATCGCAGTTTAAGTGAGCATCACCCGAACCAAGCCCAATCACCACAGCCAGTGCGGCGTTACCTAGATGCAGTTTTTCATCTTCACAACAAGGCGCAGCGGTGTGGCATCAGCTTTATCGGCAGTGGCCTGCAGCGCCCCTTTGTTAGATGCACTCCATTTTTTTCGGCAAACTGGTTCAAGCACAAATCCATGTCGTTTTTCCAGTCGGCTACATTTTTCTCGCCCTTATCTTTAAGATATTGCATGTAGGGTTTGCCCTCAATCATGAGGTCGTTGTAGTCAAGTTCCACCACACACGTGCGTTTATCGTTAACGATGCAGGCGTCGCCCTTTTGAAAAATCACTTCGCTATCGGCCATTGCCTTCGACGTCAAGGTCAACATGGCCAGCGCCATTAAAAGATGTTTCATATTGATTATCTATTGTTTTGTGTCACTACTGAGCGCCTTAGGCACTTACATAGCAGATATTTTGCTTGGCTAAAAACCTCGTGTTCTATTATTTTTTATCACCAGAGCGCTGTTTGTGCCGCCAAAGCCAAACGAATTGCTCAACACGGTGTTAACCTGAGTGTCGATGCGGTGAGTGGCGAGGCGCAGTTTCTCCGAGTGTTCGTCGGGATTTTCAAAGTTGATATTAGGAGCTACAAATCCGCCTTGCATCATCAAGATGGAGTAAACCACCTCGCTAGCGCCAGCCATCCAGCATTCGTGTCCCGTCATTCCTTTAGTAGAGCTAATCCAGGGCATGTGTTGGCCAAACAAGCGGTCGAGTGCCAGCGCCTCAAACATATCGCCTTGCGGTGTGGATGTGGCATGAGCGTTAACATAATCAATATCGGCAGGCGAGAGGTTAGCATCTGTTAGGGGCGCGAGTCATGGCTCTAACCGAGCCTTCATCGCTGGGTTGTGATATGCCACCGCCATTGCTTGAGAAGCCATAGCCCACCACTTCGCACAAGATATTGGCGCCACGCGCCACGGCATGGTCGTAATCTTCGAGCACCAAAGCAGCAGCACCGCCACTGGGGATAAGTCCATCGCGGTCGCGATCGAAGGGTCTTGAGGCCCGTTGTGGGTCGTCCATGCGCATAGAGAAAGCGCCCAAGGCATCAAAAGTGGCCATCGAATACACGTTCACCTCTTGTGCACCGCCGCACAACACCATTTCTTGAAGGCCTTGTTTAATCATCATATAGCCCAAACCCACCGAGTGGCTACCGCTTGCACATGCTGCGCTAACGGTGAAATTGATGCCTCTAAGATGGAAAATGGTGCTTAGGTTCATCGTAACCGTTGAGTTCATGGCTTGGAAGATGTATCCCGAACCCAGCAATTGCGAGTCGTGTTTCTCGTTCATAATAGCAGCAGCCTCGATAACTGGCGTTGAAGAAGAGTCGTTTCCGAAGATACATCCCACCTCGTTAGCCAACAAATATTCATCGTCTACGCCTGCCATGCCAAACGCTTCACGACTAGCCATGAAAGCATATTCGCCCTCTTCGGGTAGTCCCACGCGCAAACGGCGGTCGAGCAAGCCCTTCAACACGGGTCGTTCCACGATGCCTGTTAGTGCGCTTTGGTATCCGTAGGTAAGTCGAGCCTCATCAATGCCAATGCCCGATTGGCCAGCACGCAATGCGGCTGTTGTCTCTTCGGTGTTTTTTTCCCAAGCATCCCCAAACGCCGATGCCTGTTATTGCTACTCTTTTTGCATTTTATATTATATTAAAGAAAGCCTCATCCCAACGTCTCTTCAAAGAGAGGGCCGTGTAATGTGCCTTGTTTATTCATATTGTGTCGTCATCACTTTCCCTTTACATAGGGAAGCCTTTCGACTTTAAACGTCTTAGAGGAAACATCTCAACATATTGCCACCCATGCTTAAATAGGCTAATCACTCTCCTCTCCCCTTGGAGAGGGGGCGGGGAGTGAGGTCTTTTACAATCCTCCCGTAATGGCGATGGCTTCACCAGTGATGTAAGCCGCTCCATCCGATGCCAAGAAGGCCACCAATGCAGCCACCTCTTCGGCCTTACCAAAGCGTTTCATGGGCACCAATTTTTTCAGTTCGTCTTGGTTTAGGTCGCCCGTCATATCGCTTTCTATAAAACCTGGTGCCACGGCATTCACCGTAACCTTGCGTGCAGCCACCTCTTGAGCCAATGCTTTTGTAGCTCCGATAAGTGCAGCCTTAGCGGCCGAATAGTTTACTTGGCCAGCCATACCCTTCAATCCCGACACAGACGAGATGTTAATCACACGTCCATGGCGGTGGGTAATCATATCTTTGAGCAAGCGACGTGTAAGGTGGAAAAATCCGTTGAGCGATGTATTCACCACGCTTTCCCACTCATCGTTTTGCATAAACACCATCAGGTTGTCGCGCCTAATACCAGCATTGTTTACCAACACATCAATATAGTCGTCGGGATGGCGCTGTTGCCAATCGGCTACAGCCTGTTCGATGGCCTCGGGTTGAGCCACATCAAACTGCAATAGTTCTGCATTACCGCCCTCGGCAACAATTTGTTCAAGTGTTTGTTGTGCAGCCTCGTGGTTGTTAAGGTAGTTAATCACCACGGCATAGCCCTCTTGGGCCATCTTGATAGCTATAGCTCGCCCTATTCCGCGCGATGCCCCTGTTATCAAAGCGTATTTCATTTAGCCTTACTTTTCAAATTATTAGTCTAACCAATAGGTTTCTATTTAGCTTGCAAAGTTAAGTATATTTTTTTGCGAAATACTATACTATTTGATTATTATATTAGGGTGTTGAGCTAATAATTTAGGTGAATTAGAAGTGGCTTAGCAAACCCTATCCACCCATTGCTTTTTGCCCTTGAGGCAAGATTTATTTGTTGGGGATAGTGTGTTTCAACTCAAATCAGCCTAACACCAAATTGAGTTGAAATGCAGAAAAGTAAAAGCAGCGAAACCATTTACACGGCTTTTTAAACTATATCTGTAGGATTATGCGCGGTACAAAATGGCTTGTAGCGACAGTACAAGGCGCTTGTAGTGACGCTACAAGCTATCTTGTACTTTCTTATTGCCACAAAATGGTAGAGTATTGGCCAAAAGCAAAGAATACAATGGCCTTATCCGCCCACTATTTTTTTAATATCGTTCAGTTTATTGAGTGCCTCCATGGGGGTGAGATTGTTGATATCAAGTCCCAAAATCTCGTCGCGAATTTGCGAAAGCACGGGGTCGTCTAGTTGGAAGAAGCTTAATTGCATACCTTCTCTACTCTCATCCAGATGCTTAACACTGGGTTTGCCCACCGTTCCGCCCACTTGTGCATTGTCGGCTTCAAGCTGTTTGAGCACGGTGTTGGCCCTTTTCACGATGCTTTTGGGCATTCCAGCGATGTCGGCCACGTGTATACCAAACGAGTGTTCGCTGCCTCCGCGTTCCAATCGTCGCATGAAGATAATCTTACCATCCACTTCTTTCACGCTCACATTGAAATTTTTTTGATGCGTTTGAAGTTCTTTTCCATCTCGTTGAGTTCGTGATAGTGGGTGGCAAAGAGTGTTCGGGCGCGCGCTTTAGGCTGTTCGTGCAAGTATTCCACAATGGCCCAGGCAATACTTATGCCGTCGTAGGTGGATGTTCCACGGCCCAACTCGTCGAAAAAGCACCAGCGAACGGGGCGATACATTGTTGAGAATGTTCGAGGCCTCGGTCATTTCTACCATAAAAGTAGACTCGCCCTGGGCTATATTGTCGCTAGCTCCCACACGTGTAAATATCTTATCGACCAATCCCACGCGTGCACTTTCGGCCGGAACGAAACATCCCACCTGGGCCAGAAGCACGATAAGCGCTGTTTGGCGTAGCAAAGCCGACTTACCGGCCATGTTGGGACCAGTGATAATGATGATTTGTTGGCGTTCGGTGTCGAGCAGAATATCATTGGGCACGTAGTGTTCGCCGGGTGGAAGTTGGGTTTCGATAACAGGATGTCGGCCTTGGCGTATGTCCAGGGCATCGCTATCTTCAATCACGGGGCGCACATATCGGTTTTCTTCGGCCGTTTTGGCAAAACTAAGTAGGCAGTCGAGTCGTGCCACCACGTTGGCATTGATTTGAATTTGAGGGATAAACTCTTGTGTGGCAGCGATAAGTTCGTTGAAAAAGACGTTCTTCAAGCGATTGAATTTTTCTCATCGGCGCCCAATATTCTTTCCTCGTATTCTTTAAGTTCTTGCGTGATATAGCGTTCGGCTTGGGCCAAAGTTTGCTTACGCACCCACTCTTCGGGCACTTTATCTTTATAGGTGTTGCGCACTTCGAGGTAGTAGCCAAACACGTTGTTGTAGCCAATTTTTAGACTACTGATGCCAGTGGCCCTCGGCTTCGCGCTGCTGAATGTCGATAAGGAAGTCGCGCCCGCCACGCGAGATGTTGCGCAGTTCGTCGAGTTCGGGGCAAAATCCCTCGGCAATAACGTTGCCGCGGTTCACCACCAGGGGTGGGTCGGGTTGTATTTCGTGTTCAATTCGGTCGCGCAGACTTTCGCAAAGGTTCATTTGTTCGCCTATTTGGCGTATCGTTTCGTTCTCCGCTTCAAGGCAAGCAATCTTTAAAAGGCTGAATGGCTTGCAGTGCATTTTTGAGTTGAACCATCTCGCGAGGCGACACACGTCCAACGGCAACCTTCGAGATAATGCGTTCGAGGTCGCCAATTCGGTGCAGCTGTTCGTCGAGAAGTGCGCGAAAATCGGGGTAACGAAAGATGTAATCCACCACATCTAGGCGTTGTTCGATGGGTTTTACCTCTTTAAGTGGGAACACCAGCCATCGTCTTAGCAAGCGTCCACCCATGGCAGTAACGGTGCGGTCTACCACATTGAGCAGCGAAGCGCCATCTTCTTGCATGGGTTGAACCAGTTCGAGCGAGCGAATGGTGAACTTATCCAGTCGCACATAGCGGTCTTCCTCAATAAGGGCGAGGGCCGTAATGTGTGCGATATTGTTGTGTTGCGTAATCTCAAGATACTGCATAATGGCGCCAGCAGCCACCACCCCACTTTGTACATGCTCCACACCAAAGCCTTTAAGGTTTTTTGTTCCAAAGTGTTTAAGCAATTTTTGTCGAGCCGTTTGTTCGGTAAACACCCAATCATCGAGTTCGAACACACAATGTTTGTTACCAAAATAGCGTTCAAAGTCTTTTTTATGTGTGCGTTCGTAGAGCACTTCTTTAGGTGCAAAGCTTCCTAGCAGCTTCTCCACATAGTCGAACGAGCCTTGCCCTGTGATAAATTCGCCAGTAGAAATATCGAGAAAAGCCACACCGCAGGCCGTTTTACCGAAGTGCACAGCAGCCAAAAAATTGTTTTCTTTGTAATTTAGAACGGTGTCGCCCATGGCTACACCCGGCGTAACCAGTTCGGTAATACCACGTTTAACGAGCGTTTTTCGTTAGTTTAGGGTCTTCCAATTGGTCGCAGATGGCCACGCGTTTGCCCGCCCTGATGAGCTTAGGCAGATAGGTATCAAGGGCATGATGGGGAAACCTGCCATTTCAGTGGCATCGCTATTGCCTTTATTGTTGCGCTTAGTGAGTGTAATTCCTAGCACGCGAGCAGCCCTCAACGGCATCTTCGCTGTAGGTTTCGTAGAAGTCGCCACAACGGAAAAGCAACAAGGCATCAGGATGTTTGGCCTTGAAAGAATAAAATTGCTTCATCATGGGGGTTAACCCCTGATCGTTTTGCGCCATTGTATTGATTGGGTTTGAGTGAACAATTTGTTTAGTAATAGGGTAAGCAGGGTTTGGATGGCAAAATATTTAGGATGCCTTGCATAGCTAGAAAACCTATTAGAAGCTAAAAACCTATCGCCGCTATCTAGTTAACCTCAGACGAAACAGCGCCTCTCAAGCCCTTCATACCCACAACGTAAGCCTTAGCCGAACCAAATTTCAGGTTCATATCAATGCGCACGGGCACGTGGTTGGCATCATCGGTAACAAAGAAGCGAGCAATCTCTCTGGGTTTGCTATTTGGTTTGCGCTCGATGTAAGCCAGTTCAAGGCAGCGATATTTAATTTTGTTATCGGCCTTCACTGTGGTTTTTTTCCGTTATAGCGTAGCACAGCGGGTATAAACTCATCGCCTTCGGCCACGGTAAAGGGAATTTCGTTGCCGTTTTTCCATCCTTCGGGGTTGAACGAACGCGCTCTCAAGAAGATGTTCATCATGTCGAACACACACTCTTCTAGCGTTTTTGTTACCCCAAAAGTGGTTGCCATCGTGATACTGGCGATGCTGTTTTATATGGCATTTGCCATCGGCATAACTGTAATACACCTCGTCTACGGTGTAACGACTGCCTTCGTGCGCCCCTTTTCGATAGTAAAGGGGAGCCATATCCAAAGAAGAATAACACAGAAGTGTATCGCGAAGTATGAAAAAATTGTCTACTTTGCTGTTGCCACGCGTGATAAGACTGCCACGATAGGCGGGCTTGCCGTTATAAAGACTTTGAACCACCGACATAGATGCCGTGCCTGCCTTTACCCAAATAAACTTCCAGTTGAAATAAAGGTTATAAGTAAGAAACTCTCCCGACTTAAATGCGGTGTTGCGAAACGTGCATTGTGCTTGCGATTGAGCTGCCACAAAAAACAGGGCGAGCATCAAAATCAACTTTATCTTCTTCATCTCGTTTTTTCTTTTTATGCGATATGCTAGTGGTTTTACACGAGCATACGCGGGTTATGACATGAGAGAAGGCGCGAGGCCTTCACTTTGCGCGTTGGTTTTGTTAGGGGTTAGGGCCACGAGGCGAGGCGATGTACTTGTGCAAATGGCGTTGGATGCCTATTAGTGATGTGTATGCGACTAACCTTTTCACTTCAAGTTGTTGGGCAAAGGTATGCCCATTTGTATGGCTCTTTCAAGATTACGGCGTTTAATGGTCTTGCGTTTATCGGCCTTTTGCTTGGTAATCTTACCCGGTTTTTGTTCGTTTAGCTGTTTAGCAATGGGGTTCCACGTGCGTGTGGCATCCCAATTGGCCTTACATTCTATTTCTTCGGGGAAGTAATACACTGTTTCGGGTTCAAGGCCATGATAGTAATCGCCCGTGTCCCAGCGTCCATTGCCATTGCGGTCTACAAACAATCGCAGGTAATAAGTGGCTGGAGGCAGATAGTAGAAGTTGGCCATACCAGCCACGGCGCGCGTTTGTTTCACCACGGCATCTTGTGCATTGAGCAACTGAACCACCACATTAGAATCGGTAAGCGCAGTAAGCGTCACGGCCAATGTAGCAAATTCGTTGTCGTCTTTCACCTTAAAGCCCTGCTTAATCTTGCCCGAAGCCACCCCGTAGATGTCGGTGAAGGCCAATGAGTCGAACTCCAAGCTGTATTCAACGCCTGGTTTCCATTCAGCTTGTAGCTCCAGCCTTCGTCGATGCAAGAGATTGGTTCCCACCGGAGCCACACTGTCTGCCGCTTCGCGCACCCTAATGCGATAGCGAGCCTCAAACCACAGCGTGTCGCGCTTGCTATAAAGGTGCACTTTGGTAGAATCGAGCCTTTGCAAGGGCGTTGGTAGCATTATCGAAACATTCTCGTCGGGGGCCATATTGCTGTTAACATTGAGTTGAACGGCCAGAATTTCGGGTTGCATTTGCGTTTCGTAGGGGTCGCCTTTCTTCTTAGCTTTCTCCTGAGCCTTCTTCCATTCGTCCACTTTCTTTTGCTTTTTCTTTCATTCGTTTTGGCATAAGGCGTTTTTCGAAAGCAGTTCAAGTGTGTCGGTGTTAAGGCGCAGATTGCCCAGCGTGTCGGTGCCCAGATATTGCATTTGCATGCGCAAGGTGTCTTGATTAACCAGCATTGAATCTTTAATCCAATAGGTTATCGAGTCTTTTTTAAGCGATGGCATCACCACAAAAGCCTTATCGGCATTATCGAAATTTAGTCCTTTGATTTGTGGTAGTTCGTTGTTTCCAGCCGTAAAGACGAGCGAGAAACACTCGGGCTTGGTTCTTTCGGCCTTAACGAAGTATCTATCGGTTAGCACATGCGTGAAAGCGCGCAGCATAACATTGTCGGGCAGGAAGTGTGTGTAGCTCACTCGCGAGATAGAATCAATGCGAAGCGAGTCGCGCCAAATGGTGTCTTGCCTTACATCAGGCTTAGACGAGGGCACAATAACCTCACGATTGAAGGCCATTTTTTTCGCTCTTTTGAGTGAGATGATAGTCGCCATCCACATCTTGCAAAGCGTAAATGCGATACTTTCCAGCAGCCACGCCACGAATAATAAAGTGTCCACGCGCATCGGTTTTGGCCACTCTCACCATTGGTAGCTTAAGAAAAGCGCTATCCTCAAGGTTGGAATACAGGCCCACGAGTATGCCTTTCACCGGTTCGAGGGTTGTCGGCATCAAGCACCCAGCCAGCAACTTCCATCGTATCGATGTGTTCGCCTGTAGAGAAAGTGTAGGTATAGTTGCCCAAGGGATTGCCTTCGTTGTTATCAGATATAGCATCCGAGAAGTCAACGGTGTAGGTTGTGTTGGGTTTGAGCGAGTCTTTCAGTTCGATATTGATGTTTTTTCCACCCGCTTTAATATCTGGCGCTTCAAGTTGAGGCGGCGAAACCACCACGTTTTCGGTGGCGTTTTCAAGCTTAATAAACTCATTGAAGCGTATGTGCAGCTTGCGCGAGCCAACGCCAGTGGCCTTTTCGGCTGGAGTTGCTCCCACCACTTTGGGCGGTGTTTCGTCGTACCAACCACCGTCGGGGTTACCCATTCGGGCGCATGCGGCCATCAAAACCACTGCAAACAACAACAAAACCAACTGCCACACCTTGCCTTTAAGGGCGTTGGTGCGTGTTGTGTTGTGCGTAAAGTGCGTGTTGTTGCGTTCCTTCATATTTACTTTTTACCTGCTATTGCTATTTTTTTACACCTTATAATAAGGTGTGATTATTCTATTATTTAATGGTTTGCGTGCTACTGATGCACACAATTCGGCATTCCGCAAAGGTAACAATAAAAAAATGAAATTGCCCGCCTTGTTCATGGTTTTTTTGGCTTGATGTTAGAGATTATTTGCCTTGTTTACTGGGATGAATTCCCTGTTATTAAAGATTACGTGCCTTGTAAATAGAGATTATTTGGTTTGTTGGTAATGAATATTTGCCATATTGCCGGTTGTTCTCCATAGGCGTTGCACATTCACAAACAGTCTTTTTTTATAACATTCCGCCAATTTTCTTGCTTATTTTTCTAGTCAAAAAAACAACCATCGTACTGTTCTTTTATCCTCTAAACGTTAAAATTTTGTTCTTTTCTATCCCTCGTTTGTATTTCTATAAAAAAAATATTCATAGGCTTGATGGTTTTAAGTAAATTCCACTAACTTTGCATACGTTAGTGGCTCTTTGTGCAACAGGTGTGCATCGTCATGCATTTTGCTTACAAAAACGAAGTCCATCAACAAGAAACAAGTAGGCTATAGCACTGCTAAATACCGCTCAACAAAAAGCAAATTATAATTTACAGCTAGTAATAAAATAAACCGACAAACTTACCATGCTATCAGAAAAACGACAGGAAAGCTATTCTTGAGCTCATACATCGACAAGTGGTTCCAGCCATTGGATGTACAGAGCCCATCGCCGTGGCCCTTTGTGCGGCCAAGGCTAAAGAACTTTTAGGCTGCACGCCCGAACGTATTGACGTGCGACTGAGTGCAAACGTACTTAAAAACGCTATGGGAGTGGGCATTCCTGGAACGGGAATGATTGGACTTCCCATTGCTATTGCGCTGGGTGTACTCATCGGCGACAGCGAAAAACAATTGGAAGTGCTCAAGGGTTGCACACCCGAAAGCGTGAAATTGGGCAAACAAATGATTGCCGAAAACCGCATCGACATTAAGTTGGAGACCGAAGACACCAACAAACTCTTCATCAACATCACTTGCACTAGCGGTAACGAAATGGCCGAAGCGCGCATCAAAGGGTCGCACACCAACTTTGTTTTCCTGCGTAAGAATAGCGAAGTGCTTCTCGACAGAGCTGCTTGCAGTGCCGAAGCGGTGGCTAAAACCGATGTGGAACTGTCTATGCGCAAGGTTTATGAGTTTGCTACCGAGTCGCCACTGAGTGATTTGCGCTTTATTCTCGAAGCTAAAACACTGAACGAAAACGCATCGCGATGTGGACTGGAAGACAACTACGGACACCAACTGGGCAAAACCATGTGCAGCCCACTAGGAAAGGGCGTGCTTGGCGATAGCATTTTCGCCCACATTCTCTCGGCAACGGGTGGCGCATGCGATGCACGTATGGCCGGTGCAATGGTGCCTGTGATGAGCAATAGTGGCAGTGGCAACCAAGGTATCTGCACCACAGTGCCCGTTACTACCTTTGCGCGCGAGAACCACAACACCGAAGAGGAACTCGTTCGCGCCCTCATCATCAGCAATCTCACGGCCATCTACATCAAACAACACCTCGGAACGCTCTCGGCCTTGTGCGGATGCGTGGTGGCAAGCACTGGAAGTAGCTGCGGAATAACCTTTCTCATGGGCGGAAATTTCGAACAAATATGCTACTCGGTGAAGAATATGATTGCCAATCTCACGGGAATGATATGCGACGGGGCTAAACCTTCGTGCGCCCTTAAGCTCTCAACGGGTGTTAGCACGGCCGTGTTGAGCGCCATGTTGGCCATTCAACACAAATATGTTACTTCGGTAGAGGGTATTATCGACGACGATGTAGACCGCTCTATACGTAACCTTGCTGCCATTGGTAGCCGAGGAATGGACGAAACAGATAAGTTTGTGCTTGACATTATGACGCACAAATCGTGTTAACTAGAAAAAAAGCTATATACAATAAAAAAACCACCTAGTAAACTTTAATTAAATAATAAACAAAAACAAAACCCCACTAGATATGAATAAATTTAGATTTGCCTTTACTGACAGCTTTGCTAGCTGTCTTTGCGCTGGGGGCATCGGCTCAGATGCAAGAACCAGTACATGTAAGCGTACAACAAAAAAACAGGTTTCACCTACAGAAGTTGATGTTATCTTCACTGCTAAGATTGATAACGGATGGCATGTCTACTCTACAGGACTGCCAAGCGGTGGACCTATCTCGGCTACCGTTACCACCGAAAAAGGCCGAAGGCGCTCAAGCTGCAGGAAAACTGCAAGCTAAAGGAAAAAGAACTGAGCAACTACGACAAATTGTTTGAAATGAAGTTGCGCTACTTTGAAAAACGCCGTGAGCTTTGTTCAAAGATATAAGATAACTGGAAAAAAACCTATCATATTAAAGGTTATCTGGAGTATGGCGCATGCAACGACCAAAATTGTTTGCCTCCTACGCAAGTGGAATTCGACTTTAAAGGCAACGGACCTGCCAATGCTCCCGATGCCAAAGAAACGAAAAACTCCTGCACAACTGGCTAAAGAAAAAGCCGACTCGCTCGCTGCTCTGGCAGCTGCCAACAACAAAAACTGAAGCCGACACCACAAAAAAAGCTGCCACAACAGCTGTTAATAGCGATAACGACAACGTGGCACAAGCTGGACTTTGGGCACCCGTAGTGGCCGAACTGCAAGCCTATAATGGCGACCAAGGTAAGTCGGACAATTCTATTTTCTACATCTTTGCCATGGGTTTCATAGGCGGTTTGCTCGCACTTTTCACACCTTGCGTGTGGCCTATCATCCCCATGACGGTGAGTTTTTCTCAAACGCTCACAAAATAAGGCTAAGGGCATACGCGATGCCCTCACTTATGGCGTGAGCATCATCGTTATATACGTGGCATTAGGCCTTGCCGTAACCGCTGCCTTTGGGCCTTCGGCACTCAACTCGCTGTCTACAAACGCTGTATTCAACATTCTGTTCTGCCTTTTGCTCATCATTTTCGCCCTCTCGTTCTTTGGATGGTTCGAAATTCGCCTGCCCGACAAATGGGGGTAACGCTGTAGACAGCAAAGCTTCGTCTACTAGTGGCATCCTTAGCATCTTCCTCATGGCCTTCACTTTGGCCCTGGTGTCGTTCTCTTGCACTGGCCCTATCATCGGTTTCTTGCTCGTTCAGGTATCTACTTCGGGCAGCATCATGGGTCCTGGCATTGGTATGCTGGGTTTCGCCGTGGCTTTAGCTCTGCCCTTTACACTGTTCGCCCTGTTCCCAACGTGGCTTAAGAAAGCTCCTAAATCGGGTAGTTGGATGAACACTATCAAGGTTGTACTGGGCTTTATCGAACTGGCTTTCGCCTTAAAGTTCTTCTCTGTGGCCGACTTGGCTTACGGATGGCATTTGCTCGACCGCGAAGTGTTCCTCTCAATATGGATTGCACTGTTCTTCTTACTCGGTCTGTACCTCATCGGTAGACTTAAATTTGCTAGCGACCAAGGTAGTTCTGATGCCATGCCCGTGCCCTGTGTGATGCTTGGTTTGGTGTCGTTTGCCTTTGCCATCTATATGGTTCCTGGCCTTTGGGGTGCTCCCTGCAAGGCTGTTAGCGCCTTTGCACCACCCATGAACACACAAGACTTCAACCTCTATCACAACGAAGTGCGCGCTCAATACGATAGTTACGAAGAGGGTATGGCCGCTGCTGCTGCTCAAGGCAAACCTGTACTCATCGACTTTACGGGCTTTGGCTGTGTTAACTGCCGCAAAATGGAGGCTGCTGTGTGGACCGATCCGCAGGTTGCCGACAAGCTTACTAAGGAATATGTGCTTATTTCGCTCTATGTTGACGATAAGAAGCCGCTGCCCGAACCTATCGAAGTGACCGAAAACGGACAAAAACGAACACTGAGAACCGTTGGTGATAAGTGGAGCTACTTGCAACGCAGCAAGTTTGGAGCTAACGCTCAGCCCTTCTATGTGGCTGTTAACAACGAGGGTAAACCCATTGCCCGCTCGTATAGCTACGACGAAAACATTTCGCATTACATGGATTTCCTTAACCAAGGACTTACCAACTATAGAAGTAAGCGCCCCACGTGGGTAGCAATGCTTCTCTCTTTGGGGCTTAAACACATGGCCTCACATTCACTAACCTGCTTAATGGTGCATTGTTGTTGCACCTTTAGGCAGGTTTTTTTCGTGCTCAAGCATGCCTTGTTTTTGTAAATTATTCGGCTTAGATTTTTAACAAAAAAATCTAGGCGTTTTTTTCTAAGTCGCGCCCACACTTGCCTGCATAAATTGGAGTATTAGGAGGGGTTTGCTGCATATTTTTGCATAATTGGGGCAAAAGTTGGTGCGCTACGAAATATGGTAGCTCTTTGTTTCTATCAGTCCATTACGTGTTTTTCTGCCTAAAAATTCTGTCTAAAAATTTGCCTTTATTGGCCCTACAAATCAGGTATAATATTGATAATCAAGCATATATAAGAAACTAAAAAAGTGAGACTAAGGGCTTGATGCAAACCCATTTCTTACCTACTACTTAGTCTCAACACTTTGCAAAATGGTGCAAAACACTTTGCGTTTTGCAGCAAAACGCACTGCTAACTCGTGCTAAACGCAGTGCTAACTCGTGCTAAACGCAAGGCTAAATGCAGCAAAACGCAAGGCGTGTGAGCAAAGGGCACGGCCAATTTTATGCAAAAAAACAACTGACGTGAACCACCAAAAAAGTGGGAAAAAGGCGCAATAAGCATAGAATTAGCACCTTTTTTTCCCACTAAAAACTCAAAAAGCAGCGCAAAAAGTTATGATTTAAGCTCCTGCCTTTATGCAATATTCATTATTGTGTTAGCGGGCTTATGCACAAGCACTTACACCATTTTTGGTCTCGTTTGGGGCATTAAAAGCCTATTTTGGGGCATCGCCTACAGGCGTTTTTGCCTTTTCTAAAAAGTGGTGTAGTACTGAAATGCGTTTTGTAAAGTCTATTTACCGTAGCTTTCAATCATTACACCCAGCTTTTTTTAAACCCAAATCAATTGTAAGACCACTAATCACACAATTGATATTGCTTACATTTCATCCAGTTCATCTTTTGTTGACTTGTCGGCATCTTGCCTATGATATTGTTTGAGCGTAGTGCACCACATTTTCAATAACAACATCGGCAATGTGTCCAGCAATACACAAAATCAAAACAACTCTACCCACTGTTTTTTTGGGTAAAAAGACATAATACCTAGTACGAAAAACTTCACCCCAAGAAACAAACTACGGGGTTGAGTAGGTCCGTAAACATAGTCGGAGGCACGCGAAGCCCCTTTATCCAAATCCTTTTGGTAAGCATCGAGCAAGTTTTGCACCCCCGCACTAGCCTGTAATTTCACCTGCTTAGTTATGTAGAAATCATAGGCAAGCTTCAGGTTAAGCGTGAGAAACGCGGGAGTGTGCTCAATGATAGAAAAGTCGTTGGTGCGTTCGCTGCCCCCTTTGGGGTGGCCAACATACATTCTGCCCGTGTAAACACCCGATAGCGACACGGCAAAATCGATGGTGGGATGCACCGTAAGCGTGAAATATCCGTAGGTATCGGGCGTTCGCAGCAGACGTTTAGTGGTTTTAAACTCGGGAGCAGCATCGTCGTCCCACTCTTCGGCTTGTCGATATCGGCTGCTTTGCCAAGTGAAACCAGCTTGCAATTGCGCCCACGACGAGAGCGAAGCCTTGCCCTCGAGGTTAATTCCATACACCGTTGCGCCGTTAGAATTGAAGCGTTCTTCAACACGTGCGCCATCAATAATCACATCATCAGCCAGTTTGCGTGTAGCAAACATATTGTTAAGGCGTGTGTAAAAGCCCTCAATAAGAACGTTGGTTTGTACTGTTCCAAAACTTTTATAGAGGTCGGCCGATGCACTAAAGCTGTGCGAACGTTCCTCTTTCAAATCCTTAGCCAACGCAATTTTCACACGGTCGCCATCAGCAATACGCGTATGAAGGTCTTCATCAAAAGCCTGTGGGGCTCTAAATCCGCCAGCGTAAGTAAGTCGGAAATTGGTGTTGGGCGTGGGATTGTAGCGCAGATTAACGCGCGGACTAAAGATAAGATGCGAGATAAGGTTGTGTTTGTCTAGTCGTCCGCCCAGAAGCAAGCCCCAATGGTTGTTTTTCCATTCGTTTTGAGCAAAGAAGCTACCAATATTCACGCGCTGTTCCATCAGGCTGTTGTAGCCCAGCGAGTGGTCTTTAATGCGGTCGTAGCTATATTCGGCCCCCACAACAAGACTCGAAGGCATGAACCACAGACGGTCGAAATTGTGCACATATTGCGCACCAGCAATGTAATTGATGTTATGCGTAAGGTTATAGGCTCGTTGTGCCTTATCGTAGGCTTGCGCATCGGCCAGCGTTTGTTGTTGGTTGGCGGGCAGCGTAGCGGCATCGTCTTCGCTCATATCGAGGTTAAGACCCAGTTTATAGGCTTCGTTCAAGGCCTTAAGTCCATCGGCAGCAGTGGCCAGTTCGCCCAGTCCGCCGTAATAACTCTTACGGTCAACGTTTTGAAACGAGGCATAAGCACTGAAATGTCCCTTACCATTAAGGCTAAAGAGGTCGTAGCCCAAGCTTCCGCCGTTGATGGTATGTTCGATTTGTTCGGCAATATTGGCCTCGTGAGCAGGCAAGTAAAGTTTGTTTCCGCCGCGTCTATACTCCTTCAAGCCGTGGTATTTAAGGGTTATTTTGGAGTAATCGGTTAGTCGGAAGAAAGAGCTAAGCCCCACGGTTTTATTATCTAGCGTGGGAAGGTCGGTGTAACCATCGCCATCACGGTCGTAAGCAGCGCGGTGTCGGCTTTGTCCATAGAGATAAAACCCAGCTCTATTATTGGTTGTAACAACCGATAGGTTGCCCGTGGTGTTGTTGTCGAAAGCAGTAGAGCCATTTGTTGCGCCTGTGATGGTGTGCGCCACATCGGCCGAATTTTCGCTAGGTTCTTTGGTAATGATGTTGATGGTGCCGCCAATGGCCGAAGCACCGAAGAGCGCCGAGCCACCACCGCGAACAATTTCAACACGTTGCACCATGTTAGAGGGTATCTGTTCGAGTCCATAAACACCTTGAAGGGCCGTGAAAACGGGTCGCGAGTCGATTAATATTTGCGAATAATGACCATCAAGCCCATTGATGCGCACCTGCGAGAATCCGCAATTGGTGCAATTATCTTCGGTTCGCACGCCCGGTTGGAAGTTCAAACCCTGCACCAAGGTTGTAGAATGGGTAGACTCGAGCAACTTCGTGTCCAGAACATTCACAACCACAGGCGACTCACGTCTTAGTGTTTGACTACGATTGGCCGACACAACAACCCTCGTCGAGCGCAATTTCGTCGGGTTCAAGCACCACATTCAGCTCATGGGTATTATTCTTTTGCGTTATCACCTCGTGTTTGTAAGCCCTATAACCCGCTGAGCGCACCTCCACAATCACCTTTCCCACAGGCAGGTTTCGCAGCATAAAATGGCCATCGGCATCGGTGGTGGTGGTGATAACTGTACCCAAAAACCAGCACGCTAGCGTGCGAAAGAGGGTGTTGTGTTTTACTATCCACAACGCGTCCCTTAATGTTGGCTTCGGTATTAACTTTCACTTCGTTCTCGTGCCTTGCGTAAGTGGGCAGCGAAATAACGAACGTAGTGGCGAAAACAAACGCCGATTTACATAAAAATCTGTTTTTACGGTTCTTTTCTTTATCATTTTAAATTGTTTTTAAATTCAAGCATGTTCTGTAAATCATCGATATAGTCACAGCACGCCCCATAGGGCTTTTTGTGGCCTTATCAATGATTCTAGAGCGCGCCTTTGATTTGTTAATGCAAAGGTAGGATGTTGTAAGGAATGGCGCAATACCTAGAAGTAGGGAAAAAGCATCACTCTCTGCCCCTCTCCAAAGGGGAGAGGGAGGGGTATGCTTGATGTCTTTCGTAGTTGTTTGCTTCGGTGATTTAAGCTTTATGAACTTAGTAACCTCTAGTATAAGGCATTAGTAAACCTCGATAAAGAACACTTCGCCATCGCGTTGTAGGCCTAATCCCAAAAACAACTTGGGAGTTGGCTTTCGCTTTGTCGGTATCCTTATCGAGGGCTTACTGTATTAACTACAGGTTATAAACCTTTTACTTATTCAATTTCCACGTTGCGCCGTCCTTAGTATCCTTCACTTCAAAGCCAGCGGCGGCCAATTCGTCGCGTATGCGGTCGCTGGTGGCCCAGTCTTTATCGGCCTTAGCCTTGGCGCGCAGGTCGAGAACCATGTCAACAACCTGTCCGAAAGCCTCTTCGCGAGCATCGTTGTTGTTGCCGTTTTCGGCTTTAAGTCCGAGCAATTGGAAGGCAAAGAGGTGCATGGTGGCAGCTAATTGTTCGAGGTGTTGGGCCGAAATCTGCGCTTTATGGTCGATAAGGGTGTTGATAAGTCGGCATGCTTCGAAGAGATGACTCAGCACCATGGGTGTTTGGAAGTCGTCGTTGATGGCCGCATAACATTTTCCAGGCAATTCGTTGACGATGGTTGCCGTGCTCTCGTCGCTGTTTTTGGCAGGCTGAATGCGTTGCAAATCAGCAATACCGTTAAGCAGTCGTTCTAGTCCTTTCTCGCTAGCTTGCAGGGGCTTCGTTAGAGAAGTCAACCGTTCCGCGATAGTGAGCCGAGAGGATAAAGAAACGAATAGTCATGGGCGAGTAAGCTTTTTCGAGCATTGGATGCGAGCCCGTGAAGAACTGTTCGAGGGTAATGAAGTTGCCAAGACTCTTTCCCATCTTCTGTCCGTTGATGGTTATCATATTATTGTGCATCCAATAGCGCACCATTTGTTCGCCTTCTGAGGCCACAGCTTGTGCAATTTCGCATTCGTGGTGTGGGAAAATAAGGTCTATTCCGCCACCATGAATATCGAATTTATTACCCAAATACTTGCGTCCCATGGCCGTACACTCGCAGTGCCAGCCAGGAAAGCCATCGCTCCAAGGGCTAGGCCATCTCATGATGTGTTCGGGTTGGGCGCGTTTCCAGAGGGCAAAGTCGGCTTGATTACGCTTTTCGCCCACACCGTCTAGCTGTCTAGAAGCGTCTAAAAACGTCTTCGAGATTTCGGCCAGAGAGAATGCCATAGCGATGTTTTTGGTTGTATTTGGCAATATCGAAATAGATAGACCCATTGCTTTCGTATGCAAAACCATTGTCGATGATTTTCTTTACCAACTCTTCTTGTTCGATGATATGGCCCGAAGCTTGTGGTTCGATGCTAGGTGGGAGCACGTTAAGCATTTGCATGGCAGCATGATAAGTGTTGGTATAATGCTGTGCAATCTCCATTGGTTCGAGCTGTTCTAAGCGTGCTTTCTTAGCAATCTTGTCGTCGCCTTCGTCTGCATCGTGTTCAAGATGGCCCACATCGGTGATGTTTCGCACGTAGCGCACCTTGTAACCCAGGTGTTGCAGATAGCGAAACACTACATCGAAGGTGATGGAAGGGCGCGCATGCCCTAGGTGTGGGTCGCCATAAACCGTGGGTCCACATACATACATGCCCACGTTGGGCGCGTGTAGGGGTTCGAAACGCTCCTTTTGACGGGTTAGGGTGTTATAGATTAATAGGGGGATGTGGATAAATCTACCCCACAACTGGCCTCACTCCCGTCCCTCTCCAAGGGAGAGGGGCGTGGTATGCTGTGTTGATTCGGTTGTTTGCGCCGAATGGCTTTGATTTTGCGCTGAATTGTCAGCGGGTTTATTTTGTTCGTTCATATTCTTATTTGTTTTCTGCCTCACCCTTAACCCACAACCAGCCTCACTCCCCAACCCCTCCAAGCGGAGAGGGGCGTGGTATGCTGTGTTGTTTGGGCAAGTGACGACTCGTTATTGCTATGTTAGAATTGTTGATGATTTATATTTGTTGTGAGCTTCAAGGCTAATCACGCCCCTCTCCGCTTGGAGAGGGGTTGGGGGTGAGGCTGTTTTCAATCAGTCTTAGCAGATGTTCCACCGCATCTTTCTCGTCGATATTCTTCTCAACGCATTCTTTTTTGCGATAGAGCGACACCTTTCCAGGGCCAGCACCCACATAACCAAAGTCGGCATCTGCCATTTCTCCGGGTCCGTTTACGATGCATCCCATGATACCAATCTTCAAACCCTTCATGTGTTTAGTGGCTTCACGAATGCGAGCGATGGTAGAACGCAGGTCGTAGAGTGTGCGTCCGCAGCCAGGACAGCTGATGTATTCGGTTTTAGTGGTGCGCAAACGTGCTGCTTGCAGAATGCCAAAGGCAGTGGCATCCACGTCTTCGTCAGAGATATCGCCATCGTTCATCAGCCAGATGCCGTCGGTTAGTCCATCAATCATCAGTGGTCCCATATCGGCAGCGGCCTTTAGTTGGAACAAATCCTTCTCTTCGTTGGTGTGTCGATACATTTGCGCAAACACCACAGGATTGTTTAAGCCCGCTTGCCATAGCTCGTGAACGAGCGCACGCTGGTCGCCCACCTTGTTTTTATGCGTGCTCATGCACACCACAACCACCTCTGGATGGTGTTTAAGGCAAGCAATATACTCTTCGCTATCAGCTCCATATTGCAGCACAAGGAACTTCACATCGGCCTGAACCAACGAGATAAAGGGCACAGCATTGTGTGGGAAGATGGGGTAAACCTGCTCGACGACCTGCGGATTGGTGCTAGCGAGCTGCATATAAGCATCGTAATCCATGATATAACGGCGCTGTGGCGAGAGTGTAGCAGGAAGATGTCGACCGATATAGATGTAATCGGGCGTTTGGTCTACGTTAGTCACCACATGAACCTTATTCTTATCCATGCGATTGCTTATCACCACGGGTGAATTTTGGCCGCCGATATTGGCCACGGGGTTAGTGCTACGCCGTTCGGGTGCAACGAAATTAAAGCCATTAGCCACCTTTGCCGGTATGGGAAGATGTGGCGCGCGAGCCGAAACATAATCTACCAGTGCACGTGCCACGGGTATTTCGGCCTCGGGTTCTTCGCTAAGCGACACGCGAATGGTGTCGCCAATGCCATCAGCCAATAGTGCACCGATGCCCACAGCGCTTTTAATGCGACCGTCTTCGCCCTCTCCAGCCTCGGTAACACCAAGATGTAGGGGATAGTTCATGTTCTCTAGGCGCATTTGTTGTACCAAAAGACGCACCGATTGCACCATCACCACAGTGTTAGAAGCTTTGATTGAGATAACCACATTATTGAATTGCTCTCGTTTACAGATGCGAAGAAACTCCATACAACTTTCAACGATGCCAGCAGGAGTGTCGCCATAACGACTCATAATGCGGTCGGATAGCGAGCCATGGTTAACGCCAATGCGCACGGCTGTGTTGTTTTGGCGACAGATATTAAGGAAAGGCACGAAGCGTGCATCAATCTTTTTAATCTCTTCGGCATACTCTTCGTCGGTATATTCCAACTGTTTGAACGTTCGTCCTGGGTCTACATAGTTGCCAGGGATTAATGCGAACCTTCTCAACATGCTGCGCAGCCACGTCGGCAACGTTGGCATTGAAATGCACATCGGCAACAAGTGGCGTGTGTAATCCCAGCTAGAAAGCGCTTGTTTGATGTTTTGCAGGTTCTCGGCCTCGCGTTTTTCCTTTGCGTGGTAAGCCTCACCAGTTCGCCTCCTGCTTGCACAATACGTTGCACTTGCGCCACAGAAGCCTCGGTGTCGTTGGTGTTGGTGGTTGTCATCGACTGCACACGCACGGGGTTGTTGCCGCCCATGGCCACGTTTCCTACGGTGGTTACCGATGCATTGCGTCGTTGCAGATTAAAGATGTCGATGCCGATAGTGCCTTCATTGTCGGTATCAATAGGCTGAAGAAATTCTTCGCCGTGGTTATTATCGCGTTCGTTCATCATCTTTTTAAAAGGTGAAAGGGGGAAAAGTGAAAGGGTGAAAGGGTAGAAAAAGTAAAAGAGTAAAAAGGGTGAAAAAGGTGAAAAGAGGGTGGGAAAGTGAAAAGGGTGAAAGCCTGAAAGCGTAGAAAGGTGAATATGAGAAGAGTGAAAAGAAACTTCGCCTACCCACTTATACACTCCTTAACCCATCAACTCATCGCCTTAAACACTCGTTTACAATGTCAATTCATCAACTAATTCACTCCTTAACAAGTTCACACCTTAACTCATCAACTAGTCCACTTCTTATCATTTCGTCCCTAGTTTGTTTTAAACTCGTACTTCACTAGGGCCAATTCTTCGTTAGCTTTGGTAATTTTCTGTCCTAAATTAGCTTTATAATCGTGCAATGCTTGCGCCACATTCTCGTCTGTCAATGCCAGCATTTGCACGGCAAGGATAGCTGCATTCATAGCGCCATTAACGCCAACCGTGGCAACGGGTATGCCTGGAGGCATCTGAACGATAGACAAAAGTGCATCTAAACCATCAAGCATGCCTTTGATTGGAACGCCGATAACAGGCAAAGTGGTGGATGCAGCCACAACACCAGGCAATGCAGCAGCCATTCCAGCCGCAGCAATAATAACCTTAATGCCACGCTCTTTAGCTCCTTTAGCGAAAGCCTCAACGGCATCGGGGGTGCGATGTGCACTGAGAGCGTTTACCTCGAAGGGCACTTTCAAATCGTTAAGCAGCTTACATGCCTTCTCCATAACGGGCAGATCGCTAGTGCTGCCCATGATAATGCTAACTAATGGGGTCATAAAAATAAAATGTTCGGCCTCTCCTTTCTCGGCTCTCTTTATTTAAATAAGGAGTGCTGCATTTGTTGCAGCGTTGCCACAACATAGGGATTGGCTTGTTTATAATTCGTTATTTTAATTGTTATACTTCAAAAAAACAGTCTGTTTGCAGGTCTTCAGCGCTTGTTTAGCGCCGTATGATATGCTTTTAAATTACCAAGAAGGCGCTAACCATACCCACAAGGAATCCCGCCACCACCTGTAAGAGGCTGTGTTGGCGAAGAATCATTCTGCTTGTGCCCACCATGCCACCCACGATGAACACCAAACAGAGCCACCAAACGGGATTGAACATAAAGAGAAAAGCAAAGGCCATGAGCCCGCCTGCTACGCCACCAATGGCCGCCGAGTGGGTGGAAATCTTCCACCAAACATTGATTAGGGCGCACACCACTTGCACAACGATGGCCGCTACTAATATTCTACCCATGAAACGCGGTATCTGTAACACCGTCATGAGATAGTAACAACCAAAGTAACACAATATAGAGATGATGTAAGGCACCATACGACGCTCCTTATGTCCTAACTCTATCAAACTCCAACCTTGATAACGACGGTAGAGATGTATGAGAACCGTGGGCACAAATATCGTGGCTATATACACCAAGAGCAACACCTCTAGCTTGTAGTCCCAAAGGTAATTGAGACATATAACTAAAGGTGAACAGCGCTATCAATCCCACAATGGGCAGATAAAAACGGCGTGAACAGTATGCTCATCATCCGTGCGCCAAATATGATGTTTTTCTCTTTCATAAGCAACTTTAAGTAACTGGCCTCACCCCCAACCCCTCTCCAAGGGGAGAGGGGAGTGAAATGCTTTGATATTATCAAGCCTTTTATATATCACTTCCTTGCCTTTAACTTGTAGCTAGCGACTTAACGCTTTGCTCTTTTTTACTGTTAGGCTTATACGACTGCCTTAAATAGGCTGAGCCAATGGTCTAAACACACTATTACTAACCATACCATCTTTTGCGCCACCCCACAAAGTAACAAGGCTAATCACTCCCCTCTCCCCTTGGAGAGGGGTTGTGGGTGAGGCCAGTTGTGCTGGTTGTGCATTGGGGTGGGTTTTGTTACCCCTTCCTCAACCTTGCCACTGGCAGCCCCAGTTGTTCTCTATACTTAGCCACAGTGCGCCGAGCGATGGGCAAACCCTTCTTTGCCAATTCTTCTTTTTAGTAAGTCGTCGCTCAGTGGTTTCTTTTTTTATCTTCGTTGTCGATAAGTTCTTTAAGGGCGATTTTTATTTTGCGTGTAGACAGTTCTTCGCCGTCGCCAGTGGTGTAAGCATCGGTAAAGAAGAAGCGCAGGGGAAACGTTCCCCACTTTGTTTGCGCATACTTGATGTTGCTAACGCGCGAGATGGTAGAGATATCCAGCCCAGTGCGGTCGGCAATATCTTTGAGAATCATCGGCTTCAGGTCGGCTTCATCGCCATCAACAAAAGAACTTACGTTGAATATCAATGATAGCCTGCATGGTAACACTTAGCGTATGCTGTCGTTGTTTGATGGCTTCGATATAGCCTTGTGCCTTCTCCACTTTCTCCTTTGCATAAAGCAGCGCCTCTTTTTCGCCCTTTGTCATATTGGCTTTATTGCTTTTATAGTGGTCTACCATATCTGCAAACGATGGCGATACCGTTAGTCTGGGTATATTTCCTCTGCTAAGATAGAACGACACCTTGCCATCGTCATCCGTTTCAACGATAAAGTCGGGCGTAATTTGTTGTAGGTTACGTCCCTGCGTTTCGCCCATCGACGCCCCCCGGTTTAGGGTTAAAGCTTTCTTATTTCGGCCTGCACTTCGGCCACCTGTTCTTCTGTGAGTTGCAATTGCGTTTGAATAACGTTCCAATGTTTTTTAGTAAAGGCATCAAAACATTCGTTCATCACCCGTTTCATCATCTCCTTAGCCCAGCTGTCGGGTTTTCGTTCAATCTGTATGAGCAAGCATTCTTTAAGCGAACGCGCGCCAATACCAGCAGGGTCGAATGTTTTGTAGCACGTTCAGCATCTTTTTCGATGTCTGCCGTTTCCACGTCAAGGTTATGGTATATAGCCAGTTCGTCGGTAATAGACTCGAGGTCTTTGCGCAGCAAACCGTCGCTGTCTAGCGAGCCAATAATATACAACAGCACCTCCTCTTCTTGGGGGTTGAGGTCTATTTCGCCCACCTGCTCTTTGAGTTTATCGTAAAACGACGTTGTGTCGCCATACACAATTTCCTCGTAGTCGGCATTGTTATAGTTATCTCTGCCGTAGGTTTCGGGCATTTCATCGTCTCGTCCGATGTTCTCCAGTGCAGCATCCAGGGCCTGTTCTCTTTCTTCTCTTTTCGGTTTTGTTGGTCGAAATCCTCCTCCCCTTGTTCGTCGTTGTTATTAGCAGCGTCGTAATTATCGGTGTCGTTAGGTTCGTTCGAGTTGGTTTCTAATGCGGGATTATCATCCAATTCAGCAGCCACACTCTGTTCCAGTTCGGTAAGAGGCATCTCCAGAAGTCGCACTTGCAACATCTGTTGTTGTGATAGTCGTTGTACCTGAACCTGTTTTTTTGTGTCTGTGTTTGTATAAGCTTTTTGTGCCATAATACTTGTCGCTTCAATGGGATTTAGCCTCACCCGTTTCCCTATTTCTTTTGTTTGCCGAAGCACAGGGTGAGCAATGCGCCCGTTACCTAAATGCAAAGGTAGGAAATAAGATGCTAAAGAACAAAGGCTGCAAGCTATTTGTTTGATAGATTGTTGGTATTTTGATTGGCATATTTCGGTGTTTTTTTATTTTTTTAGATTTTTGTGCGAATGGTTTGTTGCTTTTGTTTTGGTGCTTTTTACTGTTTTTGTGTGGCAGTGATTAGGGCCTATTTTTAGCTGTCTGTCTGTAGGTTTATGTATTCTATAATCCGCTTACTTACACCGCGTTTCAATCTTTCTTCTGTGCCCATATCCACTATAACACAAACCCAACCCAGAGAAACGCGCCAACAATAATTACTCCATTTCTTTCCAATTCTTGCAAAATTGGAAAGAAATATATAACTTTGCGATAACGTTCAAACAGCAAAAAGGCTATGCCAAAGATAGAAATTCCGCCACAGATTACCGCCACTCGTCTTACACAAGCTTTGTTAGAAGAACAGAATGAGGAACTTGTTGCCCTGGTTAGCAAGATAAACGAGAACTACGAATATTGGGATACGGTGAAATATAAGTCGCTTCCTAAAAATTGTAGTGCCGAAAAACTATGGGCTTACGTTAAGGCTTCGCGACTGAAACAGCAAATATCTGTATGGCCCAAATATGGTATTACACTAAGTATTACCAACCAGATGCAACGCCATTGCCACGAGTTTGACATGAATTTTTGGCACTGCAAAGATGGACAACAACGCCTTGCCACCCGATGCGAAGGAGCATTTTCTGGTAAGCTCGCTTATGGAAGAGGCCATCTCTTCTAGCCAAATGGAGGGAGCTAACACCACGCGCCGAGTGGCAAAAGATATGTTGCGCAAGCAAACCAAGCCCAACGACAAGTCGCAACAGATGATTGCAAACAACTATCAAACCATTCAATTCATTGTGCAAAAACCAAGATAAGCCGCTCACACCCGAGTTGCTGCAACATGTGCACAAACTGATGACCGAAAAAAACGCTAAACAACAACGAGGATGCGGGTAGGTTTAGAACCAACGATGAGGTGGTGGTAGCTGACGGAATAACAAACGAGGTGGTGCATCAACCACCATCCTACAAGGATATTGAACCTTTCGTGGCCGACCTATGCCGTTTTTTCAATCACGAAGAACAGACCAACTTCATCCATCCGCTGATAAAGGGCATTGTTATTCATTTCATGCTGGCCTTCGTTCACCCCTTTGTTGATGGCAATGGGCGAACAGCTAGAGCCTTATTCTATTGGTATCTGCTTAGGCGTGGTTATTGGCTAACCCAATATTTGTCGGTTTCGCGCATGATAGCACGTTCGAAAAAAATCATACGAGAAGTCGTTTCTCTATACCGAAACCGACGGTAACGACATGGGCTACTTCGTTAGTTACAACATGCGCGTGCTGCAACAATCGTTCAACGAACTTCAAACCTACATCCAACGCAAACAAAAAAAACGTCTCGCAGCCAACACTTACCTGCAATTGGGTGGTATAAACGAGCGGCAAGCACAGATAATTCAACTCTTTGCCGATAATCCCAAAGCCGTTGTTACCATCAAAGAGTTGCAAAAACAAGTTTTTTTGTTACCCCCACAACAGCCAAAGCAGACATCATGGCACTTATCAATCGCAAAGCTTGTTACCGAATTTGCTTTTTAACAAAGTGAAAAAGGGCTATATGCGAAGCGAATACTTTGAAGACGCAATTAAAGCTTTGTCTTAACCCCTTGGGCTTGTTCTACCACTGTGATATAAACACTTGCCCAAAAAGCTGCAATGCATAGACCTATTGAAAATGGTTTACAGCAACCCCTACGCTAACCTTGAAAGCAAATCATTCGGCATAAACGCGCCAACAATAATTACTCCATTTCTTTCCAATTCTTGCAAAATTGGAAAGAAATAGAACGCTTTTTTTCTATCCTCAACAAAACCTTTCGCCATCTCGTTAACAAAACAAATGTAGACTACTTTTATGCCTCACGTTGCTCACCACTTAGCCTTTATACCACCATTTCTGCCTCAAATATGGCGTATTTTCATATTTTTGACGTAATTTTGCCTGTTCAAACATACCTATAATGAGCATAACATCCTTGTTGGGCGGAGTTTTCAAGAGTCGACAGACGCACATTGAGGCCTACACCCACAACAGCGAAGAGATACAAAGGCGTGTGATGACGCACCTTGTGCAGCAAGGACAACGCACGCAATATGGCAAAACGTGGGGAATGAACAACGTTCGCACCTACGAAGACTTTGCCAATCGCATGCCCGTAACCACTTACGAAGAGCTCAAAGAACCTATCGACCGCATGCGACACGGCGAAGCCGATGTGCTTTGGCCAGGTGTGGTGAAATGGTTTGCTAAGTCGTCGGGCACCACCAACGACAAAAGCAAGTTCATCCCTGTATCGGCCGATGGTCTAAAAAATATTCATTATAAAGGTGGTAAGGATGCTGTGGCGCTTTATCTGCGCAATAATCCCAAGAGTAAACTGTTTGATGGTCGCAGTTTGATACTGGGCGGAAGCCATTCGCCCAACTATAACGTGGCCAATAGCATTGTTGGCGACCTTAGTGCCATACTCATCGAGAACATCAATCCCTTGGCCAACCTGGTGCGCGTGCCTAAAAAAAGCATCGCCCTGATGCCCGATTTCGAGGTCAAACGTGAGGCTATTGCTCGCCAAACACTGCATGCCAACATCACCAACATATCGGGCGTGCCCTCGTGGATGCTCTCTGTGCTGGTGCGGGTGCTCGAATTGTCAGGCAAAAACTCGCTCGCCGAGGTGTGGCCTGGCCTTGAAGTGTTTTTTTCCATGGTGGCATAGCCTTTGGCCCTTACCGCGAACAATACTACCATTTGGTGGGTTCTTCACAGATGCAATACATGGAAACCTATAACGCTAGCGAAGGTTTCTTTTGGCCTACAAGATGCGCCTGGCGACGAATCCATGCTGCTTATGCTGGATTACGATGTGTTCTACGAGTTTATTCCGATGGACGAGTTTGGCCGAGATAATGCCACTATCGTTCCGCTTTGGGGTGTTGTGCCTGGTCAAAACTATGCCATGGTGATTAGCACATCATGTGGTTTGTGGCGATACATCATCGGCGATACCGTGATGTTTACCTCAACCCAACCTTATAAGTTTAAGATTACGGGCCGAACAAAATATTTCATCAATGCCTTTGGCGAAGAATTGATTATGGACAACGCCGAACAGGGGTTTGGCCTACGCCTGCAAAACCACGGGCGCCGAGGTGTTGGAGTACACCGCTGCACCTGTTTTTTTATGGATGCCGAGGCCAAATGTAGACACCAATGGCTCATCGAATTTTTCGCGCCAACCCTCGTCGCTGGATGCCTTTGCTAAGGCGCTCGACCAGCGTTTGCAACAACTTAATAGCGACTACGAGGCTAAACGACACAAGGACATCACTTTGCAACAACTCGAAGTGGTTGTGGCTAGACCTAACTTGTTTAACGATTGGCTCAAGAGTAAAGGCAAATTGGGCGGACAACACAAGGTGCCACGACTGGGCAACAGCAGAAAAAAACATCGACGAATTGCTGCAAATGAATTAAGGCATGTTCTAAATATTCCCCGCAAAGGTTCAATTCGTGTTCCTTGTTTTGCTCTTTTGCTGTCTTTTTTTGTTTTATCTGGCATCTTTCGCTTACGCTTTCAGTCGCATAGTTCACTATGCTTCTTCAAGAAGTAAGCAAAACCTGCTCAGCTAAAAAGTAAAAAAATACAGTAAAGGTAATTTTAAGAACCTGCCTTAAAGTTATGGCTTAATCCCAATTGGTTGATCAACCGATTGGGATATTTTTACCTCCCCTACCCTTTTGCTGATTTGTTTTTGGCGATTTGCTTCTTTTTATTCTTGTTTGAATGCGGTTTTCGTTGTTACCGATTAGGACCATAATGTAAAAATATTTCGTACATATTTTAACATTATGAGCAGCTTTTTCGGGCCAATTCCCCACTCACTCGCAAATATTCGATTCTTGCTAGAGTTTCATTAGATGAAAAACACACTTGCATAACAAATGGTTACAAACTGTATTTTTTTATTAAATAAAAACCCTACTATTTTGCCAAAAAAACGGGCTATTTGCAGCAAAAACGTCTGGCTAAATGCACCAAAAACGCCGTGCTAACTCCTACTAAATGCAATGCTAACTCCTACTAAACGCAGAGCTAACTCCTACTAAATGCAAGGTTAAATGCACCAAAAACGCAGGCCAAAATGCATATTTTTTTGCAATTTTTTTGAGCACCTTAGAAGCCTAAAAAAAGGATGAAAAAAACATGGCTTATTTAGGTAAAAAAATAGCTTAAAAAAAGGGGTTTTTAGTCCCAAAACACTGTTTTTTTAGAGCGGTGAAAAAAATGTTGGATTGGCAAGCAAATAGAAAAGGCAAAAAGGTGCATTTTTTTCCCTTTTTGCCTTAAAAACGGATGTAAAAATAAATAATTATTGTCTGAAAAAGGAACTAAAACCATGGTTTTTAATTCTATTTTTTTCTCTAGAATGGATGGCTTTTAAAGGATGTATTTTTGTAAATTATTATTACCATTTTTAAAAAGAAAGAATTAGCAACCTTTGCACCTTCATCATTATAAAAACCTCTACTAAAGCTGTCAGCCACGCAACTTTCATCTTTATAACTTTAGATGAACGAACCTGTATAAGCAACTGAAGTTCTATAAAGTTGCTTTTAGGCAGGTTCTAAAAATTCCCCGCAAAGGTTCAATTGGTGTTCCTTGTTTTGCTCTTTTGCTGTCTTTTTGCTTTTTATCTGGCATCTTTCGCTTACTCTTTCAGTCGCATAGTTCAATTCTGGCATAATATGAACAATAGGCTCATCACATACTACTGAAAAAAATATACCCGCTATAAGACACCCCATAGCCACACCAATAGCCCAAACCGCCGTGAATATTCGAGCGAATGTTCTGCATCGAGTTAAATAGTGGGTTGCGCCCTTTGCCATGATAGTCGTCCATACTCTTCCAAAAACTCGTACGAAACAGAGTCGATATGGCAGAATTTAATCGTTATAAACTCGTTCTGCTTAAAGAAAGTGGCGTTGGGATTGGCCACATTTTGCCGCGAATTGCTAACCAAAAATAGATGCCTGTGTGGGCAAAAGACGGTCGTTATAGGTACCCAGATAAGTGGAATGAAAGTCTTTACGATGGTCATATTGCCGCACAAACACCTTGTAATAGTCGGTTGTGGCTGGATTATCCGTAAACCTTACGCGCAGTTTATACCAGCCAGGAAAATGCGAAAGCTCTTCTCCCTTGATGCTCGTAAGGCTAACTGGCTTGGGAATGGTGGTCACGGCATGGGCATGAAAGTTCTGAAAGTCAACGCGCAATGTATAAGTCTTGCCCACTTCGCCCCGCATGTCGGAGGTGGTATAGATGTAAGGCGGAAAGTAATCCCTATGGGGCATGCCCGTAAGCACCACTTCGCGCGTGCCGTCGCTCACCGTTACTTTGGCCCAACGCAACAAAAAGCTGTTAAGCGAATCGGTTGATTGCAACTGCTTTGATATGGGAACGGTGGTGGTTAACTTCACTATGGGAAAGCCACCACTATCTATCCAGCCCTCAACCACCAGCTGTGCAGGGGCTTGTTTCACCTCTGTTTCTTCGCAACTAAGGCAAAAAAACACCAATAATAATGGTAATAATAACCTGTACATGGCCTAAAACTTAAAAAAATAACTGATGGATGGGAGAAAAGGCATTTGCTGTGGCAAGAACGATAACGGCCTATACGAATAACCATCGCCATCTATACGTATGCGCCAGAACAAGTCGTTGCGCCGCATGTTGGCGTTATATACCGAGAGGTTAAGGCCATGTTCGCGGCCATTTCGACAATATAACAGGTAGTTGGCCGAGAGGTCGAGCCGAACATAGGTGCTAAGCCTGGCCCCATTGTGCGGTCCGAACTGCGAAACAAAGGTTACCATCGAGCATGTAGAAGTTCTCTGGTGCGGTGAATGGCGTACCACTGGCCCACACCAACGTTGCAGCAAGGCGCCAACGAGGGTTTAATTGATATGTGGTTACGGCGTTAAGTTCGTGCACACGCTCATGACTAGCGGGATATTCGCCAATCAAAGCAGTGCCAGGATAATGCCGTTGTGCCCTACCCCACGCATAACTAACCCACCCCGTTAGCCTACCCGAACGCTTTTCGAGCATCACCTGCACGCCATAATTGCGCCCTTGGCCCTCAATAAGGTGTTTACTTACGTTGTTGGAAGGGTTGAAAATAACCTCGAACGGCGTGCTAACATATTCTGTTTGATGGTAAAAGCCACTTGTGATAAACGCCTGCCGTAAGCAGAAATGCTCCTTTAAACAAGGCGGTGCGATAGTTGGCCGAAAGGCTGATGGCACGTTGCGGACGATGCTCGGCCGACGATGAGAGCCAAAACTCACTGGGAAGATTGAGCGAAGAGAACCCCGTACGAAAGAGGTACTGACGCTTGATGGCCCCACTAACGAGGAATGCACCCACGGGCGACTCCCAAACAAGATGCAAAAAGGGGGTCTAGGCCGTAGAAAGTGGCATCGGGCGAGCGATAAATTGTGGCTCGTAGGCCACCTGTTAGTTTTAGTTGTTCGGCCAACGATAGGGCCATGTCGGCTCCCAACGATGTTTCCAGTGTGCGTTGGTGTTGTGGTGCGGGGTTGATGTACTGCCTATCGCCGCTCACTTCGGGCGATTGAAGTCGCAAGCGATGATAAACCACGGCGGCATGTAGGCTTAATGGCGCAAAAGAGAGGTGCGCCTTATAGCCCCAATCGGTGATAGAAGAGGGCAAACGCAAGTGTGTGTTTTTCAAATCCTGTATAGAAATCATTGCCATAGGCAGAGAGGTAGGCCGTTTGTTGCAGCGTTGTTCGGCCCATGCGTCTTTCCCAATGCAGTGCGCCCAAATAATTGGCCCACTTCATATTGCCTTTATATACAGATACTTTTTTTCGTTTAGTTCGCCATCGTCTTGTCCACTATAATAGTCCATTCGCAGCATGTTGTTATCATTGGGATGGTAAGTCAACGTTAGGTTTGCATCGTAAAAGCCATATTTTAAGGCCATGTCACTCATGTTCAGCAAACGATGATAAAGCAGGTTTATGTAGGCCGAACGACCCGAAAGTGTTAGTTCCATCTTGCCATTGATGGGTACGCGCAGGGTGGCTTGCGAGGAAATAAGCCCTATGCTGCCCTCGCCTGTAAGTTTATGGGCAATACTATCGGGCGAAGAAAGGTCTACAAAGCCTCCCAACCTGTTGGCATGACCTGCCGAAACCGCTGTGGGCGAAAAGTGCATCTGTGCATAATGGCTGGCGTTGAAAATGGAAAAGATGCCCAACAGATGGGCAGCGTTATGCACAGGCACACCATTAAGGCTCATTTCGTTGTGCATATTGTCGCACCCCTCGATGTGTAAGCCAGCGTCTAGCTCGCCATTGGTTTGCACATTGGGTAGTGATTGGGCATAGCGCAGCGGGTCGGCATTGCCAAATAGCTTAGGCATGTCGTTGAGAAAGTCGAGGTTAAGCGTAATTTGTCCTAAGGCATTGGCACGCAACTTTCCTCGTAAGCGTGGCGCAACAATGTCCACGTTACGTAAATTTGCGGCTTTCAGCGTGTCGGCTGTTTGCCCTTCGGCCGGCAAAAAGGCTGTGGCGAAGAGCAAGGCAAGCCATGTTCGGAGCTTTATGTGGTGGGCTAAGTGGCGAATAATAGTGTAGGGTTAAGGGTAAAAAGTTGTTGTAGGCTTAGCGTTTGGTGGGTTATGGCTATGCAATAAGTAATAAAAGCCCGCACAAACGACAGTAAAGGCAATTTATAGAACCTGCCTTAAACAAAATAGAAATGGTAAGGAAACGTGCCTTCATACAGCCGTACTAACAAGGCGATGTGGTTTCGATACCATTTCTATCACGCTATAAATACGCATCGCCCAAGACCAACTAAGAAGCTAGGGCTAGGGGCGATGGCATTAAGCCTACTTATTAAACATTCTTTCGAACGATTTAATCAAGTCGCTAGCCTGCTTGTACACATCGGGGAAGTTCTCCTTTGTGAAGTAGTCTTCGAAAGCGTAACTGGTTTTATCGTCAAACTTCAACATAGTCTTGTAGGTCCATACCTCAAGAGGTTTCTTTTCGTAGTAGTCGTATCTATTTTCAGCAAATGCCCCAAGTTCAATAGTCGCGCTGCGCTTTTCGGAACCCTTTAAGAATAAACCAGCATTGAGGTGACTGTTGGCTTGTTTTACAAAGTCCTTGTATTCACTTTCAGTGTAATAAACAAACTTTCCATTGCTATACATACCATTTTCTTCAAGCTTTGTGTACCACTTGTAAAACGCGCTGCCATCGTCTATCTTGCTTTTTGAACTGCACATCGCTTAGAATATCTAATGCCATACTTTACCTCTCCAACGCCCTGAATGCGCTCGTTGGTGGACTTACCATTAGCAGAAATCACCATGTTGAACAGCTTTTGGTTACCAATAGTGACGGTAGCCTCGGCCTTTGCACCCTTAGCAGCCTCGAATAAAGCACGCTTAACCTCTACTACATAGTTGTTGATGGTTAGCTTACAGTTAGCCTCGATATTGTCTTTTTGCCACGTCGAGAGTTCCGTTTGTAGCCACCTTGGTGTTCAATTCGCACGTCATCAAGTTGTTTCCGCCCTGCGTAAGCGTAAGTGTTGCATGTTCGGGGATGTTAAATTTGGTTTCTTTCTTTACCTCTTCGAATTGTCCATCGTCGTTCCTTTCCCATTCTTGTATGTCCAAGAAAGGCACGTACATATTGGTTTGCTTACCCGAAAGCACAAGTTTAAGCACACATTCTTTGCCGTTATTGTCGTTAAAGACTAACTGCAAGTCTTTGGCATCCTCTCTAACCCATTGTCCGTTCACCACTTTAAAGTGCCCGTTTATCTGCGAAAGGTTTATCATGTGCTGCATCACCTTCATGTCGTTCTCGCGTTTTCCAAGGTCGGTCCAAAGGCTTTCCAGCTTATCCTCCCACCACTTGCTAATTTTTGCCGTGGCATGCTCGCTAGAAAGATTGTCGTTTACATAATTAGAAATGTTCTCAATGTCGTTAAAGTCGGTTGATTTAACCATTGCCAAGGCGCGCTTTGCGGTTTTGTCCAACTCAAGTTTTTTTCTGTTCGGTGGTCAGTTCGGTGTTAACCTCGGTTTTGTTTTCCAGGGTCTATCCCACCCTGGATATCTTTATCATCACCTGTTGAGCCACAAGCGGCCACACCGAAAACCAAAGAGGTACCCAATACTAGATACCCAATTTGTCTAATTTTGTTCATGTTATTTAATTTAATCGTAGTTAATGGCCTTATAGCCGGGTTTTATGATGTTAAGTTATTGAAATATATAAACTTTAAGTAGCATGTTTAGGTTGTTTTCATTGTAATTAGGGCAGCCCTTCCCCATGCAAAGCAAAGCAGTTAGGGGCTGGGTTTGATAGAACTTAAAACCAAAGAAGCAATAAAGTAGAATATTTTCGTTGGTTAGTTTTTTCTATCTATTATAAAGTTAACGTATGCCTTTAAAGCTTCTTGCAGTTGTGGCTGAGCAATATATTGATTGATAAACCCATCGGTAAGGGCTTTACATTCGGCCATTTTGCGCTCAGCATATTCAATTCCGCCATTGTTTATGGTAAATTCCACCAGTTGTGCAATCTCTTCGGCGGTTACATTGCGCGCCTTAACCTTTCGCGCAAGAGCGGCCATTTGGGCATCGCCAGTGGCATTAAGTGCATAAAGCACGGGTAAGGTAAGTTTTCCTTCGGCCATATCGTTGCCAGTGGGTTTGCCAATTTCGGCCGATGGGAAGTAATCAAATATATCGTCGCGTATCTGAAAGATAACACCCACGTTGATACCAAAGGCACGTGCATCCTCAACAGCTTGCTTATCGGCCCCTCCAGCCTTAGCGCCAATAACGGCACACGACTCGAACAAGGCTGCTGTTTTTTTCTTTATCACCTCGAAATACACCTCTTCAGAGAAGTTGGTGTTAGCGATATTGGTTAGTTGGAGAATTTCTCCGTTAGACAAAGTCCTACCCAGTTCGGCCAAATCACACACGATGTCGCAATCGTTGGTTCGTGCAATGCTGAGCAATGCCGTAGAAAGGATGTAGTCGCCCACGAGCACAGCTACCTTATTATTGTAGGATGCGTTCACCGAAGCCTGCCCTCTTCGCTCGCCACTCTCGTCTACAACATCATCGTGTACAAGGCTAGCAGTGTGTAATAGCTCAAGTCCCACGGCGGCATATTGTGCAACGGGTGTTACCTTACCAAAGCTTTTGGCCAACAGCAAGATAAGAATGGGTCGCATGCGTTTTCCACCTTTAGCGCGAACATGCTCTAAAGCCTGCCCCAGAAGTCCGTCTTCGTGTGTCAAAGACTCGTTGAACAAGGCGATAAAGTCGCGCAACTCGGTGTCTATTGGTGTGCGTATGGTTGACAAATAATCCATGTATTCTCAAATTTGACACAAATTTACGCAATAAATCGCTATCAACCCCATTTTATTTCGTAATTTTACACGATATAACAATAAAAACTTATGGACAAACTTTTCCTCATAGACGCTTACGCTTTGATATATCGCTCGTATTATGCGTTTATCAATAACCCGCGTATCAATTCGAAAGGCCTTAACACATCGGCTGTTATGGGTTTCTGCAACACGCTCAACGAGGTGCTAACAAAGGAGCAGCCATCGCACATTGGCGTGGCTTTCGACCATGGATTGACCTTTCGTAACGAGGCTTTTCCACAATATAAGGCACAGCGAGAGGAGACTCCCGAAGACATTAAGCGCTCTGTTCCCATCATCAAAGATATTCTTGGCGCTTACCACATACCCGTTTTGCAGGTTGATGGCTTTGAAGCCGACGACGTTATCGGTACGCTTGCCCTCAAAGCTGGCAGCGAAGGACTGGAAACCTACATGCTAACACCCGACAAAGATTATGCGCAATTGGTGCGAGATAACGTGTTTATGTATAGGCCAAGACATGGAGGAGGATACGAAACAATGGGACCCGAGGAGGTGAACCAAAAGTATAACATCAACTCGCCCTTACAGGTTATCGACCTCTTAGCACTGATGGGCGACTCGGCCGATAACTTTCCTGGTTGTCCAGGCGTGGGAGAAAAACTGCTTCTAAACTTATTAACGAGTTTGGAACAGTGGAAAACCTGCTCGAAAAACACCGCTTCGGTGAAAGGTAAGCTGCGCGAAAAGGTGGAAGGAGCTGTTGAGGATATCAAGATGTCGAAGTTTTTGGCCACCATCCGCACTGATGTGCCTGTGGAATTAGACTTAGAACAGCTGCGAGTGAAAGAGCCCGACGCCAACAAACTGCAAGAGATTTTTACCGAATTAGAGTTTAAAAGCTTCGCCTCGAGGGTGCTTAACAAGGCCGAAAAAAACAACAAAAGGCGGAGAATAGGCAGCTTTCGCTCTTCGACCAACCTGCTGATGCTGCAACCCAAAACCAATGGCTTAGACACGACAAACGCTGCACCCACCAATCGCCAATCTATTGATACCGTGCCCCACGAATATCATTTGGTGGAAACCGAAGAGCAATTACTATCGCTTATCCAACTGCTTGAGGGGGCAAAAGATTATCAGTTTAGACACCGAAACCACTTCTACCAATGCCATTGAAGCCCAATTGGTGGGCCTTAGTTTTGCCATCGAAGAGCATAAAGCTTATTATGTACCCGTGCCTGAAGATAACAAAGAGGCGCAAAAAAATCGTGGAAAAATTTAGGCCTATATACGAAAACGCTGATACTTTAAAGGTGGGACAGAACATTAAATACGACCTTGAGGTGCTTCGTAACTATGATGTGTACCTGCAAGGACCACTCTTCGATACCATGGTGGCCCATTATCTGCTGCAACCCGAACAGTATCATAACATGGACTTTATGGCCGAAGTGTATCTCAACTATAACACTGTGCACATTGATGAGCTTATTGGACCAAAGGGTAAGACACAAAAAAGCATGCGTCAACTGGCTCCTAGCGAGGTATATGCCTATGCTTGCGAAGATGCCGACATAACGCTGCAACTTAAAAACGTGCTCGAACCTAAACTCAAAGAGGTGGGAGTTGACCAACTTTTCCATGAAGTGGAAATGCCCTTGATACCTGTTTTGGCCGAAATGGAATGCAATGGCGTGCGTATCGACACGGCAGCACTAAAAGAAACGTCGGAAGTTTTCACACAACGCATGCTGCAATTGGAACAAGATATTTTTTTCAAGCGGCTGGCAAAACGTTCAACGTGGCATCGCCAAAAACAAGTGGGCGACATCCTTTTTGGCGAAATGAAAATCGTGGATAAACCCAAGAAAACCAAAACAGGACAATATGTTACCAGCGAAGAGGTGCTGCAAACGCTTCGCGCTAAACATCCCATCGTGGCGCATATTCTTGATTATCGCGCGCTGAAAAAGCTGCTTGGCACTTATGTAGACGCACTACCGAAACTGATAAATCCACGCACGGGCCATATACATACATCGTTTAACCAGGCTGTTACAGCCACTGGCCGACTCTCTTCGAGCGACCCAAACCTGCAAAAACATTCCCGTTCGTGGCGAAGATGGTAAGGAAATTCGCAAGTGTTTTATTCCCGAAGAGGGCTGCAAGTTTTTTTCTCGGCCGACTATAGTCAGATAGAATTGCGCGTGATGGCTCACCTTAGTAAAGACGCAAACATGCTAGAAGCCTTCCGCGAAGGCTACGACATACACGCTGCTACGGCTGCTAAGATTTACGATAAACCCGTTTCGGAGGTTACTCGCGACGAAAGAACAAAGGCTAAACGCGCCAATTTCGGTATTATCTACGGCATCACGGTGTTTGGTTTGGCCGACAGGCTCAACATCGAACGGGCAGAAGCCAAACAACTTATAGACGGTTATTTTAAGATGTTCCCACAAGTGCGCGACTATATGGAGCAAGCTAAAGACACGGCGAAGGCTCAAGGATGGGTTGAAACCTTCTTCCACCGCCGTCGTTACTTGCCCGATATCAACAGCGGAAACGCCACTGTGCGCGGTATTGCCGAACGAAACGCCATCAATGCGCCCATTCAAGGTTCGGCTGCCGATATTATTAAGGTGGCTATGGTGCGCATTTTCCAACGCTTTAAACGCGAAAAACGTTCGCTCGAAGATGATTCTTCAGGTGCACGACGAACTTAATTTCAGCGTTCTTCCAACAGAGAAAGAGCAGGTTGAACGCATCGTTATGGAAGAAATGCAAGCTGCCTACCCACTTGCTGTGCCACTAGTGGCCGATGGCGGATGGGGAAACAACTGGCTCGAAGCACATTAATAAGGCTATTACCTAACGTAAAACGCCACGCAAACAGGCCGTTGTAATGGCTAAAATGCAGTTATGATGCGCCCAAAGGCATAAAATAACAGCGCCACTACTGACTCGCAGTAGTGGCGCAAATATTAATATGAAATTTATGTGATGTATTTATCCTGAAAAATAATATTACTAATACCTTATTTCTTTAGTTGTTTGAGTAGTCTACTTGCCGTATCCGATAGCAATGTTATTGCGCCTGCAAGTATTACAGTGTCTTTAATAACCAGTCTTCCTGCACCAGAAAGTAACGGGAATCCATGCTCACCACTACCCAAATCGGGCACCCAACACTCGGGCGTTGTTACTAAAAAAACGATAACGTTCCTATCGTCATAATAATACAAAGCAACTCTCCAACGATGCCAATTTTGGGCGAGAACATACCAAGGAACACCAAAATACCAATGCTCATGATAAGACAGCCAAGACCGTAAGAGAACACATAGGTGCGGTTTGCTTCGTGCCATTGGCGATTTTTTTCAATACCAATTCGCCTTCTTTGTTCTTATATTGCTTATACTCGGGAGCTTCTTTGGCATAGAAGAAACTCATAAACGGACTATTTGCAACAAAGGGTACGATGCCATCGGCTTCGTAATACTTGAACTTTAAACCACCAATCCATACAAAAACAATGAGAATGGCCACACGAATAAGGTTCAATCCTATTTGGCGAAAACTAGCCGCCAACTCTAATAATGCGATTACTTTACTTTTCATACGTTATACTTTAAATGCAATTGCCCACTATATGGCAGGCTGAAAAATGGATGCTAATATGCTCTGACCTCTATATATACTTCATCTTAACAAGCATATACTTATTATACTTTGTTAATTGTAAGGCCAATTCAAGTGCAAATATAACGTATATTATTGGGAATAGCTTAAAAAATAAAATCGGTTATTTCTATCAATGCATTGAAAAAAACTATTAGTTCACAACGGCCACCTTGCACACAGCAGCACTTTTGCCGTCTTCGGTGGCTTCTAACACCATGTAAACACCGCTTACCACGCGCTTTCCGCGTAGGTCGGTGGCGTCCCAAGTAAACATACCGCCATTGCTTCTGCCCTCTTTCACCAACGTTCCATTGGTAGAAACTATCTTGATATAGGCATTTGGCGATAGATTTACGATGCGTATAAGTCCTGTATAGCCTGGTTCCACGGGGTTGGGATAGGCGTAGGCTGCGTTTTCGCTATCTGTTTGGGGTTCGGTGGCATCGCCTTGATAAGAGCAAAGGCCCTTATCTGTGGCAAAAAACACCTCGCCTGTGGCTGGATTAATAGTAATATTATGCAGCGTATTGGAAGTTAGATTACTGTTTTCGCTTTTAAAATGCGCCATTTGTTGTTGGTTATCGGCCGAGATAAGATAAGCACCATCGTTCATTGTACCCATCCATTTGCGGTTGGCTCCGTCGATAGCGATGTGTGTGATGGGGGTTTCGTTTAGCAGATAATCGGCATTATTAGTGCCATCGTTGCGGGCTATCTTAAACTGAACGAAGTGTTTTTCTACTTCGTTGTTGCGTATTTGCAGGTAGAGCGGCCCCATATCGGTGCCCACCCAGAGGTTGTTATCGCGATCTTCGACCACACATGTCACCTTATTTACATGCAAACTAATACCGTCTTGATTGGCAAAATTGCTGTAAACAGTGCATTCGTCTTGTGCAGGTTTATAGCAAACAAGGGCAGGAACAATCCAATGATCGTTGCAAAACCACACCCATCCCCTACTGTCTACCATCATTTGCGTCATATTGCGCATGCTAAGCCCATCGGTCATCAGTGCTTGTTGGTGTTTGCTCTCTATCTTTTTACCAGGTTTAAGGGTAAGCAACGACTGACTACGGGTTTGACTATTGGCTATCCACAAATTGCCTTGTGCATCGTAAGCCAATGCATTGACGATAACATAATTATTATCTAGTTCTCGTCCACGGTCTACTGCGGGCAACAAAGCACTGTTGTCGCGATTGTAATAAGCCTTTAAACCTCCGTCTTGAAATTCGTATAAACCAGTTCGTCCACCCACAAAACACGTGGTTAGGATTTAAGGGGTCGACGGCCAAACAATTGATATCCTTAAACTCAATGCCTGTTGTCTCTGTTACATTATCTTGAAAGAAGCTCCAGTTGCCATTCTCATCCAACACCTGAACCAATCCTGGATAACCCTTTTGCACACCACCCGAGGCGTAAGCACCGCCCACGGTATAGAGTTTTCCGTTGACGTGCTTCATAAAATAGAAGTTGTTGTAGCGTGGTCCGCCCACATTGGCTCGCTTAGCCGTTGCTATAAGTTCGGTGTTGGGTTGTGCTTGCGGGTCGTTAGTGTACTCGCCCACCCTCGTCCAGTTGTTTTTTTATCATTGAGATTTGCGCTTAACGAAGCCGCATAACATCCTCTTTCGGCCGAGTAAGCCAATATGCGATTAGCTTCAATACGCGTCCAATTCACCTTAAATCCAAGGTTATACGTGTCGCTTATTTCCATTTTTTTCGCGCGTCGAGCTTCACAATTCCAAATCCAGTACTTAAGTAAGTGTTAGCGCCATAGCTATTAATGCCAAACACCGTCTTATCCACCATCATTGTTTTTTTCGATAAAAGTCAGACAGGTTTTGCACGTTTCCGTTGGGCATAACAAAGTCGATATTCTGGTTATCATAAACCACAACCAGGCGTTTGGCCACGTTGTTCCAGGATATAAAGGCCACAGGCGTATCGCTAAGTCCGTTGATACGGTCGAAAGTTTGCACACTCTCGTCGGCCGTGTTATAGGCAAACAATCGTTTAGAGGCTAGCACATAGAGTGTGTTTCCTACCTTTTGCACCTGCGTTATCTCGCTGTATGCGGTGTAACTACGCCATAACGAGGCCTTTACTGGTAGGCTTAGGCACATCAGTAAGACAAAAATAATACCTGTGATAGTGGTTTTGCGCATGTGGATGAGGGTTTATGGGTGTACAATTCCCAATTATTCAACGTTTATTTGTTATCTCTTGATAAAGTTATAACGCTAAAATGTGGTTTATATTATTGCTAATGCTTCAAGATGTTTATAAGTTGAGATTGCATGATGCTTCTTTTTAAATCTCAAACTGCATGTTTAAAGACCAAACAGGCGTTGAGAACCATTCTTAATATAACACGATTTATGCACTAATATTATACCATTAGCGCATTTAATATCATATGTTTAACGCACTTTATATAACACAATTAGCGCTTAAGATAATCCACCAGCTTGCCCACAGCCCTTGCTCTATGCGATATTTGGTTTTTGATGTTGGCTCCTAGTTCAGCAAATGTTTTGTCGTAACCATCGGGAACAAACAGCGGGTCGTATCCAAAGCCCTCGTTTCCTTTGTTTTTTTGTGGCAATATTCCCAGTTACCACGCCTTCAAACAATATTGGTTGGGTTATACCCAATGTATTTTCTTTGGGTGCTACCAAGGCAATAACCGTTCGAAAACGAGCTTCTCGATGAGTGTTATCGGCCAGTTTAGCCAATAGTTTGGCCATATTGGCTTCGCTGTCGTGCCCCACTCCACCGGCATATCGTGCCGAATACACACCGGGTTCGTTGTTTAAGGCGGTCACTTCCAGGCCTGTGTCGTCGGCAAAGCATGCCAAGCCATAATGTTCAAGCACGTATTGCGCTTTGATAAGTGCGTTTTTCTTCTAGTGTTGTGCCCGTTTCGGGTATATCTACATCGCATCCAATATCCTTTAACGATAGCACTTCGAGGTTATTGGGCATAATCTGGCGTATCTCTTCCAGCTTATGCGCGTTGTTGGTTGCAAAAACAATGCTTCTATTCATTTTTTTAGTTGTTGAGTTTATGCGTATTTGTAGTTTATCAGTTGATGAATTATTGAGTTTTTTTAAGTTCATAACTTGATGATTTTTTTGCAGGTTTAGAGCTTATGAAAGTTGAGTTTTTGAGGTGGCGAATAAAAAGCCTTACAATCTTCACTAACTTACCCCTTTCTCTCCTTTCACCCCCTATTTACTTCCTCCTTGATAAATAAGCGTGGTTAATTTGTCTTCGGCAAACACCTCTTGTGCCACCTTTTGCAGTTCATCAGCCGTAATAGCGTCGATTTGTTGCAGCAAGTCGGCGATGTTTTTTTCTTTATTATAGTGCAGAAAACTCTTTTCCAAAGTCGAGTGCGAAGCTCTCTCTGTTGTCGCAAGCCACACAAATCTGTCCCTTAATTTGTTTTTGCGGCAGTCAATTGTCGTTCAGACATTGGTTTAGACACCAGCGTATTGAGTTCTTTTTTCACCAATCGCAGGCATCGTCGCAAGTCTTTAGGGTCGCAACCAAAGTAAACACACCACACACCAGTGTCGGCATAGCTCACCATATTGCTTTCAACGTTGTACACTAAGCCATGTCGTTCGCGCAAGGCGATGTTCAAACGCGCGTTCATTCCTGGTCCACCCAGTAGGTTATTGGCCAGATAGAGAGGCATTCGGCGTTTGTCGTAGGTGCTAAAGGCACGATTTCCCAGCATCACATGCGCTTGGTGAGTGTCCATTTGTCGCACAATCTCTTGCGCACGATAAGGCGGAAGCATTTCGCCCTCGTGGGTATCAATGTACGGAAGAGCATTATCAAAGTGTGCAGTGGCCTGCTTTAGCCATCTTACAAGTGCCTTAAAATCTAGTTCGCCATAAGCAAAAAACACCATATTACAGGGTCTATACATTCTGTTGGTGAAGCTTTTGGCATGTTCAGAGGTGTAAGTGCGCAGCAATTCGGCCTTTCCAAGGATGTTATGCCCTAAGGGATGGCCATCGAACACCAGGTTTTCGAAATCGTCGTATATCAGTTCGGCTGGCGAGTCGTTATAACTTTCAATCTCGTCGCATATCACTTCGATTTCTTTTTTCAATTCGTTGTCGGGATATTGACTATCAAACACCATATCCGTGAGCAGTTTCACCGCCCTAAAAGCATGTTCTTTGGGCAGTGCAGCATAATAAACGGTATCCTCTTTATTGGTGAATGCGTTGAGGTCGCCACCCACACTCTCCAAGCAATTCAGTATATTAAACGGCGTTCGCTTGCTTGTACCCTTAAACGATGCATGTTCGCAAAAATGAGCCATGCCCATTTCTTCGGGTGTTTCGTTGCGTGTACCAGCATTAATTTGGTAACCGCAATACACCACAGGCGACGAAGAAGGTCGATGAATGATGCGAAGCCCATTAAAAAAGTGTGGCCGTGTTATATTTCTTATCCATATTAATGGCAGAGTTAGGCTTATTTGTCATTGTGCTATTGATGATAAAAAGGCGACGCGCGCTCGTCTCAAGCACACGTCGCCGAATAAACCAAAATAAATATTACATGAAAAAAAACTGTTCATTATAATAGTGCCTGTATCTCGGCATCAATGTCTTTAATCTGCGCATCACGCTTTTGAAGCGTGTTGTTGCGGTCGATTAAAAAGAAAGTTGGTAACGTTTGCACGTTGTATTGCGATAATACAGCACTTCGTGTACCGTTTTTCGTCCCACACGCTAACCCATGGTAGAGCTGCTGTTTTGGTTTTCCAGAAATGCTCTTCGGGGTCGAACGACACCTGATATATTTCTAATCCGCGGTCGTGATACTTGTTATAAATCTCGCGCATCATCATTATTCGCTTCAAACTACCCTCTGCAGCAAATGCATGGAAGTCTAGCAACACCACCTTTCCTTTCAAGTCAGAGAGTTTTCTCACGCGTCCGTGGTTGTCGGTTAGGGCAATGTCTATCAATCCAGCCACCTGAACCTTGTCGGCGCTGATGGTTTGTCGGGCGTTGTTTTCAGCAATACGCACGTTTTTTTCATGCCCTCAATGGCAATATTGTGCAAGTTAAGTCCGCGTTCGGCTTCGGGAAAAATAAGTGTCCCAACTCGTTGCCACGGCAGCAAATACTTTCACATCTTCTTTATTGCTACGCGGGTTAAAGATAAGCATATTAGCATTTCCCAGTTGCACGGTTTGGAAAAGGGCGTAATAAGCATAGGCTTTCATGGGCTCTTTAAATATATAATCCATCTTCACCTTGTTTTTATACACGTCTAAAACCTTTGCCACACTGTCTTCAACAGCTGCAACGCCCAATGAATTGCTGTTGGCTATGGCTGTTACTTTATTTTGCAAAGCCAGCTGCATGTAAGCAAGTTCGCGAATTTTGGCGCATTCTTCCGAACCGCTAACCTCGTAGTTGGCCGACATGGTGGGGTAGGCGGCCTTCACATTGATTGTTTCGGTGGAGTCTACACCTATATTTACTATTTGGTTGGCTATGCGCAAGCGATAAAATTCGGGTGCAGGGGCAGCTTTATAACTAAATTCAAAGTTGCCACTTTCATCCAATTTCACGCTGTCTACGGTTCTTGGACCGCTTAGACTCATATTTTTCGAGATAGAGAATAGAATCTTTAGCCTGGGTGATTGTTCCGTTAACCTTAAACTTCTTTTCGCTACACGAGGCGAAGTTCATTAAAGACTAGTCCCATTACGGCAACAGATATTATTCCCGATAGTTTATACTTCTTCATTTAAAAATGATTTGATTAACTAACTTGCAAAGTTAAAATAAACATATCAAAATACAAAACCGTTAAGCGGATATTTTATCTTCTTACTTGGCTTTCGCCTTAAAATGGCTTACTCATGGAGAGTGTTATTGGGGTCGAGCGAGCTCAAATAGGGTGTAAAAGGGTGGGGCAGAGTAGCCTCGTTAAGGCTTTTAGTCAGCATAAGGCTTGTTTGTTTTTATATATAATAAAGGTAAAGCGCAGCTTTCATCTTTGTCTTTTCTAAGCTTTATCCACCATTTCAAGCCCAACACAATTATCTTTATATTTCTTTCTTTTTAAAGAGAAAGAGAATGTTTGTTATGATATGCCGTGGATAAGTTGATAACTTTTTCTCTTTATATAACGCGTTTTTGGTTATCAACATTAGATAAGTTTTATCCACTAGTTGTTAGTTGGCTTTTTCGTTTTGGTTACTAATGCGTTAGATTGCTTATCCACAACTTTGCCAAACCACGCTTATTGTGCAAATGTGGATAATATTTAAGGTCGAAAAACTGTTGATAACCCTTGTATTTATTTCTCATATCTTCTTACTTTTCCACTGTTTTTTAGCCTTATTTCTTGGCTGTGGATAAGTCTTAAGTTATCCACAAGGTTATTAAGGGTTATCCACAAGGTTATCCACAATTGCTATACATGTGCTCTATGGCGTGTGTTTACTTCTTATTTTGGGCTTATAAAGGGTTTAAAATGCTTTTTAAAAACGCGAGTGTTTGTAGTTTGTTATTTATTTTATGTATATTTGCATCTTTAAAGTTTTTTTATATTAAATAAATTTTTAATTATTAGGTATATGAAAAGAATTTTACTGGGTGCTGTACTATGTTTTTTTAGTTCGATGCACATTAATGCACAGAGTTTTAGTGAGGAACAGCTTGATGGCGAATGGAAATTAACCAGCCAAGAGGTGGATTTTAACGATTATATCGGTGCTATTAAATTGTTGAAGTTTGGATTTTTTTCTTGAGAAAGAACGTGATTATTACAACCTATTTTATGGTTTAATTGAATACAAACAAGGCGAACTAATCAAGCAAAAGGAGGTTAATAACCCGTATTTTAATATTGATAGAAAATTTAAAATTCTCGATTATTTTGTAGTTGGTGACAACAGATTGCATATTATTGTGGACGATAAATTCACTTTGCGTTTTAAAATTCTCGAAGTTAATGGAAATACACTGCGTTTGCAAGGCCCAAAAGGTGTGATGTCTTTTACTAAAGTTACCACCTCTGTACAACAAGTGAAGGCCGAACAGCAGGCTATTGAGAAGGCTCGATATAATATTAAGGGTCAAAAAATTGCTAAACCCGAACGTGGTATCAATATTATTCAAATGAGCGACAACTCTTCGCGTAAAGAAATGGTGCGATAAATGTAGCTCCTCCAAGTGCGATGATGCTCTTTTTTACCTGGCAAATGTGCTTTTTGGCATTGCCTTTTTAGGTTAAATATAAGGTAGCTCATACTACAAAGATGATAACGATAGTACGAAATGGCGTGTTCGAATTTATTTCGGGCATGCCATTTTTTGCTTTTAGTGCATCTCTGGGCCTGAGGTAGTTATATTGTTTGATGTGGAAAAACCTCTTATTGGTGTTTTATTCATTGCTTATAACCAAACAGAACCAGCAAGAAACCATCTTACTGGTTCTGCAATAGGGGTGAAACAGTGTTTCAACACTGTTATTTTTTTCAGGCAGGTTCTAAAAATTACCTTTACTGTATTTTTTTAGCTTTTTATCTGAGCAGGTTTCGCTTACTTCTTGAAGGAGCATAGTGAACTATGCGACTGAAAGAGTAAGCGAAACCTGCTCAGATAAAAGCTAAAAGACAGCAAAGAGCAAAACAAGGAACAACAATTGAACCTTTGCGGGGAATTTTTAGAACATGCCTTTAGTTAGTCCAATTGGTAGAGATGTTGCGCGAAGGTGCTTTTACATTCACTTTTACCTTACCTTTGGCCTTGTTGCTTTGCACCGTAACCACCAATTGACCATGGAAAAAGGCGCATGTGGGGTAGGGTGGAACATTTCGAGCGAAGTGGCATCGCCATTGCAAACGGCTTTGAATTTGGCAGCTCCTGAAACGTCAAACGTTAGTTCATCGTCGGCATCGGGACATAGATTTCCATCTTTATCCACCATCGAAACCGTTAAGTAAATAAGGTCTTTACCATCGGCAGCAAGCTTATTTTTATCGGCCTGCACCACCAAATGATGGGGTTGGCCAGCTGTGCGCACCACTTTTTCTTCAGCAGGCTTACCATTGGCATCGTAAGCCACCACTTTTTATTTCTCCAGGTTGATACACCACATCGTTCCAACGCAGACGATAACGGTCAAGACGCGACGATTTATCTTTCTTTATACGACCTTGGCTCTTGCCATTTACAAAGAGTTCGGCCTCGGGATAACTGGTGTAGCAATACACAGGTGTAACCTCTCCCTCGCGTCCTGGCCACGTCCAGTGGGGCAAAATGTGTAATGTGGGCTGTTTATCATTCCACACCGAGCGATACAGATAGAACCTATCCTTAGGCAATCCAGCCAAGTCTACCGCGCCAAAATAGCTGCTTCGCGATGGCCAATAAGAGTAATAAGGAGTAGGTTCGCCCAGATAGTCGATACCCGTCCATATAAATTGACCAATGGTAAACGAGCGATCGTCTTGTATTGTAAAATCGGCATCGGGCAGATTAGCCCATCCGCAGCATTCCACATCATACGAAGAGCATTGACCATCTTTGTAAGTGGCCATCTTCTTTTCTACAACGGGGAACTTATACACACCCCTACTGCTCACTGTTGACGCCGTTTCCGAACCCAAAATAAAGCCTTGTGGCTGCTTAGAGATAAGTTCATCGTAGAGATGTACGCGATAGTTAAACCCAGGAACATCCAAAGCGGCGAAAAATCCGCACTCGGTATTGGCCTTAGGATTATCGCCTCCGCAGGTAACAGGGCGCGTATCGTCTAGTTCGTGGCAATATTCGGTCATGACTTTTGCCCTGGCAGCGCCCTCTTTATTCCATTGTTCGGGTATTTCGTTACCAATACTCCACATCACGATAGCGGGGTGATTGCGATGGCCTTTGATAAGATTTTCGAGGTCTTTACGCCACCAAGTATCGTAGAAAAGGTTGTAACCATTCTTTACCTTGGCCTCTTTCCATGCATCAAAGCTTTCGGCCATCACCATCATACCCATCGAGTCGCACACCTCCATTTGCATTTGCGAGGGCATATTGTGCGATGTACGAATGGCATCCACACCCATATCCTTCATCAAACGTATTTGGCGGATGATGGCTGCCTTGTTAACAGCAGAACCAAGCGGACCTAAATCGTGGTGCAGACACACGCCTTTAAACTTGCGCGACACTCCATTGAGTTGGAAACCATGTTCTTTGCTCACTGCAATGGTGCGTATGCCCACACGTTGGCGCAAACGGTCAACAAGTTTATTGCCTTGATAAAGGTTTATTTCTAGCGTGTAAAGATGAGGTTGTTCGGGACTCCAAGCCTTGGCATTGGCCACATCAAACTGAGCTGATGCAGCCCCCTGCGTGTTGGTTGTGAGGTTTTTCTGGGCCACAGCCTTACCCTTGGCATCCAATAACCTTGCAACTAGGCGTGTTTCGCCCTTTCCTTTGGCAGTTGAAGCCTGTGTTTCAACATAAAGTTTTGCGTTGTTTCCGCTTAGACTAAGTGTTTTAAACACCGTAGACCAAGGGTCGATATGTGCTTCGCCAGCCGTGATAAGCGTAACAGGACGATACAATCCTGCACCAGGATACCATCTGCTGCTCTCCTCTTGGTTGTTAAGCACCACACGAACCTCGTTTTGTCCCGGTTTTACAAAAGCCGAAATATCTAGTCGAAAAGCATTATAACCATACATCCATTTGCCAGCTTCGTATCCGTTTACATAGACAACGGGTTCGCTCATGGCGCCATCAAAGTATAGTTCTGTGTATTTAGTGTCTGCTGGAATATTGAAAGTGGTGCGATATTCGCCCTTTCCAATCCAGGGTAAAGCACCCGAACGGCCAGTGTGGTCAATGGCTTCGGTTTGTCCGTCTTGCTGAATAGCCAGATGTTGAATATCCCATTTAGGGTCGAACGGACCCGTAATAGCCCAGTCGTGGGGCACATTCACCTGCTGCCAGTTATTACCATCGCGTGTGAATTGCCACTTTTCCAGGTTACGTTCCTTTCTGTTTTGCCCCTGCGCAACGGCTGCCAGTGCAAGAAAAGCTAAGATAAGCGTTTGTTTCATTGTTGTTGGGTTGTTTAAGAAGGTGTGATTGTGGGTTGCCTTCGTTTATAATGAAGTTTAAGGCAGCGGCACATTTCGCCTTTATCAGCCTTTATTTTGTTGGTTGCTTTTGTTTTCGGCACATGCAATAGATGCCAATGATGATGAAGGGTATCGACAAAATCTGACCCATATTGAACAACATACCACTCTCAAAAGTTTACTTGTATGTCTTTGGTGTATTCGATGAAGAAGCGGAAAGTGAAGATGAGCGTAAGGCAAAGTCCGAAGAAAAAAAGCCTGTGCCCACGCGTTGTGGATGCTTGCGATAGAACCAAAGTCCCACAAAGAAAAACACGAAATAGGCAATGGCCTCGTAAAGCTGACCAGGATGTCTTGGCACTTTATCCACTCTTTCGAAGATAAAAGCCCATGGCACATCGGTTACTTTACCAATGATTTCTGAGTTCATCAAGTTGCCCAAACGTATAAAAAACATGCTGTGATGGGCGTTGCAATGGCGATGTTGTCGAGCACTTGCCAAAGATTAAGGCGTGTGCGACGGTAGTAAAGATACAAAGCCACAATGAGTCCGATGGTTCCGCCATGCGATGCCAATCCTTCGTAGCCCACGAATTTCCAGCCTCCGCCCGCCATAAAATGGATGGGCACAATCATTTCTATGAAATGTTTAACACTGGTGAGATAGTATTCGGGTTGGTAGAATAGGCAATGGCCTAGGCGCGCACCAATAAGAATACCAAAGAAGCAATAGAGAAACAGCGGGTCGAAGAGTTCGTCCTTTATCTTTTTGTTGCTTATATAGGCGCTGAACGATAAAGTAGGCCAATAAAAGACCAATGAGCCAGCACAGCGAGTACCAGCGAATGGATAACCCTAAGATGTGAAAATGCCTCTACATCGGGATTCCAAAGGATGTAGTTAAGGTGTGAAAAACATTTGTATTTATTTAGATTTTGTTGTGTTTAATGAGGCAGAACGCAGGATATTGAGAACTTTTGTAATTGCTTGATGCTGAATAGCTCCAACCATTGGAATTATTAACCCAGCGTAGAACTTTGACTTTAGCCACCTTTTTGCTGTGTGGAAGTAGGTCCAAACACAGCAAAAGACAGACTATGTTAACCATGGCATTGGGTAAACATAAGAAATGAATACGACCAAGTCCATAAGGCGCCCATACCAAAGCCTACACGTTGAACCTAAAATGCATGATGTCGCCATCTTGCACCACATATTCCTTGCCTTCGATGCCTAGTTTTTCCAGCTTCTCGCACAGCAGCCTCCGAGCCATATTCAATGTAATCGGCATACTTAATCACCTCGGCACGGATAAAGCCTTTTTCGAAATCGGTGTGAATAACGCCTGCACATTGAGGCGCTTTCCAACCCTTATGGTAGGTCCAAGCCTTCACTTCCATTTCGCCAGCCGTGATGAAGGTTTCGAGATTGAGCAGCGCATAAGCCTTTTTGATAAGACGGTTAACGCCACTTTCTTCCAAACCCAGTTCGTCGAGGAACAATTGCTTGTCTTCATAGCTTTCGAGCGAAGCAATATCTTCTTCTGTTTTACCAGCAATAATCAGCACTTCGGCCCCTTCGGCCTTTGCCACTTCTTCCACTTTGCTACTATATTCGTTTCCTGTTTTGGCTGCAGTTTCGTCCACATTGCACACATAGAGCACTGGTTTAGCGGTAAGAAGGAAGAGGTCGTGAGCTGCTTGCTGTTCTTCTTTGCTTTCGAATGTCACGTTACGGGCGTTCATTCCCTTTTCCAACACCTCTTTATAGGCCGTAAGAACAGCCACATTCACCTTAGCATCTTTATTGCCAGCGGCTGCTGCTTTTTGGTCTTTAGCCAATCGGCCTTCGATGGTTTCAAGGTCTTTAAGTTGCAATTCGGTGTCGATAATTTCTTTATCGCGAATAGGGTCGATGGTTCCGTCAACGTGTGTGATGTTTTCGTCGTCGAAACAACGCAGCACATGAATCACAGCATCGGTCTCGCGGATGTTTCCTAAAAACTTATTACCCAGTCCTTCGCCTTTTAGAAGCACCCTTAACCAGTCCGGCAATGTCTACAATCTCGCATGTAGCGGGCACAATTCTGCCAGGATTAACAATCTCGGCCAGGCGTGTTAGTCGTTCATCGGGAACGGTAATAACGCCCACATTGGGTTCGATGGTGCAGAAAGGAAAGTTTGCTGCCTGTGCTTTAGCGCTTGAAAGGCAGTTGAAAAGGGTGGACTTACCCACATTGGGAAGTCCCACTATACCACATTTTAATGACATTTCTTGTTTATAATTATATATATAATCTGCAAAGTTAGTGCAGAATTTCGAGAAACACGAATAAAAGTGTTATGGTTTTGGTATTTAGGGCTGTTGCTAGGGGCAAAAGGGTGGGGCAGTTTGATGGGGTGCATAGCGAGACACTTAGCGCTGCACAAGAGGCAACAAATGTTGTTTTAGGAGTCAAAAATAAGGAGGCAAGAGGGTAGAGTGCTTTTAAGCTTATAGGACATCAGGGGCTGTTTTTAGATGCCAAAAAGAGCCGAAGAGGGTAGGGCGCTTTGTGTTTGTAGGAGCGTAGGGGCTGCTTTTAAGTGCGAAAAAGAGGAGAAGAGGGTAGGGCATTATGACTTAATGGGGCTTAATGGCCGCTGCTTAAAGAGCGAAACGAAGGGAAGAGAGGGGCGCAGAATAGGCATTATGCAAGCTTTAAGTACCACATTTAATAACACCACGAATAACACAATCACAATCAACTAGTGTTTAAATTGTAAAATAATAAGTATAAAATTTAACATTATGAGTGCGTTTTTTGCTCACCAAAGCTCATTCGTTCGCAAAAATTCAATTCTCGCGGAGGTTTGTTTAGATGTAAAACGCCTTTTCTAACGAAAGGCAACAAACAGAATATTTATAGAATTAAACCCCCTATTCTACTCAAAATGGGGCAATTTATAGCAAAAACACCCGGCTAAAAGCACCAAAACGCAGTGCTAACTCCTAGTAAACGCAATGCTAACTCCTAGTAAACGCGATGCTAACTCGTATAAAACGCAGTGCTAAATGGTGCAAAACGCCCTACAATAAACCCTTTTTTGTATTTTTAATGCCGCATTATTATTCGAGAGAAAGGTAAAAACTCGTTCGTTTTTTTGAGGCAAAAAAAGTAGCTTAAAAAAGCCGCTTTTTAGCACCAATTACCCTGTTTTTAGTGCGGTGTGAAACCGTCCACAAGTCACCAAATAGAAAGCTAAAATGCTACTAAATGCATGTGTTGCCCAAAAAATCTGCCCTAACCGTTTTTGTAAAAGGCTCAAAAATGCCTAAATTTCCTGCTTTATAGCATGTTATTTCTCTAGAAGGGGTAAGAATGAATGTTATATATTGTAAAAATAAAAACGTTATAATTTAACAATAAAGGGAAAAAGGAAGTATAGGATAATGTCACAACCTGTGAATGAAAGATTGAGTAATTTAAATCCCAGCTTCATTCTTATTACACCTGTTACTTATATGTATTCATAATCATATAATTCAGTTTAAGTCAGTTAATCACTATTTATCTCTGTTTTAATACTAAATTGTATAAATATCATCGAAATTATATCGTTCTCACTCTAAATATGAATGGCGTTATCAATTAGAAATTTACTTTTTTTATGTTCATGTAATGACTTTTAAAAATATAGATTGGTATCTACGTTCATTCCAGTTTTTTTATCTGTATGTTATTTCATATTTAGACCCTAATACTAGCCAAAAATTAACGTATATATTCAAAAAGCGTTCACATTAGTATTCATAATTTTTACTATCTTTTTTTACTAACACATTGGTTTTCACATGCTAAACACGAAAAATATACTAAATCATTCTACTTTTTTTAAAGCTATATTCTTATATTACTGTTTTGTTCTCCTGTTTTTCTTTTTAAAAATAATAAAGTAATTAACATAAATTATAAAAAGTAAATAAAGGATTATTTACATTAATATCTAATTTTGCGTAGATATCTTATATATGAGCCAGTTTTATAAATATATATTAAACTGTATTTATTAATTTATATTATTTATATCCATGAAAAATAAAGAATTCAAAAAGAAGGCAGAAACAGTTCAAAAAGAGCTAAGTTTCTTGTATTTTTTTAGGAGATAGTTGCAACATTTTTTTATAGGTTGTAACAAGTCAGAAGATACAGCTATTACTCCCAATCCTGTGCCTAAGCCTGCTATGGTAGAAAAATATACTTGTAGTAGATAAAACACTTACTCCGAAAAATCGAAGCCGTAAGTGAAAACGAAATTGTTGTGTCTGATACAACCTCTAAAAATGAAAGAAGGCAATTTCATCGTTTCGGATATTACCAAAAAAATGCACCCAATGGATATCTTCGTAAAATTGTAGATATCGAAACAAAAGATGGTAAGAAAGTACTTCGTACCGAAGATGCCTCATTAACCGATGTTATTATTAATGGGCACGTTGAATACTCTAAAAAAAGTTTAGTGTTGATGATATATTAAAAGAAGAAATATCTCCTGATAATCCTTTACAATTAACACGTAGTCCCTCATGATAAAGATGGTTTCTATTTTAAGACAAAAAAAGAAATTGTTTTATACGATCAGGATAATAATGAAGAAACTAAAAATGACCAAATTAAAAGGCAAAGGCGAATTAGAATTTACTTTTTGAATTAGATAAATTAGTTCTTGATTATGAAAAACAGCACTCTAAAAAGAGTTCACATTGGTAACTAAATTTGAGAATAATAATAAATTCCGAGTTTCTTGTGGTATTGAATTCAAAAAAGAACCAAACAAACTTAAAAAAAGAATTTCAAATTCTCGATATTCCGCTCCAACCTTTTACGATTATTATAGCAGGAATTCCTGTTCCTATAGCCAAGCAACGGCTTGTAGCTTATGTAACTACTGAAGGGAAAATTTCAGCAAAAATAGAATTAGGTGCAGATCTTAAAGTTACCTCAAAATTAGGCTTTGAGTATAAAAAGGGAAATGGTATGAATCCAATTACAGATAATGACTTTAAATTTATTCCCATGCAACCTTCTTTTTAAAGGTGAAGCCTCGCTAAAGACAGGTTTGGCCTTTGGTTATGAAATGTGCCCTTATGGCTTGAAAGCATCTAAAGCTGGAATAAAAGTCATTGGTTATGCTAAAGGAACTGCTACACTAAATACCAAATTAATAGGAACAGTAGACGTAAAAGCTGGTGCTGATTTGGAATTATATGCCTATCTCAATGTGTTATCACATTCTTTATTGAGTTGGAATCGTGAAATTCCATTGGTTTCTTTTCCTATATGGAGCGGTGAATGGAATCCAAACCGCGATTTGTACATTCAAACCAAGACACCTATTTACGAAAAATAATAAAGAATATATCACTGCTGGAGGTATTATTGCTAAAAACTCCTTTCGATTTTTACAGTATTGGAGCGCGGTGTAGTTTGGGGAACGTACGATAATCCTCATGTAGATACAAAATCTGGAATAGTTGGACAACAAGGAGGAAAGGAAAAGAGCACGAGCAATACTGACGACTTTACTGTGAAGATTACTAATTTTCCGAAAAATAAAAAGATTTACATCAGGGCTTATTATAAAACAGCTGATGGCTATATGTATGGCGAAACTAAAAACATTAGAAGCAGCTAGTAATGCATCAGAATTTGAAGGAAATCTGCCTGATGTACCTGGAAAAGAACTTTAATTTTAAATTATAAAATATACGAAGATGAGAAACATAAAATTATGGATTTATAGCATAGTGCTTGTTCTGCTCGTTATTTCTTGCGTAAACAAGGATGTGGTAGAACCACAACAAACACGGCAGATACGCTTAACAGCACATTTTGATGAAGAATTGATAACCCGTGTATCGCTGCAAGAAAATGGTGCACTAGGCTTTATTACCAAATGGAAAGAGTCTGACAACGTACATATTTTTGTAGAACAAAACAATAAGTTGGAAGACTTGGGTTTGTGTGGCATTAGTAATATCTCGGCTGATGGAAAGAGTTGTGCAATTAATGTGACTCTTCCTGCAAATATCAATGCTGAAAATTCTTATAATCTCTACGGCTTTTTGTGGGAAAAACAGCAAAATTACAAAATGGTAAAATAATTGTCGATGGCGCACTTGTGCGTACTCCACTTAATACCTTGCAGGTTCCAATTTGGTTTACAATTACTGGCGGACCACAAAGTTTGAGTGTGAATTTTAAGCATTTGGGTGCTTATGAAATGACTCACTTCATCAATAAGACTTCGAAAACAATTTCTGTGGCGCACAGAGGATATAAAACAACAAACGAATGGACATCAGCGACGAAGAGTATCAAACTTGATGATAATGTAGAGATTGATGTTTCCCACCCACAAACAGGATTAAGTGGTGTTGTTAGTGTGCCTGCTGGAAGTTCGGCTATTATTGCTTCGTGGTATATGCCCACTGGCAAGAAAATGAATGGGGTAACACTATTAGCAACAATTAATGGTAAGGAGGTGCAATCAACTAATACCAAAACTTCTAACGTAGATATAGAAAGCGGAAAAGCTTACCACCTCTATGCTACATGGAATGACAAGCAGCTTGCTTTTGGTAAAGAGGAAATTAATGTGGAGAAGTTGTCGCTGTCGCAAGCATCGGTACAACTGAAAGTGAACGAATCGGCTTCTATATCTGTTCTTGGTGGTAGTGGTTCGTACACCTTACAAAATAGTAAACCCACAGTGGCAAAGGCTACATTAGAAGGTACGAATATGCAAATAAAGGCATTAACAAAAGGAAATGCCACTATTACCGTAATAGACAATACAACGAAAGAGAAGGTCACACTGACAGTTAATATAACAGCGGGAGAGGATGAAGACAATCCCCTAACTAGTAGGACAGGAAACCCCATCTTCGACAAACTTATTGCCAATATGGTTTATGTTGGTGGAGGAACATTCGATATGGGGGCAACACCTGAACAAGAATTATTTGCTGAAGATAATGAACGACCAGTTCATAAGGTTACGCTTTCTTCTTTCTATATTTGCAAATACGAGGTTACACAAGATTTATGGGAAGAAGTAATGGGTGAAAAATCCTTCTCTTACTAAAGGAGCAAATCTTCCATTAGTGTATGTTTCATGGAAAGATTGTAGGGCATTTATTAAGACCCTCAACGCAAAGACAGGAATGAACTTCCGCATGCCTACAGAGGCAGAATGGGAATATGCTGCCCGTGGTGGCAGAAAAACCTATTATAATAAATATGCTGGAGGTGTAAAGATAGATAAGTTGGCATGGTATGGAGGAAATTCAGAAAGTAAGACACACGAAGTGGGTTTGTTAACTCCTAACGAACTTGGTCTTTATGATATGAGCGGTAATGTATGGGAATGGTGTCAAGATTTTTTTATGGCAATTATTCTGCCGAAAGCCAAAAACAATCCTACTGGGCTTACTGATGGAAGTTATAATGTTGCTCGAGGAGGTGGTTATAACTCTGAAGCAAATTTTTGTCGTGTATCATTCCGTGGCTTTTGTGTAGAAGGTGATAAACGCAGTGATATAGGTTTACGTCTTGCACTTTCTCTCACTCATTAAGAGATTACACATAACAACTACAATATAGCTTATATAGAGGGTGTATCAAGTTACTTTTGATACACCCTCTTTTGTTACTTCCATTTCATCGATAAAAGACCAAATCGAAGAGTGAAAGTACGCATTCAAGCATGCAGCACAAATTGCATAATACATTTAACGACCTATTTTAATATATTGCTGTCCGGTAAAAAAATAAACTAAAAGTTCTGTATCTCTTTATCCATTGGTATTGCAGCCGTTTTTACTCATCTAGGGGCTTGGTTTTTCATTTTCAAACTGTAAGTATTATAAATGCACTTATTTTTTTACAAGAAAGACCTATAATAACCGATAATTCTAAGAAATAATAAGTTTAAGTCTATTTTTAACTAACACAGATAGTCCCAAAGAAGCTTTTACCGGACAGCAATAATTTTAATATAAATTAAAAGGAGGTGAAACACATTTTGCAATGGTTTCACCTCCTTTGGGGTTGTTAATCTATAGGTTTAGCCCTTTTTAGAGGGTTTAAGCTAATAAAGTTTGTTTGTTTTAATAGATTCCAAAGGCAATGTTATAAGCGTGCAGAGACAAATTAAATAGGGCTTTAGACCTACATTATGCGTGTGTGTTGCACTCAGAAACTTAACCAAACTTGTTTTTTTGCTTCGCATCTAGGGCAAGTAAGCAAATGTTATCGCTGTGCGAAACGAGCTATATCACAGGCTGAAATGCGTTTTATCGCAAGGCGAAATCATTAAAAAGTTGCCCAACTGTTTAGAACTGGAAGTAAATAAAGGGCTGTATGGCACTGCTTTTAACCTGAATAACGATATAAATAACAATAACAAGGAACAGCGCACAGACAAGCACATTGCAGCGTTTAAGACCTGCTATGAGTGTTTCTTGCCAGCTATTGGGTATGAAGTGGGTGATATATCCAAAGAGCATCAAGGCCAACACATACTTATAGCCCCTGCACTACGGGCAGAAAGAGGTCGGGACGGAAGTCGGTGAAGATGCGGTTGAGCATTGTTTTGCTTGTTTCGAACGATAGATTGCGGAAAAACAACCATGTGAAACACACAAAATGGAAGGTGATAAGGATGGCAAATGGGCGGCGAATGCCACGGCTAACATAATTGCGATCGTGTTTTAATAGGCCCTGCGAGAACAGTTTGTGCACTGCCAAAGCCACGCCATGCATACCGCCCCATATCACAAAGTTGATGCTTGCGCCATGCCAAAGACCACCAAGAAGCATGGTGAGGATGAGGTTGAAGTATTGTCTTATCTTGCCTTTACGGTTGCCACCCAGTGATATAGATATAATCGCGTATCCATGTGGACAGCGAGATGTGCCAACGACGCCAAAAATCGGTGATGTTGGTGGAGATGTAGGGTGCATTAAAGTTGAGTGGGAAATGAAATCCCAAGAGCAATGCTATACCAATGGCCATGTCTGAATAGCCCGAGAAGTCGCAATATATCTGCAAGGCGTAACCATAGATGCCCAAGAGGTTTTCTAATCCGCTGTAAAGACCAGGATTATCGAATATTCGGTCAACGAAATTAAGACTGATATAATCGCTGATAACGGCCTTTTTAAATAGTCCGATGAGGATGAAGAACAGTCCGCGAGCAAACATGTCGCGTGTGATGGTTAGCGGTTGGCGTATCTGTGGTGCGAAATCGCTGGCCCTAACGATTGGTCCTGCCACCAATTGTGGGAAGAACGACACGTAAAATGCATAGTCTAGCAGCGAAGGCAAAGGCTTAAGTTGTCCGCGATAAACATCGATGGTGTAACTAAGGCTTTGGAAGGTGAAGAAACTGATGCCAACGGGTAGGAAGATGTCCCAGGGTTGGAAGTTGTGTTCGAGCATACGTTCGACCATACCCACAAAGAAGTTGGTGTATTTGAAGTAGCCCAGCAAGCCCAAATCGATGATGAGGCTGAGGGTAACAAAGAGTTTTCCCAATGCTTTGCGTTGGCGATGGCGGTGTATAAGGTTGGCCAAGTGATAATCGCTAACAGTGACGAGTGCAAGCAAGCCAAAGTAAAAGCCACTACTTTTGTAATAGAAGTAGTACGAGAAGGCTGTAACGAAGAGCAGACGTGCTGTGAGCTTGTTTTGCAAGCACATGTAAACGAACGAGAAACCCAAGAAAAGTATCAGGAAGAGTCCTGTTGAGAAGATGAGTGGCTCGTTGGGGTTGTAGGCCAAGAGGTCGGTAACACGGTGTATCCCTGCGGCGTGTTGCGTTGTGAATTCGCTTATCTGGTCGGCCAAGTACGACAGTTTGTCTACGAATTCTGATAGTTGTTTAATCATTTCTTTTCAATTGCTTTTCGTCTAACATAGTTTTTGTAGCCCTCTTGGAAAGAGGGGAACATTTTTGCCAGTTCTCTTCCGCCTTTATAATTGAGGTGGGTGTAGTCTTTGTTGGCATAACTACGTTCAACCAGTGTTTTTTTACGCTACCTTCGCCTCCCATTGCTTCGAAGAAGTTAAGGAACGACACCTTCATATCGGCAGCCATTTGCTGTTGTAGTGCAACGAGTTGTTTTACTTCTTTCATTGTTTGGATGCCATCGGGCGAGCGTTGGTCGCGGTCGGGTACGCTCACCACGAGTATGGAAGCTTGTGGGAAGGTTTGTCGCATTAGTTCAATCACCTTTTTCATTTTGTTGGTGTAGCCTTTCATTACGCTTAAGGGGTTGCCCGGAACGGCCACATTAAGACCGAAGTGCAGCACAATAAGGTCGTAAGGACGCAGCCTACTAAAGTCTTGCAAACGATGAGTAGGAATTTTGGCCAGTGTAAGACCGGGTGAGCCACGCATCGAAAAGTTGTCAAGCGTTACACCTTTGTCGCCATCGAGTGTAAGACCGTAGAGGAAAGTGCCACTACCCACGCCTTTAAATGCAAAGCCAATGCTGTTTAGGGTGTCTTTCACTTCCATTTTTTTGCACGGCCGTAGAGCCAGTAAATTTGCGTTCGGTGATACCACCTTTGCCGTCGTTGCTTTTTGATATCAACGGTTGTGGGTGTGAAGAAATAAAGCGTAGAAACAGTCCATGTTTGGGTATGTGCATAGTTTTTGGTGCCACTAACCTTTATCCACGAGCCTTCGCGAGGTGAGAAATAGCGTTCGTTGATGCCTTGCTTGGTGATGTCGAAGGGTTTTTTGGCCACGGCATACTCGGTAATTCCGCTGTATTGCTGTCTAACAGAGATGCGGTTTTGCTGCATGCGCGAGCCAGTGTCAACCCATCCCACGCCACATCCGCCCCATGTTTTTTGGAACAGTTCGCGGAGGTCGGCTGTTAAGATGTCGCCTTCGATGTACGAGTCGCCGAAATAAGCTATTCTAACAGGTCTATCCAGTTGGTTTACCTTGGTGAGTTGGTCATAAAAGTGGTCCATACCACCAGCTGCACCGCTAGAATAGTCGAAAATAGGTTCCACACCTTTGCTCCATATTTCTTTAAAATGCAGTGCCGCACCCTTTTTTGTTTGTACCATGATGGGGTGGGGAGGAGTTGTAGGAAGCACGTTTACCTCTTTACCGTCGGGTTCGGGTAGCACTTGGCTAAGAATATTTACATCGCGTAATTGGGTGCTACCAATAGAGAGCGTGGGAAGTAGGTGCATGAGCAAGAGCGTGGTCACCGTTGTGGCCACGAGAATAAAAAGTTCTTGCGGGTGGATTCATCTGTTATACTGTTGTTGTTGAATGTCTTTTTAGGCTTTGCCCTATATTTTATAAGGCCTTGCACAGCAATATGGAAGCAGACATGGCCTACCACATCGGCGGTTTCTTCGCAGAAACCACAGCGAGAGTAAGCTAAGTCTGCCCGCATTCTTTGTTTTACATCGTAAAAGTAAGCCCTTTGCAAGGGCATTACTTGATGATTGATGTTTATTTTTGTGCCTACCTTTAGAAAAAAATTTGGTTTCTTCGCCGTTTATTTCGCTAAGCAGCAGGTTGGCCAAACGACTCGTTCCCAGTCGGAACCACTTATTGGTGAGCCACTTTTCGCCGAGCACTTCTTTCACGATGGTGTAGTAAATGATGGCATCCATTACGGTGTTGATGCCGCCAGCGGGTTTAAAACCAATCTGAATGCCCGTTTTTTCGTAATATTCTTTGATGGCTTGGCACATCACGTAAGCCGCTTCGGGTGTAGCCGAAATCTTCTCTTTACCAGTAGAAGTTTTGATATAGTCGGCACCTGCATACATAGCAAGCAAAGAAGCCTTTTTGATATTGGAAGCCGTTTTGAGGTCGCCAGTTTCCAAAAATCACCTTCATAGCCTTGTTCCCGCAAACCTGTTTGAGTTCGGCAATGTCGTCGCAAAGTTCTTCGTAGTTACCCGATAGGAATTTGCCCACGGGCATAACGATGTCTATTTCGGTTGCTCCATCGCGCAAAGCCAAAGCCGTTTCGGCCACTTTCACCTCGATAACCGCTTGCGAAGAGGGGAAACTACCCGATACACAGGTGATTTCAACGCCTTCAACCTCAAGCGTTTCGCTAGCCACTTCGGCAAAACAAGGATAAACACACACGGCAGCAACGTGTGGCAATTGCGGGTATGCGCTTTCAAAGCGATTAACACGGTCGACAAAAGCCATCACACTGGTGTCCGAATCGGTGGTGCTTAGCGTAGTAAGTTCGATGCTTCCGAAGAGAAATTTCTTCACTTCGGGCGTATCGTTAGCCAGTGTTTTCTCGGCGATAATGGTTTTAACAGCCTGCTGCACCTGGGCTTCGTCAAGCTCGGTGGTATATAGTTGCAGGGTTTTTCGTACTTGCTCACCCTCATCTTCGTGGTGGTGATGTTTGTGTTGGTGATTTTTTTCAGCCATTTTATTTTATTTCTTTAGTTTTTTTCGTTGTTGATGTGTCGGGTGCAGTCTCGTTTTGTTTTCTTTTCGATGTTGCGTAAAAGCTCTTGTTCGAGGTCTACCCCCGTTTGGTTGGCAAGGCACAAAAGCACCCAAAGCACATCGGCCATTTCGTCTCCCAGGTTAGGTTTTTTTCACCCTGTTTAAAAACTCTGGTCGCCATAGATACGCGCCATTTGTCGTGCGAGTTCGCCCACTTCTTCGGTGAGAACCGCCATGTTGGTAAGTTCGGAGAAGTAGCGCACGCCATAGGTTTTCACCCATTGGTCCACCATTTTTTGTGCTTCGGCCAGTGTGAGCGTTTTGTTTTGGCTTTTAAGGGGCATGTCTTTTTGCTCTTGCATATTGCGTTTGTGTGCTTTGCTATTGTTGATTGGCTTTATGTTTGAGTATGATGGTCGCCATGATTGCCGTTACATGGTGGCACATTTTTATTTGTCTTTGCTGTCTATTACGATGGTAACAGGACCGTCGTTAACCAGTTCTACTTGCATATCGGCCCCAAAAACGCCCGTTAGCACAGGTTTTCCAAGAGCCTCGGATAGCTGTTTGCAGAACGTTTCGTATAGTGGAACGCTTACATCAGGACTAGCTGCGTGTATGTAAGAGGGGCGATTGCCTTTTTGCACGAAGCCATAAGGGTGAACTGGCTCACCACGAGAATGCTGCCATCAATGTCTTTAACCGAGAGATTCATAACCCCCTCGTTATCATCGAAGATACGTAGGTTCACAGTTCTTTTTACTAACCATGCAATATCCTCTTGGGTGTCGGCATAACCCACGCCCAAAAGCAGCATCATTCCTTGTTGTATGGCGCTCTCAATACGTCCTTCGATGCTTACAGAGGCGCGTTTTACGCGTTGGATTACTATCCGCATTGTTGTTTGTTTATTTGGAATTGTGCAAAATTAGCCAAAATAGCGCAAACCGCAAAATAATTTTTTTACTTGCTGTTGATATTAAATTGCAAGCAAAGTGTTTGGTGGCTAGGGCAGTGGCAAGTGGCATGTGGTGACAGTGCGTGCGTTTACTGCTGCTGTGCCCTCTTAATTTGCTTTTTATGGTAGGTGATTAATACATAGAAATTGGTACAAAAAAATTTCGAGTATTTTTGTCGTTGAAGATTTCTGTTTATCTCATTTTCAACTTATTAATATAAGTTTTCACGTGAAACATTTTTTATATATCCCTTTCCTTTTTCAGTTCTTTTACACCCTAATTTATATTATTTTTCTCGTTTATGTACATTTAATTTCACAATGTTTTGTGTTTTTTGATTTACCTCACGATGTGTAATCTTACTTTGTTAGTTTGTTTATTTACGCTTATGGGTGCGGGTTGCCAACTCTGCTGCCAACTCCTTAAGTGTGTGCTGGGCACGGATGCGCCCAAGTTCGCTTTTTTGCAAAGCTATCGCGATAATGTTGTAAAAAATCGAACTCTGTAAAGGGCAAAGTTGGTGTTATGTCAGAAATTTTTTGTAACTTCGCAGAAGTTAATTTTATGAATTTCCCCCGATTATACCCGTGATGGGTTGTTCGGGGGTTTTTATGTAAAGGTACTAATGATATATTGCACTGACAAACAATTAGTTAGATATTTACTGAATTTCCCTAATTAGAGAATTTAGAATGTGTAAATGTTGTGGATGACTTTAACAAGAAAAAGAAATATATTACTTTTAATGACTAATTAATTTACTTATATAACAAGTTAAAAAAACCTTTCCAATAGTCCTATACGTTAATACTATTGTTCTGTCTTACTGCTTATTTTTGCTTTTTGCTTTCTCTAAATACCTCCTAACGGTGTTATCTACGTAGTTAAGATAGCGTTTAAGCACATCTTCACTTTTCTCTATTGCTACACTATAGGGTACAAATAATATGCCTTCAGCACGTGCTTTTAGGCGATATATAGAAAAAAATTGTTGAGGGTTGTTGCTGTTTCCTAGTTCGCGCATTTTTACCATATACGTGCAATCAAGGTATTTAGTAGGTAGGTAAAGCATGCCCTTTGCCATAGTTTGTAAGTTGTGCTCGATGCTTCCAACTGGAGCATCAACCAACTTTGCCACGCCAATAACCTTGTCGGTTAAGGCGTTAAGGGTGGTTCCAGCATAAGTGCAAAGGGTGATAGCCTGGTAATTATGTGCATATTGTGCGCGCATATAATGCCCCATAGCATAGTTATCAAGTCTGCTCATGTCGCCACCTACAAGATAGTTGAGGTGCGAAAAGTGGCCAAATATGGAGGTAGTTTCTCCTGCTTTGGTTAACATTTCAATCAGTTTGTTACATGTATTGGCCATAATTATGTCTCTGTGCATCAGTCTGTCGTAGGTTTCTTTATAAGTTTGGTTTGTTAGTAAACACCATTTTATTATCTCGCGTTCATCTTCGGTAAGACATTTACCTATTATACCTGTACTCTCTGTCAATTCTTTTTGGTCTGAAACGCTACTTTCTCCGTTTAAAAGTCTGTTTACTATGCTGTCTATTTGCGCATTTCTCTGTTCTTTAAACAAAGTTTCAACAAACTCACTGAGGTCTATTCCGCCCGCCATTTTCATACTTTCTAGATCCATCCCCCAAAGCGAAACTGTGTTGTTATGTGTTGTATTATAGTGTTTTAGCCATTTAATAAAGTCGATAGTAGTCTCCGAAGATAAACTCCCTTCCATATAACGCTCTATGTCTTCAAGCTTAAAACGTGTATCGTTTTTAATATAACGGTTTACAAATAAGGAACTTTCTAAAGGAAATTCGTGCAATACCAGTTTGCAATTATTTTCTTTTATTCGTTGTTTTATCATAGCGAATGCAACGTTTCCCAGCGTTTTACTTCCGTGTACGGTTTCGCCAATACCCAATATGTTTGCGTCCATACTAGGTATTTCACTATAATCTGCGTTGTTAAGTTTGATGATAGGCAATTTTTCTAATGCAGAACTTTCACTCTTGAGTTCTTTGTTATGCATTTTAGAAGATAAGTTATCCTTGTTATTGCCGCTTTTTTTCTAGTGCTTGTTTTTTTATGCGATAATTATCATTGCTTAAGGTGTTATTATGGTTAAGAGTGATGACTTCATTTCTTAATCTCCCACCATTGGCATACAATCCAAATTTATTTATCCAAAGTTTATTTTCTTTCTCATGACTTCCTTCAGCTTCTAATAAAAACGTTTAACAATAAAGCATCTTTTTATTTTTTTACTTTTCGATTTATTTCAAACCATTCTTTTTGTGGGAAATATTATTGTATCATTGGCTATGATTCTCTCACATTCCCCAATTTTTGCTAAGCGTTAACCATATTTTTTTTGCAGTTGTTGCTTTTTATACTTGATTGTTATTGTTATTTCAGCACCATTTTTTTATCTAATTGAAATACAGGTATTAAAGTACCTATTTTCCCCTTAGCATTACTTCTTGCATGGAGTAGTAGTGATTTTTTTGTCCATCTATTTCGTCAGTGCTTACCTTTTTGATACCAATCCTTTTGGTGCATAATCCATCTATACCCAAAATGTTTTATCTTGGGCAAGAATATTTTTGTTACCTGTTAATAGACAAATTATTATCGCGAAAAAAATAATTTTTATTTTTTTGTAGGTTTCATCTTTCAATCTACTCTTTATTGTTATTTTCAAACCTGTAAATTTCTCTTCTTCTTATAATTTAATATTCATTTTTTTCTAATTCCTACATTAACATTACTTCTTTTTATACGAGTTATGAGTTTAGTACGCAAGCTTGTAATTGCAAGTCAATACTTTATTCTCTCTTCTTATCAACGTAATTGTATGATTTCTATTGCTTTGTTATTGTTTTTTTATCTTGTGTTATTTGTAAATTTCTTTTTTTGCTACTATGATTTGTTTCTTTTGCTTATCCCTTTTTATTCTTTTCAAAAAAATACTTTCTATTCATTCTTAATTTTTTTAATTTAATTTCCTTTTTCATGTTTCATTATTTTATTTCTGCTTTCTGTAGGTCTTTTACTTCCCTTCTATATAACAGGATAAGTACTAATTTTTGTTATCCCAAGCAATTAAGCTGTATTTCTTATTTTTTTAGTTGGTGGTTACAACATAATTGAAACAGGTATAACATTGTTTCAAAATTGATTTTTGCAAATTTAATTTTTGCTTAAGCAATTTCTTTTACTGGGCTATAGCGTCACGAATTTCTGGTTTACTGCAATTTTTATAATGTAGGTATGTTGTTACATACCATTATTACACTAGTATTTTCTTTATGACTGTGCCCCTAATTACTCTGTTCTCTCCTTTTCGTTTTTATCTAATTTTTTTGAAGGGAGTGGAGGAGCAATCACAGTGTTATAATTAAATTTGTTAGCAGAAACATTTTTAATGATAGCTCTTTCTTCATTCTTCTCGTTGCGTTCATTTATATCTACTTTTGAATTATTATTTATATAAGGTGTTATTCCATAGTTCTGTTCTCCCGCTATCATCATAAACTCTCGATTTTTTTATCAAGCGTATAATCTTCATTATGTTTTTATTCGTCTGTTTCTTACTCCACATTATAATCGCTTTATGTAGTTTTTACACTATCAATTCTTTTCAAGTATCTTCAATTTTCAACTGAAATACGTTTTTGACTTAAACGACCTAACACCTTTTTTTATTAAACAAAAATTTGCATTTACCTTTCTTTGCTTAACGTTCATTAACCTGGAGAATCGAATATTTGCGAGCAATCGGCCAGAAGCTTGCAAAAAACGCCTTATTTTAGTGACTTTTATAACGTATTGATAATCAGTAAAATACAGACTAAGTTTTGCTTTTCGTTTTTCACTGCCATTTAGAAGGCCAATTTTTTTCTAAACTAGTAAGGGCCAAAAATCTTAATATGAGGCTTATTTTGGTCTTCAATTACATGGCCTTGAATAGCAGTCGACTTATATTTTCAAATTCTTAATTTGAGAACAGACAGCCATGCTTCCTCAAACTCACATTATTTATTGTGCTTTTTGGAGACAATTACATGTTGTCTTCTGATTTTCTACAACACTCTTACAACCTTATTCGAAACAAACCTTTTGGATTTAAGAAATCGATTTTCAGACGATAGATTTAACGTTATTGTCTAGTAATCCACTTTATTTCGTCGAAAAAGCATCCTTTTCGTACCATTTGCCTAATTCTCTCTTATAAGTTTACAAGTTATTATCGCTCTGTATCAGTATAAAGTGCAAGAGACATTGGTTGTTTATCCAGGAATAATTTAATAATATGTTGATAATCAGGGCATTAATTGTGTATCATAACTTTTTGTTTAGATAGAAACAACATTTATAAGTATTTCTTTTTATTACCTAATACAAAGACTATTATCCTTATTATTTTTGCTTATTTATTTAAAAAAATTTAAGTTCAATATAGACCATCTTCTTCCTTATAATCTTTTTCGTGCCAGTGATTGAACACAATTTGCGCTTTAGCCTTACCAATAAGTTCTATAAGTAGTTGCAAGGAAGCCTCTTTTATCTGCTTAACCGACTTTAATTTCTTCAATAAAAGTTCCTTCGTTTTGGGCCCAATACCTTTGATTTCGTCAAGTTCAGAGTGCAAGGCGTGCTTGCTACGCTTGTCTCTGTGAAAGCTAATTGCGTAACGGTGCACCTCGTCTTGTATGCGTGAGAGCACATGGAAAAAGCTCACTTTTCACGTCCAAACCCACTACTTGCGGTGGCCATCCATAGAGCAGTTCGTTGGTTCTGTGCCTATCGTCTTTGGCTAAACCGGCAATGGGAATGTCTAGATGTAGTTCTTCTACCACCACTTCGCGCACAACACCCATCTGTCCCTTACCACCATCAGTAATTATTAGGTCGGGTAGGGGTGTCTCTTCTTCTATCATACGCATGTATCTACGTCTTACAACCTCTTTCATCGAGGCGTAATCGTCTGGGCCATTAACGGTTTTGATATTGTATTTACGATAATCTTTCTTGCTCGGTTTCATCCCTTTAAACACAACACAACCAGCAACAGCATCCGTTCCCGATATGTTAGAGTTGTCGAAGCACTCAATTTGATATGGCAAACGCTCCATTTGCAGCTTGGTTTGCAACTCCTTCATCAGTCTAACAGCTTTCTGTTCAGGGTTCAACTTTTCGTTTTGCTTCAGTCTATCGAATTTATATTGCTTACCGTTCATCTCAGAAAGTTCCAGCAAACGTCGTTTGTCGCCTCGTTGAGGTACGATAAATACAGCCTCTCGCATCGCCCATTCCATTTCAAAAGGCACAATAATTTCCTTAGCTTTGCTATTAAAACGTTCTCTAATTTCAGGAATAGCAGATGCAAGAATGTCTTTTTCGCTCTCTTCAAGCTTTCTTTTGTATTCAAAAGTGAAGCTTTGGTTTACCGTTCCGTTCTTTACGTGGATGTAATTAATAAACGCAGTACGGTTAAATTCGTCGTCGGTAATACTAAAAACGTCTACATCTGCAATACTAAAACTAACAACTTCACTCTTCGCACAATAATTATCAAGCAATAAATACCGTTTTTTTAAGGTATCAGCCTCTTCAAATTTAAGTTCCTCAGCCTTCTTCAGCATCTCCTCATATAGTACTTTACACACCTCTCGCGTATTACCTTTAAGTATTTCTCTCGCTTGTTTAATGTTCTCTTGATAGTTTTCCCATGATTGTTTACCAATACAAGGCGCATCACAGTTGTGAATATGGTATTCTAGACACGCTTTGTACCCTGCCCATTTCAATACCTTCACGAGTAATAGGAAATCTACAAGTACGCGGTTTGTAAGTCTTAGCAATCAATTCAAGCAGCGCAACCATTGTGGGAACATGGCTGTAAGGACCATAATAAGTGCCCATACGCTTATTAATTGTGCGGGTTTTGAATATACGAGGAAACAATTCGTTAGTAACACAAATACTAGGATAGGTTTTACCATCCTTCAAAAGAACGTTATATCTAGGGTTATACTTTTTGATAAGACCATTTTCGAGCAATAAAGCATCCTCTTCGGTATTTACAACCGTATAAGAAATATCGAAGATTTTACTAACAAGCACCTTCGTTTTGTATCTGTCTACTTCTTTATGAAAGTAAGAAGACACCCTGTTCTTTAAGTTTTTGGCCTTACCAACATATATAATATTGTGGTCTTCGTCATAGAATTGATAACTACCAGGTTTCTCTGGCAGACTAAGCACAATACCTTTTTAGGTGTGCCAATCGTTTTTCATTTTCTTCTTTTGTCATGCTTCCAAAGTCCTTTGTACACTAGTGTTTCGCGTTTTCTTGTTTCACGTGAAACAAAATATATATAGTTAGCATCACATTCTTTTCCCCTTCGACAGTTTATTCCTTTTGAAGTACCAAGAACGGAAAGCCTTCCTCGTTATTTATTAAAGCGGGTAGGGTAGAGTATAATTACAACTACGACCTTATTCCCTTTATTTATTTCACTGCTACTTATTATTTTGCACTAATACCTTGTTAAAATGGCATTGAGTCTACGCCGTATTAATTCCTCTTTTATATATTGTAGTTGTTTATTTGCTCTTTAGTTTAAGGATAATAGAGCTACACAATCCTAACTAAATCGCGATAATAAGGCAGTGAACCATTTGTTTCGTTATCCAAGTAGCAAAATAACGAGAGTATCTTTAGCAATTCTCCACATGATTAATGTTGCATGGAGATGTTAAGATGCTCCCGTTATAACGCAGAATAATTATAGGACTAACAGTAGAAACGAATAATACGGATTGTTTCTCCAAATTAAACCTATACTTGAATGAGCGTAGAAATCTCAATATCCTTATCAAAGGCCGCTCTACCGTTAAGATCTTCGTTTACCAGTTCAATAATGAAATTAGCATAAATCTTTTTAGGATTGAATTTCTTCACCAAATCGCATGCTGCTTTCATTGTACCGCCAGTAGCAAGAAGGTCATCGTGTAGCAATACTACATCGTCTTCATTAATCGAATCTTTATGAATCTCGATGGTATCTGTGCCATATTCCTTTTTATAACTTTCTTGCACCGTTTCGCAAGGTAGCTTTCCGGGCTTTCTGCATAATACAATGCCAGCACCTAATCTAATGGCAACAGCCGACGACATAACAAAGCCTCGCGATTCGATGCCTACAATTTTTGTTATACCTTTATCTTTGTAAATCTCGCACATCTCATCAGTGATGGTCTTGATGCATTCTGGGTTTTTAAACAACGTTGTTACGTCGCGAAAATTAATCCTTTTTCTTCGGCCAATCTGGTATACAACGCAGATTGTCCAGCAATAGTTTGTTATTCATTTACAGTAAGTTATGTTTCTATTTATATATCTTTTTGTTTCACGTGGAACGTATCCTCTCTTTTCTATAACTCCTTGTTTTCGCACTCATTTTAATTCGTTCTAATCGTAATTGATTGCGTATTGTCTGCGTTCTCTTGCATTTGTCGTTTGTTTGAGGAGCAGTTGCGAAGGGGTGGAGTAGGCAAGTGTAATTTGTTATCAAATTACTTGTCGTGCAGTTGTCTACTTAACGATTCATCAGCACAAGCAATACATTAATATCGCTCGGAGAGACGCCAGGGATGCGCGAAGCCTGTGCTAGCGTTTCAGGATTGATACGTGCCAATTTTTTTGCCGTCCCTCCGTAGAAATTTCGTGCAGTTCTTCGTAATTAAAGTGGCCTTTTAATGCGAATATTCTCTAGTCTACGCATTTTATCAGCAACGATTTTCTCGCGTTCGATATAGCCTTTATACTTCATTTTTATTTCAGCAGCTCCATAATCTCCTCTTGTCTGTTTGGTGCTTCTGTAATAACAGACTTTAGTTCGGGAAGCACTTCAGCTAAGTTTCGTACATTAAGCTGTGGTCTTGCGATAAGATCAACCAATTTTTACTGTACCAGTTAGCGGAGACGTACCCCAATGTTCAAGCGCCGAATTAATATCGTTAGCCTTTACTGTAGCCGTTTCGCAGAAACTAATAATCCGTTGAATGCATTCTTTTTTTCTGCACCCAGTGGTCAAACCTTTCTCTCGAAGCCAACCCTATTTCATATGCGCGTTCCGTTAATCTTGCATCAGCATCATCCTGACGGAGCAAAATTCTATATTCAGCACGAGATGTAAACATGCGGTAAGGCTCGTCAACACCCTTTGTTGTGAGGTCGTCTATCAGTACACCAATGTAACTTTCATCCCTTTTCATCACGAAAGGCAGTCCGCCACTACAAGCCATTGCAGCATTAATACCCGCAACCAAACCCTGTCCTCCAGCCTCTTCGTACCCCGTTGTGCCATTTACCTGACCAGCAAAGAACAGTCCTTTAATCACCTTAGATTCGAGCGAAGCATGCAAAAGCGTAGGGTCGAAGTAGTCGTATTCAATAGCATAACCCGGACGATAAGCCTTTGCATCCCTTAAGGCAGGAATTTTTACGCAATGCGTTTAGTTGCACATCAAGGGGCATACTCGATGAAAAACCATTGAGATACATCTCTGCAGTATTCTCTCCTTCTGGTTCCAAGAACAGCGGATGCTGTTCCTTATCAGGAAATGTCACAAGTTTTGTTTCAATGCTAGGGCAATAACGCGGACCAGTACTTTGAATTTGTCCGTTGAAAAGGGGCGAATCAGCAATGCCCTCTTGCAAAGTTTGATGTGCTTCGGCAGTGGTATAGAACGTCCAGCAAGGTAATTGTTTCAGTGTTCTAGGCGTAGGCATATAGCTAAACTGGTGGAAATCCACCTCGCCGTCTTGCCTTTCCATATCTTCGAAATGCACGGTTCTCGCGTCAATTCTTACAGGCGTTCCTGTTTTCATTCGTTCAACTGAGATGCCATGTTGTGCAATGCTTTCGCTTAATCGATACACTGCCGGTTCAGCGCATCTACCGCCAGGTATTTGCGTCTTACCAATATGCATCAAGCCATTGAGAAAAGTACCCGCAGTAATCACGATAGCCCTTGCTCTGAACTCCGCGCCCCATTGCGTTTTAACGCCCACGGCAGTGCCGTTATCTACAATGAGCTCTTCAGCTTGGTCTTGCCATATATCCAAACCCTCGGTTGAATCGAGCGTTTCGCGCCATTTAGTGATGAATTTAGCCCTATCGCATTGAGCTCGAGGACTCCAAACGGCAGGACCTTTGCCTTTGTTAAGCATTCTGAATTGTATAGATGTGGCATCAGTAATAATACCCATCTCACCGCCTAATGCGTCAATCTCTCGCACAATTTGGCCTTTAGCAATGCCACCCACCGCAGGGTTGCAGCTCATTTGTGCTATTTTGTTCATGTCCATGGTGATAAGACAGGTCTTAGCTCCTAGCTTTGCAGCTGCACGAGCAGCCTCGCAGCCAGCATGACCGCCACCAATGACAAGGACATCGTATTTAAATATCATATTCTAAATTGCTGTATATGCTTGATTTTATTGTTGACGAGTAAATGAGAAAAGGTTGCGCATCAAAGGCATTGCGTTCATCAGCTGACAAACCAGTAGTTCGCGAGTAGGCCATTCTTAGCCTACTCGTTCGCACGCCTTTACATATAGGTGACAAGTAGTAACTAACGCTAAGACAAGTCGACGTTGCCAGCAGCACAGCCCATTCACCGATATGCACAGAAGTTCTTGTGATACCCGTTTAAGAACAGCGATAAGCAATTAAGATTTCAGAAAAATAAATTGACAACGAAACGATGCAATATCAATAATACTAATATTTTATCGCATTGATGAAATTCTTTTCTATTTAACCCTATTCCTTAATCAGTGTAACTCAAACGCAAGTCTCATCTTACCGACCACTTTTAGCGTCGTTACTCCATATCATTTCAACGTTACTTTATTCCTTATAGGTTTTACACATCCCGAAAAGCAGTCGAGTTAGGGAAACAACCTCCCCTGTACAAGCCCCTTTCGCCATTGTTTGAGCGTTATTTAGCATCCCACAATGCGTGCATGCGCAATAGAGAGGTCATTAAATGGCCTCTTCGTTGCGTTATATATATGGCTCACAAGATATTCTGCAAGCACTTTTTATTTCTGAAAAATCAAGCGTTTGCAACACGATAAGCATGCCAGATGTGACATTTGGTATTGCAACGGCCTTACAAAGATAGAGTTTACAAACCATATATGCAAATTAAGTGCAACAAAAAAGGATGGCCGTAGCCATCCTTCGTCCTCAGTAGTGCATTTATGGTATGACGTACAAAGCTGTAACGCCAAAGATTATGATATCTGTTAGGGCTTACAAATGCTAAGGCGATACACCAGCAGTAACCCCTTTATTTACGCCATTTCTTACGTTATTAAGCCCTTTAATACAAATTCTAGTACAATTTAGCCACTACAAAACCAATAAAGCAACAGCGTCAAATCTAAGCTGTATGTAGCATTTTTGCTAGAGACAAAGCATGCAGCCAATTTGTTACACCACAGCTTTCGCATTCTCTTCGCAAGCTATTTCGCCCTCTTCTTCAGCCTGAGCAATCCTTCCGATAGTCAATTTCAGTTCCTCGTATTGCTGTTGCAGCACATCAAGGAAAGGCGACAGCAATCTAAGGCACTCATTAATATCTTCCATTTGTTCTTCGTTGTGCGCTTCAAGTTTAGCCACATCGCATTCGTTCACCAGTTTTACAATGCCCTCACAGTTCTCGTTAGCGATGAAATCGTCGCTTAGCAGTGGAATTATAGATGGAACGATACCCTTCAGCTCGTTGAAAATCTGCACGTACTCACTAAACAAAGCCGATTCGTCTTTCTTCTGTTTGCTGCTATTATTCCATGTTTCCACCATTGTTTCGGCCGGTGCGATGATATTCTCCTGATAAGATTCTATGTACTTATTCAGTAAGAACAAGCGTTCGTAAAGCCTTTCAACCACCTCGCCTTGCTTGCCCGCTCTGAGGTAAGTGTAAATCTCTCGATACACATTTTTCAGTTTAGGCAGCATCTTTTCCATATATTGACTATGTTCAACTGTCGGTAATTCGTCGGGAGAATAGCATTTACCCTTATAGTAAGCCGCGCTAACCTCAAGGTCGCCGTTAATGATTTCAATCATCTGTTCAGCGTCTTCGAAAGCCCTGATATAAGCCGTAACAATGTTTCTATTGCGCTTTGTGAAGGGATAAGTCACCGTTTCTGCCGGCGTTTCCTCCATAGGGTTAAAGAGGTCGATACATCCGCATTCCATAAAGAAGCGTCTAAAGCGCATGTCTAGCAATTCGGTAATAAGTTCTTTTTCAAGCCATTGCTTTAAGTTCGTCGCCTGTAATCAGCACCCTTTCGGTCTCATTTGTTTTGTGTTCAAACTTAATCAGTTCGCCCAAATTGTGTCTTAACCTCACAGGCATAATGCTCCAGGCTGGCAAAAGTGGTTCGTTCGATGGTCTGGGTATATTTTGCAGCTGCTGAATACGTTCCCTATCCGAGGGGTGCGAGTCCCAAACATCCTTGCACGAGAACCTCGCTGTGGGTTCATCATTCGTTTTTACCTCGGCCAACAGCAGTTGCGTGGCCTCAAGAGTTTTGCCCTCCTCGTTAGCTTTAATTTGCGATAGCAGCTCCAGAATTTCGAAAGGGTCGGCTTTTTGCCCTTTTCATCGAGTCTCATCATCGCCACATGCGTGTTAGAGCTGCACTGCATCATCACCGCCGTTTTATAAAGCGACGACGCCATAACACACTTTCCCACCACTTTACAGGCGATATTATCAGCATCGAACTCCATTTGTCGCGACAACTCGCGATAAGCGATATTCACATATCTATAAACAGCCTGCAACAGCAATCTCACAGTAACGGTGAAAAAGCGTGTAAGCGAGCCGAAAATAGCGAACGGACTCCATTCAAATCCGCTCCAGCGGTCAACCCATCTGTCCCAGGCGTCTTCGCCATAGACCAGATTTCCCAGCACGATATTAGCCGTATAAACCACCGAACCAATTTTCATGCTTTCTTGCGAGAAGTGTCCAAACTCGTGAGCTAGAATGCCTTTAATCTCTTCGGTGCTAGTTGTAGCAAACAAGCCAGCGCCCAACACAAGGTTTTTTCTTACAGGAAAGAACATCGACCAGAAAGTGGTGTTGAAGAAAACACAAGCATTAATTTCAGTAGAGAGGAACACTTTTATGAGGCATGGGGCATTTTAGTAGCCTGAGCCACTTCACTTATTAGTTGGAACAATTGCGGGCAATCGTTTTCGTTTACCAGTATTCTGCCATCCTCTTCGTCGCTTTGGCGTGTGAAGATAAACTTCAACAAGAAGAGTCCGAACATCAAGCACAGTGCGATAATTCCGAGGTATATGCCTATGATTATCAGCATCACAATCCCGCTGTTGGTGCTGTCAAACACCTGTTCCATCAAACCTACTCCCCAGGATGTTGCCCATTTATAGCCAATGTAGAGCAGTAGTAGGCCAAAGGCAACGAGAGAGAGGTAGACAAGCACGAAAAGGGCAATACGGTAGATAACCTTTTTACCCAATGCTCTTATTGCATTGTTTTCTCTCATGCGTTCAAATATTTAAATTTTTAGGCGTGTTTTGTGGACACGTAGTTTAGATAAATTTCCTTGTGGCGCTCTTCAAGGAAACACTTTTTGCGCCATGCGAGGGCGTTGCGATACGAAAAAGGATTAGTTACGTTTTTATCGCCCTGCTTTTTTCAGCTGTTGTGCGCAGGTATGCGCTTGTTGTGTTGTTGTGGGGAGGTCCTTCCCTAGGGTTTCCCCATTTCATCGGCGATTTTTCAGGTATCAGAAAGCGCCATTTCTCATTTCCAAGGCTTTGTTTTCTGCCTTTTCCATGATTTCTCTTTCCCCGGACCCTTATCGTTTAGTCCGCATAGGTGAAGAATTCCGTGAATGATAACACGGTAGAGTTCGTCTTCGTACGCCTTGTTGAACAATTCAGCGTTTGTTCTTACGGTGTCGAGCGAGATAACGATGTCGCCATTAACGACGTCGTCTTCATCGTAGTCGAATGTGATAACGTCCGTATAGTAGTCGTGTTGCAGATATTCCTTGTTTATTTCCAAGATTTTCTCATCGTCTACGAACATATATCCCACTTCTCCCACCATTCTTCCATAGGATTTAACCACAGCTTTTATCCAAGCAGAGGTTTCTTTCCTTTTTATTTTCGGCATTTTAACGCCGTCAGTGTTATATGTAATCATAAGTTTACTTCTTCTTGGGTTTACTTTTCTTTCTTTGGTAGAAACATCGAGACATCTTTACCAAAGTGAATAAGCTCCCTAACGAGCGACGAACTAACGCTAGCATGTTGCGGTTGGGCAAACACCAGCAATGTTTCTATGCCACCTAAGGCTCGGTTAATGTCTGCTTGTTCGCGTTCGTATTCAAAGTCTTTCACGCTTCTCACGCCTTTAACGAAGAACCACGACCCCTCCCTTTGGGCGAAATCTACGGCCAAATCGTTGAATGCACGCACCTCCACGGCGGGGTTGTCGGCATAAAGTTGGGCGATGGCATTCACCCTTTCTTCACTGCTGAACATGCATTGTTTGCGTTCGTTTACGCTAACACCGATAACCACTTTATCGAAAAAGTGGCAACACGCGTGTCACAATCGACTGGTGTCCGATGGTGAAGGGATCGAAACTTCCTGTAAAAAGACCTACTTTCATGCGCACTCAAGTGGCAATTACATCTTTTTTTGTTCTTATTGCTCGCCCCTTTTGCCAATAAGGGCAAGCATTGGTTGTGGTAGGCGAGTGAAGACGTTCATACAAGTGGAAGAGTTGACCAGTTAACCAGTAATCGGGTTACGTCTCCCAGTCGGTTTCATCGCGCCGAGTCGTGGTGCATATGCTTTGTAGTAGCGTTCCGATTGCGACCTACTTTTTGCAAAAATAGGCTATTCCCAATTGATAACCAAATTTTTTTAGGCCAATTTTTATTGTAATCATTTCGCAACACACATTGTTCTGTTTTCCTTTATTGTTATTATTTTTATAACCATAATCGCACTAAAAATCAATATTTTTTTCACCATTCCATCGTTTATTTTTTTATCAAGCAAAAGGTGTTAGAAAGCAGAGTTTATACTACTGATTTTTTTATGTTAAATAACATCCTCAAAAAAGCGTGTTTTTTTAGGCTTTTCGCTCCGAATTTGGTGGTTTGTGCAGAATTATGTTTCCAAATCCAGTAGTTTTGTGCCTTTTTGTGTTGTGTGTTTGTAGCGAAATTTCAGTTATTTTTTTGTGGTGATTTTTTTCCTACTTCTATCTGTCTTGCCCTCATCCCTTTTCTAGAAATCGTGCCAACTTAAGTATGTATTGATGAGTTTAAAGTCCCTCAAATAGCGTATTGGGCATACCACAACATGTACTTCAACTGGCAAGATGGCGTTGAGTTTAAACCCATCCTAAATCCCAAACTTGGATAAAGAAAACACATTCGGCATACCTCTATGGTTAAAAATGGTAATAAATCTTTACATAATACACCTTGCCAGCTGACCCCTTCTAGACAAAAAGCAGCCAAATAGCATGCATTTTGCCCCAAATTCAGTCTGTTGCCTCTTCGTTTTACGGCAATTTTGAGCACGAAATCGGCATTTTGCACCATTTAGCGCTTCTATTTGGTCGCCAACTCGCGATTTTTTTCATCGCCCCAAAAACAGCTTTTTACCACTAAAAAGGCCTATTTTAGCCAACTTTTTACCCCAGGAAGAAGTAAAAATCAGTAGCATTTCAATGCTTCTAGCCCTCTCCAGGAATAGTAAAAAGCACCATTTAGCCCTGCGTTTAGCACCATTTAGCCTTTGCGTTTTGTAGGAGTTAGCACTGCGTTTAGTAGGAGTTAGCACTGCGTTTTGCTGCATTTAGCACTGCGTTTTGCTGCAAAACACACGAAAATTAATGCAAAACGCGGTATAATACTTCGAAAATTCGTTTTATTTACCTCTTCTGGCTTAGGTTGTTTTTGGCCAAAACGAAACGCTCGCGAGAATCGAATATTTGCGGTCGAGTGGGCCGTTGGTTAGAAAAAGCCACTCATAATGTTAAAATTTATGCCGAATAATTTACAATATTCGCGCCCCCTCCAATCTTTAAACCATATAAACCGCAAAGAAACAGCGTTAGACCACAACATCAAAAACAATCTGCAAGGCCCTTATTGCCAATCGAGAGAAGTATTTATACATAGAGCTAGCGTTTGCAAACAACTCATAAGGCGAGTAAAGCCCTGCTGTAGAGCGTAGCGAAACCCTGACCGAGGGCGCAGATTTGTCAAACACGGGGTTAAGAATACCAGTGCATTGCCAGCACTCAAGTTGACCAAAAGGCATAATCAGTGCCATTTGTGTCATTACTCGCCCATAAGTGTAGCAGCAAAGCCAAGCGCCAGCGACACACATCGTGAATGGTCACTTTACTAATCCATCCCTGTGTGCGTGCCATCTAAACACTGCATCGCACCCAAGCAGAGCCAAAGAGGCCATCAAGCGGCCAGTATGAATGTTAATTCGGCAAGTTTAAAAAGTTAAATATTGTTTACATAAAACAACGGCTTATATTTTATCCCGTTGCGATGAATGCAAAAAATAGCCCAATTCATCGGTAAAACCATTGCTGCAAGGTGGTAAAAAAATGAAGTAACAGCCCACGCACCGAATAGCATCTCCAGCACCTAATCCCTTGACAAGCAAGGCAAGGCGCGATTGTTTGTACAAAAAATGGCTATCTTTTGTAGAACAAAAAGGGGCGGACAACATGGATTGTTCGCCCAAATCAACATGAACATATACAAACATTCAAAAACAAATTATGGGGATTAACAAAACGATTGGTTGTCTTGTGGTGGCCTTGGCGCTTGGCTATCAAGCACAGGCAAAGAGCGCTTTTTGCCATAAAAAGTGCAGAAAGACAGTACCTCACAACTGCCAAAGTAGACACGACAAAGGCCAAGAAGCCAATGCCTATGAACGTAAAGCCTACGCCACCGAAAAAAGAAACCGATTACGAACGACTGATGAAAGACAGCGGAACGGTGGTGAAAGGACTGTTTACTGTGAGACATATCAAAGACAAATGGTATTTTGAGATGCACGACAGTATGGTGGGACGCTACTTTATGGCCGTTACCCGCTTTGCAAGCGTGCCCCAAGGATTTGGAAAATTCAGCGGTGAGATGGTTAACGAAGACGCCATTTACTTTGAAAAACGCGACGATAAAACCATGCTTTTGCGCACATTTGTACGCACACAAGAAGCCAACGAGAAAGATAGAATATACCTATCGTTGAAACAAAGCACCACCGACCCTATCGTTGCTGCATTCCCTATTGTGGCTGGAAATCCCCAAAAAGGCATGAACCTCATCGAGGTAACAGGCTTTTTTGTACGCGATAACAATATTGTGGGTATTAACAGAACGCTGTTTGAAAAGACAAAGATTGGCGGACAGATGCCCGACCGCACTTTTATAGACACCGTAAAGACTTATCCCATCAACATCGAAGTGCAAACAACGCGCACTTATGGCGCATCCCCTAGTTTTGTAAGGGCTTCGGGAACAGGTTCGATAACCCTAGCGCTCAACACCTCTATCGTGGAATTGCCCAAGGTTCCTATGCGTAAACGCATATGGGACACACGAGTGGGCTACTTTGCTTACCCTTACACCATCTTCTCAGACGAGCAACGCAAGAGTCAGCGCGAAATGTTTATCGCGCGTTTTAAACTCGTTCCAAAAGATGTGAAACGCTATCAGCGTGGCGAACTGGTTGAACCCGTTAAGCCAATCGTGTTTTATATCGACCCCGCAACACCCAAGAAGTGGGTGCCTTACCTCATTAAAGGTATCAACGACTGGAATGTGGCTTTCGAAGCAGCAGGGCTTTTAAGAATGCCATTCAAGGTAAAGAATGGCCCACTAACGACCCCTCAATGAGTCTAGACGATGCCCGTTTCAACGTGGTGCGTTATCTGCCATCAGAAGCCGAGAACGCTTACGGCCCTCATGTGAAAGACCCACGCAGCGGAGAAATCATCGAAAGCCACATCTGCTGGTTTCATAATGTGATGAATTTGCTCACAAAGTGGTATATGGTGCAATGCGGACCGCTTGACAAGCGTGCTAGGAAAAATGGAATTCGATGATAAACTGATGGGCGAGCTGATACGATTCGTGTCGTCGCACGAGGTGGGTCACACCCTTGGACTACGCCACAACATGAGCGCTAGTTATGCCACACCCGTTGAAAAGCTTCGCGATAAGGCGTGGGTAGAAAAGCATGGACACACCGCTTCAATCATGGACTATGCCCGATTTAACTATGTGGCACAACCCGAAGATAATATTAGCGAACGTGGATTGTTCCCACGCGTGAACGATTACGACAAATGGGCCATTAAATGGGGCTATCAATATCGCCCAGAATTTAAAGACGAACTGGCCGAAAAAGGAGAAGCTGATGACCGAAACCACCGCTATACTAGCCAAAAATCCACGACTATGGTTTGGCGGTGAGGGTACAAACGAAGACCCCAGAGCACAACGCGAAGACCTGGGCGACGACAATGTGAAGGCTAGCGACTATGGCGTGAAAAACCTGCAGCGCGTTATTGCCAACCTACCACAATGGACACGTCAGGACAACGACCAATACGACGACCTTAGAGAGATGTACACGGCTGTGAGACAACAGTTCTCGCGTTACTTTGGACACGTGGCAAAGAACATCGGAGGCCGTTATATCAACAACATGCCAGGCACATTGCCCTACGAAATTGTACCAGCAGAGAAGCAAAAGGCAGCAATAGACTATTTTTGGTCGCCAGGTGTTCGACGCCCCATTGTGGCTTTATCCCGCCGACTTAACGGCAAAAAAACCGGTGTAGATGCCAACAACGAGATATCCAAGATGCAATCTCAGGCCCTCAACTCAATGCTCTCGCTGGGTTTTGCTCAATGCCGTCTACAACAATTCGCAGGCTTCGAGCAAGGCCTATCGTTTGGAAAAACTATCTCAACGACCTCTTCGATAAAGTATGGACGCCACTCAACGCATCGCAAGAACTGAAGAACAGCAGTGAAGAACCTTGCAACGCAACTACGTGGAACGCCTGAACAGCATACTCAACCCCGAAGATAAAGAAAAAAACTGCTGCTGGAGCACCAGCCTTTAACACCGATGCCCGTCTTTATGTGGCCCAACATCTAGACAAGCTAGAGGCTTATCTTAAAGAGCAAGCACAATCGGCCACAGGCATCAACGCCCCTACATTATGCCGACCTTGTCCGTCAAGTGAAGCAGATAAAGGAACAACGCGAACACGGAAGAAACAACCGTTAGACCTTGTTAGGGGTAGAACAACCCCACGACTAGCAGCGAATAAAAAGCTGTCGGCATGGTTTGATATCGCCCTTTTTGCCCCATTGCATCGACAAAATGCCCCTCAAATGGAGGCGTGGTGTCGTGCAGATGGGGCAAAAGTGGCACAAGGCAGAAGCCTTTCACCCCAAAGTATAGCCGTCAAGACTATTAACTTTAGGCGCAAAGATAAAAAACATCGTGCGCCAAAGGGCGAAGCCCCCATACACGATGCGCAAAGTCGCATCCACCCTATAAGAAAATATCAAGTAAACAATGGTTTTAAACTATATTTGGATATCCTTTTTCCTCGTGGCCTTCGTGGTTGCACTGATAAAGTTGCTGTTTACGGGCGACGCAACAGTGTTTCCTGCCATGATGGATAGCACATCTCGAGATGTCAAAGAAGGCCTTCGAAATCTCGATAGGACTAACGGGCATCCTCTCTCTATGGCTCGGCGTGATGAAAATAGGCGAGCGCGGGGGCGTGGTAAACGCATTGGCTCGCGCATTAAGTCCAGTATTCACACGCCTATTTCCCGATATTCCAAAGGGACATCCCGTAACGGGAAGCATCTTTATGAATATCTCTGCCAACATGTTAGGCCTTGATAATGCAGCCACACCTTTAGGACTGAAGGCCATGGAGCAGCTGCAAACGCTCAATACAAAGAAAGACACCGCCTCTGACCCCATGATTATGTTCTTGGTGCTCAATACATCAGGACTAACGTTGATACCCGTTAGCATCATGGCTTATCGTGCCCAGTTGGGTGCAGCGCAACCCACAGATGTGTTTATCCCCATACTTCTGGCCACCTTCTTTTCTACTTTGGCTGGTATAATCATTACCAGCATTTACCAAAAAAATCAATCTCTTAAAGCCCAAAACGCTCATCGGACTGTTTGTTGCCTGTGCCATTGTTGCCGGAATAATATGGATTTTCGGGCGAATGGACAAAGAAACGATGAACTTAGTGAGTACCACGGTGGCCAATATGCTGCTGATGGGAATTATTGTGGCCTTTATTGTGGCTGGTGTTTGTAAGCGAGTGAACGTTTACGACACCTTTATCGAAGGTGCAAAAGATGGATTTCAAACGGCTGTTCGCATCATTCCTTATCTCGTGGCCATACTTGTGGGCGTGGCAGTGTTTCGTGCTTCGGGTGCAATGGACTTGCTTGTAGATGGTATTCGTTGGTTGGTGGGCTTGCTGGGCATAAACACAGATTTCATCGAGGCATTACCCACGGCGCTGATGAAGCCCCTTTCGGGAGCAGGTGCGCGTGGTATTATGATTGATACGATGTCAACTTACGGTGCCGACTCGTTTGTTGGCAGACTTAGTTGCATCTTCCAAGGAAGCACCGACACCACTTTCTACGTGCTCGCTGTTTACTTCGGTAGCGTGGGCATACGCTATACGCGCCACGCTGTGGCCTGTGGTCTTCTTGCCGACCTAGCAGGAGTGGTGGCAGCGATATTAATATCTTACCTTTTCTTTTTAATAATGGCAAATTTAAAATCTTTGGTTAAAGACACGGCCATCTACGGCTTAAGTAGCATTGTGGGTCGTTTTCTCAATTATCTGCTAGTACCGCTTTTATACGATAAAGATAACATCGGTAAGCGGAGGTTATGGAGTAATCACCAATCTGTATGCCTATACGGCCCTTTTCTTGGTGCTATTGACCTATGGAATGGAGACCACCTTTTTTCGTTTCGCCAATAAGAGCGACGAAAATCCGCAACGAGTATATTCCACCATCCTGCTCTCCGTGGGTTTCACTTCAACCCTTTTCATCGCAATGGTGGTGCTATTCTTGCATCCCATCGCCCAAGCAATGGGTTATGCCGACCATCCCTCTTACATTTGGGTGATGGCCACGACGGTAGCCATCGATGCATTTCAGTGCATACCGTTTGCTTATCTTCGTTATCAAAAACGTCCCATCAAGTTTGCCACCCTCAAATTGCTCTTCGTTGGCAGCAATATTTCGCTCAATTTGATTTACTATCTGCTGTTGCCAGCCCTTTACGAAGGAGGACATCAATGGGTGAACCTTATTTATTCGCCAAGCGTTGGTGCAGGTTACGCCTTCTACATCAACCTCGTTTGTACGGCTAGCATCACCTTCTGTTTCTATAAAGAGTTGCGCGGTTTTTGCCTACGTTTTTGATAAAGCCCTGCTCAAACGTATGCTTTCGTATAGCTGGCCCATCTTGGTATTGGGCATAGCAGGCATACTTAACCAAACAGCCGATAAGATATTGTTCCCTTATATATATAAAGGAAATGATGCACACATGCAGTTGGGCATTTACGGAGCAGCAAGTAAGATAGCTATGATTATGGCCATGATAACGCAAGCCTTTCGTTATGCCTACGAACCATTTGTGTTTGGCAAGGCGAAAGACAAAGACAATCGTGATACTTACGCCAAAGCCATGAAGTATTTCATTATCTTCACTCTGCTGGCATTTCTCGTTGTGGTGGGTTATATCAATGTTTTTCGCCATTTCATCGGGCGCGATTACTGGGAAGGACTTCGCGTAGTGCCCATTGTTATGGCAGCCGAAATCATGATGGGCGTTTACTTCAACCTGTCGTTTTGGTACAAACTTGTAGACAAAACCATTTGGGGTGCCTACTTCTCAGGTATTGGTTGTGTGGTGCTCATTGCCATCAACGTATTGTTCGTTCCGCGTTATGGCTACATGGCCTGTGCTTGGGCTGGCTTTTGCAGGTTACGCCACGGCTATGGTTTTGAGCTATATCGTGGGGCAACGCAAATATCCCATCGCTTATCCGCTGATGAGTATTGGTGTGTATGTGGGCATAACGGTTCTGTTCTATATGGGGATGAACTATGCCAATACGCATTTTTCCATTCCCGTTGCATTGGCTGTGAACACTGTTTTTGTGCTGCTTTTCATCGGCCATATATGGAAGTGGGATTTGAAGAGGAAATAAATAGCCTCACCCTCAACCCCTCTTCAAAGGGGAGATGGGAGTGATTAGCTTTGTAAGGCCTCACCTCCAACCCCTCTCCAAAGAGAGAGGGGAGTGATTAGCTTTGTAAAGCCTCACCCCCAACCCCTCTCCAAAGGGAGAGGGGAGTGATTAGCTTTGTGGGTTGATGAGGTAACAAGCTGACAAGTTGGCAAGTTAAAAAGATAGGTAGCCATAGAGCAACAAAGCAAACGGCTAATCTCCTTTCCTCCTTACAAATACATTAATTCAAATAAATATGAAGAAAATTACATTTATCTTAGCGACCCTTTGTGGCATTCGCAACGGCGAAGGCCGACGAAGGCATGTGGACGCTGTACAATCTGCCGCAAGCAGTGTACCAACAGATGCAGGCCGAAGGCTTTAAACTGCCTTATTCAGACATCTACAAAAGTAAAGACGCCATCAAAAACGCAGTGGTGAGCTTTTCGGGTTATTGTTCGGGTGTGGTGGTTTCGCCAGATGGATTGGTGTTTACCAACCACCACTGTGGTTTTGAAGTCATTCGTAGCCATTCAACAGTAGAACACGACTACATGTTGAACGGCTTTTATGCCAAGACTTTTGCAGAAGAACTGCCCAATAAAGACATGTTTGTAAGCTTCATGAAGTCGCAAACAGACATCACTTCGCGACTAATGGCCTGCGGATATGAAAAAGGCTTCGCAAAGCAAGAAAAACGTTTTTTTGGTAGACTCGTTGCAAACCGTTCTCACCGATTCGGTACGTAAGTTGGATAAGACATTGCGTGTTTCGATAGACCCATTCTATGAAGGAAACAGCTTCTATGCCACAGTTTATCAAGATTTCAACGACCTTCGATTGGTGTTTACCATACCCAAGTCGATGGGAAAATTTGGCGGTGAAACCGATAACTGGATGTGGCCACGTCAAACTTGCGACTTTGCTGTGTTCAGAATTTATGCTAATCCCGCGACAAACGGTCCCGCCGAGTACTCTAAAGACAATGTGCCTTATCGTCCACAACATTGGGCTTCCATCTCACTAGATGGCTATAAAGAAGGCGATTTCGCTATGACCATGGGTTATCCAGGTAGTACTAGCCGTTATATCTCAAGCTATGGCATCATCGAAAGACGCGATTGCGAGAACACTCCACGTGCACAAGTGCGCGGCGTTAAGCAAGATGTGATGCGCCGACACATGCGTGCAAGCGAAGCCGTTCGTATCAAATACGACTCTAAATTTGCGCAAAGTGCCAACTATTGGAAGAACTCATTGGGTATGAACAAGTGCATCGACTCAATCGGTTTGGTGCAACAGAAACGCGATTACGAGGCTCGTTTGCGTCAATGGCAAGACTCAACGGGCTATCTCAAAGGAAAAACTCGATTTTGATAAGCTTGCTTCTTATTACGAAAAACGCTTCGACCGCGTGCGTACGCGCTATTATTGATGGAGACATTCCGTCGTACCAACGAACTTGCAACGCGTGCCATGCGCCTTGCTATGGGCGGTTTGGAAGTGAAAGGACCTAAAAAAACCTGCGTCAAAGCAATATCATGAGTTTGCCGATAACAGCAACGAATGGGATGCAGCACTAGATAAAGAGGTGTTGGCTGTGTTGCTAAAGAACTATCGCGAGCATGTGGGCCATCGCTATTTGCCCAAATTCTATGCCACTATCGACCAGCGTTTTGGTGGCGATTACCAGCGTTTTGTTGATGATTTGTATGCTCGTTCTATCGTTATGAAGAAAGGTGCTAAGCTGTTCTTCAATACCAAGGCTTATAAAGAAGACCCTGGTGTGCGCTTTGGGCAAGACATTATGGACATTTATTACGACCTTACCGAGGGCATGGGTGCCATCAACGACACCATCGAGGCACAAGAACGCTATCTCTGTGCAGCCAAATTGCGCATGGAAGAAGATATGCCCCACTATTCGGATGCTAACTTTACCATGCGTCTAAGCTACGGACAGGTGAAGGGATTTTCCATCGGCGGCAGAGAATTGGGCTATTACACCACTCCCGAAAGTATTGTAGAAAAGATGGATAAGGCCAAAAACAATGTTGACTATGAGGCAGAACCCATCATGAAACAATTGCTTTCATCGAAGAATTTTGGTCGTTACACCGATAAAAACACCCATAACATGCACCTTTGTTTCCTCACCAATAACGATATTACAGGTGGAAATAGTGGCTCGCCCATGTTCAATGGCAAAGGCGAACTTATTGGTTTGGCCTTCGATGGCAACTGGGATAGCTTGTCGAGCGACATCCTTTTCGACTCGCATTTGGCTCGTTGCATCGGTGTAGACATTCGTTACATGCTCTTCATGATGGATAAATGGGGACATGCCGACCGTCTTTTGAAGGAAATGGGATTGTAATTCGAAGGTTACAAGTTAACCAATTAATGGCTTAAAAGCATGATTTTTACGCATTAAACCATAAAAATGATTGACGAGTAGATGTGGTGATTGGCGATAAATAAGCCTCTTCACCCGTCTACTCGTCAATTTGTTTACATATAACAGTCAATTTGCTGTTCTTTTTGTTAACCATTTTGTTGCAAATTGTTCTGTTATACCAATACAATAAGTTTATTAAAAACATTAAGCGATGGATGGATTAAACACAGTTCAAAGGCTTTAACGATAATTAGCGACAAGTTTAATCAAACAAACCAGGCTCTTTAGCGTTGCTCAAGTACATGTTTCTGCCCAGGTGTTGGTAAGCCAGTTCGGTTACCATGCGACCTCTTTGGGTGCGTTTAATAAAACCTTCCATGATAAGATAAGGTTCGTACACCTCTTCAAGCGTACCCGCATCTTCGCCAATAGCTGTTGCGATGGTGCTTACACCAACGGGTCCGCCCTTAAATTTATCAATGATGGTGAGCAAAATCTTATTATCAATCTCGTCCAAACCATACTGATCGATGTTTAACGAGGTGAGCGATAGTCGGGCGATAACCATATCGATGCTACCATTTCCCTTCACTTGGGCAAAGTCGCGCACACGTCTAAGCAGAGCGTTGGCAATACGGGGCGTGCCTCTTGAGCGTCTTGAAATCTCCATTGCAGCCTCGTCGTCGATGGGAACATTCAGTATTCTGGCCGACCGTTTGATGATACGTGCCAGTGTTTCGGGGTCGTAATATTCCAAATGCAGATTAATTCCAAAGCGCGCACGCAGTGGAGCAGTAAGCAAACCGCTGCGCGTGGTGGCTCCGATAAGCGTAAACGGGTTCAAATCAATCTGAATCGACCTAGCCGAAGGGCCTTTGTCTATCATGATATCGATGCGATAGTCTTCCATTGCCGAGTAAAGATACTCCTCTACCACGGGCGAGAGTCGGTGTATCTCGTCGATAAAGAGCACATCATTGGGTTCTAGCGATGTGAGAATGCCAGCCAAGTCGCCTGGTTTATCCAGTACTGGTCCACTGGTTATTTTAAATCCCACGCCCAATTCGTTAGCAATGATATTGCTAAGCGTAGTTTTTCCCAGTCCTGGAGGGCCGTGTAGAAGGGTGTGGTCGAGCGGTTCGCCGCGATATTTAGCGGCTTCTACAAACACTTCTAAGTTGTCTACAACCTTGTTTTGACCGCTGAAATCTTGGAATTTCGGTGGTCGCAAGGCGTTTTCAAACTCGCGTTCGCTGGGCATCGTTCGCTCGTCTCTAATGTCAAAGTCTTCTGTCATAATGCAAAGATACTAAAAAAATGCAACTAGGTTGCATGTTTTAACCCTTAACTTTGCATTGTAGTAACTAGAATAACTAGGAATATAAGTAACTCTAGTACAAATAGAACATTTAGAATAATAACTCCAGCTAGTTATTCTAGCTTGATTTGTAAACTAAAAAAACTCCATATCATGTGCGAACATCATCACGAAGAAAAAAATCAAAATGGTGGCTACCCTTACCTCGGGTTTGCTCTTAGTGGCTGGAATGGTCATTCATTACATAGGCCTATCATGGTTTGCATCGCCTTGGGTGCAACTGCTTTGGTACATTGTGGCCTTCCTTCCCGTTGGGTTAGGCGTGATGCACGAGGCCATAGAACATGCTCTGCACGGCCAAGTGTTCAGCGAATTTATGCTGATGAGTGTGGCTTGCGTGGGTGCTTTTGCCATTGGCGAATATCCAGAGGCTGTGGCAGTGATGTTACTTTACTGCATTGGCGAGGCACTTCAAGACCTGGCTGTGGATAAGGCGCGGCATAACATTGCTAGTTTAACCAATTATCGACCTGAATATGTGCGATTGCAGCGATGGAATGACGAAAAAAATGTCATGCAACAAGTGCTTGTTGCCCCCGAAGAAGTAAATGTGGGTGATGTTATCGAGGTGCTACCAGGCGAGCGAGTGGCCTTAGATGGCGAACTGTTGTTGCCCGACGACCAGCGTGATGCTTTTCTTAGCTTCGATACAGCAGCCCTTACGGGCGAGAGTTTGCCCCGACAAATGAGACATGCTGGCGAAGTGTTGGCTGGAATGATTGCCCTTGAGCGCACTGCTACGCTCCGAGTGACGCGCCCACAAAGCGAAAGTACCCTAACACGAATACTTAAAATGGTGGAAGAAGCCAGCGAGCGCAAAGCCCCAACCGAGCTCTTCATTCGCCGTTTTGCGCGCATTTACACCCCTGTTGTTATTCTTCTTGCTCTTTTCACCGTGGTTTTGCCATGGTTTTATGCTCAGTTCTCACCCACGTATGAATATCATTTCGCCACATGGTTGCATCGCGCGTTGGTGTTTTTGGTTATCTCTTGCCCCTGTGCATTGGTTATTAGTGTGCCCTTCAGTTATTTTTGCAGGCATAGGTAGTGCTTCGCGCATGGGCGTGTTGTTTAAGGGTGGCAACAGTCTTGATGCACTAACGGCCGTTGATACGGTGGTGTTCGACAAGACAGGTACGCTCACTACGGGTGAATTTGGCGTGCGACAAATTCTGCAACTACAGCCCCAAGACCTGCAAACTGTGGTGGCTATGGAGCGAAGCAGCACGCATCCCATTGCCCAAGCCATAGTAAAAAGTTATGGCGATGGCCCCCAAAAATAGATGCCGAAAACCTCGCTGGATTGGGTTTAAAGGCTGTTGTCGAGGGCGAAAGATGGCTCGCTGGCACACTGCGTTTGCTGGATAAGCACGGTATTAGCTATCCCGAAGAGTTGCAAACCATACCCGAAACCATCGTGGCATGTGCCAAAAACGACCGTTTCATCGGTTGTATCTTACTGGCCGACATGATTAAACCCGATTCCGAAGAGGCCATCGAGATGCTTAATCTCTTAGGAATAAGCCATGTGGAGATGCTCTCTGGCGATAAGCAAGCATTGGTTGATAAAGTGGCCGACGAGCTACAACTTGAGCAAGCCATGGGCGATTTGATGCCCCAAGATAAGGCAATGCGCATCGAAACGTTACAAAAAGCAAGGTAGAAAAGTGGCTTTCGTGGGCGATGGCATCAACGATGCGCCTGTGTTGGCCATCAGTGATGTGGGTGTTGCCATGGGTGCACGGGGTGCCGATATGGCTATTGAGACAGCCGATGTGGTGTTGCAAACCGACCAGCCCTCGCGTTTGGCTCATGCTTTGCGCCTTGCTCGCGCCACGCGCGCCATCGTTTGGCAAAATATTGCACTTGCCATTGGTGTTAAACTGCTGGTTATGGCACTGGGTTTGTTTGGTATTGCCACGCTCTGGCAAGCCGTTTTTGCCGATAGTGGTGTGGCTCTGTTAGCTGTGGTTAACGCGATGAGGCTAATGAAATTTAAGCCCTAAACGCCCCAATTGCAAGTAGTGATGTGATGTAATGGTTAATCTGTCTGCTTCATTGCTTACTATTTGTGGCTTTCATGGTTAAGACCTTCGTTCAAATTCTGTAATATAACTTAGCGTCCTATCCTTTTTGCGCCACCCATTCAAGGCGAGTGGGGCGCAAAAAGCCTATATTTTGCCTGCTCTTACTCCTTGTTTTGCTTCGTAACGCATCGCTTTTTTCCTGTCGTTTATTATCAAACCACGATGTTTTCCTGGCCAAAAAGGGAGTGGGCGGGCGAATTTAGTGTTGTTAAAAATCCTCCTAAAACCTCCCATTTCATCGCTCATTGTTTGGGCATTACCTACAACTTATTGCGCCAAACACATACACTTTACATCACAGGGTGGGGCAGAGCCAAGACAATAGGCGTGTTATTCAGCGCCTTGTTTACTTTCTTTGGCCGAAAGATTAAAAATTAGTTCGTCCAGAATGGGCGCAATATCGGTGAGCTGCTCCGTTTTTGATGTTGCACGATTGCAGATTGTTTACCATGCAAGAAGGGATGGTAGCCGCCTGATGTTCGAGTGCTTTACCCTTAGGCGTTAAGAAAACAATTTGTTGGCGCTTGTCGGTGGCGCTCTCGCGACGAGCAAGTAGCCCCATCGCCTCCATACGTTTGATAAGTGGCGACATGGTGTTAACCCCCAAAAGCAAGCGTTTGCCAATGTCGTTAACAGGCAGGTCGTCGGTTTCCCAAAGCACCATCAGCACCAAATATTGCGTATAGGTAATGCCAAGAGGGCGCAAAAAAAGGTTCGTAGGCCTGGGTTATTAATCGCGAAGCTGTGTACAGTCGAAAGCAAATTTGGTTTTGCAGCTTTATTTCTTCGTATGCCATCGTTATGCGTTGTGATATGTTTTTTTATAAAATGGTGGTTGTGAAATGCAAGCAAAAGGATAGCAAGAGAGCGCGATTTCCCTCCCCACTATCCTTTAAAAGCTATGTGTTTTGCAGGTCTAAGTCGTGCCTCTCGCCTATCAAAAAGGCACTGTAAGCAACACTCGGCACCAGCAAATGGCGTTAATTATAGAAGCGCTTCAACCACCTTCACCACCTCTTCGAGGCTTTGTGTGGGTTCGAATCGAGCCACTACATCGCCATTGCGGTCAACAACAAACTTGGTGAAGTTCCATTGAATGTCGTCTTTCTTGCGCGGTTCGCTGTTAGCCTTGTTATAAAGGTCCTCCATGATAGCAGCCAACTTCTCTTCGTAGGCATTGCCAGCATAAGGTTTTTTTGTTGCTTTTAGCCATGTGTACAGTGGCAATTCGTTAGCACCGTTTACATCGCTTTTCTTAAATTGGGGGAAGCTAGCACCAAACTTAAGGGTGCAAAATTCGCCGATTTCTGCGTCGCTTCCAGGAGCTTGGTGACCGAATTGGTTGCAAGGCACATCCAAAATTTCAAGTCCTTTATCCTTTAGACGCTTGTACATCGCCTCCAGTTCTTCGTATTGGGGAGTAAAACCGCAACCTGTTGCAGTGTTCACCACTAGCAGCACCTTACCTTTGTAAAGTTCGAGGCTCACCTCTTTGCCACTTTTGTCTTGCAGATTAAAATCAAAAATCTTTGCCATAGTTGTATGTGTTATAAATGTGTTGTTGTGAAAGAAAAACGTTAAAGGTGTGAGGCCGAGAGTATGAAAAGCCAAAACAAGTTTAAAGCAAGGCCAATGCCACTCAATGTAAGGTCACTACTGTGTTAGATTTTGCTGTTAGCAAGTTAGCGAGCCATAAAGAGGCCACCTAGTCGCACCCTTAAGTTTCCTAATTTACAATGCAAAGGTATGATTTTATTTAATATCGCAAGCGATGTAAGTTAAGTTTTAACGCCATTTAAATAAATATCGTGCGCGATGGATTTATGTAAACAGATATTAACAAAGCATACAGATAGGTCGTTGCATTAGCGATTTTTGCAGTTTTTTAGGCGCAAAGTGTTTTTGTTGCTCTTAATCTCGCCTCCGCTCATTTTCTCGGTAAACCATAGTTTACGACAGTGGTTGTCTTTTAATTGTGCGTTCAAAATAGCATACGTTGTTTACAATAACTACAATGGTTGTCAAAGGCAATCTTTTCAACCTCTGATACGAATGGCCTTCAATATGCTTTTGATGTAAATAGTTGTCTTTATAAAGTAGAAACAATTGGGGTTATAGAACTTAAATGTATTTCGCCATTCAAAAATCAGAAAGACTGGGTTAGGAACAATAATTCCTACCCCAGTCAGTTTAAAAACGTCTCCACAATTTCCTGCGTAATAGTAAGTGTATTTTTGCAATGTTTTAGTGTAAGAACACCTAAGTTTAGGCCTTAAAAGACTAAGAAATCTATCTAGAATATCGAATGCCAGAAAGCACATTTGTAAGATTTAGGTCGATGAGTCGTAGCAAATCGGGATAAGCAATGATGGCTAATGTACGGTTAATACCTTTACTCAGTTCGTCATCGGTATAGAGCAAGTTTTGAATTTCTACCAATTGCTCTGCTTTTGATAGGTAAGGTCAAAGACACATTGTTGAGCAAAACCAGTTTGCAATGCAACAAGAACCACCTGTCTTACGATATCGTTTGCCTCGTCCACCTTTTTCTTTTTCTCGTGCATACGGCCTATAAAAAGAAGTCTACACTTTGTTTTAGATACTCTGCAAGTAAGGCTTTTCGTCTTTTTTTCTTCTGCCCGTTATAGCATCATTTGTATCAATAGCTCCGGCGCATCCTGCCAATATCACCGAGGGTCTCAAAGCAGCCAATAACGCCTGTTCGCCATGGTTGTATTCTTTAAATAATTGTTCGGCTTTTTATCAACCACAGCTCAAGGGCGTGTGCAAAGTTAGAGATGTTGTTGCTACTCAAGTTAGCAATATCAGACACCTCCCTAATCATCTCCTCTGCTTTATCAATAAATAGGGTAATGGAATGTTTCATAACAAAAGATGTTTGGTGCTAATCGTCACTCTAATGCAATATAATAATTGTCTAGATCCTTACCTTTCACGTTCTTGTCGTTGCCTTCCTCATTCTTTTCTTACCAGTTCAAAGGAATCTTCTTTAATAAAAAAAGCTTCATTGTAATAGGGCTGCCCACCTGCCACGTCAAGTTCTTTTATCTCGTTGGTTTGTACAGTGATACCAAGGTTAGACAGCATTCCTTGGCGCATGGGGATAATATCAAGCAGTTCTTTTTTTAAGCGTGCCTTCAGTTGAGTGATATTCTTTATATCCCCTCTCTGTGATGGTTTCATTATTTTTGAAGCCTTTTTAATACAGTTGTCTAGATAATCATCCAGCACATTAGCGTCTACTTCGTTAGATTTTCGCAATTGAGCACTCAGTTTGTCGGTGTTTTGGATAAGCTTTTTGTTAATGGTAATAAAGCCTTTGGGAAGTCTATTTGGTAACTCTTCATTGCGCCTGCTTTCTTCAGTGTACATCGTACGGAAGATAGTTCGTACAATTTCCTTTTTTTCGGTAAGCCAGGATATGGGTTATAAGCCGTTTTGTGTTTCACCTCTTTTTATCGCCACAGGTATTGTGAGTTCAATATTAGGAAGGCGCACACGTGGCACAGGAAGACAGCGCAAGAGCTTGTCTTGGGCATAATATTCTGCCAATGCAATACTTGCTTCATCGGCGTGTTTGCGAGCTTCGCTAACTTGTGAGAGGATATTCCCTAAAAAAATCGCTTAGTTCTATCATAGCGTTGCAATATTTATAAAGAAAGAATAATGAAGTGTTCGGCAGGTAAAAGTTGTTCAAATATAAACAAGCACGATGCCTGCCGAACAAAATGGGAAGTAAGTATAGAAGATTGATAAAGTTTTTTGTTTACCTTTTTACTTCATCTCTTTACTTTTTCTCTACCCCGGCAGCTTGTCTTGTCACCATATTGTCGCGAATCGACGACTCCAATATGCCAAGAATTTTCTCCATACCACCAGGCATTTCATCTTGCACAGCGCGCACATGGATAGCCAAGGTAAAAGTACGTTCCACCCTATTCCCCGAGTTTGTGGTGCTCTTATACGAGTATGAAGCCTTTATACCCAATAGACGCCCAATAAAGCCCTTACGGCGATCGCTTCCAGCGTCAAACTTATGATCGGATGTTTTGGTGGAATAGTTAATAGCATTGATTTTCGCATTAAAGTCGATAGTGGCTTCATCTACGCGAATAAAAAGGAATGGGGATGAGTGTAAGGAAAGGAACTTGCATTTCCATCATCTCATTTTGATCGCTTTGTTTGGCTTCTCCCTCTGCCTGCGTGGCACTTTTTTTGATATTTAAACGTTACATACTGTGGGTTCCCCTCTTGGTCAAATCCCATGTTTTTTTAATAAAGTTGACGGTGCTCTCTGCCGCCATAGCTTGTGCTTCAACCACAGCCGACAGCGGTCCTCCAATTAGGTTTTTTTAAAGTCTAAACTGGCTAATTCTTTGCCATAATCTGAGTCTGCCATAAATTAAAAGATTAAATGTTAATACTTAAGTTTGTTCATATCACGTGATAAAAACATTTGTTTTAGGTTTAAATGAATGGATAGCGTTGCAAGCATCTTGCGTTTTAAGTGGAAGATAATGGTTCTTAAAAGACCTGAGTTTTATTTCCTGCCTAATTTAACTCTGCATGTCATTGATCAATGTTAGCCATTAACAATTGCACACCATCATTGCTTCACCTTATTCTCCGATTCGTTGCCTACGTTCTTAAGCTTGTAGCCCGAATGCACAATTGCCACAAACATGCTTAAAAGTTTCTACACCAGCTTTAGACTAGCCCTTTAATAGAAGTACCTTTTTATCATTACACTTATTTTGCCTAGTGCTTATACCTTGAGTTTTATTTCTGTGGATGGCGCGAAAGTAGTAGTGATATTAGCTTTTCACACATTGTATCTTTTAAGCGAGCTGCGAGGAGATTGCTCGATGATAGGCAAACACGATTTCTTGGTGTCGTCTGCATTGTTTGTATTTGCTATCCCTCTACGTTCAAGCTCATCGCTTATCATTTCATGAATGATTTCAAGCAGCTCAAACCTATCTTCCGAGAATTGCATGTTCTGCCTTTGCTTGGGTGTTGGCTTTTTGCTCACTTGCTTTTCCATATAGCTTTCTTTAGGGTTATTCCTTTATGTTGCAAAGTTAGAACTATATCTATGGCTTATGGGTATCAATATCGGACATTTATGTTGTAACATCAGACATCTTTATTTATAAATCGTCTGTCACTGACGGAACATATATTTCTCTAATTAGTTAGCTTTCAAATTGTTACTAATGACATATTTACGTATTTTCACATAATATTTATTGCTTAAATTTTGTTTAACGCGTACCAAACTACGATAAATACACCTAACTTTGTAATTGGGAAAATCGACTTGGCAATGTAAATGCCACTACTATTAACACCCCCTAATCATTCAGACTATGCAACATCTTTACAAGGATAAACAATTGGCTTCCAACCTTTGCGCTAATCCCCACGCAAAGGCACAGTGCCTTTGGCGCTCTTTGCCTTTGGCATTGGTGGCATGCCTTGTGTTTTTTTGGCTTCGTGCAACAAACGTGTTGCCACGTACAACGAAAAACGAGCGAAAAAGCAATCGACAGTTTGGTAATGCCTGTGAAGAACATCGACTCGCTAACCCTGTTACAACGGCAATTTGAAACAAGCGGAAACAAACTTGGAAGTATCGTTGCTTTGAGAGAATGTGGAAAGTTATTGCGCAATGAAAGCCGATTTGAAGAGGCGCTGAACATGCATAGCCTGGGTCAACAACAGGCAGAGGCCATTGGCGATACACTCGAATGGGTGCAGGCACTTAATAATGTGGGTACTGATTATCGACGTATTGGGGTGCTTGATGTGGCTCAAGATTATCATTATCGGGCGTGGTTGTTGAGCAACGAACACTCCGACACCACCATTGCTGCAAAGAAAAATCGTGTGGTGTCGCTCAATGGTATGGGAAATATCTACATGACGCTGGGCAACTTTGAACGGGCCGACAGTGCTCTGCGACTGGCTTTGATGGGCGAAAAACAACTTCATAGCTTCGTGGGACAGGCCATTAATTATGCTAATCTCGGTTCTATCTTCGAACAAAAGGGAATTTTAGACTCGGCCCTCGTGTATTATCGCAAGTCGATGGAGATGAATACTCTGGGACATAGCGATCTGGGCATCGCTCTTTGCCATATGTTTTATGGCTCTATTCACGAAAAACGCAAACAATATGATAAGGCCCATCAAGAGTATGATGAGGCTTATCAGATTATGAAGGCATCGAAAGACGAGTGGCATACACTTGATATTCTTATTGCCTTGGCCCGAATTAATCACATTATGCACAATGATACGCAGGAGATGGAGTTTCTTGCTAAGGCTAAAGAGATTGCAGAGCGAATTAAAAGTACCGAACATCTGGCCGATATTCACTCCTTGTATTACACGCATGCGAAGGAAACTGGTAATTACCAACTGGCCTTGGCTTCGCACGAACTGGCTACAGCGTTGCAGGATAGCGTGATTAACATGGAGAAGGTGAACCGCATTCAAAACATTAGTCTTAATATTGAACGCAACAGGCAGATGCGCGAGATAGACAAAGCTAGGCATACGCTTGAAGAAGAACGCAGCACCCGAAACGTGGGCTTCACCCTTTTGGGCTTGGCCCTTATAATGCTGTTGGGGGCTTTGACAGCCTTTCTCTACATTCAGCGCATTCAAAGGCGAAACCATTTGGCCCTAAAGAAAATGGCGGCCTTGCGCGAAACTTTCTTTACCAATATCACGCACGAGTTTAGAACGCCACTAACGGTGATTTTAGGTCTTAGTCGTGATATGCAAAAAAAGACACTGCCACCAACTGCAAAGATACGGCTAAGGTGATTGAGCGACAAGGTGAAGGTTTGCTAACACTCATCAACCAACTGCTCGATATATCCAAAATCAAGTCGGCTGTGGGCAATCCCGACTGGCGCAACGGCAACATCGTGGCCTTTTATGGCTATGATTGTGGAGAGCTATCACGACTATGCACAAAGCCATAAGATAGATTTGCAGATGTTTGCTAAAGACGAAATTGTGATGGATTTTGTGCCTGGATATGTGGTTAAGGTGATTAACAACTTGCTTTCTAACGCCTTTAAGTTCACGCCTGCCTATGGCAAAATTAGCGTTTTGGTGCGAAGAGAAAACCAACAACTTGTTGTCACTGTGGCCGATACAGGTAAGGGCATTAGTAAAATGGCCTTGGAACGCGTCTTCGAACCTTTCTATCAAGACAACACCGAGATGAAGCAGATAGGCACAGGCGTGGGCTTGGCTCTTGTTAAGCAGATTATGGATGCCTCGAAAGGAACAATCACCGTAGAAAGCGAGGAGGGAAAGGGCACTACCTTTATTGTTAAGGTGCCTATCCACAACCATTGCACCAAACCACTAACCCCCAATACGGAGAGCTGCAAGCCTTTGCTGCCTCACGAAAGCGATAACCCCACCGACCGCATTGGCGAAAACAACGAGTGTTGTGTGCTGGTTATCGAAGACAATAAGGATGTTGCCAGCTATATCGGTGGCCAGTTTGATAGCCGATATGCCGTGGTCTATGCCGAAAATGGACAGGGTGGGATTGGAGAAGGCACTTGAACTAGTGCCCGACCCTAATTGTAACCGACTTGATGATGCCTGGCTTAGACGGACTGGAAGTGTGCCGACAGGTGCGCAACAGCGAAATAATTAATCATGTGCCCATCATCATCATCACGGCTAAGATAACCGAAGAAGCGCGCATTAAGGGTATTGAGGCCGGTGCAGATGCTTATCTGGCCAAACCCTTCAATGACAACGAACTGCGCACTAGGGCCGACAAACTGCTACAAGGGCGCAAACTGCTGCAAAAAGAAGTTTGCAACCATGTCGGCCGAGTTTAAAAAAGACGATGATGCTAAGGCGTCTGCCGCCAAAGATGTCGACCTAAGATTTCTTGCTAAGGTGTCGAGTGTGGTGTATATGCAAATAAGTGGCGGTAAGGATGTTGATGTTGCTATTGTGGCATCATTGATGTGCATGAGCCCTCGACAGTTCTATCGCAAGATAAATGCCCTCACTGGCTACACGCCATCGGTCTATATCTTGCGCCTGAAGATAAAAAAAGCCAAAAACTTGCTTGTCAATAACCCCCAAATGAGCTTAGGGAGGTGGCCGATAAATGTGGGTTTAACGATTATTCTAATTTTGTGCGCGCATTTAAAACGGTGGCTGGCGTTACGCCAACTAACTATCGAAGGGAGAATTGTCCGTGATGGGCGTTACTAGTTTGTTAGCTTGTTTCGATTATTGGTGTAGAAAAATTTAGTAAACACAACTTTTCAACACGTTTGTTTCAGATGTTGGTGTAAAGACGCTTGGGACTAAACTATGTGAAAGTATATTTTATTACGCCAGTTCGGGATAAAAAAAGTGCCCTAAAAAAAGTTGGTAATCTCGCTATTATTTTGAAACTTTATAGTTGTTAATCAATAACTTACAAAAACATATATAGCAATGATTACCACAGATAAAGTTACAGAAATATTTTTGTATATTGGATGAGTTCTGCAAGAATTTAGATGCCGAGTTAACTAAAAACCTACACATCGCTCCCATAGACGAGGGATATAAGCGCATGCGAAACCGTAAAGGGCAGATGTCCAAGAGCGAAATCATGGCTTGTTCATTCACGCCATCGCTCCGTACATAACTTCCTCATGAATATTTGTGCGGCATTGGCTGCATACTGTTTCTTCGAGAATAAGCCAGAGGCACTGCCCGTGCACATTGAAAAAGAGTAGGCAATTGGAACTTTTCTAAGCAAATACTTATCCCGAACTGGCGTAAAATTTCTGCATCCTGTTCTGTAAGGTCGAGATAATATCTGCCATTATTATTGCGGATAAGATTAGTCAGGATAGTACTCTTTTCTATTTGGATATTGTATAAATCCATACTGTCCAAAAGGCTGTCTATTATGCTCTACACCATTCCCGCCATTAGTTATATCTGAGTAAATATCGTCATGGCAAGCTGTAAAGAAAAAAACATTACAGCAAATAACGGAATAATTCTAAAAACACTTTTTTTATTGTAATTGTACTTTTGTTATAGGATAAAAACATTAGAAAAAAATGTCCCTCTAACTTATATGAAATAGGAAATTCACCATTGGAATAGAGATAAATCTCACCATCTAACTTTTTTTAGTTCTATTATTAAATTTCTTAAAAAAATAATAGTGCCATCTATAGATGTTGCTGATGGCAACTTATTATAATCTATAATAATAGCGATACCCTTACTATCATTGTTGTTTTTAGAAACTGGTATATATTTCAAGAAATCTTCAAAGATAGTTCTGTCTTTATCGTACATTAAATTCTTTGATAATTGGTAAGATTTATCCAAATTTGGAAAGACTTCACCTTGAGGGATACGAAAAAGCTCCAAATAACCATAATGGTGTTTGACTTTGAATACTTCTAAACATAAATTGGAAAATAAAAATACTATCGTTATAGACACCTAATCTATCACCATTGAACAATGTTGGCTTTATTGGAAGATCAGGGTGGAAAGCATCATGTATAGACACATAATCTTTATATGCGACACCATTAACGCTAGCATATCCATACACAGTGATGGTTCCATCTTTATCTTTTGAACAACCTATCAAACTACACGTAATAAGCAATGTTGTAGAGAAAAATTAAAATGTGCTTGAACATATTATTTTATTTTTTTATAGTTACAGGAATAATTTGTATAAACTTGTCCTCCGGGTTTAGCAATGCTATCGTATAGGGCATGTATGATCAACCTGCATGTTACGCAAGTTCGGGATAAAAAAGTGCCCTAAAAAGTTGGTAATCTCGCTATTATTTTGTAATTTTATAGTTGTTAATCAATAACTTACAAAACATATATAGCGATGATTGCCACAGACAAAGTTACAGAAATATTTTTGTATATTGGATGAGTTCTGCAAGAATTTAGATGCCGAGTTAACTAAAAACCTACACATCGTCCCCATAGACGAGAGATATAAGCGCATGTGAAACCGTAAAGAACAGATGTCCAAGAGCGAAATCATGGCTTTGTTCATTCACGCCATCGCTCCGTACATAACTTCCTCATGAATCTCTGTGCGGCATTGGCTGCATATTGTTTCTTCGAGAATAAGCCCGAGGCACTACCTGTGCGCATTGAAAAAGACTAGGCAATTGGAACTTTTCTAAGCAAACCCTTATCCCGAACTGGCGTATTTTTTAAGTAAGTTGTCGACTTCTTACTCTGCGAAGATATTTAACGTGAGTTCGACGAATTATAAGTGTCTATAAATTTGGTGATTAACGAATTTGTTGTAACTTTAAAGAGTTAATATACAAACAGTTACAAACAAAAATCGTTATGATCACCGAGGACAAAGTTACTGAAATCTTTTGTATGGCAGATGACTTCTGCAAGTTTTTTGATGCAATGACAGCAAAATATACGCTAAAACCTACAGGAAAAAGGAAATATCATCGAAATTCTACAATGTCAAAGGCAGAAGTTATGCTGATAATGATTCTTTTCCACGATTCTGGTTATCGTTGCTTCAAACATTTCTATCTTGAAAAAGTATGCAAGCAGCTTCGCCATCTGTTTCCAAAAGTTGTTTCTTATAACCGTATAGTAGAATTGGAAAGGGATGCAGCCGTACCCTTAACCTTGTTTATCAAGAAGTTCCTGTTGGGCAAATGCACGGGTATAAGTTTCGTTGACAGCACACCACTGCGTGTCTGCAAAAACCAAAGAATACATATTCATAAGGTTTTCAAAGGCATAGCTCAAAGAGGAAAATGCTCTATGGGTTGGTTCTTTGGCTTCAAGTTGCATTTGATTTGCAATGAGAAAGGAGAACTTCTCAACTTTATGATAACGCCAGGAGATATTGATGACCGTAAGCCTTTGGAGTACAAAGCATTCATAGATTTTATATATGGTAAGCTATTCGGTGACAAGGGCTACATCAGCAAGAACCTCTTTCAAAGGCTTTTCGTTGACAGAATACAGCTTATTACCAAATTGAAAAGTAACATGAAAGGAGCGTTAATGAGTGTTTCAGACAGACTTTTACTCAGAAAAAAAGAGCCATTATAGAGACGGTGAATGATGAACTAAAGAACATTGCGCAGGTGGAACACTCTAGACATAGATGCTTTGACAATTTCATCGTCAACCTATTAGGAGCAATTGCTGCCTATTGCCTGTTTCCAAAGAAGCCGTGCATCAATGTACAAAGGACCATTGACACACAGCTTGCATTGTTCTGAATTCGTCGAACTCACGTTATTTAGAAAAAAACAAAACGCATCAAATTTTTCTAAAAAGGAATTGCAGTTCCGTACAAAAATATTCGGACGTAAGTAATTAAAACGCTCCCTTAGCTTGTCTTTGTTGCGTAAGTAGTAGCCTTGTCATTCGGAATCCAAAAATCAAGAGCCGCCTGCGTTTATAATCCAACATCCACTTCTTGCCTTGAAAGAAGTCCGCGTTAATACATGGTTCTTTTAGTCCACTATTACTAGACTTGACAAAATCCAAATTAGAATTGAGATTCGATATTTCTACTGGTATGTTTTTACACCATCCAACCTCTTTATAGGTTAATTTCTCAGCAATGTTAGCACCAGGTAACTTAACGAACTCGGTTGGAGTTATGTCAAAGTTAATAGTTACTGCATTTCGTACCGCCCCTGTATCGAAAAATATCCGTGTGTCTTTGCCTCCAATTTTTCCTTCAAAATAGATGAGATTCAAAGCTGCATCAGCATATTTTTTCCATTTTATCGTGGCAACAACATTCTTAGGCACACGCATATATCGCTGAAGCGTATTTCTCTTCAAGTCATAACACCACAAATCTTTTTTTAAGACTTCGCCACCAATAATAAACTTAGGGGCGTATTGTTGGAGTGTTCCAGCTAAATCAACCAGATAGCATCTTATCTTTGTATAAACCACCCCACCAAATGCAATGCTGTCTAGATATACATAAGACGTGTTGATTTTTTTACCCATTGTATTCCCTATCGTTGCATTTACCCGTTCGCCTTTAATTTGGCAAGAGTCAACGGCGTATGTAGAATCAATGATACATACAGAAGCACCTGTATCAATAATCGTTTCGCGGATTGTGCTGCACAAACCTGAATTGTAGACAGCCACATCTACATACATCAAGTTGTTTTTTATTGTTATTTTCGATTGCGACATGCCCGCAGTGGCTTGGAAGACAACAAACAAACATACAACAAGGCGCAGCAAATCGCGTTTGGTGATAAGCATCTTATTCTTCATAAGCATAATTTATACACTATATTTTTTTAATCAAAGATTGCTATTGTTATAATAGCAAACCAACTTTTTCTTAAAAGAGATTGCAGTTCCGTACAAAAATATTCGGACGTAAGTAATTAAAACGCTCCCTTAGCTTGTCTTTGTTGCGTAAGTAGTTGCCCTGTCATTCAGAATCCAAAATCAAGAGCCGTCTACGCTTATAGTCCAGCACCCATTTCTTGCCTTGAAGGAAGTCTGCGTTAATGCGTGGATATTTAGAACCATCCCCTTAACCTTGATAAAAATCTAAATTAAAAATTGTATTTTGATAGTTCTACGGGTATGTTTTTTGCACAGCCCAACCTCCTTATGGCTTAATTTTTTTCAGCAAAGTTTGCACTCTGTACCTTAATTTTCTCGGTTGGAGTTATATCAAAGCTAGAAGTCACTGCATTTCGTACCGACCCCGTATCGAACAAGATTCGTGTTTTTGCCCCCAATTTTTTTCCTTCAAAAATAGATGTGATTCAAAGCTGCATCGGCATACCTTTTCCATTTTAACGTAGCAACAACTTTGTCTGGGGTTGCTGCATACCGTTGAAGTGTATATCTCTTCAAGTCATAGCACCACAAGTCTCTTTTTAAGATTTCTCCACCAATGACAAACTTAGATGCGAATTGTTGTAGTTTCCCAACTAAATCCACCAAATAGCATCTCACATTGGTGTAAATCACCCCGCCAAATGCAATGCTGTCTACATACACATAAGAAGTATTGATATCTTTACCCATTGTATTCCCTACCGTTGCATTTACTCGTTCGCCTTTAATTTGACAGGAGTCTACGGCGTACGTAGAATCAATGACGCATACAGAACTACCTGTGTCAATCATTGCTTGGCTTGTTAAGCATAAACCAGAATTGAAGACAGACACATCTGCAAACATCAAGTGGTATTTTATTGTGATTTGCGATTGTGCCATAACCATTGTGGCTTGAAGCAAACAAGCAAGCCTACAACAAGGCGCAGGAAATCACGTTTAGCGATAAACATATTTTTTTCATCATGACCATTACTTACTCATTATTCCTTAAAATAAAGGGTTGCCATTGCTATGGGGCAACCCTTTATCATTTAGATAATTAGAATTCAACTCTTTCTCCAACCTCTACCCTACAATTCGGGTCATCGTTTATTCTTGCGAAGAAGTGCTCTTTAATCCATTTCAAGCGCTGGCAAGCCAAGTTCTGCCTCCATAAGTTTCTTTCATTTCAACCGCTGTTAGAGGGCGCATTCGATTCTTATTCATACTTGTGTCTACTAGGTTTAATTGTTCAAGTAAATTGCAACCGTTTACGCTGCGAAGATACTTAGAAAAACAAAATGCATCAAATTTTCTAAAAGAAATTGCAGTTCCGTACAAAATATTCGGGCGGAAGTAATTAAAAAGCTCCCTTAGCTTGTCTTTGTTGCGTAAGTAGTTACCTTGTCATTCAGAATCCAAAATCAATAGTCGTCTACGCTTATAGTCCAGCACCCATTTCTTGCCTTGAAGGAAGCCGGCGTTTATACGGGGAGATTTCGGTCCGGCTTTCAGAGCCTTGACAAAAATCCAAATTAAAAGTGTAATTCGCTATTTCCACGGGGATGTTTTTGCACAATCCAGCCTCCTTATAGGTTAATTTGTCAATCATGTTAGCACTTGGCAACCACACTTTCTCGGTTGGAGTCAAATCAAAGTCGTACGTTAGCCCATTCAGTAGTGCCCCGGTATCAAATAATATCCGCGTGTCCTTGCCCCCTATCTTCCCTTCAAAATAGATGTGATTCAAGGCTGCATCGGCATACTTCTTCCATTTCAAAGTGGCGACAACATTCTTAGGCACACTCATAAGCCGCTGAAATGTGTTCTCCTTCAAATCACAACACCAATAACCCTCCTTTAACACTTCGCCACCAATGATAAATTTAGGGGCGAGTTGTTGCAGTGTCCCTGCCATATCCACCAAATAGCATCTCACATTGGTGTAAACCACCCCACCAAATGCAATGCTGTCTAGATACACATAAGACGTATTGGCGGTTTTTCCCATTGTGTTCCCAAAAGTTGCGTTTATTCTCTCACCCCTAATTTGGCAGGAATCTATGGCGTAAGTTGAGTCGATGAAACATACAGAAGAACCCGTATCAATAATCGCTTCGTGGGTTGAGCAGCATAAACCCGAACTGAAAACAGACACGTCCGTATACAGCAAGTTGTTTTTTATTGTTATTTTCGATTGCGACATGCCCGCAGTGGTTTGGAAACAAACAAACAAGACTACAACTAGGTGTATAAAAATCACGTTTGGTAATAAATTTCTTTCTCATCATGACCGTAACTTACTCGTTATTACTTAAAATAAAGGGTTGCATTATCATAGAGCAACCCTTTATCATTTGTTAATTTAAGGGAACGTCAAAACCTGTCTCAATCCAACAATTCGGGTCGTTGTTTGTTCTTGCGAAAAAGTGCTCTTTAATCCATTTCCAAGCACTGGCAAGCCAAGTTCTACCTCCATAAGTTTCTTTCATTTCGACCTCTGTTAGAGGGCGCATTAAATTCGTCTTCATCATTTTATTGTTTTTAGTTTATAACATTAAAGTAAGTTGTCGACCTCTTACGCTGCGAAGATACCTAGAAAAACAATATCACACAAAGCTTTCGAGATAAAATCGGAGTTCCGTGCAATAAATTCGGACGGAAAGTACTTCGGTTTCAGCTTTATCTCCATCAAACATTAATTAAGCCTCAATTGACCATGGAGCTGCTTATCTATCTTTCTATACCGATTACACCATTTCTCGATGTCTTTTAGTTGCTTGTTGGCCTCTTGCCTATTGTCCCATCTCAACATAGTGCGCTTAATAAAAAAACAAACAATCTAACCAGTAATCTAACGAAACCTAAGTAGTTTCTGTATATGATTTGGGTTAAAGAAACGTATTTTGCAGCATTATTTTTTTATAATGCAATGTTTATGCACGGAGCAACGCTATCTTTGCACACGTTAAGGCATGCGGTGGCGATGCAAACGGAGGAGGTTAACAAACAAAGGGCGGCTATAAAAAGCATCATGCGCCCTTGTCCATTCAAGTGTAATGAACAGTGCTTTCCGTCCCCTTTGCAGTAGGCCACCCCATTCAGCAGCCCTTTGGCCCACGTTGTTCCAACACAAACCATCAAAGGCCCCACAAAAGATGTCACTACAAGGCATTCAAGCCTAACCTGCCATTGGGGCAAATCATAGCCAACAAAAAAAGTAAAGCATTAAATAAAGAATAAAATGAATTTTATAGACGATTTAAAACGACTACAACGCATACACGAATTAATCTGCGCCGAAACCACAGGCTCGCCCGACGATTTGGCCGCATCTGTCTGCGTTTCTCGAAGTGAGCTATATTACATTCTTCGACAATTAAAAAAACTTGGAGCACGGATAAGTTACAATCGCCGTATGCGTTCGTTTTGCTACTCCAACAATTTCAAGTTGAACATAGAGCTTAGGGTGAGCTTTCTTGGAGAGCGCGACATGGACATGCTTGGCTGCGGATACATATTCAACCACACTGGTTTCGGCGGAAATCTGCACGATACCTTTGTGCAAATTGCGATCGATTAACGTGTGCCAAATGGTTAACTACGCTACGACAACGCGTATTATCGCGTAACACAATGTGCTTAGTAACCCAAATGCCAAAGCAGAAAGCCCAACCATGCCCCCAAGACGTTGTTGACCGTCAGTCGGCAGCCAAAATCAAGAGCCGCCTGCGTTTATAATCCAGCATCCACTTCTTGCCTTGAAGGAAGTCTGCGTTAATACATGGTTCTTTTGGTTCACTATTACTAGACTTGACAAAATCCAAATTAAAATTGAGATTCGATATTTCTACTGGTACGTTTTTACACCATCCAACCTTTTTATAGGTTAATTTCTCAGCAATGCTAGCACCAGGTAACTTAACACGTCGGGCTATATCTTGCGCCTGAAGATAAAAAAGCCAAAAACTTGCTTGTCAATAACCCCCAAATGAGCTTAGGGGAGGTGGCCGATAAATGTGGGTTTAACGATTATTCTAATTTTGTGCGCGCATTTAAAACGGTGGCTGGCGTTACGCCAACTAACTATCGAAGGGAGAATTGTCCGTGATGGGCGTTACTAGTTTGTTAGCGTGTATCGCTTATTGGTGTAGAAAAATTTAGTAAACACAACTTTTCAACACGTTTATTCCAGATGTTGGTGTAAAGACGATTGGGACTAAACTATGTGGAAGTATATTTTATTATGAATTATTGCAGTTCGTAAAGTTTTTTTCTGTGTAGAATAGGTTTACTCCATGGTAGACGATAAAGTAAATGTAGCTTTCATTACCTAACCTAGTGTTGTAGTTCTGTTAAATATGGTATTGAAACTTTACAAAACATGCTCTGCATAACACTCCATTCTAGAAGAAAAAAAGCAGTTCAAAAGCTGCTTTTTTTGCATGTTTTTTTGGTCGTCCTGCATTTATTTTTTTACATTGTTTTTTTAAGTGTTGCATCTGCATTTTGCACCATTTAGCCCTTCTAAATGGTCGCTGAATGGCAATTTTTTTCATCTTCACAAAAAAACTGTATTTACTGGCTAAAAAGACCTTTTTTTATATTAGTTTTTTTACTGAAAAAAAGCTGCTTGTTTTTTTATCATTCGTGTGGCTAAAAAGAGCTCGAAAAATCTGTAAAAAGCAGCTTTTTAGTCTTGCGTTTAGCACGAGATAGTACTGCGTTTAGCACGAGATAGCATTGCGTTTTGTAGGAGATAGCACTGCATTTTTGTAGGAGATAGCACTGCCTTTTTGCTACAAATAGCATTTCATTTAGCTGCAAAAAAAGCCCGTTTTATAGTAAAAAAAGTGCGGATTATTTCAACGAAAAACACGGTTTGTCAGCATTCACAAACCATTGCCTTTTTAACCCAAACAAACCTTCGCGAGAATCGATTATTTGCGAGCGAGTGGAGGTTGGTGAGCAAAAAAAGCACTCACAATGTTAAAATTTATGCTGAATATTTTACATACCGTAGAGTGGCGACTTACATTGCTACGGATATTTTGTGGCTAATCAAAAAAATATAAGTTGCTATCATTGAGGGTTGCCCGTTTGGGGGCTTACTTGTGGACATTTTGTGAGTTGTATCGCTTAATCGTTGTAGGCCATGTTTTACCAAAAATACCATGAGAAACAACCATTGGCAATCAAACAAAATCAGTACAGACATTAACAGCCATTCAAGGCAACACAACACAAGGCATTACTCTCTACTCTACATTTGAGAGAGGCAGTGGGCATGGCATTGTTTTCCCACTAGCAACCAATGCTTGCCTTCAGCGTCGGTAGTGGCGAAGAGATAATGTTCACCGCCGTCTTTCAGCTTCAGTTTTTTGCGTAGTGCATCAGGCTTAAGGGGGAAGTTGCGCGTGGCAATGTTGGCTTTTTCAATGCCTTGGAGCGCCGTTTTAAGCTCGCGCTTGTTAAACGAAGATACCGACACCAGTTTAAAGGCACGTCCAGGGAAGTTAGGCACTTCGTTGTTAGAGATAAAAAGGTGTGAGTTGGGGGCAAAGGCTTCCACACTCATCCTGCAGCACAGCAAACCAAAGCACCCCGATTTCATTATGGCTGCATGCGGTTCGTAGAGAAACATTCCTGCTTGGGGATTCGTTTGAAGAATGGTTTGAGGCGTGTTTTCGGCTTCGGCAAGCATATAACGAAAACATGCACCATCGTTATAGCAAGTAATCTCGGTGTCATTAGTTGTGTAAACGTTTTGTTCCCCCTTGAAGTTCAGGTTGTTAAGAGGAGCGTCTGCGGAATTTTTCGTTTGTCGAATGGTTGTTGCCATTATCTTCGTAACTACCATTCGTTATCAAGAACAACAACTCTTTTACATTCGTTTTTTTCACAGCCACGATGTGCAATTGTCTTACCCAAGCGCCCAGTTCTCGAAGTTTAACCAATGCCAATTGCCAATGCAGCATGGGCGAAAGTTTCACAGCCAGAACCTTACATTTGGCTAAAAGCTTGGGTAACAGTTCTAAAACGTTAGGCGAACAGTGTTCAATCAGTATTGTTTTAGCCCCATTCTTATCCCTACGAGCAGGGTCGAGATAAATGCAACTGGTGTATTGCATACGCTCTAAATAGCTTTCGGCCTCGCAGCACACCACCTCGGCCTGGTTAAGATTAAGTGCTTGCAAGTTGTGTAGGGCAAGTTGGCACAGCTGTTGTTGGTGCTCCACGTAAGTGGCATGGGCAAAACGTTGGGCAATAAACGAAAAATCAACCCCGAAGCCCCCAGTGAGGTCAACGAACGAGGTGCGTTCGCACTTGTTTGTTAGCAGTTCGTCGTTGGTAGTATTGCGCTTAGTCTTATGTGTTTCGCCCTTCAGTATCAAATTGTTAGTTATTTGCCACACCACGTCTGCCTTATATTGAGCGGTGGTTTGCGACGAGCATTGCTCCATAGAGAGATGAGGCGGATACAGGATGTTGGGGTTTTCTGCCCACGAAGGCAGTTTTTGACAAGCCGTTTGCCAACCCGCAATTTGGTCAAGGGCAAAAGGGAGGTCAATGTTTGGCGTGTTATGTTTGGCCAAAAGCCAGTTGAGGCACGCTGTCGTTTCTATGTTGAGCAATGAAGTGTAGCGTTTCGTCGTTTGTTAGCATGTGGAGTTTGGGGGGTTGGGGTGAAGTGTGGGTTAGGCTTTTTAGCCGTGCAATGCTTGCCAAGGAACTGCTCGGTGCAGGCAAGGAGTGACTTGCAGGGCATAAAATGGTTGTTATCCGTGTACCTATAATCAACGTTAAGGCCTTTTTATTTATTGTCTGCCGTCTTACAAATATGTATGGCTGGGCATGCATTGGTGATAGAAAAAGCCCCCACAGGCGTTTTTATGGCCAATGGGGGCAATAGTTAGGATTGAGAAAGGTGGTATATCTTAGCAGCTTTGTTGTGTAAACCAAAGTGCCGCGAAGGGCGAAGGGTTAGCAATGCAGCTAAGAAATACTTGGTTGACGCTTATTGATAAACGTTGAGTTCGCCAATAGCAAGCGTTCTCGAAGAGTTAGCTTTTATGTTGGTGAGTCTGATATATTGGCAATTAACAGGCTTAGTGAAGCGCACAACGAAGGGATTAGCATTGGCAATGTTAGCCGAAGAGTTGGTAATCTCGCCTTGTTTTTGTCCATGTAATCCAGTCTTTGCTAGTTTCAACCGTTAAGGTTTTAACTGTCCAGTTGGTATATCCAGTAGCGGGCAACACTTCGAAAGCACTAATCAAGGTGGGGTTGTCAAAGCTAACCACAAAGGTGAAAGGTCCGTTAGAAACGTAGTTCCACCACATGTTGTAAGCGCCGGTGCTACCGTCTGTTAGCTGATTAACGGCAGAGTTGTAGCCATCAACCACCCAGTAGTCTGAAGTGCTCATAGCAGTAAGTCCATCGGTGTTGCCATCATCCACCAGGTTACTTTCCTTATAGTTAATGGTGATGTTCATATTGCCGTAGTTGCTAGCCACGTCAACCCCTTTGTGCAGCGTTAAGTGTTAGCGTAACGGCACCGTTAGAGCGCGAAGTGAGCAGTGTATCGAGTGCAGCGCCCTGCTGAGCAACCACTTTGATGGGTTCGGTAGACACCAATGCACCCTTAGCAATGGTAACAGTAGGGGTGAGAATGCTAACAGCGCCTTTATCCAAAGCAACAGCACCATCAGTTTTAGTAGCCGAAGGATTTTTCGGCAACGCTCACTTGGAGGTCTTTGTCGAGTGCCGAAGAAAGGCGTACATAAAACTCAACCGTATCTTTTTTTACGATAAGTTCGCCATTGGCGTTTACAACGTTTAGCTCACCTTTGTTGCCTTGGTTAGCCAAGTCGTGAATGTAAAGTTTAGGAAGGTTGCTTGTTTCGGCCACAGTGTAGAGTGGAGTACCCACTTCGGGTCTCGCTTTGGCAGGCAGTAAGCATAGAAGCAAGCCCAATGAAGGCTGGCAGGGTTATCTTTAAGATTGATTTCATATGGATAATCTTTCGTCTGAATGTTAATTAATTTGCGTTCGTGCAACTTGCCCCTAAAGCATAAATGCGCCATGAGGCAAGTTGCCGAAAGCTATAAATTATTTTCCGTCGATGCGAACGTTATGAATCCAGGTAGGAACAGTAGTGGCCTTACCTTCGTTGCCGTGTCCGGTGGCATCCTTAAAGGTGTCGCCGCTTCCCTCGTTCATCTTCCAGTAAGCTTCCAGGCCATCGCTAGAGGGGTCGCATTCGTACATATCGTTAATAATTTCGTTTTGAGTACGAGCCTTAGTCCACAAACGAAGTTCACTTACTTTTACGTTAGATACGAAGTGTGTGGCGCTAGCAAAACGCATAATATTGCTCAAATTAACCACCTTTCCAGGCAAATCCATCGAAGAATCGAGTTTACCGTTGACGTAAATCGAAAGTTTTGTTCCTTCGCAAACAAAATGCCAGGTGATACCAAGTGTTGGTTTTGAACTGTTGCTTGCTATTAAGCTGCGAACCTTGTGTTTTAATCTGTAGGCGGTTACCTTCGATGGCAGCGTCACCAAAGCGCGTATAGATTTCGCCTTCCTTACCCGATGGTGCCCAGCCACCGAAGAGCATTTGGTTGTTAAGTTCACCAATTTCAGTACCCAGTTGGTCGATATTCACGTTCATTTCAACCGTCCACGAAGTGAGGGCATATTCTTTACGCATGTTGAAGGTGATGCGCGAAGCGTAGTTGATAACAGGAACGTCTTGGCGAACCACTTGAGCCATGACGAAAAGTATCTTACTGCCCGACTCGAGCACCTCGTTAACGCCATTCTTGCTTTTTAGTTTAAGGGCAAGAGCATATTTTTTTACCAGATTCTTTGATAGAATCGGGGAACGTTTTCACCGTAATTTTTCACGGGAGTAGAAGTTATCTCACCAGCTTCAACCGTAGCTTCGGTATTAGAGAGTTCGTACAAGCTACTTGGCAAGGCCACATATTTGGTAGAATTACGTTGGTTGTATTCTGCCAAAGCAGCTTCGTCGACAACGGCTTCGAAAGTGCTTGTTTGTTGAGCAGGAGAAGAAAGCCTTACGGTAATAGGCTGTTCTACAACGTCTTCGCCAACGGTGAGTCTTATCGAAGTGTTGCCGTTGGTTTTTGTATCATCCCAAAAGGCCTGATTTGTAAGTACGCTGTATTCTGCATTGTTACAAGCAGTAAGTGCGAGGGCAGCAAAAACCATTGCAGCCACCTTTTTTTGTTATTCTATATTTTTCATTCTAGCTAATGGTTAGATATTATTACTTAATCGAAGGGTTCATAATTTGGATAGCTTTGCGCAACCAGGGGTAAGTGGTTTGCGCCGAAGACTGTCCGTATTCGTATTCCATGTGGTACGAACCTACGCCACCCTTCTTGTAGGTTTTACCATCGTAGGTGGGTTGCCAGTAAGCCATACCCAAGAGCGAGGGGATGGTTGTACCCCATTTGGTAGTGAAATTAACGCCACCTTTTGCGGCATAGTTTTCAAAGTTTTCGCAAACAATAATTTTCTTTGCTACTTCTTCAGCCGACATTTTGTTTTGGAAGTGGTTGATTTGAACAGCCAAACGGTTGTTTAGTTCATAGTCGCTTGTTGTGGTGTAGGCCTGAAGGATGAAAAAATCGAAGTGGTCGCCCTAGTGAGTCGGGCAGAGCATTGGGCTCACCGTCTACAACGAGCATCTTGTTGGTGCCCGATTTTGGGCCGATGCGCTTACTCAGGGCCTTAACGAATGCAGGCATAACACCCTGTTCGGTCCACAATTCTTTATCGGTGGCAAAGGGTTGAGCAAAGTTGGGTTCGGCATCGATGTCGAAACCATCATAACCATACTTGTCAATGCTATCGCAAATGGCGTTAGCATATTTCTCGGCAGCAGCAATTCTCGAAGCGTTGGTGTCGCCCCAGCCCCAGAATTCTTTTTCTCCATTGCTTCCAAGTGGTTCCGGCAGCCGCTTTATCGGCAGGGATAGGCGGTGTAAGTTGGTCGCCAATGTCCATCACGATGAAACACATCAGCACCTTAGTGCCTTTCACTTTTTGTACAAACTCAAGGTCTTTCTTTTGTTTGTCGTTGAGGTTGCTCCAGTTTCCCCAAAGCGAAACGAAGTCGACACTGTCGGGAAGTCCCTTCAGCGAGTTGTTAAGCATAGCCGCTTCGCCAGTCCAGTTACCAAACCAGCCGAAAGATTTTTTTCGTGATCACTGTTTTTGTATTCGCGCAATTTAGCGTAGTATTCTTCGCTTTTTGTTGGTAACGGTAAGGTTTGTTGGGTCCTTAATTTCGGTATCCGTCCAATCGCTGCATGCCGTTAGAGCCATCGAAGCAGCCGCAAGCCACAGCAAGGTTTTATTTTTTTAATATTCATCGAATTCTTATTTTATTGTTGTTGAGAATGTGTGTAAGTAAGAAGCGCGCCTAGCAGAAGCGAAAAAAAGGGTGAAGGTGTTGGCGGTGAAAGGGGCTTGTTGTTTGAGTCTATACTTTTTGAGTATAGGTTGTTGACTGCCAAGCTTTGGTTTCAGGTCTTAACACCCTCACCCTTTTTCTCTTCTTATCGTTTTTTTAACTTCTTACGTCTCTAACTTACCTTGTTATTTCTTTTTGCCACCACATTTTGGTTGCATAGTCGTCCGTTCCACCAATCAACTGCACAGCCTTGCGGTAGTTAACAGGGTTTTTGGTTAGCTCGTCGTTTGCGAAAGGAATGCGGTTGGGAACATCGAGATTGTAGCCCGAAGTGCTTTGAGCCACAGGGAACACCTTAGGATAGCCTGTGCGTCGTATTTCGCTCCAGGCTTCTTGTCCGTCGGGGAACAAAAGCAATCCATTTTTTTGAGTAATCAGACGTTCAAGCTTTTTCTCATCGGTAGCGGTGTCGTCCCATTTGATGGTAATAGAGCTAACAGCAGCAACGTTTTGTCCGTAACCACCGTCTGCATCGGTGTAGTTGGCTTGTGTGTTGGTGTTATTTGACAGATAGCTAGAAGCACTACCCAAGCCCCATTGTTCGAACGAGAGTGATATAGCTCTGTTGTACAAGTCTTCAACGGTTCCACCCATTCCACTCCATCCTGCTAGAGCACCCTCAGCACGACAGAAAGCCATTTCGGCAGCAGTGAGCCATACGCCACGAGTGTTCTTATCTACTTTGGCTTCAGAGTAAAGCTTGTCGGCAATGGTTTTGTTTTCAATCTTTGCACCAGCCAAACATCCGATGATTGTGCGAGTGGTAAACTGTTTTGCAGGTTTGAAATAGGCACTGAGACGCGGGTCTGAATAACCAGTGAGGAAACATTCTAGGTCGGCGCAAGCACGACTATCACCCCATTCAACCGATGTTTTGTATTGTCCGTTGGGTACATAAGTAACCGCGCAGTTGTCTTCATTGCTTGTAATAACGCCAGCAGCCACAGCTTCTTCTCCAGCTTTTTTTAGCAGCAGCGGGGTCGGCATAGCGCATACGAATGGCCAATCTCAACTTTAAAGAATTGGCAAGTTTATACCACTTACCAAGTTGTCCAGCATATACCTTGTCGAACTCTTCATTTAGAGTTGTTTCGAGGTTTGGTTTGAGCAGTGTTGCAGCCGTGTCTAGGTTAGCAATGAGTAGTTTATAAACATTCTCTTGCGACGAGTAAGCGGCAGCATCAGCTTCAAGACCAACAGGAAGAGCGCCATACATATCCACATAGCGTTGATAAACCTGTGCGCGCAGCACCAAAGCTTGAGCGTAGAACACGCCTTTACGGTTTGTTTTTCAACAATGCTATTGAAAGCCGAAGTGGCTTTGGGTAGAGAATTGTTGAAAGGCCAACTCACCCAGCCATTAGGAGCATTAAAGCGAGCAAAGTTTTTGTCGCTAAAGCCATTGTTGGCATAGGTCATAAAGCGTCCCAGATAGTTACCAATGAGGTCTTCGGTCATTTGGTAAGTATTCTCTTGTTCGGGGAAAGCCTCATTAACCAATTGGGTAAGAAACGAACTGGTGGCGTAGTTATCGCGGTCCAATTCCTCCTGTGATATCTTTTGTCCTGGTCGGTTTTCTTCTTCGAAGCCAGCCGTGCAAGCCGTTTGCATGGCGACACCTCCCACGAAGAGAGCTGCAAAGGCCATCGACTTGAATATATTGTTATTGCTCATTGTTGTATTCTTTATTTTGAATATCATATAAAATACGCGTGTGGCGTTAGAATTTCACTTTTACGTTGAAGCCCAACGAACGCAAGCTAGGGTTGCATGAAGTAGTCGAAACCTTGATAGTATGTTCCGGTAGAAGCTACAGATTCGGGATCGAATGGGGCTTTGTTGTAAATGAAGAACAAGTTGTTGGCGGTTAGTCCAAGCGAGAGTTCCATGCCTTTAATCCATTTCTTAGGAATGGTGTAGCCAATGTGTGCTTCTTGCAGGCGTGCATTGGTAGCGCTGTAGATGTATTCGCTCCAGATGGGGTTGTCGCCACCCACGATGCGGTAGTAGTTTTCTGCACTAATCTTACCGCCGTTGATTTCTATACCACCGTTGTTGCGAGCGTCGGCCGTGCGTTTAGATACACCCCATGAGTCGAGAATGGCCTGTGTTTGCGACAACACGATGCCACCGAAGCGGGCTGTGATGAGGAAACCGAAGTTAAAGCCTTTCCAAGCAAACTCGTTTGAGAAGCCGATGTTGGCCTTAGGTAATACCGAACCGCGATAAACGGCGTTGCTTAGGTTCTCTTGCATGATACCACCTGTGTTGTCGGTAGCAATATTGCCTTCGCTGTCGCGACGGAAATCGGTAGACATATAGATGTCTCCCATTGTTCCACCTTTCTTCAAAATAATTTCTGCACCAGAAAGTCCGCCTTTCTTAGCCACTTCTGTATCATCGTCGAACAGTTTAATAATTTTGTTTTGGTTAGAACTAAAGGTGAACGAAGAGTTCCAATCTAGGTTGCCGAAGCGATGATTATAACCCAACGATAGTTCAATACCGCGGTTGCGGATGTTACCCAGCTGGATATATTCCCTGTCGTAGCCACCTACAGAGATGTTGCGCACCAATGTTTGCTTGTGCGTGTTGCTCTGATAGAGTGTCAAGTCGAGTGTAAGGGCGTTGTTAAAGAAGCGTGCGGTAAGACCAGCTTCCCACGAGTCGGTACGTTCGGGGTAGAAAGTTTTGGGGAAAAAGATAAGTCACCGTGCTGTAAGTTCCCGTTGCGGGCACGTATTCGTAGCGCCAAGGCGATGTGATGTTTGGCGAAATAGCGCTACCTACCGATGCCCACGATGCGCGAACCTTGAGGTAATTAATAAACTTGGGCATCTCGGTCATTTGTGAAATAACGGCCGACATACCTACTGAGGGGTAGAAGAAGGATTCGTTGCTGGTTCCGTCGAGTGCCGAATCCCAGTCGTTACGTCCTGTAAGGGTTAGGTATAAAAATGCTCTTCCAACCCAATTCCACGTTCGCGAACAGCGAATTAACGGCGTGTTTGTGCAAATCGTAGATAGGACGGTTGTCGTTTGTAACCTCAGAGTAGTCGATGGCATTGGGGGTGAAGATGTTTGAGGGGGCTTTCAAACCGCCTTGATGGCCTTCGTTGTCGTATTTAGTTCTTGAGAACGAACCACCCACGTTGGCTCCAATAGAAAAGGTTTCGAACGATTTGTTAATGTTGGCCATTAGGTCTCCGTAGAGCGAACGGTCGTTAACCTTTGCATGTCCGTAATATCCATACTTCGAATGTGCAAAGAGGTCGATGGTTGATGCATAGCGTTTGTCTTCTTGTTTAACGGCTGCATCGTCCCAACGAAGTCTTCCCGTAACGTCCAACCAGTCGGTTACCTTGTATTTTAGGCTTCCGCTAAGCATATAACGGCTACGATTGTTTTCGCGAACCATACGATGTGCCACCCAATAGGGGTTTTGCATCTTCAGCGCATCGCCAAAGTTCCAGTTCTGCACATAGATGCCACGGTTAGAATCGTATAGTTCGTAGGGTGCGAATAGCATCGAAGCTTTCTCCACGAGGGAAGAGATAAACCGAGGTGAGGGGTTAAACCATTGACCTTGAGCTGTAAGGTTGCGGTCGTTCTCAAGGATATAGTTCAATCCAAAGTCCAAAGTAAAGCTTGTCGTTAAGCATACTTGTGGTGTTTCTGAACGTAAAGTTGTAGCGGTTATACTTGTTGTTGGGCAAGATACCTGCAGCGTTGGTGCTACCAACCGACAAATAGGTTTGGTTTTTTTCTCGTTACCTGCGGTAATTGCTACGTTGTTTTTGTATGTTCGTACCCGTATTGAAGAAGTTCTTTGGTTCGTAGTTTCCGTAGGGCGAAGCTTGTTTGTCACCCCAACTGGTGTTACTACCGGGCTTGTTGATATATTCGTTTTTATTGCTGTCCGGTAAAAGTAAACAGAAAGCTCTGTATCTCTTTATCCATCGGTATTGCAGCCGTTTTACTCATCCAGAGGCTTGGTTTTCAGTTTCAAACTGTAAGTATTATAGAATGCACTTATTTTTGATAAGAAAAGACCTATAACAACCGATAATTCTAAGAAATTATAAGGTTAAGTCTTTTTTAACTAACACAGGCATCCCCAAGAAAGTTTTACCGGACAGCAATAATTCGTTTTGGAATTCGGGCATGATAAAGGGGTTAGCAAACTGTGTGCTGTGGCTAACCGTAACGCTAACCTTGCCTTCTTTTCCTTTCTTTGTGGTAATCATCACAACACCTTGTGCAGCAGCCGAACCATAAAAGTGCAGCGGCAGCCGGACCACTAAGCACCGAAATGCTTTCGATATCTTCGGGGTTAATGTCGGCAATGCCTTCCGAACCGGGTTGCGATGCATACATACCACCCGTTTCGCCGTGCGAAGTGTTGGTAATTGGCACACCGTCGATTACATACAAGGCTTGGTTGCTTTGTGAAATACTCTTAGGACCACGCATCACCACGCGAGTAGCGCCACCCATACCCTGCCGAAGAGGCATTAATGTTGATACCAGCCACTTTTTCCGTTAAGCGAGTTCATGAAGTTGGTGCTCTTAACGGTAGTAAGATCGTCGGTTCCCACCTTCTGAACGTTGTAGCTAAGTGCTTTTTTTCTGAACGGCGGATACCAAGTGCCGTAACAACAACTTCCTCTATTTGTTTAGACTCCGACTCAAGCGTTACGCTTACGTTACCATTTGCAGGTACTGCCACTTCCATGGTTTTTGTGTCCCAGGTAGCTGATAACGAGCGTTGCTCCAGTGTTGGTTGTGAGGGTGAAGTTACCATCAATATCGGTAACTGTGGCAGCTTGTCCGCCCTTAACACGAACGGTGGCACCGATAATAGGCTCCTTTTAAGCTGTCGAAAAACTGTTCCCGTAACCTTCACTTCATTACGGTTTTTGTTGAAGATTGTTGGCCGCAGAGGCCCCGGCTTTTTTCTGTTAGTTGCTTGGCAATCGCTGCCCCTTCTTGGTTGGGGATGGCGTTGTTGGCCATTGCGCCAGCGCTAATACTAACAAGGAAAAACTGCCGTTGACAGGATTCTTTCCTTTTTCATAGATGCTATTTTGAATGACTTTTTTTAAATTAATGTTTCGTTGTTGGTGTGTGGCTACCCATTATCTGTGGTGCCGAAGATTGTATTTCTTTTGTTTTTTTGCCTGGTGTTGGCATGTATGTGATGCTGCTCTTTCTCTTGGTCGCTGTGCAAAATACGATGCGCCTAAGCTGCTTGAGCAGAGTGCGCAAAGCTCATAGACCACACTTTTTGGCGTGGTGAAGCAATACTCGACATAATGAATTACAGGGATGCGCTAACCCTTCCGAGCAACGTGGTGTGACTCAGTTTTTTTGGGGGATTGCGTCGTTTTGTTGGATGTTCCTAATGTTGTAAAACACGATTTTCTTATTGAATTAATTGCGCTGAGACCTGATGGTGTAGTCTGCGCATACTGTGTCAAGGGTGAGAAGGGCGCTATTTGTTGGCCCATAACTTGATTTTTGCCTGGTGTGTGATGCCCTAGGCCTGGCTGTGGGACTGTAAATGCGTTTGTTTCCCACTTAAAAAATACGCCATAAATGGTGTTATTGATGTTTGAAAACTCAATCTTAACGAATGTTATCACTGTTGCAAAGGTATTGAAATTCTTGATATAAAACAATTATTAGTGGTAAATTAACATTCGTTATGCGTTTTCACTCCGTAGTCTTTTTGCTTTTTAATTTCGTGTTTAGGGTCTCCTTTGTTTCGTGTGTTTTATGGCTGCTGTTATGCTAGTCATTCTTCTGCTGCTGTGTGTGTTGCGTATTTCTCGATAGGATACGCGAATACTTCTTTATTAATATGGTGGTAAAGGGTCGTGGTTGGTTTGGCTTTTTACCTAACCAACCACAACACTTTTTCTGTGTACTATTCTTATTTGTAAAAGGTAGTTAACAAGCGAAAGGTTGTGATTTGGCCTTCTCTTGCTACGCCTGCTCCAGTATGTATATCTCTTGAGGCGGATAACGTGGGGCGAATTGCTGCTCCAGTCTTCATCCTTTCAGGTGTTCAACAGTCCTAAAGCCTGCGTTGTGCTTATTTATATTCCAATTCGGGCATGGGGATGTACTTCACTTTGCGGGCCTTCCAGGCTGTTAAAGCGGCCGTATTACCCATGTCGCGACGCAAGTCGTCTATGCGACAGCCATGAAGAAACAGGAACACATGGCGCCAGTGGGCCAGCTCTTCCAGTGTGGGAACAGTGCTAATGCTTTGGGTTGAGGCGTATTGTGCCATCACCTCGTTCACCAATTGCGTTGCATCGCCTTGCATCTTTCCTCTTACTATCAATTCGGCCTTGATGAGTTTCATTTCTGTTTCGTCGATGATAACCACGGGTGAGTATTTTTCTAAGCTAGTAAGATAGCGATGCCCATCTTTATTCTTGTCCGTCTTGATGGCTGCTTTCTCGGCATTTCCGTTGAGCGAAGCCATCAACGATGCGTCTACTTGGGCGTTAATCGCAGGTAGTCCCTACGGCCGAATACAGTTCGTTTGCGCCACCATTGATGTTGTACACAATGTCTACTTGCAGCCCATTGCTGTAGGCTTCGGGCCAAAGCGTTGCTGCCTCGTCATATTGTTGTCGTTGCATGGCTAGCTTCACCATCAGCATGCGCACCTGCTTCACTGCCGTTTGGGCAACAAATGCACCTTTTTTTATCGCCCAACTCATTGCTTGTGGCTTCGGTTAAAGCTTGCGAATAGTGTTGCTGCGCCTTGTTGAGCAACTCTTCGTTGCTAATAATCTCGTTGTTTATGCGCACGCCATCGGCTTTATCGGTGCTTTTGCGAGAACATTTTACCCAGCAGTTGGTAAGCCAATCCTGCGTAGAGATGCCCTGTGTATCGAGCATAGGCACGCACGGCATCGAAGTTTTTCCGTTCCATCGTTGCTCAATTGTTGTTCCACTTGCAACACTTCTTCGGCCCCTAGCCCCTAAAGTTTTGCAGTTGGTTCCAGGTGTTGGCCACGTCGCTATTGGGCTTAACGTCGTCGTTTTTCAGTTGTTTATAAATCAGAAGTTGGGTTTTTGGGTGGGTTCAATCTCATCGGTCATTGCTCCCGATGTGAGGAATGCTGCCGAAGCGAGCCACGCCCTGCCAATGTTTTCACATTGGCAATCATGGCTCCGTCTTTCACTTCTTTAGTGCGAATGGTGGCCAACATGCTAGGCGTTACCATCTGTTCGGCAGTAATCATGTTGTTGGGTGTCTTGGCATTGTCTATCCAGCCATCGCACGATGTTAGGCAGATGGCCATGGCCATCGTTGCTATTGATAATTGTATTGCTTTCATTTTCATTTTTAAAACGGCATCACCCCAACCTCTCTCAAAGAACGAGGGGAGTGAAGGGCCTTGTTAATTGGTAGGGTTGCTGTAAACGGGTAAGGAGTTAAGATGTTAAGCTGTATGCCTTTGTCGTTAAACGGTAAACATTACTTGTCACTCCCTCAGCTTATATGCTTGTAAAACTCTCAACGCGCTTGCTTGCCTATTCGTTATCTTGTTAACTCATCAAGAACATCACGCCCCCTCGCCCTTTGAAGAGGGATGGGGTGAGGCTTCTTTCTTCTTAAAAATTCTATTTGTAACGTACCTGTAAATGTTTTTTTGCCGAGGGCGCATTGGTTACGTCGCGCGACAAACTACCCATTCCACGTGTTTGGCGCGTTCCGCCATTGGCTTCCACCTGTGGTTCAATACCGCTATAATTGGTAAAGAGTAGCAGGTTTTGGGCTGTGAACAGCAGTTTGGCGCCCTTCACTGCCCCTTTTGTTAGGCGTTGAGCCAATGCATTAGCGTTATAGCCCTAGCGAAATAGACGACAGACGCAGGAAATCGGCCTTCTCCACGTAGTTAGCTCTGCTTCTTTCGGTGCGTGCCAACTGTTCGGCCACGTTGCGATAGGCTTCTGTTCCAATTGTTTCGGCGGCCAGTTGTGCGCGCAAGTCTTCGCGTTTTTTCAGGTTATCGCCCAATCCTGCCGTGTTATAGAAGCTCTGGTTATACACCGATGCGCCAAGAGCCCAGTTAAATTTGGTGCTCAATGTGAGGTTCGAAAGCAGTCGAAGTTCAAACCCAAAGGCACCATTAAAGTCGGGGAAGGGTTTACCCAGGTAATGATATTCGTCGCTTTCGCTTGCGCCAATGTATTTACCCGTGGCGTCGTATTTTGCTCCTGTCACCTCTTTATAATAGAAGGCGTAAGCGGGTTGCCCCTCTTTCAGCACGTTTGGTAGGTTTTCAATGTCCACACCGCCCGTGTCCATTACGCGGTTGCCTTGATAGTTAGCCGTAACAAAGATATTCAGGTCGGCCGTTTTGGCTGCGTTTTGCCATGCTTTCCAGTTCCAGCTTAGTTCCACTCCCCAGCCGTTTACCCTTCCCACGTTATGTGGTTCGTTGCCAATCCATCCGTTGCTGCTTAGCAGGGGCGTGAGATAATGGCGTCTGTGGTAAGTTGGGCATAGGCCGTTAGTCCTAGTTGGTGGTGTGCTGGCGTCCAGTCTAGTCCGGCTTCTATTTCTCGCATGCGTTCGGGACGGATGTTGTCGTTTCCTTTTTGTCCAGGAACAAAGCAGCGGACCATAGGCCGACATGCCTTTAACTTGGTAGTAGGTGAAGGCATCTGTGGGGTAGGGCAGACGGCCCGACTCACCGTAAGCGGTGCGCACCTTGGCATTCCCCATGTTATATGCCACGCTTAACGAGGGGTAATAAATGCTAGCCACATTGCGACCGATAAGGTTCGAGGCATCTCTTCGCAAACCGGCGTTCACAAAGAGGCGGTTGTCGTAGTTCAAAAAGGCTTCGCCATACACACCCCAGGTGCGTTGTTCAAAGCTTGTTTCCTCCACCGAGCGTTGTGCTGCTGCTGCGATGTTGTCAATGTCGGCAGGGAAAAATCGAAGCAATGGTTTTGTTCATTGTTTCGCGTCGCTGTACTATTTGCGACAGCAGCGTTGCTGTTAAGTGCCATTTTGGTGTTAGTTCAAACTGTCTACTAGCTTTCCAGTCCCATGTAATATTTTGGTTACGACGGTTCGAAAGTGTCTTTGCACCCTCGTCGTTAGTTCCCAGCAGGTAGCCATAGGGTAGCGAATACAGTCCTTCGATGTGGTTAAGGTCCATACCCATTTGCGTTTCCAGTTTGATATCGTAGGGCAGCACATAAGCCAAACGCAGCGAAGCTGTCAGTCGGTCGTTGTCGTATTTCCATTTCATGGCGCGCCAAGTACGTTCCGAAACATATCCCCATGGTTTTTTTGTGCACGCATCAGGTTCCAGATAGCATCGTTTCTTCCTTGTGCTGTTTGCGGTATACTGATGTTTCCGTTTACATATCCCACGGCAAGGTTCAGTGCGAAAGCTCCTTGTCTCAGGTCGTATGCGGCGCGCAATGCGTGGCGCACATCTTTGTTTCCTGGCACAATTCCGCCCGTATGGTTTTCGTTAAGCGAGAAAAACAATTGGTTGCCCGGTGCAAAGTTCTTGGTAAAACTGGCGTAGGCACTGGCGTTATGCCCCGTAACAAAGAAGTTGTTGATGTCGGTGTTGTTCACAAACTGGGTGTATGCTCTAGCCTTAGTGCTCCATCCCACCGACACTTTGGCCGAAGCCGATAGCTTTCCGCGCTCAGAATTGGCTGTGCTTTGTCTTTTGGTGGTTATCACGATAACGCCGTTTGCGGCCTCCGCACCATACGAGGCTGCTGCTGCCGGACCCTTAATGATGTCTATTGATGCGATGTCGTCCATGGGTAGGTCGTTCAATGCGCTCATTGCGTCTTGCGCCGTGTTGATGTCCGATGTGTGCGAGTTGTTATATCTCACGCCATCGATGTACACAATGGGGTCGCGGTCCATGCTCAGTGTTGCACCACTACGCACGTTAAAGCGGATGGGCATACCCACCTTACCATTGCTTTGAAACATCTGCATACCGCTAACCCGTCCATCGAGCAGGTCGCTAAGGTTCGAGGCCTGTCCCTTGTCTAGCAGTTTCGTGGCATCAAGGTGAGCCACATCTGCGCCAATAGCCTTTTTGTTTCGTGCGCTGGCAATACTAGCCACCACGTTCACCTCTTTTAGCATAACGCCTTTAGTGAGCGCCACCACAGTGTTTTTGTTGTGTATTGGCAATGTTTACCTCTTTGTTTTCCTAGCCCACATAGGTAACATTGAGTTTATCGCCTTGTTTGGCGTTAATCTTAAATTCTCCGTTCATGTCCGAAACGGTTTTTTCTCCGTTGGGTTTAGCAATAACGGCACCTATGAGCGGTTCTTTTGTTTCTGCATCTAGCACAATGCCCGACACAATGTTCTGCGCCATTGCCCCACAAAAACAGGGTGGCAAGGGTGCAAAAGCATAATAGCTCTCTTAAAAAGTTATCATGAATACAAATAATATAAGTAATGTAAATAGTGTGTCAAAGTTACTACAATTGCTCGTCTTTGGCAATACCTAAAAATGGTGATTACTTGTTCTGCGCCTGTGCTTTGTGCCCCTGCACGATAACGCCATAACTCGCCATTGCATTTCTCTTTTCTTCTTTTCTGCCACTCGTCACATCTACTTTTAAGGTGTAATAAATTGGTGCGGGTTGTGTGTCTTGTTTGTGTTAATTATTGTGATGTATATAAAAAGTAAAAACATTTAAAAACTTGTTTTTTTGTCGTATTTATACTGTAACTTTGTATCGAAATTCTGTTTAATACTGAACTTAAACATACATTTTACTCATTTTAAATTTATCAAATATGAAAAAAATTCTAAGCTTAACCGCTCTCATTTGTCTAATTATTGTGGCCATCTCTAGTGTATCTTGTAGTAAGAACGACGACCCTGCAGATAACGACCTTTTTGTTGGAACATACAAAGGCCATATCTCTTATACGGATGCTGATGGCAAGAAAAGTGCAGATAATGGTTCTGTTACGGTTGTGAAAGCTGGTGGCGAATACTATTTTTAGATTTTCAGATGGCATACCCGACTTGAAAGGGGTTCGTTTCAAGAAAGATGGCGACCACACTTTGGTGAACATCGATTTGAAAGAAGGGCTACATTTCGTTAGAATTGATGCTTCTTCATTGACCATCTTATATACTAAAGATAATAAAAGTATGGACGGCTAACGCTAAACGCTAGTTCTAATTGTAACGAAGATAATGCCCCGAGACGTGATGGTCTTGGGGTTTTTCGTTTCTTCACCCAGAGTTTTATTGGTTTAATTGGTCTTTTATAGTTGCTTGCAACTCTTTCTAAGATGGGCTATCTAAAGAAAACGCGGGTTAGGAATTTGTCCCAACCCGCGTTAACGAGCGTGTGTTTGTTGAAGTTGAGGCTAACCCAATAGCCAACTGCAACTGAACATGGCAACGGTGGTGGCTAGTAGGGCGATGGATTTGAGGATGAAGAGTATCATCTCTCGCTGCTCACGACTAATCTTCATCGCCCAATCCTTTGCCTGCAATCACGCCAAGCACGGCTGTGGCAATGGCGGCAATTACTTTGATGATTAATTTGAAGGTGGATAGTTTCTGGGTATTCATTGTGCTTTTGAAATCTTTTTAAAAGGTGAAAAAGGCTTTTTAAGGGTTAAAGAATGGAGGGTTTTAAAGGTTAAAGGGTGAGAGGGTGGCGAGGGCTGAAAGGCGTTAAGCAAACGGATAAGCCAAACGAATAGTTGGTGTTAGCCTTTGTCACCCTTTCACCTTTTTACCCTTATTCATGTCCAGGTGTTGGAACTGGGGTGTTATTCTTTTTCTTTTTCTTCTCAATCATGTTGAGAGGCAGTTCTTGCACGCGACAACCATCTAGCAAGGCCTTGTTGCGAGTCTTGTCTTTGTTTACCTTAGCCTGCGGACGGAAGAGCACGTGCGTGCCCACAACATTCTTAGTGACGTTGAAGTCTTCGGCTGTGAGGGCGGGTTTGGTTTTGATGCCAATGCGGAATGTGCCCAGACCATCGAGACGAACGCTCTTCGAGTTTTGCAACTGGTCTTTCAGCACGTCAATAAGTTCGGCGATAACTGCCAAGATGTCTGCTTTCTTCACCGTGCAGTTTTGCTGCATGATGTTGGCAATGGTTGCCGTGTCTACTGTCTCGATGGCGATGGCGCGTGCATACCATTGACCTTTGAACTTGCTCTTGGGATTCTTCTCTTGACGAAGTTTATACATTACTGCCATAATTGTTTGTTGTTTAAAAGTTTTTGATTAATAATGTTTTTCGTTGTATCGGTAATGGCCATCCGTTTCGCCCTTTTAGGGTGGGGGAAAGTACGTTTTGCGCTAGTCGACATCGCGCTTCCTCTTTCTGCCTCTTGGTGTACGACGGTGTGGTTGCTTACTGATTACGTTTGCAAAGTTACTAAATCTAGGTGCCCTTGTCAAGTTATGGTGGTGTAGTGATGAGGATAGTGTTTGGTGTAGCTTTTGTAAGTCCTTGATTTTAACCCAAATCTGTCGTTATAGTCTGTGCCTACCCTGCGCGTTGTTGTGCACATTGCCTGTCTTTTTCTTGACGCCGCAGTGCACTAGGCCCAAAGAATAAGAGAGGTAAGAAACCCTCAAACCCACGATAGACGAACTGTAAGCAATATAAACAATATAATATAGGTGATAGTTGGTCTAACACTCAATTTGGGTTTAAGCCCAACTTAAGGGCTATATGGCGGTGTGTTTGGGCGTATAAAGGCGTAAGCTTTGACCAATGCTAAAGGGCGAGTTGGGTGAGCGTTTGCTTTTTCCCAACTCGCCCTTAGTGTGTTGCGGTTGTGTTGTGGGCGCGATGTGTGCCTAAACATTTATTTCTGATTGGTTTTTGCGATTGCCATCTGCATTATACGACACATGCAGCCAGTTTGCGCCGTCGCTTTGCCGATGTTCAAACAGCAATTGGTCGTAGTCCAGTCGTTCGGCCACGAAGTGATACATCTTCATGGCCACCTCTTTATTAGAGAGGTGTATGTCGGCCGCTTGTCCCAGTAGGTGTTGCGAATTGGGTTTGCCCCCCACTAGGTTGTTAAGTTCTTCGCAACGGTAGCCACTTGTTATGCGTATCACACCAAAACGGTGGCGTAAGGGTTCTAATACGTGCTCACAGAGTAGGCGAAGATTGTTCACTACGTGGGTTGACGGGGTATTCGCAATGTTATGGCGTATTGCTACACCCGAACGTACAAACTCTTCGAGGGTGAAATGCGGTGTCAATGCTTGGTTAAGGTTCATGTTGTTTTGAGTTTATTAGTTGGTGAGGTTCTGTTTTTGAGTTTATGAGGATTTGAGTTATTGAGTTATTGAGTTATTGAGTTTATGAGGATTTGGGTTTATAAGTTGATGCATTTTTTTGGTTTTTGAATTCTTGGGTTTCTGCGTTTTTTTGGTTGTGTGGGCTTTGTTTTGGGTTCATAAGTTTTTGGGGTTGTGTGGGCTTTGTTTTGAGTTTATAAGTTTTTTTGGGTTCATAAGTTTTTTTGGGGTTGTGTGGATTTTGTTTTGAGTTTATAAGTTTTTGGGTTCATAAGTTTTTGGGGTTGTGTGAGTTTTTGTTTGTGTTGACAAGTTTCAGCGTTTATAAGCCTCTAAGCTAACGAATACGTAAATTCACCAACTCATCAACTCATCAACTCACCAACTCATCAACTCAAAAAAACTCAAATCCTCATAAACTCAAAAAACTCAATAACTCATCAACTCAAAAACTCAAATCCTCATAAACTCACAACCTCACAACCTCACACCGCCATCCATGTATGCAACGGTTGGGTTATTCCTCGTTCGTAAAGTAGATGGCAGTATCGTTCTAGTAGTGGAGCCTGTTTCGTGTTTTTTCGTTGCATGGCTTTGCCCACAAAGGCGCTGGGGTTTCGGGGCATGGAGAGCAAAAAGTTGTCGCAGGCGCGTTGCACCATCCATAGAAAGGTGGCAGGGCGACCTTGGTCGTCGCGCACATAAGAGAAGGTATAGGCCAGGTGTACCATCTCCAGTAGGTCGGTTTTGGTGCCAATCCACCTTTGCTTTCCAGTGTGTTGAGTAGAGAGCAAGGGCGCGAATGCCTTGATGAGGTGTTGTCGGGCTAGTGTTAGTCGCTGCTTGCTGTCGGTGTGTTCTGGGTTGTTAAGAAGATTATTCATACAGATTTCTTTTGGAATTATTGTTTGATTTCTGCTGCAAACTTACTGCGAGAAAATGAAAAGACCTTTCAATACTAAAGTTTTTCTGTTAATAAAGAATAACCCAATGCCCCTCAACACTAACCCAATAACGCGCTTACTCCCTTTGTTGCTCAACTTAAGCTGTGACACATGTGGCAAGGTGCAAGGTGTGCCCTTGGCGAGGGTTAAGCCCCAACGTGGCGTTGCCCTTATATATATAAGGTGTACCAACACAAATAAAAGGCTTACCCAAGCCAGGGCAAGCCTTTTTAGTGATGTGACAACGGCGTTGTTGCAGCGCGCGTTGCTCATCACTTCCCAGTGTAAACAGCCGTTAGCGCTTCACTCGCCTCGGTTTTTATCTTCTTTTTGCAACTAGACTGCATGTTTGGCAAGCATTTAGCCCACGCCCAGCAGCTCCACTTCAAACACCAGCGTCGAGCCGCCAGGTATTCCCGGTTGCGAAAAACTTGCCATAAGCCACATCGGCCGGCAAATACAGTTCCCATTTGTCGCCCACATGCATCTGTTGCAGGGGCAATTATCCAGCCCTCAATAAGGTCGCACAGTCTGCAAGCAAGGGGCGCGCCACCCAGACTCGAGTCGAATTTACGCCCATTGATGGTTCGCCCCGTGTAATGCACTGTTACGATGCTTCGTGGCGAGGGCTTGCGCCGCTCCCTTCGCCTTGCTTAATCACCTTATACATCACGCCTTTCTCCAGGCCTTTCACGCCTTCTTCTTTCTTTTTCTCTTCCAGCCATCGTTTGTTGGCTTCTATATATTCACGTTTTGCCATGTTGTTGGGGGTTGTTGTTGGGTTTGTGTTGGGCACAAAAAAATAAGTGTGTGTGGCTAAAAACAAGCCGTTTAGCACTGCTTTTTCTCGAATATAATGATTACTTTTTGCCTTGGCAGGCTTTTTACACCTTTTTGTTATATGCAGCTAAGGTAGGTAAAAATTTCTGTCTGCACCAAGCTCCTTGCCTGCTTTTTTGCAGGTTTGGGCGTGTGCCTTTTGCCTTTTTGCCGTGCGTGGCATGGGGTTAACAACCTACATCAACAAGCCAAATAAAGATAAGACATACATACATAAGATGACTAGTTTTAAAAACAAAGAGACGAATTGCAGGCTGCCATTTGGCGCATTGCCAACGATGTGCGTGGCGCCGTAGATGGGTGGGACTTTAAGCAATTTGTGCTAGGTACGCTTTTCTACCGATTTATTAGCGAAAACTTTTGCCAGTATATCGAGGGCGGCGACCCCCAAGTGCATTATGCCCAAATGGCTAACGAGGATGTGCCCAGCGAGGTAGTGGCCGATGCCATTGCCACTAAGGGCTACATGATTTATCCCAGCGAGCTGTTTGTTAATGTGGCTAAGCATGCCCAAACCAACCCCAACCTCAACACCGACCTGTCGGCCATCTTCTCCGCCATTGAGCGTTCGGCTAGCGGAACCGAATCGGAAAGCCGCATCAGGGGGCTGTTTGCCGACTTCGACACCACCAGCAACCGCCTTGGCACCAATGTAGATGAGAAAAACAAACGCCTGGCGGCCGTGATAAAGGGCGTTGAAAGTCTAGACTTTGGCAGTTTTGAAGACCATGAAATAGACCTTTTTGGCGATGCCTACGAATTTCTTATCTCTAATTATGCAGCCAATGCGGGCAAGTCGGGTGGCGAGTTCTTCACGCCCCAAAACGTTTCCAAGCTTATTGCGCGCCTTGCCTTGCTGGGACAGGCCGAGGTTAACAAGGTTTACGACCCCGCTTGTGGCTCGGGTTCGCTGTTGCTGCAGGTAAAAAGCTGCTTGGCGAGGGGCGTGATTGAGGGGCGGTTATTGGGGGCAGGGAGATTAACCACACCACCTACAACCTGGCGCGCATGAACATGTTTTTGCACAACATCAACTACGATAAGTTTCACATTGCGCTGGGCGACACGCTGTTAAATCCCCAATACGGCAACGATAAGCCTTTCGATGCCATTGTTTCTAACCCGCCTTATTCGGTGACTTGGGTGGGTGCGGGCGACCCCACGCTTATCAACGATGCACGTTTTGCCCCTGCTGTCGTGTTGGCGCCCAAGTCTAAAGGCCGACTTTTGCTTTTTGTGTTGCATGCCCTTAATTATCTTTCGGCTCGCGGTCGTGCTGCCATTGTGTGCTTCCCCGGTGTGTTTTATCGTGGCGGTGCCGAGCAGAAAAATAAGGCGGTATTTGGTGGATAACAACTTTGTGGAAACGGTTGTGCCCTTCCGCCCAACTTGTTTTATGGCACCAGCATTGCCGTTAACATCCTGGTGCTGTCTAAACATAAGTCCGACACCCGCACGCAGTTTATCGATGCCAGTGGCGAAGCGTTTTATAAGAAAGAAACCAACAACAATGTGTTGCTGCCCCAGCACATCGACCGCATTGTAGACATCTTTGCTGCAAAGGCCGATGTGCAATATGTGGCCACCTCGGTTAACCATCAGGCCATTGCCGAGAACGATTATAACCTGTCGGTTAGTTCGTATGTGGAGGCCGAAGACACGCGCGAAGTGATAGACATCGCAAAGCTTAACAGCGAGGTGGCGCAAACCGTGAAACGCATCGACACGCTTAGAGCCGACATCAATGAAATTATTAAACAACTGGAAGCATGAAGTATATTGAGAAGTTGCTTAATGGGGCAGAGGTGCAATGGATGCCGTTGGGGGAAGTGTTTGAAACAAGAAATGGCTATACGCCATCTAAAAGCCAACAATGATTTTTGGACTAATGGGGACATTCCTTGGTTTTAGGATGGAGGATATCAGAGAATCAGGGGCGTTTGCTGAACGACTCAATACAGCATATTACTCCTCAAGCAATAAAAAGGAAAGGGGCTGTTTCGTGCTAATTCGATTATAATGGCTACAACGGCAACTATTGGCGAACATGCGTTGTTGCTTGTAGATGCATTGGCAAATCAGCAATTCACTAATTTTTCAAATTCGTAAATCGCTATCAGAACGGATAAGTCCAATGTTTGCCTTTTATTACTTCTTTTGTGTTAGGGGAGTGGTGCAAATCAAACGTCAATACTAGCAGTTTCCCTTCTGTAGATATGGCTAGGTTGATGAAACAATTATTTCCTATCCCTCCACTTGCAGTTCAAGAAGAAATAGTACGTATTCTCGATAAGTTTACTACGCTGGAAGCGGAGCTGGAAGCGAGGCTGGACTGCCGCAAGCGGCAGTATGAGTATTATCGCAACCAATTGTTGTCTTTGGATGTGATAAATAGAGAGAGGAAACTCGATTATGTGGAATCTGTTCCTTTGGGCAAGATAGGAGAAATTCGCATGTGTAAACGTATCCTTAAAGAGCAGACAAAAGATAGCGGTGATATTCCTTTTTTTACAAGATAGGAACTTTTTGGTAAAACGCCTAACTCTTATATATCAAAAGAACTGTTTAAGGAATACAAGCTTAAATATAATTATCCAAAAGATTGGCGAAGTGCTTATTTCTGCAAGTGGAACAATAGGGAAAGCTGTTATTTTCGATGGCGAGGATGCTTATTTTTCAAGATAGTAACATAGTTTGGATAGAGAACGATGAAAGTATGTTTTTAAATAAGTATCTATTCTATTGCTATCAGATAGCAAAATGGAAGATTGCAGAAGGTGGAACTATTCAGAGATTATACAATGATAATCTTAAAAAAACAATGATACCCGTTCCATATTTTGGTGACAATAAAAAATCTCTCGCCGAGCAACAACGCATTGTCTCCATCCTTGATAAGTTTGAAACCCTAACCACTTCTATCAGCGAGGGCTTGCCCAAGGAGATAGAATTGCGTAGAAAGCAATACGAATATTATCGCAACCAATTACTGTCGTTCGCTTAACCACTGCCCAAAACCTAGCCCTAACGCACTAAGCGGCCGCAAAGGCAACAAAATGATGATAGAAAACTTTTAAGATATAAAACAAATACACAATGACACAATACGCCACCATAGCAGAATTGCAAAACTTTATTGTGCTAAACAGCTACACCAAGGCCGCCATGCTGAACGAAACGCCAGCGGGTTATCAAACGGAAGCACAACTGGAAAGCGAGCTTATTGCCGACCTACGAAACCAAGGCTACGAGTATTTGCCCAACCTTAATTCGCCCCAAGCCTTGCTCGATAATGCGCGGGTGCAGCTGCAAACGCTTAACAACATCGTGTTTACAGATGCCGAATGGAAACGTTTTAACGAAGAATTTCTAAATAAAGAGAACGACAGCATAACAGACCAAACACGAAAAATACAAGGATGCTGCGTGTACGACTTCACTTTCGACGATGGGCACCTGCAAAACATCACGCTGATTGACAAACAAAACCATGCACGAAACAAGTTGCAGGTGATTAACCAGTTTGAACAAACAGGCACGCAAGCCAACAGATATGATGTTACGATATTGGTTAACGGGCTGCCCATGGTGCAAGTGGAACTGAAAAAACGGGGCGTAAACATACGCGAAGCCTTTAACCAAGTGCACAGATATAGCAAAGAAAGCTTTAACAGCAATTGTTCGCTGTATAAGTACTTGCAAATATTTGTTATATCTAATGGCACCGATACGCGATATTTTGCCAATACCGTAAAGCGAAACAAAAACAGTTTCGACTTTACCATGAACTGGGCTACCTTTGATAATAAACGCATAAACGACCTGAAAGACTTCACCGCCACATTCTTACAGAAAAACACCTTGATGCAGGTGCTGTTCACTTACTCGGTGTTCGACGTTAACAACACGCTGCTGATTATGCGCCCTTATCAAATTGCTGCTACCGAAAGGCTGATATGGAAGATTACAAGCTCGTACCAAGCCAAGCTGTGGAGCAAGCCCGAAGGCTGGGGCTATGTGTGGCACACAACGGGGAGCGGTAAGACACTTACTAGCTTTAAGGCTGCACGACTTGCCACAGAACTCGACTTTATAGATAAGGTGTTTTTTTGTGGTAGACCGTAAAGATCTTGACCACCAAACGATGAGAGAGTATAATAAGTTTGCGCCCGACAGCGTAAACGGGTCGATAAAGCACGGCCGAACTGAAACGAAACATCCTGAAAAAAAGACAACCGCATTATCGTTACCACCATTCAGAAGCTGAACAACCTGATGAAGAGCGAAGCCAACTTGGAGGTTTATGGTCAGCAGGTGGTGTTTATCTTCGACGAATGCCATCGCTCGCAGTTTGGCGAGGCACAGAAAAACCTGCAACGAAAGTTTAAGCGCTTTTACCAATTCGGCTTTACTGGCACGCCCATCTTCCCCGAAAATGCAGCAGGAGCAGAAACAACGGCCCACGTTTTTTTGGAAGAGAATTGCACGCCTATGTTATTACCGATGCCATAAGAGACGAGAAGGTGTTGAAGTTTAAGGTGGACTATAACGCCGTGCGGCCACAGTTTAAGAGCATCGAAACCGAACAAGACGAACTGAAACTGAAGGCTGCCGAAAACGCAAAGCTGCTGCTTCACCCCGAACGTATTAAGGAGGTGTCGCAATATGTGCTGCAAAATTTTAGGATAAAAACCCACCGAAGCGCAGGCAACGGCAAGGGGTTTAATGCCATGTTTGCCGTGAGCAGCGTTGAGGCTGCCAAGCTGTATTACGAAGAACTGAACAGGCAACAACGCGACAGCGATAAGAAACTGAAGATTGCCACCATCTTTTCGTTTGCGGCTAACGAAGAACAAGCGGCAGCGGGCGAAATAGCCGACGAAAACTTTGAGGTTACGGCCATGAACAGCAGTGCCAAAGAGTTTCTAACAATGGCCATAAACGACTACAACGCCATGTTTAAAACCAATTACAGCGTGGATAGTAATGGGTTTCAAAACTATTATCGCAACCTCTCTGATAGGGTGAAAAATCAAGAAGTAGACTTGCTTATCGTGGTGGGTATGTTCCTTACGGGCTTTGATGCGCCCACACTGAACACCTTGTTTGTGGATAAAAATTTGCGCTATCATGGGCTGATTCAGGCTTTCTCGCGTACCAACCGCATTTACGATGCCACAAAAAAACTTTGGCAACATCATTACGTTTAGAGACCTTGAACAGGCAACAGTAGATGCCATTAGCCTGTTTGGCGATGCCAATACGAAGAATGTGGTGCTCGAAAAAAGCTACAACGAATATATGTTGGGCTTTATGGATATTGTGTCGGGCGAGGCAAAACGGGGCTATGTGGAGGTGGTTAAGCAGCTGAAAGAGCAGTTCCCAGACCCAACAGAGATTGAAACGGATGCCGATAAAAAGGCGTTTGTGAAACTGTTTGGCGAGTATCTGAAGGTTGAAAAACGTGCTGCAAAAACTACGATGAGTTTACACAACTGAAAGACTTGCAGCACATTGATAAGGCGGATGCCGCCGCTGTGGAGGCGTTTAGGGATGCACATTTCTTAACTGCCGAGCAGGTGGAGGAGATGATGGCGGTGGACGTGCTTGCTGATAGGGCCGCACAAGACTATCGCTCTACTTACAACGACATACGCGAGTGGTTGAGAAGACAAGGCGGTGAGGATAAACCAGGCGAGATAAAGGTAGACTGGGACGACGTGGTGTTTGAGGTTGACTTGCTGAAATCGCAGGAAATTAACCTTGACTATATTCTGGAATTGGTGTTCGAACACAACAAGAACACAAAGGATAAGGATGCGCTGATTGATGAGGTGCGTAGGCTGATTAGGTCGAGCATCGGCAATAGGGCGAAAGAAAGCTTGGTGGTAGACTTCATTAACCAAACCGATTTGGAGGACATTGAGGACAAGGCAGGTCTTATCGATGCCTTTTTGATTATGCACAACAACAGCAGAAAATAGAGGCTGAGAAACTTATTGCCGATGAACGGCTGAATGTGGAGGCTGCCAAACGATATATGCAAAGGTCGCTTAAAAACGAATATGCCAGCGTAAACGGCACCGACCTCAATGAGATACTCCCCAAAATGAGTCCGCTAAATCCGCAATTCCTACCTAAAAAGCGAACGGTGCTGCAAAAAATCATCGACTTTGTAGAGAAGTTTAAAGGCGTGGGCGGCACGCTTTAAACCCCATCTGTTGTTAGCAACGTTCTGAGTTGATGTGTTGTTGATGCATGTGTTTGTGTTATTCTTGAAGGTGTTGTGCACTAAGCCTTCAAGAATAACACAGGCAAGATGCCGACAAGCAAACGAATGATGTACGGAAAGCAATGTAAACCGGAACTGTATATCACCACTTCTTCGTAAGCAGACGCTGAGAAAACCTTTGTAGTAAGTTATGGGATAACAGCCTCACGCTATACGCGTGGAGACTATTACGACCACTCCTTGACTACGTTTGAAGTTTCTCAGGCTTCGCTTACGCAAGATGATGGTTATAACACCTCTTTTAGTCCAATAAGATGCGTTTGCCACCAACAGGCCTAGCGCGATGCTTTAGCTTGTGACGATAGTGTTTATATAGTGTTCCACCTTCAGCCTTGTCCTTACGTATCATACGGTATATGGTTTCATGACTAATATGCTTGCCATCCATTAATCTTCTCAACAACTTGCAGATTAACTCCTCTAGAATGGTGCGGAAGTACAACGTTAATTTGTAAAGATTGATTACTTAAATTAACGTTGTCAGAAAACTAACCCCATCACATTAACCCCTCAAAAAAATCACCAACTAAAAAAACATTTTCACCCCAATAATCAGTGTTCGTCCGCGCAGTGCATACTGATTATAGGTGCTGCTCAGGTTGTTATATGTCGCGTTGTTGTAATAACGTTGGTTTAGGATGTTGTTCAGGTGCAGCGTAAAGTCGGTTTTGTGGTATTTGTACAAGCAACTGAAGTCGGCAAAGAACGTGTGTTTGCGTGCGCCATCATTAAAATAGCTGGCGTAGTGTTCGGCCGAGAGCGAGAAGTTTAAGGCATCTGTCGGCATCAATGTTAGTTCCAACTCTTGTATTAATAGCTTGGTGCGATTCTTCATTGCGCTAATTTCAAGTGCGTTAATGCTATGCTGTGCCCGATAAGCGATGTCTAGCCATGTCCACACATTGCTGTTGAGGCTGGCCGACGTTTGCAACGAGCCCGTCTTAAACTCGGTGTTGATGCCATTTTGATACATGCTGCTAGTGTTTTGGGATAATACGCACCGCGCGTTGAACGTTCCTTTAAGCCATTCCAAACGCTTGCTTATAGTGACGAGAGCCATTATCCCATGCGAATTGTTATCGCTTTCCACCGTAGAATAGTGTGTCATGCCATGCCTATCTACACTTTTTGGTGCGTGAGAGGTTGCTGTAACGTGTGTCGTAACCCACACTAGCGCGAACGAAAAGCATGTGGGCGTAGTCAGCGTACGAAACGTACGCCATCTTTTGACAGCTACGCGACCCGTAGAAGTTGATGGGTGACATCTCGAATGTGCGATAATCTACCAGTATGGGCATCGCGTGACTATCGTTAACTGCGGGTTCTTGCCTATTTATCGACATCTTTGCCCCAATCTTCCAGCGTGAGTTAATATCCCAGTTAAGGCTTAGGTTGGGCGAGAAAAAAACAGTCTGTTGGCCACAGATGTGCCAAAATAATGACATACGTTTAGAGGCATCTGTAGCGTTCCGCGCAGTCCCCTGTGCTTATAGGTGATGGTGGGTTGAACGATTAGAGCCGTGTAATTGATGTTGGCGTTTTCGTAAAAGGTCGTGTCAAGAGGCATTGTTCGATAGTCGTTTTCAATGTCCATGACCTGTATACGGCCTTCTGCGTTCATCTCTAACGCCCATCGGCGCGTGTTGAAGGTGAGGTTTAACTGCGTAGACGATAAAAACTGGCGTCGCTTCACGTCTTGTTGCCGCGTACTGTCGTTAATTACTGCTAGCCGTTCGGGCATAAAAGCGGTACTGGTTGACGGATGTTAGCTTGGCGTGATGCTTACCAATGGCACGTATCCATTGCAGGTTGTTCTCGATGGAATGCATGTCCGAATGTGTCTCCGACTGGTTATTGTCGTCGCCACGGGTAATGGTTCGATTGCGTTTCCATGTCGAGGCGTATTTAATTTCGTTCGAAAAGAAGCTCCGTTCCTTATCGTTCTTAAACAGTATGGCTGCCGACAGTTCCCTGTTGTTAAAGATGCCGTGCTCCGTTGTGGTACGTGTCAAGGTGGTGTCGGCCAGAAAATATGACAGGCCATGTTCCCTTACTGCGGTGTTGCGGTCGTCAGAGTAATACAGTTTTGTACGCAAAATGCCCGTCTCAGACACCTTTTGTACATTTCCCACGTTAACGATGTGTGTGCGCCCAAAGCGTGTTCGGCCCTCGTCTAGTGATCCAGGTCTTCCTAATGAGGTACTAATAAAGGGAGTTGGGGTGCTGGTCGATACCCGTCTTAACAACTCGTCAAGTGTCAGCATCTTGTTTTCGCTCATGATATCCTTGCCCGTGTTGTTACTCTTGGCCGTTAACGATGTCTGGTTAACAGCAGATAGGCGTGCGCCGAAGCCCTCTGACTCCCAGAGCTTTGGTAGTCCTGTCGCAGCCCTTACATTGCCGCTCCATCGTCCCTTGGCCTTGTCTTTCAGGGGCGAGGTTAAGTGCGGTACCGCCCTCGGCCTTATTTTTTTCGCATCGTTTTCTTCGATTGGAAATTTTCGACAACGTCTACACGCGAAATTATATCGTGCGAAATGTTTCGCGTGGCGATGTTATATTGCCCGTCGAATAAGTCAACTCCTTCGACAAGAAATTGGTCTATCGCTTTTCCGTTGTACGAAACCGTGCCCTCTTTGCTTACGTCGATGCCCGGCAGCTTTCGTAGAACGTCGCCGATGGTGCGGTCTTTCTGTGTGGCAAAGGACGACACCAGATAGCTCGTTGTGTCGTTGCGATGTGTTATTTTGTCGGGTTTCACGTACACATCCTTTATCTCGAAGGCCTTGGGTTGCATCTCCATGCGGTAGAATGTTTGGCTGGTAAGGGTGCATTGAACCGTTTGGTGGGTCATGCTGCTTACCACCAGCGTTGCGTCTGCCACCTTTTTCGCGCTTCACCATAAGGCTAAACTCGCCTTTGGTAGATGTCTGTGTGTTATAGAGGATGGTGTTTTTTTGTTGTTGCGAATGGTCACAACAGCTCCCCTAACGGGTGTTTTGCTACCCGTTTCCACCACCAATCCCTGAATGGTAGTTTCCTGTCCATGGGCTGGTAAAGTAGGAATTATGGTTAGAAGTATCAGGTAAAACCAAATCTTCATGATGCAGTGGCGTTTGAACTTATGGGGGAAAGCTAGCCTGTCACAGCGAAATGGTTGTGATTATTGTCGCTTAAGGATGTGGTAAAAGCTTGTTATTTTTCCCACAGATTCTACGCGTTCCATCGTTGCATAAGACCATCGTTTGGGTGCACGTTGGGTTACTTTGGCTCCAATTTCTGCACTCATAATCTCCAGCATGGCGTTTGGATCGTCAATGGAGAGTTGTTTAATACGCAAGAAATCTTTCTTTGTGGTTTTGGAATACTTTTTCTACGGGTATTTCAATTTTGCCTGCACAAGGGCGCATACCTTGAAAAAGGAACTCATAATGATGCTGTGTGTCATACGCTTCGAGTATAAGTCCAGGCAAACCGTGAAACTTCCATGGTCCATCACTTATGGGTATGTCTGGCGCAAACCAAACTTCGTAGGTTCTTCCACCAAATACACAGGTCGCTTTCTGGCATTGGTGTTCACCAATAGTTTTCTGTTCCTCTGTTATTTTCCAATTGAAGGAGGGTAAGGGCTCGGTGTATTTGCTGCGTCTTGGTATTGTTTCTAGAAAGTCAAGCTGTTGCTTTCCAAAATCTTTTAGTACATAATAGTGTGCTGTTATACCACCATATTTGGCCTTAATGGTATCTCTAATTGCATAATAACTCTCCATGCCTGTTGAGTTTTGTGACAACGAGTCGAATTCAAACTCTGCTTGCGCATAGAAAAGTGATTTTTCTTCGTTACGGCGAAGTACCATCATGGCAAAGTTACTACGCTTTGTAATCGTATCAACTTGATAGGTTAAGTGATAAATGCACTCTAACTGAGCTTTGTTGTCGACTGCCATGCCTTGCAATGTATAGGAAAGGAGCAGTATAATGGTGAGTATTTTCTTCATAACATGTTATTTTAAAATTTCCATAGGGCGATGTCTGCTCTCGTTCTTCCATTTTTTCGGAAGAGTAGCATTTGGCTTGTTAAATTCAATTCGCACAACAGCTCGAGTTGCATAATATGCTACGGGGTCGTTTAGATATAGGGCATACTCTTTGAGGAACTTTTCTTTAGTTGTTTTAAACGTACTGCTAGGAAAGAGTGCCACATCTCCTCTACATGGTTGCATGTCGATAAAAGTAAAGCTGTATTGATGCTGTGTGTCGTAAGCTGACATCACCAAGCCAGGCAAATCGTAAAATTTCCATGGCCCAACGCGTACAGGAATATCTGTTGTATACCATACTTCATAAGTTCGCCCCATGTATTTGCCCACGGCTTTTGTGCATTTGTGCCCTGCAATGGTTTTGTGTTCGGGTAGGATTTTTCCAATTGAAAGCTGGCAAACTGTCTGTGTAGCGGAAGATGTTCATGCCAATTTCATCTATATAGATGTAAGTGCCTTCGTTTAGGTTAGTTAATACATAATAACATCTTCCTGCCTTATTCTCCCGCGAACCCTTTACTAATGCCTTATCTACTTGCTTTGCCCAGGCATCAATGTTATTAAACTTTATCGAGTCGTTCGTGAACTTATCTACGCTGTAAAACAAAGCCTTGTCATCATTAAAGCGAAGTCGGAAGGTGTCTGAGAGAACTTTTTCCTGCAACAGTATCTTTGATACACGTGGCAAGATAAGTTACTTCTGTTGTTGCAGGCAAAGCATCTTGGGCGTGGGCTGTTGAGAACAGAGCTGCTAACATGAACAAGAAGGAGGAGGATATGAGTAGTCTAAGCATAGAAATTATTTAATGACCATTCAACACTATATGCGTGTTGAATGGTCTGTTTGTCGTATTAAAACTAACTATAGATCAATCGCCACAATACACCCAATCAATATATCTAGCATAATCCACCAATTGTTCGGCGGTGACATTGTCTCCTATTGCTCCTTCAATGACGTGAACTGCTCCACATGAGGTGTGAATTTCAATACATTCTTGTTGTTCTAATGTTTTATCGTCTTTTTGCATACGCAGACATGAAAAGCACTAGCAAATAGTACAATAGCAAAAAGTTTTTTTCATAATTAATAAAATGTAAAAATTTAGCCTACTCTAATAAATTGGAGAGCTTTTCGACATCTGCTCTTTGATTAAGTGATCACAAAATATTATTCTATGGATAATAAAACCAATACAAATATAGGTAATACGTCAGTGTGAATTTGCTACGTCAAAAAGGGTCTTGTATTCCCGAAGAAAACATGTTAACTTATAGAATATTCAATTAATTGCATGTTATGACATCCAAGTACTCAGCAAAGTCACTTATAGTCTCCATTGAGGTGTTTTCATCAACCAAAATGCTACAGCCAACACCGCAAGAGGTTTCGATATTAATAACTACTAGTTCCTTATTTGAGGTATATCTTCTTTCTGCATGTGAAGTCAAACAAAAAAACAGAGAAAAAAGTATGATTGAAGAATTTTTTTCATCTTACATCTCGCTTAGGAATGCCTACTCTAATAAGGCTTTTCGGTATGCGCCTCCTTTTTATGAGGTTGGTCTCAATTAGGTTTGTCGTATGTATTACGTTATGTTGAAGCTTTCGTTCGCAAACATAAACTATTTATTTCTATTATCCAAATTTTTATTGGATGTTTTTTTCTTACTAAAGTTTCCCACCCCCTAAAAACGCAGTCTTTTTCCCATTCACTTTTTGTTTGTCTTCTCCCATATCCATTGAGTTTTAACACATGGCTAATAGAAGTTATGCAGACTGCCCACATACTTTATCCCATTTTTTTCCAACGCTTCAGCCATTACAGGGACAGTCCTTAAACCCAGGTGTAAGCCCTTCCTCCTCATGTACATAATTTTATAAGCCTATACAGGAAGAATGGCATATCCGTACTTACAAGGTTGATTACCATCAGCATCATAGGACATAAAGTGCAGGGGCTTGCGAGTGCTTGTCCCTACACATACATCTGTTATTCACATGCTGCCATATGAATGAGGCATCAATTACACCTAATGCTGAAAAATATAAACTACCAGCTACAATTCCCATAAAAAGGCAAGTTTTTTTGTTGATTCTTGTTGTAATCTTCCACGATAAGGGAGGCCTTTCACATTATAGAATTCACCATCACTTTTTGTTCTGTGTGTGGCTAACTGTCACCTTTAAAAGTGAATTTTTTTGTTTTTATACCAAAATACGTTTTTTTCCTATTAGTGACAAGAGTAAACTCTTCAATGCGATGATTAATCATCATGTAGGCTGTGGTTGCAAGATCGTTCACCATAATGTGGCCTTTATTTCGCATTTTGCTTGGATACTTAAAAATACGCAATATCCACCATCTATACCTGACGGTATAGAGTCAAAACTTTCTATTTCAATACTGGACTTGGGGTTTACCTCTGCTAAAGAGGTGAGGGAATATAGTATTGAAAAACAAATAATTATAGATAACTTTAAAGTATTCATTTCTAACTTTTTATAATTTCATTTTGGCATATTGCCGGAGTATCAATGTATTTACGACCTTGATATCGTAGCGAACAGCACGCTCCATCAGGAAAGCGTCCTGCATATAGTCCAAATAAGTCTTGACGGTGTCCCCTCGTATCTGTTACCCTCTGGCTAATGTAATCTAACAAGGGTAAAGGGCTCCTATAACGCTCATTATAAATGTTCTCCAAGTCCAACTTGATGACTTGGGTATCATCTATCCCTTGTTCTTTAAGATACTGGCAGAAAGGTGTAAAGAGCAGATACGATTAGCCACTCCGACGCAAACCTGTAATGATTTTTATCATTCCATTGTGGCGTCGGTCAATTAACCTTTGCAGATATATTGGTCGTTCTATATTCATTCCTATTAGTTATTTGTGCGTAAAGACGCACTCTTTTCGACTGTAAAGATATGGATGTTTTCTCACAATATCAAGATTCTATTAGTTTTTTTTGCGTAAATACGCGTTAAACAGGAAATAGGAAAAATGCATTATATGTAGTGTGGAAACTATCTGATTGACTTTCTGTTGCTCTGTTTCACAGTCTTGCCCACTATGTATCTTTTTCATAATGATTCTGACGAGCTGAACTATCTCCTCTAGCTGCTTGGAAGTCGCAATAGGGATAGGAAGATTACGTATATGCTCGGGGTAGATGTGATAATCTCCGTCTCGTTGGTTAGCCAACAATTTACCTGCCATTGAGGAATTGAGGACACCCAGTAAATAAAGCAAGTCTACTTCGCTTTACAACGCTTCCATCTCAGTACGAGTGTGCTTGCAGAATTTCTTGATACGTTTGTGTTATTCTTGAAGGTGTTGTGCACTAAGCCTTCAAGAATAACACAGGCAAGATGCCGGCAAGCAAACGAATGATGTACGGAAAGCAATGTAAACCTGATAAAACGTGTGATAACTATTGGTGGGGTTAAGCCCTTTTGTTGCAACCTGCGCAAAAACTTCGGTGGTGAGTATTCACCTTGAAGGGCATTTGCTATTTGTTAAAACGGTAAATATATTTTTACAAAACATGTTTTCTTGCCGAACCATTCTAGAGAAAACCACCCTGCAAAAAGCAGTTAAAAAAACGCACGAAAATGATGCTATTTAGGAAATGGTTACACGCTTCAAGTCTCCATTTTTTGCAAACTACTATGTTTTTGCCTTTCTATTTTACGAAAAATCTCGAATTTTGCGCATCGACAACATGCCCAAAATGCCAACCATAACCCATGTTTTCGCCACGCTATTTGCAGCAAAACACCTTGTAATCTCCTACAAAATGCAATGCTAACTCGTTCTAAATGCAATACTAACTCGTGCAAAACGCGATGCTAACTCCTACAAAATGCAGCAAAAACCCATGAAAAGCCCCTTTTTAAGGGCGTTTTATAGGCAAATTGCTCCTAATTGGCGCAACGCCGTTTGCTGGTATTTGGCTAGGGCGCTAAATTGTGCCTCTTATCCCCAAAAATGGGCTAAAAAGGCCACTTTTAAACACTTATTTCGTGTAAGTGCTAGTAAATCAGTGTGTTACAAACTTTAAAAAAATACGCGAGAATTTTTCGCCCAAGTGCCCGAAATTTTATGGCGGGGGCACTCATGATGTTAAAAGTTGGTGCAAATATTTTACATTTCCGTAAACCTAATGGCTCACCATCGCGCCCTTAAAGGGTTAAAGCGCAAAGTTAGAAGCGGCACTTATTCGGCAGTACGCATTGTTTAAGGGCTTTTTTTATAGGCTTGAGGCGCGTTTGTAAGCACTTATGGAAGTATATCTTCGAAGTAGGCATGAAGCCTACAAACAGAACGCAAATCGCCTTTTTAAGCAAGCCGACAAAAGTGGAGAGGCGCGAGTGAAGCATTGCGAGGGAGCAGCCACGTAAAAACCGCGAAATGCACCCCTCAACAGCTTAACAGCCGGGCCACCATAAGGGAAAAGCCTCACGCAGCAGCCATAAGCACATAAAAAAGCTCGCCCCAAAGTTGGAGCGAGCTTTTAAGATATGTGATAACAACGTTGTTGTTATGCTTTCAGTGAATTACAACTTCGGACCAGCAGCTACGAGAGCCTTACCAGCCTCGTTGCCTTCGTACTTCTTGAAGTTCTTGATGAAGCGGCCAGCCAAGTCCTTAGCCTTCTCGTCCCACTGAGCTGCGTCAGCGTAAGTGTCGCGAGGATCGAGGATGTTGGTGTCAACGCCTTCGAGAACAGTAGGAATTTCGAAGTCGAAGATAGGCAACTTCTTGGTGGGAACGCTGTTGATAGCACCGCTAAGGATAGCATCGATAATGCCACGAGTATCCTTAATAGAGATGCGTTTGCCAGTACCGTTCCAGCCAGTGTTAACGAGGTAAGCCTTAGCACCGTTCTTCTCCATCTTCTTTACCAACTCTTCAGCATACTTGGTGGGGTGGAGTTCGAGGAACGCCTGGCCGAAGCAAGCCGAGAAGGTAGGTGTAGGCTCGGTGATACCGCGTTCGGTACCAGCAAGCTTAGCGGTGAAGCCCGAAAGGAAGTAGTACTTGGTTTGTTCGGGGCTGAGGATAGAAACGGGAGGAAGAACACCAAATGCGTCTGCGCTGAGGAAGATAACTTGCTTAGCAGCGGGGCCAGCCGAGATGGGGCGAACGATGTTCTTGATGTGGTTGATGGGGTAAGACACGCGCGTGTTCTCGGTTGTGCTGCCATCGGTGAAATCGATTTTTGCCGTTAGCGTCTACAGTAACGTTTTTCGAGCAGAGCGTCGCGACGGATAGCGCCGTAGATATCGGGCTCGCTTTCTTTGTCGAGGTTGATAACCTTAGCGTAGCAACCACCTTCGAAGTTGAACACGCCATTGTCGTCCCATCCGTGTTCGTCGTCGCCGATGAGCAAACGCTTAGGATCGGTAGAAAGAGTGGTTTTACCAGTACCAGAAAGACCGAAGAAGATGGCTGTGTTTTTCGCCATTGAGGTCGGTGTTGGCCGAGCAGTGCATAGAAGCGATGCCTTTGAGGGGCAAGTAGTAGTTCATCATAGAGAACATACCTTTCTTCATTTCGCCACCATACCAGGTGTTAAGGATAACTTGCTCTTTGGTTGTTACGTTGAATACAACAGCTGTTTCTGAGTTAAGGCCCAGTTCTTTGTAGTTTTTCAACCTTAGCTTTAGAAGCGTTGTAAACGATGAAGTCGGGCTCTTGGTCCAATTCTTCTTGGTTTACGGGTTTGATAAACATGTTGGTAACGAAGTGAGCTTGCCATGCAACTTCAACGATGAAGCGGATTTTCATGCGAGTGTCTTTGTTGGCACCGCAGAAACCGTCTACAACGAAGAGGCGTTTGTTAGAAAGTTCTTCCTTAGCCAGTTTGTTAACAGTTTCCCAAGCTTCTTTGCTAGCGGGGTGGTTGTCGTTCTTATATTCGTCGGTGGTCCACCATACAGTGTTGTGTGATGTTTCATCGTCAACGATAAACTTGTCTTTAGGCGAACGGCCAGTGTAAACACCAGTCATTACGTTAACAGCACCAAGTTCGGTAACTTGGCCTTTTTCAAAACCTACGAGGGCCTTCTTTGGTCTCTTCTTCGAACAACACTTCATAAGAAGGGTTGTAAACAACTTCTGTTGTTCCTTTAATTCCGTACTTTTCTAGTACTGACTTGTCAAACTTTGCCATTTTTTTCTTAAATATGTTTAAGTGTGAATTTTTATCCTTAGACTAAGCACACGCCTTCTCGGTGTACAGCGCAAAGTTAGCAAAATCGTTAAGAACCACCAAGCGCGCAAGGAGAAAAATACATTTGTGCTTTCCTTTTTAGGTTAAAGAATATAAAAAAACAGGGTGTGTTGCGTCTTTTGCTATTTGCACATTACAAAAAAATAAGCGGGAATTTAATACTTTTGCATGGCATTAATTTTGAGTTCGTGAGCTTATGCATTCTTTAGTTCTTGTGTTATTGAACTTTTGCGTTCATGAGATGACGAGTTCATGAGTTGACACGTTTACGAGTTAACAAGATACCGCAGGCGGACAAACCAGGTGTTTGTCTGCCTTGCTGTGTGCAGACACCTAAGGCGTATGGGCCGTTAAACGCCTATCACGATGCTGAGATTTTTTTAGAAACAGACCTATAACATATTCTTACGATGATGAAGATAGTAAATTTTAGTGAACACAATTCGATTGTAAATCAGTATCTTGCCGAAATCCGCGATGTGGATTATCAAAAAAATCGGCTGCTCTTTCGCAATAACATTCAACGTATTGGTGAATTGGAGGCTTACGAAATTAGCAAGACCTTAGACTATGAGGCGCGCGATATTACTACGCCTTTGGGGGTGGCCAGTGTGGAAGTGCCAACAGATAAAATTGTGCTGGCAACTATCTTTCGTGCGGGATTGCCTTTTCATAATGGTTTTTTGAATATCTTCGACCATGCGGGTAATGCTTTTGTGTCGGCTTATCGCGAATATGTTGACGAACAACATACGAAGGTGGGCATACATGTGGAGTATTTAGCTACACCTAGCATCGAGGGTAAAAATCTGATTATTGCCGACCCGATGCTGGCTACTGGTGGTTCGATGGAACTGGGATATAAGGCTTTTTTAACTAAGGGCACTCCTAAACGCATCCATGTGGCTTGCGTGATTGCTTCGCCCGAGGGTATTGAGCATATCCGTAAAACGTTCCCCGAAGACAAAACCACTATTTGGTGTGCTGCCATCGACCCTTGTTTGAACGAACATAAATATATCGTTCCTGGATTTGGAGATGCTGGCGACTTGTGCTACGGCGAAAAGGTGTAAAGCCTTTTTTTAATGTTTAACCCCAATTGGTGCTTGGCCTGTGCTGGCGATTGAATAACCAATTGGGGTTAAACTCAACGATTGCCACAGCGTGAATAAAATGCTTTTAGCTTCATGAAGTATGCCTCTTACTTCGTGGAGCTTAGTTTATATTTTCTTTTTCTGGAGGTGTTACTTGCTTGTTTTTCAACGGTGCATAGCATAAATGCGCCAAAAAAGTTTGGCAGAAAGAATTTTTCTGTAACTTTGTTCGCGGTGGTTATAACATTGCGTTGGTGTCTTAGTATGGCAATAAATTGCGCTAAGTATTTAATTAACAGATACCTATAAACCATCGAGTGAATATAAAATTAGAATAAGCGATGAAGAAAAATGTTGCATTGGTTTTGTCGAGCGGAGGTGCGCGCGGTTTGGCTCACATCGGTGCTATTGAAGAGCTGGAACGTAGAGGCTATTGTATAACCTCTATAGCTGGTTGCTCAATGGGGGCTTTGATTGGGGCTATGTATGCTGCTGGAAAATTGGCAGAGGTGAAGGAATGGATGGTGCAACTAGACAAAAAGAAAATTCTCTCTTTAGTGGATTTCTCTTTTAGCTTGAACCACCTGGTAAAGGGGCGAAAAAGGTGATGGATGCTCTAAAAGAAATTGTACCCGATGTGAATATTGAGGATTTGCCCATTCCTTATGCCGCTGTTGCTACTGATTGGAACAGTGGTAAGGAGGTGGTTTTTAAGAAAGGAAGCTTATACGAGGCTGTACGCTCTAGTATTTCGATACCGCTGTTTTTTTCAATCCTGTGCGAAAAAGGTGAAATGCTTCTTGTGGATGGTGGACTGGTTAATGGTTTGCCACTTAATAGGGGTGGCTAGAGTGAAAGGCGACTTGCTGGTTGGGGTTAATGTGAGCACACACGACTACAAGGAAGAAAAAGCTTATGAGCGATATTATCGATAAGAAAAACTCTGGCGAAGTCGTTGCCTGCTGCCATCGTTAAACGCATTATGGACTACCAAGAAGGATTGGGGCTGAACTATATGACGCTGCTCTCGCGTACGATTTCTATCATGCTTGAACAAAAATACCCGACAACAAATCATTATCTCTAAACCTGATATCGCGGTGCAGGTGCAAATGAAGCGTTATGGAGGTAACGACTACGATAAGGCTGCAGAAATATCACTTATTGGTGAAAAATAAGATGCGTAAGGCGCTGAATGAATATGAACAAGCGCATGCTTCTATCTGGGACCAACTCAAATCGTTTGGAAAAATAAATGAAATAGGCGTACATGGTAGTGTGTATAGGCTATGAGGGGCTTTTCTTGACTCGTGCCTTATCCCTAATGACAGATTTGGGTTAAAATATAATGCCCCAGTTATCCCTAATTGTAAAGGATAACTGGGGCATCTGCTTGTAAAAAATAGCTCTGGCGGTGGAGCTAAATGTTTGTCTTCGGGGCAAAGACGATGATAAAGGGAGTTATCTGAGTTTGATTTCGCAGTTCTCAAGACTCTCTACCGTGGCCAAAAGCCTTATAGCGAATGCCGTGTTGGCGCAGTAGCTCGCCTCCTTTTTGGAACGCTTTCTCGATGATAAAGCCCATGCCCTCGAGGTGTGCGCCAGCCTGTTTGCAAAGGTCGATTACGCCCATCGAGGCATTGCCATTGGCCAAGAAGTCGTCGATAAACAACACATGGTCGTGCAGGGTGAGGTAGTCGGCCGAGATACACACCGTGTAACTGCGGTCTTTGGTAAATGAGTGCACCACCGATGTGAGCATGTTCTCCATTGTTTTTGGCTCTTTTTTCTTGATAAACACCACGGGCAATTGCATGATGTAGCCCACCAAGATGGCGGGAGCGATACCACTGGCTTCGATGGTTACAATCTTATTGATGTGGGCATCACCAAAATGTTGGCTAAATTCTTTAGCCACTTCCATCGATTAAATTGGGGTCCATCTGGTGATTGATAAAAACTATCCACTTTTTAAAATGCCGCCTTCATAGCATTTGCCGTCTTGAAGGATGCGTGTTTTTAACTTATCCATGTGTGAGTTGGTGAGTTTGTGAGTTGGTGAGTTTATGAGTTGGTGAGTTTATGAGTTGGTGAGTTGTTGAGTTTGTGAGTTTATGAGTTTATGAGTTGGTGAGTTGGTGAGTTTTTGAGTTGGTGAGTTTATGAGTTTGTGAGTTTATGAGTTTTTGAGTTTATGAGTTTTTGAGTTGGTGAGTTTATGAGTTGGTGAGTTGTTGAGTTTATGAGTTTATGAGTTTTTGAGTTTATGAGTTTTCGAGTTGTTGAGTTTATGAGTTTATGAGTTTTCGAGTTGGTAAGCAGATTGTATGCTCACCCTAAACTCATTAACTCAAAAACTCCCAAACTCAAAAACTCCCTTTATGAGTTGGTAAGCAGATTGTATGCTCACCCTAAACTCATTAACTCAAAAGCTCCCAAACTCAAAAACTCCCTTTATGAGTTGGTAAGCAGATTGTATGCTCACCCTAAACTCATTAACTCAAAAACTCCCAAACTCAAAAACTCCCTTTATGAGTTGGTAAGCAGATTGTATGCTCACCCTAAACTCATTAACTCATAAACTCAAAAACTCCCAAACTCCCCAACTAAAATCACTTCCTATTAAGCAGCGCGTTGGCCACAATGGCAGTTAAACCGCCAGTGGTGATACCCGAAGAGAAGATGGTTTGCACGCTTTGGGGCAATTGCTGGAGGATGGTGGGCATCAATTCAACGCCCATACCCAATGCTAAACTGGCTGCAATGACCAACACCGCCTTGCGGTCGAGCTTCTGACTTGCCACGATGCGAACACCCGCAGCGGCTACAGTACCGAACATGAGAAGCGTGGCGCCACCTAATACAGGCGATGGCATCAGCGAGAACACAATGCCCACGATGGGGAAGAGGCCCAACACCACCAACATGGCTGCAATGAAGTAGCCCACATAGCGACTAGCAACGCCCGTTAGCTGAATGATACCATTATTTTGAGCAAAGATGGAGTTGGGGAACGATGAGAAGATGCCAGCCAAAAGTGAGTTGAGACCATCGGCGAACACACCGCCCGAAACGCGTTTTACATACACTTCGCCATCAACAGGCTCGCCCGAAACCATCGAGTTGGCCGTTACGTCGCCTGTGGCTTCGATGGCTGTAACGAGGTAAACCAATGCCACGGCAATGATAGACGACACGTTGAAATCTACACCCATCTTAAAAGGTATGGGCACATAGAATGCTTCCACGTTGCTGGCGTTGAAACTTCCAAAGTCGACCATGCCCATGCAAAGGGCCAAGATGTAACCCACAACCACGCCTAGCACGATAGAGCTCATGCGGATATATTTGTTGTTGCTGCAGTTGAGTGCGATGACGCTGGCCAAAAACCGTGGCTGCAACGATGAGGTTGCGTGGCGTACCAAAATCTTCGGCCGCGGGGTCGCCACCTCCACAAGCCATAACGCCAGCCTTAACAAGACTCAAACCAATGAGCATCACCACAATGCCACTTACCAAGGGGGTGATGATGCGACGCAGGTATTTAAACGAATAGCTAACAGCCATCTCTACTGGCGCTGCAGCTATGCAGGCTCCGAAGATGAGCGACAAACCACCAGCCTGACCGATGGCGATGATTGGACCGATGAACGAGAAGCTTGTGCCTTGTACACAAAGCAATCCGCAGCCCACAGGCCCGAACTTACGGCATTGTATAAAGGTGGAAACGCCCGACACGAAGAGGGCCATCGACACCAGAAAAACCCGTGGTGGCTAGGTCCATGTGTAGGGCCTTGGAAATGATTAACGGTGGGGTGATGATGGCCACAAAGATGGCTAATAGGTGCTGAATGGCCGCAAAAAGAGTTTCTTGCAACGGTGGGCGGTCGTTAACACCATAAATAATGGCGGCTTTTGGTTGTTTGTTGTTCCATTGTTTGTTATTTAATAAAATGTCTAACCCAATAGCTTTTTAAAGGTGAAAGGACGTTTAAAGGTGAAAAGGGCATTTAAGGGTTTAAGGGTGAAAAAGGTGAAAGAATGGATAACGCCACGTATTCATTCGGCTTTACTACTTACTCCTTCTTACTTACTCCTCATCTCCTTACTCCTTACTTCTTACTCCTTACTACTCATCTTCTTACTCCTTCTTACTTACTCCTTACTCCTTACTCCTTACTACTCATCTTCTTACTCCTTCTTACTTACTCCTTACTCCTTACTACTCATCTCCTTACTCCTCATCTCCTTACTCCTTTATTACTTACTCCTTTATTACTTTACTCCTAACCTCAGACTCCTTTTCTTGTACACTCTGGGCATCATCCCTTTTAGTACATAATTAACGCTATTGAGGAGAAAGCCATCGGGTAGAGGCACCACAGGCACCGACAATTGTTTGAGGCAGAAAGTGCGGTGGCAATGTTCGCAGTAAAAGTGCGTGTGCTCATCTTGCACAGTGCAATCGCAATCGTCGGCACATACGGCGTATTTGAGTGCGCCCGATCCATCGTCGATGGCGTGAATGAGTCTGTGGAGCAAGAAAAAGCGAGAGTGTTCGCGAGATGGTGCTTTTTGTCTATAGTGGGCAGAAGACGTTCCAACTCGGGGGAGCGAAACGGTTTCGTCGCCTCGCATCATCTCGCGAACAATAAGCAGGCGAGTGGCCGTGGGTTTGATGTGGCGCAGTGTTAGTTTGGCCACAAAAAGGCTTCGTCGTGCATTTATTCTTTGTAGGCCTCTATTTTCTTGAGGTAGAAATCGCGGAAGTCGCTCCAGCGATAATACGGACCGCTAACGGCTTTGAGGGGCAATGTGGCCTCATTCTCGTTAAGCATCACCTTAAAGAGCACATCTTTATCGGCAGCGTTCTTGCGATAGAACACAAATTGGAGGTTTGAGGCCATGGGGAAAATCTTATAATCTAGCCAGTTCTGGGGTGCTAGTTGTTCCAAGTCGGCAATCTGTCGGCCGTTTTGGTTGAGGTTGAGTAAGCAAACAAGGGGCATTACCATTGTGTCGTGGCCATAGCGCAGTGTGGCACCAGGACTAGCAAGCTTAATACAGCTATCGGCTTGCGTGATGATGTTGCGCAGTAAGTTGCGCTGACTGTAGGGCTGAGTGCCACCATTGAGGGGCGAAGGACCATACATAATATACCAACGAGCATTGCCAACGAGCCAGTTTTCGTAAAGTTCGTCAACCGTAAAGAGGTCGAGCAGCTGCAACTTATGGCGCAATTCGGTGCTTTGCACATTGTTGGCCACCTTAATAAGCATGCGGTTAAATTCGTTAGCGTTTATATTGTTCTTCCAGTATTCGGCATCGTTGAAGAGCGAATTCATCAGTCTGTCGTGCATTTCGTGTTTCTTCGCAAAAGCAAGGTAAGCATCTTTTGCAGCGCCACGCATTTTTCTTGCACGCAAACTATCGTCTGTTTGATTCATATAATACATGTCGTGCATGCTGGCATCGTGCTTAACAATCAATTGTGGGTTAAGCAACAGCAGCTGTTGCAATGCATTCTCCATGGAAAGGATGCAGCGAATAACGGTTGTGCTTTTGGCATCGATGGTTGTTCGTCCGGCAAAAACTTCGGGAAAGTTTTGATACATGCGGCGTGCAATGCCCTTGTGTTGTTCGGCTCCGCGTTGTGTTAGTTCGCCATCGCGCAGCATTGCTTCTTCGCGTATCAGCTTCAGTTTGCCCATGGTGGCCTTGCCTAGCGGTGTGAGTTTGCCTAAACTGTCGGCCTTGGCGAGCGTGAAGTAAGTGGTGTCGTAGTCTTTTGTACCGATGAGATAGCGCGACCCGTGTCTGCCATAGTGACTAATATAAAACGGTTTGTAACCTTTTGGCGCAGGCGTTTGCGCCTTTTGCGGACCGGGATAGGCCCAATAATTACCGGCAGACATGAGTCTGTCTTTCTTAAAATCGTCCTTGGCCTGTTGGGCAAAAAGCACCAACACTGAGGGTCAAAGCGCAAAAACACAATTGAAGCTTTTTCTCATAAGGTAAAAAAATGATTGAATGTGCAAAGATAATTATTTTTGAACTTGGGCAAGATAATGAGAGAAGTTAAGGATTGCGAGAGAAGAAGAGGCAAAAAAAGATGATGAGAAGGGCGTGATGTGTATATAATTTGGAGAGGGTAAGGAAGAGGAAGGCATGGGAAGAGTATATAATGGAGAGGGGTAAGGGTGATGAGGTTTGTCTTCTTCTTTTGGCGTGAGAATATATCTCAGCGTTTAGTTGCTTTTAGTGTCTTTGTATGATTCATGTTTTAACCAAAATCGGCGGGTTGACCGCTTATCACCTGTTTGATGTTGTTTTCATGGCTCCAGTCCATCTTTTTATTTGCTTGTAGGTATCTTATTTTTGTTCTTTTGGTGTAGTGCTCTACGCCAAAAAGAATACGACAAGCAAAGTGTCTACAAGAAAATAATAGATGTTAGGAAACAACACAAAAACAAAAAGTACTGAAAAACATTGTGGTCTAATGACCCATTTGGGTTAAAAAAAGGCGCACATGGATGGGTTAATAAATAGATGGTAAAAAGCCTATGCTACGCCATCCAAAAATAGGATAACATTTGTTTTCTTCAATACTTTTATGTAATTTCGCCGTAGTTTATGGCGCGATGGAGCCATTTTTGCATCAGATAATCATTAAATAAAAGACAATGAGCAAATTAGTTGTTAACTCTTACGAAGAGTTTGCCGCCCATCTGGGCGAAGAGCTAGGCGTTTCGCCATGGCTGGAGATAGACCAAGAGCGCATCAACCTCTTTGCAGATGCCACGTTAGACCATCAATGGATACACGTTGACGTGGAGCGTGCCAAACAAGAAAGTCAGTTTAAGAGCACCATTGCACACGGATATCTCACCCTCTCGCTGCTGCCCCACCTTTGGGAACAGATTATCGAGGTGAACAACATCAAGATGTTGGTGAACTATGGCATGGACAAAATGCGCTTTGGACAGGCCGTGGTGACAGGAAGTAAAGTGCGACTGGTTACCAAACTGCACGCCATCAGCAATATTCGCGGCATTTGCAAAACCGAGATAGAATTTAAAAATAGAAATCGAAGGACAACGCAAACCCGCCCTCGAAGGCATCGCCACCTTCTTGTATTATTTTTGAGTAAGAGGGGTGTCGCATCTACTTGTTGGTTAATTCTAAGGGGTGGACAGTTTTTTTAAGCGCATCCCTTAGAAATTAGCTTTGAGATTAATTTGGAGATTGTTGTTTTGTGTTTTTATTTTTGTGTCGTGTGTAAGCATGTAGATTTATAAAACTATAAACACAATTAGGTTCTGCTTAGGTGATAAATTTACGTCATTGTTATGGCGTTGTTTATAAATGCAACATCTAGAGTGAGATGTTAGCGTAAAAAGATATAACGTTACTGTGACTAAATAAAGTCGTTCGCATAAGTGAGGTAATGTTAAAGCACCGTTTTATTATTCTTTTAAATTGTCCCCATTGCCATTCTTGCCTCACTCATTTCAAAATTTATTTGGAGCATTAAAAAAAAATATATAGTTTTGCATACGTAAAGAGCATGCACGATGGATAACTTGCGAACAAATCACGTTCTAATGCGGGGGTAATTGTGGTGTTATAATTAGAGAGTGCCTATACCCACGAATTGGGGGATAGGGAGGAGAGGATGTAGATGTTTATCGTAAGTTTTTGTGCGTCTGTTTATGTCAACAAGCCAAGTTAGTACTTATTTCTAATATGATATATTTGTTCAGAGGATGTATGTAAAATATGCACGATGTGCTTAGTCGTAGTTGTAAGCATTCTTATCTCAACAAAACGTCTATATAAAATTTAGAAAAAGCTAAATCAATCCATATATAGTCTACATGAACTGATGTAGGCACATAATGAACTGTAGAAACAAAAAACTAGAAATAATGAGTCAGAAACCAATAACCGTTACCTCGCCATTGCTTCCCGATTTAGGCGAATTCAACGAATTGCTTAAAGAGATATGGGATGGCAAATGGATAACAAATAATGGAACATTCCATCAACAATTGGAAGCAGCCCTATGTGAATATCTTAAAGTTCCGTATATAAGTGTGTTTACCAATGGCACTCTGCCATTGATAACCGCTTTTCAAGCCCTTCATATTACGGGTGAGGTGATAACAACACCCTATAGTTTTGTTGCTACTACGCATGCTTTATGGTGGAATGGTATCAAGCCGGTGTTTGTTGACATCGATCCGCGCACTGGCAATATCGACCCCGCAAAGATAGAAGCGGCCATAACACCACGCACAACGGCTATTTTGCCTGTGCATGTATATGGTAAGCCCTGTGACGTGGATGCAATTCAAGCTATTGCTGATAAGTACGGACTGAAGGTTATTTATGATGCTGCTCACGCTTTTGGAGTAGAAGTAGACGGGAAAAGCATTATAAATGCTGGTGATGTGTCTACACTTAGCTTTCATGCTACCAAAGTTTACAACACTGTAGAAGGAGGCGCCTTGGTGATGCATGATGAAAAAACAAAAAAACGAATAGACTATCTAAAAAATTTTGGATTTGCCAACGAAATAGAAGTTGTTGCTCCTGGAATCAATAGTAAGATGGATGAGGTGCGTGCAGCATATGGTTTGTTAAACCTTCGCCAGGTAGATGCTGCTATTGAGGCGCGTCAGAAGGTGGCCATCGCTTATCGTGAAACATTGCGTAATGTGGAGGGTATTTCCTTCTGGGAAGATATGCCTGGTGTTCGTCATAATTATAGTTACTTCCCAATCTTTGTGGATGCATCTAAATATGGTATGACTCGCGATGAGTTGTATTTCAAGATGAAGGATAAAAAGGTTATGGGGCGTCGTTATTTCTATCCGCTAATTAGCGATTTCTCTACCTATCGTGGACTTGAAAGTGCTAGTCGTGCAAATCTTCCGAAAGCAGTTAAAATGGCCGACAGCGTAATATGCTTACCAATGCATCACGAATTGGGAGAAGAAGAGGTCAATAGGGTATTGGAGACTATTGTAAAATAGCATTTGTAATGATGGAAAATTCCAAAACATCTTTTTATTCTAGAGAAGAGCTAGCGGCATTAGGACTAAAGTCGTATGGAAAGAATGTTTTAATTAGTCGCTATTGTAGAATATACAATCCACAAAATGTGGTAATAGGGGATAATGTGAGAATAGATGATTTTACTATAATCTCTGCAGGGAAATCCGTAATAATAGGAAATTATGTTCACATTGCATGCTATGTTTCAATTATTGGAAGCGAGCTTATTAAGATTTCGGACTTTTGTGGTTTATCAGGTCGTGTAAGTATATATTCTAGCAGTGATGATTATTCTGGAAACTTTTTATCGAATCCGATGGTACCAGAAATATATACAAACGTAAAGTCTGCTCCTGTAATTTTGGAAAATCATGTAATTGTTGGCTGTGCTTCTGTTATATTACCAGGATTGGTGATAAAAGAGGGCGCGGCTATAGGTGCCCTCTCTTTAGTGCAGTCTAGTTGCGAACCCAATATGATATACAGTGGAAACCCATTGAAGCGAATTATACCAAGATCGGAAAGATATAAGGATTTAGAAAAAGAATTTTTAAGTACAAAGAAATAAATTATGAAAGAGAAAATTTTAGAAATTGTGAATAAGATACGCCAAGTGAAGGGTTTAAGCCCAGTTGAAACTCTTAGAGAAGAAGATAATCTTAGAGAGGATCTTGGTTTTTACGTCTTTTGATTTAGCTGAATTGACGGTAAACATTGAAGACGAGTTTGATATTGACATCTTTGAGGATGGGTTTGTTAATACAGTAGGTGAAATTTTTGCAAAATTACAGAAGTAATGGCGATGTTCCTTTACGATGGAGAACAGGAGTATTCCTACGATAACCTGATGAGCACACTTCATCAACCAAAGGAGTACTATCCTTATTATAAGAATTCAATTTTATTTTCTTTACTTGAGAACTTAATAAAGGCTCTTATTACTAATCAGCCAATAGTGTTACTAGATGCCGATATTAATGTGTCTGAGTTAAAGGGCATTGATGAAGAGTGTATAAATAAGGCTGTTTCGTTACCAGGTTTTCACTTCGAGAACATAGACGATGTTATAGCGGCTTTACAGACTTCAACGTCAACAATTACAATCTTTACATCGGGAACAACGGGTCAGCCTAAACAGGTGGTACATAGTATAGGAACACTTACTCGTTCGGTGCGTATAGGAGAGAAGTATCAGGGGCAGGTATGGGCCTATGCATATAATCCTACTCATATGGCTGGCTTGCAGGTGTTTTTTCAAGCTTTTGAAAACAAAAATACATTGGTAAATGTATTTAATAATGGCAGGAAGGCCATATATCAAAAACTTGAAAAGTATCATATTACACATATTTCAGCTACACCAACCTTTTATCGTCTTTTGTTACCTGCAGAAAAGAGTTTTGATACTGTATTACGGGCAACATTGGGCGGTGAGAAGTCGGACTCAAACTTACATGAAGAGATTTGTAAATTGTTCCCCTTAGCAAAGATAAATAATGTCTATGCTTCAACAGAAGCAGGAACATTGTTTGCAGCAAAAGGTGAATATTTCCAAATACCAAAGCAGAATAGGGGGCTATTTAGAGTTGATGCAGGAGAGTTGTTAATACATCATTCATTGCTTGGTAAATCAGATGGTTTCAGCTTAGATGGAGATTATTATCATTCAGGTGATTTAATTGAATGGGTTGATGAATCGGTTGGTTTATTTAAATTTAAAAAGCAGAAAGAATGAATTAATAAATGTAGGTGGATACAAAGTAAATCCGAGTGAGGTGGAAGAGGTTTTTAAATTGCGTAAAGGGTATTCAACAGTCCCTTGTATATGGAAAACCCAATTCGCTACTTGGGAACGTTTTGTGTGCAGAAGTGAAACTTGAAGATAAAAGTACTCTTACAGAGTTGGATATAAGACAAACGCTGAAAGATAAACTACAAGACTTCAAGATACCTCGTAGGATAAAATTTGTAGATAATTTTTCGTTAACAAGGACAGGTAAATTAAAACGATCATGAACTATTTAGTAACAGGCTGCTCTCGTGGCGTTGGTCTAGAAATATGTAATGTGCTTCTTCAACAAGGTCATTCTATTTATGGGGTGGCTAGGAGTTTTAGCAGCGAGTTTGAACAACTCCAACAGTCTTATCCCGATAAGTTGTTTTTTAAAAGTGTAGATTTATCAGACTCGGAGAATGTAAGGAAATCTGTCTTTAAAGATTTTGTGTCGAACAAAGTACGTTTAGATGGATTTGTTAATAACGCGGCTATGGCTTATGATGATATTATTACCAATCTCAACCTTGACAAATTGCAGTCGATGTATGCTGTAAATGTGTTTACTCCAATGATGATGACAAAGTATGCCATTAGGAATATGTTGCTTCATCATACTGCAGGTAGTATTATTCACATTTCTTCAATTAGTGCCCATACTGGTTATAAGGGTTTGGCAATGTATGCGTCTTCGAAAGGGGCGATGGAAGCATTCTCAAAGGACACTGCAAGAGAATGGGGTGAGCTAGGTATCAGAAGTAATGTTGTGGTACCAGGCTTCATGGAAACAAGTATGAGTTCTACGTTAACTGGTGAACAGAAAAATAGAATATATAAAAGAACCTCTTTAAAAAAACCAACTTCAATAACGTCGGTTGCTGAAACTGTTGCCTTCTTGTTGACTGAGAAAGCAGCAAGCATAACCGGACAGAATATACATGTAGACTCAGGAACTATTTAGTGTTCGTAACTTTCTAACCTCCAAAAATGCGGTGTATTGAAATGCCTATTGTATGACATATTCTTAAGCATTAATGATATGTTCTGAACGCTTCGTTTAGTTTAAGGATGTTAGCTACAAAGTTTAATCTTTTATTATAAATGGTTCTAAATTGATAATATGCATTTTAGCGAAGGGGCATAGTTTGTTACAATGTCATATGAGTATATTATGAAGGGGTATTATGTTTCTCTTTTTAGGATAGCAACCAGTAAAGTTGTAAAAAAATGTCAAATAATGCATATAACCTAACTAGAAATTCTAGTCTTGAGCTTTTCCGTATCCTATTGATGCTAATGATTATTGCTCACCATTATGTTGTGAACAGTGGTCTTACAGAAGTTTGGAGTACTAATGATGAAACTGGTAATAGCCTGTTTTTTTGGCTTTGTTTGGCTGGGGTGGAAAAACGGGTATTAATTGTTTTATCCTCATAACGGGATATTTTATGTGTCAGAAGAGTTTCTCTTGGCAGAAGCTACTTAAGTTGCTGTTTGAAGTGCAGTTTTATGCCACTACTATATATTTGATTTTCTTAATAAGTGGACGACCTTTTTCATGGGGAGAGTTGAAAGACATGATACTTTATATCCCTTTGGGTATAGGACATGGTTTTGTAGGCTCGTTCATTGTGCTTTATCTGTTAATTCCCTTTATTAATAGGTTATTGTACGCTATGTCAAAGAGAGAATTTCAATATCTTTTGGCTCTTTTTGATTGGTGTCTTTTCTATTGTCGGAACTTTTTATTCCTTTTTGGTTTTTTTACGAGTATATAGGATGGTATGTCACAATTTACTTCGTTGGGGCATATATTCGATTGCATGGTTTGCCAATGATGCAGAGTCGGCACAGGGAAACAGTGTTTTTGTGGACCAGCTTGCTTGCTGTAAATTTGAGTGTAGTAGCCATATTCTATTTAACAAAGATGAAGGGAAGTAAACTGGAGATAGGAACGCTCTATTATTTCTTCAGCGATTCGAATAAGATTCTTGCTTTTATTGACTTCAGTGGCTCTGTTTCTTTTCTTTAAAGATATGAAACTACCACAAATTTCTTGGGTGAATAAGATAGCCACAGCCACATTTGGTGTCTTATTAATACATGGTAATAGCAATACAATGCGTGAATGGCTTTGGGGAGATGTCTTGAAGAATGTTAGTTATATTATTCAGCCCTTACCTCATATGGTATTGCATGCTATTGCTTCTGTTGTTGCGGTATATGTAGTATGTGTGATAATCGACTTATTGCGAATTAAGTATATTGAGCAACCATTATTTCAGTGGATTGGTAGAAAAGATTTTAAAATTAGGAAATAGGTTTAATGTTATTAGCTAATATTTGTTTAAAACTTATTAATAAAGAAAACGATAGGTGTCAGATAATCTAAAAGCAAAAAGCAACTAGGGGGTATTCTGGAGTAGCGTAGATCGCTTCTCCTCGCAAGGCATTAGCTTTGTGTTCACTATCTTTCTAGCACGCATACTTGATATAAGCGATTATGGTATTGTAGCCATGATAGCCGTTTTTATGGCTGTGGCGCAGGTCTTTGTAGACAGTGGCTTCTCAGCGGCGTTGATAAGAAAGCCTGATTTGAATGAAGAGGACAAATCTACAGCGTTCTATTTCAATATTGTTGTAGGCGTGGTGTGTTATGGAGTCCTTTTTCTTGTTTCACCTCTTATCGCTGATTTCTACGACGAGGCCTTGTTGTTACCTATCATTAGAGTAACGGGGTTAAGTATTGTATTTAATTCACTATGTGTGGTGCAACGTGCGCTATTTACCATAGCTGTTAATTTTAAAATCCAAGCAATAATTTCACTTACCTGTACCTTGATCTCAGGTATAGTTGGACTTGTGATGGCATATCATGGATATGGCGTGTGGGCTTTAGTGGCGCAATCGACCATTTCTGCTTTTTTTAATTTCGTATTGCTCTGGCTATGCTCGCGTTGGCGTCCTGTTACAGGATTTAGCAAGGCTTCGTTCCGTTATCTTTTTAGTTTTGGTTCAAAGTTGTTGGCATCAGGCTTATTGGATACGTTATATAACAATGCTTACCCAATAGTAATTGGAAAGTTTTTTTAATTCAGCCCAACTTGGCTTATATTCTCGTGCACAGGGTTATGCTTCATTACCTTCTTCTAATATAACGGGTGTCTTGCAAAGAGTTACTTTTCCATTATTGAGTTTGATGCAGAATGATGACGAGCGATTAGCCTTCAATTATAGGCGATTCCTTCGAGTTTCAGCATTTGTGGTATTCCCTTTGATGGTTATGCTTGCAGCGGTTGCAACACCTTTTAATTCGGGTTTTGATAACATCGAAGTGGGATGGTTGTATTCAATTTCTTCAAATACTCAGTCTGGCAATGATGTGGTATCCAATTCATTCCATAAATCTTAATCTTTTACAGGTTAAGGGGCGGTCCGATTTATTCTTAAGATTGGAGGCTTATAAAAAAATAATGGGAGTTCTTATTTTAGTTTGTACAATACCAGTTGGTGTTACGGCAATGTGTTGGGGGCTAGTGTTTAATTCCTTGCTTTCGTTAGCTATGAATACTTATTATACAGGTAAACTAATTAAAGTAGGTTTTTATAAGCAAATGAGAGATTTATTACCAATTCTTGTTAACTCTTTTGTTATGGGCGAGATTGCCTACTATCTTGTTAATACGATAGAGGATAGTGTCTTAAGTCTAGTTGTTTCTTGTAGTCTTTCAACTCTCTTTTATCTAGGGACATCATATTTTTTTAAATTTCCAGAATTACAGGAAATCATACAGATAATTAAACGCAAATAGGCATGACATTTTTTTCATTGGGTAACAGATGATAAATTTATAGACGATTTAATATCTGTTATGGAATACACCAAAGGTCATCATACTCACATTTATGCGATTGTTAGTGATGATGAAAAAGTTCAATTTCATATATATAAAGAGAAAAGAGTGTATTAAGATTGTCCGTTCTTCTAAACTTCTAACTGTTCTTAACGCTTATGATGTGATTGTATTGCATGGACTGAGAGCTGGGGTGTTTGATGTTCTTAATAAGATACCCCAAGAAATTAAGGTCGCTTGGTTTGCATGGGGGTATGATTTATATTCTACTCCATGTAAAAGGCATCCCTTCATAAAGATTCCTCTATATAAGCCACTTACGAAAAACTGTGATACGGAATAACAAACTAAAGGGATATTTATCTGAATTGCATGTGGAGCTTAACTATCTTAGAAGTAAAAACGTATAGAGAAAGCAATCTCACGTATAGATTACTTTTCTGGCGTGATACCTCAAGAATTTGATTTAATGAAGAATAATTCATTTTTAGAGCAAAAACAACTCCATTTTCATTATTTTAGTCTTAAAGACGAGGTTTCAGAATTAAATATAAAGAATTCATTACCTACAGGGAATAACATTCTTGTAGGTAATTCAGGTGATCCTACCAATAATCATTTAGACGCTTTTTAAATATCTAAAAACCTAGAACTTGCAGATAAGATAATATATGTTCCTTTAAGTTACGGAGGAACTGATAATTATAGACAAAAAGTTAAGGCCGTAGGAAAAATTGGGGAGAGAAGTTCGTCCCATTGGATTCATTTCTTCCATATGAAGAATATTGTAATGTTGTCTCTTCTTGTAGCAATGTTGTTATGTTTCATGAACGGCAGCAAGCTATGGGTAATATAAGGCAGGAGTTGTGGAAAGGTTGCAAGGTGTTCTTGTCTAGTTCGGGCTTATCTTACAGCTACTATAAAAGTTTGGGCATACAAGTCTTTAGTGTTCAACACGAATTAAGTGCAGAAATGATTAACAACCCTTTGTCTTCTCTTGAAGTGGAAAAAGAATAGGTCGAAGATGATAGCCACAATTTCCCATACACATTTTTATAAAAAGATATCAAACAAATGTATGAAATTCTAGAGAAATAATAATATGCAAAGAGAAGTAAAAAATTGCCGTTATAGGCCTGGGTTATGTAGGTTTACCCCTCGCCCGCCTTTTTCAACAAAGTATAAAACTATAGGTTTCGACATGAATCAAAAGCGTGTGGATGCGTTGATGGCAGGCCACGACGCAACATTGGAGGTGTCGGACGAGTTGTTGCAAGAAGCCTTGCGTAATGGTTTTGTATGTACCACTGACTTGGAAGAGTTACGCAGCTGCAACTTCTATGTGGTTGCTGTGCCTACACCCGTAGACGTGAACAATCGCCCTGACCTGACACCGCTTATCGGAGCAAGCACCACGGTGGGTAAAGTTATCTCGAAAGGTGACATCGTTGTTTACGAATCTACTGTTTACCCCGGTGTTACCGAAGAGGAATGCCTGCCCGTGGTTGAGGAGGTTTCGGGCTTGAAGTTCAACGCCGATTTCTATGCTGGCTACTCGCCTGAGCGTATCAATCCAGGTGACAAGGAACATACGGTTGAAAAGATTAAGAAAGTTACTTCTGGTTCTACACCAGAAATAGCTGATATCGTTGACGCAGTTTACAATTCGGTGTTGATAAATGGTACGCATAAGGCTCCGTCGATACGCGTGGCCGAGGCTTCGAAGATCATCGAGAACTCGCAACGAGACGTGAACATCGCCTTTATGAACGAGTTGGCCAAGATTTTCAACGCTATGGGTATTGATACACACGACGCCATAGAAGCTGCCTCTTCAAAATGGAACTTCATCAAACTTAACCCAGGACTGGTGGGTGGGCACTGTATTAGTGTAGACCCCTATTACCTAATTCAGAAAGCTCAGGTGTATGGTGTGCTACCACGTATTATGTCTGAGGCACGTCGTTTGAACGATGGTATGGGCGCATATGTGGGTAACCAAGTAGTTAAGCTGATGAATAAGAAAGGCGTTTTGGTGAAAGATGCAAAGATATTGGTACTTGGCATTACATTTAAGGAGAACTGTCCTGATGTGAGGAACACCAAGGTTGTGGACATCTACACTACGCTTGAAGAGTATACGAAGAATATCACCGTGTGTGATCCTTGGGCAGATTGTGCCAAGGTGGAGAAAGAATATGGAATTAGCATTGTTCCTACAATAGCAGAGAGCGAGAAGTTTGATGCCATTATACTAGCCGTGTCTCACAAGGAGTTTGCCGATACCGATTGGCGTAAACACTTATCAGAACATGGTGTGATTTACGACGTGAAGGGAGCATTGGAAAGAGAACAAGTGGATGGAAGGTTATAAGTTAAGCTTTGTGGTGCCGATGTACAATGCTGAAAAAAATACATCGTTACTTGTTTGGATACAATTTTACATTCGGCTCTTCCGAAGGAGTTGTACGATGTTGTTGTTGTTAATGATGGTTCAACCGACTCTAGCCCAGATATTGCTCAGTTATATGCGCAACAACACGAAAACATAACATACCTTACACAAGAAAATCAAGGCCAAAGTGTAGCAAGAAACTTGGGAATAAAGAGCTGTAAAGGCGATTATGTATGGTGTATTGACGCAGACGACAAATTGGACAGAAACGAATTACCCAAAGTGTTTAGCACATTGGAAGAGCATGAAGACTTGGATATTCTTGCTGTACAGTTGCAGCGAATATCCGAGCAAGATGAGCCAATCTGTATTGAGTGTGAACAACCAAGTTTGCCACATGGCGAGATGCTTACGGGAGTACAGGCTGTTATAGGGGGATACAATCCTTCTTCTGTCTGTGCGCTGATAGCGAAAAAAGCCTTATTTGTTGATAATGATATTTTTTTTGTTCCCGGCATTACACACCAAGATGTGGAGCTGACATATCGTTTGATGCCAAGAGCGATGAAGGTTTTGTTTTCTAATCTTATACCATACCTTTACATCAACCATCCAAGTTCTACCAGTAAATCGCTTGTAGCAGAGAAGAAGATAAAGTATGTGAAAGATGATATCTTTATCATACAATCTTTTCGCACCTTGGCAAAAAGCTTTGAAACCTCTGATACACAATTGGCTCACACTATTTATAATAGGAGTCAAAAACGTGTTATTCAGTTTAGTATATTCTTTGTATAAGAATAAAGGTGTATGGGGTAGCCTTGGTGTTAATAAGGCTGTGGTGGATGAATTGAAGAAACAGGGGCTTTATCCGATGAGAGGTCCATGGGATTCTTGGAAGAAGAGCATATTGGTTGCTTTTTTACTGAATATAGAACGAGTTGTTCGATAGTGTTAGGAAAAATAGTATTTGATGGTATTATGGGGGTAGAGAAAGAAATTTTTGTATAGAAACTTAATATAGAGAAATTAATTAGCTAATTTATTGTAAATGATTATACGTAGCAAAGCCCCTTTGCGACTTGGACTAGCCGGTGGTGGCTCAGATGTGTCGCCTTATAGTGATACCTATGGTGGTTTAATTCTTAACGCAACAATTAATTTGTATGCGTATTGTACAATTGAGGAAACTACTGATGGGATGATATCTATTAACTCGTTGGATAGTAACTTCTCTGGAGAATACCCATTTGCCACATCGTTGCCCATTGATGGTAATGCCATGCTGATAAAGGGAGTGTATAATAGGGTTGTGAAAGACTTTGCTCCTCAAATGTCTTCTTTTAAAATAACAACACATAATGATGCCCCTCCAGGGTCTGGCTTAGGAACCTCTTCTACAATGGTGGTTTGCATCTTGAAGGCCTTTGTTGAATGGTTGAGCTTGCCTCTTGGGGATTATGAGATTTCTCGATTGGCTTATGAAATTGAACGTGTTGATTTAAAGTTGTCTGGAGGCAAACAAGACCAATACGCAGCTGCATTTGGTGGATTTAACTATATGGAGTTTTTGAAGGATGGCATGGTGATTGTCAATCCTCTTAAAATCAAGCGTTGGATTGTGGATGAATTGGAGTCTTCCATGCTCTTATATTTTACAGGCGCTTCGAGAAGCAGTGCCGCAATCATTGATGAGCAAAAGAAAAATACAGAATCAGGTAAGACCGATGCTGTGGAGGCTATGCACAAGATTAAACAGAGTGCTGTTGATATGAAATTAGCTCTGTTAAAGGGTGATGTACGCACCTTTGCTGAGATTATTCGTGAAGGTTGGGAAAATAAGAAAAAAATGGCAAACCAAATTACCAACCCCATGATACAAGAAGCTATGGATGTGGCCATGTCTGCAGGAGCTTTTAGCTGGAAAAGTATCTGGTGCAGGTGGAGGTGGTTTTATCATGTTTGTTCTAGAGCCAACAAAGAAGAAATTGGTAGAGAATGCCCTTAAGTCATTAGGAGGCTTTGTTATGCCTTTCCAATTTACCGATGGTGGTGCTCATGGATGGAAGATTTTCGACACTGGTCTGTAGTTGTCGGAAACACTTGTTTCATAAATTGATAATACGATAATGGAGAATAAAGTATATAAGCATTTAGAACTGTTGATAGAAAGGTATCCTGTCCTTTCTGCCTGTAAGCAAAGTATTATAGAGGCTTACGAGATATTTGAACGCTCGTATGTAAATGGTGGTAAGTTACTTGTTTGTGGTAATGGCGGTTCATCAGCCGACTCTGGTCATATTGTTGGTGAATTGATGAAGGGCTTTAAACTTGGGCGAAGAGTTTCTTCTAGCTTTGCAGAGAAGCTTAAGAATGTTGACGAAGAACTGGGAGCAACTATCGCTGAGAACATACAAAGTGGATTACCTGCAATAGACCTTACTGCGCAAGCACCATTGATGACTGCCTTTATGAATGATTGCGATCCTCAGTTGGTTTTTGCTCAGCAGGTAGGTGGTTATGGTAAGCCCGGCGATGTCTTTTTAGGTATTTCTACATCAGGCAATAGCAAGAATATATTGTATGCCGCTGTTGTAGCAAAGGCGTGTGGTCTTCATATTATAGGACTTACAGGAGAAAAAGAGAGTAAGATGATGAACTATGCAGATGTGTGCATTAGGGTTCCCGAAACAGAAACATTTATGGTTCAGGAATTGCACCTCCCTGTGTATCATTGTTTGTGCTTGATGCTTGAAAGTCGTTTTTTTGAAAATTAGAGATAATGAAGGCAGTAATTATGGCCGGTGGGAAGGGTACACGCATCGCTGCAGTGCGAAGCGATTTACCCAAGCCGATGATCCCCGTGTGCGGAAAACCTATTCTGGAGTGGCAGATTGAAAACCTGAAAGCCAGTGGATTTACTGATATTGTTTTGGTTATTGGACACCTTGGCGAAGTAATTAAAGACTATTTTGGAGATGGAAGTCGTTGGGATGTAACAATTTCGTATTTCATAGAGACGCAGCCATTGGGAACAGCTGGGGCTTTATTTAGAATGCCAGAATTGCAGGAAGATTTCTTACTGATGTCTGGTGATGTGATGCTCGATGTTGATTTTAATCGCTTTATTAATTTCCACAAAGAGCACCAAGCACTAGCAAGTCTTACTGTGCATCCCAATAATCATCCTTTTGATAGTTCGTTGATTGTAACAGAAATCTTGCCAGCTTCTAATGGTGGCATGCCCATTCATACAAATAGGGTGGTGAAATGGATGAATAAGGAAGACGAACGACTCTATTATCGAAATGTCGTTAATGCTGGTATAGAAATGATTTCTCCTCAATTGCTTGAAGAAGCAAGAGCCAAACTTCCAAGTCTTGATAAGGTAGACCTTGATAGAGATGTGTTGAAGCCTGCTATAGAGAGCGGGAAAAATTTATGCCTACGAAACCTCTGAGTATATTAAGGACATGGGAACTCCCGAGCGACTGGTCGAAGTGGAAAACGATCTACTCTCAGGCAAAATCGCCGCTCATAACTTGTCTGTTAAGCAAAAGGCTGTTTTCTTAGATCGTGACGGTACTATCAATAAGACAAATGGTTTTCTTACTGATATCAACGACTTCGAATTAATTGAAGGGGCTGCAGAGGCTATAAAGCAGATAAATAAATCTGGCTATTTGGCAGTGGTGGTTACTAACCAACCCGTGATTGCTCGCGGTGATTGTAGTTTTGAACAACTGCAAGAGATACATAATAAGATGGAAACGCTTTTGGGTAAGGAAGGCGCGTTTATTGATGGCTTGTTCCTTTGTCCTCATCACACCGATAAAGGCTTTGAAGGAGAGCGCATTGAATATAAGCTTGATTGCGAATGTCGCAAACCAAAGGCTGGGTTGTTTGTACAGGCACAAAAAGGCTTTAAATATAGACTTAAGTCAGTCGTACATGGTGGGCGACAGTGCAATTGATATTAAAGCTGCAGAAAAATGCAGGCTGTAAAAAAGGCATTTCTCGTAGAAACCAATGGCGAGAATGCATTACTTGGTGTCGTAAACGAGATATTCAAATGAAAAATAGCTTTTATAACGCCAGTTACTCCTTATAAAGAAAAATATGGGAGGCCCCTCGGGGCATCCCTATCATTTGTTGGTTGATAGGCCAAAGGGGATAGAGGTTGACATATATAGTTATAATGCAAACAAACTATCTCCCGAGACAATTGAGAGCGTAGAAAGAGAATTGCGTGTTAAGATACATCTGTTGAAGCAACCCGCTTTCTTCACTTGGATACTAAAACTGCATTTAACCTTTATCCGCTTATTCCTAAAATATCCCATTGGCTATTATATTCGATTACCAAAGTCTATGGTTGAACAGATAAAAAAACTACTCAACCTGATGCAGTGTGGGGGTATTGTCAAGAGTTTTCTGGTATATTGAAGCAGTTTAAAGAATATAAGCGTGTTCATTCTGCGCCTGATTGTTATTCATTACACTGGTTTCGTCGATTGGGTTGTCGCTTTACACTTACTGATATGGGAGAATTTCTGAGAACTGTGGTTAATTATCGTAAGCATTATAGGATGGAACGGGATTATGATATTAGTAACAATATTAAAGTTCATCTAGTGGGCGAAGAAGATACACATTTCTTGCAAGAGATAAACCCAAGTGTTCAAGCCGTTTTTTTACGCCATCCGCATTATGAACTCCCAGAAACTCCCAAGAAAATTAAGTTTACCCATCCAAAAATAAAACTATTGATAGCTGGTCGTTATGATTTCTATATGAAAGAACGAGCAGATGAGATGGTTAAATTATTTGCAAACAAGGATAATCTCGCTTTGCTCCAGCAAGCATATAAACTTACCTTCTTAGGAAAAGGCTGGGAGAAGCATGTAGATTCCTTAAACGCCTTGGGGTATGATGTTGAACATGTCAAGTTTGCGCCAGACTATATAGAAGAGGTATGTAAACACGATATACAGTTAACGCCAATTGCCATTGGCACAGGCACTAAGGGAAAGGTTCTTGATGCATTGGCTAATGGCTTATTGGTTGTGGGTACACCATACGCATTGGAGAATATCGCGGTAGAGAGTGGCGTATCGTGTGTGGAGTATCGTTCTAACGAAGAATTATTGGCTGCCTTAACGGACATTTCCCGTCATGTGGAGATGTATGAGCAGATGGCAGAAGCTGGGCGTGAAGCTATCTTCAGAGAGCATGGAAGAAAGCGCATATCGCAACAATTGATAGATTTGTTTAAATAATAAGGAGATGTACATATATCTACTCATTTTGGCTTTCGCAATAGTTTGTTCTTTTTTCATTAAGAAAGGCGAAGCGAAATCTAGCGCATTGCTTGTTCTTTGGTTCGGAGTATTAGCATTATTTGTTGGCTTTTCAGATATGCTAGGGGGCTACGACCGATATATATATGGAGAACTATTTGATGAAGTGGCTGACGTGAGACTTGCGGGCGGAGATGTTAAAACAGCTTATATCTTTGAACTGTATGCATCTGAGTGGGGCTTTAGTTGGCTAAATGTAGGCATCTCGTATATTACTGCAAATAGATATATTTTTATTTTGATATTGACTATCACCATTTATGTTTTGCTCTTTATCTCTTTTAGACGATATGTAGATAATTACCCTTTTGCAATAATGTTGTTTATGGGGTTAATTTTCTTTTTCACCTTTACCTATCTACGGCAATTGATAGGTGTTGGTATTGGGGGCTTGTCGATAGCGTATGCATATAAGAGAAATTTTTTGAAGTTTCTTGCTGTAGTACTTTTGGCAACATTGGTACATAATTCGGCTATTATTCTTTTGCCAGTTTATTTCCTAGCAAAGAAACAATTCTCAAAAACAACAGTGGTGTGGGTGATGCTTTTTTGTCTTGTTATTGGAGTAACAGGTATCCCATCTACGTTATTTGATTTATATGGTTCTGTTTCAGATATGGAAGGTAGAGGACAAAAAAATATGCAGAAAAACGAAGTTGGATTTAAAGTTGAATATATCTTAGAAGCATTTTTTTCTTTCTCTATTTTTATATTGCGAAATTATGAGAAGATACCCTAATACCCCATCCAAGACCATATTATTAAATATGGCATTGGCATTTTGCGCAATATTGCTAATATTTATAAAAATCGTTAAATGGTGGTAGATTAGGGTGGTATTATTTAATAGGTTTAATTTCTACATTGTCATTAATCGTCCCTAACGCAAAGCGAATAACCTCTCAATATCTTGCACTTGTAGTTTTTCTTGTTTCTTGTATTTGAGAATTTTTACTTTTTTTCTTGGGGTCCGTTAGGAACGCTTTATCCTTATAAATCCTTTTTCACTAATGGTGTTAGAAAGGGAGACTGGGTGCATGATAAGTGGGAATACGATCTAGATTATGACATTGATAAATTCCATCGTTAATTTATGAATAAAGGACTTTTAAAGAAAGAACGTGATTCAAACATGGAATTATTGCGTTGTGTTGCCATGTTTCTAGTTGTCCTGGTACATACCGGTTTCTTGTCTCTAGGCTTGCCTACACAAGAAGAGGCCGTGAATGACCCAATGTCTGTGTTTATGAGATTTCTTACACAATCCGCATCTGTGGTTTGTGTAAACGTTTTTGTTCTTCTTTCTGGTTGGTATGGTATAAGGTTCAATAAAAAAACGATTAGGAAATTTTCTTTTTCAGGTGTTATTTTTTTCTCGGTCTTAATTTATGTTGTCCTTGTTGCTATTTACCCTGAGAAGTATTTAAATGTTAAGTCTCTATCCATGGTTTTTTTACTTAACGGTGAGGACTATTGGTTTGTGAAGTCTTATTTACTTCTTTTTCCTCTTAGCCCCCATTTTTAAATGGCTTTCTTGAAGAACCGAAGAATAGGAATTTAGTTAAGTCCATTTTGGGCTTTTTTTCTTTCTTTTTCAAACAATATATGGATGGATAAGTATTCGTGGTGCCATTGAATTAGAAGGCGGATATTCAGCATTATTTTTATGGGCTTATACGTTTTGATGCGATATATAAAGATTTATGGTTTTCCTATCATGAAATATAGTAGCATGTTATATATGCTGTGTCGTAACCATAATAAATGCTTTAGTAGCCTTTCTCTTAGCTCGAATGAATGTAATCGTTTTTGGGCGGATTTTTACTTATACAAATCCACTGGTTATTTTTACAATCTTTTGGCTTTGATCTTTGCATTTTTCTCGATTTAAGTTTCAAAACAGATTTGTTAATTGGATTGCTATTTCTAGTTTTTTTCTGTTTACTTAACCCATTCTAACGGATTTATATTAAGGCCATTTTATGGGAAGTGGATAAATTTCCTTTTTGAGAACTTTAACACGTTTTGTTTTGTTATTTATGTCTCAATTACAATTGCAATTATATTTTTTTAATATCAACATTAATTGATAAAAATTAGGTTATATATCTGGATGAAGCTAGAGAAACTTATATAGTATTAAACAATATGTTTTTTTGACAATTCTTACGCCAACTTATAATAGAGCGACTCTTCTTGCAAGGTTATATGAATCTATAAAGAGCCAACATTACAAGGATTTTGAATGGCTTATTGTTGATGATGGGTCGACAGACGCAACTAAAACAGTAGTTGAAAATTTTGTGAATGAAAAAGCAATTCGTATTAGGTATCTGTACAAACGTAATGGGGGAAAGCATACGGCACTAAATCTAGGAGTTAAGAATGCCTCAGGTGATTTTATCTTAATAGCAGATAGTGACGATTTACTTTTTGCCGAATTCGGTGTCTATGCTGTTCGAGAAGTCTAAGTTGCTTGAATATCATTCTGATTTGGCTGGAATTGTAGGGGTTAATTGTACTGTTGATGGAAGTAGAATAGGTTCAGGTTTACCACAAGAGGTCATTGAATGTAGTCCAATTGAAATACGGTATTTGCACCGAGTAACTGGTGATCTTTCTGAGGTGTATAAGACATCTGTCTTGAAAGAGTTTCCTTTTCCTGAATATCCCGATGAGAAATTTTGTCCTGAGGTTCTTGTTTGGAATAGGATAGGTAAAAAAATATAAGTTGCTATATTTTTAACGAAGTAGTCTATATCCGTGATTATCAAGATGGAGGTCTTACTGCAAAAATTACTAAGATTCGTATGAAAAGCCCCATTGCCAGCACCACCTGTTATGCCGAAATGCTTTCTTTGGATATTCCTTTAAAAGATAAGCTAAAGGCTGCTGTTAACTATTGGAGATTTAGATTGTGTTGTAAAAAGGGCAAACCTGCACCCAATATCGGGTGGATGTGGATGTGTGTGTGCCCCTTAGGATGGTTGATGCACGTTAAAGACCTGCGTTTGGTAAAGTAATAGAGAGTTCAATATATGCGCATTCTTCAAGTAATTACTTCCCTGCAAACTGGTGGGGCTGAAAAATTGTGGTTGACTTGTCTTTGAAGCTTAAAAGCCGAGGACATGAAGTTGATGTCGTGGCTTTCGCTGGCGGTCCTTCTATCTTTAAGCAGGCTTTAATTGATGGAGGCTGTGGCGTGATAGAGTTTTCTCAAACCGAGAGTGTGTATAACTTTAAGCATGTTAAACGGCTTAAAAAAAAGATGGCACACTACGATATCGTACATACGCACAACACTTCACCGCAGTTGTTCGCTGCTATGGCCAAAGGAAAATCAAAGGCTAAGTTGGTTACTACCGAGCACTCTACCAATAATCGTAGACGTTCAATTTGGGGATATCATAGTATTGACCGCTGGATGTATAGCCGTTACGATAAAAATAGTCTGCATTTCCGATATAGCTAAAGAAAAAAACTACTTGAACATATTGGCAACAACTACCAGCAGAAAGTGCTCACCATTAATAATGGTGTGGATGTTCAACGATTTTATCTTGCAGATGAGGCGCCAAACTTGAGACAGGCCGATACCTTTGTTACTGTTATGGTGGCTGGATTTCGCGAGGCTAAAGATCAAGACACACTAATTCGGGCGATTGCTTCACTGCCTAACCAATATCAGCTGTGGTTGGTAGGTGATGGGGTAAGACGTGATGCTTTAGAAGCTGTCATTGCATCAGAAGGAGTTGCCCATCGCGTTAAACTTTTGGGTATTCGTTCGGATGTTCCCCAAGTGCTGAAAGCTGCTGATGTGGTAGTGATGTCTTCCCATTGGGAAGGTCTCTCCTCTCCAACATCGAGGGTATGTCGTCGGGTCGTCCCTTTATTGCGAGCGATGTTGATGGGTTGCGCGAAGTAACCAAAGGTTATGGCGTGCTGTTCCCCCATGAAGATGCGGAGGCGTTAGCTGCCATCATCCAAAAAAACTGCACGATGATAAGGCCTATTACGATGAAGTGGCCGAGAAGTGCCATCAACGCGCTATGATGTTCGATATTGAAAAGATGGTTGACGGTTACGAAGCTGTTTATCAAGAGTTGATGCATAGCAAATAAGCGTTTCTCTTTTTATGTGCACTCAATATTGGTAAAGAACGAAGTAGCTCACACAATTTCTTCAACAACAATTTATTAGACAATGAAACATAACGATAAGCATATACTACATGTGGTGAATATTTATTTCGTTATACCTTATTTCTTGGGAGGACAGTTTGAATACTTCCGAGAATTGGGCTACGAATTAAATGTTGTATGCTCTGAAAAGCCCTTATTTGGCTCCTTATGCGCAACAACACCATTTTGGCTATCGCGAAATACCTATCCTACGAAGCATCAACCCCATTCAAGACTTTAAGTCGATTAGGCAAATTTGTCGTTACATCAAAGAGACACAAACGGGTATTGTGGTGGGACATACCCCGAAAGGCGGGCTCCTGTCGATGGTGGCTGCCTGGTTGATGCGTGTTCCTAAACGGGTGTACTTCAGGCATGGGCTGGTTTACCAAACTTCTACAGGAATCAAACGGTTCATTCTCATGAGTGTAGACCGTCTTGCTTCTCTTCTAGCAACTAAGATTGTCTGCGTTAGTCCTTCTGTTTTGGAAGAAAGCATCAAAGACAAACTCGCTCCTGCACGTAAGCAAATTGTGTTGGGTAAGGGTACTTGTTCGGGGGTGGACACGCAAGGCAAGTTCAATCCACAGAATATCGACCCCACAAAGATGGCCGAGTTTAGAAGTAAATGGGGGATTAATGAAACCGACTGGGTTGTAGGCTACACCGGACGCCTCGTAAGAGATAAGGGAATAATAGAACTGGTAGATGCCTTCCAGTTGATTAAGGCTAATAACCCTAAACTTAAACTCCTTTTGGTGGGAATGTTCGAAGAACGAGACGCCTTACCACAAGAGGTTCAAGACAGGATAAAGAACGACCCGCAGATTGTTTTTACCGATTTTTCAGAACGAATACATGGAATATTTCTATGCCATGATGAATGTCTATGTGTTGATGAGTTATCGAGAAGGCTTCCCCACGGGTACGCTCGAAGCGCAGTCGATGGGTGTGCCTGTGATAACAACGCGCGTAACTGGCTGTTGCGACTCGATTGTGGATGGCCAAACGGGTGTGTTTGTCAACCGAACACCTCAACAGCTTGCTCAAGTTATTGAGGAGATGTCTAGGGGCGAACGCTCGTTCTCTAAAAGAGCAAGTACGCTCATGGGTTACGCTTAACTTTGATAACCTTAGGGTGTGGGAAGAAATTAAACGCTTGTATGCTCCGTCTTCCAAAGCCTAACACAAATCTAAAGGTCTCAAGCAATGCCTCTTTTATTGGATACTCAATTTCTTAAGGCACTGCTCACAGTGCATATTCCTAGTTTGATTCAAACATAAAAGAAAATATTAGGGAGTAAAAAATATAGGTGCAAAATCACTTACGCAAAATCTTAGCACCGCATTATGAATTTAACATTATAGCATGAACATACTTATTACAGGCTTGCATGGCTTTGTTGGTCAAAAATCTTGTGGCCCAGTTGTCTGGAAAAACATCGCATTTTCGGCTTGGCGCGTACAGCAGGCAAAATGGCTGGCGTTGAAAAAATATATACCTGGAACGACCTCGATAATGCCTCTTTGCCCGAAGTTGATGCCATTATACACCTTGCAGGAAAGGCTCATGATACCAAAAACCAAGCTAAGGCTGACGTTTATTTCAAGGTGAACAGAGACCTCACAATTAATCTTTACAACTATTTTGTAAACTCGTCGGCCTCTAAATTCCTTTTCTTTAGCACGGTGAAGGCCATTGCCGATGAACTGGGTACTAGTGTACTGACCGAAGATGATGAGCCAAAACCCAAAAGGACCTTATGGCGAAAGCAAACTCGAAGCTGAACGTTATATCCAAACTCATCCTGCATCTAACAAGCAGGTGTATATCCTACGCCCATGTATGATGCATGGCGAGGGTAACAAAGGCAATCTTAACTTGCTTTATAAATTGGTGGCTAAAGGCATTCCTTGGCCGTTGGGCGCATTCAGCAACAGTCGTTCGTTTGCTTCTATTGACAATGTTTGTCTCATCGTTTCTGAATTACTTAACAGAGATATTCCTGGTGGAGCTTATAATATTGCAGATGACAATCCGCTGTCTACAAACGCCCTAATCGAGATTATCTGTGGCGTGATGGGTAAGAAATGTCGCATTTGGAATGTTTCGCCTGGGTTAATAGGCTTATTGGCTAAGGTGGGTAACGTGTTGCACTTGCCACTTAACACCCAAAGACTTGCTAAGCTAACCGAGAGTTATGTAGTGTCTAACCAAAAAGATAAAAAAAGGCGCTGGGTGTTGACCGGTTGCCCATCGACTCGAAAGCGGGTCTTGAAAAACAATAAGGAGTTTTATTAAGCATTGAGATGATTTATCTGTTAATTGTTGTTCTTGCATTTGTCTTCGAATTACTGTATTTTAAAGTCGCTTCGAAGTACAATATTGTAGACCGACCCTCTGAACGCGGGTCGTCAAAGGCGGTTACCTTGCGCGGAGGCGGCATAGTGTTCCCTTTTTGTTGTCTTGGTCTACTTTTTATTCGGGTTTTGCTTATCCGTGGTTTATCGTGGGGATGTTGATGATTTCTTGCATCAGTTTTTACGACGATGTTAGTTCGTTGCCGCCACGCATTAGGCTTCTAGTACATTTTGTAGCCATGCTTTTAATGTTTCAGCAGTTGGGCTTAATCACTTCTTCTTTGTGGTGGCTTATTCCCATTATGCTTTTTCGTTTGTGCAGGGGCTATTAATGTGTTCAACTTCATGGATGGCGTGAATGGCATTACTGGAGGTTATGCCACTGTGGTGTTGGTGGCGTTGTTGTATGTTAACCACCATGTCATTGAGTTTGTCGACCCTAATTTTATTTTGTTTAGTCTTATTTCTGTACTTGTGTTCTGCTTCTTCAACTTTAGAACGCGAGCCAAGTGTTTTGCTGGCGACGTGGGGGCTGTGGCCATCGCGTTTGTCATATTGTTCTTTATTTGCAAGTTGGTGTTGTTAACCAACGACTTCTCGTGGTTTGCTTTCCTCACTGTTTATGGTGTCGATGGTACGCTTACACTCATTCATCGTATTTTTACTGCATGAGAAGTTATCCCAACCCCATCGCAAGCATGCTTATCAGATAATGGCCAACGAATTAAAGATGCCCCATGTCTTGGTTTCTGCCATTTACATGTGTATGCAAGCTTTGGTTTGTTTTGTTTACTTACTAAAGCCTGGCCTGATTATGTTTGCCGCAGTGGTTGTGGTATTGTCTTTTGGCGTATCTTCTTTTTTTATGAAGAAGTTTTTTTCATCTACACCTGCAACGCAAGTGATGATAATACATAAGTATAAAAAAACAGAATTAGATTTTTATGTTGTCTTTTTAATAAACTAGTTAACTGGTATTTCCGTAGAGAGTCTTTTGCCTTACTGGTGCATCTTCCTTATCGACTGCCTCATTTGCATTCTTGGTGGCATTTTTGTGTGCATGCTGTTCTTCCGCTTGTCGCGCACTGCTGCCAACATCATGCCCATTATCAACACATTGCTGTTTTATCAGCTGTTTAATGTGATTGGTTTCCGTGTGTTCCACACCTATGCTGGCGTAATACGCTATTCGTCGTTTATCGACCTCAAGCGGGTGGCTTATGCAATGGGGTTGGGCTTTGTTATTGTAGCCATTCTTCATTATTTCATTATCTTCACGCCCGAAACGCATCAGTACCTCGTGCCGTTGCATTTAAGGCATATCGTGTCTATTTATCTGGTTACTACTATCCTGCTGTGGACTTTCCGCATCATGATTAAGGGTATCTACGACACAGTGTTCGATACCGAACGGGCCAAACGTGCACTTATCTATGGTGTGCGCGAAGGTGGCGTGGGACTGGCTAAAAATATTGCTGCGCAAAAGCCACAACAGTTCAGACTTTTCGGGTTTATCACTCACGAGGATACTTTCACCAATCATTATCTCATGGGTAAAAAGGTGTATCCTGTAGATAAAGACTTGCTCAAAGTAATTAAGGAAAAATCGTATCAATGCCGTGCTGGTGTCGCCCTTACGCAACGAGGTGTTCCGTGACAACACGCAGCTACAAGATATGCTCATCGAGGCTGGCGTTAATATCTATATGACCGAGGGTGTGCAAGAATGGGATGGCGAAGATTCGTCTAAGGTGGTTAACACACTGAAGGAAATTAGTATAGAAGACTTGCTGCCACGCGACCAAATTCAAATCGATATGCAAAGCGTGGGCAACCTCTTGCGCGGTAAGAAAAATTCTTATCACTGGTTCGGCAGGTAGTATTGGTAGCGAGATGGTAAGGCAGGTGTGTCTCTTCCAACCTGGCGAACTGATGCTGGTAGACCAAGCTGAGACGCCACAACACGACATCCGCTTGATGATGGCCGACAACTATCCCAACGTGAAAACCTCTACCGTGGTGGCTTCTATCGCTAACCGCGACCGCATGGAGGGCATTTTTCTCGGCTTTCCGCCCTGATTACGTGTTCCATGCCGCTGCTTATAAGCACGTGCCTATGATGGAAAAACAACCCCAGCGAGAGTATCCAAAATAATGTTTGGGGTACAAAGGTGGTGGCCGACCTTAGTCTGAAATATGGCGTAAAGAAGTTTGTGATGGTGTCAACCGATAAGGGCTGTTAACCCCACTAACGTGATGGGCTGCTCTAAACGTATCTGCGAGGATCTATGTGCAGGCGCTTGATAAGGCCGAGAAAGAGGGCAAAAATCCATGGCACAACGCAGTTTTGTTACCACGCGTTTTGGTAATGTGCTGGGCTCTAATGGCTCGGTTATACCGCTGTTCGAACGACAAATTAAGGCTGGTGGCCCCGTTACCGTTACCGACCCCAACATCATTCGCTTCTTTATGCTCATTCCCGAGGCATGTAAACTGGTGCTCGAGGCGGGTACAAAGGGCAATGGCGGCGAGATTTTTCGTGTTCGATATGGGTAAACCTGTGAAGATTGCCGACCTGGCTAAGCGTATGATACGCCTTTCGGGAGCTAAGAACATCGAGATACAATACACGGGGTTGCGTGCTGGTGAGAAACTTTACGAAGAGGTGCTCAACGACCAAGAGGGTACTTTGCCCTCGTTCAACCCCAAAAATACGCATCGCAAAGGTGCGCGAGTACGATTACGAACAGGTGAACACCGACGTGATGGAACTGGTATCTATATCGCATACCTATGATGATATGAATATCGTGCGCAAGATGAAACAGATTGTGCCCGAGTTTAAGAGCAAAAAACTCTGTTTATTCTGAGCTTGATTAAAAAGCTTGGTTGTGATGCCCATATAACGAGATGGGGGCGGTAAAGACGAGCAACGATGCCTGCTGTGGCGACGTTTACTATGTGTCTTGCCGCTCCCATCTTGCTCTTTTAGGGCTTTTTATTGCTGGCCTTGTGGCTTGCATCTTCATTTTTATGGTTAATATTCATCCTTTTCAATTTTAATCTCGGCATGATGCTGTATTCTGTTCTTCATAATGAGTTGTGGCAAAAGCCATTACCCTTTACTTCTCTCAGTCACGAGCAGTTTGTTAAGCTCCAACAGGCTTCTGCCAAGCAAACGATAGAGGGCTTAGTGATGGGCGCCTTGATACGCAACAATGTGAAGTTGGAGCGTGCCGACGCGCTTCTGGCCTATTCGCGCACCATGATGATTGAACAACTCAACCGCAAGGTTAACGCTGTGGCTAAAGAGTTGGCAACCATTTTTGGCCAACGATGGCATTGATTATCGCATCTTTAAGGGGCAAACGCTGGCTTTACTCTATCCTCATCCTGAAACGCGAATGCCGGGCGACATTGATTTTTATTGTGTCCCCAACCACTTTGCTCGTGCCCAACAGCTGCTGCAAAAGGCTTGGGGCATCACACTTGGGGGTGAAGAGAGCATGCAACATCGCGACTTCTCTTATAAAGATGTGCCTTTGGAGATGCATTTCTGTATGATGAAGTTTAATAGCAACGCCATCCAAACTTATTGGGAACGTCTGCTGGCCGAGGCTTCTATCGAGCAGGTGTCTATCGAGGGCGTGGCTGTCACCACGCTTCCGCCCACGCTCAATGTGCTTTACACCTTTCTGCATCTCTATCATCATTTGGTGGAACTAGGGGTGGGATTGCGCCAATTCTGCGATTTGCTCGTTCTCTTGCATCGTCATTGTGAGACAATAGACCGTGTTGCGCTCGAAAAGCATCTGCGTGCTATGGGCTTTTATCGGGCTTTTTGTGCCATTGGGGCTGTGCTCATCAATAAGTTGAACTTGCCCGGCAACGAGTTTCCTTTTACCATTAGTGCCAGCGATGCGCAGTATCAGGATGCCATTCTCGATATTGTTTTTTTATAGGTGGCAACTTTGGTAAGCATCATTCCAACACGGCTGTGCGCTCTGGCATGCGGTATAACATCGAAGCCACCATGCGTAAGTTGCGCCATTATCGATTGTTTTGGCGTCTCTCGCCTAGAGAGATAAGGGCTACTTTGGTTAAAGAGTTACCCCGAAAGATGGTGATGTTGGGATTTAAAAGGGGAAAAAAAGATGAAAAAGGTGAAAGGGTGAAAAGGGTGGCTAACATCTTCAAGTTTTGTTCTCTCATTAACTCTTTTCGCTTTAACCTGTTTATCCCATTAGCTATTACTTCATTAACTTGGTTACTTGATTAGCTATTACTTCATCACTTGTTTTACCTCGTAAGGCTATTAATTACTTGTTTCAATAGTAAAAAAATGCTTAAGGTTCTCTTTTTTTATTTCGTTCTTTGTTCTTCCGTCAACAGCGCAAACCAGTAAGACAGAAACAGCATTGAGTCAAGCTGGTTATGTAAATGTGCGCGAGCTAGACCCCACTTTGCAAGTGTCGTTGATGTATGCCCGAGCCGACAACTTTGTGGGTTCGGTGCTCTATACCGACCTGCGCCAGGCTTATTTGCATGCCGATGCGGCTGCTGCGCTTGTAAAGGCACAACAACGACTTAAGCAGTTGCGACCCGAACTAAGCCTTAAAATATACGATGCTGCGCGCCCTATGCACATACAACAGAAGATGTGGGATAAGGTGAAGCATACATCGATGAACATCTATGTGAGCAATCCTGCTCATGGTGGTGGTTTGCACAACTATGGTTTGGCCGTCGACATCACTTTATGCGATGCCAAAGGCGACAGTCTACCCATGGGTACAAAAATAGACCACTTAGGAACGGCAGCTCATATCGACAACGAAGCACAACTGGTGACTAAGGGTATTATCAGTCGTAAGGCTCAACAAAATCGCCAATTGCTGCGACAGGTGATGCGCTATGCTGGCTTTAAACCTCTTCGCACAGAGTGGTGGCACTTTAACTTTAAGTCGAGAGCCGAAGCCAAACGCCTTTATAAGGTGATAAAATAGGCGTGTTATGCCTTATGCTCACTTGTTTACTGCCCTTTGGGGCTTTGATTAGCCGTGTGTGTTTTGGCTTGACTATAAGTGTGGTAGCAATGGAGAATAGCGAGTAAGGCGAAGTAAACATACAGAAACCTGATTGATAGCCCTTCGCAATACGCTGCGAGTGGCGGAGCCACAACTTGTTGGTCTGACGGTATTCAGCAGTCTCACGCCAGCGAGAAAGGGTCTTACTCTCGTGCGCTTCCAGTTTGTTGATGATTTGGAACACGTGGCCATCAAGCAACCTCATACTTTTTTTAATAATGATTCGAAATTGGAATTGCTATTCTGTTTTGCAATAGCGGTCTCTACAGCTTGGTAAATTTCAGTTTTCTCCGTCTGAATTGATACCACAAGTGAATACTTTATCTTATTATCGACATTTTCAAGCTTACGCTCTTTCCACCAACCAGGACCTGGGAACACAACAATTTGCCCACAGCTTGCTAACTCTTGTGCCGTACATGAGAACCAGTCTGACTGGACGGTACCTCTTTCTCGACGCTGCTGTCCGATATTCCATCGTGTCGAATTATTGTCACTTGTTTTTTTACCTTCGAGTTTATTGTGGCGAGCCAAGAATTCTGAATCGTTCTCAATTGGAGTTTTTACATCAAAACGCAAAGTGGCTGATGGGTAGCGGTATTTATTGTTCTTTCCAGATTTTCCTGGTGCCGGCTCGACATAGTATGACAGGGTTATACGTAAAGTTACAACTTCATCGTGCATTGCTTCTAGTACGTCTACAGGCCATGGCAAAGCATAGAAATGCATTTCATTGTATGTATTCGTCCCCCCGGACTTGTATGGCTTTAATTCATTCTCAAATACATAAGTTGCATATTTTTCACTGCTATATGCTGCTATATCTTCATCTGGGACGCCATATCCACAGAGTGGTATTATATCTTGAGGTCTTCCGCCATCAATACTTTTCATTTCATCTGTCCAACGAGCTGAATGTACCATCTACGCTCTGATTGACAGCATACTTAAATTAGGATTCTCTACCTTTATCTTTGCTGCAAGACGCGCAGCAAGAGCTGTTGCAGCACTTGTAGCATTAAACGTCTCAAGAGGGGAACGTAAATCATTGCTGGTTGTGATAAGGCACAGATCCTCGTCAGGATATAAACCCATAGATGGACTATATGCCAGATTTCCACCCTCCATTACAATTTCTGGTTTAACTCTTTCTTCATGCCAACTAAACGAAGTACATGAATATGGGGACACTCCTTTAGGGGGCGCTATTCCTTTAGCAGTCTTATCTGCAGGTATAGAAAGTTCTGTATATGCGCCAACCGTTAGAGCATTCCATGCCTGAGCAGGACTATTTATAGCATTTGCCTTACATGATTTAATATAATTGGTAGCGTCTACATCATCTTGATATATATTACCAGCAGAAACCAATACTAGGCGATCACATTCTCCACTATGATAAATACTTTCATCAAGAGCAGCTGAACTAGATGTAGGTTTTCCATCATCAGAAATTGAATCTGTTACCGCCATACAATCAATATCAGCTCCCATGTCTTGACTTTGAGATATAGCATCTTCAATAACAGCGCCATAAAATGAAGGGGCTGTGGAGTAATTTGCATCTACAATCTTCACAGAAGCTAAATTATGCTGGACAACTGGTAAATTCCCTCTATCGTATGCCAATTTTGTCAAATCTCCAATGAGAACCAAGCCTGCCATTCCTGTTCCATGATCTATGTGATCTAGGTTATCTTGAACATTGATAGCAGTGGACATACGACTGTCTGGGAGTGCTTGAACTATTAATGGATGCGCATTATTTACACCGCTATCTAAAATACCTATGTGAACATCAGATTCTTCAAACTGTAACTCGTTTGCAAGTATGTCTGTCCATTCTCGACTGACCTCTGAAGATTCTGTTAGAATAGATGGCTGCTTATAACGGCGGATTTCAGATATGTTTGCCATGTGGTATGGCAATTGTGCAAGAACGGTCTTGTTTGTTGTAATTAGAAAAACATCAACATCCGCAAATTGCAGCCGTTGTTCTATTTGATATTTTATACTCAGGTCATCTAAAACGATCTGAATATCATTGATGTTATAATCATCTGTCTTACAAATCCACAATTCGAATCCCATTTCCTCTGCAGGTCCTAAGGCTTCATATTCGTCTTTTGACTCAAATAGGGATTCTATTTTTGTTGATGAAATACCTTGTATTGGAGCGATAAGAGATTCATTGCATGGTTTTTTCTTTTCTGTCTCTGCTGTAGCAAATTTATCAGCCTTCTTATCAAACCAATCTTTATGTTTGTTCGAAACAAAAACAGTTACATCAACATTATCATCCTCTGAATCCTTTTTATGGATCTTCATTATTCGAGCGCCTCTTTGGGTGTCAAGAGATGAAGGTATCATGTTTTGTGGTACGGTAAAATCCAGATAGGCACCATCAGCCGTATGCTGCCCATACTGAAGAAGTGGCTCTTGCTCATTAATTGCATTTGCAAATGCATTAGCATATTGCTGTTTTAATGCATCTGCATGAGCTCTTCTATTATCGTATTGTGGAAATTCTGCTGGAGAGCCACCTCCTTGCAATTGGGGTGTAAATCCTTTATTCTCAGCTATTTGATTACCTAAGAAGAAATGTTTTTTGTGCATAAAAATATTACCCGATATTGCGTACCAAAATGCTACGCATATCAAGAGCGGTTTTTACAAGATTAATGTTGATAGGTGTATCGTTTAAAAGGGATTCTTTGAATATGTCAGCACAGACCATTTTAATCTCTGCATGACTCATTCCGTCAAACAAAGGCTCGACCATTGAAAAATCAAGATCCTTTGCCGTATATAAATATTCTTTTAAAAGCTTTAGACGTTGTTTTGAATCTGGTAAAGTATATTCTATCACATCATCGAATCTGCGGAACATAGCCTTATCTATTGATTCGATGCTGTTTGTTGCTGCGATAATAAAACTTTCAGAAGAATCTCTTTCTAAGAGCTGTAAGAATGTGTTTAAAATACGACGTTGCTCACCAACTTCGTTGTCCATTCCTCTTTGAGCTCCAATTGCATCAAATTCATCAAAAAGATATACAGCTGGTACTTCGGAGATAAAAATCAAAGATATTACTTAGTTTCAACCCGGTTTCTCCCATGAACTTCGTAACAACCTTTTCTGTACGTACTACAAAAAAAGGAAGATTTAGTTCCCTAGACAGAACATTAGCTGTCATAGTTTTACCTGTTCCGGATTCACCATATAACAACAGTTTTCGTCTATTGTCAAGTCCATACTTATGAAGATTGTCTCGTTTCAAATATTCCTTGATGATTCTGTTGATTTTCTCAATGTTCTCATCTGATGTAATGAGACTTTTTCAAGTCTTCATCACTTTCAATTTGCAATAAAAGATCTTCTACATCTTTATGCTTCGGAGAAATATGAAGTGGACTAAATGAAGTCTTGGATTTACCGAGTAAATCTTGAATGGTACGTGCTAAAATAACATGACCATTCTTGGCTTCTACAGCTGATATCTGTAAAGCCACCTTCCTGAACTGGGCATCATCATTATTCAAATGATTCCGTATCAAGGATAATACTTGGTCAGAATTAATCATAATTACTAACACACAATAATTCGCTTTGCAAATTTAGTGTTTTATTTGTGTAACGACAAGCTTTCATTGTTAAAACATTACCATACACCTAAATTATTCATGTTATAACCAATATTGTCCTAAACGTTTTTGAAAAACAAAAAAGGAAGCTGCAAACTAAGGTAGAAAATTACTACCTTAGCGGTGACGACCAATCACCCAGCTTCCGGTGGCAAATTTAACACTTTTTTCTCAAGTAATCCGCGAGCTTCCAAAAAAAACATCAAAAATATCATCCATGTTGCGGGAACGGACAGGCACAACAAGGGTTATGACACATGGAGTCAGCTTGTGAGCATGGTTTTCTGCCAGTTCTCGGGCTGCGACTCTGTGCGCGACATATCCAACGGACTGAAGTCAGCCACAGGCAACTTAAACCATCTTGGCATCAGCCGTGCGCCATCAAAGTCAACCGTGTCTTACCAGAACACGAACCGCGACAGCGACGTTTCCCGCGACATATTCTATGCGGTGTACAAATATTTCGGACAGCAGGGGCTGGGGCAGTCGCAAAGGTTTCCGCTTCAAGATGCCCATAAAACTTCTTGACTCGACGTTGGTATCGCTCACGATGTCCGTGTATGACTGGGCGCATTACACGTCAAAGAAAGGCGCGGTGAAGATGCACACGTTGCTCGACTACGACTGTCTACTGCCTGATTTCGTGAACATTACGGATGGAAAAGGCAGCGACAACAAGGCTGCTTTCGACATTCCCCTGCAGCCTCACTCCATCGTCGTTGCCGATCGTGGATACTGCGACTATGCTCTACTGAACCATTGGGACAGCACGAACGTGTTCTTCGTGGTGCGGCACAAGGGAAACATGCGCTATAAGCGCGTAAGGGAGCTGCCGTTGCCCGACCATGCTGCCCAAAACGTGCTCATTGACGAGGAGATTGAGCCTGAGCTACCCAAGGCGAAAAGAAAAATACGATGGAAAGCTCCGCCGCATTGCCGTATGGAACGATGAGTACGGATATGTGGTGGAACTTCTACCAACAATTTCAGCCTCGCCGCATCTACCATTGCCGCGCTCTACAAGGCACGGTGGATGATAGAGGTTTTCTTCCGCAACCTTAAACAGCTGCTGCGAATAATGAGCTTTATAGGCACGTCGCGTAACGCCGTGGAGATACAGATATGGACGGCGATGCTCACCATGCTGCTACTAATATGGCTCAAGCATCGTGCGAAGTACAAATGGGCCTTGGCAAACCTCGTCGTCTCCCTCCGCCTAAACACATTCACAAAAAAATAGACCTCGAAAAGTGGCTGAATGAGCCTTTCACGCCTCCGCCAGAGGAAGACATCTCGGAATAGGGGATTGAAAGTAGGCTCTTTTTGCGAAGCCTGTGGGCACCGGGCTTTGAGAGATACACAAAAATTTATTTAGGACAATATTGGCTTGAATCTCATTATATGGAGTTTTGTCGTGTTTCTTAGCTGTTTCTACAATCGAATGAAGTTCAAGAAAAGCGTCTGCTCCGAAGTTAGAACGAAATGTACATGAGTTCTTCAGTATGATTTTTAGCTTGCGTATTCCCCGTTCGCTTTCATTATTGTCAGAGGGTATCATCGGATTTTCAAAGAAATTGAAAATGTAATCCCTGCATTTGACTAGGCCTTTTTGAACATAATGAACTTTTTACCCCAATTCGGTCATTAGGATTTCTCTGTGTCGTACGGCAAAGATAAATCCTAATGACCGATTTGGGTTAACCAACTTGCTTATAATTTGCACAATTCCTACACCCGTTTGGGGTAAGAAAGCGCCCTAGGAAGATGCGATGGTTTGAGGCGAGGGCTCGCATAGAAAAGTTTCAATAGCCTACTTTTTCAATACGCACTGGCAATGGCTTGGGCATATTCTCGAAAAATAGTATGCAACCAATGCAGCACAAAGAATCGCTCGCTCTGCCGAGTGGGCTAACTGGGCAAGGCAAATCTTGTGTTAACGGCAATACATCCACGAGCTGATAGCAACATTTATTCTGGCGCATAGCTTGGTCGAATATTGTGATGAATGTAAAATATTTGCACCAAGTTTTAACATTGTGAGTGCGCTCGGCGAAAAAAATCTAGGCATGGGCCTTAAATTCTCGCGTATTTTTTAAGTTTGTAATGATCTGATTGATAAGTGTTTATGAGGATGTGAATAGATGGTGTATTTATAATTGTTTGTAAATCAGAATGTTAACTGCAGGGGTGATTGAAGTGGATGGGTGCTTGTAAGCTTTATCGTTCCTCATCGGGCAATTACACCAGAAATGGTGCTTTTTCCCAATTTTTGTGCATTTTAAAGCGGTTTTCCACTTGTTACTGGGTAAAATGCAGCAAATAGCGTTGCGTTTAGCAAGAGATAGCACTGCGTTTTGGTGCATATAGCGTTGCATTTTGGTGCATATAGCAATGCGTTTTGCAGCAAATAGCTTTTCAAAAGGCAAAAGAATGGGTTTGCGTTTTCTTGTGTTTCTCGCTGTAAAATTGGCGCGATTTTTTTCTTGAAATAGAAACGTAAAAGCATAGTAAATAACCAAAAACAAGGGTCGAAAAGGGTGGCGAAGCATTTCGCGTTTTCTCCCATTTTGCTGTATTTTATCTATGTTTTGGCGGTGCTTTTGAGCTAGAATGGTTGGCTAAAGAAGTGTGTTTTGTAAAATATATTTACCGAATTAACAATTTATTGGTGGCCTTACCAATGAGCAAGAAAAAAAGCCATCGGCCCCATTATGAGCCAATGGCAAATTCAATATGGCGCGAAGCCACAATGTGTTGCAGTAGATAAGGGCAAATAAATCAGCGTGATAGCATGGCCTCTTAGTAAAGACCGCTATTTATTGGCGTACCATTTGCGATTGATTTTGCCATTGGGGGTAAGTGCTAAATCTTCCACTTGCTCGTAGAAGAGTGGCACTTGATGGGTTTCTAAATGTGCTTTTAGTTGGCGTGCCAAATCTTTGGGCACTATGGGCATGTGGGTGTTGGGTACCACGAGCAACTTTAGTGCCTGTCCTAAAATAGGGTGGGGCACAGCAATGCAAACGCAAGCCTTAACCTCTGGAAAACTGTTTGCAACCGATTCCACCTCTTGCGGACTAACTTTAAAGCCACCGGTGTTGATGATGTCGCTATTGCGGCATTTAAAGTGCAAAGCCCCTTGTTCGTCTATCTCGCCCCAATCGCAGGTGGTGAAACGGCCATCGGCTAAGGGCTCGAAGGTGGTTTGCTCACCCATGCGCAAGTATCCGCTCATCAACGAACGCCCCCAGCAACGTATATGGCCCTCGGGGGTGATGTCGAAATGGGTGTGAGGAAGTGCCTTTCCCACGCATCCAGCCACATGCTCATGGGTGAACTCGAAGGTGGAAACAACCCCCGTCTCGGTAGACGCATAGGTGTTGAATAAGCGTGTGTTGGGCAAAAGGGCGTGGATGTCGGCCATAGTGGCTGCATCTGGGGGCGTCGCCGCCTGTCTCTATAAAAGCCATTTTGTTGGCCAGTCCCTCCATTTGCTTACCGCCAAAATGGGTAAGCATACGTATGCACGAGGGTACGAGAAAGGCTGCTGCAGCCATATCCTTACATTGGGCAGAGACAGCAAACAGCTCGTTGAGGTCGAGTTTGGGCATTAGATGGCAAGTGGCGCCCATTGCCAGTGTGGCAAACACCTTGGAGAGACAGCCCAAATGATTGAGTTGACCTGGAATAATGAAGGTGATATCAGGGCGATAAGCTTTGCGCGTGGATGATGTTCTCGGCAGTGGCTGCTATGGCTTGCGTGCTAATCACAGCCCCCTTGGGTGTGCCTGTGGTGCCTGTGGTAAACAATACGTCGGCCGAACCCTTGGGGAAGGTGAACTGTTGTAAGGCATTTTGCATCTGGTGCACCTGTTGCGGGGTGGCGGTGGCAGGCAAGAGCACGGCTACGGCACCAGCCATGTGCACAGCAAAGTAGCTTACGAGAAACTTCACATCTGAAGTAGCTGTAAGCACAACGCCTTGTTGCTGCATGCCCTGGTATTGTTGGGCCTGCGTGGTGGCTTGTTGCAACAGTTGCTGATAGGTGGTGGCACCGTGGGCGGATACCACAGCCAGTTTGTTGGGTGTGTGTTGCGCATGTTTTTCAATGCGTGCCTCTATACTAAGCATTGTCGGCCATCTTGCGTTTAACCATCTCGGCGAGTGTGTCAAGAGTCTTGAAGTTGGCGGGGGGTGGCGTCGGTGGCATCTATATGGATATTGAATTTATCCGATAGAAGCATCATTATTGTTGTGACGTCTAGCGAATCAAGTTCAGCCATTAAGAATTGCGAATCCAAATCCACCAAGGGTAGTGCATCTTCTAGTATTGTCTTTATTTTCTCTTTCATTGCATAAAGGGTTTTTTATATGGCATTTGTGTAGTGCGTGGCATGCTGTGCGATGCCCGTTTGCATGGGATGGACAGGCGCAATAAACGAAAAATGTGCGCGCTACCCCATGGATAACGCGCACAAAAATTAATAACAATCGCACAAATGGCAAGCGTTTTTGACTCGAAATTGCTTGTTTTGGCGGTATAGCTGCCCTTGCTAGTCTGCTTTTGCACGATTATTTGCGTGGGTGCAGGTTGAAAGGGTACATTCTATTGAGTTGTTGTGTGGCTCTGTCTAGAAGCTTTGTTTTTAGTTGGGTTTTAAGATTTTTGGGCCACACATAGCTAGGGGTTGAATGTTGAGCAGATAGTTTGCCCCTTGAGGTGGCTCACCAAGCATCATCATTGGGTAAGCTAAGTGTCCAGTTCTAGGGTGAAGCGAGAGGAGACCTGCGTTTTATTTGCTATTGTCGGCCGTGTCGTTGTTGAGATAATACAAGTCGCCCGAAAGAATTTGCTTTACACGAGCAAACAATTCGATGCCCATTAGTGTGAACGAGATGGCTTTGCCGTCGGGGGTGATGAGGATGCATTTAGGAATATCGCGAACGCCGAAGAGGTTGGCCGAGGGCGACACCTTGTCTTGCGTGTCGTAGGCTTGCAGCCATCCTTCGTTTTTTTAATGCCCAGCGCCTTTACGGTGCGGGTCCAAGCATCGCGTTCCCTGTCGATAGACATATTTACCATAGCAAACTTGTCGGCAGCGTTACGTGTTTCGTCGTAGATGCGCTTTAAATTCTCCATTTCATCGAGGGCATCCAGGCGCCCATGTGGCCCAAAAAGGTAAGCAGCACGTGCTTTCCACGTAGGTCGCTCAGCATAATCGTCTTACCGTCTTCTTGAGGTAGACGGATGTCGGGCACTTCGTTTCCCTCTCCCAGGTTCAAGGCTTTGATACTGTTTTCTAGAGCGATGGTGTAAGGATGTTTAGCCAAAGCTGGCGAAATGCTGTGTGCCAGTTGTCTAACATGCTCTTTGTTGTAGAAGGGTAGCATGTCGCGTTGTAGCAAAAGCGGAGCCAGAGGCAGGTCGTTGTGTTCGAGTAAGAATTGCATTCGGTTGGCATTCCATTCCACTTCGGTGGCAGCTCGCAAAGCCTGTCGGGCGTCTCTACCAGCATTAGTGGCCATAAAGTCGTTACCCATGCGGCGTTGCAGGGCCAAAACAGAATCGTTGTAGGCTCTATCGCGCTGTTGGGCAAGCGCCAGATAAGCTTGGTAAAGCGTATTGGTGGTTGGGCCAGTAACCTTTACGCCACCTTCTTGTCCAGGCATAGGCACCACGATGTTCACCTCTCCTGGTTCTACCCAAAATGGGATGGCATTGCTTGCAGCCCCAGTGATGTAGTAGAGCATGGAGGGACTGATGGGTGTTACGTCGCGGTTGAATCTAAAGCGCCCCTTGTTAGTGACGGTAGAAGCTACTTTCACCAGGTTGCCATCGCCGTAATCAACGCAGAGCGACACGTTTTTTACTTTGGCTTTAGCGCCAGCAGCCACCAACGAGGCAATTTGTCCGCGTATAACGCAAGTTTGCGAGGGGGCTCGGGTGTGGGAAGCGTGGGTGTTTGTGCCACAGTGTTGAGCTGAAGCAGCGTGCAGGCCAAGGCCAAAGTGGCGTGTCGAAGGGTGGCAAACTGCTTTTAGGCCAGTACGAAACCATGTGTTGGTGCTGGCCAATGGGTTTTGAAGTTGGGTGTTAGTCATGGCGTTGTTCTCCATTTTTTAATCGTTTTACGGTGTTGATTAGTTGTTCGCCCCGCAGGTCGTAGCCAACGATATTGCCTTTAGGGCTGATAAGTATTGTGCAAGGAACCGACGTGGCATTATACAATTTGAGGGCTTCCGAGTCCCAGCCCTTTAGGGTAGTGATGTGTTGCCAGTCGTCGTTGGCTATCTTGTTTTTTGTGATACAATCTGTCCAGTCTTTCTTTTTACTATCAATCGAATAGCTAAGCACCACGAACTGCGCCTTGTCGCCCGTTGTTTTTAGCGCCCGCTTGATAAAGGCGAACTCGCGACGGCAAGGTGCACACCACGAAGCCCAGAAGTCGAGCAACACGTATTTGCCCCGAAATTGCGAGAGGCAAAGCGTCTTGCCATCGGGCGTTTCGCCCTCCACGTCGGGTGCGGGGTTGCCAATTTGCATGTTAGAGGCGCGCACCAGGTTAATGAGTTTTTTGTAGATGGGGTGTTTTTCGTGTTTCGGCAGGAATGGCGCTAAACAGTTGCGATTCGATGATTTCGGGTTTAAAGTATTGCAAGAGCTGATTTTTTTAATGATGTAGAGTACCACGGGCGAATTGAGATGTTGGCAAACAAAGTGCATTGTGGCAGCTTGGAGATCGAAACTATTGGCGCAGTTGGCCGACCACTGGTAGCGTTCCATCATCATCTTATTTGCCAGTTCGCCCAGCGACATGCCCCGTTTCATACTATCAAGGCGTTGCATTCCTTTTTTTGCCCATTTCATCGGTAAGTCTTTGATATTCTGCGATGGTGTTGTTGGCCAGTGTGCCTTCAACCTTAGCATGCGAAGGATATTGGGCGTTAAAAGGGCTGAATGAGGATATTCCCAGGTTCGAGAAACAATTGAACAGCTCCGTTGTCGAAGCCCGTGATGGTGTAAGGAGTAACTACTTCGGGAGCTTCCCTTTGAAAGAGAATTGCTTGTTCATAACAGTGGCCGAGTCGATCACCACCTCTTGGCTGTTCACTTCGTGTGTTAAATACACCTTTTTAACGGTAGCCTCAGAGTAACATAGGGGAATCGTTGAGCATTGTTCCCGTGATTACGAACTGCCTTTGTGCGCCAGTCGTGAGGCTATAGGCCAGCAGCAATAAAGGTAAAGCATGTTTGGTGTGCATGGTTCTTGATTTTTTTAAATACTATCTCTAAATTCAAATTCGTTTTTCTATGGTGGCAATGGTGCGCACAGTAATTCGCTCTTTGTGCCAGGGTGGTGGCCGTTGAGCGGTGTCTTGGGGCATGCTGGGGCAGCTGTGCTAAGTCACACCTTAGAAAAGGTGTAGCATAGTTGGGCAAAGAGCGTGTGCCGAGATGGGCTGCAGGTATGCCTTAGGGTGGCATTTGCGGCCATCTTACGTGTTTGGTAGTGCGATTTTACGTTTGTTCATGGCTAAATTTTTGAGTTCTCTACTCTCTAATATTTGCCTTTCACGAGTTTACATCTTGTTATGCGAGCATTGCTCGCGCTTGCCACGTAGTGTTTAGGTGGGACATTGTGCTTGCTTCTTTAGCGGTGCGTGCGCATTTGATGCGATTAGCAGCAGAGCCAGAGCTGAAGAGCGTGTCCCAGATGATTATTATGTCATGGCAAAATTACAAAAAAATACAAATTGGGCGTTGTATTTAAAGTTTAAAAAAAGTTTAAATATTTGCATGTTTTTTTGGTGCCGTTTGGTCTTTTAAAAGTTCTTTGTTTTTCTGGTATTTCGCATTTGTTATTCTGTTTTTTTCTATATTCTGAATAATTGATAAATTGCACTGTGCGCATTGTTTAAGAACACAATCAACTTGTTGAACTATGGTGCATCAGTGCAGGTAGGGGTGGCCATGCTTTTGGTGTAGATATGGCAGGTGTGCGCATAGTAAAAGAATAAAAAACAGAAATAGCTTAGTGGGCAAGTGTTGAACAAGCGTCAGGCAGAGGTAAGGGGAGACTTTCTGGCCTAAGATAGCGCGCAGGTAGAAGTCATTAGGCTACTTCTTTTTGTTTTAATTCGGCTCTTGATAGAGCGCACGCTTCCTGGACTGATACCGAGGATGTCGCCAGCATCGGCTTCGCTTTTTGCCCATCTTACCCGTAACGATAAGGAAGAGGTATTGGCGAGAAGACAAGCTGTTGTAAGTTTCATCAAGAGAGGCGATAAAAGGCGCGTCGATAAATTTAAAAATACTCGATGAAATCGATGAAATCGTTGTTGCTCCAGTGCACCGTGGAATGGTTTTTGCACAATACTTTCGTAGAGCAATTTGCCATTACTCAGCACCTTAAGTTCTTTATCCTTAAGATTGTTTACGCGCTGTCGCAGGGCACTTAGTTCCTTGTTTGTTTCGGTTTGCGAGTGTTTAAACTGGTCGAGGCGGTCGCTATATTCGCTAATGAGGAGACGTTTTTCAAGAATGCTGCGTTTAGCTTTGGTTACTTTATACTTGTGATAGAGCACCAGCGACACCACAGCCAGCACCAGCACCACCGCTAGGCATGCCATATAGATGCGATACGAGCGAATTTCTCGTTCGCTGGCCTCGATATCAAATCGGTTTTGGATTTCGTAGATGTTATTAGTTTGCCAGTCTTGTTGTTGTTTTTCCTTAAAAATAAGTAGTGAGTCGGCCGTATCTGCAGCCCCGGCGTAGTCGCCCATCTTTTGTTTTAGCTTAAAGAGATTGTATAAAGCCTTTTCGCGTGTATACACATCATCGCTTGCCAGCGCCTTTTGTAGTAAGTCGAACGCCTTTTGGTATTCCCCACGTCGCATATACAAGTCGGTAAGGATGGTATAGGTGTAGCTGTCGGGGCGTTCTTTAAGAGCACGAAGTATAAAATTGGCCGATTTCACCGTGTCTCCCAGTTGTCTGTACGCATCGCTGATATTAGCTAGGAGCACCGTTTGCGTTTCGGTGTCTAGGTGTTTGTAATATTTAAGTGCCTCAAGCAGATAGGTAAGGTTGCTATCGGGTTTCGCCAACCCACTGTAAGCATTACCCGTGTAGGTAAGGCTATAGGCCAGCCACATATCATTTTTCCCCTTAATAGCCATTTTTCTCGCCTTTTCGGCATAGGCAAGTGCAGTGTTATAGTTTTTTGTGGTGAGGTTAACGTAGCTAATGGTGGAGTAAATTTTGTGCATCAGTGCAACGCCCCCATATCCCCTAGCTGCGTTTTCGGCCTTTTTCAAGAGTTTAACGGCAGCAGTAACGTTGTTGCGGTTGAAAAAAAGGATGCATGCCTTGTAGTAATAGGCACGAGCGAGCAGATCTTTGGGTCCGTGTTGTTCGTAGTAAAAAAACAGGAATATCAATCGAATCATTGTCGATAGGTTGCATGTCGCGATAAGCAGCTTCGGTTTTAAGTAGCGTAAAATAGGCCATTTCATCGCTATTGTCCATTTCGTGGGCAGGGATTGCCTGAACCATGGCGTAGGCTTTCTCCACCTGGTCTTTACTCAGCAAGGAGTCTATCTGCTCCAATCTGCTCGAGGTGCGGTTGTTGCAGGCGCAAACCACGGCGATTAGTGCAAACAATGTCAGTAAAGGATGTTGTTTGTCGGCGCACATCATTGTTTTTGCTTTCGTTGATAGTAGGCCGCTTCCATGGCACCTGCATAGATTAAGGTTGGTACTTCGTACAAAGTTTTGTTGCAGTTGCAGGGTTGCAACATACACAAAAAAGTCGAAGTTCACCCCATTAGCACAACAGGTTATTGGCGACTTGTTAGCAAAATTATGAAAAATAGTTCGTTTAGCGTAATTTTTTCTACTTAAAAGATGATTTCTGCAGTTATTTTGGTGCTTTTTACGGTAGAAACGCTGAAACGGCCTTCAATATTGGCATTAATAGGGTATAAAATGAGCTTGTATTAAGTAGGGGGAATTTCTTTATATTGACAAGATAAAGCCCTTATTGCGCCTGCAAAAACTTCGCTTTTTATGTCTTTGGTAAGTATTGTTTTTATGCAAGTGCCGTGACGCAATTTAACTTTAAAGGTCTCTTTTTCGTATTTTCTCAAACTTTATTTATGCTAACAGAGGGTAAAAACTGGGCTTTTCCGTTGCAAATCGAGCAAAATTGAAAATCTCCCAATGGTATCAGGGACGCCTTTGTACAAAGGGTTGTTGCAGTGCAACACAAAATACTGTTTCCGAATATCCCGTTTTGTTTGTATAAATTAATGGTGTATATTTGCAAAAGATTGTTTTGTGGCGCATACCATGGACAATAGGGGTGGTTAAACCGCTACACTTCCACCAAAACAACACCTTATATATAAGGGCCCAAAAATAAGGTAACAAAGTGGAAAGCGATAGGATGCACATCGCAAATCCAATCAACCGGCGAACAACTAACACCAAAACATGTAACAAGAAGAGTTAAACAAAAGATTTACAAACTCGAAAATTGTAATACCTATGCAAAGAAACTTATCAAGACCAATGAATGTGATGTTCTGGCTTGTAGCACTGTTGTTGTGCTGGAGTCAGGCACATGCGCAGGGCTCGAGTACCTCGGGCAACATTACGATTGAAGGCATTGTAATCGACAACAACACGAACGAACCCGTTGTTGGTGCAACATTAAAGCTGAAAAAAATGGGCTTAAGGGCACGGTGACATCAGCAGATGGAAAGTTCGTGATGCCAGGATTGTCGGTGGGCGATGTGGTTCACGTGAGTTTTATCGGCTTCAAGTCGCGCCAATTTACGGTGGGCAAGAAACGATTTGTAACAGTTTATCTGGAAGACAACGCCAATCAGTTGGACCAGGTTGTGGTGACAGGATTTCAAAAACTGAAGAAAAACAGTTTTACAGGTACGGCCACCGTGGTAACTGGCGACGAGTTGAGAAAGGTAAACGTGAAGGATGCCATGAAAGCTCTGGAGGCATTCGACCCCTCTTTCCGTATTATCGACCGTGGTGGATTTGGCTCAGACCCCAACCACATCAACGAAATCAACATCCGCGGTGCATCGAACATACAGCGTCAAGAGTTCGATGCCAACGGCCAAGCGCTGACGCGTCGCACCAGTCTTTTAGGAAATCCCAACATGCCAATCTTTATGTTGGACGGATTCGAAGTACCAGTGCAGAAGATTTACGATATGGATATCAACCGTATCCAAAAGTATGACCATCCTCAAAGATGCCGCGGCAACCGCTCTGTACGGTTCGCGCGCAGCAAACGGAGTGGTGGTGGTAACCTCGGTTCCCCCCAAAGTGGGCGAAATTCGCGTGGACTACAACACCACGATGGAACTAACCTTCCCCGACCTGTCGGATTATAATCTTACCAATGCAGCTGAAAAAAACTACAAGTGGAAAAAGGATGCAGGTTATTATACAGCCAAAGAGGCATGGCAAAGGGAAGAAAAAGAAATCTTATATAACAATCGACTGAACGAAATCAGACGCGGTGTGAATACCGACTGGTTGGCTCGCCCACTGCGTAACGTGATGAACTTCCGAAACAGTGCCACTCTTTCAGGTGGTGTAAATTCAATGCGTTACGAGTTAGCTTTTAACTACGATAACAACCGTGGTGTAATGAAAGGCTCGTATCGTAACCGTTGGGGAGGTGGTTTGAAGATTGATTACCGTTTGCGTGAATGGCTTCAGATACAAGATAATGTTACTGTGAATCGCACGTCTCACGAGGATTCACCCTATGGTGACTTCTCTTCTTATGGCGATTATTTGCCTTACGATGCTATTTATGGTGAAGATGGTGAATATCTGAAGAAGCTACCCCAGTCGGGTATTGTTAATCCTCTTTGGCAACAACAGCAATTGTCAAGTTATAGAGGTAGAGGAACCATAACCGACATTACAAATAACCTAGGTATTAATGTGTATTTCACACCAACTCTTTATTTGAGGGGTACGTTTAGTATTAGCCAAACACAAACTGATACCGATAGTTTTGTAGACCCCAAGCACCCTACATTTAAGGGCGTTGAAGAAAGTAAACGTGGTATGCTAAGTATTGGCAAAACCACTGACCTGAGATGGAATGTGAATGCAGCGCTTCACTTTAACCAGCGTTTTAACAAACACTTTGTGAACTTGACAACTGGTATTGAAGCATTAGAGGGAACCTCGCACCCAATAGGCTACGCTTATCGTGGATTTAGCCTTGGTACACAAAACAAACCTTCGTATAGTGCATCTCAAGATGGCGTGACATCTGATACCGAAACAAAGGTTCGTACCTTTGGATTGTTAGCAGCCTTGAACTATACGTTTGGTGAAGTTTATCTACTTGATGCTTCTTTCCGTCTTGATGGTTCATCACAATTTGGTGCAGAACGTCGTTTTGCTCCATTTGCCTCTATTGGTTTGGGCGTGAATGTGCATAACTACAGTTTCATCAAGCGCTTGCCTTGGATCAATACACTTCGTGTAAAAGGAACGTATGGTTCAACTGGTAAGGTTAACTTTACACGTTTTGATGTGATAAGCAGTTATAAACATGCTAACACATGGTACTATACAGGACCAGGTTATCTGTTGTCTACATTTGGAAATCCTGATTTGTCTTGGGAATTAACAAAGACCTTAGACCTTGGTCTTTCTGTGGAATTGTTCAAGAATCGTTTCTATTTAGAGGCAACTTATTATCACAAGGCCACAGACCGCATGATTGATAAGGTGAAAATTCGTCCCTCATCAGGTTTTGATAGCTACAGTGGAAACGTTGGAGGTGTGCTTAATGAAGGTATTGAGTTGAAAACAAACGTAACCGCTTTCAGAAATAAAGACTGGTCGATTGTGCTTAATGCAAACATGGCTCATAACAAAAATAGTATCACCAAGCTAAATCCTGCAATGGAAGAGTATAACAAAAAGATACGTGAGAACTACGCAACGGAAACATCTGGACGTGGAACAGCGGCTCTTCCTTTGTTGTATTACGTGGGTGCCTCCACATCGTCTATCTATGCCGTGCCATCGTTGGGTATCGACCCTGCAACAGGAACGGAGTTCTTCCGCAAGAAAGATGGAACAGTAACGCAAGTGTGGAACAAGAATGACATGGTTGTCTGTGGCGATCTTAATCCAGATATACAAGGTACTTTCGGTATCAATGTAATGTGGAGAGGTATCTATCTCAACACCTCTTTCCAATATGCATATGGCGGACAGGAGTATAATAACACACTCGTGTCTAAAGTTGAGAATGCCAATATTGAAAAAGGAAATGTTGACAGACGCGTTATGACCGACCGTTGGTATAGGGTTGGTGATGTCGCTCAGTTCTATGGAATACGCGAGAGAGGCGTTACTAATATGACATCACGTTTTGTTCAGAACAACAATTATGTGTTGTTCAGTAGCGTGGCCATAGGTTACGATTTTACAAAGCGTATTGCTTCTCTCTTCAAACTCAGCTCCCTGTCTGTTGTCTTCAATGCTGCCGACCTAGGTCGTTGGAGTACAATTAAGGTAGAGCGAGGACTTTCTTATCCTTATGCGCACACATATAGCTTTTACGTTACGCGCAACTTATTAACGGATAAACAAAAAGAAACAATTATGAAAAGTTTATCATATATGGCAATGGCCGTGACAATGGTTGTGGCGTTGACAGGATGTAACGATTGGTTGGAAGTCCCTGTTGAGGGAAAGTCAACATCGAAAGAATTGTTTGAGAAAGGCGACGGCTACAGGAGTGTGTTGCATGGCGTGTATATGAACATGGCCGAAGATGTGCTTTATGGCAAAAAAATCTGCAGTGCGGACTTGTAGACTTCTTCTCAAATCAGTATAATGTGAATGTTAGAAATGAAGACTTGAGCAGTAGAGCACTAATTGCTGCGGGAAATCGTGACTACAAAAATACGCAGTTGACACCAGAGATTAAAAACTTATGGATGTCTGCTTATAAGTGCATTGGTGCAGCTAACGGACTCATACAGAGTGTGTCTGGAGAAGATCCAAATAAATTTGCAAAAGGCGAGATGGAGAAAAATATGATCGAAGGTGAAGCAAAGGCTTTGCGCGCTTTCATTCATCTCGATCTACTGAGGTTGTTTGCTCCAGCTCCAAAAGACGATGATGGAAATGCATATATCCCCTATGTGAACACCTTCCCTAATATCTTGGCCACTCACATGAAGACAAGAGAAGTGCTAGATGCTATTATTAAGGACTTGGAAGAGGCTCGCGAATTGGTGAAACCTTACGATACCTCATTATATGGTAGTGGTGCTAGCGCATCAGGGAAAGCTCGTTTCTACAACCAGTTTGATTATGGAACAACCATTTATACCAACCGCGAAGAGTTAGATGAGTTCTTCGGCGGACGTGGTTATCGTTTCTCATACTGGGCAATAACGGCAACCTTGGCTCGTGCATACCAATATAAGGGCGCTTACGAAGACTCTTTCTACGATAAGGCGAAGGAATGTGCTGACGAAATCATTAATTGTGAGATTGTGGCAGAGGATAAAACGAAGTACTATCCATTTAAAGAAGAAAACTTTGATGGATTCTTCTACGCTGAGCGTCCAGAGGATGCTTCTGATGTACGCATGGTTGGCAACTTAATTATGGGTGTGTACCGAGACAATGTTAAGACGGGGTTGATTTCAAATATGTTGTCCCAATATCCTAGAAGGAAAAGTGTTGTTGCGCAAGATCAGTTGTTTATCGTTAATACAGATGGTCAAGATATTTTCAAGACTGTTGATAACATTGATGAGTCGGCAAACGATATTCGTTGTACACGCTTGCTTTATACACCAGAAGGAGCATACCAAACTAAGCTGTCAATGAAATGGTATGTTAAGGAGAATAATGTTGTAGAACGTGATAAGACGCTGAGTATTTTCCCGTTATTGCGCACTTCAGAGATGAGATATATTATAGCCGAGACACTTGCACGTAGAAATAACTTCGCTGGCGCATACGAAATTATCAATAACATGCGCGAAAAACGAGGACTTTCAGGACATTCTTTGGCGGTAAAGGCTACATTTGATGAGTTTCAAAAGGATTTAGTGAGAGAAGCTCAGCGCGAATGGATAAGTGAAGGACAATTGTTCTACCTTTATAAAAAGGTTAGGAGCAGGTGTTAAACGCAGTGATAATACGGTGAAACCTTTCACCAAAGCAGAGTCGGTTGTGCTGATTCCTACTGATGAAAAATCTCTAACGCATAATATCAATAGCTTATGAGAAAGTTATTTTATATGTTGCCTTTGGCAGCAATAGCTTGGTTATCCTCTTGTCAGGAACAGCCACTTACCACTTTTTGGCGATGACCATTACATATACTTCGATAAGTATTATGTTGACGAAAAAGAGCCTGGGAAACATACAGCAGACTCAACTTTCGCATCATTCTTCTTCCTTAGCGATGACGTTGATGCTGTGGATGCTGCACTCCTGGTACATATGGCAGGAAGGAATTTGACTAAGGATGAGACCTTTAAATTGAGAGTGGTGCCCGAGGGAACAACGGCTACCCCAGATGAATATAAGTTGGAAGACACGTATACCTTTAGAGCAAGAGCTACAGAAGCAAATGCTACTAATCGAACAGACACCATTCTTATTAAGATGTATCGCAGACCTAGGCTTAAAGATTTGCCTAAAGGGGTGAGGCTCATGGTGGAGCTAGTTCCTGAAGGTGGCTTGTTGTTAGGACAAACTGAACGTACACGTGCAGTTGTTATATTAACTCGCGATGCCATCAAGCCTGCTTGGTGGAATACTGAGGTGAAAGAACTACTTATGGGTGAGTACTCTCCTCGTAAATACAAACTCTTTGTAATGCATATCGACCCAACGGCATCATTTAACGAGGAGATGTTAAAAGATACTCCTTGGAAAGCTAGACAGCTTGTGCAGAAATTTAAGGAGTGGTTAGGCAAACATCCCGACAAAGCCGTTGAGGAAGACGGAACGCCAATTACCGTTAATGTGTGACACCTTTAAAAAACAAAAAAACTATGCGGAACTTTAAATATGTGTTCGTAGGAATGCTCATGCCACTAATGTTGGCATCCTGCTTTAGTGACGAAGGTAATTATGAATACGAGTCGCTCAAACCGCCTACATGGCTTGACAACTTTATGAATAGACCAATACAGGTGTTGGTTTATGGTGGACGAAATGTTAAATTGGATGGCTCAAGATACTTCAATTGGGGAAAACTAGATTCGCTGCAACGTAGCCAAGAGGTACGTTATGAGTGGAGAATGAACGGGAAGGTGTTTAGTGACCAACTGAAGGAGGAGATGACTACCGACGAATTCCTTAAGAGAATGGGGCTTGAAGAAATGCCTGTTAAGGAGCAATCTGGTGATTTTTCCATCATCGAGAAATCGTCGGGCGTAACATTCAAGGTTAAATGTACGCTGTTCTTTAAACCAGCTATTGGAGGTGGCGACTTTGTGGTGTATTCTGCTAAATCGCCTACTGAAACAAATGTAGGTAAACTAACAGTGTTCAGACTTGTTTACATTAACGAGAAAGGACGCCTCAAACAAAATTACGATTTCGGTAGATACGTACTCAACGATATTCCTGGTACACCAAAGACTTTGGATGTTGCTGTGGCAAAAAACGTGGGTGCTGCTGGTTCGCTCACTGTTATCACCGAAGAGGGCGATGCTACTGTATATAATGCTGGAAACTTGAAGAAAGAATGGGAACTCAGTTCACAATTTGCTGATGGTATTCCTGATAATTTCAAGGTTAGTGGACGAAAAAGATCAAGAGGATGGTGGCTTGAATACGCCAGCTTCAACTTGGGTGGTTACGAAAGATGGACGTTTGTTCTCTCGCCAGTTTGGTAAAAACTATTTGGGCGGAAAGTTCCTAAGCGAACCTTATTATATTGACTCGCTTGGTTACAAGATAACGAAGTTCGGACACACTAACTGGGGAGTTACCAACATCCCATGTTACGATGAGAAAAACCGAAGAGTGGTTTTGGCTACAAGCGTCAATTCTTCTGATTTCTATAAGTATCGTAGCTTCGTGGCTACACTTCATTCTAATCAGTTCTATTCGCCCGCAGAGAAAATGCCGGCTGATGCTAAGGTGTATTACCTAACAACGATGAATGGCGCTGAATATCGCGATAATCGTAATAGTTGGTTCCAAGCTTACTATACCACTCAAGGTAAATCAATGGTGGCTTGCTTCGCTGTGGATAATTACGGACGTCGATTGACCTACACAATGAACTATATGAGCCCGTATGAGGTGCCTGGACACTTGTTTACTGATGAGACGGTGTTCTTAACTGCTTCGGGAGAGCATCTCACCGGAAGTTCGTCGAAGGCTTATACCGACCTCTTCTCTGAAGGAAAAGATTTGTATGCAATCGAACGCGATGGCAATCGAACTTACTTTGGAGCTTCGGAAGTAACGATTAGGCAGATACCCTTGGAAGGTATTACATCTAAGATTACTTGCATGGTTTATGATGTGATGGACTATTGGATGGGCCTTGATGGTGAATATCCACACCTTGTTGTTGGTTGCGAAAAATGGTGATGTGCTCATTTACTACGCCGTTCCCGTTACTCATCCACGTCTTATGAAAAAAATATAATGTAGGCGGACGCGTTTCTACGATTAAACAGGTAGCTATGCCAAGTGGATATCTCGACTTATATTAAAAAAACAACTACAGCAGCTGCCCTTACCACAAGGGTGGGGCAGCTGCACAAACAAATATAGATAAAATGCAAAATATGATGGTTTTTAAAAGAACTGCCGGCGCATTTTTGATGCTATTAGCTGGCGCGTTTACACTGCAAGCGCAGAATGACAAAGTGAACCTCAACATTAGCGTGGCCAATAAAGGCGGCGCACCCACTATCACGCTTAAGAAGTCGGCCGAATGCCAAGCTTATTGTCTTGCCTTGTTCACATCAGACATCGCTGGCATCATCAAAGATGAAGTGGTTGACGGATATTTCACCGGACAAAAGAAGCCCCACTACACCGATAATGCTAAGGATAAGAAACTGGTGGATTATGGATTGGTGGTTGTTCCCGAAAAAGAATACACCCTCATCGCCCCTCGGTTATGGCAAGGATGGAAAGCCAGGTAAGGTAGTTCGTACACAGTTTGTTGCTCCTCGCAGGCAAGGTTTCTCTTCGGCGCAAGTGTTGGCACAGGTTATCAACCTCGGACCCGACAGCGTTACGGTGAAGTTCACACCCAATACCGATGTGGCTGGCTATGCACTTTGCCAGTTTGAAGGAGGAACTATCGAACAAACCGTGAAAGAACACGGACCAATGATGGGCTTCTCTAATGCTTACGATATGATTAAGCAATTTAGTGGAAAAGATTATACCACCGAAAAGCAACACACTTGGCGCGAAATGGTGCCAGATGCTAACTATGAGATTTGTGTGTTGGCATGGGATAAAAATGGTGTATTCCAAGAAATTACTAAGGTTCCTGTTACAACCAAGAAGCTTGGCGGACCTGGTGAAGCCACTGTAGAAATTAAGATTGGTGAATTTGGTGGTAGCAAGAAGGGTGGTTATTTCAAGATGTTACTTACACTCCTAACGACCAAGCTGCTTTTGCATCGCGACATCATCATCACCGAAGAGGCTTTCAATAAGGCCGACATGGGTAATTTTGGCGTAATCAAGATGTTGCAAACCGACCATCCCAAAGATATCTACTGGAACCAATACCGTGTAGACAGAGCTAGATGGAACGCCACTCCACTCACCACCTACTACGCTTGCTCTATTGCCAAGAACGTAGACGGCAAGTGGGGAGAACTCAAAAAAGGTGAAGTTTACCACACCTGCAGCTAAAGAATAAAAACAAACTCTTTGCACTAGCTTCTGGCTATCATGTAATATTCAGTTGGTGGGTTTTGCTTATGCCTCGTCGTTGGTATAAAACCACACTAAAGGCATTCGCAAAAACAGTTCACCAAGGCCTACTATGCCTATAAACTTAGTGATGAGCCACCAATTCAACAGAATGGAGTGGGGAGGCCAACCTTCATTGGCCACCCAATAACTAATGATACTCGTATTTAGTTGATGGTAGGATGATACCGCACCCGGTGTGTTTTACTCCTCCATACGCATATCGCACTATCCAACTTAACATAATCTTAGGGGTGTTTCCTAATAAGATAAGCCCCATAACCTTGCGAATGCGGAGTGAGAAACATCCGGGGCGGTTCTGCCAGGATGCTATTTGCAACAGTGGCACGTTTTACGCTGTCTAAAAACCTAAACCACTTATCGAAACAAAAATGAATAACTTGAAGACAATTCTATCTGGTTGGGCTTTTTTAGCCCTGCTTTTTACCCACTAGCTTGCGTGGGCAAAATGCTAATCAGGCCCCGCCTATCCCCGTTGATACAGCTGTGAGGATTGGCACGCTGCCCAACGGATTGACGTATTACATACGCCATAACAATTGGCCCGAACATCGAGCCGACTTCTATATTGCCCAAAAGGTGGGCTCTATACAGGAAGAAGAGAGCCAAAGAGGTTTGGCCCACTTCCTAGAACACATGTGCTTTAATGGAACGAAGCATTTCCCCGGCAACGAACTTATTCGCTACTTGGAGACGCTTTGGTGTGAAGTTTGGTGGCGACCCTCAATGCTTACACCTCTATCGACCAAACTGTTTACAATATTTCTAACGTGCCCACAATGCGCCAATCAGCACTCGATTCGTGTTTGCTGATTCTAAGCGACTGGGCCAATGCGCTCACACTCGACCCAGCCGAGATTGATAAAGAACGCGGAGTGATACACGAAGAGTGGCGCGAACGCACCGGGCCTAACATGCGAATGCTCGAACGCAATCTACTTAAATTATATTCGGGAAGCAAATACGGTGCTCGCTTCCCTATAGGACTGATGAGTGTGGTAGACAACTTCAAACCTAAAGAGTTGCGCGACTACTACGAGAAATGGTATCATCCCTCTAATCAAGGCATCATCGTTGTTGGTGATGTTGATGTGGCACACACCGAAGCCATGATTAAAAAGCTTTTCGGCCCCTTAAAGAACCCCGAAAACCAGGCTAAGATTGAAGATGTGGCTGTGCCTGATAACGAAGAACCCATCATTGTGGTGGATAAAGACCGCGAACAGCAAAGCAGTGCTGTGGAGGTGTCGTTCAAGCACGAGGTTTGGCCCGATTCAAAGAAGGCTAATGTTGATTATCTTCTTGCCAATTATGCCAAGAATATGGCTCTAGGTATGCTCAACGACCGTTATGCCGAGGCTGTACAAAAAGTCGGCCGATTGCCCTTATCTTGGCGCTTCGGCTGCCGATGGCAACTTTATCTTTGCCAAAAACGAAGGGCGCTTTCACCATCAGTGCCACACCACGAGACATGGCAGGGGTCGGCTGCTGCATTGCAAGCTGCCTTGGTTGAGGCTCACCGAGCTGCCAAGTTTGGATTTACTCAAGGCGAATACGATCGCGCTAAGGCCAACTTGCTCAGTGCTTTGGAAAAGGCTTATAATGGTCGCGACAAACGCGGAAACGCTTCTTTTGCCGATGACTACAAAGGTCATTTCCTTTCGCAAGAGCCTATCCCCGCCTTCGAAGACTATTATGAGATAATGAAGCAGTTGGTGCTCAACATCCCCTTGGCCGACATCAATAGCATCCTTCCTCAGTTGTTGCCCAACAACGACCGCAACATGGTTATCGTAAGTTTCAACAACGAACAAGACGGTAATGTTTATCCCACACCCGAATCGCTGCTCGCTGCTGTACATGCAGCTCGTAGCACCAAGGTTGAACCCTATGTTGATACCGTAAAAGAGAAGCCATTGATGACGAAGTTGCCTCGTCCTGGCAAGATTGTTAAGGAAAAGAAGAATGCCGAATTGGGTTACACCGAACTTAAACTCTCTAATGGTGTAACGGTTATCCTGAAGAAAACCGACTTCAAGAAAGACCAAGTTAACTTCGCTGCAAGTGGTCATGGTGGCAAATCGCTTTATGGTGCTAAGGATTATACCAACTTGGCTGTGTTCAACGACATTGTTGCAATTAGCGGACTTGGTGGTTTCAGCAACATGGAATTGCCCAAAAATTCTTGCTGGTAAGATTGCCAATGCTGGTCTGTCTATGGGCGATAAGTACATGGGCATGTCGGGTGGCTCGTCTAAACGCGATGTAGAAACGATGCTGCAGCTGGCATATCTCTACCTCTCTGGCCACATCACCAAAGACGCACAATCGTTCTCGGCACTCATGGATTCGTGGCGCACGGCTCTCAAGAACCGCTCTTTAAATCACGACATCGCTTTCAACGATTCGCTCGTGGCTACCGTTTACGGCCATAACCCACGCTTGTTGCCCGTATTGGAAAAAGATTTACCCGACATCAATTACGACCGCATTCTGCAAATAGCACGTGAACGCACTGATAATGCAGCTGCATGGACCTTCAGTTTCATTGGCGACTTCGACGAACCGCTGCTTCGTAAGCTCATTTGCCGTTATCTTGGCTCGTTGCCCACTAAGGGTAAGGTGGTTAAGGGTCATCTCACCAGTTCGTTTGTTAAAGGAAAGATTGAGAATGTGTTCCGTCGCAAGATGGAAACGCCTAAGGCAATGGCCTGTGTGATGTGGCATACCACCGATGTTCCTTACTCTGTAGAAAACGCTGTACGCATGAATATGATTGGTCAGATACTTTCGATGGTCTACCTAAAAACCATCCGCGAAGATGCATCTGCTGCTTATTCGGTATCGGCTGAAGGTGGAGCAACCATCGATGGCGACTATCACGACTACTCGGTGCTGGTTACTTGCCCCGTAAAGCCCGAGAAACGCGACACCGCAATGACCATCATCTATCGCGAAGCAGATAACATGACTCGCACCTGCGACGCTGCTATGCTCGACAAGGTGAAAGAGTATATGCTCAAGAGTGTGGCTAGCGCCGAAAAAAACCAATGCTTATTGGAGTGGCGTTATCAACATGTATCGCCGTCATGGCATCAACATGCACACACGCTATCGCGACATGATTAAGCAACAGACGCCCGAAAAGCTCTGTGCGCTGATGAAGCAAATACTTCAAAGTGGCAACCGCATCACGGTTGAGATGCTGCCACAAGAATAAAGGGTTGAAGCTGAATGGTTAAATAGAAGCTGTTGAGAGGTGAAAGGGCGCTGGGTGAGAAGATGAAAAGGTGCACACACCAGTAATGGCCAATGCTTAAAGGCGGTGAATCTATATAAGACGATGGGTTAGCGAACCCCTTAAATCACCCGTCCTCACGCTCATGAAGCGTGGAGCAAGCATATTTTCACCTTTGTCTCCTTGCTCTTCTGCCTCTCATTCACAGATTCTACATGTCTTTACAGCTATTAAGTGAAATATAGAATAATATTAAAATGTTTGTGATTTAATGGTTTGATGAATTAATGGAACAGGAAACTGGTTCGCGATGAATAGGTTGCTGCAGAGAAGCTGAGAGGGGAAGGTTGGTCTTCATGCCCCTTTTGTTTGGGCAGAATCCCCTCTTTTCCACTTCTCTGCTCCATTAATTCCAACTACAGTCTTTGCACTGATAGTTGTAGGCTTGTGGACTTAGCATGTAAACGCTAGTCCCAACCGCCCAACCACCAATGGCATAGGGCTGTAGCCGCTGAGCGGTTGCCCTGTCTAGAGCACTTAATTGGAAAGGTAAATGGGTGAGAAAAATAGGAAAGCTGAAAAACTTCTAGCTGTTGCGTGTATGGCAATAGCCTAGCGCCTATGTTTGTTTTCAACTTTCCTATTTTTTTCCAACTCGTTCTAAAACTGGTCTTTTTAGTACAGTTTTCAGTTCTAGTCTTAACTGGTGTTGCTTATTTTTTAGGGGGAGAATGATTAGCTATCTACCCCAATATACAAGTAAGTGGCGCCAGATTAAGCCCAACACATCGAAGCACTAAGCCCCAAAGAAGCGCCCCACACACTGCGTGCGCAACTTTTATAGCCAGTCTTCGCACTTTGTCTTTCCCAGTCTTTGCTCTAGTAAAAATATCAGACGCTACGTTTGGAGAAGTGAGTATGATAAGAGAGAGAATTAAAAAAATTTAGCATCATGCTCCTCTTCTCTTCACGTAGCGCTTTTTTTCTTTGTTTTATGGCTTAACGGTGTACATTCGCCAGCCGTCTCCGCTAAAAATTTTTCTTCAATAGTCTCGTTTGCCGTTTGGCTTGTCCTGCCCAATGAGCATTATCATTGGTTTCAACGCTTTGTTCAACTTGCAAAATGTCAGCAAGTAGGGGCTATCCATTAGATTTCTTACGACAGTTCGGGATAAGAAAGTGCCCTAAAAAGTTGGTAACCTCACTATTGTTTTGTAACTCTATAGTTGTAAATCAATAACTTACAAAAACATATATAGCGATGATTACCACAGACAAAGTTACAGAAATATTTTTGTATATTGGATGAGTTCTGTAAGAATTCTTTGAGAACCTCTTCAACCAAGGCATCCATCTCGTTCATGGGCTCAAACCAAACATCAAAAAAACAAGCTTATGCCCTTGTGGGACAAGATGATGCTGCGCAAGCGATATATAATAGAATGCATCAACGAACTGCTCAAGAACAAGGCCAACCTTGTTCATTCACGCCATCGCTCCGTACATAACTTCCTTATGAATCTCTGTGTGGCATTGGCTGCATACTGTTTCTTCGAGAATAAGCCCGAAGCACTTCCCGTGCGCATTGAAAAAGACTAGGCAATTGGAACTTTTCTAAGCAAATCCTTATCCCTGAACTGGCGTAACCCTCATAAATAGAACGAACTATGGAATACGAATCCATCAGCAAAAGAAACACCCTGAGATGAAACAGCTCGTCTCGGGCATCAAATACCTAACGAAGAGTGTGCGAACAACAGTTCAGACACACCGTCCTCTGTTTGAGGGTGAACTCTATCTAACAGGGCGAGAGGTATGCAAAAGGCTCTTCCTCTCTCCCCGCACCTTACAGGATTATCTGGACAAGGGTATTTTCCCATACACGCAGATTGCAGGAAAGATACTCTATCGTATGTCTGACCTACAACGGATTTTACAAGAGAATTATGTAAACAGAAACCTACATCAATAATGATGCGGGTTATCTTTTTCTCATCTCTTGAAAAAAATCTTTGTTGCTTTGCATCAAAAATCTTAGTTTCCTCCAGAATATCTCAAAAAATTTTATATCTTTGCAGTCGGGCGTATTATATGCTCATATTTTTTGGTAAAAAAGAGGCGTTATGCCCTATTCTTAGTATGTACGAAGCCTGAGAAACTTCCCAACAATGTGACAAGAAAGGTCGTAATAGTCTCCACGCATATAGCGTGGGGCTGTTATTCCCACATCTGTCACAAAAGGTTTTCTCAGGGCCTGTACATTAAGACGTGGAGCATACAGTTCCACGCTTTTTGTATATTAACATATTAAATAAAAACGGTCCATAGGAATTGTACGACCTAAAGAAATCTATTATGGCTATTTCAATGATTGAGCGCCACGGTTCTTGGTATGACATCTTTGACGAACGTGGTAAGAAGACAAAAATCTGTTAGTGAAAAACATTGGAGAAATAATGGGGCATAGCTCAAATTTCTTTATTGTTTTGAAAGGTAGTTGGTATGACCTTTATGACGTGCAAGGGAAAAAGTATAAGTCCTTAAGCTCCAATATTGGTATGTTTGTAAATGTTAGTGGTGATACTTTTGTTGTTAGAAAAGGCTCATGGCTTGATACTTACGACCGATTCGGTAAAAAAGTTAGCTCAAGAGCAGCACGCTAAATTCATTTTGTGTCCTCCAATTCAGAATTTGAATTGGAGGCTAAAATAAAACATCATTATGGAATCATCAACAAACATATCAACACTGTTGGCAGGAAAGTCAATCAGTGTGCCTAACTATCAACGAGCTTATTCCTGGGATACAGATCTCTCAAACAAAAGCCCAAAACAAGTCAACACATTCCTGTCAGACATACAAGATTATGTAAACAGCCACTCCTCTACAGCATACTATTTCGGTCATTTTCTCTTTGAGGAGAAAGGAGAGAACGAGTATGCTATCATAGACGGACAGCAGCGGTTGACAACAACCGTTATCTTTCTGTCTGCCCTCTATAAGCGATTGAAGGAGATTAGAAGCACTAGAAAAAGGTGAAGATTTCGATGATGACTTGTATATAGCCTATTGCAACACCATCAAGCAGAGAAGTCAATATCGCTTTTCAACAGTGGATTATGACAATCAGATGTTCCGGGACTATATCATAGACCAAACGTCCACTGATCGTAGTGAAATAGACACTCTTTCAAAAGCGAGAATTGCGGATGCATTTGATTATTTTAAAGTACGCCTCGCAGACATCGAAGAGAAAGATCTCTTAGCTCTTCTCAACGCCATCACCCATGCTGCATGCACTACGCATGTGGTAAAGGATGCCGCCGAGGCTGTACAGATGTTTATCTTTCAAAACAATCGTGGGAAGAAACCTACCAAATTGGAAATCATTAAGGCTCAGTTTATGTATCATATACATTTACATGCGCCAGCTGAAGAAACAGAATCCATTTTGGCAGACATGACAGAGAGATTTGAGCATATCTATAAATCAATTAGTCTAATAGAGAGCTATCTCGATGAAGATAATATTCTGAATTATAGCGTCAAGATTTGTAGAAATAATTTGGATGATATCAGTTCCGCAGACTTTGTAAATGAAAAATTTAGATAAAGCCGATAGTATTGCTTTTATACGTGACTTCACACGTTTATTGGCTTCTTGCTTTACCCAAGCTGCTAAATTCCTCCAGCAAGAAAAAGGAAATATGGTCTATCATGCTTTGTTGGTGTCGGCAGACAAAGGTCTCATGTTCCCATTTGTTATTAAAGCCATGCGTAATGGTATGGAACAAGATGGACTAAACCTATTGGCAAAATCTTTGGAACAAATATTCTTGCGTAATCGTATTATCGGTACTCGTGCGAATTTACTGTGGCGTCTCAACAAATGCTATCAGGAAATGGAATCTAATGCTATGACGGTTGTCAATCATATTGAATGGATGAAGAGTCGAAAAGATTGGTGGGGATTTTGGAATAATGAAGAACTTGCTCGTTGCCTCAATATGGGGATGAATCATCAAACCGCAAAGATTCTCTTATGGAAATACGAAAACTATCTGATAGCAAGCGGAAAGTCTGGTTATAGTCCTGTCAGATATGACAGCATCGCGACTCCACACCTTGAGCACATTGCACCACAAACCGAAAAACACAGAAGCTGATAATGGTTATTGCCCTTATGATGAAGAGTTCTATAACCGATATTTGGAATGTTTGGGCAACTATTTGCTGCTGTCTGGCAGTCATAATATGTCATTGAGCAATGGCAGATTTCAGATAAAGCGTGATAGTTACACATACCTACAACAACAGTCAGAAGTTCAGAGAATGACGGAGAATGACCTACTTTTGGGACAAAGAGAAAATTCATCAGCGTCACTTAAAGATAGTCAACTTTTTGATACAAGCACTTTAAAAAAATAATAGCATGAGTAATAAATTAGAAAAAGGCTATAGAGTGGTGTGTCTTTCAAAGTAGATGGCTTCAAGTTCCTGTATATCTTGGTATGTGCGTCGTGATGGGAATGTATTCTTACGTTTTTTTGTAAAGAAGTCATACATAGCCTGATAAACATAGAGACTTTCACAGAAGAAACGATGCTTATGCTGGCCATAGGTATTGTGGATGTTTCAATGGTTTTGAATTTAATCATTGTGTGCGTAATTGAGGATACTGGTCGTTTGTCAGCAGACTGGAGATTATTGAGAAAGACAAGGATAGTAATCAGTTCGGTTATCTTGGTAAGATAAATCCAAATGCATTAAAGCACAAATTGATGATTTCGCTAATCAGTATTTCTGCCGTTCATTTATTGGAAACGTTTGTAGCTGAGAATATTGACACACAACATACGATAATGCAAATTAGCATTCATATCGTATTCGTTTTATCCGCTTTGGGCATTACATATATGGATAAAAATCGGGCATACACAGCATTAAATGCAGGATAGAGAATAAAAGTTCGAGTGAAGGAGAATTGCTATATTGAGACCTCTGCAAAACCTTCATTTATAAAAAGAACCATTTAGTTGTGTTTAGAAGCATATTCTAACGTATATATTACGCCAGTTCGGGATAAAAAAGTGCCCTAAAAAGTGGTAATCTCGCTATTATGTTGTAGCTTTATAGTTGTTAATCAATAACTTACAAAAACATATATAGCGATGATTACCACAGACAAAGTTACAGAAATATTTTGTATATTGGATGAGTTCTGCAAGAATTTAGATGCCGAGTTAACTAAATACCTACATATCGCCCCATAGACGAGGGATATAAGCGCATGCGAAACCGCAAAGGACAGATGTCCAAGAGCGAAATCATGACCATCCTGTTGTACTACCATTTTGACTCTTTCCGCAACTTCAAGCACTATTATCTCTTCTTCACCATAGGTGCTCTACGGCAAAGTATTTGCCGATAAGGGCTACATCAAGCAAGAGTTCTTTGAGAACCTCTTCAACCAAGGCATCCACCTCGTTCATGGGCTCAAATCAAACATGAAAAACAAGCTTATGCCCTTGTGGGACAAGATGATGCTGGGCAAGCGATACATAATAGAATGCATCAACGAACTGCTCAAGAACAAGGCCAACCTTGTACATTCACGCCATCGCTCCGTGCATAACTTCCTCATGAATCTCTGTGCGGCATTGGCTGCATACAGTTTCTTCGAGAATAAGCCCGAAGCATAGCCCGTGCGCATTGAAAAAGACTAGTCAACTGGAAGTTTTCTAAGCAAATCCTTATCCCGAACTGGCGTATTGCCTGTTTCCAAAGAAGCCGTGTATCAATGTGCAAAGGACTATTGATACACAGCTTACTTTGTTTTTGAATTCGTCGAACTCACGTTAGTTAAAAAAAGAATTGCTGTTGGGAAATAGTTGTTAGAAGAATGCAAGGCGTGCGTAGCATCAATGAACCTTTACGCAGAGAAAAGGAGAACTTTTGTTTGCTTACGATTCAGCTATGGTTTTCCAAATCCAATTCTGTTTGGCTATAATAACTTTTTGTTTAGCATAGCTTGTTTTTGTTCTCTAAAAATACATACCTTTGCATCGGCAAATATAATAAAAAACCACTCTCGCTAGGTGCAGCTAAGGATTTGTATTCTGGACTTCAAAGCATTCCAGTAAAAACGTATTGCATACGCAGAGGTATTCTTGGCTGGTAGACTTGGAAGTACTTGGGGAGGTATGATAATAGAGAAGAAGTAGAAAAACACGTCTACGTAATTATAATTAAGTAAGAATGAAGAAGATAGTCCTGATTTTAATGTTGGCCATCGTCTTTAATGGCATTGCCAACGCGCAGCATGAAGTGAAGTCGTTATCGTTACAGCCTAAAAATAGGGGTTGAACTTGTCGAAACTAACCAACCACTATGATTCTGATTTTAAGCCGGGGATGGTTGTAGGGCTTGATGCAGAGTGGCAAACTAAGGCCAAGTTTGGTTGGTCTGTTGGTCTGCTTTACTCGCAGCAGGGAACTAAGTACGCTTTGGGCGACTTTAAGTACACTTACAATTACGACTATATTAATGTGCCAGTGTTGGCTAACTTCTATGTTGCAAGAAACCTTGCTCTTAAAACGGGTTTGCAGTTAGGCTTTAATGTAAGCAATGGCCTTACCATTAAGGGTGCTGGCACGAAAGAAAACCGCAACGACCCCGATGTTAAAGCGGTGGAGGCCTCGATACCTTTGGGCATATCGTACGAGTTTAATCAGTTTGTGGTTGAGGCACGATACAATCTAGGGTTGACGTATGCCGTGCCCCGCACCAAGTTTAGCACTTTCCAATTTACGCTTGGCTACCGGTTTGATGTGGTTAAGGGAAATTAAGGATAGCTTATGGCTTAGATAGGCTAAATGGAGTTTGGTCTGATTTAGGCGAATCGAACTTGTTTTTTTGCTATAACTTAGTCGTAAAGAAAACTCCAATAGAAACAGACGGCCTGCAATGGCCTGCTAATACGCGAGGGTTTTTGCGCTTGTTGGCAGACAATTGCGGGCTGTTTATGTAACCTGAGAAGTAAATTCATATTTAACTTGACAAAAACATTTTCCCGCTCTGCCTTTTGTAATTGATGGTTACTTGTGGTGAAAAAGCTTTTTGTGTTAGATGTAGTAAGGGATAACTATTCTCTGTGCATATCCTCTTTTGCCGCTGTAGCACGTTGTTCTTCTGCAAATTTATTGCACTTCGTTTTGGAACTTGCAGTATGGTGATGTGTTTTAAACGAAAATAGGATAGCACCCCTAGCCCACGCCACAATAGAGAATGGTGCAGGTAGGGGTTGTGCTTTATCAAACACAAAGGGCATTGCGTTGATGATGCAAACCGGTTTTTTTGTGTTTATGATGTTAAAAGAGTAATAAAACTTTACAAAAACACGCCCCTCGACTCATCGCATTCTAGAGAAAACAGATGCTTAAAAAGCATGAAATTAGGCCGTTTTTTTAGCCCTCTTTACTTTATTTTTTTACATTCACTTTCTGCAAAAATATCGGCATTTTTGCACCATTTAGCCTTTCTATTTGCTCGATTGCTCTCGATTTTTTTCATCATCCGAAAAACGGGTTTTAATCGCTAAAATACTACTTTCTTTGGTCGTTTTTACCTGTAAAAACGCATTTTTTTTAGTTGTTTTGGCGACCATAAAATGCTGTCTTATCCGTAAAAATGCAGCATTGAGTCTTGCGTTTTGCACCATTTTACCTTGCGTTTTGTAGGAGTTAGCGCTGCGTTTTTGCACGAGTTAGCACTGCATTTAGCACGAGTTAGCACTGCGTTTAGCACGAGTTAGCACTGCATTTAGCTACGAGTTAGCACTGCGTTTTTGCATGAGTTAGCAATGCGTTTTGCTACAAATAGCACAAATTTTAGCGCTAAACACCGTTTATTTCGTCAAAAAAATTCGCTTTATTTGCAATGGGTGGCGAAGTGGTTTTTTTGGTTAAGCAAACCCCTCGCGAGAATCGATTATTTGCCACCGAGTGACTAGTTGGTGAGAAAAAGCCACTCATAATGTTAAATTCTCTGCCGAATATTTTACAGTTTAAGTATGTGTTCTTTCTTAAACTTCAACCGATGACCATACCGCTTATTGCATGTTTTATCTTGTTTTCATTGCTTCCACGTCATTTTTCGTTTGCTTGTCGGCATCCTGCTTGTTTTATTCTTTTGGTGTAGCGCATTACGCTTTCAAGAAAACCACAGGTCATTCCCCATCAACAAGCGCGCCATTGTAGCTGAGCATTAGTTGTTTGAGCAATCGCTTAGTGCCGAATGTTTCTAAAATGCTGCACAATCGCATTTTTGAGCGTTCATTAGCAACGAGCGTCTAACCCAAAAGCGTGGGACAAAGACACAAAAAAATAAGTCCGGCAACATCGCTGCTGTCGGACTTCAGGAAAACTAATTCTACCAAATAAAAACTAAATATCAATCAAACTAAACATTACTAGTGTTATGTGTCGCTACTCTATTGAGAGCGTATTTCTTAGCCATGGCAATGCGCAAGCAAGCTTGGCATTGCCCAATGGCACAACTAAAACCATTTAAATTATGACCATCAGCCTTAGCCAATCTCAATGTTTCTAAACTGCTTTTGTTCTTCCTTCACCACCTTGGGTAAGTCAACAGTCAGCACACCATCGTTTACACGGGCTGCGATAGCTTCGCGATTAACGTCGTCGGGTAGGACAAGTGTCTGTTCATATTTAGAATAGCTAAACTCCCTTCGTAGGTAATGCGTTTTTTCGTTCTCGTTGGTTTCCTCGCGTTTTTGTTCCAATTTGATGTTCAGGTTGCCGTCTTCGTTCACGTTAACACTGAAATCTTCTTTCTTTAATCCAGGTGCAGCAAGTTCAACGGTATATTGTTTATCGTTCTCCAATACATTGATAGCAGGAGCCGTTGCGTTGGTTCGAGGCATGAAGTTGGTGTTTAAAAAGTCGTCGAACACTTCGGGCAACCACGAATTTCTTCTCATTACTGGTAACATAATCATATCTCCTATCTTTATAAGTTGTTGTTTGTAATTTTCGTTCTATGTTTTAGCCTTGGCTTAGCCTTTAGCTTCACAAGCCTATACACAAGTTTCTGTACCAACGAAATAATATACGCCAAATTGGCAAAAACGATGTGCCAAAAATGACAAACCATTGTATTCGTTATTGCTTGTTTATAGCCGTTATGTGTTTATTTTATAATTAGTTATGCTGTTTAGACCGCTCAGTGGCAAATATAATTATGGTTTAGGGCAAACACAATGGGCGAAGATGTGTGAGGCATGTTGCGAGTTTAAGTTGGCGTTGTATTTTTTTATCATTGTGATTAACCCCCTTTCGCTCATTTACAAGCCCACAAGTTTACAACCATAACCATGTTTAGCCCTTGCAAAAAGCAATAAATAGGCTTTTTCGTTTTTTTCACCTTTATTATCATCCCTAGTCACTTACGAACTCAAAAAAATACTTATCTTTGTCCACGATAACTAAAAATATAGCTCTGCATAAGGGCCTCAGCCGTGAGGCATCTCCCCACTTAATAAATATGCCAAGAAGCACACGCTAACAATCTTAACAACAATTTTTTTACACAATAATAATAGGTATCAAGATGTTAATTACAACAACTCCCACCATCGAAGGGCGTCCCATACAAGCGTATAAGGGCGTAGTTACAGGCGAAACGATTGTAGGCGCCAATGTATTTAAAGATTTTTGGCTGGCATACGCGATATTATCGGTGGTCGTAGTGGCTCTTACGAGAAAGTTTTGCGCGAAGCTAAAGACACATCTCTAGCCGAGATGCAACAGCGAGCAGCAGAATTGGGAGCCAATGCCATTGTTGGTGTTGATATAGACTACGAAACAGTGGGCCAAAAATAGTTCGATGCTCATGGTGGCTGTTAGCGGTACAGCGGTGGTAATCTAAGTATTATCACGTTAGGGTCACATTTTCATATACCTTCGTTGCATGTTAGTTCATCTTTGTAGCACAAAAATAGGGGTGGCAATGTGCTAATCATGAAACCAAAGGCTAAAAAATAACGGCAGCCAACAAGACGTTGGAGTCGAGATAAAAGCCCATTCTAACCACGAAAATTAACTAAAAACAATAACAACTATCAATGACTTGTTTATCGCAAATTAAAAGTAAGAAGCCATTCGGCCGTGGTCAACGCGCTTCGTGCCAATCCCTTGCATGGGCAATAGCCTGTCTTTGCTTGTTTAACACGGCCGATGTCATGGCCGAGAGTCGCGCATCGAGGCACGACAACAGCAAAACAGCCGTACTGGCACAAGATAATAAGGCCACAATTACGGGCACAGTGACCGACGGAAATGGCGAACCACTGGTGGGAGCAACCATCTCGGCCAAGGGTAAAAACGAAAATGCAGTGACCGATATCGACGGTCGGTTTGCCATTAATGTTCCAGTTGGTACAATGCTCACTGTGTCGTATATCGGCATGGAGGCTAAAGAAGTGGTGGCCCAGCGCACAATGAACATCGTGATGAGCGACAATGTGAAGATGCTCGACGACCTAGTGGTGGTGGGTTACGGCGTGATGAAGAAGAAAGACCTCACGGGAAGTATTGCCTCTGTGGGTGCAACAGACATCGCCAACGCGCATGCCACCAACCTTTCTACGGCCTTGCAGGGTGCAGCAGCAGGACTTACTGTTACGCGCAACAGCGGAACGCCCGACGGAAAGCCCTCGTTGCTAGTGCGCGGCGTTACAACCATCAGCGATACCAGTCCGCTAGTGATTATCGACGGCGTACCTGGCGACATCGCCAACGTTAACCCCGATGACGTGGAGACGCTCTCTGTGCTCAAAGATGCAGCATCGGCAGCCATCTATGGTTCGCGTGCAGCAGCCGGTGTTATACTCATTACCACCAAACGAGCCAAGAACAACGAGATAAGTCTTAACTACTCGTTCGAGCAGGCTTACACCAAGCCCACTGTATTGCCTAAATACGTGGGTTGGAAACGTTTTATGCAAATGGTGAACGAAACGCATTACAACGACAATCCTACAGGTGGCGAATATCAAACCTATGCCAAAGACCTGATAGACAATTACGAACGCAACAACGCTACCGACCCCGACAAGTACCCCATCACGCAATGGGAAGACTATTTGTTTAAAAAAACACAGCCTCGCAGCAAAACCCATTCGCTCAGCATCATGGGTGGTGGCAAGAACGTTCGCACCAAGTTGTCGTTGCGTTACGATAAAAACGCGGGTCTATACGCCAATCGCAATTTTGAAAGATATATCGCCCGCCTGAACAACGACCTGGATATCAACCCTTATATTGAGGCACATGTTGATGCCAATTTTGCTTATACCAAGTTGGCAACACCACATAACAACCCCTTTGAAAGCGGGGCACGCAACATTCCGCCCATCTATGCCGCTTATTGGCGCAATGGCAACTATGGCGATGTGAAGGATGGCGAAAACATTTTGGCCAAGATTAACGAGGGCGGAACGGTGAAAAACATCCGATTATAGCATTGCTGCAAAGGGCGAATTGGTGGTGAAGCCATTGAAAGGACTACGCATCTCGCTGGTGGCAGCGCCCAATTTCACTTTCCACAATGTGAAAGACTTTGTTAAAGAACTAACATACACACGTGCCGACGACCCTCTTACGGTGGCTGGTCATGTGGGAGGATTTCGCACCACGTCGCTAACCGAGACGCGCAACACACACTACGACCTCACCACACAGGCCTTAGCCAATTACACACACGACTTTGGACTGCACAGTCTCACGGGCATGGCAGGCTTTGAGTATTATTACATGCGCGACGAAAACCTTTGGGCAAGTGGTGATAAGTTTCAGATGACAGCCTTTCCATACCTCGACCTTTCGCCGAGAGACGCTCGCAACAATGGCGGTAACGCGCTGGAATACTCTTATCGCTCGGCATTTGCCCGTGTAAACTATGCTTACGCCAATCGTTATTTGCTCGAAGCCAATGTGCGCTACGATGGTTCGTCGCGCTTCCACAAAGATTATCGTTGGGCAACATTCCCCTCGGTATCGGCAGGTTGGGTTATCTCTGAAGAGAAATTCTTTAAAGACAACGTGCGTTGGATGGATCATTTTAAGTTGCGCGCATCGTATGGCCAGCTAGGTAACGAGCGCATAGGAAGCTATTATCCCTATCAATCGTCGATAAGGTTTGGTTCGGCGCTGCTGCTTAACGGCACAACGCCCGTAACAGTGCCATCGGCCGCACAAGTAAAATATGCCGTTAGAGACATTACTTGGGAGACAACCGAGACCTGGGACGTGGGTTTTGATGCCCATTTGCTTGATGCCCGCCTTGGTATCACGTTCGACTGGTATCGCAAAAACACGCGCAACATGTTGTTACCCGTGCAAATTCCCATCTTCTTGGGTTACGAAAAATCCCGACGTTAACGCAGGCGACATGCACACCAATGGCTTCGATCTAGAACTAAGATGGCGAGACAGAATAGGGAAGGTGGACTATTGGGCTGCACTTAACCTATCAGACTACACCTCGACGATGGGCAACATGCGCGGAACAGAATTTACTGGCGTGAAGATTAACCGCGAAGGCAGTGAGTTTATGAACTGGTATGGCTATGTTTGCGATGGTATTTACCAAACACAAGCCGACGTGGACAACTCGCCAAAGCTTAATAACAATGTTGCTGTGGGCGACTTGAAATACCGCGACATATCAGGACCCGACGGAAAACCCGATGGAAAAATCTCGGCCGAGTACGACCGCGTGCCGCTTAAAGGTTCTTTGCCCCACTTTGTGTATGGCTTAAACCTCGGCGCAGCCTATAATGGCTTCGACTTTGGTTTGAGTTTCCAAGGCGTTGGCAAGCAATGGAGCCGCAAAACACCTGTGATGGTAGAGGGATTGGTGAACAACTGGACCAACTTCCCCGAACTAATCGACGGCCAGTATTGGAGCAAATACAATACAGCAGAACAAAATGCAGCAGCCCAATACCCACGACTAACCGACACCAGTAGGGCAAACAACTACACCATGAGCGACTTTTGGTTGTTCAATGGTTGGTATTTGCGTTGCAAAAACATCACGCTGGGTTACACCTTGCCTAAGAACATCACGCAGAAGGCATTGCTAAAACAAGTGCGCGTGTACCTCTCGGCCAACGACCTCTTTGCTATTAGCAACTATCCCAAGGGCTGGGACCCCGAAGTAACCGACAACGGCTACCCCATTATGCGCTCGTTGATGTTCGGACTTAACGTAAACTTCTAAACATTCCACACCACATGAAACGCAATTTCATTAGAAATATATTGGCGGTAGCACTTGTTTTCATCGCCACTGCTTGTCACGATCTCGATATGAACCCGCTTTCTTCGGCTGCAACGGGCAACTGGTATCGCGACTTACAGCAAATAGAAATGGCTCTTAACGCCTTAGACTCGGCCAAATATTGGCGTCCCGAAGGCGATAACCAAACCGATTGGAGCGACGATGCCGTGTATCGCAACGCCCTAACCGAGATGGAGAACGCCACACTCACCAGTTCTTACCACCTGGTTGAAACCTATTGGCGACTTAATTACCAAATGATTTCGTATGCCAACACCATCCTTAACCGCTACGAAACGGCGCTAAACAATGGCGCCAACCGCGATAAGCTGATGCAATATGTGGGCGAAGCCCATTTTTATAGGGCTGTTGCCTATGGACGTTTGCTGTATCGCTATGGCGATGTGCCCTATGTAACCACCGAAATAAGCATCGACGAAGCCCTGAATAAGCCCCGCGACAGCAAAGAAACAGTGCTAAAGCATGCCTACGACGATTTTGATAAGGCGGCCGAACTGCTACCTAACGCCTATTCGGGTTTGCAACGCATCACCAAAGGGGCTGCTCTGGCCCTCAAAGCACGCACCGCATTGTATCTAGCCGACTATAAAACGGCGGCCGAAGCAGCCAAGGCGGTGATGAACTTGGGCGTTTATCAGCTACATCCCAGTTATGCCGACCTCTTTTTGCAGAAGACTCGCACCTCCACCGAGTTTATTTTTGCTCTTCCCCGTTCGCTTGCACTCGATTATAATGTGCTTAAGGGCAATGGTGTTTACCACCGATTGCCCCGTAATGCTGGCGGTTGGGCAGGGTCGCGAACCATCTTGGCAGCTGCTGGCAGCCCTACACCTGCACCGATGGTTTAAGCGTAGATAAGTCGCCTTTGTTTAATCCGCGCAAACCTTTCCTCAATCGCGACCCCCGTTGTATGGCCACCATCGTGCCCTTCGACTCGGTTTTTCCTCGGCGTGGTTTATAGTCCATCTCCTGCCGATACCTTGGTGTTAAAACAAGAATACGGGCAAGATGATTCGCAATCAAGACACGCGTATGGTGGCCACATGCCCCTTACAATGGGTTGGTGTGGAATAAAGGCATCGACGAAAGTTGGATAGCCAATAAATACATCGTAGAGAGTCCGCAAATTATTGTGCGTTATGCTGATGTGTTGTTGATGTACGCCGAAGCAAAAATTGAGTTAGGTGAGATAGACCAAAGTGTTGTAGACGCGATGAACGCTGTTAGGGGCTCGCGCCTATGGCGTAAAGTACTGCCCAAACAGACAAATATCCTGCCTTTTACCATCAAGGCACAAGCCGACATGCGACTAGACTTGCGCACCGAAAGGCGTATGGAACTGGCAGGCGAAGACTTGAGATTTGCCGATCTTGTGCGCTGGAGACTGGCCGAGGTGGCACTCAACCGAAAGCAATACGGCATACTCGACCCCGCCAAAGAATGCTTAGAAAAAAACTGGTACATGCTAACAAATGGTTCTGGCCCACCACGCCTAAGATTGACCAATATGGCCTGCCCGACTTTGCTGAGATGGAAGCCACGGGCTTAATACGCGTGCTTTCGGAACGCAAATGGGACAACCGACAGTATCTTTGGCCACTTCCCGAAAAAGAAGTGAAGGTTGGAAAGGTTACACAAAAACCCTGGATATTAAACCCAAATCGGTAATTAGACCAAACTGTTTCCAGAATTCTGGTTATTGTGTTGTTTCCTAACATCCTTTATTTTCTTGTCAGCATCTTGCCTGTCTTTGCAACTTGACGTAGCCCGCTGCGCCTGCGTGACAAAGACAGGCAAGATGCTCGACAAGAAAAACAAAAAATATGTTTAGGCTCTAATAACCGATTTGGTTAAAGGGAGTTCTTCGTTTTTAAGTGGGTAAGTTGTTGAGTTTGATGCTGGCGCTTAGCTGTGTTTCAAACTATCAAATTCAATCACTTGCCCATTCAAAAGCACAATAACTCTCCAACTCATCAACTTATCAATTTAAATAACATGCGAACAACTCGAATAATAGCCCTTGCACTGCTCTCAATAGCATGGTTGGCTAAGCCGATTGCTGCTGCCAATGTGTGGATAGAGGCCGAAAGCTTTCAGCATAAAGGCGGATGGCAGGTAGACCAACAAATGATTGAAGGGATGGGTTCGCCTTATCTCATCGCTCATGGACTGGGAACGCCTGTTAAAGATGCCCAAACAAATGTGAGAATAGACAGCGCGGCTGCGTATAACGTGTATGTTCGTACCTATAATTGGACCGCTCCTTGGTATGCTAAGCCTGGACCTGGTGGCTTTAAAGTGGCTATTAATGGCAAGCGCCTGCCACACATTGTGGGGCAAACGGGTGATAGCTGGCAATGGCAAAAGGCTGGAACTGTGAATCTTAAGCAGGGTATGGCTAAACTAACGCTGTGCGACCTCACTGGCTTTGATGGGCGTTGCGACGCCATTTGCCTAACAACAGCCGAAGTTGCACCACCCGATAACCTTGACGAACTGAAGCAATATCGCGACAAAATGTTGCGAAGAGGGGCGCAAAGGCGGTCGGCTGGGGTATTCGACCTCGTGGTTGTTGGTGGCGGAGTGGCTGGTATTAGTGCCGCCGTAGCTGCTGCACGCCTGGGCTTAAAGGTGGCTTTGGTGCAAAATCGGCCTGTATTGGGCGGCAACAACAGTTCGGAAGTGCGCGTACATCTTGGCGGACGCATCAACACGGGTAAGTATCCGCGCTTGGGCGACCTGCAAAAAGAGTTTGCGCCCACGCTAGAAGGAAACGCCATGCCAGCCGAGAATTATGCCGACGACCGCAAATTGCAGTTTGTTAAGGCCCAACCCAACGTGTCGCTCTTTCTCAATCATCATGTATGTGGCGTGAGATTAAAGGGCAATAAGACTTCGAATGCTGGATGCTGTGAGGCGAATGGCGATGCGAATGGTGGGGCGTCGAGCAAAAAAATATGCTGTTCGAACGCCCAAAAATGCTGCTTGCACCACCTCAAACATCGCCATTAACCACGACAACACCATTGAAGCCGTGGTGGCGATGAACATACTAACAGGCGAAGAAATAAGTTTTGAGGCACCACTCTTTGCCGATTGCACTGGCGACGCCACGCTGGGCGTGTTGGCCGGAGCAAGGTATGCCATGGGCCGAGAAGCAAAAACCGACTATGATGAAGACCTTGCGCCACAGCAAGCAGACCATATGACGATGGGCGTTTCGATGCAATGGTATGCCAAAAAGAAAGATAAGGCCTGCAAATTCCCCCTCTTCGAATATGGCGTTAGCTTTAACGAGCAAACCGCCGAGAAACGTTTGAAGGGCGAATGGACTTGGGAAACAGGACTGAATAGCTGCATTGTAGATAATTTGGAGCGTGTGCGCGACTATGGTATGCTGGTGGTTTATTCTAATTGGAGCTTTCTTAAAAACCGCAGTAAAGACCGTCAGCGCTACGAACGACAGCAACTGGAGTGGCTGGCATTTGTGGCAGGCAAACGCGAGTCGCGCCGATTGCTGGGCGATTACGTGCTGAGCGAACAAGACATTGTGAAGAATATGCCCCACGAAGATGCCACTTTCACCACCACATGGAGCATCGACCTGCATTATCCCGACACCATCAACGCGCAAAACTTCCCCACAGGCGCCTTTAAAGCCGTGTCGCGACAGCGCGTTATCTATCCCTATGCCGTGCCCTATCGTTGCCTTTACTCGCGCAATGTTAGCAATTTGTTTATGGCTGGGCGCAACATCAGCGTTACCCATGTGGCACTTGGGTCTGTGCGCGTGATGCGAACAACGGGTATGATGGGCGAAGTGGTGGGTATGGCTGCCGCTGTTTGTAAAGAGCATAAGGCCAACCCGCGCCAGGTTTATACCCATTTTCTGCCCCATTTGCAAGCCCTTATGCTGCAAGGTGTGGGTAATGCCGATTTGCCTAACAACCAAAAATACAACGAAGGATGGGTGCTGGAACAGCCACCACGCCTAGACAGTAAGCACGTAGACCAAGAACAGGATGAATAAGGTCACACCTCGTTATGTCATCTCGCTCTGCGCGCAGTCTTCTAAAGAGTTTTTGTTTCTGTAAAAGAGCTTAATATAAAAAATATAATCCAATGAAAAAACTAATGATTTCGCTACTGTTGGCCGTCTTAGCCTGCACGGCAACAGCCCAAAAACAACCCAAGGCGCTGCACGACGCCCCGTGCAGTTCACTGTTTTGCAGTGGAACATCTGGCAAGAAGGAACACTTATCCCAGGTGGTTTCGAAGCCATCGTGAACGAATTGGCTAACCTCCAACCCGACTTTGTTACGCTGAGTGAGGTACGCAACTACGATGATGTGGATTTTACCAATAAGCTTTGCAAGGCATTAAAAGAAAAAGGCCTTACTTATTATTCGTTTCGCAGTAAGGATTCGGGCTTACTAAGCAAGCACCCCATAATGGATTGGATGCCCATTTTTCCCCGAAAAATCGCGACCATGGCAGCATTTATAAGTTGCTGGCAAAGGTTCAAGGCGTGGAAGTGGCTGTGTATACAGGGGCATCTTGACTATCTAGATTGTGCCTATTACAACGTGCGTGGCTACGATGGTAACACCTTTAAGGAAACAACCAAACCCGAAACCATCGACGAAGTGTTGCGACTGAACGACCTATCCTGGCGCGACAATGCTGTGCAGATATTCATTAACGAGGCTCGTCACGATATTGCCGCTGGGCGTTGCGTGGTATTTGGAGGCGATTTCAACGAACCTTCGCACCTCGATTGGATACACGCCACGGCCAATATGTTCGACCATAACGGGATGGCCATTCATTGGACGGTGTCGAGTATGCTAGCCCGTGCCGGCTTTAAAGATAGTTATCGCGAACTTTATCCCAATCCAGTAACCCATCCCGGCTTTACTTACCCCTGCTTTAACATTGCAGCCGACATTTCAAAGCTTACTTGGGCGCCCAAAGCCGATGAGCGTGAGCGTATAGACCTTATCTATTTCAAGGGTAGAGGCATGCAGGTGGAACAAGCACAGATATTTGGACCCAATGTTTGTGTTTGTCGTTCGCAGCCTGTTCAAGACAAATGGGACGACCCCATTTTGCTTCCAAAGGGCGGAACATGGCCCACCGACCACCGCGGATTGCTTGTTAAGTTCACTGTGAAGTAGTGTTCAAGTGCCTTATTTGTTGCCTTCCCAATCTTTGTGCTTATCATTTGGCTAATCCAAAGGTTGGGAAGGCTATTTGTATTTGCTGGTGTAGCGTAAAGGGCAGCAGGCATTTAGGTTGCATGTAGATGCGTTTGCGAGTATCGGCTCAAGGTATTCAGGCAAATAAGACAAACCCATGGTAGTGCCTATGGCAAGCAGCGAGCAGCCTTTTAGCCAAGACCAGCACAAAGAAAAACGCCTTTTCGCGTGCACAGAATGTGGTGTGCAGCACGAAAAAGGCGTTAAGCGTAATGAAATATTGATGCGTTATGCCATCACTTACCTCGTTTTTGGCGTGGGTGCAATAGCTTCCAGTTTGTTATTTGGTTGCTTGCAGCCTACAGTTAGGCAAAAACAGTACAGGTATTAATGGCTCATTGAGGATACGCCCCCGAAAACGGTGTATAGAAGCCATTAGAACGATTGCAGCCAAGCTCTAAGGTCGAGTTCCATCTCAAGGTTATATTTAAACGTTTGCTTACGTCCCCAGCCATGGCGTCCACCAGGATAGACGTGTAACGATGCGGGAACATCGTGTCGATAAAGCTCTGCATAATAGTTAACGCCATTGATGGGCATCACCGTACGGTCGTCGTCGCTCAGTGCAATCCATGCCCTAGGGGTGGAACGAGTAACCTGTTGGTCGGTGCTATATTCACGTTCTTCGGCCTTAGAGGGCTTAGTGCCCAGGAAGCGGTCGCGCGAGCCTCGGTGAGTAAGACCAGGTTGCATGGTGATAACAGGGTAGAGCAATATTTGGAAGTCGGGCCGTGCGTCGCCCGTGGCTTTAGTTGCCAGCACCGAAGCGAGGTGACCGCCAGCCGAAGCGCCCATAATTCCCACCTCGTTGGGTTTGATATGCCATTCGGCCGCTTTGCGTCTAACCAGTTTCATGGCCTCTTCAGCATCCGAAATAGGCACCATTTTATTGCCATTCGGCATGCGATATTTCAGCACAATGGCAGCAATGCCCATGTTATTAAAGAAAGTAGCCCAGTCGCGCCCTTCGCTATCCATGGCCAATGTTTGGTATCCGCCACCAGGACAAATCACTACAGCCCTACCTGTTGCCATTTTTTCGCGTGGCAAAAACACCTGCACCTGCGCTGTGTCTTTATCGTCAGTACTGGCCACAGCAGGTTCTGAAGGCCATAAGTTGATGGTTATGGGGCGTTGTGCAAAGGCCGAAGTTGCCGAAGCCATCATCAAGGCTGCAGCAAAAAGTAAAGTTTTGGTTCTCATCTCTTTAGTTTATGATATATTGTTTGTGTGTGCAGGCCCTGAAAACATTTTTGTTGCGGTGTGTGTAAGCACCGCGTGTTTATCATGTTTGCCGTTATTGGGGCATGCGCCTACACTGCAAAGATAACAATAAAAAGTTGAAATAGCCTTTGCGTTGCAGGGCTTTAACCACTTGTTGTAAATCAAAAAAAGGGCTAACACTTGCCAAGCTCATGTTTTTGTAATATTGCAATCGAATAACAAATGTTTGAAGGATATGCACCCATTAGATAAGTTCAAGTATTGCCCCAGTTGTGGCAATTCGCGCTTTGAAGAGAACAGTGAGAAGAGTAAGCTATGTAAGAATTGTGGTTTCGAATACTTTCTCAATCCCAGCAGTGCCAACGTGGCTTTTATTGTAAATGCCAAGGGCGAATTGCTTGTTGAACGCAGAAAACAAAACCCTGGAAAGGGCACATTAGACCTACCTGGGGGTTTTGCCGATATCAATGAAACGGCCGAAGAGGGCGTTAGGCGCGAGGTGAAAGAAGAAACTGGGCTCACGGTTACTAAATGTACCTACCTTTTTAGTCAGCCCAATGTTTACCTTTACTCGGGAATGAACGTGCAAACACTCGATTTGTTTTTCCATTGCGAGGTCGAAGACGACAGCGTAGTGCAGGCGATGGACGATGCGGCTGAATGCTTTTGGCTTGCACCCGAAGACATTCACACCGAGCAATTCGGTCTTCGTTCTGTGCGACAGGGGCTTTACGAATACCTGAAATACATGGAAGCGAAGAAAAAACCAAAAAGCAAGAAGAGACACCAAAACCCAAAAGTTGGTTGCCTTTTAAGAAGCAAGAGGTGAAGAAATAGGTGCAAAATGCAATTTACATGCGTGTGCAAGGCTGTGTGTTGAGGCTCTTTATGTGGCGCTAACGAAGACTGTGCACACCTTATATAATATGGCCTTTAATGGTTGTTTCGTGGCAGATGCACGACGCTGTGCATGGCGAAGTAACCGTTAAAGGCCTTTTTGGGGCTTAATAGTGCTAAAAAAGTTCATGGGTTGGCTGCTTTATTGCGCGGCCAACCCATGAATACAAAGTCGAGAAACACGTAAATCTTATTCAAGATAAGTGTAACCGTAGAGTCCAGAACGATAGTTAGAGAGAAACTCCTTACCCTCTTCGAGCGAAATTTTACCCTGTTTGACGCTCTTTGTTACCCAAATTTCTAACTGTCTAACCAGTTTCTTGGGGTTATACTGCACGTAGGCAAGCACCTCTTCCACCGTTTCGCCGTCGAATATCTGGTCGATATGATATTTACCATCCTTCACCGAGACGTGTACGGCATTGGTATCGCCAAAGAGATTGTGCATGTCTCCGAGTATTTCTTGGTAAGCACCCACGAGGAACACACCCAGATAGTAAGGTTCGTTCTTGCGAAGCGTGTGTACAGGAAGCACATGCGAGATATGTCTATTGGTAACAAAGTTAGCAATTTTGCCATCGCTGTCGCACGTAATGTCTTGCAAGGTGGCGTTACGAGTGGGTCGTTCGTCTAGTCGTTGAATGGGGAACGATGGGGAAAAGTTGGTCGATGGCCCAGCTATCGGGTAGCGATTGGAAGAGCGAGAAGTTGCAGAAGTACTTATCGGCAAGCAGTTTGTCCATGCTTCTCAGTTCTTCGGGCACATGTTTCAAACCTTTAGCGATGGTGTTAATCTCTGCACACGCTCCAGTACATGCTTTCAATTTCGGCACGCGTGCGAAGGTCAACCAGTCCATGTGCAAAAAGGTCGAGCGACTCTTCTCTAATCTGTTCGGCGTCGTGCCAATCTTCGAGCATCGAGCGCGAGTTGATATTGTCCCAGATGTCGTAAAGGTCTTTCACCAGTTGGTGTTCGTTCTCTGAAGGCTCAAACTCTTCCTTCATTTCGGGCAGTGTAGCCGTTTCGAGCACATCAATAACCAGCACGCTATGGTGTGCAGTGAGCGACCCTACCGCTTTCGGTAATGATGTTAGGGATGCTGAATACCGTTTTTTTATTAGCGGCATCCACAAAGGTGTAAATACAGTCGTTAACGTATTCTTGTATAGAATAGTTCACCGAGCTTTCGCTGCTTGGCGAGCGTGTTCCATCGTAGTCAACGCCCAAGCCACCGCCACAATCCACGAAATTCACATCATAACCCATCTTATGCAGCTGCAGATAGAATTGTGAAGCCTCGCGAAGAGCCGTTTGGATGCGTCGTATTTTGGTGATTTGCGAGCCGATATGGAAGTGAATAAGCTTAAGACAATCGTGCAAACCCTTTTTGGTCGAGCAGAGCAAGAGCCTCGAGTAGTTCGCTGCTAGTGAGTCCAAACTTACTGGCATCGCCGCCACTTTCTTCCCATTTACCCGAGCCCGACGAGGCCAGTTTGATGCGAATACCAAGGTTTGGTCTAACGTTGAGTTTCTTAGCAGCGCGAGCAATGAGTTCCAGTTCGTTTAGTTTTTTTCGATAACAAGGAAAAATTCTTTTGCCCATTTTTCTGTGCGAGCAAAGCCAGTTCGATGTAGCTTTGGTCTTTATAGCCATTGCAAACGATGAGTGAATCGCTTTGGCATTGCACGGCGATAACGGCGTGAAGTTCGGGTTTAGAACCAGCTTCTAGTCCCAGATTAAACTTTTTCCGTGCGAGATAATCTCTTCAACCACGGGTTGCATCTGGTTAACCTTGATGGGATAGATAACAAAGTTTTTCGCCTTTATAGTCGTATTCCTTGGCTGCTTGTCTGAAACAGCTGGCCGTTTTCTCGATGCGACTGTCGAGGATATCGGGAAAAACGCAACAGCACGGGTGGTGTAACGTCTCGCAAAGCCAGCTCGTCCATCACTTCGCGCAAGTGAATCTCGGTGTTGTCCTTACAAGGTGACACGTAAACATCACCGCTTTCGTTAACGCCAAAAAAACGAAGTGCCCCAACCGTTGATGTTGTATAGTTCCTTCGAATCTTCAATCGTCCATTTCTTCATTTCTGTTTTTTTGTGGGTTCTTTTTATATGAATGATTTTTATTATGCGGGCCTAGGGGCAGCAGATGCTTGCCAGTGACAGCGTATAAGTGCGCATTTCGTGTTGCGCTTTGGCGAGTTTGCCGTTGTTATGTGGGGTTGGAGGCAAAGCGGTTAGGGCCTATTTGTTACCAAACAAAGCAGGCATTAGCCTAAGCCTATTGCGTACCTATCGTTTAACTCTCCACCTCTCTGTTATACATTCAGTAATTGTCGGGCCTGTGCCACAGATATTTTTTTATCTTGTCGAAATTATCCATCAAGTTCACGTCTAGCGTGAATTGTGCGCGCGTATAGAATTGTTCGCGAGCCTTTGGTTGTTCGCTGATAAAGCGTTGCACCTCTTCGGGCGTTTTGTTGAGCAACAGTGGGCGCACCGATTTTCCCATTTTGAGATGCTTGTAGAGCACTTCGGGCGATGCTTTTAGATAGAGTGTAAGCCCCTGTTGATTGATATATTGCATGTTATCGTAGAAACAAGGCGTGCCCCCACCGCAGCTAATGAGCACCCCTTCGAACTCGGCCACCTCGTGAAGCATGTTTCTTTCGATGCGTCTGAAGCCCTCTTCGCCCAGTTCGGCAAACAGTTGAGCCACCGTTTTTGCGCATTCGCGATTCGATATACCAGTCTAAATCGTAGAAGCGCAAGCCCAGTTCGGCAGCCAAAGCCTTGCCCACGGTGGTTTTTACCTGCCCCCATATAGCCAATAAGGATGATGCGGTGGCAGTGTCTTTGCGTGCTGCTGAGTGTAATGGCGCTTTGCGTTTTGTTGTTCATCCCTTTTTGTTGTTGTGCTTATGGGTCACTTTAAGCATGTGGTTTTTATTTCTTAGCCTTGCTGGTAGCAGTTTTTTTCGCGCAGTCTTTTTAGGCTTTGCGGGCGCTGCATTCACCAGTTCCATGCATTGTTCGTAGGTAAGTTCGGCCGCTTTTTTTCGTGCAGTTCTTTGGGCAGTTTATAGTTTTTGCCATCGTAAGCCAGGTACGGACCATACTTTCCGTTTATCACTTCGAGTTTCTCGTCCTCGCTAAACGATTTCAGATGCTTTTGTTTTTCTTGCATCCTTTTTTGTTCGATAAGGGCCACCGAGGTTTCAAGCGTCACCGAATGTGGGTCTTCTGTGCTAAAGCAGCGACGTGTATTTCTTATCATGTAAGATGTAGGGTCCAAATCTTCCAGTGCCAATTACCACGGGTTTTCCTTCAAACTCGCCGATGGTTCGAGGCAGTTTAAAGAGTTCGAGCGCCTCCTCAAGCGTGATAGTTTCGATACTTAGTCCGGCGGTGAGATTAGAGAAGCGCGGTTTTTCGTCGTCGCTAGCGATACCAATTTGTGCCACGGGTCCAAATCTTCCAATCTTCACGAGCACTGGTTTGCCCGTTGCGGGGTCTTCGCCCAGTACCCTTTCGCCAGCTTTATGTTCCGAGCGAGCGTTCATCACGGTGTCTACCGTAGGCCCAAATCCAGCATAGAAGTTCTTCATCATTTCCTTCCATTGCTCTTGTCCCTCAGCAATGCGGTCGAAATCTTCTTCCACTCGTGCCGTGAAATTATAGTCCATGATGCTGGGGAAGCTCTCCATAAGGAAGTCGTTCACCACGATACCCACATCGGTGGGTAACAGTTTACCCTTGTCTCCGCCAACATTCTCTTTCTTATTCTTGGTGGTTATCACCAGTCCTTTAAGCGTATCCACCACGTATTGCCGCTCTTTGCCTTTGCTGTCGCCTCGTGTTACGTATTGTCTTTGTTGAATGGTGCTGATGGTGGGTGCATAAGTAGATGGTCGGCCGATGCCCAGTTCCTCCATTTTGTGCACCAAGCTAGCTTCGGTGTAACGCGATGGACCCTGACTAAAAGCGTTCGATAGCCGTAATTTCTCTGCGTTCTAGTTTGTCGCCTTCTTTCATTGGGGGCAACATTCTCGAAGCATCTTGCTGTGCTTCATCCTCATCGTCGGTAGATTCGCGATACACTTTGAGGAAGCCATCGAACACAATCACCTCGCCCGTTGCAACGAAATGTTCGCTTGCGCCAGTGATGTTAATCGTTACGCGTGTTTTTTTCAACCTGCGCTTCGGCCATTTGCGAGGCGGTAGTGCGTTTCCAAATCAGGTCGTACAGTTTCTTTTCTTGCTGTGTACCCTCAATCTTGGTTACGTTCATGTAGGTGGGGCGGATGGCCTCGTGCGCCTCTTGCGCCCCTTTGGCATGGGTATGGAAGTTGCGTGGAGCACTATATTGTTCGCCCCATTGCTGTATAACCTCCTCTTTAGTGGCGTTAATACAAAGGCCCGAGAGGTTAACGCTGTCGGTACGCATGTAGGTAATGCGTCCGCTTTCGTACAATCTTTGCGCCACCATCATGGTTTGCGACACGCTAAAGCCCAGTTTTCTAGCTGCCTCTTGTTGCAAAGTAGAAGTGGTAAAGGGTGGAGCTGGCGAGCGTTTCGATGGCTTTTTGGCCACGCTTTCCACGCTAAAGCTAGCGTTTTTGCATTTCTCAAGGAAGGCCAAAGCCTCTTCGTGCGTTTTAAAACGCGTATCTAGTTCGGCATCCACTTCGGTAATGCCACCCTCTTCGTTGGTGATGGCAAAGATAGCCGTAACGCGATAGAAGGGTTCGGCCTTGAAAGCGTGTAGCTCTCGTTCGCGGTCAACCACCAATCTAACGGCAACGCTCTGCACTCTACCAGCCGAAAGCGACGGCTTAACCTTGCGCCAAAGGATGGGCGAGAGCATAAAGCCCACCATACGGTCGAGCACGCGGCGCGCTTGCTGTGCGTCCACCAGGTTCATATCCACGTGCCTAGGTTGTTCGATGGCTCGCAGAATAGCAGGTTTTGTTATCTCGTGGAAAACAATTCGGTTGGTTTTCTCTTCGTCAAGTCCCAGAACTTCGCACAAATGCCATGAAATAGCCTCTCCCTCGCGGTCTTCATCACTTGCCAACCATACACGTTGGGCAGCCTTAGCGGCCTTTTTGTAGTTCGGCCACCACCTTTTTTTTGTCGTCAGAGATTTCGTAATGAGGTTCGAAAGAGTTGAGGTCTACACTCAATCCAGTCTTTTTCAGGTCTCGTATATGTCCATAACTAGACATTACCTTGAAATCTTTTCCAAGGAATTTTTCAATGGTTTTAGCCTTTGCGGGGCTCTCTACGATCACTAAATTTTGTTGCATGGCGGTCTATTGTTATTTCGTTCTGTGCATGTTGCATTGGTTTGCGTATTGAGATTGTTGCATACCATTTGCCGCGCAAAAGTAAATAAAACTTTTGCATACACCTTATTATATATAAAGGCTTTAACATCTTTTAGTAAAAGCGACTATTCTAGCAGTGTTTTGCCAATGGTTAGCACTTGCATGAAAAGCGTTTTGTAAGGCCACCTATACCGAAACCCATCACAACAGCGTTTACTTTTAGGCGAACAACGTTTTTTTTGTGAACCTATGTGGCGCGGATAGTAAACCAGCAGCGCGCCAACCTCGGGCCGATAGTTAGCCAACCTCAAACCATCAATACGCCAATTTCAAACCATCAATGCGCCAACCTTATACAAACCCCTCGTCAATCTTGTGTAAACGGCTCAACAACGGTTCGTCATAGGCTCGCCAGTGCGTGGCTTGATGCTGCTAACGATTAAGTGGTTGCATATACTTGCATATGCGATATGCATATTAATAAATACATATTGAATTACATAAAACCTGCATAAAACTATAAAAAGCAAGATAAATAGCATTTTTTATAACGATTTACTTTGTTAACACGATTATTAATTATACTTTTGCATTGTTTTAGAAATTAAAGGTAACTGTTATAGTACCTGTACATAATATGCTATTTTAATATATATACGCCTGTGAAGGCGTCTTTTTGAAGTTAGATTTTTGCGAAGCAAGTAAATTGTGAATCGACAAACCAACCGTCGGCACATGTCTGCAAGTGCCCATTGTATGTTGAACAAACTACAATGGGCCTACAAAGTCAATACAAAGATAGATAAAGGATAAATCACATTGAAAAGGATTTTTTTATGGCAAAAAGATTAACAATGCTCCTGGCTGGATTGTTCCTCGTTATCGGAACTGCACTAGCCGACGACCTATTTAGTGGTGTTGTGACTGCAAGCGACACCGGAGAGCCTATCGTTGGAGCCACGGTGAAGGTGGTTGGAACCACTCTGGGCACAGTTACCGACCTTGATGGTAAGTTTTTTTATTGATGCTCCTGATGGCGCAAATTTAGAAATTAGCTACGTGGGCATGACTTCTAAGACGCTCAAGGCTGCTAAACAGATGAACATTAAGCTCGAACCCAATAGCAAAGTGCTCGAAGAAGTGGTGGTTACGGGTTATGGAAACTTTATCGAATATGGCTGTTGACTATCGAACGCAGCTTAGCTGACCCGAGAGAAGGGCTGTTTTGCTCGAAGGCTTGAAGAATTACTATATTTATGATGGCCGACTAATCGAAGAGCAGGCTGCTCAAAGTGTTGCAAATAAAATTGATAACTATGCTGCTGAGCCTGCAACGGGATGGACCAACTGGAAGAAATTGCTCTTCCTAACGGGCGCGCACCAAAACTATCAGGCTAATATGTTGGGGAGGAAACGACCGCACACCGTTCTATACATCGACTTCAAAGCTATCACTGGCACGCATCTACATGGAACGGCGCAAAGAATTGGTGGGCGAGGGCCATCGTTATTTCGATGCATTGCGTCGTGGCGAAACCATCACTCGATACACTTCGGAGGCTAATCGCGGATGGCACGAAATATTAAATACCGATATGCAAAGTTATAATACTTGGACTTACAAAAAACAATTACCGTTGATACCTATCGACGAGATTAATGGTAACTCTGAAATCCAACAAAACCCGCTGTACTAAGTGAGGTACAACACGGGCATTAACCTTAAGACCCACCATTATTTAACCCTGGCGCACCGGCAAAGACTTTGGTCTAAGCTGGTGCGCTTTTTCTTTATGCGTGGGTCAACGATGTGTTTATTGGGGTTGGTGTAGGGGAGTAGATGTTGTGATTGGTAAAAAAATGTTTTTACATATTAACATTTCAAACCGATCAATTCTAGAAAAATAACGCGCCAAAAAAACATAGGTTTTGGCCTTTTTGGCGAACATTTTGCGTGTGGTTCAGCACGATTTTTGCCCCTTTGTTTTTTTGCAAAATGCAGCATTTTGCGTTTGCCAAAAGCTTCGCCAAGTGGATTTTTTTCGTCGCCCAAAAATTGGTTCTAAACCTCATTTTCTGTTCATGATTTTTCGCCCGAATTGATGTTTTTTTGAACGCTCAAAACGCTCCTGCTTTTTTTGCAAAAATGCACGAGTTAGCAGTGCAAAAATGCATGAGTTAGCAATGTTAAATGCATGAGTTAGCAGTGCTAAATGCATGAGTTAGCAGTGCTAAATGCATGAGTTAGCAGTGCAAAATGCATGAGTTAGCAGAATAAAATGCACGTTTTAAAATATCAAAATGTTGTAGTTTATGGCTATTTGCTTTCGTTTTGCTTCTAGCAATGGTTATATACCTTTCTGTTTAACAAGAATAACAAGGTTTAAGCAAAAATAATGTTAGGCGAGAAGCGTAAGGAAGAAAACCCAGACACATTCACACTCTGCGCAAAGTGGGCTTGGGCTTTTTCTTTCTTGTGCGGTTAGACTGCCAATTTGGGCCTAAAAACATAGTATTTTGCGTGGTTTTTTTGACGTAAGTTGCAGTGTCACAGGTGTTTATAAACTTAAGAAATACGCCCAAAAATGCAGGCGATAGTGAGCTTGGAAGCTTTTATGGGCTGTTTTTAACGAGTTGTTTGGTTAAAAACTTTTACAAAACAGCAGACAGCACATCTAGTAAAGCTAAGAAAACAACCTTACTAGATGAAGGATTAAAGACCCCTTTGGGAGCAGCTTTTTGCGCCACATAAGCGGGCAAAAAAATCGGTAGAAAGGCCATGCAGAGGCGGGGGAGTGGCAAAGAAGACCAAGCCCTTAGGGCATAATCCTCGAGTTGGCGTTGCAATTCGTCGAGGCTATTCACCACAGAAACATACTGGCGGTAGTCGCCACGTATCATACCCTGCTGCTGCAGGTTGTGGAGCAACAGTTCGAGCGCATTCCAAAAAGCCCTCCATGTTAAAGATAAAAAAACATGCTTATGCTGATAGCCAATAGTGTTAGCAGCCACAAGCGTAAACACCTCGTCGAGTGTTCCCACGCCCCCCAGGCAGTGCAATGGCCACATTGCAAAGCGAGTTAAGCAGCTCTTTGCGGTCGGTGAGGTTCTCGGTGTGATACACCTGGTGCATATAAGCCGACTCCATGCCACCCTCTTCAACGAATTTTGGTACCACGCCCACAACGCGCGCACCAGCCTCGTGTGCCGCTTTAGCAACACATTGCATTAGGCCCTGGTTGGTTCCACCAAAGATAACGGTGTGTCCATGCGCAGCACACCATCGACCTAAAGCCTCGGTTGCTGTGAAAAAACGTGGGTCGATGTCGGCATTTGCCGAACAAAAAAATGCGATATTCATATTAGTCTGAATTTAAATTAGCCTAGCAGGGTAAACATGCTTTGTGCAGTCTTTTCGCTTTTAAGGCATGCTAACCTCTAAACCCATAAACTCGTCAATCCACATATCCTACTCCCCCTTCCTCGCTCTTTAGAGAGGAGGATAGTTGTTTGGGGAGGGAGTGGGTATGCTCTATTTCTTCGCCTTAGTTTTCTCTACAACGGTGAAGTCGAGCTGACGTTTCTCTTGGTCTACTCGTGCCACTTGAATGCGAATAGGGTCGCCAAGTTGGTACTTGCGGTGGCGTCGTCTGCCAATAAGACAATAATTTCGTTCGTCGAAATCGTAATAATCGTCGTCGAGGTCGCGCATAGGCACCATGCCCTCACAGTGGTTTTCGTCAATCTCGCAGTATATACCATAGCTAGCAATGCCACTAATGTGCGCATCGTATTCCTCACCAAGTTTGTCTGCCATAAACTCCACCATCTTATATTTGATAGAGTCGCGTTCGGCATTCTGCGCAATCTGCTCCATTTCCGACGAATGTTCGCACAATTCTTCGTAGTGTTCCTTATTCGCACTACGCCCACCAGCGGCGTAACGTGTAAGCAAGCGATGCACCATGGTGTCGGGATAGCGACGAATAGGACTAGTGAAATGCGTGTAATAGTCGAAGGCCAGACCAAAGTGTCCGATGTTGTGAATGCTATATTTCGCCTTCATCATCGCCCCTAAGAGCCACTGTCTCGATAAGGTTTTGTTCGCGTTTACCCTCCACTTCGCTCATTAGCTTGTTTAATGCGCGCGAAGTTTCGCCCTTAGTGCTAGTGGTTTTTGAGTTTATAGCCAAACTTAACGATAAATTCGCGCAAATTTTTCAAGCTTCTGCGGGTCGGGATTATCGTGCACGCGATAAGGCAAAGTTTTTGGCGTTCGGCCCGCCTTAGGTTTGCCAACACTTTCGGCCACGGTTTTTGTTAGCCAAGAGCATAAACTCTTCGATGAGCTTATTGGCATCCTTAGAGCGTTTGAAATAAGCGCGTGTGGGTTTGCCTTGTTCGTCGATATCGAAATGCAGTTCCTCGCGATCGAACTTCACGGCTCCGTTTTTAAAACGTTTTTCGCGCAGTTTTTTTTGCCAGTCTGTCGAGCATAATGAGGTTATCGGCATTCTCGCCAATATAGCCCCCTTAGGAGCAGGCGGTGCAGGATTGCCAGTTCCGTCGACAACGCCATTGTCTTCTAAAAGCTGTTGCACCTCTTCGTAAGCATATCTGCGATTGCTTTTAATCACGGTATGCACGATGCGATAAGCTTTGATGTCGGCGTTTTCGTCCATATTGAAGATAACGCTATAAGCCAATTTCTCCTCATCAGGACGAAGCGAGCAAATAAAAGTTGCACAAACGTTCGGGCAACATAGGAATAGTGCGGTCAACAAGATACACGCTAGTGGCGCGTTTCACCGCCTCTTTATCAATGATACTACCCTCGGTGACATAGTGACTCACGTCGGCAATGTGCACACCCACTTGCCAAAAGCCCCTTGTCGAGCAGGCGGATAGAGAGTGCATCATCGAAGTCTTTGGCGTCTCGAGGGTCGATGGTGCAGGTAAACACGTCGCGAAAATCCTCGCGTTCGTCGTAATCCTTTTGCGTAATCTCGGCCGAAATGCGCTCGGCCGCCTCTTCGGCCGCCTTAGGATAAGTGTAGGGAAGTCCATATTGAGCAAGGATGGCGTGCATCTCGGCATCGTTATCGCCCGAAGCCCCAAGCACATCCACCACCTCGCCCATGATATTTTTTTGTGGTCGGCATCAGGCCATTGGGTGATTTTCACCACAGCCTTATCGCCCGTTTTGCCCCCCTTGAGTTTGCGTTTAGGTATAAAGATGTCGTGCACATATAAGTTTTCGGGTGTTACAAGGAAAGCCATATCCCGTTCGACACGCAGTTTACCCACCACTTGGTCTTTGGCGCGCTTTAATATTTGGATAACAATAGCCTCTTTAATATGTCGTTTGCGTCGAGCCATGAGCTGCACGCGCACGCTGTCGCCGTTAAGTGCCGCCATCGAATTGCGTTCGCTTACGAAGATAGGCGTAGAGCCATCGTCGGGCACGAACGAGTTTTTGCCATTGGTTTTGCGCACGAAACGCCCTTCGAGCACCTGCCCAGCCTGGTTAAGGCGATAAGAACTGTCGGTTACTTTAGTCAAGAAATCGTCCCAAGCCATCTCTTCCATCACATCGATAGCCAGCATCTTCAGCGGATGCGTGTCGAGTTTCAGACTTTTGAAAATTTCTTTAAAGCTGAAAGTCTTTCCTGGTTGTTGCTCAAAAAAACTGTTGTAGTTTTTTTCGGCCACCTGCTTTTTAGTGAGGCGTTTGCCCCTTTCTTTCCTTTTTCCCATAGTTGGCTGTTGTTTATGGCGTGTTATTTAATGTGTGATATAACCCCGTTGACAGGCGAAACGTGCCAGTGCTGTTGGGTCAGGGGGATATTAAATTGGGGTGGGGTGTTGTAAAACAAAAACACTCTTAGGCCCCATTGGCAGCAAAAACAAGCGGCAGGATATTCCCCAGGATGGCGTTGTTGGACAAGTAAAAAAAGATTGTTTAGTGATGCTTTTTATGCTTGCCACTACCATCGTTAGCGCAAAGTAACAAAAAAAGATGCGAGATAAAAAGGTGCATTTTTTTAAAAAAACTTCTTTTGAAGTATGCGCATTTTTATTGTACATTTGCAAGTTAAAAGCACGAACACGTTGGGCTTAGGCCCCCTTTTTTCTGGTTTTGAATACATACGGACATGCCCCCAAACCCCATGGCAAAGGCATTGAGAAAAGGTTAAAAAAATAACAAGAACAGCAAATTTTAAAACATAGCAAATGTCTGCAGTGATAATAAAGAAAGTCAGCACTAAAAGCGACTTAAAGGCGTTCATCGACTTGCATTACGATCTGTACGAAGGTAACGAATACGATGCGCCAAACTTGTTCAGCGATGAGATGAACACGTTGAGCAAAGACAAAAAAACGCAGCTTTCGACTTCTGTGAAGCCGAGTATTTCCTAGCATACAAAAAACGATAAGTTGGTGGGAAGAGTAGCTGCCATCATTAATCATCGTGCCAATAAGAAGTGGGACAGAAAGAGTGTGCGCTTCGGTTGGATAGACTTTATTAATGATAGAGAAGTGTTGGAAGCTCTGCTTAAAGCCGTTGAAGAATACGGACGCTCAAAGGGAATGCGCTCAATCGTTGGCCCGTTGGGCTTTACCGATATGGACCCCGAGGGTATGCTCACCACAGGTTTCGACCAATTGGGTACAATGCCCACCATATATAACTACGAGTACTATCCCCAACTGATGGAAAGCTTGGAAGGATACGAGGTGGACAACCATTATGTGGAGTACAAATTGATGGTTCCCAACGAAGTGCCCGAGAAGTTTGCAAAGATTGCCGATATGATACAAAAAGCGTTATCAGCTTAAAATAAAGAAGCTAACGCGCGAAGATGTGTTTGAGAGAGGTTATGGTAGGAAGATATTCGACGTGATAAACAAAACCTATGGCCACCTATATGGTTACTCCGACCTTACCGAAAGGCAGATGGACCAATATGTAAAGCAGTATTTCCCCCTGGCCGACCTAGACCTTATCACCCTTATCGAAGACGAAGCGGCCGATAATAAGCTTGTGGGCTTGGGCATTTCTATACCATCGCTTACACGTGCTTTGCAAAAATGCCGTCGCGGAAGGCTCACTCCCTTTGGATGGTGGCATGTGCTTAGAGCATTGAAATTTCACAAAAACAAAGGTGGTAGACCTGCTGCTCATTGGTGTTTTGCCCGAATATAGAATGAAAGGCGTTAACTCGTTGCTCTTCGCCGACCTTATTCCGCGATACCAAAAGTATGGTTTTGAATGGGGAGAAACGCAGGTGGAGATGGAAACCAATTCGAAAGTGCAAAGCCAATGGGAATGGTTGGATGCCTGCATACATAAAAGGAGAAAGTGCTACATCAAAACTTTCTGACGCTTGGGCTACAGCTAACAGGCAAAAACAAACAGACACCGCTATTAAGATGAATAAGAAAGAGACACCTGATAATCAAAAAAATAATGGCGTTCGACCCAGCTAACGAGGCTGGTTCGGATGCTAACAACACGCCCAAATCTACTGAACAAAATAATCAACAACCCGAATATAACGACGATAATATACGACATCTGTCGGACATGGAACATGTTCGCACGCGTCCTGGTATGTATATCGGAAGATTGGGCGACGGAACGCAGGCCGAAGACGGTATTTATGTTTTGCTTAAAGAGGTGATCGATAACTCGATTGACGAATTTAAGATGCAGGCCGGCAAGCGTATCGAGGTGGACATCGAAGAGAATTTGCGCGTGTCGGTGCGCGACTATGGACGCGGAATACCTCAAGGAAAACTGGTTGAGGCCGTTAGTATGCTTAACACTGGCGGTAAATACGACTCGAAAGCGTTTCAAAAAAGCGTGGGACTGAATGGTGTGGGCCTCAAGGCTGTTAACGCATTGAGTGCGCGTTTCGAAGCTAGATCGTATAGAGAAGGGGTGGTTCGCACGGTGGTGTTCGAACGAGGAGAACTGGTTAGCGACAAAAACCGACACCACAGAAGAAGAAAAACGGCACGTTCGTGTTCTTCGAACCCGACAGCACACTCTTTCTTAACTATCGCTTTAAAAAAATGAGTTCGTAGAAACAATGCTACGCAACTACACCTATCTTAATGCGGGCTTGGCCATTATGAACAACGGTAGACGCATCATTAGTCGTAACGGACTGGCCGACTTGCTGAACGACCGCATGACCAATGATGGCCTTTATCCCATTATTCATATTCAGGGCGAAGATATAGAAATAGCCTTTACACACGCTAATCAATACGGAGAAGAGTATTATTCGTTTGTAAACGGGCAGCATACCACACAAGGCGGAACCCACCAAAGTGCCTTTTAAAAGAGCATATTGCCAAAACAATCAAAGAGTTCTTCTCTAAGAACTACGAGTATGTTGACATACGAAACGGTATGGTGGCAGCCATCGCTATCAACGTGCAAGAGCCCATGTTTGAAAGTCAAACAAAAAAATTAAACTGGGCTCGTTAACGATGAGCCCCGGCGGAGAAAGCGTTAATAAATACGTGGGCGACTTCATTAAACGCGAGGTAGACAACTTTTTGCACATCCATGCCGACGTAGCCGAAGAGTTGAAACGCAAGATTGACGAAAGCGAACGCGAACGAAAAGCCATGGCAGGCGTTACCAAAATGGCTCGCGAAAGAGCTAAAAAGGCCAACTTGCATAATAGAAAAACTGCGCGATTGTCGCGTGCATTTTAGCGATGCAAAGAACGAACGCAAGGAAGAAAGCTCTATCTTTATCACCGAAGGCGACTCGGCGAGTGGAAGTATCACTAAAAGTCGCGACGTAAACACGCAAGCCGTGTTCTCGCTTCGTGGCAAACCGCTTAACTCGTACGGACTAACCAAGAAGGTGGTGTACGAAAACGAAGAGTTTAACTTGCTGCAAGCAGCCCTCGATATCGAAGAAGGGCTCGATACATTAAGATATAATAAGGTGATTGTTGCCACCGATGCCGACGTCGATGGCATGCATATTCGCTTGCTCATCATCACATTCTTTCTTGCAATTCTTCCCCGAACTGGTGAAGAAAGGACACGTGTATGTGCTGCAAACGCCCTTATTTCGCGTGCGAAACAAACGCACAAAGATAAAAAAATAAGAAGGTGATTGCCGATGCCGATGCCCGTTTGATGAAGGGCGAACGTAAAAAAACGACTTCATTACCCGCTATTGTTATAATGAAGACGAACGGCAAAAAGCTATCGCCGAACTGGGACCCGACCCCGAAATTACTCGCTTTAAAGGATTGGGAGAAATTTCACCCGAAGAGTTTAAACACTTTATTGGGCCCGAAATGCGTCTCGAACAGGTTACGCTTCACAAAACCGACCAGGTGCATAAACTGCTGGAATACTACATGGGAAAGAACACCATGGAGCGCCAAAACTTTATTATCGAAAAACTTGGTGGTGGAAACGGATGGCGCAACCGAAGTGGAAACCAATGTTGAAGAATAACAATTCATTAAGAAAGGAGCAATCATAAACCGAAAAAAAGACAATGAGATTGGGGAGAACGACTGCGTAAGAGAGAACGAAATAGATTAAAACGAAGGGGAGGACTATGTAGTGGCAACCACCATCTGCACCCAATGGGTTTGCAAAGACATAACGCAATGCGCCCAAAGCTGTATGTGGCCGCCAGAAAATGGTACAAATAGCCCAACCCAATATAGCAAATACATACCTAAAATGAAGAAATTCTTAACCATTGTAGCTTGTTTCGCCACACTAACCCTACAAGCACAATTGCAATTTAACCTAGGAAAAGGAAGTCCTTTGCAAAAGATGCAGGTTGCCGAAATGGCCATTAAAAAAACCTGTATGTAGACTCGGTAAACGAGAATAAACTGGTGGAAGATGCCATTAAAGGCATGCTCGAACAACTCGATCCACATTCTTCTTACTCGTCGGCAAAGGAAACAAAGGCCATGAACGAATCGCTTCAAGGCTCGTTCGAAGGTATTGGCGTGCAGTTTAACATTGTTAAAGACACGCTGCTGATTATCCAAACCATTGTAAATGGACCGTCTGAAAAAGGTGGGAATTATGGCTGGCGACCGCATCGTTAGCGTGAACGATTCGGCTATCTCGGGGGTAAAGATGTCGAGAGAGGATATTGTTCGCCGCCTGCGTGGACCTAAAGGCACACTCGTAAAGGTGGGAGTGGTGCGCCCTGGAATAAAAGATGTGCTCACCTTTCGCATCAAACGCGATAAGATACCTATCGAAACTGTCGATGCTTACTATCTTATCCGGCCAGGAGTGGCCTATATTCGCATCGGAAGCTTTGGCGCAACAACCTACGAAGAGTTTATGCAAGCACTGATGAAACTGCAAGTGAAGGGGGCAACCGACCTAATTCTCGACCTGCAAGACAATGGCGGCGGTTATCTACAGGCTGCAGTTAGCATCGTTAACGAGTTTTTGCAGCGCAACGACCTTATTGTTTACACCCAAGGAAGAAATACCAGCAGACAGGAATTTCGTGCGCATGGCAATGGCGGAATGCTCACTGGAAAAAGTGTTTGTGCTGATAAACGAATACTCGGCATCGGCTGCCGAAATCGTAACAGGAGCAATTCAAGACCAAGACCGTGGCATTGTGGTGGGTAGACGCTCGTTTGGAAAGGGACTTGTGCAACGTCCTATCGAGTTTGCCGATGGCAGTATGATGCGCCTAACTATTGCACATTATTACACGCCATCGGGTCGTTGCATTCAAAAAAACCTTATGTTAAAGGCGATAATGCTAACTACGAGAAGGATTTGGATAACCGCTTTAAGAAGGGAGAGTTTTACAGCGCGGACAGCATTCACCTGAACGACTCACTGAAATATCAAACATTGAGACGCAAACGCACCGTGTATGGCGGTGGCGGAATTATGCCCGACTACTTCGTTCCCTTAGATTCTACCCAGTTTACGCATTATCATCGCCAGTTGGCTGCTAAGAGTATTATTATCAATGCCAATATTCAATATGTGGATAAGCATCGCAAGGAACTGAAAAAGAAATATCCAACGTTTGCCGAATTTAACAAGAAGTACCAGGTGCCACAAACACTTATCAATGAAATTGTGGCCGAAGGCGAGAAGCAAAAGATAAAGGCTAAGAACCAAACCGAACTTAACAACACCATCGCTAGCATCAAAACGCAATTAAAAGCGCTTGTTGCGCGCGACCTGTGGCATATGTCTGAATACTTCCAAGTGATGAACGAGAGTAATCATGTGGTGCAAAAGGCATTGGTGCTACTGGGTAAGGATAAATAGATATATGGTCTAGGGCAATAAAAAGCATTGAAAGGGCAAGAATATATAAGGTGAAAAAAAGCTGCGTCGTTGTAAAAAGACCGACTAGCACAAACCGCAATGTTCTTGCCCTTTTGTGTTTGCTGGTGTGTTGTTTGCCTCTGTAATGGGGGAGTATTGGTTGAGGCTAGCACCTTATATTAACGTGAGTTCGACGAATTCAGAACAATGCAAGCTGTGTGTCAATGGTCCTTTGTACATTGATGCACGGCTTCTTTTGAAAACAGGCAATAGGCAGCAATTGCTCCTAATAGGTTGACGATGAAATTGTCAAAGCATCTATGTCTGGAGTGTTCCACCTGCGCAATGTTCTTTAGTTCATCATTCACCGTCTCTATAATGGCTCTTTTTCTGAGTAAAAGTCTGTCTGAAACACTCATTAACGCTCCTTTCATGTTACTTTTTCAATTTGGTAATAAGCTGTATTCCGTCAACGAAAAAGCCTTTTGAAAGAGGTTCTTGTTGATGTAGCCCTTGTCACCGAATAGCTTACCATATAAAAATCTATGAATGCTTTGTACTCTAAAGGCTTACGGTCATCAATATCTCCTGGCGTTATCATAAAGTTGAGAAGTTCTCCTTTCTCATTGCAAATCAAATGCAACTTGAAGCCAAAGAACCAACCCATAGAGCATTTTCCTCTTTGAGCTATACCTTTGAAAACCTTATGAATATGTATTCTTTGGTTTTTTTGCAGACACGCAGTGGTGTGCTGTCAACGAAACTTATACCCGTGCATTTGCCCAACAGGAACTTCTTGATAAACAAGGTTAAGGGTACGGCTGCATCCCTTTCCAATTCTACTATACGGTTATAAGAAACAACTTTTGGAAACAGATGGCGAAGCTGCTTGCATACTTTTTCAAGATAGAAATGTTTGAAGCAACGATAACCAGAATCGTGGAAAAGAATCATTATCAGCATAACTTCTGCCTTTGACATTGTAGAATTTCGATGATATTTCCTTTTTTTCCTGTAGGTTTTAGCGTATATTTTGCTGTCATTGCATCAAAAAACTTGCAGAAGTCATCTGCCATACAAAATATTTCAATAACTTTGTCCTCGGTGATCATAGCGATTTTTGTTTGTAACTGTTTGTATATTAGCCCTTTAAAGTTACAACAAATTTCGCTAATCACCAAATTTATAGACACTTATAATTCGTCGAACTCACGTTATATTATGTACGCACAAAAAAATATTTTTGATGAAAAAAACGACGCCAGGTGCGTGTTGTTAGAAGTTCTACACAAGCAAAATCACAGCAAAGAAAAAGAATAACATAGAGCAAACCACAACAAAATAGCGTTAGTTACCATATACCGCGCGAAGCACATCAAACGATTTTAGCTCGGGAAAACTAGGGATGTGCAGACGATAAAAGTTAATAGCCAACTGCGTGCAGCGGTTTCTTTCGTTGTGCGACAAGGCAAAGAGATGCATGTTTTGCGGCGTAATGCGCATGATGTTGGCCAATTGTTCGGCGTCGGCAGACTGCAAATAGTCGTTGTGCAAAGGGATAGCGGTGACAAAACAGCCACTACGAAGGTCGAAAAGACAACCGCGCGAGAAATTCTCTAGGTTGGGAAAGAAGCCCAAGAAACGCGAAAGCCTAATCATAAACGCAAGATGGAAGTTGGCAAATGCCTGTTGAGCACCGTCGAGCCATCGCACACTGGTTTCCACATATTTATATAAAGGCTCGTTTTGTTGCTCGTCGCGCGTGGCATAACAAAGAAATTCGGCCACGAAAAGCGCAATAGCCAATTTCGTTTCGTTGTAGGGGATAGACGCAAAAGGGAAAGGCATACGCGCATCACGCAACCGTTGCAGCTGGATATTGGGGCGATGGTCGAACTCAATCTCTAGAAGAGTGAGCGGTTGAAACAATTGTCGTTTAATCTTAGCCTTATTAGTGCGCGGCATGTTGCAAGCAAAAGACAGTCGACCGAAATGCTCAGTGAGCAAGTCGACAATGACTTTAGCATCGCCATATTTAATCGTGCGCAGCACAATAGCGTTGGTTTTAACAAGCATGAACAAATGTTTGAGAAACGATGAATAAGCTGAGAAAATGGCTATCTTAGCCTTTCTTCTACTGCAAAAATACGAAAAATCAAGGTTTTAGCGAAAAATATTCTCAAAAAGTTTGGTGGGAATAATAAAAATGCGTACCTTTGCAACCGCAATTCAGCACTGGTCCCTTCGTCTATCGGTTAGGGACGAGAGATTTTCATTCTCTAAAGAGGAGTTCGACTCTCCTAGGGACTACTAAAAATAAAAAGGAAATAAGAGATGGCAAATCACAAATCATCATTAAAGAGAATACGCCAGACAAAGGTGCGGACTCTGCATAACAAGTATTATGCGAAGACAATGCGTAATGCCGTTCGTAAGCTGCGCGCTCTTACCAATAAAGATGAGGCTGTAAAGCTTTATCCCACTGTTCAGAAGATGCTGGACAAACTTGCAAAGACCAACATCATACATAAGAACAAAGCTGCTAACTTGAAATCAAGCTTGGCGCTTCATATCAACAAACTGGGTTAATACTCAGTTAGAGTTGACAAATACCAATCCGCGGTTCTTAAAAAGAGCTGCGGATTGTTGTTTCTATACCCCCGCATTGTATGCACCTGGTAGGGGTTCGCGCTGGTGCTTGGGGTTGTCTTAGGTTTGCTTTTTAGGTTCGTTTTGGCCTTTCCGTTTCTCGTCTTTAGGTCTTACTCAGCTCTTGTTTGTGTCTGGTTTCTCCTCCTCTTTATGTTTGTCGCCTTTCTTCTTTTTGTTTAGCTTTTTGTGCATGTTTGTGTTTCGTATTTCGTCTTCTTAGCGCTTTGCTGGGCAAAGGCTGTGGAACATGCTTAAATACCTGTTGCGACAAACATTAATTCGTGGAAAAAAAGATTTCTGTTTCTCATTGATTTTTAGTATCTTTGCATATTAAAAATTCTTAATCAAGACAATGGTAGAAAAATCAAAACAACGAGAATAACTACTCGGCCAGTAACATCCAGGTGCTTGAAGGCCTGGAAGCGGTGCGCAAAAGGCCTGCGATGTACATCGGAGACATCAGCGAAAAGGGCTTGCATCACCTCGTAAACGAAACAGTGGACAACTCTATCGACGAGGCAATGGCCGGTTTTTGTAGCCACATCGAAGTAACGATTAACGAAGATAACTCAATAACAGTGCAAGACGACGGCCGTGGAATACCCGTTGACGAACACGAAAAAAACTGCATAAGTCGGCCCTTGAAGTGGTTATGACGGTGCTGCACGCTGGTGGTAAGTTTGATAAAGGCTCGTATAAAGTGAGCGGTGGACTCCATGGTGTGGGCGTTAGTTGCGTAAATGCGTTGTCTTCGAGAATGATGTCGCAGGTGTTTCGCGATGGAAAAATCTACCAACAAGAATACGAAACAGGTAAACCAATGTACCCCGTTAAGGTTGTTGGCGAAACTGATAAGCGTGGAACACGCCAACAATTCTGGCCCGACCCCAACATCTTCACTACAACCGTGTATCGTTGGGACATCATTGCGTCGCGTATGCGCGAATTGGCATACCTTAATGCTGGCGTAAAGATAACACTTACCGACCTTCGTCCTGATGAAAATGGTAAGACTCGTACCGAGACTTTCCATGCCAAAGATGGCTTGAAAGAGTTTGTACGCTACGTAGACCGCCATCGCACACACCTCTTCGACGATGTTATCTACCTCAAAACAGAAAAACAAAACATCCCCATTGAGGTGGCTGTGATGTATAATACCGACTACAGCGAGAACATACATTCGTATGTGAACAATATCAACACCATCGAAGGTGGTACCCATCTCACGGGCTTCCGCATGGCTTTAACGCGTACGCTGAAAAACTATGCCGATAACGACCCCGTTATATCGAAGCAAATAGAGAAATCGAAAATCGAAATAGCTGGCGAAGACTTCCGCGAAGGACTCACGGCTGTTATCTCTATCAAGGTGGCCGAGCCTCAATTCGAAGGGCAAACCAAAACAAAAACTGGGTAATAGCGAAGTGTCGGGCGCTGTGCAACAGGCCGTGGGAGAGGCTCTTGGCTATTATCTCGAAGAACATCCAAAAGAAGCTAAGCTTATTTGCGATAAGGTGATATTGGCCGCAACGGCACGTATCGCTGCCCGAAAAGCACGCGAAAGCGTTCAAAGAAAAAACCCAATGTCGGGCGGTGGACTGCCAGGAAAACTTGCCGATTGCTCTAATAAAGACCCAAAAAAACCTCGGAGATTTTTCCTCGTCGAGGGCGATTCGGCCGGTGGCTCGGCCAAACAAGGACGCGACCGCTACACGCAAGCCATCCTTCCGCTTAAGGGTAAAAATCCTCAATGTAGAAAAAGTGCAATGGCATAAGGTGTTTGAAGCCGAGTCGGTAATGAACATCATCCAAAGTATTGGCGTGCGCTTTGGCGTAGAAGGCGAAGACGATAAAGAGGCCAATATCGACAAACTGCGCTACGATAAGATTATCATCATGACCGACGCCGACGTCGATGGCTCGCACATCGACACGCTTATCATGACACTCTTCTATCGTTTTATGCCAAGGGTTATACAAGAAGGCCACCTCTATATCGCTACACCGCCACTTTATCTTTGCACCTACAAAAAACAAAGTGCGCGAATATTGCTACAACGAACAGCAACGACAGGCCTTTATCGACAAATATGCCGAAGGACAAGAAGACAACAAGAGCATTCATGTGCAACGTTATAAAGGTTTGGGAGAGATGAATCCCGAACAACTTTGGGAAACAACAATGGACCCAACGACGCGTTTGCTCAAGCAAGTTACCATACAAAACGCTGCAGAAGCAGACGAAATATTCTCCATGCTCATGGGAGACGACGTAGAACCAAGGCGCGAATTTATTGAACAAAACGCCACTTACGCCAACATCGACGCATAGGGCAACTGTATATGTACTAATATTTGCAGGCTTATGGGGCGTGGGGTAGCGCTATTTGCTTGGCTATCCCTGGCTTATCTAGGTTGGGTCTAAGGGCATTAATCTGAATGGCGGGCGCAATGGCCTGCTAACCATTCGCAAACCATACCACAGGCTCACGTATATATAAGGAGAGATCGCCCCTCATTGGTGCGGTCTCTCTTTTATTTTAATCCCAAGCTAGCACTAACGTTTATCCATAACCATCAGTTGCACGCTGATGTAAATGTTGTTAGCCTCATAGCACATGTCGTGGGCGATGGCAAGCAAAAGCACGGATTTGCATTCTGCTGCAAGTGATATTAGTAAATGGCGTTATCTCAACACACAATTCAACGCTCCTTATTAATAATGCTACTCATGCAGTGTTGTATTTTCAGCACTCATTCACCCTTCTAAATAGATGGAAACCTCGGTAGAACAGCGGACGTTTGCTAAAAAATGGTACAACGCACACACGAAATTAGACAGCTGCCTGCAATGCCTTCTCATGAAATTTAGGATAGTGTTTGCAGACTATGTGCACGCGGTGGTTCGAAGTTAACTGCTATTGGCGTAACAAACGCGTACTTGAGACTCGCATAAAGAGAAAAGTAGACAAACAAACTGCTGTTTACGATAACGACAAAACAAAAAACTTAACCTCAAAGCGGACGAGGAGGCCGTGCTAAAATGATATTTCGTATATGGATGTGTAACCTCTGTATGGCTCTTGCCCTTGCGCTGAGCTCCAGCATCATGCCTCTACACGCAGAAAAAGGCACAGGTCAAAACCTCTTAACCAGTACCTTTAACGCCTTTCAAACACCTTGGATAAGCGCACCGCAAACCGACTCGATGTCCATGCTGTGGTTTACGCGCATCTATAAACAAACGTCGCGCCCTCGTAAAGCCTTTGTGAGCGTGGCTACAACCGGAAAAATACAGCTACTTGTTAACGGCATGAACGTAAGCCGCAACCTTTACGAACCCTTTCGCCGCTATGCCGACACCACAGAAGTGAACATACGCTACGACATTACACCCTTTCTTGCTCGTAACAACACCATCTCCCTTTGGTATTGCCCCACCATGCCCCATGCAGGGCGCAAACAAGTGGCCATTAGCTATTGGGGCGAACTGGCCGATGGTACACCCTTTGCCTACAATAGCGACGAAACATGGGCTTGTAGACGAGCCAATCGCGGCATGCAATGGGATTCAGCATACCAACAAAACCCCTTATCACACCAACAAGACGTCTCATCAGACCGGCAAGTCTCTTCATCAGGCCAGCAATACCCTTCGTCAGGAATGCTCTTCCCTTTAGCCGAATGGCATAACGCCACCGACAATGCCAATCCCTGGCAAATCAACCTAGCCGACAGCATACCTTGGCTTTCAGCTTCGCGCTACAACACCACCCATGTAGCACCATTAGCCCAACCCTTACAACTCATACCAGCCCCCCGTGTGATAAAAGTGTTTTCTCCAGAAGTGCAAAACACTAAATCCGATACACTTATCTACCGCTTTCCTCGTCATTTTCAGGGCATTGTGCGTATTACTTTTAGAGGAACTAGAAGAGGGGAAAAATATTTACATCAATCACCTTCTATATATTTGCAATGGGGCTACAGACGAGCAGGCATTTAGCAAATTCACCCTTACCGATAACTTTAACCTTATCATCCACGGTGACAAGTACTTTCGTTTAAAAAGTGTCCAAAATGTAGAAGCCTTAGAAACACGAATTGTTCTATATAGGAAATTTCTTTTTTGATAAATAACTTATTTCGCATTTTCGTACTTTTTTATTCTTTAATGCTTGCATTTATGGTATTAATTTCCTATATTTGCGAAGTAAAAAGGTAAGGAAATGCGGAAACTACAATTGAACGACTTGACAATTCCTATTGTCAAAGAAAGCTGCGACGTTGTGTGTATGGACGACGATTTAGTATTCGTCGACGACCTCAACAAGCTGTCGGACCTATCAGGTCCGTACAAAATGCAGTGCTTGGTGCTTGCCATCTGTGCTCAAGGCAGTGCCCAGTACACAGTAGACACAATCACGTATGAGCTTCAACCCAACCACATTTTGGTGGTACCTGCTGGTCCCATACTTAATAGTGGTGAGCTGAGCACCAACTGTAAGGGTGTAGCCATACTGCTGTCTAAGGACTTCATGAACGAGATTATCATGGGAATCCATGAACTTTCGTCCTTGATTCTCTTCTCAAGAACCAACCCTGTATTCACACTCAATGCAGAAGAAGGAGGCGAAATGCTGCTCCACCTCTCGCTCATTGAAAAGAAAATGCAGCAGGCTGGCCATAGGTATCGCAAAGATACAGTACGCTCGATGATTACGTCGATGATATACAATGCTTCAGACGCTATCTATCGGGTACAACAAACAACGGACTTGAAGAAGACACGAGCCGAAGCCATCTTCGCCAAGTTCATTAAAATGGTAGAGCAAAACTTTAGAAAAGAACGGCGAGTAAGCTGGTATGGCGAGCAATTGGGCATCACTCCCAAATATCTTTCCGAAACAGTGAGAAATGTTAGTAAGCGAACACCCAACCAATGGATTGATAAATATATCACCTTGGAACTGCGCGTGCAACTTAAAAAAACACCACTAAAAAGCGTGAAAGAAATTGCTAAAGAACTCAATTTCCCCAACCAAAGCTTCTTAGGAAAGTTCTTTAAAGAACAAGTGGGACTATCTCCCTCACAGTACCGCAAACGGTAAACCGCCCTCAGGTGCATGGTTTCCTTTCTGCAATGTCGCCCCAATATTGAGTACCTCATCGCAGATTGGGCTCGGCACATGCACCAACGAGCTGGCAAGGAAATAGAGTTAGAGTAATTAGAAAATGTTTTAGGAGCAGAGAATTTTGAGTTAGAGCCTATATTAAATAATTAAATAAACCACATAGATAAAATTAGATAGAAAAGGAACAAACGGAATATGAGGGTGAACGCTGATTATATTGCAGCCCTTTCGATGCAATATACCAATCTCCCTCATTCTTATCTCAATGTGATGTTTGCCGTAGCGACAACTTCTTCAATCTCCCAATAGTTGCTTTTTGTCTCACATATAATGCCGTGCCACATCTTAGTATATGGCTGGGTAATGCCTACAACCAACCATAATGATGGTATAAATTGCTATGCTTGGCACACTGTGGCGCCTTTACTGGCTCAAGCGTGCTAAGACTTATTGCAAACCGTGCATGGCTACATATTGAAGTGTTGGGCTGTGTATTGACTTATCCCCCACATCAAGCAACATCTATCGCTAACAGAACGCTTTCAACACACCCAAACGCCCCCGACAATTGTATTTGCACTGGCGCATGGCGAGAAGCTCGACCTCTCCATTAGCGACGAAGTAAGGCTAAGCTGCTGCTTACATGCTTTCGGCCAAACGTGCTTGGCACGGTTTGACTGTTGCGACACGTATTTAAACATTGGTTTCTCGCGCTGGCTGTTCTCCATGGGCATTATCCCCAGTAGTTCATAAACACCAAAAATAAATAGACGTTCAAATGTCTTTTGGGGGCATTGCCATTCGTTGGGTGAAGTGTATTTCGCACCTGAACTTGCCAGACGCCATCCCTACGAAGGGCGCGAGAACCTTCTCTCATCGACTAACTCCTTCTTATCGTGCGTTATATGCGCGTGGAAGCATATTTTTTTATTGGTTTTAATAAGGGAGGGACGCAAGAGCGTCCCTCTTCTTGTTTTATATCTTATGTGGCTTTTTAACCTAAGTTTTTCTTTTGTTCTATCTGGGTTATAACTGTGATAGCTGTTTTTGTATGGCGATGTTAAACTTATTGGCTATCTAATGGGGATTTGGTTTTTGTGCTGGTTTTTGTTTTTCATGGGCATCAAGAAAGCGATGGGGCAAATCATGGATTAATTCTCTAATGGTGGGGCGTGTATCTGCTAGTTTTTTTAACTGGGTGTTTGTATAGTAGACTTGTAGAGAACGATGCCGTTAATGTGGAGCTATTTCACTTTTTTCGCTGTATTGTGTATCGAGATTTGTTTTCAATGATGTAAAAATATTTGTACTAAATTTTAACATTGTGAGTGCCTTGTGTGAGAAATTTTCGGGTGCGGGGCGGAAATTTGGGCGTATTTCGAAAGTTTGTAATGATTTGAATTTCAGTTGTTTGTGTGGTTTTAGCTGAGAAAAACGCCATTATTTGCTTGTATATACAGGTGCTTAGCATATTTAATAGCCAGTGTAATGGCTGCGAAGCTGATATTTGTTGCAAGTTTACATTTTGTTAGTTAATTGTCTTTCGAGTGCTGTTTTTTTCGTGCAGTTATTTCCTTGGTTCTTCTTCTGAGCGGTGTATTTTTGTGACATTCTGTCTTGTGTTTTTGCTGCATTTAGCTCTGCGTTTTGCTGCATTTAACCTTGCGTTTTGTAGGAGATAGCCTTGCGTTTTGCTGCAGTTAGCCTTGCGTTTTGATGCATTTTGCAGTGCTAATTGTACCTAAAATCTGCGTATTTTTTTGCAAAGTTGGCTGCGAATTTAGCGCAATTTTTTTCTTGAAATAGAAGGCTAAAGTCATAGTAAATTGCAAATAATGGGGCGAAAAAAATGGTGGCGGTGGTTTCCTGTTTTAATCAAAAAAATGGTGGTTTAGATGGTTTTTTTAGCGGTCATTTTTCTCTAGAAGGGTGGGTTTGGAAGGGTGTATTTTGTAAAAATAGATTTACCAAATTAACAGTCGGCGTATAATGGAAAATTAGTGGTTAGCGTGGTTTAGCGTTTGTGTACTGTTGAGCGCATTGCCTTTGTTGTGGAAGAATAAGTAGGGCAATACACCAAAAAGCATGAGCGAGGCAAGAGGCCAACAAGCAAACGAAAGAGAGAATAGACGCCATGAAAAACAATATACAACATGTGATAAGTGGCCTAACTTAGAGATTGGGGATAATGCTTTTAGCCGAAATAAGGTGGCAAAGGCATTGTTAATGGCAAAAAGAGTGAGGGAAAGAAAACCACCAGCGTGTGGTTAAAGATAAGCCGAATAGCAGAAAAAGGCTATTCGGCATGGGTGTTTATGGGTTTACTTTCTGGTTCATGGCCTTTACTTTCTCGTTGATATAGGCGGCAAATTGGGCACTGCCAAAGCACGTCGATGTCGTGGTAAAGACCCAGCACGAAACGCCCGATACCCAAATAACTGGCCACTTCGGAGGCGAAAAATCCAGTGGTTGGGTGTGTTGGCTGGAGTGATATAAGCTTCGGCAGCGGGGTATTCTTCCAATAAGATGCTGTGTGCCAACCTACCCAGTTTTAGTTCAACAGGCAGGCGTTCTTCGCCGCTAAACATAAATAAGTCGGTGAAGATAGATTTATGACTCTGTTCGTTGAGCCATTCCACATCGGTCATTTCCACCGAAGCAGCGCGCGAGGTTTTGAACGTTTTGTTGGTATGGCTGTTAATTTCGAAGCATCTAATATCCATTTCGGCATTAAGAAACAAGAATGGTTCCACCATTCTGTCGCTCACCGTTCTACTATGAGGCGACGAATAGTTTTTTTGAGTATAACCACACGGCGCAGTTGTATGGCCTCGCGCAGCACGGCAGCGTTGCTTTCAGCCTGTCGTCTTTGTCCCACATCGGTGAGCAATTCTAGGTTGAAGAAGCGTTCCAGTTTAGCTTGTATGTTTTTTTCGATAGGGTAGTCGGTGTGAGGCAATCTGTCGAGCAATCGGTACACCATCATGGCTTCTTCTTCGGTGAGAGCGATGTTTTTCGTGCAGTCGTTTAAAGAAGGGCGAATGCCTGTCAAGTCTATATTTTTGTGTTGGTTTTTACGAGTTTAAACCCGCAAGCGCGCAGGTTTTTCGAGGTCGTAATAAAGTTGTCGGCGTGTGATGTCTAGTCTTTCGGCCAGCATCTGCACAGAATAGTCTTTGTTTTCGGTTAATAAAAAGCAGGAGTTCCAGTTCTCGTCTAAGGTTGTTCATTGGGACTTTATGTTAATAAATGAGCCTCACTTTCAGCCCCTCTCCAAGGGGAGAGGGGAGTGATATGCTTTGTTTTTATTGGGTAATTAACCGTATTGGTGCTGTTGGAACAGATAGGGGCTAATAGGGTTGATGAAATAGATAGGGACTAATAGGCAAGTGGGGTGAGAGGGACTATACATTAATTGCCATTACTATCCAAATCACGATAAAGCAGCCTGGCTAATCACTCCCCTCTCCCCTTGGAGAGGGGCTGGGGGTGAGGCTTTTTACTTCTTCACCACCTTCATCATTTCTTCCACGGCCTTAACCAGTTGTCGGTCGTAACCATTGATATAGTCTTCGGGTGTGTTATACACTTCGATGTCGGGGTTGAGTTGCGTGTTTTCGCCGTAGTTACCGCGCAAGTCGCGACATCCCACTTGTGGAATACCAAAGACGATGGAGGGGTCGAGCATGTTTTCCCACCAAACGGCGGTCATTGTACCAGCCACAGGCGTACCGATAAGTTTGCCGATGCCCAGTTCTTTGTACACCCAGGGAAATCCATGTCCGTTGCTGTAGTCGTCTTCGCATATCATTACGCACGAGGGTTTGTTCCATTTGTTAAAGGGGTCGCTACCCACATAGCGTCCATTAGGCACAAACTGCTGGTATTCTTTACCATTAAGAAGCGTGCAAAGGTCGTCGTGTAGCCATCCGCCGCCGTTGTGTCTTTCGTCAACAATAACGGCGTCTCTATTTCTATTGGTATCGCTCAGCAGTTCGAGGTACACTTGTCGGTAGCTAGGGCTGTTCATCGCCTTTACATGCACGTATGCAAGTCGGCCACCCGAGAGGCTGTCAACCAAGTGTCTGTTGCGGTCTACCCATCGTTTGTAGAGCAGTTCCTGTTGTTCGCCAGCCGATATGGGTCGGATTACCACGTCGAAGCGTTTTTTTGTTTTAGGGTCGAATACCGACACGCGCACCGGTTTACCAGCTTTGCCATCGAGCAGTGGGAAATAGTCTTGTCCTTGCACGATGCTGTCGCCGTCGATTTTTCGATGATGCAACCTGCAGTAACCTTAGTGTTGCGCACAGCAAAAGGTCCGCGTTTAATCACTTCTTTGCACGCGCAGTCCGTTGCCAGTGTAGTCGTTATCGAAGAAAAAGTCCTAGATGCGCTGTTTGCAAGCGTGGCGCGGTGCCCCAGTAGCGTGCGCCAGTGTGCGAGGCGTTAAGTTCTCCCAGCATTTCGCTAAGCATTTTCGCTAAAGTCGAAGTTGTTGTTGATGTAGGGAGGAACTTTTCGTACACCTTTTATAGTTGGCCCAGTCTACGCCGTGTAGTGTAGGTTCGTAGAATTTATCCTTCACCTGTTGCCAAACATGGTTAAACATGTATTGTCTTTCGGCATAAGGTTTGAAGTTGAAGCGAGCTTCGAACTCAATATTTTTTTGCTAGAATTGCTGCTTAGGTCGATTTTCTTGATGGCGTTGTAGTCGCAGAGGTAGAGGTGGCGGAAGTCTTTATCAGGCAAAAACTCGCCGCTACCCACGTTTTTCATTACAATAGAGGTGCGGTCTTCGCTAATTTGTCGTTTCCACAAGTCGTATCCGCCTTCGAACGACGCTTGATAATAGAGTGTATCTCCGCCGTTGCTTAGCACGTAATCGCCCAAGTGCGAAGAGTGGTCGGTGAGCCGAATAACGCGGTCGCGACAGTTTTCGAGGTCGAAAACCAGCCCTTTAGGTTCGTCTTTTCTTTTTATTGGCCGAACCAACTTTTATTTTGTCTTCCTCTTTATCCTTTTTATCTTTTTTTATCCTTTTTGTTGTTCTTGTTCTTCGTTTTTAGCCAGTTCGCGTTCTTCCTTGTTGCGTCTGAACTTTTCGTAAGCATCGAGGTCGAAGAACATGATATAGACATCGCGTTCTGCACCCCATGAGCCATGACTCGCGATATCCAGCTCGGTCGCTACTGAAGATCGCGGCTTTTTCCGCCAAGCACCCAACGAGGTCCGCCGTCGCTGTATCCGCTTTGTGTGAGGTTATGAATTTCGCCCTTTCCATCGGCCTTTAACCAGTGCGATGTCGGGGTTGTTCCATCCGCCAACGCCGATATAAGAAGCGAGTAGCCAACGGCTATCGGGGCTCCAAGTGAAGCCGATATCGCCATCCGAGTACGAATACACAAACTTTCCGTCCATCACTGTGCGTACTTCCTTGCTCTTAATGTCGAGAACGCGCAGTGTAGAGCGGTCTTCGTAGAAGGCAATACACTTGCCATCGGGGCTAAAAGCGCGGTTGTTGCGATGTGCGATTGCTTTTTACCAGTTGTTCTTCTTCAAGCTGAGTGGCATAGGCAAAAGCTCTTTTCCTTGTCTAATTTCAGTTTTGTGCGATAGATTTGCCATAGTCCGTTGCGTTCCGAAGCATAGACAATGCTTCGTCCGTCGGGTGCAAATTGAATTTCGCGTTCTTGTTCGGGGGTGTCGGTAATCTGCTTTGTGGTGCGGTAGTCCATCGAAGTTACGTACACATCGCCGTGCAAAACGAAGGCCAACTCCTTGCCATCAGGCGAGAGAAATCTCTGTTGCGCCCGTGAAGAGCGTCTGTCGGTCAAGGTCTTTATCCGTTTTGTCGGTCACTATGTTCACCTTTTTAGCTTTTGAGGTTGAGCACCTTGCTTGAGTGTATAAATCTCCCCGTCGTATCCATAGCACAATGTGCCGTCGGTAGCAGCGGTAAGAAAGCGCACGGGGTTGGTGGTATGTCGGGTAAGTTGTTGTTTATCAGTACCGTCAATATTTCGTTTGTACACGTTGAATGTGCCATCTTCTTCGCTCAGATAATAAAACGAGTCGCCTTGAGCGGCCCAAACAGGCGTGCGGTCTTCGCCATTAAAGTTGGTGAGTTTGGTGTATTTGCCCGCTCTTCTCAACCAAATATCTCGTGTGATGGGCGAGCGGTGGTGCTTTCTCAGCGGGTCTTCGTAGCCTTTTTGGTCGTGATAAAGCAAGTCGCCATTAGGTCGGATGCTGATATCCATCATGGGTAAAGCCGAGAAAAGGCGAGGGCGCGAGGCGTTAGTGCTCACCTCGTAGACCTGAGGAAGCGAGCCATTAGCAAACAAAAATGCTCTGAGCAGTGGGCATGATGCTGCTTACATAGAGCACTGTGTTGTTGTCTTTAAAGGCGATGGGCGTTTCGGTTCCGCTGTTGGTGGTGAGTCTACGCGGTGCGCCGCCTTCTCTGTTCATTACATACACGTCCATACTTCCCTCGCGATTAGAGCAGAAGGCCAGCTGTTTGCTGTCTGGGCTCCACACGGGATAGGAGTCGTGGGCGGAGTTAGTTGTTAGTTGCCTAGCGTTACCGCCCGTAGCGGGTACGGTGTAGATGTCGCCTTTGTAGGCAAAAAGCCACGGTAGAGCCATCGGGCGAAATAGCACAATGGCGCAACCACAATGGATTTTTCTTGTGCCGATGCCGTAGTAGCTAAGGCAAGGGCCATGATAGTGAGGGTAGTTTTCATCATTATATAATGGAATGTCTTTATTGTTAACGTGATTGTTAGGAGGTTATTGGCGGGGCATGAGAGATAAAAGCATATCAGAGCGAGACCCCAGCAGGTAAAAAAATTCTTTTTCTTGGCTGCAAATTTATTGAATATTCGCGAGACGGCAAAAGGGTTAGTAGAGAAAAATTTGCAATCTTGAAGCGGAATAGATAAGTGGTGGGATAGAGAAGTAAGAATGTTCAGCGTAAAAAAATTATGAACAAGGGAAAGGGGAATTGCTGTTTACATACCGCCATTAAGAGTGGATTTGCTGTGTCTAGATGTGTTGTGAGGGCGGAGTATTTGTGTCATCTTGTCTGAGAAAGGGTGCTTTTTGTTGTCGTTTGTTAATAATAGAGCGGTGAGAAGTATTCTCGCGGAAGATATATATAGGTGTAATAAAGCGTGAAAAAAATACTTTTGGAAAAATCACTAAAAATATAGTATTTTTTTGCAGCGTGTTACATATGTGGCATACCTAAATCAAGGTATTGCAGACAAGGTTAAGTTTGTTTTTTTGTGCCGTTTTTGGCCACGCCTTCAGCGGGAGTAGGGTGTAAGATTGTGCAAGAAACACGCTGTAAACACTTCGGGGTATAGAGAAAATGCCCGTCTGCAATCACGATACAATGAAAGTACGCAATGGCTTGTGTGCAAAATAGGTAGCTTTTGTGACCGAGCATACTGCAGGAGCATGCAATTAGGCAAATCAACAATAATGGGAAAATAATACAAACATAATTAAATAATTAAATTCAATCATTTTATGTGGTTAATCAATTCTTCTATCGGTAGAAAGGTTGTCATGTCTGTAACCGGCGTGGCGCTCGTTCTGTTCTTGACATTCCATATGTCAATGAACATCGTTGCGCTGTTCTCGGAAAAAGGGATACAACATGATCTGCGAGTTTTTTTGGGTGCCAACTGGTATGCCGTAGTTGCCACGCTTGGCCTTGGAGCCTTGACTGTGGCGCACATTGTGTATGCCTTCATCCTCACGGCACAAAACCGTAGAGCCCGCGGAAACGAGCGTTACGCCGTTACTAGCAGGCACGAGAAGGTGGAATGGGCATCGCAAAAACATGCTTGTTCTGGGTATTATCATTGCTCTAGGGCTTGGTGTTGCACCTTTACAACTTCTGGTACAACATGATGTTTGCAGAACTTATTGGTGTGGAAATGAAGTTCCATCCAGCCGATGGGTTTTGCTTACATCAGGGAAACATTCTCTAATCCCGTTTATGTAGTTCTCTACATCGTGTGGCTTGTGGCCATTTGGTTCCACCTTTCGCATGGCTTTTTGGAGTGCTATGCAAAAGCCTTGGCGTTAGTGGCAAGGTGTGGTTTAACCGTTGGAAAGCCATCGGTTTGGCTTATACCACCCTGCTTATGTTGGGCTTCCTCATTGTAGTGTTGGCCTTCGCTTTCGGTTGTGCGCCTAGCTTGTGCGCCTGCTGCGCTTAATCATGATACCAATAAAAAAAGATAAAAAATTATGGCTATTAAAATAGATTCGAGAATACCCGAAGGACCCGTTGCAGAGAAATGGACCAACTATAAGGCCCATCAGCGACTGGTTAACCCCAAGAACAAACTGAAACTCGATGTTATCGTTGTGGGAACTGGTCTTGCTGGTGCCAGCGCAGCCGCTTCGCTTGGCGAAATGGGTTTCAATGTGCTGAACTTCTGCATACAAGACTCACCCCGTAGAGCACACTCTATCGCTGCTCAGGGTGGTATCAATGCCGCCAAAAAAACTATCAAAAACGATGGCGACTCGGTGTATCGCCTTTTCTACGACACCGTAAAAGGTGGCGACTATCGTGCTCGTGAAGCTAACGTTTACCGCTTGGCCGAGGTTAGTAACAGCATTATCGACCAGTGTGTGGCTCAAGGTGTGCCCTTCGCACGTGAATATGGCGGTATGTTGGCCAATCGTTCGTTCGGTGGTGCACAGGTAAGCCGTACGTTCTACGCCAAAGGACAAACTGGTCAGCAGCTTTTGCTGGGCGCTTACTCTGCTCTTAGCTGCCAGGTGAAGGCGGGAAAAGTGAAACTTTACACCCGTTACGAAATGGAAGACGTGGTAATTGTTGACGACCGTGCACGTGGTATCATCGCAAAGAACCTCGTTACGGGTAAGCTAGAGCGCTTCTCGGCCAACGCAGTGGTTATTGCAACTGGCGGATATGGCAATGCTTACTTCCTTTCTACCAACGCTATGGGCTGTAACTGTACGGCTGCCATTCAGTGTTATCGTAAGGGCGCATACTTTGCAAACCCCTCTTATGTGCAAATTCACCCCACTTGTATTCCCGTTCACGGCGACAAGCAGTCTAAACTTACACTGATGTCTGAGTCGTTGCGTAACGACGGTCGTATCTGGGTGCCCAAGAAGATTGAAGATGCTAAGGCATTGCAGGCCGGTCAGAAGCGTGGTTCGGATATTCCCGAAGAAGATCGCGACTATTATTTGGAGCGTCGTTATCCTGCTTTCGGTAACTTGGTACCTCGCGACGTGGCTTCGCGTGCAGCCAAAGAGCGTTGCGACAAAGGCTTTTGGCGTAAACAACACAGGTCTTGCTGTGTTCCTCGACTTCTCTGAAAGTATCGAACGCCCTAGGGCATCGACGCCATTCAACAGCGCTATGGCAACCTCTTCGATATGTACGAAGAGATTACCGACGTTAATCCAGGCGAGTTAGCCAACGAGATTAACGGCGTGAAATATTACAACCCCATGATGATTTACCCCGCCATCCACTACACGATGGGCGGTATTTGGGTTGACTACGAACTGATGACCTCTATCAAAGGCCTCTTCGCTATTGGCGAATGCAACTTCTCTGACCACGGAGCTAACCGCTTGGGTGCGTCGGCACTGATGCAAGGTCTTGCTGATGGCTACTTTGTTCTGCCTTTACACCATCCAAAAACTATTTGGCCGACCAATCTATTTGGCCACGTCTTTCTACCGACCTGCCCGAATTTGCTGAGGGCCGAAAAAGGGTGTTCAAAAACGAGATAGACAGACTGATGGGTATCCAAGGACAACGCTCGGTAGACTCTATTCATAAGGAATTGGGCCACATTATGTGGGAACACGTGGGCATGGGTCGCACTGCCGAAGGTCTTCGTGAGGGTATTAAGAAGATGAAAGAACTGCGTAAGGAGTTTGACACTAACCTCTTCATCCCTGGTTCGAAGGAAGGTTTGAACGTAGAACTTGATAAAGCTATCCACTTGCGCGACTTTATTATCATGGGCGAACTCGAAGCTTACGATGCACTTTCGCGTAACGAAAGCTGCGGTGGACACTTCCGCGAGGAATACCAAACAGAAGAAGGCGAGGCCAAACGTGATGATGAAAACTTCTTCTACGTAGGTTGCTGGAAGTATCAAGGTAACGATACCACCGAGCCCGAACTCATTAAAGAGCCTCTGGAGTACGAAGCGATAAAGGTTCAAACACGTAACTATAAGCAATAATTAAGTTGACGAGTTGACAAGTTGACGAATTAACACGCCAACTTAAACAAAAACTAAATCACATGGACAAAAAAATATAAGTTTCACACTCAAAGTGTGGCGTCAGAATGGACCCACTGCCAAGGGACATTTTGATACATTCGAAATGAAGGATATACCTGGCGACACATCGTTCCTAGAGATGCTTGACATCCTTAACGAACAACTAATTGAGGCTCGTCAAGAACCATTCGTGTTCGATCACGATTGTCGAGAAGGCATCTGCGGTATGTGTTCGCTTTACATTAACGGACATCCCCACGGCCCCGCAACAGGTGCTACCACCTGTCAGCTGTACATGCGCCGCTTCAAAGATGGCGATGTTATCACCGTTGAACCATGGCGTTCGGCTGCATTCCCTGTTATTAAAGACTGTATGGTAGACCGTGGCGCGTTTGATAAGATTATCCAAGCTGGTGGTTATACCACCGTTCGCACCGGACAACCACAAGACGCCAATGCTATCCTTATTCCTAAGGGAAGACGCCGACGAGGGCAATGGACTGCGCCACTTGCATCGGTTGCGGCGCTTGCGTTGCAGCTTGCAAGAATGGTTCGGCTATGCTCTTCGTTAGTTCGAAGGTTAGTCAGCTCGCACTGCTGCCACAAGGACGCCCCGAAGCAGCTAAACGCGCTAAAGCGATGGTGATGACAATGGAAGAACTGGGCTTTGGTAACTGCACCAATACTCGTGCTTGCGAGGCCGAATGCCCCAAAAACGAGTCTATCGCCAACATCGCACGCCTTAACCGCGAGTTTATTTCGGCTAAGTTGGCCGACTAAACACCGAGGCTTAACGTCTTACGCCTGGCTCGAACACATTGCTTGTTGGCTTGTGTCTTGCCACGAGCACACCTATGCGTGCTAATATCATTATGTGAGAACGTTCTGTGGCTTTCCATGGGGCGTTCTCACATTGCGTTTCTATACCATCACTTTTTCCCCAATAACTTCTTTGTTACTGACAAAGTTTTCATACCTTTGCACCAAAAAGATGAGAATTGCAACTGTGATACTCGACTTTGATGGGACGCTTGGCGACTCGCGCCGTATCATTGTCGACACATTAAGAGAGACACTCAGGCAACACAACTTGCCTGTTAGCACCGAAGAACAATGCGCAGCCACCATCGGACTGCCTCTTAAAGAGGCTTTTTGTGATGCTGGCAAACGTAGATGAAGACACAGCAATGAAGTGTGTGAACACCTATCGTAGCATTTTCGATGTAAACAACGTTACTGGTGCGGTGAAACCTTTTGCTAATGTGGTGGATACCATCAAACAAATGCATGCTGCAGGACTAACACTCACCATCGCTAGCAGTCGTGGACGCGACTCGCTTCCTCATCTTGTGCAAAGCATCGGCATTGGCCAGTACATCAGTTACATCGTTAGTGCCGAGGATGTTGTTAACGCTAAACCACATCCCGAGCCTGTACTCAAAACCTTAGAACATCTCGATGCCAAACCCCAAGAAACGCTCGTGGTGGGCGATATGGCTTTCGACATAGAGATGGGACGACGTGCCAACACCTTTACTTGTGGCGTTAGCTATGGCAATGGCTCGGTGAACGAATTGGAAGAGGCTGGCGCCAATTGGGTGATCGACGACTTTGCCCAGTTGCTTAACATTGTGTTCTAGTGCGCTGCATCCAAACAAAAGGCTTACAAACCAAGGCAAACCATCGCATCACACACATCGCGGCTTAGCCCTAAGCGTGACCATTGTCGATGCATTGAGCCCTAAACAATCCTCTCGAACACTACAAATGTAGGCGCGAAAAACGCCCACCGTCACTAAGAAATATAGCAAATCACACCGCGCTCACCACTAATTAATAAACGATAAAAACCCATCAAAAGCAATAGCTATGCAGCCCATTCTTAATCATTTTACCGACAACGATGCTTATACCTTCAGTTGCCAGTATTACGTTTTGCAGACCTATCCCCGTGCCGAAGTAGAATATACCTTCTTCGACCGTAACCATACTGCCTACCCGGAAGGCTTTGCCGACAAGGTGAGAGAACAAATTAACTTGATGCAGAACGTGCGAATAACCGAAGAAGAGATTGCGTTTATGCAGCAACGCATGTATTATCTGCCCCAATGGTACTTCACTTTCTTGCGCGGATACAAGTTTAATCCTGGCGAAGTGCACATCGAACAAAGTGCCGAAGGACAACTGGCCATCTCCATTCGCGGTAAATGGTATTCCACTATTATGTGGGAAATGCCCGTACTCTCTATTATTTCTGAATTGATGCACCAACATCGCGGCGACATCGAACGCTACGACGAGGCACTAGAGTACGAACGTGCAGCCGAAAAAGCAAGACAAATACTGCGTGGTGGACTGGTTTTTGGGCGATATGGGCACGCGTCGCCGACTCTCTTTTGCACACCACGACAATGTGTTGCGTGCAATGAAAGCCATCGCCGAGGCGGGTGGCGAAACTGTAGACGGCGTGTTCCAACCCTGGAAGGGTCGCATTGTGGGCACCAGCAACGTGTATCTGGCCATGAAATATAACTTAGTGCCCATGGGAACGATGAGCCATCAGATTATAGAATTTGAAGAAAAACGTTAGCGGCATCTTCGAATGCAACTTTAATGTGATGCGTAAGTTTAGCGATGTTTACGATGGCGACAATGGCATTTATCTTTACGACTGCTTTGGCGATAAGGTTTTCTTCAATAATCTCTCTAAACGTATGGCGCTTATGTTTTACGGGTTTGCGCGTTGATAGTGGCGTTGAGGAAGAACAAACCGAGAAAAATTATCGAGAAATACAAACAGCTGGGTATTAATCCTGCTACCAAACAGGTGATTTTTTTAGTAACGGCCTGAATATCGAACGCGCTTTGGAAATTCATCGTTTTGTTGACGGAAGGGTTCAAGATAGCTACGGCATGGGCACATTCCTCACGTGCGATGTGGTGGGATGCAAACCTATGAATATCGTGGTGAAACTCACTAAGTGCCGTATCACCGAAAAAACGTGAGTGGCACGACTGCGTTAAACTCTCGTGCGACAAAGGTAAAAACACTGGGCAACCCCGAGAAATGTGCCTACCTCCTAAAACAAATAGGATAGGTCAGAGGGATGTGAAAGCAAAAGATTAGCGAACGAAGACCGCTCGTTTCGTAGCCAACGGTCTTCGTTCGCCCATCATCGCCAATTAAATTGCTCAAACTTAGTTGGCATGTGGCCTTTATTTTTTTAACCCCTCATGGTGAAAGCGCTTTAGCTAGGGGATGCGCTTAGAGGCCAAAAATCATATACGTATGATATATATAACAAACATAATTAACTTAATCAAATGACGAAACAATTATTTTTTCTAGCCACGTTAGCGCTGCTTTTTTCTTGCTCAAGTAGTTCGGATAAAGCCTACGAACCAACCATTGCATCAGCCATCATTAACAGCGTGTATCTGTCTGTTCAAGACGAAAAGGGTGAAGTGATAGACCAAGACCAGCTGTTGAAAGACGCAAAGGTGCAGGTGCGCGGATGCGAAAGCAGAAAGCAACTACACATCACTAGTACATCAATTGGCGATATGAAGTTTTTGAGCTTCTCGCCCGACTTACCTCACCGCGAAGTGATGCGTTTCTGGGATAGCAAAGAAGGCAAACGTGGCACTGGCTATTCGGAAGCAGAGCTCACGATTGATGGCGTAACGATGAAACTTCGATTTCATTATGACTATGCCGAAGCATTAAATGCCGAAAAAAACTGTTGGGCGGTTCAAGCATTATTTTAAAAATCTGTGGAGTGTAATGGCAAGAAGGTAAGTGTGCAAGACCATACACAATTCTTTATCATCACGATGAAGAAAACGGCCGGCGGTTACGAACTACGCCCCTAACCCCTCCCTCGCAGCAAGGCCATATGATGCACTTGTCTGCAAATTGCTAGGAAATTGAGGTCAACGATGCTAGGCACATCGTTGCTTACTACCTAACTTTTAACCCCAATTGCTCATTAGAGCCTAAACAGATTTTTGTTTTATAGTAGAGCAGATTACCCGTCTTTGTAACGCAGGCGTAGCGGGCTACGTCAATTTGCAAAGGCAGAGAAGATGCCGACAAGAAAATAAAAGCTGTTAGGAAACAACACCAAAACAAGAATTCTGGAAACATTGCGGTCTAATAACCCGATTTGGGTTTAAACCAAAACTAGGGATAGGCTTTTCGCAAGCTTGCTTTTGCCCTTTGGTCAAAGCGCAAAAACATGGCGAAAGCACATCCCTAGTTTTGTTTTTGGGCGGCTTTGGGTTAAAAGAGGCATTGAGACAATGTTAATGCAGTGATAAAACTTTACAAACATCAACATATTCGCCGTGCATTCTAGGCAGTACCACACCGCAAAAAGAACAAAAAAATGCCCTTAAAAGACAATTTTATCCACCAGCATCGCTTCGTTTTTCGTCCCTTCTGTTGCTATTTACTATGTTTTAGCGTTTCTCTTTCCCCAAAAACACCACGCAGTTGTATTCAAAAATACAAAAACATCATACCCCAAATTGCATATTCCAGAGAATAAAAAACCCGCAATCGAAGTTGCTATTTATAGCAAATAAAGCTTGCTAACTCATAGAGATAGCATTGCTAACTGCAGCAAATAGCCATGCTAACTCATAGAGATAACAAGGTAAAGTGATAGAGATTGCACCGCTATTTGGTACAAAATACCACCTAACACGTAAAAATGGAGCGCAAAAACCATCAAAAAGCATACTTTCATCATAAATAATGCCTTTATGATGAGCTAATGCCACTATGCACTTTCGATGTATTTATATTCGTTTTTGCGGGATAAATAGCGGTGTTTTTGGGCTTTATTTGCGGTAATTACTTGTAAATAAAGGGATTATAAACTTTGTAAAATACGCGCTTAAATACAACCAATGCCCAGAAATTTTTGCAGAGACGGCACTCCTAATGTTAAATTTTGGTTCAAAATATTTACATTTTGCGTCTCGCTCAACACCAGCATTTGCTCAAAATGCACCATATAGTAGGCCAAATGCGCTTGTGGGGAGGTAATTTCTTTGTCTCTGTTGCACCAAGCATTACCGTTAGTGCGCCCAGTTTTAAAGGCTTTCAGGCCAATTTCAGTAAAAACGGCCAACCAAAAGATACAGTTAAATTTTTAAAAATTAAGGCTAGTTTATCAAAATTAACCTTCGTTTTTTTCTTTGCAGATTAAAAACAATAGCTGTATATTTGCAAAAAAATAACCATAATAATCAGAAAGAACAGAGAGGCGTAAACCTCAATCGTTTAACCCAAGCGGCATATTGTTAGCGTAAGCAATGCACGCCAAGAAAGGTCGCTCGTAAAAACATAAAATAATGAGACAAATTAAATCAGGATTTATCATCGTGGCCCTATTGGCGCTATTAGTGGCCTGCAGCAACGACGAAGAGAAGCGGAGATACCTGCCCATGTTGGCATCTAACATCGAGAACGAGGTGTTGGTTGAAGTGATTAACGGCACTCGCGCTCTTTCGCCCACCACCTTGTTGCGCGATAGTGTGTTCTCGGTGTTTTGGAATAGAGAGCGAAAAGAATTTGCCTGTTAAAGTTTCAGTGTTGGAAGGTAAAGAAGTACTCAGTTTTAGAGCCGATTTGCCCGACCGCACATTGATGGACCTTTGGGATACCGATGAGGGAAGGCGAGGCGAAGGCTTTTGCCGATTCTGAGATTACCGTGCAAGGCGCTCATATACAACTGCGTTTTTATTACGCGTTTAGTGCTCTTCCCAGGGCCGAGTTGATGCGTGGTGGGTCGACCATCGCGCTCCAAACGTTAGAATATCAAGGCAAAACCATCAATCCTTATAAGCGCTATGGCTGTTTTAAAAATCGTTTTTAAGGCGCACCCCACAAGGATTTACGGTGGAATAGTGGCTTTACGTTGCCCCTACCTCAGGGTAGAAGGTTTTTAAGCTGGCCGGTTTGTGTTTGTTCCGGTGGCTTTATGTCGAGCGCCGAAGTCTTTGTTGTGTTCAAGGCGCTATGCTTGGGGGGTAACAAGTGGCAGGGGTTAGGGTTGCTGCTTGTTATCCCCAACATGTTTTTGAACGTGCACTTTACGCCACTGGCGGGGGTGCAAATAACAAAGGAAAAAAAGCACCACATTGCGCTTGTAATTCGTGTTAAATAATAGTTAAAACATACATCGGATGCCCCAAATGGCAAAAAGTGAATAAAAAAATAAGAGCAGATAACGCTTAAAGCGCCAAAAATATTTTTGCGCGTTTCGTTATTTTTCGTAACTTTGCAGCATTCAGTGGAATGAGGGGCTCGAAGAGAGTTCCTCATTTTCATTATCAGTAACATCAAAAATATGATTGACAAAAGCGTCGTAAAACAACTTGTTGAACAATGGCTTGCCGACAAAGAGTATTTCCTTGTCGATGTAGAGACGAGTCCAGACAGTCGCATCGTGGTTGAAATAGACCATGCCGACGGGGTTTGGATTGAGGATTGTGTGGAATTAAGCCGATTTATCGAGGAGCATTTAAACCGCGATGAGGAGGATTATGAACTCGAAGTGGGGTCGGCTGGATTGGGTCAGCCCTTTAAAGTGCCACAACAATACATTAACTTCATCGGAAAAGAGGTTGAGGTGCTCGATAAAGACGGCAAGAAATATAAGGGAACGTTGAAGAGCGTAGACGGAAACGACTTCGTGGTTACGGTTAACGAAAAAAAGTGAAAGTGGAGGGAAAAGAAACGCCCTGTGCTGCAGGATGTTGACCATAACTTTAAGATGGATGGTGTGAAATATACCAAATATCTTATTCAGTTTTAATGTTTTTGAGGAGTAAGGAGTAAGGAGTACGTAGTAAAGGAGTAAGGAGTAAGTAGTAAGGAGTAAGTAGTAAGTAGTAAAGGAGTAAGTAGGAATTAATCCGAATAGATAGGCTTCGTTAGCCACTTTTCACCTTTAAAAATCCCTTTCACCTTTAAAAATCCCTTTCATCTTTAAAAATTCCTTTGGTCCTTTCACTCTTTCACCTTTAAAAATCCTTTTCGCTCCCTCGTTAACTTGTCAACGCATAAACTAATCATTAAAAGGAGAAATTAATTGGCTCGCCCCATGCTGTTGAAGCGTGGAAACACCATTAACGCGTGCAAACAGTTTGCAATATTGGGGCAAGACCACATCAAACGATAATAAACCCTATGGTAGCAAGAAAAAAAGATGAGAATATCTTGAGCATGGTCGACACGTTCAAGGAGTTTAAAGACACCAAGAACATCGACCGTATGACCCTGGTGAGCGTGTTGGAAGAAAGTTTTCGCAACGTGCTTGCACGCATCTTCGGTAGCGATGAAAACTTCGACGTTATCGTAAACCCCGACAAAGGCGACTTCGAAATCTATCGCAACCGCATGGTTGTGGCCAATGGAGAAGTGGAAGACGAAAATAAACAGATTGCCTTGGCCGAGGCGCAAAAGATTGAACCCGACTATGAAGTGGGCGAAGAAGTAACCGAAAGAGTAGACTTCGCTAAGTTTGGTCGTCGTGCTATCCTTACGCTGCGTCAAACATTGGCGTCGAAAATTCTCGAACTCGAACACGACTCATTATATAATAAATATAAAGACCGCGTGGGACAGGTTATTGCAGGCGAGGTTTATCAGGTGTGGAAGCGCGAAGTGCTTATCGTTGACGATGAGAACAACGAACTTATCTTGCCCAAAAGCAGAACAAATACCAGCCGACCAATATCGAAAGGGCGAAACTGTAAGGGCCGTTATTCTTCGCGTAGACAACGAAAACAATAACCCCAAAATCATCCTTAGTCGTACCAGTCCGATGTTCCTCGAACGTCTGTTGGAGGGCGAAGTGCCTGAAATTAACGACGGCTTGATTTCTATTAAGCGCATTGCCCGCATGCCCGGAGAGCGCGCAAAGATAGCAGTTGAAAGCTACGACGAACGCATCGACCCCGTTGGCGCATGCGTAGGTGTAAGAGGTAGCCGTGTGCATGGCATCGTTCGCGAACTGTGCAACGAAAACATCGACGTGATAAATTACACCGCAAACACCAAACTCTTTATCCAACGCGCACTTAGTCCGGCACAAGTGAGCAGCATCAATCTAGATGAAGAAAATCGCAAGGCCGAAGTGTTCTTGCATCCTGAAGAAGTGTCGCTGGCCATTGGCCGTGGCGGATTGAACATCAAGTTGGCTTCAATGCTTACTGAGTACACCATCGACGTGTTCCGCGAGGTGGCCGAAGGAGAAGCCGACGAGGATATCTATTTGGACGAATTCTCAGACGAAGTAGACCAGTGGGTTATTGATGCCATTAAGAGCATCGGCTTAGATACCGCAAAAGCAGTGCTAAACGCACCCCGCGAAATGCTCGTAGAGAAGGCCGACTTAGAGGAAGAAACCGTTGATAGCTTGTTGCGTGTGCTGAGGGCTGAATTTGAATAAGGATAACAACACCATCCCTAAGCAGGCAAACATGGCGCACGCCACAACAAAAAAACAAAAAACAAAACAACAGAATGAACATCAGATTAGGCAAAGCAATAAGTGAATTGAATATCGGACTCCAAAACGGCAGTGGAGTTCTTAGAAAAAGAAAACTGAACTGGGAGAGGTGAAAGCCGAACCCTCGTTCAAACAAACGATGCGCAATATGATGCCCTTGTGAAAGCTTTTCATAAGGACAAGGAAGTGCGCAACCAAGCCGATAAACTCTTCCCAAAGAAAACTAAAGAGAAAAAACGCACCAACGAAAAACAACGACCATCGTGCCGAAACGGTGCTTAACGAGGGAAAACAAAAGTTTACTCCGCTGGGTAAACTAGACCTCGACAGCCTTAACGGGAAGAAAACCGTAAAGAATTCTGATGTGAAAAAAACGCCAAAAGACGATAAAAAAGAAGACGCTAAGCCTGCTGCCGTGGGCGAAGCTGCTCAGAAAAAAATCAAACTGTTGCGGTTGACAAACAGGATAAAGCAACACCTGTTGAGACAGTGAAAAAAATTCTGCTCCTACACAGGATGCGAAACCCGAAAAAGTTGGCTGATAAGCAGACTGAACCACATAAAAAAATAAGGTGGAAGTTAAGCACGAACACAAACATAAGCCCGAGCAAACGCACAAGGCTGATGCTATCAAGCATGCTGATAAGCCCAAAGAGGCTGAACACAAGCAACATAAAACGGCCGAAAACGCTGCTAAGAACGTGGCAGACAAGGTGGAAACAACAGCCCCGAAAGCTGATGCCGAAGGCGATGCTGCTGCTTCTAAACCGGCTATCTTCACCCTGAAGAGCGAACAAAATAGCGGTCCTGGTATTAAAGTGATGGGAAAAAAATTGACCTTTCTACCATCAACCAAAAACACCCGTCCTAAGAAAAAAATCGAAGGAAGAGAAACGCAAGGAACGCGAAAAACAAAGGTCAACAGGGGAGGCGAACGCCGCAAACGCAACCGCATTAACACCGAAAGGGTGGACATCAATGCTGCTGCCAACCAGCCCAATGGCAACAAAAATAAGGGCGGTAACAATGGTGGCAATAACAATAATAATGCTGGTGCAGGGCGCAACGCTAATAAGAAAGGCAAGAAAAAAACAATCGCAACCAGAAACCTTTAGAGGTGAACGAGGAAGACGTAGCACGCCAGGTAAAAAGAAACATTGGCACGTCTTACCAACCGTAACCAAAAATAAGAAGGGTGCGAAATATCGTAAAGAGAAACGCGATGCTGCACAAGAACGCCTAAACGAGGAACGTGCAGAGGAACGCAAAGAGAGCAAAACGCTGAAAATAACCGAGTTTGTCACCGTAAGCGAACTGGCATCGATGATGAATATCTCGGTGAACCAGGTTATCGGAACGCTCATGAGCGTGGGTATAATGGTGTCAATCAACCAGCGTTTAGATGCCGAAACCATCAATCTCGTGGCCGAAGAATTTGGTTTTAAGACTGAATACGTGAGTGCTGAAGTGTCTGAAGCTGTGACCGAAGAGGCCGATGACGAGGCCGACCTCGTGCCACGCTCGCCCATCGTAACAGTAATGGGACACGTAGACCACGGTAAGACCTCGTTGCTCGACTATATTCGCAACACCAATGTGATTGCTGGTGAGGCAGGAGGTATCACTCAGCACATCGGTGCTTACAACGTGAAGTTGGAGAATGGCCGACACATCACTTTCCTGGATACACCAGGTCACGAGGCGTTTACAGCCATGCGTGCTCGCGGTGCACAGGGTAACCGACATCGCCATCATCATTATCTCGGCCGACGACAGTGTGATGCCCACCACCAAAGAGGCCATCGCACATGCCCAAGCAGCTAATGTACCCATGGTGTTTGCCATCAATAAGATTGATAAACCAGGGGCAAACCCCGACAAGATACGCGAAGACCTTTCGCAAATGAACCTCCTCGTTGAAGAGTGGGGCGGTAAAATACCAGTGCCAAGAGATTAGTGCTAAGAAAGGAATTGGTATTAACGAACTGCTTGAGAAGGTGCTGTTGGAGGCCGAAAATGCTCGACCTTAAGGCCAACCCCAACCGCAAAAGGTACGGGTAGCATCATCGAAAGTTCGCTCGATAAGGGTCGCGGATATGTATCTACCTTGCTTGTAAGCAACGGAACACTGCGTATTGGCGATAATGTTATTGCAGGAACAAGCTGGGGACGTATCAAAGCGATGTTTAACGAACGTAATCAACGCATCGAAAGTGCTGGACCTTCAGAACCAGCCATCATCCTTGGACTGAACGGAGCGCCAACAGCTGGCGACGCTTTCCACGTGCTTGAAACCGAACAAGAGGCTCGCGACATCGCTAATAAGCGTTTGCAACTGCAACGCGAACAAGGCTTGCGCACACAAAAACGTCTTACGCTCAGCGACATTTCGCACCGTATCGCACTGGGTTCGTTTAAAGAACTCAACATCATTGTTAAGGGAGACACCGACGGCTCTATCGAGGCACTGAGCGACTCGTTCATCAAACTTTCTACAGAGAAGATTAAAGTGAACGTTATCCATAAGGCTGTGGGTCAGATTTCTGAAAATGATGTAACCCTTGCCGATGCTTCTGATGCACTGATTGTGGGCTTCCAAGTACGCCCATCGTCGGCCGCTCGCAAGCTAGCCGACCAAGAGGGTGTGGAGATAAACACTTATTCGGTTATCTACGACGCCATAGACGACGTGCACTCTGCTATGGAAGGTATGCTCGATAAGGTGAAGAAAGAAGTGGTAACTGGACAAGTAGAGGTTCGCGAAGTATACAAAATTTCGAAGGTTGGAACGGTGGCCGGTGCCATTGTTACCGAAGGAAAAGTTCACCGCGTGGACAAAGCACGACTCGTGCGCGATGGTATCGTGGTGCATACTGGCGACATCAATGCCCTTAAACGCTATAAAGACGACGTTAAAGAAGTACCCACAGGCTTTGAATGTGGTATTAGCATCGTCAACTTCAACGATATTCAGGTGGGCGACATCATCGAAACGTTCACCGTTATCGAAGTGGAACAGAAATTGTAAGGTGAGGTTTTGAGTTGATGAGGCTTTGAGGGTTTTTGAGTTTTTGAGTTTATGAGGGTTTTTGAGTTGCAGATATGTTAGGGGTTAGGCCATGCTTAGCATCAACAAATCAACTGATGAACGCAATAACTCAAAACCTCATAAACTCAAAACCTCATAAACTCAAAAAGCTAACAGTAACATTTGTTACCGCGCTGTTTCGCGGTACAATGTTTGCTGAACAATACGATAGGGGCGCTCCATTGGGGCAGCCCCTATTCATCGCTTAATGCAAATTAGTATATATGGAAGAAGTAAAAAACGAGAAAAAACGCGTTTGTGCGAAGTGTAGCCGAACAGAAATACGAGTTCGGCTTCACAACAGACGTGGAAACAGACATCATAGATAAAGGCCTTAACGAAGACGTTGTGCGACTTATTTCGAGCAAAAAAAACGAGCCCGAATGGTTGCTGGCGTTTCGGTTGAAGGCCTTTAATCATTGGAAGACAATGAGGCAGCCCAATTGGGCGCATGTAAATCTGCCCGAGATAGATTATCAAGCTATCTCTTATTATGCCGACCCACTGGCCAAAAAACCAGCGAACAAGGAGCTTGACCCCGAGCTAGAGAAGACATTCGACAAGCTTGGTATCCCACTTGAAGAGCGTTTGGTGCTTGGAGGCGTGGCTGTTGATGCCATTATGGACTCTGTTTCGGTGAAGACAACCTTTAAAGAGAAACTGGCAGAGAAGGGCGTGATATTCTGTTCCATCGGCGAAGCCGTGCAAGAACATCCCGACTTGGTGCAACAATACCTCGGTTCGGTGGTTCCTTACAGCGACAACTTCTTCGCTGCGCTTAACAGTGCCGTGTTCTCCGATGGCTCTTTTGTCTATATCCCCAAGGGAGTGCGCTGCCCAATGGAACTTAGTTCGTACTTTAGAATTAATGCACGCAACACAGGACAGTTTGAACGCACGCTCATTGTGGCCGAAGACGACACCTATGTGAGTTATCTTGAGGGGTGCACAGCGCCCATGCGCGACGAAAATCAGTTGCATGCAGCCATCGTAGAGATTATCGTTAAGGATAATGCAGAGGTGAAATACTCCACCGTTCAGAACTGGTATCCAGGCGACGAAAATGGAAAAGGCGGCGTGTTTAACCTCGTTACCAAGCGCGGCGACTTGCGTGGAGTGAACTCAAAACTGTCGTGGACACAGGTAGAAACAGGCTCGGCTATCACTTGGAAATATCCTTCGTGCATCTTGCGCGGCGATAATTCGCAAGCCGAATTTTTATTCTGTGGCCGTAACCAACCACTATCAGCAGGCCGATACGGGTACAAAGATGATTCACATGGGCAAAAACACCAAGAGCACCATCATCTCTAAGGGCATCAGTGCAGGCCGTAGTCAGAACTCTTATCGTGGATTGGTACGCGCAACGGCCAACGCTGACAATGCTCGCAACTATAGTTCGTGCGACAGTTTGCTGCTCGGCGACAAGTGCGGTGCGCATACTTTCCCCTATATGGACATACACAACGACTCGGCTATTATCGAACACGAGGCCACAACCAGTAAGATTAGTGAGGCACAGCTATTTTATTGCAATCAGCGTGGCATCCCAACCGAGCAGGCAGTGGGGCTTATCGTTAACGGATACGCCAAGGAAGTACTCAATAAGTTGCCCATGGAGTTTGCCGTTGAAGCACAAAAGTTGCTTAGCGTGTCACTAGAAGGTACCGTGGGATAGGGTAATATAAATCACACTTTATAGAAACGACCACGCATGAAACTATTGTTGTTTGTCCTTATGCTACTGCTTGGCCCAACAGTTATGGCGCAAGATGCCCCCGTTCGCACGTTCGCCATCGAGGGGCAGATAGGTGGTACCACTTCTCCGCACGTCAAAACCCTAACCAAAGGGCAGTATCTTATCCCCGAAAAAAAGTGGGCTCGGGCTATGGCATGTTGTCTAAACTACGTGTAGAATACTATCTACCTTACACGCCTATATCGCTGAAGGCTGGTTACGAACACGAAGAATGGAACTTCCTTGACACTAATTTGGGCAATGATATGGAGGGTGTATCATTCGGCGTGCGATGTTATCCTGGCAAAAAGTTGTGGGGTGTACAGCCATACATCGGACTAGATGCGCTTTACAACTTTAGCGGGGGGAGTTATGCATACAACAGAGATGTGGCAAGCGACCGCTTTGGTAGGGTTCGATACGATGGAATGGTGCATATTCCGCATGTCAGTGTAGCCCCAATAGCAGGTGTCGACCTTTATCTTTTCAGTTGTATAGCCCTTCAATTAGAATATAGCTGCCGACTGGGATTGAGTAGGGCGTCGGTGTTTCAGGCACAATACAATCACCAACCAGAACCCTTCGAGCTCCGTATGCGCCCAATAAGACATGGCTTTAATGTTGGACTGAAAATCGTTTTTCCGTTCCATTTCACCGCAGGAGATGGTGTTAATTTGGTACAAGGTATTCTCGATATACTGCTAAATAAGACCAATGACAATTATGGATACTATAGGTAAATAATAAAACAATAGATATATGTTAGAAGTAAGAAACTTACACGCCAAAATTGGCGATAAAGAGATATTAAAAGGCATCGACCTTACCATCAAAGAAGGCGAAACCCATGCCATCATGGGCCCCAATGGCTCGGGCAAAAGCACGCTCTCGGCTGTGCTAGTGGGCAATCCTATGTTCGAAGTTACCGATGGAACGGCCATTTTTAACGGCAAAAACCTACTCGAGATGAAACCAGAAGACCGAGCCAACGAAGGCATCTTCCTTTCGTTTCAGTACCCCGTTGAAATTCCTGGCGTATCGATGACCAACTTTATGCGCACTGCAATCAACGAGAAACGCAAGTATCAAGGTCTTGAACCGATGTCGGCTGCCGACTTTATTAAGCTGATGAAGGAGAAAAGGCAGGTGGTAGAACTAGACGCTAAACTATCGCAACGCTCGGTAAACGAAGGGTTTAGCGGTGGCGAAAAAGCGTAACGAAATTTTTTTCAAATGGCAATGCTCGAACCTAAACTGGCAATTCTTGACGAAACAGACTCTGGTTTGGATGTTGATGCCCTGCGCATCGTGGCCGAAGGTGTTAACAAACTCAAGTCGCCACACAATAGCACCATCGTTATTACACACTACGACCGATTGCTAGACATCATCCGTCCTGATGTTATTCACGTGCTTTATAAAGGTAGAATAGTGAAAAACAGCTGGCCCTGAGTTGGCTAAAGAGATTGAAGCACGCGGTTACGATTGGATTAAAGAGGAAATAGGAGAGAAGTAAAAAAACCCTGTAATAATGAATAGCGAGAAACAATATATAGACCTCTTCGAAGCCAATCGCGACGTTATTTCCGCCCATTCCACCGCGGTAATGAATGCTCTGAGAAAAAAAGCTTTCGAGGATTTTTAAGCGCCAAGGCTTCCCAACGCGCAAGACCGAAAAATATAAATACACCGACATCAGCAAGCTTTTTCGAACCCGATTACGGGCTAAATCTTCAACGCTTGCCTATGCCTATCAACCCTTACGAGGTGTTTAGCTGCGATGTTCCACGCCTTAGCACAGCCAATCATTTTGTGGTGAACGATGCTTTGTTGTATCCTACGACACCTAATAAGCAACTACCCGAGGGCGTGGTTATTACTTCGATTTGCGATTATGCTGCAAAAAATCCCGATTTCATCGCAAGATATTATGGTAAGCTGGCCAAAACCGAAGACGATGCGGTGACGGCACTCAACACCATGCTTGCACAAGACGGATTGTTGGTGTATGTTCCGCGTGGCGTTAAACTCAAAAACACCATACAAGTGATAAACATTTTGCATGCCCAGGTAGACTTAATGGTTAATCGTCGCGTGCTCATTGTTGTCGAACCCCTTGCAGAAGTCAAGTTCCTTTTCTGCGATCACACCTTCGATGATCAACGTTTTCTTGCCACACAGGTTATAGAAGCCTTTGTTGACGATAACGCTAAGCTCGACCTTTATTGCATGGAAGAAACCCATGAGGAAGAATGTTCGCGTGAGCAATGTTTATATTGAGCAGCAAGCTAGCAGCAGGGGTAAACCACAATGTTATTACGTTGCACAATGGTGTAACCCGCAATAACGTGTTGTTATCGTTCCGTGGAGAGGATGCCGAGTGTAATTTGTCGGGTTGTGTTATTGCCGATAAGAAACAACATGTTGACAATAACACTGTGATAGACCATGCTGTGCCCAACTGTCACAGTCATGAACTCTACAAATATGTGCTCGACGATGAGGCGGTTGGTGCTTTCGCCGGACTTGTTTTGGTGCGGAAGGATGCCCAACACACAGATTCGGAAATGCGAAACCAAAACATTTGTGCTACCAAAAAAGCGCATATGTTTACCCAACCCATGCTAGAAATCTATGCCGACGACGTGAAATGCTCGCACGGCTCTACCGTAGGACAGCTCAACAGTGAAGCTTTTGTTCTACATGCGCCAACGGGGCGTGAGCGAAAAAAAGCTAAGCTGCTGCTCGAATTTGCATTTATCAACGAAGTCATCGATCAAATGCATCTCGAACCGCTACGCGAACGCCTACATCATCTCGTTGAAAAACGCTTCCGTGGTGAGTTCGACCGCTGCGAAGGATGTAGAAAAATGCAGTAAAAAAAGCCTCACCCCCTTCCCCTCTCCAAGGGGAGAGGGGCGTGGTATGTAGTTAGTTAACAAGTTAACAAGTAGATAAGTTAATGAGTAGACGGGTTAATGAGTTTACAAGGATGTTTGCCACTCTGCAACAAGGCATTTGGCTTAACTCCTTAACTCCTCATTCCCCCATAACTCCTCAGAAGATATGTACAATATCACTTCCATTCGTTCAGAATTCCCCATTTTATCGCGCCAAGTATATGGTAAGCCATTGATTTACCTTGATAATGGGGCCACAACACAGAAGCCACTTTGCGTTCTTGATGCCATGAGGCACGAGTATCTCAACGCCAATGCTAACGTGCATCGTGGCGTTCATTATCTTTCGCAAAAGGCAACCGACCTGCATGAGGCTGCCCGAACCACCGTACGCAAGTTTATTAACGCGCAAAGCGACAACGAAATTATTTTTACGCGTGGCACAACCGAGGGCATTAATCTCATCGCTTCGTCTTTTTGCGAAGGCTTCATGCAGCCTGGCGACGAGGTGATTATATCCACAATGGAACACCATAGCAACATTGTGCCTTGGCAATTGATGGCTGCTCGTCACGGTATAGCCATTAGGGTGATTCCAATGGACGACAACGGAGAGCTTATTATCGATGAAATGGACCAATTGTTCACTTCTCGCACCAAACTTGTTAGCGTTATGCAGGTGAGCAATGTGCTCGGAACGGTTAACCCGATAAAGGAGATTGTACGACGTGCGCATCTTCATGGTGTGCCAGTGTTGGTGGATGGAGCGCAGAGCGTGCCACATTTTAAGGTGGATGTTCAAGATTTGGATTGCGACTTCTTCACCTTTTTCAGGACATAAAAGCATACGGACCTACAGGTGTGGGTGTGGTATATGGTAAAGAAGAATGGCTCGAAAAAAACTTCCTCCTTATCAAGGCGGAGGCGAGATGATTGCCACTGTGAGTTTCAGAAAAACCACTTTTGCCGAACTTCCTTTTTAAGTTTGAGGCGGGCACACCAGATTATGTTGCCACGCACGGACTGGCTACGGCGCTCGATTTCCTCTCGTCTTTGGGTATGGATAATATTCAACGCCACGAACAAGAACTTACTCGTTATGCCACAGAACAGCTTAAAACCATCGATGGGATGCGTATTTTTGGCCATTCCATCGATAAAGATGCTGATGATAAGTTTTCTTGTTGGCAACATTCATCACCTGGACATGGGTACACTGCTCGACCGTCTTGGTATCGCCGTTCGTACCGGTCACCATTGCGCTCAGCCGCTTATGGCTCGCCTAGGTATATCGGGAACGGTGCGCGCTTCTTTTGGTTTATACAACACACGCGAAGAAGTGGACATCTTTGTTGCCGGCGTGCGCAGGGGTGTCTGCCATGTTTTAGGCACTATTTGCTTCGGAATGGTTAGGCTGTTTTTTTGCTAAGGCCATCCTTTAATAAAAAAACGCATCGAATGAGCTTTTTGTAGCTCTTCGATGCGTTACTATTTCGAAGGAGATAGTAGCGAAACGCTTTGAACTGCATGGTGAGCGAATTGCGTTTGATGATTTTAAGTTGGCCTTCCATTCATCTATTGGCCATTGCAGAGTGTGATTTTGTGGGGCGAATCTTCGTGGAAAGATTAATGCGAACGATGGAATGGGTAAAATTAAGCGTTAGTTTGCTGCTCAATACCAAATTATGCGAGCGCTCCCTGTTCCATTAACCACTAGGGAAGGCATGTCTTTGACAAGGCTGTTAGTGGCTCGTGCCGCGTCAAAAGTGATGATGGGCTACAAGAGATCAGCACCATTTAGGTGCAATTGCTTACCATAATTTAAAGAAATAGCCCATTTCATCGATGCTTTTCCTTCGCTCTCTAGCGCATTACCTGCGTTTGCAAGAACTAAGGTTGCGTTTGCATCCTCTAAGAGCCAGCGCAAACCAAGCCGTACATATCAATCGAGCCACAAACGGAGCATTGGCGGGCAACACAGCTAGCAAGAACGCCACCTGTGCATTGAGCAGATGTAGGGTGCTACGGGTGTTAATCTCCATCTTCAACACGACCGAATAATACAAGCTCAACCAAACTATGGGGAGCATTAGGGTGGCTTTAACACTAGCGAAGATGTTACTAACTCGTACTTCACGCGCTGAATTTACTGGTAATGTCATTTCCTTTTTCATTGTTCTATGTGTTGAATGTTATTATTTGCTTAACTTTGTGGTTGCAAAATTGCAGCAAAATAAAGAAGTATCATTTCACAAACGAAATAAGTTTGTTAATAATCAGTAAATCAAACGAGTTTAAACGCAACACCATATTATATAGATATATGTTAGAATCTCATTTTTTTGCCGACCTAATCGAGGCCGGTTGCGACGAAGCGGGTAGGGGATGCCTAGCCGGAAGCGTGTTTGCTGCGGCCGTAATTCTGCCTGTTGACTATACCAATGCGCTGCTTAACGACTCTAAAAAGCTAACCGAGAAGCAGCGTTATGCCCTACGCAAGCAGATAGAAAATGATGCTGTGGCATGGGCTGTGGGCGAAGTTACAACCGATGAAATCGACGAAATCAACATCCTTAACGCAAGTATCCTGGCCATGCACCGTGCACTCGATGGGCTAAAGGTGCGACCTCAGGCGGTGATTGTAGATGGAAACCGCTTTAAACCCTATGGCACGTTACCCCACGAAACCATTGTTAAGGGGCGATGGCAAGTATCTTTCGATAGCTGCTGCTAGTGTTTTTAGCCAAAAACCTATCGCGATGATTACATGGATAATCTGGCCAAGCAGTGCCCATTTTATCAGTGGGAAGTGAACAAAGGCTATCCCACAAAGGCACATCGTGCCGCCATTGTGGAGCATGGCGTGTCGCCTTTTTCATCGCAAAAACCTTCAAGGGCGTGAAAGAAATGTTGGAAGAAAAGGAAGAAAAACTCCTAAATACTTATAGGATTAAAAGCTGGCTAGATATGTTAATTAAACCTCTTTTGAGCGATAAATATTTTAAAAGCTTTTTACAGAATTGCCTAAAAAAAGAGACTTTCTTTTCAAGTAATTTAAAAATAGTGCAATTAAAATTTGGCACATTCGGTTATATTATGTATTTTTTTGTGAATAGAATTATAAACTTCATATTTGGCGTTACACCGTGCGCCATTTTCTCACTTCTTCTATCCTAAGGCAAGCTGAGAGATGTGTGCAAATAAGGTTAATCGCCCATTCATAAAAAAATCTTTTTCACTACAAGAAACGTCCCGTATATTGCGTGAGCAACATACGGGACCATGTTTTTATGCCTACTTGGAGCATTGCGCGTAGTTTTTTGCACTGTCAACAGCACACTTCGTCTTCTCCAAATTCCAGCTTCGCGTCTTAGTTTGCAACTTTGGTTAATGCGTTTTGCCTTCGTTTCCCATACGTTTATTAAGCTGAAACAGCGAGGGCAACAGCACCAGGAGCGAGCAGAACAAGCCCATGTACATCAGTTTGTTGTCGCCATGGAACAAGTCGATAAGCTGCCCATCGTTTAAGTCGGGCATAAGCACATACATTGCGTAGGCCACTGTGTTGTTGGCCCAATGGAAAATCACGCCTGGAACTACGCTATGCGTGCGATAATAAAGCCATCCCAAAAGCAAACCCATTGTAGAGGCATTAACAAATTGGGCCAAATTAGCGTGCACGGCACCAAAAAGCAGAGCCGAAACAACAATGGGAATCCAGGGCAAACGGTTGTTGAAGTAGGCCAACAGACACCGTAAGATGGCTCCACGGAATACCAATTCTTCGGCCACTGGTGCTAAGATGCCCAGCGCAAGGTAGCCCCAACGACTCCCCAAGATGCTGTCGAACAGTTGTTTTACGTTGTCAGCAACGGTGATGTTGAGCTGCTCGTATATCCATTGTAGCGGAAGTATGGCGCCAAGGGCTGCTAAGATGGTCCACACCAGCACGCCCCAAGGGTGCTGTTGCAGGTAGTGGCGAGATATGGGCGCCCACTTTCGCCATAGAAACAGGCCGATAATGACGATGCTAGCCACTGCGCTGCTCAGCGAAAGGGCTGTTGGACTGGCCGAAGCGGGGTGTTTGATTGAATCGTCGAGGTACAAAGCCACGAGCGAAATGCCAAACTGTATCATGATAAAAACCACGATATAACACATCACACTAAGAATAAGACTGTTATTTTTTTTCATTGTTAATAATGTTTTGACTTTGTTGCTAGCGCATTAGCTGGGCCAATGGCCTGCCATAAATATTGTTGTGTAATAGCATATGAGGTTAACGAGTGGCTGTATGGCGCAGGGCTGTTGCGTGGTTAGCGTTTCGCCACGTGCGCAAGCATGCTTCTCGCCGATTGCTCGTCGGCTTTCATCTTTGTTTTCAGTTCGTCAATCGAGTTAAAAACGCACTTCGGGGCGAATGCGTTCTACGAACGAAAACGCGCATGTTTTGTCCATAAATATCGGCCGAGAAATCGAGGATATTGGTTTCGATGGTTATACCCTTGCCGTTGAAAGTGGGTCTATTGCCGATGTTGGTCATGCCCATCAGCGGTTGTTCAAAGCCGTCTAGCTCTACCAAGGTGGCGTAAACGCCGTTTTGAGGGAGCAGTTTTTGCGCATTGTCTACAAGGAGGTTGGCCGTGGGGAAACCCATTTTTCGGCCCTCTTGAAAGCCCGGCACCACCTGCCCCGCAATAGAATAGTCGTAACCCAGCAGTGCATTAGCCTGGGTAATGCGCCCTTCTTGCAAGTGGTTGCGTATGGCCGACGAGCTGATATGTTCGCCATCAGGAGCAAACTGCGGTGCTTCAGTCACGTTGATACCCATTTGCTTTCCATACCTTTGATAGTCTTCAAAACCTTCTTCGCGGTTATGCCCAAACTTATTGTCGTAGCCAATTACCAGTTGGGCCACGTTTGAGTCGTTCTTTCAGTATCCGTTGCATAAACTCGCGGGCTGTAAGCGCCGCCATATTCTCATCGAAATTCAGCACCATGGTGTGGCACGTGCCTGTTTGTCGCAGCAGTTTTAGCTTCTCTTCGGGTGTAGAAAGCAGTTGCGGCGTAAAGCCCTGTTGCACCACTTGGCGTGGATGTGTGCCGAAAGTAACCACCATCGAGGGCATGCCATTTGCCTTAGCCAGCTGCCTAACATAGTCTATGAGGTAGCGATGACCACGGTGCACACCATCGAAAAAGCCGATTGTGGCCACATAAGGAGGTATATTGTGATTGTGCATGGCGTTAGTTGGCTGAGTGTGATTGGGGTTTGGGTTTAAACCATCGCCACACTTCGCCCGCCCACATCACCACAGATGTTGCGCCAATGATGCATCCCCACTCGGCAAGGGACAGCGGAACGGTGCGGAACATACGCCCACCAAAGGTGACAATGAGCCATTGTCCGGCCACGATGAGCAAGAGAACGAGCAACAAACCGCGGTCGGCATAGAGACGGCGGAAGGTGCTATGGTGCGAGTTTAGCGTCTTGGCATTAAACAAATTCCAGAATTGCAGCATCACAAAGGTGGTGAAGAAGATGGTGAGCTGATGTGTATCCACGTTGCCTCCACGCTCGTTGCGGAAGTAAATAAGCATCGCAAACAGCATCGCGAAGAACACCAGACCGCAAAACATGATGCCCTTAGCCATCGAAGGCGATATGATGGGTTCTGATTGTTTGCGGGGGCGTTCGCTCATTACCTCGCGTGTTGGTGGCAACGAGGCCAAAAGCCATAGCAGCAAAGGTGTCCATAATGAGGTTAACCCAAAGTATTTGCGTAACAGTTAGTGGCATTTGTGTGCCAATAATTGCGCCACCAAGCACCAAGAGCAATGCCGTGAGGTTGACAACAAGCTGGAAGAATAGAAAACGACGGATGTTGTTGTAGAGCGAACGGCCCCACATCACCGCGCGTTCGATAGAACCAAACGAGTCGTCGAGCAACGTCATATCTGATGCTTCCTTGGCAACATTGGTGCCACTGCCCAATGATAGTCCCACGTGGGCATGGTTAAGAGCAGGTGCATCGTTGGTTCCATCGCCTGTAACGGCCACCACTTCGCCACGTTGTTGCAGCAGGTTAACCAGTCTTTGCTTATCTGTGGGGCGTGCACGCGACATCACGCGCAGCACTTTCACGCGTTCGTAGGCTGTGTCATCGCTCAGTTCTGCAAAGTCGGGACCCGTAATTTGCGCCTCCAATGGTGTCTCTTTCTGCCAAATACCAATCTGTCGGGCAATCTCGATAGCCGTTGCAGCGGTGTCGCCCGTTACGATTTTCACCTCGATACCAGCGTTAAGACACTCTTTAACGGCAGTGGGAACATCTTTTCTAATAGGGTCGCTGATGGCAGCCAAGGCCTGAAGGGTGAAGCCCTGCATCAAGTTGGGTTCGCTAAAGCCTTTTCCTTCGTTGTTGTTTAGTGGCTTATAGGCGAAAGCCAGTGTGCGCATGGCCTTGTTTTGATAGCCGCGTAGCAGGTGGTTGTTGGTGGTTCGTTCCTCATCGGTTAGTTGGCAGAGTGCCATAACCGTTTCAGGGTGCCCCCTTTATAAATAGTAGTCGTTCGCCATTAACACGAGCGATGGTTGCCATATATTTGCGTTCGGTAGAGAAAGGCAACTGATTTTCCATGCATTCGGTCTTTCTCAGTTCGCGATAATTGTGGTTGTTTGCCTGCAACCATAGTAACAAAGCCACCTCGGTGGGGCTTCCAATGCCCGTCGTTGCACCATTTTTTTGTTTCCAAATTAGCTGTAGAGTTCAGTGCGATGGCGTTGGTAAGGGGTGTATCTGGCGTTAAAACGCGCATCTCAGCCACTTGCATTTTGTTTTCTGTAAGCGTTCCTGTCTTGTCGGTACATATCACTGTCACTGCTCCCATTGTTTCGCAGGCATGCAATTTACGCACAAGGTTATTGCTTTTTAGCATTCGTCGCATGTTCAAAGCCAGACTTAGTGTAACGGCCATAGGCAAACCTTCGGGAACAGCCATAACCAAAAGCGTTACTGCCATCATAAAAATAATGTAGTACCACCTCGGCCATACCTATATAATTATTGCTTTGCCAAAGCTCATTGGTCAGTATGTCGTGCACTAAAAACACCGAAAACGCCGTTATTGCCACGCTAAATCCCACCTTGCTGATAAGTTTTGCCAGACGGTCGAGTTGCTGATTGAGAGGAGTTTTCACAGCTGTTAGTTCGGTAGCCTTGCGTGCCACTTTTCCAATCTCCGTGCCATCGCCCACTGCCACCACTCTAGCTAGGCCACTTCCATTCATCACCATGGTAGAGCGCAGCACCATATTGGTGGGGTAGGTGGCCTCTTCTTCGTGCACATTGGGCGAAGCATGTTTGTTGATAATGGGTTCGCCAGTAAGCGTAGATTCATCAATTTGCAGGTCGGCCGATTGAAGAAGCATGGCATCGGCAGGAATTTCGTCGCCCACTTCGATAACAATGAGGTCGCCCACCACCACATCTTTACGTGCAACGGTGGTAGTATCACCGTTTCTTCTTACCTTTACGAGTTGTTCCTCGCCCAAGGTTGTAAGCACATCAAACTTTCTAGCGGCGTCTCTTTCAAAGTAAAAGCCGATGGTAGTGGCCAAGATAATAGCCAAAAATATGCCCAGCGTTTCAAGAAACTCGCCGTTGATAAACGAGAAAATCAGTGAGACGGCAGCAGCCACGATAAGAATTTGGATGATGGGGTCGCGGTATTTGTCGATGTACAAAGCCCAAAGCGAGGCGCGTTTGGGAGGTGTAAGTATGTTCGCGCCATGTTCGTTGCGGCTCAATACCACTTGTTCGTCTGTTAATCCAGCCTTGTCGAATTTCTCTAATGTAGTCTCAATACTCATTGATGCGTATGTATAATAGTGTGTTGGGATATATTTCCCCAAGTATGCAAAGTTACATAAAAGCCCCCAAATTTGGTGTTGGTCCTTTCATTTTTACGTCTTTTTGTCTTATTTGTTTGGAGATTTCCTTCAAAACAACTACCTTTGCACCTGCAAACAACCCCAAAGCGGGTGGTTCGGGCTTTTAGCTCAGTTGGTTAGAGCAACAGACTCATAATCTGGAGGTCCTTGGTTCAAGCCCAAGATGGCCCACAAACAAGTCACAACAAGTGACATTCAATGTTTAAAGTATAGAAGAGAAGCTATCGCAAGATAGTTTCTCTTTTTTTCGTTTTTGGCGTGTGCTGGGCAGAACTTCCAAGCTGGTGTGGCTTTATTCAAATAAATAATACATAAAAGCCTGCTTTATGTTAGTATAATTTGCTATTTTTGCAGTTAAAAGAAAGGTCGCTTAGAGTCAACCAGAAAGTGCAATAAAACAATTATATTCTTTTTGTAGAACGCGCAAGTTGGTGTGTGAAATTTGTTTTTGCTTGGCTTTCAGCTTATTTCCTTCTGCATCATTGCTATCTGTTTTTCTGTGAGATTATCAGTGCTTTCTTGTATTTGGTTTAAGATGTATAATGGTTGATACTTCTTGTCGTAGCACAGTTTCGTCAAATAGAGCATGTTAGTCTAACGCTCCACGAATCTGAAGTGCCATAGTAATCATGGTTCACAATAAGGCTTATCTCGAAGTACCCAAGTGTTTCCCATTTGCTTGTTGGTGACGTTGATGAATGCAGGTCTCTTTGCAATGAGAATGGTCTTCTTATTTATCTTTGTTTTTCTTTACTGAAGGTCACGGAAGTGTGCAGAATGCTCACGGAAAAGATACAAACAGTGATAACAAATAGTTCTTGTTTATCAATAGGTTATGAAATAAAAATCTCGGAATTATTACGGAAAAGTCACGGAATTCTTGCGGAATTTCCGTGAAGCCATTCTGAATGAAGTAGGCTTATTATGCCAAGATCCAAAAACTTATTTTCGCTAAATCTCACTATACCTGCTTTCTTTAATTTCTTTAATTGATAATCTATCTTATTATTCTTTTTGCCGTTCGTTTAATACATCAGATAATTTATTTTTTTATTAAATCATCAATATCTTTACGAGAAGCTTGGCCAAACTTTTTTTAATATATTCGACGATCATTTTCATAAAAATATTCATCATCAAAGCTACGATTTTTTTGATATATTGACTTTTCAGTCCTATATCTTTCGTTTTAGATACTACCTTGTGGGCTAAATAAAAAAGAGGCTTCCTTCCTTCTATGAACTTTTTTTCTTTCTGAGATAAGCAGCTTGTTCATCCGATATCAACTTTTTGTTTCTGTACCTTATCTAGCAACATTATTTCTTCAAGGCTTATATTAGGATTCTCAGTCAAGATGCGTGCAAAGTTTTCATCAATTACCTTACCAGTGATTGTTACTCTAACCTTACCATCAGCGAAATCATATTCTGGCATGGGAAACAATCTCACTCGTTGCTTTATAAACATCTTCTTTATCCCACCTCCCTCTGTCTCTATCATATTCAGGTTACGCATGGCTTCTACCAAGAACCGATTCCGATAAACAGACTCTGGACAATCCTTGGTTACAACGTTTTCCACACTTTGTGGCAAAAATACTCCATGATTCTGAAAAATGATGTGACTATCTTCAAATTCCACAACTTCAATTCTTGCACACTTCGTATAATCTTGGTGTGCAATAGCATTGTTGAGAGGCTCACGTATGTTAAACATGTCATAACGTAACATTTCGTCAGGGAAAAGAGAATCTGGTTGCACAAGACGATATTTCACATTCCGAACTTTATTGTACAAACGATCAATACTCAGCAGCAATGGTATCGACAAAATTTCATAATCTTTGTTTTGCATTGCACCAATACTTCTTAAAGACCAGCGAATGCAGGCAACATAAGGATTAAGTAGGTATTCACTTTCTTCTTTTTCCCAATAATACAAGAGCGGCCCTTGTGATTTTTCCCATTAATTGTTACTTTTGCCTTATTAAGGAATTTAATATTATCCCATGCTAAAATTTCTGCTTTCCTGTAAGGATTACGGATAATATATTCCTTACGAGCTTTCTCTATCGCATCTGGGTCTAGGTCATTGATAGAAGCATTATCTACGATTTGAACACTCCAATCGTCTGTAATTTCAAGTTCAGACAAGATAGCAGCTTGTCTCTCTCCTTTCATTTCAATTAGAGAGTCTCCGATTCTTTGCCAGGCCTTGTTATGAGCATAAACAGGTAACTTTGCCTTGTGTTTAGGAATAGTTAATATCCAAACAATTTCACCAGTATCCTCTGCTTTTAGCTCATTTATATTAAGATTCTCTATTGGTAAGTTCCTACATTTCTCAGCTATTTTTGCTTTAGCAGATTCAATACTGTAATTTCCAAAATTTTGGATTCCTATTATTTCTAACGTTTTGTCTTTAACTCCAATAACAATAGTACCACCATTCATATTAGAAATCGCAGATACATAAGAAACAACATCATCGCCTTCATGTCCACAAAGGCTATTTTGTAGATTCTTATATTCTTTCCATTCACATCCTTCGTTCTCGCTAGGATATTGAATACGTATATACTCTGATATATCTTGTCTGGTCATATTTGTTAAAGCAGTATTTTATATCGCAAATGTACAAAAGAAAACTGAAACAGCATCCACAAATCATCAAAAAAGACGTATCCGCAATCGCTATTGAGGTGAGTATCTCAGCACTGTTTTTTAGTAACAATCTTATTTGAACTGATGTTATATTAACTATGGCAATATGCTCGCTTGTCTCAACTTGATAGATTTTATGAAACCTTATTTTAACCTACTCATAATCTGGAGGTCCTTGGTTCAAGCCCAAGATGGCCCACAAACAAGTCACAACGAGTGACAATCAATGTTTAAAGTATAGAAGAGAAGCTATCGCAAGATGGTTTCTCTTTTTCGTTTTTGGCGTGTGCTGGGCAGACCTTCAAAGCTGGTGTAGCTTTTATTCAAATAAATAATACATAAAAGCCTGCTTTATGTTAGTATAATTTGCTATTTTTGCAGTTAAAAGAAAGAGAGAAACGCTGTGCTAGAATATAATAGATAGCGGATTTTGACCAAGCTCTGCACGGATATAGAAAGATGGCATTGCCTAAAAACAATATCAATCAACAATGACTTTATTTAAAGGCGCAAAGCCGTTTGTTAAGTGGGCAGGAGGGAAAACTCAACTCTTGTCAGACATAGAAAGCCTTTTACCAACAGATTTCTGCAGCAGGAACATCACCTATGTGGAACCATTTGTTGGCGGAGGTTCTGTTTTGTTTTGGCTATTGCAACGCTATCCCAACATACAACACGCTGTTATCAACGACGTAAACGCAAAACTGATAAACGTGTATCGCGTTATTAAGGCCATGCCCCAAAAAGCTTATCAGTGCTCTACGCGTGCTTGAAAACGAGTATCTGCCCATGAACCATGCCGAACGAACGGCTTACTTTTTGGAGAAACGCAGGCGTTTTAACGATGACAAACTAACAAACGTGGAGCAAGCCGCTATCTTTATCTTCTTAAATCGCACCTGTTTTAATGGTCTTTATCGCGAGAACTCTAAGGGAAAAATTTAACGTTCCGCATGGTAAATATGTACACCCTAAGATATGCGATGAGCAAACCATCATGGCCGACTCTGACCTCTTGCAGCGCGTGGATATTCTTTGCGGCGACTTTGATGCTACAAAGCGCTATGCCAGTGAAGATACGTTGTTCTACCTCGACCCGCCATATAAGCCGCTGAACAGCACTTCTTCGTTCAACACTTATGTTAAAGAGCCCTTCGACGATGCCGAACAAGTGCGCTTACGAAATTTCTGTAACGAGGTAAGCGAGCGTGGTAGCTTGTTTGTTCTAAGCAACTCTGATGTTAAGGGCTACGACCCCAAAGATAATTTCTTCGACAATCTGTATGCCGCATACCACATTCAACGCGTGTTTGCCACACGTATGATTAATTCAAATGCAGAAAAACGAGGAAAGTTAACCGAACTTATGATTTCTAATGTCAAGCGGAACAAAACAGTCACCGAATGTAAACGTCTAGTCATAAACACTTGATCAACTTTTTGGGAAATGCCCACATTTTCTATTGACTTAGACAGGGAAGTTTTAATTTTTTTGTATCTTTGCATAAACTCCACACAAGGGGAAGTTGTTAATCTTGGTTTTGCAGCACGGAGACAAGAATCTTCTCTATCTACTAGAAAAAGTCAAGATGATTTCAAATTTAATTTTATCACTAAAACATTTGTATTATGGTTTGTAAAAAAGATCACTCAGAAATCCAAGACATTATGGAAAAACTCCCTGTTGACCAAGGTGGATGGGGAAGGCATAAGTGTGCGGCTTGTGCTTACGAACAAGGCTATCATGATGGGCTTAGCCATCGCAATCAGATTGATTTCGATGAGATAATGAAAGATTTAGACGAGAGCCAAGCACAAGCGCAAAGACACAAAAGTCCACACGTGGCTTACGCATTAGGTTATGCAGATGGGGTGTCTGATAGCTATAAATAAAAACACAAACTATTCAGGAATAGCCCGTGTTATTTCCTCCTGAACGCACGCCCTATCACATGAATGCTATGAGCAGATATTAGGCCTGTAAACAGATTACTCCATCCGTTTACAGGCCTTAAACCATTACCTTATTCTATAATCCTCCTCCAAAAATCATGCAGCCTGCTTCTTTTGGGTGATCCAACACCATGTTCTCGGCGGGCTCTTTGCGTATTTTTCCACACAATCAGGATGTCGCCCGCGGCAGCAGCAACGAATAAGACGCCCCATCCAAGCAACAAGATACTTTTTAAGAGGATAAGCTAAGGCCAAGGGGATGACGCCTAGAACCACGAGAGGCATTAAGGCACCGATGCAATATTGACGAACCGTTAATGGCTCGGAACAATGGCAATAGGGGATGAGCATTTCCCAAAATATGCCGAATCGAATGCTCTTAAATCCCTTTTTGGCAAAATATGCCCACGTTAGGCCATGTATCAGCTCGTGCACTACTATGCCTGCCATAAGTGCAACGAACACTATCAAGGACGTTAAAAGGGGGTTGTGGTTGGGAAAAAAACTGCATGGGGAAGTCTTCACATGTAGGAAAACCCCACACAAAATACCATGTGGCAGAGCTTAACAGCAATATGGCAAAGCAGAAGATTGCTGCAAAAACATTAGCCCAAACGAGGTTTATGGTCATTTTCCGTTGCTTCATGTTGTTCTGTTAATGAGGACTTAAAATGGTATAGTACTGATTGTATGCCAATAAGCTAAATGTAAAAAGTAACAAATATCTTTGTAAAATGCTTGGCTATACATGCCTAAGTTTCTCACTTTTTTTCAATACGCCGCCTTTGATCACCCACAAAAAAACAAAAGGCCGCAGCGCCTTTTGAGCGACTACGGCCATTGACCTTACGTTAGTATAATGAAAAATTTGAGAGAAAGAAGCTTCACAGCTTCGATGTTGTTTTTACTAAACATTGTTATTGAGAAAGCATAGAAAAAAATTCTTATTTAATGATGTTGAGCGATGCGGCAGGTGCGCCAACAGGCTTGATAGTGTCGATAGCAGCCGAGTCGCGCAAGGCAACCGACGCCCCTTTCTCCACCTTATTATAGCCTGCCATGCCCGTTGTAGAGGGCTGTTGAGTTTGGAACGACTCTTGCGCGGCATTGCCCAGGGTTAGGAAGATGGCCACAACAGCGGCCGCTTTGAACAGCGGTTTAAGTCGTTGAGTAAGGGTGATGGTGCGAGCCTTCACCTTTATGGGCTCATCCTCTTCGATCATGGCCAGCAATCTATTGTCGAAGTCGGCGCCCAGATGCTTCTCTTTCGCCTCCAATTGTTGGTAAGCGAAGAGCGGCTGGTATTGGCGTAGCTCGGCTGGAACGTCTTTCTGTGAGAAAAACGCACGCAGGATACCTTCCTCTTCCAAAGAAGTCTCGCAGTTCCAATAGCGCTCCAATAGTTGGTTGATGTATTTATAATCCATAATCTTCTACGTTTTTTTAAACTTTTTGTTTTATCGTTTGTCTAGCCCTGAAGATGTTTATTTTCACCTGTTCTTCGGTGATTTCCATTATCTGGGCAATCTCGCGATAGCTTTTTTTCCTTCGAATTCACGAAGCTGCATGCTTGTTTTTTTTGTTTCTCGGGGAGGGCGTTGATGATGTCTCTCACTAGCTGTACGCGGTCGTTTTGCAACATTTCCTCGTAGGGATTAGCGGTGAGGTCGGGCTTTTCGGCATGCGTGTCTTCTATTGAAGGGTTGCCGTGTCCTTTTCTTTTGATGCTGTCTAGCGCCAAATTTCGGCATACCGTCAGACTGAATGCTTCGATAGACTCTAGCTCGTCCCATCTTTCTCGCCTGTTCCAGACTTTTGATGAGTGTGTCTTGCACAATGTCTTCGGCGTCGCGTTCATTAAGCGTAATGCGCATCGCCAGCCTGTACAATTTGTCCTTTAAGGGCAGAATGTCATTGCGAAAGCTTATTTTGTTCATCTGTCTCTATTATGAATGACGATTGTGTGTTGAAGATGTTACGCACGTTAACACTATTTAAAGATTTTATTTTCAATGTTGAGCTGTTTTGTTCACCGCGAAGTGATGGACGAACCGCTGGTTTTGCGGTGGTTTTAAGGGTTCAACTCATTTTCTAGGGCGAAGTATTTCCATAGTGGGGCATACATCATGGCTTGGTAGAGTTCGTTGTTTTTAAGCATGCGCAGCATCTCGTTGCGACTCACCAAGTGTACTTCTATGTCTTCTGTAGCGTCAAGGTGTTGGGTGGTAATCTTCTCTACACCAGTGGCCAAGAAGCAATGGCAGCGGTTGGTCATTGTACCGGGGTTTGGTGCGATGGTCATTAGCGGTTGCCATTTGCCGTTGCCGTATCCTGTTTCTTCAAGCAGTTCTCTTTGTGCAGCAAGCAATGGTGGTTCGTTTTGTTCCACAACGCCAGCGCAAATCTCCATGGCGGTGACGCCCAGTGCATGTCTGTACTGTCTTACCAATACAAAGTTGCCGTTGTTTGTGATGGCTACGGTGTTCACCCAATCGGGATATTCCAGCACATAATAATCGTTTACCACTGCGCCAGTGGGCAGCTTCACCTTGTCGCGGCGTGCTGTAAGCCACTGTTTGCGTATCAAATATTCCTGGTCGAGCACTTGCCAAACCATGTTGTTGCTGATGTTTTGCGTCGTTTTGTTGGGCGCTACACTTTTATTTTCTTCGTTCATGGGTTTAAGTTTATAATATCTTCCACCTTTATTCCTAATTTTTCTATTTCAATTGCTTCGGCGTGCAGATACATGCGAAGCGCCTTTTGTCCGTAAAGTGGGTCGCCAAGGATGGGCATGTTTAGTCCGTCGGGGTGTGCACAATGCACGCGAAGCTGATGGGTTCGGCCTGTTTGTGGGTAAAGAGCCACCACGCTATGTCCTGCCTTGCAGTCAATCACCTCGTAATGGGTTATGGCAGGTTTGCCTCTTTGCCAGTCTACCACCTGCCGCGGGCGGTCAATGTAATTGCTAGATAGGGGCAAGGAAATTACTCCGCGTTGCTTGTTAGGAGGCAGCACCCCCTCGAGCACAGCCACATAGCGCTTTTTCACCTCGTGGTTTAAGAAAGCTGCTTGCAGTTTTTTTGTGCATTTCTTTGGTTTTTTTGCAATAAGCATCAAGCCCGAAGTGTCTTGGTCAAGACGGTGAACAATGAGAGGTGACGAGGAGTTAGGGTAGCGTTCGCGCATCAGTTCGCCAACCGATAGGCCACCATCTTTGCCTGGAACACTTAGCATGCCCGGCGGTTTGCTCACCACGGCCAGGGTTTCGTCTTCGTAAATCACGCAAAGCGCCTTGTTGTGGGTTTGCTTCATTGGTGCTTGTTCAAGGTCTAGGGCCTTGCAACATATATTCAAGCGTAGGGCCACACTTACCTTTTGCAGGCAGGATAATACGCACCAGCGCGCCTTATCTCGGTTTTTGGGCGAATTGCCCAACCAAAATTCGGCCATGCAAACGGGGCGGTATCCCATGGCAAAAAGCGTGCTGCAAGAGTTTTGGTGCACAGCATTCGCCTGTGCCAGCGGGTGGTGTTTGTTGAGGCGTAGGTGCAAAGATGTCGAGCAGATTGCGCCGTTCGCCCATAGCATTAAGCATTTCGAATTTAGTGAAAAGCCAGCGTTGCAGCGAGTCCGACAGTTGTTTGCGTTGAGTCTTCAGTTGGTTTATCTGGTTTTCCATCGCCCAAAGCCGTTGTTGTAGGGCGTTTGAATTGGTTTGTAGATGTTGTTTCAACCTTTTTAGTTCGGCCTTTTTGAAATTGACTTTCGGCCACCATCTTTGCCATATCCTCGTTGCTAGCACCCAATGCGCGCTTTTTTTCTCGCGTGCTTTTTTTGGCCTCGGCCATCATTTTGCGATAGTCGTTTAGTTGGTTTTCGGCTTTGTGTTGCTCGCGTTCAAGTTGTTTTTTTCAGGTTGGCGAGCGTTGGGCTATTTTCTATTTCGGCAAGAAGCGAATTGATATGGCTAATCTCGCGTTCATGAATTTTAAAAATAACCATCGGGTTGAAGATAGTCGAACACGGGTGGAACAAACCCCTCCCACGTGGCCTTACCGCCCAATTGACCCGAGAAAGCGGCCAGGTAGCCCAGTTGCATACCGCGGGGCGATGGGCGTTCCACCACCAACACGCCGAACATCTTACCCGCTTGCACCTCTTCACGCCATTCGTTGTGCGTTGCCACCATGGTTTTCACCTCCTCGGCAGCCAGAATACACAGGGCGTTGGGCTCGTAAAAGAAGGGGTTGTTCATCTTTTCGGGCTTCGGCAAGTGGGTATGTAAGGCGTGAAACATGATGCGGTGAATGGTAAATAGTGTGAAAACCCATCATCGAAGATGGGCATTGTGTTGCAAAGTTAATCAAAATAACGTACTTTTTGCCTACATTCTAAACACGAAAAATGGCATGAAGACAGAAATGGAAAAAGATGCGTAGCGGTGAGCTATATCGCTTTGACGATGAGGAGATGCAGGCTAGTTTTGCTCGCGCCAAAAGGCTATGTGCCAAGCTCAATCGCATAAGCACGGTTCATAAAGGCTATCGCAAGCTGATAGAAGCGCTCGTTCCTGACCCTGCCTGCAACAGCCGAAATATGTCCGCCTTTTTCACTGCGACCATGGTCATGGCTTGCACATGGGCGAGCATTCGTTTATGAATTATGGCTGTGTGGTGCCTCGATTCGGCTCCCCGTTATCTTGGGGCATCATGTTAAGTTGGGCCCTTGTTGTAAGCTGTTTACGCCTCAACACCCCATCGACTATATGGAAAGGCGCGAGCCACAAGAGCAAGCAAAAGCCCATAACCATAGGCAACGACACATGGCTGGGCGGTAATGTTACGGTGTGCCCTGGCGTAACCATTGGCCAAAGGTGCATCATTGCAGCGGGCTCTGTGGTGATACACGATATTCCCTGACGACTCTTTGGCGGCTGGAAACCCCGCGGTGGTGAAACGAAAGCTAACGCGTGAGGAAACCAAGTCGGCCTCAACAACCAATGATTAACATCCAGGTTATGCGAAAAAAACATTCTTCTAGGTCTGTTCTTTGGGTTTTTGTGCCCCTCACGCTTGTGGCTCAAACGCGCGAAGACGCTGTAGCTATTGCCACGGCGATGTGGGAAACACGGCGTATTGCCAACAATGTGGAGGTGCGGCAGATGCGTTGGCCCTTGCTATATGGCTGTGCGCAGACGGTTACCGTGGCCGAGATAACACCCAAACACGGTGTGGCTTTTGATGTGGCAGTGGCCGATGGCGGTGCTACGGTGGGCGAGATGGCTCGTCGTTCGAAGGCTATGGCAGCCATCAATGGTTCGTATTTTGATATTCATAAGCGTTCGGCCATTACCTATTTGCGTCAAGGGCGCAACCTTATAGACACCACCACCACGGCCGAACTGGCATTACGTGTGACTGGAGCTGTGCGTGTGCATGGTAGAAGGGTGCACATCATGCCATGGAGCAAGGGTATTGAGCGGCGTTATCGCTGTCGTCACGGGGTCACGTTGGCCTCTGGTCATCTGCTTCTTTATCAAGGCAAGGATGTTTTGTTACGAAGCAGTGGCATGGGCTTTGTGGTAGACAAGCATCCGCGTTCGGCTATCGCGCTCACTTCGCGCGGAACGGTGCTTTTTATCACTGTAGACGGTCGTCATCCGGGTTATGCAGGGGGGATGAACCTTATCGAACTACGTCATTTTTTGCAGCAGTTGGGCTGCACCGATGCCTTGAATTTGGATGGTGGAGGTTCGTCTACGTTATGGGCAAAGGGCTTTAATGCCAGTGGCGTGGCCAATTATCCCTGCGATAACCATAAGTTCGACCATGAGGGCGAGCGCAAAGTGGCTAATGCCTTGGTGGTGGTTAGGCGTGGAAAAGGTGTGTTGTAAAGTATTAAATGCTTGAAGGGACTTCGTTTAGCCCTTTTGGCGCCTAATGTTGTGCACATCATTAGGTGCTATTTTTTTCTCCATGCGTTTTTTCTCCTTGTTTTGCACTGTTTAAAGAAACAGTGGAGCCTCGTTTCCCATATTAAAAAAGCAGGTCGATGATGCTGAGATTGGGTATAAAGCCGTGGCGTTGAGCAAACACTTGATAGTAGGGGCGAGGCGAAAACAGTGGGTCGGAGGGTGCATTTTTGGGCACAATCACCTCGCGGAAGTCGGGTAGGGGTGTGTTTATATCCCCTTGTTCGTGAGCAAAGTCAGGCGGAAGCGTTGCCCCCGAGGCCAATTGCGAGGCCGTTGGCACAAACGAAGGCGTGCGAAGGATGTTGGGTTTGATGTCGAGAAGCGTGCAAATGGTGTGTGTTAGCTCCAGGTTGAAGTCGAAAAAGAAATGCATAACGTTGTTGGAAAAAAAGGGTAGGAAGTCGTCGGCATAATACTCAAAAAAACGGACTATCATTGTAGGCCGACACGATGGCTTGCCAGTGGATGTGTCGCCAATTGCCATGGTCGCTGATGCGAATATCCTTCATAGCCATGCGCGAAGCCTGTTCGCCCGATGGTCTTTCGATGGGGATTGTGAGGGCTTGTGCACCGTTGGCTGTGGCAATGATGCATCGGTTGCGATAAGTTTGTTTCTGAAAATGGTCGTGTTGTTCAATCCAACAGCCGTTGCTGTGAAATAGTTTTGCATACCATTGTATGGGGGCGAGATAGGCCGAAGTGAGCAAAGGGAGCATGGCGCGAGGGTGTTTTTAGTTTTTTTTCTAGGCTTTCTAGGGGCTTTGTTTAACCGAGGTGTTCTAGATAATACAAATAAGACTGATGGGCGGTGTGCAACCTTCCCTTCAGTCTTATTGTTTTAGTGTTGGTCATTGCGGTTGATGAGCCAGTAAAGGCGAGCGTTAAGTTCGCTTTATTACTTGATTTTGTCCACGCATGTGAACAAACGTTTCCATCTAATGCCCTTAAATCCTGGGTGATCTACATCGTGCGACCACCAAATGAATATGGGTTTGCCCACCACATGGTCTTCTGGCACGAAGCCCCAGTAACGCGAGTCGGCCGAGTTATGCCTGTTGTCGCCCATCATCCAATAGTAATCCATCTTAAAGGTGTAGCTGTTGGCGGGTTTATCGTTGATGTAAATTTGTCCGTTTCGCACCTCCAGCTTGTTGTTTTCGTACACGCGTATGGGTCGTTCGTATAAGGGCAGGTTGGCCAACGAGAGTTTAACGGTGGCCCCTTTCTTAGGAATCCAAATCGGTCCGTAGTTATCTCTAGTCCATCCAGTGTTGGCATTGAGTGGATAGAGGTCGCCCGTGGGTGCGTCGGTGTTAAGTTTTACACTCTCAACCAGGTCTTTTTCTAGCGGCCAAAGCCTTTGCAGCCTTTGCAGTAAGGGGCATAACGCCACTGGTGTTAAGGCTTTGAAGGTCTTCTTGTGTTATGCCTAACTCGGTAAGAAGCTCTTCGGGCAACATGTTTTTAAGCTTCACATAGTAAGTATATTGCACGTTGTCGGGTTCTTTATTGGGTTTACCGTCTAGATAGATGATGTGGTTTTTAATCTGTAGTGTTTGTCCAGGCAGACCCACACATCGCTTAACGTAATTCTCTCTTCGGTCGGTTGGACGAGAAATAATGTCGCCATACTCGTTGGGATTTTGCACAATGTAGGCGCGTCCCAAGGCATAGATGTATGCAAAGTATTCGCGTTGTTGCAAAAGAGTCATGCTATCGAGGTTCACGGGCGGGTTAGCCTGGTCGTAAAGCTGCTTACCATACGAGTAAACCATTTGATAATAGTCGGCTGCGGCCCATCTTTGTTCGTTAACGAGGCTATCTCCCGAGGGATAATTAAACACCACGATATCGTTAAGTTGCACATTTCCCAATCCCTTTACTCGTCGATAATCCCAGTGAGGCACTTCGATATACGACTTAATATTGAGCACAGGCATCGTATGTTGGGTTAGTGGCATGGTAAGTGGCGTTTGCGGAATGCGCGGACTCATAGCTAAGCTTGCTAACAAAGAGGTAGTCACCCGTGAGCAAACTCTTTTCTAGCGAGCTAGAAGGAATCACAAAGTTCTGGAAAAAGAATAAGTTGATGAAGTAAACCGCCACTAATGCGAATATGATAGCATCCACCCAGCCCATGATAAAGCGTGTAGGGCCTTCGGCATCTTTCCACCATTGCCAATTTATTTTTAGAAATATAAACGTCGTAGATGAAAGGAAGCACGAGCAATCCCCACCAACTGCCCACCCAATAGAGGAAAGCCAGGTAGAGAAGTGTAACGATGACAAACTTAGTCCATTGTACACGAGGGTTTATTCCCTTTTGTTTTTCTTAATCATTGCAAGTCTTAGTTATATGTTTTGCGCCTTACGCCCTGTGTTTTGTGTTAAGTTGGTGGCCAGTAGTAGGCTATTAGGGTTGTGGCGCATGTTGTTTTCAGAAGTTAAAGAGGTTGTTCATAGAGAGCAAGCCGCTATGAGTGGCCGTATATTCGGCTGCTAGCACGGCACCTTCGGCAAATCCACGACGTGAATGGGCGTTGTGAGAGATGCTAATGCTATCGGCCTCGCTGTTATAAATAATGGTGTGGATGCCAGGAACCTCGCCTTCGCGAAAGCTGTCGATGGCCAATTGGTTTTGATTTGATTGTTGGCTGGCAACGAATTGCTGGTTGGGCAGATGTTGTTCGCCTTTAATCCATGAGTCTTTGCGTTGCAATTGTGCCAAAATATCCTCGGCCAGGGTGATGGCAGTGCCCGAAGGAGCATCCTGTTTGTGCACATGATGTGTCTCTTCTATATGCACATCATATTGCGGGAAGCGGTTCATCAGTTCAGCCAATCGGCGGTTAAGTGCTCTAAAGATGGCCACTCCCACCGAGAAGTTGCTGGCCCAGAAAAGCGTTTTACCCTCTTCTTTGCACAGGTGTTTAATCTCTTCGCCGTGTTGTTCGAGCCATCCAGTAGACCCCGACACCACTTTAACGTTGTGTTTAAAAGCCTTTAGGTAGTTTTGGAAAGCCGCTTGTGGCGAGGTAAACTCGATGGCCACGTCGGCCGAAGCAAAGTTAGGGCTATCAAAGTCGGCTTGATTGTCTTGGTCGATGATGCAAACAATGTTGTGTCCGCGTTGTTTTGCAATCTCTTCAATCATTCTACCCATCTTGCCGTAGCCTATAATGGCGATGTTCATAAGCTGTATTTTAATCTAAAATGATGATGTTCAATGTTGTGGTTGTTAGCGCTACTGGTGCTAAGCAATGCCCATTGCCGTGTGCTACAACCCGATTAACAGCGCAAAGTTAGTGAAAAAGGGTAAAAAGCCATCTCTTTGCGCTGTTCATTTTTTTTGATGTTTGGGCATTTATTATGTATAAAGGTGGTAGCATCCGCCAGCCAAAAAGTTTGAGCATGCCTTTCATTTCTAGTTGGAAAAGCACCACGGTGAGTCTTGAAATGGGGATGTTGGCCGATAATGATAGCTGGCTAATGGGTTGGTCGTTGAGGCTTTGCAGTGCCTCTATAACGGTTTGTTCCTCGGCAGAGAGTTCAGGAAAGAGTTGCCTTTCAATGCCTTGGCGTGTGGCTTGAACGCGTTTAAAGTCGGTTTCCCATCCCAAGGCCTGAATAAAGTCGGCTGCCGAGGTTATCAATTGCGCCTTATGGTCGCGAATAAGGTTGTTGCAGCCTTCGCTAAAGGGTGCTCCCACGGCACCAGGAAAGGCGAATACTTCTCGGCTATAGTCGCGTGCAATGGCCGTAGTGATAAGTCCTCCGCCGTGTGCAGCACTTTTCAACCAGCACGCAAGCGTCTGACATACCAGCCACTATGCGGTTTCGCCTTACGAAATTAAGTTTGTCGGCATTGGTATTTGTTAAGAACTCGGTGAGCAATCCGCCGTGCTTTTATCATCTCGTCTGCCGTTTGTTTATGGCGTGCGGGATAGAGATTGTCCAGCCCGTGAGCCAAAAACGGCCACCGTATCTAGGTCGTTTGCCAACGCTTGTCGATGCGCATTGATGTCCACACCGTAAGCCAAACCGCTCACGATGAGCACTTCAGGACTAAGTTTTTTTCAGTTCTGTAAAAAAACTTTCTTATCACATCTTGGCCGTAAGCCGTGCAATGACGTGTGCCAACAACATTGATAACGCGCGCCCTATTCAGGTCGGTGTTACCTTTAAAGAACAGCACGAGTGGGGCATCAGCGCAGTTTTTTAGGCGTTGGGGATAATCATTGTCGGCCAGACACAGCGTTTTGATGTTGTTGCGTGCGTTATATTCCATTTCGGCGTCGGCCACTCGGAGGTGCTGTTCGATGTTGTGCATGGCTTCAAGTAGCCTAGGCGAAGCATCGGGCAGCACTTCTTTAAGGTTGTTGCGGTGGGCAAAACCTCGGTGGCCGAGCCCAATTTGCGGTACAGCTGCGCCAACCCCGCGAGGTTAAAATAGTTCACTCGCGTGAGGGCGATGGCGTTTCGTGTTTCGTTGTGGTTCATGGTGTGTGGCATTATGCTGCAGGGGGGGTGCTACGGCTTATGTTATTTGTCGTGCGTTTGTTTGATGAAGGGTGCGAACGCCTTATCAATATCTTCGCTTCGGCCCAATTTTCCATTCACGAGGCACACCAATTCGGCTGTTGCCCGAAAAGAAAGCCGTTCGTCTCGTTTGCGAAAGATGTCGTGATGAAACACATATCGTATGCCCTCTTGTTCAATCCAGAGTTTCGACACCATCACATCATCGCATTGTAAGGGTGCTTTATATTGCAGAGTCATGCGTGCCACAACGGGGTCTACGCCCTTTTCGTGTAGCGAAGCAAAACTAAGTCCTGTGTGTTTTAAGAAAAGATGCCGTGTATGTTCAGTAAAATGAAGATAATTGGCATTGTTAACAATTCCTTGTATGTCGCATTCGTAGTCGCGAACTTCCATCTCTGTAGTGAATATGTACATATATATAACTATTTAAAAGACTCATCTTTAACCCTTCTCGGCCTTACCCCTGCCCCTCTCTAAGGGGAGAGAGGGGGGTGTTATGCTTTACTAGTTATGAGTTGTTGAATTGAAAATATCTCCTCAATACTATCCTTTCTTCAAGTATTCGTACCCAATACGGCATCTCAAGCAATCTTTGCGGTCGCAATATTCGGTTTTAAGTTGAATAAGCGCCTGTGTGTCGCCTGCATTTTTCACCTCCAGTCCGCACGTTTGCCACATTCTCACGATGTGATTGTTTTCTGCGCGAAGCTCTTCGAGCAACTGGAAGGCTCGTTCGCACAATATATCGTTGTGGCGATGACGGCCATAGGCAAAGAGAATGGGCACCACAGTGTTGAGAATTAGCACGTCGCGCGACGCCACCGATAAAGCTTTATCGCTGCTTTTACTGCCTCCACCAAACACGTAATGCGTTTGCCAGTAGGCCGACACCTTTGTGAACAATGCCTTTCGAAGTTGCGCCAATCCCTCGCAAGCCACGATATTGGCCAGCGAAGCTGTACGCGAATGGTAGAGCATAGCCAGTTGCGACAATCGTATGTGTGGAAAATTCTGTGGCCTAAGTCTAAGAAACAACCACATGGCGGGGTCTAAAGACTGCAAATTAAACTTGTGCGCTAGGTACGAATACTCCTTTTTCAGTTGTTCGAAATATTCGTCTTTCAGCGCCATCTGGTGTTGTCGGGGCGGTAAAGCCTCGCTGGTTAGCAATCCCGCCTGTCCCATAAAGAGGGCTTCTATTTGGAAAAACGTTGTCGCGATGATGGTCAACGCAGCGCAATGGCACGTTGGCGGCCCATCGTTCAAAGGCATCTCCATTAACGCCGAACCCAAAGTTGCGGGCTAAGGTGATGAAAAATGCATCCTCCCACGAACCATTTGCTAGTTCGGCGCGCCGTATCACGGCCTTTGTTTTGCTCTCCAAACGTTCTGTTTGCAAGGCTGCCAGCCAGCTATGCAAAGTAAGTGGCGACAGTTGGTGCAGAATGTTGTGGCAGGGCGGGAACTTATCGGCAGCCAGCAACTCGTTATAATGGGTCAAAAACGCTATTGGGCACCGCCAATTCCATTTGTGGCGGCATGTCGCCATCCAGTGTTAAGGTGTCCATGTCGGCCTTTACCCACCACGTGCAGCACCACATTGTTGTATCGTGCATCAAGATGATGCCCGTGTTCAAACCATTGTGAGGCTTTCTCGTGTATCTCGACATTACCCACCCAGAGTGTATCTCCGAGCTTAATTTTTGGCGTTAAAGAAGTCGGGACCAGCGTTCGTGTTATGCAATCCCGTATCAATCACCTCTACATCCACGCCTTCGGTTGTTTTCAAAGGTGCAGTTGCGAATAGCTTATGCTTCCAAACATAGTGCAACAGTTGTTCCATGGGCAGGTCGAAATTAGGGTTATGTGCCACAAAGCTATAAAGAAAATACGAAATTCTGTGTTTTTCTAACCAGAAAAATTCAAGCAAAGGTTTTTCCTTTGTGCATTATTAAAGCCTCGAGTTGCATGTTTTTGTTTATTGGTTAAGTCTTTGTACCTTTGCATTTATGAAAATAGGAAACATATCTTTCGATGCACATCCACTCTTCCTAGCCCCAATGGAAGACGTAACCGATAGGATTTCGCTTGCTTTGCAAAACGTTTTTGGCGCAGCAATGGTTTACACCGAGTTTGTTAGCGCCGAGGCATTGGTGCGCTCGGTGAAGTCTACCGTAAGCAAACTAACCATCAGCGACGACGAACGCCCCGTGGGAATACAAATCTATGGGCGCGATGTGGAGTCGATGGTTGAGGCTGCACGCATCGTTGAACAATGCCGTCCCGATGTGATTGACATCAATTTTTGGTTGCCCAGTGAAGAAAGTGGCGGGCAAAGGGGCTGGTGCGGGCATGCTAAGAAACGTGCCCTTGATGTTGGAAATAACGCGCGAAGTGGTGCGTGCGGTGCGTACACCCGTAACGGTGAAAAACACGATTGGGATGGGATTGCGAAGAAATTATTATCCCTACGTTGGCCGAACAGCTGCAAGATTGTGGCATAGCAGCCCTTACCATACACGGCCGAACGCGCTCGCAGATGTACACGGGCGAAGCCGATTGGCGTTATATCGGCGAGGTGAAGGCCAATCTGCGTATCCATATCCCCATTATTGGCAACGGCGACATTTGCACACCGCAGCAAGCCAAAGAGGCTTTCGACCGCTATGGCGTTGATGCGGTGATGGTGGGACGTGCTACTTTCGGTCGGCCTTGGGTGTTTAAGGAGATGAAAGACCATCTTGAGGGCTTGCCCCAAGACTCTTCGCTCACCATCGACCGAAAGATTGACTTGCTGAAGAGCAACTGCGCATCAACATTGAGCGCATAGACGAGTATCGTGGCATACTGCACACGCGCCGCCACCTGGCAGCAAGTCCGATATTTAAGGGCATTCCCGATTTCAAACAGACGCGCATCGCCATGCTTCGTGCCGATAAACAAGAAGAACTAATCGCTATCTTGGAGAGCTGTCGCGAACGATTGCGGGGGTTGGAGTAGACAATTGTTTGGCATATCAAATACACCAAAAACGCTTATCATGAACCTTGAGATAGACTCCTCGTGGAAAGAGCAGCTAGCCTACGAGTTTGAGAAGGCTTACTTCAAGCAATTGTGCGACAATGTAGATAGGGCGTACAAGGGTAATCAATGCTATCCGCCGATTGACTTGGTGTTTAATGCCTTTAACCTATGCCCCTTTGATAAGGTAAAGGTGGTGATAATAGGCCAAGACCCCTATCCAAGAGAGGGGCAAGCGCATGGTTTAAGCTTCTCGTTTGATGGCGGAAAACCTTTTCCGCGCTCACTCAATACCATCTTTAAGGCGATAAGCGATGATTTCAAAACGCCTTTACCCACCAACGGAAAGCTAACACGATGGGCCAAACAGGGCGTGCTTTTGCTCAACACAATACTTACTGTTCAAGAACAAAAAAACCTGCTAGTCATGGCAAATTTGGCTGGGAACAGTTCACAGATGCTGTTATTAAACGCTTAAATGCCGAACGCGAAGGTCTTGTTTTTATGCTTTGGGGTGTAAAAGCGTGTAAGAAAGCCAGTCTTATTGATGCTGATAAGCATCTCGTTTTTGGAAGCTAGGCACCCTGCTGCTCGACCTCCAAAGGGTGGATACACTCCTACTTGCGATGGCCATTGGCCTGGTTGTACACATTTTTTTCGCAGGCCAACGAGTGGCTTTTGTAAGCGTGACAATTTGCCCATCGAGTGGTAAAAATCAACTCAATTTAGGCATTAGATTTTATGTAAACGCCCATTTTTTTAATACCTTTGTATGTCAAAAAAACAATGTTTCTTACAAGCACATGCAAACGGCGAGGTAGACAATCGGTCTTGTCTGTTTGTTAATTGGTTGACTTGTAGGTTGATAATACAAATCATAACCATGCATATTAAGATAGAATCTTCGTGGAAAGAGCAGCTCGCCGACGAGTTTGAAAAAGCCCTATTTTTAAGGCGCTAACAAATTTTGTGCATACCGAATATAAGCAATACCAATGCTTTCCGCCTGCACCGCTGGTGTTCAATGCCTTTAACCTATGCCCTTTTGATAAGGTGAAGGTGGTGATAATAGGGCAAGACCCCTATCATGGCGAGGGCCAAGCACATGGTCTTAGCTTCTCGGTTAACGACGGAGTGCCCTTCCCACCATCGTTGCAAAACATCTTTAAGGAGATAAACAACGACCTCGGCACACCCATTCCCACAAGCGGAAACCTTACCCGTTGGGCGGAACAGGGCGTGCTTTTGCTTAATGCCACACTCACCGTGCGTGCCCATCAGGCAGCAAGTCACCAACGACAGGGCTGGGAAACCTTCACCGATGCAGCTATTGCCAAGCTCAATATAGGGCGCGAAGGACTTGTATTTATTCTCTGGGGTGGTTATGCACGTTCTAAGACGGCCCTTATTGATGCCTCCAAGCATTGCATCTTGCAATCGGTGCATCCCTCGCCACTATCGGCCAACCGAGGCGGATGGTTTGGAAATCATCATTTTTCGCAGGCTAATGCTTATCTCTCTGCTCACGGACAAACGCCCATCAACTGGTAAACAATGAATAACAACATACCGCCCATTATGCAAGTGGGCAACGTACTTATCTCTTCCGACCTTATCACCGAACGTTTTTGTTGCGACCTCGAGGCCTGTAAGGGAGCTTGTTGCATCGAAGGCGATGCGGGTGCGCCCGTTACGCTCGACGAAATAGCGGCTATGGAAGACGCAATAGACATTGTTTGGAATGAACTCTCTGCACAAGCGCAGACCGTTATCGACCTACAAGGTGTGGCCTGCACCGACCGCGAGGGCGACCTCGTGACCAGTATTGTGAATGGGAAAGATTGTGTTTTCACCTGTTACGACAAGGGGCTTTGCCTTTGCACCTTCGACCGCGCCTATCGTTCGGGGCGCTCTTCGTTTCGCAAACCCATTTCGTGTGCGCTTTATCCTATTCGCGAAAAACGTTTCGACGACGACCTCGTGGGCCTAAACTATCATCGTTGGGAGGTTTGTAGGCCGGCCGTAAAGAAGGGACGCGAACTAAATCTGCCTCTCTATCGCTTTTTGGAAGGTCCGCTAACCGAGCGGTTCGGGCGTGAATGGTACGCCGAATTGTGCGAGGTGGCGGAGAGTTTGAGGCAGGAGTAAGTAGTAAGTAGTAAGTAGTAAGGTAGTAAGTAGTAAGGTAGTAAGGTAGTAAGTAGTAAGGTAGTAAGGTAGTAAGTAGTAAGTAGTAAGGTAGTAAGGAGTAAGTAGTAAGGTAGTAAGGTAGTAAGGTAGTAAGTAGTAAGGTAGTAAGTAGTAAGTAGTAAGGTAGTAAGTAGTAAAGTAGTAAGGAGTAAGTAGTAGGGAAAAAAAGCGTTAGAGTTGTAAGTGGTAAGTAGAAAGTATAAAACCATAAACCAATGAACTAATAAGCCCCCAACTCTAAAAACTCATAAACTTATAAACTCAGAGAACTAATAAACTCACACAAGCCCCCAACTCTAAAACTCATAAACTTATAAACTCAGAGAACTAATAAACTCACACAAGCCCCCAACTCTAAAACTCATAAACTTATAAACTCAGAGAACTAATAAACTCACACAAGCCCCCAACTCTAAAAAACTCATAAACTTATAAACTCAGAGAACTAATAAACTCACACAAGCCCCCAACTCTAAAAACTCATAAACTTATAAACTCGGAGAAACTAATAAACTCACACAATGTTAAACAAACAACAACTTAGTATGCTCTATGGCATACTGCTTATAGTGCTCTTTTCGCTTGTAGCCTTCTTCATTGGAGGCATGCATTGGGCGAAGAGCGTTTCAATTAGTCCGATGATTATCGGTATCGTTATTGGTATGATTTATGCCAACACACTTCGCAGTAATCTACCACAAACATGGGTGCCAGGTATCACTTTTTGTGCCAAGCGCGTGCTTAGAGTGGGTATTGTGCTCTATGGCTTTCGCCTAACACTACAAGACGTCACTGCAGTGGGATTGCCAGCCATCGCTGTTGATGCCATCGTGGTGTGTGTAACCATTGTGGGCGGACTGCTTATAGGGCGAATTTTAAAGCTCGACCGCAGTATTGCGTTGCTCACTTCGGTGGGTGCGGGCATCTGTGGAGCGGCTGCTGTGCTAGGAACCGAAGGCGCCATCAATGCTAAACCCTATAAAACGGCGGTGGCTGTGTCTACGGTTGTTATCTTCGGCACACTCTCCATGTTTCTCTATCCTGTGCTCTATCGCAATGGTTTACTCCACCTCTCGCCCCAGTCGATGGGCATTATGACGGGTAGCACCGTGCACGAAGTGGCCCATGTGGTGGGGGCAGGCAACGCCATGGGTAAAGACGTGTCTAACATTGCCATCATTGTAAAGATGATAAGGGTGATGATGCTTGTGCCCGTGTTGCTCGTTGTGAGCTGGTTTGCTGCTAAGGGAAAGATGGGCGATGCCGAAGCACCGGCCCAACGCAAGGGTATAACCATCCCTTGGTTTGCAGTTTTCTTTTTGCTTGTTATTGGTTTTAATTCGCTTAACCTGCTGTCTCACCCCATTACAGAGGGCATCAACACCTTCGACACTTTTCTGCTTACTATGGCGATGACTGCTTTAGGTGCCGAAACCAGTATCGACAAGTTTAAAAAGGCTGGCGCCAAACCCTTCCTTTTGGCTACGTTGCTTTACTGCTGGTTGCTGGGTGGTGGCTATCTCATTGCGCGAGCACTCTAAACAATGGCATCAACTGGTGCTGTTGGCTTTTGACTGCTTGGCATTGGGCGATAATGACAGGGTGTTAATGCGCTACAAGAGCGAGAATGGCACTTCGTTGACGGCTTGGCCATAGACTTGTGCATCCTACAGCTAAAAAGACAACTCTGCAATATATTTACTTTTTGTAAAATAAAAACGCTGGAATTTTAACAAAAATCCCAGCCTTTTTTTCGTTCCTCAGTGCACTTGCCTGCATAAAAATGGAGTATTTCGTGGGGTTTATTGCATAACTATTACGTTTGCTAGCCACTTTCTTGTTTTCTTTATGCCATCCTTTGGGGTATTGGCGCATGCCAATCGTGGGTAATACGATGTGTTTTTAGCCCACTAAAGGTTGGATTTCGGCCATTTTTTTACTGTTTTTTTCTGTTATTTGTAGCAAAACGCTCTGCGTTTAGCACGAGTTAGCCTTGCGTTTAGCACGAGTTAGCAGTGCATTTAGCACGAGTTAGCAGTGCGTTTTTGCAGCAAATAGCACACCCAAATGGTGGTTTTTAGCCAATGAGGGGTGGAGAGATGCGATGCGTTTTGAAGATTTTTTTGGGGTGGCATTGGGTGAAATGCGGATGCAAAAAAATATAAAAAAATGAAAGGCGATTTATGCGTTTTTTTATACCGCTTGCAAGTGCGCAAAAAAATTGGCTAAAAAATGGGTGGAATGGTTTTAAAAACGTGGTTTTTGTGGTATAAAAAGTAGTAATAACAACGAACAATGGCGTTGAGATGTGTGTGGAATGAATGCGGGTTGCATATCTGTGTAAGTGCCTTTTAGTAAGCCGTTTGCGTGATTTTTGTGTTGAGAAATTCTTAAATAACCTCCTTTTAACATAACAATCAACATCAAAAATTCTGCGCTAGAAGGGGTTATAGTTGGAGTGGTGTTTTGTAAAGAACAAAGAAAAACAGTTGCTCCGTGTTGGTAGCTTTTTACCTCTCAACGATGAAAACGTAGTTTTTAAAGCATGCTGTTAGCCTTTTCGTTGTTTGTAGCTTTCTTGCCCAGCGCATAGCCACGTATTGCTAAGCGCCACTGTTGCATCACCAAAAAGCCAAGTGCACAGCAACAAACCCAAACCAACTGCGCTAACCCCCTAATTGGGGCAGTGCAAAAAGCAGCTTATTTGTCCCCAATCAGAGGTTAACCATGCGCAAGTACCACACCACGAAGATAAAAAGAGGGCGGTGCCAAGACAAAAAGTTGTCTGCACCGCCCACAAGCGTAATATTTGTTCAAGCCTCACGGCCCAGCTATTAGCCCAGCAAACGCTTAACGATGGCCGAGATGGCCCCACCATCGGCCAAGCCAGCCAATTGTTTTGCTAGCCAGACCCATCACGCGGCCCATGTCTTTCATTGTTGAAGCCCCTGTTTGGGCGATAATCTCTTTCACTTTCACTTCAATCTCGGCCACAGAGAGCGCCTTGGGTAAATATTCTTCGATAACCTTAACCTGCGCCAATTCAGCATCGGCCAAGTCTTGGCGTGCCTTTTGAGTAAAGGTAGCAGCAGCTTCTTTACCCTGTTTGGCCAACTTTTGCAATATTTTTAGTGCGTCGGCATCTTCCAATACGTCGTTAGCCCCAGGAGCAGTAACAGCCTCTAGGAATACTTTCTTGATGTTGCGAAGCGTTTCGAGGCGCACTTTGTCGCGCGCTTTCATTGCCTCTTTGATGTCGTTGCTTATTTGTTCGAATAATTGAGCCATAATTTTTATCGTTTAATTGGTATGCAATTTTGGTTTTAAAGCGGATGTGGGCAAGTGTGCCACTATCGATTGGCAGACCTATTGTTCAACCTTTCCCACGGCCAGTGTTAAGCCGTGACCCGTGTTTTAGTTTAGAGAAGCCCATCGATGAGGGCAGAAACACAAGCCCAGGCAACGCCCTCGCGCCTTAAGCAAAGCTAATAGTGCCCTGCGTTGGAGTGGGTGTGTCTTGCTCTTCAACAGGTTTCCTCTGTAACATTGTGCCCAGTTGGCGAATTTCTTCCAGCTTTTGTTGCGAGCGAGCGTAAAGTAGGCGACTCGTCAACAGCGATGATTACATCCTCGTTATCGAGGTCTTCGGGGCGGAAGAAGTAGATGTTGGTGCTTCTTTAGCGCGCCCACCAGGGATGCTAGAGCCATAGTAAATATTGATACGCCTACCTCGTTCCAACTCGTTTTGCGCCCTTTCAGCAGCCTCTTCGGCCTCCCTGATGGTACGCAGTTGTGTGCGTTGAGGCGTATCGGTGATGTCTTCCACGCCGAAACCAGTGGCCAGCACAGTAACTTTCACCTTTTCGCCGAGATTTTCGTCGAAGGTAACACCCCACTTAAACACAAAGTCGGGCGAGAACTTGGCCATAAACTCGTCTACATAGTTTATTTCCTCCATCATGAGGTTAGAGCCAGGCACGTTTTTTTATTGCTAAAACGAGATGTTGAGCAACAGTTTTTGGCATGGAACACATCGTTATCGTTGAGCAATGGCGAATTAAGCGCATCAAAGATAGCTTGTTGCAAGCGTCCTTCACCCTCGCCATAACCCGAGCTCATGATAGCCACGCCACCATCTTCGAGCACCATTTTCACATCGTTAAAGTCGAGGTTCATAAAGCCATGCAGTGTGATAATTTCTGCAATGCTTTTAGCAGCCACGCTCAAAGTGTCGTCGGCTCGTTTGAAAGCCTCGATAAGCGACAGCTCGGGGGTAAACCTGTCTCAGGCGTTCGTTATTGATAACGAGCAGCGCATCCACATGTTTAGCCATCTCTTCAACGCCATCAAGCGCTTGGTCAATCTTTTTAAGACCCTCGAAACGGAAAGGAATGGTGACGATACCCACCGTGAGTATGCCCATCTCTTTAGATACACGGGCGATGACAGGCGCTGCACCCGTACCCGTTCCACCGCCCATACCAGCAGTGATGAAGGCCATTTTGGTGCCGTCGTTGAACATCGCTTTAATGTCTTCGATGCTTTCTTCTGCTGCCGCTTTAGCCTTTTAAGGGTCGGTTACCAGCACCCAATCCCTCCTTACCCAGTTGCAAATGCACGGGTACGGGCGAATCGTCAAGTGCCTGTTTGTCTGTGTTGCACAGCACAAACGACACCTTATGGATACCTTCTTTGAACATGTGGTTTACGGCATTGCCACCGCCACCACCAACACCAACAACCTTGATGATGCTTTTTGTCGTTGTCTACTTCTCCGAAGTCTACAATTCCTGTGTTTCTATTGTTGTCTGCCATAGAATAATGTATCAATTTTGGGTTCACATCTCATCAGTGGTAAAGGCAAGGATGAAGAAATTAGCCTCGCCCTAGGCCCTCTTAAAGAGGAAGATGTTAAACAAAAAGTCACACCCTTTGTTCACTCTTGAGAGAAGAAAGAAGCGATGGACCTTGGTTTTCTTTTAATGTTTCTGTGTGCTAAAAGCGCATGATGAAAGCGTAGCGAAGTAAGCAGCTGGTATGGCCATTGGCCGTTGGGCTACTTGTATTTTTTTAGAAAGCGTGTTGCCTTTAAGATTAGTTGGGCCAACATGCACCATTCTTCGCGCGCTAGATGCACATCGTGCAAAGCGTTAAGCGAGGTTATTCCTCTTCGGTCATTTGTTTAATGAAACTGCTAATTTTGTTTTTCCAGTTTTTTATCCTCGTAGGAGTGTCGGAGGTTTCCTTAGAATTTTTCTTCGGTATGCTCCTCGTGTTTCGGTTCTTCAATGTGCTTAGGCTCGGTTTTAGGCTCGTTATTAGGCACATGAAGCGTGTTGTCAGTGTGTTTTACCTCTTGTTTATGAGCATCTTCAGAAGGCAAAGAGGTGTGTCGTTCCTCGTCGTCGGCAAAGAGATTATCCGATATTTCGCGACCGGCACAATTGAGATTGCCCTTTAAGAGCAGTCCCAAAAGCGTATTCATGCTACCATCTTGGGCAGTAATTTCAGGATGCTTAGAATGGATATCGTGGTTCACAAACTTAGCAGTACGAATTTTTGGTGAAGGAGGTTTTTGCGTCGGAAAGCCTCCTCAATGTTGTTGAGTTGAGCGCCACCACCAGTAAGAATAAGCCCAGCAAGCAGTTTTCCGTCGTAGATTTCGGGAATTTGGAACTTCACATTGCCAATAATCTCTTCGATACGCGCTTCCACCACATTGATAAGCGTTTCGCTTTGAATGGTTCTAGCTTCGTCGATGGAGTAACTCAGTCCGGTGCAATCCTCTTCAGGGTCGGTGTAAGCCGAGGCATATTTCAGTTTAATACGTTCGGCATCCTCCTCTTCCATTTGCAGTGTAGTGAGGTCTTTGGTGATGTTAGCGCTTCCCAAAGGAATAACGGCGAGGTGTCTGAGAAGGTTTTTGCTATAAACGGCCACCGTAGTGGTTTGTGCGCCGAGGTCAACCAGCACGCAACCGCTACGCTTTTCAGAGTCGGTGAGCACGCTATCGGCCAATGCCATGGGCGAGATAAACACGTCGGCGATGGCGATACCAGCAGTGGAGAAGCATTTTTTGAGATTTCTGTAGTTGTTGTTTCTCCACAGAATATTGAGGAAATGCCCTTCGAGGTGTGTGCATTGCACGCCAACGGGGTCGAGTTGGAACTGTTGGTCCAGTTTATATTCGTGGGTAATAGCCTCGATAATTTCGGTATCGGGGTAGAGCATGCTTCGGTTAGCGTCCATCAGAGAGTCAACCATATCTTGCGACACGATAGAATCAGCGGGAAGTTCTTTGATGATAACATTTCTAACGCTGCGTGTAGACTGCCCACCCACACCCACATAAGCGTAGGCAATTTCGGTTTTGAGGGCTGTCTTAAGCTTTGTGATAATAGAGGAGAGGCACTGCACAGTGCGGTCGAGGTTGTACACCACGCCCTTTTTACACACGATGAGGGTGTTTCTTTAGCCAGGGCCAAAATAGAAACACTGCCATCGCTGTTTTTCTTTCCTGCGATACCGGTGATTTTAGACGAACCGATTTCGATAGCCACTATAAAATCCTTTGCCATAACACTTATGTCTATTCGGGTTTATTCTTGTTTTCTTTCTTCTTTTTACAGATAATCTGGTTGTCGAACTCGAGGTTGATGTAGCTGTACTTGTTCCATCCCACCTGCGAGAGACCATACTTATAAAATTTTTTTCGAGCCTGTTAAGTTTAGTCTCAACGAAGCTTGCTATTCGCTCATAGCGTTCTTTATTGTTGGCCACTTGTGGCAGATAGCCCTAGCATTACCACATGTTGGCCCACTCGTGGAACGATTTCCACGCCCTTATCGGGTAGCACATTGATTTGTTCCACTTGGTTTTCCCACAGTTCGTTTCCCATTAGCAGTTTGGCCAATGGTGCGATATAGTTTTGCGCGAAGGCCTTAGAGATGTGGCCCGTTGCGATGATAAGGTCGGCCGAGTAGTGCGAATTGGGCATCACCTGATTGTTGTCGTCCAGGTAATAATCTTCGCCATTAGCTGCTTTTATTCTCACAATGGGCATGCGTTGTGTAACATTGATGTTCACACAGCCGTCTTGTGTCTTATAGCAATCAACCGTTTTTTTACGAACGGACTGCGTTTTAAGGTCTCTTCAATGAGCCTTCCTTGCACGCCCATCATGGGCTTGTTAAGGGGATAGAGCTGGTTAGCATCCAGTCGGGCGCGTATGTCGGCAGCAGAAATAAATCCGTTGGTGTTTTCGTCTTGGATGTCAATCTGCACTTTTTGGCACATGGCAGCCTTGGCGTCGGGCTTATTAAAGGCCGTGAACGCCAGCACGAGGTACACGGCTAAGAGCACGTCTATCACCATGGTTACAGTTTTTTTCCAATTCACTTTCATACGTCAGTGCCTAGCGTGGAATGCTTTTATTTTGCTTTTTGTTCTAAAATCTTAGCCACCTGTGGCGCATAGCTATCTAGGTCGCCTGCTCCGAGGAACACCAGCACATCGAACGAACGTTCTTCGGCCAGTTTAAGCACCTGTTCTTTCGATATCATGAGCTTCTCAACACCATCGGCGAGGTTGTCGTAAATCAGTTTACTGGTTACGCCAGGTATGGGAAGTTCGCGTGCGGGATAGATATCGCAGAGTATAACCTCATCGAGAAGGCTCAATGCTTGGGCAAACTCCTTATAGAAATCGCGTGTGCGTGTGTAGAGATGGGGTTGAAACACAGCCGTAATCTTTCTGTCTTTGTACAGTTGGCGAATGCTTCGTACGCTTTGCAGTATTTCTTGAGGATGGTGAGCATAATCGCTGAGGAACACCAGTTGTGGAGTTTTTAATCTTAAAAATCGAATCGGCGGTCGACACCATGATAGGTTTTGATGCCGTAACGCAGTTCTTCGGCGTTGCATCCATTGAGTTGAGCCATGGCCATAGCCGCAACAGCGTTTTCGATATTGATGGGCACAGGATGTCCGAGCGACACGTTGGGCACGTTGGCGATGGGCGAGATGAAGTCGAAGGTGATGTTTCCGTTGTCTATTTTCACGTTTTCGGCATGGAAATCGCCTTCGTCGAGAGCATATTCGTACACTTTTACGCTGGGTTTAACCTTGGGTTTAAGTGCCAATCCCTTTTTGATAATAAGTGCGCCCCCCTCTTGTATCAAGGTGGTGTAGTGTTGGAAGCTTTCCATATAGGCCTCTTCGGTGCCGTAGATGTCGAGGTGGTCGGGGTCGGTAGAGGTGATAACGCTCATCCAGGGGTGCAACCAGTGGAACGAACGGTCGAACTCGTCGGCCTCGATAACCACAAACTCGCTTTGCGAACTGAGGATGTAGTTGGTGCCATAGTTTTTGGAAATGCCGCCCAAGAATGCATTACAGTCGGGATGACTTTGGTGCATGATGTGCGCACACATGCAAGAAGTGGTGGTTTTGCCATGCGTTCCAGCAAAGCAAAGACCCTTAAGCGACTGGGTTAGTGTACCCAGCAGCTGAGCGCGCTTTTGTATTTCGAAGCCGTTTTGTTGGAAGAAAACCAGCTCTTGGTGGTCGCTCGGTATGGCTGGTGTATAGACCACGAGGCACGATTTGGGGTTTTTGCAGGCCTGCGGTATCTCTTTCACGTTTTCTTCGTAGTGAAGGAGCATGCCCTCTTTCTCCAACTGCTGGGTGAGTGGGGTAGGAGTTTTGTCGTAACCAGCCACCACATATCCCTTTTTGATGAAGTAACGGGCGATGGCGCTCATGCCAATGCCACCAGCTCCGATGAAATATACTGCTTTTAATATTTTTTTATATCCATAATGATGTCGTAATTATTGCGAACGTGCGGCTGCTGGTTCGTGTAGTCAACGTTTTTTTGTTTGCTTGCTTTTCGGCAAGAGCAAATACTTCGTTGGCAATTGTCTCAGCCGAGTTTCTTAGTGCCATAAGCTTGATATTGTGGCTTAACTGGCCCAGAATTTGGTCGTCTTTAACTGTAGAGAGTGCCAAGGGGATGAGTTTTTGTGGGGCTTCGGCATCGCTAACAAATTGCGCTGCTTGCCTATTCACCAAGGCCATGGCGTTTTTTTGTTTGGTGGTCTTCGGCCACATTGGGGCTAGGCACCAGTATTACGGGTTTGCCAATGAGGCAAAATTCGGATATGCTGCTAGCTCCAGCCCGACTAATCACGAGGTCGGCTGCGCGATATGCAGCTCCCATGTCGGCAATAAAGTCGGTTGGTTTGAGTGCAGGCATGGGCGATTTTTCGGCCAACTGTTGTTTAATGTTTTCGAAATAGTTTTTCCCTGTTTGCCAAATCACCTGCACGCCGCTGTTTTGCAGTTCGTCGAGATGCGCCATAACGCTGTCGTTGATGGTGCGTGCACCCAAGCTTCCGCCCACGATGAGGATGGTTTTTTTAGATGGTTCTAGGCCAAAGGTGCGCAAAGCCTCGGCTTTAGTGAGCTGGGTATCGAGCAATTGTTGGCGAACAGGGGTTGCCAGTGAGCACGATTTTGTCTTTAGGGAAGAAGCGTTCCATACCCTCGTAGGCCACGCAAATCTTGCTAGCTTTCTTAGCTAGCAGCTTATTTGTTACGCCAGCATAGGAATTTTTGCTCTTGGATGAGGCATGGTATACCCATCGAAGCACATTGGTTGAGTGTGGGTCCGCTGGCATAACCGCCTACGCCAACGGCTACCACAGGTTTAAAATCCTTGATAATCTTCTTGGCTATGCGTTGACTCTTCCAGAGTTTGAACAGCACAGCGAAGTTTTTTAGCAGGTTTTTTCGGTTAAATCCGCAGATTGGTAATCCCTTGATGTTGTATCCAGCAGCAGGAACACGTTGCATCTCCATCCTTCCAAGCGCTCCGACGAACAGTATTTCTGTGTCGGGGCGTTTAGCTTTTAGGGCGTTGGCAATGGCCACGGCTGGGAAAAATATGTCCTCCCGTTCCGCCGCCGCTGATAATTATTCTCAAATTATGTTCCATTCTTTGTTTGTTAGAATTGGTGTGGGGTGTACAAGTTGTTATGCTTTTAGCTGTTGGTTTGCACCCTTGTTCCGAGTCTTCACTTGGTTTTCTCCCTCCCTGATTCTGCATATAGTGCGAGCCTATATTACAAACCCCCGCAAGGAGGCTTGCCATTTAGTGCTCGCTTCTTACTGCAAAAGTACTCATTTTTTTTCTGTCTCACCACTTTTTGCCACATTTTCAGCTTTCTTTGCTGTTCGGCTCACACTTATTATTGCACCTATGAAGATGCAATTGATGATGGTTGATGTTCCGCCTTTGCTGATGAGGGGCAACGGTTGTCCTGTTACGGGCACCAAACCAACGGCCACGCACATATTAAACAAGGCTTGTGTGACGAGCAGAAGGGCTAAGCCCATGGCCAAAAATGGCGGGAAATTGTTTTCGCAACGCTTAGCTATCTTGCCCGTTCGGAAGAGCAGCACCACATAAAGTAGTGCAACGAAGATGGCACCGAAGATGCCCATCTCTTCGATTATCACTGCATAGATGAAGTCGGAGAAGGCTTGCGATAGGAAATCTCGCTGCACGGAGTTGCCCGGTCCTTGCCCAATGATGTTGGACGAGGCGATGGCGATGTTGGCATGGCCCACTTGTGCGTCTTTATCTAGGGTCGAATTTCTCGGGTGGAACCTCTTCGTGCTTTACGAATTTGAATATACGCGACTTCCATGTGTCGGCTCGGTGGAATATTTTTTTGCAAAGGAACTCTTGTCTGTTTTTCTCTTCGGTTACGGTTTCGGTAAAGCCTTGTTCTTGTGTGTTGGTGGGTTTTGCGTGTCCAAATATCAGCACAAAGGCCAAGAGTGAGCCTGCGAGCACCACCACTACGCCTAGTATTTTGCCTAGTTGTGCAACGGGCACTCGGCCCAAAATCATCATCATATAAACCACCACGCACAGCAGAACGGCGGTAGAGAGGTTTTCAATGAAGATGAACGGCACGATAAAGGCACTGGCAATGGCAATGATTTTCAATGCCTTTTTGTCGGCACCGTTTCCGGTTTGTGTGGCACTTAATATCTGTGCCACGGCCAAAACCAAGGTTCCCTTTCCCAGTTCTGACGGCTGAAACTGTAGGCCTAGCAAGCTAATCCATCGTTGTGCGCCGTTGGTAGTGGGACCAGCTAAGGATACCCAAGCCAATGTTAGGCTGGATATCAGCATCAAGATGGGCGTCAACACTTTGAAGTATCGGCAGGGAATGTTAACCGTGAACACCATGAAGACAATGCCCAGGAAGAGAATTCCCAAGTGTTTGACGATGGGCGCAAGGTAACTTCCGCCCTTATAGGTGAGGGAGGAAGAAGCCGAGAACACCTCAATGGCGCTGATGAGGCATAGGAAGAAGAACACCATCCATATTACCTTATCGCCTTTAAAGAGGTTGCCTAACGTTTTGTTGATTGCCATTTACGATGTGTGGTTATAGGTTTCGTACCAGGGTTTTGAATTGTTCGCCTCGGTCTTCCATATTTTTGAAGAGGTCGAAGCTTGCACAACAGGGGCTGAGCAGCACGGTGTAGCCTTCTTTTGCCATGTTGGCGCAGGCTTCAACGCATTGTTTCATGCTGTTGGTGTCGGCTACAGGCAGGCCCAGGTGGTCAAAATTCTGATGTAGTTTAGTGTTGTCGGCACCCAGATACACCAGTGCAGCACATTTCTCTTTCACCAATTGCTTGATGGGTTCGTAGTCGTTGCCTTTGTCTTTACCGCCAATAATGAGAACTGTTGGGGTGGTCATGGCCTCGAGTGCATAGCGACAAGCGTCTACATTGGTGGCTTTAGAGTCGTTGATATAGTTCACACCGTGCATGGTGGCTACGCGTTCCATGCGGTGTTCCACACCAGGGAAGTCGCTTAGTCCTTGTTGCACCACGTTTTGGGGTATGCCTGCAGCGCGCGCAGCCAAGGCGGCAGCAAGCGAGTTATAGAGATTGTGTTTGCCTGGAAGGCTCAATTGTGCTTGTGGCATATTGAAATTGAGCGATTCGGGCAGTTTAATAACGCCATTCTCTACGTATGCTTCAGCGCCTGTTTCAGGATGTTCGGCAAAGGCAAACACCTTTGCAGGCACGTTATACTTTTTTGCAATTCGGGCTTCACCACGGGGTCGTCGGCCCAATAGATAAAAGTAGTCTTGCGGTGTAAGGTTTTGCAAGATGCGCATTTTTGCATCCACATAGCCCTGCATCTGATAGTTATAGCGGTCGAGGTGGTCGGGTGTGATATTGAGCAACACGGCGATGTGCGCTTTAAATTGGAACATATCTTCAAGTTGGAAGCTGCTCAATTCGATGACATACCAATCGTGTGCGCCTTCGGCCACCTGCAAAGCCAAGCTTCGTCCGATGTTTCCACCCAGTCCTACGTTGTATCCAGCCGTTTTTAAAGATGTGGTAGATGAGCGAAGTTGTTGTTGTTTTGCCGTTGCTACCCGTGATGCACACCATCTTTGCGTTGGTGTAACGGGCGGCGAACTCAATCTCACTCACCACGCCAATGCCGTGGTTCATGGCCTTTTGCACCATAGGCGCCTCGCGTGGGATGCCAGGGCTCTTAATGATTTCTTTAGCATTGAGGATTTTTTCCTCGGTATGTTGCCCTTCTTCCCAGGCAATGCCGTGAGCGTCTAGTTGGGTTTTATATTTATCTTTAATGGCACCCATGTCCGAAACAAATACGTCGAAGCCCTTTTGTTTGGCCAAGATGGCTGCTCCCACGCCGCTTTCGGCTGCGCCTAATATCACAATTCTGTCCATATCTGCTCTATATCGTTAATTGTTTTTTTGTTACCTAATCTTCAAGGTGATGATGGTAAGGGCTGCCAAGATAATGGTGATAATCCAAAAATCTGATGGTAATTTTCGACTCGTGCACAGCTCCTTTTGGCTTTCTGAACACATATCGGCATTCAGGATCGAGCTGCGAGTCTTGCGTTCTGAAGTTATCGTGTATGGGTGTGCGTTTGAAAATGCGTTGTTTCACGCCTTTGCGTTTACCCAATTTGTAATAATACACCTGTAACATCACGCTTAAGCTTTCTACAAAGAAGATGCCACAGAGTATTGGCAGTAGCAATTCTTTGTGGATAATGATTGCTCCAACGGCGATAATGCCACCAATGGTGAGCGAACCCGTATCGCCCATGAACACTTGTGCGGGGTAAGCGTTGTACCAAAGGAAGCCAATGAGCGCGCCAATAAAGGCACAGAAGAACACCACCAGTTCTTGCGAATCGGGGATGTACATGATGTTGAGGTAAGCCGCATATTCTAGGTGCGAACTAACGTAGGCCAAGATGCCCAGTACCACACCGATGATAGCACTGTTGCCAGCACACATACCGTCCATGCCGTCGTTGAGATTGGCTCCGTTGCTCACAGCTGTAACAACGAAGATGGTCATTATCACGAAGAGAATCCATCCTGCTGCCGTTTTGTATTTGCCCATAAAAGCCATCACTCTAGAATAATCCAGGTTGTGACCTTTAACAAAGGGAATGGTGGTTTTTAGCGATTTGCGCGCCTCGGTGCGATGTTTCACCACCATTTCGGTGTTGTCTTTCTGTGGCACAGCAAGGTTTTCGTTCATCTTCACATCGGGCGAAGCCCAGAGCACAAGGCCCACAATGAGTCCTATTCCCACCTGTCCCACAATCTTATACTTACCTTTCAGTCCTTCTTTATTATGGCGGAAGATTTTAATAAAGTCGTCCATGCCACCCAAGAAACCTAACCAAACGGTGGTTATAATCATGAGTATGAGGTAGATGTTGCGCAAACGTCCCAGTAAGAGCACGGGAATAAGGATGGCAACGATGATGATGATGCCCCCCATACTGGGTACACCTATCTTATTTATACCAAAGGGGTCGATGCTTGCATCGCGTTGCACCCTCGGTTATTTGTTTTCGCTTGAGGTATTTAATGAACTTTTCGCCGAACCATGCCGATATAACGAGCGAGAAAATCAAGGCCAACAGCGACCTAAACGAGATATATCCCCAAATGTGTGCTCCCGAAATGCCGAACTGTTCTAAGAAGCGGAAGAGATAATATAACATGTTTTGAATTTATGAGAGTTTTAAATTGGGTGGAGTTAATGGCTAAAATAACTAGGTAATCTCGATAATCTACTGCATCTAGGATGGTTATAGTGTCTAAGATGCCTAGGATGTTTAAGATGTCTAAGACAACTAGAACACCTAGTAAAAATCAGATATCCAAGAAATTCTTAAGTAGCCACTCCAGCTATCAGGCCTAGCAAAGCACCTTTATTCAAAGTTCTCCTTCACCACCTCTTTGTCGTCGAAGTGATGTTTAACGCCTTTAATCTCTTGATAGTCTTCGTGTCCCTTACCTGCAATGAGCACCACGTCGCCTTTTTGAGCCATCATACAGGCTGTGCGTATAGCTTCGCGGCGGTCAACGATAGACACCACCTTTTTCATTTGTTGGGCATTCAGGCCAGCAAGCATGTCGTCGATAATGGCTTGAGGCTCTTCAAAGCGAGGATTGTCGCTGGTGATAATCACGCGATCGCTTTGTTTCACTGCCTCTATAGCCATTAGTGGCCGTTTGCCTTTGTCTCTATTTCCACCAGCACCGCACACAGTGATAACCTGTCCCTCGCCATTAAGCACCTCGTGAATGGCATTAAGCACATTTTCTAGTGCGTCTGGCGTGTGCGCGTAGTCAACAATAGCCGTGTAACCTTGGGGCGAATGCAACGGTTGAAGTCTGCCGTTCACGCTATGTAATGTGCTCATCACCACTAAAATATCTTCTGGACGCTTGCCCAACATTACAGCTGTGCCAAAGACAGCCAGTAAGTTGCTTACATTAAACTTGCCAATGAATTGCACGCCCACCTCGGCACCGTTTATTTCGAGGTACATACCTTCGAAATGGCATTCTAAAATCTTTGCCTTAAAGTCGGCCATGCTACGTGTGGAGTAGGTTTTCACAGTGGCGCGAGTGTTCTGCACCATCACCATTCCGTTTTTATCGTCGGCGTTGGTGAGTGCGAAAGCCTGCTTAGGCAACATATCGAAGAAGGCTTTTTTAGCATTTCGATAGTTCTCGAACGTCTTATGATAGTCTAGATGGTCGCGTGTAAGGTTAGAGAACACACCTCCTGCGAAGGTCAACCCCCCAATACGTTTCTGTGCAATGGCATGCGAACTACACTCCATAAATACATATTCGCATCCCGCTTGCACCATTCGGTGCAGTAAAGCGTTGAGTGCAATGGGGTCGGGAGTGGTGTGGTCGGCGGGAACTGCCTCGTCTTCGATGTAGTTACACACTGTAGAAAGCAGTCCGCAACGATGTCCGAACTTCCTAAACATATCATATAACAAGGTGGCGATGGTGGTTTTTCCGTTCGTACCCGTAACGCCCACCAGTTTTAAGTGTTTAGAAGGCTCTCCGTAGAACATCGTAGCCACGGGGCCAACAGCATCTTCTGTGCTTTCCACCTGCACGAACGTAACGCCTTGTGGCATCTCTGTGGGCAGTGTTTCGCACAGCACTGCGCTTGCACCTTGCGCCACAGCCTTGTCGATAAACGTGTGTCCGTCTACCTGTGTGCCCTTGATGGCCACGAAGAGATGGCCCTCTGCCACCTTTCGCGAGTCGATGTCAACGCCCTTAATCTCCACTTCGGCGTTTCCAATCACGTTCAGTGGCTTCACGTTTTTTTAAAAATACAGCTAAGTGTCATTGTTGTTTTATTTTTGTTTCAACCACCGAACGGAATGCGCACCGCTTGTGTGTCGCGTTCCTCCCTGTGGCAATATTTGTTGTTTTAACTTTCCAATATCAGTTCGCAATGCATGCCCAGTTTCACTGCAGTGCCTGGTTCGATGCTTTGTTTCACCACTCGTCCTCGGCCCACAACCCTCACTTTCACGCCTCGGCTTTCGATGAGATACACGGCATCGCGTGCTCCCATGCCGTGCACATCGGGCATTTGCGAGCGTGCATATTGCTTTGTTCTTCTCAATGCCACAGCCTTTCCGTCTTTAATGGTGGCGTGTCCCCATAAGCTTGAGCCTTTAACGTTGTTGGCCGACCAGTCGGCGAAGGTTTTAATGCCCAAATGCGACAGCACATAGTCGGCTGCTAGCACGTTACCTGCTTTTTACATCGGGACACAACACGGACGATGTGTCTTTGGCATCGCGTACATCCAGTTTGATGTCTTTAGCCATAATGCCTTCGGCGATGTTGCGAAAAACGGGTCCGCACATTTGTCCGCCCGAAGCGGGGATACCTGTTTTTCTGTATGCAAACAATGCAACTGTATCGTGGAGCATCGGCAGGGAAGTAGCCAGCGAAGCTCAAAAGATAGTCCACGCTTCCACTTTTTGTATCCAGCTGCTCCCTTAGACATCTGTGCAGTGCCTGTTTTTCCTGCCACTTGAAAGAGGTCTGAGCCTGCTTTTTTAGCCAAACCCTGGCTCACCACCTTGCGCAGCACGTCTTGCATGAGCTTAATGGTACGGGGTTTAGCAATTTGTTCGTAGCCTTTCATTACTTCGGGCGGGAACTCCATAATGGTAACTCCATCTTTCATCACCTTTTTCACAAACCTAGGTCGCATCATCTTGCCGTTGTTGGCAATGGCATTGTAGTAGGCCAGCATAGAGATGGGAGGCACCTGTGTTTCGTAGCCGATGCTCATCCACGGCAAAGCCGTGTTGCTCCAGTTGAGCCATTGTCCGTTAGGGCGCTTTCTTGGGCATGCGAATTTTGGCTGGCGACGAGCCAACGAGGGGTATTTGAAGTCCAAAGCCAGTCCTAGGCGATAAATGCCACGAACAAACTTCTCTGGATTGTTGTGATAATACTGGTCGATTACGCGACTAATGCCGATGTTTGAACTCACTTCGAGCGAGCGCGACACCGAAAGCACGCCATAACCACCACGTCGCCAGTTGTGGTCGCGCATCTCTCGTCCATACATGGGCCATGTTCCGCCACCCGTATTCACCTTATATGCAGTGTCAACCACGCCATCGTCTATGGCAGTCATGATGCTTGCAACTTTGAAAAACCGAGCCTGGCTCAAGCAAGTCGCTTACAGCATGGTTCTTCACTTCGCGATATTGTCCGTCCGAACAGCGTTCCATGTTAACAATAGCCTTAACATCTCCTGTTGCCACTTCCATCACCAACACCACGCCCACATGGGCATTAATCTCCTTCATCTCGTCGAGTAGCGACCTCTCTGCTAGGTCTTGCATGTTCACGTCGATGGTTGTAACGATGTCGGCACCGTCAATAGGTGGGGTGTCCATGATGTCGAGGAACTTGTTTAGCACCTTGCGACGGTGAATAATGCCGTTAGAACCGCGCAGAATAGAGTCGTATGATAGTTCCAAACCAAAGCGAGCTGTGTCTTTGGCACCATACATATCGCCCACGGTTCGGCCTGCTAGCGACCCATAGGGGCGTTGTCGGGCATTGTATTCCTCGGTATGAAATCCGCTTTTAAACTTGGGTAGCCTGAAAACAGGCAGTGCGCGAACCTCGGTAAAAGTGTTGTAGTCAACACGTTTGTCCCACAATAACCAATGTCGGCTCAACTTATTGCGTCCCTCTTCGAGGTGTCTTCTAAAGCTTGCAGCCGATTTTTCGGGGAAGATATTGTGCAGTCCGTTGCAGATAGAGTCGAGTTTGGCCGTCCAAAGCGAATCGTTTTTAGCCTCGTACAAGGCGTTAAAGTCCATGTAGAGTTTATATTCGGGCAAGGTAGAAGCCATCAGTTGTTCATCGCAGCTTAAGATATTTCCGCGCATAGGCTTAACACTCACGCTGTCTTTCTTTTTGTCTGTCGGCCACCGCCATCCAATAATCGCGCTTAGCAGTCATTATATATAATGTCTTGCCAATCACCGCAACGGCCACCAAAGTCATCAATATAGTGATGAAAGTGTAGCGCGGCATTATTTTTGGGGAGTCGAACTTGCTCATTCTTCGGGTACGTTTATTATATATGGTGGTTGCTCTGGCATGTGTAGGGTGGTGTCGTTGCTGGCTTTAAGCAGCTGCAACACCTGGCTTTCTACTTTTTCGGTTATCTGACTGTTACTAGAGAGCGATTTATATTTAGCGTCTTGCAACTCTTTGGTAAGCTGGTCTATCTCGATGAGATATTGTTGGCAGCTGTATCTATTGGCGATGTACACGAAAATAAATAACGTAATGAGCAAAAACAGCCACACTTGCTTGCGTATAGTAGAGGTGTTGAAGATGTCGCCACCGATAATCTTCATGAATGTTAGATTGGCCGTTAGTGGCGCATCGGTTTCAGTGGCTTGCTCCATGATGGCCTCTTTCAGCGTTGGCAGGTTGTCATCGTCGTCCTCTTCGCTGTTTTGAGGTTCGTTGGTTTCGTTTGTTTTGTTATCGTTTTTTTAATTTTTTTCGTCTTCATTGGGGCGTTTTTCACCCTCCGCGACAGCCTTTTTTGCTGCCTCGCTCTCTCTCTTAGCGATGCTTTTCAGCGTTTCCACGGGGTCAATCCCATTGTTTTTCCCTCATCTTTCTGTGATTGCCAATTGGTTTCGCTCGTGTCTTTATCTTTATCGTTCATCTCTTTTTCTGCAATTCTAAGTTTAGCGCTTCTGCTTCGTGGATTGCGTAGTTGTTCATCGTCTGATGGCACAATCACCTTATTGTTCACCAGTGTGAAGGGTGTTTGTGCTCGTCCGAAGAAGTCTTGTGTTAGTTTTTCCCTCCACATTTCCTGTCTTCATAAAGTTTTTCACCATACGGTCTTCCAGGCTGTGGTAGGTAATAACGCTCAGTCGTCCGCCTTTTCCTAGCCATAGGGCGGCAGCTTGTAGCATTTCTTTTAGAGCGTTCATCTCGTTGTTCACCTCTATTCGAAGTGCTTGGAAGAGTTTGGCCATCTCCTTTTTTTCGCGTTCGCGTTTAAAGAAAGGTTCCACAATGGTAGCAAACTCTTGTGTTGTTTTGCACATTGGCTTTGGCTCGCGCTTTTACGATGGCCGATGCAATGCGTCGTGATTGTCTAATCTCGCCGTAGAGAAAAAACACGTCGGCCAATCGCTCTTCGTCGTAAGTGTTGAGCACTTGAGCCGCTGTTAGTGTGGCACTCTTGTTCATGCGCATGTCTAGCGGTGCATCAAAACGGAAAGAAAAAAACCTCGTTCTTGGTCGTCGAAGTGGTGCGACGACACGCCTAAAGTCGGCCAAAATGCCGTCTACATGGTCAACATCATAATAGCGCATCCAGTTATCAAGAAACCTAAAGTTGCTTCGCACAAAGGTGAAACGCTTATCGTTGGCTAGTGGCTCGTGTCCTTCGGGCGATTGGCGATGCGTGTTTTCTTCGGCGTCGGCATCTTGGTCGAAGCTGAACAAACGGGCGTTGCCATCCATTTTGGATAAGATGTGGCGCGTGTGTCCGCCTCCGCCGAAAGTTACGTCAACGTAAGTTCCACCCTCAACGATGTTCAAGGCGTCTACGCTTTCGTTAAGAAGCACCGGCACATGATAGCCTTGGACTGTAATGATGTTGTCGTTGTTCATTGGTTTTCTCCTTCCGGCATAGCCATTAAGGCCTCTATGGCAGGCCCGAAATCGTTGGGAGCCACAAAGGGTTGTTGTGTATTGGCTTCGCTCCATATCTCGATGGTGTCGCCCATGCCCAAGAAACGGATGCTTTGACTTATCTGTGCCATGGCCATATAACGCTTGGGGATGAGAAAACGACCGTTCCCATCCAGCGTTACAAGCTCCACGTCTGAGACGTATTGCCTGAATAGTTGTTGGTGCGTGGCGTTCCAGCGCGACAAACGATTGCGCAATGCGTCCATCTGTTCGTTCCAAACGCTTTCGGGATAAAGCACCAAACAAGGTTGGTGCAGGTCTTTACAGAGCACAATATTTTCTTCGCCCGATGCTTGTAGCACCTTGCGGAAAGCGGCAGGTAAGAAAAACCCTACCCTTCGCATCAGTCTTTGCTTCTGTGTTACCCAAAAATCGCATTCTTTACTATTAGATGGAAACTACCGCCAAAGTTAATCATTTTTCCCCATCTTCCCCCACTTTTCACCACAAAAACTTATTAATTGGATGTTAAGATTTTGTTTTTGGGGGTTGTTGTTTGTTGCGTTTTTGGGTATGTGTTTACAAGTCTTCCAGTTCGTCGAGCGTGTTTATAGAGGTGTTTTTTTCGCGTCTTTATAGTCGATGTTTACGTAAAAGGTGTCGTGGTCGGTGTATCCCGATGAGGTTACGAACAAATCTATTTCGCCGTCGGTCAGTGTGTAAGCGCTTTGTTCGAATTTATGACCATACTCATCGGTGAAGTCTTGCGAGCGTCTTTTTGCTCCTCCATATTTAATGTCTAGCTTGGCTTTCATCTCGTTAAGCAGGGAGGTTGCGTGGTCGCGTCCTTCAAGGTCGATCATTACTTTGGCGCGATACACCAGTCGTGTGCGCGAATTAAAGAACACCACTACTTGTGCGGGGTAGCCCGAAAACCTACCATCATACACGCGTTCACCTTCGGGTAGGCCTTTCGATACATACGAAACGCGCATGCCCTTGGTGAGCAGTTGTTGTTGAAACTCGGTGATAGAGCCTTTCAGTTCTATGCCCATAAACTTGAGATGTTCGCCTTGTGCCTGTGCGGCGATGGCGACGATAAGTGTGATAAGGATTAAAACCAGTTTTCTCATGATAAGTTGAATGTTTGTGTCACGGTTTTTTGCGTGGCAAAGGTAGCAATAATTCTTGGTATGGCGTTGTTTGTTGGGGTGTTTTTATTTTCGCAAAGGGTAGTGTGCAGTCTTTGTTGTGACTTAATATTTAGGCGTTAATCGGTTTGTGTTGTTGCTTTGGGGTAAGATAGTTTTTGGGAAAAACAGTGGCCTTGGGCGCGTTCGTTAGTTGGATGTGTTTGTAAGGAAAATGCTCGTTGCGCAAAATCTATAAATAAGGATAAAGTATGAGCACATTTTACCCCTCTCAAGATGTTAGGAGAGAGGAGCGAACCGCTATGTAAAGCATGGGTTAGCCCGATAAAGATTAAGCCCACCTCTAAAATGTATTGCTGCATAAGAACAAAGCAGCGAAGAAACACATTGGTTTCATCGCTGCTTTGCAATGCCTTGAGGCTGTGGTAAGCCGAGGCTTATTTTCCGTGATGCTCGTCAGAAACAGTGAGTTTTTTACGACCGTGTGCGCGGCGAGAAGCCAAAACGCGACGACCATTCTTCGTTGACATCCTCTCACGGAAGCCGTGCTTGTTTACCCTTCTACGGTTGTGGGGCTGAAATGTTCTTTTCATTGCTTATCTTAATTTATTGTTATATTCTCACTTTGAGGTGCAAAATTACTTATTTATTCTCAAACAACCAAAGGATAATAAGGATTTAAGTGTTTAAAGGGGTGAGTTTGTGGTGTTTTGGCTTAATAAATGTGTATGGGCGAGCAATTTTGCCCCGCCTCATTGTTGTATGCAAGGCGTAGGATGTAAAAGCCACATAGCTCAATGTATTGTAAAAAAAGCCATATTGCTTTATGTTTGAAAAACACACGACGTTATTAGCTTGCCGAGTGCCACAGGCAATGCCCAGCAAGTTAAGGCCACATTAAATGCGAGCCTAGGCGTTAGAATTTACGCAAGTAGAGGAAGAGAGGAACACCAGCTAGGGTGTGCATAGTGCGCAAAGCACACAAAAATAAACTTTCACCTTCCAATCTTCACGGCGTGTAAATAGAGGCATTAGCACAGGTGCAATGATGCACGAGAGTATCTGTGTAACCGTCATTATGAGTAGAATTTAAGATTTATTCAAGTGTAGAGAAGTCTTTATTGCACAGCTTTTTTTGTGGTTCACGGTATGTTGAGCTTTTCAGTGGCAACGACTTTCTCGTTATGTCGGCTGCTAAGTTACGCATATTATTTTACATTGTGCCAACTTTTCGAACATTTTTTTGCCTTACCTTTTAATTTTAACATTTCAACAAGGCCATCAACATCAGACTTATAGCCTTTGATGGTGCGCGTTTTGGGCATGGTGTGCAGTTTTTTATGGGTATGATTATGCGATGTGGCTATTGGGTTTTATGTGTTTTTTGTAGGGATGTTTACGGCGAAGAATGTTTATTGGGCGTTGTTGTTGCTTTGTAGACTATTCATAACCATTGCTGTAGGATATATTTTGTGTAAAATGTGGTTTCTGGGTTGGCAGTATATACCATATAGAGGTGGACTTAAATGCGTAAAGGGCGGTTGTGTTCTTGTTAAATGGGGTAATAATATTTTACAAATAGCGTTCTTCAGAACAATCCATTCTAGCGAAAAAACATGTTGAAAAGCGGTGTTTTCCTCTGTTTTTCGTTCACTCTGCGTTTGTTTTTACATCGTTTTTGGGGGCCTCAAATCTGCGTTTTGCACCATTTTACCTTTCTAGAAGGCCGCCAACTCGCATTTTTTCACCGCCCTAAAATCCACTTTTTATGTTCAAAAAGTGCTTTTTTTATGTTGTATTTTGCTTTTAAATGGGGTGTTTTTTTTATTTTCTTACTCCACTGTGAGGTTCTCAAAATAGTGCAATAAGTACCTTTTTAATCCTGCGTTTTTGCTGCATTTTGCCTTGCGTTTAGTAGGAGTTAGCACTGCGTTTTGCTGCATTTAGCACTGCGTTTTGTAGGAGATAGTAGTGCGTTTTTGTATGAGTTAGCACTGCGTTTTGCTGCAAATAGCCTATTTTTTTAGCAAAAAAAGCACGGATTATTTCAACGAAAATTCGGTTTGTAGACTTTCGCAATTCATGATCATTTTCACTCAAACAAACCTTCGCGAGAATCGATTATTTGCGAACGAATGGCAGTTGGTGAGCAAAAAAGGCAGCCATAATGTTAAATTTTGCGCTGAAAATTTTACACATTCCCCAATGGCGCGAAGTGAAATCTATCCCGAATTGGTAGTTAGACTGCTTATCACTGGTTGTTTATTGTTTTCATTGCTTCTTGTTCGTCTTTCGTTTGCTTGTTGACACCTTGCTTGCCTTATTCTTTTTGGCGCAATGCACAGCACCTTCACAAATACTACAGGGCATGGGCTCAACAAAAACATACATTCAAAACGGTACAAACCACAACCTTGGGTTTAAGTTTCACTGCACTGCAATCAAGGAATGATGTGAGAGAGGTGTTGTGTTTTGGAGGTATAGAGAAGAAAAAAGCGGACCGTCTTTAGCACAAAGACGGCCCGCATTACATGAATTTAATAACGATATTAAAAGCTAGACTTTTGTTAGTACTGCTCAAGGCAGTGCCAATGTTTGTTAGCAGAGGTTTTGTTATTCTTGATCACGACGCTCGCGACGTTCGCGACGTTCGCCCCTTTCGGGTCTGTCGCCACGAGGACGGCGTTCGCGCTCAACCCATCCTTCGGGTTTGTCCATCAAGACGCGGCGCGACAGTTTGTATTTGCCAGTTTTGGGGTCGATGTCGAGCAGTTTAACCTGCAGTTTGTCGCCCTCTTTAATACCAGCATCTTCAACAGTTTCGAGGCGTTTCCAGTCGATTTCCGAGATGTGCAGCAAGCCATCTTTGCCAGGCATAATCTCTACGAAGCAGCCATAAGGCATGATAGAGCGTACTGTTCCCTCGTAGATTTCGCCTACTTCTGGAACGGCCACGATGGCGCGAATTTTCGATAGGGCAGCGTCGATGCTAGCTTTGTCGGGCGCACTAACTTGAACTTTACCCTTGCCATCCACTTCGTCGATGGTGATTGTTGCGCCTGTGTCTTCTTGCATCTGCTGTATAATCTTGCCACCAGGGCCAATAACAGCACCGATAAACTCTTTAGGAATTTCGATTTGAACGATGCGAGGAACTTGAGGTTTGAGTTCGGGACGAGGTTCAGCGATGGTTTCGGTGAGCTTTTTCAGGATGTGCTCACGACCAGCTTTAGCCTGCATCAGCGCCTTTTCAAGTATTTCGAAGCTCAAAACCGTCGCACTTGATATCCATCTGTGTAGCGGTAAGTCCGTCTTTTGTACCCGTAGTCTTGAAGTCCATGTCGCCCAAGTGGTCCTCGTCTCCAAGGATATCGCTAAGGATAGCATATTTTTTTCTTCGCCTGGGTTTTTTTGATAAGACCCATGGCAATACCGCTAACGGGTTTCTTCAGAGGCACGCCAGCATCCATCAGTGCAAGCGTTCCGGCACATACGGTGGCCATAGACGACGAACCGTTGCTCTCCAAAATTTGGCTAACCACACGCACGGTGTAAGGATAGTCGGCAGGGATTTGCCCCTTCAAGCCGCGCCATGCCAAGTGTCCGTGGCCAATTTCGCGGCGTCCAACGCCACGTTGCGCTTTGGCTTCGCCAGTAGAGAATGGAGGGAAGTTGTAGTGAAGCAAGAAGCGCATGTAGCTCTTATCTAGCACATCGTCAACCATTTTCTCGTCGAGTTTGGTGCCAAGCGTACAGGTAGAGAGGCTTTGAGTTTCGCCACGCGTAAAGATGGCGCTTCCATGAGGCATAGGCAGCGAGTCTACTTCGCACCAGATGGGGCGAATTTCGTCGGTTTTACGACCGTCGAGGCGTTTTCCTTCGTCGAGGATGCAACGGCGCATAGCGTTGCGCAGCACGTCGTCGTAGTAGCGCGCAGCCAGCGCATGCTTCTCTTCCAGCTCTTCGGTGGTAAGCTTTTCGGTGTTTTCGGCATCGTATTTTTCCAAGAAGTCGGAAACGATTTTGTCGAAAGCATCGTGGCGTTCTTGTTTAGCTAGTGCCTGTTTCGTAACATTGTACACGGGTTGATACAATTCGTCGTTCATTTGCTTGCGCAAATCTTCGTCGTTCACCTCGTGTTCGTATTCGCGTTTAACATCTTTGCCCAGTTCTTTAGCCAGTTCTTCTTGCATGATGCACATAGGCTTAATTGCTTCGTGAGCCACCTTGAGGGCTTGGATAAGGTCTTGTTCGCTCACCTCGTCCATTTCTCCTTCCACCATCATGATGTTGTCTTTTGTTGCGCCCACCATGATATCCATGTCGGCTTCCTTCATTTGTTCGAAGGTGGGGTTAACAACATACTCGCCATTAACGCGAGCAACACGAACTTCGCTGATGTAGAAATCGAAGGGAATATCTGAACATGCCATTGCCGAAGAGGCAGCCAAACCGGCCAAAGCGTCGGGTTGGTCAACACCATCAGCCGACAAGAGCATGACGTTTACATAAACTTCTGCGTGGTAGTTTGAGGGGAAAAAGGGGTCGCAGCACGCGGTCAACGAGTCGCGAAGTAAGGATTTTCGTTGTCTCCGGGCTTTCCTTCACGTTTGGTGAAGCCACCTGGGAATCGTCCTGCGGCAGAATACTGCTCTTTTGTAATCCACTTGCAAAGGCATGAAATCGGTACTGAACTGCATCTTTTGCGGCACAAACAGTAGCAAGGGAGCACAGTGTTACCCATGCGAACTACAGCCGAACCATCGGCTTGTTTTGCCACTTTCCCTGGTCTCAATGCTGATGGTTCTTCCATCAGGCAATGAAATTGTTTTCGTTATTACGTTCATCTAAAAAAACTTATTGTTTTAAAAACATCTAAAAATTAAATTGGCACAAAGGTAGGTAATAAAAAAAGGAAATGACGAATAATCAAATCGTTATTTTCGTTTCATACCTTATTTTTTTGTGTGTTGTATGCTTGTTAAGATGCCACGCCATGTATGGCGTTGTGTTTAGCTTCTACTGACGTTTTGTTGCGTTTGGCTATGATAGGACATCTTTTGTTTGATTTTTCGGTGAGCTATTGGCGTGCCGTTTTTGGGGCGTGCGTGTTGTAGCCGTTGAAAAATCAAACTTTGGGGTGTTGTTTTTACCCTTTTGGTCGGCGTCTAGCCCATCCCTCTTCCGAGAAGTCGGGTTCTTCGCCTTTAAGTTTGCGTGCGGGTTGTTGGAAAAAAATTGTCTCCAGTCGCCCGTTTCGTTATCGTCGTTAAAGTTGCGTTGCGCCTTTTTGCTGCGTCGTGGGCCTGTGTTTGATGGTGCATCGGCATAGCGTTGGCCTTTTCTTCCGCCTTTGTTGGCTGCCGATTTGCCGTGTCCGCCTTCGTCGGCATCATTACAACGCACGTCGCGACCTTTATAAGTAGCCCCCGATAGACCTTGCATCACTCGGTTGGCGTCGGCTTCGGGTACTTCGATATAGGATATTTTTGCCCAGTAGATCGATATGTCCAACGGCCACTCGTCCTTGCACGTTTCGGTTGATAAACTGCATTACTTCGCCTGGATAGAAACCATCGTCTTTGCCAAGATTAACAAACAATCGGCGATAACCAGCCTCGGGTTTTCGTGGCGCACGTGTGCCGCGTTCGTTTCGTTTGCCTCTAGTGCCTCGTTGTGCTTCGCGTGCGTTGCCCCATTCGCCTCTTTTTCCTTCGTGGTCGTTGCGTTTGGTAGAAGGTTTTTCAATTTCGGGCGCATTGGCATAATAGTCGAGGAAGCGTCCAAAGGTCATGCTCACAATCTTTTTGATGATGTCTTCCTTGTCGATATATTCAAAGTGTCGATATATTTCATCGAGGAAGGGAGCAATTTCTTCTTCGTTCACATCAAACTTAGAGATGGTGTCCATGGCCTTATACAGCTGTTTGCTACAAATTTCTTTTAGCAGTGGGCAGCGTTCCGTCGACAAATTCTTTCTGAATAATCTTCTCAATGGCGCGCACTTTAGAACGTTCGCGTGTGTGAATGATGCTGATAGACGTACCTTTTTGCCAGCTCGGCCCGTTCGTCCGCTTCGGTGAGTGTAGCTTTCGATGTCGTCGGGTAGTCCATAGTTAATAACATGAGTAAGGTCGTCAACGTCAAGTCCGCGCGCCGCCACGTCTGTTGCTACAAGGAATTGCACGTTGTGGTTGCGAAATTTCTGCATGGTGAGGTCGCGTTGTTGCTGACTTAGGTCGCCGTGCAGTGCTTCAGCGTTATATCCATCGCGAATAAGTTTATCAGCAATCTCTTGCGTTTCGAGTTTTGTGCGACAGAAAATGATGGCGAAGATGCGCGGATAGAAGTCAACCAAGCGTTTTAATGCCAGGTATTTGTCTTTGGCATTCACCATATAATAGATGTGGTTCACCTTCTCGGCGCCTTCGTTTCTGCTTCCCACCACAATCTCTTTGTAGTTGGTGAGATAGTTTTTGGCAATCTTTTCAATCTCGCGACTCATCGTAGCAGAGAAAAAGAAGCGTGTTGCGGTTGGTGGGTACGCCTTCGAAAAATGGCGTTAATGCTTTCGGTAAAGCCCATGTTGAGCATCTCGTCGGCCTCGTCGAGCACCACGTTGTTAACGGCATCAAGTTGTGCCACGCCACGCTTCATCAAGTCGATGAGTCGTCCGGGAGTAGCAACAATAATCTGTGCGCCCTTTCTAAGCTGTCGAATTTGCATTTCGATAGATGCGCCACCATATACAGGCACAACGTGTAGGCCCGACACATATTTGCTAAAGTCGGCCAGGTCGTCGGCGATTTGCAAGCAAAGTTCGCGCGTAGGACTAAGTATAAGTGCTTGTGTGTGTTTCTCTTCGGGGTTTACTTTCTGTAATACGGGTATGCCATAGGCAGCCGTTTTTTTCCTGTACCCGTTTGGGCCAATGCTATAACATCGTTTCCATTACCCAGCAAATAGGGTATTACTTCTTCTTGTACAGGCATGGGTTGTTCAAATCCCAGCTCTTGGATGGCGCGGCATATAGGTTCGCTCACGCCTAATTCTTCAAATGTCTTCAATTTTTTTTGTTGTTAAAAGGGCTTCTTGGTAGGGGTGGTGGTTTGAAAATGGATGGTGGCAAGCGGGTTTTCGGCCAACGAACAATGCCCAAGAGGGGCATGCTGTTTAAGCAGATGCAGGCCATGGCAAGCCTAATAGCGCACCACAAGAGGCTTTCTCACTAAACGAAACCTTGATTGTTGATGACTTCACCGTTGCTAACTGTTATCCAAATATCATGAATTCATCAACCCACGAACCTAGAAACCTTGTCTATTATTACTAGTTCAACCAACCGTTGCCTCCAAGCCATAATAGACAACATTCGTGTTTGAACGCTGCAAAGGTAATGAAAATAAATGGGTTATGAAAACAATTAACGTTAATTGTTTGGTTTGCATTGTTGTTGAGGGGTGGTTTTGTGGCCGAAAAAAGGCCATTGTGCAGCCTTAAAAGAGCATGAGCGGGGGCATTTTTAATCGTTACTTCGCCCCTGTGTGTGTCATTGTGTGTCCCAATCTGCCTGCAATAATCTTGCGCTAAGCCAAAAAGAACATCAACATGATTTGCACAATAATCACCCGAATGAACATACCGAGAGGGTAAACCGTGGCATACGACACGGCTGGCGTGTCACCTTCGAGTGTCTCGCTGGCATAAGTAAGAGCCATGGGGTTGGCCATCGAACCGCATAGAATGCCACAAATAGACCCAAAGTCGAGTTGCTTGGTGCGCAAAGCAATGAAACCAACGACCAAAACTGGCACAACGGTGAGCACAAAACCCAATCCCACCCAAAGCAATCCCTCGGGGCGTACAACCGTCTGAAAGAAGTCTTGACCGGCATCTAAACCCAAACAGGCTAAATAAAGCGATAAGCCCAACTGTCGAAGCATGAGCGAGGCGCTGCGCGTGGTGTAAGAAACCAGGCGAAAACGCGGGCCAATGCTTCCCACAAGTATGCCCATCACGATGGGTCCACCCGCCAATCCCATGCGCACAGGGGCGCTCATGCCAGGTAACATAATAGGTATTGTGCCAATGGCAAGGCCCAAAAAGCATGCCTAGGGAAGATGGCGCCGAGATTGGGTTCTTTAAGAGTTTGCACGGCATTACCAAAGTAATGTTCCACACTTTCCAATGCATCGTGTTCGCCAACCACTGTAACGCGGTCGCCGTATTGCAGTCTAAGATTGTTTGTTCCCAGCAGTTTGGTGTCGCCACGAGTAACACGACTAACGTTTACACCGAATGTACTACGCAGTCTAAGCGAACCCAATTTTTTGCCATTGAGCATAGGACGCGTGATAACTACCACCTTCGACTCAACTTTTTTGTCGATGTGATTCCAGTCAATCTTCTCTTCGTTCCAGTCTTTATCTACCTTTTTTCCCATTAAGAGTTCCATTCCGCCCACCTCATCGTCGGTAGTAACCACCAAAACATTGTCGCCAAGTTTAAGTTTAGTGGTGGAAAGGGGTACGATAACTTGCTCGTTGCGCCATATGCGGGACACAATAAATTGGATATGCGCCATTTGTGCAATCTCGGCCAGTGTTTTTCCGTGTATGGCTTGGTTCACAATCTCGTATTGGGCAACATAAGTATGGTCTTCGTCTTGCGGTGAATGCGGTACAAGGTCTTCGGGTTTTACAAAGAATTTGCGCAAAACAATCATGGCGAAGATTACGCCAAGCACACCTAAGGGATAAGCAACGGCACAACCAAGGGCTGCGCTTCGGGTGGAAAATCCAAAGTTTTTCGAGTGCTTGTTGGGCTGCTCCAAGGGCCGGTGTGTTGGTAACGGCACCGCAAAGAATGCCCACCATGGTTTGCAAAGGCACACTACAAAGTTTGGCAAGCACCAATGCAAGGATTGTTCCAAGGGCAATAACGGCAAGTCCCCAAAGGTTTAGACGGATGCCTTCTTGGCGCAACGAGCCAAAGAAGTTGGGGCCAACGTGCAGTCCTAGGGTATAAACAAAGAGCACTAGCCCAAATGTTTGGGTGTATTCGAGCACTTTGGCGTCGATGTTTAGCCCTAAGTGTCCGGCAATAATGCCAATAAAAAAACACGAAAAGCCACACCAAGAGAAATTCCCTTGACATGAATTTTGCCTAATACCAAACCCAAATAACATATCAGCGACAGCACAACCACGGTCTGAAGGGCTGAATGTACAGAGAACAGGCCGTTAATCCAATCCATTGTTTTTTTATTCATTTCAATATCCTTTGCAAAGATAGTGCAAAGGCGGGGATTGGCAAAATGTTAGGTGAAAATAAAAAAGTAAGGTGTCAGTATCTGCCTTTTGGGTGAGCAGGGAAGGGGAGGGCGGTGCTTATTGCTCAATAAATGCGCTCTGAGTTGTAGGTTTACAGCTTTGAAAAACGAAGAGTGTGCGCCGTTTTTGCTTACTGAAAACCCTCCTCGGTGAGTATGCTTTCAAGTTCTTCGGCCGACAAGCGCAGACGGAACTTACCATTAACGGCCACCGATATGTTGCCCGTTTCTTCGGAAACGATAACCGCCATGGCGTCGCTGCTTTGGCTTATGCCCATGGCAGCGCGGTGACGAAGGCCCAAAGAGCGTGGAATGTCTTGGTTGTGCGATACAGGGAGGATGCAGCCCGCCGCCTTAATACGCTTTTTAGAGATAACCATAGCACCATCGTGAAGCGGAGAATTTTTAAAGAAAATATTTTCAATGAGTCGCTGATTGATGCGCGCATCGATATAGTCGCCCGTGTCTACGATGTCGTCGAGTGGTTCGTTGCGTTCGATTACTATGAGTGCGCCCACCTTTCCGCGAGCCATCGACATGCAGGCCATCACGATGGGGATGATGGTTTCTTTGTCTTCTTTCGCCTTGTTGTCGTTTTTATAAAAGAAGTTCATCACGCCTCGCACCCGTTGATGTGCCCCCATAGAATAGAGAAACTTGCGAATTTCTTCTTGAAAGAGGATGATGAGGGCGATGACACCCACGCTAACCAACTTGTCGAGGATGCCTCCAAGGAGTCGCATTTCGAACACTTGGCTCACCAGCAGCCACACCAGCACAAAGAACATGATACCGATGAAGATGTTAAGTGAGCGCGACTCTTTCATCAGTCGGTACAGATAGTAGAGCATCAGTGCTACGAGCACGATGTCGAGGATGTCTTTTATTCCAAAGTCGAAGAACATAATGGATTGTTAAAAAAATGCCCGAATGCTAGAAAGATGTGGCGTTCGGGCAATGGGGGTAAATGTTTATGTCGTTGTTTGCGATGTTGTTTGGTTGAAGAGCGTAACTGTTTCAACAGCCTCTTTCACGTCGTGAACGCGCAAGATGTTGGCACCTTTCATCAAGGCGATGGCATTAAGGGCCGTAGTTCCGTTGAGAGCGGTGTCGGCATTGCCACCAATGGTTTTAAAAATCATCGACTTTCGTGATACGCCCACCAGCAGAGGGAGGTCGAGCACCTTAGTTTTCTCCATCTCGTTTAGTAGCACAAAGTTTTTGGTCTACGCTTTTCCCAAACCCAAAACCAGGGTCAAGGATAATGTCTTTTACGCCCAATGTGCGCAGTTGCGACACCTTTTCGGGCAAACCCCAACAGCACATCGCGCAGTGTGGGTTGCACAGACATCAGAATGTAAGGCACGCCTAAGCGGGCCACGGTATGGAACATTTGGGGCAGTTCGCTAGGTTGGGGTTGCAGAGGAACATTTGCAATGCCCGTCAATCCACCGTCAGACACGTCGTTAATGATATCGGCTCCGTATTCTTCCACGCACATCTGTGCCACTTCAGGGCGGAAAGTGTCTACCGAAATTACTGCATCGGGTTGTTCTTTTTCGCACCACTGCCAAGGCTCTTCGTAGGCGGATAATCTCTTCTTCTTGGCTCACTTGGTCGGCTCCTGGCCTTGTAGAAAAATGCGCCAACGTCTATCATTGTTCCGCCTTCTTCCACGATTTGGTTAGCGCGTTGTGCGATTTCTTTTTCGGTTTGCATCCGACTACCCGAGAAAAACGAGTCGGGTGTGGCGTTAAGAATACCCATCACGCGGGGCGAAGATAGGTCGAAGAGTTGCTGTTTTACTGTTATTGAAAACGACATGTGATAAGAGTTTATGCTTGTTTGAAGCGTGTGGAACTAGCCATGAGCTATTGGGCATGTGCCAGCAGCTGCGGTTTGTTCGTTCGTCTAACGCGTTAGGGGCTTTAGTCGCTATGTTACGACTATTCTAAAGCGCGTTGTTATGCGCTATGGAGCAAGCATTGGGTGCGCTGTTGTTGCCCTTTTGGGGCGTGTGGCCCTCGATGCTTGCTCCGTGCGCTATGATATAAGGTGAGGAAAGGGATTATTTACCTTTTCCAAAAAGCTCGTCGAGCAGGGTGTAGAACGCTGGATCTTCGCCAACAACCGTCTTAACGATTTTTGCCATCGGGTCCAACAACAATCTTTGTTGGGAAACCTTGATGGCATAGTCGGCCAAAACCTTGCTTTTCGCGTGGGCAAAAACACGTGCTTCCAGGGCAGTTCGTGTTTAGCAACAGCGGTCTTCCACTTCTCGGGAGTGTCGTTGCAGTCGATGCCAAGGATTTCGAATTTGCCTTTATATTTTTGGTAATACTCCTTCATCTTTGGGAAACCCTTGATGCACCATCCGCACCACGAGCCCCAGAAGTCGAGCACCACGTACTTTCCTTTAAGGCTAGACATTTTGAAAGGCTTACCATTGAGGTCGTTCAGCGTGAAGTCGGGAGCTACAACGCCAGCAGCTTGCATTTTAGCGGCGTGCTCTTCAGCTTCTTTTTGAGCCTTTAGTTGGTTGATACTAGCCATGTAGTATTCTTTCATTCGGCCTTCTCTTACGCCTTCCGACATCATTTTTGGCAGCCTCTTCCATCTCTTCCAGCGTTTCAAGACTGTTTACGATGATGGCGTTAGCCTCGTAGTTGGGGTGCGCTTTGATAAAAATCTTTGTAAGCCACGCTGGCTTTTAGCTTGCAAGGCGGGAGCCTTTTCTTGATATTCTTTCATCAAGTCTTCTTGCTTTTCGCCTTTTTTTCCATGCGTGCATTAAGCGATTGTATGTAGGCTTCCAGTTCGGTTTGACCTTTTTCAAGCGCTTCTTTCATCTCTGCGAACTCTTTGTAGAACTTTTGTTCCAGCGTAGGTGAATTTGTTTTGTTCGTTGGCGCTTAGTTCGAGCGTTTCACCAGGAACGCCCACGAAAGCCACGTATTGGCGCGACTGCCCTCTGGCGGCTTCGGGTGTTGCAAGTGTCACTTCAGACACCTTATCGAGCTTAACGCTAAAGTCGAATGCACCGTTTTTTTCAGCACGAGCGTATCGCGAACAACGGGGCGTTTGCCTGGGTCGGCAACATAAACTAGTATTGAGTCGCCGAAACTTTTCAGCGAACCCTTCACTTTGAGCACTCCTTCTGTGGCATTAGCGGCGTTGGCAGATAACATTGCAGTCGCTGCCAAGACTGTAAATAGTATTCTTCTCATTGTTTTAATGTGTGTATTTGATGTCTATTTAATACGCAAAAATACATCAAGAAAAATCGTTTTTTTCACCGCATTTTACATTTTTTTATCGCTTTAAGAGAGCTTTTTTTAATATCGTGCAATATGCCAAACGCGTAATTTTTTTCGCTATCTACATCAGTTAAATTCCGTATTAATGGGCTGGAATTTTCTACGAAATGGCTAACTTTGCACATTATTATAATAATATAAACGAACAAAAATGATTAATTCGCAAGAAATCAAGATTGGAACATGTATCCGTCTTGACAACCAAATTTTCACTTGTATCGACTTCCAACACGTAAAACCCGGTAAGGGAAACACCGTGATGCGCACCAAGCTGAAGAACGTAACTACAGGACGCGTGCTTGACCGTACGTTCCAAGTGGGCTTTCAAATTGGAAGACGTTCGCATTGAGCGTCGCCCCTATCAATATCTTTATCAAGATGGTGGCGAATACATCTTCATGAACCAAGAAACCTTCGAACAAGCTCCTATTGCTAAAGAGGCTATCACTGGTGTTGAGTATATGAAAGAGAACGACGTGGTGGAAGTGGTTACAGACACTACCGATGGCACTGTGCTCTTTGCCGAAATGCCTGTTAAAAACTGTGCTGCGTATTACCCACAGCGAACCTGGTATTAAAGGCGATACCGCTACCAACGCCACCAAACCCGCTACACTTGAAACGGGTGTTGTGGTACGCGTACCCCTCTTTATCAACGAAGGCGAACTGATTCAGGTTGATACCCGCGATGGTTCGTACCTCCAAAGAGTGAAAGAATACTCAACAAGGACCGAGCTGCCTATCTAACCCCTGGTTGGAGACAGCTCGGCCCTTGCGTCTAAGGCCCATTTCTACCAACAAACCTATTGCGCACATCGCTTAAACCTTGCTACTAAATGAAATACTCGTTTATCGTTCCTGTTTATAACCGCCCTGATGAGGGTGGACGAACTGTTGGAAAGTCTTACTAAACAAAACCATAACCAACTTTGAAGTGATTGTGGTGGAAGACGGTTCGGCCGTTCCTTGTCGCGATGTGTGCGAAAAAAATACAGAGACTTACTCAACTTACATTATTTTTTTATAAAGATAACTCTGGGCCAGGACAAAGTCGTAATTACGGCGTGGAAAGAGCGCAAGGCGACTATGTTTTGATTTTTGGATAGCGACGTGGTGGTTCCTGCAGGCTATCTGCAAGCCGTGGAAAACGAACTAAATACGAACGATGCCGACGCCTTTGGTGGCCCCGATGCGGCTCATCCTTCGTTTACACCGAAGCAAAAAGCCATTTCTTACTCGATGACTGCTTTTCTTACCACGGGCGGAATACGCGGTGGAAAGAAGAAAATGGATAAGTTCTACCCGCGTTCGTTTAACATGGGCGTACGGCGTAGTGCTTATCTGCAGCTTGGCGGTTTCTCTAAAATGCGCTTCGGCGAGGATATCGACTTCTCTATCCGTATTTTTAAGGCGCAATTACGCTGCCGTTTGTTCCCCGAAGCATGGGTATGGCATAAACGAAGAACGGATTTCCGTAAGTTTTTCCGTCAGGTTTACAACAGTGGTATTGCCAGAATTAATCTTTATAAGAAGTATCCCGAATCCTTAAAGCTAGTTCATCTGCTGCCAATGGTGTTCACTGTGGGCGTTATTTTGCTGGGTGCTGTGTCTTTATTGGGTGTTGTGTTCATGCTTATGGGCTGTATGGCCTTGGGTCAATGGCTTGTTGTTGCAGGTCTTTCGCCTTTAGTGCTCTATTCATTGGCTTTGCTTGTCGATGCCTTTTTGCTTCTATCGCAGTTTGCACATCGCCTTTTTAAGCGTTGCTGCTGCCTTTACTCAACTGATGGGGTACGGTTTTGGCTTCCTTCAAGCATGGTGGCGACGCTGTGTTAAGGGCAAAGACGAGTTTAGCGCATTCGAGAAAACATTTTATAAGTAAGGAGTAAGGAGTAGAGTAGTAAGGAGTAAGTAGTAGAGTAGTAAGGAGTAGAGTAGTAAGGAGTAAGTAGTAAAGTAGTAAGGAGTAGTATAGTAATGTAGTAAGGAGTTAAGTAGTAAAGTAGTAAGTAGTAAGGAGTAATGTAGTAATGTAGTAAGGAGTAATGTAGCAATGAGTAAGTAGTAAAGTAGTAAGTGGTAAAGTAGTAAGTACTTCATCCAAATACTTTTCACCTTTCACTTTTTCACCCCTAAAAGCCTTTATCATGAAAATCAATGACCTAGCAACGGAAGACCGTCCGCGAGAAAAAATGATGCGTATTGGTGCCGAAAACCTAACCAATTCTGAGTTGTTGGCCATTCTTATAGGCTCTGGTTCAACAGAAGAGTCGGCAGTCGACCTTATGACGCGTGTGCTCAACGATTGCCAAAACAGCCTTAAACGCCTTGGCCGATTATCATATAACGAACTAATTACATATCATGGCATTGGCGATGCTAAAGCCGTCACCATCATGGCCGCGTGCGAATTGGGAAAACGCCGACAGCAAGAACAGGTCGAAGAACGCAAAGACCTTGGCTCGGCTACGGCCATATACAATTTTATGCACGTACGTATGCAAGACCTTGACGTGGAAGAGGCGTGGGCCTTGCTGATGAATCAAAACTACAAACTCATTAAAGCTTTTTCGTGTTTCGCATGGCGGACTGAGCGAAACGGCTGTTGATGTGCGCATTATTATGCGCGAGGCTTTGCTCAATAACGCCACAATTGTTGCACTTTGCCATAACCATCCCAGTAATAACGCCTCGCCTAGCGGGGCCGACGACCGACTAACACAAATCGTTAAGAGTGCTTGCGAAACCATGCGCATCTATTTTCTAGACCATCTCATCATTACCGATGGCCGATATTATAGCTATCGCGAGGAGGGCAGAGTGATTTAGTTCGTTTACAAAGGGGCTAGGTCTGCCTATAACATTCATGTTGGGTTCGCTTTCTTGGCTCATTCTAAGCGGGCAGATGAGAATTAATGCATTGCAATTACAGCGCAAAAATGTTATCGCCACGTTGTTACTGCCCAACAATAAAAAAATAAACACTCCCTCGACACCCGCCTAAAGGCGCCAGAGAACTATAAAACCCTACTCGATTACTTGGAGGTTAAACCCTTTTTCTCGATGGTTGACCATCTTTACAGGTCAGTCGTTGTAGCATTATACTATTTTTTTCGCTTTACTTTCGTCATCGTTCAATATTTTTCATTATCTTTGTTGCAACAACATTAAAGCAAATAGCTATGACGCAAGAAGAAAAATTGAAGATAGAAGAACGGATTATTGATGTGCTAAAAAACAGTGTACGACCCCGAAATACCCGTTAATATATACGACCTAGGACTGATTTATAAGGTTGATTTGCAAGAAGACGGCACGCTAGACCTTGATATGACCTTCACCGCACCTGCTTGTCCGGCAGCCGATTTCATCCTCGAGGATGTGCGCACAAAGGTGGAAAGCATCGAGGGGGTTACTGCTTCGAACATCGAACTGGTGTTCGAACCCGCTTGGGACCAAAGCATGATGAGCTACGAAGCACGCGTGGAACTGGGGTTTGAATAATCGCTAACCCTTAAAAATCCTAGGTTATGAAGAATGTTTATTTTTCTTTCAGACGCCCACCTTGGCTCGCTGGCCATCGAACATGGCCGTATGCACGAGCGAAGAATTGTGCGTTTCCTAGACAGTATCAAGCATAAGGCTGAAGCCATTTATTTGCTGGGCGACTTGTTCGACTTCTGGAACGAATACAAAATGGTGGTGCCAAAGGGGTATACGCGCTTTTTAGGCAAACTTTCTGAACTCACAGATATGGGCGTGGAGGTGCATTTCTTTGTGGGAAATCACGACCTATGGACTTATGGTTACCTAGAAGAGGAATGCGGACTAATAGTGCATAAGAAACCCCTAACCACCGAAATATACGGCAAAGTGTTTTATCTGGCGCACGGCGATGGCTTGGGCGACCCCGACAATTCGTTTAAATTTCTGCGCCGGGTGTTTCATAATCGCTTCTGTCAGGTGCTTTTTAATGCGCTTCACCCACGTTGGGGCATGGCCTTTGGGCTTAATTGGGCTAAGCATAGCCGCATGAAACGCGCCGAAGGCAAAGAACCGCCATACATGGGTGAGGATAAAGAGTATCTGGTGAAGTACACTAAGGAGTATATGAAGGACCACGATGATATTGATTTCTTTCTCTATGGTCACCGGCATATTGAACTAGATTTGATGCTCTCTAAGAAAACACGCATGATGATATTGGGCGATTGGATATGGCAGTTTACTTATGCCGTGTTTGATGGTGAGCATATGTTTATGGAACAATATGTTGAGGGCGAGTCGCAGCCCTAATCTGTTTATTAATACTTATGGCCCTCGCCTCGTTTTGTGCCTCATGCTGCATGAAGCGGGGCGAGGGCTTTGGCTTTTCGCACTCAATGGCTTTTTTATTGGGAATGAAATAAGCCACAAATTTCAACACGCGAGATGTGTTGTTGTAGAAAATGTAAAATATTCAGCGCATTTTGTCATACCAAAAGTGGCTTTATTATTCATCAACTGTTCTTTGGGTGGCAAATATTTAATTCTCGCTAGGGGTTGTTTCGGCGCAATTGCACTTAATTGGAGTATGCAGAATATGGTGTTTGCTTTGTATAAATACACAAAATAATTGGCTTTACCTGCGTTTTGCTGCATTTTATCTTGCGTTTTGCTGCAAAACGCACTGCTAAGTGGTGCAAAACGCAAGGCTAAGTGGTGCTAAACGCGAGGCAAAATGCACCAAAACGCATGGCAAAATGGTGCTAAAAACATGCTTAAATGCTGCTTGATGCATATTATGCACAATGGATATGCAATATTATTGATAGGCTATTTGTGTTATTATAGGGGCGAAAAGTGCCTAAAAAGTGGTGTTTTTAGGGTATAAAAATGGGTTTTTCGCGCGATGAAAAATTGAGGTTTGCAGCTAAAATAGAAAGGCTAAATGGTGCAAATTGCACGGTTGACTCCTCTTGGTGACGAAAAATAAATTTTGAAAGTGCAAAAACTGGCTTTTTTTATGCTTTTGAGCGCCTTTTTTTTCGCTAGAATGAGTCTGCTATAAATGTTGATATGTAAAAAGTTTTGTACCAAAAACATGGGACTTGTGAACCCCAATCGGTCATTAAACCACAATGTTTCCAGAGTTCTTGTTTTTTTGTAGTAGTTTCCTAACATCTTTTATTTTCTTGTTGGCATCTTTACTGTCTTTTGCAACTTAACGTGTCCCGCTACGCCTGCGTTACAAAGATAGGCAATCTGCTCGACAATAAAACAAAATCTGTTTAGACTCAATTCACCGCATTGGGGTGGAAGTGTTTGCGCGAAGAACAAATGTGGTAGCCCACTAGAAACAGCCACGCCCCATCTTTTGCGCTGCTAAGCGTAAGATGGGGCGTGGCGATGGGCAAGCATCAGGCTCGCTAGAGTGGGCGAAAACAGGTAGATGCAGGCTAGCAACAGGCTTTCATTACATGCAGGGGTGGAGTGAAAGGCCTATAGCAGAACATTATCTGCCCAACCATGTTTCGGGGTTTAGCTTGGCAGTCTCTTTGCGCAACTGGAATTGGAGGATGTTGTCGGCTCCTACAGTGCCTAGCGTTTGGCGTGTGGTTACACGCTGTCCGCGCGTTACACTGGCCGAACGAAGGTTGGCATATACCGAGATATAGGCACCGTGGCGCACCATAACCACCATCGAACCACCATAACCAAACACGGCACTAACCTCTCCATCGTAGATGCTTCGGGCCTGACAGCCGTCGCCACCCATGATGTTAATACCCTTGTTGTCGAGTTTCACATTCTTAAGTCCTTCCACATTATACTGTCCAAAGTGGCTCACAATGCGATACGAACCAGTGATGGGCATGGGCAACCGACCTTTGTTGGCCTCAAAACCACCGCTAACCATGCGGTCCACGGTGCTAAGCTTATGTGTTTCCTCCACTTCCTTCTTGCTTTCGGCAATGGCTTTTTTTCGCTTCTTTCGCGTTCGGCAGCAGCTTTTCGTTCGGCAGCCACGCGTGCAGCTTCAGCTTCTCGCGCTGCTTGTAGTGCTCTAGCCTGCTTGTCGGCCGACTCACGTGCCGCTTGGTCGGCCTTAGCTTTGCGTTCGGCAGCCCTCTAGCTTCTCGTTCAGCTTGCGCTTTCTTGTCGGCCGTTTCTTTTTCGGCCTCGCCTGCGTTGTTCGGCCTCTCTAGCAGCCTTTTTCAGCCTCCAGTCTTCTAGCCCTTTCGGCCTCTTCGGCCACACGTGCCTCGGCCCTTAAGCGTTCTTCTCTAGCTTTAGCCTCTGCAATACGGCGTTGGTTTTCACGCTCAGCTGCTTCGGCCGCCGCCTTTTTTCTAGCCAGTTCTTCGGCCTTACGTTTAGCCGCTTCGGCTGCTTCGGCCTTTCGTTTAGCCTCGGCAATGGCCCTTTGGCGCGCTTTTTCCACCTCGATAGCAATGAGTCGGTCAATCTCGGCGTTCAAAACAGCATCTTTCTTTTGTTGTTCGGCGATGATAGATTGTATCGTTTTTTGTTCGCGTTGCAGTCCGTCAACGGCCTTTTGTTGCTCTCCTTGTTTGGCTTGCAAGGCAGCATGCTCTTTGCGACCCTTGTTAAGCAGCGAGCTTTTTTGTCCTTTCACCTCCTCCAATTGGATGTGTTTATCGGTTACTTGTTGCTGTTTAGCCTTCACCAGTTCGCCTTGCGCCTTTTGATAGGATGCATATTCGCGTACAAAAACGCATTCGGCGATACACCTGCGCTAGGCTTTTTGGCCGAGAAAGCAAAACATCAAGTTGTCTTGAACCGAACGATGACGGGCCATATATCTCAGTGAACGGATGTATTTAGCCTTGCGGTCGGCCAGCTGTTGTTCGAGCGTTGTGAGCTGCGAATTAAGAATGCCGATGTTGCTGTTGATGTGAGTGATGTCTTTTTGTATGTCGTTGATGTTCTTTTGGCGTTCATCAATCTCGCTGTTAATCACCATCAGCTCTTGCAACTTCTTCTTCACGTCGGCCTGATTGGCTCTCAATGCCGCCTCTTGTTGTTGAATTTTCTTCTTTATCGCCTCTCTTTGGCCTTGCAAACCCTTGATGGCCTTGTCTGTAGCCGACTGTGTGTTTTTGGCTTTTGCTACATTTCCGCGTTTGTTAGAGGTTTTATTACCCTTTTGCGGAACAGACTTAGCAGGTTTTTTAGCAGGCGTTTTCGTTGTTTTGACGCCTTTTTTAGCCGGTTGCACGGCTTTAGCCTTATTGGCAGGCTTAGTTTTAGAGGATGCTTTTTTATGTGTAGTGGCAGCAGGGTGTGCATTTTTAGCGTTGCGCTTTTTTTGCGCACCGATAGGAAGAGCCACGAAGAGGGCAAGGAGTATGGTGAGAAGCTGTTTCATTTACATGCTGAGTATTTTACTGAAGACGTCTTGAGCCTTCACGCGCTTGTATTTGGGCGACACTGTTGTTTGTGTTTCCCATTTGTCGTCGGTCTTAATTTCGTTCATGTTGATGCTCACTTGAAGCGTCTGTCCGCCTTTTACGGCCGAAGAACTCATTGTGAATACTTGCGAAGCAGGGAACATTTTCACGCCAAGCGCCCTAAAATCGGTATATTTCCACACCAGTTTTGATGCGCCATGATTGGGTGCTTGGTAATTAATATCGGTTTGTTGTATGCGTCCGTTGTTAGCATCGGCTAGCCAGGCATAATTAAAATTGCCAGTTTGGTAGGTGATGGGGTTGTTTTGTCCACCACTAAATGTAACGCTAAACTGGTTAAGGTCGGCCTCGGTGATGCGTGGGCGGTCGGGCAATAACAGTTGGTTCCAGAACAAAGCTTGCAGACTATAGAAGTTAAGTCCGTTCTTTTTTAAGAAATCCATCTGATTATAATCGGCCTTGATATACTCTTTGTGTATGCGGTCTACAATCAAAACATACTCGGGTGTGAACTCAATACGCCCCACTTCGGTGCCAAGCAGAGGCACAAAGGCTTGCAAGCGTATCACTTCGTCTTTGCGCATGCGCAGTTGTCCAGGCACAGTGATGTCTTTTCCAGCACCTTTCACGTTGAGCGAGATGCTCCCCACGATGTTAGTGGCATATACTTGGTTGCTGTGAACGCGCTGCATGAAGTTCATTTGGTTGTTGGCCAGCACCTCGCGGTCGCGTGCAGCCTTTGGTACAGTGGTGGTTGGTGTTGTTGTCACTACCGTTTTTTTGTTTTTGCACGAGGTCCAAATTAGTGGTGTAAGTATCACTGCAAGGGCCATGCTCGCCATTCTTTTCGTCGATTTCGAACTGGTTATGCGCTGCAGTCCGTTAAGGGCGCGCGTTGTTATTGTTGTTTTCTTTTTCCATCATACAAAAATGTTTTAAAGGTGAAAAAGGCTTTTTAAAGGTGAAAAAGTGAAAGGTGAAAGGGTGAAAAAGTGAAAGGTCCAAAGCCCTAAAAACCACTAGGTTTGCCAACAATTTGTTTCTCCGGAAATTTGTTAACCCTCCAACTCGTCAACTTAAACCAGTGTTGTAAGCCTGTCAATTCATGAACAAAGCTGCTAAATCAGTCTTGTAAGTCAGTCAAATCCATGAGCATGGTCATTTCACGTTCCACACTTCTCCTTGTTTAAGGCTTTTTTTCATTTTAATTTTTTTCTATTGATAACAGCCTTGTCGGCTCCTAGTTTTAGAGCCATGTTCCAATATTCGATAGCTTTTTTTAGTGTCGCCATTCATTGCGTAAATATCGCCAGCGTGCTCCAACACCACCTTGCTTTTTAAGCGATGTAGAGTCGTTTTTTTAGAGCTTGTTCGATATAAACCTGAGCTTCGGCATAGCGTTTTTTTGAGGAACAGTAGCCATGCATAAGTATCTAGATACGTGCCATTATTGGGCCTCGTTTTTGATGGCTTTTATAGCTCATTGCTTCGGCTTTGTCGAGGTCTTTACCTTGTTCGCCTAGATAATAAGCGTAGTTATTGAGACAGCTAGCCTTATCGGGTTTCCATTGCAAACAGCTATCGTAGGCGGCGAAAGCCTCTTTATGCTGTTTCTTTTGGTAGAGAATTTCTCCCATTAGTTCGTAAAACTCAGCCACAATTTCCTTATCGCTTTTTGGGGTTAATTTGTGAAACGCCCCTTTTGAAAGCGTCTAGGGCCTGGTCTTTCTTATCAATCTGATAGTTGGCCATGCCTTCGAAGTAGTAGAACACCATTTCTTCGGGTGTGTAAGCTTGCGCTTGCTTGCTTAGTGTTAAGATTTCGTCCCAGCGTTGCTTCTTCCAAAGGCTTTGAATGAGTTGCAAACGAGCGCCTGTGTTCTCTGGAGCAACGGCCACAACCTGTCTTAGAGCGTTGTTAACCAAACTATCGGGCATGTTCTTCACCGACATGTAGGCAGCTTTCAGTTCGGCCATGTTGCCATCGTTGAGTTAGCGGAGGTGATTTTGTCGAACAAAGCCAGCACAGCAGTGCTATCACCGCCAGTGCGTTCGCCTCTTGCACCACTTGTTTCATGATAGACAACTTTGTTTCGTTGTCTGTTTTGGGGGCTGATGAGCATCTTGTCGCGTAGCTGAGTGGCCATAGCATCGTTGTTTTTTTAGCCCGATAATAGTCGTATAGCGATGCTTGTGCGAAGGTATTATCAGGGTCTTCGGCCAGCACAGCAGTGAAAAATTTTGTGTGCATCGGCCTCTTTCTGGTTTTGCATTAGCCAGTTTCCCAACATCAGTTTATAGTTTACATCGTTGGGATGGTCGTCGCAAAGCTGCTTTTAAGGCTTTAAACGCCGATGTTTTATCGTCGAGCATTTCGTATGCGCGCACCTTTTTGCAGTGTGGTTTCTTCGGTTATGCCGTTCACTAGCTCAATTTTATTGAGTGTTTTCAGCACGCCATTGAAGTCTTTTTGGCGCCCATATAGTTGCATGAGTACGTTCAGCGCATCGCTGTTGCCTGTTTCTTTGGTGTTAGCCGTTAGTTTTTTTCGTAGGTTTGATGGCCTTATCAAAGTTTCCACTATTGATGTAGAACTGTCCCAATCGTTCGGTAAACGTAGAATTATCGGGGCGAAGTGTAGCCGCTTTCTCCAGACAAGCCAGTGCCAAGCTATCTTTTTTTGAGTTGTACATAATAAGGAGCTTGCATGAAATACACCTCTGCCGCGTTGGGATTAATGGCTAGACAATGATTCATGAGGTCGAGAGCAGAGGCATAATTGCCAATGTTCTCTTGTTTCACTGCTTCGAGAAAGAAGTAGTCGAAGCGTCGTTTGTCGTTGTACGACAATGTTTTTGACTGGTGCAACTTTAGTGGGTTGTACCTTCTTTTTGGCCCAAGCTTTGGGCGTGGCCATGGCAAGCGCCACGACGCAAGTGGCTGTTGCGGCCGCGATGTGTATCAGATTTCGTTTCATCACTTGTGTTATTTCAGTCCCGTGTGTCCGTATCCGCCAGTTCCTCTTTCTGTTTCGTCGAGTGTGTCAACCAGTTCGAAGCACACATTTTCGTGTTTTGCGATAACCATTTGTGCGATGCGTTCGCCGTCTTTCACGGTGAAAGGCTCGTTAGAGAAGTTCACCAGTAGCACCATTAGCTCTCCGCGATAGTCGGCATCCACCGTTCCAGGTGTATTAAGTACGGTAATTCCATGTTTAAGAGCCAATCCGCTGCGAGGTCTAATCTGTGCTTCATACCCTTCGGGCAGTGCAATATGCAACCCCGTTGGCACCAGTTGGCGTTGCAAGGGCATAAGGGTGATGTCGGCATCAATATTTGCTCGCAGGTCCATTCCTGCACTCAGGGCTGTGGCGTATGTGGGTAGCGGTTGCCTTCCGCGGTTGTTTATCTTTACTTTCAGCATGGTTTCGTGTTTTAAATGCATTGGCGCATCACTTGCAAAAATACAGAATTATCTTGATATAAGGGCATATAGCCGGCTTAAAATACACAAAAATGGACAAAGAGGATGTAATATGGGTATAAAATCACCTATTAAGTGAAGTGCAAGGGCTGGGGTAGGGGTTGGTGTTTTAGTGTTTTGGAGTTTTCCAAGTGGGTTTTTGTGCCCCATATTCGTCTAGTTTTTTAAAGAGCATTTTCTTGAGTTTGCTGGTGAGTTTGGGCATTTTGTGCGCCAGATTGTTGCTTTTCGCCAATATCGTTTGTTACGTTATACAGTTCGCAAGTGTTTGTTCGCCAATAGTATATCAGGTGATAAGGGCCGTGCATCAGTGCCGAAGAGGGTCCGTAGCCATCGCGTTCGCTGATGTTTGTGGTCCAGAAATGTGGATAATGCCACACAATTTGGCGTTTGCGATGCAGCTTTGGGTTGCGCAAGAGTGGCACAAAGCTACGCCCATCCACCACTTGTGATGTGCGGTATTGGCTTACTTGTGCCATGTCGAGCAGCGAAGGGAAGAAGTCTTCTATCATCACGCGGTTGTGATTTTCTGTTCCGCCGTGCGTCACTCCTGGCCAATACACCAGCATTGGCTCGTGAATGCCGCCCTCAAGTGCCGAACCTTTGCCCCCCACGAGCTGGGTAATTCTGGTCGTAATTATGCCTACCTTGGCGCACATCAATGGCTTGACCACCATTGTCTGACATGAAAAATCACGATGGTGTTTCGAGCAACTTCGGGTTTACTATCGATAAAGCGCAGCAAGTCGCCAAGACTTTTGTCCATGCCTTCAATCAAAGCGGCGTGGTTAATTTCGTTTTCGTTGAGTGGTTGTTGCAGCATTGGATCGAACATTCCTTGTCCGTTAGCCTGTCGATAGTTGGGTGTAAACCGCTCGTCGGCTTCGTATGGCACGTGTATGGCATAGTGCGACATGTAGAGAAAGAAGGGTTTGCCCTCGGTTATGGGCTTGTTTAAAGCCTTAATTGCTTCGATGGTGAGCGCTTCGGTAAGAAAAGTATCGGTATTGTAATACTGTTCCAGTCCGTAAACATGAAAACGATTGCTACCAAACTCCTTTCTTGCGAGGTAACTAGCTGGTCCGCCGTTGGCTCCACCAGCAATATTCACCATAAAACCAAAGCTTCGCGGGTCTTCTCCAGCTGTTGTGCGTGCTCCGAAGTGCGCTTTTCCGCAGTGTATGGTGTAATACCCCGCATCTTTCAGCAGTTGTGGCAGGGGAGTTATCAATGTTGTGCGATGCCGATTGTGAGCAGATGTCACCGTGTCGGGCTGTATGCCATTGCAATTCCATGTGGGTGGCATCATCTCAGGGTCGTTCATGTCGGTTTCTACGTTATAGTCGAAGGTCCAATTGGTAACCTTATGGCGTGCCGCATTCATGCCCGAGAGCAACGAACAGCGCGAAGGCGACGAAATAGCCGAAGCATAAGCCTGTGTGAACTTCACCCCTCTGCTAGCCAGTTGCTCCATGTTGGGTGTGCGATAACGACTGTTGAGCAAGGTTTTTTTCTTTATAAAACGGCACCGAAGTCTCTTGCCAACCCATGTCGTCAACAAGAAATAACACAATGTTGGGTCTGTTTTGTGTTTGCGCTAGTGCGTTTGTAGGAAGCAAAAGTGCCGTTGGCAGTAGTGCCAGAGGGGATGTTGTCATTGCGAAGAGGGATGTATAGTGTTGTGGTTTGTGGCTTGTTGATGTATGGTTGCAAGCCGTTTCAGGAGTTGTTGCTCGTTGGTCTCACCTTATATATAAGGAGGCGTGGCGAAGAAACGTTTCACCATTAGTCTAGTGCACGCTTTGGCTTTTAGGGGTTAATACATTTTGGGGGCGCAAGGCCATTTGCCCGCGCCCCCCAAAGCGTTAAGTATGCGTTTATTTTTTAGTTTTTGCGGGTGTAGTCTTAGGTTGAGGCTTTAGCAAACTGGCGTATCTCTTCGAGTCGGCCAGTACTTCAAGTGCGGCTTTCATCTGCTTATCGTCAACCAGCGAATGCCTAATGCGCCCCTTTTGGAAGTAGTATACAGGGATAATACCATCGGCAATGAGTCTTTTAACAGCCTCTTTATTGATGTCGAGGTCTTTAGCGATGTTATGACTCAATTTCTTTTCCAGTGCATTAAACTCGTTTTTGGCATCGTCGTAATAGCCTTCGAACTTAGCCAGCTTAACAAGTTCCTTCAAAAACTTCTCACTTTCGCGGTCGTATGTGAACTTAGAGTTGAGTACGCGTTGCTTAAACTCATCGTATTCGGCATCGGTTATCACGAATTTTTCGGGTTGTGCGATAGTGGGATGCTTTGCGATGTAATCCAATTGATAGTTAAGCAACACTTCGTTAGAGTCTTTAATGCCAGCCAAGTAGAACGCAATATTGGGCAGCGTGTCGGCTTTAACCTCCACATCGGGCATAATACCACCACCATCTCGCACAGGTCGGCCGTTAGCTGTGTAGAAAACTTTGGTAAGCGAGTCGGGTACATGCTCCTTCGTTCCACCATTATTATGTTTATAGTTGATGGCTTGGATACATCGTCCGCTTGGAATATAGTATTTGGCAGTTGTTAGTTTTAGTGCCGAATTATAAGGAAGGTCCATTGTCATTTGCACCAAACCTTTGCCAAACGTTCTTGTTCCTAGCACCACAGCCCTGTCAAGGTCTTGTAAAGAGCCGCAAGTAATTTTCGCTAGCGCTAGCCGAATTGCCGTCTACCAGCACCACAACAGGCATCACTGTGTCGAGAGGTTCCACCCTGAGTGCGGTATTCATAGTTAGAGCGTTGCATCTTTCCGCGGTTCGAGACGATGAGTTTTCCTTTAGGAACAAACATGTTGACGATGTTTACCGCTTCAGATTCCGAGCCACCTCCATTGCCGCGAAGGTCGAATACCAAGCTTTTCATGCCCTGTTGTTTAAGGTCGAGGAAGGCTCTACGCACTTCTCGCGAGCAATTTTCGGTGAAACCAGAAAGGTTGATATAGCCCACGCCATTGGCTTGCATACCATAATAAGGAACGGCAGGCGACTGGATGGCCTTTCTTACCACCTTAAATTTCATAACCTTACCCGTAGAGGGTCGTTTTATTTGTAGGATAAAGCTAGTTCCGGGGTCGCCTCTAAGGTGGTCGCTAACATAACCTTGGTCCTTTTTTGTCATGTCCTCGTTGTCGATACTCAATATGATATCGCCCTTTTTTAGTCCAACTTCAGCTGCAGGCATATTCTCATAGGGTTCGTCGATGGTTACCCGCTTGAGCTGACTGTTGTATTTGATAAGTGCGCCAATACCTCCATACTTTCCTGTAATCATGAATTTAAGGTCTTTCACCTTGTCTTCAGGGTAATACACGGTGTAGGGGTCCAATGCTTTGAGCATGGCATTCACGCCAGTACCAACGGTTAGGTCGGCATCAAGCGTGTCTACATACATCATGTCGAGGTTCTTGTAGATAGCGTTAAAAATGTTAAGGTTCTTGGCCACATTAAAAATTGTGGTCTTGTTCTTTTTGAGCCGCAGCCGAAGATGCGAAAGCGGCAACGCATAATGCGATGAATGTCTTCCTCATTGTAAATAGGTTTGTTCTGTAACGCAAAAATTACGATATTAAGATTAGCTAGCGTAAACTTTGTCATTATTTTATTATAAAAATCACTCAAAATCAATGCGAAAATGTTTGGAGGTTTCAAATAAACGTTGTACCTTTGCAACCGCAAACAAGCAAAAAGCTTCAATAGCTCAGTTGGTTAGAGCACCTGACTGTTAATCAGGGGGTCGTTGGTTCAAGCCCATCTTGAAGCGCAAAAAGGGATTACTTCGGTAGTCCCTTTTTTTGTTTTTATGCTGGTGAATGCGTCTTTTTCAGGGGTTTACACGATGCTGGTTGGCGATTGAGATTGTGTTTTTGCACTGGTTGTTGATTGTTTTTGAAGGGTTTAGCGCGATGTTTTTTTAGCAGGTTTGAGTTGAAAATTGATAGTGCATTACCAGTATCTTTTTGTTTTATCTTACGCCATGTTGAGGTTAAAAAGAACTAGTTGCAGGGCGAATAATGAGGTGCGCATTTGTCTTTTTCTCCGAAATTTGATAAGATATAAGGCCAATAGACTAGCGATTTTTTTATTTCGATGCACGGTGTTTGAGGCTTCATTTGTTGTTCATGCAATAGCATGGTAATGCCGCGAGCAATAATAACGGGGGTGTTTCTATAATAAGTAATGTACTACGCTAACAGTATAAGACGGACAAATGTTGATAAACCCAAGAGAAATGAACTCGAAGGAATGAGTACAATATAAAAATGTGGGGTAAGTCGCATAACAATCAATTGGGGTTTAATCTCAATCAATCTTTGGAGGAGTGTCGCTAGGTCGAAACATGGGTGCTGGATAAGGCCAATTTTTAAACCCCAATCGACCATCAAACCACAGTGTTTTCAGAATTCTTGTTTAGTGTTGTTTCCTAACATCTTTTATTTTCTAGTCGGCATCTTGTCTGTTTTTGCAACTTGGCATAGCTCGCTACGCCTGCGTTGCAAAGACTGGCTATCTGCTCTACAATAAAACAAAATTTGTTTTGGTTCTATTGACCGGTTTGTGTTAAATATAAGTCCAACTTAAGACTTTAGGATAATAAACTCTTTTGTATCTGCAAAGTGTTAACGAGAGTAATAAAATATTACAAATACCTCCTTTTGGTGCAACACATTCTAGCGAAAAAAACTACTAAAACACCCCCTGTTTTGCCTCATTTTTTTCTCCCTTTTGCGTTTTGTTTTTGCGTCGATTTTTTTAGCACAAACATGCCATTTAGCACCAAATAGCCTTTCTATTTTGAGAATGATAGCCATTATTTCATCGTCTCAAAACCGACTTTTTAGGTGCTCAAAACCCCCTTTTTACGTTGTTTTTTTACGACCAAATACAGGCGTTTTTATTGTTCCTGAGGTAAGAAGTTGGTCAAAAATATTACAAAAACACACCATTCTGTTCTGCGTTTTGCACCAAAAAGCCTTGCGTTTAGTAGGAGTTAGCCTTGCATTTAGTAGGAGTTAGCACTGCGTTTTTGTAGGAGTTAGCACTGCATTTTGCTGCATTTAGCCATGCATTTTGCTGCAAAACGCACCAAAAGTCGTGAAAAATACGGTTTATTTCACAGAATAGTCGTTTAGTCAACCTTTGTTAGTGAAGTGAGTTTTTCACACCGTCAAAGCCCGGCGAGAATCGTTTATTTACGAGCTAGTAGGTGGTTGGTTGCTAAAAACCTCGATTTTTGTGTTAAAAACCATGCCAAATATTTTACAAAGTACGGAATGCCTAACAGATTTAGGCCCAAATCTGGCCAAACGAACAGAAATTACAGCTTAAACAGACCATCAGCAACGAAGAAAAACCTGAGTGCGCAAAGGAAAAACAAAACGAAGCACAAGCGTTAGAAACAGTTTTTGCTAGCCATTATCAGTGAAACAAACCAAAAACACTGCGCAAAACAAGCAATCATGCGCCATAAACATCATCCAAAAAAACAACTTTGAAAAACAGAAAAAGCCCCTTTACTGAAAAAAGAATAAGAGCAAACAGCAAGGCATAGGAAAAATGAAGGGTCGCGACACATAGAGTTCTCGCCAGAGGCAACCTAAATGTAAAAAGAAACTAGCGTGCCTCCGTGCGTGGCTTTACTGCCGCGCCCTTTCTTCAAACAACAGTATGTAACACTAAATTAGTTGCGGCAGTCTATCATTATCGTGCCCGCGTGGCATCGATAAACTTGCTTCACTCGTCCATCATCGGAGTAATGAGCGGCTAATGCCCTGTCGCAATTGTTCGTAGTCGTTGTCAGAGGCCATGCTATCGATTTTCACATTGATGAGCCTTCCCATGGGAAATACTTGGTAAAGCCCATCCTTGGTGTATCGAATTTTGTCTACGCCTCCGAGTAATCCGTAGCTTTGGTAGTCCGTTTCAAGGCTCGATACGAACTCATCGGCCAAGCTTAGCACTTCTCTGTACTTTACTTGTCCGCAGGCCCATAGCTGCAGTAACATAAAAAAACAAACAATACTACCTTCTTCATACAACATCAGTTTAGATTATTTACTTAATACATATTAGGTGTCCGCTCATTCAGCGGAGCATTGAGAGGTATAGTCAATCGAGCATTACGCCAGTTTGTTATGCGTTTTTTTGGATATTGTGTTCGCCTTTAGTTGTGTTTTTGCGTCTTTGTTTGTGGCTCTTATCCGTTCCCTTTACGGTTGTTTTTTTGTGGCTAAAACACAAGTCCCTCGATTGTATATTATTGTATTTTTTTATTATTTTTTTCTCTGGTTCGTCATTTTCGCCATGTGTTCAATGGCGGTTGTAAGGGCAAGGCATAAGTCCCTTGTTGTTGATTCGCGATTTTTTTATCTTCGCGATTTGCAAGTTAATCTAGCGTTTTAGTTCGCAAAGATTACTAAGTACATCGCAAAGATAGATATTTGTAACTTAACCTCCAATGTTTTCCTTTCTTTTTTTCAATAAAATAAGAAAAAAGATTGTTTTTGCAATTCAAAAATAAGTTTAAATTTCTAATAAATGCTTCAAAATATCGTATTTTGCGAAAGATGTATTTCTTCTAATAGTACTGATATGATATAAGATACGATAATAATATGATAAAAAGCGAAACAAATATTGCTGCACAAAAATGCCGAAATGTGCCAAACTGGAGGACGAGGTGAACAATAAAAAAATGTGTTGTACGAGTATGTATTTAGCAATTTTTTTGTTAACAATACTGTTTCTTTGTCACTACTAGTTGAACCGCCAGCGGTGTTTACCGTGTATTTTACAAATTACATACCAATCGAAGGCCGTCAACACCCGCATAAAGTGTAGGTAATTGTCCTGAACTTCGGTTGATATAGAAAAATAGAAAGCCTACTTTTTCTATGATTATTTATGCACAGTTTCGAGCGAAATCGCATGAGCAAAGCGTTAAAAATGAGGCAGAGAATGCCCCAACTTCATTGTTCTGCATCTTTATTTTTTCGGTAAAAACGAGCAATATATCCAAAAATGGTTCTAAAAAGAATAGTGTATGCGTATCTTAAGGCACAATTCATTTCGCTCAAAAAGCGATTTAAACTTTAGTTGATAAACATTCTTTTGCAAATTGTATGTTGTCAAATACACACTTTATTTCATGGCAAGATAGCACCTTGTTTAAATGTTTATACTCGAAATATACGTGTTTTATAGAAGCTGAAGGCAGCATAACTGTTCATAATTTAGTTTACAAGCAAATCAAATATCTGTTTATAAACATTAAAAAGATTGGGTAAAATAGACTAGAATTTACGGAATGTTTCTAATTTTACAAGCATTTTTTTGACATTCAACTAAAATCCCTATATTAAAAAAACAACAGTATGAAATTACGCCATGAAGTAAATTTATGCTTCTCTGCATTGCTCATTGCTGGCGGGGCGGCGATGTGTTTTCCGCTTCAAGCATTGAGCGGGAACCGCGCGGTAGTCACGCGAAATAGAAGATAATGTCTCATTCGCTCGCACACAAATTACTTAATTCCTTCTCCTTACTCCTTTACTCTTCACCCAAAGCATTTAACTTATTTACTTACATCTTTACTCCTTATACTCCTCAAAAAGAATATGCACCAACGCAGTCTTAACTTATTTACTTACTTTTTTACTCCTTTACTCCCTTAAAAAGAATATGCACCAACGCAGTCTTACCCTCATCTTTGCGCTTGCTCTTGCGCTCGTTTCTATGCTCAGCACATCATCGACATCAAGTCGCAGCCCGGCGAACGTTGGTGGGGCGGGGCTACGGCTTTAGGTTCGAAAATGCCGTTTGCCAAAGAACTATCGCCGTTTAATCTTTACAACCGCAACGACAATAATCAGGTTTCGCCCCTGCTCATATCTAATAAAGGGCGCTACCTATGGAGCAACCAGCCTTTTACCTTTAGTGTGAGCCAAGGCAACCTGCATCTCGACTCGCCTGTGGTCGAAATAGAGCTTAAAACTGGTGGCTCAAGTCTTCGCGAAGCTTATTTGTCGGCCATGCGCGAGCATTTTCCGCCGAGCGGAATATTGCCCGATAGCTTGTTTTTTACCATGCCTCAATACAACACGTGGATTGAATTGATGTACAATCAAAATCAAAAAGACGTGTTGGCTTATGCCGAAGACATTGTGAAGAATGGTTTCCCGCCTGGAATTATTATGATAGACGATAACTGGCAGCGACATTATGGCAACTTCGAGTTTAAACCCGACCGTTTTCCCAACCCTGCCTACATGGTGAAACGCTTGCACGAGATGGGTTTTAAGGTGATGTTGTGGGTGTGTCCGTTTGTTTCGGCCGACTCTCCTGAGTATCGCGACCTCGCTGAAAAAGGGCTATTTGCTGAATGATTCCACTTCGCAGCCAGCCATCATCAAATGGTGGAACGGCCAAAGTGCGGTGTACGACTTTACCAACCCTCAAGCTCGTCAACACTTTGTGACGCTCTTACGCGACGTGCAGCAGCGTTATGGTATCGATGGGTTTAAGTTTGATGGTGGCGATAACCATTTTTACCATCGTTCCGACCTTGTGTCGTATGGCGGAAAGCGCCTAGCTTCGGTAGAACACACACGCGCTTGGGCCGAAATTGGTCTTGCTTTTTCCCTTTAACGAGTACCGAGCTGGTTGGCAAACGGGCGGAAAAAGAATTGGTACAACGCTTGGGCGACAAAGATTATTCGTGGCAGGCCGTGCGCTTACTCATCCCCGACATGATAGCCGCAGGCTTTGTTTGGTTATGCTTACGCTTGTCCTGATATGATTGGTGGAGGCTCGTTTGGCACCTTTTTAGGTATTGATGCCAGTCAGTTCGACCAAAAACTCATTGTGCGCTCGGCCCAGATTCATGCCTTAATGCCAATGATGCAGTTCTCGGTTGCCCCTTGGCGCATTCTCAACCCTCAGCATTTGCAGGCTGTGAAGGCCATGGCGCAGCTTCACGCCACCTTCGGACACTACATTTTGCAATGCGCGCGCAGGTCGGCAGCCACTGGCGAACCCATTGTTCAAAGTCTTGAGTACGCTTATCCCCATCAAGGCTACATCGAAATAGCCGACCAATGGATGCTTGGTGATAAGTATATGGTGGCGCCGATGGTTGATGCGGGCAATAGCCGAACCGTGGTTTTGCCCCCTGGAAAATGGAAAGACGACCGCGGACGAGTGTTGAAAGGCGGACGAACAATTACTATCGACGTGCCACTCAACCGACTTCCTTATTACCAAAAACTCTAATCTCGCTGTGTTTGCACAGTCCTTGCGCCCCGTTCGATAATCGTAGCGGGGCGTATTGCGTTGTGTAAAACGTATATTAAAATATACAACAAAGGTAAGAATAGTGTTTTTCTCAAAAAAAAGCGCATGTTCATAACATTATTTATTACCTTTGCTGAAACAATCATGCCCTGTATACAACGACTTAAATTAAAATTAGCTTTAAATATGTTACGCAAAAAACTACTTGTACAGCTTTCGCTTGCGGCCCTTATGCTGGTTCCGCAAACCATGAAGGCTCAGTTTAACTGGCCTTACAAAAACGTTAACGGCACATTAGTTACCGAAATTCCTCAAAGAGAGGCCGGACAACAATCGGCTATCAATCTTGCAACTCCTAAATTAAAGGTGGTGCGCGTGGCCTTTGTTGGTCTTGGTATGCGTGGACCTGGTGCTGTGGAACGCTGGATACACATCCCTGGCATCGAAATTAAGGCCCTTTGCGACTATGAAAAGAACCGTGCAGACGACTGTCAGAAGTATTTGAAGAAGGCTAGTATGCCTGCTGCCGACGTTTATTATGGCGAAAACGGATATAAGGATTTGTGCAAACGCACCGACATCGACCTTGTTTACATCGCCACCGACTGGATTCACCACTTCCTCGTGGCCAAAGAAGCCCTCCTCAATGGCAAACATGTGGCCATCGAAGTGCCTTCGGCAATGAATATGCGCGAGATTTGGGAACTGATAAACCTATCCGAGAAAAGTCGTTTGCATTGCATGATTCTTGAAAACTGCTGCTACGACTTCTTCGAACTCAACTCGTTGCGCATGGCGCAAGAGGGACTTTTCGGTGAGGTTATCTATGCTCAAGGCGCTTATCGCCACGAGTTGTCGCCCCTATTGGCAACATTATTGGAAAAATGGACCCGACGACAAACTGGGCTGGCGCTTGCGTTATAACAAGGATTTCCGTGGTGATGTGTATGCCACACACGGCCTAGGCCCCATCGCTCAGGTGCTTAACATCCATCGTGGCGACCGCATGCGCACCCTTATTGCTATGGATACGCATTCGTTTAACGGCAAAAAACTGGTTGAGAAATTTGATGGTAAGGCTTGCGAAAACTTCCGCAATGGCGACCAAACCACAACACTTATTCGCACCGAACAGGGTAAGGTGATGGAAATTATCCACAACGTGATGACGCCTCAACCCTATAACCGCATGTATCAGCTAACGGGAACAAAGGGTTTTTGCCAATAAATACCCCACAGAGGGTTATGCACCTCGGCTAGCGACTTGAAAGATGCTGGCGTTAAGCCTTCGAGCGACAAGATTTCGGGACACGAATACCTAAAAGAAGCCGATATGAAGGCACTCGTTGAACGCTATACTAGTCCGATTGTGAAAAAATATGGCGACGAAGCGAAGGAAGTTGGTGGCCATGGTGGTATGGACTTTATCATGGATAGCCGCTTGGTGTATTGCTTGCAAAATGGTTTGCCACTCGATATGGACGTGTACGACCTGGCTGAATGGTGCTGCTTGGCCGAACTTGGCTCTATCTCGATGGACAATGGATGCTTGCCCGTTGAGGTTCCCGACTTTACACGTGGTCATTGGAACGAGGTGAAGGGTTACAAACACGCATACGCTTCGCCTGAAGATGAGGCTAAAGCGCTTGCCGATGCCAAAGCTTTCACTGCCGAACTTAAGGCTAAGGGCGCAAAATATTGGGCCAAGATGGATAAAAAAGGCGGTAATAAAAAAGGTAAGAAGTAAAATCTCGATGCTGCACAATACGCCTTTGCACAACTAAAGGTTGCTCTTGTTAGAGGGCTGTGTAGTAAAAACATAAATGTAGAAAAGGTTTGGAAACACTGTGTGGCGCAGTTTTATGTAAGCCACGCTGTGGTTTTCAAACCTTTTCGGCGTTTATAGAGGTGTGAGTGGCGAAAGTAAAAGCACAAAAAAACAGCCAAACAATCCTATCAACACGATGATGTGGGGGAGGGAACATGGCTGTAATAAGAAAAAAATACAAAAATAGGGACACATTTTTTTAAGGTGGATAACACCCGAATTAAAAGAAGTGTTATTTTTGCAAATTGTTAGTATTGTTTTGATAGAACGACATTGTGGAGAAAACCATAGACATAGACAACATCCTTCAAAGCAAGATGGGCGACAAAGCGCGTCTTGTGCCGAGGCCATTGGTGAAATGGCTCAAGCATATTGTGCATCAAGATGAGGTGAATGCCTTTCTTTGGGAAAGCCGCGCATTGGTGGGCGTTGATTGGTTGGAGGCTTGTGTGCGTTATCTTGACCTTACGTTGAACGTGCAAGGCATGGAAAACCTGCCCGCTAAAAAAACGATGGAAGGCTCTATACACTCGTGTCTAACCATCCTTTAGGTGGCATCGACGGGGTGGCGCTTGGGGCAATCGTGGGTAGACACTACGAAGGCAACTTCCGTTATCTGGTTAACGACCTGCTGATGAACCTCCCCGGACTGGCTCCGCTATGTATTCCGATTAACAAAACTGGCAACCAAAGTCGTGCTTTCCCTGCAATGGTTGAGGCCGGATTTAAAGGACAACAGCACATGATGATGTTTCCTGCCGGACTGTGTAGCCGCAAAACGAAGGGCGAAATACGCGACTTGCAGTGGACTAAGACATTTGTGGTTAAGAGTGTAGAAACGCAAAGAGACGTGGTGCCCATACATTTTTGGCGGGCAAAACTCTAACTTCTTCTACCGATTGGCTAACATCTGTAAACGTTTGGGCGTGAAATTCAACGTGGCAATGCTGTTCCTCGTTGACGAAATGTACAAGAATAGGCATAAAACGTTTAACGTAACCATCGGAAAGCCTATACCCTGGCAGACGTTTGATAAAAGTCGCACGCCCCTGCAATGGGCGCAAATGGTGCAAGATGTTGTGTATCAGCTGCCCAATAATGCCAATGCAGGCAACCTAATCCCTAAGCCATAAACGATAATCCTAGGAAGAATGGAAGAAATAGTCATCCCACCCGTTGACAAACAGCTGCTAAAGAGCGAACTAACGCCAAGCAAACAATTGCGCCTAACCAATAAGAGCAATAACGAAATTTATATCGTTACGGCTCAAGACTCGCCCAATGTGATGCGCGAGATTGGCCGATTGCGCGAGATTGCGTTTAGAAATGCTGGCGGTGGAACGGGAAAGGCGCTCGACATTGATGAATTTGACACGATGGAAGGTGGGTATAAACAACTCATTGTGTGGAATCCTGATGCCGAAGATATTATTGGGGGCTATCGTTTTCAATATGGTACCGACTGGAAAATGAATGCCGACGGACAGCCGTTGTTGGCCACAAGTCATATGTTTAAGTTCTCCAATCGTTTTCTTACCGAGTATATGCCCTACACTGTGGAGCTGGGACGCTCGTTTGTGGCTGTTGAATATCAGAGTATTCGTAAAGGGGCGAAGAGCATTTTTGCACTCGATAACTTGTGGGATGGCCTTGGAGCACTCACAGTGATTAATCCTAAACTGAAATATTTCTTTGGTAAGATGACCATGTACCCCTCTTACATACGCCGGGGCAGAGACATGATATTGTATTTCCTAAAAAAGCATTTCGACGATAAGGAAAATTTGATTACGCCGATGAAGCCTCTGGTTATCGAAACCGACCCAAAGGAACTTGAAGAACTATTCTGTGCCGACGATTTTAAGGAGGATTATAAAATATTGAACCGAGAGGTGCGCGCCTTGGGCTATAACATTCCGCCCTTGGTAAATGCTTATATGGGACTCAGTCCTACAATGAAACTTTTTGGTACGGCCATTAATTACGGTTTTGGCGATGTGGAAGAAACGGGTATTCTTATCGCTGTTGACGAGATTTTGGAAGAAAAACGTGTGCGGCACATCGATAGTTTTATTGCCGAAAACAGAGAACTATTGGAACTCACTACGGGTAGAAACAAGATTATATATAAGAAGGTGTAGGCCATTGTGATGGAGTTGAGCCATAGCAGGCCTACTTACAAAAGGTTTATAGATAAAGCAAAATAGAAGGTTATTAAGGCAATGAAGCATAGTGGTTTTTGGCTGCATGCTCATTGCCTTTTTGTTGTTGTCTGCCCGTAGCGTTTTCGGCCAATAACGCTTCTGTTTTATTGGGCGTTAGCCTGTAATTGTGATGGTGCTTGTTGCTGCAGAATGGCGTTGTTTGCACCACAAAAGGAGGTCAACTATGTTCAAAAACAAGCAAATGATGCTGCGAAATGGAGGGGTGGGGTTACCAAACAAGGGGGCGTGATGCTTATTGAGCAAATGCATTTAATTTGCTTGTTTTGTTAACTGTGGTAATAAAACTTTACAAAACATACTCTTCAGGCCAACCCCTTCTAGAGAAAACTGGTGGCAAAAAGTAGGCTTTTTGCCCACTTTTAGGTCACATGCCCTTTAATTTTTACATCCAATTTGAGCACCTTATGGCCATTTTTGCACCATTTTTGCCCTTCTATTTGCTCGCCAACGCTCAATTTTTCGCTCCCCCAAAGCCACTTTTTACCCCTAAAAGCCCTACTTTAGGTGGTTTTTCACCTCAAAAAGCCCTATTTTTTTGCCATTCGTGAGCTGATAGGGTCTTCAAAAATTAGTAAAAAGCACCATTTTGGTCTGCGTTTTGCACCAAATAGCCTTGCGTTTAGTAGGAGTTAGCCTTGCATTTAGTAGGAGTTAGCACTGCGTTTAGTAGGAGTTAGCACTGCGTTTTGCTGCTTTTTAGCAGGGTGTTTAGCTAAATAGCCCCGAAAAATGCGTAAAAATGCGGTTTTTATAGTCGAAAATTCGTTTTATTAGACTTGGTCGGGTGTGCTTGTTTTTCGCTGAGTGAAACCTTCGCGAGAATCGATTATTTGCGAGCGAGTGGGCAAAGGGTTAGAAAAAGCCACTCATAATGTTAAATTTTATGACAAATATTTTACAATTGGCGAGACGTTTACGGATGTAAAGCCCAATAATGTGTAGCAAAATACACAAGACAGCATAAACAACATGCCATAAAAAGCACACTTATGCGCAATGGAGAATGAACTGTTAGAGGGTGGAATGCACGTTAAAAACATCGGCCACAACATTGTTATCAATGTGGCCGATAATCTTGATGGTCGGGATGAGGGCGACTCGAACGCCCGACCCCTACGTCCCGAACGTAGTGCGCTACCAACTGCGCTACATCCCGATGCAAAAACAAGCGTTGCGGGTAAGCTAAATAATGCTTTTATAAACCGCTTTTCTTGCAAAAATGCGGTGCAAAGGTACTGCAAAAATTCTGAATAACGTGCAAATGATGAGAAAAATATTAAAGAAAAATGCGGATAAAATTTGCAGGTTATATAAATTATTACTACCTTTGCACTCGCAATAAGGCAATGGTGCCATAGCTCAGTTGGTAGAGCAAAGGACTGAAAAATCCTTGTGTCCCCGGTTCGATTCCTGGTGGCACCACTAATTTTTTGGTTAATAAATTGTGTGGGTCTTTGAAGTCGTGAGATTTCAAGGACTTTTTATGTCCCTATTTTTTTATAGATTGTGCATGTGTTGAGTGTACATTGGCAGGTTGATGGGGGTGACAGTGAGTCGCCTCACAGCAGTTGACACAAGGGAATACAGCAAACCAAAGTACATGAAGCACACACAAACATTCTGTTTAAATGAAAAAAGATGTGCTTTGGGGCATCCGTCACCACGATTTTGTGTAATTTTGTGGTGTATAACGCATCGTGGGCGCGCTTTCCTTGTGCTGGATAGTGGCTTGCAGGTGCACAGTAACCCTCAACTTACACACCGATGAATTTACCATCTCGTATCTCGCTTACCATGCTTCCTGCCCTTGCTTTGGCCACAACAGCCCAAAAGGCAATGGCACAACCTGGCGACACTCGTTATCCCAAATGTCCTGTACAAGAGGGATTGCCCGTAAGTGAAGGCATGCAAGGCCCGGCCGTGCGCCCGAATATATTATATATAATGTGCGACGACCACTCCATGCAAACCATTAGTGCATACGGCAGCGCCATTTCAAAGCTTGCGCCCACGCCCAATATCGACCGACTGGCGCGGCGTGGCATGCTGTTTAGGTCGGCTTTCGTGGAAAACTCGCTTTCAACCCCAGTCGCGCCTGTCTTATCACTGGTCTTTACAGTCACCAAAACGGTCAACGACAGTTGGGAGAAGGCATCGATACCACCCGAACATTCTTTAGCGAACTGCTTCAACAAGCAGGCTATACCACAGGAATGGTGGGCAAATGGCACATGCACTGCCGTCCAAAGGGATTTGACTTTTACCATATACTCAATAATCAAGGCACATATTACAACCCTGTGTTTTGCACAACGGGCGAATATGGCAAGTATAAGCAAGAGAAAGGTTATGCCACAACGCTCATAACCGACCATGCCATCAACTTTTTAGAGCATCGCGACAAGTCGAAACCCTTCTGTTTGCTGGTACACCATAAGGCGCCGCACCGCAATTGGATGCCCGAAGAAAAAAATATGGGGGCTATTTGACGATGTGGTTTTCCCACTTCCAAAGACGTTTTGGGACGATTACGCCACGCGTGGGTCGGCTGCCCGCACACAGAAAATGCGTGTTGACGACGATTTGCGTATGATACAAGACCTGAAAGTGCCCGAAACGCTCGACCCCAACGACGTAGAGAGCATGGACTCGTATTATGCCCTGCTGGGCGAAACCAATCGGTTCACACCCGAACAGCGTGTGGCCTTCGATAAATATTATATGCCCAGAAACCGAAAAATTTCTTGAAGCCAACCTCAAAGGAAGAGCGTTGGTAGAGTGGAAATATCAAAACTATATTCGCGATTATGCCGCGGTGATACGCTCGGTTGATGATAATGTGGGCCGACTGCTTGATTATCTAGAGCAAAACGGACTGAGCGACAACACTATTGTGGTGTACACCTCCGACCAAGGGTTTTTATATGGGCGAGCATGGGTGGTTTGATAAACGCTTTATGTACGAAGAATCATTTCATACACCGCTTATTATTAGTTATCCTGGACATATAAAAGAGGGTGCTCAATGTCATCAACTGGTGCAGAACATAGACTTCGCACCAACGTTTTTTTGGCATTGGCAGGCGTGAAAAAAAGCCTGCCGAAATGAGTGGGCGAAGCTTGCAACCACTGTTTAAAGGCGATAGGGTGAAGAACTGGAGAAAAGACCTTTATTACCATTATTACGACTATCCCACCTATCACCTGGTGCGCAAACACGATGGTGTGCGCAACGATCGCTATAAGCTAATACACTTCTATGGCAAGGGAAGCGACCGTGCTGTGCAAGAAAACAAATACCAACGCACACCCGGAACAGGCGAATATTACACCTATCAGGCGCTTAAGAAGATAAATTATTTTCGAGATGATGCCGATATCGACTATTACGAGTTGTACGATTTGCAGACCGACCCTGACGAATTAAACAATATCTATGGCAAACCAGGTACAGAAAAAGTAACCAAGCAATTGCTTAAACGACTGGCCGACTATCGTAAAACATTAAAGGTAGACGAATGATGCCGGCCACAGTGGTGCATTCGATAAATCAACGTGCAGCGACGGGCATTCGCCATTCTGCCACCTTACACAATAAAAAAACATGACAACAGAACAGTTATATCAAATTTTTTTGAAAGTCATCCCGTGGTAACCACCGATAGCCGTGATTGCCCCGAGGGTAGTATTTTCTTCGCCTTAAAAGGTGCATCGTTTAATGGAAACAAGTTCGCTGCTGCGGCTTTGCAGCAAGGTTGCGCCTTTGCGGTGGTAGACGAACCCGAATATTGTGCGCAAGGCGACGAGCGTTATATTCTGGTAGACGATGTGTTGCGCGCCTTTCAGCTGTTGGCTCGCCACCATCGACGCACCCTGGGCACACGTATTGTGGGCATAACAGGCACGAATGGCAAAACAACCACCAAGGAATTGATGGCCGCCGTGCTTGGCGAAAAGTATAATGTGCTCTACACCTTGGGTAATTTTAACAACGATATTGGTGTGCCTAAAACGCTTTTACGCCTAAAACCCGAACATCAAGTGGCCGTTGTAGAGATGGGCGCAAGTCATCCAGGCGACATTAAAACGCTGGTTGAACTGGTAGAACCCGACTTGGCGCTTATCACCAACGTGGGAATGGCCCATCTGCAAGGCTTCGGTTCGTTTGAAGGCGTGGTGAAAACCAAAGGCGAACTATACGACTTTATGCGCCAAAGCAAACGCGGAAAGGTATTTGTAGACGCCAATAATCCCCATTTGATGGGTATTGTGCAGGGTTTAGACTTGGTGAAATATGGCACACCAGCCAGTGACGGCCTCTTTGTTGGCGGTAAGGTGGTGTCGGCTGCGCCATTCTTGCGCTTTGCATGGCAACGCGAAGGTGGCGAATGGAATGAAGTGCAGACCCATCTTGTGGGCGCTTACAATGTGCTTAACATGTTGGCGGCCATCAGTGTGGGGCTATATCTAGGGGTGTCGGCCGACGAAGCCAATCGTGCTTTGGCTAATTATGTGCCCAGTAACAACCGTTCACAACTAGAAGAGACGGCACATAATAAGCTCATTATGGATGCCTACAATGCCAATCCCACCAGTATGAGTGTGGCTCTGAATAATCTCAATGATATGGAAGTGCCCCATAAAATGGCTATTCTTGGCGATATGCTCGAACTGGGAGCAGCAAGCACAGAGGCACATCAAGCCATTGTAGACCAGCTTTCGCGTTTGTCGCTCGATGAAGTGTGGCTTGTTGGCCCCGAATTTGCACGCACCCGTTGCGCTTTTCGTAAGTTCAACGATGTGGATGAGGTGATGGCGCAATTGCAAAATCAATGCCCCGAGGGAAGATACATCTTGGTAAAAGGCAGTCATGGCATAAGGCTCGACAAGCTGTCGCAGTGTCTTTAAGTGGGCATGGCGCCGACAAACAAACGAAAGATGGGCCGACAGGTAGGGCAAACAAAACAAAAATAAGTGCAAAGTGGCCTATCAACCATTGGGTTAAACATATACGGGGATGCAAGTACGTGTAGCTTGCATCCCCGTATGGATTTATCAGTTAGTAAACGCAGCGCGTTTGTTTATGTTTTGTTTCTTATCGCTTAACATAAGGAAGCGGGCCATAGCGCAACACCGTGGTATAGCCGTTGTTTACGGGGTAGATGCACACCGTAAAGAGGTAACTATTGCCCAAAGGAGACATGCCGCCCTTATAAAAAGGAGTGCTCTCGTCTTCCCAATCGATGGTTACACCAGGATAATCTTTATCCATTGTCTTAGCCAACACCTCGATATCTTTTAGAGCACCACGCTTGTTGGTGGGCGAGGACGTAAACCGAGCCTCACTAAAATACGTATTTCCCAAGCTGTCTGTTTGGAATTTAAAGATGGCTTTTTCGAATTTCAGCCCTTTAAACGTCATGTCTTTATAAACAATCTGTTGCTTATTGGCCTGTATAGGTGTGCCAAATGTGCTGCGAATGCCAGCCAACGTCGTTTCGTAGTTCGACCCAAAAGCCACGCCTTCAATGCCAGCATCGTTGTTGGCACGAGCAGAAAGAGAGAGGATACACGCGAAAGCAATCGCGATAAAAATCTTTGTCATAGTGTTAAATCAGTATGCTGAAATGCTGTTTCAAATGCAAAGGTACGTAAAAAAGGGTAGATTTTAAGCCCTTTTATGGTAGTTCTTACCCTTATTCATAAAAATATTTGTTATAAAGTTCAAATAGGATGTCTAGTTTTTTTACTAATTTACGAGTAAGTATAGGATATTTTTCGTAAGTTTGCAAATTGTGGCAGCCTATGCCAAACATTCACAAAAATATAGTACATTGATATGGCACGCATGTTATTAAACGACCTTTTAAAAGGAACTAAATCGGCGATGACGCATAAACGCATTATCGCTTACTATTTGAATAACACCTCGTCTACTATTCCCGAGTTGTCTAAAGAATTGAATTTGAGTGTTCCTACCATTGCCAAAGTTATCGCGGAGATGTGCGATGATGGGTATATCATCAACTGTGGAAAGATGGATACGGGTAAAGGACGCTCGCCGGCGATCTACGGATTGGCTCCCGAATCGGGCTACTTCGTGGGTGTTGACCTGATGAACGATGGTCTTAACCTGGGTTTGATGAACTTTAAAGGCGACTTGGTGAAGATAGATATGGGTGTGCCTTATCAGTATAGCAACTCGCAAGAGGGGCTAGACGAATTGTGTGCTTGCGTTACCGACTTCATTGATCAGTTGGATATAGCCAAAGAACGAATACTAACAGTGGGTGTAAATATCCCTGGACGCGTTAATCCAGAGATGGGACACAGCTTTAGTAGATTTAATTTTGATGAAAAGACCCTTGGTGGAACTGATGGCCGAAAAAAAGATAGGTTGTAGGGGTGTATGTGGACAACGACACACGCTCGATGACCCTATGGCGAGATGACTAAGGGCGTTGTGAGGGGCGAAAAAGACGTTATCTTTGTGAACCTTAGCTGGGGAATTGGATGCGGACTGATACTTAATGGTGAATTGTATACAGGCAAATCGGGTTTCTCGGGCGAACTGGGACACTTCCCAACTTTTGATAATGAGCTGCTTTTGCCATTGCGGAAAAACGCGGTTGTCTTGAAACAGAAATATCGGGAATGGCGCTGCATCGCACCCTTTTGCAATGCGTGAAAGAGGGTAGACAGACGGCTTTGAGCGAACAAATCATGAACAATGAGGCTTCGTTAACCCTTGATGATATTATCGAAGCAACGCTAAAGAAGACTTGTTGTGTATCGAACTAATTGAAGAAATTGGCCAAAAAAACTTGGTCGCTACCTTGCTGGACTAATCAATTTGCTTAATCCCGAAATGGTTATCATCGGTGGAACGTTGGCTCGTACTGGCGATTCGGTGTTGCAACCCGTAAAAAGGCGCAGTGCGAAAAATACTCGCTCAACATGGTAAATCGCGACTCGGCCATTGTGCTTTCCAAACTTCAAGACAAGGCAGGTGTTACTGGTGCTTGTCTGTTGGCGCGCAAAAAGTCTGTTTCACTTTTAGCTGATAAATCGGCAAACATAGAGTGTTTAAGGCCGCGCTATTCACCAAAGAGAAAAAAAGAATTAGAAGTAATACGTGTCGAAATGTTGCATTTTTAGGTCTGCCACTCGCTAGGTTTTGTTAGATTTATCGTATCTTTGCAATAAATATTTAGCTATTATGCAGACAACATGCCACCTCTCTTTGCTCGTTCATGAGCAAGCTCGCAAGTATGGAGACGCACCCGCACTAACGTTTAAACACTTTGGTGGGGACGAATGGAAAACCGTTTCGTGGAACCAATTCTCGTTGCGCGTGAAGCAAGTGAGTAATGCTTTGCTCAATCTTGGCTTGAAACCGCAGGAGAAGATTGCTGTTTTTTCGCAAAATTGTTTGCAATATCTCTACACCGATATGGGCGCTTATGGCGTTAGAGCGGTAACAATACCATTCTATGCCACTAGCAGTGAGCAGCAAATTCAGTTCGTTGTGAACGATGCGCAGGTGCGTTTCATCTTCGTAGGCGAACAAGAACAATATGATAAGGCGCATCGTGTGCTGAACCTTTGTAGTTCGTTAGAACGCATTGTGGTGTTCGATCGCAATGTGCGCATTAGCTCGCACGACCCAAACACGTTGTATTTCGACGACTTTTTGAAGTTGGGAGAGAACCTTCCTCGTCAATCTGAGGTGGAAAAGCTATGGTCGGAAGCCAAAGAAGACGACCTTTGCAATATCCTTTATACCAGTGGAACAACGGGTGATAGCAAGGGAGTGATGATTACTTACAGTCAATATCATGCCGCACTTGTGTCTAATGCCATGTGTGCCTGTAAACGATTCCGATAGAGTAATTTCTTTCTTGCCCTTTACTCATATCTTCGAGCGCGCTTGGTCGTACTTGTCGCTCTCGGTGGGTGCACAACTCATTATTAATACCAACCCACACGACATACAAAACCTCAATGCGACAAACTCATCCCACATGTATGGCTTCGGTTCCACGCTTCTGGGAGAAGGTTTACACAGGCGTTAAAGAACGCATGGACAGCGCGTCGCCCTTGCAACGCAAGCTGTTTAACCGCGCTTTAGAGGTGGGCCGCAAGCACAATGTGCAATATCTGGCGCGCAGAAAGCGCCCGCCCATGGCTTTAAGTTTAGAATATAAGCTGCTCAATCGCGCAGTGTTGAGCATGGTTCGTAAACAGTTGGGATTGGAAAAATGCCCACATCTTCCCCACGGCTGGCGCAAGAGTGTCGCCCGAAGTGGAAGAGTTCGTACACGCTATCGGGCTTAACATCATGGTGGGATATGGCTTAACAGAGAGCGTTGCCACTGTTTCGTGCGACCATCTTGACAAACCTATCACCCTTGGTTCGGTGGGAAGGGTTATCCATGGACTGCAATTAAAGATTGGAGAAAACAATGAAGTGTTGCTCAAAGGGCCAACAATCACCAAAGGTTATTACAAACGCGAGTCGCTTAATGCTACTATTTTCACCGAAGATGGCTTCTTCCGCACGGGCGATGCTGGCTATATGAAAGATGGCGAACTGTTCCTTACCGAGCGTATAAAAGACCTTTATAAAAACATCTAACGGCAAATACATTGCTCCGCAGATGATTGAAGCTCTGCTTTTGGTTGATAAATATATCGACCAAGTGGCGGTTGTGGCCGATGAACGCAAGTTTGTTTCTGCCCTTATTGTACCCGAATTCCGCCTACTTGAAGAGTTTGCTAAGGCTCATAGCATTGATTTTAGCTCGCGCGAAGAACTATGTGCCAACCATCGAGTGCATGCAATGATGCTCGAACGCATTCGTACACTTCTGCAACAGCTGGCTCCTTACGAGCAAATCAAGCGCATAACTATCCTTCCTCACCACTTTACAATGGAGAACGGAGAACTAACTAATACCCTAAAACTGCGTAGACCCATCATCTTAGCCAACTATAAAGAGCTAATTGATAAGATGTACGAAGAGTGATAAGCTTTGCTCCTTAGTCTATACATTATTTATATTATATATTAAGCAACGAATAAAATCTCCCAACACCAAATAAAAGCACGATGAAATGGGCCTTTTGGGCTTGCATAGTCTACTTTATATCTGCCAAGCATAAGGCAAAAACAAGGTGAAGGGAACGAAAGCAATATCGTAACGCATGATTACAGCAGACCAACTCAAAGATGTCTTGGAACGGGCTGAAGCCTTACACCGCTATTTGGACATCGACAGAAAGCGCGTTGAACTGGAAGAAGAGGAACTAAGAACACAAGCTCCCGACTTCTGGGACGACCCAGCGCGTGCCCAAGAGCAGATGAAAAAGGTGAAAGGTATTGAAAAATGGATTGTGGGATATAAAGAAGTGAGACAGGCTGCCGACGAATTGCAGTTGGCTTTCGACTTCTACCACGATGATATGGTGACAGAAGAGGAGGTGGACGACGATTATCGCAAGGCGATTACCGCCATCGAAAACCTCGAACTCATGAATATGCTGCGCCAAAAGGAAGACCCAATGGACTGTGTACTGAAGATTAACTCGGGTGCGGGTGGTACCGAGAGTCAAGATTGGGCGCAAATGCTCATGCGTATGTACATGAGATGGGCCGAAGCTCATGGACATAAGGTTACGATAAGCAACATACAAGAGGGCGATGAGGCTGGAATAAAGAGTGTAACCATGGAGATTGAAGGTGGTGATTATGCTTATGGCTACCTTAAAAGCGAAAATGGCGTGCACCGATTAGTGCGCGTTTCGCCCTATAATGCGCAGGGAAAGCGTATGACTAGCTTTGCCTCGGTGTTTGTTTCCCCACTCGTTGACGATACGATTGAGGTGTATGTAGACCCTGCTAAGGTGTCGTGGGACCTCTTTAGAAGTGGTGGAGCTGGTGGACAGAATGTTAATAAGGTGGAAACTGGCGTGCGTTTGCGCTATCAATACACCGATCCCGACACTGGTGAGGAGGAGGAAATCCTCATCGAAAACACCGAAAGCCGCAAGCAATTGGAAAATCGTAACAATGCTATGCGCTTGCTTAAATCGCAACTTTACGACCGAGCCATGAAGAAACGCTTGGAGGCTCAGGCCAAAATTGAAGCTGGAAAGAAGAAAATTGAATGGGGAAGCCAAATTAGAAGCTATGTTTTCGACGACCGTCGTGTGAAAGACCATCGCACTAACTATCAAACGGGTGATGTGGATGGCGTGATGGATGGTAAGATTGACGATTTTATCAAGGCTTATTTGATGGAGTTCCCCGTAACCGAAGAGTAAAACGGCTCTGTTTAAGGCCAATTTGTAAGGGCTAGTTTTTAGTCTTTGGATGGCTTAAATGGGTGAAATCCTTGGCCATAGATTGGCCTTCAAGAGCCTAAATGCGATAACGCAAGTTGGCTTTTTTGTCTTCTACCACACATCGCAGGCCCTGTTGACTTCTCTTCTTGCAAACTGATGTATCTATACAACACCTAATTAATAATGCCGCTCGCAACTAGAGCATCCTTTTGAGGCATGTGTAAAGTCTTAAACCACGGCTATTGGCCATAAAGTAAGCGCATACGCCATTGCTTTTTACTAGAAAACGAATAACCAAAAACGTTAAGACAACTATAAAAACCACTCATGCCGAAAGCCGAACTATTCTAAAGCGAGCCTAAAAACTAAAAGTCTATGAGTGAGAAAAGCAAAATGCGCCGCGCAAAGCGTGAGGCGCGCCAAGAGAAACAAGCCAAACAAGTTATGGTCTGGTTAGTGGGTGTATTGGGTCTAGTGGCCCTGTGTCTCCTAATTTGGGCGATGAATTCGTAAGTTTTCGTACATTTTGGTCTTCACTTTGCTTGAAAGTGGCGCTTTAATGCATTGCTTCAATCAGGGTGAAGACCGCCAACAACACGTGCTACACACATGAGCGGACAAGAGATAGAGCGTAAGTTCTTGGTTGAAAAAGGCGATGCCTATCGCAAAGAGGCTTTCGCAAGCAGTCATATTGTGCAGGGATACATCCCTTGCGAGGGCGCAACGGTGCGTATTCGTAAGCGCGACGACCGCGCTTACCTCACCATTAAAGGGCGTTCGGTGGATGGGGGGCTGTCTCGTTATGAGTTCGAAACCGAAATTCCTACACAAGAGGCCGACCAACTGTTGCTACTCTGCCGTGGCGGTGTGGTGGATAAGCGTCGCTATCTGGTTAAAAAGTGGGGCGCATACATTCGAAATCGACGAGTTTTATGGCGATAACGAAGGCTTATTGTTGGCCGAAGTAGAGCTTGGAAGTAAAGACGAAGCCTTTGAAAAGCCCCATTTCATCGGACCAGAGGTAACAGGCGACCGCCGTTTTTACAATTCCAATCTGCTTACTTTCCCTTTTTGCCTTTGGCGAAACACTTTGCCAGAAGCATACCGATAACGTTTCCCACCACAACGCCTATGCTGTTGGCTGCAAAAATCTAGCCAATCGCCACTGCGGTTGCCGCCTGTGCATGTGGCTTGAGCCAACTCAATGAGTCCGCCCATGAGCAATGGTGCCATGAAAAACACCGATGAAAAAGGTGCTTTTTTTGTTTAGTTCTTTGTGCCGCCGAAGATACTCAGCCCACAGCGTAATGCTTAAAAAAAGGCATAGAGTGACATGTGCACCCACTTGTCGAAAAAGTGAGATGTTGGCCAATGGTGTTTTCGGGAACTGGCATCAAACAAACCACCCATATCCCCACGATTAGGCATGTGGCGAAGGGGTAGGCCATGATGATATGGCGAGCTAAATTTACTTTTTCTAATCTTCTTGATTTCATTTTTCTCTATAATGCTTTTGGTTTGCGAATGGCTACTACTAAGCCGATGCGTGTCTGTATGCATGTTTACACATCGTGTTTAGTGTGTTGGCATATGCAACTAATACCTATCTAAATTGATAGAAGGGTTGATATAAAAGTCTTAATTTATCACTCTAGAAGTCTTATAAATGTCAAATTGTATCATGTAAGTGCGAGATTGCAGTTGATTTCTATGCAAAAGTAGATGTTTTTTTATAATTTTGCACCGTAATAAACCAAAATAATTTTGATTATGTCTGAAAGTAGAGCGGGCTTTGGAAGTAAATTAGGACTCATTTTAGCCACTGCTGGGTCGGCTGTTGGTCTTGGAAACGTGTGGCGTTTTCCTTATATGACGGGTACTGATGGTGGTGCTGTGTTCATTCTTATTTACTTTTTCTGCATCTTGTTTCTAGGTATTCCCTGTATGGTTAGTGAGTTTATCATTGGTCGCCACGGTGCTTCTAACACCGCCCGTGCCTATGCAAAGATGGCTCCCAAGGGCAGTTTATGGCGTTGGGTGGGTTTTTTAGGCGTGGCCACAGGCTTTCTCATCACGGGTTATTATGCTGTTGTGGCTGGTTGGTGTTTGCAATATATGTACGCTTCGGCTGCAAATCAGTTGCAAGGCGACCATGCAGCCATCGCAAGTTACTTCACCGACTTTTCTGCTAGCGCCTTTTTACCTGTTTTTTTGGACGGCTATTATCCTGCTTTTCACACATTATGTTATTATCCATGGTGTGCGCGGTGGTATCGAAAAAGGCTTCAAAGATGTTCATGCCCACGCTCTTTGTGCTGCTTTTGGTTATTGTTGTGTCGTCGTGCATGCTTCCTGGTGCGGGCAAAGGCATCTCGTTTTTTTGTTCAATCCCGACTTCTCCAAACTCAATTCCAATGTTTTTTTCTCGACGCTTTAGGTCAGTCGTTCTATTCGTTGAGCATTGCTATGGGGTGTATTTGCACCTATGCATCCTATTTTAGTAGACAAACCAATCTGCTAAAGTCGGCTGTTCAGATTTCCATCATTGATAGTGTTGTGGCCATATTGGCGGGATTAATGATTTTTCCTGCCGCTTTTTCTGTTGGCGTAAGTCCTGATAGCGGTCCGTCGCTCATTTTTATCACCCTTCCGCACGTGTTTCAGCAGGCTTTTTGAGTGTTCCCGTGTTGGGTTATGTGCTTTCGCTTTTGTTCTATGCCCTTTTGTCGCTGGCTGCAATAACGTCGCTCATCTCGTTGCACGAGGTAAGCACTGCTTTCTTTTACGAAGAACTGCACCTCACGCGCAAAAAAGCAGCAGCCATTGTAACGGGCGGAACACTCACTGTTGGGCTGTTTTGTTCGCTCTCGTTGGGCGCAATGAGCAGCTTGAGCATTGCAGGACATTCTTTGTTCGATGTGTTCGACTTTGTTACAGGACAGATATTCTTACCCATTGGCGGTTTTTCTCACCTGTATTTTCCTAGGTTGGGTTGTACCGCGCAATGTGGTTAAAGACGAGTTTACCAACTGGGGAACATTGCGTTCTACACTCTTTGGGGCCTATATCTTTAGTGTTCGCTATGTGTGTCCGCTTAGTATCTTGGCCATATTCTTGCATCAGTTGGGCGTGTTCTAATGCTTTGCCTCGGTCTTAAGGGGCCGAATGGTGTAAAAACACCCCATTTCATCGAAATATATTAATCTTAATACCATGTCAATTAAAGAACTGTTCTACTTCCCTAAGTCCGACCGCAAGGCTATTCTTTTTCCTTGTGGTGGGCATTGTGGCGGTGGTTGTCGTTATCAGGTGGGCCAACGGTCTGTCTGTTTCGCCTCAATCGCCTGTTAAAAAAACGCAGAAAGCGCAGAAAAAAAGGCCAATTCATCGGTTGGTGATGCCAACAAATGGCAATTCGACGATTATGCGCCAGCCCCCGTACATCTATCGCCTTTCGACCCAAAACACGGCCTCTCCCGAGCAACTTTTTGGCGCTAGGTCTTCAAGCTTGGCAAGTAAAGTCCCTGCTTAAATATCGCAGTAAGGGTGGCGTGTTTAGGCAACCATCCGACTTTGCCCGTCTGCATGGGCTTACGTTAAAAGCAATATCGCCAGTTAGAACCTTACATCCGTATTGCCGACGACTATCGCCCAGCTGCCGATTTCATTGCAAGAGAGCGCCCGCACACGGCGCAACCACGCGATACCTTGCGCTTTCCAACAAAGTTAAAACCAGGCGCACGCGTGTTTTTTTGAATACGGCCGACACCACCGAACTTAAGAAAGTGCCTGGCATTGGTAGTTATTTTGCTCGGCAGATAGTGTACTATCGCAATCGCCTAGGTGGCTTTGCTAGCGTGGAACAATTGGCCGAGATAGAAGATTTTCCTACCGAGAGCATGGCATTCTTTGCCCTTACTGCCGATGAATTGGGCAAAATTAAGCGCATAAACATCAATAAACTAACCCTCAACGAACTGAAAAAAACATCCCTACATCGGTTTTTATCAAGCACGGGCCATTATAGATTTTAGGCGTTTGCATGGCAACTTGCAAAGTCTTGACCAATTGAAGTTGCTCAAAGATTTCTCTGAAGACAAGGTGCAACGATTGCAACCTTACGTGGAGTTTTAACCTCAAATCACTTTTTTCGACTGTAACGATTGGGCTTGTTGTTTGGTGAGGTATGATGCTTACAATCAAACAAGCGATGAAAAGGTTAGAATTAATATAAGCTAAGTCCCTTGGATGCTTTTCTGTTTTCCCAATTGGGCAAATAGAAAGTCGATGAAATGGACCAAAAATGCACAAAATTGCTGTCCAGGAGCCACTTTGCACAAGCAAAGCACCTCTGGGCAGCATTTTTTTGTTTTGCTATAGGCTACACAATAGGCAGCGAAATGCCCTTAATCTTTTGGTACACGTCGAGCGCAAATAAGTCGGTCATACCACTAATATAGTCTATCACGGCTTGAATACGCGTTTCAAGATTTTCGCTATTGATGTCGTACTGACTGCTAAAGCGCTGAATGAGTTGCGTGGAGTAATACCGTTTAGGTTCGGCTGCAGCCTCAACCAGTGCCGTTAGCAAGGTTTCCATAATGGTGTAACCGCTCAATTCCACATCCAACACAGGCTTACTATTGTATATTTTCTTTGTTGAAACAGCCTCGCAACGGCGATAAGCCTCGCGTTCCAACTGCGAGATATTGTCTATCAAACAGCCTTGAAGCGTGCCATCAAGCAACTTTTGCTCGTTGGCCACAAAGGCTTCAACACATTTATGTTCGAGCAGCCCAATCACACAAGCCCGCATATACACCACTTTTTCGTGCACATCTGTCACGCCTTCTTCTTCAATTCTGCGTTTGATGCGCTGTTTGCCCTCCTCATCAAAGAAACCAAGCAGCAATTTTTCGGTCTCTTCAAAAGATAAAATCTTGAGTTTGTGCGAGTCTTCTATGTCCATCACCTCATAACAAATATCATCGGCCGCCTCCACCAGATACACCAGCGGATGCCTAGCGAAGCGCAAAGGCTCGTTAGGTGCCGACAAACGAATAATGCCCAATTCATCGGCAATCTTGCAATAAGTGGCTGCTTCACTGGCAAAAAAAGCCAAACTTAGCTTTCTTTACGGCCGCTGCGCTTTCAAACGGATATTTAACAATGCTTGCAAGCATGGTGTAAGTCATTACAAAACCACCTGCGCGCCTGCCGTTAAAGCGATGAGTAAGCAGGCGAAAGGCATTGGCATTGCCCTCAAAGTGTATCAAGTCCGACCAAAATTTGGGCGACAACTGCTCTTTTAATCGCAACCCTTGACCCTCTGAGAAGAACGTTTGAATGGCTTTTTCGCCACTATGACCAAAAGGCGGGTTGCCCATATCGTGTGCCAAACAAGCTGCACTAACGATGGTGCCAATCTCTTCGAACAGCGTATTGGCTAGTTCGGGGTGCAATTTGGTTAGTTCGCGAGCCACATCATTGCCCAGCGACATACCCACCGAGGCCACTTCAAGACTATGAGTAAGCCGATTGTGTACGAATACGCTGCCCGGTAAGGGGAACACCTGCGTCTTGTTTTGCAGGCGTCTGAATGGTGCCGAGAAAATCAGGCGGTCGTAATCGCGTTTAAATTCCGAGCGGTCGTCGTGCCTTTCGGTGTGCTTGTCTTCTTGTCCAAGGCGTTTGTTGGATATCAGTTGCTGCCAATTCATGATGGATGTGCATTGTTTTATGGCTGCAAACTTACTCAAAAAAGTTCGTTCTCAAGCACATGCCCCGTTGTTTTTGCTGTTTGATAGGGCTTGTGGCTTGTATGTTTGGCCAAAAGGTCTGTTGTATTGCCCGATAATTACTTAAAAAAGACAATGCCCTAACGCACAAATTTGCGTGCGAAATGCATTATTCAGGCTGTAAATGATGCCTTATCAAAACGCTAGATGTTTAGGTTCATCAACAAACAAAACAAGTTGGAATGTTAATGTGGTAAACAAACTTTACAAAACATACCTTTCCGCACCGTGCATTCTAGGAAAATACAAGGTGAAAAACCTATAAAAAAAGCAGCAAAAAAATGTAAAAAAACGTGTCGTGTCGCAACGCGTTTTGCGCGTCGTTTTTTTGCAATTTACTATGCTATTGCCTTCTTTTTTTCGAAAAAAATGAGCCCTATTTATACTCAGAAGAACATCAAATATACTTAATAAATTTGCAAGATGTAGAGGAATATACAGAATTTTTAAGTGCCGAAGCGAGGTAAAAACCCACGCTAAAAAGCACCAAAAATGCAGTGCTAACTCCTAGTAAATGCAATGCAATCTCCTAGTAAATGCAACGCTAACTCCTAGTAAACGCAATGCTAAATGCAGCAAATAGCAGAAAAAATGCCCCAAATAGCATGCTTATAGTCCGTTTTTGAGTAAATAGACAATAATATATTGAAAATGAACAAACGCGACTCGCGTTGCACTTATGCAGCATATAAATACAAAAATCTAGGTCTTAAAAGGTGTATTTGCCTCGCTAGTGGTGTAAATGGCAGTTAATCATAGAGTTATAAACTTTAAGAATACGCGCTCTAAATTTGGCCTAGGCATAGAAATTTTTGTGGCGAAGGCACTCATAATGTTAAAAATCTAGTACAATTATTTTACATTTATGAGCCCCGTCTACGCTGAACCTCAAATCTCGTTTACGAGGCATATATGTGTTAGCCCCTGTGCGTTGGATAGCTTTGTGCATTCAAGCAATAGCTTTGTTGCCCTTATATATAAGGTGTGGGTAGACAGAGTAACCACAAATTGCCGATTAGTAGTCTAAGGTGCGATGCGTGTTTGAGGGTTTATATTGATAAAGCAGTACCAAAGTTATCGCATATAAGACGTAACATAGTCCCAATACAACTCGATTAGCCATGTCGTATTCCATTAAAAAGTGTAAATAATAAAGAGTGAAAAGTGGCGCAATAAGAATTGATAACTATCAAATAATACGTATTTGTTGGTTTGTATTTCGGTTTTTGAAAAAGAAGTGGTGTAAAACACTTGTTTTATTGTAAAGAAACGTGTAACTTTGCATTCCTATCACGTATTAACCAAGTCTATCATGAAAATAGATATTAGGGAAATAGGTTGACGAATGGCATACATATTGGCGTGAAATAACCAGTTGTTGTGCACTAAAATCGTGTAAAACATCAAATAAAAAAAATAATTTACTACTGTGAAGAGGGTAAAAATAAGCAAAAAATGAAAAAGAAGAGGTATTATATGCCCTGCATCGAGACAGTTCTTGTTGTAGAGGCAATGACGATTATGGCTGGTTCGAATGAAACAGGATTTGGGCCTGGGGTTGAAAAACCTGGCGATGGAGGAGAAGACGACCTCGATGGTGATACCTATCAACCAGGTGGAGAGCCAACGCATGGCCATCCCTAATGCCTTTAAACGGTTAAAAAACACACTTATCTGTGGCATAAGCCTATGGTATGCTTGACAACCAATAAGGGTTGGCAAGAAATACTAGTGTGATGCCCTGATTTTTTTAACAATGACATGAAAAACAAAATCTTTATTTTTTTATGTTGATGATTAGCCCTAATGGGGCTTACATCAATAATTGTTGCAGCTTGTGTCGACAAGGGTCCTGTGGAGGGAGACGCTTATCCCTGCCGACTGTTTTTCGCTTTGATTTTCAGGGCGTGCAAAGCATGCCAGATGCTCAATACCTACCGCGAAACGTGGCTTACGCTGCTGGTGAAACGCGCGTTGTACCTATTGAGGGCGAAGGAGCAGAGGGGTTGGAACTTGTAGAAACGGCTGTTGAGGGTATTGTCACGATGGATGAAGTGGCACAAACACGCGGTGCACTGACCACACAAGATAATTTTTGCCGCAATCAACAAGCAGTTTTCTATCTTTGCATGTAAGAATGGTTCAGGCATAGCCGACTATATATATAATGAGAAGGTGAAACCCGATGGAACAATGGTAAAACCCATGAGGTGGTCAAAGGGTGATGCCGCTTCATTAACATTCTATGCCATCCATCCCGCCATCGAAAAACGAAGACTTGGATGCAACATCGGGCCGTAGAGCCAAATTTAAATTTAAAGTGAATAGTGATGCAAGTAAACAAGTAGACTTGCTGATGGCCGGCACTGCAGACTTGAAGTTTGACAGCTTAAAAAACAAAGTTGTGCCAATTAACTTTACCCATACCACCACCGCTATCCAATTTAAGATAGGTAGTGACTTCTCTTATAACCAAAAGATTAAAACAATTGAGATTTTAAACGTTAAGGGAGAGGGCGTTTACGACGCAGCAACAAGGAAGTGGACCTTGCGCGATGGGCAAGCCAACTTTAAACTCTCGTTCGACCCGGCTTATCCCACAGCTCAGCGAATGGGTACAATTATCAATCCTGGAGAAGGCTTATTTTTTATGCTTCCTCAAGAACTTTCGGAACAGGCAATGGTGAAAATAACGTTTGAAAGCGGTAAATATTGGCAAGCTAAAATAGGAAATAAGGATAAAGATGGTAATGCACCTAAATGGATTGCTGGAATGACCAAAACCTATACAGTGGCAAATAGTAAGGATGTACAGGATAGAACCTTTGTGCTTTCGGTGGGTGCTAAGGTGAGTGAGCTTACTTACGATAAGCCAACTGCCTTGGTTGAGATTAAAAGTTATCGCCATCTAACGGGGCGTCCTGAGTCGGACAGCTTGCGCGACCGTAAAGAAGCGTGGGTGATTGATTCGTGTTCAATAGGTGGTATAACCTATAAAAGCACTGAAGATATAAATAAGAAAATCAAATTTGAAAAAACACAGGATAATAGAGTGGCCGACGTTTATAAAGTTACGCTCGATCCTGAGTATATTGACTTTTAAACAAAAAAACGCGATACCGAGTTGAAACAGGCTGTATCGCCTTCGGGACGAACAGATTTATCGCTAACCGCCGGCGGTTGGAGAGAAACGGCTAACTGTTATATCGTTTCGGCTCCTGGAGAATATAAGTTTCCCGCTGTATACGGCAATGCTAAGAAAGGAGGAAGCAACAATAGTGTTGCCTATAATCCAGGAACGGGAGATGGCAACTTCTTATCAAAGTTTGTTAGCGGTAAGGGTGAGATAGATGGTCCCGATATTACCGAAGGTAACAAAGTTGTTGTGTTGTGGCAGAGCGTGCCTGGATTGGTATCAGTAAAGGGTATATCTGCAAATGGTGGCGCAAATCGCTATATAAACTTTAGTGTAGATAGAACCAAAATACAAGAGGCAAGTGCAATTATAGGTTTGCAAAACGGTAATACTGTTTATTGGAGTTGGCACATATGGATTACGTCTCCCGAAGTGGCTAGCGTAGATAAAGGTTGCTTTATGCGAGAACCTATAGGATTTAGACATACAAAATGGATGAAGACAACCTACGATAAGGATAGGGAAGTAAAGGTGTATTTCAAACAACGAAGAAGTGGTGCGCAAGCTACATTAATATTAACGCAGAAACCGCACGAGGAAGTAGAGGGTATTGCGTTATACTATCAGCAAGGACGTAAGGACCCCTTGTATGTGGGTGGGCCGTTTAGTTTGCAAAAGCAAGCGATAAATAGTGGTATGATGCTAATCCATGCAGCGCAGCTCCCATTGAAAATGGCGAGGCCACGCATGTTAACTTATCATCCAAGTTCAAAAAGCAACTGGGACTGGTGTGCTCAACAAGGAGAAGATAACACCTACTTCAATCTTTGGGATGCCAAAAAAACAATGTGGGTTATGGTTACACTGGTCGGTTTATTAAAACCGTGTACGACCCATGTCCTGCAGGATTCCGAGTACCACGTTCGGGAGATTTCGAGAAAAATTAAGAGCGGAAATAACGGTAAATCGGCCTTAGTTAAAGCCTTGGGACGTATCAATCCGCGCATTTCTACCCTGGGCATTGTATATGCTGATAGCGGTTTTTATTGGTCGTCTGAAAAGATGGAAGGTAACCGAAGAACCACCTTCTATGGCTATTATGGTGTTTATGGCTTGACGAAGAGAGTGGATGGTAAACACAAATTTGTGGGCGCGAAACTGCAAGGAGCAACGCAACCCTTGTTTACAAATATCTCTTGGGGACAAAATGTCCTACCTATTAAAGAAGAATAATCTACAACCGTAAGCAGATGATGGTCTGTACTGGATGTGTAATGGGCAACTGCACGTAATATAAGCGTGCAGTTGTTTGTTTTTTTATCGCAATTGAAGACTAACGTTTTTATAACTTTTTGGTGTTGTGAGTGAAAATGGTTGTTGCACATTTTGTGAGGTGGCGGTTTAAGTTAAGATTGTGTGGCACACAAGCAGGCAAAGACCAACTAATAGCGAATGGAGAGTAATGAAAATGCTAAATAAATAGTTGTAAACGAGGGGAATAATCAATTTGGCTTTATCAGTTGGAGGGTTAATGTAGGTTGTATTAAAATGGGATAGAACGTTAGGTTAATTGCTTAATGCAGTTTTTACTTAAGTGTTAATAAATTGTTATATGTCATTCAAATATTATTACTTATTTCGTATTTGCTGTTTTGTTTGTCGGTGTAAAGAAATAAGTTTAAGAAAAATAGTTGTTTTATTTGGAAATGTGTTGTAACTTTGCAACGGTGTCTCGTATGTACTTATCATATTAAGCAACACGATGTTAAGTGGATATGTAGACCGATTAACATCGCAAAAAGGTCAAAGAGATTTGATGTTATATAGTATTAGTTTAGTAAAGTGTTGCAGATTAAATCAATAGATTAAGACTATTAAAAAGAGAGTAATAAGAAACGAATTATGAAAAAAAGAGGAAATATGATTTGCCCTGTATCGAGATAATTCTTGTTCCAGGGTTGGTATCAATGCTAGAACCTTCCAAAGGGACTGGATTTACCCCTGGGGTTGTACCTCCTGGAGATGGTGGTGAAGACAATTTGGATGGCGATACTTCAGATGGACACGGTAATTCAACACACGGAAACCCTTGACACTTTCCAAAAATAAACCTATAATTAATCCATGACAGGCACGTAAGAAATACATGTGAACCCATGATGAACCATGATAAACTCGAAGTCAATGCATGATGAACTCGAAGTGAACCCATGATGAACTCGTGAAAACCATGAATTAAATGACAAGGACATGAAATCAAAAACTTTATTTTCTATGTTGATGGTGAGCCTAGTAGGCTTCACATCTTTGTTTGTCGCTGCTTGTAACGACAACGATTCTGAAGCAGGACGCGTTTATTCGGCCGACTGTATTCGATTTAATTTGCAGGGTGTGCAAAGCATGCCCGATGCTAATTTTTTACCTCGCAATGTGGCTTTTGCCGCTGGTGAAACGCGCGCTGTGCCCATTGAGGGCGATGGAGCAGAGGGGTTAGAGCTGGTTGAAACCGCTGTGGCGGGCATTGCCACAATGGATAATGTTGTTCCTACTCGCGGAATATTAACGAGCAAGGATAATTTTGCCAGCATGAACAAGCCTTTCTCAATCTTCGCTTGTAAAAAAATGGCTCTCAAGTTGCCGATTATATTTATAACGAAAAGGTGAATGCTAATGGAACGATGGTTAAGCCTATGAGATGGACTAAAGGCGATGCAGAGTCGCTTACGTTCTATGCTGTGCACCCTGCTGTTGAAAAACGACGATATGGATACTTCGTTGGGCAAGCGACCAAGGTTTAATTTTACAGTTGCCTCTGATGCAGAAAAATCAGGTGGACTTGCTGATTGCTGGTACTAAAGACTTGAAGTTTGATAGCGTGAAGAATAGTGTTGTGCCCATTAACTTTACGCATGTAACAACGGCTATACAATTTAAGATAGGTCGCGACTTCTCTTATAATCAGAAAAATTAAAACAATTGAGATTTTAAAGGTTAAGGGTGAGGGTACGTTCGACGCTGCAACTAGGGCAGTGGACGTTAAATGGAGCAGACAAAGACTTTTAAGCTAACATTCGACCCTGTGTATTCCACAGCACAGCAAGTCAACACATTAATAAATGTAGATAAGGGCTTGTTCTTTATGCTTCCGCAAGAACTCTCAACTGAGGCAATGATAAAAATAACCTTTGAAAGCGGTAAATATTGGACGGCTAAGATTGGTGGAACTGGTAAAAAGTGGGTAGCTGGTATGACAAAAACCTACACTATTGCTAACAGTAAGGATATGCAAGACCGAGACTTTGTGCTCTCTGTGGGTGCTAAGGGTAATAAAAATACTTACCTACAACGACTCTACAGCCACGATTAAAAATTGAAAGTTACCGACATTTAAAGGGGCTTGTTAAGGACACAACTCGCGATGTGAAAGAAAGATGGTCGGTTAGTGGATACCGTATAGATGGTGGTGCACCTATCACAACCAATGTTAGTGATATGATTAAGCTCGAACCCGTTTTGATTACAGAAAGAGGAGCCGACATTTATAAGGTGAGAATAAAGACAGATTATAAAGATGTACTTGGCGCTAGAAACAACTCGCTGAAAAAGCAAAGTCTTTTGCAACGCCAAAAGACCTTTCTATACAACCAAATGGTAAGGTGGAAACGGCCAACTGCTATATTGTGTCGGCTGGTGGCGAGTATATGTTCCCCGCTGTATATGGTAATGCAAAGAAAGATGGCAAAACAAACACTGCTGCTTATAACCCAGGAGGGTCGGGTGGAAACGTTTTAGCTCAGTTTTTTTCCATGGCACTGGCCCGATTACTGAACCCGATATTACCGCTGGTGATAAGGTGGAGGTGTTGTGGCAAAAGTACTCCAGGGCTCGTAACTGCAGCGGGAGTGACAAAGTCTAGTGGGAAAAATCGCTTCGTGAAATTTAGAGTTGACCAGACGAAAATGAGTGAGGCTAGTGCAATTATTGCCTTGAAGAAAGGCAATACCATATGTTGGAGCTGGCATATCTGGATTACTGCACCCGAAGTGGCTACAACAAATAGGGGCTATTTTATGCGCGAGCCATTGGGATTTAGACATACTAAGTGGTGGAAAAACAACATACGATACAGATAGAAAGGTGACTGTTATCTTCAAACAAGAAAGAACTGGAACTACCGCTGAACTTACTTTCACCCAAAAACCGCATCAAATGGTGGAAGGACATGCCATGTATTATCAGCTTGGACGTAAAGACCCATTGTGTGATGCTGACGAATTCTCGGCTCAAACTTTTTACTGAAAAATGGCGGTATGACTTTAAAGGAGACTGTACAAAAATCCGCTGCAGATGGCAAATTATCGTAACTTAAGAAGCATTGGTAGGGGCTTTCTCGACTGGAATAAAGACCCAGGTGAGAATAATAGTTATCTTAATCTTTGGGATGGTAAAAACAATGTGGGCTTAGGATATGGCGGTGAGTTTGTAAAGACCGTGTACGACCCGAGTCCTGCTGGCTTCCGCGTGCCACGAAGAAGCGAATATTCTAAGCTGAATCCTGACAATGGCGGCAATAAAGTAGCGATTCCGTTTTTAGGATATTTACATCCAGAGGCGATTCATGTGCTTCAAAATCGTTTAGGAAATGCATATTTCTGGAGTAGTGATAAGATTTTCTCACCTTCGGATAACTATGCTGTGTATGGTGCTTCTGTGTATGCGTCGGGTGAATACTTAGATGTCTGGAAACCTCCTTATGACAAAGGACATCCCTATTTTGGCTATAGCTTATTGTCTGTGAAAGAATAATAAGTCGAACACACTCATATTACATAAAGGGTTAATACAATTGTTTGGCCCTAGCAAGAACAACAACTGCATACTGCTTATAGTGTGCAGTTGTTGTTCTTATTGTTTTGGGGTGAAGTGTGTCTGTGGGTGGGCCAATGAAACGGTGTTGTGGCGCGTTTCTTGTGGAGATGATGTGGCTTTTTAAAAATTTGAGTGATTAGATTTGTGTTGTTAGTTGTTGTTGATGTGCTGAGTGCGAAATGTTGTGGCTCTAATTGTTAATATTCAGCAAGTTTAATGAGAGCTGTTAATATGGTTATCACTTATTTCTTCATTGCTGTTCGCTATTTCCCTAGTTTGGAAATAATGACATAATATATTGGTGGCGTTTAAAAAATGTTTATAACTTTGCATTCGTTTGTAAGGTACAGCTGAATGTTTTTCGCAACACATTGTTAGTAGATACGCCTTTTTATATTAGCATCTAGTATTGCGTTTTGTTGATTGGATGCTAAGAATAGTATTGAAGTGTTGTGGCATTTGAGAGTAATATATAGAGATTTTAGAGTAATAAATTAAGAGAAGTATTAAATTATGATGAAGAAAAACGTATTATGCTCCTTCGGTCAAGACGCATCTTGTTGAAGGAACAACACCTATTTTGGCTGGTAGTGGCACAGACGTAAAGACAACTCCAGAAATAGATGATTTTGGAGATGGTGGAGTTGAAGATTTGGATGGAGAAACCGTGACACCATAGTGTGTGTATCGTTCTTCTTTGTGCAACTTGTTATTTTTTTAGTGATTGATAAAGTAATAAACGAGTAAATGAAATCAAAAAAACTTATTATTTGTTTTGGCGGTTGGCCTTATGGGCTTGTCGTCGGCTGTTATGAGTAGTTGTAGTGACAACGAAACAGAACTAGTTCAGAATAAACCAATCGATGGAATTAGCTTTTAGCGTTACTGATGTGCAGAACACAGTGGATTCAACGTCGCTTCCTAAAACAAAAGCGCTGTCGGTTTATGAAACGCAGACCAGCAAAATTACTGGCGACGATGCTGAAGGACTGGAGTTGGTAGAGACAACCATTGAAGGGGTTAACCCCATCTACATCCCTGCAGCCACTCGCGGAACAGTAACCACATCGTTAAACTTCCAGGGACTCAACAAGCCTTTCTCTATTTTCGCATGCAAAAACGGTGGTCCTGTGGCCAACTATTTATATAATGAGAAAGTAAATGCTGATGGTACGATGGTAAACGCTGTGCAATGGCGCAAGGCAGACGCCGCATCGCTCAAGTTTTATGCTGTTCATCCAGCTGTTGATGTTGCAAATCTTACCACCGTTTCGGGGCAAAATCCCATTATTAAGTTTGCTCCCAACGCAGATGCGAAACAGCAAACCGACCTTTTGGTTGCAAAGACGAACACATTGCAATACGATGATTACGTAAACCAAAAAGTTCCAATCCAGTTCTCACATGCCACAACGGCTATACAATTTAAGATAGGTAACGACCTTTCTTACAATCAAGTGGTGAAGAAAATCGAAATTGTTGGCGTTATTGGTAGTGGCACATACGATGTGGCTAACGGAACTTGGACGCTGGGCACAGATAAGAAAAAGCTATACACTAGAGCTTAATCCAGGCTTCTCTACCGCACAAAAACCCAGGCGTAGTGATGAATGGTGGCGATGGTGTCTTCTTTATGATTCCTCAAACCTTGCCTAATGATGCTGCAGTTAATATCTATTTTGAAAGTGGCAAGCGGGTACATGCCAAGATTGGTGGCAATAATAAGCAATGGGTTCAAGGAACAACCAGAACTTATTCAATCTCAAACTCCAGCGATCAGAGCGATCGCGATATTGTATTTACCGTTACTCCTACCACAGATTTGGGTGATGGCACAACTGTTAGACAGTACAATCAGCTGAGTGTTCCTTTTCACCGTTCAAAGCTATAGCCGTTTAAAAGGTTATGCAAATGATTCGCGTGATAAGAAAGAACCTTGGGAGATTGTTAAATACGAATACGTGGATGGCAACGACCCCGCAATGGGAGTTACAACCACAAAACCCAGTATGCTTGTTTCTGTAACAGATAGAGGTAATGGTAGCACAGCACCGCAGTTGTGCAACCTTGAGTTTACCAATGAACTAACAGACTTTGTGGCCTATCGCAACAAACAACTAAAAGATGCCGCCGAAGTTACCACAAGAAAAGACCTCTCAATGGTTGATGGTAAGCAAAATACAGCTAACTGCTACATCGTTTCTGCTCCTGGAAAATATAAGTTCCCCTTGTTCTATGGTAGCAGTAGAGTTAATGACGCAGATGCTACGGAGTCTTTCTGGAATAATAACACCGGTAACGAAGGAATGGTATTGAAACATTTCAAAGGTGGTGTTGACCAAGGAGCAGGAAATTATGCTATTCCCTATCCTGATATTCATCAATGGGTGAATCGCGCAACTGTATTGTGGGAAAGCAAAGACGGACTAATAAAGGTAACGGGAACAGACCGCGCAGGAAAAGCACATGGTACTCCTGGTGGACGCAATGTCTATGTTGAGTTCGAGGTAGCTAAAAGACAAAATCGAGACAGGGAAATGCCATTATCGCTGTGTGGAAGAATAATAAGGTTGCTTGGTCTTGGCATATCTGGATTACTGGCAAAGACGTTGTTGGAGTGAAGAGTGGAGAGTTCTTGCGCGAACCTCTTGGCTTTGTACCATCGAAGTGGAACCGTACAACTTATTCGGATGACCGCAAAATAAGACTTACATTTAAGCAAACTCGCACTGGTAAAGAAGTTAAAGTAACATTTACTCAGAAACCTTATTTTGAGCAAGCTCAAGGACTGGCTATGTTCTATCAATGGGGACGTAAAGACCCTTATTGGCCAGGAATGTATTTAACTTCTTCTGATAGGGCGTTTTATGGTGGTATGACGTTGGCTCAAGCTGTGCAGGAACCAATGAAAATGGGTAACAGAAGAGCGTTCTATAGTGCCTTGGGCACTGGCCCCGATGGGCATGAGAAATGGGGAAGCACATGGGATTGGAACAACGACCCTGCTAGAGAATGTACTTATCTGAACCTTTGGGATGCTAATGCAACTGGGTATATGGACCATAACACCAGTACTTTTGTTAAAACAATCTACGACCCGAGCCCTGCTGGCTTCCATATACCAAGGGCTGCCGACTTCTCAAAAACTTACAGAAGGCAGAAGAAGGGCTGCTCTAAGAATGGGTTTTATAAATCCAGAAGCTGGAGAACACGGTAATATACCCGTATATCAAGGCAATCTCCATGGTTATTATTGGACTAGCGAAAAGGTGTATGTGCTGCATCATAGTACTTGGATGTTTGCAGCAGTGCACGCTTACGCAATAAACGATAACGATTTAGAGATACAAAGGAATGCTCAGTATTATACGGATACTCGATTTGGTTATAATGTTCTCCCAATCAAGCAATAACGTACCATCACTTTAATTTGGTTTTCTAAGAAAACCATTCACAACTGCATACTACTCGTAGTGTGCAGTTGTTTTTTTATACCCCTACTTCGATGCTTGTTTAAGGTGTGATGCATGATTGTAAGTGGTTAACATTCAATGCTATTTGTAAACGAACCTAAAAATCCATGTAGCGATTTCCGTAAGTTTTGTTCTGTTTTTTCTTTTACATAAAATAGTGTTTTCAAATGCGTAACTGTCTCTGTTTTATTCTTAACTTTGCATACGTACAGAGAATTAACACAGCAACTTTTCGCGACACAAAGTTAGGCTGATTTCTTGACGTATCAAAGCCCACGGCCTCTTCTGTTGTTTGGAAGTGTTAAGCCAAAATTATAAAAGTGTTGCATCTTTCGGGATAGGTAAATTAATGTATAGAGAGTAGAAGTAATTGATTATGATTAAGAAAGAGTATTGTATGCCCTGTATTAAGACGCACATACTTATGGGGGCAGAATCTATTTTGGCCGCTTCGGGCCATTCAGGAGTTAACGTATCGGTAGGTGATTACGACGACGGAGGAGAAGAAGACTTAGACGGCGACACTTTCGACTCGTCTGGTGGCTCTACGTCTACACCCATGTATCCGTAACCAGTCCATCAAATTTAAAAGTTAAGGCAATGAAATCAGGAAATTTACACTTAGCATTGATGGCGGGCTGCATAGGCTTGACATCATTAGTCGTAGCCGCTTGTAGCGACATCGACAAACAATTAGAACAAAACTCATCTACCGAACGCGTTAGCTTTAGCGTGTCCGATGTGCAAAACGTTGGTAAAGGCGCGAATACTGGCAAGTCGAGAGCTGCCTCGGTGTGGCAATCGCATGCCACACCCATCGAAGGCGACGAGGCCCAGGGACTTCAATTGGTAGAAACCACTATAGAAGGGGTGTTGCCCATGCAGGCTTCTGCCGCAACAAGAGGAACGATTACCACAACGGTTAACTTCGCTGGCATCAACAAACCCTTCTCTATCTTCGCTAGCAAAAAAATGGCGGAGTTACAGTGGATTATATGTATAATGAGAAGGTAAACGCTGATGGCTCAATGGTTAACCCTGTGCAATGGCACAAGGCTGATGCCCCTGCGCTGAAATTCTTTTGCCGTACATCCCGCTGTAGATGCTGCCGATTTGAAGTCGACTGTGGGGCAAAAGTCCTATCGTGCAGTTCAGAACCAAAGGCCGATGCTAAACAGCAAACCGACTTCCTGGTTGCTTCAACGAACATCTTGCAATACGACGACTTCGACGGTAAGAAAATACCTCTAGTGTTCTCGCATGCCACAACGGCCATACAATTTAAGATTGGTAACGACCTATCTTATAATCAAAAGGTGAAAAACAATCGAGATCTTAGGCGTTATTGGCGATGCTAAATACGATGTGGCTAATAAGGCTTGGGTGCTGGGAAGCAGCTTAAAGAACTACAAACTCACTTTTAAATCCACCGTTCTCAACGGCTCAAAACCCTGGCGTGGTGATTAATGGAGGTGATGGCACGTTCTTTATGATTCCTCAAGTGCTACCCGATGCCGCGATGATTAAAATCACTTTCGAAAGTGGTAAATACTGGACTGCTAAAATAGGTGGAGCTGGTAAAAAGTGGACTGAAGGCACAACTAGGGTCTACACCATATCAAACAGCAGCGACTTATCCGACCGCGATTTCGAACTTTCTATCACGCCTACCACCGATTTGGGCGATGGCGTCACCACAAGAAAGTATAACGAACTCGACATCCCTTTTACTGTGCAGAGTTTTAGCCGACTGAAAGGTTATCCCGATGGTAGTCGCGATAAGGCCGAAGCATGGGAAATCTCTAAGTACGAATATAGCGAGGATGGCATAATTTGGACCACAGGCAAACCTTCTATGGTGGCTTCGGTTACCGAACAGGGCGCTGGCGGTTCTGTAGCCGAGGCTTGCAATCTAAGATTGACCTACGATTATAAAGATTTTTAAGGCTGAACGCGAGGCGCAATTGCAGGCTGCCCCTGAGGTAACAACAAGAAAAAGACCTCTCTATCAATACTTGTGGACAACGAAATACGGCCAACTGCTATGTGGTTTCGGCCGGTGGTAAGTACAAGTTCCCCTTGGTTTATGGCAATGCCTTACAAAACGGGCAAGACAATCGCCATGCTTACAAACCTAACGTAACGGCTAGCAATAGCGTATTGGGTATCTTCCAAGAGGGGCGTGGCAATATCAATGGATATCAAATTAAAGGCATTGATAGGGCACAAGTGGCTTGGTGCAGTGAACCCGGACTGGTAACCATTAGCAATGGTGGTAATGTGTGCAGCGGTTTTGTTGAGTTCGATGTAGATAAAACCAAAATGAAGGAGGCTAGTGCCATCATCACCGTTTCGTATTGTGGCTGCCCCAAACGCGTTGCATGGAGCTGGCATATATGGATTACGTCTCAAGACGTGCTCAACACAAGCTCTGGATACTTTATGCTCGAACCATTAGGCTTCCGCCATACTGCTTGGGAGGGTACGCCTTATCGCAAAGACCGCCAAGTACGCCTTACCTTTATGCAGAAACGAAGCAAAAAAATAGCACAGATTGTGTTCACCCAAAAGCCTAGTGAAATGATAAGAGAAGGCGTGTCGATGTTCTATCAACAAGGACGCAAAGACCCGCTGTGGCCTGGATGCCCATTTACTGTGCAACCATACGTAAATAATGGCGGACTCTCTTTGAAAAATGCGGCTTATTATCCCTTGGAGATGGCTACACCACGTCTGGCTAATAAGGGGGCAACAAATCTGGGTAACTGGGACTGGAATAAGAATTGCGACCCTGACAAAACCTACTTTAACCTATGGGATGCATACAACACCACAGGCTATCAGTATGCTTGCCAGTTCTATAAAACGGTTTACGACCCCTCTCCGGCTGGATTCCATGTTCCACGCGTTGTCGATTTCCAAAAGATTAAAGCGGGTAACAACGGCAAACCTGCATTTGCTCCAACGATTGGTAAAATCGATCCGCAACAGTTCCACAATGGTATTGTTGAAAATAATGCAGGTCATTATTGGACTTCCGAGAAGTATAAAGCCAACGACGGTTCGTATTATGGCTATTATGGCCTCATCGGATTGGTTAAGAAAAAGGCGGATGGCTCTTATTCTTTCGATACCCATAGGCCTGGTTCTTCGATACCGGTTTACCGAAACATGTCTTGGGGATATAGCGTATTGCCCGTTAAAGAATAACATTGCGTTTTAAGGCTGCCCTTGTCTGCTGTGCGCTTTATTATTAACAACTGCATGCCACTCTCTGGCGTGCAGTTGTTTTTGTTTGGTCATGTATTGCTCTTATACCACGCGTTTGCAAGGGAGGCTTCTTGCTTCGCGGGGCTTAGCTGTGATTCTTATTCGGACGTGAACCAGAGAAGGAACAACCCACCGTTTACCTCGGTTAGCATTACCATCTCTTTCTCGGTGAGGGTTTGTATGCGCGAGTTGCGCAGGAGCATCGGGCCCTAGGGGTATTTGGGTGTCTATGTCTACGCGCTTGTTCTTAACGCTCCACTTGCCGTCGGGGAAGTTCCACTGCAAGGGGGAGGTAACGGTAAAGTTGAACTTGGAGTTGGGCAGGAACTCGAAATGCTTCACGGCCTTGTTGACAAACATATCGTAGGGGTTTGTGCTAGTGTGGCCTACGATGATGCGCGAACGCTTTTGGTCGGACAGCCACTTGTGTTTTTTTGCAAGCCTTGTGCAATTTGTTCGTCGGAGTATTGCTCTTCGGCGGCGGGCAAAGTCAGGTTTTTTTCACCTCGGCACTGGTGGCTCCGCTTTTTCACTACCAGTTTCAGTTTTTGTTCATAGCCGACAGCAGGGGCAGCTTAAAGGTATGTGTACCGTTCTTGTCTGCTGTGGCTTGGTCTAGTGCTTTACCCCTTTCAACGTCTAAAACCAAGCTTTAGCGATGCCTCGGCTGGGGCATTGGCCACGCTCACGGTGGCGGTGTTGGTCTTGGTGTCTGCGGCCACTTGCACCTTCAACTCCTTGGGGTCGGGCTTCGGTAGGGGCGCGTTGCTGTTGTCGTCGTCGTTAGAACACGCGAATAAGAACATGGCGCAAAGCAGCGCCTGCATCCATAGTAGGGAGCGAATTGCTTTTTGCATAGTGTTGTGTTGGTTTATGAGTTTATGAGTTTTTTTAGTTTATGAGTTTATGAGTTTTTTTGGTTTATGAGTTTATGAGTTTATGAGTTTATGAGTTCATGAGTTTTTAGTTTATGCGTTTTTTTAGTTTTTTTGTTTTTTTGGGGCTTATGATTTTTTTCTTTGTGTGTGAGCTTATGCGTTTATGCGTTGGTGAGGATATGGGTTTGTGGCTTTGTACGAACGTGGTTTTACGGGTTTACGAAGATGTGGGTTTGTGCAGGAATGGGTTTGTTTGGCTGCTTGTTTGCTTGCTAGTGCGTTGGCATATCAACTTACAGTCGGCTTACTGCCCCTCGTTCCGCAATCCTTCGCCCCTCCCTTGGGGGAGAGGGGAAGGGAATGTTTGTTTTGTTCATTTTTGTTGCCGTTTTGCCAGAATGTGTTAGATTTTACTTCGCAACTTCATAACCATTCTCGTTTGTTTTAACCCATTTGGGGTAGTTTACCAATTCTGTTTTGGTTTTATCCACACTTAGAAAGAAGTCGAATTCGCCCTTAAAGTTGCTTCGTTTAAGGTTCTTGGGGAAGATAATCCGCTTAATTGGGTTGACAAGATCATCATTTATCCTTAAAAACCTAAGATTGTCTAAGCCCGTAAGGTCTAGAACATCGGTTTCTATCGAACTTAAATCTAGCTTTTTCTATCGTGGTTGGCATTTTTATAAGCTCAATCCGGGGCATGTCTGGCCTACTTTTCTTCCATGCCTCTTGTCCATCCAAAATACAACTCACATCTTTTTAACTTGGTGTGGCTAAGGTCTAACTTCTTAACGGGGTCGATATAGCTGTGGGGCTTAAGTGTAAGCGAGTCTAAGTTCTCGGGGTAAATGGTGTTGGCTGTTATGAATTGTTGGACTTCTAGCTCTCGCAGGCCTTGCACTTTGGTATAGTCTATCTTCGTTCCTACCTTGATATCTGGCGGGCTGCTGGCAGGCAGGCTCAGAGATGTAACGGCGCAGGGTATGTCTTGGGGCAACATGGGCCACGTGTTAAAGTTGTATACCAGTCGTTTCAGCTTGTTAATCTTGTCTAGGCCCACGATTTTTCGCTTTTTTTCTGCCTATTGCCCAGGGACAGTATCTCGAGGGTGTCTAGATACTGATTGAGCTTAACCTCCTCTACTTCATGTTGCTTGCTGTCTGGCTGATAAATAGAGAAATAGTTAATGCGGCTAGCACTAATGTCGAACGTGCGAATACCCTTGTTGTTTGCATCAGGATAGGCAGTGATGGTTAAACTGCGCACGTGGGGATTGGTAACTTTTATGTCGGGTTCTAGGATGTTGCAATCCTCGAACTGCATCTTGCGCGCCCTCGGGGTGTTGATGGTGGCCGCATTGTATTCGCAATAACTTGCTTTTAAACATAGGGAACACGTTTGTGGGAGCTTTTTATTGCCGTGAGATCGCAATTCTTAAACTCCATCCATGTTATCTTGTCGTTCTTCGAGAAGTCGTATCCGCTTACGTCTATGCGCTTAAAGGGACGGTTGGGGAACCAAAGCGTGTAATCGAAATTGCCGCTTTCAAAGATAAGCCTCACCTCTTCTAGCTTTGTAAGCTTTGTCTAGGTCGAGCATTTTTGTTATCTGCGCCTCGGATATGTAAATGCTTTTTCGTGTTTGGAAAGTTGGCCGCTCCCACAACGTAACGTCTTGTCCCAGGCCTTTAAACTCGGCATACTGGTTGAATTGCAGAATATGCTCTATCTTTTCCGGCGGCAGGTTCTCTTCGTTTTTCATCTTTAAGAAGAGCGAGTCGCCGTTGGGCAAAAGGTATGCGAAGCCGTCTTTGAGGGCTTTTGCGTGGTAGAAGTTGATGATGCGTTCGCCCTCTTTGCGGTTAGCCCTCATCGGTAAGCTTTGGGCAAATTGGCACGTGCCTGCTCAAAGCGGTAAGCTCGGGCGTAGTCGGTAACGCGCTCTTTGATGAATTCCTGGTATTGGGCGGTGTTCTCGTTCAGCTCTACATCGTCTTGAACGACGTTGAGCAAGTCGCCCTTTTGGCACGAGTTCAGGGCAGTGCCAGGGCCGTTGTGGCGGCCAGTGTGATATATGTTTTGTTCATTGTGGCTTTGTGTTAGGGGTTGTGTTAACGTTTTTGCAGTTTCTCTAATGCCTTTAACATCGGTTAAAGTGGCGATGGGCTGCTTGAGCATGAAGAGATAATAGGTTTCTTGTGGCGATGAAATGCGGAACCATGCGCCCGTGTTTGTGGGCTTGATGTACTCGATGATGTAGTAATAGTTTTTCCAAACCTTCACGGCATCGCCGTTGTCGTTGCTGAGTAGCACGTCGAGCGGGCGTTGGTCTGTTGGAACACGGAAGAGTTCTTCGCCCACACTGATGAACGGAAGCTCGTTTGTTTCAACGATAATTCGGTTGCCTTGCGTGCGCCAAGTGCCTTTCACCATGATGGTTTTGTCTTCAACCTGCGATGCCCAGGGGCGGAACGCCGTCTCTTTAACGACAGATGGAATGTCTATGTACACGTTGCCGTCTTGTGTGAAGTTGAATTTCGCCCCGTAAACAAGGGATGGTGTCTTGGTGAGGAAGTCGTTAACGAAAGTTGTTCGGATGGCCAATTGGGGTATTTCGAATTTACTTTCCGATTCGCTTGAATAGGGCGACATCTCCCAAGCGGTGTTGTTAAACAGGCCTTTGTCTATGGGTTGGCGGCTAACTTGCATGCCGTCGAACCATGCTTGCCCCATGTTGCGCAGATCGGGAAACTCTGTTGGCGAGCCACCTTCCAGCACCGAGCCTCCGTTAAAGAAGTCTATCATCATCACGCGGTTTCCAGTGTCGATGTATGCGCGTATCATGGCCACGTTGTCTTTGGTTTGCAGGTCCATCACCTTCACGCGTAAGGTGGCATATCCCACGGGTGTTTTGGTGTCGATGATAACGGTGTTGGGGTCGGTTGGCGATGTTTTCCATTTGCCCCTGCAAAGAAGGAATTGGTGTTTCGTAAGCGGTGGATAGAAGATGAGCGTGGAGGTGCCGTCTCTTTGCAGCTCCATACCCAGCCATGCCATAGAGTAGAGCATGCCTTCGAATGGGGTAGAGGCCTTATTGCCGAAGTTGGTGCTGCTCCACGAGTCGTTGGGAATGTTCAGGTTCACGTCTTTAAACCATGTGGTGGAGGTGAGTTTCTGCACCACGGGGTTGTTCAGGTCGGGCACGGTGGCCTCTTGGTGTACATCTATAACGTTGCGTTGGTCGCATGCAGCGAACAAAGTGGCGAGCGACAAGGCCGCCAGAACGATGTGTTTCATTATATGCGGGGTTTTAAATGTTAATTTCTATGGCCGCCGATAGATAGCGGCGAGGCTGTGTGAAGCGTGCGAGCGACTTGCGCCCGTCTTTAAAGAAGAGGTTGATGTTGCCCAGCAGGGCGGGGTTGGTGAGCTGCCGCAGGTCGTCCCAACGGTGATATTGTGTGTCGAAGAGATTGTACACGCCCGCCCTCAGCGTGATGTGGCCACCTATTTTATAATAGGCATAGAGGTCGAAGGTGTATGCGTTCTCTAAAAATGCGGCAGGAAAACGGCGAATAATGTCGCGTCCGGAGGCATCGCGGTCCCAGAATGTGGTTTGCGAAATGGGCTTGGCGAAGTGGAAATTCATCTTGGCGTTAACCTCCCAACGCTTATTTGCACTGGTGTAGGCTAGCCCAAGGTTTCCGGCAAGCGGCTGAACGCTGAGCATGCTCATGCCCGAGGACGACTCGCCCTGTGCGTAACTCCACGCCGACGACAGCGAAATGCCGCGTAAGGCGGGCCACCAAGCATCTGGATACAGTTGCAGGGCAGCATCGAAACCTACGAGGTGGGCGCGGTCGCGGTTAACGTTGGTTACGTAGGCCAGGCGTTTTTCGTGCGACATAAGTGGCTCGCTCACCGTGAGCAGGCCTTGCCGAAGCTCGATAAAGTCGGAGTAATGGTTGTAATAGGCACTGAACATGTAGGCCAGGGCGTTGGTTTTGCCTGTTATTTCCAACTCGTGATTGATGGATTTTTTTCGGGCTTCAGGGTCGCGGTTTGCCATCACAAGGAACGAAGGCCACGTGCTGTAGAACTGGAAATACTGCTCTTCGATGTTGGGTACTCGATAGCCCGTGGAGAACTTGTAGGCCAAGTTGAGCCACGGTTTGGGCGTGTATGCCAGTACGGCCAGTGCCGACAGGCCACCCTGGGTGTTGCGTATTGGACTGAAATCCATGTTTGCTCCCTGCACGTTTTGCAGCAGGTAGGCAATGTAACCCGTGTTGCGCGCCTGTGTGTCGGCATCGTCGGTTGTGCGGAAAAGGTCGTAACGCAGGCCCAGTTTAAGGTTCAACATGGGCGAAAGCGTGGCTTCGTCTAGCAGCGACAGGGCCAAGTTGAACCGCCTGATGGGGTTTACAAAGGCGTAAGCTTCGGCCGTGGTGCCCATGCTCTCGCCCAAAAGGTACACCTTTCCGTGCTTAACGGTGTAGCCGTCTACGTTGTTTGCGGCCATGGGATTTTTCCACATCCACGTTGCGCGAGCTGTAATTGCGCAGCGAAGTGGTGGCAGTTAGGTTTAGGCTGTGTTGGCCTAGCGCGCCAAGAGGCAGCTTACGGGTGTCGGCCGAGAGACGTAACAGGGCATCGCCAATCTCTTGTGCGCGGTATTTGTCGCGCTTGCCCTCGTGCAACAGCGTCATGTTGCCGTTGTGCTTGTCGAAGTTTGGACGATAATAATCTGTCCACGTAGTGGCATCGAGATACGAAACCTGATGGTGTAGCCTGGCAGCGAACTTTTTAACCAGTGCTTCGTCTGACGTGAAGCGGTAGCCGGCAGAAGCCTGTCGGGTGAGCGATTGGTCGTGCGAATAATAATAAGGCTTGCCTTCTGCCGTGAAAGCGTCTATGGGTTCGAGTGTCCAAACCTCGGCATCAGCCTTTCGGTTCATCGCGTAGAAAGTCGCATCAATGCGGTGGTGCTCGTTGGGCGCATAGGCAAGTTTGGCCAACCAGGCGTGTTGTGCAAAGGAGGTGGGGTCTGTTTGGGTAGAGGTGATGTTGCGTGTTCGCTCTCCGTGGGCGAAGTTTCGCAACTCGTTGCCGTCGCGGCGGGTAACCATGAGCAACGCTTCCCATTGTTTCCACAGGGCTGCTGCCCCTCCGATGAACGAGCGTAGGTTGTCTTTGCCGTTATATCCTGCGTGGGCGAACCCTCCCCATTGGCCTTTCGTTATCAGGTCGCGTGCGTTTTTGGTGTTGTAGTTCACCGTTCCGCCCAGCGCTCCGTTGCCAGATACGAACGAGTTTGCACCCCTTTGTATCTCTACCGATGAGGCCAGATAGGGGTCGAAGTCAATCCGCGAGGCGTTGGAAAGGCCATACGAGCTGAACACGACATTGTCTTGGATGTCGGGTTGTAATATTCCGTCTACGCTTATTGCCACCCTGTTGGCCTCTACACCGCGCATGGCGAAGCCCCGCATGCCGCCGCGCGACCCCGATATCGACACGCCCACGGAGGGCATGTAGCGCACAAGGTCGGTCATGTCGGCAGGCATTTCCACCTTAAGCTGTTCTGCCGTTTGCTTAATCATGCCCACGGCACGCGCTCCGCGATTGGCTTTTACCACCACTTCCTTAATGTTGTGCGCACGTGTGGTGTCGTTAACAACGGCTTGTGCGCTGACAGTTGCGGGCATGAAGCACGCAAACAAGAGTGGTAACACAACCCAAAGGCCCAGCTCGCGGTGCGCCAACGCGGCGCGGATGGTTTGCCCATTAAGGGCATCGGCAGTTGTATGTGAATGTCTTTTCATCCGTTTATCAGCGTTAGTTTCTTGGTGTAGGGCTTCATCGTGATGGTTCTCCCGTCGGCATTGAAAGGCGTTCCCACCGCTATGGGAGCTTGCGCGCCGTCTATGAGGATAGACTTGAGGGCAAGTTCGAACGTGGGTTTCGACCCTTTCTGCGTTTTTCCGCCAGGTAACAAGATGCTGCCGCCGTCGGTTTGCGTGAGGTTGAAGACGAACGAAGCCGTTGTTTCGCCCCAGTTTAAGAACCGTGGCGGCACGCGCTTAAACGTTAGCGTGTGTTCATTGGCGCGGTATTCGTAAAGCAGACCGCGCAGGGGAATGCGCAATGTGCCCTCCGTTCCACCGTTGTCTATGGGCAGGAGCAGTTCGGGTTGTGAGAAATTGGCCACCTCGTTGTGCAGGTCGAACCACAGGTAGGTGTTGCTTTCGTCTATCACGAATATCTTAGAAAGCAGCAAAGCGTTGTCGGCATCCATCTCAGAGGGTTGCGCCTGTTGGAAAGTGTCGTTGTCGTCTCAGTTCCCGACCGATGCATCCCGATAGGGAAAAACAACAGCGAGAGCAGTGCGGCTAACAACTTAAACTGTGGCATTCGGTTCATTTCTTAGGCGTTAGGGTTATTTGCTTAAAGGGTTCGGGATAGCTTGTGTCGAACGTTTTGTCGGCATACGAGGTTAGGGAATTGCTTGATTTGAACGAACAACCCGATGCGGGGCTGGCTCAAAACGAGGTTCTTGCCATTACGTTGGTAGGTAAACTCGTAGTACCACTCGCGCTTCACGTCGCCATATCCACTAGAGAAGTTGGAAGTGTTCTTCATAGGGATGCGGAAGAATATCTTGTTGCCGTAGGTGGCGTAGCGCATGGGCGTTTCGCTCATGTTAGCTTCGAGCCAGTCGCCATCGCCGTTGAAGCGTTTGCTGTATTCCTCAACGGCAGGCAAAAGAAAGAAACGTTGGGCCTTCACTGTATTGTCGGCATTAAGCGTAAAGTCGAAGGCGAACTCTTTCATCGACTTGTACACGCCCTCGTTCAGGTTGGCAACGTCTTCGCGAATGCTGTCTATGTCGAACGTCCAGGTCCATTGTGTGCCGGTGATGTCTTTGGGTGGAGCTTGCGTTTTGCTGCTCAATTGGTCTACATACTTTTGTGTTTCTTTTGTCTACCTGTGCCACAAGTTCTTTCAACCGTTGGTATCTCTCGCCGCTACGCAGGCGGTAGGGCAACTCGTAGAGTGTGCTTCCGCTCGAAATGAGCAACTGGTTGCGCGCAATGTACATGTCGAACAGGGTGTTTTGGTTCATCTTTGAAGGTACGTCGCGGGCGTCTCTGTTAAGTCTTACGGCAATTTGCACCAGTGTTTGAAAGGCACGGACGTCGTCGTCGGCCAACAGATTGTGGTCGTCGGTAACGAGATCGCTGAACACAAGTTGGTTAAACTGCTCCTCTGCTTTTGTCTGGCGACTCGAACGCCAGGTTGAAAAAGTTGGTCGAATTTGTCGGCCAGTTGCTGTTTGGCCACAAGTGCGCGCTCGTTTTCGTCTAGTTCGGATGTGGTGCAGCCAGCAAGGAAAAAAAGGCGAACAGGCCTGTAAATGCGATGACAAACCAACGCTGGGCTTGGATGAGTGCATTGTTTGAGTTTGGCATAGTTGTTTTTATTTTTTTGATTAAGTTTATGGTGGTGTAGTTGTCAGTTCTGTTGTTTAGCCGCTTCGACATTCACCACCACAGGCAAGACGTTGGGTAAGATGCGCAGAACAAGCTTGTTGTTTTTTTCCACGTTCCTTCGGCAGTAGCTTTGTCGGTTTCAAATCCATTGGGGTTTGGGATGGCTATTCCACCAGGCAACTGCTTTGGATCTCACCGAATTCCCGTTGTGAGGCGCAGCCTTAAAATACCCCTTTATTGACTTAAGTGCAACGGCTCCGTTCTCTCCTGGGGTGGCAACGAAAGTAAAATCGACGGTCATGTCGAAAGGCATGCGTGCCGTTTCGCTAGGTTTGCCATTTCCATCAAGGAAAGGTGCGTTGAAGTTCTCGTAGTGCATGCGCACTTGTTGCGTACCCTGCCACGCGCTCTATATATATGGTGTGCGGGCCTTCGGCCATTTTCTTGTTACCCATTGTGGGAGCTATGGTGGCCTTGTATGTACCTGCCATGCTATTGACAACTGCTTCGCTTACACCTTCGTTGTCGTCTGATTTGCTACAAGCTGTTGTAAGACTCATGGCCAGGGCGAACATGATGAACAGCGCAGAAAGATTTTTTAAACTTGTAATTCTCATTTATCTATAGGTTTTTAGCCCCAACATAAGATGGAGCAAGGTGAATAATATTGGCTGACGAATGGACAAACATATTGTTTGCCACGTGTTTTCGGCGTAGGTACAGCCGTTCTCCATGCGCCGATAAGCGGTTATGGCGTTGGTATTTGCTTCTTACCGTGCCACCTGATTTTTCATCGGAACGGGCAACATCAGGTCGATGATGGCGTATATTTCGCCTTTCGATTTGATGTAAAAGCCCTCCATTTCGGCATCGTCGCTTTCGGGAAGCGGCAGCCCGATGGTTTTTCCGTGGTCGCTTGTGTGCACCGAGCCGTCTTTGCCTGCAAGGCGGATGGTGTCGCTAGGCGTGTCGGTGAGCAGCAAGTTCATGTCTATCGACATGTAGAGCGGCATGAACTGGGTGTGAAGTCTACCACACGGAGTTGCAACCACCCGTTGTTGTTTGCTGTGAGCGGCACTATTGCATCCCCACCTGTGAAGTAGAGGCGAGGCGTTACGCGGTCGGCATCGTAGTAAATAAGGTCGAGCCGCGAGTCGTACAGCCCTGCCACAAGCTTGGCTTGCGCTTGGGTGTGCAGGTTAGAGTCGGCATATTCGTTGCGGTTGGGCAGCAGTTGGTCGGCCCGTTCCAGGTCGGGCGAGTGCATGTCGTCGGTGCATGCCCCCACAAGCGTTGTTGTTAGGGAGGGCAAGTGCAAGCCCAATGGCCGCCCCGCGCAGTTGGGATATGTTGTGTGCAACCATCCCTAAGCCCGTTTTCGCGCCACCATCGAGATGGCTTGGATGTTCTTGTCGTGCTTCCTAAATATGCTCCGCATGTGCAAAACGCGTTTCCGGGCAGAGGCATTGCGAAGCATGCGCCAAACGATGCGCAAGAAACCGCCCCATCCTTCGTCGGCCACCACGCGACGCCATTCTAGCAGGTGCATCGGACTTTGTTTCGTCCATACCACCTCGAAGCCGTTTTCTTCAAGCACGGCGCGCCATGCCGAGAGCGTTAGTGGGCGAACATTGGTCTTGATGCTATGTGCAAGGTCCTTCTCAATGGTGCGTTGTAGCTCGCTGCCCGCATCGTCGGGGCAGATTACGATTTCGTGAATGGCGTACAGTCCGCCCGCTTTCAGCAGTCGTGCCGCCTCTCTTACGATAGCGTTTTTCTGTGGTGCGCTCTGCATGGTGAGCATCGCCTCGCCGTAAACCTTTGTTGCGCAGGCATCGGGCAGCCCTGTTTGCGCGGCATCGGCTGCCACTACGCGCATGTTGGTATAGTTTACGTTGTGCCGAACACGGCTGGCGACCTCTTCGTTCAGCTCTACGGCAGTGTACGAGTGTGGTTTATGGGCTACGGTTAGGCGGGCCGTTTGTCCCAATCCCGGTGCAAACTCCACCACGTCGTCCGTCTCGTTGATGTTCATTGCCTCTAACATTTGGGCGGTAAGTTCGCGTCCTCCTGGTCTAAGCACCCTTTTTCCAAGTTTGGCAAGCACCCAATGGCCTTGCTCCATGTTCATTTTTTTCTCGGTCATGATGGTTATATGTTAAGTTTAACGGTGTAAAAACATTTCTGTTGTTTAAAGAGGCAATGCCTACATTTGCCACGTTATGCCCCCAAATATGCAGCGCGGCTGGGCGGGAATGAAGAACGCCATCTGCTTTGCAGAGAAGTTGGGGAAGGGGATGGGCGGGTTATGTATCTCGTCGCTGATAACGTAGCTGGAGGCGTAACGGCTGTTGGCCACGTTCTTCATCTCTACGTACAGGCTGATGTTTTTGCCCAGTGCGTAGGCCGCACGCACGTTCCACACGCGGTATGTGGGCTGAAACATGGTGTTGGTGTGGTCGATGGGGGTTTCGCCTGGTTTCCATTCCACTTGTGCCGCAAGGCTAAGACCGCACGAATGCTCGTATTCGGCCGACAGGTTCAGGTAGTGTTGGGGTATGCCTGCCAGGCGTTTGCCTTGGTATTTGCCACCGCTAAAAACGGAAGTCGCTGAAATTGTACACTCCACCAAGGGTCAGCTTACCCGCGTTTATGCCCCACGGATTGTCGGCAACAACGGCGTTTAGCCCCACTTCCACACCCTGATGTAGGGTTGTGGGATAGTTTTCGGTGCGCTTAATGCCGCGTACGTAGTCTTTCACTTCTAGTATTTCGTTGTGTACCCACGAACGGTAGGCGGCCACATTCCACGAAAAGCGTGTGGTTCGTCCCTTGCTTCCCAGTTCCAAGGTGGTGGCCGTTTGCTTGTCTAAGGCAATGGCGTAAAGTCGCTTAGGACTGGTGTTGATGTTGGTTGTTACCTCTGTGCCAACCAGTTCGTCGAAGGTTGGCGGCTCGTAACTTCGGCTTAGGTTGCCAAACAGCTGCACGTCTTCGCCCTTAAAGGGACTGTATATCAGTCCCTATGCGTGGATTGAAGGCCGAAAAGTGCTGGTTGAGCGTTGTGCTTTTGCGAACGAAAGTAGCGGTACTTTTTGGACATGTGGCTGTACCACGGCCGAAGGTCGGGCTGTGGAAAGCGGTCGCTGCTGTTGCGCTCGTTGTACACAAGGTGGGCATCGGCCACGAAATTCAGTTTCGACGTCAGTCTGATCAAGTCTTCTGCAAAGAGGGTCAGGTTGCGTGCTTGCAGATTGTCGTGGGCAAACATAAACGATTCTAGCCCGTCTTTGTTGATATAGGTGCGGCGATCTATTTGTCCTGCCGATGCAACAAGTCCTGCACGCAGGTTGTGTTTGCCTGTGGTGAGGCGGTAGTTGAGGGTTAATCCGCCATCGTGGTGGTACGAATGAGGGATCGAAATGGTGATGGGAAATACAAATTGGTCGTCGGCATATTGGTAATACACGGCAGCCACGAGGTCGCTGTTGGCGTTGAAACGGATGCCCGTGCGGTTGGCCACGCGTATCATGCGTGCAAAGCGGCGTGGCTTATCGCGCAAAAACGTTCGGTCCCATGCTGAAAGGAAGGTCTACGCCGGCGTTAACCTGCTTGGGGTTGTCCATCAGTTGCTGCATGTTGAGTGGCCCTGGAAACTGGAATTTCAGCCAGGTGAAGTGCAGGTACGTGCGATTTTCCACATGCCCATTAAGGTTTTGCAGCCCATAGTTGGCCGCAATGCTCCATCGGGTGTTGTGGTTGTAAAGCCGGTGCCCGTCTTGCGCGCTGTACGACGTGCTTATGTGGGCATCGCTTGTTTGCCAACGGTAGCCCATGCTTGCAGCCACAGCCCTGTAACCATAGCTTCCGCCTTCTGCCTTTACGAGCATGTTAGCCCCATGTTTCTTGTTGGCCGTGGGCGAAACGAAGTTGATGGCTCCGCCAAGGGTGCTCGCACCGAAGTTTAGGGCGTTGGCTCCTTTAAACACTTCAACGAAATGGGCCGTCATGGGGTCCATCACGCCGATGATGTAAGAGCCGTCGGCAAAGTTTACGGGTATGCCGTCTTGCAGCAGGTACACGCCTCGGCGTTGTGGGTTGCTCTGTATGCCCGAACCGCGGATGTTGAGTCGGGGTTGGTCGTTCAGACCGAAGAACTCTTGGATGATGACGCCTGGTTGCATGGCCAACGCATCTTTCAGCGTAGACAGCCGTTGCCGTAGGGACGACATTTTGCACCAGCGATGTGCTTCCGGCAATGAGCCGTTGCTCGTTTAGGGCTTGTGCCACGGTGGGTTGCGTTAGCTGTCGGGGTGCCAGCACGTTTACTTCTTTGAGGTTTACCACGCGTGGCAGCGTGTTTCGTGCCTTATCGGCTTGGGTGCTGTCGTTGTCTGTGGCGTTTGGCAGGGCATGGTGTAGATGGTATGGTGGCCTTACCGCCATGCAACTCATCACGGTGAACCAAAATGCTAAACCAAGCTTCAAACGTGCGTCCATCTTTTTTACTAATTTTGTCGCAAAGGTAGAGTTGCAAACCAACATGAAGGGTAACAAATGTTACCGAAAATGCAAAATACCTACTTTTAGGTAGACTGATGAAAAGCCTAGGAAAGAAAGTGTTAATGGCTTCAATGCTATGTTGATAGATGTGCTTTGTTTGTGTTCTTTTTTGTATGAAATTTCCTGACATGTTAAGTCTATAGCTTAGGGAAAGATAATACACAAGGCCAGTAAATGCATGTTTTGCTTCTACCACGAGTGTCGGTAGCAAAAGTCTACTGCCACACTTTGGCGCACCCTTTAGAGCATATTATAAAAATAGCTCGTTGTGCAAGGCATTGTTGAGTAAAAATATTTGTAACTTTGCCATGCACGTCGAAGTATTGGGTTTTGTGTGTTGTGACGCAGCGCATAGCAAAAAAACGATGCTCGTCATGCTTATTTTGGTTGTGCTGCCCTATAAGTGTGCCTTATTATTGGCAAAATGGCGCTGCACATGGATGATGTGGGCTTGTTTTTACTCATAGAGGGGCATTAGCCGCCTACATGCAACCGAAAGATAAACAGCATAAAACGTTTGACAAGCGGAGTAACTATCCCTTGCGCTTAATATAAAAATCTAAAAATTAGTTCGAAAAATTATGAATATAAACAAGATACTCGCCTTTTTCAATAGGCTTTCTCATACCAAAATCGGTGGTAAAAGTGCGTCTAGAGAGTATCGCAATGTGCAACGCCCCCTTCACACGCCCGCATTTCTCAAGAGCTTAAAGGCCGATGAGGTGTTTGTGTTTTTTCGTTGCAGCAGAGTTGTACTTTATGGCGATACGGTTAACGCCCTGAAACTGCCTTATGGCGAAACTGCTAGACGGTACGTTGGCATGCAAGGTCAAAGTTATTCCATACCCATTATCGGTTATTCTGTGGGTTGTAATTGGCCATATGTTAACGAGTTTATTGATTATGCTCGTCTGCATCCCGACACATTTTTTTATGTAACCATGGTAGGCCTTGGTTCTAACAAGCTTGAAATGAACGAGATAGCTCAGCTTTTTATCGATGCTGTACACTTGCCCAATGTGTGTCTACCTAAGTTGTTTGTGCGCCACATTGCAGCCTATCCTGCTATTAAGGCTCCCAAGTCTTATCGCTTGGCTAAATATGGTCAATGCCGAACCTTGGCTGATGTGGTAAAGACACTTAACACACAGCATCATTATGGCCGATATAAAGACGTAAAAAACGATTTAGAGCAGGTTATTAAAGACTACAAGCGTAGAAAAGGGTTTGATGTTGAGGCTGCAAACCTGGTGGTTAACACGCTAGAAGCACATGCCGAAAAACTTTTTCGTGATGGAAAATTTAATGTAGAACAGTTTGATAAATTGCTTGATAACCATTTTATAGCCGATAAATTCGCTAGTATAGACAGACTTTACACGCGACGTATGTGCGCTAAACTGGTGGATATAGTGCAATTACTCAACGATATTTGCAGATATAACAACATTAAGGACCTGCAACACGATCTTTCTCTCGTGATGAATGGTGAAGAGGGTAACCAACCTGCAAATCTTTCTGATGACTATGGCGGACCCGACCCCACGCCAACAAAGCTTTGTTGGGTGCTTGTTAATTTTATGGCCTAAGTTAACCGTAGAAGGTGTGCTCAACAACGACCTCTTGGAGCAGGTGATGTTTACCAACCATCAAGAAGAGTTAGCTCAAAAAGGTATTCGAGCCGTTATCGAAGAAAGTTTTCGCGACGACGACCGTTGCTCTTTTGGCATATATCGACCTATAGCGCGTGGCACTGCGCCAATATATATTGAGGACAATATGGCTCGAACCTATCGCAAAAAGCTGTTTGGACTCTTCGTCCCTTGCGTTTAATCAAAAAGTTTGAGTTTTATGCTGTGAAGCCCATCTTAGACAAGAAAAATAGAAGAGGGAGAGTATCAAATTTTTGAGCAAGAGGTATTACGTACCCATGAAAGATTTTGATAGACCCGTGTTTGATAAGTATGTTGGGCGATTAAGCTTTCCTAGTATGATTGAAAAAAACCGAATTTATCAACCGTAATAGGGCCTACAATAGAAATGGAAATTTTTGGTAAGCACATTTTGCTTAAACATAGGGGGTGCAATCTCATTGATGAGCCTGGTAAGCCCATACCGCCACAGGTAAATATCTTTGTAAAGGTAACTAAAAGGTTGCAATGCACATTGCCAATTCTGTTCCAATGCAGCGAGCCCTCATCCGCAATCTGCGTTCAGGTTAGATAAACTTTCGGCTGTAATCTTCGAATTGCACAACCGCGGCATTATGCTCAATAGACTCAATATCACAGGGGGCGAACCGGCTATGGTGTCGCCTTTGGTGCAGCAGATATTGCAGATGATGGAGCAGCCCGAATTTTCAAATATTCACATGCATCTCAATACTAACGGCCTTTTGTCTCAATCGCAACAACTTATGACGCATCCGCGATGGGATAGTATTTCCATGTCGTTGCATCATTACAAGGCATCGGCCCTCTCGCAGTTGTATGGTTGCACCATTGCGCCCGATGCTTTTAGGTTCGAAGGTGTCGATATGCAAAAGGTAAACGTTAGCTGCAACTTGATTCGGGGCTACATCGACAATGCACAAGAGGCCCACCGCATGTTAGATTTCGCACTGTCACTGGGTGTGCCACGCATTGGCTTTGTGGCGTTGATGAAACTAAATCAATATTGCTGCGACCATTTTGTTGACCTAGAAGAGATTTTTGGGAGAAAAATTCCACATGTGTATTTCACCAATTCGATGAATCGCGGTGCGCATTGCAAGTGTAGCAACTATCTGTATAACAAAAATTTGAAGATATTAGAGATCTACATGCGCAACTATTCCGATCCCACTTACTGTGCCTCGTCACTGGTTTTCGATGGTCAATATCTTCGCCAAGGTTTTCATCAGCATAATATTATCTACTGAGATGAGCATAAAAACTGTTTTTGAGGCAAGAAAACACAACCCCCAATTCAATACCTCTTATCCTTTGTCGCCATGCGATTGGATAGACTATCGTGTGCCCGCGCCCCTGTCGTTCGCGCAAGATAAAAGCCTTGTCTTTTTACATTCACATCCCATTTTGCAAACAATTGTGTTTGTTTTGCGAATACACCCGCATGGTTTGCACAGATGTGCAGTTGCAAACGCATTACCTTGAGGTGCTGGCCAACGATATTGCTCAGTTTAAGAAGGGGCATCCTGGCATGGAGTTGCAGGGATTCGACCTCGGTGGAGGCACCCCCACAGCGTTGTCGCAAGACAATTTCAGTAGGCTGATGGATGTGTACGATGAGGCAGTGGAAGGTATTACTTTGGCCAACGATTACGAACCTAGCATTGAAGCCACCTTCAATACCCTTACTCCAGAAAAGCTTCAGCGCATGGCACACAGTGGCATAAGACGGCTCTCACTCGGTGTTCAGTCGGCCGATGTGGGTGTTCTTTCTTCTCAACATCGTGAAAATGTGGCTCAAGAGGTTATGGCCAAGTGGATGAACGAGGCTTATCGGGCAGGATTAGAGAAAATCAATATCGACCTGATGTATGGACTCAAAGGGCAAGGAGAGGCGACAATAGCACGCGACTTGCATGCCATTGCCCAACTTATGCCCCAGCAAATTACGCTCTACGAATTGCGCACCAATATGCTTGCTCATAAAGATGTACCCGCCAAAGAACAACTTTATCATGCCTATCGCCGTTATTACGAGGCGTTTATAGCTCTTGGTTATCATGCGCAATTTGGGCAAAACACCTTTTCTTTGTGCAAAACCGACCTTGGGGTGTCCTCATATTTAAGGGCGCGAATGGTGAATGGTGCGTCTTATAAAGGGTTCGGACTCTCTGCACAGAGCATGAGTAAAGAGGGCATTGCATACAATTGCGGTAAAAACAGTTCGCAGCTTAGCGCCTTCATTCGGCAAGATACATACGCCGAAGCAGATGTTTATCAATTGCCACAAACTCAATTGGCGGCTAAGTATATCGCCATATCGGGCTATTTCGGCTCGTTTTCATTGGCCAAAGTGCTAGCCGTTAACGACTCAGAGTGGCAAAGACGCGTGCACGAAGCACTTACATTCTGTCTAAACGAAGGCTTGGTTTGCATCAGCGGGAGAGGGGAAAGGGTGCAAATCACCGAAAAGGGATTTCGTTATTATGGCGCAGTGCTGTCGTTGTTTTATCTAGGCACGTAAGATATGCAGGGCTTGTAACAAGGTGCGGTTGCACGTAAATAAGCGAGGTGAAGATAAGCATTGGCTGTATCAAATGCCTTTATTTTGATAGTTTTTTTGGGTTTACTGGTTTTGTAAATTCTCAAAAATATAGAAATTAATTGTTCTCTTTTTAAGTGGTTTCTCCCTTTATATAAATAAGGTGTATAGTATATATTGTTTCACAAAAAGTGTTTTTAAAGTGTTAAAATATTGATGTTTTTGAAGATTTATTCTGCAAAAAGCTTTGTTGGTATAGATTTTCTTTATACCTTTGCATCCGCTTTCAGGAACGAAGTTGTCCTGAAGCAAATGAAAGAGTTCATTGAAAGATTTACATAGACAGTAGTAGTACAAGAGCAAATGCACTTGATTTTTGAGTGTATTTGGGTAGAACATAAAGAACCGTTGATTCTCCTTATTTATAGGGTTAATCAAAACAGGTGAGTGAACTACAATAAATTAGGTGCTCATTCTGATAGGATAATGCCTTTTAGGCATAAAACTTTTAGCGTTGTGCTTTATTTTTGATAGAGCATAATGCGTAGACATTTTACAATGGAGAGTTTGATCCTGGCTCAGGATGAACGCTAGCTACAGGCTTAACACATGCAAGTCGCGGGGCAGCATAGTGATTGCTTGCAATTACTGATGGCGACCGGCGCACGGGTGAGTAACGCGTATCCAACCTACCCTTTACTACGGGATAACCCGGCGAAAGTCGGACTAATACCGTATGTAGTCCATTGACGGCATCCGATTTGGACCAAAGGCTTAGCGGTAAAGGATGGGGATGCGTCCGATTAGCTTGACGGCGGGGTAACGGCCCACCGTGGCCACGATCGGTAGGGGTTCTGAGAGGAAGGTCCCCCACACTGGAACTGAGACACGGTCCAGACTCCTACGGGAGGCAGCAGTGAGGAATATTGGTCAATGGGCGTAAGCCTGAACCAGCCAAGTAGCGTGCAGGATGACGGCCCTATGGGTTGTAAACTGCTTTTATGCGGGGATAAAAGAGCCCACGTGTGGGTTTTTGCAGGTACCGCATGAATAAGGACCGGCTAATTCCGTGCCAGCAGCCGCGGTAATACGGAAGGTCCAGGCGTTATCCGGATTTATTGGGTTTAAAGGGAGCGTAGGCCGCCTCTTAAGCGTGTTGTGAAATGCGGGTGCTCAACATCCGACTTGCAGCGCGAACTGGGGGGCTTGAGTGCGCCGAAAGTAGGCGGAATTCGTGGTGTAGCGGTGAAATGCTTAGATATCACGAAGAACTCCGATTGCGAAGGCAGCTTACTGTAGCGCAACTGACGCTGATGCTCGAAAGCGTGGGTATCGAACAGGATTAGATACCCCTGGTAGTCCACGCGGTAAACGATGGATGCTCGTTGTTGGCCCTTATGGTCAGTGACCAAGCGAAAGCGTTAAGCATCCCACCTGGGGAGTACGCCGGCAACGGTGAAACTCAAAAGGAATTGACGGGGGCCCGCACAAGCGGAGGAACATGTGGTTTAATTCGATGATACGCGAGGAACCTTACCCGGGCTTGAACTGTGGCGGAACGATTCGGAGACGATGAGGCCCTTCGGGGCTGCCACGGAGGTGCTGCATGGTTGTCGTCAGCTCGTGCCGTGAGGTGTCGGCTTAAGTGCCATAACGAGCGCAACCCCTGTTTTCAGTTGCCATCGGGTAATGCCGGGCACTCTGGAGATACTGCCACCGCAAGGTGTGAGGAAGGTGGGGATGACGTCAAATCAGCACGGCCCTTACGTCCGGGGCTACACACGTGTTACAATGGCGCATACAGAGAGTTGGTGGCATGCGAGTGTCATCTAATCCTTAAAGTGCGTCTCAGTTCGGACTGGGGTCTGCAACCCGACCCCACGAAGCTGGATTCGCTAGTAATCGCGCATCAGCCATGGCGCGGTGAATACGTTCCCGGGCCTTGTACACACCGCCCGTCAAGCCATGAAAGCCGGGGCGCCTGAAGTCCGTGACCGCAAGGGTCGGCCTAGGGTGAAACCGGTGATTGGGGGCTAAGTCGTAACAAGGTAGCCGTACCGGAAGGTGCGGCTGGAACACCTCCTTTCTGGAGGAATGTGCACTCTATTCATCTTTATTGATGTAGTGGTTGTTGCTTACCTTGGTTCTAGATGTTCTAGTCTCTTGTCTGCTGCGTTGTCTATACTCCGATACAGAGGGAATCAGGGAACTGGGCTTCGCCTCTTTGGTCAACTTCTCTTATATATATATAAGGTGTATGTTGATGAAAGATTAGGCTTCCCATGTGGGCCCTGGCCGGACCTCCCGCCGACACGCAGTCCCTATAGCTCAGTTGGTTAGAGCGCCACACTGATAATGTGGAGGTCGGCAGTTCAAGTCTGCCTGGGACTACACATCGCACGAAGAGTGCAATGTGCACAGGTAGCAAGTCTGCCTGGGACTACACATCGCACGAAGAGTGCAATGTGCACAGGTAGCAAGTCTGCTTTGGGACTACACATCGCACGAAGAGTGCAATGTGCACAGGTAGCAAGTCTGCCTGGGACTACATATCGCCTGAGAGGAACGTGAGAGATTGCGATTTCCTTTATAGATGGGGGATTAGCTCAGCTGGCTAGAGCACCTGCTTTGCAAGCAGGGGGTCAACGGTTCGAATCCGTTATTCTCCACTTTGCGTATAATGCGCATGAGATCTTTGAAATATTGACACAAGCAAGACTGTAAGATTGTAAAGAATCACGTGAACATTTTGTTCATGAATACGATACAGCTGAAGTATGGGCTGCGTGCCTTCCTTTATAGGAAAGTGCGCTGGCGTAAAGAAAGTAATTAAGGGCGCATGGCGGATGCCTTGGCTCACAGAGGCGATGAAGGACGTGATAAGCTGCGATAAGCTGCGGTAAGGTGCAACAACCTTTGACCCGCGGATTTCCGAATGGGACAACCCACCCACGCAATACGTGGGTATCACTGCTCAGCGGTGAGGCGAACCGGGGGAACTGAAACATCTTAGTACCCCGAGGAAAAAGAAAAATAAATTAATGATTCCCCCAGTAGTGGCGAGCGACCGGGGAATAGCCCAAACCAGCGTTGTGGCAACGCATCGCTGGGGTTGTAGGACCGCGCTGTTGTACATTGCGTGTGAGGAGAATCTCCTGGAAAGGAGTGCCATAGCGGGTGATAGCCCCTTTATCCGAAGCATAAGATGACATAGCGGTATCCTGAGTAACGCGGGACACGAGTAATCCTGCGCGAATCTGCCGGGACCATCCGGTAAGGCTAAATACTCCTGTGAGACCGATAGCGAACCAGTACCGTGAGGGAAAAGGTGAAAAAGCACTTCGATAAGAAGAGTGAAATAGTTCCTGAAACCATGCGCCTACAAGCGGTCGGAGCTGCTTTTGCAGTGACGGCGTGCCTTTTGCATAATGAACCTACGAGTTACCTTCACCAGCAAGGTTAAGGGCCATTAGGCCTGGATCCGCAGTGAAAGCGAGCCTGAATAGGGCGTATTAGTTGGTGGTGGTAGACGCGAAACCAAGTGATCTACACATGTCCAGGATGAAGTCCCGGTAACACGGGATGGAGGTCCGAACGGATAAGCGTTGAAAAGCTTCCCGATGAGGTGTGTGTAGGGAGTGAAAGGCCAATCAAACTTGGAGATAGCTCGTACTCCCCGAAAGGCATTTAGGGTGCCGCGTGCAGTGTTTTCCCCAAGAGGTAGAGCGACCGATAGGACGCGAGGGCTTCACCGCCCTATCAAGTCCTGACGAACTCCGAATGCTTAGGGGTTAGAAGCTGCGCAGTAAGGGGACGGGTGCTAAGGTCCGTTCCCGAGAGGAGAAGAATCCAGACCGCCGTCTAAGGTCCCGGAGTTCTGCCTGAGTTAGTCTAACGAAGTCTGGTCCCCGCGACAGCCAGGATGTTGGCTTGGAAGCAGCCATTCATTTAAAGAGTGCGTAACAGCTCACTGGTCGAGGGTCCGGGCGTGGATAATAATCGGGTATAAGGCAGACACCGAAGACGCGGGATAGAATTTAAAAAAAGTATCGGTAGGGGAGCATTCCATCGGCGTTGAATGCGATAAGACAATTATCGCTGGAGCTTATGGAAAAAGCAAATGTAGGTATAAGTAACGATAAGGAGGGTAAGATTCCCTCCCGCCGTAAGACTAAGGTTTCCCGGGCAATGTCAATCATCCCGGGGTCAGTCGGGTCCTAAGGCTCAGCCGAACGGCAAGGCCGATGGCAGAAAGGGTTAATATTCCCTTACTGCCGCACGGAGCGACGCGGAGACGGAGGCGTGACACCACCGCGGAGAGACGGAATTCTCCGTTGAAGAGTGTAGATGTTGAGGGTGGCAGGCAAATCCACCACCCGAGTCGAAGTTCGAAAGTATGCTTTTCCCTTCGGGGCGAGGCAATAGTGTGGGTAATCATACTCCCGAGAAAATCCGCTAAGCTTAATCCGTGCGGCACCCGTACCGCAAACGGACACACGTAGTCGGGTAGAACATACTAAGGCGTTGAGAGATTCATGGTTAAGGAACTAGGCAAATTGACCCCGTAACTTCGGGATAAGGGGTCCTCGTCGCAAGGCGAGGCGCAGAGAATAGGTCCAGGCAACTGTTTAACAAAAAAACACAGGGCTGTGCAAACTCGAAAGATGAGGTATACAGCCTGACACCTGCCCGGTGCCGGAAGGTTAAGAGGAGAGCTTAGAGGCAACTCGAAGGTTTGAATTGAAGCCCCGGTAAACGGCGGCCGTAACTATAACGGTCCTAAGGTAGCGAAATTCCTTGTCGGGTAAGTTCCGACCTGCACGAATGGTGTAATGATCTGGACGCTGTCTCAATCGTGATCTCAGTGAAATTGTAGTATCGGTGAAGATGCCGATTACCCGCGATGGGACGAAAAAGACCCCGTGAACCTTTACTGCAGCTTAGCATTGACCTTGGTCATCCGATGTGTAGGATAGGCCGGAGGCTTTTGAAGGGGCGCGCCAGCGCTCTTGAGCCACCCTTGAAATACGGCCCTTTGGCTGTCCGAGGTCTAACCCGCAGATGTGGGGACACTGCTTGGTGGGCAGTTTGACTGGGGTGGTCGCCTCCAAAAGCGTAACGGAGGCTTCCAAAGGTACCCTCAGGCCGATTGGTAACCGGCCTCTTAGAGTGCAATGGCATAAGGGTGCTTGACTGGGAGGCAGACATGCCGAGCAGGCAGGAAAACTGGGGCATAGTGATCCGGTGCAAGTGTATGGAAACTGCATCGCTCAAAGGATAAAAAGGTACTCCGGGGATAACAGGCTGATCCCCCCCAAGAGCTCATATCGACGGGGTGGTTTGGCACCTCGATGTCGGCTCGTCACATCCTGGGGCTGGAGAAGGTCCCAAGGGTTGGGCTGTTCGCCCATTAAAGTGGCACGCGAGCTGGGTTCAGAACGTCGTGAGACAGTTCGGTCTCTATCTATCGTGGGCGTTGGAGTTTTGCGTGGCTCTGTCACTAGTACGAGAGGACCGTGATGGACAGACCTCCGGTTTACCGGTTGTGCCGCCAGGTGCACCGCCGGGTATCTGAGTCTGGATCGGATAAGCGCTGAAAGCATCTAAGTGCGAAGCCGGCCGCAAGATTAGAACTCCTCATAAGGGTCGTCCAAGACGAGGACGTTGATAGGGCGCAGGTGTAAAGGCGGCGACGCCAAAAGCCGAGCGCTACTAATTGCCCGAAACTTTCTTACCTCCCCGCACCTCAGCCGTGTCGTTAGGGTTATTAATAAGTAACTGTTTTGAACAGTTTACGTCCCTTTACATTCTTTACTTGCTTGTGCGATACTTTCAACCCCTAATCAGGTGGTTATTGCGGCGGTGTCCCACCTCTTCCCATTCCGAACAGAGAGTTAAGCTCGCTTGCGCCGATGGTACTGCAATGCAATGCGGGAGAGTAGGTGGCCGCCTTTTTTCAATACGAAGCCCCGAGTGCTAACAAGCACTTGGGGCTTTTTCGTTTTGGGAGGCTATTTATTTGAGGGTTTGTGAGTTTATAAGTTGTGAGTTCATGAGTTTATTGGTTCATAAGTTTGTAAGTTTATAAGTTGTGAGTTTATGACTTTATTGGTTCATAAACAAGTTCTTGCGTTATTAGTACATGCTTTTTATACTAAAACGTTTAAGGGTTCATGGGTTAAACAAGCTTATTTGCCTATTTACTTTCCCTTATACACCCTAAACTCCCCAAGGGGAAGATAATCCTGCAACGACTATAAAAACCCGAATACAACAATAAAAAAATAAGTCCCGAACGCAGCAAACGTTGCGTTTGGGACTTCTGTTTATGTAATAGGGCTACCAAGAACCCGTTAGCATGGTTTATTTCACGCGATAAGTTGTTTTAACGGTGATGCTAGCCACCTTTTCTTTGCTGCTGGTGTTGAATGTTCCGCCCCAGCTGTATTCTTCGTCGCTGTTAAGACCCACGATTTGGAAAACACCCATTGTTGAAGATACAACCGAACCCACTTTCGAATCGCTACCTTTAGCAATGGTTTGAGCACGTTCGTATGCGTTGGCCGATGCTTGGTTAAGCATTTCCATCTTCAGGTCGTTCAGTTTCGTGTAGTAGTACAGTGGTTTCTCGCTACTGAAATCCATACCACTGTTGTACAGTTCAGAGATACGTTGGTAAACCCCTTCCACGCGTTTGAGATCGTTCGAGCTAACCGTGAAAGTCTGCGAAACCGAGAACCCATCTTCAAGCGTTACGTATTTTCGGCTGTCTTCGTCCCAAAAGTCTTTTGTGCGTTTGCTGATATCCACGCTGCTCAATGTAATTTCCTTTTCAGGAATGCCATGCGTTTGTAGGTACTTGCTCATCACGCGAGCTGATTTCTCAAACTCGGTAAAGGCCGAACTACGAGTTGAACCCTCTGCGTTAACCGTAATTTTCCAAACGATGAGGTCGCTTGTTATTTCTTTTTCGGCCATACCCGTTACACTGATTACGGGTTGTCCTTCTCTAAAGTTTTTAAAACCCGATGCAATAAAACCATGCACCAATAACAACCACCAGGCCAATAATTGCGGTGACTACGATTTTTTTGTTTTATCCATACGATGAAATTTTTGTGAGTATTGTTGTTTATCTGTTATTTAATTGATTCGATTTTATGCGCGGTTATAGATGATGTATTTAGTTGTTGAGTTATATTGAAATGCTATTACCCTGATTGATTATCGTTGTCCACATTGTTGTGCCAGCTCTTCATCGGTCAGTAGTGGCCTTTCTATAACTTTGTTTTGCAAAAAAATAGTGAAAAATAACGCTATGTTGTTTTCTTTTTCAGCATATTTTTTTATTATCCTTACTTTTTAATGGTTTTAGTTTTTGCCATCGCTATTGTTTCCGTTTTAAATGATTAACTTTGCATACTTCATCAATTATAAATATATATCACGAAAATGTATCATCTCGAACGATTATGGATTTGGCTCACCCGACTCACTTGTTGCCGTGGATTTGGCATACAATCGCCGTCGGCTTATTCGTTCGTACGATATGTAGTGAACGAGCATTACCCCTATTACGCCGATGCCGACCTAGGTCAGCAGCTGCCCAACATCTCAAAAAAAGAGCGCAAGTTGGGCGAATTTTTTTCTTTAGGTTGGCCAATTTTGCCCAAGCCGAACGTTGGATTTGTTGCCAGTCGTCGCCTCATTGGCTTGCACCTTATGTGCAAACAGCATGCAAACGCACCCAATTTACCCATTTGCAGCCCTGCAATATTCCATCGCTTACACCCTTCGAACAGCCTGTTGTTTTACATCTTCAGGACGTAGAGCATGCCGAAGAAATATTCGAGCAGTTGTTGCCCAAATTCAACGAGAATACCATTCTGCTTGTCAACGAAGTGAGTAAGTCGACCCATGCTCGCCAATTGTGGCATCGTTTGCAGCAGGACAAGCGTGTTGGCGTAACGTTCGACCTATATTATTGTGGTGTGGCGTTCTTCGATAGTGCCCGCCCTAAACAACATTACGTCATTAATTTTTTTAACCTCATTCAGCTACTAGAGATGAAAAATATACACCAAAAACAGGCGACGAGGGTTTTACAAGCCTAGTAGGCGGAACGCGTATAGATAAGTCGCATGTTCGCATTGAGGGCCTACGGCACAGTGGATGAGCTTAATTCATCTTTGGGGTATCTGCTAGCCCTTTTGTCCTGATGGTGCACATGCACCGCAGATAGAAGCCATTCAGCAGCAGCTTTTCAACATCGGTTGCCATCTTGCCACCAGTTCGCAGGCGTCGTTACAGCCGTCTTGCCACCGTTTGCCCTTACTATCGGCCGAGAGCATCGCCCTTTTAGAGCAAGCCATCGACCAAATGCAGAGCCAATTGCCACCGCAAACCCAATTTATACTACCTGGAGGAACTCCCCTTTCAGCCTGGGCGCACGTGTGTCGCACCATTTGTAGACGCGCCGAGCGAAGCGTTGTGGCCCTCTCGCATACAGATGCGGTGTCGCCCGTTATCTTACAATATCTCAATAGATTATCCGATTATCTCTTTTGTTTTTAGCTCGTTTTATCTGTTTTTAATGCACATTTACTTGAAAAAAACTTGGCAAAAACACTTGCAAATAACAATAAAAGTGTTATTTTTGCAGCCTAAACCGAGAACATTAACAAGAAAAACGATAAGATATGTATTGGACATTGGAATTGGCATCTAAACTAGAAGATGCACCTTGGCCAGCAACCAAGGAAGAACTCATAGACTATGCTATGCGTTCGGGCGCACCTTTGGAGGTGTTAGAGAACTTGCAAGAGATTGAAGACGAAGGCGATGTCTACGAGAGTATCGAAGATATTTGGCCCGATTATCCCACAAAAGAGGATTTCCTCTTCAATGAAGACGAATATTAAGTCAAAAGGGGGAGATGTGTTTGATGTTGTTCAAACCATCTCCCCCTTTAATTTATTCTTCCCTTTCGCCCGCTTATCATCTGTTTGCAGCTAAGCTTTATTCAGCGCAAAAAGGGCATCAGGTAGAGCAAAGTTACAAAAGGTTAGCACCCTAGAGAAGCATATAGCCTTAAAAGTAGGAGCACGAAGTTGATAATGCGTTTTTTTCTTTCGTGCGTTAAATGCAAACGATGAGCAATGAAAAAACATCATTGTTGCCAATTATTTTCGTAACTTTGCAGCATGCAAACAAAAGACAAAGAGCTGATATTGCTAAGTTTCGACACCGAAGAGTTTGATGTGCCACGCGAACATGGCGTAAACATCAGCTTGGAAGAGGGTATGCGCGTGTCGGTAGAGGGTACAACGCGCATTCTTGATTGCCTGAAACGTAATGGCGTGTGTGCCACTTTTTTCTGCACGGGTAACTTTGCCGAGCAGGCACCGCGCCTTATTCGCCGCATCATGGACGAGGGACACGAGGTGGCTTGCCATGGTGTGGACCATTGGAAGCCTGTTCCCGAAGACGTGTGGCGCTCAAAAAAACATTCTCGAACGTGTGGCTGGCGTGCCCATGCATGGCTATCGGCAGCCCCGAATGTTCCCCGTGAGCGACGACGCATTGGCCGAGGCTGGCTATTTGTATAATTCGTCGCTCAATCCCGCCTTCATTCCTGGTCGTTATATGCACCTCACCACGCCCCGCCGATGGTTTATGAAAGGCTCAGTGATGCAAATCCCCGCATCGGTTACGCCCCTTTTGCGTTTCCCTTTGTTTTGGCTGTCGCTGCACAATCTGCCTCAATGGCTTTATCACGCCATGGTTAGGCGTGTGTTGCGACACGATGGTTATTTGGTAACCTATTTTCATCCGTGGGAGTTCTACGACCTTAACGACCATCCCGAATATCGTATGCCCTTCATTATTCGCAACCATAGCGGCATGGATATGGTTAACCGACTAGACCGTTTGGTAAAGATGATGAAACGGCGCGAAGCCGAATTTATTACCTACACCGACTTTGTGAAACGTAAAAAGGGAGAAAAAAAGATGATGCGACTGGCTATTGTTTCGCCTTGTTATAACGAAGAGGCAGTGCTTAACTCGTCGGTAGCTCGACTAACCGACTTACTTGACACGCTTGTTAAGAGTGGCGAGGTGTCGGCCAAAAAGCATGATAGTGTTTGTAAACGATGGTAGCAGTGATGCCACTTGGCAGCTTATTTGCCAACATCAGCGCCAAAAACAATTACGTGCGAGGCATCAATCTAGCCCGAAACGTGGGCCATCAAAATGCCATTATGGCCGGAATGCTCACTGCTAGACATTGGGCTGATGTGGTGATAACCATCGATGCCGACCTGCAAGACGACCTCGCAGCCATTCCTCGCATGCTGCAACATTATCGCGAGGGTAGCGACATCGTATATGGCGTTAAGGTTTCGCGCAAGGCCGACCCCGTTTTCAAACGCCTTTCGGCTGTGGCGTTCTATAAGCTGCAATCTAAAATGGGCGTTAAAAGCGTGTTTAATCATGCCGACTTTAGATTGATGAGCCGCCGAGCACTCGACATTCTCGCTGGATATGGCGAACGCAACCTCTATCTACGCGGACTAATCCCGATGATAGGACTTGAAAGCAGCACCGTAGACGATGTTATTAGCGAACGCACGGCAGGCACTTCCAAGTACACTTTAAAAAAAATGCTGTCGCTTGCCCTGGATGGCATCACCTCGTTTTCGGTTCGCCCCATATACCTTATATTATATATAGGCTTCTTTTTCATCTTCCTTAGTTTGGTGGCGGGCGTGTATGTGGTGCATGCGCTTGTGGTGCATACAGCCTATCCTGGTTGGGCTTCCATCATGTTAAGCTTGTGGCTCATAGGTGGAGTGATACTCTTATCTATAGGAATTGTAGGTGTTTATGTAGGAAAGATATACACCGAGGTGAAAAAAATAGACCATTGTTTAACATATGCGAGATAGTGGGTGATGACGATGACGCAGCTGTTTAAGCGTTGGTGGCAGGGCAATCCGGCCTTTCGTGCGCATTTTTGGCGCGTGTTTCGCTTTGGCATTGTGGGCGTGTTGTGCACGGCTTTGCACTATGGGGTGTATTGTTTGTGTTTGCTTGTTGTCAATGCCAACGTGTCTTACACCGTAGGTTACGTGGTTGGTTTGTTGTGCAACTATGTGCTAACCACCTATTTCACCTTTCAAAGTAAGGCCACTCGCGGCAATGTTGCGGGCTTTGTGGCCAGTCATGCGGTGAACTATCTCTTGGAGATTGGTTTGCTCAACCTCTTCCTTTGGCTGAATGTTAGCAAGTGGTTGGCACCAATCGTGGTGATGGCCATTGCCGTACCCATAAACTTTTTGTTGCTGAATGTGGTGTATAAGAAAAGGAGTAAGGAGTAAGCCTCAATCACAGCCCCTCTCCAACGGGGCGAGGGGAGTAATATGTTTTGCCGATTACGGGTGGAAGCTTCCCACCTTTATGTTATGAAGTCGCTTTGACTTTTAAAATATCTATACAAGGATGCAAGAAGAGGAAGACGACCAATGCCATATATGTCACCGACAGACAGGGAATACCGCCGAATTACATGGCTTGCCCAGTTAGTGCGAACTACGGCAGATTGCTTAAAAATTTCTTCTATCTGATTTATGTCGTGTTGGTAGATGGTCGATAGTGTTTCAGAAACCTCTCCCTAATTGTGCAAGAGACTCTTGCGTATTTATATTTCCTTGATTACCTGTGGCTTGAATTTGCGCAAGAGCCTCTTGCGCAAATTGATTGATTTCGCTTGTTAGTTGTAATACATTAACAACCGAAGGACTACTAAGCTGTTTTTCAACCTTACTCATTTCTAATAGAATCTCCATAGGATAGGTTTTGGCGAATTGGCACATATAGATAAGGTTACGAGTGGAATAAAGACGCTTTTCAAGAAAAGAATCTGGCATTTGACAGTCTCCAGAGATTCCTAAGAGGGAATTAACTGAATTACCCTACTTAATAAGTATATCGCAATACAAATGCGTATCAAGGATGAGGATGCCAAATCCATTGATAAGTTGGTGGCGAGCATATTGACTATGTTACACGAATGGCAGGAGCAGAAAGGGCAACCACAACCGCAGGAACATATCCATAAGCATAGCTTTGACATCAAATCGTCTAAAGTTTTTACCTATGAGGTCATAACAGCAGTTGTGTGTCTTGTTTCTCTGGTCGGCAACTTCCTGTTGTGGCAAAGCAAACAGCAATATAAAGATGATGCCTTGAAGTTCCGAATTATCAGAGTGTGGCGAGGTTGCAGCCCAAAGGAAATCCTATGGCTCAACGATGTGTTTGATATTCATCGAAACGAAACTGCAATCAAAAATATCAAGAAGAAAGCTGATAGCTACGATTTGGAATTAAAGCAGAAAGCAGATAGTCTGATGCAAAGGAAACTGAAGTAGCCTCATATGGAACAAGCCCAACCAAACAGAATACTTGGTTGGGCTTGTTATATCACTTTTTCCATCGTCTTTGACACTGTGATCTTCATAACTACTTCTACTTGTCAAGAAATTAGGCATAAAAAGCTATTATGGTAGATATAGTAAAAGAAGACATCCGGAAAGTCTATTCTTTAATATTCCATGACATACAATTAAAGGCTCCTCCATATTTACTAATTAGATAAGGAGCAGGTATTTGTATTATCTTTTGGCTATGAAATAAAGACTGTAAATACTCTAAGGCTATACTATCAGTTTTTAAATTGAGTCCAGGCACCAAAATTACCTTAGATGTTTGCAGAAAATTAATATAAGCCCACGAATCATTGATAGTATAAGGTAATGGAAGTTCATGCACAATATAGCCATTCTCCTCTAATATCTTTCTTATTCGCTTTCCATTTCTTGGAGCAAAAATTGGTATAGTCTGCCATTAATAATTCTTTGTCTTTTACAAATCTTACCATACCATCTGTATGGCCACACTTATCTTGCGACCTGTTACACCAAGGAAGTATTATTATCTCTGTTTGGAAAGCTTTTTCTAAGCGATAGATTAATTTTAATTTATTTTGATATTGTGGGTTCTCTATAAATATCTTTTCTGTCATTAGAACATGATACGGAGTCTTAACGACATTACCACCATCAATAGTAATATCTGAGAGATTAATAAACTTGTTATCATTGAGATTGAGAAAAGATAAAGGTTCGTATACATTCGTAATAAACTCATGTTTTCCCCTCTTATTCAAATAGTCTGGCTTGTACTTATACTTTACAAAAGTATTATCCGTAACCTGTATTGGCATATAGTCACGACACCAATAATCTGCAGTCTTACACAAAACATCTACATGTATCTGATAGTCTTGTAAGACAGACTTCACCGCTTCGTACAATTGCCTATAATCATTGGCCAAATGAGCCGAGAAGTATACACTGTTGGTTTGACTTGATAATATCATACCCTTCTTGCTTTTAGTAAGTTTGTTAGCAGATGATAAGGTTCTTTTCGATAGTATCGCCATGGTCGGGTATCTTTCTCTGGTGACTTTATAGAGGTTTGATTTCCATTGTTATCAATGACGAATTTATTAATATTAATGCGTGAGGCTGCTACAGAACAAAAAATGATGGCAGTATTTGTAATTCTGGTAACCATTCCATTTGGATAGCCGACTTTAATGTATCATTGTCTGGCTCCATAAACTGGAGATAGTCATAAATATACGAGCTTGCCATCCTCTTATCTCTATTTAAATTTGCTTTATTACTTTGCTCATTTCTATCAACGACATTAAAGGTTTTGATTAGAATGGATGCGCGATATTCGCCTTCTTTCTCAAAAGTAATATCCAGACCAAATTTATGCAAATAGAAACTTCCTATTTTCAAATATGGTGTATTCACAGTTCTATAATCTGCATCATCTAATTTATTTCGATGAAACATAACAGGATCATGAACAAACTCTTGATTAGCCGACTTCTCTACATGAAAAATAAAAATTCTATAGAATGGGCATAAATCTCAAATCTCCTGTTTATTAACAAAAAATCCACCAAATAATAAGGTGTCTGCTACCATGGAAAATTGTTCTTCTAATAGTTTCTCTCCTATTAAATTTCTTAAACAATCAGGGATTTACTTCAACATTATGCTGAAACTGTTTTTAATGCAAGCAATAAATTCGTTTCCATATTTCTATTCTATAATTTCCCAGAAGCCACTTTTATCCGAGCCGACTCTACGAAGATACTTGCCACGCATAAATTCAATATTACGCATGATTGTACTACCACTCAATCCCTATAATAGAAGCCATTTCTTCCTTTGTAATATAAGGGTTTTCTACCATCAGTCGTAAAAATAGAGATACGGTTCGCTGTAAGTTTATCCCCCTGTTTGACTGCTTTTGCTATTAATCTATCTATAGTATCATTGGAATTTACAGTTGCATTTTCGGCATTTACAGTCGTGTTTTGAGCATTTACAGTATCTTTTGGACTATTTGCAGTTGCATTTACAGTTGCATTCTTGGTATTTACAGTCGCATTGCCATTGGTTATAGGCCGATGTATAACTTTGGGAACTGTAATTTTAAGGATAAAAATCATCCAAATGATATGTAGGGATTGGCGACCTATTAGCTTCCAACTCTCTACACACACGATCCACACCCTCACCAAATTCTTTCACAAAGTCGTACGCTTTGAGGAATTGGGCAATTTTTGGATTGCGAGAGAAATGTGTATGACGGATATTAGAGGGCTTGACCATTCCAGGTAATCTGCCCGGAGACTCGAACACAAGCCGATCATCAAGCATTTTGATTTGAATTTCCGTGCCCTTGATATTGTAAGCACGGTGGCAGCAAGCGTTGACAACCATCTCTTGAATCACAAACTTAGGGTAATCTCTATGGGTCACGAACCGACCATGCTGCCCAAGGAATGTATGTTCCTCTACTTGGGTTTCAAGATAAGCTATCGTGGCTTTTTACTTGGTCAAGTATCGTTCCTTCAAAAGTTACGTCTTTAATGACATTCATCTCTGCGCCCACCCGCTCCTCTGTACCCTTGTATCGGATAAAGCGAGTACGCCCACGAGGAAAGAACTTCTGTGGATATTTACCAAACAACAGAATACAAGCCACACTAACTTGTTCTTCTCCCTTTGTATTGGTAGTCAAGAAACCATTATTCTCTTGTAGATATTGCTTGGGCGATTTGGTATAACCAATCAATTCTGTATATCTTTCGACAGCAGCCATATCAATATCATCTGCCGTAGCACCATACACAGCTGTATCTTCATAGTAGCGTTCTCCCTTATCGTACATCAACTGTATGCGTTCTTCAAAAGACAACTTCCTACTTTTTGTCGCCAACACGCATAAAAAGCTTCATCGGCTTGATTAGCATGCAATTCAGAGCTGGCAGGAATATGCATCAATAAAATATGATTTTCGTTCCCATCCTTGTCCGTGCATGGTAACAACTCGCTGGTAATAGATACAGTTGGGTTACAGAAATCCAAAGGAGCACGCAGCAGCTCATTCAACTTTTCCGTATGCTGGTCAACCCCCTCTATCTTTCTCGTCTTATCAGACACACCAACAGCAATATCACCACCATCAGCATTAGCAAATGCCACGATGGTAATAGCCAATGCTTTCGGATCAATTTGAATGCTTTTGCAGTCAAAGGTTTGGTCTTCCTTGCGAGATAATATTCTGTATAACCATTACTTGATCTTTTTACGCTAATATACAATATTTTCTATAATCTGACATCGAAGTCGTCTTGACTTTTAATTTTTTTCTATAAATTGAGAGGAGTTTGTTGTCTTTGCGCTACTAAAAACAAGATAAACACTCCTCTCATGTAGGAAGTACTGGACAAAGATACAATAAAAATCTGAGATCTTGCCATATTTGTCGGTGGCAAAAACGCGGTTATGTTACAAAAAGTGACCTGGTGGAGGTCATTCAGTGCATTCTCTACAAGTTGAAAAACGGGCTGTCAGTGGCACATACTTCCCGTTTCAGCCATCTTCACGGGGAGGGTTTTTGAGCTACAAGAGCGTGTATGCCCATTTCCGCAAGTGGTCGAGGAACGGTGAATGGGAGAAGGTGTGGGGCATCGTTTTGCACCGTTATAGGTCTTTCTTGGACATGTCCAGTGTGGAATTGGACGGCAGCCACACCACCGCCCTTCGTGGTTGGGAGTGCTGTGGCTATCAAGTACGCAAGAAAAGGAAGACGACCAATTTCTGGATTTATGGCCTGTGCGAGGTCTAAAAGCATCATGTTATATGAACATTTCGGCAGACCAAATGGGCTAATCCAAGCCTGTCTCAACCCAAATTGGGCATTCGAGCCGGCATGCTAAGGAACTGTTAAAACGGTAAACGTATTTTTACAAAAACGCGTTTTTTTGAGCCGAATCATTCTAGAAAAAACACCTTGAAAAAAACCCATATAAAAATGCGCCCTAAGTGATAAAAAAACAGCAGCAAACATTGCGTGCTTTTCCCTCAACTTTTTTGCCATTTACTATGCTTTTTGCATTTCTCTTTGAAGAAAAATTTGTGTCAGAATTGCATCCGTAACAACAAAAAAATGCTGGTCAAAACGCTTGTTTTTGCATTGCATTTAGCATCAAAACGCATTGCATTTAGCACCAAAATGCACTGCAATTTGCACCAAAACGCAAGGCTTTTAGCACCAAAGCGCAGACAAAAGACATGAAAATCGGATGTAAAGGGTTGTTTATAAGTAAGTTAGCTCTTAAAGACAAAAAAAGCGGCTTGGCGGCTTTTGGCGGAGCACTTGGTTGTGCCCTGCGCCCCAATTGTATGCTAAAAAGGCCGTGTTTTGCGCTTTGTTTCTCGCAAACACTTGTAAATCAGATTGTTATAAAGTTTAAAAATACGCGCCAAATTTTGCCCCACGCCCAAAGATTTTACGGCGAGGGCACTCACAATGTTAAAGCTTGGTACAAATATTTTACATTCTCAGGATTGCTGTTCCGCACCATTGAATGGTTTTAGCGTTAAACCCAAGTGGGTTTATTATAGCCCGTACCGGTTTTGTTCGATTGTCGGCACGTTGCCTGTCTTATCACCCCTTGCTCTTTGAGAGGGGTTGGGGCGTAGGCTGATAATTCTTCACCATCATTTCCCAGCATAGCTTCAACCAAACGATAAGGCAAGGCAGGGCTTTGAGCGAGTAGGCTTGGATGTATTCGCGCTTGATGGCGCGCGGATAAAGGTCGGACGAGCCCATGCTCGACAGCAAGAAAACGAAGACAAGCAGCCAAATGTCGGCCTTGCCACGCTGCCAAGGGGCTGCAAAATACCATACGCACACGCCGCTAAGGGCGATGATGTACGAGCTAGACTCGCTCCCCGTACTGAAAAGCACCGTGAAGAGCAGCACCGAAGCAAGCAAAGTCATGCGGAAACCCTCGTTGCGCCATTCTTTAAAACGCAGGTAGGGCAGGGCGAAAAGCACAAGGGCAGGGGCTAAAATTAGTAAGTCGCTGTATTGGGGTTGCCCAACACGCGCCTAACCATGCCCAATGCCGAGATGTTTTGCGCCACCGAGGCCAGGTTTTCGCCGTTTTTTTCTCCATCAGGCACACATACCAAGCATGGTATTGCCCCACCACATAGGCGGGACTGCTAATAATCATTGGTGCCACGAATAACACAACACCCCAGAACAACAACGACAGCACGAACTTGCCCTTATGCCGGGAGAAGAAGAAAAAGGCCAAACCAACGATGCCATAGAGTTTAACAAAGGTGCCTAGAACGATGAGGCAGGCCGCCCAAAAGTCGCGCTCTTTCTCTATCAAGGCGTAACTGGCAATGATAATGGCAGCAATGGCGATGTTGAATTGCTGCATGAAAAGCGATGTGAGCAGAGTTTCGCTGCAAAAACCAAAGCACAAACATCTGTTGCCAACTGCTAAACGTGCTGCGCGTAACCGCAAAAATAGAGGGTTAGCGAGAGGGCGATGCACCAGAATACCAAGCCCAAGGGGATGGGCATGAGTGCGAAGGGAGCAATCACAAGCGAGAAAAAAACGGACCGTAATGGTTTACGTCGAAGTATTCGGCTGGATAGCTTTCGTAAAGAGATGTGCCTTGCACGGTGTGCCAAAACACACCTCGGAAGATGCGGTAATTGTTGTCGGTGCGATTATATTTTTAGAAGAGCAGCAAGCACAGAGAGGGCTAACCACAGCCAAAGAATGGTGCGGCGATCGCGAAAAAAAGAGGTTTGGTAAATAACGATTTAGCTTTTTGTTGCAATGGTTGTGTACATGTTGTGCGAGTTTTTGAGATAGTAAGTTTTTTTGAGTTTTTTTAGTTGATGCGTTTACGAGTTGGCGAGTTTTTAGTTGATGTTTTTGAGGTTTATGAGTTGGTGTGCCTTACCCACTCATAAACACACCCGTTCAAACCACCATTCTCCACACTGTGGCGATGAGCATTGTTACCACCACACCCAGCACAAGGGGCAGCAAAGTGGCCACAGTGGTCCATTTAAGGCTCTTTGTTTCTTTATAGATGGTGTAAATAGTGGTAGAACAAGGATGGTGTAAGAGGCAGAACACCATGAGGCAAACGGCTGTTAGCACGTTCCATCCGCCCAACAGCAGTATTTGTTTGGTTTGTTGTTCGGTGCCTTCCATCAGCACGCCAGCTGCGCCCATGTCGCTTTGTCCCAACACAAGCATCGTCAGCATCATTACCGTTGGTATAACAATCTCGTTGGCGGGAATGGCCAACACGTAGGCAAGAAGTATCACGCCGTTCAGCCCCATCAGCCATCCGGGCTTGTCGAGTAGCGATATAAGGTGCTGGGCAATGGTGGCATCGGCCACGTGGATGTTGCAGCAAAGCCATATCAATGCGCCTGCCGGGGCGGCAAACACAAGGGCACGCCACAGCACAATCAGTGTGCGGTCGATGATAGAGGTGTAAAGCGTTTGCCAAAAACTGGGGCGGACGATAGGGTGGAAGTTCGAGATGGAAGGTGGAAACCTCGCCGCGAAGGATGGTTCGCGACAGCAGCCACGAACTGCCGAACATGAAACCAACGCCCATAAGCACCACCGTCATCACCGCTACCAGCGAAACCATGCTGCTATATCGTGCAGGAACGGCTGCGCCGATAAACAGCGTGGCCAACAATATCTGTGTGGGCCAGCGGCCATTGCATAGCGAAAAGTTGTTGGTGATGATGGCAATGAGCCGTTCGCGTTGGCTGTCGATGATGCGTGTAGACACTACGCCGGCCGCATTGCAGCCAAAACCCATGCTCATGGTTAGGGCCTGCTTGCCGTGCGCGCCCGAACGGCGAAACAATTCGTCGAGATTGAAGGCCACGCGAGGCAGATAGCCGAAATCTTCGAGCAAGGTGAAGAGGGGGAAGAAAATGGCCATAGGCGGCAACATCACCGATACCACCCATGCCGTGGCCAGGTAAACGCCATCTGCAAGCAAACCCGTGAGCCACCACGGGGCGTGCATAGACACGAAAGCATCGTGTATGGCTGGGTGCATGATGCCCACCAACAGTTGGTTGAGCCAGTCGGAGGGATAGTTAGAGCCGATGATGGTGAGCCAAAACACGCCACACAGCAAGGCCAACATGATGGGGAAACCCCAGATGCGGTGGGTTAGTATGCGGTCGAGTTTAACGTCTAGCGGCAGCCGTCCGCGTTGGTTGCCCTGCGTAACCACCTCGCTGCAAATCTGTCCCGCTTGTGTGTAGATGTCTTCCACCCACAGGTCGTGGAAGTTACTGCCTATTTCGAGCAGCAATTTTTCGGCAAGTGCGTTCAGTTCGGCGTTTCCGAAACGCTCTTTCACGCTTGTGTCGCCCTCGATTAGCCTGAAAGCAATCCACTCGGCGTTGGAAATGTCGGGGTGTGTCTCGGCTATTTTGCGCGCCAACTCCTTGACATGCTGCGCGGCATGTGGCGGAAGGTTGGTAGAGCGGTGGGGTTTGCACTGGTATTCGCCCACTGCCACTTGTCGCATGCTTTCCAATAGGCGGTCGATGCCTTGTCCCGAGCGAGCCGAAGCACCCACCACGGGAATGCCCAGACGTCGCGAAAGCGCATTCAGATTGATGTCTATCTTGTTGCGTTTAGCCTCGTCGAGCAGGTTAACACACAGCACCGCCTTATCCGTAATCTGCAAAACCTGCAGAATAAGGTTCATGTTGCGTTCCAGTCGTGTGGCATCGGCCACCATAACCGTAACGTCGGGTTGACCAAAGAGAATAAAGTCGCGTGCAATTTCCTCGTCTTCCGAAGTAGACGAGAGCGAGTAAGTGCCAGGCAGGTCTACAATTCTGTAGGTATCTTTTTGATAAGCGAAGTAGCCTTCAGCCTTACCCACCGTTTTTCCAGGCCAGTTTCCGGTGTGCTGTTTCAGTCCTGTGAGGGCGTTAAACACTGTGCTTTTTGCCCGTGTTGAGGGTTACCAGCCAGTGCCACAACGAAGCGTTCGCCACCCGCTTGAGCCCCATGTCGTTGTAAAGTGTGCATGGCCGCTTTAGGGCAAGCGTCGCACGGAGATGTATTTTTGTTTGTTGGGCATAGTTGTCATTGTTGTTAGGTGTACGGCCGTTTGTAGCAAATAGTTGCTTTTTTTGTGCCGTGGCCATCTGCAAAGTTACCATTTTTATGGCAATTAGCATGCTGCTTCGAGTGTCTGTTTTGTGTCAATACCTAGCAAAGGGGATAGCAAAAAGCAGTTGAAGGAGTGGGTAATTGTGGCGCTTAGTGCAAGATGAATGGGCTAATATTACGGCTCAATTGGTTGGAATGCCCTATTTTTGAAGATGTATATAAAAATAGTTGTTGCATTTTTACGTGATGTGATTTTTTTATATTTGCAAGCACATCATTAAAACATAATAGATGCAATGATGTTACTAAACAAATGTGAAACTTAAAAGTAAGGAAGATGGATGCAAGAGGTAAAACAATCTATGCTTGTTTGACGGTGTTGATATTTGTGGCTTGGTTTGTAGCCTCAACCCTTGTGATGAATTTTAGCAAGCAAGTGCCAGGTTCGTCTGCTATGGTGTTCTGTGTGGTGGCTTATCTAATAGAGAGAATTTTTTCGAAAAACAAAGAACAGAAGGTGATGTTACACAGCTTTTTGTTTGTCTTTACGCTGTTGTTCGTAAAGCAAGCAATGCAAATGGACCTTAAGCCCTTACTTCCAACGTATGGATGGATGGTTGTGGGAATGGTTATTGTTTGTGGCATTAGCTTTATTGCGCGTAAAACAAAGCTCATAAATACAGAGGAAACACCTAATAAGGGCGACGAAAACGCAGACTAATAGCCCACTTAGGCGCAAGAAACGCTTTTTTGTAGATTTTCAACAACGTGAAATAAAATAAGAAACGATGAGTAAAAACTTGAAAAGGGTGTATCTAACACTTGCTATTGCTTTATTAATTGGCATGGGCTTATACACCTATCTCAACCATATACCCAAGGCCGAAGCCTTTGGTTACGAGAGTATGGTGTTTTGTATTTTGGGTTATCTAGCGTATAGACCCTTTAGCAAGCAAGACGAATTTCGGGTAATTGTGTTTACCTTTCTTACGATGGCCCTACTTAGAGGTACAGCGTTATTACCCCAATTTAGTTTTAACAACATGATAATAACTTGGGGATGGTGTGTGCTTGGGTTAATCGTGGTGTGCCTAATTAGCTTTGTTGCACGCAAAACAAATCTCATAAAGGAGTAGGGATTGGCACAATCGCCACACCAACAACTAGTTTGGCGCATACGTTAAGAGTTGGTTTGTAGCCCTTGGCCTACAAGCCATTGGGAGAGATGCTGCCTATTGCCGTTAAGTGGCAGGTGTTTCACCCTCTTTTTGCACCAGCACAAACTTAGCTTGTTCGTGTCTTAAAGCGATGGCCGACCCGCGAACAACATAAGCAATGGGGTTGCCCATCGGGCTAGCCATATCAATGCTCACCACACTACCTTTAACAAATCCCAAGTCGAGCAGGCGTCGGCGAAGCGCTCCACGACAAGCAGGCGACAAAGCCACGATGCGTGCTTGCTCTCCCTGCCTGCAGATGAATGAGTCGTTGGGCGTTGGCTTCGGGTAGATTTTCGGCTTCGGCTTTGCTAACAGGCTGCATGTTGATGGCTTCGAGCGCAGTGAGGGGAAGCGAGAAGCGTTCGCCCTCGTAGTTGAACATGATGGCGAGGTTGTCTATATGCGTGATATAGATGAGCGAATTTTTGGATAATCCCTTTTCGGTGATAAGCCTAAAGAGTTGTTTATCATCGTCTTCCACATGCGTTATGCGCCACCACGAGTAAGCTTCCACAGGTAGGCCACACTCGTAGTTATCAATAATGGCCAGCGAGGGCGTGGGGATGGGGTCGCCATGAGGGTCGAAGAGGGGTTGCCCAGCAACGAAGCGATGCGCTCTTGTTCATCGGGAGTGATGCGATGTTCCATGCGGTGTGCCCGTTCGTGCCATTCGGAAGGGTCGTAACCCGAGTGTTCGGCCAGGTATTGTTCGTAGATGCGGTGTGCGCGGATAAGGCGAAGGGCGTGCAAGCGTCCCTTTTCGGTGAGTGTGAGCATGTCGTTGGCGGCTAGTTCGCCAGCCAAAATCAGAGCACCTACAATGTTGTTCATACCCTCACGGTTGGTGTTGAGGTCTGTTGCAGCCTCGTCAATCTGTTGTCGGGCAATAGATTCGTTGCGTTCGTATAAGTATTTAGGGAAGTCTTCTTGCAGTTCTTTGCTTCCCATACGGTTGTTGTGGCCAAGCAAACCCTTTGTAGCTTGCCACCATAGGCTTATGTTGTTTGTGGTTGTTGCCATGATTGAGTCTCCTTTTATCTTTATCGTAGGCGAGTTGGTAAGTAAATTTTCACGTATAAAACAAGCCTTTGACTTAATGTTTATACTCCTAAACGCCTTTAGAACCTCCTCCCTACAATGGGTCTACATCGTAGAACACGTGCAGGGTGGCGTATTTTTATCTTTCATCATTTCTTTATGGGCGTAGTGCAAACATTGTCTAACTTGTTCGCCACTAAGTGAAGGTTCGAGTTTTAATACCAATTTGCGAATGTGTAGCGACTTAATACGGGCCACAGCAGGCTTGTCCGGCCCTAGAAGTCGGTCGGAAAAAAACTGTCGTAATCGGCTACCCAGTTCAATTCCAGCTGTTTCGGCCACCTGTTCTTTGCTATGTTTGAGATAGATATACACCAAGCGATAAAACGGTGGGTATTTAAACAGGCGTCGTTCTTCGAGCAAGTCGGTATAAAAACGCTTGGTAATCGTTGCGCACCACCTGTCCAATGACGGGTAGCTCGGGTGAGGTTGTTTGTAGCAAAACCAGTCCGCGCTTACCCTTTCTGCCAGCCCTTCCGCTCACTTGAGCCATCATGGTGAATGCCTGTTCGTAGGCTCTGAAGTCGGGATAGTTAAGCATCGCATCCGCATTAAGAATGCCCACCACGCTCACTTTGTCGAAATCCAGTCCCTTAGTAACCATCTGTGTGCCGATAAGCACATTGGTTTTACCCAGCGAAAAGTCTTGAATGATACGTTCGTAAGCGTTTTTTTAGTGCGTGTGGTGTCTAGGTCCATGCGTGCAATTTTAGCATCGGGGAACAACTGTTCAAACAAGTCTTCAACCTTTTTCGGTGCCATAACCGCGCCCCCTTAAGTTGGTTTTCGTTGCAGTTGGGGGCATTGCGAAGGCACGGCATAAGTAAAGCCGCAGTAGTGGCAAGAGAGCTGATTCATGTTCTTATGCAGCGTTAGCGACACATCGCAATTATCGCATTTAGGCACCCATCCGCAGGTGTGGCATTCAACCATAGGAGCAAAACCGCGTCTATTTTGGAACAAGATAACCTGTTCGCCGTGTTCGAGCGCCGTGCGTACGGCAGAGAGAAGGGCAGGCGAAAAAAAGGTCCATTCATCATTTTTTTCGGCGGCGAAGGTCTCTCACATCCACCACTTTAATTTCGGGTAGGGCAATATCTTTGTAGCGCGTTTGCAGCTGCACCAGTCCGTACTTTCCCGTTTGGGCATTGAAAAACGATTCGGTTGAGGGCGTTGCCGTGCCCAAAAGCGTTTGCGCGCCGTAATAGCTTGCCAGCATGATTGCGGCCGAACGCGCGTGATAACGAGGTGCAGGGTCTTGTTGTTTGAAACTACCCTCATGTTCTTCGTCGATGATAACCAATCCCAAACGTTGAAAGGGCAAAAACACCGCGCTTCTTGCGCCCAGTATCACTCGTAAGGCGATGTCGAAAGTTGTTTTTCCAAATCTCAACCCTTTCGGCATCGCTGTATCGCGAATGGTAGATACCCAGTTTATTACCAAACACCCGTTTGAGTCTCGACGTCATTTGCACGGTTAAAAGCAATCTCGGGAAGAAGGTAAAGCACTTGTTTTTTTTCTTTCAGCGCCTTATTAATAAGGTGTATATACACTTCGGTTTTTACCGCTAGATGTAACGCCATGCAAAAAGCACCACGCGTTTTTAAGAAACTGGAACACAATGTTGTTGTAAGCTTCTTGTTGTGCTTGGCTTAGCGTTTTGGGTTTTTCGGATGGTTCGGCATCGCTATTGTTGAGGCGTCCCACCTCTTTATGATATTCTCTAAGCAGTCCACGGTTGATCAAAGCCTTGATGATGGCGCTGCTAGCACCACTAACGTTCATTAGTTCCACACGTGTAATCTCGGCCACGGGCAGCTGCGTTAGATTGTTTTCGATAGTGTCCCAATGGCTCAAGTGCAAGAAGTGGGTGAAGGCTTTAAGCTGTTGAGTGGCGTTTTTCAGCATATCGAGAGCGATGGCCAGCGCCTTATCGTTTTGAAAATTGTCTGACAAGGCCACATAGACCTCGGTTTTTGGTTGCCATCCCTCATCATCTTTCAGTCCTGCAGGCAATGCTGCAGTGTACACATCTCCAATAGGAGCCATATAATATTGAGCAATCCACTTCCAGAGGTCGAGCTGTTGAGGCAGCAACATGGGCATAGCGTCAACCACTTGCAGCACCTGTTTGGTTTCGAAAGCAGGTTTATCGTCGTGCATTCTCACCACCATCGCCGTGCAAGTTTTTTTGATGCGCCGAAGGGAACAAGCACGCGAATACCCAGCTTTTACGCCGCTACTCATATCGCTGGATATGGCATAAGTGAAGAAACCGTCGAGGGTCGGGGCAATATAACATCTACATATCGCATGGGCAAAGCCGTGAATGGGGTTTGAGTTGTTGTGTGTGCACGTTATGATGGTGTGGTTTTTGCGAGCCAATTGATAGGCTCGGTCTAACCAAACGCAAAGTTACAACTATTTATTTTTAACCAGCTAAGGGGAGGACTAAGTTTTTCGTAATGGTGACTTTAGGGGTTGGAATAAACGCTGTTTTGGTTTCTCGTGGCATTCAATAGGGGTAAATCTGTCCTTGACGTAGACGCAAAAAGATTTTTTTAGCGTAATGGATTTTTTTAGTATGAAATATTAGTTCTTTTTTTAGAAGCATTTAAAAAAACACTTCGCAAAAAAATGTAAATCTGTCATCAAAAATCGCCCATTTCATCGGTAAAACGATGCTTTTGGAAGACCAATGGCGCAATTGATATTAAAGTTATAATGTACGAAAAAAAGCTATTAAAATGTATGTTTTTACTAGTAAGAGATTTTGAAAAAAACGCCTAACTTTGCCATTGAAATAATCAAACAGCCATAAGCGGCTTAGACAAACCTTAAACTTGACGCCGAAAAAGCTTTATGCAATAACAAACGTGAGGCAAACAACACAAAAGGTAAGTCAAAAAGGAATAGCGAAACATAACCCTTATATAAAAAGGACGAAAAAAGAGGGAAAGGCTGCGAGCGAGTGGTCATCCCACGTCAACAAGGCAACACATAAGAGGAACAAAACCTCAAAAAGTGAAACCTGAAATAACGTAAACACAATAACTGCAAGAATACAACATCAGAAAGTCAACATTGTGATAGAAAATAGAGTGACAACATATTTTTCATGAATACGTTGTGAAACGGTAGGTTGATAAACTGGATTTGACTTTAAAGACGCAATGAGGTAAACGTTGTGAGACGTGAGTCCTCAGATAGGGAAAAGTAGGTCGAACGACCGAAGATCGCATCATTGGTGGATTTGAATAGTATGTTTAGTTTTGTTTTTTCTGCCAGCGGTCTTCCTTTCCCTGTTGTTTAAGAGTTGGAGGATGGATGTTTTGAAGCCTGTTTGTGTAAGTTATGGTTAGCATTATGCATTCGTTCAGACACTCATTAGTGTAAAAACAGAAACGGTAGTTGTTAAACAGCGGGAGTTACTTCTCGTCTATCTGCCAACTTTTTAACTATATCCAGCACTGTTGTCGATAAAACGCAATGTAATGACTGCCTAAAAGGTAACAAACCGCGATGTTGAAGGCTAGAAAGACGCGCAAAGCAGTATTCAAAGCCTAGAAATGCAGTGATACATCACGATATAACGGCAGCGACAAAGGGTCGTTAGCTGTTGAGAAGAACAAGTTCATGTGCGGGAATAGGAGGCCAAGGCATGTAGAATACAACATTTTCTTTCGAATTATCTAGAACTCACTAACCCCCGAATACGAACATCACCTTATCTAAGGCTTACCTCCGCAGCCTTGTTCTTTCTCAATGAGGCAACCAGAGATAAGAATGGCAGCCAAGAGCAATGGCGATAAGTCAGCTCATCGCATAAACAAACAATAGACAATGAAGTGAACCCATAAATAAAATGTTTTTCATAACCTACTATGAGGCAAGGCGTGAGCCTATCCCCCTAGTTCTAAGCCAACAATTGGTATTTAGGGTAACCTAAAATGTAATGTAGGAAGTTGTGGCTAAAAGACTTTAGATTGGAATTACATCCTTTTTTTGGTGTCAAAACCCCAAATGTACATCAAGACGCCACGTAAAAACAGTAAGAAAAATCAGTGGCGAAAGCGTTTTAAAACCAGTCTTAAGCAAAAGGACATTAGCTTAGTCTAAGGTATAAAGTTAAATTGTTGGTTGGAGTCGGGCATCCGTTGATGGATGTTCGGCTCCATTCTTATTTAGCTCTACCCATAATCAGCCTCGCCATTATCCTTGCATCATGAAGTCCAAAGCAATAAAACCTAGCCTTTGAAGCATCGCGTTGAGCCTTTCTCGCGCTTGCGTACATTTGTTAATCATTCTTTTGCATCGCTATTTTTTTGTGGCAGCCACACAATATATCCGTTATACACACGTTATAGGATACGTGTTGAAACGTTTAACCATCATTACGCTGTGGCTGGTTCTGGGCTTTTTGTGAGGCCAGTGCCCAGTACGATGCGACCTTTTCGCATTACTTCGACCTCGAACCCACGTTCAATCCTGCAGCAGTGGGTAAGCAGTCGAAGCTCAATGTGGCAGGTGCTTACGCCATGAATATGGCCGGATTTGAAAACCATCCGCGAACAATGGTGCTCGTGGCAGATATGCCTTTCGCCTTTGCGGGTAGGCAACACGGCGCTGGTTTGCAGCTGATGAACGATCAGTTGGGTGTTTTTCAGCACCAACGCATCGCGCTGCAATATGCCTATAAGCTTAAGTTGGGGCGTTCGATATTGGGCGTGGGTTTGCAAGGAGCACTAATTTTGGAGACCATAGACGGCACAAAGCTCGACCCAGCCGATGCCAACGACCGCGCTTTGCCCACAACGCAAGAGACGGGAAACGGCATCGACCTCGGTGCAGGACTATATTTCATGGCTCCATCGTGGTATGTAGGGCTGTCGGCACAACATCTAAACGCGCCAACTGTAGAACTGGGCGAACGTCACGAGCTGTCAATCGCCCCCACATATTATCTAACTGGCGGATGCAATATATCGTTGCATAATCCGTTTGTAAAGGTAAAACCCTCGGCGTTGGTGCGAACAGATGGCTCTAATTATCGGGCCGACATCACAGCACGCGTGGAATACACCAACGAGAAACGTTTGTTGTATGCCGCATTGAGCTATTCGCCCACTATTTCGATAACGGGCATGATTGGTGGACGCTTCCATGGTGTGGTGTTGGGCTATAGTTACGAGATGTACACCACAGCCATAAAGCCCGGAAATGGCAGTCACGAACTCTTCGTTGGCTTTCAACAAGAACTGAATTTTGTAAAAAAAGGAAAGAATAAACATAAAAGCGTAAGACTATTATAGGCACATCCCGCAATGCAAAGCTATTGCACAAAGGGCGGTTTGCCAGCGAAAGGCATACTAGATGAACGTGCTACGTGTTGATTGGATAAAACAGATGATGAAGAAAAAAAGGCAATTCGTGTTGGCGCTGTGCGCCTTAAGCCTGTCGCTGGCAGTTTCAGGATGCTTCGGCGGTAAGGGAATATCTGCTACGGGACGCGGTGGAGAAGTGGTTGGTGTGGGCTCGAGCAGGAGCTTCGCCGAGCCAACACCCTACGGAATGACCCGAGTGGGACGTGGATACCTCAAAATGGGCATCGAAAATGGTGACAGCTTGTGGGGCAAAAACACTCCCGTTAAAGATGTTTCGGTGGATGGTTTCTGGATGGACGAAACCGAAGTAACCAACTCGAAGTATAAACAATTCGTGAATTGGGTGCGTGATAGCATCCTTAGAACACGTTTGGCCGACCCCGCTTACGGAGGAGACGAAACCTATATGATTACCGAAGATAAGGACGGAAATGCCATTCGACCACAAGTGAACTGGAAAAAGCCCTTACCACGTAAACCCAACGAAGACGAACAACGTGCCATCGAAAGCTTGTATGTCACTAATCCCGTTACTGGAGAGAAACTGCTCGACTATCGTCAGCTTAACTATCGCTACGAGATTTACGACTATACCACCGCGGCCTTGCGTAAAAACCGCATCTTGCCACAAGAAAGAAACCTCAATACCGACCGCACTGTCGACCCCGATGAAGAGGTGATGATATCTAAAGACACGGCTTATGTCGATGATAGTGGCAACATCGTGAGCGAAACAATTAACCGTCCGCTCTCTGGTCCGTGGGACTTTCTTAACACTTATATCGTGAATGTGTACCCCGACACTACTTGTTGGGTGAACGATTTCACCAATTCGGATAACGAAGTTTATCTTCGTAACTACTTTAGTAACCCCGCTTACAACGATTATCCCGTTGTGGGGGTTACCTGGGAACAGGCAAATGCCTTCTGTGCATGGCGCACCGACTATCTGCTTAAGGGGCTCGGACCCGTGGCTCGCTTTGTGCAACGCTACCGATTACCTACCGAAGCCGAGTGGGAATACGCTGCGCGTGGCAAGGCCGGAACAGAATTTCCCTGGGAAAATACTAACGTAAAGAATGGCCAAGGATGCTTCTATGCCAATTTTAAACCCGACCGAGGAGACTATACTCAAGATGGAAACCTCATAACAAGCAGGGTGGGGGCTTATCAAAGCAATAGCAACGGACTGTATGATATGGCTGGTAACGTGGCCGAATGGACAAGTACTATCTATACCGAGGCCGGTGTGGGGGCTATGAACGACCTCAATCCGCAGTTAGATTATAAGGCTGCTAAGGAAGACCCCTACCGTTTAAAGAAAAAGTGTGAGGGGTGGCTCGTGGAAAGACCCCGAATCCTATATCAGAAGTGCGTGGCGAAGCTGGGAATATCAAAACCAACCGCGCGCATACATCGGCTTCCGATGCGTAAGAAGCTTGGCTACAACAGCCACTGGCAAACCTCAAAAGCAAAAAAGCAAATGACATCCTACAGTAAATACAACATTGTCTATCGTCTACAAAAAGTGGATGGATAGCGTTCCAGGACAAACGTTCCTCAACTATGCTTATAGCTGGGGCGCGTCTATCGTTATCCTTGGCACCCTTTTTAAACTAACCCACTTGCCTGGGGCTAACCTCATGCTCTTCTTTGGTATGGGAACAGAGGTTGTTGTGTTCTTCCTTTCGGCCTTTGATAGGCCTTTCGATAAAACGGCCGACGGCATGGACTTGCCTTCGCACGTGTCGGAAGAATATCTCGATGCCAACGAAAGCAAGGTTGCTAACAACGTTGCGCCAAATCAAACGCATACAAACGGCACCCAACAACAGGTAAACAGCGCCCAACAACAGGTTAATACTCCCCTGCAACAAGCTAACGACGCTGTGGCTACAACGGTTGGAGCGCCTAATGTTGCACAAAGTTCGCCTGCAATGGTTGAGGCTACACCCGCAATGGCTGCTCCACAAGCGTCACCAATGCTGGGAACTGTAGACGTGGCCGAGGCAACAAGCCGTTATATCGACGAACTGAACAAGCTTACCGAGACGCTTGAAAAGGTTAGTCAGCAAAGCGCACGCCTCACAAGAGACAGCGAAGAGATGGAAAAACCTTAACCGAACGCTCACCGGTATTAGCAAAGTTTACGAAATGCAGCTCAAGAGTGCCAGTCAACAGATTGGTACTATCGACCAGATAAACGACCAAAGCCGACGCATGGCGCAACAGATTGAACAGCTAAACGCCATCTATGCCCGTATGATTGAGGCTATGACGGTGAACATGAAGATGCAAAACCCATAACCCAACGGCAGATGGCAATAAAGAAAAAGGCCCATATCTCCGCGCCAAAAGATGATTAATCTGCTCTATGTGGTGCTCATGGCGATGCTGGCTCTCAACGTTTCTACCGAGGTGCTCGAGGGCTTCTCGGTGGTAGAAGATAGTCTTAAGCGCACCATTGCTGGCTCTACCAAGCAGAATAATGCACTTTACGACGTGTTCGCGCATCAGTTAAAGAGTAATCCCGAGAAGGTGAAAGCATGGTTTACTAAAGCCGAAGGGGTGCGAAAAGCTAGCGACTCGCTCTTCAATTTTGTGCAACAGCTTAAGGTGGATATCGTTCGCGAAGCCGATGGTAGTGATGCCGATGTGCGCAACATCGTGAACAAAGAAAATCTTGAAGCTGCTAGTCATGTGATGCTTGCTCCCATCGAGGGTAAGGGCCGAAAACTTTTCGAGGGCATAAACGCCTATCGCAACTATATCCTCAAGATGATTAACGACCCCACACAGCGAGACATCATCGCCCAAAACCTCTCTACCGAGATACCCAAAGGCAAACGCTCGATGGGTAAAAACTGGCAAGAATACATGTTTGAGAGCATGCCTGTGTCGGCCGCTGTTACGCTTTTGTCGAAACTGCAAAGCGATATACGCTACGCCGAAGGGGAAGTGCTGCACACGTTAGTGACCAATATCGACATGAAAGATATTCGAGTGAACAAGCTCGATGCCTTTGTGATACCCGAAAAAACTACGCTTTACCCTGGCGAAACGTTCTCGGCTAGTATCGTTATGGCCGCAGTAGACTCTACTCAGCAGCCCGACATCTATATAAATGGTGCACGCGTGAACCTCAAGAATGGCAAATACGCCTTCACAGCAGGTGGAGTGGGGCAGCACTCGTTTGGTGGATATATCACCATGCGCAACGGTTCGGGCGAGGTGTTGCGTCGAAATTTCCTCCAAAAAATACGAGGTCGTGGCTATGCCTACAGCCGCAACGGTGGCTGCCGACTTGATGAATGTGCTCTATGCAGGATACACCAACCCCTATGAGTGTTAGCGTTTCGGGTATTCCACAAAATGCTATTAGCATGACCATGACGGGCGGAACGCTCACCAATAAAAGGCAACGGGCATTATGTGGCCGTGCCTTCGGCCGTGGGACGCGACGTTACTTTCAACATAACTGCCAACGATAAGGGTAAAGTTCGCTCCTTGGGGCAAGCTGTTTTCCATGTTCGTAAACTGCCCGACCCCACTGCTTTCATCGCCGTTGGCACCGATCGCTTTAAGGGTGGCGGTCTTGGCAAGGGCGCTTTGATGGGCGCAGGAGGCATAGAAGCGGCTATCGACGATGGCATCCTCGATATTCGTTTCCGCGTTCTAAGCTTCGAAACGGTGTTCTTCGATAACATGGGCAATGCCGTGCCAATGGCTTCGGCTGGTAATCAGTTCTCCGAACGCCAACGCGATGCCTTCCGTAAACTATCGCGTGGTAAGCGTTTCTACGTTAGCAACGTGTCGGCCGTTGGGCCAGATGGCATAACACGCAAGTTGCCTCAAGCTATGGAGGTGATAGTGAAGTGACAAACGGGACGCTTAAGCAGACTTTTTCTGGCGGTAGGCAAGTATACAATGACCAGTAAACCGCTGCTCTGCATCCCAACAACCAATGCAATTCAACAACAGATGATAAGATTAGTATTCGTAATTTTGATGTCGTTCTCCCTGCAAGGGGCTTTCGCACAGCCTGCTGCACGCCGACAACAGCAACACAACACCGCCACTGGCAACGCCGATAACGTGAGTTTGCGGGCGCGCATATCCTTCCCCACCCAAAGCAAGATGGACGAGGATGTGGTTTGGAGGCGCGATATTTACCGCGAACTGAATTTAACCGAAGACGCCAACGCAGCATTGTACTATCCCGTTGAACCCACCGACGGTCGTATGAACCTCTTTACCTATCTCTTTAAACTGGTGATGCGCGGACAAGTTAAGGCTTACGAGTATCGACTTGACGGTAACGAGAGCTTCGAAGACTCGGCGCGCGTGAAACCTTTGGCACTACTCGACAACTATCACATCTATTATGAACGTGTGGATGGACGAGTGCGCATCGATAATAGCGATATTCCTTCGCGCGAGGTTACGGCCTACTATATCAAGGAAAGCGCCTATTACGACCAAGCCACGGCAACTTTTTCACACCAAGGTGTTGGCACTTTGTCCTATCATGAAGCGTCAAGACGATTTTGGCGATGCCACTACTTATCCGCTGTTTTGGGTGAAATACGACGACCTTGCACCCTTCCTTGCTAAGCAAATGGTGATGACAAGCAACCTCAATAATGCCGCAACGATGAGCTTGGCCGACTATTTCGCTACCAATAAGTATCGTGGAAAGATTTATAAAACCAATAATATGCTGGGACTAACGTTGGCGCAATATTGCAAAAACGACTCGGCTATGGCTAAAGAACAAAAACGTATCGAGGCCGAAATAGCGGCTTTTGAGAAAGGAATGTGGGGCGTGAAGAAACAACAAACCACGGATAGCCTAGCTTCTGCCACTAAGACGCGCAGTGGCGTGAAGGCTCCGCGAACCAACAGAAGGGCTACCATTGCCCCAACTACCAAAAAAAGAAAAAAACTACAACTAGCTCTAAGACAAACAGCGCACCCCTGTATGTCGGTGAGAAGAGAACGACACTAACCGTGAATCACACACGTTTGGACGCAACCGATAGCGCTCAATACGTGTATATTTGTTTAATTTAAAACTATTATTGTATGAAAAAGATGATGAAAATGGCTGTGCTTGTCGCAGCATTAACCTTGTCTGTGAATGCCAATGCACAAGTGAAATTGGGTGTTAAAGGTGGTATCAACACTTCGCAAGTGTCTATTAGCATAGACGACTGGAAGGCTGAAAACCGTATTGGATACTTCATCGGTCCTACCATCAAGTTTAACTTGCCCATACTTGGACTAGGAATGGATGCTTCTGCCTTGTACGAAAAACGAGAGGCTAAAGTTACTGGTCCTATGGGATTAGTCAATACGGTGGTGAAGAGCGAACAGGTGATTGTGCCTATCAACGCTCGCTTCTCCTTTGGGCTTAGTGAATCGGCCGACATCTTTGTGTTTGGCGGTCCGCAAGTGGCTTTTAATTTGGGCAAACAAGAGCAAGAACTCATTCCCAAATTTGCCGATTGGACTTTGAAATCCTCTGCTTTCAGTGTTAATGTGGGTGCTGGTATCTTCTTAGCCAATCACCTTCAGGCCACTATTGGCTATAACATCGCACTGGGTCCTACGGGTGATGTTGTTTTCTCTGTAGACGGAATTAAAGAGACGCGTAAGAAATACGATGTACGCAACAATGTTTGGCAGTTGGGTGTGGCCTACTACTTTTAAGTTCCTGCCTCGCTGTCTAAAATGGCTTGTGTTGCTTCTGCCCTGCTTCTTAGTAGGTGTAGGTCGCCATTCAAGCAATTATTAGTGCTAACGCTGGTTGTCGGCTGCTTTAAAGCAGTTGCTTCCAGCGTTTTTGGTTTTTGGCTTTTGGTCTAATAGCTTGATGATGTCAACCATTAAGTACAATACCATTCTACGCTTTTGTAGAAAAACTCATATTTGGGTTGAAAACAAATGCTATTTTTGCACTTCCATATAGAAGTTATCAGTAGACAATAGCTACTGTTTAAAAAAACCTTTACTTCTCCCAGTCTGGCATAAAGAGATGCAAAAGGGAAGGGAAGTTGTTGGTATTTTTGTAAAATAAATGCACCAAATTTTAACATTATAGCGCCCATCGGCGCGCATCAAAGTCGGCCCTCGCTCGAAAAAAACATGGCGTATTTCGAGAGTTTATAAGGCGTTGATTTATATTGCGTTAAATTGTTTTAGGGGCTAATATGCCAGTTTTTGCCAGTTTTTGGGATGCTCTCCTGTTTTTTTAATGGCATTTAGATGATGTTTAGATGAGGCTTGAAAGAGTGTGTTAGAGAATTGTTTGTTTTGTGTTTAAAACGATAAAATATACCTTCATTTTTACTTCATATTATTTGTAAAACGAGGCTTATCCTTTCATAATGCTAGCGTAAAAAAACTAGGTTTTAGCACTGCTAACTGCACCAAAACGCAACGTAATATGCTGCAAAAATGCAAGGCTATCTCTAGCAGTTAGCGATGTTATTTGCTGCATTTTACTTTCGGTTTTTTTACTCAAATTACGTCGAAAAATTGGTTGTTGGCGAACGCAAAAAAATAAAGAAATCGCTCCAAATAGAAACCCAAAAATATAGGTAAATAGCCCAAAAAGGGCAAAAATAATGATTGAGCAAAGTTCGAAAAAAATCGCCTTTCGAGTTGGCCAAACATAGGTTTTTACCCTTATTTTTTTCTCTAGAAGGGGTGTAGAATAAGGGTGTGTTTTGTAAAGAAAGATAACCGAATTAACATTTGTTTCTTTTGCTCCATGTTGCTAAACCCTGCACCATAGACCATAGAAGTGGCGTGTTGTTGCTCTTGCGCCAAGGTTTTAAGACGGTGGTTTGTGTTGTATGCTGCGTTTAACGCTACAACGCGTGCGCGTTTGTACACGTATTAAAAAAGAGAAGAATACTGCTTTGCATATCGGGCGTATGTGAATTATCATACAAAGCCGAATAAATCACTCTCGTGAGAAACAGCGAAAGCGAGAAGGGTAGAGGTATGAGTGAGTGGCAATTACACAAAATAGAACACAAAAAAATGAATGTAGAACGTAGAGAACGACAACAAAGCAAACCGCCTATTTAAGTGTTAAGACATAGTATAAAATGCGTAGATAACTCCTTGTATGTAAAATATATTCTATTTTTTTATTCATCTTTGCCAATCTTTTATAACAAAATGCTGTTTTTTTCTTGTAAGTTGTTGTTTAATTACATAACTTTGCAAAAATAGGGTAAAGCGTTACAAAGAGCGCATGGGTTAGAGATTTGCGCCCCAGTTTACGTTCTACTTTTTCTTAACTTGAATTAGATGCAGACATGAAAGAGAAAAAAACAGCCGACTTGAAACATTGAAGCTGCTAATCTCCAGTCAGGAGATAGGGCTGCCAAGAAGACCTACTGAAAGCACTAGCCATTGAAGGGTTTCACATCACTCAGGCCACACTGAGTCGCGACTTGAAGCAACTAAAGGTGGCAAAAGCCGCCAGTATTAACGGTAAATACACCTACGTACTACCTAACGAAACAATGTATAAACGCGTGCCCAGTCCTAGAACGGCTCGCGAAATGATGAAAGTTTCGGGTTTTCTTTCTGTTGCATATTCGGGAAACATGGGCGTAATGAAGACGCGTCCCGGTTATGCAAGCTCTATTGCGTATAACATTGATAATGGTGGTATTGAGCAAATATTGGGCACAATATCTGGTAACGACACCATTTTTTTATCGCTTTTTAAAGAGCCGTACGACAAAGACGAGATGACGCAGCGCATGCAGAATGTTATCTCGCAGATGTAATTTGTGCTGGTTCTAAATGTTTTTGGGGGCGATGATGGACTTCTCGGTGATTGGCTTGCCGGGTTCTGTACTGTGTTGCGATATTGTTTAGTACGCATTGTGCCAACCGCAGCCGCAAATGTACATCAACTTGTCCCGAAAATCTAGCCTAAAGTGTGGCACGTAAGATTTGCGAACATTTAGAACCAGTGTTTTTTCCCTAATCAATCACTGCTATGTGTCTCTGTGTATATTGACGAGAGGCGAGTGCGCTTGTGCGCTAAGTATCTGTTGCGAACAATGTTTTGTTGTTTGCAGTTTGTTTGTTGTCTTGTTGTAGAGCGATATGAGCAAAATAATTGTCGGTAATTGAGGGCGCAACACGCAAACGTTGCCTCATACTAATCCTTTAGGCGGTGTTAGGCTGCAAAGAATAAGAATGATAGAAGGTGGAAAAACACGATGGTGGCAGCCAACCCTCGCCCACAGAAACTTAACGTCTGCGAGTGGGTATAGTTGGTTGTAGTTGGTTGTACTATATTGGCGCAATTGCAGGTTGCGTGCATCTTTAGGTTGTAAACAAACCAATATTTACGTCGTTTTTTTAACTTTACATGCTTGCTAATTGCTGGTTTGGGTGGCGGTTTCGTGTCGTTTTATCCAGGAATTGAGTGTCAAAAAGCGCAGTTTGATAATCGTTTGCAGTCTAATTAACAAGTGTTCACTACAAAAATGTTAATTAAAAATGTACTGTCATAAAGTGCTTGAAAAATGAGAAGTTTCGGCATATTTAGCGATAATAAATAATAAAAAAATTAGGTTAAATGCCTAAAAATATTTGCAAAAATTCATTTCTTTTTAGTTAACTTTGCACCCATTAAAAAGTAGATTTTTTTCAATCTTTCTTCCAGGCGCTACAATGCGTTGTAGCGAAGATTTAGGTAGAAAAGTATGTATGCCGATACACTTGTGACAAGCTAATTGGTATCCTGTTTCAATCTATTCATAATTAACGAGTATTACCTCGTTGATAATAAAACTCTCTTAAATTTGTGGGGCGACTGTGGCATGAGGATGTAGCAGTCGTCTTTTTTTATGTCTTTTTCTTTTGTGTTTTTGTGCTATTTTGCACTACCTTTGCCAATAAGTATAGAATAAAGAATGAAGTCATCAGATTTTTTTGGTAAACTAACAAGCAAATATATTTGGCTAAACCTCTTGGCGATGGCCATTGTTTTAGTCTTACTCGTGGTTGGAGCAAAGTTCGGTATCGACATGTACACCCACCACGGCGAGGCTATTCTCATCCCCGATATAAGACATAAGTCGTATGCCGATGCCAAACAAATTCTTGCCAACGAAGGATTGCTCATCGAAGTGACCGATACGGGTTATGTACGCACACTTCCTGCCGATTGTATTTTGGAGCAATCGCCCCAGCCTGGCGACAAAGTAAAGTCGGGCCATGTTATCTATGTTATTGTTAATTCGGGCAATACGCCCACAATCACCCTTCCAGATATTATCGATAATAGTTCGGTGCGCGAGGCAATAGCCAAGCTCACGGCTATGGGATTTAAGGTGGGGCCACCCCAATATATAGTAGGCGAACGCGAATGGGTGTATGGTGCCACCGTAAATGGTAGGCATGTGTCGGCCGGCGAGCGCATCCCCGTGGGCGCAGAGGTGGTGTTGCAGGTGGGTAACGGTTCGCGTTCGGCCGACGATTCGAGCATCGATTACGTTGAACCCATTTATAACAACCAGCAAGAAGCCGGAGGAGAGAACGAAGTGGACGAGTTTGACGTGGTTTCGCCTGCCGAACTGCCACAACGCAACGAAAACTAGTAAGTCATTGGGCCATGAATAAGGGCCATAAGAACAACAGCAACAACGCATGACCGACTATATAGACGAGATAGAAGAACAGGATGACGACACGGGACAGCTCTACGAGCATCTGCGAATTGTGGTAGACAAGGGACAAGTGCCCGTGCGCATCGACCGCTTTATGGCCGAAAGGCTGCAACACAGCAGTAGAAACCGCATACAAAAGGCCGCCGATGCTGGCTTTGTGCATGTGAACGACAGTGCAGTGAAAAGCAATTACAAGGTTAGGCCAGGCGATGTGATAACCCTCATGCTCGACAAGCCACACCACGACACCACCATTGAGGCCGAAAACCTGCCACTCGACGTGGTGTACGAAGACGAAGCGCTGATGGTTATTAACAAACCGGCAGGCATGGTGGTGCATCCAGGGGCTGGCAACTTTCATGGTACGCTTATCAATGCCGTGGCATGGCACCTGCGAAATATGCCATCTTTTGATGCCAACGACCCCGAAGTGGGACTGGTGCATCGCATAGATAAAGACACAAGCGGACTGCTGGTTGTGGCAAAGACGCCCGAAGCTAAGCGACATCTAGGCTTGCAGTTCTTTAACAAAACCACTCACCGAAGCTATAACGCCCTGGTGTGGGCCAATTTCACCGAAGATGAGGGGCGAATAGAGGGCAATATTGGGCGCGACCCACGAGACAGACTCCGTATGGCGGTGTTTGCTCCCGATAGCGAGATAGGTAAATCGGCCGTTACTCATTATCGTGTGTTAGAACGTTTTGGATATGTAACCTTTGTGGAATGCATCCTAGAGACGGGAAGAACCCACCAAATACGAGCACATATGAAGCACATTGGTCACCCCATGTTTGGCGATGAACGCTATGGCGGAACCGAAATATTGCGCGGTGAGCGTTCGTCTACCTATAAGGCATTCATACAAAAACTGTCTTAAAATTTGTCCTAGGCAGGCATTGCACGCCCGAACACTGGGTTTTGTGCATCCCACAACAGGCAAGCAAATGGATTTCACCTCGCCCATGCCTCAGGATATGGAACTGTTGCTCGAAAAATGGCGAAACTACATCAAGGGATTGGCAAACTAAAAGCCAAAGCAGCCATAAGCTCAAGCTGTCCAAGATGTCTCTAAAGAGCCGATTAAGGACAAGGAAATTTAGAAAAACGAGATAATTGTAGAAGGCAAATTATGCTCGCCAATTAACGTTAAAGAAGAAAAGATATATAAGGATATGAAAGATTTGAAGAGAAATATTGCCATCGTATGCGGTGGTAACTCGTCAGAACACGAAGTGTCATTGCGTTCGGCACGTGGCATCTACTCGTTTTTTGATAAAGAAAAGTACAATGTCTACATCGTAGACATCGAGCGAATGAACTGGAAAGTGGACCTGGGTAATGGCGAAAGAGCCAACATCGACAAAAAAACAACTTCTCTTTCGAACACGAAGGCAAGCAGGTGTTTTTTTGATTATGCCTACATCACCATCCATGGCACGCCCGGCGAAAACGGTATTATGCAAGGCTATTTCGAACTCATCGATATGCCTTACTCCACTAGTGGCGTGCTGGTTGAGGCACTAACCTTTAACAAGTATGTGCTTAACAACTACCTTCGCGGACTAGGTGTGAACGTGGCCAACAGCATTTTTGGTGCGCCGAGGCGAAGAGTTTTCTATCAACGAACGCGAAGTGGAAGAGAAATTGGGCATGCCTTGCTTTGTAAAAACCTGCTGCCGATGGCTCGAGTTTTTGGTGTGTCGAAGGTGAAAAACATCGACCAATTGGCACCAGCATTGCGCAAAGCACTCATGGAAGACGAGTCGGCTGTGATTGAATCGTTTCTCGATGGTACCGAAATTTCTGTGGGTTGCTATCGCGTAAAAGGCGAAACAAGGGTGCTGCCAGCCACAGAAGTAGTGAGCCATAACGAATTTTTTTCGACTACGATGCGAAGTATAACGGACAGGTGGAAGAGATTACTCCAGCTCGCATTGCCAACGAAACAGCTCGCAGAGTGGCCGAACATACGGCTTATATCTACGACCTTTTGGGTTGTAATGGTATTATTCGCATCGACTATATTTTGACGAAAGAAGCCGACGGAACAGATAAAATCAATCTCATTGAGGTGAATACCACGCCTGGAATGACGCCAACGAGCTTTATTCCGCAACAAGTGCGTGCCGCCGGACTGGAAATGAAAGATGTGTTGAGCGACATCGTGGAGAACCAACTCTAATCTCCTGGGTTGCCAATGCGCACAAACGTATAACCAAGACAGCCTCGCTTGCAGGCCGAAGTGTGTGCTGTTAGCGTGCTCTTAACAGCTGCAGGCCAAACCACTCGTACTTTTTGCATAGGCTAAAGAGCGATGGGGCTGCCGATAATATTGTCTTTAAAACATGCCAACCAATAGCTATCAAGAAAAATTCGCGTCTATTCGGCCCTTTGATGCCGAAGAGTTGCCCGCTGCTTTCGAACGTCTACTGGCCGATAAGCAGTTCGAAGCCGTGATAACCCATATCTTCCCACAGTTCACTTTTTGCGCAATTTGCGCAGCAACTGCGGGCTTGTAAAACCAGTCTTGAAGTGCAACGGACGTTCGCTTACCCCTTCTTGATTGGTCTATTGGCAAAGGCCAGTAGCGGCGGAGACATGGATAGCCAGCTCATCGACATGCAACGGCGCTACACCTTTATCAGTAATCACCGCGATATTGTGCTCGATTCGGCCTTCTTGGCTAAATTTCTTATAGACAATGGATGCGAAACAACTTGCGAAATTGCCATTGGCGACAATCTGCTCTCGCTGCCGTGGGTGAAGGATTTGGTGCGTGTAAACAAGTCGTTCATCGTTGAACGCAACCTACCCATTCGACAAATGTTGGCATCGAGCAAGCTTCTCTCAGAGTTTATGCATTACGCCATCAACGAAAAGCACGAAAATGTGTGGATAGCTCAACGCGAGGGTAGGGCAAAAGACTCGAACGACCGCACGCAAGAGGCCGTTTTGAAGATGATGGCCATTGGTGGAGAAGGCGATGTTGTTGACCGATTAATGCATTTGCACATCGTTCCGCTATCCATCTCGTACGAATACGACCCCTGCGACTATCTCAAAGCGAAAGAAATGCAGCAAAAACGCGATGTGCCCAACTTTAAAAAGAGTGCGCAAGACGATGTGCTGAACATGCAAACGGGTATTGTGGGTTATAAGGGAGGTGTGCATTATCATTGCGCTCCTTGCATTGACAGCTTCTTGGCCACGCTAGATCGCACATTGCCCAAGGGCGATTTGTTTGCTGCTGTGGCGCAACACATCGATAAAGAGATATATCGACACTATCGCATCTACCCCGGAAACCGCGTGGCTTTGTATCTACTTACTGGACAAAAAACGGAAGAGAACGCTTTCTCGGCCGAAGATGAGGTGCGTTTTGAAAAGTATTTGGAGGGACAGATGGCTAAGATTGACCTCGAAAACAAAGACGAAGACTTCTTACGAACGCGTCTACTCGAGATGTATGCCAACCCCTTGATTAACCAACGCAACGCCCAATGATAGCACACAACGGCAAATCAATATCCAAACGGTTGTGGCTAGGCGTGCAATGCTTGGTGGTTATGATGGTTGTTGCAGGCTTGCAGGCTTGTGAAGACAACCATTATAGCACGGGCGATGGTGCAAATTCGTATCTCCAAGCACGTTTTGGCGAGGTGCATACCACAGCTAAAGGCACGCTGGCCTACGTTGTTACCGACGAGGAAGACACGCTTCGGATTGTTGATAACATCGTAAATAAGTCGCTAGCTGTTGCAGATAGTGTTTATCGCGTGTTGTATTATTACGACCAAAACGGGAAAAACGTCAATCCACGAAGTATTGTTGCGCTGCCTGTTGTGCAGCTTTCAACCAACTCGAAGTTGGAAACCGACCCCGTAACCTTCGAAAGTGCGTGGGTTAGTAAAAACAGAAAGTACTTCAATATCGGCTTCGCGTTGAAGGTGGGGCGTAGCGATGGGCAGGATAAGAAACAGAGAATAGGTGTTGTTCGCGACTCGTTGGTGCGTACGCCAAGCGGTCAACACATCTTATATATGCACCTTGTTCACAGTCAGAACGACGTGCCACAATATTATTCGCAAAGCTATTACATCAGTATTCCGCTCAAGTCGTTACCCACCAACACGCGTTTTGTGTTTCGAGTGAAAGATTATCGTGAGGAAGTGACGATTGAAAGATGATGCAACGCCATGGAGCAAGCGAGCGAGTTGATGGTTAAAGCGGTGAGAAAACACCCGTTTCAATTGTCAGCTCGCTTGCTTGTTAGCTTATTAAAATATAGCCTTGTGCGCTAAATAAGTGGCAAGCGCAAGTGCAAGTAAACAAATTCACACGCCAATAAACAAACATAACATCATGCTTACAAAGCCAGTAAACGGTAAAGACCCACAATGGGGCCGTAATTGTTATTTTTCTGAGAACGCCACCATCGTGGGCGACGTCACTTTAGGCGACGATTGCTCGGTGTGGTTCTGTGCGGTTCTTCGTGCAGATGTCGATGGTATACGCATCGGTAATCGGGTAAACATACAAGACGGAGCATGCGTTCACCAGTCGCATGGCACGCCCGTAGAGATAGAAGACGATGTGTCGGTGGGGCATAACGCCACTGTTCACGGTTGTACACTTCGCCGTGGCTGTCTTATTGGCATGGGTGCAACGGTGCTAGATAAGGCCGAAGTGGGCGAAGGGGCTATCGTTGCTGCTGGTGCTGTGGTGCTACAAGGCACCAAGATTGGACCCTAATGAGTTGTGGGCGGGCGTACCTGCCAAGCTTGTTAAACAAACAAAGCCCGGTCAAGCCGAAGAGTTCGCACAACATTATATTGAAATAAAGAAGTGGTATTAAGATAACATTGGCCGATACTTCTGATATAATAGATTGAAAGATCTGATAAAATAGGTTGCAATATCAGATAAATCAGACGATGTCGAAATAAAAAAGGGCTGGAAAATCTAGAACATTCTAGTTTTTCCAGCCCTTTATGATTTTGGCTTTGAGGCACCAGTGGTGAGTTTTTGTGCAAAAATAGGCTTGTTATTTCTCTTTCAACCCATGGACGTTCTACCCAAACGCCAGTTATTTAGCCACTTCTAACGGTTTTGTCGCATCCTTTAGCCACTCCGTATGCTCGCTGTCGAGATGTGGTGCAAGCGTGTTGTACACTGTGCGATGATAGTTGTTAAGCCACGAAAGCTCGTCGAGTGTAAGCATTGACAGTTCAATAGGAGCAGTGTCGATGGGGCAAAGCGTGAGCGAAGAGAACTGCAAGAACTCGCCAAAAGGTGTAGAACGATAGGGCGTGGTGAGCAAAGTGTTCTCAATTCGGATGCCAAATAAGCCCTCAACATAAAGACCAGGCTCGTCGGTAACCGTCATTCCAGCATGGAAAGGAGCGGGTCGCCATTGCATACGAACTTGATGAGGCCCTTCGTGTACGTTGAGATAAGCCCCCACGCCGTGGCCTGTTCCGTGCAAATAGTTCATACCTTCTCGCCAAAGAGGGAGTCTAGCCGTGGCGTCGAGCTGCGTGCCAGTGGCACCATCGGGGAACTTAAGCATGGCAAAATTAATAAAACCCTTCAGCACCAGCGTGTAGGCGGTGCGTTGTTCGGGCGTTGTATCGCCCAAAGCGATGGTTCGTGTGATGTCGGTTGTACCGTCTTGATATTGTCCGCCACTATCAATAAGCACCAGTCCGTGTGGCTTTACGGGGATGTTTGTTTCGGGTGTGGCTTCGTAGTGCACGATGGCGCCGTGCGCTTCATAGCCAACGATGGTCTCAAACGATTTACCTTTGAACAGCGGTTGTTCGGCTCTAAGCGATGTTAGTTTATCATCTAGCGACATTTCTGTTTCATTTCCCTGCCTCCACGGCGAGTTTCAACCACTTCAAAAAAACTTCACCATCGCGATGCCATCTTTCAGCATAGCATTGCGAAAAACCGCGAATTTCGGCCTCGTTCTTCACCGCTTTCAATGCAGGGAACAGGCGAAGGCTTCGTCACAATCTCTTGGCATTTCACCATTTTAGCCAGCGTGTAGTTGGTGGTGTTTGGGTCTAACAAGATGTTATATTCGGCATAATTAGCCAGTCCCTTCGTTACATCAGCATAATCTTCCACGTCAATTTGCTGCGAAAGCAGATAGTTGTACACCTCGTTTGTTAGCTTCTCCTTATTAATATATAAGGTGGTGCGTTGCTGTTCGATAAGCAAATAAGCCACAAACACCGGGTTACATTCCACGTCCGAGCCACGAAGATTAAGCGTCCAAGCCACATCGTCGAGTGTGCTCACCAAGGTGCCATCAGCGTGCACGGCTCTAAGTGCCATGCGAATGCGTTCAATTTTATGCCTTGTTTCTTCGCCAGCCAGTTCCAAAGGCTGCAATTCCACCTTGTTAGTAGGAATTTCGGGGCGGTTGGTCCATATTGTTTTTTTAAAAGGGTCTAGATTTGTTCTAAGCGTCAAACCGCCCAGTTTTCTCAACTCCTCTTTCAGCGCATTCACCTCGTTAAGCGTGTTAACCATGCCGTCGAGTGCCACTTCGGTGTTGTTGGTATACTTCAGTTTGTCGGCCAACCACTCCGCAATCGAGGGTGTACCTGGCATTCCGTCTTTCATTAATTTAAATTCAGTGCCGTGCAATTGTTCTTCGGCCGCGATGAAATAGCGCGAGTCGGTCCACACTGCAGCATCTTCAAGCGTCACCACAGCTGTACCAGCCGAACCATTAAAGCCCGAAATCCATTGTCTACCCTTTCCAATGTTCGGGCACATATTCGCCCGAATGAGGGTCGGTACTGGGAAAGATGAAAGCCGCCAAGTGCTCTCTATGCATCAATTGGCGCAAAGCTTCGAGTCGTTGTTCGATTGTTTTCATATCAAGCGTTTTTAAGTTTCGATAACATATTTGTGTTTAAAGGTTGCCTTTAGCGAGTTGTTTTTATGCGATAAGCATGCAGCGGGCAACGTGTCAACCTGTTGTTGCGTGGGGCTAAGTTATGAAATAAAAATGAAAAAAACATGGCCTTTGTCACCAGTTTTGTAAACTATAAGTATCAAAAAAAGCATGTTTGTTTAAAAAAATTATAACAAATTAAAGCGCATGTAAAAGTGCATGGCTTACCAGAATTTTTGCTACCTTTGCCCTAACAATACAACGAAGTTACTTTAATCAAAAAAACAATATTAATTATGGAATTTCTAACAGATGAGAAACTAGTTATTGTCGGTGCAGCCGGCATGATTGGTTCGAACATGGCTCAAACAGCTGCCATGCTTGGCCTAACTCCCTAACATTTGCTTGTACGACGTGTACGAACCCGGACTAGCTGGCGTAACAGAAGAAATGCGCCACTGTGGTTTCGAGGGTGTTAATTTCACCTATACCACCGACGTTAAGGAAGCTTTTAAGGATGCCAAGTACATCATCTCGTCGGGTGGCGCACCTCGTAAAGAAGGTATGACACGCGAAGACCTGCTCAAAGGCAATGCTGGTGTGGCCGAACAACTAGGTAAAGACATCAAGGCTTATTGCCCCGACGTGAAGCATGTGGTGATTATCTTCAACCCCGCAGACATCACGGGCTTGGTTACACTCATCTGGTCGGGCCTAAAACCCTCACAAGTTTCAACCCTCGCAGCTCTCGACTCAATCCGTCTTCAAAGCGAATTGGCTAAGCATTTCGGCGTAGCACAGAGCGAAGTTACTGGTTGCCGCACCTATGGTGGCCACGGAGAGTCAATGGCTGTGTTCGCTTCTACCGCTAAAGTTCAAGGCACACCGTTGCTCGACCTTATCGGTACACCCAAACTTAGCGCCGAAAAGTGGGCCGAAATCAAGCAAAAGACCGTTCAAGGTGGTTCTAACATCATCAAGCTTCGTGGTCGCAGCTCGTTCCAAAGCCCCTCTTACGTATCGGTTAAGATGATTGAAGCCGCTATGGGTGGTGAAGAATTTGCATGGCCCGCAGGTCGTTATGTATCGTTCGCTGGTATCGATCATATCATGATGGCAATGGAAGTGAGCATCACCGAGAAGGGATGTGCTTACGAAGAAGTAATCGGTACGCCCGAAGAAATGGAAGCTTTGCAAAAGAGCTACGAGCACTTGGTAAAGATGCGCGAAGAAGTTATCGCCCTTGGCGTGCTTCCTCCAGTAGAAAAAAATGGCACGAAATCAACCCCAACTTGAAGTAAGTTAGGGTCTACGTCCAAAACAACAGCATCCCCCAGCGCCTTTTTAGAGGTGTTTGGGGGATGTTTTTTTGTGCTAAACCCAAGTGCAAGCCTCGTTGTTTAAACTCTTCGGCAACATCAAACCACCATCCCCAAACATGATATTTAGCAGCTAAGCCCACAACTTACTCCTTTCTTGTAGCCGTTTTTATGTAAAAAGAGTTTGCTAGTTAAACATAAAAAAATACTAATTTTTGCAAAGATTAGAGGCCGTGTGTTTGGCCTGCGTAAAAAAACGCAAGCAACAAACAACGGTGCAAACAACATGTAAATAACAGTCTCCCGCTTTACCAAAAGCAAAACCGTAAACTAGCGGTGGCCACCGGAAAGGGGAATATACCTATTGCATATTATATGTCTGAAAGAAAAAGTGAGGGTGCGCTTTGCACCCAGTCCCACAGGGCATTGCACATCGGTGGAGTGCGAACAGCACTCTATAACTACCTGTTTGCCAAACAACAAGGAGGAGATTTGGTGTTCCGCATTGAAGATACCGACTCGCAGCGCTTTGTACCAGGTGCCGAAGAATACATCATCGAGTCGTTCAGATGGTTGGGAATAAAATTCGACGAGGGCGTTTCCTTTGGCGGAAAATACGGTCCTTACCGTCAAAGCGAGCGCAAAGAATTTTATATAACCTACGTAGACAAGCTACTAAACGATGGCAAAGCCTACATCGCTTTCGACACTCCGCAAGAACTAGAGGCCAAAAGAGCTGAAACAGAAAACTTTCAATACGATGCCCATACACGCACTACCATGCGCAATTCGCTGACGATGACAGCCGAAGAGGTAACATCACTCATCGAAGATGGCACGCAATACGTGGTGCGTTTTAAGGTTATGCCCGGTGAAGAGGTGCATATCAACGACCTTATTCGTGGCGATGTGATGATTAAAAGCGACATCCTCGACGATAAGGTGCTATACAAAAGCGCCGACGGACTGCCCACTTACCACTTGGCCAACATCGTAGACGACCACCTAATGGAAATAACACACGTTATCCGTGGTGAAGAATGGTTGCCTAGTGCGCCCCTTCATGTGCTGCTATATAAGGCTTTTGGCTGGGCCGACACCATGCCGCGCTTGCCCATTTGCCCCTGTTGCTTAAGCCAGAAGGCAAAGGCAAACTGTCTAAACGCGACGGAGACCGATTGGGTTTCCCAGTGTTCCCACTCGAATGGCACGACCCCAAAACCGGTGAAGTGTCGTCGGGCTATCGCGAAAGTGGCTATTTCCCCGAGGCCGTTATCAACTTCTTGGCCCTGTTGGGATGGAATCCTGGTACCGAACAAGAGCTTTTCACCCTGCCACAGCTGGTTGAAGCCTTTGATATTAGTCGCTGTTCTAAGGCCGGAGCTAAGTACGATTACCAGAAAGGTATTTGGTTTAACCACGAATACATCCTTCAAAAGAGCAACGAAGAGATTGCACAACTCTTTGCCCCAATGGTGGCTAACAATGGTATTGACGAACCAATGGAGCGCATTGTGCAGGTGGTGAGCATGATGAAAGACCGCGTTAACTTTGTGAAAGAACTGTGGCCACTGTGCTCGTTCTTCTTCAACGCACCGCTAGAGTACGATGAAAAGACCGTGAAAAAACGCTGGAAAGAAAACTCGGCACAAGTAATGGGCGAATTGGCTGAAGTGCTTGAATCACTAACCGATTTCTCTATCGAGAACCAAGAACGCGAGGTGTTTGCTTGGGTAGAAAGCAAAGGTTATAAGTTGGGCGATGTAATGAATGCCTTCCGCTTGGCTTTTGGTGGGCGAAGGCAAAGGCCCTGGCATGTTCGATATCAGTGCTTTCCTTGGCAAAGACGAAACGTTGGCGCGATTGCGTAGGGCGATTGAGGTGCTAAAGTAGGGTAGGGCGGCATTGCGCCGCACTCCTTTTGCTTTAAGTCTTGTTGCTGGGCAGGCTGCCCAATGCAGCATTAGCTTTGTCAATGCTGGTCTTTAATAGGCGCAAACCCAGCAACACGACCTAACATCACCCATCAATCAAAACCTCACACCCCGTGTATAACATCATTATATATATTTATCTCTTGGGCGTTGCCGTCGCTAGCATCTTCAGTTCGAAGGTTAGAAAGATGTGGCGAGGCGAACGCGAAGCCTTCGACGTGTTGCGCAATAACGTTGAAGAGGGCGCTCAATATGTTTGGTTTCATGCTGCTTCGCTCGGCGAATTCGAGCAAGGCCGACCGCTTATTGAAGAACTGCGCAGCACTCATCCACAATATAAAATACTACTCACGTTCTTTTCGCCCTCGGGTTACGAGGTAAGAAAAAACTATGAGGGTGCCGACATTGTTTGTTATTTGCCACTCGACACCCCCATTAACGCGCGTCGTTTCTTGCGGTTGGTGCACCCTGTGATGGCCTTTTTCATCAAATACGAGTTTTGGTATAATTACCTACACATCCTTAAGCATCGGGGTGTACCCACATATAGCGTTAGTAGCATCTTCCGTCGCGAACAAATATTTTTCCGTTGGTATGGCAAAAGCTATGCAAAGGTGCTGGCTTGCTTCACGCGCTTCTTTGTTCAGAACGAGCAAAGTCGCGACTTGCTTGCCTCAATAGGTTTCACCAACGTGTCGGTTACGGGCGATACACGCTTCGACCGCGTGCTACAAATACAGCAAGCATGCAAACATCTGCCTTTGGTAGAAAACTTTGTGCAGGGCAAAAGCCTCTTTGTTGCTGGTAGTAGTTGGAGTCCCGACGAAGATGTTTTTGTGCCTTTCTTCAATCAACAGTCTGATTGGAAGATGGTTATAGCCCCACATGTGGTGAGCGAAGAACATCTGCAGCAGATAGAACAGCGGGTGAAAGGGTGTTGCGTGCGTTATTCTAAGGCCACAACTGAGACGGTGGCCGAGGCCGATTGCTTGCTTGTTGACTGTTACGGGCTTCTTTCTAGCGTTTATCATTATGCCGATGTCACCTATGTAGGCGGAGGTTTTGGTGTGGGTATCCACAATGTTTTGGAAGCCGCGGTATGGGGCGTACCCGTTATTTTCGGCCCTAACAACCAGCGCTTTCAAGAAGCGCAAGAGCTGTTGACAGCAGGAGGCGGATTTGAAGTAGAAAGTAAAGAGCATTTTGAAGCACTGATGCGCGAGTGGATTGATGCCCCGTGGCGCGTGCAAGATGCTGGAGAAAAGTCGGCCCAATACGTAAAGAGTAGGGCTGGAGCAACCCATAGAGTATTAGAAGAGATTTAATTGCCCTGCATATTTAAGAGAATAGGTAGTGAAACATGGCCAATAACAGGATTTATAATGGCATGTGCTACTGTTTTTTTGCCATAGAACACAATACACTAAGGCTTATTGCGCCCACGTTACGAACTAACGATGTGCCAATAAGCCTTATTTTGTGCAGCAAGAATATCTGTACAGCACTTACTCCATATTTATATAAACACTATATTCCGCAATAAGGATTTGTGTTAACACGATAAAAATATTTTACAGATAGCGCTTTTCTTGCCAACCATTCTAGACCAACAAACCCGCAAAACACTAGATAAAAAGCCTATAAACGACGAATTTTCTAAAGCACTTTAAGTAGTTTTTCCCCTTCATTTTTTTGCCATTTACTATGGTTTTTGCCTTTCTAATTCCAGAAAACTACGTCCAAAAATCCGACCGCCAAAATCACCAAATTCATTCCCTTTGTGTATAAATTTTCTCATTACGAGCAGTATTTCAGCTTGTAAAAAGTAGCATTTTACCCTGCGTTTAGCACCACTTTACCTTGCGTTTAGCACCACTTTACCTTGCGTTTTGGTGCAGATAGCACTGCGTTTTGCTGCAAAACGCAACACGTTTTGGTGCATATTACCTCATTTTTTTGGAAAAAAACAGGGATAAAGCACCTAAAAATGACGAAAAAAATAAGGATTAAGGCACTTTGTGATTGGTGGTGAATAAAATTGCGCTTAGTTGTGGTCAAAATTCATAAACATACGAAAATAATGTCTTTTAGCTGTGTTTTTAGTTTAATTATCACTAAATCAGCGTGTTACAAACTTCAGAAATACGCAAGAATTTATAGCCAACGGCTGGGATTTTTTAAGCGAGGGCACTTTTTGAGTTAAAACTAAGTATAAAAACTTTACAATCGGTGTCGTGCTATCTTATAGCACTGTTGAGCGAAAGAAGTGTTTAACGGCATGCATTCATAGTTTGCTAACGGTCAAAACAAACGCCTATATAAGTAATGTGTGGATGCAATGTGTGTAATGTTCTTGTGCACCAATAGTTGTAGGCCCCTACTTATCTTGCTAGTAGCGATAAAGCTGCAGCATGCATAAATCAAAAACCAAACAAAGGATAAGCTAAGGGGGGAGAAAAGGAAGGACCAATCAAACCATGGAGAAACAAAAGGCTAAGCCAAGGCTAGGCGAAAGGGATGGCAAGGGCAAGAAAAAGCAGGGTGAAGGCTAAAGAAAGACCGATAAAGCAGCGCAAAAATCTTGTTCATAACTCAAACTTTGAGGAACAAAAAACCTCACCGCCAACCCTTTAAAGAAGTACAGCGAGAGCAAATTATTGCGAAGTGCTCATGAAAGAGCAATGAAGCAAGCAGCTAACGCGCCATCAAGCAAAGAGTTTGGCGGTGAGGTTCGTTGTTAAGATCTTAGGGTTCAGTGCTATTGAACACCCAGAACCAAGGTCTTTTTGTTGCGATGTAGAGACGCTTATTTTTCTCTTCCAAAGATTTTAAGCAAGTAAAGGAAGAGGTTGATAAAGTCGAGATATAGCGCAAGCGAGCCAATGAGCGCAATTTTTTGCGACTCTTCGTTAACATCGTCGGCCTCAAGTAGCAAGTTCTTAATCTTCTGCGAGTCGTAAGCAGTTAGTCCCACGAACACCAAAAACGCCGATGTAGCTCACAATGAGGTCGAACGTGCCACTCTTAATAAGAAACAAATTAACCAGCGAAGCAATGATGATACCCACCAAAGCCATGATAAGCAACTTGCCCAGCGAAGTGAGGTCGGTCTTGGTGAAGTAGCCAAAAAGCAGCCATTGCGCCAAATGTTCCAGCGGTGATGAAGAACACTTTAGTGATAACAGCAGGCGAATAAACCATGAAAAATCACCGAAAGTGTGGCACCATTAAGAGCCGAATAAACGATGAAAAAGCAGGGTTGCGGTGGTAAGCGAAAGCCTACCAATAAAGCGGCTGATAATCCAAACCAAACCTAACTCGGCCAGGAGAAAAACCCCAGAAAAATACCTCTGCTTTCCAAAAACCTTTTGCATGAGCACTTCAGAGTGAGCCACGCCGTATGCCGTAACGCCTGTGATAATCAGCGCCAACGTCATCCATACGTAAACCTTACGCATCAAAGCAGGGAACGCCGCCGAGGCAACCCCTCTTTTTCTCTTATAAGTCTTTCTAAATCTTGTTGTTCCATATTTTTTTGCTTAATATTTAATTGATTTGCAATGACAAAGATACAGTGTTTTTCTTGAATAAATGCTAACAGTTTCAAAGAATTTAACTATTAGCACAGTTAATTTGAAACTATACCCAATAAGAACGTCTTCAAAAACATGCTATATTGCATACTTTGTATAATAAACAAAACAAATTGACGGTTGAAGTGTGTGAAAGTTCCGATTTTCTTTCTGTATTTGATGTTTATTTTGTATTTTCGCGAAATAGAAATGAATAAGTTAACTAAGGAGAGTTAGCAAGGAGATAAGCTGCTAAAGGTTAGCGCAACTAATAATTAAGGCGTTAAGGCGTCTGTTGAACGCTCTCTGTGATAAGATGGCAAGATGCCTTGAAGAACGCAAAATTACGTATGTAGAAACCATTAGAAAAAGGCTTGCTCGTGCAAGGTCGCATTGTCTGCAGTCTAACCAAGAGGCTGAGGCGTTGCCTTTCCTAGCACCTCAATGTAGATATAACAATGAATGATTCCATTATAACTAAAGGGCGCAACCTCAAAAAGCGTGTTGTCACTAGGCGGTTTCGTGCTGGTGTCGCTACTTGTTATTGTGTGGTTTTTGCCACGCAACAATAAGTCGCAATTGCGATACGATGTGGGAAAACCCTGGATGTATGGGTCGCTTATCGCTAAGTTCGACTTCCCCGTGTATAAAAGCGATGAAGTGATTAGGGAAGAGAAAGACTCTTTGCTCGCCCTCTTCCAGCCCTATTACAACTATGATAAGGCAATGGAGAAGACGCAGATGGCTAAATTGCATGCCGACTTCCCCAATGGCATTCCTGGAGTGCCAGCTGCACAGATGCACACACTCTATGATAGGCTGCATCGACTTTACCAGTCGGGTATTATAAACACGCAGCAATATAACACCATTGCTAAAGATTCGAACAACATGGTGCGCGTTATCATAGGTAAAAGGGCGCAGAGCATGCAAATAGGGTGTATTTATAGCACGATGCGAGCCTACGAGCAATTACTCGACGACCATGTTTTGAGTGATTATAAGCAGGCTTTGCAACAGGCCGATATTGTGAGTTATGTGCAACCCAATATTACCTACGACAAGGAACGAAGCACAACCGAATTGAACGACTTGCTTAGTTCGGTGCCATTGGCTAGCGGTATGGTGCTTTCGGGCCAGAAAATCATCGACCGCGGAGAGATTGTTAACGACTATTCATACCGTGTGCTGACTTCGCTCGACCGCGAATTGGAACGTCGCAATGTGTCAAAGGCCGAGATTAAAAACACCGTTATCGGACAGTTTATTTATGTGCTGCTATTGCTTTGCCTCTTCACGTGCTTCATTGTGCTGTTTAGGTCACGGTATTTAGGCAAAGTGCGCTCGGTGGTGATGGTCTATGTGATGATAACCATTTATCCAGTGATTGTGTCTCTGTTTATGGAACACAGCTTACTGAGCGTGTATATCATCCCCTTTGCCATCGGCCCCATGTTTATTCGTGTGTTTATGGACTCGCGCACGGCCTTCATCGCACATCTCGTGTCGATGCTCATCTGTGCCGTAGCCTTGAAATATCAGTTTGAATTTATACTCTTTACAGCTGATAAGTGGACTGGTGGCCATCTATTCCTTGAGCGATCTCTCGGGTAGAGCACAATTGTTTAAGTGTGCCTTGTTTGTAACCGTGGGCAACTTTGTTACCTTCTTCACGCTGCAGTTGATGCAAACGGGCGATGTGGCCAATTTTGAAGTGAGCATGTATAGCCACTTTGTGGCCAATGGTGTGCTGCTTTTGCTGGCCTATCCCTTGATGTTTGTTATCGAGCGAACGTTTGGCTTTACATCCAACGTTACACTTTTCGAACTGTCTAACACCAATAAGGGACTATTAAGAAAGATGAGCGAGGTGGCGCCAGGCACATTCCAACATTCTATTACTGTAGGAAATTTGGCAGCCGAGATAGCCAACCGCATCGGAGCAGATAGCTTGCTGGTGCGTACAGGAGCACTCTATCACGACATAGGAAAGATGAATAACCCCGTGTTTTTCACCGAAAACCAAGTGGGCGTGAACCCCCACAAGGGATTACCTTATAAAGAAAGTGCTCGCATCATCATTAGTCATGTAACCGAAGGCGTGAAAATGGCCGAAAAAAAGCCAACCTTCCAGGCTTTGTAAGAGAGTTTATTCTCACCCATCATGGCTGTGGTATGGCCAAGTATTTCTACATCAACTATAAGAACGAACATCCCGATGAGGAAGTTGATGTGCGCGACTTCTCTTACCCAGGTCCCGACCCCTTTACACGCGAACAGGCCATTTTGATGATGGCCGACACGGTAGAGGCAGCCTCGCGCTCGCTACCCGAGTACACGGAAGAGAGTATTAAGGCATTGATAGATAGGCTTGTGGATGCGCAACTTGAAGAAGGGCACTTTAAAGAATGCCCCATTACGTTCAGGGATATAGCTGTGGCAAAGGCCGTTATGCTAGAAAGATTGAAGAGTATTTACCACACACGCGTGTCGTATCCAACATTAAAACAGGCATAATCTTTGCAATATAATAATAGACTAGCAATAAAACAAAATGTAAGTGATATGTGCAAAGAATGCGCAAATCGTTGAAATTGTGCAATATATAATAACTTAAGGTAAAGATAAACGTAGTAATAACATTAACATTGGTTAAAAAGTGGAATAGAAATAGTGATAATTCGAACAATTTCACTAACTTTGTAACCAAGATATTAACAACTGTTTAATATGCGCTCATTAAAAAAAGCCGGCTCGGCCATGGTATTGGCAATGTCAATTCACCCCTTATTCGCGGGGGACTTTTTAACGAACACCAACCATAACATTGCCTTTAATCGCAACTTCGCACGCGATGGCGTGATTGCCATCGACGGAGTGTACAGCAATCCTGCTGGAGTTGCCTTCCTCGATAAAGGATGGCATCTATCTTTAAACTTCCAAAACGCTTATCAAACGCGTACCATTCAAAGCGGAATGGTGGTGAAGGCAGCACAATCTACTCCTTTTTATATGCCATTTGTGCTTAATGGCGGAGACGCAGAAGGCACAAAAAAACATATGTGGGTAAGGCCTCGGTGCCTATTCTTCCTTCGTTTCAGGGAGCCTACGTGGGTGATAAATGGAGTTTCCAACTGGGAATTGGATTGATTGGAGGTGGCGGAAAGGCTACGTTCGACGACGGATTAGGGTCGTTTGAAAGGCAAGTGGCACTAATTCCTGCCAGTTTGGCGCAAGCCGGGATGGCATCGAGCACACCAGGTTACTCGTTGGCGAGCAACATCAAGGGGCAACAGTATATCTTTGGTGTACAAATGGGCGCCACATATAAGTTTAACGAACACCTGTCGGCCTACGCTGGTATGCGTGTGAACTATGTTTACAACAAATACACAGGAAGTATTTCCGACATATCGGCCAACATCGGTGGCGTAAACCAAAACCTATACGCCTACTTTGGCAACTTGGCCACCACCTATAATACGCAGGCGGCTGCACTAAGAGCACAGGCCGAAACCATAACAGACGCCACACTCAAGGCCAAATTGCTGGCCGGAGCGGCTCAAGCAGAAGGTGGAGCGCAGATGCTCACCGCAAAACAAACGCAGGTGAAAGACAAACACCTGGAGTGCGAACAAAGAGGATGGGGTGTGACACCCATTATCGGACTCGATTTTAAAGCTGGACGTTGGAACGTTGGCACAAGATTGGAGCTTAACACGCACCTCAATATTGAGAACGATACGAAGGTGGACGACACCGGACTGTTTCAACACGGTGTGAATACACCCAGCGACCTGCCTGGTTTGTGGACACTTGGCGCACAATATTCCATTTTGCCCAATCTTCGCGCGATGGCTTCGTACCACTTGTACTTCGACAAGAGCGCGAGAATGGCAAACAACAAGCAAGACCTCCTTGGTGGAAATACGCAAGAATTCTTAGCTGGAATGGAATGGGACATTACACCCAACATCACCGTTAGCGCTGGTGGACAACGCACAAAATATAATTTAGGCGATGGAGCTTATCTCACAGATATGAGTTTCGTAACCAGTAGCTACTCTATTGGCTTAGGTGCTCAAGTGAAATTGGCCAAGAATATGAGGCTAAACGTGGCCTACTTCTGGACCAACTACGAGAAATTTGATAAGACCTACCAACAAACAGTGGTAACCAATGCCAACCCATTGGCCACTGTAACATTAGATAATACAGATCGATTTACTCGTACCAACAAAGTGTTGGGTGTGGGGCTTGACATCGATTTCTGATGAACAATACTTTATCTAACTCTCTAATTCTCTGCCCATATCTTCATCCGCGAGGACAAAACGGTATGGGCCTTTTTTATGCCCTTATGTTTAGACACAATCATTGATAACTTGTTATTGGCCAAAGAATAAATCTTTACAACGCAATGCTAAGATAGTTAATTTTATAAAATGCAGTAGCACGCAGGCAATTGCGCTAAAAAACATTCTTGAACTGTACAAAAGGCTAGTGTTTCCACGCATTTGCACACGTATTGGCTTTTAAAGCTACCCGATTAGCCAGACCTAAAAAAAGTGATACATAACCCTAAAATTTTTGCAAATACACGATATGTTTTATTCTAAAAAGCAAATTTTGTATTAGTTTTGCACCGTGCATTCAAGAAACCAATAATATGAAATAACAATCGATAAAATAGGATGTGAGCAAACCTTCAGTGCAATAGCCAATCGCTTTAACTAATGGGATGCCCTAAACTTATGTATAACAAAAACTCGCTAATCGTAAAATCAACAACATTGCTTTGTGGGCTTTGCGCCGCCGAACGAGAACTTAAGAGAGTTACTTGTGCGGTAGTAGTCCTAGTGTGGTGTAATATTCCTTGCAGATTATCATTTTAACAATAAACAAATGGAGAGAGAACAACTTAAAAATTGCCTTATGCATTGCCTCAATGCATAACGGTTGAAATGGTCAATGAAAAGTTTTTATGCCTTTCAATTAGGGGTGACTACCCAAACAGCACCATTCCCGACGACTATCAGGATAAACCTGAACACACGGTCGGTAAAATTACATTTGGCTCAGGCCCTACCACACCAACAAAATCAAATTTATTTTTTGAGGAAGAAGACTAAAAAGATTAATTGAAAGAAAACATTACAATGACAAAATACATTTTTAAGGCCCTGGCCTGCGCTTTTATTTTTGCGTCCTTGGCTGCATGTTCTAGCGATATTGCTGGCAATAACGATGCTAATGAATTGAATACTGAAGCCACAAGTTTGAAAAAAGGCTTTATTTTTAATGTAGAACTGGCCGACTATAACAGCACTCCTGCTACAAGAAACGGCGTTAACGTAGTTCCTGCAGTACAAACCACGAAGGTTAGACTAAGCAATGGCTTGGTTGCTAAGCTTACACTCACACCAGATTCTTCTGCTCAGAGCGCTGTTGCTGAAACACGTTATGTGCCCAACGATACTTATACGATGGAAGCTTATGGCGGTTCGAGCCACAAATTCAGAGGTTCTATCTCTGGACGAATTGTGAACAACCAGTTTATTCCTGACAATGGAAAAGAGGATATTATCCTTCCCCACGGACATTATCACTTCTTGCTCTATAATAGCAAGGTGGTTAAACAAGATAGTATTCACAAAATTGCAATCGGAAATGCCGACGGTGCACTCTTTGCTTTTTGCAACACCCGACCTAAAAAAATTACACCCAACCGCCAAAAAAACTTATCTTCCATCTTAAGCGCAAAGGCGTGAGAGTGAAGATGAAACTCTCGGGAGCTGCCGCTTATTCGGGCGCTACGGCCAAACTAAGAAATGCTAACAACGTGGGACTTCCCGATAGCATCAAACATATTCTTACTGGCGATCAGTGGTCTACCGCCTCAAGAAAGCCTTATTCTAAGGACCTAACATTTGGTAATGTGAGCAGAGATGCCAAGACCAATAAGTATGTTTTCTTATGCAACAGAATATGCTTACTTCCTTTATACCACCAATGCTCAAGACCTCATGATTGTATTTACTGGCGGCACTTACAACGGTCAAAGCATGATTGGCGCTGCATTGCCTTTCAACAACTTGGTGTTTGATGTGAACGGAAGCTATATTCTCAACGTAGAACTAGAATAATAAGCGTGAACCTGCTGACAACTGTTTTGCAAAGCATTGAAAGATGCGCGCAATTGTTGCGGGGGCGACACAAATAATATATAAAACGAGACTTGCCTAAGGGGAGTCTCGTTTTTTTGTGCCTATCAGCTGCGTTGCATCCATTTAGCATGGCGCTCGTTTTAGATAAATCAACACTTGCAACGCACCTTCAATGATTCAACCGCATACCATATTCGTAGCTCCAAATCTTGCACAAGAGCCCCAAAACGTGCGGTAAATCTGTTAATTTGTTGAAAAACGCACTTAAAGCAGAACAAGAAATGCTGAGAATAGAATGTTTTTACATATTTTTTTGCAGTGCGTTTGAATCTGCATTTAGCTTCAATCGAAGGTTTAAGGCGAGCATGCTTTGCACTTCGCATAAAGTGATAATGCTGGTTTTAATTACTAAATACAAATAGAATTGTCAATGGAAGAGTCAATAAAAATCAATTGGGCAGCGCCTTAAAGGTCTGCGCGAGGTGCTAAACATACCTGCTGAAGAGATTGCCGACCTGTGCGAAATATCTCTCGAACATTATCTCAAGATGGAAGATGGCACAGCCGATCCCTCGGTTTATCGCCTAGCCAAAATCTCAAAACGCTATGGTATAGACCTCGATGTGCTACTTTTTGGCGAAGAACCGCGCATGAGTGCCTACTATCTCACACGCAAAGGTAGCGGACTAAGTGTTGAACGTGGCAACGATTATCAGTATCAGAGCTTGGCCAGTGGCTTTCGTGGGCGCAAGATGGAACCTTTCCTCGCCCAAGTAGACCCATTACCAGAGGGAAAGACCTATCGCAAGAACACCCATAATGGGCAAGAGTTCGACTATATCGTTGAAGGTTCGATGGAACTAACGCTTGGTGAGAAAGTGATGGTACTCAAAGAGGGCGACAGTGTTTACTTCGATGCCACCAAACCGCATCGCATGCAAGCCCTAGGGGGTAAGCCTGTGAAGTTTTTATGTGTTATAATATAGGAGAAAAACACCAATGGTAGAAAGATTTTTAAAGCAAACAACATTTACGTCAACAGAAGATTATAACAGAAATCTCGAATTTCTTATTCCAGATAACTTTAATTTTGCCTACGATGTGATGGATGCGTGGGCAGTAGAAGCACCCGAAAAGACTGCGCTTATATGGGCTAGCGATGAAGGAGGAGAGCGAATTTTCTCGTTTGCCGACCTTAAACGGGAAAGCGATTGTGCCGCGTCTTATTTCCAAGAGTTGGGTATTGGTCATGGCGACATGGTGATGCTCATCCTTAAACGTAAGTACGAATGGTGGATTGCCATGCTGGCACTTTGCAAACTGGGTGCTGTTGCCATCCCTGCAACACACATGCTCACTGCCCACGACATTGTTTATCGCAACAATAGTGCTAGTGTTAAAGCCATTGTTTGTGTGGGCGAAGAATATGTACTCAACCAAGTGCAGGGCGCAATGGCCGACAGTCCTACGGTAGAAACGCTTGTTAGCATCGGTCCTGATGTGCCACAGGGTTTTCATTCGTGGCAAACAGGAGTGGAAAATGCCGCTCCCTTTGTGCGTCCAGCTGATGTAAACACCAACGACGACACCATGTTGATGTATTTTACCAGTGGAACGAGTGGCGAACCCAAGATGGTGGCACACGATTTTCTTTATCCCCTTGGACATATTCCCACGGGCGTGTTTTGGCATAACCTAGGAACCGAGAGCATACACCTCACGGTGGCCGACACGGGATGGGGTAAAGCTGTGTGGGGTAAGCTGTATGGACAGTGGATAGCTGGGGCTGCTGTGTTTGTGTTCGACCACGAAAAATTCTCGGCCGACAAGATTTTGCGCATGATAGAGAAATATCGCATCACCTCGTTTTGTGCTCCACCCACAGTATATCGGTTCCTTATTCACGAAGATTTTAAAGATTACGACCTTAGTTCGCTTACTTATTGCACCACAGCTGGTGAGGCTTTAAACGCTGCTGTGTATAAGAAGTTTTACGAACGCACGGGAATTAAACTGATGGAAGGTTTCGGACAAACCGAAACTTGCATGACACTGGGCACTATGCCATGGATGGAACCCAAGCCTGGCTCTATGGGTAAGCCCAATGCGCAATACGAAATAGACCTTGTTAGACCTGATGGCACATCGTGCGAAGATGGCGAAAAGGGACAGATTGTGGTGCGTGTGGGTAACAAAAAGCCGCTTGGACTCTTCAAAGAATATTACCGTGATGCCGAACTAACACATAAAGTTTACCACGATGGCGTGTATTACACAGGCGATATTGCTTGGCGCGACGAGGATGGATATTACTGGTTTGTGGGCAGAGCCGATGATGTGATTAAGAGTAGTGGTTATCGTATCGGTCCGTTTGAAGTGGAAAGTGCACTCATGACCCACCCTGCTGTGGTGGAATGTGCTATTACAGGCGTGCCAGATGATATTCGCGGTATGGTGGTTAAGGCCACTGTGGTGTTGCGCGGTGAATGGAAAAACAAGGCCGGTGACGAACTTAAAAAAGAGTTGCAAGAGCATGTGAAGCACGAAACTGCACCCTATAAGTACCCCCGCATTGTGGAATTTGTGGACGAACTGCCTAAAACCATCAGCGGAAAGATTAGGCGCGTGGAGATTAGGCAGAAGGATAATGCCAAATAGCAATCGTGCCTTGCGGCTCTATTCAATGGCCCTGGCGAAATGCTAGTGGCTTGTTACACGCTGCTTAGTTGTTGCTACGAGGGCGAAAACACCCCTCGCGCGCGTATATATATATTGCTGTCCGGTAAAACTTTCTTGGGGATGCCTGTGTTAGTTAAAAAAGACTTAACCTTATAATTTCTTAGAATTATCGGTTGTTATAGGTCTTTTCTTATCAAAATAAGTGCATTCTATAATACTTACAGTTTGAAACTGAAAACCAAGCCTCTGGATGAGTAAAAACGGCTGCAATACCGATGGATAAAGAGATACAGAGCTTTCTGTTTACTTTTACCGGACAGCAATAATATATATAAGGAGAACGCGACTGGTGCATGGTGCGCCACTCGCGTTCTCTTGCTTTTATCGAGCTTGTTGTTGATTGATGGCAACTGCCCCAAGCGTAGCACATTTTATTTGTGCATGTTGGGGCAAGGCTTGTTGCTGTCGATAATGGCAGTTTGGGTTAAAGTTTGTTCCTGTCTAATATCGTAATGCGCTTTCCTTCAACGCGAATGGCGCCAGCATCCCGCAATTCGGACATGGTTCTAAGTAGCGAAAACTTTTGTATGCCAAAGCTCTCGGCAATCTCTTGGCGCGACTTGTTTAGCTGAACCACATTAGAGCCCTGCTTGCCTGCAGCCTCTTTAAGGAAGTAACCCACCTTTTCGCGCACGGTAAACAAACTTAGCACGCGCATTTTCTTGGTGAGAAACACGTCGATGTTAGACAGGATAGTGATGAAGTTGCGGCGCAACACTGGGTTGATGTCGATAAGTTCCACGAAATCGGGCTTCGATATACGCAGCACAGTCGTCTCTTTCTCGGTCTCAACACTAACAGGCATCAAATTGTCTTTAGCAAAGATGAAGGCCGGAGCCACCAAATCGCCACCCACCAGACGACTAACCTCAACCGATTTACCCGAAAGACTCACCATCCTAGCCACCATTTCGCCCTCCACAATGAGGTCTACATGGCGGTAAGGCATGCCGGCAAGAATGTAAATGTCTTTCTTGTCGAACTTTACTAGCTTATAATTAGCGCCCTCTACGATATCTAGGAGATGCTGTTCGCTTATGTTATTAAAGAGCGGACAACGTGTCAGGGCATTTATTATTTTCTTTTCCATTGGTTACAAATGTAATCATAATTATTCGTATGGCATGCATTTTTGGTCACAAATGTTATCCGTAAAAATATTGGTACGGCTTTTGTTCGTGGCTTAGTGTAGCAAAAAGGACACAAGTTTGTATAAAGTGGGCCGAACACATGGCAATAGCTCACATCACTTACACACTCACACACCCCCATAAGGCTACCAATATCAACATCAATACTAAATAAACAAACAGATATGGATAAGAAAATTGAAAAAGGAACCGTGATTGTAACCAACGAAGTGATTGATTATGCCGAAGGAGGCGTGGTAAGTAAAGAGTTTGTAAGAACCAATACCGGCACGCTAACCCTCTTTGCCTTCGACGAAGGCCAAGGACTTAGCGAACATTCAGCCCCTTCGATGCCACTGTTCAGGTGATAGATGGCGAAGCCGAGATAAAAATAGACGGCGTAGCACACACTGTTAAAGCCGGCGAAATGATTATTATGCCTGCCAATCACCCCCACGCGTTGTTTGCACATAAACGTTTTAAAATGCTGCTCACTATGATTAGGGGATAAAATACCTACAAATAACAGATATAAATTAATTCTTTATCTAGGGCGGACGGGAACGTGAGTTTCTGTCTGCCTTTGTTTTATACACAATAGAGCAAGTTATATGTAGACATTTTGTAGGATTATTGAGAAAAAAATCTAAGTAAAAAAACAACTAGAATTGGTGAAAAAAATAAAAATGAGAAGAGAGTGTGATTTAACAACGATTAACGATGAAGCGATGCAAGAAATTTGTCAAATCGCGTTTATAAAGAAAAACAATGATAATCCAAAACTGTAAAAAATAGCATATAATGAAAAACAAAAAAACGATGTTCAAAAACCATGCTCGCAAGTATGTTTTGCATGGTGGCTCTGCTGCTCGTGGCCTGTGATGGCGACTCAAATAAGCCTGTGCTCAATAAGCTAAGCTTCGATAAAACCCGCGTAGACCTCAATCTTGGTCGAACAACAACGCTTACAGTGAAAAAAACGGAACAGCACCTTACACGGCAAAAACTCTCGGGGACAAGGCGACCAACTAGTGGCCGATGTGCGAGTAGAAGGCAACCTTATCATCCTTACAGGCATGTTTCTGGGCGAAGCAACGATGGCTGTAACTGATAAAGATGGCAATACTGGCGTGGTGAGCGTAGTGGTTAAGAACATCGAAGGCTCATTGAAACTGGATAAAACAACACTTAATATTGAGGTTGGAAAGTCGGAAACGGTATCCGTACAAAAACGGAGTAGGGCCCTTTAAAAGCCATCTCTAACGACAATAAAGTGGTGGAAACCGATGTCAAGGGCAGCCAAAATAACCTTCACAGGGCACAAGGCGGGCACCACAACCGTTGAAGTACAAGATGCCAAAAAGCAATGTAGGCGTGGTTACTGTAACCGTGAGATAAAGGGTAAGTGATGGTTCTAAACCCCACTAGTGAAGCATTACACAAGACCAAAGGTTTAGAATTAAAAACACTAATTATATATTCTGACATCTGTATTTTGTAAGATTAAGCCCCCGATTTGTGAAAGTCGGGGGCCGTTGTAAAACCGCAATAACAAAGGCATTTGCCACAAGTACAAAGTGAATACATACAGATGCGTTACTGCTGGTTAACATTCTTTTTGATAAAAAAATCGAGCAACATCATGCAAGATATCCTATTATTGCAGTTTAAATAGCAAACATCAACCAATATAGGCGGATTATGAAACATAGACATTCGTGGTTGGCGCTTGCAAGCATCATCATTACTCTGCTTGCGTTTGCGGCCTGCCAAGACAATAATGAAGAAGGGAAGCTAGCCTATCCCACGGCTTTGGTGACAGTGAAACCCGGCACTGGTACAACTCCTTTCATCCTTCAGCTGAACGATTCCACTTCGCTCATGCCCTACAACATGCGCACTTCGCCCTTCGGTGATAAAGAAGTGCGAGCCTTGGTTAACTATGATGTGATGTATTCGGTAGGACAAAGGTCGGGCGGAGCACCCGTTAAGGATGCCACCTTCGTAACAATCAACTGGATAGACAGCATCCGAACCAAATGGATGGCACCCAATCTGGGCGAAAGAAACGTAAAACTCTACGGCGACGACCCCCTAGAAGTGGTAGACGACTGGGTGAGTATTGCTGAAGATGGTTATCTCACACTGCGCTTTAGAACAAGGTGGAACGGTAAAGTGCGGCATGTACTCAACCTCGTGGCTACATCCGACAACGATAATATATATAAGGTGCGCTTGTATCACGATGCCAAAGGCGACTTATATGGGCAAACGGGCGACGGACTTATCGCTTTCCGCCTAGACAATTTGCCCTATACTGGCGAGAAATACGTGTGGCTAACGCTGGAATGGAACTCGTATTCGGGAAAGAAAACGGCACGATTTAAATATTCAACACGCGAAAATAGCGTGATAACACCCACCAAACTGGCCACCTTTGCTGCGCCAGTACAGATAACAAATGTAGATTAAGGCGTGCGTTTTTTCATCGGCGATAAAGAAAAGAAACTCGTTAATAGGCTACATGACGGAGATAAAAACCGCCATGCAAGACTTTTACGCTCTTTATGCCGACTATATTGCGAGCGTTGGAGCACGATATATAGATAACGACGACGACCTAAAAGACCTCATGCAAGACTGCATGGTGAAGATGATTACCAGCATCGGACAGTTCGACTACCGAGGTCCTGGCTCGCTTCAAGCCTGGGTAACGCGCATCATGGTTAATGTGTCGCTCTCGTTCTTAAAAACAAAAAGAACGGAAGCCTTTGTGGCTCTCGACACAGACCTGCCTGATGAACCCGATAATGGTTATCCTCCGTTAGACGAAATTCCGCCCGACGTGATACACCAAATGGTGAGAGAGCTACCAACGGGCTATCGAACGGTGTTCAACCTCTTTGTATTCGAAGATAAAAGCCACCAAGAAATTGCCCAATTACTGGGAATTAAGAGAGACAGTTCGGCCTCGCAACTGCATCGAGCAAAGAATATGCTGGCCAAAAAGATAGAACAATATAACAAAAAAACAACGCGACACGATGAACGAAGAATGGAGAAAACAATTGCAAAAGAAGCTTGACGGACACCGCCAGGCTGCTCCACAGTTGTCGTGGAACGAAGTGGAGAGCCAGCTGGCACTTGCTCCTGGCAAAACAAAAACGCCCTTTTTGGGGGCAACGCATCATGGCCGCTGCTGCCATGGTGGCATTGATTGGTGGTGCTGGTGTGGCCTATCTGTTGCTCAATAATAAGCATAACGCTGCACAAGTGGCCAATATCGAACGCCAAAATGCACCCCAACAATTGGCTACACAGCGCTCGGCCAATAACCAAATGGCTGGCGATAACAACACGCAATCACAACAACAACTGCCCCACAACAATCTAGTGGCGGGCAGATACATTACAAACAGTAACGCAAACTACCCTAATCCTAACTCAGGGCAAGCACAAGGAGATGACTTGTATGCTGCGAACAACAGCGCAAACAACAGTGCGCAAGTGGTTAGTAGCCAGCAAAACAACATCCCAACTACTGCTGCCAATCAAGATTATACATCCAATAACACCTCCAAGAACAGTACTGACAATTACCCGCTACGGGCAAACACCACGGAAACATATCCCAAACGTACCGATGCCCCGCAAGATGCGCTCATCACTAATAGACCAAAAGGCCAGAAGGGTGGTGGCGCATGGACGGCAACGGCTTATGTTTCGGGTGGAACAGTGACAGCAAACAACACCGAACTGCAACGACCGGCTTTGGCCATGGCACGTGCTTACGGCAATACTGTCGATGAAGAAATTCGTAAAGGCGACTATGTGCAGCTGCAAGATGCATTGCCGGCAGTGGAAACAAACACTCGCCATTACCAACCATTTAGGGTTGGGGCTGCTGCTCGTTACGAATTAAACCACCGTTGGAGCATTGACGCTGGATTAGCCTATACGCGTCACCGCTCGGATATAACGAGAAGGACGGGCACTATCGTGAACGAAACGCAACAAACGCTGCATTATCTGGGCGTGCCACTCAACATCCACTACCGCATTGTGGGCACAAAACGCTTCAATGTTTATGCTTCGGCTGGTGTGATGGGCGAAAAAAACTGCTGACGGGTAAACGCACTACGGATGTTAACTACAACGGCGTGCCCGATGGAACTCAAACCGAAAGCGTGAAAGAAAAAAACCAGTTCAGGTGTCGGTGAATGCCGCAATAGGGGCCGAATACAAATTTAGTGGTCGCCTAAGTATCTTTGCCGAACCGGGTATAGGCTACTATTTCGGCAATGGCAGCGACCTAAACTCCATCTATAAGGAGCGTCCCACCAACTTTAATCTCAATGTTGGCTTGCGGTTTGGCATCAACAAATAGGGGCGGTTCTAGTCTTTTTCTTCGTTAGATGATGGGTTTTACTTGTGCAAGTCTTGCTTATGGCTTAAAAACAACATTGGCTATGACGTATCCTAAGCATAAGAAAGACCGGCCACGCAAAAAGCGAAACCACCGTGAAGGCCTATACATCGCATAGCGATTGAAACTTTATGGATGGCTTTTAACAACTTGTTATTGGCAAAAAAATAATACATAGCTTGAAGGCAAACTAAGATTGTAGCGCCTGCACTGTGCCCCCAACAATAAAGTTGAAGCACATTTGTGTGCAGGATTTTTAGAGCTGTTGGTCTGCGAGTAGGCGCAAAACGCCTCATAACGACAAGAATACAGCAAACGTTCAGGACTTAAAGACAGACGAGGTGGAGACCAATGTCGGGCTAAACCATGCTTGATGAAGCCACGTTTTGCCCATACAGGCCAACTGCAATGCGCGAAAACCGCGCAGCATGCAGCCCACCGGCACTGTCAACAATCACGCTGCGCACTGGCATTGGTGCGTAATGGCAATAAATCAAGCTGTTTGTTTAATGGAAATAATCTCCCCATGAGGCATAAGCTTCTTGCTCTTTATTGCTGCACTGGCCTTGTTGTGCGTCCTTTTTGTACCCTTTCCAGGGGTAACACCAAGTTAAAGGGCTGTGCAACATGGCTATTCTCTAGACAACTATTTGCTGCAACGAGTGCAAAACAAGTTTTTGCAACACATTGCAGACCTCATGTATAACATAAAAGCATGTGAAGATGAAAACATTGTATAAAATGAGCCTATCGATGTTGCTGCTTCTGCTAGGCGTTTGCCTAACCTCTTGCCACGACACCGAAGCAAGTCTGATGAATAAGGGGCGAGATAGCCGTCTTATTGGTGCCTGGCTACTTGTTGAAACGCCTGGGCGCGAGGTGCTCTCTGGCGATAAAGCCATTGTCTTTGAAGTCAATGGCGCGTGTTATGGCTTTCACTATAAGGGTGGAAAGCGCGTATTCTACACCGAAAACAACAATCGTCTCTTTGTGTTTGTTTATGGCGACGATAACCATCAGTCTAGTTCAATCCGTAGTTTTTATTATCTCTTATCGGCCGACAAGCTTTATCTTTGGTCGTCGGAAGAGGATATGTTGAAACGTAATTACAATGCTTCGCAGACTTATTACAAGCCGGCCGACTTAATATTGTACTAATAATAAGCCGCCCCCGATAACATTCCTCCCTGATTTAAGCACTTTTTCGTAAACTCATTTGCTCAAATCGGCATCTTTCTCTTCTTATTCTTTTGTTCTAGCAAGTGCCACGTCTTAAAGAATAAGATACACATCACTTTCAATCATACACAACATTAGTACAGAAACTAACAACGATTTTTTTGGTGCTTAATACGTACTTACAAGTTGTTAGGGAGCCTTTGCGCATTGAAAGGTACTTTGCATAATGTAAATTTTTAATCCTTAATCTATTGCTTTTCTCAGTATTTTTAGAACTTTTGCATAAGAGTTGAGACGCCAATGCCAACAACGCCTAATGAATTTGTACCAAATTGTTCGGCCATATGGTGTTGAGCGACAGCTCGCTGAGAATAATTGTTTCATTATTTTATAACAGTAAAAACCCAATGGTAAACTTAATTACACCTAATTAGCAATGAAAAAAAATTACGTAAACAAACTTAGTAGGCAACTTTGCTTAGCAATGTTGCTTGTGTTCAGCGTTTCGGCCCTCGGCCAACGCCCCTTTTCAAGCATTCACACTGGCGTAAACGCCGCCGATGCAAAAGATAATCGAGCAAGGAGTTAAGACTTTCGCCACAGATAACAAGGTGTCTGGCACGCGCTCAAATGGTTTCGACGACGGCAATACAGACCATGGTGATAGCTGGTTCGGTTACGAATACTATCGCTACACTTATCCAAGCATTAATATTAAGGGCGAACCCGTAACACTAACAGCATTGGCCGCTATGCCCAGTAAAAAGGATAAGTTGATTAATAACATTATCTTGGGATGCCACATCACCATCACCGATAATGCTAGCACGCCCTCCGAGTATATCAAAACAGGCTCTATAAAAAGCGATGTAGGCATGCTTACGATGCATGCACTAAAAGCAAGTCGAATAACTTGGCATACAATTGCCTAGTAATTCTTCCCGATTATCAGGGATATGGCAACACCCGAAACGAGGCTCACCCTTATTTGGCTCAAGAAATTACGGCCCGACAAAGTGTTGACGCATTGCGCTATGGCATCGAACTGTACAAAGCTAGCCAAAAACACACAGCACAGATAAGAGACGATTGGAAGACTATTTGTGTGGGTTACTCGCAAGGTGGCTCGGCGGCAATGGCTTGTCAGAAGTTTATGGAGACCAATTCACTAGACAAAGACCTGCATTTGGGTGGTTCGGTATGCGGTGATGGCCCCTACGACCCCTTTGCTACACTGCGCACCTATATCTCGCAAAACAAAGTTTACATGCCTGTGGCCTTGGCTTTGATTTTTAAAGGCATGATAGATTATAACCCTTACATGCACCGATATGCATTAACTGACTATTTTTCTGAACGTTTTCTTAACACTGGTATCTTTAAATGGATTGAGGAAAAAAAGTTGGGAACCGACAAGATACAAGACGAACTGAAGAAAACGTTTACCTTCGAGAAAGATAAAAGGGGCGAATACATCAAGGTTTCTGATGTGCTTACTCCCGAAGCCTTCGATTTTCTTTTCTAAAAAAAGTGAAGGGCGAACCAACAGCAAAAGCACCAAAAATTCGACGATTTACTGAAGGCTGTGACCATTAACGACCTCACCGAGGGATGGAAACCGCAATATCCCATCTATCTTTTTCCATTCTAAAAACAGACGAGGTTGTGCCTGTTGAAAATGCCGAAAGCGTATACCAAAAAGTTGCGAACCGATACCACACCCAATATCATCAAGTACACCTACGTATCTAAAGGTGGGCATGCGAGCAATGGCTCTACCTTCTTTTTCGCGTTCTTTGGTAGTAGTTACGAAGAACTTGGCGTTAGGGCCATCGCTGGAGGAGAAGAAACTTGGAACAACTTTAAACCTTAATCCTAGCTAATGTTCGTAACATTTACAATCATCAACACCGAAAACAAAATGAGAAAATATATTTTACTATTGCTGTTGGCCGTGTGCGCATGTTTCGGCCGACGTGCTGAGACAATGTTAAGCTTTTCAAAGCCACTGCACAACTTAATGGTAAACCCATCCCTATGTGGTTTAACATCACGGGTGATGATGTTGTTGAAGTGGGTAATAGCAAAAATGCAGCCATCAGTCAGTATGCCGAAGGAAAACTCATCGTACCATCGACTATTGTTAACCCCACCGATAACCGCACCTATAAGGTTAAAAAGAGTGGCCAACTTTGCTTTTAATCTTTGCAGTAAACTCTCTGAGGTGAGCCTCGAAGAGGGACTAAACGAGATTGGCGAACATGCTTTTGTGGGATGCAATGCTCTGCAAACGGTTAGTATGCCTGCCACCATAACTGTTATTGGTAGGGGGGCTTTCATGGGGTGCAAACAATTGTTGCATGCCGATTTGCCACAACAACTAACTGCCATCGAACAAGAATGTTTTTGTTGAAAAACCGTTTCTCTAACAACAAATTGTTGCTACCCGCTGGCATTAAATCTATTCCTCTGGCTGCTTTTCAGCATTGCCAACTACAACAAGTGGTGCTCTCGCCCAATGTTAGCAACATCGATGCCGAGGCTTTTATGCAGACGGTGGCTTGCCATTTTTATATGTTCGACGGCAACACAGCCCCCACCATCAACCCCAAAGGGGTGAGCACTGCCAGTCATTGGTATGCCACCAATCCCCAACTCTACGCCACAAAGAGCCTTTGCGGAGGTCTTCTCACGGTGTCGGCAATGGTGCCTAACGAAACGTTTAGTGTGGGCGACATCACTTATAAAATTGTGCAAACACCCCAATATCCAGGCGTTTTCACTGCATCGGCTTATAAAACAAACGGCGATAAGGTATGGGGTAGCACCTTTAACAGTATGCCCGAGTGGGTGCTCAATCCCGTTTTCCCCGGTAATTGGCAACCCCAACACCGCATCAATGGCATCGAACCCACTTTCTTTGCAGGTTCGCAGATGGCGAAACTACAGCACATCACGCTCCCAAGCAGCATCGAAGGCAGTAGGTCGGCCAAGGCTTTTGCTCACTGCAAAGCGCTTGTGGCTGTTAATCTCTTGGCTATGCAGCCCATGACACGCACCGAGAGCGATGCGCTTTTGGAAGGATTGGCCGAAAATACCGTGGTGTATGCACCCAAGGGGCAAACCGAAGAGCACCGCGCTTACAACTATGTGCTCACCAACAACGACGGTCAGCGCCACACCAGTGCTTATAAACTAAATCTTGAACGTGATTTCGACTCACTGGCTTGCCAAGCAAACATGGCTTATCTGTTGCCTTATAGCTTTGTGGCAGAGCGTGCAACGTTCTATCGCTCGTCGTTTGCAAACAAACAAAAAAAGAAACGCTTGTGCTTCCCTTTGCTGCCAAACCGCAGGGTAGTGCCTTTGCTTTTATCGACATGACCGACCAGCCTGGTCCTAATGCCAACGTGGCGTTTAAGCGTAAAGACGATATGCTTGCCAATACGCCTTATATATATGTGTCGGACGGTACCCCCATTGTGGCCCAGAATGTGGAGGTAAACGCTGTGGAAATGCCTGCAGAGATTGTTGAGAAAGACAATCTTTTTGGTACATACCACGCTGGTTTATTAAGGGATGTAGCAGCTAATAGGCTACTCAATGGCACAACCTATCTGCTTAAGCAGAGCGAATTACCAGGCAGTTTGATGTTTACGCAAAGCAGTGCCGACGTCTTTATCGCGCCTTTCCAAGCCTATTTCCATGTTTCTAATCCGCTTTATGGCGCTAACTTGAAACTCGTTTTAGAGGGCGACAACACCACAGGCATCAAACAACTCTCTACCGAGGGCAACATCGATGCCAATGCATGGTTCAACTTACAAGGAGTTCGTCTCAAGGCTAAACCACAAAAGGGTGTGTTTATCCATCAAGGTAAGAAAGTATTGATGAAATAGTCTGCTAAAATCAGTAGCCAATGGGGGCGACGTCTACCAGCTGTTTGTGGGTTGTTGGTTAGATTAGCTCCTAAAAGATTTTTGAGAATGAGTGCATTAGTCGATGCTTTTTAGCAATAAAGGCGTTCGCCCGATGCCAACTAATGTCTTCAATGCTTGGTGCAGGAAAGGCATTTGGAGAAGGGGTGATAAGTTGATACGCAGCAAGTAGAACTGTTTAGAAGTTCTTAGGGTCTACTACTCTGTAAGTCGGTTTCTCAGCCTTCTCCCTATTCTTTGCAAGGTGTTAGCCCTTCAGTGGGGCGGTAAGGATTTCTCTGTGTCGTAATGATAGGGGGAAATCCTTTTTTATTTTGCTACTCATCTGCTTAGTTCTCGCCCCATCCCACCTTAATTTGGGTTAAAGTCCTAATCTGTAAAAGCTTCGTACACCACATTTCATCACTCATCGCGGCTTTTTGTTGTAGGGACCAGGCTTTACTAACAATAGGTTTGTGCGCGCTTTCAATATATGGTGTAACGTTTTAATGGCATAGGTTCCTTAGCTGTTGTGTACTTCCCTTTCTTGCGTATAATAGGTTCGTGTGATGGCCGCAAAAACATCATACAGCAAGCCTTTAGTACGTAAACGTGCTTTCTTGTTTTGTTAAATTAGGTATTAATATTTTACAAAACACCATCTCCGCGACAACCCTTCTAGCGAAAAATACATGCTCAAAAAGCAGCAAAAATTCCCTCTTTTTAGGGCGTTTTACATTTATTTTTACATCAACTTTTAGCGCAATATCTGCATTTTGCACCGTTTTACCTTTCTAGAAGGTGGTCTGTTCATTATTTTCAAGTCCATTTACTCGCTTTTAACCCCCAAAAGACCTACTTCTTATGGCCATTTAGCCCCTTTCATTCCTGTTTTTTTGAGACTAGAAAGGGTTTTGTTTATACACTTGTTATGGATGTGTATGCATTTCGTCTTGCGTTTAGCAGCATTTTGTCTTGCGTTTAGCGGCAAAACGCACTTCGTTTAGCAGCAAAAACACCTTGCGTTTAGCAGCAAAACACACTCTATTTAGCAGCAAAAACGCACTCCATTTTTGCTGCAAATAGCCTAGAAATAGCTGAAAAGGGCTCAGTTTTCAAATAATAATTCATTTTTACAACATTCGCATGCATCCCCTTTTTATATCCAAAACAAACCTCCGCGAGAATTGATTATTTGCGAACGAATGGCAGTGGGTGAGCAAAAACGGCACTCATAATGTTAAATTTCTTGCCGATTATTTTACATTGCCAGCACTTCAAGGTAAAAGATGTTGAGGAGATTAATTAGCAAAGATTGCACCTTGCGGATTGTCTTTTTCTAAATTGAGGGTGCAAAAACGCGTTTCCCCTACAAGAACCCCCTCGATGCCATTACATCGGATAATGCGTCTGAGCTGGCGGTGCACAAAATAATCAACAAATGCTTACGATTTGCCGTGTACTTCACCAATCTTGATGGCTCAAGGTGGAAAGGAGCGTTTGAAAAAAACAAACTCATTATTAGGCAAAACCTACCAAAAACAAGCAATGATAAACCATCTTATAGGCAAAAAGGTAGCAAGGATGCAGAAGAAAAAGTAACAGAAAGGCAAGACAAATACACATTTTTAAAAATACCAAAATGCGCGTTCTACAAAAGAATATAATAAATTTGCACTTGCTAGTTGAATTCACGAGATTTGTTTTAACTTCCGAATCATAAAAATGAGAAGATGGCACGATTAACATTCGAAGAAAGAAATAAAAAAATAATTATACCAAGTATAGCGACGTATCTATTAACACAATCAATAAATATAAAGGTCTACTTCCAGACGAACTGTTAAGCGTCTGGCAAACTATAGGGCTATGGTGTTTATGAAGATGGATTTATACAGTTTGTCAATCCAGACGAGTACGAATTTGTATTCGATTACATTGACAAATTGTTAGAACCTTCTATTGTATTTGGTGTTACGGCATTAGGAGATTTGTTAATTTGGGAAGGAAATACTAATTGTACGATTGCGTCCGACGAGGGCAATAGAGTTTTGTTGGTCAATGTAAGAAAGTGCACAAGCGAAATTTTTAGGGCGATATGGATTTTCTTTTTAAACTACACTTTAGGCGATGAAACGGCTATTACGGCCAAAGACTACTTTGATGCACTACCTTATGTAAAAGTTAAGGGCACGTTGCCTGCTTTACAATATGGTCAGTGTTATGGTTATGTTCCAGCCTTGGCATTGGGAGGCAAGGCATCTAGTAAAAATCTGCAAGTGGTAGATGTAAAGACTTATATAGACCTCATAGCACAAGTCGTTGGTAAAAATGATAGATTTAGCAGATTAAAAAAAGAGTATGGCTATCTGGTAATCTGTGGCTCAATGCACCACATGTTGCGCTTCTGCAACTTATTACTGGCTTCCCAATCAATGATTTGTTCTTTAGGCCATTCAACCCACAACCTTGCTTATGCTACAAACGTACTGGCCCGTTGTCTGCCATTTATGTAATCTCTGCTTTTTTCTTTCTCAAACAAAGTGTTGATATTTATCAAGAGAGTATTCTCAAGTTAAACAATTAAGTTTTATCTTTGCAGCATCAGTAGGTCTGCTTGTAAAAAGTTTAAGGCTGTTGTTGTTTGGGATATAGCTCGAAATGATGAGAAAAAAAGCAGTGCATCTTTGCAACAACACATCCGAGAACATAGATAAAAGTAGGTGGCAGGCATCGTATTCATCAAAGAAACAATAAAATAACAAACCATAATGAACAAAAATTCGGTATTATTTAATGGGCCTACTCCTTGCATGTTTTGCAGAGGTTCAGGCTCAATCTTTCGTTACAGTAGAGAACGGAAAGCTTTATCGCGATGGCAAACCCTACACGTTTATTGGGGCTAATTATTGGTATGGCGCCATTCTTGGTTCGAAAGGGAGGGCGGAGACAGAAAAAGACTGAACCGCGAACTAGACGAATTGAAACGTTTGGGTATAACCAATTTGCGTATTCTTGTGGGAAGCGATGGCGAAGAAGGCATTAAATGGAAGGTGTCGCCTGTGCTCCAACCTGCGCCTAGCATGTATAACGATGCCATACTTGATGGGCTCGACTATCTCATGATGCAGCTTCAACGCCGCGGAATGGTGGCTGTGCTCTATCTAAATAATTCTTGGGAGTGGAGTGGTGGTTATGGCTTTTATCTCGAACACGCTGGTGCAGGCAAGGCGTTGCAGCCTAACGAGGTGGGATATTCGGCCTACATCAAGTACGCTTCGCAGTTCTCTACCAACAAGCAGGCGCAAGAACTCTTCTTCAATCACCTTCGTTTTATTCTTAAGCGCACCAATCGCTACACCAAGAAACGCTATGTTGACGACCCCGCCATCATGTCATGGCAAATTTGTAACGAGCCACGTGCCTTTGATAAGGCCGTTTTGCCACAATTCGAGGAATGGTTGGGCAAAGCTGCTGCGATGATGAAGAGCATTGATAAGCAACATTTGGTGAGCATTGGTTCGGAAGGCGCGTTTGGTTGTGAGGTTGATTACGACTCGTGGCAACGCATCTGCGCCGACCCAAATGTGGATTATTGCAACATACATATTTGGCCTTACAATTGGCGTTGGGTCCAAAAAGACTCGCTATCGCAAAACTTGCAACGCGCCAAAGACAATACCAAGGAGTATATCGACCGCCATTTGGCCATCTGCGCTAAGATAAACAAACCGCTAGTGATGGAAGAATTTGGTTTCCCACGCGATGGTTTCGCCTTCTCTAAGCAGTCTACTACCACTGCTCGCGATGCTTATTATGGTTATGTGTTCTCGCTTTTGGCAGACGATGCTGCCAAAGGAGGCTACTTTGCAGGCTGCAACTTCTGGGGCTGGGGCGGACAAGCGTTGCCCAAACACGAACAATGGGGACCTGGCGACGACTATACGGGCGACCCAGCACAAGAGGCACAAGGACTTAACTCGGTGTTCTCGACCGACACTTCTACCGTGAATGTGATAAAAGCTGGTATAGCCAAACTGCCCAAATACTGATAAACGATGAAACGATGATTGGCCTAGCCCAGGCATAACCCTTATTTTTAGATCTTTCGGCAAAGAAAAAAACGGGCAATGGATAATGTTGCACTTGACGGGTGAGCCCTAGCGCGCATGCTTCTTGCTGGTACTTCGGCTTTAAACAAAAAGGTTGGTAGGGCTGTTATCTAAGTGGGGCAAATCATAATGTTTCTTTCAATAGCGAATGATATGAAAATAATCCTAGCAATGGCCATAGCAATACTCGCTTTGGGTGCAAATGCAAAGCAAAAAGGTGCAGAATACACCTGCACAACAACTCATCGAACGCCTCAAAACGCTGCAAAAACGTGGCGTGATGTTCGGACATCAAGACGCCCTGTTTTATGGAACTACCTGGAAATGGGAATATGGACGCAGCGATGTTAACGATGTTTGCGGCGATTATCCAGCCGTTCTTGGTTGTGAATTGGGCGGACTTGAATTGGGTAACGATAAAAATCTGGATGGTGTTCCCTTTGATAAGATGCGCCAACAGATTATCGCCCACCATCAAAAAAAGGGGGTATCATAACCATTAGTTGGCACACTTACAATCCTGTAACGGGTAAAGATGCCTGGAACACCGATGGCGATGCCGTCGCTGCAGTGTTGCCAGGCGGTAAGGAAGTGGCCAAAATGCAACTTTGGCACGCACGTTTGGCCCAATTTTTGGGCTCGCTTAAAGACGAGCGGGGACGTGCCGTACCCGTTATATTTCGTCCGTGGCACGAGATGAGTGGCGCGTGGTTTTGGTGGGGAAACAAGCAATGCACGCCCGAACAATACAAAGCGCTGTTCTGTCTCACGTTTAATGCCATGGCCGATGCTGGCCTAACAAATCTGGTGTGGAGCTATTCGCCCAATGTGAAAAGCCAACGACACACCCGAACACTACTTTAGTTATTACCCTGGCGACGCCTTTGTGGATGTGCTGGGCGTGGATGTGTATCAGTTTAAAGGTAGTGAGGTGTTTATCGAGCAATGTCAAAAATGAGATGCGCATTATGGCAACCTACGCCAAAAACATAAAAAAACTGTACGCCTTAACCGAAGCAGGCTATCGCAACACGCCCGATGCCCAATGGTATAGCTCTACTTTGCTGCCTGCCATCAAGGGATTTGCCCCTAGTTACGTGCTGCTTTGGCGCAACGCATGGGACCAGGCTGAAGAAAACTTTGGTCCCGCACCCGAAAAAATCTTGTGCCAACGATTTCAGGAAGATACACAAGGAGGGCGCTTTCCTCTTCCGCAGTCAGCTGCAATGCGCACCAACAAAGGGCTGTTGGATGGTTTCGAAAAAAAGGTAAGAAATAAGTTTCTGAGTTTCTGAGTTTTTAAGTTTATAAGTTTTTAAGTTTTTAAGTTTCTAAGTTTTTAAGTTTCTAAGTTTTTTTAAGTTTCTAAGTTGAAGGCTTATTCTGCGTTTAAAGGAGATAAAGAGAATGAAGAAATGGCAAACATTCTAACTCATCAACTCACTAACTAAGTTTCTGAGTTTTTTTAAGTTTATAAGTTGAAGGCTTATTCTGCGTTTAAAGGAGATAAAGAGAATGAAGAAATGGCAAGCCTACAAATACCTCAAACTCATTAACTCATGAACACCCCAAACTCATGAACTCCCCAACTCATGAACTCCCCAACTCATCAACTCATTAACTCCCCTAACTCCCCCAAACTCATTAACTCCCCTAACTCATCAACTCATCAACTCATTAACTCCCCAACTCATCAACTCATGAACTCCCCAACTCATGAACTCCCCAACTCATCAACTCACAAATATGTCAACATTCAATTCAAAACTCAATGCACTTCGTCAACGTCACGAGGCATTGCTCACCATGCCAAACCAAATGTTAGAACATGGCAACGGCATTTACGACCGTTATGCCAACCCTATACTCACCGCCGAACACACCCCTTTGGAGTGGCGTTACGACATGGACGAACGCACCAACCCTCACTTGATGCAACGCATCATGATGAATGCCACGTTTAATGCAGGCGCAATGAAGTGGGGCGACAAGTATCTGTTGGTGGTTAGGGTTGAAGGAGCCGACCGCAAAAGTTTCTTCGCCGTGGCCGAAAGTCCTAATGGCGTAGATAATTTTCGCTTTTGGGACGAACCAATAACCATGCCCGACACCGAAGACCCCGCAACAAATATCTACGATATGCGCCTTACCCAGCACGAGGATGGCTACATCTATGGCGTGTTTTGTGCCGAACGGCACGACGATAGCATGCCCGCCGACCTCTCGGCTGCCACGGCCACGGCTGCAATAGCTCGCACGCGCGACCTCAAGACGTGGGAACGACTGCCCGACCTTAAAGCACGAAGCCAACAACGCAACGTTGTTCTTCACCCAGAGTTCGTAGATGGCAAGTATGCTTTCTACACCCGTCCGCAAGATGGCTTTATCGATACGGGCTCAGGGGGTGGTATTGGCTGGGCGTTGGTGCACGATATAACCCACGCCGAGGTGCACGAAGAAACCATTATCAACCCTCGCCACTATCACACCATCATGGAAATGAAGAACGGCGAAGGTCCGCACCCCATCAAAACACCACAAGGCTGGCTGCATTTGGCACACGGAGTGAGGGGTTGCGCCAGTGGATTGCGCTATGTTCTGTATATGTACATGACCGCACTTGACGACCCCACGCGCCTGATTGCTCAGCCTGGCGGCTACCTTTTAGTGCCACAAGGCGGCGAATATGTGGGCGACGTGATGAACGTTGTTTTCTCTAACGGATGGATTGCCGATGAAGATGGGCGCGTGTTTATCTATTACGCCTCGTCGGACACACGCATGCACGTGGCCACGTCGACCATTGAACGCCTCGTTGACTATTGTTTGAACACCCCTGAAGATGGATTAACCACCGCAGCCAGCGTTGAAACTATCAAAAAACTCATTGCCAAAAACCGCGCATTATGAAGATTGGGCTTAGCGAAAAGATAGGTTACGGACTGGGCGATATGTCGTCGTCGATGTTTTGGAAACTCTTTGGGGCCTATCTCATGATATTCTATACCGACGTGTTTGGCATTTCGGCCGCCATTGTTGGTACTATGTTTGCCGTCACTCGCGTATGGGATTCGTTCTTCGACCCCATTGTAGGGGCAGTGGCCGACCGCACTTCGTCGCGCTGGGGGCGTTTTCGTCCTTATCTTCTCTATCTGGCCGTGCCCTTCGGAATTATTGGTGTGATAACTTTTCTCACGCCACCCCTGGGCGAAACGGGGAAAATCGTCTACGCCTTCGTTACCTACGGACTAATGATGATGGTGTATTCGGCCATCAATGTGCCTTACGCCTCGTTGTTGGGCGTGATGAGTCCCGACCCAGCCCACCGCAACACGCTGGCCACTTACCGCATGACCTTTGCCTATCTTGGCTCGTTTGTGTGCTTGTTGCTCTTTATGCCCTTGGTAAACGCCTTTGGCGGTGGCGATGCTAACGGCCCCATGCGTGGTTGGCTCACTGCTCCGCAGTTTGGTTGGCTTATGGCTGTGGCAGTTATTGCCGTGGTGTGCGTGGTGCTTTTCCTGGGTTGTTTCGCCCTCACAAAAGAGCGTGTGCAACCCGTAAAACAAGAAAAGAACTCGCTCAAAACCGACCTTCGCGACCTGCTGCACAATCGCCCGTGGTGGATTTTTGCTGGGTGCGGGTGTGGCATCGCTTGTGTTCAACTCCATTCGCGACGGTGCAACGGTTTACTATTTTAAATATTACGTAGACGAAACCGCTGTGGGCAACATCTCCTTCCTTGGTCTGCCCTTCGTGCTTAGCGGTCTGTACCTCGCAGTTGGGCAAGCCGCCAACATCGTAGGTGTGATACTTGCCGCCCCAATAAGCAACCGCATGGGTAAGCGGCGCACCTTTATGGCGGCTATGGCCGTGGCAACAGTGCTTAGCATTGGTTTCTTTTGGCTCGACAAAGGTCAGCTCGCGGTCATCTTTATCTTGCAAGCACTTATCAGTGTTTGTGCTGGTAGCATCTTTCCTTTGCTGTGGAGCATGTACGCCGACTGTGCCGATTACAGCGAATTGAAGACAGGCAACCGCGCCACAGGACTGATCTTCTCGTCGTCTTCAATGAGTCAGAAGTTCGGTTGGGCCTTTGGTACGGCCGTAACTGGTTGGATGCTCGCCCAATTTGGTTTCCAAGCCAACACCGTTCAGTCGGCCGAAACCATTCAAGGCATCAAGATGTTTCTCTCGATATTGCCCGCCGCAGGAGCGTTACTCTCGTTGGCGTTCATCTATTTTTATCCCCTTTCTGAAACGAAGATGAAAGAAATAACCGCCGAACTAGAAGAAAAAAAGGAAATGACGTTGGAGACTTTGAAAAACGAATTGCAGGCCGAACTCACCCAAAACATCTTGCCTTTTTGGCTTAATAAGATGGTAGACCATCGGCATGACGGCTTTCTGGGGCGCATAGATGGGCACGGCAACCCCGTACCCGATGCCGAAAAAGGGGCGGTTCTCAATGCGCGCATACTGTGGGCCTTTGCCGCTGCTTATCGCGTTTTGGGCAAACTCGAATACTTGGAGGCTGCAACTAGGGCCAAAAATTATTTCGTGACCCACTTCATCGACCCGCAAGAGGGTGGCGTTTTTTTGGAGTTTGGATGCCCAAGGGCGTCCGCTCGACACCAAAAAGCAAACCTACGCCCTCGGTTTTGCCATTTACGGATTGAGCGAATACGCGCGAGCCACGGGCGACGAAGGGGCTTTGCAGCAAGCAAAAGACCTTTATTACTGCATCGAACGCTACGCCTTCGACAGCCTGAACAATGGTTATGTTGAGGCCCTTACGCGCAATTGGCAGCCCATTGCCGACATGCGATTGAGCGATAAGGACGAAAACGGATCGCGAACGATGAACACGCACCCTGCACATCCTCGAACCATATACCAATCTTTACCGCGTGTGGCGCACGCCACAGTTGGCCGAACGCATCGCCAACCTCATCGATATATTTCTAATGCACCTACTAAATCCACAAACAAATCACCTCGATCTCTTCTTCGACGACCGTTGGCAGGGGCGTCGCAACATACAAAGCTTTGGTCACGACATCGAGGCCGTGTGGCTATTACACGAGGCTGCGTTGGAGTTGAACGACCCCAATGTGCTACAAAGGGTTGAGCATGCCATCAAAGCCATTGCCAAAGCGGCCGACGAGGGTTTGCAAACGGATGGCTCGATGGTGTACGAACGATGGACCGACATGGGCAAAGTGGACACCCAACGCCAGTGGTGGGTGATGTGCGAGTGTGTTATTGGTCATATCGACCTGTATCAACACTTCGGCGACACCGCAGCTCTCGGCATCGCGTGCCACTGTTGGCAATACACGCGCAAGCATATTGTAGACCACGAACAAGGCGAATGGTTCTGGGGATGCGACGAAAAACGCACGTCCAAACCTTGTAGACGATAAGGCCGGCTTTTGGAAATGCCCCTATCATAATGCGAGGATGTGTTTGGAAGTGATGGAAAGAGCGTGTAAATACCGCCATTAATAGCCTTACACCCCCTTTCCTTCTTTATTAGGGAAAGGGGGTGAATAGGCTTATTTTGATATTGTAAGAAAGAATTAAATCCTTACTACATCCCTCTTTTATGGACACGTTATGGCAGTAGTTTGTTTTCTCTACCGCTAAATTCTTGCATAACGCATTCATAATTCCATCTTATCAGTTACTTTGTCTGCGTAATCGCTGCTCTATTTGTTTTCTTAGTAACCGATTTTTAATTACAACTCTCCACTTCTTACTGCTTATCTCTACACGGAGAAACCGCAAGAAATAGCTTGAATTAGCCAATAATTGTTAATGGATGTTATGTTTTTCATTGTAAATGTATAATTTTACACAGTCTAAACAATTAATTATGTAGTGTACAGCCATATTTAATCTAACCTCATAACCATGTGGATGTGGTCTACATGTTGCCACACGCTCTCGCCAATGGTCGTTTTAAACCTCAAGATGCGATGTCCTAATATGCTGAATGTCTTAATATGCGCGAATGATGAAACAGTGATGACCTTAAAGGAGCAGAAGGTTAACTGGCAAAAACAAAAATAGAACTACAAATAACTAAGAACATATTACTTAAGTTTATACAAATGAATATTTATCAAAAACGAACGATGAAAGCGATGGGCAGACTTTTGCTCATCATGCTGATGCTCGTCCCCTTGTGTGTGGATGCGCAAACGTTAACAACAATCACTGGTTCTGTTAAAGACGGTATGGGAGAGCCTCTCGTTGGCGCTTCTGTTGTGCAGAAAGGTACATCAAACGGCACGATAACCGACCTTGATGGTAATTTTAAATTGCAGGTACCTGCTGGCGTTACACTGGTGTTTAGCTATATTGGTTTCGACGAAACCGAACTGAAAGCCACAACCAACATGGTGGTGACACTGAAAAACAATGCTAAATCTATCGACGAAGTGGTGGTTGTGGGATATGGAACGCAGAAGAAAGCTAACCTCACTGGTTCGGTGGCGCAAGTGAAAATGAGCGACGTGTTGGGCGACAGACCCGTGGTGAATGCCGCTGCTGCCTTGCAAGGTGCTATGCCCGGACTTACTGTTGGTGGCGGTTCGGGACCTGGATTTGCTAAGTCGTTGAACGTGCGTGGTACGCTTTCTATCAACGGAGGCGGTCCGCTGGTGTTGATTGATAACGTTGAAGGCGACCTTAGCTCGCTTAATCCTGAAGATATTGAGAGCGTAACGGTGCTGAAAGATGCTGCCAGCTCGGCCATTTATGGCGCACGTGCTGCGGGTGGTGTAATTCTTGTTACGCTGAAACATCCTAAAAACGATGCTCGCTTTACTGCCAACTACAATTTTAATGTGGGCTGGGAAAAGTCGTTAGATAATTTGGAGCAAGCCTCGTTGATGCAGTATTTGGATGCTTATTTAGAGGCTGGCTATTCTAATTCTTACTGGGCTGGAAATGGCGATGTAAGCAAATGGCGCGACTATTTGCAAAAATATCAAGACAATCCCGCTTCGCTCTCAACTGTGGGCGATGGCATTTTTAAAGACACCGATGGTCGTGTTTATTGGCTTTCAGAGAAAAAAATTTGGCTAAAAACATCCTTACAACGGGTTCGATTAACAACCATAATCTCACCATCTCGGGTGGTACGGATAAGATACGTTATCGCCTTTCGGGAAGCTTAAGCCGTGAAAATGGTCCGTTGATGACCGATAAAGACATGTTTAGACGTAAAACCATCAGTGGTTTTATCTCGGCCGATATTCAAAAATGGTTCACTCAAGAGGCTACCATTACCTACACTAACTCTACTCGACAATCGCCCGAGAACGTTGGTAATATGAGTGGTTTTTATTCAACACGCTTGATAAACTATTACCCCGAGGGACTTATCCCTGGCAGTGTACTGGGTATTCCTGAGGATTTGCCTTCGCAAACGCCCTTGAACATGCTAACCCATGCACCTTCGGCACACTCCGAAATGTCGGTGCCTCGCGTGTCGTTGCGTTCTATTTTTAAGTTGATGCCTGGCTGGACCGTTACTGGCGAATATACTTATAACCGTACCGATGAGCATTATCAGTTTTATTCCAACAGATTTAGGTTCGCCGATGTGCGGTTGGCTGCTAAATACTCAACCGAAAAAGGTCAGGACTACTATCGCATGAGCGAATCTACCACCAAATACAATGCTTTAAACGTGTTTACCAATTACGAACACAACTGGGGAGCACATGCTTTTAAGGCCATGGTGGGCTTTAACCAAGAAAAATCGTTCTACCGTTATTTCTATGGCAACGTACTTGCACAAGCTGTTCCCACCGTACCTTCGTTTGCTGGTGGCACTGGTGAGAAAAACCATCGACGATAAATACTCTGAATACGCCATCCGAAGCGGCTTTGCACGTTTGAACTATGCCTTTATGGACCGCTATTTGCTTGAGCTAAATGGGCGTTATGATGGCTCTTCTAAGTTTCCTAAGAATCATCGCTTTGGCTTTTTCCCCTCTGTGAGCGTGGGATGGCGCCTTGGTCAGGAAGGATTTATGAAGTGGGCTAGCAGTTGGCTTGATGATTTTAAATTGCGTGCTTCGTATGGCTCGGTTGGTAATCAGCGTATTAGTCCTTATCAGTTCTCGCCTGTGATGAGCCTGCACAGCAACGGAACTTACATCCTTGATGGCGAAGGTAAAACCACTTACATCACCTCGCCTGGACTGGTGAGCCGCAATTTTACGTGGGAAAAGGTTACCACGCTTAACGTGGGATTTGACCTCTATGCTTTAAACAACCGACTTACTGCCACCTTCGACTGGTTCGACCGTAGAACAACGGGTATGTTGGCTGCAGGAATTGAAATTCCTAAAGTGGTGGGAACAACTGCTCCCTTGCAGAATGTGGCCGACATGAAGAACAATGGATGGGAATTGAACGTTACATGGCGCGACAAAATTGGGGATTTTAGCTATCATGTTGGTTTTAATATCTACGACAGTCAGGCCGAAATCACCAAGTTTAACAACGAGTCTCGTCTGCTTTCTCAATATTATAAAGGTAGAAAGATTGGCGAAATATGGGGCTATGAGGCCGATGGCTATTACACCATTAACGACTTTAATGCCGACGATGCTAAACACAAAACCTGGACGCTGAAAGAAGGCGTGGTGAAAATTAATGGTATTAACCCTCAACCAGGGGATGTGAAGTTTAAAGACCTGCGTCAAGATGGTGTTATTAATGCTGGTGATAATACGGTTGACAATCCCGGCGACCGCAAAATTATTGGTAACGATGCTGCTCGCTATCAGTTTGGGGAAGCGTTTAGGGGCTGCCTATAAAGGGTTGAGCTTGGAAGTGTTGCTGCAAGGCGTGGGCAAACGCGACTATTGGCTTGGCGGTGCGGCAATGTTCCCCTTTGGTGGCGCTGGAGCTGGCGACGCTGTGTTCCAAGCACTCTATGCCAATCAAACCGATTACTGGCGCGCTAAGAGCTACGACCCCGCAAGTAGCGATTACATGGTGCCCGTAAATGCTGATAGTAAGTTGTTCCGCATCTACGATCAGGGCAACAACGTGGGCTCTAACACCCGCGTAAGCGACAAGTATCTGCAAAACGCTGCCTACTTGCGTATTAAGAACATAACCCTCTCGTACACCTTACCTAAAGATTGGGTGCAAGAGCGTTCTTGCAAGATGCCAAATTCTATCTCAGCATCGAAAACTTGGCTACGATAACCAGCCTACCCGAGGGCTACGACCCTGAAGGAAGAGCTGCATCGTCTACGGCTAACGCGCTGAGCAACGGCATTTCATGGGGATACCCCTATTATCGCACCATCTCTTTGGGTGCAAGTATCACATTCTAATCATAACAAGTATTTATGAAAAAGATATTAGCTGCCATCTGTGTTGCAGCAACAACGCTAACGGCGTGCAACGATAATTTTCTAGAGAAATATCCCTTGACCGACCTCACCGAAGAGAATGCGTTTAAGGAATACGATAACTTCAAGGCTTTTATGAACCCTTGTTACGAGATGTTTACCAATACCACCATTCATACCAGCATTAATAATAGCTATATGAATGCCCAGTTTGCTGGCGATTGGTATGGCGGAATGGTGACTCATCGCGACAATGCACGCAACCCTTATGCTTATCAAACCATCACTGCAACTGCTGATGGGGGTGGTTGGGATTTTGGTTACATCCGCAGAATTAACATCATGCTCAGTCATCTTAACGATGGCGCACTTACCGAAGCGCAAATTGCACACTGGCGCTCGGTGGGCTATTTCTTCTCGGCTTATTGGTACATGGAACTCATTGACCGCTTTGGAGATGTGCCATGGATTAACAATGTGCTGGATGATAGCTCGCCCGAAAGTTATGGACCACGCACACCGCGTGCCCAAGTGGCCGACAGCATCGTGGCTCGACTCGAATATGCTGCTGCTAATATAGGCAATTTCAACGATGGCGATAACACCATCAACGCTAATGTTGTGAAGGCTGCACTCTCGCGATTCTTACTTCGCGAAGGTACATGGGCCAAATACCATGGACTGAACGAACCCTACGAAAACTATTTGCAAAAATGTTTGACTGTTTCGCAAGAGTTGATGGACGCTTATCCCACCCTCTATAAAGGCGAAGACAAGAAAAAACCAACCTGCAACAGGCTATGGCGAATTGTGGACCACCGAAAGCCTTAAGGGTAAACCTGGCGTTATCTTCTTTAAAGAATTTGTTAATAATGTGCTGATGAATCGTTATAACGACTTTGAACATATTGCTGCTAACGCTGCTGATGTGCCTCAGTACACGGTTGACCTCTTCTTAATGAAAAATGGTTTGCCTATCGCTAACAGCACTTCGGGCTATCAAGGGGAAGGGCAAAGATATGTGGGACACATTTGCCGACCGCGACCCTCGGCTTTACCAAAAATATTCAACCTCCTTATGTTGTTGCACCTCATGGCGGTGCACACGATAATGTTAACTCTTTCTTGAAATGGAGATTTTTGAAGGCTGGTGACAATAACCAAGGACACATTGTTACGGCCGATGAGGCTGCCAAATATCGCTTCTATATCGATTATATGGGCGCTAACGAGAAATGTTTGCGTGGTGGAACTTTCGGAGGCGAGGGAATGAAGAGATGTCCCGGACAAAACTGGGGCGCTTCGCTCACACCCGTTAGTCCAAACCTTACAACCGACTCGCGCGTGCCTTACATGCGCTGTCGCACTGGTTACTACTTCTGGAAAAACTATGATATGTGGGAATTCTCCACTGGGTCTTCTGCATTCTGTACCGCCGATAAACCTATTTTCAAAATCGAAGAGGTGTTGCTCAACTATGCCGAAGCTGCATGGGAACTACAAAGGTTTGATCAAGCTGTTGCTGATAAAACCATTAACAAACTGCGCGAACGTGCTGGCGTGGCAAACATGACCGTGGCTGACATCAACGATAGCTTCGACCCCAACCGCGATAAAGGCAATGCGCCTTGGTGGACTGGCAACGGCGGTAAATTTGGCAACTACAACGTTGACCCCTGTACTATGGGAAGACGTCGCGAACGCCAAATAGAACTCTTTGGCGAAGGCTTCTCCTTCTACGATGTGCGCCGATGGGCAAAAGCGGCTTACTATGTTAACCGACAACCCTGCGGTATGTGGACCACTGCCACTGATAATATCTATGCTCCAAAGAACAATGCCTATACAGGGGCAGTTCGTAGATTACGAAGCAATCATGAACACGGGTAAGGCTGTGGCCGAGAATAATAGCGCTGGCAATGGCTGGATTTACACCTATGAGAGCCCACTCGTGCAGGGAGGATGGTTGGATACCTATTACTTGAGCATGGTTCCCACCAGTCAAATTGTGCTGAATAAGCAGCTAACACAAAACCCTGGTTATAATAAACTATTTGGCTTGGGCGAATAAAGCGAGCAACAACTGTATATAATCATCGTTTTACAGCACCTGCAGCCTGTTTGCTGCTTTCTATCACCTTGCCAATTGATGGATTAAGGCTTTGTGAACAGCGAATTAGCAACGCAAACAAAGGGGATGTGTCTCTGTGGCACATCCCCTTTATTCATAAATATGTGTTGTCTACCCCTGTTTCTTTTTACCATGTTTTACGCCTTTGTTCTTACCGTTGATGAACGCTTCTCCTCTCTTATTTGTTAATTAAGGTGTAATTATTTTACAAAAACGCGTTTTCTTCTCCACTCATTCTAGCTAAAACATTAGCTCAAAAAACATGCTTTTAACCCCTTTTTATAGTCTCTTTGCGTTTTGTTTTACATCGATTTTTCAATCCATTCGCTGTATTTAGCACCATTTTACCTTTCTATTTTTTTGTGTTTCCTGCCAATTTTTCACCGCCCAACGACCAAGTTTAGTAGCTAAAAGTCACTTTATTTGGTTGGTTTTGCTTGTTGTCGGTGCCGTTTGATATGTGTTTGTAAATATTTAAGCGCTTAAATACACGCGTTTAGCATCATTTCGCCCTGCATTTAGCAGCAAAAACGCAATGCATTTAGCACCAAAACGCAGTGCATTTAGCAGCAAAACGCAACGCGTTTTGGTGCATATTACACAGAATTTTTGTCTTAAATAATTGTTTTATTGGCCTAAAAGTATAGATTATGTGTCGAAAAACTACTGTTGTGGGCAGCTACCATAAAAGTGTTATTTTCATCCCAACAAACCTTCGCGAGAATCGAATATTTGCGAGCGAGTTAGCTCTTGCTGTCCAAGGATGGCGTTTTTAGTGTTAAAGCTTTTCTGAAAACGTTACACTTTATTCAGCGCTATAATTCAAATCCTAAATATAACGATGAATACGCATATAAGTTGTGCCAGTTCGGGAAAAGGATTTGCTTAGAATAGGTCCAATTGCCTACTCTTTTCAATGCGCACGGGCAGTGCCTCTGGCTTATTCTCGAAGAAACAATATGCTGCTAATGCCGCACAAAGATTCATGAGGAAGTTATGTACTACGCGCCATATACGTTTGTATGGGCATTTCGGAGATAACAAACATCTCTCAATTTAAAGAACCCTTAAAAGTCAAGACGACTTCTTTATTTTTTTATGCCCACAGCGCGTACAACTTGCCTAGTTTTTTCCTACTTTTGCATTGTTGGTCGATGCCTTTATACGGCAAAGTCCTTGATAATACAAAACCAATAGGATATGGAAATGAACATTAAAGAGATGTTGACACAACTTGCCACCACCACACAAAAGGCTGAAATAGAAAACGTGCTGCAACAAACCACAGCCCAACTGTTACACCATTATAAAAATACGCGCACGCGAGGTGGAACTCTATCCCATCGAACTAGAAAGTTATTTCTATCGCGCAGGCGTGTTCGAAGACCCATACGTGCACACCAACGAACTGCAAGCTAACCATTTTGGCGAGCTGTATGTGCACCGCCGAGGCAAAGAAGCCTGCTCGCCTTATAAGATGGACAATCGCGTTTGCATGGGCATTTCGCTCTCTGTAAACGCAAACTATTATTATTCGGCCCTTATTCGCAGTGCGGTGTTTGCCGACGGCAGCATGGTTTTCGGCCCAAACAATGTGCTGATGCACTTCATGCGTGGCGTAAACGCATCGGCCAACCTCCTCGATGCCCACTTCTTCGACACGCATCACGCAGGCACATTCGCGCTTGCGCCCCTCTTTCATTGTGTTGAGGGTCAACAGGTGCTGTTTGAAGTTGATGCCGCTACCGACCCGCGCGACAAGTCGTACTTGATGTACGGTAGCCGAATAGGGCTTGGCGATACCGACCCGCACTACCAACAACTGCCCTTACGCGCCGCCATAGGCAAGCTTTCCACACCCTTCGCCTTCAAAGAGAAAACCCAACTGCTGAACAACTATTTGGCTGAACGCAAACTAAGTGGCGATGCTGCAAAACTACTGGCGAAAGAAATGCGCCAAGAGTGTGCATCGGCAGATGTTTAACAAGGGGGGAAACCAACAGCACACAAAGCGCTTCGTAGATGCCGTTTGCCCACATCTGGCTTTCTCCCCCTTGGCGCGGAGGCACAGTAACGGCCACAATAATTAGCGCACACCACCAAAAAGCAACGCGCACCTTGCGCTTACGAAACACGCGCGAAAGCAGCAAACCCGCAGGGAAGGCAAACATAACGCGGAGCAATCCGCCCCATAAACCATAGTTGCCGCAGGTCCATCCTGCACCTAGATTGCCATACTCGTTGGTTATGGCATAGTCAAACAGCGCGCCACCTGTGGCGAATACCAGCATGGCGCGCCAACGCGTAGACAACTTGCGAATGGTCAACACATAGAGTAGGTTGGCTATATACTCGAAAAACAATGAACATGAAGGCCGTCAGCTCGAAGAACACGCGGGGCATGAGTTCCACGAAACGCGTGTAGGACACGGTCTTAGGGAAGTAGCTTGCCAAATGCTCCTTGATGAAGAAGAGATAATAGTGCTTGAAGGTGCGGAAAGAGCCAAAATGGTAGCAAAGCAGGATGGTCATTATTTCGCTCTTGGGTATCTGCCCTTTACGGTTTCGCATGCGCTTATATCCCTCGTCTATGGGGGCAATGTGTAAGTTTTTAGTTAACTCGGCATCTAAATTCTTGCAGAACTCATCCAATACACAGAATATTTCAGTAACTTTGTTTGTGGTAATCATCGCTATATATGTTTTGTAAGTTATTGATTAACAACTATAAAGTTACAAAATAATAGCGAGATTACCAACTTTTAGGGCATTTTTTTATCCCGAACTGGCGTAATGAGAGAAGGTTTCATGAATCGTTAGATAATCTTACACCCAAAGACGTATATTTAGGTCAAGGGGATAAAATCAAAAAGATAAGAGAAATGATAAAAGCAAAAATTCAATCACCAAAAAGAATTTTTGATAATAAAAACAATGAAACATCAGAGTAAATAACTACATTTGCAGTTGTGCACTTTTTGTTTGACAACGTACAAGTGTAAGGAGTTTATGGTAACGTATATGAAAACTAAAAAATGCGTAGTTATGAGAAACAAGTGGTTTGAAGAACAGATAGTAGAGTTTAAAACTCGTTCTGATAACGAGGTGTTGGAATATCTGTCCAGTTATTGGAATATTACGCCAGATGCAAAGGGCGTACTTACAATGGTGGGAACCTATAAAAAGCAGATCATAAAGATAAAAAAAGGAAATGATTTTGCTTATTTTGAAGACATTCGCAATACCGAAGGCGATATTTTGTATTATCCATTTGGGTTCGGTAAGGTAAAAACTCTGGACTGCATGCAATGATAAACTTGAAAAACAAGATATCTGGCGAATTAACGTTAAGTTGTCCCCTAAGAAATTTAGAGATAAGAATCCCTTTTATAATAACGTTAGCAGATACAAACTTTGGTCTTCCATCCACAAATCTCAAAGACAAGTTATCTCGTGAATCCCAAATCCGTAAGATATTCAAGGATACGGGTTTTACAGAACGCGACGCAAAAAATACTGTCAATGCTCTACATAATATTATGGATGATCTGTATTCTAATGCAGATGATCGATTTGTGTATGAGTTATTACAGAACGCAGATGACCAGCCGGAAGAGGGTCAGTTAGTATCTGTGATATTGCAATTACTAAAGGACACCTCCTATTTATGCATAATGGCAGAGTCTTTGACACCGATGATGTTGATAGCATATGTAGTATTGGAGATAGTACAAAAAGAAAGGATAAAGAAAAAATCGGATACAAGGGCATTGGCTTCAAATCTGTATTCACAGGCTCAGATACTGTCATCATAAACTCTGGCAACTATTCTTTCGCTTTTGATAAGTATTCTCCTGTTTACGGGGATGCTGACATGAATAATATCCCATGGCAGCTAAAACCTATTTGGCAGGAAAGATATAGATATCCAAAAAGAAGTAAAAGAAAAATGAGACATTCTGGAAAGAACGTGTAGGAATATCTCTTGAGGTAGAAGAAGATAATCTTAATGATTATCGTATGTCCATAACCAGACTTTTTCACTCATCCTATCTTTTCTTCTTTTCTTAAAAAAATGTGACGAATTTGGAATTTGATGAAGGTGAACTTCGGACAAAAAAATATCAAAGTCACATGATGGGGATATATTAAGGATAGAAAAAGATGGTATTGTTGATAGTTCATGGGTTGTTAAAGACTATCCAATAAATATACCCCAAGAAATCAGAGATGCATTGCAAGATGACCGTAATGTACCTGAGAAGCTGAAAAAAAGCTACTATGACACAAAATAAGTTTTTGCGGCAAAAAAGTAGAAGATGGGAAAAATCGTGAAATTGGATAATTCTGTTCTTTATGCCTATCTGCCAACTTCTGTTTACGATTTTTGGCTTCAACTTTATCGTTAATGCAGATTTCTTATTGGCTGCAAATAGAGAGCAGCTTCATGTGAAAAAGATATGGAATCAATTTCTTTTCTCTAAGATTGGAGAATTATTAATTGACTGGGTAGCTTCTTTGTCAACTGTTATTCCTTCCTATCTTGAAATACTTCCAAATAGCCTGCTGAATGAGGAGGAAACGGGTATATTATCGTTGTCAACCTTCTTCAATAAAGCATTCACCGAAGCACTAGAGAGTGAATCTTTCATTAGAGTTTCTGACGATAAAGCCGTAAAGCAGGAAGAGATTGTTATTGATAAGACTGGACTTTCAGAGATAATCGGTTCAGAATTATTCCTTAATATATTAGGTTCAGACAAGCATCTACCATTTGACAGCATCGACAAATCTGTATTTAATAATAAGATATTTGAGAAGGTTGAGAAAGTTACATCTGATACCGTGATCCCCAAAATGATTGGTAATGCAAGGTTTGTCGAATGGTTTAAATCGACTGATGATGAGAATAGAAATAATTTTTATAATTGGCTTATATCTAAAGATTGCGATAGGCGAAGAGCAAATATAATGTCACTTGTTGATAATCTGCCAATTTATAAGTTTGGTGACGTATTCTTCAGTAAAGGAGAGACTATTTCTGACTTAAATAAGATTGTTATGCGTGCTGGCATGGAAGAATTACGTCCAATCTTTGAAGCATGTGGATATGTATGCTCTGACAATCTTGACAAATTGCCAATTAAGTCATTCTTCTCTAACAATATAATACCAGGAACTTTTGATGCAATTTTTAAAGCTCTGTTAGACAGTGAGAAATTTTCCGAATGGTTAAATTCAAACGATACGGATTCACATAAAGTTTTAGTAAACTGGCTTGATAGCCAATATAAGCCTGAATTAAAGGCAAAGTTTGAAGAATTTGTGACTTCAATGCCATTGTTCCATTTTGTCGATGGTAATTTTAATGGAGCACAAGTTGATGCAGACCCAAGCCGAATAATCATAGATGACAACTTGAATCAAGTTCTCAATATTTTTAACAAAAAATAGGCTTTTAAATGTTCCAATAATATTAGCAATTCAATTTTTAAGAAGTATATTTTAACGCCAACGAGTAATGCAGTTTTTGAATCAATCAGAGACAAAATAAAGGGTATTACTTCTGACATTTTAACACCTATAGAGAAATTGTCGTTATTTAATACGATAAAAAAACATCAAAAGGATTAGGCGAGGCGAAACCTGTCCAAACATTTCTTTTTGGTAATCAGTCCAGAACTCATCGCAAATGGTTGAGTATAATGACCACATACGATGCCAATTATCCAAAGTGGATGGAAGAATATGAAATACGTGAAGAAGAGAATTTCCCAGAAATACAAAAAAATATCTTGTTAAAAAAAGGAAAAATGTTTTCAATGAGATAATAAAGAAAGATGAAAACTTTAATGAGATACTTAAAAACTGTGTCATTAAAAAGACGTGTATCTACAATTTAAGGAATCTTGGACTCTTTACTTTACAAAAATGTAATTAATACCAAAGGTACAAAATGAATCAACATTGGAAATGGTTGAGCAACAAGACACAGAATCTAAGCAATATTTCCTCTCAAAAAATAGATCGCCTTTCACTTGATGTAAATAAGTCCTATCAAAAGGAAGATTATATAAGCAGAATTCTGGCATTAACATTTGATGTTCTTAGCGATGAGCAACTTCGAAAATTTGCCTCACTTATTTTTTTGTAGGTGAACGCACTCTATCATCTTTCACTGTTAGTGATGACGTTAACATAGAATATCATGAAGGTAAAATTATGCATATATCTCTGTCAGAATTACTGCCTGAATATAAAGATACTGGAGTTATAGGTCAAATCAAACAAAGTTTAGCTATTTTTTTCCTGAAACTCAGTTGTCACGTCTATTAGTTATATCGCCAATGAGTACAGGAGACATTGCTAAAAAAACTCAATACCACAAACGGTTATACACCTTTGTCTTATCTATTTGCCATTTATCGAGCAAGAAAGGTCTATAATTATTATAATGGATATGTTCCTTCTATAGAATTAAATACTGTTCAAGAATCTTGGATACATCAATTATTGGATATACTATATAGTCAAAAAAATCGAGTTATATAACGATTCTTTTCGGTTATCGTTTATCCCCGTATTTCTCAAATTATTTCAATAGTAAGTATGTACTTCCTAAAGAGCAAGTTTTACCATTTATTGAAAAGCTGGGCAATCGATGATGATAAGCGTTCTTATCTTATTAGCCTTGGTGTAAAAACAGACCGTTCTAAGCTTATACAGTTTCGTAAAAATATAATTGAAAATACGGAAATTAGCTCTTCTGATGTAGAAGCTCAAGAAGATAGTATTCCGCCCACCATCGAACTATTTAAGAACATGGCAGTTCTTCCATTTACAGGGGCCAATCAAATTCAAACAATGAAGATGATGGAACTTTACAATAAATATATACGTACAGATATTGATAGTGGTGAACTGTTGTCAAACTCTGTAGAATATGACCTAAAAAGAGTATGCTACATGGAAAAAAATGACAAAAACTATTTCAATATACTTGTATGCAGGAGAAAATGCCTCGCAAACTAATCAAGACCAATTTGGACAATTTGCTTCTTTGCAAAATTCAATGAAGGGGACTATTTCTATTATTCGCCCTCAAACATGCTATTCATCAATAGATCATGTGAGGTTCGAGACATTTTGTATTCCATAGCCTCTGATAAGAATATTCCTTTTTAGTTCTTCTGATTGGCAGCAGCTATTTTATGACAATCTCGTAACAAAAGACGAAGTCGAAAGTAGGCAAAAAGAAATAGATGTCCTCAAAAAAACAATTAGAGCGATATCGGAAGAAATATGGGGATTTGAACAATAAAGATTCTGAGAATTCCACCAAACCTGTATCAAAGGACGAAAATCTTAAAATAGATGTGATTGAACGCCCTGACCTTTCACAAGATGAACAAGCTTCAGCTCATAAAGAAGCTGAAGAAGTTGTCCGTGAAAAGTTAGTTAAATCCGGTTATGATTGCAGTGGTTGGATTCTTGATGACGAAGTTAATGATGGCAAGTGGCATTCATACAATCAAATAGATGGAAAAATCAAGGATCCTGATGGAGTTCCTGTTAATGTCGTGGTTAAAAGTGCTAAAGGCGGTTACATATATCTAAGTGTAACAGACTTCGAGTTCTTAACGCAAGATAGCAAGAACCTCCTTCTGGTATGGAATGGCGATGATGTACACAGTGTTTCAGGAGAGGAACTCTTTACAAAAAATTCTAATGTTAATTTGATTTTTGACACAGACTATACTCCCAAACACTATTATGCAGCCCTCAGCAAAAGTATTCCAATATGTAAAGAGGACGACTTTTGCTGTAAAGGATCCAAAGCGTAATACATACTCACAAGTACAAGGTTTCGGTATGGACACAAAGACAGAAGGCATCCAAGAATTGTTTGACGATAATGATTTGTAAAATATGAGGTATACACGAAAAGATTACGAAACTTTCCTTAGTACAGAGTTAGAGACTCAGATGAGGGAATACGCTCGTTTGGTAGAGACCAAAGCTATTGTTCTAAAAGAGCGTGGTGATGTGTTCGTCGGTCGGTTTATTAAACTTCAAGAAAACGGAATGGTAGTTTTTAAGGCTAGAGTAAACGACAACATGCCAAGAAAGAACACCTTCTGGACTGCTTCATATTTCATCAATGAAATGGGAAGTTATAAGAACTGGGGAGAGTTATCATGGGCAGAACTTAGAAAGCAATATCAGCGTGATTGTTCTGAAGCACTTTGCGCTTGGCTGTCCAAAAGTGAAGATTCAAGCTTCTGTTTAGTTGGCATCAAGAATATAAGTGTGGAATTTGCCCAAATACTAGAGAAGGAAAGACCAATTATCGCATTCGGACCAAGCGATCCACCTTTGGAATACTTGATGAATCTTATTGCTATTGTTAGGGACACTAATTGTGCTGTCACTAAACAAATTCTTGATTATGAACCATCAGAAAGTAACAACTGGAATCCAACGAAAATTGAATCTAAAGAAGATTTGAATGCTTTACTTTCTCAAAAGTTACAAGTAAATAATTGTATAGCAATTCAAGGCCCTCCTGGAACTGGTAAAACTTATAGGATGGCAGCTCTATCAGCGGAATTACTAAGACAGGGGAAAAGTGTATTAGTAACAGCGTTAACGAATCAAGCCCTAATAGAACTAGTTAAGAAAAAAGACCTAAAGGACTTTCTTGATGCTCAAAAGGTTACCAAAACAAGTTTGACTGTTGATGAAAGCAAAGAACTGCCAAAAGTACAGCCTAACAAAAAAAATCTTTGTAATGCAGCACCTGGTTATCTCTCTCTGGCGACATTTTATCTTTCCAGCGCATGGGCAAAAGATGCAATAGAAATACCTTTTGACTATGTTATAATGGACGAGGCCAGCCAAGCATTATATCCGATGATAGCAGCCTCTATGAAGCTTGGAAATAAGATAATCTGGATTGGCGATCAGAACCAATTGCCACCAATTGTCTTAATAGGTGAAGATGTTATTAATCGATACGACTGGGGTGGAATTGTGAAGGGATTCAATACATTGTGTACAAATTTCTCTTATCCGTCGTATATGTTAAAAGATACTTTCCGTTTAACTGAAAGAGGTGCGGCATGTACTGGCATATTTTACAATAATGATCTTACTTCTGTTTCGAAAGTCCAATCTATAAAATCCTCCATCGATTGTTTGAATAAAAAGGAGGGCCAACATTTTTTTGGGAATGGAACTGGAACCCGGAGATAAGACTCCAACCTTAGCTATAAGTTCAATTATAAATTTGGTTGAGGAAATTTTGTCAGAGGACAAAAGATTCCAAGATAGCCGTTCTCTCCAAGTTCAGGCCAACTGTACGACAAATTCAAAAACAATTCATTCTTCAATCGAAGAAAAAGTGAGATTCCTGAAAATGTAAAGATTGAAACAGTTGATAGAGTTCAAGGCCTTACCGTAGATTATTGTATCTTCTTTATATCGAATGCATCGCTAAAAATATTCTTTTGGAGAAAGAGTTGTTTAATGTCGCTACATCACGTGCTAAATATTGCACAATAATCGTTGCTGACAAGTCCTTGATGGGTAAAAGTTATGGAAGAAGAAGTACGGAAATATCTTTTTAAAAAGTCAAGATGACAAATTTGTAGCATTCAATAGCACCAAGAATATAACTGCAGGAAATGTATCGGTAAATGTGTTAGGTAAAATAGACCTTTCCAAGTTCGAGAAAAAACGTAAAGAAATAGTTGAAGGAAAGGAAAACATTTATATAATTGACACAAATGTATTTGTTAATTGCCCTAACATTATTGATAGAATTGGGTACAAATACAAAGTGATAATCCCTGCCAAAGTATTGGAAGAACTTGATAAACTCAAATTGAAAAAAATAACATTGACAAGAATGCTCTCAATACTGCTGCAAGGAATATCAATCTTGCTTTTTACCAAACAATTCTCTAAAAATGGAGGATGCCTACATTAGCCTATTACCTGTTGGATTTGACAAGAATAATCCTGATTGTCAGATTTTGTCGGTGGCATTAAAAATACAAAGGAGAAAAACCCAATAATACTTACCTCTGACAATATTCTTCAGACACGTGCTAATGGATTAGGGATTACAACCATTTCGCTAAATGATTTTTAAGACAGCTTAAATAAAAAGTTATGAGGGTTCGGGGCCGAACGCAGTTGAGAACAACTCATCTTGAAGTCAGTTGCTCCTTTTTTAGTGTCTGTTCACAAAAAAATAAGAATATAAACACACTTTATTTTATCTATGCAGATAGACTGCAGATAAAATCTAACTTTGCAATGTCAAACTTAAAATGTATGCTTATGGGATTACTTGACTTTCTTTTATTCGGGGCCTTTATGAATAGCCTAAGAAACAATCAGAACAACAATAACAATTCTGATTATTCGAATAGGAGTTATAACCAAGGTTATGAAGATGGCTATGATGACGGTTACATGGATTATGATGACTATCATTACCATGATGTTTACGCCAGTTCGGGATAAAGAAGTGCCCCTAAAAAAAGTTGGTAATCTTGCTATTGTTTTTGTGGTTTGATAGCTGTAATTCAGTAACTTACAAAAACGTGTGTGGCGATGATTACCACAGACAAAGTTACAGAAATATTTTGTATATTGGATGAGTTCTGCAAGAATTTAGATTCCGAGTTAACTAAAAACCTACATATCGCCCCCATAGACGAGGGATATAAGCGAATGAGAAACCGCAAAGGGCAAATGCCTAAGAGCGAAATAATGACCATCCTGTTGTGCTATCATTTTGGTTCTTTCCGCAACTTCAAGCTTCATCTGCTGTGCAACGAGATGGGCGATGTACTCACGTTCTGCCTAACTCCCGCAAACGTAGACGACAGAGACCCTAGGGTGTGGCAGGTCTTCACTAAGGTGCTCTACGGAAAAGTGTTTGCCGACAAAGGCTACATCAAGCAAGAATTCTTTGAGAACCTCTTCAACCAAGGTATCCACCTCGTTCATGGGCTCAAATCAAACATGAAAAACAAGCTTATGCCCTTGTGGGACAAGATGATGCTGCGCAAGCGATATATAATAGAATGCATCAACGAACTGCTCAAAAACAAGGCCAACCTTGTTCATTCACGCCATCGCTCCGTACATAACTTCCTTATGAATCTCTGTGCGGCATTGGCTGCATACTGTTTCTTCGACAATAAGCCAGAGGCACTGCCTGTGCGCATTGAAAAGACTAGGCAATTGGAACTATTCTAAGCAAACCCTTATCCCGAACTGGCGTCTGCATACTGTTTCTTCGAGAATAAGCCTGAGGCACTGCCCGTGCGCATTGAAAAGACTAGGCAATTGGAACTTTTCTAAGCAAATCCTTATCATGAACTGGCGTAATAATGTGCAAGAAAAGCAGAGGCTATATTTTACTACACCTTATTATATAATAAGGAGAATTGCGACACCATTATTATGAAATACAAAGAACTCGCCCTTATACAACTATACAATGCACAAGTGGGGGAGCTACTATGCAATAAGCAGATGTTAGAAAGCAGAAATAAGAGCGAGCATAGGGGCAAGGCCGTCAACAATAGGTGTGTATTGGCTATAATAAAGAGGTGCTGAGAAAAGACGATGCCGATAAAACTTGTATTTATGGTATGCAACATAGCGCATGTACAACAGAAGGAGGGAATAAAAAGAATGTAACAGGAAATCAAAAGCAGCGCAATCGCAACACACAAACAACAAAATTGCCATGCGTTACTACTGCGAATAAGGAGGGGTGGGAGATACCTTAGAGGGGCGTTCGCATGGTGTAATGGCCGTGCTGGTTGTTAATAATGTTTAAATAAATCAAAATATCCTCTGATGAACTAAAATGAAAGCGATGTATGTTAGGTGGTTAGGATAATTGTTAGTAACTTTGCACCCCGAAAAAGGCATATTGTGTCGTTTCTGTATTCGCTTGATAATAACGAAAAATAATATATAAAAATTAAAAAGTAAAAATTATGCCTACTATTTCACAGTTAGTAAGAAAAAGGCAGAAAGGTGCTTGTGGAAAAAGAGCAAATCGCCTGCGTTGGATTCTTGTCCTCAACGTCGTAGCGTTTGTGTTCGTGTATACACCACAACCCCTAAAAAAAGCCCTAACTCGGCAATGCGTAAAGTTGCCCGTGTACGTTTGACAAACCAAAAGGAAGTTAACTCGTACATCCCAGGCGAAGGTCACAACTTGCAAGAGCACAGTATTGTGCTTGTTCGTGGCGGTCGTGTAAAAGACCTTCCTGGTGTTCGTTATCACATCGTTCGTGGTACACTTGATACCGCCGGTGTAGCAAATCGTACGCAGCGTCGTTCTAAGTATGGCGCAAAACGTCCTAAGGCCGCTAAAAAATAATTAAAGCGAGCCATATAAGTTTTTAAGTTCGTGAACCCTTATGCTGGTAAGGCTTGCAGTAGCAAGAACTTCGGGGCTAGGCGAGAGGTGTTTGCCGGGGTTTACAGGCTTAAAAACTTATTCTGAAACGAAAGTAAACAGAAACGTCGAGGTGCAGACGATAAAGGCATCAAAAATTATAACCCGTTTTGCTGGTGAATTGTTTAAAAGGTTGAGTAAACATCCGAGTGCGGAAGTTGAAGAACGATGACAACCCCACGCAGAATTATTTTTTTCAAAACAAAAAAATGAGAAAAAAGCAAAACCAAAGAAGCGCGTGATCCTTCCCGATCCCGTGTTCAACGACCAAAAAGGTCTCTAAGTTCGTTAATCACTTGATGTACGATGGTAAGAAAAAAATGCATCGTACGAGATTTTCTACAATGCCCTTGATACCGTAAAGGTTAAGATGGAGAAGGAAGAAAAGTCGCCTCTGGAAATCTGGAAGACGGCTTTGGACAACATCACTCCTCAAGTGGAGGTGAAGAGTCGCCGTATTGGTGGCGCTACGTTCCAAGTTCCTACCGAAATTCGTGCTGATCGCAAAGAGGTATCTCGATGAAGAACATGATTTCTTATGCCCGCAAACGTGGTGGTAAGACCATGGCCGACAAGCTGGCTGCAGAAATTATGGACGCCTACAACAACCAAGGCGGAGCTTACAAGCGTAAGGAAGATATGCACCGCATGGCAGAGGCTAACCGCGCATTCGCACATTTCAGATTCTAATCATAAATAGGGTATACAAAAGACAATGGCAAATCGCGATTTACATTTGACACGTAACATCGGTATCATGGCTCACATTGATGCCGGTAAAACCACAACTTCTGAACGTATTCTCTTCTATACGGGTAAAACCCACAAGATAGGTGAGGTACACGACGGCGCTGCTACCATGGACTGGATGGCGCAAGAGCAGGAGCGCGGTATAACTATTACTTCTGCAGCAACAACCTGTAACTGGAACTATGGTGGTAAATCGTTTAAGATTAACCTCATTGACACTCCGGGACACGTTGACTTTACCGCTGAGGTGGAACGCTCATTGCGCGTTCTCGACGGCGCTGTAGCTACCTATTCGGCTGCCGACGGTGTGCAACCTCAGTCGGAAACTGTATGGCGTCAGGCTGACAAATATAACGTTCCACGTATTGGATACGTAAACAAGATGGACCGCTCGGGAGCTGATTTCTATGAGACGGTTCAACAAATGAAAGACATCTTGGGTGCAAACCCCTGCCCAGTACAAATTCCTATCGGTGCTGAAGAAAAACTTCAAAGGCGTGATAGACCTTATCAAGATGAAGGCTATTTTGTGGCACGACGAAACGATGGGTGCTGAATACAGCATAGAAGAAATTCCCGCCGACCTACTAGACGAGGCTAAGGAATGGCACGACAAGATGATTGAGAATGCTGCTAACTACGACGATGCACTGATGGAGAAGTATCTTGAAGGTGTTGAACCTTCTGAAGAAGAACTTATCGCTGCTATCCGTAAGGCTACAATCTCGATGGATCTTACCCCTATGGTATTGGGCTCTTCTTATAAGAACAAAGGTGTGCAACCCCTCTTGGACTATGTTTGCGCATTCTTGCCCTCGCCACTGGATACAGTAGCTATCGTAGGTGTTAACCCCAATACCGACCAAGAAGAAGCACGTAAGCCTTCGGAGGACGCTCCTACATCAGCATTGGCGTTTAAGATTGCTACCGACCCATTTATGGGCCGCTTGGTGTTCTTCCGCGTGTACTCGGGTAAGGTAGAGGCAGGTTCGTATGTGTTCAATGCTCGTTCGGGTAAGAAAGAACGCATCAGTCGCTTGTTCCAGATGAACTCTAACAAGGAAATTCCAATGGAAAGCATCGACGCTGGTGATATTGGCGCAGGTGTAGGTTTCAAAGATATTCGTACTGGTGACACTCTTTGTGACGAAAGCGCTCCTATCGTGCTCGAATCAATGAGCTTCCCCGATACTGTTATCTCGATTGCTGTTGAGCCTAAGAGCCAAGCAGACATCGCTAAGCTTGACAATGGTTTGGCTAAGCTGGCTGAAGAAGACCCAACATTTACTGTTCGTACCGACGAGCAAAGTGGTCAGACCATTATTTCGGGTATGGGTGAGTTGCACTTGGATATCATTATCGACCGTCTGAAGCGTGAGTTTAAGGTAGAATGTAACCAAGGTAAGCCCCAGGTTAACTACAAAGAGGCTATCACCAAGCCCGTTACACTTCGTGAAGTGTACAAGAAGCAGAGTGGTGGACGTGGTAAGTTTGCTGATATTATCGTTACTGTTGGTCCTAAAGACGAAGACTTCAAGGAAGGCAACTTCCAATTCGTGAACGAGGTTAAGGGCGGAAACGTTCCTAAGGAATTTATCCCCTCGGTACAAAAGGGTTTCGAAAACGCCATGAAGAACGGTGTACTTGGTGGTTATCCAATGGAAAACCTGAAGGTAACGTTGACCGATGGTTCGTTCCACCCAGTAGACTCAGACCAACTTTCGTTCGAATTGGCTGCTATCAACGCCTATCGTAACGCTTGTCCTAAGGCAGGGTCCTGTATTGATGGAACCTATCATGAAGGTAGAAGTGGTTACACCCGAAGAAAAACATGGGTGATGTAATCGGTGACTTGAACAAACGCCGTGGTCAAGTAGAAGGTATGGACGAAGCTCGTAGCGGTGCACGCATCGTGAAAGCGCAAGTACCATTGGCCGAGATGTTTGGTTATGTAACCGCATTGCGTACCATTACATCGGGTCGCGCAACAAGCTCGATGGAATACGATCACCACTCACCACTGTCAAGCTCAATTGCTAAGGGAGGTGCTAGAGGAAGTAAAAGGTCGCACCGACTTGGTGTAACTTCATAACAGAGGAACGAAGCGTAGGTTAGCGAATGACTCTTAACCGGCGTACTTCGCTCCTCTACCCAATAATTATTTTAAAACAACTTAATCGACATGAGTCAGAAAATTAGAATTAAGCTGAAGAGTTACGACCACAAGTTGGTGGACAAGTCAGCAGAGAAAATCGTTAAGGCTGTAAAGGCCACAGGTGCAATCGTAAGCGGACCAATCCCCTTGCCAACACACAAACGTATCTTCACCGTAAACCGAAGCACATTCGTTAACAAGAAGAGCCGCGAACAATTCCAATTGCAAGATTTCAAACGTCTCATCGACATCTATAGCTCAACGGCCAAGACTGTAGACGCTTTGATGAAGCTAGAATTGCCCAGTGGTGTTGAAGTAGAAATCAAGGTGTAGTAAAAAAACGATGGCAAGAGCAGCGATCGGTTGTCTAACAATAAAAAGCCGAAAGGGAAAAAAACAACCGATATGCTCGAATTCAATCTGCAGCTTATAAAACATTTAAACTATTTATTTTTATTAAAAATATTATTGAAATGCCAGGATTAATTGGAAGAAAAATCGGAATGACATCCGTTTTTCAGTGCCGACGGTAAGAATGTACCGTGCACTGTTATCGAAGCTGGTCCTTGTGTTGTTACCCAGGTTAAGACCGTAGAGAACGACGGCTACAAAGCAGTTCAGTTGGCATACGGAGAAGCAAAGAAAAAGCCGCACCACTAAGGCGATGGCAGGGTATCTTTGAAAAAGGCAGGCACAACACCAAAGAAGCACTTGGCCGAGTTCAAGTTTGATACGGAGTACAATCTGGGCGACACCATCACGGTGGAACTCTTCGCAAACGCCGAGTTTGTAGACGTAGTAGGAACCTCTAAAGGTAAGGGTTTCCAAGGAGTTGTTAAGCGTCATGGCTTCGGTGGTGTAGGCCAAACTACACACGGACAGGACGACCGCGCCCGTAAGCCGGGTTCAATTGGTGCTTGTTCTTACCCTGCAAAGGTGTTCAAGGGCATGCGCATGGGCGGCCAAATGGGAGGTGACAGAGTAACAACTCAGAACCTTAAAGTGTTAAAGGTAATTCCTGAGCACAACCTTATCCTCGTGAAAGGTAGTGTAGCTGGATGCAATGGTTCAACCCTTTTAATTAAGAAATAATGGAAGTTAGCGTATTGAATATCAACGGTCAAGAGACCGGAAGGAAAGTTGTGCTCAACGACGCGATTTTTCGGCATCGAGCCCAACGACCACGTTCTATATCTAGACGTGAAGCAGTATCTCGCTAACCAACGCCAAGGCACAGCCAAAACGAAGGAAAGAAGCGAGATGAGCGGTTCAACCCGTAAGCTCGGTCGCCAAAAGGGCGGCGGTGGTGCACGTCGTGGCGATATCAACTCGCCTGTTCTTGTTGGTGGTGCTCGTGTATTCGGTCCTAAAACCCCGCGATTACGGCTTCAAGCTGAATAAGAAAGTGAAGGTTTTGGCTCGTAAGTCTGCATTGAGCTACAAGGCAAAAAGAAAAATGCCATCATTGTTGTAGAAGACTTTGAAATGGCAGCTCCTAAGACAAAAAGAATTTGTAAATATAGTTAAAAATCTTCAATTAGGAGAGCGTAAGTCTTTACTTCTTTTGCCAAGTGTGAATAAAAACGTATATTTGTCGGCTCGTAATTTGCAACGTTCAGAAGTAATGACAGCCAGCGCACTCAATGCCTATAAGGTGTTGAATGCTGATGTGCTTGTAATTACCGAGAAATCGTTGGAGACCATCGACGGAATCTTAAACAAGTAAAAGGAGACAGAAGAAATGGGATTTATTATAAAACCTATCGTCACCGAGAAGATGACGGAAATCACAGAAAAGTCTTCTCGCGAAAAGAGCTATAAGGTTAAAGGTGAAGTGAGAACCAAGGCAGCAACGCCTCGTTATGGTTTCATCGTTCGTCCCGATGCCAACAAGCTGCAGATTAAGAGCGAAGTAGAGAACTTGTATAATGTTACCGTGTTGGACGTAAACACGATGCGTTATGCGGGTAAGCGTTCAAGCCGTTATACTCGTGCAGGCCTCGTGAGAGGACAAAAGAGCGCTTACAAGAAGGCTATCGTCACCTTAAAGGCTGGCGACGAAATTGATTTTTACAGCAATATTTAAATAAGAAAATGGCAGTACGTAAGTTTAAACCGGTAACCCCTGGGACAAAGACACAAGATTATTGGCACGTTCGAGGAGATTACTGCATCCGTGCCAGAGAAGTCTCTCGTTTGCGGAAAACGCTCAACTGGTGGTCGAAACAACACCGGTAAGATGACTGTTCGCTATATGGGTGGTGGTCATAAGAGAAAGTATCGTGCAATCGACTTTAAGCGAGAGAAAGATGGTGTTCCCGCCGTAGTTCAGACAATTGAATACGATCCGAACCGTTCGGCTCGTATCGCTTTGTTGTATTATGCTGACGGCGAAAAAGCGTTACATTATTGCTCCCAATGGACTGCAAGTGGGTACCACATTGTTGTCAGGTTCGGAGGCGGCTCCTGAGATTGGAAACGCCATCCCTTTGGCAAACATCCCTGTTGGTACCGTAATTCACAACATTGAATTGCGCCCCGGACAAGGCGCCCTGTTGGTTCGTTCGGCTGGTAATTTTGCTCAGTTGACTTCTCGTGAGGGCAGTTATTGTGTTATTAAGCTTCCTTCAGGCGAGACCCGTAAGGTTCTCTCTGCTTGTAAGGCTACAGTGGGTAGTGTAGGTAACTCTGACCACGCATTGGAACAATCAGGTAAAGCTGGTCGTTCGCGTTGGTTGGGACGTCGCCCACACAACCGTGGTGTTGTTATGAACCCTGTTGATCACCCCATGGGTGGTGGTGAAAGGCCGTCAGAGCGGTGGACACCCACGCTCACGCAAGGGCTTGTATGCTAAGGGTCTCAAGACACGCGCACCCAAGAAGCAGTCTAGCAAGTATATTATTGAAAGAGCTAAAAAAATAATTAAAGAGTAAATTATGAGTCGTTCATTAAAAAAAGGACCATATATAAACGTATCACTCGAGAAGAAAAATTCTCGCTATGAACGAGAGTGGCAAGAAGAGTGTCGTTAAGACATGGGCTAGGGGCATCGATGATTTCCCCGATTTCGTGGGTCACACGGTGGCAGTTCATAACGGAAACAAATTCATCCCTGTCTACATTACCGAGAACATGGTTGGCCACAAGCTGGGCGAGTTTTCTCCCACGCGTCGTTTCGGCGGCCACTCTGGTAACAGGAAATAAGGGGATAACCATTTAAAATTATAGAAATAATAATGGGAGCAAGAAAAACATAATGCGGCTGAAAAAGAAAAGAGGCCCTAAAAATTTGTATTTTTGCCAAGCTTAAGGGCGTTCCTTCTTCCCCTCGCAAGATGCGCTACGTTGTAGACATGATTCGCGGAATGGAGGTTAATCGTGCCCTTGGCGTGCTCAGGTTCTCCAAGAAACAAGCTGCAGCAGATGTAGAAAAACTGTTGCGTTCGGCTGTTGCTAACTGGGAGACGAAAAACGACCGCAAGGCTGACGAAGGAGAACTTTACATAAGCAAGGTGTTTGTTGACGAAGGCGTGACGATGAAGCGCATGAGACCCGCTCCACAGGGTCGCGGATATCGTATCCGTAAGCGTTCAAACCACGTTACTTTGTTTGTTGACGCCAAAACTAACGACGAAAAAAATAAATAGATAATGGGACAGAAAGTTAATCCGATAAGCAACCGTCTAGGTATTATCCGTGGTTGGGACTCAAATTGGTTTGGTGGAAAAAAACTTCGGCGACAATCTCGTTGAGGATATGAAGATACGTAAGTATCTAAACGAACGTTTGGCTAAGGCTAACGTTTCGCGCATCGTCATCGAACGTACCCTAAAGTTGGTTACTATCACCATTTGCACTGCTCGCCCAGGTATCGTCATTGGTAAAGGTGGACAAGACGTTGACAAGCTCAAAGAAGAGCTTAAAAAACTCTATAAGAAGGATATCCAAATCAATATCTTCGAAGTGAAGAGACCTGATATCGATGCCACAATCGTTGCGAATAACATCGCTCGCCAGGTAGAAGGTAAGATTGCTTACCGTCGTGCTATCAAGATGGCTATTCAAAACACGATGCGTGCTGGTGCCGAGGGTATCAAAGTTCAAATTACAGGACGTCTCAACGGCGCCGAAATGGCCCGTAAGGAAATGTATAAGGAAGGACGTACTCCTCTGCATACTTTCCGTGCAGACATCGATTACTGTCAAGCAGAGGCACTGACCAAGGTTGGACTTCTGGGTATTAAGGTATGGATTTGCCGTGGTGAAGTTTACGGAGAACGTGACCTCACACCTAATTTTACTCAGGACAAACAAAGTGGTGGCCGCTCTAATAACGCTGGTGGCCGTTCTGGCCGCGGTAATCGTAAGAGAAACAATAACCGCTAAAAGTAAGAAGTTATTATGTTACAGCCCAAAAGAGTAAGATATAGAAGACCACAAGACGGTCGCGGCAATAAAGGTAACGCAAGCCGTGGCACGCAATTGGCATTCGGCTCGTTCGGCATCAAGACCCTTGAAGCTAAATGGATAGATAGTCGCCAAATTGAAGCAGCGCGTGTGGCCGTGAACAGATACATGCAACGCGAAGGCCAAGTTTGGATTCGCATTTTCCCTGACAAACCTATCACCCGTAAGCCCGCCGACGTGCGTATGGGTAAGGGTAAGGGAGATCCCGCCGGATGGGTAGCACCTGTTACTCCCGGTCGCATCCTCTTCGAAGTGGAAGGTGTAAGTTTTTGATATCGCTAAAGAGGCACTTCGCCTTGCAGCTCAAAAAAACTTCCCGTAAAAACCAAGTTTGTTGTTAGACGTGATTACGATAAAAACGCTTAAGATATGAAGATGAAAGAACTAAAAAGAACTCGAGACCAAGGACTTGGCCGAGAAGCTGGAGAATGCTGTGGCAGCTTACGACCAGATGAAGCTCAACCATAACATCACCCCGCTTGAAAATCCATCGAAGATCAAAAGCGCTCGTCGCGACATCGCTCGCATGAAGACGGAACTTCGTCAGAGAGAACTTAACAAATAATAATGGTCCACAGATGGAAACAAGAAATTTAAGAAAAAGTAAGACAGGGTGTTGTCTTGAGCAACAAGATGGATAAAACCATTGTTATTGCAGCTAAGTTCAAAGAGAAGCACCCAATATATGGTAAGTTCGTTCAAAAGACGAAAAAGTACCATGTTCATGACGAGAAGAACGAAGCCAACATCGGCGATACGGTTCTTATCATGGAAACCCGTCCTTTGAGCAAAACGAAGCGATGGAGATTAGTTCAAATAATTGAAAAAGGCTAAGTAATTATGATACAAGCAGAATCAAGACTTACAGTATGTGATAACAGCGGCGCACGCGAAGCACTTTGCATTCGCGTGTTGGGTGGTACCCGCCGTCGTTACGCTAGCGTGGGCGACGTGATTGTCGTTTCTGTCAAGAACGTTATTCCTTCAAGCGATCTGAAGAAAGGTGCGGTATCAAAGGCCCTGATTGTTCGTACGAAGAAAGAGATTCGTCGTGCAGACGGTTCTTATATTCGTTTCGACGACAACGCTTGCGTGTTGCTCAACAATGCAGGTGAAATTCGTGGCAGCCGTATCTTTGGTCCAGTGGCTCGTGAGCTGCGTGCCGTTAACATGAAGGTGGTTTCTTTGGCCCCTGAGGTTCTTTTAATATTTAATAAACAGAAAGTAATGAGTAAGTTACATATTAAGAAAGGTGACGAGGTTATCGTTCTGGCCGGAGACGACAAAGGCCGGAAAGGTAAGGTGCTCAAAGTCTTGGTTACCAAACAACGCGCACTTGTTGAAGGTGTGAACATGGTTTCCAAGAGCATGAAGCCTTCTGCAAAGAACCCCCAAGGTGGTATCGTTAAGCAGGAAGCACCCATCCACGTCTCGAATTTGAGTTTGATTGACCCTAAGAGTGGCAAGGCTACTCGTATCGGAATGAAGATAACCGACGACGGCAAGAAAGTGCGTGTCGCCAAGAAAAAGCGGGGAGGTGATTAAATAATGAATACAGCACAGTTAAAGAAAGTATACGCCGAGACAATCGCCCCGGCATTGCAAAAGCAGTTCAACTATTCATCTTCCATGCAGGTGCCTGTCTTGAAGAAAATCGTTATCAACCAAGGTTTGGGCGATGCTACTCAAGATAAGAAGATTATTGAAGTGGCTATCAATGAGATTACTGCAATTACTGGCCAAAAAGGCTGTTGCTACGTACTCAAAGAAAGACATCGCCAACTTCAAACTTCGTAAGAAGATGCCTATTGGTGTAATGGTTACTCTCCGTCGTGAGAGAATGTATGAGTTCCTCGAGAAACTCATCCGCGTGTCATTGCCCCGTATTCGCGACTTCAAAGGTATCGAGAGTAAATTCGATGGTCGTGGTAACTACACGCTAGGGTATTTCAGAGCAGATTATCTTCCCTGAAATAAACATCGATGGAATCGACCGTATTCAAGGTATGAACATCACGTTCGTTACATCGGCTAACACCGACGAAGAGGGATACGCTTTGTTGAAGGCATTCGGCCTTCCTTTCAAGAACGCTAAAAAAACGATTAAGCAATATGGCAAAAAGAATCAATGAAAGCCCGTGAGGTGAAACGTGCGAAGCTCGTTGCCCGTTATGCCGAGAAGCGTGCTGCTCTGAAAAAGATTATCGCTACTTCTGAGGACTACACCGAAGCTTACGAGGCAGCTCGCAAGTTGCAGTCAATCCCCAAGAATGCCAACCCCATCCGCTTGCACAATCGCTGCAAGATCACTGGTCGCCCCAAAGGCTATATCCGCCAGTTCGGTCTGTCGCGTATCCAGTTCCGCGAGATGGCTTCTGCCGGACTAATTCCCGGTGTAAAGAAGGCTAGCTGGTAAAACGGAGCAAGATGAATGTTTACGATTAGTGGCGGGCTCGGCCTAAATAGGGTACAGACTTGTCGCTAATCTTAACTTTCATTACCCCAAAAGGATTTATTTAATATTGTCGGGAAAGTCCCGATCAATTAAACATTTTATGATATGACAGATCCAATAGCAGATTTTCTGACCAGACTAAGGAATGCAATCATGGCGCATCATCGCGTGGTTGAAGTTCCTGCGTCGAATTTGAAGAAAGAGATCACAAAGATTCTCTTTGAAAAGGGTTATATCCTGAACTATAAGTTCGTGGAAGACGGCCCTCAGGGTTCAATCAAGGTTGCCTTGAAGTACGACCCCGTGACAAAGGCTAATGCCATCACGAGTTTGAAACGTGTCTCTACTCCTGGTTTGCGCCAGTACACCGGATATAAAGACATGCCGAGAGTAATTAACGGATTAGGTATTGCCATCTTATCTACATCCCAAGGTGTTATGACTAACAAAGAGGCTGCCGCTTTGAAAATTGGTGGTGAAGTTCTTTGCTACGTTTATTAATTGGAGGGTATAAGTATGTCAAGAATAGGTAAATTGCCAATTAGCATCCCTGCAGGGGTTACCGTTAATCAAGCCAATGGTGTTGTTACCGTAAAAGGTCCTAAGGGTGAAATGTCACAACACGTTGACGCTTCAATCAAGGTAAATATTGCAGACGGTCAGATTGTCTTCGAAGTAGATGAAAACAGCGCTGTAAACATTAAGCAGAAGCAAGCTTTCCATGGTTTGTATCGTTCGCTCATCAACAACATGGTTGTAGGTGTTAGCGAGGGTTACACAAAGGTGTTGGAGCTTGTGGGTGTGGGTTACCGTGTTTCTAACCAAGGAAATCTTATTGAGTTCTCTTTGGGTTATACACACCCCATCTTCATTCAACTTCCTTCTGAAGTGAAGGTAGAAACCAAGTCGGAAAGAAACCAGAACCCCTTGTTGATTTTGGAATCTTGCGACAAGCAATTGCTTGGTCTCATCTGCGCTAAAATTCGTTCTTTCCGCAAGCCTGAACCTTACAAAGGTAAAGGTATTTTTGTTCAAGGGTGAGGTTATTCGTAGAAAGTCTGGTAAGACCGCCTCAGCTAAGTAACTTTAAATTAAGAAGATTATGACAACAAAGAAAGTAGAAAGACGAATTAAAAATCAAATATAGAATTCGTAAGAGCGTCAATGGTACAGCTGAGCGTCCTCGTATGAGCGTATTCCGTTCAAACAAGCAGATCTACGTTCAGATTATCAACGACCTCACTGGTACCACACTTGCTTCAGCATCTTCTCTGGGTATGGAAGCCATGCCTAAGAAAGAGCAGGCACAGAAGGTAGGCGAGCTTGTAGCTCAAAAGGCACAAGCCGCAGGCATCACAGCAGTTGTATTCGACCGTAACGGCTATCTTTATCATGGTCGTGTGAAAGAATTGGCTGAAGCAGCCCGCAAAAGGTGGACTTAATTTTTAAAACGATTATGGCAATGAATAAAGTAAGAGTAAATAGTGACGCAGAATTGAAAGACCGCTTGGTTGCCATCAACCGTGTTACCAAGGTAACAAAGGGTGGCCGTACATTTACGTTCGCTGCTATTGTCGTTGTAGGTGATGGCAATGGCGTTATCGGCTACGGTCTGGGTAAGGCTGGCGAGGTAACCACAGCTATCGCTAAAGGCGTAGAGTCTGCAAAGAAAAAAACTTGGTTAAAGTTCCCGTTCTCAAAGGTACCGTTCCTCATGAAGTTGAAACTTCGTTTGGAGGTGCACAAGTATTGCTTAAGCCTGCTGCTGCTGGTACCGGTTTGAAGGCTGGTGGTGCTATGCGTGCCGTACTTGAGAGCTGTGGTATCACCGACGTGATAGCCAAGTCTAAGGGTTCTTCCAACCCCCACAACCTGGTTAAAGGCAACCATCGAGGCGCTTAGTCTCATGCGTGATGCCTACACTATAGCTGGTGTTCGTGGTATCAGTATGGACAAAGTTTTTAACGGATAAAGGACATCAACAACATGGCAACGATTAAAATCAAACAAGTAAAGAGCAAGATTGGTTACCCACTCGACCAGAAGCGCACGCTTCAGTGTCTGGGCCTTCGTAAGATCTCGCAGGTTGTTGAAGTAGAAGATTCTCCCAGCGTCCGCGGAATGATTAGAAAGGTTCACCATCTGGTAACTGTAGTTGAATAACAAACTTAGTCAAATTAGCACATTTATGAAATTACATAATTTGAAACCGGCTGCTGGTTCCACTCATTCACGTCGTCGTATCGGTCGCGGTCCAGGTTCTGGTCTGGGCGGAACGTCTACTCGTGGACACAAGGGTGCCAAGTCACGCTCAGGGTTATAAAAGAAAGATTGGTTTCGAAGGTGGTCAGATGCCCTTGCAACGCCGCGTTCCGAAGTTTGGCTTCAAGAACATCAATCATAAGGAATTTTTCCCAGTTAACCTCTCAACTCTTCAGGCTCTTGCCGAAGAGAAGGGCCTTACAAAGATTGGCGCTGCTGAACTGAAAGAGGCTGGCCTTTTCAATGGCAAAAAAACTCTTTAAGATACTTGGCAACGGCGAACTCAAAGTAGCCCTCACTGTAGAAGCTAACGCATTTTTCTAAGTCTGCTGAAGAAGCAATCAAGGCAGCTGGAGGTAACACCACTTTAATCTAAAAACAATGAAAAAGTTAATCGAGACACTAAAGAACTGTTGGAAAGTTGAGGACCTGCGTCAGCGTCTCCTCATCACTTTCTTATTTGTAGCAATCTATCGTTTTGGATCGTATGTAGTACTTCCAGGTATCAACCCGTCCCAGCTAGAATCTCTACAAAAAGCAGACCCGTGGTGGCTTGATGTCGCTTTTTGGATATGTTTTCTGGTGGTGCGTTCTCCAATGCGTCTATCTTCGCGTTGGGAATCATGCTCACATCTCGGCTTCTATCGTCATGCAACTTTTTGGCTGTGGCAGTGCCCTATTTCCAAAAGATGCAACGTGAAGGACGAGGTGGTAGAAAAAAATAAATTGGTACACGCGTGCTCTGACAGTAGTAATCCTACTGTTTCAGGCACCGTCGTACCTTATCAACCCTAAAGATGCAAGCTGAGGGTGCCTTGGCTACTGGTATCTCATGGTCGGTATTTATCGTTCCTGCCACCATCATACTTGCTGCTGGTAGTATGTTCGTTCTTTGGTTGGGCGAGCGTATCACCGACAAGGGAGTAGGAAATGGTATCTCACTTATTATTATGATTGGCATTATAGCCCGTTTGCCAGTGGCTTTCTTTCAAGAGTTCACCTCTCGTTTTACAGCCATCTCGGCCGGCGGTCTTGTTTTGTTTATAGTAGAGGTACTATTTCTTTATGCTATCATCTGTGCTGCCATTCTTTTGGTACAAGGCACACGCAAAGTTCCAGTGCAATATGCTAAGCGTGTTGTAGGTAATAAGCAATATGGAGGAGCACGTCAATACATTCCTCTGAAGCTTTTTGCAGCCAACGTTATGCCTATCATCTTTGCGCAGGCCTTGATGTTCATCCCCTTGACACTCGTAAGATTTCAAAGCGAGAATGCAAGTTCTATAGTACAGTCGCTGATGGATAACCGCTCATTGTTGTATAATGTTATTTATGTTACGCTCATCATTGCGTTCACTTATTTCTATACAGCGATAACGCTAAACCCCACTCAGATGGCTGAAGACATGAAACGCAACAACGGTTTCATTCCAGGCATTAAGCCAGGAAAAGACACAGCAGAGTATATTGACACCGTGATGTCGCGACTCACACTGCCTGGTTCTTTGTTCATAGCATTTATTGCTGTGATGCCTGCATTGGCTGGATTGCTTAATGTACAGCAAGGCTTTGCACAATTCTTCGGTGGAACATCATTGCTCATCCTTGTGGGTGTTGTTATCGACACCTTGCAACAGATAGAGAGCTATCTAATGATGCGTCACTACGATGGATTGCTCAATTCAGGCCATACGCGTAACGCCGCTGCTGGCGTTCCCTCGGCTTATTGATCTGCCTTGTGAATTTCGCAAATGAAGGTTTATCTCAAGACTGAAGATGAAATCGAGCTAATGCGCCAAGCTAACCAACTTGTTGGAAAAAACCTTGGCAGAATTAGCTAAACATATTGTTCCGGGAGTAACGACCCTCCAGTTGGATCGCATAGCGGACGAGTTCATCCGCGATCATGGGGCTATCCCCACGTTCAAGAACTTTCCCAATCCTTTTGGAGGGCCGTTTCCCGCGAGCATCTGCACCTCGGTAAACGAGGTAGTGGTGCATGGCGTGCCTAGCGAAAAGGTTGTGCTAAAAGACGGAGATATTATTTCTGTTGATTGTGGCACACTTCTTGCTGGGTATAATGGTGACAGTTGTTATACATTTTGTGTCGGAGAAGTGGCGCAAAATGTCAGAGATTTCTCTCTGTGGCACAAAAGTCGCTCTATCTTGCCATCGAGGCTGCCACTGCTGGCAATCATCTTGGCGATATAGGATATGCTGTGCAATCCTTTTGCGAGAGCCATGGTTATGGTATAGTGCGCGAACTCACAGGTCATGGTATAGGCCGTGACATGCACGAAGAGCCAAAAGTACTCAACTACGGAAGTCGTGGAAGCGGTATGATGCTCAAAGAGGGCATGTGTATAGCAATCGAACCGATGGTAACCATGGGCAGTAGACAAATCGGATTAATGCCCGACAAGTGGTCAATACGCACTTTAGATGGCAGTTGGGCAGCTCATTACGAGCATACAATAGCCATTAGGAAAGGCAAGGCCGAGATTTTATCAACATTCGAAGGGATAGAAGTTACACATTAACCCAAGTTCGCATGCATATAACGTGTGTACATTAGGTAAATACAACTTACCCTCAGCGTGACGAGACAAGAATTACAGAAAAAAAGCAAAGAGTTAATTTATGGCAAAAACAGTCTGCTATTGAGCAAGATGGAACGATTGTAGAAGCACTATCAAACGCGATGTTTCGCGTAGAGTTAGAAAATGGATGCCCCATAACGGCACACATATCTGGAAAGATGAGGATGCACTACATCAAGATACTACCAGGCGATAAGGTAAAGGTGGAAATGAGCCCCTACGACCTTACTAAAGGTAGAATTGTGTTTAGATACAAATAATTCAATTTAGAATATGAAGACAAGAGCATCGTTGAAGAAACGTACGCCCGACTGCAAGATTGTTCGTCGCAAAGGTCGCTTGTTCGTTATTAACAAGAAGAACCCCAAGTACAAGACGCGTCAGGGTTAAACATTAATCATTATCAAAACATTTATCATTAACAAATGGCAATAAGAATTGTTGGAGTAGATTTGCCCCAAAACAAGCGTGGCGAAATCGCATTGACTTATATCTATGGTATAGGGTCGAAGTAGTTCAGCAAAAGATATTGGACAAGGCTGGTGTAGACCGTGACCTGAAGGTCAGCGAGTGGACTGACGACCAGGCAGCCAAAGTCCGTGAAATTATCGGCGCTGAATTCAAAGTAGAAGGTGATCTTCGTTCGGAGATCCAGTTGAACATCAAGCGTCTCATGGACATTGGATGTTATCGTGGAGTACGTCATCGTAACGGTCTTCCCGTTCGCGGCCAGAGCACCAAGAACAATGCTCGCACCCGTAAAGGAAAGAAAAAGACTGTTGCTAATAAGAAGAAGGCTACTAAGTAATATTTAGTTGGAAGTTGAAAGGCGGGGATTACCCCGATGCTTAAAACTCGAAACTTGAAACTTTTAAACTAAAAAGAAATTATGGCAAAAGAAAAATAGCAGCAAAGAAAAAGAAACGTCAGAGTAGACGCTCTTGGACAACTTCATGTTCACAGCTCATTCAATAACATCATTGTGTCTTTGGCTAACAGCGAAGGTCAAGTAATTTCTTGGTCGTCGGCTGGTAAGATGGGATTTCGTGGTTCTAAGAAGAACACTCCATACGCAGCTCAAATGGCAGCCGAAGATTGCGCCAAGGTAGCATTCGACCTTGGTTTGCGTAAGGTTAAAGCTTACGTTAAGGGTCCAGGTAACGGTCGCGAAAGCGCCATCCGTGCCGTTCACGGTGCAGGAATTGAAGTAACCGAGATTATCGACGTTACACCACTGCCCCACAATGGTTGTCGTCCTCCCAAGCGTCGCCGCGTATAACACGCTCTTTTTCACAACGCTTGCATCTATAGGCAGGCAACAAAGATACACAAACAAATAAGTTATAAAAATAGACAATGGCTAGATACATAGGTCCGAAATCTAAAATTGCTCGTCGTTTTGGTGAACCCATCTTCGGCGCAGACAAAGTTTTGTCCAAGAGAAACTTCCCTCCTGGACAGCATGGCAACAACCGTCGCAGAAAAACTTCTGAGTATGGCGCCATGTTGGCAGAGAAGCAAAAGGCTAAATACACGTATGGTGTTTTGGAGCGTCAGTTCCGCAACATGTTCGAGAAAGCTGCTAAGGCTAGCGGCATCACCGGTGAGGTGCTGTTGCAAAAACCTCGAGAGCCGTCTCGACAACGTAGTGTTCCGTCTTGGTCTGGCTCCTACCCGTGCAGCTGCACGCCAGCTCGTTGGTCACAAGCATATTGTGGTAGACGGCAAGGTAGTAAACATTCCTTCTTACTCGGTGAAAGCCGGACAAATCGTTGGTGTGCGCGAAAAAGCTAAGTCGCTCGAAGTTATCGAAGCAGCTTTGGCTGGTTTCAATCACAGCAAGTACCCTTGGATTGAGTGGGACGACGCTTCTAAGAGCGGTAAGTTCTTGCACAAGCCCGAGCGTGCCGACATTCCTGAGAACATTAAGGAACAGTTAATCGTTGAGTTGTACTCTAAATAAATCATTGAATTAATGGCGATATTAGCATTTCAAAAACCTGATAAAGTTGTAATGTTGGAGGCCAACGACAAATTCGGTCGATTCGAATTTCGTCCGCTTGAGCCTGGGTTCGGCGTTACCATTGGTAACTCCCTCCGCCGCATTCTCCTTTCATCGCTAGAAGGTTTCTCTATCAATACCGTGCGCATCGCCGGTGTTGAGCACGAGTTCTCTTCTGTGCCTGGTGTAAAGGAAGATGTCACCAACATTATCTTGAATTTGAAACAAGTAAGATTCAAGCAAGTAGTAGAAGAATTCGAGAACGAGAAAGTTAGTATCACGGTTGAGAACACAACAGAGTTCAAGGCTGGTGACATTGGCAAGTATCTGACTGGATTTGAAGTGTTAAACTCCGATTTGGTGATTTGTCATTTAGATGCCAAAGCTTCATTGCAGATTGATCTCACCATTAACAAAGGCCGTGGCTATGTGCCCGCCGACGAAAAATCGTGAGTTCTGCACTGATGTAAATGTAATTCCTATCGATTCCATTTACACCCCCATCCGTAACGTTCGCTATTCTGTTGAACCGTATCGTGTTGAACAAAAAACCGACTACGATAAACTTGTTATCGACGTAACTACGGACGGCTCCATTAGTCCCAAAGATGCTCTTAAAGAGGCTGCTAAAAATCCTTATCTATCACTTTATGCTCTTCTCAGACGAGAAAAATCGCCGTTGAGAACCAAGACGTTGATACCAACGAAGAGTTTGATGAGGAAGTTCTGCACATGCGACAGCTGCTTAAAAACTAAGCTCGTAGACGCATGAACCTTAGTGTTCGTGCACTCAACTGTCTCAAAGCCGCCGACGTGGAAACACTCGGGCGACCTTGTGCAATACAACAAAACCGACCTTCTTAAGTTCCAGCAACTTTTGGTAAGAAATCGCTCACAGAGCTTGATGATTTGCTCTTGGGTCTGAATCTATCTTTTGGAACCGACATTTCAAAGTATAAACTGGACAGAGACTAATATTCAGCACGCGCGGATGGAGTGCATGCTCCATCCGCCATGCCGATTTACTCTTCCGCATTTAAAGAAAAACAAAAAAATGAGACATAATAAAAAAATTCAACCACCTGGGTCGTACTGCACCTCATCGTAATGCCATGCTTTTGCTAACATGGCCATTTCGCTGATTATGCACAAAAAGAATCACTACGACTCTCGCCAAGGCTAAAGCCTTGAAGAAATATGTAGAACCCCTGATTACACGTTCTAAGGAAGATACCACTAACTCACGTCGTGTTGTTTTCCGCTACTTGCAAAAACAAATTTGCTGTTACCGAACTGTTTAAGGTGGTTGCTGCTAAGGTGGGAGACCGTCCTGGTGGCTATACCCGCGTTATCAAGCTGGGTATCCGCAAGGGTGACGCCGCTGAAATAGCTTTCATCGAATTGGTTGACTTTGACGAGAACATGGCCAAGACGCCTAAGGCAGAGGCTAAGAAAAACTCGTCGTAGCCGCAAAGCCACTAAGGCTGAAGGCGAAAAACGTTGAAGTGGCTCAACCTGCAGCCGAAGAAGCACCTAAGGCTGAAGAAGCTGAGGCTGAATAATCAACAATTATCGATTTATAAATTAAACGTCTCTATCCGTGAGGATAGAGGCGTTTTTATTGTACGCATCTCTTCTAACCTTCGTTTCCAAATTATTACTGTCCGATTAAGTTCTCGCTCATGATACATCAACGAGTTCATAATTAAAGACTGAAGGGTACAAAACCCTCGCTACTGCTTGTGTAATTCGAAAAGAATTTCCGAGATTTGTGAATGTGTAAGCTTCATTTTATTATTGTTCTTTTTGAATAATACAAAGATAAGAAAAAAATGGGCTTACACATTTTTTTAGGGCAGTACCTTATTCTTTTTATGCTGTCATTTATTATAACATCATCAAAGCATGTTGTAATTGTTTATGACTCGATAATGATTGTAATTTCTACTATTTTCTAAAGCCAACTCTGCCAGTTTAAAGTTCTTCTTTTATCTGTTGCTCATTTCATTCCACAATACTATAATCGTTTTCTTTAAGCTTTGCAAGAAGTAACAGGCCTATTGGTTTGACCTCATCGATGAAGTCCTGACCCCATAATGAAATTCCATACCTTTTTCAAATCTTTCCTTGAAGTATTTGATTTCTCGTCGTGGAAGTCCTATATTTTCTGCCATCTTCTCCCAATACTTCATGTTTCTTGTAACGTCTATTATAATGCCTCTTGCGGTTCTTTCATCCAGCATATAAAGCTCATGGGCATTGTAAAGGCGATTGAGAGAACTATCGTTTGTGTTGGTATCGATAAGCAATGCTTGAAATATACCATTCGTAGGGTTCATGTCGTATGCCGGAGATAATTCCCAACCCTCCTTTCCAAGCAGGAACGAATGATTTCTAAAGTGGTCATCGGTATTACCAATACAGATATTGAAGGCAACTCGCTTGTATAGTTCTTCTAAATTAGCCTCTATATGGTTACCACCTCTTGAAATGATAAAATCCACAATATCCAAATAGCCTTTTCCAGTTCTTTTGTCCGTCACCATCAGTGAAGCCAAGGACGGTGAGCGAAAGAAGCCCTGTGGATTCTCTTGTTGTCTTCTGTTCTATCAAATCTCTTAGAGAGAAGTATATCTTGACCATTCCCTGCCTTAATTATCTGTGTTTCGGCAACATTGATACCACATTCCTTAGCCATCAGGTGGGCTAAATGTTCCCAGCGTGATACGTTGATGTCGTCATTGACGGAAGGAAATTTGGCAAGATAAAGATGACCGTCACTCTGCACACAAGCCTTTGGACGTGCGCCACCCATCGATGATCCAGGCTGAGAAAGCCTTTGCACCCATTTTTTTTCAGGTTCCAAATGCTTATACTCGCTTTTCTCAATCTCATTAGCAGCTTGTAGAAGTTCGTCAACATGTATAGCAGGCGGAACGCTGTAACTAGGCGTACAACTGATAAATGCTCCGCTATCTGGATTTTGAAAGCGGAACCCACCCATACGCAGTTCATCTTCCACCCCTTTGAGATAGTCCCAATCAGATAAGGTATGGCTTGCTTTTCCTTCTGCCTCTAGTGAAGTACGCAAGTCTATCAGTCGTCGCCCCCATCTGTCAGGGAGTGCATCAGAAAAACAGCCGAAAATGTGGTTATCTCGGCTATATTGTACCCCAGTATAGGGGCGGAGGTCTTGCCCAAAGTCAATTTTAGGAAAGGTTTTGAGCCAGTTTTTATCAAACTCAAAAGAAAATACATCAGAGCCTCTTAGGTATTCATGCCCAAGAGTGCCTACCTTCTCTTCCTTATCCATCCAGTCGAAAGTGGCTATCACATCTAATTTATCCATGCGTTATCTTTTTGAAGCTCGTTTCTTATTCTTAATACCTAAGTCTTGTACCATGTGCCCCAGCTTATCGTCTTTAGCCAAATGGAGTATATCCTCTTCAAGCTGCAGAGCATTAAGTACTCTCATAACAACACCAAGAGAAACCGTAGGCTCTCCTTTTTCTAAACGTGAAAGAGTGAGCCTGGTACATTGCGCACGTTGTGCAACCTGATCCATTGTCAAATCCCTTCGTAATCGGGCAAGGCGGAATTGCTCTCCCACTACATTCAGTTTCTCTTGCAGTGCCCTGGTCATCCAGTTGGCTTTGGTGAATTTTGTCATAATGTATCTTTTGTAGCACAAAGATACGATAAAAAGTTTAGTTTATAATACTTTTATCTGTTCTTCTTATATTTGTTTGATAACCTTTATTTCAAAGTTAATCGAATATAAAGTTTTGCCCCACTTTATTTTACGAGGTATTAGAACCTAAATTGTCAATAAATATAAATTTTTTAATCATTGGGTAATCTTACATCTAAAGACATATATCTACGCCAGTTCGGGCTAAGCACTCGCTTAGAAAAGTTTTAATTGCCTACTTTTTTTCCAATGCGCATTGGCTATGCCTAAGGTTTATTCTCATAGAAACAGTATGCAGCCCATGCATCGCAAAGATTCATGAGAAAATTATGTACGGAGCGATGGCGTGAATGGATAAGGTTGGCCTTGTTCTTGAGCAGTTCGTTGATGCATTCTATTATATATCGCTTACGCAGCATCTTATTATCCCCGTACTGTCGTAAGGCTATTATTTAAAATAATGCGCTCGTTGAGTTGTTGTAGAGGGGAACTATGCCCCAATATCCTTGCTTACGTTATTCAACTCGATTGTTAATGGCGGTAATATAATTTTACAAAAACATACTCTCCAAGTCAACCCCTTCTAGTGAAAAACAGCGGTTAAAAAGCATGTTTTTTTAGCAGCATTTTTAGCCTTCGGCATTTTATTTTACATCGTTTTTTAGTGTAAAATCAGCGTTTAGCACCATTTTGCCTTTCTATTTGGTGAAAGAAGCTCCAATTTTCACCGCCCTAAAAACGGCTTTTAGTAGCCAAAAAGCCGTTTTTTGAGCCCTTTTTCACCCCTCTAAGAAGTAGTTTTCTATGGTTTTAGTGGCTATATACTTTTCCATTATTCGCGAAAAAGCAGCATTTAGGGTTTTGCGTTTTGCACCATTTTACCTTTGCGTTTAGCAGCAAAACACCTTGCGTTTTGCTGCTAAACGCAAAGGTGTTTTTGCTGCATATTGCGCTGCGTTTTTGGTGCATATAGCACGGTTTTTAGTAGTAAATTGGCGTAAAAATTGGTGTAAATTGTGGTTTTTATAGCCGAAAACGCATTTTTCTAGTGTTCACTTGGTTTTGCGTATTTTCAAGCCAACAAACCCTCGCGAGAATCGATTTTTTTGCGACCGATTGGGAACTTTGTGAATAAAAAGGCACTCATAATGTTAAAAATCATTGCGCAATATTTTACAATCTATACATCAAGGCCATCTTCTAAACGTTGAACGTAATGAAGCGAAAGGCGAAATAACGCTGCACAACCAATTAGCCCGAGAAACATTTGTCTACAAAAGTGCCGTAACGCGTTGCACAAAACTTCTAAGAAATGGCCTAAAGTTCAGCATAGTGTACTAGCAACCACGCTTTAGGGCTGTGCCTTTTTGCTGTTATAAGCAAAACCATTTCACTACGATGCTTGCCATATTGGTTTTTACGCCAGTGTGCCTTTTGGCATGGGTTAGCAAGTAAGTTCACAGTCTATCGCATGACAAAAGGCCCAACAGGCAGCTAATTATCAGCGCAGCACCTTTTTAAGTTTCTTTTTATAAGCATTAGCGTAGATAATACAACCGATGTCGTTGGGGTGAGTGGCCTCGATCATGGCATCCTCGGTCATCTTGATGTCTTTGCTTTTCATTAAGAACAGATTTTTTACCCCCTCTTTTTGCAGCAGTTTCACAATATGGCACAGCGCCTTATTAGCCTTTCGCAGTTGGTCTTCGGCATGCGGATGAAAAAGCCCTATCGGCCTGCAAATAACTTTCAGAGATGATGATGGGCGCATAGCTACGTTGCCTTATCTGTGTAACACCATATCTAATGCGTGTAGCAATTTCGTTGGCCGTTAACCGATAGCTATTAGGAATGGGGTCGATAACAAAGCATCTAGCGTCTATTTCGCAAATAGCATCAAACACTTCGGGTTCCATTAGGCACGACCCACTGAAGCCCAGGTTCACGATATTTAGTCCTGTTATACGCTTTAGCGTATTAGTCCAAGTAAGACCAGGTCGCGAGGGCGAAGCCCCTTGTACGATAGACGAGCCATAAATAACAACAGGTTTGTCTGTTCTTGTAGGCACAAAGCTAAAGTGTGCTTTCTTGTCGCATCCAATTTTTAGCGAAGTAACCGTGCTGTAAGGTGGCAAAAACAGTTCGTAGACACCTGTTTTTGTCTCTAGGTCTCTAAAAGTAAAGGTGATGGTGTCTTTCCAGTTCCATTGCATGTGGTTGCCAATCCAGTGCGTTTTACCCCTTTTGTTGGTGGCATATAGGTCAACCCCTGCTTGGTTTAATCGTGCCATGTTCACCATTTGCGCCCCTGGTTCGATGGTATATTTAATTTGCAGGTTGCGTGTGTTGGTGATAAACACGATGAGACAGTCCTGCAGCATTCTTAGAAAAAGTTGCGCACCTTTTCGGGCATATTGCGTTGCAACCTTTCGGGCATGCGGGCATAAGAGGCTTTTTATCTCTTCGTTCCATGCTCTGCCATTGATGCAACTTGGGGAGGTTTCCATGGGGTTATACCATGTAAAAAGATTGGGCGTGCGCTTGCAGAGTAAGGCCAATCAGCAGGCAGAATGTGGTTTGGATAAGTTTCAGCATACCTTTAAGTTGTGTTGATATTGTTTATTTAGATGCGGTTTTTGAGGTTACGTGCAACCATTGAGTGTTGCAAATTTACAACAACTATTTGTAAAAAGTTGCGCAACGCACGAATAATTATTGAGCCTACGCGTGCAAACCCATAAGGCACATGGTCGAAATATGGGCGTAAAAAGCGAGCGAAACCGGGGTTAGCCGTTTGTTTCGCTCGCTTATTGTTTACGCAACCGATGTGTACAAAGCATTTAACACATCAGGCATGGTGTTTATTCCCAGTTGGGGTTTTGTGTTAGGGCCTTGTTAAGCACCAATTCTTGCTTAGGCAGCGGATAGAGGAAACGGCGGTCGTTGGTTTTCCACTTTCTACCAGCGTCGTCGAGTTGCTTAGCAGCCTTGTATTGATACAAGTACGTAGCGCCATTGTAGCTCACTGTTGGGCGTCCGTTTTGTCCGTCGAACGTACCAGCGGGGAATTCGCTAACAGACAGCGGAGTAATCTTAATGCCCAGCATCGTTTTGGGGTTCTCCATCAGTTTCATAGCGTTCCATCGTTTCAAGTCGTCTAGTCTAAAACCTTCGGCCACAAGTTCGATGCGTCGTTCGCGTCTAATCTCGTAAATAAGGTTAGAGAGCGAGTAGCCATAGTTAATGGGTTTAGCATCGGCAACGGGCGAAGTGGTTAGGTGAGGCATACCCACGCGGTCGCGCAGTTTATTGATGGTTTTATCCAGCACGTCTTGAGTGCAAGTTCCCAGTTCGGCGTTAGCTTCGGCGTTGATGAGCAGCACTTCGGCATAGCGATACACAAACCAGTCGAATGTAGAGTTGCGCGCTTCTTGTTGCACGGTGTTGGCGTGGTGGAACTTCACGCAGTCGTATCCCGTTACGCTTTTGCTTGCCCCCACGCGGTTAGCCGGTTCGTTCAGTATGCGTTCACCATTTCTCACATAGTAGGGTTTGTGGTTGTTGTCTACAATTTGATATAGACGCGGGTCGCGGTTGGTAATTTCCTTCTCCAGGTTATCATCTCCAGCATAGCCCGAGCCCGTGTTATAGATGGGCGTGCCATCCTTCATAAGGAACGATTCCACGAAGTCTTTCGACAAACCCATGCCACCATTTTTGCACCTGTCTGCCCAGTTCGTGCGTTAGCACCGAAGGTTCGTAGAATCTAGCAAGGATGCATTCTTTATTGGCCGAGAGGTCTTCTTGCGTAAATTGGTTAGAGTAATACAAGGGATAACCGCTGAAAGGCATTTGGTCGCAACCAGCATCCGAGCCTTTAACGATTTCGAATTTGCCCGAGTTCATCAGCGTGTCGGTTTGTGCCACAGCTTCTTTGAGCAGTGCGTTAGCCGAGAGTGCGCCAGTTCCAGTTTGGTTATGATATTTTTATACGTACCAAAAATGTAGGCAAACGCGTGCCAATTGCGTGCGTGCGGCCTCTTTGTTTAAGCGTCCCGATTCGGCCAAAGCCTTTTTCGGGTAGCCATTTAATGGCATATTTAAAGTCGTCTATCACCTTTGCAATCACCACGTCTTGCGGGTCGCGAGCTTTGTATAGTTGTTCGGTGTCGTCGGTTTGCAAGTCTTTGTCGTAGAAAGGCACGTCTCCAAACATTTTTACTTTGCTGAAATAGAGCAAGCCTCTAAAGAACCTCACTTCGGCCACATACTTATTAATTTCGCTTTCGCTACCTTGTGCGGTTTGGTAACGCGAGAGGAAATAGTTGCACGATCTAATGTTTCCCCAGTCCCATCCATTGTTTCCCGAAGCCTCGGTGGGCACGGTCATTTCGTCAAAGAGATACGAGCTGTAGTTAGACGTAACGAAGTTGTCGCTAGTATTGTCTAGCGTAGCCGAGGGGCTGCTGAGCAATCCATAAAGTCCGTTGGCATAAAGTTTGAGGTCTTTGGAAGATTTCCAGTAGCTTTTGGTCGGTAAACGAGTCGAGTGGAGACAAGTCTGTATAATCACACGCAGCAGCCATTCCAGCGAGTAGGGCCAGTGCGATATAATTTTTAAATTTCATAATCATTGTTGTTTGTGATGGTTACACATCAGAAAAGTTAAATTCAAACCTACAGCAATTTTCCTGTTAATGGGGTAGGGTCATGTTGTTTAAGGTCTCTGGGTCGAACGCCTTGATGAGCGAAGTAAAGGTGAGAAGGTTTTCACCTGTTACATACACTCTTAGTCGCGACACGCCAATTTTGTCGAGAATGTTTCTTGGCAGTGTGTAGCCCAGGGTTACATTCTTGAGTCGGCAGTAGCTAGCGTTTTGCAGATAGCGTGTGCTCGTGTTGCGGTTACCGCCATTAGCCCATCCCAGACGTGGGAAGAAGGCGTTGGTGTTTTCGGGTGTCCAGTAGTCGAGCGAAGTGGTAAGTGGCGTTTGCCATTCGTTGGTGAAGCCCCAGTAAGCAGCCGAGCCACTGCCAGGGAACCAGTCGCGTTTACCAATACCTTGCCAGAACATTTCAAAGTCGATGCCTTTATATTCCAGTCCGGCAGTGATACCGAATGCAAATCGAGGCGTTGAGTTACCAATAATTTTTCTGTCTCCAGGGTTAGCCAGGGTGTTGTCGCCAATGTCAATTTTGTTATTACCGTCAAGGTCTTCAAAACGCACGTCACCAGCAGTCCATTTACCGCCATAGAGGTAAGATTGGTTAGCGTGTGCATTAGCCTCTTGTTCGGTTTGGAACAAGCCATTAGATACATATCCCCATATTTCGTTCATTTTACGTCCAACGTAATATTGGCTAATCAGTCCAGTGGGGTTATTAAATTTGGTGATGGTAGACTGATAGTCTGACAATACACCCTTTACGTGATAAGACAAGCCATTGGCCAATCTGTCGTTCCATTCCAAAAGAAAGTTCCCATCCCACTGTTTTTCAAGTTAGCTGCATTTTGGCGTGGCACACTAGCTCCGAGTACTGCGGGCAGCACTTCGCCATCGGTAAGCATGTCTTTGGTGTTGCGACGATACCAGTCGAACGAAGCACTAAGGCGGTTGCGCAGGAATGCAGCATCAAAGCCAAAAGTCTATTTGGTTAACCGTTTCCCAGGTAAACGACGAGCTAACCAGTCCAGGAGCATACACAGCCACGGGGCGTCCGCCACCCAGCAAAGCACCATATTTGGTGTTGATGCCATAAGTAGCGAGGTAGGGGAAGTTGCCATCAACGGCTTGATTACCCAGCGAACCATAAGAAACGCGTAGCTTCATGTTGTCCCACCACGATTTAACACCTTCGAAGAATTTCTCTTCAGACAAGCGCCAAGCGGCCGAAAATAGAGGGAAGAACTGGTAGCGATGTCCCTTTTTAAACTTCGACGAGCCATCGTAACGGCCGTTGAGTTCAAGCAAGTATCTACCTTTGTAGTCGTAGTTAAATCTAGCGAAAGTGCCGTTTACCGCCCATTGTCCCATGTTACCGTCGATGGCCATATCGCCGATGGCTTGGTTGATGGCAGGGATTTTCGGGGTCGATGAGGTCTTTACGTCCAGCGTAATAGTATTGTGTGCGTCTTGGTTATAGCCCACCATAAACTTCATGTTATGGTCGTTGTTGCCCAATGAGAGATTGTATTCGGCAAAGGCATTAAACGAGGAGTAGTAATCGTCGCTGTTAGATCGGGTAACACTACTGGGGTTGGTCCAGGGGTAATAGTTTTCTGTTCCAGGTACAGCTGTATAGTCGTAGAAGTTGCGAACGTGTTGAGTAGAAGCCCATCCATAGTAGTTCCAGGTGTAGTCGGCATTCACAATAAGTCCCTTAATGGGGGTGAGTTTCACGCCAGCCGTCATCCAAAAGGTCGTTTTGGCGATAGCGAGCGTTACCGCCTTGCGCCTGAATAGCCACGGGGTTGGTAAAGTTTCCTTGACCAGCATAATGTCCGTCGGGGTGTTTAACGGGCATCAGCGGACTAAGGTCGGATTTCATCATACCGCTATAAGCCGACAAACCCGAGTAGGCAGTGTTGTTCATTGCAGTTGTACCACCAGTGGGGTGCATCTCGGTTGTATACGTATGCGCAATCTTAGCCGATACTTCCATCCAAGGAGTAAGCTCAGAGGTGACGTTGATGTTGGCGTTGTACTTATTGTATTTTTTTCATCGGTGGCCTTCAAGATACCGCCTTGGTTGTTAGACCCCAGCGACACATAGTAGCGCGTTTTTGGCTACCGCCACTAATGCTAGCGTTATAAATCTGCGAGAACGAAGTTTTATACAATTCGTTCCACCAGTCGGTGTTTCCGTTATAGCCATATTTAAAGGCGCTATAAGATTTGTCGAAGAACACAGGTTGGTCGTAGGTGCCGTTAACATATTTCTCTGTATACTCGTAAACCAGAGGGTTAAAGTAGTGTCCGCTACCGCCACTGTTTTGATAAGCAATGTCAATCATCTTGAGATAGTCAAGCGAATTAACGTTGTGCATTTCTACAGCAGGACTCTGCCAGTATCCCGAAGCCGAGAATTGAACCGTTGGTCGCGAGTTGAGTTTACCCTTTTTGGTGGTGATAAGAATAACACCATAAGCAGCTCTAGCACCATAGATGGCAGCCGAGGCCGCGTCTTTGAGCACCGAAATCGACTCGATGTCGTCGGGGTTCACCAAGTTGGCATCCATTTGCACGTTGTCTACCAGCACCAGTGGTTCGCCACCATTGAGCGAAGTGGTACCACGCACGTTGAAAGAAGCGCCAGCACCAGGAGCGCCACCGTGTCCCATGGATACGTTAAGGTTGGGCACAACACCCTGCAAACCTTGTCCGATGTTGCTGATGGGTCGGTTTTCAAGCACACTACCATTCACCGATGCCACAGCACCCGTAAGGTTGGCTTTCTTTTGTGTGCCATAACCCACCACAACCACCTCGTTGAGGTCGTTCACACTGCTTTGCAACACCACCTGCATGCCTTCTTGCGCTTTTCACCGTTTGGGGCTTAAAGCCCGTGTACGAGAATGTGAGCAGCGAGCCGGGGAGCAGCATTCACCGAGAAATTTCCATCGATGTCTGTCACCGTTCCGTTACCTCCGCCAGACACTTTCACCGTAACACCGGTGAGCGGTTCGCCAGAATCGCTGGTTACTGAGCCTTTAATTAGCCCAACTGGTCTAGTTTGTTGAATTACGTTTTTTTGTGCTCCTACCGCAGTAACGGGCAAAAGCATCATGCCACATACAAATGTGGTGCTTCGCAATAGATGGTAAAGACGCATCTGTTGCACTTCGCAGATCAATTTTCTCATGTTTATATAAGTAAAAAAATGTTTATAGTTCTTGGGCTTGATTGTTTTTGCGACTGCAAAGATAAACGATTATTTTTTTAAACAAGCATTTTCTTAGTTCATAAAAATTCTGTAAAAATTTAGACGTGCTAACACTAGTTTAATTGGTTTCTTCTTTATTTTTAAACACAGTATTCTTTGAAGTTTTGCCTTTGCAATGAGGTTAAAACGAAAGCATAACGAAGAATTTGGTTAGGAATATTAAAAATATTAACTTTGCAATAACACAAACATCATTCAGTATTTAAATATGAAAGCCATAGTAATAGGCGCTACAGGAGCAGTGGGCAAAGACTTGGTGGAACAGCTTTTGGCCGACGAAAGCGTTGAGCAAGTACACATCTTTGTTAGGCGCGACCCACAATTGGGCACGCCAGCTAGGCTAGTAACCCACGTGGTTGACTTTAATCGGCCCCAAGCTTGGCAACACCTGGTGCAGGGGCGATGTGCTGTTTTCGTGCATGGGCACCACCCTAAAGGCAGCAGGAAGCCAAGCAGCACAATACACCGTGGATTATACCTATCAGTTTAATTTTGCCGAAGCAGCAGCTCGCAACCAAGTGCCAGCCCTTGTGTTGCTGTCGGCAGCCAAGGCCAATGCGCAGTCGCGCTTGTTTTATACGCGCATAAAAGGCGAATTAGAAGTGGCAGTAGCACAGCTAGGTTTTAAGCAATTGTGCATTGTTCGTCCGCCTTCGCTCATCCGAAAGGGAACAGATAGGTTGAACGAGAAAAATCGCCAATGCCATTCTGTCCTTCTTTAATGCTTTGGGATTGTTCAAACAACAGCGCCCCATGCCCACACACATCGTTGCGCAATGCATGGTGGCCGTGGCAAAAACGGTTGTGTAGGAACACTCGAACCAGCAGAAATTTGGGCCGAAGGAGATAAATAGGCATACCAAGTGGTAATATTTGAAAGATGTAAGCACGAGCAACAAAAGCAAACTTGTTGTGCTACAGTGCCCCATTGAGCGTTGTAAGCAAGCGCGAGAGCACGCCTTTGAGCTAGGGAGTAGCGCGAAGGATGGAGCCCAAAAGAGCAGCATTCCCTTATCATATTGACTTATAAATCCTTAACCCCAACCCACAAATGAACCCCAGCCCCATCTCAGCCGGCGCATTTGCCGACACCAAACCCCACTATCATTTGCTCGACGGACTGCGCGGAGTGGCAGCCCTTGTGGTGATTTGTTTCCACATAGGCGAAGACTTTGCCACAAACAGCCTCACACATTATTTTAGTCATGGTTATTTGGCCGTGGATTTCTTTTTTATGCTGTCGGGTTTTGTAATAGGATATGCCTACGACGACCGTCGCAACAGCATGTCGGTTGGGACTTTTATTAAGCGGCGAGTAATACGTTTGCACCCCATGGTGATAGTAGGCGCACTGTTTGGCGCAGTGATGTTTTACGGTCAGGGTAGCGAATACTTAAATGTGAAAAGCGTACCCTTAGCCCTTTTGGCATTTGCCACGCTGCTAAATATGCTGTTAGTGCCAGCGTGGAGTGGGGTAGAGGTGCGCGGATTTGGCGAGATATTCCCCTTAAACGGACCAGCATGGTCGTTGTTTTTCAGTATATAGCCAATCTTCTCTATGTGTTGTTTATCCGAAAACTCAGCACCCACCGACTAGCCCTATTGGTATTTGCTATGGCAGGAGCGCTTTTGGGCTATGCCTTAACCAACGAGGTGGCACTTTTAGGCGCGGGTTGGACCTTTGCCAACGGAGGATTTTGGGGAGGAATGCTTAGGGTGATGTTTGCATTCCCAGCAGGTTTGTTGCTCTCTCGTGTGTCGTGCAAGTGCAATATACGAGGTGCTTTCTGGTGGTGTGCCCTGGCCATTGCAGCAGTTGCGATGGCTCCGCGCATAGGAGGAGAAGGGCAATTGTGGGCAAACGGACTCTACGAAGCCCTTTGTGTGCTAGTGGTTTTCCCCTTGATAGTGTGGTTAGGGGCATCCGGGCAAACCACCGATGCCCTTTCTACGCGCGTTTGCAACTTTCTTGGCAACATTTCATATCCCTTTACCTCACTCATTTCCCCCTTCTCTATACCTGTTTTGCTTACGCCAAGCGTAACAACCTGCCTTTCTGCGAAACCTTTCCGCAAATACTTGCTTTGATTTTTGCCTGCATAGCCCTAGCATGGTTATGCCTAAAATACTATGATGTGCCAGTGAGGCGATGGTTGCAACGTCGGTTGGTGTGAGAGAAGAAAGAGGGTTTAATGCAGGTAGAGCGCAACTCCTTTTGTGAGAAAGATGTAGCGAAAAAGCCTAAAAAGAGTTGGATGTTATTGTGATTATACGTAAATTTGCCCTATTGCAGAGCAAAGAATAAGGGCGGTTGGCCATATTGCTGTGCGTAATGCACAAGAAAACGGCCACCAAAAACGGCCCAAACCGTTACCATCATACTTGATTATGGCCATATGGAACCGACTTTGGGGAACAAAACACAACAATAATAAAGCAAACATTGTTGGAAACGAAGGTGTGGGAGCAAGCAACACCTCGCTGCGTTATGCCTTTGTGGATACAGAAATAGGTGGGAAAAACCATCAGGTGCGCGACATTGGCGCATTGCGAAGTGATGGTGCAATCTTTCATCAAGCCTCGAAAGCCGAGCTGTTAAACTTTCTTCGCGATGTTGATTTTATATGTGGGCACAACATTGTGCATCACGATGCCAAATATCTTTTTACCCATGACGAGCAACAGCAATGGCATTTGGTAGATACACTTTATCTCTCGCCGTTGCTTTTCCCTGAACGTCCCTACCACAAGTTAGTGAAAGACGATAAGCTAATCGTAGAAGAACTGAATAATCCAGTTAACGATTGCGAGAAAACAAAAGACTTACTTCACGACGAAATAGTCCCACTGGAAGGCCTTGCCAAGCCACAAACGCCTTGTGTTTGCCTCGTTGTTGTGGGGGCAGCGCGAGTTTGAGGGCTTTTTGCGCATGGTGAATGCAGAGCCAAAAGCAAGCCCATGTGTCGCAACTGATAGTGGAACACTATGGCGAAAAAGATTTGCAGCAACGCCCCATTGGCAGATATTATTGCCCAATATCCTTGCGAACTGGCCTATGCACTGGCACTTATCGACACCACCGACCATCGTTCGGTTACGCCAGGCTGGGTGTTATGCACCTATCAAAGGTGGAATATGTGATGAAGCTTTTGCGAAACACACCTTGTAAGCAGAGTTGCCGATATTGCAAGGCGCAACTGGATGCGATAAAAGGTTTAGAAACCCATTTTGGGTTTAGCGCTTTTCGCACTTACGAGGGTGAACCACTACAACAACAAGCAGTAGAAGCAGCCATGAAAGGGCAGTCGTTGTTGGCCATATTCCCCACAGGAGGTGGCAAGTCGCTCACTTTTCAGTTGCCAGCACTTATGGCCGGCGCTGCTGTGCATGGGACTAACGGTGGTTATATCGCCCTTACAGTCGCTCATGAAAGACCAAGTAGACAATCTTGCCGAGCGTGGAATAACCGATGCAGTAAGCATAAACGGCTTGCTCGACCCCATAGAACGTAGCGTGGCAATCGAGCGAGTGCAGAATGGCGATGCCTCGTTGCTGTATATTTCGCCCGAGATGCTTCGTTCAAAAACCATAGAACGCGTTTTGTGCATGCGCCATGTGGTGCGCTTTGTGATAGACGAAGCCCACTGTTTGTCGTCGTGGGGACAAGAATTTAGGGTGGATTATCTCTATATCGGTAAGTTTGTGAATTGGCTTCAAAAGCAACGACTCAACCAACAGCCCATAGCCATTTCGTGTTTCACGGCAACAGCCAAGCAAAAAAGTGGTGCAAGACATCTGCGATTACTTTCGTGAGACCCTCAATATAGAATTGCAACTCTATGCATCATCGGCAACAAGAACGAATTTGATGTATAGTGTGATACACACCGAAGACGATAATGACAAATATTTGAAGCTTCGCGCGTTGATGACGGCTAGCAATTGCCCTGCCATTGTGTATGTGTCGCGCACAAAACGCACAAAAGAACTTGCCCAACGACTAACGCGTGACGGTTTTGACGCACAGCCTTTTAACGGCAAAAATGGACGCCGACGAAAAGACAGAAAACCAAAGCCTTTATGAACGATAGGGTGCGCATCATTGTTGCTACCTCGGCGTTTGGCATGGGCGTAGATAAGAAAGACGTGGGATTGGTGGTGCACTACAATATATCCGACTCGTTGGAGAATTATGTTCAAGAAGCAGGACGCGCCGGACGCGACCCTAGTCTCAATGCAAAGTGCTACGTGCTGTATAGTGATAACGATTTGGAGAAGCATTTTTATAATGCTGAACCAAACAAAAACTGAGCATCAGCGAAATACAGCAGGTGTGGAAAGCAGTGAAATATCTTACTAAAAATGCGCGAAGGGTGAACTGTTCGGCGTTGGAAATAGCCCGACAAGCAGGCTGGGACGACTCGGTGAACGACGTTGAGACACGCGTGCGCACAGCATTGTCGGCTTTAGAAGAAGCCGGTTTTTTGGTGAGAGGAAGCAATGTACCACAGGTCTTTGCCTCGGGCATCACCGTTAAGAATATGGATGAGGGCTCGTAAGCGCATTGATGCCTCAATACTCTTTGATGAAGCAGAGGCCGAAAAGGCAGTGCGCGTAATAAAAATCAGCTCATCTCGAGAAAGAATACCGTGAAGTCGAGAGATGCTGAAGGCGAAGCACGAATAGACTATTTGGCCGACACCTTGGGCATAACTAAGGCCGAAGTGATGTCGGTGGTGTTGAGTATGCGCCAAGAAGGCCTTCTTGCCGACAGCGAAGACATGATTGCTTACTTGCGCGACACGGGCGAAACCGAACGCAAATCTAATGTGCTGCTTGATAAGTTTGCCAAACTAGAACGGCACATCCTTACGCAATTGCCCAACGACCCACTGCTCACAACCTATAAACAACTTAACGATAACGCTGTGCACCACGGCATCGACGAAGCTAAAGAGAAAGATATACGCACATTGCTCTACTTTTTAACCATCAAGGGCTATATGCGAAAGAAAGAAACGGCTGCGCATTATGTGGAGTTGCGTAGGATGTTTGAGGCTGATGTGCTGATGCAACGTTTTGAAAGACGGCTGCAAATATGTCGCTTTGCGGTGGAATGGCTTTATAAGTTGATACAAAAAGTCAGGTGATGATGGTGCACCCAACAAGCCAGTGACCTTCTCGGTGGTTGGTTTGCTCAATGATATGAAGGCGCAAGGCGGGTCGCTCTTTAGTTCGTTTGCCGACTTACAGCTCGAAGAGGTGAAAGAGGCGTTGCTATCTGGCCAAAAATAGGTGCGCTTAAGCTGGATGGAGGCTTTCTTGTGATATACAATGCCATGCATATTAAGCGTGTGAAAGACAATAGAGCACGATTTAGTAAAGACGATTATCACGTGCTCGACGAGTTTTTATCGACAACGAATACAACAGATACACATCGTGGGCGAGTACGCCAATATGATGGTGAAGGATTACCATGCAGCGCAACAGTTTGTTAAAGACTATTTCCAAATGGACTATCGCCGGTTTGTTACCAAATATTTTAAGGGCGAACGACTGAACGAAATATCGCTGCAACCTTACCCCTGCGAAGCACAAAAAGCTGTTTGGCCATCTGTCGGCATGCCAAAAGCAAATCATTGCCGATAAGGAAACACGTTGCATTGTTGTGGCAGCAGGACCAGGGAGTGGTAAAACGCGCGTGCTGGTGCACAAATTGGCATCGCTGTTGCTACTTGAAGACGTGAAGCACGAGCAACTGTTGATGCTCACTTTCTCGCGAGCAGCTGCCACAGAGTTTAAACAACGACTGTTACAATTGGTGGGCAATGCCGCTCATTTTGTGGAGATTAAAACCTTTCATGCCTATTGTTTCGACTTGCTTGGGCGCATTGGTAATCTAGAAGACGCCAAAAACGTGGTGAAACGAGCTGCCCAAATGATTAACGAAGGTGAGTTGAACCAAACAAAATTGGTAAGGCCGTGTTGGTGATAGATGAAGCTCAAGACATGGGCGAGGCCGAATATGCCTTGGTTGAGGCCTTAATGACACAGAATGAAGATATGCGTGTGATTGCTGTTGGCGATGACGACCAGAATATCTACGAGTTCAGAGGTTCTAATTCGGCCTACATGCAACGCTTGGCACAGGCTGAGGGAAGCAAACTTATAGAGATGACAGACAACTACCGAAGCGATATCCACCCCGTGGCTTTTTGCAAATAATTTTGTGAAAGCCCTACATGGACGTATGAAAACAACGCCAATCACTGCTATACGCAACCAAAAATGGATGGGTTGAGGTGGTTCAACATCAGGCTAAATATCTTTATCAGCCTGTGGCAGAACGAGTTGGTGAGCCGCAACGATGAAGGAACAACGTGCTTGTTAACCCAAACCAACGAAGAGGCGGTTATGATGTTGGCTTTTGTTAAGGCGTAAGGGCATCAATGCAAAGCTTATACAATCGATGGATGGATTTGGGTTTTGGAACATGGCAGAGACCAGATATTTCTTGCGAAAGCTTGAAAAACGTGGTCAAACGGTGATTATTCCTGATGATATTTGGCAAGAAGCTAAACAGATAACATATGCTACTTACGCTAATAGTGAAAGTCTTGTTTACTTGAAACGATGCATAGAACTGTTTGAACTCACCAATAAAGAGAAGTATGCAACCGATTTTAAGGAGTTTGTTTTCGAGTCGGCGGTGGAAGATTTCTGCGATGTCGCGTGCTGATGTTGTTGTGAGCACCATTCATAAGGCTAAAGGTAAAGAGTTTGATAACGTTTATCTGCTTATTGCTGGCTCTTATCCCAAAGACCCCAGTCTGTTGCGCCGTTATTATGTGGCTATCACCCGTGCCAAAAGTAGGTTGTATGTGCACACCAACGCACCTGTTTTTGACGGTTTACCTACAGATGTGCGTATTACCGACAAGCAAGAATATGCCATGCCCAATGATGTGGTGCTGCAATTATCGCATAAAGACGTGTATCTGAATTATTTTTAAACAGTGCAAAGCGGATGTTTTGGCGCTGCGTGCTGGCGATGAATTGAGGGCTAAAGACAATGTGTTGTACACGCTAGATGGACAAAAAACCTGTGGCGATGTTGTCTAAAGCCATGAACGAAACAGTGCGAATGTGGAAGGATAAAGGTTATGATGTGTGTGGTGCAAAAGTGCGATTTGTGGTGGCTTGGCGACCAAAGGATGCTGAAAAGAGATGCGGAAGAAACGGCTGTGGCACTGGTAGATTTGCGGTTAATGGCCCGTTCTTCGCATCAAGAATGAAGCTTCTACGATGCCGATGCTCGTTGGCAAAGTTTCTTCTTTTTAATAGATGCCGTGTGAAATGTGTAAAAAATAATAAGTGTATGAATACAAAAACAGTTGATGATTTATATCCTATCTGTGGTGGCAACAGTGGCTTGTAGCTTGTTTGCAGGCTGGTCTGTGCGCGACAATTGTGGAGAGTGGCTATCCCTAACGCTGCTGATTGGGGCTGGTGTAGCCTTGTTGATGCAGTTGTATTTCTTAATAAAAGCAGTGCGGGCGCGCCATTTGTGGACGTCGCTTGTCGTTGTTATGCTTATTGCATTGTCGGCTATTGTGGGCGCTGCATTGTTTTGTCTTATCTGTACTTGCTTGTGGTTGCCCACGAAGACCAATGCTGATAGAACAAACCGACTCGGTTTATCAACAACCAACAACACCCACTGACTCAACCAACAACGCGGTTGTACTGCCCCAATAGCCTTTGCTAATGGTCGTAACAACCGCGTTGCTTATCATTCTCCTTTGTTCTTGTCCTTTGAATGGTTCTGTTTTGAAGGCCAATCAAACCCCAATCGGTAATTAGGCCACAATGTTTCCAGGAGTCTTGTTTTGGTGTTGTTTCCTAACATCTTTTATTTCTTGCAGGCATCTTGCCTGTCTTTGCAAGTTGACGTAGCCCGCTACGCCTGCGTTACAAAGACAGGCAAGATGTTAGACAATAAATTAAAATCTGTTTAGACTCTAATCACCGATTTGGGTTAAAGGCCTTTGCTCTGCATTGGGACTAGGGGATGGTAAAATGGTGTTGGGTGAAAGGCTATGTTAGAACACGTAGCCAAACCCAATGTTCATGTATATGGGGTACATGGTGAAGGTGATGGTGTGGAAGTCGCTTGAGAAAAATGTTATTAATCCCATAAGTGAGGTCTGCATTAACGGTGAAATGCTTAAAAGCACGCCACGAACCACCAGCCTGAAAGCCCCAAAGCCAGCGGCGAAGGTTGCTATTAAAATCGTAGACCGCCGTTTTGTCGTTGGTGAAGTTAACCTTTTCGCCAACGGGCGACCCACTTCTTAAGTATCCATCGCTAACAAATCCCGAAAATTCGCCATCCATTCTGTACGAGACATAAGGCCCAACGCGCAGTTTCCATCTGTCGTTTATACGATAAGCACCAAGCACGGGCAGTGTCACAAACGAGCTTTTTGTACACCGTGTTCACCTTACCCGTCCAGTTTCCAGCCACACGTTGTCCGCCGTCTATAATCTCCATACCATAGTTTTTCACCGTAGCACCAGTTTCCATGCCCTTTTCTTCCAATCTTAAACCAAGTGTTATACCCAGTTGTCGGTTGCAATTAAGCCATTTGGTCATCATGCCCGCAATGCTTCCATTAAGCTTTTGGGCTATAGCTATTAATCTTCCTAATCTCTTTGGGTAAGGGCATCGGACTCGCACCGCCGATGTTTACGCCGGCGCGTACTTCGTATTCCCAACCATTTTTCAGATTGCACCAAGCTTTGATTGCGTTCGTCTTGTGCAAAAACCGTTGAAGGCAGTCCAAAAACAAGGGTGGCGAGGGCCAAAAGTGTGTGTATTCTTTTCATCATTAAGCTTTATTCGTGAAACAATTGCAACTCGTCAACCCACAATGTGCTACCAACAGCTCCACGGAAGAAAGCACCTCCCTGACTAGACGACATCACAATGGCCAGGTTATATTGGCCTTTGCGAAGCTTTTCGGGGTCGAGAGTGCGACCCGCCACTGGTTCAAAGGTCATTGAAAAATGTGTCCAAGCATCGGTGGGTTTTACGTTCTTTGAGCTGTGCCATCATTACAATGCTGGGATGAGTTTTTGATGTTGGTGCCGTCGAGGAAAGGCGTTTCGGTGGTACTTTCGTACATCACGGCGTAAATATCAAACGTGTCGCGCGCGTTTTCCAGCACAGTGTTGGTTTTATCGGTGAACTTTGCCCCTGGTTGATATTTGTAATAGCCCGATATGGCAACGGGTGTGTTGCGATATGGCAAACCAAATCGGGTGGATTTAGCCATGTTGAGAATATCTATTTGAAACTCTCCCAAGAACAAATTGCCTGCAGCGATGGGTGCACCGAATGCAATTCCCATTGGTCCGGTGCTTCTTGTCACCAGTTTTACGCATTTCCCAATATAACCATTATCGTCTTGCATGGTGGGATAATCCTTCAAACCTGCGGTTCCATTGGTTATCATAAATCCCGCATTGCCACTGTTCCATTCTGTTTTAGAACCATCGGGCAGTTTCTCATAAATCTTTTCAAACTTTTTGTGCTCCTCTCCCGTGTCGTTGTCCTTAAAGATATAGTAGTCTAAGCCCTCAAAGTGATATTCCGTAGGCACGTCGTTAACCTCAAAACTTACGGTGTAGGTTTTCTTCCATTGTCCATCTTGCGATGTAACAACGTAGGTTTGCGGTTTAGTAAAATCTCTTAGCGTACCACTAGCAGGCGAGATAGTAGCCCCAGGTGTCAGTTCAAAGCGTGGAGCCAGCTTACTTCTGTCTTCCCATCCATTGATATATAGTTTCACTTCGTTGTTGGTAATCACTGGTTCGCGTATCAGTAAGTCGCCATCCAGTTGAAAAGCGGTGATGTCTGCCTCGGCGTTGAGTGCCTCTTCGCGTATGCAAGCCGTAGAAATAGTGGCCAACGCGAGTGTAGCAACAAAGGCTTTAAATGGTTTTAGAATAATCATAAATCTACTGTTTTGTTGTTTTTTGTGGTGTTAGGCACTCATTGCACATGTTATAGCGTGTGACAAAAAGGCAAAAAAACACGTTGCAAATGTACGACTATTATTTTAAAAAAAGTGTGGCTTTTTAGTGAGATAATCCACCCAAGGCAGCACAAAGTAGGGGCGTGCGAAGCTACGTTTGCTCAGACTAATAGGGTAAAAATAGCAAGGCGCCGACCACCTTTTTGAACAAACTACATAAACGAAACACGCTGCCTCTCTCAACGAGATGCAGCGTATCATTTATGTTTAACTAAAAATTCTTTCTAAACAAATGAAAAGCCTCACGGTTTCCATTGTCATCCGTTAAACAATCTAACAATCTACCTTAATCTAATAACTAAAAAAACCTAAATCTAATATTACTAACCTAAACAATCTATTAACCTTTTGACATTGCAAAGTTACAACCATTTCTACATTTACGCAATAGTTAGCACAAACTTTTGATATAAAATCGCGTTATTCTTGATATAAGTCAACACTGTGTGTCCGAACACAGCCAACTATATGTCAAATATATGTATGGTTTGCTTTCTTTTTGTCGTTGTTTTATAGGGTTTGCAGCCCTTGTTTTCGGTATTATGGCTCTTAACAACAACAATACGCTGCTTTTTGGGGCTTAGAAGCGTCGTTTAGTCTTTGAGGTTTGAATTATTTTTCACTAAGTTTGCAGTGTCGTTGGGTTGGCTTTAACTGCCCCAGGGGCTGCAAGGTCACCTATATATACCCTTACACCTTATATATAATAGAAGATGCGAATATTGATTGTTAACACCAGCGAACTAAATGGAGGGGCTGCCGTGGCGGCTTCAAGGCTTGTTGCAGCGCTAAACAATAGCGGCGTGCAGGCTCGATTGTTGGTGAACGACCGGCAAACGTCTAATCCCATGGTTTCCGAATTGCCCAAAAACACTCTTCAGTAGATGGCGTTTTCTTTTGGGAACGGTGGACCATCTTCTGGCATTTGCACTTCACTAAGCACAACCTTTTTGCTATTGATGTGGCCAATGCTGGTGCTGATATTACTTCCTTGCCCGAATTTAAACTTGCCGATGTAATACACCTCTCGTGGATTAATCAAGGTATGCTATCGCTCAATAGCATAAAAAATTGTGAATAGTGGCAAACCTGTGGTGTGGACCATGCACGACATCTGGCCCGCAACGGCCATTTGCCACCCTAACCCTGAGGGTGCAACAATTTTTAAGCAGATATGCCGACGATGCAAAATACCTACCCGGTGGGGGCAGCGATAAAGACCTTTCAACTACCGTTTGGCATAAAAAAAGAAACGCATCTACGAGAAAAAGCGACATCCATTTTGTGGCTTGTAGCCGATGGCTGGCCGACCAAGCTAGGCAGAGTCAGCTGCTTCGCGACCTACATGTGTGCGCCATTCCCAACCCCATTGACACCCGTGTCTTTGCTCCAAAAAAATAAAGTGGAGTGTGCCGAACTCATGAGTTTGCCTGCCAACAAACGCCTCATCCTCTTTGCTGCCCAGCGAGCCACCAATGTTAATAAGGGTTTGGCCTATCTGGTTGAGGCTTGTAACATGCTGGCCCAGCAATATCCCGACATGAAAGACAACACAGCTCTCGTGGTGCTTGGCGGAAAGGCCAACCAAGCGGTGGCCGAACTGCCACTGCCTGTTATTCCCATCGACTATGTCAGCGACATCGCAACCCTCATTGCCCTTTATAATGCGGTGCATGCCTTTGTGCTGCCGTCGCTATCCGAGAACCTTCCCAACACCATTATGGAGGCAATGGCCTGCGGGGTGCCGTGTGTGGGGTTCAACGTGGGCGGTATTCCCGAAGAGATTGATCATCGACGAAATGGCTATGTGGCACGGTATCGCGATGCAGCCGACCTGGCTAAGGGTATCCATTGGGTGCTTTTCGAGGCCGATTACGACCAACTGGCAACTCAAGCCGTGAAAAAAGTGCAAGCCAACTATTCGCAACAGACCGTGGCTCTGCAATATATAGAGGTGTATAACCAGGCGCTAGCCTTTAAAAAAATGTATGTTATGATTAGCTTTTTCGGTTATCACCTGCACCTATAATGCTGCTGCCGAGCTGCCCCGAACGCTCAAAAAGCGTGGCCGAACAAACCTATCCGCACGTTGAACACTTGCTCATCGACGGACTATCTGCCGATGCTACGCCTGCTCTTATCCAACAATATGTGGCCGAAATGGCCCAAACCGAGAGCTTGCACACCATTAAAGTAACCAGCGAACGCGATGCCGGACTATACGACGCCATGAACAAGGGGCATCGCAATGGCCACTGGCACCTATCTTGTTTTTTTATCAATGCCGGCGATGTGTTCCCCTCTCCAAGCACGCTCGAAACAGTGGCTTGCGCCGTGGGCGAGGCCGAAACGCTACCTGCAGTGCTTTATGGCGACACCGATATTGTTGATGCCGAGGGTGTTTCCTGCGCCATCGTCGCCCTGTTCCGCGTCAAGGTCTCTCGTGGCGGTCGTTTAGTCGTGGCATGTTGGTGTGCCATCAGGCTTTTTATGCCCTCACCTCGTTGGCCCAACAAACGCCTTACAACCTTCATTATCGTTTCTCGGCCGATGTGGATTGGTGCATCCGTGTGATGAAAGTGGGCAAAAGCAGCTGGTTTGCCCCTGAAAAACGTGCAAGCCGTTGTGGCCAATTACCTCGATGGTGGCATGACGGTTAAAAACCATCGCGCATCGCTTAAAGAGCGTTTTGCCGTTATGCGCGCCCATTATGGCCTACCGCTCACCTTGGTAATGCATGCTTGGTTTGTGTTGCGGGCCGTGGGGCATAAACTCAATAAAGGTGCTTAGGCTTGTTCTCAACATTTCCTGCAAAGGCTCAAAGGTTGTTCTTTGTATTGCTCTTTATTGTCTTTTTGCTTTTTATCAGGCATCTTTCGCTTACGTTTTCAGTCGCATAGAGCATTATGCTCGTTCAAGGGAGTAAGTTAAACCTGCTCAGCTAATAGCTAATAATACAGCAAAGGTGATTTTTAGAGCTTGCTCTTAACGATTGAGGGTTTAACTTTGGCTGCGGTTACACTGCAAAAGAACAGTGTGACTTTTTGAGTTAAAATAGATAAAAAAACAATTATTGCCTCTTATACTTTGCCTACTTTTTGTAATACGAAACCTAAATGTGCACAACCTAAAGCTTCCCCAATCAAATGTAAAAGTACATGATAAAAGAGCTTGCTTTATGGACGGTGTGCTTTTAACTGTAACCACAATAATAAATGTGTAGCGAAATATTAATCCGAAAAACTCTATAAGCTAATGCGCTTTATATTTTTATTTTACTTACTTTTTCTCTTCGCTCTTTGCGAAAAGCCAGCGATCAATCTAAACTCTTTGGATACAGCTGGTGGCCTCATTATCAGCATCCATACTTTCGGCTTCAACTAGATACACTCAATAACCAACCCGTACTGGGTCTGGATATCATAGCTCCACTCAAAGGTGTTTGGGGTACGCTGTTGCCTACATATCAGCTTCGTGGCGAAACAAATGATATTACGGTAAGGGTGAAATACAAATCGAAAGATGTACAGCACTTTTACGTAACACTCAACTCCATAACTAATGGGCGCACGTGTAGCTCGTCGTGACACGATAACGCTACCCGCATCGCCCAAATGGGTAGAAACCACAAGCCAACTGCACTTAAAGCATGCCGACCTATTGTCTGTTACTTTAGAGGCTACGGGGAAAAAAGATACGCTAGGAACAATTCAACTTGCCGATTTTGGCCTATACGCAGACGGCAAGAAACTAAGTGATGATGTGCCTGATGCAGCGGTTGAACCATTGTTTCAACGTAGCGACTTGCTAATTGGACGTTCGGCAACCATGAAAAACCTCCCATGTATGAACAGCCCTATCCTTGCTGTTGGTGAGACTGTACACGGCACAAAGACGATGAATGCCGTAGCCATGGACATCATGAAAGAACGCATACTAAAACACCAATGCAGACTGGTGCTGTTAGAACTGCCCATGGATGCAGCCTTCTATATAAACAGGTATGTAAGAAACGACCCACGTTTTAAGTACTCTTACATATCGAACTACATTGACAACTCTTTGCTGGGCGAACCCACAAAGGCTTTCATCGAGTGGCTTAAGCAATATAATGCCACCCACGATAACAGCGTGTCGCTCCTGGGCTTCGATACCAATTTAGAATGGGTGCAAAGCCAAATCAATCTTTTTAATTTCTTCTATACGCTTAACGATGGAAAGAAGTCTCCTGAAATGAAAAAAATCTGTGAGGCAGTGCTTTATGATATGGACCCTTTTTCGAAAAGGGATGTCGCAGCCTTAATCGATAGTAGCGATGTTGTAAAAAACTGCCTCCAAAAAGATGAACTGATGTTGGTGCGTAAGGGCGTAAGGCTGATGCAATGGTTCGCAAAACACCGTATGCGTTTCGGACAACGAGACACGTTGATGGCGCAGTTCGTTCAATTTGCCATCGATAGCGTCTTTCCAAAAAGAAACAGTTGTTACAATGTATGCGCACACTGGACATTTAAATTACTCTCAGACAATAGAACCAGCACATCTCAATTATTATAGTGCTGGGCATTACCTAAAAGAGAAGTATGGTGAAAACTATCGTTGCATCGACATTGTCACTTATCAAGGTGCAACAATCGTAAGTGACAAGTATGGTGCTTATGCTGGTAGCAAGCTTGCTGCCGTACCACAACGCAGCATTGAATACCAGTTGGGACAGCTGGGTGTAGACTCGGTTTACCTACCTATGAGTAAACTTCAATCTAGCGAAGCTTTGCAAATGCGTATGGCAGGGAATGGAAGTATAAAGGTGCAATTCATCTATGGCTATCCTCAAGCAAGAGTAGATGGTGTGCTCTTTGTTCGCAATGTAGACCCAGTGATAAAGAGTGAACGAATTATAAAAGAATGGCAAGAAGGAACCAAACGAATGTTTAAAAGCTTACCAGGAGGCACTAGGCAAAATGAAAGCCATGTAAATAACCACGATGCGGAGATTGCATGCTTAACAACACTCAATCCCGAAGACGTTAATACATAGGTAGGAAGCTTCAGGTCATATCCTGCAATTCATGCATGTCACTCGTGATGCAACGATTGTAGGCACAAACACCCTTGTGCAAGTTTCTTATTTTTAGCATTGCGATTAGGTAAAAACATTTCTACATATAAAAGTTAAGTTGAAATGTAAAAATGCCATTTATCAACATTTTTTTCGCATTTTGTTTGGTGGTTCTCGAAAAAAAGCGTACCTTTGCATCGCTTTTAGAAACAAAGCACGGGCGTTTAGCTCAGCTGGTTTAGAGCATCTGCCTTACAAGCAGAGGGTCGGCGGTTCGAATCCGTCAACGCCCACAACGCAAAAGTCCCGCAATCTAACATGGTTGCGGGATTTTTTTAACAACGAACATCGTTGTTGCATGCATGTATATAACAAAAAGATAGCTAACAGCATAAACAAACATCAAAATGGAAAAAAAGTAGTAAGCGGAATTAGGCCCACTGGAAATCTTCACTTGGGCAACTATTTCGGAGCGGTAAAGAGTTTCGTGAAGATGCAAGACGAGTACGAAAGCCTGTTCTTCATTGCCGATTGGCACTCGCTTACCACCAGTCCGAAACCCGAAGACATTCAACGTAGTGCTCGTGTAATCCTTGCTGAGTATCTTGCCTGTGGCATCGACCCACAAAAAGCCAAGATATATGTACAGAGCGACGTGAAAGAGACGCTCGAATTGTACCTCTTCTTTAATATGAATATGTACCTGGGCGAACTGGAACGCGTCACCACCTTTAAGGATAAGGCACGACAACAGCCCGATAATGTTAACGCCGGACTGCTTACTTACCCCACTTTGATGGCTGCCGACATTCTGCAACATCGTGCGCACAAAGTGCCTGTGGGCAAAGACCAAGAGCAAAACATGGAGATGGCCCGCAAATGTGCGCGACGCTTTAATCATATCTATGGTGTTGACCTTTTCCCCGAACCTCAAAAACTTCTACTTTAACACGCAAGCCGTGAAGGTTCCTGGACTGGATGGCAGCGGAAAAATGGGGAAGAGTGATGGCAATTGCATCTATCTTTACGAAGAGGATGCGGCTATACGAAAAAAGGTGATGAAGGCTGTGACCGACTCTGGGCCCGAAGCCCCCAATAGCGTGAAGCCCGATGTTATTGAAAATCTCTTTACTTTCTTGCGTATCTGCTCGGACGAGGAAACGTATAACTACTTCGACGAGAAATGGAACGATTGTTCTATACGTTATGGCGACTTGAAAAAGCAGATTGCTGAAGATATTATCAAAACCGTAACGCCCATTCGCGAGCGCATTATGGAATATCGTTCTAACACCCAACTGCTCGATCGCATCGCTCAAGAGGGTGCCGAAGTGGCGCGCGCTAGCGCCAGTGCCACGCTTAAAGAGGTGCGTAAAATTATCGGTTTCCGTTAAAAATACGTGTTCTTTGCAGTGCTTTTACGCTGCTAAAACCCATACTATGCGCCACAGAACTTAACTTCGCGCGCAATTAACAAGCCTGCCCTGCCTGCCAATGCATAAGCCCTTCGTGGTGCTATACTTGCTGTGCGGGGCAGGCTTGTTGTGTGTGGCATGGGGTGGGGCGTGTGGCACTGCAATAGCCCACAAAGGCATTGTGCCATCAATAAGTTTTTGGTCATATTGACAATGTTATGCAATCATAGCAAACTGTGGTATGTCGAGGCTAGGGCGCAAAAAGTGCATTGATTTAGGGGTGAGTTTTAACCCCAATCGATTATGATACCACAATGTTTCCAGAATTCTTGTTTTTAGTGTTGTTTCCTAACATCTTTTATTTTCATGTCGGCATCTTGCCTGTTTTTTTCTAAATTGACGTAGCCCGCTACGCCTGCATAACAAAAAAACAGCCAATCTGCTCGACAATAAAACAATATCTGTTTAGTCTCTAATGACCGCAATTGGGTTTAATCGTGCTTTTTTTCTTTATTTGTTAACTACGTTTGAAATACTTTTTACAAAACACGCGCTGCAGGCAAACGCATTCTAGCGAAAAAAAGCGACTCAAAGTAGGCAAAAAGTTGCTTTTTGCCTTATCCAATTTTTATTTTTTTCGTCTATTTTTTTGGCATTTCACAAGCGTTTTGTGCCTTTTTGCTTTTCTAGAAGACGAAAAACTCCGCATTTTTCTCTCCCCAAAAAACAGCTTTTTAGTGGCTAAAAACACACGTTTAATGGTTTATTTCACCAAGAAAAACATGCTTTTTCAACATTCTAAAATTGTAAATTCATACAAGAGGTATGCAAGATGATGCATTTGACGCTGCGTTTAGCAGCAAATAACCTCGCGTTTTTGCACCATTTTGCTTTGCGTTTTGCAGCAAATAGGCCTGCGTTTTGCAGCAAATAGCCGTGCGTTTAGCACCATTTAGCCTTGCATTTAGCAGCAAATAGCACGATATAGCGTGCAAAACACATTTTTATGCGTTGTAAAAGCAAAAAGTGCAGGTTGTACTCACATCGCTTTTTACATCCAAAAATAAGCCTCGCGAGAATTGAAAATTTGGAGCAGGGCGAACAGTTGGTGACTTTCAAGCCCTGTTTTTGTGTTAAATTTCATACACAAAACTTTACATTAATAAGACTTGTGTGTTGCACCTATAGAATATGTTATCTATAAAAATAATACAAAAACATATGGCGAAACAGAAAAAAATCATTAACTTTGCTGATATTGATGGTATGGCTAAAAAAAGATGCGTCAATAAACGCACTTTTCGAAAAACGAAAAGAACGTTTTCGGTAAGCAGAACGTAATCTTTAAAAGTTGTGCCACACGTTAAACAATCTATAGTTAAACAGCCTTATTAATATGTTAGACAGTGACACAACGCCCTAGCCTAAGGGGTGTCGATCTTGCCGCTTTCGAACAATTATACAGAACCTATTATGACGTTTTGTGCAAGTTAGCAGCAACAATAACCCACAGTCATCAATTGGCTGAGGAAATTGTCGACGACCTTTTTTTCTACCTTTGGCATCATCGCAGTGAACTAGAAGTAGACTCGTTGCAGGCTTATCTCTTTCGTGCCGTGCGCAACAACAGCGAGAAGGTGTGTCGCTCGCGTGCCTTTCGGCATGGAAGGCTAACCCTAAGTCTTGATAATGAATTGCTACGCGTACACGATAACCTGTCGGATGCCGAACATCCCCTAGGGTGGCTCATCGAAGAAGAAATGCAAAACCATGCCCAAGAGGTAGTAAACCAGTTGCCCCACGAGTGCCGACAGGTGTTCGAACTAAGTCGTTATCATGGCAAAAAGCATGCAGAGATAGCCCAAGAGCTGGGTATATCGGTCAACACCGTGAAATATCACATTAAAAAAATGCCCTCAAAATACTCTCTTCTAGTCTGTCTACTGGCACAGCTTGCACGCTGATGCTGATGGCGCAAAGTTGGTAGCGGTTTGCCACTGGTGGCTTTTGCAGAGCACTGCGCCAATACACGCGTGGTTGCCCTCTGCAATATATAGGGTGCAGGGCTGGGCAAAAGCACACCGCTAGCCCAAACGTTGCAATTAATAAAAAAACTTAAAAACCGAGTGCAATTGCGTATATTTCTTCCTTTTTCACTACCCCAACAACCATCAAAAAATACTCTTTCCTTATAGAGCGAACAGCGTATGAAAAGCCTACAATCAACATATCAATAACCTAATTAGCCGCTATGTGCAGGGCGAAATAGACGCCAGCCAACTGCGCGAGCTGAACGATTTTATCGAGCAAAACGATGAAAAATCGGCAGTATGTGCTAAGTATGCGCGAGATGGTTTTCTACGACGAATGCACCAAACCCCATCACACCTTCGATGTGGAGCAAGCCTTGCAGCGATTTCATGCCCATGTGCGCCAGGTGGCAAAGCAAAAAAGCAGGCCCAACGCCAACGAATAAAGCTACAGGCAAAGGTGGCCGCGATGGTGTTAGTGATGTTTTTACCCATGGTGGCCTATTTCGCAGGTTGGCACAATGCCACCAAACGCTTTGCCATGATAGCCACCACAGCCCCCAACGGGTCGCAAGTAACCACCATTTTGCCCGATGGCAGTGAGGTGAAACTCAATTCGGGTTCAACCATTAGCTACTCGCAAGGCTTCGGTATATCCCAGCGCGAGATACATTTACAAGGCGAGGGCTTTTTCAATGTAAGGCACAACGAGCGTTTGCCCATGATGGTGATAACCAAAGATGTGGTGTTGCACGACCAGGGCACGGCCTTCAAGGTGAGCAATTATAAAGAAGACCGCCGCGTGATGGTTAGCCTTTACGAAGGAAGACTAAGCGTAGACAATCTTATATCGCAACGCAAAGCCTTGGCTTTGAACCCCGGACAGCGCATGGTGGTGGACAAAAAAACACGGGTAAACTACAGCGCGAGAACATCAAGGAAACCAAAGAAGAAGGAGCCAGCATGAACACCTTGTACTTTGATAACTTGCCACTAGAAGAAATAGCGCCCGTGCTTGCCCGCAGCTTTGATGTGCTGATAGACGTGGCCAAGAGCGTGCGCAACAAACGATTTTACCTAATATTCAACAAGCAAATAAGCAACATCGACCAGATATTACAAATTATGGCCCAAACAGGCCAAATCAAATACAATATGGCCAACGGACGTTACCGCCTCTATTAGCAAAGCCCCAGGCCACATTACCTAATGCTTATCAATCTCTAAACAATTTCTAACTAATTCATTTCGACATGAGACCATTGACAAAAAGTTTCTGCTCGCAACCTTCCTAGCGCTTTCAATGGAGGTTACGGTACAGGCGAGCACGGTAACGATGACGCTGAGGAACGTCACTGTGAAGCAAGCCATCGTTGACTTGCAAAAAAACACAGGCTACTCGGTTGTGATTTATGCCAAAGACGTGGACATGAACCGCCGGGTTAGCGTTGATGCACGCAACGAAGAGGTGGCTAATGTGGTGGGACAAATTCTTGCAGGGCAAGATGTGGACTACGAAGTAAATGGCAAAAACCATCGTGGTGAGCCAACACAAAAAGCGAACCCAAGGAAACCGCACGCACGCAAAAAAAGCAAACGACAAGAAACAAAAAAATGCAAGGAAAGGTGGTGGACGAGATGGGACAACCCATCACGGGCGCATCGGTTGTGGACAAAGCAACCAACACCGGAACGGTAACCGACCTGGATGGTAACTTCTCTGTCGACCTTGTGCCTGGTACCGAACTCACCATTAGCTATGTGGGCTATAACGACTTTAAGCTGAAGGCCACAGCAAACATGAACGTGCAACTCAAACCCAACACCCAATTGCTGAGCGATGTGGTTGTGGTGGGCTACGGTAGTCAGAAGAAAGTAGACGTTACTGGCTCTATCGCCTCGGTAACGGGTAAAGACATTGCGCGTTCGCCAATGGCCAACCTCACCAACTCTATCGGTGGAAAGCTAGCAGGCTTGCGCGTGGTTCAGCGTTCGGGCGAACCTGGCAACGATGCTAGTAACATTGACATTCGCGGATATGGCAAAGCGCTGGTGATTGTCGATGGTATGCCTGGCAGTTTAGGCCAGATAGACCCCAATGAAATAGAAAGCGTAACCATCCTAAAAGACGCATCGGCAGCAGTGTATGGTATTCGGGCCGCCAATGGTGTGATATTGGTTACCACTAAGCGCGGAGGAACGCAAGCAACCAAGATTGAGCTGAACTCAACCTTTAGTTGGCAACGCCCAACCATCTATCCCGAACTGTGTAACGCTGCACAATTTGTGGAACTAACCGATGAAGACCTGGTTAACCGTGGCAAACAACCCACTTACGGACGCGAAAACCTTGAAAAATGGCGCGCTGGTGGCGAGGGCTACGAAAGCACCGACTGGTATGATGAGGTGGTAAGACCATGGGCTCCGCAACAACAATACAACCTTAACGTGCGCGGTGGAACAGAGAAAGCAAGCTATTTTGCATCGCTGGGCTACCTCAACGAGGGTGGTATGTGGCGCACAAACAGTTCTAACTTCCAGCGTTTCAACTTCCGTTCTAACATGGATGTGAAGATTACCGACGCCCTTTCGGCATCATTGTCGCTCTCGGGACAAAAAGAACAGCGCCACTCTTCGCCATGGAATCCCTTCTATATCATGGCATCTATACAACAAACATTCCCCACATCGCATCCCTATGCCAACAACAACCCCGACTATTACGCCGTAACCAATATCTCGGCGCGTAACGTGAAGGCTGTTACCGACCCCAGCGTGATGGGTTTTGACAAGGTGCAGAACAAGCGTTTTTGAGGGTACAGCATCGCTAAACTATGCTTTCCAAAAACATTAAAGGGCTGTCGATGAAGGGTTTGTTCTACTATCGTAATGAAGACAACTTTAGGGATTTGTTCCAAAAGAAATATCATTACTATGCTTACGATAAAAGCAGCCGACCAATATAATGTGGTGTACACGGGCTTTAACCCCTCAAATCTAAAGCGCGCAGTGTGGAACCTTGAAACCTATATGATGCAAGCTTCAATCAACTACGAGAGAACATTTGGTAACTTGCACCATGTAAAAGGTTTGTTGCTCTCTGAAACAACCAAGGAGAACTACCGCGAACTGGATGGCTTCCGCGAATTTGCTATCGATGCCATTCCCGAACTAGACAATGGTAATGATAAGAATAAAACCAACGGTGGCAATAGTTGGCAAGAAGGTCGTATAGGCTATGTGGGCCGTGTTGACTACGACTATGCTGGTCGTTATCTTGTTGAATTTAGTTTCCGTTACGATGGCTCATCCAAGTTTGCTAAAGAAAAAAACGCTGGGGCTTCTTCCCCTCGGTGTCGGCAGGATGGCGCATTAGCGAAGAGGCATTTATGAAAAAGTATAGCAACGTGCTGGATAACCTGAAGCTTCGTGCATCATGGGGACGCCTTGGCGACGATGAGGCGGTTGAAGGTTTCCAATATCTAGAGGGTTACACCTATCCTTATAGCTCGTACATCCTTGGGTCGGAGGTTATCCGCACGGTTGTGCCAAAGGGTCTAGCCAATAGAAACATCACCTGGTACACATCGGATATCTACAACTTTGGATTAGATTTCGACTTGTGGCATGGTAAACTTTCGGGTACGGTAGAATTGTTCTATCGCCATCGCGATGGCTTGTTGGCCACCCGTGCCGAGTCGTTGCCCTCAACGTTTGGTGCTAAACTGCCACAAGAAAACCTCAACTCTGATAGCAATAGAGGATTTGAAGTGCAGCTGTCGCACCATAATAAAATTGGCGAACTAAGCTACGATGTATCGGGTAACGTGTCGTATACGCGTGCCATGTACAACCATGTGGAGCGCAATGCATCGCTAAACGACAACGATAATTGGAGAAACAACACCAACAATCGTTATAAAAATATCTGGTGGGGATATAAATATATCGGACAATTCAATCGGAGGCCGAGATAGCTTCGTCGCCCGTGCAAGACGGTAACGGTAACTTAACCCTCGTGCCAGGTGACCTTAAGTACGAAGACTTTAACAACGACGGTGTGATTGATGGTAACGATGTGCAGCTAATAGGACGTGGCACAACGCCCGAAATAATGTATGGACTAACACTTTCGGGCCAATGGAAAGGCTTCGACCTAACCGTGTTCTTCCAGGGAGCAGCCAATTTCAATGCATTGCTAACCAATGATATGGCACATCCCTTGTATAACGGCTCGAACACCCCCACAGCCTTCCTCGACCGTTGGCATCATGAAGACCTCTACGACACGTCTTCGCCATGGATTCCGGGCAAATATCCCTCAACATACGCTAGCGGAAAACAAAACAACCGTTATGTATCGTCGTTCTGGTTGCAAAACGCTAGCTACCTTCGTTTGAAAAGAATTGCAATTGGGTTATACCCTTCCAAAGAGCCTGATACAGCACATCGGACTAGAGAATGTTCGCGTTTTCGTTTCCGGTTTCAACCTTTTCACCTTCACAGGTATGGATTTGCTCGACCCCGAGGCTGCTGGTGGCCCTGGCAGATACTATCCACAACAGAAGGTTATCTCGCTTGGATTTAATGTTAAGTTATAATCTCAAACCTCATTAAATAGCTTAAAAAAATGAAAAAAATCTGAAATCATATATCTGCTTATTGTGCACCGCTGCGCTCGTTTTTTTCGTGTAACGACATCTTGGAAACGTCGTCGACGAAAAATTCTAACCAACGAGAAAGTGTGGTCTAGCAAAGATGCTATAGATGCCTATCTAGGGACAACTATACAACGAAATGCAGGTTGAAGACTTTGAATATCAACCAGGTACCGACGGACAATACCTCTCTACACTTACCGATGAGGCCGTGAGAGCCTACACATGGGGTAGTGCCAACCAGCAATTGATACCCGAAGGTATATACGGCTGGTGGGGTTATGTACAGATAAGAAACATCAACCTGTTTTTTTAGAAAGTATTGGAACGGCTTCGATGCTAACCGAGAACCAACGCAAAAATGTATGAAGCCGAGGCACGTTTCTGTCGCGCATTTGGCTATTTTGCCATGGTTAAGCGCTATGGTGGTGTGCCCTTGGTGACGAAGGTGCAAAAAAACTGGAAGGCCAAGATGTAGAAACATTGCGACTGCCTAGAAATAAAGAGTACGAAATTTACGACTTTATCAAGGCCGAATGCCAGGCTATCGAAAGCCTTCTTCCCGAAAAAAACGCGCAGACAATGAGCAATATCGCGCTACGCGCTATGCTGTGAATGCACTGGAATGTAGAGCCATGCTCTATGCAGCCACCGAAGCAAAAATATGGTAATGTGCAGCTTGATGGACTGGTGGGAATACCCGCCGACAAAGCCGAAGGCTATTTTAAAAGATGCCAAAGCCGCAGCAAAGAAGATTATCGACTCGGGCAAATTTGCACTCTATAGCGCAAAAAAAGCGATAAGGCAGAAAACTTTCAATACCTCTTCCTTGATGAGACTTCGGCCAACACCGAGCAAATATTTACCAAGGCTTTCGATGCTAGCGATAAAAGGTAACTCGTTTGATTACTTTAATGCGCCCCAAAGCTTTAAGCTTGATTATGGCTGTGTGACCAATCCCACAGCCGACTTCGTGGCCGAATTTGAGTATGTTGATGGCTCGGACGGTGCATTGAAAGTGAAGGATGGTAGCGGTAATCCCATTAAGTATAACGACCCAACCGACTTGTTTAAGGATAAAGACCCCCGCATGTTGGGTTCTATTCTCTACCCCTTCTGCCCATGGCAAGGAGGTAGGGTAGAGGTTCGTAAGGGTATTGTTAAACCTGATGGAACTGTTGTTACCGCTAGTTCGCTGGGCGACAAATATGAAGGAACCAACGTAACCATCGCTGCAAAGGATGGTACACTCACCTCAACCGACGTAACAAAGACAGGCTTTTACATCAAAAAGTTTATGACACCAAACAAAGTTGTGGACTGGGGTAAAGGCGAAGCCAACTGGATGGTGTTCCGTTATGGTGAAGTTTTGCTTAACTTTGCTGAAGCTTGCGTGGAACTAGGAGACAACGCCGAGGCTCTTGCAGCTGTGAACCAGCTACGCAATCGCGCAGGTATCGCTCCTCGCACAAGCATCAACCGCGACCAAGTGCGCCACGAACGCCGAGTGGAATTGGCCTTTGAAAACCATCGCTGGTGGGACATCAGACGTTGGCACATAGCCGACCAACTGCTCAATGCAACGCAGTTCAAAGCCCTTAACCCCTATTTGGTTTGGGAAGATGGTAAAAAGTGGAGCAAATGAAGTATATCTTCAAGATTGAAGACGCACCAAAAAAACACGCGAACCTTCTTGCCTAAGCTCTATTACGAGCGTATTCCGGCAGAGGCCATATCAACAAACCCGAACATCACACAAAATCCTGGTTACTAAAATAGCATGCAAATGAAAAAGATATTATTGTCTCTTACTGCCTGCCTGGCTCTCTTGGCTGGCTGTAGCATCGATAACTACGATGAGCCTGATGCAGCAATATCGGGCGGAATATACGATAGTCAAACACAAGAGCTAATCCCCGCACAGGCGCCCAACGGCGCACGAGTGCAGATTGTGCAAGACGGTTATCAACAACCAACCAACTTTTGGTGCAAACCCGATGGCACATTCCAAAACACACGTCTGTTTGCTGGTAAGTATAAACTGACGGTGCAAGGTCCGTTTGTGGCATCAACGATTACCGAACAGGCTGTTAACATCCCTGCATCAGATGTGAAGGTGATGGTTGAACCTTACTTGCGCATTAAGGCAACGGCCACACTCACGGGTAATAACATTGAGGTGACCTACACCGTAAACCAAAAATAGCAAGTCTGAGGGTACGGTTAGCGAAGTGAAAATATTGTGTGGCAACACCATCGGACTTAGTTCTACCACGGCTAAGAAACAGGTTACTGTTAGTACCACCAACCAACCGTTGGGAACGCAGCATCAAGTGACGATTGAAAACGTAGATACAAAAAATGCGATCTATGTGCGCGTGGCCGCTAAAACGTCGGAAACGCCATACTATAATTACTCTACACTGTTGAAGCTGAAATAAAAACACTAGACTTTAAAAAGTGAATAGCATCCCGGTTGAGAACATTAATTTCTCGACCGGGATATCTTTACCCCAGATGCTGGAAGCGAACTCGCCAACTTGTCTTCCAGAGCTGAATGAATTTATTCGCATCTTTGTTTGATTTATCGTGTGTGAGAGGAGTGTTTATTTTGTTTCAAAAAAAGGCAATCAATTCTTCTCCAGTTGCAGAAATATTAAAAGTCAAGTCTATTTCATTATATTTTTCATTTTTTTAATTGTAAGTTTAAAAGAAAATAAACTATATTTGCCAAACATCTAATCATTAAAACTGACCATTATGAACCTGACATCAACAGCCATAAAGCGGCTCGCAATGTCGCTCCTTTTGCTTTTTGTAATAGGGATTTCAACTTTGATGAGCCAAACCTATTACGATCGAATAACAAATGTTCAGACCCCTAATGTGGCTAACCTTGGCGTATATGGGAAATACCCGTTTCGCCATATACAGGCACGCCCGAAGTTTCCATCCCCCTTTATGAACTAAACTTGAAGGGGTTAAACTTTCCAATAACCCTTTCCCATCATTCTGGAAGTATCAAACCTGAGCAACATGTAGGATGGGTAGGATTGGGATGGACACTCAATGCTGGTGGCGTAATCTATCGTACGATTAACGGTAACATAGATGAACTTTCAACAACATCAACCGATCCATATTTTTTTATAAACAAGGATATTACTTTAAACACGGTTTACTTGACACAGACAAATGGAATAACAAGGAATATCTCTTGGAAATGGCCAAAGAAGATCAAAGTAGCCATAAAGATAGAGCACCAGATGAATTTTTCCTTTAACTTTTTAGGTATTTCAGGCAAGTTCTATCTTTCGGAAAAAAAGGGAAATGGGTTGTTCAATCCAACAGGCCCATTAAGGTGGAATTTAATGGTAAAAATCAATGCATATCCAGAGGTACAACTCAGCACAACAAATGATCAAATTCCCACATTTTCTGGTTTTACGCTTATTGATGAGAAAGGAAATCGCTTCCTTTTTGGCTATGAACGTCAGTCAATAGAATACGCAAAACCCTTTTTTTCGACCAAGGTAAAAACCGCGTGGACGGCCACTTCCTGGTATCTGACCCACGTCTATTTGGCGTCAGGCGAATCTGTAAAGCTTGAATATAGACGCGGCCCTTATATTAACCAGTTAATTTACAATTATTCCGCAGTAATGTTACAAAGTAAAGAAGCACCTTGGGGAAAAAGGAGGAAAAAGAACTCGTTCGCACGCCCGAATGGTCTGAAGGAATCTTCGGCGCACTTATTGCGCCCCTCTACTTACGGTCGATAACGACAGCAAATGAAACCATAAGGTTTGGATTGTCTGTTGCAAAGGACTTACAGACCCCAACTGATGTCTACAAAGCATATTTTGACGTCCACAAGAATTGGAAAGAATTTGCTACTTGTCTGGCCACTATGGGCGTTACTAGTGCAAAACAACACCCCATATGTTTTGGACTCCTAAAATGGATGAAACTAGACAGCTTAACAATAACTTCCCACGATAAGTCTACGCACATGGGATACAAATTCCTATACGAAGAAAATAGACAGTCCCGTCTTCTATTAAGAACATTAAAAGCAATCGGGAAACGAACTAAGGATGTAGAACTAAGTTACCATTTTGATTATAACAGACCAGAAGAACTTCCTGCATATTACTCTCAGAAAACAGACCACTGGGGCTACTACAATGGAAGAGCTTTTTTGGGAATAGCATTAAACTACCACATTATTAAAGAGGCTAACCCTGCTTATGCTACAATTGGCCAGCTAACGAGAATAACATATCCCACTGGCGGCTACACACGTTTTGTGTTTGAGCCTCATACTTATGCAAAAAAATCTGAATTTGTTACGTTGGGAAGGATGTTATAATGAAGGTTCAGACAAGTATGCTGGTGGCGCACGTATCAAGGAAATCGTTTCCTCGTCTACAGGTAAGTCCGAGGATGAATTTTTATTACATCGCTATTATTATAGCAAGACAAGGACCGGTAGGTCAAGTGGCGTTTGCGGTGGGCAGTTTAGATACTACTATGGGAATTATAAGGTTTGGGGTTACGAGAGTGGAACCTGGAGAACAATTTCCGTTTTCTCATCTTGTTCTGTACTTCCTGCATCCAACAATAGCCAAGGTGCGAGTGTTGGCTACACCGATGTTATAGAGGAAAACGCCGATGGGTCGTACCAAAGATACCATTATTCAAATTTCGACAATGGGCATTTGGACGAGTCCTTTGAATGCACAATACAGAATGGGATGGAAACTCGTGAACAATATGCTTTTTAAGGGCCAAGAAGAGGGCTATTGCTGCGGAAGCAAAGCTATGACAGTATGGGGAGACTTAAGAATGTAGAAACGTTAGACTATGAAAAAAGCAAACAAAGCAACAATTATGTACGTGCAATGATTGCAGGTTCTTATAGCCTAAGCGGCAATGGACCATCTTATGGAGAAGGCGTATGCTATAAGATATATACTTACACAATGCTACCGACAAAACGGCGTGAAGTGTTCTTTGAGAATGGTGATAGCATAGTGAAACAAACCCAGTACAAATATAATCCTCGTGGAGTTTTACAAGAAACCCTTACCACCCTACCAACAAACGATAAATTACGACAAGTAACAACGTTCGCAGACGATATGAAAGCTACGCCTACTTATGATGCTATGGTGAAACGCCACATGGTGGGCGTACCCATCGAACTGTTTACGTTTAGAAACGGTTCACTCGTTGACGCTACGTTAAATACGTTCAAACTTAATACTAAAAATAGCTGGCCCGTGCTTGATAAAGTTTACCGTGGAATGTTCAAATTGCCTTACTCCAAAACCGAACCTGTACGTTTCGACGGCGAAACCGTTCCGCAACGGTATGGTGAGGCCGAAATACAATTCAACAACTATGATGCTAACAACAACTACCGTGAGGCCATCGGTAAAGGAGGTAGGCGCGTGGTGTTCTTTTGGCAAAAGGGGTCTAGGGCAACCTGTGGCAATTTTTAAAAAATGCCCAGAACAATAGGGACACGATATATGAAAAAACGTGCAGACCGCATATGTAAGGGATTAGCTGTTGAATGTAGACCATACGCTAAAGAAGAAATGGAATTTACTACAGAACAAGAAACTGAGGGTGGAAGTAGAAATGCTCTTCCCCGAGAGTGAAAAAGACAACTTCCTTATGTTTGTCGGCGTAGACCATCAAACAGTGAATCTGCTTGTCGACTTTAGGCGCGATCCCCAGAAGAGTGATAGATATTACGCCAAATTGGGACGCATACTCGCAGGCAAACACACGTTGAATGTTGAGGTGGAATATCTTGGTATAGAAGGAAAAAATTCGATGAAAGTAGGTGTTCTGTGCATGCAAACGTAAATTGCTATTATACCATTTTTAACCCCACTTCCACCACGCATTGTAGGCTATAATAATGTTTTCTATGAAGGGTTTGAGCATGGAAGAGGGGAGAATATTTACCATGGTGGTTTTCATAGCGATTGGTGTTATCGTGGCCTGTATCGTGCACGTTTGGACATTGATCCGAAGAAACGGTATTTTATCGATTACCAAGTTTACCACAATGGGTATTGGCAGTATAAGTGCGCCCCATTTACCGGTGGAGAGTACATTATAAATGAGAACAACGACCTAATTGACGACATACGGATATACCCAGAGGATGCGGAAGTGATGTCATTCAATTATGATGGAAGAGGGCAAATAACAAGTCGAACTGACCAACGAGGCTATACCTATTCTTACAGATACGATGCCTTTGGACGATTGGTCAGCGAACATGATACGGATTGGAATACACTGAAAAGGTACGAATACCATTACAAAAATCAGGAGGCAAAATGAAAACGATTAGGCACAATATTATATTTTATCGGCAGGCAACGTTGCTATTCCTTACAGTATTTCTTGGTTCTCCTTTTTACGAAGTGCTGTGCGCAAGACAATACGCGAAACTATGTCAAGACAAGTGCGCGTGTAAAAAAAAGCGGCGACGGATGGTTAGACAACATACAGTACGTTGATGGCCTTGGCCGACCTGTGCAGAATGTGCAGTTTCATGTTACGCCAAGCAAAAACAATTTGGCCGACAGGATTGAATATGATGTTATGGGAAGAAAAAAGCAAGATTTGGCTGCCCATACCCACCACAGCAGACTATGTGGAAACTGCTAACATGAATAATGACTACATGGGTGTCTATCATGAAGACACAGCTCCATTTGAACTGCGCACTTACGAATCTTGGCAGAAAGGAAGGAAAACAGCAAACATCGGCCCGGGACAGGCGTGGGCAGAGCATCCTTCAATCTCATCTTTCCACACCAACAAAAGCAGTGGTGTACTAGCTTGCAAAAAGTACGCTGTGGATGAAGCCACTGGTACATTGAAAGAAGAGGGTTTCTTTCCCAGCAACCAATTGTTAGTACAGAAACTTACCGATGAAGACCGAAATGAAAAGTATGTTTTCGCCGATGCTGAGGGGCGACAGTTGCTGGTGCGAAGAGTGGATGGAAACACGTATAGCGACGTCTATTTTGTACACGATCTACGTGGCAACATTCGCTACGTGTTGCAACCCATGTACCAAAAGCAGCCCAGCATCAATAAGTTTGCCTTTCGTTATCTATACGACGAGACCAACCGCTGCATCGAAAAGCAATTGCCTGGCTGCGAGAAGACAGTCTACGCCTACGATGCTGCCGACCGGATGGTGATGTCGCAAACAGGAAACCAACGTCGAACAGGACATAAAACGTTCTATCGATACGATGCGTTGGGACGTAATACCTATGTGGTGGAGCGCGCCGTGGGCAACGACAGTCTCGTAACAATAAGAAAAATTTTACGATGATTACAGCTTTCTCAAGCAACAAGGGGTTTAACAGCCCATGTTTTTAAAGTTAGTGCACAGCGTGCCCAAGGCCTGTTAACTGGGCGCGAAGTTGCTGTTTTTGGTTGCGACAGTCTCTTGCGTGAAATGAATGTTTATGATCGAAAGGGTAGGGCTTACTCGTCAGATACGCACGAACATGCGAGGTGGATATGATGATACGAGTTATGAATACAGCTTCACCGACAAACTCGTAAAGCAAACTTATGGTTCACATTACAGCAAATATGCCTACACTAACGCAACGCTACGAATATGAGTACGACCATGCCGACCGACTGAAGAAAGTTACCTACTGTCTCAATAATGCTGAGAAGAAAACGCTACGCGAAGTGTATTACGACGAACTGGGGAGAGTTGGTTCTGAAACAATAGGAGATATACCAGAACTAGGACAAGCAATTAACTACAACATAAGATCTTGCCCTATTAGCCGTTGTTCTCCTTTACTCGAAGAGCGTATCTGCTACGAAGATGCCACACAGGTCTTTATGGGGAGCGTTACACCTTGTTATAATGGCAACATCTGCGCCTACTCTTCTTCTGTGGGCAAACCCCAGAGAGGTTACCTTTGGGGTATAGGTAACATAACGCGTAGTTTCAGTTATTGTTATGATGGCCTTTCGCGTCTGAAAAGGGTTAAATATAAAGATAGTGATAGCCCAGACCACAACTACAACACCAACTATGAGTATGATTTGCAAGGAAACCTGCTCAAGTTGCAGCGCAATGGCCTTTGCGACTACGATACCTATGGACCTATAGACCGCATCTCAATGGAATACGATGGCAACCAGCTGCTCAAAGCCACCGACCCCTGCACCGACCCCGCTTTCACAAATGCCCTACACTTTGCGGATGGAGCAGACCAACCAGAGGAGTACACCTACGACGCCAATGGCAACATGACTGCCGACTTAAACAAGCACATCCGCAAAATAAGCTACAATACACAAAAACTTACCGCAAGAAGTACGTTTCGACGATGGTAGCAGCATTGCTTACCTCTACGATGCCGATGGTAACAAGCTACGCACCAGCTATGCCATAGCCTCGTATTCCGAGAGCATGCCCGTTACACAGGTGATGCACGGCAACGTTTCTTCACAAGCCCAACAACCATATATGGCACGCAACAGCATCGACTATTGCGGCAGCGCGGTTTACGAGAATGGTAAGCTGGCCTACGTACCGATTGATGTTGGCTACATAACCTTCGCCGACAGCACGGCAACATCTGCCCCCACCTTTCATTATTATGTTAAAGACTATCTGGGCAACAACCGCCTTGTTGTTCGTGACGACGGCTTTGGCGAACAGATGAACCACTACTACCCTTTCGGTGCTTTAATGGCTGAAAGCACCCAAGGTGCAACCCAACGCTATAAGTATAACGGGAAAGAGTTAGACCGCATCCACGGCCTAAACCTTTACGACTATGGCGCACGCCAATACGATGCCGCACTAGGACGATGGACTAGCATTGACCCTTTGGCCGAGAAGTATTATGGGATTTCGCCGTATGCTTACTGCCATGATAATCCTATAAATCGGATAGACCCAGATGGCGCATTTGATTTTGACAACACTATAAAAACAATACATGCATTATGGAGTGATTGCAGTCTTCCCAACAAATTTAGGGGCGAGAAGAAGGAGCTATATGGTACGATTACAACGAAGCTAAATCCGCGGGAGTTCCATTAATGCGCGTTGACAACATGCAGGACTTTGCTAATGCAATGACTGCATTGAGAAACATGCATACCACAACAGAAACCTATACACTAAACAGTCATGGTTCGGGGGTAGCTTTAATAGTCCTGCTAGTTTCTATATTGGTACAGATATTATAACCCCTGAAACGGATTTCTCTAGTTTGCGTGGAGGACTCAGTGGACATTTCGTGTTTATTGGTGCTTGCAATGTCGGCAATGTTTCTGGACGCGGATATGAATTGGTTGAGAATATGGCACGACAAACTTCATCTACTGTTATTGCTTCAGGACACCCTCTGCGGGCAGGCTATAAGTATGATGGTAGCAATTACCTTAATGAAATGCCAATCCCGTACAGGATGGATCCGGAATATCAGTTTAATAATTATATTATCTCTGAGAAAGGTGACTTGTTTAAACCAATCTCAAATGTTACGATTGATAAAGATAAAAGGTATTAATTGGAAAAAACATGGACCTCTTTTTCCAAATTACCAATATTCAGGTATTAAGATGAAATAAGAAAGGGAATGATTATGTCAAACAAGAATTTTACTAGACTATCCCCCACATGTACAAAGACTGTGGTTGTTGTACTAATAGCCCTATGGTGCACATCAGTGATGAACTTAATTGCTGCGGAGGGAAATTTTGTCAACCCCTGTGTTAAGGATGTAAAAACAGGGAAAACTAGACAAACAAAGCAAAGGAGTGGCAGACCCATTTAAAAGGCTATCAACGTTACCAGACTTTCAATGAATTTAAGATGAGAGGAGAGGGCAGGCCACTCCGCAAGCCTTTCGTATACGTTAAGAGGACGGCGAACAGAATAGATGTTGTGCCTTCAGACGACCCAACCTCCCCTAAACACTACGTTAGAACGAAAGAGAATGTCTGGTATCAACATTTAGAATTGGAAATGTATAAGATTAATGCCCCTATTACAAAGAGCGGCCCAGACTGGCCGGCAAGGACATATGATAGGGTAATTTATAATGATACGATATTGGAATATAGTTGTATTTACATAGAAGAAACCAGATTTAAAAACTTTCTATATTAAGACGCCTAAATCTTGTGTGATGATGGGACTTATTCATGAAAAAGATTTCGTCGATAAAACGAATATCATTTCTGAAATACTAAAAATGAAAACGATGTTTGTCCACCATAAAGACATCTTGTTGAAGCAACGAGGGCAAGCAGGTTTTGACAAAAGACTCATTGAACGTTATGACATTAAAGTGACACCTAAAAAAATTACATATATAAAGGTGTTGACAACAAGAAAAAAGTATCTTTTTCGAAAAGAAACAGCTTGGGCTTTTATGGTATACAACCAGGAATAGAGAAGTATGACTGGATAAACTCTGTTAGGCATTGATACGGCTGCTCCCAAATACGACGCACTATCGAATGATTTATGAAAGGAATAGAACATGAAATTTAAAAACTAGAATTAAGCACTTATAAATAAAACATCAACAACTATATGAGAACAATGATTGTTGCATTTCTCCTTTTGGTCAATCTGCCATGCCTTGGGCAAGTTGCTGTTGACCTTGATTGTATTTTTCGGAGTTATAGAGTCTTTGGGCGAATGATGCTGGAAGTATTCGGCTCGGATAAGATACAAAATATGATAGACTCTGAGCAGAGCATTGGCCTGTGGCTGAATGTAGACAGTTTAGGTTATGTAATAAGTGTTCAAAAGGGTAGGGGAAAAATGCCTGAACCGCAACTTGGCTTAATGGTGGATAGCCTTAGAGCATATTTTAAACGACATGCGGTGCAGTTTCCAATTTGCTATGCGTTTGAGGATAACGGACTTACGTATGAGGAACAACTAAAAAACGCATTAGAGGATTTCCTAGAATCTAAAAATAAATTCACCATGGTGTACTTTCCCGGAGAATTGTTGACTTCTTATGAATTTGATAAGTTCCGTGGCTATAAGGGTTCAAAGTTCGATTATTTGTTGTTGAAACTAAACGAACAGAAAATTCCGATAAAGAAGAAAATAAGTAGGGGTAAGACAAAGGATGATAAGAATGATAACACGCGGTATCACCCACATCGACCACGACTTCCAGCATGATCCCCTGCGCATGCTATCATCTACACACTACAGTCAGTCCTTATTCTTTACGGAAAATTGTATTAGACACATATAATAAATAAGACATCGATAATATGAGAACAAAAATTATTGTATTTCTCCTTTCATTCTATCTACCATGTCTTGGGCAGGTAGCGATTGATAATGATTGTGGTTTTCGCAGTTGTAGGATATTCAGGGCGAGTGGTGTTGACAGTTTTGGGACTAAATACTGTACGAGAAATGTTAGAACACAATCAACGCTTGACTTTATGGCTAAATATAGACAGCTTAGGATATGTACTAAGTGTTAAAAAAAGGCTGGTGGGGAAATGCCCCAACCACAACACGAGGAAGCGGTAAGTAAACTTAAAAGCTACTTTCAACAAAAATATGGTACGGATGCCTATTTGCTATGCTCTACAAGATATTGACCGTACGTATGAAGAACAGCTGAAGCTTGCAATTGAAAGTTTTCGTGAAAGTGGACCAAGAACAATCATTGCATTTTTCCCAGGTGAACTGCCGTTGCGCTACAAGATAGCTAAGAATTCTGGCTATAAAGGTTCAATGCTCGACTATTTGTTGCTGAAACTAAACGAGCAGGAAATACCGATTAAGAAGAAAGTACGTGTGCATGAGAAAAAAAGGACATTTTTGTTAAGCCATGAACAACGCCAAGCTTGCTTAAAAAGTATGATTGGGCTAAATCTCCATTTTAGTCTAAAGGTTAGTCGATAAGTAAAATATACAAAGATGGTACTCGTTCACCTTAAAAACCATAAAGAAGATGAAGAAAAATATTGTTTTACCTACTTGTAATTGTTTGCCCTCACAGCCTCATGGGCTTGCCAAAAACACAAAGAGATATAAGATACCGAAAAACAAATAAGGTACTGCTAATTTATATACCTTGGTTTACGGGAGCTGCGTAGGTAACAACTAGAGACAGTGGTGCGACTGCGCTCAAGAAATCAGACGTTGATGTTAAACGTGTTCCCAAGTACGAAACGACAATTCTCAACTTTGTTCTCGATTTGTCTGATCCCGACAAGATATATTATGTAGACCCATGGGATATAGCCACACCACATCCTAGGCAAAAGAAATATAAAAGAATCATATATGGGGACAGACGATTTTTATCAACCGAGACAACCGGCTAGCAGGTTCGATGTTCGGCCTGGATATATAGAGGTGGGTGTAAGATCTTATGCCAAGTATATAATTTACAGCGAGGGGAAGGACTATATCGAACTAGAACCATTCTGACGCTTGATACTATTCACTATATTGAAGGGTGCTATAGATAAGCCCAGATAAAATCTCCTAAATAATAGAAACAATGGAATTCAAAACTATACTTATGAATAGACAACGATTTCTGCACATCGTCTTGGCAGCATTCATTCAATGTTCCTACGGGATAATGGCGCATGCCCAAGGGGTTAATGCGGTAGAGAAAATACGCAACGCCTACCGTGTGGGCGACAGGATGACAGGGAAGGCAGCTGCTGGTGGGCAATGTGTCTAGCCTGCTTAACGATAGTGTATGCGACTTGTCTCAAACGCAAGCGGCCAACGAACGCTATACTTGCCGCTATGGAAAGGGACCAAACAATGCCATGGTTAGCCGATTGGAGCATGGCACTCGCTATTTCTTCGAACAAAAGGGCGACAGCTTGCTTATTATGGGGTTTGAAAACCATTTGGCAAAGATAGATTACGACCTACCCGAGCTGTGGTTAAAGTTCCCCATGCACGCTGGTGATAGCCTTTCGGGACTGTATCATGGCTGTGGACTATATGGCGAACGATGGAATGTGAGAAAACTAGGTGATTATAAAACTTGGGCAAAGCTGTGCCCAACAATGGTATTGCCAGAAGGCGACACACTACGCAACGTGTTGCGACTGCATACTCAACGACAGGTCTGCACGATTAATAGTCCAGCGAGAATGCCTGGCGACAGCCTGCCACACTTTACACCCGACAGCATTCGCTGGCATTTGGCCAACAACAAGGGTGTACTTGTCGAAAAACGTTTACCGCTGGTATGTGGCTGGGTGGCGTTATCCTATACTAGAAGCTTACGTTACGGGTGGCACGCAGAGTCAAGCACCTTTGTTTACCACAGCATTTTATTATTCGCCTCGCGAACAGGAATGTCTAACCGATGACAATACAAATACGCTAATCCGTAATGCTGTAACCCAACAAGAGACCAATGGTCACGCGCTCGCAGATAACGATGAGGATCTTGACTATAAGGTCTTGGTAGACAGTGAACGCAAAACGATACGTCTGACTTACAATTTGGAGCGAGAAACCCACGTTCGGCTTATCCTCTCGGATAATGCTGGCATTGTTTACAAAACTTCAGAACGAAAGGACGCACAAGGCAAAAACGCATATACAAGAGATAGAGTATGGTACGCTTCCACGAGGACGTTATGTGTTATATATCAATGCGAATGGGAAACGCTACGCAGAGAAATTTAAACACTAATGGCCTGTAAATTCTAAAAAGTTCACAAACGTCAAGTGAGTAAGAACTATGTCCTGTTTAGAATGGGGGAGTAGGCAAAGTTGTTTTTTTATTAAACAGCATTAAATTGAGAACCATTTCTGGCTTATAGCACCTATTCAGCGCCTGCATCACCATTTAATTCGTCTAGCTTTTTAAATTCGCCACTAAACAGATGGCGATACGAGAAAAATAAACGTATCTTTGTAGCAATAGAACATTTAGCAAACATCTACTTAGCCACTGCAGCAAGAGGACAAGTAGCGTCATCGCATTTTACAAAGCATAAAAGAAATAATGAAAAAGAAACTTTTACTGTTATTACTTCTAGTGGCAAACACGGCCTTATCCGCATTCGCCATTAACAAAAAAACCGTTCACCATTCCAGAGGTTAAGCAATGGAAAGGTGCTGAGGGCGAACTGGCTCTATCGGGGCGCATCGTGTGCAATGGTGCTGAAGAAAGACAAGTTGCGCAGCAATTGGCCGACGACTATCGACTGATGTTCGGCACTACGCTTTCTGTAAGCCAAGGAAAAGCCAAGAAAGGCGACATCGTTTTATCGCTTAAAGGGGCTAAAACGCTAGGGCGAAGAGGGCTACACCATGGCCATAACGGGACAGGTTAATATTGCTGCTGCCAATCGCAAGGGACTTTATTGGGGTACGAGAACGCTGCTGCAACTGGCCGAACAGAACGAAAAACATGCGCTACCATGTGGATTTATCAGTGACATGCCCGACTATCCGTTCCGCGGTTTTATGCTTGATTGCGGTCGAAAGTTCTTCTCGATGGATATGCTTCGCCAGTATGTGCGCATGATGGCTTATTATAAGATGAATGTGTTCCATATCCATCTCAACGATAATGCTTTCCATTGGTTCTATAATGGCGACTGGAGTCGCACGCCTGCTGCTTTCCGTATGGAGAGTAATTGGTTCCCTGGACTCACGGCCCGCGACGGACATTACACCAAAAAAGACTTTATTGCCCTGCAAGAGCTGGCCGACAGCGTGGGCGTAGAGATACTTCCCGAAATTGATGTGCCTGCACACTGCTTGGCTTTGACACGTTTTCGCCCCGACTTGGTGAGCAAGGATTATCCGCCCGACCATCTTGACTTGCTCAATCCTAACACCATTACCTTCTGCGACTCGGTGTTTACCGAATATCTAGAAGGCAAAAAAACCCCGTGTTCCGCGGTAAATACGTGCATGTGGGAACAGACGAATACTCGAACAAAGACCAAAATGTGGTGGAGAAGTTCCGTGCTTTTACCGACCATTATATCCGTTTGGTGGAGAAATACAACCGTAAGGCGGTGGTGTGGGGTCAACAAACGCACGCCAAAGGCACAACACCTATCAAGGTGAAAGATGTGTTGATGTTCTCGTGGTCTAACGATTACTCCAAGCCCGACGAGATGATGAAGTTGGGATATAACCTTGTGAGCATCCCCGATGGTCAGGTTTACATCGTGCCGAAGGCTGGCTATTACTACGATTACCTCAACACGAAGAAGCTTTACGACGAGTGGACACCCGCCAACATCAACGGAATGAAGTTTCCCGAACGCCATAAACAAATAAAGGGAGGCGCGTTTGCTGTGTGGAACGACATCGTGGGCAATGGCATCAGCGACAAGGATGTGCATTATCGCGTGCTGCCCGCGCTGCAAACAATAGCCACCAAGATGTGGACAGGCGCCAAACCTAGCTTTAATTATGAAGAGTTTTTTTGGGTAAATTGCAGACTTTGAGCGAAGCTCCTGGTTTGAACTACGCTGGTTATTATCCTGCTGGAGTGGTGCTGGAAGAGGCAACCGTTGCCCCAGGTGCAGTGCAAAACATACCGCAAATAGGCTGGAACTATCGTGTTAGTTTCGACATCGAGGCGCAACAAGAAGAAAAAGGGCACGGTGTTGTTCTCGTTTGGCGACACACATTTTTATCTCTCCGACCCCGTTGCAGGCAAGATTGGTTTCTCGCGCGACGGCTATCTCTACACGTTCGACTACCAGCTGTTCCCTGGCGAAAAGGTTCGCATGGCCGTTGTCGGCGACAAAGAAAAAGACGTCTCTTTACATCAACAACCGCCTTGTAAGCGATTTGCCCGTGCGAAAGATGAATTTTGGCAAGCGCGGCGATATGTATTACATCAGCACACTGGTGTTCCCGTTGCAGCAAGCAGGTGCGTTTAAGAGTAAGATAACCAACTTAAAGGCAGAAAGTTTGGAGTGAACAGTCTTTCCACCTCCTTTCTTTTCAAGTAAAGATGGGGTACAACACGCCTTAAGGTAGGTTCTAAAAATGACCTTTACTGTATTTTTAGCTTTTAGCTGAGCAGGTTTTGCTTACTTCTTGAAGGAGCATAGTGAACTATGCGACTGAAAGAGTAAGTGAAAGATGCCAGATAAAAGCAAAAAGACAGCAAAGAGCAAAACAAGGAACAACAATTGAACCTTTGCGGGGAATTTTTAGAACATGCCTTAAAAAGTAATGAATAAGAAAAAGCGCAGTCTTAGGGTTAAGGCTGCGCTTTTCGTTATCTCTGTTGCAATATGTAGCTGCTACTGCATTCTTAGATAGATTTTTACTATCTTATCAGTATGGTGATTGGTCAAAGTAGTAGGCTAGTCTCACCTCGCCAACCTAACTTAGTCCTAATTTTTGCCCCTTCCTAATCTCCTCCATGATGTTAGCCGGTGGGCGTTGCGCCTGCAATTCGCGTTTCATAAACTCGAAATAAGGGGCGGTATGCTCAAAGAATTGATAATAACCCTTGCAAAAGATAGTTAAGGCCAGGTTGGTTATAGCGGTCGCGAACAAAACGATTTTTGGGACATTCGCCATGACAAGCAAAGCGGAAACGACACTCCTTACACTGCTGGGGCAAAAGCGCGTTCTTCAATTTGGCAAACTCCTTCTGTCGTGGCGAGTGCATCATCTCGTAGATGGTCTTGTCTTTCAGATTGCCAAGCTTATACTCTGGATACACAAAATGGTCGCAAGCATACACGTCGCCGTTAAATTCCATCACGCCCGCATGCCCACATTCGGCCGCCATGGTGCACACACCAGGAGCCACACCCACCCAGTTGGCCAGCGTGGCATCGAATAGTTGCACGTAATATTCGCCCACATCATTGCGCACCCACTCGTCGAAGATGGTGCAAAGAAAGTTGCCCCACTGTTCGGGTGTTACCGAAAAGTCGGCCAACTGGCCACCTTCGTACATGCCTGGTGCAAGTTTCAGTCCGTCGTTGCGCTTTACAATACGTTCTACAATGGGCGTAAACTGAATGTAACGGCACTTTATCTCCTTAAAGAAAATGGTAAAAAAATCCAGTGGATAATCGGCATTAAAATCGTTCACCACGGCCAGTGCGTTCCATTCCACACCATGCTTATTAAGTAGCCTTATGCCCTGCATCACCTTGTGAAACGAAGGTTTGCCCGATGCCGTTTTGCGATATTCGTCGTGAAACTCTTGCGGTCCGTCGATAGAAACACCCACTAGAAAGTTGTTCTCCTTAAAGAATTGGCACCACTCATCGTTAAGCAACGTGCCATTAGTTTGTATGCAATTATCCACCTGTCGGCCGCGAGCGTAGGCGCGTTGCAACTGCAATGCACGCTTATAAAAAGATATTGGGCGCATCAACGTTTCGCCACCATGCCATGTAAAGAGCACTTCGGGCGTGGTTTGCGCCTCGATGTACTCGCGGATGAACTTCTCCAACATCTGGTCGGAGATGATATGATTAGGGCAATTAGTGTATAATTGTTGTTTCTCGAGATAATAACAATACTCGCAACGAAGGTTGCAAAGCGACCCTGCCGGCTTTAACATGATGTACATGGGGCGGCCGAACGGATTGATTGTTGCCATAGCTAACTTGTGGAATTGAGGATTTAGCGTGATTCGATGAAGCCTTTTTATAATGCGTTTACACATTGCAGACTAACCGAACATGCCTTCAAAGGTAAGTAAAATATTTCTGAAATAGGTAAAAATGCATAGTCGATGTGGCCTCATTGCACCAAATAACAACCAACTTTATGGTAGAAAACACAACCAAAAACAGCGATTTCAACGCAGATGGCCATGAGAATAACCTATAAACGATGACTGTAGTTCACTCCACTCTCCTCTATCCACCTCACATTGTAGGCCCTTTAGGCAGGTTTTAAAAATTACCTTTACTGTATTTTTAGCTTTTAGCTGAGCAGGTTTTGCTTACCTCTTGAAGGAGCATAGTGAACTATGCAACTGAAAGCGTAAGCGAAAGATGCCAGATAAAAAGCAAAAAGACAGCAAAAGAGCAAAAACAAGGAACATCAATTGAACCTTTGCGGGGAATTTTTAGAACATGCCTTTAGTGTTTCAGCGATAGCAACAACGTGGAGTGGGGCGATGAATACAAGGTATCAAACAACAAGTAATGCATTGAGCATTAAATCTTTCAACTTGTAATCTGTGGAAGATGCAAAGCCGAAAAGTTGTAACCTGCTAACACATTAACACGTCAACAAGCCAAAAACAGCTTAGTTTGCTACGCTAGTGGATAGTGTGAAGAAATACTAATAAAATGTTAAAAACTTTAGGGATGGGCACAGAATAGCCCCCAAAAAGTTTCGTTGTTCTGTCAATTTTTGTTGTACTTTTTGCCATCGAACACCGGAAGGCGCAACAGCAGATGCCGTGAACCAAGCAGCCAACCGAGCACAAAGCGCATCGCAGGTGCGCACTAACCCAACGGCAAAAAGCCGAAAGGATAAAAAAACCTAAGTCACCTAAATTGCTACACTACCACAGATGATATACATTGAATTGCCTATCAACCACACACGACAAATCACGTTTTACCTGGCCATGGAGGAATTTGTGGCCCGAAAACTCGACCTTGACGAATGCTTTTTCATGTGGCAGGGTGGAACCAACGGTGTTGTTTGGGAGAAACCAACTCATAGAAAAACGAGGTGAACCTAGACTACTGTAGAAAGCATAACATTCAAGCATTCAGACGTAAAAGCGGAGGCGGATGTGTCTATGCTGATATGAGTAACGTGATGTTTTCCTACATAACGAAAGACGATAACGTGAGTCTCACCTTCTGTCGTTACCTCACAATGGTGACAAATACGTTGCGAAAAACTGGGTGTCGAGGCCGAAGCAAGTGGGCGAAACGATATCCTGATTCATGGAAAAAAAGTCTCGGGCACGGCTTTCTATCACGTTCCAGGACGAAGTATCGTGCATGGAACAATGCTCTACGACACCAATATGCAGCACATGGTGGGCAGTATCACACCCACAAACGCTAAATTGGTGAGCAAAGGCGTGCAAAAGCGTGAGGCAACATATAGCCTTACTCAAAGACCACACCAATATCACGTTGCCTCAATTCAAGAACTTTGTGCGCCAAGAACTTTGTAACCAAACGCACAAACTAAGCCTAGACGATGTGCTGGCCATTGAAGAGATAGAAAAAAAGAATATCTAACACCCGAATTTATCTACGGAAACAATCCACGATATACCTCGATTAAGAAAAAAAGAATTGAGAATGTGGGAGAGTTTGAGGTGAGAATTGAGATGAAAAATAATATCGTGAAGCAGGTGAACATCATGGGCGACTTCTTTTTAACGGGCGACATCGACAACCGATTGTTGGCCAAACTCAAGAACATCCCCTACACCGAAGAGGCCATTAGGCAAGCTTTACCCGATAGGGTAGACGATATCATCATGAACCTGAGCAAGGAAGACTTTATCAAACTTATCATATAAACGTCCTAAACAACATGGAATATAAGAAGACTTGCCTACACGATAGGCACGTTGCACTAGGTGCACTGATGCAACCTTTTGCGGGCTACGATATGCCCATACAGTATTCGTCTATTACCGACGAACATAACGCAGTGCGCAACCATTGCGGCGTGTTTGATGTGTCGCACATGGGCGAAGTTTATATCACGGGAAACGATGCCGAAAAATACGTAAAACCACATCTTTACCAACGACATCGCTGGCGCTCCTGATGGAAAAGTGTTCTACGGAATGATGCTTTATCCCAATGGTGGAACGGTAGACGACTTGTTGGTTTATAAGCTTGGCGAAAACGAATTCTTCCTCGTTATCAATGCCGCAAACATCGATAAGGACGTGGATTGGATGAGACAGAATGCCGAAGGCTATGATGTGGCCATAGACCACTGCTCGGATTACTACGCACAATTGGCTGTTCAGGGCCCTGAAGCCGAACAAGTGATGGAAGAAGTGCTGGGATTGGCTTGCAAAGAACTAGAGTTTTATACCGCTAAGACCATTGCACAAGAGGGACGCAATATCGTTGTGAGCCGCACTGGATACACCGGAGAAGACGGTTTTGAAATTTATGGGCCACACGAATTTATCGTCGAACAGTGGGATAAGCTGATGGCAAGCAAACGCTGCGTGCCTTGCGGTCTGGGTTGTCGCGACACCCTGCGCTTCGAAGTGGGCTTGCCACTCTACGGCGACGAACTTAGCAACGATATTTCGCCTGTAATGGCTGGCTTTAGCATGTTCTGTAAACTCGATAAAGAAGAGTTTATCGGCAAAGAGGCTGTGGCAAAACAAAAGGCCGACGGCGTAGAAAAAGAAAGTGGTGGGCATTGAACTGAAAGATAAAGCCATACCTAGACACGGCTACGACGTGGTGAAAGACGGCGTTAAAGTGGGCGAAGTAACCACTGGATACCACTGCATCTCGGTAGACAAGAGCGTGTGTATGGCTCTCGTTGATAGCCAATACGCCAAGCTGGGCAACGAACTCGAAATACAAATTCGAAAGAAAAACGTTCCCCGGAACAGTGGTTAAAAAAACGCTTTTACGATAAGCATTATAAGAAGTAAATCATCAAGTTGATGGGTTGATAAGGCCTCACCCCAACCCCTCTCCAAGGGGAGAGGGGAGTGGTATGTCTTATTAGTTGACAAGTTAACCTGTTAACGAGGTTAACCAGTTGACGAGTTGACAAGTTGACAAGTTGGACAGTTGACGAGTTGACGAGTTGACGAGTTGACCAGTTTACAAGTTGACTGGTTTACCAGTTAACGAATTGACAAGGATTTCCGTCCGCTCTGCAATTAAGCATTGGGCTTAATTCCTTAACTCCTTAAACTCCTTAAACTCCTTTATCATCCCCCTCAACTCCTTTCCAAAAAAACTCAATAACTAAAAAAATTAAAATACAACACTATGGCAAAAATTTATTGAAGGACTCTATTATAGCGAGTCGCACGAATATGTACGTGTAGAGGGAGAATTTGCATACATTGGCATCACCGACTATGCGCAAAACGCATTGGGAAATGTGGTATATGTTGACCTTCCCGAAGTGGACGACGAGATTGAAGCTGGCGAAGATTTCGGCGCAGTAGAAAGCGTTAAGGCTGCTAGCGACCTCACTTCGCCTGTTAGCGGTGTGGTGGTAGAAACCAATGAGGCGCTCGAAGACGAACCCGAACTGATTAATAAGGACGCATTTGCAAACTGGATTATGAAGGTGAAACTGGCCGACACAACCGAATTGGACAATCTGATGGACGCCAAAGCTTACGAGGCGTTCTGCAACAAGTAAGCCCCCAATAATCCTAACGCTATGCAATATAAGTTTTTTCCGCATACGGAAGAAGATATCAAGCTGATGCTTGATAAAATTGGTGTGCCTTCGCTAGATGCACTCTTTGCTGAGGTACCCGAAGAAATACGCTTCCGACGCGACTACGACCTGCCCAGTGCAAAGAGCGAAATAGAAATAAGAAATCTCTTTGGTAACTTGGGTAAACAAAACAAGCAGCTAACGGTGTTTGCTGGTGGCGGTGTGTACGACCATTACACGCCGTCTATCGTGCCATACCTCGTTTCGCGCTCCGAGTTTCTCACTAGCTACACGCCTTATCAGGCCGAAATATCGCAAGGCACACTGCATTACATCTTCGAATTTCAAAGCATGATGGCCGAACTTACTGGCCTTCCCATTGCCAATGCGTCGATGTACGATGGTAGCACTGCCACTGCCGAAGCGGCTATTATGGCTGTTGCATCGGGCAAAAAAAGCCAATAAGGTGTTGGTTTCCGAAACCGTCGACGACAAAAATTTTGGCCGTAATACGCACCTATACCCATTTTTCAAGGCGTGCAAATTGAGGTGGTTCCTGCCGAAGACGGCATCACATCGCGCACCGCCATGCAAGAAAAATTGCAACAAGGGGGCGTGGCTGGCATGATTGTGCAGCAACCTAATAAGTACGGCATCATTGAAAACTATGATGGCTTTGCTGATGACTGCCACCAACAAAAGGCGCTCTTCGTTATGAACAGTGTTGCGGCCGACCTCGCTTTGCTTAAATCGCCGGGCGAATTGGGGGCCGATATAGCTGTGGGAGATGGCCAGTCGCTGGGCTTGCCCATGCAATTCGGCGGTCCTTCGGTGGGCTATCTATGCTGTACCGAGAAGCTTATGCGCAAAATGCCAGGACGAATTGTGGGCCAAACACGAGACAACCGCGGACAACGCGTCTTCGTTCTCACCTTGCAAGCACGCGAACAGCACATCCGCCGCGAAAAAAAGCTACGTCGAATATCTGTTCTAACCAAAGCTTGATGGCATTGTGGGCAACCATCTATCTCAGCGTGATGGGTAAAGAGGGTGTGAAAGAAGCCGCGCAAAGGTCGGTGGATGGTGCACACTATCTATACGACAAACTCATCCAATCGGGTAAGTTTAAACCTGCATTCAGTCAGCCTTTCTTCAACGAATTCTGCGTAAAAATATGTTGGCGGAGACCTCGACCAACTGCAACAACGTTTGCTCGACAACGGCATTTTGGGCGGAATTAAGATGGCCGATGATATGCTGATGCTGGCCGTAACAGAGAAAAAGAACCAAAGAAGAGGTTGACCTTCTGGTAAGTTTAGTAACCCAATAAACCCGAAAAACAAGATGAATAACAAACTATATGGCAAACTGATATTCGAGCTTTCGCGACCTGGATGCCGCGGCTTTCACTTGCCAGACAACCCTTTCGGGAACTATCCTATAACTAATGAACTGAAAAGGGCCAACGATGCGCAACTGCCCGAATGCGACGAAGTAACCGTTGTGAGACATTACACCAACCACAGTGGCAACAACTTCGGCGTAGACAACGGCTTCTATCCCTTGGGTAGCTGCACAATGAAGTATAATCCCGTTATCAACGAAGAGGTTGCGGGTATGCCAGCCTTCGCTGGTTTGCACCCTGCACAGCCTGCCGACACCTGCCAAGGCGCGTTGGCCGCACTTTATCAACTGCAAAGGGCACTCTCCGAAATATCGGGTTTGCACGAGTTTACCCTCAATCCCTTTGCTGGCGCACAGGGGTGAGTTCACGGGTTTGATGGTTATACGCGCCTATCATCAGGCAAACAACGATACGAAACGCATCAAAGTGATTGTTCCCGACTCGGCTCATGGTACCAATCCTGCTTCGGCCGCCGTGTGCGGACTGGATGTTGTGGAGGTGAAAAGCACCCCCGAGGGCACTGTCGACACCGAACATCTGAAACAATTGCTGGGCGACGACGTGGCTGCCATGATGATGACCAACCCCAATACCTTGGGATTGTTCGAGAAAGACATACCCGCCATTACCAAAATGGTACACGATTGTGGCGGACTGATGTACTACGATGGGGCTAACCTTAACCCCTTGCTGGGCGAATGCCGCCCTGGCGACATGGGTTTCGACGTGATGCACATCAATCTACACAAAACTTTCTCAACGCCTCACGGCGGTGGCGGTCCTGGTGCAGGCCCTGTTGGCGTGCGTAAAGGCTTGGAACAATTCCTGCCCTCGCCACATGTGGTGCGCAATGGCGAACGCTACGAGATTGTAGAAAATGCTTTTGGCTTTGCACCCGATGCGCCAACGATGAATGTGGGCACCTTCTTCGGCAACTTTGCCGTGCTGATGCGTGCCCTAACTTACATCCTAACGCTGGGTAAAGAAAATCTTAAGAATGTGGGAAAACTGGCTACCTTGAACGCCAACTACATCAAAGAGTCGCTCAAAGATGTGTACGACCTGCCCATCGATGTACTCTGCAAACACGAATTTGTGTTTGATGGTCTTAAAAAAACAAAGATACTGGCATACGCACAATGGACGTGGCTAAGGCTCTGTTAGACTTTGGCTATCATGCCCCAACCATCTATTTCCCCTTGCTTTTCCACGAGGCAATGATGATAGAACCCACAGAAACCGAAAGCAAAACCACTATCGACAGCTTTATTGAGGTGATGAGGCTCATTGCTAAATATGCAGAAACCGACCCACAACGTCTCAAAGATGCTCCTTTGAACACGCCTATCGGGCGCGTTGACGATGTGCTGGCTGCCAAACAACCTATAACCACCTATAAACAAAGCCTAGATGAACAAGTTTGATATCTTGATTATCGGTAGTGGACCAGGTGGCTATCGCACTGCCGAACATGCAGCACGCAAGGGCCTAACTGTGGCTGTGTTTGAGAAAGACCAGCCGGGAGGTACTTGTCTTAACAGCGGATGCATCCCTACTAAGACGCTTTGCAAACATGCTGAAGTGGCCGACACCGTGAGAGAGGCTGCTCAATATGGCGTAAAACTTGAAAAATGCTGCCTTTGATATTGATATGCAGGCTGTTGTTGCTCGTAAAGAGGAAGTTACCGAGAAGTTGCGCCAAGGCATTGAGCAGCTCATGGCTATGCCTGGTATCACCTTTGTAAGGGGCGAAGCTCGCTTTACTGCCAACAAAACGGTGGTGTGCAACGGCGAAGAATACACGGCCGATAATATTATTATCGCTTCTGGCTCGTCGGCTAAGGTGCTGCCGGTTGAGGGCGCGCAACTCAAGGGCGTGATAACTTCTACCGAACTGCTCTGCCTTGACCATGTTCCACACAGTCTGTGCATCATTGGTGCGGGTGTTATTGGTATGGAATTTGCCAGCATCTATCGCAGTTTTGGTTGCGAAGTAACGGTGGTTGAATTTCTTAAAGAATGCCTTCCTGCCCTTGATAGCGACATTGCTAAACGTCTTCGCAAGCAGTTAGAACAGCGCGGTGTGCAGTTTGCGCTGCAATCGGGCGTAACCAAGATTGAACAACTGGAGGGCAACGCCCTGCGCGTGCACTATCAAAAGAAAGGCAAAGACGCCTTTGCCGATGCCGAACTGGTGCTCATGGCCACGGGTCGTGCGGCAAATGTAGGCTCGCTGGGCTTAGAAAACACCGAAATTGCCTACACTAAGGCTGGCATAACCGTTGACGAGAACATGCAAACAAATGTTCCTGGCGTGTATGCCATTGGCGATGTGAACGGTAAACAGATGTTGGCGCATGCTGCTACGTTCCAAGGTTTCAGGGCTGTTAACCACATTGTGGGACATGCCGACCGCATTTTGTTCAACATTGTGCCTGCTGCCATCTTCACGCATCCCGAAGTGGGCAGCGTGGGATTGAGCGAAGACCAATGCAAGGAGCAGGGCATTGCTTACAAATGCCGCAAGGGATATTATCGTTCTAATGGTAAAGCCCATGCAGGCAATGCCACCGAAGGCATGATTAAGTTGATGACCGACGAGAACGACCGCATCCTGGGTTGTCATCTCTATGGCGAGAACGCTGCGTTTATCGCACAAGAGGTGGCTGTACTGATGAACTTTGGCGCAACACTTTCACAGTTGGGCGAAATTGTTCACACGCATCCCACACTTAGCGAGATATTACAAGACATGGCTTTTATGCCTTAATAGTGATGGCGAACCATTGTGTTCGCATCACCATACCTTTTCTATCAAAGGCGGATTTTATAACTTGCACTTGTTGCAGGCTTATAAAGTCCGCCTTTTTATGTCTGCTGAAATCTGCTGCGATGTTTGTGGGGGCAACTTTACTTTCTACGACAAGAGAAATCTACTGGTTATAAACCACCAAATCAACGAAAGACGAACTGTGGGTGATGAAAAGCACTATAAATCGGTGTAAACAGTCTAATCTCTGAGGGGCGTACAACTTGGCTTATTCGCTCGTTTGGGTACAGCTGTTGTATGGTTAACGCTATGAAGTGTAAAAATATTTGTACTGAATTTTAACATTGTGAGTGCCTTCGTTGCAAAAAAATCTGGGCGATGGGCGAATAAATGCGCGTATTTCTTAAGCCTGTAAAAGGCTGATTTACCGATGTTTATATTATAAAAAGGTATAAATACTCTTTAATTTCCGAATAACAGGAAGTGCTGTGCATAAATAAACGCACATCAAACTGCTTTGAATTATATTTTGTTGAAATTTAGATAACACGCTGTTAATCAGTAGTTTTATTCGATTAACAACGCGCTAGGTATGCCTTTTCCTGCTTTAAAATTGCGTTTAGCAGCATTTTACCTCGCGTTTAGCAGCAAATAGCACTGCGTTTAGCACCACTTAGCAGTGCGTTTTGCTGCATATTGCGATATGTTTTGCTGCATTTTATCGACAGTTTCGCACATTTAAGTTCTCGTTTTTGCATCGTTGAAAACACCAATCCGCCGAAGAATTTCAATAAATAGAGAAGCAAACTCATAGTATTTTTGCAAAAATAAGGCTCGAAATATGCCCTTGTACGAACCCTGAAATTTCTCTTTTTTTAGCATGTTTTTATATCGGTTTTTGCCGATTCTTCGTCTAAAAAAAGAGTGGTTTTGGAATGTGTTTTTGTAAAGAATAATTACTTGATAAGCAATTAGAGGTTGTGTGTAGGGCATTGTCAATAAGTCCACACCATGTTTCCAGAATTCTTGTTTTAGAGTTGTTTCCTAGCATGTTTTATTTTCTTGTCGGCATCTTGTGTGTCTTTTGCAACTTGGTGTAGCCCGCTATACCTGCGTTACAAACACAGGCAATCTGCTCGACAATAAAACACAATGCAAGAACGATCAAAGTAGGAAGTGTCTTTTCATAATTCCATGGATTTAAATACCTCACAAAAAAAGCAGCAAAGATAATGTTATATTTCACGTAAGCAAATAACATGATAAACAGATCGTAGGTAAGGGACAGAATCGTAAAAATACCTTTCAAAGGCTTTTTGAAAGACGGAATACAAACTATTATCAAGTAGAAAACGAACATCAAAAAGAACGATATTGAGCTTATAAAACATACCGCAAGTTCAACTTAGAACTGCAATTCTGAGTGTAGGTTTAGCTTAATAATCTATACCAGAAAACACCGAGGGGTTTGGGGACGAGCAGCCCACATGAGTGGAAAAATCAACAAGCAATGCTTAAAAAAATAAAAAAAGGGAGATCTCCGTCTCCCAAAGATTAATTAATTTTGCATTGCAATGTACAAACAATTAACCTCGGAGCAAAGGTACACAATTTCTGTACTACTCCAAAACAGAACGAAACAAAAAGAGATTGCCAAAACGATAAATGTAAATGCAAGTAGAGTGTCTCGTGAGATAAGACGTAATAGTGGAGTCAGAGGACGCTATAATTGGGAAACAGCCCAAACAAATGCAGTACAAACAAAGCGTAAAAGCCAGGCAATCATTCAATCAACAAGGATGTCCTGGAAGAGGCAAAGCGCCTTCTTGTTACCGAGCAATGGTCTCCTGAACAAATATCTGGTGTGTTGGCCAAGAACGGCAAGCATATTAGTCATGAAACCATATACCGTATGATACGTAAGGACAAGGCTGAAGGTGGAACACTATACAAACACTGTCGTCACAAACTAAAGCATCGCGCCAGGCCTGTTGGTGGCAGACGCATATCCATACCCAATAGAACAAGCATCAGTGAGAGACCTACTGAAGTTGACGGAAAGCGCTTTGGCGACTTCGAGATGTACACGATTGTTGGAAAAGGAAATCATGGGGCCATCGTGACACTGATTGAGCGCAGCACAAACATGCTATTTATGAGAAAACTCAAAAAGGGGAAGAATGCCAAAGAGCTGGCACGCACTGTAATACATTTGCTGTCTCCATTCAAAGAGCATATCAAGTCTATTGCAACAGACAATGGTACTGAATTTGCTTGCCACGAAATGATAGGCAAAAGCCTTGGTGTCAACATCTATTTTTACCGTTCCATACGCTTCATGGCAGAAGGGCGCTATAGAAAATACTAACGGACTGATTAGACAATACGTGTCAAAAACAGAAACATTTGAACATGTCAGCCATCAACAAATTACAAAGTATACAAAGAAAATTAACATGAGACCAAGAAAGAAATTAGAATTTAAAACACCACAGGAGTGCTTTTACGAACAAATTAAGTAAATTTACACTTGCTTGTTGAATTCACGTAATAATTGCATTATATATATTATATAAAGTATTCAAATATGAAAAAAATGTTTTATTTCAATAGCAGCTTTTATTATGCTGTCTTGCATGGCCTCTTCGCCTCAACAGAGTCTGCAGTCCCGATTATTTGGTACTTGGGCGGCAAGTGGTGATGAGGTTGCTGTGTTCCAAATCGATAAGGATAGTTTGTATTATATTGATGAAGATCCTATTGTGGCGATATCTTATCAGTTTGCAGGCGATAGTATGTCCCTAGACTATTGGGGGAACACTATCGTACAACACATTTCATTTCGCAAGGATACGCTCGTTATGAAAAATAAGTTGGGCGAGGTTAATTGTTTTGTACCCGTTAAATGAGCTATGATTGATTATATACGAGAAGCTCATATATACAATTATTATGCCTTAGCGGAATTTGGAATACATGATATTGCTTTTCAAACATACTTTCACTAAGAGCAGAACCATTATGAAAATGGTGAATACAAACTTACAATCCTAACGCAATGGGCATAGAGGGGCGAAATAGTTTTATCAGGCCAAAGCCAAGTGAGCACACCTTATATGATAATCTAGTGCGAGTGAAGGGTGCACCTAGAGGAGTTGCAAAATAGAAACATGATTAAAAACACCTCAGATCACAGCAAGGAGGTTCATAATAAGAGGAGTGGGGGACACGTAAGCTATCAGCTAATTAACCCAAAACCCCAGTGATAACCCCCCAAACACCGCCCAAAAGAGCAAACCCAGAGAACAGCAGAAACAATAAAAAAAGTGCTAAAAAAACTTGTTTGTTAGGAAAAATATGATGTAATTTTGCACCGCAATTTGTAGACATTGCACAAAAAAACAGAATAAGTTAAACATTAAAAATAAAAAAATAAGACATGATTATTGTACCCGTAAAAGATGGTGAAAAACATCGAAAGAGCGCTTAAGAAGTTCAAGAGAAAATTCGAAAAAACTGGCGTAGTAAAGGAACTCCGCGCTCGCCAACAATACGACAAACCCTCTGTGCTGAAGCGCTTGAAGATGGAGCATGCCGTGTATGTGCAGAAGCTCCGCACCATGGAGGAATAATTTGTCTCCGAAAAATTTGGTGGTTTGAAGTTTAATGTGTAAATTCGTTGCCTGATACCTTTATTGGTCAGCAATGAGTATGACAACAGAACAATTTTTGAACTACCTGCAGTACGAGCTTAATCGCTCGGAGTTGACCATAGTAAGCTATGGCGACGACTTGCGTGCCTTTGAGGCATTTTTCAAAAATAAGGATACTCTGCTCACATGGGAGGCCGTAGATGCCGACCTAATCCGTGACTGGATGGAGAGCATGATGGATAAAGGATGCAGTGCCACTACAATCCAAAGACGATTGAGTGCATTGCGTTCTTTTTATCGTTTTAGGGCTAACTCGTGGCTATGTAACAAAAAAATCCCGCAAAGGGGGATTGTTGGCCCCAAACGTAGTAGGCCACTACCACAGTTCTTGCGCGAGTCGGAAATGAATCGCCTACTTGATGATGTACCCGTTGGAGACAGTTATCGCGAACTATTGGGCTATATCATTGTGCTGGTGTTTTACTCAACAGGAATGCGCCTAGCCGAACTGGTTGGGCTGGATGATGACAATATCGACTTTGATACGCGCGTGATAAAAGTGCTTGGAAAAGGTAGTAAACAGCGGTTAATTCCCTTTGCCGATGAGTTGGAAGAGGGATTGAAAATCTATGTAGCGCGTCGCGACGCCGAAGTGGTGCGCAAAGATAAAGCCTTCTTTGTAGACCAGCGAGGCCAACGCGTAAAGCGTGGAGCCGTACAAAATAGCGTTCGCGCAAGTTTGGCCAAAGTGACGTCGATGAAAAAACGTTCGCCACACGTGCTGCGGCATACATTTGCCACCGCCATGCTAAACAATGAAGCAGGATTGGAAAGTGTAAAGAAACTTTTGGGGCACGAAAGCCTGTCAACAACAGAGATATATACGCACACAACATTCGAACAACTAAAGAAAATATACGATAAAGCCCATCCTAGGGCTTAACCTTTTAAAAGAATAGGAGATATATTATGGAGATCAAAATTCAAGCGATTCATTTCGATGCAACAGAACAGTTGCAGGCGTTTATCGAGAAAAAAGTGTCGAAGCTGGAAAAAAACTTTCGAACAAGTGCAGAAAGCCGACGTGTCGCTGAAGGTGGTTAAACCAGCCACTGCCATGAACAAGCAAGCAAGTATCACGGTTTCGTTCCCCGGGAATACCGCTTTTGCCGAAAAAAACATGCGATACATTTGAGGAAAGTGTAGACCAATGTGTAGACTCTTTGAAGGTTCAATTAACGAAAATCAAGGAAAAAAACAGCGCGAACATTAAAAAAACGCGGAAAAGTTTTGGTGAATAAAAAATAATATCTACCTTTGCAGCCGTCTTAGAACAAGTGCTACATGTTTCGAACGACGGCTGCAAAAGCTAAAACCTCTCAAACGAGGTTTTAGTAAAAAGCCAAGAAACAAACACACGTTTAATAAGGCGCAACGCCAAATGAAAAATCATGGCGATTGCAAAACAAGGGTGGTTACCAGAGTGGCCAAATGGGGCAGACTGTAAATCTGCTGTCTTTCGACTTCGGTGGTTCGAATCCATCACCACCCACTTCAGTAGAAGTTTAGCGTTCTCGCAATGAACAATGCAACGTTGTTTATGTGATAGAGTGAGCGAGAATGCAAGCATGCGGAAATAGCTCAGTTGATAGAGCACTAGCCTTCCAAGCTGGGGGTCGCGGGTTTGAGCCCCGTTTTCCGCTCTAACCAATGCTGTAATAGCTCAGTGGTAGAGCACTTCCTTGGTAAGGAAGAGGTCCTGAGTTCAACTCTCAGTTACAGCTCTATCACGGTTCTTTTTTTGCATTGGAAAACCATTTGATAAATCAATTAATAAATAAAAAGCAAAGCTATGGCTAAAGAGACATTTGTGCGTACCAAACCGCATGTTAACATTGGTACTATTGGTCACGTAGACCACGGTAAGACCACCTTGACCGCTGCCATTTCTAAGGTTCTCCATGAGAAGGGCTTCGGTTCAGAAGACGTTAAGTCTTTCGATCAAATTGACAACGCTCCTGAAGAAAAAAAGAGCGTGGTATCACCATTAACACCGCTCATATTGAATACGAAACGGCTAACCGTCACTACGCTCACGTAGACTGTCCGGGTCACGCCGACTATGTGAAGAACATGGTAACTGGTGCTGCTCAGATGGACGGTGCCATCATTGTAGTTGCCGCTACCGATGGTCCTATGCCCCAAACTCGCGAACACGTGCTTCTCGCTCGTCAGGTAAACGTTCCTAAGTTGGTTGTGTTCCTGAACAAGTGCGACATGGTTGAAGACGAAGAAATGCTTGAGCTCGTTGAAATGGAAATGCGCGAGCTTCTCGATCAATATGAATACGACGGCGACAACACGCCTATCATTCGCGGTTCTGCTCTTGGTGGTTTGAATGGCGTTGACAAGTGGGTAGATTCAGTTATGGAACTGATGGACGCTGTTGACACTTGGATTCCTCTGCCTCCTCGTGAAGTTGACAAACCTTTCTTGATGCCTGTTGAAGACGTATTCTCGATTACTGGTCGTGGTACTGTAGCAACTGGTCGTATCGAAACTGGTAAGGTTAAGGTTGGTGACGAAGTTGAATTGCTCGGTCTTGGTGAAGACAAGAAGTGCGTAGTTACTGGTGTGGAAATGTTCCGCAAACTCCTCGATGAAGGTGAAGCTGGTGACAACGTAGGTCTGTTGCTCCGCGGTATCGACAAAAAAACGAAATTAAGCGCGGTATGGTGCTTTGCCACCCCGGTCAGATTAAACCTCACAAGAAGTTCAAAGCTTCTGTTTACGTTCTGAAGAAAGAAGAAGGTGGTCGTCATACTCCATTCGGTAACAAATATCGTCCTCAGTTCTACCTCCGTACGATGGACTGTACCGGTGAAATCACTCTTCCCGAAGGCGTAGAGATGGTAATGCCTGGTGATAACGTAGAGATAACTGTAGATCTTATCTACGCTGTTGCTCTGAACGTAGGTCTTCGTTTCGCTATCCGCGAAGGTGGCCGTACAGTAGGTGCTGGTCAGATTACCGAAATCGTAGAATAATACATCTAGCTTCGGCTAAGTATTAAATATAAAAGGGCTTCCGTAACAAGCGGTTGCGGGAGTCCTACATACGGGAATAGCTCAGTTGGTAGAGCATCGGTCTCCAAAACCGAGGGTCGTGGGTTCGAGTCCTCCTTCCCGTGCTAATAAGAAGATAATATGTTTAAGAAGATAGTAAACTACTGCAAGGCTTGCTACAACGAGCTGGCGCATAATACTACTTGGCCTACCCGTGCCGAACTAACACACAGTGCAATGGTTGTATTATCTGCTTCCCTAGTCATTGCAATCGTGGTGTTCATCATGGACAGCCTGTTCAAGTTCGTCATGAGTGGGGTATATCCTAGTTAATTTGTTAAGAAACGATGGCAGAGACACAGAAGAATTGGTATGTGCTTCGTGCTGTTAGTGGAAAAGAGGCAAAGGTGAAAGAATACATCGAAGCCGAATTGAAACACAACACGTTGCTTCAGTCGCATGTTTTTCAGGTATTAATACCCATGGAAAAAAACAGGCGTCTTTGCGTAATGGCAAACGCGTAGAAAAAAAGAGAAGATTAGTCTTCCTGGATATGTGTTTGTTGAAGCCATTCTCAAAGGAGACGTTGCGCATACCCTAAGATTCATGCCTAATGTCTTAGGTTTTCTTGGCGGATTGGATAATCCTTCTCCCGTACCCCAGTCGGACATCAATCGTATGCTCGGTGCCGCAGAAAACACAGAATTGGAAAACGATATCGATATTCCTTATTCTGTAGACGAAACGGTAAAGGTTACGGACGGACCGTTCAGTGGTTTCACTGGAGTTATCGAAGAGGTAAATACAGAGAAACACAAACTGAAGGTGATGGTCAAGATCTTTGGGCGCAAAAACACCCTTGGAATTAGGTTTTATGCAAGTAGAAAAAGAAGGTTAATTTGCTGTTACGGGCAAATAGCTTTCAACAAACAATAAATTTTAATATTAACAACAAATGGCTAAAGAAGTTGCTGGATTAATCAAGTTACAGATTAAAGGTGGCGCTGCAAATCCCTCTCCTCCCGTAGGACCTGCACTGGGTTCGAAAAGGTATCAACATTATGGGGTTCTGCAAAGAGTTCAATGCTAGAACTCAAGACAAAGCCGGTAAAGTTATACCGGTTGTCATCACCTACTATACTGACAAGTCATTCAGCTTTGAGCTCAAGACGCCTCCCGCAGCTGTACAACTTAAAGAGGTTGCCAAGGTTAAGAGCGGCTCTGCTCAGCCAAACCGACAGAAGGTTGCTTCTGTCACCTGGGAGCAGATCAAAGTGATAGCTGAAGATAAGATGAAAGACTTGAACTGTTTTACGGTTGAGTCTGCCATGAAGCTTATCGCAGGTACGGCAAGAAGTATGGGTATCACTGTAAATGGGGAGTTCCCTGGTAAATAATTAAAACTTCAATTAAGAAAATGAGTAAACTGACAAAAAAACAAAAAAATCAGTAGCTGATAAGATTGAAGCAGGGAAAGCCTATACACTAAAAGAGGCTGCTGAGTTGGTAAAAAGAAATTACCACTACTCAGTTTGACGCTTCTCTCGACATTGACGTGCGTTTGGGCGTTGACCCTCGCAAAGCTAACCAGATGGTTCGTGGCGTATGTACGCTTCCTAACGGAACTGGTAAGACTGTGCGTGTGCTCGTTCTTTGTACGCCCGATGCTGAAGCTGCTGCCAAAGAAGCCGGCGCTGACTATGTTGGTCTTGACGAATACATCGAAAAGATTAAAGGTGGTTGGACCGATATCGATGTTATCATCACCATGCCTTCGGTAATGGGTAAAGTAGGTAGCGTAGGTCGTATCCTCGGCCCTCGTGGATTGATGCCTAACCCTAAGAGTGGCACGGTTACGATGGACGTGGCTAAAGCAGTAAAGGACATCAAGTCGGGTAAAAATCGATTTCAAAGTAGACAAGGCTGGTATTATCCATACCTCAATCGGAAAGGTTTCTTTCACTCCCGAGCAAATTTATCAGAACGCAAAAGAATTCGTTGCAACTGTTATTAAGCTCAAACCTGCCGCTGCTAAGGGTACGTATATCAAGAGTATCTTTATTTCAAGCACAATGAGTAAGGGTATCAAGATTGATCCGAAATCAGTTGAATAACTCTAAAAGTTTTGTAAAATGAAGAAAGAAGTAAAAGATACTATCATCGTAGAACTCGGTAAGAAGCTGAAGGAGTATCCTCATTTCTATCTTGTTGACCTCGCTGGCCTTAACGCCGAAGCGACCACGAAGCTGCGTGCAGCTTGCTTCAAGAAAGAAATTAAGCTTTCTGTTGTGAAGAATACCCTTCTACACAAAGCTTTTGAGGCTTCAGACATCGATTTCGAACCCTTGTACGGCACATTGAAAGGTACCACTGCAATCATGTTTACCACGGTTGCAAACGAACCTGCTAAATTGCTGAACGACTATAAGAAGACGGGTGTTCCTTCGCTCAAGGCAGCTTATGCTGAAGAAAGCTTCTACGTTGGAGCTGAAAAAACTTGACGAATTGGTAGCCCTCAAGAGCAAAAAAACGAAGTTATCGCCGACATTGTGGCCTTGCTGCAATCGCCCGCGAAGAACGTTATCTCTGCTCTTCAATCAGGTGCAGGCACCATCCATGGTGTGCTCAAAACATTGGGCGAGCGTCCTGAATAATCCGTTGAGCCTTCCTCTCGTGGCATAATTAATCATGTGCGAGTGGGAGTTCAATTAAAAAGTCAATCAACAACACTTATATTAAAAAAACAATTAAAAATTTAGAATAAAATGGCAGATATCAAAGCTATCGCTGAAGAATTAGTAAATTTGACAGTAAAAAGAAGTAAACGAGTTGGCAAATGTCCTCAAAGAGGAATACGGCATTGAACCCGCTGCTGCAGCTGTTGCTGTTGCTGCCGGTCCCGCTGCTGCTGGTGCAGCTGGTGCAGCTGAAGAGAAATCGTCTTTCGACGTAGTTCTCGTTGAAGCAGGTGCTGCTAAACTTCAAGTTGTAAAGGCTGTTAAGGAAGCTTGCGGTCTTGGCTTGAAGGAAGCTAAGGACCTTGTTGACGGTGTTCCCTCTACCTTGAAGGAAGGCTTGTCTAAGGACGAAGCTGAGAACCTGAAGAAGGCTATCGAAGAGGCCGGCGCTAAGGTTGAATTGAAGTAATTCTACCCCAACTCCGAAATACGGTTAGGATTTGCCCAGTAGGCGAGTCCTAACCTTTTTGTGTCTTATCACTTCTAAAGGCACTTTTCCAAACCACACAATATAGTATAGGCGCTATAAGGCTTATCACAACAGTGACAATTCTGCTTAAGCCAATCTCACTACCCACACGGATAACGTATAGTTCTTGCCTATAATCATTATATAACATCATATTGAATGGCTTCAAAAATTGTTGATAACAGAGTAAATTTCGCCAGCGTTCATAATCCGATGCCCTATCCGGATTTCCTCGATGTGCAGTTAAAGTCTTTCAAAGACTTCTTACAGTTGGACACACCACCCGAGGAACGCAAGAACGACGGTTTGTATAAGGTGTTCGCTGAGAACTTCCCAATAACCGATACACGGAACAATTTCGTTCTTGAGTTCCTTGATTACTATATTGACCCGCCCCGCTACACCATCGACGAATGTCTGGAGCGCGGTTTGACGTATAGTGTGCCTTTGAAGGCTAAAATGAAACTATACTGCACCGACCCCGATCACGAAGACTTCGGTACTTTTATCCAAGACGTTTTCTTGGGTACTATTCCTTATATGACTTCTAATGGCACTTTTGTTATCAATGGTGCCGAGCGTGTTGTAGTGTCACAGCTTCACCGTTCACCGGGCGTTTTTCTTCGGACAAGGTGTTCATGCTAACGGAACAATGCTCTATTCGGCGCGTATCATTCCTTTCAAAGGTTCGTGGATTGAGTTCGCTACCGATATCAACAATGTGATGTATGCTTACATCGACCGTAAGAAAAAACTTCCTGTAACTACTCTGTTGCGTGCCATCGGCTACGAAAACGACCGCGACATCCTGCAAATCTTCGACCTTGCCGAGGAGGTTAAGGTAAATAAGAAGAATATGAAGGAGGCGCTGGGTAAGCGTCTCGCTGCTCGTGTGCTGAAGAGTTGGAACGAGGACTTCGTTGATGAAGACACTGGCGAAGTTGTTTCTATCGAGCGCAATGAGGTGATTATGGAGCGCGAAACCGAAATTACGGAAGAAAATGTTGGAGAAATTCTCGATAGTGGCGTTTCTACCGTGTTGCTTCATAAGGATGCCGATGCTGCTAACAAGTATTCTATTATATTCAATACGCTGGCTAAAGACCCGAGTAACTCGGAGAAAGAGGCAGTGCTTTACATTTATCGTCAGCTTCGTAATGCCGATCCTGCCGATGATGCTAGCGCAAGAGAAGTGTTCCAAAACCTTTTCTTCTCAGATAAACGTTACGATTTGGGAGAGGTGGGACGCTATCGTATCAATAAAAAGCTAGGACTTGATACCGATATGGACACGCGCGTGTTAACCAAAAGACGATATTATTGAAATTATCAAATATCTCATTCAGCTGGTTAACTCTAATGCAACCGTGGACGATATCGACCACTTGAGCAACCGTCGTGTGCGTACTGTTGGCGAACAATTGGCCAACCAGTTCTCTATCGGATTGGCTCGTATGAGCCGCACCATTCGCGAACGCATGAATGTTCGCGACAATGAGGTGTTTACTCCCACCGACTTGATTAACGCTAAAACTATTTCGAGCGTTATAAACTCGTTCTTCGGAACCAACCCACTGTCGCAATTCATGGACCAAACCAACCCTCTTGCCGAGGTTACACACAAGCGACGCTTGTCTGCTCTTGGTCCTGGTGGTTTGTCTCGTGAACGTGCAGGCTTCGAAGTGCGCGACGTTCACTACACGCACTATGGCCGTCTTTTGTCCTATCGAGAGCCCTGAAGGTCCTAACATTGGACTTATTTCTTCGCTCTGTGTTTATGCTAACATTAATGAGTTGGGCTTCATCGAAACTCCTTATCGTAAGGTTTCGAATGGAGTGGCCGACCTAGACAATAAAAACTTGGTGTACCTCACTGCCGAAGAGGAAGAAGACCACATCATCGGACAGGGTAATGCACCGCTTAACGAAGACGGAACATTTATCCGCGATGTGGTTAAATGTCGCCAAGATGCCGATTTCCCTGTTGTTGCTCCCGAGGAAGTAGACCTCATGGACGTATCTCCTCAGCAGATTGCATCGGTTTCGGCTGGTCTTATTCCTTTCTTGGAGCACGACGACGGTCACCGTGCACTCATGGGATGTAACATGATGCGCCAGGCAGTTCCATTGCTTCACAACGATGCTCCTATCGTAGGAACAGGTTTGGAAAAGCAAGTTTGCGAAGATTCGCGTACGATGATTACTGCCGAAGGCGATGGCGTTATCGACTATGTTGATGCCACCACCATCCGTATTCTTTACGATCGCACTGAAGACGAAGAGTATGTAAGCTTCGAACCAGCGCTAAAAGAATATCGTGTGCCCAAGTTCCGTCGCACAAACCAAAACATGACCATCGACCTTCGCCCCATCTGCGTGAAGGGACAACGTGTTAAGGCTGGCGATATTCTTACAGAAGGTTATGCAACTGAGAATGGAGAATTGGCTCTTGGTCGTAACCTCCTTGTGGCTTACATGCCTTGGAAGGGTTACAATTACGAAGATGCTATCGTGCTTTCAGAACGTTTGGTACGCGATGACGTGCTAACTTCTGTTCACGTTGACGAATATTCACTCGATGTTCGCGAAACCAAACGCGGTGTGGAAGAGTTCACAAGCGACATCCCCAACGTTAGTGAAGAGGCAACAAAAGACCTCGACGACAATGGTGTTGTACGTGTTGGAGCGCGTATCGAACCCGGTGATATCCTCATTGGAAAGATTTCTCCTAAGGGAGAGAGCGACCCTTCGCCCGAAGAAAAAACTACTTCGTGCCATCTTTGGTGATAAGGCTGGCGACGTTAAAGACTCGTCGCTCAAGGCTAACCCCTCGCTCAGCGGTGTGGTTATCGACAAAAAAACTCTTCTCGCGAGCCATCAAAACACGCGAATCGAAGAAGCAAGACAAGGTTATCCTTGCTAAGATTGACGAAGAATACGAAGCAAAGAACGAAGACCTCAAAGACATTCTTGTAGATAAACTGCTTGAACTCACCGAAGATAAGGTGTCGCAAGGCGTTAAAGACTACACGGGTGCTGAAATAATCAATAAGGGAAGCAAGTTCACAGCGGCCACGTTGAAGAACTTGGAGTATGATGGTATTCAGTCTAACGACTGGACCGACGATGCTCATGTGAACGAGTTGATACAGAAACTCATCATGAACTACATCCGCAAGTACAAACTGTTGGATGCAGAACTCAAGCGCCGCAAGTTCGCTATCACCATCGGTGACGAACTGCCCTCTGGCATTTTGCAGATGGCTAAGGTGTATGTGGCTAAGAAACGTAAGATTGGCGTGGGCGATAAGCTAGCCGGTCGACATGGTAATAAGGGTATTGTTTCGAAGGTGGTGCGCATGGAAGACATGCCATTCCTCGAAGACGGACGCCCCTGTTGACCTCGTTCTTAACCCGCTAGGGTGTGCCTTCGCGTATGAACTTGGGACAGATTTTCGAGGCTATCCTCGGAGCTGCTGGTACTAACTTGGGCGTGAAGTTCGCTACACCTATCTTCGACGGTGCTAAACTAGAAGACCTTTCTGAATGGACAGACAAGGCTGGACTGCCTCACCTCTGCTCTACTTACCTCTTCGATGGTGAAACAGGTGAGAAGTTTGACCAGCCCGCAACCGTTGGTGTGACCTACTTCCTCAAGCTTGGACACATGGTTGAAGACAAGATGCACGCACGTTCCATCGGTCCGTACTCGCTCATTACGCAACAACCGCTTGGTGGTAAAGCCCAATTCGGTGGACAGCGTTTCGGAGAAATGGAGGTTTGGGCTATAGAAGCATTCGGTGCTAGCCACATCCTTCAAGAAATCCTCACCATCAAGTCCGATGACGTTGTGGGCCGTTCTAAGGCTTACGAAGCAATCGTCAAAGGCGAGCCGATGCCTACTCCTGGCATCCCCGAGTCGCTCAATGTGCTCTTGCACGAGCTTCGCGGTCTGGGATTGAGCATCAAGATGGATTAATTCACACCCTTAATTGAAAAAGTAAAATGGCTTTTAAGAAAGATACAAAGGTAAAGAACAATTTCACGAAGATTACCATTGGATTGGCTTCGCCCGAAGAAATCCTGGAAAATTCGTTTGGTGAGGTTACCAAACCTGAAACCATTAACTACCGTACATACAAGCCCGAGCGCGATGGTCTTTTCTGCGAACGCATCTTCGGTCCTACTAAAGACTACGAATGTGCTTTGCGGTAAATACAAACGTATTCGTTATAAAGGCATTGTGTGCGACCGATGTGGCGTTGAAGTTACCGAGAAAAAGGTGCGTCGCGAACGTTCGGGACATATCGAACTGGTGGTGCCTGTGGCTCATATCTGGTACTTCCGCTCGCTTCCCAATAAGATTGGATACCTCTTGGGATTGCCCACAAAGAAACTCGACACCGTGGTTTACTACGAGAAATATATCGTTATCAAACCCGGTGTGCTAGAAGGACGCAAAGACAGTGATGGCGAAGACCTCAATGGCTCGCATCAAATGGACTTGCTCTCTGAAGACGAGTACCTCAATATCCTTGAAACGCAAGTAGACCCTAATAATGAATTTCTTGACGATGACGACCCCAATAAGTTCATCGCCAAAATGGGTGCCGAGGCTGTTTACGACCTCTTGGCGCGTCTAGACCTTGATGCCCTGTCGTACGAATTGCGCGACCGTGCTAACAACGACTCTAGCCAACAACGCAAAAACTGAGGCTCTCAAACGCCTACAGGTGGTGGAAGCTTTCCGCTCTAGCGCCGATATCAACCGCCCCGAGTGGATGATTCTCAAGATTATCCCCGTTATCCCACCCGAATTGCGCCCACTCGTGCCACTCGATGGTGGACGTTTCGCCACATCCGACCTCAACGATCTCTATCGTCGCGTTATCATTCGCAACAACCGTTTGAAACGTTTGGTTGAGATTAAAGCTCCCGAGGTTATCCTCCGCAATGAGAAACGTATGCTGCAAGAGGCTGTCGACAGCTTGTTCGACAACTCGCGTAAGAGCTCGGCTGTGAAAAGCGAGAGCAACAGACCGCTAAAGTCGCTCTCCGATTCGCTCAAAGGTAAGGCCGGACGCTTCCGTCAAAACCTCTTGGGTAAGCGTGTTGACTATTCCGCTCGTTCGGTTATCGTCGTTGGTCCTGAACTAAAAATGGGCGAGTGTGGTCTACCCAAACTCATGGCTGCCGAACTTTACAAACCGTTTATCATCCGTAAACTCATCGAGCGCGGCATTGTTAAGACGGTTAAGAGCGCCAAAAAGATTGTAGACCGTCGCGAACCCGTTATCTGGGACATCCTTGAAAAACGTGATGAAGGGGCCACCCTGTGCTCCTCAACCGTGCTCCTACGCTTCACCGTTTGGGTATTCAGGCCTTCCAACCCTAAGCTCATTGAGGGTAAAAGCAATCCAGCTTCACCCCTTGGCTTGTACTGCGTTCAACGCCGACTTCGACGGCGACCAGATGGCTGTTCACCTCCCTTTGAGCAACGAGGCCATTCTCGAAGCACAGGTACTCATGCTTCAAAGCCACAATATTCTTAACCCTGCTAATGGTGCGCCTATCACTGTGCCTTCACAAGACATGGTGCTCGGACTCTATTATATCACCAAAATCCGTCCCGGAGCTAAGGGCTCAGGTCTCACTTTCTACGGACCCGAAGAGGCAATCATCGCCCATAACGAAGGCCGCTGCGACTTGCACGCGCCCGTTAAGGTAGTTGTAACCGACCTCGTTGACGGTAAACTGCAACCCCGAATGGTAGAAACCTCTGTAGGACGTGTCATCGTTAATGGCATTATCCCCGAAGAGGTAGGCTATTTCAATGATATCATCTCGAAGAAAACATTGCGTGGTATCATCGCCGATGTAATTAAGTGTGTGGGTATGGCCCGCGCTTGCGAGTTCCTCGATGGTATCAAGAACTTGGGTTATCGTATGGCATACGTTGCTGGACTCTCGTTTAACCTCGACGACATCATCATCCCTGGTGAAAAAGAAGAGATTGTTGAGCGCGGTCACGAAGAGGTACGCCAGATTACCGAAAACTATAACATGGGTTTCATCACCGATACCGAACGCTACAACCAGGTTATCGACACCTGGACGCACGTAAACAACGACCTCGGTAACGTGCTCATGAAGCAAATGACCGAGGCCGACCAAGGTTTCAACGCTGTGTTCATGATGCTCGACTCGGGTGCGCGTGGTTCTAAAGACCAGATTAAACAGCTCTCGGGTATGCGTGGTCTGATGGCTAAGCCTCAAAAAGCTGGTGCCGAAGGACAACAGATTATCGAAAAACCCCATCCTTTCTAACTTTAAAGAAGGTATGTCGGTGCTCGAATACTTTATCTCTTCGCACGGTGCACGTAAGGGTCTTGCCGACACGGCTATGAAAACTGCCGATGCTGGATACCTCACACGCCGTCTGGTAGACGTGTCGCACGACGTTATTATCAACGAAGAAGACTGCGGAACGCTGCGTGGACTGGTCTGCACTGCACTTAAGAATGGTGATGAAATTATCTCTACACTCTACGAACGTATACTTGGACGCGTTTCTGTACACGATATTATTCACCCCACCACCGGCGAACTCATCATTTCTGCTGGTGAAGAAATCACCGAACCCATTGCTCGCATCATCGACGAGTCGCCTATCGAAAGCGTTGAAATACGCTCGGTGCTCACCTGCGAAAGCAAACACGGCGTCTGCATGAAGTGTTATGGCCGCAACCTGGCCACAAGCCGTATGGTTCAAATGGGCGAAGCTGTAGGTGTTATTGCCGCACAGGCTATCGGTGAGCCTGGTACGCAGCTTACTCTTCGTACCTTCCACGCGGGTGGTGTGGCTGGTAACGCAGCCGCCAATGCCTCTATCGTGGCTAAAAAAACGATTCGCGAATCGAATTCGACGAGTTGCGCACTGTGCCCTTCGTCGAAGATGCCGAAGATGGTGAACGCAACTGTGAGATGGTTGTTAGCCGCTTGGCCGAAATCCGTTTCGTCGACCCCAACACCTCTATCGTACTCTCTACACTCAACGTACCCTATGGTGCGTCGCTCTATAACAAACATGGCGATGTGGTGAAAAAAGGCTCTCTCATCGCTAAGTGGGACCCCTTCAATGCCGTTATCGTTTCTGAATACGCTGGTACACTCAAGTTCCACGACGTTGTAGAAGGTGTTACCTTCCGTGCAGAGACCGACGAAACCACTGGTCTTACCGAAAAAGATTATCACCGACGCCAAAGACCGCTCTAAGGTCCCCACTTGCGACATCGTTGGAGCTGATGGTGAGGTGCTAGGAACCTACAACTTCCCCGTGGGTGGCCACGTGGTTGTTGAAGACGGAGCCAAGGTTAAGACGGGTGCTACACTCGTTAAAATTCCTCGTGCAGTGGGTGGAGCTGGCGACATCACCGGTGGTCTGCCTCGTGTAACCGAATTGTTCGAAGCTCGTAACCCCTCTAACCCTGCTGTCGTGTCCGAAATCGATGGCGAGGTAACCATGGGTAAGGTTAAACGTGGTAATCGCGAAATCATTGTTACTTCTAAAACTGGCGACCAAAAGAAATATCTGGTCAGCCTCTCGAAGCAAATCCTGGTACAGGAACACGATGCTGTTCGCGCAGGAACGCCATTGTCCGACGGTGTTACCACACCCAACGACATCCTTGCCATCAAGGGGCCTACCGCTGTTCAAGAATACATCGTTAACGAGGTGCAAGACGTTTATCGCCTCCAAGGTGTGAAAATCAACGATAAACACTTCGAAATTATCGTGCGCCAGATGATGCGCAAGGTGCAAATCAACGACCCAGGAGACACCACTTTCCTAGAGCAAGAATTGGTAGACAAACTCGACTTCTCTGAGGAGAACGACCGCATCTGGGGTAAGAAGGTGGTTACCGACGCTGGAGACAGCGAAACCATGCGCCCAGGACAAATCGTTACGGCTCGCCGTCTGCGTGATGAAAACTCATCGCTCAAGCGCCGCGACCTTCGTCCTGTGCAAGTTCGCGATGCTGTGCCCGCCACTTCAACACAGATTTTTGCAAGGTATCACCCGCGCTGCTCTTCAAACTAAGAGCTTCATGAGTGCTGCTTCGTTCCAAGAAACCACCAAGGTGCTTAACGAAGCTGCCATCCGTGGAAAGGTAGACCGCCTCGAAGGTATGAAAGAAAACGTTATCTGTGGACACCTCGTACCTGCTGGTACTGGTCTCCGTCAGTGGGAACGCATCATTGTTGGCTCTAAAGAAGAGTACGACCGCATGCAAGCCAACCGCAAAAACGTTATCGACTATTCTGAGAAAGAAGCTGCCACGCAAGAGTAATTTGCGCTTGCTACTCGCACTTTCATCGCCTTCCTAGGCGTTAACAACAATAAAAGGCCATCGGCATTCATGCTGGTGGCCTTTTTTATTACTCTAATCGGTTGTTTGAGGTTGCGCTAATTTCGTTTGATTATTTGGTTAGCTGCTTGTTCACCCTATTCTTAAAGGCGTTGCTAACAACGTAAGGCGAACAAGAAAGGTAAAATGCCGATAAGTAACCTGTGCCAAAGGTATCGGCAATACATGGCATAAACTCCTTTGATATACTTACGCCCAGTAAGTTCGTCACTTTCAACTCCCGGTACGTACATTCACTTCTCTGATAAAGTCGCCTAAACGTTTATGCTCCGCTTTACTCATAGTTGTTTTTTTGTTTATCAGGTTAACCACAACTTTCACCATAACGTCCTTTTCTTCTGTTCGGCTCTCGGCAATCATCAGCGTGAGCGCAACAAGGGTGCTGTCTGCTATACGCTTGCTGCCGTCTGGATGATAGAGGATGTGGTTGCCGTTGAGAAACCAAAGAAACAACGTGGCGGCAATGCGCTTGTTGCCATCGCTAAACGAGTGGTTTTTGGTAACAAGATAGAGTAGCATGGCTGCTTTCTCCTCCACACTGGGGTAGAGTTCTTCTCCGCCAAAGGTCTGGTATATCTGCCCGATAGAACTTTTTAAAGGAATTGTCCTTCTCATGTCCAAAGAGAACAGAGCCGCCAAATTTCTCGCGCAACCCTTTGATAGCTTCCATCGCATTGTCGTAAGTGGCATGGAACGGCTCTTCTTTTGTGGTCTTATTGATAGTAAGCCGTTCATAGTCGTAGTTGTCGAGGGTGTCCAGGGCGTAAGTATAATCTGTCACTACCTTAAACAGTGCATCGGTCTCGTCGTTAGACAGCAGTGGCTGGTTCTGAATGGTGCGCCCAAGCATACCAACCAGTTGGCGCAACTCGCCAATCTGCTCTTTGCGCATACGCTCGTTAACGGCATAGCCCTTAATGAGATATTGCTTTAACACCTTGTTCGCCCAGATACGGAAAGCAGTACCGCGTTTGCTTTTTACACGGTAACCAACGGAAATGATGACGTCAAGGTTGTAGTATTTAACCTTACGCGAGACTTTTCTTTCTCCTTCTTTTTGAACAGTCAAGTATTCCTTGACAGTTGACTCTTGCTCCAGTTCGCCCTCCCTAAAAACATTACCGACATGCAGACTTACATTCTGTTTGGTGGTTTGAAAAAAACTCCACCATCTGCGCCTGTGTAAGCCACACCGTTTCGTTCTCCAGGCGTACATCCACCTGCGTCTGCCCATCCTCAGACTGGTATATCACAATTTGATTATTCGAGTGCATAGCCTAATGAATTAAATAGTTCTTTCACTTGCAATTTGTTCTCTTCCTCCTGTTGCATCAGGTGGCGTATTGCTTTTGCAATTTTCGATTATTATGGTCTTTATCTGTTTTTTTGCCATTGTTTTCTTTTGTTTATTTACCACTCATAACATGGATGTTTGCAGGTATGCAAAAAAATAATCATAATTTGTTAAATAGCGTCAGACTTAATGGTTAGAACTTTAATTTTACCAAACAATTCCTCAACCTTTTTCAATTTGTCTATAACTCGTCTATGTTTATCTGTCTGCCCAGATTAGAATGCATAAAAGATTGATAATGGAGTTGTTTAGGGACGCCAATATCCCCAATATTCAACGCAAAGCAGTGGTGGAAGCATGCCATCGGTTACGTTTGTGTATGCCTGCACCAGTAGGAAGTTACCTATCGCCTCTGCTTGGTCTGCTTCGCCCAACAATAAATCGTGCGTTGTTTTCTTTGATTTGTAAAAATATTCGGTGTAAAAATAAGGCCCAAAAAAACAGGTCTTTTTATTCACCAGCTGCTCTGTTGCTTGCAAATTCTCCATTCACGCGGAGGTTTTGTTGATGCCAAAAAGGCTTGGTGTGTATCGGTGCACAAAATGAATATCTCGATGCATAATATTGCGAAATACGCAAGATGGGCGACTGCTTTTAGCGTTTCTTCTTGTGTTTTGGTGCTAAATGCACTGCGTTTTGATGCTAAACGCAGTGCTATATGGTGCTAAACGCAGTGCAATTTGCTGCTAAATGCAAGGTTAAATGCACCAAAAATGCAGGGCTAATAGCAGCAAAATGCATTGCCAACTGCATAATGATGCATGCTGTATGCAGCCGTTAATGCTCTTCACAGACTAAAAATGCTGGTCTTTGGTGCGAAATAAGCAAAAAAATAATGAAGTTTTTAGCTACTAAAAACCATGTTTTTGGGGAGATGGCAAATCACGTGGAAATGTGCTTCTAGAAAGGCCAAATGGTGCATAATGCTGGTGCAATACTAAAAAAACGGGGTGAAATGTAATCGCACCAAGCTGAAAATAATACCAAAAATGCATGCTTTTTACTTTTTTCGCTAGAATGAGTGGCGAAAAAAATGGTGTTTTGTAAATTAAATTTACTTTGATTTCTGCGCTACAAAAATAGCTGGCGCAGGAAAGAAAAAAATGGCTAACGTTTATTTTGTGGCAAGCCCCGCTTTCACTTTCCTTATTAATTTGCTTGCAGGTTTTTAAGCAAGGTTGTTTCATGTTTAGCTCCAATCAGTCTTTAGCGGCTCTATAGATTTTGTGTATTGTTGCCCACATTGCTCGTGTTATTGTTAAAGGCCCTAGTGCACAACAGTAAAAAAAGAAAAAAGACAGACAAGATGTTTACAAGCAAACGCAAGAAGCCCACAAAGCAATGAAAACAATAAAAGGTGCTTTAAGCGAAACATCTGTTCCGTCTTAAAAGCACCTTTTTGCCTAGTTTGGCGCTATTAAGCCTCGCCTTTACCGCCTACGTTAAAGGGAGCAATAGTGCGCGAACCCTCGTTGGGTAGTTGTATTTTGCCAAACTCTTGTTCGTATTTGTAAATATTTTCTTGCAGCGCCATCAGCAAACGTTTGGCGTGTTCGGGAGCCATAATAATTCGGCTAGCCACTTCGGGTTTAGGCATGCCAGGCAAAATGCGGGCAAAAGTCTAGCACAAAGTCGCTTGGTGAGTGCGAAATGAGCACAAAATTAGAATACACGCCCGATGCGATTTCGGGTTTCAAGTCCATTTCAAAGGGTACGGGTTGTTTTTGTTCCATTTGTTTATAGGTTTTTTTATTGGCCCTCTTCCCACGGCTTTAGGGGCGGGGTGGGGGTGTGGGCCATGGGTTGGTATTATCTGTTTGAGCTGTGTGCGGGGGCAAACTCTCCCAATCAACCATGCAAACACCATGCCGAAAAAAATCGGTCTTAATGCTTTAGGCCTTGTGTAGTTAGCTTTTGGCAGTGGTAGTTTGGTTGGTGTCAACAGGCTCAGTGGTAATGCCCAGCTTTCTAGCTTGCTCTTGCAGCATGCTGTTTTTTTGCGTTTGGCTTTAAACTTATCAAATCCCTCGCCATATACGCCAATTACCGAGCTTTTGCGAAACAAAGGCGGCAGGGTCTATCTCGTTGATAATTGAAAATATCTTGGCCGACTCTGTTTGGCGTGCTAGTACAAAAAAAGCATTTTTCACTTCGCGTCCCGAGTAAAAGCCTTGACCGCTGATGGTGGTGCATCCACGTTGTGCATTAACGTTGATGGCACGGCCAATCTGCTCGTATTTTTCGGAGATAATGAAGAATTGCACCGATTGGTGCATCATGTTCACCACCTTATCAACGCACACCGAGAAGATAAAGAGAAAGATGTAGCCATAAATCACCTCTTCCCAGTTGCGCAAAGCCAAATAGCTGGCCGTTACAATAGAGATGTCTACCAGCAAAATGAGCTTGCCAAGAGAGATGTCGTGATACTTGTTAATCATGGCGGCAATCACGTCTGTTCCACCAGTAGAAGCATTACTAGCCAATCCCAGGCCCACGGTGCTGCCCAAGCTGGCGGCACCTAGCACGATAGCCATGAAGGGTTGGCCTTTCAGTAGTGTTGAACCCTCCATCCAATGCTGGCCTAAAGCACTGAAAAGAGTGAACATCACTGCTGCATACAGCGTTTTGAGACAGAACTGCCAGCCCAACACCTTTTAAGGCAATGAGCAGCAAAAGGGCATTTACGCCTAGGAACGTAACTTGCACCGGAATGTTCAATCCCCAATAAAGGATGGATGCCAGGCCGGGTATGCCACCCGTTGTGATGTGGTTAGGCAGCAGGAAAATGGCCCATCCCAAACTGCCAATGAACATGGCGATAGTAAAGTAATACTAGGTCTTTTTAGTAGCGAGTATTTTTTTAACGTCAACATATTGTGATTTTTTTATGCGACAAAGATACACAATAATCACGAAAAAAAGAAACTTGCTTATAAGAGGCTTGCGAAAGATTTTATTATGTATGCCTAGAGTGTCACGTTTTTTTATTGGTTGTTTTTTTAAGAATAATTGCGAGTATGGCAATGATATAGGTGCTTTCGCCAGTTCGGGGTCAGTACTGGCGTAGTTAGTAAGTTTTGTGTTGATGAGCTTTTTGAGTTTATAAACCAGTGAATTTATTTATGCTGTAATTCACTTAATTTGTAGAAGTATTAAACGTCAAAACGATTTCGTCTAATAAAGTCAGAATAAAAGATGTTTTTAAGGAAAAAAATGACTAATTTGCTTATTTTATGCCTATAAAACATTAAAAAAATATAACTTAAAAAGACTTGTTTCAGAGTTTTTTTAATACCTTTTGTATGCGAGTTATTTAGGATTAGAAGAACGACGGTTTTATTTAAATTCAAAGGAAGTGATTGCCGCAAGCAAATCCGTTTAGAGAAACCCAAAAACTCTCTTCAGAGTCTTTATCTAAGAGGGCGCATCATTAACACATTTTGATAACGGTTACGCATTCAATATTTTTAATGTATAATAGATTTTATTCAGGTTTTTATGAAACAGCGATACATATTACTGATAGTGCTCTTTACTATCTGCACACTCGGTGCATTCGCACAACAAACAGTTACAGGTTATGTTTTCACGGCCGACAACCGTGAACCCATTTTGGGGGCAACGGTGATGGCCACCGGCACAAAAATTGGTGCTGCAACCGACATTAACGGCAAGTTTACATTAACCAACGTGCCCAATACTGCCCGAAGCGTGGTGGTATCATATGTGGGAATGAAATCGCAAACAGTGACCATCAAGCCCAATATGAACATCTATCTCGAACCCGACGCACGTTCGCTAGACGAGGTTGTGGTGCAGGTGGCCTATGGTTCGGCCAAAAAATCTACGCTTACAGGTGCCGTTTCGCAGGTTGGCACCGAGCATATCGATTTGCGTCCTGTTTCCAGTGTAACCTCTGCGTTAGAAGGAACAACATCGGGCGTGCAAATAAACAGCACTTACGGTCAACCGGGAAGTAATCCCGCCGTGCGCATTCGTGGTTTCGGAAGCGTGAACGGCAGTTCCGCCCCGCTGTATGTGCTGGATGGCGTACCCTTTTCAGGCGACATATTTGAACTGAACCCTGCCGACATCGAGAGTATGACGGTGTTGAAGGATGCCGCATCGAGCGCACTTTACGGCAACCGTGCGTCTAACGGTGTGATACTTATCACCACCAAAAAGGGCAAAAAGCAACAAATTGTCTGTTAACCTCCGCGTTAGTCAGGGCACATATACGCGTGGCATTCCCGAATACAAGCTGCTTAGCCCACAGGAATTTATGGAAGTGAGTTGGCAAAACCTGCGTAATTCGCGTATGACCGATAAAAAGGTGACGGCTGCCAAGGCAGGCGAGTATGCCACGAAGAATCTCATTGCCGATGCGTTGTACCTCAACATCTTTAATAAGGCCAACGATGCCCTATTCGACGCTAACGGAAAACTGGTGGCCGATGCGCAAATCCTGCCAGGATATGCAGATGACCTTGACTGGTACGATGCTACCATACGTCGAGGCGCACGACAAGAGTATAGTCTCAGTGCCAACGCCGCTGGCGATAAGAGTGATTACTACTTCTCAGTGGGCTATCTTAAAGAGAACGGCTACGTTGTGGGCTCCGACTTCAAGCGACTCACGGGTCGTGCCAACATGAACTTGCGCCCAAAGAAATGGTTTACAACAGGGTTTAGCCTCAATGGCTCGTACCAAAAGAGCAACTTGGCCGACAATGGGTCGGGAAGTTTCAAAAACCCCTTCATGTATAGTCGCACCATTGCGCCCATCTATCCCGTGCATTTGCACAATGCCGACGGCTCGTATCGAACGGATGCACTGGGCAACTTGCAGTACGACCCAGGTAGCTACACCAACGACAACGGCGATGTGGTGCTTACCCGAAACCAATTTGGCGACCGCCACGTGGCTTGGGAGAACGAATTGGATAAAGACAGAATAGTGCGCAACACGCTTGAAGCTACGTTTTACACCGAGTTTAAGTTCTTAAAGGACTTTACCTTTACCCTGAAAGGGCAAACCAGCATGCGTAACAACGTAAATGATACTTTTCGACAACCCCACCATCGGTAATGGTAAGGGTAATAACGGACGCGCTTCTCAAAGCCTTAACCGATACAGGGAATACAACTTCCAGCAACAGCTAAACTGGAACCGCGAGTTCGACAAGCATACCATTAGCGCCTTGCTGGGTCACGAAAAACTATTATTGGTATCATAAATACGCTCACGGACGCAAGTCTAACATCAAAGTCCCTGGGCAAGACAACTTCTCTAACTTCAGTGCCATCATTTCGCTTAGCGGTTACGAAGAAGACTATGCCACGGAAAGCTATTTAGGCCGCGTACGCTATAACTACGACGACAAGTACACGGCAGAAGTTTCTTTTCGCCGCGATGGTTCTTCGCGTTTTGCAAAAGCAGTGCGTTGGGGTAACTTCGGCAGCGTGGGTGCTAGCTGGATGGTGTCGCGCGAAGACTTCATGAAGCCCGTGAAATGGGTGAATAGCCTGAAACTTCGTGCCGACTATGGGCTTGTTGGTAACGATGCTGGATCGGGTTTGTACTCCTATCTAACAGTCTATGGGGCTGCCCAGAACAATAACAAAGGCGCATTCTACCTCACCCAACTAGGCAACGATGAACTGAAATGGGAAACGGGTGCCTCGTTTGGCTTTTGGTGTAGACGCGCGACTGTTCGACAGATGGAATCTCAGTGTTGAATATTTCAACCGTCGTAACCGCGACTTACTCTTCAATGTCTACATGCCACAGTCGGCAGGAGCCACCGATTCAGACGCATCCTTGCCTTCGATAACGCGAAATCTAGGAACGATTGAGAACCAAGGTTTCGAGATAAACACCGATGTAGACATCTATAAGAACAAGAATTGGACGGTAAATTTCGCTACCAATGCCTCATTCGTCAAAAATAAGGTTATCTCTTTGCCCGAACAAAACAAGGACGGCATTCTCTCTGGTGCTTACAAAATTGTGGAGGGCCGCAGCCGTTACGAGTTCTTTACCTATACCTTTGTGGGTGTAGACCAGCTTACGGGTAACTCGCTCTATAAGGTTAACACCGAGAACAACCACTATACCCGCTCAGACGGAACCGTGGTTGGCAACACAAGTGGCACAGACATCACCGCTAACGTTACCGAGATAAACGGCGAATACTTCGTAAAAGGCACTACATATGCGCAACGCGAGTTTCATGGCTCGGCCATTCCCAAAATGTATGGTAGCTTTACCACCACGGTGAGGTGGAAGTCACTGGCATTCTCTGCTCTTTGCACCTACGCCTTGGGCGGTAAGGTGTACGACAGCACGTACTCGTCGCTGATGTCTACCAGCACCGGTCCGACCAATTACAGTGCCGACATTCTCAACTCGTGGCGCGAAGCCCCCGCGGGAATGACCGCTACCTCGGCCGATCGTATTTGGTATGGTGGCATACCGCAGATAAACAGCAGTACCAACAAAGATAACAATGCCGTTTCTTCGCGCTGGATAACCAATGGAAACTACTTCGTTGTGAAGAACGTCAACCTAAGTTACCAGCTACCTCAGAAGTGGGTGCGCGCCATCGACCTCGACAATGTGCGTCTAAGCTTCTCTGCTGAGAACCTGCTCTCGCTTTCTTCGCGTCGTGGGCTAAATCCACAACAGGCTTTTAGCGGTATGCTCGACAACTATGCCGTAACGCCACGCGTGTTCATCGTGGGTCTCGAAGTTAAGTTCTAGTTCATTTCCTCCATATAAAAAACAATTCGTATGAAAGCTACATTATTATATATTTACGCCCTTTTGGCAGCACTTACATTGGGTGCTTGCAGCGACAATTACCTCGATACCGAGAGTAATGATGCTGAAAAACGACTGATTCTCTCTAAAACAAGCTACATCGCTATGGCTGTTAACGGACTTAGCAAGATGATGAGTACCCAGTATCTGTCTAGTCAGGGAATGAACGGCGAGGGCGCAATACTTACCCTATACGGCAACTATCATGGAAACGATTTCCAAAAATGCGACCTTACAGGATGGGTACAGATGACCAACCTCGACTTCGTTGAAAACTCCACCAGCATATACGACTATTATCCTTGGTATTATTACTATAAGATTTTGGGCAATGCCAATGCCATTATCAACAATGTTGATGCGGCGACAGGTCCCGACAACGAGAAACGTTTCCTCAAAGCGCAGGCGTTAACATTCCGCGCCTACTGTTTCTTCCGTCTGTCGCAAGTGTATTCTAAACGTTGGTCCGACAGCAACAATGGAGCTAGTAGGGGCGTGGTGCTGCGTTTAGACGAGAGTACGAGCGACATGGCTGTATCTACATTGGCCGAAACCTATGCGCGCATATATCAAGACCTCGACGATGCCTTGGCACTTTACGCCGAATCTAAGCTTAATAGAGACGAAGACGAGAACTATGCCGTAAATGCAGACGTGGCTCATGCCATCTATGCAAGGGCTGCCCTAACGCGTGAAGACTGGGCCGTGGCGGCCAGCCATGCTGCATCTGCACGTGCTAACTACACTTTGATGAACAACGCCCAATACGTTAACGGTGGTTTTAACGCGCCCAATAAAGAATGGATTTGGAGTGTTTACAGCAATGCGCAAGAAACGTTGTATTTTTTTACCAGTTCTTCGCCAATCAGGGAAGTAATTCTAATGCCGCACTCGCGCGTAACTATCCTTGTGCCATCAGCAAAGAACTGTACGACTCTATCCCCACCACCGATGTGCGTCGCGCTATGTTCCTCAATCCCGACACAATGACCTTTAACACGTCAAGTGGGCTTGCTGGTAAATGGATGACCGCCTATGCAAAGCGCGCTTATAAAAAGAAATTATACAGCACGAGCCGCATCTATGCCTATATGCAATTTAAGATGCAGGCCGTAAGTAATCCTGGCGTGGGAGAAATTCCCCTGTTCCGCGCTGCCGAAATGTATCTTACCGAGGCCGAGGCCAATTGCCATCTTGGTAAAGATGCCGAGGCGCAGGCCTTGCTTGTGGCTCTGAACAAAAACTTCGGAACGCGACGCTGCATATACTTGCACCAAGACGGGCGACGAACTGCTGGCTGAAGTGCGCCGCTATCGTCGCATCGAACTATGGGGCGAGGGCTTTGACTGGTTCGACTATAAACGTTGGAACTTGCCTATCGTAAGGCGTTCGTTTGCTGATGGTGGCAGTTTCCACTCTGCTTTCGCCGTTACCATTAAACCCAACGAGAAAAATAATTGGACGTGGGTTATTCCTAGTCGTGAAACAGATTACAATAAAGCTTATTACTTCTAATAAAGAATGATAAAGTTGCCTCACCCCTCCCCTCCGAAAGAAGGAAGAGGGTGAGGCAATTTAAATAGAAAGAGTCAAGACGATTTCTTAATGTTTTTCCAATATATTTTCTTTCCACTATCTATTACGTCAGTTCAGGATAAGTTATGATATGGTCTTACTTTTTTTGATTGACCCTTTCTTTTGGTTTAATGCACTACACCTTCAAGAAAAATATTAGTTGATGTGTGTTCAACAATACATATAGTCTAAACAGCTCTAGCGATACAGGTTTGGGTTTAGGCTTACTTTTCCTAGGTAGAACACCTTGTTGACAGGCCATATACAGCCACTTGAAAAAAACTTAAAAGTAGGGTGAACGAAAGATATGAGTTTAAAAGGATACATTCTAAATAATAAAAATAAGGTTATTAACAAAAATATCAAAAAAAGAAACGTGAAATAATGGCATTTTAGAAAAAAATTCTCTTAACTTTGCATGCGAGAAGTTCACCACGTTGATAAAACGATACGCTTTTCATATAGCCCTAATCAGGAGGTAAGGCGCATCGGTATAGTACTCCAAGCGTCTATGCATTTGGCGCGAAACAACCTCTTGCAGCTTTTGATGCTGCCATGTTGAGCATATTGTTAGTGTCTGCAACCTGATAGAAATAAAACTTATTAATAACTTAATTTTTTTACATTATGGACATTATTGGAAATTACAAAGAAGTCTTAACCAAGAAGTACGCACAATTTAACGGTCGTGCCGGTCGTGCAGAGTTCTGGCAATTTGTTCTTGTTAACATCGCCATTACTTTTGTTTTGTACATCCTTATGTTTATCGTTGCACTCACAGGCGTTAAAGCTTTGTCTATGGTTTTCTCGCTGTTGATGGGAGCCTTCGGCTTGGCAACGATTGTTCCTAGTATTGCTGTAGGCGTTCGTCGTATGCACGACCTTGGCAAGGATGGGGTTTGGATTTGCGTTAACTTTATTCCTTTCATTGGTGGTATCTGGTACATCGTGCTGTGTGCTACCGAAGGCGAACGTACCGCAAACCGTTTTGGCGAGCCTCAAATTTAAAACTGCAAACAATAATTGGCGTTGTAAATGCTATATAAACCAATTAGCAGTGCAGCGCTAGTAGCATACTTATTAATGCAACCTCTTGCTATGTTTTTTTCATTGCATCAATGCAATGAGCATCAAGCAAGAGGTTGCTTTTTATTTAAGCTTGGTGTCTAGGGGGTGTAAAAGCTATGAACGGATGGATTTCAAGACGCCATATAGAGGTAAAATAGACTTTTTGGGGCATAATTGAGTTGCTAATTCAATTTTGTATTTCGTAAAACAAACATTATTTTTCGGGCATCAGGTTAGATAGTACACTTTGATATTTGGAACTTTTTAGTATCTTTGCAAAAATAAGAAAAACATCTGAAAATAAACGAGTTAATAATCTTACTTGGTTTGATACACATTTAGGTATATAACTATCAACTATGGCAAAATTAGAAAATAAAAGCAAAGGAAACCTGGAATTGGAGCAAAATGTGCTTTCTGATGGTCGGATAAGTCTTTATCTGGAGTATTATCTAGGTAGAGGAGAAACGCCTGTGTTGGATAAAATGGTATCCTGTTTTGTATGAAACATGTAAAATGATGGGTAAGCCCAAGGTACACATTAAGCACAACAGGCGAAAGGATAATCTGCAGTTGTATTTAATAGCTAAGCCCCGTACCCCAATAGAACGACAACAAAACAAAGAAACGCTTGAATTGACTGCTAAAATTCGTGCAGAGCGGGAACAACAGTTTAAGGAGAGCATGCTCGGCTATCGGTTGAAGAAGGATAGAAATGTCAATTTCTTGGACTATTATCAGGCTTACATAGACAGCTATACCAAGAAAAGACCTGCGGATGATTAAGATAGCCTTTAATCGTTTTAAGGATTTTCTAAAAGAGCAATACCCACTCTATGAGTTTGGCATTAAGCCCGACTTGATAACCAAAGATATGATGGAACACTTTGTTGAATACCCTACAATCAAGAAGTGTGGGGGAAGGGGCAGAGAGTATTTACCAGCGTTTCAAGAAAGTGGTGCGTTATGCTATCGGCCACGAAGTGATGTTGAAAGCCCCGTGTAAGGGTGTGGTGTGCAAGGTGGATGAACAGATTTTGCGCAAGGATGTGCTATCAATGGATGAAATCCAATCACTGATTCAATATCATTATGAGAATGAGAACCCTAATGTTAGGCGTGCCTTCATTCTTTGTTTATATTGCGGTCTGCGCTTCTGTGATGTGAAAGACCTAACTTATAAAAACATCGACTATACCAATCGCCTCCTGAAATTTGAACAGAACAAGACCAAAGGGCATTCTGCACATAGTGGTGTTATTATTCCTCTCAATGACGGCTTACTCTCTTTAATTGGCGAAGCTCCTGAAGATTTAAATTCCTCTATCTTCAACCTCCCTTCATATGAGAGTTGCAGCAAATCTGTGAAACGATGGGTGAAGCGTGCAGGCATTAATAAACACATTAGTTGGCATTGTGCTCGCCATAGCTTTGCAGTAAACATCCTGAATAATGGTGCGAACATCAAGACAATTGCCAGTCTATTGGGGCATAGCGGATTGAAACACACAGAGAAATATACTCGTGCGGTGGATAAATTAAAGTCGGAAGCAATCAATAGTTTGCCAGAATTGAGAATTTAAGATGAAAAATGAATTGAAAAACATTTTTTTGATTCAACAAGACTGCTTTTTGCTTGAAAAAGCATGTGCTTTAATAAATAATGAGTAATTTTATGACGTAATCAAATTACATAAGCATGGAACGGAAGAAAAATCAATCGCCTAAAGGTGGTACTTGCCGAAAAAAAGGTATGACAAATAAACAACTGGCAGAAATCTTGGATAAAGACCCTACGGTTATATCAAAGTGGGTTACGAATGTTGCCCAGCCCAATGTTGAAATGTTCATTCAGTTGGCAAAGATATTGGACGTGAGAGTTGATGATTTGTTGTGGTCTAAATAATATAAGGGAATCTTATGGCTGAAGGATATTTATTAGAGCTGGTTCAATGTGCATTATCAAATGCGAATACACAGAATTATCTAACTAGCAATTTGCTTAAACAAGCTCAACGCATAGCTACCCACCGCAAAGATTTTTATAAATCTATGGTGGATATTACTAGAATTGCAGGGTAATCCTCAAGGGACATTTCGAAGAATTGACAACACAATGAAGGCTAAGTTCGTTAAAGAAGACTATGAATTATATGGGAAAAAGTATTTAATGAAATGGTTAGAAGAAAGGAGTATTAACGAACTAAATCCAACAGGGATATAAAGAAAAAGCGACCAAGTCTTCCCATATAGTATTTATGATATAGAAGATAGGATCCAGACAATCGAAAACCACAGAAAATCCTTGGTTAATACCAAAGGTATGCATACTTTGGATGTATATTATACGGAGCAGAATAATGCTGCGAATCGAATGTTCCTTAATCTTCAGTATGAGCAATTTCAGAATATAGTAAAAAGGATTAGAGACAGAGTAATAGACTATCTCATAGAAACGGAAATGCAATTAATGCAGGGTAATACCTTATCAAGATACTTTGAAAAATAATAAAGAATGGGTCGTAAATAAGTTGGAAAACATAGACACTAATTTTAATGATTATATTAAAAGCGATAGATTCTCATATGATAAAGGGGACGCCTATTGATTATGAGGAGGCATTACTTGATATAAGAAAAGTATTGATGCTTTATGCAAATGCGATTTGCCCTCCCCAAAGCAGACCCTGTTACCTGTTCCGATGGCAAACGGAGAGTTTTAACAGAGGACAAATACCTAAATAGAATATCATTTGTGTTATTTGAAAAAGCAGGTAAGCATACTCATACAGAATTGCTAAACCAAAGTGTTGAAGATTTGGTGAAAAAGAATAGAGAAAGTAAATGAGCTCTCTAACAAGGGTGTACATAATAAAGTGACGGAACAAGAAGCTAATCAATGTGTAATAATAATGTATATAGTGCTTGGTGATTTAATTCGGATTGGAGACGAAGAAGTCTTGCCTTTATCTTGAAATATGTTATTTAGATGATTGATTTATTTGAGAAAATCATTTCTTTAACTTCCGATAATATGCACTTATAAGAATCATAGAAAATATGAAACCAGAAGAAAAGGCACGAGTTATCATCGACAGAATGTTTGAAGAAGCAGGCTGGAAAGTCGTTGATAGAGACAAGTATGTTCCAAATATGACAGCTGTGGCAATTAGGGAAGGATTGATGGTTGGCAATAGGGAAGCTGATTATTTATTGTTTCTCAACGGCAAAGCTGTAGGGGTATTGGAAGCTAAGCGTATTGAGACAGATATAAATTCTGATATTGTGCAAGAACAAGCACGTTTATATACACGTAGTTGTCCTAAGTGGTGCCAAGCATGGTTTCCTAATATACCTTTACCCCTTGCCTATGTTGCTAATAGTAGAGACTTGATGTTTTATGATACTCGAAAAAGTAATTCTGAATTTGAGTATTGTAAGAAAATTCATACTCCTAAAGAGGTTAAAAAAAGTTATTAGGGCTGGAGGATGACTATGTTGGCTTGCCCATGTTAAATCCCAAAGGATTGCGTGCATGTCAGTGTGAAGCCATTACAGAATTAGAAAAATCATATCGTAATGGTGAAAATCGTGCTTTGATGGTTTTAGCAACGGGTGCCGGGAAGACATACACAGCTTGTTTGGCAGCCTATCGCATGTTAGCTTTCACGCCAATGAAGCGCATCTTGTTTTTGGTGGATAGGAATAATTTGGGTAAGCAGGCTGAAACCGAATTTGGTACATTCCGTTTGACAGAGAATGGCGATCCATTCAATACTATTTTTACGGTTAATCGCTTGAAGTCTTCGAGCGTACCAGCGGATAGCAATGTGGTAATATCCACTATACAACGACTTTTCTCATTGTTAAAGGGTGACGAATTTACTGATAGTGACGATGATTATGACGAAATAGAAGATAAGGAAATAATACTCCCAGAGCATCCTAACCTTCCTTCAGATTTCTTTGATATGATAATCATTGATGAGTGCCACCGTTCTATTTATGGTAATTGGCAGAAAGTCCTCAATTATTTCTCAAAAGCAAAGTTGATAGGGTTAACAGCAACACCTGTCCCTGAAACGAAGGCTTTCTTCAATAATAATATCATAGTAAACTATACGTTAGAGAAGTCTATCATTGATGGTGTAAATGTTGATTGCCGTGTTTATCGTATCAAAACACAGGCAACAGAAACTGGAGGTGCCATTCTCGAAGGTGAGAAGGTAAAAAGAGAAACGTGCTATACAGGACAAGTTGAAACGGTAAACAACCAAGAAACAAAAAAATATACTCGTGAGGAACTCAATCGTAGTATTGTTAATCCTGCACAGATAAAATTGATATTAGAAACCTATCGTGATGCAGTATATACAGAAATGTTTACCGACCCGCAGCGTGAAGCTAATATGGATTATCTGCCCAAGACACTGATTTTTCGCGCTTAATGAAAAATCATGCCACTAACATTGTGCAGATAGCTAGAGAGGTGTTTGGACATAATGATAATCGTTTCGTACAGAAAATTACCTATTCAGCAGGTGATAGCAATGAGTTGATACGTCAGTTTCGCAACGATAAAGACTTCCGTATTGCCGTAACTTGCACATTGGTGGCGACAGGTACAGACATTAAGCCTCTTGAAGTGGTGATGTTCATGCGTGATGTGGCATCAGAGCCTTTATACATTCAGATGAAGGGGCGAGGCGTGCGTACTATTGGTGACGAACAACTCCGTAACGTTACTCCTAATGCGTATAGTAAGGATTGTTTCTACTTGGTTGATGCTGTTGGCGTGACAGAACATGAAAAGTCTATTACCACCCCTTCTGACGGTGCAACCACCAAACTAATGTCCCTAAAGGAACTCTTAGAGAAAATAACGCATGGTAACGTAAGTGATGATTATCTGCGTTTATTAGCAAGTCGCTTATCTCGTATCAGTCATAAATGCGAAGAAAAGGACCGTGAGAAGTTTATCAGTCTTGCATATATAAGTATGATGGATATTGCATCCAACATCTTTGATGCGCTCGAACAAGGATTCTTACCAGAGTATATCAATGTGAATGAGCCAAATACAGATCGTAAGGCATTAGTGTGCAATATTGCCAATTATCCCGATGCACGTGAGTTCTTATTGATACTCAATGCAGGTTTTATAGAAACTTTGATGCCAGGCGAGGACACGCTTATATCAAAGGGATTCTCACAAGAAGAAGCCCAAACCACCACTTCGGCTTTTGAAGCCTATTGTGAGGAACATAAAGACGAAATAGAAGCATTGCGCATCATCTACAACAATCAAGGTGAGCCACTCACATACACCATGCTGAAGGACTTGGAAAATAAATTGAAGTTTGCAAGTAGTAAGTTCAATACTTCATTGCTATGGAACTCCTACGCTATCATTAATCCCCAAATGGTAAAAACATAGTTCTACAAAAAGAGGAAAAAGAAGCACTTACAAACATCATTCAGTTAGTACGCTATGCTTTCCATCAGATAGGGCGGCTTGAAAGTTTATATCCATCTGCCAGCCAAAGGTTTAATCTTTGGTGTGGACAAAATCAACGCCCCCTCACAGAAGAACAGATAGGAGTAATGCAACAGGTGTTTAGCCACATTGCATCGAATGGTTATTGTACAATTACAGAGATTAAAGACAATGACAAGACACAGGCGGCACAACTTATCCGTGTCTTTGGTGGAAAAAATATAGCAAACGAAGCTTTGGCTTCATTATCACAATTTATCATTTACAGAAAAATAGCTTAACAAATGGCAACAAATATATCAACAGAGCAAACACTTACCAAAAAAAGGTTTGGAATTTAGCAACGACCTTGGCAGGGGCAGGCGTGGCATTTACCGACTACATCACCCAACTTACCTATCTTCTCTTTCTCAAAATGGATGCGGAGAACGAGGAATTGTTTGAGGAAACATCTTCTATCCCTGAAGGCTATCGTTGGCGTAATCTGATAGAACTTGATGGTTTAGACTTGATAGAGCAATATGAGAAAACACTGAAAATTCTTAGCGAGCAAGACAATCTTATCGGTACCATCTTTACTAAGGCACAAAATGAGATTGACAAGCCTGTTTATCTTAAGAAGGTGATTTCAATGATAAACAAAGAGCAGTGGCTTGTCATGAATGACGACGTGAAAGGTGCCATTTACGAGGGTATCTTGGAAAAGAATGGGCAAGACAAGAAGAGTGGTGCAGGACAATATTTCACGCCTCGCCCTCTTATCCAGGCAATGGTGGATTGTATCAAACCCAAGATTGGTGAAACTGTGTGCGACCCAGCCTGTGGTACAGGTGGATTTCTGTTGGCTGCATACGATTGTATGAAACAACAATCACAAGATAAGGACAAACGTGACTTTTTGAATAACAAGGCATTGCATGGTGTCGACAACACTCCGTTAGTTGTTACCTTGGCTTCAATGAACCTGTATTTACATGGCATTGGTACCGACCGTAGTCCTATTGCGTGCGAAGATAGTTTGGAGAAAGAGCCTGACACCTTGGTAGATGTAATTCTTGCCAATCCTCCTTTTGGAACTCGTCCTGCAGGCTCAGTGGATATCAATCGTCCCGATTTTTATGTAGAAACTAAAAATAATCAGCTTAATTTCTTGCAACATATGATGTTGATGCTGAAAGCATGTGGTCGGGCAGCCGTGGTACTTCCTGATAATGTGCTGTTTGAAGGTGGTGCAGGCGAAACGATCCGCAAGAAGCTATTGAGCGACTTCAACCTGCACACCATCTTGCGTTTGCCCACTGGTATTTTCTATGCGCAAGGCGTTAAAGCCAATGTGTTGTTTTTTGTAAAGGGGCAACCAACAAAGGATATTTGGTTCTATGATTATCGCACAGATGTAAAGCATACATTAGCAACTAATAAGTTACAGCGTCATCATCTTGATGATTTCGTAGCCTGCTATACTGCTAATCCACGTGTCGAAACCTATAACGAAGATACTGCTCGTGATGGTAGATGGCGCAAATATACGGTAGAGGACATTATGGCTCGCGACAAAACAAGTCTTGATATCACTTGGATTAAGGCAGGGTGGCGAAGAAGAACAGTTCACACTTGAAGAACTGATGACCAACATCACCACCCAAGCCAGTAACATCAGTAAGGCAGTAGCTGAATTGCAGAAGTTAATGGATGGAATTAAAGAGTAAACGGAATGGATAGTAATGTGATATTGAGTCAAGAGCAGCAGTTTGATGAGGTAATCAACATCATTTTGCAGCATCAGAGCCGTGCTTCAAGAGCGGTGAACAAAGAAACGCTGCTTATGGCTTGGAATGTGGGCGGTTATGTTTCCAATAAGTTAAAAACAGAAGAATGGGGTAGCAAAGTTGTTACTCAACTTTCTGAATATATCCGTACCAAACAACCAAAGCTGAAAGGGTATAGTAGAAGAAGTATGTATAATATGGTGCAGTTCTACGAAGAGTATTCTTCAGAAAACTTTTTATCTATTGCATCACAATACCTATCTAAAGAATTTGTGCAGCCAAAAACTGCACAAACTAATGATAAGCCTTTGATACAAGATTATCCTGGGATTGACACCTTCCCTATGCAAGTTGTCCAACCACGAATTGGACAATTTCCCAAACTCCTCACACTAACTACTTTAACGAATCATATAGAGATATTGTGTCGTTGTAAAAGCAGTGAAGAACGGCTATTCTATATTCTGTATGCTCACAAAGAACATTTGGTAAAAAGAGAGCTTCAGCGTAGCATCACCAACCAGACCTACACAACATTGTTAGGCGATAAAAAGAATATGTCGAAAGGCTTATTACAGAATTATCCTAATGCTCCTGTTGTATTTAAGGACACTTTATTTGTTGATTTCCTCGGGTTGCCTCAAAAAAACATAGTGAAGCAAAGCTCAAGAAAGGATTGATAGAACACATGAAGCAGTTTATCCTTGAGCTGGGTAAAGATTTTATATTTATGGATCAAGAGTATAACCTCAATGTAGGTGCATCAACTTTCAAAGCCGACTTATTGTTCTTCCATCGTGGCTTGCAAGCACTTGTTGCGGTAGAACTGAAAAAGACAAAGTTTCATCCTCGTGATCTCGGACAGTTGGAATTTTATCTCGAAGCCCTTGATCGTGATGTAAAGCGAAGCAACGAAAACCCTTCTATTGGTATTCTATTATGTCCTGATGTTGATAAAATGGTGGTAGAATACGCTATGAGTCGCAGTATGAGCCCAACTTTGATAACAGAATACAAACGTATTCTTATTCCGCAAGAGCGTATGCAAGAACAACTCAATGAATATTGCAACCTTTTTTTGGAAGAGCAAAACAATACAAATGATTAATTTGGTAGATAATGGACACAAAGAAGTTAAGACAAAAGATATTAGACCTTGCCATACACGGCAAACTCGTACCTCAAGACCCAAACGATGAGCCTGCATCTGTTCTGCTTGAGCGCATCCGTGCAGAAAAAAAGAACGCTTGATAAAAGAAGAGAAGATTAAGCGTAGTCGAAAAATCTGCCAAAACTTCCGATACGCCCCATTATGAGCAGGATATGCCGTTTGAGGTACCCGAGGGGTGGGAATGGGTAACGATAGGCAAACTCTGTTCGTTTCTTTCTCGGGGAAAAATCTCCGAAGTATTCAGAGGAAAGGAAATACCCTGTATTTGCCCAGAAATGTAATTTGTATGACGGAGATATTTCGCTGGAGCAAGCTCGCTTCTTAGATCCAGAAACGATTAGTAAATGGAGTGATGAATACAAATTAATAGATGGTGACATCCTTGTAAATTCAACAGGGACAGGAACCGTGGGAAGAACAAGATTATTTCATAGTGATATTCTTGGTGATTATCCTTTTGTTGTTCCCGATTCTCATGTATCAGTTGTCCGAACATTAGAAGAAATAGAATCTAAATTCGTGCTGGCTTTTCTTTCTTCAGATTATGGACAAACATATATCGAAGATAATCTTGCAGGCTCTACAAATCAAAAAAAGAATTATACATTGGTATATTAGAAAATATGCAGTTCCCTTTACCACCGCATGAGGAACAACTTCGCATAGTTACAGCTGTAGATAAATGGTTTGCTCTCATTGATACGATTGATCAAGGAAAGGTGGACTTGCAAACAGCCATCAAGCAGACAAAGAGCAAAATCCTTGACCTTGCCATTCACGGCAAGCTCGTACCCCAAGACCCCAATGATGAGCCTGGATCAGAACTGCTCAAGCGCATCAATCCCAAGGCTGAAATCACTTGTGATAACGAGCATTATGCGCAGTTGCCAAAAAGGATGGAGTATTTATGAGCTTATGGACGTAGCAAAAAATAGTAACAGGTTCAACTCCCAGCAAGTCTAACCTTTCTTATTATGGAGGAAATTTTCCTCTTTATAAACCTTCAGATTTAGATGCTGGTAGACATACAAATACGGCATCGGAATACCCTAACAACTAAAGGTCGAGACGTCTCCAGGATTATACCGCCGAACTCTATTGCAATATGCTGTATAGGGAGTATCGGAAAAAGTCGGCTATATCGAGCAAGAAGGCACTACAAACCAGCAAATAAACACAGCAATTCCCTCATTAGCTATTTTTCCCAGACTATTTATATCATTTGTGTACATCAACTTATTTCCAAAATAGTTTGATGGAAAAGTCATCTGCTGTAACTATTTCTATAGTAAATAAATCAAAGATGGAACACATCAAAATACCTTTGCCTCCCAAAGAGGAACAAAAACGAATCGTTGTAGCAATAGACAACTTTTTTTAATGTCTTAGATGCAGTCAAGGAGAACTTATAGATTCTCCTTGACTGCATCAAGTAAGTTGAATATCGATTTAATCGCTTCTACTATTTTTATCTGCTCATTATATGGTGGCAAAGGGACGGAAATAGCCTTGAATAACTTTTTATTCAAGTGAGGTATTGCAGACCCCACTTTATTCTCTCTTAATGCCTTTCGATGTAGGTTTATTACATTGAGAATATATTTCTCATCGATACTTTGGTCTATATCTAACAGCTTAAATGTACTTCCTTGATAGCCATCTATCGGGGTTTTAAATACTTCGCCAGAGTTCTCACCATCTACTAAAATCATATAGGAATTAGCTGTTACAAACTTACCGCTATCAATGACTTTTCCTGCTGAAGTCCCTCTTAAATACTTTACATCCAAATTTATCAAAGGAGTACTATCCAGCTTTTATTCCATCCTTTAGTTTACAAACATCTTGCATTGATATTACACTCCATCCTTTTGGCAACTGCGCATAATGCTCGGTATGCTTTTATTATATTGTTACTTTATTCATTATAAATCAATGTAATATGGTAACAACATTTCAGAAACATCTAGCCAAGACCAACTTGGCGCCAAACACCATCGCATCGTATGTATGGACAGTGAACTACTTCTTTGAACATTACAAGGAAGTGAACAAAAAGAATCTTTTTAGCATACAAAGGATTCCTTGTAGAGAATTTTAAGCCGCAAACAGTCAATCTACGCTTGCAGGCTATTAACAAGTTCTTGGAGTACTCAAAGCAAGACAAACTAAAAGTGAAGTTTGTTAAGGTACAGCAAAAGAACTTCTTGGAAAATGTGATAAGTGATGCCGACTACAAGTTCTTGAAGACCAGGCTAAAGGCTGATGGCTTTGATGAGTGGTACTTCACAATATGGTTTATGGCAGCAACGGGCGCACGTGTCAGTGAATTGTTGCAAATTAAAGCAGAGCATGTACAAGTAGGGTATCTCGATCTTTATAGTAAAGGTGGCAAGATAAGGCGTTTGTATATTCCTAAGAATTTACGGACAGAAGCGAATAAGTGGATTAAAGAGAGGGGATTAAGTTCGGGGTATATATTCCTCAATCGCTTTGGCAATCGAATTACAACACGTGGTATTGCCCAACAGCTCAAACATTTTGCTGAAAAGTATGGCATCAATCGTGATGTGGTTTATCCACATTCTTTCCGACACCGCTTTGCAAAGAATTTTCTTGACCGTTTCAATGACCTTGCGCTATTAGCCGACCTTATGGGGCATGAAAGCATAGAGACCACTCGCATCTATCTACGCAGGACAACGAATGAGCAACAGAAGATAGTGGATAAAGTTGTAAACTGGTAATTGTTTTGCAAGCGTAGCCCAATAAGGCTATGCTTGCAAGGATTGCTCTATAGTATCAAGAGCTGCAAATAATTCTTCTATCTTGTTTACTATTCGTTTCTGCTCTTCAAGAGGGGAAGAAGCAAGTTGATATTTTCGAATTGATTTTTGGTTATATGAACCATACCCGACCCGTGGCTATTCCTGTAAAAATTCTATAACCATAGCTTTAAAAAGCATAATATAGGAACTTCTTATTTACAAAAAGAATATGGCTCAACTTTAAAAAATATGCTGATTGAGCCAAGCATTCCCTCCTTCCCAAATATAAGTGCCCAAAGAAGCTGCCCATGCGAATAACAAATCACTATTTTTTTACTAAAAAAATCTTGCCTCATATGTTTTAGTTGTGCGGTTGTAATGACTTGTATTGTCATTGAGGTTTTGAATACGTATAATAGGTAATCCCTCCTGCATCCATTGTTCGGGTTTAAAAGGCTCTGCCATTTGTATATGTGGCTGCCATACCTATTTTTAATTCAATCCATCCCTTAGGCAACTCCGGATAATGCTCGTTATCACAAGTGATTTGTGCCTTGGGATTGATACGTTTGAGCAGTTCCGATGCAGGCTCATCGTTTGGGGTCTTAGGGGACAAGTTTGCCATGGATGGCAAGGTCGAGGATTTTGCTTTTAGCTTGCTTGATAGTTGTCTGTAGTTCTTCCTTGCCTTGCTCTATCGTATCAATCAAAGAGAACCAATGTTCTATCTCTTCAACTATTCGCTGTTGTTCACAAAGAGGGGGAAGAGGAATCATTCCTTTATGTGCATCATTTGTACTTAATCTCGGCATTTTTACCCCATAACCACATTGTTGTGTATAATCAAGGAAATATGTGGTTCGCAGCACATGGCACAAATAGTAGGTTGAAATATTGCAATATGAATTGAATGGAATAATTTCTGTTGTGCAATATCCTGCTTGAGGAGCAACTAATACTTTATTTAAATATGTGCGCAATTTGGAATATAAGACATCTCCTTTATTGAATTTATGGCGTACGCCTTTGATGTTTCTTTCTGCTTTTTGATAGTATTTGGATAATGGAAGCTGTATCTTTTCTAAATCTTCAAGTTCTAATACCCATTCATCATCAGCAATATCTGTGACAGAAATATTATTACAGTCGCCATAATTGCTGATTTCTTCAAGCGTACACCACACCCACCCCTTAGGTATCTCAAACGGCACACTCTCATAATGGGGCGTATCGGAAGAATTAGCCATTATATTTCTCCACTGATATGCAATAAGTAAAGAAGGGAGAATTTACTACTTAAGAGTATCTGAAAAAGTTACTGATAACCAATCAAAGGTATCTGATAGGGTGACTGATAAGCAATCCAAGGTAACTGATAAACGAAAGGTTATAGTGGTGAAAGTGGGTAGCCAAGGCATTAGGAAATAGGGAAATGGTGATAAATTAACATTAAATCGTATTTCCATCTTACAATTAATAGCAGAAAATCATTATATTACCAAGATGGAACTTGCTGCTGTAGGAATTAGTTTCACCTCCATCATGCGTAACATCGACTATATGCGTAATAAGTACCTTCGCCGTGTCGGTCCCAATAAAGGCGGCTTTTTGGTAAATCATAGACTAATGTGCAGCGCACAAGTCCAACCAAACGAAAACTTAGGTTGGGCTTTTGGGGGTCATAATGGGTCAGTCGTAAAATCTTGTTGCAACCCGCTTCTCTTGCACATCATTTCATAGGTATTTATTTATTGCTGTAGTCGCTTAGGGAAGGCCACCATCCAAGCAATCTACGCAACAATGCTACATCATAAGTTTGAGTTCTGACGTATAGTGTTAAATGGATTGCAAATATTTTACAAACGCCAATTGTTTTAACATTCATTCTAGCGAAAAATCACTGCATAAAAAAACATCGTTTTAGGCCATAAAAATCAGTCGTTCACAAATTATTTTTTTCAGCATTTTGAGACCCAATAGCTGCATTTTGCATCATTTAGCTTCTCTAATTACTCACCAGTCCTCCATTATCCACCGCGCAAAAAAACCAACTTTTAGTAGTCAAAACGTCATCTTTTTTTAGACTCTTTTTACCCTTAAAAGTCGAACTTTTTATATCAAAAGCAAAAGATAAAACCACCGCACAACGTGAAAAATTTATGCATTTCGCGGTGCGTTTTGCACCATCTTACCCTGCGTTTAGCACCATTTTACCTTGCGTTTTGCTGCATTTAGCCTTGCGTTTTGCAGCATTTAGCCTTTGCGTTTTGCAGCATTTAGCCTTGCGTTTTGCTGCAAAAACGCCCACTAACACTATCAGCTGCGTATTTATTCATTATATAATCAATTTCTATGCAATTACTTTACATTCCCTTTCTAGTGTAAATAAACCTTCGCGAGAATTGAATATTTGCGCCCAAGTGAGCTGCTGATGAATTTAAGGGTGTTTTTTTGTGTTAAATATTTATCAAAAAAATATTTACATTTTACACGCGTAAAAAAAGACTATCCTATTTAGTTTCCATCAGCTAAAAAAATATAATCGTGTAATAATCCTTACAGCTTGTATTCTACCCTGCCCATCGGTGGCTAGAGTTTATGCAGAATTTGAGGTCAGCCGTAAAACCCAGTTTAAGGGAGTTACAGATATTCCGTTCTTCCTTTATAGGCTTATGTAATCATGTGCACGAGAAGCGGATTGCTACTGGGTTTTACGACTGACCCGTCATAATTGTATAGCTAACTCAATTTGGTATTTCGTAAAACAAACATTATTTTTCGGGCATCAGGTTAGAATAGTGCCCCAAAGTAGATACCTTAGTTTGCTTCTAAAAGCAAAAATCCCTCGCAAATCAGAGATTTACAAGGGATTTATGGTACCCAGACCCGGGGTCGAACCGGGATGGATTGCTCCACTGGTGTTTGAGACCAGCGCGTCTACCGATTCCGCCATCTGGGCTTAGCGAGTGCAAAGGTACATATATTTTTTGAACAAGCAAAGGAAATGGCAAAAAACTTGCGAGAAAGTGTGAGGGTTTGTGTTTTTTTGTGGCCGTTTTAAGACGGCGGTGTGGTGTTGAAGTGTTATGATTAGTGTGTTGTGCCTATCGTGTCGTAAGTTCTGTTTAAGGATGGAGAAGGAGTGATATATGCGAGAAGTGTGTCGTTATTAGCTGTTGTTGTTGGGGTTTAGTGCTGGTGCTTGGTGCGTGTTGGCCGATATTAATCTTGGTTTTGCACGTTTTAGTATTCTCTTTGCGAGTGTTTGGATTTTAAAACATGCCATCCCGAACATCTTTTCTCTCTATTATCAGTATCTCCTCACGTTTTCGCGTGAAAAGTTGCCGCCATTCGTGGTATCTTGTCTCTCCATTCTCTTTATTTATTTTTTTGGTTTTATTTACTTCCCACTTGATATTAAATTACGATGCTTAGCCATTCTATCGTTTGATTGAAGTCTTTCTCATCCCTTTTATTTAATGAACGATAGGATTTTCTTCAATAGCTCTATCGTTTAGCGCATGTCTTTCGTCGCGCAAAACGATGTCAGTGGCTGTGTTGTCTTCTAAATACAAGCGATGCATGCTTAGAAAGGATGAGACTAAGCATGCTTCGTTAGATTTTATCCGCGTAGGGATATAACCCTATCTAGTGTGGAACTCTTTGCTTTTTATAGCTGGAAGTGGCAATTACACAAAGCCATCGCCTTTTTTTAGGCGTACTTCGTTGACGTATTTTCTAACTTTAGCCGACGAGTCTTCTTTTTTGCAGATAAGCAAGACATTGTCTTTTTCTACCACGATAAATCCGTCGAGCCCATTTATTACGCCCAGTTTGCCTTTGGCAAGCTTGATAATATTGTTGCTACTATCTTCAAGAATAACGTCGCTATCTATCACCACATTGTCTTTTTCGCCTTTTCTCATGGTTTCGTACATGCCGTGCCATGTGCCCAAGTCGGCCCAACCGAAGTGGCATTGCATTACATACACATCGTTGGTCGACTCCAATATGCCGTGTTCGATAGACAAGTTGGGGTAGAGTGGGAAGTTTTTGCGGATGAAAGCTGCTTCTTTGTGTATGTCGAATTGCGGATTTTCGGCGTCGTATTGTCTAAGAACAGGAGGCAGAAGTTCGCTGAAACGTTTGAAGGCGAACCGTGCGTTAAGGAGAAACAGGCCCGTGTTCCAGTAAAATTCGCCACTTTTCATAAACATTTGTGCAAATTCGCGGTCGGGTTTTTTTCTGTGAACGACTGCACGGCGAAAACATCGTTTTCCACCTCTTTGCCCATTTGTATGTAGCCATATCCGGGCTCGGGTCTTGTGGGTTTCACGCCAAGTGTGAGCATTCCGTCGGTTCTCGACACGAATTCCAAGCCTCTAATGATATCTCTTTGAAACGCGTCTTCTTTTTGAATAGCTTGGTCGGATGGTGTTACAACGATATTTGCGTCTGCACAAAGTCTAAGGATACGGTGCGAAGCCCACGCCACACTTGAGCTGTGTTGCGGTATATTGGTTCCACCAATATGTTTTCGCTGGGCAATTCGGGCAGTTGGTTGCGCACGATGTCGGCATAAGACTCGTTTGTGCTAACAAAAAATATGCGATGTATCTATCAGTTGTGCAAATCTATCAAAGGTTTGTTGCAGTTGACTTCGTCCCACTCCAAAGAAGTCGACGAATTGTTTAGGGAATGACATTCGACTATAAGGCCAAAGACGAAGCCCTCGACCGCCTGCCAATATCAGGCAATAGTTGTTGTTGGTGTTCATTTTTATCAGATGTGTAGTTTATGCAGACGAAAGTATAAAAAAACTTCAAGTCTGCCAAACAAACAGGGTTATTTCTTCTCAAATAATAAGAAATGGGGTAGAAAAGGGTTAGTAGGTAACAATATTTGCCATCATCCTGTCCCACCCTCTCTGTTTGGAGAAGGGTGGGGGATGGGGTTATGTAGTGTGTTAATGTTTTGTTACCAAGTTTTTGTTTAGCCCACTTGGCTGCCGGGTTTCACTTCTTTCAGCAGCGACAGCACGCTAAGGTTGCCATCAAAGTTCTCTGCCGATAGAATCATGCCTTGGCTTTCGATGCCCATCAATTGTCTGGGGGCAAGGTTGGCGATAAACACCACGTCTTTTTCCCACCAGTTCTTCGGGTTCGTAGAACTTAGCGATACCACTAACGATGGTTCTTGGTTTTCCGCTACCGACGTCGATAGTGAATTTAAGCAGTTTATTAGCCTTCTTAACTTTCTCGCAAGCTAGGATGTGTCCCACGCGTAGGTCAAGCTTTTCAAAGTCGGCAAAGTCTATAACGGGTTTAATCTCTTTAGCTTTATAGGCTTCTGCTTCGTTAGCTTTTTTTGTATCGGCCAGTTTTTTTCAACTGATATTCGATGGCTTCGTCTTCAATTTTCTCGAACAGCAGTTCGGGTTCGCCCAGCTGATGGCCAGGTTTTAAAATTTCGGTGTTGCCCAATTCGTTCCAGTTTACTTGTGGCATGTTCAGCATATTGCGCAGTTTGGCACTGCTAAAGGGCAAGAAAGGTTCGAAGGCGATGGCCAGGTTGGCCACCAGTTGCAGCGAGATGTAGAGAATAGTTTCCACCCTTTTAGGGTTGGTTTTCCACACTTTCCAGGGTTCGCATTCGGCGATATATTTGTTACCGATGCGAGCCAGCATCATGGCTTCTTTCTGTGCGTCGCGGAATTTATAAGTGTCGAGCAAGCTTTCCACCTTCTCTTTCACATCTTTAAGTTCATCTAGTGCCAGCTTATCCACGTCGTTTAGTTCGCCGCAAGTTGGTACTTTCCCGTCGAAATATTTCTTTGTCAGCTGCAGTGCTCTGTTAACAAAGTTGCCATACACGGCTACCAGTTCGTTATTATTGCGCTCTTGGAAGTCTTTCCACGTAAAGTTGTTGTCTTTTGTTTCGGGTGCGTTGGCCGTTAGCACATATCTCAGCACGTCTTGCTTACCTGGGAAATCCACAAGGTATTCGTGTAGCCACACCGCCCAGTTTTTTTCGAGGTCGATATTTTGTCGTCTTCCAGGTTCAGAAATTCGTTAGAAGGCACGTTTTCGGGCATCACATAGCCGCCGTGCGCTTTAAGCATCACGGGGAAAAACGATGCAATGGAACACGATATTATCTTTTCCGATGAAGTGCACCAAGCGTGTTTCTGGGTCTTTCCACCACTTTTTCCCACGTGTTGGGCAGCAGTTCTTTGGTGTTTGAAATGTATCCAATAGGGTGCATCAAACCACACATAAAGCACTTTTCCTCTGCTCCTTTCACGGGCACAGGTATACCCCAATCCAAGTCGCGCGTCATTGCTCTTGGTTGCAAGTCTAGGTCAAGCCAACTCTTGCATTGTCCGTATACATTGGGTCTCCATTCTTTATGTCCTTCCAAAAATCCACTCTTTCAGCCAGTCTTGGTATTTGTCTAGTGGTAGGTACCAGTTTTTTGTTTTCTTCATCACAGGTTGCGACCCACTGATGGTTGAGCGTGGGTGTAGCAGTTCGGTAGGCGACAGGTCGCGTCCGCACTTTTCGCATTGGTCACCGTAAGCTCCTTCGTTGTGGCAGTGAGGGCATTCGCCAGTGATATATCTATCGGCCAGAAACTGGTGTGCTTCTTCGTCGTAGTATTGTTCGGTTTCTTTTTCCAGCAGTTTTCCATCATCGTAAAGCTTTTTAAAGAAGTTGCTGGCCATATCATGGTGTGTGGGCGAAGTCGTTCTGCTATAGATGTCGAACGAAATGCCGAAGTCTTCGAAGCTTTTTTTAATCATGGAGTGGAACCTGTCCACCACGTCTTGCGGTGTAACGCCCTCTTTTCTTGCTCTGATGGTGATGGGTACGCCATGTTCGTCGCTACCTCCGATAAACACCACGTCTTCTTTTTTTCAGTCGTAGATATCTTGCGAAGATGTCGGCAGGCACATACACGCCAGCCAAGTGTCCGATGTGTACGCCACCGTTAGCGTAGGGCAGGGCAGCCGTAACGGTGGTTCGTTTGTATTGTTTTTTTGTTCCATTGTGCTGTATATAATAATGTGTATTTGCTTATTGTCTTTTGTTTTGGCATGTAGCATTATTGTTCAATGCCGTTGCAAAAGTACAAAAAAAATGCGTCATGTGCTTGTTTCGTATGCCGAAACTTGGGTTTATTATGCCAATAGGTATTTGTTAAGTTTATACGATGATTGTTTTGTATTTTGTTGGTTGTTGGTGAAAGTTGGTTGATGTGCATCAATTGTGTGTTAGTTTTGTTTACAATTGTTAGGTTAAACAAGATATATAAGTATGAAGTGGGGTAAAAAAGAGGGCAGTTTTGCGGTTAAATCGTAATTATTTTGTAACTTTGCAAGAGAGTAAAAAGGTACAACGTTAATATTTATTTAAATTAATCTTTGAAATTATGAGGATAATTAAGCAGATGTATATACGCCCAAAAGTAAGCTGCGTCAATATGGATGTTTTAGGAATGCTTTGCGGTAGCACCACGGTAACAAGCATAAGCAAAGAATCAGATAACTCTGCTGGAGCAGATACTGGTTACGGCCCATCGATTGAACACGATGCTGGTGGCGAAGATAACGACTTGTAAAGTATAAACGCTATAAGCAATTTACTAATAAGTCTTCTAAAAATATAGTTATAAGAGAGCGTTTATACATATACAAAAAAAGTCAAGTTGCCCAATCTGTAGTATTCAGTTGGTATAATCACTAACAACAAAAAAACGTGGCAATTTTCTATTTGTTATAGATAATATTTTTGCCCAACTCAAAAACTCTTTTCAAGGCAATGCGAATAAGTTTCGCTCCATGCCTTTTAAGTTATTGCCGAATAGTTCGGTTTAATTATGGCCAGTAGGCTAATAAAGTCGCGCCAACAACAGTATAACAGTTGTTGGCGCGATGTTTTTTATGTGCGTGTTGTTGTTTGTACCGGTTTTAGTAGTAGCCGAGTTGAAACGCAAAACATGCGTGGAGAGAAAGATTTGCGCGTTGTTGTATTGGGGTTTGTTTTACTTTTTGCGTTCAAGGTAAAGGTTAGCTTTCTGTTTGTTGTTTGGTTTTTGGGCTTATGGTTTGCTGTTATTGTGGTATTAATATTTTTCGATAGAAGTTTGCATGTTGTTTTTTTATTGTGATGCTAGCGTTGTTTGATGATTTTTGCATTGCGCTCTTTTGAGCTTACCTATTTGTTAAGCTAAAAGTTTCTTTGTGGGATAAATAATAAGGGAGAGATTGTTTAGCAATCTCCCTTATGTTAGGTGTTATTGAAAGCGGATGAAAGCGCGAGTAGCTCCAGAATTTGTGTTTTTTTGGTAGCAACTTCTTTCTTCAATTGATCAGGACGAAGTACAATCGTGTGCGCTAAACCATGACAGTCAGCTGTCCAGAAGAAGCCACTTAGTGGGTCGCCTCCTGCTTGTTCAAATAGTATTCGTACTAAGTTGTAGTTTAGAGGGTTCGTGTACTTTAAGTCCTTCTTATCTTTAGAGTTAATTAACGACTCAACCCCAAAAAGTGTTAAGTGCCAATTCCCTATTCGCCTAAGCCTCCTAAAAACCATTTCTCATTTTGAATTTTTTTCCTGTTAGCTTTGTTCCGGGGTTGTATGTAGCCGCGTACTTGAATGTTGGGAAATACTCGCTCTCACCCTTTATTATACTGGTATTACTGGTGAAGAGTGGATTATAGGTATTGTCCCATCCGTTATACTGTTTAATGGCTGTATTAACTTGATTTGCAGAAACCTTGTTTTTTTGTTATCGTATCTAGTGCTCCATTTGCTGCCTCCACTAGCATCTTTCAACGCTATTGCATACGTATAAGGATGTCCTGCTGGTTTTCCCACAACCAATGCGATAGGTGTGCGTGTACCTTTTTTTACCCATAGTGCCAGTGGTTCCGTCGCTAAACAGGTAGGTGGCAGTGTAATAAACGGTTACGGCTACGATATAGCTTTTGTCCTTCTTTCAGGTTACCATCTATCTTATTGGTGATAGTCAGTGTTTTGTCTTTAATGGCTTTGTTGTAAATAGTACCAGAAGAATGAGTGCTAAACTTAAATTTCATGTTAGTTACATCTGTGCCAGGCAACATGTATTGTGCCGTTTGGCTTTGATGTACGATTTTACGGGTGTACCTTCTGTTTGGTTACCCGTGAAGTTGCCAAAGGCAAGCTCGCCTGCAGCGGTGTTGTTTTCTACCGTTTTGGCGCCAGTGGTGGGGTCGATGGTGCAAGTGGTGGGGATGGCGTTTGCTCCAAAGGTGAAACTTCCAGTCATAGCGCCATTAAATGCAGCCCCAGAGAAAGCCTTAATCTTGAAAAATACTTGTGCAAAGAATGGTTTAAGCACAAATTGAACTTTCGATTTGCCCTTAGCTTCATTGATTGTAGATGTGCCAGAGAAGTAAAGCGCCTTTTTGTTTGTCGCTGCCATTTCTTGCAACAATCTTGCCATTCTCAAGTGTAAGGTGTTCGCTAAATACATAGAATGTGTATTCGCCTTTTGCCAAAAAAATTGTTCGGCCTTAGTTCCTTCTGTAGCTTGGTAGCTCGAGCCATTGTAATTAAGCACCCATTTGGCTTTTTTTGTTCGCCGTTTTGATAAGCCAGTACGGTGTACTTACCAGCAGGAGCTTTGATGATAGCGCGAGTAGTAGCTTTTTGTTTGGGGTGTTTCAACCACCTCCACCAGTGCTTCCAGTCCATTGCCTAGGTCTTCTGCACCCGATGCAATTACGTTACCCTGGTTGTTGGTATTAGCTGCACGCGTTGCATTTTCTGATGTGGGATTGCCAGCAATGTAGTTGGCGTGTTCGCTTGAGGTAACAAAATCGAATGTAACGTTTCCTCCATCACCAGTGTTACTTACTGTCTCGTTGTCTTCAGTTGCGGGAATAGTGTTGTTGGCGCATCCTGAGAATAGTGCCACTGTCAGCATAAAAAGAAGCGACAGCGCTCCAAATGATGTCTTTTTTGTGTTCATTTTCTTGATTTTTTTGGGCAACTTGTTCACGCAAGAATACGCCCTTTACTTTTAACTCGTTTTATTTTGTGTGCAAAGTTACGATATTTTTTGTGAAAAATGCTGTAATTTGATAATAAATATAATGTTATTGATGTAGAATAAGTAGGTTTCTCGTGAAAAAAACCTTCCAAAATGTAAGATAAAAAAAGATATAGTATTTTTCTTTAGTTTGCTATGTAAAAACATATCCTGTCTTGCGGGGTGTAATAAAAAGAGGTGTTGTTTAGGTTGTTTTATATTTCCAAATTATTTGTCGTTTCAGGTGAATTTTATGTTAGATTGTTGGTTGAAGTATGCAGTTGCTGTATTTTTTTCTACACCTTATAATATAAAAGCCACATATAGAGTTAGGTGTTTTAGGGCGTAAAATGTACGCGATATCTTTTCTCAAGTTTGATATTTAAAATTATTAAATTCTCGCGTCAGTGGCATTAACCTAAATCTCGGTCATTAGCGCCTTAACAGATTTTGTTTTATTGTCGAGCAGGGTGGCTGTCTTTGTAGTGCAGGTGTAGCGGGCTATGTCAAGTTGCAAAGACAAACAAGACACCGACAAGAAAAATACAAGATGTTAGGAAACAACACAAAAAACATAAGTTCTAGAAACATTGTTGTCTAATAATCGATTGGGGCTTAAGTTGCTCGTTATTTCGGGTTGCGTTGTTTTTTGCCTGTTGTTTAACAAGTTCTGCCCAAATATTTTGGGTGTTCGGTGCTATTGTCTTAATTTTGTAACACTGCAAAAGGTTCGCCCCTCGCCAGTAAAAAACAAACCCCAATATACACCTAAACCCAAACCCTTGCAACATGGATAACAAGATACCCCTAAGAGTGGAACGACATCCTGCTTAAGGATGTAACCTTCATCGACTTGATGAAGCACCGCATTTACAACGTGCTTATTGTGGCCAATCCCTACGATGCCTTTATGCTCGAAGACGATGGCCGCATTGATGAAAAAGATTTATAACGAATATGTGGAACTGGGGTTGCGCTATCCGCCCACCTTTCGCCAGGTTAGCACCATCGAAGAGGCCGAAGAGGTGATGCAGAGCGTTAGTGTCGACCTTGTTATCTGTATGCCAGGCAATGCCGATAACGATGCCTTTACGGTGGCTCATGCCGTGAAAGAGCGCTTCCCGCTAGTGCCTTGTGTGGTGCTCACACCCTTTTCGCACGGCATTACGCACCGTATGCAAAACGAAGACCTGAGCATCTTCGATTATGTTTTTTTGCTGGTTGGGCAACACCAACCTTATTCTCTCTATCATCAAACTAATCGAAGACAAGATGAATGTTGACCATGATATCGAAGAGGCGGGCGTGCAAACCATTCTTCTTGTTGAAGATAGCATCCGTTTTTATTCGTCTATCCTGCCCAATCTTTACAGTTATATCTTGATTCAGAGCAAACGTATATCCACCGAAGCACTCAACCGTCATGCCGCTGCATTGCGAATGAGGGGCCGACCCTAAGGTGGTGCTCGCCCGAACCTACGAAGAGGCTTTTGGCTTATTACGAAAAAAATACCCTAATAATATATTGGGTGTTATCAGTGATGTGCGATTTCCCAAAGATGGTGTTAAAGACCCCGAGGCCGGGCTTAAGCTGCTGCGCGAGATAAGAAAACGCGACGAGTACGTGCCGCTGATAATGGAAAGCTCTGAGTCGCACAATCGAGAGAAAGCCGAAAAAGAAGGCTTTCGCTTTGTTGATAAGAACTCTAAGAAGATGAGTCTCGACCTTCGTCACCTCATGGAAGAGCACATGGGCTTTGGCGATTTTATTTTTCGCGACCCCAAAACACGGCAAGAGGTGGCCCGTATTAGTTCGCTTAAAGAGCTACAAGATAATATTTTCAATATTCCCTACGATTCGATGCTGTTTCACATCAGTCGAAATCACGTTAGTCGTTGGCTTTCTGCTCGTGGCATCTTCCCCGTTTCGGCTTTCCTTAAGGGTGTTACGTGGCACAAATTAAAGGGATGTTGATGCTCACCGACAAATTATTTTTCGAAGCCATTGTGCGCTATCGCAACATGAAAAAAACTTGGGCGTTGTGGCCGTGTTCGACCGTATGAAGTTCGACCGTTATGCTCACTTTGCGCGCATTGGCGATGGTTCGCTGGGTGGAAAAGGGCGCGGACTGGCTTTTCTCGACAATGTTATCAAGCGCCATCCCGAATTTAATAGCTTTGCTGGCGTAAAGGTTCATATCCCCAAAACTGTAGTGCTTTGCACCGACTTCTTCGACCAGTTTATGGAGCAAAACAACCTTTATCAGGTGGCTTTAAGCGATGCCAGCGATGCCGAAATACTTCAGCACTTCCTTGCAGCGCAATTGCCCGACAGTTTGAAAGCCGACTTTACCACTTTTTTTCCAGGCCACACGTTGCCCCATTGCCGTTCGTTCTAGTTCGTTGCTCGAGGATGCCCACTATCAACCCTTTGCTGGAATATACAGCACCTACATGATTCCCTATATAGACGATGGCGAAACCATGTTGCAAATGCTCGAAGCGGCCATCAAAGGTGTGTATGCCTCGGTGTTTTATAAAGACTCTAAGGCCCTATATGTCGGCCACGAGTAATGTTATCGACCAAGAGAAAATGGCCGTTATCTTGCAAGCTGTGGTGGGCAACGACCATGGCGGGCACTATTATCCCAATGTGAGCGGTGTGCTTCGCTCAATAAATTATTATCCCGTGGGCAACGAAAAGGCTGAAGAGGGCATTGCCAATTTGGCCTTAGGCTTAGGCAAATATATTGTTGATGGTGGACAAACTCTTCGCGTTAGTCCGTATCACCCCAACCAAGTGCTTCAAACCAGCGAACTAAAAACGGCCTTGCGCGACACTCAAACCCAGTTTTATGCCCTCGACACCGCCCATCCTGCCACCGACTTTTGCCGTCGACGATGGGTTTAATATTCTGAAATTGGGATTGAAAGAGGCCGAGCAAGACAATGCTTTGCACTATATTGCTGCCACCTACGATGCCAACGATGGCATTATTCGCGAAGCTATTTATCCCGAAGGGCGCAAGGTTATCACCTTTGGGGGCGTGCTCCAACACGATGCTTTCCCGCTTCCGCAAATCATGCAGATGGCCATGCGCTATGGCGAAGAGGCCATGAAGCGACCCGTGGAGATAGAATTTGCGTGCAACATCAATGCCGACCGCACTGGCGAATTTAATCTCTGCAAATTCGCCCCATCGTAGACTCGAAGCAAATGCTCGACGAGGATGTGGCTGCCATTGCCGATGAACAATGTTTGTTGCGTTCGCACAACTCGTTGGGCCATGGCGTTAGCGACGATGTCACTGATGTGGTGTATGTAAAATACGATGATCATTTCTCGGCTGCCCATAATTATAGTGTGGCACAAGAGGTAGAAAGCATCAATAACAAGTTTCTTGGCACCGACCGCAATTACATTCTTATCGGTCCTGGGCGCTGGGGTTCGAGCGATTTCTGGTTGGGTGTGCCCGTTAAGTGGCCACATATCAGTGCTGCGCGCATCATTGTAGAGGTGGCATTGAAGAATTATCGCGTAGACCCCAGTCAGGGAACGCACTTTTTCAAAACCCAACAAGCTTTTGGAGTGGGTTATTTCACCATCGACACCAATGTGCCTGATGGCCTGCTTCGCAAAAGAGGTGCTAGATGCCTTGCCCGCAGTAGAAGAAACCGAACATGTGCGCCACGTGCGTTTTCCCCGTGCGCTGCGCATCTTGATGGATGGTATGAAGGGCGAAGGTGTTGTGCTTATGAATTAGTGGCAAATCACCACCTGGGTATCGTTAGGGCGTTGCAGAGCGTGCAACGCCATGACGCTTGCTCGTGGCTTTTGTTTTCACAATTCAAAAAAATAATCTTACCTTTGCATTGTTTCAAAGATAAAGGCGAGTTCTAAAAAACGGTTCTTGTAGCTGTTTTGCTTTCGTTAAAGTGGGCGAAAGGGGCGCATTGCTCTTGCGCAGGGCACAAAAACCAACGCCCATACGTGGCGCAATGTTTTTTGGGGAAACCGCCAAAGCCAACACAGAAGTTGGCGTCCAGTAGCGAACAATTCACATCAACGTTAAACGTAAACTCCTATTTTAAAGGGTTTTTAATGGCTAAACAGTTTTTTTGTAATCTTCGGTTGCCTTGCACTTGGCGAGGTTATTGTTTGGGCCACAGGCATCAAACTACCATCGAGCATCATTGGCATGTTGTTGCTCACATTTTTTTCTTAAAACCAAGATTGTTAAGCTTGAGTGGGTAGAAAAAGCTTTCCCAATTCTTGCTGGCAAACCTCGGTTTCTTCTTCGTGCCACCAGGCGTTGCCATTATGCTTTATCTCGACGTTATTCAAAAAGAATTGTTGCCTATAGTCATGGCCACCGTGCTAAGCACCATTCTTGTGTTAGTGGTTACGGGCCACATGCACCAGTTTGTGGTTAAAGCCGAACGTAAAATCATGGCGATGAACCTGCGCAAAAAAACAAAAGGCAAAAGAAAACTGCAACGCCGAATGTGTTTCAGAAGAAAAACGAAATACAAGTTTAGACAAATGATAAAATGGTCTGATATAGATGTTTTTCAGGCTTTTCCCTCACTATTTACTAGCGTTAAGGCATATTGAAGCAGCGCGCTATACTTTAATTTATCACTTTAACCCCTCTCCCCTGTAAACAATGCAACAGCTTTTTTCCAACCAATATATTATTTTGGCACTCACTTTTGCCGTGTTTTATTATTTCCGCCGACTGCAATATCGCACAGGCTGGATATTGCTCAACCCCATTCTCATAGCCATCGTGCTGCTGATAGCCTATTTAAAGCTAACGGGTGTGTCGTTCGAAAAGTTTGAAGAGAGCGGCAGCCTAATCGACTTTTTGGCTCAAACCCGCCGTTGTGGCCCTGGGTGTACCGCTTTATTTGCAGTTCGAAGCCATCAAAAAGCTATGGCTTCCCATTGTGCTTTCGCAATTGGTGGGCTGCTTGGTGGGTATTGTTAGCGTGGTGTTGATAGCCAAATTGTTTAATGCATCAGATGTGGTTATCATCTCTATGGCGTCCAAGTCGGTAACAACGCCCATTGCCATGGAGGTTACACAGGCCCTAGGGGGTATTCCTTCGCTCACGGCTGCAGTGGTGGTGATAACCGGAATACTTGGAGCAATACTAGGATTTAAAAACCTTAGCCATGGGACATGTAAACAGTCCTATCGCTCGTGGTTTATCAATGGGCACGGCTTCGCATGCCGTTGGTGCTTCCACGGCCATGGGTATTAGCAACAAATACGGTGCTTTTGCCAGTTTGGGTATCACCCTCAACGGCATCTTCACGGCTTTACTCACGCCCACCATCTTGCGTTTGCTGGGTTTTATCTAAATGTTTAGCTCCAGGGTAAAGGCTGGGGACTGTTGCTTGGCGCGTTTTATGTTCATACTCATCTAATAACCCCGGCATCAGTATCTGTGTTGTTTATTTGTTTTTGCAGATTACGAGTCTTTTCAATTCTGAAATTGTAGCTGAATTCAATCGTTACCAAGTTGTTATTGTATTTTTGGTATTTATATGTTTGTCCTTGTATAGCTTTACTGTTGATTTCAATGGTGTTAACAGTATTCATAAAAGGATTGTTGTAATATTACGCTAGGGACTGCATTTTATAAAGAAGCTGGAACAAAAGTTCAGGAATGCTATCCAAATAAACAAAAGATGATAGATAAAAATCTATGAACTTGGACCGTATAATGTATCCCATCATTGTGGAACACCTGAAACACTAAAAAATAAATGTTATTGATATGTCCTGGCAGAGAGTTCCCGTGGATAAACGAAGAGCATTTCATAATGCGCTGTTGAAGCGAGTGAACATATTATTAGATCAATTTAATTCTAAAGATCCTGCATTTCATATAGAAATCAAACAGTACTAATTATAGCTTTTAAAAATTGATAGTCTCTTTTTGAAAAGAGACTATCAATTATACTATTTTTTTAATAATTGCGTTATATATAATATATAAAGTATTCAAGTATGATGTTTTTATTTCAATAGCAGCTTTTATTATGCTGTCCTGCATGGCCTCTTCGCCTCAACAGAGTCTGCAATCCCGATTATTTGGTTTTTGGGCGCCAAGTGGTGATGAGGTTACTGTGTTAAAAAAATCGATAAGGATAGTTTGTATTATGTAGATGAATATCCTATTGTGGCAATACCTTATCAGTTTGCAGGCGATAGTATGACTATAGACGCTGACGGAACAACTATCGTACAACATATTTCATTTCGCAAGGATACGCTCGTTATGAAAAAAATCAGTGGGGCGACGTTAGTCGTTTTGTACCTGTTAAATAGTCCTCCCTTAAAAAAACTATATACATTATTTCCAAGGTTGGTGAATCTATTATAGCAGTCATAATATTCATTCCCCCCATCCATAATGTCTTTCATTTTTCATGTTCATATCAATATTTTTTTCCTATTTACAAATACGTCACCTCCATACATAGGCTGATTGCAAAGAAAAATAAAAGCATATTAGTTTTTTTATAGAGGACCTTGATATTCTTAGTGTTTAAATAATATCTCCGCAAAATATCTGATGTTTGATAAACAATTCCATTATAAGGATATGCGATGTCTGCCTGACTTGAATGGAGAGCATTGACGGTATCCCTATTTCTTCCCTCCCACATTCATCTTATAAATAGCATGTAGCATGATGTAGTGGGGGATAGTGTTGTAGCGTATCTCGTTCTTTCCTTGGCCGTTCACTTGATAATCTACGCTTTTAAGTTGATGGAAAAGGTCGAACGCTTCGAGTTTCACGGCAAATCTCCCTTTCATGAAGCTTTGAGTAACGTACGCATTGCACATCAAGTTGTTGGTATTAATCTGTTCATCGGCATAGCCTCTGCGGCTAAACATCTTGAGGTCCATTCCCATTTCCAATCCCGTTTTCATGCTATACGAACCGATGAAGCCATATTCGTAGTCGTAGGTGTTGAAGGGTGTAAAGCCCTTACGGGTACTATTGACGTTTCGCCATGAGAGCTGTCCCATCAAACTCAAGCTTAAGGTTTCTTTTTGGTACTTCACCTCCAGGTATTGGCGGGTAGTGTGGTTATTCACTTTACTCAATACGCTACTCGTTTGTCCTGCAACTCCCGTCAAGTCTACATTGTGGTCGTAGTTATATTCTGTTTCGGTGAATAAGTTGAAGTATTTCATGCTATCCAACGGAACATTATAATAAATTTCGCTATGTGCTGACCAGTTGCCGTTTACGTTCTCGGGTTTATAAGTATATACCCCCGTTTGTGGGTCGTAGATGAACCCGTTTGCCACGGCATTGTGCGTTTCTTGAATACCGAAGTAGATGGAAGGTAAATTGTATCGTCTATTATGCTTATCGCTAAATCTTATTCCCAATGAACTCTGTCTGCCATTTTTTAAGTTCGGATTTCCCAATGAGATGGCTAAAGGGTTGGAGTTGTCGCGGCGATCAATCAACGAATACATATCGGGAGTAGTGGTTGTCGAATTACCCCACGCCATAAATTCATATTCATTATGAACCAATTGACCTGAAAAGTTTATTTGTTTGATCCAATTACTCTGAGAAATGGCTTTTGTTATCGGTTCACTTCTATAATCCAATTGTTCTTTTTTATAGCTTAGAGGCGTAAATACGCCAAAATGTAAAGGACCCTTTTCCTTTTCTTTTCATATAATGTACACCAAGTACTCCCATATGTTGTTTACTCATATAGTAGCCTGTATAACTATTATTGAGGTCTAACGAACGTAAGAGGGAATCCCGCAAAGAAGGCAAACTTCCAATACTATGGTCTTCATTTTGCCACTCTTGCAAGCGGTCTAATCGATATTTATTGTTGTTTCGATAATTGCCAGCTTGCCTGTATTCATACCCGGTGATGATGTTAAAGCCTGAGGGGAGAACAAATATGTACTGAGGATTAAAAGTATATGAATAGGTATAAGAAGGTGATTCGTCATATCGATTGCGATAATCTTTCTTTCCCGCCTCCTGAAGGTAGTCTAATTGGTATTTGCTGAAGTTATAATTCTTGATGTTTTTCGTATGTGCTTTTGACTTGAACTCCTATTCTGTCACCCGATTTTTAAAGGCTTTTCCCAAGTATATATCCAATGCTGAACTGAGTGTATGACCATTGCCGAGCGTTTGAGATAATTGCCTATTTATGCCTTTATAGGTGGAGAGTTGTGGAAGGCGAAGCGTAAAAGCAGAGTCAAGGATAGCTTCTGTTGAGCCTAAACTCTTGGGGTCTGTCTGGAAAAACGGCAGACTTGTCTGTACTGAAGTTATCAAACTTGTTATAATTCAACCACAGCATAGCCATAAGTTGGTATGACTTATTGACACGAAACTGATCATGTAGTTCATAAATAGTATTCTTGGTGGTACTATTGTTAATGCGTCGTGTAAAGTTGTTGTTAGCGGTACCCAAGAAAGATTCAGCTGCCGTGTGTGTGATATTATGGGTGCTGAGCCATGAAACACTTGTCGATAGACTATTATTTACCGTGTTCTTCTCGTTACTGTTGGCAAAGTTTAGACCGATGGTCTTTTCGGGTTACTTGTCCTTTTGGCAACTTGGTAGGATCCCAGTCGCCCTTCTCGCCTGGTTTTCGGTCTTCGTTTACGTTGTTGATATTGGCAAAGGTAGAGACTTGTATGCGTGGTGTAAAATACAAGCCGAACAACTTGAGGGCGTATCTACTATTGGTTCCACCCGCAATGTCGGCATTACCGATGAAGTTTTTTTCGTATTGTTTCTTCAGTTGAATATCCATCACGTAGTCTTTTTTTCTCTACGTCAATGCCCATAGCTTGGCTCTTTTTCGGTGCTCTTTTTCAAACACTTTGAGGTCTTTAACGGTGTAATTGGGCAGGTTTTCGATGAGTTGTTTGTTGTTACCCTTGAAGAAATCTTTTTCCGTTGAGTGTGAGGTAATCGAGTTTACGGCCATTAATGAATATCTCACCATTGCTGTTCATCGTTGCTCCAGGCAGTTGTCGAATGAGCGCATCTAGCATACTACCTTCGGGAAGGTTGAAGGCCTCGGCATTAAAGACAATGGTGTCGCCTTTGTTAACCATTTTTGATTTTTGGTACTCTTCACCACTACTTCGCCCAAGTTATGCTCTACATCTTCCATTCGTTTTTCGTTTCAGGGTAAGGTCTTTTCAAGTCAATCACCGTTGTACGAGTCTTGAAGCTAATCTCATGATTGTAGTAAGTGGTTTCGTATTTGGGATTTTCCACCTTGATGATATATTTGCCTTCGGAAACCTTGGGTGTCATAAAGAAATAGGCTTCCGGGTGAATGGCATTCTTGTTCCATGCCTGTGTGGAACAAGTATCAACCACCGTACTATCCAAAGTCATCAATGTTATCTTGCTATCGGCGATGGCAAGGTTTGTAAAACTGTCTACTACACGCCCGTACATTTTCATGTCTCGCGTCTTTTTAGAGGTAGATGAAGGCTGTTGCGCAAATGATTTCTGAGGCAAAGCCAGTATCATGCATAATAATATTCCCAAAAAGTTGTTTCATTATTATATAGGTATTTTCTATGTCAATCATGAATAGATAATTGCAAAGTTATCAATAATATGCTTATAAGACGCATTTTTAACTTTAAAAAAATATTTCTTGTTATTTTTTTCCCCATTATTTTTTTCAATACGTGAATTCAACAAGCAAGTGCAAATACGCATAAATCGTTGCAGAATAAACGATGAGACGAGTATCTTTGCAGAATGAATAAAGAATTTTTTTGAAGCAATGCAGAATAAAGAAAGGAAAAAGTAACTTGCTCGTTTGCAATTGGTAACCCATTCGTTCTTTGTTTATTCTTAGTTTGTTGATTATCAGAATGAACCTTTTCCTGGCGTTTTGTGTGCCTCAATGAGCAATAACACCACTTAGGCTTTCAACCCTTAGCAGGTTGCAAGTCTTTTTGTGTTAAGTGAAGTAATGAAAGTTTACAAAAACCTACCCTTGCGGAGTCACCCTTCTAGCGCAAAAGGAGGGTAAAAAAAGTGTACAAAAAGCACAAAAAAAGCATTTTTTTGGGCGAGGTGGTTGCCCCCAAAAACGGCAAGTTTATGGCTATTTGCCGCATTTTAGTCTTCTAGAAAGGTTGCCTGTCATGATTTTTTTAGTAGGTCAATTTGAGCCATTTTTACGCCATTTGAAGTAAATCGGCGAAAGAATATGCAAAATCTTTGTTGAGCAAAAAACCACCATTTAGTAATGCGTTTAGCACCAAAAACACCTCGCGTTTAGCAGCAAAACGCAAGGCTATTTGCAGCAAAACGCAGAGCTATTTGCAGCAAAACGCAGGGTAAAAACCTATGTTTTTGCGCGGTTAAAGGTAGAAAATGCCCGCCAAACACGAAAAAAACGGCTAGAAAGGTGCTCTATAACACATTTTTAGTCTTTAATTCTGACAACGCCAATATTTATGCGCAGCCAGTGTTGGCAAATGCATAAAAACAACGAAAACAGACAATAAATGGGTGTTTTGCTAATTTTTTTGTTAGTAATACCCTGAAAAATCAAGTGGTTATAAACTTTGAAAAATACTCCATAATTTTTCGGCAAGAGGGTGGCGTGTTGGATAAAACGAGCTAGAAATGTGTTAAATCTATGTAGTAAAACTTTACAAATTGGTGGCGCGTTGTTGGCTCGTTGCATTTTGCCCGCCAGTTTATCGTCTCGCCAGCTCACAGCGCTTAGCGCTCCATGCAAGGTATATGCCACAGCATGAGCCAAAACAAACTTATAAAAAAATAACCTAACTTGTGCTTCATTATGCCATAAAAAAACATGGTGTTTTAACGCAAAAAGTTGTACTTTTGCAGCGTGGAACAACAGTAAGTAAATAGACGGTTGTGCCGAATGCCCTTTAAAGAACCACACCAATTAGATAAAAAAACATATCAACAATGGCAAACTTGAGATTTGAAGTTGTGGCAGAAGCCTACAAAAAAAGAAACCACTGGAAGTGATTACACCAGCAGAAAGACCATCAGAGTTTTTTTGCAAAGTATGTTTTCAATCGTGCGAAAATGTACAAATATCTACCCGCCGATGTTTACGAAAAAAACTTACAGACGTTATTGACAATGGCACGCGTCTAGACCGCTCTATTGCCGATGCTGTGGCCAAAGGCATGAAACAATGGGCCAACGAGCACGGTGTGACGCATTACACACACTGGTTTCAGCCCCTCACCGAGGGCACGGCAGAGAAAACACGATGCCTTTGTTGAACCCGACGGAAAGGGTGGAATGATTGAAGATTTCTCAGGAAAGCTGCTTGTTCAGCAAGAACCCGATGCCTCTTCTTTCCCCAATGGTGGCATTCGCAACACCTTTGAGGCTCGTGGTTATTCGGCCTGGGACCCCACATCGCCAGTGTTTATCATCGACGACACATTGTGTATTCCCACCATCTTTATATCTTATACGGGCGAATCGCTCGACTATAAAAGCACCTTTGCTGCGCTCGTTGCATGCCGTTAACACCGCTGCAGCTGCCGTTGCACAATATTTCGACCCCGAAGTAACGAAGGTTACCTGTAACTTGGGCTGGGAACAAGAATATTTTTTTGGTAGACGAGAGTTTGTATTTTGCTCGCCCCGACCTGATGCTTACAGGCAGAACGCTGATGGGACACGACTCGGCAAAGAACCAACAAATGGACGACCATTATTTTGGAACGATACCCGAACGTGTGCAAGCCTTTATGAAAGACCTCGAAATACAAGCCTTAGAACTGGGCATACCCTGCAAAAACACGGCACAACGAAGTGGCGCTCAACCAGTTTGAGCTGGCGCCCATCTTTGAAGAAGCCAATTTAGCCGTAGACCATAACATGCTGTTGATGTCGCTTATGAAGAAGGTGGCACGCAAACACAGCTTCCGCGTGCTGTTACACGAAAAACCATTTGCTGGCGTTAATGGCAGTGGCAAGCACAACAATTGGAGTCTTTCTACCGATAGAGGCGTGTTGCTACACGCTCAGGGTAAAACGTCTGACGAGAATTTGCGCTTTATCGTCTTTATTGTCGAAACACTTATGGGGGTGTATCGCCATAATGGTTTTGCTCAAAGCCTCAATAATGAGTGCTACCAATGCCCATCGTTTGGGCGGACACGAAGCCCCTCCGGCCATCATCTCCTCGTTTCTAGGTAAGCATCTAAGCGAACTGTTAACCCGAATAGAGCATGCCGACGATGGCGAAGAGTTTGCCGTGGCAGGTAAAAAGGGCGTGGAGCTAGACATCGAACAGATACCGCAGTTGCTAATCGATAACACCGACCGCAACCGCACGTCGCCTTTCGCCTTCACAGGAAACCGTTTTGAGTTTCGCGCATTAGGTTCGGAAGCCAACTGTTCGTCGGCGCTTATCGTGCTAAACTCGGCTGTGGCCGAAGCGCTCAACAGCTTTAAACAACGTGTTGATGCGCTGGTGAACGAAGGAAAAGAATTGAAATCGGCCATTGTGAGCGTGTTGCGCGACGATATTCGCACTTGCAAACCCATCGTTTTTTTGATGGCAATGGCTATTCAGAAGCCTGGGTAGAAGAGGCCAAACGCCGCGGTTTGGATACCGAAACAAGTTGTCCGCTGGTGTTTGATAGGTATCTCGACGAAGCCAGTGTGCAGATGTTCGAAAGTCTAAACGTGATGAAACGCAACGAACTGAAAGCCCGCAACGAGGTGAAATGGGAAATTTACACCAAGAAAATTCAGATAGAAGCACGCGTGTTGGGCGACCTTTGCATGAACCATATCATCCCCGTTGCCACGCATTATCAAAGCAGATTGGCCAAGAACGTGCAGAGTATGTTCGGCATCTTTGGTAACGAAAAGGCGCGTATTCTCACCTCGCGCAACGTGAAAATCATTGAAGAGATTGCCCAGCGCACACAAACCATCGAAACAAAAAGTGGAAGAATTGGTGGCTGCACGTAAGTTGGCTAACAATATTTCCTGCGAAAGAGAAAAGGCTATTGCCTATCACGACAACATTGCTCCTCGCATGGAAACCATTCGTTACGAAGTGGATAAACTGGAATTGCTAGTGGCCGACGAACTTTGGACACTGCCTAAGTATCGAGAATTGCTATTTATTAGGTAGTAAGGTGGTAAGGTGGTAAGGTGGTAAGGTAGTAAGGTAGTAAGGTAGTAAGGTGGTTAGGTAGTAAGGTTGTAAGTGGATTTGCTTCTGATGTAAGTAGTCATGGTGGCATATTAGTAAGAAGCATGCGGCAAAAACGCTACTACGATAGCCGCAACACCTTGCCATACATCTTTAATTATACACCCGTTCGCGGTAAAAACGGCATCGTTAAGTTTGCTGTTTTACCGCGAATGCGTGTTTGTTAGCCGCTTGGTGTGAGTGTATTAATTGTGAGGTGCGTGTATTAGCCATCTCGCACGTGTTATGTAGGCCATATCAAGAGTGTGAGATTTTCGTTTCACACATTGTTTAGTAGGTTATGCCCTGCAAAAGGCAGTCGATAAGGTATGTTTATCTACGTGCATTTGGAACGCACAGCCCCCGAGTAAACACAAAAAGCAAGGTGTAAAATAGTAAACAGACACAAGAAAAAGGCAAAAAATGTGGCCTAATTTAAACCTTAAAATGTATTAACAATACGAAAAGAAACATTAATTATTGCATAAAACCTAACAACCTACAGATATTTGACCTATATTTGTAAAACCTTTATTAAGGAATACGAACAAATTGAGTGTCTAAAAAACAACCTTTATAGACTCAGACTCAACAATTCGCCCCTCGCCAATGGGTAGGAGCAGTGCCAGGTCTCGGCAGTAAGTGTAAGAACATGCAGCATAAGGAGACGACGACACGCACAAAACTGCTAACCAAAACCATTTAGCGAACAACTATCCGCCAGAAAGCGCTCGAAAAACCAAGCGAGCAATAGCAAAAAACTAAAAACGTAAGCACGTATCTATAACAACCATCATGCAAAGCATGCACAATGACAGCTTAAAACGTTGCCCACACAGTGCAAACAACGGCATGGAGTGAACCCCAGGCAACAAACAAAGTCGCCCAAGCGGGCTAATTATGGTGCGCGCTGCAAATCTTAATATATGTAAACAACATGAACGAGTATTCTAACCGAACGGACAACCTCTTCAAAGGATTCCAAAGAAAAAGACTTGGGCAAAGCTTTATGCCTCGGCAAGCTTCGCTCATGCTGTGCCTTGCACTTGGGTTTGGGGCTGTTTTGCCAAAGGCTCACGCCGAAAACGTGGCTGCCGCGCACCAGTTTTCGGGCAACGCCACCCTGCAACAACAAAGCAAAGTGGCCAAAGGTGTTGTGACCGACAGCAATGGTGAACCATTAATTGGTGTCAGCGTAACCGAAAAGGGCACAAACAACGCCTATGTAACCAATGTGAACGGCGAATTTGAACTGCGACTGTCGTCGGCTAACGCCCAAATAGTGGTGTCGTATGTGGGCTTCTTGCCACAAACCCTGAAGGCTACAACCAATATGCGCATCGTGCTAAAAGAAGATAGCAAGGCCTTGGGCGAAGTGGTGGTGGTGGGATATGGCGCACAAAAGAAAGCCAATCTTACAGGAGCTGTTACCAGTGTAGATGTAAATAAGAGTCTCACGAGTAGGCCTATCGCCGATATTGGTCGTGGACTGCAGGGTGTTGTGCCCGGTATGAACGTGCGCGTTCCCACGGGTGAGGTGGGTTCAGACCCACTTATCAAGATTCGCGGACAGATTGGGTCTATCGAAGGAAACAATGCCCCACTCATTTTGCTTGATAATGTGGAAATACCTAGCATTCAAGTGGTGAACCCCAATGATGTGGAAAGCATATCTGTACTTAAAGATGCGGCCTCGGCTTCTATCTATGGTGCTAAGGCAGCCTTTGGTGTTGTGCTCATAACCACAAAGAATGGAGCAAAGAGCAACCGCTTGAGGTGAACTATTCTAATAACTTCTCGTTTCAAGACCCAGCCCGAAAACTGGAGATGGGTGGCATCGACGCTTTGCAATACACCCTAGATGCGCAGATAAACCGCGGTGCACCCCTGCCCGCTGGTGGATTTTGGCGCATCAGTGCAGAGAGTTTGCAACGCATGCGCGAGTGGCAAGAGAAGTATGGCGGTAGCGTTAACTGGGACGACCCTGTGAAATATGGTCGCGACTGGGAGGTTATAGGAGGACAAAAATTTGGCTATCGCATCTACGATGGCGTGAAAGCCATGGTGAGAAGCTGGGCTCCTTCAATGACACACAACCTCTCGGTTAATGGTAAGTCGGGCAATACCTCTTATAATATAGGTCTGGGATATTTCTCACAAGATGGAATGTCGCGCACTGCTAAGCACGACGACTTTCGCCGTTACAACGCTTCGCTGTCGTTGCAATCAGAACTTAACAAATGGGTTACGGTGAGAATGAGTTCTATATACTCAGACCGTAACAAGCGTTATCCAGGCGTTGGAACCACTGCTTCCGACCCTTGGCTCTATCTTTACCGCTGGAGTCCACAGTTCCCCATTGGTGTAACTAGTGATGGCAACGCCATTCGTGAGCCTTCTTACGAACTGGGAGCAGCCAATACCAATAACCGTCAAGACAAATATTTTAACATTAACCTTGGCTTAACGGTTAACATTACGAAGAATTGGGACTTCAAAGTGGATTATACCTACGACCATAGCGCATTGGAAACAAACGAGTCGACAGTGCAATATCGTGCCGCACAAGTGTGGTATAACCCCATTGAGTGGCTAGATAACGGCTATACTGTGTACGTAGACGAGAATGGAAACCGAACCGATACGGGCGGAATACCCGCTTATCGCTTCCCCGTGGAAGACTATTACTCGAATATTAGTGCCAATTATGTACGACAAGACACACGTGCTGCCGACAATAACACCATTAATGCCTATACCACTTACAACCTACGACTGGGGGCAGAGAAGGAACATGCCTTTAAATTTATGGCTGGTATGAACCAAGTAACCAGCAAATGGAGCTCACATCAAACCGAACGTAGCGGACTAATCGACCAAACAAACCCGCAATTCCATTTGGCTGGAGGTGTATATAACGGCGATGGCAACCGCAACTGGGAAGGACAATTGGGCTTCTTTGGACGTGTGAACTATGCTTATGCCGACCGTTATTTGCTCGAAGCCAACGTAAGACGCGACGGCTCGTCGAAGTTTCCTAAGCATTTGCGCTGGCGCACATTCCCTTCTTTTCTCAGCAGGATGGGTGTTTACCAACGAGCCTCTTGCGCAAAGCATCACCAAAGTGGTGAGCTTTGGTAAGTTCAGAGCATCGTGGGGAAGCATCGGAGACCAATCTGTGCCCAACACTTTGTATCGTGCCGTAATGGCCAATGCCACAAGCACATGGCTTGATGGCAGCAACAAACGCATGCCTTTGTTTGGAACACCAGCGTTGATTGATAGAAATATCACTTGGCAACGCATCGAAACACTTGACCTGGGTGTTGACTTGCGTTTCTTAGACAATAAACTGGGTGTGACATTCGACTGGTTTAAGCGCGATACGAAAGACATGATTGTGCCTGGAAACGAACTACCAGTGACACTAGGAACATCTTCGCCCAAAGGTAACTTCGGACATCTGCAAACCAAAGGATGGGAAGTGTCGCTCGATTTCAACCATCGCTTTGCCAATGGAGTGGGCGTTAACGCCACTTTCTCGCTCTCGGATGCTATCACAACCGTCATTCAAGGCGCCGATTATCACAAGCCATGGGAAGTGAGAAGTGTTTACGACGAGTTTTCAACGGGTCGTAGATACGGCGATATCTATGGACTAGTTACCGATAGACTGTTCCAAAAGGAGGATTTTTGAATACGATGCCACAGGCAAAAAAACATCGTTCGCACCAACGTTATTTATAAAGGTACGCTCCGTTCTACCAACAAACAAACGGCTCGTTACCCCGTTTATCAAGTGCAATACGAAGATGGCGACAAACTGGTGTTTGCACCTGGCGACGTGAAATTTAAAGATTTGGACGGCGATGGATATATCAATGCTGGCTCGGCAACCAATGGCGACCACGGCGACTTGGCTGTTATTGGCAACTCTACGCCACGTTACGAGTATAGTTTCCGCATCGGAGCCGACTATAAAGGTTTTGATATCTCTATCTTCTGCCAAGGTATTGGCAAACGCAAGATATGGGGTTCGGGGCCAATTGGCTATCCCCGGATTTAACGCTAAGGAAGGAGCAATACCCAAAAGCTTTTGCAACCGACTACTGGAGAGAAGACAGAACAGATGCTTTTTACCCACGTGCATGGGACTTGGGTAACAATAATACGGGCTTTAGCATGCAACGCCAAAGCAAGTATCTGCTGAACATGGCCTACCTGCGTGTTAAGAATATTAACCTAGGATATTCGTTCCAACAGAACTTGATTAACAAAGTGGGACTCACAAAGGCAAGACTTTATCTCTCGCTAGAGAACTTTATTACTTTTGATAACCTGCGCGGACTGCCTGTAGACCCAGAAGCAATCTCGGGTTACTCGATGTTTACCTCGGGACACACCTACAACCTAGGCCGAACAGGTACAGGAACACCCGTGTTTAAGTCGCTATCGTTTGGCGCGCAGCTCACCTTCTAAAATGACATTCTTATGAAACTAAAGATATTTTCATTCATCGCCACCTGTGCCTTTGCTTGCGCTAGCTGCAACGATGTGCTGGAAAGGCCCTCGCAAACCACTGCTGAAGACCCCGAATATTGGGTGAACGAAACCAATGTTCGCCTTTATGCCAACGCCTTTTATCCCAACTTCTTCCCTGGATATGGCGTGGGATATAGCCAAACGGCATACACACCTAATGGTCAATACAACTTTAACGACGATGTTGTGGTTAAAGGTTCGCAACCGCAATTTAGCAGGTCGGTGCCTAGTTCGAAAGGAAGCATAGAGCTTACACTCGATTGGGAAAGCCAGTTTACCGGTCCGTCGTGGAACTTTGCATGGGTTAGAAAAAGCCTGTGTGATGAAAGACCGAATCCAACAACTAATGGGCGACAAGCTCACGGGCGAGCAATTCCGCCATTGGTTGGGCATCGCACGCTTCTTTCATGCCCTGGAATATGCCCGATTGGTAAACGTGTTCGGAGATGTTCCTTATTATAGTCACGAGGTACATCGCGACCAACTGAGCGAGATTTACAAAGATCGCAGTCCGCGAAACGAAGTGATGGACTCGGTTTTTGCCGATTTCCGCTATGCCCTGCAAAACGTAAAACAAGACGATGGCGCACAATATGTAAACCGATATGTGGTGGCTGCCTTTGTTTCAAGATGGGCCTTGTTTGAAGGTAGCTGGCAAAAAAATACCACTATCAAAAACAACGAACGCGCCAAACTTTGCTTCAATCTGGCTGTAGAAGCCGCGCAGGTGGTTATCAATAGTGATAGGGTATGCCATCGCAACCGACTTCCGTTCGCTCTTCGGTTCTACCGATTTAACCAAGGCTAAGGATTGCATCCTCATCGTAAATATGATGCAGAACAGGGCGTAACACATTGTGTGGCATCGTATTGCAACCTTAATTCGCCCACAGATATGGGACCAAACCTCGACCTTATCAAGGCATTCATCTGCAACGATGGCAAAGATTGGAACTCAACAACAATGACTGCCGCCAAAGATTTCACGCTCGATAGCTTGATAGCAACGCGCGACCCACGTTTCGAAGCATCGTTCTATCACAAACCAACAGAGAATGCAAAGAGCTGTGGACTATATGTTACCAAGTTTATTCCACGCTCGGCACTCTCGTATCTCAACCTAACCGGTGGCTCACCAGCACCCGAATTTCAGGGCGATAAAAACGTAACGGGCTATCCCGTGATGCGCTATGCAGAGGTGTTGCTCAACTGGATTGAGGCTAAAGCAGAACTAGCAACTTTGGGCGAAGCAGCTGTTACGCAGGCAGACATCGACCGTTCTATCAACGCCATCCGTAAACGCCCACTCGATGCCGAAGCCATAGAACGCCACGTGAAGCAAACTGCTCCCATGAAACTAGATGATTTGAATAACGACCCAAAGCGCGACGCCGATGTTTCGCCACTTCTATGGGAAATAAGACGCGAACGACGCATGGAGTTTGCTTTCGAATTCTCGCGCGTTATCGACCTGCGTAGATGGAAGAAGCTTAACTATATGGACACCGATGCTAACCCCGACCTACTGATGGGCACGTGGGTGAACTTCCCAACCGAACTACCTAAGGTGCTTAACGATAAAACTGTGGGAGCTTATCGCGTGATGAATGCAGCAGGAAAACTGGTTACCTATAATGGTAAAAATGCCAATCTGATGAAGGGTTTCTTTTATCCAAAGGAAACGATTGGCCGATTGCCTTTCCTTAACCTGCCTAATGTGAACCCCTATCTCTCGCCCATCGGCTATAACGATATTAAGAATTACGCCAAAGAGGGATACCATCTAAGTCAAACAAAGGGATGGCCTGAGGGATATTGATATAAAGTATGAGTGCGAAAGGGGAAAGATGAAAGGGTGAAATGAGGAAAATGTGATAAGAAGTTTACTTGTTTGACAAGCTAAAAAGGAGCATGTAGCAGCATAAAAACTAGGCTACTGCTCACCATGTCAACGGGCATTGGTAATCGCTCCTTAGGCTTTAACCTACTCACGCCTCAAGCAACACACCCCAAATCCAAACTCCCCCTTCCCTCAGCATACACAAACTTTAAACTCAAAAAAAGCATGTATAAGCTTAAGAACATAGGATTGGCGGCAGCTGTGATGATGATGGCTGCTCTCGCATCGTGTGGCGACAACTATCCAAACAGTATGGATGCACCATACGACACCGACTTGCTGTCGATTAAGATAGTGAACGTGGGCGCCAATGGCGATAAAACAGTAGAAGGAAAAGATTGATGAAGAGAAAAAAAGAGGTGTCGTTCCCTAAAGCTTGACACCCTAACCAACTTCGCTGCACTGAAACTTGAGGCTACGCTCTCTGATGGAGCGAAACTCGAAAACACCGTTGTAGACTGCAAAATGGCTCGCGACGACGAACAAAAGAAACTCACCATTCGCGTGCTTAACCACAATCGCTATAAGGATTACTTTATGACGGTGCGCAAACGCATACCGCCTACAGGAGCCGAATTTAACGAAGCTAAGGTTTATAGCTTTACGGGAGACAATCGTTACGAAGACTTTAACACGCTCAGCACACGTTGTGCCGACTTTGATGGGCAACATGTTCTGGTGGTAACTCGTTCGGCTAACAAACCGCACTTGTTGAAAGTAGACGATTTGAAGGCGGGTATTATTAACCGTCTGCCACTCGATCTCACCGATGTTAGCGGTGGTACATTTCCCTATAACATGGGTGCGCTGGCCAATGGACATGTATATATGGCCTCGCTGGCAGGCGGTAAGCCTTCGCCTTTGAAGATTTATTACTGGGAAACACCCACATCTGTACCCCAACTGATATTCAGTTCTGCCGTGCAAGACATCCCCGAGTCGGGTAAACGCTATGGCGATAACATGTCGTTGAACATTGATAAGAATGGCGATGGCTATATCTTCTTTGGCGAAAACACGGCACAAAACATCCTAAGACTCACTGTGTCTGATCATAAAACAGTGGGCGACCCCACTATTTTACCTGCCGACGCTAAGATGAAGGTGGCCATGAACATCTACCGTTATGCCAATACGGGCGATTATCTATATAGCGGACTGGCCATGCCCATCACACTTACGGGTAACGCTGCTGAGAAAAAGTTTAGTCTAAGCGCTGAGAACCAACCCGCTGAGGCCGTGGCTGCACGTGCATTTATGTTTAATAAAAAACGCTATCTCATCACCTGTGCAGCTGGTTTTGGTAGTGCTAGCAAGGCCACGCCCACGCTTTACGTCTACGACATTAGCAAAGGCAACAACCTAGCCGAAGCTTTAGAACGCTTTGAAGCGGCAAGCGAGCACACACCTGTTTACTCGTTTATCCTGGGTGGTGCAGGAAATGCAGCTCCATCGCCCACCACCAACTTCTATATTGAGCAAGATGCCAACGGCAAAGACGCCAAACTATATCTCTTTGCATCGAGAGCTGAGTCGGGCTTCGTTATCGTTGAGGTGCCACTGGCGCAGGATAAGGATGATTAATAACTGCTGGCCTGGCGCTTTAAAGGTGTCTGTCGCCTCACTTTAAAATTCAAAGTTAAATGCAAATGGCTTATAAGCTTCGAGGGCGAAGCATGTGCAACCGCCTTATTGCTTCGCTCTTCTAGCTCGAACCATCACAATTTTAAACATTCGGAATATGAAAACCTGGAAAAAAATAGCACTGGCACTGAGCACTGTCTTGGTTGTGGCTTGTCATCACGACGATAACAACAGCCAAACCGAAACCGCTACCCAACCCCTTTTGCCCCAAAAAAAGAATTGCGTGGCGTATGGATGGCCACCGTGTGGGGACTGGATTGGCCTCGCGGTAACTACGACGCCGATGCTCAAAAGGCTAGTTATGTGGCCTATATGGACCTCTTCGAACAAAACAATATCAACGCCGTGTTCGTGCAAGTAAGAGGCATGGCCGACGCATTTTATAAGTCGGACTACGAACCATGGAGCAAATACATCACGGGCGAAGCTGATAAAGACCCTGGATACGACGTGCTTCGGTTTATGATAGACGAGGCACATAAGCGAGGTATTGCCTTTCATGCTTGGCTCAACCCTTATCGCGTGTCTACTAAAAAAGCCACCGATGCCAACTTCCCCGAACTGGATAGCCGCATTCCGCAGACAATGACGGTGGATTATAAAACCATTAGGGTGTACAATCCTGCATTGCCCGAGGTGCGCCAACGCATCTTCGACATCGTGAAAGACCTCATCACCAAGTATAATGTTGATGGTGTGCACATTGATGATTATTTCTATCCTGCGCTCACTGCTGGCGAAAGCATCAAGGATGCCAACGATTTTATGCGTTTTGCACCGAAGGATGGCGAGGGCAAACCTTCTATCACGGTAGAAGATTTCCGCCGAAACAATGTAGACCTCACGGTGAAGGGCATTCATGATGTGATACAAGCCACTCGTCCCGAGGTGGCTTTCACCGTGAGTCCTGCTGCCGACCCTGCTTATAACTACGACCGTATGTATGCCGATGTGCTGAAATGGTCGCGCGAGGGCTGGACCGAAGCCATCATCCCACAGTTGTATTTCCCTATGGGAAGTGCACAAACCAACTTCAATCATCGTCTGCATTGGTGGTCGCAGTTCACCTTTAACAATGCGCTCTTTGTGGGTTATGGCACTTATAAGTTTGGTTCAGTTCAAACGCCAGCCTATCAAAGTGCCGCAGAGTTGAGCAACCAGTTTGCTTTTGCCAAGAGATACAAGAAGGTTATGGGTAGTGTGCTTTATAGTGCCAAAGACTTAACCGAAAATCCTGTTAACATTCTCGCGGCTATTAAAGAGGCTTACAAACTTCCTGCTGTGCTGCCTTACCTCGGTAAGTACACTGCTGTGCTGCCTGCCACACCCACAAACGTGAGGGCTAACGGAAAAACCCTGCAATGGAATGGCGCAGAAGGCACTTATTATGCCGTTTATCGTAGCAATGGAGTCGGAAAAGAGGCCGTAACGGTGGCCGTAACACGCCAGCAAGAAGTGGCTTTGGCTGATGCTGGAACCTACTTTGTTACGGCTGTTAGCAAGAAAGATAATGCCGAGAGCGAACCCTCGGCAATGGTAGAGGTGCGCTAGTAGGGTGCTCGCTCTGCCTCATTGTTGCACTACAGTGTTGCGCCTTGTTGGCGCATAGCTGGCAACCTTCCCTTTAGTTCAATCTTTTTCAGAGTTTATATTTTTAAGGGTTAAATTTAATGTTTCAATTTTAATGGTGGCGCAGGGCACGCGTGAGGCGTCTCCCTGCGCATTTTTGTTTACCCTTTTTCGTCTTTTTCGCGTTAGCTTTTTGGGGCTATAGAGTGTGGTACAAGTTGATTGTAGCGTCGCTACAAGCGCCTTGTACTGTGCATTATCTGTTGTATAACGAGATTAGCTGTGTTGTATAAGGAGATTAGTTGCCTGTAGAACCACATTATAACGACAGGCAATCTGCTCGACATTAAAAACATAATCTGTTTATGCTCTAATAACCATTTGGGTTAAAAGCTAAACAAAAGGGCTGACACCTCGTGCGAAGTGTCAGCCCTTGTTGTTACTAGCTTATAAAAGTTTTTACCCTGAAGCAACAAACTTTTATCAACAGTGTTCAGAAGATAAGGAATGTAGACGGAAACATCAAATTATCGACGTGCAATTATTTAATGGGGTTGCCCTTATCGTCTTTCCTTGAGAGCGAAGCCACTTGCACTTTGAAGTCGGTTTTGGTGTTATCGTCGTCAACAAACTTTCTACCGTCCCAGCGTCTAGTAAGCGCCAATCCCGAATAAGTGGGGTAATCAATATTTTTTTGATGCTGATAAACGGCACGTCGGTAACGGCGTTATAGCCCTTATCCAGCTTGCACGGTCGCATTTGAAATTGGCTTTTGGGGCAAATGGTGATACAATCTATCACATCGGCAAACGGAATTTCGATAGCCTCAAAGTCGGCAAAGGCGCTGCTGGTGATAGTGATATAGTGCAGATAGCCCGGTTTTGTCTTTTTGTTTCTTTATAGTTTTGTGCAAAGTCTTCGGGAGTCCACGGCAACTTAATGAGTGCAATACCGCCATGTTCCGACACCTCTTGTAGGTCGAACGAGGGTAAGATATTCCCGCGTTGGTCTTTTTCTGGTCATGATTGCTTTCAGGTCTGGCACGTTCGGATTGTTTTTACCCGAGTGGTCGTAGTCGGCATTAGTCCATTCAAAGTCGGCCTTGCGCAGGTCGAGAAAAAGCCTCCAAGCCCTTGTACATCGACAAGTCTTCGCCTTCCAATTCTTTTTCGAAAGCAGCCTTATGGTCTACGGCATATTTTTGCAACGATGATAGAATGTTTGGGTTGTATGGGCACATCTTTACCTTTTCCAGGGAAATAAGCAAGTGCATTAATGCCGTAATAGCGATTTACAAAAATCGTCTTTCGGGGCGAAGGTGATAACCTTTGTGGGGTCGATGGCGTGTGCGCAGAGGGCCAAATTGTCGAGATATTGCACCTCATCGGTGGGATTATAAATCTCGATATATTGGTCGTCGTTGTAGTTATTGTTATTGTTTTTAAAGCCCCATTGCCTCACATCGCGCACCCAATAGTGGCCAATGTAGAACACCTCTTTAATAATAAGGTGGTCGACCTTGGTTTTAGCGTTCGACTGTTTAACGGGCAATTCGTTGCGCACGCATCCTGTAAGCAAGGCAAGGAGCATGAGCGTTGCAAGCTGTTTCATGTTGTTTTGATGTTAATTGTTATCTGAAGCGTTGTGTCAAGCGTTTATGAGCAGGTTATAGAAACCAGTTTCCAAATCCCGAGCCACCGCCCACGCCGTGGGTTTGCAGGTTTTGCGAGGCTTCGAGTGCTTCGGCGGGTGTTAATCCAATTTCAAGTCCCAGGTAATAATAGAACGGGTCGTTGGGGTCGATGGCCGTTGGGTCGGTGTCGAAGCTGCTGCAATACACCTTTATGGGGATGTTAAAACGTATCACCTCTTGCCATTGCGAGTCGGCACCATAGTCTTTTGGTTCGTCGGGGTTGTACCAGTCGGCGCAGATAAGTTCACTAATAAACTCGTAGGTTGAGTGTCGGCGCAGATATTCGTTGCGTGGTATGAGTGCTTTTTGCCTTTAGGACACTTCATCACCCTCACCGAGAGGTAGAATTGTGGCAGCAGGTATGAAGGGCGTGTGTATTTTCCAGCCTCGCCAGTGGCGGGGTCGGTGCGTTTTGTAATTTCTAGTGGCCACTCGCTATGCAAGTCGTCGTTCTCATCGGCATCGAGGTCGAAGTTAAAGTGTCCTTTAAGTCCCACGCGGTCTTGGTCGTAGGGAGCCACAGCCCAGTCGGCATCCTTTCGTGTTAAGGGAGCGAGCAACCTTTGATTAAACAATTCGCGAGCGCCATCTCCCATAGCATCGTGTATCCAAGTATCTCGATAGGTGTATTCAAAAATCTTTGGTGTGGCGTCGGCTCGTTGTTTCCAGGTGGTTTTGTCGGCAAAGAAAGGCGAAGCAACGGGCGTATTGTCAATCGTTCCGCCTTTTTTCCATTCGCCAAACCTATTGCGTTTGGGGTGCCAAGTGCCACGGCAGTCGGTTATTTCGTAAGGGTTTCCTTTATCGTCTACATCGCTAACGGTGAAGAATATTTGATACTCGTCCGAGTGGTTTAGAATATCGTCGTTCATTAGCTTACCATCTTTGTCGAAGAAATAGAGGCACAATCCCCATCGCTTCAGTCGTCCGCCAATGATGCGAATGTAGTTAGGTCCCTCTTTTGCCAGCATACTGTTCCAGATAAGTAACAGTGCTTTGTTTTTGTACCTGCACATCGGGCCATGTAGCGTTGTTGTTGTGGATAATAGCAAACTGTTCTTGTCGCCAAGGAGCATTGTGATACACAAAGTTTCCGTGCATCATCCCATCGCCATGCGAGTGACCTTCTTTGAACATTGCCAAAGCAAGTGGCCCAATTAGCGAAGGCGCCGTTGGGGTCGTTATTAGTAAGAGGTTCGGCGATGTGTATTTTTAAGCTATCAACGTACTTGTCGGCTCCGCTATGAGGTATGGGTTTTGGCCTCAAGAGGGTTGTCGTTGTAGTTGATGTTCACGTTTCCGAACACGAAATCGTCGCAAGCCACAAGAGTGGTTAAGGCAGTTATGGCCACCAAAAACAGCCATTATTTGCGTGCGAAGGCAGCGTTTGGCAGGCTGTTGTTGCGCCTTATGTGCGCTGTCGGATAGGTTTATATAGTGCATGAGTTTGTTTATTGTAGTTGAATGTTATGGCCTTCACCTTTTGGGCTAGGGCCTTTTGTGGCTAATTACATGGCCACCACACTTCTGCGATGTTTGTAAAAGAAGGAAGAAGGCTGTGTTAGCAGCATCCAAAGTTGTGCAGCGTCGATGCTGGGATAGAAGCGTTTGGCATCGGCAACGCATTTCTCTTGTCCGTCTTTCACATCGGCAATCACTCTAACGGGTAGGGGATAGTCGATGTCGAAGCTGTCCCATCCCGACTGAATTTGGTTAAAGTCCCATAGATAACCATTTTCGCTATTGGCAGCATTCACGTATTTGGCTGGCTTTTCGGGTTCGCCCACGTGCTGTTGACCTTTATTAAGGATGTTACAAATCTTTACTTGTAGCGAAAAACAGATGTGGGCCAGCTTAAATTGCAGCACGCCTTTAAAGCCCAGTCTGTCTAATGGTGCTCCGGCATCTAAGCTTCGTGCTTGCCTTAGCAGTCCCACTGTTTCTCCGTAGCGTTGCCTTGGTGCATCAGTGTCGGGGTCGGTAAAGTCGTCGTTGTACGAGTCAACGAAGAGTTTTCCCAATTCTTCCTCCACGGGGTCGGTGTCTCTATACTCGTAGGTAAACACTTCTGGTGTTAGTTTATTTAGTTCCATCATGTCAATCACCCTAAAAAGGTTGTATGTTTTGCCATCGTCAGCGGTGTAAGGCTGTGTAGCTTCGGGCTTTCCAGAGCGTTCTATGGCCTTCCAAGCAAGTTCGGGGTTGTAAACCACATTGTTTTGGCCATAGCCAAAGTTGCTGGGCGCAAAGATATTTGTTGCCGAGAACTTGGTGGCAGCAACAGCCTGTCCGCCATTTTCCCTAAAAAGTGTATCGGTCGATGTAGGTGGCGGGCTGTGTAAGTGTGCGTGGGTAGGCCAGTTGCAAGCCTTGTTGCGCAGCGCTGGAGTTAAGTTTCAGCGAGTCGTCGGCAGCAAGCGTGGTGTTGCCAATGCCAAAAAAGTGTTGGTGCATCATCAGTGTAGAGGTGTTTTCGTCAGGAACACTCACCCCATCTTTATCTTTGATGAAGGGATAGGCCGAGAATTGGTGATTGATGAGCATTCCGTTTTGGTCGTAATACCTCAATTCCAGTCCATAATAGATGTTGGGTGCAGCCACAACATCAAATTGTTGTCGGCTCGTTGTGACGGTCATCTCTCCGTTATCGTCTTTTTACGATGTCTATTTCTTGCGTGATGGGCACCACGGTGCTATCTGTAGCCACGTGATATGTGTTGTAAACGGTTACGGAGTCGTCGCCATTCGGTCCAACACCGATAAGTCCGCCTTTATATCCCATTCTTAAAATGGCGTGCACGCTGTATATCTGGTCGTGTCCTTTCACGTCTCTTTCGATAGACGAGGGAGGAGCTTGGATAATTTTTTTAAAAAAATCGTCCACCTGTTCGTTGCTGCAGGCAGAGGCAAGAATCATAAAGCCTAGCGTTGCAGCAGCATTTTTTAATGATATGTGTAGCATAGCGTTTCTTGTTATGTGATAGTTGAAGTAGCGACGTCTTTAGAATTTAAAGAGCGTTCGCAGAGAGAAGTTGGCTCCACGTTCGTGTGCGTAGTACCCTAAAGCGGTCGGTGTACTCCTTATAAAGATTGTTCAGCACATTATCGCCCACGAGCATCAGTTTTAGTTCGCGGTGTTGGGGGCATGCGCTAAAGCCACTTCGGCTGTGCCGTTGAGCAAGAAATAGGGGTCGGGCGAGTCGCTTACGAGGTCTTTATCGGGGTCGAATCGAGTTTGTTTCGTTACATATATTCCCGATAGCGACAGCGTTGCGCGCCATTTACCGCTTTTTATTGAGCAGTCGGGTGAGGTGGCCGAGAGTCCATAACGGTCGGATGGCATAAAGGGCAGCCAGTCGTTGCGTGTGATGTTGCGTGCAAACATCCATTCTCCTTTAGCCACGAGTGTGAGTCCTTCAATCGGTTTGGCTGTAGCTTCGATGTCGCCACCCGTTAGTTGCACATCATCTTGGTCGTAAATAAACTTGGGGTACTTGCCGCTAGGGTGGTTATGAAATCGGTCTTTACCCGTTCCGATGTGGTCGTAAATATAACTATTGATGCGTTGGTAGAAGAAACTGGGTTCGATATTGAACCACGTGTTGCGATATCTCACGCCCACCACCGACTTATATCCTCTTTCGCTGGCCAGGTGTCTGTTGCCAATCACCCAGTAAGAGCCTTCTTGAAGGCCGATGGCATACAGCTCATTGATGTCTGGTGGACGCCACGACCAACCGATATTCGCCCTCATATCCCAGTTATCGTTAAGCTGATAATGGCCTGCCAGGCTAGCGGTGAAGTTGCTATAAAGTTTAAAATCGTCGTAATAAGTATAGTTACTCAAACTGGTATAGCCGTTAACCGACATCACGCGGAAGTCGTATCGCATACCCAAAGCCATCTGCAGCTTGCCCCATTCGGCCTTGTGTAAGAAGTATCCACCCATGGAGAGGGCTGCAAAGTTGGGCACAAAGGCAGGCTGTTTGGTGCCAGGGTAGTTATAGTTGGTTTTGATAAGTGTTTGAAAGTCCTGCGTCGGTGGTCATTTTCCACAGTTTCCATTTGGCGTGCCACAACACATCTCCCTTGTATGTTTTTAAGGATGAGGTCTTGCATGGGTATCCAACTCCATTGTGCTTTCTTACGATTTTCGAACTCTTGACGCAGATTTTCTTGAAACGACAGTGTGAAATCCACCTGATGATTGGCGTTGAGTCGCCATTTCAGTTCGCCCTTTAGCGTGACGTGTTGCGACTGTTGGAAAGGCGGTTTAATCTCGTAAGAAAAGGGTTGAATGGTTTGAGGGTCGGGGCGTCCATACTCAAAGCGTTTCGCAAGTTGGTCTAAGTCGCTCACCTTACTGGCGTAATAGATGCCACTTCGTTGATAATAAATGCTAGAGAAGATTGTAGCCGTGATGTGTTTGCCTTCGTAGCCCAGCATCCCCGATAGGCTAATGGTGTTATATCCCGTATTGTTAAGGCGATAATCGGCCGTGCTGTAATCGCCACCTTTGGTGTACATGCCGTGAACTCGTGCCCCCCAGCGACCATAACCCGCCTCAACAGTGGCGCTACCGCTTGCGCCTCGTGCGTTGGTGTCGTAGCCCAAGTTTACGTTTCCCTTAGTGGTAAGGCGCTTATTGCCCCAAGGCAGTGGCGCATCGTTAAAGCAATACCACGCCACCCATGGCGCCAAAGCCATAGCGAATGCATTCGGCACCCTTCACCACTTCAACCATACTCGACCCCGTATAGTCTAGTTCGGGCGCATGGTCGGCCCCCAGCTTTGGCTTTCCAGTCTAACACCGTTGTTCATAAGCAAAATTCGGCTGCTGTGCATGCCCTGAATAACAGGTTTGGCGATGGTGTTGCCGGTACTGATAGAACTTACACCCGGCACCGCTTCAAGCAGTTTGGCCAGCGAAGTAGCTCCACCTTTCTCCAGCGCATCGCTTCCTATAGTCGCCGTTTGTTGCATTTGGTTGGTATGGCGTTTCATTGCCGTCACCTCAACGTTGCCAATCATCTTGGCATCGTCGGCCATTTTTAGCGTAAGTGTTTGCGAAAGGGAGGGCGCAAACGAGCGCACAAGCCGTTTAAAAACCCACTGAGGACACCTCAATTCTAGCCTTTTTCGGTATTGGCTTTTAGTTTAAGTTGGCAGTGGCCATTAACATCTGTTACTACAGGAGCAAAGGCCGCGTTGCATCTAACCACAGCACCAGCAATGGGTTCGCCAGAACTTTCGCTCACCACCACCACGTTTTTGAATGATGGCATCATCGCTGGTGGGGGATTGCAGGCACACGTTTTTCTGTGGCATAGGCCCACAATGGCATGCCCGTTAAGCACAAGGCAAGGGTGAAGAACAGTGCCACATGCCGAGCATAACAAGCCCAAGGGGCAGTGCACCTTTTGTTTGTTTCATTTAATTTCATATTGGTTTATAGATAACGTAGAGTTATTGTTTCCCTATTAATAAGTAATGGCCTCTCGAAGGGGGCGTTTTGGCCGGCTCGTTATCTGCGGGTCGGTGTGTAGTAGTTGCAGTTTGCCTGTTTAAGAATTTCGCCAAACATGCCTATACCTTATTATATATAAGCGTTGCAGGTATGTAACGTTTGTAGATAAACGTAGTATTTACTTGTAAACGTTGGTGAGTGGTGTCTTAATCAGACGCTTTCTTGTTGCCAGCAGGTGTTGCAGGCATTGTTATTTACGTTTGCAGCTGTTAGATAATATAACGTTTAGAAAGTGCTGCAAAGGTCTTAATAATTTACAAGTTGTGCAATACCGAAATTTAGGTAAATGTTTACACACCTTTCTTTCGTGTCTACTAAGAAGAGGGGAGCATTAAATAAGGATGCTGTTCATAATCTTTGGCATAGAATTGGTCTGTTTTCGTGTTGTTGTATAACTAAAAAAAGCAACGAAATTAACCGATGAAAATACCTAAGAAACATATCCTTGTGCGATAGGGATTAGAGAAGCAAACACCAACTGTTATGGGTGTCGATCGAGCGAATGTTGTTCCCGATGGCTGTTAGGTTGTATCACAATCCGAAAAACTGCAGTTATACACAACGATTTACGCTAAAAAGTTTTGATCTTTCAAGCTTTCGCGCTATATTTGCAGCAGTATGGCAAAGCAACAAGAAGCAATTAGAGAGCGTGTGCGTACCAACCTGCACGAGCCGCGCAAGTATAAGGTGTTAATTCATAACGATGATTTCACCACAATGGATTTCGTCGTGATGATATTAAAGGTTGTGTTCTTTAAGTCAGATGCTGAAGCTGAGTCGCTCATGCTCGCCGTACACCGAAGTGATAAAGCCGTTGTGGGCGTTTATAGCTACGATGTGGCTATGTCTAAAGTGGGAAAAAGCCACTGTTATGGCACGCCAAGCAGGCTACCCTTTACGTTTAACCTGTCAACCTGGGTAATCATTATGCCAGCATATATCAATTCTTACGATACCGACTTGGTTCTCAATGGGGCACGAAACTATTCGGTGCTCTATCGAAACGAGTTCGTTACACCCGAACATTTGCTTCTGGCGTTAACGGGCTTAGAAAACTTTGCGCTCTCGTTGCAAACGTCGGGAGGTAACGTAGCAAGACTAAATGCCGAACTAGTGGATGTGGTGACGAAGATGGAGACTGTGCCTGTTGATTGGAACCAGTTGCCTCAGCCACTCCATGCAGATGGAACTGTTGCTCGATAATGCGCATAAACTGGCTATGTTGGCCGAGGTTCAGGTGGTGCAAGTGCCCCATCTAGTGATGGCCTTGCTGGGTTTGCAAGATTCGAATGCTGCCTATTTACTGGGCAAACAGCTAGGAGAAAACACTTCAAGCTTTGTCGCCGAACTGGTTAGTCTCTGCGATAGCGACGACGGCGTGTCGGGTTATGGCGATACAGACGCCTTTAACGACGATTTCGATATGGATGAAGAGCGCGAAGAACTATGGCGCTCGCTGGTTACTTGCGTAAACGACACCTATAAAAAAACATAACCCGCTCATCGGTAGAGAAAACGAATTGCAACGCACCATTCAAGTGCTTTGCCGAAAAGAAAAGAATAATCCGCTGCACGTGGGCGAGCCTGGAGTGGGCAAAACTTCGCTGGTTTACGGACTTGCTGCAATGATTGAAAAACGGAGATGTGCCTGAACGACTCAAAGGCTGCCGCATCTATCAGATGGATATGGGCACAATGCTCGCAGGAACACAATACCGCGGCGATCTCGAAAAACGCATTAAGCAGGTGATGGACGGGCTGCTGGATGAGGGAAATACCATCCTTTACATCGATGAGATACACAACCTTGTGGGCGCAGGGCGTGCAAGCGAAGGCTCAATGGATGCCTCGAACATGCTCAAACCTTATCTCGAAAGTGGAGATGTGCGCTTTATTGGAAGCACCACCTATGCCGAATATAATCGTTATTTTGCAAAAAGCGCGGGTATTGTGCGTCGCTTTCAACAAATTGACGTGCCCGAACCTTCGCCCGAAGAGGCTGTGAAAATCCTTAGCGGACTGAAACGACAATACGAAAAGTTTCATAACGTGACCTATGCGCCAGAGGTGATTGAGTTTGCCGTGAAAGCTAGCGCTAAATATATCAACGATAGGTTTTTGCCCGACAAAGCTATCGACCTCATAGATGAGGCTGGTGCCTACCGACAAATGCACCCACTGCCCACCAAACGACAAAAGGTAGACAAGGAACTCGTGGCCGATGTGCTTACAAAGGTGTGCAAAGTGCAGGCCGTGGCTCTCAAAGACGAGGGCAACGAGGCTCTGCTCACCCTAGAAAAACGTATGAAACAGCAAATCTATGGGCAGGATAAGGCCATAGAACTGGTAACTCAAGCCATACAAACGGCTAAGGCTGGACTCACCGAAGAGGGAAAACCACTGGCCGCAATGCTCTTCGTTGGACCCACAGGCGTGGGAAAAACCGAGGTGGCTCGCGTGCTAGCTGCCGAACTTGGCATCGAACTGGTGCGTTTCGATATGAGCGAATACACCGAAAAACATGCCGTTGCTAAGCTCATTGGCTCGCCAGCTGGATATGTGGGCTATGAAGATGGTGGCCTACTTACCGATGCTATACGTAAGTCGCCCAACTGTGTGCTGCTGCTCGACGAAATAGAAAAGGCGCATGCTGATATCTATAACATCCTTTTGCAAGTGATGGATTATGCGCGTTTGACGGATAATAAGGGGCAGAAAGCCGACTTCCGCAACGTGGTTCTCATCATGACGAGCAACGCTGGTGCACAATTTGCATCGCAAGCCAACGTGGGATTTGCTAGCAAAATATCGCGCGGAGAAGCCATGATGGCGCAGGTGAAGAAGACTTTTAAACCCGAATTCATCAACCGACTGTCGTCTACCGTGGTGTTCCACGATATGGATGAACCAATGGCTCGACTGATATTAAAGAAAAAAATCAATGCCCTAAAGCAACAATTGCTTGCCCGAAACGTGGAACTAACGCTCGACGAGAAGGCCGAAAACTATTTGTTGAAGGTGGGATTCACACCTTTGTACGGCGCTCGCGAGATGGATCGCGTTATCGCTGCAAAGCTTAAACCTCTGCTTACCCGAGAAATTCTCTTCGGAAAGCTGAAAAAAGGCGGAAAGGCCATCGTGAAAAACACTGACCAATGAACCGCCAACACCCGACGACACCAATATGCAGCTGGTGCTCGACGTGCCAAAATGAGCTGCACTATCGCTAACATCGTTTTAAAATATCTCTCTGCAATGCCCAAGTTTGTTTCTACATATAGCATTCTTTACGCGTACAATGGGCTGAAAAAGGTCGTTGAGGGGGAATACTGCGCGCTATGCTGGAGCTTGTCTCCACAGGCCACACACCTGCTTATGTACTGGGGCAGCGCGCGGATGGTGTTAACCAAATTCCTATTATACTATGGTGTTCGCGCTTGATTCAACACTTTGGTTTCCCTGACCCACACTTGGGAGAACCCTGATGGCTTGCCAGCCGTTGGCGGAGACCTTTCTGTAGACCGCATGTTGCTGGCCTACAGCTATGGCATTTTTTTCCTGGTACTCTTTCCGTTATAACCGAAAAATACTTTGGTATTGCCCCATGGAGCGCTTTGTTATCTTCCCCGAAGAGGTGCATGTGTCGCACTCTATGCGCTCCTTAATTAATAAGGGCACGTACAATGTTACGTTTAACCAGCAGTTCGACGATGTGCTGAAACATTGTAGCCGTCTGCGTATCAAAGAAGAGGGTGCTTGGCTGGGCGTTGATATGATAAAAAGCCTACCGCAAAATGCACGAACAGGGTTTTGCAGCCAGCGTTGAAGTGTGGCAGAGCGACCGCCTTGTGGGTGGTCTTTATGGCGTTACCATCGGCCGATGCTTCTTTGGCGAGAGTATGTTTTCACTTGTTCCCTAGTGCCAGTAAGCTTGCGCTTATCTTCTTAGCGCATTACATGCACGAACATGAAGGCTTGCTCATCGACTGCCAATTCGAAACGGCTCACCTGCGCTCGATGGGTGGACGCTTCATTCCTTACGACGATTACCTTAAGATTATACAGCAAGAATAGAAATGAACAACAACGAACTGATGCGCAGGGCCATTGCCTTGAGCGAAGAAAGTGTGAATAATGGGGGTGGCCCTTTTGGCGCGGTAATCGCCCGAAATGGCGAGATTGTGGCCGAAGCGGCTAACCGCGTTACGCTCGATAACGACCCAACGGCACATGCCGAAGTGAGTGCTATACGATTGGCTAGCCGTAAATTGGGTACGTTTAACCTCGCTGGGTGCGACATTTACACTTCGTGCGAACCTTGCCCCATGTGTCTTGGTGCTATTTATTGGGCGCGACTGGATAACATTTACTATGCCAATAACCGTGAAGATGCCGCCAACATCGGTTTCGACGATGATTTCATTTACCATGAAATAGCACTTAAACCTAGCGAACGCAGCAAAAATATGGAGCTGTTGTTGCCCGAGGAGGCCATTAATGCTTTTAAAATGTGGGAAGAGAAGGTGGAGAAAACCGAGTATTAAGGCGGTGGGTGTGTATGCGGGGGAAGGATGCCGAGCCACTTGTGGCTTTAAGCACCTCCCAAAGTCGTGACTGATTGGCATCTTGCTTGTGTTATCCTTTTGGCGTAGTGCATATCGACTTCAAGTCTAACACAAGCAATATGCGCTACAAAACTAAAAATCCAAGCGATTCTCATCACTCTTTTTGGGTTAATTTGCTTTTTAAAAGAGGCTTGTTGCGCCATCTTCTTTTATTATTTTTCTCTATATCCGTTTACTTTATGTTTTAGAGAGTGTAAAAATAAACGGCATGAAATTTAACATTGTGAGTGCCATTTTTGCTCACCAACTGCCATTCGTTCGCAAATAATCGATTCTCGCGAAGGTTTGTTTGGGTGAAAATGAACAAGGTTTGTGAATGGCGATAAACCGAATTTTCGTTGAGATAATCCGTGATTTTTTTACTAAAAAAGTGGCTAAATGCAGCAAAAATGCAGTGCTATCTCCTACAAAATGCAGTGCTATCTCGTGCAAAAACGCAGTACTATCTCGTGCAAAAACGCAGTGCTATCTCCTACAAAAACGCAAGGCTAAATGCAGCAAAACACAGCATAAGATGATGCTTTTTGCACCTTTTTGAGGAATTTATGGTAGACTGAATGACGAAAAATTGTGGGGATTTTTGAGTGAAAAAGTGGCCAAAAAATGGTGCTTTTTGACGACTAAAAGCGGTTTTCTGGGCGGTGAAATTTTCCGTTCCAGACTCCTTCTAGAAGGGCTAAATGGTGCAAAAATGCCGATATGGTGCGCAAAAAAATGGTGTAAAAAAATAAATATTACTGTCCGCTAAAGTTTTCACCTCTTTATACGAATTAGGGCTAACACTTCTCACGAGGTATCAGCCCTTTTTGTTACCTTTGTTTTTTTGTTACTAAACTGAGATAACATGAGCAAAAGTACACATTTCTTCGGACAGCCGGTATATGGTCAACTAATAAAATCACTTGATCATGATAAAATTGTTGAAATGAGCCGTAAGAACGGCGGTGAGCGTTATGTGAAGAGCTTCGACGGATACGCTCATCTCGTGACGATGCTTTATGCGGTGATCATGCGTTTTGATTCCCTTCGGGAGATAGAGGCTGCCATGACGGCAGAGGTCAGAAAGCTGCATCATGTGGGCCTTAGTCAAGTACCCAAGCGCAGCACTCTTTCCGATGCCAATGCCAGACGGTCTGAGAAGTTCTTTGAGGATGTATACCATGACCTTTATAACTCCAATAAGAACATACTTTCTTCGGACAGCCGACGTAACGGTACTGAGGAATGGATAAAACGGCTGAGAATCATCGATTCCACGACTATAACATTGTTCTCTAACGTCATATTCAAGGGCGTGGGTCGGCATCCCAAAAACGGGAAAAGAAGAAAGGGGGCATAAAAAGTGCATTCCGTCATTCATGCAAACGAGGGTGTTCATTGTGACGTGAAGTTCACCTCCGCCGCTACCAGTGATTCCTTCATGCTTGCACCCAGCCATTTCAGACATAACGAGATCGTTGCACTGGACCGTGCGTATATCAACTACGAGAAGTTTGAGGAACTTACCGAGAGGAACGTCGTCTATGTCACCAAGATGAAGAAAAACCTCAAGTACGAGATATTGGCAGACTGCATGGATATGAATAAGGAGGGGGTGATGGAATATCGCGAGCAGGTGGTAGTGTTCAGGAAGGGCGGCATCAGCCATATAGCGCGTATCATTACCTATGTGGACATCAAGAAAGGAAAGTTGCCGAAGTTGGTATCGTTGCTTACCAACGACTTCGACATGCCACTGCAAACCATAGTTGCCATATATCGCAGGAGGTGGCAAATAGAGTCACTCTTCAAACAGATCAAGCAGAATTTCCCTCTTAGATACTTCTATGGGGAGAGCGACAACGCCATAAAGATCCAAATTTGGGTCACGTTGATTGCGAACCTATTGCTATCCCTGCTCCAAAGCTCCATAGAAAGACGGTGGAGTTTCTCTGGGCTGGCAACTATGGTACGCATAGTACTTATGGAATATCTCAATATGAACAAATTCTTCAATATGCCGGATGCAGACATGAAATTGATGCTTGAAGCTGCGGCTGAATCACCGCCAGGGGTAACAGAAAACGAATAAGGGGCTTGTCACTAACATAAAATCATCCAAACTACAATGCGTCAATGAGTTGAGATGGAGGACACTATGTTTAGCGGACAGTAATAAAAAATAAATGCAGAATCTCCAAAAAATAGGGAAAAATCCTGCTTTTGAGCATCTGTTTTTCTCTAGAAGGGTTTGTTTTGGAAGGGGTGTTTTGTAAAATATAAATACTCGATTTAACAAACTTGTTAAAACGTATTTGGGTACTAAAGTTTACCCAATGTGGGAGATACAACAAACAGTTGGTCCAGTTATGACCTATACCTTAAAAGGCGTACAGTTTAACAAAAAACAGTACGCCTTTATCGTTTGTGTGTGTATAAAAGAGGAGTGGAAGGAAAAAAATGTCCTTCCTTGATTATTCATAACACGGCTATATCACCCCTGCTCTTCCACCACCAATCCATTTTCTCTTACGTGGTCTATAAGTGCTTTGAACGTTCGGTTGAAGCAAAAGCGTGGGCATGTGTCCCGTTATAATCATTTGTTTTTCGTGCTCTTGTTAGAGCCACGTTCAGCTTGCGGTCGATAATTTTCCCATTTTCTTCAAAGCAATTAGCCGTTAGAAAGTCGAGTTGATAACGGTGGACGATGGTGAACGAGTAGATAATTACATCTCTTTGCGAGCCCTGATAGCGTTCAACGGTGTCGATAGTGATGTTGTCTAGCTCGGCAATACCCAGTTTGGCTAGTTCGCGCCGTATCATTGCAATTTGATTGCGGTAGGGAACAATAACGCCAACGGTGCGGTTGGCATCAAAAATCTTGTGCGTAAAAAGCGGTGTATACGCCCCAAGATGCGGGCCACGATGCGTGCTTCGGCAGGGTTGGCCTTGTCGGATGCACCTTCGTTCTCGTTGTTTTCTGCGGCAAAAAACAGCAGTCGGTGAGCCTTTAGCTGGTTGTCTAGTTCGTCTTGTGCAGGCAAATTGTAGTGCAATTGTTGTTCTTCTTGGTGTGCACAGGGCACCACATCAATCTGTTCGTGGGTATAAAACATATCGTTGGGAAAGCGTGCGATGTGTGGATGCATGCGCCCTTGGCGGTTAAGTGTTCCGATGAAGCGTGTGCGCCCTTGGCTTCGTTCCCAGTGTATCAGTCGTTCGAAGAGCGATTGGCGACAGTCGGTTATGCCGATGGCATTTAGCAGGGGATGGTTTACAGCGGCTTGAGCGGCGTTTTTGCTGAACCACGGCCGGCAATTGCTTATGGTCGCCAATAAGTACAAACTTGTCTATGGCTGGCACATTGCCGTTAGCGGCGTTCAATCCCATGCGTAGAGCCAGTGGCTGGGGTGTGTTGGCCGAGAGCAAGCCCACGATGTTGGGTTCTAATATCTGCGATGCCTCGTCGATAACGGCGAGGTTGAAGTGTTTTAGAGCAAAGATATTGGAGCGCGATTGCATGGTAGAGGTAGTACCCACAAACACGCGGCAAGCCTCGATGCGTTGTTTGATGAGGTTTAGTTTGGGGTCGCTCTCCACCAGTCGGTCGAGCAAATAGGGGCGGAAACGTTCGTCGCAGCTGTATTCGTTGCCAACACGCAGGAAGGGAATGTTGGCCGATAGTAGCATGTCGCATATCTCGTCTACGGCTCTGTTGGTGTACGACATGAGCAAGATGTTGCCCTCTTGCTCTTCAACAATGAAGCGTAGAGCCATCGAAGTTTTGCCCGTTCCCGGCGGTCCAACGAGCAAGTAGTAGTCGCGCGCTTGTTTTATGCGTAGCAACACCTCGTCGTAACTGTGGTGATAGCTACGCGTGAGTGTGAGTTGGTCGTTATATAGTGGTGCTCTTTGCCCCAGAAGCAAGTCTTTGCGTTGAGGGTTGGCCGTGGCAAAGGCGTGCATTGCCTTAACGGCCGAAGCGTTACCCACGTCGCTCGAGGCATGCTCGATGGCGAAATGTTTAGCCTCTTTCAAGAAGTTATCGTTTTGTAAGCCATCGTTGAGGTGTACCACCAATTGGTTAACGGCGAGGTCTACGAGTACGCCTTTAAACAAGATGTTGTGTCTAACATCGGGTTCGGTCTGGGGTTCGTAGGCATATAGATACACCATATCGCCTCGACGGAAGTTAGGTAGGAAGTCGTCGGCCTGTTCGGGAACGATGAAGGTTAGCGTGTCCACGCCGTTATAGTCATTACTTTTCTGGGCATCTTTCAGCTCTAGAGCGGTAAAGATGTTCCCTGTTTCTCGTTTTTTTCGGCCAGTGGCATGTTCCAAAGATCGGCGCCACTGCGTCCTTGTGTTTGCTGTGCGCCCACCTTGGCCAGCAGTTGTTCGTTATAAGTAAAGGTAAGCATACGGCAAACATAAGCCCGTTGCAAAGGGTCTAGCATTTGCAGGGGCAAGGTAACGGCCTCTATTTGCGGTTCAAGATATCGAAGAAAGAAGGTGGAATTGAGTTGGTTTTGGTTTAGCGTGTCGGGCGAAAGCTTGTCGATAACACTTTCAAATCCCCTTTGTGCGATACCGAACTCTTGTGCCACACTCGTTGCGCAGGCGTATGGCCTCGTGAAAAAGGCGTTGCAGATAAGCCACCACCACCAAACCGCCAGGTAAGGGGTATTTGGAATAGAGCAAACGGATGTCTACTTGATGGTTAGACAGGCGGAAGTTGTGGCGCAAAACACCGTAGTAGAGCAGCAATTGCACGTAATGTTCTTCTTTTGAAAGCCGCCATACTCGTTAGGTTGGTTGCGTTGGATGTTGTAGTTGGCACCCGATTTCTGTTCCACCAGCAGTCGAAAATCGCTCGTCATGAGGTCAACGCGACCCTGCAAACCCAGTTCTTCGCATACGAATGAGGGCTCGAGCAAAGCCTTCGAGCGGTCGAACCCCTCTTGGTTGGCATCAAAAAGGCGGGCAACAATCTCTTCAATGTTCTTAGCTTGGTTAACAGCCACCTCGCGAAAAGGTTCGCGCACGTTGAGGTCGGGACAGGTGCAAAACTCCATTGTGCGCTCTTTAAAGGTGTTGGTAAAGGTTTGTCGCCAGTCGTAATCAGCGTCGTTGTTGATAATGTCGTCGAGAGCAGCGCCCGCAAAGCTACCCACCAGTATGGCTTGCGAATTGGCATTGGCCCCCATTCTGTTAACGGTGTAGGCCAAGGGATGGTGTCCGTAATCGGTAAAACAGCGTGCAATGGCACTGATGTCGAGCAGGAAGTCGGGTTCTATTACCACCAATCGTGGCAGGAGGGCATTACCTTGCTTGGTGCAGTCGAGCAAGTTGAGTTGCATTCCCACGTGGAGTAGTGGTTTAAGATAGGCCAACTCGTCTGATTTTAAGTCTAGCGTCATAGGGCTCTTCATAGCTTTCGTGGTCTATTTTCACCATAATGCAGTTGTCGTCGCATTGGTCTACGATGCAGCGCAGGTAGCGAAAGTCAACGTGTCGATACTCTTTTGGCGGCTTGTTTATGGGGGCAATGCGGCCAACGAGCGAGCTGGGGATGTGTTCGCCATATACGGCCGACACGAAAATGCTAAGTGCCCTGCAATGATAAGGGCACATCTTGTGTGGCAATAGGCATGGCCCTGTTGGTTTCGCGTCGCATTTGTTGTATGGCTATAACATCGCGAAGGGCTATTTTATGTTGTTTACAAAGGAAATCAACCTTAGAGAAAAAGGTTGCCGAAGGCCTGCAAACTATCTTGCAAAGCCCCATCGCAGGCCAGCGAAAGGGTGTCGTGTAGTTGTTTGTTCACCCCTTCGGGCATTTCGTTAGCAGTGGAAAGCACGTGGGCAATACGCCTAAACAGTTCGTTGGCAGTGATGTAGGTGCGTGGGTTGGGCATGGTTGGGGGTGGCATTTAGCCAACGGTTAGGGGGTGAGACATGAATTGGAACACCAAGCAGAGATTGTAAATGTAGAGAAAAAGGGCAAGAGCCACGATGCCAAATCGCAGTACGAGGGCTGGTTTTGCAGGCATTTTTTTAAATAAAAAGGCCATGGCAAGAGGGATAATAAAGAGCCAATGCGTGCCCATGATGTAAGCCTCGTTCAGTCCGAAGCCCATGATAATATGCACAACAAAGTCAACGCTCAGCCACGCCAAACATATTTGCAATAGCTTTTTGGCGAAGGCCGAACACCAAACCCACCACGAAAAAGCAGCACTAAGAAAGCTTCCACGGCATAGAACAGCCAATGTTCGTAGTGCACAACAACAGGACGCGAGATAAATAAATCTTCTAGAAGATGTTCGCGATGCAGCATAATGCTCTCGCCAAACACATTCTCCACCACGCACGAAAGTCGCGGTGTGTCTTTGTCGGTCCATTTAAGTACGGGGTCGTTGCCCATGGGTTTTCCAATAATACGTTCCTTTCTGGCTTCGTGAGCCGTGCTCTTTTTGATGGCATTGGGGTTCATTTTTTGCACTTGTGCCTCTATTCGTGCCGACTCTTGTTCGCGTGGCAGCAGTTGAAGTGTGTATTGTGCATATAAAGCTGCTCCCAAAATTCCCAGCGGAAGCACGCAAGCCAGTAGCAAGCGGCGTGGTTTAAAGAAGGCTTTACCAGTGCAAAAGAGGTCGGCTAGCATGGTTTTAGCACCGTTGCTTATTGTTATTCCAGCCGTAAAGAGCAGTAGTAAGGCCGATTGCCACCAAGCCAAGGCCTTGCCTTTGAGGTGATGGTCGTTGGCGATATAGAGTGTTAGAACGAGTAACAGCAGCGAAAAACAAAAGTGGTCGGGTAGCATGACGGCCAACATTATCGATGCAAACGAGAACAATAGCGCAGTGAGCGCGAGGGCATCTATCAGCTTTAAGCCAATGTGCGAACGCAAGATGCGAAACAAAAGCACTGCACTGAGGGTGGCACTGAGTGTTAGCAACAAGGCCATGATGTAGATGGCGGCGTTGAAATCGAATTGCTTGATGATGGCATCATTGAGCCAATAGAAGGGTGCAAGCAACGGACCGAATAGCGGATGGCGTGAGAGTTCGTAGTATATCTTGCCGTTAGAGAGGTAGATACACGAGTAGGCATCAAACCCCGAGACGTGAAAAATCTCGTGAAACAACACCCAATAACCCCTAAAGCCCACGCGAGTAAAAAGGTCGTGGTACTTATATAGGGTGAGTGCATTTTGCAATGCAAATACCAAGAAGGCCACTAAGGCCAGCGGTTTTTCTTCTTTTCTTAGTTTAAACATGTGTTCTAAGTATATGTTGTGTGTGTGTTGTTACTTTTAACGGTCTACATTCTCCTTATTTCAGCCCCAATGTTTGTGCGGGCTTAGTGGTTGAGCAGATAATCAACCATTGAAAAACAAGTTCCAAGCATATAGCCAAAGGGTGAGCGAACCAATGCCAATGCGCAGCAAGGTGCGCTTTCGGCCTGTGGCAACTACGAAAAGGGCGGCCAAACTCAAAGGCAACACGTAGGCCCAATGGGCTGTCATGATGTACACCTCGTTAAGCCCGAAACCCAATCCCACGTGCAAGGCCCAGTCCATTGCGGCAAAGACCAGGGCCATGAGCAACAATTTGTTGCGCCGTCCCACCCAAAGGCCAGCCACAAAGAGCAACAATAAGAGTGCTTCGGCCACGTAGTTGATGGCCCAACGATAATGAACGATGACTGGGCGCCGACCGAAAAATGTCTTCCAAAAAGATGGTCGCGATGTAGCTGAATGCTCTCGCCAAAGAGATTTTCTGTGATGGATTGCAGTCGTGAAGTGCTGATATCGGTCCATCGCATAAACTCTCCTTGCATCATGGGTGTACCCATTTTGGCCGATACATTATTATTGGGGTTATGCTTAGAGGGCGGTGTGGGTGGTGTGGGGGTAGAATTTGTGGAGTTAGACCCTTGTTTTGGTCGTGCTTTTTGGGCCTCTTTCCATGCCAGTTGGCGTTTTCGTGCCTCCTCTTCGGCCTTTTTCTTGTCTTCAGCTTTGCGCTTAGCCCTAGCTTCGTGTCGCTTAACCTCGTCTGGCCAAACAAACTTTTTGTACTCAAATCGAGCGAAAGACCATATCAAAGCCGAAGGAAGTAGCACGGCAAAGAAGAGGAAACGGGGGCGGAAAAAGTGGCGACCGTTGGTGAATAGGGCTGCCATGAACACCTTTAAACCATTGTTGAGCGATATGCCAGCCGTGAGAACGAAGAGACAAATGGTTTTCCACACAGGCATGGGAGTGTGCTGTTGCTGCTGATTGGCTGCCACTAAGAGGGTGAGAAGCAACGCAAAAAGCGAGAGTATGAAATGGTCGGGGGCAATGGCCGACAGCATAATGTAGGCCAAGGAGAAGAAAAAACGCACAGAGCAGTCGTGTGTCGAAGAGACTTATCCCCATGGCGTGGCGCAACAGTCGGTGAAGAAACACCACCGAATAAAAGGCCGCGAAGATTTTGCATAACTGCCACAACGAAGATGGCGCAGTTGATGCCTGTGAGCCACATCAGGCCTTGGTTAAGCATGTATGGCACATACATAAAGAAGGCCAACAAGGGATGGCGATACACATTATAGCCAGCTTGCCAATCACTAACCACAACATAGGTGAGGGATCGAAGCCCGAGAGGTGGAAATGGCGTATAATATGATTCCAATAGTGAGTTTGCAGGGGTGTAAATAGGTGATAGTAGCGAGCTATAAGCAGAGCATGCAGTGCCACAAAGATGGCCAGCAGAGGCGCACCAACGGCCCATTCTTCGCACCGAACCTTGAAAAATAGCAAACAAACGAATGCCATCGCGCTTAAGAAAGAAGCGCACCAGCAGGAAATTGATAGGCACACAAACGGCGAACATGGGTAGCGGAGCAAGTGTTTTACTAACACCTAGGTCGACAAAGAGGTTGAGTGTGGCCATCTGCATGAGATAGTTCACCACATGAGCCATGGCAAATCCCACGCCTCTCCCAGTGGTGCCGCCCACTTTAAAGGTGTAGCGCAGACTGGCCCAGAGGTTAAAAGCGAAGCTAAGAAGATAGGCCACGGTCATGGCTAGGTTGTGGTTGGTAAACTGCAACCCCACCCAATACGTGGCATATTGTATGGCGGTGGCCGTGAAACCCACGATGCCGAAGCGCAATAGCTCGCCCATGCCTTGGTGCTTACTTAGTTCTGAAGGGTTTATAATGTTGTTCATCCGCATAAGCTAGCATTTCTTTATCGCCTTGGCTGTCGCCGTAGGCCGTGATATAGTATAGTTCTCGGGGTGTGAAAAGGTGTTCCACGCGCCGCACTTTCTCTGCTCCGTGGCAGTTGGGCGAAGCAAAAACGCCCTGTAAGTTTACCCTCTTTTACGGCTATTTGCGTGCCGATAACTTGCACTTGTGGCAGTTTAGAGAAGAACGGCAGCACCCAATTGGTGATGCTGGCACTAACAATCAGAACGTTTTCGCCCCGTTGGAGGCTCGTTTCAATGGCCTTTTAAGCCAAGCGGTCGCAAGATGTGTGCGTTGTTTTTGCAAACGATTGGCAGTGAGCATCGAATGTTTCGAGTGTCATCCCTTTGAAAAAAAGTGGGCGAATAGCCGCTCTTTGGTTCGGCCATTAGCATATAGGTGCAACTTCATCAGTACAATTAGGGGCAGAAAAAAGCCCAAAACCCACGAGCATTCGCCATCTTCCCACGGCGTGAGCGATGAAGGCTGGCAGGGTGTCGAGCGTGGTTAGCGTGCCATCGAAGTCGAAAAAGAGAAACGCGATAATTCATAAAATATAAACCACTTAAACCCAAACTGTTGGGTCTTTATCGTCTAAAAGCTTTTATAATTTTTGTCGTTTAGAGCTTCAGAACTCATTAACTTTTTCAACCTCAGCGGGCGAATTTGTAGGCGACATCCTGTTGTTTAAAAGCTCCAAAACGTATTAACTCATCAACTTATAAACTTACAAATTCAATATATGATCAACAGAAACGCCATTATCCATGCCACCACAATGGCTTGTGTAAAACGATCGCGGAGCAGAATTTTTGTTGGGTCGCCACTCACTTCGTCTACCACCGTGAGTTGCATGTAGCGCAGCAAACCCACCAAAAACAAAGATACTGGTGAGGTAAAGATAGGGTGCATTGAACCTACTAACCACCTCGGGCGACACCGTGTACATGATGTAGCACACCAACGTAACCGTTCCAGTGATGGTGATGGCTTGGTTTACGAAGGTGAGATTATAGCGAATGGTGTTGCGACGAGGTGCTTCGCCCGTCTCGTTCATGCGCAGCACGTCGTCGCGTCGCTTGGCAAACGAAAGGAAAAGCGCAAGGAGGAAGGTCATCAACACCAGCCAATTGCTCACCGCTACATCGCAAAGCCATGCCACCAGCCAATATGCGAAGCACAAAACCAAAAGGCCACCGTGCACACGTCTATGATGGCATGGCGCTTCAACCAAATGCAATAACCCACATTAAGTAAGAGGTAAAACAGCACGATACCAGCCGTTTCGCCTGCTCGTTGGGGTAGGAAAAACAGTAGCAAGGCCGATAGAAGCACCAAAATTGCCATCAGTGCATAGCCCGTTGCGATGCTCACCGCACCCGAAGCAATGGGACGACGGCACTTAACGGGGTGACGACGGTCGGCCTCAACGTCAACAATGTCGTTGAAACAATAGATGGCCGAGGCCGCAAAACTGAATGCAAAGAAGGTAACGACGCTTGCTATGGCATCATCGGCATTCAGCAGTCGTCCACCAAAAAACATGGGAATGAGCACAAACCCATTCTTAATCCATTGGTGCGGACGAATTAGTGAGAGCGTTTTTTTCATCTTTCAAATCGCTTTGTTAATTTTTTTCCATCCCCTTGTTTAACAGCCATGCTAGAGGCAAGGTTATGGCGAAGCAGGCCAAAAACGTACCCCAATAACCCCATTGCATACTTTGAACGCGCACCAACACAAAGTGAACGTGCAGCAAATACATCTCCAGACTCACCATGCCCACCAGTTGAAGTGCGCGTTTAATGGCTTGAGGCACGGCAGTTAGCCAGTTAGATAAGAGCAGAACCAGGCTGAACGTGGCGGGGATGTAGAGCATTCGCCCAATGAAAAGGGGGAACAGTCCGTGCCTTGTTTGCTCTAAATAGATGTCTACGCCAAGCGAAAGCACCGCGGCAGCCACCAAAAGCCAAACACTTTGGGCACTTAGGCTTTGCCCTTGTTTTACCATCGCACCGCAATTAATGCCGATAAAGAAGATGGGCACACGACTCCAGAATATCTCGATGTGGCCAACGGCATTGTGAAGAGGAACTACCCATTGCACGGCCACGCACCAAACAATCATCAAAACGGGCAACCAACGGTAGACGGGATGGCGAGATACCAGTTTTACATAGGCCGGAGCGAAGAGGTAAAGCATCATTGTTGCAGGTATATACCAAAACGTTAGCTCATCGTGTAGCCAGAAATCCCAATTCACTAACACGTCGCCAGCAAGGTCAATCATCTCTTTTGTCCCTTTAGCTCCTTGCAAAAAGCGGGGCACATAATACAAACTAGCCACCAACAACCATGTGGGATAGATGCGCAAGTAACGGCGAGTGAAGAAACGTTTAAGCGAGGTGTTGCTTGTGAGAGCATACCAAAGCCCCACGCCACTAAGGAAAAGAAACACGTCTACACCCATGTTTCCCATGCGCCAGAGTCCGTAAAAGGGCGACAAACGGGGCACGTTTACATGAAAAAGCACGATGGCTATCATGGCCAAGCCCATTAGCTCGCTGCGGTGATGGCTGATGTTGGCAAAGCTTATGCCGTTGGTTGTTGGGGTCATAGCGTTGAGATTGTTAACATTTGGGTAAGGGAATGCGCTTAATAAGCTTTATCTATAACCCACGCTAAGGCTATGGATGCCACGATGTAGAGCAGCAAACCTTGATAAATTTGGCCATGGCGCGATATGGGGATGATGAGTTTTCGCGTGATGGGGTGGGTAACGAAGAGGGCTGCCGAGATGCTACCCATCCAGCAAAGGGCTCGATAGAGCCAATCCAAAAATGTGGCGCGAGCCAGTAATTGGGCTGTTAAGAACACCGAAAGGCATACAATAAGGGGAACAAAGGTCCACCCCACGAAACTCTGACTGAGGTAATAGCCCAAAGCCAAACATATTAAAAGGGCGCCCAACTGCTTGGTGTGATCGTCGCCCCAGAGCGTAAACTTGTTTTGAAAGCGAGCATAGAGCAGTCCTAAACCAAAGGGAAGCATGCCTCCCATGAAGTTGTAGCGATAGCGATTCATGGTTTCGCTCATGGGGGCTTAGTTGCAGTTGAACCAGCACGCACAACACCATTACTAGCACCGTAACACCCCAATGTCGGCGATGAAGCATTAAGCGATAAAGCAAATAAAACTGCATCATCAGGCCAAAGAACCAAAACGGACCGGGCCAAATCATCTTATCGGGTCGGGGCAGCAGGTTGTTGAACATCAATAGTTGAGCGATAATCTTCAAACTGTCGTAATGCCAGCTAGGTGGTGTTTGTGCATCGATGAAAAATAAAGAGCGCAAAAGCCCACCGCCATCATTCGAAACAACTTAAGATAATGCCCAAAAAGGAATTTCCCAACTGGTGCATAGGTCTCGTGATACTTCTTAAACAAACCGAATCCGCTTAGAAAGAGAAACACGGGTACGCCATAATGCCCGAAAAACGACAGCAGATGTAGGGGTAAATGGGCGTCGGCATGCAGCAAAGCGCGGTTCATGCCGGCTACGTTTTCGGCATTAAAGGTATATTCGTTCTCTTTAACCATCGGACCAAGCCAATGGCAATAGTTGTGCAAAAATATGCCAATGATGGCCAAACCGCGCATGCAGGCCCCCATGCCAGTGCCTTTTTGCTTGGCATTGGCTTTGTTGGCTTTGTTGTTAGCAGCTGTTGTTGCCGTTTGTGTTGAGGCTGTTACAGTGCTTTTATTGATTTGATGTTGGTCGTTTTGTGGCATAATGTGGTGTGCAGATTAATGTGTGCCAAGCTTTAGGCCTTAGTTGGGCAGTGCGTTTTTGAGGCGTGGGGCGAGGCAGCTTGTCGTAGTCGGTGGTACCTTTTAGTATTCGCGGTCGGCTTTCGTTGTACTTCGGACTAATCAAGTTGTTTTCTTCGCGATAATCTTTCGTCTTTATTCCAGCCAGATAGAGCAGCAATTGTGGCAGGGCATCGGTCATAAAACGGCGGTTGCGCGCGTCTAATATTTGGCGATAGATGTCGGGATGTTGGGCTATATAGCTTCGCGAGCACCATATCCAGAACGGAATTTCAAATTCGTATTTAGCCAAAGGGTAGTCGATGGCGGCCGAATGGTTGCGGCAAACAATGCCGCGGTTCTCCTCATAACATTCTTCGCCGTGGTCGGGCATGTAGATAACGATGGCATCTTTTTGCTCAAACTGCTTCACAATGAGGTCAACCACCGAGTCGTTGTAAAGCACAGCGTTGTCGTAATGGGCCAAGACGCTGCGCTGAGCAGGCGATAAGTCGGGGCGAAGTGTTTTATAGTCGTCGCCCTTCCAACGTCGTCGGTTGTTGGGCGAGCGATATTTGTAGCCTACATGCTGCCCAATGAGGTGGAAAATGGTAAGGTTGTATTTCCCCTCTTGCGCTTTAAGGTGCGAGTATTCGGCCACGAGGTGTTCGTCGAAGGGGTACAAACTATCGTTTCGCGTGTCGAACATGGCCTTGTTCAGGGTGGGGTTGTTGAGAAAAAAGCCCCCACTAAAGTCGTAAACGTTTTTCATTTGCTTGCGACAAGAACTGGTTGGTGATGAACGTAACGTGGTAGCCCGCCTTTCGAAACATTTGGGGAAATAGTGGATAGTCGCACCATTCGCCAGGGTCTCCCACGTTGTAAAGCGAGAATACATGCTTAAATACATAGCTGGTAAGGTTCCAAGGCGACACCACATCGCTGAATTTTCACCAGTTGTCCACTTCGTTCTCGTTGTATTTGTCGTGGCGTTGTGGGTTGTACATAGCCGTATTGTTGCGAATGATGTTTGCCATAACTCTCGCCAATTATCAGCACAATGTGCGGACTGGTGTACGCGCAGCTGTCTACTGGCCTTCTTGGAAGCCGCAATGAGTTTGTCTAGCTGTTGCGAAGCTAGCGAGTTGGCATATATCGAGAACATGATATGGTGTATGGGGTGGTAGCATTCGCCATGTGTTGGCTCGGTAAGCATGTGTTCCACTTCGCCAATGCTCTTGGCATGCATTAGCGTCCAAAGGTTCACTTTGTTGCTGGCGGTAACACAAATGCTCCAAATAAGTATGACAGTAAAACCAAAAGGGGCATAGGTTTTAAGCTTGCCACTATAGGGAATGTTGATTTTGGGAAACTTACCTAAAAGCTTTTGACAAGCCACCTTTAATTGTGTGGGTGCAAATCGGCGTAATGTATAAAGCTAAATGCAGAAGACCGATAAGCACAATCCATCCAAATTTAGTAAATAATACACTAAACGAAAGGTAGCTAGAGACAAACTCAGAGGCCTCGCGACCATTGGTTTCGCCCACCAAAAGCAACATGGTGGGAGTAACGATAGTGTCTAACTGTACGCGACAAAATACATCGACGGCCGTTGTGAGGTATAAAATGACATATAGCACACCGCGAACCCAAGGGCGAATGCGCTGTGGTAGTACGCTTAAAAGTAAGCAAAGGGCGTAGAGATCTACCAGCAATTCGGTGTAAAGATGCCTGTAAATCTTTTCGCTTGAGCTATGGGGGAGGCATAGCCACGCACAAACCACGCCCAAGATATACATCGTTACGAAGAACGGTGCATTGACTTGTAGGGGCTTAACCACGTAGCCAATGAGTTTTTTTATCAGTACAGTCAAGGTCATTTCTTTCTTTTGCTTTCTTTTTTATATGTGTTTGTTGCCCTCGAGGTGCTCATTGCTGTGTATAAGTGCTTGTAGCAAACGTGCTTATCGTTGTTTAGTGCATAGCTTAATGTGTGCAATGTGCTTGGCAATGTTTTGCAAATTTACACTTTTTATCATGGATAACCATCAATGTGAGGATATAATTTGTGTACAGATTGGTGCACAAAGGTTGTAGACGACGTGGCGTTTGGAGGGTTGGCATGGGGTTTGGGAACTTTGAAGTAATGAACTAGACGTAGGGAAGGGTAGAGACTCGCTTGTTTACTTACAATGAAAGGGGGTGGTTAATTTGCGCAATGCTAGTTAATTAATAGTTAAAAATGTTTGCGCAATGTAAATATTATCGTAACTTTGCACCAAAATAGTAAATAATATGTACCCAAGGAGTGTTCCATACATTACCTTCAATGGCTTTTCGTGTTGAGTATGCAATAGTTTTTGGTAAGGATTTTAATAAGTAATGTATTGCATCACCTATTTAATATAGCCCCTTAGCCTGAAACGAAAGCAAGATAGTGCAGAACAATAGATAAAGTAATTGTGCATAAGCGCGTAAAAGATGGAACATACTTTAAATTTTGATACAAATGAAAGCGAAATCAACTCTTAAGAAAAGTGTAAAACTTGTGGCCGCAATGATGTTGACAATTGCGCCAAACTGTGCCTTTGCGCAGTTTAACCGTACTACCTACTTTATGGATGACGTTAATTTCAAACAACGTCTTAATCCAGCCATGGCGCCTCAACGCGGATTTATTAACCTTCCGTTTGTGGGAGCATTTAATGCTAGCGTTAGTTCTAACTCCATTTCGGCTGAGTATATTGACAACCTTCTTTCAAATGCCAACAGCGCAGATTACTTTACTACTGATAAATTTGTTAGTCAGCTTAAAGAAAACAACCGCTTGAGCATTGCCCTCTCTAACGATTTGGCTTCGGCTGGATGGTATAGCGGAAAGGGTTTTTGGAACGTTAACCTCACTATTAGGGCTGATATTGATGCCAACATGAATCGTGATGCGTTCGAATTTTTGCGCGCTGGCCGTGGCATGAGCACTCAATCGTGGGCCAATGCCAACCTCTTTACTCACGGCGGAAAAGCTAAAGCCAATATGTATTTGGAAACAGGACTGGGTTATGCTCGCCCCGTGACCGAACGTTTGGTGCTGGGTGTTAAGGTGAAAATGCTTTTTGGTATTGCCGATCTTACTGCTAAGGTGCAAGATGTGACGGTGAAAACCAACTTGCAAAACATAAATCCGCATCAAGACTGGTCGGCTATTACCGAAGAAGAATTGCAAAGGGTTAGAGGTAAAGCCTTGATTAAGGCCCATGCAGAGGTAGATGGCTCGCTCACAGGCTTGACCTTTATTAAAGACGATAAGCAATATATTAAAGACTGGCAGCAATATGGCTCCACCTCCTTTGCTGGTTATGGTGCTGCTGTTGACCTCGGAGCTGCCTATAAGCTGGGTCGCGACTTCACGTTGTCGGCTGCTGTGCTAGATTTGGGCTTCATTAAATGGGGAAAAGACAACTCTATTAAGGGCGTGTCAGAGTTCCAACGTGAGTACGATTTCGACGGAGTGCATGCTGGAGAACATCGTGATGAGTTTAAGAAAACCATCGAAAGCGGTTCGATTCTTAATCAAGACTTGTGGAATATGAAAGAAGAAGAAAGTAAATCGCGCACCACCAAGCTTCGTTCTACACTGGTGTTGGGAGCACAATATAAGTTGCTGAACGATAAACTTACGGTTGGAGCACTTTCAACCACACGCTTGGGCGAGATAAACACTCAGCAGGAACTTACCTTTGCTGGTAGCTTTAGCTTTACAAAGCAAGTGGCTTTGGCTGTTAGCTATTCGGTAATACAAAGTCAAGGCAAAGGCTTAGGACTTGGTTTGAAGCTAGGCCCGCTCACTGTTGCCACCGATTATATGTACTTTGGCAAAGATTCGCGCACGGCTAGTGCTCTGCTTGGTATCACCATTCCTTTGGGACGTCGCCACCGAGACATGTTCTAAGCGCACATAAAGAAAATAACGTCACCCCCTGTTTGCATGTAGATGTAGACAGGGGGTGATGTGTTTTTAACCCCTGGAGGTATCTCGTTTAGTATGGCTTTTTGTTTACTTCTAGTTGGTTTGCCTGTCTTATGTTTTTGATGCAGCTCGCTACGCCGTCAGAAATCAGTGAGGCAATAAGCTCAATACTCAAATCCACACTGCACAAACTCAAATTCTCGTTTGGGCTTAAACATTTGTTATAAGCTATTACGCCGAATAATAATTGTGGTGCTGTAAAATATTTGTACTGTTTTTTAACATTGTGAGTGCCATCGCTGCAAATAAATGAAGCATTGGCTGGATTTTCTTGAGTATTTTAATAGTTTCTAACTATCTGATTGATTGTTAGTTATGAGGTTCTGATTGAAAATATATGCTTTTTAGCATGTTTTAGGGCGTAAAAATACCAAAAAAACACCACCAGAAACCATCAAGCTGAGTTTACTTTTAAAATGGTGGAAAAATACCTATAAATAGGGGTCAAAAACTCCGTTTTTATGGGGTTTGCATGCGTTTTGCACCACTTAACCTTGCGTTTTGCAGCAGTTAGCGTTGCGTTTTTGCAGCAGTTAGCGTTGCGTTTTGCAGCAGATCGCAGTGCGTTTTGCAGCAAAAAAAGCAAAGTGTTTTGCAGCAAAAATGAGATTGGATAACAAAGCGTCGGGTTAGATTTTTTTATGGGGTTTTGGAAGTAGATTTTTGAAAATTCTTCTTCAAATAGAAATGCAAAACCATAGTAAAAAGCCGAAAGAGGAGTAAAAAAAGCACTCAACCTTTGCCGTGTTTTCACTCGTTTTAGTGCTTTTTATTGCGTTTTTTTAGGGGGTGATTTTTTTCTAGAATGGCTCGGTTAAAAAGCGTTATATGTAAAAATTTATTTACCGAATTAACAATTTGCCGATGCACATTTGGTTACGATAAGAATTACCTACGCGAAATAATGTGCCACACCACCGCCCCTAAAATGCAAAACGGAGACATCACGCGCAAAGCATGATGTCCCCGTTAGTATTTAAAGTAAGGGCTGCAAATGCCGCTATAGAGGGCAACACCTGCATTTGGAGTATTAAGATACAGCAACATCTTTTTACACAAAGTTCCTCTTTATCGGGGCACTTGTCTATAACGATGGTGTCGCCCAGCGACAATTCGTCAGACAGAATGCGTTCGGCAATCAAGTCTTCGATGTATGTTTGGATGGCTCGCTTTAATGGGCGCGCTCCAAACTGTACGTCGTAGCCCTTTGAAGCAACAAAGTTCTTGGCTTCAGGCGTTATTTCGAGGTGATAGCCCAGGTCGTCAACACGCTTGAAAAAGACCGCGCAATTCGATGTCGATAATGCGGTTGATGGCCTCAAGATCTCAGTTGGTCGAAGGTGATAATCTCGTCGAGACGGTTCAAAAAAACTCGGGTGCAAATTGTTTGCTGAGGTTCTTTTGAATGATGCTGCGCGCATATTCCTTATCCTTCTCGTTCATGTTAGCGCCCAAAGCGCCACCCGTGTTAAAGCCCACGCCACGTCCGAACTCTTTTAGTTGTCGCGTTCCAGCGTTCGAAGTCATGATGATAACCGTGTTACGGAAGTCAACCAGTCGACCATTGCCATCGGTAAGCCTACCCTCATCGAGCACTTGCAGCAGCAAGTTAAACACGTTGCCATGTGCTTTCTCTATTTCGTCGAGCAGCACGATGGAGTAAGGTTTGCGCCTAACTCGTTCTGTTAGCTGTCCGCCCTCTTCGTAACCCACGTATCCTGGAGGCGCTCCCACGAGTCGCGAAACATTAAAGCTCTCGGTGTATTCGCTCATGTCTACACGAATTAGGGCGTCATCGCTACCAAACATAAATTGTGCTAGCTTCTTAGCCAGATAGGTTTTACCCACGCCAGTTGGACCAAGGAACATGAAAACCCCGATAGGGTGGTTAGGCTCTTTCAGTCCAACGCGGTTGCGCAGAATAGCTTTCGTCATCTTTTCGATTGCTGTATCTTGCGCCACAACGGCCTGTTTCAGCTCGTTGGCCATCCCTTTAAGTCTTATACCTTCGGTCTCGGCCATGCGTTGCACCGGCACACCAGTCATGATAGACACCACTTCGGCCACCTCTTTTTCAGTAACAGGCTGTCTGTTATCGTTATCGCCGTAGGCCCAATTATGGTTTAGCGTTTCCAATTCTTGTTCCAATCGCACTTGCATGTCACGGTAGTTGGCGGCCAATTCATAGTTTTGGTTCACCACGGCGTTTTGCTTTTTGCGTTTTGCCTCATCCAGTTCTTTTCTCTTTTTTTCGATAATGGCTGGAGGCACTTCCACATGTTGTAGGTGTACTTTTTGCGCCCACTTCGTCGAGCGCATCAATGGCTTTATCCGGGAAAGCCCTATCGGTGACATAGCGTTCTGTCAGTCTGACACAAGCCCGCAAGGCATCTTCAGAGTAAGAAACGTGGTGATGTCGTTCGTATCGGTCTTTGATATTCTCCAGAATTTGCAGCGTCTCGTCGGGCGTTGTAGGTTCAAGTATCACCTTTTGAAATCGTCTTTCCAGTGCGCCATCTTTCTCAATGCTGTTGCGATATTCGTCGAGCGTGGTGGCACCAACGCATTGTATCGTGCCCCCTAGCCAATGCAGGGCTTCATAATATTGGCTGCATCCATGCTACCTGGTGTGCTACCAGCGCCAATGATGGTGTGTATCTCGTCGATAAAGACGATGATGTCGGGATTGTTTTCAATCTCTTTAAGCAGTCCGCGAATACGTTCTTCAAACTGTCCGCGGTATTTAGTGCCAGCCACCATGCCCGTCATATCCAAACTAACAATGCGTTTATTGAAGAGCACAGGCGAGGTTTTGCGTTTGGCAATGAGTTGAGCCAGCCCTTCAACGATAGCACTTTTACCCACGCCAGGTTCGCCAATGATGATGGGATTGTTCTTTTTTCTTCGACTAAGAATTTCTGTTACGCGCAAAATCTCCCGTTCTCTACCCACCACGGGGTCGAGTCTGTCCTCCATGGCCGCCAGTGTAAGGTCGGTCGAAAAGCTATCGAGGATGGGTGTTTTGCCGTTTCCTTTAGCCGTTTGAGTGGCTTGAGTGCGTTCGTTTCTTTGTTGTGCGTTGTTAGTGCGCAAAGTTTCTTCGTCCTCGTCTTCCGAGAGTCCGAGGCTATCTTGCGTTGGCATGGCTCTTTTTGAAAAGAAAGCCAAAGTATCTTCGTAATTGATGTTGTTATTTTTCGAGCACTTTTTTTGCTGCATTGTCCACGCGGTCGTGCAGCATAGCCAACAAAAAGATGTTGCACATCCACAGTTTGTGTGTTTTGTATGCGAGCCTCTAGCACAGCCAGTCTCATGATGTTACTGGCCATTTCGTTGAGTTCTATTTCTTCACCCATTGGCATTGCGTGCATAGGATGGGTCTTAGCCACTTCTTCCAGTTGGTTGCGCAGCTCGTCTATGTTGGTTTCATAACGCGCAAAGACGTCGTTTACAGGTCCGCCGCTCCCTCTTAGGATGCCTAGCAGAAGATGTTCGGGCCCCACAATGTTGCTTTCCAGTCTCAAAGCCTCTTGTCGGCTAAGCGCCAGAACCTCTAAAACCCTAGGTGAAAAATTGGCTTGTCATATATAATATTCCTCCTGTATTTTTCGTTAAATTGTTATCTTTCGCCATGATGGCGTAGGCTTTCCCCTTTTGGGGAGTATGTAAATAGAGATTTGCAAACACCGTGCCAAAGTGTGTCTCTACGGTGAATAGGCGGTTTGCAAATGGCAAAGCCCGTTGTATATGCAGTGTTTTATCGGGCCAGGTAGTGCAGAATTCGAAGCCCTTGCATAAGCCAACCTTGTGTCTTTGCGGTGTTTCTTTGCCGATATCCAACAGTTGCTTCTCCCACCCAATAACAATCGTATGCACTTCGTGCGAAATGAGTGAAAAAAACAGCATTAAAAACAAAGGAATTAAGAATAAAAAAATACAAAAGTAATTCAAACTTGCGCACGTCAAGTTTTATTATTATATTTGCAAGCAAATAAATGAAACAACCAATACAAATGAAAGCAATCAACACAGAAAAAAAGCACCGAAGGCCATCGGTCCTGACAGTCAAGCCATTGAGGCAAACGGTTTTGTATTCGCTTCGGGACAACTTCCAGTAGACGTAACGACGGGCGAATTTGTTCCAGGAGGCGTGAAAGAGCAAACTCGTCAATCGCTCACCAATGCGCGTAACGTGCTGCAAGCGGCCGGTGCAGACCTGAGTAATGTGGTTAAAACCACTGTTTTCCTTTTCGGATATGGCCAACTTCGCCGAGATGAACGAAGTGTATGCCGAGTTTTTTTCTCGCAGCCGTTCCCTCGCACGTTCGGCTGTTGCCGTGAAGGCTTTGCCCTAAAGGAGCGCTGGTAGAAGTGGAGTGCATCGCTGCCAAATAAAGGCATGCGGTGTAAGCACGCAAACTAAATCTTTCACAATTTACCGCAAAATGATAGCTGTAAACAAAAAAGCCCTATATCGGGAACTTACCGATTATGTAATGATTGGTATCGGAATGGCTTTCTATAGCTTGGGTTGGGTGGCCTTTTATTTGCCCAACCACATCACCACTGGTGGTGTAGCTGGTTTGTCATCCATTATTTTCTGGGGAACACACACGCCCGTACAAATTACATACTTCAGCCTCAACCTGATACTTCTTGCTATTGCGCTGAAGGTTTTGGGCTTCAAGTTCTGCTTGAAAACCATCTATGGCGTGCTGATGATGACCATGTGTGTCTCGTTGTTCCGACAATTGTTCCCCAATCCCACCATCTTAAAAAGATGAACCTTTTATGGCTTGCATCATTGGTTCGTGCTTCTGTGGAATTGGTTTGGGCTTTGGACTCTCTTATCATGGTAGTTCTGGAGGCTCTGATATCGTGGCTGCCATCATCAATAAGTATCGTGACATCTCTCTAGGTCGCGTTATCTTGTTGGTAGACATGATTATCGTAAGCCTTAGCTACTTGGTTTTGAAGAGCTGGGAGCAGGTTATTTATGGCTATGTAGGGCTCATCGTGGTGTCGTTTGTGCTCGACCAAGTGGTTAATATGGGCAAACGCTCGGTGCAGTTTCTCATCATTTCCGAACGTTACGACGAGATTTGTCAGCGCATCACCAGTACGCCACCCTTCCGCGGATGCACAATGATAGACGCTAAAGGCTATTATTCGGGCAACAATCTCAAGTTGGTGATATTGGTAGCCAAACAACGTGAGGCTTCGCAAGTGTACAGCTTAATTGACGAAATAGACCCCAACGCCTTTGTAACACAAACGGCTGTGAGTGGTGTTTATGGCAACGGATTTGATAAGTTCAAGGTGAAACGTAATAAAAAACGTGCCGAAGAACTGGCAAAGGCTGTTAGTGCTGCCAACGCCAACGCTCAAAATGCTAGCGCTAACGAATAAAACGCTAACAACCTAGCAACGCAAAGCTAGGCTTCAACACTAGAAGGCTTCGGCCTAACATCATTTTGAGGGATTTCTTACACACTTTGATTTACTCCTTATTATATATAGTGGTGATCGATGTGGGTGGGAAATCCCTCAAACAATTATTGCATAAGCCAATTAAAAACCGCTTGGCCACACCCCATAATGGGAAATGGCCAAGCGGTTTGTTTTTTTCTTTGTATGCCTTTTCACTTCAGCAAAGCCCAGAGGGCGACTGTAAGGGCGTTTATTTTTTTACTCAGACGTTCGTCGTGTTTTTAGCAGATATTCGGCAATTTGCACCGCATTGAGTGCAGCACCCTTTGCGAATTTGGTCGCCACTAAGCCACAAGGTCAGTCCGTTTTCATCGGCCAAATCTTTTCTAATACGGCCAACAAAAATATCGTCTTTACCACCAGTATCTAGCGGCATGGGGTAAATGCCCTGCGAGGGGTCGTCTTTCAATGTGCAGCCAGGGGCAGCAGCAATGGCCTTTCTAGCCTCTTCCACCGTTATTGGGTGTTCTGTTTCAATCCAAACACTTTCCGAGTGCGACCTTAGTGAGCTAACTCGCACGCATGTGGCCGAGCATTTGGCATCGGTGTGCATAATCTTCTGCGTCTCATGAAACATCTTCATCTCTTCCTTAGTGTAGCCGTTATCGGTGAAAACATCCACTTGAGGAATAACGTTATACGCCAATTGGTGCGGGAATCTGCTCACCGTGGGTTTTTCGCCGTTGAGCAATTGGCCGTATTGTGTTTGCAGTTCGGCCATGGCAGCCGCTCCGGCGCCACTTGCGCTTTGATAACTCGACACGCGAATGCGCTTTATGTGCGACAGCTGTTCTAGTGGTTGCACCACCACCACCATCATAATCGTGGTGCAGTTGGGGTTAGCCACGATACCACGAGGGCGATTAAGCGCATCGGCTGCATTGCATTCGGGTACCACCAATGGCACTTCGGCATCCATACGGAATGCACTTGAATTGTCAATCATCACCGCGCCATGCTTGGTTATGGTCTCTGCAAACTCCTTCGATGTACCTCCACCGGCCGAAACGAAGGCGATATCCACATCATGGAAGTCGTCGTTATGCTGCAAAAGCTTCACAACATGTTCCTTTCCATTAAACATGTAGGTTTGGCCAGCACTGCGTTCCGACCCAAAAAGCACTAGTTCATCAATGGGAAATGCACGCTCTGATAAGATGCGTAAGAACTCTTGGCCCACCGCGCCACTAACGCCTACAATTGCTACTTTCATTTACTTCTTCTTTAATAATAATGATATATTGCATTGCAAATGTACAACTTTCCACGTTTATACACGTCTTTTTGATATTTTTTTGCAACTTTGCAGTGATAAAGACAATTAATGCCTCTGCCAACGCATTGCGCAGGCTGTCTAAAATCGGCCTAGATGATATGCTAAAACTAGTATTTCGAACTAAAAATGCCAATTAATCACCTCTAAACCGCCATAAGCAAACCAACAATGTTCTCTGCATTCCCCATTACCGACCCCACGTTGATTTTCTTCATCGTGATGCTCATCATCCTCTTTGCCCCTATTGTGATGGGCAAACTGCGTATCCCCCACATCATTGGTATGGTGTTGGCGGGCGTGGCCGTGGGCGAATACGGTTTTAACATCCTCAAACGCGACGACTCGTTCGAACTCTTCGGGCGTGTTGGACTTTATTACATCATGTTCCTCGCTGCTCTAGAGATGGACAGCGGTGCACTTAAACGCAACAAATATCGTTTTATGATATTTGGTCTCACCACCTTTGCCGTGCCTTTTGTGCTGATTTATCTGCTGGGTACAACGTTTCTCAACTATACCACGGCCGCTTCGCTTCTCTTAGCCACGCTCATGGCCTCTAACACGCTCATCGCTTACCCCATTGTTGGTCGCTACGGCTTGCAACGCAACCCCGCTGTGTCGCTCAGCGTGGGGTCTACAATGATTGCCTTGTTTCTCTCTTTGGTGGTGTTGGCCATGATTGTGGCTGCTCATAACGAAGACGGAGGCTCGTTGTTCTGGCTTTGGTTTGTGCTTAAGGTGGTTGGTTTTTGCGGGGGATGGCTTTTTGTGCCACGACTCACACGCTGGTTCTTACGCCGATATAGCGATGCCGTGATGCAGTTCATCTTTGTGATGGCGATATTGTTTCTTAGCGCGTCGGTTTCGTCAAGCATCGGACCTCGAAGGCATCTTTGGAGCCTTCCTTGCTGGTCTTATTCTCAACCGCTATGTGCCCCGTCTCTCGCCTCTGATGAATCGCATCGAGTTTATCGGCAACGCCATCTTCATCCCTTATTTCCTGATTGGTGTGGGCATGCTCATCAATCTTCGTTTACTGTTTCAAGGGAAAGGTATTGTTTGGGTGGTGCTGGGCATAACGCTTGTGGGCACATTGCGTAAGGCCATTGCGGCCTCATCTGGCAAGCTGGCGCTTTAAAATGCTCGCCCCATCAGGGCAAATGATGTTTGGGCTTACCTCTGCTCACGCTGCCGGGGCTATCGCTATCGTGATGGTTGGTATGCAGTTGCAGGTGGCGCCAGGGCGATATCTCATCACCGACGATATTCTTAATGCTGTGGTTATCATGATTTTTGATAACTTGTATCATCTCGTCGGTGATTACAGAAGGGGCTGCTAAAACCTTTATTCTTAGCGAAAAAGAATATCCCTGGGGAGCGAAATGTTGGATAAAGACGATGAAAGTATCCTGGTGCCTGTGAAATATCCCGAGTATGCCAATAGCCTCGTGGCACTGGCTATAATGATGCGTAACCCAAAAACTTAACCGCGGTATCATTGCGCTTAACTTGGTGTACGACGACGAAAAACATGCGCGCAAACCAAGAAAAAGGGACAACGACTGCTCGACCAGGTGTCTAAATATGCTGCTGCCACCGATGTGCTTACGCAAACGCAGGTGCGAATTGCAGCCAATATCGCTAATGGCATTAAGCACGCCTTTAACGAGTTTCATGCTTCGGAAATTCTTATCGGATTGCATACGCATAAAGATGTGTCGCCGAAGTTTTGGGGACAGTTTCACCAAAGCTTGTTCAACGGATTGAATAGGCAGATTATCATGGCCCGATTAAATCAACCGCTCAACACCATTCGCCGCATTCAAGTGGCTATACCCTCGAGAGCGCAATACGAACCGGGTTTCTATCGCTGGCTAGAACGTTTGGCTCGCGTGGCGCTTAACTTGGAATGTCGCATCGTGTTCCATGGCAGACAAGACACCTTTGGCACTCGTTAATGAGTTTGTGCGTAACCGACACGCGGGCATGAGGGCCGAATATGCGCTGATGGGACACTGGAACGAATTGCCATCGCTGGCTTCTACCATCGCCCCCGACCATCTTTTTGTGGTGATTACTGCCCGTAAGGGTACGGTGAGCTATAAAACTGCGCTCGACCAACTGCCTGACGAGATTACTAAATTCTTCTCTGGAACCAACCTCATGATTGTTTTCCCCGACCAATATGGCGATGGTAGCGAAGAACTTACTTTTTGCCGAACCGCAACATACCGAAGGAACGAGTGCTTACGAGGATGTTGGTAAGTGGATGAAGAAGTTGAAGAAGTAGTAAGGAGAAAGTAGTAAGTAATAAGGGAGAAAGGAGGAAGTAATAAGGGAGGAAGTAGTAAGTGAGAAAGGAGGAAGTGGTAAAGCAATATGGAGTTATTTGAGGAATTTAGCCAATATCTTTATGGGATTAGTTGGCGCGGTTACAAGTTAACGAATTAACAAGAGTATTTGCCACTCTGCCTCATAAGCATTTGCACTTACTACTTTACTACCTTACGACTTCACGACTAAAAAAATATAATTCATTATGATAACAATCAAATCTATAACCAAGAGCTTCGGCTCGTTGCAGGTGCTGAAAGGCATCGACTTGCAAATCAACAAAGGCGAAGTGGTGAGCATTGTTGGCCCAAGTGGCGCCGGAAAAACCACGTTGCTGCAAATTATTGGTACGCTAGACCGTCCCGACGGCGGCGAAGTGGTGGTGGATGGCATTGAGGTTGGCTCGCTCTCTAGCAAGAAATTGAGCGATTTTCGTAACCAACACTTGGGCTTTATCTTCCAGTTTCACCAGCTGCTGCCTGAGTTTACTGCTTTAGAAAACGTGATGATTCCTGCTTATATCGCTGGCAAAAAGAAAAGCGAAGCCATGCAAAGAGCTAACGAATTGCTCGATTTTCTAGGCTTAACCGATCGCGCTAACCATAAGCCTGCTGAACTTTCGGGGGCGAAAAACAACGAGTGGCCGTGGCTCGTGCTTTGATGAACGAGCCGGCTGTGGTGCTGGCCGACGAACCTTCGGGCAGTCTTGACTCTAAAAAACAAAGCCGAACTTCACCAGTTGTTCTTCGACCTACGCGATAAGTTTGGACAAACTTTTGTGATTGTTACCCACGATGAGGAACTGGCTAAGCTCACCGATCGCACCATTCACCTGCGCGATGGTTTGGTGGAACACGATTCGGCTGCCGATAATCTAACGCAAACAGAACTACCTAGTCAAGATGTGGCCGAATAAATGTGGCACCGTGCTAGAGCTGGGGCTTTGTATAAGCGTCTAGATGGCTATTGTTTTATAACATCCTAAAAATAGGGTGAGGCAAAGATGTGATGTGTCTTGCCTCACTTTTTGTTAAATGTGGTTCGAAAAATATTACAAAAGGCGTTTTATTTTTTTCGCTTCTTCTAGAAAAAAACTAGGGCCTATAAACATGTTTTTAGCCACTATTTTAGGGTTATCGGCTTTAGTTTTTACGCGCTTTTTGAGGCCCATATCTGCATTTTGCACCATTTAGCCTTTTCTATTTAGTGCACCACCTGCAGTTTCTCATCCCCTCATTATCTGCTTTTTTTAGTCAAAAACCTACTTTTTTTAAGTCCTTTTTGCCCCTTCTAGTACTGAGTTTCATGGTTCTAAAAGGTTTTGTTTATACAATTGCTGTGGATGTTTATGCCTTTCGCCATGCATTTAGCAGCATTAAGCACAGCGTTTAGCACCATTTTACCTTGCGTTTAGCACCACTTTACCTTGCGTTTAGCACCAAAATGGCGCGCGTTTTGGTGCTAAACGCACGCTATTTTATAACAAAACGCCTCTAAAATAGTGCAAATGTCGGTCTTTTGAAATAAAAAAATTCATTTTTTGCAGCGTTCACAAGCCAACCCCATTATGCAGCCAATCAAACCCTCCCAAGAATTGAAAATTTGGAACAGCATGGGCAGTTGGTGAATTTCGAAGGCTCTTTTTGTGTTAAATTTTGAACATAAAACTTTACATCTTCTAGCGCTAGGAGATGTAACACGTAATTTACAACCATATGAGTACCACGAGATGGCATAGCGCCAAGCAAAAATTTAGTCCTGAGGCATTGGGCTAATTGCAAAACAAAAACATAGCAGAACGTTGATGTAGGGGAACAAAAGCGCAACGATTAGTCAACAAAAGAGCCGCAAGGGCTAGTTGACTAAGCGAAGCGCCTTAGTTGATTGTATAACTAGGGAAAAGCAGAGAAGATTTTGCGCAAGATGGCTCAAAACCAATCTGCCATTAAAGAGCCTTATAGGTAGCCAATGGCCCTTAACACGTCGTTAAGGTTGGCCAAAACCATCAGACCAATGAGCAAGGCAAGACCGATATATTCGGCACGTACCATGAACTTTTTCGCTGGGTGTGCGCCTTGTAATCATCTCGTAGAGCAAGAAAAGCACATGTCCACCATCGAGAACAGGGATGGGGAGGATGTTCATAAAGGCGAGCACGATGCTTAGGAAAGCCGTCATTAGCCAGAACATATGCCAATCCCATGTAGCAGGGAAGAGGCTACCAATAGCACCAAAGCCCCCTAACGACTTAGCGCCATCGGCCGAGAACAAGTATTTCATATCACCAACATAGCCCTTGAGCACCTTCATGCCATAGGCTGCGCCAGCGGGGAAGCTTTCGAAGAAACCATATTCCACATGCGTTTGCTTATAGTTAGGCATCGGATTGTTGAAAGCCATGCCCATAGTAAGGTCGGCAGCTAGCTGCACTTGCGCAGTGTTAACTACAGAGTCGCCTTGATGAACAAAGCTAATTGAGGTGTTAAGCACCTTAGCGCTGTCGGCCTTAGTGGTAGCAGCAGCGAGGATGTCGCCCATTCTAGCCTTCTCGTAGTTGAAATCGTTTTGCGAAGCGATGGGTTTTCCAGCAAAGGCCACAATCTTATCGCCAGCTTGCAGACCCGCTTTAGCCGCAGGAGTGTTGGGCATAACACTGTCGATAACATTGGGAATCAATATCATAGCAAAGGGAGGCGACGACTTAAACATGCTCAAGAGGTCGAGATTTCCAGGCAATGCTAGACTCATTTTTGCCTTGGCGCATCAAGTCAACACGTTGAGCCGTGGCAAGGTCGCGGAAACATGTCGGCATCAAAGGTTTTAAATTCGCCCTTTTCGGTACCCAATAGTATGTCGCCATCTTCAAAGCCCAGCGCTTTAGCCTCGGTGTTAAACTTCATTCCGCCCGTCATGTCTTTCACTTTCACGTAAGTGTCTCCCCAATGGAAAAGCACCATCGAATAGATAAACAAGGCCAGGAAGAAATTAACAAGCACACCGCCCAGCATGATGAGCAGTCTTTGCCAGGCCGGTTTGGCTCTAAACTCCCATGGCTGCACAGGTTGTGCCATCTGTTCGGTATCGAACGACTCGTCAATCATGCCCGAAATTTTGCAATATCCGCCAAAAGGAAGCCATCCCATGCCATAGGCAGTGCCACTTTTCTTAGACTTAAATTCGAAGAGATGGAACCAAGGGTCGAAGAAAAGATAAAACTTTTCAACCCTTACGCCAAAAAGTCGTGCGAAGAAGAAGTGTCCACCTTCGTGCAAAAGAACCAAAATAGATATGGCCAGCATGAACTGCAACAGCTTGATAAGAAATATTTCCATGTTTGTTTTATTGTTTTCTGTGTTTTATTAATGGTGGTGCACGAGTCTTTTGTTAAGGCTCTTGCGCCACAGCTTTTTATATGTTAAGCAAAGTGGCTCATGCCATTTTGCGTTGTGTGTTATTTTGTGTTGGCCACCAATTGGGCTGCTTTTATGCGTGCTTCGGCATCGGTTTGCAGATAAGTGTCGAGCGAAGGTGCGGCATCAAAGGGCACGCATAGCATGGTTTCTTCGATAATGCAGGGCATGTCTAAGAAGCTAATGCGGTCGGCTCTGAATGCTTCGTTCACCACTTCGTTGGCTGCATTGAGAATGCAAGGCATGTTTCCGCCACGGTTAATAGCGTCGAAAGCCAGTTGCAAACAACGGAACTTACGCAAGTCGGGTTCGAAAAACTCCAGCGGTTGTGCAAAAAGATCCAGCCTTTGGCCATTAAGAGGCAGGCGGTCGGGGTAAGAGAAGGCGTATTGTATAGGCAAACGCATGTCGGGTATGCCCAATTGCGCCTTTACCGAGCCATCTTCAAACTGCACCGCGCTATGCACGATGCTTTGCGGATGCACAAGCACCTGTATTTTATCTGCTTCAACGCCGAACAACCATTTAGCTTCAATCACTTCGAAGCCCTTGTTCATCATGGTGGCAGAGTCTATTGTGATTTTTCGCACCCATGTCCCAGGTGGGATGTCGCAGTGCATCGGCCTTTGTAACTTTTAGCCAATTGCTCTTCGGGAAGCAGTCTGAAGGGTCCGCCGCTAGCAGTAAGCAAAATCTTTTCAATGGCATTGTCGCCCTCGCCCACAATGCTTTGGAAGATGGCCGAGTGTTCACTGTCAACAGGAAGAATGGGTGCGCGGTGAGCCATTGCCAATTGATTAATCAGCTCACCAGCCACAACGAGGGTTTCTTTATTGGCCAAGCATATTTTTTTATGCGCCTTAATAGCGTGGATAGTTGGCTCAAGACCAGAGAAACCAACCATTGCCGTGAGCACCATGTCGATGGGCTCGGCCTCTACGATGTCGCAAAGTGCCTGCTTACCAGCGTAAACCTTAATGTCGGGACAGTCGGCTAGCAAGGCTTTGAGTTGTTGGTAGCGACTTTCGTCGGCCACAACCACGGCCGCGGGATTGAATTGTCGGGCCTGTTGGGCCAGCATTTCCACGCGTGTGTTGGCTGTTAAGCAATACACTTCGTACTTATCGGCATGCTGTGCAATCACGTCGAGGGCTTGCGTGCCAATCGAACCCGTGCTGCCAAGGATACATATTTTGTTTCTTCATTTGTTCAGTCTAGCTCTAAAATTCCATCTGGTATGTGCATCGTTATTTCGCGTTTCTGTGCGTCGACGCCAGCAATGAGGTCGTAAGATGCAGGCAAGAGTAGTGGTTGGGCGGCGTTGGTGTCTACTTCGAACAGGGTGTTCACGGTGGTGTCGTCCACACCAAGAATGGTGCCCAGTGTCTTTTGGGTAGCCACATCTTTAACGGTGAAGCCCACGATAGCAGCCCACGAAAGTTCGCCTTCAGCGTTGTCGGCTGCCTGTCGGGGGAAAAACACATTACATCCTGTTAGTTCTTTCGCCCTTTCTTGCGTGTCGATGTTCACAAATTTCACGAGTGCCGTTTCGCTACCTTTAAACCGATATTCTTCAAAGAAGAAGGGAACGAGCAATCCATCCACCCTCAAGCGCCAAGAAATCAGCGTCAGTTCGGTCGAAGATGTCGTCATCGAAGAGAAAGGATATTTCGCCTTTCACCCCGTGAGGTTTACCCAGCTTGCCTATTTTATAGAAGTTTTCGGCTTGCCATTGTGGGCGTGTGGATGGTTGTTGGCACATGTGTTGAGGGGTTGAATGTGGTTTTTAAAGTTTGTATATATTGTGTAGTATGTGGCTTTTTCTAGGGTTGCGAGTGGCTAAACGCGCTTGATGTTTGCGCCCAAGGCATTCAGACGTGCTTCAATGTCCTCGTATCCGCGGTCTATCTGTGCGATATTGTCTATCTGACTAGTGCCATTGGCACTTAACGCCGCAATGAGCAGGGCGATACCAGCACGGATGTCGGGGGCTAGTCATGCGCCCAGCGCGCAGCTGCAACTTATGGTCGTGACCGATAACCACCGCTCTATGCGGGTCGCATAAGATGATTTGCGCGCCCATGTCGATAACCTTATCCACGAAGAACAATCGGCTTTCGAACATTTTTTGATGAAAAAGCACACTGCCCCGCGCTTGAGTGGCCACCACAATGAGCACCGAAAGGAGGTCGGGAGTGAGTCCTGGCCATGGCGCATCGGCCAAAGTCATAATCGAACCATCGATAAACTCGTCAACTTGATAGTGTTCGTGGTGTGGCACAATGAGGTCATCACCCTCGATAATGATGTTAATTCCCAGGCGTTTAAAAGCTTCGGGAATGAGTCCTAGGTTTTTCAACCGATACGTCTTTAATACGAATGCCCTTGCCAACCATGGCAGCCATACCGATAAACGAGCCAACTTCAATCATGTCGGGCAACACACGATGTGTGGCACCGTGCAATGTTTCAACCCCTTCGATGGTAAGCAGGTTGCTACCAATGCCATTGATGCGTGCGCCCATGGCGTTAAGCAGTCGGCAAAAGCTGTTGAATATAAGGTTCGCAAGCCGCGTTATAGATGGTGGTTTGGCCTTTAGCCAGCACGGCCGCCATGATAATGTTGGCTGTTCCGGTAATCGAAGCTTCGTCTAGCAGCATGTATCTGCCTTGCAATTGCTTGGCCTGCAGCTCGTAGACATTGCGGTTGGGCACTTTATTAAAGCTAGCGCCCAGCATTTTAAAAGCCCAAGAAGTGGGTGTCTAGTCGTCTTCGACCAATCTTATCGCCACCCGGTTGCGCCACCATCGCTTTGCCAAAGCGTCCCAAAAAGCGGTCCGATGAGCAACACGCTGCCACGCAGGGTAGCACATTTGTGCACAAACTCGTCGCTTGAGAGGAAGTCGAGGTTCAGTTCATCGGCTTTAAACGAGTAATCGTTGCGTGCATGACGCGTCACTTTCACGCCGATATCTTCCAGCAGCAAGATAAGATTGTTCACGTCTAAGATGTCGGGAACATTGCTGATGCGTACCTCTTCGGTGGTGAGAATGGCTGCGCAAATCACCTCCAGAGCCTCGTTTTTAGCCCCTTGTGGTGTGATAGTGCCTTGCAGAGGCGCCCCCTCAATGAGAAACGACTGCATGGCTACTTCTTCTGCGTTTTTTTCTCGGGTTCTCTAGCAGGCAATTTCTCAAACTTAAACGTGTCTAAGTCTAGTTGTATTTTGCCATTGGTGAACGCAGCGAGGTCTGATGCCACGCGTTCGTTATCAGCAGCGCCGTGTCCCCATTCAACTAACGCGCGTTTCATTTGGTTGGCCGTGAGTCTAACCAGAGCATCGCGTTCTTCCCTTCGGGCATATTTTTAGTCTTTCGAAGGTCTCGAAGAGCAGTTTGCCGTAGTGTCTCACGGGGATGTGCGACGAAGTGTAGCCCACGCGTTGGGGTTTGGTTGCAGCTTTGATGGCCTCCGACACATCGAAAGGATAATCGATGTCGAGCTGAAAGTTGCTCATGATGGCCAGATGGTCCCACAACTTATGTTCCAAGTCAATGGCATCATAGCCCTGTGGGAAGAGAATGCTCATTGTGGCGATGATAGATTCGGCGCAAGCCTCGCCTTTCTTCTTTAGTAGGCAGCGTCAAGGCGTGGTCTACCATCTTCTGTATTTCGCGTCCATATTCGGGTAAAACCAGTTGTTCGCGTTGTGTGTTATAGTCCAATCCTTCTATGTTCATTATCTTAAGTGGTGGATGTTCGGTTGTTCATTATTTTTTTATTAATTCGACCATTTGTGGGCGCGAGGGTTTAGAGCAGAGGCTTAGCAGTCTTAGCTACGAAGTCTTTCAGATAGAACGGCACAAAGTATGCCACATCTTCAAAAACGTTGTTCGGCCATGGCTTTTTCTGCCAATGGTGTCATATTTTTGGCTAAAGGCTCAACATTGTCAATGAAATGAGCGTTGGGGTGTACGATTTCGGCTTTGCATTTGTTGGCTCCATTGCCAAAGAAATACACTGGATGCTGGTCGAGAAAAGCTTTGTAGGTGTCGGCTTTCACGATGTCGGCCTCCACAGGTCGAGCCTCTTTCAACGCTCTGTTGTAGAGAGCAGCATACACTTCCATGCGTCGGGCGTCGAGCATGGGGCATAGTAGAGCATCGTCGGTTGTAATTTTCTCGCCAAGCAGCAGAGGCACGCAAAGCAATTGCAGCGTTGGCACCGCCAAGAGTTTAGTATTGCGGGCATAACACACGCCTTTGGCCATCGAAACACCCTATGCGCAAGCCCGTATAAGAACCCGGACCGCAGCTCACTGCTACGGCATCTAATGGCAGAGCATGGCTATCGGCAAACGAAAGAGCCTCGTCTACAAATGTTCCAAGCTTCACCGCGTGGTTCGGTCCTTCGTGATCTTCAACGTTAAAGATACACTCACCGTCGTTACTTAAAGCCACCGAGCATACCTCAGTGCTTGTTTCTATATTTAATATGCACGACATAATCCTATTCAGTATTCATATATTAAACTGCAAAATTACGCTTTTTCCGTTTAAAATGTGTACATTTGCACAGAAATTAACACGCATGGTATGATACAATCTATGACAGGTTACGGCAAGGCTGTTGTGACCTTTTAACGACAAAAAAATAAACGTGGAGGTGAGGTCGCTCAATAGTAAGACGCTAGACCTTTCTACACGCATTGCACCTTTGTATAGAGAGAAGGAAATAGAGATGCGACAAATGGTGGCAAAAAGCACTCATTAGAGGTAAGGTTGATTTCTCTATCTGGGTGGAAAAAGATGCGGTGACCGACGCTGCGCCCATCAATGCAGCTCTAGTAGAAAACTATTACCGCCAAATTAAAGACATTTCGGCTAAAAACGGGCATACCTGAACCTCAAGATTGGTATGCCACTTTGCTCAAAATGCCCGATGTTACTACGCGAACCGAGGTGGAAACTCTCGACGAAGCGGAGTGGAAGGCGGCACTTAGCGCCATCGAACTGGCTTTGAAACACATCGTTGACTTTCGTAAACAGGAGGGATTGGCTCTGCAAAAGAAGTTTGAAGAGAAACTGCAGAACATTGGTAAACTGATGACCGACATCGAACCGTACGAGAAAGCAAGGGTGGAGAAAGATTAAAAAGTCGCATCGTTGATGCTCTCAAAGATATTCCCGAGGTGGACTATGACAAGAATCGACTGGAACAAGAGCTGATTTATTATATTGAGAAACTGGATATAAGCGAGGAAAAACAGCGATTGGTCAACCACTTGAAGTATTTCGCTAAGACGATGGTGGACGAGAGCGAACAGGGTAAAAAAACTGGGATTTATCGCTCAAGAGATGGGTCGTGAGATTAATACTACTGGCTCTAAAAGTAATCAAGCCGAGATGCAAAACATCGTGGTGATGATGAAAGACGAGCTGGAACAGATTAAAGAGCAAGTGTTAAACGTTTTGTAAGTTCGTAAGCTCGTGAGTTCGCGAGCTTGTGAGCTTGTGATGTTTTCTGTTTCTTAGGTTGTGAGTATTTTTAGTTCGTGATTTTTTTATTCTCTAAGTATTTGAGTGCTTAGATTTACGAACGATAAACTGAACAACAAAATAAGACCGAACGCATCAACTCGCCAACACATCTGTTCACCAATTCACCAACTCAAATCAACTCAAATCAACTCAATGACTATGGATAATAACCAGCATAACAACCCTAACGGGCAGTCTTCGGCGCAGCACAAAGGTGCTTTGGTGATATTCTCAGCCCCATCGGGTTCGGGTAAAAAGCACCATCATCAACTGGCTGATGCAGTCGCATCCTGAATTGCGATTGGCTTTTTCCATATCGTGTACCAGCAGATCACCCCGTGGAACTGAGCAGCATGGCGTGGAATACTTCTTTCTTTCGCCTGAAGAGTTTAAGCAGCGCATTGCCAACGACGAATTTCTGGAGTACGAGGAGGTGTATAGCGACCGCTTTTATGGCACACTTAAAGACCAGGTTCAGCGACAATTAGAGGCTGGGCAGAACGTTGTTTTCGATGTAGACGTTAAAGGTGGCTGTAATATCAAACGATTTTATGGCGATAAGGCCTTGAGTATCTTTATTCAACCGCCTTCTGTTGAGGCGCTTCGTAAACGCCTTGAGGGTAGGGCGACGGATGCTCCCGAAGTGATAAACGACCGTATTGCGCGTGCTGAATACGAGTTGTCGTTTGCTTCGCAGTTCGACCGAGTAATCGTAAACGACGACTTGGAGACGGCTAAGAGCGAAACGCTTGAGGCTATCACCACTTTTCTTTCGCGCTCATGATACGCACAGGCTTCTATGGCGGTTCGTTTAACCCCATTCACAACGGGCATATCGCTTTGGCGCAACAATTCTTAGACGATATGAACCTTGACGAAGTGTGGTTTGTGGTGTCGCCTCAAAATCCCTTTAAACGCAACGCCAACGACCTGATGGCCGACAAAGAACGGCTCGAAATAGTGCGAGCCGCAATTGCCTACGAACCTCGTTTCTATGCCACCGACTACGAATTGCATCTGCCAACGCCTTCTTACACCTGGCGCACGCTGCAATCTTTAGCAGTAGACGAACCGCAACGCTCGTTCGTTCTCCTTATCGGGGCTGATAATTGGGTGGCATTTTCCAAGTGGGATCATCACGCCGACATCTTAGCCAACTATGATATTGCGATTTTTCCGCGTCGTGGATATGATATAGATGCGAGCACCTTACCTCCCAATGTGACGCTTCTAAAAACACCTTTTTACGACATCTCCAGCACCGACATCAGGCAACGCATCGCGCAAGGTCTGCCCATTGGTGCACTTGTGCCTACTACGGTGGAACAAATGGTGATGGAAAAATATGGGAACGATAGGAGAGAGCCCGCTAACGGTTAGTGGAAAACAACAAAAATAATAAAAGCCATGTTGCAATGTCGACTTTTTGATATCGCAACATGGCTTTCTTTTATCCCTCTAAAAACGCAAAAATCTCGTTTTCATATTGAAAACGAGACTTCTCTTTGAGTGGGCGCTGACGGATTCGAACCGCCGACCCTCTGCTTGTAAGGCAGATGCTCTAAACCAGCTGAGCTAAGCGCCCCAATATCTTTATTTTTTAAAAGCGATGCAAAGGTAAGGAGATTTCGTCATATCTCCAAACAAATTGCGAAAAAAATATTTTCTATCCGCATTTTTTTGTGCTTTTTATTGCCTTCTTTTTAGGCGCTATGTAAAAATAATGTGGCATGAATGTATGGCGATAGCGTTATTTTTATTACATTTGCGCATTCACCTAAATAATGATTAGCTTATGAACGTTAAGTACTTTATGTTTGCTTTGCTGGCTTTGATGCTGACAATGGCTTGCTCTGGGAATAAAAAAATCCGATGCCAATGGCGCTGGGGGCGACTCGCTTGCGACCGCAAAAAGACAGTGTGCAGCTGTATGTGGAGGAAGAAGACAAAACAGATTATTCTAAGTTTGTTGAAAAAAACCAGTGCGTGTTGACACCACTGTTGGCGATTGGGAGATACATGCGCGCCAGTTCTACAATGGCAGGAAGTTCACCGAGGGTAACGATATTTATGCGGATTACGCCGTTAAATTCAATATCTTCAAGGCCCGAAAGCCTGTGTTTAAAAAAACTATAAGGTAGACTCTAAGGCACTTGCAGGCTCGGGATACATGGATGGTTTTAGTCTTAGTTTGGCCGAATATTTCGAGATTACGCCCACAACCGTGTACGTGGGCTTTGGTTATTGCGAACCCGAAACCGACAATTGCCTTGAGTATATCTTGGCATTGGGTGGCGATGGCTCGGTGCGTAAGTACGAAGCTTCGTTATGTTCGGCGGATGGAGATATGGGTGGGTATGTTAATGATGTGTATTGGTTCTTCTCGCTCTATGTAAACGAATTGAGCCAAGCCTCGCCCAACGCCGATGCTATTAAGCAGGTGCTTAACCGATATTGCACTAAGGCCTTTGCTAAACAGCTGCAAAGTCAGAAACTGAAAAACAATTTGTTGCTTGCTTCGCCACAATTCGATTATCGTTGGCTGCGTTCACTAGCTGTTTACAGCATGGATATCCAAACGAAAACGTGTGTGGTGAGCTACACAAAAACCGATGGAACGGAGGTTTATAGGCGACTAAGATGCAGCTTAAACCTGGACACGAATACCAATATTATATTGCGGGCGTGATGGATGCCGATAAAAGTGATGTGGTGGGAGACGAAGACGAGGAAGAAACTGTGGAAGGCTTTTGCAGCCATTAAATAATCGTGAGCTTCTGCTTGTCTATGGCTGGACGATTGGTGTCACTCCTCTTTATGTAAGGTGTACCAATCGCTGGCTTTACAATGCTTTTAGGGCGGTGCAGAGGGTGCACGTTGTGGTGGATTGCTTGCAACGTTCTCTCTGTGGATGCTTATTGTAATTCAGGGAAAAACTGGTTGATAGGTGCTTGCTACAGCAATATAGACCGGGAAGTGATGCTCTGAATACATCCCGCCGATGTAACTAATACCACGAAATATGATTTCGCCTAAGTCATTAGCTAATATTGAATGTGAACTACAACTTAAATATGAATTTACGAAAAACATTTATAGCGTTCTTGCTGCTCTTGTTTGTGGTGGTTTGTAGCGCACAGACTGGCGCGCAAGCACAAAGTAAAACACAAAACCAAGCTTCGTCTGCCCCAAAAGAAATAGTTTGGAGTGTGATGGCTAAAACCTATGGGGGCGATTTGCCTGTGCATGTAGATAGTGGGCATGTCTATATGGAGATACCTCAGGCTTATATAGGTAGGCATGTGCTGATAAGTGCACAGGTTGATAGGGGTTTTGGTTATGTTTCGCACTTCATTCATTCGGTAGGTGTGGCGCGTATCCAATTGCAAGATGCGCAAACCCTTTCGTTTGTTGCTTTGGATAAGTACGATAAAAGCAAAACCAAGACCATCAAAGATGCGGGCAAACAAGAGATGGATTTTTGCCATCGCGGGGCGCACAAATACTGGTTCGGCGCTTATAGATCTTACCGAAACGTTGCTGGTAGGTGATAATTGGTTTGATGTTAAAGCACAAAATGAGATTCGCGAACTATATCCCGAACTTTCTTCGCTGTTGAATGTAAAGGTCCATGGAGGTACAACCCAGTTTTCTGTGAGGCGTTATTATGGTAGTCAAGCAGAAGATAAAATGTTGTCTAGTTCGATGATTGTGCTGCCCGACGCTAGTTTGCCCTTGGATATTAGTTGTCGTGTGCAACTCCTGCCTAAAGAGTTAGCTCCCATAAGATTGGTTCATAAAGACCTAGGCAATCTTTCTTCGCAGGGCGATGCACTACCTGTGGTATGTCGTTGGGTGCTTAAAGAGCCACTTGTTTTTTTATGTAGACAGTTTGTTTCCGCCTCAATATTTCGGTGCAGTAAAGGCTGGCGTAGAGGTTTGGAACAAGGTTTTGGCCAATGTTGGTATAGCCAATGCGTTGCAGGTGCAACGTGTTAGTCCCGATATAGGTTTGGCGCAGCAACGTGCGTACATCTCTTTCAGTATGAATGGAGGCAAAAGCGAGTCTATGGTTTTACGTCATCCTGTTTCTGGCGAACTGTTGCGATGTTGGATTTGTTTGGCTTCTTCTGTTGTAGCTGGTAAAGGTTTGGATTATTTTCTACTTCAATCGCAGCTTGATAAGCGATTGTACAATCATGCCTACGACGAAGAACTGGTGCAAGAGGGCATTCAAGGCGTGGTAATGTCGCTTTTTGGCTAATGTGTTAGGCGTGAAAAATGCTGCCGATTACGGACCAGGTGCCTTACAGCCCACTGCTGCCGACGTGCGTGCGCTTGCATACGCCTATGCTTTGGCCGAAGGTGACACGCCTAAAGAAGAACAAACCAATTTGCTGGCTTGTCTTTCGGCATTGCCTAAGGCTTGTATTAGCGATGTTTCGCCTTTTATGAAGCGTGTGCATGTGATGGAAAAATGTGCTAGAGTTGATAAGGCGAATAGACTGTAACCCAGCTGTTGTTGGGAATAAACAGCTCAACAACGGCACTTCTTTGAAGAATATTTATCGTTTTGCCGTGGGGATGTATGGAAGGCAATTGGAGGCTTTGGCAGAAACGTTTAGCGCAGAACGTTCGTCGCAATTGCAGCGCGAAAGTGTAGGTTTGTTGATAAAATACCTGCTGATGGCCGATGAAGGCTTGTATAGCAAGGTGATAACTCAACATAGACTCACTACCATGAGCGAGGAAATGAATAGTTCTATCAATCGAGTGTGCGATATATTACTGAACGATGTTGCCTTTGCCCGTTTGTTGAAGCAAGGCAAACGTGCTGGCGCCTACACTGCCAACGAGCATTTTGATAACATTGTTAACGTCCTGTTTTTTCACTTCGATGCTGAAAAATGCCCTTCAAACTATCAGGCCAACTTACAATTAAGGTGTATTGAGGCGTTGAACAAGCTGGTGAAAGGTGCGCCGAAGCGAAGCGCTGAGCAGTTATGGGCACAGCAACGACTGTCTGTGTTGCGTAAAAAGTTGGGCGTGATGGCGCAAAAATGCAGTTCGCCGCAATGGAAAAACGTGGTATGTTCTGCTGCAAAAACGTCGTTAGGTATTGTTGTCTCAGCCTCGTTGGGGTGGGGCGCGTTGTGTTTTTGTTGGTTATAAGGTGGTGTGTGGCTTTGGTCTGGATTATGAACTGGAGTCTTCTAACTGCTTTTCTCTTGTGTCGGCGGTGCTCTATCGTCTCGTTGTGGTTTGTTGTAACAAAGTTGCTGATGTGTGTAACTATGTTACAACTTGTTTGGGATTAGTGTTTTTTTGCGGTCTGGGCATTTTTTTGTGTTATGCTTTCTGCTTGTAGCACCCACTTCGCAATCGTTCTACCCCTTTGTTTTTTTACTTGTTTGTAGTTGTGGCTTGTTTGTCTTACGTGGGACAATGTAAAAACAAAAGAATAATTTTAACATGAAATACGCCGTTTTTCGCCGAGCATTTGGGTTAGTCGCAAATATTCAATTCTCGCTGAAGTTTGTTTCTCAAAAAGTGGGGTGCTTGTTTGTTGAAGTTGATAGGTCAAGAGCTGGTCTAAAAAAGGTGTATTTATGCAATGTGGCGGGCAAATAACAGCAAAATTGTGCTATTTGCAGCAAAAAGCCTTGCTAACTCATAGTAAACGCATTGCTAACTCATAGTAAACGCCATGCTAACTCGTAGTAAATGCCATGCTAACTCGTGCTAAACGCAATGCTAACTCGTGCTAAATGCAACGCTAAATGGTGCTAAATGCAAGCGTTACTGATATAAAAATGCAAAACAAAGTGAATAATTTTTGCGTGCTGATAGGGCTGAATTTGCTCTCGAATGGTGTGTCAATGGTGTGGTTGAGGGGTGAAAAAAAGTACTCAAAAAGAGTGTTTTTAGGCTTAAAAAGCTGAAACTTTGGATTCGAAATTTTATGAAATAACGAGCAAATAGCGCTACTAAATCGTGCAAAATGCGAATTTAGCGCCTCGATTAGGTGCAGGATGAAGTTTAAAGGTTAGAAAAATTAGCCTTGTTTTTTTATGCTTTTTAGCAGGTTGTTTTCTCTAGAATGGAAATCTTGTTTGATGTCATTTGTAAAGAAAAATAGCATTGGTTTTAACATCAACGTTCCATATATTTAGATTTAAACCCAAATCGCTCATTAGGTCACAATGTTTCCATAACTTTTTGTTTTTTTGTGTTGTTTCCACCATCTTTTTATTTTTCTTGTCGGCATCTTGCCTGTCTTATTCTCTTGACGTGATTTGCTACATCACCAAAGACAAACAGGGAATATGCCCAACCATTAAGCACAAACTAAACTACTCAAGCCGTTGTTATGGGTGAAATATAGGTTACAGGCTTGCTTATTGGTGTTTAAATAATAGGTGTTGGGTTGGTCATATCGTGGGTATATTGATATTACGAACACGCGTTTTATTGTTAATGGTGATTTAATGTGTTGGGCCTTGTATGCGCGTATTATGAATCCGTATGACGTTGAATTGTAAAATAATGCCTCTAGAATGTATGGAAAAACGAAAATATGGCCATCTTTGATAATAATCTTTAATTAAATTGATATAGTTTCGTTAAAATTAAGTAACTTTGCATCCCGAAATCAGTTTCTTTTTAACAACAGAAAAATTAGAGTCGTTTTTTTAAATTCAGGTAAACAACAAACTAAAGAGCTACGAGAATATGAAAGAGTATGTAAAACCCAGTGTTGCCGTTTATTTGGCGCAACACGAAAGTGCATTGCTTGAAATTAGTGCAGAAACCACTAACCCCAAAGAAGGTGGCGACCCAACAGGAGGCGACAACACAACACCAAATCCCTTTGGATCTTCATCTGCAAAAGAGCAATGGTTTGATGAAGAAGAATAATCAAGTTTTTGACTTTAAAATGTAACAATGAATAAGAAAGAAGTTTTCTTTTCAGTGGCTTGTGCCCTGATGGCAGCCCCTTTATTGTGGAGCTGTCAAGACGATTTGGATAATACTGTGAGCCAAAGCGCCCAGCACTATACCTATAATATTGTGGCCGATGCAAATGTGGCCGAAGAACATTCGGGAGCAAGTCGCTCGCTGAGTATTGATGCGCAAAACAAAGTGAAGTCTACTTGGGAACAAGGCGATAAAATTATTGCTTATGTGCTTAACGATGCGCTAAGCCAAGGTAGCTATTCGTATATATCAAGCTTAAGCAGTGGGGCAGGTGCTCGCTTTAAAGGTAAGATTAACTCTAAAAGTGCTATTACTACAAGTAGCCAAATTGCATTTCTTTATCCTGGCGAGGCAGCTGTGAGTGCGCCCAAAAACAATTATCCCTGTTACCGCTACAGAAGATGGTAATGAGGGTGTATCATGATGAAAGCGATAAAAATACAAAAGTTGGTAGAACTAAATCTTACCGCTCAAGATGGTACGTTAGAAACCATTGGTAAACGCTTTGATTATCAATGGATGAAACAGAGTCCAAAGAGTGTAAGCCAAACAGATGTAAATGTTAATATCGGTGCCTTTAAAACGCCTTGTGTCTATATGGGCATTACGCTTTACCGACGAGAACAATGCGCCACTTAAAAACATCGATTCTATTTATATTTCAAATATAAAGACAATCGACGTGCTCGACCTTTCAACGGGAGAGTTTGTTGCTAATAATCCTAAAGACGAAAAGCACAAACCTGGTTTTGACGGCAGGTGCTGGCAAAACGTTTAGTTCAGAAGGTGGTAAATATACCCATGCGGCGCTGCTTCCTGGAAAAATATAGCAATGTTTTGATTATGGCCTATGTTGGTAACAAATGTTATAAGAAGGTGTATAGCAAAAAGCCGCTTACATTTACTGCCGACAATGTGTATCGCACCGACGTGCTGAAAATGGAAGAAGCCAAACAGGCTACTAGTGTTAATGTGCAAGGTGTTAACTGGGCTACAGGAAACTTTATACATTACGAGGAAAAATGGACAAGAATATTGGGGTATTGCGCCTACACAATGGTGGATTTCGAAGCGCGCAATATATATAGGTAGCGACCGGAAAGAAACCCAAGCTGGCAGCATGCTTGTGTCTTCACAATTCGCTGACCTTCCAGTACAAGAGGTGAATGATGTAGACTTGTGGCGTTTTGGCGCAATCTCAAAATGCTTTGAACCTAACTGCGGGTGATTTTAAAAGCACAACCGAGGACTTGGGTAAGACGTTTTGGAATAATGATAAGCCTCTCATAACGAGTAAGGTAAATAGGGAACAGGCTCATTATGGCGATCTTGTTTGGTATCACACCATGAATAACCATAAGAAATACCGTATGCCTACTAAAGAAGAGTTGGAAACACTGGCAGAGAAGGCCAATGTGATACCTGCTTTCTGTTACACAGATAAGGGAACCATTGTTTATGGTGCATATTTCACCACTAATCAACCTGGGTCGGGCGATAGAAAGAAGGCATTCCCAACAGGTGTGAAAGCATATTATAAGTATAGCAATGTTACTGCCTTGGTTAAAGCCAACATGGGATTGTTCTTGCCTATTGCAGGAAATCGCGCCGTACTTAATAAACACATGGGATACAGAGATATGACTTGGGGTAGTGGTGCTTTTGGCGAGTATCAGTCGTCTACTTCGTTTGGAAACCTATTGGCCTATATGTTTAGGTTCGGTCCGAAAGAGTTTAATTTGCAAGGACGAACCAAAGGTCAGGCTGCATCTATTCGCCCTGTTTTAGATCACGATGACGAACAAGCTGACCCAGCGTTTGCTCCATTTAAAAATATCAAATAGTAAAGTGCTAAGAGGGTTCTTGATTTACAGTTAACTCGACAACTTGCCCTAAAAGAGCCTTTTACTAAAAAAAGCTGATGCCTTTATTTAAATCCCACCGAAACGATACTAGCGTATTGGTTTGGTGGGACTTTTTGTTGATAGTTGCATTTAAACTGTGCAATATGGAGCCTTGCTTTGATTGGTTTAGATGTTTAAATGCCTTAATAAATATAAATTTTCATTGTCTAATAAACAGAAAAAAATGTAACTATTTAATGGAAAAAAATATGTTTGTTTTTGAAAATAAATATTGTAATTTTGTACTCGTTTATATAGAGAGTCAATTTTTAGGAGATGACAATTGGAGACTAAATATTTTTGTTTTTTTCCGGTATAACTCACAAAATATAGACGCTGGTGTTAATCAGCGCCCTAATGAACAAATTCTAGGATAGCATAAACAATTAAACAAGATGAAAAATTATGTCAAACCATGCAGTGTGTGCATGGACGTAAATGTTGAGCAATCTCTGATGGCAGCAAGTGGTGATGGTGTTGGCGTAACCGCAGGACAACACGAAAAACAAAACCCTGAAGTATGGGGTGATCCAAGCACGGGTTCTGCTAAATCGGATATGTTTGATTTTGAAGAATAAAAAGGATAAAATCAAGAATACATGAATTTCAAGTTTAATAAGATTTCTAAAAATCATTCTTGGCGTTGTGGCTGTTATGCTGGCTTCGTGTTCAAGCGAACTTAATGGCGACAATAACAACGCTGTTAGTGTTACCGGAACGGCTAAGCGCCCATTGTCTGTTTCGGTTGATGGTGCTACACGCTCGATTGTTAGTGTAAAAACAGGTAACAAGTGGGTTGCAGGCGACAGATTTAGCGCCTATAATCTTACCAGTAATCAAACCTTCGACCAGTTAACGGCTATTGGTTCAGGCACTTCGTCGAGACTACAGGGGATGTTAATTGCGCCCCTGGCGACAAGATTGCTATTTTCTATCCCTATAAATTGAGTGCAGGCCACAACCAGCACGAGGTGGAAATTAGCATGGACCTGGCAGTTGTGACAGAAGGAGGCAATGTAGTACAAAAAGCGTCAGAATGGTAAGATTGACCAACTGCGCTACTTCGATTATAGCTATGGCACGATTGATAAAGTAAAGGTGGATGCACAGGGCCATGCTACGGGTACTGCAACGCTGAATAAGCAATACGCCATTTTGCAATTGAACTTTGTTGCTACAACTGGCGAGTTGAAGAATATCAAGAAACTCACCATTTCGAATGTTATTAAAGAGGCTAAGTTCAATTTAAAGGACTCTACGCTGAAGGAACCCTTTATGGGCGATATCGAGGTTACGCCATCTGTTGCAACCGATACGTTCGAAGTGGCTGTGTTCCCTGATGCAAACTTCAAACCTGTGTTCAAGATTGAAACAAGCGACAACAAACAATATATTTTCACTGCTCCTGGTGGAAAGAAAATTGAACGCGCTAAATATTATCCCATCACTGTTAGAGTGAAAGAATTTATCCCCGATCCTCCTTATATTGAGATAGGTGGCGTGTTGTGGAGTAAATATAACTTGCAATATACACCCAACAAACAAACACCAGGATGGGTTGAAGGCTATCACCTCGCAGCAAATCCATGGGATTATTTCTATACCGAGAAGACTGGACCCTATGCCTCAAATAGGTGATTTTAGTGGTCGCCCATTAGGTGAAGATTACACTGGCATTGCGTTCGACCACTTCCGTTGGGGCGATATTAAAAATGCTCATAACTACTCAGGTGACATGATGAACTTTTACTGGACAGATAAAGGTAATTTTGCAAAAGCGTTCGTCTGCTGATGGTAATTATGGAGACTTGGCTTACTATGCCTCAAATGGTACATGGATGATGCCTTCGCTCGAAGACTTTAAAAAAAGTTGTACAACAATACCGCAATGTATATGGGCTATTTTATTGATGATGCTGGCAATTATATTTACGGTGCGCTGTTTGATCCGCATGCTTCAGCAGATCTTAAGGGCTGGATTATCGGTAACAACAATAAAAAGTTGAGAAAGTCTGAAGCCACAGGTCTCGTTCACAATGGTAAGGCTAACTTGAGGAAGTTTGAGAAAAAAGACTTTGAAAAGGCACTTTTCTTACCAATGGCGGGTATGTATGGGTATGATGCAAATAATACGCTAAACAAGCCTGGAACGCAAGGCGCATACTGGTTGGCCAATTCTAATCCAACTACAGCTCGTGCAGCCGATCAAGCAATGGCTTATATGATGAATGTTCACACTTCGCGTGAAGTGCAATCGGGTATTTTAACGTCGGGCTTCTTGCCAGCTAAGCGTCAAATGCACAGCATTCGTCCAATCTTTGTGCCTAAATAAAAGTGAAGTATAACGCATCGATTTTAAGGTTATAACTTAGTAGATGCCAATTATACATACAACAGGGGAAAGAGAAGTGAGTTAGGCTCACTGCTCTTTCCCCATATGTTTTTAGGGGCATCATCGTTAAAGTGGGCAAGAGAAAAGTCGAAAACAAATTTATTTGTTTAACTTTGTTGGCACAAACTAATTTTTAAAAAATAATACGAATGAAAAAAAGTAGCATTTTTGCTTTGCTTTATGGGCTGTGCGTTATTGGCTAAGGCGCAAGGAAAAGCCGATTTAGAGAAAAATAGGGTGGCTCTTGGGGGATTGTTAACCTCGAGCGACACTTGGCAGATGGACCTTTCGTACCATTATATGATGCTACCTTATGTGGGTGTGGGCGCTTCGGTGGGCTATTGGGCTCAGTTTGCTATCGATGGTGTGCCACAAGGAGACGGTTGGCGCATTGGTGATGACTATAAAAAGGTTCAAAATTTTTATCTTCGCCCGTCGCTTCATCTTGTTACGCCCACGTTGATGAAGATTGCCGATGCACAGTTAAGATTGTTTGCCGAACCTGGTTTTTATCATGAATATTCCCTATTGCAACGTTGGTGTGAGCCTCCTCGATGCGCACGGACTTGAAAGGGATGTGCAAAACGTGAGCACCAGCAAGGGTAATTGGTATGCCTTTGATTGTAAAGCGGGCCTTAGTTTGTTTATCGACAATGTGAGTATATCGGCTGGTTATCAATATTCAACGCTCGATGTGCTGGGTATGCGCCGCGAATTGGTTTACAACAACAAACAGTTTAACGACTTTTACTCCAAACGTAAGGTGCAACACGGTGGTTTCGTAACCATTGGCTATCACTTTTAGAGGCATTGAAGCTGTAATGATTTGAGGCTTAAAGTCTAGGCAAAGTACAAAGAACAAACCCCAAAACTGCTTATTTGGATAATGCTGTTTTGGGGTTTGCTTGTGTAAAAATATCTGCTAGCATTGCATAGGGTAGTGATAAACCAATGTGGCATTACTTCACACCATATATATATGCGCGCGCATGCGCGCACGCGAATGTGTTGTAAACTTTTTCTACCTCATACTTTAAAACGAAATAGAGAACACTGTGCCAGCACCTATTTTGCACCATGTTCTTCTTAATGGTTTCGCTAATGCTTTCGTCGCCTAGTTTTGTAGAAGTATATGCTTGCTTGCTCCATCCATGTGGGTCGAGCGTTGCAGTAAATTTATTGCGCGAATAGTTGAAATCAACATACGCTCGCCAGCAATAGTTTTGCTTATAAGCCATGGTACACCACAGACCAGTGCCTAAGAGCAAGGCTTTGTTACCATGGATGGTAAGAAAAATCCCAGCTGGCCGAGTAGGGACGAAAGTTGTAATAGGTATCTTTTGGTCCCACAGCGGCCATTATTCCCGCTTTATTAGCAGTTACGGTGATGTCTTTGATGCTGTTGCGGCCAACAGTTAGCTTGCCACCCATTGCCCAACGTTGCGAGAAAGGCAATGAAAGATAAAGACCAGCCGAGGCACATAGTTCGTTGATGCCCGTGCGTGGAAAGCTGAAAACGGTGTTAGATGGGAAGTTGGCTGTGGGCGAAGGCTCTTTAAACACTTTGTCTAAGCGCTTAACATGATGACCCACCAGTTGCCAACTGGTGCCAAAACCCAATGTGTGGTGTGAAGAAATAGGCTGCTTCAACACCCACAGTCGAAGCCGTTCCAAACTGCATGAGCAGTTGATGCTGGCCAAGTATTTGCTTAAAACTCTCGGGCATGGTGAGTTTTTGTTGGCCTAATATGCCTCCCACACGAATAGAAAAAGAACGAAGGGCGCGTGCGAAGGTCTACCATCTCTTCCTTATCGGGTCTTATCAGTCCTTTATCCTTAAACAACATGTCGCTAACAAGATAGCCCAGCTCGGTAGACATGATGCCAATGCCAGCTCCGCAAAACACATCGCTCATCCAGTGTCGGTTGTTTAGCATGCGCATAATGCCAGTGGCTGTGGCTGCTCCATAGCCCGCAATGCTGTATAGCGGACTAATGGTGGTGCCATATTCCTTGTGAAGAATGGTTGCTGCAACGAAAGCGGTGGCTGTATGGCCCGAGGGAAACGAGTTGCGTGTGCTGTTATCAGGGCGCATTTGGTTGGCCGTGTACTTAATGCTGTTTACAAACGCCGCCATAATAAAGAACGAAAATCCACTGCTTGCCAGATAGCGCACATTAGCACTCTTGCCAGGTAAACCAATAACCTTTAGACCTGTGGCCAAAGCAGCAGGCGCAAATTGCAGATAATCGTCTACCGATGTTTTGAATTTAGGCGAAAAATCGTTGTGCAGATAGTACACCCGATGGCGTTCGCTCTTGCCAAAGATGCCCGCAATAACAAGTGGAATGCCCACAAATGTGATGCCTCGCCCAACTTTTATCTTGTCAAGACGATATGGTGCGCGGGTGTTTGCAGACATATCACCAAGCGAATCGCTCTGCAAAGGTGCAAATGTGGTTGAGTCGTTAGCCTCATTGGTGATGAAAACCGAGTCGGTCTGCACGTTTATATACTGGGCATGCTCACCTTTAGCGGCGATACCAATAGCGAAAAAGAACAACAAAGCGGCTAAAACGAGCCGACGGATGCCCCCATGCGAACAATACAAGTCCTTTGCAGCGATGTTCGTATATGGTTGGCAGTTCTTGTTCGGGTGATATATAGTACTGTGTTTCAAAAATTAGCATAATGGTTGTTGTAGAAAAATTGACGACTTTATCAGCTGCCAAGTTGCAAAGTTAATGAAAAAAAACGATTTATGCAACTGCTCTTCGTGAATGTTTTCTTGAAAGCGAATGGCAAAAAGACGTTTAACCCACCTTCAACAGTGGGCGTTTGCGAAAATAAACGCACAAAGACACATTTTATTATATAAAATAATGGAGTGTCAATTAATTGTGCTAAATTTGCACTTCAATTAGTACTAATAGAGATTATGAGTCTTGATATGCTTACAGCCATTTCGCCGATAGATGGCCGTTATCGCGGTAAAACCGAACCGTTAGCCAATTATTTTTCGGAATATGCCCTTATCCGTTATCGCGTAAGGGTCGAGATTGAATACTTTATCGCACTATGCGAACTGCCATTGCCACAACTCAAGGGCGTGGGCAGCGAGCGCTTTGAACAGTTGCGTGACATCTATCGCTTGTTCGACGAGAACAAGGCGCAGCGTGTGAAAGACATAGAGAAAGTAACAAATCATGATGTAAAGGCTGTGGAGTACTTCATTAAAGAAGAATTCGACGCCATCGGTGGGCTTGATGCATATAAAGAATTTGTGCATTTTGGACTAACATCGCAAGATATCAATAATACCAGTGTGCCCCTTTCGCTGAAAGAGGCATTGGAAGAGTGCTATTATCCAGTGTTGGAAGAACTTATTGGCCAACTAAAGCAATATGCCGACGAATGGAAAGACGTGCCCATGCTGGCCAAAACACATGGACAACCGGCCTCACCAACACGCTTGGGCAAAGAAGTTGGCGTGTATGTGTATCGCTTGGAAGAACAATTGGCACAGCTTAAAGCCTGCAAAATGTCGGCAAAGTTTGGCGGTGCCACTGGTAACTATAATGCACATCATGTGGCTTACCCCGAGATAGACTGGCGCGAGTTTGGTAATCGCTTTGTTAGCGAAAAGTTAGGACTGGTGCGCGAACAGCTTACTACGCAGATAAGCAACTACGATAACATGGGGGCTGCATTCGATGCCATGCGCCGAATCAATACCATCGTGTTGGATTTGGACCGCGATTTCTGGATGTATATCTCCATGGACTACTTTAAACAGAAGATTAAGGCCGGAGAAGTGGGGTCGAGTGCCATGCCACATAAGGTTAACCCCATCGACTTTGAGAACAGCGAAGGCAATCTGGGATTGGCCAATGCTGTGCTACAGTTCTTGGCGCAAAAGTTGCCAGTAAGTCGTTTGCAACGAGATCTTACCGACTCTACCGTGCTGCGCAACATCGGTGTGCCAATGGGGCATGCCCTCATTGCTTTCCAAAGCACACTAAAAGGTTTGCGCAAACTCATTCTTCACGAAGAAACCCTGGCCAACGACTTAGAAAATACGTGGGCAGTGGTGGCCGAGGCCATCCAAAACCATTTTGCGAAGAGAGGCTCATCCCAATCCTTACGAGGCACTGAAGGCGCTGACACGCACCAACGAGAAGATGACCGAACGCACTATTCACGACTTTGTAAACACACTTGAGGTGAGCGATAACGTGAAAAAAGAATTGCTCGCCATCAACCCCTGGAACTACACAGGAGTGTAAACATAGTTGCTAGAAACTAGTTGAGCTAGGATAACTAAGATAACAAGAAACAACGAATAACAAGAATTCCCTTTGTTTCCTTCCCTCTCTAGAATAACTAGTCTCACCATAACAATAAGAATATAAACTAACTAAACTATAATTAACATTTAAAAGAAAAATATTAACGCAACCGTGAGGTTAAAAAAGAAGTAAAATTATGGAATCAGAAATGGAAAAGATCCCTCAAGACACGTCGACAGGACAGCAAGAGGAAGGCCGTGAAGGCTACAACGCAGGCGGAAACTATTCCCGAACCTATGGAACTGGTGGTGCAAGAACACAGAGACCACGTATTCACACGCAACGCGCTTACAGCTCTGACCGCAGAACTAACGGCGGAGAAGACGATGGGGCGTTCCGTCCTGAGGGATTTGGAGCCAACTTGCAAAGTAGCAACACATCTCAACAAAGGCAATATCGCCCACGTTATAATAATTATAACAACGACAACGGTGGCTATCAGCAACGCGGTTATAACAACAATAACAACCGTGGAGGTTACCAACAACGCCAAGAAGGTGGATACCGTCCACGTTATAACAACGCTGGTGAAGGCGAAGGAGGCTACCAACAACGTGCTAACTACCAACCCAGACAGGAAGGTGGATACCGTCCTCGTCAAGAAGGGGGATATCAAGCCAATCAAGAAGGAGGCTACCAACAGCGTTCAAACTATCAGCCTCGCCAAGAAAGCGGTTACCAACAACGCCAAGAAGGAGGATATCGCCCACGTTATAACAACGAAGAAGGCGGTTATCAACAGCGAGGCGGATACCAACAACGCTCGTACAACAATAATCGTGGCGGATACCAACAACGCGGTGGATATAACAACAACCGCGGTGGATACCAACAAGGTGGATATCAACAACGCGGTGGCTATCAACAACGTGGCGGTTACCAACAAGGCAACTATCGCCAACGTACACCCGACTACGATCCAAATGCTAAATATAGCCTGAAAAAGCGTATAGAGTATAAGGAAGAGAACATCGACCCCAACGAACCTATTCGCTTGAACAAGTACTTGGCCAATGCTGGCGTATGCAGCAGACGCGAAGCCGACCAATTTATACAGTCGGGTATGGTGAAGGTTAACGGTAATGTGGTTACCGAACTGGGTACAAAGGTGCTGCGTACTGATGAAGTAATCTTCCACGAACAGCCCGTAACCCTCGAAAAGAAGGTGTATGTGCTTATCAACAAACCCAAAGATTACGTTACAACAAGCGACGACCCACAACAACGCAAAACCGTGATGGACCTTGTAAAAGGGGTTTGTCCTGAACGTATCTATCCCGTTGGACGATTGGACCGCAACACCACTGGTGTACTTCTACTTACCAACGACGGCGATTTGGCTAGTAAACTGGCTCATCCCAAGTTCTTGAAGAAGAAAGTGTACCACGTGTTCCTCGATAAAGAAGTTACCGAACACGACTTGCAGCAGATTGCTACGGGCATCACGCTCGACGACGGCGACGTGCATGCTGATGCCATCGAATATGCCAACGATAAGGATAAAAACGCAAGTGGGCATCGAAACCACAGCGGTAAAAACCGCATCGTGCGCCGCATCTTCGAAAGCTTAGGCTATCGCGTGGTTCGTCTTGACCGCGTGCAATTTGCTGGACTCACTAAGAAAAACCTCAAACGTGGCGACTGGCGCTTCCTCACCGAGAAGGAAGTGGAGATGCTAAGAATGGGGGCTTTTGAATAATATACCGAGAAGTTAAGAAGTAAAGACGTTAAGGAGTTAAGCCAAATGCCTTTGTGGTGTTGGCTAAACTCCTTAATAACTTGCTTCTTATTACCATTTAGGCGGATTGTAAATGGCCGTATGTGGCAATACAAGGGCCTTGTACGGTCTCTATAAGAGCCTTGTACAGACACTACAAACGGCTTTGTACAGATGCATTGCTGACAGAACACGTTGGCACACGAATGTATTAAACCCTTCTTTACCGCCATTAATAGACGATAAAAGTTGGATAAGGTTGTAAATTAACAGCCTAAGCACCATTGTTTACACCATTATATATGGTATAGGGCTAAGCTGCTAAAATCCTCAACGCCTTATCTCTTAATAAAGAACATCAATGGATAAAATTCGTAGAACAAAGATTGTAGACGTACTTCAACGCACCGACTTTGGTGCAGAAGTGAATGTAAAGGGCTGGGTGAGAACACACCGCAGCAGTAAGGTGGTGGATTTCATCGCTTTGAACGACGGTTCTACCATCAATAATGTGCAAGTGGTTGTCGACCCAGCAACAGTTGATGCCGAATTGCTGAAGCAAGTAACCACTGGAGCATGCATAAGCGCAACGGGTAAACTGGTAGAGAGTCAGGGACAAGGGCAAAACTCGGAAATACAATGCACCGAGTTGCAGCTCTTGGGCGCATGTGGTAGCGACTATCCCATGCAAAAGAAGGGACAAACCTTCGAGTATATGCGCCAACATGCGCACCTTCGTCTGCGCACCAACACCTTTGGTGCCGTTATGCGTATACGCCATAATATGGCCATTGCCATTCATAAGTATTTTCACGACCATGGTTTCTTCTATTTCCATTCGCCCATCATCACTGCTAGTGATGCCGAAGGCGCTGGAGAAATGTTCCAGGTTACAACGAAAAAGCTGGACGACTTGAAGAAAGACGAGGACGGAAAGGTGAACTACAACGACGACTTCTTCGGCAAGATGACTAGCCTTACCGTGAGCGGACAGCTTGAAGGCGAGCTTGGAGCAACGGCCTTGGGGCAGATTTACACCTTTGGGCCAACCTTCCGTGCCGAAAATAGCAACACGCCACGCCACCTTGCAGAGTTCTGGATGATTGAACCCGAAATGGCTTTTCATCGACCTTGACGACCTGATGGACACCGAAGAAGACTTTATTAAGTATTGTGTGCGCTGGGCATTGGATAATTGTAAGGACGACCTCGCGTTCCTCAACAAGATGATAGACAACACGCTGATTGAACGTTTGCAGGGTGTGGTGAGCGAAGACTTCGTTCGCCTAGACTATACTGAGGGCATCAACATTCTCGAAGAGGCCGTAAAAAGCAGGTAAGAAATTCGAGTTCCCCGTTAGCTGGGGCATGGACTTGGCCAGCGAACACGAACGCTTCTTGGTTGAAGAGCACTTCAAAAAGCCTGTTATCATGACCCATTATCCAAAGGGTATCAAGGCTTTCTATATGAAGTTAGACGAAGATGGCCGCACGGTTCAAGGCACCGATGTGCTGTTTCCACAAATTGGCGAAATCATTGGCGGTAGTGTTCGCGAAGAGAGCTACGACAAACTGGTGGCTCAAATCGAAGAACGCCACATCCCAATGAAAGATATGTGGTGGTATCTAGATACGCGTCGCTTTGGTACGTGTCCGCACGGAGGTTTTGGTTTTGGGCTTTCGAAAGACTCATTCTCTTCGTAACAGGTATGCAAAACATTCGCGATGTAATACCTTTCCCACGCACGCCGAAGTCGGCCGAGTTCTAAAAAAACATGTTAGAGAAAAAGGGATAATCAATACTAAAATTCAGGATGGCAAGAAAGATGTTGGAAGTAATGTTTTTAATAGCATGGCTTTTGGCGCTTTCTTGCCATTCATGATTTAACCCCAACTCTATCTGGAGGCAAACAACTTCTATCTTTTTCTTGCTAATAAGCCCAAAATCCACTGCACAAACCTTGCAGTGAGGTTGAAATTAAGACCTTGTGCAACACACAAGGCTATACAAACAACAAACCAACAAAAACAATATGAAGATGAAAAACATTTAACTTAATCCTTTTGGCTTTGTGCCTAAACGTGTTACAATCTGTGGCACAAGTAGCGGCGAGAATTGAATATCCTCATCGTGGCGACTACGAAGACCTGGTGGTTTCGCCCATCGGCGAACGTGGACTTATCGTCTATTCGTTCGCTAAAAAGACGGACCACGGCAAGCGTTTTTTCAAAACAGAGTATTTATCTACCGAGTTAAAGCCGATTTATACAGATTCGATGCTGATAGACGACGACTTGCATTTCTACAGTTCAACCTTCGACAACGATGTAAATTATGCCGTGCTGCGAGCACGCAACGGTGCTTTCTCGGTGATAGCTTTCAACACCAAAACCCATAAAACAAAGGTAACCGACAGCGAATACACCCGAAAAGCCAGTATGCGCGACCTTATTATTCACAATGGTAAAATGGTGTTTAGTTCTTCAGAGAAACGTTTAGAACGCATCGGTATTTTAGATCTCGCTTCTGGAGATTGTCGTTTTGCCGATTTACACATACCAGGTGTACGCGACCGTAAGGTGCTCATCCTGCAAAACACCATCCTAGACAATATTATCTATGCTGTTGTGAAGGGTGATCGCGAACTCTATTTGGCCCGAGTGGACTTTAATGGTAAGCAATTGGGCATCACAAGTCTTACCACCGAAATCGACCAAACGTTGCTTTCGGCTTCATTGTCTAAGGCAAACGACAAGTATTTTATAACTGGTACGTACACCAAGAGCAAAAAAGGGGGCTCGCAAGGCATCTATTTTGCACAGCTAGAGAACTGGCAATTTAAGAAACAGCGCTTCGTTAACTTCCTCGACCTAAAGAATTTCACCGATTATATGAGCGATAAACGCAAGGCTAGGATAGAACGTAAGAAAGAAAAGGCCGAAAAGGCAGGTAAAGAATATAGTCTTAATTACAACATGGCATCGCATGGAATTATGACCGATGGCAAGGATTATTTTTATCTGGGCGAGGCTTTTTATCCCACCTATATCACCTATTGGGTCGGTTCAACGATGATGACACAGTTTAACGGCTATGCTTACACGCATGCTGTGCTGGCCAAGTTTGATGCCGATTGCAACCTGCTTTGGGATAATTGTTTTGAAATGAACCCCAAACAGCAGCCTATGTACGTAAAGCGCTTTATCTCGGCAGGTATTAAACAGAATGATGTAGACTTGATTTATGCCGACAGTAAGCAGCTGGTGTCGAAGCTGTTTAATAATAAAAGTGGTGAGGTGGTGCAAGAACGTAAGTCGGACTTGATTGAAACCGATAACGAAGACGAGGATGTAAAGAAGATGAAGTATTCGGGAACGCTTCATTGGTATGACAAAAACTTCATCGTTTATGGTGAACAGGTAGTTAAGAATAATCAGACTAAAGAGCGCCGAAGAGTGTTCTCTATCACTAAATACACAATTAAATAATACATCATGAAACAGCATTTTCTTTTTCAAACATTATGCAACGCGCTTGTTGCTTGTGTCCTTTTTCGCCCTTAGTGCAGCAGTTCAAGTGCATGCTCAGGCCTTTGATGGCGACTCAGATAGAAAATTTTTCTTAGGTTACACCAATGTAGGAGGTAAGAATGGCGTGGAATTGGGATACGAAAATGGTATCAACGACTATCTTTCTGATGGTAGCGAAATACGCTTTGATTGTTGATAAAAGCGTGGATAGTAACGATGATGGGCCAACGTTTTACGACAATTCCGACTTAGGATTTTACCTTAACTTCCATTTAATGGAGCCATTAAAGCTGCCCGATAACTTTGATATCTACATGGGTCCTGTGATTAGTTTGAAAACAATGTCGTTTCAAACTGGCGCGCGTTACAATTTTGGAGAGCTGTTTGGCGTTTATGCTTCGGCACAATACAACTTCTTTCCAACGCTTGCTCGGCACGAAATTTCTGGACTTTACCCCTATAAGTTTGTTTTCTCGGCAGGTATAACCCTTAGTTTCTAGCGAGCTTGTAATCTGCTCTTCGCGTTTTTACATATTAAAGGCGTTGCTCTCACCACTAGAAATGTGGCTTGGGCAACGCCTTTTATTATTCCACTACCAAGCGAAGACTGTCTGCTTTAAGACGTGCATTTAGCCATTGGTGCAGTCTGTTTTTGTCGGTTGGGAGCAATTTCCCTTTGCAACCTACCACGGCCATCACGTAGTTGGTTGTGGAAGTGGTGTCTATTTGAGCTTCTGTAACGTATGCTAGGCTTACGGTTGTAGCTTCAGGGCAAATGGCTTTCAGTTCTTTGCGTATGTCGTTGGCTAGTTTTGGCAAGCGTTCGTATTTGTCGTTCTTCTCTTTCAACGCCTGAATTTGGTCGGCTTGTTCTAGTAATTTCGTGTCTTTGGCTAGTGTTGTGCTTCCATTTCCGTTCAACATCTGGCTCAGCATCAAGCTATCAGTCTGTGTTCCCTGTATCACGTTCAGTTTAAAGTCGGCAATTTGGTAATCGTCCATAGCTTTTTGGGCTTGCGCAATCTCGTTGTCGGTAAGTCGTTTACCCACGGTAATGATATTCAGCGAATTGTTTTTCATCGTCAACCTTGTGTGAAATGATTTGCGCGCCCTTAGCTTCAAACCTCGTTTTTTTACAAATCTCAAAAATAGCGTTTTCTTTCACACTCTCTCTTACAATGTTCACAGTCATGTAGGTTGCAGGTAGCATTGTGAGCACCACAGCACCGATAATATAGCGGTTAACCACAGCGAGGCGAGCCTCGTCGATGGCAGCTTTGCGTTTAAATCGCAGCATTCTTACGCCCAAGAAGGTGGCAAGGGCAATGAAAAACAGTGTTGATAAAGAAAAGGTAGAATGCCCCAAAGAAGAACGAAAAATTGCCCACAGCCAGTCCATAGCCTGCAGTACACAAGGGAGGCATTAGCGCCGTGGCGATGGCAACACCAGGAAGCACATTGCCTTTACCCTTGGTGCTCAGTGCCAAGATGCCCGCAGCACCACCAGCAAGGGCGATAAGCACATCGTAAAGCGTGGGCGATGTGCGAGCCAGCAATTCAGATTGGGCTTCGGTGAGCGGCGTAATGATGAAGTAGAACATGGCTGTGATTACGCTTATAACCGTTGCCACAAGGTAATGTGTGGCCGAACGCTTAAGCAATTCCAGGTCGGTGATGCCCACTGCCAGTCCCATTCCGATGATAGGACCCATCAAGGGCGAGATAAGCATTGCACCGATGATAACAGCTGTTGAGTTAACGTTTAGTCCTAGCGATGCAATCAGGATTGCAAATATCAGTACCCAGAGATTAGCGCCGTGAAAAGCAACTCCACTGCTTATTTGTTGGATGGTATCTTTCTCGTTCTCTTTGTCGGGCAAGGTGTTAAAATATCCCTTTATCACCTGCCAAAGCGATTTTTCTTGTTGTGACATTTGTAGTTGTTTTGTGGCAAAGTTACGTGTTTAAACTGAATTTTCAAAGCCTTAAGGCCTTAAAAATGTAAGGCAATACTTTGATAAACGCATTGTTTTTCGTATTTTTGCAGTACGGCATGGGTGTGTTTACCCCGTTATTTTTATTTTCGATGGCTTGCCTTTTAGATTGTTTTGAGCGTGGCATTTGCTCGTGGGCACTCCATCTTTTTACATATATATTATAAGCAATAGATGAGACAACAGTATCAAAAAGAATTAGAAAACCGACTCGTTATACCCACTTTACAGTTCTTGCACCGCGAGCGTTCAAGCGGTATTGTGCTTGGCATCTTTGTGTTATTGGCCTTAGTGTTGGCCAATTCGCTCCTTGCGCGACACTTATACACATTTTCTTGAGCATCATTTTGGTTTCTCTATCAATGGTCAAAACTATTTGGATTTTTAGTTTTAGAACACTGGATTAACGACGGACTTATGTCGATGTTCTTCTTTGTTGTGGGGCTGGAACTCAAGCGCGAGTTTATTGGCGGCGAGCTACGCGATTTGCGTAAGGTTACACTTCCTGTGGCATCGGCTCTCTGCGGAATGGTTTTTCCTGCGGCAATTTATCTGCTTTTCAACGCTGGCACGCCCACAGCTCTTGGTTGGGGGATACCCATGGCCACGGATATAGCCTTTGCTTTGGCTGTGCTTCAGCTCTTGGGCAATCGTGTATCGGTGTCGGCAAAGGTGTTTCTTACCACACTAGCCATCGTCGATGACCTAGGTTCGGTGGTTATTATCGCACTTTTCTATACCACCGAAATTTCATTTTGCCAGCTTGGCCATTGGTTTTGTGGTGCTTGCTGTGATGCTAGTGGGCAACCGTTTGGGTGTAAAAAGCGTGTGGTTTTATGGCGTTTTGGGTATTGGCGGAGTGTGGGTGGCCTTCCTCACCTCGGGCATTCATGCCACAATATCAGCAGTTTTGGCGGCCATGGTTATTCCCGCCGATGCGCGTATACCCGAAGCAACATTCCTAGCACGCATTAAGAAGCTTACGCGACAGTTTGAAAACGCTGCGCCCAATGATGTGCGAACCCTCGAACCCGAGCAAGTGGAGATATTGGCACGCGTACAAGCCGATTCGGCAAAGGCCACTCCGCCACTTCAACGGCTCGAACATGGGCTTCATCCCTTTGTTGCGTTTGTGGTGATGCCCATCTTTGCGCTTGCCAATGCGGGGGTGTCGTTTGTTGATTTAGATTTCGGCACAGTGCTTTCTAATGGCGTTGCCATTGGTGTGATGGTCGGTTTGCTTGTTGGGAAGCCGGTGGGTATTGTCTTTGCCGTGTGGGTTTGCGAGCGTTTGGGACTTGGTAAGCGTTCGCGTGGCATAACTTGGCGCACCATTATTGGGTTGGGTTTTCTTGCCGGGATAGGTTTCACCATGTCTATGTTTGTAACGATGCTTGCTTTTACCTCGCCCGAACATGCCATACAGTCTAAGATAGGCATTTTTGCAGCATCCATCTTGGGTGGAATTGTAGGATATATGTGCTTGCGTAAGTCTAATCGTGGCATAAAAAAGCGCCTAACCGAGGTTAAGCGCTTGGTTTGGGGCTTGTGATTTATTAGTTCACAAGCCTTAAACCGTTTTCTTCAATGGTTATCAGTCGGCGTTTATACAAGTCGCCCACAGCTTTTTTAAACACTTTTTTGCTCACTGCAAAGCGGCGTTTAATATCTTCGGCGTCACTTTTATCGCCCAGATTGCAATAGCCATTGTTGTCTTTAAGGTATTGCAACAGCTGTTCGGCAAAGTCGGTTGTTTGTTTTCTGCCCAGTGGTTGAAGGCTAATGTCTATCTTACCATCGGGTCTTACGCCCATGATATATCCGCGAAGACGGTCGCCAACATGCAGCGGACGGAATACTTGTGAGCGATAAGCCAGTCCGGGATAGGCGTTATCAACAATCATTTTGAAACCAAGGTCGGTGGTTTGCCACACCAAAAGGTCAACTTCGTCGCCTTGTTGATAAGGTGGAAAGTCGTTGGCAAAGAAATGTTCCACCTTAGCCGAAGCCGCAATGCGGTAGCTTTCTTCGTCGATAAACACAGCCACCACGTAGCTTTCGCCCATTTCCATGCGTTGTTTTTGTTCGCGGAAGGGGCAGAAGAGGTCTTTCATCAGGCCCCAGTTAAGAAAAGCGCCATGCTCATTCACCCACGACACGTCTAAACAAGCAAACTCGCCAACTTTTGCCAGCGGTGTTTGCGTGGTAGCCACCAGTCGTTCGTCTTGGTCGAGGTAAAGAAACACGTTGAGACTATCGCCTGGTTTGCAGCCTTTAGGCACATAACGTTTGGGCAAAAGCACCTCTCCTTCGTCTCCAGCGTCAAGGTACATGCCAAAATCCACTTCTTTAACCACTTCCAATTGGTTATAATCTCCAAGTTTTATTCTTGTCATTCGCTTATTCAAAAAATTAAGTTTGCCGTTAGTGCAAATGTACACAAAAATGCTGGAAATGTATTAACTTTGCATAGATAACGTGCAATCAGGGTGAAGAAAGTGGCCTTCCTGAGCCTACATGCGGTGTTAAATGCGTTGTAAATGTGTGCATTTGACTGCAAGTGGGTGCAAATGCGGACAGATGAGTGTGTATTCAGTGCCAACACTTCGCTTCCCTTTTTCGAACAACATCATTAACACAATGGAACAAGTACAACTATCAACAAGCAAACGCATCATCGTAGGCGTTCAATTTCTTTTTCGTGGCCTTCGGCGCAACAGTGTTAGTGCCAATACTAGTTGGCCTAGACCCCTCAACAGCGCTTCTCACAGCAGGTTTGGGGAACATTTATCTTTCATTTCATAACGAAAGGTAAGGTTCCCATTTTTCTTGGTTCGAGTTTTTGCTTTCATTGCTCCCATCATCTCGGCTAGCAAACAATGGGGCATGACTGGCGCTTTGGCGGGACTTGTGGGTGTGTCTTTGGTATATTTTGTGATGAGTGCTTTGGTGCGTTGGCAAGGAAAAACGGGTGTTGCATAAGCTCTTTCCGCCCGTGGTTATCGGGCCAGTTATCATCCTTATTGGTCTTTCGCTCTCGCCTGCAGCTGTAAATCTGGCTAAAACCAACTGGCTTTTGGCACTCGTTTCGCTTATTACGGCCATTTTGGTATTAACCCTAGGTCGTGGACTTCTTAAGCTTGTGCCAGTGGTTTGTGGTATTACCATGGGTTATGTGTTGGCTTTGTTTTTGGGCAAGGTTAATTTTCAGCCTGTTTTAGATGCTCCATGGTTTGCCCTTCCAGCCAGTTTGGCGCATTTCTCGTTGCCCCAGTTCAGCATCGAGCCCTTGCTTTTCATGATACCTGTGGCCATAGCTCCCGTTATTGAGCATATTGGCGACGTGTATGTGGTGGGTGCTGTGGCCGATAAAGATTTCACAAAAGACCCAGGATTGCATCGCACGCTTCTTGGTGATGGTGTAGCTTGTCTTGCTAGTGCCTTTTTAGCAGGCCCCCCAGTAACCACTTATTCGGAAGTAACGGGTGCAATGAGCATCACAAAAGTAACCTCTCCGGCTGTTATTCGCATCTCTGCGGCCACGGCTATTGTGTTTTCTGTTGTAGGAAAGCTAAATGCTCTTTTGCAAAGCATCCCCGAAGCGGTTCTTGGAGGCATTATGTTGTTGCTCTTTGGCACCATTGCCAGTGTGGGATTGCTCAACTTGATGCGCAATAAGGTAGACCTTAATCAAACGCGTAACATCATTATCATTGCCGTAACGCTTACGATGGGCATTGGTGGTGCTGTGCTTTCTTATAAGAATTTTGCTATTAGTGGCATCGGTTTGGCGGCTATCGTCGGTATTGTGCTCAATCTTTGCTTGCCACAAGAGAAAGAGACGCAGGAAGAAGCAGCTGAAAAGCAATAACCTCCATTATGGCGTAATGCGCTTTGCTATATAGTGTGACGTATCTCTGCAATTTATCCGGTCGGTCGTAAAACCCTGTTGCAACCCGCTTCTTATGCATATCATTTCATAAGCCAATATAGGAAGAACAGAAAACTGGTAACTCCCTAAACTGGGTTTTACGACTGCCCCTTTTTACACGTGAAATGTAAATATTTTTTTGACGGAAGTTTAACGTAAATACTGTCTTTAAATTCAGCAATAGCTTGCTAGCACGCAAATATTCAATTCTCGCGAAGGTTTATTTACGCGAGAAAGGGAATGTGATGTAATTGCATAGAAATTGATTTTATAATGAATAAATACGCAGTTGATAGTGTTTTAGTGAGCGTTTTGCAGCAAAACGCAGAGCTAAATGCAGCAAAAACGCAATGCTATTTGCAGCAAAACGCAACGCTAAATGGTGCAAAAACGCAACGCTAAATGGTGCAAAACGCGATGCTAAATGGTGCAAAAACGCAAGGTGAAATGATGCAAAAATGCACCACTAAATGCATAATTTTTCACGTTGTGCGGAGGTGTTATCTTTTGCTTTTGATATAAAAAATCGACTTTTAGGGGTAAAAAGAGTATAAAAAGCCGATGTTTTAAGTACTAAAAGCTGTTTTTTGCACGATGGATTTTGGCGAACTGGTGAGTAATTAGAGAAGCTAAATGATGCAAAATGCAGCTATTGGGTCTCAAAATGCTGAAAAATAATTTGTGAACGACTGATTTTATGGCTAAAAACGATGCTTTTAGGCATTGATTTTCGCTAGAATGAGTGCTAAAGAAATTGGTGTTTGTAAAATATTTGCAACTTCTTTAATGTTACTCGTTAGAACCCATACTTATTATGTAGCATTGTTGTGCAGATAGCTTGGATGATGGCCTAACCTGAGCGACTACAACAATAAATAAATACCTATGAAATTACGTGCATGAGAAGGAAGGGTTGCAAATGGTTATTACAACAGTCTCCGAATAAACACGGCGAATTGCCGAAAAAACATTGACTTTGTGGCTTCAGCACTTCAAGATGATGAGCCAAAGTATGGCTAAACAGCTACAGTATTATACCGATTTGCCCCACATTAACTAGGTGTAATGTGGGGCAAATCAGTATAAATAAACAGGTGTTAGTGCGACCCTTTCAGTTCGAACATTAGTTTTCCGCCCTTCAAAAGGTCTTCGTGCGACACGCGATAGCCTTTAAACAACTTGTTGCCAAGGGTGATACGATTGATGTAAATATCTGAGGGTTGTTGGCATTTGGTTTCGATAATCAATTCGTTTCGTCCCCATTGCTCTTTGTCTAAGTGGATGGTTACGCGGTTAAACACTGGTGACGACAGCGTGTAAGCAGGCTCTCCGGGGCAGTCGGGGTAAAATCCCATCATGTTAAACACAAGCCATGCCGACATTGTTCCTGTGTCGTCGTTGCCTGGTATGCCATCGGGCGCATTCTTAAAGTACTTGGCCATCAGTCGATGAAGTTCTTTTTGCGTACGCCATTCATCGCCTTTGAAGTACGAAAAAGAGGTGCGGATGAGGCAATATCAGGCTCGTTGGCTGGGTCGTATAGTTCTTTATCAAACACTGTTTGCAGCTTTTCAACAAAAGTTTTTTTGTCCACCCATCAGCTTAGCAAGACCCATTACATCGTGCGGAACATAGAAAGTGTAGTTCCAAGCATTACCTTCGTGGAAACCCGGACTAGGTTCGAAGTTCTCGCCTTGTTTGGGATTAAAGGGCGAATAGAACTTACCGTTGGGCAGAATGGGCCTAAACGTGCCATATTCTTTGCTATAATAATGGCGATAGCCCAGCGAGCGTTTGTAGAATTGTTGTGCATCGGCTTTCTTTCCCAATGCCGTAGCCAGTCGCGACAAAGCATTATCGGCGATATAATATTCTAATGCGTGCGAAACAGAGTTATCGTATTGTTCGCGTAGTGGCACATAGCCCAGCGAGAGATAGTCGTCGTTGTCTGGACGAAGCAAGTTTTGCGGTCCAGGTGTTGTTGCTCCTTTGCGCATAGCCTCGTAAGCCGTGTTAATGTCATAGCCACGCAAGCCTTTAAGCCACGTGTCTACGATAACTGGGATAGAAGGGTCGCCCTCCATGGTGTAGGTTTCGCGGCCATAGAGTTCCCATTTGGGCAGCCATCCATGTTCGCGATACATGTCAATCATGGTCTTTACCATGTCTTTTTGGCGGTTGGGGTAAAACCAATGTAAGCAGTTGGTGCACGTTGCGATAGGTATCCCACAGTGAGAACACCGTGTAACGATTTCCTTCGCGCATGGTTTTTACCTCTCCTGTTTCAAGTGTGGGATATTGTCCGTTAACATCTTGCAAGATGTTGGGGTGCAACAAGGTGTGGTAAAGAGCGGTGTAGAACACTGTTTTTTTGGTCGTCTGTTCCTCCTTCTACTTCAATTTTAGAGAGGTCTTTATTCCATTTGTTGCGCGCTTCGTCTCTAATTTGTTCAAAGTCTTTGCCCTTTTTGTTCGGTGTTGAGGGTTTTCGCGAGCATTCTCCATGCTCACAAACGACACGCCCATGCGCACCACCACGGCTTGGTTTTCTTCGGTATCGAAGTTGAGATACACGCCAATGTCGTCGCCAGCTATCTCTTTTTATAGTTGGTGTATAGTTTGTATTGGCCGTTGTCTTTATCCCATTCGGCTTCTACGCCTGTCATGGGTCGTTGTTTTTTCCAATATCCAGTAGCCGTTGGTTTAGCTTCTACGCGCATAACAAAGTAGATGGGGAACACAGCTTGCGGGTTATAGCAGAATGTTCCCAGCAATTTCATTCCCTCGTATTCGTTATCGCTTACGCGTCTAACCATAGCTCCTGTTTCGTTTGTTAGTCCTTCTCCTAGGTTAAGCAAGATGTTGCTCTTGCCTTTAGGAAACCAAAAGCGTGCGATGGAAGTGCGTGGTGTGGCTGTTACCTCGGTGCGAATGCCATAACGTGGCAGAAAATTGGAGTAAAAACCTGGCGAAGCTTTTTGTTCGGCCATCGTACTACCATATTCTTTATAGTCTACCGAGAGCTTTCCTGTAGTGGGCATGAGCAACAACGAACCCAAATCGGGGCATCCAACGCCACTAAGATTAACGTGAGAATAACCCGTGAAGTACACGTTGTTATATTCGTAGGGGGTTGACCACCAACGGGCGTCCTTGTCAAATTTGTTGTCTGCAGAGCCCATCACGTTGAAAGGCACCACCGACATCAATCCATTTGGACACACAGCACCTGGGTTTGTGGTGCCGAAGTTAGTGGTTCCGATGAAGGCATTAACATAGTCTACGGGTTGTTTTTGCGCTTTTGCTATGCTGGGTAGCACAAAAGCGATACAAACAAGCGCAGCAAACACACTGCCACGGCTTATGCCTAGCAGCGTATGCGATGGTTTAAAGGGATGGTTTATGAGCATGTCGCTTTGTTGTTGTGATGGTTTTTGGGATGGCAAAGGCAAGTGCAGGCACGCGCAATGGTGCTCAAGCGCTTGGCGAAGATTTGTGCTTGTTGGCTCGTTTCTCCGCCTTTTGCCTTTTGTTCTGCAAAAATACACAAAATAAGGGACATGTACAAACATTGCCCTTCGTAAGTTAGAAGGTTGTGTTTGGGCTGTTTTGGGTGGTGTATTTGTTACAGCGAGAATTTATAACCCAAGGTGAATTGAAACACGCTGTTGTGCCCAGAGTTGGTCCATGTGCCATAGGTTACATTATTAAGTCCAAGGTTGTAGCGAGCATCGAACACCCATTTGCGGTATTGATACGACACTGCAAAAGGCATAGACCAGTCTACCGACTGCGTTCCGGCATCGTCCCACGAGGTATTTTCGAGCACTTTTCCCAACGAACCCTCGTATCTTCGGCCACCAATCTTTAAAAATCGAGTTGTCGTTTACCAATATACCCGGTTGTAATCCCACCTTGAGTTGCAGGCCTGGTGCTACACTAAAATGCACCATAAAGGGCAAATTGATGTAGTCGAGATGCACGCTAAGATTGTTTTTCTCATTGTTATACCATGTGGTTGTGCCTTGTTGAGAATAGATAAACGAACCCGAAAGTGTGATAAGCTGATTAACACGACAACCTAATTCGCCACCTAATGCCAAACCAAAGCGCACATCGCCACCCCAATCGGTTATGTCGGCAATGTTAAAACCACCCTTTGGCATGATATACCATTGAGAAGAACGAGCATAACTGCGACGAACCGTGCGTCGGCGCTGTGAAAATGCGTTAATCGTAACTGCTAAAAGCAGGGCAATCATTAAAATCTTTTTCATAAATCCTTGTGTTATAGTCTAAATATAAAGTAAAATTTAAATAACAAATGTGATGCACCGTAATCGCGTGTGCAGATGTTTTCAAGGCACTCTAATCCTATATGTTGCAAAGGTATGTATTTTTTTGATGCGATAGTAAATTAGTCGCGTTTTTAAACTTGTTTTGCATATGCCAAAATGTAAGTGAAAGGCGCAAAATTTGTTCATGCCAATAAAAATATTTATCTTTGCACTAAAGGGGTTAAGCCACAGTGCGCACCCCACTAACTGCAACATTTGACGTGAGCCACAGCAACTACCAACTCCCTTTATCCCAAAGGGCGAAGCAAAAGCTGAACAAAAAGGCCATAATAACAAACTGGATTGTACGCTTATGAAGCATGCCGCAAAGATTGATGTTGCTGTGTTGATGCTCTTTTTCAATCGGCCCGAACCTTTCGAAAAAGGTGTTTAAGGCGGTGAAAGAGGCTCGACCATCGCGACTTTTCTTGTACCAAGACGGACCACGAGGGGCTAAGGATATGCCCGGCATTGAGGGCCTGCCGACGCATTGCCACCGACATCGACTGGGAATGCGACGTGAAACAGCTATATCAAGAACGCAACTATGGCTGCGACCCCTCGGAATATATCTCGCAAAAATGGGCTTTCTCTATGGCCGATAAGTGCATTGTGCTGGAAGATGATGATGTGCCTACGCAGAGCTTCTTCCCCTTTTTGCAAAGAAATGCTCGACCGATACGAACACGATGAACGGGTGTGGATGGTGGCTGGATTTAATAGCGACGAACAAACTCCTGATGTGCAGGGATGATTATTTCTTTACTTCGGTGTTTTCTATATGGGGATGGGCCTCGTGGAGAAGGGTTATCGACACATGGGATGCCGACTATCGGTTTATGGACGACCCACAAACGCTGGCACAGCTGCAACAACTCATAGCGCAAAGAAAGCTGCGCCCTGATTTTCTTAAGATGTGCGCCGACCATAAGGCTGAGTGGCAAAGCTTATTATGAAACGATTTTCTGGGCCTCGATGCTGCTCAATTCGGCCGTGGCCATCATGCCAACGCGCAACCAAATTAATAACATCAGGGGGTGATAGAAGATTCTACACATTTCTCTACGCTTAACACTATGCCTGCCCCCTTGCGCCGAATTTTCACCATGAAGCGCATCGAACAGCAGTTCCCGCTTAAACATCCAGCTCATATCATCGAGCATGTGGCCTTTAAAGAGCGCGTTTATCGCCGACATGCATGGGGACATCCCTGGATTAAAAACGCGGTATGCCTTTATCGAACTGGGACTAAACCTGCGTCACGGCAATTTTAAACAGATTGGTAAGTCGATGACTAAACGACTGAGAATGTGGCTGGGCATGGAGAAACATCGCTAACATCATGCTACGCACAGCGGTGTTTTTGCAAACAATACTAAACAAATCCAACCAACAATAGCAAGATAACAAATATAAAATAACAAATATGACATTCAAAAATTCTTTTGCTCTGGTGGCTTTCCTAACTGTTGGGATGGGCGCTTGGGCGCAAAACTTTACCCAATACGTTGACCCCTACATTGGTACTGGCGGACATGGGCACGTGTTCTTGGGCGCTAACGTGCCTTACGGATTGGTGCAGGTTGGGCCGACGCAATATAAACGCGGTTGGGATTGGTGCTCGGGCTATCATTATAGCGACTCGGTTATCATTGGTTTTGGGCAAATGCACCTTAGCGGAACGGGCATTGGCGACTTGGGCGACATTGCTTTTTCTACCCGTAACCGATGCTTCGCAACGCGATGTGATGTTCTCGCACAAAGGCGAACACGCACGTCCGGGCTATTATTCGGTGATGTTGAAGTCGGGCGTAAAGGTAGAACTCACTGCCACCGCTCGCGTAGCGTTTCACCGTTACAGCTATCCGGCCGATGCGCAAACGGCTTTCGTGGCCTTAGACCTTTCGCAGGGGTATTGGCTGGGACAAGATGACGAAGAGTGCGTTTAAGCAAAACTCGCCCACAGAAGTGTCGGGCTATCGCTATTCCACGGGTTGGGCTAAAGACCAGCGTGTGTATTTCGTGGCGCAGTTCTCACGACCTGTAAACGTTGCTAAGGCTCAAGGCGACAGCTTGGCTGTATTTTCTACACCCAATAACGATGAACCGCTACTGGTGAAAGTGGGTATCTCGCCTGTGAGCGAAGACAATGCACGCGCTAATATCGCTGCCGAACTGCCCTCGTGGGACTTCCGTGGCACGGTGGCTAAGGCCAACGAGGCATGGAATAATGAGTTGGGCAAGATTGTTATCACCACCGACGACGATGCTGCTCGCCGCACTTTCTACACGGCCATGTATCATTCGATGTTCGCTCCCTCGGTGTTTAGCGATGTTAATGGCGACTATCGCGGAGCCGACGGTAAGGTGTATCACGGCGATTTCAAAAACTACACCACCTTCTCGCTGTGGGATACCTATCGCGCTGCCCATCCCTTGATGACCATTATTCATCCCGAAAAGCAACGCGACATCGCTCAAACCATGCTGCATATTTACGAACAGCAAGGCAAATTGCCTGTTTGGCATCTCGTGGGCAACGAAACAGATTGCATGGTGGGCAACCCTGGCATCCCTGTGCTTATCGACTTGGCTCTGAAAGGCTTTGATGTGGATAAGAATAAGGTGCTCGAGGCTGCTAAAGCATCGGCTATGCGCGATGAGCGTGGAATGGGTCTGCTCAAGAAATATGGCTATCTGCCTTGCGATCTCGACCCCGAATACGAAACCGTTGCTAAAGGTTTGGAATATGCTTTGGCTGATGCAGGGCATCGCAAAACTGGCTAAACAGCTGGGACGAACAGATGATTACAACTATTTCTATAAGCGTAGCCAATCGTATAAAGACCATTACTTCGACAAAAAAACACGGGCTTTATGCGCGGTAAAAACATCCGAAGGCAAGTTCCGCGAACCATTCGACCCCTTCAATTCGGTGCATCGTCAAGACGATTATACCGAGGGTAACGCTTGGCAATATGCTTGGCTGGTGCCTCACGATGTGCACGGACTAGTGAAATGTTTTGGTGGCGAGAAGCCTTTCGTGGCTAAACTCGATTCGCTCTTTATTCTTGAAGGTAAGATGGGGGCCGATGCATCGCCCGACATATCGGGACTTATCGGCCAATATGCTCATGGCAACGAACCCAGTCACCACATTATCTATATGTACAACTATGTAGGCATGCCCTGGAAGGCTGCTCCTAAGTTGCGCCAGGTGATGAATACGCTCTACAACGACGGCATCGATGGACTGAGTGGTAACGAAGACGTGGGCCAAATGTCGGCTTGGTACATCCTCTCTTCTATGGGTTTGTATCAGGTTGAACCTGCTGGTGGCAAGTATATCTTTGGTTCGCCTCTCTTTAATAAGACTGTTGTGAACGTGGGCGGTGGCAAAACGTTTACCATCGAGGCCAAAAACAATGGCGCTAAGAACATCTATATCCAAAGTGCTAAGCTCAACGGCAAACGTTATACACGTTCGTACATCGACTATAAGAATATTATGAAGGGTGGAATACTCGAATTTGTGATGGGCGACCAACCTTCTTCTTTCGGTACAAAGGTTAGCGACAGACCTTAATCACTGCGTTTGGGTTTGGTGCTTGTTGCACGTTTGCCCTGCAAATACTAATAATGGCGTTGGAGTATGCCTCTAGTGGGCTGCTCCAACGCCATTGTTTATTTGCGCTTGTACTTGTGATAACACTTGCTGTCTATTGTTCTTGGGCTGATGTAGCTTGTCGGTGGCAAAGCAAAGTGCATGCTTGCTCTGCCTAGGAAAAGCTAAAAGAAGGGTAAGCAGTTGCTATTTCTACCGTACAAGATAGCTTGTAGCCACGCAACAAACTGCTTGTATGAGAACTTAAACGCACAACGCAACGTGTAAACGCTTTCTTTGTGCTAGGCCAAGACGAGTGGAAGGCGGGTTATTGTCCGCCAAGGCGTTCGAAAAACACAATCACATCATCCCATGTTTTGAGGTCGTTACCGCCAAAAAGGATGGACGAACCAAGGAAGTTTGGGTGCTCTTGGCGCGAGATAAGATAGTCGCCATACAGCAAGTTGGCGTTGTTGGCAAACACCACCCTATTAAAAGCTGGCGCATTGAGGTGCTGTTGCACCCACGCCATCTGCTCTGTAAGGCTATTGGGGGCATTGGTTGGCGAAGGTGCCAGTATGTAAACATCATAACGCTCGATAAGCATTTCGTAGGCTTTGTGCATGCTGGGCAGTGGCTTTTGGTAGCTATCGGCCATTGTATTGGTGTCGATAAACACGATGGGGCGTTGTAGGCCCGTTTGCTTATCGTCTATTTGGCGTATCAATGGCAGAAGATAGTGCATGGCCACCTTGTCTGTTAGTCGGTGACCACCATGAAAACGAATGGCCGTGGGGTAGTGTTGGGCAAAGAGGTCGAAGGTGTCTACACTTGTATCTTCGTCGCCAAACAGTCCTGTTACGCGTTGTTGTTCGGCTTCGTCAATGCCATCGAACAACAGTGTTGTAATTTCTTTATATTCGTTTACCAAGGCTTTGGTTTACAATAAAGTCTTGAATGCCGTCGGCTCTAGGGGTTCTGAAAAGTTTGTTTGCCCACCATGTTGTGCTTCACCATCGTGTCGCCCATCTCGAAAGCTGGGTTAATGAGTATGCGTTCAAAGCCTCTTAGCATCTCGGTGTACATGCCGCCCATTGATGTTCCGATGATGAGGTGGGGTTTTTCGGCATCGCACGTTTGCTTTAATAAGTCTAAAAGCCTCAGCGGGATGTAAAGGAAGGTCGGGCGCAATCACGGTGGCCGCTGGCATAAGTGTGCGCAGCAGCGTAACCGTTCCCGACTGACCCGACGAGCCGAAGCCGTGAACGTACATTATTTTTGCCCAACATTAGGGCGGGATTGGTTTTTATTGGGTCCATTTTTTAATGAGGATTTTTAGGGAGTTATGGAGTTAAGGAGTTACCACTCGCTTTGTTCGTTAGGAGTTAAGCCTACTCATGAGGAGTTAAGGAGTTAAGTGTAACCACTCGCTTTGCTCGTTAGGAGTTAAAGCCATATGCATGGGAGTTGAGAGGTTAGAGTTGTAGTTACTCTTCAACAAGACTATTGACTTAATTCCTTAACTCCTTAACTCCTTTAACTCCTCAAAAATAACTTCTTAACTCCTCAAAAGAATTCTCCTTCTTAAAGGGCAATTCAAGTTGTATCCATTGTGGGCGATGAGGAGTGTCGTCGATGTTGGATACCTGCACGCCAAGCAGTCTTACAGGGCGTTCTGTGTAGTCCACTTCTCTTAAAAGAGTCTTTGCTACGGGCAAGATATCATCCTTTTTCAGAAGCATGTGGGGCACAGTTCGGCTGCGTGTAATCTGTGTAAAGTTGTAGAACTTCACTTTTAGCGTGAGTGTTCTGCCCTTAAATTCGTTCTTTTTGAGTCGTTCCACCAGTTCTAGCACCAAGCGATAGAGTTCGGTGAGTAGCACGGTGGGGTTAGAACTGTCTTCTTCGAACGTGCGTTCGCATCCCACCGACTTTCTTATCCAGTGCGGTTCAACAGCTCGGTTGTCGATGGCGCGGGCAAAGTTATAGTATGTTTCACCAGCCTTGCCAAACACTTGTTGCAATCTCAGACGCGAAAGCTGGCGCAAGTCGGCACCGTTGAAGATGCCCATAGCGTGCATCGTCTCGGCTGTTTTATGCCCCACGCCCCAAAAAGTCGGTGATGGGCAGATTGTCTACAAAGTGCATTGCGCGACTGGGATGTATCACCGTGATGCCGTCGGGCTTGCGAAAGTCGGATGCCACCTTAGCCAAAAAAACTTGTTGAACGACACCCCTGCCGAAGCAGTGAGTTGCAGTTCGGTGCGAATTTCCTGCCTGATGCGTTGCGCAATGTCAACAGCCAACTCTATGTTCAGTTTGTTTTGCGTAACGTCTAGGTGAGCCTCGTCTAGCGAAAGCGGCTCAACAAGATCGGTATAGCGGTGAAAAATCTCGTGAACCTGCTGCGACACCTGTTTGTATTTTGCAAAATTGGGTGGCACCAATATTAGTTCGGGACACAATCGCTTAGCCTGCACGCCCGACATGGCCGAGTGCACCCCATACTTTCGTGCCTCGTAGCTAGCCGTACAGAGCACGCCACGACGTTCTTCGCTACCAATGCCCACGGGTTTTCCACGCAGCGAGGGGTCGTCGCGTTGTTCCACCGAGGCATAGAAGGCGTCCATGTCGATGTGAATGATTTTGCGATTGAAGTCTTGCGCAGGCATATCAAGTTGTTGTTGGGGCAAAACGCCATTGCAAAGTTAGTTATTTTTTTGGGATAAAGGGATGATAAAAGATGCCAATAGCAAGGAAAAATCACGAAGAATTGCTATCTATACCTTTCTTTTTTAGCTCTATTATCATTTTCGTGAAGTCACGAAAATGATAATAAGCGTTAGCTTCACGCACCTTACACTTTCTCATTATAGAATTGAGCATATATGCAAATCACTCCGTATCTAGCACAGCATCTAACAGCTGATTGGCTATTTGTGTGTCGCATATACGCATAATGCTTGAGTCTACAGCACTTTGCCCAAACAAATTGATATCACCATACCAAACAATACGGCGATCTATTATCGCGCATTGCACTGATAAATGTTCGTGTTTGTAAGTATCCATACCGAGACAATTCTCTTTCCCACCATCGGTGTGCATGTTGTTGGTATGTAGGGGCAACCTCTATCCCATTTCGTTGTAGGGCGTTTAAGGTGGGCGTTAGCCAGTTCGTACGTTTATATTTTAGTTTTGGACAGGCCAGCAAAATACTGTTTTGCGCTGCAATCAAGTCGCGTTTGAATGGTGCGAGATAGGTCGTTGTATTGAACAGCAGTTCGTTTGCCGCTTTTTCTTCTGTGATTTTGCTTTTTGGGCGACTGTAACCAACTGCAGCATAACCTCTTAACCGTTTGCGATACATGTTCCCGCACAACGGAATACGAATGTCTACGTAGTCGTATATACATACTTCGTGTTTGCCATCACTGTCGCGATGTAACCGACCTGCATATTGCGCCACACTACCTTTCCACGAAATGGGGAGCGTTAGAAACAAGGTGTCGAGCCTGGGGTAATCGAAACCTTCGCCCACATATTTACCTGTGGCCACGATTACAAGACTATCGGTTGGGTTGATAGTTTTTAATTGCTCCATCTCTAGTCGTTTGTTCTTGGCAGAATCGGCACCAATAAGGGTTATCACATGGGTGGCAAATGGCGAAAGTAAGTGTGCAAGCTGTCGCACATGCGCCGTAAGGCTACTCAGTACGAGAGGTGTTCGACCTTCAGATAATGCTGTTTTCACGTCTTCAACAATGAGTCGGTTTCTCTGTTCGTCAGTTGACATGGCCTCTATCATTTGCGCATAGGTGGAGAGATTGGCTGAAAAGGTGCGGTAAGACGTGAAGCGGGGTATCAATCTGCGTGTAAACTCTTGTTTGTCTATCTGGCTTTGGGCGTCTACCGTGTACCTTATCTTACCGCATTGCATGAAGATGATGGGTTGATGTCCCTCTTTGCGGAATGGTGTAGCGGTCAAGCCGTAAACATATCGTGCCTTGACGTGCCGCAAGACCTGTTCGAAACTCACGGCAGGAACATGATGACATTCGTCTACGATAATCATACCATAGTCTTGTACGAAGGCTTTCGCTTCACCATTGTGTAGACACGACTGTATCATAGCAATGTCGACAACACCACTCAAACAGTCTTTTCCTGAGTGAAATTGGCCGATAGGCAACCTTTTTCGTTCTTGGGGCCAGTTCCCGTGTCGTCCTGTGCTTGCTTTTATTGGTGCAAGGAACGTTTCTAACTGCTGTCTCCACTGGTCGAGCAGTGACCTGCGATGCACCAAAACCAAGGTGTTTACCTTGCGTTGGGCAATCATGGCTATGGCTAAAACGGTTTTTCCAAAGGCTGTTGTGGCCGAGAATGTACCTGTTTCATGGACTAGCATGTGGTTTAAGGCCTCTTGTTGTTCTTCGCGAAGGGTGCCTGTGAACCTCACGTCGATGTTGCTACCGTGGCAAGTGTGGTCGTTTATTGTGATGTTTACGTTGTTATCTAGTAGTATCTGCTGTACGTCGTCTTCACAACCGCGAGGTAGGGCAAGGTAATTAGCGGTTAGTTCGGAACAAGAAATGACACGTGGAATGGCGTAAGTAGGCAAACGCATGGCTTGTTTGGCATAAAACTCGGGGTTGCGAAAGGCTGCAATGCGCTTAAAAAGGTTGATGGCCTTTGGTGATAAGCCCTCAAGTGGGATGTAAAGCATGTTGGCTTTGGTCAGTGTGACAGACGTTGGGAAGTCTGATGAGCCTATCATAACAGGCTTTGGAGAGTTCCACGGTGTGACCTCGTTACTCTTTGTTAGTTCGCTAAATTCAAAGGAATTATGTGTTTGCAGTATTTCGTCAACAGCACTTTCAGTAATCTTGACTACTTCCAACAGTATTTTCCATTGGTCGGAATAGGCATTAAATGCTTCGTCTACAAAAACACTATTACCGTTTCTCCGTGCTAGCCCTTGCAATGGCAATGCCACTAAGTTGCCAAATCCGCCTTTGGGCAGCGTGTCTTGGTTTGGGAAAAGGCGATCGTATGACTTAAACGAGAACCGCATTTCCTTGTTCATCGCCTCTGCAAGTAAGGCATTGCCCAATTGTCTGGCTTTAACGGCGGTGATGGCTGTAGTGAAGAAAATCCATACATGTGCTCCGTTGCCCGACCGCGACCGTTCTATATAACATGGTATGCCCCATTCTTTGCACACGCCCGCGTATGCTAGCACGTCGTTTTTTTATACCCATGCTCGCAGTTTTTATCGTCAAAGTCGGCACAAAGAAAATGGCAAGTGTTATCTTCCAAGATGGGATAAAGGCCGATAACATCGCGTCCATGTTCGTCTTTCCCTGCAAGGTGGTTGTATAGGTGTTCATAAGTTAAAGGTGCAAAAAGACGGTTGGGACAATCTGCACAGCGATATTTGCGTTTGTCGCAATATTGTCTGTCCCATTCCCGTTGGCAAACGGGCTGATAGCCTGCCTTTCCCGTGAGGCTATGCCATCGTTTGGCGAACACGTCGTTGCGGCCTTTAAACAGGCTTTGGAACAATAACACCTTGTCTCTTAATGAAAGTTTGCAGTTGGAAAGAGGTTTGTTGTATGGCTGTAAGGCGATTGCTGAGCACTTGTTTTCTTCAAGCGTGATGCCATGTTTTGCTAAAAGCGATTTAAGTCTTTCGTTTTCGGCCTTCAATTCGCGTATCTGTTCTAAAGCTGATGTTGTTTCGTTGTGCTTGTTTGCATCCATATCTAAAGATGTTTAAGCCTTCAATTTAGCAAACACACATTATGTATATGCACCTAATGGTTTGTTAAGACAGTTTCACCCCTCTTCTCCAATCCTTTCTCCTCCCTCTTCTTCCAGTGTCTCTAACACAAAGATGGCATGGATTTTGCGTTTCTCTACGGGTGGAATGTCCATGTAATTGCGGTAGAGGTCTTTGAGGTAGGCGTCTGGATTGCAGGGGGCCATGAATTGTTTGCCCTCGAAAGTGATTTCGGTGAGGGGAAAAATGCTGTCTTGTCGGTGCATGATGCCGTAGCCGTTGTTGTGTAGGGATATTGGATATATAGGGTGTTGCGGTTGCGGTTTAGGGGTGCATAGCAGAGCCCAAGCGGTGCGGCAGACGGCGTATTTTGCACCGAACCAAAAAGAATTCGGCAAACGAACGAAGGCTGTAATGGTGGGCTTTTGTGCAGGATGGAATAGCTGCGCGAGATGCCCAGCGTTAGCTTTTTAACCAGCTTACGCGAAAGAGTGGGGTAGGCGATAAAGGGAAGATGTCTACAAAAAGCCCCTTTTCGTAGTTGTGCGAGAAGTCGTCGCCTGGCTCAACGAAGAACGAATTGAGGTCGCGCACCTTGGTTATGGGTTCTTTGAGGTGCTTGTCTATCAGCGGTGACTGCACGATAAGACCTTTAGGTAACTCTTTTTGCGCCACTTCAACAAAGCGTTGCATGTCGGCTTTGTGCATGGCGATGTCTATATCGTCGTCCCAGGGAATGAAACCGCCATGCCTTACCGCGCCCAATAGTGTTCCGCCGTCAAGCCAATAAGGAATGTTATGGCGTTGACAGATGGCGTGAATGGCTTCGAGAATGGTGAGTTGCTTTAGTTGACAGGCTCGAAGGTGGCGTTGTTTGAAACGTTCGAGGTGTGGGTTAGCGGTCATCGTGCGCCCTCCTAACGTCTATCACCAGTCCTGTATCGTCCGAAAGCAGGGTGCGCAAGGTAGCCTCGGCCACCTTTTCAGATGTAAGTAGCGTGTTGTCAGGTTCAATTCCGAAGTTCTTTACGCGCATGGGCGTCTTCGTTCTTTCGGGATTGATGCAATTGATGCGAATGCCGTCGGCCTCCCATTCTTGTGCAACAGCCTGCACAAAGTTAACGATGGCAGCCTTGGTAGACGAGTAAATGCTGTAGAAAGCGCGCCCACGTGTGTACGAAGAAGAGGTGAAAAACACCAGTCGACCATTGCTTTGTTTGAGGAAAGGGTAGGCGACAAGGGCTACATTCACGGTTCCCATGTAGTTGGTTTGTACGCTATAGGCAATGTCTTCGTAGTTCATTGTGGCCAAAGGTTCCTTTTGTAGCAGTCCAGCAGTGTTGACAACGTAATCAATTCGCCCTTCTTCTTTTGCCACTTCTGCAAAGGCGCGCACTACATCGTCTTTGTTTCCTACGTCTATGCCGTTGCTGCTACGCGAGAAACAATGCACCTTTGCACCTCGTTCGGTCAGCATTTTGGCCGTGTCGGCACCAATTCCGTAACTGCCGCCAAACACAATGGCCACCTTTCCTGCAAGCGAAACTTGGGCAAGGTCGATGCGTTCGGCTTCGGTGTTGCGCAGTTGGAACAGCTTATCCAACATGTATGTGTCTTCTTTGTAGGTGAGTTTCATGTTGCTTTCTTCGCCCTCCACCACGTAGATAGGCGTTTGTGGCAGGGTATTTTTTTCACCACACCGCAATCGTCAGTGGTTTTGAAATTGGGGTCGAGTAGTGCTTTTTCGTAAGCCTCTTTAATCACATTAAGGTCGAAGGCCTGTGGCGTTTGTCCGCGACGAAGACGCGAGCGGTCGGGGATATTGCTAATAAACTCGCCCTCCACCTCGATAATCGTATCGGCCGAAGGCATGGCCACATCTATTGCCGAGTAGTTTTTTTAAAGCCTCCACCACATCGTTAAGGATGCGATGGCTAACCAAAGGTCGCACGGCATCGTGGAAGATGAGATTTACATCTTCGTTTTCGTAAGCTTTTAATGGCCGAGAGGCTCGATTCATATCTTTCGCTTCCGCCTTTAAGAATGCGTTTCACTTTGGTCCATCCGTTTTTTTCAATACGATGTTTTTCGATGTCTGCAATGAGCATGGCATTGCTCACAATGGCAATCTCGTGGATATGATTGTTACGTTCAAACACATCAACCGTGTGTTCGATAACCATTTTTCCTGCCACCTTGAAAAATTGTTTGGGTGTGGTGATGCCTAATCTTTTTCCCACTCCGCCGGCCAAAACAACGGCGATGTTACGTTTTGCCATATTGATGCGTTTGTGTTTCTTTGTATGCAAAGGTAGTGTAAACTTAGTGATTAGGCAAGTAAGAAGGCAAAAAAAGCGGAGTATGTGAGTGTCTATTAAATAGCAATAGCGGACAAAACCATTGCTGGTGTGTCCGCTATTGTGTTGTTTGTATAAGCCTAAGAAGGCCATTTGGGGTATTATGAATACCTTAAAAATCTGTCCAGGTCGTACCTTATCGTTGCGACGCATGTGGTTAAGTCGGCAGATGGTATCGACGCTTACGCCACGTTTTTTTCGGCAATAGAAGCCAGCGTTTCGCCCGAAAGCCACTTTATGATAGAGCTTTTCGGCCGTGTTGTATAAAGGTGCTTGTGGTGTATCTTCTCTATCTCGGCCCACTTTACCGTACACATCTTCTTTGTTATAGCCACCATTACCAACAACGCCACGTAGCTGAGTAGCCTCGGCCGAAGCCATTTCGTAGGTAGAACGACGGAACATGTAGTTGTCGGCTACCACGTCTTGAGCCCTGAAGTCGAAAAAAATAATGCGGGGTTAAGTGCCACGCCACAGAGACGTGTTTCGAAGTGAAGGTGTGAGCCAGTGCTTCGTCCGGTGTTGCCACCCAGGCCTATTGGGTCTCCCGCTCTTACGTCTTCGTTCTCTGCAACCAATTGTTTAGAGAGGTGTCCGTAAATGGTTTCCAGTCCGTTAGGATGCCTAATCACGATGTACTTGCCGTATCCTGCAGCCTCGTATTTCACGATACGCACCTTGCCAGAGAATGCTGCGCGAATGGTGTCGCCAATATAAACCTTAATATCTAAGCCTTTATGTTGGCGGCCCCAGCGACTTCCGAAGTTACTTGTAACAACTCGGCTAGGTGTGGGCATACAGAAATGACGGAGGTTGATGAGAAAAGAGTCGGGCAGTGCCGTGATGTTGTGGGTGCGAGTGTTGTCCCACGAGTCGTATAGGCTCGCTGCAGGCGACATCGCAGCTTCTTTTCTAAGAATGTTTTGCAGTGCAAGTGTGTCCACCGATTTCATCTTTCGGTCAACGGGTGCTTGTCTTGCCAGCAGGTCTTGCGCGGCTATGGGTGTGGCGCACATGGCGAGCAGTGCTGTAAAAGCAATCGATTTAATTGTTCTTTTCAGTCTCATTGTACTTTATTTAGGTGCAACATGGGCGAAATTAATGATGGTATTAAAATTCGCTTGCTAAACCATTTTTGCATGGTTGTTGATAGCTATGTGTCAAAAGACTTTGCAAATATAGCGAATAATAACCTAAAAATCGCACGTTTTATGTGCTTTTCTTCAATAGTTAACATGTTCGAGAGCAGGGCTTATTTTAGCTGAAAGCCTTTATTTATGGCCTAAAAGAGGATGGTATGTAATATTTTACGTTATGATTTATTAACGTTTAATTCTTTGATTTGGACATAATTTTTCCCCTTTATTAATGCATTGTGTGCCCACACTGCAATGTTTTATAGATGTATATGATTGCAAAAATATGCGAAATTATATCGCGTTTGCGTCCTTTTTATTAGTGCTTATTTAAGTTAGGCTTACTGTTGTGGTGTGTGTGTTAGATTACTTGTTTGGGCTTGTGTATATATAAGGTGGTGAATGCTTGCATGTGAATGTGAATTTTGTTGAAACTTTTTTACATTTTGGGGCTGTTTTGCACATATTCAGGCAGAATGTGCGATTATTGTTGTTGTGAATGTGGTTCGAAAGGGGGGAAGTTATTCCCTCTTTGGGGCAAAAGTGTAAACACTCAGTGCATCCCCTTGCCAGGCATAAGCGTAGGGCGAAGGGGATGCACAGCGGGTGATTATAGGGCTAACCTTAGTTTTTGCTCTTATTGGGTCGTTGTATTGCATTTGCAATCGTAGTAATTCTTTCTTGAGATTGCGTGTGATGGCTTCCGTTCCTGGTTTACCATACATGTTGTTAAGCTGCGAAGGGTCTTTCTTCAAGTCGTAAAGTTCCCACGAGTCGATATCATCGTAAAAGTGAATAAGCACGTAACGGTTGGTCTTAACCCCATAGTGGCGGCATACGTTGTGCTCATCGGGGAACTCGTAATAATGGTAGTAGAGCGACTTGCGCCATGGCACGCGTTTGCCTTTGAGTAGTGGCAGCATCGAAACACCTTGAATGTCGCTGGGCACTTTCGCGCCAGCAAGTTGTAAGAAGGTGGGTGCATAGTCAATGTTTTGTACCATTTCGTTTACGTCACCATGCTTTCCGCCAGGCAAATACATTAGTAACGGTGTGCGGAACGACTCTTCGTACATGAAACGTTTATCAAACCATCCATGTTCTCCCATGTAAAAACCTTGGTCGGAGGTGTACACAATGAGTGTGTTGTCTAGCAGATTATGCTCGCGCAGGTAGTCGATTACGCGCCCCACATTGCGGTCAACACTGTGGATAACGCGCAAATAGTCGTGCATATAGTTTTGATATTTCCATTCGGCCAATGCATTACCCGTGAGTTTGTCTTCCTTAAACTTCTTGATTATGGGGTCGTAATGCTTGTCCCATTGTTCTCTTTGCGAGGGCGACATACGGTTACGTGCCTCTCTTCCCCATTTTTCGAGCCACTTATTAGAATGTATTTCGTTTTCGCGGTCGGCCATTTTTCAGGTCGTACACCAGGTCCATATCTTTAATGATGCTCATTTTTGTTTGGCTGCAGCCTGTCGTCCTTCGTAGTTGTCGTAGAAAGTGGCGGGCAGTGGATAAGTTCTGTCGGCGTAAAGGTCGAGGTCGCAGGTGTCGGGATTCCATACACGGTGTGGTGCTTTATGATGAAGCAGCAGACAGAAAGGTTTTTCTTTGTCGCGTTTGTTTTCAAGCCAGTCGAGCGCAACGTCGGTAATGATGTTGGTTACATAACCTGGTCGTCTCAAGTTTTTGCCATTACACTTGAAGTCGGGGTTGTAATAGTCGCCCTGTCCGATAAGAATATCCCAGTAATTAAATCCTGTTGGTTCGGATGTAAGATGCCATTTACCAATCATTGCCGTTTGGTAGCCTGCCTTTTGCAGTAGTTTGGGGAAGGTTTGTTGGCTGCCATCAAAAGTTTTGGTGTTATCGGTAAAGCCGTTAGCATGACTGTGTTTGCCTGTGAGCATACAAGCACGCGACGGACCGCTAAGCGAGTTGGCCACATAACTGTTGGTAAATCGCACGCCATTGTTAGCAATCCAGTCGATGTTTGGTGTTTCAATAAACCGCTTGTCGTAAGCGCTAATGGTTTGATACGAGTGGTCGTCGCTCATGATATACACGATATTCATGGGCTTTTTTTGTTGAACCTGCTTTGTTTGGGCCATTGTTTGAGCCACTGGTGCAAGCAGAGCTGCTCCTGTTAGAGACAGTGAGAGGTTTTTGTTCATTGTTTGAAAAGGCGATATGTTTGTGTTGAGCTGCAAAATTAACAATATAATAAGGAAAACAAAACACTTAGACCAAATAATTGTGTGCCCCAACAGCGAGAAGATGCTGGATGCCTTATGTTTTAATGGCGATAAAGAGAGGGGAAAATGGTGATAAACAGTTGAGAGAATAATGATAAAACCATGCGCCGAGATGGCATTTCAAGGTGTGAAGGGCAGGGGACTGATGCTAAAAGCATGTCTATGGATATGTCGCAACCATCTCGGGCACACAGTTGTTTATCTCTATGGGGATAGTTTCAACGCGCGCATCGTTCGGCGTAACCACCAATTTAACCACGCAAGCCCGTGTGTTGAGGGGTTTGGTTTGGTCGAAAATAAAGTTGCCGATGCTATAATATATGGTGCTTGTTTTATATTGTTCGATGGTTTGAAGGGTGTGGGTGTGGTGGCAAACAAGGAGGTTGGCGCCTGCACCAACCAGTAAACGCGCTTGTTGGCGTTGTTGCGCCGAGGGTGTTAGTTGGTGTTCGGTGCCCCAATGCAAACTCACCACGATGTAGGCGTTGGGTTCGGCAAGGCGCAAACGCTTGATGCGAGTCACCAATGTGTCGAGCGACTCATGACTAACGCAGGGTTTATGGGGCAGATACGCAAAGTTTTCGAGGGGCAAGCGCAGCGAAGCAAGGATGTAAACGGGGCGCGGATGGGTGGCTAGCACAAGGGGTTGCGAGGCCTGTTGCTGGTTTTGTCCTGCTCCAAAGGGTATCATCCCCGCCAATTTGATGTTCCGGTGAGTGTCTATCAAGGCGTCTCGGCCTTGGTCTATGCTGTGGTTGTTGGCCAAATTAAGGTGGGTAAATCCATGTTTGGCTAGCATTTGTAGCCATTCGGGTTCGCCTCTGAAGACGAAACGTTTAAAAACGGGTTGCTTAATCTTTGTTGTGGGGCATTCAAGGTTGCCCACGATGTAGTGCGATTGGTTGAAAAACTGTTGCAATTTGGGTCCAACAAGGTTGTTCAGCCCTAAATATTCGATACGCTTACGCACACCGCGGTCGAGCAGTATGTCGCCTGTAAAAACCACAGTGAGCGAGTCGGCGCTCTGCGCTTTCACACCACAGTGACTGAAAAAAAGCAAGGCATAACAACACTAACACACCGCGCCAAAGATGCCCAATATGCAAAAATAACGTGCACCCCATAGCCTTTGAGGGCGTTAGGGGTGCGACGTTGGAGTGTTGAGATGCTTTTTGAGGCATACATTTAGTTGTTGTTGGGGTGAGAATGGGTTTGCACGAGTGAGCTAACTGCCAATGTTAGCACCCTGAACTGTAGAAAATTTCTTCGTTGTCTAGTGGCATGTTGTCTAGCGGGACGGTGATTTCGTCCATCCATTTTGGCACGCCAAGGTAGGGTTTGGCCTTTAGTTTCTCTTGCCATTCCTCGTCGGTGAGTCGTTGTTGATTAATCGACTGTTTCAGTTCGCGGTAAGACAGCACTGCGCCACGCATCAAATATAGTTCGTTGCCCACGGGTACTGCCACGTAGATAACAAAAGGCTGGTCCTGTGCCTGCATAGAGAATGGAGTGGTTGGGATTGTTCAAAAGCATTGGCTGTGTATACATCTGCAATCAGTGCCACACTCTTATCGGCTCCTTGAATGTTATCCCATCCATCGAGAAATGGCTTGTCGCCTTTGGCCAGGTCTAGCGAAATGTTTTCTACTTCCGACCCAATAATTTCGATATAGTTATAATCCTCGTCGCTAAGAATGGGGTTGGAAGATAGTTCTTTCTCGCTAATCTGCAACAAAAATTCGGCCATTTCTTTCACTCTGGCTGTGGTGGCATTCATCATTGGTGTATTAAACTATAGCGTTTGTACACACTTTCAAGTTGCGATACCAGTTCAATAGCTTTTTTTCCAGAACTGAATATTGGGCTCAACATAGCCTTTTTACGATGGGTTCGGGTGGTCCGCCGTCTCCACATTCAGCCCCCCATGGGTTGTTTGGCATAAAGAATGGCGTCGTGTTTCAGTTCTGCCCACGAAGCCAAAGCCGCGTTAAGGTTTTTCTTTTTCCCATTGTGGGGTGAGCATAAAATAGGGAGCATCAGGCACAGGCTTGTTCATTTCGTTGAGCGCCTGCACCCATTTGTTGGCCACAGTGGTGTTCCAATTAATCTCTTTCATGCGCTGTTTCATGGCTTGCAGCGTGGGTACAAATCCTTCCCAGCGTTTGTCTTCTTGCTGTTCTTGCAGCAATATACGTTCGGCTGCAGGGCAACCCATGGCAGCAAACACATCTAGTCCGCTTGGTGCGTCGCGTTTGGTTACATTGTTTTTTTGCATCAATCATTTCGTTTAGCACCTCCGCGTCGGGCATATAGCGTTGCGGCATCAAATTGATTTTTGTTGTGCGAGGTGTTTTCAAACTTCGGTCGAATGCGTGTTTGCTTATCTCCCACCTCGTTGATGCGTTTGGCAATAGTGTTCAACAGTTGCTGATTGTTGAATATTTTTTCGGGAGAAGCGCCCTGCATCTGTTCAAACACTTGCATGATGGTGATGTTATCGGGTTCGCCAAACAAGAAGGTGATGGGTTCGAACAGTGCATTGTAGGCACGTTTCATCTGTGGGTCGGTTCCAACAATGTGTGCAACGAGCAAGGCCCGCTTGAGTTGTTCGGGCTTGTCGGTACCAAAGGGCACGCTTTGCAGCCACATCATGGTGCGAAAATAGCGCTTGATGCGCGCCGAACGGGTGTAATGCCCACGCGGACGATAGAGCGAATAGGGGTATTTAACATTGTTATAGCCCAAGAACGAAGAGTAAGTATCTTCCGATGCATTCACTTGTTTAATCTCGGTTGTCACTTGTTGCTTGTAAGCTGCGCTCACACCGGCAGGTGTTTTGCCAGTAGAAAGGGCTATGGCCACGGCGAAATAGGCCTGACAAAAGGCTGCTGCCTCCTTAGTTTGCTTCCCTGTTGAGGGCGTTGTGGCCAATTGTGTCATGCGGTTGAACATTCCCCGCGTGAAGATTGTCACCAGCGAGTCGAGCTTTTTCTCTTCGGTGTCGCGCAAAAATATTGTCGAAATAGAAGTGGAAAAAGCTGTAAATAAAGGTCGGTGGTTACGAAACTGGGGAAGTTGGAGTAGTCGTTTTTCTCGTAAACATGAAACAATTGCTGCAATTGGTCGGGCACGATGGCAAAGCCCCTGCCTGCTGATGGCGGCATGCAATCTTGGGTCGAAGTTCTCTAATTGAAAGGGGTTAATCAGCAAATCCAGGTTAACCACTTGTCCTTTAGCCAACTTGTTTTTTTGTTGGCTAATATCTTATTTTCCTGCTCTTCAATCTTTTTAAGAAACGCTTGTTCTTCTTTCGTTAGCTTTGGTTGCCTTTGTCCCCATTCGTTGGTGTTGTCTATGTCAAGTGTTTTCGTTCTCGTTGTCGCTCCTGTTCCACATCAACGAGTCGTACCATGTTGTTTGTTGGTAGATGGCGCGCAGGTCGCCTTCTTTAAAAAATATAACCTTCGCGGGCCTTAAATGCATTTTTAAGCACGCGCAATTCGGCGAGCGACAATTTAGATAGGTCGGTTTTAAGGTTTTATCTCTTTGTTAAAACGCTCAATATCAAGTTTTCCTTTACCGGGTAAAATCACTCGTTTTGGTTTGTCGTCGGCATACAGCGTTATCCCAAATGCCACAAGGGCGATTAGTAGAAAAAAATTCTTTTCATTAATAATTAATTAGTTAAAGATGTGTTATGCCCTTGTTGTTGCTGGGCATACATCGGGTTTAGGGAATCAATTTACTAACTCTTGCAGGGCACATTTTGTGCTACACGTATATATAATAGGTGTTGTTTGCCAATGATAGGCGGGCAATGAGGGGTTTCTAAGCTATTGGTTAAATACCTTCAAGGCCTTTTGGCGCTCCACTTTCATGGTCATAAATCGCACAAATTCGAAGCCGAAACCCCTGCCAACGATATTCGGCCACCACGTATTGTCCGCTGCTGGTGGTTTCCAAACTGCGCACCACGCCATTCACAAAGCGAAAATCTTGCAGTATTCCGCCCAGCTTCGACCCCATCCACATGGCTCTAACGCGATTCTTGTAGTTCTTAAATACAAAGAGTCGACGCCCTTTTTGCTTGTAGTATCGGGTGCTTTTAATCACGCCCACCAACGCTTCTGTTCGGCCATCGCCATCAACATCGCCTGTTTCTAAAACGATAAACTGGATAGCGAAGCGCCCAGCGATTGGTTGTCGAGTCGGTTTTTAACGTGAGATAATTAAGACTATCGTTCACCGATTCTATGCTATAGGTCTGCGCCCTCATGCTTTTTGAGGCACATAGGGCAATCATTGCTATGCATGCGTATGTTCTTAAAGCGGCTGTCATTGTTGCACTTGGTGGGCGCGTGGCGCTTGGCCTTCAGTGTTTATAACGTGTTGCTTGTTAACTCGCCATGCTTTACGCTCCTATTGATATTGCAAAAAAATAAGACATATTTTCTAAAGTTGCAAGTCTTTTTGAACGATTGTTGGGGATTTGTTGGCAATGGATGGCTGCGTGTATGCCGGTTGTAATCTTGCCAATGGCTATCTTGGCGGATGTGCCCTATTTGGATAAGAGCTTCTGCTTAACGTGGCTGCGCCCCTCACTTTTGCCAAAATGGCTCTGTATTACACCCTCATTTTCGCCTTTATTATCACAATCTATTTGCCAAAAACACAAAATGTGGGTAGAACGATTTAAAAAAACGCGCTGTTTGCCTATGCTTACGCCGAAAATGGCTATTTTTGCAGTTAAGATTTTAACGTTAAACCCAATATAAAGTTATGGCAAAAGTGTATCAATTCATGGCCGACGGATTTGAAGATATCGAGGCGTTGGCTCCTGTTGACATCTTGAGAAGAGGTGGATTAGAGGTGGTTACTGTGAGTATTATGGGACACGAGTTGGTGACGTCTACCAATGGCGTGTGCATTAAGGCCGATGTGCTGTTCGAAAATGCTTGCTTCGATGATGCCGACCTGCTGCTATTGCCCGGCGGACTGCCTGGGGCTACCAACCTTAAAGAACATAAGCAGCTGGCCGATGTGCTTAGACAGCAGGCCGAAGCTGGACGAATGATAGGGGCTATATGTGCTGCTCCGATGGTGTTGGGCACTATGGGGCTGCTTCAAGGTAGGCGAGCCACTTGCTATCCTGGTGTGGAACACACGTTGCACGGAGCTGAATACACTGGCCAACTGGTAACGGTAGACGGCAATATCATCACTGGCGAGGGGCCTGCTGCTGCTTTCCCCTATGCTTACACGCTGCTCGCGATGCTCGTTGGACACGACAAAGCCGAAGAAATTCAGATAGCCATGCGCTATAAACACCTTATGGCCGAAGGCTCTTAACTAGCTTTAGCCATGAATTATGTTGTGATTGTTGCTGGCGGAAAGGGGGTGCGCATGGGGGGCGACGTGCCCAAACAGTTTCTCTTGCTTGGCGGAAAACCTGTGCTGATGCGCACCATCGAGCGCTTTCATACCTTTGATGCTCAGCTACAAATTATTTTGGTGCTACCACCCGACCAGCAAGGTTATTGGCATGAACTATGCCTCGCACACCATTTTAAGCTGCCTTACTTGCTGGCCGATGGCGGTGCAACGCGCTTTGAGTCGGTAAGAAATGGGCTGGCTCTCATCCCTAACGAAGCTCAAGGCGTGGTGGCGGTGCACGATGGCGTGCGCTCTATGGTGTCGGTGAAGGTCATTGAACGTTGTTTTGCCATGGCTTGTAAGGCTCAAGCGGTTATTCCCGTTACACCTGTGGTCGAAACGCTGCGACAGATAATGCCCGATGGCGCTAGCCAAACGGTTAATCGCGATGCCTACAGATTGGTACAAACACCGCAAACCTTCGACTTGCAATTGCTCAAACAGGCCTACCAACAGCCTTATAGCACTGCTTTTACCGACGATGCCTCGGTGGTTGAGGCTCTGGGCATGCAAATAACAATGGTTGAAGGCAATAAAGAGAACATCAAAAATAACCACTCCTTTCGACTTAGATGTGTGCGAACGTCTTTGGAAATCGACTCATTCGGCTGCGCAATAATGACTAGGCGTAAGGCAAATATGCTTTTGACTTAACGCTTATTTCACAAACTCAAACCCTACAATGCACTCCATACTAGATCAAGACATCATGTATCTGCCGGGCGTTGGTCCGAGAAAAAAAGAGATTTTTGAGCAAAGAACTCAACATCAATACCTTCGGCGACCTGCTAGAATACTATCCATATAAGTATGTCGACCGCACTCAAATCTATCGTATTGCCCAATTACAGGGCGATATGCCTTATGTGCAGCTGAAAGGGCGCATTTTTAAGTTTTGAGGAATTCGATATGGGACCGCGCAGAAAACGCCTCATAGCACACTTCTCGGATGGGTGGAACGTGGCCGACTTGGTTTGGTTTCAAGGGGTTAAATATATTCTTAATACCTATAAAGTGGGGGTGGATTATATTGTGTTTGGCAAACCTAGCATGTATGGTGGTAGGTTTCAGATTGCACATCCTGATATAGACGAGGTCACTGAACTGAAACTTACCGAGATGGGCATGCAGCCTCACTACGGCACGTCCGAACGAATGAAGAAGGCGGGCATCACTTCGCGAACTATGGAAAAAACTCACAAAGGGATTGCTCGAACAAATGCAAGCTCCGCTCACCGAGACGCTTCCGCCCTTTATTACCAATGCCTTGCATCTCGCTTCGCGCGATGAAGCTATGCGCGGGGTGCATTATCCACATAACAACGATGAGTTGCAACGTGCTCAAATGCGATTGAAGTTTGAAGAATTGTTTTATGTGCAACTCAATATTCTGCGCTATGCCAATTATCATCGACGTAAATATCGTGGCTATAATTTCTCAAAGATTGGTCAATATTTCAACGACTTCTATCACAACAACCTGCCTTTCGAGCTAACGGGCGCCCAAAAACGCGTGATGCACGAGATACGTAACGATATGGATAGCGGTAGGCAGATGAATCGTTTGGTGCAAGGTGATGTGGGCTCGGGTAAAACGCTCGTGGCGTTGATGGCGATGCTCATCGCTGTGGATAATGGTTTTCAAGCTTGCCTCATGGCCCCAACTGAAATATTGGCCGAACAACACCTGGCCACCGTGCTGCAAATGTTGAAGGGAACGGGCGTAACGGCTGAATTGTTAACGGGTATTGTGAAGGGTAAACGACGCACCGACGTGTTGCAAAGGCTTGCCTCAGGCGAACTACATATTTTTGGTGGGCACGCATGCCTTGCTTGAAGATAATGTGCAATTTGCTAACTTAGGACTGGCTGTGGTTGACGAACAACACCGATTTGGCGTGAAGCAGCGTGCCAAACTGTGGGCAAAAAACGATAATCCGCCACATGTGCTGGTGATGACTGCAACGCCCATACCGCGGACTTTGGCCATGACCATCTACGGCGACCTTGATGTTAGTGTGATAGACGAACTTCCTCCTGGACGTAAACCTATCCAAACGCTGCACAAATACGACAACCAAAACCACTAGTCTCTATGCTGGTATTCGCCAACAGGTGAATTTGGGACGACAGGTGTACATCGTTTATCCTTTAATAGAGGAGAGCGAGAAAACCGATTTGAAGAATTTGGAGGAGGGATATGCTGCTTTGACCGAGATTTTTCCCGAATATAAGTTGAGCAAGATACATGGAAGGATGAAATCGAAGGAGAAAGAAGCAGAGATGACGCGCTTCGCTAATGGCGAAACGCAGATACTTGTGGCAACAACGGTTATCGAAGTGGGGGTGAATGTGCCTAATGCTTCGGTGATGGTGATACTTGATGCTCAACGTTTTGGCCTCTCGCAATTGCACCAATTACGTGGAAGGGTGGGGCGCGGTGCCGACCAAAGCTATTGTATCCTTGTTACAAACCGAGCGCTTTCGGCCGAAACTCGTAAGCGCATCGACATTATGTGCGAAACCAACGACGGCTTCCGTATTGCTGAAGCCGACTTAAAGTTGCGTGGCCCGGGCGACCTTGAGGGTACGCAACAAAGTGGTATGGCCTTCGACCTTAAGATCGCGAATATTGCTCGCGATGGCGCTTTGGTGCAATTGGCCCGTGATGAGGCTCAAAAAATCATCGAACGTGACCCCGATTGCAACCTGCCCGAACATGCTATGCTGTGGAATAGACTCAAAAGAATTGCGCAAAACGAATATTGATTGGGCCGCAATTAGCTAACAAGAGTAGTTTTTGGCGTTGCTTTGCTCCTTCTTTTTCGTTCCTCGAAAAATGCGTTTTGCCTTTCCACTTCGCTCAAAGCTCTGTGTTGGCGATTTCTAATTCTCACCATGACAATGTACGAGCAAACTCGATATTGTTCATTGGGCTTAACGAAAAACTTTTTTTCAACGCCCCATTCTTGTTTTACTTGTCGATAGAGTTGAAAATATTTTACAAGTAGCGAATTGCTCACCCCTCATTCTAGCGAAAATTAAAGCCCAAAACCATGCATTTAGTCCATAATTTAGCCCAACAGCATTTTGTTTTTACGTCATTTTTGAGCACTTCATCTGTGTTTTGCACCATTTAGCCTTTCTAGATTGAGGTCAACTCACAAATTTTTCATCGCCCCAAAACCAGCTTTTAGAACCTAAAAACCTACTTTTTAGATACGTTTTTTTGCACAGAAAAAGTCTTGTTTTTCACTATTATTAGATGCATAAAGCCACCATGCGGTGTGCAAAATTATGCAACCCCACTTGCATTTTCCAGCATCTCATCTCGCATTTAGCGCCATTTCACCCCGCGTTTTGCACCATTTTACCTTGCGTTTAGCAACATTTAGCCTTGCGTTTTTGCTGCTAAACGCAAGGCTAAATGCAGCAAAAACACCCAAGTTTTAGCTACAAAATGCCCATTGTTCGACCTCTTTCGCATTTCTATGCAATGTAAATGCTGTATTCTTGCATTTACAATTCACCCCATTTGATGTTACAAAACCCCTCGCGAGAATGGAATATTTGCGTGCGAGTGAACAGTTGCTGGGTTTTTGAGGGCTGTTTTTGTGCGTAAATTTACGCCGAAAAACTTTACATTTATCCAGCCAAATACGACTTTAAACACAAGCTAAATCAAGCAGACCATAAACAATAGAAAAGTAGTAAGCACAGACACGACCATGTTCCCAAATAGTGGCCGAACGAAAAATAGAAGAATAAACTGGGATTGTATTTGTTGCGCCCTTGCATACTTTAACGTTTAACGTTAGGTAGCTGCTTGATAAAGCATGTGGCCTCACTTGATGCCTACGTTTTTTTGTAATTTGGTAGTGAACGGCAAAATTGTATTCGCTATTTAAAAGGGCAGTCGACTCCCAATATATAAATAAGGTGTATTTGCTTATTTTGTGTTCTTTTTGTAAGAAAAGGAAAAAAAGTTGCAATTTTCGTTGATATTTTTTTCTTAAAAAAGGCTTGTGTGTTGTTGATTTTCTTTATACCTTTGCATCCGCTTTCAGGAACGAAGTTATCCTGAAGCAAATGAAAGAGTTCATTGAAAGATTTACATAGACAGTAGTAGTACAAGAGCAAATGCACTTGATTTTTTTGAGTGTATTTGGGTAGAACATAAAGAACCGTTGATTCTCCTTTTTATAGGGTTAATCAAAACAGGTGAGTGAACTACAATAAATTAGGTGCTCATTCTGATAGGATGATGCCTTTTAGGCATAAAACTTTTAGCGTTGTGCTTTATTTTTTTGATAGAGCATAATGCGTAGACATTTTACAATGGAGAGTTTGATCCTGGCTCAGGATGAACGCTAGCTACAGGCTTAACACATGCAAGTCGCGGGGCAGCATAGTGATTGCTTGCAATTACTGATGGCGACCGGCGCACGGGTGAGTAACGCGTATCCAACCTACCCTTTACTACGGATAACCCGGCGAAAGTCGGACTAATACCGTATGTAGTCCATTGACGGCATCCGATTTGGACCAAAGGCTTAGCGGTAAAGGATGGGGATGCGTCCGATTAGCTTGACGGCGGGGTAACGGCCCACCGTGGCAACGATCGGTAGGGGTTCTGAGAGGAAGGTCCCCACACTGGAACTGAGACACGGTCCAGACTCCTACGGAGGCAGCAGTGAGGAATATTGGTCAATGGGCGTAAGCCTGAACCAGCCAAGTAGCGTGCAGGATGACGGCCCTATGGGTTGTAAACTGCTTTTATGCGGGGATAAAAGAGCCCACGTGTGGGTTTTGCAGGTACCGCATGAATAAGGACCGGCTAATTCCGTGCCAGCAGCCGCGGTAATACGGAAGGTCCAGGCGTTATCCGGATTTATTGGGTTTTAAAGGGGAGCGTAGGCCGCCTCTTAAGCGTGTTGTGAAATGCGGGTGCTCAACATCCGACTTGCAGCGCGAACTGGGGGCTTGAGTGCGCCGAAAGTAGGCGGAATTCGTGGTGTAGCGGTGAAATGCTTAGATATCACGAAGAACTCCGATTGCGAAGGCAGCTTACTGTAGCGCAACTGACGCTGATGCTCGAAAGCGTGGGTATCGAACAGGATTAGATACCCTGGTAGTCCACGCGGTAAACGATGGATGCTCGTTGTTGGCCCTTATGGTCAGTGACCAAGCGAAAGCGTTAAGCATCCCACCTGGGGAGTACGCCGGCAACGGTGAAACTCAAAGGAATTGACGGGGGCCCGCACAAGCGGAGGAACATGTGGTTTAATTCGATGATACGCGAGGAACCTTACCCGGGCTTGAACTGTGGCGGAACGATTCGGAGACGATGAGGCCCTTCGGGGCTGCCACGGAGGTGCTGCATGGTTGTCGTCAGCTCGTGCCGTGAGGTGTCGGCTTAAGTGCCATAACGAGCGCAACCCCTGTTTTCAGTTGCCATCGGGTAATGCCGGGCACTCTGGAGATACTGCCACCGCAAGGTGTGAGGAAGGTGGGGATGACGTCAAATCAGCACGGCCCTTACGTCCGGGGCTACACGTGTTACAATGGCGCATACAGAGAGTTGGTGGCATGCGAGTGTCATCTAATCCTTAAAGTGCGTCTCAGTTCGGACTGGGGTCTGCAACCCGACCCCACGAAGCTGGATTCGCTAGTAATCGCGCATCAGCCATGGCGCGGTGAATACGTTCCCGGGCCTTGTACACACCGCCCGTCAAGCCATGAAAGCCGGGGGCGCCTGAAGTCCGTGACCGCAAGGGTCGGCCTAGGGTGAAACCGGTGATTGGGGCTAAGTCGTAACAAGGTAGCCGTACCGGAAGGTGCGGCTGGAACACCTCCTTTCTGGAGGAATGTGCACTCTATTCATCTTTATTGATGTAGTGGTTGTTGCTTACCTTGGTTCTAGATGTTCTAGTCTCTTGTCTGCTGCGTTGTCTATACTCCGATACAGAGGGAATCAGGGAACTGGGCTTCGCCTCTTTGGTCAACTTCTCTTATATATATAAGGTGTATGTTGATGAAAGATTAGGCTTCCCATGTGGGCCCTGGCCGGACCTCCCGCCGACACGCAGTCCTATAGCTCAGTTGGTTAGAGCGCCACACTGATAATGTGGAGGTCGGCAGTTCAAGTCTGCCTGGGACTACACATCGCACGAAGAGTGCAATGTGCACAGGTAGCAAGTCTGCCTGGGACTACACATCGCACGAAGAGTGCAATGTGCACAGGTAGCAAGTCTGCCTGGGACTACACATCGCCTGAGAGGGACGCGCAATAGTGCATTCCTTTATTCATGGGGGATTAGCTCAGCTGGCTAGAGCACCTGCTTTGCAAGCAGGGGGTCAACGGTTCGAATCCGTTATTCTCCACTTTGCGTATAATACGCATGAGATCTTTGAAATATTGACACAAGCAAGACTGTAAGATTGTAAAGAATCACGTGAACATTTTGTTCATGAATACGATACAGCTGAAGTATGGGCTGCGTGCCTTCCTTTATATGGAAGCGCGCTGGCGTAAAGAAAGTAATTAAGGGCGCATGGCGGATGCCTTGGCTCACAGAGGCGATGAAGGACGTGATAAGCTGCGATAAGCTGCGGTAAGGTGCAAATAACCTTTGACCCGCGGATTTCCGAATGGGACAACCCACCCACGCAATACGTGGGTATCACTGCTCAGCGGTGAGGCGAACCGGGGAACTGAAACATCTTAGTACCCCGAGGAAAAGAAAAATAAATTAATGATTCCCCAGTAGTGGCGAGCGACCGGGGAATAGCCCAAACCAGCGTTGTGGCAACGCATCGCTGGGGTTGTAGGGACCGCGCTGTTGTACATTGCGTGTGAGGAGAATCTCCTGGAAAGGAGTGCCATAGCGGGTGATAGCCCCTTATCCGAAGCATAAGATGACATAGCGGTATCCTGAGTAACGCGGGACACGAGTAATCCTGCGCGAATCTGCCGGGACCATCCGGTAAGGCTAAATACTCCTGTGAGACCGATAGCGAACCAGTACCGTGAGGGAAAGGTGAAAAGCACTTCGATAAGAAGAGTGAAATAGTTCCTGAAACCATGCGCCTACAAGCGGTCGGAGCTGCTTTTGCAGTGACGGCGTGCCTTTTGCATAATGAACCTACGAGTTACCTTCACCAGCAAGGTTAAGGGCCATTAGGCCTGGATCCGCAGTGAAAGCGAGCCTGAATAGGGCGTATTAGTTGGTGGTGGTAGACGCGAAACCAAGTGATCTACACATGTCCAGGATGAAGTCCCGGTAACACGGGATGGAGGTCCGAACGGATAAGCGTTGAAAAGCTTCCCGATGAGGTGTGTGTAGGAGTGAAAGGCCAATCAAACTTGGAGATAGCTCGTACTCCCCGAAAGGCATTTAGGGTGCCGCGTGCAGTGTTTTTCCCCAAGAGGTAGAGCGACCGATAGGGACGCGAGGGCTTCACCGCCTATCAAGTCCTGACGAACTCCGAATGCTTAGGGGTTAGAAGCTGCGCAGTAAGGGGACGGGTGCTAAGGTCCGTTCCCGAGAGGAGAAGAATCCAGACCGCCGTCTAAGGTCCCGGAGTTCTGCCTGAGTTAGTCTAACGAAGTCTGGTCCCCGCGACAGCCAGGATGTTGGCTTGGAAGCAGCCATTCATTTAAAGAGTGCGTAACAGCTCACTGGTCGAGGGTCCGGGCGTGGATAATAATCGGGTATAAGGCAGACACCGAAGACGCGGGATAGAATTTAAAAAAAGTATCGGTAGGGGAGCATTCCATCGGCGTTGAATGCGATAAGACAATTATCGCTGGAGCTTATGGAAAAAGCAAATGTAGGTATAAGTAACGATAAGGAGGGTAAGATTCCCTCCCGCCGTAAGACTAAGGTTTCCCGGGCAATGCCAATCATCCCGGGGTCAGTCGGGTCCTAAGGCTCAGCCGAATGGCGAGGCCGATGGCAGAAAGGGTTAATATTCCCTTACTGCCGCACGGAGCGACGCGGAGACGGAGGCGTGACACCACCGCGGAGAGACGGAATTCTCCGTTGAAGAGTGTAGATGTTGAGGGTGGCAGGCAAATCCACCACCCGAGTCGAACCTCGAAAGTATGCTTTTCCCTTCGGGGCGAGGCAATAGTGTGGGTAATCATACTCCCGAGAAAAATCCGCTAAAGCTTAATCCGTGCGGCACCCGTACCGCAAACGGACACACGTAGTCGGGTAGAACATACTAAGGCGTTGAGAGATTCATGGTTAAGGAACTAGGCAAATTGACCCCGTAACTTCGGGATAAGGGGTCCTCGTCGCAAGGCGAGGCGCAGAGAATAGGTCCAGGCAACTGTTTAACAAAAACACAGGGCTGTGCAAACTCGAAAGATGAGGTATACAGCCTGACACCTGCCCGGTGCCGGAAGGTTAAGAGGAGAGCTTAGAGGCAACTCGAAGGTTTGAATTGAAGCCCCGGTAAACGGCGGCCGTAACTATAACGGTCCTAAGGTAGCGAAATTCCTTGTCGGGTAAGTTCCGACCTGCACGAATGGTGTAATGATCTGGACGCTGTCTCAATCATGATCTCAGTGAAATTGTAGTATCGGTGAAGATGCCGATTACCCGCGATGGGACGAAAAGACCCCGTGAACCTTTACTGCAGCTTAGCATTGACCTTGGTCATCCGATGTGTAGGATAGGCCGGAGGCTTTGAAGGGGGCGCGCCAGCGCTCTTGGAGCCACCCTTGAAATACGGCCCTTTGGCTGTCCGAGGTCTAACCCGCAGATGTGGGGACACTGCTTGGTGGGCAGTTTGACTGGGGTGGTCGCCTCCAAAAGCGTAACGGAGGCTTCCAAAGGTACCCTCAGGCCGATTGGTAACCGGCCTATTAGAGTGCAATGGCATAAGGGTGCTTGACTGGGAGGCAGACATGCCGAGCAGGCAGGAAACTGGGGCATAGTGATCCGGTGCAAGTGTATGGAAACTGCATCGCTCAAAGGATAAAAGGTACTCCGGGGATAACAGGCTGATCCCCCCCAAGAGCTCATATCGACGGGGTGGTTTGGCACCTCGATGTCGGCTCGTCACATCCTGGGGCTGGAGAAGGTCCCAAGGGTTGGGCTGTTCGCCCATTAAAGTGGCACGCGAGCTGGGTTCAGAACGTCGTGAGACAGTTCGGTCTCTATCTATCGTGGGCGTTGGAGTTTTGCGTGGCTCTGTCACTAGTACGAGAGGACCGTGATGGACAGACCTCCGGTTTACCGGTTGTGCCGCCAGGTGCACCGCCGGGTATCTGAGTCTGGATCGGATAAGCGCTGAAAGCATCTAAGTGCGAAGCCGGCCGCAAGATTAGAACTCCTCATAAGGGTCGTCCAAGACGAGGACGTTGATAGGGCGCAGGTGTAAAGGCGGCGACGCCAAAAGCCGAGCGCTACTAATTGCCCGAAACTTTCTTACCTCCCCGCACCTCAGCCGTGTCGTTGGGTTATTAATAACTAACTGCTTTGAACAGTTTACGTCCCTTTACATTCTTTACTTGCTTGTGCGATACTTTCAACCCCTAATCAGGTGGTTATTGCGGCGGTGTTCCACCTCTTCCCATTCCGAACAGAGAAGTTAAGCCCGCTTGCGCCGATGGTACTGCAATGCAATGCGGGAGAGTAGGTGGCCGCCTTTTTTTGAATACTAAGCCCCGAGTGCTAACAAGCGCTTGGGGCTTTTTCGTTTTGGGAGGCTATTTGTTTGAGAGTTTGTGAGTTTATAAGTTGTGAGTTCATGATTTTTATTGGTTCATAAGTTTGTGAGTTTATAAGTTGTGAGTTTATAAGTTTGTGAGTTTATAAGTTGTGAGTTCATGAGTTTATTGGTTCATAAGTTTGTAAGTTTATAAGTTGTGTGTTCACGAGTTTATTGGTTCATAAGTTTGTGAGTTTATAAGTTGTGAGTTCATGAGTTTATTGGTTCATAAGTTTGTGAGTTTACAAGTTGTGAGTTCATGAGTTTATTGGTTCATAAGTTTGTAAGTTTATAAGTTGTGAGTTATGAGTTTATTGGTTCATAAGTTTCTGAGTTTCTGAGTTGTGAGTTATGAGTTTATTGGTTCATAAGTTTCTGAGTTTATGAGTTGTGAGTTCATGAGTTTATTGGTTCATAAGTTTGTAAGTTCATGGGTTTAATGGTTCATGGGCTCATGAGTTCATGAGTTTGTAGGTTTATAATCTTATCTGTTTGTGTATTTATGCGGTAAGTCAGCTCGTCAATTTGTGATTCTTTTATTCACGGTCAATAACGTTATGATAATAACAGCTACCACGGCCTGTATCATCGAAATTCTTACAGTTTAGTTGTTAATAGCTCTTTAAATATTTCTTTAGAATACTCTACGAAACGTTTGTTTAACTTTACGTCACTCAAATCTACCGTTATGAGGCTATCTTGGACTTCAAAGACAACGGATTCGTTAGTCAAACTTACCGATGTGCAGGTGTTATAAGTAAACTCACCATTGCATTCAGCATACATTCCATTTAGCTCAGATTCGGGGTCATCGTCCTCACTCAATGTGATGGGCCTTTGAAAAAGAATATAGTTCTTATAGTCAAACTTGTCGTCAGCCAGCCCAACCATATAATAGTTGTCTTTTTTGTTTCTGCTTGCAGTAATAATTTTAGCTTTAAATTCCAATCTAAACATAAGTAATATTATTAGTGTTATACGATGGCAGGATTAGTAATACGCTAAGCTATTATGCCAAGGGGCTTATAATTCAAGTACGTCGGACTTGTTCTGTGCCACATGACCCCTTGTTTCCTCTTCAACCAGTAATTAATAATGGATATGCGTTTCTTTATCATTAGTATTTCTCAGTCTCATTACCATGAGAGTCGCTCCACCAAGACGGATTGTTGACTTTCCCAAAAGGCGTCATCAAGTATGTCAATACCTAGTTTAGCGCAGTATGAAATAAGAGCCTCTTTGTCTAGTCTTCGTTTTATCATTTTTCGTTGATACAGCTCTTTGTCTTCAAATGGTTGGATTTCCCCATGGCAATAAAAATTCCATTTTGGATCTTTTCATTGCGTAGACAATCCGTACTTCTTTCCCATTTTCAATGTACCTGAAAGCGTTCATAGCATCAGGGGCGTCGTTTGTGCTGATTTGGAAACAATAAGCTTTTTTTATTTTTTTAAAGCATCTGATATGTTATAAACCAGCGAGCTAAATCCATCAGGATAGTTTGAGAACATTATGCACTTATCCTCACATGTCTTAGGAGCAAAGAAGTATAGCTTTTCAAAATGTGCACCCCCTTTTGGCGGACATGTTTCGTATAGGTCGAATTTAAATGGCGTGCGTGTTATTTTGTACTTTCCACTGTCTCCCAATTTCTTTTGAACATAGTCGTCTATTTTCTCTATTGGACTATCTAAGTATGTGAAAGTGAAATACTCGAAGTTATTAATACGCATAGTTTCTTTGTTGAAGATGTGAATGTACTTCTAGTTTATTACTATCGCAGGCTAATGGTCATCTTTTCGTTTCAATTGCCAAGGTGCCAGCAATCTACCCTTGATAAGGCTATCAATAGATTATAACAATAACGTACCATTCGGCCGTTTATTGCGTTGAATGTAAGTGAAAGCCCTCCTTTATTTGTCTAGTACAATCACGAAAAAGCATCTTATGCCAAGATTGATGCAGCTTTTCAGTAAAAAGTTTTATCATTGTGAGTCCTCTTTAATGTCACCAATCAAGCCATCCAACTGAAAAAAACTCAATTCTCATGCCAGTTCGTTTTGGTACTAATAGAGGCTTGCTTATGAGCGTCAACACAACGATTAGATGCCATCTGTTAAGTTGGTGATGCCATATTATTTTACGGCCTGAAGTACTATTGACTTTTAATATTTCTATAAATCGAGAGAGCAAGTTCAATAGGGGAGGCCAACAAAAAAACAAATCTTAGAATCATTGTTTGCAATATTTCTACTCTTTTATGCGCCCTGGTTGTTATGTTGTTTTGCCAACAAAAAAAGCGTTGCACATGGGTGTGTTTGCTTTCCCTTTATAAGCTGAATTGTGTGGGGAGGCAAATATGGCATGTGCAACGTTTTTTTAAAAATAAGGCAAAAGCACTTTAGCAATGAGGGGCAATACTGGGCAATGTTGTTGGCGCTAAAAGACAGATTGTCTGCGAAGACACCATTCCCTAATTCTCAAACTTGGATGTTGATGTGTCTAATCCTGCGCCTACATGGTGAGGTTGCTCAGCGTTTAGCTGTGCGGATGTCGCTGTGCAATGTTGGGATGGAGTGGTCTCGTGTCTCGAAACAACTCTTTACCCCTTGCCAAGGCCGTGGGTGCGAAGCGTTGCCGCTTCGTTTTGGCCATGTTGCGGTAGGCGACATGTTCACCATTGTGTTTGCTTAACAGCATTGTTTACCCCTCATGTTGAGGTGTGATGCACCTCTAAAAGTGCTTTGCCGTGGTGTTAGCCCATAACATAAGCCGCTGTTGGGGCTTGGTTTAAAGCATGTATTGTGCGCGCATCTGAACTTTTTTGTTTATAGCTTAGGGTTTAGAGGCTTTAAAAATTCGTCTTCAATCTTATCGTATGCGCGAATGGCTTTCATAAATCTAGCTTTTACATCGTTAAGCAGATACAATCCATCGGCATTCTTTTTGCAAGCCTTTCAGCGCGATGGGGAATATTTGTGGAGGATTGTTTAGGCCAAGCATGGCGATGTTGCGCAGTTGGTCGGTAGACTGATAGGTGAGGTTGATGTCGCAATACATTTGTCCGTCTTTACCTTCAAACTTCTCGAAAAACCAGTTTACAGCCAATAGGTGTTTTCTTTTCGATAGAGTTGGGCAGGTCGTAGGGGTTCCACTTCAAGGGCAGCAGTAACCGAAGCAATGTTCGAGTCGTGTCCGCAGAGGAAAGAAAGCTTACGGTCTTTATCCAACAGTTCGTCGTACATATACACCAATAGGGGATGTGCCACGTTAAAAGCCACCGTAGGAGCTGCAAAAAGCATATCGCCATACACGTCTTTAATCTTTGCAATCTTGGTCCAGTCGGTCAATGTTATGTTGTGTCCAAATGCCGCTTTCTTTGCGTCGGGCTCTTCATAATATTGCAGAATCAGTGCATCCGAGCAAGTATTGGCATCCTTCAGCGAGCCTTTCATGCGAGGTTCGTCGCCCTTTTCCAAAATAATTTGGGTGTTATAGTTGTCGAAAGCGCACAGGTTGTCTTGTTTGCAAGCAGGCGAATCTTTAAGGTCGAGCACCTTAGCCGTTATTTCATAGCATTCTTTCAGGTCCTCGTTAATGCCCACAATACCTTTTTTTGCCACCCATTGCAGCGATTTCTTTCAAAGCTTGTGCTTTAAACGATTTGCTTGTTTTGGTTAGTCGTGGAAAGAACACGGGGTCCATTTTGCTAGGTACAAAGCGATGGTTAACCTTAACATCTCCCACGGGGAAGAGAGCCGTTTTAAAATAGTTGGCCGTTGCGATGCAGCGTTGCATACTATTGGCGTAAACATTTACTTCGTTGGTTGTGGGGTTGGCGTTTTCTTTAAACAATCCTGCGTCAACCAGCCATTTGCGAAAGTAAAGGCCAAATTGGTTTTTCCAATGCACCGCCGCGCGTGGTTAGTTCGCTAGCTCCAGCAGTCCATTCAAACCAAGGATGTGTTGTAACCTTTTTCGAGCAAGCTACCTTTAGTAGAGAGCGGTGCGCGTATGTTGTGTCGGCTAAGGATAACAGCTTCTTTCAAAATGTATTTCTCCTTAAAAAGCTTGCGAACGTTGTTTCTGTGCAAAAGGTACTTGTTGGCAAAATTGCGAAGAGCAAGCCAAGCAAAAAGAAGTTTCTGTTCATAAGTTATTGTATTAAGCTATCCAAAAATGTTTGGTTGTTTTTTTGATTTTCATATCCTGTTGTTGCCCACGAATGCTCGTTTTAAGGTGGCTGCATTTAAGGGTAAAAACATCCAGCAATGCTTCTGATTGAGATTGTTTACTGTCGTAGCCATAGTACAAATGTTCTACATTGTTTAGTATATGATATTGGCAAAGTTAAGTATATCCATTCAAAATGCCAAACATTCTTTTTCTCTTTAGCATGTATTAAGAAGTATGGTTAAACATGGTGAAAAGCTATGTGGGTTGACGAATTTTAGTGTTTCTTGGCACGTTTATCCATTAAATGTGTGGCGAACAACCTTCAAGGCAGACTTATCGTTAAATGCCACACATCACTATCGTTGCTCTAGGGTGCGAGAAGGTGGCCAAGGAAAGTTTTATGTTGCTACTTATTTGGGGACGTCGTTTATTTATTTTGGTTTTATTTGTAAAAATAAAAAAAGTAAGAAATTTAACGTTATGAGTGCCTTCTTTGCAAACAAACGATCACTCGTGCGCAAATAATCGATTCTCGCGAAGATTTGTCGCACTGCAAAAAAGGCTATGACGTGTAAGTAGAGAACAATGTGTTTTAGGGTTAATAAACCGCTGTTTTGGCGAAAATGTGGGCTATTTGCAGCAAAATGCAGTGCTATCTCCTGCAAAACGCAGTGCTATCTCCTGCAAAAACGCAATGCTAACTCGTGCTAAATGCAATGCTAACTCGTGCTAAACGCAATACTAACTCCTACAAAAACGCAAGCCAAATGCTGCATATTGCGCCTTAAGTGTATGGTTGCGTACTTACAATGTGACGTTGTTTTTGCGCTTTTTGTGGTTAAAAATGTCGAGAAAAGCACATTTTTTTGCTTACTAAAAATTTGTTTTGCGGAGCGCAAAAAAATTGATGATTGGGGAGAAAAATAGAAAGGCAAAAAAACGTGCTTTTTGCTGCTTTTTGAACTAAAAACCGACGGAAAAAAATAAAAACTGAAAAAGCCCAAATTAGGGCTAAAAAAAGCATGTTTTAGGGCTTTATTTTTCGCTAGAAGGTGCTGCGTAGGTGAGGGTGTTTTTGTAAAACAAAAGAAACGGAATTAACGTTTCAATGAGAGAAAGTGCGTTGGAACGCTACGCCGTTAACCTTGCTGTAGGGGTGTGAAGTGGCGGTTAGTTACCTATTGGGGTGTGAAGTGTGCACAACTTCTTAATCGAGAAAGTGAAACAAAAAAGGATTTCCAACTACCACGCAGTAGTTAGAAATCCAGATGAAAACAAAGCCAGCAGTGCCAGAACGCCTTTTGAGGCAAGTGTTATTTTGTGGCTTTAAAACTCATGTCCAGACCTTTTACGCTATGCGTAAGTGCGCCAAACGAGATAAAGTCTACCCCAGCTTGAGCGTAAGGAATCATGGTTTGAAAGGTGATGCCGCCGCTCGATTCCGTTTCGCAGCGTCCGCCAACCATTTCCACCGCCTTCCGTGTATCTTCGGGAGTGAAGTTATCAAACATAATACGGTCGCATCCCTCGTTTAGTGCCTCATTGAGTTCGTCGAAATTTCTTACCTCGCATTCAATCTTCAAATGCTCCTTGCCATGTTTCTTGCAATATTTTTTGGCCATGGAGATGGCATTGTGCACGCCACCGCAGAAGTCTATGTGGTTGTCTTTTAAGAGAATCATGTCGAAAAAGCCCGATGCGGTGGTTTGTGCCGCCACCAATTTTCACGGCTTCTTTTTCAAGCATTCTCATGCCAGGCGTTGTCTTTCGGGTGTCGAGCACGCGAGTTTTAGTGCCAGCGTCGATCAGAGCTTGTTGGTATTTATGCGTCATAGTGGCAATACCACTCATACGTTGCAAGATATTCAGCATCAAACGTTCAGTTTGCAAAAGGCTTCTTGTTTTTCCTTTCACACTCATTGCCACATCTCCCGGCTTAACATGTGCACCATCTTCGATAAAGACCTCAATTTGCAGTTCGGGGTCGAAGTGGTGAAACACCTGTTGCGCCACCTTTACACCAGCCAAGATGCCTTCTTCTTTAATGAGTAATCGGCTTTCGCCGTTGGCCTGTGCAGGGAATGCAGCAAAGCGTGGTGTGGTCGCCATCGCCAATGTCCTCACTAAAAAGCCAGTTCGATAAGTTGGTCGTTAAGTTCTTCTACAGATAACATGATGAATTTAAAATTAAGATTATAAACCAAGTTGTTTAGATATTTCCAACATTCTCTCAATGGGTTTGATGGCTTTTTAGTGCCACCTCTGGTTGCACCTCGATGTAGGGCCATTCGTATTTAAGGCAATTATAGAGTTTGTTCAGGGTGATAAGTTTCATATAATTGCATTCGTTGCAAGCGCAAGTGCTATCGTCGGGTGGTGCGGGTATAAAGGTTTTGTGAGGTGCAAGTCTTTGCATCTCGTTAAGGATGCCACTTTCGGTAGCTACAATAAAGGTTTGCGCCTCGTCGTCAATACTGAATTTCAACAGTGCAGCAGTGCTCCCCACTTTGTCGGCGATGTTAACAACAGGCCCTTTGCATTCGGGGTGTACCAGAATTTTAGCTTCGGGATGTAGTTTTTTGAGTTTCAAAATTTTTTCAACCGAAAACTTTTCGTGCACATGGCATGCACCATTCCATAGCACCATGTGCCTACCAGTAAGCGAATTGATGTAATTGCCAAGATTCCAATCAGGGCCAAAGATGATGGGAGCATCTTTCGGTAGCGAATCAACAATTTGTTTAGCGTTGCTACTAGTAACCACCACATCGGTAACCGCCTTTGTTCCCGCAGTGGTGTTAACATAGCTCACCACTGTATGGCCCGGATGCGCCATAACAAACCTTTCAAATTCGTCAGCAGGACAGCTTTCGGCCAGCGAACACGAAGCATTGAGGTCTGGGATGAGCACCTTTTTATTGGGGCAAAGAATTTTTATTGGTTTCGCCCATGAAGTGCACGCCACACATAACGATGATGTCGGCATCTGTCGTTGCAGCCTTCTGTGCCAACGCCAAACTGTCTCCAATAAAGTCGGCCACCTCTTGTATTACGCCTTCAGTGTAATAATGCGCCATGATAAGGGCATTTTTCTTTGCACATCCTGCGTATTTCGGCCTTGATGTCTATTTGTTCAGGTACGGGTTCGTCGATGAAGCCCATTTCCAGCCATTTTTTGTCAACCATTTGTTTTTAGTTTATGTACAACAATATCGCAATCAGCATTTGTTTTTGTGCGTTTTAAGTATTTATACGTTTATCGTTGGTCGTAGGCATGTTTAGGATAATCCACGGTGAAGTGCAGTCCTCGGCTTTCTTTTGCGTTCAATGGCCTGTCGTGTAATGAGGTAGCCCACGTTAATCATATTGCGGAGTTCGCAAATATCTTTAGTAGCCGTAACGCGTTTAAAGAGTTCTTCTGTTTCTTCGTAAAAGCAAGTCCAGTCTGTTCCACGCCCTTTTCAGTCGTAGGTCGCTCCTAACGATACCCACGTAATTGCTCATAATTTCGCCCACCTCTCTTATGCACTGTGTAATGAGTACATGTTCCTCGTTGGTTAATGTTCCTTCGTCGTTCCATTCAGGCACCAGGGTGTTAAAGTTATAGTTGTCTATTGTGTTTAGGGTGTGTTCGGCAGCCGATTGTGCATACACAGCAGCCTCGATAAGCGAGTTGCTGGCAAGCCGGTTGCCACCATGTAGACCCGTGCACGAGCATTCGCCCACGGCATAAAGACGGTGAATGGAACTTTCCCCGTTTTTATTCACCTTAATACCCCCACACATATAATGCGCGCTAGGACAAACAGGTATAAATTGTTTGGTGATGTCGATACCAATGCTCAAGCATTTTTGGTAGATATGTGGGAAATGTCGTTTCGTTTCTTCAGCATTTTTGTGTGTGAGGTCAAGGCACACAAAGTCCAGTCCGTGAATTTTCATTTCGTGGTCGATGGCCCTAGCCACGATGTCTCTAGGAGCCAACGACAATCGTTCGTCGTATTTATGCATAAACTCGTTGCCATTAGGCAGTTTAAGCACAGCGCCATAGCCGCGCATAGCCTCGGTAATGAGGAAAGCTGGATGAGTTTCGGCAGGATTGTAAAGCACAGTGGGATGAAACTGCACAAACTCCATGTCTTTCACCGTTGCTTTAGCACGATAAGCCATAGCGATGCCGTCGCCAGTGGCAATAACGGGGTTGGAGGTGGTAGAGTAGAGAGCGCCCACGCCACCAGTAGCCAGTAGCGTAACCTTACTTAAAAAGGTGTCGACCTTTTGCGTAGTAGGGTTAAGTATATAAGCTCCGAAGCATTCGATGTTGTTGGTTCGGCGCGTAACCTGCACACCCAAATGATGTTGTGTGATAATCTCAACGGCATAATGGTTTTCTAGCACGGTGATGTTATTGTTTTGTCTCACAGCCTCCATCAGTCCGCGTTGAATTTCGAACCCTGTGTCGTCGGCATGATGAAGAATACGAAAGTCGCTGTGTCCTCCTTCGCGGTGTAAATCGTATTCGCCATTATTGTTTTTATCAAAGTTTACACCCCAGTTTACAAGCGCGTTAATGGCTTTTGGTGCATTGCAAACAACGTGTTTCACCGCATCCAAATCCGATATATAGTCGCCTGCGACCATCGTATCGTTGATGTGTTTTTCAAAATTGTCTACAGCAAGGTTGGTAACGGCAGCCACACCGCCCTGTGCTTTGGCCGTGTTGGCTTCGTCTAAAGTGGTTTTACACACAAGGGCAACCTTTCCCTTCCCACTGTTTGCCACACTAAGCGCGTAGCACATGCCAGCGATACCACCGCCGATGACGAGGAAATCGTACTTCTGTATCATGGTGTTATGTTTTGATATTAATCAAATAATTGTTGCAAAGGTAATAAAATGTTGTAATATAAGTCTGTGAAAGCGACTTTATTGTGATGGTTGTTTAGGGTTTTATTTTCGAAGGGGCACTTTTGTATTGCGGAGAATAGGTTAAAGAGGTAGATATATAAAGTGTTAAGAGGCGTACTTGAGACAGTTCTCTGCATGGCTCTGCCTCTAATATAATAAAGAGTGTGCACTATATAATAAGGAGTATGGGCAAGGCCATGTTGAAAAAGTTTACGTTGGCTCATAGAACAATAAAACTAAGCGCCTTCAAGTGGCGCCTATGGTTTGTTTAAAGAGAGGTGCAAAAAGATTGGGTAAAAGTTTGTTTTGTTGTTTTTTTACGACCTTTGTGCGCATTGGCGTGGCCATTCTCCCGATAGAGAGTAGCCCTTGTGTGGTAAAGCCCACATAAAGGTGCAGAGAGCAGACTAGGCTTGCGCTAAGCAACGACAATATTATTTTAAACACCATAAACGAAACCCATGTTAGAAATAGACAACCTAACGTTTGCGTATAAGAAGTCGGGTAATATATTCGAGAATTTCTCTGCCAACTTCGCTCCAGGCCACATCTACGGTTTGTTAGGGCCCAATGGAGCAGGAAAATCAACGCTATTGTATCTTATGGCAGGCTTGTTGCGTCCCCAAAGTGGCTTGGTGATGCTAGATGGTTGCGATGTGCGCAAGCGTCGCCCCGAAACCACCACCGATATATTTATTGTTCCCGACGAGTACGAGTTGCCGCGCGTGTCGCTCTCCGAATACATTCGCGTAAACAGTGTGTTCTATCCACGTTTTTCTTACGACGACCTAAAGCGCTATTTAAGTGTTTTTGGCATGAACGAAGATGTGAATTTGGGCAATCTTTCTTTAGGTCAAGGCAAGAAAGTGTATATGAGTTTTGCCATGGCCACCCACACCCGCGTGCTTTTAATGGACGAACCCACCAACGGATTGGATATTCCAGGCAAGGCCCAATTTAGGCAATTCCTTAGCGAGGGTCGCACGTCTGATAGCATTTTTGTGGTTTCAACCCACCAAGTGAAAGACATAGAGCAAGTGTTAGAGCATATCGTGATGTTCGACGATAGCGAGATATTGGCCAATGCCGACATCAAGAGCATTTTCCCCGATGGGAATGTAGACCTAGAACGCTTTTTTAACGAGAGGATTAATCAAAAAATGGCACAACAATAATGAGCAATATCAACAATAACTTTAGTTTTTCGCGCTTTGGGGCCTATCTCAATAAACTACTTGTAGAGCGTTGGCGCACCAGTGTAATGCGTGTGGGCATACTTTTTGGCAGTATGCTAATGATAGAATTTTTAGTTTCGATATCATCGTACGGTAATTATACATCTTCCGACAGTGGTTTTGAAATCCTTTTCTTTTGTTATGCCATCGCGCTACTAGTGTCGGGCTCTATCTTTGCATCTGATTTGATGAGTGGCGCACGAAGAAAAAGCCGAACGCATAAGTGCCCTAGCCTTCCCCGTTACGCCTTTCGAAAACTGGCTAGCACGTTGGGTTATCTGTGTACCCCTATATCTAGTTACCTATCTAGCCTGCATGTATGCGGCCGAAACCCTTAGAGTGGTACTTGTTGGTTCGGTTTTTCCCGAAATCAAATTACACTTTGTGCCCATCTTTGCTTACACAGATTTTCCTGGGACGGTTTTATCTCGGGCATGGTTGCTTTATTTTTGGGTTACGGCCGTGTATGTTGTGGGTAGCGTTTTCTTTATACGGCGTCCAACACTCAAAACCACAATGCTGCTCTTCTTGATGTTTTGGGGCGGTTTTCTCACCCTTTTTTTGGGGGCGGAAGTTATCTAGATTACAGCTACAGTTTGGCAATAAGAAGCCTTTATTGGCTTGCTTTGGCTTTCTGTTCCTTTCTTGTGGTGGCTGTCTTATTTGGGCTTCAAAGATTTGGAAGTGATAGACGAGTTTTCGTTTAAGCGTTCAAAGGTATGGATTGTGAGTTATTTTGTGTGTGCATTGGTGGTGGTTAATGTAGGCATATGGGGGCAAGCCCTTGGTGACGCAAAGTTTTCTTACGATGACGCGGCAGAAGATGGGAAGGGATTTTATCTTGACCGCACAATAGAAAAACGTATTGCCCCCGTGTCGATAATTGCTTATAACGATAGTTCAAACGCGGATTATTCTAGCGATAACAATATTGCTGTTGATAACAATATTGCTTTTACAGTAGAAGTGAATTATGTGAACGATGCTTCACAATGCTCGGTTATCTATCCCGACGAGGTGCTGAAGGTGTGGCAAAAAGATAATGTGCTCTATTATGCGCTATCCGATTCGGTGCAGACTAACGACGGTTATTACTTAAAATTCTTGTACGGACCCGATGGAAAGGCCGATGTTGATGAGGCTGTATCGAATGGAAAGATTGTTTACCAGGTGAAAGGCATCGATGGTAAAGTTCGAAAAGTGTTAGACCGCAATTATGATGAAAGGAATAAAGCGCGCATTATAGTTAATACTTTACCCGGAAGCCTTGTGGTTAACCAACCTGCGGGGCACAATGTCTATATCGGAACAGGCAAAACACGCAGTATTACGGTTAATTCAAAAGGCGAATTAAAGTTTACCAGTGCTTTTAAACTAGACTCTTTGGTGCTGAACGATGTTTATAGAGTAGACCTTAATAGTGCACAAATAAATGTGATGAAAGTGCAATTGGGCTTAGACCCCGAAAACGAATACGCAGGAGATACCGAATTTGTACCCACCGACAAAGCAATGGTAAACCATGTAGAGGTTGTTGGAAGTGGAGAGATTAGCCAAATAGATGATGTTCGGTTTAAACGATTAGTATTGTTACCCAGTAAAGACGGAAATCTAAATATAGAATTAAAAAATGTAAAGCGCAAAATGGTGGTGCAGGGCCAAGAATAAAGCCCGCGATGCACAGCCCAAGCCCCCGCAACGGCCCACTTATAAATAAGGAGCGACTTGATAAATCGCGATAAAAGGGTTGCAGGGGTGCTGTTAAATGATTACCTTTGTGGCTGGTTCTAAACATCGCTTATGCGATTTTAGAGCCAGCCTTATATATAATAAAACAACAAAAACAAAGTCCTTCGTAGCGCTAAGAATTAAAAATAGCTGCTGGCGAAGGCAACGAAAATAGCATAACGACATGAAGAATTTAGATTGGGCAGACCTTGGTTTTGGCTATATACCCACCAACTACAACGTGAGGTGTTATTATCGCGATGGTAAGTGGGGAGAAATAGAGACCTGCTCTGACGAGTATTTGAAACTGCACATGGCTGCAACATGCCTGCATTACGGACAAGAAGCCTTCGAAGGACTGAAGGCTTACCGCTGCCCCGACGGCAAAGTGCGCGTGTTTCGAATGCGCGATAATGCAGCCCGACTGCAACAAACCTGTAACGGCATCATGATGCCCACCGTACCCATCGAACTTTTTGAAGAGATGGTAACACGCGTGATACGCCTTAATCAAGACTATGTGCCCACCTACGAGAGCAAGGCAGCGCTCTATATTCGCCCCTTGATTATCGGAACAAGTGCACAAGTGGGAGTAAAACCAGCCGAAGAATATCTCTTCCTTATCTTTGTTACACCCGTTGGCCCCTATTTTAAAGGCGGTTTTTCTACTAATCCTTATGTTATTGTGCGCAATTTCGACCGTTCGGCCCCGCTGGGTACAGGTATGTACAAGGTTGGTGGCAACTATGCGGCTTCGCTTAGAGCTAACGCGTTGGCTCACGAGAAAGGTTATGCAAGCGAGTTCTATCTCGATGCAAAAGAAAAAAAATATGTTGACGAGTGCGGAGCTGCTAACTTCTTTGCGATAAAAGGCAATAAATATCTTACACCCAAGTCTTCGTCTATCTTGCCCAGCATCACTAATAACAGTTTGATGCAATTGGCGCGCGACTTGGGTATGGAGGTGGAACAACGACCCATCGCCGAAGAAGAATTAGACACATTCGACGAGGCAGGAGCTTGTGGAACAGCCGCCGTAATCAGTCCGATATCTTATCTCGACGATATGGAGACTGGGCATCGCTACACTTTCAGTGCTGATGGTAAGCCCGGACCAGTGTCTACTCGCCTTTATAACCTGTTGCGAGACATACAATATGGTATAGCCGAAGACAAACACGGCTGGACAACAGTGGTGATTGACTAGCAAAAGACACAAAAAACTAGCCCCAACGCTGAACATAAGCCTCTAAGAGCGCAAAAAGAATGGTGCTGAGGCTTAATAGGCCCAATCCAAACAACAATAAATAAACCCTTAACCCCACTCCTTACCCAAGAAAATGAGCAAAGGAAAATTAGAAAAATTCGCCGAGATGGAGACGTTTAGCAACGTTTTCCAATATCCTTATTCGGTAATTGATAACAAACCCTTTACTAGGCGCGGACAATGGCGCAACGATTATTTTCATAACGACAACCCCATCGTACTAGAATTGGGCTGCGGAAAGGGTGAGTACACCGTTGAATTGGCTAAACTTTATCCCAATACCAACTTCATTGGGGTGGATATTAAGGGCGCACGCATGTGAAAGGGGCTAAAATGGCCTTGGAAGAGGGACTAAAAAAACGTGGCTTTCTTGCGCACCAATATTGAGATTATCGACCGCTTTTTTGCTCCCAACGAGGTGCAAGGCCTTTGGCTCACCTTTAGCGACCCACAAATGAAAAAAACGTGCACAAACGACTTACTAGCACGTTTTTTTCTTGAACGTTATCGCCGTTTTTTTGCAAAACAATGGCGTGGTGCATCTAAAAACCGATTCGAACTTCCTCTTTACCTACACCCAACACGTGGTGGCGGTTAACAAACTAAACCTGCTGTTTAGCACAGACGACCTCTATCATACGTCTGGCATCGATGAAGAAACAGCCACAATACTCGCAATCCAGACTTATTACGAAAGTATGTGGATTGCACGAGGCCTTAATATTAGGTATATGAAGTTTGCTTTGCCTCACGAAGGCACACTGGTTGAACCCGATGTTGAAATACCGCTCGATGAATATCGTAGCTATCATCGCAACAAACGCAGCTCGCTAGATGCTCGGAAATGATGTGAAACGCCTCGCCGTTGCCCCGCTATAAACTGTGAACAGTCTTCCCACGTCTCCTCTCCAAAGGGAGAGGGGAGTGATATGCTTTTGCTGGTATATCGCATTTTGGCCTTAACCACGCCTTTCAAAGCTTATTTTCTACCGCCATTTTTTTAACGCGTCGCGCCAACGCTTAGTTGTTGTTCGTGTTCTTCGCCGTCTTCCTTTTTACCCCAATTTATAAGTTGTTTGAAGTCACAAACAGCCCTAATACCCAAAGTGTATCCTCGAAATCGTTTTAGAGTTATTGGCGGCTTGTAGTATGTTGTTCTGCAATCGCCGGTATATGAGTGATGTGCCACTCCTTTTGAACACTATCCACCGTAATGCGAAGAGCTATTGAACGCCGAAGTAAGCTTTAAAAACCGCATAAATTTTCGTGCAATATATGCTCGGCTATGTGTTATTTTCACTACCTTTGCATCGAATAAGACTGAAGACACAAATTAAGAACGGCGTAAGGCCGACGAAATTATACAAAGAATTTATACAAAAAAACAAGAACATTATGAAAGAGTTAAAAGGAACAAAGACTGAGAAAAACCTGCAAGAGGCGTTTGCTGGCGAAAGTATGGCCCGCAACAAATACACTTTCTTTGCTTCGAAAGCAAGGAAAGATGGTTTTCGAACAGATTGCTGCCATCTTTGAAGAGACGGCTCATAACGAGAAAGAACATGCCGAACTGTGGTATAAATACCTGCACGGAGGCGAGGTTGGTACCACGAGCGAAAAACCTTTTTGAGTGCTGCCGAAGGCGAAAAACTACGAGTGGACCGACATGTACGAGCGTATGGCTAAAGAGGCCGAAGAAGAAGGTTTTTAAAGAAATTGCCATCAAATTTAGAAAGGTTGGCGAGATTGAGAAGACGCACGAGGAGCGTTATCGCAAACTTTTGAAGAACATTGAAGACGCTTTGGTGTTCTCGCGCGATGGCGATTGCATCTGGGTATGCCGCAATTGCGGTCATGTGGTAGTTGGAAAGAAAGCTCCGCAGGTGTGTCCCGTTTGCTTGCATCCCCAAGCTTTCTTCGAATTGAAGGCAGAAAACTTCTAAAGGAGAAAGATTGAAAGGATGAAAAGTTGAAGGTTGGCTGTGCTTGTTAACTAGTCTACTCGTTAATTGGTAAACATGTTCATTTAAAAAAATGGCTAGGCCAACAAGGTTTCACTGCCCTTCTTGTTGTTTGGGCCTTTCTTATCAATTCTTCTAGCCGAGTAAACCAATGCCGCTTTTGGTCTAAAAACCATCGCGCTTGATCCCTTTAAAGAGGCCCCTTAACATCTTAGAGAAGTCTTTTTCCCCTGAACTAAATTTTTATAAAAAAACGCTGTCCAACTTTACGCGGACAGCGTTTTTGTATCTTTGCATTTATGAACGAATACGCAAATATCATCGCCACGAGCCTTGAACTTAACCAAACAAAGGTGGCTAACACCCTCGCACTACTCGATGAGGGTTGCACTATACCCTTTATCAGCCGTTATCGTAAAGAGAAAACCGGCGGACTGGACGAGGTGCAGATTGCTAATATCAGCCAATGGAAAGACAAACTCACCGAACTTGCAAAGCGTAAGGAAACCATTTGCAAAACAATTGACGAGCAGGGCAAGCTTACGCCCGAGCTGAAAGGTCGTATTGACAGCACGTGGGACAGCACTACGCTCGAAGATATATACTTGCCTTATAAGCCCAAACGCCGTACTCGCGCGCAGGTGGCACGCCAACAGGGGCTTGAGCCCTTGGCGCAAATCATCTTGTTGCAACGCGAACCTAACCCCGAAAAACGTGGCACGAGCCTACGTTAAAGGCGAGGTAAAAGATATTGATGCCGCCATTAAGGGCGCGCAAGACATCATTGCCGAAACCATTAGTGAAAACGAACAAACCCGACAACAGGTGCGCAACGCCTTTAAACGCGAAGCCATCATCTCATCGAAGGTGATTGCCGCGAAGAAAGACGAGGAAGGGGCGCAAAAAAATATACCGACTATTTCGACTTTTCTGAACCACTTCGGCGATGCAATGGCAATCGCTTACTGGCTATGAGACGTGGCGAAAGCGAGGGATTTCTGCGGGTGAACATCACAATCGACGGCGAAGAAAACCACCGAACGCTTGCAACGCCACTATGTAAAAGGGCGCGGGGCTTGCGCAAAGTTGGTGGAAGAGGCTGTGGCCGATGCTTATAAACGACTGATTGAACCCTCGGTGGAAAACGAATTTGCGGCGACTAGCAAGGAAAAAGCCGACGAAGAGGCCATCGGTGTGTTCTCGCTCAACTTGCGTCAGCTGCTTCTAGCCGCGCCGTTGGGCCAAAAAACGCGTGATGGGTGTTGACCCTGGCATACGCACGGGCTGCAAAGTGGTGTGCTTAGACGCACAAGGCAACTTGCTTTTATCATGATGTTGTGTATCCCTTTACGCCTCGTGGCAATGAGCATGCGGCCAAAATGGAATTCGAAAAGATTGCTGGTCGCTTTAAAGTAGAGGCTATTGCCGTGGGTAATGGCACTGCTAGTCGCGAAACAGCCGATATCTTGCGCCTTGCGGGTAACGATGCGCACCCCAGAATACCCGTGTATGTGGTGAGCGAAGATGGTGCTTCGGTGTATTCGGCATCTAAAACGGCTCGCGACGAGTTTCCTGATGAGGATGTAACGGTGCGCGGGGCGGTGTCGATTGGTAGGCGATTGATGGACCCACTGGCCGAATTGGTGAAGATTGACCCCAAAAGTATCGGCGTGGGACAATATCAACACGATGTGGATCAAACTAAATTGAAGAAGAGTTTGGACACCACTGTGGAAAGTTGTGTTAACCTTGTGGGGGTTAATGTAAACACTGCTAGCCTGCATCTGCTTACTTATATCAGCGGATTGGGTCCCACTTTGGCCAAGAATATCGTGGATTATCGCCGCGAAAATGGAGCATTCACCTCGCGTGCACAATTAAAAAAAGTGCCCCTGATTGGGTCCGGCAGCCTTCGAACAGTGTGCAGGTTTTTTGCGTGTTGATGGTGCTAAAAACCCTTTAGACAATAGTGCGGTACACCCAGAGCGTTATGCCGTGGTGGAAAATATGGCTAAAGACTTGGGTTGCTCGGTGGGCGAGCTTATCGGAAGCAACGAAAAGATTAGGCAAATACCGCTAGAGAAATACGTAACGGCCGAAGTGGGCATGCCTACACTCAATGATATTGTGGCCGAACTAGAGAAACCAGGGCGCGACCCACGTGAAGACCTCGAAGAATTTGCCTTCGACGAGCGTGTGCATACCGTTGCCGACCTGGTTCCGGGCATGCTTTTGCCAGGTATTGTTACCAATATCACCAAGTTCGGTGCTTTTGTTGATGTGGGTGTTCATCAAGACGGATTGGTGCATGTGTCGCAGTTGGCCAATCGTTTTGTTGCCGACCCGGCTGAAGTGGTGAAGCTTCATCAGCATGTTCAAGTGAAGGTTGTTGAGGTAGACACCAAACGTAACCGTATATCTTTGACGATGAAAGGAGTGTGATGTGATGAAAAAGTTGTTTATTTCCATGGTAATGGCGCTGTTTTCGCTAGTTGGCTACGGTCAGCAACAGCAGAGTTTCAAGGGTTATTTGTATAACGAAGAGTACCAAGTGTATCTTCGCATCAACTTTTATGATAATGATGTGTTGCCCCGTGGTCAGGAACTCTTTGGTAAATTGCCAGGATATCTTGGCTCTAAGCGCGACACGCGGCTGTGGCTAATCACCGATGCGAAGCTTAATAAAGACAATGAGGCAAAACTGGCTATCATTAACGACTATGGTAGCGAAGACTTGGAAGCTAAATTGGAGAAAGATAATGATAGCATTTTTACGCTAAAACAAGGGGAAGGCAGCCATATTAAAATAGTGGTAGACCGCAAATGGGTGAAACTTCCTAAGGTGATGCAATTTAAAGTGAAGAAGAATTAAGGGCAAACCTTAAGCCCTCGTTGCCCGCTTTGGGGCGAAAAAGGCAGAAAGGTGGATGCAAGTGATGGTTGGTTAGTGCCCTCTTTGGGGGTTATTTTATCTCAACGTTTGTTCTTGCGACAGCCACTTTTCTGCCTTTTTTTTTGTTGTATGTAAGGTTTGCTGTGCTTTTGCAAACTGCGTTTTAGCTTCACAGTGCAAGGCCAACCAAGCCCTTGATGCCTCAAAGGCGTCTATCGGGTGAGCGAGAACTTGAGACTTAGCCCAAAAATCTTGCGTAGTTGTGGGGTAACTATTGCTACTTAGCAAGGGCGTGTTGGTCTGTCTGTCGTAATAAAAGCTCATAGTGAGCAGTCGCGATAGGGTATAATCAGCCGAAAAACTCATCTTAAAAGCTTTATTTCCACTGCTGGCAGTACTTGTTCTGCTGGCGATGTCTCGGCTAATGCTCGCTTGTTGGCGATAACTTAAGTCGAGTCGCATGTTCAAGTCGTGGTTGGTGTTGCCTCTCGAATTGTTCTCACTAGCGTTGTTGTTGGCATCGGAGCGTTTGTTCTTTGATTTCTTAGCGCGTGAGGCCGTTAATCCAAAGAGTTTGAAGTTGTTAATGCGATAACTCATGCCTGCAACCCAGTCTCTACTCACGGCTTCGTTAATCTGAACACTGGTCATACTGAGATTAAGTACACGTGTTGAGCGGTATTCAACCTTAGCTGTGAGGTTGTTGTTGAACGTGACATCCACGCCCAGCAAAGGCGAGAACGCCTCGTTGATGCTCACATTAGCCACATTAAACATACTTCGTGGCAGCGGATTTCCTGTTGTTACGTCGCTGATAAAGCCCAGTCCGTCCATGTATTCCACAAAAGTGTTGTATGAGGCGTATGCGCCAACGGCGTAAATACTTTTATATCCGTGGTTGATGTTCACGCTTTTAAAGTGCTCGCGAAACCAAGGCAGCTTGCCCAGTCCGCTATAACGCAGATTCCAGTTGGGCAACAGGCGTGCCAGTGTGGGGAAAATGTTGAGCGACGAACCACCCATGGCCGTGTAAGTGTTGAGGAATGCGGGTATCATCACATCCGAACCATACTGGTCAACATCGCCATTGGCCACGTTAAACACTGCTCCGTGCATTGATGTTCCAGCAGGATAGCGCACCCCTTCGTATTGTGCTTGCACGCGAGTACGGAATAAGTCGAGTGCATCGCAAAATCTTTCGAACGATGCACTACGATAACCATCGGCAGCCGAGCCCATTCCTTCGAAGGCGCTACGTATAGATATGGTGGTCATCATAAACGTTCCATTCTGCGTTGTAGGCGTACCGGCATACATATACTGAATGTTACGGGCCGTGGTTTGCATTCGCGAAGCGTTCAAGTCTATCTTCAGGTTGCGCACGGGCTCAAGTGTCATGCGCAATTGCAAGTCTTCGGTCTTAGTGGTTGTTGCAGGTGTGGCAATAGAGTCGTTGTTAAGCAGCCACCCTAGGTCGCGTGCCTTGCCGATATAATCATCGTCTGTGAGTCCGAAAGCAAAGTCTAAACCTGGAGAAAGCGATGAAGGAAGGCGCGTTTGACCGAATGCGTCGCCGATGCGAGGCATAAAACCAGGCAGCGACATGGCATATTGGTTGCGGTAAGACAGGCTAACATTGCGCACCATCATCAGCACACGTGCCACCGATTGCGCCGTTTCGTACCACACTTGTTTCTCTAAGGGTTGTCGTGGCGTAACAGTAAGTTTAGTTTAAGTGCCGAGTCCACCTTCGTAAGGATACGAATGCTGTTCTCGCCATTGGTTTTTAAACTTCAGTGGGAAGCGTTTCCCATCTTCGGTTCGTGCCAAAACGGTGAGTCGTTTGCTGTGTTTGTTATGGCTGATGGTGATAGCGGTGTCGGGCATGAGCGTAATTTCTTGCTCAAAACTGTTTCGGTTTCTAGGCAAGTTATTGCGCTGTTGTTGCCAAGGCCCTCGTTATTTTCAGTTTTTTTGAGCATCGGGCGTAATGCCTTTTTCCTTCATTCGCGCTTGTAGTGCCTTTCGCTCCTGCGCTTTTTTTTGCGTTGTTCGGCCTCGCTTTTCCTCGCGTTTTTTTATCTTGTTCGGCCATGTTATTTTCGCGGTTAAAGCGTTCGTTGGCCTTCTTTAAGAAAGGAATATTGTTGTAGAAACGCACCAAGTCGAAGTTGGCGTTGATGTTTAAGTCGCGGTTATTGGCGATGGTATTGCCCAGCGAAGAGCCGTCTTCCAACTGCGTTCCACGCACCCAACGGTAGGTGGAGTTATAAGTTAGGTCGGTGTTCACCCAGTTAAAGATGGGCAAGAGGTTGATTGGTGGTTGATAAGAGAGCGTGAACTGCTGACTATAGTCGAGCGGTGTGCCCATGCTTCTGATGCTATTCCACACCGAGTCTTTCCAAGCCTGGTAGCGTTCGGCGTATAAATCTTTGTTTACAGGCGTGTAAGGCTGTTCCACTTCGGCATGCGTAGCACTCTGGAAGTTGGCATGTAGGTTGCGCGTTAGGTCCCAACGAATAGATAAATCGCGGTTCCAAAGGAATTGCGAATTAAAAGGTAAGTGGCAATCTTTTCGTGCCCATCGCTTTCCATATCTCGCTCTTGCAGCTCGTAATAGTTGCGGTTGAGGTCCGAGTTAAACGCCACATTTTGAGGTAGCCAGTTAAGCCCAAAGCGTTTAAGTAGGTCTAGCCATTTGCTTTTGCTTTTAATATTCTTAAACGGCTCGAAGGGTTTATACACAGGAGTCCAGTTATAAGCCAGTGCTGCTCGCCAGTTGTTTTCGCGTTCGTACACCGTAGTCTCGCCGCTTGTTAATCGTGATGAGTTGCTATACGAGAACGAAAAAGTTTGCTGGGTCGTAGGGCATGGGGTGGCGTTTGTTTTGTATGCCGATACGAACATTCGACAACGAGAAGTTAGTATTGGTGGTTCGGCGCACAGCAATGCTTTTTATCGAGTCGCGTTCTTGTCGGTTTGCAGCCTCTATAGCGTCTTTAAAACGCAGGTCGGTGTCAAGCGGATTGTACTTAGGCGTCGTTTCTTCTTGTGTTCGCGAATAGTAAAGAGGAGCCGAAACATTTGCTTTTTTTCGGAGAAGAACTTGCCTAGTTCCAAACTTGTTGTTAAGCTGTACGATTTAAAAATTGTCTTTAGCGCGTTGGGCAACACCGTCTTCCAGTCCGCCAAAAACCCTCTGTGATATATTGTCCTTGCAGGTTAAGCGTACCAAAAATCTGATAGTTGCACGTTGAGATTTCCTTGTGCAGCCCATCCTCCTTCGTTGTCATATTCCTTTAGTCGCAATTCGTTTACCCACACTTCGCCACTTTTTTGCGATGCCGCATTGTTGCGCACGCCGATGATTATGGTTTTTACTTCGCCCAATGTGGGGTTACCCAGGATGCTAATTTTGTTTTTTTAGGGCGGTCTGTATCGTAGGCGCTATAAAGCGAAGTGTAGGATGCCAGCCCCGTGGCACGCGCCTTGTTGCGTGCCTTTTTCAGGTTGGTAAACACGTCGAGAGCCACATCCAGCATGTTTTCTTCGGGCCAAACGTCGCGACTATCGGCCCACAAGCGGTCGTTATAACGGCGTGCTGGTGTGAGCGATAGCGGAATGTCGTATTCATAGAAATTGCTTTTGTAGTCGCTACCCAATCTTATAAACACCGACAGTTCGCCATTAGCCAGTGCCGTGGCGTTGGGTTCAAGGGCATTGGCATGCACAAACATCTGCAAGCGACGGTATTGGCGCAGGTCGATAGTGGTGTTTTTTTGTACACCGCTTTCGCTTCGCCCTGACTTAGATTGTCCACAACAAGGCTCAATGCTTGCTCATTGTTTTCCACCATTTGCGGCTGGTTGGGGTCGGCTCCGCGTTCAATACCAGGTGGCAGAATATAGTTAACGGGTGTTTTGTCGCTGTTTTTCTTCGTAGCTAACGGCGCTCACAGCCATCTTACCTGTTTGTGCAGCCGTGTTGCTAAGGTTTTGTTGATAGCTTCGCCACTCGCCTCTAACCAGGTCGAGCGAACCAAAACGCAGCACGATGGGATGTTTAAAGCCCGTTAGGAACATGCGCATAAAGCGAATGCTAGAGAAGTCGGCGATGGCTCCGAAGCGTTTTTCGTACTCGTGAAGCGGTATTCTAAATTGGTACCAGGTTACGTTTTCGTTGCTGCCATTGCGCAGAGATGCCGATGCTTCGCGCTTGTCTACGATGAAGTTACGGCCCACCACCATGTCTTGTGGGCGCAGCGATACGTGGTATTGGTAGTATTTTTCGTATTCGTTGAGCGTATAGTCTTGGTTGATGTCTTCCACATCGGGCGTAGACTTGTACGATGTGTCGTAGCTTTCGCTTCGTTGGTCGCTGTCGGGCGAGTTTCCTTGCGGGTTGTTAATGCGTTTGTATCGTTGAAGGATGGAGCGTTCGGCGCGATCGTAGTCCGACCCGCGGAAGTAATGATAGTTATCGTTGGCGGGGTCGGCTTTTTATCGAGTCGAACACTGCTGCACTCACATTGCCTCGCACAGCGTTAAGAAACGATTGATAAGCGGGGAACGAACGCTCCTCGTTATCATTTAATCCGTTAAACCCAACATCTTGTAAGGCTCTTGCGCCACTCGACGTAGCAAAGGCGTAAGTTGTGGTGGCTTGAGTGGGAATTTTACCCCATTGTGTGGTTACAAAGCTTTGCGAACCATCTACAGGCATGCCGCTTTCATAGAATTTTTTACCATCGTGCAGCACATCCTCGCTCACTTCGCCTAGGTTTAGGTAGAAGTCGCCACCATAATCGCTAGCGTTAGGCAGACGGTTGGTGTAGATAAAGGGGTCGAGCATCCAAAATTCGATGTATTCTGATGTTGGCTGCTTCAAAGTCGTTGTTGTCTAGTCGGCGCATCATTCCTCCCCAACGTGTGTGAGGATTGTCTAGTGTTCCGTCGGTATTAAGGTTAGGATTGAAGTTATATGGTCCTCTTTCGTTGGGATAGAAGGCCAGGTTGAGCACCGAGAGCGTTGAAACGCCGCCATAATTGTTTTGGTCGCGCTTGGGAAACAGCTCTCTACCGGCACTTCGCGCACATAGTGATTAGAGAGTTGTTGCAAATCGCCTTTGATATGCGATGGTGTTAGCGAGCTACTTCTGCGTGTAAACAAAGGGTCGATGGTGTACCAAGCCAATAGACTTCGGTTAAAAACCGCTGCCTAGCGTGGTTTTATCATCGTGTTCGGGAAACATTGAGGGCGTGCTAGATAAGGTCCACGATGTGGGCGAACTAACGTCTATCGAGCTTTTGGTTGTCTCAAAGTCGTCTAGATAGGATGCATTGTCTTGAGTTCCCTTGTTACGACCAGCAATGAGGTGGGCAAACTCGCCTGTGAAACTTATTTGCGAGGGCTGACTAACGTGCAAGAAGGGTATTTTGTCGAGCAAGTTTGTGAGCCACTGACTTTTCTTTTTTTCCAATTAAGGTTCAGTCCCCACAAGGTATTGTTCAGCGGTTCGGCGCCCATATTCACCTGTGGTGGTGAGTGCTTGTTCGGTGAGGTGCTGCACTGTTCCGCTCATTTGCAAGTCTTTCGAGAAGTTATATTCCCAGTTAAGGCCAAACATTGTTTTGCGTTGTTGGCCATAGTCGGTGTTGCTTTCTAGCGAAACGTTCACTGCTGTGCCAGCGTCAAGAATGCTTTGGTTGAGTATGGTTACTTCGCCAGCATAATAATCCACGCTATAATCCACGCCTTCGTTAAGTCTTACGCCACCAGCCGTAACCACCACCGACCCTTGTGGCACGTTGTAGGCGCCAAGCGAGATAACATTGGCGTTGGTTCCGCGATACTGTCCTGTAAGGATAAACTTGTTTTTCTCGGCAATTTGTTTTGGCGATGGTCTTGGTCGAGTCGTACAGCTGACTGTAGTTGTAGGTGCGCGCAACGGCATCTGTCACACCTTTAGACCGCAAGTAAGTGTAAAGGTATTTACCAAATGGTTCTGTCTTGGGTAAGAACACGCGTCCGTTGCTCACGGTGTAGCCTTCCACAAAGTCGAAATAGCCGTTAGCATGCAGGTTATTGTTGTTGTCAAGACGGTCGGCGCCCATCACTCTTACCAAGGGTTGGTCCTTTACTTGTTGTTCGGGTATATAAGTGAGATAAACACCAGTTGTGTCGCTTTGATACTTAATATCTAGCCTGAAGCGTTCGCGTTCTACCGAGGTGGCCAAGTAATACACATTTTTCATCATCAAGTGCCAGTTGCCTTGTCGTGGGTTGTTGCTGGTGTTTTTCAGCGATTTCACAAAGAGAGCCTGACTGGTGTCGGTGTTATCTGCAGCAAATTCGCCCACCCTGATAGGTGTTTCCGCCGTAGGTATATTCGTAGGCCACGGCCAAAAACCTGGTCGGTTTGCAAGCCCAGTTTTAGCGAAATGTAGCCCATGGTGGTATTTACGGTGTATTCCGAGGGTTGCAACAAACGAGCGTTTTGCAGTTTCTCGTAGTCGTTTCCACCCACAAAGCCTGCTATAGCGTCGAGAGTGCTTGATGTGTTGTCGATGTCTCTAGCTGCCACATAGGTGCTAACCATGGCGGGATATTCGCTATTGGCATTGTTGGCTGGCACCAATCCCGAAGCACTCCACAGCGGATTGGCGATGTGGCTCACCCTCACCAAGGTCGGTAAGGGCCACGATGTTGCGCGTGTTAGTGGTTGTTCCCGTTTTGTTTGTAACCCACACTTCCACGCGATTAATACTGATGCCACTTTTGATGGTGGGCAATGTGCCCATCCAGTCATCATATTTATCGCGGAAATAGTGCGAAAAGAAAGAAGTGGCGATTTTTCTTCGTAGTTGGCTGCATCTATCTCGAAGGAGTTAATTGCATGCCTCCACGCGACGAAACACTCTTAGACGACGATTTTTGCGAGGCAACAACTTGCATTTTTAAGCGTCCAAACTGCAAGTCGGTGCGTATTCCGAAGAGCGAACTGGCGCCTTTCACCAGCGACGAGTTAGAGGGGAAGCCCACATTTCCAGCTTCCACCAGTTTGATTATCTCGTCTTCCTTGCCGTCGTATTTCAGTTTAAGGCTCTGCGCATCAAAGTCGAACGTAGCATCAGTGTTGTAATTGAGGTTCATGTTCACCTTGTCTCCCACCTTTCCATTCATGTTGATGTTAATTTTTTCATCAAAATTCATGGTCGTGGTTTTTCTGTTCCTGATAGGAATAGAGGGATTGTCGATGTCTTTAAGCGTAGCGCCAAAGCGTATTTCGGCCGAGCCTTGCGTTTTGATGCGCACGCCTCCCGGTCCGAAAATCTTTTCGGCCGGTCCTAAGTCGAAATGCAAGTCGGTGAAGTCGAATTTCTCTTTGCCCTTGGCTTTAAACACCTCGTCGTTCTTCTTTCTAAAAATAGCTATTGCGTGCTTGTCGTTCGCTCCAACGGCGATATTCTTGGGGCGTCATCATGATAGGCGTACCAAGATAGTTTCTTCCCCATTTAGTGCCCAGCAAATAACTGTCGAGTGTGTCGTTATATTCAATGCCCAACTTCATGTTGTCGGGACGTTTTAGGTCCATGGCGTTTTGCCAAAGGTCGGCATAAGTGGTGGGTGTGGTGGGTTGAACGTGCCAAATGGGCGTTAGCGGTTTAGCTTGTGTGTCGCTGGTGTTGCTGGCGCTTTCGTCTTCGTTGTCAATCACCAGCAAAGAGTCTTCGGGCTGAGGCTTGTTAGGGCTAGCTGGGCGTTGCTGTTGGGGGCGAGGGTGGTGTTGGGCGTGTTGATTGTAGCGTTGGTGGTTCTTTGAGCGCGCTTAACTGTCCTTCTGCCCCTATTGTCTTGCGCAAAGGGCAAGGCGAGGGCATAGCCCGTCAAGCAAATAACGAGCAACACCATCCACAATCTTTTTGTTTTTTTATTTCTCAGCACGCCTTAAAAGGGTCATTTAATCATTTTCAACGCCGCTTTCACCACTTGTTCAACAGGCAGTTCGGGTTGTTCTTTCAATATCTCGACCACCACTTTAGCCGACGCGGCGGGCGCAAATCCCAGCATCGTGAGCGCACCCACGGCCTCGTCTTTAACGGGCGAGTTGAGTAGCGGAGCGTTAGTGTTAGCCGGCACGGTCAATTCTTGCGCCACCCCGCTGCTCACAATTTTGTCTTTCAGGTCAACGATGATGCGTTGTGCCGTTTTAGCGCCAATGCCTTTAACGGTTTTCAGCATTTTGTCGTCGCCGGCGGCAATCACATTGCACAGTTCGGCAGGCGACATGCCCGATAGAATCATGCGCGCCGAGTTAGCTCCAACGCCCGAAACGCTGATAAGCAAGCGATAAAGTTCGCGTTCTTGGCGTGTGGCAAAGCCATAAAGCGTGAACGAATCGTCGCGCCCACCAGCCACTAATGCTTCGTGAACAAACAGTTTAATTTGTGCTTTGCCTTGTATGGCACTATATGTATTTAGTGAGATGTTGAGGGCATAACCCACTCCGGCCGCCTCAATCACAGCCATGGCCGGGGTTAGCTCGGCCAATTCGCCTTTGATATATTCAATCATTAATGATGCATTTAAATGTGTGTACGTGTACGAATATATATAACGCTTGTTGGCGCTTATTATTGTGTGCGTACCTAAAAAAACGGTTTCTAGGTTGCTTTTTAGGGGTTAGGGCATGTCGTGGCGGTTAAATGCGATGTCTTTTCAATGTTGTGTCTCTATAGCCTACGGCTTTTTGCACCATGTGTAAGCAAGTTAGGCTATATTCGTAAAGTGTGAATAAATGATAAAAATATCAATAATATCGCTAGTTGTGCAAATAAAAACACTTAACTTTGCTTGCGTATAGGAATAGCCGAAGAAATTTAGAAAATGTTTCTGATGTATTCGTCAGAGTTTGATACAATGTATCGTTTATGGTTAATGAGATTTACCATAAAGTAAACTTCTACGGCATTCCTATTTTTTACTTTATAACCCTGCGTAACATGGCACAAGTAAATAGGGATGTAGACCTAAAAAGCACTAGTTGGCAATCAATTGCAATACATATATTCGGCCGAAGAGCTTACCAATGTTCTTAATACCTTGGCTAGCAATGTTGGCGTGCCCTCGGATTTCAGGCGAAACCAAATGCTTTGCTTTGCAGATACCCGTAACGACTATCGCCGTGTGAAACGCTATTTTATGCACAAAAAACATGGCGGAAGGCGACCTATCGTGGCTCCACACCACAGTTTGATGCATATGTTGCAGGGATTTAATGTGTTGTTACAGCAGTACAACCCACCCACGCCATGGTGTTATGGTTTTGTTAGGGGGCGTTCGGTGGTGCAAAATGCACAGCTACACGTTGGCAAACGGTATATCCTGAATGTGGATATCAAAGATTTCTTCCCCTCTATCACCAGGCAAATGGTGGAAGATGTACTGACGGCAGCACCCCTTAGATGCTCTACCGAGGCTGCACAACTGCTTTTCGGGCTTTGCACTGTTATCGAACCTGTGGGCGATGTGTTGCCACAAGGATTTCCCACTTCGCCAACACTTTCGAATATGGTGTGCAGAAAGATGGACGAAGAACTGGCTGCTGCAGCCCAACGCATAGGGGCAACCTACTCACGATATGCCGATGATATGACGTTTAGCTGCGATAACGATGTACTTCGCACCACGGGAAGTTTTTATTTGCAGGTTTCTACCATCGTTGAAAAAAATACGGATTTAGGGCTGAACGACCGCAAAAACACGACTGCAGCGACGCGGAAGAAGGCAGCAGGTTACGGGCATTGTGGTGAGCCATAAGGTGAACGTATCGCGCGAATATGCACGGCAGATACGCAGCTTGTTATATATGTGGGAACGATATGGCTATTGGGAAACAGCCAAAGCGGCCTTGCGCGCTTATCGTGAGCAAAATGGTAAGACAAGGAGGCATGGCGAATATCTCACCTTGTATACGGTTTTGCGTGGCCGACTGAACTATATGAAAATGGTGAAGGGCGAAACAGACCCCACATACCTTAAACTTTGGAACAAGTATAACCTGCTGATGCTAAGGGATAAGCCAAAGCGCAGGAGGGGTGCTTATGGCACTAACGCGCATAGACCAGAGACTTCTAGCACCAACGATTATCTTGGCGAACCGCAACGAAAGGGTTGCGCGGGTGTTGTGGCAGTCTTTGTGGCGCTTACATTAGCGGGTTTGCTGGCTTTAAATTTGTTGGTTTAAAGGCTTTTTATTGGATCTAGGGAACGTTAAGCAAGTGGTTTAACGTGCTTAGGGCGCACAAGGCTGGCTATGATTTGTAAGCCAAGAGCTTTATGCTTGTACTTATCTTTGCATTGTTAAAGGTAAAACATCTCTCTTTTTTTTTGAAAATGTAAAAACGGTTCTGGTTTTAACACGAAAAAGTGCCTTCTCCGTTCACCAATTGCCCACTCGGTTGCCAATATTCAATTCTCGCGAGGGTTTTTGAGGGGGTGAAAAAGAGACCTTCGTTTGTAGAGTTAAGCAAATGTATTTGCAGTGTATAAATGCGTAATTATACAGAATGGTGGCCAAATAACAGCTAAATGTGTGCTATTTGCAGCAAAACGCGATGCATTTAGCAGCAAAACGCGATGCATTTAGCACCAAAAACACAATGCGTTTAGCAGCAAAAACGCAAGACTAAGTGCCGCTAAATGCAAGATAAAATGCTACAAAAACGCAGGTGGAAATGTATAATCTTGCACATCGGATGCTGTGTTTACTGCTTTGTGAGGAGTGAAAAAAGAAATGTTTAGTAGGAAAATAGGACTTAAAAAGTGGCGTTTTAACTACAAAATACCATTTTTGCAGCGACGCAAATTTGAGAGTTGGCAACAATCTAGAAAGGCAAAATGGTGCATTTTACCCTTGCTGTGCTCAAAAATTATACAAAAAAATAAAATTCAAAAAGCTTGGTTTTTCTGCTAAATAGCATGTTTTTAGGGCGAAATTTTTCGCTAGAATGGTTTTGGCAAAATTATGTAGATTGTAAAATATTTGCACCGTGTTTAATGTCGCAAGTGTGCAACTATATGTAGCTTTTTGTGCAGGGCGAAATGTGTTAATGCGATAAAGAAATTGTACTAATTCCTTCTTTTGTTAAACCCCAATGGGTTACATCTTGTAGCAGATGAAACATTGGATGTGCATATACAAAATAAGAGGGTGTTTCGCAAACGTTGGTGTAGTTCAACCCTGTTATTTCTAAAACGACAGCTAATATCAGTTCTATTATACCAGATGTAACTTTGTTTTAAAATTACATTGATATATGCAAGTATTTAGCATTTACGAAACTTTAGTGCAAGCCAATATTTACTCTTCTTCCAGCATTTTTCTTTTATTTCCTCGTCGGTCTTAGTCAATTTGTCTTTGCACATTTTGATAAGTTTCTGAGCCTTTTTCAGTTCATCGGCAAGCGAGTCGAGGTTGAGTTCGCCTGTTTCCATTCGGCGAACAATAGCTTCTAGTTGTGCCACAGCCTCTTCGTATTTCATTTCTTGTTTAGCCATAATTTGAGTTTATGAGTTGTGTGAGTTTTTGAGTTTATGAGTTTATGAGTTTATGAGTTGTGTGAGTTGTTGAGTTTTTTGAGTTTATGAGTTTTTGAGTTGTGTGAGTTGTTGAATTTTTGAGTTGTGTGAGTTGTTGAGTTTATGAGTTGTGTGAGTTTATGAGTTTATGAGTTTATGAGTTTATGAGTTTATGAGTTGTGTGAGTTGTTGAGTTTATGAGTTTATGAGTTTCTGAGTTGTGTGAGTTGTTAAGTTTATGGGTATTTTGGCTTTATAGGCTTATTGGTTGTTGAGCGTAATGGGTTTATAGCGTAAGCAAACTTACTAATTCACTTCCAAACTCATAAACTCAAAAACTCAAAAACTTATAAACTCAACACCTCATAAACTCACACAACTCATAAACTCATAAACTCAAAAACTCAAAAACTTATTCAACAACAGATTTCACCTTACCTTTTTGCAGTTGTGTAACGATAACATCGCCCTTTTGCACGTCGTTGGCGTTGCGTACCACCTTCCCGCCGCACGTGGTGATGCTGTAACCCTTGGCAAGCAACAGCGATGGGTCGTGCGACTTGACGGCTTGTTGCAGCAGTTCGAGGCGATGTGCGGCCTTAGTAAGCAAGCGTTCGGCATGCGTGGGCAAAGCCATTGAGAGTCGTTGCAGGCGCAAGTCTTGTCGTTGCAAGGTGGTTGTTATGGTGTTTTGCATGCGCAGCGCCATGTTTTCAAACCTTTTCTCTTGCCTTGTGCGCACCAGCGAAAAACAACATCGTCACTTTTTCGGCCAGTCGTGCCATGCGTACGCGCTCCAATTCCATGCGCCTTTGCACTAGGTGTAGCATCTCTTCTTGTGCATCGGTAATGCGTTGTAAGGTGTTTGCTAGGTGTTCAATCAGTAAGGCAGCCGCAGCTGTGGGTGTTTTTACCCGTAGAAATGCCACCATGTCTAGCACACTTTCGTCGCGGTCGTGCCCAATACCCGTGATGATGGGCAGGGGAAAGTTGGCCACACTCTCGGCCAATGGCAAGCTATCGAAGCCACTGAGGTCGCTGGTTGCGCCGCCACCACGGATGATAACCACCACATCAAAGCTATTTATGCGCTCGTTGATGGCATCGAGGGCAGCAATAACACTGCTTTCAACACCTTCGCCCCTGCATGGTGGCGGCAAAAAGCTGCACCGAGAAATGCAAATGCCAGTCGTTATCGTGCAGATGACGACAGAAATCGCCGTAACCAGCCGCTTGTTCGCTAGAGATAACGGCCACACGCTGCGCAAAGAGCGGTAGACGAAAGTCTTTTGCAGGTCGAACACACCTTGTTCTTTCAGCGTCTGCACGATTTCGAGCCGTTTGCGCGCCATATCGCCCAGCGTGTAAGTGGGGTCGATGTTGGTTACAATCCACGAAAAGCCGTAAGCTTCGTGGAAATCGGCGTACACCAAGAGCCTAACTTTCAGTCCGGCGCGCAACATTTGGTTGGCGTTGCGTTCGAAATATGGGCGAAGAAGTGCCCATTTGTTTTTTTCCAACATTTGGCCGAAGCCTTGGCCACGGGCGTGTTCCCCGCCATGTCTTTCTGCACCAACTCCATGTAACAATGGCCACGAACCTCCCTCATTTCAGAGATTTCGGCCTCTACCCAATATTCGTTGGGCATGGTTATGGCGAGCGCTTCGCGCACCATTTGGTTGAGTTCGTACAGTGTTAGGGGTTTCTTTACGCATGCTTTTGGAGGTGAGATAAAGTGGCAGTCTGCGTTTTTGTGGCCTTTGTGTTAACCACATAGCGCGCAATGCAGGTACAACCATAATGCAAAGTTAAGGTAAAAGGAGGGTGTGACAAAATAAATGGTGAAATAATAGGGTGCAAAATGGGCTAAATGCTGATGTGCAAGCACGCAACAAAAGGTGTTTGGAAATGCAAGAGAGTGGAGGAGGGACAATTGATTTGGGTTAAATAATACGAGGGTTTTGAGACTAATTGGGTAAACAAGGTGTTTTTTTCTGTTGCACGAATTGCCGTTTTTTTCATTCTAATACACTACTTTTGTAGGTCGCTGCAATGAAGATGTAGCAAGCTAGCAACTTGTTTTTTTCTTGGCACGGCAGCACAAAAAAACAGGATGATAACAATAAAAAAATATCAGGTATATGAAAAAGATTAGAGCAGCCGTAGTGGGTTATGGCAATATAGGACAGTACACATTGCAGGCGTTGGAGGCAGCTAACGACTTTGAAGTGGCAGGCGTTGTAAGACGACAAGGGGCGAAAGACAAGCCTGCTGAATTGGAGGGGTATGACGTGGTGGCCGATATTACTGAGCTGCGCGATGTGGATGTGGCCATCTTGGCCTTGCCTACGCGCGAGTGTCCCGCATATGCTAAGCGCTATTTGGCTATGGGTATTAACACGGTTGATAGTTACGACATACATTCGGGTATTGTGGATTATCGTGCAGAGCTAATGCCAGTGTGCAAAGAGCATGGAAGAGTGAGTGTTATTTCGGCAGGATGGGACCCTGGTTCTGACTCGATTGTGCGCACGTTGATGCAAAGCTTGGCGCCAAAGGGATTGACTTACACCAACTTTGGACCAGGAATGAGCATGGGCCATAGCGTGTGTGTGCGTGGTAAGAAAGGGGTGAAGAATGCACTTTCGATGACAATACCATTGGGTGAGGGCATTCATCGCAGAATGGTTTATGTGGAACTGGAGGATGGTGCTAGCCTTGAAGAGGTGACGACAGCAGTGAAAGCCGATCCATATTTTGCTAACGACGAGACGCATGTGTTTGCAGTGAAGTCGGTAGACGAGGTTCGCGACATGGGTCATGGCGTGCATTTGGTGCGTAAAGGTGTTAGCGGAAAGACACAAAACCAACATTTCTCGTTCGATATGAGCATCAATAATCCCGCCCTTACGGCTCAAGTACTGGTTAATGTGGCACGTGCTTCGATGCGCTTGCAACCTGGATGCTATACCATGATTGAAATTCCTGTTATTGATATGCTACCTGGCGACAGGGAAGAATTGATTGGACACTTGGTGTAAAGGTGAAAGGGTGAAAAAGGTGAAAGAGTGAGAGGATGAAAAAGTGGCTAACGCCCACTAATACATTTGTGCTTAGCTCCTCAACAAATCTTTGGCAACCCTCATAAGAATAGCCTTGTTTGCCCATCGAAAAATAAAAAGGACGTGTTACCATTCGTTGGTAGCATGTCCTTTTTTTGTTGTTGCAGTTCAAGAGGGTGGACTGCAACAAATAAATGTTAGCACCAGGGCTTCTATTCTTCTTTTGTAGGATGTTGCCCTCGCTTAGGGAAGCCGTTTCACCATTTTATCGAAATCACTTTCGAGGCGTGCCATTTCCCTTTGACGGTAGATGGCAAATTCTCGTTCAGCCTTTTCTATCGCTTCGTTGTGTGATATATGGCCTTTTCCCATCCAACACAGTGCGTTGCAGGGATAGAATTTGGTTGTCAAGAGCGGTTATCCAGTCTACCATTCGCATGGGATGTTCATCAAGTGCCTGAAATTCGGCAAAGTCTAGGAATTGCGATACGAGTAGGTTAAGTCGTTGCAGCTCTTTTTGCGTGAGATAGTTCTTGGCAATCTTCACATCGTCTTTCGTGATGTAGTCGCCCTTGAAGTTGGTCATGCCTACTAGAGGTTTGTCGCTATCAACCCGTTCGAAGATGATTTCCGCGGCGGTGTGTTCGTGTACGGCGTAGTGAAGTTTGTTTTGCACCGTGGCGAAGAACGTATGTGTGAGCTCGGTACGAGGGTCGTAGTCCACCGAAGTTGCGTAAATGTCCGTCACCTGCTGATAGAAGTTACGCTCCGAAGCACGGATGTCGCGGATGCGTTGTAACAATTCACGGAAGTAACGGTTACCCCTTGCATCAGTCGGTCGTCATCCATGGAAAAAAACCCTTTTGTATATATTCATGGAGTCGTTCGGTTGCCCATCGACGAAAGCGGGTTGCAACTTGTGATTGCACTCTGTAACCCAGGGCTATAATCATGTCTAGGTTGTAATGGTCGATGTTGCGCTGCACGTTTCTACCGCCTTCTTGTCGAACTAACAAGTATTTCTTGTGAGTTGCCGTCTCCTCCAATTCAGCATCTGCATAGACGTTCTTGATATGTAGGGCGATGTTTTGTTGTGTTGTGTCGTAAATATCCGCCAATTGCCCTTGTGTGAGCCATACGTCTTCATCGGCAAAGCGCACATTCACTTTCACCAAGCCGTTGTCGTCTTGGTAGATGATGAGGTGGTTGTTGGCTTTTTATCTTTCATTGGTTTTTGTTGTTGTGGTGGTTCTATGAATATATGGTACGAATCATCTTTTTATTGGCAAACATGTCCTTTTTATTACTCAGAGTTGCTTATGCTTGAATGTGAATAGAGCGTGCAATATTCTTTAAACAGACTGTTACAATGAAGGTGCGTGTCACCTACAAATGGCAACACGCACCTTTAAAAATACTATGCGCTGAGTCCCCATGATGCAATTTATCAAGAAACAAAATACATTACGCCTCATTCCTCATGGAGAACGGCAGGGGTAAGACCGTGTTTCTTCTTCCACACTAAGTGTCGGAGAGGTGAAACCAAGGTCGCGCCATTCCCGTTAAGTTAGGACAGAACAGGATATTGCTCCTCATTCGCCATTAAGCGGGGTTGTGAATAGGGAATGCTTTTTAGCGCGATTTGTAGTATTCCAAGTCTTCCACCTTAAAGTTGGCGATGAAGGCATGGTTGCCGATAACCGCCTCTTCGGCAAGTCGAACATACACGTTAGCACTTTTTTCGAAGAGTTCGGGCGCCTTAGACGCGTCGGCGATGATGAGCAACGACATGAAAAATCTCGGCAGTCATCTCGTATAGACGGCGAGCAAGGAAGTCTTGTCTGTCTTGGTTGCCACACTCTTTCACGTTGTTCACGCTCTCTTCGTAAAGAGCCACCAACTTAGCCACGCGGTCTTTAAGAGGTTGTAAGCTTTCGGCCACTTCCTCTTCGAGCATCTCTTTCATGATGCCCAGATAAGTTCCGTTGGTGATATAACGAATGGCGGCCACTACTTGCAGCTGCGTTGTACCCTCATAGATAGAGAAGATGCGCGCATCGCGATAGAGACGTTGGCACTTATACTCCATGATAAATCCCGAACCGCCATGAATTTGTATGGCGTCGTAGGCGTTTTGGTTGGCGTATTCAGAGTTCATACCCTTAGCCAGAGGTGTGAAGGCGTCGGCCAGTCGCATGTATTTCTTTTGCTCGGCTCGTTCTTCTGGCGTTAGTTTGCGTTCGCGTGCAATATCGTCGAGCGCTTTATAGATATCCACATATCTAGCCGTTTGGTAGAGAATGCTACGACCAGCATCCAATTTAGCCTTCATGCGCGATAGCATATCGTAGACAGCAGGGAAGTCGATGATGTTGGTTTCGAACTGTCTGCGGTCGCGTGCATAGTTCAAACCTTCGGTGTAAGCTGCCTGCGACACACCAACACTCTGCGCGGCGATACCCAAACGTGCACCATTCATCAGTGCCATCACATACTTGATGAGGCCCATACGCGTGTCGCCACACAGTTCGGCTTTGGCATCTTTGTACACAAGTTCGCATGTAGGAGAGCCATGAATACCCAATTTGTGTTCGATGTGACGCACGTTAACGCCACCTTGGCGCTTGTCGTAGATAAACATCGAGAGTCCACGCCCATCTTTAGTGCCCTCTTCAGAGCGTGCAAGAACGAGGTGGATGTCAGAGTCGCCGTTGGTGATAAAGCGTTTTACGCCATTAAGCAGCCAGCAACCATCTTTCTCCGAGTAGGGTGGCTTTGAGCATAACGCTCTGCAAGTCGCTACCAGCGTCTGGTTCGGTAAGGTCCATCGACATTGTTTCGCCTTCGCAAACGCGGGGAATGTATTTCTTACGTTGCTCTTCGTTGCCAAATTCGTAAAGTGTCTCGATACAATCTTGCAAGCTCCAGATGTTTTGGAAGCCCGCATCGGCCGTGGCCATCATCTCGGAAGCCATTGAATAAGGAGTGATGGGGAGGTTAAGTCCACCGTATCGGCGAGGCATAGAGATGCCCCATAGACCAGCTTTGCGTGTGGCATCGAGGTTTTCGAAGGTTTTAGAGGCGTAAACCATACGTCCATCAACGAGGTGTGGCCCTTCTTCGTCAACCGATTCGCTGTTCGGTTCGATGATGTTAGCGGTGATGTCGCCCGTTATTTCCAGTAGTTGCTTATAGTTTTCGATAGCGTCCTCGTGGTCAACGGGTGCATCATCGTATTTATCTTTATCTTCAAAGTTGCGCTCTTTCAGCTCAACAATTCTTTTCATCAATGGGTGATGAAGGTGGAACTCCAACTCGGGAGCATCCGAAAAGTAATTTGCCATATTGTAATAAATAAATTGGCCTCACCCCCAACCCCTCTCCAAATGGGAGAGGGGAGTGGTATGTTTGTTTGCTTCATGCAGGCGAAAGTTGGTGGTTCGTTTGTGAACCTGTTTCGTCTTCCTCGTGAAGTTAAGCTTAAATCTCCTGCGAACAGCGTGATAAAGTGAATGAATGGCGAACATTTTTCTTCGTTATCTTGCCGTTTGGAGATGAGGCGGGTGATAATTCCTTAATGATTAAATAGATATTCTTTGATGCTGTGCAGAACCCTATCGAGGCTTTTGTCAACCATATCGTTACTGAAACGGATAACATGAAAGCCCTTTTGTTCGAGTACTTGACTACGGGTGGCATCGTCTGCTTGTTGTTCTGGCGAGCCATGATATGCACCGTCCACTTCCACTACCAAACGTTTCTCCAAGCAAACAAAGTCTGCGATGAAGTCGCCAATGGCGTGTTGCCGTCTAAACTTGTATCCGCACGACAGATGTCTGAGTGCATTCCACAAGCGTTCTTCGCTTGGTGTCATTCCCTTTCGATTATTGTGTGCGAATGTTTTCAGTTGTGAATAGCGGTCGGGCGAAGCTGTTTCGTATCCATAATCTTTGTCCTTGCCCATCAGGTTCTGGCCGTTAAGCTGTTAGTTGTATGTAAGCATTGTGCATACCCAAATAGACTTCTCGCTGACAGACCTCAATTTAATACTCCTGAGGTTGCGGTTGGAAATAGCCCTGTGGCAATTTTGTACCGAAGTAATTTGCAAATCATAGTCTAAGCATATTCCCCCTCTCCCTTTGGAGAGGGGTTGGGAGTGAGGCCGGTTGCTGTTTTGGGTCTGTTTCTTTCCTACTTATTTTTTTATAATACTTAATCAACTTCGGCACAACCTCTTCTACAGAGCCCACGATAACATAGTCGGCAATCTTGTTGATGGGTGCATCGGGGTTGGTGTTAATAGAAATAATGATGCCACTATCTTGCATGCCAGCGATGTGTTGTATCTGTCCAGAGATACCACAGGCGATATAAACTTTGGGATGAACGGTAACACCCGTTTGTCCAATTTGCCTATCGTGGTCGACCCAGCCAGCATCAACGGCGGCTCTACTAGCGCCCACTTCGCCATGAAGTTCTTTAGCAAGCTTTGAAAAGCAGGGTCGAAACCCTCCTTACTGCCTACGCCGTAGCCACCAGCCACAACGATGGGCGAACCTTTGAGGTTGTGTTTAGCCTCTTCAACGTGGCGGTCGAGTACCTTAACCACAAAGCTTTCGGGTTGAACATACTGTGCAACGTTGGGGTAAACGGTTTCTCCCTTTATAGTTTTCGTCCAGCAATTTCTTTTGCATAACGCCACTTCTCACCGTAGCCATTTGTGGTCTGTGGTCGGGGTTAACAATAGTAGCCACGATGTTTCCACCAAAAGCGGGGCGAATTTGGTAAAGCAATTGGTCGTAATGTTTGCCTGCCTTTTTATCATCGTAGTCGCCAATCTCCAGCTGAGTGCAGTCGGCCGTTAGACCACTAGTAAGCGAAGACGAAACGCGAGGGCCTAAGTCGCGACCGATAACCGTTGCGCCCATGAGGCAAATTTGTGGTTTCTCTTGTGCAAAAGAGGTTCACAAGGATGTCGGTATGTGGTGCCGAAGTGTAGGGGAAGAGGCCTTCTGCATCAAAAACGAAGAGCTTATCCACGCCGTAGGGTAGGATTTGGGCTTCAACATGGCCTTTGATACCTGTGCCAGCAACCACGGCATGCAGTTGTACACCAAGTTCGTTGGCCAGGCTTCGACCTTTAGTAAGCAGCTCTTGCGACACCTCGGCCACCGTGGTGTTTTCTATTTCGCAATATACAAATACGTTGTTCATGTTTTTTTAAAAGTTCTTGCGTGTTCGTGTATCTATGAATGTTGGTGCATTTCATAGTAGCACGTTCACTTATCCGATAATCTTTTTCGTCCAACAATTCTTTCATCATCGCCTCGATGTCGGCATCTGTGGCGGTTAGCGTTTTGCTTTCTTTAGCTTGGAACACGATGTTTTGCACGCTTTTCACTTTAGTGGGCGACCCACTTAGTCCGCATTGTGCAGCATCGCCATCAACATCAGCCACGCTCCATTGGTTAAGTGTGAGGTAATCACGTTGGTCGTAGAGTTCAGGATGTGGCTCTTTGCCGTTTCGTTCCATGGGGCAGCGAGCGTTTTTGTACTTCATCACAAGCTTAGCGTTGCAGGGTCGACATGGTGCAGCGCTACCGTTAACCGTCACAACGCATGGCATAGGAGCCTCAACCGTTTCTACACCACCGTCGATATGTCGGCGAATGGTGAGTTTTCCGTCTTCCACCTTTAGAATTTCTTCGGCGTAGGTTACTTGGTTAAGGCCCAATTTCTGTGCCACTTGTGGTCCTACCTGAGCTGTATCGCCGTCGATTGCCCTGGCGTCCACCGATAACGATGTCCACATCTCCAATTTTTTTGATGGCAGTAGCCAGTGCATACGAGGTTGCCAAGGTGTCGGCACCGGCGAAAAGCTTATCGGTGAGCAGCCAACCAGTGTCAGCTCCGCGGTAAAGTCCTTGTCGAATGATTTCACCCTGCACGTGGAGGCCCCCATGGTAAGCACGCCAACGGTAGAGCCGGGGTGCAGTTCTTTAAGACGTAGGGCCTGTTCCAATGCGTTTAAGTCTTCTGGATTAAAGATAGCGGGCAATGCAGCGCGGTTCACAGTGCCTTCTGCCGTCATGGCATCTTTGCCCACATTTCTCGTGTCTGGTACTTGTTTGGCAAGTACAACGATTTTCAAACTCATAGATTTTTATAGTAATATAATGTGATTTCAGTTTGTAAAAAGTACGCTTTTTGGTTTATGGCAAAAGAAATAAAACAAAAAAATAACGTAAGAAAGGCTATAGTTGCTACTTTTTCTAAGCGAGTGGCATGCAGCTTGAGGCTTGAGTTGCAAAGGCTGCATGCCACCTGTGGGGTGTTAAGCGTTGTGTTTTGTTGGCATTTTTTTATGTTTTGCGTGGCTGTTCAGGTGGTAAGGCATTAGCGAAACGTTACGCCTTGTGCTTCGCTTACATGGCCTTTGTTGTCGATATGCACAGGGATGAAGGCCACGAACCACGACTCGTTGGGGAAAAACGCGTGGACAATAAAGACTAATTTTGTTCCATCCAGCCTTCAATTTCACCTTTGCGGGTTGCCTCATCCAAAAGAATTGTTCGTTGGTAAAGGGGATTTCGAGGGTGCTTGGTGCCATGTTTGGTAGTGATAGCGGTATTTGGCTGGTTCTTTCCATGGCTCAGAGGGAAACACTTCAGTGTCATTGGCAAACAATCTGCCTTGCGATTCCCATTCGCCTTGATAGCCAATACCATCTGAAATGCGCGAAGAGCGTGGTGTGGTTTCAAATCCCACCCATGCTGTTATCACTGTGTCGCGGTCAACATGCACCTCTGTTTCCATCCAAGCATCCATGGTTGGCAGCAGTTTTACATTGTGGCGCTTGGCCACTTCCATGATATTCACCACGCCGCCCCATGCATTAACCCATTTCATGGAGTCTTTTTGAGCGCCTCTACGAGTGGGAAGCGTCACGCGCCAAGGCTGACTAGCGTTGGCCACCCATCGCATATCGTAGTCGTAAAGCAGGTTGTTGCGCAGGTAAACCATCTTTTTTTCAAAGGCAACAAGCTTTTTTTATGCCATTCGCTATTAGGCTGTGGCACCACATCTTCTTCGCTCATGGTCACGCCCATGCCGCCATGCCAGAATCGTTCGGCAAAGGGAAGCAGTGCTTGTGGCATGCCGTTGTGTGGAAAAAGCAACGACTTGTTGTCGGCTCGCACGTCGTTCCACAGACAAAGTATACCTCCCAGCGCCTTATCGTTGGCCTTAGCCACACCGCAAGCCGTGTGTAGCAGAAGCTTGTTGACGTTGGTAAAGGGATTACCTTTATTAAGATAACCCATATACGAGTCTACATAGCGGTGCACATAGGCGTTGGTATTCACGGCTTCGGCTTGATTTTCGCGCCATATTTGTGCTATAGCCTTAGCCGACGCTGGCAACCCTGGGTCCCAAACCATCACTTCGCGTCCGTGTTTTTGCGCTATATCTTCGCAAAAAGCAATAAACTCGGCGGGTTTGTCGATGTGTATTTCGTCGCTACCGATATGGATAATGGGGCAATCGGCCTTGGAAATCTCGTTGAAAAACTCTTCCAAGCAAGCCTTTAACACTTGCTTCCCCTTCTCGGTGGCCATGCCAAAGCCAAACGTTTTGTCGAAATACTGACTGTGTCCGGGCATATCTATCTCGGGAATAACGCTTACTCCCAAGCTTTTGGCATAAGCAATAACTTCGCGTATTTGATTGTAGGTGTAGAATTTTCCCTCATCTCGACCCTTGCGTTGATACTGTGGGTCGTTTAATTGCGGATAAACTTTGCATTCGATGCGCCACGCAGGGTTGTCGGTTAGGTGCCAATGAAACACGTTAACCTTAAAAGAGCGACAGCAGGTTGATATACGCTTTCAGTTGTGTATGCGGTATAAAGTTTCGCCCGGTGTCTAACATAAACCCGCGAATGGGGAATGCAGGATAATCTTTTACATGCACCAAAGGGGCTGTACCGTTAGTAGTTACCAGCTGTTTGAACGTTTGTAAGCCCCAGATATATGCGCGTTGGTTTTTCGCTCTGATGATAGCTTTCCCCTTAACGATGTCTCAGCGTATAGCCTTCGTCGGGCAAATCTAGCTTAGCGTCTATTTGCCGTTCGATGCTTTTCACTTTTGTGTTGCCACCTTTCAAGGTAATTTCCACGGGTGTAGGCACCACTTGTTGGGCTAAAACTTTGGGGATAAGAGTGCTCATGCAAAGCACAACCAGTGCGCATGCCAATGTTCTGCGTTGTTGGTGTATAGTCATTGTTTGGGTCTTAGGGGTTGTTTGGTTGAGTGTGTGGGTTGTGGGTAGGTAGTTAGCAGGTGTTTAGTGTGGATAAGGCATACAATGATTGATGCCACATGTGTGTTTAACAATGTCAATAGTTTGCTTTTGTTGCTCGCGAGTAACAAATGCATAGGCTATTTGCGGCAAAGTTATGCCTTAGGATGTGCGCCAAGGGTCACAAGCCTCGCGCGTGCGTATTATATAAGGAGTGTTCTATAAACTCACGTTCTGGCATAGTTGACCAAAAGTGAACTTATAGAACACACCAAATATATAAAACACTGGTTGCAACATGTACACGTACGTGTAAAACGAACGTGTTTCTTTCATTTCGATGTTCTCTATTTTGCGTCTGTTTGTCCTTGTTGGGATTCGCAATGGCATCGTTTACCATGCACAGTTGCGAGTTTAGTTCAATACAACAAGGTTGAATACGCAAAGAACCTTAAGCGAAATCTTCAAAACCAGTATAAAAAAATCGCCTTACTTATGTCCTTGTCGCAGGATAGATACCAGTTCGATTGTGTAAATCAGTGTAGAGTAGGCCGGTACAGACACCGTGGTGCTAAGTGCAGGAGCCACAGTTCCAGTTCCTTGAGCCGAGCCAAAGCCCAGTTGGTAGGGCACATAAATGCGCCACTTAGCCCCAACAGGCATGTTTTTGCAATGCCGTTTGTAGGCCAGGAACAACCGTTACCATAGCCATTTTTGCAACGCTAGCAGTGGTTTTGTCGCCAGTTCCCACATATGTTTGTTGGAAAACTTTTCCTTGTGGATAGCCAGGCGAGGGTTTTAGTCGGCCTTGCAGTATCACGCGCACCGTGTCGTTTTGCATGGCGTACTCGCTACCTGCACCCGTTTCAATCACCTGAATGGCCACGTTGTCGGCACTTTTCTTCACTGCAGCGCTAGGAAGTGTGATGTTAGGTATCACCTTCCATTGGGCAGAGTTGGCCTTAGCCACATTATAGATGCTGTCGAAATAGGTCTCGTTAGTCGCTTGCCAGTTAGGAAATTCGTTTGCCGAGTTATCTGTTTCGCTGCATGCGGTGAACGCCATGGCCACGAGTGCGGTCGCAGCCAGCAGTAAAAGGCTTTTTCTCTTCATTGTTATTGCATTTTTTTGAGCAACGAGGTGATGCTCACCTTGTCTTCAATTAAATTCTCAAGTTGGTCTATGTTCACGCGCTCTTGTTGCATAGTGTCGCGGTAGCGCAGCGTAACGCAGTTGTCTTTGAGTGTATCGTGATCCACCGTTACGCAGAAAGGCGTACCAATAGCGTCTTGTCGGCGATAGCGTTTACCGATGGTATCTTTCTCGTCGTAGTGGGTGTTGAACTTAAATTTCAGCGCGTTTACAATTTCGCGAGCCTTTTTCGGGCAGTCCGTCTTTCTTCACCAAGGGCAATACCGCCAGTTTAACAGGAGCCAGTGCAGCGGGCAATTTCAGCACAGTGCGTGTTTCGCCGTTCTCCAATTTCTCTTCTTCGTAGGCGTGACACATCACCGATAGGAACATGCGGTCTACGCCAATACTGGTCTCGATAACATACGGCGTGAAGCTTTCGTTGGTTTGTGGGTCGAAGTATTTAATGCTTTTTGCCCGAGAATTTCTCGTGTTGCGAGAGGTCGAAATTGGTTCTTGAGTGAATACCTTCCACCTCTTTAAACCCGAAAGGCATGCGGAATTCGATATCAGAAGCAGCATTGGCATAGTGAGCCAGCTTCTCATGGTCGTGAAAACGATAGTTTTCTGCCCCGAAACCCAATGCTTGATGCCATTTCATACGTGTTTCTTTCCAGCTGTGGAACCAGTCTAGTTCCGTACCAGGCGTAACGAAGAACTGCATTTCCATTTGCTCAAACTCGCGCATACGAAAGATAAACTGGCGTGCAACGATTTCGTTTCTGAACGCCTTACCTATCTGTGCGATACCAAAAGGCACCTTCATACGACCCGTCTTTTTGCACATTGAGATAGTTCACAAATATGCCTTGTGCTGTCTCGGGGCGTAGATAAATCTTGCTTGCAGCATCCGATAGCGAGCCCATTTCGGTAGAGAACATCAGGTTGAATTGGCGCACATCGGTCCAATTCTTTGTTCCGCTGATGGGGTCTACTATTTCTTCGTCGATAATAATTTGTTTCAGTTCTTCCAAGTTAGGCCCTTGCATGGCTTGCGCATAGCGTTCGTGTAGGGCATCGCGTTTAGCAAGCTGTTCTTGCACACGAGGATTTGTTTGGCGGAACATAGTCTCGTCGAAGCTATCACCGAATTTTTTTGGCAGCCTTAGCCACCTCTTTTATCTATTTTTTTCCTCGTATTTAGCAATTTGGTCTTCTATCAGCACATCGGCACGATAGCGTTTTTTTCGAGTCGCGATTGTCGATAAGTGGGTCGTTAAAAGCGTCAACGTGCCCGCTAGCTTTCCAAATGGTGGGGTGCATAAAGATGGCCGAGTCGATGCCCACAATATTCTCGTGCAGCAGCACCATGCTCTTCCACCAATATTCTTTGATGTTGTTTTTTTAGTTCAACGCCGTTTTGTCCGTAGTCGTACACGGCTCCCAGTCCATCATAAATATCGCTGCTAGGGAACACAAACCCATATTCTTTGCAGTGCGAAACTATTTTTTTGAAAACGTCTTCTTGTGCCATTGTTTTTTTCTTATTTACTTATTTGTGGCACAAAGTTACACATTATTTCTGATAGATGGCGAACTGGGGCGTTAAAATAAGCGTCTTGGATGGACTATTGTAAGGCGTTTAACGTTGTGTTACCCTATTTTTACCTCATGTTCACCAAGCGAACATACAAAGTAGACAAACCATAAAAGTGTCAATTGCCCGTTTGGGAGCAATCAACGCTTCTGTTTTTGTATTTTAATTTATTTATTTCGAGGGCAACGTGTCGCCATTCTCCTCCCCAGAGTTTTAGTGTATCACATAAGATATTTTTGCAACGATGGCATGACTGCCGTCTACGCTTCCTAAATATCTGAAAGTGTACGCTCCTCCAATCTTCCAATGTTTTGAAATTGCAAAGTCTAATCCTGCGCCTGCCGTTACTAGGGTACGATGTTCTTTTTAAGGCATCCCTTTTAAATCCCACAGTCTCTGATATGTAGTTAGACGTATAACCATCAATAGTTCCAATTCCAACAAGACCTTGTATATATGAATTGAAATGTTTTAGTGAAACAAAGTTGAAGCCAATGCCCGTAGAAATAGAATAATCTTGTCGATAGGCAGAAAGTATAGTTCTCCCTATGGCTGTTTCTTCGTAATAAGTTGTGCCGTCGTCTGTGCCACCATAGAGGTCTGCAGCCCAATACATCCTATTCGTTAAGAAATATTTGGCTTGAAATCCAAAAACCAAATCCTGAGTCAAATGAACCAAAATAAGGGTTGTCTATCTTCGTAAAAGATAATTTTTCCACCATAAACAGCTAGTTCCGCCTGTCCCTTCTGTGCGAATAAAAGGAGCGCACATGATGCAGGTAAGTAATATAAATAAAATTCTTTTCATGCTCATTTAGGTTTTTACTGTGAAAAATGATTTATTATTAAATTAGATGTTTCTTTCTTAATATTATATCCCTTTCGTAGGGTAGTGAAACAATTTACTCATAATTCATTAAGTTTCGATTATAACGCATGTAGATATATCTTACCATCTTTGTGCTTCATTCTGTAATGATATAAGCAATGTTTTCTATTGCAAAATTTAAAGCTTTTGTTTTAGTATGCCTTCTTTCGTTGTGAATTTTTAATACAAAAATAAAGATATAGCTGCTGGAAGGCTCGATAAATAATAATAAATGGTTCTTACTAATGTTATCCGTAATTTAAATGCAGCTTCAATATTATTTGTCTGTTATTAAGAATATCAAAATACTTTTGCTGTTGTGGTATTTAAGTGTTGTATGGTGTATTATAAAAAGTAGTTTAGGCGAATGATACAAACATTTTAAATTTGTGTTCTCTCGCAAACGCTAAGGTCTAAGGTTAAGGGGGTGTATGAATGTTAAGGTGGTTTTATAAATTATATTTGCTGCGTTTTTAGCAAGATGTTTGGTCTTTTTGTTTCAATATACTTAATGAATGGTACATCGAAAGTGAAAAGGGTGATGCTAGATAAATGAAAAAAGGCTGTGAGCAAAAGCATAAAGCGTAATAATTGCGCCTTTATGGGACATTTTTCTTGAACATACCTTTCGTAAGAGAAAGTCATAGCTAGGCAAAAGTGTCCAAAATAAATAATTGTTAATAGTAAAATATCGCTAATCCAAGTTTTATTTGTATTTTTGCATGATACAGAATAAACAGACTGGTGTACCTGTTTCATACGCAATGAGACAAAAAGAGAAACTCACACTATGGACGACGAAATAAAAGACCCGAACGAACTTGAAGACGATGGCTTGAATAAAGCCGACGAAATGGAACAAGAAGAAAATGAGGAAGAGGGTGTTGAAACCCACTCCGACTATAAACCCGCCGACCGCTTCGACGCCTCGGCGGTGCATCACCTTAGTGGCATGTACCAAACTTGGTTTCTGGATTACGCCTCGTACGTTATCCTGGAACGTGCCGTACCCAATATCGCCGACGGATTAAAGCCTGTGCAGCGACGCATCTTGCATTCGATGAAACGCATGGACGATGGTAGGTACAACAAAGTGGCTAATATCGTGGGACACACCATGCAATTTCACCCTCATGGCGATGCCTCTATTGGCGACGCTCTTGTGCAAATGGGACAGAAAGACTTGCTTATCGATACGCAAGGCAACTGGGGAAATATCCTCACTGGAGACCGCGCTGCCGCACCACGTTATATCGAAGCGAGGCTTTCTAAATTCGCTCTCGACACGGTTTTCAATCCCAAAACCACTCTATGGCAAGCTAGCTACGACGGACGAAACAAAGAACCCATCTCCCTACCCGTGAAGTTTCCCTTGCTCTTGGCGCAAGGGGCCGAGGGTATTGCCGTGGGATTAAGTTCTAAAATACTGCCCCACAACATGCGCGAACTGTGCGAGGCTGCCATTCTCTACCTTAAAGGCAAACCCTTTAAGCTTTATCCAGACTTCCCCACGGGTGGTTCTATCGACGCTAGCCGATACAACGACGGACAAAGGGGAGGCTCTGTAAAGGTTAGGGCTAAGATTGAAAAGCTCGACAACAAAACACTGGTGATACGCGAAATACCCTTTAGCAAAAACACCACCACGCTTATCGAGTCTATTCTCAAAGCCGTAGACAAAGGTAAAAATTAAAGCAAAAACGCGTTGACGATAACACAGCGGCCGAAGTTGAAATACAAGTGCACCTCGCACCGGGTATCTCGTCGGATAAAACCATCGATGCCCTATACGCTTTTAGCGATTGCGAAATTAATATCTCGCCCAACTGCTGCGTTATCGAAGACAATAAACCTTGCTTCCTCACCGTTAGCGAGGTGCTGCGACATAATGTTGACAGCACAATGGGACTACTAAGGCTGGAGCTACAGATAAGAAAAAGACGAACTGCTTGAACAACTTTTTCTTCTCTTCGCTCGAAAAAAATCTTTATCGAAGAACGCATCTATAAAGATAAAAAAAGTTTGAAAATGCTGAAAATATGGATGCCGCTGTTGAACACATCGACAACCGATTGACGCCTTTCAAAACCCAATTTTATTCGAGAATTGAGACGCGATGACATCATGCGACTGATGGAAATCAAAAATGCAACGCATTCTTAAGTTTAGCAAAGATAAGGCCGACGAACTGCTCGCACGTATCAAAGAAGAAATTGATGGTATCGACCACGACCTGGCTCACATGACGGATGTTACCATCAAATGGTTTAAATTCCTCATCGAAAAGTATGGTAAAGACCATCCACGACTCACTGAAATAAAGAGTTTTGAAACCATTGAGGCTACTAAAGTGGTGGAAGCCAACGAAAAAAACTCTATATCAACCGCCGCGAAGGATTTATCGGTACAGGTCTCAAAAAGGATGAATTTGTGTGCAACTGCTCTGACATCGATGATATCTTGGTGTTCTATCGTGATGGCAAATACAAGCTGGTGCGCGTGGCCGACAAAATTTTTGTGGGCAAAAACGTGATGCATCTCCAAGTGTATAAACGCAACGACAGACGCACCACTTATAATATGGTGTACCGCGATGGCAAAGAGGGCAACTACTTTATTAAGCGATTTAATGTTACTAGCATGACGCGCGATCGCGAATACGACCTTACCCAAGGCACTGCTGGCTCGAAAGTGGTGTACTTCACCGATAACCCCAATGGCGAAGCCGAAACCATTCGCGTTATACTCGAACCCGAATCGCCCATCAGTCGTAAGAAATGTGTGGTGGATTTCGATTTCTCTAAGGTGATAATTAAGGCTAGAACTTCGCGCGGTAACATCATTTGCAAACGACCTATAAAGAAAAATTGGTTTGCTCGAAGCCGGACATAGCACCCTGGGAGGACGAAAAAGTGTGGTTCGACCCTGATGTAAATCGCATCAACTACGACGACCATGGCCAACTGCTTGGCGAGTTCAACGAGAACGATTCTATTCTCGTGGTGCTCGACAATTGCGAGTTCTACCTCTCTGACTTCGATGCCAACAACCATTATGAGGATAATTTGAAAAATTATTGAGAAGTGGGACCAAAGCAAAGTGTGGAGCGCCGTGGTGCTCGATGCCGATAACGATAATTTTGCATACGTCAAACGCTTTTGTGATGGAAGGCTCTAAACGCAAGCAGTCTTTCCTTGGCGATAACCCCAAGAATAAACTGCTCTTCCTCTCCGACCAACCTTACCCCCGTATCAAAGTTGTTTTCGGCGGCTCCGACAAAGAACGTGCACCCATGGAGATTGATGTTGAAGAGTTTGTTGCCATCAAAGGCTTTAAAGCTAAGGGCAAACGCATCACCACTTGGCATGTAGACCACGTGGAAGAACTAGAACCTACACGCCAGCCCGAACCTGAAACCGAACCTGATGACGACACCAATGCTGCCGATGGCAATGCTAGCGGTGCTGCTTCCACGGCTTCTTCTTCGCCTCGCGTTAAGTCAACGCCCAATCCTCAACAAACTAGTCTGTTTCAAGATGAATCCTAATGTTTTTCTCGTTGCCTTGCATGGCAAACGCAACAACATCTATCAAAAGGCCATCTTCCTGCTCGCGTTCGCCAATCAACGTGGGCGGGGTGGGCCTTCTGCCTGTTTTTGTTGTGCATCAGCACCTTGGTGCAGGCCCAAACCCTACCTGATGCCTACGCGCTAGAGACTAACCGCAAGATAACAACCACTGCTCGCATGCTAGGCATCAGTCGTGCGCAGGTGCTCGACACTTATCTCTCGCCCGAACACTACACTGGCACCAACCTCCATTTTATCTCTTCCAACCAGCGCGAACGCGAAGGTAAACCCTCTCTCAGCTTTTTCACCCATACAGGCAACGTGGCCTACCTAAAGAATAGAGCACAGAGTGGCACCGAGATAGCAGGCATGTACAGCTTTGGTTATGGTGTGCACTATGCATTTGGCTTGCTCCAACAGCGCCTACAACTGCAAGTGGGCGCAAGGGCCGAGGCCAACGTGGGCTTTATCTACAACACCCACAATTCTAATAATCCTGCTCAAGCACGCCTGTTCTTGCATTTCGCTCCTTCGGCAGTGGCCAGTTACAAGGTGCGTGTGGCCAATGTGCCACTGCTTTTTACGTTACGAGGTGAGCGTGCCGTTGGTGGGCGTGATGTTCTCACCCAATTATGGGCAGTCGTATTACGAGATTTTCTCTCAAGGCAACTACGACCACAACATCGTACCCACCACCATTGCCTCTGCTCCCTCGTTTAGGCAGATGCTCACTGTTGATTTTCCCGTGCTCCATTCCACTGTGCGCCTGGGGTATTTGGGCGACATACAGCAGTCGGCTGTCAACAACCTTAAAACGCATGTCTACACGCATGGCGTGGTTATTGGCTTGGTTAAACGTTTCACTCTTATCAAGATTGCACCATGAAAACCACTCGTTTACGCACGCTTATCATGTTTTTTACACTCTGTTTTACACTTGGCGCATGCGTTGATGTGGAACAGTATGACAATAGCCCACGCGGGAACTTCGAAAAACTATGGCAAATAATCGACGAAAATTATTGCTTCTTCGACTATAAACAGCAGACTTACGGACTGGACTGGAATGCTGTTTACAACAAATATGCACCACAGTTTGGCGACGATATGACCGAAGAGCAAACCTTCGAGGTGCTTTCTAATATGCTGGCCGAATTAAAAGACGGCCATGTTAACCTCTTTGCACCCTTTGACGTGGGCCGCAACTGGTCGTGGAAAGAAGATTATCCCAGTAACTTTAGCGAAGACCTCATAAAAAAATACATCGGAACAAGCTACAAAAATAGCGGCCGGAATGAAGTATTGCATACTTAACGACAATGTGGGCTATCTGCGTTGCTCAACGTTTACTACCGATTTCGGTGCTGGTAATCTCGACCGCATATTGCTTTATCTTGCTCCTTGCAATGGATTGATTATCGACTTGCGCGACAACGGCGGCGGAATGGTTTCTAGTGCCGAAACATTGGCTGCACGTTTCACTAATAAAGAGGTGAAAGTGGGCTATATTCAGCATAAAAACAGGGCGTGGACACAACGAGTTTTCGCCTCTTCGCGAGCAAATTCTTAAACCGTCTAATGGGCTAAGGTGGCAAAAAAAAGTGGTGGTTCTCACCAATAGGGGCGTGTTTAGTGCTGCCAACGAGTTTGTGAAATATATGCTTTGCTTGCCCAATGTGGCTGTGGTGGGCGACCAAACTGGTGGTGGCGCAGGTCTACCTTTCACCAGCGAGCTGCCCAATGGCTGGACGGTGCGCTTCTCGGCTTGCCCCATTTACGACCGCGATGGCAAAAAAACACCGAGTTTGGTATTGCGCCAACGCATCCTGTTAGTCTTAACATTTTTGGATGCAGCTTCGGGTAAAGACACCCTCATTGAGTATGCTCGAATGTTGCTTGTGAATTAATCTTGTATGCCCTTGGCTTTTTATTTGCTGTTGGGGTGGCTATCTTTTTAAAGGTGCTATGGGCGCTGCTTCCGCCCATAGCACCTTTTTCTTTTTATGTGTGGTTGGTGGTTTGTGAAGATGGTTTTGTAAAAATAATCCACCAAATTTTTAACGTTATGAGTGCCTTCTTTGTTCGCAAACCTGCATGCGTCTCTGTTTATGCGCGTATTTTAAAAAGTTTGTAACAGTCTGATATTTAGTGTTTTGTGCGATTTTATGCCTAAAAACACCTTTTTTTACCCCTAAAAAACCCGCAAAATGCAGCAAAAATCCGTGTGTTTAGCACCAAAAACGCAGTGCGTTTAGCAGCAAAACGCATGGCTAAATGCAACAAAACGCATGGCTAAATGCAGCAAAACGCACGACTAAATGCAGCAAAATGCGCCAAAGTAGGGTTAAATGAGGAGCCGAAAAAAACTGTTGTGCCGCTGCTTCTAGAAAGGTGAAATGCTATGAAAACGCAAAAAAATAGCAGACGAAAAACGCGTTACTTCGCCTCAGTATCCACCCTCATTTTTCACCTTTTATAGTGCTTTTACTGCTCTTTTTTCGCTAGAAGGGGTGGGGCGAGAGGTGTATTTGTAAAGATAATTTACTTTGCGGCTTCGTTCTTAGAACACAATGCTCCACCAAATACACACCCTTTTTGTGCGTAAACACATATAAACGAGCCACGAGCACAAAATAAAAAAAGGAGCAACCACATTGCGTTGCCCCTTTTATTATTGCTGTTTGCGTTGCTCACTTGCTTCAAAGCACTGCTAATGTTTTTTTCAATAAGCTATTTTTTTAGAACATATAGGCAAACGAAAGCGAGTAGAGACCCATTCTAGAATTGCCAAAAATTAGAATAGAATTGGTTAATACCCTGTCATAACCTAAGATAAACTGATACTTATCTTTCACTTCTAGGCCCACGCGAACGCCAGCACCCCATGCAAAACGGTTTTGAACCTTATTGCCAAAGCCATCTTTCGCCGTAAACACATTGTCGTATGTAGTTCCTTCTTCGGTTTTATCGTCTAGCTTCACCATTTCGTATTTAAGTTTTCCAAACAATCCCATGCCGACATAAGGACCGCCATTAACCAGCAGTTTTACGTCTTGCGACACCGGAAATTTATAGCCCACGTGTATGGGAAGCATCAAATACCAAGGCGAGGCATGCTCGGTGAACGTTTTATAGAGATTAGTTCCAAGGCCATCAAATTTCACTTGCCAAGGGTGCGACTCAAATTGTAGCGAAGCATCTGCATACCAACCCTCGGCTAAGCTTTTAAAACCTAACTCGGCTTTAGCACCAATGCTGAAGCCCATTTTCGCATCAAGATAGTTTGCTGTGTGTACATTTACGCCTGCAAGTGCACCAAATCTAACATTTTGTGCTGCTATTGGCAGACAAAGTGCCAAAGACAGCAGCGTAAAGATGATTGTTCTTTTCATAATTCTTGAGTTTAATTATTTAATTGAATGTCTAGGTATAAGCGTTAAAACTGCAAATGGCATCGCGAAAGCCCTTTTTAGGGTAACCTTTTGAGGGGGTGATTTTGCTAACTTTGGCGCATGCATTTATTGCAAGGGCAGCAGGGCGCTGTGTGCAGCAAACATTCTAGTCTTACTTTTTCCCCTCGTTTTGGGCTAGCGTGTTGCCATTTTGTTTGGATGTTGTTTACGTTAAATCTTCAAGTTGGTCATTAATCATTCGCAAAGATAGTTTAATCAACTGATATTGCGCGAGAAAAACGCTTAGAAATTGTTTTTTGTGTTTTTTTTAACGTAGCGTTAAGCCTTTATTCCCAGTCAAGACGCAACACCTTTTATACCATAGTTCATCTTGGTGTTATCGGGATAAAGGCACACAAGATTACGTATTGTGAGACGTGTTAGTTATGTAAAAGGTGGGATATGAAAAGGTTAATACCACTCAATAGACAGCCCTTCGCAGGCTAATAATACAAAACAGGCACAAGTGTGGTGTAATAAGATGCAGTTTTTTAACAGTTTGAAATTCTAATCTGCAAGAAAAATAAATAACCGAAAAAAAGGTGATAAGAAGTTGCATAGTGTAATTATTTACTGTAAATTTGCAGCATCAAATAAAAACAGGATAATAATTTTTAGTATTAAGTTATAAATTAATCAATTAAGAGAGTATGAAAAAAATATTTAGCAGAAATGATTGGCACAATGGTGCTAGTCTTGATGGGTTGCGGCGTTGCCGTAAGTTTAAACTGTTCGTCTAACTGCGCCGATGTGGCCAATGCCGGAACAGTTATTGGCACAGCATTAGCTTTTGGTTTATCGGTTGTGGCTATGGCCTCATACCATTGGTGGCATTTCTGGTTGTCACATCAATCCCGCCATCACCCTTGGTGTGTTTCTTTCAGGACGCATGAGCGCTAAGGATTGCGGTATGTATATGGTATTCCAAGTTATTGGTGCGTTTTTAGGTGCTAGCATCCTTTACCTGTTGGTGTCTAGTGCAGGTGTGGAATTTGCTCAAGCAGGGGCAGGACTGGGTTCAAACAACTTGCAAGATGGCATTAGCGTTGCTGGTGGCTTGATTGCCGAGATTGTATTTACCTGTGTTTTTTTGTGCTTGTGGTTCTTGGTGCAACTTCTAAGACCAACGGTGCTACCAACAATTTTTGCAGGCTTAGCTATTGGTTTTGTCGCTGGTTTTTGGTTCACCTGGTATGCATCCGTTACACCGGCACATCGGTTAATCCCGCCCGTTCAATTGGTCCTGCTTTCCTTGCACAATGTGCTGGTGGTCCTGTTTCGGCATTGAGCAACTTATGGATTTTCATCGTTGGTCCTTTTGTAGGCGGCGCGTTGGCTAGCGTTATTTGGCGCGTTATCGAGCCTGCCAAGGTTGACGAATAAGTTTTTTTAATGATGCCTGTTTGCTCTCTTCGATAAGAAATGTAAGAGCTGTGGCAGCGAGCACCTTGTGGAGTTAGGGTTTTATATACGCACAAAGTAAAGGCTTGTAGCACGAGCAAGACATCAACAAACATATTTAAGCCATGTCAAGGCATGGAAACAAAAAGATAGCATAGGCAAGCGCCGATGCTATCTTTTGCTTTATATGCACTAGAAACAAAATGCTCTATCAGCGCAACAGCGCCAAATGCAGGGGTTGAGTTCTGGTGTTAGGGTGCAGCGTTGGGGCGTTGGTGTAGATGCAGAATGTAGCTCCCATGTTTAAGTTTATCTTATGCGTTTTAACCAGAAGCGATAAGTCTCAAGCTTGGGTAAGTATCTGTTAACACGTTGCACCTCCATCTTGTTTTTAGTAAGCCTTAACACCTTGTCTTTCCATACATGATGCGAATTCTTGCCGTTGCTCAGTTTATAGTTAAAGTGGGTGATAATGGTGTCGCCTTTAATTCTGAAGCGGCCCACACCAAAGTCGGGCGCGCCCCATTCTCCATCCCATGCCACCACATATTCGGGCTCAATAACCTCGTAAAGATAGTAAAATATGTTGTTGGGAGTGAGTTTCCAACGAAATCTGCGGTCGTCTTCAGTATAAATTTTAACATAGTCGTCTCTTTCTTCTTTAGGACCATGAATGCGTATGTATTTTTGTAATCTCCCAAACGCCCAACAAGTTTTTCGCGTGTGGGTGGGAGTGTGGGCTCTTCTTCTTCGTCGTGGCTGCAGGCGCAGAAACAAAGAACGCAAGAGAGCAAGATGAAGGCGGTAAGATACTTTAATCTTTTCATTGTTTTGATGCAAATGATGGGGTTTAACAGTTGGTTATAAGGCACTTTGTTGGCTCAATGTTTGCATGTTGGGCAGTCTTGCTCATGCTTGCAGTTGAGTGCAGCGCCTTGTGTTTATGGGCGTGTGCCCTTGAATAGGGCAGTAAAATTAGTGCTTTTCAGCACTATGGGTACGATATTGCGCGATAAAAATATGGATATTAAGGTTCTTTTTAATAGTTGTTTGTATTGGGCAAGATGGCAAAATATACCGCAAAACACTTGTATTTATGCCTATTGATGGCGTTTGGAAAAAGGGTGCGAATGCAATTAATGCATAAAAAGGCCGTAAAAATTTGGCTTTGGCCATAAAAAAACACTACCTTTGCACTGCAAATTAGCGCCTGTGGCGAAATTGGTAGACGCGCTAGACTTAGGATCTAGTGTTTCGCGACGTGTAGGTTCGAGTCCCTATCAGGCGCACAAAAATATCCCAACTTCTTGTTTAAGTGGTTGGGATATTTTTTTATTTCTCCTTTTATCTTTGGGGCTTTGGGCGAAAGACGGTTGCCTGTTATATGTAATAGCCGATGCGGAATGTGCAAAAAGCATGTATTAGGGGTGTGAGCGCGTGGAGCGTACAGCGCCAATAACGGGAGGGGTAATAGCACTAAATGCAGGTGGAAAGCCTCGCCAAGCACAGTACTATGCGTCTAAACTTAGGCCTTTAGTTCGATAAGAAAGGTGGTGCCAATGCCCACTTCCGAGCTTTTCACCATGATTTTGCCTTGATGATATTCTTCAACAATGCGTTTGGCAAGCGACAAACCCAGTCCCCAACCACGTTTTTTTGTGGTGAAACCCGGTCGGAAAAACGTTGCCAATATCCTTTTTGCGAATGCCCTTGCCCGTGTCAGAAATTTCGATAATCACCTTTTGCGCTGTTTTTTTGCATAGACAAAGTGATGGTGCCTGGTTGTTCGCCGATGGCGTCGACAGCATTTTTTTACACAAGTTTTCGATAACCCATTCAAAGAGCGAAGCGTTGAGATTAAGGATAATATCTTCGCTGGGGAATTGCGTTACGAGGTTAATACGCTTGGGTGTGCGCTTGTCGATGTAGTCTATTGCGTGCGCCATCACTTCGTTAAGACTAGCGGGTAGAGGTTCGGGTAGCGAGCCAATTTTAGAAAAATCTGTCGGCAATAAGTTGCAGGCGTTTGATATCATTCTCCATTTCGGGTATCAAATCATCATCGGGGTGCGTTTCTTTTTAGCACCTCGGTCCGAGGCCATCAGGCTAGAAATAGGCGTACCCAGTTGGTGAGCAGTTTCTTTAGAAAGTCCCACCCACACTTTATTTTTGTTCGGCACGTTTAGAGGTTCGCAACGCCATCAAAGCCACCAGCACAAAAATTAGTCCTATTCCCAGTTGCACATAAGGGTAAATGGCCAGCCGTTGCAGCATGAGCGAGTCGGCATAACACACATAAATATATTCGTTTTTAGACGCAACGTTGAGCGAGATGCGCACAAATCGTCCTTCGGCAAGTAGTTGTTGCGCCATAGCGTTAACCTTTTTCACGCTGTCGGCATCTGATTGGCCACGCACATTAACATTACGCGCCGACTGTACATACCCTTTAGCATCGAGAACCACCACGGGAATGGAGTTGTTGTCGTTGATAACGCGCAACACCAGGTTAAGGTCGGTGTTTTCGTCGGCAAGGTTAAGCGTTCTCATTGCTTCGGCCCAAATTTCCATTTTGTGGCGTTCTTCGACCTCGAGGTCGCGTGTAAGCATGCGCGACACGGCAAGTGATGCCACAACAATAATCGTTGCCACCACCACAAGGATAATTTTTGTTTGCCTAATTCTGTCTGTCCATTGCATACTTTGATAACGCGCGTCTTATATATATATTGTGTAAGCGTGCCAACAGATGTCCATTCTGGTGGTATAAGTTTGTGATTTGAGGTAGTAGAGGTGATGCCAAGTTGCAATTGAGCTACTAGAACGACAACCTTTGCATGAGCATTGGGCGTAAATAGGGCAGAAGAAAAAGCAGAAAAAAAGGCGGAAAAAAAGGAACGCTTCGGGCGCAAACAGATGAAGCATGGCGCTGTAAGCGGTTAGAAAATCCATGCAATCGCAGGCAGATTAGCCACGTTAAATCCTAGTTTTAGTGGCAAGAGGAGATAGAAAACGCCGTTTTCGGGTTCTTATCACCAACTTTTTACCCACAATTGAAAGGAAGAAGTCCAGAGAAAAGAAATAGATGGTTGTTCGTTTCAATCCCAAAATTTGTTCTTTTTTTCTAGATTTTTGAGTAATGAAGGCTATTGATTTTTCTTTTTAATACGAATTTTTAGAATATTTCACAAGCAGTGAAATAAAGCCGTGCAAATCGCTCATTTTATAGGTTTTATGCGGTTTTTATGCTCTCTTTTACGGCTGTGTGCGGTCACAATTTGGCTTGATTCACGTTAAAAGTGGGCAAATGGTGATAAATAACATGTTTTTTTTCTTGGCTGTTTGCGCAAACAGATGTAACTTTGCATCGTAAAAAGAAAACCAATCACAATCAAGAAATGATTCGACATTGTGAGAAGTTTGAGAGAAAAGAATAAAGTAGGTGTTTAGTTAAGTATAAGATTGAAGATTGTTTTAGTTGTTGGAGTGATCCAATTTGTTTAGGTAGATGGTATTACTTTTGAGAGGCATTTAGATTGTATTGGGACAAACATAGCCCATTGCAACTGAATGGGAGACGCTAGATAAGAAATACGAGACATGAAAACCTGCACAAGGTTAAGTCCGAGAGTATAAAATAATTCTGAAAGATTGATATAAAGGATAGTCATAGGTATTCAAGCATAGGTAAGAAAGAATTGAATAAAGGAAACATGTTAATGTATTAGACTAGATTAAAGGACAAAGATTGAGTATTTTTTTCAGGTAACAATACATATTTAGGTTAGGTATTGATAGGTAAGATTGATAATTTCAGGATTAATATAGGTAGTAGAAATCAAGGTAATAAATAGAGATTGTACTTTAAGGTAACAGACATTTACATTGATGGTTCAATAGGTTAGTTTGATAAGGTAAAAAGAGAAAGATGTTTAGATGACGCCCTCTTGCAGCACAAGCTGCATTGGGCAAAAGCGGTGGGGATGGGATAACAAGATGTGCCCCCGCCTTGCGGTAGTGAAAAAGCACAATGACTGTTTTTCGCAACTGGTGTGCGGCATGCAATGAAGGCTTAGCTTCATGGCAGCCGTTTATTTTTTTGTCTTGGATTTTTATTTGCTTTGAGCCGTTTGTTGCTGTGTTGCGATATGCTGAAACGCCGTAAATGCTAACTTAATTAAGGAAATTGCATAGCCTTGATGTGTACTAGCGTGTTTGTTTGGTGTTCAAGGTTTAGCGTTTTGAAAAACACTATCTATAAAAAAGTTATTTGGCCTGGAACTAAGATTGGTTTTAGCCAAGAATATTTTATCGAAAGACAGAGTGTTTTTCGGAATTTCTTCGTACTTTTTGCCTCGAAGGCATGTGTACCATGCTTTCTTTGATTGCCAGCATAGCCTTGTAATCTCAGGTTTTTACTAAAAACAAATGTTGCAACACGAACGTAACGCATTGCTAAGCGGTTGTGTGCATGTATTATGAAATAAAAGTTAAGCGTATAATGACAAGAAAGATAGCGTGCAGTTTGTTATTGCTGATATTGGTAACAATAGGCTTGAACAGTAAGACTAAGGTTGGGTTGACCCGATACCCGAGCTGGATTGTGGCTAAAATAGTAGACAGCAAGCCCGTTAAATTAACGGCCGACTTCACCCATGTGTTGTCAAACTCTTCGACCGCATACATCGGATACATCGGCAACAACTATCAAAAAGTTTGATATTAGTTTGCAGAGCGTGCACAAAAAGCACAGCAAATCGTTACACGGTGACTGGCGTTACGATGGTAAGAACCAACCGTTGCAACTTCCAAGGCACAATAGATGTGGTAGAGAATAGGCAGTTTAGCCATCCCACTTTTTGGATTAGACAACTCGATGAAAGGACAGTTTAAGCGCCGTGGCTGTACCATTGCCAAGTACAGATTTGCAGAAAATGCGCAACAAAAAGGGTAGTGGCGTGTTTGTGGGATATCTGTTGTTCTACTGGTATGAGACAAATAAAGGAGAGATTGTTTACGACGATATCGACGACTTCTCTGATAGCTATAGCAACAATCAGTATGCTGGCACATGGCAAAGTTATGCCACAAAGAAGAGCAAGCCCTGTGCTTGGGGGCAATATCGCGTGCCCAACAGTGGCGATTTGGATGTTGGAGCAGCCGAGTTTTCGGTTAATCCCAAGTACGCCCGCAATGGTTGGAGCAAGTAGTTTGCTGCTAAAAACGAATGGATAAGAGTGGCTTGGCAACTTGGGTACAACAAAGCCACCCACTAGCATGAGCCACAACAACGCCATAGGCATAGCACTGGCACAGAAAATTTACACATCAGGCCGTTCACAAAAAGCAGTGTGGCTAACACCAACCAACAATGTTGGCATGTTTAATAAGAAAAGGAACGACGAATTGCTTGCCAGCATCAGGCAGGGAAAAACAATGACACAGCAAGAGATGGTGAGTCTTATCGTAGGACTTAGCATCCCTTCGATATTGGCACAAGTAACCACTGTGCTCATGTTTTATATTGATGCGGCCATGGTAGGCAAACTGGGTGCCGAAGCCTCAGCTTCAATCGGACTAGTTGAGTCGGCCACTTGGCTGTTTGGTGGGCTTTGTTCGGCCGTTTCGTTAGGCTTTTCGGTTCAAGTAGCCCACTTTATCGGAGCAAACGATTTTGTAAAGGCTCGTCAAGTGATGCGTCACGGACTCATCTCCACGCTTGTTTTCAGCCTTCTTGTTACGTTTTGCGCCACGCTCATTGCCTTTAAGTTACCCATTTGGTTACGTGGAGGCGCCGACATAGCCCACGATGCCTCCCTATATTTCCTTATTTATGCCCTTTCGGTGCCATTCTTGCAGTTAGGAATTTTTTTCGTCTAACATGCTAAAGAGTGCGGGCAACATGCAGATACCCAGCATTATGAGCGTGATGATGTGCGCGTTGGATGTGGCATTTAATTATCTATTTATCTACGTTGCAGGGCTTGGCGTGCCAGGAGCAGCACTAGGCACAGTGCTTTCTATTGCCATTGTAGCCACTGTTGAGGCATGGTTTGCACTGTTTAGGGTCGTCCATTCTAGCCCTACGACTAGATAAAGGACGGTTTGTTTGGATGTGGGGGCTATGTGCGAAAGGCCATAAAGATAAGCGCACCAATGGCCGTTCAGTATGTATTGATGAGCGGTGCGCATGTGGTTAGCACCTATATCGTGGCACCATTGGGCAACATAGCCATCTCGGCAAACACATTTGCCATCACTGCAGAGAGTCTTTGTTACATGCCCGGCTATGGAATAGGCGACGCCGCCACCACACTTGTGGGGCAGAGTATGGGCGCAGGACAATACCGTTTGTGTAGAAATTTTGCCAAACTAACGATGATTATGGGTATCGCCGTTATGGCTTTGATGGGCGCGGTGATGTATGTGTTCGCCCCAGAGATGATTGCTTTGATGACACCAGTAGAAGAAATCACCACGTTAGGCACACAAGTGCTACGCATAGAAGCCTTTGCAGAACCCATGTTTGCTGCTGCCATCGTGGGAAATTGCATTTGTGTGGGAGCAGGCGACACGCTAAAACCCTCACTCATCAACCTGTTTAGCATGTGGGGAGTGCGCTTGACGCTTGCTGCTGTGCTGGCTCAATGGTATGGTTTGCAGGGTGTGTGGGTGGCTATGGCAGCGGAACTCACCATTCGCGGACTGCTTTTCCTTGCGCGTTTAAGGTGGGGGGCATGGCTCAAAGGCGAACCGCAGACCACTTAAGCACGCATATTAAAAGCTGCGGAGGCAAAAACAAAGTTGGCTTTTTGCCGAAAAATGATGCGTGATTCAGTGTGCAAATCGCGCTGGTTTCAGTGTAAAATGCATTTTCAACAATTACGTTTCAACACCCTTTGTGATTTAAATCAGCATTGAAAAGACAACATTCAATCATTTTTGCGCCATCCAAAAGTATGTTTTAGAACTCTAGTTACGTGTTGTTATTTCATTGCAATCTTTTCGTAAAACACAACATAAAGGGATGAATAGAAAGATGTAGTTATTTAGTAAAACCGTGAAAAATGCTAACAAAGATGCAGAAAAAAAGCAAATAGAGTGTACAAAATGGCATATTTGCACATGTTTCTAAGCATGTTTAATATAAAAAGAGTAAATTTATTCGCGTTGTTTTTTTATTTTTTTATGTAATTTTGCTAACTCGCTCTTTTTGATAAAGGGCAAATCAAATCATTGTATTAGCGTGTGTTTAGCCAATTAACGCCATTGCCCTACTGACAATGTGGTGTTACTTTTTGTAGGTTTTTTTGGGACGTATAGCTCATTTTGAGCATACTAACATTGAATCTTGAGGCTTCTCAAACCCCAATCGCTCATTAGATTCTAAACAGATTTTGTTTTATTGTCGGCCTCTTGAATGGGCGAAACATGAGTATATACCGAATGGCATTACTCTTTTAGCCTGCAAAATGAGCTATTGGTCCTCTTTTATTTTGCAAAACGAGCTGGATGTCTAAATTATCAACAAATTATTATTTATTTTTATTTTTACATATTCGCTCTATTTTTCTACTTCATTTTAGCACTAAAAAGAGGTTAAGAAGTAGGTAAAAAGATGCTTATTCTCACTTTATTTGTCTTTTGTTTTGTCTATCTTTGAGAACAAAACCTGCATTTTGCACCATTTTGCCTTTCTAGTTTGGTTGTAAACTCTAAATTTCATAAGCCCAATTTGACCCTTTTTCGCTACGAAACTTATACTTGTTTGCGGATTTTTTTGACCTTTTTACTTGTTTTTTTCGATGATTAAAGAAAGTTCTAGTAATGCCATAGCAGTGTATTTTTTTATGCTTATCGCCTCGCATTTAGCACCATTTCGTCTTGCATTTAGCACCAAAATGCACTGCGTTTAGCAACAAAAACACCTCGCGTTTAGCAGCAAAATGCAATGCGTTTAGCACCAAAACACAATACGTTTAGCAGCAAAACGCCCCTTTTTTTAGCTGCAAATAGCCACTAAACTGACACTAATTGAGGTTTTTATGCAGAGCGAATGTATTTTTTTCTGCATTTACTCTTATCACCCTTTTTGCCTCAAAACAAACCTTCGCGAGAATCGATTATTTGCAACAAGGTTTACGGTTGGTGAAGAGAAGTAGCTCTTTTTTTATGTTAAATTTTATGCTGAAAAGTTTACAAAGTCTTTGATTTGGATTGCGCGCGTATAATCAAAGGCTTGGAAAACGCACACACATACTACCGACATTGCAAGCGGTTGCAGGGCATGCACAAGTAAAATATGCTCTAAATTTATTCTTACTTTGTGGTATTTTTTGAATATTTCGGGCGTTTTACCAGTTTTAATAAAAAGCCTATCCATGCAGCATCTTTCTATTTGTACAATATTTTTTTCGCAAAAACATTGCTTGTTTCAAAAGAATGATTAAATTTGCAGAAGAATGAGGTACTTCAGTCCCTTAAAAAAACATTAATAACAAAAAAGTTAGACTGTTATGGGCACAAAATTTAATTTACTTATTCTTTTTATCGTTTCCTGTCTTTCGCTAAGTGCTCAAGAGGGTGCTTTCAATGCTGGTGTCCGCTTGGGCGGCGGTTATAGTGTCAACAGTCATGTAGACAAGATATTAGTGAGCGAGGATTATTACGCCAATTATTCGTTCGACAATAAAGGGCAGTTCGTGCCAAGTGCCGAGCTGTTTTTTTCCTTTATAGGCAGCCTGCAAGCCTTTGGGGCGTGGAAGCGGGCATTGCCTATTATAACAAAAACGGCGCGAGTTCGTTATGAGGACAAGAACGAACTGAACTACACGCTCTCCACCCGTTATCACCATCTGGGCCTTGCCGCTTATTTCAATCTCTATCCTTTTAAGGCAAAAAACTCGCTGCACGTATCATTGGGCGGACGAATTGGCGCAAACCTCTCTCCAAGCAATCTAACTTATACGGGTAACCAAGAGGATGCGAAGTTCTCGGCGTTGGGTTATCCCAACTTAAAAAGAGACCGAAGGGATGCTCAAAGGCAAACTCAAAGGTCGTCCCGATGCGGCATTGGGCGGCGGTATCGGCTTTGACTTCCCATTCGGCATGACGCTCGACTTGCGCTATCATTACAGTCTGACCAACAGTATCAAGACCGAAACAAACACCTATAACTGGGTGGAACACGACAACCACAATCAGCAGATTGAACTGACGGTGGGCTATATGATTAATATCCGATAAGTTCTGCCCTGGTTCTTATCCTTACCCTCTTTCCCCTCTTTGCCAAGATTGGTATATGTTTTAGGTTTGGTTTTATTTCAACACATTTCATGTAAATAATAGGAAAGTGCCCATGGGCAATTCTACTCCCAATACCCACCGTAATGTCATTAGCGGCATTGTTGCGTTAATCGTTATCCTCATTATCCTGTTGTGTTTACGACTTTGCAAACACGGCAAGGAGGAAGTGCCGACACCACAAGCAACCCCCTCGGCTTCTACCCCGCAATACACTATGAAACAAGGCACGACAACAGTTTCGCCAAAAGCGTGTCATAAGGTTTCAAAGCCGAAGCGGAAAAAGAAAGAGTTATTGCCGCCTCTGCTCTTCAACCCGCAGAGGAAGTGGCTGTTATAGAAAAGAAAGCGGAACCTGCTGTTGTGCAAGAAACACCCAAAGAACAACCTAAGCAACAAACTGGCATAGAACCTGAATCTGACGATGTGGTAATAGATACAGCGGAAATCATTCGCGAGCCCAAGCCGAGGCGTATTTTTCTCGCACAAACGGTATTACCAAACCCGTATCGGCATTCGTGCCGGCGTGGGTTACAGCGTTATCGGTAATCTTGGTGCCTTGGTAGAAGACGGAGCGGTCCGTCCTCGTTATACGATGGACGAAAAACGGTGCGTTTGTTCCCTCGATAGGCGTTTTTGCCCTTTGGCGGCACGACCGCCTTGGCGTTGAATTGGCGGCAGACTACACGTGGCTATCTTCTACCTTAAAGGAACATAAGCAAATCGGCAACATCGATGAGAAGACGGTCTTTCGTTATCACGTCATCATGCCGCAGGTAGCCGCGCGACTCTACCTGCTGAGCGACCTTTATATGGGTGCAGGTGTGGGCATGTGCATCCCGCTCAATCCTGGTGGCATCGACTTTTCGAGCAATCGTGCAGCTCTATACGTTTCGGTGGACAAACTCACACAGGAACATTTAAGAGAAACATTTCGGGCACGCTTGCACGTGATGCCCCTGCTCAAGATAGGCTACTCGTCGTTTAAGAACGGCATCGAAGCCAGCCTGCAATATGGTTTTGGCTTTATGGACCTAATCAAGACGAACGAGAACCCTTACGGCTATCACAAAACCACGAACAACAGTCACCTGCTTTTGCTGACAGTGGGCTATACCATTCCCCTAACCAAACAGAAATGACGATGAAACAGTCTACACTCCATCTTACAAGCATACTTGTTTCGCTCTTGTGCGCCGTATCCATAACGACAAGTCGGGCACAAGCGCAGACCCAAGCACAAGTACAACCGAAACCGGAATGCCAAGCCCCTGGCGGAGTGGCAGGTTTTGTGAAATGGGCAAACGGTAACGACAATACCCCTGTACGCCTTACCGGTGCTAGTGGCCTGACCTTTATCGGTGTAGGGAAAATACAGAAAGTGGGCGAACAGCTGCTTTGGAATGTCAGCACACAAGCGGGAAAAACCGAGCGTGTGCAGACCACGGCCCGCACCGCCAACCTTGCCAACGGCACGTTTATGAACTACACCGGGTGCGACACCTTGCCACAACTACGCCTGTACGCTTATAGCACCTCATCTACAAACGGTACGCGCGGCACGCTCAATGTGGGTGGGATGACCAAAGAAAAACTTCCCATCAAGAGCCTAAAGAACGGCATGGAGGAATATGTGGTTTACGACCGCGCCCTCACCGCAGCCGAACGCATGCGCGTGGAGAGTGCCCTCGCCCTTCGCCACGGCATCACCCTTGCCCATTCCTACCTCAATTCCAAAAGGCCAAACCATCCGCAACTATTATCGGCTTAAAGCGTACAACCACCGCGTTGCCGGCATCATCGGCGACGCCACCTCGAAAACTCCACCGCACCATGGGCGAGAGTAGCGAGAATGAAGCCGTCGTCAAAGTATCTGCAAACTCAATTAGCGAAGGCGCAAGCTTCCTCTGGGGCGACAACGCCAAGCAACTCTCTTTTACTGCCGACAAGGGCAACGGGAAATGGATGCAGCGATGCTGGGCAGCCACAACGACAGGACAGCCCACCGAGCCTCTCACCTTGACTTTCGACACCCGAGGCATCCATCAACTGCAACCACTCGGAAAGGACGAGTTTTACTATCTCGCCGTAGACAACAGCGGCACAGGAAAAATTCCCCGTTGGGCAAATCCGCTATTACAAGGCACAGGACAGCCATGCCGACAGCATCGTCTTTGCAGGCATTGCCGTCGATTCGGGGAAAAGCATTTTTTTACGCTTCGTGCCGCTAAAGACTTCTTTGCAACGGTTGAAATAGCACGGCCCCGCTGTTCCACAGCGCAAAAAGGACAGCTCAAAGTGCTTTTCACAGGTGGCACTGCTCCATATAATGTTACGATAAGCCTTGATGGAAAAGCATGTTACAGCCAATCCACAAGTGATAGCCTTATCACCGTTTCCGCCCCTGCAACAAGGCAAATATACGATTGCCGCCAAAGACCATACGGGTAAGACACTTTTGAATGAAATCATGGTTTCTAATGCCGACATGGCCGATGTACCTGAGTTGCAGGGACGTACATTTCGCCCGCGGTGCATCTCGCGATTACCACCTTGACACCAAGGGCGATTACACCTGCCGATGGAAGAGCCCTAAGGGTAGATACCTGAGTGGCGAGAGCGTTACGCTGGACGAGGACGGAGCGTATATCCTCGAACTGACCAACGCCGAAGGTTGCTCCACCACCCGCACGCTAAACGTATCGACAATGGCCAAAGATGGTTTCGCCCGTTACGACGTCTCCCCAAATCCCACGACCGACGGCAACGTTGATGTGCGCGTGGAAATGTCCGAGTCGCTCCCGCTTGAATTTAGACTGTATTCTCCCGATGGCGCCCTGTTGCAAAAGGAGACGCGCACAGCCGACACCTATCACGCCACCCGTTGCCATCTGCCTATGAATGGGACATACGTACTTGAGATGAGCAGTGGCGAGAGCAGGCAAACCGTCAAGCTCATCAGGAAATAGGCGATAGGGATATATTTTATAAGGACAATAAAGTGAACGGTTTCCCATTAAACGGAATAGTCATAAAAAAACGAAGTTATGAACAAGTCGGTATGTTTTTCAGCGGTTATTTTAAGTACGTTTCTGTTGTTTGTTTTCTTGTAACGACAACAGGAGAACTTCGCATATCAGCAATAAGCAAGAAATAAAGGAATCTCCTGTTTCGGATGCCAAAGAACAGAAAATGGGTAAAGACAATCAATCTTTTACAGGTAAAAGAAGTATGCACATACGGTAACGGGCACGAAAAGAAATAGAAAGGGAAAAGGGAACAAGGACAAATAAAAGAAACCATGTGTCCAAGCGTTTGCAAGATTTCCGCAAACGCACGGTGAGCAAATACTTCGCCGGTACCCTTGCAGACTCTCTGTCTGTGGGGCGCGCTGAGCTGAAAGTGCCCCATGGCAGTATGGAGCATGCCAAGATTTTTGAGCATTACGCCACTTAGAAAGGGCGAGCTGCCCCACCTGCCCGCAGGCATGGTGAACGTAACGGCGGACAGGAGTAATCCTACCGTTGCTGCCAACTCGAAAGACAGCATCGCCGGTTACCGTTTCCTACCGCATGGCGAGCACTTCGTCCATTCGTTGGCAAAGCATCACCGTACCATACGATAGTACCCTTATCCCACAGGGCTATACCGCCGAAGACATACACACTTACTACTACGACGAATTAAAAAGCCCAGTGGGTAATGTTGCGGCATAAGGTTTTGGATAAAGACCGAGAGCTAGTTGTGGCCGAGACCTCGCACTTTACCGACGTCATCAATGGCATCATCAAAGTGCCTGAGAATCCCGAAACGCAGAACTACGTACCCACGGGCATCAGCGAACTCAAAGCAGCCGACCCGAGTGCCGGCATCACAACAGTGAGCGCTCCCACCGCCAATCAAAGCGGAACGGCAGCACTAAGCTATCCCTTTGAATTGCCCAAAGGACGGGCGGGCATGCAGCCGAGCGTCGGCTTGCAATACAGCAGTGATGGCAGTTCTTCTTATGTAGGTTATGGTTGGAGCCTTCCTCTGCAAAAGCATCGACATCGAAACCCGCTGGGGTGTTCCCCGTTTCGATGCCGATAAGGAAAGCGAAAGCTACCTGCTCATGGGCAGCAAGCTCAACGACCGCACCTACCGTACTGCCGATGCACCCGCGAGAACCAAAGACAAACGTTTCTATCCGCTTGTTGAGGGTGGCTTTGCCAAGATTATCCGCAAAGGTGACAGTCCGCAGAACTACACATGGGAAGTAACCTCCAAAAGACGGCACCGTGTCTTATTTCGGAGGCGTGGACGGTACGGTGGACGAAGGTGCCGTGCTCAAAGACGGCAATGGCAACATCCTGCGCTGGGCACTCTGCAAAAACACAAGACACCCACGGCAATTTTGTTTCTTACAAATACCTCAAAAAGGAAATAACCTCTATCCCGATACCTACCGCTATACGGGTAACAAAAGATGAAGAGGGAATTCATAGTGTCAATTTTACTTATACGACAAGAGAGCGCAAGGACATCACAAGCGGAGCAAGAATGGGTGTATTGCAATACGACTCGCTGTTGCTCAAAAAAGTATCTGTCCTTTATAAAGATGAACTGCTCAGGGCATACGACCTGAACTTCAAGGAAGGAGAATTTGGAAAAACGCTGCTTAAAAAGTATCGACCAAAAAAAGACAGTAAAGATCAGCTTGTCGCCACACAAAGTTTCGACTATTACAATGATATCAAGAATGGCATGTTCGGTATGGGAGAACAGTGGACGGCAGAACAAGACGATAGAGATGTCTATATTCGACAAATAGGACACAAGATAGACAAATGCAGCGATGAATTGACGATGCTGGGTGGCGGCTATTCGAAAGGAAGGACTTATGGCGGTGGCTTAATGGTGGGCTTTGGCGTAAGTATTGGTACAATGAATGTCGGTGCCTCTTACACCCAATCAAAAAATAACAGTGTTGGAAAGAACGTACTCATAGATATTGATGGTGACGGACTCCCCGATAAGGTGTTCCAATCGGGTGGAGGATTGCGTTATCGGAAAAACCTCTTCGGAACGACAGGTAAGAATGTTTTTGGAAAAAGTATTGCGATAAAGAACATCGGGGAGTTTTCACGAAGTACCAGCTGGAGCAAATCTGTTAATGCTGATGCAGCATTGGATATCGTCGTATTCACTCCGGGTGTAAGTTACAGTAAGACATGGGATAATACGGAAACCCCGTATATTTTTTTCCGACTTCAACAATGACGGACTGGTAGATATTGCCAAAAAAATGGTACGGTATGGTTCAACAAGATAGATGCGGAGGGAGTCCCTACTTTCACACCTTCAACAACGGGGACTGGCAATCCCATCATTGGGAAGAATGCTGAGATTGATAAGAATTTTATTCCCGATTATAAAGCCATCAGGGATTCGCTTGAAAAAGAATATCCTTTGCATGATGTGGTGCGTGTATGGTGTGCTCCGTTTAAGGGAACGGTTTCCATTTCTAGCAAAGTTGAGAAAACTACTACTTATGGCGATGGTATCATTTACAGCATCCAGAAAGAAAAAGAACGTTTTAAAGAAAGACTCCATCCTCGGTGAAGGAATTAAACAGGATAATCTTACCGCGTCAGTCAACGCAGGTGACAGGATTTTCTTCCGACTTCAATCACGTTATTCGGGAGTTGCAGACAGCGTTGTATGGGCACCGCAGATAACTTATACCCAAATCATAGGCAATGCCTCTTCTTATTTGGGACAAGATTTTTGCTCATTATGATGCTAAGGAAGACTTCTTGGAGGGAATGACCACAGGTTTGCCTTTACAGCAAGATGGGCGGGTTGAGATCAATGCTCCCTACAAAAAAAGATAAGACCAATGATGATGTAACGCTTATTATAAAGAGAAAGGATGTTCATGGAGAAAGCGTCGTAGAAAAAAGAACTCTCCCTGCCAATGCCTCTGCTACGGGAGTATTGACACGTTCGTTAGACATATTGGAAAAAGACTCGGTACAGCTGAGTTTCGAGATACAGACGGTTGGTGTTTTGAATTGGAAGAAAGTGGAATGGACACCTACAATCAAGTATGCTTCCAATCCGGATACTGTTCGTGTCACGCCGTTCAAACAGATGTACAATAAGCCACTTGTTATCAAAGCATCTAAACAGCTATCTGGAAATCTCGGTACAAGTACCAACTACGACCCAGGTATTACTCTTGTATCCAAATTGAAAGTCATCAGAAAAGATGCGGGAGAAGACAAGGATACAGCATCTGTTTGGATGCATATCAACCAGGAAGAAGGTACACTGTTATATAAACGCCATTATACCCTCAGCAAGGGCGCTACGCTCGTGGTTGACACAACAAAGATTACCGATGCAGCCTTACTTTAAAGAACTTTCCACAGGTAAATTGCAGGCAACTTTCAATGTTCCCAACGAGCTTCAGTCGGTAGAAACGGCTGTGGTACAGATTCTTCGTGACTCTTTGGTTTATACAATCGATTCTGTAGGAGTGAAACATTTTGACCATAAAGAAAAGGTTCTGTTGGACACACTTGCCGCCTCTGTTTTTTCGGGTTACAACTCTTTGGAATTTGGCCATCTCTATAAGGGCTGGGGACAGTTTGGCTACAATGGAAATGGGGAATATGCAAATGAAGCCATTGATCCCTGATGTTTTACAAATAAAGACGGATGATTACAAAGACATGGCAGATAAGTTCAAAAATAGCCATGACCCCAAAGACCTTGATGGATTGATGGAAACTAACAAGCAACGTTTCTTCATAATGGCCTATGATGTGGCCCGTAAGGTCTATGTTAGTGCGACTGACAGCGCCTATATCGGCAACTCCTTCCAGTGCTCTTCACGTATGGGTGAGAGCGAAATAAAGATAGATAGCATCCAATACGTTACAGGTGAAGGACTCTCAGCTCCTGTATTGAAGACAAAAGCGACAGGAGAAGGCTTTGCTGTCAGTGCTGGTGCGAATGTCGGTGCCGTCTCTTTTGGAGTAAGCGGAAGCAAAAGCTGGCAGACATCTTATACGAAAGTTGCCGCTATGGACATCAACGGCGACGGATATCCGGACTGGATTGATGAAAATGATGACCATATCCGTACACAATATACGGCACAGACAGGAACGCTCAGCAATTTGAGATTGGATACCGATGTTCCGCTTCCCAAATTCGATTCGAATGCCTCTACCATTGGGGCTAATATCGAAGGTGCAGTAAAAGGAAAAGGTAAAGGAGCCATTGCAGTGAGTATTTCCCCAAAAGTTAAACCGAAACCGAGTAGCACCCCAGCAAACACCACCTCTGGAGATGCGGGAGGTGGAAACGATGGGGGAAACCAAGGCGGAAATAATAGCCCCAACAATAATTCTACTGGGCTGAATGAAGAGAATAATGCAAGTGACGGTAATTCCATTTCCAAGTTCTCTGTCAGTGCAAGCGGTGATTTTACGAGTGGTATGTCCACAACCAGACGCGACTGGCTCGATTGGAACGGTGACGGACTGCCCGATATGCTTATCGGTGATAAGGTGAGGTATAATCTGGGCTACGGATTTACTGGAGAGATTCAGCGAAGTACTGGCAATATGGAGTCTTCATCCAACAGCACTTGGGGTGCAGGATTGGGAACGAGCATCAATATCCTTGGCCCTGCCAACATATCTTTCGGTTTCAACGGAACGAAGACAACTACCCTTACTGAGTTTTCTTATGCAGACCTTAACGGCGACGGACTGCCCGACATGATCAGTAGAGATGGCGATAAAGTGAAAGTTGCCATCAATACGGGTACGGGCTTTTATCGATGACGTCTACCGCGGAGCAGGGAACGCAGGCAGAAGTCTGGCTACATCTGTGTCTGGTTATGGAAATATAGCTGTAAAGTTCAACATACATCTGCTATTCCTGAAATTCTCCCTGACACCAAGTATAAAAGCGGCGGTATCTGAAGGCGTAAGTCGTACGGAAAATGCACTTGTTGACATCGATGGTGACGGATATCCTGATTTTGTAGAAAGTAATGGTGCAGATAAGCTTATCGTCCATCGTAACCTCACGGGACGCACCAACCTTCTCAAAAGTGTGACCCTGCCTTTCGGCGGACACGTTGCAGTAGAATACAAGCAGACCAAACCGAGCTACAACATGCCTGGACGCCGCTGGGTGATGGCATCTGTGGAGACCACGGGCGGCTATGCCGAGAACGGAGCCACCAAGATGCGCAATGAGTTTGAATACGAAGGCGGCTACCGTGACCGCCGCGAACGCGACTTCTATGGTTTTGAGAAGGTCACTACCAAGCAGATAGATACGCAGAACGGCAAAGTGCCGTGTACCGTAAGCAAGTGGCAGAATACGGCCACAACCGCAACCTGTACATGCACGACCTCGTTACTGCCGAAACGCTCTACGATGCAGCAGGGCAACAAACTGCAAGGCACACAGAACACCTACGAGCTTAAACAACAGACAGACACGATGGTATTCTTCCCCGCACTCGCCTCCGTAAGGCAGACCATTTACGACAACGCAGGACAGGGCAGCATGAGCACCACCGTACACAACACTTATGATGCTTACGGCAACCTCGCCTCTTACAAAGAAACGTCAACGAACTACGAGCTGGATGCAGATATTGCCTACCACGACTTGCAGGCAAAATATATCGTCTCCGTGCCCAAGCACATCGCCGTAAAAGATAAAGGAGGAAAGGTCTACCGCGAACGCTCCACGCAAATCAACGGGCATGGCGACATCACCAGCATCACGATGCACAACGGCACAAAGCCGTCGGTCTATGACATGGCCTACGATGCCTACGGCAACCTGACGAGCCTCACCAAGCCCGAGAACCATAAAGGGCAGCGCATGCGCTACGACTACACTTACGACGATGTGCTACACATGCTCGTTACAAACGTAAAAGACGCCTACGGTTACACCTCTTCCACCGCCTACGACTACAAGTGGGCTGTGCCTGTGGAGACATCCGACCTCAACGGCAACAAGATGCGCTATGCCTACGACGACATGGGACGCCCGAGCACGATTGTCGGTCCGAAAGAGATTGCCGCAGGCAAAGCCCTACACCATTAAGTTCGAGTATCACCCTGCCGGTCGTTATGCCCGCACGATACATTATGCACCCGAGGGTGACATCGAGACCTATACCTTTGCCGACAGCCTGATGCGCGCCGTGCAGACCAAGCAGACAGGCGTGGTATGGACGGGCGGCAGCAATCAAAAGGTGTCCATCGTCAGCGGCCGTGCCGTTGTCGATGCCTTCGGGCGCACCGTAAAGGCGTTCTATCCCACCACGGAGAGCTACGGAAGCATCGGCCTGTATAATAAAGGTGTGGGCGACCCGCAGGCAACCACCGAATACGACGCCTACGACCGCACAACCAAGGTGACGCTACCCGATGTGGCTATGACCACGACGGTCTACGGCATCGTCTCCCATGACGGCGAGCCGATGCTCGAAACGAGGGTGACGGATGCGCTCGGTAGGCATGCCGAGAGCTATACCGATGAGAAAGGGCGCAACCGCGAGACGGTGCAACATGCCTCGGGCGACAACATCACCGTGAAGTACGACTACGATGTTGTAGGGCAAGTAATGACTGTTCATCACCCCAACGATAAGACCACAACCTACGAGTACGACCTCTTGGGACATAAACTCAAGGTGAATCATCCCGATGCGGGCGAAGTGACCTGTACCTACGATGCGGCAGGCAACCTCTTAACGAAACTGACGGCAGAACTCAAAAAGACGATCTCGGACAAAGCACCCATCACTTACACCTACGACTACGAACGGTTAAGCGAAGTGCTATACCCTAAGAACCTTTTTCAACCGCGTTACCTACACCTACGGCAAGCCGGGCGAGAAGTACAACCGTGCAGGCAGACTTGTGCTTGTAGAAGATGCTTCGGGTGGTGAAGCCTATTATTACGGCAACCAAGGCGAAGTGGTGAAGACTGTTCGCTCGGTGATGGTGAGCACCGCCGATGTGCGCACCTATGTCTACGGCGCTACCTACGACAGCTGGAACCGCGTGCGCACGATGACTTATCCCGACGGAGAAGTCGTAACCTATGCCTATAATGCTGCAGGACAAGTTGCGAGTGTCAAATCCAACAAACAGGGAAAGGAAGAAAACCATCGTTGAAAAAGGTGGGCTATGACAAAGACGGACACACCGTCTACACCAAGTTAGGAAACGGCACAGAGACCACCTACACCTACGACAAACGCCGCGAACGCTTGCAAGAGATGAACCTCACGGCAGCAGGTACTGCGATTATGACCAACAAGTACCAATACGATGCCGTGGACAATATCTTAGGTATCACCAATGCCGTAGACCCAACGCGGGGCAATACTAATGGCGATAAAAAGCTTGGTGGCGCATTCAAGCATAGTTATGCTTACGACGATTTAAACCGTTTGGTATATGCAAGTGGTAAGGCCAAGCAGGCAAGTTACAGCATGCAGATGACTTTTGGGCGCATGAGCGAGCCACTTACTAAGATACAGAAAGTAGATTCTACAAAGACAGCACAGTCTTATGACTTCACGTATAAGTATGAGGGACAGTAATCATCCCACCGCTCCCACGCAGATAGGGACACGAGCATTACACCTATGATGCCAACGGTAATCCCACATTGGTGGGAGAACGACAGTCTCAATACCGAACGGAGAATGTATTGGGACGAGGATAACCGACTTATGGTATTGTCGGATAATGGCAAGACCAGCAGATACACCTACAATGCCGCCGGCGAGCGCATCGTCAAGAGCCACGGCGACCTCGAAGGCGTATACGTAAATGGTGCACCGCAAGGAATCACGTTCCACGAAACCGAGGACTACACCATCTATCCCGCCCCGATTATCACCGTAACGAAGAACCGCTTTACCAAGCATTACTTCGTCGGCGACAGGCGCATTGCCTCCAAACTGGGAACAGGCAAGTTCAGCAACGTTTACGGCGTCAGCAGCAACAACGTTACGGCAGGGCAGAAAGACTATGCCGCCCGCATGCTGCAGATAGAGAAACAGCGCGAGGAGTATTACCGCAAGCTGGGTACACCACCGGGAGTACCCACGATGAAGGGTGCAACGGCCGATCCCGACAATACCGGTTATGGCTACAACACCATCATCGGAGAACTGGGCGACCACTCTGTGCCCGAAGGTTGGGTGCAGCGACCGAAGTTCAACGACAAGGGAGATGTCCCTGGTCCACCCATTCAATGGCAGAAACCCGAAGACCCAGACAATGCCCAGCCGGGCTACGGCTATGTTCCTGCCGACACAACCAACACCGAGGAAATCTTCTTCTATCATAGTGACCACCTCGGCAGCACCTCTTATATCACCGACGCCAAGGCCAACATCACCCAGTTTGATGCTTACCTGCCCTACGGCGAACTGCTCGTGGACGAACACAGCAGTAGCGAGGAAATGCCGTATAAGTTCAATGGTAAGGAGTTTGACCAAGAAACGGGGTTGTACTACTATGGGGCGAGGTATATGAACCCTGTTACGAGTCTGTGGTATGGGGTGGATGCCTTAAAGGAAAAAAATATCCCAGTCTTGGAGGATATGTCTATTGTATAGGTAATCCAACTAAATTTATAGATCCAGACGGAAATATTCCAATTGAAACAATTTGGGATGCTGCTAATGTAGCACTAGGAGCTGTAAGCTTGGTGAATAATATCCAACAAGGTAATGTTGGCGGAGCTATTGTAGATGGAGTCGGGATTATTATTGATGCGACAGCAACAGTTCTCCCATATATTCCTGGTGGCGTAAGTTCCGTTATAAAAGTCTTATAGGGCAGGGAAAAAAATGTAACAAAAAAACAACACAAGCAGCTATTAAGACTACAAAAGCTGTCACGAATTCTTCGACATCAATATCTAAAACAACAGGGAAAAGCAGAAGAGCTGCATTTAGACAAGCTAAACGAGATGCAGGAATTCCAACAAGTCAAAATTTTAAGACCCATAAACAGGTTGACGCCGCTAAAAATAAGAATAGTGGGAGAAAGGGGATTGAATACGAATTTGACAGTAAGGGGGCATACGGCTCAGAATATAGCAAGTTCGTGCAAGACCATTATCAGGGACATAATTATATGGACGGAACAATTGATAATACACCACATTTTTAATATTCATCAAAGAAAAGGTTCTCCTCGTATAACCAATGAGAATAACCATTATCCTTACATTCCAAAAAGAAAAAAAGTGATGCTGTATACACTAAAAAAATATCCTTTGCCAGAAGATTTAAGTATTCCTATTCAAATACAATCATTGCAAGCAAAAGCAATAGAGGTTATTGATTATGATTATATCGGGGATGCAAAAGAAGAAAATTATATTTCTTTCGCCAACCAGTTTTACGGTTTCTTATCAAAATGGGATATAAAAAGATATTGCCATAATAACATATTCCAAAGCGATGAGAGATACCCCTCTTCTTAGAAAGACCTTTCGCTTTGATTTTGATTCATACAAATTTGAAAATGATATTACAATATCTCACATTTCGATAGATAACGCTTACATCGTATTTGTAGGTATCCTAAGGATTCAAGGGGAAAAAGAAGTTACACGTATTATTAAATTTCTTTTTTCGCAAACCTATGAAACGCAAAATCTACTTGTCTGTTCAACCGAATTTATTGATAAAGAACAATTGAAAGATGCCTTGAACAAGGCTTTATTCGTAGAATATGATAGATATGGATACATACGACATACAAAAATTGCATTTGAAAAACTTAAGTTGTATTCAAACAATCTCAAGGTTTTGTATCCATATGGTGGAACTGATTTTGGAAGTTTTATCTTCTTTTGTTTTTTTAGATGCCTTACCAATTCAAGATCAATTTGTTACACACATTATAAAGAGACTTAAGTTTCGCAAACACGGAGTCATAAGCAAACCTTAGCGTAAATCTGAAATGAAATAAATACCTACTTCGTGCAACTATCTGTAAAACAATGTGTTTAATTTGTCTTGACTTTTAATGTTTCTACAAATTGAGAGGAGTTTGTTGTCCTTGTGATGCCAACACAAGATAAAAACTCCTCTCATATACGAAGTGCAGGGTAAAAACAGCTCGCTGGCTGATAAACTCATGAAAGCCCAACTGCTCACGAATACATCAACTCACAAACTGACCAACCCACCAACTCATAACCTCATCAACTTACAAATTCATCAACTCATCAACTCACAAACTCACAAGCTTACCACCCCACAAACTCATAACCCCCACAAACTCATAACCTCATCAACTCATAACCTCATCAACTCATAACCTCATCAACTTAAAAACTTAAATTGTTTCTTTTATTTTACGATGCCGCTCTAATTTTTCGCTCCGTTCTAGCGAAAAAAATGGGAGTTAAAAAGTAGGTAAATGGTCACTATCTCTAGCCTTTCGCGTCTTTTATTTTGTCTTTTTAAGAAAAAGACCTGCATTTTGTACCATTTTTACCTTTCTAGATTGGTTACCACCTCATATCTTTATTACGCCCAATTACCCACTTTTTACCCCTAAAATGCAACTTTTTAACCACTATTTTGCCCTTTTCGGCCATGTATTTCATGGATCTAAAAGGTTTTGTTTATACCATTTCGGTGGATATTTATGCTTATCGCCTCGCATTTTTGCACCATTTAGCACTGCATTTTTGCACCATTTTACCTTGCGTTTTGCACCAAAACGCACTGCATTTAGCGGCATATTGCACCGCGTTTAGCACCAAAACGCATTGCATTTTGCTGCAAATGGCCTAAAAACGGGTGTTGGTGGCGGTCTGCTTAAATAAAAATACATTTTGCCTGCGTGCACAACTAACCCCTTTTTGCATCAAAACAAACCTCCGCGAGAATCGATTTTTTGCGGCAAGGTGGGCGGTTGGTGGACAGAATGGTCTCTTTTAAGTTAAATTTCCTGCTGAAAAATTAGACAAATAACGCAAAGGCCGCATACACGTCTTTGGGCAAAGCCACCGGAAACACGTACGCTTACTTTCATAAGAAACGAAACATTTGGCGAACAGTTTGATAGTTCCTTTGTGAGGGAATTCATGTGAATGTGTATCTCATGCCCATGAAATAAAATACGATCCGTGGACAATATTTGGATGTTGCGAACGTCATAACATCGAAGGCATCCGAACAGTCGAAGAACCTCAGGGGGCAGCAACCACTCCACCGCTCCCACGCAGATAGGGCATGAGCATTATGCTTGCGATGCCAATTTGTATAAATATTCCCCTATTAGTACTCATGTTGGAGTTAGATTTACACCTATGTCATGGACAAATTCATTCCTAAAGATATATACATATAAAAAATTAAGTAAATGATTCTGTTTTTTCGCATATCAGTGGCTCTTACAATGTGCATTGTTTTTACAAATTGCACAAGAGTGAAACATAACTACGTTGAAAAAGGAAATTGGGTAAGACTTTATGAAGGAGAAACTATAGATGGTTATACACGTTTGGGTGATAGCATCTATGGCGGTTATGCAGATTCTGTATATCTACATTCTTATATGCGAGCATTGAAAGGTGTGGATACGAAATCATTTAAAGTATGTAAGAATACAGGATATGCAAAGGATATACAAAGGGTATACTATCTTTTAAAAATTGTTTGTGAAGATGCGGAAGATGGTGGAGGGTGCTATTTTGAAGAATATATCATAGAAAAAGCCAACCCTGTGTCATTTAAATATATTGGAGATAGATATGCTACTGATGGAGAAAAAAATTATTTTTATGAAGGTAGGGAGGTGGACTGGTCACTCCTTAAGCAAAAATAAAGTATATGGTTATCATTTTTCTCACGGCAGTAATATTATATTCACATTATAATAAGGACTTGCGCACGAATTTCTGGGACATGGATTATAATACAAACAGAGGAGGGAATACCCCATTTTAGACGCGTCACAATAAAAAAAGAGGGATTATCCCTACCCTTTGAAAATGGAAATCCTTTCAAACGGGAAAGTTAGAATACTCTCTTTTGAGGAAGGCTTTTTCATCTAATCACCGTAATGTATGTGCGCGACTTCATCACCTACGACTACGAACGGTTAAGCGAAGTGCTGTACACTAAGAACCTTTTCAATCGCGTTACCTATACCTATGGCAAACCGGGCGAGAAGTATAATCGTGCGGGCAGACTTGTGCTTGTAGAAGATGCTTCGGGCGGCGAGGCCTACTACTACGGCAATCAAGGCGAAGTCGTAAAAACCGTTCGCTCGGTGATGGTGAGCACCGCCGACGTGCGCACCCTATGTCTACGGCGCTACCTACGACAGCTGGAACCGCGTGCGTACCATGACCTATCCCGATGGGGAGGTGGTTACCTATCATTACAATGCGGCAGGAAAAATAGTTGGCCTTTCTGGCAATAAACAGGGGCGTGAGAGCGTTATTGTTGACAGGATAGGTTATGACAAGGATGGACATACCGTCTATACCAAGCTGGGCAACGGCACGGAGACAACCTACACCTACGACAAGCAGCGTGAACGTCTGCAGGCGATGAACCTTACGGCGGACGGTAGGGCTGTGATGGAGAACAAGTACCAATATGATGCTGTGGACAATATCTTGGGTATTGCCAACGCTGTAGACCCGACGCAGGCCGCCAATGGCAATGGCGGCAAGGCGAAAACTCGGCGGTGCTTTCAACCACACTTATGCCTACGACGACCTTAACCGCCTGATAAGGGCCAACGGTGAGGCGAAGGGGGCGAAGTATGAAATGACGATGACCTTCGGACGGATGAGCGAACCGCTCACTAAGGTGCAGAAGGTTGACTCCACAAAGACGGCGCAGTCTTACGACTTCACGTATAAATATGAGGACAACAATCATCCCACGGCTCCCACGCAGATAGGACACGAGCATTACACCTATGATGCCAACGGTAATCCCACATTGGTGGAGAACGACAGTCTCAATACCGAACGGAGAATGTATTGGGACGAGGATAACCGACTTATGGTATTGTCGGATAATGGTAAGACAAGCCGATACACCTCACAATGCCGCCGGCGAGCATGTCATCAAGAGCCATGGCGATCTCGAGGGTGTGTATGTCAACGGTGCACCACAGGGAATCACTTTCCACGAAACGGAGGACTACACCATCTATCCCGCCCCGATTATCACCGTGACGAAGAACCGCTACACCAAGCATTACTTCGTCGGCGACAAGCGCGTGGCAAGCAAACTCGGCGTAGGCAAGTTCAGCAATGTTTATGGCGTCAGCAGCAACAGTGTTACGGCAGGCCAGAAAGACTATGCTGCGCGAATGATGCAGATAGAGAAACAACGCGAGGAGTATTACCGCAAGCTGGGTACACCACCGGGAGTACCCACGATGAAGGGTGCAACGGCCGATCCCGACAATACCGGTTATGGCTACAACACCATCATCGGAGAACTGGGCGACCACTCTGTGCCCGAAGGTTGGGTGCAGCGACCGAAGTTCAACGACAAGGGAGATGTCCCTGGTCCACCCATTCAATGGCAGAAACCCGAAGACCCAGACAATGCCCAGCCGGGCTACGGCTATGTTCCTGCCGACACCGCCCACACCGAGGAAATCTTCTTCTATCATAGCGACCACCTCGGCAGCACATCCTACATCACCGATGCCAAGGCCAACATCACCCAGTTCGATGCTTACCTACCCTACGGCGAACTGCTCGTGGACGAACATAGTAGTAGCGAGGATATGCCGTACAAGTTCAATGGCAAAGAGTTCGACGAGGAGACAGGACTGTACTATTATGGTGCAAGGTACATGAACCCAAGGACGAGTTTGTGGTATGGGGTGGATAAACATGCTGAAAGCTATCCTCATATCGGTTGTGCAGTATATTGTATAGATAATCCTATTGGTGTCTTTGATACAGATGGAAATGATATACTCCCAGGTCTTGTCCAGCTAAAAAATACAAATGGAAATGGTATTTTTAGGGATTACCATAGTAATAGAAATTATATGGAAGCAATGCGAAGGTTTGCACAAACGACATATGGAAAACAATTTATAGGTTCTTTTTTAAGAAATAACCAATCTCATTATGGGGTTCATGGAAATGGGAAATATTCTGATGTTACTTTACAAATTAATCAGATAGATTTTACAAATCCTACTGACCAATTCCTTTTTACAGGTAATGCTGAAGGTAGTTTTAGTGCAAGGGTTGCAGACGGTAAACTTTTTATAGTTCTAATGTTAGATGTTAAAGGTAAATCTATTGATGATCTCACTGAAACGATAACACATGAGTTAGCTTTACATGGATCGAAACTTGATGATATTGTTAAAGCATTTAGAAAGGGTGGAAAAGATGCTGTAGATAAATTAATGCAGAAAGACCCAGGAGGGGAAAAGGAGCATAAGGCTTTAGGTGAAAAGAATATTAAGGTGCGCAGTGCAAGAAACTACCATAAAACAATGCAAGAATTAACAAAGAAACACAAAAACACTAGAGAGAATTTATCAAAACGAAGTAAAAAAATATGGAAAAGGAGGAAACAATGCAAAAATAATAATTTGATATTTATATTCACTGTATGCTTATTGGTTATTTCATGTAAAGACGAAAGAAAGATAAACTTAGAGCCACAGAGAATCGATTATATGTATTCTGTAACTTATAAAAAGGATTCTATTCTTGTTGAAAAAGCAAGAGCAGGGAGCTGATGTTTCACCTTTAAATTTATATTCATTGGGTGGAGAGTATTTCGATAAAAGAAACGACAAACTATTTCTGTCAACGAAACGAGACACAACGTTTGAAGTGGAAAATATGAGATTTTTACTATGAGATTGAAATTAAGAAGGATATGCAGAAAGGAATATATGAAACGAACATCTTTTTAATAAATCAAGAAACAAAAACATTATTTAATGACCTATTATTATGATGTAAAGTATAATATTATCAAAAATAGACGAATCTAAGGCTGTTACTTTCCGATAGGTACTCGAAACAAGAAATGGACAGAAACGTTGCAAATGGGACGATAGTGAAATTAAAGAATTTAATATACTGTTGTTTTTATATTTTTTTATTTAGCTGCAATTCTCCAGAAATAGAGAATACTTACTTTATTGGGAATTGGAAAGCTGCTGACGGCGCTGAAATAATAATTAATAAAGATGGCATTCGCCTTAGGCAGTGCATTGAATATCAGAAATCGCTCACGGGGGTCAAAGTCAAACGTGTCGGTGCCGACTCCATATACGCCAACAATGCCAACCGCACCATGTGTACGGAAAAAGGCATAATGACCTGTTTCGTCAGAAAAGGCCCAAGGCCCAAAGAAGAAGCTGGATGCCTCAAAAAAAGCGAAAAGAATTATCAGGGGCTCTCAGGGCCACGGTAATGGAGGGCAGCTTCGGGAACCAGAAACAGCACTATGCCGTTGGGCGCATCAAGGCACGCAAAATGTTCAGCGAAACATTGCTGCTCTTCTTCGGAATCCATACGGCAAATGCCGCCGTCCTTGCCGCAAGGCAGATGGCTGAGGACATGAAGAAGGCGGCTTGATAAAAAAATGAGGTGATTTTATATCCATCCATAGGCAGGGTATGGAAGGGACAGGTGTGCCCATACGGCTCGATATTTGGGAGTTTTTGCGCGCAAAACACATCAACTACTCTTCCAAAGACGCTTTTCAAGAAAAGAATCTGGCATTTGACAGTCTCCAGAGATTCTTAAGAGGGAATTAACTGAATTACCCTAAGTACGAGGACAGCAACCACCCCACGGCTCCCACGCAGATAGGGCATGAGCATTACACCTACGATGCCAACGGCAATCCCACGCAGGTGGAGGACGACAGTCTGAACACCGAGCGGAGAATGTATTGGAACGAGGACAACCGCCTGATGGTTTTGTCGGACAATGGCAAGACCAGCCGATACACGTACAATGCCGCCGGCGAGCGTATCGTCAAGAGCCACGGCGACCTCGAAGGCGTATATGTAAATGGTGCGCCACAGGGAATGACGTTCCACGAAACGGAGGACTACACCATCTACCCCGCCCCGATTATCACCGTGACGAAGAACCGCTTTACCAAGCATTACTTCATCGGCGACAAGCGCATTGCCTCCAAACTGGGAACAGGCAAGTTCAGCAACGTTTACGGCATCAGCAGCAACAACGTTACGGCAGGCCAGAAAGACTATGCTGCCCGCATGCTGCAGATAGAGAAACAACGCGAGGAGTATTACAAGTCCTTAGGGCACACCTCCTGGTGTTCCTACGATGAAGGGTGCAACAGCCGACCCCGACAACACCGGTTATGGCTACAACACCATCATCGGAGAGCTGGGTGACCACTCTGTGCCCGAAGGTTGGGTGCAACGTCCGAAGTTCAACAAGAAAGGAGATGTTCCCGGCCCACCCATCCAATGGAACAAGCCCGAAGATCCCGATAATGCGCAGCCAGGGGTATGGTTATGTCCCTGCCGACACCACCAACACCGAGGAAATCTTCTTCTATCATAGTGACCACCTCGGCAGCACCTCTTACATCACCGATGCCAAGGCCAACATCACCCAGTTTGATGCTTACCTGCTCTACGGTGAACTGCTCGTTGATGAACACAGCAGTAGTGAGGAAATGCCGTACAAGTTCAATGGCAAGGAGTTTGACCAAGAGACTGGCTTGTACTACTATGGGGCAAGGTACATGAACCCAAGGACGAGTTTGTGGTATGGGGTAGATCCGCACATTGAGGAAATGGCCTTCAGTAGTTCGTATACTTATTGTGACGATCATCCTGTTAATTTCGTAGACATCAAAGGGAAAAAGAAATTTAATTGGATTGTCCTGAACAGGGATGCTAATTCAAAGAACTCTATTGATGTAAGATACACTTCGGCATATCACAGGTCTAATTTTGATGAGGAAGTGGTCAATATTTGGGCTCATGGTATTCGTAAATCCAATCCAAGTATGTATAGGCATAGAGCTTGGGGATTAGAAGTTTCCAAATCTAATTCGGGGGAACATTGGTGTGATGTAGCTTACTATGTTCCAAGAGATGTTAGTGTGTTTTCCGATCGTATCGATGGCGCAGACAAAGGTTGGAGGAAAAGGAACAATGGTCATCCAATTTTAGTCCTGCATTGCTGTGCCTCATCTACTTTTGCACAAGAAATATCTGCGTCAAAGAATTTTAAAAATGTAATAATCATTGCCCCTGATGCGACATTGAACTCCACTAAAGAAAAGGGCGAATGGATTAATTCAATTGTTTATGGAAAAACATTTTTGAACACAAAACGTAATGGGGCGTGGCATGTTTACATGAATGGTAAACCACTTAAAAGGTAAAAACGGAAAAGAAATACTTTATGATTACAATGCGCAACCTGGGACAAAGGGTTTTGATTACAAACTCAATTCTAAAAAAACAAGAAAAAGAAATGAAAATGTACAGTGAAACATGTTTTATTAATCGTTATCATGGCTGTTTTTGCAGCTGTGGAAGTAGAACAAGTAAATCAAGTGAAGATGTTCGCAAGAATGTTCCAGGAACGAAGTATAGAAGATATGCAACGGAAGATTCAGCAATTGCTCTTGACGTTTCTATGCTTCCTGGCGCGATGTGGGATGATGGCACGCTATTTTATGTTCAAAGTAGGAGATATTACAACCTTTCCGACAAGGAGATTGAAACAATAAAAACAATCCTTTCGACTAAGCAGAAGTGGCAGGGAGGTCGGCTCGAAAGTTCCTACCTTAAACATAAGTGTGTATTATAGACAATATCTAGCATACAGGAAACAGGGACACATCTATGTATTGGTAAACCTATATAAATACTATTATATGGTATCCTTGGGCAATGATGTACTAGGAGTAGGCGCTCCCCCAAAAGGCATAACAATCATTTCTCTGGCTAATGATAGAGGTCGGAATAAGTACGATAATGTGACAATTCTCTTAGACCTCTCAAAAAGCGGATTTTTGGAAGTTCATGACATCTAGGAAGGGTGTGTTGGCTCTGTATTACGACAGGGGGCGAGGATGGCTTTGCTGTCAGTGCCGGTGCGGATGTCGGTGTCGTCTCTTTTGGAATAAGCGGAAGCAAAAGCTGGCAGACATCTTATACGAAAGTTGCCGCTATGGACATCAACGGCGACGGATACCCGGACTGGATTGATGAAAATGATGACCATATCCGTACTCAATATACGGCACAGACAGGAACGCTCAGCAATTTGAGATTGGATAGCGATGTCCCGCTTCCCAAATTCGATTCGAATGCCTCTACCATTGGGGCTAATATCGAAGGTGCAGTAAAAGGAAAAGGTAAAGGAGCCATTGCAGTGAGTATTTCTCCAAAAGTTAAACCGAAACCGAGTAGCACCCCAGCAAACACCACCTCTGGAGATGCGGGAGGTGGAAACGATGGGGGAAACCAAGGCGGAAATAATAGCCCCAACAATAATTCTACAGGGTTGAATGAAGAGAATAATGCAAGTGACGGTAATTCCATTTCCAAGTTCTCTGTCAGTGCAAGCGGTGATTTTACGAGTGGTATGTCCACAACCAGACGCGACTGGCTCGATTGGAACGGTGACGGACTGCCCGATATGCTTATCGGTGATAAGGTGAGGTATAATCTGGGCTACGGATTTACTGGAGAGATTCAGCGAAGTACTGGCAATATGGAGTCTTCATCCAACAGCACTTGGGGTGCAGGATTGGGAACGAGCATCAATATCCTTGGCCCTGCCAACATATCTTTCGGTTTCAACGGAACGAAGACAACTACCCTTACAGAGTTTTCTTATGCAGACCTTAACGGCGACGGACTGCCCGACATGATCAGTAGAGATGGCGATAAAGTGAAAGTTGCCATCAATACGGGTACGGGCTTTATCGATGACGTCTACCGCGGAGCAGGGAACGCAGGCAGAAGTCTGGCTACATCTGTGTCTGGTTATGGAAATATAGCTGTAAAGTTCAACATACATCTGCTATTCCTGAAATTCTCCCTGACACCAAGTATAAAAGCGGCGGTATCTGAAGGCGTAAGTCGTACGGAAAAATGCACTTGTTGACATCGATGGTGACGGATATCCTGATTTTTGTAGAAAGTAATGGTGCAGATAAAGCTTATCGTCCATCGTAACCTCACGGGACGCACCAACCTTCTCAAAAGTGTGACCCTGCCTTTCGGCGGACACGTTGCAGTAGAATACAAGCAGACCAAACCGAGCTACAACATGCCTGGACGCCGCTGGGTGATGGCATCTGTGGAGACCACGGGCGGCTATGCCGAGAACGGAGCCACCAAGATGCGCAATGAGTTTGAATACGAAGGCGGCTACCGTGACCGCCGCGAACGCGACTTCTATGGTTTTGAGAAGGTCACTACCAAGCAGATAGATACGCAGAACGGCAATGCCGTGTACCGTAAGCAAGTGGCAGAATACGGCCACAACCGCAACCTGTACATGCACGACCTCGTTACTGCCGAAACGCTCTACGATGCAGCAGGCAACAAACTGCAAGGCACACAGAACACCTACGAGCTTAAACAACAGACAGACACGATGGTATTCTTCCCCGCACTCGCCTCCGTAAGGCAGACCATTTACGACAACGCAGGACAGGGCAGCATGAGCACCACCGTACACAACACTTATGATGCTTACGGCAACCTCGCCTCTTACAAAGAAACGTCAACGAACTACGAGCTGGATGCAGATATTGCCTACCACGACTTGCAGGCAAAATATATCGTCTCCGTGCCCAAGCACATCGCCGTAAAAGATAAAGGAGGAAAGGTCTACCGCGAACGCTCCACGCAAATCAACGGGCATGGCGACATCACCAGCATCACGATGCACAACGGCACAAAAGCCGTCGGTCTATGACATGGCCTCACGATGCCCTACGGCAACCTGACGAGCCTCACCAAGCCCGAGAACCATAAAGGGCAGCGCATGCGCTACGACTACACTTACGACGATGTGCTACACATGCTCGTTACAAACGTAAAAGACGCCTACGGTTACACCTCTTCCACCGCCTACGACTACAAGTGGGCTGTGCCTGTGGAGACATCCGACCTCAACGGCAACAAGATGCGCTATGCCTACGACGACATGGGACGCCCGAGCACGATTGTCGGTCCGAAAGAGATTGCCGCAGGCAAGCCCTACACCATTAAGTTCGAGTATCATCCTATCGGTCGTTATGCCCGCACGATACATTACGCACCCGAGGGCGACATCGAGACCTACACCTTTGCCGACAGCCTGATGCGCGCCGTGCAGACCAAGCAGACGGGCGTGGTATGGATGGGCGGCAGCAATCAAAAGGTGTCCATTGTCAGCGGGCGCGCCGTTGTCGATGCCTTCGGGCGCACCGTAAAGGCGTTCTATCCCACCACGGAGAGCTACGGCAACATCGGCCTATATAATAAAGGTGTGGGCGACCCGCAGGCAACCACCGAATACGACGCCTACGACCGCACAACGAAGGTTACGCTGCCCGATGGGGCTATGACCACCACGGCCTACGGCATCGTCTCCCACGACGGCGAGCCGATGCTCGAAACGAGGGTGACCGATGCGCTGGGCAGGCATGCCGAGAGCTATACCGACGAGAAAGGACGCAACCGCGAGACGGTGCAACACGCCTCGGGCGACAACATCACCGTGAAGTACGACTACGATGTTGTAGGGGCAAGTAATGACTGTTCATCATCCCAACGATAAGACCACAACCTACGAATACGACCTCTTGGGACATAAGCTCAAGGTGAACCACCCTGATGCGGGCGAAGTGACCTGTACCTACGATGCGGCGGGCAACCTCCTGACCAAGCTCACGGCAGAACTCAAAAAGCGAATTTCGGACAAAGCCCCCATCACTTACACCTACGACTACGAACGGTTGAGCGAGGTGCTGTACCCTAAGAACCTTTTCAACCGCGTTACCTACACCTATGGCAAGCCGGGCGAGAAGTACAACCGTGCAGGCAGATTGGTGTTGGTGGAAGACGCATCGGGCGGCGAGGCGTATTACTACGGCAACCAAGGCGAAGTGGTAAAAACTGTTCGCTCGGTGATGGTGAGCACCGCCGACGTGCGCACCTATGTCTACGGCGCCACGTACGACAGCTGGAACCGCGTACGCACCATGACCTATCCCGACGGGGAGGTGGTTACCTATCATTACAATGCGGCAGGAAAAATAGTTGGCCTTTCGGGCAATAAACAGGGGCGTGAGAGCGTTATTGTTGACAGGATAGGTTATGACAAGGACGGACATACCGTCTATACCAAGCTGGGCAACGGCACGGAGACAACCTACACCTACGACAAGCAGCGTGAACGTCTGCAGGCGATGAACCTTACGGCGGACGGTAGGGCTGTGATGGAGAACAAGTACCAATACGATGCTGTGGATAACATCCTTGGCATCACCAATGCCATAGACCCGACGCAAGCCGATAAGAATAATAATAGCAACAAAGCAAAACTCGGCGGTGCTTTCAGCCACACTTATGCCTACGACGACCTTAACCGCCTGATAAAGGCGAACGGAATGGCGAAGGGTGCGAAGTATGAGATGACAATGACGTTCGGACGGATGAGCGAACCGCTCACCAAGGTGCAAAAGGTGGACTCCACAAAGATGGCACAGTCTTACGACTTCACCTATAAGTACGAGGACAGCAACCATCCCACGGCTCCCACGCAGATAGGGGCATGAGCATTACACCTATGATGCCAATGGAAATCCTACCTTAGTGGAGAACGATAGTCTTGGTACCGAACGGAGAATGTATTGGGATGAGGGATAACCGATTGATGGTATTGTCGGACAACGGCAAGACCAGTCGATATACTCTACAATGCTGCCGGCGAGCGTATCATCAAGAGCCATGGCGACCTCGAAGGCGTATATGTCAATGGTGCGCCACAGGGAATGACGTTCCACGAAACGGAAGATTACACCATCTATCCCGCCCCGATTATCACCGTAACGAAGAACCGCTTTACCAAGCATTACTTCGTCGGCGACAAGCGCGTGGCAAAGCAAACTTGGAACAGGCAAGTTTAGCAACGTTTATGGCATCAGCAGCAACAACGTTACGGCAGGGGCAGAAAGACTATGCTGCCCGCATGCTGCAGATAGAGAAACAACGCGAGGAGTATTACAAGTCCTTAGGCACACCTCCTGGTGTTCCTACGATGAAGGGTGCAACAGCCGACCCCGACAACACCGGTTATGGCTACAACACCATCATCGAGAGCTGGGCGACCACTCTGTGCCCGAAGGTTGGGTGCAACGTCCGAAGTTCAATGACAAGGGAGATGTCCCTGGTCCACCCATTCAATGGCAGAAGCCCGAAGACCCTGACAATGCACAGCCAGGGTATGGCTATGTCCCTGCCGACACGACCAACACCGAGGAAATCTTCTTCTATCATAGTGACCACCTCGGCAGCACCTCTTACATCACCGATGCCAAGGCTAACATCACCCAGTTCGATGCCTACCTGCCCTATGGCGAGTTGCTCGTTGATGAACACTCGTCTACGGAGGAGATGCCGTATAAGTTCAACGGCAAGGAACTCGACCAAGAAACTGGCTTGTACTACTATGGGGCAAGGTACATGAACCCAAGGACGAGTTTATGGTATGGGGTGGATCCGTTGGCGGAGAAGTATCCGAGCGTTGGTGGGTATGTGTATTGTGTGGAAAATCCCATAAAGTACCTAGATACAGATGGAAGAAGGATAGTTATCCATTATCAAGATAAGAACGGAAATCAAAGGACTTATATCTTTATGGGCTATAGAGGAAAAAAAAGTATTTACATCCCTAATGTTCAGTTCGTCAAGGATTTTGTTGCAGCATATAACTATAATGCTCGTAATGGTGGGGGAGAAAATACTATACTTGCGGCAACTAGTGATAAATATGAGATACATCTGTATGATGGTGACAGTACCATTGATGGTGATATGCCAGATACTGAAAAATTTTGGAAGAGATGGGAAGAATATTGTAAGATGGCAATCACGTAAAGGTTTAAAATTTAGAAATGGTAGACAATCTCCTGCAACAAGATTGGAACATGAATTTTCTCATGCTGTTGATAGAGCCAACAATCCTAGAAAGCACCGTGAGAACCAGCGTAAAAGTAAAAGAAGGACATGAAATGTATGATACAGAAGAAGAATTTCGTGTTATTGAGGGGAGTGAACGAAAAACAGCACAACAAAATGGAGAAAGTATTCGACATCATCATCGAGGAACTACATTTACAACAGAAGGGCCAACTTCAACTAAAAGCAAGAAGAAATGAAAAGAAACGTTTTGGTGTTATTTCTATGGGTATTAGGGATTGTTGCAAATATTAGTTGCACCAGTAAACCTAGAGGGAAAACAAAATTTCAAGATTCTATCGTTGTTTTCTTTAGACCCATTTACAGTTCTAAAATAGTTAGTGCTAAAAGAATTAATTATGATGTCAGCTAAAGTACCTGTTCTCGACACGTTATTTGTTGACAATAGGGATTATGATGCAATAAAGAATTTTATAGAAAACAGGAAGAAAATAAGAGCCAAAATAAAGGGTGTCCCGGAAGTGTACCTTAAAACAAAAAGTGGAATTGTGTTTTTAACGCAGTTTAACCCGCTAGCGGTGGATATTGATGGGAATCCTATTGCAATTAGTATGGAGATGGCCTATCGAATAAATATATGTAGTAAAATGTATAACTACTATACGAAAGAAGAAATTCTCTGGGATACACTTTTTAAAAGATATAGCCTTCCCAAAGAATACCGCTATTATTATGATAGGGTACTATCAAGAGTTTAAAAAACAATGATCAAAAAAATAGATTCGATATTTGTTACAAGAAAGCGTGGCGTGAAGTTATGGCTAATCGCAAGAGATAATAATTCCTGAAACATCTCGAAAAATGTTATAAATGTTGTTTTGCGAACCAAGAAAGTGGTAGGCTAGGCAAGCGGTATTCCATGACGCTCTGTAACATATATGGCATTGGTAGTCTTTCTCTACAAGTTGGAAGCAGATTTCCCGAGTCATACTGCTCATTATGATGCTAAGGAAGACTTCTTGGAGGGAATGACCACAGGTTTGCCTTTACAGAAAGATGGGCGGGTTGAGATCAATGCTCCCTACAAAAAAGATAAGACCAATGATGATGTAACGCTTATTATAAAGAGAAAGGATGTTCATGGAGAAAACGTCGTAGAAAAAAGAACTCTCCCTGCCAATGCCCCTGCTACGGGAGTATTGACACGTTCGTTAGACATATTGGAAAAAGACTCTGACCATAAAGAAAAGGTTCTGTTGGACACACTTGCCGCCTCTGTTTTTTCTGGTTACAACTCTTTGGAATTTGGCCATCTCTATAAGGGCTGGGGACAGTTTGGCTACAATGGAAATGGGGAATATGCAAATGAAGCCATTGATCCCGATGTTTTACAAATAAAGACGGATGATTACAAAGACATGGCAGATAAGTTCAAAAATAGCCATGACCCCAAAGACCTTGATGGATTGATGGAAACTAACAAGCAACGTTTCTTCATAATGGCCTATGATGTGGCCCGTAAGGTCTATGTTAGTGCGACTGACAGCGCCTATATCGGCAACTCCTTCCAGTGCTCTTCACGTATGGGTGAGAGCGAAATAAAGATAGATAGCATCCAATACGTTACAGGTGAAGGACTCTCAGCTCCTGTATTGAAGACAAAAAGCGACAGGAGAAGGCTTTGCTGTCAGTGCTGGTGCAGAATGTCGGTGCCGTCTCTTTTTGGAGTAAGCGGAAGCAAAAGCTGGCAGACATCTTATACGAAAGTTGCCGCTATGGACATCAACGGCGACGGATATCCGGACTGGATTGATGAAAATGATGACCATATCCGTACACAATATACGGCACAGACAGGAACGCTCAGCAATTTTGAGATTGGATACCGATGTTCCGCTTCCCAAATTCGATTCAGAATGCCTCTACCATTGGGGCTAATATCGAAGGTGCAGTAAAAGGAAAAGGTAAAGAGCCATTGCGGTGAGTATTTCCCCAAAGTTAAACCGAAACCGAGTAGCACCCAGCAAACACCACCTCTGGAGATGCGGGAGGTGGAAACGATGGGGAAACCAAAGGCGGAAATAATAGCCCCAACAATAATTCTACTGGGTTGAATGAGAGAATAATGCAAGTGACGGCAATTCCATTTCCAAGTTCTCTGTCAGTGCAAGCGGTGATTTCACAGGTGGTACATCCACTACCAGACAGGGACTGGCTCGATTGGAACGGTGACGGACTGCCCGATATGCTTATCGGTGATAAGGTGAGGTATAATCTGGGCTACGGATTTTACTGGAGAGATTCAGCGAAGTACTGGCAATATGGGTCTTCATCCAACAGCACTTGGGGTGCAGGATTGGGAACGAGCATCAATATCCTTGGCCCTGCCAACATATCTTTCGGTTTCAATGGAACGAAGACAACTACCCTTACAGAGTTTTCTTATGCAGACCTTAACGGCGACGGACTGCCCGACATGATCAGTAGAGATGGCGATAAAGTGAAAGTTGCCATCAATATGGGTACGGGCTTTATCGATGACGTCTACCGCGGAGCAGGGAACGCAGGCAGAAGTCTGGCTACATCTGTGTCCGGTTATGGAAATATAGCTGTAAAGTTCAACATACATCTGCTATTCCTGAAATTCTCCCTGACACCAAGTATAAAAAGCGGCGGTATCTGAAGGCGTAAGTCGTACGGAAAATGCACTTGTTGACATCGATGGCGACGGATACCCTGATTTTGTAGAAAGTAATGGTGCAGATAAGCTTATCGTCCATCGTAACCTCACGGGACGCACCAACCTTCTCAAAGGTGTGACCCTGCCTTTCGGCGGACACGTTACAGTAGAATACAAGCAGACCAAAACCGAGCTACAACATGCCTGGACGCCGCTGGGTGATGGCATCCGTGGAGACCACGGGCGGCTATGCCGAGAACGGGGCCACCAGGATGCGCAACGAGTTTGAATACGAAGGTGGCTATCGTGACCGCCGCGAACGCGACTTCTATGGTTTTGAGAAGGTCACCACCAAGCAGATAGACACGCAGAACGGCAATGCCGTTTACCGCAAGCAGGTGGCAGAATACGGACACAACCGCAACCTGTACATGCACGACCTCGTCACTGCCGAAACGCTCTACGATGCAGCAGGCAACAAACTGCAAGGCACGCAGAACACCTACGAACTTAAACAACAGACAGACACGATGGTGTTCTTTCCCGCACTCGCCTCCGTAAGGCAGACCATTTACGACAACGCAGGACAAGGCAGCATGAGCACCACCGTGCACAACACTTATGATGCTTACGGCAACCTCGCCTCTTACAAAGAAACGTCAACGAACTACGAGCTGGATGCCGACATTGCCTACCACGACTTGCAGGCGAAGTACATCGTCTCCGTGCCCAAGCACATCGCCGTAAAAGACAAGGGAGGAAAGGTCTACCGCGAACGCTCCACGCAAATCAACGAGCATGGCGACATCACCCACATCACGATGCACAACGGTGCAAAGCCGTCGGTCTATGACATGGCCTACGATGCCTACGGCAACCTGACGAGCCTCATCAAGCCCGAGAACCATAAGGGGCAGCGCATGCGCTACGACTACACTTACGATGACGTGCTACACATGCTCGTTACGAACGTAAAAGACGCCTACGGCTACACCTCTTCCACCGCCTACGACTACAAATGGGCTGTGCCTGTGGAGACATCCGACCTCAACGGCAACAAGATGCGCTATGCCTACGACGACATGGGACGTCCGAGCACGATTGTCGGTCCGAAAGAGATTGCCGCAGGCAAACCCTATACCATTAAGTTCGAGTATCATCCTACTGGTCGTTATGCCCGCACGGTGCATTACGCACCCGAGGGCGACATCGAGACCTACACCTTTGCCGACAGCCTGATGCGCGCCGTGCAGACCAAGCAGACGGGCGTGGTATGGACGGGCGGCAGCAACCAAAAGGTGTCCATCGTCAGCGGGCGCGCGGTTGTCGATGCCTTCGGGCGCACCGTAAAGGCGTTCTATCCCACCACAGAGAGCTACGGCAGCATCGGCCTATATAATAAAGGTGTGGGCGACCCGCAGGCAACCACCGAATACGACGCCTACGACCGCACGACGAAGGTTACGCTGCCCGACGGAGCTATGACCACCACGGCCTACGGCATCGTCTCCCATGACGGCGAGCCGATGCTCGAAACAAGGGTGACCGATGCGCTCGGTAGGCATGCCGAGAGCTATACCGATGAGAAAGGGCGCAACCGCGAGACGGTGCAACATGCCTCGGGCGACAACATCACCGTGAAGTACGACTACGATGCCGTGGGGCAAGTAACCGCCGTGCATCATCCCAACGATAAGACCACGACCTACGAATACGACCTCTTGGGGCGCAAGCTCAAGGTGAACCATCCCGATGCAGGCGAAGTGACCTGCACCTACGATGCGGCAGGCAACCTCTTAACGAAACTGACGGCAGAACTCAAAAAGACGATCTCGGACAAAGCACCCATCACTTACACCTACGACTACGAACGGTTAAGCGAAGTGCTATACCCTAAGAACCTTTTCAACCGCGTTACCTACACCTACGGCAAGCCGGGCGAGAAGTACAACCGTGCAGGCAGACTTGTGCTTGTAGAAGATGCTTCGGGTGGTGAAGCCTATTATTACGGCAACCAAGGCGAAGTGGTGAAGACTGTTCGCTCGGTGATGGTGAGCACCGCCGATGTGCGCACCTATGTCTACGGCGCTACCTACGACAGCTGGAACCGCGTGCGCACGATGACTTATCCCGACGGAGAAGTCGTAACCTATGCCTATAATGCTGCAGGACAAGTTGCGAGTGTCAAATCCAACAAACAGGGAAAGGAAGAAACCATCGTTGAAAAGGTGGGCTATGACAAAGACGGACACACCGTCTACACCAAGTTAGGAAACGGCACGAGACCACCTACACCTACGACAAACGCCGCGAACGCTTGCAAGAGATGAACCTCACGGCAGCAGGTACTGCGATTATGACCAACAAGTACCAATACGATGCCGTGGACAATATCTTAGGTATCACCAATGCCGTAGACCCAACGCGGGGCAATACTAATGGCGATAAAAAGCTTGGTGGCGCATTCAAGCATAGTTATGCTTACGACGATTTAAACCGTTTGGTATATGCAAGTGGTAAGGCCAAGCAGGCAAGTTACAGCATGCAGATGACTTTTTGGGCGCATGAGCGAGCCACTTACTAAGATACAGAAAGTAGATTCTACAAAGACAGCACAGTCTTATGACTTCACGTATAAGTATGAGGACAGTAATCATCCCACCGCTCCCACGCAGATAGGGACACGAGCATTACACCTATGATGCCAACGGTAATCCCACATTGGTGGAGAACGACAGTCTCAATACCGAACGGAGAATGTATTGGGACGAGGATAACCGACTTATGGTATTGTCGGATAATGGTAAGACAAGCCGATACACCTACAATGCCGCCGGCGAGCGTATCATCAAGAGCCATGGCGATCTCGAGGGTGTGTATGTCAACGGTGCACCACAGGAATCACTTTCCACGAAACGGAGGACTACACCATCTATCCCGCCCCGATTATCACCGTGACGAAGAACCGCTACACCAAGCATTACTTCGTCGGCGACAAGCGCGTGGCAAGCAAACTCGGCGTAGGCAAGTTCAGCAATGTTTATGGCGTCAGCAGCAACAGTGTTACGGCAGGCCAGAAAGACTATGCTGCGCGAATGATGCAGATAGAGAAACAACGCGAGGAGTATTACCGCAAGCTGGGTACACCACCGGGAGTACCCACGATGAAGGGTGCAACGGCCGATCCCGACAATACCGGTTATGGCTACAACACCATCATCGGAGAACTGGGCGACCACTCTGTGCCCGAAGGTTGGGTACAACGTCCGAAGTTCAATGACAAGGGAGATGTCCCTGGTCCACCTATCCAATGGAACAAACCCGAAGACCCTGACAATGCGCAACCGGGTTATGGCTATGTCCCTGCCGACACAACCAACACCGAGGAAATCTTCTTCTATCATAGTGACCACCTCGGCAGCACCTCTTATATCACCGACGCCAAGGCCAACATCACCCAGTTTGATGCCTAACTGCCTTATGGCGAACTGCTCGTGGACGAACACTCGTCTACAGAGGAGATGCCGTATAAGTTCAATGGCAAGGAGTTCGACGAGGAGACAGGGCTGTACTATTATGGCGCGAGGTACATGAACCCGAGGACGAGTTTGTGGTATGGGGTGGATCCGTAGGCGGAGAAGTATGTATCAACAGGTAGTTATGTATATTGTATAGATAATCCTATAAGATTAATGAGATCCAGATGGTAGAAAAGTAAAGGCCGATGTTAATTCTCAGAAAAAATATCTATAATATTTTAACAAAAGAAGATGCTAAATACGTAAAGTTTGATAAGAATGGCATCTTAGATGTGCACAGCCTCCAAAAAGTTAGATAGTAAATCAGATATTATTCAAGCGATAAAAACTCTAGCTAATAGTGACATAACCTATTCATTTGAGGTAAAAATCGGAAGATGATCATGGTAAAAAAGTTTAAGGATGGGGATTTTAATTTCTATCGTGGGGTAACCGAAAATCCCAGGTGCAGAAAGCCAACCTTCCAAAGATAATGATGTACATATTATTGTTGGTATTAATCTTAGTGAAAAAGCAACAAGCAAAGACAACTGCGCATGAGGGAATGGGACATGCCTATATCTATGAGTTGACACGAGATTATAAAAAGGCAAGTCATGATTACCAACCCACTGTGACGGTAGAATGGGACGAGGAGTTACAACAAATGGTACCAGTTATGGGACGAGAAGACAAGAATATACTGTTGGCACCTCAGATTAAGAAAGTTGTATCAGAAGCAGAAAGGAATTATAATGAAAACAAGAAGTAAGAAAAATGATATTCGCTATTTATGGTTATTTGTCCTTATTCAAACAACATGCATGGCTTGTTATGGGCAAACCTGTATAACGGATACTATCGAATTCGGGAAGTATAAGTTAATTATCCCTCTATTCCAAGGGTATAGAATCCATGAATTCCACTACGAGGAAGGAACTTTTAGAGACTACTATTTTGCGGATTCAAGAGGATTACTTACAATCCATTATGGAACAATGGTATCAAAGCCTACGCCAGTTCGGGATAAGAAAGTGCCCTAAAAAGTTGGTAATCTCGCTATTATTTTGTAACTTTATAGTTGTTAATCAATAACTTACAAAAACATATATAGCGATGATTACCACAGACAAAGTTACAGAAATATTTTGTATATTGGATGAGTTCTGCAAGAATTTAGATGCCGAGTTAACTAAAAACCTACACATTGCCCCCATAGACGAGGGATATAAGCGCATGCGAAACCGTAAAGGCCAGATGTCCAAGAGCGAAATCATGACCATCCTGTTGTGCTATCATTTTGGCTCTTTCCACAACTTCAAGCACTATTATCTCTTCTTCATCAAGGAGCATGTGGCAAGCTACTTCCCTAAGGCCGTGTCCTACACGCGTTTCGTGGAACTCATGCCTCGCGTGTTCTTCGAGCTGATGGCCTTCATGCGCATCCAAGGTTTTGGAAAGTGCATGGGTATTAGTTTAGTGGATAGTACGATGGTTCCCGTATGCCACAACATGAGAAGGAATTTCAACAAGGTGTTTGATGGACTTGCCAAGAACGGAAAGGGAACAATGGGGTGGTGTCATGGTTTCAAGTTTCATCTGCTGTGAAACGAGATGGGCGATGTACTCACGTTCTGCCTAACTCCCGCAAACGTAGACGACAGAGACCCTAGGGTGTGGCAGGTCTTCACCAAGGTGCTCTACGGCAAAGTATTTGCCGATAAGGGCTACATCAAGCAAGAGTTCTTTGAGAACCTCTTCAACCAAGGCATCCATCTCGTTCATGGGCTCAAATCAAACATGAAAAAAACAAGCTTATGCCCTTGTGGGACAAGATGATGCTGCGTAAGCGATATATAATAGAATGCATCAACGAACTGCTCAAGAACAAGGTCAACCTTGTTCATTCACGCCATCGCTCTGTACATAACTTTCTCATGAATCTCTGTGCGGCATTGGCTGCATACTGTTTCTTCGACAATAAGCCAGAGGCACTGCCTGTGCGCATTGAAAAGACTAGGCAATTGGAACTTTTCTAAGCAAATCCTTATCCCGAACTGGCGTAAAGCCTATAATAAATAATGATAACGCGATAATTTTATCAGAGTCTTTTATAGAAGGGGTTGAGAAAGAACGACGAGGCTTTTTTATAAAAGAAAATAGGAAAAAGATATTCAGAGAGAAGGAAATTATTCCATATTCTATTAGCATACTGTACATGGTCGAAAAAAAGATTCAATACTGTTTGATAATATTATAAACAACATGCGAATCATTCGCTATAAAGAATAACTCATATTGAAACATAATATAAAAATAGTAACTATTCAGCGATAAGGTGTATAAACCACTATTGATTATCAAGAAGTTACATAAAAAGACAATACAAATTTTGGTAAAGAATGTCATTTTGAACCTTTTTGCCACAAAGTTACGTTTATAAGTTCTTGATATTCAACGTTCATTATCGCTGAATATGTTTAGTCAAAAAGAAACGTTAAAAATGCCGCACAGGCGACTACACATGAACTTTATGGTCATATTCTATTTATGTTTAGAGGTTGGGATTCCAGTCATGGAGTAAATCGAAAAACAGATAATATAAGATTAGAAAACTGGTTAATAGATAGGGCAAATGAAACAGATAAAAATTTTAACTATTAAAGTTATGCTCATATTCATACCCTTTTGTAGTAGTATAGCAGTAGTCGCAGCAATAAATAATTGTGATAGTTTGCAATTGCCCGCTTGCAGTTTAAATGGAAAATACCATATTTTACACTCTTCTCAAAACGGATACTATATTGATGTAGTTTTAAGTAAATATGTTGAACAGAATTTTGCCAATAATGAGGTATGATTCAAGTTCTTTCCGTTTTCTTGTTTTTATCAAAAATAGATAAAAAGGGTAAGGTTAAGCGTATTCGTTTAATAAATCAAAATAGCTTTAAAAACAATATGACTGCATGGATAGAAGTACAAAAAATTTTTAAAAAGGATTCACTTTATTCCTGCAAGATTAAATGGTAGAACGATAGTTTATCGCTCAACATTTTATTTACGATTGGATTTTACTAAGTGTGGAAATTGAATTTAGTTCCCTTGTCTCTTATATTTTTATACTATCAAAAGGTAAGTATGGGGAAACCGAGGACTACACCATCTATCCTGCTCCTATTATCACTGTGACGAAGAACCGCTCTACCAAGCATTACTTCATCGGCGATAAACGTGTAGCAAGTAAACTCGGCGTAGGCAAGTTCAGCAATGGCTATGGCATCAGTGGCAACAACGTTACGGCAGGGCAGAAAGACTATGCCGCCCGCATGCTGCAGATAGAGAAACAACGCGAGGGAGTATTACCGCAAGCTGGGCACACCGCCGGGTGTTCCTACGATGAAGGGTGCAACGGCCGACCCCGACAATACGGGTTATGGCTACAACACCATCATCGGGGAACTGGGCGACCACAGCGTGCCCGAAGGTTGGGTGCAACGACCGAAGTTCAATGACAAGGGGAGATGTCCTTGGTCCACCCATCCAATGGAACAAGCCCGAAGATCCAGACAATGCGCAGCCAGGCTATGGTTATGTCCCCACAGACACGACCAATACCGAGGAAATCTTCTTCTATCATAGTGACCACCTCGGCAGCACCTCTTATATCACCGACGCCAAGGCCAACATCACCCAGTTTGATGCGTACTTGCCGTATGGCGAACTACTCGTTGACGAACACTCGTCTACGGAGGAGATGCCGTATAAGTTCAATGGCAAGGAGTTTGACGAGGAAACGGGACTGTACTACTATGGGGCGAGGTATATGAACCCGAAGACGAGTTTGTGGTATGGGGTGGATGCATTGGCAGAGAAGTATGTCTCAACCGGTTGTTATGTATATTGTATAGATAATCCTGTAAAGTTCATAGATTCTGATGGAAATGATATTATTCTTATCGTTTGGGCAAGTCATGATGGAAGAATCGGACACGCAGGAATCGCCATATCTAATTATAAGGAAGTGAAATCTAAAGTAAAAGTTAATGGACGTTGGACAACTCAAGTAAGAATGGTTCAAGATGGGACTTATACATATAGAGATCTATGGCCTGGTGGGGAAGGTGCAGGAAAAACAAAATTTTGATAAAGATTTACCTGCTGTTTATAATAACAGAAAAGTAACTTTGTCTAACATATTAAATTCAGATGTCACGGGATTAGAGGAGAGTGCACCTGATGGTGTGGTAAAAATTTCATCAAATCATAATGTAGATCAGAGAATACAAAAAGAAACTAGATGCTTATGAACTTGAAAAACCCCTCATATAATGCTCTAACTAATAATTGTTCTGATTACGCAGAGGCTGCTTTAGAAGAAGCTGTTCATAAAGAATTACCTGTTGATGAAAAACTTTCTTCAAAGATTAAAGCCACTACACCCAATCAAGTTTTTAAGGCGTCAAGAAGAATTAGAGGAAACCATGTGTTAAAAAAATCCAGGAAGTAAAATTAACAATAGTTTTATTCATGCGGTATCAGGTGGTGGTATTAAACAAAAAAACTTGCAGAAAAAAACATTAGATAGATAAAAGCATAGGTGTCTTTTTCTATTAAGGCACCTAAGTTTCCTTACACCCTAAAAGTTTAAATTATGTCATTGAATGTAAAGATAATAATGTTCATGCTAATGTGTATGACAGGATGTCAAAAGCATATAGTAGAAGCTAATGTTAGAGAAGCATACATAGAGAAATTAGAGACTAATCAAATATATAAAATAACATGTAAAGAGGAAATAAATAAGATTATTTATAATGTGAATTCTAGTAAAAGAGAATTCTGTATTTTTTTATCCCCGATGTTAAAGTCGTCCTAATTTATAGAGACAACAAAAAGAGAAATTATTCTAATTAATGGTAATAAGTTTAAAATAGATGGAATTACTTATGTAAGTAGTGATAAAATTTGGGAAAAACAGTTCAACTAATGAAAAATTACGAAGGTGGGTAGAGACCTGAAGACCGTGCATACAAGCATCAAGTCGAACAAGAAGGGCAAGGAAGAGGCGATCGTGTCGCAGGTGGGCTACGACAAGAACAGGGCGCACCATATACACGCGCATGTTCAACGGCACGGAAAAACACGAACGGTTGCAGGGCATGCTGTCACAGCCAACGGAGACAACATTATGCAAACGCAATATTAATACGACCCCGTAGACAATATTCTGGGCATTTCCAACGTTATTACACCAAAGGCACCGAAGAAACTGAAAGGGTTCGGAGGATCTGGCAGCATGGATGGCATGGGCGGTTCCGATGCCGACAAGGAAAAGAAGGAAAAACTGCTGGGCGGTGCGTTCAGCCACACGTACGCCTGCGACGAACTTAACCGACTGATATTCACTCTGGATATTATGGGAAAAATTTATAAATAGAATAGCAACATCTTTTATGATGCTATTTTTGCAGAACTGTTGCTTTCCTAATTTTGCACCTCGAAGCAAAGAAAACGAGTGCGTAGATGTTGATAGTGGAAAGTTTGCCTTGATTACACAGGTTGGTGTTATTGATCAAGAATATCCATATAGCGTTTATTATATTATGAGTAATGATTCCGTCTTGGTATGTAAAGGATATGGAATAAAAAAATGATAAGAATGAAAGGTGATACCCTAATGATAAAAAAATGGATGGTGAGATATTATACTATCGAGATAAAAATAAAAAAATACAGAGTGAAACTATTGTCACTAAAATGAGAACAGCAAGGTGGTTAATAATATGCGCTTCCAAACATTAGAAAAAAATGAATAGAAAGTTTCATCTTCTTTTTATTTATCGGCAACAAACGCGTGGTAAAGTAAACTGGGTGTAGGCAAGTGCAGCATAACCGCTACAATCGTACAAAGTTAGAAAAACAATAAGTATAAAGTAAATTATCATGAATAATAGTAGGTTGCAATCTCTTTTGCGTAGAAACGCAGGACAGAGGTATATGGCGGAGTATTTAACTGAGTTATCAAAACTTATCACAAATAATAAGTTTAAAAATATTAAATCTTGAAGAGTCTGATATTATATCAAAAAGTATGATGGATAATCATGAAAAGCTCCTGTTTAAAAAGGATTATTGGGAATGTAGAAATACATTATTTACTCAAAAAGAAATACTTAAAGGTATTATCACAAAGATTCAATTAGCGTATTCTGCTCCTGTTTATATGTCAATAGGGTATTCCGATATGTGTGGGCTTGTCATGATAGAACGAATAAGTCTCTTCAATTCTGATTTTGAATTTAACGATGAACATAGTGGGTTAATTGTGCTCTATGATAAAAGTACAAGTAATAAATTAGTCATCGACTTCTATGAAGAGGACTGTATGTTTTTTTATGATTTACAGCTGTTTGGTGAGCAATGGGTGAAATGTAGAGAATAGCATGTAGCATCTGTCTATTGATTACAGAGGAAATATACTTTATAATTACAATGCACAGCCAGGGACAAAAGGTTTTGATTACAATCTCAATTCTAAAAAAACAAGGAAAGAAATGATATATACAGTGAAACATGTTTTTATTAATCGGTATTATGGCAGTTTTTTTGCAGCTGTGGAAGTAGAACAAGTAAATCAAGTAAAAAAATGTTCCAGGAACGAAGTATAGAAGATATGCAACAGAAGAGTTAGCAATCGCTCTTGATGTCTCTATGCGTCCTGATGCAATGTACGATAATGGTACGCTATTTTATAACCAGCGTAGGAAGTTTTACAATCTTTCTGACAATGAGATTGAAACAATAAAAAAACAATCCTTTCTGATAAGCAGAAGTGGCAAAAAGCTTGGCTCGAAATTTCCTTCCTTACATATAAGTGTGTATTATAGACAATACCTAGCATATAGGAAACATGGACACGTCTATGTATTGGTAAATCTATTTAAATACTATTATATGGTATTCTTGGGCAATGAAGTACTAGGAGTAGGCGCTCCCCAAAAAGACATAACTATCATTTCTCTGGTTAATGATAGAAGTCGGAATAAGTACGATAATGTGACAATTCTCTTAGACCTCTCTCAAAAACGGATTTTGGAAGTTCATGACATCTAGGAAGGGTGTGTTGGCTCTGTATTACGACAGGGGGGCGAGGATGGCTTTGTTCTAACGGGCATATATGTAGCACATCACAGAGCCTTACTTTGGCTGCAAGGCCTCACCTTCCACGAGACGGAGGACTACACCATCTACCCCGCACCCATACTCAGCGTTACGCGCCAGCGTTTCACCAAGCATTATTTCATCGGCGACAGGCGCGTGGCCTCCAAAATCGGTGCGGGCATATTCCAAAACGCCTACGGCCACGGCGCAAACGTCGTCACGGCCGGGCAGAAAGACTACCAGATGCGTATGATGCAGATAGAAAAACAACGCGAGGACTACTACCGCAAGCTGGGCACACCGCCGGGAGTGCCCACGATGAAGGGTGCGACGGCCGAACCCGAGAACACGCACGAGGGCTACAACTCCATCATCAAGGAGCTGGGCGACCACAGTGTGCCCGACGGTTGGATTCAACGACCCAAGCGCAACGCCGTACCCGACACGCCCCCTGGTCCGCCCGTGCAGTGGGACAAGGCCGAAGACCCCGACGACGTGCAGCCGGGTTATGGCTACGTGCCTGCCGACACCGCCAACCACGAGGACATCTTCTACTACCACTCCGACCATCTCGGCAGCACCTCTTATATCACCGACGCCAAGGCCAACGTCGCCCAGTTCGACGCCCTACCCGCTGATGGTGAACTGCTCGTGGACGAACATTCTTCGTCTGAGGAAATGCCGTATAAGTTCAACGGCAAGGAACTCGATGAGGAGACGGGCCTGTACTACTATGGAGCGAGGTATATGAACCCGAAGACGAGTTTATGGTATGGGGTAGACAAATTGAAATACAAATATCCCAATATAAGCTGCTATTGCTATACAATAGGAAATCCAGTAAAATTCATTGAGCTTGATGGAAACGATTGGTTCCTAGCAACAGGAAATAAGGTTTATTGGTATGGAGGAAAAAGTAGGTAATAAAAGAATCTCATAAGTACCTATAAAGCTACTTCTGGATTTAAAGGACTCGATCAAAACGGAAAGAGGTGGAATCTGCAAAAAGCTAAATACCAAAAATGTAAGGAATGGAGGCCCAACACCAGAAGGAAGGTATCACATAAATCTAATTCCAGACCCTTCAAGAATTGCGGAAGCCAGATCTCAAAAACAGGGTGTATTGAAGAGGAATTTAGATGGTGGAATAGAAAAAGATACCAGAAAGTGTAGATAATCCCAACAATCCAGGAAGAGTTTGGCACTATCCTGACTGGGGAGAAAAATAGAGCTTATTTAGCTCCAGATGTTGTTACTGGGGCTAAAGATTCGGAAAGAGATAATAAATCCTACTATTTCCACGATTCTCAGAAAGGATATACTCACGGATGCACTGAAGTAGAAAAGGGTCTATTCGATAAACTTAATGATTATCGAAATAAAGGGAATACAAAAGATTGATGTAATAACAGGCTGTGGGAAAAACTCTAATCATTCAACAAATGGAGGTACAAAAAAAGATGAGAATAATTAAATGTTTGATGTTGTTTGTATTGCAAAGCGTAACATGTCACTTAAACGCCCAGTCAATTAAGGGATGTTTAAAAATAGATTCAGTGCAGACAACATATGATATAGGTAGTTCTGTGTCCTTTCACTTCAGCAATAACTGTGAAGAGAATATTTATATATCTATATCTTTAGAAAAAAGAGTAGATGGTAAGTGGTTTATATTCACCCAAGATATTTTCCATGTTCCAAACACCTATAAGGTGCAAAAATGTTATCGTATTAAAAGGGTGTGAGGTGAATAGGAAAGAAGAGTGGGAAATTAAGGGTGTAAAGTATAAGAGAAAATGTGAAAACGTATATAGGTTTAAATACAATATCGGTAGAAAACTAAATAAGCTGTCCTATATTGAGTATTCAAATACCTTTCATATAAAGAACTAGGAATGTGCTAAATAGGAATATAGTTTCTAGCAGTAGGCAAGCCCCACACCGTACGTTTCGAGCACCGCTCTCTCGGCACGCACGATGCACCAAGCGCAATGCCGTGCCTGGCACGTCTCCTGGTCCGCCCGTGCAGTGGGACAAGGCCGAAGACCCTGACAATGCGCAACCAGGTTATGGCTACGTGCCTGCCGACACAGCACCACGAGGAAATCTTCTTCTACCACTCCGACCACCTCGGCTCTACATCCTACGTCACCGACGCCAAGGCCAACATCACCCAGTTCGATGCTTACCTGCCCTACGGTGAGCTACTCGTGGACGAATACTCGTCCACGGAGGAGATGCCGTATAAGTTCAACGGCAAGAACTCGATGAGGAAACGGGATTGTACTACTACGGCGCGAGATATATGAGCCCGAGGACGAGTTTGTGGTATGGAGTGGATCCGCTGGCAGAGAAGTATGTATCAACAGGTGGTTATGTATATTGTATAGATAATCCTATAAGATTAATAGATCCCGATGGAACCCATTGGGTTGAAGATAACAAAAAAAGGATTGTCTGGAGAGAAGATATTACAAATAAGGAGCAAGCCGCTGCTGCAGGACTAATTTATAGGGGGAAGTCGTATCAAAGATTCTTTATAAATAATGAAACTTATGCAGTTAAACGCGAACAATATACTCAAGACCGTCGCCTCATTATTTCGAAAGCCCAAGAATACAGAATGGATTTTTCAGGAAAGGTTGTAACTGCCAAGCAATTAACAGGCAGAAACTTGAATACTTCACGTAATGCAGCATATGGAATCCAAGGAAAGGCCGACTTGAATGCTGTCTTTTCTGACGGAACAACACGTACAGCAGCTACCTTCGAGTTTAATAGTGGACCATATGGTAATGGACCTACCCCTAACAACTCCTATGAAGCGTTTGGTGCTGTGCCAACAAATGAGGCAGGAATGCTAAACAATGGGTATATAGGATGGAAAGTTCTTTTGCCTAATTACAATGGACGATCGGGGCTTAGAGTACATCCAGATACCAATTCACCTGGTACAAAGGGCTGTATTGGTATTGTTGGTTGTTATGAGGAATTGAAAAAAATCTTGGTAACTTCTTTAATAAATATATTGGTCCTAGTGGGAAAAAAATAGGATGATTTTTAATTTTAACATCAAAGGTAATCCGAATTATGGCAATGAAGGCAAAGCTAATTCTCGTCTTGCTCAATAGCTTATTTATCATACAGGCTTGTATTAGGCAAGAAAGGAAAGAAGGAAAAAAAATAGATATTGTAGAACACATTAAGAAAGAAGTTCCTGTACCGTTAGACACATCTGTTAATGGCATAATACTAGACGATACCGTTTCTCTAAATAATATTTTAGGGAAAAAGACTTCCCGTCATAGGTGTTAGTAATTATGGAGAATGCACAGTGTGTAGCAATATTGATGGATCTGAATATCTAATTCTATGTATAAACTATGGAGGATGTATAAATCAGTTCGATAGATTCGTTGTTGTACCTTCACATTCAATAACTCAATCTAAAAGAATACAACAGACTTCATTTAAAAGATTCTGTTCAGGACTAGGCGCATATATTGGCTGTGATATAAAAAGAAATAGAAAAAAACAAATGATGATGATGAAAAAGGTACAATATAAAAACATCAGAAGGCGTAGAGATTGTTTTATAGCCAGTCTCTTCCCGATTGGCCATATCATTGCGAATACCATTTTATGAATAATCGTCTTACTCGATATGAATTTGATTATCGTGATCCCTAAGAATCTATATGGAAGAAAAAATGAAATAATGTCACGTCTGGTCAGAAAGTTTACGCAGCCCGCATGATGCAGATAGAAAAACAACGCGAGGATTACTACCGCAAGCTGGGCACGCCACCGGGTGTGCCCACGATGAAGGGTGCGACGGCCGAACCCGAGAACACGCACGAGGGCTACAACACCATCATCAAGGAGCTGGGCGACCACAGCGTGCCCGACGGTTGGATTCAACGCCCCAAGCGCAACGCCGTACCCGACACACCTCCTGGTCCGCCCGTGCAGTGGGACAAGGCCGAAGACCCCGACGACGTGCAGCCGGGTTACGGCTACGTGCCTGCCGACACCGCCCATCACGAGGACATCTTCTTCTACCACTCCGACCACCTCGGCTCCACTTCCTACATCACCGACGCCAAGGCCAACGTCGCCCAGTTCGACGCCTACCTGCCCTATGGCGAACTGCTCGTGGACGAACATTCGTCCACGGAGGAAATGCCGTACAAGTTCAATGGCAAAGAGTTCGACCAAGAAACGGGCCTGTACTATTATGGGGCGAGGTATATGAACCCGAAGACGAGCTTGTGGTATGGGGTGGACCCGCTGGCGGAGAAATATCCGAATTTAAGCAGCTATTGTTATACCCATAATAATCCAGTTAGATACATTGATCTTGATGGTAAAGATTCATACTATACGGACAAAGGGGAGTATGTTTTTCACTAATAATAAAGAAACAAATTTCATATACGTTGTTTCAGATTATAAACATCTAAAAACATCAAGAAATGGGATGAAAGTTTTTGCTCTAAAGAACAAAGTAAAACTAGAATCCGCAGATATCACAGCAGAATCATATTCAAGAATTTTTACAAATGTATTAAAAGTGTAACGGTTTTGATACTAAGAAACTGTATAATGGGAAGATCTCGGTAAATAAAAATAATTGAATTGTATGATTCAGAGACGCGAAGTGTAAAAGCAAAGTGCAGAACAGTACAACGTGTCTGGAGATTTTCTATCATACAATCCTTACTACGAGGACAGAGTTGCACTGGCTGCAACAACACACATTAATGGACGAATTGAGGTTTGTGTAAATGTATATCCCGCTGGGAGTAAAGAGAAAAAAATATGTATCTACAGAGTCAAACATCCTCAAATATGATAGGGTATACATGAATTTAAAGAACATGGACTACATAAAATAGGCTCAAATCTTCACTGGAAGATTCTTCAGAAACAACATGAAGATCCTTCTTGGAAGAATACAACGCCAGAATTTAAAGAACATTACAAATATTTGGAACAGTATAATCATGAATACAAAAGAAATAATAAATAGCAGCCTTTTATGCTTGTTGCTGTTAACAACTTCTTGCACAAAATCATCACCACAATTAGATGCGTACTTGTATAGAGTCTTTGACAACTATTCATTGTGTATGATTAATGGCGAATGCCCCATCCCCAAAAGGTGGTAGTAGGTATATGAAATTTGAATATGTTGTAAAGAATGAAAAATTCCGATTCATTGCTCTTGCCAATAAGTATTGTACATGGTTGGAATAGCTATCACTCACGTATAATGATAAGGGATAAAATACACTCATTCGATGTTGTTTTAGGTCAAACCTTGTCAAGACGGCAAAGAGATGCCGTTTTAGCAAAGGGAGGTTCTACTGTTATAACTATAACTTTATATAGTCACGCATTGGATAGTATAGGTATAAAAGCCTCACGACTTTCCTTCAAAGGTTGTACAGAATTTTAATTTCTTTTTTTCTCGTACGATAGAAAAGGATTCAACTCATTTAATAATACCAAAACTCGTTTTTCACAACAAAAACAATAAAGTCAAAAAGGATTTATATAATGGAGGATGGAGAACAACGCTATATTGGAATGTACAATATGATAGTATCTACAACATATTCTATTGTTTCCATAAGCCGGGCGTGAGAATACCTGTTGCAGAAGTTTTACAGCAATAGTTCATTAGTGTCCCGTTAAAATTGGGACGAGTTAAATATTAATCGAATAGCCCCGGAATGAGGGGACAATCTAGTTCTTTGACATCGTTGAATTTAGTCTTATCGAACAGGTCGGTCAAGTGAGTTTTGTCCGTAAGTGATATGCTAAGGATTTGTAAGACCTCATAGGTCGAGCGCTCCAGTTTCATATCATGATGAACAATAGCCACGAGACAATAGGTTATGATGGCGGCAGCAATCTGGATGCGAACAGCATTCTCCGTAGTGCCCCAGAATTTCTTAATCTTGAGATGCTGTTTTAACCATTTGAAGAAGAGTTCGACCAGCCATCTTTTCTTGTAAAGTTCCGCAATTTCAAGAGCAGTGAGATGCTTGGCATTGGTGAGAAAAGTAAATTCACGTTCTTCTTCCTCATCATAATATCTAATGAGTCTAAAAGACTCAGGATACTTCTTCTCCGACCTATAACCAGTAAGTCTCACTTCGGCATCTGTAAGCACGTTCTTCGGCATGCACCTCTTCCATTTGACAACCTTAAACTTCAAGTTTGTCTTGGCTCTGACTACATAAAAGGAATTCGTTAGATGTATTCTGTAGAGTTCTTTGAATGAGTCATAAGCCCTATCGAATATGTAGTAAGCATTTGGGTCATAAGTAACTAAAGACATTGTTGTTGAATCATGCTTTAATGCACTGGTCACCGTATAGAAGGCTGGAACTTGAGCCTCAATGTCATATAAGACATGGGCTTTAATACCGCCTTTCTTCGCCCTGAATCTTGCCCATGGAAATGTTGAGAGGCATAGAGGAATGGTCGTTGAATCAAATGCATATTTCTTTCCAGGGATATCCAGAAGATTGGTTGACCGTTTCTCGCAAGCCTCCTTCATCATGTAGAAGGCGAAATCTTCGAAGATCCTGTAATCACGATTCTGATTAGCTGATGCAAGAGTCGTTTTTGGCAATAGGTTCTCGACCTAATCCAAGATGATATTGCTTGGAACGATGTGCTTCAAAAGCAACAATCAAATCACGAAGACTCTCACGATTACTCAGTTGACCAAACATCATTACAAGCAGTTGATTCCAACAAGTGAAGTGTTTCACGTAGCGATTGCCATCATACTTGCGAACGTAGTTGTTAAACTGAGTCCTGTTCAGAAAAGCGGTAAGTTGAGCAAAAACGTATTTGTCTTGGAACATAGCAGTCAATTGTATCTGACTGCAAAGTTACAAAATCAAGTCCGTTTCATTTCAAAAGCCTGCTTAATAGACTGTATTTCAACTATTTCAAAAAGCGATCAGTCTACTTTAACGGGACATTAGTGACTCAATTTTAAAAAACAAGGAAAGAAATGAAGAATATCATCAAAGGTGTATTAATGTTTATTGTCATGGCCCTTATTAGTGGTTGTGGAAGCAGAGCGGGAGAGTCAAGTGACAATCTGCATAAAAGAGAATCAATGACGAAGGTAAGAATATATGCAAGGGAAGTTTTGGTGGAGCAGCTTGATGATCCAATGTTTCCTTGTGCATACTATTATTCTAGTGGTAAACCATTTTATGGCAAAGATAAAGAATACTATAAACTTTCCGACAGAGAGATAAGAATGATAAAGGTCATCATTGGGGATAAACAGAAGTGGCAGAAATCAGGTTCTAAGTGTCCTTTCTTAGACATAAAGGAATATTTTTAGACAGTATCTTGCATATAGAAAGGATGGAAAGACTTATGTGTTGGTCAATCTTTATAAGTATTTCATATAATTTATGAAAAATAATGGTATATTAGGAGCATATGCTCCAGCGCCAGGAAAAAAAGTATCATTTCTTTAGCTAGTGAGAATAACAGAGAAAAGGTATGACAATGTAACAATTCTCTTGGACCCTATCTCAAAAAGCGGATTTTGGATGTTCATGACATCTAGGAAGGGTGTGTTGGCTCAGTATTACGACAAGAGGGTCGAGGGTGGCTTTGTTCTAACGGGCATATATGTAGCGCATCACAGGGCCTTACTTTGGCTGCAAGGCCTCACCTTCCACGAAACGGAGGACTACACCGTCTACCCCGCACCCATACTCAGCGTTACGCGCCAACGTTTCACCAAGCACTATTACATCGGCGACAGGCGCGTGGCCTCCAAAATCGGTGCGGGCATATTCCAAAACGCCTACGGACATGGCGCAAACGTCGTCACGGCCGGGCAGAAAGACTACCAGATGCGTATGATACAAATAGAAAGACAACGCGAAGACTACTACCGCAAGCTGGGCACACCGCCAGGTGTGCCCACGATGAAGGGGCAACGGCCGTTCCCGACAACACAGGTTATGGCTACAACACCATCATCGGAGAGCTGGGCGACCACTCTGTGCCCGAAGGTTGGGTACAACGTCCGAAGTTCAACGACAAGGGAGATGTCCCTGGTCCACCCATTCAATGGCAGAAACCCGAAGACCCTGACAATGCGCAGCCGGGCTACGGCTATGTCCCTGTCGACACCACCAACATCGAGGAAATCTTCTTCTATCATAGCGACCACCTCGGCAGCACCTCTTATATCACCGACGCCAAGGCCAACATCACCCAGATCGATGCTTACCTACCCTATGGCGAGTTGCTCGTTGATGAACACTCGTCTACGGAGGAGATGCCGTATAAGTTCAACGGCAAGGAGTTTGACCAAGAGACGGGACTATATTACTACGGGGCGAGATATATGAAACCGAATACGAGCTTGTGGTATGGGGTGGATCCGCTGGCGGAGAAGTATCCTGACATAGGAGGATATGTATATTGTATTAGTAATCCTATACAGAATACGGATAAAAAAAGGTAATGATGTAATTATTCATAATATTGATAAGAACGGCAAACATAAGACTCATTCCTTTTCTGGATTTCGCGGGCGAAGACGGATTTATGTGCCAAACAATCATTTTGTTATGGATTTTTATACATTCTTATGTATTTAATACAAACAATGGAGGAGGCGAGAATATGAAAAAAAGGCGGTGCTTGATCATAATGTTAAAGTTTATGTATGGGATGCTAGCCAACCAAGTCTCTTTGAAAATCCGGAAGGACAACGTAACCATTTTGATGATAATGGAGGTTTCAACATCACTTGGTTTTCTAGGAAGGCAACGAGGACCTCTGATGGTGGAGTCATATCTCCTGCAACGATTATAGAGCATGAATTTGCACACTTTGTTAATAGATATAAAGACAAAAGAGAATTTGAACGTAAAAGTGAAACTCCAAATCGTCAATATGGGGACGAGGAAGAAAAAGAAGTGATCGAAGGTGCTGAATGGCGTACTGCACGTAAAAATGGGGAAACTATTAGACATAATCATAAAGGAAAAATCGTATGATGTCACAGACCCACGTACAACAAAACCAAAAAAGAAAAGGTGATGAAGTTCTTATACTTAATTATAACATTGTTTGCTCTGGTTGGTTGCAAAACAAAGGTAAGAAATGAATGTGTTGCTAAGGATTCTATTGTCGTAACATACTATAGGGGACATTACGAATCTTTTGATGACGTGTCCTTTGTGGATATGAAACAAATGTCTGATAGAAAAATGACAGATGAAACGATTAGCTTAGATTCCACCTTGTTTCATAAATTCAAAAGCTTTATAAAAAAAGTTTCTAGGTATAGACTGTCGGCTGATGATGCACGCTTTTTATCTAAAAATGTCATAGAGATGAAATTACGATGGGCATTCCTGTTTATCTACATGCTTCACAAGAACAAGCGGATAAATCATTACGTTATACAATTTATCAGATCTTGTGGAAGACAAAATACTTTAATACGGTAAAGGAGGGAAGTCTAAAAATATGTTCTATTAATAAAGGAATTTGGTATTCCTGATGATTACAGATATGAAGAAACTTCTTCTTGCTCTAGTAAGATGCCCTCAAAGTTGAAAAAAATCATACTTGTGAGAGTAATAAATGACATGCTATAAGACAAGCTATTGAGCAAAGTCTTATTTCAAATAAGTTTGATGATAAGACTACCAATAGATTTGGAGGTCCCCACGAAGGTTCTCCATATCTACGGCGAATTACTCGTGGACGAACACTCGTCCACGAAGGAGATGCCGTATAAGTTCAATGGAAAGGAGTTTGATCAAGAAACGGGGCTGTACTATTATGGGCCGAGGTATATGAACCCAAGGACGAGTTTGTGGTATGGGGTGGATCCGTTGGTGGATAAGTATCAGAGCGTTGGCGGGTATGTGTATTGTGTTGGAAACCCTATTGTTTTACTTGATTATGATGGTAGAGATATTTATCCTGCTCTTTTACAAAAACACGGATAGTTGAGGAGCTACCATCCATAATGCATACAGAAGTAAAAAGACATACATATCAGCAATGCGTATGTTTGGTCAAACCACTTATGGTAAACAATTTATTGCATCGTTCTTAAATAAAAATCAAAGTCAGTATGGGGTAAAAGGGAATGGAAAATATTCTATGTTCACTTTTTCTATATTACAGTTTGATTTGGCCAAACCAAAAGACCAATTTGATTTCATGCCAAAAGATTGAAGGAAGTTTTTCTGTTAGAGAAGTCAATGGAAAATTAAATATTGTTTTAAAGCTAGATGTGAAAATTTTTTCAGCTGAAGAACTTGTGGAAACAATAACACACGAATTAGCACTACATGGCAGTAAGCTAAACAAAACCATTAACGCCTATAAAAAAAGGAGGAATGGATGCGGTAAATGCAATTTTTCAATAGCGACCCTGAAGAGAATAATGAACATAAGGATTTAGTAAAGAAGAATTCTAAAAAGTCTAGGTGTGCAGAATTATGAAAAACAAGGGAAGAACTTGTAAGAAGAAATCCTAAATTAAAAAGGATATTTAATAAAGAACAAAAAGAAATATGAAAAAGGATTCGCCTATAAAAAGATAAATAAAATATGTTTCACTGCTATAGTTCTTCTATTCTTGTTGACTTCATGTGTGTTTTCAGGAAAAAACTCGCATGCAAGCTCACGATTGATAGATATCTTGATGTGTTTTTATTTGAAAGATACGATTTCTATAAAAAAAGCACAGAGAAAGGGAAAAGAAATCAGTGATAAATATTATTTCTATAATGGAGAATATTTTTAATGCTAAAGACTCACAGTTATTTTTGTCCACAAAGCGTGAAACAGAGTTTGATTTTTCTTGTTGGATATTATAAGTATAAAAATAAAGATTGAGAAATGTGGAGAGAATTTCAAAACAACAACTTTCCTAAGTAAGTCCTGAGTTAGGGACTGTTTTCCTGTCCACTTTCTTTTTATGACAAAAATTACAAGATTTATAAAAATAGAGAAGTCTCAAACGGTAGAATTCTATTAATTATCAAGCGTAAACAAGTTTAAAAGAAAAGAAATTACCTAAAGGCCAGAGACGTATTATCATGATAAGGGCCAACGGTGAGGCGAAGGGTGCGAAGTATGAAATGACGATGACCTTCGGACGGATGAGCGAGCCGCTCACCAAGGTGCAGAAGCTTCATCTGCTGTGCAACGAGATGGGCGATGTACTCACGTTCTGCCTAACTCCCGCAAACGTGGACGACAGGGACCCTAGGGCGTGGCAGGTCTTCACCAAAGGTGCTCTACGGCAAAGTATTTGCCGATAAGGGCTACATCAAGCAAGAATTCTTTGAGAACCTCTTCAACCAAGCCATCCACCTCGTTCATGGCCTCAAATCAAACATGAAAAACAAGCTTATGCCCTTGTGGGACAAAATGATGCTGCGTAAGCGATATATAATAGAATGCATCAACGAACTACTCAAGAACAAGGCCAACCTTGTTCATTCACGCCATCACACCGTACATAACTTCCTCATGAATCTCTGTGTGCGGCATTGGCTGCATACTGTTTCTTCGAGAATAAGCCCGAGGCACTGCCCGTGCTCATTGAAAAAGACTAGGCAATTGGAACTTTTCTAAGCAAATTCTTATCCTGAACTGGCGTATTAATTTAGATTTCAGTTAGCGTTGATTATTGAAATGTAAAATATTCAGCACGAATTTTAACATAAAAACAGCCATTTTTGTTCACCAACGGTCCATACACTCGCAAATATTCGATTCCTGCGAGGGTTTGTTTAGGCGAGAAAGGGCGCATGTTGTGAATGCTTCAAAACTGCATTTGCATTGCATAAACATGTGGCGTTTGCAGAAAAAAAGGGTGGTTTACGGCTAAAAACATCCCTTTTCATAGCAAATAGCGCGCTAATTAGGGTAATTCAGTTAATTCCCTCTTAAGAATCTCTGGAGACTGTCAAATGCCAGATTCTTTTCTTGAAAAGCGTCTTTGGAAGAGTACTTGATGTGCTTTGCGCGCAAAAGCTCCCAAATGTCGAGCCGTATGGGCACACCTGTCCCTTCCATACCTGCCTATGGATGGATATAAAATCACCTCATTTTTTTATCAAGCCGCCTTCTTCATGTCCCTGGCCATCTGCCTTGCGGCAAGGACGGCGGCATTTGCCGTATGGATTCCGAAGAAGAGCAGCAATGTTTCGCTGAACATGTTGCGTGCCTTGATGCGCCCAACGGCATAGTGTTGTTTCTGGTTCCCGAAGCTGCCCTCCATTACCGTGGCCCTGAGGGTCCCGATAATCCTTCTCGCCTTCTTGAGGCATCCGGCTTCTTCTTTGGGCCTTGGGCCTTTTCTGACGAAACAGGTCGTTATGCCTTTTTCCGTACACATGGTGCGGTTGGCGTTGTTGGCGTATATGGAGTCGGCACCGACACGCCTGACTTTGACCCCCGTCAGCGATTCCTGATATTCAATGCACTGCTTAAGGCGAATGCCCTCGTTGAAGGCCTCGAAGGAGTGGTGTTCTATGAATGATATGCCGTCAATCTGTATGTTGTTGACCTTTGCCCCAAACTCCACGCGCTTGTTTTCCTTGCCCCTGACGATGGGACGGAGGTACGGACGGTCGATGCTGACGATGCGATGTCTGACCTCCTTGCCTGCGAACAGGTCAGACTGTTGGAGGCATACCTCACGCACGGCGCACAGTCGCTTTTCTTGTTCTGCCGACAGGCTGATGCAGGGGCCGTACAACTTGCGAAGGCCGTTCCATTGGAAGCGGAGCTTGGCAAGAAGTTTCAGGAGCCTTCTCCTGAGCCTGCGCGTGGCCGAGCCGGTGTGCTTGCGCTGCTTGGCGTATGCAAGCGTGGCCTTGGCAACATCATTGTACTTGTTTCTCGGAACGCGTTCCGACAACCGCCTGCTCTGGCAAACGAGCAGGTCGTGAAGCCATCGGCAACACTCCCAAAAGCAGTTTGACGTCTGTAGGGAAACGCAGGTGGCTCTCATAGCAGGTCGCATCCGTCAGGCACAGGGTCCTTGTCCTTGAGGTCGCCTTCCCACCGGGCGTACAATATGCGTTGAAGGCTGTCTATGTCGAGGTGCCTGGCAAGACGGTTGCGTATGGCACTTACTATCTTCCCGTCCTTGATGGGATTGGCAGGGTCTATCAGCACACCGCAGAACATCTGCATGTGGATGCTTCCGTTGAGCAGCTCTATCAGGCCGTCGTCCGACAGGCCCGTGTATGCCTTGAGGAACATAAGGGCGATTTCTCCTTCTGCCGAAAAAAGAGGCTTTTTCCCACGCCTACACTTATGGGTGCGGGTTGCCAACTCTGCTGCCAACTCCTTAAGTGGGAGTTGGGCACGGATGCGTCCAAGTTCGCTTTTTGCAAAGCTATCGCGATAATGTTGTAAAAAATCGAACTCTGTAAAGGGCAAAGTTGGTGTTATGTCAGAAATTTTTCGTAACTTCACAGCAGTTAATTTTATGAATTTCCCCCGATTCTGCCCGTGATGGGTCGTTCGGGGGTTTTTATGTAAAGGTACAAATAATATATTGCACTGACAAACAATTAGTTAGATATTTACTGAATATCCCTATGTAGGCTTTGCATCATACTTCTCTGTCTCTATGAACTGATGGTCGAAATCAACATCATACATCTCACCCTCTTTCAGTTGGCCAGATGCAAATATACAATTGAGCAATAAAGTATTGAGAGTGTCAGCCGTATTGAAATCGTAGGTCTTGCCCATATCTGATGTGTATGAAATGTTTTTCTTGCGTCAACTCCTTTATCGCCCTGAGGATAGTATCAGAGCTACAAGTGCGAAGTGTCGAATGAAGTGAGAGGTGGTTCATCAAATGAGTAGTGACATCCTCAATACATGAACCGCCACAGAAGTAGATACTCATCAGAGAACGGATGATTTCGCTGTACTGATAACCGAACGTTCTACACCTTAGACCGAGGGTTGAGTCGATGACAGATGATAATGTGGAGTCAAATTTCTCCATGATTGAAAAATAATCCCCCAAAAGGAGTGAGTCTCTCAGATTTAATTTGTATCTTCGCCATGTCTATCGTCGGATTATCTTGTTTTTTTGCAACATTAAGATAAGTGAAAAATTCTGACATGGCAAAATCCTGAGCAACTTTTTGTTGCTCAGGTACTAAAAAAGTTTAATTTATAATAGTGTTGCGGAATTAAGGTTAATAA